>Ga0315336_1000005_pt1 | contig 2003958 bp, 1846 predicted proteins | sample ASW5metaG_FD_204512 | JGI IMG/M metagenome (GOLD analysis project Ga0315336, IMG submission 204512) | Ammonia-oxidizing marine archaeal communities from Monterey Bay, California, United States - ASW #5 | ecosystem: Environmental > Aquatic > Marine > Intertidal zone | place: USA: California... | reverse complement strand
GCTCCCCCGTCCCAACCACCCAATAGGGTACCATTTATGGGTGGTTGGGACGGGGGAGCGGGCCGGCTTTAGGACTTCCCGACTCAAAAATGCGTGGAACGCGGGCCGGCTTTGGGCTTTTCCATACTCATAAATGCACCGGCCGCACGAAAGCTCTCTTTAGCGTCACGCCGCCTGTGCGGCCATGCCGGTTTCCCAACCCAAAATCGCTTTCTTGCGGGTCAATCCCCAGTGATAGCCGCATAGGGTTCCCGATTTGCCGAGCACCCGATGGCACGGCACCACAAATGAGATCGGGTTGCGGCCAACAGCGCTGCCGACGGCCCTTGCCGCCGTCGGTTTACCTAATGAGGCGGCGATGTCGGAATAGGTGGTGGCGCCGGCAAATGGGATGCGAAGCAGAGTTTCCCAGACCCGGACTTCGAAATCGGTGCCGATCATGACGACACGAAGCGGGGTATCCGATGTCCAGGTTTCCGGATCAAATACCCGGCTGACGTAATATGCGGTGGCGGCGGAATCCTCGACATATTCGGCGTTCGGCCACCGGCCGCGCATATCGTCAAGAGCGGCCTGCTCGCCACCGGCATCGGCAAATGCAAGTCCCGCCAGGCCATGTTCGGTGATCATCACCAATGCCAGACCGAAGGGCGAGGGATGGAAACCATAGCGGATAGTCAATCCTTGGCCGCGGGCTTTATAGGCGCCCGGCGTCATCGCCTCATGGGTGACGAATAAATCATGCAGCCGGCCCGGGCCCGATAGCCCGACCTCATAGGTGGTGTCCAAGACACTGGCCGATTGGCGCAGCAATTGGCGGGCGTGATCGAGTGTCAAAGCCTGCAAGAATTGTTTTGGCGTCAGCCCGGCCCAGCGCGAAAAAACCCGCTGCATGTGAAACGGACTGAGACCGATTTCGGCCGCCACGTCTTCAAGCGGTGGCTGATCGCGCCAGTTCTCCGTCAGATATTCCAGCACCTGGCGGACCACCGCATAGTCCTGGGACTGGGCGCCGAGCAATCCGCCGGGCTGATTGGCGTGTGTTTGCATGTTCTCATCCATAGTGGTCATCCTATCCGTGTTCATGCCCGCCAATCTAGTGATCCGGTAAAATCTAACCACCCGATACTTGCGACGCGGCGCGGCGTTGATTGGCTGGTGACAACCAGTACGAAATTACCCACCTTGCCTAGCCAGAGGGCAGCAAACGCGTAAACTTCGCTGATGGCAAAAAAACCCGGCAAGATAACCAAACCGACCGCAAGAAAACGTAAGGCGCCGCCGCGCCGGCGTTCGCGCTACTCCAATGACGAAGTCTTTGCCCTGTTTGAGCGGTTTCAGGCCAAGGATCCTGAACCGCGCGGCGAGCTACATTATGTCAATGCCTATACTCTATTGGTTGCCGTGGTCTTGTCGGCCCAGGCAACCGATGAAGGCGTCAACAAGGCGACCAAGGACTTGTTCGCCGTTGCCGACACGCCGCAGAAAATGTTGGCGCTGGGCGAGGACAAGGTGCGTGAACAAATCCGCACCATCGGGCTATACCGCAACAAGGCGAAGAACGTCATCAAGCTGTCGCATCAGTTGATTGAAGATCATGCCGGCGCGGTGCCACAAACCCGGGAGGAGCTTGAGGCGCTGGCCGGCGTCGGCCGAAAAACCGCCAATGTCATTCTCAATATCGCCTTCGGCCAGCCGACCATCGCCGTTGATACGCATCTGTTTCGTATCGGTAACCGCCTCGGCCTGGCGCCGGGTAAGACACCTTTGGAGGTGGAGCAGGGACTGGAACGGGTTATTCCGGAAGAATTTATGCTGCACGCCCATCATTGGCTGATCCTGCACGGGCGCTACATCTGCAAAGCCCGCAAACCCGAATGCGCCAAATGCGTCATCTTCGATCTGTGCAAATCGCAGGAGAAGATCGTTTGAGGTTTTGAGATTGAGTTGTTCTTAGTGAGCAAGGGGCCGGAGCCAGCCCTCTCCCCCGTCCCAACCACCCATAGATGGTACCCTCAGGGGTGGTTGGGACGGGGGAGAGGGCTGGCTTCAGGACTACCGACAAAAAGAGAATGCAAATAGAGCCAACTCCAGCCGCAATCCAACCCAACCCATTAAACAGCCCTTACGCCGGGCGGTGGCTTTGAAACTGGCCGTGCTCGCGGAAACGATAAAGATATGTCGGTAATACGGCGGCCAGCGTTGTCGCTGAAATGTCCATGCCGTCGAGCGTGCGTTGTTCGGCAATGGCCGCGTCGGAGACGATGATGTCGGTTTCCAACAGCCGGACCTGATCGATGGTCAACAGCGGTTTGGGCAGCATTTGCAAAAACCAGGCATCGAACTTTGCCAATGGTGCCGGCCATGGCAACAACAGCCGTTTGCGGCCGACCACCTCGACGATTTGCTCAAGGCATTGCTTGTAGGTTTTGACCTGTGGTCCACCCAGTTCATAGGTGACGCCGGCCGGCACTTCGCCATCAAGCACCTTGCCAAAGGCGGCGGCGACATCGCCGACATAGACCGGCTGAAATTTCGTTGTCCCCCAACTGATCAGCGGCAACACCGGCAACATCCGCGCCAGCCAGGCGAACTGATTGAAGAACATGTCTTCCGGCCCGAAGACGATCGATGGCCGCACGATTGTCGCCTCCGGCATCACCTCCCTGACCGCGCGCTCCCCGGCAGCCTTTGAGCGGGCATAATCAGAGCTTGATTGGGGATCGGATCCCAGCGCCGACATATGGGTCAATGATGAAATGCCGGCGGCTTTGGTGGCCTCGGCAACGGCGCGGGCGCCGTCTTCATGGACAGCGGTGAATGACTGCTTGCGGCTTTCATACAAAATGCCGACCAGATTGATCACTGCATCGGCGCCTTCAACGGCGCGTTCCACCGACCAATCATAGCGCAGATTGGCCTGGATCGGCAGCACCTGACCGGGGCCGCCCAAGGGCTGCAGGTGGCCGGCCAGATCCGGCCGGCGCACCGCCGCCCGCACGCGCCAACCGCGCCGGGCCAGCGCTCGAATAATGTGGCGTCCGACAAATCCGGAGCCCCCAAAAACGGTGACGATCTTGCCGTTGGGCATCGTGACCATGGCGAACAACCTCCATCGCGCGGCAGTCAACGAATTGCAGTCCAATTCGTCGTCAATGGTATATCCAAAGCCACCTCATAACCAGTCGGGCGGTTTGTGTACAGACGCGATTTCGACGCGGCTTTAATTGTCACAGGCTTTGCCGGCGTACAGCGTTGACAATCCGGGTCGGTGACCGTAAACACCTCAAGCCGTGCCCAGGTGGCGGAACTGGTAGACGCGCTAGCTTCAGGTGCTAGTTTCTGCAAGGAAGTGGAGGTTCGAGTCCTCTCCTGGGCACCAATACTCCCGAACATAGATGCTCAAAACCCTTGAAAAATAAGGGTTTTTCGACTATTCTCCTGCTCATAGATGACCATACGATACCCCTAAATCTCATCGTTTTGGGGGTATGATTGGGGGTACTGCCCCCGATTTGGCCAAAAAGCGGAGAATTATACCCCCAATGCCCCTGTCTGATCTTAAAATTAGGGAGGGCAAAACAAAGGGATAAGCCATATAAGATGGCTGACGGTTTGGGGTTGTTTTTGCAGGTAAATCCCAGCGGATCGAAACTTTGGCGCATGAAGTACCGATTCCTGGGGAGAGAGAAGCTCCTGGCGCTTGGAGCCTATCCACAGGTGTCATTGTCCGCTGCGCGAAAAAAAACGGGAAGAGGCGCGCGAGCAACTTGCCGACGGAATTGACCCCTCTGTGCAGTAACAACTTGACCGTATAGACGCTGACATAAGAGCCCGCACGACCTTCAAGGAAATCGCGGAAGAGTATTATCAGAATATGGTCGATCGCGGCCTCGCACCGGCCACGCTTCGCAAAAAGCGTTGGTATTTGGATGATCTCACCAAACCGCTCCACAACCGCCCCATCGATCAAATTACCGCCTCCGAACTGCTGTATCTCTTGAAGCCCATAGAACGAAGTGGTCGGCGGGAAACAGCTAAGAAGCTGCGCGCGACTATTTTAGCGGTCTTCCGGTTGGCAATGGTGACAATGCGTGCACCGGCGGACCCCTCCTCAGCTATGAAGGACGCTTTGTTGCCACCGAAAGTGAAAGGCCGGGCGGCGATCACTGACGAAAAGGAATTCGGCATCCTGCTAAACCGCCCGGACGACTACACCGGCTGGCCCGTCATTCCGGCTGCGATGAGGTTCCAAATCCTAACCTGCACGCGTCCTGGCGAGACACGCGGCGCGAGGAAGCAGGAATTCGATCTGGATGCCCGCACATGGACGATTCCGCCTGAGCGTATGAAAATGCGCCGCGAGCATAAGATCCCTCTCTCTCGACAGGCTTTTGATATTGTCATGGATAATTGGTCAGATATCGAGGAAGTCGAACTGATATTCCCGTCACTGATCTCCAACCGTAAACAGCTTTCGGAAAACGCCTTCAACACCGTCCTGCGTCGACTGGGCTATTCGGGTGACGAGGTAACGGCCCACGGCTTTCGCGTGACGGCCAGCACGATCCTGAACTCGCGGGAATACAATCCGGACATCATCGAGGCCGTGCTGGCCCATCAGGATACGAACGCTATCCGGCGCACCTACAACCGCACGACCTATTGGGAGCAAAGAGTAGAGCTGATGCAGGTCTGGGCGGATTTGTGTGATGGTATTCGGGCTCGGTGAGTAATCGTACATACTGCTTTTAGATTGTTTTGCCAAAATCGCCAGAATGGACGATCAAGCCGCCGCTTCAAACATTCGAGCAATCGGATGCAAGCAAACCAACCGCATGTCAGTTTTTGGATTTATATCAGACATACCGGAGCCACAATTTTGCCGGTCGATTTTGACCCACTTCTGCCAGTCAGCCGCACTAATTCAGCGGCAAAATCGAGCCAAAGCGGTCTTGCTGTGTCAAGCAAGAAAAGCAAAAAACACTCGAAGTGCCGGCATGGGTCTGAAAGGTGGAGAAGACCAGTTTTACCCAAATATGCATTACGGAAAATGCGTCCCAAGATCTTAACCGCCAACGATCCACAAATTCGGAGCGGCGAGCAGATTTTCTAAGGATATGATGGCCCTCTCCTGGGGGGCATCAATATTCCAGATAATAGTTTTTTCGTTGTTTCCCAGTTGCGCTGTTTGGTGCTCGTTTTTCTCATTGATAACCATGTCATGTCCGCCTACCCCGTCGCTTGGGTGCGAATTGGGGGTATTTGAATGTCCATTGTGAGGAGTGTCTGAATTGGCACCCCCGGACTTGGCCGTGCGTAATGCGAAGCGTCGGGAACTACTGAACCGCTCCGGATTTGCCGGCGATCGAAGCCGGCTTTGGCAAGGCCGCAGCCAGCGATTTTCAGCTTAACTAACCAAATGCGGTCCCTGGTTCCGCCACTACAAACTATTGGCAACAAACTCAATTCTGTCATCGGAATACTGCCAATCTTTCTTCCAAGACCGTGTCTTTCGGCGGGAACCGGTCACAACCAAATGGTAAAAAAGGTTTCGAGTTTTCCAAACTATGGTTGATGGCTTGATAATTCCATAAAGGTAAGGACGTTTGGAAAGCTGCACGTGGAATTAACTGGCTACGAGAATTCACAAACAAGTTGGGTGAAATTCTCCAGAAGCTGTGATGCAGGGAATGGATACTCAAATGTGCGTGCCCGATACTCACGACAATATATACGCGTCGGCCTCAAACGCGCCATCCGGCAGCCATGGCAAATCCTCCCAAGATCGCGGTGCTTCTCACAAGAAAGAAAACTGGCGGATTTCCCCGGGAAATATTGTTGACCTTTCGCACATGCTGTCGCCGCACATCCCGCTTTTTCCGAAAGATCCCGCGCTCAGGCTGGATACCGCACATACTTTCGAAGATGAAGGCTATTATGATTGCACATTGTTCATGATCGAACATGCTGGCACGCATGTGGATGCACCTTTGCATTTTGACGAGAATGGCGGTGCCATCCATGACATTCCCGTCGAACAACTGATCTCACCGCTGGTCATCGTGGACGTCAAGGATCGTGTGTCACGCGATGAAAACACGACAGTTCATCCAGATGATTTGTTGAGTTGGGAAAATCGACACGGGACAATTCCCGACGGCGCGGTGGTCATCATGAACAGCGGCTGGCACAGCAGGTACAGCGATCCTAAGCAATACTGCAATGCTGACTCACAGGGGGTTTACCATTTCCCCGGCTGGGGAGAGGAAGCCGCTCATTTTCTGATGGATGAACGCAATGCCGTGGGAATCGGTGTTGATACGTTCAGTCTCGACTCCGGTGCCAACAGTACGACAACGGGGGCGACTTTTCCCGCCCACAACGCTTGGCTTGGCGGCGGCGGGTGGGGGCTGGAAAGCGTCGCCAATCTTGATGCGGTACCGGCAAGCGGCGCGATGCTTATCGTTGGCATGCCAAACCTTTGTCAAGGCACCGGTATGCCGGCTCGATTGATGGCGGCGTTCTGACATCCGGTAATCCAAACACCCCTGATCTGATCAATTCGCAAAAGGAGGAAGAAATGAATATTACATCCAATTTCCTGAGCTCTCTGCGGACCATTGGGCTCGCGGCAGTCGCGGTGTCCATGTTTGCTGGTTTGGCCGGCGCGGCTGACCTCAAGGCTAAGCTGGGCATATCAACCTGGATCGGCTACACGCCGCTCTATATCGCGATCGAGAAAGGCTACTTTAAGGACCAGGGTCTCGATCTGGAAATCGTAGTTTTCAATGGCAATGAAGCGCAAACGGCCTTTGCAGCCGGGCGGCTAGACGGTTTTACCACTTCTGGAGACAGCCTTATCGTATTGGCAAACCAGGGGAAAGATTTCAAGATCGTACACGTTACAGATTTCTCAGAAGGCGGAGACGGGATCCTGGCGCGGAACACCGTTAAGGATTTGGCAGATGTCAAGGGTCGTCGCATTGCGGTTCAGGAAATTGCTGTCAGCCACTTCTATCTTCTCTTCGCTCTGGCCAAAGTCGGGTTGAAGGAAAGTGATGTGACTCTGGTCAACCTGTCTCCGGATGCTGCGGCAGCAGCCTATCAATCTGGCCAAGTCGACGTAGCCGTCACCTGGGCGCCATATCTAGGGCAAGTCAATCGCCAGGTTAAAGAGGGTAGAATTATCCACGATACGTCTAAGGCTCCCGGGCTGATCACCGACTTTTACCTCTTTGATACCCAATTCATCAAAGACAACCCAAAGGCAGTAAAAGCTTTCGTCAAGGGCGTCTTTCGCGGATTGGAGTATTTTAAAGCTAATCGCAAAGAGGGGCTGGCCATCGCCGCCAAGCGCTTGGAGGTTACTCCAGAGGCATTGGCGGAAGATCTCAAAGGGATTGCAATACCTGATGTAGAGACCAATGTCGCGGCGATTGGTGACCCCAAAAATCCGATGTATGTGGTCAACACGCTCGAACCTCTGGCCAAATTTTTGGTTGAAAAGAAGCAGGTAAAGAAAGCGCCGGACATGTCCAAATACATCGACGCAACCTTTGTTCTGGAAATCCAAAAAGAAGGTCTGTAGGCCCAGATTAGGGCGCGGCGGCGGCCTGTTTTCTTGCGGGAAAATACGGGTAGATTAGTTCTCTATGACACCTGAAGCCGCCGTCGCCACAAATGTTGGAAACAACGCGGGCTTCATATACCGTCAAGAACCAACGAAATTGGCCGGGGCGGTCATCTGACCAGACCCGCGGCCAACTTCATTTAGCCCAAATTAAAACCGCATCGAATTGTCTCGATATCAATTTGGCGGGTCCGGCAAAACAACCGAGACAAAACAGGGTATGATGTAAGAAATGGTCGGAGACGCCACATCCAACCGATCCCCTAAATTAGAGGTGCGGGGCATTACAAAAGTGTTCGGCCAGCGTGGCCAGTCTGACGGACACCTAGCGCTGGAGAATATCAATCTTCATCTTCAGCCGAATGAATTGGCCTGCCTGATCGGGTCGTCCGGTTGCGGAAAATCCACACTTCTAAACATTATGGCCGGACTTCTTCCAGCGACCGACGGTGAAATCCTAGTTGATGGCCACCCGGTTCTAGGCCCAGGCCCTGACCGAGGGATGATTTTCCAATCCTACACGCTTTATCCGTGGATGACCGTTGCCCGTAATATTGGATTCGGTCTGCGACTGCGCGGGGTCGGCCGGCGGCAGGAGGCGGAGATTGTCGAGAAGTATCTGGAAATCGTCGGACTGGAGTCATTCGCCAAAGCGTTTCCGCACGAATTATCAGGCGGAATGAAGCAGCGCGTAGCGATCGCACGGGCACTTTCGAACGAGCCCGAAGTGGTGCTCATGGACGAGCCTTTCGGTGCGCTCGATGCGCAAAACAAGGCCCAGATGCAAGAGTTCCTGTTGCAGCTCTGGGAACGCACCCACACAACGATTTTCATGATCACACATGATGTGGAAGAGGCGATTTACTTATCCCGTCGCGTATACGTGATGGGTAAAAACCCAGGCCACATTAAGATTGAGCTGCCCATCGATCTTCCCGAACAGAGATACCCAGATCTGAAATTCGAGCAAAAGTTTGTGGGCATTAAAAAGCACGTCCTGGAGGTTCTTCATGACGATGAATGAACGGATTCAGACGCCAATCACCGATTGCTCGCGGTTGGAAGCAGGCCAACAAGCATATTTCTTCTTTATAGATACAGTGGCTCGCCGGCCGGCGGCCCAGCGGTATCGGCAGCCGACATCCGGCGCCTATCCGGCACGGGTTCCATTCGGGATTGGCGCTTCCGGTTGCATAAGAACCGGAGTGAGGCCATCAGCATATCCAGCATCCACCAACATCGCCTCCGACAATGATCCCCGGATCCGACGTGGTTTCAGGTTCACTACAAATAAGGCCTGCAGCCCGAGGATCTCCGCGACGTCTTCACGTTCCTGCTTCATGCCGACGACAATCCATCGGCGGTGGTCTCCAAAATCAGCTTCGATTCTGACCAGGCTATCGCTGTCCGGCATCTCCTCTACCTTAATGATCGTAGCGACCCGGAGGTCGATTTTGTCGAACAATTCGAAGTCGATAGGAGCTTTAATGGGTGCTGGATTCATCGATATTTCCGGGTTTTTTTATTGCGATCTTCGCTGGTTTGGCAGCCTGACTAGGCTACACGCTAAGTATACTGCTTCAATCCGGGTTTCAGCAGATGATTAATTCCGGGCAAAAAAATTCAGGCGTCAACCACAAGCCCAAGTCGTTCCTGAAACCTTCGGTTATTTGGGGCATCCGCACGCCGATCCCAAATTGGCTTGCTCTGGCTCTTATTTTTCTGACCTTGTTGGTTCCAATCGCGGCTTGGTGTTTTGCCAGCTATGGCGGATTTGTTTCCAGCATCTTCCTGCCAACTCCAACGCAGGTCGCCGATGCCGCGCAGGAGATGTGGTTTGACAAAAACCTGGCCAAAGACATTGTCTCCAGTAGTTTCAGAGTTGCCGCTGGTTTCGCCTTGGCGGCACTACTGAGCATTCCTTTGGGAATTGCAATGGGCACATTCAGAAGCATGGAGTCCATAATACAGCCGATTGTGGGAACTGTCCGCTACATGCCGGTTGCCGCATTTATTCCGTTGATTATCATTTGGGTTGGTTTGGGAGAGTCGTCAAAGATCTTGATCATTTTTATGGGCATTTTCTTTGTCAACGTGATGATGATCGCGGACGCGGTCAAGTTTGTGCCCGAAGAACTTTTAAGTGTTTCCTATACACTGGGTGCCAGTCGGCGGCAGGTATTGCAGCGCGTCATCCTGCCGGCGGTCCTTCCTAGTATAATGGACACCATGAGAGTCAACGTGTCGGGAGCGTGGAATTTTCTGGTTATCGCCGAATTAATCGCCGCTGAATCAGGTCTTGGGTATCGTATCCTCAAGGCGCAGCGCTTTCTTGCAACAGACGAGATTTTTGTTGGCATACTTATTATCGGTGGGATCGGGTTCTTTCTCGATCTGTTTTTCAAAAAGACGTCCCAATGGCTGCTGCCATGGGCCCATAAAGCGCGGGAATAAGAGGCCTCATCCGAACACCGATGTCCCTATTCGGGATCCTGGGCATTTGAACGATCCAAGAAGGCTGAAAGAATATCTTGCTCGGCGGCGGCGATTGTACGGGTTCTTGGTATCCCTCGGCGTTGGATGAGATAGATTGATCCGCTGCTATTCAGTCGCTCGGGAAGAAGAACCCTGAGGTCGCCGGCTTCCACTCTCGGAGCCGCAAAATGGCTTGGTAAATAGCCTAAATAGTTGCCACTTAGTAGAAACATCAGCTGTGTTTCGAGATACGAAACTGTTGCGAAATACTTGAATTTGGATGTATCAAGTTTTGGCGGATCCCAATAACTCGGCGAAATAAGTCGGTACCTATAGATCGATTCAACATTAATTTCTTCCGATGCCGTTCGAAAAAGCGGGTGTCTGGTCCCGCAATAGCAAAAGAAATTCTCGAATGTGAGTTTCTTGTAACTCAAACCGCGCAAGTGTTCGTTCAAAACACCAGTTATCGCCATGTGAAGACGTCCATCGCGCACCGACTGGATCAGGTCTTGGGGTGCACCGACAACCAGTTTAAATTGAGCATCTCCGCCGCGTCGTTCAAACCGTCGAATTGCGTCATGGAGTGCAAATCCGGGCGCTGTAACGAATCCATCAACGACGCCAATGGCCAATTCACCAGACACCTCTTCTTTCAAGGAACCAGCTGCAGCCTGAAACTCCGATATTGCTGAAAACAGCCGCTGTACTGCCGACAAAACCTCAGTGCCCGCCTCGTTAAGCCTGAACCCGCTGGGACCGCGTTCGCACAAACGAATACCTAGTCGATTTTCCAAGGCCGTTAGGCGGTTGCTGATTGTCGAAAGATCGACACCCTGCTCGTTCGCGGCCGCAGTAAGTCCGCCAGATTCGACCACAGCAACAAAAGAGCGCAGCAATTTAAGATCGACGTATTCAAGATTGATCATCACAGGGTCCGGGTTTCGGCTTAATGACTAGGAATAGGTTCCCTTGCTGGCCGTAATCAGCTTTCTGACGGGGATATCACGCACCAAAACTGCTGCCTTTGCATCAAATATCACAGGCTTGGATTACTTTATAAAATACTCAAGTTATGTTTTCAACTTTTCCATTTTCCAAAGGTATTCATTTTTCAAAAATGGGCTGACTGGCGGCGGACCCTGGGGAAATCAAACTGGTTTTCGATAATCTGGATCGCCTTCAAGGGCGGTATGCGAGTTGTTTGGAAGTCCGAGGTCGCATTGCCGTATCACACCAGTCACTAGGCCGGGAATGATATTGGAACCCTGACATGACCCATTTGATTTATCCGATCACCAACTTCAAAGCCGTCGAGCAACTGACCATCGAGAACGCCGATGGCGTTTATGTTTATGACGCCAATGGCAAAAAATATCTCGAGGGTCTTTCGGGATTGTGGTGTACCGCGCTCGGCTACAGCAATCAGGAAATCGTCGATGCTGCGGCGGCGCAAATGTCGCGGCTTCCATACGCCCATATGTTCGGCGGCAAGACCCATCAAATCGGGATGGATCTTGCCGAGAAACTCGCCGGGATGGTGCCGATTGATCATGCGATGGCATTCTTCGGCAGTTCCGGAAGTGACGCTAACGACACGCAGATCAAGCTTATCCGTTATTACTTCGAAGCAATTGGCAAACCACATAAGCGCAAGATCATCTCGCGTGAGCATGCCTATCATGGCGTCACGCTTGCCGCCGCTTCGCTGACGGGGTTGCCGGTCAATCACAAGCATTTCAGTCCACCATTTGAGGCGACGGGGGTGTTGCGGACCGATGCACCGCATTACTATCGAGGTGGTAAGCAGGGAGAGACCGAAGACGAATTTGTTGATCGGATCATTGAAAATCTGGAACAGATAATTATTGCCGAGGATCCCGATACGATCGCCGCGTTCATCGCCGAACCAATTAATGGCGCCGGTGGTGTGATTGTTCCCCCTGACGATTATTTCGTCCGCGTTAAAGCCGTACTGGACAAGTATGACATCTTGTTTTGGGCAGATGAAGTGATCACGGGTTTTGGCCGTACAGGCAATGATTTTGGCGTTACCACTTTCAACGTAAAGCCGGATATGATGACGTTGGCGAAGGCCTTGTCATCTGCCTATCTGCCGATCAGCGCCGCCGTTATTCGCGGCGATATGTATAACGCGATGATCGAGCAGAGCGCACAAGCTGGGGTATTCGGCCATGGGTTTACCTATACCGCGCATCCCGTTTGCAGTGCTGTTACCTTAAAAACGCTCGAGATATATGAGCGTGACAACATCTTCGCCAAGGCTGCTGTGACGGGGACTTATCTGCAGAGCAAATTAGAGGCATTTGCGGATCATCCGTTAGTCGGAGAGATTCGCGGCAAGGGTCTTCTTGCAGGCCTCGAACTAGTTGCCAACAAGGTAACGAAACAGCCGTTCGACGGTGGAATTGTCGGACACTATGTTCAAAACCGTTGCCAACATCACGGCCTGATTACGAGAGCCGTTGCCGGATCAACAATAGCAATATGCCCGCCGCTAATCATCACCGAAGCGGAAATCGATGAGATGGTGGAGATTATCTCTATCGCGCTGGGTGAAACCCTGGAGTTTGCACATCGGGAAAACCTGATTAGCAAATGATCGGCGTATTTCACCAATTGGAATGTGAACATGCAAAACACAGCATTCAGACTACTACAACATGGCGACCCCAATGACTGGCTGCGACCGTGCGCGCTAACTCCGGTCGATAAATTCACTACGGATGATAGCAACGAACTGGATTACATTTTTTTCCAGAACCAGGACCGTTCGGTGATTGCCGGTGTTTGGCAGAGCCCGCCGATGGAGTGGAGGTTTGACTCCGGCCATCCGGTTCACGAAATGATCTCGGTGATATTCGGATCCGTCACAATGATCGACGACGATGGCGAGGAAGAAACCTTTGGGCCTGGCGATGTGTTCTTTATCGCGAAGGGGAAGAGGTGCTCATGGCGTAACGTTGAAACCGTGCGCATCCAATACACAATGACCAGTGGCGATGGGAGTATTGTGCAAACATTGCCACCTAACGGGGATTTATGATGAGTTCGATGAAAAACCGGAGTGTCGTCGTTATCGGTGCTGGTGGCGCCATTGGTGAAGCCGTGTGTCGGGCGTTTGCCCATGAAGGCGCCCAAGTTTGGGCTGGCGACCGAAACGAAGAAGCAGCTCACCGGGTAGCGGTGGAACTAGGCGGTGATGCCAGATCTTTTGTGTTGGATGTGACAGTCCCGAAGGATGTGGACGCCGCAGCTAGCGAGATTTCTACCCAATCTAATATCGACACAGTCGTGTATTCGGTTGGCATCGACAAAACATCGGAAGTGGCGAACATTGACCCCCACGACTACCGCCGGATCATGGCGGCCAACCTTGACGGTGCCTTTTTCACAGCGACATCATTTGTACGCCCTATGCTGAAATCGGGGAACGGCGGAAATTTTATCTTCATGTCGTCACTTGCCGGAAAGCGTGGAGAAGCGGGGGCATCGGTTTATTGCGCGACCAAATTCGCGATGATTGGCATGATGCAAAGCTTCGCTCTTGAAGTGGCAAACAAGGGTATTCGCGTGAACTGTGTTTGCCCGGGAAACGTCGACAGTCCAATGCTTGAGGGCGTGGCCGCCGGCCACGCAAACCGATTGGGCATTTCCGCCGATGAGGTTCTTCAAACCATGAAGGACGCAGCAGCAGGGAACCGATTGGTGAGCGTTGACGAGGTTGCCGCGGCAGCCCTATGGCTGGGTAGTGATGCTGCGTCGGGAGTGACCGGTATTTCCCTCAATGTCGATGCCGGTATCGTCATGCCATAAGCCGCCCTTCTGTTTTCATGCTCGCGGCCGGGCAATTCGGGAATCCCCGTACAGTTTTTTCTTGAAAGGCGGATTATGTCGATCCTGTTTGGGTGCCTGGCGGCGATTGCATGGGCCATTCACGACCTGTGCATCTGGCGGTTGGGTCGAAATCACGCGATTTTAAACTGTGTGCTCGCCATTTTGCTGTCCGGCCTGGTTCTCGTGCTGCCGGCGGCAATCGTCTTTGGCGGTTTTCATGATGTTGGGCGCAACTCCATTCTGCTTAGTGTTGGCGCCGGTTTGTTTTATGCCGTGGCCGTCTGCGCGTTATTTATTGCATTTTCGATCGGACCTATACGGTTGGCCGCACCAATCGTTGGCGCATTCCCTGTCGGTTCGGTTGCTCTGGCCGCGGCAACAGGTACGGCAATATCGGTCGGCGAGTATATGGCAATTGCCGTGATACTTGGCGGTATCACCGTCATGGCGATGTTGGGAGACAGCCAGCAATCCGATAAACCAAACTCCCATGTCATTCTCATTTCGGCGCTTTCAGCGATCGGTTTTTTCCTAGCTTTTTCACTTGGGCAGGCAGCCATGAAAAACGGCTCGGAGCTTGTCTTAATCGCTTCGATGCGGACGACGGCAGCAGTGGCGGTGGGTGTAGCGGCGCTGGTAACGGGGCGTCGGCCCATGCCGGAGCGCGGCGTGCTGCTGCTGCTGTGTGGGATGGGCTTGTTGGATGCCACTGCGCTAGGACTGGTGCTGTCAGGTGGGCTTACGGATAGACCGGAATTCACGGTTGTCATTGCATCGAGTTTCGGTCTGCTGACAATCATACTTGCTAGGCTATTTTTCAGGGAACCGATGAACATTCCACAGTGGATTTGTGTGTGTGGTGTCTTTACCGGTATCGGGTATCTAAGCGCCTGACACAGCGCAGCCAATTTGAAGTGAGCACTGGCACCGGGATTATTGTGAGCAAAAGTAGGAGCGTATCCGAACTGATGTCGGCTTCCTTCCGATCGTCGCAAATGACCCTTAATTGATTTTCGTCAGCTGCCAGATTGGAATCTAGATTAATCACGCGCCATTCCGGCACCCAAGACATTGAGAAACTCCCGCAAAACAGGCGATAATCGACGGTTTCGCCGACGCAGCAGGCGTACCGGAAAATTATTTCTGAAAATCTCCGGCAAGACCTCGACCCGCAAGTCTGAGTTCACCATCCCAACATTGATCGGCAGAAAACCCAAGTAGCTGCCGGAGCAAATCAGCGCCTCGACGGCCTCCGTCTCCAGGATCACCGGGCCGCGCTGAAACTTTGATTTGATGCTGTTTTGCAGGCTGGTTTCGCGATACCCACGAAAAATCACCTGATGATCGTAGACATCGTTTTCCGTAACCTTCTCGCCACTGCGAACCTTGTTCGCGATCGGATGATTGCCGCCGGCGAACAGCCCGCCAACCTCTTGAAATAGTATTTGGCTTTCAAGCTCCGGCAGAACGTCGTCGGAAACCATGACACCGATATGTAGCAGGCCGTCGACGACCTTTCGTCCAATATCGCGTGGGGAGCCCACCGAAAGATTGATCACCACATTTGGTGCGCGGTTTCTGAAATCCGTGATGATATTCAGTAGCGGGTTGCGTGGGTTACAGAATGTATAATCCATCAATCCGATATCCAGCTGTCCGTCCAACCGGTCTGAAATTCCGGCTATCTGATTTGAAAGCTCATCGGCGGCGGACAAAAATCGCTGGATATGCCCGTGGGCTTGCTCACCATGTTGGGTCAGGTGAAACCCACTCCTTCCCCGGTGACAAAGTCGCAAACCAAACCGGGTTTCAAGGTTGCTGAGTTGCCGCGAGATTGTCGAGCGCTCAATACCCAGTTCCGATTGAGCCGCCGACAATCCGCCGCATTCGACGATTTTGACGAATATGCGCATGGAACGAATTTCCGTGTCGCTGACCGTGCCGAAAAAGGGTGTTCTGCGCATCCGATACTCCAATCATTCGTCTCCAGCATTTGGTTGCAAAATCTACAACCTTCCTTGTGTTTATTGCACTGTTATCACCTTTAGCAAAATGCAAAAAATGCTGGATTGTAAACGGAGGCCGCAAATGACGCAGAATACAGAGGAACAAGAAAATATCTTGAATCTGTACCGTGAAGACGACGGCACATTGATGCTAGACGATTGGCGGCGGGAGATTTCCGAGAAGATTTTCTCCAAAGGCGGTAGCCGCCCGGCCCCATATGCAGGGATTTCTACTTTTCTCGATGCACCATCGAAGGATCCAACGCCGGAAAACCTGGCGGCGTTGCAAGTCGCCTTGATCGGAGCTCCCATGGACATTTCCGTGGTCAACCGGTCTGGCGCCCGATTTGGTCCGCGTGCCGTTCGAACAATGGAGAGAGTTGGCCCTCACAATTGGGCCCACAATATTCTGCCCGTTGTCGATATGGCGGTGGCCGACATCGGTGATGTGCCATTTCGCGGGCGCTATGATTTATTGAATTGCCTGGAGGACATTGGGATAGCCGTAGGGCAAATTGTTGATGCGGGTGCGCTGCCCCTAATGGTCGGCGGTGAACACGGTATTAGCTATCCGGCTCTCAAGATGGTCGGTCGAGACGAGCCGGTGGGCATGATTCATTTCGACGCCCATTGTGACACAGCCGGTCCCTTTGACGGAGTGCGCTATCACCATGGCGCGCCATTCCGAAATGCAGTGCTTGAAGGGTATCTCGACCCCAAGCGCACAATTCAAATCGGTATTCGCGGCGGTTCCAGTTATTTGTGGGAGTTTTCACACAAAACCGGCATGACGGTGATCTACGCAGATGAACTCAACAACATGAGTTTGAATGAGGTCGTTGAAAAGGCGCGCGAAGTGGTGGGCACAGGCAAGACCTACCTTTCCTTCGACGTCGATGCGTTGGATCCAACTTTTGTGCCAGGAACCGGTACTCCAGAAGTTGGTGGACTCTCACCGCGCGAAGCGATCGGTCTGCTGCGCGGGTTCAAGGGCATCAACTTTGTTGGCGGCGACGTTGTGGAAGTAAATCCCAATTATGACGCCACTACCAATAGCGCCCATATCGGCGCGCAAATTCTGTTTGAAGTGTTAAGTCTCATGGCATTTAGCCCGAGCCTCAAAACGCTGTAGTTGCACGCCGTAATCGGCAAGGATGGCGAATGTCCCAGTTTGACGTAGATGCATTCTTCGATGAATTCACCAGGGTGTGGAACGATCATGATCTCGATGGCATCGTCGCGCAGTTCGCCGATCAAGGCGTATTTGAATCGTCCTTCGGTCCGGAAATCCATGGCCGCAGTGCGGTCGGGCATAGCGAGATTAGAAGCGTCGCCGCCAAGGTTTTTGCAACCGTACCAGACCTGGCATTTCAGGACCGATTCTTTCACTACTCGAACGGTATTGCCATTGTAGAGGGCACACAGACCGGTACATGGCCGGACGGCACCGCCTTTGAGACCGGTTGTGTGGATATTCTGACTTTCGAAGGCGGAAAACTGACCGCAAAACGGGCCTATAGAAAGGACCCGTCCAGGTAAATTTACTCAGATGTTGTCGGCCGACGGTCTTGTTGGCGGGAAGTAATAGGCGGATGAAATGACCCAAACACCCATAAAAACCGTATGTCCGCGTGATTGCTATGACGGCTGCGGTGTGGAAGTAAATGTCGACAATGGTGCCATTAGGCGCGTGGCGGGTAATCGCGACCACCCCAATAATCGCGGGCCGTTATGTGGCAAATGTTTGGCTGCCTATAACGGAGCATGGATCGACCCAAAATCGCGGCTTCTCTATCCGATGCGTCGTTCCGGTCCGAAAGGCAGCGGGCAGTTCACCCGCATTGGTTGGGAGGAAGCGCTTACCGAAATTGCCACACGCCTCAAGGCGATCTCATCTGAAAAGGGCGCCGACAAGATTTACCACACACATTATACAGGCACCTGTTCCAAGGTGGCGATCTCGTTTCCAGAGCGTTTTTTCAAGGCCTTGGGGGCAACCGAAGTTGATCCCGATAGTGTCTGCAACCGGGCTGGCCACCTGGCGTTGGACTATGTGCTGGGGTCATCCGTCAACGGCATCGATCCGCGCACCATCAAGGACAGTGAATGTGTCATAGTGTGGGGCGCAAATCCGTCGCACAGCGCTCCCCATGTTCACAAAATGTGGCTCCGCGATACCGTGGCAAAGGTGGTCGTCATCGACCCGGTGCGCACGGAAACCGCAGAACAGGCTGATATCCATTTGCAGTTGCTCCCCGGCAGCGATGCCTCTCTGGCATTTGCTATCGCCCACGTGATGCAACGCGATAACCTGTTGGATGACGATTTTATCGCCAACCACGTCGTTGGGTACGACGAACTAAAAGACACCATCGCTGAATGCTCACCAACTTGGGCAGAAACCAAAACGGGTTTATCGGCTGCCGCGATCGAGGAAGTTGCGTCTCTTTATGCCAAGGGGCCCTCTATTTTGTGGCTTGGCCAGGCGCTGCAGCGTCAGCCCAAAGGCGGTAACATCTTTCGGGCCTGCAGCATGTTGCCTGCCTTTAGCGGGAATATCGGCAAGCCCGGTACCGGGCTGTACTATCTCAATGGGACGGTGGGCATAGCGGCGCGCAAAGGTGGTTCGCCAACGCGTTCATATAGCCCCGGCGATCAGCCTGAGCCGATTGTCAGTCAAATGGATCTGCCTAAGATTCTTCAAGATTCTGAAGCCGTCAGCTCCTATATGGTGTGGAATTGCAATCCTGTTGCTTCCAATCCGGCGCAAGCGGACATGCGAGCAGGACTTGCGCGGGATGATCTGTTTACCGTCGTCGTTGATCCGTTCATGACCGATACCGCTGACTATGCGGATATCGTCCTGCCGGCGGCGACCTTTTTGGAATTTGACGATCTGGCAACATCCTATTTCCATCTGAATTTGTCACCACAGGTGAAATGCGCTGAACCTCTTGGAGAATCATTACCCAATCCAGAGATTTTCCGCCGTCTTGCCAAGGCCATGGATTTTGACGACCCGGAGCTTTTTGAAGACGACCGCGCCATTATTGATCAGATATTGGACACCATGGACGTTCAAATGAGCTTTGAGGAGCTTAAAGCGAAAGGTTGGACAACGTTCAGCGCTGAACCATTGGTCATTTGGTCCGACCGGCGTTTTCCAACGCCGAGCGGCAAAATCGAGATCGCCAGCCGCCGCGCGCAATCCCATGGATTGCCCTTGGTACCGTCCCCTCAATCCGACCCGCTGCCAGCCGATGGTCGCCTGCGGCTGCTTTCGCCAGCCGACAAACATCTAATGAATTCAAGTTACGGTAATGACGATCAGATTCAGCGCAGGTTGATCGTCGCGACCGTGACTATACATCCCGACGATGCAACCGATCGGAACATCTCCGCTGGTGACACAGTGATGCTTTCCAACGCCAATGGTGAGTTAGAATTCATTGCGAAAGTTGATACCACTGTGCCGAAAGGAAGCCTCCTAACCTACAAGAGCCGCTGGCCTAAGGCAGAAGGAGCACGGGCGAATGTGAACCTTTTGCACATCCCGCGCAAAACCGATATCGGCGAGAGCACCAGCGTGCACGGCGTCGAAGTCGAGTTGAGGCGGGCTTAGGGGATCGGAATGACTAGAGTGGTTGTAGTTGGTGGGGGGCAGGCCGGCCTGTCGTTGGTCGCGAAACTACGGTCGCTGGGATTTAACGGTTCAATCAAACTGTTCGGCGAAGAGCCCGTGGCCCCCTACCAGAGGCCACCACTTTCCAAGAAGTATTTACTTGGAGAAACCACGTTTGATCGACTTTTGCTGCGACCGGAAAAATTTTTCTCCGAAAATGATATCGACGTGCATTTAGATTGCCAAGTGCATTCCATCGATCCGGATTCAAAGACAATTGTGACGACAGACGGGAACTTCGGATATGACGATCTGGTGCTGACAACCGGATCGGCGGCCTTACACTTACCAGCGTCCTTTTGCGGCGCACTGAGCGGCACCTTTACAGTGCGTAACGTGGCTGACGTAGATGCTATGGCCGCCGAATTTGTCGAGGGTGCGCGGGTCCTCGTCATTGGCGGCGGATATATCGGGCTCGAGGCGGCGGCCGTAGCCGCCACCCGGGGATTGTGTGTCACGCTTGTAGAAAAAGAAGATCGCATATTGAAGCGCGTGGCGGCTCCCGAAACCAGCGATTTTTTTCGTGATTTGCATTGCCAACATGGGGTTGACGTTCGCGAGGGCGTCGGGTTGGTTCAACTAGCCGGAGAAAGAAAGGTAACGAACGCCAAGCTTTCAGATGGCACGGATTTGCCGGTCGATTTTGTTGTCGTGGGGATTGGGATCACGCCGCGCACCAACCTGGCGCGTGACGCCGGTTTGGCGGTTGACAACGGCATCAAGGTTGATACCTCAGGGCGAACATCTCAGCCCCACATTTGGGCGGCCGGCGATTGTGCATCCTTTCCATTCGGCGTCAAATGGATCCGGCTTGAAAGTGTGCCACACGCTATTGCCCACGCCGAATGCGTGGCCGCCAACATTTATGGCAATCCAACCGAGTATAAAGCCAAGCCGTGGTTCTGGTCTGACCAATACGACGTGAAACTCCAGATCGCCGGGCTGAATACGGGCTATGATCGAGTAGTTCAACGGCATAGCGAGGGCAGAAGCGTCTCCCATTGGTATTATCGTGGGAACGAGCTACTGGCTGTCGACGCTATGAATGCACCGCGCGAATACATGGTTGGTAAACGCCTGATCGAAAGTGGTATTCATCCATCTATCGAAGACGTAGCTAACCTGCGGATTGAGATCAAAACACTACTGAATGCTTGAGGTATTTTGATCATATGCAGACTAAGGCATGACCAATATCGCAAAAAATTTGTCAGCAGTCCGGCGGAGAATTGTCGATGCCTGCTCTGCCTGCGGGCGCGATCCGTCGGATGTGACCCTCCTTCTTGCAACCAAGACACAATCGCCTGAACGTATCTTGGAGGCATTGAATTGCGGTCATGTCTTAACCGGGGAAAACCGGGTTCAAGAACTTGTCGGCAAATCTGCCGCGCTTGGTGGCCAGCGTATCGAGCGCCACATGATCGGCCACCTGCAAAGCAACAAAGCGAGTAAGGCGCTTGATCATGTGACCTGTGTACAATCGATTGACAGGGTCACGATTGCCAGGAAGTTGAATGCTCTCTGCGAGGCTCGGGGCCGCACGCTGGATGTATTCCTGCAATTCAATACATCCGAGGAAGACAGCAAGTTCGGTGCGGATCCTGAATTGGCGATTTCCTTTGCGCACGCGATTGCTGGATTTTCTAATCTGAATGTTCGTGGTCTGATGACCATCGGTCTGTTGGCGCCTTTTCCTCTAATGTCTCGCCGCAGTCTTTCCCGTTTGCGGGATCTTCGCGATCGGATTGCCACGGAAAACATAGACGGGATAGATCTGCGACATCTGTCAATGGGAATGAGCGGCGACTTAGAAATTGCCATTGAGGAAGGGTCAACCATGGTGCGTATTGGCACCGATGTGTTCGGCGAACGCAATTTGCCACCGGGGACATTTTGGCCAGAAAGAACCGGGACCACTCCGGTTGGGTTGGCATGAAATTCCCTTGATACGAATTCACTGAAATCACATATCTGCGGGAAAACTAGTTTCCGCAACAGCTTCCTTCAAGTCGCGAGCATCACGGCGCAGGTTTTTAACCTCGTCGGTGGTTACAGCGCGGGCTGTGTCGCCCGTCAGCCGCTTGTTCCCTGCCTCCATGAAGTTCCCTTGACCCTTTGTAATAGACACCTTGGGATATACTCTCACGGCGGTACTGCTCAGCGATGCTGTTTTCGCCGCGCAGCCGTCCAGGGCGATCCTGATCTTCTCTTCACAGGAATATTGTTTGCGCGTGGCGCGCTTGATATCCTTGGCGATATTCTCGCCCGCGCTTTTTCGGCTTCCAGATTTCTGTCTCATGTCCCACTCCCTGGTGGTTACGATGAGCCAGAAACACTCCCTTATCAAATGCTGCTATTTGGACCTATAGGCGCTGATGCCGGACAGGCGCGATGAACTGGCGCTGCTAGGTAAGGAAGCGTTTCCGGGAACCGGCTTTACTCGCGACCAGGAAGTGGCGGCGGCCTGTTTTTGCGCGCCAAGCCCAACGGTTCCAAACTATGGCAGCAGAAATATCGCTTTCAAGGCAAGGAACGATTGCTCTCCCACGGAAAATATCCTGCCGTAACTTTGGCGCAGGCCCGCCGCAAACGGGACCGAGCCTATGAGCTTCAGTCGGGCTCACCGTGAGGGCGGCCACCACCCTCTCACCACCGCTGTCGCTCGTCAATTCGGGTTAGGGAGGGCGGCTCACAGGTGATTGCATATTGAGCAATGCGGATAAAAATGAGGAGATAAGTCCGCTGGCCTGTTGAGGATTGTACCTGCCAATCGGCCGAACCGGCAGGATGAGCGCGAGACAGATTGTTGCAAGCGAAGACCTTTAGTTTAACGGCCTGTGCCATCCCGCCGAATGCGAGGCCTGGAACAGGCTCGTCAATCAACCCCATACAATCAAATTAGTCGGTTCACGGAATTGGGCACACATAGGTCAAGCCTGAGGGCCACTGGTATAACCTTCCAAGACAGAATTAGGCGCCAATCGACTTTTTGAACATCAATGTTTCCCGGCCAAACCGGGTTTGCCTGCTCATAGGGTTTGCCATTCTCCCGGCGCTGACACCCAGATTCAATTTGATTTATCAACGGACTGTGAATTGTCGTCAGACAAGCCGCGGTAGTCCGCCAACAACCACGCATGCGGTGAGGGCAACCTAAGCATATCTGCAACGCTTTTAGGAAACGCGTGAAGCCGAAGCCGCCGGTCTGGACGGCCAAATTCGCCGGCATTCCGGCGCCAGCGAGATTGTGCGATTTCGGCCTGACAGGTTGATGAAAATCGCTCGTTTGCCTGATTGAGGAGAAAACTTATTTCTGATGAATCATCGATTATCAAGTGACACTTGACAGACGAGTGTCACAAACTTAGCATCCTCGCCGAACGATATTCACATCGGATCGGGCGGTATTTGGAAGAACACCAAGCGAGATCAACCCACCGCGGACGAGACAGAGATAATGGCGATTGACACGACTGAAGAACACAAACTGTTCCGACATTCAGTCCGCCGTTTTGTTGACCGGGAAATAACTCCGAATGTGCTCGAGTGGGAGGTTGAGGGCAAGATACCACCGGAGATCTTCCGGAAAGCCGGTGAATTGGGCTTTCTGGGTTTAAGGGTCGGTGAGGATGTTGGCGGCAGTGGATTGGATTTTCGCTACACCGGAATTTTCGTCCAAGAGATGGTCCGGTGTGGATCGATAGGCGTACCAGTGGCGCTTCTCGCTCATGCAGAATTCGCCACCAAAGTCATTGATCGGGCCGGCTCGACGGCCCTGCGGGAACAGTTTGTTCGTCCGGCCGCCGCCGGAACGCTAATCGGCGCACTAGGGGTCACTGAACCTGGCGCCGGCAGCGATGTTGCGGCCCTGCGTACGACAGCCAAGAGGGACGGCGATGACTATATCATCAACGGCTCGAAACTGTTTATCACAAACGGGACGATTTCGGATTTCGTCACCACCGCCGTACGCACGGGCGGGAAAGGCCATGGTGGGATTTCACTGATCGTTGTACCGACCGACACTCCGGGTTTTACCCGTGGCCGTCGCCTGCGCAAGATCGGCACCCACGCATCCGATACCGGCGAAATATTCTTTCAAGATTGCCGGGTTCCGGCGGCCAATCTGATTGGTGAGGAAAACAGCGGTTTTCGTCTCATTATGGAAGGGTTTGTCGGTGAGCGTCTGGTGCTTTCCTTTATTGCCTGCGCTCAGACACGGTTGATGTGGGAAGAAGCCCGCCGTTACGGACATGAGCGCTACGCTTTTGGGCAACCATTGTTAGCCAACCAGGTCTGGACCCATCGCCTGGCTGACGTGCGAACTGCGCTTGAAGCCGCCGAGGCGTTAACCGCTCGCGCGCTCGATCTGCACCTCAGTGGCCAGCCCTGTGACAGCGAAGTCTCCATGGCGAAGCTGTTTACCTGCGAAACCGCTGTCGATGCGGCTCGGACATGCGCGCAGATATTTGGCGGTATGAGCCATATGGAGGAATGCCTCATGGGGCGCCTCTACCGCGATTGTCTGGCTTTCACCATAGGAGCCGGAAGCAGCGAGATGATGCGGGAAATAATCGCCCGCTGTGAGGGACTGGCAGTCGAAGGGGTGCGCAAATGACGACAGCCAGGCGTGCCATTCGCATCACCGGTATCGGGCAAACCGGTCCAGCTGACGAAGATAGTAGATCGATACCTGAAATGGTGTTGGAGGCGGTCGATATGGCACTTGCGGACGCGGATATCGGCCACGCGGCCATCGATTCCGTCGTTACCGCATCGGTGGACCTTTTCGACGGCCTGACGGCCTCCAATATTGCCGTGACGGAGGTCGCCGGCGCGGTGATGAAACCGGAAGCCCGGATTGCCGGGGATGGTTTGGCGGCTGTGATACACGGCGCCTGCCAGATTTGGGCGGAAGCTTATGACACCGTTCTGGTGGTTGCCCACGCCAAGGCATCGATGGCTCCGAACGCGACTTTGACGCAATGGGCGATGGATCCGATTCATCTTCAGCCATTGGGTATGAATTTTTTAACCGCCGCCGGGCTCCAGGCCAATATATTTTCGCAGAACGACCCGCATGCGGAACAACGCTGGGCGGCTCTAGCGGCGCGGCGACGGGCCGACGCGGTTACAGGGCTTTCACAGCAGTTGTGCGAAAAAGAAATCCTGGCAAGCGAAATTGTCGCCTCGCCCTTGCGCCAGGGCATTTGCGCGCCATTGGGTGATGGTGCCTGTGCGGTGGTTTTGCAAGCGGCCAAAGACGCAGACGGACCGGTTTTGCGCGGCGCCGGTCATGATCTGGAACCGCATGCCCTGGGCGACCGGGATCTCAGCAATTGGTTAGGTTTGACCCGAGCTCTGGAGCGTGCCGCCGACGCGTCGGGATTGCCGTCAAACGCTGGCGGTTTCGATCTGGCCGAACCATCCTGTTTTTACCCGCACGAAGAAGAGCTGTTTTTGGCCGCCACCGGGATAAACGGCGACACAATCATCTCACCAGATGGTGGTCTAATGGCCGGTTGTGTTCCGGTGGTCGCCGGCATGTCGCGACTGGCGGCGGCGGTCAGATGGCTGCGCCAATCGGAAAATGCCGGCAAGCGCGCCTTGGCCCACGGACACTGGGGACCGGCCGGCCAGGCGCAAACGGTCGTCATTCTTGACGGAGGATTATAGATGCGGCCGGTGGCAATCATTGGTACCGGGCAGACCGACCACGCCCGACGCCGCGATGACGTTTCGCAGCCGGAACTGGTACGCGAGGCGGTCGACCGGGCGTTGGAAGACGCCGGCCTGCGAGCGGCCGATGTTGATGCGGTGGTCGTATCCAATATGGAGCTGTTCGAAGGCCGGGCGATGCCGGAGCTTTGGGTTGGCGAGGGTGGATTTGCCAACGGCAAACCCTGCATGAAGATCGCCACCGGCGGCACCTCCGGTACAAGCTCCTGTATTGCCGGTTTTCATCAGGCAGCTTCCGGCCTCTTCGATGTCGTCTTGGTGGTCGGCTTTGAAAAACACTCCGAAGGCCATACCCAAACCGGCATGGCGTTGACGGATCCCTTCTGGGACCGTGCAGTTGCTTCGGGAGCACTTGGCAATTTCGCACTGTCCATCTCCCAATACATGGCCGAACGGGGTGTGACGGAGGAACAAGCAGCTCGTGTGGCGGTGAAATCCCGCCGCAATGCTGCACGAAATCCACACGCCCATCTCAAGGACGCAAATGCCACCGTCGCGGATGTTTTGAATTCCAAACTCCTGGCCCACCCGGTGCGCCTGATGGATATGTGCCCACAATCAGACGGTGCAGCAGCAATTGTCGTCGCCTCGGGTGATAAAGCCAAGAAACTTTGCGCCCGTCCGGCCTGGGTGAAGGCGGCGACCACCCGCCACGAACAACCCTATATCGGCGATATCGAACGGCGGCTTTTGACCATGCGCACCTTAAAGGACGCAGCGGCGAGCGTTTACAAAACGGCCGGGATAACCGAGCCATTGAAGCAACTCGACGTGGCGGAAATCTATGAACCTGTCACGTATGCTGAATTGGCTTGGTACGAAATCCTCGGTTTTTGCGCCGAAGGCGAAGCCGGCCGATTGATTGAAGACGGGGTAACGGAAATGACCGGTGAACTACCGGTCAATCCCTCCGGAGGTGTGCTATCGGCCAACCCGGTCGGCGCCACCGGGGTGATCCGGGTCGCCGAAGCTGCGGCGCAAATTCTCGGTCGCGGTGGCGCCCATCAGGTCGAGGGAGCGAATACCGCATTGGCCACTGGTTATGGGGTCTATGCCTGGGCCGACGCCGTCATTTTGGAGGGCGCCCCATGAGTGAGCGGATATCCGTAAGGATCGAAATGGCGCAAAGCTGGCGCTATGCTTCCGGTGAGGTCATGGAGCGGTTTTCGCAAGGGCTTCTGGAAAAGCGGATCGAGGCGATGCAATGCGGTGGTTGCCAGCGCCGTTACCTGCCGCCCCGTCCCGTCTGCGGTAACTGCCATCTGCCTCTTGCCGATTGGGTGCCGGTGTCCGATGAGGGCACGCTGGAAGCCTGGACGGTCGTCTATCTGCCATTCCTGGACGGCAGAACCGGCGATGTGCGTGACGGACCTTATGGTATGGGGCTGATCCGGCTCGATGGAGCCGACACGACCTTGAACCACTTTATTGGTGAAAACGATCCCTCACGCCTGGCTGTCGGCATGCGGGTGCGGGTGGTTTGGCGTGATGAATTGCGTGGCGCCATGGATGACATTGAGCACTTTGAGGTCCTGCCATGATCCGTGAAGAGTCCATCAATATTCCCTTCCAATTTGCCGCCGGAAAGGCTGGAAGCGCGTTTCTCATTGCCTTGCGCGATCGCCAGCAAATTATTGGATCTCATTGCCAAGATTGTGCACGAACTCTGGCGCCGGCCCGGCCCTATTGCCCCGAATGCGGCGGCGAAAATCTGCAAGGCGTCGACATCGGGCCGGGCGCTCATTTGGTGAGTTGGACGGATGTCCCTGAATACGGTGTATTCGCGCTTTTACGGCCGGACGGGGCCGACACGGCGATGGTGCACAAATTGCTCGGATCGCCGACTGACCTGCAGCCGGGTATCCGGCTACGTGCCGTCTTCGCTAGCCAACGGCAAGGTCATATCAGCGACATTGCAGGTTTCGAAATTGTGTCTGAGGGCGCGCCATGACGATCCGCACTGAACGCACTCAGGGTATTTTATCGATCACCATCGACCGCCCCGAAGCACGTAATGCCCTGAGCCTGGAAATGGGACGGGAGCTTTGCGCAATATGGGAAGAATTTCGCGATAACGCCGATTTACGCGTGGCGGTGCTGAGCGGTGCCGGGTCGAAGTCTTTCTGTGCCGGCGCCGATTTAAAGGAAGTCGGATCCTATTACGCGTCAATGACCCCGTTGGAACGCCGCGAGCATGGAGAACGCGAGCCAGGTCTTGGCGGCATCACCCGAAATCTCGATCCCGGCAAACCGATCATTGCCGCGATCAACGGCTATTGCCTCGCGGGCGGCCTGGAAATCGCGCTGGCCTGCGATATCCGCTTGGCAGTGCCCGACGCCAAATTCGGCCTGCCGGAAGTCACCTGGGGCCTGATCCCCGGTGCTGGCGGCACCCAACGGCTGCCCCGTGCTGTGCCCGTGGCAGTGGCTATGGAAATGCTGCTGTCGGGTCAGTCTATCGACGCCGATCGGGCACTGGCAATCGGACTGATCAATCGAATCGTTCCGGCGGAAGACCTCGTCGAAGAGGCAATGACGCTTGCTGCCCGGATCGCCGCCAATGGCCCGATAGCCGTACGCGCGGCACGGGCCGCGGCGCGTGAGGGCGCACACCTTTCGTTATCCGAAGGCTTGCGTCTGGAGCAATTCTACGCCGAACCGGCGCGGCAAAGTGAGGACGTGCGCGAGGGATTGAAGGCCTTTTCCGAGAAGCGGAATCCGAATTTCAAAGGGATTTGACGAGATGGTTTACGAGCATATCAAGTGCGAAACCGCGGACCGGGTGCTGCGGTTGACATTGAACCGCCCAGATATCTTGAATGCCCTCAATGCTGAAATGCTGAACGAGATTCACGATGCGGTCCGGGCATCGGAGGAAGATGAGGCAGTGCGGGTGGTCCTAATTGATTCCGCCGGCGACCGGGCGTTTTGTGCCGGTATCGATGTCGCCTATGTCAAAGACATGGATGCTTTCGGGTCGCGCGGCATGGGGCAATTGCTGCACCGGACCTTTCTGGGCTTGCGCACCAACACCAAGCCGGTGGTCACCCAAATCGATGGCCTGTGTCTGGGCGCCGGTCTGGAACTGGCTTTATCGTGCGATTTCATGATCGCATCGGACCGGTCGCGCTTTGGTCTACCGAACATCCATCGTGGCATCCCGGCAATTGTCGAGGCGGCAATCCTGCCGATTGCAATCGGTATCCAGGGCACGCGGGAACTGTGTTACCTGGGGGAATTCTGGGATGCGGCAAAGGCTGAACGGCGGGGCTTGGTCCAACAAGTCCACGCGCCAGACGAACTGGCAAAGGCCGTTGACGAATTGTGTCAGACCCTTGCATCGAAAAGTCCGTTCGCCTTGGAATCGCAAAAGGAAATTATCCACAAATGGCTGACGACCGATTTGGAATCGGCGATCGATTTTTCCATCAACACCGTCGGGTACAGCTGGCTAACCAAGGACCAGCGCGAAGGCATGGATGCCTTTGTGGAAAAACGCCCCGCGACGTTTAAAGGGGAGTGACCAGATGAACCCGACCATCGTCACATGCGCGCTAACCGGCGCCCAACAGGGCAAGGGAACCTATCCGGCGTTACCTGAGCAACCCGATGAAATCATCTCCCAGGGGCTCGATGCCTGGCGGGCAGGTGCAGCCATCCTGCATTTGCATGCCCGCGATGAAAACGGTAAGGCGAGCAGTGACGTGGCGATTTTTCGCCGGATCGTTGACGGTCTGCGTGATGCCGGCTGCGATGCGGTTCTCAATCTATCGACGGGCGGCGCTGTCGCTGGACTGCCGTTGGATCAACGCATTCGCCTGGTGCCGGAATTGAAGCCGGAAATCGCTTCGTTCAGCGTCGGCGGCGGCAGCATGCTGGGCCGTTATGACCGCAGCAACAACGCCTGGGTCGGTGACCGGTTTGTGCAACTTTTTACAAGCCACGGCGAGATGGAGCACGTCGCCCGGGTGTTTGCCGACAACAGCACCCGCCCGGAGTTGGAAGTCTACCACGCCGGAATGTTGAACAATATTACCGCGCTCCTGGAGATCGGCGCGCTGGACGATCCGTTGTTGGTCAATTTCGTCATGGGCATATCCGGCGAATGCACCAAAGCAACGGTGAAAAATCTTTTATTCATGACCGAAGGCTTGCCGGTGGGAGCGCAATGGCTGGTCTCGGCTATCGGCGCCAGCAATCACTTCCGCATGCTCGGCGCTGTCTTGGCAATGGGCGGCCATATCAGGGTTGGCTTGGAAGACAATGTCTATATCGGACGCGGCGAATTGGCGGCATCGAATGGTCAAATTGTCGAAAAAGCCGTGCGGATACTGCGTGAAATCGGCGGTGAACCGGCAACACCCGATGAGACCCGCGCCATTCTCAATCTTTCCGGAGGTCAATAGACATGAGCAAAGAAGCAATCGCCATCGATGCCTGGGCGACGTTGATTACGCCGGAAGGCGTGAAGAAATTTCCCGACGACTATTTCCACATTTTCCGGAAGTACAAATCGCCAATGGCACAGTTTGCCGGCCAGACTTTGGACGAAATGGTCGCCGATATGGACGCCTCGGGCATCCACCGGTGCGTGCTGTCGACTTTTTATCACAAGGAAACCGCAGTGAGCAGCATTGAGGACGTTGCTGCCGGCGTGCGCAAATACCCAGATCGTTTTGTCGGCGCGGGGACCGTGAATGTTCTGCAAAAGCCGATGGATGTCGCCAAGGCGATCGAATACCAGGTCAAGGAACTGGACATGCGGGCGATCCGGCTGGAACCTTACATGTATGGCGACGGCACCGTCGGTCTGCCGCCGAACGATAAGCATTATTGGCCGGCCTATATGAAGTGCGTCGAATTGGATATTCCGGTGGCCATTCAAGTCGGCCATACCGGACCGACACTACCCTCTGAATGCGGCCGACCGATTTATCTGGACGAGGTGGCGCTGGCATTTCCCGAACTTGTCATCATCGGTTGCCATTTGGGCCAGCCCTGGCATGAGGAAATGATGATTTTGGCGTGGAAACACGACAACATTTACATTGAAACCTCAGCGCGGTTGCCTAAGCATTGGCCGGAGGAGTTCAAAAAATTCGTCAAAGGTCCCGGCCAAGACAAGGTCATGTGGGCCACTGATTACCCCTTGTTGCCGTTCAAACGTACTCTGGACGAGCTTGATCCGCTTGGTCTTTCAGATGAGGCCTATTGCAAGGTCGTGCGCGACAACGCCGCCCGCGTATTCAAGATCGACTGAGCGCCATGAAAACCAACGATCTCCTTGCCACCATCCCCTACCTGCCGGCGCACCAGATCGAGGTGACGGCAGAAACCGAGGGCTCAGTTAGTGCCGGCATGCCATTTCGCCGCGAGGTAACCAATCTTGTCGGCACCGTCCACGCCGGAGCGTTATATACGCTTGCCGAAACGGTGGCTGGTGTTGCCGCCAATAACTTGGTTTCGGCGGGGCGAGCGGCACCTTTGCTGCGGCAGGCTGACGTCCAATACACCCGCCGTGCGGAGTCAAATCTGATGGCCAGCGCAAAAATTGCATCAGAAGCCGCAAAGCAAGCCAGAAGCGCTTTTGAGAAGGATCGGCGCGCCGATATCGGTGTCGATGTAACCATTACCGATGCCGGCGGCGAAATCGTTTTCGTCGGTAATTTCGACTATGCATTGAGGGAGTTCAAAAGATGACGGACAAGGTTCTGAGTGAACTTGACAATGGCGTCCTGACGGTAACCTTGAACCGCCCGGAAAATCTCAACGCCATCGATTTCGAAATGTTGGATGGGCTGTGCGAGACACTTGATTTGGCCGAGGAAAACGATGCCGTTAGGGCGATCGTGTTAACCGGGGCGGGCAAGAAGTTCTGCGCTGGGGCGGATATCAGCCAGATGGTGACCCGCACCCCGGGCGAATGGGAACAAATCGTTGATCACTATCTCGATCCGGTTCGCGCCCTTGCCAATATTCCCAAGCCAGTGATTGCCCGCTGCAACGGTGATGTCGTCGGCGGTGGGTTGGGCCTGGCCATGGCCTGCGATTTTCGCATCGCCGGCGAAAGCGCTCGATTTTGCGCGCCGTTCGTGAAGATCGGTCTTGCCGGGTGCGATATGTCGGCCGGTTATTTCCTGCCGCGGCTCGTCGGTTTGAGTAAGGCTACGGATATGATGATGAGCGGCCGTTTCGTCAGCGCGGAAGAAGCCGACCGTATCGGCTTGACGAGTCAGGTCGTCGCCGATGAGCAGCTTGACCAAACGGTTGCAAAACTTGCCGGAAAGCTGGCCGCAGGAGCGCCTCGGGCGCTGGCCTTTACCAAGCGGGCAATCCGCCGCTCACTGGAACGCGGCATGGAAGAGGAATTCGATTACGAGATTTTCGCCCAGATACAATGTCTGCAGAGCGACGACCATACCGAAGGGGTAAAGGCATTTATGGAGAAGCGGGCAGCGAATTTCGCCGGCCGGTAGCCAGAGCGTCAAGGACACATGAACAACATTGTGAAGCCGATCGAAGGCCGCAAATGGGCAGCCGATCCTGTTACCGAAAAAATGGGCATCCAGCGTCAGGACACCGCCGACGGCGGCGTTCTTGCGACCCTGGATGCCACCGAGGACCACTGCAACGTTTTCGGCGTGGTCCACGGAGCGGTGCTTTATGCGATGGCCGACGTGGCCATGGGATCGGTGCTGACAAAGGCGCTTGACCAGTTTCGGCCGGTCTCCACCGTTTCGATTGTATCCAATTATCTGCGGCCAACGAGACGCGGCCGGGTTACCGCAGAAACGGAATTGATCCGCCTTGGCTGGTCGATTGCCACTTTGCAAACGAAAATACACGATGCCGATGGAACCGTTAGTGCGTTGTTTCTGGGCACTTTCCATATTTCACCTCCAAAGGATGCGGCGACATGAACGATCCCACCCTGGGAAGCACGGAAATTGAATTCCAAAACTCTGTGCGGACATTTGTTGACAAGGAAATCCGTCCCAATGCAACGCGCTGGGATTTAGAGGAACGCTATCCGCAAGAGCTGCTGCGGCGCTTCGGGGATCTGGGTTGGCTCGGCACGGCTTTTCCTGAAGACGTCGGCGGCAGTGGCGGCGGTGCCGTCCACTACGCCCTTTTATGTGCCGAGTTGGCGCAGGGGTCCTCGGCGATCGCCCTTGGCGCCTATGTACACACGGCGTTGTCCTGTGCCGCGATCTTGCATCTGGGCAGTGATGAGCAGAAGCAGCGCTGGTTACCGAAAGCATTGAGCGGCAAAAAAATCGGCTGTTGGGCCTACGCGGAAGCCGGCGCCGGTTCTGACGTCTCGGCTGTGTCGACCCGGGCGCGACGCGATAGCGATGGCTATGTGCTCAACGGCGCCAAGCTCTACATAACCAATTCGACGTTCGCTGACTTCATCGTGGTGGTTGCCTCAACCAATCCGGAACAGGGGTTGAAGGGACTGAGTTTGTTCGTCGTCGAACGGAACAATCCGGGCGTGTCGGTGAGCGCGCCGCTGAACAAACTGGGCATGGGTGCCTCGGAGATGGCCGAGATCGTGTTCGACAACTGCCGGATCGACGAAACTGACCGGTTGGGTCCGGAAGATACCGGTTTTCTGGTGGCGATGAAGGTGTTGACCCTGGGGCGCATTGCCAGCGCGGCATTCGGTGTCGGAGCCGCCAGGGCGGCTTTACAAGAAGCGCGGGACTACACCAGGCAAAGGGTTCAATTCGGCAAGCCATTGGTCGCACAACAATTTATTCGCTTCACACTGGCCGATATGGCGACGCGACTAGAGGCGGCCTGGCAATTGACCCTGCATGCGGCGCGTCTGGTCGACGCCGGATTACCGTTCGACCGCGAGGCCAGCATGGCCAAATTGTTTGCCACCGAGACCTGCACATGGGCGGCGGAACGCTGTCTGCATCTTTGCGGTGTTCAAGGCTACATGCGTGAAAGCGTTGCGCAGCGCCTTTATCGCGACTGCAAAGTGCTTGAACTCGGCGAAGGGACCAGCGAAATACAGCGCGAAACCATCGCCCGGCTATTAGGAGATTGAGACTTTGGGAATCCAGGAAAGACGAACACGGGAGAAAGCAGCGCGCCGGCGATCAGTGCTTGATGCCGCTCGCACGATGGTCCTAGAGCGCGGCTTCAATGGCACCACCACCAAGAGCATTGCGGAGCGCTGCGAATTGTCGGAAGCGACACTGTTTCATTATTTCCAAAACAAGGACGAAATCCTGCTTTCCCTACTTTTCGAAGGGATATCCTATGCCGCGGATCTTCTGGAAAAAATTATCGCCGACAATTTGCCACCACAGGAGCGATTGGCAAGCCTTTGGATAACCTATGCGATGATCAACCGCGAGCACCCGGAATATGTCCATGTGTTCGGGTATCTCGCCCGTCCGCAGGCAACGATAAATATCAGCGCCGAAGTGAAAGACGAGATCGCTAGATCTTCGGGCGACAATTTCCGCCGTCTGGCGACCATATTGCAGGGAGTGGTGCCACCGGGAACCGAACGCGTCGCCGCCGATCTGTTGTGGGGATCCTTCATCGGCCTGAAAACCCTGCGCGATACCCGTCAAAATCTCGGCGCCTCGCCGCTGCCCAACGAGCAGGAACTCGGTCAGGTATTCCAATTCCTGGATGCCGGCCTGCGCGCCGCGTCAGATAAGGGAGACCAATAATGGCATCGATGTTAGCTGCGCGCCTGATCGAACCCGGTACGCCCTTGCGTATCGACGAAGTCGCCATACCAGAGCCGGCAGCAGACGAAGTGCTTGTCAAGATTGCCGCCTGCGGCCTTTGTGGTACCGACATTCACCTTGCCGTCGACGGCGATATTCCGGTGGCGCATACCCCCATCACCCTTGGCCACGAGGGCGCCGGCGAAATCGTCGATATAGGCAAGGATGTAACCGGTTTTAAGGCAGGCGACCGGGTGGCTTTGTTTCCGTCTGCCGTCTGCGGCCGGTGCCGCTTCTGCCGGGTAGGGCGGGAATCCATGTGCGAGGCCTCCAAAGTATACGGTATGTCGCGCGACGGATCCCTGGCGCATTATATTGCAGCGCCGGCCCGGGCTATCATTCCGATACCCGATGCGATCCCCTTTGATGTCGCCGCAATCGTCACCGACGGCGTGTCGACGCCATTTCATGCCTTGCGCGGCCGCGGCAACCTGCGGGCCGGCGAGACGGTGGCGGTGGTCGGATGTGGCGGTTTAGGCACGCACGCCATCATATTGGCAAAGTTGATGGGGGCGGGGACCATTGTCGCCATCGATCCGAATGAAGCGGCGCGGCACCGGGCGTTGACCCTGGGTGCCGATATCGCCATCGACCCGGGCGACGGTGATCCCGTGAAGCTCATGCGCCCGCAATTGGGCCGGCGCGGCGTCGATCTCGCGCTGGAATTCGTCGGACGTCAGGACACAGCGGAGATGACCGTGCGGTTGCTCGATCGTGGCGGCCGGGCGGTTTTCGTCGGTGTGGGCATGGTTCGTCCGGTGCTGCCACCGCTGATTTCCTTTGTTGGCGGTGAGAACGCCGTGATTGGGTCTTTCGGCATGGATATGGGCGATATCCAAGCTCTGTTCGACCTGATAGCCGGCGGCCGGTTGGATCTGAGTGCTTCGATATCGGCGCGCTATCCGTTGGCCCAGATCAACGAAGCTCTGGGACGATTGGTCAGTAAAGATGAAGGGGTCGTACGGGTGGTCGTTGAGCCATGGAAATGAGGGGTGGCTATTGTATTGAAGATTAAGAGCAACGGCCAAATCGCAGGAGTTGTTATGCCAGATAACGAGCCGATCATTAGGGTTTTCCGCAACGCCCGGTCACGGCTGGATACCAAAGAACTGGTCGGCGCTTTTTGCGGGGATGGCGCCTATCACAACATGCCATTCGAACTGATAAATGGAAAGGAGAGCTGCGTTGGCTTGAGCGTTCCGGCATGATTTTGAGCATTGGAAAACTTGTCGCCAAGCGCGCCGAGATCAGTCCCGGCAAGGAGGCCTTTGTCGAGCATCATCGCGATCTGCGCCTTACTTTTCGTCAACAGGATCTGCGGGCCAACCGGACCGCCAATATGCTGACCCATCTGGGTGTTCAAAAAGGCGACCGGGTAGCCATATTGATGGCCAATTCAGCCGAGTACATGGATCTCTATTACGCCCTGGCCAAACTCGGCGCCGTGTGTGTGCCGCTTAATTGGCGCCTGGCGGTTCCTGAACTGGCATTTATTCTATCCGATTGCACTGCCTGCACGCTGGTCTATGACGGCGACTTCGATGAGGTTGTGACGGCCCTGCTTCAACCGGTGCATCAACTGACCGGATTGAATATCTTTATACGCAATGTCGGCGCCGGTAATATTGCTGCACCGGCCCATGATCTGCGGACATTATGCCGGCAAGCTTCGGATAACTCACCAGAGGTTGCCGGATGCGACGATGATCCGCTGTTCATCATGTATACTTCCGGCACCACAGGACGCCCAAAAGGCGTTGTCCACTCCCATAAGACGATGATGTGGGCTCTGATCACCCTTGCCGCAACGATGGAAGTGAGCAAGGACGACCGCTTTATTACCGGTATGCCGATGTTCCATGTGGGCTCCTCGTCCATCATCATGCTCGGCCTCTACATCGGCATGACGATTATCAGCGTTCGGGAATTTGACCCGGCTGACTATTGGCGTCAGATCGAGGCGGAAAGGGCGACGGCAACAATGCTGGTGCCGGCGATGATGAATGCCATGACACAGGTGCCTGAAAAGGAAAGTTGTTCGCATGCCAGCCTGCGATGGGCAATGGCCGGTTCAGCTCCGGTACCGGTACCGTTAATTGAGACCTATGAAGCCATGGGCATAGATGTACAGCAGGTCTATGGCCTGACCGAAACCTGTGGGCCAGCCTGCATGATTACCGGTGAAGAAGCCAAGCGGCGCGTTGGCTCTGCCGGAAAAGGATTTCTGCATACCGAGATACGCGTGATCGATGATCAAGGACGCGATGCCGAGGCTGGGGCGGTTGGCGAAATCATTGTCGCGGGTGATCACCTAATGGCCGGATATTGGAACAACCCAGAAGCGACAGCTGATGCCATTCGATGCGGTTGGCTTCATACCGGAGATGCGGCCCGAATTGATGAAGATGGGTTTATCTACATTGTCGACCGGATCAAAGACATGATCATTTCCGGCGGTGAAAATATCTACCCGGCTGAAATCGAGGAGATCATGATGTCACATCCGGCCGTGATTGAGGCCGGTGTTATCGGGCGGGCCGATGAGAAGTGGGGCGAAGTACCTGTGGCTTATGTCGTGCGCGCGGACGATGAGCTTTCCAGCGTCGATATATTAGCCTATTTGGACGGCAAGATCGCAAGATACAAAATGCCGAAGGAGGTAATATTTGTCGACAGCCTGCCGCGTACGCCTTCCGGGAAAATAATGAAGCGGGTCCTGAGAAAAACCGATATTTCGTGAGGTCCAGCGCAAGGCGCCGGTTCGCCTTCAAACCTGGACCTATACCAAACATAAACGGATGCGTAATAGACGAGCCCGACAATCAATCGGCAACGCGCCTGTGAGCAAGCACGCAGACCGAAAAGTCGCCAAGCGCCTCCTACTTCCCTAACGGATATATGCGGTGGTGCCGGCTGCATCATAGGTTATTGTAGGGACACTGACATGTTGATGCTCGTCAGGCGCAGCAAGTTTATTGGTCCGGCCAATGCCACGCTGCTGCCACTGAATTCAGGCGTTTTGGCAGATAAAACCGCTCAAGGCCTTGCCGTAGGATGGCTATTCGCCGGTGATGACTGCGACTGGTGATATCTCCATTTTTTAATCCCTTCTGCATCAGCCTGAGGAAATCTGTCCAATTTGCGACACCGTTGACACGTCGCCTCCGGGCTCGATGCTGCCGTCCCCGAAATTTGTCGAATGGCTCCTAATGGCACTTCCTTGCCGACCCGGGATCAGCTCAAGATCAGCAGCTATCAGGGTGTAAGCAGCCGGCCCGACGAAGTCGCTCAATTGGCAATTCCTGACCCATAACGGAACAAAACGGCTCACAAAGGTTAGTTTTTAGCCAGGCGACCTGAGCCAGTCTGTGAGGCGTCCTAGGTGCAGATTGCTAAACTGTGCGTGGGCGGCGATGGCACAATAGGGCTGAGCAAGTTTTAGCGAGTGCGATGACGGTGCAACAATTGTTCCCGATGCCAGTTCTCCGCTGGCAAGAATCCGCTGGCCAAGCGCGATACCCGAACCATTTGCAGCCAAAGCGATAGCAAAACTGGGCGCGGCTACTTTAATGCCTTTGGCGATATTGGACTGCCGGAAAGCGCCGGTTGCCCGGAACCAGTCGTTCCAGCTCGGATTCGAAGCAAATTCCTCACCCCATTCAACGTGAATCAAATGTTCATCGGGAACAGAACCCAGGGAACTATCCTGGCTGAATAATGGTGCGAACTCCGGTGCACATAACGGTGTGACTTCATCATGAAAAAGTGGAACCGCTCGAAAATCCGGATAGAGGTGATGACCAAAAGTAATCCGCATATCGATTGCCTGTCGTGCAAAATCCACCGGGTCGTCCTCAACGCGTATTTCCATGCCAATGCCCGGTTCTGTCCGCTTAAAGTCGGCCAGTTTCGAGGCCAGCCACCGCTCGCCAAGCGATGGCAAAACACTGAGCACAAGCGGTGTTCGTGTATTGGCCCCTAGGACTTTCTCGGTCAACGCCGCGATGTCATTCAGTGCTGCGGCCGTTTCCCAGAACATTGTCTGACCAGCGTCTGTCAGAGTTATTCGGTTGTTTGAGCGGACAAAAAGCTTTTTGTTGAGATAATTCTCAAGGTTGCGAACCTGCATGCTAACGGCGGCTGACGAAACCCCAAGTTCGCCGGCCGCCGCAACAAAACTGCCGGTGCGGGCGGCGGTTTCAAATGCTTTCAGGGCATTCAGAGGCGGCAGCTTCATGATTTCGTTCTAGCATAAGAATAATTTGGGCAGGGTAATTTTTTTCGGCGTTGGCGAAACAAACTTCGCGTATCACCATTGTCATGTTTCAACCCCAGCGAGGCAAACCATGCGTGATTTGCTAGATCTTGTTGCCTATCCAATCGATAAGCCAGAAAGCCAGGCTTATAAATCTCTTGTGACCCAGTGCCGCGCCGATCTGGCCAGCAGTGGAATGTTCAATCTCGACGGCTTCATACGACCCGATGCAGTACTGAAAGCCGTGGCGGAAGTTGCACCTGCTTTGCAAACCGATGCCTTCAGGCACCATCGGCTGCATAATATTTTCTTTAAGGATGAGATTCCGGGAATTCCGACCGATCATCCTGTGATGCATAAATTCGATTCTATCAACCACACAATTTGCGCCGATCAGCTCACTGGCAGTGTTGTCGAAAAAGTTTACGAATATGCACTTTTGCGGCAGTTCCTTGCCGACACAATGGGTAAGAAAAGCCTGCACCTGATGGATGACCCGCTGGCGCGGTTGAATGTTATGGCTAGTCGCGAGGGTGAGGCCTTGAATTGGCACTTCGACCAATCTGAATTTACCACAACAATAATGCTCCAGGCTTCGGAAGAAGGCGGCAAGCTGGAACTCCGATCGGAACTGCGGACACCTGAAGATTCCAATATTGATGCCATTGCACGGCTCGTGAACGGTGAAAACAGCGAAAACCAAATTGTCACGCTATCACCGGGTAGCTTGAACGTATTCAGGGGGGTGAATACGCCACACCGCGTAACAACCGTCCACGGCTCTCAGGATCGCATCATGACAATTTTTTCGTATTATGAACGACCCGGCGTTTCATTTTCAGACGATATGCGCATCGGATTTTACGGGAGAGCTTGTTGAGTATCGTATTTAGGGATGAGCGGAAGCGCACGTTTTTAAATGCCGAAGGTGCCGACAAACCGCTTATTAGTCCTGTTCCCGATAATGTCCTGAAACGCGCCCGGCAATACAGATTGTCACGCATACGCAAGTTGCTGGCTGAAACCGATTGCGCGGCGATCCTGCTTTATGATCCGATCAATATTCGTTACGCTTTCGACTGTTCCAATATGCAGGTCTGGACGTCCCACAATCCGATCCGATATGCGCTGATTTTCGCCGACGGACCTGGGATCATGTTTGAATTCAAGAGCTGCGAACATCTGTGCGATGGTTTGGATGCGATCGACGAAGTGCGCGTCGCTACCGGGTGGGTGTTCATGACAACGGGCGACCGATTGTCGGAAAGGGCTGCAAGTTGGGGCAACGAAATTGCCGATCTGATGAACACGCATGGCGGTGGTAACCGCCGACTGGCGGCCGATCGGATTGACCCAGAAGGCGCACACATTCTCCAGCAACATGGGCTCACCCTGATCGAAGGTGGGCAAATTACCGAGCAAGCCAGGTCCATCAAATCAACGGATGAAATCGAGCTTATGCGTTGGACGATCCGTGTCTGTGAAGCGGGTATGGCGCGGATATATAATCATTCGGTACCAGGTGCGACAGAACGTGAATTATGGGCGCACCTGCATTTTGAAAACGCCCGCTCCGGTGGTGACTGGCTTGAAACAAAACTGCTGACGTGCGGGCCGAATACCAATCCCTGGTACACGGAATGCTCCGACAGACCGTGCCGAGAAGGCGAGATGATCTCCTTTGATACGGATATGATCGGTCCTTACGGTTATTGCGCCGACCTGTCGCGTGCCTGGACTTGCGGATACACAAAAATGACCAGCAAGCAGTGGGAGATCTATTCAGCGGCGCTCGACCAGATCAATCACAATTTGTCGCTTATCAAGGGCGGTGTCAGTTTCGCCGAGTTTAATGAACAATCGTGGCAGATACCTGAGCAATACCGGCCCTTTCGATATTCGCTAGCGGCCCACGGTGTCGGCATGGCCGATGAGTGGCCGATCATCCTTCTGCATCCAGATTTTGCCGATAATCACGGCGGCCGGTTTGAAAAAAACATGGTCGTCTGCGTCGAAAGCCTGATTGCCGAGGAAGGCTCAGAAAGTGTCAAGCTGGAAACCCAGGCCGTTGTCACCGATACGGGTGTTTGTCGACTTGATACGTTCCCTTGGGAAGAATAATCAAGTGAGCAAAACGGTTATGAAATGAGAGGCTTAGTATCGTATTCTGAATGGCAGGAAATGGCACTAATTACCCGATCAACGGACGGGAGCTTACCCCCCGAATTCAGCCTGTTTTATGACACGCTAATCGGCGCAAGCTGACCCACTACGGACCTTGATGAGCCGTGTTATATTGACGATATGAGTGATCGAGCCATCCACAGAGCAAAAATCGAAGGTGTCGGTGAGTTGGTCTTGGACGATAGCCCAGCGCAGCTTTTTCCGTGGTGGAGTTTTACCAAAACGGCCATTGCCACCTGCACACTTCAGCTTGTCGCGAAGGGTCATTTAGATCTTGATGATACTTTGCCCAACCGTCCTTACACGCTTCGTCAATTGCTGCAGCATCGAGCCGGACTTCCGGAATACGGCAAGCTCGCTTCCTACCATGAGGCTGTCGAGCGGCGCGACGAGCCTTGGACCGCGGACGAAATGCTCGCAAGGGTCGACGCAAATCACCTCGATTTCCCACCAGGCGAAGGCTGGAGGTACTCCAATGTGGGATATTTTTTCGTTCGCCAGATCATTGAAGAGACGGTGGGCGCTGACATCGGCACAGCGCTAAAAACGCTCGTCTTTGATCCGCTTGAACTTGAAACGGTTCGTCTTGTCGGAGTGCCCGGAGATCTCGAAAAAACTGTTTGGGGCAACAAGGAGGATTATCATCCGGGTTGGGTTTATCACGGCCTTCTCGTTGGAAGGGCTTCTGACGCCGTTCGGTTTCTGCATGGTCTCATGTCGGGCCAATTGTTGCGTTCAAATCTCTTGGAGTTGATGAAAATTCGACATCCTATCGGCGGTGCCGTGCCGGGGCGTCCGTGGGTTGAGACTGGGTATGGGCTTGGTTTGATGAACGGGACCATGTCGAAGGTTGGCCGTGCTTTCGGCCATTCAGGCGTTGGGCCGGCCAGCTTGAGTGCCGTCTATCATTTTCCCGAGTGCCGACCTGTTTGCACAGTGGCTGCTTTCACTAAAGGGAATGACGAAGGTGTCAACGAATGTGCCGTAGTCGATTTGGCCACTCAAGTGTGAGCCCGCAACTGGCACATATTCGCCGTCGCCCATGGCCCCGCCGTACGGTGGCTGATAGGAGATATCGGCTTTGAAACACAACCGAGACAAACGAAATACGGACTAACCTGAGGGAAAAAAATGGCGGAAATTGGTAAAAAATGGTATGGATTGCTTTTATCAATATGAAACCCGCGCTTCGCGCCAACTAACTGCTAACTGAGTTTGAGAACCTGGAGATTGGCGCGCTAAATTGGCAGTTTTGATTAAAGGGCGTCGTACGAAAACAAGCGCTCTTGGAGGCCTGTACCTTATGCGTAAACTCCTGTTAGCAGTGTTTTTGACTGCATTCGCCATTCTTGGCGCCAGCGCCGCGGAAAAGAAGGCCATCAGATTTGGATTGACAGCTGTTGTGGTGCGCGAAAATCTACGTTTCTTCGACGACATGACGGAGTATCTTTCTCACCATGTCGGTCAGGAAGTCGTCTTTGTCAGACGTAAAAGTTACCAGGAGATCATGGAGCTGCTGGCAAGCGGAGATCTGGATTTCGCCTGGATATGCGGGTATCCGCTGGTGCAGAAACGGGAGCCGGAGTTTCTGTCCCTTGTCACGGTGCCGGTTTATAAAAACCAGCCGTATTATCGCTCCTACGTCATTGTGCATCGCGACAGTACGGTAAAAAGCATCGGCGAACTGAAAAACAAGGTGTTTGCCTATTCCGATCCCAATTCCAATTCCGGTTACTTGTACCCCAGATACCACCTGTCGACGGAAGGACACCGGCCGGACAGTTTTTTCAGACAGACCTTTTTCACCTACAATCATGCGGAAACCGTGGAAGCGGTGGCGACCCGGTTCGCGGATGGCGGCGCTGTTGAATCCTACATCTGGGAGTTTCTGCAAATCACCAATCCGGATTTGGTGAAAAAAACCCGCGTTATTCATGAATCTCCGAAATTCGGGTTTCCCCCCATCGTTTCGCGAAACAGTGTTGCTCCGGGGATTGTTCGAAGAATGTCCGAGACATTTGCGCAGATGAAGGATGATCCGGACGGACGCAAGCTCCTCGGGGCGTTGCATCTTGACGGATTTCGGGCCTATCACATTGATCTTTATGAAGATATTCGATTCATGTCGGAAAATGTCGCCCAATGGACCGACGTATCGAGTATTTCCGGTAGCCGGATCAGCGGCAAACAATAGCGGCTTCACCGATGATCGGATTCAGAAGCCTGTCAATCAAGTTTCCGATAGCCATCACCGCTATCGTCGCCGGCGTTGGGTTCACCATCGGCGCCGCCGTGATTGTGCAGGACTGGTACCGTTTCCGCGAAAGCCTTGAAGAAAAGGCCCTCCTGCTTGCCAGATCCATCGCAATATCTGCGCCCGACGCAATTTTGCAGAATGACTCGTGGTCGTTGTTCAAGACACTGCGCAAAATGGCTTCAAAAGCGCCGGGCGGCATGCGGGATACCCGCATACTATCCGGCATGGTACTGGATCCTAATGGTATCGTTCTGGCTCATCTGGATCCGGCCAGCCACCCGGTCGGCCTGGTCCTCTCGACGCAAAACACTTCAGATCAGGCTATTATCGACCGAGCGCTGCTTGCCAAAAGCGCCAAGGTTGTTCACGGCGGCGCCTTCATGTCGGTGTCCTTCATAGAAGGAATAGTTCCCGTCTATTCCGATGAAAAGAAGCTTGGCGTCGTTCGGCTGCGCCTGTCGACTACCGAGCTATTGTCCCAGGCTTGGCGGGCCGGCTTCATGGTTCTCGGCATTACTGCCGCACTGGTCATAATCGGAAGCGTTTTTGGCGCATTGATCTCGCGGCGCATGACCAAGCCGATTTCCGCCTTGGCGGAAGGAATGGAATCCGTCGGGCGTGGTGAATTCACCGACCTTCCACCCTTTGACGCGAACAAACGTGGCGACGAAATCGGTCAGCTCGCTTCGTCCTTCAAACAGATGGCATCCGAGCTGAAAGAAAAAGAACAATTGGAGCGGGAGTTGTCCGCCAACGAAAAAATGGTCGCACTCGGCCGCATCGCCGCCGGAGTCGCCCATGAGGTGAACAACCCGCTTGCGGGTATACTGAATTGCCTGGACACGATTAAAAAGCGTCCCGACGACCGGATACTTCTTACGCGCTATCTCCCGGTCATCGAGAGCGGCTTGCACAGGATCAGGCTTATCGTTGCCGGCCTTCTAGGGGAGCTTCGCGTCGAAAACGCACAAGAATTGTCCGGTCCGCAATCCCTGGACGATCTGCGTGAAATGGCCCAATTGGAACTTGGCGAAAGATCCGTGGAACTCGTGTGGGAAAACAATCTCCCCTCCGATGTTCAGTTGAACCGGCAGCGGGTGCAGCAGGTCATCTTCAATTTGCTGATCAACGCGTTCCAGGCACTGCCTGAGGACGGCACCGTGACCTTTCGCGCCTATCAAGCAAATGACGGTCGCATTATATTACAGGTGACGGATGACGGCCCCGGTATCTCCGAGGACCATTTGAAACGGATGTTTGATCCGTTTTTTACGACGCGCAGCGACGGCACCGGCCTTGGTTTGTGGATCGCCTATCGACTCGTTCGCAGTATGAATGGGCAAATAGAGGTCCAAAGCACGCTTGGAGAGGGCACGTCCTTTCAAGTATTGCTCCCCGCTCATCTCAATCGGGAGCTGGACAAGGAAAGGAGAGCGGCAAATTGACCGAGACCGCCATGGAAGCATATTCAGATTTTCGCGTTCTTCTGGTCGAAGACGACGAAATCATGCGGATATCGGTGGAAGATCGTCTGCGGCTTGAAAACATCCCCACAATAAGCGCCCCGTCACTTTCGGAAGCGCACAAGCAGATGCGAACCGGCGAAATCGACCTGGTTGTCTCCGATATCAGGCTGCCGGACGGAACCGGCGCGGATCTGTTCCGGGAGGTATCGCAAAACTATCCCGGGACACCGGTGATCATGATGACCGCCTACGGCTCGGTGCCGCAGGCAGTCGAACTGGTCAAGGCCGGCGTATCGGACTACCTGATCAAGCCGTTCGAAATGGAGACCTTCATTTCACGGATTCGGCGAAATCTGTCGAAGATCGCTGATGAGCGGTTGTCGGCCGAGATAACGGGTCTAGATGGTAGTCAGTTCAAGCCGGGAAGCGGCGTATTGGGCAAAAGCCCTGAAATGCGACGTATCGAGCGCCTAATCCAGCGGATTAGCATGGTTGACAGCACAGTCTTGATCACCGGAGATTCCGGTGTTGGCAAGGAGGTAGTGACAACTCTTATCCATAAAAACGGCCCCCGATCGGCCGGCCCCCTGGTAAAGGTCAACTGTGCGGCGATCCCGGCCAATCTGGTCGAAAGCGAATTGTTCGGCCACGAAAAGGGCGCATTTACGGGCGCCGAGCGGCAACGTATCGGTCGTTTTGAACAGGCTGATGGCGGAACGCTGTTTCTTGACGAAATCGCGGAAATTCCACCCGAAACGCAGGTAAAACTCCTGCGGGTTATTCAGGAACGCAGCCTGGAACGCCTGGGCAGCGGGAAGACGATCAATTTCGATGTCCGGATCATTGCCGCGACACAGATCAATCTGGAAGATGCAATCGAAGATGGCTCGTTCCGGTCTGATCTGTTTTGGCGTCTCAATGTCATTCGCGTGCACGTTCCCTCTCTGCGGGAACGGCCTGATGATATTCTCTATTTGGCACGCCAGTTCACCCAACGCCTGGCACAAGAAATGGGCAAGGATATTTCCGGAATTTCTCCAGTAGTCGAAAAACATCTGCTCGAGCAAAACTATTTTGGCAATGTCCGGGAATTACACAATACCATCGAGCGGGCGCTGGTGCTGTGTAACGGCAAGCGCATAGAAATGCACGATATCCTGCCCTTCGAAATGGACGTTTCCGATGACAAGCCTCCTTCTCTAATGGAAGCTGTACAGGAGGCAGAAATCCGAGCGATCCGCCTCGCCCTCGTTCGCTATGGTGGCGCTATCACAAAGGCCGCAAAGTCGCTCGGCGTCTCCCGGAAGAATCTGTGGGAAAAGATGAAGCGTTATGACATCAAGGCTTAGAGATTCGAACCGGTTTCTAGCAGCAATCTCGATCGTAGCCAGCATGACCGCCATCGGTACGCCGCCGGCCACTGCCTGCGGCTGGTGGGGCGATGGGGAAACCAATCGTGAGGACCTGGCGACAATCCCGACCCACGATGGAAAACCACTCCCGCAGGTCCTAAACCTGAAAACGGCCAAACTTCCCGGACGCCTGGGCTATGGAATCGCCGTACCGGAACCGGGCCGGGCCGTTCCCTATCTGCAGGCAACTTTCGGCCGGCCGCTTGTCAACATAGGCGATTTGAAGGCCTACGGATTTAAAACGGTGATTGATCTTGGAGCATCGGGACCGGTCGCGGACCGCCACAAGGCGAAATCCGAGGCCGTTGGTATGGTTTATCACAGTATAAAGCTGGAAAATGACCTGCCGAGCATGGACCAGACAAAGCTGTTTTCGGAGCTTGTTTTGAAATCCGCGGAGGATGCCCTGCTCGTATATGCGCCGACTTCAGCGCTGCTTGGTATGATGTGGGCCTCACACCGACTCAACATGGGATCATCGATCGAGTTCGCGATCTCGGAAGGCAGGCTATTAGGCCTGACCGGGGAACAAGAAGGCGTGTTGCGCCTGAGAGCGCGACATCTGAAGGACTAGTGTCAAGCGGCTTCCGCCAGCTGTTCGTTGATGGCCTCAGCGTCATATGCCAGGAAGGCTTTGGCGACATCCGCCATCTGCCGATAAAAAGACGATTCGGCGCGGGCTATGACCGCGTCGCAAAGTTCTGGAACCCAGAGAATCAAATGCTCGTCGATGAATTTCTTTTGCACTTTCAGGCACCAGTCGGCTCGTTCGATTTCACCTTTTGATAGAAGTTGCGCTTCCGTCTCGGCGAGCTTCTGCATGAATTCCAGTTCTGCGCTCACGTGATCGGGGAGGCCAGCGAATCTCGGTTCGTAGGTAAATCCGGCGGATTCGATGAACTTCTTCACCTCTACGGTTTTTTCACCCCACAGTTCGCCCTCTTTTCCGTCGATTTTCAAGAAGATCGATTCATGGGGAGAAATATGAGAACCCGGTCCAATGAATATCTTGGTGTATTCAATGGCCAGGTTCTCAGAAAGTTGCACGGAGGATGTCGCAGCAAACTCATCTCCCAGAGGATGACCCATGCTGGCGAAAACTTCCGAAAACTGCGGAGATTTGAGCTCGTCGATAAGCGACGTGGGTGGTTCCGCCCGAAAGACGGTAGCCAGCAATCGATATACCTGTGCGCGTGCATTGGCATCGTCGGCGTGTTTCTTCCGGGCGTTACTCATCGTTTATCCTTTCATTTTGACGTGGGCGTCGTCAGGCTTTGGCGACCCTGACCACGTTGTCCATCCAACGCATGGTTCCGCTGATCGGATCCGACCAGTTTGCCATCACTTTGTTGGGATGAACGCCATGCTTCTTCCACCACATATTCTTGGCATCCGGATCAGCAGCCGCACCGCCATCGATCGGGGACGATTTGCCCGATCCATAGATGCCGGAATGTTGACGGCCAAGACTGTGCGATATGGCGATGATACCAGGGATAATCCCTTCGGTGACATAAGCGGTCGTGGTGATTTCACCGGTTCCACTCGACACGGTGATCGCATCGCCGTTGTTGATACCGCGATCGGCTGCGGTTTTGGCGTTGATCCAAGCCGGGTTGTCGTGCTTGAGCTCGGCCAGCCATTTCAGGTGAGAAGTCCTGGAATGGGTGTGCACCGCCGTCTTATAGGTGGTCAGGATAAGTTCATCATCCGCCTTCTTCACATGCTCGGGAATTGGCGTGTAGGTCGGGAACGCCGGGAGTCCCTTCTTGGCGAAGTTGTCGGAGTAGAAGTCCAGATAACCCGCCTTGACGAACTTCGTGTTCGGCGGATAGGCCAGATAGGGTGTGCCGTCGATATCTTGGGCGACATACCCTCCCTTGGCACCCGGGGTCTTCAGAAAACCAACCGATTTGGCTTCGGCTTCATCCTTCGCGCCGGATTTTTTCCAGTTCCAGTACACGCCGGTTTCCGCATCGAGAATAACGCCGTCACCTGACACGTCGACCTTCGCCTCATAGAAGCCGTAGTTGGGCTTGGCCTCGGGATCATGCCAGACGCCGGCCTTTTTCATGTGCTCGAAACCACCGGCTTCTTTCACGCCTGGTGTCATTTCGCACGACTGGCGGACGAAATCTTCCTTGCTGGAATAGGCAAGATCGAATCCGATCCTTTTTGCCAATTCCGGCCACACATCGCCCTGGCACCGCGCCTCGCCCAAAGGCTTGACGAGTGGCTGGCGGATGTAGAATTCGGCGATCTGGTTGGCCGAGACCATATCCTCCCAGTCCCACCGTTCCAGGTAGGTAACGTCCGGTAGGATGATGTCGGCGAATTGCGAGGATTCGTCATAGATGATAGTGGTGCAGATCATGAACGGAACCATACTCTCGTCCTTCATGATCTCCTGGATACCGGCGTTGTCGCCGTTGACGAAGCCAGGATTGTAACAACTCCACCAATAGACCTTCGGCCGGCCATGTGAGCCGTCCTTGATCATCGGCCAGACCTGATGGCTGACATGATGGGTCGGATAGGCCGCCTCACCAGGGAAGCCGTCTTTGATGTGCAACGCCTTGCTCACCTTGGCCTTCGGCGACGATGGATGTTTCCAACCGGCACCTACACCCATGACACGGCCGCCCTTGCGGTCAAGGTTGTTGGTGATGGCCGCCAGCAGCATTGCCGCCCTTTCCTGGTCGGCACCATGATAATGCATGACGGTGCCACGATAGGTAACCAGACAGGCCGACTTGGCCTTCGCGAAGTCACGGGCGATCTGCCTGATTTTATCGGCTGGAACGCCGCTGTGCTGCTCAGCGAATTCTGGCGTGAACTTGGCCACCTGAGCCGTGACAGCTGCGATCTTTTCGTCGGTTGTAGACTTGTGGCTCTTCGTCACGCGCATGAACTTGAAGTGGTCTTTTCTGAAAAGCCCTTCGTTCATGATGACATTACACATGGCCAGCATGACGAGACCGTCATGCCCGACATTGATCGGCACCCATTCCGTCGACATTGCGGCGGTGTTGGTTAGCCGTACATCGAACGTGTAGATCGGCACATTGCGTTGCACTTTGGCGCGGATCAGACGCTGCGACGTCGGGATATGGTTCGTATGCGTCTCGAAATTGTTGGAGCCGAAAATGGCGACAAAGTCGGTGTTGTCATAATCCCAATTGTCGTACATACCGCCCCAAAGGCTCTCCTGGCCGACCCATTTACCGGCCTCGCAAACCGAGGTGTGATTGCCGATTGTCTTGGTGCCATATGCGCCCATGAAGTCGTACATGGTGGCTGCCTGGGAGGCTTTATGGCGACCGTACTGATACATGAACAACTCCGGCGTACCGGCGACGCGAAGTTCCTTGAGCTTCCCGGCGATGGTGTCCAGCGCTTCATCCCAGGAGATCTTCTTCCACTTATGCTCGCCACGTTTGCCCACCCGCTTCATGGGGTGAAGGATACGGTCAGGGAAGTAGACCTGGTTTACGCCGGCCTGCCCCCTGGCGCACAACTTGCCCAAAGTGCGGATGGAATCTGGATGGCCCTCGATTTTCTTCAGCCGGCCGTCTTCGACATGGCCGACGATGGAATCGCGGGTCACGCACTGCCAGCAGGCGGACGGAATTGTCTCGCGCTTTTTGCCGGTCATCGGCGAGAAATCGATCCCCGACGCCTCTTTCGACGGTATCGTGACCGATCCGGCAAGCGCTTCCTGGCCGCTAATTGTACCCGCAGCTGCCGCGGCACCGCTGACACCGGCAAGTTTGATGAAATTTCTACGATTTAATTTGGTCATTTTTGCTACTCCTTGTCTCATCTGCCGGCCTACGGAACCTGATCCACATAGTGGTCCAGGTTGCCCTTCTGGCGCTGCTTATAAACAGTCTTCATCACGCCATCAGGATCGAGGTAGAACACATGCGGATTGGTGCCTTCTTCATGCAGCAGCACGTTGTTGGCGGTCTGCAGGCTGTGCTCCTTGACGAGCTTGGAGACTTCACTTTCAGGATCATTGAGATCCCCGAAAATACGGGCTCGGCCCTGGCAGGTATTGACGCAGGATGGTTCGACGCCGTTGTCGATCCTGTGGGCACACATGTCGCACTTGTCGGCGGCCTGCTTTGAGGGGTCTTTCCCGGCTTTGACGAAGGGATCAAACGAGCGCACACCATAGGGGCATGCATCGATGCATTTGCCGCAACCGATGCACAGGGATTTGTCGATCATGACAAGCCCATCCGGCCGCTTGTAAGTGGCGCCATGCCGATAGCGGATCTTCTTACCGCTCGGGTTGGTCCATTTGCGGCGTTCGCCGGGGTATTCCGGGCAGGCCTTGACGCACGGCGGCACCTTGTCTTTCTCGTTGCCCTCGCAATGATTGCACATGATCGGCAGGAAACGCTTCTTGGTCTCCGGAAAAGTTCCCCAGGTTTTTTCCTGAACCACTGTCCGGAACCTGCCCAGTGACACATCGTTCTCGGCCTTGCAGGCAACTGTACAAGCTCTGCAGCCAATGCAGGCACGAAGATCCATCACCATCGCCCAGCGAGGTGCGCTGGTCGCGGCCTCCGCATCGGTTGTCGGGGCCGCGGCCAAAGCAGCCGCTCCGACAGCAGTGCTACCGGCTCCCTTCAGCACATTCCGCCGGCTGATATTCGGCGTTTTTGTTTCTGTCATATCGACTTCCTCCAGCTGTTTATACGTTTGCTACCGGGCACCAGTCCGGGTGCCATAACTCTCGAGACTCTTGGTTCGGCTCACAGATGTTGGCCTTTATCCGCCCTCCGCTTCTTCGACAGCCGTTTCGAACTTGGTGAACGCCTGGTCGAGAATGGTGATGGAATACTTCTTGTTGTGAACGCCGTTGCCGAAGCGCACGACGTTGAGATATTCCCGTCCCTCGGCAATCAGTTTTTCGATTGCGCTGATTTTTTCAGGCGCCAGCTTGGCCTTAGCTTCGGCCAATGCCGTAACTGCTTCCTTCTCAAGTTCCTCGACATCATTGATTTCGCGAACGACCGTCTTCTTCCAGTCCTCGAGCATTTTTCTGTGCTGCGGCGTATGGCAGGCCGCACAGGTCTCGCCATCGGCGGTTCTGACCGCATGGCCCTTGCTGAGCGTCTTTTTCTGATGACAGCCCATGCAGTTGACGTTGACATTGAACATCAGGTGCGGGGTTGCAGCGACTTCCGTATTGACGGGCGTCCCCGACAATAAAATACGCTGGTATTTATGCTGATCCTGGTGGCAAAGCCCGCAATCCTCGCGCACAAAATCGAGGTGATCCGTCCGGTTCTTGTGTTCGATAACGCTGTGACAATCGAAACAGTCGGCCTTCGCCGGCACGTGCTTGGCGTGCATAAGTTCCTTGTCTTTGGCCTTTTTCAGCAAGTCGTCGCTGCGATTGTGGCAGGTCAGGCAGCCATTTGCGACAACATTGCCGGTGTTGACCTCACCGTGCCCCTTGACTACTTCGAAGTGGCAGCTCTCGCACGGCACGCCGGCTTTTTTAATCGACTGGTGGGTGATCGCCTCTTTCAGAGAATCGCCGGCTTTCAGTTGCGCCTGCAGGGACTTGGTCGGGATCGTATGACAGATCGCGCAGCGCGAGGCGCCGGCATTGAAATCGATCGTTGTGGCATTCTTGAAACTAATTTTGAACCCGGGTTGCATAACGATTGAGGCCGCGATGGGACTTTCATCGACGCTCTTTTTGGGTTGTGTTCCATTCTTTTGCGCAACGGCTTTTTCAAGCGTCGGCTTTTCCAGCTTCAAGTGACACAGAAAGCAAATGTCCTTCGGCACTTCGAAGTGCTTCTTCTCGGTGACTTTGAAATGGCATGTATCACAGGTGATCTTGTGCCCACCGAGCGCCTTGTCGCCGAAATGAACCTTGTGCTTGAAGCGCGCCTTCTCGGCGAACTTGAGCTCCTTGTCCTCGAAATTCTTCTTTTCGTGGCACCCCGATTGTAAGCAGGCACCATCCTTGACCACCGGCCTGATCGGCAAGGGTGCCTTCTTGTCGTAGAGATAGGCGGCAAGGTGACGGAGCCCTTCCCATTTGGCCTTCAGGCCATACTTCTCGCCGGGCAGGAAATGGCAGTTAACGCAACCGGCTTCCTTGCCCTCGGGATTGTTTTTGTGATGGTGTTTGTCGGCCTGCCAGGCTTGGTATTGCTCCGTCATGGTGTGGCAGGACCCACCACAGAACGCCGACGTGCCGGTATAGGTCTCCACGCCCGCCCAGGCGCCGATAACGACCAACGCCAATATCGGGAGCGCGATTAGCGTGCCCTTCAAAGTAAGATTGAGCTTAATTCCCAAAGACGCGGCCTCATTACATTTCAACGCGATCCGCCCGTATTGGACGAAGAGGAACAGTCAAGCACCCGCCCGGCAAATGTCCGGCGTGCCTCGTTCCTCCCGGATATTCCGGGGGACCGTCCCTCCTTCTGGTTTGTTGCATGTAAAGCCACCCCTCCGTCCAGGTCGACAGCTTCACATGCAACAAGACTGCCATTGCACTATTCGTGCCATAACTCTATCTTATTGATATTATTCATGTATATTGATTTCGAACTACAACATCAGATCAATATCGTTACCTGGTGGTAACGCACCTAAGTTTTCACCATCGAGGTCAATTTCGCGCGTGTTAACAAGCCGTTAACGCCGCCAGCTAAAAGCATTGCCGTTACCATGCGGTAACGCGACTAGGGTGCGGATTGCTGTTTGGATTTAGTTTGGTTTTGGTCGGTTACACTTTGAATATTTGATGCTGATAATGCACCACAGACCAGACCTGAGCGGACCTAATCATTCCCCGGAAATCGGTTTGAATTCAACCCGATCATGTCGCACAGGGCTGGAGTGAGTGGCAGACACAGGAAGCCTAGGGTCAGAACCCATGGTGTCCAATTCAAACCCGAACACCTTGCCTTGCATTTCTTCGTTGTGTTGAAATGCAGTTTGTCAGGAAACATCGTGCCATTTCAGGCCTTGTACTCGCGCGTCCTATCGCGGTTTCTACAAAAGGCTATTTGTTAATCAGTGTGCGGCCGGGAACAGGCCACGTGTTCGGTTTGCTAAAGCAACAAGCGACAACATAACTGGAACTTCAACAAGAACCCCAACGACCGTTGTCAGCGCAGCGCCGGAGTTCAGGCCAAACAAGCTGATGGCGACAGCAACGGCGAGCTCAAAGAAGTTCGACGTTCCAATGAGGGCGCAGGGTGCCGCCACATTGAATGGCACCCGCCATAAATACGCCATGCCATAGGCAATGATAAATATACCGTAGGACTGAACAAGAAGCGGTGCGGCGATCAATACAATAAGCAATGGGCTGTTGAGGATGATGTGGCCTTGAAATCCAAACAACAGAACAACCGTCGCAAGAAGCGCAATTACCGAGATTGGTTTGACAGCCGCAGTAAACCGCCCGACCACCGCTTCTGCGGATTCACGGCGATCTGCATGACTGGTTAGCCACGACCGGGTGGCCACCCCGGCAGCGAGTGGAATCACGACGTATAGCCCGACAGACAATAGCAACGTCTGCCACGGGACTTCGATATCGGTAACCCCAAGCAGCAGCGCGACAATTGGCGCAAATGCGAAAACCATGATGATGTCGTTCACCGATACCTGAACGAGCGTATAGGTCGCATCGCCGCGGGTAAGCTGCGACCAAACAAAGACCATTGCCGTACAGGGCGCGGCACCCAGCAGAATTAGCCCGGCTATATACTGTTGGGCATCAGCTGGCTCGATAAGGTCAACGAACAGGATTTCAAAAAACAAAATGCCAAGTGCGACCATTGTAAACGGCTTGATCAGCCAATTGACAATGAGGGTAATGACAAGCCCTTTTGGGCGCTCACCGATGTGGCGAAGGCTGGCGAAATCGACATTCACCATCATCGGGTAAACCATGCCCCAAATTAAGATAGCAACGACCAGGTTAACCGACGCGTATTCAAGGTTTGCCAGAAACTGAAATAAACCCGGTAGCGCGCTGCCAAGGCCGATACCTGCTGCTATGCATAGGGCCACCCACACCGACAGCCATTTTTCGAAGAAACCAATTCCGCCTGCTGGAGCCTCGGCCGTCTTGGCAATTTCACTGTTCATCGAGTTCTCTCATTCATGAAGTGTTTTGGATGCGCACTAACGGGAATCTACCCCTAGGCCTAGCCATCCGTAGTTTGACCAATTTCATCCAGGCGCCGTTTCAAGTTTGAGTTTTCAAGGCTTTGGACAGGCAGATTTATCAATTTGGAGATACGCGCCTTCAACGCCATGTATGTTTCTGCGAACGCCAACCGCTTCTCGGCCTCGGTTCCTTCAACGGCCGCCGGATCAGGGATTCCCCAATGGGCTGACACTGGATGTCCTGGCCAGGTAGGACAGGATTCACTCGCCGCGTTGTCGCAAACGGTGAGCACGGCATCAATGTTCGGCGCATCCGGTGCGGAGAATTCATCCCAACTCTTGGAGCGCAATCTCACCGTTTCATAACCCATCTGCCTGAGCTGCGCGATTGCATAAGGATTGACTTTCCCGATCGGAAAAGACCCTGCAGAAAACGCCCGGAAATTTTCTCCACCCGCGCATGCGAGAATGGCCTCAGCCATGATCGATCGGGCAGAGTTTCCCGTGCATAGAAACAAAACATTATGCGAGCGCTCGCCCATAGCCATTTTCTCTTTGGATCAGCGATTGCAGTCTACGAGATTAAATAGAGGTGAACAGATTTCCGCCTCACCCTGACAACAGTCCTGCATAAGAAATGCAAGAAGCCCGCGCACAGCGGCATAATCAACGGCATATTCGACAGTCCGTCCCTTGCGACTGGCAGCGATAAGGCCGGCCCGTGCCAACACGGCCAAATGAGCAGACATCGTGTTCTGGACAACGCCAAGTCGGTTTGCAATTTCTCCTGCAGGTAACCCGTCCGGGGCCGCCCTGACCAAAAACCTGAAAGCATCGAGTCTGGTCTCCTGACCCAGTGCTGCCAGAGCTGAGAGCGCATTGTTCTTATCCATATATCTGAGATACCGGATATATGGATACAAATCAACACCGAATGATCGCGATTTTAGTGGCGAGTTCTAGCTATGCATAGCAGCTTAAAGTTGATGTATCAGGATGGCAGATAATGGCACATATCATCCGCCGTCTTTATGTAGCAATCGCGACAGTGTCGCCGAAACTTGACGGCAGCTTTCATCCGCTTAGTAGGTGTTCGATCGCAATACGCTGAACTACCGATTCCCACCCGCCATAGTTTTAGAAGGCCAGTTGCATCCAATTATGCATTACGGAAAATACGCCCCAAGATTTCTAGCCCCCAACAACCCACAAATTCGGACGCGAAGAGCAAATACTCCAAGGATATGAGGATTGGATCTAGCCATTTTGTAAGCCTGGTACACTAAAACGAGTGCGTGGGATTTCATTCTCAAAATGGCTCCGAGGACTCGAACCTCCGAACTGAAGGTGATCCTGGGGTACGCACTGGGGTATGAGAGAATTATCGAAACAGTATTCTCGCATAATAACAAATAGTTAGACTCATTGTGATGATCCTCTCCTTCCCCCGAACATAGATGCTAAATACCCTTGTATTATTAGGGTTTTCGGTGACCCTGCTGTTTATAGATTCGATCTGCTCGGCTGGAGTGGTCCAATCTGAATGTTAGTGCATGATTGAACTCTGGGCCGTTGTCTGGCCGAATGTAAGCAGGCACGCCTCGCAGACGAACAGATCAGTGAGCGAATCTATGACTTCTGTGGAGTTCAGCTTCCGTTTACCCGTATTGTACGGCATTCCCGGCTGTGTTGATCCAGAATGTTCAAGGCCCTGAACGCCTTCCCATCGTCAGTACTGTGGTGCACGGAGGCATACGACCAGACATGGTTGCGTTACTCTGTCCACAGCCAAACACACGATCCGTCATTTTGCCAAAGCCGTCCCTTCTTTGGATGTTTCATTGGCACATTGGCCTTCGAACAAAAGGCAGCTTAAATCAGCAAAGGACCCGGAACGAATGCGCGGCTGGTCCAATTATCCCCGACGCCGGATAGTCAACGCTATTGTTGATCTAAATATGTATTTTCCTGGCAGCGCCCGTTGACCCTGTATTGAAACCACGATCTGATTTACATCTTATTGCGATGGACATCCATCAACGGACCAGTGCAATTTTATACTGATAATTGTTTGCTCAGGGCGGCAACGAGAACGGAGTGATCATGACCCCAAAGGACAGATTCCTTAACGCTCTTGCCGGCAAACCCGTCGATAGGACCCCGGTCGCAAATCCGACATCAATTGTCACCTCAGATCTGCAGGAGGCAGAGGGGATATCCTTTCCCGACGCCCATTTTCATGCAGAGCAGATGGCGGCGCTGGCAATGGCCGGGCACACCAGATTCGGCTACGATGTTGTCTTTCCCGTTTTTGCTGGCGGCACGCATGAGGCTGAGGCTCTTGGCGTGCCCGTCAGGTGGGGAGACAAGGATCATATGCCGGCTTGTGAAGCGCCGATTTGGCAACGCGCGGATGATATATTTGTGCCCGATGATTTTCTGGATCACCCGGCAATTAGCACACCAATCGAAGCTATTAGAATTCTGTCATCTGAAGTCGGAGATCGGGTCGGCGTGGTCGGAAAGGTCTACGGACCCTGGAGCCTGGCCTATCATTTGTTTGGCCTGGCGCCTTTTTTGAAGATGACGATCAAGGACCCCGGCGAGGTTACTGCAATTTTAGAGGGGCTGATGGAGCCGGCTATCCTTTTTGCCAACGCCCAGATTGAGGCCGGGGCCGATGCCCTGTGTTGGGGCGCACATATTACCGCTGATTTGATCCGTCCGGAGGCTTATTCGAAATTTCTCATGGATATCGACCAGCGATTGGTGGCGGAGATAAATGCGCCCCTGATTTTACATTGCTGCGGAAACACTATGGACCGCATTGAACTGTTTAATGAAAGCACAATGGCTGCATTTCATTTTGAATCGCGTAATGATCCTTATCAAATGAAGAACAAAGCAGCTATTCCTCTGATCGGTAACATCAACAATACCGTGACGCTTCTTGAGGGTTCACGGGAAGACATCAAGCGCGAAGTTTATCGCGCACTTGACGCTAAAATCGATATCATTGCACCTGAATGCGCTGTTCCACTCAATGCGCCCATGGACAACATCAAGGCTGTCGCGGAATGCGTCGAAGACTACTATGCCGAAGACCGTCAGGTTTCATAGGAGGATTATTTGTTTCGCCGAGTATCAAGCGAAGTTGCCATTGGGGGTTTGCATTTGATTAAACCCTCCCATTATTGACTAACTCAACGCAATACCACTAGCATACTGATAATATATCTTACATATATCAGATGGGGCGATCACAGTGGCAATTGAAACGGATTCGGTGAGAAAAAAACGAACAATTACTGAAATTCGAAATTCAAAAACGTCCGGCGAGAAGATGGTCTATATGTCGGTCCCCGACTATACATCTGCGCAATGGGCGGAAATGGCCGGTGTCGACGTTGCCGTGGTTGGAGACAGTTTGGCGATGATCGCTCATGGCCACCCCAACACCATCCCAGCCACCATGGACATGATGGTGCTCCACAGCCAGGCAGTACGCCGAGGAGCGCCGAATACCTTTGTGTTGGGGTGTATGCCCTATCAAAGCTATCATACAACCGAAGCTGCCTTGACTAACGCCACGCGATTCATGCAGGAGGCGGGTACCGATGCCGTCAAACCCCAGGGTGGTAGAAGTCAGGCACACATTCTCAAAGCACTGGTCGACGCCGGCATTCCGACCGCTTCTCATATCGGGTTAACGCCGCATACCGTGGCCATGTTCGGTGGATTTAGGATCCAGGGCCGCGATGCTGCTGCGGCGATGAAAATCCTCCAAGACGCTCTTGCCATTCAAGATGCCGGCTGTTTTATGCTGGAATTCGAAGCGGTGCCCGGCAGAATTGCGGCATTGATTTCCCAGCAACTGGAAATTCCGACAATCGGCATAGGTGCTGGGGTTGGAACCGATGGGCAAATCCTATTATGCTACGATCTTCTGGGTGTTTTCACAGATTTCAAACCGAAATTTACCAAGCGATATTCAAATCTGACAGAAGTCGCCGTCGGCGGTATCCGTCAGTATGTTAGTGAGGTCAAGGAAGGTGTTTTCCCAGACGACGACCATACCTATGGTGTCGACGATGCAGTCTATGAGGAATTTGCAACCTTGGTCGAGCAACGAAAACAAGTTTGAAATTTCTCGAAATGGACTGCGGACATTTGCTGCCGAAACCCTATTTTGTAACTTCACCTGAACCAATTAGAGCAGACAATGTCCAACACCAAAGTCAAACTGGATGAAGCTTCCAATAGTAGCCTGACCGACCAAGCATACCGCCAGCTTGAGGAGCTTATCGTTACCGTTCAGTTGAAACCTGGATCGGTGTTGTCGGAGTTAGCGCTTGCCGCCCAACTGGGGATTGGCCGCACACCGATACGTGAAGCACTGCATCGATTGGCGCGCGAAGGATTGGTCGTTATTCTGCCGCGGCGCGGCATACTGGTTTCCGATATCAACGTCCAATCGCAGCTGCGTTTGATCGAAGTGCGCCGAAAAATTGAAGAGGTCATGGTGGCTGCTTCGGCCAAGCGGGCCGATTCCGCCGAACGCGATCGATTTCGCCAAATCGCCAAAGGCATGTTGGAGGCCGGCGCCGCAGGTGATGACATGGCTTTCATTCGCTACGATGACCAATTTAATCACTTGGTCGCCGAATCCTGCCGCAATGAATACGCTGCAAAGGCCATCGGGCTTATGGCTGGATTGTCCCGGCGCTTCTGGTTCGTCAACAATATACAAAACGCCGATGTCGAATTGGTCGCACGTCGCCATGCCGATGTCGCTACTCACATTGCCGATGGAGATATCGACAGTGCGGTGGCCGCATCTGACCGTTTGATGGACTATATTCTTGAAGTTACACGCCGTTCCATCGATTCTTAGCGGAACCGCCCGCGCCATCGGGTAAGTACAAAAATGCTACCGCTTGCGAACCGCTCCGAACTGGCTGGAACATTGACAATAACATCATTTTTTTGTAACATATGACTAATATATTAGTTGGAATGCGGCCTTTTTTGCTGAAGGATTATTGTCATGTCGATACCTGAAATCTTCGCTGCGGTGATGGACTACGAAGAAGAAGATGTCGCGGAGTTGGTGCAGGCAGAGATAGATGCCGGCACTGATGTTCAGATCATTTTACAGCAAGGTCTGGTTGCCGCGCTTGACGATATTGGCGAGAAATTTAGCGATGGAATCCTGTTCGTGCCGGAAATGCTGATGGCTGCAGAGGCTGTACAGGCTGGGCTGGACATTCTTCGCCCGCTTTTGGCCGATACCGGCATCAAGCCGATCGGTACCATTATCTTAGGTACGGTAAAAGGCGATCTGCACGATATCGGCAAGAACCTCGTGGGCATGCTTTTGGAGGGCGCAGGTTTCCGTGTCATTGATCTTGGCACCGACGTGGACGCCGAGCAGTTCATTGCTTCGGCACAAGAAAACGACGCCGACATTATTGCGCTTTCGGGGCTTTTGACGACATCAATGCCGGAAATGGAGAAGGCTGTCGTTTCGCTTCAAGAAGCCAACAAAAAACGCAATCTCAATGTCAAGGTGATGGTGGGCGGACCGCCGGTGAATGAGGACTTTGCGGTACGGATCGGCGCCGATGCCTATGGCATGGATGCGCCGGCGGCGGTCGAACAGGCCCGAGGATTCGTAGCTGGATGAACATGGCCGGGAAATATTCTCCGGCCGGCGATTTGTTTTGGAAATTTGGGAGAACACAGAATGTCTTGGACCCATAGGGAAAGAATTCTGGCGGCATTGAACCACGAAGAGCCAGACCGCGTGCCGATTGATTTTGGCGGTGCGGAGTTCACCTCAATCACCCTGGCTGCCTACAAGAATCTCAAGAAACATATGGGTGTTTCGACGCCGACCGATGTCATGTCGATCATTCACTCCGCGGCCCATCCGGCGGAGGAAATTCTGGAAAAATTCGGTGTCGACACGCGCAACGTGCAGCCCGGTGCCTACAAGGATGGTCCCGATCATTGGATCGATGACAACAATTACATCGATATGTTCAGTGTTCTATGGCAGCGCACCGAAAAAGATGTCGATCAGCATTTTCTTCACCAAGACGGCCCCTTTCACGGCGGCAAATTGACAATTGACCGTGTCGAAGAATTTGATTGGCCTGATGGCGCCAATCCCGGATTTGGAGCAGGTGTCAGGGAAAGGGTACAGGAGATCAAGTCGAAGGGTGAGCACGCGGTTTGTCTGTATCTTCCCGGCGGTGTTATCCACCGGGGCTACGCCATGCGCGGTTTTGAACACTACCTTAAAGATCTATACAAAAGCCCCGAAGCGCTGCAGTTGCTAATGGACAAACTTTGTGACTTTTGGTGCGATACCGCAAAAGTCATGATTGAAGCCGCCGGTCCCGAAAATGTCGATATAATTTACTTTGGCGAGGATCTTGGCACTCAAGATAGCTGCATGTTCGATCCTGAAACCATCTACAAGGACTACCTCAAACCGCGTCATCGGCGCATGGTCCAAACGGTAAAGGACATGACCAATGACCAGGCCAAGGTTTGCTTCCATTGCTGCGGATCTGCCTATCATTTTATTCCGCATCTGATTGATATCGGAGTGGATGCCCTCAATCCGGTTCAGGTGACGGCAAAAAACATGGAGCCGGAACGCCTGAAAGGTGAGTTTGGCGACAAGATCTCTTTTTGGGGCGGGATAAATACCCAACAAACCCTACCATTTGGGACACCTGAAGAAGTTGTTGAAGAGACAAACCGGGTGATCAACATTCTCGGCAAGGGCGGCGGTTACGTCCTCAACAGTGTTCACAATATTCAGGCGGAGGTACCACCACAGAACATCGTCGCAATGTTCGAAACTGGAGTTAACCACCGCTATCAGTAATCGATTCTGGATCCTGCAAAGTGAAGGACGCCAGGAAGCCATCGATTAGTCGATGACGAATACGTCCTGCAACGTTGCGCTCACGATTGCAGATAGTTTCAAATGAGGTGATTGGGTTGCAAATCGATGCTGAAAATCCAACGACGCTGGTGATCTGCTGCGGCGCCGTAGCACGTGAAATCGTTGACGTTGTTAAGGACAATGGCTGGGACCATATCAAAATCGAATGCCTGCCGGCGAAACTTCACAACAATCCCGAGGCGCTTCCCGAAGGCGTAAGGGCGAAGATCACCGCCGGACGCGAGAAATTCGATTCAATTATCGTTCTTTATAGCGATTGTGGAACCGGCGGCCGGATGGACAGCATGCTGGCCGAGGAAGGCATAGAAGGGATTGGCGGCGCCCATTGTTATGAGGTTTTCGCGGGCCGGGAGGGGTTCAGGGATATCATTGATCAGGAGCCCGGATGTTTCTTTGTTACTGACTTTTTAGCTCGCCATTTTGAGAAGCTGGTCTATCAGGGCCTTGGCCTGGATCGTTTTCCCAAGTTACGGGATGTCTATTTCGCTCATTACAAAAAATTGGTTTATCTGGCCCAGCGCGAAGACGCGGAACTTCTGGCCAGAGCGGAGCAGGCAGCGCAAAGCATCAGTTTGGATTTTGAAGTTCGCTACACCGGCGTAGAGGGCTTTGAATCCTTCCTAGCCGAGCGGCAAGCCCAATGAGCTGGTACGCACATGTATGTTGTTAGAAGCTGGGCAACGCGAAATTCCAACTTTTTGAACCGGATCTATCGCCTCTTCGCCTCCGCCTTCCATGCACTAGACCCGGTGTGGTGTGCGATTGGCGTACGGCGGCTGGAAAAGCCGTTTGCATTTTTGGAATCAGCGGCCAAGGGTTTTTTGTTTGACTGCACCATGTGCGGGCGTTGCGTCTTGTCGGTGACTGGAATGACGTGTCCGACAAACTGCCCCAAATCGGTGCGCAATGGGCCTTGTGGCGGAGTACGGGCCAATGGCCATTGTGAAGTCAAGCCGAACATGCCCTGCGTTTGGGTTGAGGCTTGGGCTGGCACCAAGAACATGGGAAATTTCGAGGCTTTCAACCGCCTGTTGCCGCCACGCGACCATACCGCTGCCGGCGCCTCCGCCTGGCTGCATTTGGCCGCTGAAAACGAGGCCATTCGCAAAGCGGCGAAGGAAAATAAATCGGCGACTACGCCGTGAGCGGCGGGCATGAATCCTACCGGCAGCCCCCGCTATCGACGGAGACAGCATCTGGAGGCCGGCTTGAGCGGGTGCTGAGATCAGGCCGGTTTGCAATCACCAGTGAATTGAACCCGCCCGACTCGGCTGATCCGGAAGACACCTACCGCCAGGCAATTGTTCTTTCCAGCGTCTGTGACGCTATCAATGCCACCGACGCGTCGGGTGCAAACTGCCATATGTCGAGCATGGGCATCTGCGCGCTTCTGACCCGGGCCGGTTACTCACCGGTCCTGCAAATTTCTTGCCGCGACCGTAACCGGATCGCCATCCAGGGCGATGTGCTGGGGGCGGCGGCCATGGGTGTTCAAAATATTCTGTGCCTGACCGGTGACGGCGTACAGACAGGCGACCAACCGAACGCCAAGCCGGTCTTTGATCTTGATTCCATGACTTTGTTACAGATCATCAAAAACATGCGCGATGAGGGGACGTTTGATTCAGGTCGCAAGATCACACATCCACCGAATGTATTTTTAGGCGCTGCGGCCAATCCCTTTGCTCCTCCCTACGATTGGCGGCCGTTGCGCCTTGCCAAAAAGATTGAGGCCGGCGCCCAGTTTGTCCAAACGCAATACTGCTACGACATCGGGCTACTGAAGAGCTACATGAGCACCGCGCGGGATATGGGTCTGGACAGGAAATGCTTCATTATTGTCGGTGTTGGCCCGCTTGCTTCCGCCCGAGCAGCCAGTTGGATCCGCAACAACGTGCCCGGCGTTCACATTCCTGACGCCATAATTGAGCGGCTTAAGGGGGCTGAAAATCAGAAAGCGGAAGGCAAGCGGATCTGCGTGGAACTCATTCAACAGATCCGCGAGATTCCAGGGGTCGCTGGCGTCCATGTCATGGCCTACCGCCAGGAAGAATTCGTCACCGAAATCATAACCGACGCCGGCGTTTTGAAGAACCGCGTCATCGACCGGCAAGCAGCAGCGCTTTTTGAAACACAATTCCGGCAAGACAAGAAGGATATATCGGCATGACCGAAACCGTGCTCAGTTCCTCCACAAAGGAGGTTGCCATCGGCTTTGAGCGGCCATTCGCTATCATCGGTGAACGCATTAACCCGACCGGCCGGAAAAAATTAGCCGAACAGATGGCGGCAGGCGATTACTCCCAGGTTGAAGCCGATGCCATTGCCCAGGTTGAAGCTGGCGCTCATGTCCTGGACGTCAATGCTGGCGTGCCAATGGCCGACGAACCGCAGATGATGAAGGACATGGTTGAGTTGGTGCAGTCGCTTTCCGATGCTCCATTGTGTCTTGATTCATCCATGCCTGCGGCTTTGGAGGCTGGATTGGTAGCTTGCAACGGCAAGGCCCTGGTCAATTCGGTGACCGGGGAAGAAGATAGTATGGAAGCCGTATTACCGTTGGTTAGAAAATATGGCGCCGCGGTGGTGGCCATTTGCAATGACGAGGATGGCATATCCCAAGACGTTGACAAGCGGTTCGCGGTAGCGAGGAAAATCCTTGAACGCGCTATAGACCATGGTGTCCCGGAGTCGGATGTCGTGGTTGATCCGCTCGTCATGCCGGCCGGCGCGGTGGAAAACTCAGGCCGCACTGCACTCATTCTGGTGCGCCGTATTCGCGAGGAATTAAATCTCAATACCACCTGCGGCGCATCAAACGTTAGCTTCGGTCTACCAAATCGGGTCGATCTTAATGGCACATTTCTCGCGATGATGATCGGCGCCGGTCTGACCTCAGCCATCCTCAACCCGCTCCACTCAGAAATCATAACATCTGTCACTGGCGCAGAAGTACTTGCTGGAACCGATAAACGCTGCAAGCGCTGGATGAAGCGATGCCGGCGCATGGCCGCCGATGCAGTGGCAGCATAGATCTGGTTGTGTAATCAAACCGCAGATCAGGAGGAACTGATGGCAGAAATGACACGGCGGGAACGGGTTCTTGCGGCATTGAACCATCAACAACCGGATCGAACGCCAATCGACTTCGGTGGAACCTTTACGACAACAATTTTCTATTCGGCCTATGAGCGTTTGAAAAACCATCTCGGGATGGATCACGAAACCCGCATATATTCCAAGACCCGTCGATTAGCTATGCCGGATCCGGCGATGTTGGAGCATTTTGAAATCGATACCCGGATGGTTGGGCTTGGGGCATACGCTGGTGATCAGCACGAGATAGATAAAGACAATTACTTTGACGAATGGGGAACGACTTGGAAAAAGGCCAATGATGGCCATTATCTTTATATCGATGGGCCCTTTTTCGATCAAAAGAAACCGGACATAACTCAGATCGATATCCGTGACTGGCCCGATCCAGATAATCCAGGCTACTACGCCGGTCTAGCTGAACGGGCCCGAATGCAACGGGACACTGGTTGCGCGGTCATTCTAAACCTGCCCATCGGAATTATTCACCAGGGACAATTCCTGCGGGGTTTCGGCGATTGGCTCAAAGATCTCTATAAAAACCGAGAATTTTCGACCCGAATGATGGATGTGATTGCTGATCGATGGATCGCAGTGGCGCAGAATGCTCTGGATATCGTCGGCGATGATGTTGATATCGTGTTTCTTGGCGACGATCTGGCCTCCCAGTTGGCGCCGTTATTCGATCCAAAAATCTATCGTGAACTGATCAAACCACGTCATAAGCGTATGATATCGGCGGTAAAATCGAAAGCGGACGTCAAAGTTTTATATCACAGTTGCGGAGCTGTCGCCCAATTGATCGATGATCTGATCGAAGTCGGCGTCGACGCTATCAATCCAGTGCAAGTTGCCGCCAGTGGTATGGACCCTGCGGAATTGAAAGAACGCTTCGGGCAGCGCATTACGTTTTGGGGTGGCATCGACACCCAGGGTGTATTGCCTTTCGGCACACCGCAGGAGGTGCGTGAAGAAGTTCGCCGCATTATCGATATTCTCGCTCCCGGAGGCGGGTTCGTGCTTAACAGCGTGCATAATCTACAAGACGACGTGTCGGCAGAAAATATAGTTGCGATGTTTGATGAGGCACGGCACTACGCCGGGCCAAGCCACCAGGTATAAACCTTTACATATCAGCCCTATAGCATTAATATATTTGAAATATATCAGCGTGCGTTGGAACCACTCCGGGAGTGGCAGGAATGAAATCTTATCAGGGGTTGCGAACGATCGACGGCATCACTGTCACGGTTGACGGACAGCCTCTGAACGAGCGTTACGATTTGAAGCGCTTTACTGATAGCGGCTTCGAATGGACATACGAGGGCAATGAACCGGCGCAATTGGCCTTGGCTCTTTTGGCCGATCACCTGGGTGACGACCGCAGGGCACTCGATTTATATGAGAGATTTTTAGGCTTGGTCGTGTCCAATCTGGATAATGATTGGCAGCTCAATTCCGACGAAATCGACAGCGCAATATTACAATTGGAGGGCGCCTAGTGGGCGGTACTAACGTCGAATTTTCCGCCGCATAACGTCCCGAATGCGGAATACGGAGATCGGGTTCCGAGAGGGCGGGGGCCGAATAAAAGACATATAGGGGCGAACAAGACTTATAAACAGGGAGACCCCAAAATGAGATTCCTGAAATCATTTGCTAAAGTTGGTGCCGTAGCCACGATCGTAGCCGCGATCGGGTTGCCGGGCGCTGCCCAGGCCGCCAAATGGAAAATGGCGGCAAGTTGGGGCGGCGGCCCGTTGATGGCAATTGGTGCCAAGGCATTCGCTGAAAAGGTCGAATTCTTGACCGAAGGGCGAGTTACGATCCAGGTGTTTCCATCTGGACAGCTTTCAAAAGGACTGGAAGTCCGTAGTGCTGTTGCCAAGGGTGTTGCCGAAGTCGGCCATACCTGGATGGGTTACGACTGGGGCAAAGACAAAACCACCGTGTTGTTCGGTGGTTATGCCGGATCCATGGATTCGGAGCGTATGTTGCACTGGATTTACGAGGGCGGCGGCCTTGAGTTATGGCAAAAATTCAACGACGAGAAATTCGATGTTGTCTCATTTCCATGCTTTACCCGCACGGCCGAAGCATTCCTACATTCCCGTAAGCCGGTTCGCACCTTGGATGATCTCCAGGGGTTGAAGTTCCGTACCGCAGGCGCTTGGCTGGCCATTTCTAAGGGACTTGGTGCCGCACCGGTGACCATGCCTGGTGGTGAGGTGTACACCTCGATGGAACGTGGCGCCATTGACGCAACCGAATGGGGCACGCTTTATGAAAATCAGTCCACCGGTTTTCATAAGATCGCCAAATACGTAATCATTCCGGGTATCCATCAACCGACTGCACCCTTTGAGCTGGTAATCAACAAGAAAGCCTGGGCCTCGTTGTCTGAACGTGACCAAAAAATGGTTGCCTTGGCTGCCAAGATGGTAACCTTTGAGAGTTGGACGCGTATCGGCCACGAGGACGCGAAGGCGCTGGACTTTTATCGCAAGCAGGGTAACGAGATTATCGTCCTTGACGCCGCCGTGCAAAAGAAAGCCAAAGCGCTGGGCATTGCATGGGCACAGGAGCAAGCCAAGACGAATGAATGGTTTGCCAAAGTTTTGAAGAGCCAACTTGAATTTGAAACACTGTGGAAGGACGCGGCGCACTATCGCAACGTCATCTCCGATTAGACGAAGCGGCCTACTTGCCGGATCAACCACATACGGGGAGCGGGAAACCGCTCCTCGGATTTGCCCATCGATCGTGGTCAACGCAGCACCTGGGAATTTTTCCACTAAAACTCAGTATTTCGGGCAGGATACTCCCGCCAACGCGTTTCTGGTAAAACTCGCTTGATAAAACGCACTCCGGAAAACATTTCGAAGGGAATGGGCTCGACATGCTGCAAATAGTGCGCCTGATCGAATGGCTGTCAGGTCTCTCGGGCCGGATCATCGCTTGGGTTGTTTTTCCGCTAATTTTGGCAAGCTGCTATGAGGTGTTTTCGCGTTATGTCATGAATGCCCCGACGATCTGGGCGTTCGAGCTTGGCTATATGGCGATGGGAACTCACGCGCTCGTCGGTGCCGCCTACGCCTTGCGTGAAAAATCGCATATTCGTATCGACGTGGTCTACAATCTGTTTTCTCCAAAAACCAAGGCAATCGTCGATACGGCAGGTTACTTGCTATTGTTCATGCCTGTCGTTTTCTGGGTTACCTACGGATTATGGGAATACTGGCTAGAAGCCTATCTAAAGGATGAACATTCCGGTCAGTCCGCCTGGAACCCCATCATCTGGCCATTCCACTTCCTATTTTTTCTAGGATTTTTCCTGCTTGCCTTGCAGGGAATTGCGGAGTTCATAAAGTGTATCCGCTTCCTTAGCGGTGCGACTGACGAATGGCATGGTTCAAATGGGTGATTATCTTTCCCTGATGATGTTTCCAGCCCTTCTCGTGGCACTTTTTCTCGGTTTTCCCGTTGCTTTTTCGATGATGGGCGTTGCGTTGGTCTTCGGATATTTGACCTTCGATACCGCCGTCATTTTTCAATTCGTACAAAAGATAGATGCGGTGGCGTCGAACTTCGTGCTCGCGGCAGTGCCATTATTCGTTTTCATGGGGTCTATGCTGGAGCGTTCCGGCATTGCGGAAAAGCTGTTTGAAGCCGTACATCTTTGGACGCGTCGCCTGCCGGGTGGTTTGGCCATCGGCACTATTATCATGTGTGTGATCTTTGCAGCTTCAACCGGCGTAATCGGCGCAACCGAAACGGTCGTTGGATTGTTGGCCATCCCGGTAATGATGAAATACGCCTACGATAAGGGGCTGATTTCGGGAACCATTTGCGCTGGCGGTTCTTTGGGTACGATCATCCCTCCAAGTGTTGTGGTGGTGGTTCTGGGGCCGGTTGCCGATGTTTCAGTTGGGGACCTATTCGTTGGTATGGTATTCCCCGGCTTGTTGATGGCCGGCCTATATCTTGTTTACATTTTGGTGCGCTGCACAATTGACCCATCAGCCGGTCCACGGTTGCCCAAAACAGATGATGAGCCGGATCTAGCCACCAAGATCCGCATTACTTTATTCGCATTGGCACCGCCGTTGGCCATGATCGGAGCTGTTTTGGGGACGATCATGTTCGGTCTGGCAGCACCGACGGAAGCAGCAGCACTTGGAGCGTTGGGTTCAGTTCTGCTGTCGATAATGTACGGAAAATTCTCACTGGCAGTCCTCAACGAAGCCATGCTCAATACGCTAAAAATCACATGTATGATTATTTTGATCCTACTTGGTGGCAATATGTTCGCCGGCGTTTTCGTAGGTTCAGGCGGCGTGGCCTTGGCGGAGGAACTCATTCAAGGCGCTCAGTTGGCGCCGTGGCTGACACTGGTCATCTTCCTGTTCATTTGTTTTTTGGCTGGCTTTGTTCTGGACTGGATCTCCGTCCTACTAATTTTCATCCCAGTCTTCATTCCGATGGTCAAAGCGTTGGGCTATGACCCAGTTTGGTTTTGTGTGATGTTTTTGGTTGTCATCCAAACCAGTTATCTGACACCGCCCATGGCTCCGGCAATTTTCTACTTGCGCGGTATAAGTCCGCCGGAGATCACGCTTCCGCATATGTTCCGTGGCGTCATTCCTTTTATCGCCATGCAGCTTCTTTGCCTCGGATTTGTCGCCTATTTTCCGGAACTCGTGCTTTGGCTCCCGTCTAAACTTCTTGGCTTCGGTTAATGCGCCGAGGGGAGGAAATAATGACCCCAGATGAAATTCTAGCAACCGAACCGAAGGTTCTGACCCGGCAGCAGCGGGAATCCTATTTCAACGACGGCTATTTGCTGCTGGCGAATATAGTACCTGAATATTGGCTGCAGCGACTGCGTGATGCCACCGATGAGGCGATTCAGGAAAGCCGCGCCATTACGAAATCAGGCGCCGTGTGGGACTTGGAAAAAGGTCATTCAGCTGCCGATCCCCGTCTTCGCCGCCTTTCCAGTCCCAACGACCATCACCCGGCATATTGGGAATACGCTACGCAATCCATAATTGTTGATGCCGTTGAAGACCTTATCGGCCCAGATATCAAATTCCATCATTCAAAACTCAATTTCAAATGGGCTAGAGGTGGCGAAGAGGTAAAGTGGCATCAAGATATTCAGTTCTGGCCGCACACGAATTACAGCCCATGCACAGTCGGCACCTATCTATATGATTGCGCGGACGATCAAGGTCCTCTCGGTGTTATTCCGGGAAGTCACGATGGACCGCTATATGATCAATATGATGAACAGGGCAGATGGATTGGTTGTTTGCGTCCGGAGGACGAATTCAATGCGAATGTAGGAAAGGCGGTCTATCTGCCCGGCCCGGCAGGCTCAATAACAATACACAATTGCCGGACTATCCACGGTTCAAAACCGAATTCTGGCGATGCCGGGCGACCGCTGCTTCTGAACGTCTATGCGGCCGCGGATGCATTTAGCTACACATTCAATCCGCTGCGTTCCAAATACGATCAAGCTGTTGTGCGCGGGCAGGCGGCAAAATGGGCGCGACACGATCCCCGGCCATGCTTGATTCCACCGGATTGGTCGGGTGGATATGGTTCAATCTTTACCACCCAGCAAAAAGAAGAATCCTGACGACGTCAATTTCCCCGGGCAGCTGTGGCTTGTGCAATCATGATTCGATCCTATTCTGGAATCATTGTAATGTATTGACAGTATAAAAATTGGTGATGTATCATTGATATATCACTAGCCGATTATCGACTCTATCAAAATTCCAATCTGGCCGGGACGGCGGATCTAGGAGGGCAATTAGATGATGAGCGAAAGACAGGCAAATTTCCGTCGTGAATACCGTTCGCGAATTGCCGGATGGTATAATGGGTATGCGCATGTGGCAGTCATTTACGCCATCGGACTGGCAGCAATGGCCGTTTATATTGCCAATATTGAGAACGTGCGGTGGTGGGAATGGCTGGTGATCCCGCTAGTCGGTGTTGTCTGCAATATGTTCGAATGGTTTTTGCATATGCACATTATGCACCGGCCGAAAAATGTCCGAGGGCTCAGAGCGATATACCAGCGCCACACGCTCAATCACCATCAGTTTTTTACCGACCAGGAAATGCGTTTCCGTGACAACCAGGATTGGCGGGTCACCTTCTTTCCGCCATATGCGTTGGTCGCCTTTATTTTGATGTCGGCGTTCGGCGCTGTTTTTGTATACTTTCTCGTGTCGTCCAATGCGGCCTGGCTATTAATGTCGACAACAACGGGAATGTACCTGATTTATGAGTTCATGCATTTTTGCTGCCATGTTGATGAAAATGCATTTGTCCGGTTGTGTCCGTTCGTCAACACTATTCGTCGCCATCATACAGCCCATCACAATTCGCGTTTGATGATGGAGGTTAACATGAACCTTACCTTTCCCATTGCAGATTGGTACATGGGTACATCGGATCTGGATCGCGGTCTAATCGGGCACATTTTCAACGGTTACAACACCACCTACCTGAAATCGAATCTGAAGGGCCGGCCATTAACTCCGATTGAAGCGGCGGCGACTCCAATTCCAACGGAAACCTGAGACCTCAATAAAATCCCAGCGTCACTTTTCCTACCGGCCTTGAGAAAGAAGCGCGGGCAAATTGGAAGATTGGACCTGCATTATTTTCGGGTGTTTTCGGCAATAGGCTATGATGAGTGCCGCCGAACCTGCAGGACTGTAGGTATGGTAAGCAGAAGAATTGCCGCGACCAACACCATGACGATTTTGGGATCGCCCCGGTCTAGGAGCCAGCCTAACAAAACCGGCATGGACAGCGAGCCTAAATCAAGGCCGGCGTAAACGAAACCGAATACCCGCCCGGCTTTTTTATTCGGTGTCACTTTGCGCACGATCAGATCGCGTGATGGCGTTGTCAGGCCTAGGAAAAATCCCGAAAGCACCATCAGCGCCTGCACGACCAGGGCGGATCCTTCTATCGCCGCCACACCGAACATGAAGATACCGGCCAACGCCATCCCGGACATGGCAAGAACATGATGATTGGGCGTGCGGTCGGCGATAATACCACCAACAAATACCCCCACGGCCGATGAAATCAGGAAGGCCGTCAGTGCGGCCGTCGCCGAACCAAACGGCAAATCATGTAATTCCATCAAACTGAGAGCCCCGAAACTCTGCACGCCGACGATCGCCATAGCTAGTAGGACGAAATAACAAAAGCACAGCAAAATTGGAGCCGACATCAACAGCTGAACGTCAGCCGCGAACCGGTCGTCCTCCGGCGCGTCCTGTATGGTTTCAACGTGTGGCTCCACTGCCAGGTCCTTGGAGGTAAAAAGCATGAAGGCGACATAAATCAATCCGGCAATACCAGCGGCCATTACCGCCGATCGCCAGTCGAATAGAGCCGTCAAGGCCACCACAAATGGAGGTGCGGCAGCCCATCCCAGATTGCCGCAAAGCGCGTGTACCGCGTACGCGCGCCCGAGCCGCTGCGGGTTTATCATCTGGGTCAAAATAGACAAATCGGCGGGATGAAAAACACTAAGGCCAACACCGACCATGATCGCAAGCAGAACCAGGACTTCATAACTTTGAGCCATGCCGAACGCCAGTGTCGCTGCGCTGCAAACAGTCAGCCCAGCAAGCAAAATTCGCCTGGCGCCGAGCCGGTCAACCAGAAAACCGGAAATCATCTGACCGGTTCCTGATGCGGCATACATTAAGGTAATAAGTAGCCCCAACTTGGTGAACGAAACATCGAATTCCAACTTCAAAATTACGAATATTGGCGGAAGAACCATTTGATAAAAATGGCTGTATCCATGGGCAATACCAACCAGCCCAATGACTTTTACATCACGGCCCATTGTGGATTCAGCTACGCTCATATGTTTTCAACCGATTTGGAAAACTCGGAAACTCAAACACCATAATATACTACTGATATATTTGTCCGCAAACAACCTAATGACACCGATTGACAGCTCCCAACTCGATGGATGAACGGCTGAATTGTGATCTAAGTGTACAGCGCAAGCCACTAAAGCTGCGTACCGCTATTTATGATGCTCCTCTCCTGGCACCATTATCCACGAACATAGATGCGCATTACGTTTATAGGAAAGTTATTCAGCTACTTTTCTGCTCATAGATTTCCATCCTTACCTGCCGTTCCGCATTGTTAAATTATTCTCATATTTTGCCCACCAACTGTCTCGGATGCGCGTGGGAATTGTGCTTCGATTTGATGGGCTCGATTTTTTTGACTGCCGGTCGGTCTTAAGTTACCGTCCGCTGGAAAATCAATATTCCAACGACGCGTTTGAAGAATTGAACCACCAAAAACCAAATGGAAGTGCGCCGTCTGGGCGGGTCATTTACGATGTCGCCGTGGTCGGTGGTGGTGTGGTCGGCTGCGCTATTGCGCGCCGGTTTACGCTTCAGGGCGCACAGGTTTTGTTGATCGAAAAAGAGCCTGATATTCTGTGCGGAGCTTCCAAGGGAAATAGCGCGATACTCCATACCGGTTTCGACGCGCCTGTCGGTTCACTGGAACAATTGTGTATCGCGGATGGCTATTCTGAATACCACGAAATCAAAGACAAGCTTGGGTTACCAATCCTGGAAACCGAAGCCTTGGTCGTTGCCTGGACTGAAGATGAGGAAGCCAAGTTTGACGATATTATCGCCCAGGCATCCGCCAACGGTGTTGAAGACCTTAGGCGGATCAGCCACCGCGAGCTCCTAAATCGCGAACCGCATTTGAATGCCCACGCCAAGTCCGCTGTACAGGTACCCGGGGAGCAGGTCATCGACCCCTGGTCGGCGCCGCTAGCCTATCTCACCCAGGCGGTAGAAAACGGTGCCGATGTCAAATTCCATGCGCCGGTAACCGGTGGCGCCTTCGATGGATCGCTCTGGAAATTGGAAACCCCGCGCGGTCTGGTGACCTGCCGCATGGTGATCAACTGTGCGGGGCTTTATGCCGATTTGCTGGACAAGAACATTCTTGGCCGGACGGAATTCGAAACCCGGCCGCGGAAAGGGCAATTTGTCGTGTTCGACAAGGCGGCCTCGGATCTCGTCAACGCCGTAATATTGCCGGTCCCTAGCGAGGTAACAAAAGGCGTGTTGGTCACGCGGACGATTTTTGGCAACGTTCTTGTCGGTCCGACGGCTGAGGAACAGGATTCGCGCTCCGATGCGTCAGTCGATCAAGGTACGCTTGAAAACCTCAAAGCCAAGGCTGCGGATATTATCCCAGCGCTGGCGGATATGCCGGTCACGGCTGTGTTCGCCGGCATTCGGCCGGCAACCGATAAAAAACACTATCGAATCTCCAAAAACGTGGCGAATAACTGGATAACCGTCGGCGGTATCCGGTCTACGGGGCTCAGCGCCGCGCTCGGAATTGCCAATTATGTTTATCGGCTGTCCCAAGACATGAGCCCTGAAACCACGCCGCTAGATGAACCCATATGGCCGCGCGCGCCATCCCTGGCGGAGCACATTGAGCGGGATTGGACCAAGCCGGGTTACGCAACAATCGTTTGCCATTGCGAAATGGTGACCGAGCGTGAAATTCAAGCGGCGTTGGACGCATCGGTACCACCGGGCAGTGTTTCGGGATTAAAGCGGAGAACGCGAGCCACGATGGGGCGCTGTCAGGGTTTTTATTGTTCAGCCCGCCTTGCGGAAATGCTTGAGGGCCGGTTTGAAGAATCCTTGAGTATCGGGGCTGTCGGTGACTAATGCCGTCAACAAACTTCAAGATTGCGATGTGGCCATTGTTGGCGGTGGTCCGGCAGGGCTAAGTGCAGCGGTTACGTTGCGTCGAAATGGTGTCGATCGGGTGGTGGTCCTGGAACGGGAAAGCAATGCCGGTGGTATTCCGCGGCATTGCCTTCATTCTCCTTTCGGTATGCGGGAATTTAGCCGGCTTCTCAACGGCCCTGCCTACGCCCGGCGGATGGTCCGCGAAGCTTTGGCCACCGGCGTTGACGTTCGTACAAATGTCAATGTCGTGGGCCTGCACGCTGGGGGTCGAATTGACGTGGCGACACCTGACGGTTGCTACAGCCTGGTTGCCGACCGTGTCGTGCTGGCCACCGGCGGCCGCGAGATGCCGCGCTCGGCGCGCCTGATTTCGGGCACCCGGCCTTTGGGGGTGACCAACACTGGCGCTCTTCAGTCGATGGTCCATTTGAAAAATCAGCTACCTTTCGCCAAGCCGGTCATTGTTGGAACAGAGCTTGTTTCCTTTTCCTCTTTGCTGACCTGCCGCAAAGCCGGCATTCAGCCCATTGCCATGCTGGAGGAAAATTCCCGTATTACCGCCAAGCAACCCAGTCAGTTGCTGGCCCGCGGCCTCGGCATACCGATCCACTATCAAACCCGCTTATTGGCGATCGAAGGCGGTCGGCGGGTTGAGCGGGTGATCGTTGCTGACCACAACGGCGTAGAGCAAAGCCTTCAATGCGATGGTGTTTTATTAACCGGTCGGTTCACACCGGAATCGTCGCTTGCCCGGATGGCGCATTTGGAAATCGATCCGGCAAGCGGAGGGCCGGTTATCGACCAGCATGGCCGTTGTTCCGATCCGGCCTTTTATGCCGCCGGCAATGTTTTGCGGGCGGTGGAAACCGCTGGCTGGTGCTATCGGGAGGGTGGGAAGATCGGCAAGCGGATCGCTGATGATCTGGCGGGTGTCTTGCCGGATCGGGAAAATGAATTCACCGTTGCCGCGTCGGGTTCAGTAAAATACGTCGTTCCACAACGTATTGCGGTTACTGATAGGGCAAAATCTGGCGATTGTTTTCAGCTGCGATTTGATCACCAAGCCAAGGGAAGATTGGTGGCAAAATCTGGCGGCAAAACCGTCTGGTCGAAATCCATGACCGTGTTGCCTGAACGGCGCGTTCTGGTTCCGGTTCCACCGCTAGGCCTGGAGGGCCGGAGCAGCCGGCTAGAGTTTTTATTTGAAGAGAATAAAAATTGACCGAAGCGCCGGACGGTTGGCACTCATTCAACAGGCCAAGCAATATCGAAATTGCGGATGGCTTCGTAAGTTGAGGCCAATTGGAAAACACCAGCGTCGTCGTAGCGTTGGCCAATAATTTGCAGCCCAACCGGCATACCGGTTTGTGAAAACCCACAGCAGATGGTCGCCGCCGGCTGCCCGGTTTGGTTCATCAAACAGGTGAAGCTGAGATGGGCAGTGGGATTGTCTTCGTCGGGGCCCAGGGCGTCGGCGGGGAAACTAATGATTGGCAGGACCGGGGATAGGACGAAATCATATTGGGTGCTCAGAGCAGTGAAAATTGCTTTGGCGCGTTCGATTTCGGCAAGCGCTTGCATTAATTCAATCGCGCTACGGCCTTCGCTCTGGGCCGACCACTCGCTCACATAAGGCAGAACCAACGCCCGGTTTGACTGGGAGAAGCTAAGATACTCCAACCGGCACCGCGCTTGGAAATAGCGGTCGATCGCCGCGAAGGCGTCAAAGTCGAATGGTGGTGCGGTAGTTTCTACAATAGCGCCGGCCTGTTCGATTGCTTCGGCAGCCTTGGTGATCAGCATCGCGGTTTGCTGGTCAGGAGCTGGGCCAAATCCCATATCGAGCAACAGCCCGATCCGCAGGCCTGTCAAATCTTGTTTTGCTGGATCCGGCATGGCCATCGAGGTCGGCGGTAGAGAAATGTGGTCCCGGCGATCCGGTTTGGAGATCACGTCGAACAGGATGGCGCCGTCGGCGACCGACCGCGTTAAAGGTCCTGCACATCGTTGAGCGTCGGCTGGAAGATGGGGAATTCGCCCGGCCGTCGGCTTAATACCGAATAGGCCATTTTGGGCAGCGGGGATGCGAACCGATCCGGCGAGATCAGTACCAACCGAGCCGGCTGTGATCCCGGCGGCGACCGATGCGCCAGCGCCGGCGCTCGACCCGCCCGGGCTGCATTGCGTATCCCAGGCATTTCGGATGATGCCGTGGGCGGAACTTACTCCCGAAGTCAGCATGCCCAGATCGGGTTGTGTGGTTTTGGCGAAGATGATCGCGCCGGCTTCCTTCAGACGTGCTGCCGGCGGGGCGTCTTCACTCGAATTCGGCGTACCCACATTGGCTTTGCAGCCGCGCCAATATGGCGTGCCCGCCATCTTGATGCTGTCTTTGACAGTGATCGGAACACCGTCGAGCAATCCCAATGGTGTATTTTTGCGCCACCGTTCCTCTGAACGTGCCGCTTCTTCCAGCCCCCTTTGCGCGTCGAGTGCAAATAATGCATTCAATTCAGGATTCCGATTTTGCACTTGCTGGAGTGTCGCGCGCATCACGTCGACCGGCGAGACTTCATGATTGCGATAGGCGGTGGTGAGTTCAGATATGGACGCAGTTGGATAGTCCAGGGCCATTTGAATCTCACAACCTGCAATGATGCGCCGCTAGCCCTCAATTGGGATTCACCAATTGAACTGTAAGAGGCATTTCATGCAAAAAATCACATAAAAATTCAAAATACAACAAATATCTCAACGATGGGCGGTAATTCGGTGGTGATTATGCCGAATTTTGACTTAATTTGTGGATTTTGAATTGAATTGCCGGGATGTGGCTTCAAACTCGTATCGACGCTTTATTGGCCGCCAATTCAGCCAGAACATCGTTGAATTCGGTTCCTAGGCTTGCTGGCCGGCGAAAGGTCCTGTTGTCACCCGCCTGAATTGGTCGATGCGATAACCAGATTGGTTCCTGACCGCGCCGCCAATTCGGCGAAACTATCGCTCACCGGTCGGTCGGTAACAAGATTGGTGACCTGCTGAAGGCCGCAGATATTCATCGGTGCGATGGACTCAAACTTGGTGTGATCGGCGACAATCGTGACCTCACGGGCCCGCGCCACCATGGCTCGGGCAATCATCACCTCGTCAATCCGGTAGCGCATAATATCGCCGGTTTCGCTGACGCCTGCCGCCGCCAAGATCGCATGGTCGGCATTAAAGCCAGCTAATTGGTTGAGGGTGATTTCACCAAGCGTATCTTCGGTATCAACGCGTAATTCGCCACCGAGCATGATCACCGTGCTGCCGTCGGAGTTACGCCAGAACTGCCGGGCGATGGTCATCGAGTTGGTGATGACCGTGTAGGCCCCCCGAGGCGCCAGGTACTCGGCCACCAACTCAGGTGTTGAGCCGGCATCAATCATTATGCTGGAACCGGGGGTGAACAGTTTGGTCGCCGCCAACGCAATGCGGCGTTTTTCGCTGGCCTGGCTGAGTTGGCGTTTTTCGTAGGTTCCAAGGCCTGGACGATCGGGCGTAATGGCGCCGCCGTGTACTTTTACGACCAGGCCCTTTTCATGAAGTACGTTGAGATCGCGGCGAACGGTTTCCTCCGACACCTTCAATTCTTCCGCCAGCTCAGTAATGCTGGCCCGGCCACGTTCCAAAACGATGCGGCCGACTTCACTGCGTCGTACTTCAGGTATTTTCATGCAATCCCGCCCGCCTTATGCCGAATAGATTTCAACCGGTAGAATGATATCGATCATCGCTCAGATCAATATCCGCGACCCACCATGATCTGCCTATCCCGTTATAGGCGTCAACTGTCAACAGAATATCCCAAAAAATCGCATAGAATTTCAAAAAACAACAGTAATCTCAGAATATCACAACTATATTTCTTGTTATATGACATTTTTTGTGGTTTTATGCGTGAAATTCATTGTTGCGCAAAAACATGCGGTCGATATTTCGAGATCAAACTTGGCCGTCGATAAAACCGGGAGATTTTAAAAATGTTCAAGCAGCCGAGTCGAAGGCGTTTCCTAAAGACCGCCGGCACCGTTACCGCCGGATTGGCGGCATCCGGTTTGCCATATTATTTACGACCGGCGCAGGCTGCTGAAAATCAACTCCGGTTCCTGGGCGCCGAAAACGTAACTGGCAACTGGGACCCTACGGCAAATACGACATTGGCGAACATTTTGATCGAAATGCAGACACTTGATCGCTGCCTTTTCTACCCGATGGCGGCCGACGAACCGATGGCGGTCGAAAACCACATCGTCGAAAGCATGCGTCAGATCAATCCCTTCGTCGCCGAATATAAAATTCGCAAGGGCATCAAGTTCCATGACGGCAAGGACTGCGTTGGTGACGATCTTAAAGCCTCGATCGAATACGCCACATCTCCGGGCCGGGCGCGGGCAATGTTTCCCGCCAAAAGCGACGTAACGGTGATCGATTCCCATACGGTGCAGGTGTCAACCGAGGCCGCCAAGATCCCCATCAACAACGCCTTGACGCTCCTCCACCCCTATCTTTGCGTGATGTCGGCAGCCGATATCGCCAGCAAGAAAATCGAAAAAACCATCAACGGTACCGGGCCCTACAAATTTGTCGGCCAGGAGGGCGATAGTACTATCTTGGAAGCCAACCCGAATTATTTTCGCGGCGCTCCGAAGATCAACCGGTTGGTGTTTTCCTATGTTCCCGACGCGACGACCAGGCTTTTGGCATTGTTGTCGGGCGAGGCAGAATTTGTTGAGCGCCTGGAGGCGGAGCAATATCAAACCCTCCGCCAGGGCGGCAAGGTCAACGTCACCAAGACCATGTCGATCGAAAACAAGTACCTGCATTTCCGGTGCACCAAGAAGCCGTTTGATGACGCCCGCGTTCGCCGGGCGGCGGCCCACGCTATCGACCGATCGCTCATTCTGGAAGTCATGGGCGATGCGGGTGGCGCTGTGGGCAACATCATGCCGCGCGGCAAGGTCGGCTATTCGGACTTGGACAACATGCCCGAATTCGATCCGCAAAAGTGCCAAGAATTGCTTGCCGCTGCGGGCTATCCAAAAGGTAATGGCCTGCCCGAGTTGGAGTACATCACCTCGACCGGCTTCTATCCCAAGACCAAGGAATATGGCGAAGTCATTCAGGCAATGCTCCAGGATCAGGGTTTCCCGGTCAAGCTGACGGTGCACGAAGTGGCCGCCTGGAACGAGCGGCTCTACAATCCGGCGGAAGGCCATATTGTCGACGCCGGGTGGGCGGCGACGACGCCCGAACCGGGCATTCATCTCAATCTGTTGTGGAACAATCCACCGGCCCTCATTAATGGCCTCAACGACGATCAGGTGAAAGCGGCAATCAAGGCTCAACTGTTGGCTCCCGACATGGCGCAGCGGGCCAAGATGTTGGAAACTGAAACCTATCCGCTGCTTGTCGACAAGATGCCCAGCCTGGCTTTGTTCACCTCCGTGATGCTGCATGGCATGAGCAAACGCCTGAAGGATGTCCACATTTATCCCGATGGCAGTTTCAACCTGTTGAATGCTTCCCTCTCGTAAGGCAGTCTGAGAACCGACAGGCGCGTTGATTTGAGCGCGCCTGTCGGTTTTGTTCAGGGAATTCACGTGGCATTTGTTGCAAGCTTTCTGGTGCGGCGGCTGGCCCAGTCCCTGGTCATCATCTTTTTGGTGACCTTGCTGATATTTACCCTTTTACGCGTCGTCCCCGGTGACCCGGTGCGAATGATCGCAGGGCCCATGGCAACCCAGGAAACCGTCGACAAGATGGCAACCGACCTGGGTCTCCACGACCCCCTCCTCGTGCAGTATGGCCGCTACATGGGGCGGGTGCTCAAGGGCGATTTCGGCACCTCGTTCGTGCGCCCCAAAAGTGGCCAAACAACCGGTGGCGGGCGAGCCAATGATCCAACGCGGCTGGACCGGGCGGAGGTTCTCGATCTTGTCTTGGACCGATTGCCGTTGACGCTTCAGTTGGCCGGCCTGGCGATCTTGTTCGCCTTGGCGATTGCCGTACCAATCGGTTGTATGGCCGGGATCTGGCGAACCAGGTGGCCCGACAATCTGGCCGTGTTGGCGTCTTCGGTAATGGTGTCCATTCCCAATTTCTGGTTTGGTTTGGTGCTGGCGTTGACGTTTTCCATCCAACTGGGTTGGTTACCGGCGGTCGGCTACAGGGGTTTTTCCTATACAATCCTGCCGGCTGTGGTGTTGGCCGTTGAACTCGCGCCGATCTTGATGCGGGCGATTTCTTTGTCCCTGGGTGCCGCCCTGGGCGAGGCTTACATTCGTGCCGGTGAGGTGCGCGGCCTGAGCCGGCGGCGAATGATCTGGCTGCACGCCGCCAGAAACGCTTCCGTTCCGGTTCTCAACATGTTCGGCATTCAGCTGGGAACACTTCTAGGCGGAGTGTTAATCGTTGAATTCATTTTCGATTATCCTGGTGTTGGCCATCTCGCCATCAACGCGGTTTTGCAGCGCGATTTTCCACTCATCCAGGCGGTAACGATCCTGGCGGCAACGATGTTCATTTTCGTCAACATGATGGTCGACCTGATTTCCAGTTTGCTTGATCCACGGCTGGAATACTGACATGGCGTTGGTTGAAGATATTCGCGTTGAGGCCGCCCGCGGCCAAACTTTATCGCGTCGCGTCTGGTTGGAGGCACGTCGCTCGCCCTGGTTTATCATCGGCGCCGTATTAACAGTCTTGCTGATATCGGCAGCAACCTTGTGGCCGGAACTGAGCGACATCAACCCCACCAAAATCAACGTTCGGGCCCGTTATCTGCCGCCGGTTTTTTTGTCGGGCGGAAGTTGGGATCATCTGTTGGGGACCGACCAGTTAGGCCGTGATATATTTATGCGCTGTCTGGTCGGCCTGCGTGTGTCGTTGCTTGTCGCCATCTCGTCGGTGGTTTTGATGTTCGTCGTCGGCTGTGCCGTCGGTTTGTGGTCGGGGTTCAAATCCGGTTGGACGGACGTCGTCCTCATGCGCCTGACCGATGTCCAGCTGTCGATCCCAGCGATCATTTTGGCAATCGCAATTCTTGGCGTGTCGCGGCCCTCGGTTCCAACCATCATCCTTGTATTGGCGCTTGCCGGCTGGCCGATCTACGCCCGCGTCATGCGCGCTATCGCGCTCAATGAACGCAACAGGGAGTTCGTCCGCGCAGCCCGTGTGGTTGGTGCCGGTGACCTGCGCATTGTCCTCCTGCTGATTGCCGCCAATGTGCTGCCGTCGGTGTTATTCGTGGCCATACTTGATGTCGCCAGGATGATGATATTCGAGGCAATGCTCGGCTTTATTGGGTTGGGGATTCAGCCACCGACACCATCATTTGGTTCGATGATCGCCGATGGTCGCAAGTACATGATCAATGCCTGGTGGATCGCCTCCATGCCCGGTGCCTTCCTGTTTTTAGTCCTGCTCGGCCTGAACTTTATCGGCACTGCTTTTGAGCGGGCCCGGGAACGGGTCTATGGAGGCATGGTCTAATGGCCCATGATAAACTCCTGGCCGTGCGGGGACTGTCCGTCGGATTGCAGCGCGGCAGTACCGTTACACCAATCATTGAGCAAGTCGATTTCGATGTCGCCGACCGTCAGGTGCTCGGCATTATCGGCGAGAGTGGATCAGGCAAAACCGTTTTGTGTCATGCGCTGGTCAATGCGCTCAATCCGCCGCTGGAAATATCAGGTGGGTCGGTACAATTTGCCGGCGACGATATCCTCTCGATGGATAGCAATCGTCTTCACCATCTGCGCGGCGACAAAATCGCCTTTATTGGTTCCAATCCATACAGCGCGCTCGATCCGGCCATGCCCGTCGGCGCGCAATTGGTTGAAAAGCTGCGGGCCAAGAATTCGGACCTTGCCAAACGGCAGGCCAAGCAGCGGGTTCTTGATCTTTTGGATGCGGTACACATTCCCGATCCCAAACATCGTTTCGACGAACTGCCACATCAATATTCCGGTGGCATGATCCAACGGGTCATGATCGTCGACGCGCTACTGACCGAGCCCGACCTGGTGATTGCCGACAATATCACCGTGCCGTTGGATGTTACCATTGCCGCGCAGATCATGACCTTGTTTCGCGAACTTCGCGAGCGGGTGAACGCTGCTTTCGTGTTCGTCTCATCATCTTTGCCGTTGGTGTGCGACATCGCCGATCATATCTGCGTGCTGCAAAATGGGCGGATCATTGAGCGGTCAACGCCGGAAGAAATCCTGAAAAATCCGGGCAGCGATTATACCCGTCATTTAATGGCCAGTGTTCCCAAAATCTGGCAATTCACGTCAGCTGAGCAACGCCGCCTAGCCATTGAAAAACCGAGCGATCCTGATGCGCCGGTCATTAGAATTTCCGGTGTCGACAAGACCTATCGGACCGCCATTCGTAATTCCTTTTTCCGCCACAACGAAGTGCAAGCGGTTCGCGGCGTAAGCCTCAACATCAATCGCGGCGAGAGCTTTGGTCTGGTCGGCGAATCAGGGTGCGGAAAATCGACGTTGTCGCGGCTGATAACCTGGCTGGAATCACCGGATTCAGGGTCCATTGAATTTCTTGATCATGATGTGCATGACCTTTCAAGAACTCAAAGATTTCACTTACGCAGCCGCTTTCAGCTGCTGCTTCAAGACCCCTACAATTCGATTCCGCCGCACCTGACGATTGGTCGGACGATCGCCGAACCGCTGTATATTCACCAGCGGCTGACCACCGATGCGGCGCGAATAAAAGTCATTCAAGTGATGGGTGAGGTCGGACTTGAAGAAGAACTGATTGATGAGTTGCCCGGCCGCTTGAGCGCTGGCCAGCGGCAAAGGGTCAATATAGCCCGGGCGCTGGTGCTCAAACCGGACATGATTATTCTCGATGAAACTCTGAGCGGCCTCGATCATGGTCAACAAAATCAGCTGTTGGATCTATTCGACCAGCTCCAGCGCGATCGTAATCTGACCTATATATACATCTCTCATGACCTTGCCATGGTGCGTCGCGCCTGCGATCGCGTGGCAGTCATGTATCTGGGCGAAATCGTTGAACTTGGGCCAACACGGCAGATTTTCGAGCAGCCCAGCCATCCCTACACCCGTGCATTGCTGTCGGCGTTGGCGACCATAGAGCAGAACCCTTTTCGAAAGCAGGATTGCCTATTGGATGGCGAACCGCCAAGCCCAATCAACCTTCCACCCGGCTGCGGTTTCACCAATCGGTGTCCGCATGCCATGGATATTTGCGGCCGGGAAAGCCCGGTGATTCTGCCTTCCGGTCCCAACAGCGCCAGGGCGTGTCACTTGCCTGCTGATTTTAGCGTTGAAATCTCGTGAAGGCGAGGTAGCAGAGGATTCAAAATTGATGGACCCTTTCGATTTGACAGAAAGCCAACGTATCGACCAATTCCTGGCCCAATCGCCGGTGACCGGAGAGGTCGAGACCGCCCATGTGCTGACCGCGCCGCCAATTGCCATGCCCATGCACATGGCGATTGATGGCGGTGCTTATTTGGTCACCGCACCAACGACCGGCGAGAGTTGGTTCCTTAAGGCCTACGCAGCGGATATGGCTGATCAGTTCGATATTTCCAGAGCCATTATTAGCAGTCGCAAAGCCGGCCAATTAGACATTGGTCCGAGCGTCCTTGACGCGTCGGAAGAACTGGCCGTCGTATTGTTTGAAAACCTTGCCGGATCACGTCCCGCCATGGTGATTGACTTCGATAATCTGCAAGTCCGCAACAACGCGTTGACCGTATTGGGCCGTTGGCACGGCGAGGGGGAAGCCGCCAGTCAGCGGACCCCGATCGATTTGGTCCGGCAGTGGCGTGAGCGGATCGAGGCGCCCCTGACGGACGGTAGCATGGTCAAGAGCCCCAACGGATATGCGACCCAAACAGTTTGGATGGAAAGGATCTGCGATTGTCTAAACAGTGTCGGTTGGGATGCCCGGCCGCTGCACGGCGAAAACGCACTGACGAATTTCCTGATTGGCGCGGACGATCGGGTGGATCTGGTTGATTTCGAGCGCAGCCTGACGGGAGATCCAATGTACGATCTGGGCGCCGTGTGCAACGAATATTGCCGATCGGAAAACGACATAGCGCAGCTTGTGGAAATCTATTGTGGCGCAGTTTATCAGCGCCAGCTTAACCGCTGCAAAATGTACATGCTGGTCGACGATTTCATTTGGGGGTGCTGGGGTAAGACGATGCATTACCACTCACCGCGCAGCAACCAGATCGAGTTTTATAAATATGGCGAAAACCGTTTTCTGCGCTGCCTCCACCATCTAACGACGTGGGATGTCGACGCTTGTCTGCGCGGTATATGACCGATGGGAGAAATCAAACTGACCAACAAATTGGGAGATGCGCAAAGTCCGGAGGAGATCGCGGCCGAAAACGCCATTTCCAAAGTTGCCTCATGGCATGGCAAGTCGGTCCACTATCAACGGATTTTGGGCGGTCTGACCAATATCAACTGGAAAGTCCATGTCGCCGAGGACGGCCGAAATTATTTTCTCAAGGTGCCGGGTGAAAATACCGAGATTTTCATCGATCGCCGAGCCGCATATGACGCCAGCCGCAAGGCGTCAGCATCGGGACGCGCGGCGGAGCTGGTCCATTACATAGAGGACGATGAGATTGAGATCTTCGAGTTTCTCGATGATTTCCGCAGCTGCACCGTCGCCGATATGTTGGACCAACATGTCCGATTAAATGTTATCGATGCTTACCGGACGATCCATCGCGGAGAACTGTTCGAACTCACCAAAACCGGTTTCCAACAAATCGAAGAACACACCCGCCAAGTAGCGGAATTCGGTGGTCGGACGCCGCCGGACGCGACCTATTTCCAATGGCAGGTGAAACGTGCCGAGGACGCCATCATGGCCTCCGGAATGGATTTGGCGCCATGTTACAATGACGGATACGTCACCAATTACATGGTCGACGAAAACAGAAACATTCGGATCATAGATTGGGAATATGCAGCCAATAACGACCCGATGTGGGACCTCGCGGTGTTTTCCCTGGAGTGTTTCTTCGACGTTGCCGCCCGGCAGGAAATGATCGAGCGCTATTTTGGCCAGTTTCGCCAAGATGTTTCTGCGCGCCTGGAAATCTACTACGGATTGGCCTGCGTGAAATGGGGCTATTGGGCCGCTCTTCAAGGATCAATTTCTGCCATACCATTTGATTTTTATAAGTATTCCGATTTGCTGTTTCTGCGCGCACGCAAAGCGATGCGGGAGTGGCGGTGGGAAGAAGCATTGCTTGAGGTTTAGGCTTCGCCGCCAGCGTAACGTGGACTGCTGAGCCGTCGAATTTTCCCGGTCGGGATAGCAAGCAGGCTATTGCGGTTTCTGGTTTTGGTCCGCTTGGGGTCACCGGATTTCGTCTGAGCAAATTACTGTTTCAATCACGCCTCGAAAGCAACGGTTGAAAATAACCCTAAGCGGCCGTGAAGGCTGGAACTAGGGTCTGGTGCTGCATAGTCTATAGATTTGCTTCTTGTTGTTGTGCGTCAGATTGAATCTGGATCGCGTCTATACATCAGATCGCCAGATCGGTGTTCCGACACATCCAGACAATGATCATGGAATCCGTGTTCGCCACAGTTTCCGGCGCTGGATTAAGTTCCATCATTGATGAGAATATGAACGGTGCAGGCTGCCACGTCGCCCTGCTGGCTGCCGCCCATGATTTGGGCCAATGCGGTTCTTGCGCCAACAACTTGGCGCTTGTCGGCTTCACCACGCAGCTGCCAGATCAATTCAACGACTTGACCGACTCCGGAGGCACCGACCGGGTGACCTTTCGACAACAGGCCGCCGCTCGGATTAACCGGTAGCGCCCCGTCCAGCGCCGTGATGCCTTGCTCAATCAATCGACCGCCCTCGCCCGGTGGACAAAAGCCTAAACCTTCGTAATGGACGATTTCGCAAATCGTGAAGGCATCGTGGACTTCGGCGCAGTCAATATCCCGGGGACCGATACCGGCCATCTCATAGGCCTGCTTGGCGGCCTGTCGTTCAGCTTCCCAGCCGGTGATGTCCCGCTGGTTTTCATAGCCACCTGTCGTCAGCGTTGACCCGGCAATGCGCACTATTTTGCGACGATTTTTTCTGGAATAGTCGGCACTGCACAACACCAAGGCCGCGGCACCATCACTGTTCGGGCAACATGAATAAAGGGTCAGCGGATCGGCGATCATGGGCGATGCGAGCACATCATCTATGTTCAGAATATCTTGGAATTGGGCGAATGGATTGAGCGCACCATTTTGATGGTTTTTGACGGAGACCTGAGCCATTTGCTCTGCGGTCGTGCCAAACTCCGCCATATGGCGGACCGCCATCAGTGCGAAGGAACCAGGGAAAATATCACCCAGTTGCGCTTCCAAAGTTGCTGCGCCAACATTCAACGCCGTCCCCTTCGGCATGACAGATTTTTCGACGCCGACAACGATGGCAACATCACAAAATCCGCCAGCGATGGCCTTCCAGGCTTCGTGCAGCGCAGTTGATCCGGAAGCACAGGCATTCTCAACATTGACGATTGGGATATTGTGGATTCCCACCTGCCAGAAAACACTTTGACCAACGGATGTGGTCTGTTGGAGGACCGACGCCAGAGCATTGCCGCAAAATCCAGCTTCTATCTGCGCTGGTTCCAAATCGGCGTCTCTGAGTGCCGCTGTACAAGCCTGCCGCCCGAGATCGTCCAGGCTCGCATTCGGGTGCTTGCCAAATTTTGTCATTGCCGCGCCGACGATAAATACATCCCGCATGATCATTCCTGATCGACCGGCTGGAAAACATGGGCGATAACTGCCCGACCCTGATCATCGCGACGAATTTCGCCGATCGAAAGTTCAACTGCTTGGCCGACTGAAAGGCGTTGCGGATCGGCTTCGGTGAAATGAGCAAAAAGCCGAAGCTGACTATTTCCATCACCGATGTTCATGTCGACATATCCGTAGGCGTAGGGTGGCCGGATACCTGACGGCGATGGGATATGAACGACCGTTGCCGCGTAAATCGTGCCCCGCCCGCTAATCGACTGATTAACTAATTTGCCGTTTGAAAAACATTTTGGACAGGTATCCCGTTTTGGAAAATACACGCCCTGGCAGGCTTGGCATCGGTTGGCATACAGGGCCGGTTTTTGACCCTTCGGTACCGGGTAGTCGAACAGGTTCGGTTCCACCACCACCCAGTTATCTTGGGAGGCTGGATTGTCAGCATCACTTTGCATACCGCTTTGCTCGCCTAACTTTGTATCTGGTCGCTGCAATTTCAAAACCCTTCCATCCCACCGCTCACATGAATGACTTGGCGGGTGATGTAACTGGACTGATCGGTAGCGAGAAAATGAACCGCATTGGCTATGTCTTCGATCTCGCCCATACGCCGCATGGGTGTCAATTTGATTAGGCGTTGTCGTGTCTCAGGTGTCAGGGTTTGAGCTTTTGGCGTGTCGATGATGCCTGGGGCAACGCAATTAACCGCAATATTGTGCCGTGCAAGTTCAAGCCCCAGAGCCTTTGTCATGCCGACGATTCCGGCCTTGGCCGAAGCGTAGTTGACCTGGCCGATATTGCCCTTATAGGCCATCGATGAAATGTTGACGATTTTTCCGGATTTGCGTTCAATCATGGCGCGGCTAGCCGCCTGAGCGCATAAAAATGCGCCTTTGAGATTGAGATCGACAACAAAATCCCAGTCGGCTTCGCTCATATCCGGCAGCAAGGCATCGCGAATGTCACCGGCGTTGTTGACCAGAACATCAATGCCACCAAATTGGGCTGTGACGGCGTCTACCATTTCGCCAACAGCGGCGGCGTCGGTTATGTCGGCCGTAAAAACATGACGGCTGTCCTGCCCGATGAGACTTGCGGTTTCCTCAGCCCGTTGGCGATTGATATCAGCGATCATCACCTGTGCCCCGGAAGCGCCAAGCCGGCGGGCGATACCACGCCCCAAATCACCGCCGGCGCCAGTTACCAAGGCAATTCGATCGGTCAGCTCATGTCGATGATCTACCATCTCAAATCACCTTTTCCATTCCGGCCCAATGAGGGGCGCGAAGCTGGTTTTTGGTGATCTTTCCGGCCGCGTTTTTCGGCAGCTCGGCATGAAACTCAACGTGCCTGGGCCGTTTGTAGCCGGCGATATGTTCGCTGCAATAGTCGATAATTTCCTGATCGGTTGCGCTGGCGCCGCTGTGTAGAACCACCGCGGCGCAGACCGATTCTCCAAATGTCTCATCGGGAATTCCAAATACCGCCACCTCGCGAACTGCTGGATGCGTCACCACGGCGTCCTCGATCTCTTTGGGGTAAATATTCTCTGCGCCACTGATGATCATCTCCTTCTTGCGGCCAACGATCGTGAAGTAGCCATCAGATTCAACCCGTGCCAAATCGCCGGTATGAATCCAGCCGTCGCGAATGGCCTCATCGGTTGCCTGTTTGTCGTTGAAGTATCCAATCATGCCCAACGGCTGCTGGGCTGACAGGATTTCACCAATCTCATTTGGTCCGGACTCTGATCCGTCTTCGTTGACGATGCGAAGTTCGGCGCTCAGCATTTCCCGACCGGTGCATTGCGATCGCGCGGCGTGATCCTCAGGTCGTAAAATGGAGTTCATACCCGATTCCGTCTGGCCGTAGAGCTGGTAAAACCCGGCGTCAAACAACGCCATTGCGGCCTGCAGCACCGTCGGGCTAATGGGCGACGATCCGTACCAGATCTTCTTCAGGCTGGAGAGATCATGGCCTGCCGCGTCGGCGTGGTTGATCAACATTGCCAACATGGTCGGAACCAGCATTGTCAGTGTGATTTTGTACTCTTCAATGGTTTGAAGAATCTCACCGGGATCAAATCCACGTCTGGTGATGATCGCTTCGGCACCGACCATCAGCGTTGGCATGAGCAAGGCGTTCAATCCGCCATTGTGAAACAACGGTAGCGGGATCATGACGCGGTCGTGGCGATCCAAATCGCCCTCGATCAAATGGCAGTGCGCCACCGCCAGATAGGCCGCATGGGAAAACAGCACGCCTTTAGGAAACCCGGTCGTCCCACTGGTGAACATGATCATTGCCGCTGATTGCGGGTCGACGGAAACTGTTGGTTCCGAAACATCTCCGCCACTCTGGCCACTCATTGGGATAATCGTCGGCGGGTTCTCGAATTCGGCCGCCGCTTCATCGACAAGCGCGGCCAAACCAGCGTCAACAAAAAGCACCACGGGTCCGGCATTGTTGATGACGTAAATCAGTTCGCGCCGCTGAAATCGGAAATTGATCGGCACGGCGATAGCCGCACATTTGGCGGCGGCATAAGGATAAACGGCATAGTCGAGGCAGTTGTTGGCAAATATCGCCACCCGATCACCAGGTTTAACGCCCATGTCGATTAATTGGTTGGCAACCTGATTAACCCGTCGATTGAAGCCCGCGTAGGTGAGGCTGTCGCCACCCATGGATATGGCTGTTTTGTCGGCGTATCGACGCTGACCGAGACGGGCAATATCACCCAGAGTACGCATGACTAACCGATCTCCTGTTTGGGCGCCGCCCGGTTATTTTGAAGAAAGTTCAACATGAAACGGTCAATCGGCGCAGCAAGCGACGCGCCGCTATCCAGGGCAATAATTTGTCCGGTGATCGCATTGGCCGGCTGGCATAAAAAACTCACCAAATCAGCGATTTCTTGCGGATCGGTCATTCGATTGGTGGGAACGCCTTCCAATGCAGCGGCAATAAAGGGGCTGTCCTGATTGGCGAGCTTTTGATTGATAGGTGTCGCCACCATGCCAGGCGCAATGGCATTTACACTTATGCCACTCGCGGCCAACTCCTTGGCGGCGGTTTTCGTCAGATTGATGACCGCCGCCTTGGCCGCCGCATAGGCCGCTGAACCAATTGTTCCGTTGAGACCGGCAATGGACGCAATACTAACGATGTGCCCGCCATTCACCATGCGCCGGGCAGCTTCCCGCAGGCAGTAGAAAGCGCCGTCGATGTGCACGGAAATATTAGTCCGCCAATCTTGGTCGGCCATGTCGGTTAATAAAGCGAACTTGCCCGGTGTTCCGGCGTTGTTGACCAAAATCCCAAGTTTGCCAAATTGCCGTTCAGCTTCATCAAACATCGTCATTACGGCGTTGGCATCTGAAACGTCGGCTGGGATGAAATATGCCTGTCCACCATCGTCGGAAATGGCAGCAACGGCCTGTTCACCGGCTGCTTCATTGATATCGTTGACCACGACCGGGAAATTCGACTTCGCCAGTTCAAGGGCTATCGCCTTGCCAATTCCCGATCCGCTGCCGGTCACCAATGCAAATCCATGATCCACGTGTGTTTCCATTCCTAGGCGGCCAGGTAGAGTTTGCGGACAATGTCGGATTTTTGTAGATCGCTGGCATCGCCGTCCGCCGTTATGCGCCCCATTTCCATCACGTAGGCACGGTCAGCGGCCTTCAATGCCATGCGGGCATTTTGTTCGATGAGCAAAATGGTGATGCCGCTGTCTTTCAATTTTCTGATCACTTCAAACACCTCGCGGACGATAATTGGAGCCAAGCCGATGGAGGGTTCGTCCATCAAGATGACCTTGGGTCGGGCCATCAAGGCGCGGCCAATGGCAACCATTTGTTGCTCGCCGCCCGAAAGGGTGCGCGCAAGCTGGTTGCGCCGTTCGGCCAGCCTTGGGAAAAGCTCATAGACTCGATCGAGATCTTCGCGAACGGGCTCGGGGCTTCTTTTTGCAAGACGCAAATATGAACCGAGCCGCAAATTATCGACGACCGACATGGGGCCAAACAATCGCCGACCTTCGGGCACGACAGCCAAACCTTCCCTGGCGACACGGGCCGGTTGCCATTTTGTAATGTCCCGACCATCCAGTGAAATAGAACCGCGCAGTTTTGGAAGAGCACCGGTAATAGCGCGAAATAATGTCGTCTTTCCCGCACCGTTGGCGCCGACAAGGGTGACGACTTCGCCAGGTGCAACGGACAAGGACACACCCCGCAAAACCGGTGCATTGCCGTAGGCGACGTCGATGTCGTTGACGTCAATCATCGTCGTCATCCGATCCCAAATAGGCGGTGATGACCTCTGGCGAGTTTTGAATTTCGTCGGGTCGGCCATCGGCAATCTTGGTGCCGAAATTCAAGACCGCGACGCTGTCGGAAACCTCCATGACAAATTTCATGTGGTGTTCGATAACGAGCAGCGTAGTGCCGGCGTCGCGGATCTTGATCAACAGATCGCGGAACTCGTCAGTTTCCTTGTCATTGAGGCCGGCCGCCGGCTCATCAAGCAATATTAAATCCGGTTCCGTCGCCAAAGCGCGGGCTAGCTCCAGGTATCTAAGCTCTCCAAGCGGAAGCTCACTGGGGTGCCGCGCTGATTTTTTTGTTAGACCAACAAAATCGAGATGGCGTAGCGCGTCTTGATGTATATCGCGCTCCTCCCGTCGGGCCCATGGAAGCCGCATGCCACAGGCAAACATTTCCGCCTTGGACTGTTGGTGTCGTCCGACCATGACATTTTCCAACAAGTTGAGCGTCTCAAATAACCGAGGATGCTGAAATGTACGCGCGATGCCCTTGCGGGCGATTTTATCGGATGCCAGGCCAGTGATGTTTTCACCGTTGATCAGTACCTGGCCATTATTGGGCGGGAATAGGCCGGTAATGACATTGAACAATGTTGTTTTGCCGGCGCCATTGGGGCCGATCACGGCTTTAATCTCACCGGCTTTCACGCCGATGGAAACCGCCGACAGCGCGTCAAGGCCGGCAAATGACTTGCTGACATTGTTGAGCTCAAGGATCATTGGACGCCCTTTTAATGGAGCTCAGGCCAGCCCGCGCCCATCGCTGCAAACCAGGCAGCAAACCGCCGGGGAAAATCATCATGATAACGACTAACGCCACGCCAAATGCCGCGCGCTTGAAATCGGCGAACGCCGTCAAATACTCGGTCAGATAGGTAAACGCCAAGGCGCCCAACATGGCGCCCCATATGAGCGTAAAGCCTCCGAAGGCGAGTACCATGATGATGTCAATGGCGAAGGACAGCGACGCTACGGCGGGCGATACGAAACTCAGAAAATGGGCGTAGAGGCTGCCGGCAATCGACGCGTAGACGGAGGACAACACAAACACCTTGACCTTGTAGCTGCCGACATCGACGCCGAAGAAACGGACCACATCCTCATGTTCCCGAATGCCCTTGATGACCCGTCCGAAGCGGGAATCGATGAGATTGAGGGCAAAGAGTAAAAGCAGCAGAAGGACCGGCCAGGCGACATAATAAAAAGACAAATCGGTGTCGAATTCGAATGATCCGAGTGAAAACGCCGGGATGCCGCTTAGTCCCTGCAGGCCGCCGGTCAGCCACGCTGCCTCGACGATAATCACCTCAACAATGATGGTAAAACTCAAGGTGGCGATCGCTAGATAATGGCCTTTCAGGCGCAGAACAATGGCGCCGATGACCAGAGCAATCGCCGCCGAGATGACCTGCGACAGCAAGATAGCAATAACGGGCGGGAGCCCGAACCGGAGGCTCAATACAGCCGAGCTATAGGCGCCAATTGCAAAAAAAGCCGAGTGCGAAATGGAAAGCTGGCCGCAATAGCCAACCAGCAGGCAAAGACCCACCGCCATCATCGAATAAAGCGCGACGAAATTGAGAACGTTGAGATAGTAGCCATCACCCAAGACCACCGGAAGGATCAAGACGATGGCGGTGACCGGGAGCCAGACCGCACGGTTGATGTCATTTTTAATTTTTGTGAACATCAACGCCCGCCCAGCTGCTGAATAATGACAGAGGCGTCATCGAGGGTTTCCAGCCGCGATACCAAATCGATGGTCTCTTCGATTTGGCCAGGTTCGCAGGGGCTGGCCGCATGACTGGCCATTGACCGGAACTTTTCAGCGCAGCCATCGAAGTCCAGCGGTTTCGTCGGGCTCCCTGAAGGATCGGCGCTTTCAAGAACGACCGTGTCGTCGCCCTGATCAATACGCATTCTGGTCCGCCCGACGACCTTATCGGTCTTCAGTGTCTCGTCGGCGCGAACGGTGATTTTTTCAGTTAGAGCGATGAGTGTCTCATCGGTGTAGGACGACGGCTGGATTTCTCGAATCGAAACCTGGCCGCGGACAAGTGCGGCAGCGACGGAATAGATCAGCGAAAACTGCGCGGAGGCCGGCGACCCGGGCCGGCAATGTTTCTCACGGGGCGATCCGACGAGCCGATCAACATCAGGTGTTACTTCGATCGTTATCTGGTCGAAATTCGTCGGAACGTCGCCGCTCCGCCGACGCCAATCGAGTGCTAAGTCAATGGCGGCATGAGTTGCCCGGCAGGTGGCATGCGGCTTGATGGAGATTTCCTCACCCCAAAATTTGTCTCCCAGATCATCGAGAAACTCCAGGCGCGGATTTGGTTCAAATGCGGTTAGATATCCGTAGGGGCCCAACAGAAAATCTCTGGCTCCGGTAAATTCCTGCTCAGCCAGCAAGCCTGAAAGCAATGCGCCTTGAGCGACGATGCCTTGTTGAAGGCGCAACGATAACGCCCCATCGATGGCACATTGCCCATCACCGACGGCATGGGAAAAGGATATGCCCAAAGTATGGAGTGTGCGATCCGCATCCAGACCCATGGCATTGGCAATCGCCGCCGCCGGACCAAAGACCTTGAACATATTGTTGCGGCCGCTTTGCATGGCGTTCTCACGTACCGTCAATCCCATACGAATGATCACGTCCTGGCCAATGGCAAGCGCGGTGAGAAAGTCGCGGCCTGACAATCCACCCTTCAATTCGGCCAAAGCAAATAGGGCGGGAACACAGGATGCCGAGGGATGGACCGGTAGGAAATCAACACAGTCATCAACTTCCAATGCCCGCGCCATGGCACCGTTACACCAAGCAGCCAACGGTGCCGGTAACCGCAAACCGGCGCCGAGAACACTGGCCTGGGCATTGCCGCCCCAACCTCTGGCCATCGTGACCATCGTATCAATACCAGGAGCCGCCGTGCCGGCCAGCATCGCCCCGAGGGTATCCAGCGTGCTTCGTTTGGCGGCTTGCACCGCAGCCTTCGGGATTTGATCAAAGACGGTATTTGCGACATGGGCCGCCAGCCGGTGCGAGGGATTTGGTTGGGTTTCCATCCTAGTGTCCCAACACCTCGTCATCCTCAAATCCCTCAACCTTGCGCTGCCCCATGAGGCCGCGCGGCATGAACAGGAGGACATTGATGATCACCACAAAGGTGACCAATTCCTTGTAGCTGCTGGAGACGAAGGCGGCGGTGAAGGATTCCAGAAAGGCGAACAACAATCCGCCGATTACCGCCCCGACAAAACTGCCCATGCCACCCAGCATGGCGGCGGAGAACCCCTTGATCGCCAACAGCATGCCGCCGCTGTAGCTGATCATCGTCATTGGCGTCATGACAATGCCGGCGACACAGCCGAGGCCGGCGCTCAGTGCAAATGACGCCAGCACCATCGTGTTGACGCGAATTCCCAACATCGAAGCCGCACCGCGATCGATTGAACAGGCCTTCATCGCCTTGCCGTAAATGGAGAACTGGAAGAAGATCACCAATCCACCGACCACAAGAACGGTAAGGCCAATAATCCACAGCGACTGCGGAACAATTGCGGCGCCAAGAAATTCGATTGGGGCATCGCCTGAAAACGGCGGAAAGCGGTGAATATCGGCATCCCAAATGTGTTGGGCCGAACCTGATATCGCCATCGACGCGCCGATAGTGATAATCAAAATAGTGATTAGCGAGGTACTGCGCCCGGGCCTGAACGACACCCGCATCAAGGCCATGCCGACGGCCACGGTAATCAGTAGCGTTGCCGGTATCGCCGCATAGAGCGGCCAATTCATATCGCCGTACAATGACACCATGATCATGCCGCCGAGCATCACGAATTCACCTTGGGCAAAGTTGATGATGTTGGTGGTGGCGTATATCAGTGTGACGCCCAGGGCGATCAAGGCGTACATGCTGCCAACTGAAAGTGCAGCAAATGTAGCCTGGGTGATATCGGCAATCATGGGCCTGAGCCTGCGATCTGTGAAATTCGGGAAACGAGAGCGAGATGTTTATTGTGAAGGAGCGGGATGATCCCGCTCCTTCATGTCGGCATTATTTCATCAGTTTCCATTCGCCGCCAACGGCTTGGTACATGACCAAGGAGTCCCGGGTCAGCCCACCGTGGTCGGAGGCGGAAAATTCATAGACGCCGCCAATCCCAACATATTTGCTGGTGCTTTCTATCGCCGCACGTAGTTTTTCGTTGTCCGTTCCAGCAACCCGCAACGCGCCAACCAAAATGTTGAAAGCGTCGAATGCAGCGGCGCCGAATTGGTTCGCAGGCTCACCCCATTTTGCTTGGTACCGATCACGGTAGCCCTGGATAACCTTTTTCTGCACGTCGCTATCGGGCAGTAATTCAGAACCGTAAAACTTCGCGGCGCTGACGATAATGCCGTCGGCATTTTTGCCGGCGGCTTTTAGGAAGCCGCGCGACAGACTTGCGTGGCTATGAAACAGCGGCAACTTCAGGCCCATCTGGCGATAGTTCATGGTCATGATGACCGGCGCGCGGCGCGATGACCAATTGAGAACCGCGTCCGCATCGGTCTTCTTGATCCGGTTCAGCATCGGCGTGATGTCGGTGTCATCCATGGTGTATTTGTCGTCAAACACGATCTCAATACCGTGCTTGCCGGCCAGTGCGACGACAGCCGTATGACCGCCAGACCCGAACCCGTCCTGTGTTGTTACCAGGGCAAGCTTTTTCAGGTTCATTGAATTCATGTGGGACAACAGTTTGGACGCGACGATAAGGTCGCCGGCCGGCGCCTTGAAAACCCAATTCTTGACCGGATTGACGATACTGCTGGCTGAGGCCAGCGCGACAGTGGGAACCTTGGCTTTTTCAATAATCGGCAGCACAGGCAGAGCCGCCCAACTGGCGGATATGCCCAGGATCGCGTCAACCTGATCTTTCTTGATCAGGCGCTTCACCAACCGAACGGCAACGTCCGGTTTGGCTTCCGTATCATAGAAAATGAATTCAACCTGCCGGCCATTGATGCCGCCAGCCTGATTGACCTCTTCGGCCAGCATTTCAAATGTCTTTTTCTGCGCACCACCGACGAATGCACCCGGCCCGCTCAGCAATATCGGTGCGCCGATCTTGATGGAATCGGCAGCGTTGCCAGGCCCGCTAATAGCGACGGCCAGCAAAATTGCCGTCGCCGATGTAATATGTCTGATCATGTTTCAATCTCCCTTTTACTAATCCATCGCCGCGCAATTCCGCATCGACGATGTTGGCGCGTCAGCTCATTGCCGGCGCGGTGTTACGCGTTGAGCAATCCGTGAAAAATGAACCGGATAACCTGGTCGGAAAGTTCGTCAATGGTCATTCGTCCGCCTGGGACGTACCAGTGATAGTTCCAGTTGATGATGCCAAGCAGGCTGAATGTCGTCGGGATGAGGTCCATGCCCTGCATCCGGCCCGTGGCCTGGATCGCAGCCAGCGCATCGCGGTAAAGGTCGAAAATCGCCTTTTCCTTGGCCCGCGAGATATCTCTTCTGTTTTCGGTCAGATGGCGCTTGTCCTCAAACAGCACCCGCAATTGTTTGCGGTGGGTGCTCATGAAGCCGACATGATGTCGAATGGCGATTTTTAGACGCTCCACGGGATCGTCAGCCTCCGCCAGGGCGTTTGTTGTTGTTTCCAAAATCACATCTGAGAAATCATCAATGATGGTGAAAAGCAGATCCTGTTTATCGGGAAAATGATGGTAGAGCGCCGCCTGGGACACACCGGCTTCAGCGCCGATATTTCGGATCGAGGCGGCCTGATAGCCCTGGGCGTTGAACATCTCCAGCGCCGCATCAAGAATGATCTTCCGTCCGTTCCCCCGTTTGCGCGCTGCGACCGCCATCTGCAATTTCCATAAATCTTTCTGTTGACGTTACTTACCGAGCGCTCGGTAAGTTGTCAATATAATCTATCCCAATTGGGGTGATTGGCTGAACGCGAATATCGAATGAGATACATTTCCCTGGCCGGCCGATAGACAGCCAGGCAGGTTAACAAGAGGCATCGGCACAGATGTGTTTCCACAGGCCAATGGGCTCTTCATTGGGCCTTGTTATTTCCTCGGATGAAGATGTAACCAGATAGCCACACGGCCGATTTAGCCGACGACAGAAATTGGCACATATCTTCCGCCGACTTCATGTCGCAACCGCGATAGTATCGCTGGAACTTGACGGCAGCTTTCATCTGGTTAGTCAGCGTTCGATCACAATACGCTGAGCTACCGATTCTCACCCATCACAGATTTAGAAGACCAGTTGCACGCAATTATGCATGCGGAAAAATGAGTCCCAAGATCATAACCACCAACGATCCACAAATTCGGACGCAACGAGCAGATAATCTAGGGTCATGATGGCTGGATTTGGCGATCTGGAAAGCCCGGTACGTTAATATGAACGCATAGAATTTTATCTCAAAAAACACCGAGAGATCTCGAACCTCCGAACTGAAAGTGGTCCCAGGGTACGCCGAAGGGTATGAGAGAATTTTCCAAGCAATAATCTTTCATAATATCAATTTGTTCTTGCATCTATGATGACCCTCTTCTGACACCATTTTTCTCGGACAAAGATGCTCAAAACCTTTGAAAAATAAGGGATTATCGACCATTTTTAGTTTTACTATCGCCTGCGCTGGCTGTCGTATTTCGGTAGCACTGGCCCGGACGCCATCGAACATTCACCCAAGCGCCACAATCGTCCTAATTCGTTCTTTTGAAAAAACCGAGTCGGCTGGTTATCCGCGAAGCTCTGGTGCGATCTAAGTAATCGAAATCCGTGACGAGAAGCGCCAAGTTCGATGCCGATCGACATCGAGGAATGGCAAGGGTTCTCTCCTGTGACCAGCGTGCGTCTTAATTACTGCCAAGATCGCATCCAATGCGCGAACAGTTTGAAGGTGAAATATTACAGTTAAAGGCCCTACATCCCGAAATAAAAGAAAGCGGCCTTACCCAGTAAATTTTGCACATATTGCCCTCAACATTTGTACTGAATACGAATAAACTTTATGTCCGCACCGGTAAAAAATTGGGTGCCGTATACCGGCGAGTTACAATTTATCGGGGCATCACTCGCCGACTATTGGCACGGGTTGGCGATATCGGGCGCATCGGATCGATCGCGGATGAGCCGCTTTTATGTTTGGGGAGATAGGATGATGAAAAACAGCCAATCAACAGCATTGGCGATCGCCGCGATAATTCTGCTATCGCCGCATGCCAAGGCTGAGGAGAACATTTTCACCACATTTCGAGCGCTGAAACCGGAACTGGCGCTTGAGGCGGCTCAGGCGGCGATGACGGAATGCCGCGAACGCGGTTATCAGGTGGCGGTCAGCGTGACCGACCGTTTTGGCATCCTTCAGGTAACACTTCGCGACCAGTTTGCCGGACCGCATACGCCAGACACGGCCCTGCGCAAAGCCTGGACCGCGGCAAGTTTTCGAACCGACACCGGGGAACTATCAAAGCTGACCGAAAAAGGCGAAGCCTGGGCTATCAGGAATGTAACCGGCGCTCTGCCGCTTGGCGGCGGAGTGCGGATTATGGCCGGCGACGGGGATATGGTCGGGGCGATCGGCGTATCTGGCGCGCCCGGCGGCGAAGCGGACGAGATTTGCGCAAAAGCCGGCATCGCGGCGATTAACGATCGGATCGAGTTTTAGCCGCCAGCGCGGCTGGAGATCCGGCATATTTAAAGCTTTGCAATCCGACGTTTGGGTTTCCTACCAGATGTCGGGTTTGATGCCTTTGGCTTTCAGTTCGTCGAACTTGTGCTGAATAAAGCGCTGGAAGGGCTGATCCTTGTAGGCGTTGGCGGCGACATACTCAAACATCGACATGAAGTGAAACCGCTTGAAATAGCCAGGCATCCGCATGACTTCCATGTTGGCGCTGGTTGCCTCGGCCGGTAGCTTGTCACCGAAGAAAACAATGGTCGGCGTGTAGATCACCCGCCATTTCTGGGCCAGAGCCCTTTCTTCCAGTTCCTCACCGTCGAAATCGGTAACCTTGCGTGATCCCCACATATTGAGCTGCAAAACGCCAAAATTCGCCTTGATATAATCGGCGATGCGTTTTTCGGCAAAATTGACCTCGTGGGTTTCGCGGCAATAGGGACAACCGCGCTGTTCCCAGATCACCGCGAAACGTTTGCCCTGGGCGGTGAGTTCTTGGAGATCATCGCGTAGATCCAAAAACGAATCCATGAACCACGGCTGGATATGCAGGCCATCCTCACCAACTTCCGCGGCGCCCGCGCTGCTGAACATAAATCCTGAAACGGCGATCACCGCCAGGAAACGGCTGGCAAGCCCGGTGGGTGATAGTAGTGAAAACCACTGCCGGACTATTCCTTGGCGGCTGGATGGAATTCTCCCAGCCGACTGGATTGTCAGACGTGAAAACAGCTTAAATGTATTTCTGATCGCCATCTGTCTATTCCCCTGCGTCCGGTTTTAAAGAGCAAGATTGGAAAGCAACAATATGCGGGTCGGCTGAGGATAAAGACTATCGTCCCAATCCCCTCACATGCCAATGACTTTGATATGATCATTCGGCTTGATGCGGACCGGCCCGCTGGATTTCATGTAGTCCTCCACCACATCCCATATGGCCGGACCGGTGGTCGCTTCGTTGACGCTGGCCCAACCGGCCACCACGTAGTCGCGCGCGGCATCAATGGGTTCGCCGGTTTTCAGCAACTGCATATTGGTAATGCGGTGACCAATGAGTTTTTTCGGATCGATCGTGTATCCCAGTCCACCGACCCGCACCATGTCCCCGCCTTGCTGAAAGTAGGGATCAACATTGAACAGGTTGTCGGCGACGTCTTCCAAAATGTCTTTTATGAGCTTGCCGCTCATGGTCGAACGATAGGCGGCCGGGTAGGTCATCGAACAGGAATTGTGGAGTTCTTCCACCGTAATATCGGTGTCGGGCATTAGGCTCGGGCCCCACCGGAACCCTGGTGAAAGTGCGATCTCCGCATCGCGTTCCTGGAGGAGGGCATCGCAAAATAGATCGTCAATTGTGCCGTTTAAACTGCCACGCCGATAGAGCAAACTGTCGGTCTGGCCGATCACGCGTCCCAGTTCATCGGCAAATGGCGCCCGCACTTTTTCGATCAGCCCGGCTACCTCGCGATCAGGTTCAATGACATCGGCAAAAACCGGAATCAGGCGGTATTTGAAGCCGCGCAAGGCGCCGTCTTGGACGTCCAGATCGAGGCGGGAGACGAATTTGCCGGTTGAGCCGGTGGCAATCAATAGGGTGTTTCCAACCTGGATCGGTCGGGGCAGGGCGTCATGGGTATGCCCGGTTAGTATGACATCGATACCATCGACCCGTGAGGCCAGTTTGTGGTCAACATCAAACCCGTTGTGGGACAGCAAGACGACAAGGCCGGCACCGCCGGCCCGCGCCGCGTCGACATGTTTGCGGATCTCGTCTTCCCGGATACCAAATGACCAATTGGGGAACATCCAGCGCGGATTGGCGATCGGCGTATAGGGAAAGGCCTGGCCGATCACAGCAATTTTCACGCCACCGCGCTCAAACGTCTTGACCGCTTCGAAAGCCGGTTCCTCCCATTCGCTATCGAAAATGTTGGCGCCAAGAAACGGAAACGGCAGCCCGTCCACCAGCTCACGGACGCGCTCAGCACCATAGGTGAATTCCCAGTGGCCGGTCATGGCGTCGGGCTGCAGCGCGTTCATCACCGTGACCATGTCGGAGCCTCTGGTCTGCAGCGATGTGTAGCTGCCCTGCCAGGTGTCTCCACTGTCTAAAAACAGCGACTTACCAGGGCGGCTGTCGCGAATGGATTTGACGATCGTCGCAATTCGATCAAGGCCGCCCATGCGGCCATACTGGCGTGCTAAGGGAGTGAAGTTCTCCGACGAAAGCGCATAGGCCTCGGCGGAACCAGGGGTGATCGCGAATTGTTCTAGGAGGGCGCTGCCAGTGATGTGCGGCGGCTGGTTTTCGCGTTCACCGACCCCGATGTTGATGGACGGCTCGCGATACCATGTGGGCATCAACTGACCATGAATATCGGTCATGTGGATCAGCGTGACATTGCCGTAGGCGTCAAAGTCGAGCAGATCGTCTTGTGAAATTTTTTGTTGCGCGGCGACGGAGGCCCAGGGCGTACCGGCGCCGTAAATCAGGCTTGTGGCCGCCGTTACCTGCATAAATTCCCGCCGGGAAATCATCAATATGACCTTTCCTCACCGCTTAGATGGTGACGCAAACTCGCTCGTTGTGTTGGTAAAGCCCGCGGCTACGGGCTCACAACATGGGTGACAAATCGTGAGCCCGTGACTGAGTGCGCAAGCGCGGGAGAATTGCATATCAAGGCAACTTTCCAGCCTAGCAGTGCGACCGGTACTGCCGGTTACTGCCGCACCGCCGGCGTTTCAACTGGCAATCCCTGGCCGCGATAGGCCAGATAGAGTTCCAGCGCCACATATTCGTCCGATCCATTTTTATAAGGCTTGGCGCGAATATTTTTCATGCAACCGCGGAAACGGCGATGCAGGGAACCAATTTTCTGCCACTTCAGCCGATAGGTAGGAAAGCCATTTGACTGCCCCTGGCTCAGCATGTCGGCGCGAATCTGCTTGCCGTAATAGTCTTCATGGCAATTGGCGCAGGACATATCCAACTGGCCGACCCGGGTGTAATAAAGCGACTTGCCTTTTTCGAACCAAGGTTTGAGATCGCCATCGGTTTTGACCATGACCGGCGTGCCGCGCGATTGGTTGCGAACATAGGTGGTCATCGATAACAATTCGTTCGATTCCCATTTCCACGCTTTGGCTTTCATTTGATCGGTCCGGCACAGGTTAATACGCTGTTCCAGATTGACGGGCTTTTTCAGATCGGCGTTCCATTTGGGATAGGCCGGTCCAGCCTTGGCCATGGTATCGGCCGCGTCATCGTGGCAGCTTTGGCAGGATTTGCCAGCGTCACCGTCGACTTCGCTCCATAGATCCTCGCCACGATCCACCCAAAGATATCCGGGGTTGTCGAAATCATCTTGCTGCAGCGTTTTGGTTTCCGGTTTGCGGAAATGCCAGCCGGAGATAATCTCCGTTAGCGGATGATCCTTGGCCATCGGTTTGACTTTAATTTTGTCGACGCCCTCTGGTGTCTCCGACTGTGCATAAGCGACATGTGACGCCACCAACATGGCGCTGGCCATTACGGACATGGCGCTGAATTTAAATATTACCTTCATGGGTACCCTCCCGACCCTTTCAAACAGGGCCTGTTCGATCGGATCAATTCACGGTCAGTTTTTTCTTGATCGAATAGGTCTCACCGTTGTCGTCATACCAGACGAAATCCAATGTTCCGCTCTTTTCAGCACGCATTGGAAACTGAACATACGGATTGGCGGATATGGCCGCCTGCATGTCGACGGAAAACACTTCCTCGCCTTCAAATTTGACGACGAACTTGTTGATGATCCGACGCGGGATCATTTCGCCTGTTTTCTTATCCTTGCGCAGGCCGGTTTCCATCTTGTGGGAAATCAAGGTTTTGATCTTGATAACCTCACCGGCTTTCGCCGACTTTGGAACTTTCACGCGCGGTTTTGATTTTGCCATCTAACTTGCTCCCAATCTTTGCCGATCAACCGCCGCAGCCGCCGATGGTGACTTTCACCTGACGTTTGCCAACATGGAATGATCCATCGGACATTTCCGCAACCGCGATCACGTTTTGAGTTTTCGCCATCCGCATGCGTGTGGAGGCTTCCGCGACGCCGCTATATTTTGAAAAATTGATCACTGCCACGCCTGCACGCGGATTACCGTCGGCGACGATCAGCACGCGTTTAACGTAATTGTCGGCAGTCATTGGGCTTTCCACGGTGACGCCGATCGGGACGGTATTGCCGTTTTCGGCGATCTCCGGCAACGTTAAGGAAACCCTGCCTTCCGATGGCGTGGCGCCGCCCGTGAATTTCATGATTTCAGCCATGGCGTCGTCTGGTTTTGCAAATGCTATGGTCGGCGCAATCAGAGCCGAGCCAGCGATTGCAGCACCCAGGGTGAGCGCTTGGCGTCTCGTTAGTCCTTGCATGATATAGACCTCATTCGGCGAGGGTTGTCAGATAGGCGATAATGTCTTCGATTTGCTGAGCCGACAGTATCGTCTTGTCCGTGAATTTCTTTTGGGTCCGGGCACCAGGATTAACCCGATAGAACCCCGGCATGATTGTTCCGTCGCCGAACACCGCCTTGGAATTCACCAAAATGGCGCGCAGTTGCGGCACGGAAAATCGTTTCGCAATGCCGTCCATCGTCGGACCAATTTCGCCATGAAATGGCTGTTTGGTCATGTCCTGGTTGGCATGGCAGGCCAGGCAATTGCCCAGTTTGCGGTTCTTAAATAATTTGCGGCCGCTTAGGGCGTCACCGGCGTTACCGGTGAGTGACATGGCGATTTCGCCATCGCTGATTTTAACCTTGTCCGGCGTAACGGCCGCAGCATTGGCCTGACCGGCAATTAATACTCCCGCGAGCGCCCATAGAGTCGCCCGCGCCAAAATAAATTTGGGTAAGCGCATTCCCGTCTCCTTCCCACCCTCCGTGCTGCTCCGGTTTAAATTTGGAGGAAGTTTTTCCGTGAGCAACAAATGAATACCAAGTGTGTCAAAAAACGCTCAGATAATCAATAGTGACATATGAATATGTGAATTTATTGCGCGGACCGCAGATAGGCGCGGAAACTTTCGCGCTCGTAAGCCTTGCTTTTGACGAACTGGAACATCTTCAGAAAATGGTCCGGCATCAGGTATCCCGGCGCCCGGGCGACCTCGCGTTTTCTCGGTAACTTATCGATCAGCCCGGCACCGGATTGGGGAAAGAACTGAATAGTCGGTGTGAACCGGACGCCATATTTTCCGGCCAGCGCTTTTTCCGGCAGTTCCTCGCCGTCAAAATCGGTCACCATCCGGGAACCGATAATATTGAGTTGCAGAATTTCGAAATTTTCCCGAACAAACCGATTGATATCCGGCCGGGCAAAATTGACATAATGGGTCTCCCGGCAATATGGGCACCCCTTCAGTTCCCACATCACCACGAACCGCTTATCGTTCTGCGCGGCGGTGTCCAGATCATCGGCCAGTTCCAGAAAACTATCGATAAACCAAGGCTGGCGATGCAGGCCGTCTTCGGTCAATTCTATAACGTTTTCCGCCGCCTCGGCGGACATGGTCGGCGACATAAGCATACCGGCGGAGGCAAGTGACGTGGCCAGTAATGTTCTGCGTGTGATCACTTTGTCTTCCTGGCATTTTCAATTATGGTATTCAAATAACGCGATATGTTAATGTGAATTCGATACAGATGGCAAAATTTTTTCTTGGTTTCATTGTTCTGCTTGGATTGGCCAATACCGCCATGGCCGATGATGCCTATCTGCGGGAATTCAGCCGGGCCAATGGGCACCTGCGAATTGCAGTAAGCTATTTGCGGACCGGCAATATCGATTTTGCCGCGCTGGAATTGCTCGATTCGCGTGTGATCTGGAGCCGGGTTGCCGATCTCAAGGGTGCGGAAAATCTGTCAAATATCGGATCAAAGACATTATTGGCTGTCGATCAGTCGCTGAACAACATTGATTCCGGCGATACGAAATCCGCCCGCCGGCAATTGTTGGCGGCGCGGCAGGACATCTACCTTGCCCATGTCGCGGCTGGTCTTTCACCCTTCGAGGATTGCATCTGGAAGACCATAAAAACCGGAGCGCCGATCTGGCCATTTATTCGCAACGAACAAAAGTTGGACAACCAAGCGGAAAATGACCGAATGGTCACCGCAGTCGATGCCTATCGGCTATCTCTGGCCACATGTAATCGCAATGCCCCGGCTGCGATCTCCAGCAATCCAGAATTTCGCCGGTTGGCTGACAGTGCGTTGGCAAGTCTGGTCAAACTGCGCGACCGGGTGGTCTCCCGCAACTATGGTCTCGTGTTCCGCTATCTGATTGAATTGCGGTCGACCGATAGATTGCTATATCTCAAATTCGGTTAGCCGATCCGGCCGAGCCCCGGCGCCAATTCCAGTATCCAATAGGCCAGCGTGTTCATGCTGCCGGTCACAAATAAGATACCGGTGGCAACAAGCAGCACGCCCATCACTTTTTCCACCTTCCCCATGTGCTGGCGAAAGCGGATCATCCACCTCATGAACGGTCCGGCGAAAAAAGCCGCAATTATAAATGGCAGCCCCAGCCCCAGCGCATAGGCGGTCAGTAGGCGTACGCCTTCCGCGATGCTTTCCTCTGCACCGGCGGCAAATAGAATTGCCGCCAATACCGGCCCGACGCATGGCGTCCAACCAAAGGCAAAAGCCAACCCCATGACAAACGCGCCAACCAGGCCGGCCGGCTTCTTGTCAACATTGAAGCGGGCTTCGCGGTAGAACAATCCGATCCGGAAAATACCGAGAAAGTGTAGCCCCATCACCATGATGGCGATGCCAGCTGCGATCGACAGCCAGCTCATATATTGTTGAACCGTTTGACCGATCGCGCTTGCCCCGGCGCCAAGCGCCACGAACACCACCGTAAAGCCGGCAACAAAGGCGAATGCCGCCATGATAACCCGACGGCTGGCACCTGATTTGGTATCCGGGTTGGAGAATTCCTCCATGCTGATACCGGCCAGATAGCACAGATATGGCGGAACAAGCGGCAGCACACACGGCGAAATAAAGGACAATAGTCCGCCAAGAAATGCGCCTGCCAATCCGATGTCAAACACGTTGTTGTCCGTTTACATATATAAACATTCGAACTATATGATACGTTCTAACCGAGAGCTTCACAAGGCATGTTCAAAACACTGCTGGTCACTTGCATTTTGGTTTTAACGCTCATCGCCGGCCCGGTCGCGGCTGGTGGTCTGTGGATGTTTGAAAGTCCTAATTGTGAGTGGTGTGAGGCTTGGGATCGCGATGTTGGAACGATCTATGACAAGACCAAGCAAGGGAAGAAATTCCCGCTCCATCGCATACGATTGGGTACCCGGATCCCGAAAACCATCGCGATTACACGGCCGATCGTGTATACGCCAACCTTTATATTGGTCGAAAACGGGCAAGAAATCGGGCGAATAACCGGGTATCCCGGTGAAGACTTTTTTTGGGGATTATTGGACGAGCTGCTCGATACCGTTTCGCCGAGCGGCAAACCGCCACCCAGCTAAAACAAATGACAAATGAGACGTTCAAGAAAGGTGTCGACGTGCAAACTGCGGAATCCAATACGGTTGAGGCCAGTCATTCAATCGATGATTACATGTCAATGTCGGACAGTGCCCAGGATGCCTGCGACCTGCTAAAGGGTTTGGCGAACGAAACCCGCATGATGATATTATGTATGTTGGCGGAAGGTGAAAAAACCGTCAGCCAACTGGAAGGTCTTCTGGAATTGCGCCAACCGGCGATATCCCAGCAACTTGCCCGCCTGCGCGGTGACCGGTTGGTCAAAGCGCGGCGCGATGGCAAGGCGATCTATTATTCGCTGGCCAGCAATGAGGCGCGGCGGATCATCGACGTACTTTACCAAATATACTGCGCTGATAGCATACGCAGCGAATAGAAGCTCATCATCATGCCGGAATGGACCACATCGCTGATCATGACGCTTTGTGGGTTTGGTGTCGGCATGGTCATGGGCGCGACCGCCCGCGGCGCCCGGTTTTGTACCTTTGGCGCGATTGAGGATTTCGTGCTGGCGGGAAAAACCCTGCGCATCCGTTCTTGGGCGCTGGCGATCGCGGTAGCGGTGATTGCCGTCCAGGTCATGCGCCATACAGGCGTGGCGCGTCTGGAAGAAAGTATCTATCTGGTGCCACGATTGGGATGGGCCGGAGCCATCGTCGGCGGCCTTACTTTTGGCTTGGGCATGGCCTTTGCCGGTACGTGTGGCTACGGCGTTTTGGTAAGGATGGGCGGCGGCGATCTTAAGGCCACGGTCAATTGCCTCGTTATGGGGGCGACGGCCTATATGACTGCCCGGGGTCTGACCGGTCTTTTCCGTGTCGCGGCCATCGAACCACTGGCGATTGATCTGCCGCAGTTTGATGCATTGGGTTTGCCGGATGTGCTCGCTGGCATGATCGGGCAGCCGCCGCGGCTGTTGTTTGCACCCATCGGGCTGGCAATCGGCGGGCTGATCGCCTGGTGGTGTTTTGCAAATGCTGAGTTCCGTCGGGCCAGGCGCGATATCCTGACCGGTTTGATCGTCGGATTGGCTGTTGCTGCCGGATTTTTCTTAACTGGTTATTTCGGCGATGACCCGTTCAACCCGTCGCGGGTGGTGTCACTGACTTATGCCCTGCCGCCCGGTGAAACGTTGGTCTGGCTGATGACGTTCTCCGGCTCAACGGCGAATTTTGGTATCGGTACGGTCCTCGGTACGATCGTCGGTTCGCTCGTTGTCGCTCTGGCGAAAAGCGAAACCCGCTGGGAGGCCTTCGACGATGACCGGGAAATGCGCCGGCATTTGATCGGTGCCATGTTGATGGGTTTCGGCGGTGTCACCGCCCTGGGCTGCACGATTGGCCAGGGCATATCGGCGATGTCGACCCTGTCCCTGACGGCGCCCATTACGCTGGCATCAATCGTCGTCGGCGCGGTATTCGGGCTACATTACGTACTAACCGGTAGCTTTCGTGAAGCGCTTCGGCAGATCCGGCCAGAGCGGCGTTGAACCGGCGGAACCGACTGATTGGTCGTGTCAGATATCGAGTGCCCATTCCAGATATTTCAAGCCGATCACGCCGCCAGTAACAATCGCGGTCAGGACAATCGCCGATCCGAGCGCCAAGGTCGACATGCCACTGATTCCCTGTCCGATGGTGCAACCAAGTGCTGCCACGCCCCCGGTTCCCATGAACGCCGCGCCGACCAAATGGCGAACTGTATCGGCACTGCCGGAAAATGTTGAAACGGCAAACCGACGCATTATCAGCGCTGAAAGAAATGCCCCGGCAAGGGCGCCGCCGACAACGGCGACGCCGAAACTGATGGTCGCGCCGGTATAGGTCATCAGATATTGCAGGCTGTTGCCGGACGGGGCCGCAAAAGTTAGGGATTCCAGCTGTACCGGCTCGAATTCATCAGCACCGAGAATACCGGTCGCCCACCAGCCGGCAGTGACCAGTCCGCCGATACCGATGCCGGCCAAGACGAGACGCGGCGAGGTGCGAAAGGCACTATCGCGAAAACAAAACCACAACAGCAAAAGGACCACAATCGCGGCCAATACGGGCCGAATCGTAACCTCTAACGTCCCCGTCAGCACCGCGATAATCGCGGCGAAACCCTGGTTATCCAGGCCCAGGCTCTGCAGATCGATACTTGTGGCCTGCTCCAAGGCGACGCGCGGTACGCCGATGATCCCACGCAAGGTCATATAAGAAAACAGCCCGATGATGATCAACACCATCAATGCCCGTAGATCGCCGCTACCGGCGCGGGCAAGATTGCGCCCCGGACAGCCGCTCGCCAACACCATGCCGAAACCGAATATGAGACCGCCAAAAATACTACCAAGCCAGTTAAAATTGGCGCCCATGTAAAACGACTGATTGAGGTCGATCAGGCCGCCGGCCTGTAGCAGTTGCGCGCCGAAAATGGCGATCGCGATCGCCAATGCCCAGGCTCGCGCCCGGCGATAATCACCGAAGGAAACTGCGTCGGCAACCGCCCCCATGGTGCAGAAGTTTGACCAGTTGGTTAGTGCGCCGAAACCGACCCCGATCGCGAAACCGGCGAGCCCAACGCTTGTCGATACCGACAGTTCTTCCATATTGTTTCTTCCAACCGATCCCGCTTCTGGGCACTGCATCTACCGCATGTAACGCGGAACCGCCAATATGGATGCCGCATCGCTAAATTGATTGTTTGGTCTAGCGATGCGGTTTTGTTTCAGATGGCCCTAAAGCTGACTAAATGCCTAGGGTCGGATGACCGTCCATCCGGCTTCATTAAGTTCCATCAAGGTGACAACTCCGGCCGGCACCCGCGTTGCATTGCTGACGATTTGTGGCTTTTTACCTTCCTTGCGGGTCATGCCGTCAATCGTGTTGCCGCAGGCGTGGAAGGAAACATTCGGCATACCGGTGCTGAAACTCGTCAGCCGCTTTTTCACAGGTGACGTATCCTCTCGCAGCATATGCAGACCGGCGTTGAAGGCGACGATTTTGATTTCGACTTCCTCGCCCCTTTTCGAATAGAGCCGGGACACATTCGCGGCGACATTGAGCACCGTGTTCATTTTCTGCGGATTGTTGTCGCTGATTTGAAGCGCCAGCTTATGAACGCCGTCCGCGTAAGCTGAGGTTGTCGCGACAAGGGCCAAAATCGACAGTGCGACCGCGAGCTTGGCAACGATTTTTCCGACCATTTTTCTCCTCCTATTTGACCACATATCATTACATAGGAATATGTATAGGTAAAGCTGCCGGTGATGCTTGCTCAATTTCACATGTGAAGATTTATGGCTGCCACGGCGGACGGGGCGCTTTTTTTTGCCAACGATCCGCCTAGATGCTGGCAACATTAATGCGACCGCCGATCTGTGCACTGTAATTGCCGAACAGGTTATTGCCCCAATGAAAGCTCAATCGACGGTGGCAAGGAGTTAACTCATCGTCAGATTGCGCCTATTGGCGTGTCAAATATCAGTCAAAGAGCTGATTAAGATCTCGGCGGCAATCGGCAGTTCAGCGGACAAACCGGCAATCTTGAGCATGGCTGAATATTCAACCTTCGACATAAAATTGATTTCCCGAAATTGCCACTAACAGTCATCAATTCTCAAAGGCCGAGCCATTGAAATTTCACACCGCCGCGAATTCGGATGTCCTTTGCGTCGGGATTGATCATCATAATTGATGCCATGAGGAGACTTCATTGGGGAGGGACCGATGAAAGACAATGCCGCGAAATCACCGAATAGTTTTGCTGAACGCTACGAGGCCGTTCTGCTGCCGGTCATTTTCCGACCTTGGGCAAGAGAGCTCATCCGCCGGGCGGCGCCGCAAAACCACGAACATGTCCTCGATCTGGCCTGTGGTACCGGCGCGGTAACCCGGGAGGTTGCGAGTTCCGGTGTAATGCCTGCCAGTTTGACGGGTGTGGATTTTAATTCCGGCATGCTGAAGGTGGCGCGCGACCGGGCTGCCGAAGCCGGCGTTGAAGCGGAATGGGTTGAAGCGGATGCAGGGCAATTGCCTTTCGCTGATGACCGGTTTGATGTGGCCTTTTGTGTTTCGACAGAACTATCCAGCAATCCGGTGCTGCAATCTCAGGCGGCTGCGCTTGAAAAGCATGCTGGGCCGGAGGCGGGGAGCGTTGTCAGGGCGATATGCAGCCTCCCGGATGGCAATGAGATCGGCGGATTGTTCGAGGCAGCCGGATTCATTGATGTTGAAGTGGAAGAGGTGAGTCTCACGCTGCACCACCCAGATGGCAGAGCATTTGCGGCGGGTGCGATGGGCGGCATGCACACCGGCGACAAGTTGGCGAAGCTTTCCGAAGCCAAATTAGAGCAGTGCGTAGATGATTTTCTAACTGGGCTCGCAGATTTCCGTGACGGCACCGCCATACGCTTTCCGCATATTTCAAACGTCGTAGCCGCGCGCGCCTGAATAACCGCCGACTATCTCATGATCGAATTTGTTCAATTCTCAATAATTTCAGACAAAATTTGTATATTCAGCTCCACTAATTCAATTTCTACGGTATTTATCAAGTAATGATCGTGAATTTATTCAGAGTAAATCCAAAATGAATACCTATTTTTTCTTACGTGCGGCTGGGAGTGCTGAAATTGAAATTGAAGCAGGAAAATTAAATTCACGGTGATTTTTGGTGTTTACTAAATTCTGGTGATTTTCCGCGATTTGTGATACAACCGGTGAACATTGCAGGAGGCCGTCATGGGCGTCCGTTTCCCGGTAGAGGTGCGATGCCTCTCCGTGTTTAAAATTTATCTCGGAAATTGCCGTCGCGGCGTTGTTACAATTCGTCAATTGAATATAATCTCTACCGGCGCGCGACTTGCGGCATGGTATTGCCTGTGGTCGGTGTTGACTTTCAATACCGCTGTGGTCGCGCAGGAAAATCCGAACACACCACCATTATTGACCCTGAGCGATGGTTTGGTGACCGGGTTCTCCGGCGTTCGTTTCCCAGAGACTAACAATGAAGTCAGCACGGAAGACAGCGATGCAAGTCGGATTTTCATCGATCCCGACGGCGCCTCGCTGCGGGGTTTCGCGCTTGGTCAATCCAACACCATCGGGCCTTTCGGGCAACCGGTAGCGCCGGAATTTTTCGCTGTCCGGGCCTCTGATATCGGCCAGGTTTTCGGCATTGCCCTCGATGATGCAACCGATCCTGGCGGTGGCGCGACTGCACCCAACATCTACGTTACGGCCACATCGGTCTACGGATTGGCGATCGTCCACACAACATCGGAAGGGGTTGAGGAGCGGCTGTTTACCGGCACGGCGCAGGCGCGCTGGATGCATGGGCTATTCGGCACGGCAAATGGTGGTGGGCCCGGCAGTGTCTGGAAAATAGACGGCATGTCCGGCGAAGTTTCGTTGTTCGCCGATATAACCGTTGATGACCAACCGATCGGCGGTGCGGCATTGGGGTCTATTGCCTTTGACCCGACCAATCGGCAGTTCTTTGTGTCCGACCGTGACACCGGCCGCATCCACCGTTTGGACCTGATCGGCAACAAGATCGATACCTTTGATCACGGCGTCGCCGGACGAACCGCTGGCGGTCTTGATCCGGTCGAAGACGACGGACACCGAGGCGAGATTACCAACCCGGCATTCGATGCCACCGACCCAACGACATGGGGTTATACGAGCCCGAGCCGGCGTATCTGGGGTTTGGCGGTCTACCAAAATCGGCTTTATTACGCCGTCGCTGACGGCCCGCAGATTTGGTCAGTGGGGCTGCACGACGACGGGTCATTTGACGAGGCGACGGTCCGCCTTGAGATCGCGCTCGCTGCCGTGGCAGGCAATTTAGAAGTGGCAACAATTATTTTTGACCGCGGCGGCCAGATGATCATCGCCCAGCGGCCAGCCATTTCCGTCGACAAGCAATTCGCCAACTTCATATCGCTGGGCAATAGTCGGGTGCTGCGCTTTCGGCGCGACGATACCGATGACCCAGCAAACCCGGGCGTTTGGCAATTGACGCCAGATGAATATGCCGTCGGCCTGACCGGCAGCAGCCGCAACGCTAACGGCGGCGTAGCCATGGGGTACGGTTACAACGCCGACGGTGAAGTTGATTTTGAAAGCTGCGACGCGACGGTATGGGCGACCGGAGATTGGCTGCGCGCCGACCCGACGAAAGCCAAGCTGGAAGATGATGGCACCGAGGCCACGATGGCCGCGGGCCTGCAAGGTACGCCGGCAGCCTTGGTGCGTCCCGATAACGTGCCGCCGGTCGGCGCCATGGTTATCGATTACGACGGCCAATATCCGCCGGTGTTGCAATCCGGCCATGTGGGCGCCGTCACCATTCATACATCGTGTCCGGGTTCCGAACCGCCGGGCGCGTCGGCTGATGCGACGCCGCAGCCAGATACGCCAACCGCTCCACCTGGCCAGGCGCCGCCAGCAGGCGCTGAAGATGCCGATCTGGCAGTCGCTAAAACCCAACTCGGGCCATGTCCGGCCGGACAGGATTGCGCATTTGAAATCGCCATCACTAATCTTGGGCCGGCCGATTATTACGGCCCATTGTTTGTCACCGACACCGCCCCCGCCGGACTGGCAGTCAATGCCTCGGCTCCGTGGTTTTGCCAGCAAGCCGGCGCGGCAATCACCTGCAGTCATCCGGCGCACCTCATCAAGGTCGGCCAAAGCCTCATGCTGCCGCTGACCATTAAAAGCCCGACCGGTCCGGCCATAGCAAGTTGGGACAATTGCGCGGCGATCACCTGGCTCGGCGGCAACAAGTCTCAAACTGTCATCGCCGTTCAAATCGAATTGGCTGGACTGGGCTATTATCAAGGCGCCATCGATGGCCTGGCTGGAAAGGGCACGAGCAAGGCGATCAAGGAACTAAAAGCCGCCATCGGCCTGCCCGTCACAGGCAAGATCACACCGGCGCTACTGGACTGGCTTTTTGGACCCGGCGCGGCGGCGGCCGGTGATCCCAATCCAACCAACGATCAAGCCTGTGTGACGGTTGCGGGCAATGTGCTAACGGCGATACCGATGGATCTACTTGGTCAATTACAAGTGAAAAAAACCGCCTCGGGGACATGCACGTTTGGTGCGCTGTGTCCCTTCCAGATCACCATCACCAATCCGACGGCAGTACCAATCAAGACAACGATGAACGCCATTGATGCCATGTGGCGCAGCCACGATGGTGCGCCGCTCTCAAACCCGATTCCATCCGGCGATGCACCAGGATTTTGTAGTGGCGAGGCACCGGCCGGTGTGGTCAAAACGCCGCTCAAATGCACCGCTGAAATCGATCTGGCGCCGGGCGAAAGCAAGACCTACACCATCGGCATCAAAATCGATGATCCGAAGATGGATCCGGCCAATGCCAACAATTTTGACCCGGACCCGAATGTCTCGTTCATCGCCGCGCAAAATTGTATCACCTTCACTGTGATCGGCCCGCCGGCGCCGATAGTGATGGATTGCACCAGTGTGCCGTTCGCCGTTGGGCAGGTGGCCGGACAGCCACCTGGAACACCGCCGGGTCAACAGGGCGCACAACCGCCCGGTTTACAGCCGATGCAAACAGTACCGCTTCCCGGTACATTGCCGGCTGGTACGGCTCCGACCCCGCCCAACGTGCCGGCTCCCGGTTTGCAGCCGATGCAAACGGTGCCGCTTCCTGGTACGTTGCCGGCTGGAACGGCGCCGGGTACAGCCCAGCCAGGGCAACCGCCAGCCGGGGCGCCGGCTCCAGGACAACCACCTGCTGGAACACCGCCGCCGGCTGGAACACAGCCGGGTGCGACTCAACCTGGCCAGCCGCCCCAGACGTCAAACCCGCCTGGCCTTACAGGTTCGGGCATAAAACTGGTTCCGGTGATACCAGTGATCCCTATGGCACCGGGGGCCGCCAAGCCGAAACCAACCACCAAAAATCAGGGTGATCCGTCCACGCCGGACATTTCAGTTGAAAAAATCGGACCGGTCGGCGGTACCTGCGTTCCGGGCAAATTATGCAGTTTCAAGATCATCGTACGCGGTACATCCGACAAGCCATTTACAACGCCATTCGAGATCGTCGACACATTGCCGGTTGGATGGTCGTTCGGTGGCAGCGCCGAGGCGGCCTTGTGGTCCTGTAAGAAAACCCAAGACGCCACCCGCTGCACATTCAAGGTCCATAATTCCGGCGGTTTTACCAAGGCAGACAGCGTCAGCACAACGATGTTATTGAGGACACAAACGGCAACCAGCCTCGGTTTGGTGGCTAATTGCGCCAAGCTCAAATTCCCACCTAATACCGTTGAGTTCCCGGACAAGTACGTTGATTGCGCTTTCGTTTATGCTGGCGAGAAGTCAAAACTTGTCGTTGAAAAGAAACCAATAGGCAATGGGATTTGCCGTGTCGGTGCAGAATGCTCGTTTAGGGTCACAATTAGAAACACCGGCAAGGGGGCCTATAACGGATTTACCGATATTCGCGATATTGTGACGGGCATTCCCGGATTTAGGTTGACCAAAGCACAGGGCAAGGGATGGGTCTGTTATGTCCATGATGTCGCCGCGTCGTGCCAAAAATTTTTGAAACTGAAGCCAGGTACCAGCGACACACTGATTATTACCGGATTCCTTGATACGTGGGCTTCGTCTGCCGCGATGCGGAATTGCGCCGTTGCCAATATCTACAGCCCTCAACCGGGCGATATTCCCGCCGATGTTAAAAAACAACTCATGACCAATTTCCTCATGTCCAAGGGCTATAAATCCGCAAGCTTGGGCCCGGCTGAATTCAGCAAGGCGGTCATCCACTACAAATCGTCAATCGGAATGGGAGCAAATCCCGACGATGAGGTCACGGACAACTTCTTCCAGTTTACAATGTTGCCGGCGGCCTCGGACGAAGCGGCGTACTATGATGATCAGGGCATCGGCCGGATTGGCGGTTGCGGCGAGGCCAGAATTCAGCCGGCGCTCAAGCTTTGGAAAACCGGGGTCACCGACTATTTCTCCGCCACCGGCGTTGATTGCCGGGACAACCACCACTGCCGCTACACCATCACCATCTCAAACCCATCTGATGTGCCCTATTTCGGTCCCATCACCATCCGCGACGAGCCGCATGACGGTTGGAAGGTAACGAAATTCGAGATTAAAGCCGCCGGAACCTGGCAATGCCATGGCAGCGGTCCGGCAGAATGCACGCATCCGCCGGTGACCATTACCAAAGGCAAGCCGCTCAGCCTGACGGTCTATATCGAACCGACGCAGGCTTTCACCAACACGACAACCACATCGGGCATAGTTCATCCATTGATCGAAAATTGTGCATACCTGAAGTTCCATGGCCAGGTCATGAAACAGGCACCTTATGCCGGGTGCGCCTATGTCAGGATCATGGCGCTAGACACGTCGTTTGGCTGGAATGCCGACGGTACACGCAGTTGCGCGCCGCCAAACTGTTCTTTCTTTGAGTTTACCGCGACCCTCGACAAGGGCAGGTATGCCGGCCCAATCGATATTCAGATCACGCTACCGAAAGGATCGCGCTTCAAGCGCGCTCAAATAACAAAATCGACGACATCATGTCCTGCAACGTCGTTTATCTGCGGGCAAGTCGGGTCTGGCGCGAATATCTCCTGCCGCAGCAGCAGTTGCACGCTTGCTCCGGGTGAACAAATTGCCGTGCGGATCGATGCCAATCTTGTACCCGACATGACCGAACCGCCTGAGCGGGAACTGAAGCTTCAGACCTGCGGCGTGCTTGGATGGCAAAAATCATCAGGCTCCTCGGGTATCGAACAAACCGTCGGAATTGAGACCAGGCAAGCCTGCGTGATTACACACATCCTGGCGGCGAAGCCCAAGCCCGTCACCTGCCCACGCGCCGACGGCTGGAAGCCCTATCCGGAGGGGTCGGCGGTTTTGCCGGGCTGGATGCTGAAAAAATTCGGCAGCGGCGCCAACGCTATATTCTGCATGAAGCTGCAATCGACGGACCTGCAGATTTCCTCGTTGCCAAAAGGCCGATGCGTGGTCGGCAGTATTTGTGGCGTCGTCACTCGGGTTAAGAATGTCGGCAAATCGGCTCATAACAAACCGATAGAGGTGCAAGGGGCTTTCACACCGCCGGTCTCCATTCGGCAAATCGTGCCGCCGGCCGGTTGGCGCTGCCGGATGTCTGGCGGTGGCCGCTATCGTTGCGACACCGCTAATGGTGGGCTCGCCATTGGTGCCGCGCTAAACATCACTATGGCCATGTCGGTGCCGCGCGGTTTCACCGGTCGGCGGATCAGCCATTCAGTGCGCCTGGCCTGGCCTCAAGGCGCCGGCGACGTTAATCCGGCCAATGACGTGGCGTTGTTCTCTATCCCCATCGTCGCTGAGCAACCGATCAAACCGGCGCAACCGGCAAAACCCACGCCGCCGCCGCAAACCAGCCGCGTCCTCTGCGTTGGTGGCAAAGTTGTCAACGGCGTGTGCCAATGCCGCCGGGGCTCCTACCGGGTCCGCGAGGGCAGCCAGCGGTATCGTTGCGACCAAACCAAAACCGTAGCACCGAAACGAACCATCGAATGCATAGATGGCAAACGGATTGGTGACCGCTGCCAATGCCGTCGTGGCTGGACCCGCAAGCGCATCAACCGTTGGCGCTATCGGTGCATCCCGCCTGTCGCCCCGAAACGCCAGATTGAGTGCATTGCCGGACGGGTCGACAACAACCGCTGCATCTGTCCGTCGGGCTGGGCGCGCAAACGACACAATCGTTGGCGCTACCAGTGTCTGCCGCCCCTGGCCCCCACACCGGCACCGACCCGGCAGATTGAATGTGTTGCCGGCCAGGTCATCAATAACCAGTGTATCTGCCGGCGCGGGTGGCGCCGCATTCGCCATAATCGTTGGCGCTATCAATGCACTCCGCCACCAGCTCCGGCACCAACGCCGGCGCCTGTACGGCCGCTGGTTACGAAGCCTCCGAAGTTGATACCGGTTCCGATACCGCCATGCCCGCCGGGTCAATATTGGAACAGGGATGCCAGACGATGCGTGAAACCGTTGCAATGACCAGCCGCCGCCGCATATTTGGTTTCAACCGGTTCGCTGTGGCGGTGCTCTTTCTTGCAGGTGTTCTCGTTCCGCAGTTCCCCGGTGCGCCCAGCGCAGCGGAACCGAGCGCATCAACCCTCATCGGTTGCTATGCCGACAATAGTAAAGCCGATCCAATGGGGACCGATCGGCGCGATTTGGACGGCGCGGCTTTCAAAGACCCTTCAATGACGGTCGATATCTGCGTCGGCTTGTGCGCTGACCAGGGATTTAATTACGCCGGTTTACAAGATGGTTCGTGGTGTTTTTGCGGCAATGAATTCGGGCGCTTTCCTCAATCCGCGGCTATCTGCCAGACCAAATGCACTGGCGACAACAGTCAGACCTGCGGCGGCAAGTGGGCCAATTCCGTATGGGCACTGACAACGGCAGCCCAACTACCGTCAGGATCACCATCGGCAACGACCCCGCCGCCGGTGGCAACACGCGAGCCGGAAGAGATTAGTCTGTCAGCGCGGGTCATTCGGGTAGGCCGCTGGCCGGAAGGTATTGCCTTTGACGGTAAATCGCTTTGGGTAGCAGAAAGCGGCGTGCGGCGGGTCGCCCAGATTGACCCCAAACGCCGTAAGGTCTTGCGGCGGGTCAAAGTAGGCCGCCTGCCGGTCGATATGGCGGCGCGTGCCGGTGATGGTGTTTACGCTTTGGTGCAAACCTCCAAAACGTTGTGGCGGCAAGCCGGCCGGAAGGGCCGCAGGTTTGCCCGTTTCAAGGAATGCCCACAGGCCATGGCAGCCGACAATCAGGCGATTTACGTGGTGGCGTGGATCGATTGCGGTTCCAGCCGCGCACAGCTTTATAAGATCGATCCGGTTACAGCAAAAGTGAGCGAGCTGGCTAAAATTGGCCCGACGGTGCATTCGGCGGCAGCGATCAACGGACAGGTGTTTGTCGGCAATTACAATGATCGCGGGCCTGCCCTGTCCCGCATCGACGGCACGACCGGCAAGCTGAATTACATTCCGGCCCAAGGCGGCGGCTTTTACGACATTGTGGCCAACGACCGGGCTGTCTATGCCAGCGGTGGGATTGGTACCCGCGGTGTCATTATCGGGTTATTCGTCGCTGATCTCGACCGCATGTATCGCCAGGTGGTCGACGACGATCTGGTTGTTGTCACGGCAACCAACCAGCACGTGGTGGTGATCGGCGAGCGCGGCACGATTTGGGTTTTATCCGCCGATAATCTCGGTGTGCAACGGATCATCAATACCGACTTTGGACCATTTCGCCCAAACGGTGTTCTAGCGGTAGGCGATAGGCTTTATGTGACCACCCAAGTCGGCGAAGGCAAGAAAGGCACGTTGTTGGAAATCAACGGCTGGCTGCCGAATGGAACCTCAGGATTTGCTGCCGCGGAGGTCGTCGAGGCGGAGTGGCGGAGTGGAAACTAGTTTTACGTGTTTCCAGCAACCTGCCTTCAGGTGCTCGCCACGTCGGCATCAAAACAATCAGCTCTCTTACTGCGGTTGGTGACCAAACTGTGCCGGTCATCTTATGATGTCAGATAGCCCGCTGTTCCAGGTATATCGTGAGACAGGATGGGCGTTTTCCATCAATTGTAAAATCTAGAAAATCCAATACTCTCATTCCATCAGGTCCTTTGCGGATCGCTGGGAATTTTGGTCTGGTTGAATGGATATTTATCACATTTGGTGCGCGCTCAAGCCCGGTATTGGCGATTTGGATTTCGCTGATACGGTGAGCCGCTATTTTGATCATCTCAAAGATGATGGCCGGCTTGCCGGGTATCGCGTCACCCGGCGCAAATTGGGCCTCGGTCATCCGGCGCTGCCGGAATGGCACATCATGGCGGAATTTGAAGGCTTGGAGCAACTGGATAAGGCCTTTGATCAGGTGGCCAGCCGATCCGATCCGGTGGAGGGTTTTCACCATGCGGTCAATTCCAAGGTAGCGGAGGTGTCGTTCGCGCTATACCGCGACTTCCCCGATCCGCAACGCCAGCGTGGCGAAGAAAAGTTTTAATCTCCCCGTTTTTTGGCAACACTCACGAACAGGTGATGGCGGTGGCTTTGCCGGCGAACGGCATTTGCGATAGGCTACCTTGATCGCCATGACGTCACCATGGCAAGGGCAGAACAGGAGACGTGGCAAATGACCAAACGACTTCTAACCGCTGGACTGGCCATCGGCTTCGCGGTTTCTTTGACCGTCGCCGCCCAGGCCTGCTCAATGCATGGCAAGAAAATGCAGTCAACGGCGACCAACGATACGGCGCCGATCACCACGGCGCAAATCCCGACGACGGCACCGACAACTAAGAAAAATTAGGTTGGAGCGCTATCTCGGCTAAATCCTCAAACCCGGGTTCATTGCCCGGGTTTTTGGTGCTCGAATTGGCTCCCCCCGCGCCGCATATCGACCAATAGACCGGCCCCACGTCGACGCGACGTGACTCTGCGATGCATACGAACCGGTAAGTGCTTGTCTGTTATCATCTGCTGATTTCAAACGGATAGGTTGATGATGGTGCGCTTTTTCAGATCGATATTTTTATATGCCACCCTAATGTTTACGGCTGGTGCGACATGGGCTGATGACCGGTCCACGGTTTTGTGCCCGGGTCAGGACATGCTGGCGGATCTGCAAAAAACCGATCCGACAACCTATGCCCATATTGACGCAGAGGCGGAGAGAATTTCCAATGGCGGGGCGATTTTGTGGCGTATCGACGGCAATGGTGCACCTAAGCCGTCTTGGTTGTTTGGTACGATGCATCTCACCGATCCGCGCATACATGCCTTATCGGACCCGGTCAAAGATGCCTTTGCCGCCGCCGATATCCTGGCGCTTGAGGTGGCCGGGATCAGCGATATCAACAAGGCAGCGTTGAAATTACTGCAAATACGATCGCAAATCATGTTGCCGCGCAATCAGACCCTGGAGGCACGCCTTACTCCAGCGGAAATAGAACTTCTCAAGGCCCAGTCAGCTCGGCTCTCCATGCATGGCGAAGTATTGATCCGCATGCAGCCATGGTTTTTGTGGATTTCGCTGGGCATGTCTGCGTGTGAAATGGATCAACTCAAAGGCGGCAAAAGGGCGCTTGATGCCCGGTTGGAAGTTGATGCGCTCAAATCAGGCAAGCGGGTCGATGGACTGGAAACTTTTGAAAGCCAGATGCAGGCGATAGCGTCAATGCCTGAAGCGGTCCAACTCGATGCGCTCCGGGTTATTTTGAAGGCCGCGCCGCACATGGACAGTATTCTGGAGACCATGAAGCGGCTTTACCTGCAGCGGCGTATCAACACCATTCTGCCGTTTAGCCGATACACCACGACACTTTATGGCGGTTCGATTAAATCTCATGACGCTGCGTTTTCTATATTGCTGGACAAACGCAATATCGGCATGCGCGACAAAGCCTTGCCACTGATCGCGCAGGGCGGCGCCTTTATCGCCGTCGGCGCCGGGCACCTGCCCGGCAAGAATGGGCTTGTGGCACTGCTGCGCCAGGCCGGTTACACTGTTACGCCAGTGGATTGATCTATCCTTGCGACTTCAGGGTTTCCAATAGACTTGTTTGTTGTTGGTCCATGTGAAGCAGCAGATAAATTACACCCAAATCAACAAAAGCCGCTATCAATGCGACAACGGCCGCCGACAGTGTTACGAAAAAAGCCAGGCCGATGCCATCAGTAGCGACAATTATGATAGCGGAGACCAGCATTAACCCGCTGATCAGAAAAGTCAGCGCCGCGACGGCTTCAGCCAATCGCCGCAAGCGCGGCGCAATCCAGTTCTCTAACATCTACATATTCCTCCCAAAACAATTTTAACGGGAAGAAACTATGATAAGATTGTAATAATCGCAAAACTACAATCAAATATGGATCGGCCGCTTGTCGACCGCCAGTGCTGCTTCCTTAACCGCTTCCGACAATGTCGGGTGCGCGTGGCAGGTGCGGGCGAGGTCTTCCGCTGAGCCGCCGAACTCCATTAACACCGCCGCCTCATGGATCATTTCGCCGGCGCCGGCGCCGATGATGTGGACGCCAAGCACCTGATCGGTCTCCGCGTCGGCAATGACTTTGACCAGGCCATCGGTCTGGCCCATGGCCTTGGCGCGGCCATTGGCGGTGAAGGGGAATTTACCCACTGACAGAGCCCGCCCGGCGGCTTTCAGATCGTCTTCCGTCTGCCCCACGGTGGCGATTTCCGGCATGGTGTAGACGACGCCTGGAATGACGTCGTAATTCACATGGCCGGCCTGACCGGCCAGCAATTCCGCCAAAGCCATGCCTTCGTCTTCGGCTTTGTGGGCCAACATTGGGCCGGCAATAACGTCGCCGATGGCGTATATGTTATCGACATTGGTTTTATAGTGGCCATCGGTCTCAACCCGGCCGCGGTCGTCAAGCGCCACGCCAGCATCCGCTAGGCCCAGGCCTTCGGTATTCGGGCGCCTGCCGATAGCCACCAACACCACATCGGCTTCAAGCATTTCGGCATGGGCCTCACCCTCCGCCGGCTCAATGATGGCCTGCAGTTTGGTGCCTTTTTTCTCCACGCCGGTGACCTTTGACGACAGGTGGAACTTGAAACCTTGTTTCTTCAAGATGCGTTGAAACTGCTTGCAGATTTCGCCATCCATACCCGGCAATATGCGGTCCAGATACTCAACCACGGTGACTTCCGCGCCCAGCCGGCGCCAGACACTGCCCAACTCCAGGCCGATGACACCAGCGCCGATGACAATCATTTTGCCAGGCACCTTGGCGAGCTCCAATGCGCCGGTCGACGAGACGATTTTCTTCTCATCGATATGAATGCCGGGAAGCCCGGCGACTTCCGAACCGGTGGCGATAACAATCGATTTGGCGTCCAGCGTCTCCGGCTTGCCGCCGTCCGGGGTCACTTCGACCTTGCCGGCACCGACAATGCGACCGAGCCCGTGGTGGACGGCGATCTTGTGCTTTTTAAACAGAAAAGCGATGCCTTTGACGTTGGCGTCGATGGTGTCTTCCTTGTGGGCCATCATCGCCTTCAGATCGAGCTTCGGCTTGCTGACTTTGATGCCGAATTTGTCAAACGAGTGCCCGGCTTCCTCGAAGAGTTCCGATGTGTGCAGCAGCGCCTTTGATGGAATGCAGCCGACGTTCAAACAGGTGCCGCCATGGGTAGCTCGTTTTTCCACCACCGCCACTTTCATGCCCAGTTGAGCCGCCCGGATGGCGCAGACATAACCACCGGGTCCGGTTCCGATGACGACAAGATCGTAAGCTTCACTCATGGTGTGTAGTCCTTCTCAGACTGAACAGGCTAAAACAGGATGTGGTAGATGATGATAACCAGGCCGATCATGGAAATCTGCCAGATGAATGTGCGCAGCCAGGGTACACCGATTACATAGGCCGGCAGATAGGCCACCCGCCCCCAGAAATAAACTTGCGCGCCGATCGCTGTCCACTCATTGGCCCGACCGGCCACATGGGCGACAAGGACCACAATGGCAAACAGAGCAATGGATTCAAGCAAATTGAAATAGGCCCGGTGAAACCGTCCGACCATACCGGACGGTTGAAGATCGTCATCGCGCGGCCCGACCGTGTAGGCGTTGCCGACTTGCCATTTATAGGCAGAGCTTTGCAAGCCGACCTGAACCAGCGCCAATATCACCGTATATGTCAGATAGGTCAGATCAATGGTCATCGATTTTTCCCCAACGCAAGCGCCAGGCGGTTAGAAAAGCAGGCAGTACAAGATGCCGACAATAGCGCAAGCGGCAACGATCCAGATGGCGGAGCGCAGATATGGGATGCCAGACGCATAGGCCGGCACATAGGCCACCCGGCTCCAGAAATAGACTTGGGCGTAAAGCGCCGTCAGGTGATCGGCCTTGCCGATGATGTGGGCGATGATGACAGCGGCGGCGAAAATCGGCAGGGTTTCGATATGATTGAAATAGGCCCGGCGCAGGCGGCCGACGACGCCGGTCATTTCCCGTGGCTCATCGCGCGGGCCGGCGGCGTAAGGAATACCCAGCTGAATCAGTCCCGGCGTGGCGTAGAGGCACAATTGCACAAACGCCAGGATCAACGCATAGACCAACATGGTCAGGTCAGTGGTCATCAATCTTTCCGCCGTGGTCAGTTATCTGCCGATGCCTCGGCACATTCCCCTATAGATCCAGCACCATCCGTTGCGGATCCTCGATGGCTTCCTTGATCCGCACCAGGAAGGTTACAGCACCCTTGCCGTCAACGATCCGGTGATCGTAGGACATGGCCAGATACATCATCGGCCGGGCAACGATTTCACCATTGTGGACGATCGGCCGCTGCTCGATGCGATGCATGCCCAAAATGCCTGATTGCGGTGCGTTCAAAATTGGCGTCGACATCAGCGAGCCATAGACGCCGCCATTGGTGATGGTGAATGTGCCGCCTTGCATATCTTCCAGCTTGAGCTGCCCGTCACGGGCGCGGCGACCGTATTCGTTGATCTCTAATTCGATTTCGGCAATTGATTTTTGGTCAGCATCGCGGATCACCGGTACCACCAGGCCACGTTCGGTGCCGACGGCGATGCCCACATGGCTGTAATTCTTGTAGATGATATCGGTGCCGTCGATTTCGGCATTGACGTCCGGCACGTCTTTCAGTGCCATGACGCAGGCTTTGACGAAGAAGCCCATAAAACCGAGCCGGACGCCGTGTTTCTTTTCAAACAATTCGCGGTAATTTTTGCGCAGGTCCATCACCGCCGTCATGTCAACGTCGTTGAAGGTGGTCAACATCGCCGCCGTGTCCTGGGCGTCTTTCAGGCGCCGGGCGATGGTCTGGCGCAGGCGGGTCATCTTCACCCGTTCTTCACGTACGCCATCGTCGGCCGGCGAGGGCGCGCGAATAGCTGCAGGTTCGGCCGCCGCCGGAGCGGTAACGCCCTTTTCAACGGCGGCAAGCACGTCACCCTTCAGTACCTGGCCGCGTTTACCTGAGCCGGCGACCTGATCCGCGGCTAGACCGGCATCGGCCAGATGCTTTTTGGCGGCCGGTGACGGCGCCATATCGGTTGCGCCGGCGGCTGCTGCATCGGCGGGTTCGGCCTTCGGTGCCGCCTCGGCCGGGGCCGCCTTGGCTGGCGCGGTGGCGGTCCCGCCTTCTTCCAAGTTGCCCAAAAGCGCGCCGACTTCGACGGTTTCGCCTTCAGCGACAAGAATGTCGGTCATCACGCCGGCAGCCGGTGCCGGTACTTCGATGGTCACCTTATCGGTTTCCAGCTCCACCAACGGTTCGTCCACCGCCACGGCCTCTCCGGGCTGTTTGAACCACTGGGCTATTGTCGCTTCGGTGACTGATTCACCAAGTGTGGGAACGCGAATTTCCATCGCTTATCTTGCCTTTCAAATCGCGGCGCCGCTCTGGCACCACCGTCAAAACCGTCTATTCGCCAAATGCTTCGTCAAGCAGAGCCTGAAGCTGCGCCAAATGTTTCGACATCAGCCCGGTGGCCGTGGCCGCCGAAGCGGCACGGCCGGCATATCCAGGCCGGCGCACCTTGCTTTCGACCTGGTTAAGGACCCATTCCACATAGGGCTGGATAAACGTCCAGGCACCCATATTGCGCGGCTCTTCCTGACACCAAATCACATCGGCATTGGGGAACCGGGCCATTTCATAGGCCATGGCTTTGGTCGGGAACGGATAGAGCTGCTCAACCCGCATCAGATAAACATCGTCGATGCCGCGTTGTTCGCGCTCCTCGTAAAGATCGTAATAGACTTTGCCCGAACACATCACCACGCGGCGAATTTTATCATCGCCAACAAGCTTGATGGCCTGATTTGGCTCCGATTGCGCGTCATCCCACAGGATCCGGTGAAAAGTCGAATCCGGCCCGAATTCTTCCAACCGCGAAATACAGCGTTTGTGTCTGAGCAGCGATTTCGGCGTCATCAACACCAAGGGCTTGCGGAAATTTCGTTTGATCTGCCGGCGCAGGACGTGGAAATAGTTGGCCGGCGTGGTGCAGTGAGCCACCTGCATATTGTCTTCGGCGCAAAGCTGCAGATAACGCTCCAACCGGGCTGAAGAATGTTCCGGCCCCTGGCCCTCATAGCCATGGGGCAGCAGGCAGACCAGGCCGGACATGCGCAACCACTTGCGTTCGCCCGATGAAATGAACTGATCCATGACCACCTGGGCGCCGTTGGCGAAGTCGCCAAATTGCGCCTCCCACAAGGTCAGCGCCTTGGGTTCCGATAGGCTGAAGCCATATTCGAAGGCCAACACCGCCTCTTCCGACAGGCTGGAATTGATCACCTCGTAGCGGGCCTGGTCATCTGCCAAATTGTTGAGCGGGATAAACCGATCTTCATCTTGCTGGTCGTAAATCACCGAATGGCGCTGGGAGAACGTCCCGCGTTCGCAATCCTGGCCGGATAGCCGCACCTTGGTGCCGCCGGTGACCAGCGACCCGAAAGCCAGGGCCTCGCCCATCGCCCAATCAATCCCTTCACCGGTCTCGATCATTTTTGCCCGGTTGGTCATGAACCGCTTGATGGTCCTATGGATTTTGAAATCTTCCGGATAGGAAGAAATCTTGGCACCCATATCCTTTAGCAAATCCATGTCGAGGCCGGTTTTGCCGACGCGTTTTTCATCGCCGGTATCCGCCGTCGTCAGCCCCGACCAGGCGCCGTCGAGCCAATCGGCCTTGTTGGGCATATAGGCCTGGCCGGTATCGAACTCGCCATCCAGATATTCCCGCCACTGGGCCTTTTGATTGTCGATATCCTCGGCCGTGACCAAGCCTTCCTTGACCAGCTTGTCGCCATAGATCTGCAACGTGGTCGGGTGGGTTTTGATCTTGCGGTACATGATCGGCTGGGTGAAGGCTGGTTCGTCGCCCTCATTGTGACCGAAGCGGCGATAGCAAAAAACATCTAGCACCACCGGCTTATGGAACTTCTGGCGGAACTCGGTGGCCACCTTGGCCGCATAGACCACCGCTTCGGGATCATCACCATTGACGTGAAAAATCGGTGCGGCGATCATTTTGGCAACGTCAGAGGGGTAGGGCGAGGACCGGCTGAAACGCGGATTGGTGGTAAAGCCGATCTGGTTGTTTATGATGACATGCACCGAGCCGCCGGTGCGGTGACCTTTCAGGTCTGATAGGCCGAAACATTCCGGCACCACACCCTGGCCAGCAAAGGCGGCATCGCCGTGGATCAATAGCGGCAGCACGGTCGACCGGTCGGTGTCTTCCATCTGGTCCTGCTTGGCGCGGCATTTGCCCAGCACCACCGGATCGACAATCTCCAGATGGGACGGATTGGCTGTCAGGGACAGATGCACGTTATTGCCGTCGAACTCGCGGTCGGAGGAGGCGCCAAGGTGATATTTGACGTCGCCTGAACCTTCCACATCGTCGGGGGCATAAGAGCCACCCATGAACTCATGAAAGATCGCCCGATGCGGTTTGGCCATCACCTGGGCCAGAATATTCAGCCGGCCGCGATGGGCCATGCCGAGCACGATGTCGCGCACGCCCAGCGCGCCGCCGCGCTTGATGATCTGTTCTAGCGCCGGGATAACCGATTCACCGCCATCCAGACCGAAACGCTTCGTGCCGGTATATTTGACGTCGAGAAAGCGTTCAAAACCTTCCGCTTCGATCAACTTGTTGAGGATCGCCTTCTTGCCCATGTCTGTAAAGGCGACACCCTTGTCGGGTCCCTCGATGCGCTCCTGCAGCCAGCCTTTTTGGTCCGGTTCCGCAATGTGCATGAATTCAATGCCGAAGGTCGAACAATAGGTCCGGTTCAAGATCTCCAGCATCTGCGGGATGGTGGCAAATTCCAGACCGAGCACAAAATCAAGGAAGATCTGCCGGTCATAATCGGCCTCAGTGAAACCGTATGAGGCCGGATCAAGTTCTGGATTTGGCATCGGCGGTGCCAGACCAAGTGGATCTAAATTGGCATGCAAGTGTCCACGAATACGGAAGGCACGTACCATCATCAAGGCGCGCACTGAATCCCGCGTTGCCTGCTGGACGGAGGTATCGGTGATCTCAACGCCGGTCTTTTGCGCCTTGGCCTTGATCTTGTCGCCCATCAGCTGGTCGACCGGTCCCCAGTCGCCATCAAGGGCGGAAACCAATTCGCCATTTTGAGCGATCGGCCAGTCGGACCGGGTCCATGCCGGTCCGTTGGCGCCGGCTCTGACCGCGTCGGCATCGTCTTTTAATTCGGAGAAAAAGCCCTGCCAATCGGCATCAAGCGACGCCGGATTGTCCTGATAACGGGCATAAAGGTCTTCCAGATAAGCCGCATTGCCGCCGTATAAAAACGACGTTTTTGCAAACGCCTCGTTTGCGTCCTGCCGAGCCATGGTACCGTCCCATGCTATGTTGCGGACGCGGCGGTGATTTGGCCGCGTCCGAATTAAACTGGGATGCCGCGGCACCCCTCCCGGCATCCTATGCGCGAATCAGTTAACGAGAATTAACCATCGCAACCGGATTTAGCCATTCAACAAATCGACAAGTGTGGAGCCGAGTTTGGCCGGCGACGGCGACACCCGGATACCGGCCGCTTCCAGTGCTTCAATCTTATCGTCTGCGCCACCCTTGCCGCCGGAAATAACGGCGCCGGCATGACCCATGGTGCGGCCCGGCGGCGCGGTGCGCCCGGCAATGAAACCAACGGTCGGTTTGGCGCGGCCCTTGCCGGCTTCCGACTTGATGAATTCGGCAGCCTCTTCTTCCGCTGATCCACCGATTTCGCCAATCATGACGATCGATTTGGTTTCATCGTCGGCAAGGAACATTTCCAATATGTCGATGAATTCAGTGCCCTTGACCGGATCGCCGCCGATACCAACGGCGGTGGTCTGGCCGAGGCCTTCATTGGTGGTTTGGAACACCGCTTCATAGGTCAGCGTGCCCGACCGCGACAGTATGCCGACGGAGCCCTTTTTGAAGATCGAACCGGGCATGATGCCGATCTTGCATTCGTCAGGCGTCAACACACCCGGGCAGTTCGGACCGATCAGGCGGGAGGAGGATTTTTCCAGCCGCGCCTTGACCTTGACCATGTCCATCACCGGAATGCCCTCGGTGATGCAGACGATCAGCGGGATTTCAGCATCAATTGCTTCAATAATGGCTGCACCAGCGCCGGCTGGCGGCACATAGACCACCGAGGCATCGGCACCGGTCGCCTCCTTGCCTTCCGCCACGGTGGCGAAAATCGGCAAATCAGCAGTGCCGTCACCGACTTGGCCGGTCCAGGTCTGGCCGCCCTTTTTCGGATGGATGCCACCGACCATTTTGGTGCCGTGATAAGCCAGGGCCTGCTCGGTATGGAAAGTACCGGTCTTACCGGTCAGACCCTGAACCAGGATCTTGGTGTTTTGATCGATAAGAATTGACATCAGCCGGCCTCCTTCACCGCGGCGACGATCTTTTGCGCCGCGTCGTCGAGATCATCGGCCGAGATAACATTGAGGCCAGATTCTGAAATAATTTTCTTGCCGGCATCCACATTTGTGCCTTCCAGGCGCACCACCAGGGGCACCTGCAGGCCGACGTCTTTAACCGCGGTAATCACGCCTTCGGCGATGACATCGCAGCGCATGATGCCGCCAAAAATATTGACCAGGATGCCTTTGACGCTCGGGTCGGCGGTAATGATTTTAAATGCCGCGGTGACTTTTTCCGTCGTCGCGCCACCGCCAACATCCAGGAAGTTCGCCGGTTGCGAGCCATAAAGCTTGATGATGTCCATGGTCGCCATGGCCAGGCCGGCGCCATTGACCATGCAGCCGATGTCGCCATCAAGGGCGATATAGGCCAAGTCATGCTTGGAGGCTTCGATCTCTTTGGCGTCCTCCTCCGTCATATCGCGCAGTTCCATCACATCGTCGTGGCGGAATAAGGCGTTGCCATCAAACGACATCTTGGCGTCAAGCACCCGCAGCCGGCCGTCTTTCATGACGATCAGCGGATTGACTTCCAACAGGCTCATGTCTTTCTCGGTGAAAGCTTTATAGAGCAACGGAAAGAGCGTCTTACCGTCGTCGCCGGCGGCGCCATCAAGCTGCAAGGCATCACAAATCTGGCGGACGTCGTCGGCTGTCACGCCGGTACTGGGATCGATCGGCAGGGTGAGGATTTTATCCGGTGTCTCTTCCGCTACCGCTTCAATATCCATGCCGCCTTCAGTGGAGACCACGAATGCCGGCCGGCCAACGGTACGGTCGACCAGGATCGACAGATAAAGCTCGCGTTCAATGTCGGCGCCGTCTTCGATATACAGCCGATTGACCTGCTTACCGGCCGGTCCGGTCTGCTTGGTAACCAGGGTGGCACCGAGCATCTGGCGGGAAAATTCGGTGACGTCATCCTTGGAAAAGGCAAGACGCACGCCGCCCTTTTCGCCGGCACTTGCTTCCTTGAACTTGCCCTTGCCGCGTCCGCCAGCATGAATTTGCGATTTGACGACCCAAAGCGGGCCGCCAAGTTTGTCGGCCGCGGCGGCGGCTTCATCGGCCGAAAAGATTGCCACGCCTTCGGCAACCGGGGCGCCGTAGGTCTTCAACAGCGCCTTGGCCTGATATTCATGGATATTCATAGATACCTGTCGCTCCCAGATTCAGGTGATTTTTTATTGGCCTTAGCCCAGTGCCGGCTGGATACCCTTACACGCATCCACCAACCCACTGACCGCCTCGACGGAGGCGTTGAACATATCTTTTTCAGCGGAATTCAGATCGATCTCGATCACCCGTTCCACGCCACCGGACCCGATGACTACCGGAACGCCCACATACATGTCGGAGATACCGTATTGGCCGCTCAGATGGGCGGCGCAGGGCAGCACCCGCTTTTTGTCTTTGAGGTAGGATTCCGCCATGGCAATGGCCGAGGCCGCCGGAGCGTAAAACGCCGAACCGGTTTTCAACAGGCCGACAATTTCGGCGCCACCGTCACGGGTGCGCTGAATGATCTCTTCCAGGCGGTCCTTGGTCAGCCAGCCCATCTTCACCAGATCGGTCAACGGAATGCCGGCAACCGTCGAATAGCGCGCCAGCGGCACCATGCTGTCACCGTGACCGCCGAGCACGAAGGCAGAGACATCTTCCACCGAAACGTCGAATTCGGCGGCAAGGAAATGCCGGAACCGTGAGGAATCCAATATACCGGCCATGCCAACAACCTTGTTGGCCGGCAGGCCGGAGAATTTCTGCAGTGCCCAGACCATGGCGTCGAGCGGGTTGGTGATGCAAATAACGAAGGCGTCCGGGGCATATTTGGCAATGCCGGCGCCAACCTGTTCCATTACTTTCAAATTAATTTCCAGCAGATCATCGCGGCTCATGCCGGGCTTGCGCGGCACGCCGGCCGTCACAATCACCACGTCGGCGCCTTCGATGCCCTCATAGGTGCTGGTACCGGACATAGCAGCGTTAAAGCCATCGACCGGCGATGATTCGGCCAGATCAAGAGCCTTACCCTGGGGGACGCCATCGACGATGTCGAACAACACGACGTCGCCAAGTTCCTTCAAGCCGGCCAGATGGGCAAGCGTGCCACCAATCTGCCCCGCACCAATCAATGCAATTTTATTGCGCGCCATTTTTCGGAATTTCCCTTTACGTAAACTGCACCTCAGCGTGCACCGGAATTGATGCTGGTTAACGGTTTTGCCGCCCCCGCGCAAGGCAAAGGTGAGGGTTTTGGTGCCTGTTGGACAAATTGCCTATTTGTGGTCGGCGATTGCCGCCAATTGGTCAGCCGGCTACCGGCTTTTGCCACGTTTCGCCATGGGCGGCGGCCAAATAGTCATGGGAGCGCATTTCGATCAATCGCGAGGCGGTGCGTTTGAACTCAAAGACCTCATGGCCGGATGAGGCGTCATAAAGTTGGTCCGGCTGGGCATCGGCGGACGCCACCAATTTCACCCGGTTGTCATAGAGCGCATCAATGAGGTTGATAAACCGCTTGGCGGCGTTGCGCTGATCGCCGCTAAGAACCGGAATACGATCAATCAAAATCGTATGAAACGCATGGGCGATCTTCAAATAATCCGCCGCGGCCAGCGGTTGTTCGCAAAGCTGGGCAAAGGTAAACCGGGCAACGCCTTGCGCCGCTTGCGGAATTTCAATCTGCCGGCCTTTATGGGCAAGCGACGTCGGTTGCCCACCGTCGGCGCCGGTTAATTGCCGCCAGGTGTCGTCAAGGGCGGAATCAGCAGCCCCGTTCAGCGGTGTTACGTAAACCGGCAGCGATTCCAGTTTTTCCAACCGGAAATCCGTTCGCGCGTCGAGGCGCAGGACGTCGCAGTGGCTTTTCAGTAGCTCGATAAACGGTGTGAACAGCCCGCGATTGAGGCCATGCTTATAAAGTTCATCGGGGACAACATTCGACGTGGCGACAACAACGGTCCCCCGGGCGAACAATTGCCGAAACAGCCGCGCCAGGATCATCGCATCGGCAATATCGTTCACGGAGAATTCATCAAAACATAAAAGCCTGGCATCCTTGGCCAGCGCTTCGGCGACCGGCGGGATCGGGTCGCCGTCCTTGCGGGTGCCGGCCTTGATCTCCTGGCGAATCTTATGCACCCGGTCATGAGCGTCGGCCATGAACTCGTGAAAATGCACCCGGCGCTTGCGTTTTATCGGCACCGCGTCGAAAAACATGTCCATCAGCATAGTCTTGCCGCGCCCGACCTCGCCCCAGATATAAAGCCCCTTTTGCGGCGGTGCCTGATCAGCCCGCTTGGCAAATATCCACCCAAGGGCACTTTTCTTGGAGGCCAGCCGGCTCTCCACCAGCGCCACGGCCAGGTCATTCAGTTGCGTGATGGCAGACAACTGGGCGGCATCGGCTTCCAGCTCGCCGCTGTCGACGCACTCTTGATAACGGCCGAGGACCAGGCGAAGGGGATTAGGGTCAGGCATCTGCGGGGCGGATGTCCCGGTGTTGGGGTCGGGCATGCCGGATGCAAAGCGCCGGCGGCGGGCGGCTTGCCGATTGATGGCACGCCGATTGATGGCTCGTACCCGCCGGCAAGGGTGCCTGTCAACATTGCCGGTAATCCGGCGGCACCGATCAGTCCAGCGCCGATCCGGCTGGTTCCATCATCCCCACCATACAAGCCCGGTGGCGCCTAAGCGGCCGGGCCTTCCGCCTTAACGCGGATTTCTTCCCAATTGTTGCCGGCGGCGACAATGCAGGTGCGGCCGGTGGCAGTGGTCACCAGGATTGACCAGGAACCCTTCTTGGAAACCAAGATTTCCATGACACCGCTAGAGGAGACCATGCCGATGGCTCTGGGCTGCTCATGATATTTCTTGGTGAGATACTCCATCACCGCCTTGCGATTGCCGCAGGCGGCGGCATTAGCGGCAACTGATGTCACAAGAACAAAAGCGGCCGTGGCGAGGGTCGTCAGACTTAGTCGTAATCCGATGCCGGCGCTGGCTTTCTCCATCAGGGCGCCCTCCTTCGGTTGCGGCAAGACGCGAACCGGGTCCGGGCTCCGTCAGCGGAGCCCTCGAAACCGGAGTTCGAGCGCCTTGACGTTAAGTCAATGGTCCGCCGGCCCGGTTAAAGGCGCGTTAACGATAATTTTTATTCCAGGCCGATTGATCACATTGCGTTGAGACCCCTGTTTGAATTGTCAGGGGTAAGGCTTGGTGTGCCAGAGTACTAAGCCTCCGGCAGCGTCATGAAGACCTCATCAACGGGAACCTGCATCGCCGTGCCGAGCGCATTGGTGGTATTGGCCATACCGACCACCGCCAATAATTCCATCAACTGCGCTTCGCTCATGCCTCGCGATCGCGCCGCCGCGGTATGCGAACGAATGCAATATTCACAGCCATTGGTGATGGAGACGGCGACATAGATCATTTCCTTGATCAGTGGATCGAGTTCACCGGGCGCCATGGTCGCCTTCAGATCAGTCCAGGTGCGCTCCAATAATTCCGGTTGATTGGCCAGGGCGCGCCAAAAATTGTTAATAAAGTCGGTATTTCGGGTTTTGCGTATATCATCGAATACCGATTGGGCGCGCGGATGAAGCGCCTCATTGGCAAGTAGGCGGACGGTCGACATGGGTGGTTTCCTTTTGCACGGATCAAATACCACCATTGTGCCGATCACAGCCGGCAAAGGCCATGGAAACCTAGTTTTTGAGGAATCCTAAATTGGATGGGCGAAGGTGAGCAATAAAAGTCAGGACGACATCGCCCGCGATATCTTGCTGGAAACCGAGCGGCAACCGGCAAGGGAGCGCGATGCCTACCAGCAGCGCTCGTTGCAGATCATGCTGCGCCACGCATTTGAACAAACGGATTTTTATCGCCACCGGTTAGCCCCGATCATGATCCCAAATGACGGTATTGATCTATCCGACTGGGTTGATATCCCGCTTCTGGCGCGGGCCGACATCCAGGCGAACCCTGAACCTCTATTTGCCGCGCAAACCCCAAAGCAAGCCGGAAAATCCGACGAATCCTTTACCTCCGGTTCAACCGGCGATCCTCTGCGCATCCGATTTAGTGGTATTACTTCGCAGGTCTCCCACGCCATCCACCATCGCACCTATATCTGGAACGACATCGACTTTGACCAAGACCTGGCCAGCATCAGAACCATGGCGGCCGGCAAGGCATTGCCGCCCGATGGCGCCATCGCAAAGAGTTGGAATCCCTGGGGCAGCGGCCGGCGGTATGACCTTAATCTGCGGGGCACGACTGTCGCCGACCAGGTCACCTGGCTGGCCGATCGCAAGGTTAAGTATCTGCGGGGATTTCCATCGATGTGCCGGGAGGTTTTAGAAGAGGGCGGCCGTCAGGGCGTGGATTTCGGCCTAACCCATCTGTTGACCACCGGGGAGCGCGTTCCGGCGGAGCTTGTTGGCGATAAACCATCCCACTGGCCGATTGTGGTCGACGTTTATGCCACATCCGAGACCGGCGCCATCGCCAGCCAGTGCCAATACGGCAACTATCATGTGCATACAGAAAATGTGCTGCTGGAAATCCTCAATGCTGACGGCCATCCGGTTCAACCTGGTGAAATTGGCCGGGTCGTGGTGACATCGCTTTATAATTTCGCCATGCCGTTCATTCGATACGCCATCGGCGACTATGCTGAACAAGGCGGCGGCGACTGCCCCTGTGGCCGCACTCTGCCGCTCATCAAGCGGATTGTCGGCCGCCAGCGTGACTTTTTTCGTTTTCCGGGCGAACGCACCGTTTGGCCAATGCTCAGTGCCCGGCGGCTGCAGGCATTTGTACCCCACCGCAGCCGGCAGATCGCTCAGGTCGAACCGCTGGCGGTCGAATTTCGCTATCTGCCAATGGCGAGCGATCAAACTGAAGACCGACAGGGCCTGGCGGCCTATATCGCCGACAATCTACAGCCCGGCTTACAGGTAAAATTAGTGCGATTATCTAACGCCGGCCGCCCGCATGGGGAAAAACGCCTCGATTATGTGTGCGAGCTCAACTAAGCCTGAGTGCCACGGCAACTGGCTACGGGCGGTGATAACCTGGGCCATTGGAGCGGTGTAGGCCCTATTCTGGTTCGCAAGGCGGTTCCGCGCTGCCCACACCACTGCCGTCAAGACTTTGCAACAGGTTCGGCTTCGATGTATCGGCCACCGGATCGTCTTCACGATGACGGCGAATGAGAGACTTGGGCTGACCGAAGTAATAGCGCAAGCCGGCAAAGACGGCATAATTGCGCGACCTGCTGGCAATCATCCCGTCGGCAAAGACCGCCAAACCGGGTGCCGATTCCAGTTGCGGCATGTATTCAATGCCGGCGGCGCCATAATGCTGATTTAGCTGATAGCGGTAGCCGCCATAAACCCGCAAATTATCGCTAGGGTAAAAACCCACATCGACTTGCCCAAGCCAGCCGCTGTTGCTGCCAAATTCGGCGCCGACCAGGCCAGTAAATGTCACTCGATCAAGATAGATTTCGCCTTCGACCCCCACATGGGTGACATGGCGAAACCTCCCCCAACCGACATTGGTATAGCTGGTGTACACGCCGAAAAGGCCGAAACTGGGATCACGCCAGAAGCCATGGGCGCCGACGCCACCGGAAAAGCGGCCATTGCGCCAGGCGCCTAGACCGTCGACCTGCAAGCCGAATCGATGGCTTATCGGGACGGTTACCGAGCCGAATATCGTCCCAAAACCACGATCATTGAGGGCACCGAAGGCGCCGGCCAGTTTGGCGTTGATTTCAGAAACCGCAGGTAAATCAGTGGCATAGCCCATGGGCGGGGCGTCGGCGGCAAAGGCCGGCATCGCCACAATCCAGAACGTGCACAGGGCCGTTGTGGATAAGAGTTTTCTTCGGTTCATCCCCGCCTCCGAACACTGTTACCGAAGTATTACGAAATTCGCCGGAATCTATAAAGGTGTAAATTGGAAATACCTTAGTTTCCTACCGTCGCGTGGCAAATCGGGCACAGGCGACAATAAACTCTAAATAAACGAGCATTTTGCGGCGCTCATTAGCAAAGATGTTGACCCTGATTGACTGGAATGATCTAGGCTTAGACATGATCGCAATTGGCGTGGAGACGAATAATGGCCCAAATAGTTTTGGATCCTAAGAAACTCCTTGGCACGACGACCAAGGGAATGCCCATCGGTACCGAAAAAATCGGCACCGACGACCCCTGCGATAAAATCGAGCCCAGTAACAAGCCGATCCGCAAGGGTTCCTAATCACCTGAGCGTTTGATCTATACGCCCGGGCTGTCCGCCAAGTGATGCAATTTTCTGAGATAATTATACGGGTCGAGAGGCCATGAGCCCGGCCATTGATTTGTTCAATCCAACACGGCAGACCGGCGTGGCACTAAATGCCCGCATGGCTAAAGGCCTGCATGCCAGCCTGACCTATATGTTCGCCCAGATCGGCGCTGAGATTGCCGTTGACGGGGCGCGGGCCAGTACTCTCATGGACAGACTAGCTGAGGGTTCGCGGGAATCGCCTGAGCTTTATCGCCGGCACTACCAACTGGTTACCGATATTGGCGCCGGAGATTTAACCGCCGCCAACAACAATCTCAATACGATGTTGGACCTGCCAGCGGCTGAGCAAACAACCAGGGTCCTTACACCCGGATCGGGAAAAGATGGTGATGAAGCACTACGCCTGCTGCCATATTTTGCTGCCGAACCTGATACGCTTTTTGAGTTTTCGGCGCCGCCATCCACTGAAGCCAAACAAGCGACCCTTCAAATAACGGCGGCGATGGAATTGATCGAAAGGTGTTTGCCCGGGCTTGCCGGCGAGATCGATGAAACCATCGTTTGGGTCGTGGTGGCGTCCGGCCACGCCAAACCAAATACTGGCGTTGAAAATGCCCGATTTGGCGGTGGTTCGACATTCAAAGCCTATGGTTCCGTGCTCTTAAATTGCGATCCGGCAAATTCGGTTTCCGACCGCGCCCTTTCGATCGTTCATGAAGCCACCCACAATGCTCTGTTCGCATTCGCCCCTGGCGACGGACTTGTTGAAAATGACCTTCAGGACCGTTTTCGCTCACCGTTGCGGCGCGATAAACGGCCAATTGAGGGAATTTATCATGCCACATTCGTCATTGCTCGATTGGCATATACCGTTCGACAGATGATGGCTTCCGGTCGCCTGGACCGGGCTCAACGGGAGCAGGTAGAACAGGCGTTACCTGAATACCGCGCTCGTTTTAACAATGGAATGGCTGTGCTTAATGACCATGCCCGCTATACCGGGCTTGGTCGGGATGCCATCGATCAGGCCCGCGCGCATATGGCCGGCGTCGATTGACCTGCTCGTGAATCCCGTATTGGCACCTTAGCGGTAGATGGAAATCGATGTCTTGGCGTTGGTGCGGCCGTTAAATTTCTCCGCGCCGGTCGGATACAACACCGCCATGGTGCCGCCGCTGGCATCCTTCAACAACACCTGCTTGCCGTTCAGATCCCAGGCAGAAATCCCTGTCAGCACCGCAGATCCGCAGCCTTTGGTGGTGGCGCGATAGCCGCCCGACCAGGTCGTCAGGGTCATAAACAGCTGACAGGTGTCTTCATCTGAGGTGACTTTCCAGCCGCCCAGCAAATCCGTGCGGCCAATATCAAGTTTGGCTGATTGTCTGGGTTCCTTGACGTCGTCCGGTGAAAATGGGTCGGCGGTTTTTACCTCATCATTTTCATCGGTACCGTCGGCATTCGGGTCTTCCGGGTTTTCGGTATTGGCGGTATCGGGGGTAAGATCCAAGGGCTTTAGGGGTTCTGAATCAACCGGTTCGGTTGGCGCCGCCGGCAAGGCTGCAGGTCGGTCGATCCCCAGCCGCTGGCAACCGGCCAAAGCAACAAGAAAACACAAGCCAATTGTAATCCGCGTGATGCGCCGCATGAAAAGAAACCCGTCTTCGCTTGAATTGATCATATTACATGCCCGGCCAACGAAAGAGCGTTTTCATGACCGGCCCCAGATATGCTGCGACCTAGATAATCCGAAATTGGTTGGGAAAGTCTTAGCATCGCCCGCTTTATGGGCATAATGCGGCGATCAAGAGGCGAATTACCGCTCATTTTTGCTGATTTCCCCTGTGCACAACGTTGCTGGCAATAACCACTTCGCCTGTTCGGTGCCCTATCTGATTGTAATTCAATCTAAGGTGGCATATGATTGCGTGTTTCAAGTTAATATTTAAGAGTACACGCATTGATAGGAATCATCAGAATTCCAGCACTGATTTTGATTGTAGCGCTCGGCGGGTGCGCGACCCCATCGACGTCGCTGCCGACGGCTTCCCATGGGCGAATTGTGCAAGAAAAGCACCACCAGATTTTGACGGATCTGCAGCTTGAGCTGCATAGAGGCAAGCAGCTGGCCAAAATCAGCCATGATCTTCTCAGCGCCAATATTGACTTGTGCCCCGATAACCGAGCCGTATTGGCCGGTTTTATAGTTTGGTCGAAAGGCGATCTGCGCAAGGATCGCCGTATTATTGCCCAACAAGCCTTTCATGTCGGCGCCCGACCGACTGTATTGGCGGTGGTGCCCAATAGCCCGGCCGCGCTCGCCGGCCTCCTGCCCGGCGACCGGATTTACAAGATCGGCGCCTCCACGGCGCCGAAAGTCGGCAAAGGCCAGGACTGGCTGATCAGCAAGTGGCGCAATTCCATTAAGCCGGGCCGCCAGGTCAACTTGACGGTTCAACGCGACGGACAATTCCAAGTGGTTCGGTTCATCCCGCGCGCCGGCTGCGGTTATCGGGTGCGGATTGCCGATACGGCAAAGCAAAACGCCTTTACCGATGGCCACGAGATCGTGCTGACGCGAGGCTTATTAGATTTCACGCCGGCTGAATCCGATATCGCCACCGTGTTTGCCCACGAACTGGCCCATGTCGTCATGGGTCATCGTGATAAAAAAGTCGCCAATGCCATGGTCGGTGGCGTCGGTGGTTTGGCGGTTGATATTGCTTTGGCTGTCGCCGGGGTGAACACGGGCGGTGCGTTCGCCAAGGCAGGCATCGATGCCGGCGCGGTCGCCTACAGCCAGGATTTTGAGCGCGAAGCGGACTATGTCGGCCTCTATCTGCTGGCGCGATCAGGATATCAAACCGAAGCTTCAGCCGGATTATGGCGCCGCATCGCCAAGCTTGATCCCCGGTCGATTACCTATGCCGGCACCCACCCGACCACGGCGGAGCGTTTCGTTCAAATGCAGATAACCCATGACGAAATCGCCGCCAAAAAAGCCGCCAATGCGCCGCTTGTTCCAAATCCGCGAAAACGGCGGCCCGGTAACCCAGCGGCGGCGCGGCCATCGATCGGGCCGGGGGTTTAGTCTGCCTGGCTAGATATGCACCCGGCACCCAGCCGGGGCGTCGATAATTCATACGACATTGGCGATATATCAGGCTACATATCGCCCTCAGCGCCGCCAGTTGACCGCGCGCTACCACTAATATTCGACAAATTTCTGATCGAGAGCTTCCGTCGATGTCTGCCACCCAGTCGAACATGAGCAAGGGCGAATTCGTCACCTTAATGGCGGTGCTCATTTCGATCGTGGCGTTTTCCATCGACGCCATGTTGCCGGCCCTGACCCAAATCGGTGCCGATCTGGGCGTCCACGATCCAAATGACAATCAGCTGGTCATCAGTTCGCTGTTTTTGGGGTTTGCTGTCGCGCAAATCGTCTTTGGGCCGCTTTCCGACAGTTTCGGACGTAAACCGATGATCTATTTGGGGATCGCTATTTTTATCGGCGGTTGCCTGTTGTCGATCTATGGCACGTCATTCTCCGCCATGCTGACCGGGCGTGTCCTGCAAGGTATCGGCGTCGCCGCACCGCGGATCATCTGTGTCGCAATTGTTCGCGATGGCTATGAAGGCCGTGGCATGGCGCAGATCATGTCATTCATCATGGCGGTGTTCGTTCTGGTCCCGGCCCTGGCGCCGGCGGTCGGTCAGGGCATTCTGCTGATCGCTGATTGGCGGGCGATTTTCTGGGTTTTCCTGGCGCAAGGTGTTATTGCCGCAATTTGGCTGTGGATGCGGTTACCAGAGACTTTGTCCGCCGAAAACCGCCGACCTTTTGCCCTAAAACGTATCTTTGGTGCGATCCTGGAAACCTGCAAGACCAGAGTGGCCTTTGGTTACACCATCGCCGCCGGCCTGATTTTCGGTGCCTTCGTCGGCTACCTGATCACTTCTCAGCAGATCCTGGCCGAACAATATGCCTTGGGCGACCTGTTTCCGCTCTATTTCGGCGCGTTGGCCTTGGCGATCGGCGGCGCCTCGGTGACCAATGCCCGTCTGGTGCAACAACGCGGCATGCGGCCGCTATGTTATCTGGCGCTATATGGTTTGAACGGCTTATCCGTGGTGTTTTGGATCTACACATTAGTGATGGCCGGCAACCCGCCCTTGTGGATTTTCATGGCCTACATGATGCCGGCATTCTTCTGTCTCGGCATTTTGTTCGGTAATTTTAATGCCCTGGCGATGGAGCCTTTGGGCCATATTGCCGGCGTTGCAGCAGCGGTCATTGGCGCCATCACAACGTTGATTTCCCTGTCGCTGGGCACGGCGATCGGCCAAGCCTATGACGGCACGATCTTACCGCTTATCTCCGGCTTTACATTCCTCGGATTGGCCGCCCTGGGCGTCATGTGGCTAACCGAACGCGGCCGGACGGATTAGGCGTTCGTGGTTATTGTTCTTGTTTGAGCAGTGAACCTAAAGCCCGGCACGTCACGCGTTCCGTGCGTTTCTGAGTCTGGAAGAGCCTGAAGCCGGCCCACTCCCCCGTCCCAACCACCCATTTATGGTACCCTCAGGGGTGGTTGGGACGGGGGAGTGGGCCGGCTTCAGGCTCTTGCTCACCAAGAACGAACGCCGCAGGCGTTTGACGGGGGAGTGGGCTGGCTTCAGGCTCTTGCTCACTAAGAACGAACGCCGCGGGCGTTTAGAATTCCGCTAATTCCTAGACATCCAGATTGGCCACTGACAGCGCGTTGGTTTGGATGAAATCGCGCCGAGGTTCAACCTCGTCACCCATCAGTTTGGTGAAGATATCATCGGCGTCATCGGCCTCGCGGATACGCACTTGCAAAAGCGAGCGGACTTGTGGGTCCAATGTAGTTTCCCACAGCTGTCCGGGGTTCATTTCACCCAGGCCTTTGTAGCGCTGCAGCGAAAAGCCTTTGCGGCCGGTGGCGTAAACCGTGTCGAGCAGGGTGCGTGGACCACGGATCGATATGCCTGAATCCTTGCGGCGCAAGGTGGCCGCTTTGCTGTATATGGCCTGCAAATGCTGGGCTTGGGATTCAAGTTTGCGGGCATCGGCGGAGCCGATCAAGGCCGTATCGATCGTCGTCACCTCGCGGACGCCGCGCACGGTGCGTTCAAAAACCAAGTCACCGGTCGCGTTTGCAAGGCCCTGCCAGCCGCGTTCGGTCTCGTCGGAAAGAATATCCAGGCGCCGGGCGATATAGGCCGCCGCGCCGGCGGCTTTTTCCGGATCGGAAAATATCTCCGGTGTCAGCGCCCCGGCAATTGCCGCCTGTTCCACCACGTCGCGATTGTAACGCGAATGCAGACCGTCCAGAACGGCGCCGATTGTACGGGCCTGATCGACGATTTGCCGCAAATCAATGCCGGCGCGTTCTTCGCCGTCAGCCAGGACCAGAACCGTCTCGTCAAGCCCGGCATCGAGCAGATAGTCTTCCAGCGCCCGCTCGTCCTTCAGGTAGAGCTCGGATCCGCCGCGCTTGACTTTGTAGAGCGGTGGTTGGGCGATGTACAAATGGCCACGTTCAATCAGTTCCGGCATTTGGCGGAAAAAGAAAGTCAGCAACAGCGTGCGGATATGGGCACCGTCGACGTCGGCATCGGTCATGATGATGACCTTGTGGTAGCGCAGTTTTTCGATATTGAATTCTTCTTTGCCGATCGATGTGCCCAGCGCCGTGATCAAGGTACCGATTTCATTCGATGACAGCATCTTGTCAAAACGTGCCCGCTCGACATTCAAGATTTTGCCACGCAACGGCAACACTGCCTGATTGGCGCGGTTGCGGCCCTGTTTGGCCGACCCGCCAGCGGAATCACCCTCCACCAGGAACAATTCAGATTTCGCCGGATCGCGCTCCTGGCAATCAGCCAGTTTGCCGGGCAGTGACGCCATATCGAGCGCGCCCTTGCGCCGGGTCAATTCGCGGGCCTTGCGGGCGGCTTCCCGCGCCGCCGCCGCTTCCACCACCTTGGTGACGATGATTTTGGCTTCCGCCGGGTGTTCTTCAAACCATTGATTTAGCGCTTCGTTGATGGAGCCTTCAACGATCGGACGGACTTCCGAGGAAACCAGCTTGTCTTTGGTCTGACTGGAAAATTTCGGGTCAGGAACCTTCACCGATAAAACGCACGTCAAACCCTCACGGCAATCATCCCCGGTCAGGCTGACTTTTTCCCGTTTCACGATGCCCTGACGATCGGCATAACCGGTCACCTGACGGGTCAAGGCGCCACGAAAACCGGCCAGGTGCGTGCCGCCGTCGCGTTGCGGAATATTGTTGGTAAAGCACAGCACATTTTCGTGGTAGGAATCATTCCACCACAATGCCGCTTCCACGGTCACGTCGTCGCGTTCGGCCACCAGGGTCACCGGCGCTTCGATCAGCGGGTGCTTGGCGCGATCCAAATACCGGACAAAGGCCTCCAGGCCGCCGTCATAGAGCATTTCCTCGGTGACCGGCTCGACACCACGATTATCGGTTAAAACGATGCGGACGCCGGAATTGAGAAACGCCAGTTCACGCAGGCGATGTTCCAGGGTCGAAAAATCGAACTCAATCATCGTGAACGTCGCCGGACTGGGCAGGAAGGTCACCTCCGTGCCGGTCTCATCACCACAGGTGCCAATGACCGCCAGCGGCGCATCAGCAACGCCGTCGGTAAACTGCATGGAATGAATTTCGCCATTGCGCTTGATGGTCAGCGTCAATGTCGTCGACAGCGCATTGACCACCGATACGCCGACCCCATGCAGACCGCCGGAAACCTTGTAGGAATTTTGATCGAATTTACCACCGGCATGCAGCTGGGTCATGATGACCTCGGCCGCCGAGACACCTTCTTCGCTATGCACCGCTGTCGGAATGCCCCGGCCATTGTCGATGACCGTGACAGTGCCGTCGGCATTCAGCGTCGCTTGAACCAGATCCGCATGGCCGGCCAATGCCTCATCGATGGCATTATCGACGACTTCGTAGACCATGTGATGCAGGCCGGAGCCATCATCGGTGTCGCCGATATACATGCCCGGCCGCTTGCGGACGGCGTCCAGACCCCGCAGCACTTTGATGGAATCGGCGCCATATTCTTCAGGATCGGGGGTGTTTTGGGAGTTAGGTGTATCGTTCATTCGAATCAACTCGTTGCGTGATCGTCCAGCATACTCAATATAGGCGGGTAATGCAGCCGTTGTATGGCTTATAGCGGTATCGCTCGAGCGTGCCTATTTAACCGCGATCACTACCGCCGCGCCGGCCATGATCGCCCCGGAGGCGCGATTGAGCCGGCGGCGGGCCGTGGCATCGGCAAATAGCAGCCGTGCGCGGGCCGCTAGTGCCGCATAGGCGGTCAAAACCGCCGACAAAGCCACCAGCACAATAGCGCTTAATTCAGCGAATCCGGCCGCCGAGATATTCTCCAGATTGATGATCGTCGGTAGCAGCGCCAGATAAAACACCATGACTTTCGGATTGCCGAGCGTCACCGACAGTCCGGCGAGATACATACGGCCCACACTGGCAGCGGTTTCCGCCTTTACGTCGGCTACCTGCGGAGTGGCTGTCCACATCCGGTAAGCCAGATAAAGCAGATAGGCGGCACCGGCATATCGTATCAGCGCGAACACCGCGGCGAACTTGGCGGCGATCATCGCCAGGCCAATCGCGGCACTTGCCAGATAGATAATGTCACCGGTGACAAAACCGGCAATCATCGGCAGCGCCGGCCGCAAGCCGGAACCAAGTGCCCGGGCAACCAAAGCGGCGATGCCCGGGCCTGGTGAGGCGGCGGCAAGGGCGAAAGCCAATGTGAAGGTTAAGAGCGCAGACCAATCCACGGCAGGGTCCTGAATAATCAAAAAGTGGCACCGATGGCGCCACCAAGCGGGACTCTTAACAGGCCCTATTCCGGCGTCAAAGTGGCGATTTGCCCATTATCTATGGCGTACACCTGCGCCGCCTCGCCCAGATCGGCAAAAGGCGCCCATTCGGTGCCCGTCATCCAGGCCTGGCAGCCTAGCCGCGCTAGCTCTGCGAACAGTCCGGCGCGGCGATGACGGTCCAAATGGGCGGCAACCTCATCAAGCAGCACCACCGGTGTCCGGCCGGACATTTTCGCCACCAACGCGGTTTGCGCCAGGACCAGCCCAATCAACAAGGCTTTTTGTTCGCCTGTCGAGCACTGGGATGCAGCCATGGATTTGCCCATATGTTGGACCGTCAAGTCGCTGCGATGCGGGCCCTTCAAGGTGCGGCCGGCAGCCTGGTCGGCGTGGCGCCCCTGGCGCAAGAGCGCAATATAGGCATCTTCGACCTCCACCGCCGTCTGGCTACCAATCAGGCTCTCCAATTCACCCTCCAACGCCAACCCGGCGCTGGGGAATGCCTGGCGGTCGGTCTGAGCATCGGCAATCACAGCATTGAGGCTATCAACCAGCTCACGCCGAGCCGCGGCAACGGCAACCGCTAGCTCCGCCATCTGTTGTTCAATGGCGTCGATCCAAGAAGATTGGGATTGATGATCCTCCAGCAAGCGGTTGCGGCCGCGCATGGCTTTTTCAAAGGCGTTTACCCGGCTGGCGTGATCGCGATCAATGGCCAGCACGAAGCGGTCAAGGAACCGCCGGCGATCGCTGGCCGGCCCGGTAAACAGACCATCCATGGACGGTGTCAGCCACAAGACCCGAATGTGATCGAGCAGGTCCTCCGACCGCTGTACCGCAGTTCCGTCAATGCGAATGCGGCGCGAGCGGTCAAGTCCGGCCTCGGTGATCTGCAAGCCGGTGCCCACCAGATGGCTATCGCGCGGATCGGTCACCGTTGCCGCCACCGCCCAATCGCCGCCGCTGCCGGTTTGGCCGACATCGCCGTAGACTGCCCGGCGCAGGCCGCGGCCAGGAGACAGAAAAGATAGGGCTTCTATCAAGTTGGTCTTGCCGGCACCATTATCACCGACGAGCACCACCGGGCCAGGACCGGCCGATAGGTTGGCAGTATCATAGTTGCGAAACCGCGTCAGGCGCAGATCGGTAATCCAAACCGGATCATGGGATTGGTCAAAGTGAGCGGCGGGCGCCATGGCATCCCGCTCTAGACCCGCATCGGCATCAAGACATAGAGCGAATTGGGATCACCCACATCCTGGATCAAGGTCGGCGAGCCCGGATCGGCAAGCCGGAACAATGCCGTGTCTCGTTCCAACTGGTTGGCGATATCAAGCAGATAGCGGGAATTGAAGCCAATCTCTAAGCCCTCGGCGGCAAATTCCACCGCCAATTCTTCCGTCGCCGTGCCAGAATCCGGATTGGTAACCGTCAGCACCAGCTTATCTTCCGACAAGGCCAGTTTGACCGCCCGGCCGCGCTCGTTGGCGATGGTGGAGACCCGGTCGACGGCGTTCTTGAATTCCAAACGGTCGACCGTCAGTTCCTTGTCGTTGCCCTGGGGAATGACCCGGGCATAATCAGGAAATGTTCCATCGATCAGTTTTGAAGTCAGCACGACGGAGCCGACGGTGAGCCGGATTTTGTTTTCCGACAATTCCACCTGAACCGCTAAATCCTCGTTTTCGACGAGTTTTTGGATTTCACCGACCGTTTTGCGTGGCACAATAATGCCCGGCATCCCCTCGCAACCAGCTGGCGCGTCAATGTCGGTTTGCGCTAGACGGTGACCGTCGGTCGCCACGGCGCGGAACTTGGCGCCACCCTCATCCACTGAATGCAGGTAGATGCCGTTCAGGTAATAACGGGTTTCTTCGTTTGAGATGGCGAATTGCGTACGGTCGATCAGGTGTTTCAATTCAGCTGAAGCAATAGAAAATGAATGGCTGAATTCGCCGGCTGTCAGATCGGGAAAATCCGATTCAGGCAGCATTTGCAGGGAAAACCGCGAGCGTCCGGATTTCAGCACCAATGTGCCCTGATCGGGGCTGGTTTCCAGTTCCACCTGGGCGCCATCGGGCAATTTGCGCACGATGTCATAAATCATATGCGCCGGAACCGTGGTCGCACCGGTTTGTTCCACCACGGCGGCGGCGGATTCGCTGACTTCAAGGTCTAGATCGGTCGCCTTGAAACCGGCGACCGCGCCCTCGGCGCGAATGAGAACATTCGACAAAATCGGAATAGTATTGCGCCGTTCGACCACACGGTGAACATGTGTCAGGGATTTGAGCAGCGTTGCCCGTTCGAGCGTCACTTTCATGAGTTTGTTCTTCGCCTCCAGGAAGAATCAGTCCTATTGCGAATTTTCGCAATGGCCCGAAAATGCCCTTAATAAGGGTTAGATGCAAGGGGGTGAGCCCGGCGGTCCACGGTTGCAACGTCGCGGTCGGCAATTGGCGGCCATTTGCAAGCAGATTACAGGCTTGCGCGGCGGTAATTGTTTGATGTTTTCGCGAAGTCAAAGCCCACGAAGCGCTGGGCGGCGGTTCATCTGGCTTCAGGTCTCCCCAGCACAAGCCTGAAAAACTGATTATGTGGTCAGCTCCCGTTCGAAAGCTTGCCGCGACCATTGTATGGCCACGACCGCGCCTTTGAGCGGCGATTTGCGGTTGGCGCGATTTAATCGGCCGCCGGAGCGTTCTAATAGTGTTTTGGCGATGAAATAGCCAAGACCTAATCCGCCGCCGGTGCGGTCGCCGGGCTGCCGGCGGTTTCGCGTTGTCACATAGGGATCGCCGATCTGATCGATAATGTCAGAGGAAAATCCAGGTCCATCGTCGATAATCTCCACACGGACGGATTCCTCGTTCCACTCGGCGGAAAATTCGACCTTGTCTTCGGCAAAATCGACGGCGTTTTCCAACAGGTTCTTCAACCCAAATAAAATTGCCGGATTGCGCGCACAGACCGGTTCTGAACTGCCGTCGGAGCGCAAATCGATCTCAACCTCAACGCCGAATTCCCGGTAGGGTACGGCGACTTCCTCCAGCAGATGAGACACACGAAGGCGGGTGATCTGACTGGCGTCGTCGCTGGAAAGTGACCGCAACCGGCCGAGAATTTCGCGACACCGTTCCGATTGGGTACGTAACAGGCGGGCATCGTCGGCAAGCGGGGATTCGCCTGGCAGGTCGCGCTCCAGCTCCTTGGCGACCACGGCGATGGTGCCCAGCGGCGTACCCAGCTCATGGGCGGTGGCGGCGGCCAGGCCGTCCAATGCCGATAGATGCTGCTCACGGGCTAAAACCAATTCTGTTGCCGCCAACGCATCGGCCATTTGTCGCGCTTCCTCGGCAACGCTAAAGGCATAAATCGCCATGAAGCCCAATGTCGAAACCAGCGCAATCCACACGCCTAGGGAATAGGTGAAGGGCAACTGAATAGATTCACCGTTTTTCCATGGCAGCGGCAAATGGGTAATGGTCAAAACCGTCGCCACGAACATCACCAGGCCGCCCAGCATGACCATGAATTTCCACGGTAAGGCGGCCGCCGAGACCATCACCGGTGCCAGTAGTAAAACGGCGAATGGGTTATCGAGCCCACCGGTTAAGAACAACAATCCGGCAAGCTGCAAAATGTCATAGGCCAATAAAAGCGCCGCATAGCGGTTTTCCAACCGGCGGACGGCGGCAAACTTCAGGCGCAAAAAGATATTGAGCCAGGCTGACAGGGCAATCAGCGCGAAACACCAGCCCAGCTCAAGCTTAAAACCGAGCCAGAAATACACCAAGATGACGGCAAGGCTCTGCCCGCTCACCGCCAACCAGCGTAGTCGTACCAGCGTAACCAGGCGCAGCCGCCCGTCGGATAATCGCGTCGATCTCAAATTTGAATGGTCAATGGCCATGTCTCAGTTTAGACGTGAAATACCTGACGGCAAGAATCAAACACGGCTGCCCATGTCCGATTTCGAAATTTCCGGCTCCGCTCAAAGCCACGCCATCGAAGTGCGTGACCTGGTCAAGACCTATAAGAACGTCAAAGCCGTTGATGGCATCAGCTTTGCTGTCCCGCGCGGTTCCATCACCGGGCTGTTGGGCGGCAACGGCGCCGGCAAGACGACGACCATCGCCATGATCATGGGCTTGGTGTTGCCGACATCGGGAACCATCGCCGTGCTCGGCCACGATATGATCCGCGACCGCCACCGGGTTTTGCATCGGATGAACTTTGAAAGCCCTTACGTCGACATGCCGCACCGACTGACAGTGCGGCAAAACCTGACCATCTTTGCCCGTCTTTATGGGGTGCGTGATGTGACCGGCCGCGTGGCGAAGCTCGCCGAGGAACTTGATCTGACCGGCTTTATTGATCGCGAGGCCGGCACCTTATCGGCCGGTCAGAAAACCCGCGTGGCGCTGGCCAAAGCGCTGATCAATCACCCCCAGGTGCTGTTTTTAGATGAGCCGACGGCGTCGCTTGATCCCGATACCGCCGATTGGATCCGCACCCGGCTGGAAGATTATCGCGACGCCAATGACGCGGCGATCATGTTGGCCTCCCACAATATGCTGGAGGTCGAACGATTATGCGACAACGTCGTGATGATGAAGGCCGGCAAAGTCGTTGACGAAGGATCGCCGCGCGCCCTGATTGACCGCTTTGGCCGCTCAAACCTGGAAGATGTTTTCTTGGACGTGGCGCGGGGCCGTGGGCGGGCGCTTGCGGCAAATGTGCTCGAGGAGCCGGCCAATGGATAAACCCGCCAACGGCCTGCCGGAAGATCATCGAATTGAGTATCGCGCCTTCTCCGCCGCCCGCGTTGGTGCCATGGTCACGCGCTATTGGTACTTGCTGCGCTCTTCGTGGCCGCGATTGCTCGACATTATTTATTGGCCGTTGGTGCAAATGTTGATGTGGGGATTCTTACAGCTTTATCTGGCCGGCGAGGCCAGCACATTGGTCAAGATCGGCGGCGTTTTCATCGGCGCGTTGCTGTTATGGGATATTTTGTTTCGCGGCCAGATTAGCTTCTCCATATCGTTTCTGGAGGAAATGTATGCCCGCAACATCGGCAACTTGATGATCTCGCCGTTGCGGCCGGTGGAGTTCATCGCTGCCTTGATGATCATGTCGGTGATCCGGCTCAGCGTTGGCTTTATTCCGGTTTCCATCCTCGCCAATGTGTTTTTTGGTTTCTCCATTTGGTCTTTGGGCTTTGTCTTCGGAGCATTTTTCATCAATCTGATCATTACCGCCTGGGCGGTCGGCATCACCGTGTCGGGGATCGTATTGCGCCAGGGACTGGGGGCGGAATCGCTCGCCTGGTCAGTGACATTCGTGCTGCTGCCGCTGGCTTGCGTTTATTATCCGGTATCGGTGCTGCCCGGTTGGCTGCAAATGGTGTCCTGGATGTTGCCGCCGACCTATGTCTTTGAAGGTTTGCGGGCGATATTGCTTGATGAAACCGTGCGCTACGATTTACTGGCGGCGGCGCTCGGTTTGAACGTGATTTATTTGCTGGCCGCTATCGGAATATTTTTCCGACTTTATGACGGCGCCCGGCGCCACGGCTCGTTGCTGCAATCGGGCGAGTGATCCGCGCTTGGATGACGTCGAAAGCACACAAGTGTGATGTACATCACATCTGTGCAAACGCCGGCTCCCTAGGCTTCTGCCATCAATTCAACATCTGATGAAAAACGGGAGCAAGGCCATGCGAAAACTCGATCCAAATTCAGCGCCAACGATTTCAAAGCAATTCACCGCTGCTCACCTTGACCATGAAATCCTCGGCCGGTTGTTGACCAAGCCGGCCTTTATGGCGCTGCTGATGGTCGGTATGGCAGCGGTTTACCCGCAAACAGTGGCGGCGGAGCGATCCACTACCGGTACCACCGGTCGGCACACGGAGCGTGAAGCCGCCGAGCATGTCAGTACGGTGATGCGCCCGACACAGCCGGTGGCAAAGGTCGTGAACCCGGGCGGTTCAATACTTGGCGGCAGCGCCGGCGGCGGCGCATTGGGTACGGCAGGTTCGCGCGCGGGTTCAGGAATCCGGCGCGGTTCGATGCCGGCACCGCGCTGATCGAAGCTAAAATGGGGTAGGCTAATCCTCGCCATTATCCTCGGTGCGTTCAGCAATTGTCGCCCGGAAGGGACTTGCCGGATAAACGCCGAGGATTTTGAGTTCAGCTGAGAAAAAGCCCAGCTCTTCCAGCGCCAGCCGCAGATTGCGGTCGTTGGGATGACCTTCCACATCGGCAAAAAACTGCGTGGCGAAGAACCGGCCTTCCAATTGATAGGATTCCAACTTGGTCATGTTGATGCCATTGGTGGCGAAACCGCCCATGGCTTTATAAAGTGCAGCCGGCAGGTTGCGCACCCGGAACAAAAATGTTGTCACCACCGGACCGCTGTCATCTGTGGCCCAGTCGGCGCCATTGGCCATGATCAAAAAGCGCGTCGTGTTGTGGGATTCGTCTTCAATATCTTCCGCCAGAATGTCCAGACCATAAACCTCCGCGGCCAGGCGCGAGGCAATCGCCGCCTCTGTCGGATTGTTTAAATCCGCCACCATGCGGGCTGATCCGGCGGTGTCAGCGGCGACGATCGGCGTCAGCCCCATGCCGCGAATGGTTTGCCGACACTGGCCCAGTGCCTGGACGTGGCTGTGAACATTTACGACGGTATCCAATGTCGCCCCGGCCGGCGCCATGAGTTGGTGAGAGATTGGTAGGAAATATTCGCCGATAATATGCAGGCCGGATGTCGGCATGAGATGATGAATATCGGCGACCCGTCCGGCAACGGAATTTTCAATCGGGATCATGCCCAATTCCGCAGTACCGTTTTGTAAGGCGGCGAAACAGTCTTCGAATGTGGCGCACGGGACGGCTTCATAATCTGGATAGACCTCCAGACAGGCAATATGGGAATTTGCCCCCGGTTCGCCCTGGAATACAATTTTTTTCACGTTTGCCCTCTCCTCAACGCCCGGCGTCGTAACTGATCATCATTTGTCGTGCCCGTTCAAGATCTTCAGGCGTATCGACGGGCACGGGCACGGTTTTCACCACCCCGACATCGATCCGCATTCCGGCTTCCAAGGCCCGCAATTGCTCCAGTTTTTCCCGGCGCTCCAGCGGCGATGGCGGCAAAGACACGAAACGCTCCAACGCCGCGCGGCGGTAGCCGTAAATGCCGATGTGATGATAATGCGGTCCGTCGCCATATGGGGCTGTCGCCCGGGTAAAGTAAAGAGCCCGAAGGTGGTCTTCGCCAATCGGCGATCCGACGACCTTGACAACATTTGGGTCGGTGCGTTCCCGCTCGTCGGTAATTTCCAGAGCGACAGTGGAAATCGCCACGTCGGCATCGCTGAGAAGCGAGCGGCAGGCCTTGATCGGCGCCGGCTCAATCAACGGTAAATCTCCCTGCAGATTAATGACGAAATCTACCTGGCGGTTCGGATCGAGGCGTTGCAAGGCTTCATGGATGCGGTCCGAACCGGACGGGTGATCGGCCCGGGTCAATACCGCCTCGCCGCCATCTTGTTCAATGGCCTCGGCAATGCGTTGATCATCACAGGCAACAACAACCCGGCCGATCTCCGCCTCGGCTGCACGGCGGCGGACATGGACGATCATCGGCGCGTCACCGATCATGGCCAGCGGCTTATCAGGTAGCCGCGAAGCGGCCATACGGGCGGGAATGAGAATGAGTGTATCGGTGGACATGGTGGTCAATTTCGGCGCTGCGGTCACGCGGTGGTTTGTTTCAATTTACCGCACTTATAGTTATGGACAGTCAAAGGGGAAAGCTTGTAGTTTCCGCGCGACTTTTATGATGGCGCTCCGAAACGGTCGAAACCTTCGGCAAAACCCCTCTGGGGCGCTGGATCTAGAATGGATGTGGCATGGACTCTTTTGAAATCAATAAATTTGTTGGCGCCTTGCTGGCGACAATCCTGGTGGTCTTCGGTGTCAACATGGTTGGCGGGGCTATTTTTCACTCCGATACGCCGGAAAAACCCGGTTACGCGGTAGAAGGCGCGGAAGATTCCAGCGCCAATGACGACGGCCATAAAACCGACGACAAGGCCGGCTCCGAGGATACGACACCGAAAGACGAGGCGGCGCCGAAAAAGACTGACGGTGAAGATCCGGCCAAAAAGGTCGTGGCAACCGATGGCACCGCGGATACGAATGCCGATACCAAGCCCGCCGATCCGGCAAGCGGCGCCTCGGCGATCGCGGCACTGGTCGCTGCCGCCGACGTGGCAAAAGGTGAAAAGGTCTTCAAGAAGTGCAAGGCCTGCCATACGTCGGAAAACGGCGGTAAAAACAAGGTCGGCCCCAATCTGTGGAACATCGTCAATCGTCCGATCGCCAAAGCGGAAAATTACCGCTATTCGTCAGCCCTGACCGAATTCGCCGCTGACAAAACGTGGACCTACGATCATCTAGACGGTTTCCTGACCAAGCCGGCCGATTATGTCGGCAAGTCCAAGATGACTTTTGCGCTGAAAAAACCCAAAGACCGCGCCGCGGTAATCGCCTATCTGCGCACCCTGTCGGATAGCCCGGCGCCGCTGCCGGCGGAATAACGCGCTATAAGTATTAATGATGCGAGCGGCCGGGTATTGCCCGGCCGTTTGGCGTTTAGGTGTGCGTCGATGCGCCACTTAGCCCTGGAAAGTCCTGAAGCCGGCCCCTTGCTCACTAAATACGAACGCCGAAGGCGTTGGACGGGGGAGTGGGCTGGCTTCAGGCTTTTCGCAGACACGGGATGCGCGGAGCGCATAACGGGGGAGCGGGCTGGCTTCAGGACTTCCATACTAAAATGCGCGCGGATCGCATGGTGCGCCCGCTCTCTGATCTCACCAAAGCGCAATTACCAAGGCGGCGCCTGCGATGACCCATAGAGCGATGCGCCCCCAACGGGTTTGCCGGGCCTCGGCGCGGCCGATGGCGGAGATTGTTTCAGGGTCAAGCTTTAGTCCGGTATCGGCCATTTGCGCCATATCCGCCGACAATCGGCCGGCACGATCGGCCAGGTCGGGCAATTCGTTGACCAGCCGGCCGATGGCGGAAATGCCGTCGCCGGCTTTTTCCAATTGTCCGGCCGGGCCCAAGTGACGCTCAATCCAAGCCCGCACCACCGGATCGGCCGTCGTCCACATATTAAGATCGGGATCAAGCGAGCGGGCGACACCTTCCACCACCACCATGGTTTTTTGCAGCAGGATCAATTGCGGCTGGGTATGCATGTTGAAAAGTTCGGTGACTTCAAACAGCTGAGTCAGCAGCCGGGCCATGGAAATGTCCTTGGCGGCATGGCCTTGCAGCGGTTCGCCGATGGCGCGCAGCGCCTGGGCAAACATTTCCACATCCTGATCGGCGGGCACGTAGCCGGCTTCAAAATGGACTTCCGCCACGCGCCGATAATTACGGGTGATAAAGCCATATAATATTTCCGCCAAGAATCTGCGTTCCTTGGGGCTGAGGCGGCCCATGATGCCGAAATCGACGGCCACCAGCCGGCCGGTGTCGTCGATAAATAAATTACCCTGGTGCATGTCGGCGTGAAAAAAGCCGTCGCGCAGGGCGTGGCGCAGGAACGACTGGATGATATTGCGCGAGGTGGCGACGAAATCGATGCCGGCTTTTTCCAGGCCGTCAAGATCGGACAACTTGATGCCGTCCACCCAGTCCAGGGTCAACACTCGCCGGGCAGACCGGGTCCAGTCGACGCCAGGCACGTGAAAGCCTGGATCGTCAGCGGTATTTTCCGCCATTTCCGACAGGGCTGCTGCCTCCAGCCGCAGATCCATTTCAAGTTCCACCGATCGCGCCAGCGTATCGACGACGGCGATCGGCCGCAGCCGCCGGGTTCGCGGCATAAACCGCTCCACCGATCGGGCTGCCAGATAAAAACATTCTACATCCCGGGCAAAACGGCTTTCCACATCCGGCCGCAATATTTTCACCGCCACCGTGCGTTCAGTGCCAACGTCGTCGACAATGACGGCGCGATGAACCTGGGCAATGGAGGCGGCAGCAACCGGATCGGAAAACGATTGATAGACCTGCGCCAACGGTTGATCGAGAGCATCCTCGATTGCCGATTGCGCGGCATCCATTGAAAATGCCGGCAGGCGATCCTGCAATGGTGTCAATTCCGCGGCCACGGCCGGTCCGACGATATCGGGCCGGGTAGCCAGAAACTGCCCAAGTTTGACGTAGGATGGTCCGAGCTTTTCCAGCGCTCGCGTTAACCGTGCCGCGCCCTCTGTCTGCCTGGCGCCGGACCGTTCCATCATTGCCGCTGCCCGTAAAATCAACCGTGCGCCGGCTGGCGGGTCCGGCGGCGCCAACAGGGTCACCACCCCTTCCCGCAGCATCACATGGCCGGCGCGTAATAATCGAAAGAATGCTCCAGGTGCGAACACCATAAAGTTCCCGTCCTAGATCTTGTAGGCTGAATGAATGGCGGCGATGCCGCCTGAAAGCGGCCGCCAGGTCGCCCGTTCAAAACCGGCGTCGGTGATCATCTGCGCGAATCGTGCCGGTGCTGGAAATTCGCGGATCGATTCCACCAGATATTTATAAGGCTGGTCGTCGCCGGCAACGATGCGGCCGATGCGGGGGATAACGTGGTCGGAAAAAAGGTCATAGACGGTATCTAATCCGGCCATGTCCACATGGGAAAATTCCAGACACAAGAAACGCCCCCCTGGCCGCAAAACCCGGTGCGCTTCGGCCAGGGCTTTGGGAATACGCGGCACGTTGCGGATACCAAAAGCAATCGTATAGGCATCGAACTGGCGCCGGTCGAACGGAGGTGCCTCGGCGTTGCCGACAACGAATTGCACCTGGTCGGATAAGCCGCGCTCAGCAGCGCGATCGCGACCGACGGACAACATGGATTCATTAATATCGCACACGATGATTTTGGCGTGGCCCTCGGCGCGCGCGGCGATACGGAAAGCGATGTCGCCGGTGCCGCCGGCAACATCAAGCACATGAAACGGCCGGCGACCGTGATGCGGCGGCGCCAGCCAGGACACCATGGCATCCTTCCAGGTCCGGTGCAGGCCACCCGACATCAAGTCGTTCATCAAATCATAGCGGTTGGCGACCCGATGAAAGACGTCGTCCACGAGATCCTGTTTTTGTGAAATGGGCACGGTGCGCGCGCCAAAATGGGTGGTGGCGTCGGCGTCGGTGCCGGGTGTGGTGGTGTCGGTTGTCATGATCGCCTGTCCTACATACTGTGGCCTCTATAGCCTATGCGGCGAAGTGCAGCTAGCGTTGGTCGCAACAGGATTAATCGTCGCGTCAAGTAATTGCCGGCCACCGGTCAAAAGGTTCCAGCGATGGTCTAACCGGTCTGAAGGATTTATGCCTTGATTTACGTTTTTCAACCAGCAGACCCGACGGATATCGACCATGCCTGAATTGCCGGAAGTTGAAACCGTTCGGCGCGGTCTGGCGCCGGTGATGGAAGGTGCCGTTATTAGCGCCGTTGAGCAGCGCCGCGCTAATCTGCGCTTTGCGTTTCCCGACCGGTTTGTCGAGCGGCTGACTGGCCAGACCGTCACCGCCTTATCGCGGCGGGCAAAATATCTGCTGGCCGATCTGTCATCCGGCGATGTGTTGGTCATGCATTTGGGCATGTCGGGATCATTCCGCATTGCCGCTGGTGACAAGGCGCAGGCGCCGGGAAAATTTCACCATCCAAAAGGCAAAGACCAGCGCCATGATCATGTGGTCTTCACTTTCGCCTCGGGCGATCAGGTCGTCTATAATGACCCGCGCCGTTTCGGCTTTATGGACCTCATCGCCCGGTCGGACTTAAGCGGCCACAAATTTTTCAACCTTTTGGGCGTCGAGCCATTGGGCAATGCCATGCATCCGCAAGTGCTGGCTACCGCCGCGCTAGGCAAATCAGCGCCGTTGAAAGCGCTATTGCTCGATCAACATGTGATTGCCGGAATCGGTAACATTTATGCCTGTGAGGCGTTGTGGCGGGCCGGCTTATCACCGCGCCGGGCCGCCAACACATTGGTCCGCAAGGACGGCCGGCCTCGGTTAGCAGCCGAACGTCTGAGCGGATTCATAATTGATGTTCTCAATGACGCCATTGCCGCCGGCGGTTCGTCTTTGCGTGATCATCGTCAGGCCGACGGCGAGCTTGGCTATTTTCAACACGCCTTCGCTGTTTATGACCGCCAAGGCATGGACTGCCATCGGCCTGATTGCGCTGGGACCATTCGGCGGATTGTGCAAAGCGGCCGGTCGAGTTTTTATTGCCCGCGATGCCAACATTAGCCGCGCTATTGTCGCGCATTGCCATGCTGCAGCGTCTCGGCTAGGTCATAGCTAGCAAATCAAGGATGAAACATGGCCTACGAAAACATCATTGTGGAAACCCGCGGCAAGGTTGGACTGATTACGCTAGACCGGCCAAGTGCCCTGAACGCGCTCAGTTCGCAGTTGATGGCCGAATTGGGCCAGGCGCTCGATCAGTTTGAAGGTGATGACAAAATTGGCTGCATCATATTGACCGGTTCGCAAAAGGCTTTTGCCGCCGGCGCCGATATCAAGGAAATGGCGGAGCTTGATTTCGTTGGGGCCTATCGGGCTGATTTCGCCAAAACCTGGGAGCGGGTTTCTAATTGCCGCAAACCGGTTATCGCGGCTGTTGCCGGATATGCCCTGGGCGGCGGTTGCGAACTGGCGATGATGTGCGATTTCATCATTGCGGCGGAAAACGCCAAGTTTGGCCAGCCGGAAATTACCTTAGGCGTCATGCCTGGTGTCGGTGGCACCCAGCGCCTGACCCGGTTTGTCGGCAAGGCCAAGGCCATGGATATGTGCCTGACCGGTCGGATGATGGATGTAAGCGAAGCCGAAAGTGCCGGATTGGTGTCGCGGGTGGTGCCACTCGATAACCTCCTCGATGAGGCCATGGCCGCGGCCGACAAGATCGCCGACATGTCGCTGCCGGCGACAATGATGACGAAGGAAACGGTCAACCGGGCATATGAAACAACATTGACGGAAGGCATCCGCTTTGAACGACGGGTCTTCCATTCCATGTTTGCCACCGAAGATCAGGTGGAAGGCATGGCGGCCTTTATCGAGAAACGCACACCGCAATTTAAAAATAGATAGATCGGGCCAGAATTCACCGTGTGTCCATTCACGGTGAACCATTGACGGCGATTGATCGCGGCTCTATAAGCCGCATCGAACGGTGGTGGCAGTGGCTGCCACCGCGTCTTATTATACGGTTGGGTCAGCGCCGCAACGACGGCCGGCCGCCGAGGCAGAATTCAGGAAGGACATCCATGGCCAATACGAGCTCGGCCAAGAAGGCAACGCGAAAGATCGCGAGCCGCACCGCCGTCAACAAGAACCGCCGCAGCCGCATGCGTCATTTCCTGCGGTCGATCGAGGAAGCCATCGCCACCGGGGACAAGGACGCGGCCAATGCCGCCTTGCGTCAGGCTCAGCCAGAGATCATGCGCGCCGCTACCAATGGTATTGTTCACAAGAACCATGCAGCCCGGAAGATTTCCCGGTTGTCACGGCGCATCAACACACTTGGTGCAGCCTAAACTACACCTGACTTGTTCAAAGATGTTAAAAAACCCGGCAATAGTTTGCCGGGTTTTTTAATGACTAGTTCGGCTAAACTAGCGTTAGCCGGCTAATGGAAACCACTAATCTTTCCGTTGGCGATGTGGCGAAAGCGTGACAAAAATTATCGTTGAATCACAGAACGTTACCGATAAGTGGTGTCTGGCGATCGCGATTCACAACTAAATGAGTTGATGTTGCGGTTGCGAATTACAAAAAAAATCATAGCCCCGGACCGGGCCTGACCGCCGATGCGATTATCGTAAAAATCATTGACTCTAAAGGAGTTGTTCGGCGCCACCATGGCCGTCTATAAGGCGCATGCGACAAACTGCACTGCGGTGTTTACAGATTCTTAAGGATTGGCTGTTGCAGCTATCCTAGCCGGTGTGTATTTTGATTTCTGACGGTCGTACCACATAACGACGGTAGATAAATGGGTCTCGAATTCTTCTGGAAGCGCAATGCTTCAGTATTGTTGAAAATAACAATAAGAAAAACTCGTACTCTCTCTACTAAGTTTGACTGGATATACTAAGGCAATCCCTTAAGAGCGCCTTTTCGACCGTTTCACTGCAGCGGATAAACTAAAAACCGCATAACATTTTTATAATTCTCAAATTTGGGCGATTTGAGGACGGGGGCTTCGTATGTCGAATGATAGCGCGCCGGCTTATGCCGGTGATCTGTCTGTTGGTGAGGTTTGGGATCGCTTGCAAAAGCAGTCCGAGGCAACGCTCATAGACGTACGCACACGCCCGGAATGGACCTATGTCGGCGTCTGTGATCTCAGCGAGATCGCCAAACAGCCGGCTTATATCGAATGGCAGGTATTTCCATCAATGCAAGTCGCATCAGATTTTACTCAAAACCTCCACGCCGAATTGGCGGCGCGAGGCGTTGGTCTGGATGCACCGTTATTTTTTATCTGCCGGTCGGGTGTTCGCAGCAAAGCGGCCGCCATTGCCATGACCGGCCTCGGGTACGAGCAGTGCTTCAATATCGCCGACGGCTTCGAGGGGCAGTTGGATACAGAGAAACATCGGGGACGTTCAGGCGGCTGGAAAGCTGCCGGACTGCCCTGGCAACAAAATTAATGGCAGGCGGTAATCAATCATGACGATGGGAACAGGTCAGATTGCCAAGGCGCATTCCGCTATTGCCAGCAACAAGTCTGAAATGCCGCGTGGCGCTGGACCAGGCAACAGCCAGCAAAACACGGATCGGCCGAATGCGCATTTGGCCGCGGACATGAAATCGGAGGCACGGGGAATGCAGGGTGAAGCGGCCGAAGCGCAACAATGGCATCGCGTACGCAACAGGCTTAAAGTGGAACTGGGCGAAGACGTCTACAACAGTTGGTTCTCGCGGGTCGATTTGGATCAACGGGAAAATGGCACCGTTCAATTGTCGGTTCCGACGCGATTTTTAAAACAATGGATTCAAGCCCATTACAACGACCGGCTCATCAATCTGTGGCGATCGGAGTGTGACGATATCCGCCGCATCGAATTGCGGGTGCGTGGCGCCATCCGGGCCCAGGCCAACGGCAAGCCAGCCAACGCCAAAAAATCCATCACCGATGGCAGCGGCCGAAAACCGGTTGCCGGATCAGCTGCGCAAGCCGATCGCAAGGCGGTTCTTACCGATGCCGCCGGTTCCCCCCTTGATACCCGGTTGAGTTTTGCCTCTTACGTTTCCGGCCGATCGAACGAACTGGCCTTGGCCGCCGCCAAACAGATCGCCACGGCACCGGCAGGCGAAGACGTTAAATTTAATCCGCTGTTCATCCATGCCTCTGTTGGATTGGGCAAAACCCATCTTCTGCAGGCTGTCGCCCGGGAAATACAGCTACCCGGAAATGGCCGCCGCGCCATGTATCTGACCGCTGAGCGGTTCATGTACAAATTCGTCGCCGCACTGAAAACCAATTCCGCCTTGGATTTTAAAGATACCCTGCGCGGTATCGACGTATTGATGATCGACGATCTGCAGTTTCTTTATGGCAAGCAGATCCAGCAGGAATTCTGTCACACCTTGAACGCCCTGATCGATGGTGCCCGCCAGGTGATCGTCGCCGCCGATCGGCCGCCCCAGGAGCTTGATACCTTGGATATGCGGGTGCGCTCTAGATTATCAGGTGGTTTGGTCGCCGAGATCAGCGCCCCGGACTTTGATCTGCGCCGGCGGATATTGGAACGGCGGGTTGCCGCCGCCCGGCAGGCCTATCCGGCCTTTACCGTGTCGGATCCGGTGCTTGACTATATCGCCCAGCTGGTTACTTCCAACGGCCGCGATCTGGACGGTGCCGTCAATCGCCTGATCGCCCACAACCAACTCACCGGCTCGACCATCACCATCGAAATGGCTGAATCCTCCATGCGCGACCTGATCCGAACTCGCGAACCGCGCCGAATACGCATTGAAGATATTCAGCGTGTCGTGTCGAAGCATTATAAGGTCACCAAGGCCGACTTGTTGTCAGCCCGGCGGACCCGCACCATCGTCCGGCCCCGGCAGATCGCCATGTATCTGGCTAAAATGATGACACCCCGGTCGCTTCCCGAAATTGGACGCCGGTTCGGCGGACGTGATCACACGACGGTTTTACATGCGGTCAGGAAGATCGAAACCATGGTCGGCGACGACGTCACGCTTGCCGAGGAAATCGAACTCCTCAAACGCATGCTTGATCACTAAGCGGGCGTTCAACGCCTTTGGCGTTGGTTCTTATTGAGCAAGAGGCCTGAAGCCTGCCCGCTCCCCCGTCGGATTATGCACTGAGGTGCAGCCTGAAGCCGGCCCGCTCCCGCGTCCCAACCACCCAATAATGGTACCCTCAGGGTGGTTGGGACGGGGGAGCGGGCCGGCTTCAGGCTCTTCGCATACTAAGGAGCAAGAGGCTGGGGCCAGCCCACTCACATGCTCATCTAGACAGCGCCGCAGCCGTTAACCCGCCTATCTCCCGGCCAACCGTCCGAACAGCGTATCCAGCGAAAACTTACCAGGGCCGTAAACCAACACCGCCAGCAGCATCGCTGCCCAGGGCAGGTGGAAGGTCGCCCAGCCGTCAGGGATGGTGAGCTGGATGACCAAGGTCATGCCGAGCAACGCCAGCGCCGAGAAGCGAGTGGCCAGGCCGACAATCAGCAGCACCGGCAAAATGATTTCGCCCAGACCAGCCAGGTACGCCATCGTCGCCGGCATCGGGAAGGCGAACTGCGATCCGAAAATATGCAGTTTGAATTCTTCCTCAAACAAAAACACCGCTGTATCGGACAGCTGCAAAAAACCATCCCATTTGGTCAGCCCGGATTTATAAAACGGGATCGCCACGGCAATGCGTAGGACCAATTGCACGATGGAATGCGGGATCGCCTGGCACAACTTGACGAACCACGAAAACGGCGCCGTTTTCTTGTCGATCGCAGCGTCGTCTAGTTGTTCCACGGATGTCTGTGCCATTTGGTAGTTTCCTTTTTGGAGCTCTTATTTATCGGCGGCCAGAAGGCAATCATGTAACGCGCCGGTTTCCAGGAGGCAGGTCAAGGTTTTGGCCAGGTCGAAAGCGGGGTTGTCACGGTTGGCCTCATCAACAGCCACCGCTAGGGACGCGTCTTCGGCGAGCGCCGATAAAAACGCCGCCGCACCGGCCGGCAGGGTGTGGGTCTCGACATCAAAAACCGGCCGGCAGACCAGGACATCCTGCGCGCCCTCGGTAATCGGGCCGGTCGGATCATTGTCGGCGGCGGCGTTTAAGTGCCAGATGGTATGGATGGGATAGGCTGAACGCACGACTTGGGTGCTGGCATGCGGAACCAGCCGGGCCTGCGTCAATTGATCGGGCGTTAGGCTTTGCAATATTGTTGCATCCATCACTTCTTCGTCGGCGGCATGGTGGGCCCGGACATAGGCGGTCTCCAACCGAGCCACATCCGCCAGATAAGGTAGTAACACCGCCGGTTCGAAACCGGCCAGAAAATCAGCAAAGCCGGAGCCATATTCCAGCAATATCGGCGAGGTCGGCGGATCGGCGCGCACATAGACGCCAGCGGCACCACGGAAAAATTCCTCTCCGACAATGCGCAAAACCGCCGGAAAGGCATCCATCAATGCCTCAACCAGGCTGACCACTACATTGTTGCGGTAAATCCCATAGCGGCGCGCCACGTCACGCCCCAGCCGGTCGGCAAGTTCATCCGGCGGCGCCACATCCGGGTCCAGCAGACCTTTAGCGAAACGCGATTGCAGATCAGCAAGCACCGCCAGCCTCCGCAACGTGATCGTGTTGGTGTGAGAGCAGTACCTCCGCCCGCGCCGCCTCCGCTGAAAGCACCGACCAATCCGGAATATCGTTGTCCCATTCAATCAAAGTCGGCACGGCGCCGCATCGGCCAAGTGTGTGGGCGTAAAGTTCCCAGACGCGCTCAGCCACCTGCCGGTCATGGGCGTCGATCAATATGGTGCCGTCGGTAGCATGGGTGTCGGTAGCAAACCCGGCGAGATGAATTTCGCCGACGAAATGCACCGGAAACTGATTGAGATAGGCAATCGGATCGGTGTCGTGATTGGTTGTCGACACATGCACATTGTTGACGTCCAAAAGCAGACCGCAGCCGGATCGGCGGGCGATTTCGCTTAAGAATTCGACTTCCTCCATATCGCTGGTGGAAAACGACACATAAGTAGAAGGATTTTCAAGGAGGATCGCCTGGCCCAGCCGATCTTGAACCTGACCCAGATGATCGCAAACCAAATCCAACGAGGCTTGATGATAGGGCACCGGCAGCAGGTCGTTCAAAAAGGCCGCGCCATGGCTTGACCAGGCTAAATGTTCTGACACCAAACCTGGTTCGTAGCGTTCGATGAGCACCTTTAAGCGATCGATATGATCGGTATCAAGCGGCCGGTCGGCACCGATCGACAGGCCGACGCCGTGCAGGGATAGCGGATAATGTTCGCGGATGGCAGTGAGATAGGCATGCGGCGGGCCACCGGCCCCCATGTAATTTTCCGCATGAACCTCAAACCAACCGATATCCGGCTTGGTTTGCAAAATCTCACGGTAGTGTTCGGCCTTAAGGCCAACACCGGCGCGTGCCGGAATAATTTCCGGCACGCGGGTTATTTCGTCCGACTGGAGCATAGGCGGCTCCCAGTGCTCCTTTGGTGTCAGCGCAATTAGCTGGGAACGTCGCGGCTCAATTCTTCCAGGCTACCCATCTTGCCTTCACCGACATTCATCGAGGTGCAGGTTCCCGTGGGAACCAGTTTCCAAGCATTGCCTTGAAAATCAATGGTCGACGTACCTGAACAGGTCGTACCGGCACCGGCTTTGCAATCATTCTTGCCCTTTAGGGCGACGCCAAAACATTTTTCCTTCGCCGCGGCCTGTGCATCGCTGATGGAAACAACAGTCGTTGCGGAAACGGCGGCGGCAACGGCGCCAGCGAGGGACAGTGCGGTGAGGGTGTTGGTTCTAGAGGCCATTTATTCAAATCTCCCAAGGATGTTTTTCGGTCCGTAGACCAGACGACCCGTGGTGTCGGGTTGACCGGACTGTCGGTCATTGGCCGATAAATGTGAAATGAACAAAAAGCGAGAAGCCAGCACGTGTTTTCTCACGGTTCCGTGATCATTTTGATCGATCGCCGTTTGAGGTTATCTAATTGAAATATATACTGTAATTGATCTGAATTCGAGTAATCGCGGCAGCTCTTGTCACCCGACTGGTCTATCAGTGCGGGAACCAGGGTGAAGGCGGCGATGGGCTTCGTGAAGACAGGTCATCGGTGATCGTCGTGGCGGCGATTTCGGCTGCCCTGGATTGCCATTTGTTCTGATTGGCCAGATGATGGGTGGTCGCCTGAGGAGGGACAACATCAATGACGGATACGAAGGATACGGTGCTGGTCACCGGCATTTCCGGTTACATCGCCAAACATGTGGCTTTGCAGGTCGCCCAAGCCGGGTACAAAGTGCGTGGTACGGTGCGCAATGCCGCCAAGGGTGAGGATTCCCGCCAAACTTTGATTGACCACGGTGTCGGTGCCGATGACATCGAAATCGTTGAAGCTGATTTATTATCCGATGACGGATGGCAGGCGGCGGTTGCTGGCTGCCGCTACGTCCAGCATTTAGCCTCGCCATTCCCGATCGCTATTCCTAAAAATCCCGATGATCTGATCAAACCGGCGCGGGACGGAACCACCAGGGTCCTGACCCACGCGGCGAATGCCGGTGTTGAGCGCGCCGTGGTGACCTCTTCGGTGGCGGCCATCCTTTATGATAAGCCGTCGCCGTTTGACGAAACCGATTGGGCCGATGACGGTGGCCTTGAAAAATTACTGCCATATGCGGCGTCAAAGACCATCGCTGAGCGCACCGCCTGGGCGATTGCCAATAAACACCCCGATCTGCAAGTTGCCGTCGTCAATCCGGGATTCGTGCAAGGGCCGCCTCTCGACAAAGATGTGGAATCGAGCGCCGAAGGGATCCTGATGTTGATGAAAGGCAAGTATCCCGCCGTTCCAAAAATCACGTTTTCCTTCGTCGATGTCCGCGATGTCGCCGGCATTCATCTGGCCGCCATGGAAAGTGACCGGGCAGCCGGTGAGCGCTTCGCCGCCGTTTGCGGTCATGCATCCATGCTGGAAATGTCACAATTTTTATCCAAAGCCTTTCCGGCCTACAGAAAAAAATTACCAAGCCGGGAAATGCCGAATTTTCTGGTCAAGGCGATGGCGCTTGTTGATGCCGGCGCCAGATCGGTAAAAAACCAGCTCGGCAAAAAACCGACCATCACCACCCGAAAAGTCCATGATGTGCTGGGTTATGATTACAAATATTCGCCCGAACAGGCGATCATCGGCATGGGCGAAAAGCTGATCGCTTTCAAACTGGTGTAAGGCAACTCGGTTGATCCGGGCAAATTGGATAGCGCCATGAAACAAGACATCGTGCTGGTGACCGGCATTTCCGGTTTTATCGGCAAACACGTGGCCTTGAGCTTGGCCGGCGCCGGCTACCAGGTGCGCGGCACCGTACGCAATGTTGAAAAAGCCGCCCAAACCCGTCAGACGCTTGAGGCCAACGGCGTTGAATCGGACGCCTTGAGTTTTGTGGAAACCGACTTGCTGGCCGATGCCGGGTGGGCTGAGGCCATGGCCGGCTGCCGGTTTGTCATGCATGTGGCCTCGCCGGTCGCGGTTTCCATTCCCAAGGACCCCAATGACCTGATCCGACCGGCGCGGGAGGGAACGGAACGCGTACTCGCCCATGCCGAACAGGCCGGCGTGGAGCGGCTGGTTTTAACCTCATCGGAAGCCGCGATCCTGCCGTTCGGCAGCGGCAACGGCCATTTCAATGAAAGCTCCTGGGCCGATGAAGGCAAAGGCGAGTTGCCGCCCTATCCGGCCTCCAAAACCCAGGCGGAACGCGCCGCCTGGGCATTTGCCGAGGCCCATCCGAATATACAGATCGCCGCCGTCAACCCCTCCGTCGTGCTCGGCCCGCCCCTCGACAAAGACGTGGAATCCTCCTCGCTGCTGATTAAAGTGCTGATGGAAGGGCGCTACCCGGCAACGCCGAAACTGGATTTTGCCATCGTCGACGTGCGCGATGTCGCCAATCTACATGTTGCCGCCATGGAGCACCCGGCCGCCGCCGGCAAGCGCTTCGTCGCCTCCAATGACCATCTGACCATGCTGGAAATCTCCAAAATTCTCGCCGACGGCCTACCGGCCTACGCTAAAAAACTACCGAAACGCACCATGCCCAACGCCTTGGTCTGGTTGATCGGCCTGTTCGACGCCGACGCCAAAGGCATCCGCCGCCAGCTCTCTGTTACCCGAACCGTATCGAACAAGCGGGCCGGCGAAGCGCTGGGGTTTGAATTCCAACATTCCGGCAAGGATGCGGTCGTCGCCATGGGTGCGCGGCTGGTGGAATTGGGGTTGGTTTGAGGAGCCGGCGGTATCGGGGCCCACCGGGCACGGTTGCGACATTTGATGGCGAGAACGACCGGTGCCGCCTTACCACCTCGTCACCCCAAGACTTGATCTTGGGGTCCATGCCGCTGACCCAACCTCATCCCCACCTGTGCAGGCGGAACACCGAGGTCGGCTACAGGCATGGATTGCCGGATCAAGTCCGGCAATGACGAATTACTGGATGGGGCTGAGGGGGCTCAGAGGACGCGCTCTTTGCCGTGAGTTCGCGTGGTAATTCCGCCCTGCGAGCCACCTCTCTTCTGCTCAGCCTACTCCGCCGCCTCGCTTTGCACAGCTTCAATCCGCGCCGCGCAATATTTGAACTCTGGGATCTTGCCGAAGGGGTCAAGCTGCGGGTTGGTGAGCCGGTTGGCGGGGGCTTCGTTGAAGCAGAAGGGGATGAACAGCACGCCTTCAGGCACGTCGCGGTCGGCGCGGATCATCAAGTCGACGGCGCCGCGCCTGGTGGTGACGCGGGCGGTGTCGCCGGGGTTTAAGCCTAAGCGGACGACTTCGCGTGGGTTGATGGCCACCGTTGGCGTCGGCTCGATCTGGTCGAGCACCGACGACCGCCGGGTCATGGCGCCGGTGTGCCAATGTTCCAGCATGCGGCCGGTGGTGAGCACCATGGGGAAGGCGTCATCGGGCATTTCATCGGGCGGCAGCAGGTCGGCGGCGACCACACGGCCACGGCCGCCAGCGCGGGGGAAACCACCGCCGAATAAAATAGCATTACCGGGCTTGTCGACCGCGTCGGCCGGGTAGGTGACGGCGCCTTCGGCCTCCAGACGTGACCAGGGAATGTTGTTTAAGGACGGCATCACCTGCTGCATTTCGCCATAAACATCCGACACGTCCGCGTAGGACCATTCGCAGCCGATGCGGTTGGCGAGATCGACAATGATTTGCCAATCTTGGCGCGCCTCACCGGGAAGCGGCAGAACTTGGCGACCGATCTGCACCTGGCGATTAGTGTTGGTGTAGGTACCGGATTTTTCCGCATGTGACGACGCCGGCAGCACCACGTCGGCGTGCCAGGCGGTCTCCGTCAGGAAGATATCCTGAACCACCAGATGATCGAGCTTGGCGAGCGCCTGGCGAGCGTGGATCTGGTCCGGGTCCGACATCGCCGGATTTTCGCCCATGATATACATGCCGGTAATGTCGCCGGCATGGATGGCATCGAGAATTTCCACCACCGTCAGGCCGCGCTCACGATCGAGCGGCTGGCCCCAAAATTCTTCATAGCCGGCGCGAATATCGTTAGCCTCGACGCTTTTATAATCAGGATAAAACATCGGGATCAGACCAGCGTCGGAGGCGCCTTGCACATTGTTTTGACCGCGCAGCGGGTGCAGCCCGGTGCCGGGTCGACCCACATGGCCGGTTGTCAGCGCCAGGGCGATCAGACAGCGGGCGTTGTCCGTGCCATGGGTATGTTGCGAAATACCCATGCCCCAGAAAATGATCGACCGTCCGGCGGTGGCGTATGCCCGGGCGACGGTGCGGATGGTGTCCGCATCAATGCCACAGATCGGTGCCATTTCCTCCGGGGTGAAGTCGGCGACACCGGCTTTTAACGCGGCGAAATCTTCCACATGGGCCTGGATATATTGATCGTCGGTGAGGCCCTCCGTGATGATCACGTTGAGCATGGCATTGAGCAGCGCCACGTCCCGGCCGGGCGTAAATTTGAGCGCATGGGTGGCGTGGCGCATCAAATCCTGGCCGCGCGGATCCATGACAATCAAAGTCGCGCCGCGCTTGGCGGCTTGTTTGAGGTAGGTCGCCGCCACCGGGTGATTTTGCGCCGGCCGGGCGCCGATAACGATGATGCAGTCGGCGTCGCCCGCGGCTATGAACGGCGCCGTCACCGCGCCTGATCCGATGCCTTCCATCAAGGCGGCGACCGACGAGGCGTGGCACAGCCGGGTGCAATGATCGACATTGTTGGTGCCGAAACCCTGGCGCACCAGTTTTTGCACCAAATAGGCCTCCTCGTTGGAGCCTTTGGCGGAACCAAATCCGGCGAGCGCGCTTGATCCTTTGTCATCGCGAATGGTTGCTAATCCGGTGGCGGCGCGTTCCAGCGCTTCTTCCCAGCTGGCTTCACGGAAAATCGCCGACGGGTCGGTTGGATCGATCACCATGTCGCCGGCCTTCGGTGCATCGGCGCGACGGATCAGCGGTTTGGTCAGGCGATGCGGGTGGCCCACGTAGTCGTAGCCGAAGCGGCCCTTGACGCAGAGCCGGTTTTCATTGGCCGGACCGTCGCGGCCATCGACCTGGACGATTTTATCATCCTTGACCGCGACCCGGGTCTGGCAGCCAACACCGCAATATGGGCACACGGTATCGATAAACCGGTCAGCCCAGACAACGCGTTTTTGCGCCGCTTCATCCATCAATGACTTCTCAAAAAGTGCCCCGGTCGGGCAGGCCTGAACGCATTCGCCGCAGGCGACGCAGGTGGAGGCGCCCATGGCGTCGGCGAAATCAAACACCGGCACGGTGTGATGGCCACGTTTAGCCATACCGAGCACATCATTGACCTGCACTTCCCTGCAGGCACGCACGCACAGGCCGCATTGAATGCAGGCATCGAGATTAACAGCAATGGCGGCATGGCTGATATCTGCACCGATGGCGGCGCGGGCATCATAGCGGCTGGACGCAACACCCATGGCGCCGGCCCATTGCCAAAAATCTGAATCCGGATTCGGACCTTCATTCTTTGCCGGTTGATCGGCCGCCAGCAGCTCAAAAACCATCTTGCGGCTTTTTTCCGCCCGCTCCGAACCGGTCTTGACCACCATGCCGGCGCTTGGCTGACGCTGGCAGGAGGCGGCCAATGTGCGCTCGCCGTCGACTTCGACCATGCAGGCCCGGCAATTGCCGTCGGCGCGGTAGCCCGGTGCATCCTTAAAACACAAATGCGGGATCGTCGTGCCGGCACGCTTGGCCACCTGCCAGATGGTCTCGCCAGGGGCAGCATCCACCTCCCGGCCGTCCAGAACAAAGCGGACGTTATTCGTCATTTTAGGCTGTCCTTGAACTCAACCTCGACAAACACGAATTCAAAGTCGTTGGCGTTGATGACATCGTGTTCAACACCGACCTCGCGGCTATAGGGCACGCCGGTTGTCAACTCAGCCATGGTCGCTTCGCCATCGGGGCCGATAATCTTCAAGGTTCCGGTGGTGCCAGGCACCACTACATAATCCATTTCATGGCGATGCCAGCCGGTAGCGGCACCGGGCGCGAACCGCCATTCGGTGACCCGCATACGGTCGTTATCGATGAAAATCGTTGGCACGGCCTCGGTCATCACGTGTCCTCCGGAAAATATTTACGCCAGGCGCGGACCGGATTGGGGGCGGCTTGGCCCAACCCGCAAATGGACGCGTCGGCCATCACCTGGCAAAGATCTTCAACCGCCGCGGGATCAGCATCGCCGGCCTGTAACAGGCCGGTCATCTTTTCGGTGCCGACCCGGCATGGGGTGCACTGACCACAGCTTTCATGTTCAAAAAACCGCATCAGGTTGAGCGCCGCGTCCTTGACGGAGTCCTGATCCGATAAAACCACCACCGCGTGGGAGCCAACAAAACCGCCATGCGGTTCGAATGTGCCGTAATCGAGCGACAGATCGGCCATCGATGCCGGAAATATGCCACCCGATGCGCCGCCGGGCAAAAAGCCCTTCAGGGTGTGGCCATCGGCCAAGCCGCCGCAATGATTGTCGATCAAAGCCTGCACTGAAATACCAGCCGGTGCGCGTTTAACACCGGGTTCCTTGACCCGACCAGAAACCGAATAAGACCGGAAGCCCTTGTGACCTTCCTGGCCCTGATCGGCGAACCAGGCGGCGCCGTGCTCAACGATATCGCGCACCCAAAACAGCGTTTCCACATTGTGGTTTAACGTTGGTTTTCCAAACAGGCCGGCCTCGGCGATGTAGGGTGGCCTTTGGCGTGGTAGGCCGCGTTTGCCCTCAATCGATTCCAACATCGCCGATTCCTCGCCGCAGATATAGGCGCCAGCTCCGCGGCGAAGTTCCAGCCCGCAATGGGCGGTCAGACCGGCGGCATCCAAGGCGTCGATTTCGGTTCGAAGGATCGCCAGCACGGCGGGATATTCATCGCGGATATAAATGTAGCAGCGCTCCGCCTCGACGGCCCAGGCGGCGATCAACGCGCCTTCCAGCATACGGTGCGGATCGCTTTCCAGGTAGATCCGGTCTTTAAAGGTGCCCGGCTCACCTTCGTCACCGTTGACGGTCATCAGTCGGGGTCCGGGGAAACTGCGCACGATCGACCATTTGCGTCCAGACGGAAAACCGGCGCCGCCCATGCCGCGCAGGTCAGCATCCGACAAGGTATCGATAACAGCTTCCGGCGTGCGATCGCCGTTCAAGCAGGCCTGCAGGGCGTGATAACCACCCCCGGCGCGATAGGCATCAAGGCCGATGTAGTCCGGGATTTGGACGCTACGATCGCCAGCGGCGATGACGGCGGCGACTTGGTTTACGTCCGCCTGGTCCACGGCCCGTTTGCCGACTTGGGCGACAGGTGCCTCGGCGCAACGTCCCATACACGGCGCGCGGACGATGCGGGTGTCTGACGGATCGACATATTCGCCCAATTCAGAAATCAGCTTCTCCGCACCGGCCAGCTGGCACGATAGAGAATCGCAGACCCGAACGGTGACCGCCGGTGGCGCAGCCTCGCTTTCCTTGATGATATCAAAATGGTGATAAAAGCTCGCGACCTCATAGACTTCCGCTTGGGAAAGCCGCATCTCATGGGTTAAGGCGCGCAGGTGCCGGGCATTTAGGCAGCCGAAATGGTCTTGTAGCAAATGCAGGTACTCAATCAGCAGATCCCGCCGGCGCGGCCTGTCACCCAGCAAGGCAACGACTTCCGCCAGCGCCGTGTCATCAAGCTGCCTCCCCTTCGGGGTCGACCGTCCCTTGCGGCGTCCGCTGCCTGGATTATTTGTGCTGCCATCGGCCATCGATTTGATCTGCTCTTAGAAATTGTTTTGGCGACACTACCCGCATCGACGCCGCCATCCTAGTCCGCCAATTCGTCGTTCAGATACCATGGCTGCGACGCCGGATGATCTGGTGCCGTCGTGACCATCTTATCCCCAACGCCAAAAGTCGTTGCCTTCCTGAGTATAGAAGCGCGCCAGCACCATTTTGTGGACTTCCGAGGCGCCATCGACAATGCGGGCCGCTCGGGCATAACGGTATATCCATTCCAACACCGTATCCTTGGAATAGCCGCGCGCGCCATTGAGCTGAATCGCCGTATCGGCGGCCTTGTGCAGGGTATCGGCCACATGCACTTTGGCCATTGAAACTTCCTTGCGGGCATAATCGCCGGTATCAAGCATCCATGCGGCATTCATGGTCAGCAGGCGGGCGACCTGGATGTCATGGGCCAGTTCGCCCATCTTCAATTGCACCGATTCCCGGTCAGACAGCTTCTCACCGAAGCCTTCGCGATAGGCGATGTAATCAGCGGCGATTTCCATGCAACGTTTGGCCAAACCGGTCCAGCGCATGCAATGGGTCAGCCGCGCCGGGCCCAGACGGATCTGGGTGATTTTCAAGCCATCACCGATTTCCATCAACCGGTCGGCATCATCGATTTCCAGGCCATCGAATTCCAGTTCGCAAACGCCGCCATGTTCATCTGGACCCATGTTCTCAATGCGCCGGACAATCCGCCACCCCGGTTGGTCGCGGTGAAACATGAAACCGGATAGATGCCGGCGCTTTTGGTCCAGGTCAGCATCGGTGCGGGCCATCAAGATAAAATGGCTGGCTGTGGCGGCGCCGGAGATAAACCACTTATGGCCATAGATTTTCCATTTGTTGCCATGGCGCTCCGCCCGAGTGCGCATCATGCCCGGATCAGAGCCGCCGCCGGGATGGGGTTCGGTCATCACGAATGAGGAATTGACCTTGCCGTCGATGATCGGCTGTAGCCAACGGTCCTTCTGGTCTTCGGTGGCGATCATGCTCAAAACCCGCTGATTGCCGTCGTCTGGCGCGTTGCAATTAACAATGCACGGCCCGAAGATCGACCGGTTGGCCTCCTCGTAGAATACTGCCTGTTCGGCCATCTTCAGGCCAAGTCCACCGCGCTCCAACGGCATTTGTGGCGCCCACAATCCCGCAGTCTTGGCCAGTTCGCGCAATTCGTCGCGCTTGGCCATTTTGATGTTTTGAAACTCGTTGTAATTGGCCTTATCGGCCTCCAGCGGGATAACTTCTCTCTCGATGAAGGCCCGCAATCTCAGACGCAATTCGTCCAGTTGGGGCGTGATGGTAAAATCCATGACCGTCCTTTCAGCGCACCAGTTTAGTGCGTTGTTCCATGATTTCAGTGCGACTTAAATTGCGGAATGACCCGTTCGCCCATGAGGCGGACCGCCTCGGCTGGATCCGGGCCGATCGGACCGCCCAGATTAATATGCGTGACCCCCATTTCAGCCGCTGCCTCGATGCGCGGAATAATGTCTTGCGGTGATCCCGCCAGGCCGAGCTTGAACATATTGCCGCCGACGGCAGCCTGCGCCGCGTCATAGCGGGCATTATCGATGTGGCCGCGAATGTCGGAAAAGTCCGCCCGCGACAGGCCGATCGTCGCCATGGCGCCATCTTCCAGATAGGGACCGAAATAGGCCGCCATCGGCCGCAGCAGATCCTGCGTGCCTGAGCCATCCGCCGAAAGCGAAAGCCAGGCACAGCCGCAAATATCGACGGCTTCTGCTTTCCGCCCGGCCGCCGTCGCGCCGGCTAAAATAGGAGCAGACATATAAGCCGACGATTCTGGCGGTGTGATCATCGGCAGGCTGCCATTGCCGATTTCGCCTGAAAGCGTCATGTATTCAGGACCGAACCCGGCGACATAAATCGGGATTTCCCGCCGGTAGGGTTCAAACCGCAGATAACATTGGTCCGACCAGGAAAATTCCGACGTCTCACGGGCCACCACCTCGCCGGCAAAAAGAGCGCGGATCATTTCCACCGACTGGCGGGTACGCTCAATGACTTCTGTCGCGTCGTGTCCGGTCCAGCCGACCATATCCCGCGTGTGCAGGCCGAGGCCAAGAATTGAGCGCCCCTTCGACAGATCATCCAAGGTTGCGATAAAACTGGCGATCTCCGACGGATCGGTGGTGTAGGGGTTGGTGCCGACCGTGCCGATCTGGATGCGGTCGGTGTGTTCGGCAACCGCCGCCATCATCACCCAGGTATGGCGCATGAAGGGGTCGTGGGGGAACCAGACAGAATCAAATCCCACCTTTTCAGCCAGCACCGCCAGTTCAACCAACTGCCGCGGAGAGCCGACATATTCAATCAGGCGCAGGCCGAATTTCATCGTCAGATCCAGTTCAATTGACGCGTTAATGTCAAAGCGATGTCACCAGGTGCCCACCATCGACGGGAATGGTCGTGCCGGTCATGAAGGACGAGGCGTCGGTGGCCAAAAGTAGGAATGGCCCGTTCAATTCGGTAAGATCACCCGGCCGCTTGATGGGGTTTGCGGCGAAGGATTTCATGCCTTCTTCGCTGGTCAGGAATTCCTCGTTCATCTCGGTGATGAAGTACCCCGGCGCCAGGGCGTTGACGCGAATACCGTGGCGGCCCCATTCCAATGCCAGTGCTTTAGTCATCTGCACAACGCCGGCCTTCGACATGGCATAGGCGGTCAGCGCCTTGCCGACGCGAAAACCCAAAATCGAGGCAATGTTGATGATATTGCCGCCGGATCCGGCCTCCGACCAGTGCCGGGCAACCTCCACCGCCATCAGCCAGACGCCGCGTAAATTGGTGTCGAGCACCCGGTCATAATCAGCCGCCGTCATATCAAGTGAAAAACCGAGACCGCTGATACCGGCATTGTTGACCAGCACGTCCAGGCCGCCAAGATTTTCAAAAACGTCTTCCACGCAGGTTGTCACCGATTGTGGGTCGGTCACATCCAAGGCGAACGCCGTTGCCGAAGCAGCACCGGCTTCCGTTAGCCTTTTGACAAAATTCTCCAGCCGGTCGACCCGGCGTGCGGCTACCGCCACATGGGCGCCGCAGCTGGCGGCAAGCAGGGCAAAATGCGCCCCCAGGCCACTTGAGGCGCCGGTGATAAGAACCCGTTTTCCGGCAAGTTTTAGTCCAAGATCCATTCTATTTTTCTCTCAATTCGGTCATTTTTCGCACCAGATTTCTGGTCGATGCGCATGTCAGGGAAATTTCAATTCTGTTCGTCTGGCAACCGGCCACCAGCTTTTGCCAGGGCGTCGGGGGTATCCAAATCCTGACCGACAACCGGTCCTAATTCCACCTCCACCACGGCTTCCGGATTACCGCCGATCAGATGGCGGCCGCCGACGTCGCCATGGACTTCGGCAAGGTCGGCAAAAAACCGCCGCGACCACAATACCGGATTGCCGCGTTTGCCGTTATGGGTCGGCAACACGATTAAGGCGCCGGTCGCCGGTTGATAGGCCTCAATGAGCCGGTCGACGTCGTCAGCAGTCACGAATGGCATGTCACCGAGCAAGAATATGGCGGCGTCGCACCCATCCGGAATCTGCGCTAACCCCGCCCGCATGGAGGTAGAAAGACCGTCGGCAAAGTCGGGGTTATCAATCAGTTCAACGTCAAGACCGGCAAGGGCTTCGGCGATTTGATCATGCATATGGCCGGTGACGACGATAACGTGGCTGGCGCGGCTTTGCAGCGCCGTCACCGCAGCGATGCGTACCAACGGTACGCCGTCCATGGTGGCCAACATTTTGTTCGGACCGCCCATGCGGCTAGACCGCCCGGCGGCCAAGACGATTGCCGCCACATCTTGCCCGGCCGTGGCCGGTGCCGCGCGTGGTTGCGGCCTGGAGACGATTTCCATCAACAATCCGCCGACCCCCATTGCGGTCAAATCAGCGCCGGTAACCGGCAGATCGGCCAGTAACCGCTGCAGCACCCAATCAAAGCCATTTTCCTTTGGCGAACGGGCACAGCCCGGGGCACCGATCACCGGCTTGCCGGCAAGCTGCCCAATCAGCAACAGGTTCCCCGGATCAACCGGCATGCCGAAATGATCGATCGAACCTCCGGCCAGCCGTATAGCGGCGGGGATGACATCATCGATATCGACCACCGCGGAAGCGCCGAAAATGATGATCAGATCCGCATCATTCATGCTCTCAGAACTTAGCGCATTGGCCAGTGCCGCCGGTTCATGGGGCATGCGGTCTTGATGGATGATTTGCGCCTCGGCGATCGCCAGCCGCTCGGCCAACACCTTGACGGTTTTATCGACCACGCTCGGTTTCAAACTGGCCAGCGTGGTCGATAAAACCGCGATGTTCTTGGGGTGAAACGGTGCGACGCTGACCGCTGGTTGCGAGCCGGCCAACACTTTTTCCGCCGCGTCGACCTTGGCTTGCGAAACGGCAAATGGGATAATTTTTGCAGTGGCGATCATCCGGCCTTTTTCGATCGCCGCAAAGGCGGGCAACGTTGCAAATGTAATCGCCGGATCAAGCCCGTTGACCGCATCGATGGCGGCGGCGTCGACCTGTAGAATACCGGCGGCTTCGGCAAATATATTGGCCCGGCCGGTAAAGGGCGGATCAGTTCGGGCATGGTCGCCTGCCGCCGCTTGGGCGATGCGTTCGGCGGCGTCATCTTCATGCAGATCATCATCATCCAAACGGGCGGCGATAACATGACTGATCCCGGCCAACATCAAATCGGCGCAATCATCGGCCGTCAGCCGGGCGCCTTTTTTGATCACCCGGTTAGGTATGGAAACCGAATGGGCATTGATGGCGCCGAACGCGTTATCTACCGGTATCTTGCCAAACTTCACGCCGCTTCACCGGCCACGGGTTCAGCCAGAGCTTCCACCGGCCGCCGGCGCCAGGCTTCGATGATTTGCGCCAGTACCGCGACAGCGATTTCCGCCGGCGACTGAGCGCCTAGATCAAGACCGATCGGGGCATGAATGCGGGCCAGATCAGCCTCACTGACCCCGGCTTGCGTCAACCGTTCAATCCGCTTGGCGTGGGTCTTGCGGCTGCCCAGGGCGCCGACATAAAAGCATCCCTGCAGCAGGCCATGTTTGAGCGGGAAATCATCGATCTTCGGATCATGGGTCAGGGCGGCAAGAGCGGTGAACCGATCGACAGCCAATTGCGCCCAAATGTCTTCCGGCCACTCGGCCAGCAAATCCGTATCGGTAAATCGGCTATCGGTGGCAAATGCAGTGCGCGGATCGATAATGGTCAGATCAAAGCCGGCAATCCGCGCCATCGGCGCCATCGCCTGGGAAATATGCACCGCACCGATAATCACCAGCCTAGGTGGTGGCACATGGACGGTTAGAAACAGGTCACCGGACGGGCTTTCGATCATGGCCGATTTCGTCGAGCGAAAATGCTTGGCAAGGTCGGCGGCGATCGGGTCATCATTGCCGATCCCGCCTTCATGGACCAGCCGCTGAGCCCCGCCGTCAACCGGCGTCACCATGATCACCGCCTGCCGTTTGGCGCGGGCGGCGTTGAGTTCTTTTAAAAGCTGAAGATCCACGCGACGTCCCCCGTCTACTCGACTTTTTCGACCCAAACGCGGATCTTGCCGCCGCATGACAGGCCAACCCGCCAGGCGGTTTCATCGGCGACACCGAATTCCAGCATCCGTGCCGCACCCTCGTCGATCACTTCCAACGCCTCACCGACGACGGCACCTTCGACACAGCCGCCCGAAACGGACCCTTCGAAATTGCCTTCGCCATCAATCACCAAGTGGCTGCCGGTAGGCCGGGGTGCCGATCCCCAGGTCTGAACTACCGTCGCCAATGCCACGTCGCGGCCCTGTGTCCGCCATTGTTCTGCGATGGCGAGGATGTCGGTGTTGTCGGTCAGTCCAGATTCCAACGCTGTCATCGGATCGGATCCTTCATTCACTATGCCGGCGAAAGTGTTCGCCTGTTCTATGTCAAGATAATGAACCAGCCGGCGGTTTCAAAGCCCGACTTTGCCTGGAACCGCATTCTAGGCCTGATTTTTGATTGGCACTTGATTGGATCGGTCGATTTGGCGTAGGTCGAATGCACGCATTTATTGATTATATTGCCGAAGAATTATGACTCAGCCATCAGATGAATCCCCGACCACGCCCGCCAATCCCACTGGCATCGACGCCTACAAGCCGCTTGAAATCGCCAACCGGGTCGAAGAGGCCGGCGTCGCTAAAACCAGATTACCAACGTTAAGCATCGCCATGCTCGGGGTGCTGGCCGGTGTGTTCATCGCCTTTGGCGGCATGTTCTACACTTTGGTGATGACCGGTGCCGATGCCGGATTTGGCCCGTCGCGCCTGCTCGGCGGTATCGCCTTTTCACTGGGACTAATTCTGGTGGTCATTGCTGGCGCGGAGTTATTCACCGGCAACACCCTCATCGTCATGGCCTGGGTCGATCGCCGTATTTCAACATTGGCGTTGATGCGCAACTGGATCGTGGTTTATGTCGCCAACCTGATCGGTTCACTGATCATGGCGGCGTTGTTTGTGGCGGCCGGTTCACTAGATATGGCCGGTGGCGCGGTCGGTGAAACGGCAGCAAAGATCGCCACCGGCAAGCTGGCTTTACCGTTCGACCAGGCGTTTGTGCGCGGCGCGCTGTGTAATGCACTGGTCTGCCTGGCCGTCTGGCTGACCTTCGCCGCCCGCAGCGTCATCGGCAAGATATTCGCGATTATTTGGCCTGTAACAGCCTTCGTGGCGCTGGGTTTTGAACACTCCATCGCCAATATGTATCTCATTCCAGTCGGCATAGCGGCCGGTGCGCAAGGCAGTGCAATGGACGTGCTGGGCAACCTGGTACCCGTAACACTCGGTAACATTGTCGGTGGCGCCGGAGGTGTGGCAATGAGTTACTGGGCGATTTACCGGCGTGGAAATTATTAGTTTGGAAGTACCTGAAGCCGGCCCACTCCCCCGTCCCAACCACCCATAGATGGTACCCTCAGGGGTGGTTGGGACGGGGGAGTGGGCCGGCTTCAGGTACTTCCAGCTAAAATCAAAGCACCAAAACCGAATCTGCCCAAATCAACTACTCCGCGGCTTCCGATGCAATCGGGGCGGCTTCGCGGACGGCGGCGTCGACGTGGTTTTCAAACTTGGCGAAGTTCTCAATGAACATCGATACCAGGCGAGAGGCCTGGACGTCATAGGCGCCGCCATCGCTCCAGGTGCCGCGCGGGTCGAGAATTGCGCTATCGACACCAGGCACAGACACCGGGACGTCAAAGCCGAAATTGGCGTCGGTGCGGAATTCCGCATCGCGCAGCGAGCCATCCAAGGCGGCGGTTAGCAGCGCCCGCGTGGCTTTGATCGGCATGCGTGATCCAATGCCATAGGCGCCGCCGGTCCAGCCGGTATTAACCAGCCAGCAATCGACCTCATGGCGAGCGATCATATCGCGCAGCAAATTGCCATACTCAGTCGGGTGGCGCGGCATGAAGGGTGCGCCGAAACAGGTTGAAAACGTCGCCTGTGGCTCCGTCACGCCCTTTTCGGTACCGGCGACCTTTGCCGTATAGCCGGATAGGAAATGATACATCGCCTGGGCCGGGGTCATTTTGGCGATCGGCGGCAGCACACCGAAGGCGTCGGCGGTCAACATAATGATGTTTTGCGGATGGCCGGCATGGCCACTGACGCTGGCATTGGGAATATAATGCAGCGGATAGGCGCAGCGGGTGTTTTCTGTCTTCGAATCGTCGTCGAAATCCGGTACCCGGGTCTGCGGATCAAGCACAACATTTTCCAACACGGTACCAAAGCGTTCCGTGGTGGCGAAAATTTCAGGTTCGGCTTCCCGCGACAAACGAATGGTCTTGGCGTAGCAACCACCCTCGAAATTGAAGATACCGGCTTCGCCCCAGCCATGTTCATCGTCACCGACCAGCGTCCGATTTGGATCGGCCGACAAGGTGGTCTTACCGGTGCCTGACAACCCGAAGAATACGGCGGCGTCACCACCGGGACCGACATTGGCCGAACAATGCATTGGCATGACACCTTGCGGCGGCAGCAGGTAATTGAGCACCGTAAACACGGATTTCTTCATTTCGCCGGCATAGGAGGTGCCGCCGATCAGAACGATATTTTTCTCAAAATTACAGGCAATAACCGTTTCCGAATTAGTGCCGTGACGGGCTGGGTCGGCACGGAAATCCGGTAGGTCGATAATCGTTAATTGCGGCACGAAAGACGCCAGCTCATGGCGCTCCGGGCGGATCAACAGATTGCGGATGAACAGTGAGTGCCAGGCAAATTCCGTAAAAATGCGGGCATTGATGCGGTAACTGGGATCAGCGCCGCCGTAAAGGTCCTGGGCGTAGAGCTCCTTGCCCTCAGCATGCGCCAGGAAATCCTGGTAAAGCAGGTCAAATTGTTGCGGGGAAATATCGGCGTTGTTATCCCACCAGATTTGATCGGCATTGGAGTCGGTTTTGACGACGAACTTGTCTTTTGCCGAGCGGCCGGTATGTACCCCGGTTTCCACTACCAAGGCGCCGCCGGCGGCGATTTCGCCCTCATTGTCGGCGATGGCGCGCTGGTAAAGTTCCGGCTCGACCAGGTTCCAGTTCACGGCGCTCAGATTGCGAAGACCAATCGAATCAGCGCCGATGGCATCGTTGCGTTTGCCGGTTTCCCTCACTGCAAACTCTCCCGGATTCTTCCAGCGACAGGTTGGTCTTTGATCCGACTGACTTAACCGCCAGTCCGCCTTCCAAAGCCGTCCTGTATGTCAGGTAAATGACCATAAAAAGTTGGCCGGACCCTAAGAGAGGTCCAGGCAGGAAACAAGGTCCATTTTGTCCTATCCATACCTATTTCGACATTTTTGCCTAACGGGCGGTGCTAAATCGATTTAACCGTCTTATTCCATCGCCGGATTCGGCGATTGCAACACCATATTGGCGGGCAAATCGACGATCCGGCCGAATCCGGCCACCAGGTGCACGGTTTCCAGTGCCAGCCGGTAAAACTTGAAATCGGTAAAGTCGCAATATGACCGGGCATCTGGGTAGCGATCCAGAAAGCATGCCCGAGCGGCAGGATCATCCGTCGCCGTCAGAATTCCCGATAGTGAGATGCGTGCGCCCTGCAAGGGATCGTCGCAATCTCGTTCCTCGATCATAATCGACGCCCGTGGTTCGGCCCGCAAATTGGCGCAATGCACCGCCAGATCAGACAACAAGCAAATCGGGCTGCCGTCCGGTTCGGTGGCCAGGGTAATCAGCGAGGCAAATGGGGCGCCACTTTGCGGCATCACCGTTGCAAGCGCCACCGAAGTGGCTTCACACAGCAACTTTCGGGTCGTGGCGACAGCATCAAAATTGTCAGTTTCTTTCATGGTTTTACTCTGCCATGGACGACAGACAATAAACAATGGCCGTAAACCAGTTGCACTATTGGCGATGGCATCGGGATTAATATGTATGTTAAGAACTGACCTGGGGCTGGACGTTCAATTCGCACGGCATCTTAGATTCTATGATCGGCCAACCGGGGCACGGTGGGGCGGGGTATTGCCGCGACCCGGCGAATTTGTGGAGTGATAACGATGATCATGTATTCAAGGGAACTCACCGTAAACTGGGGCGAATCTGATCCCTTCGGGTTGGTCTACTTCCCCTTGATGCTGGCGTGGTTCAACGACACCGAACACGAATTGCTGCGGGCTTTGGGGTTTCCCACCAACAAGCTGATTGCCGAGCGCCGGACGGCCTTCGTCATGGGCGACATTCATTTCCGGTTTATCGGCCCGGCCGCCTATGGCGACCGCATTCGCACCATCATTCAATTGGCGAAAATGACCAAGACCACGTTGCATTGGGATTGTAAGGCGGTTCAGACCTCCGACGGTTCAACGGTGACGGAGGGGCGAGCTATTCGCATTCACGCCCAGATCCAGGAAGACGGCAATCTCAAAGCCGTCAATATTCCCGATGATCTGCGCAATGTCTTATCGCAGGCCGGATCTCTCATTCAAACGGAAGTTAAAAATAGCTCTGTCATGGATGACGATTAGCTTCCGCCGAAATGTAGTGTCGATGAATCGCTACCACGGTTGGCAATTTCGAGATTGACAAAACCACGCGGGGCGGCGGAGGTTTGCCCGTGATGTTTTCGCCTGCCTTTTTATTACTGCTTTAGGATTTTGAACCGGCTTCATGGATAACCAACCAGTAAGAGAGCGCCGCGATCCCGTGGCCGGCACGCTGGGCTGGCATATCCGCCGGACATTGGAATTGGCGCTGCCGATCATGGTGGCGCGCGCCGCATACTTGACGCTTGCTACTGTTGACACGGTCATGACCGGCTGGTCCGGGGCCGAAGAATTAGCCTATCTGGCCTTGGGAACCGCGCCACTTATCGCCATCATGCTGGTTGGCGTCGGCGCCGTTCAGGCGGTGTCGGTATTGACCGCCCAGGCACTTGGCGCCGGCACGCCGGAACGGGTAGGAGCGGTGCTGCGCAGCGGCCTTGTCTATGGCTGCCTGTTGGGGCTGCTGATCATGGGATTATCGGCATTGACCGGAGCTTTTTTCGCCGCCACTGGTCAGCTGCCGGAGTTGATCGATGGCGCGGTCAAGGTGGTCTGGCAATATGCCTGGGCGATGCCTGGCCTATTGATGTTCGTCGCCTGTGGGCACTTCCTGGAGGCCACCGAACGGCCCTATGTGGCCATGACCATCATGATCGTGATCAACATTGCCAATGTGCCGGCTAATGGCATTTTCGTGCTCGGTTGGGGTGACCTAGTGACGCCGTTGGGGGCGGAGGGCGCGGTGTTCACCAGCAGCTGGCTGCGCATGGGCGGGCTTGTCGCGATCCTCATCTACATCGCCAACAGTGCCCGCCGGGCTGGCGATCCACATAAATTGCTGATCCCCGGCAAAATCATCACCGCGTTACGCGAGGCGGTCAGCCCGATCGGCTTGAAACTGTGCCGCATCGGCATTCCCATGGGCTTGGCGCAAGGCGTTGAAAGTGCTGCATTCGCTTCCTTGATGTTGATTGCCGGGCGCATCGGCGCTGCCGCGTTGGCCGCCCATCAGGTGACGCAAACCATGATGTCATTGGCCTTCATGCTGGCGATCGGCATGATGTCGGCAACGGCCATCAGGGTTGGCAATGCGGTTGGCCGCGGCGATTCAGTTGGTGTGCGGCGGGCCGGATGGACCGGCATCGGCCTCGGTGGCGCCGTCGCATTGATCCCGATGATGTTTTTTATTGTATTTCCGGGCGAGATCGCCGCCATGATTACCGATGACCCGCAGGTCATATCGTTCGCGGTCGCAATGTTGATGATCGCCGCACTGGCATTATCGATCGATGCGATGATGGGGGTCAGCATCGGCGCGGTGCGTGGTCTGGGAGATGTTTGGCCGGCCTTTTTCATACAGATCGTGGCGTTTTGGATTATCTCGGTACCCTTGGCGGCCTATCTTTGCCTGTCGTTGGAAATGGGTCCGGTGGGGCTGATTTGGGCGATCCTGGTTGGCGTGATGATTTCATTTGCCGCGTTGGCGTTGCGCTTTTGGATCATCTCCCATCGCCCGATGCGGGCATTGTGAAAGATCGGATTGGCGCTAGGTCGCGGATCGATTAATCTAGGGTCTGAACTCAATTGGGAAATGGATCTGCGTTGGAGGCAAAATGGCTCAGTTCAAGGAGATAAACGCAGTCGATGCTGGCGCATCGGCGAGGCTTGTCGACGCCGAAATGGGCCATTTTGGTCCAACCCTTTCGGGCGGCGCGATAAATCGCTTCCACGGCGTTGAAATCTCCTCATTGGGCACCGCCCAAATCGGTCGATTTCGCCTTGTGGGCGGCGATTTCTTGTGCCGCGCAGTCCAATTCCCAATTGAGTCCAGACCCTAGTTGCCACAATTATCGCGCAATTGCCGGGTCTCAAGACCATATATTGATGACCAACACAGCAATTCTGGGAGACTGTTGACCACATGGCGACCATCGCTCTCGTCGACGACGACCGAAACATCCTGACTTCGGTCTCGATCGCTCTAGAATCAGAAGGCTATCGGGTGGACACCTATACCGATGGTTCATCGGCTCTGGACGGCCTGTCGGCCAGCCAGCCGGACCTGGCCATATTGGATATTAAAATGCCCCGTATGGACGGTATGGAATTGTTACGAAGGCTGCGCCAGAAGAGCGATATGCCGGTGATTTTTCTGACCTCCAAGGATGATGAAATCGACGAATTGTTCGGTTTCAAAATGGGTGCCGACGACTACATCCGCAAACCGTTCTCACAACGGTTGCTGGTGGAGCGGGTGAAAGCCATTTTGCGGCGTGGCCAGGGCCGCGAACCCGGTGCCGCCCGCGATTCCGATGCCGCCTCATCAGTCCTTGATCGCGGACATCTGTCGATGGATCAGGAACGTCATACCTGTATGTGGATGGGTAAGCCGGTGACGTTGACGGTGACGGAATTTCTCATCCTGTTCGCTTTGGCCCAGCGCCCCGGCGTGGTCAAAAGCCGTAATGCATTGATGGATGCCGCTTATGACGATCAAGTCTATGTTGATGACCGAACCATCGATAGCCACATCAAACGCCTACGCAAGAAATTCAAAGTCGCGGACAAGGAATTCGACATGATCGAAACTCTTTACGGGGTCGGTTATCGCTTCCGGGAAGGTTAGATTGAGGGTAAATGTCAGATTGCAGGTATGACCGTTAGGTTGAGGACTCATATTATGTGTTCATTCCGTTCAGCCTGAATGTCGGTTATAGGGACGAAAGCAGACGATGGACAGGTTGAACCTATTCAAGGCTGATTTCGTCCCTATAACCGACATTCAGGTTGAACCCGAAGGGCGGCGCGCTTTTGCCCGCGGCCGGCGTTACAAGCCTTTGAAAACCGAAAGGTTTCCTGCAGGCTTGTGCCTTGTCCGCAAACAAAATCACTGCCGCGGAATGGGCATATAATATGAGTCCTCAACCTAGGACCGACATCGACATTGCTGACAGGCAGGCGGAGACACCGCGCCAGACAACCGCGGCAGAGCCGGAACAACGGCTACGATCAGGCCTCCTGCCGCGCCTGGCCGGATATGTGCAGACCCTATTCACGTCCAGCCTGACCCGCCGCATAGTCGTCCTCAATCTGGCAGCCTTGGCTGCACTCGTTACCGGCATTTTGTATCTCAATCAGTTTCGTGCCGGCTTGATTGACGCCCGGGTGGAAAGCCTGTTGACCCAGGGCGAGATCATTGCCGGTGCCATCGCCGCCTCCACTCAGGTCGACATGGATCGCTTGCCGCTCGATCCGGAGCGGCTTTTGCAGTTAGAGGCCGGCGAATCCACCAGCAAGACCGACGATTGGTTGGGCGTACTGGAGTTTCCCATCAACCCGGAACGGGTGGCGCCGATCCTGCGCCGGGTGATTTCACCGACCAAGACCCGGGCGCGCATTTATGACTTTGAAGGCCTGCTGGTGATCGATTCACGTAATCTGCGGGCCCGAAGCGGCTTCCTGGAGTTCAATTTACCGGCGCCGATCGCGCCACAAAGCCCTTCCTATGTGGAGCGTTTGGTGCAGTGGATTAATGTCATGCTGCGCTCCAGCGATCTGCCGCCCTATGAGGATCATGGCCGCCACGGCAAAAAGTATCCGGAAGTGGAACGCGCCCTGGCCGGGTCGCCAGCCAGCATCGTGCGGGTCTCCGACAAAGGCGAATTGGTGGTATCCGTCGCCGTTCCGATCCGCCGCAAGGGCTCCATTTTAGGCGGCCTTTTATTGTCGACGGAGGGCGATGACATCGACCAGATCGTCCGCGGTGAGCGATTGGCTATCTTCCGGGTTTTTCTGGTTGCCGCGGTCGTGGCCGTCGTGTTGTCGGTGCTCCTGGCAAGCACCATCGCCGGGCCCATGCGCCGCTTGGCAGCTGCCGCCGACCGGGTGCGCCGTGGCGTCAAGGGCCGCGAACAAATCCCGGATTTTGCCGATCGTCATGATGAAATCGGCCACCTGGCCCGGGCTCTGCGGGACATGACCAACGCCCTTTATAACCGTATTGCCTCGATTGAAACATTCGCCGCCGACGTCGCCCATGAACTCAAAAATCCACTCACTTCATTACGCAGTGCCGTTGAAACGCTACCCCTAGCCAAAACCGATGATTCTCGTGACCGGCTGATGTCGGTTATTCAGCACGATGTCCGCCGGTTGGATAGATTGATCAGTGATATATCCGATGCCTCGCGCCTGGATGCCGAATTACAACGCGCCGATGCGGCGCCGGTTGATTTGGCCCGGCTGCTGGAAACCGTCGTTGAAATAACCCAGGACATGGCCGAGGAGGGCGATCCGCAATTGGTTCTCAAGGTCGCCCCGCACAATGATACGGCGGCCTACCTGGTGATCGGTCACGACAGCCGCCTGGCCCAGGTTGTGACCAACTTGGTTGACAACGCCCGGTCATTTGCCGCCCGTAACGGCACGGTGACCATCTCCATGGCTCGCGGCAAGAAAATGGTCTCGATCACCGTTGAAGACGATGGCCCAGGTATCCGGGCGGAAAATGTTGAGCGGATATTTGAACGGTTTTATACCGACCGTCCCGATGGTGAGGGCTTTGGCAACAATTCCGGTCTTGGGTTGTCGATCTCCAAGCAGATCGTTGAAGCCCATCGCGGCCGGATATTCGTCCAAAATCGGCCGATAGATGATGACCCACCGACAGCGACTGGCGCGCGGTTCAGCGTTCGCCTGCCGTCCGCATGACGACCAACATTCACGCAACGACGGTGCTGATCGGCGCCGCCGGAGTGTTAATCCGTGGCCCATCCGGCAGCGGCAAGTCCGCTTTAGCCGGTCGGTTGTTGGACGCCGCCGTCCGGCAAGACGTTTTTGCTGCCCTGGTTGCCGACGACCGCACTGATGTTTGCGCCCGCAATCAACGCCTCATCGGCAGTTGTCCGGCGCCGCTTGAAGGGTTGATGGAAGTACGGTTTTACGGTCTGGCGCGCGTGCCCTGGCAAAAAGCGGCGGTTATCCGATTGGTCGTTGACTTCGTCGACGCCGGCGCCGCGGATCGATATCCCGATGAAGTCGCCCACTGGGTGGCGTTGGAAGGCGTGCGCCTGGCCGCGATCAAACTGCCCGCCGGCGCCACGGAGGCTGATCAGATTATATTTCGATGCCTCAACGCCACTACCGATTGATGTTGACGGAGCATGGCAGTGCATTTGATGCCGCCTCTGGCGTTTTTTACTTGTCATGGGGTTGTGATCCGGCATGATGGGCGCCCGACCGCGCGGCAACCTAGTTTTGCGCGGCGTCAACAAGGATATTGCGAACAAGACATGATAGGTCTCGTCCTTGTCACACATGGCCGTTTGGCCGAAGAGTTCAGTGCGGCGCTTGAACATGTGGTCGGCCCGCAACAGCAAATCGACACGGTTTGCATCGGCGCTGATGATGATATCGAGCAGCGGCGCCAGGATATTCTTGACGCAGTAGCGCGGGTCGATGACGGCAAAGGTGTGGTGTTGCTGACCGATATGTTTGGCGGAACGCCGTCCAATCTGGCTATTTCTGTGATGGAATCAAGCGATGTGGAAGTCGTCGCCGGCGTCAATCTTCCGCTGTTGATCAAACTGGCGAGCGTGCGCGCTGACATGCCATTGAAAGAAGCGGTGAATGAAGCCCGGGAAGCCGGTCGGAAATATATCTCCGTTGCCAGCCAGGTCCTTGCTGGGCAGCAATGAACGCCCCTGCCTCACCTCAACCAGAGAAAGATTTTGTTCGCGACCTGCTGATCGTCAACAAGCGCGGCCTGCATGCCCGGGCTTCTGCACGCTTTGTCAAATGCGTTGAGCCATTTGACGCCGAAGTGGAAGTCGCCAAAGACGGTCAATCGGTCGGCGGTAATTCCATTATGGGATTGCTGATGTTGGCCGCGTCGCCAGGCTGCAGCATCCGGGTGACAACCCGCGGCGCCGAGGCGGAGGACGCCATGGTCGCCATCGTCGATCTGGTCGAGACCGGATTCGGCGAAGAATGCTGTTGATCACGCTTTTAACCGGTTCAATATCATAATATAAAGATTTCTTTATATCATCATTGTCAGATCGTCTTGGCTGTTGTATAAAGCCGGCCGAAATGGGCGTTTGGGCGCCAAGAAGCTCTGGCGTGAGGCCGGGCTGAATATTCTGGAGAACATAACAATGAGTAGTGCCAACGACTATGCGGTCGCCGATATCGGTTTGGCCGATTGGGGCCGTACCGAAATGGACATCGCCGAAACCGAGATGCCGGGCCTGATGGCTTTGCGCGAGGAATATGGCGCCTCCAAACCGCTAGCTGGCGCCCGTATTGCCGGCAGCCTGCATATGACCATTCAAACGGCGGTGCTGATTGAAACTCTGGTACATCTGGGTGCCGATGTCCGCTGGGCTTCGTGCAATATCTTTTCCACCCAGGACCACGCCGCCGCGGCAATCGCAGCAAGCGGTGTCCCGGTATTTGCCCACAAGGGTGAATCCCTGGAGGAATACTGGAATTTTGCCGACAAGATTTTCCAATGGCCGAATGGCGAAACCGCCAACATGATCCTTGATGACGGTGGCGATGCCACGTTGATGGTGATCCTTGGCGCCCAGGCCGAAGCCGACCCGTCGATTTTGGATAATCCGGAGAACGAGGAAGAAGTCGCGCTCTACGGCACTATCCGTGCACGGTTGAGCAGCACGCCAGGCTGGTTTTCAAAAATCCGTGACGCCGTCAAGGGCGTGTCGGAAGAAACCACTACCGGCGTTATGCGGCTTTATCAAATGCATGAGCGCGGTGATCTGCCGTTCCCGGCGATCAACGTCAATGATTCCGTCACCAAATCGAAATTCGACAATCGCTACGGCTGTCGGGAATCGCTGGTTGACGGCATTCGCCGCGCCACCGACGTCATGATGGCCGGTAAGGTTGCCGTGGTTTGTGGCTACGGTGATGTCGGCAAGGGCTCAGCCCAGTCATTGCTTGGTGCCGGTGCCCGCGTCGTGGTTACCGAGATCGATCCGATCTGCGCCTTGCAGGCGGCCATGGACGGTTTTGAAGTCCGGCCCTTGGATGAAGTCGCCTCCACCGGCGATATCTTCGTATCGGCCACCGGCAACAAAGACGTCATCACCCTCGACCACATGCGGGCCATGAAGGACATGGCGATCGTCTGCAATATCGGCCACTTCGACAATGAAATTCAGGTCGCCAACCTGCGCAATTTCAAATGGACCAACGTCAAACCGCAGGTCGACATGATCGAGTTTGCCGACAACAAGCGGATGATATTGCTATCGGAAGGCCGCCTCGTGAACCTCGGCAACGCCACCGGGCATCCGAGCTTCGTCATGTCGGCGTCATTCACCAACCAGGTGCTGGCGCAGATGGAGTTGTGGAACAAAAATGACGACTACGCCGTTGGTGTGCATGTGCTGCCGAAGCATCTCGATGAAATGGTCGCCCGGCTGCACTTGGAAAAACTCGGCGCCAAATTGACCGAACTGACGCCGGATCAATCGGAATATCTGGGCATTTCGCCCTCAGGGCCCTACAAGCCTGAACACTATAAGTATTGATTTAATACAACCGACATACAACATCTTGATCCGCGCGTGGCAACACGCGCGGATTTTCATTTTCTACGACACGGACTCTTTAGCGCGATTCTGAAAACCGGTACTGTGAAGTGATTCGTTTTATCGTCGGCAGATCGCCGGACGCCTCCCAGCGCTCCGGTTTCATGTCACACAGATCGGTGCTCGGAAGGGGCCTTCGACATGCCAGGACATGGCGGGGGACATAATTGGAGTCGGCCAGGCCGCTACGGGGCACTGCTTTGTTTCGCCACCCTGACGACCAGCCGACCCGCCGCCGCATCGATTTCCGCCGCCCTGCCGCTACCCGGCAATTACACCTTATCTGACTTACTCTATGCCGCCGCTTCCGCCGGCTCGATATTCTTTGCCTTGGTATGCGGTATCCTGCTCATCCGGCAACGCCAGGGACAGCGGGCGACCGCCCAGACCAATCAGACCGGTTCCGACCGATTGCGCCATCGGCTGGACCGCGCTGAATCACTGCTCGATGCCGCCGATCAACGCATCATCATTTTCGATCCAAGCGAGCCCGGCCCACTCATCCTTGGCAACTTAAGTGCCTGTGATGATCTTCCTGCCGACAAGGCAACATTCATCGCCTTCGGTCAGTGGATGACCGCCGATTCAGCCGGCCGCCTCGACCGGCTGACAGCGCGGCTGCGCGACCACGGCGAATCGTTCGCCACCACCGTTCAATCAAATGGCGGGCGGTTCCTGGAGGCCACCGGCCGGGTGGCCGGGCCACTGACATATATCCGGTTTAGCGAACTGACTGGTGAGCGGGCGGAATATGCCCAGCTCGTAGAGCAGCACGCTCGCCTGAAACGTGATGCTGAATCGATTGGCGCACTGTTGGAGGCCCTGCCTAATCCGGTCTGGGTACGCAACGATGAGGGCAAGCTTTCCTGGGTGAATGCTGCCTATGCCACCTATGTGGGCGCCGATTCCGCCGATGCGGCAACCAAGGACGGTCTAGACCTGCTGGATACCTCGGCGCAATCGAAACTGGCCGCCCAACATGCCTCCGACCAGGTGGTAACCGATTATTTGTCCGTGGTGACCGACGGCAAGCGCCGGCGATTTGATATTACCGACGTCCTCACCAAGACCGGCCAGGCCGGCATTGCCATTGATATTTCAGAGCTTGAACACGCCAAGGACGTTCTGCGACGGACCATCGATTTCCACGCCCGCACCCTGGACCAACTGGCGACGGCGGTGGCTATTTTTGGGCCCGATCGCAAACTGCGCTTTTATAATGCCGCCTATCAGACTTTGTGGGGTTTGGAGCCGGCGTTTTTAGAATCTGGCCCGGAAGACCCGGCCATTTTGGAGGAATTGCGCGCCAGTCGGAAACTCGAAGAACAGGCCGATTTCCGCTCCTGGAAGGCCGACATGATGGACGTCTACCGGTCCGTCGATGCCCGGGAGTTTTGGTGGCATCTGCCTGACGGCCAAACGTTGCGGGTGCTGGCCAATCCGCATCCCCAGGGTGGCGTCACCTATGTCTATGAGAACGTCACGGAAAAATTGGCGCTGGAAAGCCGGTTCAATGCATTGACGCGGGTCCAAGGCGAAACGCTCGACAACTTGTCGGAAGCCGTCATCGTGTTTGATCCCGACGGGCGGCTGCGGCTTTGGAATCCGGCATTTTCAGACATTTGGAAAATTGCCGGCTCGAAGCTTGACGAGCGCCCACATATATTAGAAATCGCCGAATGGTGTGGCGGCACCTCGAAAGATCCCGATGCCTGGAAGCGGTTGGTGGACGCCATTACCGCCATGGTCGATCAGCGCGGACCGGTGGCCGGCCGCATGGAACGCAGCGACAGGTCGGTTATCGATTATACCACCATGCCGCTGCCCGACGGGGCGACGTTGGCGACCTTCACCAACGTTACTGATAGCGTCAATGTTGAGCGGGCGCTGCTTGATAAGAACGATGCGCTTGAACAAGCCGGCGAACTGAAAAACGCTTTTATCCAACACGTGTCTTATGAGCTGCGCTCGCCGCTGACCAACATCATCGGCTTCGCGCAATTGCTGACCGACCCGAAGATCGGCCCGTTGAACGACAAGCAGCACGAATATACCGGCTTTATCCTGTCCTCATCCTCAGCCCTGCTGACGATCGTCAACGACATCCTCGATCTGGCAACCGTCGATGCCGGCATCATGGAACTGGAACTTCTGGAAGTCGATATCAGTGAAACCGCCGCCGCCGCGGTCCAAGGTCTCAAAGACCGGATTACAGAAAACGACATCACCTTTACGACAGATATTCCTGCCGATGTCGGCACCATCATTGCTGACGAAAAACGCGTCCGTCAGGTTCTGTTCAATCTGATGTCGAATGCCATCGCCCATTCCAACAAGGGCGGGACGGTGTATCTGGAGGCCAATCGCGACGGCAATCAGGTAGAAATTTCGGTGCGCGACGAGGGCGACGGTATTCCTGCCGATCAACTCGATATGGTGTTCGACCGCTTTGTTTCACGGGTCAGCGGCTCCGGCCGCCGGGGCGCCGGTTTGGGCCTGTCTATCGTTAAAAGTTTCGTCGAATTGCATGGCGGTACGGTGGAAATAAAATCGACTGTCGACCACGGTACGACAATTATCTGCCGGCTTCCCATGGAGCCCGATCTGCCGGCCTTTGCCGCCGCTGAATAGGCGGACAAATGATCGACGTACCGTCACCAACTAAAATCCACCTTGCCGATGAAATGGCCACCATCCGGTTCGCCGAAGATGTGGCCATGGCCCTCGCCCCGGGCGATGTCATCGCCCTGCAAGGCGACCTCGGCGCCGGTAAGAGCACATTTGCCCGCGCCTTGATCCGCACCCTTGCCGGTGAAGAAAACCTGGAGGTGCCGAGCCCCACCTTCACGCTGGTCCAGACCTATGACACGGCACCCTGCGCCATCGCCCATCTCGATCTTTATCGGATCGGCGATCCGGAGGATTTGACGGAAATCGGCTTTGATGAGCTAGCGGATGAATTCGCGCTGCTAATTGAGTGGCCAGAACATGCCGGCGGATACATCGGCGATGACGCATTGTGGATCACGTTTGAGACCGGCAGGGAAATTCATCAACGCGACGTCACGATTTCCGGTGGTGCACCGGCGCTTCAGGCCCGGCTTTCCCGTTCCCGGGTAATCCGTGATTTCCTGCAAAAATCCGGGCATCCCATTGCCGCCCGGCGCCACCTGCAGGGCGATGCATCGACCCGCCGCTATGAACGCATCGCCTCAAACGGCGTCCCGCTGATCTTGATGGATGCGCCTTATGCCCGTGAAATTGCCGTCGAAACCGGTACGGTGCCCTATCATCAGCAGGCTGGCTTGGCGCAATCCCTGGAGGCGTTTATGGCCGTCGGTGGCTATCTGCGCCACATCGGTATTAGCGCCCCGGAGATATTCGCCACCGACACAAGCAACGAATTTTTGCTGCTGGAAGATCTCGGCGGGCTGGGCATTATCGAAGACGGTAAACCGGTGGCAGCGCGTTATCTGGCGGCCGTGGACATGCTGGCCGATCTGCATGCTCAGAAACTACCCGCTACATTATCGCTACCCGATGGCGGCACCTATATGCCTGGTCCGTTCAGTTCCGCCATCGTGCAGGTTGAGCTGAATCTTTATCCAGATTGGTACGTGCCGCATGTGACAGGCCGACAGGCCGAGGAAGCGGCTAAGACGGAATTCACAGCTCTTTGGCAGCAGGTGATCGATCAGATTGATACCAGCCAAACAGTGTTGATCCTGCGCGATATTCATTCGCCCAATTTATTGTGGCAGCCGGATCGGTCAGGCAATGCCCGCGTCGGGGTCATCGATTTTCAAGACGCATTACTCGGTTCACCGGCCTATGACGTTGCCTCCTTGGCGCAAGATGCCCGGATTGGTCTATCGGCAGAATTTGAACAACAAGTGTTCGATCACTATATCGCCCGGCGTGCAGACGATTTGCCGGATTTTGATACTGATGGGTTTAAGCGCGATTACGCAATTTACTGCGCCCAGCGGGCAACGAAGATATTGGGCATTTTCGCACGGCTAAATACCCGCGACGGCAAGCCGGTTTATCTGCAGCATATTCCACATATCCGAACCTATTTGAAGCGGGCCCTGGCCCAGCCGGTGTTGAAGGATCTGCGCCGATGGTATGAAGTGCATACCGACATCTAGATTTTTTTGGGAGCCGATGTGACCGGCGACGCCGATCCTCAGTCAACAAAGTGGCGGCCGCGATCGGCGATGGTGCTGGCCGCCGGGCTGGGTAAGCGTATGAGGCCGTTGACGGATCATCGCCCCAAGCCGTTGATTTCGGTGGCTGGAATTCCGTTGATTGATCGCGGGCTTGATCAACTGGCAGCGGCAAATATCGACCGTGCGGTCGTCAATGTTCATTATCTGGCGGCGCTGATTGAAACGCATCTGGCGGCGCGGCGAAAACCTGAAATTCTCATCTCCGATGAGCGCCAGGCCCTGCTTGAAACCGGCGGCGGCATGGCCAAAGCACTACCGTTGCTGGGCGACGAGCCTTTCGTGCTGCTCAATTCTGACAGTTTTTGGCAGGATGTCGGCGAACCGTCGTTGCAAAGCCTGATCGACCGATGGGATGATGTGCGGATGGATATCCTGCTGTTGCTTGCCGATCCAGTGACCAGTATTGGTTTTGATGGCGCTGGAGATTTTCATCTTGATGCCGCCGGCCGGCTCTCCCGGCGATCTGATGATAGGCAAACTGCTTGGGTCTATACCGGTGTCGCCATCGTTCATCCGCGCTGCTTTGCTGACGCGCCTGATGGCGCCTTTTCATTCAATCTCCAGTTTGACGCGGCGATTTCCAGAGGGCGGCTATTTGGACAGGTTCTCGATGGCACCTGGTATCATGTCGGCACGCCAGCAGCGATTAGCGAGGCGGAAGCGGCGCTGGCGGCGAGGGCAACGTGATGTCGAAACGTGACCCCGGTGAACTCAATCTGTTTTCGATTCCAGCCGACGTCGCCTTTATTCCTACCCTGACCACTGCTCTTCTGGATGGGGTGTTGTGCTCGGGATTCGACCTTCGCGGTGATCCGCTGCTTCTGTCGGACACCACCATATTTGTCCCCACCCAGCGCGCCGTACCGGTGGTCCAGGCGGAGTTCTTATCGCAACTGGGCAATGACGGCGCGTTGATGCCACGGATCCGGGCTCTTGGTCAGTTTGATGATACTGAATTGGTGCTTGATCAGGGGGCCGATACGCCGATCGATCGTGTTGGTACGGCCCGCATACCGCCACAGGTTGATCCGGTAGAACGGCGGCTGGCGCTCACCCGGTTGGCACTGGCATGGGCGGACAGCATCGCCGATGGCGGCGATGATCCGATCATCATCCCGGCCTCACCGGCCGATGCCTGCCGGCTCGCCGGTGATCTGGAACGGCTATTAGATGATGCCATCGTGGAGCAGGTACCGTGGAGCGGTTTGACCGAGCTGGTTCCTGATGACTTGGCGCATTACTGGCAATTGACGCTGCGGTTTCTGCAAATTCTCACCGAATTTTGGCCGGCTCATCTCGACGAAAAGGGCGTCATTGACGCTGCCGACCGCCGCAACTTGCTGCTTGCCGCCTACAGCACGCAACTTGCCGCCCAACCGCCGCAAGCGCCGGTGATCATTGCCGGGTCGACTGGTACCGTGGGCGCCACGGCGGAACTGATGAAAACAGTTGCCGGACTAACAGCCGGTGCGGTTGTTTTGCCGGGACTTGATAAGGCCATGGACGACGGGTCCTGGGAGGAGCTATCGGCCATTGACGATGGTGTTGGTGACGGTTTGGCCGGCCACCCGCAAGCCGGTATGCATCGTCTATTGGCCCGGTTTGGCGTGTCACGTGATGACGTGCGCCAGATCGGCGAAAGGCATCAAAAGGGCGAAGTCCGAACACGTATTATTTCCGAGGCCATGCGCCCGGCAACAACGACCGATCAGTGGCGCATTAGTCGAGACCGGCTCGATCCGGCCGATATGGAGATCGCGCTCGGCGATATCAGCTATATCGACGCCCGCCACCAGCGCGAAGAGGCGTTGGCTGTCGCTCTGGCCCTGCGGGAGGCCGTGGCCACCGGGATCACCGCCGCCCTGGTCACCCCCGACCGTGGCCTGGCTCGCCGGGTTGCCGGTGAGCTCAGACGGTGGGACTTGCGGGTTGATGATGATGCCGGCACACCCTTGTCGCTCACCCCGGCCGGCACCCTGGTAAGACTGGTGGCGCGGTTGGCGTTTTCGGATGTGGCGCCGGTCGATCTATTGGCGCTCCTAAAGCATCCGCTCGCTTTTCTCGGCCAGCCCGCATCCGACATTCGTGCTGCCGCCCGGACGCTGGAATTGATGGTTCTGCGCGGGCCGCGACCGGGCAATACTTTGGCAGACATAGAAAACGCCTTGGCTGCCGTCACCAAATCTGACGATCAAACCGCTGCTGGTGCCGTCTTGATGTCTAGCTTGCGGCAAACCCTGGCGCCGCTGATCGAATTGGCGGGCGCGGAGAGGGTCGACACGGCAGCCGTTGCGGCGGATCTGCGCGATGTTATTGCCGTCATCGGTGCGCCTGATCCTGATGCCGGTACGGATCATATATTTTCCACCCAAGGCGGCCGTGTACTGCTCAGCCTGCTCGAGCAATTGGCAACGTCCGGAGGTGCCGGCCTTCAGGTCCGGCCGGGCGCATTTCCGGATCTGCTAGATGTTTTCCTGGCCGAAAAACAAGTGCGTGGGCCGACCAGTGGGCGCCGCGATATTCAGATACTGGGTGTGTTGGAAGCCCGGCTGCAGGATCCAGATCTAATCATTCTGGCCGGCCTGAACGAGGGCATATGGCCGGCCGATACGCGGCTTGATCCGTGGTTGTCACGTCCCATGCGCCACAATATGGCGCTTTCCGCCCCGGAGCGGCGGATTGGCCTGGCGGCCCATGATTTCGCCCAAGCTATGGGCCGCCGACGGGTATTGTTGACCCGGGCGCAACGAACTGCCGGAGCGCCGGCGATCGAATCCCGTTGGCTGCAGCGGTTATTCGCCTTCATCGGCGACCAGGCCACTGAAGAAATGACGATGCGTGGCAATCGCTACCGTGATCTGGCCCGGCATTTGGATGCGGCACCCACCGGTGGTCTCCAACCGGTGGCCCGGCCAAACCCGAAACCACCGCTGGCCGCCCGGCCGACCCAGACATCGGTCACCGAGGTCGAAACATGGATACGGGATGCCTATGCGGTTTATGCACGCCGCGTGCTTAACCTACGCCAATTGGACCCGATCGATGCCGACCCGGGCCCGGCCGATCGCGGCAATCTCATTCACGATATTCTCAATACGTTTTGCCAGACCTGGACAGGGCCTTATGACGAGACCGCTATTTCGGCCTTGACCGAAATCGGCCGGCAGGCCTTCCAACCGCAAATCGCCATGCCGCAGGTCGCGGCATTCTGGTGGCCACGATTTAAACGGATCGCCCGGTGGTTCGTGCTGGAATTCGAACAACCGCGCCGCCAGCAAATTCTAAAGATCGCCAGCGAGGTTGCCGGCGATATGGATCTATCCGTGGACGGACAGTCTTTCCGTTTGATTGGCCGTGCTGACCGGATCGAGCAATGGACCGATGGGCGGCTGGCGCTGCATGATTATAAAACCGGCCAGGTCCCTTCCAACAAACAAGTGGAAAGTAATTTAGCGCCGCAATTGCCGTTGGAAACGTTGATGGCGGCCAAGAATGCATTTGCGGATGTGGCGGCCGGTCAGGTCGGCGAGATCGCCTATGTGCGCCTGACCGGTGCGTTGCCGCCGGCCAGCCTGGAAATCCGTGGCGGCAAGACACCGCTGGCTGATCTGGCCGCCGACGCGGAAAACCGCCTACACGATCTGGTGCGCCACTACCGCGACCCCGACAACGGCTATTTGTCGCGCGGCCGGCCGCGCATGGAAGGTGAAATGTCCGGGCCTTACGATCATCTGGCCCGCACCCGCGAATGGGCGATCGGCGGCGGGGAGGAACCGTGATGGGAGAGCCCGCCGCGCCGCTTGATCTGCCACCGGAATTGCGCGAACGCCAGGCGCGTGGATCAGACCCCCATGCCTCCGCCTGGGTCAGCGCCAATGCCGGATCAGGCAAGACCTATCTGTTGGCCCAGCGGGTCATCCGGCTATTGTTGACCGGCGCTGACCCTGGGCGGGTGTTGTGCCTGACATTCACCAAGGCGGCGGCGGCGGAAATGGCCAGCCGGGTGTTTGAAATTCTCGGTGGTTGGGCCACCTGGCCGGACGATGAATTGGCCGAAGAAATCATCCGCATCGAGGGCCGCCGGCCTGACCCGGCGCAGGTTTCGGCGGCACGGCGATTGTTCGCCCGGGCGCTGGAAACACCCGGCGGTCTCAAAATTCAGACCATCCACAGTTTCTGCGAGCGGCTGCTGCATCAGTTTCCATTCGAGGCCAATGTCGCCGGCCATTTCGAGGTGATGGACGCCGATATTGCCTCAGCGTTGCTTGAACAGGCCCGGGCGGAGGTTTTGCGCGGCGCCGCCGACCAGCCCGATCAGGCGCTGGGGCCGGCATATCAATACCTCATTTCAACCGCCTCGGATGGCGCAATCGCTGACGGGTTGGCGGACTTTATTTCCAAGCGTACCAAGGTGCGCGAATGGTTCGGGGCGTCTGGGGGGCTCGATGGCGCCATCGAGGATCTGGCGCGGCGGTTCGGCCTAACACCGGAAGACAGTTTGGACGGCATCCATGCTGAAATGGCGTTTCCCGGTACGTTTGACCGCAGCGCCGCTGAAAACTTGATCCCGATACTGACCACAGGTTCGAAGACCGACCAATCATTGGCTGAGCGGTTCTCCACCGCTTTGGCCGCTCGCGAACCCGATCAACGGGCGAACGAGTACCTGGCCATATTTTTCCGCCTCGAGAAGGGCCGGATGGTGCCCCGAGCGCTCAATCGTATTGTCACCAAGGCCATCAAAGACGAAGTGCCCGATCTGATTGACCAGATCGGCGCCGAAATGGTTCGCCTGCAAGTGTGCCTGGACAAATTACAGGCGATCAGGTCGGTCGAAGCGACGGCGGCGATAATGCGCATCGCCGAGGCGGTACTGGCGCAATACGAACGGCTCAAAGCGGCGCGAGGCCTGCTTGATTTCGACGACCTGGTGACCAGGACCGGCGACCTGCTATCGCGTTCCGATGCCGCCCAGTGGGTGCATTACAAACTTGATTTCGGCCTGGATCATATTCTGGTCGACGAGGCGCAAGACACCAGCCCGCAGCAATGGCGGGTGATCGCGTCTCTGGCGGAAGAGTTTTTTTCCGGCGCCGGCGCCCGCTTGGCCGAGCGCACGCTGTTTTCAGTTGGCGATGAAAAACAGTCGATCTACTCTTTCCAAGGGGCTGTCCCCCGGTGGTTTGCCGACATGCGCCGAACTTTCGGCCGACGGGCCGGCGAAGCGCAAAAAACCTGGCACAATGTCAGCCTGCCGCTGTCGTTTCGCTCCACGCCGGAGGTGCTGGCCGCCGTTGATACGGTGTTTGCCGATCCGGTAATCGCGCGCGGCGTCAGCGGTGATGGCGTTGAGCCGCATGAGGCGATCCGGCGAAACCAGCACGGATTGGTCGAGATCTGGCCGCTAGAAGAACCGGAGGAAATTCCTGAGCCCGATGACTGGACGGCGCCGCTCGACCGGTTGGAAAACAACAGCCCGCCAGTTCGGTTGGCGGAAAAAATCGCTCGCCATATCAGCGATGTGATCGCCCAGCAGGCGCTTTCGGCTGATGGGGAAAAGACTATTTCCGCCGGTGATATCCTGGTCCTGGTGCGCAAACGCACCCAGTTCGTCAACGCCCTGACCCGGGCTTTAAAGGACAAGGACCTGCCGGTCGCCGGCGCCGACCGCATCGCGTTGTTAGATCACATCGCGGTTTTGGATTTGATGGCGGTGGCCGATTTCGCTCTGCTCCCGGAAGATGACCTGACCCTAGCGGCAGTGCTGAAATCACCGTTGATCGAGCTGAGCGAAGAGGATCTGTTCACCCTTGCTCATGGCCGAAAGGGTGGATTGTGGCCGGCATTGCGCGCCGCTCGGACCTCGGGTGGTCCCTATGCCAGCGCTTATGAGCGGCTCACGGAGATCCGCCGGCGGGCGGATTTCATGCCGCCGTTTGAATTCTTCTCCCGCATTCTCGGGCCCGACGGCGGCCGGCGGGCGTTTCATCGCCATTTCGGTGTTGAGGCCGATGATGTGTTGGACGAGTTCCTCGATCGGGCGCTGGCCTTTGAAAACACCGGTCAGATGCCGTCTCTCCAGGCGTTTCTGGCTTGGTTGCGGTCCGGCACAGCGGAAATCAAACGCGAGGTCGATCCTGACCGCGATGAAATCCGGATCATGACGGTCCACGGTGCCAAGGGTCTGGAAGCCGGCATTGTTTTCGTGGTCGATACCGGCTCTGTTCCCGTCCATGCCAGTCACCGGCCAAATGCCCTTCCATTGAACGGATCGCCGCGGGATCCTGAAGCCATGGTTTGGGCCCGCGCCCAGACGGCAACACCGGCCCAGGATGAGGCCATGCAGCAGGCCATCGATCTGGCGGATGATGAGTATCGGCGGCTGCTTTATGTGGCCATGACCCGGGCCAAGGACCAATTGTATCTGTGCGGTTATCGGTCGAAACGGCCGTTGCCCGAAGACTGCTGGTATGCCTTGGTCGCCAGAACCTTGATGCCGCAAGCGCGGGAAATAACAAATGCGGAGGGCGACGTTGCCGCTTGGCGACTTGGCGCCGATTTGGAATTTGCCGCCGCTGATGCCTCTCCGGTTGATGAGGTTACCACGCCGGCGTTGCCGGATTGGTTGGCAATGCCGGTGCCCAAGACGGAGGGTACCCAGCGCCTGCAGCCATCGCGGGCGGCCGCCGCGTCGTCCCTCGCTCCAACCTCATTCGCAACGCCCGTTCCCACAACACCCACTCTAGATGGACGCGATTACGGCACCCTTGTTCACATGCTTCTCCAGGTTCTGCCCGATAAACCGGCAAGCGAGCGTCCGGCGTTGGCGGAAGCCCTTCTAAAACAATCGGCGATAGATCTTGATGCCCCAGTGCGGCAGCAAATTAGCGCAGAGGCAATTGCCGTTTTGGAGGATCCGCTATTGGCGTGGATCTTTGCGAAAGGCACACGGGCGGAAGTCGCCATTCAAGGTGAAATGACTGTTTCCGGCGGCCAGCGCCAAATTTCAGGTCAGATCGACCGGTTGGTGATCGACGATGACACCGTCACCGTGATTGATTTCAAAACCGACCGATCACTACCGCAAACCGCTGCCGATGTTGCCATCGGTTACACCACCCAATTGGCCCTTTACCGCCATCTGTTGGCGGCCGCCTTTTCGGGAAAATTGGTGCGGGCGGCATTATTGTGGACGCGAACCGGCCGTCTCATGGAAATCGGCCCGGATCTGCTGGACGCGGCCGTTGCGAAATTCACGGCATCGTCAGCCGATCCATCTTGACGTGAAGACACCGACTACTTACATCCGCCAACGACTCAGGTATCAATATTATCCAGCAATTTAGGAGATGAACACCATGGCTACGAAACACGTCACCGATTCCTCGTTCGATGCGGACGTTATTGGTTCCAGCGAACCAGTGGTGGTGGATTTTTGGGCGGAATGGTGCGGACCCTGTAAAATGATCGCGCCGGCCTTGGAAGAAATCGCCGATGAATTGTCCGGCCAGGTCAGCGTCGCCAAACTGAATATCGACGAAAATCAGGAAACCGCCATCAAATATGGTGTGCGTTCCATCCCGACCCTTATTTTGTTCAAGAACGGCGAACCGGCAGCCATGAAAGTTGGCGCCGTGCCGAAGGGTCAATTAAAGGATTGGATTTCCGGCGAAATCTAAGCCGCAACCGATTTTACCGCCTAATTGTCCCGGCCGCAGCCTGCGGCCGGGCTTTTTGTTGCGTCCAACTAGCGGAAGTCTCTTGATTTTTTCCCCGCAAAGCCTGATATCCGGGCCGACGACATTTTGTAGGCGCTGCAGAGCAATATGATGGCTGACGAAAACGAATTCCCAAAAGACGACTCCACCGAACCGCCCGAAGTATCCGTCGGCGGTGAACCGGCTAATGACGACGCCCCCCAGGCGGCGGAGCCGGAGGCGGAAATTGATCCCATCGTCATCATGGCGGCTGAAAACTCGGAATTAAAAGATCATCTGCTGCGCGCCTTGGCGGAAACGGAAAACTTGCGCAAACGGGCTGAAAAGCAAGTCCGCGACGCCAGCCTTTATGCCATCGCCAATTTTGCCCGCGATGCACTCACTGTCAGCGATAATTTACGCCGGACCATCGGTGCATTGCCCGAGGACGCCCGAGCCAAAGGCGGTGATAATCTGAAATCGCTTCTTGATGGCGTCGAGATGACGGAACGGGAGATGCTGAAGACGCTGGAAAAACACGGCGTCAAGCAAGTCGACCCGAAGGGTGAAAAGTTTGATCCCAATTTCCATCAGGCGATGTATGAAGTCCCTGATCCGTCGGCTGTTGCCGGCACGGTCGTCGACGTCGTCCAGCCTGGATATTTGATCGGCGAACGTATGTTACGGCCTGCCATGGTGGGGATCGCCAAAGGCGGCCCGAAGGCGGCGGAAGCGCCGGCCGACGCCGAACCGGGCGACAAAATCGACCGTACCGCCTAGAGCAAACTATCCTTCAACTGACTGATACTGATCGGCATTGGTTGCTGTCGGCGTTGCCGGAGTAGATCAATGCGCGCTCGGACCTCGGTGAAGCCCCTATTTCGGGGTTTTTCGGGCCGATCTTAACCATCTGTTACCCATGTTTTGGCAACGTGCCTGATGACGACAGTCTCCGGCGCGGATTTTGCGATTCGTTATGCATGGCCTGAGCCAAGACCTGATTTGGCTTCAGACGGGCGGCGGACACGGAAAGTAGGCACTGATGTACCACATGACGCCTTCAAATCATGGCCAGCCGACAGTGATGACCAGCGGCTATGGCCCGGGACCGGCAACGCGGCAGATCGATCTGCGCTCGGTGCTCTCTGTGTTGTGGCGCCGCAAAGGTATTTTCATCATCTGCATCCTGTTGGCCCTGGCCGCGGCGGTCGGCTATCGGGTATTGGCAACGAAAACCTATACGGCCAAGGCGCGCATTCTGATTGAGCCGCGCGGCTTGCAGGTAATGGAAACCGATGTCAGCCCGCAGGCGGCCGGCGGCGCGGAAAGTTTTGCAATCGTTGACAGCCAACGCCGGGTCATGACCTCCGATGGTGTTCTCAAGCAGGTTGTTGACCAGGAAAAACTCGCCACGGATCCCGAATTCGGTGCGGCCGCCTCTGGGATAATCGCTGATTTGAAGGCGATTTTCTTGGGCAATCCGGAAACCACGGCGGATTTGAAACTGCGGGCGCTTCGAAAGTTGCGTCGTGCCGTCGGCTCCAGCAGCCCGCAAAGCAGTTATATTATCGACCTGATGGTGCAAACGGAGGATGCGGCCAAATCCGTCCGCATTGCCCAGGCAATTGCCACGTCTTATATCGACTATGAATTCGCGGCGCGCTCGTCGACCACCAGCAAAGTCGCCGATGCCCTGACCGATCGCCTTGGCCGGTTGCGTCGGCAGGTCAAGGTTGCCGAAGACAAAGCCACCAAGTTCGCTCAGGCAAACAACATCGTTCGCACCGGCGACCGGCTGTTGAGCGAGCAGCAAATGGTGCAGCTTTCCGACCGCTTGGCCGAGGCGCGGGCCCAAACCTCCACCGCCCGGGCACGATTTCAACAGATTGAGAAACTGAGAAAAACCAACGCCTCGATCGATGCCGTGGCCGAGGCGGTGCAGTCGCCGGCGGTCACCCAATTGCGCGCCCGGCTTACCCTGGCGCAGCAGAACGCAGCGACGATGGCGCAATCCCTATCAGATCGCCATCCATCGATGATCGCCGCGAAAAGCCAGATCGCCTCAATTCGCGGCCAGATCCGCAGCGAACTTGCCCGCATCGTCAAATCCGCCAAGGCTGATTTGGAACGGGCGGTGCGCAATGAAACCGAACTCAACAATAAGTTGGTGGAGGAGACCGCGGAAAATTCCATGGTCAACCAGAAACTGGTTCAGTTGCGCGAGCTTGAGCGCGATGTCCAGGCCAGCCGGACCGTCTATGAAGCCTTCCTTGTGCGTGCCCGCGAAGTCGGCCAGCTTTCCAGCTTCAATCCGACGGTTGCCCGCATCCTATCCCCGCCGACGGAACCGGAACGGCCGGACGGTCCATCCTTTGTTATTTTGGCCGCCTTGGCATTGCTGGCCGGCACAATTGTCGGGGCTGTTATCGTTTACTTGCGCGAAACCCTGTCGGCGAGCCAGCCTGAACCGGTGATGATTGATGTCGTTGCAGAAGACGTCAACACGTTGGCACCACCGCCGGCCGCAACAACTATTCACGTTCGCCAGGACATGTTGGCCGGGTTGCCGGTTCTGGCCAATGCCGACATGTCTCAGGCTGATGGTCGGTTGGCCCACAGCAACATTTCACTGATTGATGATCCGGTGACCCGGGCGGTGGTCTACCACCAGCCGGCGTCGGCCGCCGCCATGGCCTTTACCGATCTTTATCGAACCCTGCGTGGGCATCAACCCGGATTGCGTTCAGTTCTGGTCACTAGTCATGGTGATGACACCAGTAAGGCGCCCGTGGCGCTCAATCTGGCGCTGGCAGCTTCTGCGGCCGGTGAACGGGTGTTGCTGATTGATGCGGATTTGACGAATGCCACGTTGACCCGCGCCGCCAGATTGGCGCCGCGACCGAGCCTGCCTGAGGTTATGGCCGGTAAGGTCAAGCTATCAAGCGCGTTGATTGCCATAGACGGTTTGGCGATTTCCATGTTGGGGGCGTCGTCGGTGGCCGGCCACCAGACCGTGCAGCCGCATCCAATGGCCATCAAGCGGGGCATCTTGGAGCAGGCTCGTCAGTTTGACTTTATCGTCATAGCCGGCCCGGCCATTGGCGCCGATGTGTGGTTTGATGCCTTCGCCCATTCGACTGACGAGGTCATCGTCGCCGTCGACCAGATGGCACCGGCCAACGACCAGTTGATGGGTGATCTGGCCCGCTTGGAAAATTCCGGCCACGGCGCCCGCGGCGTCGTGATGACGGCTTAGCCGTTAGGATTTTAATGAGGATCCAATCGGTTGCTTCAGGATAATCAAGCGCCACTACAATTAAATCCAACCGAGGCCTATAAGCGGGCGTTGCACACCACCTTGGCGGTGACGGTGTTCGCGATCGCGACCTTGTGCCTGTGGCAATTGTTCAAGGACACCAGCCTGAAATACATTCTCTATTTCATGCCGCCGGTCTTCTTATTGATCAATGTTGTCATTCAACGCGGCGTATTAGATGTCGATCCGCGGGCGGCGACCGCACTTTGTTTATATGCTGTCATGTCGATGGCCAGTCTGGCGGCGACATCGAAATTCGACTTCTTCGCCCAACGTGACACGATCATTATTTGTGGCTATCTGGCGCTATTCGCCCTGCCGATCCGTGTGCTGCCATCGCTCGCCGACGGCGTATTGGTGACCTTGATCGCGGCGTGCCTGGTGGTCGCCTATAATGACGGCGTGGTCCTGCAGTTTGACTTGCTCGGCTCCAAGGGCATTATGGAAACCAACCTGGCCTTCCCAATTGGCATCTTGTTGATCTACTACGTATTCGACCGGTCGTGGACGCGGGCGCTTATCACGTTCGCGCTGTTTTTTATTACCTTCAAGCGGATTGCCATTCTGGCTTTCATGGTGGTACTGGCGATCGAATTCGTTATCTGGGTAACGGCCGACCGCCTGTCGCGCCGCTTTGTCGCCACTTCAATCGCTTTGTCGGCCTGCATCGCGTCGGTATTCATGATCGAAATTGTTGAGTACCTGGCATTTTATCTCAATATCGATGGCATCAATGCTGCCGCTCTTTCGCTCGGGCGGACGAATTTCGCCGCCCCATTGTGGGAGCAAATCCATGCCGGCAGTATCGACAATCTACTCTTCGGGTTTGGCCCGGGCGGTGCTGACCGGGCCTTATGGGTGGTCCGGTCCGGTGCTAATCCACACAATGATTGGCTGAAAGTGCTGTTTGAATATGGCTATATCGGGTTGATCTTATTTCATGTGGTCATGTACATGATGTTTCCGCGCGGGCGTGTTGGAACGGCGCTGTATATCTATACAGCAATCATTTTTACGACCGATAATACGTTGATTTATATGCAGTATTTTGCGTTTGTCGCGCTTATAGCGCATCTGCCGTTCACCCTGCGCCGAACCCAAATAGTACCGATGAATTTTATCAACCGGCAAACAGATGGCGTATTCGTGCGATGAAACGTTCCGGTGTGAATTGGTTTTCGTAGGCCCGCAGGGCGCCGGCGCTATCGCAGGATAAACCGTCAGCCGAAGCGCTATAGGCGCCGACGCGTTCTTGGACCTCTGATTGCCAGTCTGCCTTATCGTTGGTGACCTGAAGCACGTTCTGGCGGAGTTCCGGGCCGACCATTTCTCCCATGCCGCCAACATCCAAAACGATCGGCACAGCCCCGTGGGCCATGGCTTCGGCTAAAACCAGGGGCGCCAGGTCGTGGCGGGAGGGATACAAAAAGATATCAATGCCGTCGAAAAAGCCCGATTTTTGTGCGCCGTCCAAATGTCCGAGAAGGTCGATATCGTCGTCCATGCCACGACGATGAACGGTATCGCGTAGCTCCTCAATACTGAGCATGGCCGTCGACCCGCCGCCGATCCGGCCACGGACCGAAAGTCCGGCCTTATGTAAGTTATCAACGGTGTCGACGAAGTCCAAAACCCCCTTGCGCGGATCAAGGTTTCCCAGCCAACCCAAAACCAGCGGCCTGTCGCCGGAATGTTCTTTATTACTGCCGGTCGACGGTCGCGGCGCGAAATTAGGCACATGATGCACTTGATCAAACATCGCCAGCTGACGCGCTGTGTCGGCGGCGCCACTGGTTACGGCGATAATCTCGCTATCGGACAGACACCAGTGGACAAGCCGGCCAGCCAGTCCTGGTTTTTGAACCAGATCCTCCAGACCGACACCGTGGACATGGATCAAGGTACGTTTGGATAAGGCGCGCGCCAACCCGGCAAGCACAACATCGCGCATGGCCGTATGGGCCCATGGCGCCATGGTCAAATAGGCATGGCTAAAGCGCTTGGCTGAGATCCAGTACCAAATCAATTGTCCGATGAGGCTGGCCAGCGCGAGATATTTACCCAGGCTGCGTTTGCCGACATCGCCGCCGCCGCGGGCGCCGCCGCGCCACAAATGATGCAAGTGAACGTCCGGTTGATCACTAAGAACGTTAAATACCGCTTCGCTCACCGCCGATTGACCGTGACGCGGGGGCGGTAACTGAGCCAAAAACAAAACGGATTGGAAGCCGGTATCGGCGGTCATTCTCAGCCTTTCGCGGCTCCGGCGGGATACATATTCGATCGTTCATCGCTATAGCGCATTTCGGCTAAAGAATCCTAAAAACGGTGTCGCGGCAATGATCTTGACGTCTAACCATAACGACCAGTTTTCAATATATTCCATATCGAACTTGACCCGACGCTCCATCAAATCGGGAGTTTCAGTCGGGCCGCGATAACCGTGGATTTGCGCCCAGCCGGTAATCCCCGGTTTTACCCGGTGGCGATTGGCGTAATAGGTCAACAGGCCGGAATAGTTTGATTTTAGCACCAGTGGGTGCGGCCGCGGACCGACAATGGACATATCGCCGGCCAACACATTGAACAATTGCGGCAGCTCATCCAGACTTGTCCGACGCAGCCACCGGCCGACCCGGGTAACGCGGCTATCGCCACGACTGGCCTGAACCACATCCTCACCATCCTCCATCACCGACATGGTGCGGAATTTCCAGACCGAGAAGACATTGTTGTTGTAGCCGTGGCGGCGCTGGCGGAAGAAAACCGGGCCCGTGCTGTCGAGCTTGATTGCCGCGGCACACAACGCCATAAGCGGTGCGAAAACCACCAAGGCGGTTCCGGCGACAATGATGTCTTCAATCCGCTTGGCCAATACGCCCCAGTCCGACATCGGCTTGCGCTGTAGATCGAGTAGCCGCAGATGGTCGTAAGATGTCATGCCACGCAACGGCACCATGTCGCCGGCAAATGACGGGTAAAGCTGGATTTCCGCCGGCAACACGGCCAGCGTTTTCAGGATATGCTGGAGTTCGTCTTTCGACAATGCTGGCAAAGCTAATACAACGCTGTCCAGCGGCTGGGTTTGGCCGAAGGCGACCAGGTCTTCCAGATCACCGAAAACATCAGCGGATTTGCCCGATTGTGTGTCGCCGGCGGGGTGGAAACGGCCGACAAGCCGTAGACCCGGATGGGCATGGCGCAGATCCCAGGCCAACGAATCAGCGATCTTACCCTGGCCGTAAATCGCAACGTTGCGCCGGATCACTCCGGTGGCTGACAGATGATTGAAAATCCGTCCGGCGATAACCCTTAGGACAATGATCGCCAGTAATGACGATCCGAACCAACCAAATAGCCAGACCCGTGAAAACTCGTTGGCGATCCGGGCGGCGAAGCCGATGACGATGACGGCGGCGAAGGCAATGAGTAAACTGCTCATCACGGCCGAGAACGAGTGCGTTGATCGGCACAGACTGGGCACTTTATATTGCCCGGCGCGGTTCATCAGATAACCGAATACCACGGTGACGATCAATGTCGGATAGAAATAGTCGACGTGATAATTGGTGGCGTCCAGGTAACCGCCGACGTAAATGCTGGCAACCAAAAGGCCGATGCCCATGATGGCGAACAACTCCACCGCTAAGTAAATGTCGATGGCAATCGTCGGCCCGAACAAGCTGAACGGCTTTCGGCTGTAGTTCATATTCGGGATTCGGCCGGCCACGGTAGCCCGAGCGGGCTTAGTATAATCGGTGTGAGAATGTTTGAGCGCCATATTCGACTTCTTCTTGCACGCCGCAAAACACCAGGATATTGGCGGATTGCGGATGGGACACACCATGACCGGTCGCTAGCAGACAGATCGTGATTGCGTGCCGATCCGGGATAGAAACGGCTTCGCGATCTAGATGTGGCAAGAGTCGGGCCAATCAATTTGAGACAAATATTTAATAATTTGTTAAGGTTAACTGTTAGTATTTAAGTATACATAGTAAATCATAATATTAATGAGATTTTCTATCTAGAAATACAATATAAAATCAATATAGAAAATTTGTACTACAGGTCTGAAGCGTAATTTCGGAAACCTTTGCGGGGTTTATTGCTTAGTCAATTTGGCATCCGGGCAATTACGCGGATTGCCTCGATCAAAAACACGTGGCACCTTTGATTCCAAGCATGATGATTGTCACGTATTGAGCCAGCCCATGTCCAACCCTCCGTCCGCCGCCGCCACAGAAATTAAGCAACCCCTGCAGATCAACACAATTGAACCGGGCGCCATTGGTGCGGCGTTTGCCGCCGGGTGGCGTGATTTCGTTTCAAATCCCGCCATTGGGCTGGTCTTCGGCCTGCTCTTTGCATTTGGCGGAGCGTTAGTTGTCGGCTTGGTCTTTTGGAGCGGCTATTTCTTTCTCGCTTATCCGACAGCCGCCGGATTTACGTTACTCGGTCCATTCTCCGTAATTGCCGTCTACGAAGTCAGCCGGCAAACAGAGCAGGGTCTGAAACCTAAATGGCGGGAGGTTATCAGTACGGTTTTTCGTAAAAACGCCCGACGCCTTGGATGGATGCCGGTGATTACCTTGTTTGGTTTCATCTTGTGGATTGACGTGGCAGCAATCATTTATGCCTTGTTCTTCGGGCTGAAGGTGCCGGATTTTTGGACCATGGTGCGGGAAATTTTCACCACCATGAACGGCTTTACCTTCTTTGCTATCGGTAATCTTGTCGGCGCGGTATTTGCCGCCGTGCTCTATTCCATCAGCGTTATCGCCTATCCGCTGTTAGCTGATCGCGACGTCGACCCGATCACCGCGATCGCCACATCCGTGCGGGCGGTAAAATCCAGCCCAGGGGCCCACCTGACCTATGCTTTGGCAATCGTGTTTTTAGTTTCGATCGGTGTTGCGACGGCGTTCATCGGCCTGATCGTCGTTCTGCCGTTGCTCGGCCACACCACCTGGCATATCTACCGCAAGTCCGTTCAGTAGAAACGCGGCGGATCAGATCCCCAGCGAATCTTCCGGGCCCGGCGGGTGCACATTCACCGCCGGCAGAAACTCCGACCCGCGTTCAGCCATAAAATCCCATAACGCCCGGGCACCAGGCATCAAATGCTTGTCGGCGCGGCGGACCACATACCAAACCCGCATTACCGGCATGCCGCGCACATCCAACATGGCGAGCCGGCCATCGGCGATTTCGACGCTGACCGTGTGCGCCGAAATCAAGGCAATGCCGAGGCCGGCCATAACTGCCTGTTTGATGGTTTCATTGGAATCAATTTCCGTCCCCAGGCTCGGCGTCGCGCCAGCGATTTCCGCCAGCCTTTCTGTCAGGAGCCGGGTTCCAGATCCAGGTTCGCGCAACAAGAATATCTCAGACGACAGATTTGCCGGATCGATGGACTTTTCATGGGCGAGCGGATGATCGGGCGGACCGATGACAATGTGGGGATGGGCACCGATGATCGCCTGATCGACAGCAAACCGCCTTGGTGGCCGTCCCATGACGGCAAAATCCAAATCCATGTCTTCAAGGGCGGCAACGGTTTCACCCCGGTTGCCCACGGACAGGCGAAGGTCGATGCCGGGATGTTCCTTGCTGTATGCGGCAAGAACGCGCGGCGTGAAATATTTCGCCGTTGAGATGGCACCGACGCGCACGGTGCCAGATTCGACGCCGCGTATGGCGCTGACCGCCTCGTCGCAATCGGCCACCAATTCCTCCAGCCGATGGGCAGCTTCGACGACGACACGCCCGGCATCGGTTGGCTGGAAACCTGTCGAAGTGCGCTGTAACAAAGGGATTTGCGCCAATCCTTCCAGCTGTTTGAGCTGCAGGGATATCGCCGGCGGGGTAACGTTCAGCCGGTCAGCGGCGCCGGTGACGGAGCCGGTTCGTACGGTTTCCGACAGTGCTCGAAGCTGCTTCATGGTGATGTTGCGAAGAGACATTATTTAGTTTTTCTAAATCAAAACGACAAAAAATTCAAATTTACTTTTTCATTTTTCTCTGAATTCTCCGGTCAACGACGCCGGCACCTGACGGGCAATCCTGATGGGCAATGTGGTTGGCGGTTGAGGAAATCAGGAGATATCGAGATCAAACCGTTTGCTCCCCTTAAGTCGCAACTTATCGCCTGGGCCGGATCCGATCCGATCCGGATCCCAGTAGCACAGACCCTTGCCGTGCTTGCCGACACCGCGGCGACGCTGGCGGATCGGATCGCTCAGGGTCCTTTCACCGGAACCATGGCCGACGTCATCGGCCGTAATACAGATGGCGACGAGCAGACACAACTGGATTTGGTTGCTGACAAGGCCTTCGCTTCGGCTTTGTCTGAGGCACCGGTGGCGGTCATCGGTTCTGAGGAATCGGACCAACCAATCCGCCTTGATTCACGGCAGCCGTTGGCGGTGGCGATTGATCCCTTGGACGGATCATCCAACATTGATACCAACTGTCCGGTCGGAACGATATTTTCAATTCTGCCGATGATCGGTACCGACACCTCCCATCCGGAATTGGCTTTCCGGCAAAAAGGGCGCCGGCAACTTGCTGCCGGGTTTTTCATCTTCGGCCCGCAAACCGCCTTGGTCTTCTCGCTCGGCGATGGTGTTCATGTGGCCGCGCTCGACCGTCAGCGCGAAACGTTCATTGTCACCAGGTCCCACGTGAAAATCCTGCCCGACCGACGGGAATTTGCCATCAATGCGTCCAACTACCGGTTCTGGCCGGAGCCTGTACGCGCCTATATCGACGACTGCATGGCTGGTGACGAGGGGCCGCGCGGCGAAGACTTCAACATGCGGTGGATCGCCTCGCTGGTTGCTGAATCCTATCGGATATTCGCCCGGGGCGGCGTCTTTCTTTATCCCGGAGACAGCCGGCCCGGTTATCAAAATGGCCGCCTTCGATTGGTTTACGAGGCCAACCCGATCGCCTTCCTGGCCGAGCAGGCCGGCGGCGCGGCAACCGATGGACAGACCCCGATTCTAGACCTGCAACCCCAATCGCTGCATCAGCGGGTGCCATTGGTATTCGGTTCCAGGGACAAGGTCGAACGCATCGCCCGCTACCACCTCGAGCAACCCTACGCGGCCAATAAGTCGCCACTTTTTGCCCAACGCGGCTTGTTCCGCGACTAAAGGAGGCGCGCCATGTCACTACTTCATCCGATTATTTCGGTCACCGGTTCATCCGGCGCTGGCACAACAACGGTCAAGCACACCTTCGATGAGATCTTTCGCCGCGAGGGTGTCCGCTCAGCCTCGATCGAGGGCGATGCGTTTCATCGTTTCGACCGCTGGGCGATGCGGGAGGCGGCTGAGCGGGCCAATAAAACAGGCGAAAATTTCAGCCATTTCGGCCCGGAAGCAAACCTGTTTTCGGAACTGGAAACCGTGTTCGGCGACTATGCCAAGACCGGCACTGGCCGCACCCGTCACTATGTTCACAACGATGAGGAAGCTGAACGCTTCGATTGCCCGGCCGGCACATTCACCGCCTGGGAGGATTTCGATCCCGGCTCGGAGCTGTTGTTCTATGAAGGCCTGCATGGCGCCGTCGTCCACGATGGTGTCGATATTGCCCGCCATGCGGATCTCAAAATCGGCGTTGTGCCGGTGATCAATCTGGAATGGACCCAGAAAATTCACCGTGACAAAGATGAGCGCGGCTATTCCACCGAAGCGGTGACCGACACGATCCTGCGCCGCATGCACGACTACGTGCATTACATCTGCCCGCAATTTGCCAAAACCGACATCAATTTCCAGCGGGTACCGACCGTAGATACGTCGAATCCTTTTGTTGCCCGTTGGATTCCCACCGCCGATGAATCGATGGTGGTGATCCGTTTTGCCGATCCTGCCGGCATCGACTTTTCCTACCTGGTTTCGATGCTCCACGACAGTTTCATGTCGCGGGCCAATTCGATTGTCATTCCCGGCGGCAAGCTGGATCTGGCCATGCAGCTGATTCTGACACCGCTGATTCATCGCTTGGTGGAAAACAAAAATCGGGCGCGCTAGCCGGCATGCCGATGAAAGCCGACCGCTGAAAATTCCGTCGACCAAAAAGAGTATAATCCATGGCCCGAATATCCCTACGCCAATTGCTCGATCACGCCGCCGAATATGGTTACGGCGTGCCGGCGTTCAACATCAACAATATGGAACAAGCCCTGGCGATCATGAGCGCGGCGAGCGCCTGCGACGCGCCGGTGATCCTCCAAGCAAGCCGTGGCGCGCGGGCCTATGCCGGCGACATCATGCTGGCGCGCATGGTCGATGCATTGGTCGAGATGTATCCCAACATCCCTGTTTGCGTGCACCAGGATCACGGCAATTCAGAAGCCACCTGTGCCACCGCGCTGCAGCACGGATTTAGCTCCGTCATGATGGATGGCTCGTTGGAAGCGGACGGTAAAACCCCGGCTTCATATGAATACAACACCTATATCACCCGGCGGGTCGCCGACATGGCGCACTGGGTCGGCGCCTCCGTGGAAGGCGAGCTCGGGGTGCTGGGAAGTTTGGAAACCGGCGCCGGCGACCAGGAAGACGGCCACGGCGCGACCGGCAAACTATCCATTGATCAGCTGCTGACCGATCCAAATCAAGCCGTCGATTTCGTCCGCAAGACCCGCGTCGATGCGTTGGCGATTGCCATGGGAACGTCGCACGGCGCCTACAAATTTTCCCGAAAGCCCGATGGAGACATCCTGGCCATGCACGTTGTCGAGGCGATCAATGCCCGGCTACCGAACCTGCATTTGGTCATGCATGGTTCATCGTCTGTACCGCAGGAATTGCAGGATATTTTCAACGCCCACGGCGGCGACATGCCGCAAACCTATGGGGTGCCGCTCGATGAGATCGTTCGTGGCATCAGCTTTGGCGTGCGCAAGGTCAATATCGACACCGATTGCCGATTGGCCATGACTGGCGAGTTTCGCCGTATTGCCAGCGAAAGCCGTCACGAGTTTGATCCGCGCAAGTTTCTCAAACCGGCCATGGATGCCATGCGGGATCTTTGCCAAGACCGGTTCGAACGCTTCGGCACCGCCGGCCAGGCGGCAAAAATAAACCCGATCGCCTTGGCCCATATGGCGGAGCGCTACGCCAACGGATCACTTGATCCGGTCAGCGCCGCTAATGGTGGTGTTAAATAAATGCGGGAAACACAGTACCAAACGCCTTCGGCGTTCGTTTTTAGTGAGCAAGAGACCAGGGCCGGCCCGCTCCCCCGTCCCAACCACCCCGAGGGTACCATTCATGGGTGGTTGGGACGGGGGAGCGGGCTGGCTTCAGGCTTCCCAACGAAAGAAGGCGCGCCGCGCCGGACGGGGGAGCGGGCCGGCTTCAAGGCTTCCCTACAAAACCAGGCGCTTGGCGCAAAACCAATTCAAACCAAATCTAGAGGAGTGGGCACATGACCAACAACGGACATAACAGCACCGGCATTTATCAAGCCGGGGTGAAAGATTACCGGGAGACCTACTGGGAGCCGGATTACCCGGTCAAGGACACGGATCTCCTGGCTTGTTTCAAGATCGTGACCCAGGACGGTGTGCCGCGCGAAGAGGCCGCCGCCGCGGTTGCCGCTGAAAGTTCTACCGGCACCTGGACGACCGTGTGGACCGACCTGCTGACCGACCTGGATTACTACAAGGGCCGGGCCTACCGGATCGAGGACGTGCCCGGCGATGACGATGCATTTTACGCCTTCATCGCCTACCCGATTGACCTGTTCGAGGAAGGCTCCGTCGTCAATGTGATTACCTCGCTGGCTGGCAACGTGTTCGGTTTCAAGGCGGTGCGTTCCCTGCGTCTGGAGGATATCCGCTTTCCGCTCCACTACGTCATGACCTGCAACGGCCCGCCGCACGGCATTCAGGTCGAGCGCGACATCATGAACAAGTACGGCCGGCCGATGCTCGGTTGCACCATCAAGCCGAAGCTGGGGCTGAGCGCCAAGAATTATGGCCGGGCGGTTTATGAATGCCTGCGCGGCGGTCTGGATTTCACCAAGGATGATGAAAACATCAACTCCCAGCCGTTCATGCGTTGGAAGCAGCGGTTTGATTTCGTCATGGAGGCGGTCAACCAGGCGGAGACAGAAACCGGCGAGCGCAAGGGCCATTATCTCAACGTTACCGCGCCGGATTGCGAGGAAATGCTCAAGCGGGCCGAATACGCCAAGTCGCTCGGTTCGCGCATCATCATGCATGACTTTCTGACCGCCGGCTTCACCGCCAACACGACCCTGGCCCGCTGGTGCCGTGAAAACGGCATGCTGTTGCATATTCACCGCGCCCTGCATGCGGTGCTGGATCGCAACCCCCATCACGGCATCCATTTCCGTGTGCTGGTCAAATTGCTGCGCCTGTCGGGCGGCGATCACATGCATTCCGGCACGGTCGTCGGCAAGTTGGAAGGCGATCGCCAGGCAACCCTGGGCTGGGTCGACCTAATGCGCGATCGCTTTATCGCTGAGGATCGCTCTCGCGGTCTGTTTTTCGATCAAGATTTTGGACCGATGCCCGGCATCCTGCCGGTGGCCTCTGGGGGTATCCATGTTTGGCATATGCCGTCGCTCGTGGCGATTTTTGGTGACGATGCGGTATTGCAGTTCGGTGGCGGGACATTGGGTCATCCCTGGGGCAATGCGGCCGGGGCGGCAGCCAATCGGGTTGCCTGCGAAGCTTGTGTTCAAGCCCGCAACGAAGGCCGCGATCTGGAACGCGAAGCCCGTGAAATCCTGACCGAAGCCGCCAAATCCTCGCCGGAGCTCGCCGTCGCCATGGAGACCTGGAAGGAAGTCACCTTCCAATACGACACGATCGACAAACTCAATGCGGCCTAATCGAGCGACCCATTCAAACAACAAGGACGGACACTGAACCATGATGGAAATCCAGGATTACCCCAGCCGCATGGGCGACGCGGCAGCCAAGAAATTCGAGGCCTTTTCCTACCTGCCACCAATGAATGCCGCCCAGGTGCGGGCTCAGCTACAACGGGTCGCCGACAACGATTGGGACATCGTCATTGAACACGTCGAACCCGACCGGGCCGATTGTGACTACTGGTATATGTGGAAGCTTCCGCTGTTCGGCGAACGCAATGTCGATGCGGTATTGGCGCAAGCCGATGCCTGTCGATCAGCCAATCCAGCTCACCACGTCCGTATATCCGGCATCGACCGCAATGCTCAAACGATTGGGTTTAGCTTGGTGGCCCACAGGGCCGGATAAAAAGGAAGGTCATTACGCGCCATGTGTCACCTGCCGGCCTCCCGAAGACTGGTTGGGCCACAGGCATGGACCCCAAGGTCAAGCCTTGGGGTGACGGAGCGGCGGGCGTGGGTGGTATCCTTGTTGCAGCCTATTGTTACCTGGCGGGCAACGAAATCCCTCTCCTTCCCATGCTCCCGTTTCGTCATTGCCGGACTTGATCCGGCAATCCATGCCTCTGATCCCGCCAATTCTGCAGGGTTGCAGGTGGAGCGCCGCCCGCTGCAATGCGGCTGCCGAATTGAGTTCGACGGATCGCGTTTTGGTGTTGACGTCGCCGCTGAAAAAATAAGATTCGGATTGCGGCCAAAAACTTTCGTATTCTGTATAGCCAACAGCGCTCTGATCACAGAACGTGTGGGCATCAGAATTTGGGAGAAGACGCATGGATTTCGGGTTGACGTCAGAGCAGGAGATGATCGTCGACACGGTGCGCAGCTTTGTCGAAAACGAGCTTTATCATCTGGAAGACGAAGTCGAACGCACTGGTGAGGTGCCGATGGAAATCGGCAGGGAAATCCAGCGCAAGGTTCTGGATCTTGGGTTTTACGCGCCAAATATTCCAGCCGAATTCGGCGGCGGCGGCCTTGACCATCTGACTTTTACGCTGCTGGAGCGCGAACTGGGACGTGCCACCCAGGGTCTGAGCATCTGGTGGGGCAGGCCATCCAATATTCTGTGCGCAAGTAACACCGAACAACAGGAAAAGTACCTGCTGCCCTGCGTCCGAGGCGAGAAAATGGACGCGCTGGCAATGACCGAACCTGATGCGGGTTCCGATGTGCGCGGTATGAAATGTTTCGCCCGCCAAGACGGCGATGATTGGATCGTCAACGGCACCAAGCATTTTATTTCCCACGCCGACATTGCCGATTTCGTCATTGTTTTCATCGCCACCGGCGAAGAGGAAACACCGCGCGGGCCGAAAAAGCGGATCACTTGTTTTCTGGTTGATCGCGGCACGCCGGGTTTTGAGATCCTTCCGGGTTATCAATCGGTCTCCCATCGCGGTTATCACAATTGCATTCTCACCTTCGATGATTGCCGGCTTCATTCCCGCCAGATTCTGGGCCTTGAAGGCCAGGGTTTCGATGTCGCCAATACCTGGCTCTACGCCACCCGGCTGACCGTGGCGGCGATGTGCATCGGCCGTGCCCGGCGCGCCTTCGACCTGGCGTTGGGCCATGCCGCCGAGCGTGAGCAATTCGGCCAAAAGATCGGCAAATTTCAGGGCGTCTCGTTTAAACTTGCCGACATGATCACCGAGATCGACGCCGCCGACTGGCTGACGCTGGCCGCCGCCTGGCAGCTTGACCAGGGCGGCGACGCCAACCGGCAGATCGCCCAGGCGAAAGTCTATGCAACCGAAATGCTCGCCAAGGTCACTGATGAAGCCATTCAGGTTTTCGGTGGCATGGGATTGATGGATGATCTGCCATTGGCCCGATTCTGGCGGGATTCGCGGGTCGAACGCATTTGGGATGGCACGAGCGAAATTCAGCGCCACATCATCTCCCGCGATCTGCTGCGTCCGCTGGGTGCCTAACCGCACATGACTTCCCGACTTGACCGGCTGTTGCGGCCACAATCCATAGCCGTCATCGGCGGACATTTTGCCGAAGGCGTGGCCCGCCAATGCGACCAGATCGGCTTTACTGGAGACATCTGGCCCATCCATCCGACCCGAGACATTGTTGCCGGCCGCAAGGCCTATCGTTCCGTGGACGATCTGCCGGCAGTGCCGGATGCGGCTTTTGTCGGTGTCAACCGTAATACCACGATCGGGGCGATGGCGGCGCTGTCGGAAAAAGGTGTCGGCGGCGCGGTGGCCTACGCGGCAGGCTATGCGGAGGTCGGGGCGGCTGATTTGCAGGACGAATTGGTAGAGGCCGCCGGTGATATGCCGTTCTTCGGTCCCAATTGCTATGGCTTCATCAACTACCTCGATGGTGCGTTGTTGTGGCCGGATCAACATGGCGGCGCCCGGCAGGATCGCGGCGTGGCGCTAATCACCCAGTCAGGCAATATCGGCATCAACGTCACCATGCAGCAACGCGGCTTACCGCTGGCCTATCTGCTGACTTTGGGCAACCAGGCCAGCGTCGGCTTATCGGAAGCAATTACCGCCCTTGCCGGTGACCATCGCGTGACAGCAATCGGTATTCACCTGGAAGGCATCGATGATCCGGTGCGGTTCGCCGCTGCCGTGTCCCGCGCCCAGCAAACTGGCATTCCAGTGGTGGTTTTGAAAGCCGGCCGAACTGAGCAGGCCGCCGCCCTTACAATCAGTCACACCGCCTCACTTGCCAGCAATGACGGCCTGGTGGACGCATATTTTGCGAAAATCGACGTGGCGCGGGTGTCGACTATTCCGGTATTGCTGGAAACCCTAAAACTTCTGCATCTATTCGGCCCGCTGCCCGGCGCTGAAATCGCCTCGATGAGTTGTTCCGGCGGTGAGGCGGCTTTGATCGCCGATGCTTCCGCCACCCGCCGCACGACATTCCGCCAGCTAACCCCGGCGCAGCGTGACCGGGTTGCCGCCACGCTGCCGGAGCTCGTCGCCGTTTCCAATCCACTCGACTACCACACTTTCACCTGGGGAAACGAACCGGCCCTGACGGAGACCTTTGCCGCCATGATGGAGGCGGCGTTTGATGTGACGGCGCTAATCCTCGATTACCCGCGTACCGACCGCTGTGATCCGGTGGACTGGGCGGCAACGGTCGACGCGCTGCTGGCCGCCCAGCAACGTACCGGCCAGCGGGCGGCGGTGGTCGCCAGTCTGCCGGAATTGCTACCGGAAGCCGTCGCTCTGCGGCTTGGCGATGCTGGCGTTGCTGCTCTTTATGGCCTTGAGGATGCCCTTGATGCCATCAGTGCCGCAGCAACCTGCAGCTTACGGTCTATCGATCAGGACTATCAGGCGCAGATTATGCCATCCGGCCAGACATTGGCCCAGACCTCCGCGGGTGCCAGTCTTTCAGAGTGGGAGAGCAAGGCACTGCTGGCCGCCCATGGATTGCCCGTGCCGGCCGGCCGGATTGTTGAATCGGCAGCCGATGCGGTCGAAGCCGCGCGGCAGGTTGGATTCCCGGTTGTCGCCAAGGCCACTGGTGCCGGCCTGGCGCATAAATCTGAACAGGGCGCGGTGCGGCTTGATTTAACTACTGATCAAGCCGTTCAAGAGGCCGCAAGTGATCTGCTGAACGTAGCCAACCAGGTCATTATTGAAACCATGATTGTTGACGCTGTCGCTGAATTGATCGTCGGGGTGGTTCGCGACCGGCAGTTTGGATTGTACCTGGTGTTGGGTTCCGGTGGTATTCTGGTGGAACTGATCAACGATGCTGAAATTGTCTTGATGCCAGCGAGCCGCAACGACATCGAAACAGCGATCGGTAAACTAAAGGTCGCCCCTATGATCGATGGTTTTCGTGGGGCACCCGCCGGCGATCTGGCCGCCGCGATTGATTCGGTTATCGCCATTCAGGATTTTGCCCTTGCGCAATCTGACCGCCTGATCGAACTTGATGTAAACCCGCTGATCATCCGCTCCGCCGGCCGTGGAGCCGTGGCTGCGGATGCTATGATCGTCATGACGGAGAGTTAGCCCATGTCCGATAGTCCTGTCCGCGCCCGTCGCGACGGCGCCGTTTTGGAAGTCACTCTCGATCGGCCAAAGGCCAACGCCATTGATGTCGCCACCAGCCGGCAGATGGGCGCGGTATTCGCTGAGTTTCGTGATGACCCGGAGCTGCGGGTGGCGATCATCACCGGCGGCGGCGAGAAGTTTTTCTGCGCTGGTTGGGACCTGAAGGCGGCGGCCGGCGGTGAGGCGGTGGATTCTGACTATGGCGTCGGTGGGTTCGGCGGTCTGCAGGAATTGCCTGATCTCAACAAGCCGGTGATCGCCGCCGTCAACGGCATAGCGGTCGGTGGCGGTTTTGAACTGGCCTTGTCAGCAGATATGATCCTGGCCGCCGACCACGCCAGTTTTGCGTTGCCGGAGATCAGAGCCGGTACGCTGGCCGATGCCGCGACCTTGAAGCTGCCAAAGCGCATGCCTTATCATATTGCCATGGAGATGCTCTTGACGGGCCGCTGGATGGATGTGGGCGAAGCCCACAAATGGGGGCTGGTCAACGAAATTGTGCCTTCCGATCAGCTCCTGGCGCGCGCCTGGGAGCTGGCGAAACTGTTGGCCAGTGGCCCGCCGCTGGTTTATGCGGCGATCAAGCAGGTGATCCGCGAAACCGAAGATGTGCCCTTCCAAGAGGCGCTGCGGATGACTTATGAGAAGAAATTCGACACGGTGACGACGCTTTATGCCAGCGACGATCAGCTGGAGGGCGCCCGTGCATTTACCGAAAAACGCGATCCGGTCTGGAAAGGCCGATAGGGAGTAAACTCATGACGCTGGAATTCGATGTCTTCTGGTCATTCCGTTCGCCTTATTCCTATCTGGCCACCCATCGATTGGTGGCGATTGAGCGCGATTATGATGTCACCTTGAACTTCCGGCCGGTCTATCCGATCGCCATTCGCATGCCGGGTTTCTTCGACCATATCGATCCCAGATGGCTGGGCTATTTGTTACGCGACGCCAAACGGGTCGCTGATATGGAGGGGCTGCCCTTCGTCTGGCCCAATCCGGATCCGATCGTTCAGGATCTGACCACCCGGAAGATCTTGGATGAGCAACCTTACATTTTTCGCCTGACCCGGCTCGGCGTCGCCGCCTGTAAGCGTGGGCGGGGTCTGGCCTTTGCTGATGAGATGAGCCGGATGATTTTCAGCGGCATTACAAACTGGCACGAGGGCGACCATATGGCCGGGGCCGTCAACAAGGCAGGTTTGGATCTGGCGGAACTCGATGCTGAAATCAACGCCGATCCCGACGGTCACGATGCGCTGATCAAACAGAACGAAGCCGACCAGGCCGCCGCCAACCATTGGGGCGTGCCGTTGATGGTGTTCAACGGCGAACCATTTTTCGGCCAGGATCGGCTTGATGTCTTGCTTTGGCGGATGCAACAGGCTGGCCTGCAAAAACGTGCCTAAGCGCCTTAGCACTTGCAAACAATTCTTCACCGCGCCAGTCTGATTGACGCTTGAAAAACCTGGAGATCGCCATGTCGTCCGATGACTGGAAGCCGACCGCCTGCATCCTGTGTTACGCCAATTGCGGCGTTGAAGTGCAGACCGAAGGCCGCAAAATTACCCGGGTGCGTGGCGACAAGGCACATGTGCGTTCAAAGGGTTATATCTGTCAAAAAGCGCAAGGTTTATTGCATTACGCCGCACCCTCGGAGCGGTTGACTTCGCCCTTGCGCCGCCGGACCGATGGCACGTTTGAGGAAATCAGCTGGGACACCGCGCTCGACGAAATCGCTGAAAAACTGGTCGCCGTTCGTGACACCCATGGCGCCGATGCGCTTGGCTATTATGGTGGTGGTGGCCAAGGCAACCACGCCGCCGGCGGTTACGGCATCGGCCTGATGAGGGCGCTCGGTGCCCGGCACATGTTTTCGTCGTTGGCACAGGAAAAATCCGGCCGGTTCTGGGTCAATGGCCGCATGTTCGGCTCGCAGAATTGCAACCAGGTGCCGATGGTGGAAGACGCCGATCTGGTGGTTCTGCTGGGCTCCAATATGTGGGAAGCCCAGTGTGAACCCGGTGCGCGCATCCACCTGCGCGAATTGGGCAAGGAGGTCACCCGCAAGCTGATCGTCATCGATCCGGTGGCCACGAAGGACACAGAATTCGCCGATCTGCACCTGCAGCTCAAGCCTGGCACCGATACTTTTTTGCTGGGCGCCATGGTTGCCATGCTGGTTGAGAAAGGCGCCGTCGATGAAGATTTTATTGCCGCCCATACCCACGGCTGGGCGGAGGTGAAGCCGGCGATCGCCGAAATCCCGATCGATGATTATATCGCCAAGACCGGTCTGGATCGCAGCCAGGTGGAACAGGCCGTCGATATGATCGCCGCCGCTCATCGCATGGCGTTGCGTTCCGAACTGGGGATTGAGATGGGGCGCAATTCGACCCTCAATTCCTATCTGCACAATTTGTTGTTTTTGGTACCGGGCCATTTCGGCCGGCCCGGTACGCAGATGATCCATTCCTGGTTGATGCCATTGGTGGGCAACTCCAAGGGCGCCACGTCGGCGGTCACCGGCATGCCTGAGATCGGCGGCATCTATCCGCCCAATCGTTTTCCGGCTGAAATCCTCAACGATCATCCCGACCGGTTGCGGGCTGTGGTGATCGATAGCTCCAATCCGGCCAACTCCGCCGCCGATACAAGGCGCGTCGAGGAGGCGCTGGAGGCGCTCGACCTAACTGTGGTCATCGATATCGCGTTGACGGAAACCGCCATGAAAGCCGATTACATTCTGCCGGCGGCGGCGCAGACGGAAAAATGGGAATTCGTGCTTTTCGCCTTTGCCTTCCCGAAGAACTATTTCTTCCTGCGGGCGCCAATCTTTGAGCCCTTGGAGGGCACAAGGGCCGAACCGGAGATTTATGCCGCTCTCGCCGCCAGGCTGGGTCTCTTGCCGGAGGCGGCCACATTGGATCAACTCAAATCGAAGGCGCAAACCGACCGGGCTGCCTTTGCCGCCGGGTTTTTCGCGATGCTGAAGGAAAACCCAGCGCTTGGTTTCATGGCGCCGTTGATCCTGCATCAGACCTTGGGTCAGACTCTTGATGGCGCCGCATCGGCGGCAGTGCTTTGGCCGGCCTGTCACAGCCTTGCCAAACGCCATCCTGACGCCGTGCGACGGGCATTGGAAAGTGATTCCGACGGTCCGGTGCTTGGCGAAGCCTTGTTCCAGGCGGTGCTTGATGGCCGCCACGGCACGGTTTTCACCCACCATCTGGACGAGGATGTTTGGGATCTGCTCGCCCATCGCGACAGCAAGGTGCAATTGGCGGTACCGGAAATGCTTGATTGGCTGGGACGCCTTACCGATGAAGGCGAGGCCGATGATGCTAATTTCCCGTTTGTCATTTCACTTGGTCAAAGACGGATGTTCAACGCCAATCAGATTGTCCGCGATCCGCGCTGGCGCAAGCGGGATGGCATGGGTGGATTACGGGTGCACCCCGACGACTTGAGTGATTTGGGCGTCGGCGATGGCGGTTGGATCACCGTCAAAACCGCCACCGGTCAGTTGACGGCGCGGGCGGAAGCCGACGATGCGTTGCGCCCTGGATATGCTGTCCTGCCTCATGGCTACGGCATGGCCTTCACATTCGCCGACGGCACGCGCATGCATGTCGGTCCGCGCATTAATATGCTGTCTTCCAGCGACTATTGCGATCCGTTGGCGGCGACGCCCTATCACAAAAACGTCCCAGCAGCGTTGGAGCGGGCGAGCAACCTGGAAGTCGCCCGCTGCGAGGAAGAAGCCAATCGGCTTGACGCCTATCTGGATATAGGCGCGGCTTAGAATTTCGCCCGCCGTCTTCTAATTCACAGCAACACCATTCTTCACCACCAGACGATGGTTCTTCTTCTCCGCCGCCATGGCGATATCGTCGACCGGATTGCCCTCAACAATCAACATATCGGCCATCATGCCGTCGGCGATGGTGCCGCGATCTTTGAGCTGCATCAGATCGGCACCATTGCGGGTGGAGATGATTAGCGCATCCAAAGGCGAAATGCCGATGTCGACCATGAAGGACAACTCCATGGCATTCTCGCCGTGGAAGTTAAACGGCGTACCGGCGTCGGTGCCCATGGCGATCTTGCCGCCGGCTTCGTAATAGGCCTTGATGGATTCCCGGTGGCGGCCGATCACCCGCTCGCTCTTTTCAACCACATAGTCCGGCACACCCTTGTCCTTATAGGCCACGATGTTGCGTACGGCGGCCAGCGTCGGCACCAGGTAGGTGCCGCGTTCTTTCATTTCAGCAATGCAGCGGTCGTCCATGAATATCCCGTGCTCGATGGAATCAACGCCACCGCGCACGGCATTCAAAATGCCTTCGCCGCCTTGTGCGTGGCTGGCGCAGGTGCGGTGAAAACGATGTCCTTCGGAAATTCCGGCGGCCATTTCTTCGGCCGAATAATGGGCATCCTCCGGGTTAACACCGGGCGTCATGACGCCGCCGGTGGCCATGATCTTGACCAGATCGCAGCCGGCATGAATTTGTTCGCGCACCGCTTTGACCACTTCGTCAACGCCATCGGCGATGCGGCCGTTCTTGTTGCCGTGGCCGCCGGTCATACAGATCACCCGGCCGGAAGCGCGAATGGTCGGGCCACGTTGCTGGCCGGAATTACAGGCGTCGCGTACGGCGAATTCCAGGAAGTCGCGGCCGCCGCAATCGCGCACCGAAGTAATGCCGCCGGCGAGTGATGTCTGCGCATGATTGAGAACGCGAATGGTAATTTGGCCGGCGGTATAGCGGTCAAGCGCCACGGCCGGGTTGGGTTCGCCGGCGTAACAAAGGTGCACATGGCAATCGACCAGGCCAGGCAATAGCGTGCCACCGGATGTATCGACGACATCGCCGGCATAACCCTCAAACACCGCCATTGGCGCCAGCTTGGCGATTTTGTCGCCTTCCACCAGGACGCCGTGATCGTCCAGCATTTCTCCGGTGCCGTCGAAGACCCGTCCGCCCTTATACAATGTACCCATGATGCACTGCGCTCCTTCGAATATTCCAGTTGTCGATGCGCCGTTACCGGCTGCGATAGATAAGCCCCCAGGGAGACCTTTCCGTTTCCAAATCGATCTCTACCTCGATCAAACAAGGGGCATTGGCGGCGATCGCCTGGCGCAATACCGGCTGCAGGCTCTCCGGGCTATCCACCCGGTAGCTGGCCATGCCGAAACTGTCTGCCAGCTTCATGAAATCCGGATTGGTCAACTCAGACCCCATGACCCGGCCGTCAAACAGCCGGTTCTGATCGCGGCGGATATTGCCGAAGGCGTGATTGTTGAAGACGATGGCGACAACACCGATCTGGTAGCGCACCGCGGTCGCCATTTCCTGGACGTTGAACATGAAACCGCCGTCGCCATTGACCGACACTACTGGTTTATCGGGATTGCCGACTTTGACGCCTAATGCTGTCGCATAACCAAAACCGAGCGTGCCCTGATAGCCGGACGTCACATAAGTGCGCGGCTCATAGACCGGAAAACCCAGATAGGACGCAAAGCCGATCTGGCAGATATCCTTGACGAAGAAACCATCGCGCGGCAGTTCGGCACGGATCACATCTAGATAAGTTATGTGCGGCTGAATTTTCGCCACCAACGGTGCTGCCACCTGGCGGGCGGCGTCAAGGCGGGCGTGATTGATGGGTTTTTTGCCCGACGGTCCGATCGCCGCGATCAACGCCGTAGCGCCATCGGCGGCATCGGCAACGATCCCCACTTTCGGTACCAGGCGCTGCATTTCGACCGGATCGATATCAATGCGGATCAGATGTGGCGGCCCTTCGGGTTTCTCAACCCGATCGTGAACACCCTGCCAGCGCATATATGGCAACTCAGCCCGCGTGCCGATGGCGATCACCACATCGGTGTCTTCCCATAATTCATAAGCGGCGACCATGGAGACGGCGAGCTCATGATCATCGGCGACGACGCCCTTGCCGGCTCGAAAACAGCTAACCGGGGCGCCGAGCAATTCCGCCAGGGCGCCAACTTCAGCGCCGGCTTCCACGGCGCCTCCGCCGGTTAGGATCATGATGTTGGTGGCACCACCAATGAGTTCCGCCGCGGCTTTGACAGCGCTCAAATCAAGGCCGGGATTGGGCTCCGGTTCAGCGGCCACCTGATCGGCAACATCGCTGGCCTCGGCCATGGTGTCCCAGCACATTTCCACCGCCACCGGTCCTCTGCGGCCCGACATCATCTGGGTGAACGCCGCCGACATGGCAGCTGGAACTTCCGCCGGGGTGGCCACGTGGTCGGCGCCCTTGATGATCGAACGCAGTGTGCCGACCTGATCGGAGAGTTCATGCAGTGCCCCGCGCATTTGTCCCATGAATTGCGATGGCACCTGGCCGGTCAGACAAAGCACCGGAGCATTGGCACTGAAGGCAGTACAAAGTGCGGCCGTGGTGTTGAGAACACCCGGCCCGGGAACCACCGTATAAACGCCTGGGCGTCCGGTCGATCGGGCATAGCCATAGGCCATATAGGCGGCGCCCTGCTCGTGGCGGGTGGTGATCGTGTTGATAGCGTTGCGGTTTTTCGCTAGGGCATCAAACAACGGATAGGTCTGAACGCCTGGGAGTCCGAACACCGTATCGACGCCATTGGCGATCAAGCCTTCCACCATGGCGTCGCCGCCGGTCATCCGTGTGCTCATTCAACTTCGCCCTTGTTTATCCCCACGGCCCGCCGGCCGAAGCCGATCATTGGCCGCATGGGACGCCAATCAAAGTGTCGCTGAATGCGGGTCGGAGAGATCCGCCCGCATAGTCGAACAATTCTCTATAACCGGCAAAGTCGGGCAGCCACAAGGCCGGCAAACGGCTGGCTGGTATGCTGCCCGAAAATTCCCGATTAGACCTTCACACCTTCGCCGAGGTGATCAAGCTGACGCAGTTCCTTGCGCAGGATTTTGCCGACGGGTGATTTCGGGATCTCGTCAACAAAAGCGATGTGGCGCGGCAGCTTGTAGCCGGTCAACGACTTGCGGCAATGCTCCATCACTTCGTCTTCGGTCAGTTCAGGATCCTTCTTCACCACAAATGCCTTGGGCACCTCGCCGGAACGCTCATCGGGCACGCCGATGACGCCGACTTCGGCAACACCAGCCAACTTGGCGATGGTATCTTCCAGCTCATTGGGGAAGACGTTGAAGCCGGAAACCAGGATCATATCTTTCTTGCGGTCGACGATTTGCAGATAGCCATCATCGTCCATGACCGCGACATCGCCGGTATAAAGCCAGCCGTCTTTGACCGTCAGCGCCGTCTCGTCCGGCCGGTTCAAATAGCCCTTCATGATATTGGCGCCACGGGCGATCAACTCACCGGGCTCGCCATGGGCCACCTCGTTGCCTTCCTCATCGACGATTTTGACGTCGATCTCCGGCAGCGGGATGCCGATGTGATTGAGCTTCGGTGCCTTAGCCGGACTATAGGAAATGGCGCAGGAGCTTTCTGTCAGGCCGTAACCCTGGCAGATATCAACGCCGGTTTTTTCTTTCCAGGCCAGCGCCACGGCTTCATGCAGGGCGGTGCCGCCGGCAACGCAGTAAAGTAATTTGCTGGAAACTGACTTGTTAAACCAGGGCTCATGCAGCAGGCCGGCAAACAATGTGTTGACGCCCGGAATGAGGGTCAGGCCGTAGTTTTCAAAGGCCGGTTGTACATTGGTCAGTGGCCGTGGATTGGGAATGAGAATGGCGTGGGCGCCGTTCAACATGCCGTTCATCACGCAAACCGTAAAAGCAAAGATGTGATAGAGCGGTAAAACCACCAGGATCACACCCTGGTCGTTTTCCGGATAGACCCCTTCATCGAGCACCGCAGACATTTGTAGGGCGTTGGTGATGATGTTGTGGTGGGTCAGTTCCGCACCCTTGGCGCGGCCGGTGGTACCACCGGTATACTGGTAGACGGCGGTCTGGTTGGGGTCGATACCGGCAGTGTATTTCGACAATTTGACGCCGCCGTCGAGCTTCGCCCGTCCCTGTGTCAAGGCATCGGTAAACGCCACGCAGGGGGTCTTCATGGTCGGCACCATCTTGCGTACATACTTCAAGACGAAACCAACAATCAGTTTCTTCATCGGTGGGAAGAAATCAGTCAACGACATGCGGATAACATGTTTGATGTTGGTCTTGGCGATGACTGAATCGACCTTGTCACCAAACAGATCGATGATCACCAAAGCCTTGGCGGCGGAATCCTGCAATTGGAATTCCATCTCCGTTTCCGTATAGAGCGGATTGACGTTGGTGCAAATGCAGCCGGCCTTCAGCGCTCCAAAAACGGCGACCGGATAATCAACGCAATTGGGTGACTGGACGGCGACCACGTCACCCTGCTTTAGTCCGCACACCTCGCGCAGATAGGCGGCGAAGGCGTCGGAATATTCGTTCAGTTCATCATAGGTCAACATCGCCGTTGCGCCATTCGGCAGCAATGTGGTCAATGCTGGCCGCGAACCAAAATCCCTGGCCGCGACGACCGGGAATTCCGACAGCAATGTCAGTGGCAAATTCCCCGGATCGAATGACTTGGCATCGTCGGAATAGTATTTTTCCCAGGGCCGTGCGGCGGCAGCGTCAGAACTCATCAAACAATCCTCCCAGCGGATTTCTCTATGTCAGCCGGCACCGAAATTGCGCCATCTGGCATACGGTTATTCTTGTTCACCGCCCGACCATATCATGCTCGGCGGGCGTGTCTTGTTCTATGTGGGATTTTGAGCGCCGACTGGCCTGTCGTCAACCAGTTCTGGATAACCAAAAAGCGCCGGGGTGCCGCCAGTATGCAGATAGACAACATTATTAGCGCGATCATAGTGTCCATAGGCGATCTGAGTGATAAGACCGGCCATGGATTTCGCCGTGTAGGTCGGATCAAGCAGGATGCCTTCGTGGCGGGCGGTCAGCGCAATCGCCTTGTGCACATCGTCGGTCAGTTGGCCGTAGCCCGGTCCGAGCGGCCCGTCATCAACCAGCACGTCATCCATGGTCACGCAACCGCTATGGCCGATCATATCCGCCACCATGCAGGTGCGGCGATAGACCCGGTCGGCCTGGGCCACCTGATCGCGGCGCACGCAAAACCCGTAGACCGGCACTTTGATCCCCAGTGCCCGCAAACCGACCAGTAGACCGGCATGAGTTGAGCCACTTCCCGATGGCAATACATAGGCATCGATCGCTAGATCCAGACGCTGGCAATCCTGCTGTAATTCTTCCGCCGCGCGCACATATCCCAGTGCGCCCAATGGTGGATGATCCATCGGCGCCAGCGGGATCACGTAGGGAGAGCGGCCCGCCGCTTTCAGTTCCTCGGCCCTGGCAAACAGCGCCCGGTCGGCACCTTCTTCATCTTCACCAACCGCGTAATGATGAATAGGCGCCTGCATGAGCTCAACCAACATGGGATTTCCCATGGTGTGATATTCAGGCCGGCGGCCGCTGACGCGTTTTTCCAGTTGCACCTCGCAATCAATCCCCAGCTTGCGGGCTGCGGCGACGGTGGAGCGCACGTGATTGGATTGTGTGGCGCCGGTGGTCAGTAGAATATCGGCGCCTTTGGTCGCCGCATCGCCAATATAATATTCAAGCTGGCGCGCCTTATTGCCGCCAAAAGCCAGGCCGGTGCAATCGTCGCGCTTGATCCATAGATCAGGTCCGCCAAGCGCCTTGGAAAGATTCGGCATCGGCTCCAGTGGCGTCGGGCAGTGGGCGAGATCAACGCGTGCAAAACCATCCGTCAGCATGTCGGGTCCCCTCCTGCCGCCAATGCCGGTTTGACCGTCAGATTGATTCACCGAAATTGGTCGTAGTCAATCGGTTGATGGCGATCAATCGCCTGTTCAGCCGGCGGTAGCGGATATTTTAGCCCTGTGGCGCAATTATAAAGCACAACGCGGTCACCGGCGCCGACACGGCCATCGGCAAGCGCCTGTTTATAGGCGGCAAAGGTGGCCGCCCCTTCCGGGCACATCAAAAAGCCCTCACGGTTGGAGACCTCCGCCAGGCCTTCCTCGATCGCCGCATCGGATACAGCAATGGCGAAGCCACCTGATTCACGCACGGCCCGCAAAATCAGGAAATCACCAACCGCCTGCGGAACCCTAATGCCGCTGGCGATGGTGTGGGCATTCTCCCAGCGTGGCGCGTGTTCTTCGCCATCTTCCCAGGCCTTGACCATGGGCGCGCAGCCTTCCGCCTGGACGGCGATCATTTTCGGGCGCTCTGAGCCGATAAAACCAATCTGCTCCAGCTCATCAAAAGCCTTCCACATGCCGATCAGGCCGGTGCCGCCACCGGTCGGATAAAAGATCGCATCAGGCACCTGCCAGTCGAGTTGTTCGACCAGCTCAAGTCCCATGGTTTTCTTGCCCTCGATCCGATAGGGCTCTTTCAAGGTGGAGGTGTCGAACCAGCCGACAGCCTGTTTGCCTTCGCCGACAATCTTGCCGCAATCGTCGATCAGGCCATTGACCCGATAAACATCGGCGCCCTGCAGCGCCATTTCAGAAACATTGGTTTCCGGTGTGTCTTCAGGACAAAAGATCGTTGTCTTGATGCCGGCCTGCGAACAATAGGCCGATAGGGCGGCGCCGGCATTGCCGTTGGTCGGCATCGCCATATGAGTAATGCCGAGCTCTTTGGCCATGGATACCGCCATCACCAGGCCCCGGGCTTTGAACGATCCGGTGGGTAGCCGGCCCTCGTCCTTGATCAGGATCTCGCCGGAGACCGACAGATCCTTGGCGATCGCCGGCAACGGAATTATCGGTGTGGTGACTTCGCCCAGGCTGACGATGTTCGCCGTTTTGCGCACCGGCAGCAATTCCCGATAACGCCACAGGTCCCATGGCCTGTTGGCCAGGAGCTCCTTGGTGAATACTTTCGCCACTGCCGGTAAATCGTAGCGGACCAGAAGTGGTTTTCCCGCTTCCGACAGGTTGTGCACCTGATCGGCCTCATAGCGTTGGCCGGTATAGGCGCATTCCAGGTGGGTGACAAAAGTCGGCCGGTCTTCGACAAGATTGAGTGCGTGATGCATGGCGGGAATGACAATCGCTAAAAAAGGAGGGACGTTACAGGCATGCGTTGTAGCAGGCTCCGTGCCGCATTGGCTATCCTGTCATCGGCATGCAATCAGGCCCGATCGGTTCGAAGACTTTGTAGCCCAGAATAAACTCCTGGTGGCCAAGGTCCTCCGACCGGGTTTCCTGGCCATTGGCGACGGAAATCACCAGATCGCGAATTTCCGACCCGATATCATCCAGGGTTTCGTCGCCCCTGAGAATGCGGCCGGCATCGACATCCATATCATCGGCCATGCGTTCCCAGGTATGCGGATTGGCACAGACTTTGATAACCGGGGAAATGGCCGAACCAACCACCGACCCGCGGCCGGTGGAAAACAACACTAAATGCGCCCCGCAGGCGATCAGCTCGGCGATTTCGGTATTGTCGTTGATGTTCGGAAAGCCGTAGCGAACCTCGCCATCGGGCACCACATCAAGCAGATACAACCCACCTTTAGGCGGAATATCGCCGGGTTTTAGCAGGCCAGATATGGGTGAATCCCCCGATTTGGCGTAAGCGCCCAGCGATTTTTCTTCAATGGTGGTCAGACCCCCATCGGCGTTACCCGGTGCAAAACTTGAATAGCCGAATACCCGATAATAGCGCGCGGCCTTTTCCACACTGGCCCGCAAATGGGTGCCCAGTTCCGGCGTAACCGCGCGGTCTTCCAATATCTGTTCACAGCCGATCAATTCGCCGGTTTCTTCAAAAATACAGGCCGCGCCCTCGTCGACCAGCAGATCGAACGCCCGGCCGATGCCCGGATTGGCCGACAGGCCGCTGGTGCCGTCGGAACCGCCACATATCGTGCCGATGATCAACTCATCAATGGCCATATCAACCTTGGCTTGGCCGGCCAGCGTGGCCTGCATGTTCTGAACGATTTGCCGACCGGCATCGCGGGTTTTTCTTGTGCCGCCCTTTTCCTGTATGACCAGGGTTTCAACCGGCCGGCCAGACGCGGCTATCTGCGCCCGCAGGCCGTACTTGTCGAAGCCCTCGCAGCCCAGCGAGACCAACAAAACGGCGCCAACATTAGGATGGGTGCAAAGGCGCTCCATCATCAAGGCGGCATAGTCGTTGGGATAACAGCCGGGAAAGCCAATAAGGTGGACCTCCTCGCCGTCAAAAGATTGCACGATGGCGCGGGCAACATGGTGGGCGCATTCCACCAGATAGACGACCGCCACTACATTTCGAATGCCCTTGCGTCCGTCACTACGCGGATAACCTTGCATCATTGATCTTGCCCTCCGGCGGCCTTCTGGCGCGCCTTATCCAATGTATAGGTTTCTATATAGTCGCTTTTTAGATTGTGGGTATGGACCAGGGCGCCGGCGGCGATATCTTCCGTCGCCGATCCGATGGAGGCGCCATATTTAAACACCTGGTCGCCGGCCTTGATATCCCATCGGGCAATCTTGAACCCGGTTGGCGCATCCCGGTCGAGTGTCGCGTGCCGGCCCTCGATCATGACCGTTTCACCGGCTTTGATTTTCGTGCAGGCAACACACACATTGTCGGTCTTGCGCAGCATTAACAGGCGTTTGTCGATGATAGCCATGTCCGTCAAACCTCGGCAGTCGTGCAATTGTCGATTAGATCCCAGTCGAAATCGATCCCCAGACCAGGTTCCTGCGGCAGCCGCGCAATGCCGTTTTCAATCGGCAGCGGTTGTTTCAATCCAAAAGCAAAGGTGTCGGTCGGATATAATAATTCAAAATAGCGGTTGTTGGCGACGGCGCCGCAACAATGCAGATTGACCAATTCCAGCGGATGCAAGATCGAAGAATGGATCTCGCAATTGGCATGAAAGGCTTCAGCCAGCCGCGCCGTCTTCATCACGCCGGTAACCCCGCCCGACCAGGAGACATCGGCGCGCACATGATCGACGATCCGATCGCCCAGCAATTGCGCCGCACTATAAGGATGACGCTTGAGTACTTCACCGCCGATGATCGGTATATCAAGCCGGCGGGTTAGCTCTTTTAAAGCCGAGATATTTTCATCCAGGAACGGCTCTTCCAGCCAAACATAGCCCAGCCGTTCAAGTTCCCGCCCGAGCAGCAGTGTTTCATCAAACGGCAGGGTGCCGACCGGGTCGGACATCAATGGAAAATCGTCACCAACGGCAGCCCGTACGGCCCGGTGAATATCGATTACTTCGCCAACATTGGTGCCCGGTGGATGCACCTTATAGGCGCGATAGCCCTTGTTTTTGGCCTCCAGGGCCTCCTGGCCATAGGCCTCCGGCGAAGGCAGAACGAGTGAGCTGACATAAGTCTCAATCGTGTCTCGAAATCCCCCGATGTAACGATAGAGCGGCTGGCCGGCATCCAGGGCGCCGAGGACCCAAAGGCAGATATCGAACGGGCCGAAGCTATAGATCGGCAGATGGTTCCACCACCGGTCTTCGACCAGGAAATCTTGCCAAATGGCCTCCCGGTCGAGCGGATTGCGGCCGGTCAGAAACGGTCGCATGGCGGCGGCGGCCAATTCACCTGATCCGCGCGCTGAGCGGCCAGCGAAGCCGAAAGACGATGCGGTAATCCCGGCATCGGTGTGCAACGTGACAACCAGAAACTCCAGCTCGCCGCCGGCGGAGGATTGACGCAGCGAATCCGCCGAAATCGATGGCGTCTCTCGGCGGCAACAGCGGACTTCTACTTCAGTGATTTGCATCGCCCGACCACTCTCCAAGTAGGCCTAGAACTTACCGAATTTCAGGTAAGCCTGTTGCGGGTCGTCGCCGGCCAATATGGCCGTGCGCACCTTGTTTTCCGTGGCGACCGCATCTTCCGCCTTGGTGATCACCTCCTCGGTGATATCCTTGGGAATAATTACCATCCCATCGCGATCGCCGAGGCAATAGTCGCCCGGATTTATGGTCACCGGGTCGATGGTGATCGGCACATCCACCGCGTCGGGCAGCCACATGCCGACAATGTCGCGCGGTGTGAAGCCGTCGCACCAGGTCTGGAAGTCCATCTTAAGCAGGAAATCCACATCACGGATGGCGCCGGAGGTGACGCAGCCGCGCATGCCTTTCAGCTGCAGCGTTTCCGCTGATAATTCACCCATATGGGCAATCGTCCGGTCATTGGGTTGCGACACCCAGACGTGGCCGGCTTTGGCCTTCGACAGCAATCCGGTCCAAGCCAATAAGGTCTCATGGGCATCGGCGCCTTTGTCGATATGGCCGGTGACGGTGAATACCGGACCGGCGAGCACCTTGTCGGCAATAATCGGGCGGATCGATTGCGGCAAGGTAAAATCGCGCAAGCCCATGCCGCGCATGATGTCGTGGACGACGCCGGTGTAGCAGGCTTCAAGCCGTTCGGTTAGGGTATCAGTCATGGTGAAAAACCTCTTCCATCATTGCCCAGTGTTCGCCGTCAGCGCGGCTTGCCAGCGGTTCCTGGCAAGGTGAACATATCGCCCACCAGCGCTGGGTCGTTTCATCCTCGGCCATCAAATTCGCATCCGATTCAAAATCGATACCGTGATATTCCCAATAGCCGAACAATAAATTTTCCGGCTGGCGTAAATAAATCGAATAATTGCGGATATTGCATTCAGAAATCTTTGCCAGGATCTCTGGCCAGGCATTGGCATGCAAATCTTTGTATTCGGCAATTTTCTCCGGTTTGATGCCGATCACCATGGCCATGCGCTGCATTGATTGATGCTCTCTAAAACTGGGTTCAGGAAATCGTTTTGGTGACCTGATCGACCCGCATGCGCTCAATAGCGTCAAAATCCCAGGCAATGCCCAGGCCCGGTTCTTCCGACGGCACCGCATGGCCGTCTTCAATCCGCATGCCCGACGTCGTCAAATCATCAAGCTGCGGGATGTATTCCACCCATCGGGCATTAGCGACGCCGGCGCATAGAGCCACATGCAGTTCCATCAGAAAATGCGGGCAGACCGACAGGCCGAAGGCTTCGGCCATATGGGCCACCTTCAGCCAAGGGGTAATGCCGCCGATCCGGGCGACGTCCACCTGGATGATCGAACAGGCACCGGCCTGCATATATTCGCGAAAATGGCTGATGGAATAGATCGATTCACCGACCGCGATGGGCAGCGATGTCGACTGGCACAGCCGCACGTGGCCGTTCATGTTTTCCGCCGGCATTGGCTCTTCAAACCAGCCGATGTCGAGTGGTTCGTAATGACGTGCCCGGCGGATCGCCTCATCGACGGTAAAGGCCTGATTGGCGTCCGTGAATATTTCAAATCCATCGCCAACGGCCTCGCGCACCGCAGCGATGCGGGCGACATCCTCGTGGATCGGCCGGCCGATCTTGACCTTGGAACCACCAAACCCATCGGCTTTGGCTTGCAGGGCATCATCAACCAAGGCGGCGGTCTCTATATGCAGCCAGCCGCCTTCGGTCGTATAAAGCGGCACGGCCTGTTTGTGGCCGCCGACAAGCTTATAAAGCGGCAATTTGGCCCGCAGCGCCCGCAAATCCCATAACGCTGTATCGATGGCGGCAAGCGCCAAAGCGGTAATCGCGCCGACAGCGGTGGCGTGGGTATGGAAGAACAGATCCTCCCAAATCGCCTCGATCATTTCCGCATCCTTGCCGATCAGCCGCGGCGCTAGATGATGTTCAAGCAGGGAAATGACCGCCCGCCCGCCGGTGCCGATCGTATAAGAATAGCCGGTGCCGGTGACCCCATCAGCGTCGGTGATGCGCACCATTGGCGTTTCCTGGCTGGTAAATGACTGGATAGCATCGGTACGCACCACTTTCGGCGTCAGGTCCACCATGCAGATTTCGATTTTCTCAATACGCGCCATGCTTACAACGCCTCCTGGCTTGCACCATCAAACAGGTGAAGCTTATTCAAGTTGATGGTAAATCCAAGCGGTTGGCCCTCTGTCACTGCTTGCGGATTGAACATTTTTGATTGGATCTCCGTTCCACCCAGTTCCATGAACAACAACGTTTCGGTGCCCAGCGGCTCGGCGATCTGAATCGGCCGCTCAAAATGCCACCCCTCAACATCGTCGGTCACTGAATGCCCGTCAGGCATGATGTCTTCCGCACGCAGGCCAATGGTCAAATTTGATCCTGACTGCACATCGTCGCGCTTGTTTTGCGGAACAGGAATCCGGCTGCCATCTGATAACAACAATGTCGGCAACCCGTCGTCGGTATCGACGCGCGCCGACAACAGGTTCATTGGCGGTGACCCGATGAAGGTGGCGACAAAGGTATTGACCGGATTTTCAAACAGATCCAGCGGCGTACCGATCTGCTCGATATGCCCGTCCCGCATGATGACAATACGGTCCGCCAGGGTCATCGCCTCGACCTGATCGTGAGTGACGTAGATGACAGTGGTTTTGACCTTTTGATGCAGGCGTTTGATTTCGGTGCGCATTTGAACCCGCAACTTGGCGTCCAGATTGGACAGTGGTTCGTCGAACAAGAACACATCAGGATGCCGGACGATCGCCCGTCCCATGGCCACCCGCTGGCGCTGGCCGCCGGAAAGTTGCGCCGGCAAACGTTCCATTAATTCTTCAATCCCCAGGATTGCCGCCGCTTCCTTGACCCTTTGGGCGATATCCGGTTTGGCGAGCTTGGCGATCTTCAGGCCGAAGCCAAGATTTTCCTCAACGCTCATATGCGGGTAAAGCGCATAGTTTTGAAATACCATGGAGACGTTGCGGTTGCGCGGCGGCAAATCGTTGACCAGGATATCGCCGATGCGGATTTCACCGTCGGTGATATCTTCCAGGCCGGCGATCATCCGCAAGGTGGTCGATTTTCCGCAACCCGACGGGCCGACAAGGACGACGAACTCGCCGTGGGCAATATCCAGATCAATTCCATGAACGACCTGGGTGCGGCCATACCGTTTGACGACTTTTTCCAATGACACGCTGGCCATGGGTTTATCCTTTCACGCCGCCGAAGGTCAGTCCGGCAATCAGATGCTTTTGTACAATAAAGGTGAGGATCAGCGCCGGGACGATAATCAATACCGCCATGGCGCACATGCCGGCCCAGTCGATGACGAACTGGGCGGTAAAATCCATCAGTCCGACCGGCAAGGTTTTAGAGTTCGTCGACCGGGTCAATTGACTGGCGATGGCATATTCATTCCAAGAAATCAGGAAGGCGAAGATGCTGGCCGAGGCGATACCGGAGCGCGCCAGCGGGAATTCCACCCGCCAAAATGCCTGCCAGCGGGTACAGCCGTCGATTTGCGCCGCCTCCGATAAATCCACTGGCACCTGCCGGAAAAAACCATCGGTCAGCCAGATAGTAAACGGCACATTCAACGCCACGTAGACGATGATCAGGCCAAAGGGCGTATCGATCAAACCAATCCAGCTCCACAACATGAAGACCGGCAAGGATAAGGCGATGCCCGGAACCGTGCGCGACAACATCAAGCCGAGAAACAAGGCGTTCTTGCCGGCAAATCGGAAACGGGCGAAGGCGTAGCCGCCGGCCATACCGATGACGACGGCGATCAGCGTCGAGGTCACCGAAATGATGATGGAGTTTTGGAAATAGTCGAACACTGGGATCGCCACCTGGGCATCGCCGAAGCCAAACATAGTTTCATAGTTGAATAAGCCGAAGCGCTCCGGGACCCATACCGGCGGCTTGGCCAGTATCTCCGCGTTCGGCCGGAATGACGACAACACGACCCAGACACCAGGCACGCAGATGATGCACATCACCAAAAACAGGCCGATCCAGGTCGCCCACTTGGAAATTTGCTTGCGCATTATTCCGCTCCCCCCATGTAGCGCCGGGCAGCGGCAAGTTTGCGGAAGAAATAGACGGTAAAGAGAATCGACAACAAGATTGAGACATAGGCCATGGAGTTCGCCCGCCCCATGCGGGAATCGTCATAGCCAACCCGGGCAATCAGCGTCCAAAGCAATTCCGTCCGGCCCGCCGGCCCACCACCGGTCATCACATCGACGATGTCGTAGGCCCGGGCCACATCCAATGACCGGATGGTCATGGCGATGAAGATGAACGGCATCAAGAATGGCAATGTTATATGCCGGAAGGTCTGCCAGGGATTGCAGCCATCAACCCGGGCGGCTTCGATCGGATCCTTGGGGATAGCGTAAAGACCGGCTAGCAGAAGAATGGCGAATATCGAGGTGGAACTCCAGATCTCGGCAAACAGAATGGAAAACATCGCCAGCTTCTCGTCGACCAACCAGGCAATCGCGACATTTTCAAAACCGATGCTTTGCAAGGTGTTGTTCACGATGCCGATATTGTCGTTGAAGATGTATTTGAACTGAAATCCGACCAGGATCGGCGAGAACATCATCGGGAACATCATGATCGTCCGGATGGCCCGTTGCCCGCGGGTTACCCGGTTGATCAACAGGGCAATCCCAAGTCCAAATACCAATTCCAGGTTCAAGGCGATCGTCAAAAACACCACGGTCCGCGCGAACGCCGCCCAGAAATCCCAATCGGTTAGGATGCGTTGGTAGTTACGCGTGCCGATCCACCGCCAAATCGTGTCTGGCCGGATCAGTCGATAGGGGGTGAAGCTGGTATAGAGCGAAAACAGCAGGGGCAATAACACCACGAAAACGATCACGATAACCGCCGGGGCGATGAGCAGGATCGGGCCTGCGTTCCTTTGAAAGAAGCGGGTCATTCCGTGGGCCATTTGTAAGATTATTGTCGATAAACGGACACCGCGCACGCAATTTGCGCGGTGTCCAGGATTGTATCAGCCGACTATTTGAGTAGCCCGGCGTCTTCCATGACTTCCCGGGCGCCTTTAGCGGCGGCGTCCAGGGCATCCTTGGCGCTCATGTCGCCGATCATGGCGGCCTGTAGTTTCGGCCACAAGATGTTGGAGACTTCACCCCATTCAGCAATCAGCGGCGGCGTGAAGGCATCTTCAGCCATGGACTGTTGCCAAGTCTGGAAGATCATCACCATGAAGTCGTTGTTTTTGCCTTTGAATTCATCGACCACATCTTTCCAAACCTTCGTCCGCGTCGGCAGCAGGCCGGAACGGGCTTCATGCATCTGCGATTCGTAAGACGTCAGGAAGGTCACCAGGCTGGCGGCGGCTTCCGGGGTCGGGCATTTCTGGGTAATGGAGAAGGTATGTGACCCGGACCAGCCGGTACGCTTGCCGCCCGAACCCTTGGGCGCGCGGATGACGCCGATATTGCCGGCGACTTTCGAGTTCTTCGGATCATTGAAGAATGCTGCCCAACCGGCCCAATCCAAATTCAGCGCCACGGTGCCGGAGGCAAAACCGAGACCGGTGTCATCCCAAACATAGTTGGGCACGCCGGCTGGTACGGCCTTCGAGGCATAAAGGTCGACGAACCATTGCAGCGCCCGTACACCGGCTTCTGAATTGAACGTCGGATTCCATTTATCATCAAACAACGCGCCGCCTTCGGCGACCAGCATTTCATAGAAACGGCCGCTGATGGCTTCGTCCTTGCCGACAAATTGCGTACCGTAGAAATTCGGCGGATCGGCGAAGAACATCGCCTGATCCTTGACCTGCGCCCAAGTTTCCGGCGGTGCCAGGTCATAGCCATATTTGGCTTTAAAGTCCGCTTGCTTCTTGGCGTCGGCAAACAGGCTCTTTTGGTAGAAAAGGTTGGAAATGTCGGAATGGCGCGGCAGCTGAACCAGCTTGCCATTGACGGTCGAGTGATCAATCACCAGCGGCACAAAGCCGGCGATGACATCGTCTTTGACCAGGCCGCGCAGATCCCGATAGATCGGGTATTGCGGGGCGAAACTTGTGTGGTTGGCGCCGACGCACCAATCGGTGGTTCCGGCGGCAATGTCCTGTTTGATTTCGCGATCGAGTTCAAAATGCGCCTTGCGCGAAATGATCTCAACTTTGGCGCCGGTCATTTTTTCCCATTCAGGGATCAATGCATAGAGCGGCTCGTACTGCGCGCCGCCGATCATCTTCGCTTTGACGGTCACGCCGTCGAATTTGCCATAATCGGCTGCTTGCGCGGTCACCGCGAAGGTCGCGGCGATGACGCTGGCTAAACCTGCGCTCAATTTCGATGTCATCGTTTTCTCCCAATAACGATAGTGGGTTTCATTGTGGGTTTTAGGGCCTCCGGCAGCGGACGGCCGCCGTCTCAAATCCATTTTTCATTCGCGCGCATCAGGCATTCGGACAACTGATCCGCAAATCAATATTGAATTTCACTAGCGAATGTTATATTCATAATTAAATCATTTTTCCAGATGGCGTCAAGCATTAAGGTGGCGGCGACGGAAACGGAGACCGCGAACAAAGTGCCTGATACCGATAAATACAGAGCGCCAGCGCTTGATAAGGGGTTGGATATCCTCGAGCTTTTGGCGAGCCACGCCTACGGCCTTACGCAGGTGGAAATATCCCGGTCTTTGGGCCGCTCAGCCAATGAGCTTTACCGGATGTTGGACCGTCTGGTCCGGCGGGGTTACGTGGTCAAGCCGGAACCGGGCGAGCGCTATCATCTCAGTTTGAAGCTTTTTGCCTTGGCCCACAGGCACCCGCCAGTGGAGCGGTTGGCCGAAGCCGCCGCGCCGATCATGCGGTCGGTTGCCGACAGTATGGAACAATCCGTACAGCTTGCCGTCTACGACCGCGGCGCTGCGGTAGTGGTCGCCCAGACCAATCCGCCTGGCACCTGGGCCTATTCCATTCGCCGGGGTGCCGAGGTCAGTCTGTTCAATACCGGTTCAGGCCATGTCCTGCTGGCGTTCCAATCGGAGCGACGCCGGGCGCAAATGCTGGCCGAGCATCGTCCGGTGGAAGGCGAAGTACTGTTGCCGATTACCGAGCTGGAAGAACGCGTCAAGGCCGTCCAACAGCGCGGCTACGAATACTCCCAAAGCGCCCAGGTGGAAGGCGTGATCAACTTGTCGGCGCCGGTTCTCGATCACGACGGCAGGGCGCTTGCGGCCATGACCATTCCCTATCTGCGCCGGATCGACACCTACAAAATCCCCTCCACCAAGGAAGCAACTAAAATACTTTTAGAAGGGGCCCAGGCTCTGTCCTATTCGGTTGCGTCATCCGCATCGGATTATTCGACCCCGGATGAACCGGAAAAGGAACACACATGACAGCGTTAGAACGGCGCCAAGTTTCCGATACCGGCATTCACGTCACGGCCATGGGTATCGGCGGCGCATCAATTGGCGGCATACTGGAACCGGTGAGCGAAGCCAAGGGGCGAGCGACCATCCGTGCCGGGTTGGATGCCGGACTGCGCTATGTGGATACGGCGCCGTTTTATGGCTATGGCGCCTCGGAACACCGTGTTGGTAGCGAGTTACGCCTCGAGACACCGGGAAGCTACGTGCTTTCATCAAAAGTCGGGCGGCTGTTAGCACCCAACGGTGACCCGGTGGACCCGGATGATCCATGGAAGAACCCGCTGCCGTTTCGGCCGGTCTACGATTATTCCTATGATGGGGTGATGCGGTCTTACGAAGATAGCCTGCAGCGACTTGGGCTGGCGGTCTACGACATTGCTTATATGCATGATATCGGCGCTGTGACCCACGGCGAGGCGGCGCATCCGGCGCTGATGAAGGAAGCCATGGAGGGTGGCTTTCGCGCCCTGCAGGAGCTGAAGGCATCGGGCGCCTTGAAGGCGATCGGATTAGGGGTCAATGAGTGGCAGGTCTGTGCCCAGGCTATGGATCACGGCGATTGGGATGTGTTCCTGCTGGCCGGCCGTTATACCCTACTGGAGCAGGAGCCGCTGGACGCGTTCCTACCTGAATGCCAGCGCCGCAATGTTTCCCTGGTGATCGGTGGGCCCTTCAACTCAGGCATCCTGGCCGGCAGCGATAACTGGAACTATGCATCCGCACCCGATGACATCAGGCAGAAGGTCCGGCGGATGGATGCCGTATGCCGGTCGCATAATGTTCCATTGCCGCAGGCGGCGTTGCAGTTTCCATTAGCTCATGAGACCGTCGTCTCTGTCATTCCCGGACCTCGGACGCCGGCGGAATTGATCCAAAACATCGATTGGATGAGCGCGCCGACCCCGGCATCCTTGTGGAGCGATCTGAAGGCTGAAGCGCTGCTTCATCCCGATGCTCCAACACCCAATGACCAACCGTAAGGCCATCTGTCATGCCAGATTGTCCCATTATCGATACCCATGTTCATTTTTGGAATAATGATCAAGCCGCCATTGATTGGGTCGCCGATATTCCCGCCCTCAATCGCGCCTTTGAACCCGGAGACCTGACCGAGGAGGCCGCCGGTGTCGACGTCGAAGGATTGATATTCGTAGAAGCCGCCGTCAACGACGGTGCGCAGCTGGATGAGGTCGCCTGGGTGGCACAATTGGCGCAGACCGACCGGCGCTTTTTGGGCATTGTCGCCCATGCGCCGGTGCATCTGGGCGCCGCCGTACGCGCGCACTTGGACGCTTTGGCGGAGATTAAGCTCGTCAAGGGCGTTCGCCGATTGCTCCAGCAGGAATCTGATCCAGCCTTCTGCCTAAGCGATGATTTTCTAGAGGGCGTCCGCACGGTTGGTGAGGTTGGGCTGCATTTTGAAATTTGCGTCGTTCATCCGCAATTGGCCCATGCCGCCGAAATGGTGCGGCGTTGCCCGGAGGTCAGCTTTGTCCTCAATCACATTGGCAAGCCCGACATCAAAAACGGTTTGACCGATCCCTGGCGAAACGATTTGAAGGACTTGGCCGCTTGTCCGAACGCTTTTTGCAAGTTGTCCGGCGTGGCGACCGAGGCCGACCTGGAGGGATGGACGGAGAGCCAGTTGCGGCCTTATGTCGACCACACGCTGCAATGCTTCGGACCAGACCGCACCATGTTTGGTGGTGACTGGCCGGTCTCAAAACTGGCGCTTTCCTACCCGCGTTGGACGGAGATTGTTGATGCCGCCCTTGCCGATTATACCGGCGAAGATATCGAAAAGATTTACGGTGGAAACGCCAAGCGGATATATCGAACCGACGACATAGCTTTTATTTAAAAGGACAGACCATGACAGGCCGACTGACTGGGAAAACCGCGTTACTTACCGCCACGGGACAAGGCATTGGCCGGGCGACAGCGGAACTGATGATTGCCGAGGGCGCCAACGTCATCGCCACGGATCTGGATGCAGACAAGCTCAGTGATTTGACCGGTGCCCGCACCCAGGGGCTCAATGTGCTTGATGGCCAGGCGATCACCGAACTGGCGGCCGATATCGGCGCCGTCGATATCCTGTTCAATTGCGCCGGCTTTGTTCACAACGGCACGATTTTAGACTGCGACGAAGACGCCTGGGACTTTTCGTTTAATTTAAATTCCAAGGCCATGTACCGGATGATCCGCGCCTTTTTGCCAGCCATGTTGGACGCCGGTGGCGGCTCGATCGTCAACATCGCCTCGGTGGCTTCATCGGTCATGGGCGTGCCCAACCGGTTTGTCTATTCTGCCTCGAAAGCCGCCGCCATCGGCATCACCAAAGCGGTCGCGGCGGATTTCGTCACCAGGGGCATCCGCTGCAACGCCATTTGTCCAGGCACGGTGGATTCACCCTCCCTGCATGAGCGGTTGGCGGAATCCGGCGACTATGAGGCCGCCTACAAAGCATTTGTCGCCCGTCAGCCCATGGGCCGCATCGGCAAAGCGGAGGAGATTGCTGAATTAGCGGTCTATCTGGCCAGCGATGCGTCCGCCTTCACCACCGGTCAGGTCCACATCATTGATGGCGGCATGTCCAATTAGGATCGGTTAAGCGCGTCGAGGTCGATGGTGAGATCCCGGATCAGCATTGCATCACTTCGTGCTGCAAAGCATCCGGGATGACGCTGAACGGGAGTAAGAGAAGGTGTTGGTGGTGCCGGATCACTATCTGCAATCATGCCCCACACACCATCGTCATCCCGTGCGCGTTGCGGCATGAAATGACGCGGCGCAGACACGGGATCCCAGTGCAAACCTATTAGAATTCGCGAGACCTAAACCCGCCGTTCCACCAGCATTTTCTTGATCTCGGCAATCGCTTTTGCCGGGTTCAAGCCTTTCGGGCAGGCTTTCGAACAATTCAAAATCGTATGGCAGCGATAGAGCCGGAAGGGGTCCTCGACGTTATCAAGCCGTTCACCGGTGTTTTCATCGCGGCTATCGATCAGCCAACGATAGGCCTGCAACAGAATAGCCGGGCCGAGGTAACGGTCGCCGTTCCACCAGTAAGACGGGCAGGAGGTCGAACAGCAGGCGCATAGGATGCACTCATAGAGCCCATCGAGTTTTTCCCGGTCGTCCCGTGTCTGCCGCCATTCGTGCTCAGGCTCCACAGTAGTCGTTTGCAGCCACGGCTCGATTGACCGGTGCTGGGCATAAAACTGCGTCAGGTCGGGCACCAGGTCCTTGACCACCGGCAAATGCGGCAGCGGATAAATCTTCACCGCGCCTTTGACCTCATCCATGCCCTTGGTACAGGCCAGCGTGTTGGTGCCGTCAATGTTCATCGAGCACGATCCGCAGATGCCTTCCCGGCAGGAGCGGCGGAACGTCAGTGTCGGATCAATGTTGCTCTTAATCCAAATCAGCGCGTCAAGCACCATCGGTCCGCAATCGTCAGTGTCGACATAATAGGTATCGACCCGCGGATTGCGGCCGTCTTCGCCATTCCAGCGGTAAATGCGGAATTCGCGCGGTTGGCTAGCGCCGGCCGGCTTATCCCACACCTTGCCCTGGGTGACTTTGGAATTCTTTGGAAGCGTGAATTGAACCATGTGACGGGTCTCGTTCGGCTTAAAATGACGGCGTGCAGATTTGGATCAGTAAACCCGTTTCTGCGGCTTGATGTAGTCGATGTCTTCGCTCAGCGTGTGGGCGTGTACTGGACGGTAGTCCAGGCTGACGGTTTTGGCTTCAACATCCGCCCAGGCAAGGGTGTGTTTCATCCACTCACTGTCATTGCGGTCGGGATAGTCTTCCCGGGCATGGGCGCCGCGCGATTCGGTGCGCTGCGCCGCGCCTTCCATGGTGACGACGGCCTGGGCGATGAGGTTGTCATATTCCAGGGTTTCCACCAGATCTGTATTCCAGACCAGCGATCGATCGGTAACCTGAATGTCGTCGATGGCACTCCACACATCATTGATCAGGCTTTGACCTTCCTCCAGGATTTCGCCAGTACGGAAGACGGCGCAGTTGGACTGCATGGTGCGCTGCATACGGTCACGCAGTTGCGCGGTCGGCGTGTCGCCCTTGGCGTAGCGGAAACAATCGATCCGCGACAATGCCAGGTCGCCGGCGCCTTCAGGCAGTTCTGCGTGTGTCTGGTTCGGCGTGATGGTTTCAGCACATTGATGTGCAGCGGCACGGCCGAAGACCACCAAATCGATCAGCGAGTTGGAACCGAGCCGGTTGGCGCCATGGACGGAGGCGCAGGAGGCCTCGCCGACAGCCATCAAGCCGGGCACAACCGTGTCGGGGCCATCGGCGCCGGGCTGAACCACTTCGCCGAGATAATTGGTCGGGATACCGCCCATATTGTAATGGACCGTCGGGATCACCGGGATCGGCTCGCGGGTCACATCAACGCCGGCGAAAATCTTTGCCGATTCAGAAATGCCCGGCAGCCGTTCGGCCAGGATTTCCGGATCGAGATGATCCAGATGCAGGAAGATGTGATCGCCATCCTTGCCGACGCCGCGGCCTTCGCGGATTTCCATGGTCATTGACCTGGACACCACGTCACGTGACGCCAGATCCTTGGCGCTCGGCGCATAGCGTTCCATGAACCGCTCGCCTTCCGAATTAACCAGATAGCCGCCTTCGCCGCGCGATCCTTCGGTGATCAGGCAGCCGGCGCCATAAATGCCGGTCGGATGGAACTGAACGAATTCCATATCCTGGAGCGGTAGGCCGGCGCGCAACACCATGGCATTGCCATCGCCGGTGCAGGTGTGGGCGGAGGTGCATGAGAAATATGTGCGGCCATAACCGCCGGTCGCCAGGATGACCTTGTGCGCCCGGTAGCGATGGATCGTGCCGTCTTCCATGTTCAGCGCCATGACCCCACGGCATTCGCCATCTTCCATGATCAAGTCGATGGCGAAATACTCGATGAAGAATTCCGCTGAGTGGCGCAGGCTTTGACCATAGAGCGTGTGTAGCATGGCGTGACCGGTACGGTCGGCCGCAGCACAGGTACGTTGCGCTGCCGGGCCTTTGCCAAAATCCGTCGTCATGCCGCCGAACGGGCGCTGATAAATTTTGCCTTCTTCGGTGCGCGAAAACGGCACGCCCCAATGTTCCAGCTCATAAACGGCGGCTGGGGCGTTACGGCACAGATATTCAATGGCGTCCTGGTCGCCAAGCCAATCCGACCCCTTGACGGTGTCGTACATATGCCAGCGCCAATTGTCCTCGCCCATATTGCCCAGCGAGGCGGCGATGCCGCCCTGGGCGGCCACAGTGTGGGATCGTGTCGGGAAGACTTTCGAAATACAGGCGGTTTTCAGACCAGCTTCGGCGCAGCCGACGACAGCCCGCAATCCGGCGCCACCAGCGCCGACGACCACGACGTCGAATGTATGATCGATAACCTCGTAGGCCTGACCGTTGATCCCTGGCGCCGCCGCGCTGTTACCGTTGGCTTCCGCCATACCATCAACCCCCAAAACCAATTTTTAATACCGCGAACACGCAGGCCAATCCCATGGTCGCTGCAAAAGCGGTATTGCCGAACAGGCACAATATTTTCCAGCCTTCCGAATGCACGTAATCCTCCAAGATCACCTGCATCCCCAGCTTCATGTGATAGACGCCGGCCAAAACCAACGCCAGCATGATGATGGCGACGATCGGATGGGAGAGCGTTCCCACAACCGTTTCATAGCCGCCGCCTTGCACCGAAATAATGATGACGATGAACAGGCTGATCAGCGGCACCAGGGCCAGCGATGTCATCCGCTGACGCCAGAAATGCTCCGTGCCGTCTTTTGCCGAACCTAGTCCGCGAACTTTGCCAAGAGGTGTGCGCATGGTCATGTGTCTTTCCTCCTAGCGAACCGCGTAACCGATTGCCCACAGGGCAAGCGTGATGATAACCGAACCGACCAGTGACAGCCGGGCAAGATTTTCCCGGGAGCCTTCCGAAAAACCCCTGCCGGTATCCCAGATGAAGTGGCGCAGGCCGCCCAACATGTGATGGACGAGCGCCCAGGTGTAGCCGAGCAGGACGATCCGGCCGATAATCGACGAGAATAGCCCGTCGACAAAGGCAAAATATTCCGGTCCGCTGGCAGCTGCAATCAACCACCAGGCCACCAAGACGGTGCCAAAGTAAAGTGCCGCCCCGGTGATGCGATGCAGGATCGACATCATCATCGTCAGCATGGGTTTATAGATTTGCAGGTGCGGTGAAAGTGGCCGCTTGGCCTTCAGATCGACATCCGTCATGACAGGTCCGGAGCCTCATTGCTGAAGCTTACGCAAACGTAAGCAATTCAGAGGGTTATCGTCGATCGTCGTTCTAGCCACATTGTGCAGCGCAGTCAAAATAATCAGGGGCGCGATTGCATGAATCGCGCCCTTTTTATCGATTAGTGCCCGGATTTATTGTCGCAATGCTAAAATCCTGGAGCTAAAAACGTACCGGTTTTTATTTCGGCGCCGGCAATTTTCCGAAAACACCTTGCAATGTCAGACCGATAGCCAGAAGACGGCGATCGGTATGCGCCGGCCCGTCGATTTCCAGGCCAACCGGCAACCCGTCTTTGGTTAAACCGATGGGTAGTGTCAGTCCCGGTATTCCAGCGACACTCCCAGGGTCGGTGTTGCGAATATAAGTCGGAAAAGTTGGGACCTTCTTGCCATTGAGCATGACAGTCTGGTCCGAACCCTTGATCGGCTGGGCCGGTAACGGTGTTGTCGGGAACAAGATCGCGTCTAGGCGGTGTTCGGCGAAATGGCTTGCATACATGCCTTGGAGTTGCGGCCGCACCTGAGCCATCGCCATTTGATAAACATGTGCCGGGATGGCCTTGTCACCCAATACCAGATTGTCGAAGACGAATTTCACATCCGGGCTCGCCACTTTGTCGGCGATATCCTGCATGCTCATACCAGTTTTGTAATCCATCAGGAATTTGGCCAAGGCGATTTTCACCTCATAAAGCGCGATGGGAAATCCGGCCTTACCGTTGAGCTCCATCAGGCCGGGAAGATCCACCTCGATGACTTCAACACCGGCTGCCTTCAGCTTTGCTACCGCGTCGGCCATCAACCGGGCAGTTTCCGGATCGATCCCGGTATTGAAGGATTTCGGCATGCCGAAACGCAGCCCGCCGGCAGGAACCGGCTTTAGCGCCGTGGCTGTCCCGGTAATGACCCCATCGAGCAACACCAAATCTTCAACGACACGGGCGATCGGCCCGGCGGTGTCGCGGGTTGTCGAGATGGGGATAATGCCCGACTGGGGATAGCGGCCTATTGTAGGACGAAAGCCATGTAGGCCGTTCAGCGCGGCGGGAATGCGAACCGATCCGCCGGTGTCGGTGCCCAGGCCCGCCGGAACAATACCCGCCGCAATCGCCGCAGCCGTCCCGCCGCTCGATCCGCCGGCAAATCGCATTAGATCATAGGCATTGCCGACCGCACCGAAGGTGGCATTGTTGCTGGTAATGCCGAACGCCAATTCATGCAGATTGGTTTTACCGATCAAGATTGCGCCGGCGGCCCGCAACCGGGCCAATACCGGCGCGTCCGCCGCCGGCTGAAACCCCTTCAAGGCCGGTGTTCCACCGGACGTTGGCATGTCCTTGGAGTTTATATTGTCTTTCACGACAATCGGTACACCGTGAAGCGGCCCGGCGGTCTTCCCATCTGCGGTGTCCGCATCCATCGCCGCCTTGCGGGCGCTGCCGGCACCCAGAGTAATAAAAGCACTGAGGTTTTTATGTTTATCCGCCCGGGCTATGGCGGCTTCGATCAAATCGGAACTTTTGATGTCTCCCGCCCGGGTCGCCGCGGCCATCTCTCCGGCCGACATATTCAACCCATCGGCACCCTGTGCGTTGGTCAACAACAAGGCGGTCAAAACCGCGGTGCAAAGCCCTATACCATTGTAATTGCGCGCCATTATAGTTTCCTCCCATACTGGCAATACTGAATGAACCATAGGAGTAGGCGGTGGTCGGAGCGGCCACATCATCAATATTGATGAAGGCGGGCTGAATTTTTGCGGGGCTCAGTTGATGAGAATTCGGGCCGCGAGAGCAGTGCGGCTGGTCACGCCCAGTTTTTCAAATAGGTGACGCATATGCGTGCGCACGGTCGTCGGCGCGATACCGGCCTTGAGGGAAATGTCCAAGTCTGACAGACCGGCGGCGGCCAACAACGCGATCTCCGCCTCGCGTTCGGTAAGATCGAATTGCCGCATTAATTGACCGGTACTGGGAATTGCATCTTCCAGGTCTGGCGATACTGGTCGATCCTGTATTTTGCCGACAGTTCGCAAAGCATTGGTATAGGACGGACCGATGGCGTTCATGAGTTCCAGATCACGCCGTTGAAAAATTTCCTTACTCGCGCGCCGCCAGATACGGATATCGCCGATATTACGGGCGCCATCATAGGCGTAAAAATTCATCCCGTAATAAAGACCATCAAGCGACAGGAAATCGTTGAAAAATTCGGTCTTGATCAATTCCTCCTGGGGCATGATCTCAGCAACTGCAGTTGCCCGCAAACGCTGTTGAAGCTTCGGCGTGATCGGGTCGTGATATTGGTAATAGTTTTCGTAATTGGTGAGATTGTCCGGATCCATGTTGATGGAGACGCGCGATTCAAACAACTGCGTCTGCGTGTTCCAGACATAGGAGGCGTAGAAGTCCGCATCGAACAAACTGAGAAGCCGCTCGCCGACATTGTGGCGCACCTCACTACTGTCATAGGCATGGGTCAATGCCTGCATAACGGCAATAAGTTGTTCAGTTTCGCGCGCTGACAGAGCCATCGCCATCGGAAAATCCTTCCATGGCGGAGTTTAGCAAATTTTGGCGGGGTCGGCCACATCCAGCTGGATCGTTACCGTTCCGCCAGGGCAGCACGTGGTTTTGAACCGGTCAATGTCTTGTGCACATGGACCATGAGCGCGGTGGCAAAAAGTGGCGTCAGAAGGTTTAGAATAGGCACGGCCAACACCCCGGCAATCATCAATCCGGCCAGAAAAATCGATCCGCTGTGGCGATTGCGCAGGTCGCGCACTTCTTCAGCGGAGTGGAATCGACGGGCGGCCATTTCAAAAAATTCGCGACCCAGCAGGTAACCGTTGGCGACGAAGAAAATGGCGATATTGATGCCCGGCAGCAGTACTAGCAGCAGGGCAATGAAATTGACCACCACGACCACGCCAAAGAATTTCAGCGCCGTCCAAACCGCTTCGGCAATCGGCATCGCCTCGCCCGGTCGGTCGCGGTCATAATGGGATTGTTCGACTTCCAGGGCGATATCATCGAGGAACAGACCGGCAAACAATGAGGTGACCGGGCCGATCAAAAATCCCAGGCCAACGAACATGCCAAGCCCGGTAACAACGCCCAGGGCGGTTTCAAGCCAGCCAAATGGCAGCACCACGAAAATACCAAGCAAGGCCTGCATGCCGAACCACAAGGCGACCAGCAAGGCGATCGTTAATCCGATTGATTTCCACAACACCGTGCGAAAAGGTGGTGAAAAGACTTGTGATAGAGCGAGTGTCGCGGCGTTGATCATCAATTAATCCGTGCGGTTCAAATGTTCGCCGCTGACATAGGGATGAATGATGGCCGCCACAAGCGGTCAGGGCGATCATGGCCGCTGTGTCGCAGAAAGTTCGCGAAGAGCCTGAAGCCTGCCCTCACGCTCGGCGCGTTTCTACCTGCGAAGAGCCTGAAGCCGGCCCACTCCCCCGTCCCAACCACCCCTGAGGGTACCATTTATGGGTGGTTGGGACGGGGGAGTGGGCCGGCTTCAGGCGCGCCTCAGCGCATGAAAATATTACGCGTGGGTCGGCTTCAGGCACTTCGTACCTTGAACAGTCGCTCCCTAAAACACGATCACATTGCGCAGGGCTTCACCACGGCGCACTTCATCGATGGCTTCGTTGATTTCCTGCAGCGGATAGCGGCCGGTGATCAGTTCGTCGAGTTTCAGACGGCCTTGTTGATAGAGCGTGATCAACCACGGAATATCGACACTGACCCGCGACGATCCCATTTTGCTACCGATGATCTGTTGATCGGCGCTGGCCAGGTTGCCCGGGTCAAATTCGACCTTAACGCCGGTCGGCGGCATGCCGACAATCACCACTTTGCCACCTGCGGCAATAAATCCCTGCGCCTGCTCCATGGCTGATCGGGCGCCGACGGCGACAAAGGCATAGTCAACACCCCGGCCGTCGGTGAGCGCGCGAACGCGGTCGGCGGCGTTTGGATTATCGGCAGCGACGGTATCCGTGGCGCCGAATTCAAGCGCTGCGGTGCGTTTGGCGTCGGACAAATCGAGGGCGATAATTTTGCTGGCGCCAGCAACATGAGCGCCTTGCACGCAGTTCAGGCCAACACCGCCGGTGCCGATTACCGCCACCGTGCTGCCGGGCCGAACCTGCGCCGTATTGACGACGGCACCGACACCCGTCAGCACACCGCATGAAAGCAGCGATGCACTGTCGAGCGGCATGGTGGGCGGCAGGACGGCGACCTGCGATTGATCGACAACAACTTCTTCGGCGAAGGCGCCGGTGCGCAGGCCTTGCTGAAGGGCATCGCCGCCGTGATCATGGAGGATATCGCGCTCATCAAGGGGCAGGGTGGATTCGCACAAGACTTCGCGACCCTGAACACAATAATGGCAACCGCCGCAGGAGCGGATCAAGGTGACCGCCACCGCATCGCCGATTTTAGCACGCGTCACTCCCGGCCCGACTTCTTCGACGATACCGGCGGCCTCGTGTCCAAATACCGCCGGCAAGGTGCCGCCCCAGGCGCCGTCCATATAGAAGATGTCACTGTGGCAGATGGCGCAGGCGGCAAGCCGTACCCGCAATTCACCCCGCGCCGGCGCGCCGATAGCAATCTCCTCAATAACCAATGGCGCTCCGAATTCCCGGCAAATGGCTGCTTTCACGGTGTTGTCTCCAATCTTCATGGCAGTGGATCCGGGTGCATCTCCAGGTGCAAGGCAGTGCCCTCGTATGGATGCGCCAGGGCAACCTCTTCATTCAGTTCAATACCGAGGCCGGGCTCAGCCGACGGAATGACGAAACCGTCTTCCCATTGGATCGGCTTGGTCAGCAAATCGGCATAGAACCCGCCGAAGGTCTGAATGCTTTCGAGGATCAGGAAATTTGGGCTGCAGGTGGCGAGCTGAATATTTGCGGCGGCGACCACCGGCCCGCAATATAAATGCGGGGCGATTTGGGCGTATTTGGTTTCCGCTAAAGCAGCGATCTTCTTGCCGTCCAAAATGCCGCCGGAGCGGCCCAGGTCCATTTGCAGGATGGATGCGGCATCGGCTTCCAGCACCCGGGCAAATTCATAACGCGTGGTCAACCGTTCGCCGGTGGCAATCGGGATCGACGTGGCGCGGGCCACCTGGCCCATTGCGGCCGGATTGTCTGGCGGCGTTGGTTCTTCAAACCACAACGGGTCATAAGGCTCCAGCCGCCGGGCCAGACGAATGGCGCTGGAGACCGTCATCTGCCCGTGGGTGCCGAACAGAAGATCGGCGGAAAGGCCCAATGCCTGGCGGAGGGTTTTGACAAAACGCTCTGAACGATCCAGTTCCTCCAGCGATAATTGTCGAGGGTCATAGACCGTATAGGGTCCGGCCGGATCGAATTTGACGGCGGTAAACCCTTGGTTCACGTAAGCTAGTGCCCGTTCCGCCGCCAGATCCGGATCGCGGTAAACGTCGGTGGTGTCATCGGCTTCGGGGTAGATGTAGGTATAGCTCCGCAGACGCTCATGCACCTTGCCGCCAAGCAGATCATAGACCGGGCGGTCAAGCGCCTTACCGACGATATCCCACAGCGCCATTTCAATTGCGCTCATCACCGCACCGAGCGAGATATCCGGCCGCTGACCGAACCCGCTGGAATAAATGCGGTGCCAGATCTGCTCAATGCGAAACGGGTCCTGACCGATCACCATGCGGTCGCAGACATCTTCAATCATTTTGGCGATCACATGCGGATGAAAAGTGGCGCAATAAGCCTCGCCAATCCCCTCGATGCCGGTATCGGTGATCAACTTGACGAAAATGAAGTACCGGCCGCCAAATCCTGGTGGCGGATTGGCAACGACAAAAGTCCGTAGGTCAGCGATTTTCATGTCTTCGGCGGCCTCCGTCTAGGTATCTAACGGGTGTTACATTGCCAGCAGGAGGATGGTGCAGGCAAGGCGACCCTTGGTGGCCGGATATCGACGTTGCGGTTTGGCCTGCCGGACCCGCGATCCGCTGCTGTTAGGATAAACTGCGGACCGCGCCGATTTTGGGAAGATCAATTCTCAAAAGACGGCATTTTGAGATGTTTATCTCTTGCTGGTGCAATTCTGGCCCATCAAAATGGATGCAAGGCCCATATCCGGCTGGTCGGAAAGGCGCCTGCGTCAACAAACCCGATTGATTAGTGAAATCTAATATGCACTTTGACGCCGGGCGAACCGATCACGTCTGGGGCGCCGGACTGGACAATTTAGATGGAATATTTTATTTGTACACAAATGAATATCCTGGCGATATGTCCCATGGATTACCCGGAAAATTCAATGGACCTGGCGTCCATCCCCGGATAATGCCTATGCATGATGTACGCAGTGCCTTGAAGAGCGCTGCGTTTGGGCAAACAACAAAAGGGCAATGATAGTGTCTGAGCAATCCACCTTGGATGTGCCGTTTGAAACCATCCCGCTGAAGCCGGAAGAAGATTTCGTTCGCATTCGGTTTGCCGGTGATTCCGGCGATGGCGTACAGCTAACCGGCAGTCGGTTCGCCGAAGCCAGCGCCGATTTTGGCAACGACTTTTCTACCTTTCCGGATTATCCGGCGGAAATCCGCGCCCCGGTCGGCACCACCTATGGCGTGTCGGCGTTTTCGATCAATATCGGCCGCACCGAAATTCAAACATTCGGCGATGAGCCTGACGTGTTGGTAGCGCTGAACCCGGCGGCACTAAAGACCAATTTCGCCGATTTGCGCGATGGCGGACTGGTGATTGTCGACGAAGGCACATTCAACGACCGCAATCTGATCAAGGCCGGATATGACGGTGACCCACGCGAAGACGATAGCCTGGGCCATGCGCGGATCTTATCCATCGATATTTCATCCCTGACGCTGAAAGCGGTTGAAGACCTCAATCTGGGTCAAAAGAATGCATTACGCTGCAAAAACATGTGGACCCTTGGTCTGGTTCTGTGGATGTTCGGGCGCAGCCGCGAGACCGTCATCAAATGGCTGAATGGGAAATTCGCCAAGGTTCCCGATATAGCCGAAGCCAATGTCATCGCGCTGAATGCCGGCCATGCCTATGGCGAGACCATGGAACTGCACGGCGAAGTCCCCCATTACGATATTGAACCGGCGCATATCGAGCCGGGCACCTATCGCGCGGTCACTGGTGCTGAGGCGTTGGCCATCGGCTTGCAGTCAGCCACCAAGCTCGCCGGTTTGGAAATGGTCTTTGCGTCCTATCCGATCACCCCGGCCTCGCCGCTGTTGCACGCTCTTGCAAACTCCGGTGATCCCGATGTGGGTATCTTCCAGGCTGAAGATGAAATTGCAGCTATTTGTGCCGCTATCGGTGCGTCATTCGCCGGCAAGCTCGGTGTCACCTCCAGTTCCGGCCCGGGTATTGCGTTGAAGACAGAGGCCATGGGCTTGGCGATTTCCGCTGAATTGCCTCTGGTGGTCGTCAACGTCCAGCGCGGCGGGCCTTCTACAGGGCTACCGACCAAGACCGAGCAATCCGATCTGTTTCAGGCCGTCTTCGGCCGCAATGGTGATGCGCCGGTGCCGGTGATCGCCGCCTCGCGGCCCTCCGACTGCTTTGAATGCGCCATTGAGGCGACACGGCTGGCGCTAAAGATCATGTCGCCGGTGATCTTGCTGTCCGATGGCTACATTTCCAACATGACCGAGCCCTGGCGCCTGCCGGATCTTGACGGCGATGCTTTCGCGCCAATTGAGACGACGCGGGCATTGAACGGCGATACACCGTTTGATCGTGATTCTGAGAGCCTCGGCCGGCGCTGGGTGGCGCCAGGCACGCCAGGTGGCGCCCACCGTATTGGCGGCCTGGAAAAAGATTTTGCCTCCGGCAATGTCTCGTATGATCCCGACAACCACCAGCTCATGACCGATGTCCGCCACGACAAGGTTCAAAAGCTCGCCGCCATCATTCCCGATCAAACCGTTGATCAGGGGACGACGTCGGGCAAACTGGCGATCGTCAGTTGGGGCTCCACTTACGGTGCCATCCGCATCGCCGTCATGCGGGCCCGCCACCGTGGACTGGATGTGTCGCACATTCATCTGCGCCATATGTGGCCGTTGCCGCCGAACCTGCATGAATTGCTGGGCAACTATGACCGCATCCTGGTGCCGGAACTTAATTCCGGGCAATTGGCGACGCTGCTGCGTTCGCAATTCGATCGCCGCATCGATCAAACCAACAAGGTGACGGGCCAACCGTGGAAGGTCCGGGAAATCAACGAGAAAATTTCCGAATTTCTGGAGCAGGCGTCATGAACGAACCCCTTCCCGTCATGAAATTGACGCCCAAGGAATTCGCCACCGATCAGGACGTGCGTTGGTGCCCGGGCTGCGGTGACTACGCCATCTTGAAAGCCGTACAAAAGTCCCTGGCTGAAGCCGGCGCCGAACCGCACAACACGGTTTTTGTCTCCGGCATCGGCTGTTCCTCGCGGTTTCCCTATTACATGGAGACCTACGGCTTCCACACAATTCATGGCCGCGCTCCGGCAGTGGCCACTGGCGTCAAGATCGCCAATCCGGATCTCGATGTCTGGATTGTCACCGGCGACGGCGATGGCATGTCGATCGGCGGTAATCACCTGTTTCATATCCTGCGGCGCAATGTCGATGTGCAGCTGCTGCTGTTCAACAATGAAATCTATGGCCTAACAAAAGGCCAATTCTCACCGACATCGCGGGTCGGCACCCGGTCGCCGACCAGCCCAGGCGGGTCGATCGATGCGCCGGTAAATCCCTGCGTGTTCGCACTCGGCTGCGGCGCCCGGTTCGTCGCCCGTTCCGCTGATACCCTGCAAAAACATATGCCGGATATCTTGAAGCGTGCTCGCGACAACAAGGGCGCCTCTTTTGTCGAAATCCTGCAAAACTGCATCATTTATAACGACGCCGTCTTTGACGATGTGACCAACAAGAAAACCCGCGACGATCACACGGTCCTGGTCGAGCACGGCCAGCCGATGATCTACGGCAAAGAGGTCAAGCGGGGCATCCGATTGCGCCCGGGCAAGTTGGAATTGGAAGTGGTGACCCTAGGAGAAGACGGCATTACCGAGGCCGATCTCCTGGTCCATGACGAAACCAACCCGGTGCTGGCCAATATGCTTTCCCATATGGGCGGCGACGGTTTCCCGACCGCGTTGGGGGTTTTGTATTGCGATCCGACGCCGGCATTTGACCAGGAAGTCACGGCCCGCCGCGAAGCCCTGCCCAAACGTGAGGGCGATGCGCGCAGCCAGATTGAAAAACTGGTTTATGCCGGCCGCGTCTGGACGGTTCCCGAATAGGCCGATCCTACGGCGCTTCGTTGAAAACGGGGGATGCCATGAGAATACTTGCCTGTCTTTTTTTGATTGTCTGGGCCGTCGTGCCCAATCAGGCTCATGCTGCCTCATTCAATGGTGCCTGGAAGGTTAGCCGTGTTGGATATGGATGCACGCCGACCGGGTTAATCACTGTGAATTTCAAAAAGGGCAAAATCACCGGTAGCTATCGCGGCGGATCGGGGCGCCATATCGCCAAGGGCACGATCGCCTCGTCCGGACAATTTCGCTTCGATGCGCGAAGCCCGCGCGACATTGTCGTATTCAAGGGTAAAATTGCCGGCAAGTCAGGGACCGGCACCTGGTACGTCTCCGGCCGATCCTGTCGTGGAACGCTCAAAATCTTCAAATAGCCTTTGGACTTAGATCAGCGCTTGATCACCGGTCTTTAGGGTTGCTGTCCAGTTGTTTCGAACTCTAAGATGCACCGAAAATTCGGAACAGGGTGATCGGGCATGTATGACTTCATGAATGTGGACCGCGCCTATGGGCGGGCCGTCAAGACCTATCGGCCGGACGTCCCGGCCGATTTCAATTATGCCTATGACGTGATCGACCGCCAAGGTGCCGGCCACGACAAAACCGCGATTTTGGCGGTTTCCGCCGATGGCCAGGAGATCGAAGAAATCTCCTATGCCCAGATGGCGGAAAACTCCAATCGGTTTGCCAATGGCCTGTTGACGCTTGGGGTGGTCAAAGGTGATTTTGCCTGCCTCGTCGTTGGCCGGGTGCCGCAATGGTACGACGCCCTCTTCGGCTGCATGAAGGCCGGCGTTATTTCCATGCCGGGAACACCCCTGTTGACGCCCAAGGACATCACCTACCGGGTCAATCATTCGAAGGCCACGGTCGTGATTGTTTCGCCTGAACATTGCGACAAGGTCGATGATATTCGTGGCGAATGCCCGACCTTGAAACATTTCATCGTCATTGGCGCGGCGCGCGAGGGCTGGATTTCATCACACGAAATGTGTACGGCGGCATCGCCCACGATCAAAGAGCGCGTGCCGGTGAAATCCACCGACATGATGATGGCCTATTTTACCTCCGGCACTACGGCGATGCCGAAAATGGTGCCCCGCGACCACGCCTACGGTCTGGCCCATGCGGCGACGGCGTTGTTCTGGATGGATCTGCAGCGCGATGACATCCATTGGACGTTAACCGATACCGGTTGGGCTAAGGCGGCCTGGGGCATGTTGTTCCCGCAATTCCTGATGGGCGTTACCGTTGTGCTCTACGACGGCGCCGGGTTTGACCCTGAACTGCATCTCAACTTGATCAAGAAACTTAAGGTGTCCACTTTCTGCGCGCCGCCGACGATCTACCGGCTGTTCGCCCAGATCGATCTGGCTGCCTATGATTTGTCATCGGTCCGCCGGTCGTTGGGTGCCGGTGAACCGCTTAATCCGGAAGTCATCCGCTATTGGGAAAAACACACCGGCACGACCATCGCCGACGGCTTTGGGCAGACTGAAACCATCAACGTTATCGGTAATTTTCCAGACCAACCGGTCAAACATGGCTCGATGGGCCAGACGGTTCCAGGCTTTGATATGGATGTGGTGGATGACAACGGTGAGATCGTAGCGCTTGGACAGATCGGCCATATCGCCATGCGCCTGACCGATCCGTGGCCGCCGGGGCTCTTTCATGGCTATTACACTGGCGGCGAACTGGATACCGAACAGTTTCGCAATGGCTGGTATCTCACCGGCGATACGGCGACCCGGGATGAAGACGGTTATTTCTGGTTTGTCGGCCGGGCCGATGATCTCATCAGCTCCGCCGGTTATCGCATCAGTCCGTTCGAAGTGGAAAGCGCGTTGCTGGAACATCCCGCCGTGGCCGAAAGCGCCGTCATTGGCGAGGCCGACGACGTGCGCGGCCAGATCGTTGTCGCCTATGTCATCCTATCCGGCGGCAACGCGCCGTCAGATAAACTGGCAGAAGAAATTCAGGAATTCTGTAAGGCCAATACCGCACCCTACAAGTATCCACGCAAGCTGCATTTCGTTGCTGAACTGCCGAAAACCATCTCCGGCAAGATCCGCCGGGTGGAGCTGCGCGGCGCCTGCTGAATTGGCGCCTTACGCTGATTGCCCGGCCGGCACCCGGCGCTCCACCAGCGACTTGGCGTCGTAGCAATAGACCAGATCACCGTTTTGATTGTGGGCGGCATAATGATTGAACACCATGCCCCATTCCGGCCGGGTCGCCAGCACCCGTTTGCCGGTCACTTCCATCGCCGCCGTCATGGTATCGCCGGGATAGACCGGCTTCAGCCATTTGAGATTTTCAAAGCCGGGTGAGGGTCCGGTTTTGGCGACCGGTATACCCTGGCTTTGCATATCCTCGCGCTGCTTCTTGCGCGCCGCCACCAACAGCTTCATGCCGATCGATGCCGTATGCCAGCCGGAAGCGCAAATGCGCCCGTAGAGCCCCTTCGCGGCGGCTTCTTCGTCGAGATGAAACGGTTGCGGGTCGAATTTGGCGGCGAAAATTTTGATCTCATCGAGTTGAAACTGATAGCTGCCAAGTTCCAGGCGGGTACCGATTTCGATGTCTTCATAAAACTGCATCACGCCACCTCGCGCAGGCGCATGAAGCCAGGCGTACGAGCTGTCATGACTTTCTCGCCGGCCTCATTGAAAAGTTCATACTGGATGGTAATGATGCCCACATGGGGCCGCGAGGCGGATACCCGCTTTTCCAACACCCGCGCAGTGCCCGAAAGCGTGTTGCCCGGAAACACCGGCTTCAGCCAGCGCACTTCCTCCACTGAGGCGGCGCCTAACGATGCTGTTTTGTGAATAAAACTATCGCAAATCATCCGCATCATGATCGAGCAGGTATGCCAACCTGACGCCGCTAACGCGCCAAGTATGGACGCCTCAGCGATCTCATCATCCAGGTGGATTCCTTGCGGGTCGAATTCTGAGGCGAATTCAATCACCGCCTCCCGGGTGACCGGATAGGGATCAAGTGGAAATTCCCCGCCGATTGGGAAATCCTCGAAAAAATAAAGATCGTCTGTCGCCACGGTTTCGATCCTAGGTATTGAACTTGAATAAAATCACATCGCCGTCGTGGACGACATATTCCTTGCCTTCATCGCGTGCCTTGCCGGCGTCTTTGGCGCCGTTTTCGCCATTCAGGGTGATGTAATCATCAAAATCAATGGTCTGAGCGCGGATGAAACCGCGTTCAAAATCTGAATGAATGGTGCCGGCCGCCTGAGGCGCATGGGTGCCCCGCTGGATCGTCCAGGCGCGAGATTCCTTTGGCCCGGCGGTAAAAAACGTGATCAGGCCGAGCAGATCGTAGCCGGCACGAATGAGCCGATCCAGACCGGGCTCTTTCAAGTCCATGCTCTCCAGGTAATCAGCCTGATCAGCGTCATCGAGTTGAGCAATTTCTGATTCAATCGCCGCGGAAATGACCACCACGCCGGCGCCCTCTATCGCGGCCTTTTCCTCGATCGCCTTGGAAAACTCGTTGCCCTTGCCGGCGGAACCCTCATCAACGTTACAGACGTATAAAACCGGTTTTGACGACAACAGGTTGAGGCCCTTGAACGCTGCTTCCTGTCCCTTGGGAACCTGCAGAGCCCGTGCTGGTTCGCCGGATTGCAAGAGCTCCAAAACCGCTTCCATGATCGGCAGGATCGTCTTGGCTTCCCGGTCGCCGCCCGTCGCCTTTTTGCGCAGCGGATCAATTCGCCGCTCCAGGCTTTCCATGTCGGCGATCATCAGTTCCGTTTCCACCGTATCGGCGTCGGCGGCTGGGTCGATGCGGCCATCCACATGGGTGATGTCGCTGTCTTCAAAACAGCGGATGACATGGGCGATGGCATCGACTTCGCGAATATTGGCCAGAAACTGATTGCCCAATCCTTCACCTTTCGAGGCGCCGCGCACCAGGCCGGCAATATCGACAAATGTCAGCCGCGTTGGCACCACGTTGGCGGACTTGGCGATCCCGGCGATCTGCCGCAAGCGGGTATCCGGCACCGCAACCTCACCGGTATTGGGTTCAATGGTACAAAACGGATAGTTCGCCGCCTGCGCAGCGGCAGTCCGCGTCAGGGCGTTGAAGAGCGTCGATTTGCCGACATTTGGCAATCCGACAATGCCGCATTTAAATCCCATCTACGTGTCCTTCTTGGCGCCCAGCAGGCGCGCCAGCGCCGCCGCCATGGGGCCCTTTTTTTGTTCCGGTTCAGGTTCGCTCACCGCTTCCGATGGCGGTTTGGAATCCGGTTTTGGGTCTTTGGTCTTGGATTTTGGTTTGCGTTCCGGTTTTTCAGGCTGCGTCGCCAGATGGATTTTGTTGGCATACGAGCTGTCCTTGCCGGCCGCCAACAAATCCGCATGGATGGCCAGAACATCAACCAGTGGCTCAATCCAAGTGGTGTCAGCGCGGGCAAAATCATGCAGCACGTAGCGCGCCACCAGATCCTTGCGGCCGGGGTGGCCAATACCAATGCGCACCCGGCGAAAATCCGCGCCGATATGCGACGTCGCCGAGCGCACGCCATTGTTGCCACCATGGCCACCGCCGGTTTTTATCCGCACCTTGCCCGGCGGCAGGTCCAATTCGTCATGGAAAACGACCACGTCGTCCAGGTCGAGTTTGTAAAACCGCAAGATTTCAGCCAGCGCCCGGCCGGATTCGTTCATGTAGGTGGTCGGTTTGACCGCCAACACCTTTTCCCCGGCCAACTGGCCTTCTGAGACCAGTGCCTGAAACTTGGAACGCCACGGGCCAAAGCCATGGTGGTGGACGATTTCGTCCACCACGCGATAGCCTATATTGTGCCGGTGATTGGCATATTTCGGGCCAGGATTTCCCAGTCCGACAAGAAGCAACATCGTCCCTCTCCGTTATCCGGTATCGGGATACGCCTACTCTTCTTTTGCTTCTTCGCCGTCTTCGCCCTCTTCGCCTTCGCCCTCTTCGCCTTCTGGGAGGAGACCCTCCTCAAGGGCTTCGGCTTCCGCTTCCGCGGCAGCTTCGGCAAGCTCTTCCTGCTGACCAGCAGAGGAGGCAATGGTGACAACGGTGAAGTCGCGATCACGAATAGTCGGTTCCACACCATCCGGCAGAGGAACGGCTGAAATGTGCAAGGAATCGTTGATGTCGAGACCGGTCACATCGCAAACAATGGCGTCGGGGATGTTGTCGAACGGACATTCGACCTCAACCGTATAACGCACATAGTTGACGACGCCGCCACGCTTCAAGCCCGGCGATTCTTCCTCGTTGATGATCTGCACCGGAATTTCCACGGTGATGCGCGATCCCTTGCCGACGCGCAGGAAGTCAACATGCACCAAGTAGTCGCGAATTGGGTCAAGTTGAAAATCACGCGGGATGGTCTGGATGGTTTCACCATCGACCTCAATATTCGCCAGCGTCGTCAGGAAGCCGCCTTTGTGCAATTGCCGGAATGTTTCCTTAAAAGGAATGGCAATGGGGATCGGCGGTTTCTTGTCACCATAGATGACTGCAGGGATCATTTCTTCTCGGCGCAATGCGCGGGCCGCCCCCTTGCCTACCCGCTCGCGCACCTGGGCCTTGAGCTCAAAGTTCTCGCTCATGGTGGTACTCCTTGATATGTCTTCAATAACAAAAGGCCGCTAAACGGCCCCACTCGCCACGGCTCCTCCAGGGGTGCAGGCATGGCTGGCGCGCTTATAACCGAGCGCGGCGGGCAATGCAATGGGGTGGGGTGGCTGAAAATCGTTGGTGGGTCACGGCTTTCAGCCCAAAATTGACGCGCCGATCTCCACGGTATTTCCTGTTGCCGCCGATTGCTTGATCGCTTCGATCACTTGCAGCGAGCGAAGCCCTTCCTCGCCGGAGACAAATGGTGTCGCCTTTCCAGAAATAACCGCGCAAAAATGATCAATCTGCTTGTCGAGTGGATCTTGATGGACGACTTCGTAGGTTTGCTGATTAATCGGTTGCCACCAGCTCCGCACGTCATTCTGCGACCAAATCTTGCCGTTGGGGATTTCCAAGCTGCCTTTCGTACCGCCGATCAGATAGCAATTTTGCCCGGTCGCCGGATAGGCCGTGTTCTCAGCCGCTGTCAGTTCCCAACTCCACGGCGCCACGATGGTGTCGGAGACACTCAGTGTAGCGACCGCGCCGCTGGCAAAACGTAAAATTATTGCGGCGGTATCTTCAATATCATGCCCGCGGGTGTGGTTGGCCTGGATGGCGTGGACGGAAATAACCTCGCCAATCAGATAGCGAAACAGATCAATATCATGGATCAAATTGATCAAGATCGGCCCAGCACCGGTCTGGGTACGCCAGGCGGCGTTGAAATATTCATCGGGCTTATAAAGCCAGCACATTCCGTGGGCGGCGACAATATTGCCAACAGCACCGGCGTCGATTTTCGCCTTTGCCGCCTGGATAATCGGATTGTGCCGCCGATGGTGACCGACAAGGATCGGGATATCGGCATTGCGAGCCGCTTCGACCAAAATTTGCGCCGAATGCACGTCGTCAGCGATTGGTTTTTCAACCAGTATCGGCAATTTCGCGGCGATGCATTCAAGGCCGTTTTCAACATGCATCTGGTTCGGCGTGGCAATGATAACACCATCCGGCATTTGTGTGTTGAACATCTCGGATAGATGCGGATACCAGACGATATTTTGCTTGTCCGCCCACTGAGCCGCTTCCGGCTGCGGATCAACGATGCAGGCCACCTGCGACGCATCCGACCGAGCGATCACCTCAACATGGCGCCGCCCGATCAGACCGGCACCGACCACAGCGATGCGAAGGGGTGAGGTTGAGATGGCGGGCTCCTATCTGAGCTAATATCGATGCGAAAAGCTTTGTCTTATAAGCCCAACCGCCAACGGAAAATCAGCCCTTGCCGGCGAGCATGGCTTCCACCAGTTTTTGCACCCGCAGCGCTTCACGTGGCGTGGCCAGGCGGTGTTCACCGCCATTCATGCATAATAACATGTCATCCAGCTGTGCCCGCAGGGCTTCGGCGCGCGGGTCTTCAGGATCGGGGCGAAGCAGCTCAAAGTCGCCGCCGTCGGAGGCTAGGTCACGGAAAAATTCCGACACGCGGCGGCTCTTGGCGTTGCCTTTGATCGTTAATTCTTGGCGGTCAGGCTGGGCGCCGCCGACGCTGGCCATGACGGTGACCGGCCGACCATCGGCAGTCTCCAGCCGGGCAAGCATTTGGGTCTCGCACAATGCGTCGTCAGCCGGATAGGAGGGCCGCGACCAAACTAGTTCCAACGGACCCAGGATACGTTCAGAAAAAAACAGGAAATGCGAGATCACTTCCCGCGTCAGGCCACCCTCGGCACGAAACCGCAGCCAGTCGGCTTCCTTTTGCCATTGCCGTGGCCAGGCACCATAGGTCACGACGATATCGACGCCGACAATATCTCCCATTTCGCCCGACTGGGCTGCGGAGGAGATATCGGTTAGCGCCGCGCCAGCGGCCTGGGTGAAATTGACCGCTGCCGGGACGCCCGAGGCACTGAGCTGATCCACCAGGTCAGTACTCGCTTCGATATCGATGCCGAGCGGCTTTTCCAGAAAAATCGCCTTGCTTTCTGCGGCAGCTTTCAGCGCGTAGGCTTTGCGTGGCACAGGCGGGCAGGCCAGGTAGACCAGGTCAGCTGCGGCGATTGCTGCTTCGGCGCTATCAACAATCGCGGCTTCAGGCGCAACTTCCAGCGCCAGGGCGCAGGCGGCCGGGTCGGGATCCCACAATGCCACCGGTGTATAGCCCTCGTGCCGGCACATATGTTCCAGCATCCGCCGGCCCATGATTCCCAGTCCGACAATGCTCGTTTTGACCGGCATATCTTAGGCCTCCAAAATGCAAATTAGCGCGTGCGGTGGATATTAGTTGAACAGGCTTGAGACGGATTTTTCCAAAGCCGTGCGGGAAATCGCTTCGCCAATCAGGTGGGCAATAGAAATGACGCGCACGTTGGGTGCGGCTTCTATGGCCGCCGTCGGTTGGATGGAATCGGTGATCACTAATTCCTTCAACCGCGAAGCGGCAATCCGCGATACCGCAGCACCAGACAGCACGCCGTGGGTGATATAAGCCGTCACGTTCAGCGCGCCATGCGCCAACAGGGCATCGGCGGCATTGCACAATGTGCCGCCGGAATCGACGATATCGTCGATCATGATGCAATTGTGACCGGCAACGTCACCGATAATATTCATGACTTCCGATTCGCCGGCCCGTTCACGGCGCTTGTCGACGATCGCCAATTGGGCGCCGAGCCGTTTTGCCAGTGCTCTGGCCCGCACCACGCCGCCAACATCGGGCGATACCACCACGACGTTGTCGGTCTCGTAATGGTCGTGGATGTCGCGGGTCATGACCGGAATGGCGAATAAATTGTCAGTCGGAATATCGAAAAACCCCTGGATCTGACCGGCATGTAGATCAAGGGTCAGCACCCGGTCGGCACCGGCATTGGTGATCAGGTTGGCCACCAGCTTGGCTGATATCGGTGTCCGCGGGCCGGGTTTGCGGTCCTGGCGGGCATAGCCGAAATACGGCAAAACCGCCGTAATCCGCCGGGCAGACGATCGACGCAGAGCGTCGATCAAGATCAGCAGCTCCATCAAATGGTCATTGGCTGGAAAGCTTGTCGACTGGATGGCAAAAACATCCTCGCCGCGTACATTTTCCTGAATTTCGACGAAGATTTCCTGATCCGCGAACCGGCGGACCATGGCCTTTGCCAGGGGCACTTCCAGATAATCGGAAATCGCGTCGGCGAGTAAACGGTTGGAATTTCCGGCAACCAGTTTCATGGCCGACCTGTTGTTTAGCTACCCCAGACAACTCGGTATATCGCGCCACGCCCATTTGGCCCCGATGGCGGAATACCCAGACTCGCGCGGTTTGTAACAACCTCTAGGCCCACCGGCAACCATCCATTGTCGAAGATACACAAAATAATGGGTCGTGATCCGAAGATTTACCCACCCGCCCGGGTCAGCCATGATTTGAGCCCATCGATGGTACGCACGGCGACGTTTTGCAAAGTACCACCGGTTATACCAGACCAGGGGTCGCCGGAAGATCCGGACGACGTTTCTTGCCCGGTGAGCCGATAGACCCGCCGGTTCGCCGCATCAAAAATGTCATAGACATAAACGATCACTGTGCCGGTATTGTCCCCGACAGCGCTCAAATAGCCTTTGACGCGGTAGGTTACTTTGCGGTCGGAGCGGCGAATGATGGTCAGATTTTGCGACTTGGCCAATGCGCCGATCTTACGGGAAAGGTCATCAGCGATATTGCCTGGTGCGCCAATGAATGGATCGAAGGCGAAGGTCACCTGATCAATTGGCACGGCCGGTGGCGGCGGTGTATTGGACTGCACCGGTCGACGGACAACCGGTTCCGTCACGTCGTTGGAACAGCCGGCCATCAGGCCCAGTGCGGCGATGAGGGCGAAGCCGGTGAGGAACCGTGTAATTGCGTTCATGTTGTTATCGTTCCTTTCGCGCCGTCATCGCCGAATAACCGGCCCTTGAGGTCTATTACCTGACCGCCAGATCCAGGCTTGCCTTGGAAAGTGATTCCGGCGCCGCCTCGGTCGTCAGGTAGGTCTGCCCCAGGGTCATGGCCGTACCGGTTTCGCTGTCCATTAAAATCATATGGGCAAACAACGTCATATGCGGTTGGATTTCAACCTTGTTGCCGCGATAAAACATCGGCCAGTCCATCCAGCTGGGCGCAAACCGAGCGCCGAGCGAGTAACCGCAGGCGTTCAGCCGATGCGGATGCAGGCCTCGGGAATCCATTTCCGCCGCATGGGCATCAAAGACATCGCCAAAGGTTTGCCCCGGACGCATTGCCTCTTCCACCGCATCCAGCGCTTCCCGGCAGGCTTCAAATAGTTCCAAATGCCGGGCGCTGGCGGTACCGACCGGAACGGTGCGCATCATCGCCACGTGGTAGTGGCGGTAAACGCCGGCAAATTCCAACGTCACCTGATCGACATCGCTCAAGTGTCGTCGGCCGGTGGCATACCGGCATAAAAGGGCGTTCTCACCTGAACCAAGAATGAAAGAATTACCTGGATAATCACCGCCGCCCTCAAACACAGCGCCCTGCATGGCGGCGAGGACCTTGGCCTCATTGGCACCTGGCGCAATTTCAGCCAGACCGGCGTCCCAGGCGGCATCAGCAAGCCGGGCAGCGTCGCGAATAAAGGCGATTTCAGCGACGCTTTTAATCAGCCGCAGCGCCGGGATCATATTCGACGCGTCTTCCATCTCGCCAAAGGTCTGCAGGTGTTCGTCTAATTGCCGGCCATTTGCCGCCGTCAGACCGTGGGTATCGAACTCGACCCCGAGCCGGCTGCCGAGAAGGTCGAGGTCGAAGAGGATCTCTTTGAGCTGCAATACCGGGGTCGCTTCCCCTCGGTCGGCCCAGATGCGGATATCGGTCAAATTGGAGGTCAGTTCCGCCTGGCGCTGATCGGCGGCACGGGTGAGCAGGGTCAGCCGGCCGTCGCTGGTGAGCACCAGGCATTGGAAAAAACAAAATCCGAAAGTGTCATAACCGGTCAGCCAGTACATGCTTTCCTGGGCGAAAATCAGCAAGGCATCAAGCCCGCGCTCGGCCATGGCGGCGCGGGTTTTTTCCTGACGCCGTTCAAATTCCGGTTGGGAAAAATGCAAGGTCATAAGGCGTTTCCTTGTTCACCGGCAAAGGGTGATTGCTGAAAGCAGGCGGCCGTAATCGGCTTCGCCGTGATGTGTCGCCCGCCGGTAGGAATAAAACCGTTCGGCATCTTTATAGGTGCACAAGTCGAGGTTCTCCGCTTGACCGACACCGGCGGCTGATAATCGCTGAAGAATGTAGGCGGGTAAATCAAACATCGCATGACCAGCCCGTGTTGACGGTGAGAAAAACGGCTTGTTGCCACCATCGGCTTGGATGAACCGGTCGACAAATTCCGGCCCGACCTCATAAGCATTACCGGAAATGGTTGGTCCCAGTGTGGCGGAAATATTGCCGCGTCTGGCGCCGAGATTTTCCATGGCGGTTAGCGTCGCCTCCAGCACGCCCCCAAAGGCACCCTGCCAGCCGGCATGGGCGGCGGCGACGACACCGGCAGATGGATCGGTAAATAGCACAGGTCCGCAATCAGCCGTCGAGATGCCGACAACCACGCCGGGGCGGTTGGTTGCGACCGCATCGCCCTTCGGTCCCATACCCGGTCCCCAGGGTTCTTCAACGGTAATCACGTCGGCGCTGTGGATTTGATAAGGCAGGGCCAGGTCGCCAATCTCGGCGCCCAATTGGACTGCCGCCCGGCCGCGATTTTCCAGCACTGACGCGCGTTCGTCGTCCGACCCGATGCCAATATTCAAGGACGCGTATATGCCACCGGAGACACCGCCCTGCCGGGTGAAAAATCCGTGTTGAACGCCCTCAAGGTTTTCCAAAGTCGCGGATGTGATCACGCCCGTCTCCTCAATCGGCATCGGCAGATCCGGCTCTTCGATCCAGCCCAAAGACGGGGATGCCGGGTTGGGTCACTGCCATAACTTTGAAAAGTTGCCCCATCTGGGCCGGCGCCGCAAGCCGTTCCACCGCGTCGTGGAGTTGGTCCTGTATGGCCGATGACTTGCCGTTTCCCAATTGTCCGGCCCTTTCCAGTAACCCCAGATCAAGCAGAAAGTCACCTTGATCAACCGGCCCCTGAACCAGAGCGCCGGATTGGCTGGCGGCGCCTTTGAGGGCATGAAAATTGACATGCGCGGTTAGGTCGGCCTCGCCAGGGGTCGCCAATATGTCGGCCGGTGCATGATCGCGCAGGGCCTGCAGCGTGTCGCCAAATCCCGGTTTCACATAGCCATAGTCAATCAACAGCGCGGCACCACCGTCAGCCATGATGCGGTCGCCAATCTGAGTGGCCAAGGCTTCGCCGACCGGACAACGTTCAACAATCGCCTCCTCCGGTGGATGAGCTTCGCTGGTCATTACTTGGTTCGCCACATCCTCCCGGCCACCTGTGCCGAAAACCAACTCGCCATCCTGAAGCCCGACAATCCGTTCAAGCCAATGGCCCTGGCGGTATTGAAATTGGTGGATCGGCAGGGCGTCGAATAATTCATTGGCGATCAGGATCATCGGTCCGCCAGGAACCTGATCCAATCGTTCGTGCCAGGTCACGTCCTGATCAAATGTCGCCAGCTTTTTTTCCTGCTGGTCCCGGAGCCTGGGGCTCGTCTCCACCAGGTGGACATTCAAGGCATCACGATAGGCGCCCCGTAATGCGGCGGTGCGGATCAGGTCGGCGGCCAACGTGCCGCGCCCGGGGCCGATTTCCACCAAGTTGATTGCTGACGGGCTGCCTATTTGTGCCCACATGGCCACGCACCAGGCGCCCAGCAATTCGCCGAACAATTGGCTGACTTCCGGCGCGGTGACGAAATCGCCCTTGGCCCCGAACGGATCGCGGACCATGTAATAGCCGTGCTCGGGATCAGACAGGCAATGGCCCATAAAATCGCTGACCGACATTGGGCCCTGCAATTCGATGATGCTTTTGAGCTTATCAGCAAGCGCTGTCATTGGGCTTCATGTGCGTTGCCGGCTGTCCATCCCCGCCAGGCGGCAAACATCGCCACCAACCCGGCCAGACACATAGGGATCGATAACAAGATACCCATGGTCAGATTGCCGGCCAGAAAGCCAATATGAGCGTCGGGCATGCGGAAAAACTCCGCGATAATCCGCATAACGCCATAGCCAAAAGTAAAGACCCCGCAGATGAAGCCCGGTCTGGCCAGCCAGCTGCCGCGCCAGATCAGTATCGCCGTAATAACGAACAGCACCAGGCCTTCCAGCACCGCTTCGTAGAGCTGGCTGGGATGTCGTGGATGTGGTCCGCCACCAGGAAACACCATGGCCCACGCAACATCGCTGACCCGGCCATAAAGCTCCGCGTTGATGAAGTTGGCGATGCGTCCAAAGAACAGGCCGATGGTCACCACGGCGGCAATGACATCAAACACCGACCAGACATTCAAGCCGCGCCGCCAGGCAAAGATCACCATGGCGACCACCGCGCCTAGAAATCCGCCGTGAAAGGCCATGCCGCCCTGCCAGACCCGCAAAATCGCCATCGGATCACCAAAGTAGACGGCTGGGTTATAAAACAGCACATAGCCGACGCGGCCGCCGAGAATGATCCCGAACGCCGCCCAGACCAGAAAATCGTCAAAATCCAACGGCGAGGGATGCGGCCGTCCGCCCCAAAGCCGCTCGGTGTCGGCCAGCAACCGGGCATATCGCCAGCCAAGCAGCAGGCCGACGATATAAGCCAGCGCATACCAGCGGATGGCGATCGGGCCGATTTCGATCAACACCGGATCGATGACAGGAAAGGGCAACACCAATATCGGCATTTAGTATGTCCAATTGATCGCGAAACAGCGCCGCGCACATTGCTGCCGGTAACCATGTCGGTCAAGCCACAATAATTCCACTGGTACCTGCGGCATTGGTGGCATATTGAACTTTGCGGTCGAACCTCTTAGGTGTTGTAGGGGCCGTAGGATCGGAGAAACCAGTCATGACCCAGACCTCCAACCGGATGTTTGATGAATTCGCCAAGCTCATGAACGATGCCGCCGGCGTTGCCCAGGGGGCCCGCCGAGAAGTCGAAACCATGTTTCGTTCACAGATGGAACGGTTCGTCGCCGACATGGATCTGGTCAAGCGGGAAGATTTCGACGCCGTCAAGGATATGGCCTCGCGCGCCCGGGAAGAAAACGAAGACCTGAAAGCCCGCATTGAGGCGCTTGAAGCCAAGTCGGGTGCCACGGCCAAGCCCGCGAAGCCTGCGGCGCGCAAAAAACCAGCGGCCCGATCAACGGCTAAGAAGTAGCCCGGCAACGGTCATATATAGGCCGGGAAACAAGCGTTTTACAAAAATTATATCCGTCAAAAACCGGATTGTGATTTTTCGCAATCCACAGGTTTTTGTGTGCCATGGCGAAGTCTCGTTACCTTCTCGATGAATCTGCCTCTATATATTGATTCGTAAGGTGGTTTCGTGCTGACGACTTTGTCGCTCTCCAGCAACATTGCGCGGCTACCGCAACCAAATGCGTATCAATCCGCTGCCGTGTTTCGGCGTTTGTTTGTATGTATTTTTACGCTTGCTCGTTGCGTTGTGTTGTCGTCGGGTTTTGTAGTTTTTGCGTTTCATCTCCATTTATCTAGGGGATCAGGCCATGAGCCTCATCGATATTGATTTCGATCGCCAGGACAATCCCGTCGATGCCATCGAAACCGTTGCCGCCATTCAAGACTGGGTGTTTGAACGCTCAGGCGATGATGAAATCACCATTTCCGTCTCCGGACATTGGTCGGAATATCTGGTGTCGTTTTCCTGGTTGGATAATCATGAAGCCATACATCTGGGCTGCGCCTTTGACCTGAAAGTGGTTGAGACCCGGCGCGATGAAGTGGCCAAGCTTTTAGCCCGGGTCAACGAGCAAATGTGGATGGGCCATTTCGACTTGTGGAGTAAGGAAGGCGTCGTGATGTTTCGCCAATCCTTGCTATTGGCCGGCGGTGCGGAAGTCACCCACGGCCAGATCGAGCGCATGTTGGTCAACGCCATTGAATGCTGTGAACGCTATTACCAGGCGGTCCAATTTGTGGTCTGGGCCGGCCAGTCATGCGAGGATGCCCTGTCGACCGTAATGTTTGAAACCGTCGGGGAAGCATGAACGCCGCTATGAAGAATGCCACGCCATTGGTTTTGGTTGGTGCCGGTAAAATGGGCGGCGCCATGCTGGCCGGCTGGCTCGATCAGGGTATCGAAGCTGCCGGGGTCACCATTATCGATCCGTCGCCGCCAGAAGAAATGTTGGCGTTGATTGCAAAGCACGGCCTCAATCATTTCACTACTCCGCCTGACGGGTTGACTGCGGCGGTCATCGTTGTAGCCGTCAAACCGCAGATCGTTGCCGGCGTTCTGCCCGGCCTTGAAGGTCTCGTCGGCGCTGACACGGTGTCGCTATCGATTGTTGCTGGAACCCGGTTATCGACTTTGAGTGAAAGCCTAGGCGGCGGAGCGGTAGTTCGCGCCATGCCCAATACCCCGGCCCAGGTCGGACGCGGCGTCACGGTTTGCTGCGGCGACGACAAGCTCTCCTCTGGCCAACAACAACTGATTTCCGACTTGCTGACCACCATCGGCAAGGTTGGTTGGGTTGAAGAAGAAGCGCTGATTGATGCGGTAACAGCAGTCTCCGGCTCCGGACCGGCTTATGTCTTCTTGTTGGCCGAATGCATGGCCGAAGCCGGCCGCAAAGCTGGCCTGCCAGATGATCTGGCGATGCTATTGGCCCGGGAAACGGTTTCCGGCGCCGGCGAGCTGCTTTTCCAAAGCGATTTGGATGCCGCGACATTGCGCAAGAATGTGACGTCGCCCGGTGGCACAACCCAGGCGGCGCTTGAAGTGCTGATGGCTGATCCAGGCATGCAGGCGATTTTCGATGCGGCAATCGCCGCGGCCGCTAATCGTTCCCGGGAGCTGGCTTAATCGGCAATTCCGCCGGCTTGACCATTTGTCACCGGCGGCGTTGAATAATCTCCGACCTGACCTCCATTGAGGATGCACCGGCTTATGACCGTTCAGCGATTTACCGCGCCTGAAGATGGTGTCTTGCCACTCCAAATGCGGCAGGCTTACCAACGCGACGGTGTTCTCCTGCTGGAGGATTTTATCTCCCAGGACGCCTGCAATAAGCTGAAGGACGACATTGCCGGCCTGGTTGACGGTTTTGATTTGGAAAGCGCCAAGTCAATCTTCTCCACCAGTGCGCGGTCCCATGCCGCTGACACTTTTTTTCGCGAGTCCGGCGACAAGGTGCGTTTCTTTTTTGAAGAAGGCGCCTTTGATGACAGCGGCGAACTAACGGCAGCACGGGATCGAGTGCTCAATAAGATCGGCCACGCCATGCATGATCTTGTTGATGAGTTCGATGCCTTCAGCCGCACCGACCGGCTGGCGGCGGTGGCCAATTCAATCGGCCTTGGCGACCCCGGGATCGTCCAGTCGATGGTGATTTTCAAGCAGCCCAGCATCGGCGGCGAAGTCGGTATGCATCAAGATGGCAGTTTTCTGCATACCGATCCGATTAGCGTGACCGGCTTCTGGTTCGCCCTGGAGGATGCCGATCGCTCCAATGGTTGTCTTTATGCAGTTCCTGGTGGCCATCTTGATGGTCTGAAGGAACGGTTTCATTACCAAGACGAAGAACTGGTCATGACGGCGATGGCCGACAAGAGCTGGCCGCAAGAAGCGCAGGCTTTGGAAGCACGCGCCGGCACGTTGGTGGTGCTTCACGGATTGCTGCCGCATTATTCCTGCGCCAATACCTCGCAGCGGTCACGGCAGGCCTATGTATTTCATGCCATCGACCAGTCGGCGCAATGGTCGACAGACAATTGGCTGCGCCGGTCCAATGACCTACCGCTGCGTGGATTTACCGGCTGATTGGCCGATCGGCGTTGATATCCACCGCCTATCCACCGTCTTGGGCTTCCGGTGGTTTTCCCGGAGGCCGTTCTCTGATTTAAAGATCGGACATCAGAAAAAAAGAGGGTGCCATGTCCGCCACTGTTATTGATCACCCGCTGATCCAGCACAAGCTGACGATCATGCGCGATAAGAACACCTCCACGGCAGGCTTTCGCCAGCTGCTGCGTGAAATTTCGCATCTTCTTTGTTATGAAGTGACCCGCGATCTGGCCTTGACCACCAAGCAGATCGAAACGCCGATGACGGCGATGGATGCGCCGACGTTGGCCGGCAAGAAGCTGGTTTTTGCGTCCGTACTACGCGCCGGCAATGGCCTGTTGGAAGGCATGCTCGATTTGGTGCCGTCGGCGCGCGTCGCCCATGTTGGTCTTTACCGCCACCATAAAACCCTGGAAGCCATCGAATATTATTTCAAGGCGCCGGAAGATCTCGGCGACCGTACCGTCATCGTTGTTGACCCGATGTTGGCGACGGCCAATTCAGCGACGGCGGCGGTTGAAAAACTCAAAGAGCGCGGCGCCAGGGATATCCGCTTCGTCTGCCTGTTGGCGGCACCTGAAGGCATCGAACGGTTCATTACAGCGCTTCCAGATGTACCGATATTCACCGCCGCCATCGATAGTCACCTGAATGAAAAAGGCTATATCGTGCCGGGTCTGGGTGATGCCGGCGACCGGATGTACGGCACCAAATAACGGGCGGCGGGGACGGTCCAATGCGCACGCGGATTAAGATCTGCTGCATTAGCTCAGTTGACGAGGCCCGCCGCGCCATTGCCCTTGGCGCCGATGCGATTGGACTGGTTGGCGCCATGCCTTCCGGTCCGGGCGTGGTTGACGATCAAACCATTGCCGATATCGCCCGCCAGGCGCCGCCGCCGGTGGCTACCTTTCTACTGACCTCCCGCCAGACAGCCGCAGATATTGCCGAACATGTCCGATTGGCGGGCACCAATACCGTACAGATCGTTCGCCATATTGATCCGGCCGAATATGCGGGGCTTCGTAATTCGCTGCCCGGTGTCAAGTTGGTGCAGGTGGTGCATGTGGAAGAAGCCGCTTCGGTTGACCTGGCGATTGATTATGCCCGATGGGCCGATGCGCTGTTGCTAGATTCCGGCCGGCCGACGGCGGCGACCGAGGAATTGGGCGGCACCGGCCGTACCCATGACTGGGTGTTGTCGCGCGAAATTGTTGAGGTCGTCGATCGGCCGGTATTTCTGGCTGGCGGATTGACGCCGCGAAATGTCGGCGCCGCCATTGGCGCCGTGCGTCCATTTGGCGTTGATCTGTGTTCAGGCGTGCGGACCAACGGGCAACTGGATGACGATAAACTTGCCCGCTTCGTTGCTGCGGTCGTAGAGCCAGCGGCGGGTTGAGGGTGGCTGATCGGTCACCTGTCCGAACTACGCTGCCCATCGACGACCATCTTCCCAATCTGCTTGCTGCCTTGGACGCCGAAAACAAAGCAGTACTCGTGGCGCCGCCGGGCGCCGGTAAAACCACCCGAGTACCTCCGGCGCTGTTGGCGGCGAATTGGTCGGGCACTGGACGCATCCTGGTTTTGGAGCCGCGCCGTTTGGCGGCGCGCGCCGCCGCCCGCCGCATGGCGGCCGAACGCGGTGAAGAGGTCGGCGCCACCATCGGTTACCGGGTTCGGTTTGATAGCCGGGTCAGCAAGGCGACCCGTATTGAAGTCGTTACCGGCGGTGTTTTCATCCGCCAAATTCAGTCCGATCCGGAACTGACCGGGGTCGCCGCCGTCATATTCGATGAGTTTCACGAACGCTCCCTGGATGCCGACCTGGGCCTGGCTCTGGCGCTCGATTGTCAGGCCGGCCTGCGCGACGATCTGCGGATCGTTGTCATGTCGGCAACGCTCGATGCCAAACGGATCGCCGATCATCTCGACCGGGCGCCGGTGATTGAAAGCCAGGGCCGGCAATATCCGGTCGAGACCCACTACCTGCCGCGCCGGCCGGATGCGCGGGTCGAGCAGGCGCTGACCGATGTTTGCCGCACGGCATTGTCTGAATATACCGGCAGCATTCTCGCCTTCCTCCCAGGCCAGGCCGAAATCCACCGGACGGCTAAACTGCTCGCCGACCGGTTACCGCCCGACACCGATATCTGCCCGCTTTATGGCGCCTTGGACATGGCCGATCAGGACCGCGCCGTTAAGCCACCGCCGCCGGGTCGACGTAAGATTGTGCTGGCCACACCAATCGCCGAGGCCTCCATCACCATTGCCGGTGTTGACGTGGTCGTCGACTGCGGCCTCGCCCGTCGGCCGGCTTATGAACCAGCCAGCGGCCTGACCCGGTTGGAAACCGTGCGCGCCTCCAAGGCTGCCGTCGACCAACGCCGCGGCCGGGCCGGTCGCACCGGACCGGGGCATTGCTATCGGCTATGGTCGGAAGGTCAGACACGGGCGCTGGCGGCCCACGACCGGCCGGAAATTCAGGAAGCCGATCTGGCCGGTTTGGTGCTTGATCTGGCCGTGTGGGGGGTGCGGGAACCCGATCAACTCACCTGGCTCGATCCGCCGCCGCAAGCCGCCGTCAACGAAGCGCGGGCGTTGCTGAACACCCTGGGCGCCCTGGATGATGACGGCGGGGCGACCGATATCGGCCGGCGCATGCGGACAAGGCCGGTGCATCCGCGGCTTTCCCATATGATTACGGCCTGCGAGCCGCAGGACCAGTCATTGGCGGCGACCATCGCCGCATTGTTGAGCGAACCCGGTCTCGGGGGCCGGTCACGTGATTTGCGTGACCGACTGCGAGCCTTTCGATCCGATAACAGCCGCCGCGCCAAAAATCTCAAACGGCAGGCCGGCAGCTGGTTGGACGCCGATGCGCCAGCGTTCAAAGATACCGCGATCGAGCGCACCGGTGTGGTGTTGGCACTGGCCTATCCCGACCGCCTTGCCCAAGCGCGCGGATTGCCAGGCTCCTATCGGCTGGCGAATGGTCGCGGTGCGATCCTGGAAGGTGATGATCCGCTGTTCGGTACGCCGTATCTGGCGATCGCCCATCTGCAGGGGGATAAAGCTGGCGGCCGGATATTTCTTGCGTCCCCGATATCCAAGCCGGAGATCGAGCGGTTATTCGCCGACCAGATTGAAACTCGCCCGAAGATCAGTTTCGATCCCGAAAAGCAATCAGTCCAAGCGCGGGTAGAGCGCCGGTTCGGCCGCCTGGTGCTTGAAAGCCAGGTCGATGCCAATCCTGATCCCCAGGCGGTCAAGGCGGTGCTGATCAAAGCGCTGGCGGATCGCGGCGTTGATCGTCTTCCCTGGACGAAAGCGAGTTTGGCGCTACGCGGCCGGTGCAAATTTCTGCACAAACAATCCGCCGATCAATGGCCGGATCTGTCCGATGCGGCGTTGACGGCGAACCTGGCGGAATGGCTGGGGCCGTTCCTGGATGGCATTTCATCAATCCCGACCATCCGGCCGGCGCTGCTGTCCGACGCTATGGATGTCTTGTTGCCATATCACCTGCGTCAAGAATTGGATCGATCGGCCCCGTCACATTTCGAGGCCCCGACTGGTTCGAAGGTTTTGATCGATTATACCGCCGATGCCGGGCCGACGATTTCGATCCGCGTCCAGGAGGTCTATGGCATTGCCATCCATCCGCAGATCGGTGGCGTGCCGCTGGTCTTTGAATTGCTGTCGCCAGCGCAACGGCCAATTCAGGTCACCACCGATCTGCCCGGTTTCTGGCGCGGATCATGGGCCGATGTACGCGCCGACATGAAGGGCCGTTATCCCAAACACCCTTGGCCCGATGACCCCTCGGCTGCGTCACCGACGCGGCGGGCTAAACCGCGTTAGTCACCGATGGTCATCAGTGAAGCATTGCCGCCGGCAGCGGCGGTATTGATGGAAACAACCTGTTCATGAGTGAACCGGGGCAGGTAGCCCGGTCCGCCGGCTTTCGGACCGGTACCCGACAAACCCGATCCGCCAAACGGCTGGGTGCCGACGACGGCGCCGATCATGTTGCGGTTGACGTAGATATTGCCGACGGAGAGCCGCTCAACCACCCGGTCGATCGTCGTATCAATGCGCGAATGAACGCCCAGGGTCAGGCCATAGCCGGTCGCCCCGATCTGATCGATTACGTCGTCCAACTGATCGGCGCTATAACGCACCACATGCAGGATCGGTCCGAACACTTCTTCTGTCAGTTCGCTGGCTCGCTCCAGTTCGTAGATATGTGGCGCCACCCAGGTGCCATTGGCGAATGCACCCGCCGGCGCATCACCGCGATAGTGGCAAATCGCGTGTTCATCCATCCGGGCGATGTGGGTGTTCAACCGGTTGGCGGCCTCTGAATCGATCACCGGGCCAATATCTGTGGCCGGGTCACGCGGATCACCCATTTGTAGCTCAGCCGCCGCACCGGCGATCATCTCAATCATCCGGTCGGCAACGTCATCTTGCAGATAGAGCAACCGCAAGGCTGAGCACCGTTGCCCGGCGGAGCGGAAGGCCGACAACACCACGTCGTCACTGACCTGCTCTGGCAATGCCGTGGCGTCGACGATCATGGTATTGATGCCGCCGGTCTCGGCAATCAGCGGCACAATCGGGCCAGTTTTTTCCGCCAGCGCCCGGTTGATCACCCAGGCCGTTTGCGTTGAACCGGTAAAAGCCACCCCGGCGATCGCTGGATGGGCGACCAATGCGGCACCGACTTTGCCATCACCAATGAGCAATTGCAGGACGTCGTCCGGCATTCCAGCTTGGTGTAAAAGCGCGGCAGCACGGGCGGCAATCAACGGCGTCTGTTCAGCCGGTTTGGCAATAACACCATTGCCGGCAACAAGTGCCGCTGTGACCTGGCCTAAGAAAATCGCCAGGGGGAAATTCCACGGCGAGATGCAGGCAAAGACGCCCCGCCCGCGATAGCTGTAGCGGTTTTCCTCGCCGGTCGGTCCGGGTAAAATCGTCTCCGCCGCCAGCACCCGTCGCGCTTCAGCGGCGTAGTAGCGGCAAAAATCGACCGCTTCGCGAATTTCCGCCAGGGCATCGGTGAGGGTTTTGCCGGCTTCCATCGCCAGTAATGCGGTTAGCGCATGGCGCTCTGCTTCCAGTAGATCGGCGAAACGATCAAGGATTGCCGCCCGGTCACCCGGCGCGGACAACTGCCAGGCCCGTGTCGCCGCTTGAGCCCGTGCGACCATCGGTGCGACATCCGTCGGCTGGTGCTCGATCGTCGTACCCACCAGGGTTTTGCCATCCATCGGCGCAACAATCTGCCGCGTCGCGGCGGCTTCATCTTCGCTTTTTATCGGTGCGCTGAATGCCGACACCGCTTGCGCATATTCGGTGCGGTCAGCTTCATGGCCAAATTCCAGTCCGGCGGAATTCGCCCGCCGTGGGGCGTATAAATTTCCGGGCAGGGCAATGGCCGGGTGCATCACGTCGTGACCGCCTTTTAGATGATCGGCGGCGGTCGTCAGCAGATCATCGACACCTACGGCGTCGTCGCCAATGGCGGCGACGAACGATGAATTGGCGCCGTTCTCCAGCAGGCGGCGGACCAGATAGGCCAGCAGGTCGCGGTGTCCGCCGACCGGAGCATAAATCCGGCAGGGCAGGCCGTCACCCTCGCTCACCCGGTCATAAAGCGTCTCGCCCATGCCGTGCAGCCGTTGGAATTCGTAGTCAGTATTGTCACCGGCAAGCGCCACCACTTCAGCAATGGTCACCGCGTTATGGGTGGCAAATTGCGGGTAAAGGTGATCGCTCAGATCAAGCAGTTTCTTGGCGCAGGCCAGATAGCATAAATCCGTCGCCGGCTTGCGGGTAAAGACCGGGAACCCATCCAGGCCGCGTTCGTGAGCCCGCTTAATCTCCGTATCCCAATAAGCGCCTTTGACCAGCCGCACCATCATCCGCGAGGAATGGGCGCTTATCAGTTCTCCGATCCAATCAATGACCGCCGGCGCCCGTTTTTGGTAGGCCTGGACGGCCAGACCAAAACCGTCATAGCCGCGCATGCTTGGGTCGGCGAAGACTGCGGCGATGACATCGAGCGACAATTCCAGCCGGTCGGCCTCTTCCGCGTCGATAGTCAGGTTGAGGTCATATTGTTTTGCTTGTCGGGCAAGCTCCAAAACCCGAGGCACCAGTTCGCTCATTACCCGGTCACCCTGAACCGCTTCATAGCGCGGATGCAGGGCGGAAAGTTTGACGGAAATCCCCGGCCGGTTCGGCAACGGCCGATCGCCGGCTTTGGCGCCGATGGCATCAATGGCGTTTGCGTAGCTGTCAAAATAACGTTCCGCATCGGCCATCGTCCGGGCACCTTCGCCCAGCATATCGAAGGAGTGCCGGTAGCCCCGTGCCTCCGCCGATTGAGCCCGTGACAAAGCATCGTCAATGTTTTGGCCCAACACGAACTGATAGCCCAGTAGCCGCATGGCCTGGCGGGTGGCTTCCCGGACAGTAGGCAATCCGATCCGCTTCGCCAGGCCGGACAAAATCCCCTCAGGGGTTTCGCCGGGCTGGACGATACGGCTGGTCATCGCCAGGGCCCAGGTGGCGCCGGAGACCAACCAGGTATCCGATGTGCTTTGATGTTTATCGAAGCGGCCTTCGGCGAGCTTATCTTCAATCAGCCGGTCGGCTGTCAGGGCGTCGGGTACCCGCAGCAGAGCTTCGGCGAGTACCATCAGTGCCAGCCCTTCCCGGGTGGACAGGGAATATTCGCGCAGAAAATCCTCAACGCCACCCAGACCACCGGACTGGCCACGCAGATGGCTGATGAGATCACGGGCATACGTATCGATCCGCAGCCGGGTGCTGTCGTCGAGACGGGTCTGGGCAATCAGATCGCTGACCAACCGCCGATCATCGGGCGCATATGCGGCACGGAAGGGTGAAATTATTGGTGTGTCGGGATTTTTAGTGGCAGCGATGGGCGGTGTCATGATGATGTTCCAGAAGCTTGATATGTTCCCTATAATAGCCTAATAAATCTGGTGATTTTCACCAAATATTAGCAGTAAAGTAGGCGAAATACCTAAAAATTATATCGTATCTCGAAGGAACCACATGCTCAATCCCCATGACCGGTCCATCCTACGTGCGTTGCAGGCCGATGGCCGAATGACGAATGCGCAATTGGCTGATCAGATCGGCCTGTCGCCGACGGCCACCTCAGAACGGGTCAAGCGTTTGACCCGCGACGGCATCATCACCGGCTATGGCGCCCGTTTGGATCCCGATAAACTTGGCCGTGGCCTGTTGGTGTTCATCGAGGTCAAGCTTGATCGCACCACACCGGAAGTCTTCGATGCATTTTCAAGTGCGGTGCGGGTCGCGCCGGAGGTCATGGAATGCCATATGGTCGCCGGCGGTTTTGATTATCTTATCAAGACCCGCGTCAATGACATGGTCGCTTACCGCCGTTTTTTATCGGAAACCCTGCTGGCGCTGCCTGGAGTACGGGAAACCCACACTTACGCGGTGATGGAGGAGGTCAAAGACAGCCTCGTTTTGCCGGTGTGAGCCGATTTGAGTTCGCCGCCTGATCGCGTCATCAGGTTTTGATCACACCAATATGTATTGACCGTCAACACCACCTGTGGCTTGACCGTGGCCATGGAAAAAACAGCAACCGACGAGAACCAGGGGCCGGTTGATCATATAGTTGATCATATTGATGGGAGACATTGCACGTGTTTCGAATGATTGCGGCAGTTTTAGTATTTTTCGCCACCATTTCGCTGACCATTGCCCGGGCCGATAATCCCGATCCCGGCAATTGGCAGGCGGTCTTAAAGGAAGCCCGCGGCCAGACCGTTTACTGGCACGCCTGGGGCGGCGAGGTGCGCATCAACGATTACATCGCCTGGGCCGGCAGCCGGATCGCAGAAGATCACGGTGTTAAGCTGGTACAGGTCAAAGTCAGCGATACCGCCAATGTTGTCAGCCGGGTTCTGGCCGAAAAGGCAGCCGGCACACTTGACGGTGGTTCAGTCGATCTGGTGTGGATCAACGGCGAAAACTTTGCCGCCATGAAACGCCAAAACCTGTTGATGCAACCTGGCTGGGCCAACAAATTGCCGAATTATTCAATTGTCGATGTTGCCGGCAAGCCGACCGTTGCCTCTGATTTTACCGTCGCCACAGATGGTCTGGAAGCCCCGTGGGGCATGGCGCAGTTGGTGTTTGTTCACGACACGGCGCGGTTGTCCTCACCGCCAAAATCGATGGCGGCATTGGCCGAATGGGCGGCGAAAAACCCCGGTCGCTTCACCTATCCGCAACCACCGGATTTTATTGGTTCAACGTTCCTAAAACAGGCGCTCTATGAGTTGGCGGCTGACCCGACGTTGTTGGGCCGCCCGGTCGCGCAAGCTGATTTCATGACCGTGACAGCACCGTTGTTTGCCTATTTGGATAAACTGCATCCGGTGATGTGGCGCAAGGGAAGAGCGTTTCCGCAAAACAAATCCGCACTTCGCACCCTGCTTGCTGATGGCGAAGTAGATATCGCTTTCGATTTCAATCCCGGCAGCGCCTCAAGCGCCATTGCCAATGGTCAACTGCCGGACAGCGTGCGGACCTTTGTGTTTGAAGGCGGCACCATCGGCAACAGCCATTTTGTCGCCATTCCGTTTAACGCCAATGCCAAGGCCGGCGCCTTGGTGCTGGCCAATTTCTTGATCTCGGCGGAGGCCCAGGCGCGCAAACAGGACCCCAATATCTGGGGCGACCCGACGGTGCTCAATGTTGCCGGATTGGATGCTGAAAGCCGTGGACTGTTTGAAAAACTGAAATTGGGTATCGCTACCTTGTCGCCCATTGAACTTGGCGCGGCATTGCCTGAACCCCATCCAAGCTGGATGACGGAGCTGGAGAAGTCCTGGGTCGCCCGCTACGGCGCCCAGTAATAACCGCCGGTGCTGCGCCTTGGTCCAATCCTGGCCATCTTGGTTCTTGTCGGGCCGGTTGTTGCCGGATTAGTCGGCTCGTTGCTGCCGTCATTTGGCTATCTGCCGGTGCTGGGCGGCGAGGTGTTTTCGCTTGATCCCTGGCGGGCAGTGTTTTCAGCACCGGGCATCTGGACGTCGGCGGCGATCAGCCTTTGGACAGGGCTCGGCACCACATTGATCGCTTTTTCGGTGGTGATGTTATTCGTCGGCGCCTGGCATGGCACAGCCATGTTCCGGGCGCTGCATCATCTGATTTCGCCGCTTCTGGCGGTGCCCCACGCCGCCGCCGCATTCGGACTGGCCTTTTTAATCGCGCCGTCCGGCTGGGTGATGCGGGCGCTATCTCCGGGGCTCACCGGCGTCGAGCGGCCGCTGGATTTGCTCATCGTCAACGACCCTTGGGGTCTGGCGATGATGGCCGGGTTGGTCGCCAAGGAAATCCCATTTTTGTTGCTGGTCACACTTGCCGCACTGCCACAAACCGATGCCGGGCACAAGACGCGGGTGACGGCGAGCTTCGGCTATGGCCGGCTTGGTGGTTGGTTGAAGGTGGTTCTACCGCGGCTTTATCCGCAAATTCGTCTGCCCATTTACGCGGTCATCGCCTATGCCTCATCATCCGTCGATGTCGCTCTGATCCTTGGTCCGACGACGCCACCACCGCTGGCGGTGCAGCTGGTCAAGTGGATGAACGATGCTGATCTGGCTATGCGCTTCATGGCTTCAGCCGGTGCCATCTTGCAATTGTTCGTGACATTAACCGCCCTGGCAATCTGGCGGCTTTGCGAACTGGTTGTCACCACGGCCGCCAGGCCCTGGTTGGTTGCCGGCGGCCGATCGGTTGGCGAAAACGTTCTACGTGGCGCCGGGGCGGTGATGATGAGTCTGAGCGCTGCCGCCATCATTCTCGGCCTGGCCTGTTTGGCGGTTTGGTCTTTTGCTGGGTACTGGCGATTTCCAGATTTCCTACCGCAGGTCATGACCGCTGGCAATTGGATGCGACATCTGCCGAATGCCGCCGGGCCGGTTTTAACCTCGGTCCTGGTTGGCTTGGCGGCGACACTGATTGCTCTGGCGCTGACCCTTGCCTGTTTGGAACGGGAGGGCCGAACCGGACGAACCGCCGACATCCGGGCGCTCGCTATTCTATATGTTCCGCTGTTGGTGCCACAGGTGGCGTTTTTATTTGGCCTCCAGGTGTTGTTCTTGCGGCTGTCGTTGGACCGTTCCGCCATGGCGGTGATCCTGGCCCATCTGGTGTTTGTCATGCCGTATGTGTTTTTATCCCTCGGTGACCCCTGGCGCAGTTGGGATCCGCGGTACGGCCACCTGGCGGCGGCCTTGGGTCGGGGGCCTGCGGCAATTTTCTGGCGCGTCCGATTGCCGATGTTGCTGCGGCCGGTGCTGGTGGCCTTCGCCGTCGGCTTTGCTGTCTCCATCGGCCAGTATCTACCGACCTTGTTGGTGGGCGGTGGACGGTGGCCAACCATTACCACGGAAGCGGTCGCTCTGGCCTCCGGTGCCGATCGCCGGGCCATCGGCGTCTACGCCTTGTTGCAGATGGGTCTGCCATTTGTTGGATTCACCCTGGCATTGGTTATCCCAGCGCTGGCCTTCCGCAACCGGCGCCTGCTAAAAGTCACGTCATGAACGACGCGATTATTGATCCAACGACCGCCGGTCTATTTCTCGATCAAATCTATATCGCCCTTGGCGGTCGGCAATTGTTCATGATGAGCCTTGCCATACCGCCGGGCGAAGTGGTGACAGTCATGGGACCAAGCGGTTCGGGCAAATCCACTTTGTTGGCAATGATCGGCGGCTTTCTTGATCCGGCTTTTACCGCCGCCGGCCAGATCCTATTGAACGGCAATGACCTGTCGCAATTGCCGGCTAAAGACCGCCGGGTTGGCATCTTGTTTCAAGACAATCTGTTGTTCCCGCATTTGTCCGTCGCCGGCAATTTGATGTTCGCAGTACCGGCTGCCATCAAAGGCCGCGCCGCCCGCCGCGCCTTGGCTGACGCGGCGCTGAGCGAGGTCGGATTGGACGGTTTCGGTGATCGCGATCCGGCGACGTTATCGGGCGGACAACGGGCCCGGGTGGCGCTGATGAGGGTGCTGGTGTCACAGCCTCGGGCATTGTTGTTGGATGAACCGTTTTCCAAATTGGACGCTGATCTGCGCGACCAGGTGCGTCGCTTGGTCTTCGATAAAGCCACCGAACGGCAACTGCCGATATTGTTGGTCACTCATGATCAGGCCGACGCGGAGGCCGCTGGCGGCCCCGTCGAGGTCATCGGCGGATCGTAAATTGTCGCGTCGATTTCTCTATACCTGACTTCGGCCTGGTATAAGATGCGCATCAACTGAACAATCGGATCAAATAAATGACAGAGAACGGCAAACGACGCGCCATCGTTCTGACCGGAGCGAGCCGGGGCATCGGCCACGCCACCGTAAAACGTTTTTCCGCCGATAAATGGCGGGTGATTACCTGCTCACGCGAGGCGTTTTCCGATAAATGCCCTTGGCCGTCGGGGCCGGAAGATCACATCCAGGTGGATCTGTCCGATGCCGACAGCCTCGGCGCCGCAGTGGCTGATATCCGCGATCGGTTGGCCGACGAGGGCGGCAAGCTGCATGCGCTGGTAAACAATGCCGCCATCAGCCCCAAGAACGATGACGGTTCGCGGTCGGATTCCCTGACGACGACGATGTTGGCCTGGCGATCTGTTTTTCAGGTCAATTTCTTTGCGCCGATCATGTTGGCGCGTGGTCTATTTGGCGAACTGAAGGAAGCCGGCGGATCGATTGTCAACGTCACCTCGATCGTTGGCAGCCGGGTGCATCCCTTTGCTGGTACCGCCTATGCCACCTCCAAGGCGGCGCTGGCCAGCCTGACCCGCGAGATGGCCGCCGATTTCGGGCCTCACGGGGTGCGGGTCAACGCCATCGCGCCCGGTGAAATCGACACCTCAATCCTGTCGCCGGGCACCGAAGACATGATCGGCGATATCCCCCTACGCCGCCTTGGCCGGCCGGAAGAGGTTGCCGACACGATCTATTTCCTTTGCACCGAGCCATCGTCATATGTCAGCGGAGCGGAAATTCATATCAATGGCGGTCAACACGTTTGATTAATTTGAAGATCAATCCAAAGGCTGCGGAGGCCGACTAGCATTAAGAGTTGAAAGGACACGAGCATGGCATTTCGACTGGTTTTAATCGCTTTGGTATTTTTTGCCATTCCATTGCTTCAACCTGCCGATGCTAGGCCGGTCGTCAAAACGGTTTGGAAATATTATCCAATTACCGGCCGTACCTCCCGGCAACTAATCAACCAGATGCGCCGCAAGGGGCCGCAAGGTTATTGGGCCTTTGCCCGCTGGTATGTGCGTTGGAGCGGCACCTGCCGTACCAGCGTCAGGATCACCTATACATTTCCAAGATGGGTGGATAAAAATCGCGCGCCAGCCAGTTTGCGCAAGGCCTGGGACCGGATGATCCGCAATCTCAAACGCCATGAGCGTGGCCACGGTCAACATGGCATCAATGCCGCCCGCGAAATCGAAAAATCACGCTGCCGTTTCGACCCGAAGCGCATCACCAGGAAGTGGGCGGCGCAGGATAAGATCTACGACCGCCGCACCCGCCACGGCATCACCCAGGGCGTGCGGCTACCTTAGTGCGTATCCGCGTGCGAATACTGGCGTCATAAAGAGGATCAATCCGTTGCCATTCATATATTGATCAGAGATTGCGCGCGGCAGAATCGGCAAAGGTAATGGCTGATTCCGCAAGTTTTGTCAGATCATTCTCAATATTGTGATATTCCGCCAGAAATTCTAGCGGCATTTCTGTACCAGCATCGAATTCCGCCCTTTTCCTGTTACCGGGTAAATTATCCGGATACCTTTAAGCGGATTTGGCCGGCGCTCTTTGATGCCAGTTTTTTCCCAAACGGCTGAGTTGCCCCACCAATGTATTGGTCTCGATGTATTCATCTGAAGGCAAGAATTTTTCGAATCAGTGTATGCCCTGAAATGACACGTCGAGCCGGATCAAGAAGGTCCAGCGGCGTCCCAGATAACCGGATACATAGCGCTCCGGGCAGCTCTTGTTAGTCGCTCTCTTCTACCGGCTCTGCAAGAATATACCCGTGGACAGCCCGGCAAATGCGTTCGGCTAGCGCCGACCGGTCTGTTTCGCCGCGCAATCCGGCCGCTTCAACCATTCCACGGACAATAGCGACAACGTCGATTGCGGCTTCCTGGCTGTCTTTAAGATCCAAACCCTCTAAGGCATCGCAAATGACAGCGATGATTTTTCTGTTCAGCGCATCGGTTTCCTGTTGGATTGGCAACATGGCATAGGCGTAGTCCAGCGCCCGGGCGAAGTTTTGTTTATTGGTCTGGTGGCGAATGGTGACCTCGACCAAATTCCGGACGGTGGTCGGGAATGGTGCGCCCTGAGACGCCTCCCGGGCTTCGGACAATCCCTTAAGCAAACTCAACCTTTTGCGCCGGATGATTTCGGCAAGGATGGCTTCCTTGGTCGGAAAATATTGGTAGAGCGAACCGATGCTCACGCCGGCGCGCCGGGCGACGTCGTTGGTATTTAAAGTAGGTAATCCACGTTCCTGCAAGATAAGAGCAGCGGCCTCCAAAATCGCGTCGACCGTGACTACGGACCGGGCCTGACGCGGCTGTTTTCTGGGCTCGATTGATGGTGAATGAACCGTCATGGGATGCGAGTACCAAATACGAGTAAATGCTCATATATATCATAGGAGACTTGAAAACGGAAAGGAAGCCTCCACGATGCGACTTGCTGAAAGGACCATTCTCGTTACCGGAGGAACACGCGGTATAGGCGGTGAACTGACCCGCCAGCTCATCGCCAAGCGCGCCAGAATTCTCGTGGTCGGTCAATCGGCGGAAACTCTTGAAGAGATCGCCGGTCGACATCACGGTGTGATCACACCGTTTTGCTGCGATCTTTCCGATCCGGAAGCGGTCGGTGAGCTGATTTCCCGGGTACAGCGCGATCATTCCGAACTGTCGATTCTTATCAACAATGCCGGCATCCAAACGGAAATGGATTTCGCATCTGATGATCAGGCACAGATGACAGCCGTGGCGCAAAGAGAGATTGCCGTAAACCTGAATGTGGCGATTGCCTTGAGTATTGGATTGCTACCGACTTTGCGCCGGCAATCCAGCGCGGCAATTGTCAACGTAACCTCCGCCCTTGCTATCGCTCCAAAACAGGCGTCCCCGGTTTATTGTGCCACCAAGGCCGGATTGCGGAGTTTTACCAAGGCCCTACGCTATCAACTCAGTGAAACCGCCCCGAACATCCTAATCAGCGAAATCATCATGGCATTGGTGGACACCGATATGACCCGTGGCCGCGGGGCGGGAAAAATTTCTCCAGGTAAAGCCGCCACCGAAATCATCACGGGTTTGGAAGATGATCGACCGGAAGTGTGGGTGTCCAAAGCCAAACTGTTGAAGCTCGTCAATCGTCTATCCCCCCAACTAGCCGAACGAATACTCAGGTGAGGTCATAACGAGATGCTATTAAAAGCCAACAATCGAATGCGGCCGGGAAGAAAACTAGATGATGCGGCCAGGTTCCTGGGCGCATGGTCAAAAAATCCATTGCGAACGGGCGCCATTGCACCAAGCTCAAGGGCCCTCGCCCGCCAGATGGCCTATGCGGCTGCGGCAAATCCGGGTGTAAAAATCGTCGAACTTGGGCCAGGTACGGGCGTTGTGACTGACGCTCTGCTCGATGCGGGTGTGATGGAGGAGCATCTCACACTCATCGAGCTCAATGATGGCTTCGCCAACCTGTTGGGGCAGCGCTATCCGAAGGCAACGGTATGCGTTGATGATGCTTTCTCGGCCCTAATATCCATTGACCGTTTAGCGCAACCGATATCCGCAGTTGTTTCCAGTTTGCCGCTCTTCGTATATCCCAAGAAAACCCGACAATTGCTCTGCGAGCAGGCTTTGGCGCTTGTCGGTCCATATGGGCGACTGGTGCAGTTTACCTACGGCCCGGTTTCGCCGATTGTCTTGTCAGGGCAAATTCGAGCAACTCGGTCACGCCGAATCTGGGGTAATCTTCCGCCAGCAACGGTTTGGACCTATCAGGCCAATCTCAGACCAGGCGCATGTTTAGACGATGATCAAATTCAACCCATCGCCGCGGAATAAATTGACACTTACAACAAAAAAGGCGGGCCGAAGCCCGCCTTTTTCGATTGATGATCCAACGTCTACGACGAAGCGACAGCCCGTCCGGCCATCACTGACACCAGGTGGGCGCGGTACTCTGCTGAACCATGCATGTCCGACAACATACCGGACGCACCGACTGAAACGCCGGATACCGAGGCTTGCGACCAGTTGCCGGCCAGAGCCTGTTCATGGGACGATGAACGGTAGACACCGTTATCGCCAGCACCGGTGACGGCGACGCGGACGCTGCCGTCTTTCATCTTGGCAACGAATACCCCGACCATGGCATAACGTGATGCCGGGTTGGGGAACTTGGCGTAGCCAGCTGACGCCGGGATCGGGAATGTCACCCGGGTGATGATTTCATCATCATCAAGTGCGGTTTCAAACAACCCGGTGAAGAAACTGTCGGCGGAAATTGACCGCTTGTTGGTTTCTATCGTCGCACCGAGCCCTAGAGCCGCCGCAGGATAATCCGCCGCCGGGTCATTGTTGGCAATGGAGCCGCCAATCGTGCCGGCATGGCGTACATGCGGGTCACCGATCATGCCAGCAAGCGCTGACAGAGCACCGATGGCACCGCCAACAGCACCGGATCCGGCCACTTCCGCGTGGGTCGTTCCGGCACCGATCGCAACCGTGTCGCCACCCACGTCAATGCCTTTGAGATCGGCGAGAGCGCCGATATCGACAAGGTCGGAGGGGGAGGCAAGGCGCTGTTTCATGGTCGGGATCAAGGTTTGACCGCCGGCCAGGATTTTGCCGTCTTCGGCGCTGGCAACCTTTTGGGATGCTTCCGCGACGCTAGACGGCCGATGGTAAGTCGTATCGTACATTATCAGTCCTCCTCTTACTCGGCCGCCTGACGGGCTTCTTGAATGGCGCGCCAGACTTTTTCGGCAGTTGCCGGCATCGAAAGGTTGTTGTTACCGATGGCATCGGTGATGGCGTTGATGACCGCCGGCGGCGAGCCGATGGCACCAGCCTCACCGCAACCCTTCACCCCGAGCGGATTGTTCGGGCATACCGTGACCGTATGGGAGACGGTGTAGCTCGGTACGTTGTCGGCACGCGGCATGGTGTAGTCCATGTAGGACGCGGTCAAAAGCTGACCGTTTTCATCATACCCAGCATTTTCCAGAAGCGCCTGGCCAATGCCTTGCGTGATGCCGCCATGGACCTGACCTTCGACAATCATCGGATTGATGATGGTGCCGAAATCGTCCGCCGCGGCAAAATTCACCACGGTGGTCACGCCGGTTGCCGGATCGACTTCCACTTCGCAGATATAGGTGCCGGCCGGGAAGGTGAAGTTGGCCGGGTCATAGAACGCGCCCTCCTTCAAGCCCGGTTCCATGCCTTCCGGCAGGTTATGGGCGGTGTAAGCCGCAAGCGCGACGCCGGCCATAGGCACTTCCTTGTCGGTGCCGGTGACCTTGAAGTTGCCGCCTTCGATGGTGATGTCGGCTTCCGACGCCTCCATCAGGTGGGCAGCGATCTTCTTGGCTTTCGATTCCACCTTATCAAGGGCTCTATCGATAGCTGACATGCCAACCGCGGCCGAACGGGAACCGTAGGTCCCCATGCCGAACTGCACCTTGTCGGTGTCGCCATGGACAATGGAGATCTGGTCAAGCGGCAGACCCAGACGTTCCGATACCAATTGGGCAAAGGTTGTCTCGTGGCCTTGGCCGTGGCTGTGCGAACCGGTCAGGACTTCAATCGTGCCAACCGGGTTGACCCGCACTTCCGCCGATTCCCATAGACCAACACCGGCGCCCAGCGAACCAACCGCCGCCGACGGCGCGATGCCGCAAGCTTCGATATAGCTGGCAAAACCAATGCCGCGCATTTTGCCATTGGCTTCCGACTGTGCCTTGCGGGCCGGGAACCCGTCATAATCGATGGCAATCTTGGCGACATCCATCGAGGCGTTAAAGTCGCCGGCATCATAGGCCATGATGACCGGTGTCTGATGCGGAAACTCGGTGACGAAATTGTTCCGCCGCAGATCGGACGGATCAACACCCAATTCCCGGGCTGCCGTCTCGACCATCCGCTCCACCAGATACGAAGCCTCCGGACGACCAGCACCACGATAGGCATCCACCGGCGCGGTGTTGGTGTAGTAGGTGTTCACCTCCGCATGGATCGCCGGGATGTTGTACTGGCCCGACAGCAGTGTTGCGTAAAGGTAGGTCGGCACCGACGACGAGAACAACGACATATAGGCGCCGAGGTTGGCGTCTGTGGTGACTTTGAAGCCGGTGATCTTGTTGTTGGCGTCAAAGGCCATCTCCGCTGTCGTCACATGGTCGCGGCCATGGGCGTCGGTGAGGAAGGCTTCGGTGCGGTCAGCTGTCCATTTGATCGGACGGTTGAGGCGCCTTGAAGCCCACAGGCAAACGATTTCTTCGGGGTAGATATAAATCTTGGATCCGAAGCCACCACCGACATCTGGTGCGATCACCCGCAGTTTGTTTTCCGGGGCGACGGCATAAAACGCCGACAACACCAGACGTGCCACATGCGGATTTTGCGATGTGGTGTAAAGCGTCAAATGATCTTCGGCAGCATCATACTTGGCAACCGCTGAACGCGGTTCCATGGCATTTGGCGCCAACCGATTATTGGTGATTTCCATGCTGGTTACATGAGCGGCACTGGCGAGCGCCGCATCGACCTGGTCGGCTTCGCCGATTTCCCATTCATAGATGTTGTTACCGGGGGCTTCCGGATGCAGTTGCGGCGCACCGGCTGCCTTGGCAGCGGCGACGTTAACGACAACTGGAAGGTCGGAATAATCGACTTCAACAGCTTCAGCGGCATTGAGCGCCTGCTGGCGGGTTTCGGCGACGACAACGGCGACGGCCTGGCCCACATGGCGGACGGTTTCCGGTTCCAGTGCCCGCCAGGCACCCATATTCATCGGCGAACCGTCCTTGGAATGGATCATCCACCCGCAGATCAGATTGCCGATACCGTCGGCGACCAATTGATCACCGGTTAAAACACCAACTACGCCGGGCATCGCCGCGGCTTTGGAGGTGTCGATTGAATTGATTTTTGCATGTGCATGCGGGCTGCGGACGAATGCTGCCTGGGTCAAGCCCAGCATCTTGATATCGTCCGTGTAGCGTCCCTGGCCAGTGATAAATCGCTGGTCCTCTTTGCGGGCGACCCGTGCACCGATTCCCTCGGCTCCCATGAGCTTACTCCCTAAATTCTTGTTCGTTTGTTATTCGGCGGCCACGGCGCTCGACATCTGGTCGGCGGCGGCTTTGATGGCTTTGACGATATTGTGGTAGCCAGTGCAGCGGCAGATATTGCCTTCAAGCTCGGCGCGGATCGTCGCCTCATCAAGCTTGCCGCCATGGCGTTCAATCATATCGACGGCCGACATAATCATGCCGGGAGTGCAAAAACCGCACTGCAGTCCGTGGTGCTCGCGGAATGCGGCCTGGACTGGATGCAGCTCACCATTTTGGGCCAGGCCCTCAATGGTCGTGACCTTGGCGCCGCTGACCTGCACGGCAAGTGTTGTGCAGGATTTTACGGCCTTGCCATTCACATGCACGACACAGGCGCCGCATTGCGAGGTGTCACACCCCACATGGGTCCCCGTCATACTTTGCGATTCCCGCAAGTAGTCGACGAGCAGGGTGCGGTCTTCGACATCAGCCGAAACATCCTTCCCGTTCACATTCATGGATACGGTTGTCATACGTTTCCTCCCTTTATCAGGACTTGCCGGATCGGTATCGCGATCCGGATCATTCGTTTGATTAGTTGTTGATGAATATAAGAACAATGATGATGGCGGCCAGTGCGATCCAACCCCACATCATGGCGCCGCCGAATAGTCCGCCGGCGGCGGCTTTTTCAACGGCCTCTTCAGCCTCCCGTACTGTTTCCGCTGTTTTGTGCGCCACGTTTTCCGCGGCTTCTTCAACCATATGGACCGCCTCCGAGATTACTCCTTCATCTGCGGAGGCGTCACCGTTTCCCGTTGCGTCGCCGTCAAAACTGTCGGCGAATTTACCGAAAAACTCATCGGCCATTTTCTTGGCGGTGGAATCAATCAGTCGCGACCCGAGCTGGGCAAGCTTGCCGCCGACCTGCGCTTTGGCCTTGTAAGTTAACACCGTCTGTCCGCCGTCATCGGCCAGGGCGACATCGGCGCCCCCCTTGGCGAAACCGGCGACACCGCCTTTGCCTTCACCTGAGATCGTATAGCTTTCCGGTGGATTGAGATTGGAGAGTTCAACGTCGCCGGCGAATTTGGCTTTTACCGGTCCGATTTTGGTGACGACCGTTGCTGTCATCTGGGTATCGGACGTCATTTCCAGTTCCTGACAGCCGGGAATACAGGCCTTCAAGACATCCGGATTATTCAGTGCCTCCCAAACCTGCTGGCGCGAGGCCGGAATGCGATATTCGCCGGTCATTTCCAAGTCGGGGTATCCTCCCAGCCACGTTTTCGTTTGTTTTATTGGCCGATACGCTATTTTGACGGTGATTGTGGCAGATACGTCCTTTGCTGACAAATACTTAAACGCAAAATTCAAAATCCGGATGGGTGGTCTCTTGAGAGCCTCGGCTAGAACAACCGGATTTGCCAACCAGGTTGAATGATATCCGCCAATTTTGGAATTTTGAATACTGTTCGATGAATATACCCAATTGGATATGACGAACGGCGTTGTCGCCCAATGCGGTCGATTGACGTACGATGAATCCCGGCTTAGGTGAAGGTCACTGAAAGCCCGCCCCTGGTGCCAATCCGTGGAGATATCGTGGTTCAATCGCCAATCATTTTACGCTGTTCCGGGTGGTCGGATTATGCGCTGCTGGATAGCGGCGACAGGCGCAAACTGGAACGCTACGGTGAATTGACTTTGGTGCGGCCCGATGATCAGGCCTTGTGGTCGCCCGGCCTGGACAATCAAACTTGGGAAGCGGTGGACGGTGAATTTCAAGGTGGCGCCGATGAGGATGGCGGCGGCCGCTGGAAAACCGCACCGACGGCACCGGACGATTGGGTCATGTCCTATGGCGAGGTGAAGTTTATCTGCCGCTTTTCCGCCTTTCGCCACGTCGGCGTATTTCCCGAACAATCGCCCCACTGGGACTGGATGGTGGCCCGGGCGAGGGACGCCAGCCGGCCGCTGCGGGTGCTTAATCTGTTCGGCTATACCGGTATTGCCTCCTTGCTGCTGGCCGATGCCGGGGCGCGGGTCACCCATGTGGATGCGTCGAAAAAGGCGATCTCTTGGGCGCGGGAAAACCAGGCGCTTTCCGGCATCGATGACCAGGCCGTCCGCTGGATCTGCGACGATGCCATGAAGTTTTGTGCCCGCGAGGCGCGGCGCGGCAATACCTATGATGGCATCCTGCTTGATCCACCGAAATTCGGCCGCGGTCCGAAAAACGAAACCTGGCAGCTATATGACGACCTGCCGCCGATGATGGCGCTTTGCCGGCAATTGCTGTCCCAGGAGGCCAATTTTCTTGTGCTCACCTCATATGCGGTACGCAGTTCGTTTTTATCCATGCACGGTCTGGTCGATGAGCACCTGAATGGCATGGGCGGCAATTTGGAATCCGGCGAATTGGCGCTCAGCGAAGATGCCGGGCGGCGATTGCTGCCAACATCGCTATTCGTGCGCTGGAGCGGGACATGACCGAAATATCAACAAATGGAGATCGTCCTCGGATGGGGCAGGTCAAGGCGGTGACCAGCCTGACCAATCCGGTCGTCAAGGCCATACGCGGTCTAAACCAGAAAAAGAATCGTGACGCTGACAACCAGTTTATGGCGGAGGGCCTGAAGTTGGTTGTTGACGCGGTGGAGGCCGGATGGCGGCTCGACACGCTGGTCTATGCTCAGGCCCAGGCCGGCCATGAGCGAGTTCAAAAACTGGCGGCGAAATGTAAATCAGACGGCGGCTTGGTGTTGGAGGTCTCCGACGCCGTGCTGATCAAGATTACCCGGCGCGACAACCCGCAGTCGGTCATCGGCGTGTTTCAGCAGGCCTGGACGCCGTTGGCGCAGATCGCCGAGCGCCCAGCAACGGTGTGGGTTGCGCTGGAAGGAATAAAAGATCCCGGCAATTTAGGTACGGTCATACGCACCGCCGACAGTGTCGGGGCGACCGGCGTCATATTGATCGGCCAGACATGCGATCCGTTTTCGGTCGAAGCGGTGCGGGCAACCATGGGATCGGTGTTCAACATTTCCCTGGCGCGCGCCACCCCGGCTGATTTTGTTGCCTGGTGCCGGACCTGGCCAGGGCAGGTTGTCGGCACCCACCTGGAAGGATCGGTTGACTACCGGCAGATCGCCTACCAGGAACCGATGGTGTTGTTCATGGGCAATGAGAAATCCGGTTTGCCCGACGATCTGGTTTCGGTTTGCACCGACCTGGCCAAGATCCCCATGGCCGGCAAGGCGGATTCGCTCAACCTCGCCATTGCCACCGGGATCATGCTCTATGAGATGCGCAGAAAACACCTGACGGTTTAGAGCTTGCGGTCCGTAAGGCGGGGCATGTATTCCGACGCGCCTGCTGCGTGGGCGGCTTTGCTGCCGAGCACAAAGCGTTCGCCGCGTTGCCAGCGCACCACATCATAAAAATCCAATGCCAGACAAACGCCGAGTGTCAAACCTAAGACCACCGTCCAGATGAATAGTCCGGGATCGCCGGCGTAGGTGATCTGTGGTCCGACAAGCGAGCCGGTCATCCGGAAATCAAGATAGGCCAGAAGCGGTAGCCATGGGATGAGATGGCCGAGGCCAAGGATGCGGACCATGCCACCGTGATAAAGGGCGATACCCATCAACAACACGAAAGTCACCGGCAGGCTGACCAATGTCGCCCAAGCCAACGGATCGTGCAGGAACGCAAATGCCGCCAGCAGCACGACATTAAGCCAAAACAACCAGGCTTTGACCCATAATTTCATCGACGTCCAAGAGACATAAACACGATTTATCGCAGATATTTCCATAGGTTATCTCCGTATAGTAAAGAATCTTTATTTAATTAGTAAAGATACTTGATATAATAGTCAAGAAACTTTATTATATATCCATGAACGCGAATCATCTGATTGAAAAATTTCAAGCATTGGTCGAACGGGATGGCGATACGCTCGGCCGATTGTTGTTCCAGGCTGAGCGTTTGGTGCTCGAAACCACCAATGCCCGCCTTCAAAAACAAACCGGCACCAGGCTGAGCGTTGCCCAAATGCAGCTCATTCAACAGATATGCCTAGGCAGTATTCGAACCACGGATCTGGCTGAACGTATGGGCATGACCAAACAGGCGGTCGGACAGCTCGTCGACCACCTTGAGGACAAGGGTCTGGTCAAACGGATGGCCGACCCGGCCGACCGGCGGGTTAAAAACATTACCTATACCCCGACTGGATTTACCCTGGTCTCGGCGCTTATCGACATCACGGTGCAGGTAGAGCAAGATATTGCCCGCGCCACCGGCCTTTATGATCTGCGCAGTTTGAAACGCAATTTGATGGCCGTCGCCGGTGCGGAACTTGTCGATCAACCTGCCGCTGTCGAGTGAGGTCGTTGAGAGCAAAATGTCGGATCAACAGAGCCCAATACCGCCGGCGTCATTCCCGCCAGGTTTTGCCTATATCGATGGCGGATACTGCCCGATCGCGGAAGCCAAAATTTCTGTCCTCGACTGGGGATTTCTGCGGTCCGATGCCACCTATGATGTGGTCCATGTCTGGCAAGGCCGGTTCTTTCGCCTCGATAAACATCTCGATCGCTTCTTTGCATCCGCCAATAAGCTACGCATGACGCTGCCGGTCGATAGGAATGGCCTGTCCGCCATCCTGGCTGAGTGTGTCCGTCGTGGCGGCCTCGATGATGCTTACGTGGAGATGATCGTCACCCGCGGCTACTCCCCGACTTTCAGCCGTGACCCCCGCGACGCGCAAAACCGGTTGATCTGCTTCGCCATTCCTTTCGGCTGGATCGCCACCGCCGAACAACGCCAGCGCGGCCTCAACCTGATCGTCGCCCAAGCCGTCGATCGCATTTCACCGCGCGCCGTTGATCCGACAGTAAAGAATTATCACTGGCTAGACCTGGTCGCCGGTATGTTCGAGGCCTATGACCGGGGCGGCGAAAACGTTCTACTCACTGATGGAGCCGGCCATATCACTGAGGGGCCGGGGTTCAATCTTTTCGTCGCCAAGGACGGTATAATCACCACGCCGGCAAGCGGTGTCCTGGAGGGCATCACCCGCCGCACCGCGTTGGAACTTTGCGCTGAATTGGGTATCGAGGCGAAAGCCGGGCCGGTGACGTCGGACCAATTGAGCGCTGCTGATGAGGTGTTCATCACATCCACAGCCGGCGGCATCATGCCCGTCACCACTATTGACGGCCGACCCGTTGGCGCCGAGGTACCTGGACCGCTGACCGGTCAATTGACAGATCTTTACTGGCAAAAACACAGCGACCCGGGCTGGACGACGGCGGTGTCGGATCTGGGGAATTGAGACCCATTGTTTTATCGGCCCCCCCCTCCCTAGCCCTCCCCCTCCAGGGGGGAGGGAATGATTGCGGGCTTCATTTATATATCGGAGCTCTCTGACCCTGACGGGGATGGAGGATTTGAAAGCAGTATATTTTGCCGAATCCAAACTTATGCACACTGCCTGCACGGAACACCAAAATTCACCTCCCCCCTGGAGGGGGAGGTCGGCGCGAAGCGGCGGGAGGGGGGAGCCGCAGCGACCAACCCTTTGTCCTATCCCATTCAGCCGTGGGCTAAGCCACTTCCATTTCGGCGCTGGCCTGTTCCGCCCACTGTCGGCCTTTGGCGAGGGCTTCCATATTGACGTCCAGCGCGCTTGCCGGCGTGCGGGCGCGAACGGATACTTCCAGATCGGCGAAATCACACAATCCGCTCAGTCCCACCAAAGCCCCCAGTGCCACGACGTTTGCAGCGCGGCGGTTGCCTAGCGCCAGGGCGATATCCAGTGCCGGCAATTCCAGCGCAGTAAAATCACCGGTCGGTGGTGTGGTGACTTTCTTTGGATCAATCAGAACGGTCGCGCCTGGTTTGATCAGGTGATCGGAAGCATGGGCGGCGCATTGGTCGAGGATGACCAGATAATCAAGCTCGGTCGCCAACGGAAAACCATCACCGGCTTCGCCGATGACCAGGTCGGAACGGCTTAATCCACCGCGCGATGTCGGTTCGTAGCTTTGCGAGCGGGCCACCGCTTTGCCCTCGTTGGTCAACGTCTGGGCCAGGATCGCGGCGGATAACAACAATCCTTGGCCGCCACTGCCGGAGATGCGGATCTGGGTCAAGCTCATGACGCCGACCCTTTCGCCTTTGCCTGTTTAACTTGCGCCACATGAGCGCGATAGCTGTCGGCATATTCCGGCCGCTCAGTTTTCGATAAAACGCCGGTTTTGAACGCATTCGGTCGGAACGGCTGGTCGACCTTGTTGCCATAAGAATCCGGCCGCATGCCGGACTTCTGGCTCATGATCATTTCCGGTGAATTGCCAAGCTGGTTCTTGCGGCCATAAATTTCCGTGCAATCGGAGATCACCTCCACGAATGAAAATCCACGGGTGGTGATCGCCTCCATGAACAGGTTTTTTAACGACGGTACCTGCAAGGTCGCTTCCCGGCCGACCATGCCGGCGCCAGCCGCTTCGGCGAGTTTGCAAGCGTCGAAACCTGGTTCGATGTTGCCGGTCGGTGTTGTGGTGGTAAACCGCGACTGGGTCGTCGTCGGCGACACCTGGCCGCCGGTCATGCCGTAAATCTCGTTATTGAGCATGACGCAGGTCATGTTGAGATTGCGCCGGCAGGCGTGAATGAGATGATTGCCACCGATCGCCAGGCAATCGCCGTCACCGGTAATGACGACCACTTCTAAATCAGGCCGCGCCAGGGCGAGCCCGGTGGCAAACGCCAGCGGGCGGCCGTGGGTAACATGAAAGGTGTTGGAATCCAGGTAGGCGCTCAACCGGCCCGAACACCCGATTCCCGACACAAAGGCCATTTGATCCATCGATTTATCAAGCTCGTGGATCGCCCACATCAGCGCCCGTGTTGCCATGCCATGGCCGCAGCCGGGGCACAGGAAATGCGGAAATTGTTCCAACCGCATATAGTCGCGAACGTCGAATTCCGCTTCCGGAGCGCGTGCCATCTCATTCATCGCGCCAACTCCTCAACATGTTCGACGATCCGCGCTGGCTCGATCGCTTCGCCATCGACGGCATTCAAACCATGGATGTCCAAACCGCCGCGACTGATGCGCTGTACTTCAAGTATCATCTGCCCGGCATTCATTTCCGGTACCAAGACGGCCTTGGCGTTGGCCGTCGCTTCGGTATAGGCGCGCTCCGGGAACGGCCACAAGGTGATCGGCCGAAACAGGCCCGCCTTGACGCCCTTATCACGCAATGCCGCTACTGCCGTTGCCGTCGCGCGGGCGCAAATGCCGATCGCCACGACGACGATCTCTGCGTCGTCGCAATGCAAGCTTTCAGACGAATCAATCAGATCACGATGATGTTCCAGCTTGTCGAGCAGGCGCATGGTGCTTTGCGCCGCAGTCGCCGGATCCTGGGTCGGGAAGCCGGTTTCGTCATGGGTCAGCCCGGTGGTGTGGACCCGGTAGCCATCACCCGGCCGGGCCATCGGCGGCACCAGATCGTCGGTCACCGCATAAGGCTGGTAATCAGCTTTGGGTCCGTCGGCCCAGGCCCTTGTCGATAGGGCGTCTGGTGATGGTGTTTGCAGATCAACCGATTCCACCAGATGACCGATCACCTCGTCATAAAGCACGATCACCGGAACCCGCAGCCGCTCAGACAGATTGAATGCCCGCACGGTTTCTGAAAAAATCTCTTTCACCGAAGCCGGCGCCACGACAATGATCGGATGATCTCCATGGGTGCCCCAACGGGCCTGCATGATGTCGCCCTGGGACGGGCGGGTCGGCATACCGGTCGACGGACCACCGCGCATGACGTTGATCACGACGCAGGGAATTTCCGCCTGGGCGGCGTAGCCGAGGTTTTCCTGTTTCAACGAAAATCCTGGTCCGCTGGTCGCCGTCATAGACTTGGCGCCACCCATGGAGGCGCCGACAACGGCGCCCATGGAGGCGATTTCATCTTCCATCTGAATAAAGACGCCGTCGACACCGGGAAGTTCCGCTGCCATGCGTTCGGCGACTTCCGACGACGGCGTAATCGGATAACCGGCAAAAAATTTGCAGCCGGCGGCAACAGCGCCAAGAGCGCAGGCATGATTGCCTTGAACGTTGGACAAGCCTGGTTGGGACATAAAACTAAACCTTCGCTGGTGCGCTGGCTTCGGCGAGGGCCGATGTGGCGACCAGATTGATCTTGATGGCAAAATCCGGACACAGCCACTCGCAGATGTGGCAGCCGGTACAGGCGTCGGGGTCGTCGATTTGAACGATCTGGTCGGCGTTAAGAGATAAAATCCGTTCCGGACACATCTTTACGCAGATGTCGCAGCCCTTGCACCATTCAGGCACGATTTCCAGTACCGGCCGGCAATCGGCCTGTGGCGTGCGGGCGGTCTCAAAATCGGCTGAATCGGGGATCGTTGCCTTGTTGACCCAGTCGCGGCCAAGCAGAAAAGCCCGCTCATTGAGTTCCTTGGTCTTCGGCGGGACAAATTTTAGCAACGCCCTCAGCCAGTCGTCGACTTCGAAATCAAGCGCCGTGGAGAGCACACCTAAGAGGATGGTGTTAGCGGCCCGCTCTTCGCCCAGTTCCGCCGCCATGCCAGTGGCGTCAAGGGCGTAACCGGTGGCCACGTGCTCCAAAATTTCCGCCGGCGTCTCTCGCGAATAGGCCAGATCGGCTCCGACCTTGCGGTTACGGCAGGCAAACGGCGGGATGATTTTGCGGGTATCGGAAATAAACGTCCCATGGGCCGGATTGAGCTGATTGATCCAGCGCATGCCTTCCGCCCATTCCAAGGCAACAAGAATATCCGCCTCGCCCTTGGGAATGGTCGGCGACCAGACCTGCTCGCCGTAACGGATGTGGGAAAACACGCCACCACCGCGTTTGGCCATACCGTGGACTTCGCTCTGCTTGACCTTAAAGCCCTGACTTTGCACCAGCACTGCGAGCACCTTGGAGACCAGGATAACACCCTGACCACCGACACCGACCACCAAGACATTGGTGGTTTTGGCAGCGCCATCGGTCAGTGAGAACGAACTGGCGGTTTTATCCGTCCGCTCAAGCATCGGCTAGTTCCTCTGGCGTGCGAATACCGTCGGTCGGGCAAACCTGGGCACAGATCGAACAACCGATACAGGCTTCCGGAATGATCTTCACCCGATGCCGGCCCTCGAAGGTCTCGTCACTCCAGGTAATCGCCGGGCAACCCAAATTCATGCAGGACTGACAGGCGGTACAGGAATCTTTCTTCACCGCCAGTTCCGGGCCGCGGATTTTGATCGGGTCAAGAACGCAGGGACGATCGGAAATCACCACGGCCGGGCCGCGAAACTCGATCGCCTCGCGCAATGTCCGCTGCATCGACCCCATATCGTAGGAATCGGTCTTCTTCACCCATTTGATGCCGATCGCCTTGCATACCTCTTCAAAGTCGACCCGTGGCGTGTCGCCGCCGCGCAGGCTCTTACCGGTGGCGGCATGATTTTGGCCGCCGGTCATGGCGGTGATGTGATTATCAAGCAGGAAGATGGTGATGTTGGCATTCGAATAGACCGCGTCGATTAATGGCGGAATGCCAGAATGTAAAAACGTACTGTCGCCGATGGTGGCAACGATCGGCCGGGTCTCGGTACCGGCGCGGGCCATGCCGACGGCGTTGCCGATGCTTGAACCCATGGCCACCGTGGTGTCGATGGAGCGCAGCGGTTCCACTGCCGCCAACGTGTAACACCCGATATCGCCAGCGACCCGGGTATCCAATGCCCGCAGCGCCATATAGCACGACGTATGCGGGCAGCCGGCGCATAACAACGGCGGCCGGATGATCGGTTCAACTTCGATCGGTTGCTGCTTTTCGGCCACTTCCAAAATGTCGGCTTTTTCCAGGGCTTCCCGGATGACTTCCGGCGAAAATTCGCCGGTTCTGGAAAGCCATTCCTTGCCTTCGACATTCAGGCCCTGAGCCTTCAGGCGGTTTTCAATCACCGGCTCCAGCTCTTCCACAACGATCACCCGATCCACCGAGGCGCAAAAGTCAGCAATCAGTTTGTCGGGCAGCGGGAAGGAGGCGGCCAATTTTAAGATGCTGGCACCGGGCACGACATCCATCACATAGGGGTAGCAGGTGCCGGCGGTAATGATACCGAGTTTTTCCGACCGCTTTTCCCAGCGGGTCATATCGGAGGCGGCAAAATAGGCTTTCAGACGTTGTTCGCGCTCCAAGACACGTGGATGCGACATCCGCGCGTGGCCGGGGATCATGACGTTCTTTTGCGGATTATCGATGAATGATCTGGCCGGCGGTTCGATCCGTTCTCCGGTCACCACCTGGCTGCGGGTATGCGACAGCCGCGTCGTGGCGCGGACGATCACCGGCGTATCGAATTCCTCGGAAATATCAAAAGCAATGCGGGTAAATTCCAGTGCCTCTTGTGCGTCGGAAGGCTCTAATACCGGTACTGAGGCAAACTCACCCAACAACCGGGTATCCTGCTCGTTCTGCGAGGAATGGATGCCCGGGTCGTCACAAACGGCAATCACCAGACCGCCATTGACGCCAATATAGGTCATCGACATCAACGCATCGGAGGCAACATTCAACCCCACATGCTTCATGGAACAGAGCGCGCGGACACCTGCAAATGAGGCGCCCATGGCAATGTCGAGCGAGGTTTTCTCATTGGTCGCCCAATTGGCGTCCAGATCCTCAGCGGGAAACCGGGAAATGCTTTCCAGGATTTCCGTCGACGGTGTGCCCGGATAAGCGGCGGCGACCTTGACGCCGGCCTCCCAGGCGCCGTGGGCGATTGCTTCATTGCCGGTCAGTGGCGCGGCAATAGACTTTTCTTCCGCTTTATCATCGCGGGCAACAACTTGAGCATCCAAAACGAAGACCCCTCCAAGAACTCTCAACTGCGCAGATACGCCTGATTTCGGTTGGTGCGCCGAACCTGACCAATGGCCGGGTCACAAGGCTGAAAGCCCGTGAAATGACGCACAAACCCAGCCTGGTAAACCGTCCAGTTACACCGGTGGCTGTTCTGCTGTTGAGCAATTTCCTAAAATCGGAACAATCTCGCCATGATTCACATCAAATTGGAAAAATACCGCGCGTTTGGGGTCAATTGCCCGGCAAAACAGAATAATCCAATGGCCGCACCGCCCCCATCCAGATCGCATAATCGCGGTGATCGGCCACCATGTCATCGGTGTTGGGATGCACGAAAATCACCAGATTACCGCGGTTAAGCGCCAGCCAGGGGATGAGCTGATTGAATAATTCCGGCTCAAAGGCGATCTGAATACTCCAATCGGGGTGCGGCCCCACTGGCTTATCGTGCCAGCGGCCATAGCGCGCGGTGGGAAATTCCTGCTCCGTCTGAGCAAGCAATTCTTCCGCCTTCGCCTTGCTTTCCTTGTCATAATAAACGTGAGCATGGTAATCGGCGATTGCGTGAACCGGTTTCAACTGCTTGTCCTATGCTTGGTTTTGGGGTTTGTAAGATGGCAGCAATTGACCGCCGGTTCAAACAAACAGACTGTCTTTGTTAGTCGAACAACAGTCCATGTCAGGCCATTGAAATGACCACGACCAATATTGCCAAACGGGTCTATGACCACACCTTCAAGCTTGATCCGATCATCCGCTCGTTGCTCGATACCGATGTCTACAAGCTGTTGATGCTACAGACCATCTGGAAGGAAAACCGCGATGTCGAGACGACGTTCTCGCTGATCAACCGCACCAAATCCGTCCGCCTGGCCGAAGAAGTCGACGAGGGTGAATTGCGCGCCCAGCTCGATCACGCCCGCTCATTACGCTTCACCAAGAAGGAAATGATCTGGCTGGCGGGTAATACGTTTTACGGCCGGGAGCGGATTTTCTCCTCCGACTTCCTCAAATGGCTGCGCGAATTTCAACTGCCCGAATACGAGCTGCAAACGAAAGACGGCCAATATGAGTTGTCATTTGCCGGTCCGTGGATCGACACCACCTTGTGGGAAATCCCCGCACTGTCGATCATCTCGGAGCTGCGGTCCCGCGCGGCCATGCGGGATATGCGCCGGTTTGAGCTCGACGTGCTTTACGCCCGTGCAAAAGCCAAGCTTTGGGAAAAAATCGAACGCCTGCGCAAACTGCCCGATCTGGCCATCGCCGATTTCGGTACCCGCCGCCGCCACGGCCATATCTGGCAGCGCTGGTGCGTGCAGGCGATGAAGGAAGGCTTGGGCAAACGCTTTATCGGCACCTCCAACGTGCTACTCGCCATGGACCACGACGTCGAGGCGATCGGTACCAATGCCCACGAACTGCCGATGGTGCAAGCCGCCTTGGCCAACAATCTCGAAGAGCTCCACCAGGCGCCTTACGAGGTACTGGAATCCTGGGCGCGTACTTATGATGGCAATTTGTTGATTGCGTTACCCGATGCTTTCGGCACCACCACATTCCTAAAGCAGGCGCCGCAATGGGTCGGCGACTGGACCGGCTTCCGCATTGATTCCAAAGCCCCGATCGAAGGCGGCGAGGAGCTGATCACCTGGTGGAAAATGATCGGCCGCGACCCGAAGAAGAAGCTCCTGGTGTTTTCCGACGGCATGGATATTGATTCCATCGAAGAGACCTATCACCACTTCCACGGCCGGGTGCGCATGAGTTTCGGTTGGGGCACAAATCTCACCAACGATTTCCGCGACTGCGCACTAAAACTAAACGAACAACTGCGCGCCATTTCCCTGGTCTGCAAAGTCACTGAGGCCAACGGCCGCCCGACGGTGAAACTATCGGACAATCTCGCCAAGGCGACGGGGCCGCAAAAGGAGATCGAGCGGTATTTGAAAGTGTTTGGGGCGGAAGATTTGGTGAGGGAAGAGGTGACGGTTTAGGGATTTTGGGAGGCGGTGTGTTTGGTGGTGGTTCCATCCAGTGGTCTGATGGGACGATAGAAGAAGAATATGACATTCACCAGGTCTGCCGCCCCTCGGCTAATTTGATGCCGTTGCGGGACCATGATCCAGTTTCGCCTTCAATATTCGCACCTCTGCCTAACTGTCATTTTACTATCGGGATCGACTTACATTTGATTTGAATTGATCTCTAAGCTCGTCGATACGGAAGCAACCGGAAAAAATATCCTTGTTCGCTCTTGGCGAACGAAATTTTGTACCTATATATCGTTATGTGAGCGCCTGCTTTGCAACCAAACTGAAGCCTGACAATCCCGTTAGGCAAATAAGCAAAGGAGACGATTATGAGTAATTGTACTCGTAAAAAGCGAGTGATCATCGCGCCCAACCTGGGCCGATGGTCACATTCCCTGAACTGAGCCAAATAAGACTACTCAGTTCACTTGCGGGTCTGGGTCAGAAGCTAACCCGATCTTTTGAAGATCAATGCCGACAGGCAGAGAAGGGTAACGCTAATGACAAAACAAACTCAGAAACAGGCTCGCTCACAGCGCCGGAAACGTCGCTTGTTTTTAACACTAACCTTGGTTGCAAGAGTGATCGTCTTTATCGTGCGTCGGTACGAGAGATTGATCGAATTGTTCAAAAAGCTAACCGAATTTTTTTTCTAATCTTTAGAGATTGGTTGCTTCGAACCCAGACCCGCCTTTTCAATAGGTCTACCATGATAAATAGAGCGCTGAAAATAATTCGGGAAAGCCATTCCCTGTCTCTGACCGAAACCGCCAAAAGGCTCGGACTTTCAAAAGCGTATGTTTCAGAAATTGAGAATGGCAAAAAAACCCCATCCCTCGATACCGTCAATCAGTATGCCAACGAATTCGACATTCCTGTATCTTCTATTATGTTTTTTTCTGAACAACTAGATGATGCACCAACATCCAAATCTAGCCGGACGCGCAATTTTCTATCGCGAAAAATAATCAGACTACTTGAGACAAACTGAATAGTTCATCTCATTGCTGCATAACTAAATGTATGGAATCTTTCCGCACAGCGGCAGGATTGCATGCCGGTAATAAGCGCAAAACCGCGGTGCAGCTATAGCGTTATTTTTTCTTTCGGCTTCAAACTCTCACCAACCGATGATCGCGGTTGGTTACTGGCATGATATCCCCTAATATCCCGGCTGATTAGTGCCCCACCGTCACTGCTCGGACCCCACCATGTACAAACTCTCCGCAGCCCAGCTTAAACTCCAGTCCCGCGCCCGAGACCTTGCCCAATCCGTCATTGCCCCCCGCGCCGCCGAGGTGGACCGCTCCGAGCAGTATCCTTGGGACAATGTGGTGGCGATCAAGGACGCTGGCTTCATGGGGATGACGATCCCGCAAGCTTATGGCGGCCAGGGGCTTGGTTATCTTGAGGCGGTGTTGGTAGTGGAACAATTGGCCCAGGCTTGCGCGGTGACGGCGCGGATCGCGGTGGAATCGAATATGGGCGCCATTGGCGCCGTCATGGCTTATGGGTCCGACGCCCAGAAGCAGCTCGCAGCTGAATTCGTGCTAGCTGGCGACAAACCGGCGATCTGCATCACTGAGCCCGGTGCGGGCAGCGCCGCCACGCAGATGACCACCCGCGCCGATAAGGTCGGCGACGGCTATGTCATCAACGGCACGAAGCACTGGATCACCGGCGGCGGCGTGTCGAAATTTCACCTGGTCTTCGCCCGGGTGTTTGAAGACGGCGAGGATAAAGGCATCGGCGGCTTTATCGGCGTGCTGGATGAAACACCGGGGCTAAGGGTCGGCCCCCGCACACCGACCATGGGCCTGCGCGGCATTCCCGAAACCGAAATCATTTTAGAAGACATGGAGGTGCCGGCAACCCACGTGCTGACGCCGCCGGGCGGGTTTAAGCGCGGCTTCGCACAACTGATGACCGCCTATAACGGCCAACGGGTGGGGGCAGGCACCGTGGCGCTCGGCGTCGCCGAAGGCGCCTACCAGCTGGCGCTTGATTACGCCCGTGAGCGGGAACAATTCGGCCGGCCGATATTTGAGTTTCAAGGCCTGCAATGGATGCTCGCCGACATGAGCACTGCCAATGCCGCCTCCCGGGCGTTGATCTATCTGGCCGCCAATTCAAATGTCGACGGCTTTCCAGATGTCACCGCCGCCGCCCAGGCGAAAATCCTGGCCGCGGAGAACTCCATCAAGGTCGTCAATGACGCCCTGCAGATCTTCGGCGCCGCCGGCTATTCGCGGGAAAACCCGCTGGAACGGATGACCCGCGACGTACGCATGTTCACCATCGGTGGCGGCACCGCGCAGATATTACGCACGGTCGTCGCCTCGAAAATCCTGGAGCGTAAGTTGCCGCAAACCCGCGATGGCTTCACCAAACTGCATCAGGGTTAGGGTTTCGGGTTGATGATCATCGATTGCCCAACTCGGGTAATTATCGTGCCGTCCGCATCGGCGCCACAAATTCCGCGGAGCTATATAATTAGCCGGCAAATTTGTAATTTCGTCTATTTTTAGGCTCGGATAATCCTCGGATCGGCCAATGAGCCTTCAACTCCTGCGATAATTACCGAGTAATCCTGTCCATTTGGGCAACTTGGACTCGACAGGACCGTCATCTCCCCTTCAAGATAGCCTTCTAAGAGGTTCCCACTGCGAAGGAAGCGAACCCAAGATCAACATGCTTTCACGTTTGATAACAACCGTAGCTGTCAGCGCCGCCTTATTGGCGCCGGCCTACGCGCAAGTCGAGATCCAATGGTGGCATGCCATGGGTGGCGTCAATGGCGAACGGGTCAACAAAATTGCTGATGACTTCAACGCCAAGCAGTCGGACTACAAGGTCGTGCCGGTCTACAAGGGCAATTACACCGAAACCATGACCGCGGCGATCGCCGCCTTCCGCGCTAAGCAACAGCCACATATCGTGCAGGTCTTTGAAGTCGGTACGGCAACCATGATGGCCGCCAAGGGGGCGGTTTATCCGGTCGAGCAGCTGATGAAAGACGCCGGCGAACCGTTCGACAAGAAAGACTATCTGCCGGCGGTGATCAGTTATTACACCACATCCGGTGGTGACCTTCTGTCGATGCCGTTTAACTCCTCGACGCCAGTGCTTTGGTACAATCAGGACGCCTTTGACAAGGCCGGTGTCACAGCGGCGCCGAAAACCTGGGCCGATATGGAAGCGGCCTCCAAAAAACTATTGGCTGCTGGCTACAAATGCGGCTTCTCGTTTGGTTGGCAATCATGGGTGATGATTGAGAACTTCTCCGCCTGGCACAATCTGGCGCTCGGCTCCAAGGAGAACGGCTTTACCGGCCTTGATACCGAATTCACCTTCAACAATGCCGCCGTCAAGGCGCATATGGCCAATATCGGCAAATGGCAGAAATCCGGTGTCTTCAACTATGGTGGCCGGCGCGGCGACAGCCTGCCGATGTTCACCAATGCCGAATGCGGCATGTGGCTCAATTCATCGGCCTATTACGGCGGCATCAAAAAGCAGGCCAAATTCAAGTTCAATCAGGCCATGCTGCCGCATTATCCCGATGTTGCCGCCAAACCGCAGAATTCCATCATCGGTGGCGCCACCTTGTGGGTGCTCAAAGGTCACGACATGGGCGATTACAAAGGTGTCGCCAAATTCATGACGCATCTGTCGAGTGCTGAAGTGCAGTCTTGGTGGCATCAGGAAACCGGCTATGTGCCGATCACCACGGCAGCTTATGAATTGTCGAAAAAACAGGGGTTCTACGATGCAAACCCTGGTACGGATACGGCCATCAAGCAGCTCAGCTTGAACACCCCAACGCCCAATTCCAAGGGCCTGCGGTTTGGTAATTTCGTGCAGATTCGCGACGTCATCAACGAAGAGATGGAAGCGATCTGGAACGGTTCCAAGACGGCGGATGCCGCCCTTGCGGCAGCAACTGAACGCGGCAACGCCTTGCTGCGCAAGTTCGAACGGGCCAACCAATAGGCTGATCGTTCGCCATCAAGAAGGCTCCGGGGTAACCCGGGGCCTTTTTGGCCGGTGAGCAAATTGTTTCATATGTCCCATCGATATCCCATCATGCCAGGTGCGCACCGACCCGGTTTTGCCGGCCATAGCTGGCAACAGCCGGTTGGGGCCGTGCCGTCGGTGATCGCCGCATCCCCCCCTCCCGGCGTCGAGGCGCCGACCTCCCCCTCCGGGGGGGAGGTGGATTGGGGCAGTGCTGAGCGGTTCTGTGTGGGGAAACTCTCGCCGGCCTTCCACAAAAAAGGATTGAACCGGCGGCATTATTCGGAAGCCATTCCCACAAACATTCCCTCCCCCTTGGAGGGGGAGGGCCAGGGAGGGGGGGACGCTGACCCTACACCCATCCCCGCAAGCCGATTCCCCAAACCTGATTGCCGCCAACACATGAGGCTAGCCTCATGTTGAAGCGGGTGCATTTTCGGTCGTCGATCCTGCCCTATCTGCTGGTCACACCGCAGATTGTCATCACCATCATTTTCTTCATCTGGCCGGCCAGTCAGGCGCTCTACCAGTCCGTGCTGATAGAAGACGCATTCGGCATGTCGTCGGAATTTGTCTGGTTTGAGAATTTCCAGGCGTTGTTTGCTGACAGCCACTATCTCAACACGCTTTATCGGACGCTGTTCTTCTCCTTCATGGTGGCGGCGCTTTCCATGTCGGTCTCGCTGTTTCTGGCGGTGATGGCCGATCGGGTGATCAAGGGTGCCACCATCTATCGGACGCTACTGATTTGGCCCTACGCCGTCGCTCCCGTCGTTGCCGGCGCCTTGTGGATGTTCATGTTCGATCCGACCTTGGGCATCGTCGCCTATATGTTGGACGGTTTTGGTTATGACTGGAACCATCGGCTGAACGGCAACGAAGCCATGGCGCTTGTCATCTTCGCCGCCACCTGGAAGCAGATCAGTTACAATTTCCTGTTCTTCCTGGCCGGTATGCAGGCGATCCCGAAATCCCTGATTGAAGCTGCCGCCATTGACGGTGCCAGCCCCTTCCGCCGGTTTTGGACTATCATCTTCCCACTGTTGTCGCCAACGACGTTCTTCCTGCTGGTGATCAACCTGGTCTATGCCTTCTTCGACACCTTCGGCATCATCCACGCCATCACCAAGGGTGGGCCGGCCAAGGCCACCGAAATTCTGGTGTTCAAGGTCTATAACGACGGCTTTATCGGCCTCGACCTGGGCGGTTCGGCGGCACAGTCGGTCATCCTCATGGTCATCGTAATTGGCCTGACGGCAATCCAGTTCCGCTACATTGAACGGAAGGTCGAGTACTGATGGTCGAAAATCGGCCTTACCTGCGTTTCGTCTCCCACCTGGTGCTGATCTTCGGCATTTTGCTGGTGGCTTTCCCGATCTGGGTGACCTTCGTTGCCGCCAGCCACGACGGCGTCCGCATTACCCAGGTGCCGTTGCCGTTGTTGCCGGGCGACCAGTTTTTCGTCAATTTACGTGCCGCCCTGGAACGCGGTGTCGGCAATGCCCGGGAATTGTCGGTTGGGCTGATGCTGTTCAACAGTATGGCCATGGCGCTGATGATCGCCTTCGGCAAGATCGCCATCTCGCTGCTCTCGGCGTTCGCTATCGTCTATTTCAAGTTCCGCTTCCGGATGATGTTTTTCTGGATGATTTTCATCACTTTGATGTTGCCGGTGGAGGTGCGCATCCTGCCGACATTCGAGGTGGTGGCGCAGCTGGGCATGCTCAATTCCTATTGGGGCCTGTCGATCCCATTGATCGCCTCGGCGACGGCGACGTTCATGTTCCGCCAGGTGTTTCTGACCGTCCCCGATGAACTGCTGGAGGCGGCACGCATCGATGGCGCCGGGCCGCTGCGGTTCTTCCGAGACATCCTGCTGCCCATGTCGCGCACCAACATTGCGGCGCTATTCGTGATTTTGTTCATCTACGGTTGGAACCAGTATTTGTGGCCGCTGCTGATCACCACCGACAAATCTATGAGCACCATTGTCATGGGCATCAAGCAGATGCTGGAGGCGGCGGAGGAATCGCCGGAATGGCACCTCATCATGATGACCACACTGCTGGCCATGTTGCCGCCGGTCGCCGTCGTGGTGGCCATGCAGAAATTATTCGTCAAAGGCCTGACGGAAACGGAAAAGTAGCAATGCGTTCTGGTGAGAAAAAATGACTGAAGTCCATGTCCGCGACGTCACCAAATCATTCGGTGCGACTGATGTAATCCACGGCATCTCCATCGACATCACCGATGGTGAGTTCGTGGTTATTGTCGGGCCGTCCGGTTGCGGCAAGTCGACGCTGCTGCGGATGATCGCCGGCCTGGAAACGGTCACATCCGGTGAAATCCAGATTGGCGGCCGGGTTGTTAATAAACTGGAACCGGCCGAGCGCAACATTGCCATGGTGTTTCAAAACTACGCGCTTTATCCGCATATGAGTGTCTTCGACAACATGGCCTATGGCCTGAAGATCCGCCGGTTAGCCAAGGAAGACATTAGAGCCCGGGTCGAAGAGGCCGCAAAAACGCTTGAGCTGGAGGGCCTGCTGGAGCGCCGGCCGCGCCAGCTTTCGGGTGGCCAGCGGCAGCGCGTCGCCATGGGCCGCGCTATCGTCCGCCAGCCCGACGTGTTCTTGTTTGATGAGCCGCTATCCAACCTTGATGCCAAGTTGCGGGTTCAAATGCGGCTGGAAATCAAGGACCTGCAGCGCAAGATCGGCACCACATCTGTATACGTCACCCATGATCAGGTGGAGGCGATGACGCTGGCTGACCGGCTGGTGGTGATGAATGAAGGCCGGGCGGAACAAATCGGCGCACCGCTTGATGTTTATGAGCATCCTGAATCGACTTTTGCCGCCGGTTTCATCGGCTCGCCGGCCATGAACCTGCTCGGTGCCGAAGTCGATGGTGACGGCAAATTGTTGAATATTGCCGGCGAGATGCAGGTTCCGATCGACGGTGCCGCCCATGGCCTGGCGTCCGGACAAAATCTGATTTTCGGGATCCGTCCGGAACATGTTGAATTGGCACGATCAGGCGATGGCCAGGATGTGCAGGTCCAGGCGGTCGAACGATTGGGCGCCGATACGCTGATCTATGCGCGCAGCCCCGGCGGCACGTTGTTGACGGTTCGTACATCCGGTGTTGATCGCATCCAGCCGGGCGAGACGGTTCCGGTGCGCTTTCCAACAGACAATCTGCATCTGTTCGACGCCCAGACGACGCGGCGGTTATCTCCCTAAATTCTGATGATCGGGCAACAGCAAACTTGGCGATAAATCACACGCCGCCCATGTCGAAATTTTGTCGCGTTGGCGCTTAGACGCTATTGAAACCCATCGGCTGTAAGGCGCGCTGCAACTGATTGTTAACCCTGACCGAATACCAAATTTACGCAGCAATTCGGGTAACGGGGTTCATAATGATCAAGTGGTTTAATAACGTTCCAATTTCCATAAAACTGCCGATGATTCTAACGGTGGCATCAGTCGTGCTGGCCGTAAGCATCGGTCTGTCCAGCTATCTCAATGCCAGCGGGCAGTATGAGGAATTGGCCGAAGACCGCCTGACAGCCCTGGCCGAAGGCCGCCGCGCCGAACTCGCCCGGTATCTCGACACCATTGAAAAAGATCTGAAGGTGCTTGCCACCAGCCGCATTGTTGTCGACGCCGCTGAGCAATTCTCATTTGCCTGGCATGACCTGGTAAAGGATCAAACCAAGGTCCTACAAACCACCTATATCGATAACAACCCACATTCGTTCGAAAAGCGCCGCGATCTGGTGACGGCCAATCCGGACCTGATGTTTGATCTCGTCCACGTGGAGTTCCATCCCTGGTTCGTGCAGTTGTTGGGCGAGAAACATTACCAGGATCTGTTCATGTTCGACCTGGACGGCAACCTGATCTATTCGGTGTCGAAAAAGCCCGACTTCGCCACCAACATGGTATCTGGCAGGTGGAAAGACACCAGCCTGGCGAAGATTTACAGCGCCGCCGCGGCAGCTGAAAAACCGGGCCAAGTCGCCTTCGCCGACTTCCTGCGTTATGCCCCCAGCAACGATGCGCCGGCCGGATTTATTTCGACAGCCATCTATAAAGAAGGCAAGAAAACCGGTGTCTTGGCCATTCAGATGCCGATTGATGCCATCAACGCTGTCATGGCTCAGGGCGTGCGGGCGGAGAATTCGACCGCAACGTCACGGTCCGGGCTTGGTGAAACCGGCGAGACGCTGATTGTTGGCGCCGACAAATTGATGCGCAACGATTCCGTCAAGACCGCCGACAAAGACGATATCTTGAACCAATCCGTCACCAGCCTGGTGATCGACAGCGCCTTGACCGGCAAGCACGGCATTGGCGCCATGCGCGATTTTCGCGGGCAGTCCATGATGATTGCCGCAACACCCTTAAGCTTTAACGGCGCCAACTGGGCCGTTGCCGCGGTGCAGTCGGTGGCTGAAGTGGAAGCCCCGCTGGCCGCCATGCGCAACCGCATGCTGATCATTGGCGGCATCTTGATTATGGTCATCGGTCTGATCGGCGCTTTGGTCACCCGCACCATCACCCGGGCCATATCCGGTATCGTCGCCGGCATGGGCGAATTGGCCAATGGAAATCTCGACACCCGCTTCGCCGATCCTGAACGCAAGGACGAAATCGGCGATATGACCCGCGCCGCCCGTATCTTCCGTGACAATGCCGTGGAACGCGCCCGTTTGCAGGAAGAACAGCAGGGCGAATCGGAAAAGGCCGAAGCCCGGCAGTTGGAAATCGAACAGCTGATTGGTGAATTCCAAGGTGACGTCAAAGAGCTGATTACCAGCGTGTCGACCAATATGGATGCTATGCAGGAAACCGCCATCAATCTGACGCAGGTTGCTGAGAGTGCCGCTGAGCGGGTCAACAACACCGCATCGGCATCGGAAGAAGCCAGCACCAATGTGCAAACGGTGGCCTCGGCGGCGGAAGAGCTGGCGTCGTCTATTGATGAAATCGGCCGCCAAGTGGAGCAGACCACGGCGATCGTGGCGCAGGCCAACGACGCGACCCATAAATCCAACCAACAAGTCGCCGGCTTGGCCGAAGCCGCGCAGAAAATTGGCGAGGTCATCAACCTCATTCAAGACATCGCCGAACAGACTAATTTGCTGGCACTAAACGCCACCATCGAAGCGGCCCGGGCCGGCGAGATGGGCAAGGGCTTTGCTGTGGTTGCCAATGAGGTCAAGTCGCTCGCCAACCAAACCGGCCGGGCGACGGAAGAAATTTCCGCCCAGATCGACGGAATTCAGTCATCCACCGAAGCCGCCGTCAGTGCCATTGAAGGCATCACCAAAACCATGGAAGACGTCAATTCCTACACCGGCACCATCGCCACGGCGATTGAGCAGCAGGGTGCGGCGACCGTGGAAATTTCCAATTCCGTGCAACAGGCGGCCATGGGCACCGAGCAGGTTTCCGTCAACATCTCCGAAGTCTCCAACGCCGTTGACGGCACGTCGCGTTCAGCCGATGAGGTCAAGCAGTCGGCGACGGATGTCGCCGAACACACCAATCGGCTGCAGACAGTGGTCGATACGTTTCTTGAGCGCGTCGCTGCCGCTTAAGACCCCGGTGCACCTTGCCAACGTATTCCCGGCGCGGGCATGGTTTCCATGTCCGCGCCGCACTACATTGGGGACATAGCTGCGTGTGGAGAGGGAGATCATGAGCGACAAACGAAGCTGCATCGTTATCGGCGCCGGAGATGCCACCGGCGGAGCCATTGCCCGCCGATTTGCCCGCGAGGGCTACGTCACCTGTGTGACCCGGCGCACGGTGGAAAAAGCCACCCCGTTGGCCGACCGGATCAACGCCGATGGCGGCACCGCTCATGCTTTCGGCGTCGATGCCCGCGACGAAGATCAGACCATGGCGTTGTTTGAGCAGGTAGAAACCACCATCGCGCCGATTGAAGTTGTCGTTTTCAATGTCGGTGGCAATGTCCGGTTCCCGATCGTGGAGACCACTGTGCGGGTCTATACCAAGGTCTGGCAAATGGCGGCCCTTGCCGGCTTTTTGGCCGGCCGGGAAGCAGCCCGTCACATGTTGCCGCGCAATAAAGGCACGATATTGTTTACAGGCGCCACGGCAAGCGTGCGCGGCAGCGCCGGATTTTCAGCCTTTGCCGGCGGCAAACATGCCCTGCGTGCCCTGGCACAAAGCATGGCCCGTGAACTGGGTCCGCAGGGCATTCACGTCGGTCATGTCATCATTGATGGCGCCATCGATACGCCGTGGATTAAGCAAAATTTTCCCGAGCGCTACGCCAAGAAAAAGGACGACGGCCTGCTGCAGCCCGATGACATCGCCGAAAATTATTGGCAGCTTCACAAACAAAATCGGACCGCCTGGACCCATGAACTGGACCTGCGGCCCTGGAACGAACCCTGGTAGCAAAGGTCAGTCAATCAATGGCGCAGTTGGACTTTTATTTCGATTTCGGTAGCCCCACCGCTTACATCGCCTACACGGCATTGCCGAAAATCGCCGAAGCCGCTGGCGTGGCGATCAACTGGCGGCCGATGCTGCTGGGTGGTGTGTTCAAGGCCACCGGCAACACCTCGCCGGTGTTGGTCGCGGCAAAGGGCAAATGGATGATGCGGGACATCGTCGCTTTCTGCGACCGCTTCGGCTTGCCACCGGCCCGCAACAAACATTTTCCAATCAACACGCTGCCCCTAATGCGCGGCGCCATGGCCTGCCAGCAGGATGGCCGGCTTGCCGACTATATTGGTGCGATGTTTCAAGCCATCTGGGTCGATGGCAAGGATATGAATGATATGGCGACAATCGGCGCGGTCCTTTCCGCCGCCGGTTTTGACCCGCACGCTATCGCCGCCCGTATCGGCGAGCAGGAGATCAAGGATGCATTAATCGCCGCCACGGAAGAGGCTGTGGCACGCGGGATTTTTGGTGCCCCGACAATCTTTGTCGATGACGACATGTATTTCGGCCAGGACCGTTTGCCGTTCGTCGCCCAGGCGCTGGGCGTCGATTTCAACGGGCTGTTTCCAGACTACTTAGCCGTCAAATAAAGCTAAGGCGGGCGTCGTCGTTGGATGGTCAGGCGGATTTTGACGTCTGCCAATTATCCAATTTTTGACGTGCACCGTTTATCTGCGGATTCATTTCGCCGTCATGGGCATCCGTCTTTGCGGTGAGTTCGATCACATAACCGTTCGGATCACGGAAATAGATCGAATTCATCACGTGATGATCAGCGATCCCACGGGTCTCAACGTCGGACGCATTGCCCTTTTCAAACATCGTCTGCAGGTCCGCCGGGGTGACCTCCAAGGCGATATGCAGATCAAAATCATGTTGATCATGGAAATCAAACGGCATATCCGGCGCCTCGAAAAAGGCCAGAAACGAGCCGTCATCAAGTTGGTAAAACGTATGCAAGGTATCGGTTTTGCGACCGCTTTTGGTCTCGCCAATCTCCAGCGTACCGGCCAGCGGCAGGCCGAGAAAATCTTCGTAGAACGCGCGTGTTTCTTCAGAATCAGCACAGCGGTAGGCTGCGTGGTGCAGGCCTTTAATCATGATCATCCCTCCCCAAAGCGATCAAACAGGAGTGTGGCACCAATGGGTTGGCAACACAAACCACTTCCGCGGCTATTTATCGCCCAACTACGCCGCTTGGTTGCCGGCGGGCGGCGGCCATCCTAGGGTTTCATCAAAGGGAGACACCAAATGAAGTTTCAGCCATGTATTGACGCCGTGGTTCGCCGACAAAACCCAATCGCAATGTTCCTGGTCGTTCTTGGCCTTATCGCAAGCCTGACCGCATGGCCATTCGCCTCCGCCCAGGCCGGTGATGCCCACGATTGGATTACTTATGACAACCCGCGTTTCGGGTTTAGCGTCGACTATCCGCGAGATCTTTTCAATGAGCCCGAGCATTCTCAAAACGGCGACGGAATTCTGCTTCCCGGCAATGATGGCCTGGCCAATTTGATAACTTGGGGCGGCCACAATTCACTGGAACTCGACCCGGCCGGCTATGCTGATATGGCCTCGGAACGCGATGGATTGATTGAGGTGACCTATCGGCGGGTGTCGAAGCGATGGATGGCGATCTCGGGCTTTCAAAACGGGCCATCCGGGCGTGAGATATTCTACGAACGGACGCAGTTCAACGATGACCTTACCGTCATGTCTTCATTCGCATTGAGCTACCCGGAAACAAAACGCGCCACCTACGACCACCTCATCGGCCGCATCTCGAAATCGTTGACAAAGCCCAGATCCGATTGAGGCAATGCCGGTGGGTTCATCTGGAATGGCGTTCGCTGTCAAAACGGCGATAAACTCCCTCTATTCTCAGCGTCATCCCGTGCGCAATGCGGTACGCAGTGACGCTTTGCAGACACGGGATCCGCCACCGATGCTGAACTGAGATCCCGCATCTGCGCAGCAGCACTGGCGTGCCGCGGCGCGTGCGGGATGACGGGCAGGGTGAGGATTGGACGCATGCCGCGCCACAATTCTATTTGGCCTTCAACTCAAAATCCGCGATCCGACTGATGCCGGCCTGGGTCCAGGTGCCCTTGATGGTCTTGCCGACCGGATCATAAACGCCGTTGAACCCACCCTGGGCTTTGGCATCGGCACCATCGGTAGCCGGCCGCTCGGTGATGAATATGTTTTCACCGTCTATCAGGATATAGGCCGGCGCCTCCATATCGGAATCGCTGCCCTGGAACCGGTAAAAGGCCTTGCCGGTCATGCGCGTGCTACCTCCGTCATTTTGGCGGTCGGTGATCACCAGGCGCAATCCGGTGCTGCCTGATTGGTCGCGCCAGGCCATCCAGCCATTAAATTCTTCCGGGATGGATGCGCTATTGCCCGTTGCCGGCGCGGCAGGTACCGGTTTTTTCGGCGCCGCTGTTTGCGGTGCTGTTGTTTGTGGCGTCGGCGTTTGTGGCGCGGTCGTTTGTGGGGCTGACGCGCCTGTGCGCGCATAATGATCATAGGGGCTGCCGGGATAGTCGGTCTTTAGTCCGCCGACATCGGCCGCTGATTTATCGGAAAGATCACAAGCCTTGCGCTGCACGTAATAATCGAATGATTTGCAGATGAACGAGGTCTCAATATCGCACAATTGCGCGCATTCGGCCGGACTGACCCCGGTTAGGTGCCGCCGGTTATGACCGCTGATTGCCGCCTTGGGGGTATGGCGATAGCCGGGGATACTCCCCAGATCGGTCTCAACAGGCTTCTTCGCCACATCGGGTTTTGCCGGCGCTGCGGCTGGCGCTTTAGGCTGTTCCGGTTGGCTCGGCTTTGCCGGCACCGGTTCTTTTTTCGCCATCGGCTCCGGGTCTGCTGGCGCGGTGCCTTCGGCCATGACGCGGATAAATCCATTTCGCTCAGCTTCATCATTGGTACACAACCTTGAGCGGTTCATGCGCACCATGTAGTCGCCAGGGTCGAGCTCCAGATCGATTTCAGCGATACCTTCGCACCAATTGCGTTGATTGACGTCGCAGCCGCCGCGTTGAAAGACCAATTGGCCGATCGACCGGCTGTCGCCATCAGCAAGGCGGCCCTTCGCAGTCGTTTCGCCGGCGCGCCAATTATACCAAATCACCAATTTCGTCGGTGGGCCGGCGCCGTCAGGAATCGTAAAGGCCGCCCGGTGGGTCCGCCGGCAAGTCTGTTTATTCCAGTTGTCATAGATGGCGACGGTCGGTGTGGCCTCAGGTGCGGGCGCCGGCGGTGGAGTAGGTGCCGTCACATCGGTTTTGTTGTCGTTGGCCGCACCATTGGAGGCGCTATCGTCGGCAACGGGCGGCGCATATTGCCAGGTGCCATCATCGAATAAAATCACCTGGCGGCCGTCGTCAAGCTGTGCCCGGGCAACTTCACTGCGATCTTCGGAAGGCGCCGCCGGTGGTGTATCAGCGGTATTGTTATCGTCTGATTTTGGCGGTGTCGCTGGTTCCTTGTTCGGATCGCCACTTTTGCCGTCCTTATCATCCTTGCCGTCTTTTTTTTCTTCCGGATCATCTTCCAAAGCGTCAAGAATGGACGATACACCTTCCGTTAACGGCGAGGCAGGTTCGTCCTTCTTCGTCTGTGCCCGCACGTCAGTGGTGATCATCGTGAGCGCCAGAAATGCCAGCAAAGGCAATAAAAACCGCTGTGTCATGAATAATTCCCTTCCGCTCAGGCACCATCAGCTTGTTGCCGATATTAAACCGAGCCTGGCGGGTCAAAGTCAAATCGCCGGCGCAACCAACGACGAATGACGATGGAGATTCCGCGGTACGGTGGCGATCTAGGTTCCAATACCCCTTGCAATCTTTGTCGGTTCGCGCCCAAACTATTGGTCTTCAAAAAGATAATTAAAGGGGCGAACTCATGCTCACGCATTCTCGCAGAATATTTTTGGCCGCCGCGACGGTGGCAACTGTAGCCTTCGCGGCTCATCCGGCTAGTGCCGAGAACATCAAGATTGGCGCCGTATTACCGTTCTCAGGCGGCCTGGAACTGTTTGGCAATCAAGCCAAACTGGGAATTGACCTGGCTGTTAAGGAAATCAACGATGGTGGCGGCATCCTCGGCCAGAAGATCGAAGTGATCTATGAGGACAATAAAACCGATCCCAAACAATCAGTGCAGGCGGCGCGCAAACTCATCCAGCGCGACGGCGTCATCGCCCTGACCGGGCCGATCACCTCGAACGCCCGCGACGCCATGGCGCCGACTGTCGAGCGCATGAAAACGCCACTGCTTTACGCCACCAATTATGAAGGCGGCGCCTGCAGTCGTTATATCTTCGCCTTCAACACCGTTCCCAATCAGGAACTGGCCAAATTGTTACCGCATATGAACGAGTCAGCCGGCAATTCCTACTTCATGTTTGGGGCTGATTATGTCTGGCCGCAAAAGATGTTTGAATCGGCTGAGGCTATCGTCGCCGGGTTGGGCGGTTCCACCAAAGGCAAGGAATTCACCAACTGGGGCGTCAAGGATTTTGCTCCGGTCATCCGCAGCATTGCCGACAGCAAGGCCAAGGTACTGGTCTTTGCCCTGCCGGGCGGTGACGGCATTACCTTCATCAAGCAGGCGGAAGCCTTTGGCCTGTTGAAAAACACCACGGTGGCGTTCCTCGGATTTGCTGAAACCTATTTGGGTGCCTTCGGCGAAGGCAAGGGCCAAAACATGTGGGTGACCGTGCCGTTTGCAGCGTCATCGGAAGAGGCCGGCGCCAAGGAATTCGTCGCCCGCATCAAGGCCTCCGGCGGCGACAAAGTCACTATCTCCCATTATGTCATGACCCACTACAACGCCATGATGGCGGTCAAGGCGGCGTTGGAGAAGGCCGGCAAAGTCGACAAGGAAGCGCTGATCGACGCCATGGAAGGCCTGACGATTTCAACGCCGACCGGGCCGCTCGCCATTGGCGCCAAGGATCATCATGTGACGATGAACATGTACCTGGCGAAAACCGAAGGTGCCGGGCTGACCATCGTCAAGCCACTGGGCCAGTTGGCGCCGGAAGCCGGCTGTAAAATGTAGCAGCGATCAATGGCGGGGCGGATCAATCAACGCGCATTGATCCGCCCCGCCACGACGACAATCTCCCGCGATCCAACGGCGATACCTCCATGCCCGCCCTCCTTGAAATAACCGACCTCAGCAAGGATTTCGGCGGCGTGAGCGCTGTGGAGAAACTGAACCTCAGTCTCGCCGATGATGATCTACTCGCCATCATTGGCCCCAACGGCTGCGGCAAGACCACGTTGTTCAACCTGATCACCGGCGCAATGCGGCCAAGTGCCGGCTCAATCCTGTTTAATGGCCAGGAAATTGCCGGCCGGACTCCCTATCGGATCGCCCAATTGGGCATAGCGCGAAAATTCCAAATTCCCGGCATCTTCCCGCAATTGACCGTTCGCGAACACCTTGATGTTGCCGTCTTCGCCGATCGCGGCCGCCATGGGCTGCGTGGGGTGTTTCAGCCGGCTGGCAGCCATATTCGTGCCGAAGATTTACTTGAACTGGTCGGACTTGATGAATTGTCGGAAAGCCCGGCATCGATATTGTCACATGGGCAAAAACAATGGCTGGAAATCGCCATGGTTTTGGGCACCGAACCTCAGCTCATCCTGCTTGACGAGCCGACCACCGGCATGACGGAGGCGGAGACCGCCGCCACGGCGAATTTGGTCCGTCGGCTGCATCAAGAACGCGGTGTGGCGGCGATCGTCATTGAACATGATCTGCGGTTTGTCGACACCTTGGATAGCCCGGTGGCGTTCATGCTGCGGGGGTCGATCGTGCGGTCGGGATCCTTGGAAGAAATCCGTGCCGATCATATCGTCCGCGACGCCTATCTGGGGTCGGCGGCATGATTTTGGAAACCAAAGACCTGCAAAGCGGCTATGACGGCTCGGTGGTGCTTTCCGGCATCACCTTGTCGGTCGATCAGGGCGAAGTCGTCGGCGTGCTCGGTCGTAACGGTATGGGTAAGACCACGCTGATGCGCACACTTGTGGGTCAAGTGCCGGCCAGCGCCGGCGAAATCCACTTTGACGGCCATCGGATCAACCGCAAAAAGCCCTATGAAATTGCCCGGCTCGGTATGGCCTATGTGCCGCAGGGCCGTGAGATATTTGCCGGGTTTACGGTATGGGAAAATTTGAAAATGGGGGCTCTCGGCCAAGGACGCCCGCGCCCGGATTTCGCAGCAACCATGCTAGCGCTGTTTCCGATCCTTGCTGAACGCCGGCATCAAATCGCCGGCACCATGTCGGGCGGACAGCAGCAGCAATTGGCCATTGCTCGGGCACTAGTGGCGCAACCCAAATTACTGCTGCTCGACGAACCGTCGGAGGGCGTTCAGCCGTCGATTGTCAACGATATTGCCGACACGCTGGCCAAGTACGCCCGCGATCAGGGACTGACGGTGATTATCGTGGAACAAAATGTCGATATGGTCATGCGCATGGCCGACCGCTGCCTGTTCATGGAAAACGGTATGATTGCCGCCAAACATCCGGTCGCCGATCTGCGCGGCGATGAATCCCTTGTTCATCGCTACATCGCGGTTTGAACGGCCATGGATCAGATATTCCTCATCGGCCTTGATGCCCTCAACTTCATCCTGGTGATCGTCCTGGTCGCTATGGGGCTGGTGATCATTTTCGGGCTGATGAACGTCATCAACATGGCCCACGGCGAGCTATTTTTATTGGGCGCTTATACCTTGGTAATGGTCAATCAGGCTGGCGGGCCGTTCTGGCTCGGGTTGATCCTGGCGCCGCTGCTTGTCGGCTTGTTCGGGCTGATCTTGGAAGAATTGATCATCCGTCACATCTATCACCGGTTTCTCGATACCATTCTGGCAACCTGGGGACTGTCGATCGCCATCAAACAAGCGGTCATCGTTATTGTTGGGCCTGAGTCACAGACAGCGCCGGTACCGATAAATGCCAGCATCGATATTTTCGGCGCGCCGTATCCGCTCTATCGGTTTTTCATCATGGCCGTGTCGCTGGCGGTAATTGGCGGCACGTTCTGGCTGTTCTACCGCACCGATTTTGGCCTGATGGCGCGCGGTGTCATCGCCAACCGCCAGATGGCCTCCAGCCTTGGCATCAATACCCGCAAGATGGACCGGACGACTTTTGCCTATGGCGCAGCACTGGCCGGATTGGCCGGCGCGGTGATGGCGCCGATCATGAGCGTCGATCCGCAAATGGGGCTCGGCTTTCTGATTCCGGCATTCTTATCGATCCTCGTCGGCGGTGCCGGGCACCTGGCCGGCGTTCTAGTCGGCGGTGCGGCGATCGGTGGTGCGGATACATTAGTGGCCAATATCTGGTCGCCGGTGGTGGCACAGATCGTCGTCTTCACCATGGCGATCATCGTCATCCGGCTGTTCCCGCGCGGCATCCTTGGCGAAAAGGATGAAACATGACGGCGCGGTCGAAATGGAGCTGGCCACGCTTGTCGGTCGATGCCGTCGTCTGGGGTGGGTTGCTGGCCTTGCCGGCACTATTGGGCGGCTGGCAGGTCGGTGAATTCGCGCAATTCTTCACCTACGGCATCTTCGCCATGAGCTTGGCGCTGATCTGGGGCCATTGCGGGTTATTGTGTTTCGGCCAGGCGGTATTCTTCGGCATCGGTGCCTACGCCATGAGCTTGGTGACGCTTGGCATGGTACCCGGATTGGAAAGCTTCACCTCAAGCTATTTGGGGTTGGTTTGCGCCATCGCCGCGCCGGGCATTTTCGCTAATATTCTGGGGCGATTTCTGTTTTACGGCCGCGGGCTGCGCGGCGCCTATTTCGGCATTGTCATGCTGGCCGTGGCGGCGATTGCTGAACGCATGGCCACCAATTGGGATTATATCGGGGGTCTGAACGGACTCATCAACGTGCCGCCGTTTAACCTTGGAATTCTCGGTGGCGGTATGGAGCTTTGGGAATCGATCCCGGTTTACTACTTCACACTGGCGATCGCCTTTGCCTGCTATCTGGTGTTGGAATTATTACTGCGCACGCCCTATGGCACGGTGCTGAAAGCCATCGGCATCAACGAGGAGCGCACCGCGGCACTGGGTTACGACACTGCAGGTTACAAGCTGACCGCCTTCACCATCTCCGGCGGCCTGGCGGGCCTGGCCGGCGCTTTGTTCGTTACTCAATTCGCCTTTGCTTCGCCGCCATTGATCGGCTTTGCATTGTCGACGGAAGTGTTGATCTGGGTGGCGCTGGGTGGGCGTGGTCTGCTGATCGCGGCGTTTCTCGGCGCGCTGCTCGTGCGTTATGCGGAAGGCCAGTTTGCCGACCTGTTCGGCCCCTACTGGCTGCTGGCGTTAGGCGGATTGTTTCTGATCTGCGTCATCCTGGTGCCTCGCGGTCTCGCCGGTGAACCGATCCACCGCTACCTTGCCTGGGCGCGTCGATCGAAAACCTAACGCTTCAAAATAATTGTTTCGCCGATTTTGGGAACGACCCGCCGTGGCCCGCCGCGGGCGGCCAGGAACCGCTGCTTGGGTTCCATAATCGGTTCCGGGGTGAGAGCAAAGGTTCCCCAATGCATGGCAATCGCCAGGCTGGCGCCCATATCGCGGGCAATGCGCAGCGCTTCTTCCGGGTTAACGTGATTGACCTTCTCAAAGCGTCGCGGTGCGTAGGCGCCGATTGGAACCAGGGCGGCGTTGACCCGTCCTTGACGCCTGCGGGATCTGCGGAACTGCGGCCCATAGGATGTGTCGCCGGCGAAAAACAAGCGATAGCGCGGCGCTTCCATCCGCCAGCCGAAGGCATGGGGATAATCGTCGCCGTCGATGTCCCGGCCACTAATGTGGGGAACTTTCACGGCGGTAAAGCGCACATTGCCGACTTTCGCCTTCCCGTCCGGCTGCAGCACGATGATCCGGGTAAACCCAGCCTGTGAAAGCAGCGGCCTAAACTTCGGTGGCGCCAGGACGACGGTTCGCTTATCGCGGGCGGCGAGGCGGCGAAGGGTTGGAAATCCGGTGTGGTCATAATGTGCATGTGACAACACGATGGCGTGGATCCTTGGCAAATCGCCAAATCTGAGACCTGGCGGCGCCATACGCCGTGGTCCGGCTGGTGCTAGTGGCGAAGGATGGCTGGAATAGACCGGATCCGTCAGGATTGTGGTGTTGCCCAACCGCACCAGAAAGCTGGCATGGCCGATCCAGGTCGCCGTCGCATAGGCTTTGCTACTGGCCCGTAATTGGATTGCGGCCTGGCGTTGCGGAATAATCTGGCTGGCCGGAAGGACTTGCCCCTTCCGGTAAGCATCGCGGGTCATGCGCAGCAAGTGGCCGCGATAGTATTTCATGTAGGCGGCGCTGCGTTCTTCGCCCGCCTGAGCTGGCGTGATCGGCCACGCAGCAACGATCAGCCCGGCGGCAACGAGCAGCCAGGGAATGCGGCGGTGCTTGGCTGCAGATACGGACGGTATCTTGGACATAGCAATAATCGCCAGGGGCAACACATCGAATTTCTATCGATAGTGTACCTGCAAACAGCGACAATCGCAAAAGTAGCGAATACCAAGTAAATTTAGTTAGTCGGCAATGCTCGCCAAAATGCTGGGCTGTAAGTTGCGGACTTCGGCACGGATATCGGCCATGTCCATGGTCACCAATTGCCGGTCCCGCACAATCTGCTGGCCGCCGACAAAGACATCAACCACATCGGACCGGCTGGCGGCATAGGCGACGTGGTTGAGCGGATCAAACAACGGTACGCAATGGGCGGCATCAGCATCCAGCAGGATAAAATCGGCAAGTTTACCGGCTTCCAGCGTGCCGATTTGATCGGCCATGCCCAGCGCCGCCGCGCCGTTGCGGGTAAGCATATCCACCGCTGCCTGTGACGTCACCGCCGTGGCATCCTCACGGGCGCCGTTGTGCAGCGTTGCTGCCAGCCTCAGGGCTAGCCACATGTCCAAGTCATTGCCGCTGATCGCCCCGTCGGTACCCAGCCCGATATTAATACCGGCGGCGATCATGTCCGGCACCGGCGCGATACCGGAGCCAAGCTTTAGGTTGGAAACCGGATTATGCACCACATGGGTGCCAGTCCGCGCCATCAGGGCGATTTCGTCGTCATCGACGTGAACGCAATGGGCCAAAACCGTGCGCGGGCTCAGCATGCCCAGTTCATTGAGATGATGGATCACCCGCCGGCCGTATTGTTCGCTAACGGTGGTCTGTTCGGTCCGGGTTTCGGCCGCATGGGTACAAAACAAAATATCGTGGCGTTCGGCGATATCCCAGGCGGCCTTAAGCGATTCTGGCCCGACCGTATAGGTTCCATGCGGGAACACCGCCGGAATGATCAGTGGGTTATCCTTGAAGCGATCAATAAAGGCCTCCGCGTCGGCAACCCGCCGGTCTGCCTCGAAACCATCCATGCCGGTAAAATCGAAAAAAATGCCACCGGTGCAAACCCTGGCGCCCATGGTGTTCGCGGCCTCGGCAAGCTCCTCGGGATACCAAAACATATCCATCACGGTGGTTACGCCGCCAAGCACCAATTCGGCCAGGCCCAATGCCGCACCGGTATGGGTTGTTTGGCGATTGAGGATTGTTCGCTCGGCTTTCCAGACGGTCTGCAGCCATTCTTCCAGTGGCAGATTCTCCACCAAGCCGCGAAACAGACTGTCGCCGGCATGACAATGGGTGTTGATCAGGCCGGGCATTATGATCGCGCCCTTGGCATCGATGACCCGTTTGGCACCGGCAGCAAGTGGTTTCAGTTCTTCGCTGGTGGCGACAGCAACAATCGTGTCGCCAACTACAGCAAGGCCACCATCGGCGATCATTGCCCGGTCGTCATCGCAGGTCAGGACCTGGGCGCCGGTTACCAGTAGGTCGATATGAGCCGGCTCAAGTGTCGATGGCGTTGAGGTCATGTTGATAAATTCCGTTCCCGTCCTGCCCGTGACTACCGGTTGCCGGCAGCCGATTGACCGCCAACACACCAAATCACGCCGCCAAGTGCAACAGGCTGACGTGTTAAATTGACCTTTGGAGGCGGCGGTTTCGCGCCTGCCGGCGGGCGCGGACGACCATCATACCGACAGCGCTGACGATCGTCAGGCATGCCGCCGCGCCGGTATAAATCGGCGCCGCCGACCAGGTGCCAGCGGTGCCGACCACCAGGGCCAGCAGCGGCGGGCCGGATATGAGGCCGATCCCGGCGCCTTGCGACATGAGGCCAACGGAACTGGCGACCAAGGCCGGTGATGGAGCATAATTGGCGGCCCCCGACAGCAGCGCCCCGGGAATCAATCCGCCGACACCGGTAAAGATAACCGCCATGGCAATCCGCCACGGCATTGATAGATCCGGCTGATAGATCATCAAAGTGCAAAAGAACATGATGACAATGGTGACGATCAGGAGTATTGGCCGCGGCACCCCCCAGGCCAATACCCATCCGCTGGCCACATTGCCGGCGATATTGGCGGCAATGACGATGCCCGTCAGCAGTGATGCGGTGGCCAGCGGCAGCCCGTTCTGGGTCACCAACATCACCGGCAAAAACGCCGTCACGGCCAGGAACATGCCGGAGTAACCGACGAAACTTGTCGCCATGAGCAACGGACCGGGGCTGGTCAGTACGGTTTTCAGATCGCGCCACACAGACCCGTTCTTCGCGGTGTTCGCGGTTGAATTTGAGGGCGGCGCGGAGGGGACTAGTGCAAAAAACAACATCGCCCAGGCGAGCGAAATGCCACCGTTGATCCGCCATGAGCCATTCCAACCGTTTTCAGCGAGGAATATCGGCGAAATAATCACCATAGCGCTGAAGCCGCCAGGCATATAGGTGCCCCACAATCCGAACGCCTTGCTTTGGTCGCGGCTGCGGCAGGCCCGCACGATCAGTGGCGGGATGGACACCACGCATAAGACAAAACCAACACCCTCGCCCAGTCGCGTGACAAGCAAAACCTCCGGTGATCTGGCCGCCGCGCCAATAAGCGACAAAGACCCGATCAGGACGAGACCAGCCATTGCCACATTGCGGTAGTTCAAACGATCGACAGTGGCGCCGAAAAACAGCCCGAATCCGGCGGAGACGACACTGAAAGCCGAGACGATCCACCCCGAATAAACCAGGCCGATATTGAAATCATCACGCAATAGCGGAATGGCCGGCGGAACTTTGCCGACGTGAGATGCCGCCACGTAGCCGGTCAGGACGAGGAACAGGATCATCGCCCAGCGCGATTTGTCTTCAGAATTTGCGGTCAATTAGGAATGCGCCTGCGGATGAGAAGATCGAGATGTCCGCATAACCGCCCCCTGCCGCCAGCGCAAGGCCACTAGGGCGCGGCCATTCGCCATCCATGCTCCTAGCGCATGGTTGCGATCGCATCGCGATCATTGCATCGCTCCACCCGATCAACGATAGTCGCGCCTGTTCATTTTGCCGGGGACCGGTGGATTTTGCCGCCTAACATCAAATCCTTATCTGACCGATTGCCGTTTTATTACGGCTGGGTGGTAATCGCAGTCGCCTTCATCACCATGGGCGTTGCGGTCAGCAGCCGGACGGCGTTTTCACTGCTGTTTCCGCCCATCTTGGAAGAATTTGGCTGGAGCCGCAGTGTCACGGCGGCGGCGTTTTCGGTCGGTTTTGCCGCAACGATCGTTACCACGCCAATGGTCGGCATTTTCATGGACCGCTATGGCCCCCGCGTGGTGATTCCCATGGGCGCGATTGCCGTTGCCATCGGTTTTGCCGGCGCTGCCTATATTTCAACACCGCTCGGCCTCTACCTCACACTCGGCGTATTGACCGTCGGCATGTCTATCGGCATGACCTATATCGGCCATTCCATGTTCCTGCCGAACTGGTTCGTCAAAAAGCGCGGCCTGGCGGTGGGGATCGCCTTTGCCGGCGCCGGCATAATCGGCATTGTTGCCCTGCCATTAATCCAGGTTCTGATCGAGCTCTATGGCTGGCGCGCAACCTGCCTTATGATTTCCGTGACGGTTTTGGTTCTACTGGTGCCACTGAATGTCATTTTCCCACGGCGCCACCCGGAGGACTTAGGCCTGCAGCCGGACGGCCAGACCGATGCCCATGGATCAACGGGAGGCCGGCCTGAGGATCTCATTGTCGATAAGGCCTGGGCGGCGACCGACTGGACATTATCTCGGGCCGCGCGAACGACGAAATTTTGGTGGGTGACCGGGGCTTATTTCCCGGCGTTGTTTGTCTGGTACGGCATCCAGGTGCATCAAACCAAATATCTGGTGGAAATCGGCTTCGGACCACAATTGGCGGCAACGGCTTTAGGTCTGGTGGCGCTGTTCGGCGTCGTAGGTCAGATATCGGTCGGGGCATTTTCCGACCGCTTCGGGCGGGAATGGGCCTGGACGATTTCCATGGTCGGCTTCGTTGGCTGCAGTGCCGCCTTGATCACTCTGCAAACCCATCCGTCGCCATTGATGATGTATGCCATGGTGATCATCCAGGGGCTGGTTGGCTACGGCATAACATCTGTCTACGGCGCCATTGCCCTGGAGATATTTTCCGGCCGCAAATTTGCGACGATATTCGCCATTTTGTCGATGGTCGGCAATCTCGGCGCCGCCGCCGGGCCTTGGTTGATGGGATATATTTACGACGTCACCGGCAGCTACGGATTATCGTTCTGGCTGTGCGGAATACTCTGCCTGATCTCGATTTTTTGTATCTGGATGGCCGCCCCAGGCAAGGTACGTATGGTGGCCGGCCGCGCGGCTCGATAGTCGTTTTCGCTGGTTGCCGCCGAAAAATTCGATCTGAATTTCAAGTCACCGCCTGATTCCTGTCAGAATTGTTTCTGAAGATAACAATCCACGCTAAAGTGGCTAACAGAACCAAAATAAAAATGATTCCGCATGATTGGGAGGAAACCACCATGCAGCCGTTATCCTTAGGGTCGGTCATCCGCCACGCAACCGCAATCGTCACGGTGAGCTTATTGTGCGCCATGCCGGTTCAATCCCAGGAACGGCGGATCATTCTGTCGGAAGATTCTGATTATTTCGGCGCCGACTATGAGACGCTGAAGGATGTCGATCTCAAGCAGTGTGAGGCGGCCTGCATCGCCGATAACCGCTGCAACGCCTTTACCTACAACACCTCCGCCCGGTGGTGTTTCATGAAGCAGGATTTCGGTGGCCTGAAGCATTTCAAGGGCGCCATCGCCGGCCGCATCACGGTCACCAAGCCGCGCGCCAAATCGATGGTTCGCCAGCGGACCGATGAACTGACATTTATCGACAAGTCATTGATTGATGAATCCAGGCGCCTGCCCGGCCAGTTGAAGCAATATTACGACCCGGCCGGCAGTACCTATTCCGTGCTGTATGCCGCCGGTGCCGATGCCTACAGGTCCGGCAAAGCGGTTCTTTCCGCCCGGCAATTCGGCAGTGCGTTGATATTGGCGCCGGACGACATGCAGCTTTGGTACCGCTTCTCCCTGGCGCTGTTGTCGAGCAAGTCAAAGAAATGGAAAGAACGTAACCGTATTGAACGTTTCGGCACCGCCGCGGCGATCAATACTTATATCCGGACTGAAAGCAAAATCGATCGCGCCGACGCATTAGTGGTGCTAGCGCGCGCCTTACAGCGCCGCCGCTTTCACAAGAACGCCATTCACGCCTACCGGGCTAGTTTGAAGCTCGCCGAACGGCAAAATATCCGAAAACTCTACGACAAAGTCATGGCTGCACACGGTTTCCGGATCACCAGCCACGAGGTCGATGCCGATGCCGCTTCACCGCGCATCTGTGTGGTGTTCTCCCAGCGCCTGAACGACAAGCGGCCCAACATGTCCGACTTTGTCGATCTGCGCGGCGGTGACGGTCTGGCGGTAACCGTGGAATCCAATCAGATTTGCGTCGATGGGGTGTCCCACGGCCAACGCTATCAACTGACCTTGCGCACCGGTCTGCCCGCTGCTGATGGCGAGGAATTGGAACGGCCGGTCAATTTGAATATCTATGTGCGCGACCGGTCGCCGGCGGTGCGTTTTGTCGGCAAGGCCTATGTTCTGCCTCGCGGCAAGGGCGCCACTATTCCGATCGTATCCGTCAACACCAAGATCATTGCCGCAACCATTCACCGTATCGGCGATCGCGGCCTGACCGGTGCGATGACCGATAATTTCCTTTTGAAGCAATTGGAAGGCTGGCGCGCCGACAGCATCGGCGAAAATCGAGGCGAAGAAGTCTGGAAGGGCGAGATCGATGTCGCCCCGCAGCTCAATGTCGATGTCACTACCGCGATCCCGATCGGCGAGGCGGTCCGGACCTTGAAGCCGGGCGCCTACGTCATGACGGCGAAGGCCAAATCGGAAGTCACTGAAAGCTGGAAATCAGTGGCCACCCAATGGTTCATTATTACCGATCTCGGATTGACGTCGATGACCGGCAGTGACGGCCTGCATGCCTTCGTCCGTTCCTTAGGCTCTGCTGATCCAAAGGCCGGTGTCCGACTGCGGTTGATGGCGGTGAATAATGAAATCCTCGGCGAGGCGATCACCGATAAGAACGGCTATGGCAAATTCGCCGCCGGCCTGACCCGAGGCAAAGCCGGCATGGCGCCGGCTTTGCTCGTCGCCGAAGCCAGCGACCGCGACTACGCCTTTCTCGATCTGACGAAATCCGCCTTCGATTTGACTGACCGTGGTGTTGATGGCCGGGCCGCACCTGGGCCTGTGGATGCCTTCATGTACACCGATCGCGGTGTTTATCGCCCCGGTGAGACGGTTCATGCGGTCAGCCTGATCCGTGACGGGCGCGGTGTCGCGATGCCGAAATTACCTCTGACCATGGTGTTTACGCGCCCTGACGGAGTTGAACAGCAACGGATACAAACACAAGATTCTGGCGCCGGCGGCCACACCGCCGATCTTCAGATTCTACCTGGCGCCATGCGTGGCATGTGGCGTCTTGCGGCCTATCTCGACCCGAAGGCGTCGCCGGTGAGCGAAGCGACTTTCCTGGTTGAGGATTTTCAGCCCGAGCGCATCGACTTTGAAGTCTCCACAGCCGAGACCCGGCTTGATCTGGATCGACCGGCGGCTTTCGACCTGACCTCGCGATATCTTTATGGCGCCCCGGCCGGTGATCTTCCCGTTGAAGCGGAGATCCTAATTCGTGCGGCCAAGTCCGGGCTGAAGGCCTATCCGGGATATCGGTTCGGTCTTGCCAACGAAAAAGTGCACGAAGCCCGCGAGCCGGTGGACGCATCCATCCAGACTGACGCTGGCGGCAATGCAAAATTCGTTGTGCAATTGCCCGATGTTTCAGCTCCGACGCGACTGCTGGAAGCGGAATTGATTACCCGCATTCGCGATTCCGGCGGCCGATCCGTTGAGCGTAGTGTCAAATTGCCGGTGGCGCCGCGCGGACCGCGTATCGGTATTCGCCCGCTGTTTGAAGATGATCAGGCCGATGAGAACAGCCAGGCCGGCTTTGAAGTGATCATGGTCGATTCCGCCGGCAAACGTCTTGCCCGTCGGGATTTGTCCTGGACCCTGCACCGTATCGAAACGTCATATCAATGGTACCGGTCCGACGGCCGGTGGCGTTATGAATCCTTCTCCCGCACTGAACGCATTGCCGACGGCAACCTATCGGTGGACCCACAAAACCCGGCGCGGATCGCGGTACCGGTCAAATGGGGTAATTACCGCCTGGAAATTACCTCCGACAAAGGCCGGCCGACGGCATCTTCTGTTGCCTTCAATGCCGGCTGGGTGACCTCCGGCGACGCCGCGGCGACGCCCGACATGTTGCCGACCGGGTTGGATAAAACCGCCTATAAGGTCGGCGATGTCGCCAGACTACATATCGAACCGCGCTTTGCCGGCAAAGCCATCGTCTCCGTCATCGATAACCGGTTGATTGAATCCCGCGTTATCGAAGTTGGCGCCGAGGGTACCACGGTGGAGTTACCGGTAACTGAAGCCTGGGGGGCGGGCGCCTATGTGGTGACCAGCCTGTTCCGGCCGATGAATGTCGAACAAAAGCGCATGCCCACGCGGGCGCTGGGCCTTGTTTGGGCCAATGTTGATCCGCAGGAGCGCAAGCTCAGCGTACGCATTGCGGGTGAGGATATCGTGCGCCCACGCGGCCCGGTGGAAATGGACATCGTCGTTGACAATGTCCAGGAAGGACAGGAGGTCTTTGTCACCGTTGCCGCGGTTGATCTGGGTATCTTGAACCTGACCGGCTACAAGGCGCCGGCGCCGGGCGACTGGTATTTCGGTCAGCGGCGGCTGGGCACTGAAATCCGCGATCTCTACGGCGAACTGATCGATCGCATGCAAGGCGTGCGCGGCAAGGTTCGTTCCGGTGGTGATCTTGCGCCGCCCGGAATGAAAGGTTCGCCACCGGTCGACGATTTGGTGGCGTTCTTCTCCGGTATCCGTCAGGTCGATGCGAATGGCAAGGTCCATGTGGTCGTCGATATTCCCGACTTTAACGGCACCGCCCGTGTCATGGCGGTGGCCTGGAGCGCGCAAGGTGTCGGCCATGCGGTCAAGGATGTGATTAGCCGTGACCCGGTCGTCATCACCTCCAGCCTGCCGCAATATCTGGCGCCGGGCGATGAGAGCCGCGTGCTGTTCGATTTCGCTAATGTCGAAGGCGCGCCTGGAACCTATGCGCTTAGCGTCGAAAGCGACGGCGGCCTGACGATAGAAGATGGCAATGCCCATCGCTCCTTCGATCTTGCCCGCGAGGGGCGCAACATTCAGGTCATACCGATTAGGGCTTCCAAGCTGGGTCGCCACACCCTATCAGCCGTGTTGGTGGGGCCGAACGGCAATGAGTTCCATAAATCCATGGACGTCGTGGTGCGTTCCGGTGAGCAGCCGGTCACTCGCACCAATGTGGTCAATATTCCAGCCGGCGGTAAATTGACCGTCGATTCTGAATTGGCCAATGGCCTGTTTGCTTCAACCGTATCGGCCACATTGGCTGTCAGCCGGGCGGCGCGTTTGGATGTACCGGGCCTGCTTCAGGCCCTGGATCGCTATCCCTATGGCTGTTCTGAACAGCTCACCAGCCGCGCTCTGCCATTGGTTTACTTAAGTTCGGTGGCGCGGTCGGCGGGTCTGGCCGATGACGATGAAATCCGCAAACGTGTGGATAAAGCCATTGCCGGTATTCTGGCCAATCAATCGGCCGGCGGTAGTTTTGGACTATGGCGGCCGGCCAGCGGTGATTATTGGCTGGATGCCTATATTTCCGATTTCCTGACCCGGGCCCGCGAGGCCGGATATACCGTTCAAGATACCGCCTTCAATCTGGCACTCGACAATCTGGCCAACCGGATGTCCTACAGTTCCGACATCACCGATGGAGGTGAAGACATCGCCTATGCGGTCTATGTGTTGGCCCGCAACGGCCGGGCGGCAATCGGTGATTTGCGGTACTTCGCCGACGCCCAGCTTTCCAGTTTTGATTCACCGCTGGCCAAGGCGCAAATCGGAGCGGCGCTGGCGCTCTATGGCGAACGCAGCCGGGCGGATATGGCGTTCAAGTCGGCCATGTCCGACCTGACCGGCGGTGCCCGTGCCAACGATTGGCGTAAGGATTATGGATCGTATTTGCGCGATTCCGCTGCCATCCTGACACTTGCGGCGGAGGCCAAATCGACGCCGGTCAATCTGCTTGACCTGGTCGACCGCATTTCGGAGCGCAAGACCGCCGTGCGTTACACCAGTACCCAGGAAAAAGCCTGGATGCTGCTTGCCGCCCACGCCCTGATTGACGCCGACAAGCGCAATAATCTGGCCATTGATGGCGAACCGATGAGCGGCGCACTCTATCGCAAATTCGCGCCAGGCTATCTGAGCGGCTCGCCTGTGGTGATTGAAAATCGCGGTACCGAAAACGTCGAAGCGATGTTGACGGCCACCGGTATCCCGATCACCCCGGAACCGGCCACCAGTGCCGGCTATAAAATCACCCGCAGCTATTATGACCTGGAAGGCCGTCAGATCGACATTTCAACGGTCGGGCAAAACACCCGGTTTGTTACGGTTCTGACGATTACCCAGTTGGTCGATGAGGCAGCCCGGTTGGTGATTGCTGATCCTTTGCCGGCTGGATTTGCCATCGATAATCCAAATCTGTTGCGCTCCGGCGATATCTCGACCCTGAAGTGGCTGAAATTGCCGGATTCGACCCGGCACACGGAATTTAGGGCCGACAAGTTCGTCGCCGCGGTTGACCGCGACCGGGGCGCCGGCCGTGACTTCCACCTGGCCTATATCGCCAGAGCCGTGTCACCGGGCACCTACGCCCATCCGGCGGCGACAGTAGAAGATATGTATCGGCCGTATCGTTACGGCCGCATGGACTCCGGCACCGTCAATGTTGTCGGACCGCGTCAGTAATTAGATGATGCGGCTCGGCGCCATTCCTGTCGCCATCGCGGTTGCCGGTAGCCTGGCAACCGCCGCGCCGCTTGGCTTGCGTTGGTTGGTGACGCAAACCCCGGTGGCGCTTGATTTACCGGCGCTTTCCGTTGAAGTGCGCGATCATCAAGGTGCATTGCTGCGGCCGTTTACTGTCGCCGATGGCCGCTGGCGGCTCGGTGTTGATCTGGAATCCGTTGATCGCAAGCTGATCGATATGATCATTGCCTATGAGGATAAGCGGTTTTATCACCACCATGGTGTGGATCCGGCGGCCCTAATTCGTGCCTCGGGGCAATTCATATTAGCCGGGCGTATCATCTCCGGCGCCTCGACGTTGACCATGCAATTGGCCCGGCTGCAGGCGGAAAAAAACACCCGCTCAGCCCAGGCTAAAGTCCGACAATTGCTGACCGCCATGGCCCTGGAGCAGCGCCTATCGAAGCGCGAAATCCTAGCCCGTTATCTGACGTTGGCGCCTTATGGCGGCAATGTTGAAGGGGTGCGGGCGGCGACTTTGGCCTATTTCGGCAAGGAGCCGGGCCGATTGACCCCGGCCGAGGCGGCCCTGCTTGTCGCCCTGCCACAGGCGCCGGAAGCCCGCCGGCCGGACCGCTATCCGCAGGTCGCCAGAGCCGCCCGAGACCGGGTGTTGCGTCGGATGGTCAAGGCCGGCGTCTTGACCCATGACACCGCAATGGCCGCCATGGGCGAAAAAATCCCAACCGCCCGTCGCAGGTTTCCAATATTGGCCGCCCATGCCGCCCGGCGGGTTACCCATGAAAATCCGAACCGGCGGGTGCACCGGCTAACCATCGACCGGCCGCTGCAACAACGGTTGGAAAAACTGGTTTCAGAGCGGCTGCTATCGGCTGATCGCCATGTGTCTCTGGCTCTGATTGTCGCCGACCATAAAACCGGTGCGATCCGCGCGGCCATCGGATCGGCCGGATTACTGGCTGATGAACGGCGCGGCCATGTGGATATGACCCGGGCGGTTCGTTCACCCGGTTCGACGCTCAAACCGCTGATTTATGGCCTGGCGTTTGAGGAGGGCTTTGCCCACCCGGCCAGCCTGGTGGAAGATCGCCCGACGGAATTTCGCGGCTACGTTCCTGGTAACTTCGACAAGGCATTTCGGGGCACGGTCACTGTGCGCGAGGCTCTCGCCCAATCGCTCAATGTGCCGGCGGTACTGTTATTGGATGCCGTTGGCCCCGCCCGCCTCATCACCCGCATGCGCCGCGCCGGGATGCGCCCGCAATTGCCTAGTGCCACACCACCTGGCCTGGCGATCGGATTGGGCGGTGTCGGGGTGACGTTGACGGATCTGGTTGGGCTTTATGCGGCGATTGCCCGTGGCGGTGATCCAATATTCTTGCAGATGGATTTGGCCGCCGTCGATCATCGCGATCGCCAAAGTCCGGTGTTGTCGAAGCGGGCGGCTTGGCAGGTTGCTGATATACTGACTGACACAGTTCGACCGGTGGGGCCATCGGGTGCGAAAATCGCCTTCAAAACGGGCACCTCCTACGGCTACCGAGATGCCTGGGCAATCGGCTTTGATGGCCGCCATGTCATCGGTGTGTGGCTGGGCCGTCCAGATGGCACACCAGTTGCCGGGTTGGGCGGCATCAAGGCCGCCGCGCCGGTCATGTTTGAAGCCTTTGCCCGGCTCGCCGATCAATTGGTGCCGCTGCCGTCGGCGCCGGCCGGGACGTTGGTGGCGACCACCGGGCAATTGCCACCGCCATTGCGCCGGGTGCATTTTCCTCGCGTCGGGATCGTTCAGCGTGATCGCGGTCCGCAAATCGCCTACCCGCCCAATGGCGCCCGCGTTGATGTGGGTTCGGCGCCGGACCGCCAGGGTCAGTTGGTATTGAAGGTGCGCAATGGCGCGCCGCCGTTCATCTGGTTCGTTAACGGCGTGCCGATTGCCCGATCGGATTTCGGCCGGCCGCAAAGCTGGCGACCGGATGGTCCGGGTTTTACAGCCATCAGCGTGATCGATTCCAAGGGTGAGGCAGACCGGGTTTCGATCTATCTGGAGTGAGGCCGATGGTCTATAGACTGGCGAAGGCGCGCACCAGCATGGCGATGCCGACACAGGCCAGAACCCCCAAAACGATAAACTGGAATAGTTTCTCCGATATTCGGTCGCGAAAACGTCGGCCCAGAATCTGGCCGATCAGCACCGGAATAATACCAAACGCAGAGAGTGCCAGTTCCTGTGTTCCCAGGGCACCGATTACCGCAAGTCCGGGATAAAGCACAGCGGATCCCACCAGAAACAGCGTGCAGATGGCCAAGGAGAATCCGGTCCGGCCCAAATTCATACCCAGGAAAACCGCCACCGATGGAAATCCGTAAAACGATGTCACTCCACCGGTGAGACCGGATACCACGCCCGATCCCAGCAAATACCCAAGTTCGCGGCGACCCGGGACTTGAAAAGCAAAGCCGAGCAATTGGGTGATAACGTAGATTTCCAGGATGACGGCCATGGCGACCGCCAGATAGACCGGCCGGGCCAGGCTCATGACCTGCAATGTCAGCGTCATGGTGATGGCGAAGGCCACATAAAGCGGCCAGACCCGGCGCAGCACCGCTCGGGCCGACCAATTTTGCCAGGCTTGGAAGATATTCGACGTAACGATCGGCATCATGGCAACCGCAATTGCCATCGGCACCGGCATTACGAAAGAAACCAGCGGCACGGTGACCAACGGCAGGCCGAATGAGGCGGCGCCCTTGACGTAGCCGCCGAGGAAAAAGGCCAACGTAATGGCAATAATAACCGTTGGATCGAAGGAAAACGATTCGAAGGGCATATGTGGAACGAACTAATCACGGGCCGGGTTGGCCAGCATAGCCATTCCCGTTCGTTCCACCAACAAAATTAGGGCCTAGTAGGCTTTCTCGGGCTGCCGTTTAGACGAATTCGGAGTTAGACCCGGATATTGAGAGGTCGACACTTCAAGGGTCGGTTCAATTGTTTGTGCCCATCGACTGAAAAAGCCGAAGAGGGATATAACGGCTGTAATTTCCACGATCTGTTCGGAGGAGAAATACAGTTTCAGATCGTCAAATTCTTTGTCGGTCACCTCACCGGGAACCATGGCGGCTGATCGGGCAACGCGTAGGGCTGCACGTTGTGCCGGCGTGACCATCGGGCTTGTTTCGTAGTCGATCAGTGCGTCTTCCAGTTTTCTGCTCATCCCCAGGCGCTTACCGGACACGGCAGTATGCACTGAGCAATAATTGCAGCCGGCCGCGCGGCTGGAAATCTGGGCGACCATATTTTTCAACAACTGATCGACCGTGCCATCTTCCAAAACCGCTGTCGCCAACTCCATGAAGGCGGCGCAGATTTCGGGGCGAATCGCCAGCGTTTTTAGGCTGTTGGGAATGAAACCTAGGCGGGTCTCCGCCGATTGCAGAGCGTCCAGTAATACGTGATCATCGATGTTATTCAGCGGCGAAAGGCGTGGCATAAATTGCTCACTTTGTTGACTAAAATTAATGCCCGTCCGTGGATCGATGTTGTTTTTCATATCTGTCATAACACTAATACTAAACAAAAAGATAGTCGTAAATACTTATAGTTTGCATTTCGAAAATCGATATCTCTAGTTTAAATGTTTCTTCCATTTGTTCGAATTGGCGCAGGCCGCAGGGCTTCATTTCGAAAATCGAAATTCGACAATCAGCGATTGAATTGATTTTGGTAAATTTTACTTATATCTACAATGGCGTAGATTTACCCACATCCATTTTCAGAGTCAGACATGCATCTGGCGCATGGAGATTAGCGAATAACCGATCCAGAAATTAGGGGCCTTTAATGGATTCAGTATTGACGAACATTTCCGCGGGCGCGCTTGAATCCGCCCGTAGTGCTATTTTGATTACCGATGCGCGCGGTCCCGACCGTCCGATCGTTTACATGAACCCCGCCTTTGAGCATTTGACCGGATATACCGAGCAGGAGGTACTGGGCCGCGATTGCCGGTTTCTGCAAAATGACGATACCGATCAAACAGCCGTGCATGACATCAGGAAAGCGCTTGAGGAAAACCGACCAATTCGATCGGTGCTGCGAAATTATCGCAAGGACGGGTCGTTGTTTTTCAATGAAATCTTCATCAACCCGATCCGCGACAACGCTGGCGAAGTCAGTCATTTTGTCGGCTGCCAGAACGGCATTGAATATCCCGAAGCAGCCTCGCTTCGCGACGATGCGAAAAACCGCTATCACGAGCTTAGTACGCGGGAGCGGGAGGTCTTTGAATGCGTCGTCCGTGGATACGCCAATAAGGAAATCGCCCGGATCATGGATCTCAGCCCGCGCACCGTGGAAAAATACCGGCTGCGGATGCTGGAAAAAATGCAAACCAAAAATCTGTCCCTGTTGATCCGATATGCCTTGGCCCAGGGAATGATTTTCGAAGACGCCTAGTTCGGTGGGGTTCAAATAAGTGGCGATCGCCAATTTGAACATCGGCGCCGGATTATGTGAATAACGATATCGGTTCGCCTGTTGATCAAATCATGGTCGTTGCGGGCAATGAAGGTTGTCCGACATACCGACAAGAATGCCGAATGCATCGGTTAACGCCAGCGGCCAACATACCCGCCATCGATCGAACCTGATGTTAATAGGCATTTACTGGCTGCAATGCGCCCGAATCCCTGGAATTCGAGGCATACATTGCTGTTGGGATTTCCAGGCTCGGGTCAATCAATTGCGCCCACCGACTAAAAAAGCCAAACAACGAGATGACAGCGGTAATCTCAACGATCTGCTCGGTGTTGAAATATTGTTTCAGATCCTCGAATTCTTCGTCCGTGACCTCGCCGGGGACGACGGCGGCAGACCGGGCAACGCGAAGAGCTGCGCGTTGGGCGCCGGTGATTAGCGGACTTGTTTGATAATTCGTCAAAGCCGTTTCAAATTGGGTGGTCATCCCCAGACGCCTTCCGGTCACCGCAGTGTGAGCGATGCAATAGTCGCATCCAGCAGCCCGGCTGGAGACCTGCGCGACCATGTTTTTGAGCAATTGATCGACAGTACCATTTTCTAAAATGGTCGACGCAAGTTCCATGAAAGTCGCACAGATTTCCGGTCGTATTGCCAAGGTTTTCAGGCTATTTGGGATAAACCCGAGTCGGGTCTCAGCCCATTGTAGGGCATCTAACAACACAGGATCGTCAATTTGGTCCATTGGTAAAAGGCGTGGCATGGCAATATCACTCAATCGATAGTTAGAGATGGCTGTCTGGATTCAATGAAGTGCCGCCGCATGGTGCCGCTCGCTATACCATAATATAAATACAGGAAAATACGTATATAACGTTTCATTACGCATTTATTCCAATTAGTAATACTAAAGACTTCATTGAGTTGGCGTCGTTTTGATATAAACCCTGTTATAAATACCAGTGAGAAATTTATCAAGCAATCCTACCTCATCAATTTTAACGTATAAATACTGAGATATTAATTGGAGTTAGGCGCGCCGGATGAGTGGGATGGGGCAGCCAGCAGCCTATTGCCAACGGGATGTTCCGGGCGGCGATAACCGTTTTGCGCCGAACGATGACATAGCCCAACTGCCGTATGAATAATCCACACTTCGCCGCAAACTAATAACCGGAAGGCATTTGCCGGGCATCGGCAAGGCTCTATCCAAAATCGAATATCGATTTATTGAACGCCGCAGAATATAGATCTCCTGTCTGCGCTTGAACTGGTTTGTTTCCGAAGCCAATCAGGTGGTAGACGCACAGATAGGATCCAGAAATTACGGAGAGCAATGCCATGTCCGAAAAGCTGACAAAACTGCGGGAAAAATACGCGGAGGCCAGCGGCGAGGATATCGAAGACGCCGAATTCAACCGCGTTGCGGATTTGTTGTTTTCAAGCAGCGGCAACCGGGCGCTGCCCTACTCGGGCCATCCGACATTATGCAACGCTCCGGCACGAGTGCTAAGCGGATCAGACGATGATCTGACTGATCTGGATGTTGCCTTGGTCGGCATTCCCACTGACGTCGCCGTAACCAACCGCACTGGCGCCCGCTTTGGGCCACGGGCATTACGTACGATTGAACGCATCGGTCCTTATGATTATGTGTTGAAATGTGTGCCGGTGGCTGAAAGCCGTATCGCTGATATTGGCGATGTGCCGTTTCGCAGCCGGTTTGACCTTAATTCCTGCATCGAGGATATCGAAACCTACTTTCACAAGCTGGTTGATGCCGGTGTTCGGCCGTTGGCGGCTGGTGGCGATCATTCCGTCACCTATCCAATACTCAAAGCACTGGGGCGCGAGGAACCGATCGGCTTGATCCACATTGACGCCCATTGTGATACCGGCGGCAAATTTGATGGCGCTAAGTTCCACCATGGCGGCCCGTTTCGCCATGCTGTGCTCGATGGTGTTCTTGATCCCGAACGCACCATTCAGATCGGCATTCGCGGCAGCTCGGAATTTTTGTGGGAGTTTTCCTATGATTCCGGCATGACGGTTATTCATGCAGAAGAAATGACCGACATGGGCATAGACGCTATCGTCGCTAAGGCGCGGGCAGTGGTAGGTGACCGGCCGACCTATATTTCGTTTGATATCGACGCCCTGGATCCTTCGGTCGCGCCGGGCACCGGCACCCCGGAAGTTGGCGGCATCGGCGCGCGGGAAGCTATGGCCATGTTGCGCGGCTTTGATGGACTAAATATCGTCGGGGCTGATTTGGTGGAAGTTGCGCCGCAATATGACGCCAACACCAATACCGCCCAAATTGGTGCCCAACTGATGTTTCAATTGTTGTGCTTGATGGTGCTGAATTTGAAGCGGTAATGGATTTGGACCAGCACTGGTATCAATTTTCCGCCTGCCACATGGCGGCTAGCGCTTCGCGATATGCTGGGTAGATCGGATCCCAGCCGAGCGCTGACCTGGCATGAGTATTGGAGACCCGCTTGTTCTCGCCATAAAACGACCGCCCCATGGGGGTCATGTCGGCTGCAGTGAAGTCAATTTCCGGCGGCGGTTCAATACCCATAATGTCAGCGGCGGCGGCGATCACATCTTGCGGCGGTGCCGGTTCATTGTCGGTGACGTTGAAAATGCCAGTTGCCTCGGCATTTGATGCCAGATCCAAAACGGCGGCGATATCATCCACATGGATGCGGTTGAAGACCTGGCCGGGTTTTATGATCCGCTTGGCTGTGCCGGATCGCAATTTGTCGAAGGCGCTGCGCCCGGGGCCATAAATACCGGCAAGGCGAAACAGCCCGAGCGGTACGTTGAGGTCTGCGGCGCGCGACATCCAGCTTTGTTCCGCCGCGACCCGCCATAAGGAGCGTTTGCTGACTGGTCGGCAGGCGCTCTTCTCATCGACCCAGGCGCCATCATGATTGCCGTAGACACCAACGGTGGACAGGTATCCGATCCATTTCAGATCCGCAGCGGAGGCGAGGTCTTCGCCATAATGGTTGAGCACCGGGTCACCGTTGGCGTCCGGTCCGATCGAGATCAACACATGTGTGGCCTCGGCCAGGGCCTCGGCTACGCCGGCGCCAGGTGATCGCCCATCAAACAAATGCGGCGTCACTCCGAGTTCCTGCAAGGCGGTCATGCCTTCGGCTGACCGGGTGGTGCCGGCGATCCATTGGCAGCGGCTTTGGATTATTTTGACAAAAGCCTGAGCGGAGTAGCCAATACCGAAGATGAAAAGTCTCATAATTGTCCTGTCAGACGGATGCAGCGAGCGCGGTTAAGCGGGTTACGAGCAGGTCATAGAACCCGTCTGCATCGACTTTGTGCGCCCATTGAACGTTTTTCGGCAGGTCGGTGACGTGCCAAAAATCCACCGCCGTATGCCCCATGGTGAGTTCAGAACCGATTTCTACACTCATATTGCAAAGCTTGGTCTCAAAAAGCTGTGGCGCCAGCAGATAGGCGATTGTGCAGGGATCATGCAATGGACCGCCTTCGGCGCCATATTTATCGACATCAAAATTGTCGTAAAAATCGAGCATCCCATGCAATGCCTTGCCGACCGGGCCGCCGATTGCGGCAATGCGGGCCAGGCGCGGCGGGGTGGTGATTACCTGGTGGGTCACATCCAGGCCCATGGCGACGATCGGCCGTCCGCACCGCAACACCACGTCGGCGGCCTGGGGATCGACATAAATATTAAACTCCGCCGACGGCGTAATATTGCCACCTTCAAAACTGGCGCCGCCCATCAAGATGATTTCTTTGATTTTCGGAATAATTTCTGGAGCACGGATCATTGCCATGGCGATATTGGTCAACGGACCGGTGGGCACCAGGGTCATCGATGCATCAGCCGCTGTCGAAAGGGTCCGAACCAAGTAATCGACAGCGTGTTCTGCCTGTAGCGCTATATCTGGCTCGTAGATTTCCATACCGTCAATGCCGGTTTTACCATGGACGTGTTCAGCGGTGACCAATGGCCGAACCAATGGTCGCTCACAGCCGGCATAGACGGGAATATCCGGCCGGCCGGCCAGTTCGCATAAAATCCGTGTGTTGCGCTGGGTCAATGCCAGGGGCACGTTTCCAGCAACCGCGGTGATGGCCCGGATATCAAGTTCATCCGGCGCTGCCAGGGCAAGAAGCAGCATAACGGCATCATCCTGGCCGGGATCGCAGTCGATGATGATTTGACGCGGTGCCATGCATGATTCTCCTGCCGTTGTCCGGCTGATTTGGATCATTATTGGCCGACCGTGTCTAGGGTTTTGACCCCAGTATCGGCAGGTGCGCTGTTTTTAACGGTTCTAATAATTTTTGATACGTAGTAGTCCGGTGATTGCCAGCAGACGGAGCGGGTGGTTTGCTTAATTTGTTGATTCCTTTTTTGGTGGAGAGTTGATGCTTGTTGGCATCGTGCCACTGTTGAATTCAGGGCTATGGACACCGATTCATTTCAGGTGCCGATGAAGATCAACGACCAAAATTTCTGGAAAATACGCAGCCGTTTGCATGTGTTCATCAATGCCGCGGTGATTACCGCTATTTCGGTGGCGGTGTCTTTGGTGGTCACCTACCTGTTATTTTCCGATCAACCAGCGGATCTGCTGGCCTATGCGCTGAAATCAGCCATTTGGCCGCCGTTGCTGCTGGCCGGCCCATTTTCGTTGCTGTTTGGTTTTTTTGCCCTGCGCACCTACGGATTACGCCGGGAATTACAGGACAAAGACCAACAACTGCAGGAACTGATTGCCGCCATTCCCGATGCAGTGACGCGGGCAACCCCCAGTGGCATCTTGACGTTCGCCAACCGGCGTTATTTGGAAATGGTCGGGCAAGGTGAGGAAGACGTCGTCGGCCGGTATTTTTTTGATTTCGTTCATGCCTCCGAACTTGACCGGCTGCGTCAGCAATTGGCGATATTATCGGAGGAGGAGCCGTTGATCCAACATCGGCAATTCCATGTTTTTCCCGATGGCGGTGCCGGCTGGATCCTGTGGTCCGATTATATGCGGCACGATGCCAAGGGTCAGCCGATCGAGTTGCTGTCTATCGGCAAGGATATCACCGAATTACAACTCGCCATGGAGCGCAATGAGCGCCACGCCAATGAAATGAAGCAGGCCAATGAATCACTGACCAAAGCCTATGAGGAACTCGACCAATTCGCTCATATTGCCTCACATGATTTGCAGGAGCCCCTGCGCAAAATCTCTGTGTTTGCCGAATTGCTGGAAGAATCCGTCAACGACGATGACAAGGAAGCCATCACCCATGCCGCCGGGGTTATGTCCGGTGCGGCTCAGCGAGGTCGAAAACTGGTCAGGGATCTGATGACTTTGTCCCGAACGACCAATCAGGAGGATTTCGTTGTCGAGTTTGATGTGGCGAATCTGATTAAAACCGTGATCGTCGAATTGTCCCACCTGATTTTGAGCAGCGGCGCGGATATCTCCGTTGATTTGGAACCACTACCTGTTCGTGCCGACAAACGATTGGCCCAGGACGTCATTTCAAATCTTTTACAAAACGCCATCAAGTATGTGGCGCCGGGAACGACACCCATAATCACCATTAGGAATGGCCTCGGAACACCGAATTCGACAACCATCACAATCACCGATCACGGCATCGGGTTTGATCCTGAACATGCCGAAACCATTTTCAAACCCTTCAAGCGCCTGCATTCGCGTGATCAATATTCAGGCACTGGGATCGGTCTGGCGATCGTCTCGAAAGCCGCCGATCGGCTGAATTGGACCATCAGCGCAACCAGCTCACCTGGGGTTGGGTCGACCTTTCACATCGGTATTCCCACCGCCATGGCGCCAGCGCGGCAAAACGCTTCAGCCGCTGAGACTGAATAGTCCGGCGATAAAAAATTACGTCATTCGCCCCTGCGGCCTTGCGCCGGTGCATAAACTTGATATTGACACGGGTCATGACTGACCTCGCCCAAATTCGAAATTTTTCGATCGTTGCCCACATTGATCACGGCAAGTCCACCTTGGCCGACCGGTTGATCCATATGACCGGCGGATTAAGCGATCGGGAGATGAAGGAACAGGTGCTCGATAGCATGGATATCGAGCGTGAACGTGGAATCACGATCAAAGCCCAGACCGTGCGGCTTTCCTACACCGCAAAGGACGGCGAGACCTACGTCTTGAACCTTATCGACACGCCCGGTCATGTGGATTTCGCCTACGAAGTCAACCGGTCGCTGGCGGCTTGCGAGGGTTCATTGCTGATCGTTGATGCCAGCCAGGGCGTCGAGGCTCAAACGCTCGCCAACGTCTATCAGGCGATCGATAATGATCATGAAATCGTTTCCGTGTTGAACAAGATCGACCTGCCTGCCGCTGAACCAGACCGAATTCGTCAACAAATCGAGGATGTTATCGGACTAGATGCCTCCGAAGCTGTCGAAATTTCGGCGAAGACCGGTCTGGGTGTCGATAATGTCTTAGAAGCGATTGTCACCCGCCTGCCGGCGCCTGAGGGCGACCGATCAGCGCCGCTTAAGGCGATGCTGGTCGACAGTTGGTATGATGCCTATTTGGGCGTCATCGTGCTGATCCGTGTCATCGACGGCGAAGTCCGCAAGGGTCAAAAAGTACGCATGATCGGCACCGGCGCCAGTTATGAGGTCGACCGGGTTGGCGTCTTTACGCCGAAGCTAGTCAACATGCCGACGCTTGGTCCGGGCGAAATCGGCTTTATCACCGCGTCCATCAAGGAAGTTGCCGATACCCGGGTTGGCGACACGATCACCGATGAGCGCAAGCCCTGTGCGGAGGCCCTGACCGGTTTCCGGCCGGCGCAGCCGGTGGTGTTTTGCGGATTGTTCCCCATTGACGCGGCCGATTTTGAGGATTTGCGCGCGGCGATGGGCCGGTTGCGGCTCAACGATGCCAGTTTTTCCTTTGAGATGGAATCCTCTGCTGCATTAGGTTTTGGCTTCCGCTGTGGTTTTTTAGGCCTGCTCCACCTTGAAATCATTCAAGAGCGCCTAGAGCGGGAGTTTAATCTCGACCTGATCGCCACGGCGCCGTCGGTGGTCTATAACATCACCATGTCCACCGGTGAGGAGATCGTGCTCCACAACCCGGTTGATATGCCGGATGTGGTGAAAATCCGCGAAATTGCCGAACCCTGGATCCGCGCCACCATCCTCACCCCGGACGATTTTTTGGGCGGCATCTTGAAACTGTGCCAGGAGCGGCGCGGCATTCAGGTGGACCTGTCCTATGTCGGCAAGCGGGCGATGTTGATCTATGACCTGCCGTTGAACGAAGTGGTGTTTGATTTTTATGACCGGCTGAAATCGATCTCGAAGGGTTATGCCTCCTTCGATTATCAGCTGACCGACTACCGCCCTGGCGATTTGGTCAAAATGCAAATCCTGGTCAATGCCGAGCCGGTTGATGCCCTGTCGGTTATGGTGCATCGGTCACAGGCTGAAATGCGCGGCCGGGCGATGGTGGAAAAACTGAAAGAACTCATTCCGCGCCACCTGTTCAAAATCCCCATTCAGGCGGCTCTGGGTGGCAAGGTCATTGCCCGCGAAACCATTGCCGCGCTGCGCAAGGACGTGACCGCGAAATGCTATGGCGGCGACGTTACCCGTAAGCGCAAACTTCTGGATAAACAGAAGGAAGGCAAAAAGCGCATGCGCCAGTTCGGCAAGGTAGAAATTCCCCAGGAAGCTTTCATTGCCGCTCTGAAAATGGATGACTAAGGCCCGCCGGACTGCGATTTCTCGACGTTATAACTAGTTAGACCCAAGCAGCGGCCGGTAAGCATTTTGCCGATTTCTGCGCTGTAGTCATGTGCCTGGGCTTGCCCGGCGGCCACCATTCGTTCCATCCTGGATCAAATGGAGGGAATTCATGACGGCAACTTTTGATGTAGCGATTATTGGCGGCGGCATTGCCGGTTTGTCGCTGGGTGCTCACCTATGCGATGCGGCGAAGGTAGTGGTTCTGGAGCGCGAATCCCATCTGGCCTTTCACACCAGCGGTCGCTCCGCGGCGATATATATTCCAAGTTATGGCTCACCAACCGGAAAGCTCCTGACGCAGCTAAGCGGTGATCTGTTTGAAAACCTGCCGGACGAATTTTTTTCAAGCCCGGCGTTAACCCGCAATCGTGGCGTCATCTGCCTGGCTCGGAGCAAAGACGACCCACATCTCAAAGAGATGCTCGACACAAATGTGGTCAAACCGATCACCATGGAGGATGTGCTTAGTCGTGTCCCGATTCTTAATCTCGATGGCTATGAGGCAGCGACATTTGAGGAATTGGCCAAGGACATTGATGTTGATGCGCTCCTGAGTGGCTTCCGCCGGCAGTTTCTTGCCGGCGGTGGGACCATCATGACCGACCGGGAGGTCACCGGCCTTCACCGCGGCAATGATGCTTGGTCGATCACCACAGCGGCTGAAACCATTGAATCAGCAATTGTCGTCAACGCCGCCGGTGCCTGGGCCGATCAAGTCGCCGGTCTGGCGGGCCTGGCACCGGTCGGCATGCGGCCCCTAAAACGCACCGGTATCATCGTGCCACCGCCGGAAGGCCATGACATTGCCATGTGGCCAACCGTCTATGACGTCGCCGCGCCGGTCTACTTTAAACCCGACGCCGGGCGGATCATGCTGTCACCGGCAGATGAGACATTGTGCGACCCCCATGACGCCTTTTCTGACGACATGGACGTCGCTGTGGCCGTCGACCGCCTGCAGTCGATGGTGACTTACCAAATCACCCGGGTAGAGCACAGCTGGGCGGGGTTGCGGACATTCAGCGCCGATGATGAACCGGTTGCCGGCTATGACCCTGGGGCTGACGGGTTTTTCTGGTTTGCCGGCCAGGGCGGCTTCGGCATTCAGATGTCGCCAGCCTATGCGCGCCTGGCCCGTACATTGTTGCTGCGCGAGACCATGCCGGAATTTCTCGCAGCCTCACCCTTGCAGGTCGACAATATCCTGCCGGACCGATTTCGATAATCACACCTAGTCAGCGAAACATTTGGAGACTTAATGACAGACATACAAAACTTGACCCGCGCCTATGCCTTTGCCGCCGAACAACACGCCGATCAACGCCGCAAGGGCGATCGCGGGGAGCCCTATATCAACCATTTGTGCGAGGTCGCCGATCGAGTGGCACAGGCCACTGGCGGAGCTGATATCAACCTGGTGATTGCCGCCGTCCTGCATGACGTGGTGGAAGATACGCCCGTTGGCAACGACGATGTCGCCGCTTTGTTCGGAGACGATGTCGCGGCATTGGTGGCGGAAGTCAGCGACGACAAGTCGCTTAAAAAGGCGGACCGTAAAATCCGGCAGATTGAAACCGCGGCCGGTAAAAGCCGGCGGGCGAAATTGATCAAGCTCGCCGATAAGACATCGAACCTTCGCGCCCTGGTGGACAGCCCGCCAGCCGATTGGGATATAGCCCGCCGCCGCGAATATCTGAACTGGGCCCGCGCCGTGGTCGATCAGCTGCGTGGCGCTAATGGTGATCTTGAACGGATCTTCGACGAAACAGCGATGGCGCTGGAACGCACATTGTTGGAGCCGGGCGATTAATAAAAAAACTTTGCTTGCATCCCGGCATTTGTTTAGGTATTTTTTACAATTGTTATTTATGACAAGTGTATCGACCGCGTACGAGTGATTTCAGTATCCCGGTCAGAGCCGGTGTCAGTACAGCCGCCGAAACTGATCGCAGTAATTATCACTTGAAGAGTTCTCTTGGTCGACCGGCCCTTTTGGGTCAGTTGCGAGGAGGATGGCCACAGCGATTTCTGCCAAATGCATGTCCCGGAGGGCTTGCATCCCGTTGCCCAAGACCGGATACCCCTTTTTCGGTCGAAGATCCAAGCGGGCCCTTATGCATCCGGCAAAATGGCTGTGGCCTCAATCTCCACCATCGCTTCCCGCTCAACCAATGACACCACCTGCACCAATGCCATCGACGGGAAGTTGCGACCAAGTACCTCCCGGTAGGCACGGCCGATTTCGCGCAGGCGCGACCGGTATGATTCCATATCCGTCACATACCAGGTCAGCCGGGCCAAATGCTCCGGTCCGACACCGGCTTCCGTCAATAGCGTGCTGATATTGGCCAGCGCCTGGCGCACCTGGTCGACAAAATCCGTCGGAAAATGTCCCTGTGCATCCCAACCGATCTGACCGCCCAGAACCACCAGGGTTCCACGGCCCTTGATGCCGTTGGCATAGCCCTTGGGCTCCGGCCAGCCTTCCGGGTTCAACGCCTGGAGATTGCTTGTGGTTTGATTGCGGTCGTCAAGCGATGACATATCCGTTCGCCCTTTGTGATCTAATTGGAAATTGCTGTTGGTTAGGCTGGTGTGCCGCCCTCGGCGGCCATCTGGCGTAATTTGAAGCGCTGCAATTTGCCGGTTTCCGTCTTTGGCAATTGCGACACGTATGAAATTGAACGGGGATATTTGTAGGGCGAGATTTCCGCCTTCACGTGATCCTGCAAGGTTTTGGTGAGTTCCGCACCGGCCGCAGCACCGTCTGCCAAAACCACATAGGCCCGGACGATCTGGCCGCGCTCGGGATCAGGCGCGCCGACAACCCCGCACTCGACCACGGCGGAATGGCTCAACAATGCGCCCTCGACTTCCGGCCCGGCGACATTGTAGCCGGCGGTAATGATCATGTCGTCGGAGCGAGCCTGGAACCAGAAATAGCCGTCCGCGTCTTCCAGGTAAGTGTCGCCGGTCAGGTTCCAGCCGTCGACCACATAGACCGTTTGTCGATCGTCAGCCAAATAGCGGCAGCCGGTCGGGCCACGCACGGCCAACCGGCCGGGTGTTCCAGGCGCCAGGTTTTCGCCGTCTGGGCCGACGATCTTTGCCTCAAAGCCGGGGATGGGCCGGCCGGTGGCGCCAGGCTTAATTTCCTCATCCGGCGAGGCAATGAAGGTGTGCAGCATTTCGGTGGCACCGATGCCATCCAGAATCCGCAAGCCGGTAGCTGCGTGCCATGCATCCCATGTCGCCTTTGGTAGGTTTTCACCCGCCGACGCGCACTTTTTCAAACTGGATAAATCTGAATTCTCGACCAGCGGCAGCATCGCCCGATAGGCAGTCGGCGCGGTAAAACACACCGTCGCCTTAAGTTGCGCGATGGCTTCCAACAGTTTATTCGGTGCCGCCAATTCGATCAGGATCGCCGTGGCGCCGACACTCATGGGAAATAACAGCAAACCGCCCAGACCAAAGGTGAACGCCAACGGCGGCGAGCCGATGAATCGGTCGTCGGGTTCAGGCCGGATGATCTCGCCGCAACTGCAATCGCAAATCGCCAGAAGGTCGCGGTGAAAGTGCATCGTGCCTTTCGGCTGACCGGTGGTGCCGGACGTAAAGGCGATCAGGCAAACATCATCGGATGCCGTGTCACAGGCGGTAAATGTCGGCTCTGCCGCCGCCATTTGGAACTCCAAACTATTGGGATCCTGGATATCACCATAGGCGACGATCTGCTGTAACACCGGCGCCCCGGCCATGGCAGCCTGGAGATCATCCATCAGCCGCGCGTCACAGATCGCCAGGCAGATTTGCGCCTTGTCGAGGATGTAAATTAGTTCCTTGGTGCGCAGCAGCGGCATAGTGCCGACGGCCACCGCCCCGACCTTGATGACCGCCAGGTAAACCGCCGCCATCATCGGGTTATTCGGCGAGCGGATTAAAATCCGGTTGCCCGGTACGATGCCTAACTCGTTGGTCAGCACATTGGCAATGCGGTCGACTTTTTCCGCCAACTCATCGTAGGTCCATTGGTAGGTCAGGGTCACAAGGGCTGGATGATCGCCGCGTCCGGCCGCCAGATTGCGGTCGATCAAATCGGCGGCGGCATTCAACCGTTCCGGATAGCCAAGCGTGTCCAGATTAGTAAATTCCGGCCATAAATCCGCTGGCGGGAGGTTATCCCGGGGAAAGCTATCAATATGTCCTGACCTGATCATCGAAATTCTATGCTCAATCTAATCGGTTCCCATGCGCGCCAATTCCTGACGTGCGATTACAATTTTTTGGACCTCCGTGGCGCCCTCATAGATGCGCAAGGAGCGGACTTCCCGGTAGAGTTCCTCCACCTTGGTGCCGACTTTCACACCCATGCCGCCATGCAATTGGACGGCTTTGTCGATGACGCTCTGGGCGGCTTCCGTGGCGAACATCTTGGCCATGGAGGATTCCCGGGTGACCCGTGCCGCGCCGCTGTCTTTGGTCCAGGCGGAACGATAAATTAGCAATGCCGAGGCATCGATATCGGTGGCCATCTCCGCCATCATGGCTTGCGGAATTTGCAAATCGGCCAATGTGGCACCGAACATTTTGCGCTTGGAGACATAAGACAGTGTTTCATCCAACGCCCGCCGCGCCAGGCCCAAGGCGGCGGCGCCGACAGTGGTGCGGAACACATCAAGGTTGGACATCGCCACTTTGAATCCAGCACCAGATTCGCCGACCTGGTTGTCGCGGGAGACGATGCAATTATCAAATTTCAAGGTTGCCAGGGGATGCGGCGCTACAACATCAATACGTTCTTCAATCGTCAGCCCAGGGTTCGTCGCTTCAACGATAAACGCCGACAATCCCCGGGCGCCGGGCGCCTCGCCGGTGCGGGCAAAAACCACGTAATGGTCGGCGATGCCGCCGTTGGAGATCCAGGTTTTTAGCCCGTCGATGCGCACGTGATCGTTGCCTTCCGGCACTGCTGTCGTCGTCATCGCCGCTACGTCCGACCCGGCATCGGGTTCTGATAGGGCAAAGGCGGCGATGCGTTTGCCGGCGGCAACATTAGGCAAAATCGCCTGTTTTTGCGCTTCAGTGCCAAACTGCGTAATCGGACCGGTACCCAAACCCTGCATAACGAAGGAAAAATCGGCCAACCCGTCATGGCGGGCCAGCGTTTCGCGGATCAGGGCGAGACTGCGTACATCAAAACCGTCAAAGGCGCCGCCATAGGCCGCCGGCACGGTATATTTTAACCAACCGCCGTCGCCCAACGCCGCTACTAGGCGCCGGCAGGAACCATCCAGATCATGGTGATCGATCAAGTCGGGCAGATGGGCGGATGCCCAGGCGTCCACCTCATCGGCCAATTGGCGATGGGCATCATCAAAAAACGGCCAGGACAGAAAGGAACGATCGCTCATAATCGGCTAGTTCCCTTCAAAGACCGGTTGGCGTTTTTCCGCAAAGGCATGGAAGGCGCGGTGATAGTCCTCCGTCTTCATGCAAATGGCCTGGGCCATGGCCTCCGCGTCAATGCATTGATCGACCGACATATCCCACTCCATGTGCAACATGCGCTTGGTGATGCCGTTGGCAAAAGTTGGCCCATCGGCCAGTTCCTGTGCCATTTCAAGGGCTTCATCTAAAACTGCATCAGAATCCACCAGGCGGTTGAAGAACCCCCAGCGCTCGGCTTCCTCGCCGCGCATGACGCGACCCATGTAAAGCAGTTCTGATGCCCGGCCCTGACCGATAATGCGTGGCAGGATCCCGCAGGCACCCATGTCGCAGCCGGCCAGGCCGACTTTATTGAACAAGAACGCCACCTTGGCGCCGGCCGTACCGATCCGCATGTCGGACGCCATGGCGATGATCGCCCCGGCGCCAACGCAGATGCCGTCAATAGCGGCGATCACTGGCTGCGGACAAGCACGCATGGCCTTGACCAGATCACCGGTCATCTCGGTGAATTCCAGCAAGCCGGCCATGTCTTTTTCTAGTAGCGGCTGAATGATCTCAAACACGTCGCCGCCGGAACAAAAATTTCCGCCGGCACCGGTGATCACCACTACCTTGACCTCATCGTCCTGCTTCAGGGCATAAAAAAGCCGCCGCAATTCGTCGTAGCTTTCAAAGGTCAGCGGATTTTTGCGATCAGGCCGGTTGAGCGTGATGGTCGCTACCTTGCCTTTGACGTCGAGCTGAAAATGCTGCGGCGTGAAAGTGCTGACCGGCAGGGTTACCGAATTGGCGATAGACATATAAAAATTACTCCTCGTTACCGGCCATGCTGCGCTGGACAGAAGCCTTTGTGGCGGCCAGCAGCTCCATCAAGCCATCCATTTGATCGGCCGACAGATCGGCGAACATGTCGGCGACCCATACTTCGTGTTCGCGGGCCATTTCGGCGAACTGCGCCCGTCCGGCCGCGCTGAGGGCAACAAAAGTAACCCGGCGGTCTTCTTCTGAAACCCGCCGATCGACGAGGTTTTCACGCTCCAGCCGGTCAATGAGACCGGTGACATTGCCGTTGGTTACCATCATCCGCCGGGACAGATCACTCAGCCGCAATCCGTCCGGTTCCCGTTCAAGCTGGCTCATCAGGTCAAACCGCGGCAACGTGACGGAAAATTGTTCCCGCAACCGGCTGCGGATTTCGCCTTCAATCATGTTCGTGCATGCCAACATGCGCAGCCAGAAACGTAATTCCGACTTGCCGCCTTTCGGCATATGCGTCGTCAGTGTTTCGGCATCTTGCCGGCTTTGATTGGATTTCGGGCTCATTACATTATCTCCCCACCTGCAACGACGATGGATTGGCCGAGAATTTCGTTGCCGGTATCGCGGGCAATCCACAACACGGTTCTCGCCACCTCATCGGGTTGAATTAGACGTTTGGTCGGCATTGATGACGCCAATTGGCCGACAATTTCCTCGCGCGGTTTGCCGGTCCGCTCAGTGATTTTTTCAACGCTCGCCCGCACAAGTTCCGTATCGGTATAGCCGGGGCAAACGGCATTGACGGTCACACCGCTACCGGCAATCTCAAGGGCGACAGAGCGGGTCAAGCCGATCACCCCATGTTTGGCCGCACTATAGGCCGACACATAGGCGTAGCCCTTCAGGCCAGAAGTGCTGGCAACATTGATAATCCGCCCGAAATCCCGCTCCAACATGCCAGGCAAGGCCTGTGACATGCACAGATAAACGCCGGTTAGATTGACGTTGAGGATGCGCTGCCATTGGGCTGAATCCATGGCGGTAAACTTGGCGGTTTCCACCGCGCCGGCGTTATTGACCAGGATATCGACCGGCCCCGCTGCCGATTGCGCCGTCTCAAAAGCATCGGCAACGGCTGCTTCGTCAGTCACATCCATGGTGACCACGTGGGCGTTGTCCAACCGGCCGGCGACTTCCTGCAAAGGCGCCAAACGACGCCCGGCCAGGGTCACGGTGGCCCCGGCGGCGGAAAGCATGGCGGCGATCGCCGCCCCGATGCCGGTACCGGCACCTGTGATCAGGGCATGTCGGCCTGCCAGCGTTGTCGTTTCCACCATGTTTGATCCTACTTTTGAATCATTCTTAATTATTTTAACCTTAAAACAATTTCCGTACAATGGAAACCAATGCCGGTACCCCCGGACACCGTGTCGCGGCTGGATTGCACCGGGTTTGCCATCTTCAGCCGAAAGTCCGAGATCGATGGCGATAAAAAGAGCGACTGGCAGGTAAACACAGGCCTTGTCCGCTGGCGGCTGCGGCAGTAGCGTCGCGGAAATCCCATTGCCTTCCCAAGCCAGGAGTACCGGCATGTCGCAAAGTCCGATTATCCGCCTACATGCCGACGACAATGTTGTTGTGGCAATCCAGCGCCTCGGCGCCGAGATTAGTATCGATGATGCGCAGGTCACGACCACGATGGCCATTCCGCGCGGCCACAAGATTGCTACACGAACCATCGAGGCGGGCGAAGTGATCCGCAAATATGGCCAGATCATCGGCTATGCCAGCGAGCGGATCGAACCGGGCACTCACGTGCATGAACACAATTGCACCATGGGCGCCGTTGCCCATGATTATGAATACGGTACGGAACTACGGACGATCGACTACGCCTCGGGAGATGCGGTGCGCTCCTTCGATGGTTATCGCCGCGCTGATGGCCGCGCCGGAACACGCAACTACATTGCCGTCGCCTCGACGGTGAACTGTTCGGCCACTGTTTCGCGCTATGTCGCCGACGCCTTTAACCGCACCGATTTGCTTGATGAATATCCCAATATCGATGGTGTTATCGCCCTTGTTCACGGCACCGGCTGTGGCATGAGCGGATCCGGCGAGGGTTTCGACAATTTGGAGCGGGTGTTGTGGGGTATGGCCGGGCATCCCAATATTGGCGCGGTATTGATGATCGGCCTGGGCTGCGAGGTTTTCCAGATTCCGGCCATGCGCAACAAATACGGTCTCGATCATTCCGATCGTTTTCATTCCATGACCATCCAAGGCAGCGGCGGCACCCGCCGTACGTTGGAAGACGGCGTGGCCCGGATCAAGGAAATGCTGCCGCTGGTCAATGACGTTGAACGCCAGCCGATCGCCGCCAGCGAGCTTTCCGTTGCCCTGCAATGCGGTGGTTCAGACGCCTATTCCGGCATTACCGCCAACCCGGCGCTTGGCAACGCCGCCGACCGAATCGTTGCCCAAGGCGGCACCGCCATATTGGCTGAAACGCCTGAGATCTATGGCGCCGAGCACCTGCTCGCCCGTCGTGCGGTAAGCCGTGAAGTCGGCGAAAAGCTCGTCGAGCGGGTGCGCTGGTGGGAGGAATACACCGCCCGCAATAACGGTGAAATGAATGCCAATCCGTCGCCCGGCAACAAGGCCGGTGGATTGACGACGATTTTGGAAAAATCTCTCGGCGCCGCCGCCAAGGGTGGCACTATGCCATTGGCCGGCGTCTATCACTACGCCGAACGGGTCGACACAAACGGCTTCGTGTTCATGGATAGCCCCGGTTATGACCCAGCATCGATCACCGGCCAAGTGGCCTCCGGCGCCAACGTCGTCTGCTTTACCACCGGTCGCGGTTCCGCCTATGGCTGCAAACCGTCACCCTCGATCAAACTGGCCACCAACACGCCAATGTACGACATGATGTCGGAAGACATGGACATCAATTGCGGCGACATCGTCGATGGTGAGGTGTCGATCGAGCAAAAGGGCGGCGAGATACTGGAAGAAATTATTTCCGTCGCGTCCGGCAAACAAACCAAAAGCGAGGCGCTCGGCCTCGGTGACAACGAATTCGTACCCTGGCAAATCGGCGCCGTCATGTAGGCCGATTGCCATCTGCACTGATCTTTAAGGAGACTGTTTCATGTCCGAAGTTCACAGCAATCTAATCGCCGGATCCTGGGTGGCCGGGTCGGAAGCCGCGCCGAATATCAATCCATCCAATACCGATGATATCGTCGGCCACTATGCCCGCGCCAACGGCGCCGACACCGCTTTGGCCATATCTGCGGCCAAATCCGCAGCTGTCGATTGGGCCATGTCCGGCCCGCAGCAGCGCTACGATGTGCTGATGGCCGTCTCCAACGAATTGATGGCCCGCAAGGATGAGCTGGGCACGCTGCTTGCCCGCGAAGAGGGTAAAACCCGGCCGGAAGGCATCGGCGAGACCGCCCGCGCGGCGCAGATTTTTTCATTCTTTGCCGGCGAAGCACTGCGCCTGACCGGCGAGACGGTGCCATCGGTGCGGCCCGGCATCGGGGTGGAAATGACCCGCGAACCGGTCGGCGTGGTCGGCATTATCACGCCGTGGAATTTCCCCATCGCCATCCCCGCTTGGAAGATCGCCCCGGCGCTTTGTTATGGCAATGCGGTGGTATTCAAGCCGGCCGACCTGGTGCCCGGTTGCGCCTGGGCGCTCGCCGATATTCTGTCTCGTTCAGGCCTGCCGGAAGGGGTGTTCAATCTGGTCATGGGCCGTGGCACGGTGGTTGGCGAGGCGATCCTGCAAAGCCCAGATATCGACGCCGTGACCTTCACCGGTTCCGTCGCCACCGGCAAACACGTGGCGGCGACCTGTACCGAACACATGCGCAAATTCCAACTGGAAATGGGCGGTAAGAACCCACTGGTGATATTGGATGATGCCGATCTCGATACCGCCGTCGATTGCGCCGTCAATGGCGCCTTCTTCTCCACCGGCCAACGCTGTACAGCTTCCAGCCGTCTGGTTGCCACGGAGGGGATTTACTATCGATTCATCGATGCGGTGACTGACCGGTTGCGGGCGCTCAATGTCGATGATGCGCTCAAGGACGGCACTCATATCGGCCCGGTGGTTGATAAAAACCAGCTTGGTCAGGACGAATCCTACATCAAGATTGGCACCGATGAGGGCGCCAACCTGCATTTCGGCGGCGAACGGCTGGATCGGTCGACGCCGGGATTTTATATGCAGCCGGCGTTGTTCACCGACACCACCAGTGCCATGCGCATCAACCAGGAAGAAATCTTCGGTCCGGTCGCCAGCGTCATTCGTGCCCGCGACTATGAAGACGCCTTAAACATCGCCAACGACACGCCTTTTGGCCTGTCATCGGGCATCTGCACGACCAGCCTCAAACATGCCACCCATTTCAAGCGCCATGCCCAGGCCGGCATGGTGATGGTCAATCTGCCGACCGCCGGTGTCGATTATCACGTGCCCTTCGGTGGCCGCAAAGGCTCCAGCTTCGGGCCGCGCGAACAGGGCAGCTACGCATCGGAATTCTATACGACGGTCAAGACCGCCTACACGCTGTCCTAACGTCCGGCCACGCCCGTTTCGACCCCGCCGGTCGCTCAATTGTGACCGGCGGTCCGCTTAGTTTGCTGCTATCCTGCCAGCCAGGAGGTGGGCCATGCGGTATTTATTGTTGCCGGTTTTGATGCTCGTCGTTGGTTCGACGACAGCTTTCGCCGACGCCATTGACGGCGATTGGTGCAGTCCGAAACAACAACATGTCTCTATCGATGGACCGGTGATCGTTACACCTGGCGGCCAGCGCACCACCGGCAATTATGGCCGCCACACCTTCGACTACATTATTCCCGATGGCGAGGCCGGCGCCGGCGATGCTATCTCCATGACCCAGCACTCAGAACAACGCATCACCGTGCGCCGCAAACCGGCAGGTTCGGAGGAGTTTTCCGATCCCGTTCCCTGGCGCCGGTGCAATCTAACAAGCTGACAAACTTGACCTTGCCGGCCGCATAGGGCACGACAGCGCGGCGCGTCTACCGCGCATAGATCCACTCGCACCAATAGACGAACCGAAGCCATGAAATTCACGCTCGCCTGGTTGAAAGATCATCTGGAAACCGACGCCTCGTTAGACGAGATCGTCGACATGCTCACCATGATCGGCCTGGAGGTCGAGGCGGTGGAAAACAAGGCCGCCCAGTTGGCGCCGTTTACCATTGCCCGGGTGGTTTCCGCTGAACAGCATCCCGATGCTGACCGCCTGCGCGTCTGCATGGTTGATACCGGTTCCGGCGATCCGGTTCAGGTGGTTTGTGGCGCACCTAATGCCCGCACCGGCCTGGTTGGTGTGTTTGCCGCCCCAGGGGTTCATATTCCCGGCACCGACATGGATTTGAAAATAGGCACCATCCGCGGCGTGGAATCGCGCGGCATGTTGTGTTCTGAACGCGAATTGATGATGTCGGATAATCACGACGGCATCATCGACCTGCCCGAAGACGCGCCGGTCGGTACCGTCTACGCCACCTGGGCCGGTCTTGATGATCCGATGATCGAAATCGGCATCACCCCAAACCGCCCCGATTGTCTGGGTGTCTATGGCATCGCCCGGGATCTGGCCGCCGCCGGGCTCGGCGATTTGAAGGAAAATACCCCGGAAATTATTTCAGGCACCTTCGACAGCCCAGTGGAAATCGACCTGCGTTTTTCACCGGAAACCGCCGATGCCTGTTCAGCGTTTTACGGCCGCTACGTGCGCGGTGTGACCAACGGTCCGAGCCCCGCCTGGATGCAACAGCGGTTGCTAGCGATCGGGTTGCGGCCGATCAACGCTCTGGTCGATATCACCAACTACGTTTCTTATGACCGTGGCCGGCCCTTACACGTCTATGACGCTGACAAATTGCAAGGCGTCATCCATTCCCGTATGGGCAAATCCGGTGAGAGTTATCTGGCACTCGACGGCAAGACATACAACGTCGAGCCGAGCGATTGCGTCATTGCTGATGACCGCGCCGTGTTGGGCTTTGGCGGCATCATGGGTGGCGAGGAAACCGGTTCGTCGCCGGAAACCAAAAACGTACTGATCGAATGCGCCTATTTCGATCCGTTGCGAACGGCGGAAACCGGCCGGCGCACCGGCATCAACTCCGATGCCCGCTACCGTTTTGAACGCGGCGTTGATCCGGCCTTCGTTGGCCCCGGTGCTGAACATGCCACCAAACTGGTGATGGAATTGTGCGGTGGCGAACCCAGCCACTTGATTAAAGCCGGCCAGCCGCCGGAGCCGGAGCTGATCCTTGATTTTCCGATTGCCGAAGTAAAGCGGCTTTCCGGCCTGGATGTGCCGCCGGTGGAAATGAAGGTGATCCTGTCCCGCCTTGGCTTCTGGGTGTCCGGCTCTGGCGATATATTGAAAGTCGCCGTGCCGACCTGGCGGCCGGATGTCCATGGCAAAGAAGATCTGGTGGAAGAGGTGGTGCGCATTGTCGGCGTCGATAAAATCGCCCCGACGCCGCTGGAAGCCCATGGTGCCGTCGGCGTCAAAATCCTGACGCCGATCCAAATCCGTACCCGGCGCGCCAAACGGGCGCTTGCCGCCCGTGGCATGGTGGAGGCGGTGACGTGGTCATTTGTCAGCACCAAGGAAGCCGAGGCGTTTGGCGGTGGCCAGGCGGAACTGAAACTGGCCAATCCGCTGACTGAAGACATGTCCGACATGCGACCGAGCCTGTTGCCGGGCCTGTTGGCGGCGGCGCAGCGCAATCTGGATCGCGGTTTTTCCGATCTGGCGTTGTTTGAAGTCGGCCAGGTCTATGCCGGCGACGCGCCGGAGGATCAGACCACCCAAGCTGCAGGCATTCGTCGTGGCACTGCCAAGATTGACGGATCAGGCCGCCATTGGGCAGGTAATGCCGGACCGGTCGACGCCTTTGACGCTAAAGCCGATGCGGCGACCGTGCTTGATACATTAGGTGCGCCGGTCGGCAATGCCCAGGCGACCCGCGACGCACCTGGCTGGTATCATCCCGGCCGCTCCGGCGTGCTCCGTCTGGGCCCCAATGTGCTTGCCACCTTCGGTGAAATCCATCCCGGCCTGCTTGAAAAGCTCGATATCGATGGGCCGATTGTCGGCTTTGAAATTACCTTAGAAACACTGCCCGAACCGCGCGCCAAACCGACCAAGGCAAAAGCCGTGCTAGACGCCTCTCATTTGCAGCCCGTGCGTCGTGATTTCGCCTTTTTGGTTGACGCATCGGTCGAGGCCCAGGCCTTGGTGCGCGCCGCTAAGGGAGCCGACAAGGCGCTGATTTCCGACATTTCGGTGTTCGATCTCTATGAAGGCAAGGGTATTGAACCGGGCAAGAAGTCGCTTGCCATTGAAGTCATGCTGCAGCCGAAAGAAAAGACACTGACCGACGCCGAAATCGACACTGTCGGCGCCAAAGTGGTGGAAAAAGTCACCAAGGCGACCGGTGGGGTGCTCAGGGGTTAGTTCGTCTGCCAGCACTGTTTCGCCTGCCAATGGCTTCATAGTGTTGGTGGGCGGTCTCGGTGCAATCACGGCCGTGCATCAACCCCTCAATCAGCAGGCAGCCCATCGAAGCGCTTTCTTCCACGAGGGTTCGTTCGAAATAATCCAGTTTCGGCCATAATTCGGCGATTTCGGTGCTGAGGCGCGGATCGCCGTCGCCCAATCGTTTCAGCCGAAGCCGCAAGAAACCGGCTTCCAGCTTGCTGAGTTCCATCAGGCCGTCGCGATGAATCGCGACAACCATTCCAATCGCCGGTTGATAATCGGCGTGGGCCATTATCTGGATTTGGCGCAATGCATGGTAACGATCGGAATGGGCCTGTGGACCTCGGGGGGGTTCGGCGGGCACGAACGGTATTGGTGTGATCCCCAGTTTACGCAGTTCAGCTTCGGCATTTGTGAGCTCAACCTGGTAGTGGCAGTAGGCCAGATCAGGATAGGTGGCCTGCCCAATCTGGCGAACCCAGGAATCGGTAACGGGTGCTTTATCGAACGCGGCGCGAATATTCGGGTGAATTTTTAGGTAAGCCTTCAACACGAATTCCCGCGCCATCCGGCAATCCCTTTTTGCCAATGCCGCTGAAATGCGGGCGTGCTGTTCCGCGGATAGCAATTGCCCCAGTGGCGGTGCGGGATATGGATCCCAAACACCCGCCTTGTACGGCCCTCGAATGGCCGCAACCAGTCGATCTGCTTCAGACGGTCCGGCCTGGGCGGTCAAAACAGCTTTATCCCCGATCTGAAGGGTTGCAAGGAAGATTCCTGCCGCCAGACATCGGAGTACACAACCTCCTGATAACCAATTGATATGTAAGATCTTAACCAGCATCCCTGCTTGTTTCTTCCGTAGATATTAAAATATTTTAAGGAATTTAATCCTACCACCACTGATTATATGTTATAGTAATTTTGCAATCAATAATTAAGTGAGATGTTGGATGATTGAAGATGGTCAGCGCCTGGCGGCTTGCCGCCGATTTCAAAAAGAACGGATGGTCCTTCCGCGCCGCATAAGGAAGATGCGTGCGGATTTGGACCGATATGTTTCAGATTTAGAACATTATGAACGCTCCGTACAAACGTTTGAATCGCAAAGATCAATGTTGGCGACGGGTGACGCTATCTTGAGCGGCGCCGGCCGAACTCCCATGGGCTTTGCGGTGGCGAGATTTGCCGCCGAAGTAAGTCCAATCCGATATTTACGCCAGGTGGAGGCTTCGCTTGCCCAGTCAAAGAGAAAACGCCGCCAGTTGAGGCAGGATATCAGAAGACTGCGATCGGAGTTGGCTCGGGATGAGGATTTTCTTCGTCATTCCAACGATGGCTGGTACGACAATTCCTGTGAGGCGGTTCGCGCTAGGCTTTGATGCCGGATCATGGTGAAGGATTTGTATGCCAGGAGCGATTCTATGCTTTAAATCATGTGGTCGCTGGCATGGTGAGTATGGTAAGGCCGTTCTGAGGAGGATTCCCATGCCAGACGACACATTTCCCGAGGCTGCTGAATATGGCCGTGGGCTTGGGCCGGGCCTGGGGCTCAATCTGATCGTTGCCGATGTCGCCCGGGCGGTGCGTTTTCAGACCACCGTGCTGGAGGCACAACTCCACTTCCAGAACGACGATTTCGCGGTGTTATCCTTCGCCGGGTCGCAGTGGATGGTTCATTCCGACCGCTCCTACCGCAATCATGAAATGCGCGGCATCCTGGAAGCCACCGAGAGCCGCGGCGGCGGTGCTGAGTTACGCCTGCATGGCCGTGACCCGGACGTAGCCGAAGCGGCGGCCCGGGCCGGTGGTTACATCGTGCTGGCCGGTGCGCTCGATAAACCGCACGGCCGGCGGGAAGCCTATATCGCCGACGATGAAGGTTACATTTGGGTGCCTGATGTGCCGCTGCCAGCGGAAAGTGCCTAGGCCGGCTGCAACGCTTCGACGAGTTCGTCATAGGCAGCCAACGCCTCGGCGCCATAAATCATCGACGGGCCACCGCCCATGTAAACGGCCATGGCGATGGTTTCGACCAATTCCTGCCGGCTTGCCCCATGGCGGATCGCCGCTTTGACGTGAAACCCAATGCAGCCGTCGCAGCGGGCGGTAATCCCGATCGCCGTGGCAATCAGTTCCTTGGCTTTCGGGTCGAGTGCGCCGTCGGCGGTGGCTGCCTGCGCCAGAGCGCCGAACGCCTTGGCGGTGTCCGGCATAGCCTTGCGCAACGCCGCCATGCGGCCGTTGGTCTGGGCGATGAAGGGGGTCCATTGTTCTGCCGACATGATCACTCTCTCCGGAATCATTGTGCTTTCGATGGTCAGCAGGACACTGCGCCAGATGGCGCTGACATGCATTGACGAGAGGCAAGACGGGTTGGATTTTTGGCGGTGCGGATTGATAGTAGCGATCCGGGTAAAATCACTGCATTACCACACGTCCCTTATTTTCATTGCCCGATTTATTCGGGCAATCCAAATGGGGGTGGTACGGGTGGAAACTCAGAAAACGAGCATGAAATCAGCCAGTTGCTTCGACGGCCATTGGATCACCCGGATAAACCGGGTGATGACGAAACGGGATGGGACATTAGCAGTTTTCAGGCCCACCAGCCCGGCACGGACTCTAACTTTAATTCAATCGCCGAATATCGCCCGTAGCAGGCCGCCGGTATTCTTCTTTGGCGGGATCCGGCCACCGAGATCATTTGGCGGTCGCGGCGGCAAGGTGGGGTTGTTGTCATTGTCACGCACGCGGGCCGTACGCACATCGTTGCGCCCAACGCCGGGCAGAGAGCCGACGGCCAGACCTGCGTGGGCATCGGCCATGATACGGCTCCACATGCGGGCTGGCAGGTTTGAGCCGGTGGCTTTGTGGGTCGGCGACCCATCGTCGTTGCCGATCCAGATGCCGGCGGTATAGCTCGCCGTATAACCGACAAACAAAGCATCGCGGAAATTCTGGCTGGTGCCGGTCTTGCCGGCTGCCGGCCATCCCTTGACCTTGGCGCGTTTGGCGGTGCCGGTTTTTAAGGTTTCCGCCATCATCTCGTTCATCATCGCCACATGGTGGTCGGCGATGATCTTGCCCGGCCCCGAGCCAGAGCGTTCGTAGAGAACCTTGCCGCTGGCGGTTCTGATCCGTTTGACGACGTGCGGCACGACCCCATGGCCACCGTTTGAAAACGGCACATAGGCCGTGGTCAGTTCCAACAACGAGACCTCAGAAGTACCAAGCGCGATCGACGGCGTCGCCTTCAGCTTGGAGGCGACACCAAGCCGGTGGGCAGTGCGCACCACCCGTGCCGGGCCGACTTCATGAGCCAGCTGCGCGGCAACAGTGTTCAGCGAATAGGCCAAGGCCCTTTTCAAGGTCACCTTGCCATAATATTTCTTGGTGTAATTGCGCGGCCGCCAGCCCTTGATGGAGATCGGGCCATCTGTGCGGATGGTTTGCGGGGTCATGCCGCGCTCCAAAGCCGCTAGATAAACGAACGGCTTAAAGGCGGAGCCTGGCTGACGATAGGCCGACACGGCGCGGTTAAACTGCGAGGCGGCGTAATTGCGGCCACCGACCATGGCTTTAACGGCGCCATACCGGTCAAGCACCACGGCGGCGCCCTGTTTGACATTGAGTTTGCCGCCATCCTTGGCTAGCAAATCGCGCACGGCGCGTTCAGCGGAATCCTGAATACCGGCATTGACCGTCGTGTCGACGATGATGTCTTCGTCGATCGAACCCACATAACCTGGCAGCCGGTCCATCACCCAATCGGCGACATAGTTGCCGCTGGCGGAATTGTGGCGGCTGACCACACGGGCCGGTTCAGAGATTGCCAGCTTGGATTCGATGGCATTGATGTAGCCCTCATCCTGCATGGCGGCGATCACCAGTTTGGTGCGGGCTTTGGCGGCGTCGGGATTGCGGTTGGGGGCATAACGCGACGGCGCCTTGAGCAGGCCGGCCATGGTCGCTGATTCAGCCAATGTCATATGCCGGGCGGATTTGCCGAAATACCGCCGTGACGCCGCATCGATGCCGTAGGCGCCAGCGCCGAAATACACCCGGTTGAGATACATTTCAAGGATCTCATCCTTGGAATATTTGGCTTCCAACCAGACCGCCAGAACCACTTCCTGCATTTTTCGGGCAATTGTGCGGTCGGGCTTTAAGAAAAGATTCTTTGCCAATTGCTGGGTCAGCGTCGAGCCGCCCTGGACTAGGCGTCCGCGGGAGATATTGACCGCCATGGCACGGGCAAGGCCGATGACGTCGATGCCGAAATGCGATCTAAACCGCCGGTCCTCAATGGCCATTACAGCCTGAGGCACATAAGGCGGCAGATGTTCCAGCCGCACAACTTCGCCGCCGGTATCCCCACGATTGGCCAGCAATAATCCATCGGTGGATACAATGCGCACATTCGGCGGCCGTTTTGGTACCCGCCATTCCGACGTTTGTGGCAGGTAGGCGGCGTAATAGGCCATCAATCCGCCAAAACCGATCACCACCCAAATGCCGGCAACGGCAGACCAATAGGCGGCGCGCTTAACTGTCCGGACGAGGAGCCCCGGGCGTGCCGGTTTTTTGCCGCGGCGCGACGCTGGGCGACCGGGTTTTTTGCGCCCGGCGGATCCCTTTGCCGGCGCCTTGGCAGCTTTCTTTTTGCCGCCGGGGCCGGTGGTGCGATCTTGATCGCTTAATCGCAGATTCAGCTTATCGCTGCCGGAAAATACCGGTTCAATTCGCCGTGCGTCGCGTCGTTTTCTCGCCATGTCGTTCCGCTACTCAAATTACCATGTGCTTCGGTCGGGCCAAAACGTACCTGGACGCTAATTGAGGCCGTTTAAAGGGCGGTTAAATTCAATTTGTCTGAAGATTGAAATCCATAATTAAGGTTAATCGGGACCTATTCATTAAGACTAAAATTTGAATTCTTAATCTGGGTTCGAAAATTAAGCGCAATTACATAGTTCCTCCCTAACTTGGTGTTGAGCTAAGCCGTCCAAAATGGCTGTGGCTTCACGAGGGGAAAACCGTTGTTGGGTCAACCAAACGTCACGTCCGGCCGGGTCGGCTGGGTCGACTACGCCAAGGGTCTGTGCATCGTCATGGTGGTGATGATGCACTCCACGCTTGGGGTGGAAAAATATGCTGGTGGCGAAGGCTGGCTTGGATTGGCTGTCGAGTTCGCCCGGCCATTCCGGATGCCGGATTTCTTCTTAATTTCAGGTCTGTTTTTGGCCCGGGTGATTGATCGCGATTGGCGCACCTATCTAGATCGTAAGGTCATCCATTTCGCCTACTTTTATGTGCTCTGGGTAACGATCCAATGTGCCTTTCGCTGTTGGGTCGACGCCGACAGTTTGTCCGATTTGCCGGTGTTGTGGTTTAACTCAATGATCGAAGCGCCCGGCGCCATGTGGTTTATCTACATGTTGCCGGTGTTTTTCGTCGTCACCAAACTGACCAGAGGCATACCCTGGTGGATCGTCTGGTCGGCCGGCGCTTTGCTGCAGATCGCACCGATCCATACCGGCTTTACCGGTATCGATGAATTTGCCTCCCGTTTTGTCTATTTTTATACCGGCTATGCTTTGGCGCCGATGATCTTCAAATATGCCGCATTGGCACAGCGTCAGGTGGTTGGCGGATTGGCATTCTTGGGAGTCTGGGCGGCCATCAATGGCACACTGGTGTTCTCCGGTTATGGCGATTTACCAGTAATCAGCCTGGCGCTCGGTTTATACGGTGCCGCCGCGATCGTCTGTGTTGGTGCCTTGCTGTCAAGAATCCGCCTGGCCGCGCCGCTACGCTATTGCGGCGAACATTCCATCGTCATTTACCTCGGCTTCTTCCTGCCAATGGTGGTGACCCGGATGGTGTTGTTGAAAACCGGCCTGGTGCCCGATATTGGTGCCATGTCAGCAATTGTGACGGCCATCTCCGTCGTCAGCCCGATTATCTTATATTGGATCGTGCGCGGCATACCGCTGCGGTTCTTGTTTGAGCGCCCCGGCTGGGCGCGGCTGCCGGTGGGGCGGCCAGTCATGCAGCCGGCTGAATGAAATCTTCCCACCTCTAAAACCCAATTGCATCGTCACATGATTTTGCACCGCAATTAGGTTGTCGGCACTTCCATCTTAGCCCGCCAGCGGGCATAGTCCGGCGATGGCAGAAGCATCAAAATCCTCCCGTCCCGTCGCCGCCGGTGATCATGTTTTCCTTGTCGACGGCTCGTCTTATATTTTCCGCGCCTATCACGCGCTGCCGCCGCTGACTCGCAAGGCCGACGGCCTGCCGGTTGGCGCTGTATCAGGCTTCTGCAATATGTTGTGGAAGCTCCTGCGGGAGGCCGATGCCAGCGCCGCCGGCGTCACACCGACCCATATCGGCGTTATCTTCGATGCCAGTTCCGTCACATTCCGCAACGAGATTTATGATCAATATAAAGCCCACCGGCCGGAAGCGCCGGAGGATCTGCGGCCGCAATTTGGGTTGATCCGCCAGGCGGTTGAAGCATTTTCGGTAACCGCCATTGAACAGCAAGGCTATGAGGCCGACGACCTGATCGCCACCTATACCCGCCAAGCAGTTGCCGCCGGCGCCGATGTCACCATCATTGCCTCCGATAAGGACTTGATGCAGCTCATTCAGCCCGGCGTCGTCATGGTCGATACCATGAAGGACAAGCGTATATCGGACCCTGAAGTGGTCGAAAAATTCGGCGTCGCGCCTGACAAGGTGGTCGAAGTGCAGGCCCTAGCTGGCGATTCCGTTGACAATGTGCCCGGTGTGCCAGGCATTGGCGTCAAAACCGCGGCGCAATTGATTTTGGAATATGGCGACCTTGAAACGCTTTTGGCGCGCGCCGGCGAAATCAAGCAGAACAAGCGGCGGGAAAACCTGATTGAGTTCGCCGACCAGGCGCGCATTTCCCGGCAATTGGTGGAACTGATGCAGGACGTGCCGGTCAATGTCCCGCTCGACAATCTGGCGGTGCGCAGCCTCGATGGTGAGCGGGCGATTGGCTTTTTGAAAGCTCTGGATTTCACCACTATGACCCGGCGGGTCAGCGAAGTGGCGCAGACCGACATCGACGATGTCGCTCCTGGCGAGATCACCATTGCCCATTGGGAGGCGCCGGCAGTTTCAGTCGATGCTGGCGTGAGCGCAGGCGACGGCGACACCCCGGCTGACCTGGCCGAAAGCCGCGCTACCGCCGTCAAGTCGATCGAAATCAGCAGCGACAATTACCAGACCGTCACGACTGTTGAGCAATTGCAGGCTTGGGTGCAAGAAGCGATCGAAACCGGCTATGTGGCCGTCGATACGGAGACCACCTCGCTGGACGCCATGCAGGCGGATCTGGTTGGTGTTTCACTTTCAACAGCGCCCGGGCACGCCTGCTATATCCCGTTGCAGCACCGCTCCGATGGTGACCTGTTGTCGAGCGGCGAGCCGCTTGGCGATCAGATCCCCATGGATGATGCGCTGGCGCTCCTGAAAACACTGCTTGAGCATCCTGCGGTTTTGAAAATTGCTCAGAACCTGAAATATGACCTCCTCGTCTTGTCCCGCTACAACATCGATGTGGCGCCGTTCGATGACACCATGTTGTTATCCTACGCGCTTGATGCCGGTCGTGGCGGCAATGGCATGGATGAGCTCTCGCAACGCTGGCTCGACCACGCGCCGATCCCGTTCAAGGAGGTGGCCGGCTCCGGCAAATCGCAAATCACCTTCGACAAGGTGCCGATCGAAAAGGCCACCGCCTATGCCGCTGAAGACGCCGACGTCACTTTAAGGCTGTGGCTGATTTTGAAGCCACGGCTAGCGGCCGATTCCCTGGCGACGGTATACGAACGTTTGGAACGGCCGATGGTGCCGGTGCTGGTGCGCATGGAGCGGCGCGGCATATCCGTCGATCGGCAAATCCTCGCCCGGCTTTCCGGCGATTTCGCGCAAGGGGCGGCGGCTCTGGAAGCGGAGATATTCGAACTCGCCGGCCAAAACTTCAATGTCGGCTCCCCCAAGCAGCTGGGTGAAATCCTGTTCGACAAAATGGGACTTCCAGGTGGCAAGAAAACCAAAACCGGCGCCTGGTCCACATCGGCGCAGGTGCTGGAGGACCTGGCCGCCGAGGGTCACGATCTGCCACGGCGGATTGTTGATTGGCGGCAACTGACCAAGCTTAAATCCACCTATACCGACGCCCTGCCGACCTTCATTCATCCAGACACGGCGCGGGTCCACACCTCTTACGCGCTGGCCTCGACCACCACTGGCCGGTTATCGTCGTCGGATCCGAACTTGCAGAATATCCCGGTGCGCACCGAGGAAGGCCGCAAGATCCGCACCGCCTTTGTCGCCGATCCCGGTCATAAATTGCTGTCGGCTGACTATTCCCAGATTGAACTTCGGGTGCTGGCCCACATTGCCGATATTCCGCAATTGCGCCAGGCGTTCGCCGACGGGCTCGATATTCACGCCATGACCGCCTCAGAAATGTTCGGCGTGCCGGTGGAAGGCATGGATCCGATGGTCCGCCGGCGTGCGAAAGCGATCAACTTCGGCATTATCTACGGTATTTCTGCTTTCGGCCTGGCCAATCAGCTCGGCATCGGCCGGCAAGAAGCGCGTGACTACATCACCAAGTATTTTGAGCGTTTTCCTGGCATTCAGGCCTATATGGAAAACACCAAGACCTTTGCCCGTGCTCATGGGTTTGTGGAGACCATTTTTGGCCGCCGGGCGCATTATCCGGAAATCAATACCAACAATCCCAATCACCGGGCCTTTAACGAACGCGCCGCCATCAACGCCCCAATCCAGGGTTCGGCGGCGGATATTATCCGCCGCGCCATGGTCCGAATGGAAGCAGCTCTTAGCGACGCCAAACTGAATGCCCGCATGTTGCTGCAGGTGCATGATGAGTTGATCTTCGAGGTGCCTGACGACGAAGTTGAGGCGACCATTCCGGTTGTTTCCGCCGTCATGGTGGAGGCGCCGTTACCGGCCGTGGCCTTGAAAGTGCCGCTGCAGGTCGATGCCCGGGCCGCCGACAATTGGGACGAGGCGCATTAGCGCATAAATGCACCTTGGTAAATCTCACAAGCCGATTATCAGATCCCGTCGCCTTGCGTCGCATCCGGGCATGAACACGAACGCCGCCTGGGGCACAAATGCAGCCGCTGGGACGAACCAACAAAAAGTAACTGATTGAATCAATGACAACTGAAACACCTAACGACCTACTCCTGCAGTCGGTCGCACCGATCCATGGCCCCGACGCAATGGACACCCTAGGCGGCCGCATCGGCCGGGCCCGCGAAGCGCTTGGTCAAACGACGGCGCATCTGGCCCGCACGCTGGGTGTCCAATCAAAGACGCTGGCAGCCTGGGAATCCGATCGTTCCGAACCACGCGCCAATAAGCTGGTGACGCTGGCCGGGCTGCTCAATGTCAGCCCCTCATGGTTGATCGTCGGTCACGGCGATGCACCAGATCGCGCCGACCAATTGGGCGGCGAACAAATTGGCGATGGCGCGGAGCTCGACCGGTTGAAGGCGCTTCAGGCGCAAATCACCAGCCGCATTGCACAGCTTGAAGAAGACATTATCCCAGAGCCGGCTGAATAGGCTTCCAGGACCGGCGTGATCAAGACATCCAGGTTTCGATGCGGCAAGTCCCGAACTAGCCGCCGATAGGTACCGTGACGCGCACGAACGGACTGACCCAGAACCTACTGGCGTTGCGTTTTCCGAAAACTGGATCAAGCGGAAATCCGGGGATGTAGTCCTTGGTGCGGGTGTCGTGCACGTTCAGCCAGGCATCAACCTTGGTGCCGATGCTGATTTTCGCCATACTTGTGGGGAAGACATACGATACCGCAGCCTCGCCATCCAGCAACGCTACAGTTTTGGCAAACCGTCGGCGGTCCACCGCGCTGATGCCACCTAACCCGCCGACGGCGTTCACCGATGTGGATTGCTGTCCGAACAAAACCGACCCGCTGGCGGCCAAATCCAGGGTAAAGCCATAAGCTAGTGGCAGCGTGACTTCCGCCCCGATACGCGGTCCAGCACCGAAAAACCGGCTGCGTCTGCGCTCTCGCAAGGTGTAATAGGGGCTGGGCAGGAATGTAAATTGGGTGTTGGTGTCGGCGCGGAAGTGGGCAAACCGGACACCGGCCTTGAGCGTTATCCGCGTTGAATCATCACCGCCCAATCCCACATCACGGCGGGCCTCAAAATCGACAATGGCATGGGTTTCGCGATGACGCGCCCGGCCAGCGGTGTAATAGCTTGGGTAGTTACCGCCCAACACATTATAATGATAATAGGTCACGCGGCCTTCGGATGCATTGTTGGAGGTGCCAAAACGGGCGAACATGCCGAAGCCCCAACCGGGGTGACTTCCCGGCAGGAAATGGCTCATTGAGCCAACAACACCGACTACGCCGCCGGCATGGAAATCAGGTTTGATTGTCAGCGGGCTGCAGGGACACGGGTCCGACCAAATCTGTTTGTCACCTGAGGGAACTCCGCCATAAAGCTCCAGAATGATTTGAAACGGCGATTTCTGCGCATCCGCTTTTGCCGGCGGTGTCTGCGTGATCAATAACATCAACGCCGCAGCCGAAACCGTGCGCAGCAAGTGCGTGCGCATCGGTACCTGCCGAATCATTGTAATCCCACCCTCAACATAAGATGCCGCCCCCTGCAGCCTCCAAACCGCTTCATTGTTGTAATTTTACCGTGGCGGGTTCGGATCTCGGCAATTTATCGACCGGTTGATACCGATCTTCATCACAGTGAAATGTAGCATTGCCATCACAGTCAGGCAATCGCACCAAGGGAAGCAATCCAGAGGCTATAAAAGGTCTGCTTTCTTATTGACCGCCCAGCGGCACTGTGACCCGCACGAATGGGCTGACCCAGAAACGATTGGCGCGTTTTTTTCCGAAACTCCCGCCGGTGATGGACACCGTATTGCGGGTGTCATGCACCCCGAACCAGGCATCGACCTTGGCGCCGGCGCTAATTCGGGCTGATGTATTGGGCAGGTCAAATGACAACGCCGCCTGGCCCTCCAACATCGGCACTACTGCAAATGATCGGCGGGTCGTTGTCGCTGTCAACCCAAACAACGCACCGGTTGCCGCGACCTTCATTTGTTTTCGGCCAAAAAGAAGGGACGCTCCAGCCGCCAGATCCAGTGAAACGGAATCGCTGATTGGTACGGACACTTCCGCACCGATGCGCGGGCCGGCACCGACAAACATCGACTGGCGTCGTTCGGCCAAGGTATATGCCGGTATTGGCAGATAGACAAACCGGGTATTGGTGTCGGCGGAGAAATATCCGAATCGCAGGCCGGCCTTCACGGTGACCGGCGTGCTGCCGCTGCCCAAACCGACATCACGTCTGGCTTCAAAATCGACCATTGCATGTCGCTCTGAATGCGAAACACTGCCTGAGGTATAAAATGTCGGGAAGCCGCCGCCAAGGACGTTGAAATAGAAAGTTGCCAAACCGCTCTTGGAATTTTGGTCGGTAAGGCCAAACCGAGCAAACACGCCAACGTTCCACTCTGGCCCGGCGTGCGACCACAATCGGTCAGCCGGCGTAATAAAACCAAAGACCGCGCCGCCAATAAAATTCGGTTGTATGCTCGGTGTGGCTGGAACCGGAAAAACCTCCGCCCAAACCTGTTTGTCACCAGCCGGGAACCCCCCATAGAGTTCTATGATCATCTGGGTGGGCGATTTGTGTCCGTCGGCCTTGGCGATCGGTGTCTGCATAAGAGCAATCGATAGCGCTGCCGCGGATACGGTTCTTAATAAATATTCGCGCACACGCGATTGCCGCGCACCCGTTGGTTTCCGGATTGTCATTCAAGTCGCTCCCACAAAACTGTCGAGCCCCCTCGACAAATTCCCATTCCGGCTCGTGCGGCAATTAACAGAGCGCAATTTTTATATTTTTACACGAGCGCGTCCGGTAAGTTACTTAACATGTGCACGACCTTGATTCAATCGGTTAGATTATTGCTTGAATGATGCGGCTTGCACACTACTGGCTGCTTTCCTCATACTGGCGGAATCCGATTTCACTAAAATAGCTGAATCCGAATGGCAAACGTTCCACGGGGAATCATATGGCTGGCGTCCTATCCGAAATCGGGCAACACCTGGACCCGTAATTTCTTACACAATTTGATCAATTTGATGGAAGGTGTGGCCGACGAAACACACGACATCAACCGGATGAACGCACTTTCGACCTGGGAAATCGCAGCGCCTCCCTACGAGGAATTGCTGGGTAAGAAAATCAAGGACTGCAGCCGCGATGAGATTGCAGCCGTGCGCCATGATGTCCAACAGCAAATTGCCGATTCCGTTGATGGTTTGGCTTTCGTCAAGACCCATCATGCCATGGTCATGGATCGCCAACAGCCGGCAATCAACTTCAATGTCACCAGTGGCGCCATCTACGTGGTGCGCAATCCGCTGGATGTCGCAATCTCGTTCAGTCACCATATTAATGCCAACGTCGACGAGGCGATCATTCAAATGGGCACGGAAGGCCTGGAAACACCGATCGGTGAGCACGCGGTCTACGAGGTTTACTCGTCCTGGAGCCAGCATGTGGAAAGCTGGACCCGCAAGAAACACCAAACCATTTATGTCATGCGCTATGAGGATATGTTGAGCGATCCGGAAGCAACTTTTGGCGCCCTGGCCCGCCATTTGTTGCTGAAGCCTAGCAAACGGCAGTTGCGCCGGGCAATCGAGCTGTCGTCGTTTGAACGCCTCAAGGCCCAAGAAGACGCCGAGGGATTTCGGGAGAAGCCGGAAAAGGCAGAGCGTTTCTTTCGGTCCGGCACTGCCGATCAATGGCGCACCGATTTAACCCCGGCGCAAATCAAGCAAATCGTCGCAGATCACAAAACTCAGATGGAACGGTTCGGGTATTATCCATTGCCGGACGATGTGAATATCTGATTGGCGTTCAGCCGCCGCCGTAGGCATGCAGTTCTGGACCGTGTTCGCGCAGCCATTGCCGCGATCTCTTGGCGTCCGGGCAAAGGTCATCTACCAGCGCCCAGAACCGGTCGGAATGATTGAGTTCGCGCAGATGGGCGACCTCGTGAGCGGCCAAATAGTCCGATATCTCCGGCGGCGCTAAAATGATCCGCCAGGAAAACGACAGTGTCCCAGCCGCCGAACAGGAGCCCCAGCGGGTTTTTTGATCGCGGATGCGAATGGCTTTCGGGCGGACACCTAGTTCGCTGGCGTGGCCCATGACGGCGGATTCCAGATCTGTCCGCGCCTGGCGTTTCAGCCAGTCTTCCACCCGGCGCGGCAAATGTGCCTCAGCCCCCGTTACGCATAGTTGCGGTGTTGGTTGATCACTTTCAATCCAAACGGTTCCCCGGCGGCCGGGTTGATGGATAATTTGGTGGTAAACCCCGCGGATCGGTAGCTGGACTCCTTTGGCGAAGGCAATCCGCTCCGTCCGTCCGGCAAACTGCGCCGCCAACCACCCGGCTTGGTCCCGGATGAAGCGCTCCGCCGCGGCACGGGAATAGCGCTTCGGCACGGTCAAGACCGCCATGTCCGAATGAACAGGTAGTTTCAAGATCATCCGTCGGGCGCGGGCATTCGGTTTGATCCGCACCTGCAGCAATTGGCCGTCGTGACTGACGGTAATATCAGGCAAAATTTGAGTCATTGTGGAAGACTTTATGCCGATTCGGGCATCCTCGAAGACACGCTTCCCCGAATTGGATATGGAGTGGGGCTGGGCCGCCGCAATATCTAAAACCTGAGCCCTAAAAAGACGAAAGCGGTGCCTGGGCACCGCTTCGGTCTTGAGAGAGATAGAAGTCTTGAGAGATCGGCTCGAATTGAGCCTTAGTCGTGGTCGTCGCCGTTGTGGCGTTTGGACATAAACCGATCGAACTCGGTCTGGTCCTTGGCTCGGCGCAATTCGCGCAGGAAGTCATCGAACTCGGCGCGCATGTCATCCAACTTGCGGCGTTCTTCTTCCAGGCGTTTCAACTCACCGGCGCGGTATTCATCGAAGGCTGCATTGCCGATGTCACCGTTGCCTTTACGATCATGACTGGAGCGAAACTGGGCACGAATGTCGTAAAACATATCTTCCAATTTATCTCCCCACAAAATATAGGCCAACATGGCCAGACCAAGCGGCCAGGCGATCATGAAACCAATCACCATCATGGCGATGGTAATGGGGGTCCAAGCCGGTCGAATAGCGAATGTTTGTGTCATCATTTATCCCGTCAGTTGCGATAATAATGACGTGGGTATGGCCACAATCGGATTCAAGAGCCGATCGTCCGAATTACGACAAAACGGCTGAAATTCGCGCCGCGTGGGCTGTAAATCCGATTAATTGCGATTGTGGGTCAAAATGAAATCAGAGATCCGGGGAGCGATTTCAGAGCGGAACCGCGAGCCATTGAAAACGCCATAATGGCCGACGCCCTTTTGTAGATAATGCACCCGTTTCTTATCCGATAACGCACTGCATAGGTCGTGCGCCGCCTCGGTTTGACCGACACCGGAAATATCGTCTTTCTCACCCTCAACCGTCATCAATGCCACACGTTTGATGACGCCGGGATCAACCGGCTGGCCATGATGGGTCATTTCACCCTTAGGCAGCGCGTGTTCGACGAATACGGTTTCCACTGTTTGCAGGTAAAACTCCGCTGTCAGATCCATCACCGCCAGGTATTCGTCATAAAAATCGCGGTGTTTTTCCGCCGAATCGCCATCGCCGTCGATCAGGTGCTGGAAGAATTCGTTATGGGCCGTCATGTGCCGATCCAGATTCATGCTCATGAACCCGGATAGCTGCAGGAAGCCTGGATAGACATCGCGCATCATGCCAGGATGGGGAAACGGCACCTTCATCACCACATTGCGGCGAAACCAGTCGATACCCTTCGATTCGGCCAGCTCGTTGACGGCGGTCGGATTGCGCCTAGTGTCGATTGGCCCTCCCATCAAAGTCATGGAAAGCGGATAATATGGATCTTCCGCTGCCTCCATCACCGCCGCGGCGGCCAGAACCGGCACCGACGGTTGGCATACCGCCATGATATGCGTATCGCCGCCCAGGGCGTGCAGCATGGAAATGACGTAGTCGATATAGTCATCGAGATTAAACCGTCCGTCAGACATCGGCACCATGCGGGCGTCGACCCAATCGGTGATATAAACATCATGGTTGGGCAGCATGCCTTCTACGGTGCCACGCAAGAGTGTCGCGTAATGTCCAGACATTGGCGCCACGATCAACAATTTCGGATTGCGATGGTGCGGATCAGCGATCACCCGTTCAAAATGCACCAGCCGGCAAAACGGCCGCTCCCACACGACATGCTCGCGGACAGGAACCTGAACGCCTGCAACATTGGTCTCGTGGATCCCGAATTCCGGTTTGCCATAGCGCCGGGTCGTACGTTCAAACACTTCGCAGGCAGCGGCGGCATTGCGGCCATAGGCAGTGTGGGAAAGCGGATTAAGCGGGTTTTGGAAATAAAGCTTCGTCGCATCGGCGGCGGCCCGAAATGGGCCGAGCGTCGCGTGATGCATTTCATAAAGATGGTAATATGGCACGAAGTGGCCCCGCTTTCCCGAAGGTTTGTTTGTATTGCAACGCAACATAATAGCCGTGTTTCCTTCGCAATCGCAACATTAGACGATGGTTTAAATTAATTTATGTGTAAAAGACCCGCCGTGGCTGCCGGATTGCGCGCCCGCCGGCGTCGAAATCGGCTGGCAAACACGAAATGCCAACTGAATTGAGCCTTGACCAAGCCTGTGTGTCTGGCAAAGTGCGGCAAACAAAATGGGAAAAAACCAATGCGGCACGGCCTTCGTTTCACCACCATCGCCCTAACAATGTTTGCCTGGGTGCCTGCGTCCGAAGCAGCCTGCAAGAACTCCGGCCGGTTCGGCGACTGGCTGGCCGATTTTAGGGCTGAAGCGGCGGCAAAGGGAATTTCCAACCGCACGATCCGCTCGGCTTTGGGTGATGTGACCTACGATCCCAAAGTGATCAGCCGTGATCGCCGACAAGGTGTGTTCGCCCAGAGTTTTTTGAAATTCTCCGCCCGCATGGCCAACAAGAACCGCCTCGCCCACGGCCTCAAACGCATCAAGAAATACCGCAAAACTTTCCAACAGGTGGAAAAACGTTATGGCGTGCCGGCACCGATCATTGCCGCGTTCTGGGGGCTTGAGACCGACTACGGCGCCAATATTGGCAACATGAAAACTCTGCGGTCATTGGCAACGCTGGCCTATGATTGCCGGCGGCCTGAACTATTCCGCGATCATCTGTTTGACGCCTTGCGGATTATTGAACGCGGCGACCTGACGGCTTCGCAAATGATCGGCGCCTGGGCCGGTGAACTTGGCCAAACCCAGTTTTTGCCGTCCGATTATATGGAAAGCGCGGTTGATTTTGACGGTGATGGCCGCCGGGATTTACTGCGCAGCGTGCCGGATGTGCTGGCGTCGACAGCCAATGTACTAAAGAAAATGGGTTGGAAGGCTGGTCGGCCATGGCTTCAAGAGGTGCGTGTTCCTGCCCGGCTTGCTTGGGACCAGGCTGATCTGACCATCGTTCATCCGCGTTCGCAATGGGTTAAATGGGGTGTGAAGGGTGTCGGCCGGCAGCTGAAATCGGACGCGATGGAGGCTTCATTGCTTTTGCCGATGGGCCGCAACGGTCCAGCGTTTTTGGCTTATGAAAATTTCCGCGTCTATTTGGACTGGAACCATTCGTTGGTCTATTCGACGACCGCGGCCTATTTCGCCACCCGCCTGGCCGGCGCCCCGCGTATTAGCAGAGGCCGTAAAGAGGTCACGCCGCTCAGTGTTGAGCAGGTCAAACGCATGCAGAACCTGCTTATCCGCAAAGGGTTTGATGTCGGCGGTGCCGACGGTGTAGTCGGTGCTAAAACCCGCGACGCCATCAAGAAAATGCAAATCAAATACGGTTTGCCAGCCGATTCATACCCAAGTGCGGATCTGCTGCGCCGGCTGTCAGCTGGTTAATTTGCCAGCCTCCATGCTTTATCGACAGCCAACGACAGGTTTTCCGGTGACGTTGCTCGATCAATCGCTGCTACTGGCCACACGGTTCTTTAGGCACATGCGATAGAGCGCAATATCAGTATTGTCGCCGCACGGGCCATCGGTTTTGACTCTAAGCCGCGCTGGATTGTTTGGAACGGTGCGTCGGGATTTATCAAGTGTCGGATCACCGCCGTCATTTTGTCCGCCACCTGGAGCTGGCCCTGGCGCGGCACCTGGCGTCTGGGCCAGCGTGAAGTCGGTTCCGGCGATGAGAAGTACTGTTGAGAAAACTGCTGCTACAAATGTCCGCTTCATGGCCATTTACCTCCTGTAGCCGCCCCGCATGCGGCAATTTCATGAAAAATTGCGTTGCGCAAATGTCCGTGCTGCACCGGCGCAAATTTCATCAGTCGCTCATATTTAGTAGCACACTGGCTCGGCGTTCGCCATATGATTGAAATCACAGGAGGAATATCTATTGAATTCGATCTTGCCGATGCAGATAAAACACCAAACCCGAGGCGGGTAACCGGCCTCGGGTCTGGTGGACGTTATCGGCGGTTTGTTTACCGCTCTTGATCTTGCGTTTGTGTAATTAGACAGCGCCGACGCGATTGGCGATGCACATTTTGCGGAAAGTCAGGTTCTTATATTCGCCGCAAGTATCGGTTTTCTTGCGCAGTTTCGGTTTCACGTGGTCGATCACCATGATCGCTGCCCGCGGATCGCCGCCTTCAGAAGCTGCACCACCCTGGCCACCGTTGGCACCAGGTGCCGCGGCTTGCGCAAAAGCAGCGCTGGATACAGAAATCATGATTGCGGAGGCAAGTGCTGTCGTTAAGATTTTGTTGGTCATGTTCTTCAAGTCCCTTGTTTCAAGCCCTCATTGATCAGGGGCGGATTGTTTTGTTCACGTTCATTGGTCGCGCCGGCTTGAAGAAAGGTTCAAACTTGATTAGATTTTTTTCCGCCCAACAAAATACCCCTGATATCCAGCGTTCGATGATTGGATTGGTTAGGATTTGGCGGAGGGCAGAGGCAATTCCAGATCCTGGATGGCGTTCTTTTCAACCCGCTCCAGCAGCCCTAAAAGTGTTTCGATTTCATCCTCGGTGAAATCTGGTGTCAGTGCCGCCTGGAATTCCTTGTAACTATCAACCAGGTGCGACTTCGACTGTCCAAACGCCGTCAGATAGATGCGAACGATCCGGCCGTCTTCGGAATCCACCCGGCGTTCAACCAGGCTCTTGGCTTCCATGCGGGTGACGATGCCGCTGGTGGTGGCATTGGTGGCTCGGTAAAAAGTTGCGATCTCTCCGATCGTTAGTCCGTCGCGGCGCCATAGGGCGGTCATCAACACCCATTGCTGCAGCGTCAGTCCGTGAACGCTCAACCGCCGCTCCGCTACATCCATGGACCGGCGGCTTGCCATCGCCAACAGACGGCCCAGTGTTCGCGGGTAGGGGATTTTCGCCATATTCGGTGCTCCGGAGTTTCCCTGAAAATTGGGGCTTGACATATTTAGCACGCTAAACATATTATATTTAGCACGCTAAGGAAATAGAAATCTTGACCCCGATAAATATGGCTCGCTGAGCCGGAATTCAGGAATAAGCAATGACCAACTCCACCCCCAAAACCTACACTCGGTCAGTCGTTATTCTGCACTGGCTGATCGCGCTTCTGGTTATCGCCATGATCCCGCTGGGTAAAAATCTCGCCGCCTTGGATCCGGGACCGGACAAGCTCATGCTCATGCGGATCCATGCCAGCGTTGGCATCGCCATTTTGATCTTTTCCTTAGCCCGGCTTTATCTTCACTTTCGCCGTCCTCGCCCAGCTCCGGGAGCGGAATGGGCCACATGGACGCGGATTTCATCGACCGCCGCCCATTGGGCACTGATGGCCATCACGTTGTTGGCCACCATCAGCGGTCTTGGCGCATTTACCGGGTATGGATATCTGCAATTGGTTCAAACCAGCCAATGGCAGCCCTGGCCGGACGGTGCGGCGATCCCACCCCTGAATGTCCATCATTTCCTGGTCACAGCGATCATCGCCTTGGTTATCCTGCATGCCGCCGCAGCATGTTATCACCAGTTCATCCGCAAGGACGGTTTGCTCAAACGTATGTGGTTTTCACGGTGACGGCAGGCTCAGCAACGGGGTGTTGGCGGAACTAAAGACTGCTAAGAGCCCCAGGCAGCCATGGATAATGTGTCGTGATTTGACCAACTACAATCGTGGTGACATCCGGTACTGACCCGAAACGGACATTTATCCACCATTGTCATAGGTTATTCAGGAGACCTTTTTGCCGGGCCGCTGGCATTGCTCTTCACAAAGCCGACGGTCTCCCGAAGGAAAACCGGCCATGCCGCTTCACCTTCGAGAACAACGTGATTTTCGCCGGACAATGGAAGAAAGCGCGCTCCGGGGATAGCCGACGCGATTTCGCGGCCCCGCTCGAAAGGCACGACGGCATCGTTCTTCCGATGAAATACCAACGTCGGAACCGTGATCTCCGTAAGGAGATGGCGCACATCGATCTTCGAGAACACCCTCATGATGCGATAGGCATTCTCGGGCGTTGTTGTGATCTGCTGTAGCCGATTGAAGGCCGCGTGTTGATCCGGCGTGCCGTCTGGCATAAATAGCGCCGTATAGGCCTGCCGCCCCGCCGGGTTCGTCTGACCCCATGTCACCGGGATCAGTTCGACCATAAGGGATCTGCGGCGCTTGAGCTCCTCATCATTAGACTTGCCCCAACTGACAGCATATCCGTCGTAGATAATTAGGGCAGAAACCCGCTCCGGATGCTTATGCGCATAGGCAATCGAGATCGACGCTCCCTGGGATGAACCGAGCAGCGCGAAGCGTTCCAGGCCCATGCTATCTACGACGGTTTCAAGATCCGCCACCATCTTCTCAAGCGAGAGATCTCTGGCATCCCAATCAGAAAGGCCGTTTCCGCGCTGGTCATAGCGGACGTAGGTCAGTTCCTCTGAGAAACCGCTCATCCAATGCCTATTAATGACACTGGTGAAATCATGCTCCAGGTGGGTCAGAAAGCTGGCTGCCCTCACCAAGGTCGGTCCATGCCCCGTGCTGGAATAGGCAATCCGAACTCCATCGGGTGCTGTGCAGTATCGAACGTCAATCAAATCCGGTAGTGCAACGCGATCGGCCGGCTGGGATTGCAAGCCCGCGTTCGCTTCGAACCTGAAGCCCCGACCGTAGACGGTTTTGATGATCCGCTGAGTTTTTCCGTCGTCACCGACTGCTTTCCGCACCGCGTTGATCGCAGTCGATAAGGCTGACTCCGATACGATGCGCCCTTGCCAGACGGCGTCATTGATTTCGTTTTTAGACACAGTTCGCCCGGCACTGCGGGCAAGAAGGACAATTAGGTCGAATACCTTTGGTTCAACCGCTATCCGCTCTCCGTCGCGATAGAGTTCCCAGCTCTCCAGATCAATTACAACGCTTTCGAAGCAGAGACGTGAGGGGCTGCTATCGTGCATGTTTTTCTCCGCAGGGTGCTTTTAGGGGCAGATCAATCCTGAAGGTTTCCGGATGAAATCCCAATAGTCTCGTAAGGATCGCAAAGGTGCGACACCCTAAAATGGCACCGTGTTTTAGATACCAACCTACCTCACACGGAGATGCAACAATGACGAAAGTCGTCGCAGAATACACCGTCGATAGATTGATAGGCAACAGATCCGCTCTCCGTGAGATCATTGGGCAACCAAGCCATAGAATAAAAGCCAAAGTCATCGACCACGTCGACGACTTATCACGCCGTTTTATTGCTGCTTCTCCGTTCGCGGTGCTCGCCACCCGTCGGCCAGAGGGGGGTGTTGATGTGACCCCGCGAGGTGACCCGCCGGGATTCGCTGTTGTGCTTGATGAGAAGACAGTCGCGCTTCCTGAACGGCCCGGGAATCGTCGGGCCGACGCTCTGGAGAACATCTTAGTTGATCCGCAAGTCGGCCTATTGTTCATGATCCCTGGCCACAATGACGTGCTGCGCATTTCCGGCAAAGCGTCCATCGTGCAATGCAAGAACCTATCGGCGCGCATGACGGTCAAGGGTCATACGCCCGACTTGATCATCCTGATTCGCGTCGAACGCCTGCTTAGCCATTGCCCCAAAGCCGTCATTAGATCGTCTCTTTGGAAGCCCGAGGGCTGGCCTGACCGATCGGATGTTCCTTCGCTGGCCGAGTTGATGGTCATGCATGGTGAACTAGCCGACTCGATCGACGAAATGACCAGCATGATTGAGAACGACCGCCGCACAAGGCTCTATTGAGAAGCCGTCATAAATAGCCAACCATTCAGCGCTGCTGCTTTCGCGCATCTTGGAGGATCCATCCTGGGAGTGTGGGCGAATGGGTCTTGCAGAATTGGTGGAGGTCTCCTTCTGGCACAAAACAGACTCGCCAATCATGTCGCAGAATGGATATCCGTCTGATTGTCGATTGTCGATTGTCGATTGTCGATTGTCGATTGTCGATTGTCGATTGTCGATTGTTAAATTGTTCAGCATTGCCGATATCTGACCGTTGCAAAAACGATCGTTTCTAGTCGGTCACCAACATTTTCGACAGGTCGGCGATCGTCGCGCAACCTAACTGCCCCATAACTGAACGCAGATCGTCGCGCAAAACATGGATGGCGTGGCCGGCGCCGGCCTCGCCGATTGCCGAAACGGCGAACATGAAAGCCCGGCCGGCCAATACGAAATCAGCGCCGGCCGCCAGCATCCGGGCGATATCGAGCCCAGACCGCACACCGGAATCAGCAAGCAATTGCAAGTCCTGGCCAACTGCCGAACGGATCGCGCCGATCACTTCCATCGGCGACGGCGCGGCATCAATTTGCCGGGCGCCATGATTGGAAACCACCAGACCATCGACGCCGATGTCACGACAGGCTTCCGCATCCGCCGGGTCAAGTACACCTTTGACGACCAATTTGCCCGGCCATTGATCACGTAATACTTTCAAACGCTCCGGGGTGACATGGCCAACCGTATTGGCGGCGGCGAATTCGGCCAGCTGCTGCATGTCATAGCCGTCGGGAATGTAAGGCAGGAATGTTTCAAACTGCGGAACGCCGGCCTTCAAGCTTTCCAGACACCACCTCGGTCGCACCAGCATTTGCGCCAGGTTGCGGGCGTTCATTTTCGGCGGCAATGATAGGCCGTTGTGAATCTCTTTGACCCTGCGGGTATAAGCGGGGATATCAACCGTCACCAACAGCACATCGTAGCCGGCGGATTGTGCCCGGCTCAAAATTGACCCGGCAATCTCATCGTCGAGCGGATAATAAAGCTGAAACCAGGCATTGGCGCCTGCAATCTTGGCGATTTTCTCCAAGCTGGTCGTGGCATAGGTGCTGATGGCGAAGGGGATGTTTTCCGCTCGTGCAGCAGCGGCCAGATATTCTGCCGACCTCGGCCACATCATGCCGGTCAGACCTATCGGCGCCACACCGAACGGTGCGCTGAAGGATTGGCCGAGGATATCAGCGGAGAGATCCGGTGTAATGCTATCGACGATATAGCGCGGCCGCATTTGAAGATCGTCCAACGCCGATCGATTGCGCGCCAATCCGGTTTCAGACCCGACGCCAGCGGAAAGATAGTCGTAGGCAAAGCCAGGGATCCGGCGCCGGGCGGCCTCGGCCATGGATTGAACATCGGGAAATTTGCGGTCTAGTTTATTCGCCATGGGGTGACCATTATTGAAAGTAAATATAGGTGCAGTTTGAAGGAGCCGCGGGGACCAGGCAATGGCCGTGACAGCATGCCTGATCCTCCATCACCGGCGTGCTTATCGTTTGATACCGCGCAATGCCCGCCATGAAAATCCCAAGCTTGCCACCAGAAATATACCGGCCACAAGAAACGGCATACCTGGAATATAAATCGGCGCGGTATCTTGTGAAAACTCTTTAAACAGCTGCGTCATCAACAACGGTGCAATGATCGCAGTCATGCTGGTGATACTGGTCAATAATCCTTGCAGTTCGCCTTGCGCATTTTCAGGCACCTGATTGGCCATGATCCCGCGCAATGCCGGCATGGTCAGACCGACAAATGAAAATGGCACGATGAAAGCCAGCATCACCCATCCGGCCGGCGCCAGGGCAAAACCAAGATAGCCGACAGCACCGCAGACCAGGCCGAGGAATGCAGTGCGTTTTTCGCCCAGGCGCGGGATGATCAACCGGGTGAACACGCCCATCACCAAGGTCACCATCAGGCCAACTAGACCCATGGACAAGCCGATATCGCTTTCCGTCCAGTTGAACTTGAACTTGGTGTAGTAAGTCCAAACGCTCGGGTTGGCATCATGGGCCAATTGGTAAAGCAGGAACACACCGCAAAGGGCAAACACCAACGGGATCGCCCGGATCTGCCTCAAAGCGCCCAGGGTATTGGCGCGGCGCAACGAAAAGGCCCGGCGATTTTCCGGCGCCAGCGTTTCCGGCAGCACGAAAAACCCGTAGACGACGTTCAATCCGGCCAGACATGCGGCGGCAAAAAACGGCACCCGCGGCCCGATCTCGCCCAAGAACCCGCCAATCACCGGCCCGAAAATAAATCCAAGACCCCAGGCGGCGCCGATCAGGCCGTAATTTTGCGCCCGCTTCTTTGGCTCGGTAATGTCAGTGACAAAGGCGTTGGCGGTGGCCATCGTGGCACCTGCGGCACCGGCGATCAGCCGCCCGATGAACAACCAGGCGATCGTCGGCGCAAAGCCCATCAAGGCATAATCGATGCCGAACGCCGCCAACGACGCCAACAAAATTGGTCGGCGGCCAAATCGGTCACTGAGATTGCCCAGAATTGGAGCAAAGAAAAATTGCATGACAGCGTAGGCAAACATCAGCCAGCCGCCATAGACCGCCGCTTGCGAAAGGGTAGACCCGGTCAACCCGACAACCAGTTCCGGCAACACCGGAATGATGATCCCCAGGCCGATGGAATCAAGCATCACCGTGATCAACACAAAAATCAGGGCATGGGAGGTGGCCGGCATCGGTGACTTTATCTCGTCCTGGCCGGTACGAAGGGCAATGCCTCAAAAAGCTTAGTCATTGCTGGGCTTCCCAAGTGCTTTGCGGCTTTCAGACTGCGCCCGCCGGGCGAGCGAATGGCGCGGATTTAGAACCATCGCCCGGTCGGCATCCCGTAGGGCGAGTTCTGCTTGGTCAAGTGCCAGGTAGGTCAGGGCGCGGCCAGCCAGCGCGCTCACGGAATCGGCTTTCAACCGAAGTGCGGTCGAATAGTCCGTCAAGGCCAACTCAAATTGTCCGGAATGGCGATAGATCACCGCCCGATTGCGATACGCGCCATGATCGTCCGGGCGGTTATCGACAACAATGTTGGCATCTTCAATCGCCGCGTCATATTGCTTGAGATAGCGGTAGGCGATGGCGCGATTGAAATGTGCCAACACGTAACCCGGCTTGATCCCCAATGCCGTTGTATAGTCGACCACCGCCTTTTCATATTGTTTCATATGCCGATAGGCGACGCCACGGTTGAGCAGTGCTGAGGTATAATTCGGGCGCAACTGAAGGGCGCGGCTGTAATCATCAATTGCGCCAGAAAAATTGTTCATCCGGCGGCGGGTCAAGCCGCGATTGTAGTAGGCGATGGAAGAATCCGGATTGAGCGTTATGGCCTTGGAATAATCCGCCAAGGCATTGCGGTGATTTTTCTTGTCCAGATAAACTGTGCCCCGGTCAACATAGGCGGCCGCATAGTCTGGTTTTAGGGCAATTGCTAAATCAAGGTCAGCCAAGGCCTTGTCGTAATTTTTTAGATGCCGATGGGCCCGGCCGCGTGCTTTAAGCGCCACTGAATAGGACGGCTTGAGCCGCAATACGGTGCTGAAGGCGTCAACAGCATCAAATTGCCGGCCCAAGGCCGCTAGGGTAAAGCCACGGCCTAAATGCCCAATCACCGATTTGGGCATTCCCCGCAGGCCCTGTTCATAGTCTTTCAGGGATGGCTCATATTGCTTCAGCATCCGCAACGCCTGGCCGCGATTGATATAGGCGACGTGGTGATCAGGCAGATAGTCGATCGCGGTGGTGTAATCGACCAGCGCCTCGGTGTATTTGCGCATCTTATGATAGGCGACACCGCGTTTGTAATGGGCAAGCCCGGCTTCACCGGCCCGCAAGCTCATATCATCGAGCAGGTCGGTGCAGCCTTTCACTGCCTGGCGGGGATTCTTACTGTCGCAATCAGTCGAGGGTTCGCTTTGCGCCAAGCCGTAAGGCGAGGCAATAATGACCCCGGCAGCGACAACACAATTATATATGATGGTTTTAAACATCGTCAGAGCCTATCGGCCCTGAGAAAAATATCAATCCGCAACCACCGGCATCGGGCCGATCTCCAGATCAAAGGCCGCCGCCATTAAGGTCTTGGTGTAATCGGTTTGCGGCGCATCGAATATCTGCTGCGCCGTTCCCGCTTCCACCACCTTGCCGGCCCGCATGACGATGACGTCATTGGCCAGGGCGCGTACCACCTTCAGGTCATGGGAAATAAACAGATAGGCCAGCCCGTGCGCCCGCTGCAGATCACGTAGCAAATCAACCACCTGGGCCTGGACGCTCATATCCAGCGCCGAGGTCGGTTCATCCAACATGACAAATTTCGGCTCCAGCACCATGGCACGCGCAATAGAGATACGTTGGCGTTGGCCGCCGGAAAACTCGTGGGGATAACGATGGCGCCACGCCGGGTCGATGTCGACCTCCTGCAGGGCCTGCACCACCTTGGCGTCACGTTCGGCAGCACTGAGATCAGGCGCGTGGATTTCCAGACCTTCGGCAACGATTTCCGTAATCGACATGCGCGGGCTCAACGCCCCGAACGGGTCTTGAAAAACAATCTGCATATCGCGGCGCAGGGGCCTTGTGTCCTTCCAGGACTGGTCGTGGATACCCTTGCCCATGAAAACAATCGGGCCGTCGGAGGAGATCATGCGCAGCAGTGCCAGGCCCAACGTGGTTTTACCGGAACCTGATTCACCGACGACGCCGAGCGTCTGGCCTTCTCGCACGACCACATCAACTCCGTCGACAGCCTTGATATGATCAACCGTTTTGCGCAGCAATCCGCGTCTAATCGGAAACCAAACCTTCAAATTGTCGGCGGTCATCACCACCGGCGCACCAGGATCGGACACCGGCGGATCGCCCTTTGGTTCCGCTGCCAGCAAATGCTGCGTATAGGCATGTTGCGGATTGGTGAAAATATCTTCGGTCGGCCCATGTTCGACGATCTCGCCATCGGTCATCACGCAAACCCGGTCAGCCATCCGCCGAACGATGCCCAGGTCATGGGTAATGAACAACATGGCCATGCCGCGTTCCGCCTGCAGGTCCTTCAACAATTTAAGGATTTGAGCTTGGACGGTCACATCCAGCGCCGTCGTCGGCTCATCGGCGATCAACAGATCCGGTTCGTTGGCAAGCGCCATGGCGATCATCACTCGCTGGCGCTGGCCGCCGGAAAGTTGGTGAGGATAGGCGCCAAGACGGGAGCGCGGGTCATGTACGCCGACCTGGTCAAGCAGTTCCACGGTGCGCTCGCGGGCGGCATCGTCGGACATGCCCCGGTGAATAGACAAGATTTCTCCGATCTGCCGCTCAATATTATGCAGTGGGTTCAGCGACGTCATCGGTTCTTGAAAAATCATCGATATGGCATTGCCGCGCACGCGACGAAGATCGCTCTCGTCCTGGTCGAGGAGATCCTCACCGTTGAACAGGATCCGACCGCTTGGATGGCTCGCCGCCGGATAGGGCAACAGCTTCAAGACAGACAAGGCGGTGACCGATTTACCGGAACCGGATTCGCCGACCAGCGCCACCGTTTCGCCTGGCGCGATATCAAAGGAAATGTGCTTGACCGCTTCGGTGACGTTTTGGCCTTGGGCAAAATTCACCGATAGATCGTCGATCTCAAGCAGCTGGCCGTTTGTTTGGGTGTTTTCCGTCATCTCCACCTACTCAAATATCTTGCGCGGATCAAAGGCGTCGCGCACGGCTTCGCCGACGAAAATCAGCAGCGATAACATGATGGAAATGATGAAGAACCCGGTTAGCCCGAGCCAGGGCGCCTGGATGTTGTTTTTACCTTGTGACAGCAATTCGCCCAGCGATGGTGACCCGGCCGGCAGGCCGAAGCCGAGAAAATCGAGTGCCGTCAAAGTGGCAATGGAACCGTTCAGGATAAAGGGCAGGAACGTCAGCGTCGCGACCATGGCATTGGGCAACATGTGGCGGCGCATGATGGTGCCATTGGAAACACCAAGCGCCCGGGCGGCATTGATATATTCAAAATTGCGGGCTCTTAAGAACTCCGCGCGGACAACGCCGACCAGCGCCACCCAGGAAAACAGCAGCAATATTCCGAGCAATATCCAAAAACTGGGGGTCAGCACGCTGGCGATGATCAACAGCAAATAAAGCTGCGGTACCGAGGTCCAGATTTCGATAAACCGCTGGAAAATGAGATCGACCCAGCCACCATTATAGCCCTGGATGGCGCCGGCGGTGACCCCGACGACGGAGGAAATCAGCGTCAGCGTCAATCCGAACAACACCGAGATCCGAAAGCCGTAAATCATCCGGGCGACAACATCGCGGCCTTGATCATCGGTGCCCAGCCAGTTCCAGTTGCCCAAAGTGCAATTGTTGTCGTCGACGCCTTTGTCATAGGGCGCGCAGCGCTCCGCCTTGGTCATCATCCACGATGGCCGCGCCGGCGCCGGTTCCGGTAGCTGATTGTTTGTGGTGCGGTAGGAATAGCGGATCGGCGGCCACAAGATCCAGCCATTGGCCTCGATTTCGGCCTGGATGAAGGGGTCGCGATAATCGGTTACCGCCAGGAAACCTCCGAATTTCTCCTCCGGATAGTCGACAAACACCGGTGCAAGTATTTCGCTCTTGTAAGACACCAGGATCGGCCGGTCATTGACCAGGAATTCCGACAACAACGACAATAAGAACAACACCAGGAAAATCCACAAGGACCAAAAGCCCCGGCGGTTGGCGCGAAAGTTGCGCAACCGGCGCTGGTTCAGGGGCGACAATTTGATCCGCTGACGCGGCGGCTCGGGCATGTCGGAGGCTGTTGTCTCGCTCATCCTCAGACCTCCCGGCTTTCAAAATCGATGCGGGGATCGATCCAGGTATAGGTGAGGTCGGAAATCAAACCGACGACCAACCCGAGCAGGGAAAAGATGAAGGCAGTGGCAAAGACCACCGGATAGTCACGATTGAGAATTGATTCAAATCCCAATAGGCCCAGGCCGTCGAGAGAAAATATCGTCTCAATCAGCAGCGCACCGGCGAAGAAAGACGAAATAAACGCGCCGGGAAAGCCGGCGATGACGATGAGCATGGCATTGCGGAAAACGTGGCGATATTGCACCTGGCGCTCATTCAAGCCCTTAGCCCGCGCGGTGGTGACGTATTGCTTGCGGATCTCATCCAAGAACGAGTTCTTGGTCAGCAAGGTGGTGGTGGCAAAAGCCGCCAGCGCCATGGACAGGATCGGCAGCACCAAGTGCCAGAGGTAATCAACAACTTTGCCGAAAAACGACAGTTCTTCCCAGTTATCACTGGACAGCCCGCGTAACGGAAACCAGTCGAAAAATGAGCCGCCAGCGAATAAGACAATCAGCAAAATTGCGAACAAAAATCCGGGGATGGCATAACCGACAACGATGACGGCGGATGTCCAGACATCAAAACTGGAGCCGTCGCGCATGGCCTTGGAGACCCCCAGCGGGATTGAAATGCCGTAGGAAATCAGTGTCAGCCAAAGGCCCAGCGAGATCGATACCGGCATTTTCTCCTTGATGAGGTCAATAACCGAAGTATCGCGAAAATAGCTCTCGCCAAAATCAAACCGGGCGTAATTCCACAACATCAGGAAAAACCGTTCATGGGCCGGTTTATCGAAGCCGAATTGTTTTTCCAGTTGTTTGATGAATTCCGGATCAAGCCCCTGGGCGCCACGATACTTCGATGACACCGCGTCAGCGCCGGCGGCCTGGTTGCCTTGATCCATGCCGCCCAGATCGCTGGTGCCACCGGAAATTCGCGCCGTCGCCGACACGTCGGTACCGGTCAATTGCGCAATGACTTTTTCCACCGGTCCGCCCGGCGCGAACTGCGCCACCACGAACGTGACCAGCATGATGCCGAACAAGGTCGGGATCATCAGCAACAGCCGCCGCAGGATATAGGCACCCAAAGTGTTATTCCGCCTTCTTCAATTTATCCGCCTTGGCAGGATCAATCCACCAGGTGGAGGCAAATGGAAAGCCATAACGCGGCTTTTGTTCCGGCCAACCGAAATGGTCCCAGACCGCCACGGTGTGAATCGGTTTATACCAGTTCGATACCCAGTAGTGCCCAGCCCTTAACACCCGGTCAAGCGCCCGCGCGGCGACCGTCATGGCCTGCCGGCTTTCGGCATGAATAAGTTTTTCCATCAATGCGTCGACCACCGGGTCGGTGATACCTGCAAGGTTGTGATTGCCAGGTTGTTTGGCCGATTGCGAACCCCAGTATCGGCGGATGGCTTCGCTGGGTGTCGCCGATAATGCATAGCGCCGCCCGACCGTATCAAAATCATAGGTCTCCAGCCGGGATTGATATTGCGCCGGATCGACCAGACGATAGGTGCCGGTGATCCCCAGCAGTTTGAGGTTTTGGATATAGGGCTGAATGATCCGTTCAAACGACGGTGAATTTGTCAAAAACTCGATATCCAAGGGTACGCCGGCACTATCGACCAGCTTCGATCCCTGGCGCTTCCAACCGGCTTGTTGCAGCAATTTGGAGGCCCGGCGCAACAAGGCACGGTCACGGCCCGATCCGTCGGATTTCGGCGCCAACCACGGGGCATCAAACACCGCCGCCGGCAACCCGGCCCGGTGCGGTTCGAGCAGTGCCAATTCCTCCGGTGACGGTAGCCCGTCGGCCATCATTTGCGAATTTTGGAAAAACGAATGGGTGCGCTGATAGAGCCCATAAAACAGATTCTTGTTCGACCATTCGAAATCAAAGGCCAGGCCAATAGCTTCGCGGGTGCGCGGATCGGCGAATTTCTTTCGTCGGGTATTCAAGAACCAACCTTGCGCGCCAGCCGGCCGATCATCGGCAATTTCGACCTTCTTAACCCGGCCGTCGAGTATCGCCGGAAAGTTATATTCCGTTGCCCAAATCTTGGAGAAGAAATCCTCGCGGAAGGTCAACTTGCCTTTCTTAAAGGCTTCAAATGCCACGACCCGATCGCGGAAAAACTCTATCCGCAGCACGTCGAAATTATAAAAACCCCTATTGACCGGAAGATCGGCCGCCCACCAGTTTTTCACCCGTTCATATTCAATGTAGCGTCCGGTATCGAACTTGCCGACCTGCAATGGACCGCTGCCCAGCGGCGCCTCCATTGAGCTTTTCTCAAAATCGCGGCTGGCATACCATGCCTTCGACAGGATCGGCAGGCCGGCGACTACCATCGGCAGTTGGCGGCTCTGTTTGCCGGAAAACACCACATCGACACGATCCGCCGCGATCACTTTCACATCCACCATTTCGCGGATGGTCTGACTGATCTCCGGATGACCTTTGGCCTTCAAGGTCAACAGCGAAAACTGAACATCTTGGGCGGTCAGCGGCGAGCCGTCATGAAACCGTGCCCGTCGCCGCAATTTGAATGAATAGGTATTGCCGTCACCGGAGACCTCGACGGTTTCGGCGATCATGCCATACATGGCGTCGGCTTCATCAAGTGCCCGGACCATCAATGAGCCAAAGATTCCGTTCAGGCCCGGCGGTGCGGCACCCTTCAAAATCAACGTGTTGAGGGTGTTGAAGGTTTGCGGGTTTTGATTAAAGGCCCAAGTGGACGGCGTATAGACCATGCGGCCGCCCTTGGGGGCGTTCGGATTGACATAATTAAAATGCGAAAAATTCACCGGATATTTCAAGTCGCCGAACACCGACAGCCCATGGCGCGGGCCGGGCTTTGCCAGTGCTGACGCCGGCAATAGCGATGCAGCAGCCGCCGCCGCTGACAACTTCAAGACCGACCGGCGATCAAACTCGGCCGGCGTTGTCATTTGGCGGCTCCGGTTTTGGCCGCCTTGGCCTCGTCGTACCACCAGATCGTCGGGAAACCGATGGCATTGTTCGGCAGTTTCTCGGGATGGGAGAAGCGATCCCAGCGGGCAATCCTTGCCAACCTAAGCGTCCAGCCGGGGACGACGTAGTGGTTCCACAATAGCACCCGATCCAGCGCGCGTGTTGCGGCGATTAGTTCAACCCGGTCCTTGGCGAAAATCACACGGTTGATGAGCGTATCAATCGCCGGGTTTTTGATGCCGGCGTAGTTCTGCGACGCCGACCGGTCGGCGGCAGCGGAACCAAAATATTCCAGTTGCTCATTGCCCGGCGACATCGACTGTGCCCAACCACTGTAGATCACGTCAAAATCCCGTGCCCGAATGCGGTTGATGAATTGCGTGGTGTCGACGACCCGGATCTTGAAACTAATGCCCAGGCGCTTCAGTGCATTTTGATACCGCAAGCCGATTTTTTCAAATCCCGGATTGTTGGTTAAATACTCAATTTCAAATTGTTTGCCGGTCTTGGCGTTGACCAATCGATTGCCATCACGTTTCCAGCCGGCGGCCTGCAGCAACTGAAACGCCTGGCGCAAATTCGCCCGTGAGGCGGTGTTGTCGCCGGTTACCGGGTTGGTGTAGGGGGTTGTAAATACCTCGGCCGGAACCCCATCCTTGACGGTGTTCAAAATCTCCAATTCCAAACCTTGCGGCAGGCCTGTCGATTCCAGTTCGATGCCGTCGAAATAGCTATCGATACGATTATACTGACTAAAGAATAAAACCTTGTTGGCACCTTCGAAATCGAAAGCGTAGTTCAACGCCCGGCGCACCCTTGGATCGGCAAGTTTGTCGCGGCGCGTATTCAGTATAAAGCCGACCATCAAGCCGGAACTGCGGTAGGGTTCTTCATAGGTTTTAAGCAGAACCCGGTTGGATTTCACTGCCTTGAAGTCATAGCTCGTCGCCCAAACCCGCGCCGTGGATTCTTGGCGCCAATCATAGGCATCGGCCTTGAAGGCCTCGAACTCCACGGTGCTGTCGCGGTAGTACTCATAGCGGATTGTTTCGATGTTGTTGGACCCGATATTGACGTTGAGATCAGCGCCCCAATAGTCGGCAACGCGGGCATAGGTCAACGACCGCCCGGCAACGAATTTGGAAATCCGATAGGGCCCCGATCCGAGCGGCGGCTCCAACGTGCTTTTGCGAACGTCGCGTTTAACGCCATCCGCATTTGTCCCTTGCCACCAATGTTTGGGCAGGACGAGCAATTGGCCGACGATATGCGGCAGTTCCCGGTTACCTTTTTCCTTAAAAGTGAAGGTTATTTCACCTGGCCCGGTGATTTCCGCTTTTTCCACGTGGCGATAATAAAACCGCTGCTGCGGACTAATCTCGACCAATTGCTCGAACGACCAAACCACATCTTCTGGTGTGATCGGTTTGCCGTCATGCCATTTGGCTTTCGGGTTGAGCCGATAGGTCACCCAGGAATAGTCATCGGGATATTTCAGCGCTTCGGCGATTAGGCCGTATTCAGCGGAAACTTCATCCATGGAGGAGGTCATCAAACGCTCAAAGACCAATCCAAGTCCGGTGGCCGCCGAACCTTTTGGCAGGACCGGGTGAAAACTATCAAATGAGCCGGTATCGGATAGCCGCACCTGGCCGCCCTTTGGTGCAACTGGATTGACATAGTCGAACCGTTCAAAGCCGGCCGGATATTTCAGCTTACCCAGCAGCGACGTGCCATGACGCCACTGCGGTTCCTCGGCGAATGCGGCGAACGGCAGCAAACAGGCGGTATAGACGGCAATTCGAGAAATCAATCGCATGGGTCGGGGTCTGGCTCCGATAATCGGCGTCAAGGTCAATACCCACTATATTAGGTGGGAAGCAGGCGTAGTCACACACTTTCCGGTGATTGTGACGAAAATTTAATGACGCCGATAGGTTGACGAAAGGTTGGGATGGGAGAATGGGCGGGAATTGGGGCGCCTAAATGCTATTGCTGACGCCAATTGATCATCGTTTCAACAATTGACCGCAGGGTTTTCTGCAATGGTGCGGCGGCGGCGATGTCAAATCCAGCGCTGGCGGAATTCTCACCCATATAGGCATCCAGACCGATTTCCATCTGTAACCCATGGATGTTTTCATGCGGCCGGCCATAGGTACGGGTGATGTGACCGCCGACAAAACGGCCGTTGACGACGGACGTGAACGGTGCCTGATCCATGATCTGCGATATTTGGCCGGTCAGGCCGGCATCGGCGCTGGCGCCGTTTGCTGTTCCCAGATTGAGGTCCGGCAATTTTCCGTCAAACAAGCGCGGTACGGTGGAAGCGATGGAATGGGCGTCATAGAGCACCGCATGGCCGTGTTCGTCTCGTATTCGGGTCAGTTCCGCCTGTAATCCATCATGATAAGGCTGCCAATATGCCGCTCTTCGGCGTTCAACTTCCGCCTCGTCTGGTTCGCGTTCGGGCAGATAAATCGGCGTTCCATCAAACAAAGTGATCGGGCAAAGCCCGGTCGTCGCTTGTCCCGGATAAAGGCTCCCGCCATCTGGCGGACGGTTCAGGTCGATGACGAACCGGCTGAAATTGGCGACGATCATGCCGGCGCCGAGTTCCAGGGCGAAATTATAAAGCGCATCGATGAACCAGTCGGTGTCTGGAACCGTATGGGCTTCGGTTGTCATTGTGTCGGCAAGCTCAGGCGGCAAATAGGTGCCCGCATGGGGGACGCTGATGAGAACCGCCGTGGAGCCCTGCTTAAGATCGAAAACCGGTACCGGTGGTGGATTGCTGGTCATGGGATTTGCCGTCTTTCGCTCACGTTATGTCTGCCTCGGTGACAAGCCTATCCAGGGTTGACCGGAAGGTCTGCAAGATAGCGTCTTCATCGCGGTGCCTGCCGCTCTCAATGACGTGCTGCCCGCCCACATAAACATCGCGCACACAGGATCGGCCGCCGCTGAATATCCATGAATCAAGCGCGCCGTCGCCCTGCCGTCCGGCAAGTGCCGGATGATCGTCGTCCAAAACCACGATATCGGCGCGCCGACCCACTTCCAGAGCTCCTACCGGTTGACCAAGCGCTTGGGCGCCGCCGGCTAAAACTCGATCAAGCAGGGTGCGCCCGGTCGATTGGTCAGGGCCGCAGGCCAATATGTTGCGGCCGCCGTCGCGCAGCCGTTGGCTATATTCCAGTATCCGCAATTCATCGCTGGCATCGACCGTTATGTGGCTGTCGGAGCCGATGCTGATGGCACCGCCGGCGCCGATAAATCCCGGTGCCGGAAATATACCATCACCAAGATTGGCTTCCGTCGTCGGACAAAGGCCGGCAACCGCGCCGGAGGAGGCAAGGCCTTTGCTTTCGTTCGGTGAAATGTGCGTAGCATGGATGGCGCACCACCGATCGTTGACCACGATCTGGTCAAGCAACATTTCCACTGGCCGCTGGCCGTTTGTCGCCAGGCAGGCCTCGACCTCCAGAACCTGTTCGGCAATATGGATGTGGATCGGCGCAGCCGGATTAATGCGGTCAAGCTCGGTGATGACATCGGATAACAGCGGCACGGTTACGGCGCGCAGCGAATGCGGCGCCAGGCCGAAATTGGCGGCTGGCAGCTTTGCGGTTGCCGTTGCAACCTGATTGAGAATATCGGCCATGCCGTCGGCGTCATTGATAAACCGCGCCTGGCGTTCCAATGGCGGCGCACCGCCGAAATCAGAATAGGCATAAAGCACCGGCAACATGGTGATGGCGATGCCGGTGTCTTCAGCGGCGGCCAGGCAGCCCAGCGACATCTCTGCCCGGTGTCCGTATGCGACACCATTGGGCTGATGATGGAGATATTGAAATTCACCGACGGCGGTGTAGCCACCTTTCAACATTTCCACATAAAGCTGGGCGGCGATCGCCTTTAGATCCTGCGGTGTCATCCGGGCGGCAAATGCGTACATCGCTTCACGCCAGGTCCAGAAACTATCCGACCCCGGCCCGGCACGCTCCGCCAGGCCGGCCATCGCCCGCTGGTGGGCATGGGAATGAACATTCGGTAGGCCGGGAATGGCGAAGCCGGATATCGGCGCGCCGTCAGGCGCCGGTGTATCGGCTGTGACCGCGCCAACTAGTCCGTCGCCGTCAAAGGTGACCTCGACATTTTCCGCCCAGCCGGTGGGCAGTAATGCATTGGCAAAATGAAGCTTGCGATTTCCCATCATTGAATATTAGTATATACAACCATGTACAGCAAGACCGTTTTCCTGATCGATTGCAGCATCATGGAAGCCGGTCCCACCAACAAACGACATCGTGAGCATGCTCAATGGCCAAAAAAATCCCATCCCTATTGCTCAAGAATGGACAGCTTGCCACGCTTCAAGACGATGGCGAAGCCTTCGGGCTGATCCCCGACGGATCAATCATCGTCCGCGATGGCATCATCGAATGGGTTGGCGAGGAGAGCGATCGGCCGTCGATCTCCTCCGATATTGAAATCGACCTGGATGGCCGGTTGGTGACGCCGGGTTTGATCGATTGCCATACCCATCTGATTTTTGCCGGCGATCGATCCGATGAATTCGAGGCCCGGCTGAATGGCGTCTCTTATTCCGACATCGCCCAGGCCGGTGGCGGCATATTCTCAACGGTGCGGTCAACCCGGGCGGCAAGCGAGGACATGCTCGTTCAAACCGGAACGCAGCGATTGTTGAGATTGGCCTCGGAAGGCGTGACCACGGTGGAGGTCAAGTCGGGATATGGCCTAGATCTAGAAACCGAGTGCCGGATGCTGCGGGCCGCCCGTCGTGCCGGTGCGGCGACCCATCTGGATGTCCGCACAACCTATCTGGGCGCCCACATGGTGCCGCCGGAATATACCAACCGCCGGCAAGACTATGTCGGCTATATCTGCGATGAGGTGCTGCCGGCGGTCGTTGATCAGGACCTGGCGGACGCCGTTGACGGCTTTTGTGAGGGTATCGCGTTCACCACCGATGAGATGGACGCCATATTTGAAGCCGCGACCGAACTGAACCTTCCCGTCAAGCTCCATGCCGAACAATTGACCGACCAAGGCGGTGCAGAACTGGCCGCCAGCCACGGCGCGCTGTCGGTCGATCATCTGGAATATCTGACCGAGGATGGCGTCATCGCCATGGCCCGGGCGGGTTCCGTGGCAGTGCTGATACCCGGTGCGTTTTACTATCTGCGTGAGCACCAATTGCCGCCGGTGGAGCTCCTGCGCCGTTACAATGTGCCGATTGCCGTGGCCACCGATCTCAATCCCGGTTCATCGCCGGTGTTTTCGTTGCTGACCGCCATGAACATGGCGTGTGTGCAATTTAGTCTCACCGTGGAAGAGGTTTTGGCCGGCGTCACCTGTCATGCGGCATCCGCCCTGGGCTTGCCGGATCGCGGCGTGATCAAACCGGAAAATATCGCCGATCTAGCGATCTGGGATGTCGCACGGCCGGCGCAGTTGGTCTACCCGGTGGGGCTCAACCCCTGCTCAGGCGTTATCAAAGGTGGTGAAATCATTGCCGCGCCGGAAGGTCAGGTGCAGGGCGCGTGAACACAATTGAACATATGGCCGGCGGCGAACTTGTACCGCTCTATCAGCGGGTAAAAGACGAGATCATCGGCCAAATCAAATCCGGTTCCTGGCCGACCGGCCATCGTGTGCCGTCGGAAAACCAATTGGTGCGGCAGATGGGGATCAGCCGCATGACCATCAACCGGGCGCTGCGGGAATTGACACAGGACGGCTATCTGGCCCGCCTACAAGGCGTCGGCACGTTCGTACGCGAACGGCAGCGGCGCTCCAGCCTTGTTGAGCTGCGTGATATTGCCGATGAAATCGCCGAGCGTGGTCACAGCCATTCCACCGACATTGTCTCCTTGAGAAAAGCCATCGCCACCGATGTTTTGGCGGAACAATTTGAAACCGCCGCCGGCACCCGGTTGTTTCATGTTGTTCTGGTCCACTTTGAAAACAGCCGGCCGATGCAGGTCGAAGATCGCTATGTCAGCGCCACGGCGGCGCCAGATTTTATCAAACAAGATTTCAAGCTCACCACGCCGACGGCCTATCTGCTGTCTTTGATGCCGGCGGAAGAGCTGGAACATGTTGTCCGCGCCGTTCGGCCCAGCGATACCGTTCGCCGGCTGCTTAAATGCCGTGCCGATCAAGCCTGCCTGGAAGTGCGCCGGCGCAGCTGGTCGGCCGGGGACGTCATTACCACGGTGACCATGACCTATCCGGGCGATCACTACGCCCTGGGCGGTCGCCACCATACCGCGCCGGCCGCGCCGCGCGGCCCCAATGCCTGATGATGAAATATAATCTGATTGGATTGACCCGATGAGTGATCAAAACCCGCGTATCGACAACACCCGCCGCATTAAAGCGCCGACCGGGCCGGAACTGACCGCCAAGAGCTGGCTGACCGAAGCGCCGCTGCGCATGTTGATGAACAATCTCGACGCCGAGGTCGCCGAAAAACCCGAAGAGTTGGTGGTCTATGGCGGCATGGGCCGGGCAGCACGCAACTGGCAGGCGTTTGACCGCATCGTCGCCGGCCTGCGCGACCTGGAAGACGATGAAACCCTGCTGGTCCAATCAGGTAAGCCGGTCGGGGTGTTTCGTACCCACGCCGACGCCCCCCGGGTGCTGATCGCCAATTCCAACCTGGTGCCGGAATGGGCCAATTGGGATCACTTCAATGAGCTCGATCGCCAGGGCCTGATGATGTACGGCCAGATGACGGCAGGCTCGTGGATCTATATCGGCAGCCAGGGCATTGTTCAGGGCACCTATGAGACGTTTGCTGAAGTCGGGCGGCAGCATTTTGGCGGAAGCTTAGCCGGCAAATGGATTCTTACCGCCGGCCTTGGCGGCATGGGCGGGGCGCAGCCTTTGGCCGCCACCATGGCCGGCGCTTCAATGATCGCTATAGAATGTCAGCCAAGCCGCATCGAGATGCGTCTACGCACCGGCTATCTCGATGCCAGTGCCAATACCATGGACGAAGCGCTGGAAATCGTCAGCCGTGCCAAGGACGAAGGCCGGCCCGTGTCCGTCGGGCTGTTGGGCAACGCCGCCGAAATCGTGCCAGACATGGTGGCCCGCGGCATCCGGCCTGATGTGCTCACCGACCAGACCTCTGCGCACGATCCATCCAACGGCTATCTGCCTGCCGGCTGGACACTTGCTGAATGGGAGGACCGCCGGGAGCGCGATCCGAAAGGCGTCGCCGAGGCCGCCAAGGCCTCCATGGTCGATCATGTGAAAGCCATGGTGCAAATGTTCCGCGACGGGGTGCCGACGCTGGATTATGGCAACAACATTCGCCAGATGGCCCATGACATGGGTCTGGAGGATGCCTTCGCCTTTCCAGGCTTTGTTCCGGCCTATATCAGGCCGTTGTTTTGCCGTGGCATCGGGCCGTTCCGCTGGGCAGCACTTTCAGGCGATCCGGAAGACATTTACCGCACCGATGCGAAGGTCAAGGAACTGATCCCCGACGATCCGCACCTGCACAATTGGCTCGACATGGCCCGTGAGCGCATCCATTTCCAAGGACTGCCGTCGCGCATCTGCTGGGTCGGCCTGGGCCAACGCGATATGCTCGGTCGCGCCTTCAATGAAATGGTCCGCACCGGTGAACTCAAAGCGCCGGTCGTCATTGGCCGCGATCATCTGGATTCTGGTTCTGTCGCCAGTCCGAATCGCGAAACAGAATCCATGAAAGACGGCTCCGACGCCGTATCGGACTGGCCGCTGCTCAATGCGTTGCTGAATACCGCATCAGGCGCCACCTGGGTGTCGTTGCATCACGGCGGTGGCGTCGGCATGGGCTATTCCCAGCACGCCGGCATGGTGATCGTCGCCGACGGCACGGAGGCTGCCGACAAACGCCTGGCACGGGTGTTGTGGAACGACCCGGCCACCGGCGTCATGCGCCACGCCGATGCCGGCTACGACGACGCGGTTGCCTGTGCGAGAGAGCATGGCCTGAAGCTGCCAAGCCTGGAAGATTAGGGTAGGGTAGTAGCGGGGGGCTGGTGTTGCTCTCCCGCTCACAACCACCTCCGTCATTCCCGCCTGCGCGGGAATCCAGGGCGGGACATGGTGCGCTGAACAACTCTGCCCTACCATTTTATCTGCGCAGCGGCAGTGAAAACCAATAGGTTGAATCCCAACCATCGGCCATTCTGCTGCCGAATAAATCAAGGGGGATAACCATGATCCTGGTCCATCATCTGCGCATCGGCCGGCCGCTATTTACCGTCTGGCTGTTGGAAGAACTTGGTCTTGAATATGATCTGAAAGTCTACCATCGCAATCCGAACACCATGCGCGCCCAGGCCGATCTGAAGGAGGCCCACCCCCTCGGCAAGTCGCCAGTGATTGAGGACGGCGACATCAAGTTGGCCGAATCTGGCGCCATCGCGTCTTACCTGATCGATACCTACGACAAAGCCGGCAAATTCGCCCCGCCGACATCAGAACGTGCCGCTCGCGCCAACTATACCCAATGGCTGCACTACCCAGAGGGCTCCGCCTTCGCGCCGCTGATCATGAAATTGCTGCTCAAAGCCGAAAAAGAACCGAAGCCGCCTGTCGTCGATGGCTTCGCCACCAGCGAAGTGGCCCTGCATCTGGGTTACATCCAGGACCAGCTCGGCGATAAACCGTTCATCCTCGGCGACAACATCCAAGGCCCCGATTTCGGCTTAACCTACGTGGTAGAGTTGGCGCAGCGGTTGGGGGAGTTGGCGCCATATCCGAAGTTGGAGGCGTATCTGGCCCGCAACAAACATCGCCCGGCGTTTTTACGGGCGGTGGAACGGGCGGTGGAGTGAGGCGATAGAAAATCAGGCAGTGTGGCGGTAGTTTGGAAACCGCCTTTTTCGGAAATCAACCCACCTCAACAACCAACTTTCCGATAAAGTTTTTCTTTTTGAAATCCCCTTGCGCCCGACCAAGGTCAGCCAATGGGTACTTGTTGGCCAACAAAGGTTTGATTGCACCGGTGACAGCGAAGTTGCGGACTGCCCTGAAGTCACGTCTGGTGCCTTGCGTGGCGCCGTAGATTTCGAGGTTCTTCAAATAGACACGGCGCATGTCGATCTGGACGATCGGGCCACCCATTGCTCCACAAGTTGCATACCGCCCCTGCGGGCGAAGGATTTCAATGAGGTTTGGCAGCATCGGTCCAGAGACCGTATCGATGATTACATCAATCGATTGTCCCACAACCATGTTTGCGACAGCGTCGATGAGGTCTCCCTGATCGCGCGCGACAGCATTTTCCGCGCCAATATCCCTTACAGCCGCTTCCTTTCCGGGCCCAACCACCGCATAAGGAATTGCGCCACGGGCACGACACAGTTGAATTACGCCTGAACCGACACCTCCAGATGCCCCGGTGACAAGGACGCGGTCACCCTTGGAGACACGCGTACGCCTAAGCATGTGCTCGCCAGTGACATAGGCGCAACAAAAGGTGGCGATCTCGGCATCGGAAAGACTGGTGTCAACGCAATGTGCGTTGTCGGCTGGTACAGCGACATATTCGGCAAAACCACCGGGCCGACCTGAACCGAGATAGTCATGGCTGGGAACATCGTCGCCATCGGCGGCGTATATTCCAAAGTCGACCATAACGCGCTCACCGATACGAGATGCATCGACGTCACCACCCGTTGCGGCGATTACGCCGGCAATGTCGGCACCTTGTATCAATGGAAATTGTAACGGGCTATCTCCGAAGGATGCCACCTCATCAGGGTTGTCTGAGGAGCCATAGGCCCCCTCGCGAACCCAAATATCGGTATTGTTGATGCCGCATGCACCGACTTTAATGAGCACTTCATCAGCACCAATATTTGGAACTGGATAGGCATTGTCGTATTGCAGTTTCTCAGGCCCGCCATGCCCAGTCAAAATCATGGCCTTCATTGTCCTAGGTACCGCCATTGCCCATCCCCCTGATATTGCCCTGTGGGTACGATGCTATTGGCATTCCCGATTGTGAGCAATATTGAGGGCGCATAATGATCGCAGAGAATCACAAGCCGTTTGAATTCAGGCGGCTTCGACCCGCCGACCGAAGACATCAGCCATTTCTCCACCTGCTACCGACACCACTCCACAACTACCCCATCTTGACTTCCCCGCAAAAATTTTATCAAATGATCAAAATAATTGAATCCAACCAAATCAAATGTTGGAATCCGGTCGTTTGAATGCGCCGGGATTGGGAGAACACACCATGGCGGAGGGACATGCCCCTGATATTGCCACCGGCCGGCTGAGCGCTGACGATTACGCGGCGAATTTTGCTGATCTGCATCCGTTGCTGACACCGCATCAGGCCAAGGTCGAGGCCGATCGCTGTTATTTCTGCCATGACGCGCCATGCATGGAGGCCTGTCCGACCGACATCGATATCCCGATGTTTATCCGCAAAATTCATTCCGGCGACACCAAGGGCGCGGCGGAGACGATTTTTTTTCAGAATATTTTGGGTGGCATGTGCGCCCGGGTCTGTCCGACCGAAACCCTGTGCGAAGAAGTCTGCGTGCGCAACGACTGTGAGGAAAAGCCAGTCACCATCGGCATGCTCCAGCGCTTCGCCACTGATCATTATCTCACTCTTGACGCTAAGCCGGCTAAGCGTGCCCCCTCCACGGGCAAAAAAGTCGCCATAGTCGGCGCCGGGCCGGCGGGATTGTCCTGTGCCCATGGGCTGGCAATCGCCGGTCACGAGGTGACGATTTATGACGCCCGGGAAAAGCTCGGTGGTTTGAGCGAATATGGCATCGCCGCCTACAAGACCACCGACAATTTCGCCCAACGCGAGGTCGATTTCATCCTCTCCATGGGCGGCATCACCATTCAATCGCGCAAGGCGCTCGGCACCGATATTCAACTGGCCGATCTGCGCGCTGACCATGATGCGGTGTTTGTCGGTGTCGGACAGGCCGGCGTGAATGGCCTCGGCCTTGATGGCGAGAACGCCGACGGCATGGTCGACGCGGTCGACTATATCGCCGACCTGCGCCAAGCCGATGATCTGTCGTCTTTGCCGGTCGGTGCCAATGTCATCGTCATCGGCGGCGGCATGACGGCGGTTGACGCGGCAGTGCAGTCGCGGCGGCTTGGGGCGGAAGACGTCACCATGGTTTACCGCCGCGGTCCCGACCAAATGGGTGCCAGTGCCTTTGAACGGGAGCTGGCGCAAACCAACGGCGTGCGCATCCGCTACTGGGCCAAACCCACCGGCGTCACCACCTCCGGTTCAGCTGTCCGGGCATTGACTTTCGAGGGCACCGCCCTTGATGGCGATGGCCGTTTGCAGGGCACCGGCGAAACCTTCGATCTGCCCGCCGACATGGTGTTCAAGGCGATCGGGCAATCGTTCCTCGCCGATGTTTTGGGTGACGGTGGGCCGGCGCTTGAGCATGGTCGCATCAAGGTCGATGACACCCGCAAAACCGACCTCGATAACGTCTGGGCCGGCGGTGACTGCGTCGCCGGCGGCGAGGACCTGACCGTGGTGTCCGTTCAAGACGGCAAGCTCGCCGCCGCATCCATCAACGATTATTTGGCTTAGGCGGCATTGATGACGTATCGCCCACCTGAAGCCGAAACCATAGAGTGGTTGCCGTGCCTGGAAAAACTGAAAGCCAGTCCTAGTTCCAGTCTCAACCACACGGTTGTTCGTCATCACCCGGTTTATCCGGGTGATCCATTGGCCTTTCCGGCGAGTGGATGGCCGACATCTGTTCCGGCGCATTTGCGACTTGCTGAACCGCCAATGGATTGCCCGAATAAATCGGGCAATGACGTCGGAGAGGTGAGTAAGGAGTTCGGTGTGGAAGAGCCTGAAGCCAGCCCGCTCCCCCGTCCCAACCACCCTGAGGGTACCATCTATGGGTGGTTGGGACGGGGGAGCGGGCTGGCTTCAGGCCCAATTCCAAAAGTTACAAAATCTCACCAGGAGACATTCCATGGCTGATTTGACAAATAATTTCGTCGGTATCAAGTCCCCGAACCCGTTCTGGCTAGCCTCCGCGCCGCCGACCGACAAGGAATATAACGTCGTGCGCGCTTTCAAGGCCGGCTGGGGTGGTGTGGTCTGGAAAACGCTGGGCGAAGCCGGGCCGCCGATCGTCAATGTCAATGGCCCGCGCTACGGCGCCATTCATGCTGGCGACCGCCGGGTCGTCGGCCTCAACAACATTGAGCTGATCACCGACCGGCCGTTGGAAGTAAACCTGCGCGAGATCAAGCAGGTCAAACGCGATTGGCCGGACCGCGCCGTTGTCGTCTCGCTAATGGTACCCTGCGAGGAGGAGCCCTGGCGCAAGATCCTCAAGGAAGTCGAAGACACCGAAGCCGATGGCGTGGAGCTCAATTTCGGTTGCCCGCACGGCATGTCGGAGCGCGGCATGGGCGCCGCCGTCGGCCAAGTGCCGGAATATGTCGAAATGGTCGCCCGTTGGTGTAAGAAACACACCAACATGCCGGTGATCGTCAAGCTGACACCGAATGTCGGCGACATCCGCCAGCCGGCCCGCGCCGCCCATAGTGGCGGTGCCGATGCGGTGTCGCTAATAAATACGATCAATTCCATTATCGGCGTCGATATCGACCAAATGGCGCCGATGCCGACCACCGACGGCAAGGGCACCCATGGTGGATATTGCGGCGAAGCGGTCAAGCCGATCGCTCTGAACATGACCGCCGAAATCGCCCGCGATCAGCAAACCGCCGATCTGCCGATCTCCTCTATCGGCGGCATTACCACCTGGCGTGACGCGGCGGAGTTCATGGCGCTGGGCGCCGGCAACGTCCAGGTCTGCACCGCCGCCATGGTCTACGGCTTTAAGATAGTCGAAGAAATGATTTCAGGCCTCGGCAATTGGATGGATGAGAAAGGCTACGCGACGCTCGACGACTTCCGTGGTATGGCCGTGCCGAACGTCACCGACTGGCAATATTTGAACCTCAATTATGTGGTCAAGGCCAAGATCAACCAAGATTCCTGCATCCAATGCGGCCGTTGCCACATTGCCTGCGAGGACACCTCCCACCAGGCCATTACCCAGCGCACCAACGGCGTGCGCCGCTACGAGGTGATCGACGAGGAATGCGTTGGCTGTAACCTGTGCGTCAATGTCTGCCCGGTGGAGGGCTGCATCACCATGGAACAGATGACGGAAGGGTCCGACCCGCGCACCAATTCGCCGATCAACCCCGATTACGCCAACTGGACCACCCATCCGAATAATCCGATGTCGGCGGAGGGGTAATATTTCGTCTCCGCCGGGCCAAAATCTTAGCCACGACGCTCGAAATCTGAGGAGTAATTGGTGCCGTTGATAACAGAGGATTCATAATGCGGTTGACGATTTGAATTCTGACGCGACAGGACCAAATATTACCCACACCGTTATTGCGGGCTATGCGGCGGATTCGGCTGAGCTTATTGCCCGATATGAAGCGATTTGCCAGGCGGAACTATTCGAACCGGTCAGCCGATTTTTACCCACCGGATCAGCCCGGATCATTGATATCGGAGCTGGCACTGGCGCCACTGCAAAATGGTTTGCCGATATGGGCAACGAGGTTCTTGCCGTGGAGCCGGTCGCCGAATTCCGCCAATTTGGGCAGGCGCGATCCGACGCCGCCCAAATTAATTGGGTTGACGATACACTTCCTGTGCTCAGGCATGTCGCCGACCAACGGGAAGCATATGATCTCGCCCTGATAATTGGTGTTTGGCAGCACTTGGATACTGATCAACGCCGACAAGCATTTCCGGCAATCCGCGCCCTAATTCGTCCCGGCGGTCGACTGTTAATGTCCTTACGCCACGGTCCAGGGGTGCCTACCCGCCCATGTCGGAACATTAAGCCGGCGGAAGAGATTGCTTTGGCAAGGGGCGCCGGATTCGAAGCCATCTTTTGGCAATCGGCGGATTCGATCCAAACCGCCAATCTGAGAACCGGAGTCACTTGGACGTGGTTGGTGTTTAATGCGATTTAGCAAATTGGCCAGATGTCAATCTGTGGCGGCGGGCTGCCGAGAGGCTTTATACGCCCAAAACAGCCTCCAGTTTTAGCCGCTGTCCTGCGTTACGGCCCGCCAGATTCCCAGGCAGGCGAAGGCCTCGGTCGTATGGGAGATAATTGCCTGGTGCAAAACATCTGTAAAAAATGAGCGCTGTCGATTGATACCTTTTCCAAAAACCGCGCCGGCCTATAGACGGTTGCCGGTGTTGGAAATACCTTGACCGATGACCCTGGATCATTCGCCACCTGTCCTTTGGAGATGCGGAATATGTTAATTTCAGCTGCTCGCTTAACCGCACTCGTTGCAGCCATCCTACGGCAAGCCGGCGGCGGCGAAGAGGCCAGCCGCTTGGTTTCGGAGCATCTGGTGGAGGCCAACCTTGTTGGCCACGACAGTCACGGTGTCGGGGCGGTACCGGCCTATCTCGACGGGATCCAAGCCGGGCATTTGCGCGCCGATGCCAGCGCCGAAGTCGTCCAGGATAAGGGTGTCTTCCTATTGGTCGACGGCCATCAAGGTTTTGGTCAAGTGGTCGCCCGGCAGGCCATGGAAATGGCGATAGCGCGGGCGGGAGAACAACATATCGCTGTATTGTCGCTGCGGAACAGTTTCCACATCGGCCGGGTCGGCGCCTGGGCGGAAATGGCAGCGGAGGCCGGTTTTATTTCCATCCACTACGTCAATGTTTTGACGCCGAATGCCCGGGTGGCGCCGTTTGGCGGCAAGGACGGACGGTTCGCCACCAACCCTTACGTGACCGCGATACCCGCCACCGATCGCCATCCGATGTTCCTGCTTGATATGGCAACCAGCACGATCGCTCAGGGCAAGGTGCGCGTCGCCCATATGCGCGGTACCGAAGTGCCCGACAATAGCTTGCTCGACGCTGAGGGAAACCCAACAAATGACCCGGCGGTGATGTTCAACGAACCGAAGGGCGCGCTGCGCACCATGGGCCTCCACAAGGGCTACGGCCTGGCGCTCATTGGCGATATATTGGCCGGGGCTTTCAGTGGCGGCGGCGCCTATCTGCCGGATCGGGTGGTGACATCCAAGGTCATCAATAACATGTTGGCGATCCTGATTGATCCGAATGTTTTCGGTGGTGCGGAGGCGTTTTTCGGCGATATGGATGACTACACCGATTGGGTGAAATCCTCGCCGCCTTCGCCGGATGTTGAAAGCGTGTTGTTTCCCGGCGACCCGGAACGCGCCGCTCGCGCTGAACGGCTGGAAAACGGCATCCCAATTGATGACGGAACGTGGATACGGTTGATGGAATCGGCGGTGTCGGTCGGACTATCCGCCGAAGAAATTAGCCAGATGACCGACAACTAGGTCGACCGATTTCTCTGCCTAGGTTTTTTGGCCGAGGAAATTTCCAAGGCGTCTGAAAACCTAATCTCGCTGATTGATCCGCTCCATGATCTCCGATAGCCGCGACCATCCTTGCAGCGTCGTCGGCAGGATCAATGCTGAATCGGCGAATTCCCACGAATAGCTGACAATCGCGAAGATGGTTCCGACGGTGGTGACGACGTTGCCGGCGGCGAACCATAAATTGAAGATTATGAAACCGAGCAGAATGGTGAAGATAGCGCCGTAGACACCGGCCTCGGTATCAGAAATGCGAACCTCGAACTGGCGCAATTTAGTTAGATGGGCAAGCACGCCGCCTGACGACTTGGCTTCCAGGACACCGACCTGTTGTTCGGTCTGGTGGTTGAGGTCGGCATTAAGCCGGAAAAAGCGCCGGTGAAACAGGCCGTAAAGCACGATAATGACCACGCCTGCACCCAGAGCGGCATAAGAAAGCGTTGGGTGAAACGAATATAGAATGATCACCGATATCACCAATTGGACGGCGGAGTTCATCAGCGCCGGGACCTGTTCTTCCAGGAAGTCAACGAGCTCCCGTCCCATGTCGAGCCGAGCATTTGTTGTTGAGACCGGGCTGTCGCCGGATCGTTCAACCAACTCGCCACCCAGCGACACCCGGATCGTCCCGTAGACGCGGGTGTCGTAGACCCGGCGGATGACGCTGATCAATATCAGGGCCGCTAGAACAACAGCCAGGTTAAGCAACGCGGCGGGATCGTTGTTGAGTAGGCCGTCAATGGCCATGCCGATAAGCAATGGCACCAGCGCCATCAAAACGGTTTCGCACAACGTCAATGCCCAGGTTAATCCGATCTTGGGGAAAAATTTTCTAAGCAGCGTTCCTACGGTAAGCAATTCGTCGGTCAGCATCGGTTAGCATCCATTCCGTTGGATCGTCATGATTTCGGCTCCCATCCAGGCCGGCCAAACAGCCGCATCCAGATTTCAGACAGGCTTCTGGCCTTTGTCAGATCCCGCCAAAGTTGGGGCAATTCTGAAAACCACACATAGATCGGATTTGGGCTGTCGAAATCGCGCTTCAGACCGTAGCGCGGGGTTTCTTCTTCCACTTGAAAGCTTCCGAACATCCGGTCCCAGATGATGAGAATGCCGGCATAATTCTTGTCCAGGTACTTCTGGTCGGATCCGTGGTGCACGCGGTGATGGGACGGCGTGTTGAAGAGACTTTCGATCGGTCCCAATTTGCCGATTGTTTCGGTATGGATCCAAGTTTGGTAGGCAAGGACGGTCAACGATCCGAAAAACACCAGATCAGGTGAAAAACCGATCAGGACCATCGGCAGATGAGCGATAAAAGCCCACACGCTTTCAAGCGGGCCGAACCTGATCGAGGTGACAATGTTGAAATCGCGCGATGAATGATGGACGGCATGCTGGGTCCACAATAGGCGGACTTCGTGAGCAATGCGGTGTTCCCAGTAATAGGTAAAATCCGCCACCAGCAGCGCCAGTGCCACAATCCACCAAGTCGTTGGGATGGACCATGAAACGAACGTGTCGGCAAAGATGTAATAAAGGCCATAGACGCCGGTCATCAGGAAGATCTCAACGGCTAGATAGGGGATCTGGGTAGAGGCGCTGGCGATCATTTCCAGAATATTGCGCTGGCGCCAGGACCCTTTAAACCAGGCTTTGCCGATTTCGATGGCGAAGATGACAGCGCCGATGATGAAAAAGGCGTCGTCGATTTGCGTGCCAAGGCGTTCGATCAATTCAGGACTTATCAATGTTTCCTCCCAGTCCAACCGTCAATGTGCGCCAGGCCAGATCCGCCGCTTGCGCCGATGTGAGGTCGCCGTCACGCACAGATGTCCACGCCCCGTAGATGAGATTTTCATAGGTTTCAGCGATCCATTTCGTCGGAACGTCTGGTGCAAATGCTCCCTCGTGGCGGGCCGCTTCAATTTCGTGATAAAGCTCCGCCATATCGGCTTTGTAAGCGGCGGCGACGCCGGGATCGCTGTCAACCGGTTCATGCGCCAGGAACCATTGTCTGTTGGCCAGCGGGATAACGGCGCCGAGAGTAAGCCGGAGACCCTCGGTATGGCTGGCGGCGCCGACCACAGCCTCCTCCACCGCCGTGTTCAACTCCTCCGTGGCCGCATGCGCCAGGGCGACCATGAGTGTTTCCCTGGATTTGAAATGACGATGAAGCGTGGCCCGTCCGACGCCGGCATGCTTGGCGACATCGCCTAGGGTGGCGGCGGGTTTCTGGCTAAACAGCTGGAACGCGGCTTCTAAGATAGCTTCACGGCTTGATGGTCGAATTTTGTTCATGAGACACATATGTCTCATTTGATACAAATTGCAATAGACACCGCACGCTTATCTGGAAAAAGATTTGGACTTCCATCTTGAGGGCCAAACAATCAGATACCGCCGGCGCGGCTCATCCCCTAGGCAGCAACCCCCTTAGCGTTAGGGTGTCCAACACCCGCTCCTCCTCGTCAAACACCGCCGTTTCATCGGCTCCATTCCCCAACACCGCCTCGATCTGTACGGCGAAATCAGCATAGTGCTGGGTCATCGCCCAGATCATGAAAATCAAATGGCGCGGGTCGACCGGCGCCAGTTGGCCGCTGTCAATCCAGCCCTGGATGACGGCGGCTTTTTCGTTGACCAGATCCCGCAGGCTGGTGCGCAGGATTTCTCCCAGCATCGGCGCGCCCTGGATGATCTCCGTGGCGAGTACAAATCGCCGAACTCAGTTGCTATCGGCCTCTCCATCTAACCCCATAAGTGCGAACGACTAAAAAGGATGACCGTGAGCGGTGATCATAGAGATCGCCCCGGTATCATGGAGCGCATCATAAATCGGCCGAACACGCTCATACTCAAGGTTATTCGAATTAATCTCATGATTGACAGAACTATTCAAAAACGGATGAGTGAAGCCGATACCGCAGTTTTTCTGGTTTAGCTCTGGGTTTTGAACTAGAAATTCAAATTCCTTTTTTCGATCGCGATAGAAGTTTAAGGCTGTCAGCATCCATGCCCTCGAATGTCCTTCGGGAAACAAAAATGCATCGGATCCGTTCGGTGCCAGCACGACAACGGATCCGCAAAAATTTTCAAAACAAGAAAAAATGTTCCCGCATCAGAGGCCTTATCGTCAGTGTGATCATGGTTACCCGGAATTGGAAGAATGTTTTTTTAATATGCACCCCATGTTCGTTAGACTACCTCGATGTATTCGGCATAGGTTTTGCTCTGCCCGGCATTGTAAACAAGATCGCCCAATGTGATGATTTTTATTGGAGTCGCCTGGGCCTCGGCAGCGTCGATCTCGCGACTAACTAGATCGGCTAATTATTCATATCGGGAACACGAAGAGGAGCAAATTGAGATATCTCAGGCCAACAACATTCCAATCGGATCATTTCCATCAGCTGCAGAGGGCAATGAATAATGCAACAGTACAATGATCGAGTTCGATAACCATTTAAACATAGAATGGTGTCGTTTCTGGTTTATGAATTACTATCACCAGAGTATTGTTTCAATGATTCGAAAACAGGCAAATAAGACTATATAATTCTGATAATTCCTGCGACGTTTACTATTTTACGCTTGCCATGATATGTTCGGTTTCCCTTGTTGCCTTCGCTTGAGATAAATATTTCGCTGTTGATTTCATAACTACTTACAACACCGATATGATCGAGTTGAGAGTCGCCATCAAACCATTCAAACACTACTATATCCCCGCGAATTGGATTAGTTGATCCTGGGTCAAACCAAAAATTTTCCTTTTTGGCCCAATACTTCCAAGCTTCAACCAGCGCCATAGTAGCATAGAATCCGTCCGGTTGGTTGGGAATACTTATCCCAGCCTCTCGACAACACCATGTAACGAATGCGGCGCACCAATTAAAGAATACAGGATCGTTACCGATATGGTCGATATCCTGCATGGGTTTTCTGAGCGGCTCGAGATACTTCTCAGCCTCGCTGTCGGCGCCTGTCCACTTCAACCTCAACTCGCCTTCCCTCTGGGCGATGTCAGCTAGCAACCCACGGTCATTCGATTCGGGCACCTCGATTGAAGTGGCCCCACCCAGGGCACCCCATGTTTCCGGTCCGACTACGCCATCGATTGAAATTGCCGACTGTGCTTGGAATAGACGGACGGCAGATTGGGTTTCCACGTGGAATTCTCCAGAGATACTTCCAGTATAAATCGCGCGCACAAAAAGTGCCTTTTGCAGTGCTTCGACATCGTCGCCAATTGATCCGAGCCTTAGGTATCTTTTTAGGGTGGGTAACCCGGCGCCGACAAGAAGATTAACATTATCCGCGCCTGGAATAACTTCCGGAACAATTTCGATGGTAGGATCAGAGTAATCTAAGTTCCAGGCCTCACCGCGTTCTCCTCGCTTTGGGGCTCGCCAGATTGATGATCCAGGGTGACTCTGCAGGTAAAACTGCAGCTCATCCGCAGGCGACGGATTATGGCTATCTGATTCCGACCCCCATATTGGGTAAATCGGCTTATTCAGGCCCATGGTTTCATGTGCTTTGAGGCAAGCAGTGACCTCCTCTGCGTTGTTGTTTTTGAAGGTGAATTTCTCATAATAAATTTGCGGCATGGCAAAGTCGCAGTATTTATCAAGTATTTTCCAAGGCACCTTTGGGTGGAATTCTGGATGGCCAAAGGACGTATACCCTAGGTTGCCGTCGAATTTGTCCCGAATCGACTTTAGAAATTTCCTGACGTGAGTGTGCGTCAACGAGTTTTCGACTGCCGATTCCATGTCCGCGACATAGCCCAGAATTCCGCAATCCAACGCATAGTCAATTGCCTCGACTTCGTCACTAAAGTCGCTATAGCCATAGTGGAAACCCCAGCCGTATACCTCAATATCATTTTCATGGAATTTCTTTATTATCGCTTTGGTGCACTGAAAATCCCAGAATACGTTATCTGAAGCTGCGTCAAGTACCTTGAGGTATACACGCTTTACGTTGCATTTTTTCAATTTACTTATGTAGTCAGTGCGAATATCAGATAGCCGCCAAATCCAAAGACCGCGATTGCCCATAGCCCATCAACCTCTCACAATAGGAGAAAAAATCAATTGGAGATTGATTATATATCACAAATTCAACTAATTCAATCTGATCTAGGCTCTAACACACACGCGCCGCCATTACTGCTGAAACATCATCATTTCCAGCGGCACCGCAAACGGATAAGTTCTCAAACGCCGCGCATGTATAGATTAGCCGTCTAACCACCCAATCAAATCCTGGGCAGTAACCCCCTTAGCGTCAGCGCGTCCAACACCCGTTCCGCCTCGTCAAACACCGCCGTTTCATCGGCTCCATTCCCCAACACCGCCTCGATCTGTACGGCGAAATCAGCATAGTGCTGGGTCATCGCCCAGATCATGAAAATCAAATGGCGAGGGTCGACCGGCGCCAGTTGGCCGCTGTCGATCCAACCCTGGATGACGGTGGCTTTTTCGTTGACCAAGTCTCTCAGGCTGGTGCGCAGGATTTCGCCCAGCATCGGCGCACCCTGAATGATCTCCGTGGCGAACAATCGCGATTCCACCGGATTGCTGCGCGACATGGCGAGTTTGCGGTGGATGTACGCGCGGATTTCCGATTTCGGATCGCCGTTGCCATCCAATTCATGCAGCGGCTGCAGCCAGTTCTCCAACGTGCGCGACAACACGGCGCGGTACAGCGCATCCTTGTTGCGAAAATAGTAGAGCAGATTCGGTTTTGACATGCCGGCCTGGCCGGCGATTTGGTCGACCGTGGCGCCGCGAAAGCCGTGATCAGCAAAAACCGAAACCGCCGCGTCGAGAATGCGTTCTTCGTTCTTGATCTGGATGCGGGTACGCTTGCGCGATTTGCCGGCCCGGGCGGATTGATCGTTCATTCCGCCGGCGCTCCGATCTGCCGCAAGGCATCGGGCATGGCCACCGGTTCCGGGGCGCCGACGGCGCCAATACCGCGCAGGATGAGACCGATGACAAACCTGGTGAACTCCTCAAACTGATCTTCCGACAATTCACGTCCGTTATTTAAGGCAGCGATCTGCCGGGCAAAGTCAGCATAATGCTGGGTGGTCGCCCAGATCATGTAGAGGAGCCCGCGGGCATTGACCGGCGCGATCAGACCCTTGTCGACCCACTTGTCGATGCGCGCCACCCGGGTTTCCGTCCAATCCTTCAATGTCGTCTCCAAGGCGTCATAGACGACCGGTGCGCCGGAGATGATTTCGCTGGCCCAAATGCGTGAACCCAGGGGCCGGGTGCGCGATAAATGCATCTTGGCGCGGATATATTCAGATAGCGCCGGCACCGGGTCTTCCTGGCGGTCAAACGAGGCGGCGGCCTCCATCCACAAATTGAAAATATCATCGATGACCCGGCGGTAGAGGTCTTCCTTGGTGGGGAAGTAATAATGCAGATTGGCCTTGGGAATCCCGGCTATTTCAGCGATCTGGCCGGTCGAGGCGCCTTTGAAGCCGTGATTGGCGAATACTTCTTCGGCCGCACGCAGGATCGCGGTCTCATTATCGGCCCGGATCTGTGCTTTTGATCGTCGTGCGGCGCGTGGCATTTGGTTCTCCCGATATGCATTCTTCGTCGCGCAGGATCGTTGTTGTCAAGTTCGCGGCGAAACTATTACGCGATGACAAGACCCCGAGGCGAACCAAGATCGGCCTCCCAACCGCCCTGAAAGCCAGGCTTATGAGGCCAGAACAATAACCTTGACCAGTTGGTAAATATCCGTCTTAATACACCTTGACCAAACGGTCAAAGGACGCACCATGACCAATCGTGGATGTCCGATGGTATTTGCCGTGTTTGGCCGTTTGCGGCAGACTGCGCCGAGATAAATACTCAATCGGCCCTAAACAATAATGAACCGCAATTAAAGGCAAAAATGCCACGCGGTTTGGGAGGATAAAAACTATGCGCACGATTGGCGCCGCGACCAATCAATCCGCACGGTCGGTCGCGAAGACCCCATCCTCATTTCGTCTGGCGCAGGTTTCTCCGGCGCCGGGCCGTCGCTTTCCGCACACGAAGTATCGGATCATCTAGATACCATGGCTCACCAAATTCCCAATTTTATTGCCGGTCAAAAAGTTACCTCCCAAAGCGGCCGCTCCGCACCTGTGTTCAATCCTGCAACCGGCGAACACTCGGCAAGTGTCGGGCTATCGTCATCGGATGAGGTGTCGGCCGCCGTCGCTGCGGCAAAGGCCGCTTTGCCGGAATGGGCTAACATGCCGGCGTTGAAGCGCAGCCGCTATATGTTCAAGTTCAAACAGCTGTTGGATGAGAACGCCGCCGAAATCGCCCGCCACATTTCCGCTGAACACGGCAAGACCCATGACGATGCGTTGGGCGAGGTCAGCCGGGGTATCGAGGTGGTGGATTTTGCCTGCGGCATCCCACATTTGCTGAAGGGCGACTACAGCCGCAATGTCGGCCCGGCGGTGGATTCATATTCCGACCGTCAGCCCCTCGGCGTTGTCGCCGGCATTACACCGTTCAATTTCCCGGCCATGGTGCCGATGTGGATGTATCCAATTGCCATCGCCTGCGGCAACACGTTCATCTTGAAGCCGTCGGAGCGCGATCCCTCGGCACCGATGTTTGTCCAGGAACTGTTCCAGGAAGCCGGATTTCCAGATGGCGTCCTCAATGTCGTCAATGGCGACAAGGAAGCCGTCGATGCACTGCTCACCCACCCTGATGTCAAAGCGGTGAGCTTCGTCGGCTCCACGCCGATTGCTGAATACGTTTATCAAACCGGCACCGCCAACGGCAAAAGGGTGCAGGCCTTGGGCGGCGCCAAGAACCACATGGTGGTGATGCCTGATGCCGATTTGGATCAGGCCGTCGACGCATTGATGGGTGCCGGTTACGGCTCCGCCGGCGAACGTTGCATGGCGGTGTCCGTCGCCGTACCGATCGGTGAGGAAACCGCCGATCGGTTGGTGGAAAAATTGGCGCCACGGGTGCAGGCCTTAAAAGTCGGCCCAAGCACCGACGCCCAAGCTGAAATGGGTCCGCTGGTCACCAAGCAGCATATGGAAAAGGTGCTGGGTTATATCGATCAGGGCGTCAAGCAGGGTGCTGATCTGGTGGTTGATGGCCGTGGGCTTTCCCTGCAGGGTTATGAGGATGGTTATTTCGTTGGTGGCAGCCTGTTTGATCGGGTGACCACCGATATGACCATCTACCAGGAAGAAATTTTCGGGCCGGTTTTGTCGGTCGTGCGCGCCAAGGATTATGGCGAGGCGGTCGATATGATCAACGATCATGAATACGGCAACGGCACGGCGATCTTCACCCGCGATGGTGACGCGGCGCGGGCGTTTTGTGATTCCATTGAGGTCGGCATGGTCGGCGTCAATGTGCCGATCCCGGTGCCGGTGGCCTATCACAGCTTCGGTGGCTGGAAGCGGTCATTGTTCGGTGATCATTCCATCTACGGACCAGAAGGCGTGCATTTTTACACCCGGCTGAAAACCGTCACGACGCGCTGGCCGACCGGTATTCGCGCCGGCGCGGAATTTACTTTCCCGAGCCTAAAATAGGCTTGGCCGTGGCCGGCCCAGGGGCCTGGTCGCATACTGATTTTCGGGATGGCCGAGAACGGCGGTCTCAATGTTTTTACCGATGGCTTTTGATTTTCCATGAAAGCCAACCGAGGTTTGAAGGAGGCATCAATGAGCAACCCGGCTGACAATCTACGCATCAATTCCGCTCGTTTGTGGGACAGTTTAATGGAAATGGCGACGATCGGACCCGGTATTGCCGGCGGCTGTAACCGACAGACCCTGACCGACGAAGACGCGGAAGGCCGCGCCGTCTTCCAGAAATGGTGTGAAGACGCCGGCATGGTGATGGGCGTCGATAAGATGGGCACCATGTTCTTCCGTCGCGAAGGCACCGACCCGGACGCCTTGCCGGTTTATGTGGGCAGTCATCTCGATACCCAACCGACCGGCGGCAAGTATGACGGCGTATTGGGCGTGTTGGGCGGATTGGAACTGGTGCGCACCCTCAACGATATGGACATCAAGACCAAGCATCCGATTGTTGTGGTCAACTGGACCAACGAGGAAGGTACGCGTTTTGCACCGCCGATGATGGCCTCCGGCGTTTATGCCGGCGTCCACACCCTGGAAGACACCTACGCCATCACCGATGCGGAAGGAAAATCCATTGGTGATGAACTATCCCGCATTGGCTGGGTTGGCGACGAAGAAGTCGGTGCCCGCAAGATGCACGCCATGTTTGAATTACATATTGAGCAGGGGCCGATCCTGGAAGCGGAAGGCAAGGACATTGGCGTGGTGACCCACGGTCAGGGTCTGCGCTGGATTGAGTGCACGATCACCGGCAGGGAAAGCCACACCGGCTCGACGCCGATGCCCATGCGCGTTAATGCCGGGCGCGGTCTGGCGCAGATTACCGAGCTGGCGCACGAGATTGCCATGTCCCACCAGCCGAACGCGGTCGGCGCCATCGGCCATATCGACGTCTATCCCAATTCCCGCAATATCATCCCCGGCAAGGTGGTCTGTACCGTCGACCTGCGTTCGCATGTGCCAGAAATCATCGACGCCATGTTGACCCGGTTTTATGACGAAGCGCCGAAACTGTGTGAGGCCCTCGGTCTGACGTTTGAAAGCCAAATCGTCGGGTCCTTCGATCCGCCGGCCTTCGACGAAATCTGCGTTGCTGCCGTTCGCAATGCCGCTGAACGCCTTGGTTATTCCCACCGCGATCTGGTTTCCGGCGCCGGCCACGACGCCTGCTGGGTCAATTTGGTGGCGCCGACGGCGATGATTATGTGCCCCTGTGTTGACGGCCTTTCCCACAACGAAGCGGAAGACATCAGCCAGGACTGGGCCGCCGCCGGCACCAATGTATTGCTGCAGGCGGTTGTCGATACCGCTGAGATCGTTGGATGAGGGTGTTCCGCTTTAAAAAGCCCGGCAAGGGAACGAATGAGTAGATGAACACCGAGGTGGCACCATCAGATCAACCGACCGCATCGGCCGATAGCGGTGATCGCAAGACCGTCGTTGAAGCGGCAAACTTGTCGCTGACATTTCAGACCGCTGATGGTCCCGTCTATGCGCTGTCGGAAGTCGACATGGAAGTCCAGCACGGTGAATTCGTGTCGTTGATCGGCCCGTCCGGTTGCGGCAAGACCACATTGCTACGGGTCATTGCTGATCTGGAACAGCCAACCGGCGGATCAATTGCCATCAACGGTGTCACCCCGCATCAAGCCCGCCTCGATCGCTCTTATGGTTATGTCTTTCAGGCGCCGGCGCTTTATCCCTGGCGGACGATTGAACGCAATGTCACCCTGCCGTTGGAAATTATGGGTATCAGCGCGGCTGAACGCCGGCGACTGGCCGCGCAATATCTCGACTTGGTCAACCTGTCGGGATTTGAGAAAAAGTATCCCTGGCAATTGTCAGGCGGCATGCAGCAGCGGGCTTCGATCGCCCGGGCGCTGTGTTTTGATCCGGAAGTGTTGCTGATGGACGAGCCGTTCGGGGCGCTCGACGAAATCGTTCGCGATCATCTCAACGAACAGCTCCTGCAATTGTGGGATAAGACCGACAAGACCGTGGTGTTCGTCACCCATTCCATTCCCGAGGCGGTTTTCCTTTCCACAAAGATCGTCGTCATGTCGCCGAGGCCTGGCCGCATTATTGATGTAATCGAGACGAATTTCCCCGCCGACCGGAAGCTCGATATCCGCGAGACGCCGGAGTTCCTGGAAGTCGCCCACCGCGTCAGGGAGGGCCTGCGGGCCGGCCATTCCTACGATGACTGACGTCACCCACCCACCGATTGCCGCGCCTGGCCAATTCAGCCGCCTTCTGGCTGGAAAGACCTTGCCAGTGTTGATCGTTTCGGCGGTCATTGTGGTGCTTTGGTATGTCGGCGCGGTATGGATGAACGCGCCCTGGCAGATCGATATCTATAAACGCCAGAAGGTGGAATGGACGGCCGGTGATTTGGTCCGCGACACCATGGCCCAAGACCGGCCGATCCTGCCGGCCCCGCATCAAATCCTGGTCGAGATGAAGAAGACCATCATCGACAAGAAAATCACCTCAAAACGCAGCCTGGTTTTTCATTCCTGGGTGACGCTATCGTCGACCCTGCTGGGCTTTGCCATCGGCGCCCTATTGGGCATTGTGTTGGCGGTTGGTATTGTCCATGTGCGTTCGCTCGATAAAAGCCTGATGCCGTGGGTGATTTCATCGCAAACCATCCCGATCCTGGCGATCGCGCCGATGGTGATTGTCGTGCTGGCCTCCATAGGCTTGCGCGGTCTGATCCCAAAAGCGATGATTTCCACCTATCTGTGCTTCTTCCCGGTCACCATTGGCATGGTCAAGGGTCTGCGCTCACCGGATCTTCTTCAACTGGATCTGATGCGCACCTATTCGGCCAGCAATTGGCAGACGTTCTGGAAATTGCGCTGGCCGTCTTCCATGCCGTTTTTGTTCGCTAGCTTGAAAGTGGCTATTGCCATTTCCCTGGTCGGTGCCATTGTCGGCGAGCTGCCCACCGGTGCCTCCGCCGGTCTCGGCGCACGGCTATTGGCTGGTTCCTATTATGGCCAGACGATCCAGATTTGGTCGGCGCTGGTGACAGCAGCAATCCTGGCCTCTTTGATGGTCATGGTGGTCGGCATCATTGAGCGGTTCGCATTAGCCCGCATGGGGGTTCAGTCATGAGCCGTCGGCTGGACAAATGGTGCGCGGTGGCGGTGGTGCTGGCCATCGCCGGCTTCTTGGCTCCTTTGTCAAAGGGTGACGCAAACTGGTTGACCTTTCCCACCTTGCTTGCCGGTGCCACGGCCCTTTTGGCGGTTACACTGGTTTTTGCGTGGCGCGGTCTAAGCGACTTTAAGCAGGGTCTGGTGATCACCACCGTTGTCATCCTTGCCGGCGTCATTGCTTTTAAAATGGTTCACCTGCCCGGCTTGAAGGGCCAGGTTGGTTGGGGCTTCATGCTGTTCGTATTTGCCTTGTGGGCAGCCGCATGGCGCGGCGTCGACACCCTTTCGGCCTTTACGTCACTCAACAAATTACGCCAGCAGTCGGTCAATATCCTCGTACCGGCATTGTTTGGTCTGTGGATCGTGTTTTTGTGGGAGATCATCACGATTGGCTTTGGTGTGCCACCGGTGCTGTTGCCCGCTCCCAGTGCCATTGCCACGACTTTCGCCGGCGCCACCGATATCTTGATGGCCGACTTCCGGCAAACGTTCTTAAAGGCGGTTCTCGCCGGCTATGTGATGGGTTGCGGCAGCGGATTTGCCGTCGCCATTCTGGTCGACCGAGTGCCGTTCCTGCAACGCGGTCTGTTGCCGTTGGGCAATCTGGTGAGCGCCCTGCCGATTGTTGGCGTGGCACCGATCATGGTGATGTGGTTCGGCTTCGACTGGCCCTCCAAGGCCGCCGTCGTCGTCATCATGACGTTTTTCCCGATGTTGGTAAATTCGGTGGCCGGCCTATCGGCGGCCGGTGCACTGGAGCGCGACCTCATGCGCTCCTATGCTGCCGGCTATTGGCCGACCTTGTTCAAGTTGCGCTTGCCGACGGCCTTACCGTTCATCTTCAATGCCTTGAAGATCAATTCCACATTGGCGCTGATTGGCGCCATCGTCGCCGAGTTTTTCGGCACACCCATCGTTGGCATGGGATTCCGCATTTCCACCGAAGTCGGCCGCCTTGCGGTCGACATGGTGTGGGCGGAAATAGTCATGGCCGCGATCGCCGGTTCGGCGTTCTACGGCCTGTTCGCGCTCATCGAGCGCATCCTTACCTTCTGGCATCCGTCTTATCGCGGGCGGGCTTGAAGTGACCGATATTTATTGCAAACGTCTCGAAAATGAAAAGGGAGGACCAAGATGAACAAACTTCTACTTTCCGTCGCAGCCGCCGCATTGGCATTTACCGCAGGTGCGGCCAACGCGGCCGACAAGGTGACCCTGCAGTTGAAGTGGGTGACCCAGGCGCAATTTGCCGGTTATTACGTCGCCAAGGAAAAAGGCTTCTACAAAGAAGCCGGTCTGGACGTGACCATCAATGCCGGTGGCCCCGATGTCTCACCGCCGCAGGTCATCGCCGGTGGCGGCGCCGATGTCATCATCGACTGGATGCCATCAGCTCTGGCTTCGCGGGAAAAAGGCCTGGGTTTGGTCAACATCGCCCAGCCGTTTAAAAGCTCCGGCATGATGCTCACCTGCCGCAAGGAAACCGGCATCAAGTCGCCGGCAGACTTTAAGGGCAAGACCCTGGGCGTGTGGTTCTTCGGCAACGAGTATCCGTTCTTGAGCTGGATGTCGAAACTCGGTATTCCGACTAAGGGCGGCGCCGACGGCGTCACCGTCTTGAAGCAGGGCTTCAATGTTGATCCGCTGCTGCAAAAGCAGGCCGATTGCGTTTCCACCATGACCTACAATGAATATTGGCAGGTCATCGATGCCGGTCTGACGCCGGACGATTTGGTGGTCTTCAAGTACGAAGAAAACGGCGTGTCGACCATGGAAGACGGTCTTTATGTCTTGGAGGACAAGCTTAAAGATGCTGCTTTCGTCGATAAAATGGCGCGTTTCGTCAAAGCCTCCATGAAGGGCTGGGCCTGGGCTCGGGAAAACTCCGATGCCGCCGCCGATATCGTTCTAGAAAACGATTCCACCGGCGCCCAAACCCAAAAGCATCAGCGCCGCATGATGGGCGAAATCAACAAGCTGACCGCCGGTTCGAATGGCAAGCTTGACCCGGCCGACTATGAGCGCACCGTGAAAACGTTGCTGTCGGGCGGTTCTGATCCGGTCATCACCAAGGCGCCTGAGGGTGCCTGGACGCACGCCGTTATCGACAAGGCGATGTAAGTCTAAAACAATCGGCCGGGCGGGAAGTCAAATCCCCCGCCCGGCCGAGCCTCATCTTCACGACGGCGGGATCTATAATGGCCATCTAGACGCTGCTGGTCCCGCGCTTGAGAAGATGATCGGTTCATTGAAACCGCAGGGCGCTTGTCGCCGGAGAATATGCATAGGGAGTGACGCGATATGTCAAAAGTCATCAAAGGCGGAACCATCGTCACCGCCGACCGCACTTACAAGGCCGACGTGCTTGTCGAAGCAGGCAAGATCACCGAAATCGGCGAGAACCTTTCAGGTGATACGGTTCTCGACGCCACCGGCTGTTATGTCATGCCCGGCGGCATTGACCCGCACACCCATATGGAAATGCCCTTCATGGGCACCTATTCCGCCGATGATTTTGAATCCGGCACTCGTGCGGCATTGACCGGCGGCACCACCATGATCGTCGATTTCTGTTTGCCGTCGCCGGGACAGTCGCTGTTGGAGGCGTTGCAGGCCTGGGACAACAAGTCGACCAAGGCGATGTGTGATTATTCCTTCCACATGGCCATCACCTGGTGGGGCGAACAGGTCTTCAATGAAATGGCGACCGTTGTCGACAAGGGCATCAACACCTTCAAGCATTTCATGGCCTACAAGGGCGCCTTGATGGTCGACGACGATGAATTATATGCCTCCTTCCAGCGCTGTGCCGCTCTCGGCGGCATGCCGTTGGTGCATGCTGAAAACGGCGATGTCGTCGCCGCTTTGCAGGAAAAACTGATGGGCGAAGGCAATACCGGGCCGGAAGCCCACGCCTTTTCCCGCCCACCGGAAGTCGAGGGTGAGGCTGCCAATCGGGCGATCATGATTGCTGATATGGCCGGCGTGCCGCTGTATATTGTCCACGTCTCATGTGAACAGGCCCATGAAGCCATCCGCCGCGCCCGGCAAAAAGGCATGCGGGTCTTCGGCGAGCCGTTGATCCAGCATTTGACTCTTGATGAATCAGAATATTTCAACACCGACTGGGATCACGCCGCCCGCCGGGTGATGTCTCCACCATTCCGCTCCAAGCTTCACCAGGACGGATTGTGGGCCGGTCTTCAGTCCGGCAGCCTGCAGGTGGTCGCCACCGACCATTGCTCGTTCACGACCGAGCAAAAACGATATGGCCTTGGCGATTTCACGCAAATTCCCAATGGCACCGGCGGGTTGGAAGACCGGATGCCGGTGCTGTGGTCACGAGGCGTCAATACTGGCCGTCTGACGATGAACGAATTCGTCGCCGTGACGTCCACCAATATCGCCAAAATCCTCAACGTCTATCCGCGCAAGGGCGCCATCCTGGAAGGTTCCGATGCGGATATCGTGGTTTGGGATCCGGAGCGGTCGAAAACAATTTCGGCCGCGGCCCAGCAATCGGTGATCGACTACAACGTCTTTGAAGGCATCGAGGTTAAAGGCATGCCGCGTTACACCCTGACCCGCGGCATGGTCGCCGTCGAAGAGGGCGACGTGAAAGCCAAGATGGGCCATGGCGAATTCGTGCCCCGCGAGGCCTATCCGGCCGTCAACCGGGCCTTGTCGCAATGGAAGGAAATCACCGCCCCACGTGCCGTAATCCGTGATCCGGCGAAAATGCCGGCGGGCGTCTGACGTTCAAAATATTGAACTCAAATTATAAAAAGGGGGCCGTGCGGCCCCCTTTTTTTATTGCCCGGTTAACCGCCGGCCCGCTTCAGGTCCGGATGCAGTGTTTTGCCCAGGATATGCTGGTCGCGGCCGATTACGTGCGAACTGGAGCCGACGATCAATGGGTCAGGTCCGGTGACGACGGAGGTGTCCTTGTTGGGGTAAGGCAACGATGAAAGGAAGTGCTGCATGCAGTTGAGGCGCGCGCGCTTTTTGTCATCGGATTTTACCACCGTCCAAGGCGCATCAGCCGTATCAGTGTAGAAGAACATTGCCTCCTTGGCTTCGGTATAGTCGTCCCACTTGTCCAGCGACGCCCGGTCAACCGGCGACAATTTCCATTGCTTAAGCGGATCATGTTCGCGCGACGTAAACCGCCGCTTCTGTTCGGTTCGGGTGACCGAAAACCAGTATTTGAACATGCGAATGCCGGACCGGGTAAACATCCGTTCCAGCTCCGGGCAAGTGCGCATAAACTCCAGATAGTCATGCGGCGAGCAAAAACCCATCACCCGTTCAACGCCAGCCCGGTTGTACCAGGAGCGGTCAAACATAACGATCTCGCCTTTCGCCGGTAGATGATTGACGTAGCGCTGGAAAAACCATTCGCTGCGTTCCCGGTCGGTCGGCTTTGGTAATGCCACGACACGGGCGGCGCGCGGGTTCAAGTGTTCCATGTAGCGCTTGATGGTGCCACCCTTGCCGGCCGCGTCGCGGCCTTCAAACAACATCACGATACGTTGGCCGGTCTCTTCCACCCAGCGCTGCACCTTCAAGAGTTCCACCTGCAATTCGGCTTTGCGTTTCTCGTAAGGCACGCGTTTGAGCTTGGTCTTGTAAGGGTATTCGCCGGTTTCAAATGCCCTGCGGATGGCTTCCGGATCGTGGCGGGCCGCCGCCAGATCTTCCATGGATTTGGCGTTGGCTACGGTTTCCTCCGGAGCCGCCACAGCCGTGGCTTTTTTCGCTTCGACCGGTTTTGTGGCCCGCGGGGCAGTAGGTTTGGCCGCCGGTTTGGCCACCGCCGGTTTCGGTGCCGTCGCACGATTGCCGGCAGGTTCCGCCGGCGCGTTTGAAGATGGGGTTTGGGTATTGGAAGGGGTTTGCTCAGATGCAGCCATGCCGTCCTCGTGGTTTGTCACTAAAGCCTGGGTGCCATCTGCCCCATCTCATGAACATGTGCATTGATTTTGCTCAAGTAAACCGACGATTTGTTGCAATATCGAGGCTAATCGGCCCGCAAGCTCAGTAAATGGCGATCGGCGCTTCAATATCGGCAAGTGCAGCAATGAGGCAGGCGCCAACCGGATGGACCGGTTCGGTGTTGTGATCATTCGGATAAATCCGCGTCTTGACGTCCATCACCGAACTCTTCGCCTCCACAATGATCGACCGTGGTTCGGCGCCAGCCAGGCAGGTGACTGTAACTTTTGTTCGGTCTAGACCCGGCCCGGCAAGGGCGGCGGCGGTGGCGATATTGACGTTGTTGGGAAAGCGTGCCGCGGCCTCCCGTGCTGTTCCGCTAAAAGGCACGTCTTTTGATGACCCGGCAGGCATGTCGACCCGCACATGCAATGTTGCATCCGGGTCGACGCAAACCGCCTTAACACTGTCAATGCCGGCGATCACACCGGGCAGGACCCGCAATTCATGGCCGCTCGCCTCGATCGCCGCCACCATGGTTTGGGCAAAATCATCATCGGCAAGGGCGACGGCGCTGACTGTCCAAATGTCGGCAACGGCGATTGCGTTTGGGGCGATTTCCTTCAGCGCCGCCGGACCGGCGACATCGATGATCAGGTCATAATCGGTAGCCAGAAAGGCTGATAGATCGGTGTGAGTGGCAACGCCTTGGATTTGCCTATGCTTTCGGGTCAAAACCCCCGCCACAACGCAATGCCCAGCCTGGCCGCTTTCAATACCGTTTATCAGCGTGCGCCCGATGCGGCCGTGGCCGATGATGCCCAATCGTTTCATGGCTTCCCCTTCAGCTATGCATTTGCGGCCTTGCGCAACCGGCGCGGCGCGGCCTACCTTTCAATAGCTTCGTTCCCGATAATCTTGGATGGACCATGACTGACCTGCCCCAGACTTTAAAAGACATTGTTGGAACCGCCGGTTTTCTAGCTGGCGATGACGTCGAACCGCGCTACTTCAATGATGTCATGGATAATCCCGGTATCAAACCGGAACTTGTTCTGCGGCCATCAACGACCGATGAGGTTTCCAAGATCATGGCTGCTTGCCATGCCGCCGGCCAACCGGTGGTCCTGCAGGGCGGCATGACCGGTCTCGTCGGCGCCACAGTCCCGCAGCAGGGTGAAATTGTCTTATCCATGGAACGGATGACGGCGATTGAAGAAATCGATGCCGCTTCCGGGTCCATGACCGTGCAAAGCGGTGCCGTGTTGCAGAACATTGAGGAAGCCGCCGATGACGCCGGGCTTAAGTTCCCGCTTGATCTCGGCGCACGCGGTTCGTGCCGGATCGGCGGCAACATTTCCACCAATGCCGGCGGTAACCGCGTCTTGCGGTTCGGCATGACCAGAAATCTGGTTTTAGGTCTTGAGGCGGTGCTGCCGGATGGCACCATCATTGATAGCTGCAAGAAGCTGATGAAGAACAACACCGGCTACGATCTCAAACATCTTTTCATCGGTTCGGAAGGCACGCTCGGTGTCGTCACCCGGGCCGTATTGCGGCTTTTTCCAAAACCAAAAACCCAGATAGTCGCCCTATGTGGGATGGAAAGTTTTGAACAAGTCCGCAATCTCTTAGGCTATATGCGCGAACAACACGGCGGCGAACTAAGCGCCTTTGAAGTCATGTGGGCCGACTATTATCAATCCGCTTGCACCCATCTGACCACCGCCAAGCCGTTGCCGGACACCTATCCCTATTATGTGTTGACGGAGATAATGGGCGCCGATCCCGACAAGGACGCGGAGCATTTTGGCCAGTCGCTCAATCGTGCCCTGGAGGACGGCATTATCGTCGACGCGGTGATTTCCCAGTCCCTTGGTGAGGTGAAAGAGATCTGGAAAATCAGGGATCTGTCGACCGAAGTCACCGGCTCCATGATGCCCATGCTGGGATATGATGTTTCGCTGCCGATCGGTGATATTCCCGAATTCGTCGATACTTTAGGCGCCCAACTCGCCGAGAAGTTTCCGGAATCAAAAACCATTTATTTTGGTCACTTGGGCGACGGCAACCTGCATGTCATTACCACTGCCGGCGCTGATACCCAGGAAGGTTCGAAATTTACCGATAGCCTGATTTACGAAAAAACCGGCGCCGCCAACGGTTCGATTTCAGCCGAACACGGCATCGGCATGCTCAAGCGGCCCTATCTGCACCGCTCCCGGTCGGAAGAGGAAATCGCTCTCATGCGGACTTTGAAAAACGCCATGGACCCCAAGGGAATCCTCAATCCCGGGCGGATATTCGAGGCGTGAGGCGAGGGTTTTTGGCCCGTCGCGGTTTTGGCTTGGCGATATTGCTGACGGGCTTGGTGACGGTATCTCTGCTGGTAAACACCCTCGCCTTGGCGGCGGAGGAACCGGCCCCCTGGCGTAATTGGCAATCAAAACTCGATGCCGATCACCGGTTAGTCGGTAAAATCTGGTCTGCCAAAATACGCGGCTACGTAACACCTAGTCAGTTGGCCAGGGCGGTTGCTGATCCCCGATACGTGTTGATCGGCGAGACCCACGATAATCCCGACCATCACCGGCTGCAGGCCTGGCTGATCGGCCAGGCGGCGGCCAGGCGCTCACCGGCCCTAGTTTTGGAAATGGTCAACGGCGACCAGGCTGGTGCTCTGGACACCTACCTGGCCAGAGGTGATGCGACCGCTGCCGGTCTCGGCGCCGCGATCGGTTGGAAAAAACGCGGCTGGCCGGATTGGTCGATCTATCAGCCGATCGCCGATACGGCCTTGCGCCTGGGTTTGACGATCGGCGCCGGTGATGCGGCGAAATCGGACATCCGTAAGGTTGGCCGCCAGGGTCTTGCGGCGCTGAGCGACCAGCGCCGGGCAAAGTTGCTGCTCAACCACAAACTATCGCCTCAACTCGACGCGGCCTTGTTGGACGATATTCGCGAAGCCCATTGCGACCTGTTGCCGGTCGAAGCACTGGCGCCGATGACCAATGTTCAACGCTTTCGCGATGCCGCTTTAGCTGATGGGCTGATCGCTGCCGACAAAGGTGACGGGGCGATATTGATTGCCGGCAACGGTCACGTGCGTTCCGACCGGGCCGTACCCTGGTATCTGTCGCGCCGCAAACCACAGGCGACAATTGTCGCGATCATGATTGTCGAGGCGGAAACAGAACTTCAATCTCCCGCCGATTTCATCACAACCAGCCCCGACGGCGCTACGTCGGCGGACTATTTTTGGATAACCCCCCGCGCCGAACGTGACGACCAATGCGCCTTACTGCGCAAACGGTTTGGCAAGGAATAGATCATCGCGGCCGCTGGGCTGAGAATTGCACCGCCAAATCGACATTTCGGGTTTGCCGGCTTTCAGTTTACTTCCACGCAATCATTTCAGACCGGCTTGTGAAAGGCTCTGGCCGCTCCAATGCGTCGAGCATCCACCCGGCAACGTCACTCCTGGAAATTTTGGAAGAAATACCACACCGCTCAACAATGCGTGCCCGATTAGCCGGCGCCCCATCGACTAACCTCACCGGACGGACAGCCAGGCTATCAAGCCCGCTGTCGGTATAGACCTCCTCCATGTTTTCTGAATCCTGAAGGGTTATTGAAAGGTTGCTCTTGCGAAACAGAAGTCGGGTAATCGGGTCAACATTCGCCTTGCTATCGCCGACACCGGCAGCACTGATCGCTATCAGGCGCTCAACACCGTGCTTTTTCATGGCAACTACGATGCTCTGGGCACTGGTCGCAGAAAAATCAGACGACGACAACAAAGGCGACCAGGGATTGGATGCTGATTTCCGGCTGATACCAAGGCAGGATAGAACCGCATCTTTTCCTTCCATGACGTGTTCAAGCGTAGCCGCGTCCAGAACATCGCCTTGAACGATCTCAAGCCCGTCGCGTTCCTCGATGTTTTCTTTCGATCGGACAAGAGCCGTTACCTGATGGCCACGCTCGGTTGCCATTTGAACCAACCACCGGCCGGTCGCTCCCGTCGCCCCGAGAATAAGAATGTTCTTATATTTCATAATTGATGCCCCTCAATTATTTTGATTATTGGATCTCATCGCCACTAGAGTGGCGGTATTCAGTTCACTCTTTCGGTGCAGCAATGGCAAGCAAATGTCTCCATCGGGACAAATTGCGGCGGATTGGAAGGGGTGATGAGGTTTCCGTTGCGCCCATGATTGCGCGCTGCTGCGCAAGCGGTTTGACGGGGATTAAATCATTGCGTCCTATATACGGAAATGTAGCTGCGTAGCCGCAAAGCGCTCCAGCAAAATCAGGTCAGTCCGACGGAAACAAATACACCCGTAAGGCGCGTCCTAGAAACGATCCCGCAGCCAATCCAGCGATGGTGGCAAAAGCAATATGAAATGGCGAACCGTTATAGATATCCGGGGCAATGGCTTTAAAGACACCACCAGCGAAGTTCATCCAAAACACGATCATGATAACGACGAACGTCAACCATTCCCCTGCAAAGGTGACTTTTGTGCCGACTTTTTCTCGGATTATGGTTTTTTGAAATCTGGATCCACCAATCGCGCCACCCAGATAGGCCAGACCGAAAACAATCCAGATATAGCCGGCTGCTGGCAGAGTGTTTACAGCGTTGACCGACAACAGCCCCAGCATCGTTAGAAGGTAGATTGGCCAACTCGCTGCGGTTCGCTGGCGTGTTGCCTTTAATCCAAAATAAATCAGAAACACCAACAACGGCCACACCCACAACGGTGCGCCCATCAGTATTGAAAGGACCATGGCCATATCCTTCGCTCTCCAATTCTTATCCGCGCCGTCGCAGAAATTGAACAGTTACAATGAGAATCGTCGCGCCGATGGTCGCGATGATTAGCTGTCCAATGATGCCGCCAAAATGAACGTCCAGAACTTTCGCAAGCACAACGTTGAGCCCGACCGCTCCGAAAATGCCTAAGATGACATTGGCCGTCAGGCTGCGCGTTGTCTGGGTGATGCGGCCGGCAATTAATCCTGCCACACCACCAATCACGATCATCAAAATCCACCCTATTCCGTCCATCTGTATTTCCCAATCGAGTTGATTTAGCTTTGGAAGCGACAAAGCCACCACACCCGCACTCTGGCCAGAACAGATGCGTCAAATGCAGTTATTCTTTCGTGAAATACCTATTGCTCCATCAAACTGCGCGCGAATTTCAGATTTGGAACTGGAGAGAACAGACGGTTGCGTTCATCTTCACGATAATTGTCTTCGTCGTATTAGGTCCGTTTGAAACATATTCCCTGCCTATTTTGCAGCGGCTGGCTTTCTGGTTTCTTTGCTTGCTGGCCGGTTGGACCTTTGTCATTGCAGCGCTAACTCTGGTTTTACGACACCCGAAATTAGACGACTGGTCGGGGCTTTCCCGCATGGTACTGGCCATTTGTATCGCCATTGCACCAACGGCATTCGCAGTGTGGAATATTGAAGAGTTATTGCGCCCTTTGCGCCAACATCACTCGTTGCTGCGGTTCTTTATAAATATCGCTTTCGTTTGCAGTCTGATAGGCGGAGCGCTTTTTCTAAGGGTGCGATCAAGGCTAGGAACAAGCGCCAACCGTGAACTCGATAATGCGCCCAGCTTTTTAGACAGGTTGCCTGTGAAACTGGGAACGAAGGTGATCTCGTTGACCATGCAAGACCACTATGTCGAGGTGACAACGGCGAGTGGTTCGGATCTGGTTTTGGTACGCTTTTGCGACGCGATTGATGAATTGCGATCGGTCCGTGGGGTTCAGATACATCGCTCGCATTGGATCGCGGCTGACGCGTTCAAAAGACTCAAGCGTGACAACGGGAAATTGGTTGTCGAATTGACGGACGGACGCCTGCTTCCCGTAAGCCGAACCTACGCGCCATCTGTTCGCACATTCTTTCAAACCTAGATGCGTTAGCCAGATGGCTTGTTGTGGCTATCAACTCAGATATTGGGGGAAAACATCGGCATACGATGTAGGTCGCCAAATCCCCTCACGCCTGATCATATAATGTCCGCACATATGCACCGCTTTCGTGCGGGTTGATCTCGGCGCTGCGGATGAGGCGATCGAAGTGATTGGAGAGTGCGCGAATATGCTCCGTACCGTTCAGCACCAGATACATATCGCCGATATAGATGGCGGCGCGGACCGGGCCGAAGACAGTATAGGGCGCGGAAAAGGTGCTCAGCCCGTCGTGCAGAAACAGCCGGAATGTAGGATAGAGCTCATCGCAAAGCCGCGCCATATAGGCCAGCTGGTCGCGCCTTGTGATGGCGTCGAGACCCTGCCAGATGCCGTTGCCACGGGCAAATTCGGTCAGGCTCTGCAGCGGCATGCAGACTTCCATGTCGGTTTCAGGGCGGCGGCTATAGTCAAGGCGTTCGCCGGCCTCGCGAATCTGGGTTTCCGCCCTAGGACCTCGCCCTCCGGAATGTTGATATTCAATCACCGTCTCGGTGCGTAGAAGGTCGGGGATTTCGGACGGCACATAACGGATCTTGTAGCCGATCGCCTCGCGGTGCCATTGGGCGAGTTGGGTGTCTTCGGCGCCCTTTTTAAGTTCTTCAATTTCCAGCGTCTGGGCGAACTCAGAAGCGATGCGGTCGCTCTGGGTCAAGCCGAGAAGCCAGTCAATGGAGACCTTATGAGCTTCGCCAATGCGCTGTAGTGTTTCCACCCGTGGCAACCGCGTGGAACGCTCTGATAGCAATTGGCTCAGCGCCGACCGATCCAGACCGACGGTGCGGGCAAAGGCGGCCTGGCGCATGCCACTGCGGCGGATGACTTCTAGCAGCCGCGATCGGAATTGTTCTTGAAGGTCGCGCTTATCCATACCAATTTTGTTGTGTAAATACAATTTCGTTTATATTAGCATAAACTTGATGAAAATAACTCCTCATTGTCAACGAAAGTGCGACATTCTCACGTTGTTGTGAAGATGCCGAGCCGGCTAAGCTTTTTCCATACTGATCCTTGAAACTTGCTTGCCGGTAATGACTGCTTTATCCACTAAAAAATCCCCTAGTTCACTTGAATGGCCGACATTCTTTCTCATCGTATTTTGCTACGCGATGTGGGCCATCGGCCTACTGTTGATGGCCCGTTATAGCCTGTGGTTTGCACCGCTGGCGGCACTTGCCACGGCGTTGCACGGTTCGCTCACCCACGAAGCCATTCATGGTCACCCGACCCGGGTTTCGTGGATCAACGAGATATTATTGAGCCCGGCATTGGTGTTGATATTGCCCTATCGCCGTTTTCGCGATTTGCATATGCAGCACCACGCAACGGCCCTGACCGATCCGCGCGCCGATCCGGAATCATTTTATATGTCGGTTGAACAATGGCAGCGGGTGCCCTGGGCGATCCAGATGATCCTGCGGTTCAATAATTCCCTGGTTGGCCGCCTATTGATCGGGCCGGCGGTCTACCTGGTGCGTTTCCTCTCCTCCGAGCTCACTGCCATCGTCAGGGGTAACCGCACGATACGGGCGCATTGGCTGCGGCATCTGCCATGGTTGGCATTGGTCGTGGTGTTGGTCACCCAGGTGTTTGGCCTATCGTTGGTCGCCTATTTCCTGTGCGTTGCCTATCCGGCCATGTCGCTCATCGCGTTGCGCACCTTTGCAGAACACCAGGCGGATATGGAACCGGGCTGCCGGACGGCGATCATTGAATCGGTGCCGTTCTTCGGGATTTTGTTTCTCTATAACAACCTCCATGTGGTCCATCACACCCATCCGGCCCTCGCCTGGTATGAGATCCCTGGTCGTTACCGCGCCGAACGGGCGGTCTATCAGGCCGCCAATGGCGGCTATGTAATGTCGGGCTACGGCGAATTGCTGCGCCGCTATGGCTTGCGCGCCAAGGAACCGGTGGTCCATCCTTCCAGCCTGGAAACCTAAATCCGGGATCGGAACAACGTGCTTGCCGCACTATCCATGTATGACTGGCCGGAATTGCGGTCCGAGACCGACCGGTTTTGGTCGGCGCTGCGCGATCACCTTCGTGCCAGTGGCCTAGATGCGCCCGACGAACTGGAGCGATTCCGCGATGCTGAGGATGTGTGGGCGGATGGTAATCTCCTAATCACCCAAACCTGCGGCTATCCGTTGGTGACCGGCCTGTGTGGCCCGGCTCGGCTTGTGGCCACGCCGTGTTACAATACCGATGGGTGCAAAGGCGCCGCCTATTCCAGTTGGATAATCACCCAGCGGTCGAGCGGCATGGAGCGTATTGAAGATACATTCGGCGGTCGCGTCGCCATCAATGCCCGTCATTCGCAATCCGGCTATTCAGCTTTGCGATATGTGTTGGCTCCCCATTATGCAGGCGGACCGCTCTATGATCAGGTTGTCGAATCCGGCGGTCACCGTAATTCCCTAGCGCTTGTTGCCGATGGCGATGCCGATATTTGTTCTGTTGATGCGGTTTGTTGGGCCTATGCGGCACGTTTTGATCCGGCCATCGTAGAAAAACTTCAAGCAATTGCCCAAACACCGATGACACCTGGATTGCCGTTTATCACCGGATCATTGCAATCCGATCGCACCATCGAAGTCCTGCGTGATGGGCTCCAGAAAACTCTGAAATCAGGGCAGTTTGCTGAGCCGAATAGCCTGCAGCTTGCCGACATCGAGACCCTTCCGATCGACGCCTACGATCGTATTCGGCAGATGGAGGAAGATGCCATTTCTCGCGGCTACGCGGAAATTGTATAGGGCCCGCGATTACTAGGCTCCAAGTTGCTGTATTATTAGAAAATTCCAATAAAAGCCGAAAACACGTATTTTTGAAGGCGCCTGAATTCGATGAAATGAGAATATTTACGCAGGCTTAATCTATTAAATTCAAAAATATCGATATTAAAGGGGCAAACATACTGAATTTGGCTTAATCATGAAAAATTCCGGGCAACGATCGGTAGTTGGCGACGGGCCAATCGACCGTACGAACGACGAAATTGTAGATGCGCATGCTGGCACTGCCGCGCAAATCCGTGATACGGCACGCAAGATGGGATTGCTGCCACCGTTTTGTCACGAAAGCGTGGCCGATGCCGCTTTGTGCAGCCATTGTATCTCCGATTGCCAGCCGCCGGGCCAATGCCAAAACGAGGCTAAATCAGATCTTGATGTGGGTTGGTTGTAAGCTGTCACGGTCGCTCTAACGTGCATCGCCAAGAGGTGTCGATCCCGCCGATGATCTGGGACGGGGCTCGGCCTGCGTATTGGTGCCGACGGATAAGCAGGCGTAGTAATCCTCTTTCGTGGACACGCCGGCGACATCGCAGTCTTCAAAAATCATCAAATCGCGCGGCTCGACGTAGTGGAGATAAGCACCTATGTAGGCGCGATTGGATCCACCAGGGAAATTTCCATACAGATCGATTTTGCCGCGAAGCGTTGGATCCTGGTCGATCAGGGCGTCCCGCAGCCGGCCATCGGCAATGAAATTGTCAGGCAATTGGTCAAATGGACCGTCAAAAATAGAATTTTTTCGCGCTTCGTGTTCAGCAACTCCGATAAGGATTTTGCGCCCGGTATATTTATCCACATAGAAGGCAAATCCGGTGCGGTCGCCGATTAGAATATGTTTCGATCCGGCCAGCTCGACCAGATGATCGATCGGTGGCCCGGCTTCATCCAGGATAAACTGAAACACCTTGATGGCTGGATTGTAATAAACAAAGAACCGCACGCCGCTTTCATCAAAAACCGGTCCGATCAGGCGCTCATTGTCCCTGATATGATGAGCTGGTGGTCGCCGCCCGCCGACATCGTTCAGCCGGAATATGATAGACTTGCCAGCATAGGAAACTCCGTAGATCAACGGGGCTGATTTGATCACTGTCACGCCATCGTCAGCGCCGAGCAATTTATGCAGCACTGTTCCGGCGGCCCCGACCTGAGAATCGCGATAATAGCTGAAGTGGATTTGCCCAAGGTCGCGATGGCGCACATCAAATCGAATGTTACCGGCATAGCGGACGCCGGCCTGGAAGAAGCTGAAATAATAGTAGTTTTCGGTCGGATATACGGTGACGTCGGTATCCAGGCTGGCAAAAACAAATGCAAAGACGGCATTCAGGTCATCGACAGCCAAATCGCCGGTTTTCTGAATCTGCTCCACATAAAGCTGATTGGTTTGAACGGTTGGCTGATCGGATGCCGCTACCGCAATTGAGCCAACGGACATCCAGCTGCACACCCAGGCGAGGCCCAGGAGGCTCATTTTCATCCAGCGGAAAAAGAGCTGGCGCACGGTCAGTTCCTGAATAGTTGCCGATTGCCCGATTAGATCGCAATTGGCCGATCATGCAAACCGCCTCAATTATCCCAAGTGCCTGCCGCCGCCATTGAATGGTGGTTTGTTGTCAATTTCGCCGCGCACCGATACCATGAATAAAAACAAGAACCATAAGGTTCGCACATGGCTGAACTGGCCATCATATTGGGAGGGATATCATGCGAAAGACAATGTGGATTGCGGCAGGATTCAGCCTGTTGGTCAGCGCCGCACATGCCGCCGACAGCGTGAAAATCGGCCTGATAGAACCGCTTTCCGGCCCCATTGCCGCCGTCGGCCAGGAAGCGCTGGATTCAATGAATATGGTGGCCGACGCGGTCAATGCCGCTGGTGGCATCATGGGAAGGAATATTGAAGTCGTTCCGTTGGATAACGCCATGAATGCGGAAAAAACAACCCAGCAGCTACGCAAGGCGATTGACGACGGATTGCGTTATGTGATGCAGGGTGTTGGCTCCAATCACGCCCTCAACATCATCAAGCAAATCAACAAACACAACAAACGCAACCCCGATAAGTCGGTGATGTTTTTCAATCATTCCGCCATCACCACAGCCTTTACCAACGAATTGTGCTCGTTCTGGCATTTCCGGTTTGACGCCAATGTCGACATGAAGGTGGCAGCGTTGCTGTCGGCCATGGGCGCCGATGCCAAGGTCACCAAAGTCTATATGCTCAATCAGAATTACGCCTACGGAAAGTCCTTTCAAGCCGCCGCCAACAAGTTGTTTAAAGATCGGGTTCCCAATGGTGAATTGGTCGGCGACGATCTGATCGTGCCATTCGGCAAGGTGCAGGATTTCACGCCGTTTGTTTCAAAGATCAAGAAAGCCGGCGCCGATACAGTGTTAACCGGCAATTGGGGCCCTGATCTCGTCCGCTTCGTCAAGGCTGCCGCTGACGCTGGATTGAACGTCCAGTTCTATACCATTTATGGCGGGCTACCCTCGTCGATGGCCGGTTTCGGTAAGGCCGCCGCGGAGAAGTTGGCCCTCAAACAGGTCTCGGAGTTTCATCTCAATGAGGATATCAACGCTGATGCGCGCACCTTTGCCGAAGCCTATCTGGCGAAATATAATCGCTCCTGGTACGCCGACCGGTATCGCTGGTTGATGGCAATGTTCGCCGCCGCCGCCAACAAAGCCGGGTCGGTTGATCCGGTCGCCGTCGGCAAGGCGATGGAGGGATTGGCCTTCGACGGACCTGTGGGCACCGTCACCATGCGGGCGGAAGATCACCAGATCCAGATGCCGATGATCGTTTCGGAAGTCTCAGATAAGGCCAAGGTGCCGTTCATTTACGACGGCAAGGATTTCGGCTTTGCCTGGGCGACCAAGTCCGCCATTTCTGCTGATGTGGTTGGCCAGCCGACAACCTGCAAAATGAAACGTCCGTAATCATTTCTCGGGCCATCTTCGACCGCGCTGTGATCGGTGCGGTCGGATCACTTTCCTGACAACCTGGCGGCGGTCGCGCGGTGGACGTTTTACTCTTTTCCCTGTTCAACGGCCTGCTCTACGGCATGTTGTTGTTCCTGTTGTCGAGCGGCCTGACCCTCATATTTTCGATGATGGGGGTGCTCAATTTCGCCCATGCCAGTTTCTTCATGCTGGGCGCCTATTTCGCCTACACCATATCCGCGTCGCTGGGCTTTTTTCCGGCGTTGATCGTGGCGCCAATCCTGGTCGGTGTCACCGGTGCGCTGGTGGAGCGCTACGGCTTACGCCCGGTGCATCGATTTGGCCATGTGGCGGAACTGCTGTTCACATTCGGCCTGGCGTTCTTGCTGGAAGAAGTCGTGCAGATGATCTGGGGCCGGGTGCCGGTGCCCTATGAAATTCCGGAATTCTTGAATGTCGCGGCATTCACCTGGCAGGGCATCGACTATTCCGCCTACCGGTTGTTCATGCTGCTCGTCTCGGTGGCCATATTCGTGGTGCTTTACTGGCTTTTGACCAAAACCCGCGTTGGGCTGATCATTCAAGCCGCACTCACCCATCCCGATATGGTCGGTGCGCTGGGTCACAACGTCGAACGGGTGTTCATGTACACTTTCGGCTTTGGCTGCGCCCTTGCCGGGATCGCCGGTGTGCTCGGCGGCAATGTGTTGGGCACGGAGCCGGCCATGGCGCTGCAACTCGGGCCGATTGTTTTTGTGGTGATCGTCATTGGCGGACTGGGGTCGCTGAATGGCGCCTTGGTGGCCTCGCTGTTCATCGGCGTCCTCGATAACCTGGCGAATTCGTTCGACATCCCCTTCGCGCCATTCTTCGGTCTATTCGGGCTCTCCCTTGATATGGGGGGAGTGGTCGAAGACCTGATGAAGATGACCAGCGGTAATATCGCGCCGGTGCTGCCTTATCTGCTGCTGGTGCTGATGTTGATCTTTCGCCCGCGCGGCCTGTTCGGGACCCGCGACGTATGAGACGGTTGGCCGGAGACTTCGCGCCTTGGGTGCTGATGGCGGCGGTCTTATTGATCGCTCCGGCGCTGTTTTCCGGGTCCTTCGCGCTGACCATATTGAGCAAGATCGGCGTCTTCATCATTTTTGCTATCGCCTACAACATGCTGCTTGGCCAGGGCGGCATGCTGTCATTCGGACATGCGGTCTATTTCGGCATGGCCGGTTATTTCACCGTCCATTTCGTCAACAACATGCACGATGGTGATTTCTATTTTCCAATCTCGCTGCTGCCGCTGTTCGGCGGCCTGGTCGGATTATTTTTCGGAGTTCTCATTGGCTATGTATCCACCCGCCGCGCCGGGACGACATTCGCCATGATATCCCTCGGCTTCGGCGAAATGTTCACCGCCTTGACGCTGGTGCTGGTGGCCTTTTTCAACGGCGAGGAAGGCATCCAAACCGATCGCTGGGTCGGCCCGGAACCGTTCGGCATCACGTTTGGTCCAGCCGTTCAGGTCTATTACCTGATCGCCATTTGGTGCCTGATCGCGACGGTCGCCATGTATTGGCTGACCCGCACGCCGTTCGGGCGGGTACTCAACGCCGTGCGTGATAATCCTGAACGGGCCGAGTTCGTCGGCTACAACACCCAGCGGGTCCGCTGGTTGGCGTTTTCGCTGTCGTCGTTTTTCGCCGGTCTGGCCGGCGCCCTGCATGCGCTCAATTTTGAACATATCGGCTTTGAAACCGTCAGTGCGGCGACCTCCGGTCTGGTGTTGTTCATGGTCTATATCGGCGGCGTGCGAAACTATTACGGGCCGATCATCGGCGCCGTTTTGATTTCCTATCTGGAAGGCGTGTTGTCGGAATTGACAGCAGCCTGGCCACTTTATTTCGGCATCGTCTTCATCGTCGTGGTGATGTTCGCGCCGGGCGGTCTTGCCGGTTTGATTTCCATGCACGGGCCGATCGCCCGGTTTTGCCCGGAAAGGTTGGGACATTTGCTGATGCCTTACATCCAGGCGTTCGGCGCCACGATTGTCGCCTGTATTGGCGCCATTGGCCTGATGGAAATGGTCTTCTTCCTGTCAGAACATCGCGGCAATGACACCGTGATGCGATTATATTGGTCCAATGTCGATGCCCATGCGGTCCTGCCGTGGGTCGTATTTGGCGGCCTGTGCGCGGCCGGTATTTATCTTTGCCGGAGAACCTATCCAACGGCTGCCGATGCCTATTCGTTATCAATGGTGAAGGTCCGCGAAAGGATGCTGGCATGACCGCCGCGTTGCAGCTTGCTGGCCTGACAAAATTCTTTGGCCAGACTGAGATTATCCGGGACGTTGATCTGGCCATCCCCGACGGCGAACGTCACGCCATTATCGGCCCCAACGGGGCGGGAAAATCGACGCTTTATAATCTTATCAGCGGCCGCGTCCCCGTCACCGCCGGGTCCATCAGTCTGCATGGCGATGACATTACCGGTAAGCGCCCCTACCAGATCAGCCGCCGTGGCATTGGTCGGTCATTTCAGGTCACCAACATTTTTCCCAACATGTCGGTGTTTGAAAATGTCCGCATCGGCGTCCAGTGGGATGTTGGCTGTCGATATGCGTTTTGGCGTCTCATCAGCCGCGATCGGGCGGCCAATGAGCGGACAGAAGAAATCCTGGAAAAAATCGGCTTGGCCGGCCGCCGCGATGTGCCGGCCGGATTGTTATCCTATGCTGATCAGCGGGCTTTGGAGATTGGCATCACACTAGGGAGCGATCCAGACATCATCATGTTGGATGAACCGACTGCCGGCATGAGCCATTCCGAAACTGAACAGGCGGTACGGCTAATCCGCGAGGTATCAAAGGACAAAACACTGGTCATGGTGGAGCATGATATGGGCGTCGTCTTCGACCTGGCCGACCGGATTTCGGTACTTGTCTATGGCCAGATCATCGCCACCGACACGCCGCAAAACATCCGCGCCAATAAAGCCGTGCAGGAAGCGTATTTGGGAGCGCCGGAATAACCCCATGTTGAGTGTGCAAAACCTGAACGCCTATTATGGCAAGAGCCATATCCTGCAAGGCATCGATTTCACCATCGGCGAGGGTGAGATCGTCAGCCTGCTCGGCCGCAACGGTGTTGGGCGGTCAACCACCGTCAAGGCGATCATGGGCCTGGTCAACCGAACCGGGTCGGTCCAGTTTCGCGATATGGAGACCATCGATAAAGATCCCCATGAAATCGCCCATTTAGGCATCGGCTACGTCCCGGAAAACCGCGAAATTTTTCCAACCCTAACCGTCCGTCAAAACATGGCGCTGGGCGAAAAACGGGCCGGCCAGACGGGCCGCTGGTCAATGGATGATCTGTTTGCCCTGTTTCCCAACCTCAAGGCGCGCGCCGACAATCCCGGCGGCGTGCTGTCGGGCGGCGAACAACAGATGCTGACCATGTGCCGGACACTTATGGGTGACCCGGATCTAATTATGATTGATGAGCCGACCGAGGGCCTGGCGCCACAGCTGGTCAAACAGGTCGGTCAGTTGTTGACGGAAATGGCCAAACGCAACGTGGCGATATTGCTGGTGGAGCAAAAACTGACCATTGCATTGGAAATATCGGACCGAATTTTAGTCATGGGCCATGGCCAATTGGTGTTTGAAGGCACCCCGGCTGAATTCAACAGCAATGACCAGATTCGTCAGGAATGGCTGGAAGTTTAAGGTCGAAGCAACCGCCTAAATAGCGTTTCGGCAAATGGTCGCGAATTCCGTCCTTGAATGCCGTTGGGTCACTTGCTGTATCTGGGGTCGTCGCAGCAAAACAGTTCGCAAGCTTATCAATTTGACTGGCACGGTAAAACCGGTCAAATAAAGCCTGACAAATCCGCCGCACTGTTGAATATGCCCGCGATCGCCGGATAAGTGCTGACCGAGACAGGATGGATATGAGCAATCTCTTTGATCTGACCGGAAAGGTCGCCGTTGTCACCGGATCCACCAAAGGTATCGGCAAGGCCATCGCCCAACGCATGGCCGAACACGGCGCCCGTCTGGTCATCTCCAGCCGCAAGCAGGATGCTTGCGACGCGGTTGCCGCTGAAATTCGCGCCACCGGCGCCGAGGCCATCGCCATTGCCTGCAATGTGTCGGAAAAAAGCGAGATTGAAGGTCTGATTGCTGGCGCGCTTGATCACTATGGTCAGGTCGACATCCTGGTTTGCAATGCCGCCGTCAATCCCTATTACGGTCCGCTAGCGAAGATTGATGACCGCGCCTATGACCGCATCATGGAAACCAATGTGCGCAGCAATTTGTGGCTGGCCAATCTGGTCCAGGAGCAAATGGCGGAACGCCGCGATGGCGCGATCATTTTCGTCTCCTCCATTGCCGGCCTGAAAGGCTCGAGCATCTTAGGAGCCTACGGGCTTTCCAAGGCCGCCGACATGCAGCTTGCCCGCAATCTGGCGGTGGAATGGGGGCCCAACAATATTCGGGTAAACTGTATCGCGCCGGGCCTGGTGAAAACCGATATGGCGCGGGCGCTTTATGAAGATCCGAAACTTCACGACAAGACCTTGGCCATGTACCCGATCGGCCGTTTGGGCGAACCCGATGATATTGCTGGCGCAGCAGTGTTTTTAGCGTCGCGCGCGGGCGCCTGGATCACCGGGCAGACCCTCGTTGCCGATGGCGGCGTGACGATTGGCGGCGGCGGCTAAGGGCTTAAACGAATTGTAATTTTCCGGCGTCAGCCGGCATGATGAACAAGCCGGCCTAGGGGCCGATACTGGAGGATACATCGATGAGCGCAGTCGAGCGCGAGACCCGCGGCGATATTGCCATTTTGACACTCAACAACCCGCCGGTGAACGGTCTCGGTTCAGACGTACGCATCGGTCTGAAGCAGGAAATCGAAGCCGCCGTTTCCGATAATGCGGTGAAGGGCATTGTTATTGCTGGTGCTGGCCGGATGTTCTGCGCTGGTGCCGATATTAAGGAGTTTGACGCCGTCGCACCGGAGGGCACGCCGGATCTGCCGAGCCTGCTTGACTGGATGGAAGCCGGATCAAAGCCGATAGTCGCCGCCATCCATGGCGTGGCGCTGGGCGGCGGCTGCGAAGTTGCATTGGCATGCCATTATCGCGTCGCGACAGCCGATACCAAGGTCGGCCTGCCGGAAGTCACCCTGGGTATTTTGCCCGGCGCCGGTGGCACCCAACGCATGCCGCGCCTGGTTGGTCTGGCCAAGGCCATGGAATTGATGACCTCCGGCAAGCAAGTGCCGGCCGCCAAAGCCGCCGCCATGGGGATTATCGACGAAGTAGTCGAGGGCGATGTCTTGCAGGCGGCGATTGCCGCGGCGGAGAAATTAGCCGCCAGCGGCCAAGGAGTGCGCCGCACCGCTGAGATCGATACCCACAAAGCCGAGGCCGAGGCCAATCCGTCGGTGTTCGACGACTTCGCCAAATCAATCGCCCGTAAGGCGCGCGGCATGAATGCACCGTTTGCGATCATCGACTGCGTGCGGGCATCGGTGGAAATGCCGTTTGCCGAAGGCCGTGAATTTGAACGCCAGGAATTCGGCAAGCTTGTCTCCGCCGACGAAGGTAAATCCATGCGCCATGCGTTCTTCGCCGAACGCGAATGCCGCAAGATTCCTGATGTACCGAAGGATACACCGGTCCGTCCGATCAACTCCGTAGCAATGTTGGGCGCCGGCACCATGGGCGGCGGCATTGCCATGAACTTTGCCAATGCCGGCATTCCGGTCACCATGGTGGAGACGACCCAGGAAGCCCTGGATCGCGGCTTGGGCATTCTTAAAAAGAACTACGCCAACACAGTCGCCAAGGGCAGGCTTTCTCAGGAAGCCATGGACCAACGCATGGCCGTCATCTCCGGCCAGGTCGGCATGGACGGCATCGGTGATGCCGACATCGTCATCGAGGCGGTGTTTGAAAACATGGCGCTGAAAAAAGAAATCTTCGCCGAGCTCGACCGGGTGTGTAAGCCGGAAGCCATTTTGGCCACCAACACCTCAACGCTGGATATCGACGAGATCGCATCGGCGACGTCGCGGCCGGAAAGCGTCGTTGGCACGCACTTCTTTTCGCCGGCCAATGTCATGAAGCTTATGGAAAATGTCCGTGGCGAGAAAACCGCCAAGGATGTGATCGCCACGGTGATGGGACTGTCTGGTCGCATCGGCAAGATCGGCGTGCTCTCCGGCGTTTGCTACGGCTTCATCGGCAACCGCATGCTGCATCAATATATCCGCGAAGCGAACTTTCTGTTGGAAGAAGGCGCGCTGCCTCAGCAGATCGATAAGGTGATCTACGATTTCGGCCTGCCCATGGGGCCGTTTGCCATGGGCGATCTGGCCGGCCTTGATGTCAGCTGGCGCATCCGTCAGGAAACCGCGCATCTGCGTTCCAACGATCAACGCTATACCGCTGTCGCCGACAAAGTCTGCGAAATGGGCCGCTTCGGTCAGAAGACCGGCGGTGGTTGGTATGATTACAAGGAGGGCTCCCGCACGCCGGTGCCGAACGCCGATATTGAGGCGCTGATCATAGCGGAATCGAAGGAACGCGACATCGAACGACGTGAGATTTCCGATGCTGAAATTCTTGAGCGCTGCATGTATCCGCTGATCAATGAAGGCGCAAAAATACTGGAGGAGGGCATAGCCCTGCGTTCCAGCGATATCGACGTGGTGTGGATGGCCGGTTATGGTTTCCCGCGCTATCGCGGTGGACCGATGTTTTATGCCGACACAGTTGGCGTCGACAAAGTCTATGAGGTGATGGCCCGCTTGCATTCTGAGCATGGTGACTTGGTCAAGCCGGCACCGCTGCTTGAAAAGCTGGCCAATGAGGGCAAGAGTTTTGGCGATCTCTAAGATTGCCGACAATTAATCACGAGGAGTAATTATCATGCGCGAAGCTGTTATTGTTTCCACCGCGCGTACGCCGATCGGCAAGGCCTATCGCGGCGCCTTCAACGACACCCAGGCCCAGGCTTTGGGCGGACACGCCATTTCCAATGCGGTCAGCCGCGCCGGCGTCGACCCGGCCGAGATCGATGACGTGGTCATGGGCGCTGCCCTCCAGCAGGGTTCAACTTTCACCAATGTCGCCCGCCAATCGGCCCTGCGTGCCGGCCTTCCAGATACGGTGTCGGGTATGTCGCTCGATCGCCAATGCGCCTCCGGCATGATGGCCATTGCCACGGCCGCCAAGCAGATCATATCCGATGGCATGACGGTGACCGTTGGCGGCGGACTGGAATCCATATCCCTGGTGCAGAACCAGAATATGAACCTGTTTCGCGCCCGCGATCCCTGGCTCGATGAAAATGTCCCGACGCTTTACATGTCGATGCTGGAAACCGCCGAAGTGGTCGCTGACCGCTATAATATGCCGCGTGACGTGCAGGACGAATATGCCGTCCAGTCCCAGGCGCGGGTGGCCGCCGGTCAGCAGTCCGGTAAGTTCGACGATGAAATCGTACCGATGCCATCCGTCATGAAAGTCCAGGACAAGGAAACCAAAGAGATTTCCGACAAGGAAGTCACCCTGGAGCGCGACGAGGGCAACCGGCCGGGCACCGGTATCGACAATCTCGCCGGCCTGCAGCCGGTGTTCAAAAACGGTATGCGCATCAAGGAAGGCAAATTCATCACCGCCGGCAATGCCTCGCAATTGTCCGATGGCGCCTCGGCCAGCGTTCTGATGGAAGCCAAGGAAGCTGAAAAACGCGGCCTGCAGCCTCTGGGCATTTATCGTGGCATGGCGGTGGCTGGCTGCGATCCCGATGAAATGGGCATCGGTCCGGTTTTCGCGGTGCCGAAGCTTTTGAAAGCCAACGGCCTGAGCGTCGATGACATCGATCTGTGGGAACTGAACGAGGCCTTCGCCGTCCAAGTGCTTTATTGCCGCGATACGTTGGGCATCGACAATGACAAGCTGAACGTCAATGGCGGTGCCATCTCCATCGGCCACCCCTATGGCATGTCCGGCGCCCGCATGGTTGGCCACGCGCTGATTGAGGGCAAACGCCGTGGCGCCAAATATGTCGTTTGCACCATGTGCATCGGCGGCGGCATGGGTGGTGCCGGATTGTTTGAAGTTGCCTAACTGACAGCCATTAATGGGAGCGACCCCATGGAATTGACACTGACGCCTGAGGAAACCGCCTTCCAACATGAAGTGCGGGATTTCATCGAAGAAAAGTACCCAAGCGATATCCGTGACAAGATTGAGCTCGGTCAACGCCTGGATAAGGACGATTACGTCCGCTGGCAGAAAATCCTCAATGACCGGGGTTGGATTGCCCCGGGCTGGCCGGCGGAGCTTGGCGGCACCGGTTGGACGCCAATGCAAAAGCATTTGTTTGAGGAAGAGCTCGCCGAGGCCGATACGCCGCGCATCATGCCTTTCGGTCTGGTCATGGTCGCGCCGGTGATCATGGCCTTTGGCAACGATGAGCAAAAACAGAAATATCTGCCGCGCATCCTGTCGTCGCAAGACTGGTGGTGTCAGGGTTATTCTGAGCCTGGCTCCGGTTCCGATCTGGCCTCGCTGCAGACCAAGGCGGTACGTGATGGTGATCATTACATCGTCAACGGCCAGAAGACCTGGACGACGCTTGCCCAATATGCCGACATGATGTTCACCCTGGTGCGCACCTCGTCGGAAGGCAAACCGCAGCAGGGCATTTCGTTCCTGCTGATCGACATGAACTCACCCGGCGTATCCGTTGATCCGATCGTCACCATCGACGGTGGCCGCGAAGTCAATTCAGTATTCTTGGAAGATGTCCGGGTGCCGGTGGAAAATCGTATCGGCGAGGAAAATAAAGGCTGGACCTACGCCAAGTTTTTGCTTGGTCACGAACGCACCAGCATTGCCGCCACCGGCCGGTCGAAGAAATTACTTAAGCGGCTAAAGGAAATTGCTTCAGAAGAAATCGGCGACGATGGCGCGCCGCTCGATCAGGATACAGGCTTCATGTCCCGCGTTGCCGACGTGGAAATTCGGCTTCTTGCCTTGGAGTCGGTGGTTCTGCGCGTGCTTTACGCTGAACAGGCCGGTGCCGCGCCGGGTCCGGATGCGTCCTTATTGAAGATTGAAGGCACGTTGATCCAACAAGATCTCACCGAGCTCGCCCGCGAGGCGGTTGGTAACTACGCCTTTCCGTTCATACCAGAAGCCTTTGATCCGCTCTGGAATGAAGACCGGGTTGGCCCCGATTACGCGGCACCCTTGGCGCCGGTCTATTTCAATTGGCGCAAGGCGTCGATCTATGGCGGGTCGAACGAAGTCCAACGCGGCATCATCTCCAAACACGTGCTTGGTTTGTAAGGAGCGAATTGGTTCATGTCTTTTGAGTTCACCGAAGAACAGCGCCTGCTACAGGAAAGCGCCGATCGCTTCGTACAAAACGATTACCCGTTTGCGCTGCGCCGTGAACTAGCGGCCAGCAAATCTGGTTTCAGTGCCGACAACTGGAAAACATTCGCTGAGTTAGGATGGTTGGCCATTCCATTTTCAGAAGATGATGGCGGCCTGGGCTGGGGTACCGCCGATATCGCCGTGTTGATGGAGTGTTTCGGCCGTGGCCTGGTCACCGAGCCCTACGTGGCAACAATCATGCTCGGTGGGGGCCTGGTTGCCGCATTGGGCAGCGATGCCCAGAAGACGGATATTCTCGGGCCGGTGATCGGTGGAGAAATGCAGCTAGCTTTCGCCCATGGCGAACCGCGCGGACGCTTCAATTTGCATGCGGTTGAAACAACTGCCACTAAGGGCGGTGATGGCTATGTTTTGAACGGCGCCAAGGCCGTCGTCTTCAATGGCGGCGCGGCGGACAAAATCATTGTCTCAGCCCGCACTGGCGGCGGTGCCCGCGATGCTGACGGGATCAGCGTGTTTATTGTCGATCCAGGTGCCAATGGCGTGACGATCCGCGATTACGGCACTGTTGATGGTCTGCGCGCCGCCGATATCACATTGGCCAATGTAGCCGTTTCCGCCGATAGTCTGCTCGGTGCTGAAGGTGGGGCCGCGGCGGCGATTGACGCGGTGACCGACAAGGCCATCGTCGCCATCTGCGCTGAAGCTGCCGGTGCCATGGAAAAAGTCGTCGGCCAGACCAACGAATATATCAAAACCCGCAAGCAATTTGGCCAGCCGATCGGTGCCTTCCAGGTGCTGCAGCATCGCATGGCCGATATGTTCCAGGCCCATCAATTGGCCCGCGCCATGGCCTATCGCGCCGCAACGGTTGTTGATGGCGATGATGCCGGTGAACGTGTTCGTGCCGCATCGGCCGCCAAGGTGCGCACCGGCGATTCAGGCAGGCTGATCGGCCAGGAAGCCATCCAGCTTCACGGCGGCATGGGGATGACCGAAGAAATGGATGTCGGTCATTATTTCAAACGCTTGACGATGATCGACACCCAATTCGGCGATCGCCACCACCATCTACGCAAATTTGCAAGAGCCAAATAAGCCGGCAAAATAAAAAAGGTCATATCCCATGTTGTTGGAAAACACCGAACGCTCACGCGAGTTGCAGGCCCGCGTCTCCATGTTCATGGACGCCCATGTCTACCCGTCGGAGGAAATCTACGAGGAGCAGCTCAACACCCAGGAAGACCGCTGGGATGTGCCGCCGATCATGAATGAGCTGAAGGCGCTGGCCAAGGCGGAGGGGCTTTGGAATCTGTTCTTGCCGGAATCCGATCGCGGCGCCGGATTGACCAATCTGGAATATGCACCGCTTTGCGAGATCATGGGCCGCTCGCCGATCGCGCCGGAAGTCTTCAACTGCTCGGCGCCGGACACCGGCAACATGGAAGTGATCGAACGCTATGGCTCCGAAGAGCACAAGGAAAAATGGCTGAGGCCTCTATTGGATGGCGAAATCCGCTCTTGTTTTGCTATGACCGAACCGGCCGTGGCCTCCTCCGACGCCACCAACATTGAAGCCCGCATCGTGCGCGATGGTGATGATTATGTCATCAACGCCACCAAATGGTGGACGTCCGGCGCCGCCGACCGGCGCTGCAAGATTTCCATTTTCATGGGCAAGACCGATCCCAATGCCAGCAAGCATCAGCAGCAATCAATGGTCCTGGTACCCATGGACACACCGGGTGTCACCATCAAGCGGGCGCTGACTGTGTTTGGTTACGACCACGCGCCGCACGGCCATGCGGAAGTCGAATTCAAGGATGTGCGTGTCCCAGTCTCAAACATATTGTTGGGCGAGGGCCGTGGTTTTGAAATTGCCCAGGGCCGTCTTGGGCCGGGCCGTATTCACCATTGCATGCGCTGCATCGGCGTTGCCGAACGGGCGCTTGAATCCATGTGCGCCCGGGCCAAACAACGGGTCGCCTTCGGCAAGCCATTGGCTGAACAGGGCGCCCTGCGCCACACCATCGCCGAGTGCCGGATCGCCATTGATCAAGCGCGGCTGTTGACCCTTCAAGCCGCCCATATGATGGACACGGTGGGCAACAAGGCGGCGCGTGCGGAAATCGCCATGATCAAGGTGCTTGCTCCGCGCATGGCCTGCAAGGTGGTCGACGAAGCCATTCAAGCCCATGGTGGCGGCGGTGTTTCCGGTGATTTCCCATTGGCCCATGCCTATGGCGCCAACCGCACATTGCGGATCGCCGATGGCCCCGACGAAGTACATTTGGAAAGCGTCGCCAAGCTGGAACTGCGCAAGAATTAGGGTGAGGTCTTAGATAATAGCCTTCACCACTACCTGCCTTTCACCGGTCACGCGATCAGGGTTCCGATCCAATGTATTTGGCGTCGCCGTGAGCTGCGCTATGTTGTCATTGGTAAGCCGTTATTGAATATCGGTTAGTTCGTTTGGCTGAGGGAATTCGGCAGCGATAGGGGTCGTCGCGCCGAATATCCAGGGACACAACAAAAGAAACGCATGGGCGAAACAGACATGGCCGCCGATCATCCGGGGATACAGCGGCGGCCTGCGAGATACCTGCTTAAGGATGACGCCGCGGTCGATATCATTGAATTCGGCCACGGGCATCTGCGCATCGACAAAGAACTAAAAATCCCACCGATTTATGATTTGTCGCCACAGATCACCTTGCGGCGCGGATCGGATCTCCTCAACGACCTGGATCATCACGGCCTAGAGAACCGTCCCTGGTGGATCGGTGTCGGTACGGCTTTGGGATTTGCCCGCGAACACGATTTTATCAAATGGGACACCGACATTGATGTCCGCATGCTGCTCGACTACCGCGATGTCGACGCAGCGCTAGACTATAGCCGGCAGATCACCACGCTGTTTGAGGAGTACGGATTTAAACTGGTTCGAGTGTTTTATTGGCAGCACCGGCCCATGCAGGTGGCTTTCGCTGACACGCGCAATAATAACCTGATTTTCGATATCTATTTCTTTTACGAAGGCGCCAAAGACGGATACTTGGTGCATTACATCGACACCAGTTACCGGGAAAAACCGCGCCAATTCATCGACCAATTGCAATCCCGCCCCTGGCCGACCGATTCCACCATCCAGGTAAATGTTCCAAGCCCGGTCGAGGATTATTGCGCTTGGCGCTTCGGGCCGAATTGGCGGACACCGTTGTCGGATTTGAGCGAGCGCATTGAACAGGAGAGTTGCCTTCAGCCGCTGCCGGTCATAACCGCCTTGACCTACGGCACGTTCGACGGCTTTCACTACGGTCATCTTCGCATTTTGGAGCGGGCGGCGGCTTTTTCCGACCGGCTTGTTGTCGGCATCGTGTCCGACGACTTGTGCAAGATCAAAGGCAAGAACCTGATGCTCAACGAAGAGCAGCGGGCCGCAGTCATTGAGGCGCTGAGCTGTGTCGATGAGGTATTCATCCAAAGGCAGATGAATCAGAAGGAAATCGATATTGAGCGGTTTGATGCGAATTATTTCGTGGCTGGTGATGACTGGCGCGACCACCCCCGCATTGAACAGATACGCAATTACCGTGGCTGTGAAATCGTTTATCTTGAACGCACGCCACAGATATCATCCACCAAGATCAGGCGGAAGCTTCTGGCTGGTAAGAGTTGGTGGTCGCGAATACGAGGTAAGGTTTGAGTCTTGAGACATTTTTATCGAACGTTGATCCGCAGACAACGGTAAGCTTGCGTGAAAGCGGCCCGGCGTCAGCTGACGCCTTTTTTGCTGAATTCGATGGCCGACCCATCGCACCACGAAAAGTTCTAACCTATCGTGAGAATAGTGATGGGCATCAGCGCTGGTATTATGTTTCGCAGTTCAGCCAGGCGCCGATATTTATCGATCTGAACAAACAGGAAGTCTCAAAGAAGACCTGTCGGTTTTATCGGCTTGGCATTCTCAAACGGGAAACTGATTGGCTGCGACGATTGTCCGGTTCGGCCCGCACGCCGGAAATCATCGATCGTTACGGCCGGGTCATTGTCTCCAATTATCTTGGAGAACCGGTTCGCCAGCACAACCTGCCGGATGATTGGGAATTGCAGGCGGAGGACATTCTGGCGGTCCTTAAGGATGCCAGTTGCTGCCACAACGACATCAAATGCGACAATCTGGTGGTAAGGGACGGTCGAATATCGATTATTGATTTTAATTGGGCGACCCCGGCAGGGGCGCCAATCCCGCGAAACTGGCCAACACAATTGGGGCGCCAGCATCGCATTGATATTCACAAATTCGATGACCGGCGGGCGATTTACGCTGCACTTCGATCAGCCATGAACAATAAAATCGATCATTCAAGAATATCCGTCGCCTAATCCCAACTTCCTCCAATAAAGGGTTGGATATCAGCCGACCAGATGGCCATTGAATTTCTGTCTCAATCAGAGCTGTTTCCGATCTTCCCATATTTATTAAGCCGTCTTAGGAATTCGGCATCGTCAGCTAATGCACGATTGACCAGATGCGCCGGCGGTACGCAGTCTTTGACGTTCAACACCTGTGTTACGGCGGAGGCGCCGATGCCGGCGAAGCACTGGTCGGTCCAGCAGAGCGCATGGGGGGTCAAGATGACATTGTCGAGCTGCAAAAGAGGGTCGTCGGCGCCCGGCGGTTCCGGGTCAAACACATCCAGACCGGCGCCGGCAATGGTGCCGTCTTTCAGTGCTTTCACCAGGGCCGGCTGATCAATGACCGGACCGCGCGATGTATTGATCAAATAGGCCGTGGGCTTCATCATCGCCAACCGGTCGCCATTGACCATGTGTTCGGTTTGTGGCGTCAGCGGCGTGTTGATACTCAAGAAGTCGCTGCGGGAAAAAACATCATCCAGGCTCACCAGTTCGACGCCTAGAATTTCTACAACTTTTGGATCCGCCCACGGGTCATGGGCGATAAATTTCATGTCCAGTGGCCGGCAGATCTGGAACATTTCAGCGCCGATATTACCAATGCCGATGGACCCCAATGTGCGGCCAACCAATCCGTTGCCCATGTAATCGGACCTCTCCGCGAAGCCGGCCGGCCCCAGCCGGGTGAGCCGATCTTTGTCAAACAGCTTGCCTGACAAAGCCAGGATCAAAGTCAGGATTGAAACGGCGACCGGACGGCGGACCCCATCCGGCGTGATGGCGACGCCGATGCCGGCATTGGTGCAGGCCTCGATATCGACATTGTCGTAGCCGACACCAAAACGGGCAACGATGCTCAGCCGGCCGTCGTCCGGGATACTCTCAGCATCAAAATTGGCGGCGAGCAGAATGAGGGCGTCAAATCCGGCAAGTGAGGACGCGGTCATGCGGCCGTCTTCCGGTTCGACATATTCAAATTGGACGTTTCGATCCGCCGCCAATGGCGCCAAATCAAACATTGGGAAGGCCGGCGAGCCGTCCGGTTTTAAGAAATCGCCGGATAAAGCAACGCGAAACATCGTCAGTTTCCCTTGGCTCTTTTTCTTGGACTTTTCCTCTGGCTTTTCCTGGTGCCTTCCTTGGCCCGCGCTGGATTGCAGCCGTCACGAATGGCTGAAATACCCGCAATCAATGCCTGTTGGTAGACCCACAAATCACCGGAATAACAAAGCACGTCATAGCCTTGCTTATTCAGCGCAATGGCGCCGGCTGCATCCGCCGTTAATCGGCCCAGCGCCTTATTGTGTTTCTTCGCCGCCCGTTTGACTTTGTTGGCGGCTTTGATGAAATCGGGATGATCAAATTGGCCGTTGATGCCCAACGAGCAACTGAGATCGAAATGGCCGATCCACAAGCAATCAAGACCTTTGACGGCGGCGATTTCGTCAATATTTTCAATGCCCTCAACGGTTTCAATCAGCGCAACAAAAGCCGTGCGTCGATTGGTGGCCGCCAAGGTCGCCGCCGCATCGCCGGGCTGATAGCGGTCATGGGCGATATTGAGCGCCACGCCGCGCTTGCCCATCGGCGGATATTTCATGCACGACACAATGTGTTCGGCTTCTTCCTTTGAACTAACCATCGGCATGATTAGCCCGTCGGCACCGGCATCAAGCACCCGACCAATATGATGGGATTCATCCGACGGCGGCCGTACCAGTGTCGGAATATTGCCTGCGCGCAAGCCGGTAATGGCGCGCTTGGTCTCGGCGATACCGAAGCCAGAATGCTCCATATCCAAAAACACGAAATCAACGCCGGCAGCGGCAATAATCTGACCGAGGCCGGGCGAATTGAACTCAAATATCGAATGCCCAAGCTTCAATTTGTCGGCGGCGAACATGCGTTTCAGATTAGGTGATGCCATTTGAGTTCCCTGCGCGTGGTTTGGCGAATTGGCCAGGATAGTGACCGATTGGATTAGGAACGGATAAATCAATCTTGGCAAGTCGATTGGGGTATTCCGTGCGCTAGGATATTTCGCCAAATCTCTTTCAAACTGTCCGACCGCCTTGCAAGCCGGTCGCCGGTTGATAGACTTCCTGCCTATCGTTGTTACCTGGGGGGCGTGCAGTGAGCTATTTCAATCTTGGAGACCACAGTTTTGCGGTCACCACATCTTCAAAGGATGCTCAGCTTTGGTTTGATCGTGGTTTGAACTGGACCTATGCCTATAATCACGAAGAGGCGGTGGTCTGTTACCAAAAGGCAATTGAGGCCGACCCTGATTGCGCCATGGCCCATTGGGGCGTCGGCTATGCCGCCGGCCCGAACTACAATCTGCCGTGGGACCTTTATGACGACGCCGGCCGCGCCAAGGCTTTGGCGGCGGCTTATGACGCAACCCAGGTGGCAGTGGAAAAAGCCGCCGGGGCCAGCGAACCGGAACAAGCTCTCATCCAGGCATTGACGGCGCGCTATCCGCAGCGTGAACCGATCGATGATCAATCCATATGGAATGATGCCTTCGCCGATGCCATGCGCCAGACGCTGAAAGCCCATCCTGATAGTCTGGAAATCCGCACCGTGTTCGCCGAGGCGATGCTCAATCGCACGCCTTGGAAAATGTGGAATCTGAAAAAAGGTGTCCCAGCGGAAGGGGCGGACACGTTGGAATGTGAGGAAGTACTGGAGGCCGCCTTTGACCAGTTTCCGGCCGCCATGCGCCATCCCGGATTGCTGCATTTATATGTTCACTTGATGGAAATGTCGCCCTACCCGGAAAAAGCCCTGAAGGCCGCTGATGTGTTGCGCACCCTGGTGCCCGATGCTGGACATCTCGTGCATATGCCGACCCACATCGACGTACTGTGCGGCCACTACCAAAATGTTGTCCATTGGAACCAGGCGGCGGTCGGCGCCGATCTAAAATTTTATGAACAACACGGCCCCTATGGGATCTACACCGGCTATCGGCTGCACGATTATCATTTTGTCATTTTTGGTGCTTTGTTCCTTGGCCAGATCGAACCGGCGTTGAACGCCGTGCGCGGCATGTTCGAGACCACGCCGGAGGATCTGCTGCGCATCGAGTCGCCACCCATGGCTGACTATTTTGAAAGCTATCTGGCCATGGAGCCGCATATATATGTGCGCTTCGGCAAGTGGCAGGAAGCCACCGAGCTGCCATTGCCGGAAGACCAGAAATTATTCTGTACGCTGACAGCCAACACCCACTATGCCAGAGGCGTCGCCCATGCCGCCTTGGGCAATGTCGAAGCGGCCGAGGCGGAGGAAAAATTGTTCCTGGCCGCCAAGAGCCGGGTGCCGGATACTCGGCTATTGCACAACAACAAGGTTGTCGACCTGCTGGAGATCGCCACCCACATGCTGCGCGGTGAAATCGCCTATCGCAAAGCCGACTATGACGAAGCTTATGATGAGCTTCGCAAGTCGGTCGCGGCCGATGACAACTTGCCCTACGACGAACCCTGGGGCTGGATGCAGCCAACCCGCCATGCCCTTGGCGCGTTATTGTTTGAACAGGGCCATGTTGAACAATCAGAACAGGTGTTTCGCGAGGATTTGGGCCTCGGCGGGCAGTTGAGCCGCGCCACTGTCCATCCTGATAATGTCTGGGCGCTAAAAGGGCTCCACGATTGTCTTGAAGCGCGCGGTGAGAAAATCGAAATCGTCCAGATCAAACAACGCCTCGACCTGGCCAATGCCCGCGCCGATATGGCCGCCGCCGCCCCGTGCTTTTGCGCTCAGGCGGCGATGGCCGCCGGATGACATCATTTCGCGAAGGCGATCTGGTGGTTTAGTCCAACGCCTCATCGGCGGCGTAGTTGATCTCAACAGTAATGCCGTTGGGGTCTTTCAAGAATACCTGCTGCAAACCCAGATCTGGCACCGTCAGGTCCCGCCAGGCGATGCCTAGTTCAGCCAACCGGGCTCGCATTTGCGCAAGTCCGGTACCGTGGAAAGCGATGTGATCAATCGCGCCAGTTCCACCGGCAGAATGATCGACCGTCGCGTCGGCGTCTTCAACGCCAATCAGGTGAATGACAGGTTTGTCACCCAAATAGAGCCAGGCACCGGGGAAGGGGAATCCTGGCCGATCACCGTCAACCAGGCCCAGTACGCCAGTGTAAAAATCGATTGTCAGGTCCAATTGAGCGGTGCGGATGGCGCAGTGATCAAGTGTCAGAAGTGTCATCGGATCAAGCTCCCCGCCGCCAGGCCATGACCGTATTATTGGCTGGCATTTCAATTACATCTGCTGGTTCGAACCCGGCCCTGACCGCCACTTCGTCGACATCGAGGGTGTCCCGCACACCCCAGGTCGGGTTGCGGCCGCGCAGGCTTTCATCAAAGGCAATATTGGAATCAGAAACGAAATCGCCGTTGCGGCTGAAGCAGCCATAAATGAACAACAAACCATCGGCTGGTAACAAGCGCCCGGCGCCGGTAATCAGGCTCTGAGTCACTGCCCATGGGCTGATGTGCAGGAGATTGGCGCCCATTATCCCGGCAATTGCTGACGGCGTATCCTGATCCCAGTTCGGTTGCATCAGGTTGAGTTCTATGGGTGCGGCGAGATTTTCTAACGCCGATGCCTCCCGCCAGGCCTCCTGGCTCGCCCGGGCCGCCGGATCCATGTCGCTGGGCTGCCAATGCAGATGAGCAAACTGGGTGGCATAGGCGGTGATGTGTTGCCCGGTGCCACTGGCGACTTCCAGAACTGTCCCGGCAGAGGGCAGGCGCGGCTGCAATATCTCAAGGATTGGCGCCGTATTGCGCTCCGCGGTCGGCGAATAATGCCGGTCGGTGCCCTCCGCATCATTTTCCACGGTGACCATATAAGCGGAGGGCTTGGCCGGGCCATTGGAAGGGATTTCTTTATCGGTCATTTATATCTCGCAGTCGGTTGCGTCGTTACACTGGAGGGGTGATTGGCGTCTTGTCAAATCCGAACCTCTAGGTGATATTCCAGTCGTCGGGTTTGTCGGGGGGCAATGACCTGATCATACCTATTCCGCCCACCGGCAATCACGATAATCGACCAAACAGTCAGCAAGATTGAGTTAGAGGAGACCGCCATGATGCGTGGCTTGATGATGGACCGCCCGTTACTGCTTTCCAGTGTGATCGACTATGCCGCCGCTATCCATCCGAAGTCGGAGGTCGTCTCGGTAACCGTCGAAGGTGGCCAGCATCGCTACAGCTATGTGGAGGCCCGCAAGCGCATTATTCAGCTCGCCCACGGTCTACAGGAAATGGGAGTTAAGCCCGGCGATCGTGTCGCCACGCTGGCCTGGAACGGTTATCGCCACTTTGAACTCTATTTCGCCATCTCCGCCATCGGTGCCATCTGCCACACACTCAATCCGCGCTTGTCGACGGAGCAAATGGATTACATCGTCAACCACGCCGGCGACACGGTGCTGTTTGCCGATTTGACGTTTCTGCCGCAACTGGAACAGGTGCAGGGTTTGTTTCCAGATGATCTGCGTTATGTGGCATTGACCGATCGGGCGCATATGCCAGCGGAAACAAAATTACCTAATCTGGATTGTTACGAAGAAATATTAGCCGGCAAACCAGAAGAGATTGTCTGGCCGGAATTCGATGAAAATACCGCCTCGGGTCTCTGCTATACATCCGGCACGACCGGCAACCCGAAGGGCGCGCTTTATTCCCATCGGTCGAATGTGCTGCATTCGCTGTTTGTCATATCGACCAATATCGGCACTTTCGGCGCCGACAAAAAGATCCTACCGGTCGTACCGCTGTTTCACGCCAATGCTTGGGGGTTGCCTTATTCAGCGGCACTTTCAGGCGCCTCCCTGGTTTTCCCTGGAGCCGCATTGGATGGGCCAAGTATTTTCAATCTAATGGACCAAGAGGAGGTTTACTCAGCTTGGGGCGTGCCCACCGTTTGGCTCGGTCTGTTGCAGGAAATGGAAAGCCGTGGCCGTAAGCCGAAGGGCTTCAGCCAGACCATCATCGGCGGTTCCGCCGCACCCGGACCGATGATCGATGCCCTGGAGAAAAAGTACCAGATCGACGTCATGCATGGCTGGGGCATGACGGAAATGAGCCCCGTCGGCACGTTGGCCATTTTGGAGCCGGACCATAAGGCGCTGCCGATCGACAAACGGCTGCAACTGAAGCGCAAGCAAGGCCGGCCGATGTTTGGAGTCGACTTGAAAATCGTTGATGAAGACGGACAAGTGCTGCCTCATGACGGTGAGGCGATCGGCGAATTATGCGTGCGCGGCAGTGCCATTGTCTCCGGCTACTACAACGATCAGCCGGCCAGCGAAGCCGCGATCGACGATGACGGCTGGTTTCGAACCGGCGACGTGGCGTCAATCTCACCAGACAGCTTTCTGACCCTGGTTGACCGCGCCAAGGATCTAGTGAAATCCGGTGGCGAATGGATCAGTTCCATCGATATTGAAAACGACGCCATGGGGCACCCCGGTGTTGCCGAGGCTGCCGTCATCGCCATCGCGCATCCCAAATGGGACGAACGCCCGCTCCTCATCGTCGTCAAGGCAGCCGGGGCTGATCCATCCAAACAGGAGATCCTCGATCATATCGCCGGAAATCTCGCCAAGTGGCAGGTGCCCGATGAGGTGGAGTTTGTCGACGAGTTACCCCATACGGCAACCGGCAAAGTGTCGAAATTGAAGTTACGCCAGCAGTTTAAGGAATATATTTTGCCGGCGTAGGAAAATGCAGAAAATTAGCCGACGAAATAAAAATCCGATCCAAACTACCTGCCTGACAACATCCCCTCGTCATTGCCGGACTTGATCCGGCAATCCATGCCTGAACCAGATCGAGGTGTTCTGTCTGCGCAGGTGAGGGTGTGTAGAGGCTGGCGGCATGGACCCCAAGATCAAGGCGTGGGGTGACGAAGTGCTGGATAGCCTAAACACCCCCCCCTCGTCATTGCCGGACTTGATCCGGCAATCCATGCCTGAACCAGATCGAGGAATTTCTCCTGCGCAGGTGAGGGTGTGTAGAGGTTGTTGGCATGGACCCCAAGATCAAGTCTTGGGGTGACGAAGTGCTGGATAGTCTAAACACCCTCCCTCGTCATTGCCGGACTTGATCCGGCAATCCATCCCTGAACCGGATCCAGAAATTTCTCCTGCGCAGGTGAGAGTGCGGAGTGGCTGGCGGCATGGACCCCAAGATCAAGTCTTGGGGTGGCGATAGGGCGGTACATCACGCCAATCGGCAGTCCGCCACCAGTTGCTCATGCCCTCGGCCAATCCCTAACCGCTCACATCGCCTTCAGCCACCTGGCCACCGCCTGGCCGATTTCTTCAGGAGAATCTTCCTGGATGAAGTGGCTGCCTTTAACGGTGACTTCGGTCTGGTTCGGCCATGTTCGGGCCAAATCCCGTTGGCGGCCGACCAGAATTGAACCGGGATCGGCATTGATGAACAGTTTCGGCAAATCACTGCCAGCGAGCCAGGCGGAATAGGCATCGACGATTTCACAAACATCCGCCGGTTTGCCCTCGATCGGGATTTGCCTTGGCCAGGTTAATGTCGGGCGACGGTCTTCGCCGGCCTGTGCGAACGGTTTGATGTACTCCGCTATCTCCGCCGCGCTCAAATCGCGCAGAATAGACGCCGGCAACACCCGTTCGACGAAGACGTTTTTTTCTAAAACCATCGCCTCGCCGGCTGGCGAACGAAAGCCCTGAAACACCTGGCGGGCGCCTTCCGGCCAGTCGTCCCAGTTCACTGTTGTCACCAACGCTTCCATGTAGGCGATACCCTTGACCCGCTCTGCGTGTCGATGGGCCCAATGAAATCCGAGTGCGGAGCCCCAATCATGGATGACAAAGGTCACATTACCGGTGTCACCGATGAGCTCATCCAATAGCCCATCGAGATAGCCGCGATGTTCCATGAAGGTGTAACTATCAGGCCCGGAATCCGGCAATTTGTCTGAATCCCCCATACCGATGAGGTCGGGCACGATGATCCGTCCGAGGCCCTCCACGTGCGGAATAACGTTGCGCCATAGATAGGACGATGTCGGGTTGCCGTGTAAAAACACAATCGGATCACCGGTCCCCCGCTCGTGATAGGCCATTTTCCGGCCGTTGACGGTGGCATAGGACTTAGCAAGGGGCGCTTCGCTGCTCATGGCGATCTCCAATTTGTGGATTTGTTCAGGGCAGGATGACGCCCCTCAGCCATATAACCAAAGTGTTGGCGGGCGAGGCAAGCGTTATGGCAGCGCCTTTAACGCCGAATCCATTGTATACAGTGAATCTTGCTACCCTATTATGGGCAAAACATGGCGGTTAGCAGCCGTTAGGCTCCGAATCCGTCACCAATTGGTGATTGGGCGCTTCGATGGTCTATATGGATCTGCCGGCGCCGATCAGCCGGTAGAATATGGTGGTTGGCGGCGTTCTAACTATTCAGCCGCTTCAGCTGCGTCATCGCCAACGATCTCATGCGACGGCGGTTTCAATGCCCGCTTCATATCGGTCAGTTCCTCGCGCGCCCGCACAGCGGTGACTTCCGCCTGGCGACGGGCTGATTCATATTGTTTCGGCCAGGGGGTGCCCGCATGCCCGTAATTGGCCGCCGCCGCCAGAGTAAAGTGCGGATTGGCTAAGTGCGGCCGCGCCAGTGCGACCAGATCGGAGCGCCCGGAAGCGATAATCGTATTGACTTGATCCGCCGTGGTGATGTTGCCCACCGTGACGGTCGCCGCACCGATCTCGTTGCGCACATAATCAGAAAACGGCGTCTGGAACATCCGGCCATAAATCGGTTTTTGATCCGGCACGGTTTGACCCGCCGACACATCGATCAAGTCGGCGCCGGCTTCATGGAACAGTTCCGCCACCCGGCGCAGATCGGCCTCGCTCAAACCGTCTTCCATCCAGTCAGCGGCTGAAATGCGCACCGACATCGGCTTGTGATCCGGCCAGGCGGCACGCATGGCGCTAAACAGTTCCACCGGGAACCGCATACGGTTATCCACCGATCCGCCATATTCATCCGCGCGCCGGTTGGTCAGCGGCGAGATGAACGACGCCAGCAGGTAACCATGGGCGAAATGCGCCTCGATCATGTCGAAGCCGGCTTGTTCAGCCAATTTCACCGAAGCGATAAACTCAGCGATCACTCGATCCATATCGGCGCGTGTCATTTCGGTCGGGGTCTGGTTGACACCTTCCTCCCAGGCAAGCGGCGAGGCGGACATGATCGGCCAGTTGTCACTTTCCAACGGTGCATCGGATTTCTCCCAGCCCAACTGTGTCGACCCCTTGCGGCCTGAATGACCCAACTGCATGCAGATTTTGGCTTGGCTGTTTTGATGAACAAAATCGACGATCCGCGTCCATTCCCCAAGCTGCGCGTCATCAAACAGGCAGGTACAGCCTGGCGAAATGCGCCCTTCCAGGGATGGGCTGGTCATCTCCGTCACCACAAGGCCGGCGCCACCGACAGCTCGGGCGCCATAGTGGACGAAATGCCAGTCAGTCGGCGTGCCGTCGACGGCGGAATATTGCGCCATCGGCGACACGATGACCCGGTTGATCAGATCCATGTCGCGCAGTCGGTAAGGTTGGAACATCGGCGCTACTGGGTTGTCGGTATCCACATCGTAGCCATCGCGCAGCATTTTATCGGCGAACCAATGATCTACCTGGTCCACCGCCTGAGCATCACGCAGGCGCAGGTTTTCATAAGTGATCTGTTTGGACCGCGACATCAGCGAAAAGGCGAATTGCTCTGGCTCCAGGCAAAAGTGCGTATCCATATGCTCAAACCAGCCAAGCGAAACCAGAGCGGCGTGTTGGATCTTCTCCACTTCTTCCCGGCGCACCGTGTCATAGTCGTGCAACGCCGCATCGACGCCATCGTGTTTGCGCAGCGCTTCGAACAGCGCCACGGCATCTTCCATGGCAAGCTTGGTTCCAGAACCGATGGAATAGTGTGCCGACGCCTTGGAATCACCGACCAAAACGGCGTTATCCAAAACCCAGGTCTTGTTGGTGATGTGGGGGAAGTTGCGCCAGGCCAGGCGATCGACGATCAGCTTATGGCCGTCCAATTCATCGGCATAGATATCCTCCAAGATGGCGATGGATTCATCTTCCGACATATGTTCAAAACCGTAGCCCTCATAGACATGGTTGCCGGTTTCGATGATCCAGGTGGAGCGGCCGGGTTGATATTGATAGCAATGGGCGACCATGGCGCCGTGTTCGGTTTCCTTGAAGAAATAGTTGAAGGCATCGAGCTCTTTTGTTGACCCGGCCCAGATGAACTTATTCGGCCGCCAGTCCAGATTGGCGCCAAAATGGTCGGCGTGCGTGGTGCGGATGCCGGAATTGATGCCATCGGCGCAGACAATCAAATCGCTGTCGGGAAAATCCTCAATACCGCCGACTTCATGTTCCAGATGAATGGCGACATCAAGATCGAGGCAGCGTTCGCGCAAGATCCGCAACAATTCCACCCGCGAGGTGCCGCAAAATCCGTTGCCGTCATAGCGCTTGACGGTGCCTTTGTAGTGCACGTCAACTTCGCCCCAATAGGCGAAAGAGCGACGGATTTCCTCATAAGATTCAGCGTCGTACTGATGGAATATGTCGAGGGTTTCATCGGAGAACACCACCCCGAAACCGAACGTGTTGCCGGCCGGATCCCGGTCGTAAACGGTAATGTCCCAATCGGGCCAGGATTTCTTCGCCAACAAGGAAAAATAGAGACCGCCCGGTCCGCCGCCAATGACGCTGATCTTCATGATGTGCTCCGACATATATATCTTACGTGTAAGAAGTATTTAAGGCTTAAAACAATCGCCGTCAAGCCTTGTCGGGCAGAATATCATTTGTCGGGGAAATGTGGTGAGGATAGTGGCCTTTCGCCGGGCTCTAGAATGACCAAAGTCCGGCGAAAGTCGTATTAGATAGAGAGTAACAGGGCTTATCGGCTGGTCGGAAAACCGGCCTCTAGCCAAGCCTGCGTGCCGCCGTCGACATAATTGACGTTGGCGAAGCCCAGTTTGTGAAACTCATGGGCCGCGATGGCGCCCATCGGCCCACCCTGGCAGGCGGTGATGACATGGGTCAGCGTCTTGTCAAATGTCGCCGGCACATTGCCTTCGGCGATATCGCCCAAGTTGACATTATGAGCATCGGTGATGATGCCGGTCGTATCGGCAATTGCCGCAGCCGGACGCGGGTCGACGAAAACCACTGTTCCGCACTGTTTGAGCGCCGCAGCTTCCTGCGCTGTTATTGCCGCAACCGCCTGTTTGGCATCTGCCACACGTTCTCCAAAAGTCTTTTCCATTTTTCTACTCCTTCGAGTTTGGATTTTTTTGTTGTTTGTTTTGGGGGATTAGAAGGTCAGCGTTGCTGCGCCTTCACGGATAATGGCGTGCATGGCGACAGAACCGGCGAAGATGACGCCATCGATGAAGCTTTCTTCGGTGTATCCACGCATCTTGCCGCAAGGCGGGCAGACCATGATCGTCGAACCGGCATCCACCATGGTCTGGATCATCTCTGACATCGGCGGATCAAGGGGGTTCAAACGGGCGTTTTCGGCGGCGCCCTTGCGGACCCAGTCAACGCCGGCACTGACCAGGAACAGTGATACTTCCAGGCCGGTGGCGATGGCGCCATTGGCGATGCTCCAGGCGACGGACGCCCGCTCGTCGTCGAGGCCGCGGGTGATGACGATAACCATTTTATCTACTTGATTTGGCATTTGATGCCCTTTCTCATGTTAAGGTGCGACCGATCCATTCGATCGCCATGAGATGCAGGCTAGGGGGCAGGCGTTGGCACAAGAGTGTGAACAACCGTGGTAATTTGCCCGGCTGAGAATATTTTTAGAGGAGGTAATTTGAAAATGTCGACAATTGTCATGGAAAAAGCGTTTGAGGAACCGGCGTCGGATGAACTCATCGACATGATGCGCCAGGCGACGGAGACCTGTTTTGAGATCAACGGTATGGAGCGCAAGGTGACTTACGCATCCGCTGATCGCCTGCGGTTTATCTGTATTATGGATGCGCCGGACATTGAGACAGCCCGCAGGGCCTTAGAATCGGCAGGTATGTCTTATGAGCAGTTGTATCCGGCGACATCATTTTAAAAAACATGCCGCGACGGATGAACATCCAACAAGGCGCCAATCAACTTAAGCGCCCGCCGCCGAGACGGCCATGTCCGCAAGACCTGATATGAGCGATGGGGCGAACACAGCTCGATTGGAGTTGCGCCTGTTGGGTCCAATGGAATTGACCGCCAACGGCCAATCCATCACATTGCCCCGATCCAAGAAGACCCGCGCATTGTTGGCCTTCCTGGCGATGGCCGACAGGCCGCAACACCGCGGCCGTCTTTGCTCTTTATTATGGGATATGACCGACGACCCGCGTGGAGCCTTACGTTGGAGCTTATCGCGACTGCGCAAGGTCTTGGGTGACCATGCCGAATTGATCCAGGCAAACAACACCGATGTGTCGTTGAATCCAGCCGGTTTTATGACCGATGCCAAAGACCTGACCGGGTTGCATGGGCAGGGCTTAGATGCGATTGCCACCGATATTCTGGAAGACAGTGCGGCGCTTTATAATGGTGAATTCCTGGAAGGTTTGGAGCTGCCGGATTCACTTGACTTCAATGCTTGGTGTATCGATCAGCGTGAACAATCCCGTAAACGCCACAGTGACCTGCTTACCAACTTAATCGGTCGCCTGCGTGATGATCCGCAACGGATGCTACCGCACGCCAGACGGCGGGCTCAGGTGGACCTGTTTGATATCGAGGCTCAACGGCAACTGCTTGAACTGTTGCTAGACCTCGGCAAAGTGGAGGAGGCGCAGCGTCGCTTCGATCATGCCCGGCGATTGTTCGCGCAGGTTTCAAAAGCTGAAGTGATGGCACTGGAGCTTTCCTGGCGGGCTCTGAGGGAATCCAGCCGGCAACCGAGAGCGGTTTCAGAACGAACGCCGCAAGCGATCGAAACCGCCGCCGCGCCCGCCCTTCCGATTGTTGGTACCGAGGGCGCGTTTGTCGGGCGCAAAGCGCCTCTGGCCCGCCTGAAAGCGGTATTGAATGCTGCCAGTGAAACCGGTCAACCCGAATTAGTGCTGATTACCGGCGAACCCGGCGTTGGTAAGAGCCGGCTTGCCGAACATTTTTCCGCCCTGGCTGACGCGGCTGGATTTGCGGTGGTGCGCGGCCGGGCCTTCGAAGCGGAAAGTAGCCGCCCGCTCGGCCCGTGGATGGATGCATTGACGGTCGATGTCCAGCAGACCGTGTCGTCAAATGCCACGGCGACCCGTGATGACCTCTTTGACAATCTTCGAGCCCGATTGGTTTCGTTGGCGGCTCAGTCCGATGGATTGTTGTTGGTTCTCGACGACCTGCATTGGTTCGATCGTAATTCTGCGGAATTGGTGCACTATATCGCCCGCACTTACAATCAAGGGCCACTGTTAGTGCTGATGCTTGCCCGCGATGGCGAGTTGCCAGACAACGAAGCCGCCGTTCGATTGTTGCGGGGCCTGCGACAATTCCATGCCGTTGGCCACATCGAATTGGAGCCGCTTTCGCCGGAAGACATCGCCGCCTTGTTTGGCGACCAGCCGGATATGGATGCGGCGCGGGTCTATGAACTTTCTTCGGGTAATCCGCTTTACGCGCTTGAATTTGCCCGCGCCCATCAAGACGGCCTCGACGGAACGCCCCCCACCATACTGCAGCTTGTCCGCGAGCGGATCACCAGTTTGCCTGACCAAGCTTCCGACGTGTTGCGCTGGGGTGCAGTCCTCGGCCACGCGATGAACCTCGATCAGTTAGAAGATTTGGTCGCGTTGCCCGCCGATGATTTGATGCAGGCGTTAGAGCGACTGGAACAATCCTCCCTACTGCGGCTCGATACCGGCCAGGAGCAGGGACACTACACCTTTGCCCATGATTTGATCCGTGAAGCAGTCTATGGCGAACTGTCTCAGCCGCGGCGCCGGCTCATGCACCGCAAGGTCGCTCATACCCTAGAACACAAATCCGCCGATCCACGGGTTGCCTCTGAACTTGCTCATCATGCCAGTTTGGCCGGCGAAGCGCTATTGGGAGTTCGGGCATGCATTACCGCCGGGCATCACGCCCTTCGGATGTTTGCCAACTCAAACGCAGAGACACTTGCCCGGCGTGGTCTGCGGCTGGCGGCGGAATTAGATGAAGAAAACCACGTGGCAGAGACGCTCAATCTGCTGCATGTCTTGTATTCCGCCCGTACGCCGGATCGGGAGAAAGCGGCGGTTCAGGTGCAAGAACTGGCGGAACGGGCACTGGATCTTGGACTGACACATGCAGCGCGCCAGGGCTTTCAAATGCTTTCCTATCTACGTTGGGAGGGAAGCTCCTTGGCCGACGCCCATGACAACATCCTGCAGGCGGAGCGGGTGAGCAGGGTGGCCGCCGACGGCGATCGTGTTGTCGCTCTCGCCCAGGCCGCGCGGTGCTTGGTTTTGCTGGAGCGCAACCTGCAGCAGGCGGAGGCATTTGTGATCGAGGCGGATGCCGTCGCCCGCCGGCAGGGTAATATGACTGCCGCCGTTTCATTCGCCCACGGTATGATCGCCTCTCATCGAGGTGATACATCGGAGGCGATAGATCTGTTGTTGGAAGCCCGGGACCTGGCGCGGCAACATGGCGAACACTTAGTGGAATTCGGGGCTATAGAACATATGGTGATGCTTGAACTGGATCGCGGCGGCTTTGCTCAAGGATTGGTCCAGGCGGAGGAACTTGTTGACCTTGGCGGACGGGTTCGGCCAGGCGCCGAAGCGCCGGTCGCGCGGGCCTTACTGACATTGGCGCAGCTCCTTAGCGGTGGTTTGAGGCCTGATGAATTATCCGAGCCCGTCGATCAGGTCCGTCGCGCCGACGCGAAGTATGAACTGTCATACTTGCTGACCCGCTGGGCTGAACATGCCTTGGCGGAGGGGCAGGTGGATCGGGCGCATGATCTGGCGGAGGAGGCCCTTGCTGTGGCGCGAATTATGGGCCGGAAATCTGAGATTGCCATGGCGCTCGTGGTCCTGGCCAGTGTAGCGGAACAAAGGAACCAACCGGACGAACAGAAAAACTACCGCTCAATGCTGGATGAACTGGATTCAAAAGATATTTCCGCCCGCAGTCGCAAACGTGTCGAACAATCTGCTTAGGGAAATCAGTCGGACAGGTGACTGTTGAGGCGCTACTCTCTCAAATCAAACCGTATCCCGTCGGCAGTCATTCCCTCAAGACCGCAACTGCCGGTGCAGGCTGGCCAGTTCGTCGATCAGACGCGTGCGTTGGTCGGTGGGGAGCTCTGAAAACCGTTGATCGGTCCATTGACGCTGGGCGCGGGCCATTTTGCGGAAAAGTTCGCGGCCGGTGGCGGTCAGTTTCACCAAATTACTGCGGGCATCTTCCTGGCTGGGCACCCGCTCCACCAACCCTTCTTTTTCCATGCGTTTCAGTAACATCGTGATGTTGCCTGATGTGGCAGCCAGGAGAAGCTCTGCCAGCCGGCCAATGCGCAGGCCGCCCGGATTACGTTCCAATTGCGCCATCACATCAAAGCGGGCGAGCGACTGGTTGAACTGGGCACGAAACCGCCCGTCGATCTCCCGCTGCATGGGCAGGGCAACCCGGGCCAATTCCAACCACAGGCGCAAAGAGTGTTTTTGTCTATCGGCCACGTGTGTTTGCCAACCATCTCAGGATTACAGCGCTACCTACTCGCCTAGAACAGAACCGCGAGAAGTTCAAGGCGGGTGCGATCGGTGAAGTGTGAGCCTATCGACATATTTTGGTCGCTGAGATAGTTTGTCCGCTTATCGTTTGACCCCTAGGATTTCACCGCCAATGTCCACCCATCGCAAGGACCAGCGCCAAATGTTGTTGATTGGCACCGGCTTTTTGATCCCGGTGGCTCTGCTCGGCTTGGGGCTTTGGGCACGCTATGGCGAAGGTGTTTATTTTGACCGCCTCATGGCCGGAATAGCCGGCTGCTTCTGATCAAATTCCAACCTGGATCGTTGATGAGACCCATCGATAGGCCGGCGATCTGGTGAAGCTGAACCGCCGCCCCTATATGTCGTTGGGCCAAATCCGCATCCGGTCAATGTCGCCAGTGCGGTAATAATCAACAATAACAAGGCAGGCAGAATTTATGAAAAATATCCAGAGCGGTCTTTTATGGCTGTTGCGATTAGCCTGTTATGGCGGGTTGTTATTCGTTGTCACCGGCATCGCGTCTTTGGTGTTTGTGTCCACCTTGGGGGTTTGTCCAGAGCTCAATGAGGGCAACATCAGATGCGATACGCAGTTTTATAAAGAGATTGCTGACTACGCCATGGTGGTCTTGCTGTTGACCGTTTTCACGGGCATCCCCGGATTGTTGGCCATCGGCGGGGTCGTGTTCGCGTTCTTTGACGTCCGAGCGCTTCGACGCCGATCCAAGGGTGGAACTGGTAAGTCGGCGAACGGCGAAGCATCTAATTCGAACCTGTCCGGTTCCGGGCCAACTTCAGTTGAAAGCGATCAACCACCCTTGACCTGGTGGACCGGCCCGCTTGGTTTTGTGGTCAAAGCGATTTTGGTGGTGATGGCGATCACCTTCGGCCTCGGGGTGATTACTGGCATCTATCAAGCGATCACCGGCTCTTAAGATTTGTCTATCAATCCGAACGGGCGGCCCGCACGGCAATCTCGACTTTCCAATCTGGATTGGCCAGACCGGCGACGATCAGCGTGCTTGCTGGCTTGCCACCTTCCAGCATCCGGTCGCGTACCACGCGGAAATTCGCCACCTGATCGTGATCGGTGACGATGGCAATCACTTCAACGATATCTTCCTTACGCATTCTCGCCGCCGTCAGTATTGCAATGACATTGCGCCAGGCGAGCAAATGCTGTTCGACGGGATCTGATGGCAACTCGCCATCAAGGGTGACGCCGACCTGGCCTGAAACATGTAACAGGCGGGCGCCGGCCGGCGTTTCAACGGCCTGGCTATAGGCGGAAAATGGCGCCGGTGCCTCATCGGTTTCAATCAGTCGATTGGCCATTAATATCCTCCCATTCCTTTATACTTACGGGCTTTAGTGCTTACGGGCCTGCACAAGATAAGCCGAAATCGTCGTATCACCCAGTGACCGGCAGGCTTCCAGGCGGTGAAGGCCTTCAATCAACACGTAGCGTTCGCCATCTGGGCGCACCATAATCGGTGTCGTATGGCCAATATCCAGCATGCTTTCAGCGATGGTTTCAGCCACTTCGGAATCCAAGGTTTTCTTGCGTTTGACCGGCACGTAAATACGATCAATATCTATAACTACAGGCTTCATGGGTTTCCCATCAATGGCGCGCGGTTTGGCCGACCGCCGGCTCGATCAAGCCGCTAGCCTAAACGCATTTAGCCGCCGTCCCCAAGCCCTGAATTAGGACAAATTCTACCGGCCGTGGGGTGGCGACCAATCAATATCGGGGCCAATCGGCACAATGCCCAGGGGATTGCGGTTTTCGCTGGGTGAAAAATATCCGCGCTTATAGATGTCAAAATCGACAGTGGCGGCGATCCCCGGCATCTGGAAGATCTCGCGGGCATAGGCCCAAAGATTGGGATAGTCGATGATGCGCCGCAAATTGCAGCGAAAGGCGGTGTGATAGGCCACATCGAAACGAGCCAGGGTGGGGAACAAACGCACATCGGCTTCGGTAAACCGGTCGCCGGTCAGATAGCGGTTGTTCGCCAGTTGGGCTTCGATCCGATCCAAAGTGACAAACACCTGGCGCGCGGCGACTTCATAGGCGTCCTGTGTGGTTGCGAAACCGGCGCGGTAGACGCCGTTGTTGACGGTGTCATAGATCACCGCATTCCAGTCATCGATGTCCTGGCGCAAATTATCCGGGTAGAGGTCAACCTCGCCGTTCGGCTTTTCGAAGGCGGCGTTCAGCATCCGGACGATATCGGCTGATTCATTGGTGACCATGCATTGGCGTTCATTGTCCCATAACACCGGCACGGTGATCCGCCCGGTATAGGCGTCGACGCCACGGGAATAAATCTCGTGTAGCGCCTGGCTATTAAACAGTTTGTCTTTGAATGAACCGTCCGGGTCAAACACCCAACCTTCAGGTGTGCGGCGCGGCAGGGCATAAGAGACATCGATCTGGTCTTCAAGGCCAAGCAGGACACGGGTCAGCAGGGCCCTGTGAGCCCAAGGGCAGTTCCACGCCGCATAAAGATGATAGCGGCCGGGTTCGGCGGCAAATCCGTCCGTACCGGTCGGCCCGGCGGAGCCATCGGCGGTGACCCAGTTGCGCACCGATGAGCGGGCGCGATGCCAGTTGCCGTCCTTGTCGGTTTGAATAACACCGTCGTCAGCAGAATAAATGCCGTCGATCATCACGCCCATGTTTAAGTCCCTCCGTCAGGACCTAACTTAGGGTGCGTTGCCGGTGACGAAAAGTGCACGGTGTGTTGAAGAGTTTAAAATTGAATATCTAAACTGCGACCGAGTGGCGTTTGACGGACGTTTCCAGATAGGCGTCAAACACCGCGGCAACGATGCGGACCAGCATGCGGGCGTCCGGATTAACAGTCACCCGGGTACCATCGACATTCGCCAGGCCATCGGCGGCCAGTAGATTGAGCTCGTCGCGCAATTCTGATTCGCAAGCTGGATCAGCGGCGATCAGGTCGGCGAAGTCCGCCGTGTAGTTGGTCATCAAATCTTCAATGACCCGGCCGCGCAGGCGATCGTCGTCAGAAAAGGCCTTGCCCTTGGCAATCGACAATTCGTTATTGGCGACGGAACGGCGCCAATTGCCCAGGTCGGGGGCGTTCTGAGCGTAGCCTTGCGGGTACTTGGAAATCGACGAGGCGCCAAGACCGATCAGCGCATCGGCGCAATCAGTCGTATAGCCTTGGAAATTACGGTGCAAAACACCATTTTCAGCCGCGGTCGCCAACGGATCGTCGGGACGGGCGAAATGGTCCAGGCCGATCGGCACATAGCCGCGCCGTTGAAAGGCTGCTCGTGAGGCTGATTCCAAATCCATGCGTGCCTGGGCACCGGGCAATTCAGCTTCGTCGATCAGACGTTGGTGTTTTTTAAACCAAGGCACATGGGCATAGCCGAAAAGCGCGATGCGGCTCGGGGCCAGGTCGCTGGTCAGTTCGGCGGTGCGCTCAAACGATTCCAAGGTCTGCCGGGGGAGGCCATAGATCAAATCGAAGTTGATCGCCTCGATACCGACGTCGCGCAACATTGAGATCGTCTCTTCGACTTGTTCAAAAGGCTGCACCCGGCCGATCGCCACCTGCACGTCGGCGTCGAAATCTTGAACACCGAGGCTGACACGGTTTATTCCGATATCGCGCAAACACGCCACCAGCTCCGGCGTCACCGATCGCGGGTCCAATTCCATGGCGTGTTCAAAGTCATCGGCAAAGGTGAAACTTTCCGCCAGGTCGGCCACCACGGCGGTCAACTGGTCAGTCGGCAGCAGGCTAGGCGTGCCGCCGCCCCAATGAATATGCCGCACCTTGGCGCCGGCGGTAATTTTGTCGCCAACCAGCCGGATTTCATCACGCAAGGACGTGGCGTAGTCGACCAGCGGGCCATCCTGTTTGGAGACTTTGGTGTGGCAGCCGCAATAGGCGCACATGTGCCGGCAAAACGGCACATGAAGATAGACCGACAACTGCATGTCCGGCGACAATTCATCAAGCCAGGATTGCGTGATCGCCGGCGTCACCGCATGAGAAAAATGCGGCGCCGTCGGATATGACGTGTAGCGCGGCACTGCGCGCATTGCGTAAGCGTTGAATTTCCCGTCCATGGCCACCAGTTTGACGTTTTGTTAAAGACCCGCCTTGATCACGGTCAAATCGAATTGCTGAAATCTCAACCGATCTATTCGGTGATTTCACCGATCGGATGACTGGCGCGAAATGCGCTCATGTGAAATGCCGCCAGCGCCGGCGGATAAATGTGATCGCGGCCAACCGGACAGGCGCGCCGTGCCCGGCAACCTTGTTCCATACAATCAGGCCCCTGCGGCGTATGTAGATGCGCCGAACAGGCCGGGACGTCATAGCTTTCGGCGCTGAAGGCGGCGACCGGACATGTCGTCAGGCAGGGTTGATCTGCGCAAGTCTCGCACGGCGAGGGCGCTTCAAGAGGTGCCGGCAGATCAATATTGCGGTCAAACAAAAATGCCGCCCGATAGGCGTGCCACAAACCGGCATCCGGCGTGATCAAAATGCCGATTGGCGAGGAGAATGCCCGACCGGTCCGTTTTGCCCATTGCTGAAAGGGATAATAGGGCGGGCCGTCGGAGGGAAAAACCGCATGGGCGGTGACATCCTCGGCGATCGCGGTGAGGATATTTCTAATCCAGGCTTCCAGCGGATTTTGTTCAAGCGCGAACTCCGCCGATTTTGAAAAATGCTCCCACATGCCCTGGCCGCTATTGCCGATCAGAACAGCCGATTTAGCCGATTGGCCGGACGGCAGGACGATCGGGTCATCGCTGCCGACGTCAAATCCGCCGACGGTGCGCAGCCCATGGGCAGTCAGCCGGTCGCTGAGGTCTTGATAAATGCTCATGATCTTATCCTTGCGCTGACGGCGGGCGATACGCAATAGTCAGGACGATTTCGACGCTACCGGGTCCTGACCCTAGATAATGCCGATCGGACCAATCTCATTGTGAACAGCTTCACTGCCATGACCGGCCGCCAATGGATCCAACTGGCCGCCACAATTGTGCTGGGCGCTGCCGGCGGTGCGGCTTTCTTCTTTGCCGGCCTGCCGGCGCCGTGGCTCTCGGGTACCATGGTGGTCGTCTCCGCCGCAGCTTTGATGCAGGCGCCGGTGTTTGTGCCCGTATGGCTACGCAATGTCATTTTCTTTGTCTTGGGCCTGTCCATGGGCGCCGGCGTGCCCGCCGACGTGGTGTCACGGGTGTCGATTTGGCCTGGCAGTCTTGTTGGCCTGGCCGTGGCAATGGTGTTGGTCACCTCAACGGCCTATTTATGGCTGACCCGGCGGGCCGGGTGGGATCCGGCAACGGCGTTTTTTGCCTCGATCCCCGGCGCCCTGAGCTATGTCCTGGCGATATCGGCTGATACCTCGGCCGATATCCGCAAGGTGGCGGTGCTGCAATCGATCCGTGTCTTTATCCTGATCGTTATCCTGCCCTATGTGATTATTGCACTGGTCGGTGACCCGGGGGCAGCCGGTGAGTCGCCGCCGGTAACCAAAGCAACTGGCCAGGACCTGGCCATATTGTTTGCCGCTGGCGCCGCCGGCGCTGCGATCGCCATGTTGGTGCGGTTGCCCGGCGCGATTCTTACCGGCGCTTTTATGGTCAGCGCCGTCGCTCACGGATCGGGATGGATCCATGCACCGATGCCGGCCATCTTGTTGATCCCGGCCATGGTCATCCTCGGCTGTCAGATCGGCACGCGGTTTAACGGCGCGACGCTCAATGAAGTGCGTCAATTGATCCGCATCTCGCTGGAAACCTTCTTCATCACGTTGACGGTCGCTGCCTCCGTAGCGCTGGTCGTCTCCGCCTTGACCGGCATTTCGATCGGCCCGGTGCTGCTTGCTTATGCGCCCGGTGGATTGGAGGCCATGGCCTTGCTGGCCTTCATTCTGGGGCTCGATCCGGCCTATGTGGCGGTTCACCAACTGGCCCGTTTCATGGGTCTGGCGCTGGTTGTTCCGGTCGTTGGGAAAAGATGGCTTGCCATTCGATCCAAAACGTAGCAAGGCAATCCGTATCCTTTGAAATACACTTCACATGTGCATGAAAAATGATTCACATGTGCATGATCGCGGCGATGGGCCGCACCCTAAACAGGCGGATCGGCTGGAAATCTTGACCTAGGTCATGGTCTATGCTGCACCGCAATGGAAGTGTCGCGCCACCGCCAATTTCGGTGGGATATTGTCCGCAAACTTGTAGCGGGGCCTCAAAATGGCAACATCTGCAAAATCACAAAGTCTATCGATTGAGGAAATCGGCTTTGCTGTAATTCTGGTCTTACTGACCGCAATCTGCCTCCTCATCGTGACCAAATCACCTGATCCGGTGATGGTCTTTCATGCCGGCCTTGGCGTCATCGTCGCCGCCGCCGGTACGTTTCTCGTTTTCAAGACGCGCCCGTCTGAAAGGGCGCCGTTGGAGATCAACGGTCGGCCGAACTACAACATGGGGCCGGTCAAATTCGCTTCCGTCGCCGCCATGTTCTGGGGGATAGCCGGGTTCACCGTCGGATTGCTCATTGCGTTGCAATTGGCCTACCCGGTGCTCAATCTTGATCTGCCCTGGACCAGCTTCGGCCGGCTTCGGCCCCTGCACACATCGGCGGTGATCTTCGCCTTCGGTGGTAACGTGCTTTTGGCCACCAGCTTTTATGCCGGCCAGAAAACCTGTCAGGCCCGCATGCCCGGCCGCATCGCGCCGTGGTTTGTCGTGCTTGGCTATAACTTCTTTATTTTGATTGCCGGCACCGGTTATCTGCTCGGCGTTACCCAGAGTAAAGAATATGCCGAGCCGGAATGGTATGCCGATTTGTGGCTGACCATCGTCTGGGTGGTTTATCTCCTGGTATTCCTCGGCATTCTGTTCCGCCGCAAGGAGCCGCATATCTATGTGGCCAACTGGTTTTTCCTGGCTTTCATCGTCACCGTGGCGATGCTGCATATCACCAACAACCTGGCGATCCCGGTTTCGATCTATGAAACCCGGTCTTACATCGTCTGGGCCGGTGTCCAGGATGCCCTGGTTCAGTGGTGGTATGGCCATAACGCGGTTGGCTTCTTCCTGACCGCCGGCTTCCTGGCCATCATGTATTATTTCGTGCCCAAACGCGCTGAACGGCCAATCTATTCCTACCGGCTGTCGATCGTGCACTTTTGGTCGCTGATCTTCCTGTACATCTGGGCCGGCCCGCATCACCTGCATTATACGGCGTTGCCGCAATGGGCTTCGACCTTGGGTATGGTGTTTTCGGTGGTCTTATGGATGCCCTCCTGGGGTGGCATGATCAACGGTCTTTTGACCCTGTCAGGCGCCTGGGACAAACTACGTACCGATCCGGTTCTGCGGATGATGGTCGTCTCGCTGGCGTTCTACGGCATGTCCACCTTCGAAGGCCCGCTGATGTCAATCCGGGCGGTGAACGGCTTGAGCCATTACACCGACTGGACCATCGGTCATGTGCATTCCGGTGCGCTCGGTTGGGTGGGCTACATATCGTTTGGTGCCCTTTATTGCCTGATCCCGTGGCTGTGGAATCGTAAGCTTTATTCCAACAAGCTTGTCGACTGGCACTTCTGGATCTCAACCATCGGCATCGTGCTTTATATCTGCGCCATGTGGGTGACGGGCATCATGGAAGGCTTGATGTGGCGTGCTTACGACCCGCAGGGCTTCCTGGAATATTCATTCATCGAGACGGTTGCGGCCAAGCATACTGGCTATCTGATCCGTGCGGCGGGCGGCGCTTTGTTCGTCATCGGCGCGCTGATCATGGCTTACAACCTTTGGATGACGGTGGCTCGGGGCGAAGCGGAAGAACCTTCCGACGACGCTGCCCTGGCACCGGCCGAATAAGGAGATCGAACAGTGTTTTCGCACAAGATCTTTGAAAGAAACTCGATTGTCTTGACGGTCGGCATCCTGGTGGTTGTCCTCATCGGTGGCATCGTGGAAATCCTGCCGCTGTTCTATCTGAAGAGCACGGTGGAAAAAGTCGAAGGCATGCGGCCTTACACGCCGCTGGAATTGGCTGGTCGTGACATCTACATCCGGGAAGGCTGCTATCTTTGCCATTCCCAGATGATCCGTCCCCTACGCGATGAAGTGGAGCGTTACGGCCACTTCTCGCTGGCGGCGGAAAGCATGTACGACCATCCCTTCCAGTGGGGGTCGAAGCGCACCGGGCCGGATCTGGCCCGGGTCGGCGGTAAATATTCCGACGAATGGCATCGCGAGCACATGACCAATCCGCGTTCGGTCGTGCCGGAATCGATCATGCCGGGATATCCGTTCTTGTCGGCGAATGAATTGAACGCCAAGTCAAGCATCAACCACCTGGCTGCCAACAAAATCGTCGGCGTGCCTTACTCCGACGAGATGGTCGCCAGCGCGGCAGCCGACTTGTTGGCGCAGGCAAGCCCGGATGGTGATGACGTGGATGCGTTCACGGCCCGTTATCCAAAGGCCATCGTCCGTGATTTCGACGGTAACCCCAAGGCAGTAACGGAGATGGACGCCATCGTCGCCTATCTCCAGGTGTTGGGCACGCTCGTCGACTTCACGATTTACGACGACAAAGCCAATCTGCGGTAGAGGAGGCAATTATGAGTACTTACACAGCGCTTGCCGAGTTCGCCCAGACATGGGGCCTCCTCTATTTCGTTTTGATATTCGCCGGCGTTGTCGTCTACGCATTGTGGCCAAGGAACCGCAAGCGCTTTGACGACGCCGCGCAAATCCCGTTGCGGGAGGATTGATAAAATGGTCGACAAACACGAAGTCGATGACTTCACCGGTACGCCAACAACCGGACATGATTGGGATGGCATCAAGGAACTAAACACGCCGCTGCCGCGCTGGTGGCTATGGCTGTTCTACATCACCATCGTTTGGGGTATCGGCTACGTCATCGCTATGCCCGCCTGGCCGCTGATCAGCAGCTACACGACCGGTGTGCTCGGTGCTTCCCAGCGTGAACAGGTATTGGCTGAGCATAGTTCTGCCATTGCCGCGCGAACTGAAAAGGGTAAGGGCCTACTTGAAGCCTCGGCGGAAGAAATCAGGAAGAATACCGGACTGATGGAATTCGCCATGGCCAACGGTAAGGCCGCCTTCGGCGATAATTGTGCACCTTGCCATGGCTCTGGTGCCACCGGTTTTGTCGGATATCCCAACCTGCAGGACGATGACTGGCTGTGGGGTGGCACTGTCGACGAAATCTACACCACCATCCGCTATGGTATTCGTGCCGCCCATGACGAATCCCGGGTGGGCGATATGACGGCCTTTGGTGATGACGAGGTCCTGGAAAAGGCCGAGATCACCAATGTCGCCGCCTATGTGCGTTCATTGTCAGGACTAGATGCCGGCGCCGGCGATAAAGCCGCCGGGGCGGAAATCTACGCCGACAATTGCGCCGCTTGTCACGGTGACGACGCCAAGGGAATGGTCGAGACCGGCGCGCCGAACTTGACCAATAATATATGGCTCTACGGCGATTCCAACGAGGCCATCGTGGCGTCCATTACCCACGGCCGAAAAGGTGTTATGCCGGCTTGGGAAGGCCGTCTTGATCCGATCACGGTGAAATCGCTGGCCATCTATGTTCATAGTCTTGGCGGTGGTCTTTAGACACCAACAATAACGGAACCCGGGATTGACCCCGGGTTCCAAACAGCTGTTGTGAGGGGCAGATGTCAGTCGGATCCGATACCGGCAACTCGGACCAATCGCCGCTTTACGCCAAGCGGAAGAAGGTCTACCCGCAAGGGACCCACGGGACGTTTCGGACCATCAAATGGGTGGTGTTGATCGCCACTTTAGGGGTCTATTACTTGTTGCCGTTTGTCCGTTGGGACCGCGGCCCGAACGCCCCTGACCAGGCGGTATTGATCGACCTGCCGGGGCGGCGGTTTTATTTCTTCATGGTCGAGATCTGGCCCCAGGAAGTTTACTACATCACCGGGCTGTTGATCCTGGCGTCGCTGACATTGTTTTTGATGAATGCTGTCGCCGGGCGGCTGTGGTGCGGGTATATGTGTCCGCAGACGGTCTGGACGGATCTGTTTTACCGCGTCGAGCAATTGATCGAAGGCGACCGCCGCGAACGCATGAAGCTCGACAAAGGCGGCTGGACGCTGCGGTTCTTAGGCGAAAAGGCCGCCAAGCATTTCATCTGGCTGATGATCGCCTGGTGGACCGGCGGCGCCTGGGTTTTATATTTTTCCGATGCCCCAACATTGGTGGTCGATCTGGCCACCGGCGCGGCACCCCTGGTCGCTTATATCTGGATCGCTATTCTCACCTTCACCACCTATACGCTGGCCGGCCACATGCGCGAGCAGGTCTGCGTCTATATGTGTCCGTGGCCACGGATCCAGGGGGCACTGACCGACGAGCACGCGCTTAACGTCACCTACCGCTATGACCGTGGCGAGCCGCGCGAGTCACTGAAATCCAGCATTAAGATGCGCGAAAAAGGCCAACAGGTCGGCGATTGCGTTGAATGCAATCAATGCGTGGCGGTATGTCCGGTTGGTATCGATATCCGCGATGGGGCGCAATTTGAATGCATCCAATGCGGCCTGTGTATCGATGCCTGCGACAACGTCATGCAGAAAATTACCCGGCCGCGCGGGCTAATCGGCTACGACACCGACGACAACATCAAACGCCGCATCGACGGTAAGCTGCCGATTATCCGTCTGGTACGGCCACGCACGGCGATTTACGCCGCGCTGATCGCTTTGGTCGGCGCCATCATGATGTATTCGCTGGCCACCCGCGACTTCGCTGGCGTCAATGTCCTTCATGACCGCAACCCGATCTTCGTCAAGCTCTCCGATGGCGGCGTGCGCAATGGCTTTACGGTGCGGCTGCTGAACAAGCGACCATTGTACCGGCAATTCCTGCTCAATGTGGAAGGCTTGCCGGCCGAAGCAACCGTGCAGGCCATCGGTGTCGATGAGGCTGTTTCTGGACGCCCGGTCATCGATGTTGGCCCCGACCGGACCCGAGAGATCCGCGTCTTGATCATCATGCCGACCGGTCATGGATTGCCCAAATCGACCCCGATCACCTTCCGCATCACCGATATTAATGCCGGCGAAATGGCGAAAGCGGAAGACTTCTTCAAGGCGCCTTAAGGAGGCAGCTATGCCTGTGGAACTGACTTCGACCAATCCCAAGCCGCGTGAATTTCGGCTGACCGGTTGGATGGTATTTGGGATGATGGCCGGGTTCTTCGGCATCATCTTTATCGCCAATGCCATCATGATCTGGTTGGCGTTCGATAGCTGGACCGGACTGGAGACTGCCAGCTCCTATGAGGCCGGCCGGCAGTACCAGTCCGAATTTGACGCCGCCCAGCGCCAGAACCAACGTGGCTGGAAGGTAACGGCCAACGCCGTCCGCGCCACTGCAGGTGCCGCCTCGGTTGATGTGGAGCTGAAAGACAAGGCCGGCGCGCCGCTGAGCGGGTTGGTGCTGAATGCCTGGTTGAACCGGCCCACCAATTCCGCCAATGACCGCAAAACGGTTTTGGCCGAAGGCAGCACAGGCACCTACACCGGCATCATCCAGGAAATAGCCGCCGGTCAATGGACGTTGATCATTGAGGCGCGCGACGCCGGGAAAGTCGTTTTTCGCTCCCGTAATCGCCTCGTCATAACCAACTAGAAAAGCGCCGGCCATGACCGTGCAAAACCGTGACTGGGATCCCTTTATCACCGCCGCATCGGACGGCGGTCAGCATCTGGATTTTGCCATTGACGGGATTTATTGCGCCGGCTGCATGGCGCGGATCGAGCGTGGATTAAAGAGCCTGCCTGGCATCACCAGGGCACGGCTGAACCTGACCACCAAACGGCTGGCGGTTGATTGGGACCCGGCGGCGGCCGAACCGTCTCAGATCGTCGGCCGGCTCGCTATGCTTGGCTACACCGCCCACCCGTTTGATCCGGGCAATCGCGACGCCGCTGAAGATGCGGAGACCCGCCGGTTGCTGCGCTGTTTGGCGGTTGCCGGTTTTGCCGGCATGAATGTCATGTTGTTGTCGGTGTCGGTGTGGTCGGGAAATGTCACCGATATAACGCCGGAAACACGTTCATTCTTTCATTGGTTATCGGCGTTAATCGCCCTGCCGACGGCGATCTATGCCGGCAGGCCGTTTTATGAAAGCGCCTGGCGGGCGTTGAAGGCCAAATCCCTAAATATGGATGTGCCGATCGCTATTGGCGTCACCTTGGCACTACTGCTATCGGTCTACCAGACCCTTGTCGGCGCTGAAGATACCTATTTCGATTCCGCCCTGATGTTGATGTTTTTCCTGCTGGTTGGCCGCTATCTGGACCGCAACATGCGCCGCCGCACCCGCTCTCATGCGGAAAACCTGACCGCGTTGCGTGGCGAGACGGCGGCCCGTATCTGCGAAGACGGAACCGTGAGCGATGTGCCGGTGTCGCTGGTCCAAGCTGGTGAATTGGTATTAGCCCGGCCGGGCGAGCGGATTGCCGTTGATGGCGTCATCGAACTGGGCAGCGGCGATATCGACCAGAGCCTGGTGACCGGTGAAACCAAACCGGAACCAGCCGGTCCCGGCGACCAGGTCTATGCCGGCACGATGAACATGGCGGCAACACTGCGCATCCGGGTCAATGCCGGTGCCAGCGACACTTTGTTGTTTGAAGTCAACCGGCTTTTGGAAGCCGCCACGGAAGCCAAGTCGAAGTATCTGCATTTGGCCGACCGTGCCGCTCAGCTTTACGCGCCGCTGGTCCACGCCGCCGCGGCGCTGACATTCATCGGTTGGGTTTTAGCCGGCCTGACCTGGGATGCAGCGCTGGTGACGGCGATTTCGGTACTGATTATCACCTGTCCCTGTGCACTGGGTCTTGCCATTCCCGCCGTCCAGGTCGTTGCCAGTGGATTGATGTTCAAACGCGGTATCCTGCTCCATGGCGGCGAGGCAATTGAGCGGCTGGCTGAAGTCGATCACGTGGTTTTTGACAAAACCGGAACCTTGACATTACCGGATCCAAACCTGGTGGCGATTGACGGCTTACCGGATGCCGATCGCATCATTGCTGGCGGTCTGGCAGCATCCAGCCGGCATCCGTTGGCGCAAGCATTAGCTCGGGCACTAGATGCCGATCAGCCGCTTGCCGGGGTCACCGAGCACGCCGGCGAGGGGGTTGAAGTTGTTGAGGGTGGCATCGCGCTCAGGCTCGGCAGTCCGACCTTTTGCCATGTTGATGCCGATCGTCTGTCACTCATGACTGACCAATACCGTGAAGCTTCTTTCATTGCCTTCCAGATGGGTGAAGGTCGACCCGCCGTCTTTGTTCTGCGCCAGGTGCTACGGCCGATGGTCGGCGATACCTTGGCTTTATTGCGCGAGGCAGGTCTGGCTATTTCCATCCTGTCTGGAGACCGGGAAAACGCCGTACGGCCGATCGCCGAAGAACTCGCCATCAGCACCTACCAGTCCGGCTTGGCACCGGCGCAGAAAATTGCTCACATCGAGAAACTGAAGGCCGATGGCAGCAAGGTCTTGATGGTTGGCGATGGCCTCAATGATGCCCCAGCGCTTGCCGCCGCCCATGTCTCCATGTCGCCTGTTAGTGCCGTACATCTGGCCCAATCGGCCGCCGACGCGGTATTCATGGGGCAGTCATTACGACCGGTCGCCGACGCGGTCACAATCGCTAAAAGGGCCCGCAGCGCCATGGTACAAAATCTCGCTCTTGCCGCCGCCTACAATATGCTGGCCGTACCGTTTGCTGTCGCCGGCTTCGTGACACCGCTTACGGCGGCAATTGCCATGTCGGCCTCGTCTTTGATCGTCACCGCCAATGCCCTGCGGCTGCGCCTTACCCGGCAAGCTGGCGAAACGGCTGAATCGGAGACACCGTCGGCGGTGGCTAATCCGTTGCCGGCGGAATAGATTGCTAATATGGAAATTCTGGTCTTCCTGATTCCCATCGCGTTGTTTTTAGGCCTACTCGGCCTGGGCGGCTTTTTATGGGCGCTCAAATCAGGTCAGTTTGACGATCTGGACGGCGCTGCGTGGCGCGCGATCATGGATGATGATGGCAACCTGCCGGAAGACAAGCCGGATTAATTTCTCCGAAATCTATTCTTTGCGCCGAAGCGTTATTTTGGCTTTGCAAACGCGCAAAACCCGCTAGGCTTTTGATCACCGTTTCTCAAAAGCCGGCAGGTGTTCATGACGTGGTCAGCCCAGGTGTTCCAGGTTTTGAAGGATCAGGATATCGGCATCGTCGCGACGGTGCCCGATGCCGGCCTGTCGGAACTCCTCGATCTTTGTGAAGCCGATCCAGCGACGACCACGGTGACGTTATCAAGCGAGGAAGAGGGCATGGGTATTGTCTTCGGTGCCTGGCTCGGTGGCAAGCGCGGCGCAGTCTTCATGCAATCAAGCGGATCGGGAAACTGCATGAACGCTCTCACCCTTGCCGCCGGTACGCGCACGCCGTTGGTGATGTTGGTGACCATGCGCGGCCAATGGGGGGAATTTAATCCCTGGCAGGTCGCCATGGGCCAGGCGACCCAAAGCGTTTTCGAGACCATGGGCGTCACCTGTTATGAGGTAACTGATCCCGCCGAGATCGCCGAAACGTTTTCCGCCGCCAGCGCGCTCACCTTCAATGGCGGCGGACCAACAGCCGTGCTGGTGCATCAGCGGGCCCTGGGTACCAAGGAGTTTTGACGATGTCGGAGAACCTTGAAAATGATGCAACCCTGACCGATGCGCAGGGCCAACTATTACGCCGGCCATTTGTGGAGGCTTTGCTGCGTCGCCGGGGTGATGCCTTGGTCATCACCGGGCTCGGCAATGCCACCTATGATGCCGCAGCTGCCGGTGACCGAGCGGATAATTTTTATTTCTGGGGTGCCATGGGCCTGCCGGCATCCGCTGGCCTAGGCCTGGCGTTAGCCCAACCGGATCGACGGGTTGCGGTCATTACCGGTGACGGCGATATGATGATGGGGATTGGGTCGCTGGCCACGATTGCCAATGTCGCGCCGGCCAATCTGGGGATCGTCATTCTGGATAATCAAAAATTCGGTGAAACCGGCCAGCAAAACGGGCTGACCGCCGGGCCGACCGATATCGCCGCCATGGCGCGCGGGGCCGGCTTTGGTGCTACCGGTGAAATCAGATCCGCCGACGAGATTGATCTGGCCGCAGACTTGCTTTTTACCCAACCGGGGCCGGCATTATGCGTGGTTAAAATCGCCACGTCTGAGGATCCACGCATGCTGCCATCTCTGGACGGCGCCTATCTGGCCCGGCGCTTTCGGGAGACGGTTGTTCGGGAATAGCAGGTAGGAAGAGGTAGTTTCGACGATCAAATGCTGCTGATTCTGCAGATACGGTTATGCTGTATGTTGTGAGCCATGGAGTTGGAATTTCCGCTATTGCCCCCGCTTCCCGTCCCTTCGGGCCGACCTTCCCCTCCAGGGGGGAGATGAAAGAACAAGTTCCAATTACTTACCTCCCCCCTTGAAGGGTAGGTCGGCCCGAAGGGACGGGAAGCGGGGGGGACGCGCTTGGTCTCTCACCCGCCAACGACATTATGCGCGGGACCATAAGGGAACCCAGTGATATTGTCGGCACCGTCCTCGGTGATGATCAGGATATCGTGTTCCCGGTAGCCACCGGCGCCCGGTTGGCCCTCAGGCACCATGATCATCGGCTCCATGGAGACTACCATGCCCGGCTCCAGCACCGTTTCAATATCCTCGCGCAGTTCCACGCCGGCTTCGCGTCCGTAATAATGGCTCAAGACCCCGAACGAATGCCCGTAGCCGAATGAGCGATACTTCAGCAAGTCCCAGCCGCGATAAAGATCGTTGAGCTCCAAGGCGATATCGCAGCACCGGGCGCCGGGCTGGATCAGCTCAAGCCCACGTTCGTGAACGGCGACGTTTTTCTCCCAAAGGTCGAGACTGGCATCATCGACGGAGCCACAAAAAAGCGTGCGTTCCAGCGCTGTGTAGTAACCGAAAATCATCGGGAAACAGTTGAGCGATAGGATATCGCCTGATTGAACGATCCGGTTGGTCACCGGGTTATGGGCGCCATCGGTGTTGATGCCGGACTGAAACCAGGTCCAGGTGTCCATCAACTCCGCGAAGTCGAAAGATTTGGCGATCTCACGGATCATGGCATTGGTGGAGGCGATGGCCACCTCGTGTTCGCCAATGCCGGCTTTAACAGCCTCGGCAACGGCGCCGCCGCCAATATCGCAGATGCGGGCGCCTTCACGAATGAGCGCCAGTTCCTCGGTTGATTTGATCGTTCGCATCCACATGGATGGTGCGGCGATATCAACGAATTCCACGCCGGGAAGGGCGGCGTCCAGCTCCTGTTTGCGCTCTAATGTTAGATGGTCGAACTCAACACCGACGCGCTTAGCGCCTTTGGCCAATTGTTGAATGGCGCGATAGTAATTATCTCGGCGCCAATCGGTATAGGTGACGTTGTCACCGTAGCCACGCCGCCAGGGTTGACCGCCGTCGATACCAGCCGAGATTGTCGTCGCATTATCGGTGTCGATTACCATGCCGTATTTGCGGCCGAAGGCGCAGTAGAGCCAGCCGGAATAATAGTTGATGGCCTGATAGGAGGTAAGCAGGCAGGCGTCGACGTCGTTGTCTGCCATCCAGCGACGCATATCGTTTTGCCGCCGGGACATCTCTGTGTCTGAAAACGGCGACCAGTCCTTGTCGCCGTTGTGCCATTCCATGACATGCAACATGTCGTCGTTCATTGGGTTACTCCTAACGCCTGCGGCGTTTGTTCTAACTTGGCAGTCCTGAAGCCGGCCCGCTACCGGCGCCGCCGGCGCTGGTTCTAAGTCAGAAGTCCTGAAGCCGGCCCGCTCCCCCGTCCCAACCACCCATAAATGGTACCCTATTGGGTGGTTGGGACGGGGGAGCGGGCCGGCCTCGGCCTCTTGCTCACTAGGAACCAACGCCGCAGGCGTTATCCCGCTTCAAGACATTCTTGGTCCGAGGATTTCTTTCAACAATTTCTTGCGGATGGCATGTACATATGCGGCATAGTCGTTCGCGATTACGACGAATGCGCCGGGGCCGGTCACGACGTGATTATAAAAGTAATAATGCAACCATTGAATCTCGTCCAAAATCGTCAGGCCGTTGATCTCAATGCCCCGCGCAGCGGCACGGTCACGGGCGTCATCGACCCGGCCGCCATTGTTGTTGGTGCCGTCGGAGGCAACGTCAATGACCGACCGGTCGGTGTTGTAGGGGCTTTTGGCCAGGTAGGCGATGGCGAAATCAATGAGGGTGGAAATCGACGTGCCGCCGTCCGCCGTCCGCCGCGGTTGAGAGCCAATGCGGGCCGCTAATACTTGCGCCTCCGCCGCTGATGAAACCAGTGTCCACGGTACGGAAATGATTTGTGATTTACTGCTCGACCACTGAACGACCGTGATAGCGATCCGCCCGTTCGGCCCCCTTTGAATGGCCGAAATAATGGCCGGGTCGATCAGTGCCGCCGCCATGCCGCGCACCTGCAGTGCATACTCGGCGGCATCGACAGAATAGGAACAATCGATCGCCAGTACCAGATTGAGATCGGTGCGGCTGGATTGCGCCGCAGGCGGCGTCGGTGACCAGGTCAAGCAGAAGCCGACAACGAAGAGGAATAGAAAGATTACCGGGCGTACCGCAAACTGCCGGGCAGACCCGACAATTCGCGAAAACGTTGCCGGCAATATCATTAGCTCTGCCGGATACCGCGTATCCGCTCGCTGCGCCGGCGCAGCAGTTCAACCGTTGTCAGCAAGAAGATGGAGATCATCACAAGGATCGTCGCCACCGCCAGGATCGTCGGGCTGATCTGCTCACGCATACCACTCCACATTTGCCGTGGAATGGTCCGCTGCTCTACGTCAGCCAGGAAGTAGACCACGACGACTTCATCAAGGCTGGTGATGAAGGCAAACAGCGCCCCGGAAATCATGCCCGGCAGGATCAGCGGCATGGTGATCTTGAAAAACGTCGTGCGCGGCGAAGCGCCAAGATTGGACGCGGCCCGTGTCAGGCTGTGATCGAAGCCGACCAGCGTCGCCGTCACGGTAATAATAACGAAGGGAATCCCCAGCGTCGTATGCGCCAAAATGATGCCCGAAAAGGTCTTGGAGAGCCCGACATCGGAATAGAAAAAGAACATGCCCGTGGCGGTAATGACCAGCGGCACGATCATCGGCGAAATCAACAGGCCGGTGACCAACGACCGAAAGGGCATTTCCGGGCGCGATAATCCCAATGCCGCCAATGTCCCCAACGTCGTTGCCAATATGGTCGCGATGAAGGCGATGAAGAAGGAATTGCGGGTCGACCGTATCCACTGGGCATTCGCCCACATGTCGGCCCACCAGCCTTCTATCGCATCTGGCGCCGCCATGCCGTTGCGCACGATATCTTCATACCAGCGCGTCGAATACGCGGCCGGATCGAACGACAGCATTCCTTCGGTAAACGTGAAATACGGTTCGATGTTAAATGACAGCGGAATGATGATCAGTATCGGCGCGATCAGAAAGATGAATATCGCCGCGCAAATCAACCGGAAGGAATAATACCAAACCCGCTCGCCGCCAGATGCATAGGGTGGCAGTGCCATATCCCGTTTCCCCTATCCGAATTTCATGTTGTCAACGCCGATCAGGCGATTGTAGAGCCAATAAAGTATCAACACTCCGGCCAGCAGGATGGCGCCAAGTGCCGCCGCCAAACTCCAATTCAACGATTGCTTCATGTGGAAGGCAATCATGTTGGAGATCAATTGACCGGACTGACCACCGACCAATGCCGGGGTGATGTAGTAGCCGATAGCCAAAATGAACACCAACAGCGTACCGGCCGCTATCCCAGGCAAGGTCAGCGGGAAATAGATGCGCATATGGGCTGTGGTTTCGGTCGCGCCCATGGAGCGCGCCGCGCGTACCAGGCTTGGTGGAATGGTCTTCATGACCGAGTAAAGCGGTAGGACCATGAACGGTAACAAGATGTGCACCATGGCGACGATCGTGCCCGTTCGATTGTAGATCAGCTGTAATCGACCATCGTCACTAACCACGCCGATCGCCACTAAAATATCGTTGAGAACGCCCTGGCTTTGCAGGATGGCGATCCAGGCGGTGGTGCGCACCAGCAGCGATGTCCAGAACGGCAATAGCACCAAAATCATCAATAGGTTGGAGTAGCGCAGTGGCAAAACCGACAGCAGATAGGCGATCGGATAAGCCAGTATGGCGCATATCAGCGTAATCAGCGCAGACATCCATAAAGTGCGAATAAACAACGGCACATAGATCCGCCGCTCTTCAGCCTTTTGAACGTAGTCGCCGGCACTATTTTCTTTCATATCAAGCGAGGCAAGATAGAAACCGGCGGAATATTCCGCCGAAACCCGCTTCATGGTGGACCATACTTCCGGGTCGGCCCATTTTTTAGAGAGCTTAATCAGCGCATCCTTGTAGGGCGGCTCAGTGATCTTTTTTGCCTTGCGCGACGATGAGGTAAACAGGCTGCGGGTGCCCGGAAAATCATAGTTGACCCGTGTCGCCGCACGGCCGATCGTCTTTTCTTTACGGGCCAGCGTCAGGTCCTCAACCATCGCCTTGAAGGTGGATTCCGGCGGCAGATCCTGGCCATCCCAATTAGCCAATGCCGCGGTGACCTTCGGTAATGCGTTGGGGAATGCGGCGTTGTGGGTACTGCGTAATAGCATTTGGCCAATCGGCAGCACGAAGGTAACGACCATGAACAAAATCAGCGGCAAGGTCAGCATCAATGCCTGGCTACGTCTGCGACGGAGGGATTGGCGGAGTTTCTTGCGCAGCGGGGTGCCGTCCGCAGCGCGGAGGACTCCGTCGGAAAACTCGTCTTGGATTGCCGCTTGATCAGCCATTGTCCCCGAATTCCGTTTTATTTGACGTGTCGGACGGGGCACAAACTAGAATGCGCCCCGTCCGGTATTTTCAGTTCACCTTACTTGGCGAGCCAGGCGTTGAAACGCTCGTTCAACTCATCCTGGTGATCGGCCCAGAATTCAAAATTGTTCTGCAGAGCAGTTTTGAAGTTTGCCGGAGCGGTCGGCATATGCGGGCCCATTTTCAGATCGGGATTGGTTGCATAGGAACTGATCAGCGGGTTCGACGATTTGCGCGCCGGTCCGTAGGCGATCCAGGCGGCCTGACCGGCAAGCTGCGCGGTGGCGGTCGAGAAGGCAAGGAAATCAAGCGTTGCCTTCATGTTCGGTGCGCCCTTCGGGATAACCCAAAGGTCAAGGTCAAAGATCTGACCATCCCAGACGATCTCAAACGGTTTGCCTTCAGCTGCCATGGCGTTGAAGATACGGCCGTTATAAGCCGTCGTCATGATCACTTCGCCGTCGGCAAGCAGTTGCGGCGGCTGGGCGCCGGCTTCCCACCAGATCACCGAGCCCTTGATAGTGTCGAGCTTAGCGAAAGCGCGGTCGACGCCAGCAGGCGTTTCAAGCATTGCATAAACATCACCCGGTGCCACGCCGTCGGCGATCAGAGCCATTTCCAGGTTCGGTTTCGGGCCTTTACGCAGGCCGCGTTTGCCAGGGAATTTCTTCAGGTCGAAGAAGTCGGCCATGGTTTTGGGGCCATTTGGCATTTTCGATTTGTCGTAGGCGTAAATCGTCGACCAGACGATATTGGCCACCGCACATTCCGCCAGCGCGCCCTTGATGAAATCGTCAGCCGCCGGCGTGCCATCAGGCGCTGCCGGAAGGATTGAGTGATCAATGGTTTCCAGAATGCCTTCATCACAACCGCGCACGGCGTCAGACAGTTCCACGTCAACCAAATTCCAGGTCACCTTGCCGGCTTCCACCTGGGCTTTGATTTCCGCCAGGCCACCATTGTAATCTTCCGACACGATCTTGTTGCCGGTCTTGGCGATCCATGGCTTGTGGTAGGCTTCTACCTGGCTCTTGGTATAGGCGCCGCCCCATGAGACGACGGTGATGGAATCGGCCGCGGCGGCAGCGCCGGCAAGACCGAATGCCAACCCAACGCTGGCAGCCGTTAATTTTAATGTTGATTTCATTCTCTAGTTCTCCCTTTACAAGCGGCCCCAAATCCAGGAGCCGATACAGTTTGTTATTTGGTGTTTAATTTGCGGCAATCGGGTCGAGGGCGCGGCCGTCTTCGGTCCGCCATCCGATTACGGCGCTTTCGCCTTCTGAAAGGTGGCTGGCATTGGCCGTATTTGGCACCTTGACGATAAACTCGTCATTGCCGGCTACCGTCATGCGCGTGCGCACATGATCTCCAAGGTAGATGAGTTCCTCAATCCGACCTTGTAGCCGGTTTGAGACCGCGTCATCCTGCGGGTTGATTTCCAGCCGCTCCGGCCGGATCGACAACGTCGTTTTCGTCCCTGCTTCACCGATATTGATCGGCAGGGCATTAATTTTCGTACCGTCATCAAGGGTAATTGCGCAGTTTCCGTCACTTACAGATTCGATCGTGCCATCCAGCTTATTGTTTTCGCCAATAAACTGGGCAACGAAGCTGTTTTCCGGCTCTTCATAAAGCACTTCGGCTGACGACAATTGTTGGATGACGCCGTCATTAAACACCGCAATGCGGTCCGACATCGTCAACGCTTCCGCCTGATCGTGGGTCACGTAGACGACCGTCACGCCAAGGCTTTCGTGAATATGCTTGATTTCATACTGCATCTGTTCGCGCAGTTGTTTATCAAGCGCACCAAGCGGCTCATCCATCAACACCAGGTCCGGCTCAAAAACCAAGGCCCGGGCAACTGCAACGCGCTGCTGCTGGCCACCGGATAATTGTGCCGGCATGCGGGCGCCGAATGGTCCCAGTTCAACCATATCCAGCGCTGTCTGGACCTTTTCGGCAATCGTCGATTTGTCCAATTTGCGGACTTGTAGCGGGAAAGCCAGGTTTTCCGCCACCGTCATATGCGGAAACAAAGCGTAATTTTGGAACACCATGCCGATGCCGCGCTTGTGCGGCGGCACATCATTGATCGGCCGGTTGTTGAGAAAGATTTCGCCGTGTGTTGCGGTTTCAAAGCCGGCAAGCATCATCAGGCAGGTTGTCTTGCCCGAACCCGACGGCCCAAGCATTGTTACAAATTCGCCTTTAGCGATATTCAGGTTGAGATTTTTAACGACGAGCACTTCCCCGTCGTAGCTTTTTTGGACACCATCAAAACGCACATAGGCATCAGATGCTTCTTGGGCGGACTCCCCCATAGGCGTAACTACGCTCCTCCCTTGTTGACGCTCGACCACCTCGTTAATCGGGTGGTATTCTCCGTCACCGATCGCAAGCTTGGATTATTCCAAATAACCCGGATCGTTTATGTCCAAATTGGACGTTTTTGTTCAGCCTAAAGCCTTACCCAGGACCATAGGTCATGTAAACAGCTAAATCATTCGATTTGCGACACCAGCTTATTGGTTCACGACACCATTGTGGCACATGCGAGCCAATTGCAAAAGATGTGTGTCGCGGCCAGAACGGTAAAGACCGCCAAATGTGATCATCGTTGCTGAATGGCGGATAAAAGACACTCAATGTCGTCGTATGCCAAGACGGACAGCGCAATTACGCTCTAACTCATAAAACGGATCTTATATTTTCAGCGCTTCGAAATAATTTCGCGAAGCTTTCAGTGTCGGGGGAATTTTCATGAAAACGCACGCCCGTGTCGTGGTGATCGGCGGCGGTGTTGTCGGTGTCAGCACGCTCTATCATCTGGCCAAGAAAGGCTGGTCGGATGTGATGTTGCTGGAACGCAAAGAGTTGACCTCCGGCTCCACCTGGCATGCCGCCGGTCTGCTGCCGTTGTTCAACATGAGTTACTCGGTCGGTCAAATTCATAAATACTCCGTCCGCTTCTATCAGGAGTTGGAAGCCGAAACCGGCCAGGATGTCGGTTTTCGCAAAGTCTCCAATCTGCGGCTGGCCCGCCAGCAGGACCGTATGGATGAGTATTTGTTTTATGCCGGCGTCGCCAAAACCATCGGCATTGAGGCAAATTTCATCACCCCCGACGATATCAAGGCGCGATGGCCTTATGTGGAAATCGATGGTCTGATCGGTGCCCTTCAACATCCTGAAGATGGCTACATCCAGCCGGCGGATTTGACCCAGGCCATGGCCAAGGGCGCGCGGGCGTTGGGCGCTGACATTCATCGCTACACAACCGTCTCGGCAATTGAACAGCAACACAATGGCGAATGGCTGATCAAGACCGACAAGGGCGATATCATCTGCGAACACGTGGTCTCCGCCACGGGCAACTTCGTCCGCAAAACCGGCCAGATGGTCGGCCTCGATATTCCGGTGATCCCGGTGGAGCACCAATACATCGTCACCGAGCCGCATCCTGAAATCCGTAAGTTTCGTGATGGCGGTGGCGCCGAATTATGCGTGCTTCGGGAATCGGATTCCTCCTGGTACATGCGGGAAGAAAACTACGGCCTGATCCTTGGCCCTTACGAGGCCGGGGCGCCGGTTTGTTATGTCGATGCGCCTGACAAGGAAAGTGAGTACGAGCTCTTCCAGGAGGATCTGGAAAGATTAGAGCCACATATTGAGACGGCCATCGCCCGGGTGCCATATTTCGGCGAAGTTGGCATCAAGCAGACCTTCAACGGCGCCATCTGTTATACCCCCGACGGTTCGCCGATCATCGGTCCAGCCTGGGATCTGAAAAACTTCTGGCTCAATGAAGGCCATTCCTTTGGGGTGACGGCCGCCGGCGGTGCCGGTTGGCAATTGGCTGAATGGATTGTCGAAGGCGAGCCGTCGATCGATATGATGGGCGTCGACCCGCGCCGCTTTGGCCCGTACGCCTCGCGCGGCTACCTGCGCACCAAGAACGAAGAAGCCTACGCCGCCGTCTTCACAACGCATTATCCCGATGAAGAGCGATCGGCGGCTCGACCGTTACGGCAGACACCGTGTTATGACCGTATGAAGGCCTTGGGTGCGGTGTTTGGTTCCGTCTACGGCTGGGAGCGACCAAACTGGTTCATGCCGAAAGGCTATGAATTGAGCGAAGCCGATCTAGATATGCCGGATTTGTTGCTCAATAGAAATCATTCCGACCCCCTCGATGATGGCCGCATCGTTGAACAAATGAGCTTCCGGCGGTCGAACTATTTTGAGCATGTCGGCAACGAATGTAAGCATGTTCATAAGCATGTTGGCCTGCTCGATATGTCGGCCTTCGCCAAATGTTACGTCACCGGCCGAGGTGCCGAAGCCTGGCTGGAACGCTTGCTCGCCAATCGCATCCCAAAGAAAATCGGCCGCGTCGGCCTATGTCACATGCTGTCTGAAAATGGCGGCGTACGAGCGGAGTTCACAGTCTATAAGACCGGTCCGCAAGACTATTATCTGGTGTCGGCCGGCGCCTTTGAACGCCATGATCACGACTATCTGCTGAAAGCGCTGCCCGATGACGGCAGCGTGCGGTTTTATCCCTGCACCACCCAACATGGCGTTCTGGTTATCGCCGGTCCGCGGGCAAGAGATGTCTTACAGAAGCTGACTGATACGGATTTATCCAGCAGCAATTTCCCCTGGTTGTCCGGTCAGAAAATCAATGTCGGTCACGCCATGGCCGATGCGCTACGGGTTAATTTCGTCGGCGAATTGGGTTGGGAATTGCATCATCCGATCGAGATGCAAAACACCATCTTTGATCTCGTCATGGAGGCCGGTGCGGAATTCAATATCAAGCCGTTTGGCATTCGGGCAATGGATTCCATGCGTCTGGAGAAATCCTATCGGCTGATCCCGCGCGAACTCTCCATTGAGTATTCGGCATTGGAATCCGGTCTGGATCGGTTTGTCCGCCTCAACAAGGAAGAGTTCATCGGCCGCGACGCGCTGGTCGCCTGGCAACAGCGTGGATTTGCCAACCAGTTCGTTACCATGGAAGTCCATGACATCACCGATACCGATGCCCGTGGGTCAGAGCCGATTTATCACGGCGGTGACTTGGTCGGCCGCGCGACATCTGGCGGCTATGGCTGGCGGTTGGGCAAAAGCCTGGCTTTGGCCATGGTGCCACCGGGCTTGAGCGAAATCGGCACGGATCTGGAAATCGAAATCCTCGGCACCCGCCACCGCGCCACGGTGATCGAAGAATCACCTTTCGACCCGGAAAACGAACGCTTGCGGGGGTAATTGGCGCGAACGCCTGCGGCGCCGCGTTCTCCATAATGGGAAGTCCTGAAGCCGGCCCGTTCCCCCGTCCCAACCACCCCTGAGGGTACCATCTATGGGTGGTTGGGACGGGGGTGCGGGCCGGCTTTAGGCGCCTCAAATCTAATGATTTACCCTGCCAACTTGGTGCGGGCGGCATCGGCCAAATAGGCTGATCTGGTGATGCCACGGGCTTTGGCGTCGGCGTCGATCGCGGCGACAAGGCCGGCATCCATGGAGATTTGCAGCCGTTTTGAGCGCCCGGCATCGATCAGCAAGGGGACAAGGGTTAAGGTTGCGCCGCTGTCCAGGGCGTCGGAGATATCATCTACGGGAGCGTCAATGTCGCGGGGGGCGGGGATCGACTTGCCGAGATCGTCCAAAGATTCCACATGGATGCGAAGGGCGTCGCGGGCATTCACCATGGCGACCTGGAGCGTGTCCCCGGCCGAGTAGCAGCCGGGCAAATCTGGAAACCAGACACCAAAGGCGCTGTCTTCATCATTTTCAATGACAGCTAAATAGTACGGATTAGACATGGGCTTGCCTTTCCTGTTGGCTAGCGCTCAAGCACGCCAACCGGCATCTTTATAAATGCGGCGGACCAGGCCTGTGGGCAAATCGCGCCGCGGGTGTGGCAGGGTGATGACATATGCGACACCATCTTTCTTGAACTGGTGATGATCGCCGCTGATCCGGTGTAAGACCCAACCGTTTTTTTCCAGGAGCCTCATTAATTTGCGGCTGTTGCGTTCCATCAAATTAATCTTTGACTTACATACTTATATGTGTAAAAAATTGCAATAATCAAGAATTTATACACACTATATTGTGTAATTTTCGCTGTTGATAAGCCCAGAAGCAATCCGCTATCACAAATTCTAGCGCGCCAGCAACACCTGTTCGCAGGCCGCTGGCAATTGCGCCATGGTCACGTATCTGGGTTTGCGCGGTTTTTTATTCTTCTTCTTCTTTTTCTTCGGCTTTTTGAGCTTCTTGGCCTTCTTCCATGGGGCGTCGCTGAGCCACCAGGAAAGCTCCTTGCCGCATCCATCGCCGGACGGCGGCGGTTTTTGATTTTTGCAGGCGCTGTTTCCTGGCGGACAGGAAAGACGAACATGGAAATGGTAGTGATGGCCCTTCCAGGGCCGCACTTTACGTAGCCAAGAGCGATTAGTTCCTGCACCGTCACACAAGGCCTTCTTGATCGCCGGATGCACGAAAATGCGGGCCACCCGCCGATCAAACGCCGCCTGGCGGATCAGGCGATGGCGGCTGGTTGTCCAGATTTTCTTATTGAGTTTTCGGGTGCCCTTGATCAGCATCGAAACGGCGCTGACGTTTTCGCGTTCCTTGCGCGACATGGTTTTTGCCGGCATCGGCTTCAGCCAGATATCGGCATCCAGCCCCAACTGATGACTACGATGCCCGGTCAACATCGGGCCGCCGCGCGGCTGCGCCAGATCGCCCACCAGCAGACCACGCCATCCCAGGCCTGGCGCGGCCTTGCCCAGACGCTCTAGAAAATCAATCAGTTCTGGATGTCCCCAATTGCGATTGCGCGACAGGCGCATAACCTGCCAGGCATCGCCATTGATGGCCAGGGATTTGCCGCCGGCCAGACAGCCGCGCGTATAGCCGCCATAGACCCTCGGGCGCAGGTTGGCCGGGGTTTTCTTTCTGCCAAAAAGCTTTTTAGCCGGCACCGTCCGGTCAACCTTCGCCGCCGGCGCGACCGATGCGGAAACCGGCGATGGCAATGGTTTGGACGCGGGTCTTGGTGCCGCCGGGTCAACCGCTTTAGCCGCGGTATTTGCAACAGGCTGCATTGGCCGTGGTCGCGGCAGGGTGCCGTCATAATTGGACGCATCGGCGAGCGCCGGCTGGCCGATCAAAGCAAACCCGATGGCCAGCATGGTGGCTGAAATTGTTAGCTTAAAGTGCATGGGACCCGGTGCAGTCATAGGGATGATTGTGATTGAACCGCCGGTCAAAGGGAATCCCCTTCAGCAAAAAAATGATCAACCTGCGATATTGCCGGTTGTTGGCTTAAGCGTGCAGCCTATGGTGGGATGAACATACCAACTAAAAGAATTTGCCAGGGAGCGCGCCATGACCACCGAACCGACGGTGTTATTTGAACCCGACGGCCGTATCGGCCGCGTCACTTTAAATCGCCCAGACGTCATGAATGCCATTGATATGGACATGCCGGCGCAATTGGCGGCGGCGATTGCGGCTGCCAACGACGATGACGATGTTCATGTCATCGTCCTGTCAGGCAACGGGCCGGCTTTTTGCGCCGGCTACGACTTGACCCAATTTGCGCAAGCCGAAGGCAATAACCCCGGTGTTCAGGAGATGCCGTGGGATCCGATGAAGGATTACTCCTTCATGATGCGCAACACAGATTATTTCATGTCGGTCTGGCGTTCACTCAAACCAGTGGTCTGTAAGGTGCATGGTTTTGCTGTCGCCGGCGGTAGCGATATCGCCCTTTGCAGCGATTTGGTGGTGATGGCCGAAGACGCCAAGATTGGCTACATGCCGGCCCGTGTCTGGGGCTGTCCAACGACGGCCATGTGGGTTTACCGTTTGGGTCCGGAAAAGGCCAAGCGCATGTTGCTGACCGGCGACAAGATAGATGGCCGGGAAGCGCAGGCTATGGGTCTGGTGCATTCAGCGGTCGCCGCGAGTGATTTGGATGATGAAGTCGAGGCGCTGGCGGAACGCATGGCCAGCGTACCGAAAAACCAGCTGATGATGCAAAAACTGATGATCAACCAGGCGCTCGATAATATGGGCTTGAGAACAACGCAAATGTTCGCAACGTTATTTGACGGTATTACCCGGCATTCGCCAGAGGGCATGAACTTTAAGGCCCGGTCTGAAGATGTCGGCTGGAAACAAGCGGTCCGTGAACGTGATCTGGGCACCTATGATTGGACGGCGGACCGGCCCATTAATGCGCCAAAGTAAATCAGAATAGGCCTCAGTAGGCATAAACAGGCCACGGTGGGCCAAGGTAGGAATGAGAAAAATGGAATTTGAAAACAGCATTTGCATCGTCACCGGCGGCGGCGGTGGAATTGGTGCGGAACTGGCGCGCGGCCTGGCGCGCGGAGGTGCCGAACATGTGGTCGTTACCGATCTCAATGGTGAAGCGGCGGCTCAAGTTGCCGACGAGATCGGCGGTACGGCGGTCACCTGCAATGCCGCTGACAAGGCAGCACTTGAGCAACTGGTCGAGGAAACCGAAGCCAAATTCGGACGCATCGATATCATTTGTTCCAATGCCGGCATCCTTTGCCCCGATGCGCCTGGCGGCCATGCAGCATCGTGTTCCGATGATGAATGGATGCGCTCCTGGGCGGTCAACACCATGGCCCATGTGCGCATTGCACGGGCGGCACTTCCCGGCATGATCGCCCGTGGTTCCGGCGCGTTTTTGATCACCGTTTCGGCCGCCGGATTGCTCAATATCGTCTCCCATGCCTCCTATGGCGCGACAAAGAATGCCGCCCTGGCTTTTGCTGAATCCCTCGCCATCACCCATGGCGATGATGGCATTCACGTCGGCGCGCTTTGTCCCCAGGGCGTCGATACCGACATGGCCCGTAATTCCACGGAGGAAAGTGGTGCCTGGGTCGATGGTGTCATGAGCGCCCGCGATGTCGCTGATGCGGCACTGGACGGCATGCGGGATGGCAAGTTTCTACTGCTGCCGCACCAAGCGGTGGCGGAGTACTTTTCCCGTAAGTCCAGCAACTATGACCGCTGGGTGGGTGGCATGCGTAAATTTCGGCGATCGTTGCAAGAGTAAATCGAATTTGTTTTCAACCAAGAAAAGGAAAATTCTCTTATAGATTGAATAAATGATCTGATAATTCTACACTAGGTTTATGTGGAGGCTTGGGGTAGTTCAAATTTCGGTTCTTGCCAGTGCTGGTTTTCTTGCCGGTTGCGCGAGCCTGTCAAAGTCAGAATGCAGTCAGGGTGATTGGCGCGCCATTGGTTATAGTGATGGCGATCATGGCCAACCCTTCAGCCGCGTTTCGAAACATATCAAGGCATGCAAATTTTATGGCGTGATTGTCGATATTGAGACCTATCGGCAGGGGCGGCGGGCTGGATTGCGGCCCTATTGCACGGCCAGAGGCGGATACGATTCCGGTCGTTTGGGCAGGGGCTATCACAATGTCTGCCCGCCGGCGCAGGAGCCGGGATTCATCGCCGGCTATCAACTTGGCCGCGGTATCTATCAGGCGCAGGAGGATGTGCGGTCGGCGAAATCGAAAATCACTTCAGCTGAATACACCCTGGATGCCACTGAAAGCAGAATAGATAATCTGCTCGCCGAACTCCGCGACACCGACGACAAGGCGGAAAGAAAAGAAATTTCCAGAAAAATAGATTCAGAACGAAGTTCGGCACGCTCCGCCCGGCGAAAGTTGCCCGAAGCCCGGCGGCAGCTAACGGCGGCAACCAACCGATTGGAACAGGCACGCGACATTGCGGAATCTGATATTTCCGGTCTACTTAGGAAATGGCCCCAGGCCAGCATCGAAGCAATGGCCCTGGCACCGGAGGACATGTCGACGGAATCGGGAGGCCAACCATCATCGGGCAATCCGTTCAAACGACCCAAGTCGGCAAAGACCCCCGGCGGGCTTTATTAAATTGCAGCCGATGGCTCCTCCACGGATGGGTCATATCGGTACCGTTGCCGTCGTATTTGATACTCTCAGGCATGCCGGCTGACCCAGCGATATGCGTGATGCAGCCCTTTCGCCCATGATATCAGATAGCCTGACCGACGATCAGGCGGGTTCACGCTGGCGATAATGGCGAAGGATTGTGATGCACACCCATACGGTTTTCTTCTGGCTCTGGAAAACGCTGAGTGTTGAAAAGCGCCGGCAATTTGAAAACGGCCTCGACCTGTTGTCGCGCGATCCGAATGTACTTGATCGCCGTATCGGCCGCCCGGCGGAGACCAATCGCTCGGTGGTCGATTCCAGCTATGATTTTTGCTTGATCGCCCGGTTTGAAACCCTGGCCGCCCACAACGCTTATCAGGAAAGCGAAGCGCACCAGGTTTTCCTCGATACCTGTTCTGAAATGTGGAGCCGGGTCCAGGTTTATGACGTGCAGGAATCAGCCGTTAGCAATCACCGTTAATTTGGATCCCGATCCTACGAACACGCTTTCTTGGCCGCTTCCACGTAATCAGGATGCCAGCGTGACATCGGCGGCCGGTTCTCGGTGATATCCCGGGCACCCCATAAGATCCGTTTGTGATCCATCTCGGTCGAGACTTCGTCATCTGGACACAGAATATAGAAATCGCCGTTGTCGATGCTGGCCAACAACATGTCGATGACCTGATCGGGAAGCCAGGCACCAGTTTGATGTTGTCTATTGCCGGTGGTCGTCCATCCGGGAATCAATAAATGCGCTCTGACACCGCCGGTGTCCGTGTCGTCACGGTTCGACCGCAGCTCGTGCTCCAGTCCTTCCGTGTAGGTTTTCACCGCAGATTTTGCGATGTTATAAATCGGATGACCCGGCGGATTGGTGATCCCCTGTTTGGAGCCGACATTGACTACCGCGCCGGCTTCACCCATGGCCAGCATGCCGGGCAAAAACGCCCGCACGGTTTCTACAAGGGCCCAGAAATTAACCTCAAACGCCGCCCGCCATTCGGCGATATCAGCGTCATGGCCATGGCCGCCACGGCTGACGGCATTGTTCATCAATATGTGGATCTTTCCAAAGCGTGAAATTGCCTGACCATGTATCGCGGCAATTTGCGCCGCATCCGCCAGATCGACGCCGAGCGCCAGGACCGCATCGTCGCCTCCGGGCGCCGCTTTGACAATCTCAGCCGCCGCCGCCTGCAATTGATCGCCGGGCAAATCAACGGCGCATACCTTCATGCCGGCGCCCGCGAGCCGTAAACAGGCTGCTTTGCCGATGCCACTGGCCGCGCCGGTTACCAATGCGACATTGCCCGCGTGAAGGGGTGATTGTTGCGTCATGATTTATTCCTCGCCGCTATGAGATAATGCAGTCTGCCAGTTCAACGCCTCGACCTTCGCCGGCGCCTTCGATATAGGTTTTAAAACGACTTAATCAGATTGGACGGAACTATGCACACCTGGACGATTTATCTTTCCGGCGAAATTCACACCGATTGGCGCGAACGCATTGAAAGCGGTATCAAGGCCGCCGGACTGCCAGCGATCTGTACCGCGCCGGTGACCGATCACGACGCTTCGGACGATTGCGGTGTCACCGTTTTGGGCGCCGAACCGGATAAGTTCTGGCATGACAACAAGGGCGCTAAGGTCAACGCTATCCGCACCCGGACACTGATTGAGCGTGCAGACGTGGTGGTCGTCCGCTTCGGCGATAAATACCGCCAATGGAACGCCGCCTTCGATGCCGGCTACGCTTCCGCCCTGGGCAAGTCGCTCATAGTTTTACATGACCCGGCGCTCAATCACCCCCTCAAGGAGGTCGACGGCGCGGCCTTGGCGGTCGCCGAGACACCCGAACAGGTGGTGGCCATCCTGGATTATGTCATGACCGGCAATCTGGCGGCACCTCAGGCGGCACAATAGCCGGTCACTGATTACGCAGCGTATCTGACGGCAATTCGCCAAAATGGCGGAAATAGTCCGTGCTGAGCTGGCTCAGGTGGCGAAAACCGATATCCTTGGCAATGGCGCCAATGCGATGCTTCCGGCGATCGCCGGTAACCAGCCGGCGCCGGAATTCCGACAACTGACGGGCCTTCAAATAAGCCTTCGGCGAAAGGCCATAGCGTTCTTTGAAGCCATATTCCAGCGCCCGCAATCCGACATCGGTTTGCCGGCACAAATCGACGATGGAAATCATCAATCCATCGGTGCTGTCTAAATAATCGATCACTGTGTCAACAGCTTTGCCGCGTGACGTTGCCGTCGTCAGATCCTGGCTTGGCCGATTGCTGATGGCCTGCAGGCAGATAATCGCCGCCAAGTCCAGGCGCTCAGCATTTGATGCCTCCGCATCTTGCTGGCCGTTACGCGGCCATGCGGTGAACAGCGCCCGCAATTTGAAGCGAAGCTTTTCAATCTCGGGCGCTGAAAGGTCAAATACGCCACCATAACGAAGATTCTTTTCATGGCCGGCGATATCGCCCAGTTGCGCCAGCTCGTCGAGGTGAGCCAACGGGATGACCACGTTCAGTCCGTCGCGGGGCGCTTTGGTATTGGCGATAATTTCTTCGTTTTCACCGATAACGGATATGGTCTCGCTGGTGATCGGCTGGCCGCCAGAATACATTTCCGCCTGCGGGCGCACGGCGACGACAAAAGTCGCAGCGCCGACCGGACTTTGACCAGCGACCTCCAAGCAGCGGTTGATCCGATTGTGCGAGGCGGTGCCGTTTTCAAATTTGATCTGCGTGATGGAAGCGGAAAACGGTCCGCGATCGAGTTGCCGGTGATCTAGGTCCCACGGGATAAAAGTTTCGGCGAACTGTTCAAAATCAGTAATCTCAAATTTGGTCTTTTGCGCTGCTATACTCAAGGGGTTTCCGTTAGTATTCGTATTTTTGATAAAGTAATATTTTCAACGGGTTAACTGTACGCTCCTGAAAAACCGCCGGCAATATTGCATTGTAGACACACAGCGTTCACCGGCTCACAATTGTGTGAAACGGCCTTCCATATATGAAATTTTTTTCGTTTTTCGGGGTTCGGCCGGGCGCTCGCCGGTTAGGCAGACAGGCTTAAACCGATAGGCCGCCAAACAGGGTCGGGAGGTCCAGCGGCCGGAAGCCATAATGATCAAGCCAGCGGACATCAGCATCGAAAAATGCCCGTAGATCAGGCATGCCGTATTTCAACATGGCGATACGGTCGATGCCCATCCCCCAGGCAAACCCCTGATAGACGTCCGGGTCCAGTCCGCCATAACGCAACACGTTCGGATGGACCATGCCGCAGCCGAGGATTTCCATCCAATCGTCGCCGGTGCCCAGACGCACTTCATTATCGCGGTGCTCGCAACCGATATCGACCTCAAGCGAGGGCTCGGTGAATGGGAAGAACGATGGCCGAAAACGCATTTTGACTTCCGGCACTTCGAAGAACGATTTGCAGAATTCTTCCAGCACCCATTTCATATGGCCAATAGTCGCCGTCTCGTCGATGACCAGCCCTTCTATTTGATGGAACATCGGCGTGTGAGTTTGGTCGGAATCACAGCGATAGGTGCGCCCCGGCGTGACAATCCGGATCGGCGGCTTCTGCGCTTCCATGGTGCGGATCTGCACCGGTGACGTATGGGTGCGCAGCAACAGGCGCTCGCCGTCTTCCTTTTCGTTGAAAAAGAAGGTGTCGTGCATTTCGCGGGCCGGGTGACCAACCGGAAAATTTAGAGCGGTGAAATTGTAATAATCGGTTTCGATGTCCGGCCCTTCGGCGATGGCAAAACCCATGTCGGCGAAAATGGCGGTAATTTCGTCGATCACCTGACTGATCGGATGGATCCGTCCGGTCTCAGCCGGCCCAGACCGCATCGGCAGGGAAATGTCGATCGATTCCGTCGCCAGCCGCTCTTCCAATGCCGCATCGCGCAATACAATGCGCCGGTCGGCAATGGCGTCGGTGATGCGATTTTTTAGCCCGTTCAGCGCCGGTCCCATGACCTGGCGCTCATCGGCGGACATTTTGCCCAAACCTTTAAGCTGCTCTGACACGGCACCCTTTTTACCCAGTGCCGACACGCGGACTGTTTCCAACGCGGATTCGTCACCGGCACCGGTAATTGAAGCCAGCAATTCGTTTTCAAGGGTCTCGATTTGTGATGTCGACATGTTTTTCGCCGTTTGTTCGTCAAGCCGGGGACTTTTAGCAGAATTCGGCAGAAGGGGAAGGGGCAAGAACCGGATGATTGGTAGGCCGGCTCAGCGCCCACCGTTTTGCAGTTCTTCGCGCTGCATTTCCAATTGCAGCCATTGGTCTTCGGCTTCAGATAATTGTTGCTGTACCTGTTCCAAGGACTGCCCGACCTTGGCGAACCCGCCTGGATCTTTGGTGTAGAAATCCGGAACGGACAATTCGACTTCCAGCGCTGCAATTTTCTCAGACAGCGCCTCAATCTTGCCGGGCAGCGTATCGAGAGCGTGTTGATCCTTGAACGTCAGTTTCTTTGACCCGCCGCCGGCTTCTTTGCGGCCAGGTTGGCGTGACCGGCTTGATTTTTTTACCCGCATCGGTGCCGCATCGCTGCTGGCGCCTCGTTGCGCCTGCATGTCGGAATAGCCGCCGGCATATTCCAGCCACTGCCCTTCGCCTTCACTGGCCAGGGTGGAGGTGACAATACGATCGATGAACGACCGGTCATGGCTCACCAACAATAGTGTGCCTGGATAATCGGCTAAGAGTTCTTCCAAAACGTCCAGCGTTTCCAGGTCGAGGTCGTTGGTCGGCTCGTCGAGCACCATGATATTGGATGGTCGCGACAGGGCGCGGGCCAGCATCAACCGGCCTCGCTCGCCACCAGAAAGGCGACGCACCGGCGTTCCGGCCTGCTCCGGTTTGAACAAAAAGTCTTTCATGTAGGCGGCCACGTGGCGTGCCTTGCCGTTTAGGACCACCGTGTCACCGCGACCTTCTGTCAGAACTTCCTTCAAGGTCGAATCTGGATGCAGCGAGCTTCGCGACTGCTCCAATGTGACCAGTTCCAGATTGGCGCCGAATTTCAAGGTTCCGTCATCGGCTTCCAGGGCGCCAGTCAGCAAGTTGACCAATGTGGTTTTGCCGGTGCCGTTGGCGCCAACGATAGCAAGCCGGTCACCGCGTTGAATGCGCAATGTTAGATCAGCAACGATCAGCCGGCCGTCGAAAGCCTTTGAGAGGTTCTTGGCTTCCAACACTAATTTACCGGACGCCTGGCCTGTTTGAGCCGCCATGGTGACCTGCGCCGGTTGTCGTTCCGACCGTTCGCTCTGGCGGGTGGCGCGCAGTGAATGAAGATCCTTTAGCCGGCGTTGGTTGCGTTTACGGCGGGCGGTGACGCCGTAGCGAAGCCAGTGTTCCTCACGCACGATCCTGCGATCGAGCTTGTGGCGTTCAAGTTCCTCTTCTTCCAACACCTTGTCGCGCCATTCCAGAAATGAACCAAAGCCCTGGTCCAAATGCCGCGTGGTGCCGCGATCCACCCATAAGGTGGTTCTGGAGAGGTTTTCCAGAAACCGCTGATCATGGCTGATCATGACGATGGCGCCACGAAACTCCCGAAGCGCCTGTTCCAGCCATTCAATAGCCGGCAGGTCCAGGTGATTGGTCGGTTCATCAAGCAACAAGATATCCGGCCTCGGCGCCATGGCGGCGGCCAATGCCGCCCGCCGCGTTTCGCCGCCCGATAATGTTGCCGGTTGCTCATCACCAGTCAGGCCAAGGGTTTCAAGCAATTGCTGGCCGGTGTGGCTGTCGTCCGCCGGCGCCAGATGGCTGTTGACATATTCGGTGACTGATTTTGCATCGCCGAAATCCGGCTCCTGAGCCAGATAGCGTATGGTCACGCCCGGCTGCAGGAACCGCCGTCCTGAATCGCTTTCCATCATGCCGGCGGCGATTTTCAGCAAAGTCGATTTACCCGAACCGTTGCGGCCGACCACGCATAGTCGTTCGCCTGCCGACACGGTCAGTTCCGCGCCTTCAAATAGCGGTGTACCGCCAAAAGTCAGATAGATATCCTGCAGGGTAAGAAGCGGCGGCGCCATGGTCTATTATTCGTGCTTTCCAGGCTGCTTAGGCGGCCTTGGTTTGGTAGTCCTTGACGTCGGTAAAAGTGATTTTCGGCCAGCGTTCTTGCTCAAAATTCATCATATAGGCGGAATCAGCCATAAACACATGCGCGCCATCGAAATCGGTGGCCATAGCGGAGCGATGGCGGGTGACAAATTTATCGAGCTCGGCGGCATCGTCGCTCATCACCCACCGGCAAGCGCCGAAGCGGGACATTTCAAATGAAATCGGCAAATTATATTCCGCTTTCATCCGGTCGATCAGCACGTCCAACTGCAAGACACCGATGACGCCAACGATAATCGGCGACCCGTCGTCGGGGATGAATACCTGCACGACGCCTTCTTCGGCCATCTGCTGCATGGCAGATTTTAGCTTTTTGGCCTTCAGCGCATCTTCCACCCGTACCCGGCGTAGCATTTCCGGGGCAAAACTTGGCACACCGCGAAAGGCCAGGTCTTCGCCTTCCGTCAATGTGTCACCAATGCGCAATGTGCCGTGGTTGGGGATGCCGACAACATCGCCCGGTAGCGCCTCATCGGCCAGCGCCCGGTCCTGGGCAAAGAAGAATTGCGGTGTGTGCAGATGGATCATCTTGCCGGTCCGGGTCAGCCGCGCCCGCATGCCACGCTTTAGTTGACCGGAACAAATCCGCATGAAGGCAATTCGGTCACGGTGATTTGGATCCATATTGGCCTGGATCTTGAAAATAAAGCCGGTCATGGATTCTTCGTCCGGTTCCACGGTCCGCGTGGCGGCTTCAAGTGACTGCGGCTGCGGCGCGATTTCACCGACAAGGTTGATTAGATCGTCGACACCGAAATCACGCAAGGCGCTACCGAACAACACCGGCGACAAGTGCCCTTCATTGAAAGCGACATGGTCATAAGGTTTGCAAGCCTCCTGAGCCAGCATAATTTCTTCAATCGTTTGTTCTTCTTCGCCGGGCGGCAGAAATTCCGCCAACGCCGGGTCATCGGGGCCAGAAACCTTCAGATCCGGCCGGTCGGCCTCCAGAAAGCGGACGATGTTTGTGGCCAAGTGATAGGTGCCGCGAAACGTTCGGCCCGAGCCGATCGGCCAGGTGCGTGGCGCCGTGTCGAGCGCCAATGTCTGTTCGATCTCGTCAAGCAGCGTGAACGGTTCCTGGGCTTCCCGGTCAAGTTTGTTGATGAAGGTGATAATCGGAATATCGCGCAGCCGGCAAACTTCAAAAAGTTTTAGGGTCCGTGCTTCAATACCCTTGGCAGCGTCGATCACCATGACGGCGGAATCAACCGCCGACAATGTCCGGTAGGTGTCTTCTGAGAAGTCCTCGTGGCCCGGCGTATCAAGCAGATTGAAGACATAGCCGCCATAATTGAAAGTCATCACCGACGTCATGACGGAAATGCCGCGATCCTGTTCGATGCTCATCCAGTCCGACCGGGTGTGGCGGCGGTTGGATTTGGCTCTGACCTCGCCGGCAAGCTGGATGGCGTTGCCGTGCAACAACAGCTTTTCCGTCAGCGTCGTCTTACCCGCGTCAGGGTGAGAAATGATGGCAAAAGTTCGCCGCCGCGCAAGCTGATCATCTAGGTTTTTCACGCTGGTTCCTGTCGATAGTTTATTGCCAACGGCACCGATTTTGGTGGGTCTGGCCCGCAGATCAGTCAGTTTATAACCGGTCATCGGCGCCGTTTTGCGTCGACCGGCGTCATTCGTCAATGGCTCCGCCTAAGAAAGCTAGGTCTTTTCTGGCAAATCGATGGGAAAACTCGCTTGGTTGGCCATCGCCAGACACGAGATACGTCCAGCGGTTTATTGTCTCAAGGGTGTGCCAATGTAACAGAAAAATAACCCGTCCATGTCATGCTGCGCAGACAGTGGGTGTTATGTTGGGCAACAGAAAAAGCGATGATGACAGACAGTATCGAACGATCATGTATCGGGTGCGTGACATCTCTCACCGGCTCCAGCGCGGTAGTCGCAATTGATACCAATCATAACCTTGCCGGCTGTGACGCAAGCCGGTTGTCGATCGGCCGGTTAATATCGGTCACGGTTGGCAGCTCACGGGTCATCGGTGTGATCAAATCGATGTCTGAGCCGCATGTGACTTTTGACGACGCCCATGGCCATTCCCGCCAGCGGGTGGCGCAGATTGATTTCGTCGGTGAATTGCGGCCAACCGAAACCAACGGCTTTCGGTTTCAACGTGGTGTGACCAACTATCCGACCATCGGCGACGACGCCTGGACGATCATTACCGAAGATTTGCGCACCATTCACCGCATTACGGATTCAGAAACCATCGAGATCGGCCGCCTGCAGCAGGATTCATCGGTGCCGGCCTACATCAATCTCGATGACCTGCTGACCAAACACTTTGCCATTCTCGGCACGACCGGTGTCGGTAAATCTTGTGCAGTCGCGCTGGTTCTAAAACGTATTCTGGAAAAGGGTGACGGCTTACGGATTTTTCTGATCGATCCGCATAATGAATACGGCGATTGCTTCGGCAATATGACAAAACTGATCAATCCGAAAAACATCAAGCTGCCGTTCTGGCTTTTTAGTTTCGAGGAAATTGTCGATGTGTTTTTCCGTGGCCGTCCGGGTATCGACGCGGAATTGGAAATTCTGTCTGAAGCTATCCCGATCGCCAAAGGCAAGTTCGCCGAAAGCAGTAGTTTCGGTACTGGCAATCGTCTTCGCAAGGCGTCCAGTGAGGGCGTTGGCTATACCATTGATACACCGGTGCCCTGGCGCATATCTGATGCCATTGCCGTCATTGATGAGCGCATGGGCAAACTGGAAAACCGCTCTGCCTGGGCGAAATACCACCATTTGAAGACGCGGATGGAAACCGTTACCAAGGACCCGCGCTACGCATTTATGTTCGACAACATCACCATCGATGACACGATGGCCGACGTTTTGGGACAATTGTTTCGCATTCCCATCAACGGCAAGCCCATTACCGTCATGCAAATGGCCGGATTTCCGGCTGAAGTGGTTGATTCGGTGGTCTCTGTTTTGTGCCGCATGGCGTTCGAATTCGCGCTTTGGAGTGAAGGTGCGGCACCGCTGCTGGTTGTCTGCGAAGAAGCCCACCGTTATGTGCCTGCCGACCGAAGTCTTGGGTTCGGGCCGACCCGAAAGTCGATTTCACGGATCGCCAAGGAGGGCCGAAAATATGGGGTATTCCTGTCGGTCGTCTCGCAACGCCCGGCCGAACTCGACGCAACAATCTTGTCACAATGCAGCACGATTTTCGCCATGCGCATGGCCAATGAAAGCGACCAAATGATTGTCGGTTCGGCGGTATCCGATGCGGCGGCGAGCCTATTGGATTTTCTGCCATCCTTAGGTACGCGTGAGGTGGTGACGTTCGGCGAAGGCGTGGCGTTGCCGACCCGGTTGAGCTTTACAGAGCTGCCGAAAGACCAGCTGCCGGTCAACAACTCAGCCTTTGCATCGGCGCTTTCCACCGCCGGATTGATTGATGCGGACTTTATGGACAATGTTGTCGATAAGTGGCGCAACGCCGCGAGCAAAGCCCGCCGTGGCGATTCGTTGCTACCGGATCTGGACATGGGACCAGATGAAGATTCGGAGACTGTTCAAGAATCGATGGAAGGCGCGCTGCCAGTGCTCCGGCCGCCCATCAAAGACAGCGGCGATGATCCGATATACTCCAATGGTGGATTTGGTCAGCGCAGCCAACCGACCCAACCTCAGGCGTCGGCCAATCAAGAGCCGATACCAGCCGATAAACCGGCCCCTGGAGGGTTGGATGTGGATTGGCAGCGATTACGGGACAGCGCCTTAGGAAATACGCGTTAAAATAGAATAACGTTAGAGTTCGTACGGGTAAGTATTTATTTGTTATTTGCGCGGTAGAATTCCCTGGGATAATTGGAAATCAGGGGTTCAACGGATGACTGATCCGGACAACGGGCAACCCACCCCAACGGGTATTACGACGATAGCAGCTGAATCTGAGGAGCAGAACAAGGCGCTACGCGATAGCCACCGCAAACGGGTCTTGCAATCAGCGGTTATTGCGTTTCATGGGCGTCATACAACGCTTGACGGCGCGGTACGCGATATCTCCGATACTGGCGCGCGTATCCGCGTCAGCGATCCGATGTTGGTGCCCGACGAATTTGTATTATTGATTGATTTGGAAGGCTTAGAGGTGGATTGTGAAATCGCTTGGCGTACCGATAAGGAGATTGGCGCGCATTTTTTGACACCACCAAAGAAAGTTGCTGTAAAACGCAAGCAGACAGTTGTCGAGGATAAGGCGCCGGAACGGCCCAGCCTTTTGCGTAAACCGCTTTCCAGCTTGGATATTTAACAGGTAACTCCACAATTCAATGTCGAAAATCGAAGCAAAAATCGCCGCCATGGGTCTGGTGTTGCCACCTCCTTTGAAGGCTCCCGAAGGCGTCGTCCTGCCGTTTGCCATGGTCGTTGTCCACGGTGACCGGGCGATCGTTTCCGGCCATGGTCCGCAAAACGACGATGGCACGGTTGCCGGCCCGTTTGGCAAGATTGGCGGCGATATCAGTGTTGCCGAAGGCCGGGAACTTGCCAGCAAGACGGCCTTATCCATCTTGTCGAGCCTGCAACGCGAACTGGGCGACCTGGATCGCATCGCCGGGTGGGGACGGGTGTTCGGCATGGTCAATTGCACGCCTGATTTTGAACTAACACCCATGGTGATCAATGGATTTTCCGATCTGATATTGGAATTATTCGGTCCTGATGTTGGCCGTCACGCGCGCTCCGCCGTCGGCATGGCGGCATTGCCGTTTTCCATTGGCGTGGAAATCGAGGCTGACGTTTTTATCCGCAATTGACCGCGTACCGTCCGGATCGATCTGCAAATTTTTCGTATCAAAATTCAAAACACCTATTGGCTCAGGCAATTGCGCAGTGATGTGGCCAGGCCGCGCATCAACTCAAAATATTGATCCGGACCAGCAGCGAGATTGGCGCCGAGCGGGTCAAGAACACCAGCCCGCGCGCCGGTTCCCTCGGTAAGAATGGCGACCGCCTTGGGCCGAAATTGCGGCTCTGAAAATACGCAAACCGAGTTCAAAGTACGGACCTTGTCGCGCATCCGCGCTAGCCGGGCAGCACCAGGCGGAATGTCCGGACTGATGGTGATCGATCCGGCGGCGTGAATGCCATAATGGGCTTCGAAATATTGATAGGCGTCGTGGAAAACCACAAATGGCTTGTCCCTAACCGTGTCGATAATCGCCCGAATTTCTTTGTCCAATCGGTCTATACGTTTGGTTAAAGCCGCGCCGTTTTGCCGATAAATCTCTTGGTTGGCCGTATCGATCGCGCTCAACTGAGTTACGATCGCCGTCACCATTGCCCCGGCATTTTGCGGATCAAGCCAGATGTGCCAATCGAATTCTTCGGGATGGTCGTTGGCATTGCTTTCGTCGTGATCGTGATGCTGCCAGGTGCCGCCTTCACGAGTGGGCAGCAGGACAATATCCGGCGTTGCTGCCAGCGAAACGATCTGTGCATTTGTCGCCACAGACCCGATGGGGCCCGTCAGGAAGGTTTCCATCCCCTTGCCCATCCAGAAAACCACCTGGGCGTTCTGCAGGGCGCGTGCATCAGATGGCTTGAGGGCGAAGGCGTGGGGTGAACCGGCGCCTTTGACCAAAAGATGCGGTGTGTCGACGCCGACCATCACTGCCGCGACCAGCGAATGAACCGGTTTTATCGATACTACTACGTTGATGCCGTCGGCGTTCGCCGGGCTGGCATTCAGCAGCCAAATTAACGCCAGGGCTGGGAGGAGAGCCCCCGCCAATTCCCTGATTTTCAAACGTCCATCACCCATAGCGCCGAAATCCGCCCTTAAATCCAGTCTATATCCCGTGTATACGTAATAGTATTACATTTCAAAACGTAATGATATAACATATACCAAGGACAATTTTATTTTGGATCCGGCGGATGAATGAACCAGGTGAATTGAAGCCCTCAAAAGTGCTGATACAGGCGCAAAATCTTGGTGTTTACCGAGCCGGCCGATGGCTGGTACGCGGTGTTGATCTGGCAGTTCGGCGTGGTGAGATCGTCACGCTGATCGGACCTAATGGTTCCGGTAAGACCACTACGGCACGCGCCATTCTGGGTCTGATCAAACAGTCGGAGGGAGTCGTCACACGACCGAAAAAACTGAAAATCGGCTATGTTCCGCAACGTTTCCAACTTGATTGGACCCTGCCGCTGACGGTGCGGCGGCTGATGACATTGACGGCCAGGCACGATGAGCCGGCTATATCGAATGCCCTGGAAGCCGTTGGCATTGCCCACCTGGCCACTGCCGATCATCGGCATTTATCCGGCGGTGAAATGCAACGGGCGCTGATAGCCCGGGCCTTGTTACGCCAACCAGATTTGCTGGTGCTCGATGAGCCGGTGCAGGGGGTGGATTTTTCCGGTGAAATCGCCCTTTACGAGCTGATCGTCAATTTACGCGACGAACTGGGCTGCGGCGTGCTGATGATTTCTCATGATCTCCATATCGTCATGGCGCAGACCGACACGGTAATCTGCCTGAATGGCCATGTGTGCTGTTCAGGCACACCGCAATCGGTTGCCACGTCGGCAGAATATCAAAACCTGTTCGGCCCCCGCGCGGCGCAGGCCCTGGCGCTCTACCATCACGACCATGATCACGAGCACGGCGCTGATGGCCATATCGTGACGGCCGGTGACGGGCATACGCACGACCATGCACATCCCCACCTTCACACCGCGGGTGAAGGACATGATCATGCTGGATGATTTTTTCATCCGGGCCCTTGTTGCCGGTATCGGTGTGGCCCTGGTCGCCGGCCCGCTCGGCTGTTTCGTCGTCTGGCGGCGCATGGCCTATTTCGGTGACACCATCGCTCATTCCGCCCTGCTCGGGATCGCATTGGGCCTGCTGCTCGACATCAACCTGACCATCGGCGTGTTCGCGGTGTCTTTGGCCGTCGCCGCTGCATTGTTGGCTCTGTCACGGATTGGTACGCTGCCGGTCGATGCGTTGTTGGGCATTCTCTCCCATTCAACATTGGCGTTGGGATTGGTGCTGATTGCGTTGATGACCTGGATACGGGTTGATCTGATGGGTTATCTGTTCGGCGATATTCTGGCGGTCTCAAAACTCGATATCGTGATCGTTTATACCGGCGGTGCCATTGTTATCGCCGCGTTGGTGTTGATCTGGCGGCCATTGCTTGCCGGGACGGTCAATGCCGAACTTGCCGGCGCCGAAGGCCTGCATCCCGAACGTGCCCGCATCGTTTTCATGGTGTTGATGGCGGCGGCGATCGCGGTGGCCATGAAGATCATCGGCGTCTTGCTGATTACCGCCTTGCTGATTATTCCCGCCGCCACCGCCCGGCGCTTTGCCCGCGGCCCGGAAGCAATGGCGGCCATCGCCGCTGTTATCGGGGTGATCGCGGTGGTGCTCGGCCTGGTCGGCTCGATGAACTTCGATACGCCCTCCGGTCCGTCGATCGTCGCCGCCGCTTCGTTGGTGTTTTTGATCACCCAAATCAGGTTGCGCAAATCCGTTCCATCCGGTGGAGACCGATCATGAGCAACCATCCGGATCTGACGAAGAACCAGAGTTTGGTATTTTCCGCTTTGCGCGATGCCGAGGGACCGCTCAGTGCTTATACAATTCTCGATCACCTGCGTAGCCGCGGATTTCGCGCGCCATTGCAGGTCTATCGAGCCCTAGAAAAATTGATGGCGCATGGGATGGTCCACCGTATCGAAAGCCTCAATGCCTTCGTCGCCTGTGCCCACGATCATCCGCATATGGGCGAATCCATAGCTTTCGCCATTTGCCAATCGTGCGGTGGTGTGACGGAATTTTCCGACAAGGTGCTCAAAGATCATCTGGTCCGGTGGTGTCTGCTCAATCAATTCACCGCCCATACCACGACGCTGGAAATGCGCGGCCTGTGTTCCGATTGCGGCGGCAAGGACCAACAGTCAACGAACTGATCTCCGAGCCGGCGATTTACTGAAGACGTCGCCTTGGCGGTTGACATTACGCCGCCGATGGGCAATTGCGCAGGCAACGCCAGGAGGACGGGCATTGCTAAAGAACAGATACGATGACATCGGGCCTTTATTGGCCGATGGCGCGACCGGCACCAATTTTTTTGACCTGGGGCTGGGCGCCGGCGATCCGCCGGAATTATGGAACATCGACCAGCCCGACAAAGTCACAACGCTGCACAGCGGATTCGTCGGTGCCGGATCCGATATCATTTTGACCAATTCATTCGGCGGCACCCGCCATCGGCTGAAATTGCACAAGGCCGATGACCGGGTTCACGAGCTCAACGCCAAAGCCGCCGAAATTGCATTGGCGGTCGCGGCAACAGTCGATCGCCAGATTATCGTGGCCGGATCGGTCGGCCCGACCGGCGAATTAATCGTGCCGTTGGGTGAACTCACCTACGACGATGCGGTCGAGGCCTTCACCGAACAGATGACCGGCCTGCGCGACGGCGGCGTTGATCTGGTGTGGATTGAGACCATGTCTTCGGCCGAGGAAATCCAGGCCGCGGTCGCTGCGGCCCAGACGATTGGTATCGATTATGCCGTCACCGCCAGTTTTGATACGGCCGGGCACACCATGATGGGGCTATCACCGGCCGCCTTTGCCGACCAGGCGATGGCCTATGATCCCAAGCCGGCAGCCTTCGGAGCCAATTGCGGCGTCGGTGCCGCCGACCTGCTCGTAGCCGTCCTGGCGATGACGGAACAACATCCCGATGCGATGATCGTCGCCAAAGCCAATTGCGGTATTCCGCAGGCCGTCGGTGGCGAAATCAAATATACCGGCACGCCGGATCTTATGGCCAATTACGCCCAGATCGCCGTTGATGCCGGCGCCAAAATCATTGGCGGCTGCTGTGGCACCACGGCGGAGCATTTACGGTCCATGCGCGATGCGCTTGATGGCCACCAGAAAAACTCCCGGCCGGACGTGGCGATGATCGTGGAAAGTTTGGGGCCGATGGTTTCCGCGGCTGCGGCTGATCGTAATTCAGACGCCGCCGATGCCGCCGCGCAACGCCGGTCGCGCCGGCGGCGGCGAACCTGAACAATTCGCGGTTGACCCGTTACGGGCCTTTGAAGCCCATCACCTCGCGGATGCTGCGTTCATAGATCCGGCGAGCGGCCGTCGGTGCGCAATCATCCTTTCAGGTGAAGGCGTCCGGCATGGAGGCCTTTTTGCGGGCGATGAAATCACCCAGCGCCTCGGCGATGCCCGGATCCAGGGCCGGCGCTTGATATTCATTCAGTTGCTTCTTGTAGAGTTCATTGGCGCGCTGTTCAGCCGTCCTGGCGCCTTCCGCCTGCCATTGCTCAAAGGAATTATTGTCAGCGACTGGCGATCGGTAAAATGCCGTTTCGAAATTGGCTTGGGTATGGGCGCAGCCCAGATAGTGACCACCGGGGCCGACCTCTTCGAAGGCCTCAAACGCCTGGCCATTGGCCGACAGATCGATGCCGGCGCATAACTGTTGCTGGATGGCGCATTGATCGGCATCCATGATGAATTTTTCATAAGACGCCACCAGCCCGCCTTCCAGCCAGCCGGCTGCATGAAGTACGAAATTGGTGCCAGCCACAACCGTCGGGCTCAATGTTTGGGCGCTCTCATAGGCAGCCTGCGCATCCGCGGCCTTCGACCCACACAATGAACCGCCAGAGCGGAACGGCACGCCCAATCGCCGGGCCAGCTGAGCGGCGCCGTAAAGCACTAGCGCGGGCTCCGGTGTGCCGAAGGTCGGGGCACCTGATTGCATGGAAATGGAACTGGCGAACGTGCCGAACACCACCGGTGCGCCTTTACGGCACAATTGCGCGAAGGCCATGCCGGCCATGGCTTCCGCCAGGACCTGGGTCAAGGTGCCGGCGACAGTCACCGGTGACATGGCGCCGGCCAGAATAAACGGCGAAATAATTGTTGCCTGGTTGGCCCTGGCATAGACCTTCAAGGCGCCAAGCATGGTGGAATCAAACACCATCGGTGAATTGGCATTGATCAGATTGATCAGTACACAATTTTGGTCGACAAAATCGGCGCCGAAAACCAACCGTGCCATCTCAACGGAATCGTTGGCCCGCTCTGGATGAGTGACCGAACCCATGAACGGTTTATCAGAATGGATGATGTGGGCATGGACCATATCCAAATGGCGTTTGTTGACCGGCAGATCGACCGGTTCGCAAACCGTGCCGCCCGAATGGTGGATCGCCGGGGCCATATACGCCAGCTTCACGAAATTGCGGAAATCTTCCATGCTGGCATAGCGCCGGCCTTCGTCGAGATTGCGAATGAATGGCGGGCCATAAACCGGCGCAAACACCGTATTAGACCCGCCGATATCGACAGACCGTTCGCGGTTGCGGGCAACTTGAGTAAATACGCCTGGCGCCGATTTGATCAACTCACGGCACAGGCCCTTGGGAAACCGCACCCGTTCGCCGTCTATATCAGCACCGGCTTCTTTCCAAAGCGCCAGCGCTTCGGCGTCTTCGCGAAACTCGATGCCGATCTCACTGAGCAGCCGATCGGCATTGGCTTCAATGAGTTCCAGGCCTTCTTCATTCAGCACTTCAAACGGTGCGGCTTGGCGGATGATATGCGGCAGGTGCACCAACGGTGCCGACTGGCGCTTTGCCCGTCTGGCCGCCGCACCGCCGCTTGCCCGTCGACGGCGTCCGCCGCCCTCCGTGCTATCGGAAAGTTCGTTATGATCGCTCATGCCTTGCCCCTCGGCGTCGCCACAAGAATTGCCGGCGATAAAAATTGTATCGCAGCGATCGTATCGCGCCAGCACGGGCATACATGTCCGATTGCGTCATCTAACGGACGCGGGGGGAATATCCCGCCAGATCGGCGATTTAGGTGGTCGCAACTTACTTGGCGAATGTCGCTTCTCGGCCATCGCGCCGGTGGTTTTTAGCCGAATAATTCATAGCTGCGTGACCCCTTGGGGCCGATATTGAGGAATTGTGGCGATGGCCGACGACGACCTGGATCTCAATGAGCTGAACGATGATGAACTCGCTCAGCAAATGCACGATGACCTCTATGATGGCCTGAAGGAGGAAATCGAGGAGGGTGTGAACATCCTGCTCGGCCGCGGCTGGACACCTTACAAGGTGCTGACCGAAGCGTTGGTGGAAGGCATGCGGATCGTCGGCGAAGATTTTCGCGACGGTATTTTGTTCGTGCCAGAGGTGCTGTTATCGGCCAATGCCATGAAAGCCGGGATGTTCATTCTGCGGCCGCTGCTGGCGGAAACCGGTGCGCCGAAACTCGGCAAGATGGTCATCGGCACGGTCAAGGGCGACATCCACGATATCGGCAAAAACCTTGTCGGCATGATGATGGAAGGCGCCGGTTTCGAGGTGATCGACATCGGCATCAACAACCCGGTGGAAAACTACCTGGAAGCCATCGAAGAGCATGATCCCGATATCATCGGCATGTCGGCGCTGTTGACCACGACGATGCCCTACATGAAGGTCGTCATTGATACGCTGAAGGAAAGAGGCCTGCGCGATAAGCTCGTCGTCCTTGTCGGCGGCGCGCCGCTGAACGAGGAATTCGGCGCTGCCGTTGGTGCCGACGCCTATTGCCGTGATGCCGCTGTGACGGTAGAGACCGCACGGGAATTGATGACGCGCAAGCATAATCAGCGCATAAGCGCATAAGCGTTAGGTTGGCCTTTTCATCGAAGGTTGCGAATAAATGGTGGAAACGGTTTCAAGCATTCGCCCAAATACGAGCGATGCGACGGCACAGGTTCTAGTGATCGCCTGTGGGGCGCTGGCGCGTGAAATTACCGCCATCTGCAAAGTCAATCGCCTCGACCATGTAACACTGACCTGCCTGCCGGCAAATCTCCACAATCGACCAGAAAAAATTGCTCCGGCGGTGCAACGAGCCATTGAAAAAGCCGGTGATACCTTTGATCAAATTCTGATTGGTTATGGCGATTGCGGCACCGGTGGCGACCTCGACCGGGTGTTGGCACAAACTGGCGCGGAACGGATCGGCGGTCCACATTGTTATGCGTTTTTCACCGGGTTGGAGGAATTTGAGGAAACCGGCTCAGACGATTTCACCAGTTTCTATCTAACTGACTTTCTGGTGCGCCAGTTTGATTCCATCGTCATTAAGTCGCTTGGCCTCGACCGGCACCCCGAGCTGCGTGACAGCTATTTCGGTCACTATGAAAAAGTCATCTATCTTGCCCAGACCAATGACCCGAAATTAGATGAGGCCGCTCAAAAAGCCGCCGACCGCCTGGGCCTGGCCTTCGAACGACGGATGACCGGCTATGGCGACTTGATCCCGTTTTTGAAGAACGGCTAGCAGCCTGGCCTCCAGGCCAAGATAATCAATATTCCCTAGGCCTCTTTGACCGCGCCCATGATTTCGACCAAGGCATCAACGTCGCCGCCCAACCGAGCCGCCGCGATTCCCGCTCGCGCACCCTCGCGGGCCTCAACCGGCTTATTTTGCGCAAGTTTCCAGGTGCCTTGAATATCGCTGACGGTCATGACAATCGGAACGATCTGGCGCTGTAATTTGGCACTGAGTTCGGGATCTACCTTATCCATGGTCCACGGCGTCTTCGGCTTCAACCGGTCTTCAGATTGGGCCGACAATGCTGCAAGTACTACAGGAAGCTCCGCCGGATCACGCTGCTCAAGCGTGCCGCGAATATGAACCGCCACGTAGTTCCATGTCGGCACCTGGTTTTCCATTCCATACCAATCGGGCGACACATAAGCATCGCCGCCGCTGACCGCCATCACTGCCGCTACCGGCTCGGCAAGCAACCGTACAATCGGGTTCGACCGCACCAGATGGGCTTCCAGGCGGTTGCCGTCTTCTGACAGTACAAACGGAATATGGCTGATCAGCGGGCCGTCATCGTTGTTGACCGCCAAGGCGCCAAAGCCGCGGTCGCGGGCAAACGCGATGTTCACTTCCGCAGTTGGTAGGCGATAGATCGGATTGGGGTGCATTTTGTTTTTCCCGGTTTTGAGAAACCTATTTTATCCAGTTGCAGGCGATGTGAAATCGATCGGTTTTGCAACAGTTAGTAGCTCAAAACAGACCGTTATCGTTTTTCGATTCATTTGTGATGACTTGAAGCACGTCCCAATGCTCGACAATTTTTCCGTCGGCATCGAAGCGAAAAATATCAATCCCTGCGTAGTCGTCACTGTCAGGCCATACCTGATGGCAATGCAAGACAACGAGATTGTCCTCAGCGATAGCGCGTTTGAAATACGTCCGTTTATTCGGATATTCTGCGGCCATTCGCTCAAAATAGTCGATAAAGGCTTCCTTGCCATTCGCGACATGTGGATTGTGTTGGATGTACTCATTACCCGCATACAACGCGATGGCTTCTCGCGGCTGGCACTGGTTGAACATGAGGTCATAGAACGCCTGGGCGTTGGTCTTGTTAGCTTCTGTATTTTGCATGAACAGTCTCACTTTCTGACCTATCGCGGTTGCGGGGACGATATCCAGCAACGGCGATGATTATCGCTAATCAGAACCTACCGTTCTTTTGCGGCTTAGTCGCAAAACTGAATATATGGAACCGCAGCAAAATCCATGCCTTTTGTCTGCCGCGCTTTGTGTTATGAGAAACCAATAATGTGGTGGCAGTGCTTTTGTGTGGGGTCAAGTTGTAGATGAATGAGATATCACCTGAGGCCGGGACCAACCGGCTGATCTCCCAATATACTCAAATGTGTCGTATTCGCGCTTTCGAAGACGTGGCGATCAAAGCCACGCGGGAAGGCCGGGTGCTGGGATTGACCCACCCATACGTGGGGCAGGAGGCCATCGCCGTCGGCGTCTGCGCCAACCTGCGCGATGACGATGTTATTTTGTCGACCCACCGGGGCCATGGCCATGCATTGGCCAAGGGTGCTGATGCGACGGCGATGATGCTGGAATTGTTCGGCAAGGTCGGCGGCGCCTGTCGCGCCAAGGGCGGCTCCATGCATATTGCCGATTTCAAGGCCGGCATGCTTGGCGCCAACGGCGTTGTGGCGGCCAACCTGCCGATCGGTGTCGGCGCCGCCCATGCTATCAAACTGCAGGGTAGTGATCGTGTCGTGGTGTGTTTCTTCGGCGATGGTGCGATCAATCGCGGGCCGTTTTTGGAAAGTCTCAACTGGGCGCGTATTTATAATCTGCCGGTATTGTTCGTCTGTGAGGATAATCAATATTCCGCCACAGTGCGCACCGATGGATTGACCGCCGGCGAGGGCATCAACGCCCGGGCGGAGGCGCTTGATATTTCCGGCCTGACGATCGACGGCAATGATATCACCGCCGTCGATGACGCCGCCGGGCAATTAATCGGTCAAATGCGCGGCGATGGCCCGCGCTATCTGCGCGCCGCCACTTATCGGCTTTATGGCCATACCTCGATCGACACCGCTCCCTATAGGCCGGAGGGTGAAGCCGAGGCTGCTTGGGCGGGCGAACCATTGGCCGTGTGTCGTGCCAAGATGCTGGCCGCCGGAATGCCAGAGCCGCGCATTGACGACATCATGGATCAGGCACAAGCGGAAATGGCCGGAGCGGAAGAACAGGCGATTGCCGCGGCAATTCCCGAACAGGCCGAAACATTCGAGGACGTGCAGGATATAGGCAGCCCGAGCCAGGAGGCGCACCGATGGTAACGATGACCTATCGTGATGCCGCCATTCGGGCGGTGCGGGAAGAAATGACTGCCGATCCATCCGTCTGGGTGTTGGGCGAAGATGTCCAGGCCGGCGGTGTGTTTGGCCAATATGCCGGCTTTGTTGGCGAGTTTGGCACCGAGCGGATTGTCGATACGCCGATCTCGGAAGCCTGCATCATGGGCGCGGCAACCGGCGCGGCGCTAATGGGGACCCGGCCGGTGGTGGAAATGCGGTTTTCCGACTTTGCCCTTTGCGCCACGGATGAACTTGTCAATCAGGCGGCCAAGGCGCGCTATATGTTTGGCGGTCAGGCTCGAGTGCCGTTGGTTGCCCGCCAGCCGATTGGCTTGTGGTTCAATCTGGCGGCGCAACATTCGCAATCGCTGGAAGCCTGGTATGCTCACATCCCTGGTCTCGTGGTGGCGACACCGGCGACCGCCGACGACAATTATCATATGCTGAAAGCTGCCATCCGTGCTGATGATCCCGTGGTCTATCTGGAGCATAAGGAATTGTGGGGCCAGGAGGGTACCGTTGATGATACCGCTGTTTTACCGCCCTTCGGCAAGGCCCGTATTGTTCGTGACGGAACCGATGTGACATTGGTCAGCTGGTCGCGCACCGTTCAAGAAGCATCCGCCGCCGCTGACTTGTTGGCGGAAGATGGTATCGCGGCGGAGGTCATCGATCTGCGGACGATTTGGCCCTGGGACCGGGAGACGGTTTTAAAAAGCGTTGAGAAAACCCACCATGCAGTCATCGCCCATGAGGCGGTGCGCACCGGCGGATTTGGTGCGGAAGTAGCGGCCACCATATCGGAACTGGGCTTTTCAAGCCTCAAAGCACCGGTCATGCGGGTCGGAGCGCCGCGGGTTCCTGTTCCCTATGCGCCCAACCTTGAGCGCGAAACCCATGTAAACGCTGCCGGTATTCACCAGGCCGCCCTACGCTGCATCAACCACGGTTAGTCCATTACGCGTTTTAAATCTGGCTCGCGGGAGCATTTCTGCCCTTATTGATTTAAATGCCAAAAGCAAATATATTGTTGTTGAAGTCAATAAATTATAGTTTTTGCTGCGAGGCGACGTCATGCCCAATGATTTCGATGTCCGCGTACAAGCCATCCGTCATTTCAACCGGTTCTACACCAAACATGTCGGTGCACTGAATGAAGGGCTACTGAAAAGCCCCTATTCCTTGACCGAAATGCGGGTGCTTTATGATTTAGCCTATCATGGCCCGTTAACGGCGCGGGATCTCAGCGATGGGCTGAACCTGGATCCAGGCTACCTCAGCCGCATTCTCTCAGCCTTTCGCAACAAAGGCATGATCAAAAAGACTCCGTCTGAAAAAGATCGACGGCGTTTGCTCCTGACACTGACGGCCGTCGGCAAAGCGGCATTTGACCGTTTCGACGCCGCCTCCCAGGCGGAAACCGGCGAGGTTATTGGTAAACTGAGCGATGATGATCAAATCCGCCTGGTTGACGCCATGGCAACCATTGAAAGTCTCCTATCGGGTGAAGCGAAACGACCTGCACCGGTGATCCTGCGCGATCCACGGCCCGGTGACATGGGATGGGTCGTCCATCGGCAAGCGGCGCTCTATTGGCGCGAATACCGCTTTGATAACGACTTCGAAGCGCTGATTGCTGAAATCGTCGGCAAGTTCATTCTCGAATTCGATGCCACCTGGGAACGCTGCTGGATCGCTGAACAAAATGGCGGCGTTGTCGGTTCAGTGTTTGTGGTTCGCCAAAGCGATGAGGTCGCCAAACTGCGGTTGCTCTATCTGGAGCCGCAAACCCGCGGCCAGGGGGTCGGCAAGCAATTAGTCAATGCCTGCGTTCAATTTGCCCAAGACAAGGGCTATCGCCAGCTGACGCTGTGGACCAATGACAACCTGGCGGCCGCCGGACATATTTACCAGAAAGCCGGTTTCAAGCTGATTGACGAAGAAGCCCATCATAGTTTTGGCCAGGACCTAGTTGGCCAGACCTGGACCCTGGACCTGAGCTAAATCATTGCCGATGGCGACACCGCATCCCTCACTCCCCATAATAGCCGCGGCACTTACCGGCATCCTGGTCGGTGCGGCGATCGTCGCCACTCGCTTCGTGGTCGGCGAAGTCGGTCCGGCGTCGCTCGCCATGTTGCGCTACATGATCGGCTTTATGTTTTTGTTGCCTGTGGTGTTGGTCTCCGGGCCGATACGGTTTGCCCGCCGCGATATCCTGGCGATCGCATTGTTGGGCATCGGCCAGTTCGGCGTCTTGATCGCCTTGTTAAATTTCGGCCTGCAATTCATGACAGCGGCACGTGCCGCATTGATATTCGCCACCTTGCCGCTGCTGGCCATGGGTTTAGCGGTCGCACTGGGGCGGGAGCAACTGACGGCGCCAAAAATTATCGGCGTTTTGCTGACTATCGTCGGTGTCGGTGCGGTGCTAGGCGGCAAGTTGTTGACATCGCAAAACGGGACCACTGAATGGCTTGGTATTGTTGCGGTGTTGGCAAGTGCGGTCGTCGGCGCCGTTTGTTCGGTTTACTACCGGCCCTATCTTCAGCGCTACCCGACCGTACCCATCAGCGCCTTTGCCATGCTTTCTTCGGTGGTGTTTCTAGCTGGCCTGGCTGTTGCCGAAGGATCGCTGGGTGATATCGCGTCGGTTTCACCTGCCGGGTGGGTTGCTATCGGTTTTATCGGATTAAGCAGCGCCTTCGGCTACTTGCTTTGGCTCTGGGCGCTGAAGCACGCCACGCCGACCCGGGTGACGGTGTTTTTATCCCTCAGTCCGGTGACAGCCGCGCTGCTTGGCGTGGCGATCCTTGGCGAAACGATATCGGCCTCTTTAGTGATCGGTCTGGCATGTGTCGCCTGGGGGCTTTTCTGGGCGCACCGCAATTAGGCCTGAATATTACCCGCGTCAGGCCCGCACCGGGACCTGACCAATCGGCGATTGGTGGGCAAAACCATATTCCCGCCCGGCCTCAGACAGTGCACACCACAGATAATCAGCCATCGACCAACGCACATGCAGGTCAAATTCCGGCCCGTTCTCCTCGTCATCCCGGCGCAGGTACAGCCAGGCATTTGCCTTGCCGAAGATGGAGCCGGCACAACGCCCAACAGCAAAGACCTTTGGATGCATATCCAACGTCGTCAACTTGGAAAGCATATCGCGTGCTTCAGCACCGGCAAGACGGATGGTGGTGTAATAATCGGAGACATCGGCGATCTGGTGGTGAACGTTTTTCAAAGCCCCGCCGAGACCGGCATGCAAAGCCGCCGCATCAAGATCGTCGCAGGTAATCAGCCATTCGTCCGGTCCCAACCACAAGATATTCCGTGCACCATCGGCGGATACGCCACCAGCGACAATCGGTAATTCCAAACCGGTGACCAATTTGACCGGGCCGACGCCAAGACCGGCTTCGGTTCGCAAGATGAGTTTGCCGACAAAGAATAGTTCCCGAATATGACTCCGCTCCTGGTCACCGGTCAAAGTTTGGCGGTGCGCAAGCGGTGATCGTCGTTGTGGGCTGCTCATGCGCCAATCTCCCCGCTCATGAAATCCGTTCCGGTGATCTTGGTGGCAATCGGTTGGCCGCCGCCGCAGGTGACATAAACGGTTTCGCCAAGGCGGGCGCCGCCATTCTTGATCAGGCCCAGGGCGATCGAGCGGTCGAGATTGGGGCTGAAATAACTGGAGGTGATGTGACCGAGCATCGGTACCGGTGGCGCCGGCTCCGACGCGGTGTCGATCACATGGGCACCCTCAGCCAGAACTATCTGCGGATCTTCGGTCAACAGGCCAACCAGCTGCTTGCGATCGGGCCGCACCGTATCGGCGCGAAACAATGATCGTCGGCCGATGAAATCGGGTTTTTTCTTCGAAACAATCCAGTCCATCTGTAAGTCCGCTGGCGTCACTGTCCCGTCGGTTTCCTGGCCGACAATGATAAAGCCTTTTTCGGCCCGCAATAGATGCATGGCTTCGGTGCCATAGGGCGTGATGTCATAATCGGCGCCGGCGGTCATGACCCGCTCCCAAAGCCAGCGGCCATAGGTGGCGGATATATTGATCTCGTAGGAGAGCTCGCCGGTAAAGGAAATTCGAAAGACCCGAACCGGGATGCCCTGGGCGGTTCCGTCCCGCCAGGTCATGAATTCAAAACTTGCTGGGTCGGGATCAAAATCATCCAAGACGGCTTTGACAACCTTGTCGGAATTCGGTCCACACAGGCTGATCACCGCCGATTGTTCCGTCGTTGAGGTCAAATAGACCTCCAGCTCAGGCCATTCCGTTTGCAGGTAATCTTCCAACACCGTCAGCACGCTTGCCGCCCCGCCGGTGGTCGTCGTCATGTGGAAATGATCATCGGCCAGGCAGGCGGTCACCCCATCATCGGAGACCATGCCGTCTTCGCCCAACATCAGGCCGTAGCGGCAACGTCCCGGCGCCAGTTTCATCCAGGCATTGGTGTAGACCCGATTGAGGAACTCCCGGGCGTCGCGACCGCGAATATCGATTTTACCGAGCGTCGACGCATCAAGCACGCCGACGGAGGCGCGGGCGGCTTTCGATTCCCGCATCAGCGCATCTTGCGGCGTCTCGCCGTCGCGCGGATAAACCCAGGGCCGATACCAATCGCCGACGGTTTCAAAAATCGCCCCGGCGTCCACATGCCAATCATGCATGGCGGTCGTTCGGCGGGGGTGAAAATTCTCGCCCACATGCTGACCGGCCAGCGCCCCGAAGGTCACCGGCTTATAGGGTTGCCGGAAGGTGGTGGTGCCGACCTCGGGGATTGATGTCTGCAGGGCTTTGGCGAGAATGCCGAAAGCGTTCAAGTTCGCAATCTTGCCCTGATCGGTTCCCATGCCGGTCGTCGTGTAACGTTTTGCGTGTTCGACCGACCGGTAGCCCTCGGCCACGGCAAGCTTGAGATCCTTGGCGGTAACATCGTCTTGCAGATCAACGAAGGCCCGGGGGCGCTTTTTGTTCGATGGCACCTCCCAATGGGCGGATATCCCATAGGTGGATTCCAGTGGATCATCATGGCGGGGAATCTCCGCCGGCTGGGCATCAAATCCGGCCTCACGCGCCGCCGCCGCACCAGATTGCGCACCGGTCGTCAAACAGGCATCCAATCTGAACTCGCCATTGGCAGCACCTGCGGATCGTTCGTTTTGCCAGGAAACCCCAGGACGGAAAGCGGCGATTTCATCATCGTAGCGCAGCTTGCCGCGGGATTGCGAAAACAGCGCCACATTCGGGCTCCAGCCGCCGGAAACGGCCACCAAATCCGCGTCAATCCAGGTGCTGCCGCTTTCCAGCCCGCCGGCGCCGTCAAGTTTCGCCACCCGCGCGGCATGGACCTGGCGACGACCGGACGTCTCAGCAATAGCCGATCCAGCATGCACGGCGATACCGCGTTCGGCGGCTAATGCCGTCAGCCCCGGGGCCGGATCGGACCGAACATCGACAATGGCCGAGATCTGTCCGCCACAATCTTGAAGGTCGAAAGCCGTTTGCCAGGCGCTATCGTTATTTGCAAAAATTAGCGCACTGCGCCCCGGGCAAACACCGTAGCGGTGCAAATAGGTCCGAACCGCGCTGGCTAGCATAATGCCCGGCCGGTCGTTTTGGTGAAACACCAATGGCCGTTCAATGGCGCCGGTGGCCAGCACCACCTGTTTGGCCCGTATCCGCCATAAGCGTTGGCGCGGTTGCCTGGGGTTGCGGTCTCCCGGCGCAATATGATCAGACACCTTTTCCCACAAGGTCACGAAATTCTGGCTGTAGTAACCAATGGCACATGTCCGGGTCAGCACCGACACATCATCAAAGCGGCGTAGTTCAGCTTCAACGCCATCGACCCAGTCGACCGGTGGATTGCCCGAAAGCTCAAATTGGCCAGCCGGCAGGGACAACAAACGCCCGCCAAGACGCGCAGTTTCCTCCGCCAGGATCACCCGGGCGCCAGAACGCGCCGCCGATAATGCCGCCATCAGGCCGGCTGGCCCGGCGCCGATCACCAACACATCGCAATGGCGGTTGACGGCTTCATAATGGTCTGGATCGGGCGCCCTTGGGCTGACGCCCATGCCGGCGGAGTGTCGGATAATCGGTTCAAACACCTTCCAGCCCAGCGGCGGTCCCATGAAGGTTTTATTGTAAAACCCCGGCGGTAAAAACCGGCTGGCCAGATCATTGACCACACCGACATCAAGCCCCAGAGACGGCCAGCAGTTTTGTGCCGCCATATCCAGCCCGTCATAAATTTCCAACTCCGTCACCCGGCAATTGGGATCCGTCGCGGCGCCGGTCCCGACCTGCACCAAAGCCGCGGGATCTTCCGACCCGGCGCCAACGATGCCGCGCGGCCGGTGATACTTGAATGACCGCGCCACCATGTGAACACCATTGGCCAACAAGGCGGATGCGGCGGTATCGCCGCGTTGGCCCATATAGCCAAGGCCGTTGAAGGTGAAGCGCACAGGGCGGGAGCGGTCGATCAGGCCGCCGCTGGCCAGACGAAATGGCTGGGCGGTCATGATACGTCTCCACTTTTGGCCAGATCATCGGCGTTGATGATTTTAACCGCATCGTTGCCGGAACCGAGCGCTTCACCGCTCGGAGTATTGGGGATGACCGACGTCACATCAGGTTTAGCCGATCCGATTTCATAGACCGCTAATATTTCGTCGGTGGCGGTGTTGCGCAGCATGTTGAAGAACTTGCGGCAGCCGGCTGCATGGTTCCAGCGCTCAGCATGGACACCCTTGGTATTGGTGCGCATGAAAACGAATTCCGCCCATTGCGCGTCGCTTAAGTTTTCGGAATTCGTCGGCCGGGCAATATGCGCCTCCCCGGCATGGGAAAAATCCGACTGGTCGCGTTCACCGCAATAGGGACACTGAATGACAAACATGATTCCGTCTCCCTAATGCGCCACGGCGGCAGCGCCGTGCTCGGCCACCAATGCGCCGGAAGAAAACCGGTCAATGGCGAATGGTGCGGCAATGACGTTGGGTTCATCATTGGCGATCAAATCAGCCATCACATGACCGGAGCCGGGCGTCGCCTTCCAACCGCCGGTGCCCCAGCCGCCATTGACATAAAAGCCTTTGACCGGGGTTTTGGAAATGATCGGACTGGCATCGGGACAGGTGTCAACGATGCCGCCCCATTGGCGCATCATTTTAACCCGGGAAAAAATTGGGAAGAGCTCCATCAGCGATCCCATCTGGTGCTCGATGATGTCGATCGAACCGCGCTGGGTGTAGGACGTATGGCCGTCGATGCCGGCGCCGATCACCAATTCGCCCTTGTCGGATTGCGAACAATAAACATGCACCGCATTCGACATGACGACGCATGGATTGATCGGCTTCAGGGGCTCCGACACTAAAGCCTGCAACGGATGGCTTTCAATCGGCAGCCGAATATCGGCCATCGCCGCCAGGACACTGGTGTGGCCGGCGACGACACTGGCAACCTTCGGGGTTTTGATGGTCCCGCGGGTGGTTTCAACCCCGGTGATCTGGCCGGCTTCAATGTTCAACCCGGTCACCTCACATTGCTGGATGATATCGACGCCGAGCGCATCAGCGGCGCGGGCATAGCCCCATACCACGCCGTCGTGGCGATTGACGCCGCCGGAACGCTGCAGCGTGGCGCCCATCACCGGGTAGCGGATATCGGAGGAGATATTGATGATCGGGCAGAATTCCTTGACGCCCTTGGAGTCGAGCCATTCGGCGTCAACGCCATTCAGGCGATTGGCCTCCACCCGGCGTTTGAGCTGCCGGGCCTCGCCTTCGTCGTGGGCCAGATTAAGCACGCCGCGATGGCTCATCATGATGTTAAAATTCAGTTCCTGCGACAGCCCTTTCCAAAGATCCAGGGCGTGATTATAAATCGCGGCACTTTCATCAAACAAATAGTTGGAACGAATAATAGTGGTGTTGCGGCCGGAATTGCCGCCGCCGATCCAACCTTTTTCAATGACGGCAATGTTCGTCAGGCCGTGTTCCTTGGCCAGATAATAAGCCGTCGCCAGGCCGTGGCCGCCGCCGCCGATGATCACCGCGTCATAGCTGTCTTTGGGATCGGGATGGCGCCACGCCGGATCCCATCCTGTGTGGCCCTTCAAACCTTCGCGCAGCAGTGACCAAAATGAATAGCGTGACATGTCGCTGGTTCCCAATCGGGTTTTGTGGTGGTCAATATCCACCGATGCTGGCGCGATGGCGTCGCCGCCGCAAGGTAATTCGGAAAATCGCTGCTCAGATCAAATGAGGCGTCACCGGCGTCGACCCGGACTGTCCGGGAAACGACATGCGGCGATCGATTGATCGGCGCACAATTGCAGTTCTTTGGTCGCGGCTTTTTGTGATAAGGATATCAACCATAAAGGCGCATGTTTAAATACCGGATCGTTGAAGGTCCGGGTCGCGGCGGGAGGCAGGCGGTGGCGCAATCGGACGATCGAATTCAAAGGCAGATTGTCTTTGTGCTGGTTGACAATTTTTCCATGATCGCCTTTTCAAGCGCCGTGGAAGCCCTTCGGCTTGCCAACCGGGCGCTGGTATATAATGCCTATCGCTGGCTGGTGATTTCCTGCAACGGAGAGCCAGTGGCGGCCAGCAATGGTCTGTCCATCAATGTTGACGGATCGCTGGGCGACTTTCGCCGTGGGCGTTTGGACGTCATCACACCGGATCTGATCGTCATCAGTTCCGGCGTTCAGGTGGAGCAGTTCAACAATACCGAACTCAACGGTTGGCTGCGCGCCAATGCCAAGGATAATCGCCGCATTGCCGGTCTGTGCACTGGCGCATGGATCCTTGCGCGCGCCGGGCTATTGGAGGATCGCCGCTGCGCCATTCACTGGGAGACACTGCCGGCTTTCGCCGAAGCTTTCCCGGATGTCGACGTCCATGCCGACCTGTTTGAGATCGATGATAATCTTTATACCTGCGCCGGCGGAACCTCAGCCCTCGATATGATGTTTCATCTGATCGCTGAAGATTTCGACGAAAAACTGGTGGAGCAGGTCGCCGCGCTTTGCGTCACCGATCGGGTACGAAATCCCCAAGATCGTCAGCGCCTGCCGCTGCGCGCCCGCATCGGCCTGCACAACACCAAACTAATTGACCTCATCGAGTTGATGGAAGCCAATATTGCCGATCCACTGTCTTTGGTGGATCTGTCAAAGCATGCCGGATTGTCACGGCGCCACGTGGAGCGGTTGTTCGGGCAATATCTGGGCCGCTCGCCGGCGCGATATTATCTCGATCTGCGCCTAGATCGGGCCCGGCATCTATTGTTGCAGTCGGATTTGCCCATCGTTGAAGTCGCTATAGCCTGCGGTTTTGTTTCCGCTTCGCATTTTTCCAAATGTTATCGCGAACTCTATGGTCGGTCACCAAAAGCCGACCGCCGCGAACGCAGCCTTCAACCGGTAGATTGACCCTCGCCTGCATGACCAAAAAAACATTTGCTATCTGGCTGCTCGCCGCTGCTACCCTTGCCGTTTATCTCACCATGATTTTCTGGACGCTACCGTACATCTCAAGTGAAGCTGGCGGATTGTGGGTATTCGATCTGCGCTCAACCGGTTACACCCACACGGAGGCGGTGGCGTTTTTGACGGCCTTAAGCGATGCCGGCCGGGAAATGTACCGCACCACGCAGTTTTATCTGGATGCGGTGTTCCCGCCATTGTTGGGGCTATTGGTGATCGTTCTGGCCTTCAAACTCAGCCGCCACACGACATTGAGTCTGTGGGTCTATGCCCACGTCTTCAATCTGACCATGATTGCCGCCGTCGCCGGTTGTGTGTTCGATTGGCTGGAAAACGCCGCCGTCCAGGATATGCTGGTCCGGGTGCCGGCTACAGTCACCGAACTGGCGGTCGACCAGGCGTCGTTTTGGACCCAGCTCAAAGCCGGCAGTGTCACCATTTCATTCCTATGCCTGATCGTTCTGGCCATTGCCCGTTTTATCAAGCGCGACCGTCGCCAGGCATAGAAGCGGGTGGCCACATCAGGTAATGTGAGTTGAACATGACGAGGAGGTCGACCGTGCTGGAAAGCTATTCAACCGGACAAAATCGACATGGCCATAATGTCCGCCCGCGGGTCGATCTGCGCAGCGATACGGTGACCCAACCGGATGCGCGCATGCGTGAGGCCATGGTCCAGGCGCCGCTCGGCGACGACGTCTATGGGGAAGACCCGACTGTTATTCGATTGCAGGACAAAGCAGCGGAGCTGTTGGGCAAGGAGGCCGGATTATTCTTGTCCAGCGGCACCCAGTCCAACTTGACGGCCTTGCTGTCCCACTGCAATCGCGGCGAAGAATATATCACCGGACGGCCCTATCATACGTTTTCCGCCGAAGCTGGTGGCGCGGCGGTGCTGGGAGGTATCGCGCCACATCCGCTGGATGTCGGTGCCGACGGCGGCCTTGACGCCGACGAGGTGAAAGCGGCGATCAAACCGGACGACTATCACTACCCGATCACCCGGCTGATCAGCCTTGAAAATACAGTATCCGGTCAGGTCATTCCGCTCGGCGACCTGCACAAGATTATTGATATCGCGCGCGCAGCCGGTCTAAACATTCATTTGGACGGCGCCCGCTTAATGAATGCGGCCGTGGCGCTGCAAGTGCCGCCTGCGGAAATCACATCTGGTTTCGATAGTGTTTCGCTATGCCTGTCGAAAGGCCTAGGTGCACCAGTCGGCTCAGTACTTTGCGGCTCGCGGCAATTCATCGCCAAAGCCCGCCGCAACCGCAAAATCCTCGGCGGCGGCATGCGCCAATCCGGCGTGTTGGCCGCCTGCGGACTGGTGGCGCTCGATCACAATATTGACCGGTTGGCAATTGATCACACCAATGCCCGGCGACTGGCCGACGCCCTGTCGGACATTCCAGATATCGAGATCGAGGGCCCGGTGGAAACCAACATGGTTTTCATCTCACCTCGGCCAGGCACCAACGAAGGACTGCGCCGGCATCTGGAAGAGCAGGGCATCGTCATCGGCGATTCGGAACCGACGATCCGCCTGGTGACGCACCTGGATATCGCCCAAGACGACGTCGACTTAGTTGCCGGGTGCGTAAGAGATTTCTATTTGGGAAATTGAGTTTGGAAGAGACAGAGCAGGTCTGTCATAAATCTATGCACTGACGTGCGCCTGAAGCCAGCCCGCTCCCCCGTCCCAACCACCCAATAGGGTACCATTTGTGGGTGGTTGGGACGGGGGAGCGGGCTGGCCCGGGCCTCTTGCTCACTAAGAACGAACGCCGAAGGCGTTGGACGGGGGAGCGGGCTGGCTTTGGGCTCATTTCCACCAAGAAGGCTCAGCATTCATTCGGCTATATCAACCACACTCAGCGGCACACGGCGCAAAAACCATTTGGGCGTATCGGAAAATATCTGCTCGCCGCGCTGTAGTGCGTCTTGCGCCAGTTCAGCGCGGCGTTGGCTGATACGGCTGAGCACGGTTTGTCGATGGCTCTCATCCGACATCAGTTCCGGCTGTGCGGCGATCTTCTCACTGAGGACGAATAGATCCTGCTCCTGACCGAGCCTTTTTCCGATACGGTCCAGGGTTCTTTCCACGCGCTTGCAGTCAGCACTCGAATGTTTGCGCATTAAACGCACAAGATGCCAAAGATCCTTGACCTGCTTGCGCCACTCATGCAGGTCGCCAACCCGGCCCTTTCCTGCCCGGGCGATGCCGTTTCGCGCCGCAATGAAGGCGGACTTAAGAGCAAGCACGAGAAGCCTTTCGCCGTTCATGTCCGGCGGCAGGGAGGCCATGTCCGCTTCCGCGGCACGCAATTTGGCGGCTGAAGCGGCGACAACATCGGCCATGGCATCTTGCCCGCCGGCGCCGTCGCTCAAACCGGCGATCAATTCCTCATAAGCCGGCTCTTCCGATACCGGGCCCAGCTTTTGAAGATCACGGGCGGCACGGATCATGGCGTGAAGGTCGCGGTTTCCGGCCAGTTGCTGTCCGACGGTTTTCAGCGCTGACAGACGGCGCTCAATGTCCTTGCCAACCACGGGTCGCACTACCATCAAGATGGAACGCGCTCTTTTAAGGCGCCGGCGGGCTTTGTGAATGCCAGCGGCAAGCGACAGATCGGCGCCTTCCAGGGAGTGGCGCGAAACCGTTACTTCGGCCAGGCCGATACGGCGCAACCCTTGTCCGATTGTCTCGCTCGATTGAAGGCGAAATGACATAGTCGAGGTCCGGGCAAAAAATAATTCAAGTAAGCCCGGTCGGGCAGGCGACACCGGTGCCGCCCAAACCGCAGTAACCATCCGGCCGTTTGTGCAAATATTGCTGGTGATAACCCTCAGCGAAATAAAATGCCTCGCCAGGTGCGATTTCCGTTGTGATCCGGCCATGGCCGTTTTCCGACAATGCGGCCTGGAAGGCGTCCCTGGTCGCCAGTGCGGCAGCCATTTGATCATCGTTGGCGGTAAAGATCGCCGAACGGTATTGCGTACCCACATCGTTGCCCTGGCGCATGCCCTGCGTGGGGTCATGATTTTCCCAAAACGCCTTCAGTACCGCTTCCGTGGAAATCACCTGCGGATCATAAACCACCAGCACAATTTCGGTGTGCCCGGTCATGCCGGTGCAGACCTCGTGATAGGTAGCGTTTTTTGTGACACCGCCGGCATACCCAACCGCGGTGACCCAGACACCGGGTAATTCCCAGAAAATCCGCTCCGCCCCCCAAAAACACCCCAAGCCCAATTGTAATTGTTCAAATCCGGCCGGATACGGCCCCTTCAACGGATGACCGTTAATGGCGTGGGACACATCGGTTTCGAGCACCTGGTCCCGGCCAGGCAAGGCTTCCGAGTGGGAGGGAACTTGGGTTTTGCGGTTGAGCACATCAAACAGGAACACAGGCACAATCTTTCTGGAAACGATAAAATCGACGGGTAATAGACATCATAGTCAAGGTGCCAAGCTTCTGCCAGCACCATGATGTTATATTAGGGCGCGGATTTACCGCGCCAACACGTCAGGATTGAGAATTTCAGGCGGCTGAAGTCCGCTGGCGTTTTCGGCGTCGACCGAGGCTCAACAGCAACAGGCCCAAAATGCCGGTCACCGTCCATGTCGGCATCGTTAAAATAAACTGGATGACCGGGTCCCAGATGAGCGGGTGCAGATAGCGCTGGATCACCGCCTGCAGGACGCTTAGTGACGCCGGATGAAGTTCAAACCAGGTCTGCCCCAGCGGCGTTAATATCAGGCTGGATTCGGCGATCGATTTGGTGCCATCGATGACAAAGGCGACGATCGCAGCGGCGACCAACCAAAAGCCGATAAATCTGGCGACAAAGAACACGGTTTTCCCCTCATATTATTTTTCACCGGTCACACCGTTTCAGGCCGTGCGTTTGAATATAGGTAGTTACCGATGGCCCATTTCGCAAGCGCTGGTGGATCAACAAAATGAAATCGCGATCACATCTTAGAAAGCCTTGCGCGCGCCCTCCTAACGGGTATAGTGCCGCCGCCCGCCGGTGCCGGTGGGCAACAATGCGGATGGGTGGCCGAGTGGTCGAAGGCGCACGCCTGGAAAGTGTGTAGGCGGGCAACTGTCTCGTGGGTTCGAATCCCACCCCATCCGCCATGACCATAAGAATTGCTAACCAAAAGGCTCGGCGGACCGCTTGATCGTCCCGTCCCGATTGCCTGTCATGCGGATAATCGACCGAAATCTCACGACCGCTCCAAATGACTTTTCCACCCAGTCAGCGATAACAGCGACAGGAAAGTGCGGGGATTTGCCTTTAATCCGGCCAAAGTCGGCGCAAGCAGCAGGAGCGCCGCGAGTGCCAGAAATGGTATCATTGCCAGATTGACGGTCGTCCAACCTTCGATTACCGACCTTCCTGAACAATTCATAAGTGTTCCGGAGGCCAGAGAAGCCGCCGTGGTTGCGCCGAAGACAAGCATATCGTTGAGACCCTGAACCTGGCCTTGCTCGCCTTTTGTATGGGTTTTTGACAGCATCGCGGTTGCGCCGATAAATCCGAAGTTCCATCCTAATCCCAACAGAATGAGGCCTGAGAAGAAATTGAGGATTTCAATGCCGGACAGATTTGCAAGCCCGGCGGCGGTTAGGAGCAACAAGCCAATTGAAACGATCACTTCGGCGCCAAACCGGGAAATCAAATGGCCGGTAAAGAATGACGGAATAAACATGGCCAGGACATGAGCCATGACCACATCGGCGGCGACGGCGCGCGCGCACCCAACTCCGACTATTGCCAGCGGTGCCGCGGTCATCACCAATAGCATGAGGCCGTAGGATGCCACGCCGCAGAAGATTGCGCGAAGCACTTTGGGATCGGTCAAAAGCTGTGCGTTGCTGCGACCGCGAATTTGATATTCGGTTTTGGACGGCTGATTGCCGATTTTGAGGAAGGCAAAAAGGATGAAACCGATCAAGTTGATAAAGATCACGGCGACATAGGTGCCAAGAAAGGGAATGACCATCGCATCGGTTGTCACCTTTGTCAGTTGTGTGCCGATGATTGCAGCAACCAAACCGCCAGACATGACAAGCGACATCGCCTTTGGACGATTTCGCTCGGTGACAGAGTCCATTGCCGCAAAACGGTAGAATCCTTGCGCCGAAGCGTAGATGCCGGTGATGAAAGATCCCGCCAGAAAGAGCGGAAAGGACGCCTTAAGCAATCCCAACGCACTTATTCCGGCACCGAGGCTTCCACATAGGATGCCGAGCAGGAAACCGGTTTTGCGCCCGTAACGTTTCATCAGCCGGGAAAGCCACAAAGATGACGCCATGGCTCCGATACCCTGCATAGTGATGGGTAGTGTGGCCCAGCAAATATCATCTGCCAGGGTTTGTCCGGCCAGACCCGCCAGCACAGTGATCATCGGAAGCTGCGATCCCAGCACAGCCTGTGCCAGGACAAGAACAATCATATTTCGCCTTGCATGGGCAGTGCGGTCCGCTGTTCCTGCTTCGATATAGGGCGTGCTGTGCATAACGGTCTCCATGTTTGGGTCGGAATCGGCAAGCACCGGTCCACCCCCCGCGCGCTTGCGCGAGGCTCTGCCCCTTTGGGGCGTGCTTGTTGTTTGAGTTAGCTCTGGCTGTTTAGGGACTCACCGGGCGATCAAGTATTCGCCGCCCGGGAGTTCATTTGGGCGGCCAAATTGACCGGGTCATTTCACCGTGGGATATCCCGCATCCAACCAAGCCTGGGTGCCGCCTTCGACATAGTTCACGCGAGGGAAACCAACTTTCTTGAACTCATGCGCTGCAACGGCGCCCATCGGTCCACCCTGACAGGCGGTTACGATGTGAACGGATTGGTTGTCGAGTTCAGGAGGAAGTTCTCGACCGCCAATGCTGTGCAATTCAATGTTCAAGGAGTCCCTGATTATTCCTGTTGATGCGGCGATGGCCTTAGCCGGACGCGGATCGACAAAAATGACTTCCTCCGCTTCCTGAAGGGCCGCCGCTTCATGTGGCGAAAGTGCGGTCACAACCTGCATTGCCGCGGCAACTCGGTCACTAAATGACTGTTCCATTTTATTCTCCATTTGTTTTCCATCCGGCTCGGGAAGCTCAGAACGTCACGAACCGTTGCCCAGAAGATGGTCTGTTTGATTTCGCAAGTGAATTCGCTAAAATCACAAAAACGATTTGCAGGAACGCACAGCATGGCCATCCCGGAAAACAAAGCGCATGTAGAATCGTCCACCGAAATTCAGGAAATGGATCTTGAATGGAGTGATCTTTCGCTGATCCTCGCTGTCTGTCGAACAGGCAGTTTGTCAGGAGCGGCACGCTTATTAGCCGTGAACCACAGCACAATTTTTCGCAGAATTAATACGATCGAGGAGCGAACCGGGGTCCGCTTTTTTGAACGACTCCCAAACGGCTACGCGATGACCGACGCCGGAGCCGCCGCGAAGCGCTGCGCCGAAAAAATGGAAAATGAGGTTCTAACTCTGGGTCGTGAGATTTTAGGGCGTGATCAGCGCCTTCAGGGAAAAATCCGGGTGACCGCTCCGGAAGGAATCGCTACCGGGCTGCTGCCGGATCCTTTCTCAGTCTTTTGTGATGAAAACCCGGAAATATCGATCAGTTTGGTTGCCACCAGCACCGCATTGGATCTTACCCGTCGCGAGGCCGACATTGCTTTAAGGGTAACCTCAAAACCGCCTGAAACCATGCTGGGTCGAAGGATTTCCGATTTCCGCTTTTGCGTCTACGCCAGCCCTGGTTACCTGGAAAAACACCAGGCTCGATCGTTGGAGGAGCACAACTGGGTATTGACGACGGCGGAGATAGAGTGGTTGGTGCCGTTGATTTGGAAAAACAAAATTGAAGCCAATAATCGAATTGTAATGAACTGCAGTCTAACGGCGACAGCGGTGGAGGCGGCGCTGTGCGACATGGGTTTCATTCTGCTGCCTTGTTTTCGGGGCGATACCCAGCCTGGCCTGGTACGGGTAACAGCTCCAATTGAAGCGCTTTCCATGGAGCTCTGGGTGCTGACGCATCCTGACCTGCGCTATACCGCACGCGTACGGGCGCTGATGAACTTCCTGTTTGAGGCATTGCGTAAAAAGCGGGAGTTGCTCGCAGGTGTGCCGGAAGCGGGTATTTCTAAAATACCCTCGCAATTTCCCCTGCCGTTTCCGTCAATCGAATAACGCCTCCCGCTCCAGTGATAGGTCGGATTATTCCGTGCCTGCAAGGCCTCTTAAGCGTTACTTTAAAAATCACTGTCTTGGATTCCGCACGACCCCAAATGCCAAATACCGGCGGTGTAAAGCTGAGCGCGATTTACCGCGAATTTAGATGGTGTTGTTTTTCACCAAACTGAAAGAGTTATCTATTTCCCCCCTTTCGCTATAATCGACTCCCACCAATCCGCTATTATCCAGGAATCGGACTGCTCCATGGCCTTCAATCATCCATTCTATTTTCTACGCCACGGCGAGACCCAATGGAACAAAGATGGCATGACACAGGGCCAGCTTGATGCGCCGCTGAACGACACCGGCCTTCAACAAGCAGCCCGGGCCGCTGATATCTTAGCGACAGAACCGATCGCCAGGATACTGGCAAGCCCGTTGTTGCGGGCTCGTGAGACCGCGGAAGCGGTGGCCGAACGCCATGGCCTGGATATCACCTTTGACGACGGTCTTATGGAATGTCACCTGGGCGACCATGAAGGCAAACCTCATGGTCCCTGGCTGCACGACTATTTCATGGGAACTTACGACCCGCCCAATGGCGAACCGTTCAAGGTCTATTGCGACCGGGTCTGGGGCGCCATGGCGCGCGCCGTGGAAGGCGGCGCCAATACCTTGATGGTTGCCCATGGCGGGCTGTGGATCGCCGCCCAGCAATTCGTCAAAGTACAGCCGGTGATGTTGTCGATGCCCAATGCCTTGCCCGTTCATGTGACGCCACAGAAGAATTTGTGGACGCACAAGGTGCTTGATCCGGCTCGGTAGGCTGGAAATACAGTGGCTGATCACAAATTTCAGACACAAAAAAACCGGCGGGCGAGGTTATCGCACACCGGTTTTATGTTTTCGATCGCTGTCGCAAATTAGGCGGGCGTGGCCTGAGCGTCGAGCGCCGCCTGGGCCTGAACAACAAACGCTTTGAAGGCGTCAGGCTCGTGCACGGCCAGGTCGGCCAAAACCTTGCGGTCGACTTCGATGCCGGCCTTGTTCAATCCGTCGATCAACCGACCATACGTCAGGCCGCTTTCGCGGGCGGCGGCGTTGATGCGTTGGATCCACAAAGCGCGGAATGTACGCTTGCGCGCCTTACGGTCGCGATAGGCGTATTGACCGGCCTTCTCCACCGCCTGTTTGGCGATGCGGATGGTATTCTTGCGGCGGCCGTAATAGCCTTTGGCTGCCTTGATAACTTTTTTATGACGGGCGTGGGATGTGACGCCCCGTTTCACGCGTGACATGGCTTAATTCTCCTGTCGAAAAAACGTCTGCCCGGCCTTAGCCGTAGGGCATGAACTTCTTGACGATGCGGGCATCGGCATCACTGAGAACACTGGTTCCCCGTGCGTCGCGGATAAATTTAGTGCTCCGCTTGATCATGCCGTGTTGTTTGCCGGCCTGGGCGGCCTTCACCTTGCCACGTGCGGTGATCTTAAAGCGCTTCTTGGCGCTCGACTTCGTCTTCATCTTGGGCATTTTGCTGACCTTTCAAAAATCACAATGAAATGCTGCATTAAAAAGCCGCCACGGCATGCCCTTGGGTGATGGGAGCAAGCTCCCGATGGCCGGGCGGCTCAAGCCGGCGGTTTATAGGGGATTAGCGCCGGGATGGCAAGGGGTTTGGGATAAGGAAAACTCTATGTCGGCCAGCACAATGGCGGTCAGCTAAATCTGACCAACTGGCGAACCGATTCTGCGATGAAAACTCATGGCCGACGGCCGATTTGTCACGGATGCCGATAATCTTGCGGCGTTGTATATGCTATTGTCGGATTCCGCCGCAGGTCTGTAGATCAAGAACTTTTATTCTTGTTGAAGCCGATATTTGCGCCGGGACCGGCATCGTCCTCTAAAATGACTGCAGGCGCCGGACCGTGTAGTTGACTATCTGGATAATTCACTGAACAAGGTGGCGTGGTGATTGCCGACAAACAACCCAATGGAGTGCGCTACCGCCCGGACTATCCGCGGATGGTCAAATACATTGCCATGTTCGCCGTGATACAGTCGTTTTTGATCCTCTGGATTATCAAGTTTTTCGGGTCATATTACGGCACGGCTACGGCTCCGAGCATCTCCAATTTCGCCATATGGTGGACACTCATTGCAGCAATACTTTACTTGATCGGTAGCGCCATGGAGCGGCATGCGCCTCAACCGATCATTTGGTTGTTGTCACCGTGCCTGATCGCCGCCGGTACTTGGTTTCTACATAGCCGGATAACTGCTGATCCTGTCACGTTCTCTGGACTTGTTCTTCTGGGCGGTATAATCGCGCCGCCGCTGTTGTGGAGCATCATTCCAGTTTCGAAGCTGTCGCTCGCTGAGCAGTACGCGACCTATCAGCGTGGTGTCGTAGCAGACAAAAGGGGTGGCCCGGGTAACCCGGCAATTGCCAAGATTGATGCCAACAGCGATTACACGTAGCTGACCACTTCAAACTCAATGCCATCACCATCAAGGAAGTAAAACCGCCGGCCGGGTTCATAGTCAGCGTGATTGATCGGCTTGTATCCGGCGTCTTCAACGCGTTTTTCCACCAGATCCAAATCATCTACCACGACGCCAACATGATTGAGCCCGCCGGTGGTGCGCCCGCTGTCAGGCCCCGCATTTGTCTGCATCGGTGGTGTATAGACGACGATGTAGTCGCTGTCGGACCCCACATGGATCGACAGGCCATTGTCTTTCGCCGCCCCTTGCCAGCGGATTTTCCAATCAAACAATCCGCACAATATCTGCGCCGTTTTTCCAGGATCAGTGACGGTGATGTTTACATGCTCCAAGCTTGCGCTTTGCATTTTGTTCTCCATTTAGAAATTTCTTATTTTTCGATTGTATTGACATCGTAATCCCTCAAGTTAACTTGAGGTCAAGCATTTTTTTCAGATTGATAAATGGACGAAATATGGTGCGCGCGCGTGAGTTTTTGCCAATTGGTAAGCTGGCGGAACGGACGGGCCTGGCGGTGTCGGCGATCCGTTACTATGAGGATATCGGGCTCCTCACTGCCGCCCGCAATGCCGGTGGCCAAAGACGTTTCCCCCGTTCCGACATCCGGCGGCTATCCTACATTTTGATCGCCCGGGAATTCGGCTTCACGTTGGGAGAAATCAAAGATCAGCTTGATTCACTGCCCGACGGCCGGGCGCCGAACAAAAAAGACTGGACGCGGATGAGCCGGGATTTTCGCCGCGCATTGGATGAAAAAATTCTGATCTACCAAAAAATGCGCGACCGACTGGATGGCTGTATCGGTTGCGGCTGTCTGTCACTCACCAATTGCGCCTTATATAATCCCGACGACCGGGCCCGCATACTCGGTCCTGGCCCCCGATACGCCCGTGGAGATGATCCTGAATCTGAGCTTTAGGTTGGGTCAAAAAACGGAGCTATTGGGAATGTTTCCCCTTGTCGGCCATTCCCACAACGCCCAATTGATCCCCTTGGTAAAGCCGCCCAACGGCCCTCATAGGATGATCTCCAGCAATCCGCCGCTCTATCCATCGTGGATTGCCTGTTCCACAGCCGCTTGGCAATGCAGCTCGGTTGTCGAAAACGACGGTGCCGGGATCTGATCGGCGGAAAGAAGCAACGGGATCTCCGTGCAGGCCAGGACAACACCCTCAGCGCCGCGCGCGCCAAGTTGGCTGATCACCGAAAGATATCCGTCACGGGTCGCCTCGGCAAAGACGTCCTTGACGAGCTCTTGGTAAATCTTGTCGTGGATATAGGCGCGCTCATTGTCATTGGGAATGACAGTCGAAATGCCATGCTCTTCAAATATTTTCGGATAAAAATCACCTTCCATCGTCTTACGCACGCCCAACAAACTCACGCTTTTAAGCCCCTGGCTCTTGATCGCCTGGGCCGTCGGTTCGGCAATGTGAAGAAACGGAATAGAAATCTGAGGGGCAATCTGGGGGACAAAGCGGTGGACGTCGTTACATGAGATAACGACAAAGTCGGCCCCGGCGCGTTCGACGCCGCGCACCGCATCTAATAGTTGATCGCAGGCGGAAGCCTCATCGCCGCGGTCGATCACCGCATCCACATAGTCCTGCCGATTGACGCTTTCCATGGCGATGCGGGCCGAAGTCACACCGCCCAAACGCGATTGCATGATGACATTCAGCCGCTTGTAATACTCAGCCGTCGAGACCCAACTCAACCCGCCAATCAATCCGATTTTCTTCACTCACCGCCCCCGCTTGGTTTGTTTATCCGGTGTGACCATAGCGAAGCGCAAAGGTGTCTGGAAGAGGTGCGAATTTGTCGCCTCCAATCTTGCAAGGGTCAGTTGTACAGTCCTGCTTTTGGCGCCCCGGGTTCCATGCGGATTGTGGCTTTGCGGGCGCGGCAGAAAGGGTAGGGATGACACAGATTGTCGGAGGAGAGGCGCTGGCGCGTATGTTGGCGTCGGAGGGCGTCGAAGTCGTATTCGGTATCGTCGACGGCACCTATATGGGGTTCTTTGGGAGCTTCGAGAAACACGGCATTAAATTGGTCTCGCCTCGACACGAAACCAGCGCCGCGCACATGGCCGGCGCCTATGCGCGGCTCACCGGCAAGCTCGGGGTTTGCATGGCATCGAACGGGCCGGGCGTGGCGAATATCCTGCCTGGCGTCGCCGTTGAAAATGGTGAGGGCAACCGCGTGCTGCTGATCACTTCCAGCCGGCGCACACCGATCGCCTATCCTGATCGCGGCGGCACGTACCAGTACTTCAATCAAACCGGCGTCACCCGCGCCATGTCCAAATGGAGCGGCGCGGTGCCTTCTTTCGACCGACTGCCCGAATTCTTTCGGCGCGCGGCACGCATCAGCTGGGCCGGGCGCCCCGGCGTGGTCCATCTTGATGTCCCGGAATCCGTCATGAATGGCGTTTTTGAAGATGACGGACTGGACCTGCGTCCGCCGCAAGCTTACCGGCGAACCGAGCTTGTCGAACCTTCCGCCAGCCAGATCACCCGCGCCGCTGACCTATTTCGAAATGCCGAGCGCCCACACATCCATGTCGGTAGCGGCGTCACCCATGCGCAGGCGTCAGAGGTGCTCAAAGACGTGGCCGAAGCCATTGGTGGACCGGTGACAACCAGTTGGGCGGCGCGCGGCGCTTTGCCCGACAACCATGACCAATTGCTACCGATCTGGGCGATGGCACCGGTCAACCAGGCCCGCAGTGAAGCCGATGTCGTGCTGGTCATCGGTTCCCGGCTTGGAGAAACCGATTGGTGGGGTAAGCCGCCCTATTGGGGCAAGCCGGATGAACAAAAGCTCATCCAGGTCGATATCGATGACGAGATCCTCGGGCTCAATAAAGCGACCGAGCTTGCCATCCTCGCTGATGCGGGAACGTTCTTGTCGGCATTGGCCGCCGAGTTGAAGCAGTCGCCACTGAGCGCGGAACGCCTGCAGGCCAATCAGGCCCGCACAGCCGGTCTTGCTGATATCACCGGCCAGGTTCGCGCTCAGTTCGATATGTTCCTAAACAACACCGCGAGCCCGTTGCACAGCGCCCATGTTCCCACTGCCTGTCGGCGCGTCTTTGATGACGACACGGTCTATGTGTTCGATGGTGGCAACACGGCGGTTTGGGCGAGCTTTTTCTCGCAAATCAACCGGCCCGATGCACTGTTATCGACCTTCAAATTTGGTATGTTGGGCGCCGGCGTGTCGCAGGCGCTCGGCGGACAAATCGCCAAGCCGGATTCCAAAGTCGTCTGCATCATCGGCGATGGCGCCATGGGTTTCCACATTCAAGAGTTGGAAACCGCTCTGCGCAACGCCTTGCCGGTCATCTTCCTCGTCCTTTGCGACAAACAGTGGGGCATGGTGAAGCTCTCCCAAACGGTTGGTCTCGCCCCCTTGCGGCCGGTCATCGGGACCGAGCAGGAGGGCGCGATCAACGCCGACTTGGAAGAGATCGCCTTTGACAAGGTCGCCGAAGCCATGGGCTGCCACGGCGAACGGCTATCAGACCCAGCCGAGCTCGATGACGCTCTCCAGCGCGCCGTTGATTCCGGCAAACCGTCAGTCATCCATGTCGACGTCGACCCAAACATGCACCTGTTCGCGCCAGGCCTTCAAGAGTTCAAGGATATGCATCAGGAACCGGGCGGCTGAGGGGCGCAGGTTTCCTGACCCTGCTCATTCGGCGTGAAATATCGATTCGGCGCGGAAGTTATCATTTCCGCGTTGAGCCGTGGAGAAGCCGATTTTCGCGGCAAAACCAACCAAAGTCTGGTTAAAACGCGAACTTCCGGCGAAGCCGGGGCCCCTGTTGTGCTGTGCTGCGGGGTGTGTATGCTTCGCGCCAAATCACAAAAGAAAAAAGGAATAGAAAACAGCATGTTGGCTCGAGCCACGGTGACGACTAGTGACAAGGCAATCGAAAGTGCCGAAGACCTCTCCTCAATTGCATTCGGTTTCATGGCGTCCAAAGCCCTATTTGCAGGGCTCCACGTCGATTTATTTTCCTTCCTCGCAGACGGTCCAAAGTCGGCCGAAGAACTGGCCAAAGCCGCCGACATCCCGATCAACCGTATTGTTATACTGACGACGGCGCTTGCCAGTGTTGGTCTGCTCACCATCAAAGATGACACGACAATCGAGAACTCGCCGGCTGCACAGAACTTTCTGTCGAAACAATCGAAATACGATTTCGGCGACTACCTGCGCTATCAGATCGACCAGCAGATGTACCCGTTCCTGCTCCAACTCAACGCCGTGATGAAGGGCGATTTGCCCGATGACGCGATCGCCTCATATCGACACTGGATGACGGACGAAGAACAGGCGTCGGTCTATTCCGAAAGCCAGCACGCCGGCTCGCTCGGGCCGGGACGGACGCTTGCCCGCAAGGTCGATCTGAGCAATGCGGAAACCCTACTGGATGTCGGTGGCGGAACCGGCGCAATGACCATCAGTCTGTGCATGGAATACGAGAACCTGCACGCGACCATCATCGATTTTCCGAACGTCGCCGAAATCGGCTGGCGCTTCATCTCCGAGGCCGATCTGGTTGACCGCGTGCGCTATATCCCCGGCAACGCCATCGAGGTCCAGTGGCCGGGCAACCAGGACGCTATCCTGATGTCCTATCTGATGAGTGGTGTGCCGGGCGACGACGTAGAAGGGCTTTTGCAAAAGGCGTTCGAGGCGCTGTCTCCCGGCGGCAAACTGATGGTGCACGATTTCATGGTCGAAGAGGACCGGCGCGGACCGGCCCTTGCCGCGCTTTGGCAATTGCAGCACATGGCGTTCACGCCCGAAGCCCGCTCGCTCTCGGTTGGGTGGTTGAAGACCGCGGGTCAAAGGATCGGATTCGATGTCGATGATGTCGATAATCTGATCCCGGCGATGACCAAGCTGGTCGTCTTTTCGAAACCTTCCTGATCTGGTGGTGACATGTCGACTTTCCGTCTGCACGAAGAGCCGCTTCAAAAGGACTGGCTGGATGCCTATGGCCACCTGAACGAGGCCTATTACCTCCTGCCGTTCAGCAACGCGACCTGGAAGCTTCAGGAACGCTTTGGCATTAGCACCGAGTATTTCGACAAGACCGGCTGTGCCATGTACACGCTGGAAACGCATCTGCGTTATGTCGGCGAGGTGCGTGCGCCGGCGACACTGTCAATTGAAACCGCCATATTGGGGGTGGACGCCAAGCGCCTGCATGTCGGGCACATTATGTGGTCTGGCACAAACGAGTGCGCGACGTTCGAATGTATGCTGTTGCACTATGACACGCGAGCAGAGGGGTCGGCGGTCTTCCCCGAAGACACCGGCCAAAATCTGCGCGACGCGATCTTGAAACCGACACCAGAATGGGTCGGACGGGCACTACGCCAATTGGAGTAAGCGCGTCGGGTCAAACCGGGAAGCGGACTTTGCGCGCAACATGCGCGAGCAACTGAGATGGGCCGAAATTTGGAAATCAATCTCTTTCCGCTCATGGCGCAAAGCTGACGATTAATCAGCGCCCGTTTCTTCTTGTAGAGCAGCAACAACATCCTGTTCAATTTCCGCCGAACCGGTCGACCGTCAGTCATCCATATCGACGTCGACCCGAACATGCACCTGTTCGCGACAGGCCTTCAAGATCTCAAGGATAGGCACCAGGAACCTGGCGGCTGAGAGTGCAGGTTCCTGGGTTTTGACTTCTGCGAGGTGATTTAGCTTTCCCGGCCATTTGCTAAAACGAGACGATCGGAGAAGGCTACCGATTAACGTTTTTGCCATCTGTCGTTGATATGTATTGACGGTCGGTGAGAAAAGCGGGTTGCCGAATGAATTTCAAAATGCTGCTGGGATCTTTTATCCCGATATTGCTGTTGTTTTTTTCAGGGACTTTCGCGTATTTGTGGTTTCGTAAACGCGACGCGATCCACGTTCTCGCCTTGTCCGGCGCATTTGTTGCTGCAAATGCTGGATTTATCCTTGGTCAGTTTATTTTTCCGAAGCAATCAATTTTCAATGTCCTTATCGCTCAGCCATTCTTGCTAACTGCGGTCGGCCTATTGGTATGGGCGGTTTGCAAGCGTGCGGGAATTGCATTTCCAATTAGGTTATTGGCGGTAGCCGGTATTGCTGGGATTGCTGCCGCGTTCTGGGCAACAGAGCAGTTCTCCACGATGAACTTACGAAGCTTCATCAACAACTTAACTTTGGGGACGTTCATTTCTGTCGGCGCATTTAGTTTGTTCAAAGCCAGATCTAACGAGATTATTGATCGCATACTTTTTGTATCGTTTGTGGCTGTCGCCATTCAATTTGCGACACTCTCGGGCGTCGCGTTGATGTCGAGTTCATCGTTTGATGGCAGCAACTACCATGGGTCGGCGTATTGGGTTCTTGTTAATTTGTTTGGTGGCGTCTCGGTCCTGTTGCTGGCCGCATCCTTAACAACAGCGTGTGTTATGGACACCGTGGCAAAAACGGTACAAATGTCTGAAACCGATTATCTGAGCGGACTAAAATCCCGCCGGGCATTTGAACAGGCCGTAACAAAGGCGTTTACCGGTTTGACGCAAACGCCACTGCCCATCAGTTTGGTCATTGGAGATATCGATCATTTCAAGCGGGTCAACGATACTTATGGACACCAGTTGGGAGATCAGGTGATCGCCGCGTTTGGCCGATTACTGAACGATGGAATACGGGAATGTGATATTGCTGGTCGGGTAGGTGGCGAAGAATTCGCGATCCTGCTCTGGAACAGCCAGGGATCCGGCGCGTTGCTGTTTGCTGAAAGTATTAGAACTGCTTTCGCATGCGGTACAACCAATGACACTCATTTCGAAATGGATGTGTCCGCTAGCTTTGGGGTTGCTGAACTTCGGCCTGGTGAGAGCTTTGATTCACTTTATCACCGAGCCGACAAAGCGTTGTATGAAGCAAAGCGCGGTGGGCGCAATCGTGTTGTCGTCGCCAAAACTATTCAGCCACAACAAGACCTGTCGCTACGCTCAGCTTAGTCAATCACTGCTTTAGGCTGCAGACTTGCAGCAAACGGGTAAACTCGGCAGAAAAATCAGTATTGTGACTTCCGGTGCTGTCGACTCTATTCGCGAAGATGGCACGATACACAAGTCGAAATACTACGAACCTCGCACCCTCCGCCGATTCCCCCGATCGCTCATCGTGTCGCCGGCCGCTCGCCCCCCGTCACTGCGAAGATGGTTTCCTCAAGCAACGGCATGTCCAGGTGGGTCACGCCATAACCGGCCAGCGCGTCGACCACTGCGTTGACGACCGCCGGCATGGCGCCAATGGTGCCGGCTTCGCCGCAGCCTTTGACGCCCATAGGGTTGGTTTTAGCCGGTTCATCTTCAAAGAAGGTGATGTCGAAAGGCGGAAAATTGTCGGCCCTGGGCATGGTGTAATCCATGAAGGAACCGGACAGCAATTGGCCGGATTCAGCGTCATATAAAGTATGTTCCAACAGCGCCTGGCCGATCCCCTGGGCAATGCCGCCCATGATCTGACCGTGCACGATCATCGGATTGACGATGGTGCCGAAGTCATCGACCACCGTCACTTTTTCGACGCTGACTGAACCGGTCTGCGGGTCAACTTCCACTTCAATGGCGTGGCAGCCATTTGGAAAGGTGTTGTTTTCGCGCTCATAAATATGGGATTCGGCAATCGCGTCGGGCGCGCTTTGTAGGACCGCCTCGAAGGAAACGCTCTGATCGGTGCCGACGATGCGGAAAGCGCCGTCACGGTAGTCGACATCTTCCACGGCAGCTTCCAGCAGATCGCCGGCCAGGGCTTTCAGCCGGTCGAGTACCTTGTTAGCGCTGAGATAGACCGCTGAGCCGCCGATCTGGATGGATCGCGATCCGCCATGGCCGCCGCCCTGCGGGGTGCCGGCGGTATCGGCGTGGCGGTAGGTGATTTTATCGAGCGGTACGTCGAGAACCTCACTGATGAGTTGTGAAAAACTGGTCTCATGCCCCATGCCGGCATTCTGTGTGCCGACCCGCATTTCAATGGCGCCATCCTTTTGCAGTGTCACGGAGGCAAATTCAGTGGGGACACCGAGGGTGGATTCCAAATAGAATGCCATGCCCCAGCCGCGTAAGTATCCGTTAGCCAAGCTTGCCTGCTGGCGGGCGGCGAAACCGGCGCGGTCGCTTTGCGCCATGCACAGGTCCAAGACTTTGGGAAAGTCACCGCTGTCAAATGTCCGGCCGAGCGCGGTGGTATAGGGGATAGCCTCGCGAGGGATCAGATTGCGCGCCCGAATTTCCATCGGATCAATACCGAGTTCCCGCGCCGCCTTGTCGATGGTGCGTTCCAACAGGTATGTCGCCTCCGGCCGTCCGGCCCCGCGATAGGCGTCGGTTGGCACCGTGTTGGTGTAATAACCGGTCACCCGCATATAGATGTTTTGAATATAATAGGCGCCGCCGAGTACCGCCGCTGTCGGCGTCGTTGGGATCATCGGCCCGTTGGTGGAACAATAAGCGCCGATATCGGCACGGGTCGCGATCTGCAGGCCGGTAAAACGATAGTCCGCATCCAGCCCCAGCTTCACTCTCGTTGTTAATGCCCGGGCATGGGCGTCCGATAAAAACCCCTGGCTACGCCCGCAGATCCATTTTACCGGCAGGTTCAGATCCGACGCCGCCAGAACCACCATGAAGTGCTCCGGCTGCACCTGGTTTTTACAGCCGAAACCACCGCCGATATCGTCAGCGAATACGCGCAGGTCGGCTTTGTCCCAATTCAGCGTCTGGGTGATCAGGTCGCGGTAGACGAATACATTTTGAATAGACCCGGTGAGCTCATAACCGCCATCTTCGCCCGGCGAAGCAACGACGCCACGCGGTTCCATGGAATTCGGGATCACCCGGTTGTTGATCAAATCACAGGTAATGACATGAGCCGCATCGGCGAGCCCGGTTGCCGCCTTGGTCGCGTCGCCACATTGCCAATCCATGACGATATTGCCAGGGCGATCATCATGTATTCGTGGTGCGCCGTCAGCCGCCGCGGCCTCAACTGTCGCCGCCACATCAAGGTCCTCATAGGTGACATCGATCAGCTCAGCGGCGTCTTCGGCGGCGTGCCGGCTGGTGGCAATCACCATGGCGACCGGGTCGCCCACATGGCGGACTTTCTCCGTTGCCAGCGGCCAACGGTCCGGCACAACCAGTTCGCTGCCGTCAACATTCGTTAATTGGGTGCGGATGGGGATCGGCCCGAAACCGCGTCCGGTCCAATCGGCCCCGGTATAAATTTTGATTACGCCCGGTGCCGATCGAGCCGCATTGGAGGCGACCGCCACCACTCTGGCATGGGCGACGGGGCTGCGCACAAAAGCGGCGAATACCAGGCCGTCTTTGACGACATCATCGGCATAGCGGCCGGTCCCAGTCAAAAAACGTTGATCTTCCAGGCGGCGTACCGGCTGGCCAATTCCAAATTGTCCCATAGAATATTATCTCACATGGCGGCGGGTCTGATGGGTGATGATAGCCATATCACCGCTGATTTCCATAAGATTGCGGTGCCAGATCTGATCGGAGGGGTCGGTTATGAGAAACATGCAAATATTGCCAACCGCGAAGCGCGGCATTCTTGCCGCATTGATGCTGATCGGCGGTTTGATCGTCACGGCAAATTCAGCCGAGCAGCGGCCGCTGGCCGACGGCCATATTCATTATAGCCACGATGCCTGGGCGGTGGTGTCGGCGGAACGCGCCGTGGCGCTAATCCGTCAGGCCGGCATTGTCATGGCGCTGGTTTCCAGTTCGCCTGACGAAGGCACGCAACGGCTCTACCGCGCCGCGCCGGACCTGGTCGTGCCGGTGTTGCGGCCCTACCGAAAACGCGGTGAGCTTGGCACGTGGGTGCGCGACCTGGCGATCATTGATCACGTTGAGGAACGGCTGAAAAAGAATGTCTATGCCGGCATCGGCGAGTTTCACGTCAATGGCGCCGATGCTGATCTTCCTGTCGTTCGGCGCATGGTCGAATTGGCCAGGCAGTACCGCATTTTCTTGCATGTCCATTCCGATGCCGATGCCGTCGACCGGATTTTCAAACAGGATCCCCAAGCGGTGATTCTTTGGGCGCATGCCGGGTTTGAACCTTATGCGGTCGTTCACGCCATGATGAAAAAACACAAGAATCTGCGCGCTGATCTGTCATTTCGCAGCGAGTATTTTTCCGGCGGCGAATTGGATCCGCAATGGCTGGCAATGTTTACAGAATTTCCCGACCGGTTTGTGCTCGGCACCGATACCTATACGCCGAGCCGCTGGAGTTCGGTAGGTGAGCACGCCGAATGGTCACAGGCCTGGATTGCCGCCCTGCCGGCTGAAATTGCCGATCGGATAGCGCTTGACAATGTCCGGGAATTGGTCGAATGGGCCTTGAAAAAGTGACACGCTACCAACGGGGTACAAATTGACCGATAACGTAATTCAACCGCCGCTACGGATCCTGGAAATCGAAAACTACCCCGCTTCAACCGTCGGCCGAATGGCGGTCGTCCTGGATGCCTCGAATGTCGAACGGACCATCATCAATCCATTCCGAGACGATGAGATTCCGGATAGTGCTGAACATTTTGACGGTGTGATTATCCTAGGTGGAGCCCAATCGGCGCTCGATGACGAAAGCCATCCCTACTTCCCAAAACTGGTTGAGTTGATCAAAGATTTTTCCAACCGCGAAAAGCACGTTCTTGGAATATGTCTGGGTTGCCAATTGGTGGCCCGGGCCTTTGGCGGGGAAAATATTCTAGACCGGGAATTGGAGGTCGGCTTCCATCCGGTGGTGCCAACTGAAGCCGCCGCCGCCGATCCGCTAATGAACCTCTTATCAGCCGCCAAACAAATTTTTAGCTGGCATACGGATACGGTGGTGATGCCAGCAGGCGCCGTGCATTTGGCATCAAGTCCGATGACGCCGATCCAGGCTTTTAAAGTAAACCCTTTCGTTTATGGCCTGCAGTTTCATTTCGAGGTTGACCGTCACACCCTCGAGCCATGGTTAAGTGAAGAGACTGCGGAATATCTCGATAAGAAATGGCCAAATTGGCGGCCGGCCTTGGCGGAGCAAATTGAGAACCACGAACCAGCGGCCGTTGAATTTTGCGACGTTCTCACCGCCCGCTGGCTGGAACTGGTGCGCCAATCGATATCCTAGCTGACGCCTTTATTCTTCTCGATGCTCTTTTCCAGAAGCTCAAGATTGCCACGAACCACAGGGTTGTTGGGTTCTAGATTCAGCGCCCGGTTCAAGGCTTGGCGGGCACGTTGCCGGTCTTCGCGCAGAAGATAAGAATAGCCCTGATTGTTCAAGATTGCCACCGTCGGGCCGGCCAGCCTGGTCGCCGCCTCATAGGCACGATCGGCCAAATCATATCGTCCCAATTGATCGTATGACGCTGCTAGTCCAAGCCACGCTTCCGCGTCATTGGGAACTTTTTCCACGGCCAGGCGGTAATGTTGTTCGGCCAGGCCATAGGCGGCATTTTTAAAATGTTGCTTGGCCTTGGCCAGATCATCATTGCGGGTTCCGAATAATGAGGCGGTGATGGCCTTGATCGGACTGGAGGCGGACGGGGAACCGAATTTTGGATCACGATACTCGGTTGTCATGCCCTGCGGAGTCCGGACATTTGACGTCGCGACCGCGCCGCTCATCGGTTGGTGACCGCAGCCGGCCAAGCCGATCATCGCCGCGGATAGAAAAGCCAGTTTGAAAATACTACGCGTCATATTTGCCGCCCCCAATGTGGAACCGAGTGTTGAATAGCAGCAGATTTGGTCGATTGACTAATCTTCCGCTTTCTTTCATTGAGAGTATGGCAGATACGTTTTAATTAAGGTGAAAGCGCGTTAATACGATACTATACATGGGATTAGTAGATTGTTAGGGAGTATTAGGCGTAATAATATTATAGTTTTTCTAAAATTTTATAGAATCAAACCACGTTTTGCCGCTTTCCTAGAAATCGGCATTCATCAGCTGGACCACGGCTGGCAACAGGGCGACGACCATGACGACAGGGAAAATACACACCGTTAGCGGCACAGAAAGCTTGGCCGGCAAACTATAGGCTTTTTCCTCTGCCCGGCTCATCCGTTGATGCCGCATATCATCGGCATAAACCCGCAAGGCTTCGGTCAGCGATGACCCCAATTCCTGGGATTGCTGCAACAACACGGCAAAGGCACGGGCTTCATCCAGGCCAAGCCGTTGACCGAGCCGCTCCAAAGCTTCACCCAGGGGCTTGCCGGCGCGCATTTCCAATGAGGCGATCGACAAATTGGTGCTCATGGCCGGGTAAGTGGCCGCCAGTTCCCGGGTGATGCGTTCAAGTGCGGCTTCAAGGCTTAAGCCGGCATCGGCACAAACCACCATGAGATCGAGAAAATCGGGAAAGCCGTTGCGGTATTCGTCAGCGCGGTTATTGCGTTGGCGCGAAAGCAGGAATTGTGGCACCAGATACCCGGTCGCGCCGGACATGCCGATGATGGTCCACATGGTGGTAAATTCGGATTCGGGAAAAAACACCGGCACGACAATCGCCGCGGTCAGAGCGCCCAATCCGGCGCCGACAGCGCGGGCTAAAAAGTAATAGGCGACCGCCTTGGCGCCGAAATACCCGGCCTGGACCAGTTGAGCTTGAAGCTTTCTGGCGTTCTTTCCGTCGGTGGTGGAAAAATAGCTGGAGGCCCCATCCAGCATCCGTTTGACCATGCGGGCATGGGTCCCATCAGAACGGCCTTGCGTTGATACCTGGGTCGTGTCGGCTCGCATCCGCCGGCGCACGGTTTGCCGCTGGGAAGTTACCGTCACCACCAACATTGCCAATCCGGCGGCCAATCCGAAGATGGCGATCTGAATGGCCAACGTCGAATAGTCGGCGGCGAGTACCTGATTGAGATAATTTGAAAATGTCATGGACGACAGTTCCTAGATTTTGAAGTTGACCATTTTTTGCATTACCAAATTCCCCGCCACCATCCACGCGCCGGCACCGCCCAGTCCGATCTGAGTGGCTGACTCATGCCAAACGGCACCGTAAAAATCAGGTGCAATGGTGTGGATGACACCGAACAACAGCAATGGCAGGCCGGAAAGAATGAGCGCCGATATGCGCCCTTCAGCGGTTAGTGCTTTGATCTTCCGACGCATTTTCAACCGCATGCGGACGACCATTGAAAGATTTTCAAGAATTTCGCGCAAGTTACCGCCGGCCGACGTTTGAATTGATACGGCGGTGACGAACAGTCCAAGATCGGCCTGGCCAACGCGCAGCAGGAGATTGCGCAGCGCCGTCTCCAAATCCGACCCGTAGGTTACTTCATCGACAACCAACCCGAATTCGCTACCCACCGGATCGGGTAACTCGCGGGCAACCATGGAAATCGCCACCGGCACCGGATGGCCGGCTTTCAGGCTGCGCACGATAATATCGATGGCCTCGGGAAACTGTAGCGAGAAAGCCTTGTGACGGCGGTTGCGAAAATGCCGTAAAACTAAAATTGGCATGATGAGCGCCGCGGCCAATGTGGTCATCACGGCATTTGCAAGAGTAAATTCGGCGAAAATATATAAGCCGGCAAAGGTTGCGACGGCGCCAACGAGGACGAAGATACCAAGCCGGGCAAAACCTAGGGTCAACCCCGACTGGATGATCAACCGATTGAACCAAACCAGTGGCAGCATGAAGCCACCGTTGTCGGATAAACCACGCTCGCGGCGCAATTGCACCATCGTGGTTTGGTTGTCAGGCGCTGCCTCCATCAACCGCAGGCGGCGATTGATGCGCTTGCGTGAAGTGGTGCCCCTGGCCAACAGCATATAGACCGCCTCAACGACGAATATGCCGGCGAGCGCCGCCAGCGCGTAGATGACATATTCCTCTGGGATCAGTTCAGCCACAATCGCCTCACAAGGGTTGTGATGGTTCGAAGTAGGACCCGGGGATTTCTACATTGTGTGCGGCCAGTTCGGTAAGGAAGCGCGGTCGCACGCCGGTGGCTTCGAAATGGCCATCAACAGTGCCATCCGAACTGGTGCCAACGCGTACGAACTTGTAAATCTCCTGCATCTGCAGGATATCGCCCTCCATGCCGGTGATTTCCGCGATCGACGTCACCCGCCGTGAGCCGTCTGACAGGCGTTGCAACTGAACAATGACCTGAATGGCGGCGGCGATCTGGCCGCGAATGCTGGCCACCGTCATCGGCAGGCCGGCCATGCCGATCATCTGCTCCAACCTGGAAATAGCGTCGCGCGGCGTGTTGGCGTGAATGGTCGCCATGGACCCTTCATGGCCGGTATTCATTGCCTGCAGCATATCGAAGGCTTCTTCGCCGCGGCACTCACCTAAGATCACCCGGTCAGGGCGCATACGCAGGGCGTTTTTAACCAGCTCCCGCTGGCGAATCTCGCCTTGCCCTTCGGTATTGGGCGGGCGGGTTTCCATCCGACCGACATGCGGCTGCTGCAATTGCAGTTCTGCTGCGTCTTCGATCGTCACCAGCCGTTCGTTGGGGGAAATAAACGACGACAGGGCATTCAACATGGTGGTTTTACCCGACCCGGTACCGCCGGAAATGATCATCGTGATCCGGGCTCCGACGGCCGCCGCTAACAGTTCTGCCATTTGTGGGCGGATGGCGCCAAACTCCACCAGCTTGTCCAGGCCCATGGGCTTTTTGGAAAATTTCCGGATCGATACCAATGGACCATCAACCGCGACCGGCCGAATGGCGACATTGACCCGCGAACCATCGGGCAGCCGGGCGTCACACATGGGATAGGCCTCGTCGACCCGGCGGCCGACACCGGAAACAATCCGGTTGACGATGCGCAGCAGATGCGCCTCGTCCTTGAAGCGTACTTGTACACGCTCCAGCATGCCGCGCCGCTCTATATAAACACATTCATGGCCGTTGATGAGGATGTCGGAGATCGACCCGTCTTTCAGCAACGGTTCGATCGGCCCGAGGCCGGTCATCTCATCGAGAATATCAGCGACAAATTCATCAAGCTCCGCTGAGTTCAATGCCAAACGTTCGTTCTTGGCGTATTCAGAAACCAGATCATGGATCTGCGAATGTCTTTCGTCATCTGGAAGCTGTTCCAGTACCGAAAGATTGATTTCCTCAATCAGCTTGCGATGCAGACGCACTTTGGCAGAGAGTAGTTTGTCATTTACCGGCGGTGCCGCCTCTACCGGCGGTTCCTCGAATATCGGCTCCGGCTCGACCGGTGCGGTGGGTTCGGGAATAACAGCGTCGGCAATATCGCCAATAGATACCGGCGGCGGTACTGGAATTGCCGTTTGACGGGAAGAAAATCGTCCAAGCATCGCGCCTATCCTTGTGTTACCGGCCGCATGGCGCGACCACCCAAGCCGCCTAATCCCGGCAGGGCAAACCAACGTTTTTTCTGTTTTGCCGCTTGCGCTTCACCGAGAATGATTTTGCGCATGTCGCGGGTCACACGATTGCCCGGTTTAAGTTCATCAAGCGGCACGCCTTGGTCGATCGCTTCGCGCACCAGCGCGTATTCGTTGACCACGGTGCCGGCAAAATCATCGCCTAAGGCGCCGACAATATCGCCGCGCCGCAAGCCGGCTTTCATCATGTGTTGTTCAAACCGGTTGACGATGACCCGCGGCTGTACCCGGTCGCCGACCCGCTGACGGATGGCATTGACCAGACGTTGGGAGTTACGCATGCCCGGAACGGTCATTTCGCTGACCACAAACAAATCATTGGTGCCCAGCAGCACATTGTCGGTCCACGGGAACCAGGTTCGCGGCATGTCTATGATGACGGAATCAAAATGTGCCGAGACCAGATCGAGCAGATGTGTCACCAAGCCGCTATCGAATGAATGCATTTCCGCCGGCCGGTTCGGTGCGGCAACGAGCGCCAGGCCGGATGTATGGCGGGCCAGCATGACTTCCAGCAACTGCCGGTCAAGCCGCTCCGGCCGCGGCTCGATCTCGGTCAGATCAAGTTGTGGCGGCAGATCAAGATAATCGGCGCAGGCGCCATGCTGCAGGTTCAAGTCGACGATACAGGTGGTCTTGCCGGTTTGCTTGGCCTTGTGGTGCAACAAAAAGGCCGTCTGAATGGCCAGGGTCGTAACCCCGACGCCGCCGGCCGACGGCAGGAAGGTGTAAATCCGTGATTCACCCGGCGCGGCGGTTTCCGTTTCACGCGCTGTGCGGCTGAAGGCCAACATCAGGTCATCCCGGTCCACCGGTTTGACCAGGAAATCCGCCACTTGGATCTGTAACAAGGATCGGGCAAAAGCCTGGTCGACCTGTTGGGTGACCACCAGTACCGAAACATCTGGAGACAGGTTTTCCGATAACCGCCGAAGAGCATCGACCTGATCGGTTCTGCGCGCATCGACATCAACGATGATGACCGAGCAGGGCAGGGAAGGGAGCCGGTCAGCGACCTGCTCGAAGGAGGCCGGCAGAACGTGCAGGTTGGCCGAACCGGACGGCGGATAGGCAGCCCGGGCGGTTTCTTCCAGGTTCTTGTCGGTGGTCACCAGAACAACGCCTATGCCGGTGTTCTGCGATGCTTGTCCGATATCGGGATTTGATTGAATGTTCATACAGATTGCCAGGTTTTGCAGTATTTACTGAGTAAGATTGCCGCTGTCGGCGGATTGGCTCGGGGTGCCGCTGGTGGTGCCCCCGCTAGGCTGTGGCCGTCGCGGTCCAGAGCGATAATTATCGACCGCGTTGCCCATGCGCTCACCGTTGAAGCGAATGTCCTTATCGGCGGCATGCTCCGGCCAGGGATCGATCGTCTGCAGGGCAATATTGGCCCGTACTGAATCACCCGTCCACGATGTCAGGGTGTCCCGGCGATCGAGATACTGGCTGCAGCCGCTGATGAGGATACCGAGTGTCAGCGCGCCGATGCGGGCCGCTCCGGCAGTCATTTTACCGCAAATGTTCATTTTTGATCCTCACCGGTTTTTTTGGCATATCGATGATGTGGCCGTAGGCCTTATTCTTAGCTGTATTGGGATGGGTCATCGCCGTGCGGATCTCGTCCTTGCCCATCAGGAAGAAATCAACGTCGTTGGCCGGAAGGGAGCTGGCTAGCGGCGAATGCGGTTGCTCACCCGGCGCCAACGGTTTGACCAAACGTGGTGTCACGATAATCGCCAAGTCGGTTTCCTGCCGGCGATAGGCATTGCTGCTGAACAGGGCGCCAAGAACCGGGACGGATCCGACCCAGGGCAATTGATCGCGCGATGTAGTGGATGTGCTTTGCAATAGGCCGGCCATCACGAAACTTTGCCCGTCGCGTAGTTCCAGTGTGGTTGAGGCACGGCGCACAATCAGGCTGGGGATTTCAATGCCGCCGACTTTCACCGAATTGGTCGGATCGAGTTGGCTGACTTCCGGTTCGATAACGAGATGGATCAAGCCGTCGGCGAGCACGGTCGGGGTAAATTTCAACCCGACGCCATAGCGTTTGAATTCAACGGTGACCTTGTTGTTGTCGGCCTGGACCGGGAAGGGAAACTCGCCGCCAGCCAGGAAGCTGGCTGAATCCCCCGACAACGCAATCAAGTTGGGCTCCGCCAGACGGCGGGCGAGGCCACGTTTTTCTAACGCCTTGACGATCACATCGGCTTTGACGCCGCCGGAAAGCAGTTTGCCGACGATCGTACCGAACGGCGAACTGCCAGAGACCAAGCCGGCCGCGCCCAAATTGGCGGTGAGGTTTTTGTTGATCACATCCCATTTCACGCCCATTTCACGACCGGCGACCCGTGAGGCCTCCAGAAAGCGAACTTCCAGCAAGACCTGCTGGGATTGGGAGACCTTGATGGAGTTGATGATATCGCCACCGAATTGCTCGGCGATTTCCACAGCCTTAGCTACCGTTAAGGCGTCAGGAGCTGAGCCAGAAAGCATGATCCGGCCATTGACGGAGGAAACCTTGATACGGGCACCCGGCAGGCGCTGGCGCAGGGAGGTGTTCAGCTTCGACGTATCGTAGGACACCTCGACTTCGATAACCCCGACAAGCGCCCGACTTTTATCGAACAGCGCCACTGAAGTGGTGCCGATCCGGGTGCCGGTGATATAGAGCGACCGGTCGGTTAGTGGCACAACAGCGGTAATCGCCTGATCGCCGACGACGAGTTCGGTGAATTCCTGATCGGTACGGATGGTGCGGGATTTACCCTTAGCGACCCGAATAGAGGCGCGGCTATCAGCCCGCAGTCTAATGACACCAGTTGAGGCTTGCGCCTGCGTAGTGAAACCGTGGTTGCCCGCCGGCGTACCGAGGAAACCGGCGGCAATCAAGGCAGCGCCGAGCGCTATGCGTGTCATGCCGCGTGAAGTTAAGTTGGAGACCATTTTACCCTCCCAGTTGAAGACGTTTTCCCAATCGTTGCGGCCCGATGGCCGCGCGACGAACCCCTATTCCCGTGGAACCAGATGCTCGGATCGACCGCCGACGGCGGAGACATAAATCGTCGCCATGCTGCGCGGTTGGTTTGCTGAAATTGGTTTGGTTGGTTTATCTGCTTCCGACGAGCTCGATGTGCCGGCCATCAAATCACTCATGGTGACCCGGCGGCTTTCCAGCCTTTGCAGATTGCCGGCCTGGCGCAACATCAACGATAACGTGCCGATCGAGCCGGCCAAAGCGACCTTTTGGGCGTCATAGGTGTTGACTTCCAAGGTCACCGCCTTGACCACCGTCGGCGAGTTTTTGCGCTCATCGGCGGTTTGGTCGACGGCCAGAACGCGGGCGCCGCGAAGGATAATATGATTGGAACCGACGCCTTCCTCCGATTTTCGGGTCAACAAGATGTCGACGCGGTCACCCGGCAGCACAAAACCGGCGACGCCGACCACATCGTTGACGCGGATCGTGACGGCGCCCATGCCTTCGGTAATGATCGAAGACAGCGAAGCCCGTTGGCCGGCGCCGGTGATTTTTGTGGAAAGCAGTGGCTCGTTTTCTTCAATCGGCGTGAGCACGACCCGACGGCCGTCAGCCAGCAGATTGGTTATGGAATTGTAGGCTCCGGTCGGCAGCGCGTCGGTCGGCCAGGGGATTTCCCGCAAGTTGCCAGATTTGAGCACCGTGCCGAAGCGCAAGCCGGCGGCTGCGACAACAATCGTCGCCACATCGGGTCTAATATTCGAGGCGTTGATTTCTTGAAGACGAGAATCGGCGCGGGCGTTTATCCAGAAATGAGAGGCAAAGACCGCCCCGGTTCCTGATACCAGCGCCAACGCCAGCATGACAATTGTACTTCCCCGCATTGAATTACTCGCTGTCCTGAATTCACCAATGCGATGGACCATACACAGTATATGTTGTGATTAATTTTATGATTTTCAGACAGTTACAGTATATATTTAGAATAAATTTGAGAAATATTGATTAAAATTGTAATTTATATGAATAAATCACAGTGATCCGCCGTTTCCACCTATGAGAAAACGTTAAATCAAATCAGTTAACCATGAATTCGTCTGGTAGTTTATCCCACCAAATCGGCCGCTAGGCAATCGATCGCCGCCTGCGCGCCACCACGACCATGGGGGATATCAAGCACTGATAGCCCGGTTTCAATGGTCGATAATGTTCCCAAAATCATCGGCGCATTGACGTGGCCCATATGGGCAATCCGGAAGGCTTTGCCCTCCATATCACCGATGCCAACACCCAGCGTTACGCCGCATGTGTCGCGGCAGAATTCCAATAATTTGTCAGGGTTATGGCCGCCATTCATCAACACCATGGTGATCGAATTGGAGCGGGCTTCGGGTGCGGTAATGTTGAACGATAGAGCGCCGCCCTTCGACCAAACATCCACCGCCGCACGGACCGCGCGGGCCAGAAGACGGTGGCGCTCAAAGACATTTGGCAGGCCTTCTTCCATAATCATTTCGAGAGCTTTGCGCAGGCCGAACAGCAGATGCTCCGGCGGCGTACCGCAGTATTTTTGGTAATGCGCCTCGCCTTCGCGAAAAGTCCAATCCCAGTAAAAAGTGCGCAATCCCGCCGATGCATGTGCCTGGATTGCCCGTTTGCCGGCGGCAACGAATCCTAATCCTGGCGGTGTCATCAGGCCCTTTTGGGCGCCGGATACGGCGACGTCGACGCCCCAGGCATCCATTTCAAACGGCATCGTGGCCAGTGATGCGATGGTGTCGACCATGTAAAGGCCTTGGTGGCCGGCAGATTTTATGGCTTTGCCGATGGCGGCGATATCGTTGACAACGCCAGACGCCGTATCAACCTGAACAACAAGCACCGCCTTGATCGCGCCTTCCGTATCCGCCCGTAACCGCGCCTCAACGGCTGCGGAATCAACCGCCGTGTGCCAGGTCCCAGGCAGAACCTCCACGTCCACACCGATCATGCTCGCCGTCTCGCCCCATCCAATGGCAAACCGGCCGCTATCCAATACCAATACTTTTTCTCCGGCGGACAACACATTGGTCAACGCCGCTTCCCAGGCGCCATGTCCGTTGGCGGCATAGATGTAGGTGTGGCCGGTGGTTTGAAAAACCTTACGCAAACCGTCCATACAGGTCTCGGTGGCCTGGATTAGATCGCCGGCATAGATATCGATCGCCGGGCGATGCATGGCGCTCAACACTTGATCGGGCACAGTTGTCGGTCCCGGAATGGCGAGAAACTCGCGACCATTGCGAACGGTCATCGGTGGCTGCTCCTGTTTGCGTGGCATCGCATGGCGATAGACATCAGATAAATTATGCTCCCGGCGGACCAGCCGGCTCGATCGGTCTGGATTTGCCGATTTTGTTTTCTCTGTATGCCAGATAGATGCCGCTTGAAAAGATAATTGTCCCACCGATCCAAATAAAGATATCGGGAACCTCGGCAAAGATCAGATATCCCAACAGCGCCGCCCAGATTAATTTGGTAAAATCAAACGGCATGACGGTCATGGCATCGGCTTCTTTTAGTGCCTGGGCAAGACCCAGTTGCGCAGCGGTGCCGACGACGGCCAACAAGATCAGCAACATGAAAGTTGTGACGGTTGGCGTTTGCCAGACGATCAAAGCTGGAATAAAGGACAATGCGGAAAGCAATACGGACATATAGATCGTTGTTGTGGCGCTGGATTCGGTGCGGCCCAGCACCCGTATGACAATCAACGTCACGCCCCAGATCAGCGATGCGATCAACGCAAAAGTCGAGCCCAGATCAAGCTCCTGGAACCCCGGGCGAAGAATTACCAGGGCGCCGACAAAGCCGAGGATGATCGCCATCCAGCGGCGCAGGCGGAATTGCTCACCCAGCACAACAGCGCTGAGCACCCCGGCAAAAAGTGGTGCGGTAAAGCCCAACGCGGTGACCTGAGCGACCGGGGTCAGGCTCAGAGCGGTGAAATAGAGCCCCATGGCCATCACATTCAATCCGGCGCGCAGCAAATGAACCGGCAACCGCTTTGTCCGAAAGGTGCCGAGACCGGAACGCCAGATCAGCGGAATGAAGATGATGAGCCCGAAGAAGTTGCGGAAAAACATGATCTGGAATGGATGCAGATCGGCGGAAATATAACGGATCGCCACATGCATCATGGAGAAACCTGTCGTGGCCGCCACCATCAACAAAATCCCGCGCACCGAGCCGGGTAAATCATTCCAGCGCAATCAGTTTTTCCTCGTACAAACCGGGGTTGCGAGCTGAGTCCTCAGCCGGCCATTGTGGCTTCAAGCATAACGAGATTGTACGCGAGCTTACAATGTGGAATTCGCATGGCTGCCACTCGTCGGTGCTCTGTCGAATTCAAACAGCAAAAGGCCGGCACGAATGCCGGCCTTTGCGAGAGAGGAGAGATGAGATCTTCAAATTAGCGGCAGTACTGCCAACCGTGATTGTAGGAAAGGTACATGCCGGTGTTGGGGTTGAAGGACTTATACTTGGCGGCGCAGTACTGGTACCAAGCGGGCGAACCAACTGGCGGCGCGCCGTAGTAATAGACTGGCGCATGCTGGCGTTGGGTCAGGGCGAGGCCGACGATGCCGACTGCCAGACCACCGGCGACGCCGGCTGCGAAACCCTTGTGCCATTTACCGGCGGCGGCTTCATTGCTGGAAACGGAAAGGCTGGTGGCTGCGATGACAGCGGTCAGGGCGACGGCGGTGATGGATTTGCGAAACATTTTGATCTCCCGTGTATCGTCTTTGTTTTTTGCCGGCGGACCGTCCGTCCGGCTTTCATGATTACCGCCATCTCAGCGGCGTATAATCATTGGTCGCACCGGATAGGCGAAAGGTTCAAAAGCGTTCGAATTATTTTTGAAATAGCAGAAGAAAATTCGATAAATGGATTAAAAACAATTATTTACAGGATGAATAGTCACGTCAAGAACGGATATTTTCGTTGCAAATAAAAAAGCCGCCCGCGGACACGGACGGCTTTTTGAGAGGTGGCTGAGATTGTTAACGCTACTGCGAGGCGAGTTTCGCTTTAACATTTGAGACCGCCGCCATTGCATCGGGAAGGCCGGCGCCGAATTCCTTGTCATGACCGGGCTTACCCAGGTCCGCCGAGGCGAGGACTAAAATGTTTGCCACGCCTTCGGGATCAAGTTTCGGATTGCGCTCTAATAGGAGTGCCGCCAGACCGCTGACATGAGCAGCAGCAAGCGAGGTGCCCGATAATATCTGGTAGCCATTATCTGGCGCCAGCGTCAGGATATCGACCCCAGGTGCGGCGATCGAAATATAATTGCCACGGTTTGCCGCCTTAAACAGTCCGTCCTGGTTATCCGTCGCGGTTACCGCCAATACGCTTTCATCCGCGGCCGGATAAAGCGGCGGTGAATCGGCGCCAGCGTTACCGGCCGCGGCAATCAGGATGACACCGCGCGAACGGGCTTCCTTCAAGGCCTGCGCTAACATCGGGTCGCGGGGGCCGGCAAAGCTCATATTGACGATGCGCGCCCGGTTGCTGATCGCCCAATCGAGCCCTCGAATGACGTCATAGGTTGTGCCCTGGGCAATACCGCCATTGGGATCGGGCGCGAATGCCCGAATGCTCAAGATCGTCGCCGATGGCGCCACGCCAAGCAGCCGTGCATGGGCGGCAATAACACCGGCGATTGCCGTGCCGTGGGAGTGGGCGGACAGATCGGCGGACGACACCGCGTCAAACCGATTGGCGATCGTGCCATTGAGTTCGGTGTGATTGTAATCTACCGCGGAATCGATCACGGCGATGCGCACCCGTGCGCCTTTGGCAAGGGCATGTGCCGGCTGGAGGTTGAGCCGTTCAATGGCATATTGGCTGATCGCCGCACCACTGGACCCGGCGGTTTGTTGATCTTGTAGCGAATAAAGGTAGTTCGGCTGCACGAAGGCAACCTGCTGTAATTCCTGCAGAGCTCGGATCGCATCGGGCACATTTTGGCCATTAGCGATGCGGAATTGATGAACCTGCGCACCGACCAGATTGATCCGATGGCTGCGGATCGTCGTCAGGCCCTGTGCAGCTTGGAAGGCGGCAATCGCGTTGGGGCTGACACCAGGTCCGAATACCACGACCAGTTCATCTGGACGAAAACGGTCTTCACCGGCCGGCGGCATGCCATTACTGGCGCCATCGTTAGGTTTTGGTGTCGGCAATTTGGAAATGAAAACGCGCTTAGGAGGTTTCGGGATATTATTGACGGCGATCTTCGGCGGTGGCGTGCGTTTGACCACACGGCAATCGTTGCCCCGGCATTTTCTTTGCTTGGACCGCCAGATTTTATATTGACGGCGCAGTTCTGCGGGTGAAATCCAGTTTTTACCGCTATGGCCGCCACCATGGCTACTCGTGCCGCCCGGTCCATTCGATGGTCCACCAACACTGCCCGGCGGCCCGGTACCAGAGGTTTGTGCGTGGGTCTGGTCAAGCGCCGCTGCTCCGACCAATACAGTAAAGGCCAGAGCACCAGCTGCAATCGCAATATTGACTGTCTTGAACGGTTTCATGGTCGTCGCCCTCCGTAGCACTTACGAGGCATTTTTATGATTATACACCAAAACCCGGCAGGAATTGGTCCTGCCGATCACGATCCTGGCAGGACCATGCGGACGACCGTGCTCTGGTCTTTCAGATCCTTGATGAGCTGATCGGCGTTTGCGGTCGTACCCTCTGGCATATCGATCGCTACCCGGTACAATCCACCCGGCATCGGGCCTTCAATGATCTTGGCGTTGGATTTCTCCAACAAGCCGGAGATCGCCGTGATATCCGCATCCGGCTGAAAGCCGATGATCAGGACAGGGCCGTTGTGGGATTTGGTGGCATCTCCGGTCGAAGCGACTTCCAAAGTGCCGCCGCTACGCTCATTGATCATGCTTGATGTGATGAACCCGGCCTGCACCAGGATCAACACAGCGGCCGCGGCGCCGGCCCAGGCGACCTGGCGCGGAGCCAGATCGGAAATCCAGGAACCGATACGATCCATAATGCCGGCTGAAGCAGCCCGTAATTGATGACTGGGTTTTACTTCAGTCTCAATTTCCGCCATGAAGCGGGCAGCAAATCCGGCTGACGGAGCGCCTACGGCTTCATTGGCCGCGACGGCCTCGTTCAGTTCTTCGCGAACGAGTTCCTCGTGTGCCGCGAATTCAGGATCTTCAGCAAGCCGCATGGCAATGCGGTTCGCATCTTCCGGATTGATCTGCGCGGTGGAATACCACGGCAGCAGTTCTTCCAGTTCGTCGTGTGTTTTATGTGTGTTATTAGTCATGGCCAACCTCGATCTAAACCGGCTTCGCGCACCGCTTCCGACAGCTTCTTTCGGGCGTAGAACATCCTGGTCTTAACGGTGCTCTCCGGTATCCCGACGATCTCGCTGACTTCTCTGACCGATTTCTCGTGGTAGTAGACGAGGTCGATTATTTCTCGATGATCCGGCGATAAAGCGTCGATGCATTGTCTAAGCACCTTGGCCTTGCTCGTCTTCTGGGCGGTGACTTCCGGTGTATCCGCACCGTCTGTCAATTCGCCCATGGCGTCGTCCACATCGACCGTTGGCCGTTGGCTCCTTCGGTGTGACAATGCCTTGTAACGGGCCATCGCCAGAAGCCATGTGGACACTTGTGACCGGAACTCAAACCGGCCAGCTTGACGCCAAACATCTAAAAATACGTCGCTCGTCAAATCTTCCGCGACTGTCTGGTCAGAAACGAACCGCATGCAAAACCGAAAGACGCGCACATTGTGGCGGGCAAACAGAACCTGCATGGCAAGTTTTTCGCCCTTGGCGATGCGCTTTACGAGCGCCTCGTCAGTCTCAGCTTGCGGTCGGGCAGTGTCGAAACCCAACGTTTCATACTCCTTGGTCGCGCCAGTGGACGATAAGGTTCAAGAAAAACATCAAAAAAGTTGAAATCTCGCAAATCAACCCATTCGCCCCGTCATTGGTGAAGCTAACCCGTTCGGCTCAAAAGAGAAAGCCATGGTTGATTATAGAAGAGGGATTGGTCGGTGGGGAGAGTTACTGAAACCATTTTGCCAAATGTTCCATGGCAATGATTCAGTGCTGGCCAAACCCGGCGAAAGCCGGTGGGTTATCGCATACGAAGCTCGAAACCGGCCGGCACGGCGCACCGGGAAACCTGTGGGGAACCGCCGTTGACAACGACCCTGCGATCACTAACGGCACGGAAGCCTGAACGCTGAATCTGCCGAAATGCCAACCGACGGATGGACGCCCGAACGACTGTGCGGGTGATGTGGTGTTCGAGCGAAATGGCATAACGGTGTCGCATGACGGTTCCCCGTGGTTTCGAACCCGGTATGACGCGGGTTCTCGCTACGTAGGTCGCCGCAACCGGCCGCAAGGTTCAATTGGAAAGTCGATTAATCCGCCGGTGCGTACTCTGCCATTGCTGGCGGGGTGCGCAAGAACAACGCCAAAACCGCGCAAGCGGCCGGGAAAATCGCCAGCAATTGCAGTGTCAAAGTGGCGTTGCCGATCAGATCAAAAGCCAGGCCAATGGGCAACGGACCGACGGAAGCGCCGACCACGCCGACCATTTGCCCGGTTCCTTGAATGCTGCCCAGGTGTTTCCTGCCGAAATATCGCGGCCAGATATAGCTGATCATGTTCATCATCAAGGCGTTGTTCAGGCCGAAGATCATCGCATAGATGACCGCAATCGGCAGGCTGGTGACCAGCGTGACAAGCACCAGCGAGGCGGTTGTTACCAGCAACACCGCGATAAACATGAAACGGGTGCGCACCGTGTCGAACATCCGCCCGATAATCGGCATGGCGATCACCATGGTCGTCGCCGAGATGGGAAAAACAAATGCAGCGGTCTTCGCCGTCAGTCCCTGAGTGGTGAAAATCGACACCTGATAAAAGTGCAAAGCCGTAATCAGCATGGCGATGGCGAACACGCCGGCGGTGATGATGTAAAAAGTCGAGGTTTCCAGGGCCTCTTTCAAGGTCAACCCGGCTTGCGCCCGCGCTTGAGAGGCACCGGTTCCATCGTCAGCTTCGTGGCGCGCGCCATCGGGCAGCAGACCTTTGTCCTCAGGCTTGTTATGCAGCAGCAGCAATGCCGGCGGCAGCATGATTATCCAGGTCAATGCGCCCAGGATGATCCAGGCAGAGCGCCAACCAACGGCTTCGATCAAATATTGCGCTAATGGTGGATGAACCGCCATGGAGGCGCCGAATCCGATGATCATCAAGCCGAGAGCGAAGCCACGTTTGCGGTCAAACCACTGAGAAACCAGGTTGGCGCTGGTCAGCAGCATCGATCCCTGACCTAAAAACCGTAACGCACCAAAGCCAAAGCCAAGCCATAGAATATTGCTGGCGGCGCCGAAACCGATGCAGGCCACGCCGAGGAGCAGGGTGACGATAACCATCACCTTTCGTGGGCCGATACTGTCGACCCGCCGCCCAAGTACCGGCAGCAAAAACGCCGCCGCTAGCGTTGCCAGGCCATAGGCCGACGCAATCGTCGTAGAGGAAATATCGAGATCGCGGCTGATCGGGCCAACAAAAACGCTGAAGGTATGGGATTGGCCGGGCCCACTGGCAAAAGCGCCCAGACCGGCAATGGCGACAATGACCCAGCCGTAAAAGGTACGTTCTGACAAAGCGTTAAAGGAGCGATCACGGAGCGACAATGTTGACACGTCTAGGTTCCAATTGGTGTATCGCGGCGAGTCTAACGGTTGAGACGTCAACATCAATGGCACGCCGCGCATGTCAGATGCTACTAAGATGCGGGCCATTCAGCCCGGGTAGATTAGGTCGGCGCCGCCAATCCAAACAGGCGCTCGGCAAATCTGGGGTAAGGGTCGGCAATTTGCGGTGCGATGATGGTCCGTAACGCCTCCAAGGCGCGTGCATCCGGCGGCTGCGTTTGGCTGAGCGATGCGGAAACATCGAACTCGAACCCCGTTTCATCCTGTACCTCTTCTAAAGTGTGTCCAGGATGGATGGTCTCAAGCTGAAAACGGCCGCGCGTCCGGTCAAAAGAAAATAGGCATAGCGGTGTCACCAGCGCTACAGGCCCTCCTGGACGGTGAACTTCCGCTGGGCTTGTCCCCGGTGCGCTGATGAAATCAACCTTTGGCACCAATACGCGGCGCGAATGTTCTTCCCGAAACAAGATCACCTTCGGTACCAGATAATAAAGGAAGGCGGACCCGAAAGAGCCGGACCAACGCACGTCTTGTTGTGGATATTCGCCAACGCCGACCAAGTTGATGTTGGCCGAACCGTCAATTTGGCCGCCACTTAGAAAAAACGCGTCGAGCCGGCCTTGCGCTGCGCTATCAAACAAATCGACGCCGCCATCGGTGCGAAACGGTTGTTTGCGGCTGCCGATGATGGAAACCCGTACCGGCTCAGACGCCAATTCCCGGGTCAACAATGCTGCTGAGCCTGGAATGGGGGACAAAACCCCGACGGCAATATGGCGGGAACCGGTCAGCAACCGGGAAATGGCCACAATCAGCATTTCTTCCGGTGCGTAGTCCATGATTTTCTTACTCCGCCGCTTCGACGGCGTGGACGTGGCGGGCTAGGTAATCGGAGATGCCGGCCTGGGTGCCGGCCATGCGGCGGTAATTCGCAATGTGATCGCCATCGATGTCGTAACAGCCCGGCACCGCCAGCGGCCAAGCGCCGTTTCTAGCTTCCGCCAGGGCGGTGACATAGAATGACGGAATGGTACCGGCGGCATGCTTTTCATCGTCGAGCAAATTGAAATCGACGATTTCCTCAACGGTGGCCAGACAGGTTTTCGAGGCATGAGCCATAGCGCGGAGTTCGGCAAGTTGCCCGATCCAGACATTGCCGTATTTATCGGCGAACGGCGCGTGCAGGATGGTCACATCCGGCTTGATCGCCGGCAAGGCTACAATTGGTGTACCTGGTTCATACGGATTGTCGATGACTTTAAAGTCCGGCCGATTGGCCAGTATATCTGAACCGATCAGACCCCACATCGGCATAAACGGGATACCTTTTTCACCGGCCTGGATCTGTGTGTAAATCGCCGGGCAGGTGGCATCTTTGATGGTGATGTCGCCGTTCGAAACCGCCCGCACAAAAGCCGGTGCCAGGCCGAACTCGCCAAGCGTCACGCCAGAGGTCTCAACCGTGGCAACGCAGCCGGCGGCGATCAACAGTTCGGTCTGCAAGCCGCTGGTGGGCACAGTGACGATATGCAAGTCCCGCACCCCACGCCGGATCATCGCCCGCGTCAGGTCCATGGGCGAGGCGTTCTCCTTAAACACCGCGACCTTGGCGCCGTCGGTGATCCGCGCCGCCAGGCTCTCCACATCCATGACTTCGGTATATGTATCCATGGTGAACTTCCGCTTTTGCCGCCGCAATTGTTGGTTCGGTCAGTATCCGTCTGTCGTCAGTCCATTGCAATCAGTCAGATTGCGGACCTGTCATGCTGGCGACCGATCACACGAGTTGTTCGACCAGCCGGACGCCGGCATCGGCCATGGCGGCCCGTGCGGCGGCGAGTGAGCCATCCATATCAATCGCCCGGCACGCATTTTCGACGACGATGGTTTCAAATCCCAGCTTGCGGGCATCCTCGGCGGAAAACCGTACGCAAAAATCTGTCGCCAGGCCAACACAAAAGACCCGGGTTAATCCGCGTTCGCGCAAATAACCAGCGAGCCCGGTTGGCGTCGATTGGTCATTTTCAAAGAAGGCCGAATAGGAATCGATTTCGGGGCGAAAACCCTTGCGGATGACCATTTCGGCGCGCGGGATCGATAATCCGGCATGAAATTCCGCGCCGCCCGTTCCTTGCACACAATGGTCCGGCCACAGGGTTTGTGGGCCATAGGGCATTTCCGTTTGCGCATAGGGTTGGCTGCCAGGATGGCTTGAGGCGAATGATTTGTGCCCGGCCGGATGCCAATCTTGCGTCAGGACCACGTGGGCAAAGCCGTCGGCGATGCGATTGATTTCCGGTACCACCGCATCCCCATCAGGAACAGCGAGATTGCCATCAGGACAAAAATCATTTTGAACGTCAATAACCAAAAGGATGTCGGTCTGCCGGGGTGCAAGGTCTGGTTCGGCCATTATCGAACTCCTGAAGGAAGGCAATTTCAATGTCGCAAAGGTATGCCGCCCGGCGCCGATGTGGCAAGTTATTTGAGGTGCAGTTGGTTGGCTTCGAGCCGCGTTACAGGTCGGCGCAATCCGATTTCCACCGGTTACATTGACAAATTACCGTGGTCCTCGATAATGTTAGTACACAAACGAATTTGATAAGGAGGCATCATGGCGCGGTTTGCCAGGCCAGCAACGTTGCACGAGGCGGTGTCGCTGTTGCCCGAGGCGCCGTGGCAAGTGCTGGCCGGTGGTACGGATTTTTATCCCGCCCGCGTCGATCGCCCCATCACTGAGCCGGTTTTAGATATTACCGGCATGACCGAATTGTCCGGTATCACCGCAGTTGACGGATCCTGGCGAATTGGCGCGCTGACGACCTGGACCGACATCATCCAAGCTGACCTACCGCCGGCCTTCGATGCGCTGAAGCTGGCCGCCCGTGAGGTCGGTTCAGTACAGATCCAGAACGCCGGCACCGTGGCCGGTAACCTATGTAATGCCTCTCCAGCCGCCGATGGTGTGCCGCCGTTGATGATATTGGACGCCGCCGTTGAACTGACCGGCGCTGCCGGTGTGCGTCAGGTCGAACTGAGCGATTTCATCACCGGCAATCGTCAGACGACCCGTCAGGCCGATGAATTGGTGACGGCAATCCTGATTCCTGATGCCAGCACCGTCGGTGTAAGTCGATTTCGCAAACTCGGCGCCCGGCGCTATCTGGTGATTTCCATCGCCATGGTCGCTGTACGATTGGTCCGTGATCAGCAAGGCGCGGTCGGGCATGCGGCAATCTCCGTCGGTTCCTGCTCGGAAGTCGCCCTGCGTTTGCGCAGCTTGGAAAATGACCTCATCGGTCACCCGGCCGACAACGACCTAGTTGATTGCGTCAAGCCGCATCATTTCGACGCCCTCAGCCCTATAGATGATATTCGCGCCACGGCGGATTATCGGCGCCATGCGGCCGGCGACCTTGTGCGGCAAACGCTCCTGGATTGTATTGCCGATTTTGATGGCCGGGAGCGTCGGAAATGAACAACGCCTTCACGCCATTGAGCTTCACCTTGAACGGTGCGCCGGTATCCGTCTCAGCTGCACCAACTGAGCGCCTGACCCGGGTTCTGCGCGATCGTTTGGGCCAAACCGGCACGAAAGTCGGTTGCGATGCCGGTGACTGCGGCGCATGTACGGTGTTGGTCGACGGTCAGGCGGTTTGTGCCTGCATGACCGCCGCCGCCCAGGTGGAAGGCCGGTCCGTAACCACTGTGGAAGGGCTCTCAGAACCCGGCACACTAAACCGGTTGCAGCAGGCTTTCCTGCACCACGGCGCCGCCCAATGCGGCATTTGCACGCCTGGCATGCTGATGAGCGCCACGGCATTGCTCAATCAAGTGGCAGAGCCTTCGCGCACTCAGGTTGAAGATGCCCTTGGCGGCGTGTTGTGCCGATGCACCGGTTACCGCAAGATTGTCGATGCGGTTCTGACGGCAGCCGGCAACGAACCCATGGCTAACGAACCAGCAATTGCCGCCGGCGACGCTGTCGGCGCGCCAATTGCCCGTTTGGACGGCGCGCCAAAGGTTGATGGTACCGAAAAGTTCGGCGCCGACGGGCATCCAGCCGATGCCCTGATGGTCCGGCTGATCCGTTCGCCCTATCCCCGAGCTGGATTTAAGTTCGGCGATCTGGACGCCTACGTGAGCCAAAATTCCGATGTGGTTGGTGTGCTAACGGCAGCTGATATTCCCGGTCAAAACCGCTTTGGAGTGATACCGCCATTTGCCGACCAGCCGGTATTTGCCGAAACCGAAAGCCGTTTTCGCGGCGAGGCCGTTGCCGCCATCGTCGGCGAGGCGGAGTTCATGGCGGAGCTGGATTTGACCGGATTTCCGATCACCTGGGACGAACGTCCACCGATTACCGAGACCGGACTGGCCCAAAGCAGCGATGCCTATCTCATTCACTCAGAGCGTGAAGGTAATGTGCTGGTCGCCGGACGGGTCCAACGCGGCGATCCGGAAACCGGCCTGGAAAATGCTGCCCATGTCGTCGAAGGCGAATTTGAAACCTCCAGCATTGAACATGCTTATATCGAACCGGAAGCCGGTTTTGCCCGCATGGTCGATGGTCGCGTCGAGGTGCGGGCCTGCACCCAGGCGCCTCACATGGACCAGGAGGAATTGGCTAAAATACTCGGCCTGCCGCTTGCAAAGGTCCGCGTCATCGCCGCCGCGACCGGTGGCGGCTTCGGCTCAAAGCTCGATATCTCGCTGCAGCCCTATGTGGCTCTGGCGGCAATGGTCACCGGCCGGCCGGCCGGGATCGTTTATTCGCGCCCGGAATCAATGCAGTCGACCACCAAGCGTCATCCCGGCCGCATGACTATGAAAATCGGCGCTGATGCCGATGGCAAACTCACCGGCGCGGTGTTTGATGGGGTCTTCGATACCGGTGCCTATGCCTCCTGGGGGCCGACTGTTGCCGGCCGCGTGCCGGTTCACGCCTCCGGGCCGTATTTTTATCCCGGCTACCGCGCCGTCGCCACCGCTGTCCACACCAATGGTCCCATTGCCGGCGCTTTTCGCGGTTTTGGCGTGCCCCAGGCGGCGATCGCTCAAGAGACGTTGTTTGATGAACTGGCGGAACAACTGGCAATGGATCCACTGGCGTTCCGGCTTACCAATAGTCTGCAAAACGGTCAGATGACCGCAACCGGACAGGTCATTGATTCCGGTATTGGCATTACCGAATGTCTGACGGCGCTGAAACCCCATTGGATCCGCGCGCTCGACGACACCAAAACCTTCAATGGGAATGCCGGGCGAACCCGGCGTGGTGTCGGTCTTGCCGGCTGCTGGTATGGCTGCGGCAATACCGGGTTGCCCAATCCGTCGACCGTCAAATGCGGCATCCGCCCCGATGGCACGCCGGTGGTACATCTGGGTGTCGCTGATATCGGCCAGGGGTCGAACACCGTACTCACCCAGATTTGTGCTGATGCGGCCGGCCTGCCGGTCCATGATTTTCAGGTGATCTTCGCCGATACGGACCTCACCCCGGACGGCGGCAAGACGTCGGCATCGCGCCAGACTTATGTGTCGGGCAATGCGGCACGACTGACCGGTGAGGCTCTGCGAGCGCTGATTTTGCGTCATGCCAATGTCTCCGACAGCGCCACGATTGAGCGCCATGGCGCGCGGATCGTCGTCTCCGACGGCCCGGCCCGCCGGATCATCGATTTGGCCGACCTTGATGTCGATGCCGATGGCTATGTGTTCACCGCCTCACAGACCTATGATCCGCCGACAACCGGTCTGGATGAAAACGGCCAGGGCAAACCCTATGCGGTCTATGGTTACGGCGCCCAGATGATGGAGCTGGAGGTCGACCTGATACTCGGCACCATCAAGCTGATCAAATTGACGGCCGTGCATGATGTCGGCCGCGCCGTTAATCCGCAGCTGATTGAGGGCCAGATCGAGGGCGGATCGGCCCAGGCGATCGGCATGGCGCTGATGGAAAAATACGTGCCCGGCCGCAACGACAATCTGCATGACTACCTGATCCCGACGGTCGGTGACGTGCCGCCAATTGAATCGATCATTATTGAGGTTGCTGATCCCGAGGGCCCCTACGGTGTCAAAGGTCTGGGCGAGCATGTGCTCATTCCGACCGCGCCGGCCATACTGAATGCCATCCGCCAGGGCACCGGTGCCCGCATCCGCCAGCTTCCGGCAACCCCTGAACGGGTGCTGGTGGCACTTGGCGCCACGGAGCAAGATCGATGACAAAGCCAGAAACCGGTGCTGAGAAGATCCGCTGCGATGCCTGTCCGGTGATGTGCTACATCGCCGATGGCAAGGTTGGCGCCTGCGATCGCTACGCCAACGATGCCGGCGCGCTCATTCGTGTCGATCCGTTGACGGTTTTGGAGCGCGCCAAATCGGAGGGCGGCAAGCTGGTCGACTTTGTGGCCCGGGCCGATGATTGGGACGGCGAATTGCTGACCCCACAAAGCGTGTTCGTTACCGCCGTTGGCGCCGGCACCACCTATCCTGATTACAAACCGGCGCCGTTTATCGTTTCCAGCAAGGTTGAGGGTGTCGATCTGGTCACCGTCGTGACCGAGGGCATTTTCAGCTATTGCGGCGTCAAGGTGAAGATCGACACGGATCGGCATCTAGGTGCCGAATGCGCCGCCGTGCGTGTCGACGGCGAGCAGATCGGCCATGTGACGACCGCTGAATATGGCTCGCAGATGCTGTCGCTGGGCGGAGTCCACCATTTTACCGGCGGCAGCAAGAAGCAAGGCCGCGTGACGTGTCATGCGCTGCTTGACCTGTGCAACAACGCCGCCGTGGAATTGACCGTCGATGATGGTGCCACGGTTTTGGTTGAAGCCGGCAAACCACCGGTCGTCAACGGCCAGATGGAAGAGCGCATGCGGGTTGGCTGTGGTTCGGCAACTATCGGCATGTTCGCCAAGCAATGGCATGGGTTAGTCGACGAAGTGGTCGTCGTCGATGACCATATTACTGGCGTCATATCAGAACACCAAGCCGGCAAAGTATTGGGTTGGTCTGAAACTGGTATTCGCGTCAAAGGCCGACGCTCAACGCCAGGACGATATTTCCAAGTCGCCGACCCGGGTACCGGCTGGGGTGGCACGAATGTTACCGATCCGCTGACCATTCTGGGCGACTTCAAACCGGCGGTGGCTCGACCCGGTTTGACCATGTTGATGGTGTCGACCACTGGCGAACAGTTTGGCTATTATGTGCTGAATGAAGATCTGGTACCGGTGGAAAGTCCATTGCCGGAAAGCCTCAGGCAATCGGTGGAACGGATCGCCGAAAACTGTGAGCCGGCATTGTGTTCGGTGCTGTTCATGGGCGGCGCCGGCGGGTCCTTGCGCGCCGGCGTGACGGAAAATCCGGTTCGTCTCACCCGATCAGTCCGCGATATGCTGGCCTATGTTTCCTGCGGTGGCGCGCCGGCCTATGTCTGGCCCGGCGGTGGCATCACGCTAATGTCTGACGTTACCCGCATGCCCTCCATGTCGTTCGGCTATGTGCCAACGCCGGCCTTAGTGGCGCCGATTGAATTCACCATGCGGCTCGACGACTACGAGGCACTGGGCGGCTATATGGATGAAATTATTTCCGTCGATGAGGTCCTGGGGAATACCGATTTACGGCAGATTGATCAGCTTGGCGATAATCCGTGGCCGACCTTGCCGTCGAACTTCCGTTGGCCGGAGGATGGCGGTCAATGACCGGGCCGATCGCAGTCCTTTTGGAAGATAAAAGACGGCTGCACCTGCAGCACGGGCCGATCGACTTGATCATCGAAGCCGACGGACGGCCTGATGAGGTCGCCGCTGCCTACCAACAGGCCACCGGCCGGTTTGAGAACGTGTTGGCTGAGCTGGTCGAAGAATTGCCGATCTTGCGCCGCCAATGTCCGGCCGAAGGATTAGGTCTGGAAGGTCCGGTCGCCCGCCGTATGGAACGCGCCGTTTGTCTCCATGCGCCGAAATTCATTACCCCTATGGCCGCCGTCGCCGGTGCTGTGGCTGATGAAATCCTGGGTGCCATGACCGCCGGGCGAACCTTATCCCGCGCCTATGTCAATAACGGTGGCGACATAGCCCTTTGGTTGGCGCCGGGCGAAGAATTCCTGATCGGACTGGTGCCCATACCACAGGTACCAGAGCTTGCGGGCAAAGCCGTCATCAAAGCCAGCGATCCAGTACGCGGTGTCGCTACCAGTGGCCGCCACGGCCGCAGTCTGTCGTTTGGCATTGCCGATGCGGTGACGGTGTTGGCCGCAGATGCCGCGAGTGCCGATGCGGCTGCGACCTTGATCGCCAACGCCGTCGATCTGCCGGGCGATGCGGCCGTCGCGCGACTACCGGCCAATGAAATTGATCCCGATAGTGATCTGGGCGAGCGGATGGTCACGGTTGATGTTGGCTCGCTGACTGCCGGCCAAATAAATCAGGCCCTCGTGGCTGGCCAGGCCCGGGCCGCTGATCTTCACACAGGTGGTCTGGTCGCGGCGGCGGTAATAATGTTAAACGGTCAGATACGGGCGGTCGGCAAGGCGGCGCGCCGGGCGTTGCCGGTCGAACCCGCCTTTGCCTGATCCGATTTGACCTCGGTCCGCAGCGACCAAGCCGGAATGAATGATGTCGAAAGACGATACTGATACGCCACTTGCCGAGCCGGCTGACAACACGCCGACGGTTTCCTATCGCCTGGACGAAAATGTTGGGTTCATTCTGCGCAAAGCGAGCCAACGTCATACGTCGATCTTTTCTGAACGCATGGGTCACAAACTTACCGCCACTCAATTTGCTGCCTTTGCCAAGCTGTGCGAACACGGTGCGGTGTCGCAAAACCGGTTGGGCCGATTAACCGCGATGGACGCGGCGACCATCAAAGGGGTGATTGACCGGTTGCGCGAAAAGGGTATTGCCGACACACGTCCGGATCCGGGTGACCGTCGGCGGTTGATGGTGGAGCTGACCGACCATGGCCAGCAGATCACCGATGAAGTACTTCAGGCCGCAACCCAGATCACTGAAGACACACTAGCGCCATTGTCCGCCGCCGAACGGCGGGCCTTTCTCGCCAGCTTGGATAAAATTTCCTAGAATGAAATTATTATTAGCCGTCTAAAAAACTTGTGCCGTGCGGCCCCGGTGTGAGCTTCAAGTGCGCCGCTACGGTTTCTCCAATATCGGCAAAAGTCGGTCGCGCGCCGATATTCCGCCCTGGTATGCCCAGGCCGAACACAAGGATCGGAACGTGCTCGCGTGTATGGTCCGAACCCGGCCATGTCGGGTCGCAGCCGTGGTCGGCGGTAATTACAACCAGGTCACCTGGCTTCAGTTTGGCCGAGATTTCCGGCAATCGCCGGTCGAAGGCCTCAAGCGCAGCGGCGTAGCCGGCCACGTCACGGCGATGACCATAGCTTGAATCAAAGTCGATGAAATTAGTGAACACCAGATCGCCGTCGCCAGCCTCGTCCATGGCCGCTAGGGTGGCATCGAACAACGTGTCATTCGATCCGGCTTTGAGAATGTCTGTGACGCCGCGATGGGCGAATATGTCGCCGATTTTACCGACGCCGATCACCCGATGACCGCCGTCGGCAATGCGGTCAAGTAAGGTCGGCTCCGGTGGTGGCACCGCCAGGTCGCGGCGGTTCGCGGTGCGGACGAATGTGTCGGCGCTTTCTCCGATAAATGGCCGGGCGATAACCCGACCGATATTCAAATCATCGACCAACTTTCGGGCGATTGCACAAACGTCATAAAGCCGTTGCAGGCCAAAATGTTCTTCATGAGCGGCAATCTGCATCACTGAATCGCCGGACGTATAACAGATCGGTTTGCCGGTACGCAGATGTTCCTCGCCCAATTCGGCGATGATCGTCGTACCCGAGGCGTGGCGGTCTCCCAAAACACCGGGAAGGTCAGCCTGTTCAACAAGTTGAGCAATCAGCTCTTCGGGGAATGTCGGGACGGTATCAGGAAAATAACCCCAGTCATGGCGCACTGGCACACCGGCGATTTCCCAATGGCCCGACGGTGTGTCCTTGCCGCGAGAGACTTCCTGGCCATGACCGTAAAGCCCGTCAGGGGCGCCATTATCATTGAGCCCGTCCGGGCGGGAGCCTGCCGAACCCTCCGCCGCGCGGCCAAGCCCAAGTCGATCAAGATTGGGTAGTGATAATTGTCCGCTGCGCAATCCGATTTGATCGGCGGCCCCTCGGGCGCAGGCCTCGGCGATGTGACCGAGCGTATCTGATCCGGCATCGCCAAATTGCTCAGCATCAGCCGACGCGCCGATACCAAAAGAATCCAGAACCAATATGATTGCCCGTGGCACGTTTTCCCCTCTCAGGAATGATGTTAGCTGACGCGTGCATAAAGCAGGGGGGCGGCCTCGCCAAGGTCTTCACCGCCAGGGTCAACAAGCCGGTAGGCGGCGCGCACAGCGTCGGCAGCCCGTTCCGCCGCCGGATTATCGCGGGCATGAATGCGCGCCAATGGGCGAGATTGATCTAGGTTTGCACCAATGCCGGCTAGCTTCGACAAGCCAACTGCGTGATCGATTGTATCAGCGGCTGTCACGCGACCTCCACCCAATTCAATGACGGCAATGCCCAGAGCCCGCGTGTCTATAGCGGCGACAGCCCCGTCGTCTTCTGCAAACACGTTTAGCGCTACTGGCGCCTCGGGCAGGTATCTATCCGCCAAATCCATGAAATCGACCGGTCCGCCGAGCGCGGCGACCATGCGCCCGAAATTTTCGGCAGCCTGACCGCTGGCGAAGGCGCCTATCATGAGATCACATCCAGCCTGAAAACTTTCCGCCAATCCACCCAGCGCCAGCAATTCGCCGCCTAGTGAAACGGTCACATCGTAAAGCCTGGCGTCTCGGTGGGCGCCGGTTAAGAAATCCACTGCATTTCGAACTTCCACCGCGTTGCCGGCAGCACTGGCCAAGGGTTCGTTCATATCGGTGATCAGCGCCGAGGTCGGCAGGCCGGCGCCCTTTGATACGCTGACCAGACTGCTGGCCAGATCCTCCGCGTCCTCGACGGTGGCCATGAAGGCACCAGATCCGGTTTTGACATCGAGCACCAGAGCATTGAGCCCGGCGGCGAGCTTTTTTGATAGGATCGACGCGGTAATCAAATCAATCGATTCCACCGTCGCCGTGACATCACGAATGCCGTAGAGCCGCCGATCTGCCGGCGCCAGATCATTGGTCTGGCCGATGACCGCGCAACCGACCTCGGCCACGACCTTGCGGAACAATGCGGCATCGGGTTGGGTTTGATAGCCGGGGATGGAATCAAGCTTATCGAGCGTGCCACCGGTATGACCCAGTCCACGACCGGATATCATCGGCACGACGGCGCCACAGGCCGCCATCGCTGGCGCCAGCATCAATGAAACGTTATCACCGACACCGCCGGAGGAATGTTTATCAAGTGCCGGGCCGGGCATGTCGGACCAGTCCAGCATAGTGCCGGAATCGCGCATGGCCTCCGTCAGGGCGACGCGTTCATCGAGTTCCATGCCCTGATAAAACACCGCCATCGCCCAGGCTGCGATTTGGCCTTCCGAAATGCTCTCATCGGTCAAGCCAGCGATCATGAACCGAATTTCTTCAGGTGAGAGTTCCTCACCGTCGCGTTTCTTGCGAATGATTTCCTGTGGCAGCATCGAAGTTTATTCCCCGTAGGGCACCCAGATATTCTTCACCTGGGTCGCGGCCCGCAGCAGCATTTCATCTTGGCCGGCCGGCGGATGGGTCCAGTTGACTGCAGTGCCTTTATTGGTCCAGATCTGTTTCAAATTGCCGATCGATGCCCGCTCGACCATGGCGCAGCCGGCCTGCGGACCGACATACCAAAGGCCGTCTACATCGTCGTGCTTGGCCAACACCTCGGCCAGCTCATCGCGCTGGCCAGTGACAATGTTTAATGCGCCGCCGGGCACGTCCGAGGTTTCAAGCACCTGATAAAAATCGGTCGCCAACAACGGCGCTGTTTGCGACGGGATGGCAATGACTCGGTTGCCCATGGCCAGTGCCGGCGCCACCAGCGACACGAAACCCAGTAATGGTGCCTCGGTCGGGCAGACAATACCAACCACCCCGAGGGGTTCGTTCATGGCGATGGCAATGGAGCGGGTCGGCGGGGCGTGGACGGCGCCGTCAAACTTGTCGGCCCAGGCGGCATAATGAAATAACCGGTCGAGCGCACCGGCGACCTCGCCTGCCGCATCGGCGGCACTGGCGCCGGTCAATTGCCGCAGACGATCAGCGAATTCGGTTTCGCGCGCCGCCAGGTTTTCTGCGATATAGTAGATTACCTGGGCGCGATTATGGGCCGTCGCCGTCGACCAGCCACCGGCCTTGCGGGCGGCCTCCACCGCATTTCGAATGTCTTTGCGATTACCGAGGCCGACTTCGCCGGCTAACTGACCGGTCGCATCGGGTATCGCCTGGCTGTAGCCAGAATCCGGTCGGGCTTGTTTTCCACCAATATAGTTTTTGGCCGTCCGATCAATGCCATCGCCGGCTGCCTGTACTGCGGCAGGTATGGTCTCTGTCTCGATATAGGGCGCCGGTTTGGTTGATCGAACGGGGCGGAGATAGGCCTGCATGCCTTCCTGGCCACCCTCCCGGCCATAGCCGGATTCGCGGTAACCGCCAAAACCGCAGGCGGCGTCGAACTGATTGGTGGAATTGACCCAGACCACACCGCATTTCAACTTCGGCGCAACGTCGAGGGCCAAATTGATGTTCTCACTCCAAACGCTCGCTGCCAGGCCATAGCGCGTATTGTTGGCCAGCGCCACGGCTTCGACCGGGGTGCGGAATGATATGGCGGTTATCACCGGACCGAATATTTCTTCTTGGGCCACCACCGACGCCGGCGCCGCGTCGGTAATCAACGTTGGTGCATAGAAGCTGCCGGTATCCGGCATATCGGTGTCGGCCTGCCAAACAGTACAGCCCTCGGCGGCGCCTTGCGCCACCAGGTCGATAATGCGCTGCAGCTGAACCGGCGCAACGATGGCGCCCATGTCGATCGCCTTGTCCATCGGGTCGCCGATCCGCAGGCTGGTCATGCGATGTTTCAGCCGGCGAATGAACTCATCATAGATGTCCTCATGCACCAGCAACCGTGATCCGGCGCAACACACCTGGCCTTGGTTGAACCAGATGGCGTCGACAACGCCCTCAACTGCGCCGTCCATGTCGGCATCGTCAAAGACAATAAACGGCGATTTGCCGCCGAGTTCCAGGGTCAACCCCTTGCCCGTGCCCGCGGTGGCGTCGCGAATCTGGCGGCCAACCTCAGTGGAGCCGGTGAAGGCGATCTTGTCCACATCGTCGTGGTCAACCAGCGCTTGGCCGGTTGCGCCATCGCCGGTGACGATATTGACGACGCCGTCGGGCAATCCGGCCTCAATGCATAAGTCGGCGAACAACAAAGCCGTCAGCGACGTGAACTCCGCCGGCTTCAACACCACCGTATTGCCTGCTGCCAGCGCCGGGGCGATTTTCCAGGCCAGCATCAGAAATGGAAAATTCCACGGCACGATTTGGCCGATCACGCCGAATGGTGAACGATCTGGAAAACGGCTTCCAAGCAACTGCGCCCAGCCGGCATGGTGGTAAAAATGCCGCGCAGCCAGGGGAATATCAATATCCCGGGATTCCCTGATTGGTTTGCCATTATCGAGTGTTTCAAGAACGGCAATTAGCCGGCTATGTTTTTGAATGAGGCGGGCAAGAGCATAAAGATGCCGGGCCCTTTGATGACCGCTGAGCGCTTGCCATTCCGCCGCCGCCTTGCGCGCCGCCGCGACAGCACGACCGACGTCATCACCACTACCCTGAGCAATTTGCGCCAAAACCGTGTCGCGGGCCGGATTGTGGGTTTCAAACTGCCTATCGGGGTTTGGGCTTGTCCACCGTCCGCCGATGAAATGACCAAATGACCGGGCCTTGGCATCCAACCACTTGTCGGCAAAATCGGTGCTTTCCGGCGCCGGGCCGTATTCGAGGCTTTCAAAAATCTCAGCCACCAGGGCCTTGTTCATGGTCATTGCGTTCCTCGCTTACGCCAGCGGGTGCCGATGGGCGGCCGAATACCGGCCGGTGACGGCGTGTTCCAATTGCCGCTCTATGTCGGTGAGCAGGCTCGATGCGCCAAAACGAAAGAGGTCCGGCTGCATCCAGGCGCGGCCGAGTTCTTCGCGCATCAGCACCTGGAAGGCGAGCGCCGTCTTGGCGTTGCCGATGCCGCCCGCCGGCTTAAAGCCGACCTTGATGCCAGTGCGGGTTTGATAATCACGGATGGTGCGGATCATCGTCAGCGATACCGGCAAGGTGGCGTTCACCGGTTCCTTGCCCGTTGATGTTTTGATGAAATCGGCGCCGGCCATCATGCAGACGACACTGGCGCGGGCGACATTGCGCAGGGTGCCGAGCTCACCGGTCGCCAAAATGGTTTTGATATGGGCGGTACCGCAGGCCTGGCGAAAAGCTTTGACCTGGTCATAAAGCTCCTGCCAGCGGCCGTTCAGCACCAATTGCCGCTCAATGACGATATCGATTTCCGATGCGCCGGTGGCCACGGAGGCCTCTATTTCCTTGATGCGCAATTCCAGTGGCGTCAATCCGGCGGGGAAAGCGGTGGACACCGCCGCCACCGGGATCGCTGTGCCGGCCAAGGCCTCGACCGCCGTCGCCACCATATTGTGATAGACACAAACCGCGCCAACCGTAATGCTGGCATCGGCCATGCCAAGCGCTTCTAAAATCTCCGCCCGAAGTGGATTTCGTGCCTTGGCGCACAGTCGCCGCACACGGCCGGGCGTGTCGTCGCCGGAAAGGGTGGTCAAATCAATGCAGGTCAGGGCCTTCAAAAGCCATGCCGCCTGCCATTCCTTTTTCACCGAACGCCGGCCAGCGAGCGATGAGGCGCGGCGTTCCGCGGCGCTGGTATTGACCCGGATGGCGCGCACCCAGTCGAGATCCAGCGGCAATCCGGGATTGCGCTGATGGCCCGCGGGATCACCAGCGCTGTCATGGACAATTCGTAAATCCTTGCTCATCGGCTCCCTCCTACTCAACTGTCAACGCGGGGCTCTGGCGGCAAAAAACGCCTGCAGCACGGCGCTGATCTTCTTTGCACCTTGAGCTGCCATGGTCTGGGTATGCTCATGGCTGAGCACCTCATCGGACAGGCCAGCCGCCATGTTGGTCATGTTCGACATCGCCGCCACCTTCATGCCCGCGTGGCGGGCTAATATCACTTCCGGTGCCGTCGACATACCCACCGCCGTGCCGCCAATCACCTTGGCCATTTGGATTTCCGCCGGGGTTTCAAAATGTGGCCCGCAGTACCAGCAATAGACCCCTTCGCCGATGTCGACGCCGGCCGCCGATGCCGCCAGGCGCAAGTCAGCCCGCAGGTCGGCGTCATAGGCGTCACCCAGATTGACGAACCGGTCGTTGCCGGTCTCGTTAAACAACGGTGAGACGCCAGTTAGATTGATATGATCGCGGAGGATCATGGCGCTGCCAGGGCCAAGCTCAGCATCCAGACTGCCGGCGGCGTTGGTCAGGATCAAAGTGTGACAACCGATGGCCTTCAATGTACGCACCGCAACGGCCATGACCGAGGCATCACCGTGCTCGTAATAATGGGCGCGGCCCTGCATGACGGCGACCGGCATGCCGCCCAGATTGCCGATGATTAGCCGACCGGCATGGCCGGCGACCCCGGGTTCGGGAAAGCCGGGCAGATCGGCATAGTCGATCACCACCGCATCCGTGACCTGATCAGCCAAAGGCCCCAACCCGGAACCCAAGACCAGGCCGTATTCCGGTGTAACGCCGGCGCGTGCCTTGATGACCTCGGTGCAGTTGGCGATCTGTTGGCCCCGGTCCGTCATTCCAAATGCTCCGGTCCAAACGACATCGGCAACAATTCCTCAAGACTATGGGTCTCAATCGCGCCATCCTGAGATAGACAATGGATCGGCGTCTGTGGCCCGGCGAACTCGCGGATGCGCTGCCGGCAACCGCCGCATGGGGTGACGATCTGATCGGAATTGGCAATCACCAAAACTTCCGCGATTGACCGTTCGCCGTCCATAATCATGGCGGCGATGGCGGAAGCTTCGGCGCACTGGGTCTGCGGGTAGGCGGCGTTCTCCACATTGCAGCCGGTATAATATTTACCATTCGCCCCGCGCAGCACCGCGCCGACCTTATAACCGGAATAGGGCGCATAGGCGCGCCCCGCCGCCCACCGGCCCAGATTGGTCATCTGTTCAGCCTGGTGCCCGTCATCGACCATCCTAGCGTTCCTTCACATAGGGCTGGCCGATGGCCTTCGGGGCGATTGCCTTGCCGACAAAACCGGCGAGCAGGATGACGGTGAGAATGTAAGGAAGAGCCTGGATCAGCGGCACCGGCACCTCGCCGACAATGGGTAGCTCAACCCCTTGTAAGCGGGTTTCCATGGCGCCAAGCAGACCGAACATCAGGCAGGCGAACATGGCGGTGAACGGCCGCCACTTGCCGAAGATTAACGCCGCCAGCGCGATATACCCCTGACCGGCCGACATATCGCGGACGAACTGGGCATTTTGCGCAATCGAAAGATAGGCCCCGGCGATGCCGGTGAGTGTGCCGCAGGCAATCATTGCAGCGTAGCGCATGCGGACCACGGAGATGCCTGCCGTATCGACCGCATTGGGGCTCTCGCCGACGGCCCGTAACCGTAATCCGAAGCGGGTGCGATAAACGATCCACCAGGTCACGGGAACCGCCAGATAGGCGATGTAGACCAACAGGTTATGGCCGCTGATCACCTCGGCATAAAAATCGCCTAGAATGGGTATTGCCCGCGCGGCTTCGGTAAACGGCAGATCTAACGATAAGAACCGGGCTTCAGAGGGCAGGGCCGGGGTCTTACCGCCTTGAGAAAACCAAGCAATGCCGAGCACGATTGTCAAACCAGACATCAAAATATTGATGGCGACGCCGGATATGACCTGGTCGCCGCGGTGGGTGATGCAGGCAAAGCCGTGCATCAAGGCCAGAAAGATCGAACAGCCGATCGCGGCGCCGAGGCCAATCCACATCGATCCAGTGACAAAGGCAGCGCTTGCGGCCACGAATGCGCCACCAAGCATCTTGCCTTCCAGAGCAATATTGACGATGCCGGAGCGTTCCGAAAACAGCCCGGCCATGGAGCACAACACCAATGGCGCCGAGACCCGCAATGTGGCGTCGAGCATCGACAAGATGATGGTCATCGTCTCGCCCATCGCTCAACCCTCCTGACCGGCCGCGGCGGCCCGGCGGCCGGCGAATAAGAACCACAAGAATTCGATGTAAGGATTGATCATGTAGGCTAGCGCCCCTGAAAACAGGATGATCAGGCCTTGGATCACCACCACCATTTCCCGGGTGATCTTCGGCATCTCAAAAGCTAGTTCCGTGCCGCCCTGGTAAAGCGCCCCGAATAATAAGCTCGCCATAACCACACCGACCGGATGATTACGGCCCATCAACGCCACTGCGATACCGGTGAAGCCATAGCCGAGATGGAAATTCAGCAGGATGCGATGGTTGACGCCCATCAGCTCGTTCAAGCCGACAAACCCAGCCAGACCGCCGGATATGCACATAGTGATAACGATCACTTTGCGGGTATCGATGCCGGCATAATGCGCTGCTGTATCGTTGGCGCCGACGCAGCGCAGGGCATAACCCCAGCGGGTGCGCCAAATGTAGAAATAAATCAGCACGGCGCAGATCAACGCCCACAGGAAGGACATATTGAGCGGACTTTTGGCCACCTCGATGCCGACCCAGCCGAGCATCTCATGCATGAATGGCAGGAAGGCGCTTTCGGCAAACTCGCGGGTTTCCGGCGACATCTGCCCAGGCTTGATCAGCACGTTGACCAGCAGATAGACCATCAATGCTGCGGCGATGAAATTGAACATGATCGTCGTGATGACGATGTGGCTACCACGATAGGCCTGCAGATAGGCCGGAATAGCCGCCCAGGCGGCACCGAAAATTGCGCAGGCTAGAATGCCCAACGGCACCAGGAACGGCAACGGCATGAAGCTGTCGGTTGCCAGGATCAACAGGCCGATGCCCAAGCCGCCGATATAGGCCTGGCCTTCGCCGCCAATGTTGAACATGCCGGCATGAAAGGCGATCGCCACGGCAAGGCCGGTGAAGATGAAGTTGGTGGTGTAGTAGAGCGTATAGCCGATGCCTTCCGCGTAACCGAAGGCGCCAGTGATCATGAACCCGACCGCGTCGATCGGATTCTCGCCGATGAGAAGAATAATCAACCCAGCGACAAACAACGCCAGGATCAAGTTGATCAGCGGGATGACGCCGATTTCCAGCCATCTGGGCATCTGGCCGTTCATGAAACGCCTCCCATCGCCGCTTCGCCGCCGACATCGGTGGCGCCTTCATGGGCATTGGCCATCATCAATCCGAGTTTGGTTTCATCAGCATCTTCCGGCGCCACTTCGCCGACAATCCGGCCTTCAAACATCACCAGGATACGGTCGGCGAGCGACATGATTTCATCAAGCTCCACGGACACCAACAGCACCGCACAGCCGGCATCGCGCATGGCCACCAGCTTGCGGTGAATAAATTCAATGGCGCCGATATCAACACCGCGCGTCGGCTGGCCGACCAGCAGCAAATCCGGGCTGGGGCTCATTTCCCGGGCAAGCACCAGTTTCTGCTGATTGCCGCCGGAGAAATTCGCCGTCTTCAACATCGGCGCCCGAGGCCGCACGTCGAAATTTTCCATGAATTCTTCGGTGGTCGACAGAATCGCCGGCTTATTGGTCAGGATAGATCCGTTGTATTTGGCGTTGTCATGATAGCCCAATATGGCTGATTCCCAGGCGACAAACTTGGTCACCAGACCCTGCCGATGGCGATCTTCCGGCACATGACCGACACCCAGTTCCCGCACATTGGCCGGATCGCACGGATTGGCTTTATCTATCTCCCGGTCGTGAATACGGATTGTGCCGCGGCCGGGCGCCTGAATGCCGGAAAGCATTTCCATCAGCTCGGTTTGACCATTACCGGACACGCCGGCAATGCCAACGATCTCGCCGGCGCGGACATTAAAGGACACATCATCGACCCGATTGGTGCCGAATCTGTCCTTGACCGACAAGCCGGCAACATCAAGCACCACATCACCGGGCGATGCCGGGCCTTTATCGACGTGCAGCAATACCTTGCGCCCGACCATCAGTTCGGCGAGTTCCTCCGTCGAGGTCTCGGCTGTCACCCGGTCGGCGACCATTTCACCGCGCCGCATGACCGTGACGTTGTCGGTGATCGCCATGATCTCGCGTAATTTGTGGGTGATCAAAATGATCGTCACGCCCTGTTCGCGCAGATTCTTCAAAATCCGGAATAATTGTTGCGTTTCCTGCGGCGTTAACACCCCGGTCGGCTCATCAAGGATCAAGATTTCGGCGCCACGGTAGAGCGCCTTGAGGATCTCCACCCGCTGTAGGCTACCGACGGGAAGTTCCGAGGCGATCGCATCGGGATCAACCAGCAGGCCGTATTCATGCTCAAGCCGCTCAAGCTCGGCGCGGGCTTTGACCATGCTGTTTTTGATGAGCGGCCCGGATTCGGCCCCCAACATGACGTTTTCCAATACCGAGAACGTATCCACCAACATGAAGTGTTGATGCACCATGCCGATACCGGCGGCGATGGCGTCCTTGGAGTTGCGGATTTTGACTAGCGTTCCGCGCATTTTGATGTCACCGGAATCAGCTTCATAGAAGCCATACAGGATGCTCATCAGGGTGGACTTACCGGCACCGTTTTCGCCAACGATGCCGTGGATCGTTCCCGGCGCGACGTTCAAGTTGACGTCTTTGTTGGCCCGAACCGGCCCGAAAGCCTTGTTGATGCCGATCAGTTCAATCGCGGGAGCGATGGCAGTGGTGGAGCTGGTTTCAGTGTCCATGGCGCGTCCTTTAAACCGCGACCACGAGGCCGTCATAGGCGGCGTCGTAGGGCACGGTGTCGGCCATGGCCAACATGTTCTCATTCATGTGGGTCAGCACCACTTGCTTCGGATCGATCGCCGGTAGGTGGGCGACGAGCGTCTCATAGTCGAGATGAAACGGCACTTGCTTGTCATGGAAATAGGCTTCGGCGATAAAGATATCGGCCTTATGGCCAGCATCAATAAGGCTGTCGGTCCACTCCGTATCGCCGGAATAGGCGATCACTTTGCCTTCCGCGACAATGCGATAAGCAAACCCGATGACGCCGTGCTTGTTGGCAAACCCGGTCACCGTCGCGCCGGCTATTTCGGCAGCTTCGCTGGGTTTAAGCTCAAGAAATTCAACGGAAAATTTGCGCTTGGCGGCGAGCGCGCCGGGGAAGGTGATTTCCATCGCCCGTTCAAACCAGGATTTTAAGCCTGGCGGTCCGGCGATAATCAGCGGTGAGGTCCGTTTGGCGAAGAACTGCGCATGCAGAACAAAGAATGGAATGCCGCCGAAATGATCGCCGTGAAAATGACTGACTAAAATAGCCTGAACTGCATTTACATCGACTTGCTGTTGCTTCAGGCCGACCAATGAGGTGGCGCCGCAATCGATCAGCAAGTTTGTTGTTTTGCCGGAAAGGTGAAAGCAGGTGTTCAAGCGCCCACCGCTCCCAAAAGCATCCCCGCATCCGACGAATCGTAATTGCATAAAACCGGCCCGATAAAAGCCACCCCACCCGATTGAGCGGGGTGGCCTATTTTCACTAATACTTACATCGGGCAGGTATTGTCCGAGGTATAATCGTGGACTTTGATTTTGCCGGCCAGGATGTCGGCGCGAATGGCTTCCACCTTGGCTTTCATGTCGGCGCTGACAAGCTTGGCGTTGTGTTCGTCCAATGCCCAGCCAACACCCTCTTCGGCAAGGCCGAGAACGTTGATGCCGGCGGTGAATTTGCCGGTTTTGGCGTCGTTGAAGACGTTATAGGCGGCCACATCGACACGCTTCAGCATCGAGGTCAACATCGTGCCCGGATGCAGGTAGTTCTGGTTGGAATCAACGCCAACCGCCAGTTTCCCGGCATCCTTGGCAGCCTGATAAACGCCCAGGCCGGTGCCGCCAGCGGCTGCATAAACCACATCGGCGCCACGATCGAACTGGCTCTTGGCCAACTCGCCGCCACGACCGGGATCATTCCATGCCGACGGCGTCGTGCCGGTCATGTTCTGGAAGACCTCAACTTTGGCATTGGCGTGTTTGGCGCCTTGCACATAGCCGCAGGCAAATTTGCGGATCAGCGGAATGTCCATGCCGCCGACGAAGCCGACCTTGCCGGTTTTGGAAGCCAGAGCCGCCAGAGCACCAACCAGGAACGAGCCTTCCTGTTCCTTAAAGACGATGGAGCGCACATTCGGCAGATCGACGACCATGTCGATGATGGCAAACTGCGTATTGGGGAATTCCTTGGCGACTTTTTCAATTGCCGGCGCCTGGGCAAAACCAATGCCCAATACCGGATTGTGACCCTTGCGGGCAAAGCGGCGGATCGCCTGTTCACGTTGGGTCTCGTTGGTGACTTCGAATTCGGCGTAGCCGACCCCGGATTCCTTCTTGAATTTCTCAACGCCGTTATAGACGCCTTCGTTGAAGGACTTGTCGAATTTGCCGCCCATATCGAAGACGACGGCCGGTTTGACATCGGCGGCATAAGCCGACACCGAAATGGCCATGGCACCAAGGGTGCTGAGAATGCTGAGTTTACTAATCACGTTTTCCTCCCGTGCTATTTTGAAACTGATTGATTTAGGCCTCGAAAAATCTGTTTTGCCGTTCCGTTCCAAGATCATGGACCATGACGGCAGGCGGCACTAGCCCCTATTCGTTTTGAGCGGCAACCTCCATCTTGGTGACCAATTGTTTGGCCAACGGTTCATCAATGACCAGGTCGGTAATGATGCCGGTGCGCAGGCAGGCCGATACCGCCTCCGCCTTTATTGCGCCGGCGGCCATGGCGACCACCCGTGCGCCGATCAGATCATCAAAATGTAGGCCTATGGCCCGTGAATTAAGAGGTGTGGGAACAACTTGGCCGTCACGATTTACAAACCGTCCCAACATGTCGGCAACGGCACCAGCAGTCAGAAGTTCATCTGCCTGTTTTTGGTCGACCATGCCGGTTGTCAGCACATGACCGTCGCCATCGAGGGCACCGATACCGATGACGAAGGCATCAGAGCGACGAGCCTGATCCAACAGTGTTTGTACGCTCGGTTGGCCGAGCAGGGTCTCCCGCTCAGCGGAATTGGCCGCGATGTAAGGCACCGGCAGGAAATAACCCTCGCCACCGGTACGTTCAGCCAACATCAAGACAACGTCATACGGGTTGGCCGACATGCGCGGCGTCAAGCTGCCTGAGATTGAATGAATGGTCAGATCGGCGCGGTCGACGCGCCGCATGGCGCCGATGGCGGCCTTTAAGGTGCGGCCTTTGCCGACACCGATCTGCTTGATATCAGCCGATGCCGCAAGATCACCTAATAATTGGCCGCCAGCAGCAGCAACGGCACGAAAGTGTGAATCTGGATCACTGTCCGGAGCCGAAAGTTCCGGCGCCACAAGGCAATTTTTCAATCCATGACGCTGAACGATTTCTTCTTCCAGATGCAAACACCCATCCGGCCGCGCTTCGATATGAAACTGCACCAATCCGGCCTGCTGCGCCTGAGTGATCAGCCGATGGACCTTGGCCGGCGAAATGGCCATGCGGCTGGCGATCTCGCCCTGGGTATAACCGCCAATAAACGACAGCCAGGCCGCGCGAAGCGCCAGATCCGTATTGATCTTTTTTGATGGACCCTGCAATCGGAGTCCTCCTTTGCGCAGTGCAAGAATGAAAAATTATTCAAGTAGCGCGAAATTTTGCAATAATTGATCACTGTGACGTGCGTGAGTCAAGGGTTCCCTGGCCAATGACCCCATGTAAAACTTGCTTCACTCTGGCGGTCATGCGACGCCGGAGGGGGAGGGAAATGGCGATGGGCATCAAACGGATCAGACCGGTGATTGCCGCTGTGGCCTTTTTGATTATGGCAAGGGGCACTGGCCTCGCCGCGGACCGTCCGATTGAAGTCGATCTTGAATTGGTGCTGGCCGTCGATGTGTCCTTGTCGATGGATGAGGAGGAGCAACGCCTTCAACGGCTGGGCTATATCGATGCCATTCGTTCACCGGAAGTGCTCTCCGCCATCCAAAACGGACTGACCGGCCGCATCGCCGTGACCTATGTGGAATGGGCCGGACACCTGCACCAAGAGGTGATCGTCGACTGGATGGTCATCGATAGCGAGGACAAGGCGCACCAATTCGCCAACCGGCTTGCACGGGCGCCCTTCAAACGGGTGTTTCGGACCGCTATCGGATCGATCATTCACTACGCTATCGAGATGATTGAGGATAATGCTTTTACCGGATTGCGGCGGACCATCGATATTTCCGGCGATGGCCCCAGCAATGAAGGTCCGAAAGTCGTTGACGCCCGCAATGCCGCCGTGGCCAGAGGCATTGTCATCAACGGTTTACCGATCGATATCGATGATTTTCGCCGCCCTTGGCCAAAATTTTTCGACCCGGCCGAAATCGCCGATTATTACGAACATTGCGTGATCGGCGGTCCGGGTGCGTTTCTCATTTCGGTTCGCAAGCGGGAAAATATCGGCGTTGCCGTTAAGCGCAAGCTGGTGACGGAAATTGCCGCAAATACGCACCGATTAAATTTTCCGCCGGTGATCAAGGTCACCAACCACACTTTGTGCACCATCGGTGAATTCATGTGGCGTAAGACCGAACCATTGCCGACTGTCATCAAACCGCGGCCGTAAGCCCAACAATTATCGGCGGTAGTTATGGGCGCTAATTTTCTTTGGTGACGACTTCCTAACCAATGTTGGCGATTTGACCGGATCGCGGCCGCCAGTTAACGCGAAATTCCGGTTATTTCGGTAGCCTCTCCTCGCATTCGAGAGGGGAAACGATGACCCGGTTTATCTTCATATTGGCAATCGTCGCGGTATTGGCCGTGGTCGGTCCGGAATTCAGTGAACAACTGCTGACAACCGGCGATCATAAATCTGAAGAAATTACGGCGCGGGCATATACTGGCCGCAGGGTGGTTTTGAAACCGGAAAGAGGCGGGCACTTCCTGACCGAGGCGCGGATCAACAACCGGGCGGTCAAAGTATTGGTTGATACCGGCGCGACGGTGATTGCACTGACGGCCGAAGACGCCCGCAAGATCGGTGTTCGGCCCAAGCGCGGCGACTATACCTATCCGGTCCGAACCGCCAACGGCACCGCCTATGCGGCGCGCATAGAACTGAAGGAAGTGCGCATTGGCGCCATCAAGGTTCGCAATGTGCCGGCATTGGTCTCTCAACCCGGCAGCTTAGGCGTGACGTTGCTCGGCATGGCGTTTCTCAAACGGTTGAAATCAGTGGCGATGGCGGACGGCCAGTTGGTCCTGGTACAATAAATCCCTCAAAGTACGGTTTGTTTGGCTCGCAATTTACCGAGTGAGACGGTATACGCAGCGGCAACAAGACGGGCTCCATCAGCCCATTGGTGGCGGCGCTAACAAGGACGAACTATGTTTCCCAAACCTCAGCCGAAACTGATCGAGAACAGCTACGAGTTTGAATCCCAGCCAATGGTCAAGCCGACCGGCTTCCGTGAATACGATGCCCGTTGGTTGTTTGGTGATGAAATCAATTTGATGGGCATTCAGGCGCTCGGTATGGGGCTCGGTACCTTGCTCAAGGAAATGGGCGTGCCGCCGGAAATCGTCACCGCCCACGACTATCGCGGCTATTCCGCCTCGATCAAGATGGCATTGATCAACGGCCTGATGGCCAGTGGCTGCCGGGTTCACGATATCGGGCTTGCTGTCTCGCCGATGGCCTATTTCGCCCAGTTCGATCTTGATGTGCCGGCTGTCGCCATGGTCACCGCCTCGCACAACGATAATGGCTGGACCGGTGTCAAAATGGGGGCTGACAGACCGCGCACATTCGGCCCGGATGAGATGACCCGGCTGAAAGAAATCGTCCTCAACGCCGCTTTCGAATTGCCTGGTGGCGGCGGCTATATCTACCACGACGGCTATGCCGAGCGTTATATCGCTGATTTAACAAACCGCCCGAAAATCAAACGTCCGCTGAAGGTTGTTGCCGCCTGTGGCAACGGAACCGCCGGCGCCTTCTCACCGCAGGTGTTGGCCGCCGCCGGGTGTGAGGTCATCCCGCTGGATTGCGAGCTTGATCACAGTTTTCCTAATTACAATCCAAATCCAGAAGACATGAAAATGCTCCACGCCCTGCGCGACAAGGTGTTGGAAACCGGCGCCGATATCGGTCTGGGATTTGACGGCGACGGTGACCGCTGCGGTGTGGTCGACAACGAGGGTGAAGAGATTTTCGCCGATAAGGTCGGCGTCATGCTGGCCCGCGACATCTCCGCTGTTCATCCCGGCGCCATATTCGTTGTCGATGTTAAATCAACCGGCCTGTTTAAAACCGATCCGGTACTCCAGGCACAGGGCGCTGAGACCAATTACTGGAAAACCGGGCACAGCTACATCAAGCGCCAGGTCAATGATTTGGGCGCCATCGCCGGATTTGAAAAGTCTGGCCACTATTTTTTCAACACGCCGATCGGCCGCGGCTACGACGATGGCCTGGTTTCGGCTTTGGCGGTTTGCGACATGTTGGACCGGGCACCGGATCAAACCATGGCCGACTTGCGCCGGGCACTTCCTAAAACCTGGGGCTCGCCCACCATGTCGCCCCACTGCGCTGACGAAATAAAGTATGAGGTTGTCGACCGGGTGGTGGCACGCATCAAGGCGATGAACGCCGCCGGCGAGACAATCGCCGGACAGAAGATCATCGACATGGTCACCGTCAACGGCATCCGGGTTATGACCGAAGACGGTACCTGGGGCCTGGTGCGCGCTTCATCCAATAAGCCAGAACTCGTGGTGGTGATCGAAAGCCCGGCCTCTGAAGATCGCATGCACGCCATGTTTAAGGCGCTTGACGCGATATTGCGGGAAAATTCCGAAGTCGGCGAATACAATCAGACCATTTAGACCGGCCTCCTGTCGGATTGTCGACACCAAAAATTCCCCGGGTTCCTCGGTAAGGGTTTATTCGCCGTAATTGACTGATAATGTGTTGGCACGATGAGTTGGATTCTCCGGTCATACGGCGGATTTTTTTAGCATATGAAGCCCGACCAGCAGCGGAGCAGGCATGCGTCGACGGCTAAAAATGGCCCTGATATCGCTTCTGTTAGCAACGCCGGCAGCGGCTGATTGGCGCCTGGCCTTTCCGGTTTTCAGAATTGGTATTGTCACCGGTTCGGCAACCAGCACCACATTGCCCGCCTATGAACCGTTTCGTGCCTACATGGAAGACGTTATCGGCGTGCCGGTGGAGTTGATCCCGGCGCCCAATCTTGCCGCATTGATCGATGCCCACACCTCCAAACGGGTACATTACGCTGTCTATAGCGCCAGCGCTTATGCTGTTGCCTGGACGATGTGCAAATGCATTGAACCGCTGGTGGCGCCACGTGCGAGCGACGGATCGCTGGGGTATCACGCGATTATCGTCGCCCGTGACGGTGGATCGATCGGGGCTATGAAGGATCTAGAAAACAAGAAAATCGCCTATTCAATATCAGGGTCGGTTGCCGGTCATCTTGTGCCTGTGGCTGAAATGCGCCGCGCCGGGATTGATCCGCAAACGTATTTTTCAACATCTGTCCATGCCGCCAGCAGTCGCGCAGGGGTGAAGGCAGTGCTGGAAGGTGATGTCGCTGCGGCAACAGCCTGGAGTTCCTTGCAAGGGGCGAAAAATAAGGGCTATAGCCGCGGCACCTTGCGTGATCTGACCGACACGGGTGAGCTAGATCCGGCGATGCTGCGGATTATCTGGAAATCGCGGCAAATTCCCCATGGGCCGCACGCCGTATTGAACCAATTGCCGCCGAAGCTTCTATCGCTGCTGCGTCAATCATTGCTGGCAATCGATTTGGAGGACCCGGCTGCCTATGACGCGGTTGAGCGGCATCTGGGCGGTGGCTTCGCGGTGGTCGGTCACGACGAATATGGCCCGCTTTTGGACATGATCAAACCAGAGCATATAAAAAAAGCGGCCAAGTAGACCGCTTTTTCTCATCATATATATCGTTGGATTATCCGGTGTAATCGACTTTGTCGGATAATCGCGGCTTCAGCATGAATATCTCGTCGTAATCGAACGTTGTCTTGCCGAGGAGATCCTTCATGATCACCGAAAATGTTGTGCTGTGGGAATATTCCACCTGCCCAATAACGATCTGGGTGTTGGGAATGGCCAAAGCTTCCGGGATTTCGACTGGCGGCGGTTGGTTTTCCGCGTAGGCGGACCGCTTATATCCAACGCTCCAGTCAACTTTGGCCTTGCCGTCGGCATCAAAATCGACGGCTGCCAACACCACTTTCAGCGGTGTCACATCATACGGGTTCATGATCGCTTCGGTGGCGGTGAACATGTCGTTCATTTCGCCGGATGAAACGGAACGGGTTTGCGTCACCAAATCGGCCAGCGAACTTGCCAGATGGGTGACTTTTCGGTTGACGGTTATGGCCTGGGTCACCTCGACCATGCCAATATAGAGCGTTACCAGCAGTGGTAGGATCAAGGCAAATTCGACAGCCGCCACAGCTTTTTCGTCGCCGCCAAACCTGGCGAACGGCCTAGCGATGGTTCGGACAAGAGCTCGGTATTTCAAGAACATCACATTGTCTCCCAATCACCAGGGGAAAGGCTCATTGCGAAACGCGTGCACGGAACTGAGCAAGCGCGATCCGTTGGCCATGTCGGCCAGATCGATACCGAATGAATTGACCACGATTGGCCATTCGTAAAACACCCGCACGACAACGATTTCGCCACCACTGCCGGGATTGAAGGTGAAATCGTTTTGCAGATTTCCATCATCATCAAGCGGCTTTGAAATCGCGATATCTTTGAATTGCTTGTAGGTGCGAATGTCGACGTAAAGCTTCTCACAGGCGAACATGGGGATGGCCATTTCACCGCAGATTTCGCTTTTGAACGCCGTTGACGACAACCCACCTTGTTGCGCCTGCCCGGTACGCACCAGACGGGCTGCTTCACTGGAAGCCTGGTCCAACACAGAACCGGCGAAGAACACCAGGCCGGTTTCGATAATGGCGAATATCAACGCAAAGAACGGTAACGCCACGAAAGCGAATTCGATCGCGTAGACACCGGATGTGTCGCGGCGAAATCGTGACAACAGACCGGATTTGGATCGCACGCCCCTGCGAGACTTCCTTAGAACGGCAAGGCATCCCAACATTTCAATTGCTCCCTGAACGCCCGCGTTTTTGTGTTCATCTGCGGACGAATTCAGGCATCAAGCTAGCAAAAGGAGGTTGAGGAAGCGTTGTCTGGACTGGTTAATAATCCGTGCCGCCATTTAAGGTCTATTTACCCTGGCAGCGGCAGGATTATGTTCGAAAGGGGCCTAAAGGAATGTATATGCCTCAGTCGCTTCCGGGCGAGGCATTGGATTTCGAGAGTTCCTGGCGCGCTTGAGCACTCTTGAGATTCTTTTCAAAGAACTCTTTGTTATCACCCGGCACCATGTCGGAATCACATCGCGGCGAGCAGCGATGAGAAAAACGTTCGCCACGCCGGTGGATTTGCACAACGGTGGCTGTCGACTGGGTGACTACCAAAACTTCATCGGCGATCGGATTGCTATCGCGATCGAGCACCACCAGATTGGTGCTGCCGAATGCCCGCCCAGTAATGATCAGGGTATTTTGATTGTGCACCACCGCGTCAGCGATTGCCGGGTTGCCCAATATGACGGTGTGAGCGGTGCCGTCGATGCGCAGCACCTTGGCGTGGTCCATCTCTACTTTGATTGGGCCGGAGACTTTTGTCCGCCCGGCATCCTCAGTGACATCATTGGCGAGTGCCCCAACCGTTGAAATGCAAATTACCACCGTTGCGGCTGCTATATGCCGGGACCAAATTTTGACTTGCCGATGAATATTCATCACCGCCTCCATGAAACTGCATCAGAAAAGCAATTTGTCTGAAATTGGTGAATGAAGACCTAATAACCGGTCAACTGGAGGCGATTAGGTCCTGATACGGTCAATGATTGCCGATATAATCAGGTGCCTGCCCACCTGAATGCCTTCTATATATAAAGAGGCATCCATGGCGTATCGAAGGATATCGACTATGAATGCTGCGTAGCGGGTGCGTATTCCTGTGATTTGAGCAATACGGTTTGCCGTTCGAGCACAAATAATCTTATAGCGAACCATCTGAATAGCAAAGAATAACACCTAGACAATTTTGACTCGTTAGATATTAACGAAATAATTACGTAATAAATCCACTATTGTTGTAGCAATACGATTTTTGATCTAATAAACACAAATATTATAGTAATAGAAATCCGGATTCATTCAGTACGAATTCATTAACCATAGGTACCATTACGATATTTCGGGCAAATTTAGGCGTTCTAATTAACTTGATAGCAATAACTGCCCAGTAGATTGGCGTCAGGTTTCGATCAGCAAACAAAAAACGACTGACGAGCCTGTGCTGTCAAATCACGTGGAGTTAGGAGCTTAATCATGAAGAAGCTTATTACACAGTTTAAGAACGACGAATCTGGTGCCACCGCCATTGAATATGGCCTGATTGCCTCCCTGATCGCCGTCGCGATCATTGGTGCTGTTAGCGCAGTCGGTACTGGCGTTTCCGCAACGTTTACCGCTGTCGGTTCGCAGTTGCAGTAATAGGTCGCACCGACCTATTTAAGGATGCGGCGGGCGAATGCGTCCGCCGCATTTTTTTTGATCTTACCGGCTGGGTGGTAGCGGGTTCGGTCAATTTGATACCGGCAGACGGCCGAAAAGATCCGGGGTGGATACAATGTTCGATACCGCGCTTTTCTTGATATTTCCCCTCATATTAGCATTTGCCGCCTTCTATGACTTGTTCTCCTACACAATTCCCAATTGGCTTTCGTATGTTTTGGTTGCTGGCTTTGTTGTTGCGGCGCCGGCATTCGCCATTGGTTGGGAGGCCGTCGGCTATCATTTCCTCACTAGCTTTGCAGTACTGGCAGTTGGATTTGGTCTTTTCGCATTCGGATTTGCCGGTGGTGGCGATGTAAAAATTGCATCCGCGACGGCATTGTGGCTCGGCCCGACCCAAATTATGCCCTACCTTGTCTATGCGGCGTTGTTTGGCGGTGTCTTGTCACTGTTCATTATTATTCTTCGTACCGTCCCGGTGCCTTTAGCCGTCAACAATATCGGCTGGGTTTCCCGGCTTGCAAACCCAAAAAACGGCGTGCCTTATGGTATCGCATTGTCGGCGTCGGCGTTTTGCGTTTACCCGGCCACCATTTGGTTTCAGGCTCTCGCCTGACGGCCTTATTCGCCAATTCCCTCCAAGCAGTAAAACATCAGTCTCGATGACCAATTGCCGTTGACGGGCCCTAACCGCACAAGTAGGGTCGCCGGCGTCGACGGTGTCCAGGTATGGACTGAAAGCGATTCCGGTGCGATCGACCCAAGTCGGGGGCCAAGTCCGGAACTGTCAGAACGCGTTTTGTATGGTTTTTCAGCCATGCCTGCGTCTTCCCTTTCATTTTCCAACCCGTAAACCGCATCGGCGATCATGCGCAATTAGCGCAGCAATCGGTTTGACGGGTGGCGATGAAATGTCTGAAAAAATTGGCTTGATGATCTGCGGGCATGGCAGCCGTGATGAGCGCGCCGTGACTGAATTTGCCGTCCTGTCTGAGCGGCTAAGAGCCCGATTTACCGAGTGGCCAGTGGAATATGGCTATCTGGAATTCGCCAAGCCGATCATTCGCGACGGTCTGGATAAACTGATTGAGCAGGGCTGTACGCGTATTTTGGCGGTTCCGGGCATGTTGTTTGCCGCCGGCCATGCCAAAAATGACATTCCCTCTGTGCTTAACACCTACGCCGCCGCCCATCCCGAGGTGCAGATTGAATATGGCCGCGAATTGGCCATCGACCCGAAAATGATCCGTGCCGCCGGCGCCCGTGTCACCGAAGCTCTGGATGCCGCCGGCGACGATGTTGCCCGCCATGATACATTGCTGATGGTCGTCGGCCGCGGTGCCTCTGATCCCGATGCCAACTCAAATGTCGCCAAAATCACCCGCATGTTGTGGGAAGGATTGGGGCTGGGCTGGGCTGAAACCGCCTATTCCGGCGTCACATTTCCGCTGGTGGAGCCGGGCCTGGAACATGCCGCCCGGCTTGGTTACAAGCGGATCGTTGTATTCCCCTATTTCCTGTTCACAGGCATCCTGGTTCAGCGGATTTATGACTACACCGATCAGGTGGCCGCCCGGCACCCGGAATTGGAAATCATCAAGGCGCCGTATCTCAATGATCATCCGTTGGTGATTGATACCTTCGTGGAGCGCACCCAGGAAATCCTGCAAGGCAAATCATTGATGAACTGCCAGATGTGCAAGTACCGCGAACAGGTGTTGGGCTTCGAGGCCGAGGTTGGCCTGGCCCAGGAAAGCCATCACCATCACGTGGAGGGGGTCGGCAGCGGCGGTGCTTCCGACGATGGTCACAGCCATACCCGTGATCACTCCCACGACCACGACCATGATCACCATCACCCGGTCTATCCCCATGCCGATCATCCGCTCGGGCCTAAGAGCATGGAAAAGAGCTAATGCGGCTGGACTACGAGCGTGATCCGGCGGCGATTTATCGCCAGTCTTTTCAGACCGTGCGCCAGGAGGCCGACCTGGCATCTTTGCCGGACGATTTGAAAGATGTTGCCGTACGCCTGGTCCATGCCTGCGGCATGCCCGATATTGTTGCTGACCTGGCCTGGTCGGAAGCTGCCGTCGCCTCGGGGCAGCGGGCGTTATCCAATGCCGCGCCAATTCTGTGCGATTGCACCATGGTTCAGTCCGGCATTATCGCCAGCCGGTTGGCTGATAATGTGGCGCTTATTTGCACGCTCAATCATCCCGATGTCGCCGGTCATGCCGGAGCCATCGAAAACACCCGTTCTGCCGCGGCGGTTGATTTCTGGCGCGATCATATCGATGGCGCGATCGTCGTGATCGGCAATGCGCCGACGGCTTTGTTCCACCTACTGGAACAGTTGGATGAAGGATGGCCAAAGCCGGCACTAATTTTGGCTTTCCCCGTCGGATTTGTCGGCGCGGCTGAATCGAAAGCTGAACTTGCCGCCAATCCGCGCGGCGTGCCGTTTCTCACGTTACACGGCCGCCGTGGTGGAAGCGCCATTGCCGCCGCAGCGCTCAATGCCGTTGCCGCCGGCCTGCCGGAGATATCCCAATGAGCACGGCCGCACCGAAATGGCTGTCGATTATTGGCATCGGCGATGACGGCTTGGCCGGGTTGAGCCCGGCGGCGCGGACATTGATGGAGACGGCGGATGTGTTTATCGGCGGAGACCGCCATCTGGCGATGCTTGGCGAAGATCCGCGCCAGCGGTTAGCCTGGCCGTCGCCTTTCCTGGCAATCATCGACACCATCAAAAGCATGCGCGGCCGACAGGTCTGTGTCCTGGCAACCGGTGACCCCATGTGGTTCGGCATCGGGGTAACACTCGCAAAACACTTGCCCGTATCTGAAATGACGATCGTGCCGGCGCCATCGGCCTTTTCATTGGCCGCCGCGCGGCTCGGTTGGCCGCTCAGCGAGGTTGTGCCACTGACAGTTCATGGACGTCCGATCGCACTCTTAAGCGCCCACCTGACGCCGGGGGTGAAGCTCCTCATTCTGGCAAATGATGCAGACACCAGCGCCCAAGTCGCGGAAATCCTATCCAATTCCGGCTTTGGTCGAAGCCGTCTAACGGCCTTGTCTCATATGGGTGGAGAGACGGAATCGGTCATTTCGGCTTTGGCGGCCAAATGGTCACAAACCCCGGCTGATTTTCATACTCTGGCTGTTGAATTAGTCGCCGATCCGGGCGTTGCCGTTCATGGCCGTGCACCCGGGCTTGCCGATGACGCTTTTGCCCATGACGGCACCATGACCAAGCGCGATGTGCGCGCGGCGACGCTTGCCCGCTTGGCGCCAATGCCCGGTAACTTGTTAATTGATGTGGGGGCCGGCTGTGGTTCCATCGCCATTGAATGGATGCGTACCGCGCCCAACACCAAGGCGATTGCCATTGAAAGCCGCAAAGACCGCTGCGCACTGATTGCCCAAAACGCCGTGACGCTGGGCGTGCCCCAGCTTGACATTCGACAGGACGCGATTGATCAAGCCATCGATGATTGCCCATCCGCCGATGCGGTGTTTCTTGGCGGCGGCCTTGATACGCCGAAACTGATTGCCCGGGCGCTGGGTAAACTGAAAACCGGTGGCCGGCTGGTCGCCAATGCGGTCACATTACAATCCGAAGCGCTGTTGCAATCGGCCTGGACCGACCACGGCGGCGAACTGGTTCGCCTGGCAATCAGCCATGCTGAGCCACTCGGCGGTGGCCACGGTTGGCGCCCCTTGCGGCCGGTGACCCAATGGAGCCTGATCAAAACATGAGCGGAACATTATTTGGCGTTGGCGTCGGCCCGGGGGATCCGGAGCTATTGACCTTGAAGGCGCATCGGTTGATCAACCAGGCGTTGGTCATCGCCTATCCGGCACCTGACAGTGGCGACAGTTTCGCCCGCACCATCGTTGCTGAATTGATCCCCGAACAGGCGCGTGAAATACCCATTATTGTGCCCATGCAGGTTGACCGGTTTCCCGCCCAGGAGGTCTATGACCAGGCCAGTGCGGAAGTGGCGGCGGAACTTGATGGCGGCCACGACGTCGTTGTGTTGTGCGAGGGTGACCCGTTTTTCTATGGTTCCTTCATGTATCTTTATGAACGCTTGGCCGACCGATATCCGATTGAAATCGTGCCCGGTGTGACGTCGATGACCGCATGTGCCGCCGTACTTAGCCGGCCGCTGGCGGCGCGCAACGATGTCATCTCGGTTATTCCCGCGCCGCTGCCTGAAGCGGAGCTTAAATCAAGGATCGAGGCCGCGGATGCCGCCGCCATAATTAAGGTCGGCCGGCATTTCCAAAAAGTCCGTCGTGTTCTGGATGATTTGGGCCTTACCGATGCATCCGGTTATGTGGAGCGGGCAACGTTGGATAATCAAAAAATAAGCCGGCTTAGCGATCTTGATGCCGACGCGGCGCCGTACTTCTCAATGATCCTGGTATACAAAGGAAGTGAAGCATGGATCAGTTAGCTCCGGCTGTAGTGGTTTTATCGGCTTCGGGATTGGTGACCGGGCGTGCTGTTGTTGCCGCGATTGGTGGCGAAGTGCACGGGCTCACCGATCGGGTCGATGGCGTTGATGTAGGGTTTTCCGCGACCATTGATCATCTACAAATGCTGTTCTTGTCCGGCCGACCGATTATCGGCGTTTGCGCCGCCGGCATACTGATCCGTGCCTTGGGACCCTTACTGGCCTCCAAACGCCACGAGCCGCCGGTCATGGCCATATCCGAAGATGGCGCTCATGTGGTGCCGTTGCTCGGCGGTCACCACGGCGCCAATGAACTGGCGGCCAGAATCGCCGAACATCTGGGAACCACTGCGGCGGTAACCACCGCCGGAGATACCGCTTTCGGCATCGCCCTTGATGCGCCCCCGAAAGGCTGGGTGCTGGCCAATCCCGATGACGCTAAATCGGTCATGGCAAGCCTGTTATCCGGCGCCGGGCTGCACATCGATGGTGATCTGCCGTGGCTGCCGACGGATCGTTTACCGATTTTCGAAGATGGCCCAATCACCCTGGTTGGCACTACCGCCCCCCGTGATGGCGACCCGGCAACCCTGGTCTATCATCCGCAAGTTCACGTGCTCGGCGTCGGCTGCGCCCGCCATTGTCCGGCCGAAGAACTTGCCGCATTGGTCGATGATGTCTGTGGCCAGGCGGGTATCGCCAAACAATCAATCGCTTGTGTTGCCACATTGGACTTGAAAGCCGACGAGGCTGCGGTCAATGCCCTAGCTGATATCCTTGGCGTGCCGGTCCGCGTGTTTGATGCGGCAACACTGGAAAATGAAGCCGGACGGTTAGCCAATCCTTCCCAGGTCGTGTTTGACGAAGTCGGTTGCCACGGGGTTGCCGAAGGCGCCGCACTCGCCGCTGTCGGTGCCGATGGCCGGTTGATTGCGGATAAATCGAAAACCGCTAATGCCACGGTGGCAATCGCCAAAGCGCCGCAACCGATTGAAAATATTACTATTGGCCGGGCTCGTGGGCATCTATCGTTGGTGGGTATCGGACCAGGCCGACCGGATTGGCGCACGCCGGAAGCCACCCGTCTGATCGCCACGGCCGATGAGATCGTCGGCTACTCATTCTATAACGATCTGCTCGGACCTTTGGCGCCGCCGGCCCGGCGTGTTGATTTTCCCATCGGTGCCGAAGAGGACCGTGTCCGTCATGCCCTGGAGGCGGCCGGGACCGGTAAATCTGTCGCCCTTGTTTGTTCCGGCGATGCTGGCATCTACGCCATGGCGGCGCTCGCTTGGGAATTGATTGATCGGGGGGAAGGGCCGGGCGGTGTCAGCGATGCGGCGCGCCGGGTCGAAATCCAAACTACCCCTGGAATATCCGCCATGCAGGCCGCCGCCGCCCGGGCTGGTGCGCCGTTGGGCCATGACTTTTGCGCCATTTCGCTTTCCGATTTGCTGACACCGTGGCCAGATATTGAAAACCGTCTACAGGCCGCCGCCGCCGGTGACTTCGTCATCGCTTTTTATAATCCGGTATCCAAACGCCGCCGCACGCAATTGGCGCGGGCGAAAGAAATTCTTCTGCTCCACCGGCCGGATGATTGCCCGGTGGTACTGGCGTCAAACCTTGGCCGACCGGATGAACATGTGCGCATCATTCGCCTGGCTGATCTCATAATCGATGATGTCGATATGTTGACTTTGGTCATGGTCGGTTCGTCCAATACGCGCTTGGTGGAGCGCTCCGACGGAACCCGGCACATCTATACGCCACGCGGTTACGCGGCGAAACTTAAACAGGGGGAGGCGGCCGAATGACCGTCCATTTTATCGGTGCCGGTCCCGGCGATCCAGATCTCATCACCGTGCGTGCCCGGCGGTTGATTCGCACCTGCCCGGTTTGTCTATATGCTGGGTCGCTGGTGCCCGAAGCCATCGTCGCCGAGGCACCATCGGGCGCCCGGGTGATTGATACCGCGCCGCTCAATCTCGACGAGATCATGGCCGAAATTGAAACCGCCCATGCCGCCGGTCAGGATGTGGCGCGGGTGCATTCCGGCGATCCGTCGATTTATGGCGCCATCGCCGAACAAATACGCCGGCTAAAGAAAAAGAATATCCCTTACGCTATTACGCCCGGCGTGCCGGCTTTTGCTGCCGCCGCCGCCGCCATGGGCCGTGAATTGACCATTCCCGATGTCGCCCAGACTATCATCTTGACGCGCACGGCGATGAAATCATCCGCTATGCCGGAAGGTGAGGATCTGGAGACGCTCGGCCGTTCCGGTGCCACCATGGCGATCCATTTGTCGGTACGAAATCTGCGCGAAGTCGAACGCCAGTTGAGCCCTTATTACGGGGCTGATTGCCCGGCGGTGATTGCCTATCGGGTCGGCTGGCCAGATCAGGAGATCATCGAAGGCACCTTGTCCGATATCCGTGACAAGGCCCGTGATGCCAAGATCACCCGGACGGCACTGATATTTGTTGGCCCGGCTCTGGGCGACAGCGCCTTTCGCGATTCAGCGCTTTACGATCCCGACCATGTGCATGTGCTACGCCATTCTCACAAAGCCAAAGCCAAACAGGAGGCTGTGAAATGACGGTCAAACCGGTTCTGCCGGCTTTGAAATCAGGTTCCTGGCCGGTGCTGCAGCCAGGCACGGTCTGGTTGGTGGGCGCCGGTCCGGGTGATCCGGGCCTGGCCAGCCTGCACACATTGAACGCGCTGCAGCAGGCCGATGTGGTGGTCTACGATGCCTTGGTCAATACTGAGTTATTGGAATGGGTCGAACCGGGTACAGAAGTCATCTACGCCGGAAAGCGCGGTGGCAAACCATCGTTAAAACAACGCGATATCTCGCTGCATCTGATTGAACTTGCTCAGGCTGGCAGGCGGGTATTGCGGTTGAAGGGTGGCGATCCATTTGTCTTCGGTCGCGGCGGTGAAGAAGCTCTCGCCCTGCATGCGGCCGGCATTTCCTTCCGTATCGTACCCGGCATTACCGCCGGGGTCGCCGGGCTGGCCTATGCCGGCATTCCGGCCACCCATCGCGGCATCAACCAGACCGTATTATTTTTGACCGGCCACGATCAATCCGGCGAGACGCCGACCGAAGTGGATTGGGCCGCGGTCGCCAAGGCGTCACCGGTAATCGTCATGTATATGGCGATAAAGCACCTCGATCAGATCACCGCCGCGCTGATTGCTGGCGGCCGGCGGGCCGATGAATCCGTCGCCATCATCACTGATGCTTCACTGCCCCATCAACGGGTAGTGGAAACCACGCTGTCGGATGCCGTCGAAGCGGTCGTCACCCATGGATTGAAGCCACCGGCCATCGTCTGTGTTGGCCCAGCGGTTGATTTGCGCCAGACATTGCAATGGTTTCAAGACGAATCCTCCGGTGATGCGGCGTCGCCCGAAGTCGTTCCTCTGGATCATGGAGCCGGCTAAATGAACGGATCAAAGGGCCTGGTCATTGCCGCGCCCGCGTCCGGTTCCGGCAAAACGACGATCACACTGGCGCTGCTCCGCGCCTTGACCCGCGCCGGTCACACTGTTGCATCAGCAAAAGTCGGCCCGGATTACATCGATCCTAAATTCCATGAAGCCGCTAGCGGCCGCGCTTGCGTCAACTTAGACGCCTGGGCCATGCGCCCAACGTTATTAGCCGCGCTTGCCGCCCGCCAGGCTGAGGACGCCAAGCATTTGATTATCGAAGGGGTCATGGGCCTGTTCGATGGCGCTGGCGACGGTTCCGGCTCGACCGCCGATGTTGCCGCCGCCCTCAACCTATCCGTTGTCCTGGTCGTTGATGTAAGGGCGCAGGCGCAATCGACCGCCGCTCTGGTCGCCGGCTTCGCCAGCCACCGTGCCGATGTAAATATTGCCGGTGTTATCTTGAACCGGGTCGGGTCGGCCCGTCATGCAGAGATGATCAAGGCGGCCATGGAACCTCTCGGTTTGCCGGTGCTCGGCGCCGTCATGCGGTCATCTGACCTGGAATTGCCCTCCCGGTATCTGGGGTTGGTGCAGGCTGGCGAACATGACGACCTTGAGGCATTCTTAGAACATGCCGCCGACAGCGTCGGAAAGCAGGTCTCAATCCCCGACTTGCTAGATCTGGCCGCGCCGATCGCCACCACTTCGCCGCCATCTCCTCTGCCACCACTGGGGCAGCGGATTGCCGTGGCGAGCGATGCCGCATTCGCCTTTTTCTATCCACATCTGGCACAGGCCTGGCAGGATGCGGAGGTATCATTCTTCTCACCGCTCGCCGATGAAGCGCCCGATTTGAGCGCCGATGCGGTGTTCCTGCCCGGCGGATACCCAGAACTCCATGCCGGACGCCTTGCTGGCGCCTCCCGTTTTGCCGCCGGCATGCACCAGGCGGCTGAACGCGGCGCGCTAATTTATGGCGAGTGCGGCGGCTATATGACCCTCGGTGAAGGGCTGACCGACAAGGACAGCGTCCGCCATGCCATGCTGGGCCTGTTGCCGGTGGAGACTAGTTTTGAACATCCCCGCCTGCATTTGGGTTATCGCCGGCTAATCCCGCAATCCGGCGCGCCTTGGCAGCAAATATTGCGTGGCCATGAATTCCACTACGCCCAGACGTTGCGGCAGGGTGCGGCGCCGCCGCTATTTTCAGCCAGCGACGCGCTGGGTAGCCGGACTGAGGAAATGGGATGCCGTGTTGATCGCGTGATGGGGTCCTTTGCCCATATTATCGACGTGGAGGATCAGCGGGGCAGCGTGACATGAGCCGCAAACCTGAAGGACCGCTACGTCGGGGCTGGACGACCGGCGCCTGCGCCGCCGCGGCCGCCAAGGCCGCCGCGCAAGCCTTGTTGACTGGTGAATTCCCCGATCCGGTAACCATCACACTGCCGCGCGGCGAACAGCCGGCATTTGCCCTAGCCCGCCAGGAACAGACTGACAGCTCAGCGACCGCCGGGATCATCAAGGATGCCGGCGATGATCCCGATATTACCCACGGTGCCATGGTGTTATCGACCGTTTCGCCGGGACCTCCCGATAGCGGATTGATATTTCGCGCCGGCGAGGGGGTCGGCATGGTCACCAAACCCGGGCTGCCGATCCCGCCTGGTGAACCGGCGATTAATCCGGTGCCAAGGCAGATGATCGGTCATGCCATCGATGAAGTAGTGAAAGCCTCTGGGCAGGTCGGGCGATTGGCCGACATCATCGTCGAAATCTCGATACCCGGTGGCGCCAAGTTGGCCGAAAAAACCATGAATCCCCGGCTTGGTATTGTCGGCGGTCTGTCGGTGTTGGGCACCACGGGCATCGTCAAGCCCTATTCGTGTGCATCCTGGATCGCCTCTATCCATCGCGGTATCGATGTGGCGCGTGCCGCCGGCCGGACCCATGTGGCTGCGTCCACCGGATCAACCTCGGAGGCCGCCGTCGCCGCACATCACCATCTGCCGCCAGAGGCGTTGCTGGATATGGGTGATTTTGTCGGCGGGACGTTGAAATATCTGCGCCGTCATCCGATCGACAATCTGACCATCGCCGGTGGCCTGGCTAAAATGACAAAACTGGCACAAGGACACATGGATCTGCATTCGGCGCGCAGTTCCGTTGATTTTGCATGGCTGGCCGAACAAGCTGGGGTCTTGGGCACTGATTCCGCTTTGGCTGAAAATATCCGCCACGCCAACACAGCCGCCCATGTTCTCGACATGACGAAAAGTGCCGAATTGCCCCTGGCCGATGGCATTGCCGACCTGGCACGCCGCGCCGCGGTGGCGATTCTGGACGGCGCCCCGGTCGCTGTCGAAACCCTCATCATTGACCGGTCCGGTCGAATTATCGGCCGGGCAGGGGAACGATAGGATGCGGATACTGGTTCTGGGCGGCACGACAGAAGCCCGGCAATTGATCGACCAGATCCGGAAGGGCGACGATCACGAGGTGATCTTGTCGCTGGCTGGGCGCACGCGCGCGCCGCATTCGAATGCAGATCAGACCAGAATCGGCGGATTTGGCGGCGTGGAAGGACTGGCCGCCTATATCAAAGATGCGGCTGTTGATGCGGTCATCGACGCCAGCCATCCATTTGCGGCACAAATTTCAACAAATGTTGTCGCCGCCGTCGCAGATCCAGGCCTCCCCTTATGCAGGTTAGAGCGACCGCCTTGGACCGCCACACCTGGAGACCGTTGGATATCTGTAGAAGATTTACCGTCTGCCGCCGCCGCACTTCCAGCTGGGGCACGGGTGTTCTTAAGTGTCGGTTCGCTTGGTGCGGAGGCCTTCCGCTATCGCCGCGACCTGTGGTTTTTGATCCGTGCGTTATCCGAACCTTCCGGTGACTGGCCGTCCACCACGAAATTCCATATCGGGCCGCCGGTAAGTTCAATTGCCGAAGAAATCGACCTGTTGCGGTCAAATCGCATCGCCTATCTCGTTACCCGCAACAGTGGCGCAAATGCCGGTCAAGCCAAGATAAGCGCCGCCAAAGCACTCGACCTGCCGGTCGTGATGATTTCCAGGCCGATCTTGCCGGATTGCTTCAAAGTAGCCGGTGTACCGGCCGTTTTGGATTGGTTGTCCGGGCTGTAAAGGCCGGCTGATCGACCGTCCATGGCAGGCGTAAATTGCGTTGCCGCGCCCTGCGGTTCGGCGATCTTTACACGATATTAAGTAAAAAAAATCACCCGTTGTTAACCATGCTTTGACGATTGCAGGTCAATCTTGCAGGCATCGGGGGCGATGTCTGTATGCACCCTAATGGGAAGAAATCCTATGAAAGTAACGCGTATCATAATTCTTGCTGTTGCACTTGGTGCCGGTCTTCTGGCGGCGCTGCTAATGCGCGGAATGATGGGTCAGGAACCGGTTCAACAGGCTGCGGCCGTTGCCGAACAACCCATGTTAAATGTCGTTGAGGTGCTGGTCGCCTCGGAGGACATTCAAATCGGATCTGTGGTCGATGCCGCAAGGTTAACATGGCGCCAATGGCCCAAATCGAGTGTCAGCGACCATTACATCACCAAATCCAGCTCTCCCGATGCCACATCTGATTTAGCCGGAACGATTGCCCGCGCACCGTTTTTAGACGGCGAACCGATTAAGGAATCAAAGCTGATCCGGTCCGATCGAGGATTCATGTCGGCGATCTTGCCAAAGGGCAAGCGTGCGGTTGCGGTTGAGGTTCGCGCGGTCAGTACCGCCGGCGGATTTATCCTTCCCAATGACCGGGTCGATATCATCCTGACCCGGCAAACCCAGCGCAGCGGCTCTGGCGAATCCCACATCAGTGAAACCATCTTGGAAAATGTCCGCATTCTGGCCATCGATCAGACCTTGGCCGAAAAGGATGGCGAGAAAACCGTTGTCGCCCAGGAAACAGCGACTGTGGAACTGGGACCGGCTGAGGCGGAAATTCTGGCTCAGGCAGCGCAAGTCGGGACGATTTCCCTGTCGTTGCGCTCCATTGCTGATTCCCAGCCGGATTCAGAGGACGGTAGCGGTCCGAGCCGGCGCGCCGGTGTCAACATGGTCAAGTACGGCGTTCGATCCCGATCGATGGCGCGACAATAGATAAGTTTTAGGCAGAAGCCTGGAGGAGTTGTTTGATGTTCGGCAAAGTAATGCGCAAGGGCGCCATATTGATGGCCATGTTCGCATTCACGACCGGCTTGTTTGCCGAAAGTGTCGCCTGGGCGGGTAAATATCCCCGGATGATCCGGATCGCGCCTGGTCGTGTGATGGTCAACAAACCAGTGAAGATCGGTGTCAATAAATCATTGATCGTCGAGCTTGGCGAAAACGCCGCCGACGTCTTGGTTTCAAACCCCAAGGTCGCCGACGCAGTGGTGCGGTCTTCACGGCAGATTTACATCATGGCCGGCGAAGCTCCGGGTCAGACCAACATTTTCATCTTCGGCAAAGGCGGGCGACGCATCGCCAATCTGGAACTCTCCGTGGAGCTCGATGTGGGCGACCTGCAGCGCTCCATCGCTTCCCATGTCCGCGGCGCCAGGGTTACTGCTGAATCGATCAATGGCAGCATCGTTTTGTCAGGTACGGTACCCAATCCCGCCGATGCCAAACGGGCCTTTGATATTGCCGCACGTTTTGCTGGAGATCCGGCCAAAGTGTTGTCAGTGATTGCCATAAAGGGCCGTCAACAGGTCAATTTGCGGGTGGTCATCGCCGAGGTCCAACGCAACGTCATCAAACAGTTGGGTATTGATCTTGCGGCCAAAATTTCCAACGGCAGTTTTCTGTCCAACCTGGTGTCTGAAAACCCATTCCCAGTCCAGGGTAAGGTCATTTCATCGTCGCGCATCTCCGCCAACGTTGGTTTCGGCGGTTCTTATGTGGCGGCACAATTGCGGGCATTGGAACAGACCGGCGTCATGCGGACGCTGGCGGAACCGAATTTAACAGCGATATCCGGCGAAACCGCCGATTTCCTGGTCGGTGGTGAGTTTCCCGTGCCGGTCGGACGCACTGATAACCAGATCACCATTGAGTTCAAGAAATATGGCATCGGTCTGAGCTTTACCCCTGTCGTCATGTCCGGTGGCCGCATCAGTTTGCGGGTCAAGACGGAAGTCAGTGAACTAACCAATGACGGCGCGTTGCAATTGCAAGGCGGCGGTGATTCAGGTTCGTCACTGACCTTGCCTGGCTTGCGGGTTCGGCGGGCTGAAACCACGGTAGAGCTCCCATCTGGCGGTTCGATCGTCATGGCCGGGTTGATCAAGGACGATATCCGCAAGGCTCTGAGCGGCTGGCCGGGCCTGATGAAACTACCGGTGCTCGGCGCGCTGTTCAAAAGCCACGATTATCAGCGTGCACAAACTGAGTTGGCGATCTTCGTAACCCCGATCCTGGTCGATCCGATGGCGACCTCAGCTATTACCCGTCCAGATAAGAATTTCGCGCCCGCTTCCGATGCCGCCGGTATTTTCCTCAATCGGATCAATCGGATGTATCGGCTGAACAACGGCAAGGGCAGCGGCACCTACTACGGCAGCTACGGCTTTATCTACGAGTAATTTCGCCGCAAGGCGCATGGAGAGTGAGTTATGACGTCCAGTTTTGATCGTAAAAGCGACCGCCGCACTACACGCCGCCAGTGGGCGAGATCTGTCGGCCACGCTGTGGCCGTGGCGGCGATTGCCTCCATAGCCGTCGGTTGCGCCAAGCGGGAACCGGTCATCACCGGCTCCGTGCCCCAGGATGGCTACCGCAGTATGCATCCGATCGTGATTTCAGAAGTTCCTGAATCAATGGATATACCGGTCGGTGTCCATGGCGGCAATATCAGTCCGGCGATGGCTGGCGCGGTCGTCAATTTTGCAGAAAACGCCCAATTGCACGGCAATGGTGCCATTGAAGTCATGGTGCCCAGCGGATCGCGCAACGAGACGGCGGCGCTTTATGTCGCCGAGCGGATTGAACGGGTCCTGATTAAGGCCGGTATTCGGCGCAACAGATTGTCCCGCCGGGCCTACGGTGTTGAAGATACCCGGGCCGTGGCGCCGGTGCGCCTGTCCTATTCAAGGGTCAAGGCGGTGGTTCACAAATGCGGCCTATGGCCGGATCAAATGACCACCACCAACCGGAATGGCGGTTATTCCGAATTCGGTTGTTCCACTCAGAGCAATCTTGCCGCGATGGTCTCCAATCCGGCCGATCTTTTATATCCGCGTGGATCCAGCCCGGCCGATGCGATGCGCCGCGAAGAAGTTCACAAGCGGTACCGCAAGGGCGAAGATCCGTCGACGAAATACAGCGATGGCGACAAAGGCGAAGTGTCGGACCAATAGGATAAATGACAAATGCAACAGACCGCACTTGAAACAGGACCTGCGATCCCTGAGGAGATCCCTCAGGCTTCCGCGGATGATATCCAGCCGATACCCCGCATTGCCATCCAGGCATTTTGTATTTCGCCGGATGTTTCGGCGGTGTTGGAACAGGCTTCAACCGACCGCCGGATGGCGCGAGCCCATATGAAAGTTCACATGGGGGGAATTCCGGCGGCGATTGATTTCTATCAGACCGCGCCGACACCGAACCTGATCGTCTTAGAGAGCAAGGATCAGGCCGCGGCAATCATGGAACAGCTTCAACAGCTGTCCAGCGTTTGTGATTCCGGCACCAAGGTCGTCGTCATCGGTCATACCAACGATGTGTTGTTGTACCGCGAACTGCTGCGTTGCGGGATCAGCGAATACATCGTCGCACCAATCACGATTTTCGACACCATGCGCGCCTTCGGCGATATCTACCATGACCCGGAAGCAGAACCGCTTGGCCGCACCATTGCATTTGTTGGTGCCAAAGGCGGCTGCGGGTCTTCGACCGTCGCCCATAATGTCGCTTGGTCGATTTCTAGCACTTATCAGTCGAATGCCGTTGTCGCTGATTTAGATCTGGCCTTCGGTACCGCCGGACTGGATTTCAATCAGGATCCACCACAGGGGATAGCCGACGCCGTTTTGTCACCTGAGCGCGTCGACGACATGTTCCTGGAGCGCATTTTAGCCAAATGTACGGATCAATTGAGCCTTCTTGCGGCGCCATCGACCCTCGATAAGACGTATGATTTCAAGGAAAACGCCTTTGAAAGCGTCATTGAGGCGACCCGCCAGGGCGTACCATGCGTGGTGCTCGACCTACCGCATTTGTGGACCGATTGGATGCGTTACACATTGTGCGCGGTCGATGACGTGGTCATCGTTGCCGAACCCGATCTGGCCAATCTGCGCAATGCTAAAAATCTCATTGATTTGTTGGCCCAAACCCGGCCGAACGATGCAGCCGCCAAACTCGTGATCAACAAGGTTGGCATGCCGAAACGCCCTGAGATTAAACCGGAAGAAATTGCCGCGTCTTTGGACTTGGAGCCGGTCGCGGTGCTGCCGTTTGATTGTGCTGTCTTCGGGACAGCCGCCAATAACGGCCAGATGATTGCCGAATTGGATCCCAAGAACCAGATCACCACGCAGTTTGACTTTATTGCCCAGGTGACCACTGGCCGGGCGGAGATCAACAAACCGAAAAAACGGTCACTATTGCCGTTCCTTGAAAAATTCACCGGACGTAAAACGGCTTAGGTGGCGAGCGAACCATGTTTGGAAAACGCGGGTCGATAGGGGCCTCCGAGGAAATCAAACCACCGGTCGAAGCACCGGTTGTGAACGGACCGGACGCCGAGCCTGTCGCCATGGACGGACCGGCGCTCGACAATCCGTCGCCAGCCCAGTCCCAGGCAAGCCCAACGCCGGTCGCACGACCGGAAGCGCCGCCGTTACCGGACGAGCCAAAGGCAAAATCGGAAGATTACTACGACGTCAAAACATCGATTTTTTCCGCCCTGATTGATGCCATCGATCTATCACAGCTGGCCCGGTTGGATGCCGAGGCGGCGCGCGAGGAAATCCGCGATATCGTCAATGACATCATCGCTCTCAAAGCGGTGGTGATGTCGATCGCCGAGCAGGAAGAACTGCTCGACGATATTTGTAACGATGTGCTTGGCTACGGACCATTGGAACCACTCCTTGCCCGCGACGACATTGCCGATGTGATGGTCAATGGCGCCAACCACACCTTTATTGAAGTTGACGGCAAGGTGAAGACCACCAATGTGCGGTTCCGCGACAATCAGCAGCTGATGAACATCTGCCAGCGGATCGTTTCCCAGGTCGGACGCCGGGTCGATGAATCCAGCCCGATTTGCGACGCCCGCCTACCCGACGGCTCCCGCGTCAACGTCATCGCGCCACCCTTGGCGATCGATGGCCCGGCATTGACCATTCGCAAATTCAAGAAAGACAAACTCACCCTCGACCAGCTCGTCAACTTTGGCTCCATTACGGCTGAAGGGGCGAAAGTTCTGTCAATCATTGGCCGGGTGCGCTGCAACGTGATCATTTCCGGCGGCACCGGCTCCGGTAAAACCACATTGCTCAACTGTCTGACCAGATACATCGATACCGATGAGCGGATCATCACCTGCGAAGATGCGGCGGAACTGCAATTGCAGCAGCCGCATGTCGTGCGGCTTGAAACCCGCCCGCCCAATCTTGAGGGTGAAGGCAAGATCACCATGACCGATCTGGTCAAAAACTGCCTGCGTATGCGCCCAGAACGCATCATCGTCGGCGAGGTACGCGGACCGGAGGCTTTCGATCTTCTGCAGGCCATGAATACCGGTCACGACGGCTCCATGGGCACCTTGCACGCCAACAGCCCACGTGAAGCCCTGTCGCGGATGGAATCAATGATCACCATGGGCGGCTACAACCTGCCCACCCGAACGATCCGCGAAATGATTTGCGGTTCCGTTGACGTCATTGTGCAGGCCTCGCGCATGCGCGACGGCTCTCGCCGGATCACCCACATCACTGAAGTGGTTGGCATGGAAGGTGATGTGGTCATCACCCAGGATCTGTTCGTCTACGACATGATCGGTGAAGACGCCAACGGTGATATTGTCGGCCAACATCGTTCCACCGGCATCGGCCGGCCGCGTTTTTGGGACCGCGCCCGTTATTATAACGAGGAAACTAATCTGGCGGCCGCACTCGATGCTTCTGAGCTCCCTGAACCGATGACAGTGACATAGGCGGGCGTGATGTTCAGTTCCACGATCACAGTACTTGCAGTTGCCGGCCTGGTGACGTTGTCCGTTGGGGCATTGGTCTACACACTGTTTTTCAATAAGATTTCCGGCCGCGCAATTGCCGACCAGCGGGTCAACAGGATTGCCCAGGCGCCAGCACGGTCCTCCACCGATCGCCGGGCCCAGGTGGAGACCAATCAACGCCGTAAGAACATCCAGACCACGTTGAAAGATATTGAGGCCAAGCAGAAAAAGAAAAAGGGTAGCGCCCCGCCCTTGAGCCTTCGCATCGAACGGGCCGGATTGAAGTGGACCAAACAGACCTTCTTCATATTCAGTGCCGTGTGTGGCGTTGTCGCTTTCGTTTTCAGTTTCTTTTCCGGTATGCCGCTTTATCTGTCTGGCGCTATCGCTTTCGTCGGCCTGTTGGGATTTCCGCGCTGGTTGCTCGGTTTCTTGGCCAAGCGCCGCCAGGCGAAGTTTTTAAACGAACTGCCCAATGCGGTTGATGTCATCATTCGCGGTGTGAAGTCCGGCCTGCCGGTCGGCGATTGCCTTCGGATCATCGCCAGCGAGGCCGCCGAGCCGGTGCGCGGCGAATTCAAATACATCGTTGAGGCCCAGGCTGTTGGTGTTCCACTTTCTGAGGCGGTCACCAAAGTCTATGAGCACATGCCACTGGCGGAGGCCAATTTTTTCGCCATCGTCATCGGGGTTCAACAGCAGGCCGGCGGCAACCTTTCAGAAGCCCTTTCGAACCTGTCGAAGGTGTTGCGTGAACGTAAAAAGATGAAAGGCAAGATCCAGGCGATGAGTACCGAGGCCAAGGCCTCCGGCGCCATTATTGGTTCCTTGCCCCTGATCGTCACGTGCCTGGTTTACCTGACGACGCCCAGTTACATCATGCTGTTGTTTACCACCCAATCAGGCAACGTCATCCTCGTTGCCTCGGGATTGTGGATGTTAACCGGCATCTTGGTGATGAAAAAAATGATCAACTTCGATTTCTAGGAACGGGCGATGATGGATTTGCTATTCAGATACGGCACCGATCCTCAGTTTCTGGTCATGATGCTGACCTTTCTGGCTGTGACCGGAACGGTTGTTACCTTCGTTTTGCCGGTATTTGAACGAGATAAACTAAAATCACGGATGAAATCGGCCGCCACGGAACGGGAAAAAATCCGTAACCGTGAACGGGCAGCGCTCGCCAAGAAAGAACAGTCTGGGCGCGGTAGCTTGCGAAACCAAGATCAGTCGTTCATGCGCGATCTGGTGGATAAGTTTAATCTGAAGAAGGTTCTGGCTGATGAAAGCACCGCCGGTAACCTGCGCATGGCCGGGTTTCGCGGCCAGGGACCCTTGGCGGTTTACCTGTTTGCCCGGTTTGTTTTGCCGGCAATCTTGTTTCTGGTGGCGTTGTTCTACCTGTTTGTGCTTTTGAAACTCGACCATCCGCCAATGATGAAAGTGTCGGCAGCGATCGTGGTGGCGATTATCGGGTTTTATCTGCCCAATCTTTACATCTCAAACCTCATCAAAAAGCGGCAGCTGTCCATTCAGCGTGCCTGGCCGGATTCCCTCGACCTGATGTTGATTTGCGTGGAATCGGGCATGTCGGTTGAAGTGGCGTTTCGCAAGGTATCCGAAGAGATTGCTGTGCAATCTATTCCCCTGGCGGAAGAGCTAACGCTAGCGACAGCCGAACTGTCCTATTTGCAGGAACGACGTCAGGCCTATGAAAACCTTGCCACTAGAACCGGCCTGGATAGCGTCAGGGCCGTGTCCACCGCGATGATCCAAGCGGAGCGTTACGGCACGCCGGTTTCGACCGCTTTGCGGGTACTGGCAGATGAAAACCGCGAAATGCGCATGACCTTGGCTGAGAAGAAGGCCGCCGCTTTGCCGCCGAAACTGACCGTGCCGATGATCATATTCTTCCTGCCGGTGCTGTTTGCCGTCATCATGGGCCCGGCCATCTTGAAGGTGATGAAGCTCTAGTCTAGGTACGGTCGAACGCTCTCAACTTTCCGTATGAAAATTACTGGGACACACCGTTGCGCCATATGTTGCCCAGGCGTGATCTTAGTTATGTCTTGGTGTTGATAAACGCCATGCGTCACTGGTACGTCGTCGGCCCGCTTGCATTCCGGAATTCAGTGGCGTTGGCACAGGCATGGATTGCCGGATCAAGTCCGGCAATGACCTGTGCGGGGATATGGCGGTAGGCCATTGGCTGTGATTGAACAAACTGCCCAAGCGAACCAAGCTGCTATGGCTGCCGAAGCCGCCAAACATAGACACACCCTCTCCACCACGTCACCCCAAGACTTGATCTTGGGGTCCATGCCAATCGCCTTGCCGCGCGTCCGTCAGTGAAGGTGAGAGATCTGTGTTGTCACAACGAATTCTAAGTCCGCTGACTTACGACCGCTTGATATCTTTCCAGGAATTCCGCTGGCTTAGCATACTGCGCAGATAGGCGATATTGGCTTGCGCTTGTTCGGGCGGCAGATCAGCCGTTGCCATCCGCTCCGCCTCTTTGAACTTGCCCTGCAAGCCAAGGACGAGTGCCAGATTCTGTCGGATTCTTTGCCCGGCATTAGGGCTCGCGTTGGCCTTGCGCAATGCGCCTTCAGCCTTTTTAAGCTCGTTCGTCAACGTGTAGGAAAGACCAAGATTGTTCAAGATCGACGGCTCGCTGGGCGCCACTTTCAAGGCTGCTTTGTAAACCCGGCGGGCATCGGCATGTTTGCCGGTCTGGTCGAGAATGGCGCCTTCCGCCGACATCAAACGCCAGTCGGGGCGATCGTCGAGTTGGGCGCTTTGAATGACCCGAAGTGCCTGGGCAAACTGACCTTTGGCGGCGAGCGCCTTGCCATAGGCCGAGGCCATCAGCCGGTCCTTGCCGTGCTGGATCATGCCAAACCGCAATACGGCGATGGCCTGATCGAGTTGGCCGTTCTTGCGCAGCGCCGAGGCATACCCCAAGGCGGCATCCCGGTCCTTGCGGTCGGCCTGATAGCGCTTACCCCAATAATTCAAGGCTTTTTGCAGTTCAGCCGGGTTGTATGTGCCGCCGGTTGTGGCCGGGCCATGACTGGAAACCGAACCGGTCGGTTTCTTGGCGCAACCGGCCAACATGAAAACGCTGGATACGGCAACGATAACCATCGCGACCTTCAAACGGTGGACCAGAAGCGCGCGCGCTGATGTATCAACCTGAATGCTCATATCCATTGCTTTTCTCCGTCGGGCCCTTGGCGACCGTTCCACTTTCATCGCCTGCCGTAAATTTAGGTTTTTAAGGCGAGTACGGCGTCGAAACTGTTGGTCTTTCCGGTTTTGACTCTTAATTTTAGCAATAGACTGTTAACCCTAATGCTTGGTTAAATTGTCCAATGTGGGCCGTGATCCTGAGGGAGTTTGAGCGTGGTCGAAGTACTGTTGCCAGCCGAAAACGAGGAAGTCAGCATTCCGGTCTATCCAGTCGGGCCTGATGGGCTTGATGATGCGCTTGCAAAGATCGGTGGGCTGGCGCCGGAATGGGCGTCGAGTAACCAATTCAAGGCTGACGCGGGCAGCTTGCTCAAGGTTCCCGGATCCAATGGCCAGGTGCAGGTGATCGTTTTGGGCATCGGCAATGGCAACGACCGCGAAGCCAGAATGTCAGCTGGCGCACTTGGGTCGCTGCGGGATGGAATCTATCATCTGCAGGATGCCGGTGCCGATGTGGCGCAGATGACGCAGGCATTTGCTTTGGGGGCATACCGTTTTTCCCGTTACAAAGATGCGGCGGCGGGCCCCAGGCTGAAAATGTCGAAGGGCGTTGATAGCGACGAAGTCCGGCGGATTGCCCGTGGTGTCTATCTGGCCCGCGATCTGATCAATACTCCGGCCAATGATCTTGGCCCGGCCGAGCTGGCCGAGGCCGCTCATCGTCTTGCGGATCGCTATTCGGCGATGTTTCGTCTTGTCGTCGGCGAGCAATTGCTGGAAACCAACCTACCGCTCATTCATGCCGTCGGCGCGGCCAGCACCCGTGAGCCGCGCCTGATCGATATCGTCTGGGGCCCCAGCGATGGGCCGAAGGTAACGTTGGTTGGCAAAGGTGTTTGTTTTGATACCGGTGGTCTTAATTTAAAGCCCGGGTCTTCCATGACATTGATGAAAAAGGATATGGGCGGCGCGGCGCTGGTGCTGGGTCTGGCATCGATGATTATGGACGCCGAACTGCCAGTACGGTTGCGGGTTTTGATCCCGGCGGTGGAAAATTCGGTATCGGGCAACGCCTTCCGGCCTGGAGACGTTTTTAGCAGCCGCAAGGGGCTAACCGTAGAGATCGGCAACACCGATGCCGAAGGCCGCCTTGTCCTGGCCGATGCCCTGGCTTTGGCCGATGAGGACGAACCGGAAATGATTCTCGATATGGCAACATTGACCGGTGCCGCCCGCGTCGCATTGGGGCCGGATCTTCCGGCGCTCTTTACAGATGACGACAAATTGGCTGCCGCCATTGCCGAAAGCGGCGAGGCGACAGCGGATCCCACATGGCGGCTGCCGCTTTGGGATCCCTACGACAAGATGCTTCATTCCGATATTGCCGACGTCAATCACATTTCCAGCGGGGCTTTCGCTGGTTCAATCACAGCAGCGCTTTTTCTGCGACGGTTTGTCGAGAAAGCCACGACCTGGGCGCATGTGGATGTGTTTGCATGGTCACCGAAAGCCAAACCCGCCCGACCACTCGGCGGCGATGGTCAAGCCATTCGAGCAATCTACGCTATGCTGACCGATCGTTACGGCTAGTTGAACACAAACAAGCACTTGCGCTACCGGTTGAGGCAGTATTATAACGGAGGCGAAACGATCCGAAGGTTATTGTGTAGAGGTATCGGATCATGGCTTTTGATATGCGACCCGCACAAGCATTGCAATTATGGCACGACGTCGTTCTCGACGCCGTTCGCGACGATGACCCGGATCTGAGCGCCCGGCAAATGGCGATATTGCTGACCATCTATCTGGAACCGCCACCTCATACGGTGCGTGGCTTGGCATCCAAACTCAATGTCACCAAACCGGCGATCACAAGGGCACTCGACTCCATGGGCCGGCTCAGCTTGGTTGATCGAAAGCGTGATCCGAAAGACCGGCGAAATGTCATCATCCAACGTACTGTCGGCGGCGCGTTGTATGTGGAGCGCTTGGGCGATTTGGTGATCGCCAAGGCCAGGGAAATGTCTCCATGACCGCACCGGATCGGCGAAGAACACCCTGGCGGCCTGATCTGGCGGCGGCGCATTTAAAAGGCCAGTTGGCCGCCGAACGTTATGTGGATGGCGTTCCCTACCAAGTTTGCGCATCGCGTGTTGGCTTGCGGGCGGAACCCGATACCCAGTGCGGCATCGATACCGAAGTGCTTTTTGGGGAGCAGGTCACGGTCTATGACCGATCGGAATCCGGTTGGGTTTGGGGGCAATCGGCCGTCGATGATTATGTTGGGTGGGCGCCGGCAAGATTTCTAAGTATGAAAGTCAGTCAACCGACTCACAAAATATCGATTCCACGCACCTTTGTTTATCCGGATGCGGACTTGAAACACCCTTCTGATTTGTGCCTTTCATTGCAGGCATTGGTGACTGTCCGCGACATTGTCAAAGTGAGGGATCTCGATTATGCGGTGTTGGCCGATGGGCGGGCGGTTATCGCCGATCATTTGCGGCCGGTCTCAGAATACGCTGATGATTTCATTTCTGTTGCCCGACTGTTCATCAACACGCCCTACCTTTGGGGTGGTCGGACAAGTCTTGGATTGGACTGTTCGGCGCTGGTGCAATTGGCGTTGGCCGCCACCGGCGTTTCAGTGCCGCGTGACAGCGACATGCAGGCCGCCGAACTTGGTGAATTGCTTCCCGCACCTTGGCGACTGGAGAATACAAGCTGCGGCGACTTGGTCTTTTGGACGGGCCATGTGGGCATCGTCACCGATGGCGCTCATCTGCTCCATGCCAGCGGTCATCACATGATGGTCGTCGAGGAGCCGCTGGAGCCAGCTGTCGCCCGCATTGCCGCCACCGGGTCTGAAATTACCGCCATTCGGCGGGTGCATTCTGGCTGAATTAGTCGATATCGAGCGTATTATCACCGGCCATATAAACACTGATTTCAGCAAATTTGCCGTCGATGATTTTAAAGAAATTGCAGTTGGACTTGTGGGCGATCGCACCGTCGTGGTGAGTATTCCTGACTTGAAATCGCGTTGCGATCATACCGTTGTCCGGGTCAGCCACATGGTTGAATTCTAAATGCGCCACGGCCTTATGATTGCGCCACAGCCGTTGCAGCATTTGCCCGATCTGTTCAATGCCCTCCAGATTGACGCCATGTGTAGCAATTGAAAACCGGCAATCAGCGTGCATGGTCGCTGACACCGCATCGAATTCTTCCCCATCGACGGCGGCGAAGTAACTTTCCACCAAGGCACGCATTTCGTTTCCGGTCATGGATCAGCTCGATTCCTGTTCGATCAACTTGATCAGGGCCGGAAAGTATTCGGCGCCATATCCAGCCGCACTACTGCGCTCCAAGGTCGCCTTGGCATAGGCGGCCGCCTGGGCATCAACCTTACAATCAGCGGCCAGTTCCAGGGCATAGGTGATGTCCTTGATGGCATAGTCGGTGGCGAAGGCGGCCGTCGGGAACTCACCGGGCAACATGGCTTTGCGGCCGTGATTGCGCAGGGCGAAGCTGTCAGCGGAACCCTTGCTCAAGGCGTCAGCGAGCACCTCCGGTTCTACCCCGGCTCGGGCGCCGATCGTCAGCGCTTCCGCCAGTGCCACCACCGACTGAAAGAGCACCATATTGTTCATCAGCTTGACCACTTGGCCAGTACCAACATTGCCGCAATGGGTGATGTCGCTCGCCGCCGCACTCAGATAGGGCTTGATCGCGTCAAAGGTCTCAAGGCTGCCGCCAACCATAATCGACAATGTGCCGTCGATTGCCGCCTGGCGGGTGCGGGCGACCGGTGCGTCAGCGAAAATCATGCCTTTTTCGGCAACCCGGTCGGCAATCGAACGCGTGGTCGCGACCGGACAAGTGCTCATGTCGACGATGATTTGACCCGGCCGGCCATGGGCCATCAGCCCGTCATCGCCGAGCACGGTTGCCGTCACTTGCGGTCCGCCAGGCAGGGATAGGAATATGATATCCGCCGTTTCAGCTACGGCCGCCACAGAACTGGCAATCCGCGCGCCGTCGGTGGCCAAGCGCTGTAGTGGCGCATCAACAAGATCGAAAATCGTCATGGCACCGGAATTGGCACCGGTCATGTTGCGGCACATGGCTTCACCCATGACACCAAGGCCGATAAACCCGAGGTTTGCGGAATATTCCATGAGAACTCCTGCCGTGAAAGTTTGGATTCGACGCGATGGCAGGCGGTAATTAGCCGCCTAAGAACAGTTGCCCGACTTTCGGGTTGGCCAACAATGCATCACCGGTATCAGCGATGGCAATCTCGCCGGAAACCAGCACATAACCGATATCGGCGAATTCCAGCCCCTTCTTGGCGTTCTGCTCCACCATGATGATGGTCTTGCCTTCCTTGTGCTGAAGGTCGTGCAGGATCTCAAACACCATGTCGATAAAGCGTGGTTCCAGGCCAATGGACGGTTCATCCACCAACAGAACCTCCGGATCCATGACCAGCGCCCGGGAGATTTCCAATAACCGCCGCTCGCCGCCCGATAACACCTTGGCCTGATGTTTGCGCCGCGCCGCCAGCCGCGGATATTTGTCAAACACTGCTTCCGCCGCTTTCTTGGCTTCGGTCGGTTGGTTCTTCAAAAACCCGCCCATCCAGAGGTTCTCTTCCACCGTCATGCCCGGGAACACGGATTTATCCTGCAGGATATAAGCGATGCCGGCCTGGCTCAGTTTGTCACTCGGCGACAGGCGGGTGACATCGGTCTTGTTGTCGCCGTCGCCAATCAGGATGTTGCCCGAGAAGATATTGTTGAAGCCGAAAATGGCGTGCAGGATGGTTGATTTGCCGGCGCCATTCGGGCCGATAAGGCAGAGCGATTGTTTGCGCCCGACGCGAAGGTTGATGTCGTGCAAAATTTCCATTTTGCCGTAGCCGGCCTTCAGGTTCTCAATGGAAACATAGGCATCATTGCCGGCCAGGCTCTCCAGCTTTTCAACCGTCACATCCTCGGCGATTGAGGCAACCTGCCGGGTGACTTCCTCAACGGAGATGATCGTTTCGACGCCGCCGGCGCCATAGCCGGTCACGCCCTTTGCATCGTCACCGTTGCCGCCGTTATCTTTTTTCTCATCGACCATCAGTGCGCCCCCAAATAGGCGTCGACGACGCGGGGATCATTTTGAATTTCGTCCGGCGACCCATGTGCCAGTAATTCGCCATGAGCCAGACAATAAATCTTGTCGGCCATGTTCATAATCACCCGCATATTGTGTTCAATAATGAACAGCGTGATGCCAAAATCCGTGTTGGCTTTCTTCAATCGGTCGATCAAGCCGTTGATCAGCGTCGGATTGATGCCAGCGGTCGGTTCATCCAACAACAAAACCGTTGGCTCGTTCATTAATGCCATGGCGAACTCCAACAGTTTTTGCTGGCCGAATGACAAAGAGCCGGAGCGCAGAAACCGCTTTTCATAAAGCCCGACGAAATCCAACAACCGTTCGGCGCGCTCATTTTCTTCTTTGGAATTGCGGCTGAAGGAATCCATGAACCGCATCTTGCGGTGCGGCAGGGAGATCAGCATGTTTTCAACGCAGTTCATGGCACCATAAATCCGCGTTTGCTGGAAGGTGCGCAACAGCCCCAGGCGGGCGATCTGCGGCACCTGCATCTTGGAAATCTCCTGGCCCTCGAACTTGATCGAGCCGTTATCGATCGGGTGGTAGCCGACAATGGAATTAAACAGCGTTGTCTTGCCTGACCCATTCGGACCAATCAGCCCGGTAATGCCGCCTTTTTCGACATCGATGGTGACATCGGAGTTGGCGGTCACGCCACCAAAGGATTTCGACACATTGCGCACTTCGATGATGGAGTTCATTGCGCCGCCTCCACGCGCACATCATCGGAATTGTCGATGTCCCGGTCCTCCACCCGAATGCCGAACCACTCCGGTTTACGGCGCGCGAGCCAACCCATCAGACCTTCCTGGAAATACACCACTGCAACAACGATCAGCGCGCCGAGCGCCACCCATTGCCAACCAAGAAGGTAATTCCAGGTGACCTCCTTGAAGACATGGAAAAGTATGGCGCCGACGACCGGCCCCCATAAGGTTCCCTTGCCACCGAGCAGCACGCAGACCACCATGAATATGCCCAGATTGATGGTCTGATAGGCGGTTTCCAACGGTTCAAACGAGATATTCTGGAAGCCCGCGACACCGCCGATGATACCGACAAAAAACGCCGCCATCGACCAGGTAACGAGTTTATAGCGCATAGTGTGCAGGCCCATCGCCTCGGCCTTTTCCTCGTCATCGCGAATGGCGTTGATGGCTGCACCGAAGCGCGTCGTGTAGAGCCATTTAAGGAAGATGAACAAGATCACCCCGGTGCCGGCGAACATGAAATAGATGATCAGCTTGCCGGTTTCGAAATTTCCCGGAAAGACCGGCAGGGTGATCCCCTGGCCGCCGCCGACCCATTCCCAGTTGGAGACCAATTCGCCGGCCGCGATCGCTACGCCGAGGGTACCAATAGCGAAATAAGGTCCGCGCAGGCCGAAGGTGATATAGCCGATGGCGAAGGCACAAATGGCGCAAAATAATCCCGCTACCAGCGACCCCAGAAATAGTCCGGTCAGATATTGGGTTTCGGTGAAATTGGTGATTCCGCCACCGGCGGCATCAGTGTAGTTGCCGACATCATAAACCAAACCAATGGTCACCACGGCGGCCACATACATGCCGGTTCCATAGAAGAAGATGTTGCCCAGCGAGTTATAGCCCATCTGACCGCCGGTCATGTCCCAGCTCAGCGCCACGATGATCATCACCCACAACGTCGCCAATTGTTGGCGATAGGCGGGGAAAACGAACGGTGCGGCAACGATGATCGCCAGAAGCACGGCATAAAAGAGTGGTTTAGGGATGCGCATGTCCGGCTCCTTACTGCAGAACTTGCCGTTGGCGGCGCTGCTGCATCAAGCGCACGATCAACACGATCAGCAACAACAACACGGCAATCGCCTGTTGGTAGCCGATGCCGAAAATATGGCTGCCATATTGTTCCAGGGCGCCGATGCCCAAGCCGGCGGCAATGACGCCAGGCAGGTTGCCCAAGCCGGCCGCCGTCACGATGACGAATGCGCGGATGGAATAAGTGATGCCATAAAACGGCTGGATGACCCAGACCATGACGATGATGGCGCCAGCGGCGCCACAGATTGCCGAATTTAGCGAGAACGTGAACGCATAGACTTTTTCAGTATCAATGCCGAGAACCCGTGCGGCGCGGGGGTCCTGCGCCGTGGCGCGGATCGCCTGGCCCATGCGGCTTGATTTCATGAATATGATGACACCGGCCGCCAACACGGAAGCCATGCACACGCCAATCAATTTGGCGACGGGAACATCGATGAAACCGTCAAAGAAGAACAGCGTGTCGTAGCCAAGCTGGACGCTTTGCGTATCGGAACCGAAGATCAGGTTCATCAGCTGCGCCATCATGATTGCCAGGCCGAAGGTGGCTAGCAGCGATGTAAACAGATCGCGCTCAATCACCCGCGAAATCACCAGCTTATAGACGACCCAGCCGATCCCCCACATAACGATAAAGGCAATCGGAACGCCCAGCAGCGGGTGCATACCGTGGCCTGCGAGCCACCAGGACACATAGCCACCGGCGACAACGAAATCGCCCTGTGCCAGGTTTTTGACATTCATGACACCCCAGACCAGGGCCAGACCGTAGGCGGCAAGTGCGAATAGCGCACCGACCATGACGCCATCGATAATAATCTTTAAATTGACAACAGGGTATTCGAACAGCAGTCCGATATTGCTCATGATCTGATCCATAGGATCAGGTCCCCCTTCACGTGCGATGCTGTGGCAGGCTACAGACGCCCGGCCACGGCCGGCGTTCCCCAACTTATTATTAAGGGAAGCCAGGCGGTGCCCGGCTTCCCTGGTATTTTTATTAAAGGCTCTACTTGGTCATGCGCGGCCAGTTCACCTTGTGGGAGGCGAAGTTGGACGGTGCAACGACATTGTATTTACCATCCTGGATTTGCCGCAACACCATCGGTTTGGCGGTATTGTTGCCGGCCTCGGAAAACTTGATCTGGCCATAGAAGGTCATCAAGTCGGTGGCGGCAATTGCATCGCGGAGCTTGTCTTTATCCAAGCTCCCAGCCCGCTCGAAGGAATCCTTAAACACATACACCGCGGCTGACGCCTGGGCGGTTTGATAAGGAACCTTCTTCTTGGCATATTCCGGATAGGCGGCCTTGAACTCAGTTTCGTAGTTTGCCGCTGTACCGAAAATATCGTCCTTGTAGGTCAGGGTTTCCGCCCACTGGGTCGAACACAGGAAGTCTTCGGCGGCTTTGCCGAAATTACCGGTGACGTCGGCTGCTTCACAATGGGTGATCGCCACCATCGGCACGGAGACTTTCTGCTCACCAATCTGACGAACGGCGGTTGCCGCACCCTTGGAGTGGCCTGACACGATCAACAGGTCCGGCTTGACCAATTTCACCTTGGTGAGAATGGCGCTCATATCGGACAGATCACGTGGCAGTTTTTCGTCGATCACCACCTTCATGTTGTACTTCTTGGCGTCATCGAGCACGCCGGCGCGAATATCGAGCGAGAACGGATCATTCTCAACCGCGATGGCGACCTTCACGCTTGAAGGGTCCTTACCGCTTTCCTTGGCTTTTTCTGCTGCTAGAGCAACCGCCGAGGCGAGATACTGTTCGGATGTCGAAAGAACCGCAAACAGGTATTTGTAGCCCTTATTGAACAGCGAGCGCGAGGCGCCTTCCGCTTCCACCATCGGAATTTTGTATTTTTCCGTCACAGGCGCGATGGCTTTGGTCAGGCCGGACGAATATGGCCCAAGCATATATTGGACTTTGTCCTGGTTGATCAGACGTTCCGCCAACGTGGCGCCGCGATCTCCCTTGGATTCATCATCATAGTAGATGACTTTGAAATTGTAGCATTTGTCGCCGATTTTGACGCCGCCATTATCTTTGATTTTCTGAATGGCGAATTCATAACCGTTTTTAGCGTGCACACCGTTGGTGGCGTATTTGCCGGTCAGCGAGATTGCTGAACCAAGTGTAATATCTTCACAATCCATCGCGGCTGCGAGCCCACTGGTCATCACCAGGGCGCCTGCAGCCAACGCAATACTCGAGAATTTGACGTTCATAGTTTTCCTCCCAAACGAAAACGCCGGGCCATCGTATCCGTAGAATTGCCACAAGTGCAACAATCACCGGCGCCGATTGTGTCGATCAAATCAGATTAACTCATCACTACGGTCGTCGGTTTCGCCAAAACGCTTTAAAACCGGCGATTTTGTGCCCGCATATACCTCTTCCAATCGCTTCGAAATTTTCTCATTTTCGCGCTCAAACAGGCTCTCACCGGCGGTATTGCTCTCAACAATGAACGGCCCGAAGTTTTCCACCTCCAAAACCCACATGGCCTGGGCGATGCCGAGCTCTTTCAACCAATGGACATCACGGACGTTTTTTACCCCGCGGCCAAGCAGAGCACCTGTGCCATAGCCAACCGTCGTCAGGTAAATGGCGCCATGCGGCAGGAAGGTCCGACGGTAGTCTTTCGAGGTCATCCCTCCCTTGCCCAAAACCAGTTTGGCGCCGGAAGCGGCAAACCACGGGTCGAGCCATTTTGAAAACCGGAATGACGCCGTTGCGGTGACAGCACTGACATTATAAGTGCCGTCATCATTGACCGATGCGGCGGGTGAACAGTGAAAATTAGTAGCGCTGAGCGCTGACAATCCGGCAGGCAATGCGCCACCGTCCTCAACGATTTTTTTATAGACGCCCTCCCGGCCGGTATAGACAACTCCATCCAGATAGACCACATCGCCCAGCTGCAAAGCGGCCAAGGCTTCCGCAGTCGGGCTAGTGCTTAAGCGGATTTTCTTGAGGTGACCGGCATCTGCCATTCGACCGTCTCCCGGCGCATGTAAGGGGTGAACCATTGTGGGTCGGTGCGGTACTCGACCCGCCCGTCACTGTGAATGCGGGCGCAGGCTCGCCGCGACGACAGGCAAAAGGCGTGAACACTCATCTGCATGCCGCCGGTATGGCAATAGCCGACCTCGATATGGCAATCGATGACCATTGATTTGCCGACAAAGCCCATGGCGCCCATGCCGATGGAATTACCGAGCGCAATGAGTTCTTCTTCAAGCTCGGCGATTTTCGGATCCGGATTGCGGTCGCCGACCACCCGTAGGCAGGCGGCGCGCTTGCCGTGCACCATGCAGGTATCTTTCGATCCGCCCAGGCCAATACCGATGATCGCCGGCTGACAGGCCAGACCGCGTTTGCCAAAGGCCACCAGTGAATCCAGATAAAACCGTTTGATCCCTTCAATTCCGTCTGACGGGAACAACATCCGGTAATCAGTGCCGAACAATCCGCCTTTGTGGACGCAGGTCAGATCGATCCAATCGCCGTCCGGCTCAAAAGCATACTCAATTTCCGGCGCGCCGATGCCGACATTGTTGTCGTGATCGGTGCGCCACAAGGGGTGCACCCGGTTGGGCCGCAGTGGGATATCGTGGGTGGCTTGTGCGGTTGCCCGGCGCAAGGTTGCCTCCAACGCCACCGGTCCGCCATCAATGCGGGTATCGTTGGCCAGTTTCACGAACCAGCGCGGACAACCGGTATCACCACACATGGCGCGGCGGTCTTCCTTGGCGGCTTCGTAGTTTTCCAGCATGGCTTGGAGCACGAACGAGGAAAGGTCGCCGTCTTCAACATCGGCGGCTTGCTTTAGGCCTTGCAGATAATCGTCCGGAATTTCGATTGCCGCTTTGTCCATGAGCACGGTGGCGGTCTGGTAGATGTGATCAAGGCTGATCATTGGGTGCTCCTCGTATTGATCATGGGTCGGTGACCGGCGCCATGTCCGCGACCAGGGATTGGCCCGGTTGGACATGGGTAAATTCAACCGCTTGCCGTTCCACCACCAGTTTATCGTCAATATCGCGGACCACAACGAACGTTGACGTATCCAGATCGCCCGGATCGGGAAAATCTTCGCGGTAATGGGCGCCACGGGAATTTTCCCGCGACAGGGCGGCGACGGCGATGGTTTCGGATATTTCCATCAGGCTGCGCAGATTCAGCCAGTCGTGCCAGGTTAAATTGAACGCGGCGCTGGTTTCCGGGATGCCGGTTGCTAATAGTTCCGCCGACAAATCACGCACCGTATCAATGCCACGCTGCAGGCTTGGCGCGGTCCGCATAACCCCCACGTCGTCCCACATGGCATCCATCAAACGTTCACGGATGGAATGTATGTCGCCGGACTTGCCGCCGAACGGATGGCGCGCCCGTTCCATTTCCGCTTCGATCATTTCTTCATCGGCATCACGGAGTGGCTCATCAGCACTAATATCGGCAGCCATGACATCACCGGCGACACCGCCGAAGACCGTCGAGTTAGCGACGCCGTTGCCGCCCAGGCGATTGGAACCGTGGGCACCGCCGGCATCCTCGCCGGCGACATAGAGGCCGGGTAATTCAGTGCGGGTGTCGGCGTCGACGATGACACCGCCCATGAAATAATGCGCCGTCGGCACCACCTCCACCAGGCCGCCGGCCAGATCAAAGCCGCAATCGGTGCAACGTTTGACCATGCCGGAAAACCGCCGGGCGACATCCTCAGCGCCCAGATGGCCCATGGAAATATGGACGCCGCCGTTTTCCGTCGTGTTGCCCTTGCGCATTTCCTCAAAAATTCCCCGGCTGACGATGTCACGGGTTGCCCGTTCGCCTTTCGGATCGTGGTCGAACATGAACCGCTGCCCGTCGCCAGCAAGCAGGTGACCACCGGCGCCGCGCAGGCCCTCTTCCAGGACGGTACCGGTCATCCGGGTATCGGGTCCGGCAAGCAAGCCGGTCGGATGAAACTGCACCATTTCCATGTCCCGTAGCGGCAAGCCAAGCCGGCGCGCCATGGCCAGGCCATCCATGCTCTTGTCGCCGGACGGTGTGTGATAGCGGTACATGGTCGGTCCGCCACCGGTGGCCATCAGCACCGCCCTGGCCCGCACCATCCGAAAACCGCCGGAACGCATGTCGATGAACAAAACTCCAGCCAGAGCGCTGTTGTCCCGGGTCGGGATCAGGGCGATAGCGCGGTGATCTTCGAGGCGCCGCAACGGTTGCGCCAGTGCTTGTTCCATAAGCCGGCTAATGATTTCGATACCGGTCAAATCGCCTTTATGAACCGTGCGATCGAATGTTTGGCCGGCGAAGGCCTTGTGATGTAGGGAGCCATCGGGATTGCGATCAAAAAAGCAGCCAATCTCATTTTCCAGTTCCCGGACCCGCTCCACCGCGGTCTGGCACAGCCGCCAGGCCATTTCCTGGTGCGGCAGCCATTTGCCGCCGATGATGGTGTCCATGAAATGCCGTTCAACGGAATCGCCCGGTGACAAAGCCACGTTGTAGCCACCTTGGACCATCCGCGTGCAGCCGCATTTTCCCATCAAGCCTTTAACAGCCAGCGTAATGTCCAGATCCGGATTGGCCTTTTGGGCATGCAGCGCGGCGAACAAGCCGGCACCACCGGCACCGATTATGAGGATATCCGTATCGTGACGTTCCACCATGCCTAGACCGCCCTCAATAAAAATATGCCGGCTAATAATACCGACAGCGCAGCAGCGCTCGCCGCAAAGGTTTTTTGACGGTCCGACCACGGCAGAAATTCAAGCGCCATCAACCGCAACCCACCGAACAGATGAACAGCAAGCAGAAATACCAAGCCGAATTCCGCGAACTTAACCAGCGGCCGATCGGCCCAGTGCAGCACCCCATCAAGGCTTGCCGGATCGCTGAGGGCCAATCCGAGGACATAAAAATGCGCCGGTAGGAACAATGCCAACGCCACGCCGGATATCCGATGCAGAGCAAAGGCAAGCCAAAGGCTTTGGCGGCGATGCGGCGCGATCATGCCAGAACCACCGCGGCGACCGCACGGCAACCCAGTCCGAAAAGAATGAGCCCGATCCCCCAGGCCATCCAGTCGAGGGTGCGGCCTTCGATCTTCAAATGCTCGCCGGCAACAACCCGCAGGCCGATCGCCGCGTGAACGCTGACGGCGGCGACAAAGACGCTGTAAAACATCGCCCAACTCACACTGCCGCGTGTTCGGCCAAGAATTTCCGACGCATCCAAGCCGCCCTGGATGGCATAAATCATCATCACCAGGTGGCCGATCACCAGCGGCGCCATGATTAGGGCGCTAATGCGTTGGGCCAGATAAAGGCGCGCACCCAGCATGGTCAGAGTTCCCCCCTTAGGGCGGCCATTGCCGTCGCACGTTTCAACCCGGCAATGGATGCGGTCGGATTGAGCTCATTGGGGCAATGCGCGGCGCAACCCTGTTGGCTATGGCAAGTGTGACAACCGCCGGCCCCCGACACGGCCTGAAGCCGTTCGATGCGTTTGCCGTCGCGCTCATCGCAGATCAAAGTCCAGGCTCGATTGAGAGCGGCCGGGCCCAGAAAACCAGCATTAGCTGTTACCGTATCGCAGGCGGCATAGCACACAGCGCAATTGATGCATTCAATAGCTGCATTGGCCGCCAGGCGTGCCGGAGAATTCGGCGATATCGGGGCGATGCCATCTTGGCGGTTCTTAGTAGGGGCGAAATGGCCTTCAGCATCCCGCCATTTTTGGAAAAATCCGTCCATATCACAGACGAGATCCTTGATCACCGGCAGATTACGCAACGGAGCGATCTTGAGTTGATTGTTGGCTGACACGGTTTGAACATGGCTGCGGCAGGTCCACCGGGGCCGGCCATTGACCATCATGGCGCACGACCCGCACATGCCGACCCGGCAGGCAAATCGGTAGGCAAGGTCCGGTTCCAGGTGCCGCTGTATCCACGTCACAACATCCAAGACAGTCTGCGAGCGCCGCGCCGGCACGGCATAACGGCTATAGGCGCCGCCGGTGTCATCGCCGCGCCAAATGAGGACATCCAGTTGCCCATCAGCATCGCTCATGCCGCGTCTCCATGGGGAATCCGGTATTGCCGATCCAAACCGCAAGGTGATCGTATGGAGTCCGACAATTCATGGCAAAGGATTTGCACGATGAAGCGAAAATAATTCGCTCAGCAAGTAATCAAGTGAACGGCGATGGGGTGATATTGAATCGAGGTCAATAAAGATAATTACGAAAATCATAAAGTAATGAATTATTAAAAATAAATAACGTTATCTACAGATATCAAATACGCGGATTTTCATACTGAATATTCAGTAATAGTAATTTAACCTCAATACGTATTTTCCGATTTGAATCTAAGTTGTTTTGACAAGTTTACCAAATCAAAAAAATTACCAGCGATAATCTTTATCCAAGATCACTAGCATTCGGGGTTGGGATCCGAACTATTTGATACTGGGATCTATAGGCGAGGATGAAAAGGGATTTTGGCAACGCCATTTTTCAATCGGCGCCAGCCATCAATGGCGGCGGCGGTAAGCGCAAACAACAAAGAACACGCGCTTTTGTGAAAGCAATATTTTGGCAGGGCTGAATTAGCGGGACAATGAAGACCCTCATTAACATATCCATTCAACGCAAGTTTTTGGCCATCATGCTGGTGGCCTTGATCGGCGTGAACGGACCGTTATTGGCGATTTTCTCCATCGTATCGAAAAACACCATTGAGCTGGAAGTCCGGGCCAAAAAGCGAGCAATTTTGGAGGCCAACAGCAAAGCCCTGAGCAAGCCGCTTTGGGACTATGATTTTGCTAACTTGGCAAAAGTCGCTGAAACAATCGCTTTGGACAGCGATATCGCTCTGGTCGAAATCTTCAATGACGACAATGCGCTCGTCGCTTCAGCTCCGCGCGGTGCTGATGTGTTGAAAGCTAAAAGGCAGGACAAAGCCGACGTTCAACACAAGGAAATTTTTCGCCAGGCCGACGGCAAGCCGGTACGGGTCGGTGCGTTGCGCATTGTTTATCAGGCTGACCGTATTGATGCGGCTGTCTGGAGCAGTGTCGGCAAATCGGCCATATTATTCGTCGCCTCGACCATTGCCGTCCTGCTTGCGGCGTTGTTCACCAACCGCATCATGATCGTGCGGCCGCTGTCGCAATTGACCATGGCCATCGAGGCCACCAAGCGACTTGGCAAGCGGCGGCGGGTCAAATGGAAAGCGCCGGATGAAATCGGTCAGGTGGTCTTCAACTTCAATGAAATGCAGGACCGATTGGAGTTGGAAGAAGAACAACTGCGCGATGCCCATAAGCGCTTATCGAATTTTTACAACAACACACCGGTGATGCTTTATTCGGTGAATTCAGACAATGTCATCGTCGGTGTTTCCGACTACTGGCTGCGCGCCACCGGATATAATTACGACGAGGTGATCGGGCGAGATTTCCAGGAGTTTGTATGCGAAAGCTCGCGTGCCGAATTCGCTGCCAAGCAGTGCCTGTGTGAATTGACAGCCGGAATGACGTCGGAGTTCTATTGTAAATTCGCCAAGAAAGACGGCTCAATCATCGATGTGATGATATCCGAAACCGCTGATTCAGATGGCGCCGATAAGACCACCCGTTCCCTGTCGGTGATGACCGATATTACCGCCTTGAAGAATGCCGAGACTGAAATCCGCCGCCGGGCCAATACCGATATCTTGACCGGATTGGCTAACCGGGCTGGATTTTCGATTGATTCAGAAGCAGCGATCCAGCGGGCGGAAGCTGCGCAGGACCGTCTGGCGGTGCTTTATTTTGATCTCGACCGGTTCAAATGGGTCAACGATAATCTTGGTCATCATGCCGGCGATGAAGTTCTGAAAACCGTCGCTGGAAGGATTTCATCTCTGCTCAGGCCAGGTGATCTGTTTGCCCGATTGGGCGGCGATGAATTCGCCATTTTGCTGGAAGGCGCCGGGGTTGAATACCGCGCCATTGAAATGGCCCGCAGAATCAGCAGCGTTCTGAATCAGCCTTTCGAGATCGAAAAGCGGACCCTCAATCTTACGATTTCCCTCGGTATTTCCTATTATCCGAACAACGCCACCACTGCCGATGGTCTGCTCAAGGCATCCGATGTGGCGATGTACAAACAAAAAAGCGAAGGCCGCAACGGCTACTGCCTGTTCGATGCCGATATGGGCCGCGAGGCCAGCCGCAATCTTGAAATCGAGGCGGCGATCCTGGACGGATTGCGGGAAGATTGGTTTGACCTGCATTTCCAGCCGATCATCGATTTTCAAAGCGGCAAATGTCTCGGGTTTGAGGGTTTGCTGCGGCTAAACCATCCCACTGAGGGCATGCTGGCGCCCGCCGAAGTCATCGCCGTGGCGGAACAAACCGGTTCGATCCACGATATTGGCGACCGGGTTCTGGATCTTGGTCTGGCCGGTTTGGAAACCCTCAGCCAGCACCCAGAATTTGCCAACGCCTATCTGTCGATCAATCTGTCGGGCGCCCAGTTCCTGCCGAGCCTGCCAACCAAATTGGCCTCACTGTTGATGGACCGGAATATTCGTCCTGATCGACTGATTTTAGAAATCACAGAATCGGTTTTGATGCAGCAAAACCCGGAACTGGAATCGATCTTCCAGAATATCCGGACGCTGGGCTCCAGGTTCGCATTAGATGATTTTGGAACCGGGTATTCATCATTGAGCTACCTCAGCCGGTTTCCCGTCGATATCATCAAAATCGACCGCTCCTTCGTCCAATCCATGGATGCGGTCCAGGATGGCGCCAGCGCCGAAAAGGCGCGCGCATTGGTACAAGGTGTTGTCTCACTGGCCCACCAGATGGATCTGTTCGTCGTCGCAGAGGGCATTGAATCCGAGGCCCAATTTGCTGGCTTGCAAACTTTGGGCATCGAAGCCGGCCAAGGGTTTTACTTTGGCAAGCCCGAGCCAATGGAACATTATTTGTCGCCCGAAACCACCGGTCCCTTGCCGTTGCGTCTGGTTAGCGGATAACGATAAATTCCAAGATTCAACCGACCGATTGCAGACCGGGTCCATTGGTCGCGGTTGGATTGAATACAAATTGGTAAAGATTGTCGAATAGAGTTCCGACCCGAAGCGTGCATATTGAAAATATTTCGGGTTTTAGGGATCGGGAACATGAGCAAGATATCACGACGGATTTTTGTCGGCGGCATGGCCGCCGCGACCACATCTCTCATTCATCCATTCGCCAATGCGTCTGAACTGATTTCCCAAATCAAATTTATGACGGAGGAATATCCGCCCTTCAACTATTCCGCAAACGGTGAACTGCGCGGCATTGCAGCTGACATCATGGTCGAGATATTAAAACGGACCGATACCGGGCTGGGTCGTGGTGATATCGAAATGTTGCCTTGGGCACGCGGCTATAATCTGACCTTGAAAAAGAAGAACCACGCGCTGTTTTCGACGACCTTGACTGATGAACGCCGGGACCTGTTCAAATGGGTCGGGCCATTCGCACCGACCGTGGTAGGTCTAACCGCGCGCAAAGATCGCAAACTGACCATCACCGATCCGTCGGACATGTCAAAATTGCGCATCGGCGTGGTCAAGGACGATGTCGGCCATCTCCTGCTGATCGCCGCCGGGGTACCTGCAAGCCAACTTGATGTCGTATTATCGAATGATCTTAATTACAAAAAACTGATTTCCGGACGCATCGATGCGATCTCCTATGGCGCCGCGGTGACCAAGTGGGGTTTAAAGTCGATGGGTGAAAACCTTGCAGATTATGAAATCGTCCATGAGCTCAAGCGCGGCAGTGTTTATCTGGCACTAAACCCGCAAATTCCAGATTCCGTAGTCGACAAACTTCAAGCAAGCTTCGACGGCATGGTCAAGGATGGAACCCACCAGACCATTCTGGCGCGCTATCTCGGCCAAGAATAAAGCCAGCGTCCTAGGTCACATCGTCGGACGGCCTCGAAGCTAGCTGCCGCAACGCGGCAACAGCACCGAAGTAGTTTTCATAAATGTCCGTGGCGCCAAGCGCAGCCATCTGCCCTTTCTCTGATTTTCACAGGCATTGCCGTAATTGCCGGCAGCGCTAGATACCGTTTGTCGGTGTCGGGCTGATTTCGCTCGGCTGCCCGCCTGGGAACACCGGCGCAAATAGAACGGTTGGCTTCAATATTCTCGTATTCGCCGTCGCCCGCCGTCGTTCGAAGGTCAATTGGGATCAATCCGCCGGCGTGCTTAACGCCTCCGGTTTCACGATGGCAAAATAATGCAGATGACGGAACAAGTGTCTAACCTTGATCAATTGAAACCGGGTCGCCACGATCGGTCATTGCGCGGATTTCTGGCCGAACCGTTGGTGCACTTTCTGGTGCTTGCCGGATTGTTGTTCGTTGCCCAGGCGATGTGGTCAACCGATACCCGGGAGGAAATAATTGTCGATTTGGCGACCCAGGAATTCCTCATCAAACAACAGCAGGATTTGCGGCTGAAGACACTAAGCCCGGCAGAAAAACGTCAGGCGATCGACGCCCACATTGAAGACGAATTGTTGGTGCGGGCGGCGCGCAGTCGCGGATTTAACAATTCAGCCCGCATTCGCCGGCTGTTGATCCAAAACATGCGATATTTCATCGCCAGCGATCCGGGAACTCCCAGCGAGGAAGTCCTGCGGGGCTATTTCAAGGCCCATCGTGCCCGATTTGATCGCCCGGCGGTAGTGACCTATGACCATGTCTTCCACAAAGGCCTCGGGTCAGTTCCGTCTGGCCTATTGGCAAAACTGAACGGCGGGGATGACCATACGAAACTTGGTGATTTCACCTCCTCTGCCCGTCCCAGTATTCCCCGCGCCGGTCAAAAAGCCATTGTCGGCTGGTTTGGAGCGAAAGAGGCCGCTCGGATCCTGAACATCAAAGATGAGAAATGGCACGGGCCGTTTAACTCGCGGCAAGGGGTGCACTACCTGCGGGTTGCAGAGCGATTTCCAGCCCGCCCTTCCGACTTTGCTACCGCTAAAAACTGGGTGGAGGGTGAATGGCGGTTGGCGCATCAGCGGCAAGCCATAAAAACCGAGCTTGCCAAGATACGCAAAAGCTACCGCATCGATATTGAGAAGCCGGCCGAGGACGGCAAATGACACTGGCGCGGGCCGCCTTGATTGTCGTTGCGCTGGTTGCCGGCCTGAGCAATGTGTCCGCCCATACGTTGGGAATCGATAAATCCGATCTGACTGAAAAACCTGACGGCACCTATCATCTTGTTTCCCGGGTCCCACAAAAAATCGCCCCGGCGATTACCACGCTGCAATTGCCCGACAGATGCCAGATCCAAGGCGATCCGCGTGGGTCCCGTGGTGGTTACCAGGTGCGTTTCATCTTCACATGCAGGACGTCGCTGACGGCGGATGATCAAATCATTTTGCCCTGGAAACGCGAAGGCGTATTGCTCACAGTGAATTGGATCGGGGCGGAACCGGTGACCCGGTTTACAGGCCGTGACGGCGCTGCCATCACCGTCAACCTTGGTGAATATCTGGCCGGCTCCGGGTCGCTTTGGCATGCCGCGAAACGCTACACAAGGCTCGGCGCGGAACACATCCTGGATGGCTTCGATCATTTGTTGTTTGTGTTGGCGCTGCTGATCATTGTCGCCGACCGCTGGCGGCTAATCAAAACCATTACCGCTTTTACTGTCGCCCATTCCATCACCCTGGCACTTGCCACGCTAGGGCTTGTGCGCCTGCCGGCGCCGCCGGTAGAGGCGGCGATCGCTTTATCCATCGTGTTTTTGTGCGTCGAAATTCTCAATAGGTACCGTGGCCGCACGTCACTCACGTTCGATTACCCGTGGATCGTAGCATTTGCCTTCGGCCTTCTGCATGGTCTCGGCTTTGCCGGCGCCTTATCGCAAATCGGCCTGCCGCCAGCGGAGATTCCCCAGGCGTTGTTATTCTTCAACATCGGTGTGGAAATCGGCCAAATCTTATTTGTCGCCGTCATACTGGCAGTGATGGGGCTTTGGCGGATGTCGAAATTCTCTTGGTCCGGCTGGGTGCGCATGGTGCCAGCCTATGCCGTGGGCACGATCGCCACATTTTGGTTTTTCGAAAGGGCGATACCGATATTCCTGCCCTGACGGCTGCAGTTTGATCGAATTGTGCGCTGGACGATCTCAACGTTCGGTTTTGATGGCCCATCCACATGCGCGGATAAGTAATTTGCGTCGGCATTTGAAATGACCGGTCACAATCTGGTACATGCGTCAGCAACCAATTGGGCAAATCAGAAAATTCAATGTCAGATCGATCTAACGAAGACAAAATGACCGACGTGGTGACGGGACTGGCGCGGACGCCGGTTTATCGGGTGTTGCTGCTGGCCAATTTGATCGGCCAGCCGTTCTTCGGTCGTTTCGGCAAACACTACGATATGACGTTGAACGAATGGCGGACAATGCTAGTCGTGTCGCAAAATCCCGGTATTTCCATTAGCGGTATCTGCCACAAGTCCGGGCTGCACATCATGAATGTCAGCCGTGGTGTCAAGGGCTTGGAACGGCGGGGCCGGGTGATGAAGAAAACCGACCCGGATGATCGCCGCCGCACGGTTTTGGAACTCACCGAGGAAGGCCAGGCGGTGTTCCTCGACATTGCGCCGGAAGGCCTCAAATGGGCCGATGAAGTCTTTGCGGCGCTGGATGAAAAAGAAACCATCCTTTTCAATTCCCTGCTCACCAAGTTGATCGATAAAATCCACGCCCGGGAAAAAGACGTTTCCTAATCGGTCGTGACATGCTGGAGCCTAGGGTTCCGGTATTGACTCAGCGTGATTAAAATTGCTAACATATGTTAGTAATATCCGAATACGCACCATAAGCGTTGGGAAAATCATGGGCGAGGAAGCCGCTGATATCGGCGATCTACTACCTCCCGGGCATGCGCCGGTGGGTGAGACCGTGGCGTTGCCTCCCATGCAGCGCATGGCGGCGGCACATTTGCTCAAAAGCCAGGAGATCACCGCGCCGGTCACTATTATGGGTGAGGCCGATGCGCAGGGTTTGGTTGATCTTCGCGAAGAATTGACACCCCAAGATTCTGTGACTGACGGCCAGCATATTTCGTTGACCCACCTGATTATCGCTCGGGTCGCTTCGGCGTTGCGGCGGCACCCAAAACTAAACGCCGCGCGCACCGGCAATAGCCTCCAAATCTATGGCCAGATCAACATCGCCATCGCTCTGGCGTTGCCGGACGGCAACTTAATTGTGCCGGTCATTAAGGATGCCGACACGCTGACGATTGGGCAAATCGCCGATGCCGTTGCCGATCTCCGCCAGCGAGGCGAAGCGGGGAAGCTCGGCCTGGACGATGTGCGCGGTGCCACCTTCACTGTCACCAATGCCGGCATGGTGCCGTGTACCCGCTGGACCACACCGATCATTCCAATCGGCCAGACCGCCATACTAGGCGTCGGTTCGGTGCGCCGTGTGCCTGTGGTCAAGGACGACGCGGTCGTGCCCGGCTGGGTGCTGCCGCTCAGCCTGACCTTCGATCACTGCGCCATCAACGGCTATCCCGCATCGGAATTTTTGGAAGACCTGGCGGCGTTCATCGCCAATCCGAAACGGCCAGCGGCGAGTAAGAATTCTCAGCAAGCGAAAAGCGATCAATCGACAAGAGGACAAGCATGACGACCGATATTGTAATTCCGGAAATCGGCGAGGGTGTAACCGAAGCCACCATTGTTGCCTGGCACAAGGCCATCGGTGAGCCAGTGGCGCAAGGCGAGTTGGTTGTCGAGCTTATGACCGACAAGGTCAACCTCGAAGTCGAAAGCGAGACCGCCGGCGTGCTTGCTGAAATTTTGCATCAGGCTGACGAGGAAGTGCGGGTTGGCACCGTCATCGGCCGGATGAACCCGGCGACCTGAGCGATAGGAAAGAAAACCAATGAACCACAACAACCAGGCACTTCTTGATCTTTATCGCCTGATGACGCTGACCCGAAAACTCGATGCGGTCATCGGCAAGCATGATGGCCACTGGCACGGCCTTGAAGGCGAAGAGGCGATTGTCGCCGGTGTTTATCACGGCCTGCGCGCCGGCGATGTTGTCGCCCCGCATTATCGTGGCAGCGTCGTTGCCGCCTACGCCAAGGGCGCGGACCTGCGCAAGCTGTTGGCCGGCATCCTCGGCAAAACAACAAGTTACAATCGCGGCCGCTACCGCAGTGACGTTTGTGGACCGCCGGAATTCAATCTTATTGGCCTATATTCCGGCGCCCTAGGGCCGCCGTTGGCCTATGCCACCGGTGCCGCACTTGCCGCAAAGTTGGACGGCGACGGCAATGTGGCGATCGGGGTATTTGGTGACGGCACATCAAGCCGTGGTGATTGCCACGAGGCGATGAACCTGGCGTCGACCCAGAAGCTGCCGATCGTATTTGTCTGTCAGAATAACCAAATCGCCATCTCGACCCAGTCGAGCTCCGGCGTCGGCGGTTCAATCGCCGCCCGAGGTGCCGGCTACGGCATGCCCGGTATCGAGGTCGACGGTAACAACGTGCTCGCCGTACACGATGCGGTGCAGGAAGCAATCGCCCGGGCCCGGCGCGGTGAGGGGCCAACTTTGATCGATGCGGTTTCCTATCGGGTGGCGGGGCATTTTTATTCAGATGCGGAAGATTACCGCGATGCCGATGAAGTCGCCGCCTGGCGCGCCCGTGATCCGATCGCCGCCTTCAAGAAGCATCTTTTGAGCGAGGGTGTCATTGATGAAGACGGCCTGGCGAAGATCGATGCGGCGGCAGCAGAGGAAGCTGAAACCGCCATGGAAAAGGCCAAGGCTGATCCTGATCCAGGACCTGAGCTACTTGGCGCTGACGTGGTATACGCGGAAGGGGCGAAAGCATGACCCGGCAAACATTTCAACAAGCCTGCGTATCCGCCATTGCCGAAGAGATGCGCCGCGATAAAGACGTCTTTGTCATGGGCGAGGACATCGGTGTATTCGGCGGCCCCTTACTTTCAAATGCCGGGCTATGGGATGAGTTCGGCGACCAAGGCCGTGTCATTGATACGCCGATTTCGGAAGGCTCCTTCGTTGGCGCCGGTGTCGGTGCGGCGATGCAGGGCAAGCGCCCGGTGGTCGACATCATGTTCTTGGAATTCCTCGGCCTGATCATTCATCAGTTCGGTCTGGATGGCGGTGCCATGCACTACTATTCCGATGGCAAAGCGCGGGTGCCGTTGGTAGTGCGGGCCAAGTTTGGCGTCGGACCATTTCACGGCCACGCCTACGATTTTCATTCCTGGCTGCAAAATATTCCGGGCGTCAAAGTTGTCGCGCCGTCCAATCCGTCCGATGCCAAGGGCCTGATGAAGGCGGCGATCCGCGATGATAATCCGGTGCTGTTCTTAGAACACATGGCGCTTTATCACGCCGGCAAGACGGAAGTCTCAGACGATGACGATTTTGTTCTGCCGCTTGGTCAGGCCGCCGTCGTCCGGCCCGGCGCTGACGTTACGATCGTTGCTTCGGCGTTGATGGTGAAGAGAGCGCTGGCCGCCGCGACGGAGTTGGAAAAGGAAGGCGTTGACGTTGAGGTCGTTGACCTGCGCACCATCGTGCCACTCGACAAAGCTACTGTCTTGGCCTCGGTACGCAAGACGGGCCGATTGGTGGTCGCCAGTGAGGCGATCAAGACCGGCGGATCGATGAATGAGGTGGTTGCTGTCGTCGCCGAGGAAGCCTTCGGCGCATTGAAAGCACCCATTATGAGAGTCGGCCCGCCATCCATGCCGGTGCCTTTCCATCGGGAACTGGAAAAAGCCTATTTGCCAGATGCCACCGTTATCGCCGATGCCCTTCGCGGCGCCATGGCCGGCTGAAATTGATTGAGGGCCGGTAAAGTGGTATTACTAACAAACGTTATCAAAAACCACCAACAGGGTTATAGCAATTTTTGGTGGGGAGATACGCTATGACAGAAGGCCGACCAATCTTTGAAGGCAAATGCGCCGTTGTCACCGGCGGCGCCAGTGGCATTGGCGCGGCATCAGCGAAAGCGCTGGCCGATCATGGTGCCGCCGTTGCGGTGTTTGACCTGGATGGCGAACAAGCCAAGGAAGTCGCCGATCAGCTTGATGGCGGCCGGGCCTACCAGGTTGATGTGTCGGATGTCGATGCCGTGACCGATGCCTTTGCGGCACAGGATGTGGATTTTGGCCGGCTCGATATATTGGTCAACTGTGCCGGTATCGGCACCACCAACACGATCATGAATATGCCGCTGGATGATTGGCGGCGGGTTATCGACATCAATCTGTCGGGACCATTTTATTGCCTGAAAGGCGCATTGCCGGCTCTACGCAAAAACGGCGGCAGTGTCATCAACATTGCGTCGATCGCCGGCAAACGCATTTCCTATCATGGCGGCGTCAACTACACCGCGTCGAAGTCAGGCCTGCTCGGCCTGACCCGGCATGCGGCGTTCGAGCTGGCGCAATTTGATATCCGTGTGAATGCCATCTGCCCCGGCCCGGTTCTGACACCGATGGTCGAGCAGGTAACGAGCGAAGCCGAACGTGCAAAAACCGCTGGATTGATGCCACTCGGCGATTGGGTCATGCCGCACGATGTCGCCGACATGGTCGTGTTTCTGGCTGGCCCCGGCGCCAGCATGTGCACCGGTTCAAGTTTCGATGTCGACGGCGGAATGCTGGTCAGCAATGGCACATCCTATGACGCCTATATGGCCCATCGGCAGGAAAGCGTCCGGCCCTCCGCCCAGGGAGATGAGCGTTGAGCGACCGTTTAAAAAATATGGTGGCTCTCGTTTTCGGTGCCGGTTCGTCTGGACCGGGCTGGGGAAATGGCAAGGCAACCGCGGTCGCCTTTGCGAGACAGGGCGCTAAGGTCGCGGCGGTCGATGTCAACGGTGATGCCGCCGAGGAGACGGCCCGATTGATCGAGAAGGAAGGCTTTGAGGCCCTGGCCATTTGTGCCGATGTGACCTCCACCGACCAGGTGAAAGCCGCGGTCGATCGCACGCATGAACACTTCAGCCGCATCGATATTCTACAAAATAATGTCGGCATCGGCACCTTTGGTGGGCCGGTGGAATTGCCGCTGGAGGAATGGTCGCGGGTGATGAACATCAACGTCACCGGCGCCTTTCTCACTTGCAAACACACATTGCCGATAATGATCGCACAGGGCACTGGCGTGGTTGTCAATATTTCGTCGATTGCTGGTGTCGGCATCGGCCACTATCCATTTGCCGCCTATTCCGCCTCCAAGGCAGCGCTCAACCATCTGACGCGCGCGGTCGCCATCGAATATGCCGACAAGGGAATACGCGCCAACGCCATCATGCCGGGCGCCATCGATACCCCCATGGTGCGTGGATCTGGCGATATGATGGACCATTACGGCAGCATCGAAGAATTAGAGAAAGCCCGCCACGCGATGTCACCCACCGGCCGCATGGGTGAGCCGTGGGACATCGCCGCAGCGGCGGTTTTTTTGGCTTCTAACGAAGCAAAGTACATCAACGGCGCGATATTGCCCGTTGACGGTGGTCTGAGCTGCCGCATCGGCTAGATGCGGCGCGATACCAAAATATAACAGGCCGAAATAGGGAGAAGGATAATGTTCCAAAGTAAATTCCGAGCCATTTTGGTAAGTGCTGCATTAGCGCTTCCATCAACATCAGTGCTGGCGGCGGCCGTCACACTGAAAATTGCCCATGTGGCGCCGCCGACCAGTTCTTTCCAGATCAATGCCGAACGTTTCGGCAAACATCTGCGTGATGTTTCCGGCGGCAAGATGGATGTGGAAATTGTTCCAGGCGGCGCCTTGGGCAACCTCGTCCAGTTGTGGGCACAACTGCGCGCCGGCAGCCTCGATATGCACATCATCGATATCGGCGCCATCCTGCCGATGAAAGAAGCACGGCATTTCTTCATTGCCACCATGCCCTACCTGTTCCGCGATCAGGCCCATCTGCATATGTTCTTGGATAGTGATATCTTCAACGGCATGATGGCAAAGGCGGAAAAAGCCACCACCATCAAGTATATCGGCCCGATGGGTGATCGGCCGCCACGGGCGCTGTCGACGCGCAACACCAAGGTCATGACGCCGGCCGACATGAAGGGCATGAAAATCCGCACGCCGCTTAATCCGGCGATCACCGAAGTGTTCAAAGCCTGGGGAACCAGCCCAACGCCGGTAAAAGGCTCCGAACTTTACCAGTCCCTGCAAAGCGGCTTGGTTGACGGCCAGGAAAATGGCATTGATGCGGTCGTTCAGGCGGGGCTGACGGAAGTGCAAAAATACTTCATCCGCACCCGCTACATTCATTCCGCCATCGGTCTATGGATGAGCGGTAACCGCTGGGGTTCACTGAGCGGCGAGCAACAAGGCTGGGTGATGGCAGCTGCCAAGGCGGCCAATGCCGAAGCCCGCGCGGCGTTCCCAGCTGAAGTCGACGCCATGTTTGCTCAGGCCAAGGCTAAAGGCATGACCATCATTGAGCCGGACATCGCCGCCTTCAAGGCCGCCGGACGGCCGATCGTCGAAGCCTGGGACGGCAAGCGCTGGCCGCCAGGGATGTACGACAAGATCCACAATATGAAATAATCGAGGATCGGATAATCTAGGATCAAGTTCGGTCGCGGACGGGCAATATCGCTCGGCTCGCGGCCGACTGTGGCATGGGCGGGCAGATAACATTATGGAAGCACGGTTGCGCCAATTCCTGGCGTGGGTTCTCAGTCGCGCCATCGGGGGCATTGTCCTCGGTCTGGTTGGGTTGGCTTTCGTTCAAGTCGTCCTGCGCTACGTATTTAGCTCCGCCATATTGTGGGTTGAAGAAGTCTCCGTCATGGCCCTCATTTGGATGGTCTGGTTGGGCATCGTCTATCTTTGGCTGACCCGAGCTCACATTGCTGTCGACCTGATCGGTGGCGCGTTATCCGCACCCGCTCAGCGCCGATTGGCCTTTGCGATCGATGTTCTAGCCCTAATCGGCGGCGTCACACTGACGTGGATATCGCTTGAAACGCTGAACATTTATTCCGGCATGGAGCTGGGCAGCCTGGAAATGGATGCCTCGACAAAATACATCCCAGTAACGGTCGGTGGTGCCGGCCTGGCGCTGGCGGCGCTGCTTGATTTGTGGAAGGCGATGACCAGTCCGGAGCCGTCCAAGTGATCGGCGAACTGATTGTTCTTTTCGGCGTCATGCTCACCGGTCTATTTATCGGTGTGCCGGTGTTTTTATCCATGGCCGCCGCCGGTGCCGCCTACACGATCGTCTTCTGGCCAAAGGTGCCGACCGCGATCGTCGCGCAAGGCTTCGTCCAGGGCCTGGACAGCTATAATTTCACCGCCATTGTGTTCTTTTTCCTGGTCGGCGAGGTCATGAACCAGGGCGGCATCAGCCAGCGATTGCTGCGTTTTGCCCGGGCATTGGTCGGCCATGTGCGTGGCGGTTTGAGTCACGTCAATATATTGGCCAGCATGGTTTTTGCCGGTGTTTCCGGCTCCGCCGCCGCCGATGCAGCCGCCATCGGCTCGGTGATGATCCCGGCCATGAAGAAAGAAGGCTATCCACCGGGCTACGCCGCCGCCGTCACCGCTGCATCGGCGACCATCGGTCCGATTATTCCACCATCAATCCCACTGGTCGTCTTCGGCCTGTTTGCCCTGACCTCCATCGGCAAACTGTTTTTAGGCGGCGTAATTCCCGGCGTATTGATGGGTGTATTCCTGCTCGTTGCCTCCTACATCATCAGCCGCCGGCGCAATTACCCGGCAAGCGATTGGGCCGGGTGGAGTGAGATCTTTTCAGCGGCGGGATCATCATTATTAGCCCTGGTGATGCCGGTGCTTGTCGTTTTTGGCCTGGTCAGCGGCGTCGCCACGGTGACCGAAATCGGCGCCATCGCCGCCGTCTATGCCATCATCGTTTCCATGCTGGTCTATCGTGAACTCAGTCTGTCCGGCCTATGGGGTGCGATCATCAAGGCCGGTGCCGATGCCACCAAGGTGTTGGCGATCATCTCGATTGCCGGGCTGTTCATCTGGATTGTCGCCAATATGGGCCTGGCCCGCGCCATCGCCACCTGGATCGGCGGACAAACCGGCGATCCGCTATTGGTGTTGGCGATTTTTGCCGCGGTGTTGTTGATCGCCGGTACAATCTTAGAGCCTGTCACCATCCTGGTGGTGATCGTGCCGTTGATGATCCCGACGGCCAATTCAGTCGGTATTGATCTCACCCAGTTCGGTGTCGTTGCCGTGCTCGCCACTCTCATCGGACTAGTCACACCGCCTGTCGGGTTTTTGATCTACCTAACCGGCGCTCAGGCCGAGGCGTCGGTGATATCGGTGATACGGGAACTCGTGCCCTTCATTTTCGCGCTGTTGCTGCTGCTTGCCGCCATCATCATTTTCCCGCCGCTTACCACATACCTGCCAAATCTACTGCTTGGCTAGCGGCCAGGTTCTGACGCTTCAATCCGCGTCGGCGACACCTTTGGCGCGCTGGCGGGCCCGGCGGGCCCGATAGGATGGCAGAACGATCAGAATGACGGCGATAGCTAGCAATCCCATGGTCATCGGCCGCTCGACAATAAATCCAATGCCGTCATAAAGCTGCATGGAGCGGGAGAAGTTATCCTCCAACATTTGCCCGAGAATGAAACCGATCAGCAGCGGCGCCAGGGGGTAATCGGCGAACCGGAAAATGGTGGCGACAACACCGAAGCCGACCAGCAGCAACAGCTCGGTGGCGTTGTTCTGGCCGATATAGGCGCCCATCAGCGTGAAGAATAAAATGAACGGGATGAGGAAGGTGCGGGGCACCGCCAGCACCTTGGCGATATAGGGAATAAGCGGCAGATTGAGGATCAGCAGGACCAGGTTGCCCAGATACATGGAAACGATTACAGCCCAAAAGATCTCCGGTTGATCGATCATCAGCCGTGGGCCCGGCGAAACATTCAGCGCGATCAATGCACCCAACAATATCGCTGTTGTTCCGGAGCCGGGAATGCCCAAGGTCAACAACGGCACAAATGAACCGGTGCAGGCAGCATTATTCGCCGCCTCCGGTGCGGCCAGGCCTTTGACGGAGCCTTTGCCGAATTCGTCTTGTTCCTCCTTCGGTGCGATGTTGCGTTCCACCGCATAGCCGAGAAATGACGCAATCGTCGCGCCGGCGCCCGGCAATACACCGATCAAAAATCCCTGGATCGACTGCCGGCCGATAACCGGTGCGATTTTCCGGGCTTCTTCCCGGGTAATGCGCAGGTCCTTGATCTCACCGCCACTGTCGCCGGTTTTTGACCGGCCCGGGTCAAGCACCAGATATATTGCTTCCGGTAATGCAAACATCGCCATGGCCAGCATGATGAACCCAAATCCAGACTGCAGGTCCATGATACCCATGGTGAAGCGCGGCAGATTGAGTAGGGCGCCTTCGCCGACGGTGGCCATCATCAGGCCCAAAACGGTCATCATCAGCGCCTTGGCCACCTGGCCGGTCCCGGCAAAGGCGGCGATGGCTGAAAGCCCCACCGCCATCAGCGCGAAATACTCCGCTGAATGAAAAAGCAATGCCACGGAGGCCAGCGCCGGCGCGAATATCATCAGCAAAACCGCGCCGATCGTACCGCCGGCGAATGAGGCAATCGCCGCCACGGTCAATGCCTTGCCGGCCTTGCCTTGCCGGGCCAACGGGTAGCCATCGAAACTGGTGGCAACGGTTGAGGCAACACCGGGGGCATTAATCAGGATCGAAGATGTAGAACCGCCGAAGACGGCGCCGTAATAAACCCCGGCAAGCAGGATCAACGCCGCTGGTGGATCACCGATCGAAATGGCGATCGGGATCATGATGGCGATGATCGACATCGGTCCGAGGCCCGGTAACATGCCAATGAAAGTGCCGATGAGGCAGCCGCCAATGACCATCAAAATGTTGGTGATGGAAAATGCCGTGGATAGACCGATCAGCAGCCCCTCAAGCATGGCGGTGATCCTTTAGAAAAACCATGGTAGCGGCCGCAGAAATATGCCCAGGACTTCTTGGACCAGATACCAAATGCCGCCGGTGGCGATAAAGGCGATGGGGATCAGGATATGGAAGCGCCGCTCACCCAGTGTGACAGCACCAATGGTGAGGAAGAGGGCGGTTGAAAGCAGGAACCCGAACGGCCGAAGCATCAAGGCATAGGCCACCATGAGAGCCAAAAGCAGCACAGCCTGGCCAAGTTTATACTCCGTCAGCCTGCGATAGTTGATCTCCATCGGTTTGGGATCATCGGCGCCTTTTTCAAGACCGAGAATAATCACCAGCGACAGGACGATCCCCATCACCGCCAGTACTTTTGGGAAAGTGCTTGGCCAAACAGGATTGCGCCGCATGAATGGCGGCAGGCCGACATCCATGACGAAAAACGCCGTATAGCCGTAAACCAGACATACCAACAGGAAGGCCAGTGCAATCCACCGGTCAAGCGCCATATCTGCTCCTATGGAAAACAGCCTGCCCGCACATGTGGCGGGCAGGCCAACCGTCTCATTTTAAAGGAAACCGAGCTGCTTCATCAGGTCGCCGATGACCTTTTCCTGGTCTTCCAGAAAGGCTTTAAATTTGTCACCCGGATTGTGGATGTTGACCCAACCGTTACGGGCGCGAACAACTTCCCACTCGGGCGTGTCGTACATTTTAGCGATTGCCGACTGATAGGCCGCAAGCTTGTCGGCCGGCAGGTTCGGCGCCGCGAAAAATCCACGCCAATTAACAAAGGTCGCGTTGATCCCTTGTTCCTTCATGGTCGCCGCATCTTTAAATGCCGCTACCCGTTCGTCAGAGGTGACGCCGATGATCTTGACTTCGCCGGCTTTCGCCAGCTCTACGGCTTCGGAAAATCCAGTCGACAGAGCGGCAATTTCCCCTGACAACAGCGCGGCCATAGCCTTGCCACCGGCATCGTAGGCGATGTATTTAACTGCGGTCGGATCTTCACCGGCCGCCTGCATCACCATGGCGGCAACCAGATGGTCCATGCCGCCTGGAACCGAACCACCACCAATTGCTGTGCCCGATGGATTGGCTTTATAGGCGGCAAGTAGATCCGCCATGGAGTTGATTGGCGAATCCTTGCCGACAACCATCGTTGCATAATCGCCGATGGTTCCGGCCACCAGAGTCAGATCACGGAAATTATGCGGGAATACGCCTGTCAGCGAACGAATGACGATGGGTGTCGAATTGACCATCAACGTGCCGTGCTCGCTGGCGGCATTTTCAATCAGATAGCCGATCGCCTTGCCGCCGCCGCCGCCGGACATGTTTTCATAAGTCGCAGCACCAATCAGGCCAGCTCTACCCAAGGCTTCGCCGGTTCCGCGTGCCGTTCCGTCCCAGCCGCCGCCGGCACCGCCGGGAATAAGAAAGTGAATGCTTTTCACGACCGGTTCAGCATAAGAAATTGCCGTCATACCAAGTGAAAAACCAGCGGCAGTCACCGCCATCAATAATTGTTTTGCAAAATATTGTTTTGTCATTGTTACCTCCCATTTGACCGGTCGAGCTGGTCCGCTTGTTAAGCCGCACCCGATGGTCATGTCGAAAGGGTAGTCCATCGCCACTCGTTGGTCCATTGGGGATCGTCCTCACGCAACGATAGATGATAGCGAAACGATTTACGAAATTCCGATGAAATGCCTATAGTCACGAAAGCAGGTGTTTTTCGAGAACCGGCCAGGCTTCAGGCATGACAGAAACCCTTCCAATGCAGACCAAGGACCTATCCGGCGGCTTCGGATCCGGCGCCTTTGGCGATGTGCTTGACGAGCTATTTGCGATCAATGAACTGGTTGGCGAAGAGGGTTTTTTCGAAGCGGTTGCGGTCTTCCTGAAGCGCTGGATACCCTATGATTCGATCTCTATTTTCGAATTTTCACCACACATGCAGCCCCGGACGTTGTTCACTGTTGGCGAGCAATACGATGTCGGGATGGTTGAATATCTAAGTGGGATTTATCTCATCGACCCGCTGTACGAACTTTATGTCCGCGATGGCAAATTCGGTGTTTTCCTGTTCAACCTTCAAGGCGATGAAGATCACGATGTTCCCGAGACTTTCATTCGCTATTGGCGCAAGGTTATCGGGCGCAATGAGATCGGCACCTTGATGCAGTTATCAGAAGAAAGCTGCGCCCATATGTCGATGTTTGTCTCTTTGCAGGAAGGCCAGGAAACGCAACTGGCCGTCCAGTTTATCGAGGCATTGCACGAACCGATGACCCAGATGGTTGCCCGACATTTGGCGCCAACGACGCAGACAACGGCTCAATCCGATGAATCTCGCCGCCACGTCCATGAAACCGTATCCCAGATCATGGCCGATTTCGGCGGCGATGTATTGACGGCACGGGAAAAGGAAATCGTCCATCTGCTGCTTAGAGGGCATTCCGCCAAGTCGATCGCGCGGCTACTGGAAATCTCGCCCGGCACGGCTGCCATCCACAGATCAAACGTCTACAAAAAACTCGGCGCCTCCGGTCAGGGAGAATTGTTTGCACAATTTGTAACCAGGCTGATTAGCAACTAGGCGGCGATGTTTCGGGCCGCCCCAGGCCTATGTCAAAGTCAATATTGCGGGCGCCACTTCAATGCCTGATAGTCTGAGCATCACCAATCGACACGGGTTTTTTGCTCGGGCATCAGGGGAGATCTCATGAAAAACAAGTTGATTACATCGATTGTCGTCGCAGGGAGTCTAACATTTGCCACGACCGCCATGGCGGAAGACATCGTCAATGTCTACAACTGGTCGGACTATATTGACGAAGAAGCCATTCCGGCATTTGAAAAAGCCACCGGCATTCGCGTCCGCTATGACCTTTTTGACGGTATGCCGACGCTGGAGACCAAACTACTCACCGGCAATTCAGGTTATGACGTCACGGTCCCTACCTCATCGACGGTCGAACGCATGGCCGCCGCCGGCGCTTTAATGCCGTTGGATAAATCCAAACTGCCGAACCTCAAGCATCTCGATCCGGCCATGATGGCCGAACTTGCCGGGTTTGATCCGGGCAACAAATATGCCGTGCCCTATTTATGGGGCACTGTCGGCCTGGGCTACAACGTGAGTATGATCAAGAAACGTCTGCCGAATGCTGCCGTTGACAGCTTGGACTTGATCTTCAAACCGGAAAACGCCGCCAAACTTGCCGATTGCGGCATTGGCATGATTGATGATCCCGGCGAAATAACCGTCATCGTTTTGAACTATCTCGGGCTTGATCCATATTCGGGAAAGAAGGCCGATTTGAAGGCCGCTGAAGACTTACTCATGTCTATTCGCCCGCACATACGCTACGTCAAGGGCACCGGTTATCTGGATGATCTGGCCAATGGTGAGATCTGTGTCATGCTCGGCTATTCGGTCGATATGTTCCAGGTGCAGTCGACCATTGAGAAGAACAAGAGCGATACAAAGGTCGCTTTTTCCATTCCCAGCGAGGGAACGGTGCTTTATTTCGATACCCTGGCCATTCCGGCGGGCGCACCGAACGCTGACAATGCCCACAAGTTCATCAATCACATGATGGATCCGAATGTTGCTGCCAAATTATCCAACTTCCTTTGGACGGCAAATGCCAATAGTGGCTCTAACGAATTTCTCGATCCGGAGCTCAAAGCCGACACAGCGGTCTATCCGTCAGCCGCGACCGTTGCCAAACTGAAGGCCAATATTACCGTGCCGCAAAAAATAGTGCGCGCCCGGACACGCCTGTTGACCAAGTTCAAGACCGGCAACTGATCCCAATCCTTGAAGCGCCGTCGCCAGCACTTGCGACGGCGTTTTTTTGGAGACAGAAAATGAATGATGTCGACGCCGCGCCACCATTGTTGGAGGTCAAGAAACTTGTCAAAAAATTTGGCGATATCGCGGCCGTTGACGGTGTCGATCTAACAGTCAATGAGGGCGAGATTTTCTCCCTGCTGGGCGGTTCCGGATCGGGTAAATCGACCCTCTTGCGTATGTTGGCCGGATTTGAAACACCCACTGAAGGCGAGATATTGTTGGACGGAAAGGATCTGATATCGATCCCTCCGCACAAGCGCCCGGTGAATATGATGTTCCAGTCCTATGCGTTGTTCCCGCATATGAATGTGGAAAAAAACGTCGCCTACGGTCTGGTCGAAGACCGCGTAAGCCGCGCCGAGATCAAGCATCGTGTTAGCGAAATCCTGGCGCTGGTCAAACTTGAAGACTTCGCCAAACGCAAACCCGATCAGCTCTCCGGCGGCCAACGACAACGCGTCGCCTTGGCCCGGTCCCTGGTCAAGATGCCGAGGTTGTTGCTGCTCGACGAACCCCTCGGCGCTCTGGACAAGAAGCTGCGCGAAGAAACGCAGTTTGAACTGATGCGCATCCAGGAAGGGATCGGCATCACCTTCATCGTGGTGACCCACGATCAAGAAGAAGCCATGACCTTGTCTGACCGGATCGCGGTGATGGATGAAGGCAGCTTTCGCCAAATCGGCACACCGGAAGGTGTCTATGAAAATCCGGCGTCGAGATTCACCGCTAACTTCCTTGGTTCATGCAACATGATTGATGCGGTCATTCGTGAGGATGCGCCCGATCATGTCGTGTTCGACCTTCCCGATTTTGCAACAACCACCCGGATCAATCACGGCATTGCCGGCCAGCAGGGTGAAAAGGTCACTTTGATCTTGCGCCCGGAACAAATCCGCATGCGCCGGCGCGATCTTGAAGCCGGCACATCGGGAACTGTGCTCTCGGGCAAAATATCTGAAATCGGCTATCTCGGTCACATGTCGATATTGAAGGTCGAAATGAGCGATGGATCCGAGTTCCTGGCACATGAGGTCAGAACAACCCGACGGCAGGGAACGCCGCTGAGTGTCGGCGATATGCTGAACTTAACTTGGGACGGTGAATCTATCGCCGTCGTGCCCAGATGATCGGCGGCGGTTCTAAGATTGGCCGCCGCACCGTTATCGGCATCCCGATGGCGTGGCTCGGTATCTTCTTTCTATTGCCCTTTGCCTTTGTCCTGAAAATCAGTTTTGCAGAATCAATCCTCTCCAGGCCGCCCTATTCGTCGTTGTTTTCCTACGACGGTGAGGAGGGGGTGCTACATGCCACGTTGAACCTGGGCAATTACTATTATCTCATTGATGATTCACTTTACGTGAACGCCTATCTTAACTCGATCATGATTGCCGGGGTCTCGACCATCCTGTGCCTGCTGATCGGATACCCAATGTCGCTGGCCATCGCCCGCGCCGCGCCAAAATGGCGACCTTTTCTGCTGATGCTGGTTGTTATCCCATTTTGGACAAGCCTGCTGATCCGAGTCTATGCGTGGATGGGGCTGCTTCAAAAAAACGGTCTCATCAACGCCGCATTGGTTTGGCTGGGCCTGATCGACAATCCGCAAACCATGTTGCAGACCGATTTCGCGGTCTATCTCGGCATGGTCTACACGTACTTGCCGTTTATGATTTTGCCGTTGTTTGCCGCCCTTGAGCGACAAGATGAGAGCCTCCGCGAAGCAGCGACGGATCTGGGCTCCTCACCGCTGGCGGTATTTCGAAAAATCACCTGGCCGTTGTCCCTGCCCGGCGTGATTGCCGGCTGTATGTTGGTGTTTATTCCCACTGTCGGCGAATTTGTTATCCCAACGCTTTTAGGCGGCACCGATAGCTTGATGATCGGCCGGGTGCTATGGGATGAATTTTTCCAAAACCGCGATTGGCCGGTAGCAAGCGCGGTCGCCATCGTCATGCTTTTGGTGTTGGTGATCCCAATCATGATTTTCCAAAATGCGCAAACCAGAACCGAGGAGGTATGAGATGAAGCCGACCTCGTTTCTGCGCGCCTCGCTGATCGGCGGTATATTATTTCTTTATCTTCCGATCGTTGTGCTGATTGGCTACTCCTTCAACGCCAGCGATAAGGTGAATATCTGGGGCGGATTTTCCACCAAATGGTATGGATCATTGTTGCAGGACGAGCAATTGATGGAAGCGGCACTGAATTCGCTCATCGTTGCCGTCGTTTCAGCCACCATTGCCACCATCATCGGATCGCTTGCCGCGATTACGCTCGTCCGTTTCGGCCGGTTTAAGGGGCGGACATTATTATCCGGCATGATTTCAGCACCGCTGGTCATGCCGGAAGTGATCACTGGTATTTCGCTTCTATTATTGTTCGTTGCCATGGATCAGATCATCGGCTGGCCGGCGCGGCGCGGCATGTCGACGATCGTGATCGCCCACATCACGTTTGCCAGCGCTTTCGTGGCCGTCATCGTTCAATCAAGACTGGTTTCTCTGGACGAGAGCCTGGAGGAAGCCGCCGCCGATCTCGGGTCGACACCTTTTCGGGTATTCCAAAAGGTCGTATTGCCGTTGATTACTCCGGCGCTGGCGGCCGGCTGGCTGCTGGCCTTCACCTTGTCGCTTGACGATCTGGTAATCGCCAGCTTCACCACTGGGCCAGGCGCGACGACCTTGCCGATATTGATATTCTCAAAGGTCCGACTGGGCGTATCCCCGGATGTGAACGCCCTGGCCACCATCATCGTACTGGCCGTGGGTTTTGCAGTTGCGATTGCCGGTGCGGTCATGTTCAGAACCCAAAAACGCAATTAGTGCCAGATGAAGTCTATTAAGGTCGACATATTCCAAAGATGGTCAGGGCCAGGCACAATAAAGGCCTAAATCGTTCCCCCCGTCCGATCTAACGACAGGGTCCTATACGAAACGATCGGAACACATCATGGATCAGAGCCTGGTCAACGACCATACGCAGGAAATCTGGGAAAACGACCGCAAGCATTTTGTCCATCCCTGGACCCATTTCGACAGCTTCATTAAGGAAGGGTCGCTGATCCTCAATGAAGCCAGCGGCGTCCACACCTACGACATTGATGGCAACAAATATCTCGACGGCGTCGGTGGCTTGTGGTGCGTCAACATCGGCTATGGACGTGAAGAAATGGTCGAGGCGGTGGCCGAGCAAACCCGCAAGATGGCCTATGCCAATCCGTTTGTTGATGTGACCAACGCCCCGGCGGCGCAGCTGGCTGCCAAACTTGCCGAGCTGGCGCCCGGCGACTTAAACCGCGTGATGTTCTCCTGCGGCGGTTCAACGGCCAATGATTCAGCCGTACGCATGATCCATTATTATTGGGGCTGCCAGGGCCAGAAGAGCCGCAAGAAAATCATCACCCGGCGCGGCTCCTATCATGGCTCGACCTATATCGCCCAGTCGATGACCGGCAAACCGGCGGACCGTATGCCGGAATTCCAATATGACACCGATATGGTGGTCTATGTCAGCGAGCCGAATATGTACCGCCCGCCGGCCGGCGTGGCGGAAGCGGATTTTGAACAATGGCTAATTGATGAATTCCGTAACACCGTCGAAGAAGTCGGCCCGGAAAACATCGCAGCTCATTTCGCCGAGCCTATTCTGGGCGCCGGCGGTGTTGTTGTGCCGCCCCTGCGTTACATTCAGGAAACCCGCGAAATCTGCCGCGAACACGGCATCATTTATGTCGCCGACGAAGTCGTGACCGCCTTTGGTCGTGTCGGCGCCTGGTTTGCCTCCAAGGATGTCATGGGCATTCAGCCCGACGTGATCGTCACCGCCAAAGGCCTGACGTCCGGCTATCAGCCGCTGGGCGCGACGATATTCTCTGACGGCATCTACGACGTCATCGCCGAGGCTGATAAGGACCGCTGGTTTACTAACGGCTTTACCTATTCCGGTCATCCGGTGTGCTGCGCCGCCGGGCTCAAAAACATCGAGATCATGGAACGGGAAAACCTGCCGACCTATGTCAAAGACGATATCGGCCCCTATTTCATGCAGCAGCTCAATACCCTGCGCGATCTGCCGACGGTAGGTGACATTCGCGGCATGCACATGATGGCCTGCGTCGTCAACGTCGCCGACAAGGACACTCGCGAGGAGTTCCCCCACGAGGTCAATATCGGCAAGCGCATTGCCGTTGCAGCCGAGACCAAAGGCTTGCTGATCCGTCCCTTGGGCAATCTCAACGTCCTGTCGCCGCCGCTGACCATGACCCATGCCGATGTCGACGAGCTGGTCAGCAAATTGCGGGCCGCCATGGAAGTAGTCATTGGAGATCTACGCAAGGAAGGCGTCATGAGCTGAGCCTTCTGTCCTCCCTGCTATCAACTGGGGCGGCTTTGCCGCCCCTTTTCTTATCCGATGGCCTCTCGGATCAATGGCGCCCGTGCCTCGATCACATCTATAAACGCCGCCCGGAACGCATCCATTTCCGCTTGGGTGGTGGCGATCGATAGATTGATCATGCCGCGCCGGGCATAAAAGTGCCCGCGCTCAATCATGTCTAAATGCAGGAGCTCATAAAGCTCCTTTGGGCTGGCGCCCGGATCCATCGGTGCGGTTGGCGGCGCATCGGCGAAATGGAACACCATCATGGAGCCCAGGCCGGTAATCTGCATCGGCACGTCAATCTTGGCGAGATCGGCTTGCATTGCCGCCCGGAATGCATTGCCGGTTTCGAACAATCCATCCGCCACGTCCGGCGTGTAGACCTCCGACAATCCGGCATACCCAGCGCTCATCGTCAGGATATTGTTGTTGAAGGTGCCGGCGTGGCCCCAGGCATTCGGTTTGGTCGGATCGAACCGGTCAATAATATCAGCTCGGCCGCCAAAGGCGCCAAACGTCAGACCACCGCCGAGATACTTACCGAAACTGACCAAGTCCGGGGTGATTTGATAATAGCCCTGCATGCCGCCAGCGGTGTGGCGGGAGGTCATCACTTCATCGAAAATCAACAGTGCGCCGACTTCCTGGCTGGTATCCCGCAGCGCCTTGTGGAATTCCGCGTCGCCGGGAATGCCACCGCCGGCGCCAATCATCGGCTCGACCAGGACAGCGGCCAGGCGGTCGCCTAGGCGACGAATGGTATCGCGCGCATCGTCCGGCTGATTGAAGGTGATCTTGTGAATGGGAAATGGCACGTTCAGTGGCGATTTACCCTCAAAAGTCAGCACGCCGCCATGATAGGCGCGGTCAACCACGATGATATCCGACCGGCCCGTAAAGGCCCGCGCGGCGGAAATTGCTAGGATGTTGGATTCGGTGCCCGAATTGGTGAACCGCAAACGCTCCACCGCATGAAACCGCTCGCAGATCAGCCGCGCCAGCTTGGCTTCAACGATATTCGGACCACCCAGCACCACACCGTTTTTCAGTGCTTTCGCGACGGCCGCCTCAATGATCGGATTATTATGGCCATAAAGCCCGGCGGTGTATTCACCTAAAAAATCGCCGTAATCATTGCCATCGGCATCCCAAATACGGGCGCCTTCGCCTTTGACGACCGTGAAAGGGAACGGTCCATAATGCAGCACGCTACGGGTGTTACCGCCCGGCATGACCGATTGCGCCGCCTGAAAATATTTCAGACTTTCCGGGTGTCCTGTTTCATAAGCAGCCCGCGCCTCGATAACGGCGGTCTCGAGATTTAAGTTGCGATGCAGCGATGCCATCGACCCGTCTCCTATCTGATCGAAAGTAAAAGACCGCACCCGATGGGTGCGGTCAATAGCGTGGAAACCGAACGCCGCTTTCTCTAGGTTCGAGATAGGCTGTCAGCGATCAGGCAGGTGATTTCAAACATCAAATTCGCAGCGGTCACCGACGTAATCCCGGTCGGGTCATAACACGGGGCTACTTCGCATATATCGCCGCCGATAATGTCGACACCCATCAACGAACGCAGGATCACCTGGCAGTCGCGCGGCGTCAGTCCGCCGATTTCAGGCACCGCCGTGCCCGGGCAGAACGCCGGGTCAAGTCCATCGATGTCGATCGTGACATAGGTCGGCCCGGTACCCAACGTGGCAGTGATTTTCTCAATCGCCGCCTTGCGCCCCATTTCCTCATAATCGTCATAAGGGATCATGGTGAAGCCCTGGTCGTAGCCGTATTGGATATCGTCCGGCGCAAAGCGCGAGCCGCGCAACCCGAGCTGCACGGTGCGTTTGGGGTCGATCAGTCCTTCCTCAGTGGCGCGGCGGATGAAGGTTGCGTGATTGACCTTGGTGCCGCACATTTCATCCATCACATCGGCATGACTATCCACCTGCAGCAATCCAACCGGGCCGTCCTTGGCCAGCGCCCGCAGGATTGGCGTCGGGATCGTATGGTCGCCGCCAATCGACACCGGACGGATATTGAGTGCCTTCAGATTGGCGTAGAAATCAGTGATGTTTTGGATCGATTCCTCAAAGTTCAGCGGATTGATCGGCGCGTCCCCGATATCAGCGATATTGCACGCCTTATAGGGTTCCACACCGGTCGTTGGATGGGCCATGCGGATCAATCGACTGGCATGACGTACTGCTCCCGGTGCCTCGCGCGGGCCGGAACGGTAGTTCAATCCGATGTCGAACGGCACGCCGACCAGGCCGATATCGATTTCCTCGCATGGATCGACCCGGCGAGTTCGCATGAACGTCGCCACGTCTGAAAAACGTGGCACCTTCGCCGCGTCAACGGGTTGGTATTTTGGATCAGCCATGGGGGTATCTCCTGTCTAGATCGGTGCGCCGACGGTCAGGTGTGTACCGCCGTCAATGACCAAAAGTTGTCCGGTAATGGTTGGGCCGCCAAGAGCGAACCATCGTGTTGCTTCCGCCACTTGTTCCGCCGAAACAATGCGTTGCAGCGGTGCGATAGCGGCGGTTTTTTTCTTAAAAGCCTCAAGCTCGGTCTCAGATAATCGCGGCGCCATCCAGTCGGTATCGACAAAACCCGGACAGACCGCATTGACCCGCACCTGCGGCGCCAGGCTGCGCGCCAGGCTCACGGTCATGGTGTTGACCGCGCCCTTGGAGGCGGCATAAGCGATCGACGAACCGCGTCCGGAAAACCCGGAATGGGAAGACACATTGACGATCGCCCCCTTTGCCGCCTTGAGCGCCGGCGCCGCTGCCCGGCACATTTGATAGGTGCCGGCAACATTGACGGCAAAAACGGCGGCGAAATCATCGGCATCCAATGCGTCTAGATCGCCGGCATGGGCAAAGCGTGTCACCCCGGCATTGTTGACTAAAATATCGATACGGCCAAAGGCGTTCTGGGCCGCGGCAACAATCGCGTCGCAATCGGCGCCCTCGGCAATGTTGCCGTGCACGGGCAGCGCTTCAACACCCTCCAAACGGCAGGCCTCGGCCACCGCCTCGCCACCCTCACGGTTGGAATTATAATTCACCACCACATGACAGCCGGCTTTCGCCAAGTCCTGAGCGACCGCTGCGCCGATGCCTGATGACGCACCGGTAATGACGGCGACTTTTCTTTCATCCATGAGCCATTCCCTCCAAAAACTTCCACAACAAAATGCGATTTGCCGCCCTGCCAACGAGGGCGGGCGGATTATTCTATCCGGCTGCCGAAAGCGCTGCATCCATGGCGGCGATGGCCTCATCCACGTCATCCTTGCCGATGATCAGCGGTGGTCTAATCTTGATAATGTTGGCGTTTACCCCGATCTTGGACACCAGCACGCCGTTTTGGCGCATATGCTCCAGAACCCGCCGTGTGGCATCGGGCGCCGGAGTTTTGGTGGCGCGTTCCTCGACAAGCTCGATGCCGTAATATAGCCCCTTGCCACGCACGTCGCCGATCAGATCGTACTTACTTTTCAATCGCTGTAGACCGGCTTTGAAATAGGCGCCGGTGTCATGGCCGTTGGCCAGGACATTTTCATTCTCAATAACCTCAAGCACAGCCGTGCCGACGGCTGCGGAGACCGGGTTGCCGCCGAAGGTATTGAAATAGTCGCCGCCCGCCTTGACGTAAGCCTCGGCAATCTCTGGCGTCGTCACCAGCACTGCAAGCGGGTGTCCGTCACCCATCGGTTTACCCATAGTGACAATGTCGGGCACGACCGCGCTATCCATGAACCCCCAGTAATGATCGCCCAGCCGACACAGACCGGATTGCACTTCATCAGCCACAATCAGCCCGCCGGCGGCACGCACTTTGGCGAATAGCTGTTGTTGGTAAGCCGGCGGCGGTGTGAACACTCCCGGACTGTCATAGATAGAATCGATCATCAGCAAAGCCGGTGCCTTGCCGCGCGCCGCCAATGTCTCGATCGCACCGTCAGCAAGATCGGCATATTTGACGACAAAGTCCGGATCATCACCGGCGATCGGCCCACGATAGGGGTTCGGCCCATCTATCTCGGCGACAAAATCCGCCGGCCCGCCGATCCGCTCCTCCGGTGATAGTTCGCGCACCAAAGTAGAGCTGCCGTGGTAAGTCTGCTTGATGATGATCGCGCCATCATTGCCGGTGACGGTTTTAGCAATCTGGTAGGCCAAATCATTGGCCTCCGTACCGGTACACACCAACATGCAGACGGAAAGATCGCCTGGCAGCGTCGCCGTCAGCTTCTCCGCATAGTCGACGATGCCATGATGCAGATACCGGGTATGGGTGTTTAACGTTTGCGCCTGGCGGGTCAGTGCTTCGACCACATGCGGGTGGCAATGGCCGACCGATGGCACATTGTTGTAGCAGTCAAGATATTGGCGGCCATCATTATCCCAAACCCGCATGCCGCTGCCGCGCACCAGGTAAAGCGGTTCATTATAAAAATGGCTGTAGCTGGGGCCGAGGGCATTTCTTCGCCGGTCAATCAGCGCCTGATTATGTGATGACGTCATCTATGCGCCCCATCCGTTGGTAGTGATGCCAGCGCCTGGTCCAAGTCCGATCCATCGCGCCCCAACATCGCCTCCAGTCCGGCTACGGCGTTCGGCAGATCACGCTCGGCCAGTTCAGCCCCGCCTTCCAGCCCATTGACCACCCGATAGTCCAGCAGTTGAACGGTCAAGATCAGCCGCGCCAATATGGCGTCCCGCAACAAGGGGCGCTGGTTGGCGGTAAAATCCATATGCTCTTGAAAGCCCCACAGGAACGTCATGCAGATTTCCGCCTCATCGGGTTGGCGTTCAAGTAGGCTCGCTAGACAAGTCGAGGCTTCGACCACAAGCGGCGCGCGCACCATATCGCCGAAATCGATCAATCGGCAGATGGCAGCGGGATTATCGGGATCGCACATCAAATTGCCTGAATGGGCATCATTGTGCACCACCTGCGACGGCAACGCTTGCATCGCCGGCAGACTGTGACCCTTCAACCGCGCCAGAACCGGCGCGCAATCCGCCGCCAGCTTAACCGGCAAATGTTGTTCAATCAGCATATCGGATACGACCAAGCCATTGAGAATGTTCCACGGCATGAAATGGCTGCTGGCAGGATGGTCAAAACTGACAAAGGCGCGGGCTACGCGACCGAGCAGGGCGCCGATATCTGAGATCGCCTCAAAACCAGGCGCCGGCGCGTCGGATAAGGGGATGCCCGGCAGAAACGTCAGTAATCGGACGGCGTAATCCGCACCACTGTCCGGCATGGGCAACCGGGTTTCCATCGCGCCGTCCAAAGCCGGCACCAAACGCGGCACCGGCAATGTCGGATCGGTATCCTCCAGGTGCCGCAGAGCCTTGATCTGAAAGTCGACCAATTGCGCATCTTCGTCTGGGCTGGCGATTTTAAACACGTAACCATTGCCATGATCCGGCCGCACCCAAATGTTTTGATCGCGCTCGCCAGCCAGGCGCTTCAAGCGACCCTGCACGCCGTAGGTCTGGCGCAAGAAATCCGTCAGCACATCATCAGGGATATTGGGCGGCGTGAAGCGCAGGTCTTGCATCGACAGATCCGCCGATCGTTGGACGGCCTGCGATTTTCCGGGGTGAGTGTTCTCTGGCGCCATTATTGAGTTTGTCAGTCAAACACCGCGCTTCTCAATATGGCAATCTCAATACGGGTCACCGGCACCGACACCAAATCAACGACCGAAGCCGGACAGACTTGGCAGGTAGAGGGCGATCTGCGGAAACAGGAATACGATCGCCAGGCCAATCAACATCAACATCGCATAGGGCAGGCTGCCGCGTATGACTTCGCTGAGCGGCGCGTCGGCGATGCCCTTGATGACGAAGAGATTCATGCCGACCGGCGGACTGATCAGTGCCAGCTCAAGATTGATCATCAACAAGATGCCATACCAAATCGGATTAATACCCAGTTCGACCATGACCGGGAAGATGATCGGTGTGGTGATGAGGATGATCGATATGGTTTCAAGGAACATGCCGAGCACCAGGATGACCACCATCACCGCCAAAACCAAACCGGTCGCCGATAGCCCGATGGCGACGACCTGCTCGACCAGTTCTATCGGTATGCGGATGATCGTAATGGCGTGACCAAACATCGACGCAGCGGCCAGGATCATGAACAACATCGCGGTGGTTCTGACGGTCTCGTAAGCAGTGTCCCACAAGTCGCGAATGCCGAAATTGCGATATATAACGACGCCGACAAACAGCGCATAAAGGCACCCGATAGATGCGGCTTCAGAGGCAGTAAATATGCCCAGATAAATCCCGCCAAGAACAATCGGCGGCATGATCACCGCCCAGATTGATTTGCGGATTTCGCGCAAGACTTTGCTGAAACCGGCCCAGGGCTGAAGTTTGATTTCCGACTTCCGCCAACCGCCGAACATCGCCCAGCCGGAAAACAAGATCGCCATCAAAATGCCGGGCAATAGTCCGGCGATGAACAGCGCCCCGATCGAAGCTTCGGTGACAATTGCATATAAGATGAGCGGTCCGGAGGGCGGGATCAAAATACCCAACGTGCCACCGGCCGCGATCACACCATAGGCAGCCGGCGGTTTGTAATTGTGCCGCAACATTTGCGGAATGGCGCTCGATCCGATGGTCAGCGCGGTTGCCACCGAAGACCCGGAAATCGCCGCGAAGATCGTGCAGGCCAAAATCGTGGCAACGCCAAGGCCGCCGCGCACGTGGCCGACAAGCGCGTTGGCGGCACTATAAAGATCATCGACAACCTTTGAACGCACCATGACGTGCGCCATGAAGGCAAACATCGGAATGGCGGTGAGGGCGCCGTTATTGAGCTTTGCAAAAACCGTGTCGGCAACGCTGTTGATGTTGCCCTCGGTGACCAACATGATGATCAACGATGCCAGCCCCAGGCCGGCGAAAATTGGTATGCCGGTCAGCAATATGACGACCAGGCCGGCAAGGATGACGATGGCTGTCACGGATCAGACCGGTCAGATAAATAGCCGGCGATACATGCTAGGGCCGTGATGATCAGAAGAATCGGTCCGACGATCAATGCCGACTGAGGTACCCACATCGGCATTTCCATATAGCCTTCCGAGTACATCCCGAAACCAACGGAAAACCGCACCATGAGATAGGCGCTATATAAAATGGCGCCGCCGACAAGCACGACGGCGATCAGGCTCCAGATTTTGACATGCCGGATATAGGCGCCTTTCAATTTCGAGGTCACGATATCGACGCCGAAATGGTCACCTTTCAGTAGTGCTTCCGCGGCGCCGAACATCACAACACCAATCACCAAATAGCCACTGAACTCATCGCTCCAGGTGATCGGCGTGCCCACCACGTAACGCATGAAAACGCTATAAGACACCACCGCCAGCATCGTCAGGACAAGTATCGCCGCAACGGCCGCTCCGGCGAAAGCCAGCAGCCCAACGCCGCGGCCAAGTAGTGAGGGGGGAAGTCGCTCCCCCTCCTTTTTGTCGGTGTGTGAGGACAAGTTACTGGCCGATTTGATTGACAAGACCGAGCAGTTTCTTGCCTTCTTCGCCGGTAGCTTTGGCAAACGCGGCGTCAAACGCCGGAGACATGATCGCCGCCCATTGAGCTTGTTCCTCGGCGGTCTGCATGTGAACCTTCATCCCCTTTTCCTTCAGCGCCGCTGGTGCTGAGGCGGCGGATTTTTCCGTTGCTTCCAAAGCCCAAAGCGCGGCCTTCCCGCCGGCTTCCTTCAACGCTGCCTTTGACGCGTCGGAAAGTCCGTCATACCAGGCCGGGCTGACATAACCATGAAAGAAGACGCTGAACAGCGGCATGATATTGGCGTGGTCTTGGACTTCAAAATATTTACGCGAAACCGCCGCCGAAACATCGGTTAATCCGGCATCGATGACGCCAGTTGATAGTGCCGCATAGACCTTCGATCCCGACATTGCCGAAGGTGCTGCACCCATGGCAACCAACCCGGCGTCAACAATTGGGTTCAGGCCACGAATTTTCACGCCCTTGAAATCAGCCGGACTAATCATCGGATGACCTTTCGACGTGATCGTGCTCATGCGGGTGGTAAACAGCCACACCACATTGCGGACGCCCTTGGTCAACATTTGATTGTCCAGGTAATTGGCGGCTTTTGATCCCGACCAGGCGGATAGGGTTTTTAGGTCGGTCACCGCAAAAGGCTTAAGCGTGACATTCATCACCGGCAGGGTTTTGCCCCATTGGAAATTGACCGAGAAAGCGCACTCAATATTACCCTTGGCAACCGATGAAATGTTTTGCTTGGCGCCAACCAGGCTGTTGGCACCGAAAACCTGAACGTCAATGTCGCCATTGGACAGCTTTTCGACTTCCGCGGCCCATTTATCAATTACTTGGGCGATATGGTGCTTGGGTGGCAATTGGTGGCTGCAACGCATTTTGGTTGCCGCCGATGCGGTCCCCTGAACGGCAAATGCCGTCACCAGGCCTGCCACGAGCATTGTTGAATGTTTCATTTTCATCTCCCTGTTTGGTTTGGTGCCATGCGTCATGTCGATTAGTCTCACCGGGGCAATCAGGCCGCCCTCCAGTGTGTAATTTTTGGTAGCCCGGAGACCGCTATGGCTCCGTGCAGCGCTTCATCCGGCATTTCACGCGCCAGGATGGCGCGCACCTCAATGAGCTTTTGCAAATCGATCCCGGTAGCAAAGCCCATGGTTTGGCAAAGATAGGCCAGGTCCTCAATAACCACATTGCCCGACGCGCCGGGCGCGAAGGGGCAGCCGCCGAGCCCAGCCAGCGAGGCGTCAAAAATACGGGCGCCGGCATCCAGCGCCGATGCTGCATTGGCGATCGCCGTACCGCGGGTGTCATGAAGATGAACCAAATAACGCCCATCGCAAAGGTCCGACATGCGGGCGCATAATTCGTTCACCTGACGTGGCCCGGCATAGCCGATCGTGTCGGCAATGCCGACGATATCAGCGCCGCGCTCCAAACATTGTTCGGCAAGTCCAACGACCATATCGGGATCGACAGTGCCGGCAATCGAACAGCCAAATGACATGGCGATTCCGACATTGATAAGCGGCTTGTGGTCGGCGTTGTCTCGAAGCGCGACGGTCTTGGCGATGGCATCAAGCGTCTCACTACGGCTGCACCGGGCATTCGCCAGATTGTGTTCTTCGGTCGCTGACAGGACGCAGGTCAGTTCTCCGACCCCACTGGCCAGCGCGTCGGATTGACCGCGTTGATTGATTGCAAGCGCAACACTATGGGCGCCATCCAGGCCGTTCACTGCATCAACAATTGTGCGAACGTCGGCAAATTGCGGATAGCGCGCCGGCGGCAGAAAAGAGCCGGCCTCAAAGTGGCGGATACCGGCCTCATATTCCATCTCTAGCCACTCGATCTTACCGGCGGTGGTCGGGAAACCGGTTGAAATCTGCAAGCCGTCGCGCAGGCCAACCTCGCGAAGGGTAATTTGGTTATCCGGGTAAATATCAGCAAGGTTGGTCATGATGCAGAGCCTTGCTGTTGGCCTTGCGCGGCTGCAATTTCTTCGGCGCTGAGGCCAAGATTACTCAGTATCTCTGTGGTGTGCTGGCCGATATCAGGCAGATTTAATTCCGGATCGATCGGCGTGCGGTCAACCTCGAACGGTAGCCCCGGCGCGCGGAATGTCTCGCCATTGGGCATGGCCGTTGTGATCAGACCACCGGGCCGATTGACATGCGGGTCGTCATACATTTCCGCCGGCTTGGCAATCGGTGAGAACGGGATGCCGAGCGCTTCCAAGGATGCCGACAGAGACTGCGTGTCGTGTTGCGAAATCGCTTTTGCAAAAATTGGTACCGTCCAGCTGCGGGCATTGATTTGATCCATGCGGGTCTGCAGACGATCATCTTCGAGCAGTTCTTCAAGGCCAACTACACCGCAAAGCTGTTCCCACTGACTTTGCGATACGGCGCCAACGAACAATGGTGTGCCATCCGACGTTTCGAAAATATCGTAGACCGGCCAGGAAAAAACCCGTTCCGGCATCGGTGGCGGTTGCACGCCTTCCAGTTCGAATTGCACCATGTGTTGGGCGACAAGCAGCAGGCAGTTTTCAAACAATCCAATCCGTATCTGGTGGCCGTTTCCTGTCTTCTGCCGTTCCATCAACGCCGCCAGAATGGACAGCGCGCCGAACAGACCGCCCATGATGTCATTGGCCGAAGAGCCGATCCGTAATGGCCGCCCGGTCGGACCGGTCATATAGGCCATGCCCGTCATCATCTGCACCACTTCATCAAGCGCTGTGCGGTCTTGATAGGGGCCGTGCAGAAAGCCCTTGTGGGAGGCGATGATCAGGCGCGGGAATTTGCGGCGAAGGGTTTCCGGGTCGAACCCCATCTTCACCAGCGAGGAATCACGGAAGTTTTCAACAAAGGCATCAGCCGAATCCAGTAGCTTCTCTAAAGCAGCGCGTCCGGCTGCCGATTTCAGATCCAAGGCGATGGAGCGTTTGCCGCGATTAAAGGTCGGGAAAAAGCCTGTTCCCATGCCGGACAATTGCCGGGTTTGGTCACCCTGCGGCGGCTCAACCTTGATCACCTCAGCACCCAGAAACGCCAAGAACATGCCGCAAGACGGCCCCATGATCATGTGGCTGGCTTCGACAACGCGGATGCCTTTCAGCGGACTGAATACCTGACTGTTTTCGATGCCCGATTACCCCTCGAAGCCTGCAAAGAAGCAAACCGTAGCGCCGGATCTAGCATCTGAAAAATATAAATTGTATAAAGTAATGATCTAGAAAATAGAACGATAGTGAGAGCATCCGTTGGATTCCCGCCAGCTTCATTATTTCGCGGCCGTGTGTACTTATAGAAATCTGTCGCACGCGGCTGATCACTGCAACGTGGCGCAATCAGCCGTCAGCCACCATGTCGGCAATCTGGAAAGAGAGCTTGATACAAAGCTGTTTGTCCGGAAGCCGCGCGGTATGGAGCCAACCGCCGCCGGACTGCGGCTTTACCAACATGCGCAATCTATTCTCAGCGCTCTCGACGAGGCCGTGCACGACGTGAAAACTGGCCAATTGGAAGTCGGCGGCGACATCTCCGTCGGCATGCCTTATTCGGTCATCCAACACATTGGTGCCGGTCTAATGAGCGCGACTTTGCGCGACTATCCGCGGGTGCGGCTGCTCCTGACGGAGGGGTTATCCGGCGTCATGTTTGACAGTTTGCTCAAAAATAAAGTTGATTTCATCCTCGCCTACAATCCGCCGTCCGATCAAATCGTCACGCGCGAAGTCCTGGTTGAGGAACCGGTATACTGCATAGGCACCCATGCACTGCTCGGTGAAAGCGATGCACCGATCACCTTTGACGCGGTTTTGCAGTTGCCGCTGGTGCTTCTAAAATCCGGGGCGCTGTCGCGGTCACAAACCGACAAACCTCATGTGCTCAACCGCCTGGAAGAAAAAGCAAGGCTGCAACTCGCCTCGGTTTCAGCGACGCTTTGTGCGCTGGAGGCCGGCATCGGCTGCACGCTGGCACCAAGAGTGATGGTCAAAAGTCAGCTTGAAAACAATCTCCTCAGCGCCCGACAGGTCGTTGAGCCGGATCTGAAACGTACCCTTTATATGGCCAGCCGCAATGATGATCCGTTGACGACCTTGCGTGAAGAGATGATGGCCCTCATACGCCGTCTGGTGGAAGCCAAGGTCGCCGCCGGAGAATGGGACGTGGTCTGAGGTTAGTCGTGTTACTGGCGCTTATCGAGAAACCGTTGGGCTTTGACGCTTTGTTCAAATTCCCGCGCCAGGGTACCCCGTTCCAGGGTATCGACCTGAGCGGTCACCTCGAATGTGTTGCGAATATTTTGCCGTAGTTGGTTGCGCATATTCGTCTTGTCGACATTGTTGCGTACCTCTACGTAGACATCGAGATGTTCCAGATCATCGCGGGTGACAAGCTCGACTTTGAATTCAGCAACGTCTTCGTGGCCGAACATGAAATCCTCGAACTCGGTGTGATTCATATTCACACCGCGCACCTTGAAGAAGCCCGCCGTTCGGTGGGTGTGTTTGATCACCGGGAAAACCGAAAATGGTCCGTCGCTGTCACCTTCTTCCTTGTAGGTGACGATATCGCCGGAGTTCCACCGGATAAACGGCGTCGCATTGTTGGTCCATAACGGCGTGACCACCAGCGTCCCGTCCTCGCCTTCGGCCACCGGATCGAGAGTATCCGGATCCAGAACTTCGATGAAATACATATCCGTCCAAATGTGAAAACCATCGTGGGCGCTGCCTTCGCAACCCATCATGCCGGCTTCCGTCATGCCGAATCCGTCATAAAGCTCCGCCCCCCAAATGCGCTCAATCTTGCGGCGTTTGGCGTCGGTGACCTGTTCGGCGGAGCATATCAATTTTTTGACCGACCCGCCGGCCAAATCGATGCCCTCCGCTTCGGCCATATTGGCCAGATGCAAGCCGTAGCTGCTCATTCCCATCCAGATGGTCGGTTGAAGTATATGGATAAGATTGATCTGCGCCGGTGATGGGGTTGAATTGCCCGCACCTGCCCAATTCACTCCGATTCCCAACGACTGCGCCGCCCGCGCCATGACGTGACCAACAGGGTGGATACCCAACGGAAATGACATATGGGCAATATCGTCGGCATTAGCGCCGGAACATTGAAACACCCGTTCAAACGACAGCCGGCCATATTCCATGTCTTCAAACGTGCGCGGATAAAACAACGGCACGCCGGTAGAGCCGCCCGACCGCCAAAGTTCTGCAATTTGCGCTCGCGGTGCATTGCAAAACCGATCCAGAAACTCCAACGGCGGGATCGCCCGCAACATCTCCTTGTCGAGGATTGGGATGCGCCGCCACTCGTCTGGATCATCCAGGCGCCCTAGATCAATATCGGCTGGAATACGATTGCGATGGAATGGCGAGGCCATCGCCCATTCCACCGCAATACGCTTGCGCTGCGTTTGCAAGGCGCTGATTTGATCCCGACTAGTCGGTAATTCCAAAGGCATGCAATGTCCTTCCGTTTTGGTGTCGGGTTAGGCTATGAATTGTCGCCGATCCAGCGCGCCTGGCGGTGATAGGCTTCCGGCTTGTCGCCATCGGATTCCTGTTTGACCATGTCGGAAAGCCGGGCTTTTTTATCGTCAGTATCTTCGGCGATGTCATCAAGGACATCAGCCAACATGGTGGCATAATCAGCACCGACCGGACAAACGTCCTGGCACCGGCGGCAACCGGTGACGACGCCGGCGCCACGCAAGGTGCTTTGCCAGATATTGAAACTTTGTTCTGAGCGCACCAGCCGCATCTGCGCGTCGCTGTCTGGAGCTTCCAAGACCTTCTGCAAAAAATCGGAAACTTCCTTAAATCCGTGTGGCGAGCGGTAGCGGTCGCAGCCCTGCCAATCACGTTGCCAATGTCCGACCACATCTCCTGGGCAGGCGCTGAGACAGCGTCCGCACTCAGGCCCCTGGCAAAGCGCCTGCGTCTGGCGACTATCGGGTTCCACATCCAACGAGCACAGGATTATCGTCAACATCAGCCGTGGCCCAAATTCAGGGGTCAGCAACTGGCCATTTAAACCAAGCGTGCCCAACCCAGCCTCGACGGCGGCGTGGTTGGCTGAAAGTAGCGGCGACAAATGTGCTGCCGGTTCGCCAAAATAGAGCCACGGGTCAACATGGGTCGGCGGAATGATCAGTGCCGGATAACCTTGGGTCTCCAGCCACAACACCATTTCCAATGCCGCTTCCTCCAGCATCGTCAGGGTGAGTTCGTCGTTGTAATATTTGTGCCGTTCATCCCAACGCGGCAGTCGCGTCGGCCCGGCGAGCAGCCGTTTACCCAAGACGATCGCCCGGCCGCCATCGTAATCAGTCACGTCACTGGGCCGGCGTGGGTTGTCTGGATCGGGTGGAAACTCATCCATGATCTTGCCGTCGGCGATCCCGACCAAATCAGCGCCAAATTCCTTGGCCTGATGTTTAACCGCGTCTGCAGTGAGCGGTGTACGAAATACGGCGTCCATTATCGTCGGCTCCTCACTCGGTCTCAATCCGCCTCGGCGGCCTGGTTTTCGCCATCCTGGTTTTCGGCGGTCAATGCGGCCTGCTTGTTCTTAAAAGCCTTGCGGACCTGTTTGGCGGCTTTGCCGGTATAGCCACCCGGTCCGACCCAGCGAATATTCCAATCATCAAGACCGGCAACATCCTCATTGGCTTTGCGGGCGGCTTTAAATTTCTCGCCTTTGGCGACTTTTTCCGGGGTGATTTCCGGAATGTGTTTTTGATCATCGGCCAGGAACGCATGATAGTCGGTCCCGACCGGGCAAACCGCTAGGCAGCGCGGGCAATCGCCAAACGATCCGACCACCCGCAATATTCCCTGCCAGAAGCCGAACAGGTCCCGCGACTGGAGCATTTCCTGCTTCTGTTTCTTATCGGCCTTGGCGAAACGCTGCATCATCGCCGTAACGGTCATATACCCAAATTCCTGGGCGAACTGGGCGCAGGCCGGCTTGTCGATATCAAAATGGCCCACCGCGTCACCCGGACAGGCATGCAGGCACCGTGAGCAACCCTCGCCGACGCAGACCTGTTCGACCATCGGGCTGTCGGCCTCCAATTCGGCTTCCGTCAATATACCGGTGAGATAAAGCCGAGGGCCATATTCCGGCGTCAGGATATTGACCTCCAGGCCGAAATTTCCCAGCCCTGCCTCGATCCCTAAATGGCGGGTGCTCAGGTAGCCGTAGCTGGCGCGTTTCATGTTCCAATCGGTTTCCTGGGCGGCGGTCACGAAGCTCGGCTGGCCATGTTCCTCCAGCCACATCGCCAATTTGCCGGCAACTTTATCCATGCGCCGCAGGATTACCATGTCCATGTATTGCACCGGCACCATCTGTTTGCAGCGGAATACCGCGGCCGGAATGTGCTGAACGATGACGACAACGCTTTTCACATGCGGGGAAATTCGGTCTGGCGTTTGCGGGTAACGCGGGTCCGGCGGAAAGGCGTTCAAAACGTCAGCGCTGGCGATGCCGACGAGATCGGCACCCAACTCCAGCGCCTTGGCCTTGACGGCGGAGGCGGTCAGCGGCCCGCTGCCGGCATCGATCATCGGCTCGTCTCCATATTCATGTCCGCTCCTTGCCGTTCCACGATAGCCAGGGTGTCGGCGCAAGGAAAGGATTGTTCGCCGCCCGGCGATTTTGTGCGCCATGGAAAGCAGGAACTCTAGGTGCGACCACTTTGTCGGTGGCATTATATATCCGATTTTGCTAGATTACTCTAAATTCGGCACTGAAGCGCCCATCGCGCAGTGTTGGGTTGGGAGGGGTCTACGTAAATAATCCATCGTTTCAATACGCCGGTAACTGGGTTAGGATTTCAGTAATTTCGGTCGCTTTCCGAAATGTACCGGGCTGAGGAGTGATGCGGTACGGATCTTTCGACAAGCACCGAATAGCGCACGCAAGCGTGCCACAGGTTTAAAATGGGAGAGGATAACTAGATGAAAAAATTAAGTAATTTCGGATTGGCAGCCATCATTGGCATCGGCGCAGTCGCCTCCGCTCAAGCTGCTGATCCCGTAAAAGTCGGGATGATTTTGCCCTATTCGGGCGTCTATGCCGGCATCGGTAAGGAAATCACCCGGGCATTTGAACTTGGTTTGGAAGTGTTCGGTTCCGAAGTCAACGGCCACAAAATCGTTCTTGTTCAAGAAGATACCGAGGGCAAACCCAACTCAGGTTTGGCCAAAACCAAAAAGCTTATTCATTCCGATAAAGTCGATGTTCTCGTCGGCCCGGTTTCATCCGGCGTGCTCGCGGCAATGCGCGATGCGGTCCACAATGCCAAGATGCCCTTCATTATCGCCAATGCCGGCCACGACGGCATCAGCGGCGCCAAATGCAGCCCCTGGATCGTGCGCACGTCGTTTTCCAACCGTCAGATCGTCCGGCCGATGGGCAAGTGGATGTATGACAAGGGTTATCGCAACGTCTATTTGATGGCGCCTGATTACGCTGCCGGCCATCAGATGATGAACCACTTCAAGGATGGCTTCCAAGCTGCCGGCGGCAAGATCGTCGGTGAGGAATATCCGCCTTTGCAGGGCACCAAGGATTTCGGTCCGTATCTGGCCAAGGTTAAAGCCGCCAAGCCGGATGCATTGTTTGTGTTCTTCGCTGGTGGTCCGGCCATTCAGTTCGTCAAATCGTTCGGCGCCTTTGGCATCGGCAAAGACATTCCGCTCGCCGGTGCTGGCTGGCTGACGTCACCGCTTTACATCAAAGCGCAGGGCGAGGGCGCCAACAACATTATCGGTTCGGCCAACTACGTGCCGTCCATCGATAACGCCGCCAACAAAACCTACCAGGAAGCCTTTAAAGCCAAATACGGCCGTGGCGGTTCTGAGTTTGGTGTGCAGGGCTACGACACTGCGCGTGTCCTCGTCGAAGCACTGAAGGCGGTTAAGGGCGACACTTCCGACAAGAAGGCGTTCATGGATGCAATTCGCGCCGTGTCGTTTGATGGTCCGCGCGGTCAAATGCGTTTCGACCCCAAGAACGGCAACCTCATCCAGAACATCTACGTCTATAAAAACAGCAAGCAGGGCGACGTCATCGCGCCGTCTGTCTATGACGTCATCAAAGACGTTCAGGACCCGTCTGAAGCTTGCAAAATGTAGTTTAGTCGGCTGTTAATAAGACGGACTATTCTCCAAACAATGGGGGAAGGCTTCTGCCTTCCCCCTAATATCTAAAAAAGCAAACAATGTTCACCGACCCAACGTTTTTGTTCATCCAAACTTTAAACGGGCTGCAACTTGCTATGTTGCTGTTCCTGCTTTCAGTTGGATTGTCGGTCGTCTTCGGCCTTATGAATTTCGTCAATCTCGCCCACGGCACGCTTTATATGCTGGGGGCTTATTTCGGTCTTTGGGCTTACAATTTCACCGGTAACTTCTGGGGCGCTTTGATCTTAGCCCCCTTTGGCGTCATGGCCGTCGGGATGATTTTTTATGTCACCTTGATTGCGCGCCTGCGCACTGCGCCACCGTTAAAACAGGTCTTGGTGACATTCGGATTGATATTTGTCGGCCTCGACGCCGTGCGTATGGCCTGGGGCAATCTGGCGACCTCTATTCCGCAGCCGGAAATATTTTCGCAAAGCGTCCAGATTTTCGGTGAAACCTACCCGTCCTATCGCCTGTTCATTATCGGCCTGGGCCTGCTGGTCATGGTGATTTTGTATTTTGCCCTGGAACGCACCCGCATCGGCTCGGTTATCCGGGCCGGTGTCGACAATCGCGACATGGTCGCCTGTCTGGGAGTCAATGTTGAACTGGCGTTTTTCGTTGTATTCTGTCTTGGCTGTTTTCTAGCCGGGCTCTCAGGGGTCGTCGCCGGCGCCGTGTTCCCGGTGGAACCGGGCATGGATATGTCGGTCTTGATCCTGACCTTGATCGTTGTCGTCGTCGGCGGCTTGGGCAGTTTGAAGGGCGCCGTCGTCGGATCGCTCATCATCGGTCTGGCTGAGACCTACGGCCAGGTCTTCCTGCCTGAATTTGCCAGCGTCACGATCTATGCGTTGATGGCGGTCATTTTGCTCCTGCGGCCAGGCGGCTTGTTTCCGGCAAGGGCAATGGGATGAAGGAATTGGTTTCCCTAGAGCGCGTTGTGGCGCTCATTCTTGTCATTGCCTGTATCGCCTTCATTCCGAAGGCCGGCTATTACGGCCAGGAGCTGATTGCCGAAATCGCCATATTGGCGATTTTCGCCATGAGTCTAGATATCCTGGTCGGCTATACCGGCTTGGTGTCGCTGGGCCATGCGGCGTTTTTGGGCATCGGCTCATATGCCACCGGAATACTGACGGTCCACTACGGCTGGGATCCAGTTCCCACGATCGCCGTGGCAATCGTTGCCGCCGGATTTTTTGCCGCCCTTATCGGCGTCTTTGTCGTCCGGCTGGGCGGCATCTTCTTCATTATGATCACCTTGGCCATATCGCAGATGTTTTACGCCTATTTCCTCAAAAACCGGGAATATGGCGGTGATGACGGCATGCCGGGCATTCCCCGTCTTGATCTGGAATTCTTCGGATTGAGTTCCCATGACCCGGCGGATTTTGCGCTGTTCACGGTGGTTGCCGCGATCCTGGTCTATATCGGCCTGGATTTCCTCATGCGGTCACCATTCGGCCGCTACCTGATTGGCATCCATCAGAACGAAAACCGCATGCGGGCGCTTGGCGTGCCGCTGAACACTTATAAGCTTGCCGTATTCGTCATTGCCGGAATGATCGCGGGATTGTCGGGATCGCTGCAGGCGCAGCACACTGGTTTTGTGTCACCCGATGCAATGTTTTGGACCGTGTCGGGGATCGTCTTGATTATGGTCATTGTCGGCGGCCCGGGTTCGTTGGTCGGCGCCGTCATCGGCGCCGCAATCGTCCGCCTCATGTCCCATGAGATATCCTCGCTCACCGAACATTGGATGATGTATATGGGGATATTTTTCATCTGTGTGGTGTTATTCGCCAGCGACGGTATCTACGGAACATTCGCCAAATATTGGCGCAAATTTGTGCGGCCCAAAGCCGCGCCGGACACCGAAGGGTAGGGGAGCGTCATGCTGATTGCCGAAGCTCTTCATAAATCCTACGGATCTCTGCAGGTTACCAATGCGGTCAGCCTGCATATTCCTAAAGGCGAACGCCGGGCGGTTATCGGCCCCAATGGTGCCGGTAAAACAACCTTCTTCAATCTCATTACCGGTGAAATCAAGGCCGATTCCGGCCGGGTATTGATCGACGGCCAGGATGTCAGCAACAAATCACCGGATTGGCGGGCAAGGGCCGGTCTTGGGCGGAGTTTTCAAAAAAACAATCTGTTCATGGACCTCACCGTTCTGGAAAACCTGACCACTGCCTGCGCCGTCGCCGTGCAACTGGGCAAGGTGTTCTGGAAACCGTTTTCTGCCTTCAGCGATGTTCATCAGGCGGCTGAGGAAATTGCCGAACTAGTGAATTTGACCGACGTTTTAGACGTTCCCGTCCACAATTTATCCTATGGCCACCAACGGCAATTGGAAATCGGGCTGGCGCTTTCAAATAAACCGAAAGTCTTGATGCTGGATGAGCCGACTTCGGGAATGAGCCCGGAAGAAACCGCGGTCATGTTGAACCTGATTTCGGAGTTGCCGCGTTCCCTGACAATCCTGATCATCGAGCACGATATGGACGTTGTGTTCGGCGTGACCGACCGGATCATGGTGCTGGATTACGGTTCGGTGTTGGTCGAGGGCACGGTGGAGGAAGTCAGGAATTCTGAAATTGTCCGCCAGCGTTATTTGGGGAAGGCAAAATCATGAGCCAGCCCTTATTGGAAGTCGACGATCTTCAGGCCTATTACGATCAAAGCCATATTCTGCAGGGCGTTTCCTTCGCCATCGATGAAGGCACCGTGCTCGGTGTTCTTGGGCGTAATGGGGCCGGCAAGACGACGCTGCTTGATACCATTATGGCGGTGTTGAAGAAACGCCGCGGCCGGGTCGTCTATGAAGGTCAGGAAATACAGTCCCTGCCGTCCTATAAGATTGCCAGCCGCGGCATCGCCTATGTGCCGGAAACGCGGGGGATATTTCCCTCCCTGTCGGTGCGCGAAAACCTTGAAATGGCCGCTCGTGGATATGTCGGTCCGACGGAACGCGAACCATGGACCCTGGAGCGGGTTTATTCCCTGTTTCCGCGCCTTCAGGAGCGCGCCCGCAATGGTGGCGGGCAGCTTTCCGGCGGCGAACAGCAAATGTTGTCCATCGCCCGTGCATTGATGACCAACCCCAATTTGCTGATCCTAGATGACCCGACAGAGGGCCTGGCGCCGCTCGTGGTTGAAGAGATCGAGAGTTTTTTGACCAAGCTCAAACAAGAAGGTCTCACCATGTTGCTGGTGGAACAAAATCTCGGTTTCGCCACCAGCCTGTCCGATCACCTTGTGGTCCTGGGCAAGGGAAAAATTAGGTGGACAGGAACGCCTGAAGAGCTGGAAGACGAGCCGGAGGTTCAGCACACCTGGCTAGGCGTGTGAGGGCGATTCGGCATTGAGATAATCGCGGAAGGAAAGAACGTTTTGACCAAGAATGCTCCCGCACTTATCGCCGATCTCGGCGCGATCATCGACGAATTAGAGGCCCGAGGGCGTCTGGTCCGGGTCAAAACCCCGGTCAATTCAAAACACGATTTGGCAGGTATCGCGGCTGAATTTGAAGGCCAGGGCCGCGCCGTGTTGTTTGAAAAGGTCAAAGGCAAAACGGCGCCGGTCTTCATCGGGCTTTACTGGTCGCGGGAATTGCTGGCCGATATATTTTCCAAGGACGAGGCGACGCTACCGCAATATGTCGCCGGCTGTATCGGCGAATGGCAGTCGGCGCCGGTTGACCCTGTCGTTGTCAAACACGGGCCGGTTTTGGAAGTTGTTCAGCAGAAGGTCGATTTAAAAAAACTCCCCATGCCGGTTCACGCCACCGGTGATGCCGGCAATTATCTCGACGCCGCCATCGTCATCGCCAAGGATCCCGATACCGGCATCCGCAACGCCTCCATCCAGCGATTTTTGATGGTCGATAAGGATACCCTGGCGGTCAACATCGATGCCGGCCGGCATTTGGGCGTTTATCTGGAGAAAGCCCAACAGCGCGGTGAGAAATTACCGCTGACAATCAATATCGGCGTCGGTCCGGGGCTTCATTTCGCCGCCGCCGCGCCGGCCGAGGCAGCGCCTGCCGATACCGACGAACTGGGGATCGCCAGCGCCTTCCATGGCGCACCGGTGGAACTGGTAGCCGGAACTATCTCCAACGTCGAGATGGTCGCCAACGCCATGTACGCCCTGGAATGCGAGATCACGCCCGGCGAGAATTTACCGGAAGGTCCGTTTGCCGAAGTGACCGGTTACTACGCCACCAAAGCGCCGCGGCCGAAGGTCAAAGTCTTGCGCGTTTGTCACCGTAAAGACCCGATTTTTCATACGATTTTGTCGGGCAAGGAAGTTTTCAATTCAGTTGGGCTGCTCGGCGAAGCCAATGTCTTGAACCTGCTGAAAAAACAAATCCCCGGCGTAAAAGATGTGTATTTCAGTCACGGCGGCTGCGGTTTCTACCACGCTGTCGTGCAGATCACGCAGATCCGCGCCGGCTGGGGCAAGCAGGCGATCATGGCTGCCTTCGCGGCCTTCCCACCGCTCAAAATGGTCACTGTGGTCGACGACGACGTTGATATCAAAAACCCTTCCGACGTGGAATGGGCAATGGCGACGCGGATGGACGGCAAAACCGGGATCATGCAGATCGAGAATGTTTTCGGTCATGGCCTGAACCCGACCTTCCCGGATTATCTGGGCACAAAAATCGGTTTCGACGCCACCCGTCCTTTCCCCTTCACCCCGCAATTCGAAAGGGCGGCGGTCAAGAAGATGGACATCTCAAAACTGAAAATCGAAGGCAACGCCTAAAAAATCACGGTAGGCTTCCAGAACAATGCGGATCTTGTCTTCAGCCGAGTAGTGCCTACGCGCCGCTCGGCGGATATCTTTGATGACCTTCTGTGACGCTGTGCGTCCTGGCCCGGGATTCGGTCTCATCGCCACTCCTTGGTGGTTACGATGAGCCAGAAACCCTCCTCAGTCCAACCCAGCAATCTGTCCCATAGGCGCTGATATCAGACAGATTGCTTCGCTGTTCGAGTGACTTAATCCTCCGTCAAATAAATCGGTCCACTGTTCAAAATATTTTCTAAGGTGCGATGGAAATGTAATTGCGGAAAATCTGAAACTATTCAAACAAAGCGATTTGTGAGGAATATAAATTGCGACTGTGCCATCCGATGAAACCAAATCGCGAACCCTGCCTTCTCCGGTGAGAGCTAAACTCTCCTCTACAACAACTGCGATCCTCTCAAGATTGGCATTTGCGATCCAGATGCATAGTTGCTCGCGCAAATACAGCCAGTCCCATAAACGGGATTCGTGACAAACAGACAGTCGATGCCTTTCTGTTTCACTTTTTGGATGCTCGGAAACTCAAAATGATGTTTGACGTTGGAAGTGTAAATGTAGTCCGTAAGGCTATCCGCGGTGGAGTTGTTGAAAGAGATTTTCCCTAAACAATTGGAGTAAAAGGTTTGGGATTCCAGTAGGATACGTTTTCTAGAGAAAATCCGTTATGAGCTAGGAAGTCTTTTTTTAATTTGTTGGATTGATGCCAGAATCTCTAGCGATCTGATTGGTCGCCCGTCGTTCAACAGATGCATCATAATTCCCAGTTATCTTAACTAGGAAAGGCTCATGTCGCGATTGACCTCCTGGTCTAGCTTGTTTCCGTAATTTGCACTTCTCGTTCATGTAGGCGATGGCGCAAGCAGTGCGGTCGCACGGATTTCGAAGACAGCCTTGTCCGGAACACCGTCAGACTAGTCGATATTGGCTCACCGGCCGAAAGGATCGGTCAGAAACAGCGGCAAAGGAGAAGAATATCTACGGCGCGCGATCGCCAAGGCTTTGACCGGATAGAGAAGGAGACCAGGATATGGACTAAACGGAAACACAAACGAATTTGTTTGTACAGGTTGAGGGTAATGATAACTCGCTTAAAGGGGACATCCTTGTCGGGGCAGATAAAATTGCCCGGTTCTTCGGCTTTGTGAGGAAGAACGGTAAGCCAAATACGCGAAGGGTTTATCACCTGGCCGAGAAGGGTAAATTACCGATCCACAAGATGGACGGTCTTGGATTTGTTGCCAGGCGTTCATCGCTGTTCGTGCATTTGGAAAATCTTGACGAGCAAAACTCAATCTAATTGAGCGATGCAATTCGAGATCTCAAGACTACTTGAATACCTGACTAACGATGGCAGCTAAGCCTCCACGAGCGGCCTGTTTTTAGGTGCATGGAAAGGGGAAATTTGACCCCAAGCGGTCATTCGCCTGTACGTCCATGGTGGCAAATGTCGCGGTTTTGAGAACCGGGCCGCTTGGTTTATGGTCTCATCATCATGGACAAGATTTTTGTCAGTGCTTGCATCGTTGGTCAACCCATCCGCTACAACGGCAGCGACAATTTGGTGAAGCACGAACTAATGCAGCGGTGGCGCGACGAAGGACGGCTGGTTCCATTATGTCCGGAAGTCGCCGCTGGATTCCCGACACCTAGAGCGCCCGCTGAAATCGAACCAACCTTTTTTGGCGCCAATGTTCTAGACGGTAAAGCGAAGATATTCGAAGACAATGGAACCGACGTTACGGAAGGCTACACTCGTGGCGCCGAATTGGCCTTGGAAACGGCCCAAGGCGCGGGATGCAGATTTGCGTTGCTGACTGATGGCAGTCCGTCCTGCGGTTCAACCTACCAGTACAGCGGTAGCTTCGACATGAAGACCCGTAAGGGCGATGGAATCGTTGCGGCGCTTTTAGAGAGGAATGGAATACGGGTCTTTACTGAGGACGCGTTGGAGGATTTAGCGGCGGTACTGGATAAGGTCTAAAAAACAGCTTTGTCCGCGCAGCTGCTGTTTGGTGGCAATAGCCGAATGACAAGAGTTGGCATGAAGTCGCCGTCTGAGCGGTCCTGAATTGGGTCAATTATCAGGTGTGAACCGGACGCGTTTCAATCCCTCTCAGGACGGCGAACATTGACCCGAGGCGAAAGTTGTTGGCATTGAACAGTTATCCGGGCGGTCGCTCTACCACCGGGCCAATATGGTAGGGCTCATGGCCGCTGGAGAGGCCACGATAGCGCGGCAGATCGTCGGCGACTTCGAACCAAGCAATCCGCTCTGCATGAAACCAATGTACGTTGGGAACATGATCGTCGGGATTGTCGAGGGTGCTGATGTAAAATTCGATGATCAAGCGGTCAAAGGCTTTGCCCTCCCATGTCAGCGGGGTTCCACATTGATCACAGAAGCTGCGTACCACACCTGGTGAGGAACGGTAAATTTTGCGGTCGCTCTTTATGAATTTGACCCGATCTTGATCGAACATAACAAATGTGACGACAGGTGCGCCGGTATGCCGGCGACAGCTATGGCAATGACAGTGCCCGACTGCCAAAGGCTCCCCGGCTGCCTCATATCGTACTACACCGCACATGCATCCGCCCGTCGCGATTTTGGACGCATTATTCATTATGTCCTCCTGTCTCACCGGTCCGACAGCCTGCCAACACTCCACGCCCAAATTATTCGTAAAGGAGATTAGTGGCTATCGCCGAGAACAACAACGTACCGGGCAGGCATTCGAATGTCCGCTATTGATACTATGGACGGCTCCTCCCAATCGGCATTGCAATGCGTCGAATTACGGTTGCTTTCAACGAGCGGCAAGAGTCCGGATTTGGCACTTAATGCCCGGTCAACAGCCGGAAGCTTATCCCCCGAATTCAGACGGTGATTTGGCATGCCGATCGGCACAAGCTGAGTCAAAGCCGACCAAAAATACTATGCCGATGAACGTCGCCGCAGTTCGTTTTTGTCAATCTTGGCGGCGGGTGTTCGTGGCAGGGTATCAATGACGATTACTTTGGCCGGAACTTTGTAGGGTGCCAGATTTTGTTCGCAGTGGTTGATGACGTCCGTTTCATCAAGCGTTTCACCATCTTTTGGAACGACGTAGGCGTGAATAACTTCGCCGGTCTTATCCGATGGCGTTCCTACGGCTGCTGCCTCCAGAATGCCTGAATGCGTGAACAGGACTTCATCGACTTCGCGCGGAAACACGTTGTAGCCGTTGACGATGGCCATCTCCTTCTTGCGGTCGACGATGACAACATAGCCCTTTTCGTCCAGATGCCCGATGTCGCCGGTATGAATCCAGCCATCGCGCATGTTCTCGGCTGTTTCCTCTTCGCGCCGCCAATATTCGACCATCATCTGGGGACCGCGCACTCGGAATTCGCCATTTTCCCCCTGGCCCAATACCTTTGTCCCCGTCTCCACGTCGACAACCGCGATCTCCGTTCCCGGACACGGCGGCCCGCAGGTGCCCAAACGGTTTTCATCGTGCCAAGGGTTCATTGCAAGAGGCGCTGCTTCTGACATGCCAAATGCCTGGTGGATGGAGCACCCGGTCACCGCTTCCCAAGCCTTGATTGTTTCTTCCGCGAAAGGCGACCCGCCGCCGCCAACCAGACGCAAGCTGGAGAAGTCCGTCGATTTGTAATCGGGGTGTCCCATTATTGCCTGAAAAATCGGCGCCGGACCGCCGGCAAACAAGGTCACCTTATGTTGGGGCATAGCCTCAAGAACGGCATCGGGTCGAAACTGTTTGATAAGGACAAGGGTGTCCCGGCAATAGGTCGGCACAAGTGCGGTCATACAAAGACCCCAGATGTGAAACTGAGGTGCTACATTCAGCCATGTGTTGGCACTAGGCTTTGCAGACCAACACCATTGGATTTGCCGGGTCATATGCACGATGCTGCGATGAAGATGACGCGCGCCCTTGGGCAATCCGGTTGTGCCGCCGGTATATTGCAGTGACGCGACATCGTTAGGCTTTGGGTGCGGTTCGGGTAACGCCCGCCCGTCGGCAGCCAACCAATCCGTGTAGCAGGCCGCTCCTGGACCGAGAGGGATTACATTGTCGATGCCATTTTGTTCAGCGATCGTCGAAACCATTTCCTGAAGAGTCTCTGCGCATATGATAGCGCAAGGGTCAGCGTCGGCGATCAGCGGCCCAAGCTCGTTTTCCGTATACATCGGGTTCAGCAGCACAAGGACGCCACCTGCGGCCCAGATCGCATAGATCGCGACGGACATTTCAATAGAGTTCCCCATCAACACGACAATGCGTTTGCCCTTGCAATCAAGCGCCTGCAACTGATCGGCAAAAACCGCCACGGCGTGTCGATATTGGCGATAATTAATCTGGTCGTTACCGCAAATGATCGCGGTGTGATCAGGCGATAATTCGGCGGCGGATTCCAAGGCATCCACCATCGTCTCAATGTTCGGTTTGCCGTCTCCGTAATCTCTTATTGGGTCGTTGATCGCCATCGGTGCCTCCCTCAGAACAATTTGTTTTTACATGTCATTGTTTTTTCGCTGTCAGGATTGAAATGCCTCCCCGGTCATTGTCGAACCTTCGTTTCCAGCCACAATCCGTTCGCTCAGAAATTTCGTTTTTGGCAGCATCCAATCCTGCACAAATGCCGCTGTGGTTCTAATTCGCTCCGGGTTGGCAGATTTATCGGCATTTTGCTGAAGCCGGCTCCAAGCCATGCCAAGCGCAAGCAGGCCTGTCAGTTCCATAAACGGATAGGCGACAAATCCGGGGTCGGCCAATTTGACGACAGCGTCTCTCGAAGCGCGCCAGGCGACGAGGCCTTCGGACAAGGCAGTGGCCATGCCATTTGTGCCAGCACGGCGGCTGGCCACTACTGCGTCCTCGCTAACGCGCTCAAAGGCCTCGGCGCTGGCACCTCCCCTGGCCGTCAGAGTGCGCGTGACCAAATTGGTCGCATGTAAGCCGTTCGCGCCTTCAAAAATCCGGCCAACACGCGCGTCGCGCAGGATCTGCTCCACCCGATATTCCTTGATATATCCGTAACCGCCGTGGATTTGTATCGCGATGTTGGCGCACTCGACGGCCGCATCCGTCGCAAGCACCTTGCAAACCGGCGTCATCAGTTCGACCAGGGCGGAATTGTCGCCAAGTTCAATGTCAACAGCGGCCCGGTAGAGCATGCTTCGCAACCCTTCGACCCAGGCGGTTTGCGTCAGCAATCCCCGTCTTACATCCCCGTGGCGATTAATCGGGACCGCGCCGGTATCAAGCTGACTTGGTTGCAGCGCCCGGCCCTGGTGTCGACCTGCCGCGTAGTCGCGGCTCCTTTGGGCGGCGATCTGGCAAAGACCGGTTCCTTGCGCGGCGACATCAATCCTCATGGCGTTCATCATCGTGAACATACGCATCAGGCCTTCACCCGGCGCACCGACAATTTCCGCCTCCGCGCCGTCAAAAAATACCTGGCAGGTCGGGCTGGCATGTAACCCCATTTTGTCTTCAATACGGTCGACACCGATGGCGTTTCGCCGGCCATCGGGCAGAACGGCAGGGCAAAAAAACAACGATAATCCCTTGGCACCACTATCGACCTCATCCGTGCGCGCTAAAACGCAATGAAGTATATTCGGCGTAATGTCGTGATCGGCGTTTGAAGTAAAAACCTTGTTGCCGGTGATGCGCCAGACACCGTCGCCACCTTGTTGGGCTTTCGTGCGGATGAGTGAAAGATCGGAGCCAGCCTGCGGTTCACTCAAAACGATTGTCGTGCTGTACTCGCCGGAAACAATGCCAGGGATGAAGCGGTTCTTCTGATCCTCATTCGCCTGATCAAGGACCAATCGCATGGCCGCCTCCGGGCAGGCTACCAGCATCAGGAAATTGACACAGGCGCCACCGAGCATTTCCAGAACGGCCGAAGTCAATACGCCGGGAAGACCCTGGCCACCCAGAGCTTCCGGCATGGCGAGACCAAGCCAGCCGCTTTCTGTAAATTCTCTCACGGCGGCTTTCAGTTCCGGTGCAACCGTGATCCTATTGTCGATCAATGCCGGTGGGCTGACATCGGCAAGGGGATCAAGTGGCGCGATTTTTTGATCAATGAAGCGCCCTGCCTGAGTGACGATATCCCGGGCAAGATCGTCGTCCCATCCGCGCAGCCGATCAGCCCCCGCGCCATACTTCAGGGCGAACAGAATATCTTCAACCGGTGTCCTGTAATCCATATTCAATCCGTATTTAAAACTGTGGTGCGTTCATTGCTCAGCCGAGGTCTCCAATCCATCGTTTTTGATATTGGTAGCTTTCTGGCAAATCAGCTTTGGACATCTCCTCGAGGCGGGCGATTTTTTCTGGTGTTTCCTCAGCGATTTTATCCACCCATTTTTTTAGGGTTGCCTCGTAGTCCTCACCCACCGGGCAGACATCGGCGCAGCGGCGGCAGCCGGTGACGATTCCGCTGCCGCGCAGCATGGCTTGAAACAATTCCGATGATTCCATGCTGCGCAACATACCGATTTGTTTGGTCTGGTCCGTCTGGGACATAATATTGGTCAGATAATCGGCTGCAAATTCGAAGCCGAAGGGCGAGCGATAGGTGTCGCAGCTTTTCCAGTCGCGGTCCCAGTGTTGGACCGCGTCGGCTGGACAGGCTTTGAGGCAACGGCCACATTCCGGCCCATGACACAAAGCCTTTTCCATTTTCTTGTCAGGCTCAATGTCAGCAGAGGTCATGACAATGCCCAAAATGACCCGTGGGCCATATTCGGGTGTGATGAGTTGGTGGTTTAACCCCAAGGTACCGAGACCGGCTTCGACCGCCGCGTGCGTTGCCGACAAGGGATGGGTCGCCTGGGTGTCCTTGCCTTTGTGGAACTTCGTCGGATCGACATGATGGTACGGCACAAGCAAACCCGGCACGCCATTGTCTTCCAGCCAAAACACCAGATCGAGCGCCAGTTCCTCCAGCGCCGATATTAGCAATTCATCGCCATAGAACTTGTGCTGATCGTTCCAGGCAGGAAGGCGCGACGTGGCAAAGCTGATCCGTTTGGCTAGCACAATCACCCGGCCGCCATCGATTTGGGTGATATCCGACGGTCTGCGCGGGTTTTCCGGATCGGGCGGGTATTCGTCCATTACCGCGCCGTCGGCAATACCAACCAGATCAGCACCCAAAGATTTGGCTTTTTGCTTGATGTCGTCGGCTGTCAGCGTGGTTGGGATCAATTCATTCATGGCGTGGACTCCCCCGGACTTGATCTGCCGCCCTGTCTAGATTTTTTACGCTGCGCCTTCGCGGCCTTGCCGCTATAGCCATCCGGTCCGACCCAACGGATATTCCATTGGTTCATGCCAGGGATATCGTCGCCCCGTTTGAGAGCCGCCTTGTAGGTTTTGCCTTTCTCGATCCGCTCTGGCGTCGTCTCCGGAATAATTTTCTGCGGCGTGGCCAAAAAGGCGTGATAGTCATCGCCGACCGGACAAACTGCCGTGCAGCGCGGGCAGGTACCGAAACAACCCCAGACTCGCGTGACACCCTGCCAGAAAGCCATCAGTTCACCAGATTCAAGGATTGATCGCCGAGTGTCGTCGTCGGACTCCAGATAGCGGTGAAAGAGATTGGCGACGCCGTAGATGCCGGTGACCTGCGCCTCAGTGGAACAGCCGCGTTTGTCGATATTGAAGTGCAGCACAGAATCCGTCGGGCATGCATAAAGACAGCGTGAACAACCCTCGCCGATACACAGTTGTTCGGTCATCGGCAGGTCCGGTTCCAACTCGGCATCCGTCACGACAACAGCCAGGTTAACCCGCGGGCCATATTCCACACACATGAAGTTCATGCCCAGACCCAGTGTCCCCATGCCGGCTTCGACCGCCAGGTGCCGCAGGCTGAGCGGCCCGTAGGTTCCCGATTTCAATTCCCAGTCGGAGGAATTGTTGTTCATGACCAAACCAAAGAAGCCCCGGCGTTCCAGTTGTTCAGAAACCCTGCGGGCCTGTTTGTCGAGCCGTCGGTTGATCATCATGTTGACCATTTGATAAGGCTCCGGCTCCCTAGTGCGAAAACTTGCGACGGGAACACGCAATGCCAAGACGATGACGCTTCTGGCATCGGCGGTCAGTCGGCCAGGCGTTTGCGGCCAGCGCGGGTCGGGCGGAAATTGGTTGAGGGTCGCGGCACTGGCAATACCCACCAGATCAGCACCGGCATCAAGGGCAATCGCCTTGACGTCAGTCGCACTCAACTTAGCCTCACCCCCTAGATTTGCACTCAAGGCAGCCTCCATACCCCCCAGTATGGAAACTTATCGGCATCAATTGCCAGTGTCAATACCCTGGGGTATGGTGGCGACATGGCAGTTCCATACAAGCTAACGCAAGATACATCCTCGCTCAGCCGCGACGGCTGGATAGATCGCGCGCTTGACCGGCTTGCCGTGGACGGCATCGACAAGGTTTTGATCGCACCGCTGGCGCGCGAACTTGGCGTAACCAAGGGCAGTTTTTACTGGCACTTCAAGGATCGGCAGGATCTTCTGGACGCCATGCTGACGCGATGGGAAGGGGTGGGTACCGTCAACATTATCGATCAGGTCGACAAGGCGGGCGGCACAGCCGATGAACGCCTCAGGCGAACAATTGAATTATCGATGGAACAGGTCAGCGTCCGCCTGGAACCGGCGTTGCGGCAGTGGGGGCGAAGGGACAAAAAAGTACGGGCAGCCCTACGTCGCGTAGATGAACAGCGCTTGTTATTTTTGAAAAAACTGTTTGGTCAGCTTTGTGGGGATGAAATCGAGGCAGAGGCGCGGTCCTGGCTATTATATTCCCTGATCACCGGCCGACATTTGGTCGCGGCCAAACCGGCACACATTGAACGCAAGGATCTGCTGCAAACTTGTCTGGCGGTACTGACCTGCGGCTGAGAGACAGCCAGAATGATCGTTGTTGGCACATTGGTCTTCCCCCGTTTTGATGGACGGTTCAAAAAGATCCGTTTGACTGTCTTTCGAAGTCAGCGGGCCTGATATTGCGCCACCATTTCATCAGACTGATTGAGGACGTCATAACGTATCTCGACAATCCCACGGTCCGGTTTCGACCGAGACGCACGCGCTTCCAATACTTCAGCCTCGACCCGGAGCGTGTCACCGGCGAAAACCGGTTTGATCCAGCGCACCTCTTTCATCTCCGGCCATCCATTGAGCTTTCCGACCAGACGTTTTCCTCTACCGTCAGCTTGAAGCCGGTGAGGATGGTGTGAAACCCCGAAGTAATCAAATCCGCCATAGGGAGGCGCTTTCGCCGCTTCCCCATCCAAATAAAAGGGCTGTGGATCCCATTCCTGCGCAAAACCCTTGATCGCTTCTGCCGCCAGCGTGCGCGACTCGGTTCTGAATTGGAACCCGACCAGCATATCATCGAAATACATGGTCATCCCCTACTGCTTTGGGCTCAGAATACCCTTAATCCGCGCGTTCACGTCAAAATGACCATGGTATTATTCTTGCGACGAATGTCAGAAAGGTCCCGCATCTCAGCCATTTGAGGATTAACGCCGGACGGAAGAAAATGGCACTCAATGACCAGTCCGATACCGGCGGCTATTACCCTGATACCTGCCGAAGCCATTTTCGCGCCGAATGATTGTTCGAAGTACTGAATGCCTTTCAGGTGCGCGAAGCAGCGTCCGTGGAAAATTCGTCACAGCGGACAAGTGAAAAACAGCTCGGATTCAGATCCGAATTTCAAGAACAAACCATGATCAAAATACATTCCCATGTGCCACTCATGTGCCATGTAAGAAATCGGAAAGTTTGGGATTCGACGGAGGAAATTGTGTAACTTATTGAAAAATATGTAATATCAGGAAACACTGATGTATTAAGTGAATACTTGTCGAATTCGACGAGCTCGATCGATATTCATCAATAATTTCAATGTGTTAGATGGCGCGCCGGGGAGGATTCGAACCCCCGACCCCCAGATTCGTAGTCTGGTGCTCTATCCAGCTGAGCTACCGGCGCCAATTGGTGTTGGACCTCGGTATTGCTGCTTGTGCAATGCGGCGATTGCCGCTGAACCTTGACCCTTGAACCGGCGCTACACCTAATGGGTCGTGGCGCGGAATGCAAGCTTCGATGTGGTTGGGCGTTGTCGAAAGTTTTAGCTGGCGAACGGCGAACATCGGGCCATGGATTCTCGCACTGATATTACTGTCGGAAATCGCCGCACTGCCGGCTGTCTAATCGATGGATGGGGGGAGCCAAACTTGGACGAGGGAGCGTCCATTCAGGGCGTGCCTCCGGCCTCAAGCGGGCGAAACCGACGGGGCGACGGTAGGATTATCTAGACCTGCTGACCGGTGCCTTGGCGATTGTCGCGGATGGCGGCGCGTTTGGCCGATTGGAAGTCGATCGCCCGGTCGGGAAGGGTGATTTCGAAGGCCGCACCGGGATGATCATCCAACAATTGAATTGTGCCACCGTGGGCGCGGACCAGTTCTGCCGCGATCGCCAGCCCGAGGCCGGTGCCGCCCTTGCTGACCGAGCCGTGAAAGGCCTGGAACAAGTGCTCCTTGGCCACCGGCGGTAATCCGGGGCCGGTATCGTTGACCTGGATCGTCACCACCGCGCCTGAGCGATGAGCGCCAACCGCCAGACGGCGCACCAGTGCCGGTTCGGTTCCAGCTTGCAGCGCCTGGGCGGAGTTGCGGCATAAATTGGTCAGCACCCGAAAAAGCTGATCGGGATCAGCGTCGATTTCCAGGTCATTCGGCACGGCATTTTCAAAGGTGATGCTGCTGCCCGGCAAACCGAGGATTTCGGCCACATCGCCAACGATGTGATGAAGGTTCAATAGCCGCCGGTCCGGCGGCGCTTCGCGGCTGCGGCCATACGATAACACCGAACTGGTGTAGCCGATGGCGCGGTCGAGGGCGGCGACCAATTTCGGCGCCAGACGCTGCACCGTCGGGTCGGGCAGGCTGCCGATGCGGTCGGTAAATAACTGCGCCGAGGCCAGGATATTGCGCAAGTCGTGATTGATCTTGCTGACCGCCAGCCCAAGATCGGCCAGGTGCTGTTTTTGTTGCAGGGTTTGCGCCAATTGCCCTTGCATGTCGGCAAGTCCGGATTCCGCGTCGCCGATTTCATCGTTGCGTCCAGATGGCGCGACAATGCGGGAAGCGTCTTCTGGATCGTCGCTATAAACATCCATTGCCTGTGTGAGGTGCTGTAGGGGGCGTACCATTAACCAGCGCAGCGCCAGATAAACCAGTGCCGCGGTGATTAATGAGATAATCAACGACAGGCCGAGGATATTGCCGGAAAATCGGATCATCGCCGTTTGTAGCGGGCCTTCATTGACAATCAGTTCGATGGTGCCGGGCGTTTTGCCGGCAATATCGACCGGACCGATCACTCGAATTGTACCATCGCCGGAACCGAACAAGGTGCCGAAGGAGTGGATGATCGCCTGGACGGGGATCATCTGGTGCACGTCGGCGTGGTGATCGACTTCCGGTAGGGCGTCTTCCATCGTCCACATCCGGCTGCGGCTGGGTGAGCGTTGCGCGATTGCCCGAGCGCCGGCCGATTTCAGCACTTTGGCCAGGAATTCCTCTTCGACGGTTTCTTTTTGCGATAGGGCGACTACGGCGACCCGTGCCATGGCGATCCGGTCCAGCAGCCAGGAATTTCGGAAATTGGCGATCGACGGCACGTAGATAAAGACTTCCGCCACCATGACGAATAAGACCGTCAAAACCAAAAGCTTGACGGAAAGCCCGCCGAAACGGGTTTTCTTCCGATGCAACACCGGCGCCGATGTTTCGGCATTTTCAGTTGGGTCTACAATTTTGTCGTCGTGCGTCACGGGCGTTATCCGAACATCCGCAGGAATTTGATGATGCGCCGCACCCAGGGATTCGTCAAACCTGACGCATAATACCCTATCGCCGCCCGCTTGCCGGCCTCCGACAAGGTCGGGTAGGGCAGGACGGCGCCGGTCATGGCACCAATCTTCAGTTTACTGGATATGGCGAGTGCCCACGGCGCAATCAACTCCGAAGCATGAGCGCCAACAATATCGGTGCCCAAGACGCGGCCCTTTTTGTTGGTGATCACCTTGATGAAGCCCTTTCCCTGCCGTTCCGCCCGGGCCCGGTCGTTGTCGTCAAACGGCCACGACAAGACTTTGATAGCGCCATGGCGGTCGCGGGCCTGATCTTCGGTCAGTCCGGCATGTGCCATTTCAGGGTCTGTATAGGTCGCCCAGGCGGCCAGATCACGGTTTTCCTTTGCCGGCAGGCGAAACAATGCCGAACGGATGACCAGGCCAGCGTGGTAGCCGGCCCAATGAGTAAATTGCAATCCGCCGGCAACGTCGCCAATGGCGTAGACCTTGCGGTTGGAGGTGCGCAGGCCGGCGTCGACGGTAATGCCGGATCGCTCATGGGCAATACCGGCCGCGTCTAATCCAAGGCCGTTGACATTCGGCCGGCGGCCGGCGGCGACCAGCACATGCGAACCGGTAAGGGTGGTCTCGGCGTCATCTTCTTCCAATGTGATTTCATAGTCACCCGGTTTGCCCGACATGCCGGTGATCTTGATGCCTTCGCGAATATCAACACCTTCGCTGCGCACTTGTTCCAGGACAATTTTTGTCATCTGTGGGTCGTCTTTGCCCAAAGCGGTAAACGCCTCCAGCACGGTCACCTTAGCGCCCAGCCTCCCGTGGGCTTGCGCCAGTTCCATGCCGATCGGTCCGCCGCCGATAACGATCAGATGTTCCGGCCGGTCGGTACGGTCAAATATCGTCTCATTGGTGATGTAGTCGATGCTGTCGAGGCCGGGAATTGGCGGTGCCGCCGGTGATGATCCCGTGGCAATGACAAAACGGCGGGCGCGGATCAAGTGATCGCCGGCGCGCACGGTCTGAGCATCCTCAAATTGCCCGTGGTCTTGAATGACATGGACGCCTAATCCGGTAAACCGTTCCACTGAATCATGCGGTTCAATCGCCGCGATGACGGATTGGACATGATCATGGACCGCGGCAAAATCGATATCCGGGGCCGAATAATGAACGCCGAACGCCGCCGAGGTATGATGAACGTGGGCTTGCTTGCCGGCGGCGATCATCGCTTTGGAGGGCACGCAGCCGGTATTCAGGCAGTCGCCGCCCATCTTGGCTTTTTCAATCAAAACCACCGAAACACCGAATTGCGCCGCGGCCGCTGCGACCGTCAAGCCGCCAGAACCGGCGCCGATTACGCAAATATCCGGTGTCAAAATCTCACTCATGGCAAATTCCCAATGTCCAATAAGATTGAAGATAATCGATTGTTGAAAAATACCCCCCGGAGGCATCAGTCATCAGCCGTCAGTCAGTTTGGCTGCCGCGTCGCCGCCAGGCCTTCATGGCGACAGGGATCAACGAGACGACGCCAAGAGCCACGAACGCGGCAATCAGTTCTGGCGTCACCAGCGCCTTAATATCAATGGTGCAGGTGCCAGCCGCCCCGCATCCGGGATTGGCTGCTTCCTGGGCGGCAATAACGCTATCCAATCCGGCACCGATGAAGGCGTAGGCAAATGTTCCCGGAATGATGCCGAGGAATGTCGCCGTCACGAACGTGCCCAGTGGCACGTGCAGGATCGCCGGCGCCAGGTTGATCACCCAAAACGGAAACAGCGGCGTCAGCCTCAAAAACAAAAGATAATGAAAGGCGTCGCGGCGAAAGCCCTCCGTCAGTTTCGATATGAACGGTCCGGTCTTGTCGCGCAGGGCGTGGCCGATGGAGGTGCTGGCCGCCAAAAAGATGATGGCGGCGCCAATTGTCGCGGCAATCACAGTCACGCTGCCGCCCAGCGCCCAACCAAACAAGAACCCGCCGATTACCGTCAGCAGGGATGCGCCGGGAAATGACAATGCAACGGCGGCGATATAGGTGCCGGCGTAGATTAAAAGCGCGACGACGACATTGTCAGCGACAAATGCCATCAACCCGTCACGCTTGGCGATCAGCGACGATAAACTCAAATGTTCATGCCAGCCCATGGCGATGCCAACCGTCGCCACGGCCAGGATAACAATCAGCGGAGCCCAGCGCTTCATCGAGCTGGCTGGCCGCGCCGGATCGGCCGTGCCAGCCGCCGTTGTTGCGGTATCTTCTGGCTCAAGCGCTGGCATCGTCGCGTTTCCAAGTAGTTGAGGGGCTGCATGTTCCCTGGGCGCCTTGTGGTGAATTTGCGAAGAATATCCGCAGCGAAGGTGAAAATTCAGAAAATGATGCCATTTCAGCGGGGCTAACAATGTGGTCAATATTCTTGTTGTTTGTTGTCACACGCAATCCTTTTGCCGGTCGGCTGGGCGAGAAAATAAGGCCGACTGGTCACGCGGCCAATGCAAATGTAGTGGCTTGAAGCGTGGTTGTGATCCGACTCACTGTATTTTGATTGAAGACCCATTGTCCGCTCACCGGTTCGTGAACGGCAATTGCCGACTTTTTGGTGGGCATTAAAACGGTAGGCAAAAGCCAACAGCGCGTTGACTTAAGCCATCCTTCTCCGTATAAGCCGGCGACGATAATACACATATTTCGTGATCGCTCCCCGCGTCGAAATCAGATGGCGGTAGGTGGAACGTGTCGCACCCGGAAAATCGAATAGAATTGAGGAGCCGCCTAGATGGCGGTGGGTTCCAATGAAACGGACATATCAGCCCAGTAAATTGGTGCGCAAACGCCGTCATGGCTTTCGCGCCCGCATGGCCACCACGGGCGGCCGTCGAATCATCCTGCGTCGCCGCCAACGCGGCCGTAAACGCCTCAGCGCCTAATCTGGTCAGCGGTTCGGGCCTGTGCTCGAACGATGGGATCCCTTATTAGGATGCTAAGGCTTAGGAAACGGTCTGAGTTTCTTGCGGTTGCGCGCGGTCTACGTGCGCCGGCCAAGGCATTCTTGTTGCAGGCATTGCCCGGCAGCTCACAGGCGCCGGCGCGGATGGGATACACGGTGACAAAGAAAAACGGCAATGCGGTTGAACGCAATCGCATCCGCCGTCGATTTCGCGAAGCCGTCCGTCTGGCCGACTTGCCGACAAGGCCTGGGTATGACTACGTCATGATCGGCCGCCGCGCCGCCTTATCCATACCCTTCGATAATCTTATGGCGCAATTGGGCGAAAGCCTCCATATGATACATCAACGCGCCGACAAACAGCACACCAACACCCGGCATTCCAGCCCGGCGCCCAGCGCCTGATGGAACGCGCCGCAGCCCAGACATGAGTGGGATCCGATGAAGGATAATTACAATTTCATCCTGGCGATCGTTCTGTCGTTGACGGTGATCGTCGCCTGGCAGTTTTTTTTCGTCGCTCCGAAAGTCGCGAAGGAACGCCAGGCGCAGGAAGCCAGTCAGCCGGCACAACCAGGCGGTCAACCGGGCACCGCACCGGCGCCGACCCCTGGTCAGGCACCAACGCCAAGCACCGCGCCAAGCGCCGGCGCGACACCTGCCGTGCCTGGAACGGCGACACCGGAAACCCGCACCACAGCGATTGCCGAGAGCCCGCGCATTGCCATCGTCACCCCGAAAATCGAAGGCTCGCTTAACCTGCGCGGCGCCCGCATCGATGATTTGAAGCTGTTGGAATTCAGAGAGACGGTTGATCCGACCAGCGCCAACATCGTGCTGTTGTCACCATCAAAAAGCGCAAATCCGTATTATGCCGATTTTGGCTGGGTGACGGATGGCACGAACAAGGTTGCTGTCCCCGGTCCCGATACTGAGTGGAAGCAATCTGGCCGCGGTGATTTGACCCCGGCAAGATCGGTTACTCTGACCTGGGACAATGGCGCCGGTCTGACCTTCACTCGCACAATCGGTATCGACAACGAATATATGTTCACTGTCGAACAATCGGTGACCAATGCCTCAGGTGCCGCCGTCACGCTTTATCCCTACGGTTTGGTCTCCCGCCACGGCACGCCGAAAACCCAGGGTATTTACGTTCTTCATGAAGGCCTGATCGGTGTTTTCAAGGAAAACAAACTTGAAGAGATCGACTACGATGATGTCGAAGAGGAAATCAAAATCCGCCCGGAGAAAACCTCTTCGGGCTGGATCGGCATTACCGACAAGTATTGGGCGACAGCCCTTATTCCGGCGCAGACCAGTGCCTTCCAGCCGCAATTCTCTTTTCGCCAGATCGGTGAACTAAAAGCCTATCAGGCCGATTTTCTCGGCGATGGCGTGGCTTTGGCTGAAGGCGCGACGGCGGCTACCAAGACGCTGTTTTTCGCTGGCGCCAAACAGGTTGCCATTATCGACGGCTATGAAAACGCCTTAGGTATTCCGAAATTTGAACTGCTGATCGATTGGGGTTGGTTCCACTTCATCACCAAGCCGCTATTCTGGCTGATCGACTGGTTCTTCAAACTGGTCGGCAATTTCGGCCTGGCGATCCTCGGTGTCACCGTGATCATCAAGATTGCTTTCTTCCCTCTGGCCAACCGCTCCTACGTCTCTATGAGCCGCATGAAAAAAGTGCAGCCGCAGATGACGGAAATCCGCGAGCGCCATGGCGATGACAAGGCCAAGCAGCAACAGGCGCTGATGGAGCTTTACAAGAAGGAAAAGATCAACCCACTGTCGGGTTGTCTGCCGATTTTTATTCAGATCCCGGTTTTCTTCGCGCTCTATAAGGTGTTGTTCGTCACCATCGAAATGCGCCACGCGCCGTTCTTTGGTTGGATCCAGGATTTGGCGGCGCCCGACCCGACGTCGATGTTCAACTTGTTCGGCCTGATCCCGTTCACACCGCCGTCATTGTTGATGGTTGGCGTTTGGCCGCTGGCGATGGGCATTACCATGTTCATCCAAATGCGCCTGAACCCGACGCCGCCGGATAAAACCCAGGCGATGATTTTCACCTGGATGCCGATTGTCTTCACTTTCATGCTGGCCTCGTTCCCGGCCGGTCTGGTGATTTATTGGGCCTGGAACAACTTCCTGTCGATCATCCAGCAGACCGTCATCATGCGCCGTCAGGGTGTAAAACCGGAAATCTGGAAGAACACCCTGGAAGCGTTCGGTTTGGGCGGCGATAAGAAAACAACCAGCTAACGGCATAATAGTGTGGCCGAGACCGATTCATCAGGAAGACAATGGTCTGACGAAGAGTTAGAGGCCGGGCGGCTGTTATTCGCCCGCCCGTGGGACTATGCCACCAGCGCCAAGGCGTTTGACCAACTGCCGGCCCATGACGGTTTGGAGATCGCCTTTGCCGGCCGCTCCAATGTCGGTAAGTCGAGCCTGATTAATGCCCTTGTCGGGCAAAAGGCGCTGGCCCGCACCTCCAATACCCCCGGCCGCACCCAAATGCTGAATTTCTTCGTCGCAGAAGCGCCGTTGGTTCTGGTCGATATGCCCGGTTATGGCTTCGCCAAGGCGCCCAAACGCGAAGTCGACGCCTGGACCCGTCTCATTCATGACTATCTGCGCGGCCGCCAGTCCCTGCGCCGTGTCTTCTTGTTGATTGATTCCCGCCACGGTATCAGCGCCAATGACGAGACAGTCATGAACGAACTCGACACCGTCGCCGTGGTCTACCAGATCGTGCTGACCAAGGCCGATAAGCCGAAGAAGGGCGCCCTGGCCGGGGTCGTGGAAAACACCGCCAAAGCCGTTGCCAAGCGGCCGGCCGCCCATCCGGACCTGCTTTTGACGTCATCGGAAAAGAGTGACGGGATCGCTGAATTGCGGGCCACCATTGCCGATCTTCTGGCCAACTAAAACTCCAACATTTGCAAGATGCGTTGTGCCGAATACGCTGACCTGATATCGAATTGGGTCATGTTTCAATTTCGGCAATTAACATCGTCAAGTTCGGCTATTTCACAATGACCAACGCCGCCAACCGCGCCCATATCATTTCTGAAGCCCTGCCTTTTATGCAGCGTTACGACCGGCAATCGGTGGTCATCAAGTATGGCGGTCACGCCATGGGTGATCCTGATCTGGCGCGGGCTTTTGCCGGCGACGTGACGTTGCTCAAGCAGTCCGGTGTCAAACCGGTGGTGGTCCATGGCGGCGGCCCGCAAATCGCCGCCATGCTGGAAAAACTGGGCATCAAAAGCGAGTTCAAAGCCGGTTTGAGGGTTACCGACAAGGAAACCGTCGATGTGGTGGAAATGGTGCTCGCCGGTTCCATCAACAAAGAGATCGTCTCGGCTATCAACAGCCAGGGCGGCCGCGCCATTGGTTTGTGCGGCAAGGACGGCAACATGATCACCGTCTCCAAACTGACACGGACCATTGTCGACCCGGATTCATCCATTGAACAAATTGTCGATCTTGGCTTCGTCGGTGAGCCGAAAACCGTCAATCCGGAAGTTCTGGAAATGATCGCCCGGGAAGACCTTATCCCCGTTATCGCGCCGGTGGCGCCCGGCGAGGACGGGGAGACCTATAACGTCAACGCCGATACCGCCGCCGGCGCCATTGCCGGCGCGTTGAACGCCAAACGGCTATTGTTCCTGACCGATGTGCCAGGTGTGCTTGACGGTGATGGCAAGCTGTTGCCGGAATTGACCATCGCTGAAGCCCGCGCACTGATCGCCGATGGCACGATTTCCGGCGGTATGATCCCGAAAGTGGAAAACTGCATTGAGGCGGTGGAAGGCGGCGTCGAAAGCGTTGTGATATTGAACGGCAAAGTGCCCCACGCGGTGTTGCTGGAGCTTTTCACCGAACATGGTGCCGGCACCATGATCCGGCGTTAGACCAGCATGGAAGTTGCCGATAAGCCTGACCAAAGCGATTTCCAGGAGATCACCACGTGGATTTTTGATCTCGACAACACGCTTTATCCACGCCATTCCAATTTGTTTGCCCAGGTGGATGTAAAGATCCGCGAATATGTATCGCGACTGCTCGAAATACCTTTTGAAGAGGCCCAGAAAGTTCAAAAGGCCTATTACCGTGATTACGGCACCACATTGCGCGGACTGATGCTTGAGCATGCCATCGACCCGGATGATTTCCTCAATTACGTCCACGATATCGACCATTCGCCGGTGCAGCCCGACCCGGCGCTCGGTGAAGCGATATCAAAGCTGGCAGGCCGGCGCTATATCTTCACAAACGGCTCGCGCACGCACGCCATTAACGTCGCCGAACGCCTTGGCATTACTGAACATTTTGAGGATATTTTCGATATTGTTTGGGCTGACCTGCTGCCCAAACCGAACCGGCTTCCCTACGAAAAACTGGTGGCTGAGACCGGTATTGATCCGGCTAAATCAGCGATGTTTGAAGACCTCGCCCGCAATTTGGAAGTTCCCCACGATCTGGGCATGCGCACGGTACTGGTCGTGCCGCAGGGCACCAGAGATGTCTTTCACGAGGAATGGGAAGCCCACGGCCGCGACGAGCCCCATGTCGATCACGTCACCGATGATCTCGCCGGCTTCGTTGCGGAAATCGTCAGGTAAGTTTGCCCCGGCCGCTTGACACACACACCGCCATCCGGCGACAAAGACCATCACTAGCGGGCGTAGTTCAGTGGTAGAACGTCAGCTTCCCAAGCTGAATGTCGTCGGTTCGATCCCGATCGCCCGCTCCATCTAACCTTTGGATATTGTTATTAGATTTTCGAGCTTTTCCACTAGGAGAGGATCGCGCAGAGCCTGTATAATAATTGGCCCAAGGACCATATGAAGGCCGCGAAGAAACGGTAGGCTAGTGATACAGCCCGTCAGCAAACATTCAGTGACGTCACCGGCCCGAATTTCATTATTTGGTGCGCACCCACAATATTGTATACTTTCGCGGTATCTGAATTGCGCTTAAGGGAGCCCTTGCACCATGTCGCTTCTTCAGGAGATTTGGCCAGTTAGCAAATCGCTCGATACACCCGCGCTGCTTGCCTATTTGATTGGTGAGCGGTTTCCCGGGAGAACCATTGTTACCGCCTCCCTTAAAGCGTCGAGTATTGTGGTCCTGAAAATGGTGGCGGATGCCGATCCGGCGACTCCGGTTTTATTCTGTCAACCGGGTTTCGATTTCGAGGAGAGTAAGACATACCGGGCGGAAATCACTGAACAACTGGGTTTGTCCAATGTCGAATTGACGGCAGGTCACGAGACCGAGGTCCGCGACGGCGACGTCGATCATATGGAGCGTATGCTGGTAGAATATGAGAACTCGGCCAGCCGCTCCTTTGAACTTGTTCACCTCAACGAATCTCTTCAAGGGTTTGATTGCTGGATCAGCGCCGTCGGCCACGTGGAGCGGCGGCCGGGCATCAAGCACCGTGTCGACGTCGAAGGACGGCTGATTAGGGTTGATCCGATCATCCACTGGTCCGAGCAAGACGTCCAGGAATTCATGCGCGACAACAATTTGCCCTATCATAAAAGAGCGAAACGCAAACACACCAAATTCAAACCAACTGAAATTTCAGATGCCCCCTATTATAGCTTCTGAGTAATTCGGCCGGCCGCGGCTGTCGAACACCCGTCGAAATAACTTGCGGGGAAATCGTCTTATAGACGAACTTGACCGCAGCTTTATCCACGATGGGACCCAATCCGCGCCACAGTAAGGTGACTACGGCTTCTTCGGCGTCTCGTATTCGACTTCCTTCTGGAAGGGTTCCCAGACGGTCTCGTAACCAACAAATCCCTTTTCGTTTGGCGCCATCTGACGGGTTGTCATCAGACGCGAATGGCCGTCAGGAACTTTGGTAGGGGGTTTTTGCTCGCTCATAAGTCACCTTTTATGCTGTGAAGCCAGGATATCAAATACAAGTAATTAAAGTCGGCATCCGTCCGATATCATTCAACAGTTTGCTCAAACAGGTCTCGCCCGTGACGGGTCGATATCAGCTTCCGCTCTGATCGCTCCGCCGGCTTTTGTCTCTTCGTCAGTGGCGTCGCGCACGGTCAGTATTTCAAGTACGAAAATGACCTCTCTACCGCAAAGCGGATTGTTGCCATCGACAGTCAGTGTCTCGTCGTCAATCCGCGTCACGATAAAGCTGCGCGTCTGGCCGCTATCGTTTTCCATGAGAATGGAGGTGCCGATTTGCCGATACTCTTCGGGAACATTCTCGATTTGATCGGAAAATACCAGGGATTCATCCCTCGGGCCGAAGATCTGGTTGCCATCAATTGGTACGTCGATGACGTCGCCGGCGGACTTGCCCGCCAGTTCCTCGTGAACGGACGGCGCCAGAATTTCATTGTGTCCGTGAATATAGCCCAGCGGGAACTCGACCGTGGTCAGCACATGCCCCGACTTCTTGTCGGTCACCTTGTAGGTTAGTTCGACAAATTTGCCGTCACCGATGGTTTCACTCATGTCTGCTGCCAACCGGTTGTTCAAAAGATTGATGCACCGAAAATCCTGACTTCTTCATTTTCATAACCAAGAACAAGCCGACCAATCCATTCGCCTTCCTTTTGCGTGCTCCGCTGCCGGTAGAGAACGGTCACATGTTCGCCCCGGCGGATAATGCCCAGATAGTCGACGTCTTCAGATAGGTTCCTGGCCAGCTCGCTGTTTGCGAATTGGTGGCCGACCGCAACTTGGTTCATGGCGCGGGCCAATGAAGTACAAAAATTCTTGACGAAGTCGCCGTATTTGCCCTCGTTCGAATTATTCACCAGATCGCGCCACAGAGGATCGGCTATGGCCTTTATGTCCTCGTCGGTTTTTTCAACAATGTTCACGCACGTCTCTTTTGTAATTTCTTAGAGGCCAGCATCGTCGGCGCATTTAAGAAGACTACGCGGCATCTCAGCTCATTTGCACCCAAGCGGAAACCCAATGCGAACCTCCGCTTGAGGCTATTAGTTACTCGGCCGCATCAATCAGGTGATAACACGGTGCCTTCTCCATGGTGTATTCCCCGGTTTCCGGATCACGACGCGAAACCGTCAGCACATGCCAGTTTTCATCATCCAATTTTATGGCATCTCCCCGGTAGTAGTAGCCGGGCCAGCGGGTCTCTTTGCGGAACAAGGTGTGCTGGGTGACGCACTCTGCGGCGCGATGGCGATGCATCAATTCCCACGCACGCAGCAACTCGTGTAGGTCCGACGCAGCCAGGCTCTCAAGATCTTCCTCCATGACCGCGAGCTTCTTGAGGCCGATACTTAGAAGCTTATCGTTGGTCATGTAGCTGACAGTCACCCCGCCGCAATACTCGTCCATCAGCTTCTGCAGCCGTTCCAGCCCCTGCTTGGGGTTGATGTAGTGCGGGTTCACATCGCCCGCCACAATCGCGTTGCGGTAGGTTTTGTAATGCTCCAGTGGCTTGTAGATCTCTTTTTTACGGCGATTGACCTGTTCACCGGATACGGCGATGCCTTCGGCTTTGCCGTCATCGATATATTTGCACGCAGCCTTGGCGGCAAGGCGGCCTTCGGTGAAGGAACCTGACGAGAAAGCGTGTGGTGTGCCGCCGACCGCGTCACCTGCACCGAAAAGGCCTTCGATCGTCGTCATGCGGTTGTAACCCCAGAAATACTCAGGCGGAGATACGTCCTCCGGGCCAGAGCACCAGGCGCCACTGCCGGTCGCATGCGAGCCCATCACATAGGGCTCCGATGTGGTCAGCTCGGGGTTTTCGTTCTTGGGATCCACATCGGTGGCTGCCCACAGAACGGCCTGGCCGACCGTCATACCGAGAAAGTTTTCCCAACCGACTTCCTCCAAATGAGGATCCTGGAAGGCCTGCATGGTCACCATGTGAATGGGACCGCGGCCGGCATTTACTTCATTGATTAAGGCATGATTACGTAAACAGGTCGGGATCGGCCTGTGGGTCAGGTGCGAGACTTCCGGATCCAGATATTCCTTGCCGACCATCTTTTGCAGTTCGGGGAACCATTTGGATTCATACTCTTCACCCACACCATTTTGGGTATACGTCTTCAAGTGCAGGAAGTATGCACCGACCGGACCGTAACCATCCTTGAAACGCGCCAGCACGATACGATTTTCCATCTGTGTCATCTTGGCGCCGGCATCGATCATCAACCCGTAGGCGGACGCCGACGACCACGGCGCGTACCAGGTACGGCCGGAGCCTTCGCCGACTGAACGTGGTTTGAAGATGTTGGAGGCACCGCCCGCGCCGCAAATCACGGTCTTGGACTTGAAGACATGGTAGTTGCCTGTGCGCACATTGAAGCCGACGGCACCGGCAACGCGGTTTTCTTTGCTGTCGTCCATCAACAGGTGGGTAACGCAGATGCGGTTGAAGACTTTGTCGGCTGATTTCTTGGCGGCCTCTGAAACGATGGGCTTGTAGGATTCGCCATGAATCATGATCTGCCATCGCCCTTCTCGCAGATACTGCCCGGTTTCCGGGTCTTTCATGATCGGCAGGCCCCAGTCTTCGAACTGGTGCACGGTGGAATCGACGTGACGGGCCATATCGAAAAGCAGGTCTTCTCGTACCAACCCCATAAGGTCGATACGCGCATAGCGAACATGGTCTTCCGGGTTATTTTCGCCCCAGCGGGTGCCCATGTAGCAATTGATGGCGTAAAGGCCCTGAGCGACCGCGCCGGAGCGGTCCATATTGGCCTTCTCGGCAATGACGATTTTCTTGTCCTGCCCCCAGAATCTAGCCTCCCAGGCGGCACCTGTGCCGCCGAGGCCGGCGCCGACGACTAGAATATCAATGTCGTCTTCGACAATTGTTTTGTAAGCCATCAGTAAACCACGCCTTTCGTCATCTTGAGACCGGCGGACTCAAGTGTGTGCAAACCGCCATCATCCATGCGGATATACTTCGGTTCGCTGTACAACAGTTCGCTGTCGCGCATTTCGTCGCTCGGACCGGGACCTTCCGTGAGCGTAGGAAAGCCCGTTCCCCAGGGCTTGGTTGTGATCGGCGACAGGAAATTCTTTTCCGTACCATTGCGGAATTTGATCTTCCAGGCGATCGTGCCTTTCTCTTCGTCGCGATTGACGCGAACGCTGTGACCGAGTGGCGCGAAGTCGGCATAGCCGCGCACATCAATCGCATGCTGCGGACAAGCCTTGACGCAGGAGTAGCACTCCCAGCACATGTTAGGCTCGATGTTGTAGGCACGGCGATAAGTCTTATCGATGTGCATGATGTCCGAGGGACAAATGTCGACGCAATGTCCACATCCGTCGCACCTTGTCATATAGACGAAGGTTGGCATGAACCGGCTCCTTATCTATTCAAATCGAATTGCGGGTTGTTTCTAATAGTGGCGGGGTGCTTCGCGCTTGATACCAAGTCCCATCTGCATCGGGGCGTCCCGCAACAGTTCCATTGAGTGTGTTTTTTGTTGTTCAGGATCGTCGCGCGTAAGCGTTGGCAAATTGGCGGCTGAACCGTTGGCTTCGGAAATTCTCTTCTCAAACGCCGCCGCCGGCTTGAAGAACATGTGGGAGAATTTCGACCAGGGTATTCCGGCGAACAAGGCGGTTGTGGCAATCAGATAAAGCCCCAGAAAAATCATTGCCCACGTCGCGGCGCCGGCCGTCTGACACCAGGCCCACAAAAGCCCGAAGGTTGCGCTTGCCAGGAGCGACAGAATAAACAGATCGGCGCGCATCAAACGCAAAGGCGATAAGCCTTCGGCGGAGACGTCGACACGGATGAAGAACCAGAACCAATAACCGCCGACGCATATCATCAGTGCGCCGATATACCACAGCGCCGTTAGAACGCCAGGAGTGGCCGTGGCCGTTGTCGGATAAGCGAAAACCATGATGGCCGTGGTCGCGACATAGATAATAAAGCCATACATCCCCAGGAGATGGGCAACTCTTCGCCACGGGTTACAAAATTCGCCGGACAGCGCAACGTCGACCACCGCAGTCTTTACCGCGATCGAAACCGCCTCGCCGCCGCCAACTTCTTTGGGCGCCTTGGCCTTGGCATTGCGCATGTTTTCAAAGAAATACTTGGCACTGCCTTTGTGAATGACATCAAAGATTGTGCCTAAGACCACAAAGAGGATCATTACCCATACGAAACCCTGCATCACAGCAGGCGATATCGTGGCTGAGAGTTCCGCGAAAGGGTTGCTTGCGAACATATATTTGTCTCCATCTCCCGTTGGGTCGACTAAACAGACTCGCACTGTCTCCGTCAACGGACCACACCATCTTGAGTGATAGTGCCAACTTGTCACCGGACCCAATCACATGCAAACATTACAATATGCTAATCTATCTGTCATCCGCGAATTGTGCCGCACCTAGATTCAGTGCTATCGCGGACATACACAGATCTACGCGGATATAAAAACGTCCGGTGATGAAAGAGGTAAATATCGAATGTCGCATCTTGTCACACCCCACGGCGCCGATGCCCTCAATGTGCTGTTGGTCCCTAAGCAACAACGTGCGTCGGAATTAGCCCGTGCCCGTGAGTTGAAGATAGTTCCCATGCAAAGCCGAGAAGTTTCCGACCTGCTGATGCTCGGCATGGGTGCCTACACGCCGCTGGACGGATTCATGGGTCACGACGACTGGCGAAGCAGTTGCCAAGATATGCGGCTGACCAACGGGGTGTTCTGGCCGATACCGATTACCCTGTCGTGCAGTCAGGAATTAGCCGACAGCATCCAGGTGGGGGAGGACGTATCGCTTTCCGACGCCGAGACGGGCGAAATATTGGGCATTCTGAACGTCGCAGAAAAATACCAGATTGATCGCGGCTTTGAGTGCGAACACGTCTACCAAACGACCGACCCGGCTCACCCCGGCGTTCAAAAAGTGATGGATCAGGCGGAAATCAATTTGGCTGGGCGGGTGAGCGTTATTTCGGAAAGCGACTATCCAACGCGCTATCGCGATTTATATCTGCATCCAAGTGAATCGCGCGCGCTATTCCAGAAAAAGGGATGGTCACAGATCGCGGCATTCCAGACCAGAAATCCGATGCATCGCAGCCACGAGCACCTTGTGAAGATCGCCATTGAGGTGACCGACGGTGTTTTCATTCATCAGGTTTTGGGCAAACTCAAACCCGGTGATATTCCTGCCGAGGTTCGAACCCGCGCCATCCAGGCGATGATCGACAATTATTTCGTCCAGAACACCGTTGTTCAGGCCGGCTATCCGATCGAAATGCGTTATGGCGGCCCCCGGGAAGCCCTGCTTCATGCCCTAATCCGCCAGAATTTCGGCTGCTCCTATCTGGTCATTGGTCGAGATCACGCCGGCGTCGGCGACTTTTACGGCCCCTATGACGCCCAGAACATATTCGATCAATTGTGGGACGGCGCGTTGCTGACCAAACCTTTGAAGATCGACATAACTTTCTACTGCAAGAAATGTTACGGCATGGCCACGGCCAAGACCTGCCCGCACTCCGAAGAGCATCGTATCTCCATATCCGGAACCGATCAGCGCGGCATGCTGGCCCGCCGCGACCCGATTCCACCGGAATTCAGCCGTCCGGAAGTAGTAAAAATCTTGCAGGATTACTATGCCAGCCAGGAAGCGTCTTCGTAGACAATCAACCGAACCATCCTAAAGGTCGGTATATTTAATTGCGTTGCCGCGGGCTTTTTCTACTGGGTACTTTTGTTCATTGATCGCCATCTTGGCTTCGGCGATTTTGGTGAGGTCGAGGCCCGTCCGTTCGGCTATCAGCAGCAAATATAAAAAGACATCGGCACATTCCTCCGCAATCCGGGCCTTACCGGTTTCGGTATTGATGTCGCTTTCAAAGGCCTCGGCGCTTTTCCACTGGGTCAGCTCCATGAGTTCCGCTGCTTCCAGATTGAGCGAGATAATCAAATTCTTCATTGAGTGGAATTGCCGCCAATCGCGTGCATCACGGAACGCGATCAGACGTCTTGTCAGGGATTCCAAGGTTGCGTGATTTTCATCCATTGCTACTACTCCGTGGTCAGTTCTGAACTAAGCAAAACTATAGCGAGGGAAACTACGTGCGATTTATCGGCGACGTCCACGGCAATTTCGAACAATATAAAAACCTGATCGAGAGCGTCGGCGAATCCATACAGGTCGGTGACATGGGCTTTGGATTTTCCGTTGCAGCGTCCGATGGCATCAGCACATTCCCCGAACCGCCATTTGACCTGATGAGACGTGCGGGGAACCATCGCTTCATTCGTGGCAATCAAGACGATCCGGCCGCCTGTAAAAACCAGCCCCTTTGTATTACGGATGGGCACAGTGAAGATGACATGTTTTTTTGTGGTGGCGCATTGTCAGTCAACCTCAAGGGACGAACAAAGGGCCTGAATTGGTGGCCGGAGGAGGAGTTGTCTGATTCTGAGTTGGCCAACATCGCGCAGAAGTACCTCGATGAAAAACCACCTCTAATGGTGACGCACGACTGCCCCCACGAGATCGCTCAGGCCATCCTTTCCCACCACGATATCGATAAAGCCGTTGCCATTTCGCGAACCCGGCAAGCTTTCCAGGGCATGTGGGAACGGCATAAGCCGAACACTTGGATTTTCGGGCACTGGCATATGTCTTTGGACAAGTTGATTTCGGGGACGCGTTTCATTTGTCTGTCAGAACTCGAGACAATAGACATTTAGGTCCGATGGGCAATGCGGCCAATATTTTGGTGGCCGCGGAGCTCAATCGTTTTCAAGGCTGAAGACAGTCTTCCCGGCGGCGCATTTAACGGTGTTGAGGATGCCATCGGCCAAATGGTGGCGATCGAGCAATTGACCACCTTGCCCGGGCGTGACTGTGGTGTTCTTACCGGTTCTTAGAAAAAACAGGCCGGCATTTTCGCTGATGATTTCCACGCCTGTGTCTGTCACGATTATCTCAACACGGTTTTGTTCGTGAGATCGAAGTCTTTGAGCAGCTTGCGATGTGGTGACGAACTCCAGCCAGGGAAATAATTGCCGGGCCTCAGCGATCCATGCCTCGAATTGAGCGTAAAGACCGGGTTGTCCGTTTTCACTGCTGGCCTTCCAAAATAGCGAGGATTCGTTTCGCGCATAGTTTGTATTATTAGGTGTTGCCGGGACGTCGTAGACGTCATCTGGATGTACGAAATGCGTCCATACGCCCATCGATGCGATCTGTGACAGCATCATCATTTTATATTCAGGCTGTTGGATGTAGCCACAGGTTTCGCGCGGTAGACAGGTGAGAGATGGCTCCCACGGTTCTGGCCCAAATTCCCGGTATTCGCCGAATTCCTGCTCACCGGATGAAAACAGGCTGCAGACCTCGGTAATCTCCGGGAATACCTTTTTCAGCAACCGGATACGATCTTGATCGTACCAATTGGCAGCTGGAACCCAGGAGACCGGCAGTGGCGCAGGAACGGCTTTTTCCCAAAGGTCGCGCGCCAGCCGTAGTTTACATTCAAGTATATTGGTATCGGGCCAAGACTTTGAGATCAAAGGTTCATGATTATATCCATGAAAGCCAAACTCATCGTCATCTGCAGTGTGGCGAACGTGCCTGAACCGGCGCTCAAGTTCGCTCTGTCCAGACATGACTTCTGGGGAATTTAAATCGCTATCAGCCGCCGTTTCCGCGTCGTGATAATTCATCACAGTATACCACGTATACTTGAGATCGTGCTTGGCCCGCATCGCCATCATATCGTCGTACCAGGCACCGAAATAAAAATCGCTCCGGCTGGTTCCCGGGTATTCCGTCGAGATGGGTTCGGCAATCTCATCCGACAAAGACGGCGGGAAATCATCAACATGGATCATCGCAAAACCGGCAACAGCTCCGACCGCGACGGGCATCGTGCCAAGGACGGTTTGAACCGCAAATCCGCGTAGGGCGCGACAGAAAAGTACTTCAGTATTCCAGTATACAATTTTGCCGAGGCCGAAAGCCTGCCGCCAGGCGACAGGACGATCACCGAGATCGGACGCAAGAATCTCGCAGTCGGAATGCAGGTGTTCAGCGTCGATTTCAAAGCGGCTGTGATCGAATTCCCGATCGGAATCATCCATTCTCAACCCCTGTATTCCGGGGAAGATATTGGCGTGAAAGAACATGCCACTGGTGATGTGTATGTTTGGTTCGGTGAGGTTTTCCTTCAAGCCAAAAAGCCTTGTAAGATGGTCGTTCCAGCCGCGACAGACCACCGCGAGACCACCGCCATTGGCCGTGTAGTCGATAAGCCGAGCGGCCTTGTCGAATTCCAATCTCCAGATATTCTCGGTACAAATGACGACGGAACCGAAGCCATCGAGCGAAGGCCAGGCGGTGCCGCGCTGAAGATCGAACACCGAAAACTGGATTTTGAGGAACTCCAAACCCTTACAAATATTCTCCATCACCTCCAGGCTCACGTGATCGCCTGCATGGCAAATCAGCAACAATTCCTGACGGCGCTCGGCATCCCGAGATGTCTCGGCAACCTTTGGATTTCGAAATCGGAGCGAAGACCAAAACCGCATTTATTCGCACACCTCGATCTGATTTGGCACAACACACTTGTCAAATAGGACCTGCGGAAACAGGATAAGGTCACTTAGGCCGGAGGCGACTTTGCATCTTCAACACGCCGATGACAACAATGATAACCAAGGCACGGACATTCAATTGCGGGTCCTTTTATGCCCGGACCAGCCGTCATGGGCTTTCGACAATATCGCCAAAAATATCGCCGAGTTTTCTGGAGCAAACCAAGTTTTCAAATTGTACATGCAGGATATTATCGGCAACGAACATTTGCTTTTTGAGAAAATATTTCTGAACCGTATTGATCTGTGCCACCTGTTTTGGCGGGAAGATTTCTTCTACCTCTTGCATCCACAAACCATAGACAACATGGCTGGCCAACTTGGGTTGGACTACGAGACATTGGTCAGGGCGATCAATGGATGCGCATTTACGTCGTCGGTTTACGATCACCTTTTTAGTTCCCATGAAGAATTGCAGGCCCGTCGTACGGGCTTCGCGCTTCTCGATGGATATACGGTTTCCTCACACAAACTACATTCCATCTATACATCTGAATCCGGGCTGCCGCCGCCTGACAAAATAATTCCAGACGGGGTGGATACAGCGCACTTCACCCCACGTAAGGCCGATGCAACCTCAACTGGAAAATTTGCCATCGGATGGGCCGGCAACAGCGCCTGGGGTATCGAATCCCAGGGCTATGACGTGAAGGGGTATCAGCGGCTCTTTCGGCCAGTGATGGAAGATCTCGCGGAGCGCGGGCACGTGGTTGAGGAGATAGTCGCCAACCCCCAGGTCAAGCGAATCCCCTTCAGTGAGATGCCGGATTTTTACCGGAAACTGGATGTATTCGTTTGCACCTCCGACATGGAGGGAACGCCAAATACGGTGTTGGAGGCTATGGCCTGTGGCATTCCCATCGTTACAACGGACGTTGGGATTGTCACCGAGGCTTTTGGCGATCTGCAGAAGAAATTCATCATTCACCAAACCGAGATAGACGAGTTCGCCAATGGCCTAGCCCAACTCCTTGACGATGCTAATTTGCGACGGGCTATCAGCACGGAGAACCGCACACGGGCGCTGGATTGGACGTGGGAGAAACAGACCAAGGACTGGTGGCCGTTTTGGAATGCTGCCCTGATGCGCGCCACCGAAAACCGCACGGCGATCCGTCGGGAATTCAGTCTGCTTTCCCGAAAAGCCTTTTTGTAAGCGTTGCACACAACTAATTTGACCAACATTTCGATAACGTAGCCCAAATACCCAATTGGGTATTGCGCGCTGCATAGGTAATTTTCACACTGGCCCACGCTTGATTTTGGGGAGGAGAGTGCGTTGGATTTCGTTCGATTGAGGGAAGTTTTAGCCGATGAACTCTGCGGCTTGTATTTTCTTGCCGGTTTGGATTTTCGCAAGGCAGCAAATGAAGAAGATGTTTTGGCCATCCATGCCGCGGAAGGGGCTTTTGGTCTGGAAAATCAACATCATATCAAATCCGCCGTTGCTGCTGTTTATCCAGAACTGAAAGTATCGGTCCAATTCCATTCGCGCCGGGATTTGCATTTACCGGACACTTTAGAAAAATTCGCCGGTTTATTTGAACACGATCATATAATTGCCGATCCAACCGGGGCTTTTGTCAGAGCACCGAAATTATTGACATTGGCGCGGTCAATCCGCACCGAATTCGGCAATTCCATCGAACAAATCCTCTGGCGCGCGGAGTTTTCCGCCCTGGTTGTTGTGACCGCGCCGTTGGCCGCGGAGATCTCACCGTCCGGAAATCCGGTGGTTCCAGAGAAGCTGCGCAATGAAATCAGCGCATTGGTCGAACGATTGGCTTGCTCCGATCTGCGTCAGGCGGTCAAGTCGATAGACGTCGCGGCTGAAGCTCCGGCGGGTCGGTGCGTACCGGTCGATAATGCCTCGTTTGCCGTCCCGAACATTAAACCAAAACCGGCAGGGCTTTTGGCTCGGTTTTCCCGTATTGCGGCTCTCGTCGGCATTGGCATGATTACCTCAGCCGGCGCCGCACAGGCCTCAAGTGCCAAGGACAATCATGGATCAAGTTCCGGATTCGCGGCTCTGTCCGGCTTGACGACATTGGGTGAAAATTCCGTTGGAATTCGCAACCATTATCAGGCCGTAGGTGGTCTACGATTATATTTTGGAGATGCTGGTATTTTGCTCGTGCCGGCGCTGGCAACCGGAGATTTTGGTGGCACCGCACAGCAGCCATCCGGTAATTCTGATGAATCACAGCCGGTGCGCGTGGCATACGCGACGTGAACCGCGACGTTTTTGCGACCGATTTGGTATACGCCCAACCGGCGTCCGAGTACAGCCGGTCGGTTCAACCAAGCGAAACGTTGCTTGGCAACAAGTCTACTGACGCCGGAACAACAACCAATGGAGGCATCCAGGCGCTAGAATGCTTGCCAAACGGGCAGGAGAGATGCTTCCATCGACGGCGATTCTTGCGTGCCCCAAATCGCCAACGCCGACACAGTTTGATTAGTCGTTGCCGATTACGGACCGTAGCGCACCAGAACAATTTGACCGCTGGTAACAAAATGAAGAATGACACGCTCGACGCCGTTTTCTCGCTTCTGCCGGGATCGCAAGCCGACCTCGCCATGCAGCATGTTCACGAGCGTGCGGCGCGAAATGCCGGTACAGCTGCCTTTGATATGCGGTGGGCTGATTTTGATTTTACCGGTCGATTTCTTCGCGGCGGAATAAGCAATATTCTCGATCTCGAAACGCAAACAATTTCCAACAGTCAGTCGGATTTTGGCATCGACCTGTTGGCGAGCCGGGCCATTCAAGGTGACTTGAGCGCCGGGCTGATGGAATGGAACGACCGCCATGAGCTGTTGCTTTGGTACCTGCCATTTCATAGTTCAGATTCAACCGGTGTGATCAACACTAGGCTTCGCGGGTTGGCCGTTAACTGCGATCTATTCATTGAGGTCATGGAACTTTTCAATGACAGCGCCAATTTGACATTGGCGGAGATGCGGACCGTTTTTCATCTCGTTGCCGGTTTGGGACTGCGCGAATCCGGACAAATGGACGGCGTCAGTTACGAGACCAAACGCGTCTACATCAAATCCGCCGGCGACAAAATGAACTGCGCTGGCCAGAAGGATCTTGTCCGCAAGGTGATGGGGCAGATGTACCTGCTCATGTCGGTCAGCGAATCCGGGCTGAAACATGCCGAAACCGCAGCTTCATTCGCTGAAAATTACCTTCATGATGATATGCGGTTCATGACACGGCACCACCCGTCTGGTGGCATTCTGCGTTGGCTTGTGGGCGGCCCGGTCAACGGCCGGCCCGTGGTCTTGGTCCATGGCATGATGTTCCCGGTTATCCTGCGCGGTGTTGCCAGATTTCTCGACCAGCACAATATTCGCCTTTATGTCCCCATTCGCAGCGGTTACCTGGAATCTCGCCCGTTCAGCGCATTGATTGACCAGTCGCATTTGATTGAGAACGGTCTACGCGAAATCGCGTTCATCATCGAAGAGGAAGGACTGGCACCGGTACCGGTCGTAGGCAATTCGCTTGGCGCGGCGATCGCCGCAAGATTTGCCGCCGTTCGCCCGGACCTTTGTTCCAGTTTGATTTTGATGTCGCCCAATCTTGCGCTTCCCGACGAAAATCCCGACAAACAGGCAAGCGCGTTTTACCAGGGTATGCACGATCTGAAGTCGGACAAATTTCTGTTCAAGCTGGTCAATCTGGAATACCGGAAATTCTATTCCAACAGCGAGATCTGCCGCCATATCCTGAAAACGCATTTCTCCAAAAGCCCAACCGACCTCAAGGTCATGGACGGATTTTTCACCGGGTTTCCAGTCTATGACATGTTCGCATCGACTTATTCATCCTCCGTTGTTGGGATCGCGGAGGATTTTCGGCACGTCATGACTGATGGTGAGTTCGATGAAAAGTTCCCGACTATTCCGCTGTCCTTAATCCACGGAGAAAAGGATCCGCTGACGTCGGTCGCTGAAATCCATGAGTTTTTTCAATCCCCGCGCCACGGGGGGATTGAGCGTATCATTGCAGGCGCCGGTCATTTCGCGCCGATGTCACATGGCGATGAGGTCTGGCGCTCGGTGGTGGAGGCAATTTCGCGAGAATAGCGGCGCCCTGCATTAGATTTTATTGAGCGCGACATTTGGCAACAGGCGCGATCAGCCATGACGGGTTAAATTGCGGTGTTGCCATGATAGTTGCGAGCCATACTGGCTGATAAACGGGAATTGGACGAATGAAAAAAATATCTGCGGGAGCCCTGTCCAGAACGATCGCGGCGGTGATGCTGGCCATTGCAACGGCCAGCATTCCAGCACCGGTACGCGCTGACGATCCGGCAACAGACGGACACAGCGTATATGATACGGTTATCTATTGGGGCTTCGATTACAGCCGTGCCCGATCCTCACAATATGGAATAGGCGCCGATGCAGGGTTTGTATCCGCCTTAAATGGCGATATCTCCCAAACCGGTTGGACCGTCTCCGGCAATATCGGCGGATCGCGGTCTGTCAGCGGGCTCTCCAGCACCAATTCCGCCTATGGCTCGGTTCTGGTGGGCTATCAGTGGCACATGCCGGGATATTATATTGCTCTCAACGCCGGCATCGACGCGGTCAACAATAACGAGAAACCCGGAGGCAGTAAGACGGACGGCAGCAAACTGGGGGCCATCGTGCAATACGGGTTTGAAACGAAATCCGTCGATGCGTTTTATCTTCAGTCCTACGGCTCGTTTTCGACCGCATTCACCCGGTTATACGGCCACGCCAAAGTCGGGTACAAAACCAGCGACTACAAATTTGGGGCGGAATTCACCGGCTATAAGGACAGTGGCAGCGCCGCAACCTATCGTGTAGGTGGCTTTTTCGGCGATATCCCGTTGGGGCCTGTGACCATGGGTGTTTCGGCGGGTTTGCAGCTTGAGCGTGGAATCGGTTTGAGCAATGGTTTCTATGGATTGCTGGAGTTTTCCGTACCGATTTCGATCCACTAGCCGTTAAGGGTAAGCCGGTCACCGCGTCGTCGCGATGCAGATATGATATGAAATCCGAATTCACATAATAAGCCGGAAAAATTCTGACAGCTCGTTGGTATCCGTCACAATTTCAGTCAGTTAACGCCCCCTGCCAATCTTTGAATCGGGTGATTGAGAACGGTTCGATCGGCAATGTGGTTTTACCGTCGACGGCGAGGTCGGCGATGATTTGACCGACGATGGGGCCTAATTGAAAGCCGTGGCCGCAGAAGCCAAAGGCATGGAATATGCCGGGTGCGGTCGATGACGGTCCGATGACCGGAATATCGTCGGGCATGCGGCCTTCAAACCCGGACCAGCACCGCACGATCGGCACATCGGCTAGGTGCGGGAAGAACATCTCCACCGTGGAAGCACTCAGTGTCAGCTGGCGGAAATCGATGCGGCTGCGCAAGGTGTCGCGGTCGCCGATGCCGGGATAACCGCCGCCGATCACAACTGTGCCGTTGGTCCCCTGCTTTAAGGACAGGGCCTGGCGTTTGGCGAGCGATGAACTGGCGCCAATCACCACCGGGTCGACGAAATGCGCAACCGGCGCCGTCACCATCATCATCGGCAGGAACGTGGAAAGTGGCACCGGTTCGCCCAGCATGTCCGTCAGCCAGTCGCTCCATGTGCCGGCACAATGTATCACCAACGCTGCCTGGAAAGATCCGCCGCTGGTTTTCACCCGCCAATCAGAGCCGACCTGTTCGACGTCTTCTACCCGTACACCTTCGTGAAATTTTACCCCGGCTGTCTCGCCGGCATGTTTGAAGGCCATGGTCGTATGATAGGGACTGGCGAAACCATCCTGGCGCACCACTAGGCCGCCTGGACAATTGCCAGCCAGCGCTGGCACCAGACGCCGCACCTCGTCGCCGTCGATCAGTTCTTCGTGTTCGTAGCCCAGGTCCCGCACCAAGGCGGCACGTTCTTCAAGCGATGTCAGGGCTTCGTCATCGGCGGCGACGGCAATCTGGCCAACGGTGTGATAGCCACAATCGGCGCCGATATGCGCCTCAATGTCGTGCCAGATTTCCCGTGATGCCAAGGAAAGTGGGATTTCAGCCGGGTCCCGCAAGAGCGTGCGCACGCCGCCGGCATTGACGCCGGAAGCATGCCGACCCACCCATTCTTTTTCGATCACAACCGGTTTGAGACCGCGCCGGGCAAGGTTGAGGGCTGCCGAACAGCCGTGCAGACCGCCGCCGATGACAATAGCATCGGCCTTGATCATGGCGAATCCGTTTGCTTGGGAGCGGCCGGCAGACCACCGCTCAGATCAACCTCATGATCGATATTTTGCAGTTCGGCCAACTCACTTACGGTAATTGGTTTCAGCGGCGGCCGGGCACGTGAGGCCCCGACATCTCCGACTGGCAGGCCGCGGGCATCGGCAATGATCGATGAAATCGTCATGCCGCACATTCGGCTTTGGCACGGGCCCATTCCGGCCCGGGTGAAGGCCTTGGCCTGATTGGGACCGGGGCACCCCATGTCAACGACTTTGCGCAATTCGCCGGCGGTCACCTCCTCGCAGCGGCAAACAACAGTGTCGTCATCGGGCGGGTTCATGACCCAGGGCGCCGGCTGATAAAGCCGGTCAAGGAAACGGCGCAGCCCGGCTTGTTGGGCAAGGTTACGGCGTGCCGGTGCGGCGCGGCGATCCCGTTCGTCTTGATTGATGACACCGAGCCGGCAGGCCGCATCAAGGCCGGCCAGGCGCCCCTGGTGTTCGGCGGCTTCAGCACCACCGATACCAACGCAATCACCGGCAACAGCGATCGTCTCTTGGTCGGTCGCACCCCAGATATCTGTTGCAGTGCGCCAACAACATTGTTCTTCGTCCCAACTCTGGTCGCAGCCAGCGGCAGCGGCTAGCTGATGACCGGGCACGACGCCTTGATGGAGCAGGACCAATTTGCAATCGATGCGCTTTTGCGACCCGCCGCCGGCCCGATAGGACACACCGTCCACATGTTCGCGACCGAGGCACTGCAGCGCTGAAACACCTTTGATAATCGGAACGCCACGGCGTTTGATCTCACTGATCCAGCGCCAACCCTTGATGAGGGCGCCGGCCTGCAACAAGGCGCCGGGCAAGCTACCAAGAGCCCGCCACAAATTGGCCCGTGGTGTCGTCTCCAACACCGCCTGGACTGGCGCGCCGGCCTTGATCAATTGCAGGGCCACGAGGAACAGCAGTGGGCCGCTGCCGGCGAGCACAACAGGGACGTCCGGCACCTGACCTGCTGACTTGAGCAGCGTCTGCGCGGCGCCTGCCGTCATGACACCGGGCAGCGTCCAGCCGGGAACCGGCATCGGCCGCTCCATGGCGCCGGTCGCAATGAGGACCCGCTTGGCGTTGATCAACTGCGCACCGTCAGGCCCCAGAATACCGAGTTCACCCTCCGACGTTATCTCCCAGACGCTGGTTTGCGGTGCATATTCGGCGGTGCTGTCACGAAACGCTGAAACCAGCCCCTGGCCGTGCTGATACTCGCTGCCGATGAGGTCAAGGTCGTCGCTGCGTTTTTCAGCCACCGCTTCGATCGCCCGGTAGATCTGCCCACCTGGTGCCGCTTGCTCATCGTAGAGTATTGTTTTTAAACCCAGTTCGGTCGCCGTTGTTGCCGCTGCCAGGCCGGCCGGGCCAGCGCCGATGACCGCCAGATCGCAAACGTCATTCATGATGCCACCTCTTGTGGGCCGGATTGACGCCGCACCGACATACCGTCAGCGACCGGCACCATGCAGGCCTGGCGATTGGCAACGCCATCGATTTCCACCAGACATTCAAAACAGACACCGATCATACAATGGGCGGCGCGTGGTTCGCCAGAAACCACCGAAGCACGCACGTGGCCGGCATCGGCGGCGAGCAGTGCGGCAGCGACACTTTCGCCGCGCGGCACCCGCAGTTCCCGGCCTTCAAAGGCGATGGTCACCAAGTCGGTGCTGTCATGCAGTCGCTTGAACATCAAAACGATCCGATCCGAAACAAGTAAGATTATCAGGTAGAGGTGCGCCGGCGACCCACTTTGGAAGCTCCATGGCATGGACGGCGGCTAGCGATACACCGCTGTGGCAGGCGGCAACGTAGGCGCCGGGATGGGCGGCGGATTGTTCGTAAAGCGGAAAACCATCCGGCGTCATTATGCGCAGCGCCGACCAGGTGCGCACCACCCGAAGGTCACCAATAAAAGGGAATGCAAGACGGCAGCGGAAAGCAATATCGCGCATGAAATCAGGGCAGGTCTCGGTGGTGTATCCCAGATCATCGGCGGTATAGCCCAACATCAGGCCGCCCTCCCGGGTTTGCCGTACCAGGCTGGTTGGCATGTCCAAACATGGCGCAACGCGTTCAGTAATCAGCAACTGACCATGCGATGCTACCAGTGGCGCATGGATCCCGACTTGATCGGCAAGACGCCCTGAACCAAGCCCGGCGGCGATCACCACACGATCGGTGGTCACCGTATCGGTGGCGGTGCGAACGTCGAAGCCAGCTTGCCCAATAGGTGTGATCTCAGCGACCTGGCTGTCAGGCCGATATTCGCCGCCATTGGCCAGATACCCGGCATGCAGTGCCCGAAGCAGCAGCAACGGATTGACATGGCCATCTTCCGGCGTAAAGCAACCGCTGACAACTTTATCGCCTAATCCGGGAAGCCGTTCGGCCAGTTGGCGTTGGTCAAGAAATTCCAACTCATAGTCTCCGCCGACGGCGCTTTGAACCCGCGTCATCAATGCCCGATGGGCGGCGTCTTCGCCTTCCGACAAGTTGATGATGACCAGGCCGGTCTGCTCATAGGCGACATCGATGCCGGTAATTTCCTGTAGTTCATCGGCAAGGCCCTGCCACGTCCGGGCGGAATGCTGCGACCAGCGCGCATAGTCAGGGCAGCCATCGCCCTTGCCTTGCACGGACACCAAGCCGAAATTGCCGCGCGACGCCCGTAGCGCCACATCGCCCTCATCAAGGATCAGCGCCTTCAGGCCACGTTTGGCCAGGCCGTAGGCGATGGCGCCGCCGACCAAACCGCCGCCGATGACGGTGACGTCTGGATTGTTCATGCCGTCACTACCTCATCATCGATCAAATGGCAGGCGGCGAGGTGACCTGATCCGAACTGGCGAAGCGCCGGCGGCGGATCCTGGAGACAGATTTCTGTCGCTTTGGGACAGCGCGGCGCGAAACGGCAGCCCGGTGGCGGGTCGATTGGTGCCGCGACCTCGCCCTTGATCGTCGGTATCGGCCGCTTGTAGCGCGGATCGGGTACCGGCACCGCCTCAAGCAGGGCGCGGGCATAAGGATGCAGCGGATTGCCGATGACCGCATCGGTCGGGCCAATTTCCATGACCATACCCAGATACATGATCATCAGGCGATCGGAGATATTGGAGAGGATCGACAGATCGTGGGAAACATAGATGCAGGAAAAATTCATGCGCGCCGAGAGGTCGCGGATGAGGTCAAGAATGCCGGCCCGGATCGACACATCCAGCATGCTCAAAGGTTCATCGGCAATGACCAGCTCTGGCTCCAGCACCAGGGCACAAGCGATGCCGGCCCTTTGACGTTCTCCACCACTCATCTGGTGCGGATAGCGGTCCTTGTATTCTTGTGGTGGCAGGCCGACTAATGACAACGTTTCAATCACCCGCCTAGCGATCTCCTCGCGGTTCCACAGACCCAAGGCGCGTGGGCCTTCGGCCACCAGGTCAAACACCGTGTGGCGCGGATTCAGCGATTCATAAGGATCCTGGAAGATCAGTTGGACCTTGCGCCGGTAGTCCTTCAGACCCTTGGACGTCAGGTCGGCGATATCCTCGCCCTTGAAGCGGATGGACCCGCTGGTGATTTCATGGAGCTTGGTAATCAACAGGCATGTGGTCGACTTGCCGCAACCGGATTCGCCTGCAATACCAAGGATTTCGCCCTGTTGAAGGTCGAACGAGACGTCTTGCACCGCCTTGATGGTATGCGGCGCCTTGCCCCCGATGAGCCGACCTATAATGCCCGGCTCGATGGCAAAGTGCTTGGTCAGGTCGCTGATTTCGAGGATTGCCATGTGCTTTTCTCACCTGCCAATAGGCGCAGTTTTTCGACATCTGCCGTCTTGTGGCAGGCCACCATATGTTGTGGCGTTATCCATTCTTCGGCCGGTCGTTCGGTCTCGCATTGCCCGTCGACGAACGGGCAGCGCTTTTCGAATATACAGCCAGGAATATCGCCGATCAGGTTGGGGGGCGAACCTGGAATGGAAATCAACTCCCGGTCCAGTTCCTTGATGCTGGGGAAGGCGTTCTTTAAGCCCAACGAATAAGGGTGGTAGGGGTGGTCAAACATTTCTTCCGCTTCGGCAATCTCCATCATCCGGCCGGCATACATGATGCCGATGCGGTCACTCATTTCAGCGATGACGGAGATATCGTGGGTGATCAGCAGGATTGAACATTTAACCTGCGCCCGGATCTCCAAAAGCTTGCGGATGATGCGCTCTTGAACCAACACATCCAAACCGGTGGTCGGCTCATCCATAACGATCAAGCTTGGTTCCAATGCCAGGGCCATGGCGATCATAGCGCGTTGACGCATGCCGCCGGAAAATTCGTGCGGATAGCTCGCCGTCAGGCTTTTCTGCAAGCCGACGATATTGAACAGCTCGGCGACCCGGTCGCGGGCGGCCTTGCGCGGCATATCGGTATGGGCCTCGATCGCCTCGATGATCTGGTCACCAACCTTATAGACAGGGTCAAGCGAGTTTTGAGCGCTTTGCGGCACCAGGGAAATCTCGTTCCATTGCAACTGCGTGCGAAATTCCCGGTCTTTCATGGCCAGCAATTCTTGGCCTTTAAAGGTCATGCGATCGGCGCTGATTTGAGTGCGCGGTGGCAGCAGCCTGAGCAAACATTTAATGAGAGTGGTTTTGCCGCAGCCGGATTCACCGGCGATGCCAACCACTTCGTTTTCACCGATCGACAGGCTAATGCCGTCATTGGCTTTCACCCGGCCCTGTTCGGTCTGGTAGTGGACCTTGAGGTTTTCGATTTCCAGCAGCGTCGCCATGGTTCCCTCCTAACGCTGCTTAAGTCTTGGGTTGGCCACTTCTTCATATGCCCGGGAGATGAACACCAAAGACGTGACCAGCAGAACGATTGCGATTGAGGGCAGGGCGAACCACCACCAGGCGACCCGCGATTTGCCGGAGATCCAAAGTTCATAAAGCATGCCGCCCCAGGACAATTGGTCCGGATCGCCAAAGCCTAGAAAACTGGCGCCGGCCTCGGCGATCACCGACCAGGCAATGTTGAAGGCCGTGTAAAGCAGCAACAGCGGCAAGATATTGGGCAGGATGTGATGATAAATAATGCGCACCGGCCCACAGCCCCTAATCCGGGCCGCGGCAACGAACTGACGCTCTTTGAGAGATAGCGTCTGCGCCCTGACGACGCGTGCCGAAGTGCGCCAGATAATGAGCACGATGGCCAGCATGACAAACCATTTTGAGCGGCCGAACAGCGCAATCAGGACGATGATGAACGGCAAGAACGGCATGCCATAGACGATATCGGTGAGCCGCATCAAAATTTCATCAAGCTTGCCGCCGTAATAGCCGGACCACAATCCGATATTGGCGCCGATGACGATCGACATCAGGCCGGAGACCAGACCGATCAGCATTGTTGTCCGCGTGGCCCAGATCATCTGACTGAGAATATCGCGCGCCAGCAAAGTGGTGCCCATGGGAAATTCCCATGACGGCGACCTGAGAGAGGCGATCTTGCCAGATGAATCCCGCAGGGTTTCCCACGGATCATGCGGTGCCAGGAAGGGGGCCAAAACGGCCACGATGGTGAAGAATATGACGACGAATGCGCCGAACCGGCCCATTTTTGAGGAGCCAATGATGCGGCTTTGAGCCGCGATAACCGCCCCAATCGAGCGCAGCACATTGCCAAAGCGGGAATCAGCGGTGACCGGTGTGGATTGTTCGCTCATGTCATTGCCCCCGCCATTGATAATCCGCCTTCGGAGACTTCCAGGTGCCGGTGCTCATCGGCCAGGCGCCGGAGTTTTTCCTCATCGACCGCGATCCCGAGGCCGGGACCGTCTGGAACTCTCGCGACGCCCTGCGACACCAGATTGGAGAAATCGGTAATGTCATCAGCCAGCCGCAGCGTCGACATATAGGCGTGGCCGACATCCATCAGGTTGGGCAGGGTGCATCCCAGTTGCAGCGAGGCGGCCTGGGTGATCCCCAGTTCAAGCATCGAGTTCATCAGGCAGGTCATGCCCTCCGCCTCGGCCAGCACGGCCATTTTTTGCGCCGCGGCGATACCGCCGTTTTTGGAGACCTTCAGGCTGAAGGCGTCGGCGGCCTGCTCATGCACCAGCCGGGCGGCTTGGTCGAGCGACTGAAGGGACTCGTCAGCGGAAATAGGCGCCGTAGATGACTGCCGCAAGCGTTTCATTGCTTCGAAATTGTGCTTGGCCACCGGCTGTTCAATGAGGGCCAGGGGGAGGGAATTGACGCCCTGAATAAAACGCAGGGCCTCCGATTCACTCCAGCCCTGATTGGCGTCGCAAATGAATGACACCTGGGGATGATAGCGCTCGGTCAAAACCCGCATGCGTTCAATCTCAACATCGACCGGCTGAGCACCCATCTTGGCCATGAAGGTGCGGTAACCTTCCGCAATCTTGGCGTCGATAACGATAAAATCTTCCTCGTGGGTACCACTGCCCAGCGGCCATAAAACGTCAATTGATTGGCGTAGGGCACCGCCCAACAACGCATGTACCGGCAGTCCCGCTGCCTTCCCGGTAATGTCGTGGAGCGCCATGTCGACGGCGGCCTTGGCGGAAAGATTGCCGCTCAGTGTTGCCTCCATGTCGGCCATAGCCGCATTGGGGTTGGTGCCATCCAGGCCGATTAGCGCCGGGCCCAGATAATCACTCAGTGCCGCCATGACACCGCCTGGTGTCTCTTCGGTAAACGGCGGTTGCGGATTGGCTTCCCCCCAGCCGACCAGCCCGCTTTTTGTTTCCAGACGCACGACAATTGCCGTCGTGGTCGACAGCGTGCCGTAGAGCCGCGACAGCTTGTAGGGCACCTTAAAGGCGACAGTAACGCTGAAGATTTCAATGGACTGGATTGCCGGCATGATCTGACTAACCCAGTTTGATTCGCGGATCGAGATAGACATAGCTGATATCGGCAAGAAGGTTGGTGAAGATCACCAATGCCGCCAACAATAAGAATGACGCTTGCGCCACTGGATAATCGTGCGCCGCGGAGGCTTCAACCATCAATAGCCCCATGCCCGGCCAGGAAAATACCGTCTCAACAATGACCTGACCGCCGATGGCGAAGCCGAGCAATATGGACGACACGGTGACCACGGCCAGAAGGGCGTTGCGGGCTGCGTGCCGGATCATAACCTGATGCGGCGGCAGGCCCTTGGCCTTGGCGAACTCGACGAAATCGCTGCCCAAAACTTCAAGCATGGAATCGCGCATGATCAGCAACGGTGTCGCCAGATAATAGGCAGTGATGGCAATAGTCGGCAGCGCCAGGTGCGACCAAAAGTCCTTTGAGAAGATGAAAACCAGAAGATCTGTTGGCCGGTTGCCCGGGCTGCTCATGCCGCCGGTTGGCAGCAGATCAAGCCGATAGCTAAGCACGATCAACAGCAAGACACCGGTAATAAAGGGCGGTGCGGATTGGAAGATCATGGCAACGATCGTCACCCAGTTGTCGAGCTTGCCGCCGCGCTTCCAGCCCATCACCATGCCGACGAAGATGCCGATGAATAAGGTCAAGAACATGCCCGCTGCCATCAGCAGTAGGGTGTTCCAGAACCGGTACATGAGCACGTCGAAGACTTTCTCCGAGCTCTGGAACGAACGCCCCCAATCCAGCGTGACGACGTTTTTTAGATAGATCAGGTATTGCATCCAGATCGGCTCATTCAGGCCGAAGGCTTCCCGCAGGCGCGCCTGGGAAGCCTCGTCCAAAGCCGGACTGATGACCTGAGCGGTGGGATCGCCAGGCATCATGCGGAACATCACGAATAAAATCGTGGCGACCGCAAAGATGGTGATCAGCGCATAGATGATCCGCCTGGCGATGTATTCCCGCATAATCGTTTCCCGCTCTTGAGCTCGTAAAAGCCTAGTTGTTGGCCTTTAGCCTGGATAATGCAGCTTGCCCCCTTTCCAGGTGTAGCCGGCGTCGGAAAGCATCTTCTTCGCCTTGTCGAAGTCCTGGCTCGGTGCCTTAACGGCCGAATTGTGCCAGAACTCGTTGACCGGTGCGATCACCGAGCCGCCATCGGAAGCATGGCCGGCCAAAACCAAATCGCGGATCAAATCCTTCGGCATGACATACTGAATGGCCTGCCGGAATGCCGGATCATTGAAGGGCTCCCGCCGGTTGTTGTAGCCCAGTGTGTAGAACCCATGGCTCGGATAGGCCTCGCCGACGCAATTGGCGACTTTGTTCAAATCTTCCATAAGGCTCGGCTTGAGGATGTAGCGGGTGCGGTCGCATTCGTTCTTTTCAATCGCCGCCGCCATGGCGTCGTGGCTGCCATAGACAATGCGGATGATGCCGGCGACCTTCGGCGGGTTGAAATGCTCCTTGAAGGCGGAAACCTTAAGTTCCTTGCCGCGATCCCAATAATCGACGGTAAACGGCCCGCTGCCAATCGGCTTGGTGTTGGCGAAGTTGAGCGGATCGTCGATATCGACCTTTTCAGGAATATCCTGCCAGATGTGTTTGGGGATCAGGAAGATTGAACCAAACAGGTTGCTGAGCAGCGGCGCGAAGGGCTCGCTGAGCTTGAATCTCAGACTATTTGAGCCGGTGATATCGATTGATAGGATCTTTTGCAGTTGGGCATTGAAGAACGGTGCTTTCCACTTCTTGTGGTACTCAAACGTGAACTTCACGTCCTCCAACGTCACCGGCTTGCCGTCGTGCCATTTCATGCCGCTGCGCAGCGTAATATCAATTGTGGTGGCATCGACGATGTTGAAACTCTCCGCCGCCCAAGGCCGCGGTTTGCCGTCCGGGCCAACCCGGAACAGCCGGTCGTAGATCATCCGCAGTTCTTTAAATTCGTTGGCATCGTTGACGTTGACGGGATTGAGGTTCTTCAGTGCTGCCGTCGCGCCGGTGCGCACATATCCGTCACCGGAAACCACTTCCATGCCGACGTCCGTCCAGAAGCTGCCAATACCTTCGCCCATCTGCGGGACCAGATTGCGGATGCGATCGGAGCGGTAAGCGTTGGTCATCTTTGGATTGACCAGAACGTGGGACGGTTGATCGCCGGCAATCATCGCTTGGGCTTCAAAAACCAGCTCACGGCGCTTTTCGATATTCATTTCGCGCTGCTGCGCCTCGGCGATCTTGTTCAGAGCCGGACTGTCATAACCAGCAAAATTGTAACCGCCCTTTTTGTCTTGGGTTGTGTGGTGGAGCTGCCAGATGAAAACGTTCGGATCGATGCGGATCGAGGCGCCGGTAAAGCGAACAAGCCACATGTCGAAATCATGTTGCATGATCACTTTTTGAACATTCTGATTGTAGTCGATGGGCTGGGCTTGCACGTCCCAACCGATTTTCTTGGCAGCCTGGGCAATCAGCCGGGCTGATTCAGGCCGGACCGGGTCAAATTTGGCCGTTGCCGTCATCAGCTGCACGGGCTTGACCACCGTGCCGGCCTTGCCGGCAAATGCGTTGGTTGATGGCCCGGCGACGCTGGCGGCAACTGCGGCACCGAACGTCGCCGTCGTCCCTTTGAGGAAATCGCGGCGCTTCATTTCGGTACCATTAGGTGTAGGTCGCTTGGTCATCGTGCTTCTCCCTGTGAAACAAATTTAGTGTAATTGCGGCGGCCATACGCCGTCCGATTTAAGCCTACTAAAGCAATCGGAAGGTATTCCGTCAATGTCGTAATTTTTACTCATATATAATCAAACGTTATGGTATTGTAGCCAAATGACCCATGCACCAAACCCCGATTGGCCGCGATTATGGCCTGATTTTTCAACCCTTTGCGGCTTTGGTGGCCGCCTGTCGGGAACCGATAGTGAGGCCAATGCAAGACAATGGTTATTGGCGCGCATTGGGGAGATTCCCGGTGCCACGGTGACCTCGCAACCCATTGATTACCGCGGTTGGTTGCGCCACGAAGGCCTCATCAGCATCGTAGACCAGCCCGGACAAAGTGCCGCGGCGACCGCGTTGATGTTGTCGCCGGCGACGCCGCCCGGCGGCCTTGAAGCCGAGGTTGTTGATCTTGGCGAGGGCACGGCAGCAGACTTTGCCGCCGCTGGCGACCTCACCGGCCGCATAGCCCTGGTGCGCCACGGCTATGCCTTTAGCCCCGATCACACCCATCGCAGCGTCAAGTATCATATGGCCCGAGACAAGGGTGCGGCGGCGTTCCTGATTGCCAATGCCCTGACTGACGGCCTGGTGACCGGTTCATCTGGCAACGGCGAGGAAAACGATATCCCAGCCGCCGGCATCGCTGAGAAGACCGCCGCGATGCTGACAGCACCCAACGGCGCCGGCGTTCGTGCCCGCCTTGAACTTGATACCTCATGGCCCGCCGGCCAAGCGGCAAACTTGATTGCCGAGGTTCCCGGCGAGACCGACGAATGGGTGGTCTTATCGGCGCATCTGGACGGCCACGATCTGGGGCAAAGCGCCATCGATAACGCCAGTGGTGTGGTCGTGGCGCTGGCCGTCGCGGAAGCCCTGGCGGCCATTCCCGGCAAGCTACATCGCGGATTGCGACTGTGCCTGTTCAATGTCGAGGAATGGAACCTGACTGGGTCGAAACACTACATCGACAATCTCTCGCCAGCCGAGCGCGCGGCGATCATGCTTAACGTCAATCTTGATGTGGTGGTCGGTGCTGAGAAGCTGTCCGCACTTGTCAGCGGTTTTATCGCATTGGAACCGTGGCTTGAGCGGTTGGCCAGCAAGGTTGGCGATAACCTGGCGTATCACCGGCCATTGGTGCGCAACTCTGATCATTACAATTTTGCTGAAGTCGGAATCCCGGCATTTCGCCTGTTGGCCGGCTTTGGCGAACCCCAATCAAACGTGCGCCACCTGCTGACCCCGGGCGATACGGTCGACAAAGTGACACCGCAAGAACTTCAACGCGCCGCCACTCTGGTGGCTGAAATCGTCCGTGCTGGCTGCACCGAACCCGATATCAATTTTCGCCGGGAGGAGGATCGGCAGCAATGAACCTACGGCAGTTGGAAGCCTTCAAAGCGGTCATCGAAAATGGCACGGTAAGCCGGGCGGCAAACGTCCTGCGTATCTCGCAGCCCGCCGTCAGCAAACTCATCGCCGCTTTGGAACATCAGGTGGAGTTTAAAATATTCGAGCGGGTGCGCGGCCGCTTGTTGCCAACGCCGGAAGCCGGCATGCTCTATCGGGAAGTCGAGCGGGCCTTCGTCAGCATGAACGAGATCGCCCGTGCCGTGGACAGCATTCGCGACTTTAAAAAAGGCCACTTGACCATCGGCGTCATACCGGCGCTTGCCAATGGATTCATCCAGGAAGTGATCACCAATTTCCTGGTTGATCGCCCGGATATCACCGTCTCGATGCACTCGCGCAGCTCTCATAAGATTCATGATCTGGTTGCAGCCAATCAACTCGACCTCGGCCTCACGGCCCTTTCAGTTGAGCATTCTGGCATGGAGACCGAGGTCATGTGCCGTGCCGAAGCGGTCTGCGTGCTGCCGCCCGGCCATCATCTTTCCGATCGTGATGTAATTGTGCCGGAGGACCTGGAAGGCGAGCCTTTCGTCTCTCTAGGCACACTTGATTATGCCCGCCAGCGTATCGATCAGCCATTTGAAGAGGCCGGTGTTCGCCGGGATCTGCGCATTGATACGCCGATGACGATTTCGGCCTGTGCATTCGTCGCCAAGGGTGCCGGTGTGGCCATCGTTGATCCATTCTCGGCACTGGAATACCGCGCCGCGCCGATCATCATCAAACCGTTTCGGCCGGCGATTTCATTTGATATCGGATTTCGCTATCCGCTCAACCGACCACATTCCCGCATGGTCAGCGCCTTTGCCGAGGCCATTAATGACAAAATCGAGGCGATGACGGAGTTGCCGCAGGTGAAGCTGGAGAAGGCATCGGCATAAGCCGACTAATGCGGAGCGGGGTTGGATTTACCTGCCACAGAAAATGGGCCCGCCGTCAGGTCGGACCAACTACGTCATCATCATTGATGAGAACGCCAGCATTCATCGTCTGGTGCGGATCCATCGCCAATTTAAGACGCGCAATCAACGCGAGTTCTTCTGCACTGGTAACGGCGTCAAAGTCTCTTTGCTTCAGGCGACCAATTCCGTGTTCGGCACTTATCGTTCCGGCAAATTTCAAGGATGCCATTTCGATGGCATGGGCTAATTGATCCCAGCACTTGCGAAACTGTTCCGGCGCCATGTCATCCGGCCTGCGGACATTGAAATGGACATTGCCATCGCCCAGATGACCGAAAGGAACGCACACGGCGCCCGGAACGGCTTCTTGGACTGCAGCTTCAGCGGTTTCCAGAAAATTTGGAACGCTGGCGACCGGCACGGCGGTATCCGATTTCAGGCTATCTGGTTCATCAATCAGCGCCTCGGCGATCGCTTCGCGCAGGCGCCAGAAATCAATTCGCTGCTGGATCGACATTGCCGCCACCGCATCGACGATAAGACCTTCCTCCAAGCCAAATTCAACGGCCTTTTCCAATGCGCCCTGTAGATCGAACCATTGGCTCGCCGATTCCAGTTCCACCAGCACCAGCCAGTCGTATTCCTGGTCGAATGGGTAACGCGTGCCTTCAATTGTCATGGCCCGCGACAAGGCCGCCGCCGATAGCAATTCATAGGCGCAAACCAGTTCGCCGGCTTCGCTTTCCATTCGCCGCAACATGGCAAGCGCCGCCGTCGGGCTGTCAACCGCCAGGAAGGCGGTTTCACGGGTTCGCGGCAGGGGCAGGACTTTCAGACAGGCTTGGGTGATGATCCCCAGTGTGCCTTCGGCGCCAATAAAAAGATGCTTCAGGTCGTAGCCGGCGGTATTTTTTCTTAAACCGCGAAGGCCGCTCCAAATGGTCCCATCCGGTAAGACAACTTCAAGGCCGAGCACCTGATCGCGGGCAGTGCCATAACGCAGCGCATTGTTGCCGCCGGAATTGGTCGACAGATTTCCGCCAATCTGGCTTGAACCTTCGCCGCCATGGGTGAGCGGGAAATAGCGGTCGGCGGCTTCGGCGGCTGCCTTGACATTGGCCAGGATTGCGCCGGCTTCAACCACGACTGAGTTATTCAACGTGTCTACCGGATGAATTTGGTTCATGCGCCCCAAGGACAGGATGATCACTGGATCTGCCTGGTTCGGAATTGCGCCATTGACCAATCCGGTCAGTCCGCCTTGCGGCACGATCATGATGCCAGCTGCCCGGCACCATTTGACCACTTCGGCGACATTGTCCGTGTTATCTGGCCGCGCGACTGCCAGAACGGGCGAAGCTGTTTCACCAAGCAGGTCAGTGCAATAAGCCGCCATGTCCGCTGGGTCGTCCAGCAGTCCTTTTTCTCCCAGTATCTCTTTTAGCCTGGAGATGTCTGAACTCACGGCGTGGCCTCGATGAACCGACTAACCGCATCGATTACTGCCTCGGTATCTTCATTCGTGCCGATGGTGATCCGGATGGACCCGAAATGTCCCGGCCACGGCATATCCTGGACGAGAATGCCGGCGGCGGCCAGGCTGGCCGCCAGTTCTCCGGCCGGGCAGGGCGTGCCGACGGTGAGAAAATTGGCGCCGGATGGAAAGGGTTTGCAGCCAAGCTGTTGCAATCCGTTTGCTAGCTTCTGGCGCTGCTCGATGGTACGTTGCAAGAGTGAGCGCAGATGGTCTTCATCCTGATAGGCGGCGTGAGCGGCGGCAAGTCCGATGCGGTTGACATTGAAATTCGGCCGCAATTGCCAGATCCCCTGTTTCAGCGCGTCATTGCTGCAGATCCCATAGCCAATCCGCATTCCGGAAAGCGCGTAGGCCTTGGAAAATGTCCGTGTCGTAATCCATGGTCCGGCGCGTTTCTTAAGCAATGCCAAGACGTCGGCGCTGCCCTCAAGTGCGGCGAATTCGCAATAAGCTTCGTCAACCACCAGGAGGCAATTGTCGGGCACCTCGTCAATTGCCCTGGCCAGATCTGCGCCGGCAACGACCCCGCCGGTCGGGTTGTTCGGCGAGCAGATGTAAAACAACCTTGTCGCCGGCGTGATCGCCGCCAGCATGGCATCGATATCATTGACCCCTTCGTCAGTGACCGCGACGGTGATGAGCTTGCCGCCAGCGATTTGCGCACCTTTGGGGCAGGTCGGAAATGTCGGCGAGGGGAAGACGGCTTCATCGCCAGGCTCAAGAGCGACCATGGCCGCTGCCACCAGTATCTCGCCGCTGCCGTTGCCGAAAGTTAGCCGATCGGCGTCAACACCGATGCGCGAAGAGATCACCTCAGCCAGAGCGGTGCAGCCGTGATCGGGATAGGCGTTGACGTCTTCAATCGCCTGGCGCATGGCTTCCACCGCGTGCGGTGAAGGCGCCAACCGGCTCTCATTCAGGTTTAGCCGTCTTACCGATCGATCAAGCCGGCATTCTGGCTCAGCCAATGCCGGCGGTGGTGGAAAGGTGATGTCGCGAATCCGCTTGGTTGGAATATTGGAGGTCATGAGCCTCGACCCTATGTGTGCGACCAGTCGTCGGGGTTATCGGAGTTGTTGGGTGACAACCCGATGATGTCACCATCCGTCGAACAACCAAGCCCCAGCACCGTACGATTGGCGTAGCCAAAATACGCCGTCACCTGATTGATTTCCAGGATTTGCCCGTCGTCATAGCCGGCTTCGCGTAGCTGATCGATCATCTCCGCTGTCACGCTCTTCGGCGCCAGTGTCAGCAATTCCGCATAGCGCATGGCGAGTTTTTGCTTGGCGTCAAACGGTGCCGTCGACATGTCGCGGGCGTCAATTGCGGCTTTAATCGCCTGAGATTTGGCGTCGTCCTGCAAGAGCCGCTTCATGCCGCCGTAATGATGGTCGACACAATAAGCGCAGATATTGAGGGAGCTCACCCATACACCGATCGCTTCCAAAAACCATTTCGGCACGGTGTTCTTGGAGTGATGAAGCACATATTTATAGATCGCCATATGCCCTTCCATCGTATGCGGGCGAAGCGAGTGCATCATCATGATGTTGTCGACGTTGTTATCCGGCCCTTTGACACGATCATAAAGCTGCTTTAGGCGGCCATCGGCTTCGTCATAAGGTACGGTTTCGATCCAGGGCATTCGGTGACCTCTCATTGGAATTGGCTAGAACGGCGAATTGCGTCCGCAAGGAATTGAGCGCCTGCACAGGCTACTGCGCCGCAGCCTGTGCCGTATCTGAATTTGGCATGCGTTTGGGCAAGGCTGCAACAGCGACAATGATGACCACCGCGACGCCGGCAAGAATTTTAAACAACATGTCGAAGCCCCAGTTTTGATAGACGAAGGCAATCAGCGGCAGGGATATTGCCAGGACCGTAAAGCTCACCACGTAGCGAACTCCATAAATCCGGGCGCGGTAGGCACCACTGGCGGTCTTGCCGATCATGTAGTCGTTGATGGGGATTTGACCGAAGGCACCAATCATGAAGCCCAAGGCCACGACGAGTGCCGGGCCATCGACCAGGCCTGGCATCAATGAGAAGAATATCAGTTGAATAATGGCCATTGCCATAAACACCAGGCGTGGCCCAAATCGGTCAAGCATGCTGCCGACAACAAGCTGGGCGATGGACGCGACCGCGAAGACGACAAAGGCCAGAAGGCCGATCGCGGTGGCCACATCGGCATGGCCAAGACCGACAATTCGGTCAGCCCAGCCGGAAAGCTCCGCCGCCAATCCCTGCAGACGCTCATCGAAGATTTTTGGCAGCGCAAAGGTTGTCGCCTGAAAAATGATCGACGATACGGCGGTGGTGAGAAACACGATCGCCGAGACCCGTATCACCAAGGCCCGATAGGCAGGCGTCGCCGCCGCTTCCTCCTTGCCGGCAAGCGCTTTGCTCTCTGCTGGTTCCGCCTGAATGCTGCGCCAGCGCAGTGTGATGTAGGCAATTCCCATGGCAATCGAAAAAAGCCCCGGGAGCATAAACGCCGTTCGCCAGCCGCCATTATCGATCAGGAACCCGGTGATGAGGGCCGCGGCACCAACGCCCAAATTGCCAAAGACACCATTGGCGGCGATACGCATGCCGGTTTTTTGCCATTTCGTCGTGACGATTGCCAAGCCCACCGGGTGGTAGATCGCCGCGAATATGCCGATAACGAAGAGCCCGATGGCCATCTGCAGCGGTGTTTGCGAAAACCCCGTGGCGATCGCCGTCAGACCGATGCCGACGAAAAACACCCCCATCATCCCGTCGCGGCTCCACCTGTCAGCGAGCCAGCCGGCCGGCAATGAAAACAGGCCAAAGGCGAAAAAGCCCGGCGTTGCGTAGGCCAGCAATTGCGCGTAGCCGATCCCCCACTCGAGATTAAGAATCAACGCTGCAACCGTTGCAAAGATCAGCATAAACAGGTGGTCAAGGAAGTGACCGATGTTCAGCAGCAAAAAATACAATCGATCCCGGTTCATAAGATAGTTGCGTCCCTTTGATAGCGGCGAATTCTAGTGCCCGCGCTTGGGCACCCACAACGGCGTGTTCGGTATACTATCTTTGGCGGAAAGGATTTGTCTTGCCAATCTTCGTCGAGATCGCGCCAATGGCAATCATAGCGAAAATGATCCAACCACGCGCTTGCGCATCAGGTGTCCGGAATAGGCGATTGTCGGCGCGGTGATTTTCGGCTAAGTCAAATCCTCTAAGTTTCCTCCCTTTCTAAGACGGAAAATTATTGACACTATGCACTGGCCGGTGACGGTTGAATATCGAACCAAGATGGATTGAGTGAATGAATTATCAAGCGCCCGAGACAATCGAAAACGCGATAGAGATGCTGTCCCAGGCATCCGGCGTCGTGCGCATTCTGGCCGGCGGCACCGATGTCATCGTCCAGATGAATGCCGGGCTGGTTGAGCCTGATCTGATTGTCGATATTAAACACATTGATGAGTTGCGGACGATAACCGCCGAGGACGGCGGCTACCGGATCGGTGCGGCGGTCTCTTGTGCATCGGTGACCGATCATGCCGGATTGACCGGTATGTGGCCTGGCTGCTGCGAAGCGGCCGGTCTGATCGGCTCCACCCAGATCCAAAGCCGGGCGACGATGGTTGGCAATTTGTGCAATGGTTCGCCGGCCGCTGACAGCGTGCCGGCATTGGTCGCCGCCGGTGCCATGGTCCGTGTTGTTGGACCCAATGGCAGCCGAGATGTTGCCGTAGGCGATATTCCGACAGGGCCGGGTAAAACCAGCGTGGCCGCCAACGAAATGGTTCACTCCATTTATCTGCCGGCCCAGGCGGCAAATTCCGCCGATGCCTATTTGCGGTTTATCCCGCGCACGGAGATGGACATCGCCGTCGTCGGCGCTGGCGTCAATCTAACACTGGACGGCAGCGGCCAATGCACGGTTGCCCGGGTCGCATTGGGCGCGGTTACTGAAACGGTGTTGTTGGTCGACGAAGCGGCCAATGCGCTGATCGGCACATCGATCGATGATGCGGCACTGGAGAATTTGGCGGCGGCGGCCTCGGCGGCATGCCGGCCGATCAATGACAAACGTGGAACCATCGAGTTCCGCCAAAAAGTTGCCGGTGTACTCGCCAAACGCGCCGCGAAAATCGCCGTTGAACGGATTTCCGGATAGTCCGGCAGGAATAAGGTCAGGTTTATTACGATGTCGAATATTCAAGTCACAACTCAAGTCAACGGCGACGAAGTGGAATACCTTTGTCGGCCGGACGAAACGCTGCTAGACGTCCTGCGCGATCGGCTGGGTCTAACCGGCGCCAAGGAAGGCTGTGCCTCCGGCGACTGCGGTGCCTGCACGGTCAACATGGATGGCCAGGTGGTCTGTTCGTGTCTGGTTCTGGGCGCGGAAGCCGAAGGCAGCAGAATCGAAACCATTGAAGGCATGGCCGACGGTGGCGAGTTACATCCCCTGCAGCGCAAGTTCATTGAACATGCCGCTCTGCAATGCGGTGTTTGCACGCCGGGCTTCCTGATTGGCGCCAAGGCGCTGTTGGAAAAAAATCCCGATCCCAGTGAAACGGAAATCCGATATTGGCTTGCCGGCAATCTGTGCCGGTGTACTGGCTACGACAAAATTGTGCGCGCCGTCATGGACGCCGCGGAAGAAATGAGGGCGGGCTGAACATGGCGAAGATTGACCGACTGGACAAAGTAGACGATTTCAAGGTTGTCGGCACACGGCCTTTGCGGCCCGATGGCATCGACAAGGTCACCGGCCGGGCGCTTTATGGTGCCGATCTTTATGCCCCGGGTATGCTGATTGGCAAGGTATTGCGCTCCCCCCATCCTCACGCCCGCATCCGCTCCATCGATGCGTCGAAAGCTCTGGCGCTGCCCGGCGTCAAGGCGGTGATAACCGCCGATGATTTCGGCGAGGTGCACCGGCGCGACAAACCGACCATGCATAACGTCATGGCCCACGGCAAAGCGCTTTATGAAGGCCACGCGGTTGCCGCCGTTGCCGCCAACGATGCGTCGATCGCCCGCAAGGCCTTGAAGCTGATCGAGGTGGATTATGAGGTCCTGCCGCATGTGACCGATGTCGATGCGGCCATGGCCGAAGACGCGCCGTTGCTGCATGAGGATAATTTCACCGCGGGCGTCGACCCGAAGCCGGAAAAACCCTCCAACATCGCCTCGCGGTCTAAATTCGGCCACGGCGATCTGGATGCCGGTTTCGCTGCTGCGGATATCATCATGGAGCGCGAATTCAAAACCGAGGCGGCGCACCAGGGTTACATCGAACCCCATGCCTGTCTGGCGAGCTATTCAGAAGACGGCAATTCGGAATTGTGGTGCACCACCCAGGGCCATTTCCTGGTACGCGACACATGTGCGGCGCTGCTCGGCATCGCCGTCTCCCGCCTGCGGGTCACGGCTTCTGAGATCGGCGGCGGATTCGGCGGCAAGACGGTCGTCTATCTGGAACCGCTGGCGCTGGCGCTTTCGCGCAAATCCGGACGGTCGGTCAAGATGGTCATGAGCCGGTCTGAAGTCTTCCGCTCTACCGGCCCGACATCAAGCTCTTCCATGAAGGTCAAGATCGGCGTCACCAAAGATGGCCGCATCACCGCCGCCGACGCCGTACTGAATTATCAAAGCGGCGCCTTTGCCGGCTTTATCGCCATGCTCGGCGCCATGAGTGCATTTGCTTGCTACGGCCTGGAAAATGTCCAGGCCATCAGCTACGAGGTGATGACCAATCGACCGACCCAGGCCTCCTACCGGGCACCGGGCGCGCCGATCATCAACTTCGCGGTGGAAAGCCTGATTGATGAAGTGGCCCGCGAACTCAACATGGATCCGATCGAATTCCGCCTGTTGAACGCCGCCAAGGAAGGTGACAAATCCTCCTACGGCCCGCGCTATGACCAGATCGGCCTGGTGCAAACCCTGGAAGCCGTGCGCGATCATCCTCATTACCAGGCGCCGGTGCCTGCAGGTCAAGGTCGCGGTGTTGCTGTTGGCTTTTGGTTTAATTTCGGCGGACTGACTGCCATATCGCTGAACGTTAATTCCGATGGCACCGTAACGGTCTCCGTCGGCCGCCCGGACATTGGCGGCAGCCGGGCCTCCATGTGTCAGATGGCGGCGGAAGAACTGGGTATTCCCTACGACAATGTCCGCACCATCATCGCCGACACAAGTGCGCTCGGCTTCAACGACACCACCGATGGCAGCCGCACGACGTTTGCCAACGGTTTGGCAATCATCGAAGCCGCCCGTCAGGCCAAGCGCGACATGTGCGCCCGTGCCGCCAAGATGTGGGACATTCCCGAAGAAGCAGTGGAATGGGTGGACGGCGCGGCACGGCCTTGCGGCCCCAATGCCGGGGAGTTCGATCCCATGCCGATCGCCAAGATCGCCGCCAAGTCGCCACAGACCGGCGGACCTATAGCGGGCCACTTTGAAGTCAATGCCGAAGGTGCTGGCGTCAGCTTCGCCGCCCACATCGCCGACGTCGAAGTCGACGAGGAAACCGGCCGAACCGACGTTCGCCGCTATACGGTCGTCCAGGATGCCGGCAAGGCCATTCATCCGGCCTATGTGGAAGGCCAATATCAAGGCGGTGCGGCGCAAGGCATCGGCTGGGCGTTGAATGAAGGCTACGTCTATGGCGACAACGGCGTGATGGAAAATCCGGGCTTCCTGGATTACCGCATTCCGGTCTGTTCCGACCTGCCGATGATTGAGGCCAAAATCATCGAGATCCCCAATAAGGGGCACCCTTACGGGGTGCGCGGTGTCGGTGAAACGTCCATCGTGCCGCCGCTGGCCACCGTCGCCAATGCGGTGCGTTCAGCAACCGGTGTACGGGTTCCGGAAATCCCGATCGCCCCGCCGGTGCTGTTGGCCGCCATCGACGCGGCCAAGAACTAGGCCAGGTGAACCTGGTCCAGAGAATTGGAGCACGATGGTCAAGGTAACCCTGTGGGGTGGATTGCGCGATCTGGCCGGCGGAAATTCGGAATTCGAAATTCCGGCGGCCACCATCCGCGATGTATTTCGCCGGCTTATTAAAGACTATCCCGGCCTCGACTGGGAACTCGAAAACAACGTCTCCGTCGCTGTCGATGGCCAAGTCTACCGCGATTCCTGGTTTGTTGATCTGCACGACGGGGCGGAGGTTTTCATTTTGCCGAAATTGCAGGGTGGTTAAGCGTGCGCCAAGGGCAAACGCTGCTGGTACCGATCGCGAGCTTTTTAGCCAGTGGTACGTCTGCTGTTGGGTGCAAACCGGATGGCAAACGATCGGTGTTGATACGCGGAGTGCCGACCCGAAACGAACCTCAGCACGGCGTCGCGATGTCGGGTTGATGAATATCAAGGCGCCAGCACAAACGGTATCCGAATGTGCTCGTATAATTGGCCAACAATACTTCTCAGCAAGCGCCATGCGTGATCGCGATGAACGGCAGTCGGTCCAGACCCGATTTTGGGGGAGTACTTCGTATTCTTGTTGTGAGGTTGACGATCACCCTCGATCGCCATTTGGATGACGGCTAATTCATTGTGAACTTTTCTATGCTCATCGAAGGCAAGGTGTTAGGCCTCGACTTCGAGCGTGATATTCTGGACGACACGCATCGATCGCATACCAACTGGCAATTTTCGCTGCCGGATTAATGACAAGCTGATCAAAGAGATTGGCGATGGAGCACCATGCAAGCCTTTCGTTCGTTATTGTTCAATAATATTTTCTTTGGTACCTCGGCACTTCTTCTGGTCGCGGCGCTTTTCTTGCTGCTGTTTCCGCGCCGCGCAACACAGAAGTGCTTCCAGATATGGATGAAGTACATGATGTGGCTTCTGCGGGTTTTGGTTGGCCTTGATTATAAAATCACCGGTGCCGAACACCTTCCCGACGGCCCGGTCATCATCGCCTGCAAGCACCAGTCGTCATGGGACGTGGGAATCTTCCTGATCCTGTTCTCCGATCCGGCCTATGTCCTGAAGAAAGAATTGCTATCCATTCCCGCCTATGGCTGGTTGTTGCGGAAGACCAAGATGATCGCTATCGATCGTGATGGCGGCGCGTCGGCGCTCAAGAATATGCTTTTGCAATCGCGCGAGGCCCTAGCCATGGGCCGCTCCGTGGTGATTTTCCCGGAAGGCACTCGCTCGGCACCAGACACCCCAGGCACCTATCATCCCGGCGTCGCTGCCTTGTACAAATCTTCAAACGTACCATTGGTTCCAGTGGCGCTTAATTCTGGGCATTTTTGGGGGCGGCGCGGCTTTCTCAAGCGCCCGGGTGCCATCACGCTTGAATTCCAGCCACCGATCGACAAGGGCCTGAAAACCCGTGAATTCATGGAAGAGCTGGAATTTCGCATCGAGACCGCGTCAAGAAATCTACAGCCGGCAACCGTTTGACGGCCATCGGTCCCCTTCCGACCCTTTGCGGCCCGATCGTTGCCGTCTACCCCGTTCGCCCTTAACATGACTTGAAGCGCCATTGAATAAAACACACGAAAATGGCGTGTAAGGGGGGCACATGGCCACGAGTATACAAGCGCCTTTTGCGGCGCCGGTGGTGGATAATCTTTCGATCCGAGTTGTTGTTGACTCGCGGTATGAGAATATCCTGCCGAAGGAAATACATCCATTCGTGACGATTGAACATGTTGGCGATATACCGGGTAAATTGATTTACACGCTTGCCGCCGAGTGGGGACTCTCCTTGCACCTGGTATCGGAAGCGGACGGTGCCCGGTCGCAGTATTTGCTGGATTTCGGGTGGACACCGGAGGTGATCAACCGAAATCTCGATCTTCTAGATATTGATCCAACCAAGCTCAACGGGCTAGTGCTCAGTCATGGCCATCTCGATCATTACGGCGGGCTTGACGGTTTCCTCCACCGGCACCGGCCCGCCATGCGCGATGATCTGTCATTGTATATTGGTGGCGAAGACGCTTTCGCGGTGCGTTGGGCTGAGGATGAATCGGCGCAGTCTGAAGACCGTTCTCCAGCGTCCGTGTGCTGGGGCGCCCTCAGCCGGGTGTCGTTATTGGCACACTCTGTGAATCCGGTTTGTTGCACCGTTCCTAGCGTGCTGGATGGTGCCTTTACCTCAGGCTATATCGCCCGCGATTCTTTTGAAAACACAACCAGCCACACGCTGATTGGGAGCCCTGACCATTTTTCCGACGAAGAACGACAGGGGAAATTGATCACCGACAATCATCCCGAAGAACATGCGCTTTGCTACATCGTGCGTGGACGTGGATTGGTGGTGATTTCGTCATGCGGCCACATCGGCATCGTCAACTCGGTCACGGCTGCGATGGCCATAACCGGCGTCGAAAAACTCCACGCAGTGGTCGGTGGATTCCACCTGGCTGCCTCAAAGCAGGACTATATCGACCATACCGTCGATGCCTTGGCAGAACTCAGCCCCGACGTCGTGCTGCCCATGCATTGTACCGGCCGCGATTTCATCGAAACCATGCGCCGTCGTATGCCCGAGCAACTTGTTGGCGCCAATCTGGGGAGTCGGTACACCTTCGGCGTTTAAGGCGGGCACCAGCCAGGCTCAGAAAATTGGGCAGCCCAACTGGAGCAAACCTATTCCCCTCAAACCCGCGCAGGCTCCGGCTGCTTCCGCGCCATCTGCGCGGTGATCTCGTCAACTTCGCCGAAGTAAATGCAATGGGCGAGGCAGATGTTGTCGGCGCAGGCGGGCATCAGGCCTTTCTCGACCCGGTGGTGGCATAGATTGCATTTTTCCGTCACCAGTGTGTTGTCGTTCAGCGCGATAGCACCGGTGGGGCATTCGGGCAGGCAGACTTCGCAGCACACGCAAGCTTCCGTGTCCATGATGACGATGCCGTCGTCGCGTTGGTAAATGGCGTCATATTCGCACGACGGGATACACGGTACGCCGTCGCAGGCGGCATGCAGGCAGGCATTGACGTTGAACAGAAAGTCCAGCTTGCCGTTCATCATCCGCGGACCGTCTTCATGGACCGCGATCAGCCGCACGCCATGGTCGGAATTGTTCTCCTGCTTGCAGGCGATCTCGCAAGCCAGACACCCATAACAGGCCTTATGATCGATGATCAGCGCCAGGTTTGCCATCATGCATCTCCTTCCGCTTTACTTATGCGGCAAAGTAATGTGCGCACGCTGGTCGCGCCCATGGCCGGATCGCAGGATTCGTATGAATTATCGGTCAGCATGTTGATGTTCGATTTCTGCCAGCCGTGATTATCCGTGCCTTGCTCAGGATACCACCAGGCATGCTGGGCGCCGACCACTTGCGGGTGGATGCCTTCAAAGATTTTCGCCCGCTGCTGGGCTTCACCGCGTGGCGATTCAATCTTCACCCAGTCGCCGTCCTTGATGCCGAGGCTCGCCGCCGTGTCCGGGTGGATTTCGATGAACGGGTCTTTTTGTTGTTCGCGCAGCCAGCTACTTTGCCGGTTTTCGGTGTGGAAGAACCCGGGCGAGCGAGCGCCAGTGACCAGAATGTAGGGATACTCGTCGGTCATTTCCGGCTTGCTGACCGGGCTTTCCACCGGTTCGCGATATTGCGGCAGCGGGTCGTAGCCCCATTTTTCAAGCAGCGTCGAATAAAGCTCAAACTTGCCGGTCGGCGTTGAAAAGCCTTTGGTTTTATACTTCTCGTAGTTCCGCTCGCCGCGGATATAGTCCATCTCCTTAAATTCCTGGAAGGTGATGCCGAGCGGTTCCAGGATATAATCGAGCCCGCCTTCAAAGGTGTCCCACCAGTGTTCGCCCTGGCCGATACGGTGCGCCAGATCATTCAGCATTTCATGGTCGGAGCGGCATTCGCCGATCTGTACGGCTTTCCGCCTAGGCAGGATGTAGCCGTGGCGCTTCCAGAAATCGGCGACGTGGTCCATCTCCAGCCAGGTCGCAGCCGGCAAAACGATATCGGCCAGTTCCGCTGTCGGCGTAATGAAGAAATCGGCGACCGCCATGAACTCGACTTTTTCCAGCGCTCGGTAAACCTCCGCGGCATTGGCGCGGGTCATGACTGGGTTGGAGGAGATGAAGAACGCCATTTTCACCGGGTAGGGCTCTTCCTCCAATATTGCGTCCCAAACGCATTTGGGATTGATGATGGCGAAATTGCCGGCCAACCGGAATCGCTCACCACCCAGACGTTTATCTTTTTGTTCCTTCGACAGCATTTTGTGGGCGCCGAACTGCGCCGCATTGCGGTTCTTGGCGGTTTCAAACAACACCTGGCCGCCACGCTTGTCGATGTTGCCGGTGAGACCCATGAGGGCGATTAAGGTGCGGTTGTTGTCGGCGCAGTTGATCTGCTGCTCGATCGCCACGCCCCACTGGATGCCGGCGGTGTCGGCCTCGGCGAACATGCGTGCGGCGGCGCGGATTTGGTCTTCAGGAATCCATGTAATGTTGGAAACTTTATCGAGTGGATAGAGTTTCACCCGTTCGACGAATTCATCCCAGCCGTGGACGTGGTTGGCAACGAAATCCTTGTCGTAGAGCTCTTCCTCAATGATGACATTGAGCATGCCCAAGGCCAGGGCAGTGTCGGTACCTGGGCGCAGTTGCAGCCACAGATCGGCACGGGCGGCAAGCCGAGTCATGCGCGGATCGACGACGATCAGTTTGGATCCCTTGTCGATACACACGGCGAGGGATTCGCCCTTATATTCATCCGAATTGGCGACCACCAGATTGTTGCCCCAGACCATGACGCATTCGGGCTGGTTTTCGTAATCGACCACCGGGTTGGATCCGCAGGTGATGATTGAGGTGGAGATGCGCGGGCCGTAGCATAGATGGCCGGCGGTCAGCACGTTCGGTGTGCCGAACAGGTTGGCCATGCGATAAATTACGGCCTCGTTGTCGCGGCCGGTGCCGTAACCGAAGACAACGGATTCGGCGCCGTTTTCCTCTTTGTAGGCGAGCATGCGTTCGGCGATCGTGTCGAGCGCCTCATCCCAGGAAATGCGCTCCCATTGGCCGGAGCCCTTCGGGCCGATGCGCTTGACCGGGTGGGTCAGCCGGTCGGGGTGATAGGCGATCTGGGTGGTGGCGATGCCTTTCGGGCACAAAGTGCCATGGCTGATCGGGCACTCAGGGTCGCCGCCAATTTTCTCCACCTTGCCTTCTTTTTTATAGATGAAAACGCCGCAGCCACCATGGCACATGCGGCAATGGCTTTTGATGACTTCGTCGTAGCCGTAGACTTCCGTCTCCCGCGCCACATTGGAATAGGCAAACTCGGCCACGACACTGCTCCCGTTGGTGAAGATTGCCGTGAAGTCTAAGTGGCGGGGTGGTCAGCAGAAATGGAAAAAAATGCCATTATCTGGTCTGTTTTTCCAATCCTAGTCACCGCGCAATAACCGATAATCGGCCGGTGAGATGCCGGCGACCTGTTTGAAACGCTTGGAAAAATGCGAGGGATCCTTGAAGCCAAGCCGGTAGGCGACTTCCTTGACCGATACCGCCGTGTAGCGCAGATGGCGCTTGGCCTCCAGGATCAACCGCTCCTCGATCATGCGTTTGGCGGATTTGCCAATAAAACGAGTGGTCTGGCGGGACAGATCGCGTGGCGACAGGGCCAACTCCCCGGCATAGTAATCAACGCCATGCTGGTCACGGTAGTGGGTCTCCACCAAGGACAGAAACTCACGAAACTGCCGTTCCCGGTGATCCGCCGGTTCCGACGCTATTTGCGTATCGGCATCGGCTGCACAATCCAGTTTGATGAGCAATATCTGCAGCAGATGGGTGAGAACCGCTTCCCGCGAAACATCGTCCGTATCGGTAAATTCCGCCAACATCAGTTCCAGCAACTGCTCAATCGCGCCAATCTGGCTGGCAGCCACATGGATCTGTAGTCTGCGATTGGGATCGTTCAGCAAACCCTGCTTGATCCGGGATGCATCATGACTTGGTGTTGCCGGCAGGAACTCGTCGGCAAAACGAATGATGGTGCCGACCAGATTAGCCCCGCGGACGAACCGATGCACCTGGCCGGCGGCAATGACATACATGGTGCGCGGCTTGATTTGCATTTCCACCCCATCGATCTCCTGGCGGCCGCGGCCTTTTGATATCCAGATGAGCTCGTGAAATTGGTGACGATGGGCGCGTTCCGGTACGCCGGAGTGATCCTTCGGATAATCGCGCAGGCGCAGCTGGCGAACCTGAAGCTGCAGGGAATCATCGGCACTGAGCGCGATGTGCCGGATCCGTTTGGAGCGGGTCATCGGCGCGCTCGCTTCAGCAATGGCGGATCGATAATGATTTCAGATCGACGGATTACATCCTCCCAAAGCCAGCCAGTACCGGTGTTCCAATCCTAGCCGGTCAGGATGCCGTGGCTCAATGTGCCTAAACGAAGCGGCAGGAAATGGCACCGAGCGGGCCGTAGTCAGCGTGCAGCGTGTCGCCGGGATGGACAAAAACTGGGCGGGTGAACGAACCAGACAGAATAATCTGGCCCTTCTTCAGGGTCACATTATGGGGGGCGTATTTATTGGCGAGCCAGGCAACGCCATGGGCTGGATGGTTGAGCACGGCGGCGGCGACCCCGGTCTCTTCAATGACACCGTTTTGGTAGAGCAGGGCGCTGACCCAGCGCAGATCGACATCGTCGACCTTGACCGGTCGCCCACCCATGATGATGCCGGCATTGGAGGCGTTGTCGCTGATCGTATCCATCACCTTGCGCGGCCGACCGGTCTCCGGGTCATTACGCTGCACCCGGGCGTCGATAATTTCCAGCGCCGGGATAATGTAATCGGTCGCCGACAATACATCGAAGATCGTCGCGTCCGGGCCGGATATGTCAGCACTCAAAATGAAGGCCAGCTCGACTTCAAGGCGTGGCTCGACGAACCGGTCGTGGGGAATATCGGTGCCTTCTGGGAACACCATATCATCCAGCAGGGCGCCGTAATCGGGCTCGTTAATACCCACCGACATCTGCATGGCGCGCGATGTGAGGCCGATCTTATGGCCGATCAGTTTGCGGCCACCAGCGCACTTCAATGCCACCAGTTCCCGCTGTACCGCATAGGCGTCCTCAATGGTGATGTCGGGAAAGTCGAGCGACGGATGGCGGATCTGGATGCGTTTTTCTTCCGCGTCTTTCAGCCGCTTGGCGATGGTGGTGATCTGGTCTTGGGTTAGCATGAGGAGGGCTCGGTTTGTTTAGTTCATTAACATGTTAATAATCGCAGTGCCGTGGCCGTAGGTCAACTGCAGCAGCGACGGTAATCCTTCAGGGCACAAGTATCACGCGCTGGGCAGTTGAGCACATGATCTCCATCAGCCTTATCCCTCACCCACCACGTCATTCCCGCGAAAGCGGGAATCCAGGGCCAACTGCTCCGCGTTGATGTGTTGCTCCTGGATTCCCGCCTGCGCGGGAATGACGTGGTGGGTGAGGGGCAAAACCGACAGGCCTCACGCTGCCCACTAACCACGCATCCTTTCGCCTGCAGGATCGAACAATGGCTCCAGCGTAATTCGCGCCGGGCAGCGGTGGCCGAGGATCTCCACCTCGAACAAATCCTCTTCCGAACGTTCCGCAAGTTGCGCCGGCAAATAGGCCTGCGCGAGTGATGCCTTGACCCAATGACCGTATCCGCCGGACGTGACCCAGCCAACCACCCGCCAATCGCCATCGGTCTGAGCGGCCAGTTTTGCCGTCACCGTCCCGGTTGCGTCAAACCGTGTCGCCCCGTAGCCGTGCGGCGAATTGATCGTGCCGAAATCCTCAGTCCCGACTTTCGCCCAGACCGGTTCGTCGGCCATGACGTCAGTGTTGTCGGTCTCAATCACCAAGGTGACCCGGCGTAGCTTCGGTCCATTGGCTTTTTCGAGCGCCGCCGGCTCCCGGCCGATGAAATCGTTCTTGGTAAGCTTGATGAACCGCTCCATCGATGCTTCGAAGGGCCCGTAGATTGGCCGCAACTCCGCGAACCAGGTCGGGAAGTTTTTTTCAAGCCGCATGGACAACAATGCCCGCATGCCGAAGTCGACAATGCCGTGTTCGACGCCGGCTTGCTTGATCTCCGCATAGACCCGGCGTTCATAGGCAGGCTCCATCCAGATCTCGTAACCTAAATCACCGGTATACGTCATTCGGTTGACCAAACACGGGCAGCCGCCGACATCCATTTCCCGGAAGTCCATAAATCGGAAACTGTCCTTCGACACGTCCTGATCGACGAGCGCCTGCAGGACATCGCGGGAATTCGGCCCGGCGATCGACAGCCCGACCAGCCGTTGGCCGAACCGGTGGATGCGGACCGACCCATCGGCCGGTAAATGCTGTTCAAACCAGCGCATGTGATAGATCTGCGCGCCCGACGAACCCCACATCATGAAGCGTTCGTCGGCGGCCTTGGCGATGGTGAAATCACCAATCAGCTTGCCGTTGTCGTTCAACATCGGCGTCAGCACGATGCGCCCGGTCTTCGGCATGGTGTTGGTCATCAGCCGCGATAGCCAGCCTTCCGCACCAGGGCCGCTGATCTCGTACTTGGCGAAATTGGCGATTTCCGTGACGCCGACCCGTTCGCGCACGCCAGCGACTTCCGCGGCCACATGGGGGAAATCATTGGAGCGGTGGAACGACAGAACATCGTGCGCTTGATCGGCATCCGGTGCGAACCACAGCGGCGTCTCCAGGCCCCAGGTGTCGCCCATGACCGCATGATTATCGCGCACCATGACGTCATAGAGCGGCGTTGTCTGTTGTGGCCGGGCCGCCGGCAGTTCCTCATTCGGGAAGCGGATGGAAAACCGGCGTGAATAGTTTTCCCGCACCTTGGCATTGGTATAGCGAAGCGTGGTGAAATCGCCGAAGCGGGCGACGTCCATGCCGAAGATATCATGGCCAGGGTCGCCATCGACCATCCAATTGGCCAGCGCCAACCCAACCCCACCACCCTGGCTGAAGCCGGCCATGACGGCACAAGCTGACCAGAAATTGGTCAGCCCCTGGACCGGGCCGACAAGCGGATTGCCATCTGGTGCGAATGTAAACGGGCCATTGACGATCTGCTTGATGCCAGCGTTTTCTATGGCTGGGAAATGCTTGAAGCCAACCTCAAGCGACGGCGTAATTCGGTCGATATCCGGAGCCAGCAATTCATGACCGAAATCCCAGGGGGTTTCTTTCGGCGACCACGGCACACAGGCTTTCTCGTAAGTGCCTAGTAGAATGCCCTGGCGTTCCTGGCGGGTATAGATCTCGCCTTTAAAGTCTATGACGCCGACCAGCTCACGGCCGCTGGCTTCATTGAAGGCCATCACCTCGGGCATGTCTTCGGTCAACAAATACATGTGTTCCATGGCTAATAGCGGCAATTCAAGGCCGACCATCCGCCCCACCTCACGCGCCCACAACCCGCCGGCATTGATGACGTGTTCAGCTTTCACCGTGCCGTTCTTAGTCACCACATTCCAAGTGCCGTCGCTGTCTTGGGTAATGTCGACCACCGGATTGCGCAGTTCGATCTGCGCGCCGAGCTTGCGGGCCGCCTTGGCGTAGGCGTGAGTGGTGCCGGAAGGGTCGAGATGGCCTTCCACCGGGTCCCAGAGAGCGCCGACGAAATTGCTTTCATCCATTAGCGGAAACATCGCCTTGGCCTCGCTCGGCGTGATGATTTCCGTCTCCATTCCGAGCGCCCGGCCGGTGGCGTGTATATAGCGTAGGAAATTCATCCGCTCCTCGCTATCGGCCATCATCACCCCGCCGGTCAGGTGCAGGCTGCACGACTGGCCGGATAACTCCTCCAATTCTTCATAGAGCGAAACCGTGTAGGCTTGCAGCTTGGCGACATTCGGATCGCCATTGAGCGTATGGAATCCACCGGCGGCATGCCAGCTGGAGCCGGAGGTCAATTCCGACCGTTCGATGAGCAGCAAATCTTTCCAGCCGGCCCGCGCCAGATGAAAAAGCACTGAGCAACCGACAACGCCACCGCCGATGACAACTGCGCGGGCATGGGTCTGCATGGAATGGCCTCCCGAGATGACAAGCGTCGACGATCACCGCATCGGCCGGCATCGTCAAGAGCCGTGACCGACTGTTTCGAGAGAGAAGACTACAAAATAAAAAAGGCCGGGCCTGTTACCGGCCCGACCTGATTTATCGAGTTTTGGACGCTTTGACAGGGGCCCTAGGCGGCCTTGACTTCCGTAAGGAAGGCATCGATCTGTCCGCGCAGATTATCCAGTTGGGTATTAAGATCAGCCGTAGCACCCGCCACCTCGGTGGAAACCTGATTGGTCCGATCGGCGGCGTTTTTGACGTTTTCGGCGTCCTTATTGACCGTCTGAGCGGCATCGGCGGCGCGGGTGATATTGTGGGCGATTTCCTGGGTGGCGGCACCTTGTTCTTCCACCGCACTGGCGATGGTGGATGTGATCTCGCTCATTTGCCGGATGGTATCGCCAATTTCGCCGATCGCCTCCACCGCCGCGCCGGTGGCGCCTTGGATCTGGCCAACTTGTTCGCCTATTTCCTCCGTCGCCTTGGCGGTTTGACCGGCAAGCGATTTAACTTCCGAGGCAACAACGGCGAAGCCCTTACCGGCATCGCCGGCGCGGGCTGCTTCAATAGTAGCGTTCAGGGCCAACAGGTTGGTCTTGTCAGCGATCTCATTGATCAATTCAACCACTTGGCCGATGCGGTCAGCGGCACTGGCCAGGCTCTTGATTTGGCCGTCGGAGCTTTCCGCCCGATCGTTGGCGTCCTGGGCAATTTCCGAGCATTGGCTCACCTGGCGCGCGATTTCGTCGATGGAGTTGCTCAATTCCTCAGCTGCCGACGCGACCGCCTGACTGGAGGTGGAGGCTTCTGACGCCCGTTCGGTGATTTGGTCAGCCTGATCGGCGGTCGCCTCGGCCACAGTCGTCATATTTTCCGCATTGCCCTTCATTTCTTCAGACGTTGTGGCGAATGCATTTAGCGAATGGGATACCGAACTATCAAAATCCGTCGTCAGGTTTTCGATCGCCTGGACCCGCTTAGCGCGCTGCTCATCGCTCTCGCGCCGCTCGTTTTCTAGCTGGGTTCGTTCGATCGCCTGGGTTTTGAATATCGCGACGGCTTCCGAAATGGCGCGGATTTCATCCCGGGATTTGGATTCAGGAATCTCCACCTCGGTATCGCCGTCGGCAAGGCGCTTCATCGCCGTGACCATCGTGGTCAGCGGGCCGGTGACCGTGCGGGTTCCGAAGAAGGAAATCAGCGTCATGATGATGCCGATTAGCAGCGCCCCGATCATCAGTTGATTAGAGATCGACTGCCCGTTGGCCAATTGCGCGCCAATGCCTGAATTGATTTCCAAAATACCGCGCACATCACCGAGCTTCCAATCGTTTTTCGGTGTCTGCGGATGGGCGTTATGACAGTTCACACACCCCTGCGCCGACATACGGTCGGAAATCGCCACGCGGACGACCTCGTTACCGTTTGTTGATTCCCTGCGGCTGAATACGCCGTCGGGGTTGGCTGTCAGGTAGGCCCAGGCTTCCTTTTGGAAATCATCCAGGGTCCGGCTTGAGCGATTCGGAAATGGATACTTGGAGTAAAGATTGATCGACGTGTCATTCTTGGCCAACAAGGCGCTGACGTCATGAATAAATGTCGCCGGTAACGGGATCGCATTGGCATTGCCCTTGTGGTCGATTGCCGGTTTGATCGGGCCGTTGGCGAGCACCTTCTTGACGACGTTTTTGGTGTAATAAGCGCGTATCGTTTTGAACTGATTGACGATTTGACCACTCGTGCGAATGGCTTCGCTGGTGGCGTTATCAGCGATCATGTTGGGGACGATCAGCCAAATCCCGACGATTGCCGCCAAAAACGCCAGCGGTATAGGCAATATTAATCGGCGGGCAATGCCGCCGGAAAAAATTGATCCCAATTTGAAAGATGGTGCACTAAACGACATTTTGTCACGAAAGCTGCTCATACCAGTCCCCGATATTCCCGTTGAAAGTATACCCCTGAGTAGATGCGTAATATTTATTGAATAATTTTCGGTTAATATTAGGTTCTTTTGTATATTTAGTTATGTGGATTTACGTATTAACGCCAAATGTTATTCGATAACCCAATCAATTATCCGCAGGAATATCGATTTAATTGCTCTACTAGTCTAATAATAAGGGAAAAAGACAGGAAAATGATGGTATTCAACACTCAGAAGTTGCTATTTCGCCCTCTGAGGAACCAATAAGATGCCGATCTGCTCATGTGGCCCGGTAAGATAGGCGACCATCAGGGAGAAATTTCTTTTCTATAGCGCGATACGCCATGGGGAGATTTAGCCCAGTAATGTGGCGCCCGGATGAGTTCCAGGGCAGCGTAGCCAAGCGCAATTGCCATCATCAGCCAGTACGCCGGCATCCAGGCCAGATGCCGCCATCTCAATGCCGGTAGACGTTTGCCGCCGGCCCGCGCCGCAAGCCAGATCGCAGCGCCGTATCCACCACCACCACTGAGCGCGAAAACCGAATAAGCTAAAACATCAGAATTTGTGGTGATCACCAGGGGTGTTACCAGGCCAAGGATGGCGCCGGCCCAAAAAGTTACGAACACGATATGTGCCACCAGCGCTGCCAGCGAACCGCCGAGTAGTACCTGGAAGGCAAGAAAATCCCGCCAGCCGAGATCGCGCCATAACTTCAAAGGGTACCGCATATGCACCAGCCAGGTTTGTAGCCAGCCTTTGTACCAGCGAGTGCGCTGCGACAGCCAACACTGCCATGTGAGTGGCGCTTCCTCCCAGGTGACGCTATCCAAAACATCCATGCGATAGCCGAATCGCCGTAGCCGAAGGCCCAGATCGGCATCTTCTGTGACATTATGCGGGTCCCACCGGCCGACGCTTTCCAGGACGTCACGGCGGAAATGGTTTGATGTTCCGCCCAGTGGGAACCACAAATCATGCGCCGCCAACCACGGCAATATTCCGTCAAACAAAGCGGCATATTCAAACGCGAATTGCCGGGAAAACCAGTTTTCACCGGCGTGGTCGATGGCAAGACTGGCCTGCACGCATCCCAGTTCCGCCGGGCCATGGTAAAACGCCGCCGCCGCTTTGCGCAGTTGATCGGGTTCCGGTCGGTCTTCGGCATCGTAAACGGTGATCAGATCACCGGTGGCATAGGCAAGCGCATGGTTGAGCGCTTTCGGTTTTGTCCGCGGTGTGGCCGCGGGGACAACGATGACGTCATAAGGCCGTCGATCGGCGACCGCATAAATCGCCGCCCGGGTCTCCCGGTCATCAGCTTCGACAATTAGTTTGATGTCGAGCAGATGCTGGGGATAAGACAATCGGTCCAGAGCGGCAATTAACGGCGCGATGCAGTCGGCTTCCTGGTAGACCGGCACTAAAACCGTATAAGCCGGCAACTGCCGATCGGCCAATTGCGGTGGCTCGGTGCGAGGCTGGTGAACCGCAACGGCGGATCGGACCCGAATGAAGGCGAATATCAAAAACAACACCGATAGAATAGAAGAAGCAGCGATGGATCTGGCCGCTGGTAAAACCAGGCTGGCGGTTGCAGTGGCAAATATCGCAAAAGCCGGGAACATCAACTGTTTCCAACCAATGGGATGGGCGGCTGAATAATGCGGATGGGATTCCTTAAGGCCCCCTCGGGCGGCATCTAATATCCGCGCTTGAAGCGGCAGGCGGGCTATGTCACGCAGACGCGCCGGCGTGGTAATCGCCAACCTGTCGCCCTGCCGGCTATTTTCGGCGAGGAAATTATGCAGGCAATTGATCGCCGGTCCGGTCGGCGCCACGGTCATCCGCATTTCGCCTGTGCGGTCAGATGATAATAGGTGAGTTAATCTGGTAGTCAGACGTGGATCGATTTCAACGCCACCGCTCCCTCCTGGCGCCGTAGATCTGGACGCTGTCTGAAAAGGCAGTTCCAGTTCGTCGGCGAGAGCCTGATAGGCGGCAGTCGATTTCAGCAAGCCCGAACCGATTGCCCGTTCAAACAGGTTTTCAGGACTTCCGGTGCCGGGTCGGCGCAGATCGGCCAAAGTGATCGGATCGGTGATAAGCCGTAATAGAAAGGCCAGTTCCACCGGCCAAGATATCCCGGCCGCATGAGCCCGGGCCAGATGGACAAGGTCGGCCAGATGGCGCGGCCGGGTCACCACTAACTGTTGGCGCAGCAGCGGTTGTTCGCGAAGCGCGGCGCGCAATACACCGATGCGATCCAGTGGGGGAGCGATCGCCAGATACCGGCGCCGATTTTGCCCCTGCAGTTGAAACACAGGGATTTGAGAATGTTCACCCACGCCATGGAAGGCACTTGGCATTAGCACCAATGACGGATCGATATGGTGTTGGTATTGCAGGGTACAATCGCGGGCAAGGAGGCGATAATACCGCGCACTTGTTAAAAGCCCCTGCGCCACCATAATCGCCAAAGGACAGCGGTTGGTGATTTTGGACAAAATCTCAATCCGATTGAGCGCAGCGCGGTCAAAACCATAGCGGGCCAGGAATAGTATTGGACTTAGTGGACGCTCATCGCGCCAATGCCAGTTGGTTACGGGTCGAGCTACCGAACGGCTGGACCGGCCGCCGCGCAGACTCAGACCAGGAGAAAGAGTACTTCCGATGACTTCGCCCATTTACCGCACAAATGAAGGTCGGGCTTTCCTCAGACGACAAGGTCGCCTATCTTCCTGACCATCAACCCCAACCCAAATCTCAAAACACGGGCGATCGAAGTAAAAGCACGCGTATAAAGAGATATTTTCAATGAAATTCCCCGCTTTAGTTCATATTATTATCGTGTTGATTGCAATAACCGGTATATTGGGTGTGGATAATGGGTTGGCTGCGGATAATTCTGCGTCGGCGCTTCCGAAGTTCGGTGACCCACGTTATCGGCCGGACAATCCCGGAAAACCGATCAAGAGCATCCGCTTTCTGACCGGTACCGATTTCCCGCCCTTCAACTATATTCAGTCCGACGGTAGGCTTGGCGGGTTTCACGTTGAGCTGGCGCGCTCGATCTGCCGAGTGCTGACTGCTATTTGTAGCATTGAGGCAAGGCCATTTACCGAATTACGTGATCGGCTGGCAAAGAAAGAGGGCGACGCCATCCTCGCCGGGTTGGCAGTCACAGCCGCCGGCCGCAAGACGCTTTCCTTCACCAATTCCTACCTGCGGCTTCCGGCCCGGTTTGTCGCCAAGAGTTCCGGCGATAAGGACCCGGCTGGCGGCAACCTTGACGGCAAATGGATTTCAGTCATTGCCGGCTCGGCCCATCAGGCCTTTGCGGCAATCTATTTTCCAAACGCCAAATTCGCCTTCTACACTGACGCGGCTGCGGCACGCGCGGCGGTGCGCGATGGTGATGTTGATCTACATTTCGGTGATGGCCTTTCATTGGCCTTCTGGCTTACCGGGGAGAGCTCGAAGGCCTGTTGCCGGTTCGTTGGCGGGCCATATATGGATGAAAAATATTTCGGCGCCGGGCTTGCAGCCGCCACGCGACGGGAGGATGAGGTCCTTGTCAGCGCCCTGAATTTTGCACTTGCCGAATTGCAGTCAAATGGCCGGATCTCAGAGCTCTATCTGCGCTACTTTCCGATGAATTTTTACTAGCTGCTGGTCTTTCCCAATGAGATGAACGGGATGCTCAGCGTCCAACCGAGTTTTGTCGGGTTGTCATTTTGGCAATCCGATAGCCCGATATCCATACCATCATGGCCGTCGGACGGGTCAACAGTATAGGTCCGAAAGGCGCGGTCCCAAATGGACAGGTTAAAGCCGTAATTGCTATCGGCTTCCGTCCGATGGATCGAATGATGGATCCGGTGCATGTCCGGAGTAACGATGAGCCAGCGTAATAACCGGTCAAGCCCCAATGGCAGGCGCATATTGGCGTGGTTGAACATGGCGCCGCCATTGAGCACCATTTCAAACACCAAAACCGCCATTGCCGGCGCCCCGAGCAACACAACAACAACCGCTTTCCAGCCCATCGACAAAACGATTTCCATCGGGTGAAAGCGGATGGCGGTCGACACATCGATATCCGGATCGGCGTGGTGCATGCGGTGAACCCGCCACAATAACGGCCATTTATGCGCCACCAAATGCATCAACCAGACGGCGAAATCCAGCGCAACAAACGAAACGATGACTGCTAACCAAATCGGCGCATCGATCCAGTTGAACAGGCCAATGCCATTGGCCTGGGCATAAAGCGCCGGTCCAACGGCGGCGGCGGGAAACACCAGGCGGACCATCACCGTATTGATCAACACGATGGTCCAGTTGGTGGCCCATCGACGGCCTTTGGCAAATCGTAGCTCCCGCCGCGGCAAAGCGATTTCAAGCAGTGCCATGGTGATGAATATCGCCGCGAAGACACCAAGCCGGGCGGCGACCTCGCTGGGAATGCCCAAATTGTCCATCAGCGCCCGCCGAGCTTACGGTAGATGCTCATGGAGGGTCGGCCATTGGCTTTCAACCCGTGTCTGGATTGCGCCTTTTTGATTGCCGCCCGGGTAATAGGTCCGATCTTGCCGTCGGCCTCGCCGATATTGTAGCCGGCCTTTAGGAGCAGCTTTTGCAGGTTCAACCGCTGCGCCCGCGATAATCCCAGATCATTGGTCGGCCAGGCTTTTGCGAACGGCCTGCCGCCGCGCAGCCGGTCGGACAGATGGGAGATTGCCAGTCCATAGGAAATAGCGGCGTTGTAGCTATATAGCGCATTGAAATTTCTGAAGACGAGAAATGCTGGCCCGTTGCGGCCGGCCGGCAGGATCAAGCCCGCCTTGCCGCTTCCGGTTAGTTTACCCCCGCCGGTTCGCCTGATGCCACGTTGGGTCCACGTCGCTAAAGACGCTCTTTTGCGCCGACCTTTAGGCCCCTTATAGCCGCGCGGAAGGCGAACCTCATATCCCCAGCCTTTACCGCGCTGCCAGCCGGCCTTGCGCAGAAAATTCGCAGCTGACGCCAATGCGTCGGGGATTGAGTGGACCAGATCGCGACGGCCATCCTTGTCGAAGTCAACCGCCAGCCGGCGGTAGGTGGACGGCAGAAACTGTGTTTGGCCAAAGGCCCCGGCCCAGGAGCCATAAAGATCTTTCAGGCGCAGGTCACCGCGTGACACGATCCGCAACACCTGGATGAGTTCACGGCGGAAAAATTTCACCTTGCGACCGGCGCAGGCCAAGTTGGCCAACGCGTGCGGCATGTAGAAATCACCCTGGGCCTGACCATAATTGCTCTCAACCCCCCAAAGGGCGGTAAGCACATATCGGTCGACCCCATAGGCGCGTTCAACGGCCTTTAAGGTCCTTGAATGCTTGCGCAGCATGGCCTTGCCGGCGGCAATCCGCTCCTCATCGACCAGGAACGCCATATAGTCCCAGATCGGCGTCCGGTATTCTGGTTGCGATCGGGAAAACCGAACGGCTTTTTCGTCAAATGCCACGCCGGTCAGTGCGGCTTTGGCGATCGCCGGATTGACGCCGGATTTGATCGCCGTCGCCCGCAGGCCGGCAATGCAAGACTTCAGGGAGGCATGAGCTGGTGCGATTGCGACCATGCCAAACACAGCCAGAAGACAGGTATTCTTCAAGGTCGAATTCATGGGCAAGAACCTACGCCTGTTGAATGTGCGAATCTCAATGAGTGAGCCGAGTGTCTGAATTTAGGCGCTGCGCCGCGAAATTCCTACTTTTCGACGCAGAAAGTCCAAATGCCGCTCCACTATTTGACATAAATCAATGTTGCGATTGCGAACTATTCCGAATATGCCACCCGTCAGATGCGAATTATTCGCAATTGCAGAAACGTTGTGTGTGGCGGGAAAGCGTTCTTGAGCGCTTTGAATTCGCCTCGGAGAATTAAGATGAATATGCATGCCGACAGCCAGGCTATTAGCGACAAGGCATTTCCGCTAGCGCTTGGTCAAAACGGGGAAGTCCTGAAGCTATGCGCCTTTCAGCTTGGCAAAGGACTGAGCCGTCGATTGGCCGGTCTTGGCCTGCATCTGGGCTCCACCGTGCGCATCCTGCACCGCCAGGGCAATGGCTCAGTTGTTGTTGAGCGCGATAACAATCGGGTGGCGCTCGGCGCCGCCATGACCCGTAAGATTTTAGTCGCCCACCAGCCGGCCTGACGTCAATCGGTCGGGATCGCCGACGATCGGGAACCCAACGAAATGACCACCTCGCCAATTCGTGTCGGACTTGTCGGCAACCCCAATTGCGGCAAGACGACATTGTTCAACGCCCTGACCGGCGCCCGTCAGTCGGTCGGCAATTGGCCAGGAGTCACGGTGGAACGGCGCACCGGCCGGTATGACGACGGCGCGCCTGTTGAAGTCATCGATCTGCCCGGCGTCTATACCTTGGAATCACTGCCTGGCACCGACGGTGTCGATGAGCGCATCGCCCGCGATGCCGTCCTCAACGACGAAGTCGATTTGATCGTCAATGTCATCAACGGCGCCAATCTGGAGCGCAGCTTTTATCTCACGGCTCAATTGCTGGAAATGCGGGTGCCGATGGTTGTCGCCGTCAACATGGTTGATGTCGCCAAGCGCCAAGGCATCTCATTGGATATTGAGATTCTCGCAACCCGCCTGGGGTGCCCGGTGGTGGCCATGGTGGCAAACCGAAGTGAGGGCTTGAAGACCCTGAAGGCGGCCATCGTCGAAACCGCGAATGGCGCTAAATTACCGGCTGCCCCGGAATACGGGCCGGAACTGCGCCAGGCGATTGCCTCTCTCCAGCCATTGACCGGTGCGGTGGATACCGACCGCAATATCCATCCTGATTGGGCGGCGATCAAGCTCCTGGAAAGGGATGCGGCGGCGGCCGGAGGCTTGAATGACCAGGCCGCCGAACAGGTGGCGCAGATTATTTCGCAGTTGGAATCGGCCGTCGGCGAAGAGGCCGATACGGTGATTGCCGACCGGCGCTTCGGATTTGCCCATGAGCTTGCTGGATCTGCAGCTAAGAATGTCGCTGCCGCCGGCCGCTCAGTGACCGACCGCCTTGATAAAATGGTGCTGAATCGTTGGCTCGGCCTGCCGATTTTCCTGGCCTTGATCTACGCCATGTTCATGCTGACCATCAATGTTGGCGGCGCTTTCATCGACTTCTTCGATCTCGCCGCCGCCGCCTTGTTTGTTGACGGCGCCGGCGCGGTACTGACGAGCCTTGGCGCGCCGGACTGGCTGCGGGTGATCCTGGCGCAGGGTTTGGGCGGTGGCATACAGGTAGTGGCGACCTTCATCCCCATTATCGGTATCTTGTTTTTGTGCCTGTCGATCCTGGAAGATTCCGGCTACATGGCCCGCGCCGCCTTCCTCATGGACCGTTACATGCGGGTGATCGGATTGCCTGGCAAAGCCTTTGTGCCGCTAATCGTTGGTTTTGGCTGCAACGTCCCGGCGATCATGGCGACGCGAACCCTGGAGCAACAGCGCGACCGCATCATGTCGGTACTGATGACGCCGTTCATGTCGTGCGGCGCCCGGCTTGCCGTCTATGCCTTGTTCACCGCCGCATTCTTTCCCGTCGGCGGCCAGAATATCGTTTTCGCGCTTTATCTGATTGGCATTGCCGTCGCGATCCTGACAGGATTCCTGCTCAAGTCGACCTTGTTGAAGGGGGAGACATCGGCCTTCATGATGGAACTGCCGCCCTATCATATGCCGACTTTGCGCGGTGTGACGTTGCATACATGGAGCCGGCTAAAGAGCTTCATTGTTGACGCCGGCAAGATCATCATCATTGTCGTCATGGCCCTAAGCTTCCTCAATTCCATCGGCGCCGATGGCAGCTTCGGCAACGACGACAGCGACAAATCGGTGTTAAGCGAGATCGGTAAGGCCATCGTTCCGGTTTTCCAGCCCATGGGCATTGAAGAGGAAAACTGGCCGGCGACCGTCGGCATTTTCACGGGTGTGTTCGCCAAGGAAGCCGTCGTCGGCACGTTGGACGCGCTTTATTCATCTATAGGCCAGGGGGCGTCCGATGAGGCCGCCCCGGAATTTGATCTGTGGGGTCAGCTATCAGCCGCGTTTGCCACCATCCCTGAAAACCTGGCCGCTATCAGCGACCTGATCGCCGATCCCTTAGGCCTTGGCGCCACGGACAATTCAGAAGTGGCGAAAGGAACCTTCCAGGCCATGGCAGACCGTTTTGACGGAGCGATCGGCGCATTCGCTTATCTACTATTCATTCTGCTATATTTCCCCTGTGTCGCCGCCCTTGGCGCGGTCAAGCGCGAAGTCGGGCCGCGTTGGGCTACTTTTGCAGCACTTTGGACCACCGGTATCGCCTATGTGGTGGCCGTCGGGTTCTACCAAGTGGCGACGCTAGACCGTCATCCGTCACAATCTTTGGCGTGGATTATCGGATTGTCAGCCGCCATGGTGGCGACCGTCCTGGTAATGCGATTGATCGGGCGCAAGACCCATGCCACCAACCCTGTCATTGCCACGTGATTGGGGGCCGACGATGATCCTTTCCGACCTCAAATCCTATCTCAGTGAACGCAAATGCGTGCCGATTGCTGATCTGATGCACCATTTTGGTGCCGAGCCAGACACGGTACGGGCGATGTTAGACCATTTTATTACCCGCGGCCGGGTTCAGCGCCTGGACGGCGGTGGCGCCTGCGGCGGTTGCAACAAGTGTGATGCATTTGCGCTTGAGTTTTATACCTGGGTCGTTTGACCAATCGGCTGTCTTAATTCAGATAATAATTGTTTTGCGGCGCTAATCAGCTTTCGATTTCCTTCAGGAAATGCCGCAACTCGCTCAGGAATATCGGCCATCCCGGGTCACGTTCTAACAACACGTGATTTTCGCCCTCCAAGGTCACCATCCGCGCATTGGCAATGCCGGTGGCATATTGCCGGCCAGCTTCATAAGGAACAATGGCATCGCCGCGACAATGCACAACCAACGTCGGCACATTTATTTTCGCCAGTTGTGATCGCACATCGATTTCAGCATAGGCCTTCAGTATGCGGTAGGCATTCTCCGGCGTCGCTGACGCCTTCTGCATGTCGTTGAACCAGTCTTGTTGTTCAGGCGTTCCACTAGGGACAAACAGATTGGTGTAGACTTGGCGAAAAGCCGGATTGTTTTCGCCCCAACCGACTTTCATGAGTTCCAACATGGCGTCTCGCTTAGTCTGAAAACTGGGATCACCAAAACGCCGCCAGCCGGCCACATATCCGCCCAACAAGATCAAGCCGCTTACTTTCTCGGGATATCGACAGGTGAATTCGGTTGCGATGGCGGCGCCTTGGGAAACCCCTAAAACTGGAAATCGCTTTAATTCCAAATGGTCGGTTACCGTCTTTAAATCTTCGACGAATGCGTCAAACGAAATGTCATCCACTTGCCAGTCGGACATGCCGTTGCCCCGCTGGTCAAACCGGACATATTGGTGGTCACGGGAGAGTTCCCGCACCCAATGCCGCCAAACCGGGCTTTCGTGTTCAAATTCCAGATGAGAGAGAAAGCTGGGGGCTTTGACCAGAGGCGAGCCTGAACCAATCGATTGATAAGCCAGATTGACGCCGTCGACCGAACGGCAGTAGCGAATTTCCATCGGTGTCCGCTCGGCAACCGGCAATTTATCACTTTCCCCGCCGGATTCGGAAATCTGCGGATCAACAGCAAACCGGAACCCGCGTTGACGGACCGTTTTGATATACTTTTGGGTCTTGCCATCATCGTCAAGCGCATGGCGGGCAGCATTGATGCGGGTCGAAATCGCTGTATCGGAAACGATTCGGCCATCCCAGATATGCTCGATAATGTCGTCGCGGGAGACCACGTGTTCTGAATTGCGCGCCAGGTAGACAATGAGGTCATAGACTTGCGGCTCAACCGAAATTGTTTCCCCGCCCCGGCGAAGTTCCGCTTTGTCTATATCCAGCGTGAAGTCATCAAAGCAGATCGTCGCAATACCCGATGCCATTGCCGTCCGTCCCCCAAAACCGCCTGGGCATCACCTTAAGGAAAATTATGGAAATCGGAAAGAAATCTTAAGGCAGTCTTCAAGCGGGTAACCAACGCCAAACCTAGGTTTTGTTCATCAACAGCGATCGAAAGATCAAAACAAGGGTGAACATCATGACCAGCGAACAAGCCAAATTCATCAACGCCGGCGGATCCATCGACTACGCCTCCGCCCTGGAAGCCGGACGCATTGACCGCGCGCAGGTGTTCCGCAAGGTGTTTTTGTCTTGCAAGAAGATGATCAAGCCGACATTTGGCCGCCAGTATTCCACGCAATCTTGGTTGCGCCTAACGCCGAAAATCGCCCGCTGAGGCGCAGGACCGAACCTGTCGACGGTAAAAACAAAGATGAGCAACCGGCGCCACTGGCGCCGGTATCAGCTATCGCCGCGCTGTCGTTTCTCAAATTTGCCGGCATCAATCATTTTGCGCGCATCGTGGGCCAGGTGCAGGGTTTCGCCGCCATCGATGTACCATTCCTCGCCGGTAACAAACTTTCCCAAATCCGATGACAAAAAGATCACGGCGCCGGCCACGTCGGCAGGTTCGCCCATTCGGTTCAAGATATTGCGGCTGTTTTCATGCCAGTCTGGCGGGGCAATCGGGTATTTCCCCAAAATATCGGAGTAAATCGTTCCCGGTGCCACGGCATTGAGCAGAATGCCGTGTTCAGCCCACTCAAACGCCAGTGTTTTCATCAGCGCCATAACGCCGCCACGGGCCGCGGCGGTATGAGCGAAGCCGGCCAAACCGCTTCGCGTGGCGGCGGTGATGAAAATGATCCGGCCGCCATTTTCAAACATGAATCGGTCGGCGACAGCCTTGGTCATCTGCCAGGTGCCGATCAGGTTGTTGCGGATGACCGTTTCAAATCCCTTGTTGGTGATGTCTTTCGCCGGTGAAACATATTGCCCGCCGGCATTGTTCACCAGAATATCCAGACCGCCATAGGTATCGTCGATATCTTCAAGCGCCGCCGCGATCATGTCTTCTTCGCGGATGTCACAGCGCAGCGCCAGGGCCTCGCCACCGCCGGCGCGAATTTCATTGGCACAATCTTCGACCACTTCCAGCCGCCGGCCGAGCACGACCACCTTGGCGCCACATCGCGCCATTTCCGTCGCCGTGGCGCGGCCCATGCCGGTGCCACCACCGGTCACCAGCGCGACTTTGCCGGCGAGAAGTTCTGGTGCAAATCGCTCGGTGTTATTCTTATCGCCCATCAGGTCCTCTCAAAAATCATCCCGTTCGGTTGAATGTCGGCGCCGATCGGTGTTTTATTCTAACAAATGTTAGAATAGAGGTGAGACCATGTCGAGTTCCGATATTGTCATCTACGAAGTAGCCGACGGCATTGCCACGGTGACGCTCAATCGGCCGGAGCGAAAAAATGCGCTCTCGGTTGACGCCACCCGCCAATTATATGCCTGTTGGGAACGGATCGATGTGGATCCGCAGGTCAAGGTGGCGATCCTGACCTCCGCCGATTGCGGAGTATTCTGCGCCGGGATGGATTTGCGCGAGGCCAAGGAAATCAAAGAACGCGACGGTTCCGACATCCTTGATCACATGAAAGACCCGTTTAACACCCGCATGCGGGCGGTCAAAAAACCAATCATCGCCGCCATGACCGGCAGCCTGATGGCCGGTGGCATGTTGTTGTCGCTCAATTGCGATATGCGGGTCGGAATGGCCGGCACCAAGGTCGGTATCACCGAGGTCAAGGTCGGTCGTGGTTCGCCATGGGCGGCGCCATTGTTATGGATGTTGCCGCAGCCGATCCTGATGGAATTGGTGATTACCGGCGAACTCATGGAGATTGAGCGGTTGGCCGAATACGGCTTCGTTAATTACCTGGAACCGACCCCTGACGCCGTGCGCGACCGGGCGCGGACATTGGCCCAGACCGTCACCCAGGGCGCGCCGCTATCCGTCATGGCCGCCAAGGCCAGCGTATTGGCGACAATGAATCTGGGGTGCGAGAAAGGTTTTGAAGAGGCAAAGCGATTGCACGAGCCGGTCTATGCCAGCGAAGACGCCAAGGAAGGTCCCCGGGCGTTTGCAGAGAAACGCAAGCCGGTCTGGCAGGGGCGGTAGGTCTGGGCGACATGAGCCGACGCGGGGGCCATCCGTCCGTCCTCTCTTTTCGTCATCACCCGATTTATCCGCGTGATCCAATGGCAGTTGTACAGGCGGTGATCTGGCGGTTTTGAAATTAACCCGCAAATTGTTGGGCAGCCAATGGATTGCCCGAATAAATCGGGCAATGACGGAGGGAGTTTGGTTGCTGGCGGCACCCACTCTTTCCGCGTCATTGCCGGACTTGATCCGGCAATCCATGCCTGTGTTTAAGCCGGTGCTCCGCCTGCTCAGATGAAGGTGTGGCGCGGCCAGCGGCATGGGCCCAAGATCAAGTCTTGGGGTGACGAAAAGGATAGGGTGGGGATTGATTGGCTTGGTTAGGTCAGACCCGCTGGCTGTACGGCCAAAAAAACCATCTCAATCCGCTAAACGCGCTTCTAGACTGTGCCGTTGGATCTTGCCGCTGGTTGATCTGGGAAAATCATCAAACGCAATGAAATGGATTTCTCGAGGGCGTTTGTAGCCGGCTAAATTACTACGGCATAAGTCCATCAGGATGTCTTCTGTGAGAGATGGATCGTTGCGAGCAACAAATGCCACCGGCGCTTCACCCCAGCGCTCATCCTTGACCCGCACAACCGCTGCGTCGGCGACCCGCTGGTCGGTAAATATCACCCGCTCGATTTCCGCCGGATAGACATTCTCGCCACCGGTTTTGATCATGTATTTGGCGCGGTCGACGAAATCCAGCGTGTGGTCCCGATTGCGCCGGAACACATCGCCCATGTGAAACCAGCCACCGCGAAAATCATGTTCATTGGTTTCATCGGCCCGCCAATATCCGGAAAATACCGTCGGACCGCGAATCGCCAGCTCACCGGGTTCGCCATCGGCAACGTCATTATCGTCGGCGTCGACCAGGCGGATTTCGCAGCCGGCATTTTGATGCTTCGATAGGCGATCGGGTATATCGCCAATGGCGATGGTGCCGCGTGATGCCGGTGAGGAGCCGGTTTCCGTTGCGCCGAACGTATTGCGAAACGGCGCCTGCAAAAGCGTCGTGATTTCAGCGATGTGATGCGGCGACACCAGGTCCGCCATGGCGCCACAATAACGAACACCTTTGACGGCGAAATCCGACCGCGCTTTGATGGCGTCTATCATCGGCTCGACCATACCCGGTATCAGCGCCAACCAACCGATCCGGTCGGATATGACCGCATCGATGATCTGATCGGCATCGAATCCGTCAATGATGATCACCTTGCCGCCACGTACCAGTGTCGACAAGGCGGTGTCGGTGGAGATCATGTGAAAAAACGGTGCCCACGCCACATAAGCCTCGTCGGGTCGGATCCCCAGTTCAGACCCAAACACGGCGCTGCGGGCAATCATTGCCCGATGGCTGATCAATGCCCCTTTGGGCAGCCCCGTCGTTCCGCTGGTGTAAAGAATGACCAGGCCATCCTCCGGCTCGGCAATAAAAGTCGGTTCCGTCGCATCGGCCGATGCCAGCATAGCTTCGTAGGTGCTGCCCAGGACGATCCGTTGATGATCGGCCAATTGCAAACCATCAAGCTTATCGACCATATCCTCCTGGACAATGATGATCTTTGGTGACGTCAGGTTGATACAATGTTCCAGTTCCGGACCGGCAAGTCGCCAGTTCTGCATTGCTGTGATGGCACCAAGCTTGGCGGCCGCCAACTGCACCTCCACACAGGCGGGACAATTGCCGGCAAGAAAGGCCACCCGGTCACCGTGCCTAAGGCCGATATTGCCGAGCGCGTTGGCCAGCCGGTTGGCCCGGTCGTTCAACGCCGCGAAGGTCAGCGTCATGTCGGCGGTTTGAAGCGCGATCACATCCGGCTGAACATTGGCGCGGGCGCGAAACAGGCCGCCGATCGTTGTCTGGCCCGCCGCCAGAGCGACCGCCGGTGGAATAAAGTCGGTGTTGTTCTGGGTCATTTGTCGTCGCTTGATTTTCTCGCCTAGCCGCCAATCAGAAAATGACACATGGCTTGGGCCACCAACTGATCGCGGTTCGATTGCCAGCACATGGCCCGCACTGACACGATCCTGCGACCCAGTTTGACGATTTCCGCGTCGCCGTAAAGGTCCCGCGCCTTGGCTGGGCGCAGGTAATCAACGGTGATGTTGACCGGTTTGGGATAGGAGTCCGGCTTGCCTTCGCCAACGAGCGTTACCAGGGCCGTCGCATCAAGAAATGTCGCGACGATACCACCGTGCAGGCTGCGAATGAAACGGTTGCCAATATGGGTCTCGTTAAATGGCAAATGGGTCTGAATTTTCGGCTCCAGGCGGCCGATTTTGACGCCGACGGTCTGGTAAAACGGAATGGCGTCCAGGATGGCAGCCGCGTCGCCGGCGGAAATGAGATGTTGAAGGCTCATGACCGCGCTTCGCTTTTGGACGTCAGCGGGCCGGTTCCGGCCTGGCCGACAATGAATGTGCCGGTCGCCGAAGCAACGTCGTCATCACCATCTTCGTGAAATGCCCGGCCGCGAATAAATGCCAAATTGCGTTTCAGCCGATAACAATTGGCTTCGATCAACAGATCGGCGCCCGGTGTGCTGGTACCCAGAAAATCGACCCGCAAATCGACGGTGGCAATCTGCGTCCATTCTCCCAGCTGCGCCATGACGGCGGCCCCGAAGCAGGTGTCCAGAACTGTAGTGATATAGGCCGTATGGACAACGCCGGTCGTCGGATCGCCGACGCAACTTTGATGATAAGGCACCCGCATGCGGACGTGGCCAGCGGATACCTCGTCAAGCTTGGCGTTGAGTTCTTTCAACAGGGGAACAAGGCTTTCAAACATCGCCTTGATTTCAGAAAAATGCTTGTTCGTGGTCATAAAATCAGTAAGTCAGCGCACGCGGGATTCGTTCAAGATACTGCCGTACCTTACAGGATTTCATCGTTGTGTTCGCCCAATTGTGGCGCCGGTCGACGGTTATCTAATACGGAACCGGGTACCTGGGTTATCGGCACCCGGACAAAGCCGGGCTGATCCACCCAATGCAGGCTATTCGTGGCCAAAACCTGTGGATCATCAAATAAATCGGCGTAGGTGCGGATCGGTGAATGGAGCACGCCCTTGGCTGTAAAAAGTTCCATCCATTCCGCCGTGGTCTTGTTAACCGTGCGGGCCTCGATCAAATTATTGACCTCATCCATGCACTGTATGCGGGCGGTGCTGGTGGCATAGCGCGGATCGGTGATCAATTCCGGGCAGCCAATGACGTGGCATAGATCGGCAAATTGCTTTTCGCGAATGGTGGTGATGGAAATCAAGTCATCTTTGGTTTTGTAGATGCCCAACGGGCAATATTGTTCCGCCGGCGGATTGCCGTCCAAAGCGTCATATTCAAGGATCTTGGCGCCTTGGAATGCCAGCACCGACTGGAGCAGTGATATATCGATATGCCGTCCGGACGCTTTCTGTCCGGCCAATGTCCGTCCGGCTAGCCGGGCATAAAGGTCTACGCACACCGCCTGAAAGGCATACATGCCGGCCACATGATCGATCGCCGACATGCGCACTCGGTGGGGAACGCCATCATTGCCGGCATTCAAGGTCACCAGGCCGGTTGACGCCTGCAGGATGGCGTCAGTACCAGGGTGGGTGGCTTTCGGGCCGATCTGACCGTAGCCGGATATGGAAACGTATATCAGCCGGTCATTAATCGCCGACAGATCCTCATAGCCAATCCCCATGCGCTCCGGCAGACCAGGCCGGTAGTTTTGGATGATGACATCAGCCGTCGCCGCCAGGTCTTTGACCTTCGCCAGCCCATCTTCTGAACGCAGGTCAATCGTCACGCCGCGTTTGCCCTGGTTATAGGTCACATACATGGCCGACATATCGCCGATCGGAATGCCCGTCGGTCGTGACCAATCGCCGCCGGGCGGTTCGATCTTAATCACATCAGCGCCATAATGGGCCAGCAGCATGCCGCAATGGGGGCCAGCGATGCCCTGGCTGAAATCAAGCACTTTGATCCCGTTAAAGGGGCGATTTTCCGTCTCGGCGGTCACGATAGATTCCTCTATTTCAGCCCATATCCGACAATCAGATGGCTGCAATGCATCGACGCGTCTTGAATGAATATTGCCAGTGGTCTAACTAGCAGGTGTTTGAATATAAGAAAAGTGTGCGCATATCGGCGTTTTCTCAATCCGGTCAAATGGCCGTGCGGGGGCGTCACGTGAAACCGGAGGCCCGTCGTTACCATGGATTTTCAACTCAACGAAGACCAGCGCGCGTTGCAGGATACCGCCCGCAAGTTCGCTCAGTCGGAATTGCCGGATTTAGCCCGCCAGATTGAGGAAACCAGCGAACCCGTGCCCCGCGCCATGCGCAAGCGCTATGCGGAAATGGGGTTTCTGGGCATGAACATGCCGACGGAGCGCGGCGGTCTAGGTCTAGGCCATTTGGAAGCGCTGCTGGTCTTGGAGGAGTTCGCCAAAATTTCCCCGGCTGTCGCTTTTCCATTGTTTGAAGCCAATACCGGCCCGGCGCACACGGTGGAGCACTTTGCATCAGATGCCCTGAAAAACCGGATTATTCCGCAGGTTTGTTCCGGCGACGTCGTCGTTGCCGTCGCCATGTCGGAGCCGGATGCCGGTTCCGGTCTGACGGACTTGAAAACCAATGGCCGGATCGACGGCGATACCATCACCCTCAATGGCCAGAAGCGCTGGTGCTCCGGAGGCGGTCATTCGGAAGGCTACGTGGTCTATTGCCGGCTTTCCGACGCCCCCGGCGCCAAGGGCATCGGCGCGGTCTATGTAGAGCGTGACATGGCCGGCGTCTCCTTCGGTGAGCGCGAGCAGCTGATGGGTTTTCGTGGCGTGCCGAGTGCAGATATCTATTTCGATAATGTCGAAGTGCCGCTCGACAACATGATCGTTCCGGCCGGCGGCTTTCCAAAACTCATGCAGGCTTTTGACCTGGAGCGCTGCGGCAACGCCACAATGAGCCTGGCGATCGCCCAATCGGCGCTGGATCATGCCTTGGAATATACCCAGGAGCGCAAGCAATTCGGCAAGCCGATCATTGAGTTTCAGGCGGTGCAGATGAAGCTTGCCGAAATGGCCATGAAAATCGAGGCCTCGCGGCTGTTGATCCATCGCGCCGCTCAAAATGCCGCCGACGGCCTGCCTTCCATTCTCGACAGCTCAATCGGCAAGTGTTTCGCCAATGAAATGGTCCGCGATGTTGCCGGCATGGGCCTGCAATTGATGGGCGCCTATGGTTATTCGAAGGAATACCGCATGGAACAGCGGCTACGCGACGCCTGGGGTTGGGGAATCGCCGGTGGTACCATTGATATTCAAAAAACCAACATCGCCTCGGCATTGGCCGGTCGGCGTTTCAATCAACGCGGCTAGCGGTATCAGGCAAAAAAGCTCTTCAATCCGCCCAAGGCCATCTGCATGCCGATCGTCGCAAGCAGCAGCCCGCCGATGCGCGCCAACACAGCGACTGTTGATGGCTTGGCCGTTTCGATGATTTTGCCGAGCCAGGCAAACGACATGAAGGTCACAACCGCAACGACGGCAATGCCGATCAACGCCGCGATTAAGCCGTCATCGCCGGCGGCCAGGGTGATCGTCGTGGTGATGGCACCGGGGCCGGCAATCAGCGGCAGCGCCAACGGGATGAGCAGCGCGTCGCCTTCTTCCGGCCCGTGTTTTCGTTGATCCTCGCCCTGCACCTTGCTGGTTCCGCCGCCGTAGAGCATTTCAAAACCCATCAGCGCAATAATGATCCCACCGACGACACGGAACGCATCCAGGTTGATGCCCATCAGCGACAGCAATGGTTTGCCGATCAAAGCCGAACCGGCCAAGATTATGGCGACATAGGTGGCGGCACTGAGCGCCCCGGCGTTCCGTGAACGCCCCGATGTGGAAATTGCCTGACCGAAAAACAATATCTTGATCGGATCAAATGGTGCGGTGATCACCAATAGGGAAATCACCGCCTGAAAGTAAATTTCAAATTCCAGAGCCATCAATTATCCGATCGGAGAAGTTTCCGGCGATACCGTCGGCAGTTGTCTTGTTGAGTGTTAACGCCTGTCGTAGCCGATCACGGGAAAAACACCGAAACGCCAAACTTGATCTGGGCGTTCGGACCTCCACGGGCTTTAGCGGCCAAGGCATAGGCGCCGATACTGGCGTCGACCGCGTAGCCGCCATCAAGAACGAAGGTTTTGCCGAAAGTCAGACCGACCGGAACCTGCCAGCGGCTGCCGGCTTTTCCAGACCAATTGTAGGTGATGGAGTTGTTGTAGCCGAGATAAGACCCGCCAAACAGGTCCATATTATACATGACAATCGGCTGAATAGTGGTGACGCTGAAACTTTTCTGGCCCCAATGGTGGCCGATAATCCCGCCATAGGACAGGTTGCCGGCGAAACCGAAGGCCACGGCGGCAAAGCCACCGCCCCAACCGGGGCCAGCCAGCACGCTGTTGGTGCGGGTTGGCAGGGAGACCTGCGGACCGAAACCAAACTTGATGGCGCCATCGGTTTCGGGGACAAAAAACGCCTGCAAAATCGTGTCACTCAATCCCCAGACGTAACCGGCCCTGAGCGGTCCTGGCGGTCCGGCGGCACGATATACACCGCTGATCGGGATGACACCGCGCAGGATGACATTGAAGCCATACTCGGTCGTGATTGAATAGACCGGCTGAATTTGAAACGCATATCCGGTGTTGCCCCTATTCTTGCCGATGGAGATGGTGTTGTCGGTCAAGATGGCGCGGGTATCGGCCAACGGATCCTGGGCTTTGCGTGCCGCCTTGCATGCTTCGTCGCAATCATCGGCTTGCGCCGGCAATGACACCGATGCAACAGCTAGGGCAGATGCGACAAGTGTGGCAATCTTAGAAAACTTCATTTGTATTACTCAGCATTGGTGGCCGACTTGGCGGCCGCACATCAGTGGAGTCAGCCGCCGTTGCTTCGCATGTGGCGCAGTAGAGCATTGGTGATGCGGCCATTGGCGCGCAGCCCGTGGTCGCGTTGATAGCGTTGAACGGCAACGATGGTGTTGCGGCCGGGGCGTCCGTCGGCGGAACCAGGATTGTAGCCAAGCCGGCGCAGCGACAACTGAACCTCAACGACAACATTCGCCACCCGGGCCTGGCCGCGATTCGGCGGCCGGTATCTGGCGCGCGGCGGTGGGTAATAGGGCCGCACATAACGGTCGCGGTAATGCCAGCGCCGGCGTTCATGTTCCTCAACAGCGCCATCCACGGCGCCAATCGTGCCGCCGATGAACGCACCGTCGGCAGCGCCTTCGCCGCCATCGATAATGCCGCCGATTATGGCGCCATCGATGGCGCCGTCGACCGCCCCCCAAAAGGGGTCGGATTTGGCCGCAGATCCCAAAGCCACCACCAGAATTACTGGCGCAAGAGCGATCATCCTCATTTGACTTCCTCTCCGCTTTTCCAGAGTTCTGTAGATTGCGACCCGTCTTTCAAGGTCACCAAGATTAATCCGTCAGGCTTGCCGTCCGTGAACCGGCCCTGGGTTACTTCACCGTTTGGCGCGGTATAGGTACCCATGCCGTTTGGATCACCATTGGCGAAAGCACCGGCAAATATTCCGCCGTCAGAGGCGCCGTAATAACCTTGGCCGTGGGCAACTCCGTTGCGGAATTCGCCGATGTAATAATCGCCATCCGATTTGTTCAAGAATCCGTCGCCATGGCGTTTGCCGGCTTGAAACTCACCGACATACTCATCGCCTTTCTCAGCAATGCTATGCCCGGATCCGTGCGGCAGGCCGTTAGCGAACTCGCCTTCGTAGGTTGACCCATCGGCTTCCGTATATAGGCCAACACCGTGGCGCAGGCCGTTCTTAAATTGGCCGCGAAAACTGTCGCCATTGGCGTTTTTAACATGCCCAGAGCCGTCCAATTCGCCGTCGGTGAATTTACCGGCAATGCGGTCAAATCCGCCGTCTTTGGCAGAAAAATGGAGGACGCCAATGCCATTGAGCTTGCCATTTTTCATAGCCCCCTCATAGCGGCCATAAAGTGCCCCGGCGCGCATCCAGGTCAATGTGCCGACACCGCTGGCTAGGCCGCCCTTGCAGGCCCCGGTCCAACTGGCCACATCATCGGTGCTGTTGGGGTCATCGGTCGCGATGCGGCATCCGCTGACCGGATCGGAAACGTAGTCATCCGCTGCCGCTGCCCACGAAAGGGGGCTGGCCACAAGCGAAGCCAAGAAGATCAGTCGTATCGGTTTCATATCTGATATCCGTGTTGTTGTTGCTTGCCGTTGCTGTCAGTCGAACAAGTCGGCGCCACCGTCGAAGCCGCCGTCGAAACCACCATCAAACCCGCCATCCAGGCCGCCGCCAAAATCCGGTAACGGCATCGGTGTTGGCTCATAGGGAAGTTCCGGCAGCAAGGCCGCGCCCGGTGGTTCGATTGGCAATTCCGGGATCGGCCCGCGTCCCGGAGGAAGAATGGGAAGCTCCGGTCGGGGGCCGCCAATAGGTGGTTCGATCGGCAATCCAGGGCTTGGCGGGAGCACCACGATTGGCGGTACCGGGATACCAACCCAAGGCCAGCGCGGATAACGGTAGGGCGGATAGTAGCGCGTATAAAGTTTGGAGCTATACCGCCACCGTGGCCCAGGTCCGCGGCAGCTGCGCAGTGCCGTCAACGCGGCGCGCCGATACTGACCCCGGGGGAACGATCGAATGTAGTGATGATAGGCGGCGCAGGTGCCGACCCGACCGACATGCGCCCATGCGGCGCGATCGTTATTCCGGCCGCCGCGATTGGCTCTTTTTTTCGGTCTCCGCTTTTTCTTTTTAGCCTGCGCCAAAATGAGATTGGAAGCCCCGCCTTGAGATCGCAGAATATCAGCGCTGCCCGGTGTGAACATTGCCGCATTGGCGGGAACAATCACGCTGCCGGATATGACCGCTGACAGAAGATATTTAGCGACGATGTTTACGCCCATGGTGCAATCAGCCACGCAATTCGCACCGCCTAGATCGATATCCCTATGTGGGAACTGATCTGTTCAAGCGGTGCCTGGATTCTCGTTGTCGGGATTCCAAATAGAGGGCAAGCCCCGGGCGTCAAGGCGCGTAATTACAACTGCATGCTGAATAATTGCTGGAACCGAAATCTGACCGTTAATGGGCCGTAGCCCTAGCGAACCTTGCGCTGACCGAATGTCGGTTGGACTTCCGGTATCGGCGGCATTTGCCAGGTGCCGGTCACCGGTATGCCGGTATCGCGGTTGATCATGACGTCGAGCACGGTGGGAATGTTGGAGCGGATCGCCTCCTGGTAGGCATCCCCGAACTGGTCGGGATGGTCGATGCGGATACCGCGCCCACCCATGGCCTCCGCCATTTTGGCAAAATCCGGGTTCCACAATTGTCCTGTCTGTTCATTGACGAAACTGGTGCCCAATTCCCGCCCGTCCAGATAAACCCGCTGTAGATCTCGGATGGTGCCGATGGCGTGGTTGTTCTGTAACACCCAGACGGCGGGCAGATTGTATTCCACCGCTGTCGCCACCGCGTGCGGCGCCATCATGAAAGAACCATCGCCACATAGGGTTACGCACGGCGAGTTGGGGCGGGCGAGTTTAGCGCCAAGCACGCCGCAAACACCAAAACCCATGGCGGCGAAACCGCCGGCGGTCAGATGGGTGCCGGGAATTTTTGGCTTCCAATACTGCTCTGACCAGACCTGACAATTACCGACGTCATCGACCATGATCGTCTCCGGCGGTGACAGCCTGACCATGTCGGCGAGCATCCGCCGTGGCTCGATCGGAACTTCGGAACTGGTTTCAAAAGGTGCCACAAAATTGCGCCAGTCGGTCTGCCAGTTCTGGATTTCCTGGCGCCATCCGGCAATCGACACCGGGCCAATAGCCTTGGCGCGGGCGATCTCAATGGCCTGGGCCAGAAATTCCTTGGCGTCGGATTCAATGCCGATCTCGACAGGGTAATTACGGCCGATTTCCTGGGCATCGATATCAACCTGGATCAGTTTTGTCGGCGGGATGTTATAAACATACCCGGGGATCCAAGAGCCGGTATGCAGATCATTGAAGCGGGCGCCAATGGCCAGGATAACATCAGCGTTGCGCGCCGCTTCGGTCGCCGGAAACTCACCCCACACACCGGCAACACCCAAGTTCAAACGGTGTTCGCTGGGCAGCGCACCTTTGCCCATGAAGGTCGTATAAACCGGAATATCCAATTGTTCAGCCAACACCCGTAGCGGTTCGAACGCCTGGGCGACCCGAATGCCGCCGCCGGCCAGGATCAGCGGTTTTTCCGCCTGGCTCAACATCGTCAGCGCCCGTTCGACCGAGGCGCCGGATAGGCTCGATCGCCAGTTGCTCGGTTTTTCCACAGGCGTCGGCTCGGGAACAGATACCGGCGCCGTTTCGATATAAAGATTATAGGGCATGTCGAAATGCACCGGCCCCGGTCGGCCAGTGCGCATCAGCGAAAACGCCTCCGGCAAGGCGCTCACCAGCTCTTCAACCTTGCGAATGCGCCAGGATTTTTTCACCACCGGCTGAAAGATCGACGACATATCGCCATTGTAGCGGTAGTCATCCTGCAGTGCGCCGGAATTGACTTGGTCCGTCGGCACCTGGCCGGTGATTAGGAAGAAGGCGGAATTATCATAATAGGCATTGGCCGTGGCGATCATCATGTTCATCGGCCCTGGTCCGGTGGAGGCATAGACCGCCAGCGGATCACCGGTCAGACGGTAATAGACATCAGCCATAAAGCCGGCGGCCTGCTCATGGCGCGGAGAAATATGCCGGATGCGATCGGTCTGCTTATAAATGCCATCCAGTAGCCCGATGGCGCCGTGACCGGCATAGCCCAGAATGTAGGGGATACGTTCCTTGACCAGGTATTCGGCAATGATATCGGCGCCGCGCATCTCATTGCTGCCGGGCATGCCGGAATAGCTGCTGCTGGTCGACGTATAGCCTTGATAGGATGAGAAGCTCGACTGATTGGTCTGCGTATACCGGCTGCGTCGTTCCATAACTTCCTCCCGTCAGGTGGCTAAATAGCCGTCGCTGGACGAGAAGAAGTGTATTTCGGCAATCTGGCGGTGTCAGTTGGTAATTTTGCAGGGGCAGAAGCTATCCCGGCGTGATGCTTCGCCCAGAGACCTAACCCTCACACTCGCGCCTTGTCCAACGCCTGCATCACATCATCGATCAGGTCATCGACATCTTCCAGGCCAATCGACAGCCGCAACAGACCTTCGGTAATCCCCAACTCCGCCCGGTCTTCTTCCGATAACCTTTGATGGGTGGTTGTCGCCGGATGAGTGACCAGGCTCTTCGCATCACCAAGATTGTTGGAGATCCGGACAATGTTCAAGGCATCCTGGAAAGCGAAGGCCGCCTGTTTGCCGCCGGCGACCTCCAGGGCGATCAATGTCGAGCCGGCCGTCATCTGCTTGCGTACCACCGCTGCCTGGGGGTGGTCGTCGCGACCCACATAGAGCAGACGTGTAATCGCCGGATGACCGGCAATAGCATCGGCCACCTTGCCCGCCGACGCGGTTTGGCGCTCTACGCGGGTTGGCAAGGTCTCCAAAGCTTTCAACAACACCCAGGCATTAAACGGGCTCATGCACGGGCCGGTCTGGCGCAGGAAATTATGCAAATTGTCGTCGATCCATTGCTTTGACGACAACACGATGCCGCCCAGACAGCGGCCCTGACCGTCGATATGCTTGGTGGCGGAATAAACCACCACGTCGGCACCTAATTGCAGCGGTGATTGCCATAGCGGTGTAGCGAAAACATTATCGACGATCACGCATGCGTCCACTTCGTGGGCAATGTCGCAAACAGCGGGAATATCGATCACTTCAAGTGTCGGATTGGTCGGGCTTTCTAAAAATACCGCCTTGGTATTGGGCCGCATGGCGGCCCGCCATTGATCCAGATCCGTGCCATCGACCAGGGTTGATGTCACGCCATAGCGCGGCAGCAGGTCTTCCACCACATAGCGGCAGGAGCCGAACAATGCCTTGGCGGCCACCACATGATCGCCGGCATTGACCTGACACAACAACGATGCGGTCACCGCCGCCATGCCGCTGGCCGTGGCCCGGGCGTCTTCGGCGCCCTCCAACATCGCCATGCGCTGTTCAAACATATCGACCGTCGGATTGGAAAAGCGGGAATAAATGAAGCCAGGGTTCTCGCCCTTAAATCGCGCTTCAGCCTCTTTTGATGTTTCGTAGACGAACCCCTGGGTCAAGAACATGGCTTCCGACGTCTCGCCGAAGCCGGAGCGCAGCGTACCGCCGTGGACCAGCTTGGTGGCCGGCCGCCAATTGTTCTGATTTTGACGATTTTGATCGTCACCCATTGTCTTGCCTCCGTGCACGAAAAAACCCGGCCGGGACAAGTCCTAACCGGGTGCGCACAGACCCGACCTTTTAGCGACTTGTTTAACGTGGCTGCAAGCCGGCCGGCTCAAATGACCACTGATTAAGCCATGTTTAGAACGAAACACGCCTTGGCGTCAACGCCGGGATCGGCTATGGAGCTTTCACGTTACTTTTGCATATGGGTAATTCGTTCATGACCGCCGGCCAGCATCCGGGAATATTGCCGGACCAACACATCAACGACATGTTGCGCACCGGTGTTATTGCCACCGCCGCTGCACCCGATCCTGACCAAGTGCAGCCGGCGAGCCTTGATCTGCGGCTTGGCAATATCGCCTACCGGGTTCGCGCCAGTTTCCTGCCCGGACCCTCCACAACAGTTGACGCCAGGCTGCAAGAATTACGCCTGCATGAAATCGATCTCAGCCACGGCGCGGTCCTGGAAACCGGCTGCGTTTATATCGTGCCCCTACAGGAATCGCTTAATCTGCCGGCTGATATCGGGGCGACCGCCAATCCGAAAAGCTCCACCGGCCGTTTGGATATCTTTACCCGGGTGATCACCGATCAGGCCGAGGCATTTGATACCATTACCGCCGGCTATTCCGGGCCGCTCTATGCCGAAATCAGCCCGCGTTCATTTCCTGCATTGGTGCGAGCCGGTTCACGGTTGTCGCAAATCCGCTTCCGTCGCGGTGACACGCGGCTGAGCGACGCTGAACTTGCCACGCTCCATCAATCAGACCGGCTGGTCAACGAAGACAACGCCAAGTTCAGCGGCGGCCTGACGCTGTCGATAGATCTTGACGGCTCAGACCCCGACCGGGTCATCGGTTACCGCGCCAAGCGCCATTCATCGCTGATCGACGTCGATCGCAAGGCCGGTTATGAGCTTTACGATTTTTGGGAGCCAATCAATTTACGCGGCCGGTCGAGCCTGATCCTCGATCCCGACGAGTTCTATATTCTGGTCTCCCGCGAGGCCGTTCATGTGCCGCCCGATTACGCCGCTGAAATGGTGCCGTTCGATCCGCTAGTCGGAGAATTCAGGGTGCATTATGCCGGCTTTTTTGATCCCGGTTTCGGTCACTCCGCCTCTGGCGGCTCCGGCTCACGCGGTGTTTTAGAAGTTCGCTCCCACGACGTGCCGTTCATCCTCAACGACGGCCAGATTGTCGCCCGCCTGGTCTATGAACGCATGGCGGAGCGGCCGCAAACGCTTTATGGCACCGGTATTGGCTCCAATTACCAGGCCCAGGGTCTGAAACTGTCAAAGCATTTCAAGGTCGATTGAACGTGGCGCCAAATTCGCCGCGATCAAATTGCAGGCGATGATTGGGATAATCGCAGATCGCGATGGCGCCGGACGCCGTCAGATGGATGCGCCAAGTCTGACGATCCGTTGGCTCCGCTTCGGTAAACACGCTGCAGCTCAACAAAGCCAAATTTGCACCGCCGGCCGGATCACGGACAGAGTGATAACGGATAACGTCCACCGCCGCCTGACGGCAACTATCTGCGAGTGCCTGACAGCCGGAATAGTCGGCCGGATCGGTCCAGATATCGGCATCCGCATTCAATTGCGGCCTGGTGAGATCGACACTCCGGCCGCTGGCATAGCTGGCCGCGAAGGCGGTGTATTCAGCGGGATTGGCCGGCAGCGGTGTCTGCGGTGATTCAGCGAAAAACAACAGACGATAATAAACCATTTCCGCCACCGCGGTAGCTGGTACTTCGCCGGCGTAATAAACACCTTCCGTATAGCCGGCGCGGCGAAATCGTGAGCCGTTGGGATAGGGCGCGCCATACCGGAAGGGTGTCGATAACAGATAATCCAGATGGGCGCATTCTTGCGGAACCAGCGGCTTGCTCGTCTCGATCAGTTCTTCAATGCGGGCCTGTTCGTCGAGACTATCCACTAGCTTGAGCGTCGAGACCCGGTGCTGCGCCTCGACCAGCCGCCAGCAGGTGCCGGCAAGGGCAACAGTTTCAGATGACAGCGCGGCGGGCGTCCACATAGCCGATCACCTCGCTCAGCCCGGTTACCGTTTGAATACGTTCAACCGGTGTTGCCTGCAGCAGCGTGTTTTTCGCTTTCATCCAGGTGCTGGAGACCCGGTCGTCGCCGCCGGTCAGCGCGTCAAGCGAGCGAAAAAGCCGAATGAGCAGCAGGCTCAACTCAAAAGCCTTGCTGCCTTCAGGAAGTAGGTAGCGGCCGTCTTTCATGCGCGAAACGGAGGCTTCGGAAACACCGATGATCCGGCTGATCACCTTGTTGGATAGATCCAACCGGTGAGCGGCCCGCATCAGTGCCTTGGTGACCAACGCATCGTCTTGCTGGGCTTGTGTCTGTGGTGATGGATGAAGCATGAATATTTCTCCTGGAATAATTATATAATAATATTTCAGTAGAAATTCAAGATTCAGTTATTTTACCGGCTTGGCCAGGAAATCGAAATCGCACCCTTTGTTCGCTGGCAGGACGCTGCGGTGATAGAGCTCCGAATAGCCCCGTTCCGGCGCAAAGTCCGGTGCTTGCCACTCTAACCGCCGTCGGGCCAATTCCGCCTCGTCCACCAAAAGATCAATCCGCGCCGCGCTTGCATCCAACCGGATACGATCGCCGGAGCGCACCAATGCCAGCGGCCCGCCGACCGCCGCTTCCGGTGTGACATGCAGGACGATGGTGCCAAATGCCGTACCGCTCATGCGGGCGTCGGAAATGCGGACCATGTCGGTGACGCCGGCGGCTGCCAATTTACGAGGGATCGGCAGGTAACCGGCTTCCGGCATGCACGCCTGGCTCGACGGTCCGGCATTTTGTAACACCAGGATATCGTCGGCGGTGACATCCAGGTCCGGGTCATCAATGCGGTTTGCCAAGTCATCCAACGACGAAAACACCACCGCCCGGCCTTCATGTTGCAGCAGGTGCGGGCTCGCCGCCGCTCGTTTTAGGATCGCCCCGCCGGGCGCCAACGAGCCGGTCAAAGCGATCAGACCGCCTTTCGGGTCAATGGGATCATCGGCCGGGCGAATAACGCTGTGATCAATGGCAACAGGCAGCGGTGCCGCCAGCCGGTCGCCGAGTGTGCCACCGGAAATCACTTGGCAGCCAACAACCAACTTGTCCTTCAGTGCCCGAAGAACACCCTCCACGCCACCGGCGGCATGGAAATCCTCCATGTAATTATCGCCCACCGGCTTTAAATTGACCAACACCGGCGTCTCCTGCGAAAGCCGGTTGAATTCTTCAAGGTCGACCGGAATACCCAGGCGCCCGGCGATTGCCGTCAGATGAATAACCGCGTTGGTGGAGCCGGAGACCGCTAACAACGCGCGTAGGGCATTTTCAACAGCGCCCGGTGTGATGATTTTCTCCGGCGTCAGGTCGCTGCCGATCAATTCCGCCGCCCGCTTGCCGGTCTCTTCAGCGCACCGCAACCGGTCCGCATGAACAGCTGGGATCGCCGCCGAACCGTGCAGGGCCATCCCCAACACTTCGGCGATGACAGCCATGGTGCTGGCCGTACCCATGACGGCGCAGGAACCGGCGGTTACCGCCAGATTACCTTCGATTTGATTGATTTCCGCCTCATCGATTTTACCGGCGCGATACTGCGCCCAATAGCGGCGGCAATCGGTACAGGCCCCAAGCCGTTCGCCGCGATAGCGCCCGGTCATCATCGGTCCGCCTACCAGCATGACCGCTGGTTTTCCGGCCGACGCCGCGCCCATCAACAATGCCGGCACGGTCTTGTCGCAACCACCCATCAGCACCACCGCGTCCATCGGTTGGGCGCGGATCATCTCTTCCACATCCATGGCCATCAAGTTGCGGTATTTCATGGAAGTCGGATGCAGGAAAACTTCGCCAAGCGATGTCACCGGAAAGGTCATCGGCAAAGCGCCGGCGGCGGTGACACCGCGTTTGACAGCCTCAGTCAGCTCCGGAAAATGCCGGTGGCAATTGTTGAAACCGGACTCGGTGGAACATATGCCGACGATCGGCTTATCCAGGCTGGCATCCGTATAGCCCATGGACTTGGCGAACGACCGGCGCAGAAACTTTGCAAAGCCGCTATCGCCATAATTGGTCAGGCCACCGGTCAGTCCCTTACCGGATTTGTCGTTCGTCATGATAGCGGCCCTTCCTGGCAATGATCCCAGATAAACCTTAGCCGCCTATCGACGAAATGTGCAGGGGGATTTGTTCTAGTCCACCGGCGGCAATTCAATCACCGCACGCAAACCGCCTTCCGCCCGGTTGGCCAGATGGATCTCGCCACCATGGGCCTGGACAATGGTGCGGGCGATAGCCAGACCGAGACCAATACCGCCGGTTTCGGCATTGCGGGAACCCTCAACGCGGACAAATGGCTCAAACACATCCGCCATCCTGTCTTCAGGAATGCCTGGCCCGTCATCTTCGACGATAATCTTCGGTCCACCCGCTTCGGCGCTGAGATGAACCGTTGCCCGCTTGCCGTAGCGCACGGCATTTTCGGTCAGGTTACGCACCGCCCGAAGCAGTGCATGATGGCGGCAGGGGTAGGTGTGGCGATCCGGGCCGGAATAGGTCACATCGGACCCAAGTTCTGTCATATCGGCCGCATGGCTTTGCAGCAGGCTGGCCAAATCGACCGCTTCGGTTTCCTCATTCGCCGCGTCTTCGCGGGCAAACGACAGGGTCGATTCGATCATCGCCTGCATTTCGTCGAGCGTTTGCAGGATCTTCTCGCGGTTTTCCGAATCTTCGATGAACTCCGCCCGTAGCCGTAAGGTGGTCACCGGCGTGCGCAAATCGTGGCTGATGGCGGCCAGCATGCGGGTGCGGTCGCCGACAAAGCGGGTCAGACGTGCCTGCATGTCGTTAAAGGTACCGATGACCTTGCGAATATCCTGTGGGCCCTTTTCTGCTAGCGGCGCCACCGTTTCGCCCCGGCCGAGACGTTCCGCCGCGCTGCGCAATCCGCGCAAGGGTCCGGTAATGCGGCGGGTTAAAAAATAACCAGCCAGCAAAGCCACGACGATGACGGCAATCAGCGAGATCATCATCGGGCCAGCCAGCAATCCCGGCGGCTCGGTGCGGCCGGTCAAATTGAGCCAGCGTTTGTCCGGTAACTCAATTGATAAGGCCCATCGCCGGGCGCCGCGCAGGGCACGATTGCGCCAATTGCGCCAGGTCGCGCGCTCCGCTGCCCGCCGCCGCCAGGGCCGGGTGTGATGATCGTCATCGTCATCATCGTGTTTAAAGCTGCGCTGCCGCCGAGGCCGGCGCCAATCGGGCTCATCTTTGTCGGGTTTTGCCGCGTCGCGGTCATCAGCTTCGATCCACACACGAATATCGGTATTCGGGCCAAGACGGCTGCGCATCAGGTCGACGACACCGGTTGCGCGGTTGTCCGTCTGACCGGTTGATACCGTTGGATCGGCAGTCACCGTATACCAGGCCCATTTGGTGTTGGCGGCGCTCAGAATTTGGTTTTGCAGATGCCGCGGTGTTTCTTCCAGCAGGTTATAGATCGCCGTGGTGCGCTCCGCGATTAGACCGTAGGCGGCGCGGCGAATGACGTCGCGATGTTGTAGCGTCAGGACGATCAATGTCGCTGCCTGCAGCAACAAGACAACCACCACCAGCAACGTCAGAAACTGACCAAGAATGGATTTGGGCCATAGCCGCATCAGGCGCTTCCCTTTTCGACCACACTGGAAAACACATAGCCGCCGCCGCGCACGGTCTTGATCAGGCTCGGGTCCTTCGGGTCAGGTTCGATCTTTTTGCGTAGCCGGCTGATTTGATTATCAATTGCTCGGTCAAAGGCCTTAGCCTCCCGGCCGGCCGTTAGGTCGAGCAACTGATCGCGCGACAGCACCATTAATGGCCGTTCCACGAAAACCGATAGCAACCGAAACTCCGCCGCACTGATCGGCACGATAACACCGGCCGCATCGATTAATGCCCGGCGGGTGGCGTCGAGCGTCCAGCCCTCAAATCGGTAGGTCTCGGTTTCCGGCTCTGCGATCGTTGTTTGTCCCCGTGTGCGCCGAAGCACAGCCTTAATGCGGGCCAATAATTCACGCGGGTTAAACGGCTTGGTCAGGTAATCATCGGCGCCGAGCTCAAGCCCGACAACCCGATCGGTATCTTCCGCCATGGCAGTCAGGAAGATCACCGGCAGCGCCGTCGTATCGCGTATCTGACGGCACAGATCCAGACCATCCTCGCCGGGCATCATGATGTCGAGCACCACCAGATCAATCGCCGCGGTCTCTAATACCGCGCGCATGGTGCGGCCACCCTCGGCGACCGACACCCGCAGACCGTTCTTCTTTAGATAGCGAGCGACGAGATCGCGAATCTCATTGTGATCATCGACGACGAGAATATGGGGGGATTCAGACATTTCGGCGCTTTGCATGGACTTTAGATAAAGGCAACAAGGCCATTTTACCGGAAAAAAATGTATCAAAGTGTATCACCGGGCCCATGCGCCATACTCAGCGACATTAAAGCCGTTTGACGGCATAGTTTTGCGACAATGGCCGCCTATCTTCGGTTCATCGAACAACAAGGAGATTAGCCACAATGTCTACCCGCAAAAAAATGACCATCGTCGCCCTGGCCACCACCGCCGTTATCATCACCGGCACAGCCATCGCCGGCGGCGCTTTTGCCGCCAATGACGGCGAAGATAAAAGCCGCTGGGGATGGGGCAAACGCCATCACAGTGAATCCCATTACGGTGGCCATAAGCGCGGCCACATGCGCGGCAAGATGATGCGCGGCGCCATGATTGAGCGCCTGAAGCAAGCCGACGCCGACGGCGATGGCAAGGTGACCAAAGCCGAAATCACTGCCCGCCAGGAAGGTGACATGGCCAAATTTGATACCGACAAGGACGGTCAATTGTCGTTGAGCGAGTATAAGTCGCTGTGGATGGAAAAGAACAATCAACGCGCCGTGCGTTCCTTCCAGCGACTTGATCGTGATGGCGACGGCAATGTCACCGACGCGGAAATGAAGCGCTTCGTCGACCGTATCGTTAGCCGCATGGACCGCAACGAAGACGGCGCCATATCCAAGGAAGACTTCAAACGCAAACACCGTCGTAACTAAGACGACGCATAGGTTGGCGGCGGAAATCCTGTCGCCTTCATTATCCTCCCGAGCTGACCGAATTCGACCGGTCGATACGGGCCCGCACCCCCCCTGCGGGCCCGTTTTTTGTTGCGCTTGGCAGGTAGGCGGTGCGACAGCATCGCTGACCGTAAGGCGGCGCTCAGGTATGGATTGCCGGATCAAGACCGGCAATGACAGGGAGGGGATTAGGGTTGATACCGGGTTGCGGCAAATGATGACGCAGGTAGTGAGGTAAGGCGCCTTCCCCCCACCTCTCGTCATTCCCGCGAAAGCGGGAATCCAGGGCCAAAGGCCTGGGCCGTGCATCATTGCTCCTGGATTCCCGCTTTCGCGGGAATGACGAGAGGTGTGATTGCTGGCGCGGATCCCCGATCAGCATCGCGTCATTTCATGCCGCAAAGCATCCGGGATGACGTTGGTGTGAATTGCGGACGAAAAAAACAATCTTCGCCATCACCCATCTCCACCGTCATCCCGTGCGCGCTACGGCACGAAGTGCTGCCGCGCAGACAAGGGATCCCATGACGAGGTCTAGATGTTACCTAGCGCAAATTACCGCAGAACCGTTGAATGCGGCCGCAGGCCTGTTCCAGCAGTTCATTGGAGGTGGCGTAGGAGACGCGGAAATTGGGGCCGAGCCCGAATGCGGAACCTGGAACCACGGCGACGCCTTCCGATTCCAACAATTCCGTCACGAAGGTGTTGTCATCGTTGATGACGGTTCCCGACGGCGCGGTCTTGCCCATGGCACCGGCGCAAGACGGGAAGACGTAAAATGCCCCTTCCGGGCTCGGGCAGGCCAGGCCATCGGCCTGGTTCAACATGGAGACCACCAGGTCGCGGCGGCCCTTGAACAATTCCTGGTTTTTCGGAATGAACGATTGCGTACCGTTCAACGCCTCAACCGACGCCCACTGGGCGATCGAATTCGGGTTGGAAGTCGACTGCGACTGGATTTTCGCCATCGCCTTAATGAGCACTTCCGGTCCGCCGGCATAACCAATCCGCCAGCCGGTCATGGCATAGGCCTTCGACACACCATTGACGGTCAATGTGCGGTCATAAAGCTCAGGCGCCACCTGGGCGACCGTGGTGAATTCAAAATCATCGTAGACCAGATGCTCGTACATATCGTCGGTCATCACCCAGACCTGCGGATGACGGGCCAGCACATCGGCCAACGCACGAATTTCCTCCCGCGTATAGGCGGCGCCGGACGGGTTCGACGGTGAGTTGAAAATCAGCCATTTCGATTTCGGCGTGATCGCCGATTCCAACGCTTGCGGCGTCATCTTGAAACCTGTTTCAATCGATGCTTCCACGGTCACCGGCGTACCGCCGGCGAGCAGCACCATGTCGGGATAACTGACCCAAAACGGTGCCGGCACCAACACTTCGTCGCCTGGATTAAGCGTCGCCATCAAGGCGTTATAAAGCACCTGCTTGCCGCCAGTGCCGACGCTGATCTGCGAGGTCGCATAGGTCAGGCCGTTTTCGCGGTTAAATTTTTGCGCGATTGCTTCCTTCAATTCCGGAATGCCATCAACGGCGGTATATTTTGTCAGGCCGTCTTTGATGGCGCGGATCGCCGCTTCCTTGATATTGTCAGGCGTGTCGAAATCCGGCTCGCCGGCGCCAAGACCGATAACATCGCGGCCGGCGGCCTTCAGTTCACGGGCTTTGGAGGAAACGGCGATGGTGGCGGACGGTTTAATGCGCGACAGTGATTCAGCGATGAAGCTCATGGGGCCTCTCCCGGGGCAGGAATCGTATGTGAAAACCGCGCGGACCCTAGGCCCGTCAGGCCTAAAGCTCAAGGCCAATTGGCGCATTCATCGCCGTTTCTTCAATCGCCGCATGGACATTGCTGAATTTCGGCGGCATGTAGACCCAATGTTCTTTTGAAGGAAACAGTTCAATCCATGCCCATGTCTCTTGAAGATGCTCAGGCGCTGGATGCCGCCGATCCGCTGCGCGGCTTCAGATCGCAGTTTCAATTGCCCGATGGCTTCATCTATCTGGACGGCAATTCACTCGGTGCCGCACCGAAGGCAACCTTCGACGAAATCGATCAGGCGATGCGTCACGAATGGGCGGAGGATCTGATCACATCATGGAATAAGGCCGGCTGGTTTTCGCTGGTCACTGAACTGGGTGATCAACTGGCCAAACTGATCGGCGCTGGCGCCGGCGAAGTGGTGGTTTGCGATACGGTCTCCACCAATATTTTCAAGCTGCTGCATGCCGCTTTGGGATTGCGGCCCGACCGTAAAGTGATCGTCGGCGAGGGTCATTGTTTCCCCACCGATCTTTATATGAGCGAAGGCGTTGCCGCCACCGCATCAGGGGTGCAGCTTCGCATGCAAGGCGTTGATGGTGACCGTCTGGAAGACCTCATCGACGACACTGTTGCCGTCGCGCTGATCAATCATGTGGACTACCGTACCGGCGAATTGCGCGACATGGCGGCGCTGACGAAAATTGCCCACGATGCCGGCGCCTTGGTGATCTGGGATCTGTGCCATTCAGCCGGGGCGTTGCCGGTTGATCTGAACGGGGCCGAGGCCGATTTTGCCGTCGGCTGCACCTACAAATACCTCAATGGCGGGCCTGGCGCGCCAGGTTTCATCTTTGCGGCGCAACGCCACCTGGCGGAGGTCACCCAACCATTGAGCGGCTGGTGGGGGCATGCGGCACCGTTTGCTTTTGAACGCGGTTATCGCGGTGACGCCGGCATTCGCAAATTTTTATGCGGCACCCAACCGATCCTCTCCTTGCGGGCGGTAAAACCGGCTCTGGATATTTTCTCGCAGGCCGACATGGGCGCCCTGCGAACCAAGAGCCAGGCACTGGGCAATCTGTTTATCGATCTGGTTGAAGAACGATGTGCCGGCCACGGCCTGAGCCTGACCTGTCCGCGTGATGCCGACCGTCGCGGCAGCCAGGTGTCTTTCAGCCATGAGGAGGCCTATGCGATATTACAGGCCTTGATTGCCGATGATGTTATCGGTGATTTCCGCGCCCCCAATGTCATGCGTTTCGGGTTTGCACCGCTTTATGTCGGCTATGCTGATGTCTGGCGGGCCGTCGATCGGTTGGTCCATATTCTTGAAAGCGGCATCTGGCAAAACGAACGTTTTCACCAACGTGGCGCCGTGACGTAAGCCCGGTCTGGAGTAAATCTACGATGAACATGTCTTTGTATTCCCGCCTACAGGCGCGCGCCGAGGACGGCAATCCGGTTCGGGTCGGTGTCATCGGTTGCGGCAAGTTCGGGTCGATGTATTTGACCCAGGCACGGCTCACTACCGGCGTCCAAATCATCGCCATTGCCGATCTCAATTTGGAGCGGGCGCGCACCACGCTGGAGAAATGTGGTTGGCCGGCGGAGCAATATGCCGCGACCTCACTTGATGATGCGGTCCGCAATGGAACCACATATCTCAGCGATAGTTCCGAAGCCGTGATCGCCAGTGATGCAGTCGACATCATCATCGAAGCGACCGGCGATCCGGTGATCGGCATTCGCCATTGTCTGGATGCCATCGACAATGGCCGTCATGTGATCATGGTCAATGTCGAAGCCGATGCTTTAGCCGGTCCGGTATTGGCCAAGCGGGCGTCAGCCGCCGGCGTCGTCTATAGCCTCGCCTGGGGTGATCAACCGGCCTTGATTTGCGAACATGTCGATTGGGCCCGCGCTTGCGGTTTCAAGGTGGTTTGTGCCGGCAAGGGGACGCGCTACCTGCCTGAGTATCATCAATTAACGCCGGACAAAGTCTGGGGCGTTTTGGAAAAATATCTGAATATCGATGACCGCAGCCTGATCAATCCGAAAATGTTCAATTCGTTTTTGGACGGTACCAAGTCGGCGATCGAAATGACGGCGGTGTGCAACGCCACCGGCCTCACGCCGCAACCGGATGGACTGAATTTTCCGCCGGCGACGCGGTTTGAGCTGGCAAATATTTGTAAGCCGGCAAAAGATGGTGGTGTAATATCTCATTCCGGCACGACAGAGGTTACGTCGTCGCTTTATCGCGACGGCTCCGATGTGCCCCATCATATCGGGGTCGGTACCTATGTGGTGATTGAGGGTGAGACCGATTATGCCCGGTCCTGCTTTGGCGAATACCACATGCTGGCCGATGACAGCCGGCAGTATGCCTCGCTCTACCGACCCATTCACATGATTGGTCTGGAGCTTGGATATTCTGTTGCCTCTATTGCTTTGCGCAACGAACCGACTGGCGCGCCCTATTGCTTTAACGGCGATGTGGTGGCGGTTGCCAAGAAAGACCTGAAAGCCGGTGAAATCCTCGACGGCGAGGGCGGCTATTGCGTCTGGGGCAAGGCCTGGCCGGCGAAAACCAGCGTCGATCACGGCGCATTGCCGATCGGCTTGGCTCATCAGGTGCGGCTAAAAGCCGATGTAGCGGAAGGTGCCGTGTTGAAATGGTCCGATGTCGAGGTTACTGACAATCAGGCAATCAGTGTCCGTCGGGAACTTGAAGCGATGATCTGACAGGAAGGCCAACGCATCAACGTCAATGATCGAATGGATCACTGAAAGTCATTGGATTTGTTGCCGCAATTGGTTCAAATTTGACGTCATGGACAACCAAATGACCATCCGACCGGCGACGGTTGACGATGCCGCGGCGATCGCGGAGATCAATATACTTTCCTGGCGCGCGACCTATGTCGGCATTATTCCGCAGGCTGAGCTGGATGCCATGAATTCGCCTGACCTGACGCAATTCTGGTCCGACGCGATTGCTTCGCCGGAAGCGGTTTGTTCCGTTGCCTGCGCTCGCGACGGCGAAGCCGTTGGTTTCATTTTCGGCAGCCGAATGTCAGTCGATGAGGATGTTCCAGTGACCATCGAGGATGGCCAGTCCAGCGGCTTCATTCGCTCGGTCCATATACTCGAATCAGCGAAAAAATCCGGGCTTGGGCGTAGATTAATGGCTACCTGTGCCCGCCAGTTAGATCGCTTGGACGTAGGCAAGGTTTGGTTGGAAGTGGCTGAGAAAAACACCTCGGCCAAGGCGTTTTATGACCGACTAGACGGAACAATGGAAAAGAAAGTCGAATGCGGCGCCGCGGATTTCGCTGTACCGGCATTTATTTATGCCTGGCCGAGCCCCGCCGCCCTTCTGCAGGCTTGTGAAATCACCACCAAAACCGCATAGATCAGCCATTATTATCCCGGAAACCAGGTCAAATTCGATAATGTATACATTATACTCGATGCAGAATTCCGGTAATTGCTACAAGCCGCGCTTAGCCATGGCGCAGCTGGGAATTCCCTTCAATCTGGTTGATGTTGATAGCCTCGATGGCTCAACCCGCAAGGCTGAATACCTGGTGAAAAACCCGAACGGCAAGGTGCCGTTGCTGGAATGGCCGGTTGGACGGTTTTTAGCGGAATCAAATGCCATGCTTCTGCACTTGGCCGACGGAACGGAACTCATTCCTTATGACGGGTACGAACGGGCGCTGGTCTGGCAGTGGATGTTCTTTGAGCAATATAGCCACGAGCCCTACATTGCCGTGGCCCGATCTTGGCTGCATGTGGTGCCCGGCGGGCGGGCGCAGGCCGGTGACAAAGTTATCGAGTGGCACGAGAAAGGCCATAAGGCACTCGCCGTCATGGAAGAACATCTCAGTCGTTACGCCTGGTTTTCAGGCCCTGCTTATGGCGTCGCCGACATTGCTCTTTATGCCTATACCCATGTCGCCCACCAAGGTGACTTCGATATGTCCGCCTATGTCCGCATTGGAGATTGGCTGAACCGGGTTGCCGCAACGCCCGGCTTTGTTCCGCTCGCTTGGCGGCCATCGGCTTAGCACCTCTAATTCATGCCGGCGCCGGCATAGGCAATGCCCGCCAAATCGGCCATCTCCCGTTTCCAGGCAGTAATATCGCGCTGATTGAACTGGTTGAGATGATCGTGACCACAAGCCCGCGCCATCACCTGCATCAGTTCAACCGAGGCAGCGAAGAAGCGCGCCAAGCGATCGGCGCTGGCTTCCACGTCGATCCGCCGCCGCAATTCCGGTTTCTGGGTGGCGATGCCGGCTGGGCACAGATTTGTGTTGCACATGCGGGCGCCGACGCAGCCAATTGCCTGCAAGGCCGAATTTGAAACCGCGATGCCGTCGGCGCCAAGGCTGAGCGCCTTGATAAAGTCCGCTGGCAGGCGCAGGCCGCCGGTAATGATCAGCGTAACACCGGACTTTCGAAGATCCAGATGCCGGCGGGCGCGGGCCAGGGCGGCGATCGTCGGCACGGAAATGTTGTCACGAAATATCAGCGGCGCGGCGCCGGTGGCACCACCCCGGCCATCTAAAATGATGTAGTCGGTTCCGGCATCCAATGCGAAATCAACATCGTCCTCAATATGTTGCGCCGACAATTTGAAACCGATCGGAATGCCGCCGGAGACCTCGCGCACCCGGTCACTTAGCCGCCTAAAGTCCGCTGTCGTGACCAGGTCGTCAAAGGTTGGCGGTGATATCGCCGCTTCACCGACCTTGAGGCCGCGCACTTCGGCGATTTCCTCTGTGACCTTGGCACCGGGAAGGTGGCCGCCAGTGCCGGTCTTTGCCCCCTGACCGCCCTTGAAATGAAAAGCCTGAACTTTGGTCAGGTGTTCTTCTGAATAGCCGAACTTTGCCGACGCCAGTTCATAAAAATAGCGGCTGTTGGCCTTTTGTTCAGCCGGCAGCATGCCGCCCTCACCGGAGCAGATGCCGGTGCCCGCCTGTTCGGCACCTTTGGCCAGGGCCACCTTGGCCTCTCGCGACAAGGCGCCGAAGCTCATGTCTGAAACAAACAGCGGAATGGCCAATTCAAGCGGCTTCTTAGCATTGGGACCGATCACCAAATTGGTGCCAACGGCAACATCTTCAAGCAACGGCTTGGTCGCCATTTGCGCCGTTAAAATCTGAATATCATCCCAACTTGGTAACTCGGTGCGCGGCACCCCCATGGCGCCCATCGGCCCGTGGTGGCCCAGTGTTTTGAGGCCGTCGCGGGCGAGCGTGTGGATCAGTTCCACGAACGGTTCTTCAGGTGAACTGCGCGGCACCGGCGGCGCATCCGGATTGGTCGCTGCCGGTTCGACTTCGGATTTCGATGCTGGTTCATCATCGAGGTGCTTGTGACTGCCGTCGCAATAGGGCTTGTTACCGGTGCGCTTGCATTGGCACAAATAGGCCTTGCCGGTTTCTTCCGCCGTAAAAGCTACCGGCGTTATGCCGGTACCAGCATGGGAACCATCGCAGAATGGTTGATTTGATGACCGCCCACAGGCGCACCACAAATATTCCTTACCTTTTTCCAGTTCGACGCCAATTGGGTGGCGGGCGGCAATTTTTGGTGTTGGCATGAAGGGTCCCTGTCACACGGAATAACAACAAAGTCCGCAATACCCTAGGCAAGCCTGCTATGCCAATCACGCCCAGGTTATCGAAACGCAAAACGGCCGCGAATGGTGTCGCGGCCGTTTCGGTGGATGGTGTCGATGGTGATCGATTAGCCGTGCTTGTTACGCCGTCCGACGAATTTCCAGGCCAGAGGCAGCAACGCGGCACCGAGCGCCGCCTTGGTCAGATCTCCAAGCAGGAAAGGATAAAAACCCCATTCCAGGATCGGCTTATCCCAACCCAATAATGCGCCAAGCCACAACAGGCCAGGCAGATAGATCAGTGCGTTACCAGCGATCATAGCGGCAAATGCGGTAAACGGATTGCGGTCAAACCCGCGCTCGGCCAAAAAGCCGGTGGCGGCGGCGGCCAAAACAAATCCGAGCAGATAGCCACCCGTCGGACCAACCATATAGGCCAGGCCGATGCCTTTTTCGGGCGTGCCGGCGAAAACCGGCAGGCCAGCCGCGCCTTGGGCCATATAGGCAATGACTGTCAGCGCGCCCAGGCGCCATCCGCAGGTGGCGCCAATCAGCAACACGACGAGGGTCTGTAACGTCAGCGGTACCGGATAAAACGGGATTTGAATTTTGGCTGAAAGCGTCAGCAGAAGAGATCCAAGCACGATGATAATGGCGCCGCGCAGCAAATTGCCACTGGCCCGAGGAAAGGCAGCACCAAGCAGCGTGCCGGAAGGGTTCATTGCGGTCATTGAGGGTTTCCTGGGTGGTTACAAGTTTGTGGAATTAAACGACTATTGGCCATTCGGATTGAAGAACCACATTCTTCTAGCGCAGTTGGCGCGCGGCGCGAACCGGGTATATGAGATTTGCGACATTATGTGCTTTGCTGGGGCGTGCTAGTTGGGGAGACCTACTCGATATCCTTGAACAGGAACCCCGGACCATGACCGAGTATTTTATCATCGATGGCGCCGATCGCCTTATGGTCCTTGCCGTCATAATCGGTTTGCCGCAAGACGTGACGAATGGCGTTTAGTCGCGCCCGGCGCTTGTCGTTTGAGCGCACGATCGTCCACGGCGCGTGATCGGTATGGGTGGATTCAATCATCCGGTTTCGGGTCTCGGTATAGGCATCCCACTTTGCCAAGGCCGCCAGGTCGATCGGTGATAATTTCCATACTTTCAGCGGATCATGGCGGCGGTCGTGAAAGCGTTTCATCTGCATTTCCCGGCCGACATTCAGCCAGAACTTGAAGACCTTGATGCCGGCATCATGCACCATGCTTTCAAACCGCGGCGCCTCGTGCAGGAAGGCATCGGTCTGCTCAGGCGAGCAAAATCCCATGACCGGTTCGACGCCGGCGCGGTTGTACCAGGATCGATCGAACATGACGATGTCGCCTGATGTTGGTAAATGCGGAATATAGCGCTGGAAATACCATTGGCCGCGCTCCACCTCGCTGGGTTTAGACAACGCCACGATGCGCGCATGGCGCGGGTTCATGTTTTCGCGAAAGGCGTGAATGGTGCCGCCCTTGCCGGCAGCGTCACGGCCCTCAAACACCATGATAATCCGCGCCCCGGAGTTGCGCGCCCATTGCTGCAGTTTGACCAATTCAATCTGCAGATCCCGTAGCCGCTCCTCGTATTTTGACCGCTTGAGTTTATCCTCATAGGGATAATTGCCGGACTGGAATACCGCGTCTTCCAGGTCGTCGGGCAAATCCGGATTATCCAGATCAAAACCATAGGGCAGGGCGGGGCGGGCGTTTGTGTCTTTGGGAGATTTCTTGGTCATGGTGCGGTCATCCAGAGTGCTCTTGGCGCGGCAATGATGATGCCAGCCTTCTGGAATAACCTAACAAGCGCTGCGACGGCTACAAATATATGTTTGGCCATCACATGCCCGGCGCTCAAACTTACACATCCGACCATAGGCGATGGGCCGGTCTGGGTTAGATATTCCCGGACCGGTCACTGTTGCGCGCTGTTACTTTGGGAATTCCCTTAGCCTTTGCCTGCCGCCCGCTTAACACGCCGACGTTCAGCAATCGGCTGGTAGGCGATCTGGGCGTGATGTTCGCAATAGGGCAGGCCGGAATCTGAATTGCGCCCGCAGAAGTAGAAATCATCGGTGCTGGGATCGCCAATCGGCCATTTGCAGCGCTGTTCCGTGAGTGTCAGGATCGTCGCCCGCTCCTCGGGCGGGATATAAAGTTCTTCAACAATGACCGGTCGCGGTTTGATCTCCCGCTGCGGCATTGGGGAAGTATCAACCTTCAAGGCCGTATTACCGATGGTTCGGGGTGCCGATGGCCGTGACATGGATGGAGACACGCGCGGGCGCCGTGGTTTTGGCGAACTGTTGGAAGATTTGGCTCGCCCGGAAAGACCCAGCCGATGCACCTTACCGATCACCGCGTTTCGGGTGATGCCACCCAATTCAGCCGCGATCTGGCTGGCGCTTAGCCCCTCAGCCCAGAGCTTCGTAAGTGCTTCGACCCGTTCATCAGTCCAGGACATACCCTGTCTCTCCACTCGCTTGTAGTTGACAGACTCCGACTCCTGTGCCGATCGGGCCAATTGCCCGTCAGAAACATTCAGAACTGATGTGACTGGACTCGTCCCACGAGATGTCGTGTCTGTGTGAGTGGAAACTACAATATCACGTGACTCCGAGGCAAGGCTTAGAAGAGGGGAAATACCCAGTTTTCACAGTTTTCCCCACACTCTCGTTGAATTTGCCAATGCGAAATCTGTCAGAGACGCGTTTGGTGGGGCGTCAAATTGACCTTTGGCGGTCAAACCGGGCGTTTGATCGCCGCGAGCATTGACATCAGATAGTCAGTCCATGGTATAATTGGCGTTCACAACGTGCTGCCTTTTGGCGGCACTTTTGATTTTTGCACCCTTTTACAAACTGCGATACCGCTATGCCGACATCAAACGGGCCGTTGTATGATAACTACGCGCGTGCTGACCTTGCCTTTGAACGAGGCGAAGGCGTCTGGCTCTATACGCGCGACGGAGACGCCTATCTCGATATGATGGGTGGCATTGCCGTGAACGCGCTGGGCCATGCTCATCCGCAGTTGGTCGACGCCATACGCACCCAATCGGAACGGTTGTGGCACGTTTCAAATGTGTTCCGTATTCCTGGCCAGGAAGAGCTCGGTCGCCGGTTATGTGCGGCGACGTTTGCCGAAAAGATTTTTTTCACCAATTCCGGCGCCGAGGCGATGGAATGCCTGATTAAAACCGCCCGCCGATATCACTTTGACAATGGCGCGCCGGAGCGGACCCGAATGATCACTTTCGAGGGCGCCTTCCATGGCCGTACCCTGGCGACGATTGCTGCCGGCGGACAGGAAAAATACCTGGAAGGTTTCGGAACGCCGTTAGAGGGCTTTGATCAAGTTGCCTTTGTTGATCTGGACGCGGTGCGTGCAGCCATCGGGCCAAACACTGCCGGTATTCTGATTGAGCCGGTGCAGGGCGAGGGCGGCATCCGGCCAGCTACAGCATCGCAAATGCGTGCATTGAGGCAAATCTGCGATGACAACGGCATTTTGCTGCTGCTCGACGAAGTGCAATGCGGCGTCGGCCGGACCGGTCATTTATTCGCCTATCAGGCATCGGGCATTGAACCGGATATTATGGCGGTCGCCAAAGCGATCGGCGGCGGATTTCCGCTTGGTGCATGTCTCGCCACGGCGGAAGCCGCCAAGGGCATGGTGCCGGGCACCCACGGTTCGACCTATGGCGGCAATCCGTTGGCGATGGCGGTCGGCAATGCCGTGTTGGATGTGGTGCTGGAGCCGGGCTTTCTCGACGCGGTCAAACACAAGGCTTTGTTGTTAAAGCAAAAGGTGGCTGCGGTAGTCGACAGTCATCCGGCGGTATTTGATACCGTACGCGGCGAAGGCATGATGATCGGGTTGCGCTGCCAGGTGCCCGCCGGTGATGTGGTCGGCGCCTTACGCGATAACGGTATGTTGGCGGTCGGGGCTGGCGATAATGTTGTGCGGTTCTTACCGGCATTGACCATCACCGAGCAGGAAATCGATGAGGCCATGGGTCGGCTGACGGCGGCGGCTGAACAGATTGAAGCCGGTCTGGAAGGTGCATCTGAAACCGGAGCGGCCGAATGACCATGAGCGGGCCGGTACGCCATTTCCTCGACCTGACGGATGTTTCGGCAGCCGAACTTCGAACCATCATTGATAACAGCCGGCTGATGAAAAAAGGCCGTGCGGAGGATCGCTTCGCCGACCAGCCATTAGCAGGTCGTGTGTTGGCAATGATTTTTGAAAGCCCGTCGACCCGGACGCGCATTTCGTTTGACGTTGGCATGCGTGAATTGGGCGGCGAGACAATCATGCTATCGAGCGGCGAAATGCAATTGGGGCGCGGCGAGACCATATCCGACACCGCCAAGGTGATGTCACGCTATGTCGATGCCATTATGATCCGCATCTTGGATCACGATATGTTGACCGGATTGGCCGAACACGCCACCGTGCCGGTCATCAACGGTCTGACCCGGTTGTCCCATCCCTGTCAGATCATGGCCGACATCATGACCTATGAGGAACATCGCGGGCCAATCGCCGGCCGCGCTGTCGCCTGGACTGGCGATTCCAACAATGTGCTGAGCTCCTGGGTCCATGCTGCTGAGCGGTTTTCGTTTGAACTACGTGTCGCGGTACCGGGCGAAATGGATGTCGATGCCAAGGCTCTTGATTTTGCCCGCTCTGGCGGCGCCAAGGTGGATGTGACCGACGATCCTTATGCCGCCGTTGATGGCGCTGATTGCGTGGTCACCGACTCTTGGGTCTCCATGGGCGACGATGAAACTGAAAGTCGGCACAATCTGCTCAAGCCTTACCAGGTGGACGAACGCTTGATGGCGACCGCCAAATCCGATGCCGTATTCATGCATTGCCTGCCGGCCCATCGCAACGAGGAAGTCACCGATGCAGTGATCGATGGCCCGCAATCAGTGGTTTTCGACGAGGCGGAAAATCGGCTGCATGCCCAAAAAGGCATTCTGGCCTGGTGTCTGGGTCAATCCGACGGGGATGCTTCCGGCTCATGACGACAACCGGTGGTCCGACATTAAACATCGCGCCTGCCGGTGACGATGCGGTGGTGCCGTTTGAAGTGGCGTCGCTGGACATACGCGGCCGTGCCCTGCAATTGGGGCCTGCGGTCGATACAATATTGCAGCGCCACGCCTATCCTATTCCAGTATCACGGGTGCTTGGCGAGGCCATTGTACTGACGGCATTGTTGGGAACGTCGCTGAAAATCGACGGCCGGTTTATCCTCCAAACCCAAACGAATGGGCCGATTTCTACTCTGGTGGTCGATTTCAGAACACCGGGAAAATTGCGCGCCTATGCCTCATTTGATGAAGATCAGGTGGCAGCGGCGATCGATGTGGAGAAGGCCTCGCCTGAGGAATTGATGGGGACCGGGCATCTGGCCATGACCATCGATCAGGGCGCCCATACCAGCCGTTATCAAGGAGTGGTGGCGCTCGACGGCGGTAGCCTGGAAGATGCCGCCCACGCCTATTTTGAACGTTCAGAACAAATCCCCACCCGGGCACGCATCGCCATTGCGGAAAGCTTTACCCGCGGGGATGATGGTGTCGCTGAACACGCCTGGCGGGCCGGCGGATTGATCGTGCAGTTCCTGCCGGCGGCGGGCGAACGGATTGCCCATCGCGACTTGGATCCAGGTGATGCGCCGGAAACGTCCGATGATCCCGATATCGAGGAAGACGACGCCTGGGTGGAAGCTAATGCATTGGTGGAAACCGTTGAGGACGCCGAACTGATCGATCCGGATGTGTCGGCAGAACGGTTACTCTTTCGTCTGTTTCATGAGCGTGGGGTACGGGTATTCGATGCCCAGGAACTGAGCGAAACCTGCCAATGTTCGCAAGACCGCATCGCCGAGATGTTGCAGCAGTTTTCTGATGAGGATCGCCGCGACATGGTGGAGGACGACGAAATCGTTGTTACCTGCGAATATTGCAACACCAAATATCACTTTGATGCCGCCGAAATCGTTGGTGATAACAGCTCGGAATAATTCTGAACGGCGCCGTGGTCACATGTGTGTAATTTGGCTGAAGGCGATCCGCTGAATACACTATGATACAAAGTTTCGTTTGAGGTTGTGCAAGCGCCGTATCATAAGACTTGCAAGTGCCGATAAATCGTCATAATTGGCGAGCGATACTGAAGTCCAGACCCTTAAGGCGAAACGGGATAATTGCCTTGAAGCCACTTGACCTAGAGCCAACGGAACAGACCGAAACCAAGCGCAAGCCGTTGCGGGTGCTTGGCGCGTTGCGTGGTGTCGTACAAGTGGTGTTGGCCGTGGTCATCCTATTTGGCGCCTATACGGCAATGCAGAAGATGATCGCCGGCAAGCCGGAAGTGCCGCAACGGCCGGCCCGGGAGCGGGTCTACACCATCAAAACCGTTGGCGTGGAAATCACCGATCATCAGCCGATGTTGCGGGTCTACGGCCAAGTGGTCGCCGGCCGCTTGGTCGACCTGCGCGTTCTGGTTTCCGGTCAAGTCGTCTCTATCCATCCGCGTTTGAAGGCCGGTGCGACGATCGCGCAGGGTGAAACGCTGATCAAGATCGACCCCTTCAGCTATCGCGGCGCGGTGACGGAGGCCAAGGCCAGTTTAGCCGAAGCTCATGCCAAGCTTTCCGAAAGCGAAGCGCGCAAGGCCATGGAGACCGACGCGTTGGCCCGTGCTCAGGAGCAGCTTGAACTTGCCAAGCGCGATTTAAAACGGGCCGAAGACCTCTCCAAGCGCGGCAGCATCGCCGAGCGTAACATCGATGACCGGCGGCTGATCGTCAGCCAGCGTGGCCACGCGGTTGAACAACGCCGCAACAATCTAAAGATCGAAAAAGCCCGAACCGAACAATTGCGCACCCAGGTCGATCGCCAAGGCTGGCGGCTGGAACAGGCGCAGCGCCATCTAGCTGATACGGTACTAAAATCGCCATTTGCCGGTGTGGTGGTGGCGGAGAATGTCGAGAACGGCCGACTGCTCAATGCCAATGACCTGGCAGTGCGCATGTACGACAAGGATCTGCTTGAAGTGCGGTTTACCCTGTCAGACCAGCAATATGGCCGCATGGTTGCCGATACCGATCCGGTAGCCGGTCGGGAAGCCAAGGTGATCTGGCATGTCGGCGACGTGCCGGTGGAGTTTGCTGCACATATCGACCGTGCCGGCGCTGAAATTACCGCTGCCCGCGGTGGTGTCGAACTTTATGCCCGTATCGACGGCGACGAAGCCTTGTCGAAGTTGCGTCCGGGCGCCTTTGTCGAATTGCAGGTTCCGGGTAGCAAATTTCGCAAGTCGATACGTCTGCCGGAGACCGCCGTTTATTCATCGGACAAAGGCAGCTTCGTCTATGCGGTTGTCAAAGGCCGGCTGGAAGGCCGCCCGGTCACCATCAAATCTTATATGGATGGCGACGTGATCGTGCGCGGTGAATTGGCCGAAGCGGAACGGGTATTGGCTACGCGGATCGCCGAAGTCGGTACCGGACTGAAGGTCCGGGAAGAACGGGTTGAGAAAAAATCGCAAACCGGGCTGGGCATCACCGGCACATCCGGTGCGAAAAAGAGCGTGAAAAATGGCCGGGGTTCCTGACCGGTCGGCCATAGTCGGACTTTTTGTCCGCCATCCCAACGCCGCCAATTTGGTGATGGTGTTGATGATCCTGTTCGGCGTCTTTGCGCTGATGCGGATTAACACACAGTTTTTCCCGACCGCTGAAATCCAAACAATCACCGTTTCCATCAATTGGTCCGGCGCCAGTGCCGAAGATGTCGAAGACGCCATCATGAACGCCGTGGAACCGGAGGTGCGGTTTTTGGAAGGCGTTGATCGTGTCATTTCCTTTGCCCGCGAAGGTGCTGCCGTCCTGTCGCTGGAATTCGATGCCGCCGCCAACATGCAAAAAGCCTTGTCTGATGTGGAATCGGCCATCGCGGCGATTACCACCTTGCCGGCAAACTCCGACCGGCCGAAGGTCACCTTGCGGCGCTACTATGATCGAATTGCCAAATTGTCTTTGGCCGGACCATTTTCAGAGCAGTCACTGCGGGTTTTTGCCAAGCGTATTCGTGATGATTTGATTGACCGTGGAATCGACCGCGTCACTTTCAATGGCATGCGTGATGAGGAAATTGAGATCGTCGTGCCGGAGCGCGAATTACGCCGGCTGAATATGACGGTCGATGAAATCGCCAGCCGGGTCAAACGCAATACTCTTGATCGACCGTCCGGTAATTTGAAGGGAGCGGTGGAACGTCAGATCCGCGCCCTTGCCGACCGGGAATCCCCGCGAAGCCTGAATGATATTGAGGTGAAAACATTTCCTTCCGGTGAGCGAGTGACACTCTCCGATATCGCCAAAATCCATCGCAAACTTGACGGTGACCAGCCGCGTGGCATGGCCAATGGCCGTCCGGGAATAGAAATCATCGTTTGGCGGGCCGGCTCGGCTGATACCTTGAACTCTTCGAAAATATTGGACGACTATCTGGCTGAGTTCATCCCCAAACTGCCGCCGACGTTGAAGGTGGCAAAATACGAAGTGCGCGCGGCCCGGTTACTTGAGCGCATCATGCTGCTGGTCAAAAACGGCGCGACGGGGCTGGTTCTGGTGGTCGGCATTTTGCTGATTTTCCTAAATTTCCGCATCGCCTTCTGGGTCGCCGCCGGCATTCCAGTGGCCATGATGGCGACGCTCGGAGTGATGTATCTGTCCGGCCAGACCATCAACATGATTTCCCTGTTCGGGTTGTTAATGACGCTCGGTATTATCGTTGACGATGCCATCGTCGTCGGCGAACACACCGCCACCCGGGCGAGCGCCGGCGATCCGCCGGTCATTGCGGCAGAACGCGGCGCCGGACGCATGGTTGTGCCGGTTATGGCCGCCAGTTTGACAACCATTGCCGCCTTTGCGCCGATGTTCATGATCCGCGACGTGCTGGGGCAGATGATGGCGGCGCTGCCCCAGGTGGTGATCGCTGTGCTGATTGCCAGCCTGGTGGAATGTTTCCTGGTCTTGCCGGGTCATCTGGCCCATTCCATGGCCCGCCGCCGGGCGCCGCGCTGGTCGCACATGCGTCACCTATTTTTGGCATTGATGTTCCTGATCGCGCTGACACTGTTGGCCTCCATGTCCAGTCAGCTGGTCGATGATCTGGGACAGTTATACGCGCCGACCATTCCATCTGGTTGGGTGGCGCCGATTCATGCCCTGCAGGCCTTCAAGGCCTCCCTGCCGGAATTATTTTTCACCGTTTACATGGCGGTGGCGGCCTATCTTCTAGCCGTGCCGATCGAGGCGGTGCTTTATTGGGCTGACCGCCGGCGTGCCATGCGCCGCAACCACGAAGGCCGCTTTCGGCGTAACTTCGACCGTGGTTTCGGCTGGTTCCGTGACAATCCGTTTTCGTGGATGGTCAACACATCTTTCCGCTGGCGTTATGTGACGGTGTCGCTGGCGGTGGCCAGTGTGTTGATTTTTGTTGCCGGTTATCTTTTGAGCGGCCGTGTCGGTTTTGTCTTCTTCCCATCGCCGGAAGGTGAAAATATCCGCGCAGGTATCGAGTTTAATGCCGGCATACCGGAAGAAGAGGCGCTTGCCGCGCTGAAGCGCGTCGAGGCGTCCTTGGCGCAGGCTGAGAACAATCTCACCGGCGGCAAGGAAAAGTTGATCGTCGCGTCGTTCTCCATGTTGGGCCGAAACGGCCGCAATCGCGGTGACAACATGGCCGAAGTCGATGTGCAATTGACGGCATCGGAAATCCGCACCATTCGCACCCCAGAAGTCGTTCGCGCCTGGCGCCGTGTTGCCCCGAAGATCGCCGGTATTAAGCGTTTGGTGATCTACCAACGCCGTGGTGGTCCACCGGGCCGCGATATCGATATCCGGCTGAAGAACGCCACACCGGGTGTTTTGAAAACAGCCGCTTTAGAAACAGCTGACCTATTATCATCCTTCCCTGGTATTTCGAGCGTCGCCGACGATTTGCCGTTTGGCAAACCGGAACTGGTCATGAAACTGACACCACGCGGTGCCGCCTTTGGCTTTACCGTTGAAGAAATCGGACGGCAGATCCGCAACACATTCGAGGGCGCTATCGCCCGGCGGTTGGCCGTTGGCGATGATGAAATCAAAGTGCGAGTCGTGGCACAACTGCCTGGTACCGGTTCTGAGCAAATCAGAAACTTGGAACTCAAAAGCCCCAACGGTGATTTCGTCCCCTTAACAGAGGTTGTCTCGCTGACAGAGCGCCAGGTGTTTTCCGTTATTCAACGTCGCGACGGCAAGGCGACCGTATCGGTTACCGCGACCGTCGACGACAAGATCACGTCGAATGGCGAGATAATTGCCAAGCTGAATGCCGGCCCGATGTTGAAATTGGCAGAAAAATATGGCCTGGAATATCGCTTCTCCGGCCGTGAGGAAGAACGCGCCAAGGCGTTTAGTGACCTGCAGATCGGCTCGCTGATCGCGCTGGCGATTATCTACATTATTTTGGCCTGGGTGTTTGCCAGCTATTGGCGGCCCTTCGCGGTCATGCTGATCATCCCCTTCGGTGCAGTCGGCGCTTTGATCGGCCACGACTTGATGGGCTTCAAGATCACCATCATGAGCATGATCAGCCTGCTCGGGCTTTCCGGCATTCTGGTCAACGATTCCATTATTTTGGTATCGCGCATGGACGAACGCCTAGCCGAGGGCGAAAAGCTGGCGCAGGCGGCCATCGGCGCCAGCCGCGATCGTTTACGGGCCGTGTTGCTGACGTCGCTGACGACAATCGGCGGCCTGACGCCGTTGTTATTTGAACAAAGCCTGCAGGCACAATTCCTCAAACCCATGGGCATCACGATTGTCTTCGGCCTGGCGATCGCTACCGTGTGGGTGTTGTTCCTGGTGCCGGCCATTGTCGGCATCGGCGGCGATATCCACCGGCTGTTTTCATCGATTTATGGGCGACGACAAGAGCCCGACATCATTCCAGCCGAGTAATGCAACTCAGGCCAGGCTGTTTAGAAATCGCGCCGTGGCTTCCGCCGCCGACGCAACATTTTCCTGCCAGGAAACACCGGCGCGCTTGCGCGGCTTGAAATCATGATCGCCGTCTTCCAGCCAGTGGGCGGTAACGAATTCCGGCAGATCAAGGTCGTCAATTTCTTCGCGTGTGCCAAGCGGATCGCGCTTGCCCTGGCAGATCAATACCGGACGCTTGGATTCCAGCAGGGGCGGGAGGCGAAGATTGTCTGGTTTGCCGGGCGGATGGAGCGGATAGCCCAGACAAACCACCGCTTCGATGGTTGACGCCCGTTCGCCACCGGCAACCATGGCGGCGACGCGGCCGCCCATCGATTTGCCGCCGATCGCTAGTTTTCCGTTGGCCTCATCGCGAACCCGGCTGATAGCACTTTCAAATTCACCGATCAACTTATCCGCCCGCGGCGGCGGACGCCGACCGTCGGTTTTTCGCCGCTCGGCCATGTAGGAAAACTCAAACCGGGCAATAGCCAGACCGGACAGGCATGCAAATTCGTTGTAGAGCTCCATGAAGGGTGAATCCATCGGCGCTCCGGCACCGTGCGCCAATAAAAGCGTGAACTGTGCTGGCCGATCCGGTCGGCTCCACAATAGCGCGCACATATCACTCGCCTCCGGTTCGATCGGATTTCCTGATTACCATATCGCCGATACGGTCAGGTAGCGATACCGTCCATCAATAGCCGGGTGACCCGTTTGGCCAGCAGATCAACCGGCTGTGCCTGCGGATTATACCATTCCACTGTCCAGTTGATGGCGCCCAAGACGAAGGAGCGCAGGGCGACGACATCAAGATCGGAGCGAATGTCACCTGCTTCCTTGGCGTCGCGGAACATCTTTTCCCAATATTCTCCGTAAGCCTCGCGCGGCGCCCGATGGCGGTTTTTGAGTTCTTCCGGCAACTGACCAAAGACCCGGATATTTGCTGATGTATAGGCACCGTGCTGGTGCAGCGCCATCAGGTGACCTTCGATTAGTTTTTCGATGCGAAGGCGAAACGGCGCATCGTCGGGCAGCATTTCCAGCCCTTGTATGGCGGTTTCAAATACCGCCTCCTGGCCTAATTCGATCACCTCCGACAGGATCTCATCCTTGGAGCCAAAATGGTAGTAGATGCTGCCGGCCTTCATGTCGGCCTTTTTGGCGATCTGGCGCAGCGTAGTGGCCGCGTAGCCCTGGTCGCGAAACAGCTGAGCGGCAGCGTCAAGGATGTGCCTACGCGAACGGTCGGATTTGCCGTTGGTGGTGTCGACATTTAATTCCGCCGAGGCTGAACCATTGGCCGGTTCTTTTTTCATCTTGTCCACCATCTAAATTCTAACTAACATTAGATTGTAGCGGACAAATTTGTCAATTCATGTCTATGGCGGCGGCCGGGTCTGCATCCGACGAAGACATCTAACACAGGCAGAAAATCAATGCGTGGGCTGAACGGCAAGAATGCGGTGATCACTGGCGGCGGTAGCGGTATCGGCCGGGCGATATCCTTGCGGCTGGCTGAAGAGGGCTGCCATGTAGGTGTTTTTGATATCAATGAAGATGGCGCGGCCGAAACCGTTGATGAGATCGCCAAATCTGGTGGTGCTGGCACTGTCCAGCGTTGCGATATTACCGCCTATGATGATGTAAAGGCCGGGGTCGAGGCTTTCGAAGCGGCGCGTGGGTCAATCGATATTCTGGTCAATAATGCCGGTTGGGATTTGTGCATTCCGTTTTTAGAAACCGAATTCGACTTCTGGCGCAAAGTCATCGACATCAATATTTATGGTTTCCTGCACATGCATTATGCGGTGTTGCCGGGCATGGAGGAGCGCCGCGGCGGCAAGATCGTCAATATCGCCTCTGATGCCGGCCGAGTCGGTTCATCTGGCGAGGCGGTTTATTCGGTGGCCAAGGGCGGATTGATTGCCTTCACCAAAACCATTGCCCGCGAATTTGCCCGGTCCGATATTCAAGTCAACACCATTTGCCCCGGTCCGACCGATACACCGCTTTTAGCCGAATTCACCGGCGAGGGGGAGACCGGCAAGAAAATTGCCGCCGGCCTGGAGCGCGCTATTCCGCTGGGGCGCTTGGCTCAACCGAACGACTTGCCTGGGGCCGTTGCCTTCCTAGCCAGTTCCGATTCCAATTTCATCACCGGACAAACGATCAGCGTCTCCGGTGGCCTGACGATGGCCGGATAGACACAACCAACACCTAACCTATTTTTCTAATTTCTGGAGCAGATTCATGGACTTCCAAGACCTCCTCTATGAGGAAAAAGACGGCGTGGCGACGATCACCATCAATCGCCCGGAAAAGTACAACGCCTTTCGCGGCCAAACCGCCGAAGAGCTCATCCAGGCCTTTACCAAGGCCGGATGGAACAAGGATATTGGCGTCGTCGTGCTCGCCGGCGCCGGCGACAAGGCGTTTAGCACCGGCGGCGACCAGTCAGCCCATGAAGGCCAATACGATGGGCGCGGCACCATCGGTATGCCGGTGGAGGAATTGCATTCCGTCATCCGCGATATCCCCAAACCGGTGATTGCCAAAGTCCAGGGTTTCGCTATCGGTGGCGGCAACGTGTTGGCGGTGTTGTGCGATCTGACGATTGCCTCCGACAAAGCCCAGTTTGGCCAGGTCGGGCCGAAGGTCGGGTCGGTCGATCCCGGCTGGGGCACAGCCTATCTGGCCCGCGTCGTCGGTGAAAAGAAGGCCCGTGAGATTTGGTATTTATGCCGGCGCTACACTGCCGATGAGGCGCTGGCCATGGGGCTGATCAACTGCGTCGTGCCGCACGAGGAACTCGATGCCGAAGTTGATAAATGGTGCGCTGAAATCATGGAAAAAAGCCCGACGGCCTTGGCCATCGCCAAGCGTTCGTTTAATGCCGATTCCGACAACATTCGCGGCATCGGCGGCACCGGCCTGCAAACGCTCAGCCTCTATTACGCAACGGATGAATCGAAAGAGGGCGTCAATGCCTTCCTGGAGAAACGCAAACCGGATTTTCGCAAGTTTTAGCGGCGCAGCGACCTAAACAAAACGGGCGGCAAATGAATTGCCGCCCGTTTTTTATTGTTCGACTGGCTAACGCCTGCGTCTGCGGACTGACCTAGTTGCCGTGCCCCTTACTCAGCGGGCTCAGATAATGCGGCTGGGTCAGGCCCTTCTTGCGCATGGCGATACCGGTCATGCATTCACGGATGAGCCGGTTGGCATTCAGCGCCGATACGTAGGTCGGATCAATCATTGGGGCCAGTTCGACCAGCTCAAAGCCGACGACATTGGATTCCGCGCACAGCCGGCGGAGAATCGGGAAGGCTTCCCGGGGCGTCAACCCACCGGGTTCCGGGGTGCCGGTTCCAGGTACATAGGCTGGATCAAGAGTGTCAATATCAAATGAGATGTACAGGTACTCCGGCCCGTCCTTGGCCTCCTTGATGACGTCGTCCATCACCGCCTTGAAACCCCGGTGTTCGATTTCCGCCATGGTGTGATAGCGAAAGCCTTTTTCGCGCATCCATTCGAAGGATTTCTCATCCGGGTAATAGCCGCGCAGCCCCACCTGAATGAAGTTTTTGCCCGGCACAAGCCCTTCTTCAATCAGCCGATAGACCGGCATGCCGTGACTAATCAGATGGCCAAACATATATTTGCCGGCATCGTAATGGGCATCGAAATGAATCACCCCGACATTGCCCTTGCCGTAAATGTCGGTCAGCGCTGCAACATCGGGATACATCAGCGAATGGTCGCCGCCGATGATAAACGGGATCGTCCGTTTGCCGTTGCCGATATCAACAATCGAGCTTTTCACATACGACCGGATGGCATGAACGGAACGTTCCATACTCATGATGTCGATCGGCGCATTGCCAAAGTCGGCGACCACCAATTCCTCCAACGGATCCACCATGGTGTGCAAATGCGGCTGCCGGGCACCATAACCACCATAGACGTTGGAATTGCGCACGGCGTTCGGGCCGTGAGCGGTGCCACGCATGCCGCCACCCATATCGGGAACCGCACCCATGATGGCTATTTCCACCTTGCTGGCTTTTAGGTCCGCCGGCGACATGGCGACCGGCATATGAAAGAATGTCGGGATGGTGTTGTAGCTGAAGCCGAAATTGTACTTGTTGAGATTGATAATGCCCGGCTCGCGTTTGGGATCTTTGCTCAGGTCTCGCAATTGACGCCAGATGTTGTAGCTGGGGTCACCCACGTCGAGCGGAATAACCGGCTTTTCACCCTTGCGGATTGGCGCCACCGGGCCTTCGTATTCATGCCCAAGATCCTGAGCAGCGGCCGGCAGACTAAACGCCGATATAATTGCCGCAACGGTTAAACTTTTGATACGCATGGTTTCTCCATCCTTTGATGCGTCGTGAAGAAGTGGGTCTGGTCACTGACGTGACCTGGGTTTGGTCATCTCGGTTGGTGGTCTAAAAATGCGCTCGCGTTCGCAATGTGAAGACACCGCTCATGTTTGATTTTGGTGCCTTCGATGGGTTAATGAGCAGCATGGCGTCAGCGGTGACACTGACCAGCGGGGTCAGCTGCAGCCGATAAAAGGTTTCGGCGACATATTCGTTGCGGGTGCCTGCCGCAGTCGGCGCGACCCAGCCAAATCCAGCCCCGAGTTTGTCTTCGTCATGGCCAAACGGCTTATTCCACACCAGGCCACCGGCGGCGGTCTGGCTCACCGCGCCCAATCGGCCAAAGGTCTTGGTGTACCTGGCGAACACGCCATAATTGCCAAAGTCTTGATCAGCCTGAATGGAGAAGCCGCGGGTCGCGGCAATGGCGCCCGGCGTGCCCTGTTTGGTCGGGTCGACGTAGTAGAATGACAGCCGATAATGGCCGGCGCCCAGTTGAGGGAATGGATTGCGGGCAATGATGGCTGCCGCATAGGCCAGTTCACGGGTCCTGAATGGGCGGCCGGCATTGACTGTTCCGTCGCCATTGCCATCGGCAACCCCGGCTTCAACAGAAATGCCGCCACCGAATATCAATTCAGCGATGATACCCATGCCCTGACCGGGCATAGTCCGGGCCGGATTTGCCGCCAAAGGCGCAGAAATAAAACTGGTCGTGTCGTCACAAGCATAGGTGCAGCCACCATCGATACCACTCAGTTCAACGTGACCGACGCGGATGTTGGCAAAGCCGCCCGGTAGATCCTGGCGCCAGTAGATGGCTTTGATCGTGTCTGAATCAGCCGGCGAATCTGAGGTAAAGAAGTTGATCCCGGCGGCGCCGGCAAATGTCACGCCGGTTGTCTTCGTCAATTGCCGGATTTGCAGCGCATTGAAGACGAAACTGCCCGACCCAATCACCGATTCTTCAAATACCCGCCAAAAAATCAAGATGTTGTGCTGATAGTTCGCGGTGAAGTTCCGGCCTGGGTGGGTACCCCACTGGCCCATGAGCGTCGGGGCGAACATGTAGGTGATGCCGTAGTCGTTCCACAGGCGCTTGTTGAATTCTACATAGCTGTCCAAAGCCCGCTGCGAGACCGTAAACCGGCCCTTTTTCGGCCAACCAAAACTGTCCCATTCGGCGATCCGCTTTTCCAACACCCTGAGGGATTGCTCAGATGAAGCGCCGGTTGATGCGCCTTGCGCCGAGGCGTTTGTTGGCCCAAATGTGGAAAATAAAACCAGCGCTGTGAGCGTCGCCGCCAAGCGCTTGAAAGACACGGGTTTCAACAGCCCATTCCCTCTAATATTCAGTGTCAATTTGACAATCCACCGACCCTGGAAATCAGGGCGGAATTCTGCCGTTAATGACTGTAACTAGCGCGCTACATTGGTTCGGCAACGGTCGGCGGGGGTGATTTTGGTTTCTTTTTACGAGGGCCGTTGATCGGGCTGAGATGTGCCTCTGGTCCAGATCCAATTTGTAGATCGCCTGGCGTCGAAACTGGGGCTTGATATCTATGAGACGGCAATGGAGCTGGCACCGGTTCGAATATCCGTGATCTGGTATCGACACTTCACCGCAACGCCCGCCAATCGTTGGCTGCGTTGATTGATTTTGGATATTCGTAGCCGTTGAGTCGAATGCAGCTATGCCGTTCGATCTGGTGCAGATTTACTGGCGTGCCATCTTAGGCTTGTTGGTGCGGTATTTTCTCAACTAGGGTTATGCACGTAGACTTCGATGTTTCCGACTGAAGGTATTATCCAATGAGATCAATATCCATTGCCGGCATTGCGGCAGCCTTGATCCTATTCGCATCAGCAATGCCGACACAGGCAAAGAGCGTTAAATATACCTCCGAAGATATTGGTGCCCAGCAGACCTGCAAATCGGAAGACGAGGCCAATCCGGTTAAGGACTGCATGCAGGAATTCGGTGAAAAATTCTGTAAGGAAAAAGGCCACAAGACCTATGTCATGGTCAACTGGAGTTCATCCGGCGGTGGATTTTCAGATCCCACGATCATCTATTGCAAATAACGCCTAATCCTTTCGAAATCAGGCAGGGTACTCGGTTCAATCCGTCTCGTTTTTGTCCGACCGACCGGCAGCGGACCGGAACGGATGTTGGGAACCGGTCGATGACGCCAATTGGGCATTTTTTTAAAGCATTTACACTGTAAATCCGACCTGGAGGCCAGGTCCGCTGTGTGGTTCAAGTGTGAAATTTTCCGGCTAATTCTGTGTGGTGGACGCTCCCAATAGGCTGGCTATTCCCGACTTCTGAACAAAGCGGACCTTCAATCCCCAACATGTTCCCTGGCCGGCGTGAGCAGTCTTCCGGATCTTTTTTCTAACTAACGTAAGGTTGATTATGGGTAATGTTGCTCCTAAACTGACTGACAATTGCGGGATCAGTCCGCCAAGGCGATTCAAAACACGCTGTCGGTCCCAGGTGGCCTGAGACAGCCCAACCAGGGTGGGAAATTTGATGCAGTGGGCTTTGAGTGACGAACAACAGGCATTTCAGGATACGGCCAGACGGTTTTCACGAGATAAATTGCTGCCGTATTACCAAGAGCGGGAAAAAAACGACACCATGATTGACCGGAATCTAAGCCGGGAGCTTGGTGCGCTTGGGTTGCTCGGCCCGGATCTGCCGGAAGAATATGGTGGCCTCGGCGCCTCCAGTGTGACGTCCGGGGTGATCACCGAAGAAATATCCTACGGCGATTTCAACATTTCCTATATCAGCCTGCTGGCATCTTTGATGGGCGGCATCGTTGCCAAAAACGCCGAAAAAGCCATTACCGATCACTGGCTGCCGCGCGTTATTCAAGGTGACGCCTTTATCGGGCTCGGATTGACCGAGCCGCGCGGCGGTTCCGACGCCGCCAACCTGATCGTCAAGGCGGAGAAATCCGGCAACGGCTACATTCTCAATGGCGAAAAGACTTCCATGACCTGGTCTGATCAGGCTGATGCGATTGTGCTTTTGGCGCGTACCGGAACGCCGGAAGAGGGCGCCGCCGGTGTCAGTGCCTTCTTTGTACCCATGGACGAACCAGGCGTCTCCGTTACCCGCTTTGATGATTCCGGTAGCGCCATCATCGGCCGCGGCTCGGCCTTCTTCGACAATGTAAGAGTGCCGGCTGAAAATTTGATGGGCGCGGAGGGGATGGGTTTCATCCACGTCATGCAGGGCTTTGACTATTCCCGCGCCTTGATAGGCTTGATGTGCACCGGCGCCGCCCAGGCCTCGCTGGATGAAGCCTGGGCCTATACTACCGAACGCAAGGCCATGGGTCTGCATTTGGCGCAATATCAAGGCGTGACCTTCCCATTAGCCGAAGGCGAAACGATGATGACGGCGGCTCGGCAGCTTTGCTATCACACACTGGCACTGCGTGACGCTGGTCTGCCCCATACGGCCGAAGCCGCTATGTGCAAATGGTTCGCCCCCAAACACGCCCACGATGTCATCCATCAATGCCTGCTGACCTTCGGCCATTATGGCTACACCAAGGATCTGCCCCATCAGCAGCGCATGCGCGATGTGATGGGTTTGGAGATCGGTGACGGCACGGCGCAGATCCAGAAGCTGATCATCGCCCGAGAAAAAGTCGGCCGCATCGCTGTTCAATACGGCTAGCGGGGAGCACGGCCATGACGCAGATCGTCAACATCACCACCGAGGGCCCGGTCGGGATTATTGAGCTCAACCGGCCGGATCATTTCAATTGTCTTTCAACACAGGTGTTTGCCGCGATCGACGCCGGCCTTGACCGCTTCGAGGCCGATTCAAGCATCCGGGCGATTTTGCTGTGCGCTGCGGGCCAGCATTTTTGCACTGGCGCCGATCTGGATCAGGTCACCGGCGCGCGAGATAATTTGGAGAGCCTGCAGGCCTTTATTGATCCTGGCTTGAAAGTACTCGATCGCTTCGAAGCCTCGGACCTGCCGGTGGTTGCCGCCGTGCACGGACTTTGCCTTGCCGGTGGGACGGAAATCATGCTCGCCTGCGATATCGTCTTTGCCGCTCGGTCGGCGCAATTCGGTGATCAGCACGCGCAATTCGGTCTGGTCGCCGGATGGGGCGGGACGCAACGATTTCCCCGGGTTGTTGGCCCGCGCCGGGCGCTTGATCTATTTTTCTCCGGCAAATGGATTGAAGCCGCCGAAGCCGAGCAGTGGGGGCTGGTCAATTATGTTTGTGATGACGATGCATTGCGTGACGAAGCGTTGGCCTATTGCACCAAACTGGCCACCCGCAGCCGCTCCGGCTTGGCAATGATGAAACAGTTGGCACGACAGGGCATCCAGGGCACATTGGCAGATGGGCTGACGCTGGAACGTCAGCACGCGGTGCCGCACTTAATGAGCGAGGACGTCGATGAGGGCTTATCGGCTTTCAAACAGCGCCGTACGCCGAAGTTTAAATAGTGTTTGGAGAATAGAAAATGGATTTCGCGCTCAACGACGAACAGCGAATGATCTATGGCTACGGCGACGAACTCGCCAAGACCTATGATTACAAATATTGGCTGGAAAAAGCCCGGGCGCACGAATTTCCAAAAGAACTGTGGCAGCAAGTCGCCGATGACGGATTCCTCGGCGTTATGGTGCCTGAAGAATGGGGCGGCGCCGGCCTGGGCATGACGGAAATGGCGCTGCTGGCCGAAGGCATGGGCAATAACGGCCTGGCACTGCTCATGATGGTTGTCGGACCGACCATGTCGATGTCCCATATCGCCACCCACGGCACGTTAGAGCAGAAACAGAAATATCTGCCGGCCGCCTGCAAGGGCGATATTACTTTCTGTTTTGCCATCACCGAAGCCGATGCCGGCTCCAATTCCATGAAAATCAACACCATCGCCAAACCCAATGGTAATCGGTTTTCGCTGTCCGGCTCCAAGACTTTCATTACTGGCGTCGACGTCTCCGACTACGCCCTGGTCGTGGCACGGACGACACCGTATTCGCAGGTCAAGAAGAAGACCGACGGGTTTACGTTGTTCATCGTCGATCTAAAAGCCAAGGGCTTTGAAAAAAACCAGGTCAACATTTCCATGCCGGTGCCGGAGACCCAATGGACGTTGTTTTTCGATGAGATGGATCTGGGGCCGGAGGATGTCATCGGCGAGGTCGACAAGGGCTTCTCTATTCTATTCGACACCCTCAACCCGGAACGCATAGTCGCCGCTGCGGTGGCCTCCGGCATTGGCCGGTTTGTGCTGCAACGGGCCGTTGACTATTCCAGCGAGCGCAATGTCTTCGGTGCGCCGATCGGCTCCTACCAGGGTCTGCAACATCCCATGGCCAAGGCACGGACGGAAATCGAGATGGCAAGTTTGATGGCGCGCAAGGCAGCCTGGGCATTCGATGCAGGCCTACCGGCTGGCGAATATGCCAACATGGCCAAATACTACGCCGCCGAAGTCACCTGCGACGCGGTCGACATCGCTCTTCAGGCCCATGGCGGTAATGGTTTTACCGATGAATATGGCATCTATGATTATTACCCGATGATCCGGCTGTTACGGACCGCGCCGGTCAACCGGGAGCTGATTCTCAGTTACATCGGCGAACATGTCATGGGTATGCCGCGGTCTTATTAGTTCCTGGCGCTGACGTCATTCCAAAGGTTAGGGCATGTTTTTGAATCATCGCTCCACACAGTTTGCCGCTTCCCCCCCTCCCTGGCCCTCCCCCTCCAGGGGGGAGGGAAAGCGAATGGCCTGGCCCGGTCGCGACTTGCATGAATTCGACCAATTGGAACAGCTGTCTATCGGAGGCATCTGCCGCATCTTACCCTCCCCCCTGGAGGGGGAGGGCCAGGGAGGGGGGGAAGCCAAAAGGCACCGAGTTTCCACACGTATCTCTTCCCCAACTCAAAAGTGTCTCAGATTTACAGTTTTGGCGGAGGACGGAATATGACCGGGCAGATCACCTATCGTCTGCCCGGCGCGCTGGCCCGCAAAGACGCGCCTTACTGGGATCCGATTGAAGCCGCCAGCGACGACGAAATCCATGCCCTGCAGGAACAGAAGCTTGTCCAGCAGTTGATCCATCTGCGGGAGAACTCCCGGTTCTATTGGGATAAATTTGCCGACGAAGGCGTCAATATCCACGAGGTGAGCACCATCGCCGGGCTACAAAGCCTGCCATTCACCTATAAGGACGAATTGCGCGAGAGCCTGGCCGCCGAACCGCCGTTCGGACGGCACCGGGCCGCCAGACAGGCCGATATCATCCAGATGCAGGCATCGTCCGGCACCACCGGTAGCCCGTCCTACGTGGCGCTGACCCAATCCGATGCGGCCATGTGGCAGGAAATGTCGGCGCGCGGGCTATTTTCCTGCGGCATCCGCCCGGGAGATTTCGTGCTGCACGGATTTTCAATGAGCAAGGGTTTTGTTGGCGGCACACCGGTTTTGCAGGCGATCCAATATATGGGTGCCGTCGATATTCCTGTCGGCGCCGATGGCGGCGTTGATCGATTGCTGCGCGCGGCGGCAGACCTGCGGCCGCGATGCGTTGTTGGCGCGCCCAACTTTCTACTTCACTTAGCCAGCGAAGCACCGAAGATATTGGGGCAGCCTGCCAGTGCTCTTGGCGTTGAGCGGGTAATTGTTGGCGGCGAACCGGGCGGCGGCATCCCGGCCATCCGCCAGGCACTGGAAGAGGCCTGGGGTGCGAAATGCTGCGAGCTCTTGGGCGGCACCGACATCGGCGTCATCTATTGGGGCGAATGTGACGATCAGTCGGGCATGCATATGCAGTGCCGCGATTTTATCATCACTGAGCTTTTGGATCCGGAAACGGGAAAAGTAATCGCCTGGGAAAAGGGTGCTCGTGGCGAATTGGTCTATACTGCGATTGGCCGGCAAGCCTCGCCATTATTGCGGTTTCGCTCCGGCGATCATGTGGAGGTACTCGACACGTCCTGCAGCTGTGGCCGCACCGGGCCAAAAATCCGCTGCGTCGGGCGCACTGATGACATGTTAATCGTGCGCGGGGTCAACGTCTTCCCGTCTGCCATCCAAAACGTCGTGATGGACATGCAGCCAGCCACCAATGGCGTCATGCGGGTGTTCGCCGATTTTGAAGGCCACACCACGCAAGCCAATCTGATCGTTTATGTAGAGCGCGGTCCTGGGCAATCTTCAGATGACGACGCGGCGCTGAAAGCCGATGTTGAAACCCGCCTGCGCAATGCCTTGGCGTTCAAGGCCGATGTCCGGATCGTTAGGGCCAATGTCTTCGAAAAACCCGGCGTGCAGAAGGTGGCACTGACCATCCGCGACAAATCGGAACTGCCGCAATGACGATACTGACGTCTGCCGTATCAACCAACTCCGATGACTATCAGAAAAACCGGAAAGCCTATCTGGCGCGCCTGGATGAGTTGCACGAGCGCCGCCGGGAAGCCCGCGCCGGTGGCCGCGAAAAATCTCATCAGCGCAATCTCGACAAGGGCAAAATGCTACCACGCCACCGGGTCGAAGCGCTGCTCGATCCGGGTTCGCCATTCCTGGAAATCGGTGATCTTGCCGGCGCCGGGCTTTATGAAGGCGTGCCGCCAGGCGCCAGCGTGATCACCGGCATCGGGTTGGTCAGCGGCCGGGCCTGCATGGTCATCGCCAATGATTGGACGGTCAAAGGCGGCACCTATTTCGGCATGACCTGCCGTAAGCATGGACGAGCGCAGAAGATCGCCTGGGAAAACCGGCTGCCCTGCGTGACCCTGGTCGATTCCGGTGGCGCCTTTCTGCCCGACCAGATGAACATTCATCCTGATATCGGTCAGTTCGGCACGATATTCCATCAGCAGGTCGGCATGTCATCAGACGAAATTCCGCAGATCGCAGTGGTAATGGGACCCTCGACGGCGGGCGGCGCCTATATTCCCGCACTTTCCGATGAAGTCGTCATCGTCCGTGGCCAGGGCTACATGTATCTGGGTGGACCGGAGCTGACCTTCGCGGCGACCGGCGAAGAAGTCGACATGGAAAGCCTCGGCGGCGGCGAGATGCATTGCTCCATCTCCGGGGTGACCGACCACCTGGCTGACAATGATCTGCATGCGCTGGCGATCACCCGCGAGATCGTCCGCAATCTGGGCGAACAGCCCGGCACGCGTTATTCGCCGGAGCCGTCGCGCCCGCCGCGCTTTGATCCCGATGAGATTTTAGGTCTCGTCAGTCGCGACATCAAAGTGCCGACCAACATGCGGGAGATTTTGGCGCGGTTGCTCGATAACAGTGAGATCCAGGAATTCAAGCCGCTCTACGGCGACACATTGATCACCGGTTTTGCCCGAATTCATGGCTTCGAAGTCGGTGTACTGGCCAATAACGGTGTGTTGTTTTCAGATAGTTCCAACAAGGGAACTCACTTTATCGATCTTTGTTGTAAGCGTGACATCCCGCTGGTGTTTTTGGCTAACACCACCGGATTTATGGTTGGGCGGGCGGCGGAGCAGGGCGGCATTGCCAAGGCCGGCGCCAACTACATCAACGCCATTTCGTCGGCCCGGGTGCCCAAATACAAAATCCTGGTCGGCGATTCCTATGGTGCGGGCTATTTCGGCACCTGCGGCCGACCCGTGGAACCGACAGCATTTTTCTCTTGGCCAAACGGCCGCTGCGGCATCATGGGGCCGGAACAGGCGGCCAGCGTGCTGTCGCAGGTCAAACGCCGTATCATTGAGCGCGACGGTGATACCTGGACAGCTGATGCGGAGGCAACCTTCAAGGCGCCGATCTTGAAGGAGTATCGGGAATTTCAAACCGCCTATAACTTTGCCGCCAATATGTGGCTGGATGGTGTCATTGAACCTGGCGAAACCCGGGAAGTGCTGGCGTTGATGCTCGATATCGCGTCGCGCACACCGGCGATCGATACCAATTACGCAGTATTCAGGCGGTAGGCGGCATGTTCGATAAAATCCTGATCGCCAACCGCGGTGAAATCGCCTGTCGCATCGCCCGCACCTGCCGCAAAATGGCTATTGCCGCAGCAACGGTCCACTCAACTGCTGATGCCGATGCGCTGCATGTGCGCGACGTCGGAGAATCGATTGAGGTCGGTGACGGGCCGGCGCGCGACAGCTACCTCAATATTGAACGCATTCTGGAGGCCGCCGCGCGCGTTGGCGCCGATGCCATCCATCCAGGCGTCGGCTTCCTGTCGGAAAGCGCGGCATTCGCCACGGCGGTGGAAAATGCTGGCTTGGTCTTCATCGGCCCCACTTTTGAGACACTAAGATGCTTTGCCGACAAAGCATCAGCCAAGCAGGAAGCCATTAAGGCCGGATTACCGGTGGTGCCCGGCAGCCAGGGGCAAAGTGATGACCCGGCGGAAATCCTCAAAATGACCAAAGCCATCGGCCTGCCGGTGCTGTTGAAGGCGGCTGGTGGCGGCGGAGGTCGTGGCCTGCGCGTGGTCGATTCCGTTGAGACCTTCGATTCCGACATCGAAGCGGCGCTCCGGGAGGCGGAAAGCGCTTTCCAGTCGGCCGGTCTGATCGTCGAAAAATACATGAGCAACATCCGCCATATCGAGGTGCAGATTGCCGGCGATGGCACCGGTCAGGTGGTCCATCTTTATGAGCGGGAATGCTCCCTGCAGCGCCGGCATCAAAAAGTCATTGAGGAAGCGCCGGCGGAAAATCTACCAGTCTCGCTCAGGGCCGCCCTGTTTGATGATGCGGTCAAAATTGGTCGCCAGGCCAATTATCGCGGCGTCGGCACGGTGGAATTCATCGTCGACGGCGAGGATTACTATTTTCTGGAGATCAATCCCCGCCTGCAGGTGGAACACCCGGTCACCGAGAAAGTCACCGGCCTGGATTTAGTCGAACTGCAAATCCGTATTGCCAGCGGCGCTGGATTGCCAATCGACCAGGATGACGTCACCCTAAGTGGCCATGCCATGGAAGCCCGTATTTACGCCGAAGATGTCGCGGCGGGTTTTGTGCCCTCGACCGGTCGGTTGCGCCACATGAGCATGCCCCGCGGCGAGGTGCGGGTAGACGTTGGCGTCGCTGCCGGCGATACGATCAGCCCGTACTATGATTCCATGATTGCTAAACTTATCACTCACGGTGGCGATCGCGATGAAGCGTTGGCCCGCCTGCAATCGGCCGTGGAGCGCACGGAGATTTCCGGGGTCACTACCAATTCCGGGTTTTTATCTTGGCTGCTGGCATTGCCGGAGGTTCACGAGGCGGCGGTCCATACCCGATTGATTGACGACCGGCTTTCAGAATATTCAGGTGCCATGCAGCCGCCGCCGGTCGAACATTTAGCCGCCGCCGCCTATCTATGGATCATGCGGAAGCGGCTGCCGGGATCACCAAATCCCTGGCAACGCAGTGAATTTTTCACCGGCTGGCGCATGGGTGTCGGACGGTCTGAGCCAACACCGATACCGGCCGTTGTGCTCGGCAGTGTACTGCAAATGCCCGTCCGGTGTTCCGGCATTGATGCCGAAGGCGGCATGGTCGTGCGGGTTGGTGAGCAGGAATTAACCTTTGAAATGAAAGAGATCGGCCCCGATCGCCATCAAATGACCAGTCAAGGCAGAACCCTGATCATTACCGGTCGGGCCGATATTGATCACGTGTCGATTGCCAGCCCATTGGGTAAAGATGATTTTGCCGCCCGCCCATATTTAGCCGAAGCCGCCGCCGGCGAAGTAGCCAGCGATGACGTCGCCGCACCGATGATGGGATCAGTATTGAAAGTCCTCGTCACCACTGGCCAAGAGCTGACCATGGGTCAGACCATGGCGGTTTTGGAATCCATGAAAATGGAAATTCCGGTCAACGCACCAGCCGATGCCATCGTTGCGGCCATTAGTTGCGAGCCTGGTGATATGGTAGAGCGTAACCAGATCCTGTTCGTCTTGGACAAAGTACCGGGGAGCGGTGCCGATGAGTGACTTTCCAAATTCCGTCATGTTTCGCGAAGAAGGCCCGCGTGAGGGTTTTCAAATCGAACAGACGATTTATCCGCTGGAACAGCGGGCGGCGCTGATTGATGCTTTGAGCGATACCGGACTTAGCCAGATCCAGGTCGGTTCCTTCGTGTCACCCAAATGGGTGCCGCAAATGGCCGACACGGCGGAACTCTTTCAAGCCATAGAACGCAAGCCCGGGGTGCGCTACTCCGCATTGTGGCTTAATTCGCGCGGTTATGAACAGGCACGCGAGACACCAGGTGTCGACCTTGATCCGCGCTTATTGTTTTATGCCTCCGACGCCTTCAGCCTAAAAAATAACAATTGTTTCATGATCGAAATGCGTGACCGGCAACGGGCCATGCTGGATCACTATTTGGCGGATGGATTGGAGCTGGATTCCGCCTACCTGATGACCGCCTTTGGCTGTAACTATGAGGGCGCGGTCGATCCGGCGAGGGTCACAGATCTATGCCAATGGATCGTTGATCTGTGCGCTGAAAAATCCACGCCGCTGCCGAAATTTATCCTGGCTGATACAATGGGCTGGGCGACGCCCCATTCCATGAAGATGCTGATCGGTTTGGTGCGTGATCTGGTGCCTGACGCTCGCGTCGGCCTGCATCTGCACGATACCCGAGGCACCGGTATCGCCAATGTTTACGCTGCGTTGGAGATGGGGGTCGATTTGTTCGAAAGCTCCGTCGCCGGCCTCGGCGGATGTCCTTTCGCCAGCCACGGAGACCGTCAGGCGGCAGGTAATGTGTGCACCGAGGACGCGGTGTTTTTGTGCCACGAGTTGGGTATTGCCACCGGTATCGATCTGGACGCGTTGGTCGAAGCCGCCCGCATGGCGCAAGATATCATAGGCCGGCCGCTGACCGGCAAGGTAATGCATTCCGGCGGCTTGGATAAGTATCGTAGTTAGGCGGCTAATAAAATTGTATTACGTAATGCGTCATCTTCGCACGCTGGCAATGATCAGCGGCGCAGGTGAATTCTGGATCGAGGCCATCAATCGTTTTTGACTTCCACCAGCGGCTTCAGCTCGTGAAATAATTCCCGGCTTCGGTCGGCCTCTTCTTCTGTCAATGGCTCCACCGCCTCCAAGCCGTCCAGACAGGCCCGTGCCAGCGCCTGATAACCGGCCGTACCCTGTTGCTTCCATCCCAGTTCCTGATCGGAAACCTGGCGTAAGATCTTCGCCGGCGACCCGGCAAGCAGCGACCGTGCCGGGGCGATTGTGCCGGCTTTGACGAAGGCCTGGGCGCCGACGATGCATGCTTCCCCGATTTCGGAACCATCCATGACGACCGCGTTCATGCCCACCAACGTGTCGCGCCCGATACGGCACCCGTGAAGAATAGCGCCGTGGCCGATGTGGCCATCTTGTTCAACGATGGCGGCGCGGCCAGGGAATGAGTGAATGACGCAGCTGTCCTGGACATTGGCGCCATCGCCGATCTCGATGCGGCCGAAGTCACCGCGCAGGCTGGCGCACGGCCCAATATAACATCCATGACCGAGGACCACATCGCCGATCAGCACCGCCTGGGGATGGACGAAACTGTCTTCCGGCACCACCGGAACAAGGCCATTGAACTTATATATATGCGCCATGAGGGAGCGGCTCTCCGTTTATTGTCCTGCCGATAAAGTGCCCAATTGGCGCTAGGTGTCAAATCCGGACGCCCGATAGACCTCACGGCCATCATGCATGGTCAGGCACACGCTTGTATCCCATAAATCATTGGCCGGAACATTGAAAATATCTCGGTCTGTAATGATCAAATCGGCGTATTTGCCGGCGCACAATGTGCCACTGACATCATCCCGCCAGGCGCATTCGGCGGCATGGATGGTGTAACCGCGCACAGCGGTTTCAATATCGATGCGGTGTTGCGGCAATAGACAAGGATCATCCGGGCCGGAGCCCGGGTATTGCCGTGTCAGTGCAATCTGGATGATCTGGAACGGGTTCAGTGTTGTTACCCCCCAATCGCTCGACAGCGCATAGGGCGCACCGGCTTCAATCATCGCCCCGATCGGATAAATCCATTGTTCGCGCTCCGGCCCAAGCAACTCATTGGTCGGGGTCAGACCGTTGACCTCCGGTACGGCCCAGAGCGGCTGCACGTTGGCCACCGCACCGAGTTGGGCGAAACGCGGAATATCATCGCGGTTGACCAGTTGCAGATGAGCGAGCTGATGCAGACTATGCCAGGCGCCGTTGCGGTCGCGGGCGGTTTGCAATGCATCCAAGGCGGAGCGGGCGGCCTTGTCGCCAATAGTATGCGAATGGATTTGGAATTTTTCCGCATCAAACGCCGCGAACAACTCCACCAGATGGTCATTATCAAACATGATTGGCGCGTTGCGGCCATCCGACAGGTCTTCCAATAGGGCCGCGGTGCCGTTTTCAAAGACGCCATCGAGGAAGAATTTCGCCGAGTGCATATGCACCAGATCGGAATGATAGCGATCCCGCAGGTCCTTCAGACGGTCTACCGCATCGGCAACACTTTCCTCGTCGACCACCTTCGCCGTCGCCTTGACCCGCACTGTCAGTTCACCTGCCTCTTCCACCGCGCCGTAGGCCTGCATGTGAGTTTCAGTGACCAGGGCGTCGAGCACGCCAGTGATGCCGTGTTGATTGGCATGGGCCGCACCATGTTTGATACCGTGCTGGCGGTGTTCCAGCGTCGTTTGCGGCATCTGCTTGAGCGCCCAATAGATGGCTTCTTCATAAAGCATGCCCGTCGGCATACCGTTTTCGCGCACGAAGGAGCCGTTAGCCGGGTCCGGCGTGTTGCGGTCCAGTCCGAGAACCTCGCAGGCCTTGGAATTGACCACGGCGTTGTGGCCGTCATTGGCAAATATGTAGACCGGCCGGTCCGGCACGGCGGCGTCGAGCACATGGCGATCAAGATTAGCTGCGGAAAACCGATCGACATCCCAGCGCACGCCCTTGACCCATTCCTGGTCAGGCCGGTTGGCGGCTTCGGCGCGCAACATGTTTTGTAGATCTGCTGGCGTTTGGGCCTCTTCCAGATCGGCGTTATAGGCCAGCGACGTACCGGTATCTTGCAAATGAATATGGGTATCTTGAAAACCCGGCATAACCAGCCGGCCGCCGGCATCAATGGTTTTTGTATCGGGGCCTTTTAGAGCGGCGACGTCGTCGTCAGACCCCACATGCAGGATGCGCTTGTCTTTGATGGCGACGGCTGTGGCATGGGGATTGTCCGCCTCCATGGTGCGGACGCGGGCGTTGGTGAGAATCGTGTCGGCAATAGGGGTGGGCATGGGGTGATCCTGAGATAAACTGGTCGGACAGGAATATCACAAGACCGGGACGAATTATTGTCCCAAAGTGGATAGTGAATTGGAGATCAAACGCGATGGATCTATATCAAAAAGCCGCCGATGAAATCGTCGCGTTTCATGTGTTTTTGGCGGATTTTTTCAACGCCCGTGGCGCCAGCATGCCAGCCGATGCAACAACGCATTTAACCGCGTTCGATCCGGGGTTCCACGTCATTTCGCCGGATGGATCGATGCAGTCACTGCCGCAGTTGCGCGATTGGCTGCAAACCGGTCGTGGTGGTCTACCGGGCAAGGAAATCACCATCGAGGCGATGACCTTGCGCCATCTGGCCGGTGATTTTGTGATTGTGACCTATCACGAGGTCCAAATGTTGCCCGCCGGGACGACCCGCCGATTATCGTCAGCGGCATTCGCCCCGGACGCCGACGCGCCCAGGGGTGTGAAATGGCTGCACCTGCACGAATGCTGGTTGGAAAATCCGCTTTAGTCCCAGATTTCCTTGGAGATCTTCAGCGCTTCAACAGGTGTGCCGCCGATCAGGTGCTCATCGATGATGGTCGTCACGTCATCGGCCTGAACTTTCTGGTACATCACCCCTTCCGGGTAGACCAGGACAATCGGCCCCTGTTCGCAGGCGCCGAGGCAGCTTGACGTGGAGAATTTGAATTTTCCCCACAACTCGCGTTCTTCGAACTGCTCGCGAAAGCCGTCGATCAGCGGTTTGCAGCCGCGTGCCTGACAGGAACCTTTGGGGTGATCATCCGGGCGTGATTGTCCGCATACAAAAACATGTTTTTCTGGCCGAGCCATAATACGTCTCCGTGAAAATGAATTGTTGCGCACGAAACTAGTAGCCGGCGATCAATGCCACCAGCGCAAATACAGCCGCGCGACAATCCACCGCTGGCGTGGTGATAGCGGAAACTATCGGTCAGAATTTCGAAATTGGGTGTGGTTTTACGACGGCAGTGTCCGTTGGCCGGCCCAGGGTTGGGCCGGCCACTCGTTTCGACGTTATCCGGCGGTTTTGACCAGAATATCGGCAAGTGCCTGTGGCGCCGACAGAAATGGCGAATGGCTCGTTTCCATCGTGTGGACCACGGTCTTTGTGGGCATGGTTTTGTCCATCATTTCGATCGACTGATCCTGCGCCAGTGGCACCACCGCTTTGTCCTTGGTCAAGCGGATGAAATGGCGGTTGACGGAACCGTATTTTGCAGGAGTGACAATGGATTTCACACCAAGAACGGATGCCGGCTCATCGCAACTGAGCAAATTCATCACAGCTGCCACTTCCGCGTCGTCGACATCGGCATAAAAGGCGTCTTTCGCGGTCGCGCCATAGGCCGGGTCAGCCGACATTGGATCAATCCGCAGGGCGCCGATTTTCGCCGGATCGGCCAGCAACAGTTTCGGCACCAAACTGGTTTTCATGGATTCACCGAGCAATTGCTCACCCGGCGTCATGCCGTTGGGCTGCATGGCGGCAGAGAGGTAGACAACGGAATGTACGAGGTCGGAAACCATCTCGGCAACCGGAGTGATGGTGACGCCGCCGAGTGAATGGCCAACCAAAACGACTTTGCCATCACCCAGGGTCGCAGCCTGCTTGACGGCGGCGATCGTGGCGTTGTTGGCATCATCCTGGGTGCTGCCGGCAACCGGCGAAGGTTCTGTACCATATGCTGCCGGATCCAGCGGGCGCTTGGAATAAGCCGCAGGAAATTTGGCATTGATGCCGTTGCGCGGCAGATCAATGGCGATCGATGCATAGCCCGCCGCCGCCAATAGCGGGGTGACCTTGTTCCAGGTCCAGGCGCCGTGCCAGGCGCCATGGACGAAAACAAACGCCGGTTTGCCGTGTGATGCGGCCTGGCCTTGGCTCCCCATCGCCGCCAGCGCCAGACTTCCAGTGAGACCGGTTTTTAGTATGTCTCTTCTGTTCATATTCGCCTCCCTATTTCTCGTTTAAATAATTTCAGTATCGCAATAAAGCCAAAGCGTAGATTAATGCCGCCCGCCATTCAAATCCGGTGGCATCACCGTGCGTTGGTATTAGATCTCAAAACTCAACGACCTTACCCGTGCCACCTGCGGCAAATCTTGAAGTGCCGCCAACAGTTCCTGGCCTGGCGCGTCATCGACTTCAATCAAACAGGACGCCTCGCCACCGGCTGTTCTGCGGCCCAAATGGAAGCTGGTGATATTGGTCCCGGCCTCGCCTAGGAAAGTTCCGATGGCGCCGATGACGCCTGGTTTGTCGGTGCTTTCCAGAAAAATCATATTGGCAGCCAAAGTCGCGTCAAGCGGCACGCCCTGAACATCGGCGATCAATGGCTCGGTATCGAACAAGGTGCCGGAAACAGAGAAGTTTTGCAGCTGTGATTCCACCGTCAGCCGGATCAAGGTCTGATAGCCGACCGCCCTTTCGCGGGTGGTTTCGGTCAGGTCGATTTCCCGTTCCTTCGCCAGGGTCGGCGCATTAACGGCGTTGACCGCATTTAGGAACGGCGACATCAGCCCGGCCAGCACGACGGAGGTTAAATGCTGTGTATCGATGGACGCGGCGTGTCCGGCATACTCGATTTTGACCCGGGTGATCGCTGATTCAATCACCTGACCGGCGAACAATCCGAGTTGTTCGGCGAGCCGACGGTACGGTTGCAGGCGTAGTGCTTCCTCGGGGCTGACGGAAGGTAGATTGACAGCATTCGTGACCACGCCGGTGAGCAGAAAGTCAGCCATCTGCCCGGCCATTTGCTCGGCGACTTTTTCTTGCGCCTCGCTGGTCGAGGCGCCCAGATGTGGTGTCACGATGACCTCATCCAGACCGAACAACACGTTTTCCTTAGCCGGCTCTTTTTCAAAAACATCAAGGGCTGCACCGCCGACATGACCGTCTTCGATGGCCTGGCGCAGGTCGGCCTCAACAATCAAACCGCCCCGGGCGCAATTGATCAGCCGCACCCCGGGCTTCATCTTGGCCATCGCTGCGGCATTGATCAGCCCCCGGGTGGTATCGGTCATCGGTGTGTGCAGGGTAATGAAATCAGATTGCTCCAACACATCATCAAGTGTGCCGGTCAAGACCCCCATTTCCGTGGCGCGATCAGCCGACAGGAACGGGTCATATGCGACCACTCGCATGCGCAGCCCGACGGCCCGTTCAGCGACGACGGAGCCGATGTTGCCGCAACCGATAATCCCCAGCGTTTTGCCAGTAATTTCAGTGCCCATGAAACGGCTTTTTTCCCACTTGCCCAAATGAGTAGATGCATTGGCTTGGGGGAGGCGGCGGGCCAATCCGAGCAACATGGCGATCGTCAATTCCGCTGTGGTCACGGCATTGCCATGGGGCGTGTTCATCACCACCACACCCTTACGGGTGGCTTCGGCGACATCGATGTTGTCGACGCCGATCCCGGCCCGGCCGATCACTTTTAATTTGGTCGCGGCAGCAAGAACGTCGTCGCGCACCTTAGTCGCTGAGCGCACCCCAAGACCGTCATAGTCGCCGATGCAGTCTGCCAGCTCCTCAGCGCTCAACCCGACACGCACATCCGCCTCGATGCCACGGCTGGCAAAAACCTGCTCCGCGATCGGGTGCATTTTATCGGCAATCAGAACCTTGACCATCGTGCCATCTCCCTTGCCGGAATTATTCAACCGGCGTGGCCATAAATGTCGCCAACGCATCGCGGGTAACGCGCATCTCGCTTTCAGTACCGATCGTAATGCGCAGATAATCGGTCAACCCGACCGGGTCCTGGCGGCGTACAATGATGCCATTGGCGCGTAAATACGCATCAGCATTTGGCCCAGTATGGCCATTCGTTCCAGGAAATCCGGCCAGAATGAAATTGCCGATACTGTCCGGCACATTCAGGCCCATGGCCCGCGCCTCGTCGGTCAACCACTGCCGCCATTTGGTCGTATGAGCCAGTGATGCGGCCAGGTGATCTTTGTCGGCCATGGCGGCGATCGCGACCTCCTGGACGATGCCATTGACGTTAAACGGCGTGCGCACCCGGTCAAGCACATCGGCAATGTCCTTGGAACAATAGGCCCAGCCCAAACGTAATTGCGCCAGTGCATACATTTTTGAAAACGTCCGCGTCATCACGACGTTGTCGGCGCCTTCAACGATCCCATGGCCGTCGGCGTAATCATCAGCGGTGACATATTCAGCATAGGCGGAATCGATCACCAGCAAGACCTGATCGGGCAATCCGGCGTGCAGGCGTTCGACTTCCGATGCCGGCAGGTACGTACCGGTCGGGTTGTTTGGATTGGCGACAAACATGATCTTTGTTTTGTCGGTCACCGCCGCCAGCAGGGCGTCAACGTCACTGCACAGGTCCTTTTCCGGGGCTGCCACGGGTGTGGCACCACAGGTCGTGGCGGCGATCTTATACATCATGAAACCGTGGGCGGAATGGACGACCTCGTCGCCCGGGCCACAATAGGCCTGGCACAGCATGGAGATGATGTGATCTGAGCCGTTAGAGCAGACGATCCGATCCACATCGAGGCCGTAATTATCGGCAATGGCACGCCGCAACGGTCCGGCGCCGCCATCTGCATAAATATGCAAGTGACCACCCAATTGGCGGTAACGCTCCAGCGCCATCGGGCTTGGCCCCAGTGCGCCCTCATTGGAGGCGAGCTTGATCACTCTGGAGAAGCCTGGCAGTTCGCCATCGCCGGCCTTGTACGGCATGACATTAAGAATACCCGGTCGGGGAAGGGGAGCAGCCACGGTGATCTCCTGGATCTAATAAATGAATTTGGGCGCAATTCTCCCGTCCGGGCGGAGCATTAAGCTCCGCCCGGTGGGCAGTTTTCAATCGCGGTGTTGTTTATTCCGCTGCGACCTGCGGCAGGCCGGCAAGTGAGCGTTCCAGCTCGGCCGGGTCATAGTCGGTGTCGTCGAGGGTGCCGGCGAAATAGTTCGTGTAGGCCGACATATCGAAGTGGCCATGTCCGGACAGATTAAACAGGATCGCCCGCGAAGTACCTTCTTGCTTACACTTCAAGGCTTCCTCTTCCACATGCCGGATGGCATGGCTGGATTCCGGTGCCGGAACAATGCCTTCCGAACGGGCAAAGCCGACGGCTGACTTGAAGCAGGTATTCTGGTGATAGGAGAAGGCTTCGATTTCGCCTTCCGCAGCCAGATGGCTGACCAACGGCGACATGCCGTGATAACGCAGACCACCTGCATGCAGGGGCGGCGGTACGAAGGACGAACCCAACGTGTGCATCTTGAACAACGGTGTCGTGTTGGCTGTGTCGCCGAAATCATAGGCGAATTTGCCGCGCGACAAGGTCGGGCAGGCTGCCGGTTCCACGGCAACAATGCGCGGATTGCCTTCGCCACGGAACTTCTTGCCCATGAACGGGAAGGCGATGCCGGCAAAGTTTGACCCGCCACCAGCGCAACCGACGACGATATCGGGATAGTCGTCGGCCATGTCGAGTTGTTCCAACGCTTCCAGGCCGATGACGGTCTGATGAAGCAGCACATGGTTCAACACGCTACCCAACGAATATTTGGTGTCGTCATTTTGCGCGGCGATTTCAACCGCTTCGGAAATGGCGATACCAAGGCTACCGGTGGAATTGGGATCGGCTTCAAGGATCGCTCGACCAGCGGCGGTTTCCGTGCTCGGGCTGGCAACACAACGGCCGCCATAAGCCTGCATCAAGGCCCGGCGATAGGGCTTTTGATCGTAAGAAATCCGCACCATATAGACGTCGACTTCAAGGCCGAAGAAGGCCGCGGCGAAAGAGATTGACGATCCCCACTGGCCGGCGCCGGTTTCCGTCGTCAGTTTCCGGACGCCGGCTTCCTTGTTGTAGAAAGCCTGAGGCACGGCGGTGTTTGGCTTGTGGCTACCGGCCGGGCTGACGCCCTCATATTTGTAGTAAATACGGGCCGGCGTATCGAGAGCTTTTTCCCAACGGCGGGCCCGGAACATCGGGGCCGGACGCCATTGTTTATAGACTTCACGAACGGGTTCAGGAATTTCGATTTCCCGTTCCGCACTGACCTCTTGCATGATGAGGTCCATGGGGAACAGCGGCGCCAGATCGTCAGGACCGGCCGGTTGCCCGGTGCCTGGATGAAGCGGCGGCGCCGGCGGATTTTTGACATCCGCCATGATGTTGTACCAGGCACGCGGGATGCGTTCCTCAGGTAAGAGATATTTGATCGTATCGGACATGTTTCACTCCCAGGCTGTTGTTCGTCTTGAGTTTTTGCTTTGGCATTATTCCGCCGCAGCTGGATAACTCGCCCCGTCCTCAAGTTCGGTGAGTAGTTTCGCCAAGGTTTCCCTCGCCTTGGTCATTGATTTTAATTTTACTGGGCCGAAGCCCCGTATAGTGTCAGGCACTTCGGCAATTAGGACTGCCAAACCATGCGTGTCCTTTGCCAGGTGCCGCAAGACGGAATCGATAGCCGCCTCGTAGATCGCGACCATCTGTCGCTCGTTCTTGCGGTCATCAAAACCGCCGAATGGATCAAGCTTGCCGCCACGCAATCCCTTGGATTTGGCTAGTAGCCGCATGGCGCCTCCGGCCCATGATCCGAACCGCCTTTTCTTGGGGCGACTGCCGTCAGGCTTGGCGCGGCCCAAAAATTCCGGCGCCATATGAAATGCCACGCGGGCGCCCGGTTCAAAGCCGGTCAGTAAATACTCCACAAATCCAGTCTGCATATGCAGGCGTGCGACCTCGTATTCATCCTTGTAGCCCAGCAGCTTTGCATAGTTTTTGGCGACCGCAAATGTCAGTTTTTGAGATGTTGGATCAATGCGCCGTTCAGCTTGCGCCACATCTTCGACTAGTGATTGAAACCTTTCGCCATAAGCAGCGTTTTGATAGTCGCCTAAATGGTCTGTTAGACGGGCCATGAGCTCGTCCAGGGTTTCCGGCGCTGTTTGCGCATCGACCATCGGGCCGACGGTTTCTTCAAGATGGGCGGCGTCATGGGCGGCCAAGCGGCCCCACTCAAAACTGATCAAATTGTCCGCTGATTCCGCCCCGCGCGTTTCGATCGCTTGGCGCAATGCGGCAAGTGAAATTGGAACGCCACCTTTCTGGAATGCAAATCCCAGCAGGAATATATTGGCAGTTAATGGATTGCCGGTAAGTGTATCAGCCAGCCGCGTGGCATTCATGAAGTCTGCCGTGCCATCAACGGTCGCCGCCAAGTCGGAGCGCAACAATTCGTCGTCAATATCGATATCGGGATTGAGCACTTGAGCAGATGTCGGTTGCAGGTAGGTGTTGGCGACAACGCGGCCCTGGTCGCCGGATATGAGCGATCTGACCGGCTGTCCGGCGCCGGTGACGAGATCACAGGAGATCGCCAGATCGGCGCGGCCGGTACCTACTTTCGGCGTTGAAATATGTTGCGGATCGCGTGCCAGGCGAACGTGGCAAACCACGTCGCCGCCTTTTTGAGATAAGCCGGTGAAATCGAGCACCGAGGCTTCGACACCTTCGATCGCTGCCGCGGCGCCAATAAGCCGGCCGATGGTCACAACACCGGTGCCGCCGATGCCGGCGACAATAATATTGTGGGCCTGCCCATCCAGCCGGGTTTGCGGATCGGGGATGGTTTTATCCGGTAGGCCCCAGGCGTTGGTTTTCTTCAAGCGCGTGCCGGTCACTTCCACGAATGCTGGGCAAAAGCCCTTCAGACAGGAGTAGTCCTTGTTACACATGGTCTGATCAATGCGGCGCTTGCGACCCATTGGTGTATCGACGGTGGAAAGCGCAATGCAGTTGGATTGGCGCACACAGTCTGAACAACCCTCGCAAACATGGGGATTGATAAACACATGGCGATCCGGCTGCGGATCAATGCCGCGCCGCCGCCGCCGCCGTAACTCCGTGGCGCAGGTTTGCACATAGATCATCAAAGATACGCCAGGCGTATCGCGCAGTTGTTTTTGGACCTGTTCAATGTCGTCGCGCTGGTGGAAGGTCGTGCCCGGTGCGTACGAGGTCTTGGCACCCAGCTCATGACGATCATCGTAGACAACAGCGATCTTCTTCACGCCTTCGGCGGCGGCTTGGCGGGAAATATCGGCAGGGCGTGGTCCGGATTCGAGCGGCTGGCCGCCGGTCATGGCGACCACATCGTTGAACAGCAATTTGAAGGTCATGTTGACGCCGGCGGCGACCGCTTGGCGAATGGCCAACGAACCCGAATGCACATACGTGCCATCGCCCAGGTTCTGGAAGATGTGGTCGGTTTTTAAGAACGGCGCTTCACCAACCCAGTTGGCGCCGTCGCCGCCCATCTGCAGCAGGCTTGTCGTATCGCGATCCATGAAGGCGGCCATCAGGTGGCAGCCGGTGCCGGCATGGGCGCGGCTGCCATCGGGAAGCTGGGTCGAAATATTGTGCGGGCACCCGGCGCAGAAAAACGGCGCCCTGCCTCCGGGTGGTGCACCGTTTGAGGGCTGTATCATGCGCTGAAGATGCTGAGACTGTTCAGCCGACTTAGCGACCGTTTTGAGATCTGGAAAGGTCGCCAGAACGGCATCGGCGATAGCGTCGCTGTCAATTAACCCGACCTGGGCGATCACCGGCGCACCGGTGTCATCATGCTTGCCGACAATCTGCGGCCGACGATCGGCGGGATCGTCATAAAACAGTTCCTTGATCTGCGTTTCGACAATGCCGCGCTTTTCTTCAATGACCAGAATGCGGTCCAATTTGCCGGCAAAGGATCGCATGCCTTCCGGCTCCAGCGGCCAGGGCATGGCGACTTTGTAGAGCCCCAAGCCGATCTCAGCGGCCCGTGCCGCGTCAATCCCCATGGCCTGCAGCGCTTGCAAAGTATCCCCATAGGCCTTGCCGACCGTAACAACACCGATCCGGTCATTTGGTCCGCGCCAGATCTCATTGTCGATCCGATTGGCGCGGGCAAAAGCCTGAGCGGCCTTCAGTTTGACATTGATCTGACGGTTTTCCTGGTCGAGCTGCCGGTCCGGCCAGCGAATATTGACCCCATCGGCAGGTAACGGAAAATCAGGAATGACAACATTCGCCAGAACCTCGTCATCAGCTACGGTGCAACTGGTTTCAAGGGTTTCCGACGCCGCCTTGAAGCCCACATAGGCGCCGCAGTATCGCGACATGGCCAGGCCGAGCATGCCCAACCGGTTGAATTCGCGCACATGGGCAGGATGAAGAACCGGCATCATCCAGGATATCATGGCCTGTTCGCATTGATGGGCGGTGGCCGATGAGATGGCGCCATGATCGTCGCCGACGACCACCAGTGCGCCGCCATATTTCGCCGACCCCATCAAATTGGCATGCTTCAGCGCGTCCGATGCCCGGTCGGCACCGACGCCCTTGCCGTACCAAATGGCAAACACGCCATCATAGTCGGCGTCGCCTTGCAGACCGACTTGTTGGGAGCCGATGATGGCGGTGGCCGCAAGTTCTTCGTTGACCGCCGGTTGGAACTTGATGTTGGCGGCTTCAAGCCGGGCACTGTCGCGCCACAATACCTGGTCCAGTCCGCCGATTGGTGAGCCGCGGTATCCGGAGATAAATCCGGCGGTATTTAGACCGTTTTTGCGATCCAGCGCCGCCTGTGCATAGGCCAGGCGGGCGATCGCGTCGACACCGGTAATGAAGCTGGTGGATGGTGCCGCGGTTTTCGCCGGCACGGATTGGCCGTCGTCTGAAGACGTCAAATCATCCGCGCTCGTGGTTTCTGTCTGGCCCAGCAAACAGTCTCTCCATTTCTGCATGAACCGCCGAACGGCGCGATTGCACCGATACGAAACGAGGGAGAATCCTCTTGCCGAATAGTCCGGATTTTGCCGGATAAGGTCGACGTTTCCCAGCCTTCATGCCTTTTATTTTGTGAAAGAGTATCCCAGGATAGCTGGCAAAATGTTGTAAAAATGATTGGCGTATGTAAGGAATGCGCAATAATTCGATGAAATCAATATAAATGGAGGCAAATTTTGCTTGAGCTTGATTCCTATGACAAACGCATCCTGGCAGCCTTGCAGGAAGACGGCCGTTTGTCGCTCAACCAGCTTGCCGAGACAGTGAATTTGACCACATCGCCTTGCTGGCGGCGGGTCAAACGGTTGGAAGAAGCCGGAATTATTGAAAAGTATGTCGCCGTTGTTGACCCGGAAGCATTGGGGCTCGGCCTAAACGTCTTTGTTTATGTCACCCTTGATCACCAAAAAGGTGGCCCGTTCGAAGCCGCCGTCGCCGCCCATCCGGCGATCATCGATTGCTTTGCCATGTCGGGCGATACCGATTATCTGCTGCGTGTGGTGGTGGAAAATGTCGCCTCGTTCGATAAGTTCCTGCGGACTGATCTGGTGCGCATGCCCGGTGTCGACCGCACCAGTTCCAGCTTCGCCTTGCGGGCCATCAAGAAAAGCACCGGGTTACCGGTTCTGGGGAGCGAGAAAATGGCTGTGGCGTCCTAATTGCCCACGGGTCCCAGAGAGCCACCCCTATTTCTTGCGTGCTTCCAGGGCCGCTTCGCCCTTTTCGCGCTGCGCCTGACAGGCTTTGAGTTTGCGCTGAAGTTTAATCCGCTTCACCGGTGGTGGGCTGTCCTTAAGCCTTTTGCGGATCTTGTCTTCCTTATGCAGCAACTTATCGATCATTGCCTTGATCGCTTTTTCGCGCTTTTCATCCTGATTGCCGCTATCGATGAGTTCACCGAGTTTGAAAATGATCTTTTTGCGTTTCATGATCCTACTTTCATCGGTTCGGTAAGGGCGTCGATATCGTCTTCATCAAGCGCCAGAAGTTCTTCCGCTTCCCGCTCAGAGGCTTCACCGGCACCAAACAGAATTTCGCCGGCCCCGGCCAGGTTCCAAACGATGTTGCGCGCGTAGGCATAATCATTCATCAACGAGGTCGCCATCTCGGCAGTGATTTGATGTCCTCGGATCAGCCCGTCGAGTTCGCCATTGGCAACGGAGTGTTCCTCCGCGATAGCAATCTTGAATTCGTCGAAATCCAGAATATCCGTGTCGGGATCCTCCTGACGCAACAAATTAATCGTGCGCAATACCATCGCGATTGAATAGCGCAGGGCATTATATTCCCGGCGAATGACGTCATTGCCGTCATTGGCGTAGGCAGTAATATTTTTACGCAAATGTTTGACGTCTTTTACAGCTTGGACAATATGGCGATTGGCCAATCGAACGCGGTAAAGCTGATCGGAAAACTCCGCCGGCACTTCGGTCTGCGCCTGGCTCAAAAACTCAACAATCGCCGAATAGAGGCTCTTGACCGAATAAGCATATTTGCTGTCCAGGTCGAACTCCATCACCGTGCGGTCACGGGCCAGGTGGGCTTCCAAATCCTCGTCAGAATGGATGACATGGCGATGCAGGTTGAGCCCGTGGGCAATGATTTCCAGAGCATTGTCATAAAGGTGTAGGGTTTCGTTGTGCGCGGCCTCTAGTAGAGTTTCGGGAAATTCCAACGCTGAATCATTGAGGAATGTCGGTTCGGCAAAGGCAACGACCGGTTCGGGAATGAGGCGCTCTAGATTGCGCACCAACATTGAGATCATCGGCGACATAATGATGACACCGGCGGTATTGAAAAGGGTATGGAATACCGCCAGCTTCAAGGTGTAGTCGGTCTCGGCAATACCGATTTTCAGGCTGACCCAATCAACCGCAATGATGAATTGCTGGATGAATATGATGGCGATCAGACCTGTCGCCACGTTGAACACTAAATGCGCGGCGGCCAGGCGTTTGCCCTGATAATTGGCGCTAAGCGCCCCAATGATCGCCGTGATGGTCGTGCCGACATTGGCACCGATCGCCAGTGCCAGGGCGTTTTCATAGGAGATTTGGCTCGCCGCCAGGGCAGTGATGATCAACACCAGCGTGGCATGGCTTGACTGCATAATCACCGTCGCCGCGGCGCCGACCAAGGAAAACACGATCAACCCCTGGAACCCGGTCATGGCGTATTCGGTCAGATCGATCGTCTGCTTGAAGGCTTCGAAGCCCTCCTTCATGTGGTGAATACCCAAAAACAACAGACCAAGGCCGGCGAGCACGTAGCCGATGCCTTTCAGGCTGCGGGATTTTTGAAACACCATGATCACGCCGAACACCAGCATCGGCATGGCATAGGCGGAAATTTTGACCTTTAGGCCGAAGCCGGCAACCAGCCATGCACCGGTGGTGGTGCCCAAATTGGCGCCGAAGATAATGCCGATGCCGGCGGCCAGGGAAATCAGTTCCGCGCTTAAAAAGGAGATGGTGATGACCGACACGAGCGAGCTTGATTGCATCACGGTCGTGGTCGTCATGCCGAACAGGAAGCTTTTCCAAAACCGATTGGTAAAGCGGTTGAGCAGGCGTTCCAGCAGGCCGCCGGTGAAAGCCCGGAAGCCATCTTCCAGAAAAATCATCCCGAACAGGAATATCGCGACACCGGCCGCGATTTCCTTGAAATCTGGCGAAACCCAAAATCCAAAGGCGAGAACGCCAAAAATAATCGGTAGGAGTATCCGTCGGATCATTTTCGGCGCATTTCTCCTACGGCAACATCATGCCACGGATGGTGAAGTATAAAACGGCACCGAGGATGGCCGCCAGCGGCACGGTGATTAGCCAGGCAGCGGCGATTTTCAATAAGATCGACCGCTTGACCAGTTCCTGCCGGTAGACCTTCTTCAACGCCTTGCGTTCGCTCTTATCCAACTCCAGGGTCGACTGTTTCTTCAATTCCTGAAGCATCAAACCTTTATCGACCAACCCGGCGTCGTCGAATTTATCGAGGAACTCGTCGACATTTTCCGGGCTGCCCTCATGATGAAGTTTAATTTCATCAATCATGCGGGCATTATTGGCTTCCAGGTATTCCCGCAGGAAACCGACACCGAATACACCGCCAACAGCGATATGAGTGGAACTCACCGGCAAACCCAATTGCGAGGCGACGATAACGGTGATGGCCGCCGCCAGGGCGATGCAAAACGCCCGGGTCTTATCCAATTCGGTAATCTCAGATCCGACCGTGCGGATCAATTTCGGTCCGTAGAGCGCCAAACCAAGGGCAATCCCGACGGCACCGACCATCATGACCCACAAGGGGATGCTGGCCGTGGCAACGATGCCACCGCTCAAAACCGCGTCGTTGATAGCAGCCAGCGGACCAACTGCATTGGCCACGTCATTGGCGCCGTGGGCAAAGCTCAACATTGCCGCGGCACCAATCAATGGCAGGGTGAACAGCCGATTGACGCTATCGCGGTCGTTGTCCATGTATTCCGCCGCGCGGCGGACCAACGGGCGAACGATGAAAAATACGGCGACGGCGACGGCGAAACCGATGAGCGTGGCGGAAAGAAAATCGAACTTCCAGAGTTTCTTCAGGCCCTTCAAAACCAGATAGGTACTGAACGCCCAGGCCATGATCGCCACCAACAGTGGAACGAACCGTTTGGCGGCACCGATCTTGTCGGATTGATAGACAATTGTACGCTTGATCACATAAAGGAACGCCGCGGCGATAATGCCCCCCATCAGTGGGGAGATCACCCAGCTGGCGGCGATCGCGGTGACCGTATTCCAATTGACAATCGACCAACCGGCCGCAGCTATACCCGCGCCTAACACACCGCCGACAATTGAATGGGTGGTGGAGACCGGTGCGCCCATGGCGGTTGCCACATTCAACCACAATGCAGCCGACAATAATGCAGCAGTCATTAGCCAGATAAACGTGTCGGGATCAGGGATCATCGACGGGTCGATAATGCCCTTCTTAATGGTCGAAACAACATCACCGCCGGCGACGATGGCGCCGGCTGCTTCAAATATGACAGCAATAATGATCGCGCCGGTCAGGGTGATCGCCTGAGAGCCGACCGCCGGCCCAACATTGTTAGCGACATCGTTGGCACCGATGTTCATCGCCATATAGCCGCCAATCATAGCGGCAGCGACAAGCAGGACACCGTTCGGACCAGGCTCAATCCGAGCGATAATAAACAACATAATGCCGACAATAAAAATGAGCGCGGTTCCCAATCGGAATAGTTCCGGTCGGGCGATGCGGGTTGCTCTTTCCAAGCTGCGGATGCTTTGAAGTTCCATTTTATCGCTTCTCATGTTCAGGCGAATCGGTTGGTTCCACGGGTTAGATTAGCTCCGTCATAAATCCGCCGCCAACCGCGTCAACTCCTTTTGGTGCGCCAAACAGATCAATTATTTTGAAAAGAGCACAGGGTGCGTAAAGGCGCATTGATTTGACCACGATTGGACGATTTGACGCGTTTTTTTCAAACTATTTTTCAGTGGAAAGTCCGGTCCTGAGCAACCAAGATGGGTCATACTCGCACCACGAAAAATTGGAGATGCTGTGAATGTCGGCTTATCGGGGAATGGATGGAGATTTGCTGGCGCGCGAATATGCGCCCAGTTCCATGATTGGCGGCGATTATTCCTCCTACATCGATCTCTATGTTGAGCGCAGCGCGCTGGCCCGCGAAAAACTGCAGGTAAGTGAAAACGTTGCCTACGGTACGAAACCGCGTCAGGTGCTTGATTATTTTCCGACCGATGATCCACACGCGCCGCTGCATGTTTTCATCCACGGCGGCTACTGGCAGGAATTATCGCACAAGGAATCCGCCGTCATGGCCATGTCCTTGGCACAGAAAGGTGTCGCCTGTGCAGTGATCGATTACACGATCGCGCCGGAAGGTAATTTGCCGGCTATGGTGCGCGAGTGCCGCGACGCCATCGACTGGCTTTATGACCATGCCCACGTGCTGGATTTCGATCGCGACCGGATTTCTATTTCAGGTCATTCTGCCGGCGCTCATCTGGCGGCCATGTTGCTTGGTGACGGAGAAGACTGGCCGCCGGTTGCGCGCGGCCGGCTCTGCGCCGCGGTTCTCATTAGCGGCATCTACGATCTGGAACCGATCCGCCTGACACCGATTAACGATCCGCTGAAACTCGACGAGGAAGATGTCGCCATGTTCAGCCCTTTAGGCCGATCGCCGGAAGTGGCGTTTCCGGTCCATGTGTTGGTGGCGGAGTTCGATACAGCGGAATTCCGGCGCCAATCCCGGGACTATGCGGCACACTTGTCGGCGCGCGGTAATAACGCCACGTTCATGCAGGTGCCCGGTCACAACCATTTCGATATCATCTTAGACGTGTTCGACGGGCGCATGCCCCATGGACGTGCGATGTTGACGGCCATTGGTGCCGATGAAGATTAGAACGGCGGTTTTCGTTTTTCCTTGATCAACCCAATGGTTCCAGCTCACTGTTAGGCAATGGTTCCCGCCGATAAATTAACTGCCAAGAGAGGTCTGCCATGTCTGAACTTTCCGGAGTGATCGCGCCAGCGACGACGCCTTTTGATGCGGACGGAGATATCGATTTTGCCGCCGCCGCCAACCAAATTTCCTGGCTGATTGAAAATGGTGTCCACGGTGTTGCCGTCGGTGGCAGTACCGGCGAAGGGCATACGCTGGAAGCCGAAGAGTTTCGCGATTTGATCTCTGCCTCTTGTGAAGCCGCCGCTGGCAAGATTCCTGTTGTTGCCGGGATCATCACCGACAGCACCCGTGACGCCATCAAACGGGCGCAACTGATCGCCGATGCCGATGTCGCCGCCTTGCAGGTGACACCGGTGCACTATCTGTTTCGCCCCGATGACCGGTCAATGATTGAACACTTCCGCACCATGGCGAACGAAACCGGCCGCAAGATCATCATCTATAATGTCGTGCCGTGGACCTATCTGTCGCCGGACCTACTGCTGCGGATCATGGATGAAGTGCCCAACGTCATCGGCGTCAAGCAAAGTGCCGGGGACTTGAAACTGTTTGCCGATCTGATGGCCGGCGCCAAACCGGGTAATCTGATTTTCTCAGCCGTCGATGCTTTGATGTACCCGTCTTATACGCTGGGTGCGCAAGGGTCCATTGCCGCCATATTATCCGCCGCCCCGAAGCCATCGGTTGATCTGTGGGATGCGGTCAAGGCCGGTGATCATCCCAAGGCGCTGGCGCTTCATCTAAAACTGTTGGCGCTGTGGAATGCCATGCTGCACGACAATTTGCCGGCCTGCACCAAATTCGCGCAAACCCTGCAAGGCTGCCCGGCCGGCCTGCCGCGCCAGCCGATGCCGCCTGCCAATGACACACAGCGCGCGGCGATTACCGGGGCATTGAAGGAGCTCGGGCTGACGGCATAGATCATGGACGAAACCGGCGAACAAGCGACGATTAAGCTTGGCCTAATCGGGCGGGGCATTTCGAAATCCCTGGCGCCGCGCCTGCACCGCTGGCTTGGCGAGCAACACGGTTTGCCGGTTTCATATGATTTGATAGATACCGAGGGCAGGCGTGATTTTGATCTGCATGCGCAAATCGACAGGTGCGCGGCGGCGGGCTATCACGGCGTCAATATCACCCATCCCTATAAGCAATCTGCAATAACAGCGGTGAGCGATATCGATCCGGCTATCGCCAATCTGGGTGCGATCAATACGGTAATATTTTCAGATCACGGCATCAGCGGCCACAACACCGATTACAGCGGATTTAAGCGTGCCGTGCTGGATGCCTTCCCAAACGCGCGACCGGTAAATCCATTCATTGCCGGCTGCGGCGGTGTTGGCCGGGCTGTGGCGTTTGCGTTATTCGACCTTGGTGCGCAAACGATACGCATTCATGACCGCGATGCCGGTCAAATGCAGCGCCTTGCGGACGACTTGGTCCGGTCTGGCGCGCGGATTGAAACCATCGACAAAATCAACGTTGTCGAGGCCATGCAGACCAGCTCAAATATTTGCAACTGCACCCCAGTTGGCATGCACAACCATCCTGGAATGCCGCTGCCAATAGCCGGCTTTGGGCGTCAGAACTGGGTGTTCGAAGCGATCTATACGCCGTTGAAAACCGAGTTCGCGCTGCAGGCCGAGCGTAGCGACATACCAGTCCTCTACGGCAGCTCATTGTTCCTTTTTCAAGGCCTGGATGCGTTTGAACTTTTCACCGGGCGCACGGCGACGCCTGAAACAATCAAGCCGGAAGTCGACAGCTGGTTTGCTGCCGCCTCCCGGCCATCGTGATGTGATTGATTGATGGCGTTATGCCCTCAGCCCCGGTTTGGTTCCGGTGAAAACGGCACCTGTGTGTAGACGGCGTTTTTTTGGCTGATCAGATAGCCGGCATCGTCCGCCAATTTAATCATCTCCAGCCATTCCGGATCGGACCACATGGCTTTGCGCCGCTGTTCCCGGTCGGCCATCGAGTCATAGGCCCAAATGTGCACATAGGAGTTGGCGTCGCCAACCTCGCCGGTGGCGTAAATGACCGGAACGCCGAGGTGGCGGCACTGAACGTGGTAGCCGTGTTCGGCATACATGGCCAACTGCTTGTTCATGGTGCCGGGTCTGCAGGTATAGGTGCGCACATCGTAAATCATCGGTCTTGTTATCCTCGTTGCTCATCGTTGAATTCACTGGGCACTACCATACAGAACGAGGCTGATCGCAGATAGCGCCATTCTGCCGTCAAACTGATTGCCGTGAGATTGAGAACCGTGCAATCTGGCTGCACTTGCTATTCAGGAGATTTGGATAATGCGTGTAGCCGCCCTTGAAGGACAATTCGGACTTGATCACCTCAACATGGTCGATCGATCGGTTCCCGATCCTGGTCCCGGCGAGGTCTTGGTTCAGATCAAGGCGGTATCTCTCAATTTCCGCGACTGGTTGTTGATTTGCGGCATCTATTATCCAAGGCAAACATTCCCGATCGTTCCATGCGCCGATGCTGCAGGTGTCGTCGAAGCGGTTGGCGAAGGGGTCACGCGGTTCAAGCCCGGCGACCGGGTGGTCAACCTGTTTACCGAAGATTGGCTATCCGGGCCGGCGGGTCCTGAAGTGTTCGGCAACACCAGGGGCGCTCGTCATCTTGATGGTGTGCTGGCGGAATATGTGGCATTTCGCGAACAGACTTTGTTGCCGTTGCCGGATTATCTGGATTTTGAGGAAGGCGCCTGTCTGCCGTGCGCTGGCGTGACGGCCTGGTCGGCAATCCACAATGCGTGCCATTTGCTGCCCGGTGCCACGGTCGTCGTGCAGGGAACCGGCGGCGTTGCCGTCTTCGCCGCGCAATTTGCCAAAATGGCGGGTGCGAAACTGGCTTTGTTATCGTCGTCGGACGAGAAGCTCGCGGCCTTGTCGAAATTGGAACCCGATTTCACCATCAACTACAACGAGACGCCGAATTGGGCCAAAACCATCCGTGAGGAATTCGCACCCGACGGCGCTGATTTGATCATCGAGGTCGGCGGCGAGAAAACCCTGGAACAATCAGTCCGTGGCGTTCGCGCTGGTGGAACGGTTGCACTGATCGGCGTTTTATCCGGTGCCATTGCACCACTCAATCTGCCGCTCATCGTCATGCGTCAGGTGCGCCTGCAAGGCATCACGGTTGGATCACGCCGCGACATGGAAGACATGATCTGCGCCATGGCGACCCACAAGATGAAACCGCATATTCATCAGATATTTGCCTTCGAGGATTACCGAGCGGCGTTTGAGCAGATGCAAAAGGGTGGCCAAATCGGCAAGATCGTCGTCTCAATGAACACCTGACCAACGGGATAGAATGTTGCCCAGATTTTCAGCCAACATAGGCTTCTTGTTTACTGATTTGCCGTTGCTTGAACGTATCCAAGCCGCCGCCGATTGCGGCTTTGAAGTCGTCGAGGCCCACTGGCCTTATGATCATTCTCCCGATGAGGTTAAAGCCGCTCTTACCGCCGCCGGCGTGACCATGTGCGGGCTCAATACCAGCCGTGGGAACGAGAAAAACGGCGAGGCGGGGCTTGCTGCTGTACCGGGCCGGCAGAGCGATTTTCAAAACCATTTCAATCAGGCGCTCACCTTTGTCCGCCATATCGGCGTACCGATGATCCACGTCATGGCCGGAATTGTTGATCCGCAAGATCAGCTGGCGGCGCGTCAGACATTCATCGAAAATCTGTCGTGGGCGGCGGCGCAGGCCGATGACCGGATGCTGCTCATCGAGCCGATTAATACCCGCGATATTCCAGGCTATTTTCTCAATCGTTCAGACCAGGCCGCTGAAATCATCACCGAGATCGGTGCCGCCAATGTCAAGATGATGTTCGACCTCTATCACGTGCAGATCATGGAAGGCGATCTGATTCGGCGGCTGGAAAAACATTTGCCGATGATCGGCCATATTCAGTTTGCCTCCGTGCCGTTGCGGCACGAACCGGATGAGGGCGAAGTGGCGTTTCCGGCGGTCTTTGAAGCCATAGACGCATTGGGATATGCCGGTCTGGTGGGTGCTGAATATAAGCCGCGTGCCGGCGTCCGAGAGGGCCTTGGCTGGGGGCGGGAGTTCGGTCTGGGTTAACGCGGAAGAGAATTACAATTTGAAAGAAATGAAATGACGCTGGAAATCGTTGCCGAAGGTCTGCGGTTTCCCGAAGGGCCGATCGCCATGCCTGATGGCGGCTTGATCTTTGTCGAGGTCGAGGGCCGGACCTTGTCGCGGATCGATCCGTCAGGCGTGGTCGACGTGATCGCTCATTTTGAAGGCTGCCCAAATGGCGCAGCATTGGGTCCAGACGGGAGGGTATATGTCTGCAACAACGGCGGGTTTGCCTGGAAATTTCAACGAAACGGAATTGGCCGGCAACCTGTCGGCAAGTCGGCGGATTATTCCGGCGGTCGCATTGAGGCGGTCGACATACATACTGGCGTCATCGAAACGCTCTACAGCGATTGCGACGGCAATTCCCTTGTCAGTCCGAATGATCTGGTGTTCGACGCTCACGGCGGCATCTATTTCACCGACCATGGCGAGATCGGCGGCCCGCCGGAAGAACGCACCGGCCTTTATTATGGCCTGGCCGACGGCAGCGCCATTCGCCAGGTCGCCTATCCGGTCCACACACCCAATGGCATCGGCTTGTCACCGGATGAAAAGACGCTCTATACGGCCGAAACCCTGTCCCGGCAGCTCTGGGCATTTGATTTGGCGGAACCCGGTGTCATCAACAAGCGCGCTGGAACACCCCACGGCGGTTGGCTCGTTGGCCAGAACCCCAAACCACGGATGTTGGACAGTTTGGCGGTTGAGGCGAATGGCAATATCTGCGTTGGAACATTGATGGACGGTGGCATCACCGTCTTTTCACCGGACGGCGCATCGATTGAATATATCGATCTGCCGGATCCTTATTACGTCACCAATATCTGTTTCGGCGGCGACGATTTGCAAACCGCCTACATCACCCAGTCCTGGTTGGGGCAGGTGATTAAAATGCGTTGGCCACGGCCCGGCCTGGCGCTCAATTATCTCAATAAGTAAGGACAGACCGAAATGCTCAGCAGGTGACGGTTCCTTGTCCGGTCAGCCGGCCAGTGGACATGAACCCGTCAAGCAAATCGGCGAATGGCGCCACGTCCAGCTCCTGTGCGGCGATCCATTCGGGATTGTAATAGCTATCCAGATAGCGCTCGCCGGGATCGCAGATGAGCGTCACCACCGACCCGGTCTCGCCGCGCTGGGCCATGGCATCGATGACCTGCAAAGCACCAAAGACGTTGGTGCCGGTGGAGCCGCCGCATTTGCGCCCCAACTGACCTTCCAACCACCACAAGGTGGCGACCGTAGCGGAATCCGGCACCTGGATCATGGTGTCGATCACGTCAGGCAGGAACGATGGTTCGACGCGCGGTCGCCCGATCCCCTCGATCCGCGAACCCTTGGCCGATGTCAGCGATTTGTCGCGGGACTGAAAATAGTCATAAAACACCGAGCGTTCCGGATCGACGCAGCACAATTTGGTTTTGGCGAATAATTCCGGCCGATAGCGGATATAGCGGCCCAATGTCGCCGTGGTGCCGCCGGTACCTGCACTCATGACGATCCAAGAGGGCACCGGGTTAGGTTCTTGCGCCAACTGTGCAAACAGGCTTTCGGCAATATTGTTGTTGCCGCGCCAATCGGTCGCCCGTTCCGCATAGGTGAACTGATCCATGTAGTGGCCGTTCACCTTGTCGGCCAGATCAATTGCTTCCTGATAGATCGCCGGGGGATCAACCAGATGACATTCGCCGCCAAAGAAATTGATCTGCGCGATCTTCTTCTTCGCCGTGGTGTTGGGCACAACGGCAACGAAGGGCAGCCCGAGCAGGCGGGCAAAATAGGCTTCCGATATGGCTGTTGAACCCGATGAAGCTTCGATGATCGGCGTTTTCGGTCCAATCTTGCCGTTACACAGGCCATAGAGAAACAAAGACCGAGCCAGTCGGTGCTTCAAGCTGCCCGACGGATGGGTGGATTCGTCCTTGAGATAAAAATCGATACCCTCGTTTTTCGGTAGGTCGAGCTTGATCAAATGGGTGTCGGCGGAGCGGTTGAAGTCAGCTTGAATACGCTCAATTGCCTCGCAAACCCAGTCCCGGTCCCCCGGCTGGGTTGCTTCAAGAATGCTGTTCAGATCCTGCGAATTCATCGTTCCGCTTCTTTCCATGCCCCGCCGCCGGCACTGTTCCTGGTGGCCGGTCAGCAATTGGTGAACCGAAATACCCTTCTTTGCCGGCTAGGCAAACAGAAATTCTACATATCCGTCATACCTCAACACCGATATTTCGCTAATCCAGGTGCCTGTCGAAGCGGAATTCTTTTCTAAAACTAGAGCCCAAATTGAAACGCCATGCCGCGTATATCCGATGCGGACCGACTACCTATTCCAGTGTGGGCCAGCTCCGGTTGGCCGACACATGAGAATTCAGGGAGCCGGATCATGGCAAGTCGCGAAATTGGTAATCAGTTGGATGTCTTCCCGGCCTTTCACCAGGTCGCAGGCCGCAGGGTTGTCGTCGTTGGCGGCGGGGATGCGGCCGCCGCAAGGTTGCGGTTGGTCGGTCAAACCACGGCGCATCCCGTGTTGGTGTCTAAGCAAATAAACGCACAAACCATGGCAGCCATTGATCAGGTCGGCGCCGATTGGATATCCCACAGGCTTACCCAGGAGGTTCTTGCTGGTGCGGTATTGATCTTTGCCGCCTCCGATGACCCGTTGGAAAACAAGGCGGCCGCCGATGCCGCCCGCGCCGTTGGCATTGCGGTCAATGTCATGGATGTGCCGGAACAATGTGATTTCTTCGTGCCCGCCATTGTCAATCGCGCGCCGGTGGCAATCGCCATTTCATCCGGTGGTGCTGGCCCGGTTTTGACCCAAATGTTGCGCGGCCGGATCGAGGCGTTGTTGTCGCCACATTTAGGTGGGCTTGCCCGATTGGCCGGCAGTTTGCGGGCGCAGGTGACCAATCAGATCACCAGCATGGCCGCCCGGCGTCTTTACTGGAGAGCATTTTTCAGCGGCTCGGTTGCCCGGGCCGTTGAGTCTGGTCATGTGCTGCTGGCCCGCCGCGAAGCCGGTCAATTATTGCTCAATGCGCCGGAAGACCAGGCACGGGTTTCATTCGTCAATATTGGCCCCGGTGAAGCTGATCTCGTGACCCTGCGAGCCCACCGGGTTTTGCAAGAGGCCGATGTGATCATCCATGACAGTCAGATCGCACCAGAAATATTCGCCCTTGCCCGTCGCGACGCCCGGCGGATCGCCATCAATAGTGGCCGCAGTATCGCCGCTTTGAAAAACGAAGCCCGCGACGGTCGTCATGTAGTTCGTCTGGTGATTGGCGATCCACGTGACGACGCCACGGCTGCCGATGAAATCGCCGCGCTCCGACATCACGGCATCCAGATCGACATCATCCCCGGCCTGACCATTGAACCCAATAACGCAGCCGCGCAGCCGGCCGCCGCCTAACCCGGAGTACATCTTATGTATGTGATTACCGCCAACGCCTTAGTCCCCGGCACCGTCGTATTTCGCACCGAAGATGGGGGCTGGAGTGGAGAAATCGCTGCCGCCCGGGTCTATGGCAGTTTCGATATCGCCGAAACCGACGTCGCCCATGCTCAACATGATGTCGCCGCGCGCATCATATTAGATCCCTATGCAGTGGAAATTGAGAGCCAATCCGGCGGGTCGGTGCCGGTCAAATTGCGCGAACGTATCCGTGCTTTTGGACCGACCGTTGACTATGCCGTTGCCGCCGCTGAATTGCCGGCCAGCCAACCGGCGCTGGAACGTTCCGCAGCCTAAGACCAAAAATTCCGAGGATCAGCCATGTACCGCTATGATCAATTTGACAACGAGTTTGTCCGCGCCCGGGTCGATCAGTTCCGTGATCAGGTTGGCCGGCGGCTGGCGGGCGATTTGACGGAAGAACAATTCAAACCGCTGCGGCTGATGAACGGCCTCTATCTGCAACTGCACGCCTATATGCTGCGTGTCGCCATCCCCTATGGCACCCTAAATGGCCGCCAGATGCGCAAGCTTGCCGATATCGCCCGGCGCTATGATCGCGGCTACGGCCACTTCACCACCCGTCAGAACCTGCAGTTCAACTGGCCAAAACTGGAAGACGTGCCGGAAATCCTGAGCGAATTGGCCGACGTCGAAATGCATGCCATCCAGACATCGGGTAATTGCATCCGCAACGTTACCGCTGATCGTTTTGCCGGTGCCGCCGCCGATGAGATCGCTGATCCGCGACCCTATGCGGAAATCTTAAGGCAATGGTCGTCGCTGCATCCGGAATTCACCTACCTGCCGCGCAAGTTCAAGCTTGCGGTTTCCGGCTCCGATACTGATCGCGCCGCTATCCGTGTCCATGACATCGGGTTGCAGGTAGCGCGCAACGCCGCTGGCGACTTGGGATTTGAAGTATATGTCGGTGGTGGCCAGGGCCGCACGCCGATGCTCGCCCGTCTGGTTCGGGAATTTCTGCCGGAAGCCGATTTGCTGGCTTACTGTGAGGCCATCTTGCGCGTCTACAACCTCTATGGCCGCCGCGATAACAAATATAAAGCCCGCATCAAGATCCTTATGCATGAAACCGGTTTGGGGGAATTGCGCCGCGATATCGAGGCGGAGTTTGACGACGTACGGCAGGGCGCCTTGGCGCTGCCGGAGACAGAAATACGCCGCATCGAGGCCTATTTCGCGGCCCCGGATTTTTCCACGCTACCAGCCGAAAGTTTGAATTTCGAACGGGCCAGATCCGCTGATCCGTTATTTGCCATTTGGTCTGAAAACAACGTTCATGCCCATCGTGTCTCCGGTTATGCCTCTGTCACCATCTCCATGAAGCCGGTTGGCGGACCGCCTGGTGACGCCACGGCGGACGAAATGGATGTAATCGCCCAGATTGCCGAGCAATTCGGCTTCGACGAAATCCGTATCAGTCACGAGCAAAACGTCATCCTGCCGCATGTGCGCAAGGATGAACTGCCGGCCGTTCACGCGATCCTGGCCCAGGCCGGGTTGGCCACCGCCAATGTCGGACTGGTCGGCGATATCATCGCCTGCCCCGGGCTTGATTATTGTGCCTTGGCCAATACCCGGTCTATTCCCGTTGCCCAGCGCATTTCAGAACGTTTCGCCGATATCGACCGGCAGCGCGATGTCGGTCCGGTCAAGATCAAGATTTCCGGCTGCATCAATGCCTGCGGACATCACCATGTGGGCCATATCGGCATTCTGGGCGTTGATCGAAAAGGCGAGGAATTTTATCAAATCACATTGGGTGGCTCGGCTGATGAGAATGCTGCCATCGGCGATATTATCGGTCCTGGTTTTTCCACCGACGAAGTGGTCGATGCGGTGGAAACGCTGATCGATACCTATTTGGGCGAGCGCCAGGGACGGCAGGAAGAATTTTTGTCGACCTATCGCCGTGTCGGTGCCGAGCCTTTCAAGGAGGCGCTTTATGGCGCTGCTTGAGCACCCCATTCGGATTGACGCGAGCGATATCGCCGGCCGAGAGGCGCATCGTTTAGCGATGCTCTACGATCGGGTGCGGACGATTGATTTGCTTGATGACATGATCAATGTCCGGTTTGCCGGCGAGGTCGCCGTTGTTTCAAGTTTCGGAGCGGAATCGTCGGTGCTTTTGCATCTGGTCTCGCGGGTCAATCCGGCTGCTCCGGTTTTGTTTGTGGACACCGGCAAGCATTTTGGCGAAACCCGTTCCCATCGCGATCAATTGCGGGAAAAATTTGGCCTGACGGATGTCCGTTCCTTAAAGCCGGATCCGGCAAGGCTTGCCGAAGCCGACCGGGATGGCGGGCTTTGGTTGCGCGATCCTGATGCCTGCTGCCGGATCAGAAAAGTCGAGCCGCTGGCGCGCGGACTTGCTGGGTTTACAGCCTGGGTTTCCGGCCGCAAGCGGTTTCAAGGCGGCGATCGAACCGAGCTGGCGCTGTTTGAACCGGAAGGCGATCGCATCAAAATCAATCCGCTGGCCACCTGGTCGAGCGATGATATTGAAATCTACCAGCGCGCCCACGATCTGCCGCGTCATCCGCTGATTGATCCCGGATATAAATCCATCGGCTGCATGCCCTGCACAGCACCGGTAGGTGAGGGCGATGACGACCGCGCCGGCCGATGGAAGGGCCAAGATAAAACCGAATGCGGCATTCACTTTGGCGCCTTGGGTGTGGAACATGACGGAAGTGGAATTTGAAAATGGCGCTTTATAAGAACGGAGAGTTCATGACCGATCCATGGCGCAGTCTGCAGTCAGATGAGGACATTCCGGAAGCCGGATTCGTGATCATCCCCCTTCAACGCTGGCTTGATGAACGATCGGACCTGATCGAACGTACCGTTCCGCTTGGGCTGCTGATCGCCGCCGGTGACGATGTGGAAACCGTCAGTTCGGACTTGTCGCGTTTTGCCGTTATTGCGGTCGATTTTCCGGCCTTCACCGATGGCCGGTCTTATTCCAGTGCCCGGATTATCCGCGAACGCCACGGCTATTCTGGCGAATTGCGGGCCACCGGCGATGTGCTGCTCGATCAAATGGCGCTCATGCGCCGGGTCGGGATCGATGCCTTTGATGTTAGCCATGTCCCGACTATTGACGCTTTGCAGGCCGGAAACAGCGCCGATGTAGCGCTGCACCTACAGCCGGCCTATGAGCATGGGGAGATTCAAAGCGGCAACCGGTCGTGGGCCCGTCGCGATATTATTTAGTCTTTTATCGACCTCTGCCGGCCCGTCATTATCCAGTAGCGATCGCAAGATTTCCGACAATTTGGTTGCCAACACGCCGGCGATAGGCCATCTGTCGCGGCCATTGATTGCCGGGATAATGCGATGACAAAAGAACCCGACTCCCGAGATGGCGGTGTCGTCAAGGTCGATCAGGTGAGGAACATCTTCAAAGGCTTTTCCCGCCTCGACGAAGTCACCGTGAGCTATGAATCCTTATCCGGCGCCACCAAGACCGTGAAGCGCTTGGTCGTTGATCATGGTGCCGGTGTCGGTGTGCTGCCGGTAGATGAGGCCCGCAAAACCGTGCTGCTGGTTCGCCAATTACGGGTGCCGGCGCATTTGTCGGGTGCCAACGGTTTCGTGGTGGAAGTCTGTGCTGGTCTTTGCGATGACACCGACACCGATCCACTGGATACCGCTCAACGCGAGGCTCGCGAAGAGCTCGGCTACGAGTTGCGTGATCTGCGGCTTGTTCTTCAGATGATTTCCACACCCGGAATCTTGACCGAACGTCTGCATTTGTATCTGGCCGCCTATGATCCCTCCGACCAGATCAGCGACGGCGGCGGCCTCGACCATGAGGGCGAGGACATCGAAGTCTTGGAATGGTCGTTAGATCAGGCTTGGCAACATGTAGTGGCCAATGGCTTGGGTGACGGCAAGACGATCATTCTTTTGCAAGCCCTCAGACTTGAAAAACCGCATCTGTTTGATCGCTAGGGCGTAAGTCTCTCGGCAATGATCTTCGCCGAACGCCGGTCTGCTATGAGCCAAACCTATTGCCCGTAATCCCTGGCTCTCCTATCGTGCCGCCAACAGTCGTCAAAGCACGGGAGATCACAATGGGAACCCCATTGGCAAACACGGTCGCGCAAGGCCGCGCATTCATGCATGTCATCAACGGCCAGCAAGTGGAAGCTGCCGACGGTCGTCATATCGAAGTGGCTTGCCCTTCGGACGGCGAGGCATTTGCGTCCATCGCCCGCGGCGGCAAGGCTGACATCGATAAAGCCGTGGCGGCGGCTCGGGCTGCATTTGATACCGGCGCCTGGGGAAAAACGCCGGCCTTTGAGCGTGGTCGTATCCTGATGAAATTCTCCCAATTGGTCACCGAAAACCTCGATGAACTGGCGGCTTTGGAATCCCGTGACACCGGTAAACCGTTACGCCAGGGTATCGCCGATATCACCGCCGCGTCGCGCTATTATGAATTTTACGCCGGCGCCGCCGACAAGGTGCACGGCGCGACCATCCCCTTCATCGAAGGCTTTCATGCCATGACGGTACGTGAGGCCCACGGCGTGATCGGTGCGGTGATCCCGTGGAATTATCCCTCGCAGATCATGGGCCGCATCGTCGGTGCCGGACTGGCGATGGGCAACGCGATTGTGCTCAAACCGGCCGAGGATGCCAGCCTGACGCCGATCCGGCTGACCGAACTGGCGCTTGAGGCGGGACTTCCTGAAGGCGCTTTGAATGTTGTCACCGGCTACGGCGAGGAGGCCGGTGCAGCGCTTGCCAATCATCGCGATATTGATTTTCTGACCTTCACCGGCTCGCCGGAAGTCGGCCGGTTGATCCAAGTCGCCGCCGCTGGCAATCACATCGGCTGCACATTGGAACTGGGCGGTAAGTCACCGCAAATCCTGTTTGATGACGCTGACCTCGATGCGGCAATCCCAGTGGTGATTAATGCCATCATCCAGAACGGCGGTCAGACTTGTTCGGCTGGTAGTCGTGTATTGATCCAGGAGGGGATCTGGTCGCAAGTGGTCGATGGCCTAGCGGCCCGGTTTTCCGCATTGACGGCCGCACCTCATGATCGCGACGACGACCTTGGCCCGCTCATCAACATGAACCAGAAAAACCGCGTCGATGGATTTGTTGAAAGAGCCGAAGCCGCCGGTATCCCCGTGTTGGCCCGCGGTTCCATCGCCGCCGATGCACCTGCTGGTGGCTACTACGCCGCGCCGGCGCTGTTCGGGCCGGTCGGCCGCGACGATGCCCTGGCCCGGGACGAGGTCTTCGGTCCAGTGCTTTCCGCCATCCCATTTAGCGATGAAGCCGACGCGTTGCATTTGGCCAATGACACCGACTATGGCCTGGTTGCCGGCGTATGGACCGCTGACGGTTCCCGCGCCATGCGGATCGCCAAGGGTGTCCGCTCCGGCCAGGTCTTCATTAATGCTTATGGCGCCGGAGGTGGGGTGGAGCTACCGTTCGGCGGTTTCCGCAAATCCGGCCACGGCCGGGAAAAAGGTTTTGAGGCGCTTTATGAGTTCTCAGCCGCCAAGACCATCGTCATCAATCACGGATAATGCGCGTTATGTGGAGTAGCAGGAGGGATAATTCGTGCGATTGAAAGATAAGGTTGCCATCGTGACCGGCGCCGCGGCCGGTTTCGGTGAGGCCATGGCCAAACGGTTCGCTCAGGAGGGTGCCAAAATTGTTGTTGCCGATTTGAACGGTGACGGCGCCTCGCGGGTTGCCAGCGAAATCGGTGATGCGGCTGTTGCGATCAAAGCCGATGTCTCCAAGTTGGATGAAACTCGGGCGATGATAGCGGCGGCGACCGACAATTTCGGCCGGCTCGATATCCTCATCAATAATGCCGGTTACACCCACCGCAATAGTCCGATGACGGAGGTCGACGACGAGACCTTCGACAGGATTTTCCAGATTAACGCCAAGGCAATTTACCTGGCGGCCCAAGTCGCCATCCCGATCATGCGGGCGCAAGGCGGTGGTTCGATCATCAATACCGCCTCCACCGCCGGACTACGACCGCGGCCGGGGCTGGTTTGGTATAACGCTTCGAAGGGCTGGGTGATCAACGCCACCAAGTCGATGGCAGTGGAACTGGCGCCGGATAACATCCGCGTCAACTGCCTGTGCCCAGTCGCCGGCGAAACCGGCATGTTACCTTTGTTCATGGGCGAGGACACGCCTGAAAAACGCGCCGCGTTCGAAGCATCCGTCCCGCTCGGTCGGTTGTCCGACCCGATGGATATCGCCAATGCGGCGCTCTATCTGGCTTCAGATGAAGCGGAATTCTTGACCGGCGTGGCGCTGGAAATCGACGGTGGCAGGTGTATTTAGCCGGCTATGGAATTTCACGGGCTTGATGCATCAACCAACGTGTCATGCAAGGCGTCGCGTGCGCGGATCAGATGCCGGACCAATAAGCTGGATGCTTCGCGCTCGTCACCGGTTTTGGCGGCGGCCAGCAGGGCTTCGTGTTCACGTAGTGATGTGCTGGAGCGGATAATCGACTGCCCGCCATTGGCATAAATCGGCGCCAGCCGCCGCCTGAGGCCGGCAATATATTCAAGGTGTAAAGGCCGCTCCGAACCGGCATAAAGAGCGGCATGAAAATCCCGATCCAATTCCGACATAACGGCACCTTCGGGCGGTAGATCAAGATCAGCTAATAGCCGCTCGGCAGTATCAAAATCGCGCGGTCCCAGTTTTGGTATTGAGACCCGCATGACATAGGGCTCAAGCTGCAACCTGATTTCGAAAATTTCAGCAACGATTGCCAAGTCCGGTATTGCCACGAACGTGCCTTCACCGGGCCGCACGATGACGACATTTTCCGTCTCAAGTTGTTTCAGCGCTTCCCTGATGGGAATACGGCTGACGCCAAACCGTTGTGCCAGGTCTTCCTGGATCAATGGCGTATCAGGTCTGATCGTGCCGCTGTTGATATCGTGCGTGATGGTTTTGGCAATATCGTCTGGTTTCGGTTTGCGCGTGGTCATGACGATGGGCCTGTTTGACGGTAACGAGTTGAACCGACTGACGTGAAAGACGTCTGCATGATTCACGAATCAACCAGTAATTTCGTATTCACCGTATACAGCGAATCCCGAACACCACCGATTCAAAACCAAGTGATCGGAGGCCGCTTCTACAACCGGTCGCGTAGGGAAAACCACGTCATCGCCAACACCAGTGTCGGCCAACGCAATAAGGCGCCACCGGGAAACCGTGGGGTTTTCAGGCCGGCGAACACATCAAGCCGCTCTTGATCACCGGCGATTGCTTCGGCCATGACCTTGCCGGCAAAACCGGCGGTGCCGACACCTTGGCCGGAGAAACCGGCGGCGCAATAAAGCACCGGCGACAATCGTCGAATAAATGGCAGCCGCGTCTGGGTTACTGCCAGCGTCCCGCCCCAGGCATAGTCAATCCGAGTGTCAGCCAGTTGCGGGTAAATCCGCAGCATGCGCTTGCGCACGAATGCCTTCATGTCGTCGGGAAAGCGGGTTGAGTAATTTTCACCACCGCCAAACAACATGCGATTATCCGCGCTTAGCCGCCAGTAATTGACCACAAACCGTGTGTCGCTGGCGGCCTCGTTGCCTGGAATAAGCGCCGCCGCGCCATCATCGCCCAGCGGTTCGGTGGCCAGAATGAAATTGTTGATCGGCATCACCCGGGCATCGGCTTCCTTGTCGAAGCCGGAAAGATATCCATTGCCGGCCAGCACCACGACCCGGGCCCGTACCGCGCCATCTTCGGTCACCACGGTCGACGGGTCGCCGTCATCAATGCGTTGGGCCAGGGTGTTTTCATAAAGCGTTGCCCCGGCTTTTTCCGCCGCATTCGCAAGCCCCAACGCATAGTTCAGCGGATGTAAGTGCCCGGCGCCGCCGTCACGCCAACCGCTATGGTAGACCCCGGTGCCCAACGCCGATGCTACTTCATCGCGATCCAACGGCGTGATCTCATCATAGGCATAGGTTTTTTGCAGATGGTCCACATAGGCCCGTTCATCATCAATCCAGCGCTGCTTGTGAATGCCATGCACCAGGCCGTCACTGAGGTCGCAATCGATGTCGTGGCGGCGGACCAGATCCTTGGTGAGCTCACGCGCCTCCATGGCCAGTTGCCACAAATGCCGCGCCGCATCCGTGCCATAGGCTTTTTCAAGATGGTGCTGGTCGCGCCGCTGTCCGGAGTGCAATTGCCCGCCGTTGCGTCCGGACGCCCCCCAACCAACTTTGTTGGCTTCTAGCAGCACCACCGAATAGCCGCGCTCGGCCAAATGTAATGCCGCTGTCAGACCGGTATAACCGCCGCCAATAACGCAGATATCGGCATCGACCTGCCCGAACAACGAGGGTCTGTTGGCGATCTTGTTCGCTGTCGCAAAATAATAAGACGACGGGTGATCTCGGGTATCGGTAGACTGATACATTGTCGCTGTCCGTAAAGTACGCCGGCTTAGGCCGCCATCGTGCCATTCGATTTGAGCTCAACCATGGTGTCATCCAAAGTCTTGGTAGCCAAATTAACAAGCTCATCGATTTCTTCGTGGCGAATGGTCAGTGGCGGCGAAATGATCATCGTATCGCCGACCGCCCGCATGATCAGGCCATTGGCGAATGACAGATCTCGACACTTTGCGCCCACTGCGCACTCGCCATCAAACCGCCGTCGGCTTGATTGGTCAGGCACCAATTCGATCGCCGCCACCAGCCCGGCGCTGCGCGCCTCGCCGACCAGCGGATGGTCAGCCAGTTCGGCCCACTTTCTCGCTAGATAGGGCGCGGTATCACGGCCGGTGCGCTCAACGATCTTTTCCGTCTGAAGAATACGCAGGTTCTCCAGAGCTGCCGCGCAGGCCGCCGGGTGGCCGGAATAGGTGAAGCCATGGGCGAACTCGCCGCCTTGGTTGATCAGCGTATCGGCCAGGTGATCGGCGATCATCACCCCACCGATCGGCAGGTAGCCCGACGACAGGCCCTTGGCGATTGGCATCAGGTCTGGTTTCAGATCGAAGTAGTCAGTACCAAACCAGGTCCCCAACCGGCCGAAACCGCAGATTACTTCATCAACCGCCAACAAGATTTCCCGTTCAGCACAGATGCGGCTGATTTCCGGCCAATAGGTGGCCGGCGGGATTATGACGCCACCAGCGCCCTGGATCGGTTCGGCAATAAAGGCGGCAACATTGTCCTCGCCTAATTGATCGATTGCCCGCTCCAATTCACCCGCCGCCCACAGGCCAAATTCGTCCGGCGTCATGTCGCCGCCCTCATCAAACCAATAGGGTTGGGCGATATGATGAACGCCGGGCACCGGCAAATCGCCCTGGGCATGCATGCCGGCCATGCCGCCAAGGCTGACACCAGCAAGGGTCGAGCCGTGATAGGCGTTCTTGCGGCCGATGATGATTTTCTTATCCGGCTTACCAAGTGTGTCCCAGTAGTGGCGAACCATCCGAAAAACCGTATCGTTAGCTTCCGACCCGGAATTGGTGAAAAACACATGATTGAGATCACCGGGCGCCAATTTCGCCAGTTCTTGTGACAGCATAACCGCCGGCGGATGGGTGGTTTTGAAGAATGTGTTGGAATAGCTCAGTTCCAACATTTGCCGGCGGACCGCCTCGGCGATTTCGTGGCGGCCGTGGCCAACATTGACGCACCAAAGTCCGGCCATGCCATCAAGCAGCCGGTTGCCGTCGGAATCCCACAGCCATGACCCTTCGGCGCGAACGATCACCCGGCTACCCTGCTGGTGAAGCTCGGCATGGTCGGTGAACGGGTGCAGATGATGCTTAGCATCTATATCTTGCAGGTCTTGGGTGGATAGGTTTTGGACCATCATTTTGCTCTTTGATTAATCCGGCTCAGCCGGCCCGTTGATAACTGGCCATCAGCGCCCCGGCGCCGATCAGCAACGTTCCGCCGATCCGGTTGACCAGGCGCATCCGGCTTGGATCGGCCAGCGCCGATTTCGCCGAACCGGCCAGATAGGCAAATAGCGCCGCATTGGCGGTCGCCAAAACCAGGAAAGTGGCGCCTAACACCACGAGTTGCGGAGCCGCCGGCGCCGCCGGGGAAACAAATTGCGGCAGGAAGGCCGCGAAGAAGACCAGGCCTTTCGGGTTCAGAGCGGTAATGGCAAAGCAGTTCCACAACATCGCCGGCCCGTTATCGCCGCGTTTGCCGCCGCGCACCTCGATCGCGCCATCTGATCGCCACATCTTGATGCCGAGCCAAATAAGATAGGCGGCCCCGGCCCATTTGATGACCGTGAATAATTCCGAGGACGCCGATAGCACCGCGCCCAAACCGATAAGTGACAACGTCAATGCGGTGAAATCGCCAAGCGCCACGCCAGGCACGGTCCACGCCGCGCTTTGCCGACCATGGCCAAGCGCATAAGAGACCACCAGTAAGACCGTGGGGCCGGGAATGGCCAGAAGAATGCTTGCCGCCACCACAAAGGCCAGCCAAATGTCCAGGCTCATGGGCACCTCACACGTTCAACAACAGATATTCACGCTCCCACGGGCTGATCACCCGCATGAAGGTTTCATATTCCGCCTGTTTAACCGCCCGGTAGGTGGCAACAAACTGGTGGCCAAGGATATCGACCAGGTCGTCGTTTTGAGTAAACAGTTCCACCGCTTCCAGCAATCCGCGCGGCAAGGTGAACGGCTTGTCACGGGCGGAGCCCTCGATGGGATCTTCCGGCGTTAGCCCCTTGTTGATGCCGACAAGGCCGCAAGCCAGCGACGCGGCGATGGTCAGATAGGCGTTGGCGTCGGAGGACGGCACGCGATTTTCCACCCGCCGTGCTTCCGGCCCCGAATAAGGCACCCGCAGGCCGACGGTGCGATTGTCATAGGCCCAATGCACATTGATCGGCGCTGCCGACCACCGGTCCAGGCGCCGGTAAGAATTCACATAGGGCGCCATGATGCACATGACATTCGCCATGTAGTTTTGCAGGCCGGCGATGAATGAAAGGAATTCTCCACTCGGTTCGCCGTCGGCTTTGGAAAAGATGTTGCGGCCGGTTTCCATGTCGACCACCGACTGGTGGATATGCATGGCTGACCCGGGTTCTTTCGACATCGGCTTGGCCATGAACGTGGCATACATGTTGTGGCGCAAGGCGGCTTCGCGGATCGTCCGCTTGAACAGAAATACCTGGTCGGCCAGTTGCAGCGGATCGCCGTGGCGCAGATTGATTTCCATCTGCGCTGCCCCCTCTTCGTGGATCAGCGTGTCGATCTCAAGCCCTTGCGCGGCGGAGAAATCATAAATGTCGTCAATCAGGTCATCGAACTCGTTGATCGCCGCAATGGAAAACGATTGCCGGCCAATTTCTGGCCGACCGGAACGGCCAATCGGCGGTTCAAGCGGGTAATCGGGATCAGTGTTCGGCTTGACCAGGTAGAATTCGATTTCCGGCGCCACCACCGGCGCCCAGCCCCGGTCATGGTAGAGTTGGACCACACGTTTGAGCACGTTGCGCGGCGCCACATTGACCGGCGAGCGGTCGCGATTATAGGCGTCATGAATGATCTGAGCCGTTGGATCGGTTTCCCATGGCACCAAAGTTAGCGTCGACAGATCCGGTTCAAAATAAATATCACCATCGGTCGGATCGTGTTTGAAATCATCATCCTCAGCCGGATAGTCGCCGGCGATTGTTTGCGAAAAAATCGAACTCGGCATGGTCATCACCGGGCCGGTAAAAAACTTGTCGCGCGGCATCATCTTGCCACGGGCGACGCCGGCCTGGTCGGGAACCATGCATTCAATGTCATCAATATTGCGCGCCCGCATCCATTCCTGCGCCGCTTCCATACTATCGGCACCGCGGACCTGTTCGGTGCCATTCGATGGATTGGAGAATTCCTTGTCGGACATGTTGTGCCTTGTCTCTTGGAAGCTTTGGTTATGGCAACTCGGATCGGATAATGGGCCTGAGACTAACACTATTCGAAAAGGAACCGATTGCGATTGTCCTGATTGAGATATCCGGTTTGTGCCAAGTTGTGTTTTAATTGGGAACAATTTCCACCGCGTCAAAGGCCGATGAGCTTTGACTGCGACAAAACAAGGGAGTTTCAACATGCAAAAAACAAAAACAATTTTCATGATCGGCGCTGCCGCCGTGATATCCGCGTCCGCATTTGCCCAGGAAAAAGTCATCCACGTCTACAATTGGTCTGACTATATAGATGAATCCATTCTGACCGATTTCACCGAGGAAACCGGCATCAAGGTTGTCTATGATGTCTTTGATTCAAATGAGATTCTAGAAACCAAACTGCTCGCCGGTTCCACCGGTTACGATATCGTCGTACCGTCGGGAACATTCCTGTCCCGGCAGATTACCGCCGGTGTATTCCAAAAACTCGATCGGGCAAAGCTGCCGAACTTGAAACACATGTGGAAGAGCATCGAAGAACGCGTTGTCAAATATGATCCCGGCAATGCCTATTCCATCAACTACATGTGGGGCACCACCGGGATCGGCTACAATGTCGACAAAATCAAGGAGCGCATGGCCGATGCGCCGGTTGATTCCTGGGATTTGCTATTCAAACCAGAAGTCGTTGCGAAATTTGCTGATTGCGGCATCCATATTTTGGACGCGCCGACGGAACTGATCCCGGCTGCCCTGAACTATCTGGGGCTTGATCCCGATTCACACGACATCAAGGTGATTGCCAAGGCCGAAGCAGTTTTGGCCGGCATGCGTCCGCATGTTCAAAAATTCCATTCCTCCGAATACATCAATGCGCTGGCCAATGGCGATATCTGTTTGGCCATGGGTTGGTCCGGCGACGTGTTACAGGCCCGCGACCGGGCGGCGGAGGCAAAAAATGGCGTCACCGTCGCCTATGCCATTCCCAAGGAGGGCGCATTGATGTGGTTCGACCAAATGGCTGTCCCGTCGGACGCGAAGAATAAAGACGGCGCGCATATGTTTCTCAATTACTTGATGCGCCCGGAAGTCATCGCCAAGGCGTCAAACTATGTCTACTACGCCAACGGCAACAAGGCGTCACAGGCGTTGGTTGATAAGGAAGTACTGGAGGATCCGGCGATCTATCCGACACCGGAAGCGCAGAAAAACCTCTACACCACCACGTCCTATGATCCAAAGGTGCAGCGGGTCGTGACCCGGATGTGGACGAAGATAAAAAGCGGCCAATAATGGCGACAGGGAGAGCCGCCGGGCGGCTCTCCTGCTTTCACCGAAACCGTGGTTGCACAGCGCGCATGAACGGTTCCGGCACCATCATACGGATTACAACATATGAAATCCGCCCCCGGGCCTGAACGGCGAAAATTTGCGCCTTGGAATAATCCCGAGGCTGACGCCTTCATCGAATTTCGCGGTGTAACAAAAAAATTCGGTGAGTTTGTTGCCGTCGATGATTTGTCGTTGACGATGTACGAGCGCGAATTCTTCGCGCTTTTGGGACCCTCAGGCTGCGGCAAGACCACATTGATGCGCATGGTCGCCGGCTTTGAAAATCCGACGTTCGGCGAGATATTTCTCGACGGGCAAAACCTTGCCGGAGTGCCGCCCTACCGCCGACCGGTCAATATGATGTTTCAGTCCTATGCCCTGTTCCCGCATATGAATGTGGCTAAGAATATCGCTTTTGGCCTAAAACAGGACGGTATGGCCAAGGGCGAGATCGCCGACCGGGTCGCCGAAATGTTGAAGCTGGTCAAACTGGAACATTTCGCCAGCCGCAAGCCTCATCAACTATCGGGCGGTCAAAAGCAGCGGGTCGCATTGGCGCGGTCCCTGGCCAAAAAACCAAAGGTGCTTCTGCTCGACGAACCGCTTGGGGCGCTAGACCGCAAACTGCGTGAAGAAACCCAGTTTGAACTGATGGATTTACAGCAGGAACTCGGGCTGACCTTCATGATTGTCACCCACGATCAGGAGGAGGCGATGACGGTCGCCGATCGCATCGCCGTCATGGATCATGGAAAAATCACCCAGATCGGCACACCGACGCAGATCTACGAACAACCCACCAATCGCTACGTTGCTAATTTTATTGGCGACATCAATATAATCGACGGCACCGTCATTGCTGCTGTCAACGGCGAAACAACGATTGGGGTCGACGGCCTGGAGGCGCCGATCATCGTCGCTCAGGATCCCGCATCCGCCGCTGGCGCGCCGGCGTGTTTTGCCATACGGCCTGAAAAAATGGCGATCAGCCTGGAACGGCCCGGCGCCGACAGCAATTGCGTCAAAGGCGAGGTTTGGGACATCGGCTATCTGGGCGATGTTTCGATCTATCACGTCCACCTGGAAAACGGCTTGAACCTGCGCGCCACCGTGACCAACGCGACCCGGCTCATAGAACGGCCGATTACCTGGGATGACGAGGTATGGTTGAGTTGGCGCAGCGATGCCGGGATGGTTTTAGCGCCATGATAAATCCAGGCGCCGCAACCCGGGTCAAAATCGGTCGCCTGCTATTGGCCGCTTTCCCCTATTTGTGGCTATTGATATTTTTTCTGGCGCCATTCTTCATCGTCTTCAAAATTTCGTTTTCCGAAATTGCTGTTGCCCGGCCACCCTATGTACCGATTTTTGAATTGGGATCCGGCATTGCCGAATTGGTCGACCGGCTCAAGCAATTAACCTTCGCCAATTATCTGTGGCTGTTGGAAGACAATCTTTATTGGAAGGCATATTTGTCCAGCCTACGCGTGGCGACAGTCTCCACCATTTTGGCGCTTTTGATCGGATATCCGCTGGCCTATGGCATGGCGCGCGCGCCGGCGGAGTGGCGACCGACATTATTGATGCTGGTGATCTTGCCGTTCTGGACCAGTTTTCTCATTCGGGTTTATGCCTGGATCGGCATCTTGAAAAAAGAGGGCCTGCTCAATCAATTCTTGCTGTCGTTTGGCGTAATCGACGACCCGTTGACAATTCTCAACACCAACTGGGCCGTCTATATCGGCATTGTCTATTCCTATCTGCCGTTCATGGTGCTGCCGCTTTATGCAGCGCTGGAAAAGATGGATGGCAGCCTGTTGGAAGCCGCCGCTGATTTGGGCTGCAAACCGATCAAGGCCTTCTGGGCGGTCACCTTCCCAATGTCACTACCCGGTGTTATCGCCGGCTGTTTTCTGGTTTTCATCCCCGCCGTCGGCGAATTCGTCATCCCCGATCTGCTTGGCGGATCGGAAACATTGATGATCGGCAAGACGCTGTGGACGGAGTTCTTCTCCAACCGTGATTGGCCGGTTTCATCGGCGGTGGCGGTCGTGTTGTTGCTCATTCTTGTGGTGCCGATTGTGCTGTTCCAAAACCAGCAGACTCGGCAGACTGAGCGGGAGGGATAGCCATGCGACGCGGAATGAGCTGGTTCAATATGACGTCGGTGGCATTCGGGTTTGCCTTCCTCTATCTGCCGATCCTGTTGCTAATCGTCTACTCCTTCAATGAATCGCGCCTGGTCACTGTCTGGGCCGGGTTTTCCACCAAGTGGTATGTGGCCATGTTGTCCAACCAGGGCCTGATTGATGCCGCCTGGGTGACGTTTCGGGTGGCATTGTTGTCAGCCAGCGTGGCAACGGTCCTCGGCACCATGGCGGCAATCGTATTGATCCGCTCTGGGCGCTTTTTTGGCCGCTCGTTGTTTTCCGGCATGGTCTATGCGCCGCTCGTCATGCCGGAAGTGATTACCGGTCTATCCTTGTTGTTGTTGTTCGTGGCCATGGGGTTCGCCCGCGGTTTTTGGACAGTCGTCATCGCTCATATTACTTTTTCCATGTGTTTCGTCGCAGTAGTAGTTCAATCCCGTCTGGTCACATTTGACAGGTCGTTGGAAGAAGCGGCAATGGATTTAGGGTCACCGCCGATCAAAACATTTTTTCAGGTCACTTTGCCGATCATCATGCCGGCGGTGTTATCGGGTTGGATGTTGGCTTTCACCTTGTCGTTGGACGATCTGGTGATCGCCAGTTTCGCCACCGGTCCAGGTGCGACAACATTGCCGATGAAAATCTATTCGCAAGTCCGGTTGGGGGTGACACCGGAAATCAACGCCGTTTGCAGCGTATTGATCGCGGTGGTGACTGTCGGCGTTCTGGCTGCATCAATTACGCTGAAACGCCGTGAGGTGGAACGTCGCCGGGCGGAACAATTGGCGATGGCCGATTACCGCTGATGTTTTTCCGGTCCGGCAAATCAGCCGCGCGGCGGCCGAAACAGGTAGATCACCACCCAAACGGGGACGATTACCAGCGAGCCTAATATGATGTTCGGGATCGCCCATTCAGCGCCTTTTTGCAGCAGCACGAAAACCGTCTCCGGGGTGACGCCCAAATCGGTCAGCAATTCGGCAGCTGAAATATCAAGATAGGATAAGATCCCGCCAACAATCAGGGAGGCGACGGCGATCTTGATGATTGTCGATAATAGCTTGAGCACACCAATCCTCAAACCTGGCCCATAATCTCATCACAACGCGTGATTCGTCGCTACAAACAAGTGTACACTTACCAATCCCAGCATTGAAGCCATCGAGATACCGCAATTCGTCATGACCTCAACCACTACCGATAACGCGCAGTCGCCAGTAGGCGGCATCTATCCCATGCTCTACGCATTCTATGATCGCCACGGCGATTTAGATCGCGACGCCATGCGGGCGCAGGTGGATTTTTGCCTAGCCGCCGGTGCCCATGGCATTGCCTGTCTTGGCCTGGGCACCGAGGTTGCCGCATTGTCTGTGCAAGAGCGCACCGATGTCATGGCCTGGGCGGCGCAAGACATCGCCGGCAAGGTGCCGTTGGCGGTGACCATTGCCGGTAAGTCGGTTGCTGAACAAATTGCTCAGTCCAAATCGGCCGAGACCCAAGGTGCCGATTGGTTGGTCCTGCAGCCGCCGCTGGGCGAACAGCCGGACGAGCCTGAATTGGCGGATTTTTATTCGCAAGTTATGACCCAGACTTCGCTACCAACCGGCATTCAAAATGCACCGGAATATCTCGGTGTCGGATTGTCGCCCGCCGCGGTAGCAAACTTGGCGGATCGTCATGAGAATTTCACCGTGATGAAGGGCGAGGGGCCGGTTAGCCAGATCCGAAAATATATTGCCGCTACGGATGGAAAAGTCGCCATCTTTAATGGTCGCGGCGGTTTGGAATTGCCAGACAATCTACGGGCCGGTTGCGCCGGCATGGTGCCGTCTTGCGACAGCGTCGATGCACAGGTCAAAATATACGAACTTATGCAGGCCGGCAGGATCGATGAGGCATATAAGCTCTATGGCGATATTCTGCCGTTGATCGTCTTCATTATGCAGTCGCTGGATACGTTTTGGTGTTATGGAAAGCTGCTGGCCGCTCGCCGGATTGGACTACCCGGTCCGGTAACCAGCCGAACAACAACCATGGTCGCCGATGAATTTGGCCTGGCAAGTTTGGATCGTTTTGCGTCTATCTTGAAGACGACCGGCAAGGCGTGACCGCCAGCGCTTATGAGCCACCAAGCCTGAATTTCAAAATTGGTTCCATCACCGTCCCGCTAATTGAAACCGCGATCTTGTCGCCTGCCGTTTTATCTTGACCGGTCTCACCTGGTTTGGTGGCTTTTGACGATATGTCTCCGGTCAACTCGATCGCACCGGTATCGGCGGCTAGCGGGCCGACAAAACTCAAGATACGCACAGCATCGATAATTGTTCCCGATTTAATGGCTAGATCCGAATTGGTCATCAGCAATTCCGCCTGCAGCTTTTGAAACTGAATTTCAGATGGCTGGCTCGTTCTGCCATGGCCTTTGATCAGACCGGCCATTTGGGTTTCTACGGCCTTCTTCGGCCAAGCCGGTTCCACCAAATTGAGTGAAATTGTACCAGCATATTGTTGGAGCAGTTCAGCGACGGTGTGCCCTGCCGACTGGGTATGCCAAGTCAGACTGACGGATTTGCTCGCCGGTAGGGCAACCTTGAGCAATTTCGCCACATCCGCTGAAGCGGCGTTTATGATTTCAATTCGAGTTCGCGCCTGCATCAGCCCGTCGAGCGCTTCCGCCGACACACGAAGCTTGGTTTGGCCGCCGAACAATGCAGTTTCACCAACGTCGAAATTCAATTTGCCGCCCTGTAGCAGCAGGGTCGCCGCCACGTCGGTAGAGGTCAGCTCGGCGACAGTTGCCGTGCCGGCGGATAGCCTTAAATCGATATTTGTGGTTTGGAGGACCTTGTCGACCATCGACAGGGCCGCCGCCTGTGCCCCGGCGGTCGCCCAAACCGTGCCGCGCGCTGACGGGATGGCCACCTGGTTGAAAGCCAGCGTACCGTGGATCGATGGGCGGTTTTGGCCAAAGTCGATACCCAGAACGCCGTCCGCCGTAGCGTTTCCGAAGCCGGCCCGGACATGGTTCAATGTTACCGACTTTGTATCCACCCGCATCAAACCGGCAATTGAGACTGCCGAACCGATCGCCACCGGGCGCTCAATCCCGACGCGGGACTTTAAGAACTTCATCAAGTTTGGCGCGCTGGCGGAGAAATCACCGTCGACCTGCAGCACCGGAGAAATCCGAATTTGCCCATCAAGATCTAGCCGGAATGTTGGGGAATTCAGATCAATCGAAACGGCGGATGGCTGGTTATCAGCCAACTGATACAAGTCACTGATCGAGGCGTTCAAGCGCAATCGTTCAGACCGATTTGTAAATGCCGCCGTCATGGAGTTGGTGCCAGATTTACCGGCAATCGATAAATCCACATCGACCGCATCGAATATTTCCAGATCAGCGTCGGGATAAATCAAAATAGCGCGGCCGTTGGTGATCGTCACATGATCAAACAGCACGGTGATCCCAGAATCATCGGCCAGCAGCGTTCGGATCAACGCCGCCGGATCGGCGTCCGTGGGAACAACGATGCTCAGGCGTGGCCCGGTCATGCGCAGGTTTGAAAATCTGGCGCGGCCGATAAATGCCGGCAACAAGCGCAATTCCGCCGATAAATCGGTAATTTCAATGCTGAGCGCGCCATCGGGGTCGCGTAGACTGACGCGCCCGAAATTGACCACCGGGCCGCCGAGCAAAGTGAACTCCGGCTCCTCGTGAATGCGTACCGATAATCCGGTCGCCTGGCCCAATTCCAGGGCGATCCGGTGGCGCATTTGCGGTGAATTAATCAGCATTTGCGGCACGATCAGCAGGCTGATGGTGACCACCAGCACAAGCAATGCCGCAATGCGCATCATGCGCATGTTCGCTTCTCCTTCACCCGGGGCTGGGTTCGATGCCAGGTTTGCCGGCGCCAACAACCCCAACCCTTTTGCCTATACAGGATTATCATGAGGGCTGGAACCGCGACGCGCATTGTGGCAGATACGGTCCCAAGTGCTTGTATGTATTTTTGACCTGTGACCCACACTGTGGAGTAATTATTCGATGGCCGATGAAACGCCGATTTGGGCCCCGAGCCCGGAACGCCTGGCTAAATTGCGGATGGTGGAATTCATGCATGCCGCCAGCGACCGGACCAGTCGGCCGATGGATGACTATGACACGCTTCATCAATGGTCCATCGATGATCGCGACGAGTTTTGGGACCTGATGTGGGATTATGCCGGCATCATCGGTGAAAAGGGTGCGCGCACGCTGATCGATGGTGATCAAATGCCGGGCGCGCAATTTTTTCCTGACGCCAAAATCAATTTTGCTCAAAATCTCCTGCGCCATGACGATGATGGCGACGCGATGGTGTTTTGGGGTGAGGACAAGGTCAAAAGCCGCATGTCGTGGGCGGAATTGACCACATTGGTTTCCCGCCTCCAGCAAGCCTTGCGTGACGTTGGCGTTGGTTCGGGAGATCGCGTCGCCGCGATGATGCCGAACATGCCTGAAACCATCGCCATCATGCTGGCGGCAACGTCATTGGGCGCGATCTGGTCGTCGTGTTCACCTGATTTCGGTGAGCAGGGTGTGCTCGACCGGTTCGGCCAGATCGAGCCGACAATATTCGTCACCTGCGATGGCTATTGGTACAACGGCAAGCAGATTGATATCGCCGATAAACTGGACGCCATCACCAATCAATTGCCGACGGTAAAGGCGACGATCATCGTGCCCTATATGGGAAATGCCGATGTGATAGCCGGCGCCCTGCCTCGGGCGGTGACATTGGACGGTTTCATTGACGCCTATTCAGCCGGTCCGTTGCACTTTGAACAGCTGCCGTTCTCCCACCCGCTCTACATTCTGTTTTCGTCGGGAACCACCGGCATCCCCAAATGTATCGTACATTCGGTCGGCGGCACTTTGCTGCAGCACGTCAAGGAACACATGCTGCATATCGACATCAAAGACCGCGACCGGATTTTCTACTTCACCACCTGCGGCTGGATGATGTGGAACTGGCTTGCCAGCGGTCTGGCCAGCGGCGCGACGTTGCTGCTTTACGACGGTTCACCGTTTTATCCCGATGGCAACATCCTGTTTGATCTGGCCGAAGCGGAAGGCATGACCTTCTTCGGCACGTCGGCGAAATTTATCGACGCGGTCAGGAAGGCCGGTCTTCGACCCGGTGACAACCATGATCTGTCGGCGGTTGAAATCATGATGTCGACTGGCTCGCCCCTGGCGCCGGAGAGTTTTGAGTTTGTTTATGACGGTATCCACCCGAACCTGCACCTGGCGTCCATGTCCGGTGGCACCGATATCGTCTCCTGTTTTGTTGGCGGTGTCCCCACCAAGCCGATCTACAAAGGCGAGATCCAAGGCCCGGCGTTGGGTATGGCGGTTGATGTTTGGAGTGATGACGGCCAGCCCGTGCGCGGCGAAAAAGGCGAATTGGTGTGTACTCAGGCATTTCCGCCGATGCCGATCAAGTTCTGGAACGACCCCGACGGGGCCAAATACCACGCCGCTTATTTCGATCGCTTCGACAACATCTGGTGCCACGGTGATTTCGCTGAATGGACTGAGCATGGCGGCATGATCATCCACGGCCGCTCCGACGCGACGCTCAATCCGGGCGGTGTGCGTATCGGTACAGCGGAGATCTATAATCAGGTCGAAAAAATAGAGGATGTCGTCGAGGGCCTAGCCATCGGTCAGCAATGGGATAACGACGCCCGGGTGATCCTGTTCGTGCGCCTTCAAGACGGTGTCATTCTGGATGACGAACTCACCACCCTGATCAAAAGCCGCATCCGTACCGGCGCCTCGCCGCGCCACGTGCCTGCCAAGGTCATTCAGGTCGCCGACATCCCGCGCACCAAATCCGGCAAGATCACCGAACTGGCCGTCCGCGACGTGGTCCATGGCCGCGAAGTCAAGAACAAGGAAGCACTGGCCAATCCGGAAGCCTTGGACCTGTTCGCGGATTTGGAAGAGCTAAAGAGTTAGGGCTCAGATTTCTTGCGTTCTCAGGACGTAGAAATACCGGCGCTATATATCTCTGTTGCCGATATGCAACAGAGCACACGCTTAAATAGCCTAATTGTCATTCTTCCCTTGCGGTAGGCGCGCGTTCACAATAGAACCCCGCTCCCGGGTCGATAGCCTGGAGCTGATATCAGCGGTTAGGGCTTCCTTGAGCGCCCGCCCGCGCGGCCGGCTTTGCCTTGCCGTGTATGGATGCTTCTTCGGGTTCGATCTGTCGCATGTGTAGCTCATGTTGGATAGAGCACCAGGGTGACCTGGAGGTCGCGGGTTCGATTCCCGTTATGTGCACAATTGATAGCTCAATTGGTTAGAGCAACGATCTTAGACATCGTAGGTCGCGGGTTCGATTCCCGCTCAGCTTGGACTGGTAAGCCATTGTCTTCGAAAGAAGACAAATCAGATTGACGGTCCGGGGACTGAATTGCTGAAAGTACAAGGGATAATGAGGCCTTAGGCCAAATTATCCGGCGCATTCGATGCCTTGGGTTGATGGCCGACCGATGGTGATGACGAGGCCGCATACTTGCCGATAGGGATCATTCTCGAATGTTCCTGATCCGTTTGTATGCTGCCGATCTCCGCTCCCCTCGATCCGCGATTTACTCATGTTTTGGTCTCCGGATTAATCAACCCGGGAATGAAGGTGCCAACAAAGAAAGGAAACTCGCCGTGAAATAGCGGGATATTAGGAGCTTATAAAATGTCGATAAATTTTGAGCGAATTATGGGACGCCAGCGCGTCCTTGTTAAAGAAAATGAGCGTGGACTGCACCTCTACAAGGGTGAGATTCAAGGGTTGCTTCGACCGGGTGAGCACATGTTGCGTGCGCGGCGAAATCGCCTTGAGGTTGAATGGCATGATTTGCGCACTCCTGAATTTACCTCTGTCTACGAGCAGGCAATATTCGATAAGCTCCCAGATGTCGCTGACCAACACCTGACTGTATTTCGGACAGATCGTACCGAAATCGCGGTGATTGAACGGGATGGGAAAATCCACACCGTTCTGGGCCCGGATTCCAAATTGATCGTTTGGAACGATGCCGGTCCATGGTCGTCGGAAATCGTCGATGTCTCGGCGATGCCGACAATTGCGCCAGTCCTAATGCGGCGTCTGAGCAAAGCGAATGCGCTGCATGCTGCAACGGTTGTGACCATCTCCGACGGAGAGGCTGGACTGTTGTTTGTGGATGGGGCTCTCGATCGCCAGTTGGAGCCCGGTGTTCACGCGTTTTGGACCCCCGGCCGGCTGATCAAGACCAAGGTTGTCGATCTCCGGCGCCAGTCCATTGATGTCGGTGGTCAGGAAGTTCTCACGCGTGACCGGGTAACTATCCGCGTCAACATCGCCGCCGAATACCGTGTTACGGATCCGGTTAAGGCGGCAACGTTGGTGAAAGACTTTGCAGATGCGTTGTATCGTTCGTTGCAATATGCCTTTCGCAAAACGCTTGGTGCCATGACGCTCGACCAGATTCTTGAGAAGAAGGTCACCGTTGATGCGGAAGCGGCACAAAAAGTCCGTTCCGACATGGCAGAAATTGGCATTGAGGTGTCCGAAATCGCCCTAAAGGATGTAATCCTTCCGGGCGATATGCGGGAAATCCTCAATAAAGTCGTGACGGCGGAGAAAGAGGCGGAGGCCAATATCATTCGCCGGCGTGAGGAAACCAACGCGACGCGTTCGCTGCTGAACACAGCGAAGGTTATGGCCGAGAACCCGATGATGCTGCGTTTGCGGGAGCTGGAAGCTCTCGAATCTGTCGCCTCCCAGGTCGAGCGGCTGACGGTTCACAATGGTACCGACGGGTTGTTGAACGACCTTGTTCGGCTCCGTGATTAGCCGCCTAGACGTAACAACGAAACGGGCCGCGGTGTTTTTGCCGCGGCCCGTAGGTCACTGTTATAATGGGCACCAACTTGCTTTCTATCCGCGCTCGACATTTTCTGATCTGAATGACAATGCGCTCATGCGGGCGAGCATGATGACGGGTAGGGTGCCGACCAACACGATCGCCAGGGCCGCCGGGGCGCCGTCTTCGAAGGCTTCAAGGGATGCTGCTTCGTAGACCAGGGTCGACAACGTCTCGAAATTGAATGGCCGCAGCAGAATAGTTGCCGGCAGCTCCTTCATGCAGTCGACAAATACCAGCATGGCTGCCGAAAGCAAAATCGGCCGCAACAACGGCAGATGGACTTCCCGCAAAGTACTCAATGCACCACGCCCAAGCGCCCGCGAAGCCATATCCAGGCTTGGTGAAATCTTTGTCAGGCCAGTATCAATAGCGCCATAGGACACCGTCAGGAATCGCACCGCATAGGCATAGACCAACGCCACACCGGAGGCTGAAATCAACAGGCCGGTAGAGATGCCCAAGGTGGCGCGCATGGTGGAATCGACGAAATTATCAAAGGCGGCGAGCGGGATGAGAATGCCGACCGCAAGCACTGTGCCTGGGATGGCGTAGCCGACGGAGGCGACGCGGGTGAGGGCGGATATAAACAGCGATTTGCGGCTACGCACCGCGTAGGCCATCAAGATGCCGGCTACGACAGTGACGGCGGCGGCCGCGACAGCCAGCAATAGGCTATTGGAGATGGCGCCGACAAATTTCGCATTGAAAACTTCGTCAAGGCGTCGGCTCGCCTGGATAATCAGTACAGTGGCTGGCACGACAAAACCAATCAACATCGGCAAAGCGCAGGCGATCGCCGCAAGGCCGGCCCGCCAACCAATCAACTGATAGGACGGCAACGCCCGGTAACGCGATGTCGTCAGGTGAAAACGCTGATGCCGCCGGGCATGGCGCTCCAGCCAGATCAGGCCGATGACAATGATCAGCAGCACAACGGCGATTTGCGTGGCGCCGGTCAAGCTGCCCCGGTTCAACCAGGTGTCATAGACAGAAAATGTCAGCGTTCTGACGCCGAGAAACTCCACTGCGCCAATATCGTTGAGCGTCTCCATCAATACTAATGTGGCGCCAATGGCGATTGCCGGCCGTGCCAGCGGAACCGCGACTTTGAAAAATACTCGAAGCGGGCCGGCGCCAAGGGTGCGCGAGACGTCCAGCAGGCAGGCCGATTGCATCAGGAACATCGCCCGTGTGGTCAAATAGACATAAGGGTAAAGCACAAACCCCATGACGAAGATGGCACCGCCTAAGGATCTGATTTCAGGAAACCAATAGTCCCGGGCTGATGTGAATCCGAACATTGTCCTGACCACCGTTTGCACCGGACCGGTGACGTCAAGCACATCGGCATAGGCATAGGCGACGATATAGGTCGGCACGGCCAGTGGACATAACAGCATCCACTCCAGCATCCGCCGGCCGGGAAATGTACACATGGTGACCAGCCAGGCCGACACGACGCCGATTGATATTGTCAGCGCGCCAACGCCGGCCATCAATTGCACAGTCGACCAACTTGATCGCGGCAGAACATGTTCAATAAGGTGGGGCCAAAGCCCATCTGTTGGCCCAAACGCTAGGATGATGATCGATATGAGCGGCGCGGAAACAATGACCGCCAGGATGGCCACCGCGATAACCCAGCCACGATCATCCCGCCGAAACAACGGCAGACGGCTGGTCTTTTGGGGAGGCGGGTCGATGGTGGCGGAGAGGGTCATCGCGCGTTATCGGCTTCGTAGTTGCCAACATGGCGGCGGCCGCTTCAAGTCGAGAAGCGGCCGCGGAGTTGCGCGGAATGGTGCGCGGGTCATATCGCCGCTGCACCCATCGTCAACTTGATGGTCCGTCGTTGAAGCCAACCCGGTCGACCATTTCGCTGGCCGCTTTGCGGTTCTTGGCGATATCAGCAAGCGGCAGGTCGTCAGCTTTGAAATCACCCCACTTGGAGACGAAGTCGGAAGCCGCAACGCCGTCCTTGACCGGATATTCGTAGTTAACCTGTGCGTAGAGCTCCTGCGCCATTGCCGCTGACAGGAATTCCATCAGTTTGATGGCGTTATCCCGGTTCGGCGCGTTCTTGGCCAAGAATACGCCGGAGAGGTTGACGTGGGTGCCGCGCTCAGCGGAGTTTGGAAACAGGATACGGACTGAATTGGCCCAGTCTTTTTGTTCCGGGTTCTTCTTGTTCGTCAGCATTTTGCCCATGTAGTAGCTATTGCCGAGCGCGATATCGCATTCACCGGCAAAGATCGCCTTGACCTGCGCCCGGTCATTGCCGTTCGGCGTGCGGGCCAGATTATCGCGAAGCTTGGTGAGCCAGGCTTCAGCATCGGCTTGACCGTGATGCGCGATCATCGCGGCGATCAAACCGATCGTATAGACATGCTGTCCGGAGCGGGTGCAGATCCGGCCTTTCCATTTCGGGTCGGCCAGTTCTTCATAGCTGATGGCCGGCTGCGTCACCCGGTCCTTGGAGGCGTATATGATCCGCGCACGGGTGGTCAGCCCAAACCAGTGGCCTTCCGGGTCGCGGTACTTGCCGGGAATGTTGGCGTTCAACTCTTCTGACGAAACTGCCTGGGTGATGCCCTTCACTTTGGCGCCATCAAGCCGGCCAATATCAACCGTCAGAACCAGGTCCGCCGGCGAATTGGCGCCTTCGGCCACGACACGCTCAATCAAGCCTTTTTTTGCAAAAATGATGTTGGTCTTGATGCCGGTTTTTTTCGTAAAGGCATCCAGCAGCGGCTGAATGAGAAATGGCTGACGGTAAGAGTAGATATTGACGTCGGCATCGGCGGCGGCCGGTGTCGTCATTGCCCCCGCGGCGATCAATGCGCCGAGAAAGATGCGATGGGATTTGAACATGCCCGTACTCGTGTTTGGTGTCTTTAAGATTTCGCCATTTATACTCTTGTTGCAAACAATTCGCAATTGCATAGTTTTGTCGCAGGGCGAATTCGAAGCAGAAAACCATGAAATAACAATAGGTTATAATCGTTCTAAACAAGGCAGGCGAGATTGCGAATTCTTCTGCGAATTCAATGGTATCAAACGCAACCAATTTGAAGATTAAATAAGTAAATAGGTATGATAATGCGTATTAAGGGTCTGCGGCGTCAGGTCGCAGTTGGTGTTTGCCCGGAAAGCACCTTGGAAAACCATTCCCGGTCAACATTGCCACCAGATAATATGACACCGACATTTTGCCCCGCCATGGTGGCACGTTCCTGCATCAATGCTGCCAACGGTGCGGCGCCAGCGCCCTCGGCCAGATTATGCGTTGACCGGTAATAAAGCCGCATGGCTTCGGCGATCTCATCGTCGCTGACGGTGACCACGTGGTCGCCGCCGGTGATGATCAGGTCCAATGCCTCCGGATGGGGAATGCGAACGGCCATACCGTCAGCGAATGTACGCGCCGAGTTGGTTTCGATCGCCCGACCGGCCGCGATAGAAAGCGCATAGGCGGCGGCGTTTTCAGCAACAACGCCGACGATTTTGGTTTTCAGTCCGAGTGCATCGCGGGCCGCCATCAGGCCGCACATGCCTGATCCCATACCGATCGGCACATAAACCGCGTCTAGATCAGCCACCGCGGAGAGAAATTCCAATCCGTAGGTGCCGACCCCGGCGACCAGATCGGAATGGAAACTGGGGACCAGATGCAGGCCGCGCTCTTCGGCAATCTCATCGCACAATACCCGCGCCTCGTCGAAATCCTGACCATGCTCGATCAACTCAGCGCCAAAAGCCCGCATGGCGGCATTTTTTTCTTTTGAATTGCCGTGCGGTACAATGATGACACATTTCAGACCGGCGGCCCGAGCCGCAAAGCCCAGGCTTTGACCATGATTACCTCGGGTCGCCGAAACAATGCCGGTCACGCCGGGCTCCCGTTCCAGCATCCGGTGGCAATAAACCAGCCCGCCACGCACCTTAAAAGCACCGATCGGATGATGATTTTCATGCTTGACCCATACCTGCGCGCCACTTGCTTCGGCCAGAAGCGGCCAGGCAAATTGCGGTGTCGATGGCAGGTGAGGGGCGATGATGCGGGCGGCGTCTTGCAGGTTTTCAAGGTCGGGCAGAAGCATGTGCTGGGATCCATATGGTCGGTCGGATGGTGAGGTAAGCCGCTGTCGGCTGACGGGTCAAGAGATCGAGTTCTTTTCATTGGCCGAACAATAGCGTTTGATCGGTGCTGAACGAACAAGGAAAGCCTGCCCCTTATGACCGAAGCTATCCGCAATGTACTCTTCATCATGTGTGATCAACTGCGCTGGGATTATTTGTCCTGCTACGGCCATCCGCATCTGCATACGCCGAATATCGATGCGCTGGCGGCACGCGGCGTACGCTTCGACCGGGCTTATGTGCAATCACCCATCTGCGGGCCGGCGCGGATGAGCTACTACACCGGCCGCTATGTGCTCTCCCATGGGTCAACCTGGAATGGTGTGCCATTGCGGGTCGGCGAGGAAACCTTAGGCGACTATCTGCGCCAGATCGGCGTGCGTTGCGCATTGGCCGGCAAAACCCACATGCGCGCCGACGATGAGGGCATGGCGCGCCTGGGCATCGATCCAAATTCGATCATCGGTGTGCATACGGCCGAATGCGGCTTTGAGCCCTATGAACGCGACGACGGTCTGCATCCGGATGCGCCCTATGCGCCGCGGCCGCCCTACAACGATTATCTGCGCGGCAAGGGTTATGACGGCGAAAACCCGTGGAACAGTTGGGCCAATGCCGGTGAGGATGAAAATGGCGACATTCTCTCCGGCTGGTTTCTGGAATATGCCGACCGGCCGGCGCGGGTAAAAGAGGAAGATTCAGAAACACCTTATATGACCCGCCGCGCCATGGACTTCATGGCCGATGCCGGTGACCAGCCCTGGTGCCTGCACTTATCGTATATCAAACCACATTGGCCTTATATCGTGCCGGCGCCTTATCACGACATGTATGGCCATAATCAAGTCCTGCCGGTGGTGCGCAACCAAGCTGAACGAGAGGCTCCGCACCCGGTTCTGGGCGCTTTCATGGACCACCGGGTATCAAAAGCTTTTTCAGCCGACGGCGCCCGTGAGCGGGTGATCCCGGCCTATATGGGGCTGATTAAACAGATCGATGACCAAATGGGCGTGCTGTTTGATTTCATGGCCAGGAACGATCTGATCGATAACACCATGATCGTCTTTACCTCAGATCATGGCGACTATCTGGGTGACCACTGGCTGGGTGAGAAAGAACTCTTCCATGACGCTTCTGTTCGGGTGCCGATGATCATTGCTGATCCCCGCTCGCAAGCCGATGCCACCCGGGGCACGGTGTGTGATGAACTGGTGGAATCGATCGATCTGGTGCCGACATTTATCGAAGCCTTTGGCGGTACCCACCAGCCGCACAAGCAAGAGGGCCTGTCACTGCAGCCGCTACTTCATGGTTCAACACCGGATACCTGGCGGGATTTCGTGATCTCAGAATATGATTATTCCATGGCCGCGGCCCGCCAAGCATTGGATATGCCCACCGACGACTGCCGATTGACGATGGCTGCTGACAAGCGCTGGAAATATGTGCTGGCGGAAGGCTTTCGCCCGATGCTTTATGACATGCTCGAAGACCCAAACGAGTTCAATGATCTGGGCAATGATCCAGCCTATGCCGATATACGGGCCATAATGCATGAACGGGTATTCGCCTGGGCCCGCAAACACCACAACAGGACGACAATCTCATCGGCCGCGATCGAAGCGCGGGGCGGTTCAAGTGCCAGTTCCGGGATATTGATCGGCTATTGGAATGAGGACGATTTAGCCGAGGAGCATTAGCTACTATTCAGCCAGCACCCGTGTTGACGGGAACACGACCGAAACGATCGTGCCCTGATTGACGTTTGATTCAATCGTAAACGTTGCCCGGTTGGCTTCCGTCAGCGCCTTAGTCAGCGGCAGCCCGAGACCGGACCCTGTGACGCCGGACCGCGCGGTATGCAATTGCCGGAATGGTTCCAGTGCCGTGGTGATGTCCTTTTCCGACATACCCACACCGGTATCGCGCACCCGGATAACGACTTCGCCGTTTTCTTCTAGCGACGTTGAGATAATCACCTGGCCGCCTTGGACATTGAATTTAATGGCATTCGACAACAAATTGAGAACGATCTGGCGCACGCTACGGGCATCGGCCACCACGTTGGGCACCGATTCAGACAGCGATGAACGAATGATCACCCGTTCTTGGTTGGCCTGCGGCTCCACCATACCGACACATTCGGCCACCAGGTCTGATAATGCCACCGCCTCAAAGGTCAATTCCATTTTTCCGGCTTCGATCTTCGACAGATCAAGCAGATCGTTGATCAAGCTCATAATGTGAGCGCCAGAGGTATGGATATCCTGCAGGTATTCCTTGTAGCGGGGGTTACCGATTTCACCGAAGCGCTCGTCCATCATGACTTCCGAAAAACCAATGATGGCATTCAGTGGCGTGCGGATTTCATGGCTGATACGGGCCAGAAAATCTGATTTCTGAGTACTGGCGTTTTCTGCTTGCCGTTTGGCTGACGTTAGGTCTTCTTCCGCTTTTTTCCATTGCGTGATATCGCGCAGCACGGCGCAAAATTTCGCCGCCTCGTCTTCACCAACCCGGCCAATGGTCATGAACATCGGCAATTGGCCACCATTAGTCGTCCGGCCGATTACCTCGCGCCCATCGTTGAGCAGACTGGCAACGCCGTTATTGGCCAAGCCATCCAAATAATCTAACGCCGTGCGGTGGCTCTCGCGTGCCAGGTACTCGGTAATATTGCTGCCAACCATTTCGTCCTGACCAGCATCAAACAACGCCTGGGCACTGCCATTGACCGCCAGGATTTTGCCGTCGCCGGTGAGCATGACGACGCCATCGGTGGCAGTCTCTAAGATAGCATCCAGTTCAGCGGCCCGGTCTTCGGCGGCCCGCCGTGATGTGTGAGCGGCGGCGGCCTCATCGATGGCATCTTCGCTGTCGGATACCTCCGGATTAAGCGAGATCATCAACGCGGAATCGTTGTTCCACGGCACCCGGAACATGCGGGCCTGAACCGGCATAGCCCGGCCGGAGTGATGCAAGGCGGCGACGGCGTGGTCACTGGGGGCATCGGTATAAGGCGCGCCGGGGATGGGATCCCGATCGGCGAACACCGCATCCATTCCACCGGCATCGCGTAGCTCTTCGATCGTTGCATGTCCGAGCAGATCGAGGATTGTCTCATTGGCGAATAACAACGTATCACCACGGCAAACAAGCACCCCGATCGGTAGGCGGTCAATGAGGCGCGGATCGATCCGCAGGCCGGCCGGTGCGAAGGCGGAAGGCAGCGGCACGACTTTGTTATCTGGCTCTGGCCGATCAATCGCGGCCGGCTTCGCAATCTCTTCAATGTCGGGTTCGGGGACTTTTTCGACGACGGGTTCTTCGGTGTCCTCGATCGGTTTTGTGTCGAGGTCCGCGACGTCGTCTTCGTCACCCTCCATGCGGGCGCCAAGCGCGTCGGCGATTTTCCTGAAGGCCTCTCGTTCCGGCTTTGAAAGCCGGCTGAGATCATCTTCATCAACCGCCCGGGTCCGGTGCAATGGCACGACATTCGCCTCTTCGGTACGCACATTGCCGTAAGGCACGGGGATCACCGTCACGCCACGGGTTGATTGCGGCGCCTCCGAGCGATCATCGTGGATCTCATCGATGGCGTCGTCTTCATAGACGGAAGCTGGCCGGCCCGGCCGGTCCGGGTTGACAAACATCACATCGGCGGACGGATTGGCGGATTTCGGATCATTATCGACCTCCGCCAAAACCGGGGTAATCGTGGGTATGTCGGGTTCAGCCGACGGGTCGGCCTCGGCGCGTCGCGCGGCAAAAAAATCATTCGTTCGGCAAACACCGAAACCCTTGTAACCGGTAAATGTGCGCTGGCGATCGAATGTCGGCAGGGCGGCCAGATCAACCGGTACCTGGATATCGGCGCCAGCAACCGGCCAGTTGACCGTCACGCCGCTCCAGGTATCGCCACGCTCCAAATGGTCGCTGATCGTCTCATGAGGGTCCAGATCATAAGTATCAGCGACCTCGGCCCATTTGCGCCCGGTCAGTTCGGCGTTCGCCGTGCCAACGGCTTCCGCCAGGCCTTCAGAGACCGATGTAAAATTCAGCTCAGCATCCATTTGCCAAACAAAACGATACGGTTGGACGCGTGGTGAAAATCCCGTCGCCGCCGGTTCTGGAGGGGGTGCGGGTGGCTCGATGTCGGCATCCGAACGATCAGATGGGGATACTTCTGTTGGAGCTATATCGGTAATCTTTGCTTCTGGCTCCTCCGTCGCCTCGTCAACCTCGAGCAATTCAGCGGGCGCTGGCGGAGCGGGTTCTTCTGGCGGGATTTGGTCTTCAACAGGCGCCCTGGGCTCGTCCGACGATTCAGGTTCCGTGTCCGGCGTATGCGGCGCGTTGTCGGTGCTTTCAGTTTCCGCCTCAGACGGTGTCGGATTATCGTCGGGCTTCGTCTCATGGAGCTCGTCCGTAGGCTGCGGATCGGCCTCGTCTGAAGGTGTCTCGTTATCGGGTGTGGGTGCTGTGTTTGCTTGATCGGTGACGATGGCCGCCGAACCACCGGCCACGGGCAATACTGCTGCCGCAACTTCAATTGCCGATTTTTGCCAGGAAATGAAAGCGGCGGGCGTGCCCGATAGGTCGATCGCCGTCGCCGTCACCTGCCATCGGCTGCCATCGGCTTCAATGGCGTCTTGGCCGTCGGAACCGTCCAACAATCCGGCTAACGCCTCCGGGCCGGCAAGCGATGCCGGCGGATCACCGATCAAGACGTTGCCTTGCCCGTCGACCACCGCCGTCTGCGATGGGTCGAAACCCGAATAGTCACGCGCTGCTTTCGCCAAACTTGCCAGATCGCTCGGCTGCCGCGGCGCGGCATTTGTGCCAATTACCAGGACGCCCTCGCGGCCGTCGATTTCAACGTGTTGGCACAAACATGGTAGCGCGATGGAGCGGACACCGAATTGGAAGCGCAGCAGCTCTACATTTGCCGGCTGATCTTGACCCTGCGTGGCGACGCGGGCGATCTGTGTCGCCGCCGGGCTGCGGCTTGAAAACCGCTTATCCAGACAAGCATCCAGATTTTTCAGGTTGAAAACCGCCGCGGCGGAAGCGTTGCACCACAATATTTTGTTGCCACCCGTTCCCCAGATCCAGGCCGGGCGCGGATCGGCAAGCAACGGCCGGATATCAGGATGCGTGGCCAATGGAGACACAGAAGACATGGTGACCCTAAAGTTTCGCGGTGCTCAAGTTTCCGTTGGGTCCAGGCACGACGTGAACCAACTCACCCATGGCGGTGCGCGAGGACCTTAATAGACTGTTAATACCGGGATTGGCCGGTCGCGTCTATCGATTGCAGGCCACCGGGCGCTGTCCATTGCCCCCTTGGTTAACCGCCGGCCGGTGCCCATATGTGTGCACGAAGGCCGGTTTGCCGTGTTATGATGAGCCGGTCATTGTTCGAAATCCGGCGTGTCAGGCCGTCAAGCACCGGCCACCGCCAAAAGAAGTGGGAAACATTGCGATGTCGAAGAAGTCAAAGGAGGGAATTGAGATTCCCGAACAGGTACGCGAATTTGCCGAAAACAGCATGGATCAGGCCCGCAAGGCTTTTGATGACATTATCGCCTCAACCCAGGAGGCCGTGTCTTCGGCGGAGGAATCGTCGTCTTCCATCCAGTCGAGTGTCATGAATTTTGGCAAACAAGCGCTGGACTATGCCGAGGAAAATATGACGTCGGCCTTTGATTTTGCCCAGCAGATCATCCGTACCACCGATCCTGAGGAAATCATGAAGCTGCAAACCGACTATTTGAAAGCCCAAATGTCGGCCTATGGCGAGCAGGCGCGCAGCATGAGTGAATCCGCTGCCAGCACTGCCGATGACCTCGGTAAAAAGTCGGGCGACGATTAAAAACCCAGGCCCGGCCGAAACCGCCAAAGCACACTTTGCGCTGGCCGAAAGCGCATAAATTTGCTGCAATGCAAAATAATTGTTGCAATGCAGCATAAACACTCTTATTTGTCTTTTACCGACGGGATATTGATGGTCGATTGTACGACTTGAAAGCCGTTGGACGGATCACCTTGCCGGGCGTCGGGTCCTCCCACCCACGCCCGAGCAACAGTCTAGACCGATGGAGAAATCATCATGGCACAGGCCAAAAAGACCACCACCCGCGCCAAGACCGCGAAACCCGCGACCACTGCCAAACCGGCTCCGGAAGCCGCGGCTTTCACGCTTGCTAATACTGAAATGCCCGAAGCGTTTCGTGACCTCGCCGACAAGAGTGTCGTCGAGATCAAAGACGCCTATGAGAAAATTCGCACTGCCACCGAAGACGCCACCGACGTGATTGAGGAAACCCTCGACACCGGCCGCCAGGGCATTGTTGAATTCAACTTGAAGGCTCTTGAGAACGCCAAAACCTCGACCGACGCTGTGTTCACTTTCCTGCGTGACTTCTACACGGTCAAATCGGTTGCCGAAGCTGTTGAGCTGCAGTCGACCTTTGCCCGTCAGCAGTACGAATTGATGGCGAGCCAGGGCAAAGACCTGCAGGAGTTCGGCGTTGAGCTGGCCAATGGCATCACCAAGCCGGCCAAGGAAGCTGTCAACAAGACCGTCAAGGATCTGAAAGCCGCCTAATCTGCTTTCATTCGACGATACAAACATCAAAGCCCGGATCAACATCCGGGCTTTTTTTTAAGGCCGAAACCGCATTTCGGCGCTTGCAATATTCAGTCTTTGCTCCTAGTTTCCCCAACAATTCAAGATGCAGCTGTAGCTCAGTTGGTTAGAGCGTCGGATTGTGGATCCGAAGGTCGATGGTTCGAGACCATCCAGCTGTACCATTTCCTTTTCAAGACATAGCGGAATTTCGAAAGCGCCGGACGCTGCCCTTAGCTATGGGTTGCCACCGGGCCGCCACCAATTGTAGATTCAATGCGATTTGAAAAAACTACTTTTGTGGCGTCAGCTGGATTCTAGCTAGCCATCCTTTTTTGCCAAACCGGAAAGAATAAATTGTGCCTCTTTTGACGACCACGCGTATCATTTTTAATTAGTGGAGAGAGTCCGCGGGAGTACGAGATCTGCATCAGCAACGTGCTCAGACCTGCGCCAGTTCGTATTCAAATTCAACGATGGTTTGGGAGATTTAGTTCAATGTCAGAATTTATTTATAAGTCAGCAATTGAGCTGGCCGATCTCATTCGGAATAAAAACGCCACATCCAGGCAGATTGTCAGTGATCATCTGGCGCAAATTGAAAAGCACAACGGCAGTCTGAATGCGGTGATCATCTCAATGAAACAAGAGGCGCTGCAAACCGCTGATTTGTGCGACCAAGAGGCGGCAGACGGTAAATTCAGAGGCCCCTTGCACGGCGTTCCCATGACGATCAAGGAGCAATTCTGGGTCAAAGGTACCAAAAGTACCGTGAATTCCAACATGCACAAGGATTGGGTGGCGCCGGAGGACGCTGTGATCGTCGACCGCCTCAAAAAGGCCGGCGCGGTGATATTGGGTAAAACCAACATCCCAAAAAATCTGACAGATTATCAAGTTAGTGGGGACATCTACCCTGAGGGGAAAAATCCATACAACACCGAATATTCACCAGGCGGAAGCAGTGGCGGATCTTCGGCGGCGCTGGCATCGGGAATGGTTCCGATCGAGCTGGGCGGTGATTTCGGCGGGTCCGTCCGCGTTCCATCGAACTATTGCGGTCTTTATGGCCTAAAACTGACCGAAAATACTACGCCTGGACACGGCATGGTTCCCCAACCGAAAGGGGCAAGGGGTGCTATTTTTCATATGGCCGGGCCAGGCCCTATGGCTCGCGACATCGATGATATGGAATTGGTATGGAAAATTATTCGCGGCCCTCATGCGTGCGATCGAAATACGCCTAGAATAGATTGGCAGGAGCCGGAAGAACGGTCGCTCAGCGATCTAAAAATAGCCTGGGTGGATGGGTGGCCTGGATACGAGGCGAGTAGCCAAACCCGGTCTGTCATCAAACGATTTGTAGATCAGCTAGCAAAAAACAACAGCCGTACTGAGAATATAGGACCGCCCGACGACCTTCATAGACGATCATTGGCAATTTGGGTGCGCATGTTTCCGCAACTGATCGGCCAAGATGTGCCCTGGTTTATCCGCCCGCTGATGAAAATGGAGATCAAAAAAACCCTGCTCAAGGGGATGAATGAGTTTCATGGTGAGCTCGACAAGGGCTTCAAGCACAGCTTGATCAACTACTCCGAAAGCATGGGTGTTAAAGCCGGGATCACCCGCGAATGGGAGGGTTTCTTCGAAAACCACGATCTGCTGATCTGCCCAATGAGTTTTGGTCCGGCCTATCGGCGGTGTAAACTGGGTACACCCATAGAATACGATGGCAAAAAGCTGGCCTATATCAATTACGTCTGGCCCTATGTCGCCTGTTTCAACGCCAGCGGAAACCCGGCAATCAATATCCCGCTTGGGATCGGCAAGGAGGGTCTTCCCGTCGGTGTTCAGGTAGTGGGAGCCTATTGGAGTGAGCCCTTATTGATCCGCTTCGCCAAGCTCGTCTCCGGTTTTACAGATGGATTCGTAAAACCTGACGGATACTAGGAGCCGGAAAGCTCCGCCCGTCGCGAACGGTATCCTCGCTCAACAATCCATGGAATAATTTGCCCAGCCGGAATCAGGTTCCGGATTGTTTGAGCTGATCTCCGGTGACGGATGACTGGATCTGAATGCCCGACTTATTTTTAAGCTTCATCATCGCTGGCATATTTATCAACGGCCTGTCGCTGTTTGTTGGTCTTCGCCATATTTACTATATGCCGCGCCCTACCGACCGGGCGAAAGGCGTCGCTACGCTCATTCTTCCGTTAACCGGGCGGGCGCCTGGGTTTCCGGCTCTCGTTGCCGCCATTAACAGCCAGACATTGACGCCGCGCCGCCTGATCGTCGCGGTGGAATCGCAGGGCGACCCCGCCTATCAACAGGCAATGGTAAGCCGCGTTTCAGCTCAGTTTCCCATTGAGATCGCCATTGCCGGAGAGGCGGTTTACCAGGCGCAAAAATGTGCCAATCTTGTCGCCGCTATTGAGCTGGTCGATGACCAGGATGACGTCGTTGTTTTTCTCGACGGTGACATCATGCCACCGTCCTGGTGGCTGTCATCGCTGGTTGCGCCGATCACCAATAACAGCGCCGATCTGGTTACCGGTTATCGATGGCAATCGGTTCGGCATTTTCGTTTCGGGGCATTTGTTATCGCCGCGATTGATCGCTCGCTGGCCATCATTCCGCGCGTCAATATCCCGCTCAGCCGGGTCGTTTGGGGTGGCAGCTACGCGGTCACGCCAGAGACGCTTATCAAAATGGATCTGGCGCGCAGCTTTCAAACCACCTTGTCAGACGACTTGAAGATTGCTGAACGGGCCGGCCATCTGGGTCTGCGGATCATGACCCCATCGGCGCTGTTGGTGCCGTCGCCTAACGATCAAACATTGACGCGGGCTTGGCATTTCGGCCGCCGGCAATATCAAATGATCTGGCTTTATCGGCCGGTCCTGTGGTGGCTGGCGATGGCGACGACTTTGGTCAGATTATTGGCCTGGGGAGTAGCTATGGCGGCAAGCTGGACGATTGCTCTTTGGGCATTGGCTTGCTTGGCTATGCTGGCATTCATGAAGCAGCTGACCGTCCAGATTATTGACCGGAAGCTTGGATTTTCCATGCGCCGGCCCTTCCGGCTCATGTTTTTTGGATTGGCGATTGTCCAGCCGATTGTCGATCTGTTTCATCTATCGATGATCATTGCCGGCGGGTGGGCAAGACGGGTGAAATGGGGGCATATTACCTACGAAGCGGATGGCCAGCGCGGCTTCAAGGTGTCGAAACGACGGGCCTGGAACCAACCGACCAACCAAGCTGAACCTTGATATGCTTTTTATTTCTTGGGCTCCGCCACGTTGCTGTTGGCCGGAAAGGTCTTGCCAGAAGACTTTGAAAATGGCTTGCCCATGATCAAATAGGGCAGCTGGTACCACTGATCGATATCCTCCAGCACCCAGGACTCAACCGCCGACGAGATGGCGTCGCCCAGCACTCTGGCGTCGTGTTTTTTATCGCCTGTTGGCTCAAATCGAAGGGGCGACTCGATGGTCACCTCGAAGGTCGTTCCGGCGCCGCGCCGGGTGCGAACCGGAACGACATCGCCGCCGGCGCGCAAGGCCAATCGGGCTGCCAATATGCGGTTGCCAGTAGCGGGCAATTGCCGCCCCAAAGCCGGGCACCAGACCAGGTCGTCTACATATTCGTCAACGTAAATGAGAAGGTTTTCGCCGCCGTCAACAGCCTGGGCGAGTTCGCGCGCGGTTGTTCGGGAAGTTGCCATAAGTCGGGCTCCCCGAATCCGTGACATCAGTTGTTGGCGTGTAATTTGTGCGATTTTCCGATGGGACGCCAACTGTGCCGGCTCGTATACCCCAACAAACGGAATGCCGTTGCGCAATAGTGCAATGCCCGCGGTTTCCCAATTGCCCACATGGGCGCCGACAAATACGGTCGGCGACTTGAGGTTTTGCAAATTCTCAACACCGCTGATCCGTAGGCGAGATGTATCCAGCACTCGCTTGTTGATGGCGTATTCGACCATGATCCGGCCGATGTTTTCAATTGATTTGACGCGTGTTTGGTGAAGCCGCTTGTAATTCGTATCACCGGTGATTTCGGTGATCGTTTTAAGCATGTGCTTCCACCACGATAAATCCCGGTAGGTGACGTAGATGGTAAAGGCCCACGCCGCAGCAGCGCCTATACCGGAGACCCAGGCAATTGGCAGGTGCTCCAAGACCCGAAAGCTGTACCAATCAAAATAGTCGCGCAGGCTCCATTTGTCTGATTGGCCCAATGGCAATCCACCTTTAATGCATGAATTGGGGCGTCCGCACCGCAGGCAAACGCATAACGTTCTATCACAATGTACTGATTGGGTAGCATGCCGCAACAATCACCGACAATGCCGGTTTCACGGTCATTCAGTTGTCTATTTGCAGGTTGCTAGAAAGTAAACCAAAGCCGGTCGCCACATCATGCGCAAGCTTTGTCGGCGATTGTTTCATCGCTCTTGGCGTCGATGGCAACGCGGTCACGGCCGCCGCGCTTGGCTTCATAAAGGGCCGCATCGGCGCGCCGTAAGATACTATCGATATCAGTATCAGACCCGGTCATGGTGGCGACCCCGAGGCTGACCGTCACGTTAAACAACGTATCGCCGTCAGCAATTTCCGTACTGGCAATTTTGGTGCGCAACCGTTCCGCCACGGCAGTAGCACCCTTGGTATCGGTCTCAGGCACCAGAAGCGCGAATTCTTCGCCGCCCAACCGGCCGATGAGATCGACACCATCTCGACTGGAAACACGGCTGACCTCGCACACTGTCATTATGGCCAGATCACCGACCGCATGGCCGTGGGTATCATTGACTTTCTTGAAATGATCGATGTCGAACATTATGACTGAAAGGTCATGGCCATTACGTCTGGAGCGGCGGATTTCACCGGCGGCCTTGTCCAGGAAGTGCCGGCGATTGGCGACGCTGGTCAGGAAATCGGTCTCCGCATGGCGGCGTAGTTCCAATTCCAACTCTTCACGCCGGGCAATTTCTTCATTCAGTGACATGCGGGCGGTTTCAAGGCTGGTGGCCAATGCCGCCAGCTCCATCGCCTGTGTTTCAAGATGCTGGTTGGCGTCAAGCAGTTCATCCTGCCGCTTTTCCAGTTCTTTCTTGGCCTGGGTCGATTCCGTAATATCGGAAAACGTCACCGTTAGACCGTCGCCCAGTTGCACGAGGTTGGCGCGGAAGGCCTGAAGACCATTGGAGGTTTCCAGTTCAACTTCGTACTGGCAGCTTTCACCGCTCTCGATGACTTCCTGATAAATGCCCCAGTGGCCGGATTTCAACATGCCGGGAAACAAGGCCAACAGTCGGCTGCCGAGGAGCGCGCGTTGCTTCTGACCGAGCAATCTCCCAGCCGCGGGGTTGGCTGAGGTTACCGTCGCGTCAATGATCTTGCCGTCATTGTCGCGGACCGCATTCATGGAGACGACCCCGTCCATGCAGGTCTCCAATATCGCCTCCAGCAATTGGTGGTGATATTGCAGCGGTCGGATGTAGCAGATCAACATGTTTGCGCCGGCTGTCTGGCAAACCGGCAGAGCCAGCATTTCCCAGGTATGTACCGATTTGATTAGTTCCGACGAGTGGATCGAATAGATCGCCTTGGCCGATTTTTCAGCCCGCTTGAAGGTCGCCTGCAAATAAGGGCCGACCTTGCCGCCTAATTCGGCGACGTAGCGGCCGCAGACCGTGGTTCCCAATTGGTCTTCAATGGATGGCGATGCATAGACGACCTGATAGTCGCTGTCGTTAGTGCGCTGGGCAATGAAAATGTCGTCAGCGAATTTTCGTATATGGGAAAGGTTGAATGCCGCATACGCCGGCGCAGTGCCGTCGCCAGCCTGCTCCCAGCAGCTCAACAACGTGCTGACGTCATGCGAATTCGCTACTGCGCGGATGTCCGCATCATATTGATCGTAGAAAAAGCTCATAATTCCGCCGCCCTGCAACGGGCAATATAAGCAGCGGCGGGTAAAAATAATGCAAACCGACACCATTGGCGGAGGTCGTCATGGAATATTGGTTAGCAAAAACTTAATTCTGCGGCGGGCCGTCAAACTGCAGTTATAGCCAATTAGGCGAACAGTTCGACGGATAACAGCATCAGCGAGAACAGGCATCCGATGACCGGAACGATGAGCGGAACCTGGAAGACTGGTTGAAAATCCGTGTGCCGCCGTTTGATCAGAACCAGCGCCACATTGACGATGGAAAACACCATCAATGTGATCAGCGATGTGGCGGTTGCCAATCGGTCGAGGGGAAACGTAAGGGCGAATATCAGAACCGCGACGGTGACAGCCAACGTTGCATTAACCGGCGTGTGGCGGCGGGCGCTAACCTTGCCGAACCAGGCGGGAAGGCGGCCGCGATTGGCTAACCCATATAAGATCCGCGATGCCATGATGATCTGCACCAGGATGCCGTTGATGCCCGCCAACACCGCGATAATCGACAATGTCGTGGCATTCAGTAGACCGGTTTTTTCCGCTACGTCAGCCAAGGGCGCGGAGGAAGCCGCGAGGTCATCAGCACCGACCACCAAGATCGCCACCGTGGTGACCGCCAGATAGATCAGCGTTGTCAAGATCAACGTGATGATAATGGCCAGGGGGATCGTGCGTGCCGGCCGTTTGACCTCTTCGACAACGTTGACCATGTCTTCAAAGCCGATAAAGGCAAAAAAGGCGATGACCGCCGCCGACATGATCCCGCCGAGGGCCGCGCGGTCAGGCAGGTGCCACATGGCTCCGGCGTTTTCGGCCAAATCCGGTACGAACAACACCGCTCCGGTGCAGATAAGGATCAGGCCACCGATCTCGATGGCTGTCAATAAACCGGCAAACACCACCGATTCGACAATTCCTCGGGCCGCGAATGCACCGAGTGCTGCTACAATCACGACGGCGCCGGCCCACGGTGGAATAGCCGTGATTTCCGCCAGATAGGCGGCCGCCCCGAGGCTGACAGTCGCCGCCGACAACAGCCCGGCAAAAGTGACAGCCAGACCGGTAATCAAGGAGAGCGCAGGCAGACCAAACCCTTCATCGACGTAAATCGCTTCGCCGGCGCTTTCCGGATAGCGCACCGCCAATTCTGCAAACGACAGCGCCGAGCAGGCGGTCACGATGGCAGCGACAAGAAACGATAGCGGCGCGTAAATGCCGGCTTCCGCAGCCACCGCGCCAACCAACACATAGATGCCGGCGCCGACGGTTACGCCAAGCCCATAAAGTACCAGCAATGGCAGGTTTAGCCGCCGGCTTAGCCCGGTGCCGTCGGTCACGGTGTCAGATTCGGTTTGCATGTTGATGGTTCTTCGCTGGTGGTATTGGACTAGTTTTGACCAAACGCCGTCTTAAGCGCCGCGGTCATCAGATGGTGGGCATTTTCTGAAGGACCGGAAGCGTCAACCTGCGTCCATGTCATGTCCCCCAATTCAATTGTTGATTGGAACCGAACCACTTCGGCATCCGCATCGGATGCATCGCCTGTCCGTGCCGTGACCCGTGCCGCCAGAACCTCTTCCGGTGCATGCAGCCAAAATCCGGCAAAGCCGCAACCGGCGGCCTCGGCGACTGCGGCGATTGCTTGCCGTTCGGCGGGCGTTGAGAAAACCGCGTCGGCGACGACCGAATGGCCGGTTTCCAGAACTCGCGCCGCCAAAACACAAAGCTGCTCATAAACCGCCGAAGCAGCCTCAATACCGTAGGCCGCCGACGGCAGGTGCTGGGTTTCCGGCACATTGAGAAGTTCCTTGCGAATAACATCGGAGCGCAGCACCACCGCGCCGGGCGCCCGGCCGATCTGAGCGGCAACGGCCGCCGCCGCTGTCGATTTCCCGGTTCCTGACAACCCGCCGACCGCCACCAGACGTGGTTCGCCGTCGTCCAAAAATGAACAAGCCGCATCGAAGTACGTACGCGCCTCCCGCTCGAGGGCGGCACGTTTGGCGCCCTCGGCATATAGCCGTCGCGCGGCGGTAACCTTGGCGCGGATGGCCGCGCGCAGCATCAAGAAAAACGGTAACGCGGCGAGGCCGTCGTAGTGGTCGGCGCAGCGGCTTTCGACGAGATAACGGTTCAGCGCCCGGTTGGCCTGGTCGAATTGGCCACGATCCCATAGGTCCATCAGCAGAAAGGCCAGGTCATATAAAACGTCATTGGTGGCGATGGTGTCGTCGAACTCGATGGCATCGAAAAATACCGGCCGATCGTCAATCAGCGCGATATTGCCCAAATGCGCGTCGCCATGGCAAAGCCGAATGTGGCCGGCCTTCCCACGGGCTGCCAGCAGTGGCGCGATTTGGTGATGGACCTTTTTGGAGGTTTCAATCAGCCACTTGGCTCTATCCGGTGGGAACAAATCCGCGTGCTCGCCAAAGGCAATGGCATTTTGGTCCACATAGGTCATCAAGTCGGTGATCCACGGGCCAGCCTTGCGCCGCGGCGCGCGTTGATGCACCTGCACCATCTCATGGGCCAGGGCATTGATGAGGGATTCGGCGAGCGGATTTTTCTCCGCGATCCGGTCCAGCGTTCTGGTCTCGTCGAACCGGGCCATGCGGACCACCCAATCGACCACATCACCGCTACCGTCAATCGACAGGACCCCTTTCGCATCACAGGTCACAGGGACTGCATTAAGGTAGATTTGCGGGGCATTGGCGCGGTTGACTTCGATTTCGTGAAGACAGGCCGCCCGGCGTTTTGCCAACGTTGAAAAATCCATGAACGGATAAGCCACTGCCCGTTTGAGTTTATAAGCCCGCGTACCGGCCAAAAATACCATCGCCGCGTGGGTATCAACCCGGTCGACCTTGTCGACGCCGTCATAGGTTAGCGGGTCGGATAGATAGGCGATGACATCGGCCTGGGGATCCGGCGTTTGGTTGAAATCCGCATCGGCGTTCATATCCGGTGTCCACCTGAAAATTGCGATTGCACGTCAACCTATCAGCTTCGGTAATCTGCCAATACCGCTTGCTTTCAGCCTTGACGGATATCAATGCAAAAAGCTGCCAAAGGAGGCAGTTTGTATTGGGCGGTTTCGAGGATCAAAACAACTGATCAACACGGGATATTGCCATGACCGAAGAATTCGATCTGAAACGTATTCGCTTAAATCTCGCCAGAACCAAAGAGTTCCCGGCCGGAAGCCCGCTCCATGGCTATGAGTTCGTGGCGCCGCTTGATGATACCGGACATATTGATGCCGCCTCTTGGAAAATCCACCGTGATCAATGCCGGGTCCGTCGGTTTTGGGGTGCCGAAGACGAAGACATCGGCCATCTGGTTCATCGCCCCGGCGGTTCATGGGCGTTTCGTTATGACATCGCCGGCGATGAAGATGACGAAGCCGGCTATCGTTTTGGCACCCACGCCTTTGTGCCCGGCGAATATGTCTCCATCCGCGATGAGGATGGTGAGCTTCACACCTTCCAGGTTGTCACGGCGATGGATCTATAGGCCAAACCGGGCGTGATTGATCAGGCGTATGGGCCTGTTTCTTAGGCAGGTTAAAAACTGCTATGCCGGCAAACAAAAGTGTCTGCCGTTGATATGGCTCAATGCGCGATTTTTCTGATCTGCTAGACTCGCTTCAACGATCTGAGAAACGAACTTCAAGTCGTAAGGAGGTGGATATCGCGAAATCACTTCTGCCCATCATTCCGGGACGAATAGACACTTAGCTGTCATTGCCCTGAATGAAACCGACTGGGTCTTCTGACTTCTTAAAAAACTGAAATGATTGTTCACCGGCGCCGTAACCCGCACCGAAGAGCGTTCTTTGTTGGCTGATCCAGACTGGCTGAAGTTGATTTTTTTTGATGTCCACCGCGCACCCGACTTCCGGCGGAGCCATCTGCACTGAGAGCGAAAGCATATTGACGAGATTCCCCAAGGGTCGGGCGTGAATTCGGATCATATTTTCAACCGGATTTCTCTCAACGCCCACCTGGTCCAAGTCGTTGCCGGACCTGAGAACAGCCTACTACGTCGTTCCCAACCCGCTCGAGTGGCCGCCGGGTCGCGCCTTAGCGTGATCTACGTGGCCAAAAGCGAAACGATGTTTCGTTTCCCTGTCTTGCCCGAACTTACCGCGCTCTTCGGAGCGCGGTCTTTTTTTGTGCCATCGTCTCCCGATAATTCTGAACATAATAAAACGGCCGTCCCCGGGGGCACGGCCGTTGCCAAAGTAGTCGTTATCGATGACGGGCTTAGTGGATCATCAACACTGGTGCCGTCATGGCTGCCAGGATACCGCGTGTGGCGCCGCCCAGAATGAATTCACGCATCCGGCTGTGACCGTAGCCACCCATCACCACAAGATCGATGCCGTTGTCGGAGATATAGTTCAACAAGGCATCGGAGACCCCGCTTGAGCCTTTTGGAATATGGCGGATTTCCACCTTCAGGCCGTGACGGGCCAGATACAACGCCATATCGGCGCCCGGTTCGCCAGCAAGCCGCCGGGGTTCTCCGGCAATGACCAGGTCAATGGTACCTGCCTGCTCCAAGATCGGCAGAGCGGCATGAACGGCGCGAGCCGCGGCGCGGCTTCCGTCCCAGGCCACCATCACACGTTTGGCGGCGAAGCCGTCGTGATTGACGTAGGGGATCAGCAATATCGGCGCGCTGCCATCGAACAATGCGGCCTCAATCAGGGCACTGCGCATGACTTGCGGATGATCAGGATTATCCTGGCAGATCACCACCAGGTCGGTCATCCGGCAATGGCTGGTAAAGGCATGTGTACCACCACCAGAAGCCAGCGACACCAGGCGCGACTCACAATTTATTCCAGCCTGATCGCACTTCTTCTTGAAGTGATCGCGTGCTCCTTCAGCCGATGCCACCGCTTGATCGCGGGCATGTTCAAGAACTTCTGAAGGAATGGGTCCGGCTACATAGCCCGGCAGGGCTGGCTCGATAATAGGAGCGAGACCGGTCAGATGAGCGCCAGTTTTTTGCGCCAGATCGACCGCCACGGGGACTGCCGGCATATCGCCAGAAAGGTCAAGGAGAGTCAGAATATCTTTGATCATTGTCTTTTCCCGTTTTGCTCCGTTTAGGATGGCTCAACCATAGAATATTAAGCCGCTGCCGGCGTTGACGCCGGTCAAGCGAGCGATGTGGCATTTTGACCAAAGAACAATGAGAAAAATCGGTTTACGCGGGCGCTGACGCGGCGCCCGGCGGCGCTGCGGCGGCATAAAATCAGAACAATTGGCCTTGATCTTTATTCGGTTTTTTGGTGCGTGATTTGGCTTTTGTGACGACGGTCGGTTGGGCCTTTGGCGGGCTATCAACTGGGCCACCGGCAACCGCATCGACCCGCCCATCGTGGAACTCAATCTCCAACGCCGCGCCGCCGGCCACCGCACTGGCGCTGCGCAATGGTTGTCCGCCGCCGTCGCGCACCAGGGCGAAACCACGGCGCAGGACATCGCGGTAAGATAGCGTTATCAGAAGTTTCGCCGCTGCCGCGAACCGGTTGTTGGCTGCCAACAGCTTATCGTCTTTCAAGCGCACGAGATCCTTCGACGATTGATCCAACCGGGTTCTCACTTGTTTCAATCCCGAAATCAGCGCTTCCGGGCGTAGCCGGCCTGACAGATTGGCGTAATTTTGCCGCTGGCGGCCGAGCGTTACATCCGCTGCCCGCCCCTGGCGTCCGACGAGTGTTTCCAGTTGCTGGCGTTGTCCCTGTAACACCCGCGCCAATGCTGGCAGTGATAATCGCGCCGAGACCTGGCCGAAGCGCGACCGGTGGGCCGCCGCCGCGCTGCGTAGCGCCAACCCAAGGCGGCCGGACAGATCGTCGAAGCGTTGGCGCGGAAAATTCAATAGATCCCGCAAAGACGGTAAGGCCCGTGAAGCCGAATGGACCGCGTTGCGCCGATTTTCTTGCAATCGCATGACAGCGGCGCGATGGCGGCGGGATAAATCATCAATGTTAGCCAACAGATCCGACCTGACCGGCACCGCCTGTTCAGCCGCCGCCGTCGGTGTTGGCGCCCGCAGATCTGCGGCATGATCGATCAGCGTCCAATCGGTTTCATGGCCGACCGCCGATATCAGTGGAATGGTGGAAGCCGCCGCAGCCCGCACCACCACCTCTTCGTTGAAGCCCCATAGATCCTCAAGACTGCCGCCGCCACGGGCAACAATGATAACGTCAGGGCGGGGTATCTCGCCATCTTCTGAGAGACTGTTGAAACCGGTGATCGCCTTTGCAACTTCAGCCGCCGAGGTTTCGCCCTGGACCCGAACTGGCCAGACAACGGTGCGCACGGCGAAGCGGTCATCAAGGCGATGAAGAATATCGCGAATGACGGCACCGGTGGGAGATGTCACAACGCCGACGACACGCGGCAGGAAGGGCAAGGGTTGTTTACGGTCGTCATCAAAAAGGCCTTCCGCCGCCAGCTTGCGCTTGCGTTCTTCCAGCAGCGCCATCAAGGCACCAACGCCAGCCGGTTCCAGATGTTCGATGACGATCTGGTATTTTGATGAACCGGGATAGGTCGTCAGCTTGCCGGTGGCGATCACCTCCAGGCCTTCTTCCGGCTTGAATTTCAGTTTTCCGAACACGCCGCGCCAGATCACCGCCTCCAGCCGTGCCTTTTCGTCCTTCAGGGAGAAATAACAATGGCCGGATGAATGCGGCCCCCGGTAGCCGGAAATCTCGCCGCGAATACGTACGTGGCCAAAAGCATCCTCGACAGTGCGTTTGACGGCGAAGGCGACTTGCGAAACGGTGAATTCAGCAATGTTTGAAGGCGAATCAGCCATGGCAGAATATGAGGTCCTTGTCAGAGACCATGATAGCGGTTTGTATGCGGCCTGCCGAGCCTCATTTCGCGCTTAAGACGCTCAACCAACCCGGAGCAATCCATGGCCCGCTATGAATTTCGCATGCAGCGTCTGTTCGTCGCTGACGACCTTGCGCCAGGGGCAACCTTCAAACTCGATCATCACCAGGCCCATTACCTGCTGAAGGTCTTGCGGATGAGCGTCGAAGACAACGTATTGGTCTTCAATGGCCGCCACGGCGAATGGCGGGCGGCCATTGCCGAGGCCGGTAAAAAGCAATGCGTGGTGCGGGCCATCGAACAAATCCGCGGGCAGACCGAACCATCAAACCTGCACTATCTGTTCGCACCGCTGAAGCAAGCCCGGCTTGACTATATGGTTCAAAAAGCTGTCGAAATGGGTGTCGGCGCCCTGCGCCCGGTGATCACCCAGCACACCCAAATGCCCAAGATCAAGATGGACCGAGTGCGCGCCAATGCGGTTGAAGCGGTTGAACAATGCGGGATTCTATCGCTGCCTACAGTCCACGCGCCGGTCAAACTAACCGATGTTATCACCAATTGGGGAATGACCGATTCTGATCGCCGAATCATCTTTTGTGATGAGGATGACGAGGCCGGCGATCCAATCTCGGTGCTACGAGATATCGGTCAAAATCCGCTCGCTGTTCTGATCGGCCCGGAAGGTGGGTTTTCCGCCGAGGAGCGGGCATTGCTCAACGCTCAAGAGTTCGTGACCAGCATGTCACTGGGACCGAGGATATTGCGCGCCGACACTGCTGCGGTCTCAGCGCTTACCCTGGTGCAAGCAGTTTGCGGTGACTGGTGAACAAGCAGTCCGTCAAATCGGCATAGCTGCATTGCAATAGCTGTGAAAAAAACCCATTTGTGCCCAAGGAACTGCGCCGCTATGGTGCGCCGCCGTGACCTCACCGCCGGCATTTGATTTGGCTGGTGGACGGGTTGAAAACAAGGTTGGACCATATGGCCCGGGATACGATTGATTCCACGCCGATTGAAGATCTCGATGTACTTGCCGCCTATCTGGCTGAAGGCAGCAAACCGCGCCAGGATTGGCGGATTGGTACCGAACACGAGAAGTTTGGTTTTCGCCTCTCCGATCATACCCCGATCCCCTATGAGGGTCCGCGTGGTATCAAGGCGATGCTGGAAGGCATGGAAGCCTTGTTGGGTTGGGATCCGATTATCGATGATGGCAATATCATCGGCTTGATCGACCCCATTGGCGGCGGCGCTATTTCCCTGGAACCCGGCGGTCAGTTTGAACTGTCCGGTGCGCCGGTCGAAACCTTGCATCAAACCTGCCGCGAAGCCTATGCGCATTTGGCACAGGTGCGGGAAGTCGGCGAATCGCTTGATATCGGCTTTCTGGGGCTCGGTGTTTCGCCGGTCTGGTCTTTTGCTGAAACGCCGCGCATGCCCAAGTCGCGCTACAACATCATGACCAATTATATGCCCAAGGTCGGTACCTATGGGCTCGACATGATGTATCGCACCGCCACCATCCAGGTGAATCTCGATTTTTCCGACGAGGCCGACATGGTGCGCAAAATGCGCGTCGGCCTGGCGCTGCAGCCGCTTGCCACGGCGCTGTTTGCCAATTCGCCGTTCCTCGACGGCAAGCCGAACGGCTATCTGTCTTACCGGTCCCAGACCTGGCTCGATACCGATAACAACCGCGCCGGGATGCTGCCTTTTGTTTTCGACGAGGGTTTTGGTTTCGACGGCTATGTCGATTGGGGTCTCGATGTGCCGATGTATTTCCTCAAGCGCGGCGACACCTATCATGACGTGACCGGCACCACTTTCCGGCAATTTATGAATGGTGGCCTTGAGGATCGCTTCCCCGGTGATCGACCAAATATGGGCGACTGGAGCAATCATTTATCGACGTTGTTCCCGGAGGTCCGGCTGAAGCAGTTTCTTGAAATGCGCGGCGCCGATGGTGGCCCCTGGCGTAAAATTTGCGCGCTGCCTGCCTTCTGGGTCGGTTTGCTGTATGACGAGGATACGCTGTCGGCGGCCGTTGATTATATCGCCGATTGGTCAACTGATGAGATGCAGGACCTGCGCAATCAGGTGCCGGGCCAGGCGTTCAAAGCAGATTTTCGCGGCCGGCCGTTACTGGAGACCGCCCGTGAATTGGTGGCATTATCCCATGACGGCCTGAGCCGTCGCGCCAGATTAAACAGCGGTGGTTTTGACGAGACGCAATATCTGGCACCGGTGGAAGAAGCTGTCGCATCGGGCCTGACACCAGCCGAAATGATGCTCGCTAAATATGGCGGGGCATGGGAAGGTGATCTTGATAAAGTCTTTGAAGATTACGCCTTTTAATCACATCCGACCCGATGTGCAGCATGTGACGAGGATGCCGGCATGTTTGACATGAATGAGTTGTTCCGCGCCGCCCAGGGCGGGCACTCGGTGGAAAATTTCGCTCGTCAGTTCGGACTGCCGCAAAACGCGGTCCAGTCGGCAATGGAAGCCCTGGCACCTGCATTCGCCGCTGGCATGGCCCGCAATATGGGTGATCCCTTTGGTATGCAATCGTTCATGTCGGCGATGCAGTCGGGGCGTCATAAGAACTATTTCTCCGATCCGATGGCCGCCTTTGCACCATCAGCGCGCCAAGATGGCGACGGCATTTTGGGGCAATTGTTTGGTTCGAAAGATTTCTCCAGGGCGCTTGCTGATCAGGTCGGCGCAATGACCGGCGTTGGCAGTGATGTGTTGCGCCAGATGTTGCCGGCCATGGCCAATATGATGATGGGTGGGCTTCAGCAAAATGCCATGGCCAATCCCATGGCCGATGCCATGCAGGCGTTCTTGGACGGGTTTACCCGCGGCAGGCCGGAACCAAAAGCCGAGCCAGAGACCAAACAGCCGGCGGCCAGCGATATTATGGATGCGTTTTTTTCCGGCTTTACCGGTGGCGCCACGCCATCGGCCGGCAAATCCAGCGGCAATCCGATGCTCGACATGATGCAGGCCGGCCAAGAAGCCCAAAAAGACAACATGGCTGCCTTTGAAGACCTGTTTAGCAAGTTCTGGTCAGCGCCAAAGAGATAATTCTCCGATAAAAAAGACCCGCCGGCGATGCGGCGGGTCAAGTGGGACCGTGGGGGCCGGTCCGAAGGCATCACGTAAATATACGCGACGTTGGTCTTGGGAGCTTATTGGGTGCTCTGCACCCGAGCCTGGGTAGCGATGCGGTCCAAAACCTGGGTCGGATCTTCCGACCGGCAATTGGCCGCATAGGCCACGTCGCCGTGGGATAATCCGATGTCGCGCAACATCCGGGTATCCATATCCATCATGGACAGAACCTGTTTGCGGCGTTGATAAATCACTGCCCAACGTTCGATCGCCCGGATCAGGCTTTTAAGCGATGAACGCACCTCGGTGAGGCGCAGCGTTAATGGCGTTTGTGCGATTGTTGTCGTCTTCATGGCAACCTCCTTCAGGTATTGGTTTGAAGTGAATTATCCGAACGGCCAGGCCGCGATATGGGCTCATTTGTTCGGCTGATGTGCCTTATATGAAGAATTGTGATTGATTTAACAAACGAATGTTTCTAATGTTATTCATCAATATTATTGATGAAAGAGCATGTCATGGCCCACGCACTGGATATCGATCAATTACGCACCTTCGTTGCCATCGCCGAAGTCGGCAGTTTTACCCGCGCGGCGGAGACCGTAAACAAAACCCAATCGGCGGTTTCCATGCAGATGCGCCGGTTGGAAGAACGCATTGGCCGACCGATCTTCGTGCGCCAAGGCAGAGCCAGCAGGCTCACCGACGAAGGCAAACGCCTGATGGAATTTGCCCAGCGCATGGTGCGTCTGAACGATGAAACCATGACAGCCTTTACCGAGGCCGACATGCGTGGATCCATCCGGCTCGGAATTCCTGATGATTACGCCGACCGATTGCTGCCGCAGGTTCTGGCCGGCTTTGCCCGGATCTATCCGACGGTTGAGATCCAGGTTGATTGCTCGGCAAGTTCAATCGTCACCGAACGCATTCGCAACGGTGAACTGGAACTCGGAATTGTCACCTCCGCCGACACCGGTGGCTTAGGTGAGGTCATTCGCCGGGAGCAGCTTTATTGGGTTACCGCCGCCGGCCAATGCGTTCATGAAATCGATCCGCTGCCCCTGGCGCTGGCGCCGTCCCATTGCGCCTGGCGTATTTCGGCAATTTCAGCTCTTGACCAGATTGGCCGGGCGCATCGCATCGCCTATTCCAGTCAGGCCGCCGTGGCCTTATCCGGCGCGGTGGTTGCCGGCCTGGCGGTGACTGTTCTGCCGGAAAGTGCCATCCGCTCTTCCATGCGCATCCTCACCGAACGCGATGGTTTTCCGCCGCTGCCGAATTGCGATATTTCTTTGTTGCAGGCCGTGCACGCCACCCATCCGGAGCATTACGCCCTGGCCGATCACATTGCCGCCTCTTTGGGAAATCTCAGGGCAGCCGCCTGAACCGGTTATTTCCGTCTGGCGGTCATCACCAGAACATTACCGGCGATTGCGCAGGTAAGCCCGGCAACGGTAAACAGCGACCACTGATAACCCTCGAATAGTCCAGAAACAATCAGGGCTACGACCGGAAACATCACCGTCGCATAGCTGGCGCGACTGGAGCCGATGCGGCCAAGCAAAGTCAAATAGCAAATAAAAACCAGCACCGACCCGCAAACAACAAGGTAAGCCATGGTCGATATGTAGCCGACGGAAAAATCGAAATTGAACCGGCTGCCAGAAATCAATGCCACCAATGTGAGGGCGGTGGCGCCATAAAACATGCCCCAGGCGGTGGATGAATAATTCGGCAGGCCGCGTGCTTGAATGGACGCCGATACCATGTTGCCCAGCGAAAACGATACCGTGCCGGCGACACTGAAGCCCAAGCCGATGAGCACTTGCGCGCCAATATCGGTGCGGGCTATTTCCGGCCAGACCAGCAACCCGACGCCGAAAATGCCTAGCAGCGCGCCAAGCGCCACCCGGCCTTCGATCGGAGTGCGAAACAATATTGCTGATAAAACGATGTTAAAAACCACGGCTAGCGTGATCACCACGGCCAATAGGCCTGAGATCAAGTACCCGGCGGCGTAATAGAACATTGTGAAATTGGTGGAGAATAAAAACAGGCCAAGGGCGGCGAAGCGCAGATGGTCAGTCAGCGGAAACACCAATCGCCGTTTGGTCACAATAACGATTGCGAACATGATGGTTGCCGCCGCGGCGAACCGGTAAGCGACGCTGACCTCCGGCGCCACGACGCCGATTTGGAATTTCAGCGCATACCAACTGATGCCCCAGAAAAACACCGTTGTCGCGTAAAGCCCGAAATCAAGCGGCGCCAAGGAAAATGGCGCAGGCGTAATGGCAGCCGGTCTGGAATGTGCATTCATGGGAAAACGGATGTCCAATGCCGTGATACGGCCGAGCGGCAGGAAATAAATGAATTTGAGAATTGGAAACTAAGCGACCCGGATGGGTCGGTAAAGGCGGCCCGGCTCACGCGCCCTATGCGTTTAACACATAGCTAAAGATCTTCGGCGGACCGGTGCCAAACAGGTTGGTAGCCAGCGCGCAATGCCGCCAACATGGCTGCAGGGGTCAATAATTTCGCCGGGCCGATATCGTCCCGAGATCCGGCATCCATATAGCCTTGCGGCGTCCAATGCAGGACCCGATCTGATCGCAGGACTAGAAATGTCTCCTGGTCATCACCGGCCTGCATCATTATGCCATCCGGCAATTCGCGGTCCGTTGGATCGATCTTCCGCAAGCCGGCCGGGTCCGTCCGTTGACCGTGCAACACCATGTCCATCGCGCCGGCCCTGGCGCGATCAGGCAAATCATGGCCTTTCGAAAATGCCGTAGCGAATGCTAACGCCCGCTGACGTTGACATTCAAAACAAGGCCGGTGCCCGGCGGTCAGTGCGGTCACTTCGTCGAGGAAAAATAATTCCGTATAGCTGTTGCCCATCACTTTTCGATGACGATCGTTGAAGGTCGTCACGCAACAGATCCATGCCTTCGACGCCCAGCGGCGGCGCGTGAGTTGCCGTGTCACCGGATCATGGATGCGCCCACCACGATTGCCCATGAACATTCCGCGCGCGGCGATCGCCGCGATCCGTCCGTCTGGTAACACTCGGTTTTGCAGCGTCATGGGTTCGGAGCCTAACTTAAAGCTGGCACAGTGTGACATGATTTCAGATGATGGCGTTAGAGAATCAGGAGTAACCCATGTCCGATCCGAAGACCCTGCTGCAAATGACCGGCGCCAAGCTGGCGCCGCCGCCATTGGCTGAATCCACCCTCATACTGATTGATATCCAGAATGAATATGTCACCGGCGCGCTGCCATTGTTGGATGTTGATGCGGCCGTTGCCGAAGCAGCAAAGGTATTGGAAGCGGTGCGCCAGGCGGGCGGGTCGGTCATCCATGTGGCCCATGCGGGAAATGCCGGCGGACCATTTGATCGCGAAGACGAACGCGGCCAGTTTGTCGCCGATGTCATGCCGGTCGACGGCGAAACGATTGTGGAAAAGCCACTGCCCAACGCTTTCGCCAAGACAAGTTTAAAAGCGGCAATGGAAACAGCCGGCCGTGCCAACGTTATTTACGTCGGCTTCATGACCCATATGTGTGTCAGTTCAACCGTACGGGCCGGTTTGGATCTGGGGTATCTGGGAACCGTTGTCGCCTCGGCCTGCACCACCCGCGATCTGCCCGATCCCATGGGCGGCGTTGTCTTCGCCGATCAGCTGCACCGTGCGGCGCTAACAGCGCTATCGGATCGGTTCGCCTATGTGGTGCCGAATGCCAATTGGGTCACTGAGGCTGCCGGCTGACGTTATTTATTCGCCGCCGTCAACGACGATAATATGCAGCGCCCGTGGTCCATGGGCGCCTAACAAGATCGTCTGTTCAATGTCGCCGGAGCGCGATGGGCCGGTGATCATATTGACCGTGCGCGGCATCACCCCCTTGCCATGGTCGCCGCGCATTTTGTCGAACACCGTCTCGTAGGTGTCGGTAATATCCTTACTATCGATGACGATGATCTGAGTTTCCGGCAGAAAATTGTTGGTGGTTGGATTGTCGGTGCCCGATGTCAGGATCAATGTGCCGCTTTCGGCAACGCCGCCGATAGCGGCAGCCAGGCTGACGGCATCGGAACCATCGCTGGGGCCTTTGCTCCGCTCCAGATTTGGGGCGTTTTCCCAAGGCAGGTTTTCCAACCGATCATCGGCGCCCATGCACAGATTTTGTGGCAAGTTACGCGACCGCAAATAGTCGCTGACGGCGCCGGGGATATCGGTTTCTGAGTTAACCCGGATCACAGTTGACTGAACTTTTTCGGATATCTCGCAAAAAAGATCGACCTGCGCCGAGTGATCCACCTGGGCCCGGGCGGGAATAATACCGCGCTGCGGATTGGCCAACCGTTCATCGACCGTGCGCTGACGGTTGGCGCGGCCCTCGGAAGTTTTCAGGCCGGTTCTCAGCCGGTTCAAAATGGCGTCGCGTCCGCTCATGACTGGTTCTTCTTCTTTTGCGCCCACATTTGCTGAAATGTCTTGCCCGCCGGTGCCGGCAGATCCCGGTGTTTGGTCCAACCGCCGGCAAGCGGCAGGGATTTCAAACGGCCCTTGCGGCCGCCCAACATGGCGATCATCGACATGGCGATGCGGGTGCCGAATTGATAAAGCCGCGGCCGCTTGGCGGCAAAGGCCCATAGTCCGAGGCCCCAGCGCACCGTCGCCGGTGATAGATGGCTTTCAAACTCGCGCTCCCGCCAGTGGCGCATCATTTTCGGTAACGGAATGCGCATCGGGCAAACTGCTTCGCAGCGGCCGCAAAATGTCGAGGCATTGGGTAGGTGGCCGGATTTATCGACGCCGATCAGAGTTGGCGTTAGCACCGCACCGATGGGGCCGGGATAGACCCAACCATAAGCATGGCCGCCGACGGCTTGATAGACCGGGCAATGGTTCATGCAGGCGCCACAACGTATGCAACGCAACATATCTTGAAACTGCGTGCCGATGACGCTGGTGCGGCCATTATCCAGCAACACCACATGGTATTCCTGCGGTCCATCGGGATCCTCAGGGCGCTTCGGTCCGGTGGAAAATGTCGTGTAGGCCGACATGTCCTGGCCGGTAGCGGAACGGGCCAGCAGCCGAAGGAGCTGGCTGGCATCTTCCAGGGTAGGGACGGTTTTTTCCAAAGACGCCAGGACGATATGCACCTTCGGCAGGATTTGCGTCAGGTCACCATTACCTTCGTTGGTGACAATGATTGATGTGCCGGTCTCGGCAATCAAAAAATTGGCACCGGTAATGCCGACATCGGCAGCCAAAAACTTATCCCGCAACACCTGCCGTGCTTCGTTCAGCAGGGATGTCGGTTCTTCCAGATTTCGATCGTCATCAAGATGGGTATGTACCCTGCGGAAATCTTCCTCCACATCTTCCTTGCTGACGTGGAAGGCCGGCGCGATGATGTGGCTTGGCGTTTCGCCACGCAACTGGATGATGTATTCGCCCAGATCTGTCTCGATCGGCTCAATGCCGTTTATTTCCAGGTGGGCGTTGATGCCGATTTCCTCGGAAATCATCGACTTGCCCTTGGTCACCGTTTTGGCGCCAACCTTGCGGCAAATATCGAGCACGATGGCACGCGCGTCGTCAGCTGTTTCCGCCCAATGAACATGTCCGCCAGTCTCGACAACCTTTTTCTCATAAGCCTCCAGATAGAGATCCAAATGTTCCAGCGTATGGTTTTTGATATCGCGGCCGTGATCGCGAATATCATCGAATTCCGGCAGACCAGAGCGGGCGTTCGTGCGTTTGTCGACGAATCCTGCCTGCGCCCGACCTAGCGCTCTTTGTAGTTTCTTGTCGGCGATCGCCTTGGTGGCGTTTTCTTTGAACTTCGGTGATTCCTGCCTCATTTACCGCGCTCCGGTTCACCGATGGCCGGACCATCGGTCATGCCGGCCAACACTTCGGCCACGTGGCGGACTTCGATATCGGAACCTTGCCGTTTGAGTTTTCCGGCCATGTTCATCAGGCAACCCAGATCGCCAGCCAACAATGTTGCGGCACCGGAATCATTCACGTTGGCGGTTTTTTTCTCAACAATTGAATTGGAGATATCCGGGTATTTGACACAAAAAGTTCCGCCAAAACCACAACACACATTGGCGTCCGGCAGTTCCTCCAGCGTCAACCCGTCAACGCCGGCAAGCAGTTTTCGCGGCTGGACGTGGATATCCATTTCCCGCAGGCCAGAACAGGAGTCATGATAGGTGACGGTCTCGTTGAATGCCGCCTCAACGCTTTCAACACCGAGTTGATCGACCAAAAAGCTAATCAGTTCGTGAGTTTTGTCGGCTAGCGCGGTTGCCCGCGCCGACCAGCTTGGGTCGTCCTCGAACAAGGCTGGATAATGATGCTTGAGCATGCCGGCGCATGAACCCGACGGCGCCACCACATAATCGAAATGTTCAAATGCCGCGATCGTTTGTTCGGCAATGGCGCGGGTATTTGACCGGTCACCGGAATTATAGGCCGGTTGACCGCAACAGGTCTGCGCTTGCGGCACATCAATTGTGCAGCCGGCATCTTCCATCAGTTTAATGGCGGCAAAGCCGACCTGCGGCCGGAACAGGTCCACCAGGCAGGTTACGAAGAGGCCGACATTCGGCCCGGACGCGGATTTTGAGGTCGTCAATCCGGTCTCCTTTTTCAGTTCGTCATCGTGCGGCTTCGCCGCAATGAAATTGGGTTATCTGCATTGGCTTACTTCAGGCTACCCAGCCGTTCCAGGCGCATACGGGATATTTCCTGGCGGGCGCCGGTCAGCTCGATGTTTTTCAACATGGTGTCCACATAGATCATGTGCGCCCGGGCAGCTTGCTTGGCTGTCTCAGGATCGGAATTGATGATGCCTTCGTAGATGTCACGATGTTGTTCCATCAATCGGTCGCGGCAGCCGGGCCGGCGATAGAGTTCCGACCGGTTATAAACCACGCCTTCCGCCAGCAGCCGATAACAGGACCGCAGCATATGCTGCATAACGATATTGTGGGTGGCCTCGCCGATCGCCGTGTGGAATTCCACATCGATCGTGGTTTCCTCGGTGAAGTCGTCCTTCTTATGGGCGGCATCCATGGCGGTAATGATGCGATTGAGGATTTCACGGTCTTCCGGCGTTGCCCGCTCCGCGGCAAGCGCTGCGGCGGTGCCTTCCACCTCGCGGCGAAATTCCAGATAGTCGAGGGTTGCGCGCTTGGTTTTTTTGAACAGACCGACGATCGGGTCAGAAAAAATCGTGCCTATGATGTCGGCAACAAACGTCCCGCCGCCCTGCTTCGAAACCAGGATTCCGTCGCCTTCCAGGCTTTTGATGGCGTCCCGCAGAATCGGCCTCGACACATCAACTTTTTTTGCCAATTCACGTTCGGGTGGCAATTGGTCCCCCGGACGCAGAATGCCCTCCATCACCAAATCTTCAATTTGGCTGACGACCGCATCAGCAGTTCTGTTGTGACTAATCTTGTGAAAAACCATTATATTTTAGTGTCTTAGTCAGAACGTGAAGGGAGAATCACGCGTAACAAAATCTGCGTTCCTTCCGCTTCAGGGATAACGCGACTATATAATCGCTTGCTTTTCTTGGTCAATTTTTTTATCCAATTGCAATAAATATCGATAAATGGCGTGCCGGGTCTCGAAAAGAAAATGCTCTCAACACCATTCTTGCCATTGACGAAACGAGACCGATCTTGCTTTGATGGAGCTGGATCAAGATTTCATGTGAATTCAGGTGCTACGTTTGTCGGTTCAAAAATCAGGGGACGGTTTTAAATCGTTATAAATTTCAGACCGTCGAAAAATTCTTGTCGTTCTGAACGCGCACAAAATCGAGATTTCACTGGGAGATGGAGGGTCCGCGAACCAATTGGACCCTGCTTAACGCGCATAGGGAGGAATACATGAGACCTGCGCTTAAAACTTTAGCCTGCACCGTAGCCGCGATTGCCATTGGCGCCGCGGCATTTTCCAACGCTGCCGAAGCCAAAAAGGTGCGTTGGAAAATGCACTCAGCTTTCGGTAAAAACCTCGCCGTGATTGGCCCAGTTGCCTATCGCGTCGCTGATTGGATTCGCGCCATGTCTGGCGGCGATTTCGACATTAAAGTGTTCGAGCCCGGCGCACTTGCCGGCGGTTACGCTTATTACGATCCGGTCAGTCAGGGCGCTTTTGAAGCCGCTTATGGCACCCCGGGCGCCAACCAAGGCAAAAACTCAGCATTTTCGTTCCTGTCGACCTGGCCATTTGGCCCGGGCGCCTTGGAATTTAATGCCTGGATGCAGTTTGGCGGCGGCAAGGAAATCGCCAGCAAATTGTACGCCAAAGACAACATCACATATTTCTATTGTGGCATGATCCCGCCGGAAACGTCTGGTTGGTTCCGCACAGAAATCACCTCGCTTGAGCAGTTGAAGGGCCTGAAAATGCGCTTCTTCGGCATGGGCGCCAAGGTGATGCAGAAATTTGGTGTGGCGACTCAGCAGCTTGCTGGTGGCGACATTTATCCGGCTTTGGAACTCGGCAGCATCGACGCCACCGAATTCTCCATGCCGGCGATTGACCGTTCACTCGGCTTCTATCAGATCGCCAAGTTCAACTACTATCCTGGTTGGCATCAGCAATCCACGACCAATGAATTCCTGGTCAATACGGATAAATGGAATGCTCTCCCGGATAACTTCAAAGCCATGTTCGAAGTTGCCTGCACAGCCAACATTGCTGTTGAAATGGCCGAAGGTGAAGCCCTTCAGCCGGCCGCAATGAAGGCCAACGAAAAAGACGGCGTTAAGAATGTAACGTGGTCGGACGACGTGCTCGCACAGCTTCGCGCCAAGTGGGATATCGTTCTCAAAGAAGAAATCGCGGCCAATCCGGACGTGAAAGATCTTTGGGCCAGCTTTACGGCATTCCATGAAGAGTACAAAATCTGGGGCGAGCGCGGCTATTTGAAATAAGCAGCGAAATTGGGATTATTTTTTCGATCCCATGTGCCTAGAACAAAACGGCCGGCGCTCCTTGCGCCGGTCGTTATCTGCGACGCCGGGGAGGGCTGATCAAATTGAAATTCAAAGCCAACTCCGCGCCTAATTCCAACGCAAACATGGACTGGGAGCTATGAACGGGCTACTAAATCTTGCTGGCGTTCTCGATCGCATATCGCGGTCAGTCGGAAAAGCCGCAAGCTGGATCATACTGCCGCTGATTTTCATCATCATGTTTGATGTAATCACCCGCAAGATTGATTTCATCAAATTATGGTCGGCGGAAATCACCATGAGCGTCGGCTATTCCGTTTCGTTCATATTGCAGGATTTTGAGTGGCATTTGCACGGCGCACTGCTGCTGCTGACATTCGGTTTTGCTTATCTATTCAACGCCCATGTGCGCGTCGATATTTTTCGCGAATTGGCGCCCCGGCGCGGACAGGCATGGATTGAAATGCTCGGCCTGATCATTTGCGCCATTCCATTCCTGCTCGTCATGCTCAAATTTTCCTGGGACATGACCTATGCCTCATTCATGCAAGGTGAAGGGTCAGAATCGCAAGTCGGCATCGGCATGCGATTTATCATCAAGTCATTTCTAATTTGGGGATTTCTCATTGTCCTCATGGCGGCTGTGGCGACGTTAATTCGCTGCATCATATTTTTGTTCGGACGTGGCGAAGCAAAAGCAACTGCGGAATCTGAGTTGCAATTTTTTACTGATTTCGATGTCTTGCCGAAGGTCGTGCTGGACGAAGATGGTGACAGCGAACCCGAGGGGGGAAATTAGGCCATGGTAGAGTTCTGGACGTGGTTCATTGACGACCACCTCTATGAGTACATTGGCGCGTATATGTTTATCGCGCTTGCGCTCACTTTGTTTACCGGCCTACCCGTTGCATTCGCCCTTGGTGGTGTATCGCTGATATTCGGATCGTTAGCCGTTTGGATTGGTGCTGTCGATTTCGAAGTGTTTTTCGCTGTCGTCAACCGCATCTGGGGTGGTGACGGGCAATCGGGCGCCATTCAGAATCCGATTCTGGTTGCCATTCCGTGTTTCGTGTTCATGGGCACGATGTTGGAAAAATCGCGGGTCGCGGCGGATCTTTTGCATATCCTGCAGATTATGCTTATCCGCGTTCCTGGCAGCCTGGCGCTGTCGGTTACCGTCATGGGCACGATTATGGCGGCCACCACAGGCATCATCGGCGCCTCTGTCGTGATGATGACGTTGCTGGCGCTGCCGACGATGCTCAAACGTGGATATGATCCAGCTTTGGCAACCGGCACAATCGCTGCCTCGGCAACATTGGGTATCCTCATACCACCGTCGATCATGCTGGTCTTGATGGCCAACCTGTTGGCTGTTTCTGTGGGCAATCTCTTCATCGGCGCGATTTTCCCCGGCCTGGTGCTCTCAGTGTTGTATTTCATGTACATCATGACCCGGGCGACGATTAACCCGAGCGTGGCACCGCCGATCAGCCAAGATGAGTTCGATCTCAAGCCGACGAATAAGAACAATCTGGTGATGTTCTTCGTGGTTTCCGCAGCGTTCCTGGCAGTACAGCAGATTGCCGAAAACCTGGATATTGCGTTGTTTGCGAACTGGAAGCTTGTTGCCTTCCTGGGCATCTTTTTCACCGCCATGTATTACGGCAAGAAAGAGGGTCCGACGCTGCTTGGCGGCATATTGAAGGGTTTCGTGCCACCGATCTTTCTGATCACCATGGTGCTTGGTTCAATTTTCGCCGGTTGGGCAACGCCAACGGAAGCCGCCGGTGTTGGCGCCTTCGGTTCACTGATGCTGGCCTATATCAACGGCACTTTGACCCGGGAGGTGCTGCGGGAAGTCTGCCATCGTACCGGTCTGACCACGGCGATGATTTTCTTCATCTACGTTGGTGCTACCGCGTTTTCCACATTGTTCCGCAACGTCTACGGCGAAGACCTCATTATCCATTTCATCGAATGGCTGAACCTCGGTCCCTGGCCGCTGTTGGTAATGTTGATGGCGGTGATTTTCCTACTCGGCTTCTTCTTTGATTTCCTGGAAATCACGCTGATTATTTTGCCAGTGTTTGCGCCAATCATTAGAGCGATGGCACCGACTTTTGCAGTGCATCTGGGATTGGATGCGCCGACGAATATGGCGCAGACCCAGTTTGTCGAGGCGCAGGTGATCTATTGGTTTGCCATCCTGGTGGCGGTGAATCTACAGACGTCGTTCCTGACACCTCCGTTCGGTTTCGCGCTGTTCTATATGAAAGGCGTGGCGCCGAAAGAAGTGAAGATGCAGGAAATCTACAGGGGCATTATCCCGTTTGTGATCTTGCAGCTGATCGGCCTCGGGATTGTGCTCTACTGGCCGCAAATTGCCCTGTGGCTTCCAAACGTCATGCTGGAATAGGTGGGAAACCTGATCCAGCCGAACATAAAAAAACGGGCCGGAAATTTCCGGCCCGTTTTTATTTGTATCGTCAGTGAGGTTTATTCGGCGGCCTTGATGGTGCCGTCCTCGTTGAACTGGCCGAGATACAAAATGACATCGGCGCGCTGTTTGTCTTTTTTCACCTTCAGGGTCATTTTGGATTTGCCGTCGAGGAATTTTTTCGGTTTCTTCAGGAAACCGTCGAGGTTTTCCACTGTCCAGACCAGGCCGTCGTCGCCTTCGGCTTTGGCCATCATCGCTTTCGAATATTTAAAGCCTTCAATCGCACCGGCTTTGCGGCCGATGATGCCGTTCAGTTGCGGGCCAACTTTATTTTTGGCGCCTTCGCCAACAGCGTGGCAGGCTTTGCATTTCTTAAAGACTTTTTCGCCCTTTTTCATATCGTCGGCCATAGCCGAACCGGTCAGGGCGAGAACCGCAACACTGGCGGCAAGAAGGATGGATCGCATATTCTAGAACTCCTGTAGGTAGTCAGCGGAAACCGTCTTTTTCAAGGAACCAGACATGGATTCCGCCCGATCGGGAAATTGTCGACCATTCGATAGACCAATTTAGACCTATTGTAATATGTGGCAAAATGACTGCGGTCTATTCCCCAGCTGCGGTGATTTGTGGATTTTGGCGTAAAACTGTGTCCAGACCATGGTCCCAATACGGTTCCGGGCCATATAATTGTGCCAAATAGTCAATAAATAACCGTACCTTAGCGGGAAGGAAGCGGCGGCTGGGATACATCGCGTAGGCGCCAACCCGGCGTGATGCCCGAAAATCCGGCAAAATGATGCGTAGGGCGCCATTTGATAATTCTGGCCCGATATCCCAGGTTGACCTCAGCGCAATACCCAATCCGGCCAGCACCGCTTCGCGAACGACTTCCGATGAGTTGGTCTGGATCGGTCCAGATGCCCGAACTGCTACCGGCCCGTCCGGCCCCTCAAGGCGCCACGGATCCTGGTTGGCGGCTGCCAGACAAACGTGGCGTTCCAAATCGGCAACGCTCGCTGGCGTCCCACGGCTTTCCAAATAGCCTGGCGCCGCACACAACACCCGGTGGATCGGCGCCAGTCGTCGTGCCACCAAGCTGGAATCAGATAGTTCAGCAATTCGGATCGCCAGATCAAAGCCATCGCCGACCACATCGACAAATTCATCCGACAGCACCAGGTTGACGGTGAGGTCCGGGTTTTCATCGATGAAGGCGCCCATATGCGGCGCGATGTGCATCCGGCCGAAGGATGTCGGCGCCGAGACCCGCAATGTGCCGCGGGCAAGAGCTGAGCGCCGGGTGACAAATGTTTCTGCCTCCTCGATCGCCGCTAGGATGGCAACGATGCGCTCGTAAAAACCCTGGCCGGCTTCCGTCAACGAGATCTGTCGCGTGGTGCGTTGCAGTAGCCGCGTGCCCAGACGGTCTTCTAACCGTCGCAGCCTTTTTGAGACGACCGCCGGTGACAAGCCCATTTCCCGCCCGGCGGCCGACATGCTGCCCGCCGTGACGACGCGCGCGAATATCTCAATATCCAGAAAACTGCTCATTTTTGCTCATTCGGATAGAGTGATTTGCATTATTGCGCTATCGAACAAACTCTCCGCTTTCAGTAATCTAGGGCAAGTGTTGTAATGATCCATAACGAAATATATTGGCGCCAAGTCATGGGCCTATAAACTGCAGGCAGGTTGATCCACAAGGTGAAGCACAATGCCTGCAATTTTTGAAAGCATGACCTAGATCCACGGGAGGCGGACATGTCGGGACTGAAGATGCCGGAGCCAAAGGCTGAGGTTCTAGAGCGCCGGCCTGAGATCGTCTCCGCCCTGGAAAAAATCATTCCAGGCGGCGTTATCGCCGATGAAATCGCGATGCGCCCCTATGAGAGCGACGGGCTGACCGCCTATCGCCAATTGCCGTTTGTTGTCATCCTGCCGCAAACGGTGGAGCAGGTCAGCCGGGCGTTGCGCTATTGCCACGATAACGATATCCCGGTGGTGCCGCGCGGGGCCGGAACCTCGCTGTCGGGCGGTGCCTTGCCGCTTGCCGATGGCGTATTGATGTCGATGATGAAATTCAATGCCATCCTCGATATCGATTATGATAATCGCGTTGTCGTCGCCCAGCCCGGCGTCACAAATCTGGCGATCACCCATGCGGTTCAACATGAGGGCTTTTATTACGCCCCTGATCCGTCGTCGCAAATCGCCTGCTCGATCGGCGGCAACATTGCAGAAAATTCCGGCGGTGTGCATAGCCTGAAATACGGTCTGACCACCAACAATGTGCTCGGCCTGGAAATGGTCTTGATCACCGGTGAGGTCATTCGCCTGGGTGGTCAGCATCTGGATTCAGAAGGCTATGACCTATTGGGCCTGATGACCGGTTCAGAAGGCCTGCTTGCAGTCGTGACCGAAGTGACGGTGCGGATTTTGAGAAGCCCGGAGACGGCCCGTGCCCTGCTCATCGGTTTTCCTTCCAGCGAGGACGCCGGTCAATGTGTGGCCGATATCATTGGCGCCGGCATGATCCCCGGCGGCATGGAAATGATGGACCGGCCGGCGGTCAATGCGGCGGAAGATTTCGTCCATGCCGGCTATCCGCGTGATGCTGAAGCCCTGCTGATCGTTGAGCTCGATGGGCCGGAAGCGGAAGTCGACCATCTGATTGGCCGGGTCGATGAGATCGCTAAGAACAACAATGCCTCATCGGCAAAAATTTCGCAGTCAGAAGATGAACGAATGGCATTCTGGGCCGGCCGCAAGGCGGCCTTCCCAGCTGTTGGCCGTATTTCACCTGATTACTACTGCATGGATGGCACCATCCCGCGCAAGCAATTGCCGAAGGTGCTGGCCCGCATGCGCGAATTGTCTGAAAAATATGACCTCCGGGTCGCCAACGTTTTCCACGCCGGCGACGGCAACCTGCATCCACTGATCTTGTATGACGCCAATCAGCCTGGTGAGTTGGAGCGGGCGGAGGACTTCGGCTCTGATATCCTGCGGTTATGTGTCGAGGTTGGCGGTGTTTTGACTGGCGAACACGGTGTCGGCGTTGAAAAACGCGATTTGATGCTGGACATGTTTTCCGAGGCTGACCTGGACCAACAACTGCGGTTGAAATGCGCCTTCGATGAAAAGCACTTGCTCAACCCGGGCAAGGTGTTTCCGGTTCTCCATTCATGCGCTGAACTCAGCCGCATGCATGTTAGTGGCGGGCAATTGCCTTTCCCCGATATTCCCCGGTTTTGATTGAGCAGACCGTATGAACGATACATTTAAACCGCGCGATGAGACGGACCTGGTTGAGGTTATCGGTTGGGCCGCCGACCAGAATACGCCGGTTGAATTGGTGGCCGGCGGCAGCAAGCGTGCCATCGGCCGGCCATTGCAAACCGCCCACGCGGTTGATCTGTCGGCGCTTTCCGGCATCACGCTTTATGAAGCCGATGAGTTGGTGTTGACTGCCGGTGCCGGCACGCCGGTCAGCGAAATTACCGAAGCGCTGCAGGCCCATGATCAGGAGATGGCCTTCGAACCAATGGATTTTACCGACCTGCTCGGTGGCGATGGCGCACCGACCCTTGGCGGTTTGATCGCCGCCAACGTTGCCGGCCCGCGCCGCATCAAAGCCGGCGGCGCCCGCGACCACGCCTTGGGCATTCATGCCGTATCCGGCCGCGGCGAGGTGTTTAAATCCGGCGGGCGGGTGGTCAAAAATGTCACCGGATATGATCTGTCCAAGGGCCTTTCTGGGTCTTGGGGCACGTTAGCCGCGTTCACACAGATCACCATCAAGGTGCTGCCAAAAGCCGAAACCCAGGCAACATTGTTGATCGCAGTTGCAGATGACGATCACGGCTGTCGCGCCATGCGCCAAGCCATGGGTTCATCCGCCGAGGTTTCAGGTGCTGCGCATTTGCCGGCGTCGGTAGCAGCAAACTCATCCGTCGGCGCCGTCGCCTCGGCCGGTGCGGCGGTGACCGCATTGCGGCTTGAGGGCATTGAGCAATCCGTCGATTATCGCGCCAAGACGCTGATCGATCTACTAAGTTCCTCAGGTTCGCTGACCCGGTTGGCGGCGGCGGATTCTGAAATCTTATGGCAGGAAATTCGCGATGTGACAGCGTTTTCCGAAGAAGGCGATAGTCGTCCGGTCTGGCGGTTTTCAGTTGCGCCGGACATGGGGCACCAGGTGACCCGGCAGATCCAATCGCAATTATCGGCCTCAGCCTATTATGATTGGTCCGGCGGCCTCGTCTGGATGGCGGTCGATGATGCCGAGGATGCCGGCGCCGACATTATCCGGCGAAGTATCTCTGATTTTGGTGGCGGCCACGCCACATTGATCCGCGCCACTCCGGAGCTGCGCGCCAGTATTCCGGTTTTTCAGCCACAGCAAGCACCATTGGCGGCATTGACGCGGCGGGTGAAGGAGAGCTTCGATCCGCGTGGCATCCTTAATCCCGGTCGTATGTATGCAGGGATTTGAGCTTTAAAGTATGCAAACGAATTTTTCTTCCCAACAACTTCAAAACCCGGCGATCGCTGAAGCGGAAAGCATCCTGCGTAAATGCGTCCATTGCGGCTTTTGCACGGCCACGTGCCCGACATTCAATCTGCTTGGCGATGAATTGGATTCGCCGCGCGGCCGGATTTATCTGATCAAGGATATGCTGGAAAACGACCGGCCGGCGACAAAACAGGTGGTCACCCATATCGATCGCTGTCTGTCATGTTTGTCCTGCATGACCACCTGCCCGTCGGGCGTGCATTACATGCATCTGGTCGATCACGCCCGGGCCCATATTGAGGAATCCTACCAACGGCCGGTGACGGACCGATTGGTGCGCTGGCTGCTGGCATTCGTGCTGCCTTATCCGGGCCGTTTTCGGCTGTCGATTTTCGCAGCATTTTTTACCCGGCCTTTCGCCGGTGTCTTGCGCCGCATGAGTGGGCCGTTCAAACGGCTCGGCGCCATGCTGGCGCTGGCGCCGTCAAAGTTGCCACCTCGGTCGGTGCATGAAGGCAAGGTGGTGTTGCCTGCCGCCGGCCCTCGGCGCGGACGCGTCGCTATCATGTCCGGCTGCGCTCAGCCGGTGCTCGCCCCCTCGATCAACGACGCCACGATACGGCTGTTGACCCGCAATAGTATCGAAGTGGTGCAGGCGGCAGGTGAGGGGTGTTGCGGCGCCCTGGTTCACCACATGGGTCATGAGGACAGTGCCCTTGACCAGGCCCGCGCTAATGTCGATGCCTGGACTGCGCAGATCGAGGCGGATGGGCTGGACGCGATTTTGATCACTGCGTCCGGTTGTGGCACGACGGTCAAGGACTACGGGTTCATGTTGCGCGAAGACCCAGATTATAAGGACAAAGCCGCAAGAGTGAGCAGCTTGACCAAGGATGTGACGGAGTACCTGGAAACAGTCGACCTGGGCGAGGGCGGCCACGCGCCGGCGTTGACAGTTGCATATCATTCCGCCTGTTCCATGCAGCATGGCCAAAAGATCACCACCACGCCCAAGGTGCTGCTGTCGAAAGCCGGCTATAGCGTGCGTGATGTGCCTGACGGCCATTTGTGCTGCGGATCGGCGGGTGTCTACAACATCCTGCAATCCGATATCGCCATGCGCCTGCGCGCCCGCAAGGTGGCCAATATTGAACGCACTGATCCCGATGTGATCGCCACCGGTAACATTGGCTGCATGACACAAATCGCCGGCGGCACCCGGATACCCATCATCCACACGGTGGAGCTTTTGGATTGGGCCCAGGGCGGCCCTATGCCGGCAACTCTGGAAGAGGCCGGATTTAAGTGGAAAGACACGGCCGCGAGGACGTAATCACCACGACCGGGCCGACCACCAAATCCTCTTATTATTTCCAAAATGGATAAACTGCTCGTCTAATCGCTCTATTTCATTGAAAAAGTCGATTTGGCATACTGGCATCAGCTGAAACCATTTTCATTGTTGGGTGCCTGATATGTCTGTTGCTGAAACCGCTTCCCGTTCCGGGGTCGAAATTCGCGGCCAAATGGCCGGTCGCTATGACGAAATTCTCAGCGACGAGGCTTTGGCCTTCGTAGCGCTGCTGCATCGCAACTTTGAAGAACAGCGCCGGCGGTTACTGAAATTACGCGAGGAGCGGCAAAAATCCTTCGATGCCGGCGTCCTGCCGGATTTTCTGGATGAGACCCGGCATGTGCGCCAGGGCGAATGGACCGTGGCGCCGATCCCGGCTGATCTCCAGGACCGGCGGGTGGAAATCACCGGCCCGGTTGACCGTAAGATGATCATCAACGCGCTCAATTGCGGTGCCAAAGTGTTCATGGCGGACTTTGAAGACGCCTCCTCGCCGACCTGGTCGAACATGATCGACGGCCAAATCAACTTGAAAGACCGCTGGGCTAACGCCATCGACTTTACCGATCCGAACAATGGCAAAACCTACGCACTGTCCGACGACCCCGCCGTGTTGCTGGTCCGGCCGCGCGGTTGGCATTTGATGGAAGACCATCTGATTGTCGATGGTGACCCGGTCGCCGGTGGCCTGTTCGATTTCGGTCTCTATTTCTTCCATAACGCCAAGAACCAGATCGCCGCCGGGTCCGGCCCGTACTTTTATTTGCCGAAAATGGAAAGCCATCTGGAAGCCCGTCTGTGGAACGATGTCTTTGCCTTGGCGCAGGAACAGCTGGGCATTCCGAACGGCACCGTCAAGGTCACCGTGTTGATCGAAACGTTGCCGGCGGCCTTTGAAATGGATGAGATCCTTTATGAACTGAAGGATCATATGGCCGGGCTGAACTGTGGCCGCTGGGATTATATTTTCTCGTTCATCAAAACCTTTCGCAACAATGCTGATTTCATCCTGCCCGACCGTGGCCAGGTGGTGATGGGCGATGCCTTCCTGCGGGCCTATTCGCAATTGCTGATCAAGACCTGTCACCGACGTGGCGCCTTTGCCATGGGCGGCATGGCCGCCGCCATCCCCAATCGCCGCGACCCGGAAGCCAATGAAAAGGCGCTGGCCAATGTTCGGGCCGACAAGGAACGGGAAGCCAATTCCGGGCACGACGGCACATGGGTCGCCCACCCGGATCTTGTTCCTGTCGCCAAAGAAGTATTTGACCGGGTCATGCCCCAGGCCAATCAGCTCGATGTTACCCGCGATGACGTCAATGTCGGTCAGATGGAGCTGCTTGAGCTGCACAAAGGCACCAAGACCGAGGCCGGCCTGCGCGAAAACATCCGCGTCGGCGTGCAATATATTGAAGCCTGGCTGCGTGGCCGTGGCGCGGTGCCGCTGTATAACCTGATGGAAGATGCCGCGACGGCGGAAATTTCACGGGCGCAAATCTGGCAGCAACTGAATTTCGGCGCGCAACTGGATAACGGCACCAAAGTCACTGTCGAATTGTTTGATAAATGCCTGGGCGAAGAAATGGACCGGGTCAAAGGCGAAGTCGGCGCCGAAGCCTATGAAGGCGGCCGGTTTCCCGAAGCCATTAAACTGTTCCGGGACCTATCGACCGCCGATACTTTCGAAGCCTTCCTGACGACATCCGCCTACCGTTTGATCGATTGATCAAACGGCCAGGCGGGTCCGTAGTTTTGGTGATCTAGAGCAGGCTCCAATCAGAAGAAACCAAAGCCGCTGGACTTCTTGACGATCACTTTGGTGCCGACCTTGATCTTGCTGTAAAGATCGACGACGTCGTCGTTGACTAGGCGAATGCAGCCAGATGAAACGTTGTAGCCGATGGTCCACGGTTCGTTGGTGCCGTGAATGCGGTAGAGCGTGTCTTTGTTGCCTTCAAACAAATAAATCGCCCGGGCGCCAAGTGGGTTTTTGATGCCGCCCGGCATGAACCGTGGTAGGTCCGGCTGCCGCTGCAGCATTTCTTTAGGCGGCACCCAGCTTGGCCAGGTTTTTTTGGCGCCGACGCGGACCGTACCCTCCCAGCCGAAGCCTTCGCGGCCAACGCCAACGCCGTACCGGATGGCGGTGTTCGGGCCGGTCACGTAATAGAGGTACTTCTTCTTGGGATCGATGACGACCGTTCCCGGTGCCTCGCCGCTGCGGTATGATACTTTCTTGCGTACATAGCGTGGCGACGGTTTGAAGGTCTTGCCGGATGTGCCGCCCCAATGTGAGGCTTTATAGCTGACCCAGCTTTTGGAAGCCGGGTCATAGAACTTTTCCGCCTTTGCCGAGGTCGGCAACATGAGACCGGCCGCGACAAGAGCCAGGCTGAGACTAAAAATCATGGCACGGATGGTCATGGGCGAATTCTCCTGAGGGTTGGCTCGCCGGCGCAAAAGCGATGATTCAAGTGCCACAATAAGTTCAGTTGCCCTATTGCTCAAGATCGTTCCGGCCGACTTCACCGGAACTTGAAAACGCTGCCTGGCCAAACCGGACAAACAAAAACCGCGGCGCCTTGCGGCCCGCGGTTCTTGATACTTGCTCAAATTTGGCTTGTCGTTAAAGCACCACCACCGGCGTTCCGACCTTGATGATGCTGTAGAGTTCCACAACATCTTCATTGCGCATTCGGATACAGCCTGATGATACGGCGTGGCCGATTGTCCACGGCTCGTTGGTGCCGTGAATGCGATAAAGCGTGTCGCGCTTGCCTTCATAAAGATACATGGCGCGGGCGCCCAGCGGGTTTCGCGGGCCGCCTTCCATGAATTTCGGCAGCCCGGGTTGGCGCTTGATCATTTCCGCCGGCGGACGCCAGCTCGGCCATTCCGACTTGCGGGCAACGCGTACCTTGCCGGTCCAGGTAAAGCCAGGCCGGCCAACGCCGATGCCATAGCGGCGGGCCTGACCGCCCGATTGGACATGATAAAGATAGCGGTTCTTCATATCGATGACGAGCGTTCCGGTCCTGTGCGGACTGTCGTACGAGACGGTCTGCGGCAGGAACTTTTCGCTCATCTTCCGGACGGCGCGCTGCTTGGTGCGGCTTGGCCTGGCGACTGTCCTGCGCCGTGGCATTGCCCGTACCCGCTGATGTGGCAGGACACCAACCTGGCGCGCCCGACGGCGTGGTTGCACGTAGCGCGACGATGACCGCGACGGTTTAAGCTGCAACAGCCAAGGCTCGGTCAAATTCGGGCTCAAGACCACCGGCGGCTTTGTTGCATATCGTTTAATCTGAGCGGCATGGGACCGTTCGGCCAATACCAACATCCCCAACGTTGCGCAAAGCGCAAAAATCAAAATGCGTTTCATAAGACGTACTCATTACTGTTCGTCACAAAATCGGCGATAGCCGCCGACGGATCGACCATGTGATTTCAGCATTTACCACCCCGGTAGTGCCAAAAAATGCCGATCCGTAGCGCTTAGCCTACCGGTCGGGTTGGTTGGAAACGTGAATCAACGCCGGAAATGCCGCCCGATCGCCGGTTTCGTTGCCAAACTGGTTAGCGTGCGGTTAATCGCGATTTTTCGTCTAGAGGCTTAGTGCAGGCGTTTTCTGCAATCGCGAATGACCGCTGGCAGGACGACGTTGGCCTGGGCGCGGCTCATGCCCGGCTTAACGCGGCGGTCGTAGAGCATGTTCAAAATATACCGGTCGAACTTTGTAAAACGCGCATGGCGGGAGCGATCATTAAATACGCTATGGACCAGCCGCTTATCGTCGTTCATCGGCCCCAAGCCCTGCAATGTTTCTTCAATCAGGCAGCGCTTGAACAAAAACTCTCCTTCATCCGACACGATGACGGCGGAAGAGCGGCTAATGCCGTTGCGCGAGGTTTCCACATGGACCAGGCAGCGGCCAGGCACATGGGCGGCCTGATTGCGAAAAATGTGTTTGCGCACGGTCTTGGCGTAGTCGCGCCGATCGACGATATACAGGTGAAAATTGGCTGATTTGGCTGATTTTACCGAGGAAATCGACAATCCCCGGATCTGACGGTTGATCTGGCGCACTGCGCGCTTGGCCACCGGCAATCGGTTCTTGCGGGCCAGGTTGTGAATGAAAATGCGGACAGGACCGTTATACTTTTTGACCTGATGGGCGTTCGACCCCCAGGAATTATACTCCAGACCGAACACCGTTCGCATGAAGCCATCAGCCAATTGTTTGCCGCTATAGCTGGGTGATTTGGCGTGGGCGGAGTTCGACCAGGCGGTACAAACAACACAAAACGCCAGCAATGGCAGCAAAAACAGCCGCGATATACCGGTCAGATTCATTACGCGTTTGGATGTCAATCCAAGGGTCCGCATTCCGGGCCCTCCTCTCCGCTTGCCGTGTGGCCCCCCACGCCGACCCCCGGTGTCGCCCGCTGTCATCATCACGGCCAATCACCGGCATCATAATATGAAAGCACCAAAATGTGAAATGAAGGAATTCGTTAATGGTGAACTGCCTAAAATACGGCGGATCGCAGCTTGGGGACGGGACAAACAATGTCGGCCACACAAAAAGTATTTCGTATTGAATCCTACGCCACGAAAATCGCGCCGTCAGCCAATGGCGCCGATCCGCATTCAGATGGCCGCCATCAGCAAATCATGACCGAGCTCGGCGAACTGCGCCAAATGATTACACCGGCGCAAACGATCACTGAATCCGTTGTGACCGAATACAAGGCGGAAATGACCGAAGCCTTGAAGCTAAAATCCGAGCTTCAGGAAATGTATGAAGCCATCTCCAAAACCAAGAGCGAAATCGCCACTCTGCATCACTCCGGCTTCGAAGGTGAACAGATGTTGCGGGTCACCGATGAGCTGGACGCCATCGTCACCGGCACTGAACAGGCGACTGAATCCATCCTGCATGCCGCCGAAAACATCGATGACAATGCCTCCATGTTGGCCTCACAGCTGAAGGGCAACAAAGCCGAGACGGTCGGCGAAATCACCGAAAAAGTCGTGTCGATCTATGAAGCCTGTAACTTCCAGGATCTGACAGGCCAGCGCATTTCGAAAGTCGTCAACACCTTAAAATTCATCGAAGAGCGCATCATCCGGATGATGGAAATCTGGGGCGGCGTCGAGGAATTCCACGCGGTAAATGTCGAAACCATGCCGACCAAGGAAGGCGACGACGCCTTGCTCAACGGCCCAGCCCTACAATCCGACGAAAACATCGCCTCCCAGGATGATATCGACGCGCTGTTTGATTAGGTGCGCTGATATTCAGCCTTAATCCGATTGTGCACGAAGCTCGGATAATCGGCGTTTGGTGATTTCGATATCTTTCTGAAATTGCGTATGCGTGGGGAACCGGTCTGCGAGTGCTTGAGCGATCGGCAGGCTTTTTTCATAAGCCGCGATGGCGCCGGCAATATTTTCGAGTCTCCCTTCAAGGTCGCCGATCTTTTCAAATGAAACGGACAGATCGCGCTGCCATCCGGCATTGCCGGGATCGCTCTTTGCCAGTTGTTCCGCGATGACCAGGCTGTCCTGATAGGATTTCAGCGCCGTGTCGAGATCGCCCTGGGCCACCTGGACGTCGCCGATCTTGATGAGTGACACGGACAGATCGCGCTGCCAACCGGCGTTGCCGGGATCGCTCTTTGCCAGTTGTTCTACGATGACCAGGCTGTCCTGAAAGGACTTCAGTACCGCGTCGAGATCGCCCTGGGCCACTTGGACGTCGCCGATCTTGTGGAGGGATACGGACAGATCGCGCTGCCAACCGGCATTGCCGGGATCGCTCTTTGCCAGTTGTTCCCTGATGACAAGGCTGTCCTGATAGGACTTCAGCGCCGCGTCGAGATCGCCCTGGTCCACCTGGACGTTGCCGATCATGCCCAGCGAAACGGACAGATCACGCTGCCAACCGGCATTGCCTGGATCGCTCTTTGCCAGTTGTTCCCTGATGACAAGGCTGTCCTGATAGGACTTTAGCGCCGCGTCGAGATCGCCCTGGTCCACCTGGACGTTGCCGATTTTTTCGAGTGACACGGACAGATCGCGCTGCCAACCGGCATTGCCGGGATCGCTCTTTGCCAGTTGTTCTACGATGACAAGGCTGTCTTGATAGGACTTCAGTGCCGCGTCGAGATCGCCCTGATCTACCTGGACGTCGCCGATTCTACTGAGAGAGACAGACAGATCGCGATCGTCTCCGTTCCGAATGGCGGCCTCGCGTGCTGTGTTGAAGGTGCCGAGCGAGTCGACCGTATTGCCAACAGTTACATACTCGTCACCAAGTTCAACCCACTGCCAAAAATCATCTGGATCAAGCTGAAGCCCCAATTTCAAACTTACTATCGCGCCTTCATGATCAAAGGACGTACGTTGAATATAGGATTTTTCAAAATAGGCTCGGGCGCGCGCGCGGCCCATTTGTCTTCGATTTCTGCGGGCCTCGTCCTCGGCTTGAAGGGCCCGTTGGTAAGTTTCGTCTTCATCCAGTGCCGCATCGAGAACCGCGATGGCTCCGACGGTGTCAGCGGTAGCCAGCTTTTCCCGAGCAGCTCGGATAGCCTCGTCAATCGCCGGGCCGTCGTTGTGGATCTCCGAAAGCATCCCAGCGCGGGCCATTAGATCGTCAACCGCCTGCTCGAAAGTAGGGGCAATATCGCTGATCGGGATGTCGGTGTGACCGAGGCGTTCTAGGATTGGTCGTAAATGCTCTGGATCGACGCCCTTTTCTTTTGCGATCGCGGCGAGGACATCATCCATCTTGATCTCGAGGCGTTCAACACCTGCAGCGATATCGGGGAGCAGTTCCAGGTATTTGCCGGCGCCCTCCTGCATCACCGTCAGCGCATCCAATCGCGCCAGCACTTCGCCCAATTTCTCATCAACCGCCGTAACGGCGGCAAATATAGTTTCGCTGAGGACCTTGGCCGATTGCGCCATGGCGGTGTTGAAACCGTGTCGGGCTTCTGGGTATTTGTCCGGCGACTTGATCAGATCGGCGAAGGCGGCGAACACCAATTCGGCAAATTCGCGAGCGTGGCCGGTGCCGTGGGTCGGCAGGCCGTGATCGGCGAGCTGTTGGAATATGCCGGGCACTTCCTCTTTCGGCCAACCACTGATGGCCGCGAGCACATCGGTAAAATCAGCCGTGAGGTCGGCGCCATCGGCGGCATCTCCGCTGGCGATGTATTTGGGAACGCCCTCCATGATGGCGTGGATATGGCCGTCGATCGGGCTGGGCCGCAGGTCCTTGCGGCAATCGAATGTAGCGGTGCGATGGTTTATGAGTTCTGTGCGCGCCAGCTTTTCAAATGTCTGGATCGCCTTGCGATCGCCGGCCCATTCCGGCACTTCCGCCTGGCGCCTCGCCGCCGCCAATATTTCCAGCGCCGCCTCGATCCAGGAAACCCGCACTGCGCGGATCAGATCGTGGTTGGCGGATATCTCATTGAATGGATTGCGGTCGTCGAACCACGTCCGCATCCGCTTTTTCGTGCGCGCCGGAGTTGATTTCCAGGCCACACCCGGCACACCACCGAGGCCGGTATCAATGAGCTTTCCAAAAAAATCCAATGCCGACAATCTCCACGCGATCCTTAAAGCCGTTCGAAAACGGCACGGCGCAGCCACTCACCGTTGGTTCTTGTGTCCGCGTCCGGAATCAATGTTACGCAATTCAACCCCAGTTTGCACCCTCAAGATCACCAAGACGACCCTCCTGTTTTCAGCTACCGTCGGCCAAACGAGATTCTGGACGGGTGAGGAGCGAGCGTGGCGCAAGAGGCAAAAGACGGTCTGGTCATCGGCGAGGATGGCAAGCAGCGGTGTTGGTGGCATGGCGGGCTGGCCGATTATCAAGCCTATCATGACGCCGAATGGGGCCGGCCGATGGGGGATGATATCCGGCTGTTTGAAAAGATCTGCCTGGAGGGGTTTCAGGCCGGCCTGTCGTGGCTGACAATTTTGCGCAAACGGGAGAATTTTCGCGCCGGGTTCGCCGGGTTTGATTTCGCCAAGGTGGCCAAGTTCGACGACAGCGATGTGGCGCGGTTGCTTGGCGATGCCGGCATTGTCCGCCATCGTGGCAAGATTGTATCAACCATCAACAACGCCCAACGCGCCCTGGAACTGGCGGAAGAATTCGGCTCGCTCGCCGCCTTCTTTTGGGGCTATGAACCAGGCAAGGATGAGCGCCCGGCGCGGCTCGACTACGCCACCGCCATGACCCTGGCCAAAACCGAAACCTCGACACGTCTATCGAAAGATCTCAAACGCCGCGGCTGGTCGTTTGTCGGCCCCACCACGGTCTATGCCTTCATGCAGGCCATGGGTCTCGTCAACGACCACCTGGAGGGCTGCGTTGTTCGCGACGAAGTGGAGAAGGACCGGACGGCGTTCACGCGGCCGGGTTGATTGGTGAAGCGCAAATTACCTAAGGCTGTCACGCTGCCCGCGCAATCTCTATTTTGGGAAGAGCCTGAAGCCAGCCCGCTCCCCCGTCCCAACCACCCCTGAGGGTACCATTAATGGGTGGTTGGGACGGGGGAGCGGGCCGGCTTTAGGCTGCACCTCAGTGCATATCTTGACGGGGAGCGGGCTGGCTTCAGGCTCTTGCTTAGGTAAAACAGCGCTCAACCAAGCTTCGGCACCAGCGCGTCATAAAGATCGTTAGCTGATCTAAAGACATAGTCATGACGGCTAATTGTGACCGTATCGGCGCCCAATCCGCGTAACCAATCGAGACAGGCATTGACGTTATTCTGCGGGCAATGCAATGACATCCGGCCGTCGGCCTGAGCGACATCAAAACATCCAAAGTCTGATACTGCCTGCGCCTGCTGAGCCGCGTCGAGCTTGATGCTGGCGCGGATTTCGCGGGTGGTGCGGGCCAGTTCTTCCGCTGAAACACGATCAAGAATTTGACGCAGCCGCGCCTGATGTTCTTCTGACCAACCGGCATTTAAGGCAGCGATCAGGCAGGCCTGGGAGCGCAAGATGACACCGTCGGACAGGATTTTCAGGTGATTGGCCGTCAGCGTTGAACCGGTTGTCGTGATGTCGACGATGAGTTCGGCCGCCCCCGACGCCGGCGCGCCTTCCGTGGCGCCCTGGCTTTCCACAATCCGGTAATCGGCAATGCCGTGGCTGGCGAAGAAATCCCGGGTCAGGTGGACATATTTCGTCGCAATCGCCAGGCGGCGCCCGTGGCGGTGGCGAAAGTCGGAGGCCACGTCATAAAGATCGGTCATGGATCGCACATCGATCCAGGCTTCCGGCACTGCGACCACTAGGTCGGCATGGCCGAAGCCCAGCGGCGTGATCACATGGGCGGCGGCATCCGGGTCGGCGATGGTTTCGCGGATCTGGTCAAGGCCGGTGACGCCCAAATGCACCGTGCCAGCGGCCAACTCGCGGCTGATTTCGGAGGCGGAAAGAAAGGCGATTTCCACTCCATCAATACCGGCAATGGCGCCGCGATAATTGCGCTGGCCGCCCGGGCGGATGATCTTCAAGCCGGCGCGGTCGAAAAACCCGTTGGCGTTTTCCTGCAGGCGGCCCTTGGAGGGAACGGCGATGATCAACGGATCGCTCATGTCAGATCTCCAAGTCGGTCAATCCAGATGGAAAACCCAACGGCTGGAACGCCGGATTGCGCGCCAAGCAACGTCATCAATCCGTCATAGCGCCCGCCGCCGAGCACCGGATCGTCATTGCCGGTGTCGCCAGCCCGCATTTCAAAAACGAAGCCGGTGTAATAGCCCAGCCGGCGGCCGAAATCGGCGCGGAATCGTAGGCCATCAATATCAAATCCGGCGGCTTTTAAAAGGTCCAACCGTTGCCGAAATCGGTCGCTCGCTGCCGTGAGATCCAGGCCCGCCTGTTGCGCCTGTTGGGTGATCTGGGCAATCGCCGCCAGTGGTTCGCCCGACACCGACAAAAACGCCCGTATGGTTTGGGCCGCGGCACGAACCTCGCTGCCACCGGCGGAGAGTTCCACCTGTTCGACAAAACGTTCGGCGATTTCGTCAGCGCTACGGCCGCCGACGGCCGATAGCCCAGCGATCTCCATGAAATCGCGCACCAGCCCACTGGCGGTTTGCGGGTCATCGTTTTGTAGGGCGGCCGAAATGCCCGGAAACTGCTGATCGTCTTCAGGCCCGGCCTCCATGCGGGCCAGCCAGAATTCCATCCGTGCCGGATCGTCGAGCGAATCCCGCAACCGCCGCCGCCATGCCGGCGCCAGGTTCAAGGCATCAAGCAATCCGGTAAACAGGCCGATATCGCCGATCACAATCTCTGGCGACGTCAACCCGAGCACCGCCAGTGTGTCGCGCGCCAAGGCCATGGTGTCGGCGTCGGCTTCGTTTAAATCAGTACGTCCGATCCACTCGATCCCGGCTTGGGGGAACTCGCCAGCCGCTGCCATGCGCTGCCGGAACACTGGGCCCAGATAAGCATATCCGGCGACACGGTCGGCGGCGCCGGTTGCCATATGTTGACGGCAAACCGGAATGGTGAAATCAGGCCGCAAACACAGCTCCGCGCCGTCGCGGCCGGCGGTTAAAAACAATCGCCGCCGCAGTTCCTCGCCGGCCAGATCCAGAAAGATATCCGCCGGCTGCAGGATCGCCGGGCTGACATGGTCAAACCCCGCCGCCTTGAAATGCGCCAGCAATTGATCTTTTCCGTTGGCTGAAAGTTGCGCGACCATGACTGATTATTCCGCCTGCCGGTCGGCGGCCTGTTGGGCCAATATATCAGTGACGGCAGACACCATTTTCGCCTGCGCCACGGTGACCTGCGCCGGCCGGCTATCCCGCCATGTCTGGTTGTCCGCGATATCTTGTGACAGCCGCTTGCCTTCAATCAGGTCCTTGATCTGAACTTCGCCGGCCTCGCGCTCATCGGAACCTTGGATGATCACACAAGGTGCTGCGCGCCGGTCGGCATATTTCATCTGCGCCTTCATGCCGGAGCCACCTAAATACATTTCTGAACGAATGCCAGCTTGCCGCAGGTCATGGACCATTTTCTGGTAAGCCGGCACCTGGTCGCGGTCCATGACCAGCACCACGACGGGACCTTCATCGCGATCACTTCCCAATTTACCCAAGGCACCAAGGGCTGCGGCCAACCGCGATACGCCGATGGAAAATCCTGTTGCCGGCACGGCTTCGGCACGAAAACGTCCAATCAGGCCGTCGTAGCGCCCGCCACCGGCAACGGAACCGAAGCGGACGGTCTGGCCATCGTCATTGGTGACTTCAAATGTCAGTTCAGCCTCATAGACCGGCCCGGTGTAATATTCCAGGCCGCGTACCACGGAGGGATCGATCAGCGCCCGGCCATCGTCATAACCGGCGGCGGCAAACAGATCGGCCATCTGCGACAGTTCTTCAACGCCTTCCATGCCCCGCTCGCTGCCGGCAACCAAAGTGCGCAAATTGGCGATCGTCGCGGCGGCACCATCGCCGCCAGCGCCAACGAAACCAAGCACCACATCGGCGGCCTTGGCATCCAACCCGGCGCCCTTGGTGTAATCACCGGAATCGTCCAGCCTGCCATCTTTGAGGAGTGCAGCGACACCATCGATGCCCAGTCGGTCGAGCTTGTCGATCGCCCGCAATACGGTTAGCCGGGTCGCCTCATCGTCTTCGCCGCCCAGGCCAATCACCTCCATGACCCCGTCCAGAACCTTGCGGTTATTGATCCGGATCACATAGTCGCCGCGTTCGATGCCCAGCCGCTCCATGGTGTCGGCGGCCATCATGCAAATCTCAGCGTCCGCCGCGACAGTCGGCGTACCGACCGTATCAGCGTCGAATTGCATGAACTGGCGGAACCGGCCGGGGCCAGGCTTTTCGTTGCGAAACACGTAGCCAAGGCGATAGGAGCGGTATGGTTTGGCCAGCCGTTCGTAGTTTTCAGCAACAAAGCGGGCAAGCGGCGCCGTCAAATCGTAGCGCAGGCTCAACCATTGCTCATCGTCGTCTTGAAAGGAAAATACCCCGGCGTTGGGACGGTCCGCGTCAGGCAGGAATTTGCCCAATGCCTCGGTAAACTCAATCGCCGGCGTTTCCACCGGTTCAAAGCCATAAAGCTCGTAGACCTGACGGATTGTCGCCAGCATGGCATCGACAGCTTTGATGTCTGCCGGACGATTGTCGACAAACCCACGCGGCAGCTGCGCCTTGAGGCGATATTCTTTTTTCTTGTTTGCCATAAAAATTCCGGCCTTTGTCGCTGTCGCGTCTTCTTGCGGCGCAATTAATAATTTCGCCGCTCGCATAAATTCGGTCATGACGTAGCCGATCGGGCCATCAAGGGCAAGATCGTGAGGTGGCGGAGTGCGAAAAGTCTTAACCTAATCGCCGACCCAATCATTATTGTTTGCACCGACCGGGACAACCAACGTTGACAACGAAGGCCTTAGCCGGTTTCTACGCTGATGAATTGTTGCCGCAAAAAGTGTCCTTGAAGAAAACCCGTGTTTAAACGCATTCGCATCATCGCCCTTGACTACGGGCTGACCTTCGGCGTCGACCGGGCCATCCGGCAATTGATCGGTCATGACCGGTTGTCCGGCATTGGTGTGATCCCCGTCTCACCGCTGATGAAGCGGGAAACAAAGCTGCTGAGGGAGGTTGTGGCGGGCCGGCGGCATCAGCCGGAAATCGGCATGATGATTGCTGTCACCCATCCGTTCACGCCGCTTAGCGTGTCAGGCCGGATCCATTTCGGTGAAACCTTTCCAACAATTAAGCAACTGCGCCGCAGGATGCGGTTTGGGTTGGTGCCGGCGCGGGTTTTGGCGGAAGAAATCACCGCGCAACATGCCGCCTTTGTCAATCAGTTTGACCGATTGCCGGATTTTATTGACGGTTGGCAGGACGTGACTGAATTGCCGGTCATCCGCCGCGCATTCGGCAGTGCCGGCCCGCATTTGGCCTGGGCGGAGGGCGCATGGTATCGCCTGGGCGGACTTTCAGGATCTCGGCGCGGGCGGTTCGCCAATAAAATTGGCCGCTTCGGTGTGACCTTGAGCCCGGGCGTGCGTATTCCGACGCCGGATCAAAAAGAGCGCCACCTGCACAATTTGTTTTTCAACGAACTCAAGCTTGTTCCTGAAGGCACGGCGGTCATCTGCCGGCCGGCGGAAATCGACGATCGGCTGCGCCAATTGGACGAGCATGCGGCGTCCCGGGAACTAATCTACCGGTTTTTGGCCGGCCCGGATCTACAAATGGTGCTGCAGGAACGCGACTTGTTTTTGTTTTAGTAATAGTGCTTGGCAGGCGGACCGCGATAGACGGCCCGCCTCGGTGACACAACTATTTCCCACGATTATCTAGTGCCATCGGACCGGCGCCACGGGCGACGATCATCAACAAGCCACCGGCCATCGCCAGGTTTTTCATGAAGAATATCATTTGCGTTTGATCGGCGAAATCCCGGTGAAATAACACTGCCGACACCAGCGAAAATCCGGCCAACGCTAAAGCACCAAGGCGGGCTTGAAAACCAAGTGCCACCATCAGGCCGCCAACGATTTCGACGATAATAACGACCGGCAGTAATATGCCCGGCACGCCGGCGCTTTCCATATACCCGACTGTCCCGGCATAGGCGAATATCTTGCCAACCCCGGACATAATGAAAATCAATGCCAGCAACACACGGCCGGCGCCGTTCAGATAAGGCGACAATCCATCCATAACCCAACCTCCAAAAAAATTGACATCGGGTTCCAACACGGCGTCCCGACTAGCTGACCGGCAGATGGGCCTGGAAAGGCTAGCTAACTAGGTGGCGTGCAGTAGACAATCCGTTTCGCACAGGTGAACATCGCTACAATTGACCCGGCGCGCCGGCGCCAAAGTGCTATATAATGGGTTGGCAAATCGGGGCAGAATCATGTGGATCGACGCGAATTTCCTTGAAAAGAGCTTTTCGCTTTCCGGGTTGCCGAGCGAGTTGGCCGCCGGCTTGGTGGAATTGGCGCGACCGGTCAACTTGAAATCCGGTCAGGTGCTGTTCGTCGCTGGTGATCCCGGCAACGGTTTTTATTCCGTTATTGAGGGGTCATTGAAAGTCAGCGTCATTTCAAGCGAGGGCGCCGAGCAGATGTTGGCGGTGTTCGGCCCGGGCTCGATGGTTGGTGAATTGTCACTGTTTGACGCCCGGCCCAGATCGGCCACAGTTGCCGCCTTGACGGAGACTAAGCTCGCCCTGATTGACAAACATTCCTTTGAACGTTTCGGCGACGATAACCCGGCCATCTACCGGCATATGCTGCAAATCGTCGGCTCACGCCTGCGCCAGGCCAATGACGTCTTGGCGGCGCGGAACTTCCTGCCGCTGCCGGGCAGGGTGGCACAGACCTTGTTGCAACTGGCCGACACCTTCGGCAAGCCGGTCGATGGCGGCCGCACGCTGATCCACTACAAGATGAGCCAGGCGGATCTGGCCAACATGGCCGGTGCCGCCCGCGAAAACGTCAGCCGCGTCCTCAACCAATGGAAACGCGGCGGCATCATCTCCCGCATCTCCGGCTATTACTGCATCGAAGACCGCAAAGCACTCGAGGCCGCGTCCGAGCTTTGACGGGATAGTGGGCCTCCGGCACCATGATTAGACACCAACTTTGCCGTTCAGGTCATGCAGCACATGCACCGTGCCAGACGGCGTGGTGTTGGTAACGGCGCGGCTGACCAGCTGGCCGTCGGCGTTATAGAGATAAGTGCCCTTCAAGGAACCGCCGATCACCCACGTGGCCGACGACAGGTCGACCGGATACACTATCATCCAAGGCGCTTCCGCCTTCGAGGAGTAGATTTTGGATCCCATTTACTTTGAGTTCTTGTATAAAAATGAGCTTTCCCCACAAGAATAACAAAAAAAACCGCTATAAGTAAACAAGTCTTTCCAATTTACGGGTCTCTCAGATTGGATGGGAGGTGGATCACCGCTGGTGAAGTAGATATCCTGATCGTTTGATTTCAATTCGTAGACATAATCATCTTTACCAAAACTAATAGAAGTCAAAAAGAATATTTTATTATTCGAAAAATCTTTAGGCGCAATATATTTACCGACTCTGGTACCTGCCCATTCGGTGTGATACCGGCGCCCGCTCTCGATTTCGACAACAACAATTTTTCCGTACCAAAGCATGTAAAACACAACGGCAACAATGCCGGCCAAAAGAACCGCAAAAAAAACTGAGATTTTTCTTATTGTCATCGTTGTTCCGCATTTTGCCGGACGGCTATTTGAGAATCTAATATGTCAGGTCCCAACCGTTAAAATCCCGAATAGGAATTACCAGGGTCTTTCCAAAACTCTCGGAGAACTCCGAATTATCTTATGTACATCCATTGGCAATACACGCGCTTTATCGAGGTAATTCCCAATAAGATTTTGTTTGCCAAGACATCTTACAAACGGGGTGCCGCAATTGTTAAATATGGCATTGTAATGTTGATGACCACGCAGGCATTGTTCAAACTGTATCTCTTCAGATTTACTCAAATACAATGCTGTTATGTCCGCAGATCGCCTATTAGTAATGTATTGACGGCGGAAGTAATCATCCGCTAACGAATATTTTTTCGACCACCCTTCAGGCCCGAACGAGTAGGTTTTGCCGTTGATATTTGCGGAAATATGACCCCATCTGCCGCCTTTTTTGTCTGCCGGACTCCATTTTATTATTATCGTTTCTTCCCCCCTCGGATCGACCATCTGCATCGGATCGCTGCTCACATAAGCATACCGGCTCGGTCCATCGACCAGCCCCAGCGGGTCGGGTTGGGTGTAGCGGCCGAGGCTGGGGTCGTAGTGGCGGTGCCAGTTGTAGGAGAGGCCGCTTTCCAATTGGTACCATTGGCCGGGGAAGCGATTGTCGTTGGCGGCGGTGCCGGTGATGGAATAGACCGGGCCGAAAGGCAGATAGGCCGCCTGCCAGACGATGGTGGCGGCGGTGTCGGTCATCATCACCGGCCGGTCTAGATGGTCTGGATGCACCCGGTAGAGTTTCGCCGTTGCGGTGTTCACATCGGCCACCACGGCCAACGGTGTCGCCGCCCCGGTGGCGCGGTCGCCCTTGCCGTTGCCGCGATGCTCCAGCCAGATATATTCGCGCACCGTGTTGCCAACCCCGTCGGTCTCCACCAGCACATTGCCGTTTAAGTCATGCAGCACATGCACCGTGCCCGACGGCGTGGTGTTGGTGACGGCGCGGCTGACCAGCTGGCCGTCGGCGTTATATAGATATGTGCCCTTCAAGGAGCCGCCGATGGTCACCGTCGACAACCGGCCGGCGTGGTTATAGGCGTAGGCCGTGGTGGTGGCGCCGGTGACGTCGGTGGCGATGTTATCAGGGAGAAAATCGCGATTTCAGTGCCTCATGGTGATTTCAATTTGGCGGCACTTTTACTTCCGGGATCGTTATACAGCACCGATTCTGCTCCACAGGAAAAGCAAATAATCTGAGTGGACCAAAACAAATCTGACAACGTAATAAACCGTTCAAATTCAATCGTCGGAGGTTCGCCTTTTAGCTCAAATTTTTCACCACTGCTTGATTCAATTACATAAATGTAGTCATCTTTTTCGAAGTAATAATCAATTACATAATACTTCTCATCGGAGTTTAATTTAACTTCATTTGTATAGTTACCTCTAATCCAATAGATTCGATGGTGTTCAATTTCAATTTGGACAATCTTCCCGGATGAAATGGCATACCACAAGATAAACGATAGAACGGCCAATACGCCAAGTAGCCAATACAGTGCAGATCTGTAATCAAAATAGATTTTGCCTGTTCGTGATTTCATAACTACAACGCCATATGCGATTGATAACATAAGTTCTTAGCTTTTGGAATCCTGACACTTAGAGCAGCTTCACCGCATAGTCGGTGATTTTGCTTATATTAGGTTATTAGTACGATGGACAATCAAGCACCAAATTTAATAGTCTCGAAGTAATGAATTTCGTCCAAAAACATATACCAATTATGCTTCTCCTAACTACTGATTTAGCCAGCAGATTGAATAGATTTCTCGAAATTTTGTGATTTGTACCAATCGAATACCGCTGCTAAATATCCTCTAGATCAACATTTTGTAGCGTATATTCCAGATCAACGCGTGTTGTTGTCACCTCATTTCTGGAATGCTCCATTTATTTATCACTCTCGGTGAATGCCTAATTATTCTTATGACTTGAGGAGGAAACACACGGCCTTGGTCTCGCCAGTTTACCACGCCGAGTTTGCCGAGACACATGATCCACGGATTGCCGCAATTGTTTGTGATTGATTGGTAAACTTGATACTTCCGCAAACAATGCTTCAGTTCCCGTTCTTCCTTTCTGCTTAAGTTTAGTGACACAGCCTCACCGCTTCTTCCACTAGAACGTAGACGGTCAATGTAATCAGTCATTTGTGGGTATGTTGTGTCCCAACCCTTCGGTCCAAAAGACATGTTTTTACCGTTAATGCCTCCCGAGATATGACCCCACCGGCTCTTTGTTTTCCCCGAACCGCTCCATCGGATAATTATAGTCTTTTCCCCCCTCGAATCGATCATCTGCATCGGATCGTTGCCGACATAGGCATACCGGTTCGGCCCATCGACCAGCCCCAGCGGATCAGCTTGCGTGTAGCGGCCGAGGCTGGGGTCGTAATGACGGTGCCAGTTGTAGGAGAGGCCGCTTTCCAGCTGATACCATTGGCCGGGGAAGCGATTGTCGTTGGCGGCGGTGCCGGTGATGGCATGGACCGGGCCGAAGGGTAGATAGGCCGCCTGCCAGACGATGCTGGCGGCGGTGTCGGTCATCATTACCGGCCGGTCCAGATGGTCCGGATGCACCCGGAAGAGTTTCGGTGTGGCGGTATCCACATCGGCGACCACGGCCACCGCTGAGCGCTCGCCAGTAAGACGCAGTTGGGGGATTAGATCTGGTGTTGGCTAGTGTTTAGCGTCGCCTAAACAATCGTGCCCGACGCCCGCGGCAACCGCTTGAATTCAACATGTACAAATCGCGCTTTGCCAAGAGAGGCGCGCTCAATCGCGCCTCATCCCGGTTCCCGGCTGACGCGGGGGATGACGACGGTTTTGTTGAGGCACATGCGGAATATCATGAAGTGGAAAACCAGCAGGCCAATACCCAAGGTGATGATACCGATGAGAAGCCATAAGACGATGTGACCGATGATTTCGGTCAGTTCCAGACGGCATTCAAGCTTGGCGATCCGCTGGCCTGTGCGGTCCATGACGTAGGTCTTGTCGATGATGGTGTTGTAGAAATAGTAAAACGCAAAGACGGACCCGATACCGAAGGTGACGAGTGTGATGACCAACCACACGATGACGAATACCGCGGCATCAAAAATGCCGACGTCGCAATCCAGTTTGATATTGCGGAAATAGCCATATGAGCTCATGAGGCGCGCCTTCAGCCAATGTGATTGATCCTCAGTGAGCCTATTACATGGCGGCCGGTTTGTGAATCCATTCGGACTACCATGTTATGGGCGATATGCAATTTTCGCGGTACCACCGCAACGGCGAACTATACTTTTAAGTCTCAACGTAATAAACGCTGTCGACAGGCCGCCTACGAGGCGGATCCCCCGGCAGCGCCATAGTCCATTGATGGACGGAAATCAGCTTGCCGCAAACTTAGAACAACAGAAAAATCATCACGTGAAAAAAGCCCTAGCTGACGCGATTCAAGAGCGCGGATACATGACGCTTACACCTGTGCAAGAGGCGGTCACCGATCCCGCCCTTGGCGACGCCGATCTTTTAGTCTCCGCCCAGACCGGGTCCGGTAAGACGCTTGGCTTTGGCTTGGCGATCGCGCCGGGGCTGCTGCGCGATGACGAGCGTTTTTCCGCGCCGGGGCTGCCTCTGGCGCTGGTCGTCGCCCCGACCCGTGAATTGGCGTTGCAGGTCAAGCGGGAGCTCAGCTGGCTTTATGCCAAAGCCGGCGCGGTTGTCACCTCCTGCGTCGGCGGTATGGATATGCGCGATGAGCGCCGGGCGCTGGCTAGGGGCGCTCATGTGGTTGTCGCCACGCCGGGCCGCCTGCGCGATCACATCATGCGCGGTTCCATCGATTTGGGCGATTTGCGCGCCGTGGTATTGGATGAAGCTGATGAAATGCTGGACCTCGGGTTCCGGGAGGATCTGGAATTCATTCTCGGCGAAGCCCCGAGCGAACGCCAGACGCTGTTGTTTTCCGCAACCGTCCCCCAGTCGATCGCCAGTCTGGCCAAATCCTATCAAAACAACGCCGTTCGCCTGACGGTCAAATCGGAATCCACCCAGCACGCCGATATCGAATACCGGGCGCTGACCGTTGGTCAACGCGATGTTGAAAACGCCATCATCAATACCTTGCGTTTTTACGAGGCGCCGAATGCGTTGGTGTTTTGCAATACTCGCGCGACGGTCAACCGTTTGACGACGCGGCTCTCCAATCGCGGGTTCTCCGTAGTGGCGTTGTCGGGTGAATTATCGCAGTCAGAACGCACCCATGCTTTGCAGGCCATGCGTGACGGGCGGGCGCGGGTTTGTGTCGCCACCGATGTGGCTGCGCGCGGTATCGATTTGCCCAATCTCGATTTGGTGGTGCACGCCGATCTTCCGACAAACCAGGAAATCTTGCTGCATCGTTCCGGACGAACCGGAAGGGCCGGGCGGAAAGGCGTCAGCACGCTGATCGTGCCGCCAAAGTCTCGCAAAAAGGCCGAGCGGATCCTGAATTGGGCAAAGCTCAAGGCGGAATGGACAGTCGCGCCGTCCGCCGACGCCGTCAGCGCCCGCGACGAGGAACGTATGCTGGCAGATTCAGTTTGGCAGGACGAAATTGCTGAATCAGCCCGCGGTACGGTCGATAAATTGGTTGATCGCTTTTCAGCACAACAATTGGCTTCAGCCTATTTGCGGCTCTATCACGACCGCCATTCGGCGCCTGAAGAATTGTCGGCGGTGGACGAGAAGCCTGCACGCCGGACAGAATTTGGCCCGAGCGTCTGGTTTTCAGTTGCCGGTGGCCGCAATAAGAACGCCGAACCACGCCGCCTGTTGCCGATGATATGCAAAGCTGGCGGCCTTACCAAAAGAGACATCGGCGCCATCCGGATTCAGCAAGAAGAATCCTTCATTGAAATTCGTGAGGTAAGCGTTGCCGCGTTCTTAAAAGCTATCGGTCCGAGCATGACCGTGGAAGCCGGCGCGGCACTGACCCGGCTTGACTTGCCGCCGTCCTCAGTTAGTCAGCCCGCTCCGTCATCAGCGCCTAAACGCCGGGGGCCAAAGCCACAATTTAAGAAGTCCGAAAGGCCGAGGCCATCAAAATCCGTCGGCCGCGACGAAGAGCCGGCGCCATATCGGGGCAAGCCTAAAGCCCAACCAAGGTCACCAAAACCGCCGACAGAGCCTGTTTTAGACCCGGTGCCATCTGACCCAGGCGCATCGCCGGAGAAATCCGACCACAGACCCGATTCGCGCAAGTCAGATCGGCCACGGAAGCCCAGAGGCATGGCCAAAGGACACCAGCCACCTACTGGCAAGCCGACGAGCAAAAAGAACAAGGCCCGGGCCAAAGTCAAAGCCAAAGCAAAAGCCGTCGCCAAATCAGCGAAGAAAACCGCCCGCGCTGCCGCCAGGCCGCCGCGAAGAGAGACCTAGAGATAGGTATTCCAGTTGGTGGAGCGCCGGGCAACGCATGTCAGCAGCGGAATCCGACATAGCCATCAGCGTTGATGGCTAGTCCTTCGCTGTATTTTGACGATGTTGCGCGCCGCAGCGGGAAACCGGGCAATCACGTCGGCAAGCAAGACCTCATCGACGATCCGCCGATGGCCTTGTCGCCATAGTTCCTCAAGTTCTTGTTGCCTTTGACGGCGCAGGATCTCGGGCAACCGCTGGCATCGACGTCCGGCGGAAATCAAGCCAGGTAGGGCGCGCCCATTGCTGGCAACGCGCAACAGTTTCAGCTCAAATCCTGAAAGAACCGGCGTCGGGTCAACACTACTGGGTGTGGATGAGGGGGTCGGTATCGTTGCTTCGTCAAACATAAAAAATCCTCCGTCAGCGGTTTGCCGATGAGGACTGGCGCAGACCGTATTTGTTGCTGAATGAATGTCAGCCGCATCCCGCTCTTTATAAGCGGATACCACCTTGCCACGGTCGGCAGGTTGGCGAGGGCGCCAGCCCTTCTCTTGATGAGGATTTAGCTATGCCTCAGCTTCGCCAGTTTGTAAAGCCGTGAAGCGGGTCGCCATGCGCCTAGTAATGCGGTGGCTTTGTCACCGGCACATCGGTGGAACTCGTCTCTTCCAGATCGATCTGCCGTTCGTACAAGGCCTTGGCCTGGCCTTCCAGGCGTTCAATGCGCTGAGCCTGCCGGGTCACCAGTTCGTTCAGGTCGTCGAGAACCTGGCCCTGGTGAGCGAGCTGAATTTCCAGGTTATCAATGCGGCTCTGGTTTTCATCCGGCATGAGCGGCTTCCATTTTCATTGGGCAAAGGTTCAAGGCGTTTTTGTAACAAAAAAGGGCGACCCGAGGGTCGCCCTTTCTCAATATTATTTGTCGGCGTGACTTACATCATGCCGCCCATGCCGCCCATGTCGGGCATGGCCGGGGCGCCGCCGCCTTCTTTTCTCGGCAGTTCGGCAACCATGGCTTCCGTGGTGACCAACAGGCCGGCCACTGAAGCAGCATCCTGCAATGCGGTACGCACGACCTTGGTCGGATCGATGATGCCGGCCTGGATCAGATCGACATAGGCTTCGTTCTGCGCGTCAAAACCGATGGCATCTTTCGATTCCAGCAGTTTGCCCACAACGATGGAACCTTCAACACCAGCATTTTCTACGATCTGGCGAATCGGGGCTTCCAACGCCTTGGAGACGATGTTGATACCTGCCTGGACGTCGGCATTATCGGAGGTGACTTTGGCAACGGCCTTTTTGGCGCGCAACAGGGCGCAACCGCCACCAGGCACGATGCCTTCTTCAACCGCGGCGCGGGTGGAGTTCAAAGCGTCGTCAACGCGATCCTTGCGTTCTTTCACTTCAATTTCCGTGGCGCCACCGACGCGGATCACGGCAACACCGCCAGCCAACTTGGCCAGACGTTCTTGCAGTTTCTCACGGTCGTAGTCCGACGTGGTTTCTTCGATCTGGGCACGGATCTGCGATACGCGGCCGGTGATCTCTTTCTTCTTGCCAGCACCATCGACGATGGTGGTGTTTTCCTTGGTGATGGAAACACGCTTGGCGGTACCAAGCATATCAGCCGTCACATTCTCGAGCTTGATGCCGAGATCTTCGGAAATCACCTGACCGCCGGTCAGGATGGCAATGTCTTCCAGCATAGCCTTACGGCGATCGCCGAAGCCCGGTGCCTTGACTGCAGCGACCTTCAGGCCACCGCGCAGCTTGTTGACCACCAACGTGGCGAGTGCTTCGCCTTCCACGTCTTCAGCAATGATCAGCAGCGGACGGCTGGACTGAACAACTGATTCCAAGATCGGCAACATGGCCTGGAGGTTACCCAGTTTCTTCTCGTGAAGGAGAATGAACGGGTCTTCCAGCTCAGTCGTCATCTTGTCGGAATTGGTGATGAAGTACGGCGACAGGTAACCGCGATCGAACTGCATGCCTTCAACGGTGTCGAGTTCGAATTCCAAAGCTTTGGATTCTTCGACCGTGATGACACCGTCGTTGCCGACAGTCTGCATGGCCTCGGCGATTTTCTCACCGATGATGACTTCGCCATTGGCCGAAATAGTGCCGACCTGAGCGACTTCCTGGGAGGTCTTGATCTTCTTGGAACGTTTTTCCAAGTCGGCAATCGCGGCGGTAACCGCCAGATCGATGCCACGTTTGAGATCCATCGGGTTCATGCCAGCGGCAACTGATTTGCCACCTTCACGCACGATCGCCTGGGCCAGAACCGTCGCCGTGGTGGTGCCGTCACCGGCCACGTCATTGGTCTTGGAAGCGACTTCGCGCAGCATCTGTGCGCCCATGTTTTCGAACTTGTCTTCCAGTTCGATTTCCTTGGCAACGGTGACACCGTCCTTAGTGGTGCGCGGCGCGCCAAAGGACTTGTCGATCACAACATTACGGCCTTTCGGGCCGAGCGTGACCTTGACCGCGTTGGCCAGGGTGTCGACGCCGGCGAGCATTTTCTCACGGGCATCGGCAGCAAATTTTACGTCTTTCGCAGCCATTTTGCGAAACTCCTATTGATATTGTCGAAGGAACGAAAAAAGCGTCTGTTGGGGTTAGCCAACGACGCCCATGATGTCGGATTCCTTCATGATCAGGAGGTCTTCACCGTCGATTTTGACTTCGGTGCCGGACCATTTACCGAACAACACCCGATCGCCGGCTTTGACGTCGAGTTTTACAACTTTCCCGGCCTCATCACGTGCACCATTGCCCACAGCCACGATCTGGCCTTCCTGGGGTTTTTCCTGTGCAGTGTCGGGAATGATAATGCCACCGGCGGTTTTCTCTTCCGAGCCAACCCGGCGAACGACCACGCGGTCGTGTAGTGGACGAAACTTCATGCTTTGCTTTTCCTCTACGGATACAGCGTCTAAGCGCCCTAGCGGTTACTTGAGAAAAGCTGTTAGCACTCCCTAACGGCGAGTGCTAACAGTTGGCGCTCATTTATGGAGAGCGAGCCGAAATGTCAAGGCGTAGCGGTCATATCGTTTAAAAAAACAACGCTTTGGTTACCGGTCGCTACCGCCGATATGGTCTGCCAAAACCATCTGCGCAAGTCTGTAGAACAATATTTCCAATGGCTCGGCCGGAATTTAGTTGGTCATGCAAACCGATGCAAAAATATCGCCAGGATCTTATTAAAACAATTTGAAAATCACAGGATGTTTCGGTCAATGCCAACAATGAACTAGTACCAAATAGATAAAATGCGATTCAATATTTTGGTTATTGCTTATAAATTACTAGAATCGATATTTTTTGTTCTTATAGGAATTTAGATTTCAATGACCTCCACGAATGGAGGACTGGATCGATGTTTAAGCGATTTCTGGCCAATACACGCGGTAATGTAGCGATCATCTTTGCACTTGTTTCTGTGCCGGCAATGGCGATCGCCGGCGCGGCGATCGATTATACAAATGCGTCGCAGGAATATTCTCGGTTACAAGTTGCCACCGATTCCGCCTCGTTGGCTGGAGCCAAGCAGGTTGGCCTGCTCTCCGAAGAGGGCGTACGCCAAGCTGTTACCGATGTGTTCGACGCCAATTATCGTGGTCCGAAGCGTGAGCGTGTGACCCTGTCGATCGTCGTCGGCGACAGCGATGTTAACGTCGTGGCCGCATCGCACACCGACACCTCATTCATGAAGCTGATGCATTTCGATGAGATTGCCTTGAAGGTTTCTTCAACGGCGATCGTTGGCCGCGACAAGAAAATCGACGTCGTCTTGGTGCTTGATAATTCCGGTTCAATGTCGGGTTCGAAAATCGACGCCCTGCGCTCCGCCGCCGCCGACCTGACGCAAATCCTCATGAATGCCAATAAGACCGCCCCCAGCGGAGAAGAGCCGGTGCAGGTCGGCGTCGTGCCATTCACCGCGTTTGTCAATGTTGGGTCGCAGTACAAGACCGCCAGCTGGATGGATACCAATGGCCAGTCGCCAATTCATTCGGAGGATTTCAACCAAACCGCCAATCGCTTTGATTTGTTCAATGAATTGTCCGGCGTCAGTTGGCGCGGCTGCGTCACCTCGCGGCCTTACCCGCATGATGTCACCGACACCCTGCCTACGTCTGGCAATCCGCAAACTCTTTTCGTCCCACACTTTGCGCCGGACGAGCCGGGCTCATCGAATTCCAACGGCCATAGCTTCAAAAATAACTATATTTCAGATTGGACGAGTACCTGCACGACACCGCTGCCCAACGACAGCACCCGCTGGGAAGCTGCTCAATCGCGCATCTGCAAATATACCGGCGCCAATTATTCTTCCGGGTCGGGCGTTTCAAAGGGTCCCAATTATGGTTGCCGGACAAATCCGCTGACGCCGATGACGATTGATCAGACAATTGTGGAAACCGCGGTCAACAACTTGACAGCCAACGGCTATACCAACATCCACCAAGGCGTCATGTGGGGCTGGCGGGTTTTGTCACCAGAGGCGCCGTTTACCGAGGGTCGCAGCGATGTCGATGACAAGGTCGAGCAATTTCTCATCGTCATGACCGACGGCAAGAATACCTACATCACCGAGAACAGTCCCAATGACACGGTCTCGTTTGCCTATGGATATACCGCCAAGGGCCGGCTTGGTACGGTCGGTAACTATTCGGCGATTTTGAGCAAAATGAACGAACGGACGCAGGAATCCTGCACCAACACCAAGACCGTCGGCGAGGTGAAGATCTATACGATCGCGTTTCAGGTCAGTGATACCGCAACACTGGAACTTCTGGAAAACTGCGCCACCGAACCCAGCATGGCATTTCGCTCAGAAACCAACGGTGACCTGATTGAAGCCTTCCGCAAGATTGCGCAGGAAATCAATTCTCTACGGATTTCGATGTAGGTAATTTCGGTAGCAACACAGGAGAGTGCCGCGGTGAGCGGCACTCATTGCAACCCGGATGTGCTTACTCGACTACGGAAAAGGGTAGGCTGAAGCGGGCCGATTTTTCGGAATTATTATCTCGGAACGTTACGATCAACGTATATTCGCCGGCCTTCAGACCATCGAAAGCATAAATAAGAACCGCTTGAAATTCTTTGTTTTCAGAACCTGACCGCAGCGCCACCTTGGCAAAATCGGACTTGCCGGCAATGATCTGTCCGGTGCGGTTTTGCACTTCCACATCGGTATCAAAACCGATCAGGTAAGCGCCATTGTCCTTGCCAAAGCCATAGCCAACAGGTTCGGCATAGACAATGAGGTTTTCACCAGCTTTGAATTCGTTATGAGCCCGCGGGCTGAACTGGCCGTAAGCCGGCGACGGCTTGTCGATAAACATCGCCTTGGTGAAGCCCAGCCGGGCATAGATCCAAGCGGTATCGAGCTGGCGTAACGCCGATATTAAGCCATCATCTGCCCGGTCGATTGTCGCCATAGCTTTTTCGGCAGCACCGGTCGACTGCGCCATCGCGTTGTTGGCGGTGAGAACAAAGCCGGCAAAGCAGGCAAGAAGGATGCGAAACGAGGTCATGGCGCGCAATCTGCAATAAACGATAAGGAAAAGCCCTATGGCGGCGCTATATAGCCTGCACTAGGCGTGAACACAACAACATGATGATCGTATCGTTAGCGGCACAACGTCCCGGTTATTTCGCCGGCGAATATCAACCCAATTAGTTGGCATGCGCCTGCGGCCACGATTGGCGCTTGCGGTAGATCGTCGACGGGCTGATTTCTAATGCGGCGGCGGCCCGTGAAATATTTCCGTCAAATCGCTCAACCGCCTCTTCGATGATGCGGCGTTCCTGCTGCCAGAAGGGCACAACATCCGGACCCTGGGATTCCGTCGCGGTTTGCTTGCCGGCCAATTCCAAAGTGTCTGGAATCAGACCGAAGGCGATCGGCAGCATGGCCTCGGTGATCTCCGGGCCATCATGAAGCACCACCGCATGGCGAATAACGTTCTGCAGTTGGCGGACATTACCCGGCCAGGGAAACGACGTCAGTGTGAGTTCGGCGGCAGCGGAATATCTCTCAAAACCTTTGTTTTCTTCCTCCGCACAGGTCGCCAGAAAAGCTCGGGCCAGGTCGAGGATATCGGAGCCACGGCCGCCAAGTGCTGGAATTTGTAGTGGTAATACGAAGAGCCGGTAAAACAAATCTTCCCGCAATGACCCGTCCGCCACGCAATCCATCGGGTTAGATTCTGTGGCGCAAATGATGCGCACCTCAACGTTCCGGGGACGGTCCTCACCGTACCTGTGTATGGTGCCTGTTTGCATAAAACGTAGGATTTTGGCCTGTAAATCAGCATCCAGTTCATGGGGATTGACCAGATACAAGGTTCCCCTGTTGGCGCGTTCGACAACGCCTGGGCCGCCATCGACCGGGTCGCCGGCCTCATTGGCCGCCAGACCAAATAACTCGTATTCCATCTGGTCAGCCGGTAATGCGCTACAGTTAACTGAAACAAAGGGGCCGTCTGATTGCGTGGAATGACTGTGTATGGTTTTGGCGCAAAGATGTTTGCCGGAACCGGCCGGCCCGGTCAGAAAGACCGGCGCCCGCGATGGGGCAACGCGAGCCATTTGATCACAAAACTGACGCATGATCGTTGAGGAACCGACCAGGCCACCAAAGCCGATGCTTTCCTGGTTGCTCAACTGATCAGCCGCACCGTGATGGCGTGAATTTCGGAGTCGCCTAGGCGTCAAAGTGGCATTGATGCGCAGGGCGATTTTTTCAGCTGTCAGCGGATTGGCCAGGAAATCATAAGCGCCGGCTTCCATCGCCTGTATCGTTTGGGAAACGGTGCTCGCTGACCCAAAGGCCAAAACGGTGGCTTGCGGCGCACGTCTGGAAAACTCTGTGATAACTGTTTCGTCGTTGAGATCCATATCGACCAGGATCACGGCGGGAACATTGCCCGATAACATCGCTGCCTGTTCGGCCGATGTCACCTGGACCGTGTCAACTGGTCGATGAAGTTGGGTTTGCAGCGGTTCGGCAAGCGAATCAACGAACTGCGAATCAGAACCGACAAACAAAAGTCGGACAGGCTCTTCTGAGCCGAAAACCGATCCCATACTGGGACCTCCCATTCATGCGTACTAAAGGCGCTTCTGTGCCTCTTACCTCCTCTGTTTTCGCTAATCAGGGTAAACAAACCGTTTCTAGTGACTGGATTTGTTCGCATTTTGCAAAAAAATCCCTACTGCTGGACGCCAAAATAATTGACCGCCGCGATCAATCGATCCGTCATTAGCCGGGCTAAGGTGGTTTTACACCGTTCACTCGGTCGACGGAACAACGGCCGCAGCGGTCAATCGCTGGGGGTGAATTGTAGGTCGGGTCCTACTTAATTCGGTCGGTCACGAACAGATAATCGTCACCCGGTGCATTCGCATGGCAGGCGATACAGCCGGCATCCATGCCTTTGGCCACACGTCCGGCCAGTTGCATGCCCTTGGGATTTTTATCTAGCGATCCATTGGCCAGGTATTTGGCCCAGTACCAATTGGCATTGTCTTTGTCGTAGCCGGCTTCCCGCTTAAACATGACGGTAACCGCCTTAAGGTGTTTTTGTGGGTCGTTGGCCACGTCGTCGATCGATAGACCAGCCGGACCATAGTTGCGTTTGACGACAACCGCACCTGTGTGACCGCCAACGGTCAATGTGGTGTCAATGGTTTCCAAGATCGCGCCATGGGGCTCGGTACCCTCATATGGGCGGGTCATGATCATGTTGGCGCCAATGAGTTTTGCGCCTTCCATGGCCTTCCAAAGATCACCAGCGTAGGCGACGTCCTTGTCGCCGCCAAACGGCGCCATCTGGCCGATTGCCGGCCCGGTAATGGCGGCGATCGCCAATCCGCCTGCGGTTAACATGGCGGCTATCAGTTTTTTGTTCATTCCCATGACTTGCCTCTTCCTCCAAGCACTTTTGTTGTCGCCTTCAATTGGCGAAACCAAGATTGAAGATAGAGGATCGTCCGACCTGTCTGGGGTCACGCTTGGTCAATTCAAGGTGCTCGTGCGGTCACGTGCCATCAAGTGGAGTTGAACGCCGGTATTGGCCACTAACCCTGGTGGATAAGGTAAAAACGCCAATTACCCGTTGGCCTCACGCTTGGCTACAATACGGCCGAGACGAAAATGATTCGCCCAATGCCTGAAAGGCGTTTTCGATTATGGCCCGCATTGCCGCCACGTTTATTATCGTATGCATCATCGCCATCGCTGCTTCGGCCGGATTGGTGCTTTATTTGCGCTTCGGTTTTGACATCGGCTCGGCAACATCGGTGGCCATGTCGGTGCTTGCTGTCCTGGTCATTATTCATTTTCAATCAATCCGCATGCGCGATCGTGGTTTTGTCGTGCGTCAGGTCAACCCGGTTATTGATCGGGTAAATGCAACCTCGGAAGATTTGGCGGCAATCGAAAATCGCCTCTCTAAACTGGAAGAAGGGCTACCCAGCCGAACACTTGAGGAACTGGAACCGGTATTTGCCGAAATTGAGGTCCTTGGAACGCTGGTCAAGCAATTGGCCGAAACTCTGGCTGAGATGGAAATTCGGATTGATGGCTTAGCCGCCAATAAATATATGGCGCCGGCTGACCAGGAGTTTACTGACGAGGTTGCTCACGCGACCCGTCTTGAAACCGTTGACCAGGACGACGCAACTGATCCTGGCGAAATTGTCGACAGCCATCGCATGCGTGACGCCGTGCGCAAGTCAGTGGAAGGCAACCGCGTTGATTTGTTTCTTCAGCCGATTGTCACCCTGCCACAGCGCAAGACGCGCTATTACGAGGCGCTGACCCGGCTGCGTTCTGAAAGCGGCGAGTTGATGTTACCGGCCGACTACATATCGGTTGCCGAACAAAGCGGTGTTATGCCGGCCATCGATAATATCCTGCTGTTCCGGTCGGTGCAGATTGTTCGGCGTATGTCGAGCCGCAACCGCGAGATCGGTGTCTTTTGCAACATCTCTCCGGCCAGTCTGGTGGATACTCAGTTCTTCACCAACTTCATTGATTTCATGGAGAAAAACCGGGAACTCAATGATCGATTGATATTTGAGTTTTCCCAGGAAACCATCCGCAATCTCGGCCCGGTGGAAATTGAAAGCCTGGCGGCATTGCGCGAAATTGGATTTGGTTTTTCCGTCGACCGGGTGTCGGATCTAAAAATCAATTATGACGAACTGGCTGATCTTGGCATCCAATTTATCAAAGTACCCGCAGCATTGATGCTCGGCGATGCCGCTGCCGTCGGCGGAGAAATCCATACCGCTGATCTGGCAAAGTTTCTGACCCGATACGGCGTTGAACTGATTGTCGATCACATCGAAACCGAAGCCCAGGTCGTCGATATCCTCGATTTCGATGTTCAGTTCGGCCAGGGATTCCTATTCTCGCCGCCACGGCCGGTCAGGGCGGAAGTCGTCAACGCGCAATCCGATGATACGCTCGATCAGACGGAAGCCTTGGCGGGCTAGGTCAGCTACCGGACTTCCCAACTGTTGAAATGATCAAGCCACCGGCGCCCAGCAGACGTTTAGCGGTTCGGCGAACGTGATCGATTGTAACCGCCTCAATTTGTCCATTACGCGTGGTGATATAATCGATCCCGAGATTCTCCATTTGAATGCCGACCAGCTGATTGGCGATCTTGGAGGAGGTATCGAAGCGCAGCGGATAGGAACCGGTGAGGTATTCCTTGGCGCTGGCAAGTTCCTGTTCACTTGGGCCGGTCTCCGCCATGCGCTTGATTTCCTGACGGACTAGATCGATCGCCATATCCGCTTGATCGGCGCGCGTCGCCAAGCCACCGATGAAAACCGGGCCATGATCGAAGGGCGCAAGATAGGTATAGACCGAATAGGCCAAGCCGCGTTTTTCGCGTACTTCGCGATAAAGACGTGAGGAAAATGAACCGCCGCCCAGGATATGGTTCATGACATAGGCCGCCATGAAATCAGGATCATTGCGGGCCAGACCACGGCCACCGAAGCGGATGACCGTCTGAGGCACCGCCAATTCGTGATTATTGGTTATGCCATCCTTCGGCATGATTTTGGAGACAGTACTGAGATCGGAAGTGTCCGGCAATGCGCCGAAAACCTGATCGAGAATCCCGCCCAGCGTTGCGGCGTCAATATCGCCGACGACGGAGATTTTGAGGGATTGTCTGGAAAATACCTTGCGATGGAAATCGACGAGGTCGGCCCGGTCAATTAGCGCCAGTGTCTCGGCATCGCCTTTTGATGGGCGTCCATAGGGATGGCCGGGAAACGCCGTTTTGAACCACAGCCTGGAGGCAATTGTTTCCGGATCACGGGCATCACGGCGCAGCCGCGCGGCGATTTGGGCGCGGATACGTTCCATCGGTTCAGCGTCAAAGCGTGGTTTGGTTATGGCCAGACGTAGCAGTTCAAGCGCCGCCGTTCGATTGGTGGTGAGCGTTTTAAAGCTGCCGTAAAAGGCATCGCGACCGGCACTAAAAGATAAACGTATCGACATATCCTGTAGCCGCGCCTGAAATGTTGCGCTGTCCAAATCCCCGGCACCTTCATCAAGCAGGCCTGAGAGGTAATGGGCTACACCGGCTTTGCCATTGGGGTCCTGGGTCGCGCCGCCGCGAAATCCAATCTCCATCGACAAGATAGGCAGCGTATGGTCTTCGACCAGCCAGGCCTCAATCCCGCCCGGCGAGGTGACACGCTGGATTTCGGTTGCCCCTGCAGTAATTGTCGCCGCCATGAACGTGACCGCCACCAGAAATGACAGGACTGCGAAAAGCCAGATGTCGCCTCGCCGCGACGAGATGGCAGTCGGCTGCGGCATAAAGGGATTATTTTTCGGCATCTTAGGAGTCATTGCCATTGGCCTTTTTCGGTGCGGTCAAATATCCCGTCACCGCATGTTTGGTGACAAGGAAACGGGTTGCGGCAGCTTGAATCTGCGGCGCTTCTGCCTTGCCGATCGCAGCCGGCCAGTTTTGAACATCGGCGATCGTCGACCCCGTGGTCAGGGCGTCGCCGAACATGCGGGCCAATCGTGTCTGACTGTCCTGGGCGTAGATCGTCTGCGCGATCAGCCTTCGTCGGGTGCTCTCCAACTCTTTTGCCGTCACGCCGTTCTTGATGATGCCGGCAATGACGCCGACGAGTTGGGCTTTAAGATCTTCAAGTTTCACGCCGGGTCGTGGTACGGCGTAGACGACGAATTTCCCGGAATCGAGACCGGAGCTTGAGTACCATGCACCGGCGCTGGAGGCGGATTTCTTGTCGACGACCAATTGCCGGTAAATACGGCTGGTGGTGCCGCCACCAAGTATTTCCGACAAAAGGTCAAGCGATTCAGCCTCGCCATCTGCGGCAGTGGCGTAGCTCGGTACGATCCACGCCATCCGGATCGACGGCTGATTGACTTGCGGATTTTCCAGCCGGACAAACCGTTCAGATAGCGATATTGGTTCGCGCGGCCGCGAACGCGCACCCGGTTCAGCACGCCGTTCCACCTTGCCATAAGTCGCCTGCGCCAGCCGCTTGACCTCCGCCACATCAACGTCGCCGGCGACGATCAAGATGGCGTTGTTGGGCGTGTAATACTTGTCATAAAACGCGATGGCGTCCTTGTAGGTCAGCGCATCAATCTCATGCGGCCAACCGATGATCGGAATGCCATAAGGATGCTGGAGATAGAGCGCCGCGTTAACTGATTGCCCCAATTGGGAAGACGGACTGTTATCGATCCGCGATGAGCGTTCCTCCTGGACGACTTTTAATTCCGGACGCGAATTCTCATCGGTTAGCACAAGATTGGCCATTCGGTCGGCTTCAAACGTCATCATCAATTCCAGATGCTGTTTGGCGACCCGCTGGAAATAGGCAGTGTAATCGGTGGAGGTGAAGGCGTTTTCCTGGCCACCGACTTTGGTGATGACCTTGGAAAATTCGCCTGCCGGATGATCTTTGGTGCCCTTGAACATTAAGTGTTCCAGGTAGTGGGCAATGCCGGATTTGCCCGGCGGCTCATCGGCGGCGCCGACTTTGTACCAGACCATGTGGGTAACGACCGGCGATCGGCGATCAGGAATGACGATCACCTGCATACCGTTGTCGAGTGAAAATGATTGTGTTTGCGGCGCGATTATCGGCAGTGCCGCAGATTCCGCCATGGAAATCGGTGCGAGGCCTGAAGAGGCCGATACGATGAAAGCCGAAAGGGCAATTCGATAATAATCAAGAGTCATGCGTGATCCCGCGCAAAAATAATTCCAACCATGCGCAAGGATATAGGTGCTGCAGCCGGCGAGAGCCACTTAACTTTTTGTCATAAAGTGACCGCCGCTTGATCGCCGACCAAATTTATCAGCCCGGTGGACGACAATAACCTAAATGCGAAATACTACCGATTGAGTTTTTCTCTGGAGGGATTGCGTTTAAGCCCCAATTCCTCATCGGTGTATTCAGGCACTTCCATTGGTGCATCAGCCGAGGGGACGCGATATGCAGTCGGCGGTTCGGTCAAATAACGACGGATTGGCACACCATTTTCATCGACCTCGACCGCTTCTGGTGTCTTGACCTTCAAAGACCGCAACTTGTCCGGGCTCATCACGAAATTTCGAGATTCCGTTGCATCGTTGCCGCTGGACGCCTTGGCATAGTCTCGCAAACCGCCGCCTTTTACGCGGTGTTTGGCCACATAACCAGGATCAGATCTTTTGCTCGTGGCGTCGGCTCCCGGAAATGGCGTCTTACCATCAGAATTTTTTGCCCATTCTTCGCGTAGTTTGGCTTCGGCCAAGTCGGGATCGTTCGGCCAATTGGCCGGGTCACCTCGGGCAATTTTTTCTTCTGTCGGCGGAAGATCGCGACTTGGCGGAATGACCAGCGGCGATCGCGGTTTGTGCTCAATGCGCCTTTGGTTAGTCGTACCGCCGAGACCGCCTAGGATGCTACCAAACACATTTGCGCTTGGCTTTGCGTCGCCGGTTTCTTCTTCTTCGAAATAGTCGTTGCCGCTGATCGCGCCGCCACAAGCTGCAACGGATGCCGACAGCCCGGCAATCAACAAAATACGCATTGCCGGTTTGAGCAGATTTAGCACTGAGCCACTCCAATTTGAACGCCATCGACCGTAGTCAGCGACCCAGGCGCTCGTCCCACTAGTCCTCCGAACCGGAGGATTCGCCGACATTTGTGGCGTTTCCGGGGCGACGGACGAGATTGTCATACATAAGCCCGGCCACGCCCGCAACAATCCAAATGTCAGCGAGGTTAAAAACGTACCACGAAAACGTACCGATGTGAAAATGAAAGAAATCGGCGACCGCACCATAAATGATACGGTCCAAACCATTTCCTAACGCCCCGCCAATAATCAAACCAAGCGATATTGCCGCCAATTTATTGCTGCTGCGCAGCAGCCAAACGGAAAAAAGTATGGCCGCAAAGACACTAATGGCGATAAGAAACCAGCGGCCATAGTCGGAGTTCTGCGCGAATAGCCCATAGCTGACACCCTTGTTCCAGACCAGAACAAGATCAAGGAAGGGTGCCAGTGATACCGGGCCGTTCGCGCCGATATCCATGCCATGCAGCATCCAGGTCTTGTGCGCCTGATCGGCACCAAGCGCCAATGCTGCGACAACCCCACCGACGATCCGCGGCGCCAGGGCCATTTTAGGCAGCCTGCTCGCGGGCATTGAACTCACGCATCGCATCGGCATCCCGTGGCGACAAATCCGGGAAGTCGGGATCTGATCCCACCTCTGGAAGTATCTTCCAGGAGCGGGCGCATTTTTGCCCTTGCGCCAAGGCTGGCACCACAGCTACGCCGGCGACGTCATCCAGGCGAAAGGCGTCGGCCGGGCCATCTCCAGACACTAGCGTTGCCTGACTGGTGATGGCGATTTCCGCCAGATCGACATCGGCAGCGACGGCGCGTAACTCATCGTCGGCCACATAAATTTCAGGCGCCGCTTCCAACGACGAACCGATACGTTTTTCCCGGCGCTCAATTTCCAATGCGCCGGTCACCACCCGTCGGACCCGTCGAACTTTTTCCCATTTGGCCGCAAGCGCATCATCGCGCCAATCGGCGGCAATGTCGGGAAATTGTTGCATATGTACCGAACCATCTTCAGACGGGTACCGTTGCAGCCAGGCCTCTTCCATGGTGAATGGCAGCATCGGCGCCATCCAGGTGATCAGGCAGTGATACAGCCGATCCAGAACCGTCAGGCTGGCCTTACGGGTCAAGCTTGAATTGGGATCGCAGTAGAGCGCGTCCTTGCGAATGTCGAAGTAAAATGCCGACAGATCGACAGTCATGAAATTAAACAGGGCGGAAAAAATCCGCTTGTAGTCATAATCGCGATAGCTCTGCCGGACCAACCGATCCAATTCCGCCAACCGGTGCAGCATGTAGCGCTCCAGTTCCGGCATATCGGCAACGGCCACATCATCGCCCTCGTAATAACTGAGCGAACCAAGCATCCAGCGTAACGTATTGCGCAGCTTGCGGTAGGCATCGACATTGGTCTTGATGATTTCCGGTCCGATCCGTAGGTCTTCCCAATAATCCGACGACACCACCCATAAGCGCAGGATATCGGCGCCGGATGTTTTGATTACATCTTGCGGAAACACTTGGTTGCCGAGGGATTTCGACATTTTGCGGCCGTCTTCAGCCATGACGAACCCATGGGTCAGCACAGCCTCATAAGGCGCCCGGCCACGGGTGCCGCAGGATTCCAGCAATGATGAATGGAACCAGCCGCGATGTTGGTCGGAGCCTTCCAGATAAAGTGACGCCGGCCATTGCAGGTCGGGACGTTGCTCCAGACAAAATGCATGCGTGGAGCCGGAATCAAACCAGACATCTAGGATATCATCGACCTTTTCCCATCGGTCCAGGTCATGGTCGCCGGTTAGGAAACGCTCTTTTGCGCCATCAGCAAACCAGCAATCGGCGCCCTCGGTGGAAAAAGCATCTACGATGCGTTGATTGACCGCCTCGTCGCGCAGGACATTGCCATCCGCATCAACGAATACGGCAATCGGCACGCCCCAGGCGCGCTGCCGCGACAACACCCAGTCGGGCCGTGCTTCAATCATGGAGCGCAACCGTGTCTGGCCTTGTGCTGGTACGAAACGGGTATCATCGATGGCCGCCAGCGAACGGTGGCGCAGGCTGTCATCGGCGCCATCGATATCGCGGTCCATGTGGACGAACCATTGCGGTGTGTTGCGGAAGATTACCGGTTTTTTCGACCGCCACGAATGCGGGTACTGATGTTTCAACCGATTGCGCGCGATCATCGCGCCAGCTTCGGAAAGCGCCGCGATGACCACTTTGTTGGCGTCGCCCTTTTTGCCTTTCTCGGTGATCACCTGATGACCTTCAAAGCCCGGCGCATCGGCGGTGAACCGGCCATCATCATCAACGGTAAACGGAATGGCGGAGGAAATGCCGCGGGCTTCCAATGCGGCCCGGCTATCCATCCAGGCCTCAAAGTCTTCCCGACCGTGTCCAGGAGCGGTATGCACGAAGCCAGTACCGTCTTCATCGGTGACATGATCACCGGGCAATAACGGCACGTCAAAATCGTAACCCATGGAATTCAGCGGGTGTGCGCAAACTAGTTTCGACAGCTCATCGGCTGTCACGGCACTTTTCTTTTCATATGCCTCGGCCCGGCAGGCGCCCATGACGGTTTCCGCTAACGCGTCGGCGAGCAGGAACTTGTCGCCTACCTTTGCCCAGTTATCGTCTGGTGCCGCCGTGATTTCATAGAGCCCATAGGCGATTCTTGGCGAGAAGGTGATGGCCCGATTGCCGGGAATCGTCCACGGCGTCGTAGTCCAGATGACCACACTTGCCCCAGCCAGTCCGTGATCTTCGCCAGCGATCGGAAATTTTGTCCAGATCGTGTCGGATTCGTAGTCGTGGTATTCCACCTCCGCTTCCGCCAGGGCGGTTTTTTCTACCACCGACCACATCACCGGTTTCGAACCTCGGTAAAGCTGTCCCGACATGGCGAATTTGTGCAGTTCGGCGGCGATCTTAGATTCGGCCGGAAAATTCATCGTCGTGTAGGGGTTTTCAAAATCGCCCTCCACGCCGAGCCGACGAAATTCTTCCGATTGCACTTGGATCCAGTGCTGGGCAAATTCCCGGCACTCGGCGCGAAATTCGTTGATCGGCACCTCATCCTTGTCCTTGCCCTTGGCGCGGTATTGTTCTTCGATTTTCCATTCGATCGGCAGGCCGTGACAATCCCAGCCAGGGACATAGTTGGAATCATAACCCTGCATCTGGAATGACCGGGTCACCACGTCTTTCAGGATTTTATTAAGGCCGGTGCCGATGTGGATATTGCCGTTGGCATAGGGAGGGCCGTCATGCAGGATAAACTTCTCCCGACCGGCCGATTGCTTGCGCAAGGTTTTATACATGTCCAGCCGGTCCCAACGCGCAATCATTTCCGGCTCTTTTTTCGGCAGGCCGGCGCGCATCGGGAAATCGGTTTTGGGTAGATTCAGGGTTTTGGAATAATCGCGGCTTTCCGCGTGGTCGTCATGGCTCATGGGATCGATCCGGTTTGATCGTGTGTTGTCAAGATGGGCGTTCGCGCCCTTTGAAGTGTCGAATGGGCGTTTCCCGGTCCCTCGCGCGCTAAGTCAGGCCAGCGTCAGGCGAGGGCCGGGCCGGTAATTCGGGTCAAAATGCCGGCTGGGCGGCTGAAATTCACGATCATCATGGCGCGCTTAGTATCAGTGTTGGATGGCAGGGAAAAGGGCTGTCGCTCATTGGAGGCAAATTTATCTTAAACAGCGACAACAAAAACGTTAATCCGGGGCCAGCAGAGATGATTCCTCCGATGCTGTGAAGGTCACCCAGACGTCACCCGCTTCGATATTGCCTGGTCGAGTATGTTACCGCCGCCGATGGAGGCGCAAACGTTTCGCGCTTCCTGGCAATCAAGGTCCATTTGCCTGATTAAGGCATCGATTGATTCAAATTTTTCTTCTGGCCGCAAAAAAGACAAGAACGCGACCGTTGCAGTCTTGCCATAGATGTCGGCGCTGAAATCGAAAATGAACACTTCCAACAGTGCCGCCCCATCATCGAATGTCGGCCGGCTGCCAAAATTAGCGACGCCGCTATGGGCCTTTCCGTCGACAACGATCCGGACGGCGTAAATTCCAAACCGCAGCTGGCAATTGTCGGGCAATCGGATATTGGCGGTTGGGAACCCTAGATCGCGGCCGCGCTTTTCGCCATCAATCACTTCACCCTGGACCAACCAAGAATAGCCAAGCAGTCCGGCGGCTGCTGCCACATCTCCGATCTCAAGACTATCGCGAATTCGTGTCGACGACACCGGGTCGCCACCCTCGTCGGAAAATGCGCCGACTATGGACACGCCAAATCCGTTCTGCAGACCGGCTTCATGCAGATATCGCGGCGAACCCTGACGGTTTTTGCCGAAATGAAAATCATAACCAGTGACCGCATGGCGGATAGCCAATTGGTCAATCAGGATGGAGGAGACGAAATCTTCCGCCGATTGGCCGGCAAACTCCCGATCGAAAGGTAAAACCAACATACCGTTCAACCCAAGTCCGTTCATCAGCGTCGCCTTGATGGCCGCCGGCGTCAGCCGGAAGACGGGATGATCCGGCCGGAATACGGTTCTTGGATGCGGTTCGAATGTCATGGCGTAGACGGGACGACCCAATTCGGCACCAGTGGCCAGTGCCTCACCCAATACCGCCTGATGGCCACGATGAACGCCATCAAAATTGCCGATGGCGACAATGCCGTCCTTCAGAGCAGCGGGAAAGTCATCCAGACCATTGATCGCGAAAAAATCGCCCGGCGGGTGTTCGGCCGGTTCGTCCATGCCGCCATGTCCTTGTTGGAGCGTTGGTGGATTGTCGTTGACGTGCGGACCCTGCCGATTTGGTTCGCCGAGGTCAAGATCGGATTGTTAGGGTCACACAAATCGGGTTTGCCGGGTGTCGTCTGGCCGGGCTGGAACCTTGATCTGCGCTTCGCCGTCAAGCACCACCGTATCGCCGACCTGGCAAACACAGTGCAGCCGTGCCCTGCGCCCCTTGTCGATCAGTTCAGCAACCTCGACGATGACGTCGACTTTGTCACCGATCCGCACCGGGGCGTGAAAATTCAATGTTTGGGATAGATAGATCGCACCGGGCCCTGGCAAACGGGTGCCCAGAATCGCCGATATTAGGCTGGCGGTATAAAGACCGTGCGCGATCCGGCCACCAAAAGGCGTCTTCGCGGCGAAGTGTTCCGACAGATGGATCGGGTTGCGATCACCGGAGACTTCGGCGAATCCGACCACGTCGGCTGAACTGACAACCTTGCTCATGGTCTCGCGCAGACCAACGTGGAGGTCTTCAAAATAAAGCGTCTGCAGCGGCGGAACGGTCATCGTCGGCTTCCTTGTTGTCGGTTGCGTGGCGATACAGGACAACGCCGTCGTGAGCAATCCTACGAATGGTCGAAAATCAATGAAACCCTGGTAATTTCGCCAATTAGGCGCATTAACGGTCTTTTTAAGGAAAGAACGTATAGTCGCTGCATAAGGGGAGTGCGGGGCTACAGTTTAAAGTCCCTCCCATTTTGTAATGAGTAACGGTAGTACCTGTCCTGGTGGGTCTGGGCGGAATACCGAGTGGAGTGGATGATGGCGCTAGATCTTTCTATGCCGGTACTTGTGGTCGATGACTACAAGACCATGATTCGGATTATCCGAAATCTTTTGAAACAACTTGGCTTCAATAATGTCGATGATGCCGCGGATGGGACCGAGGCCTTCGAAAAAATGCAGCAGGCGCGTTACGGTTTGGTCATTTCCGATTGGAATATGGAACCAATGACCGGCTACGAGCTGCTCAAAATCGTACGTGGCGATTCCGGCCTTTGTAAAACACCATTCATAATGGTGACCGCAGAATCCAAGACGGAAAACGTCATTGCTGCGAAAAAGGCCGGCGTAAACAATTATATCGTCAAGCCGTTCAATGCCCAGACTTTGAAGGGCAAAATTGAGGCGGTGTTCGGACCTTAAGTCCGTACGCACTCGGCACTTTCCGATATTTCGGGGCGTCGCGCGGCCTTGCCGCGCCACGGGTGGATTGTGCCTGAACAGGGGGACCATATTATGACCCAACTGACAGCCGTACATATGCAGCGGGTGATCGACGTTCTTGAAGACAAGAAGGATCGCTCCAGCGACGTGTCGCTTGGTGACGTCATGCATCTTGCCGAGGCGATGGCCGAGGCTTTGCACGATTTCCTGCAGGATATTGATTCCACGATCTATCGGGATTTCACCGATATCGCCGGCCAAATTACCAGCATGAAGCGTGAGATCGGTAATCTGCGGGCCCAGGACATGAAGCATAATCGCGTGCCGGAGGCCGGCCGCGAACTCGACGCAATCGTTGAATCGACCGAAGAAGCCACCCATACGATTATGGAATCGGCCGAAACCATTATGTCGGCCGATCCGTCTGACCAAGCTGCCTATCAGGAAGTGGTCAACGACAATGTCATGCGGATCTTCGAAGCCTGTTCATTTCAGGATTTGACCGGTCAGCGCATTTCCCGTGTCGTCAGCACGCTGAACTACATCGATGAGCGGGTTTCGACATTTGTCGAACGGCTAAAACTGGCCGACAATGACCTGCCGCCGATCGAGGAAACCGCTGAAGAACGCCGCCAGCGTGAGCTGATCCTGCATGGACCGCAAAACGCCGGTGAGGGTGTCTCACAGGATGATGTGGATTCCATGTTGGCCGACGACGGCGCCAGCCAGGACGATATCGATAAGATGTTCGGCTGAGTTTATCCGAAGCGTTTCATCTACCAGACAAGGCGCGGCATGACCGCGTCGGCGTGAAGGCCGTCGGCGTCTAGCCGTGCTTCGACTTTGTCTGGCTGAGGACTGTCGGCGGCGCCGAAATCCGCCGCATGAATGCCGGCGGTCACGAACAATACCCCCAGATCCTGATTAACCGCACCCTGGATATCGGTCGGCAGGCCGTCGCCGATAGCCAGAATTCGGTCGGAGGGGATTGACGATCCGCTCAATGCGGTCAGCCGCTGGCGTGTAAGGTCATAAACCGGTGCATAGGGCTTACCGATAATCTGGGCCTGGCCGCCAATTTCCGTATAAAGCCGAGCCAGCGCACCAGCGCAGTGAACCAGCTTGCCACCGCGCTCCACCACCAAATCCGGATTGGCGCAAACCATTTTTAAACCACGTCCAGCTAATTCCTCAAACCTGACGCAGTAGTCTTCCGGTTCTTCCCTCTCGTCATCATGAAGCCCGGTGCAGACAATAATTTCGCCATCGGCGTCATCGCTGAACGATCCGTCGAGGCCTTCAAACAGTGCCAAATCTCGCTTTGGTCCAATATGAATGTAACGGTTGACCGCAGCTGATTTCAGATGGTTCACCGTGGCGTCGCCGGATGTGACAATGTCATCATAGGCGTCGCGCGGCACGTTCAGGCCGTCGAGTTGGGTGAATATCGGGCCGCTTGGCCTTGGCGCGTTGGTCAGCAGAATGACGGGACGGTTTGTTTGGCTGCGAAAGCGACGCAGCGCCTCGACGGAGGCAACATTGGCCTGTGTGCCGTTGTGGATAACACCCCACACATCGCAAATAATGGCGTCATAGTCGGCGGCAATTGCGGAAAGACCCGGTATAAAAGCCGGGCGAGGGGATGCGGTCATGGATGAGAGCCGGTAACGGTTGGAGACCACCATCACCTAGTGGCATGTGCCAAGCCGGTCAAGCCTGTTGCGGTATCACCGAATCCGGCACACTTACGTTTCGACGAACACCATCTTTCCCGTGAAAGGGTCGACGACTTGGCAATCCGCCAGCTCTCAGAATCCATGATCAACCGCATTGCCGCCGGTGAAGTGATCGAGCGCCCGGCAAGCGTCGTCAAGGAACTGGTTGAGAACGCTATTGATGCCGGTGCCGGGCATATCGAAATTGTCACCGCCGGCGGTGGTAAATCGCTGATCCGGGTGATCGACGACGGATCGGGCATGGGCCGGGACGATTTAGAGCTCGCGGTGCGTCGCCACTGCACCTCCAAACTCAATGACGAAGACCTGCTCGATATCCAAACCCTTGGCTTTAGAGGTGAAGCGCTGCCATCGATTGGCGCAGTCGGCCGTTTGACCATCGCCAGCCGGCGTCGCGGCGGCGACACTGGTTGGCAGATTGAGGTCAACGGCGACCGGGTCGGCGATTTGCAGCCAATCGCTTTGCCGCCGGGCACCCGGGTTGAGCTAGCAGAGCTATTTTTTTCCACACCGGCGCGGCTAAAGTTCCTCAAATCTGACCGGGCCGAATCCAACGCCATTACCGCCATGGTGCGGCGCATCGCGTTGGCCAATCCGACGGTGCATTTCATCCTCACCGGCACCGATCGCAGCCGCACCGATCTGCCGGCCTGCAAGGGTGAAGACGCGGTGCTGCAACGCATCAGCCAGATTATGGGCAAGGAATTCGCCGATAACGCCATGGCTATTCACGCAGAACGGGAGGGTGTCGCGCTATCTGGGTATGCCGGCTTGCCGACCCTCAATCGGGCCAATTCTCAAAAGCAATACGTGTTCGTCAATGGCCGTGCGGTGGCTGATCGCATGTTGTTGGGGGCTTTGCGGGCGGCCTATTCCGATGTTATGGCGCGGGATCGCCAGCCGTTGGCAGTATTGTTCATTCGCCTTGATCCCCATGAAGTTGACGTCAACGTTCATCCGACCAAGGCCGACGTGCGGTTTCGTGATCCCGGCCTGGTGCGTGCCCTCCTCATTCGCGCCATTCGTGACGGTTTGGATGCCGCCGGCTTCCGCGCCTCTAATTCTGTTGGTCAAGCGGCTTTGGAAGCCTTTCAAAACCGCACCTTCAGCCAGCCCGGTGCGGCCCATAATGCTAATTACGATTGGCGGCAATCGGCGTTTCGCCCCGATGATGGCTTTGGTCAGGGTGGGCAGGCCGCCTATGATCCGACGGAACGGGTGATCGATGGGCTAAACCATCCGTCCGCCGATACCAGCGCCCATGAAATGCCTGTACAAGCTGAAAACATGGCCCGTCCACTCGGCGCGCCTAGGGCGCAGCTTCATGGCACCTATATCATCTCGCAAACCACCGACGGGCTGGTCATCGTCGATCAACATGCAGCCCATGAGCGGCTGGTTTATGAGCGCATGAAGGCAGCGTTGGCGGCATCCGGCATCGCCCGGCAAATCCTGCTGATACCTGAAATTGTCGATCTGCCGGAAGAAGATGCCGGCCGGATCATTGCCCGAGCCGACGAACTGACCGATGTCGGCCTGGTGGTGGAATCCTTTGGCCCCGGCGCCATCGCCGTGCGCGAAACGCCGGCCTTGCTGGGCGACATCAACATCAAAGGCCTGATCCAGGACCTGGCTGATGAGTTGGCTGAATGGGAAACATCGGAGCGGATCAAAGAGCGCCTGGACGCGGTCGCATCGACCATGGCCTGCCACGGCTCTGTACGGGCCGGCAGACTTTTACGGCCGGAAGAAATGGATGCGCTTTTGCGGGAGATGGAAGTCACGCCACGATCCGGTCAATGCAACCATGGCCGGCCAACCTATATTGAACTCAGCCTTGGCGATATCGAGCGTTTGTTCGGTCGGAAATAGACTTTGATCACGCTTCGCGCCTCAGGAATACGACCTGACTTTCACCGACAATCCGTGTTTCTAACGCCACCAGACCCGCAGGTGGCTCAAAAGCGACGCCGACCTTTTCTTCTATCACGCAGATCGCCTGATCGCTGATCCAACCGCCTTGCAGCGCCGAGGCCAATGCCACCTCCGCCAAGCCTTGGCCGTAGGGCGGGTCGGCGAAGACGATATCAAACCCACCCAGATTTCCCGCCGTCCCAAGCCGCGTGGCGTCGCGCCGAAACAGTTTGGTTACGCCAGTTAAGCCAAGCGCCTCGATATTTCGACGAATCAGTGCCCGGCTTTCAGGCGCCTGCTCAATGAACAGCGCCGAGGCGGCGCCACGGGACATCGCCTCTAGACCAAGCGCGCCGGTACCTGCGAACAGATCGAGCACCTGGGCCCCGTCGCAAGCATCGTCGTAGCCGTGGGCCAGAATATTGAAAATGGTTTCCCGCAGCCGATCGCCGGTCGGGCGGATCGCTTTGGATTTCGGGCCGGCCAGGGCCTTGCCGCGATATTTACCGCCGACGATCCGCACGGCCTCTGCCTGCTTTTGCCGGTTGATCAGATTTGCGCCCACGCGGTTTGTGTCGAGGTCGTGGCTGAGGTTGCTGCGAACCCGACTTGGTTTTGGTCTCTTCGGTAATGCCGGCCTCGTTGGCAAGCTTTTCACCCAATTGTTCGCGCAGGACCCGGCCGGTGACTTCCTTAACCGCACCAACGTTCAAGTCTCCCAATTGGAATGGGCCGTAGGACACCCTGATAAGACGGGTAACTGACAGGCCCAGATGGGAGAGCACGTTTTTAACCTCGCGGTTTTTGCCCTCGCGCAAGCCAAGAGTGATCCAGGCGTTGCTGCCTTGCTCACGATCTAGAGCCGCCTCGATACCACCATAGACGATCCCATCAACGACAATGCCATCGGCCAATCCGGCCAGTTTGGTTTCATCGACCCGGCCGTGCACCCGGACCCGGTAGCGCCGCAGCCAACCGGTAGCCGGAAGTTCCAACACCCGGGCCAATCCGCCGTCATTGGTGAGCAGCAACAAGCCTTCGGTGTTGATATCAAGCCGGCCGACAGCAATTGTGCGTGGCAGGCTTTCCGGTAACCGGGAAAAAACCGTCGCCCGTCCCTCCGGGTCGGAATTGGTGGTCACCAGGCCCCTGTCTTTGTGGTAAAGCCACAGCCGCGTCGGTTCTTTGTTGGGAAGCGGCTTACCATCAACGAGAATGACGTCTTCATCACTCACCGTTACCGCCGGGGTCGCCAATTGCTTGCCATTAAGCTTGACGCGGCCGTCGGCAATCCACACTTCCGCCTGACGCCGCGAGCACAGACCAGCCCGGGCCATCACCTTGGCAATGCGTTCGCCTTGCGGCTTGCCTGAATGCGTTTCATCTTCCATGGTCGCCTGTCTAGCAGAACCGAAACCGTTCTACGAGGTCGCCTTTGACGAATTTCATGGACCTGGCATTGGATGAGGCCCGCAAAGCAGCTGGCAGCGGCGAAGTGCCGGTCGGCGCGGTGTTGGTGCGTGACGGCGTGGTAATTGCCGCGGCCGCCAACAATCCGATCGGTGCCCATGATCCGACGGCCCATGCAGAGATCCGGGTTATTCGCGAAGCGTGCGCACAACTGCAATCTGAACGGCTTACTGGCTGCGATCTCTATGTCACCCTGGAGCCCTGCGCCATGTGTGCGGCGGCCATATCCTTCGCCCGCATCCGCCGGGTCTATTATGGCGCCGCCGACGAGAAGGGCGGCGCGGTGGAACATGGCACGCGTTTCTTCCAGTCGGCGATCTGCCACCACGCGCCGGAGGTCTATTCCGGCATTGGCGAACAAGAAGCCTCCAAACTGTTGCGGGATTTTTTCCAACAACGCCGGTGAAGGTCTATTCCGGTAGGCCGGCGGCTTTCAGACCTTCTTCCAGACGGGCGATATCCGGCGGGTGTTGCCAGATCGGATTGCGGCGATAACGCTTCAAACTGTATTGGGGAATGAGTTGCAGGAGTTTGGTCATTTCCTGCGCTGCCTTCGCCGGCCTCTTTGACAATGCCGCACTAGCAGCGGCGATTAAGTGGCTGAAGGCCCAGCCGGGGCTGAGATCGGTCGCCAGGTTGGCCCATTTGATGGCCTCGTCATAATTTTGGGCGGCGAAATGCGCATTCGCCAGGCCGTGATACCAAAACCACCTGATCGGATCGCGCGGACTGCCACGCAGGGCTCTTTCCAAACTTTCGATTGCCTGGTCTGGCTTGCCGGACACAGCCAACGCGCTGCCCAAAATGCCGTGGGCATCGGGCAAATTGGATTCAAGTGCAATGGCTCGAAGTGCGGCTTCAATCGCCTCCTCCTGATGGCCATGCCAGAAATGCGCCAGCGCCAGGGCGCAGTGGCCGCCGGGATCATTTGGGTTGAGTTTTATGGCTGCTTGGGCGTGGAAGTCGACTTGATCGAGCGAGCTGCTGCCGCGCTTATGCCAGCCATGCAGGGCTTCCAGGGCGTAACTCCAGGCCAGCTTGACATGCGGTGCGACAAAATCTGGGTCGATTTTGATGGCTTCCTGGAGGGCTGCCTTGGCCGCATCATTGGCGCTAGCGTTTAATTGGTGAAGCAACGGCAGGGCGCGCATCAAATGGTCCCATGCGTTGTAGCTGGCCGGGTGCTTTTTCTGCACGCGGGTAATTTCGGCCATGGTAATTTCGGAAATCAAAGTCGTGGAAATTGACGCGGTAATGTCATCTTGCAGGCTAAAGACGTCTTCAAGATCGCCGTCGTATTTATCAGCCCAAATCTGATGCCCGCTGGTAGCATCGATCAACTCTCCGGTAATACGTAACCTCTGCCCGGCCTTACGCACGCTGCCCTCCAAGATATAGCGAACGCCCAATTCCTGGGACACGGTGGCAAGTGAGACGGTGCGGTCTTTATAGGCAAACGACGAGTTGCGGGAGATGACGAATAGCCAGCGCATGCGCGACAGCGCCCGGATGACATCTTCGGTAATGCCATCGGCGAAATAGGCCTGATCGGGATCATTCGACATATTTGCAAACGGCAGCACAGCGATCGATGGCTTGGCCGGCAAGCTCATATCGATGGTGTGATCGGGCTGCGCCGGGGCCTGTTTCAGGGTGTCAGCTTGAACATCGGCGACAAACCGGAAACCGCGGCGTGAATAAGTGCGGATGACCTCCTGCGCCTTGCCTGAATCTCCGACTGCCCGCCGTGCCGCGTTTATGCGGGTGTTGAGTGTTGCGTCCGACACGATGCGACCTTGCCAGACCGCCGAAATCAGATCGTCCTTGCTGACCACCCGGTCGCGGTTTTCGATCAAATAGACCAAAAGGCTGAAAACCTGTGGTTCGACCACCACGAGCCCGGCACTGTTGGTCATCTCCAGGAGTTCGGCATCCAATTTGAGATCGTTGAATTCAAATATCAAAACCCGAAACCCTTTAACCCAATAAATATCGCCTCATTGTGTCGTTCGGCGGGGTGGAATGGTTCGATCGACGCAAAATTACCGTCGAAAATTCGTTGTTACGCCAACAATAAAGCGTTTCTGAAGCAAAAATAAAGAAGCTCTTCAAGAACTGCCGATCTGCCCGTCCTATGTGTTGGTCATCGAAAACGAGCAACCCGAGAGCACCAATACCATGGAAATGGCAAAACAAGATTTCAAAAATAATCTGCCACATCAGACCGGCGGGATTTACCTCCTTGATGGCGGCGCCGAGACAACGATGATTTTCCATGAGAATCTCGAATTGGCCCATTTCGCCGCCTTCGTCCTTGTCAATACATCGGACGGCCGCGAGGCGCTGAAACGCTACTTTCGCAATCACGCCAACGTCGCGGTCCGAAATCACGTCGGATTCATCTTTGAAACCCCAACCTGGCGGGCAAGCGCTGATTGGGGTGAAATGTTGGGCTACGACGCCAAGAGCCTGGCGCAGGTAAATCGTGATGCGGTCGAACTGCTTGAAGATATCCGCGACGAATATGCCGGCACTCAGTCACGGTTCCTGATGAGCGGCTGTATTGGTCCGCGCGGCGATGGATATACCATATCTTTGGCGATGAGTGCCGCCGAGGCACAGGCCTATCACACGCCGCAGGTCAAAACCTTGGCCCAGGCCGGCGTCGATATGGTCTCCGCCATCACCATGACCTATCCCGATGAGGCGATCGGCGTGGTGCGGGCTGCCCAGTCAGCGCAGGTGCCAGTGGTCATCTCATTTACCGTGGAAACCGACGGCTGGTTGCCGAGCGGGCACACCATTGGTGAGGCGATCGAGATCGTTGACACAGCCACTGGCGATGGCCCGGCCTATTACATGATCAATTGCGCCCATCCGACGCATTTTTGGGACGCGATTACCTCCGGCGGGGCATGGGTGAAACGCATCGGCGGCCTTAGGGCAAATGCGTCCCGGATGAGCCATGCCGAACTCGACGATGCCGTGGAACTTGACGAGGGAAATCCGCTTCAACTGGGGCAGGAATACCGCCAGCTACGCCACATCATCCCATCGATCAACGTCATGGGCGGTTGCTGCGGCACCGATCATCGGCACATTTCGGCAATTTGCGATGCAATTACCATCGACATTGCCGCCTAGGAAATTGACCTGCGTTGGTTCCGATGAGGACCCGCGGGGGGAACGCAAAGGAACGACATCATGTCAAACGGATTGATGTACCTGTTTTTAAATCAGGCAATCGCCATGCACGACCGGTCCATGGACGACCACCACAAGCCGACACCTGTCGATAATTCGGCATCCGTCCCGCGTCGGTTGGAGCAAACCGCACTGGCGACATTGACGCTCTTCAGCTTCATGTTCGTCATTGCAGCTGCGGCCGGCTGGGGTAGCCAGATACTGACCGGAATTGGCGTATAAGCGCCAAGGCAAGACCAAGGGTTCGGCCAATAAAAATAAGAAAAACAATAAGAACAAGAAAAAGAACGTCGAACCAATGGAACGCGGCCCGGTAAATTACCGGGCCGCGATCTTTTTATTCAGATAGCCTATTGAAGTCACACAACCATCAAAGCTTGCCACAAAATGCCGGCGGTAAATGAGCCGATCAGGGCAAAAAGGATGTAAAGCGCAAACACCGGCAGCCGCGCCAGGGCGAAGACGGCGATAGCGGCTGGGATCGATGTGACACCTCCGGCAATCAGGAATGCCATGCCAGCACCCGGCGCCATGCCCTGATCGAGCAGACCTGAGACCAATGGCAGCGCCGCATAGCCGTTCAAATAGGCCGGGATGCCAACCAGTGTGGCGCCCAGGACGGTCAGGTAGCCGCCGGAACCGGCCACCGACTTAACGAAATCCGCCGGCACGTAAGTCAGCATCACGCCTTCCAGCACAAAGGCCAGCATCAGCCATTTGCCTAAGAACAACGTGTTGGAAATGGTCGAATTGCGGAATTTGGTGATGCGTGCCGGCTCCCGCCAGAATTTCCAAACCACCGGATCCGGCGCCCTCACTGTCGAACCACCGCACCCACCGTCGCCAATACCGGCGCGCAGGGGATTGGCGAGCAGGCCGCGCGACGTCAGCAGCCACATACCAAAGCCGCCAAACATGCCAACACCTATGGCCGCCGCTGTCTTGGCAATGGCGAAGTCGGTGCCCAGCGTGCCGGCGGTCAAAATGAACATCGACGGATCCATGATCGGTGACGCCAACCAAAAGGCCATGACCGGCGCCAAAGGCACGCCCATGGTCAGCAGGGCGGCGATCAAAGGAATGACGCCGCAGGAGCAAAACGGCGACAACGCGCCGACCAGTGCGGCAGCAATGATCATCGTCGCCTGGCGCCCCTGGAAGGCCTTGGCGATCAGATTGTCGGCGCTCGACGCGCTGGCATAGGCGGCGATCATGATCGACATCAGCAAAAATGGCGCCACGCCAAGCGCTGCTTTCACCGCGAAAATGGCGATATTCGTGACTTCACCCGGATCCAGCAGCAACAACGCCACAAAGACGGCGGCGATCAGCATCAAGGCTGGATCAAGGTTGCGGAGGCCTTTCGGCAGTGCGGCGACAAGAGCAGTCATGATTTTTTCTTTCTTCGATATTCCGAAGAATACCGTAATTAAAGACAAAAACAAGTCACCTGATTGACCTTCGCCAAATCAGGCAACGTCGGCGTTGTGGCTTTCGTTGATTTCCGCGTCGATGCAGCATTCAGCCGTGAGATAGGCGAGCAGCCCGGTCATCACCGGGTAATTGGCCCGGCAGACCAGCGTCGTTCCGCGCCGCTCCTGCGCCACCAGATCAGCCAGGATCAACCGATGCAGGTGATGAGAAAGCGTCGATAGGGCACCACCCACCCGCTCACGCAACTGGCTAACCGACAAGCCCGGCTCGCCGGCGCGTATCAGTGCACGAAAGATTTTCAACCGGGTCGGATTGCCTAGGGCTTCCAAGTGAGTTGCTGCATCATCCAATGTCATGATCGGGATATAAGACAACAAAGTGAGTCTGTCAAACGGTATTTCTAAGAATTTCGAAATAGTTTTGTACACCGAAGTTTGAAGCTGCAGAATTTGGGAAGACTGGTCTTGGCCGCTAAACTGAATCTCGAGAACGGATTGGTTTGAATACGCTATGATAAGGGGTTCGAAAAAAGTCCGCGAAAATGCCAATCCGGGGAGGGAATATGAAGGATCGTTTGGCCGCATTATTGTTGGCTGCCATCGCCGCTATCGCCGCACCCGTGGCGACAGACGCTGCTGACGACAACCGCCGGGTCAGCCAGTGCCTGGCCATGGCCGATATGCCGGCCCGTGTTCAACTTGCCGCTTATTCCCCAGCATCTCTGGCGGCCGGTGAGGTGGCGATCACTTATGTCACCCACTCCACTTACCGCATCGAAAGTTCAGATGGGATCGTCGCCGCGACCGATTTCGCCGGCGTGGCTGGCCAGGGTAAGGTTCCCGATGTCGTGACTATGAACCATGCCCATGCCACCCATTTCACCTATTCGCCCGACCCGGCGATTAAACATGTCCTGCGTGGCTGGAATCCCAAGGGTGGCCCGGCCAAGCATCATTTGGAACTCGGCGAGTTTCTTATCCGCAACGTGACGACGGATATTCATAATTTTGTTGGCGATCTGGAGCCGGACGGCAATTCCATTTTTATCTTCGAGGTCGCCGGCTTATGCATTGGCCATCTGGGCCATCTGCATCATCATTTGACGCCGCAGCATTACGCCAAGATCGGCCGCCTTGATGTGGTCATGGTGCCTGTCGACGGCACTTATACCATGAGCCAGGCCGGGATGATCGCGCTGCTCAAACGGGTCAGAGCCAGCGTTATCCTGCCCATGCACGCCTTCGGGCCGAATACTATGGCGCGGTTTTTAGCTGAGATGGGAAAGACATTTCAGGTCGATTTTGTCGAGGCTTCGTCGATTACCTTATCGCTCAACGCGCTTCCAGCCCGGCCGACTGTAAAGGTGCTGCGCGGTTATTGAGCATGGTTTGGCCAAAATGATCTGGCTATTTGACGCCATGGTAGCTGACTTAAACATTTTCCGACGCGGCGGGGCGACCTTCGCCGGGATCTTCCTTTTCCTGGTGATCGGCATATCGAACCCCTTGGCGCAATCCATGCCTGAAAGTGACAAGTCCCGTGAGGCCATTGCCCGGGTCACCGCTAGTCTGCAACGCGATGCCGCCGCTGCGTCGCACCAATGGGGCAGCAGTGTTTTCATCCGCGTTTTCAAAGCCGAAAGCCAGCTGGAGATCTGGCTGCGCGGTGACGAACGGTTTCATCTGTTCCGCACCTACGCCATTTGTAGCTATTCCGGCCAGTTGGGGCCAAAACTGAAAGAAGGTGACCGACAAGCGCCGGAAGGCTTTTATTTTGTCGCCGCATCAAAACTGAACCCCAATAGCAGCTACCATCTGTCGTTCGATCTGGGTTTCCCTAACACCTATGACCAGGCCCACGGACGGACCGGCAGTTATTTGATGGTGCACGGCGATTGCGTGTCGATCGGCTGCTTCGCCATGGCGACAAGCTGGTTGCCCCTGGCGCCGAAACGCAATCAGCCCATAGAGGAAATCTGGACGCTGATGGCGGCGGCGTTCCAGGCCGGTCAACCTTTTGTCCGCGTCCACGTGTTTCCGTTTCGCATGACAGAGGAAAACCTGACGGAACACGCGCAGTCGGAATGGATCGATTTTTGGCGAAATCTCAAGGAAGGTTATGACTTCTTCGAAGCCGGAAATTTGCCGCCGGAGGTTACCGTAGCGGATAAGCGTTATGTGTTTTCGATGGCGGAATGATGACCGGTAAGGTCGGTTGACGCAGTCGTTGGCGTCGAGGCTAATATTCGGGTGGTTAGATCGCGGTTGCCGCCGGTCCCCCCCTCCCGTCCCTTCGGTCCGACCTCCCCCTCCAGGGGGGAGGTAAAATTGAAGACCCCTTTTTTCTTACCTCCCCCTTGGAGGGGGAGGTCGGACCGAAGGGACGGGAGGGGGGGGGATGCGCAGCATCTCCAAACCCGCCCCAATATCAGATCACACCTTTGCTCTCCGCTCCAACGCCGCCTCGATATCCCGCTTCACATCGTCCTTGATAGTGGTGTTGCTTTCCAAGATGCGTTCCGCTTTCAAGAAATCAAAAACCCGATAAGTATTGATATCCGGCCGCACCAGAACGTCCGGCTGGCTGACTTGCAGCTTTGCGCTGGTGATCGACTGCATCAGCAACTGCGTGGCGCCAAAAAGCACATCGGTGGTGCCGGGAAACTCTTTGTCCTCACGCGGATCAGGGCCGGCGACCACATCAACAGCGACGATAAAATCGCACTCATCTGGAAGCACATCGAAGGGCAGGGGATTGACCACGCCACCGTCAATGAGGATGCGCCCGTCGATTTTCATGGGCCGAAACACTGACGGTAGCGCCATCGATGCGGCCACCGCCGGCCGCAAAGGGCCGCTTGAAAACACCTTTTCGCGCCATCCGTAAAAATCGGCGGCGACGATGGTGAGCGGTATTTCCAGGCCTTCTAGATTTTCCGGCAACCCGTCCGGCAAAAAGGCATCCAACACTTTCAACGCATCCATCTGGCCCAGATTCAAAGCGCCGGTAAAAACATCGCCAATGCTGCTGGGGACGAATTTCCATATCCGGCTCAACACATTGGTCCGATCGGAAAAAATCGACATCACATAGTGACGCAGATCCGCGCCGGTCATCCCGGCTGCATATCCAGCGCCGATAATGGCACCGATCGACGAGCCGGAAATAGCGGTGGGTCTCAGTCCCAGTTCATCGAGTGCTTCCAACACCGGGATATGGGCCAGGCCCCGGGCGCCGCCGCCGCCTAGCGCCAGGCCCAAACGAACATCGGAGGTGACCGTCATGCGCCAGCGCGCTCGGCAAACCACCAAGCCTTATCTGACAGCGGATGGATCAGCGAGGCCATCGCGGCGGCGTTTTCATTGGCCGCCGTGCCGTCACGCACCCGCCCGACGATGCCTTGCAGGATCGCCCCGAGACGGAAGAAATTGTAGGCGAAGTAAAAATCCAAATGTTGGCCGACAGTCAACCCGGTGCGGCGTTCATAAGCTTCGATATAGGCGTCGATGGTGGGGATACCCAAGGACGCTAGATCCATGTGGACCAACGATCCGGTGCCCGCGCCCGATCCCGTATCAGGCATATGCCACTGCATGCAGTGATAGGTGAAATCCGCCACCGGATCACCAAGCGTCGATAATTCCCAGTCCAATACGGCGAGCACTTTCGGCTCCGTCTCATGCAGGATCATGTTGTCGAGACGAAAATCGCCGTGAACGACCCGTGGTGGGTTTTCAGGCGGCAGGTTTTCCGGCAGCCAGGCCATCAGCCGGTCCATAGCCTCGACTTTTTCTGTTTCCGAAGCCACATATTGTTTCGACCAGCGGGAAATCTGCCGGCCGACGTAATTTTCAGGCTTGCCGAAATCACCCAGGCCGATCGCCTGCGGGTCGTAGCTGTGCAACTGCGCCAGCGTGGCGTTCATGGCGTCAAACACCGCGCCGCGCTCGGTTGGATTGGAATCGGGCATATGCGACACCCACAAGATGCGCCCGTCGACGCAATCCATGAGATAAAACGGCGTGCCGACAACACTGTCGTCTTCGCATAGGCAATAAACCTTGGGGACCGCGAATCCCTGTTTGCCGAGGGCATCAAGTACCCGATACTCGCGATCGACCGCATGGGCCGACGGCAACAATTTGCCGGGCGGCTTGCGCCGCAGCACATAATTGCCCGACCGCGCTTCAATCCGATAAGTCGGGTTTGACTGCCCGCCTTTGAACTGCTTGGCGGTCAACGGACCTTGAAAACCATCAACGTTTGCTTCTAACCAAGCCGCCAATTTGGCTTCGTCAAATTGCAGAGCCTCGGCAACATCCTTGGTGCCGGAAAATGCCGTTTGTCGATCAATTTGCTCAGCCATTGGAATTCCGATCGTTGCTGTTATCTAACGGCATGCGCCCATGTTTGCCGCCGCTCCTAACCATGGCGCTAGGCCGGGGCAATTTCAAGAATGCGTTTTGGCTGGCGGTTATTTTTCGCCACTCTCCCGGGCAACAGCCCGATGGCCGATATCGCGCCGGCAAAACCCGTCCGGCCAATTGACCTGGTCAACGGCGGCGTAGGCGGTGCGCTGGGCCTGTGCGGCACTGTCACCGGACCCGCAAATGTTGAGTACTCGACCACCTGTTGCAACAACCTGGTCGCCATCCAGCGCCGTGCCGGCGTGAAAGACCAGCGCATCGTCAACGTCACTGGCGGCCTTCAGACCGTTGATCGATGTTCCCTTGTCATAGCTGCCGGGATAGCCATTCGCGGCCATGACCACCGTCAGCGCCGTTTCCGGTTTCCAACTTGGTTGACGGTCGCTCAAATGGCCCGTGGCAACGGCATGGAGAATGGGCAAAAGATCGTCATCGAGGCGCATCATCAGCACTTGGCATTCCGGATCGCCGAAGCGGATGTTGTACTCAATCAGTTGCGGGCCGGTCTCCGTCATCATTAACCCGGCATAAAGCACGCCGGCAAACGGCATGCCCTCAGCCGCCATCGCCCGCACGGTCGGCACGACAATCTCATCCATGACTTGGTCGCACATGGCCGCATCAAGAACCGGCGCTGGCGAATAGGCGCCCATGCCGCCGGTATTTGGCCCGGTATCGCCGTCGCCCACCTGCTTGTGATCCTGTGCCGTACCAAACGGGATGACGGTCTTGCCATCGGTGAGCGCAAAGAAGCTGGCTTCTTCGCCTTCCAGAAAGGCCTCAATCACCACTTCTGCACCGGCACCCCCGAATGCACCATCAAAACAGGCGGTGTTTGCTGCCTCTGCGGCGGTCATATTGGTTGCAACAGTCACGCCCTTGCCCGCAGCCAAGCCATCGGCCTTGATGACAATCGGCGTACCTTGGTCGTGTATGTAGGCTTTGGCGGAATCGGCGTCCTGAAACCGGCCATAGGCGGCAGTCGGGATATTGTGGCGGGCGCACAGGTCCTTGGTGAAGCCTTTCGACCCCTCCAATTGTGCCGCTGCCTTGCTCGGGCCGAAAACGGCGAACCCGGCTGCTTGCAAATCATCCGCCAGTCCATCGACCAAGGGAGCCTCCGGCCCGACGACCACCAGATCGATCGCCTGAGCCTGGCAAAATCCCACCACATCGTCATGCCGGCCGACATTCAAAGACACGATCTCAGCGCATTGGGCGATCCCGGCATTCCCAGGCGCGGCAAATAGCCGGCTGAGAAGAGGCGATTGAGCGAGTTTCCAGGCCAACGCGTGCTCGCGCCCGCCCGACCCAATAAGAAGAACATTCATTCAGCCGGTCCTATTGCAATGTCTTTGCCGGCACTAACACGATTCCGTTCGCGGCGAAATGCGCGCCTGCGCCGCGCTCACAGGCGGCATTCGCCCCTTGACCTTGCCGGCGATCTGCCGCACCACCGGCCTATGAGCACCCCATCTTCCAGCAAGAGCAGATTTTCCGGCGTTGTCGCCGACGCCGTCAGCGGCAATTTCGTCGACCGGCTGTTACCAGCCTGGCTGAAACCTTATGGCCGCCTGGCGCGTTGGGACCGGCCGATCGGTTGGTGGCTATTGTTGTGGCCGTGCTGGTGGTCGGCGGCATTGGCAGCCGTCGCCGCGGATCGGGCCTTCCCCAATCCGCTCCACATTGTGTTGTTTTTAATCGGCGCTGTGGCCATGCGCGGTGCCGGCTGCACCTACAACGATATTGTCGATCGTGAATACGACGGCAGGGTCGCCCGCACCGCATCAAGACCGATCCCGTCCGGCCAGGTGACGGTCACCCTGGCGCTGGTGTTTCTGGTCTTACAGGCGCTCGTCGGCTTGGCCGTTTTGCTGTCGCTCAACACGTTTTCGATTTTTCTGGGTATCGCCTCGCTGGCGATCATTGCCTGCTATCCGTTCATGAAACGCATCACCGACTGGCCGCAGCTGGTCCTGGGATTGGCATTTTCTTGGGGCGCTTTGATGGGTTGGGCGGCGGCTTTCGGCGAGTTATCCGCCGCGCCGGTATTACTTTATGGCGCCAGCATCGCCTGGACCATCGGCTACGACACCATCTACGCCCACCAGGACAAGGAAGACGATGCCATCATCGGCGTCCGCTCGACCGCGTTGTTGTTTGGAGACCGCACGCGCTTAGGTTTGGCCGGGTTTTACGGGCTTGCTTGCGTGCTGATGTTTGCAAGTTTTGTGATTGCCGATGCCGGCCCGGCGGCGTTTATCGGTCTATTAGGATTTGCCGGTCATCTGGCCTGGCAGGCGCTGACCATCGACATCTCTGATCCCGATCATTGTCTGAAATTGTTCAAATCAAACAAAATTGCAGGTTGGATTCTGTTTATCGGATTATTGCTGGATGCTTTGATCGGCGCTTAATTTGGCACTTTAGCCACGGGCGATGATCTCGCGGCCGGGAACTTTAGCCTGCTGATGGAGGTTGCCGGTCTTGCGTTTGGCCAGAAACCGCGGACGCCGATCGGCGAAAAAGGCATGCCGGCGGCGCGGGGTGCAGTCTTCTATGTCCAGCTGACCTAGCTTTTTTGATAGCGGACGTACTGTTCCGTCGGCTTCAATCATCAACATCGGCAAGGATAAATGCCTCGCCCAGGCACGCCAATCAGCGACAATGTCGTCGAGGCTGCAATCAACCAGCAACGGAATACGTAGGTCCCGGTCCCGATGAAGAAGAAACAGCCTGACGACGGTTTCTTCACCATTGTCCGACGTGCCGAACTCAGCCGCCACACCTTCAAACATGCCGATTGGCACGATGACCGTCAGCGGGATGTCGCCGGCAATCTTCCGTTTGATGATGGCATGGTCACTACCGAGATAAACAGCCTGATCCGCCGCCTGGCGGTCACCATCAATGGTGAACCGCACAGGCAGCGAAAAGGGATCCAGCCGTGCAGAACGGCCTTCCCAGACGGGATTGTTCCCGTCGGTTTTTTGTTGACGCCTCAATTTGCCTCTCCAGCGGGCCGATTTGGTTTTTTTGGTCCCGCGATCGAGCTGCAACATAGCGCGGGAGGATTTTGATCGCCTTAAGAAGGCTGGTTAAATTTTCCTGATCTGTATAAAGGTTAGCGGAATCTCACCAGCCAAGCCCGACATGCCGACACTTGATGATATCGTGCCGCTTCGGGCGGGCAAATATGAATGCTGAATGGAACACGCGCGAACATGAGCGATACGATTGATCAATCAAAACTAACGGAACGGGCTTCGGCATTGGTCGACGCGGCGCTAAAAGCCGGCGCCGATGTGGCCGATGCGGTTGTCGTCAGCGCCGTCTCGTTGGGCGTCGAAGTTCGATTGGGCGAGGTAGAAGAAACCGAGCGGGCTGAAAGCGACGATTTCGCCTTACGGGTTTTTGTCGGCAAACAGGTGGCGACGGTTTCCGCCAATACCATCGATAACATGACGGCTTTAGCCGAGCGCGCCGTAGCGACGGCACGGGTGGCGCCGGAGGAACCTTACGCGCAATTAGCACCGGTTGATCGCCTGGCGACCGACTGGCCGGACTTGGACCTCAGCGATCCCGAACAGCCGACAATCGAGCAGTTGACCAAATCCGCATTGACCGCAGAACAGGCAGCCTTGGCAATGTCTGGGATCACCAATTCCGGCGGGGCCACAGGGTCCTGGCGGCTCGGTGGGTTGGTGCTGGCCACATCGCATGGATTTTTGGGCACGCAACTATCCACCCGCCACGCGATCTCGGCGACGGCGGTTGCCGGTGAAGGCACTGCCATGGAGCGTGACTACGATTATTCCATGACTGTTCACGGCGGCGATCTGGATAATGCGGAAAAAATCGGCCACCTGGCCGCCGAGCGGGCACTGCGACGGCTCAATCCGACCAAGATGGCCACCGGCACCGGCACGGTGATCTTCGACCCTCGCGTATCCGGCACGCTCATCGGCCATCTTGCCGGCGCCGTTAATGGCGCCTCGATCGCCCGGGGCACAAGTTTCCTGAAAGATCATCTGGGCAAGCAACTGTTTTCGCCGAATATTACGATTTCAGATGACCCGCACCGGGTACGTGGGTTGGGATCGCGGCCGTTTGACGGTGAGGGCGTGGCGACATCCGCCCTGGATATTGTATCGGGCGGCACCCTCAATTGCTGGTTACTGGATACGGCAACGGCGGCAGAACTTGGCCTGGAAACCAATGGCCGGGCCGGCCGGGGTGGCGCATCGCCATCGCCATCGACGAGCAATTTGACTTTGCACAATGGCGAAGAAACACCTGATAATCTTATCAGCGCCGTCAAATCAGGCATCTATGTTACCGATCTGATCGGCCATGGCGTCAATGGCGTCACTGGTGACTATAGCCGTGGCGCCGCCGGCTTTGTGATTACCGACGGGCAACTTGGACCGGCAGTCAGCGAAATCACCATTGCCGGTAACTTGAAGGACATGTATGCCGCCCTGGTGCCGGCCAATGACCTGGAGTACCGGTTTTCGACCAACGCACCGACCGTCGCTGTTGAGGGGATGACCATTGCCGGAAAATGACGCCGCCGGAAGCGGTGCGAACATGACCGGCAGCGCCGCCATTCTGGCGTTGATGATCGACGTCGCGCGAGAGTCAGGCGAAATCGCCCTGAAATATTTCAAATCGGATCCGGAAGTCTGGACCAAAGACAACGATTCGCCGGTGACGGAAGCCGATCTGGCTGTTGATCGCCACATCAAGGCGCGGTTGACCGATCCCCATCCCGATATTGGTTGGCTTTCAGAAGAGACCACGGACAATCCTGATCGGCTGGAACGCCAGCGTGTGTTCATTGTCGATCCGATCGATGGTACCCGCGCCTATATCGCCGGCGGTGACGATTGGACCGTTTCCATGGCGCTGGTTGATGGTGAACGGCCGATCGTAGCCGTGCTGTACCGTCCGGTCACCGACCATATGTATGTGGCGGTGCACGGCCAGGGCGCGACCAAAAACGATGAATCCCTCAAAGTGATCGATCGTGGGCAAGTCTCCGGCGCGCGGATCGCCGGGCCGCAGGCGCTCTTGAAAAAACCGCCGTTATCGGAACAGGGCTTGATCAATGCCGGTTATATTCGTTCGCTGGCGTTGCGCTTAGCGCGGGTTGCCGATGGTGGCATTGATATAGCCGCTGCCCGTGGGCGTTCGCATGACTGGGATCTGGCCGCTTCCGATCTTATTGTCCACGAAGCCGGCGGGTTGCTGAGCAATCTTGACGGCGAACCGTTGACCTACAATCGCCCGGATCCACGCCATCCAACTTTGGTGGCAGCCGCCCCAATATTGCACAAATCCATGTGTTCAATGATTGGCGATGTGGTAGAGACCGGGTAATAGGCTGGCAAGGCCGAGACAACATTTTCAAACGAGCAAGATCAGATGACGAAAGACACGCAAAAAGAACAGCTTCTGCACCTGGTGCTGGGCGGTGAACTGACTGAACTGGATGATATCGAATTTCGCGATCTCAGCGCGCTGGATATTGTCGGCGTATTTCCCAATTACGAGGAAGCCTATGGCGCCTGGCGGTCAAAAGCCCAATCGACAGTCGACAATGCCCATATGCGCTATTTCATCGTCCATTTGCACCGTCTACTTGATCCCGATCATCCGGATTGATTGGCAACGGCGTTAGTATGCGGGCCGACATATCCAGGCAGGATTGAAAGTCACTTGGCAGAGAAAATATTTCTCGACGATAGCGCGATAGACCGCGAGCACGATGCCCTACACTCAGAAATCCTCAGTGTCGGAGAAGTGGTCCGGCGCATTCTGCGCGACTATGTCCTGCAACGTTGGAAACTGTTGGTATTTGCCATTGTTACGATGACCTTCGTGGCGGCAACCACCGGCGCGCTACCGTTTTTGACGCAAAAAGCCGCTGACGATATTTTTGTCGCCAAAGACGAAATGTTGCTCTATCTGCTGCCGGTCATTGTCATTTTGGTCATGGCGGTGCGCTCAGCGGCGGAATATGGGTCCAGAGTAGCGGAAGCCTTTATCGGTGCCCGCATCGTCGCTGATCTGCGTGTCGAGCTTTTCAGAAATCTGACCAATGCCGATCTCGGCTGGCTTCAATCGGTCCATACCGGCCGATTCGTATCGTTGTTCATGAATGATGTCGGGGTGGTCAATTCGGCGGCGGCATCGACATTGACCGCCATGTTCAAAAACGCATTACAGGTCATTTTTCTAGTCGCTGCCATGTTCTACATGGACCCGTTGCTGTCGGTCATAGTCATCGGCGCCCTGCCGTTGGGGGCCTATTTGTTGCGACTGCAGCGTTCACGTATGAACTGGTCGGTTAGCCGGCAACTCCAGGAGACCGGCGATTTTGGCAGTCAAATCACCCAGACGCTGCAAAATGTACGGGTAGTGAAGGCCTATCAGCAGGAAGAGCTTGAAACGGAACGGGCCAGCGGTTCGGTCGACCGGGCGCTAGAATATTCCATGCAAATCGCCCGCACCCGGGCGGCCACCGGCCCAATTACCGAGGGTCTGTCGGGAATCGGCCTGGCGGCGGCGATTTTTTATGGCGGCTGGCAAGGCATCAACGGCACGCTGACCCTCGGCGAATTTATGGGATTCATGACGGCCGCCATGCTGATTTATCAACCGGTGAAAGCCCTTGCCAATTTGAATAATGTGCTCATGCAGGGCGTCACGGCCGCGTCCCGCGTCTTCGGCATTTTGGATCGCCAGAGGCAGATCGTTGATGCCGATGGTGCGAAAACCCTTGCAGTGGATTCCGGCTCCATCCGGTTTGAAAACGTCAACTTCAGCTATGACGGCGACGTGCCGGTCCTCAATGATTTCAGTTTAGACGTGGCGCCGGGCAGCCGGGTCGCGCTGGTTGGGCCAAGTGGGTCCGGTAAAACAACGGTATTAAATTTGGTTCTGCGGTTTTTTGATCCGCAAGATGGCCGCGTTATGATCGACGGCCAAGATCTAAGCCAGGCAACGCTTGCCAGCACCCGGGCCGCCAGCGCCCTGCTGACGCAGGATCCGGTCTTATTTGATGACACGGTTCTGGCCAACATCACCTATGGTTCGCCGGACGCCGGGCAGGACGATGTTGACGCCGCCGCCAAGGCTGCTGCTGCAGATGCTTTCATTGACGAACTACCGAAAGGTTTCGACACCAATGTTGGCGAGGCCGGAAACCTTCTTTCCGGCGGTCAAAAACAACGCATCGCCTTTGCCCGGGCAATCCTGCGTGACGCGCCGATCATCCTGCTCGATGAGCCGACCAGCGCCCTGGATGCGGAGGCGGAAGCCAAGGTTCAACTTGCTATGGACACGCTGCTGCAAGGTCGTACCGTGCTGATGATCGCGCATCGACTGTCGACAGTGAAGAAGGCCGATATGATTTGTGTGCTTGAGCGCGGTCAGATTGTGGAATCGGGAACACACGACGAACTCCTTGCCAAGGGCGGCACTTACAAAAAGCTCTATCGCAGCCAGTTTGCCGATACTGACAATTCCTCAGAGGAAGCCACGCGGGCGGATGAAGATCTGGTGGCCGGGGAGCACTAACCGGTGAAGCTTGTCAAGAAGATCGGCCGGTCGGGGTTAGTGCAGACCATTATCGGTGAAGTTCTGGCGCTGTACTTGAAAATCGTCTGGAAGACCAACCGCCTGGTTGCTGTCCCGGATAATTTTCCCGAATGTGTCTACGAATTGCAGCCCTACATATTGGTCACATGGCATGGTCAGCATTTCCTCGGGCCATTTGCTAAACCTGACAATATCAAAATGCGGGCGATCGCTTCGCGTAGCGCCGACGGCGAAATCAACGCGGTAGCCTTAAGGCGTCTGGGGATCGGATTGATACGCGCCTCCGGTTCTCAGCAAAGTCGGCAGATCAACAAGCGCGGTGGCGTACGCGGTTTTTTTGAGGCGCTTAAGGCTTTGCGTGACGGTGATTCCATCGCCATGACAGCTGACGTCCCCAAGGGGCCGGCGCGGGTTTGCGGAGAGGGCATTATTGCTCTGGCCAAAAAATCCGGGCGGCCGATCGTTCCCATGGCCGGTGTCACCAGCTTGAAGATCACCATGCCATCTTGGGACAAGGCGAGCGTGCATTTACCATTTGGCCGTTTGGCCCATACAATGGGCACGCCGATCTTTGTCGACGCCGATGCCGACGAAGATGAAATGGAATTAAAGCGCTTGGCGGTCGAGGCCGAAATTAACGCCGTCTTGGAACGCGCCTATAAACTTGTCGGAAAATAGTGAGCCTATTGCTGCACCTTTACCGTGGATTTGGCTGGCTGGCACGGCCAGGGTTCGGCCTATATTTGCGCCGCCGTGCGGCCCGCGGCAAGGAAGATATTAGCCGCCTGCAGGAGCGTTATGGCCAAGCGGGCCTACCAAGACCGGTGGGCGATGTGGTTTGGATACATGCCGCCAGTATCGGTGAAATGAATGTCGCATTGCCGTTGATCGACCGAATTGTCGCCGCCGGCAGCCAAGTAGTTTTGACAACGGGAACCACCACTTCAGCCAAACTCGCCGAATCCCGATTGCCGGCCGGGGCCTTCCACCAATTCGTACCGCTTGATGTTGGCCCGTGGATGCGTCGGTTTTTGCATCATTGGAAGCCTGCCGTGGCGATTTTGGTGGAATCTGAAATCTGGCCGGTGATGATCGACGAAGCCGCCGGACGAAACCTACCCGTTGTGATCGTCAATGGCCGAATGTCGGAGAAATCCCACCGCAACTGGCGACGCGGAGGAGCGAGTGCGCACAGATTGTTCTCTAATGTAGATTTATGTTTGGCCCGCTCATCCCCGGATGCGGAACGTTTCCTGGCGCTTGGCTGTCCCAAGGTTGAAGCTGTCGGTAACCTAAAACTCGATGGGCCCAGCCCGGCGATCGATGACGCGCAATTGACTGCATTGCAGAAGGCCACTGAAGGCCGGCCGGTGTTTCTTGCCGCCAGCACCCACGATGGTGAGGAACGCATTATCGCGGATGTCCACCGCGGGCTCGCTCCGATTATCCCCAGTCTATTGACGATTATCGCGCCCAGGCACCCTGAACGCGGCGAAGAAATTGCCAGGCAATTGGGTTCTGAAGGTCACGCGATCTGCTGTCGTTCACAAGAAGATTTGCCGCAGCAAGCCACGGATATTTATCTCGCTGATACGATCGGCGAGATGGGTTTGTTTTTTCGCCGCGCCGACGTCACCTTTATCGGTAAGTCCCTTGCTGGCGGTGGCGGCCAGAACCCGGTTGAAGCAGCCGGCCTCGATTGTCCGATCCTGCATGGCCCCATGGTGGAAAATTTTGCCGAAATATTTGCCGGCCTAGACGATGCCGACGGCGCCATCCGTGTCGCCGATGGCTCTGATCTTGCCGTTCGTGTGAAGCATTTGCTTGAAAATCCACAGGCAGCCGAGGCGATGGCACAACGGGCATCGGCCTTTGTAGATAGTGCCTCCGGTGTGCTCGACCGGGTCTGGCAACACATTGTGCTGCTGTTGCCGAATGGCTCAGCCGGCAAAAATAATGCCGAGCACGAGGTAGAGCGATGAGATCGGCGCCAGATTTTTGGTGGCGATCTGGGTCGTCGTTAGCGTGGGTGTTGTCGCCGCTGGCGTTTTTCTATCGCACATACGCAGCTTACCGACTGCGCAAATCCCCAAAGTTCAAAGCGCCGGTTCCGGTCATTTGCGTCGGCAATTTGGTGGTTGGCGGCGCCGGCAAGACGCCAACCGTGATGGCGCTTGTCGAGGCGGCCCGCGCCGCCGGACGAAAACCCGGCATTTTATCACGCGGCTATGGCGGCCGATTGAGAGGACCCGTCTCTGTAGATTTGGATCGCCACAATGCAGCTGATGTCGGTGACGAGCCGATGCTTCTGGCGAAAGTCGCCCCGACGGTGGTTTGCGCCAACCGTGCCACCGGCGCCCGTCATGCGCTCAACCATCACGATATCGATTTATTGATCATGGATGACGGCCTGCAAAATCCGCGTCTCGGCAAGGACCTCAACGTCGTGGTTGTCGATGGTGAACAAGGGGTCGGTAACGGTTTCTGCTTGCCGGCTGGGCCTTTACGGGCACCACTTGGCCGGCAGCTAGCTATCACAGGATTCTTACTGGTGATCGGCACTGGAAATGCCGGGAAAAATGTGATTCGCGCGGCCGCCCGCCAGGGTCGGTCAGTGCTGCACGGTGAATTGGTTGCCGATCCGGCGGCTAATGTCGGTGGTTCCGTCGTATTGGCTTTTGCTGGTATCGGCCGACCGCAAAAGTTTTTCTCTTCCCTGCGGCAGGTCGGCGCCAAGGTTGACGCGCAGCGCGCCTTTCCTGATCATCATGTCTTCACCGCCCAGGAGGCCCACGAATTAATGGTGGCGGCGGCAGATGGCGATTTACGATTGATCACGACCGCTAAAGATATGGCCCGCATGGGCGCAAGTTCCGTCGACGCGGTCCATCGGCTTGCCGAACGTACCGATGTGCTGAATGTGAATTTGCGATTTAGGGACGAACACAGTCCGAAATTGATTATCGATCGGGCGATCGCGGCGTTTAAGTCGTCGTAGCCTGGTGGCGCTGTAGCGCCGCGGCAGCGTCGAAATAGGCTTCCTGACGATCAACACTCCAGTACCGCAAATCATCAAGTTGGATCGGCCGGCCGGTTACCGCGCAGCGCACGAATGATCCCGGCGAGGTGACCTGAAAGTCAGCGTCCAGATATTTGATCTTGGCCTCCTGGAGCGCGCCAGGTCCTTCAAAACGGTTCATGATCGTGTCCGTGTCTTACATTTGTACAAGACCGTAATAAGGATTTCTGAGGGGAAAGCCAATATCCAAGGTCAATCTCGGTTTCTGCGATGTGTATCTGGAATGGACCAACTCGCCGCCGCGCCTTTGCCGGAGGTGAAGGCGGAAAGCGCGATCCGCCAAACCGGCGGTGGTGTATCCCTCGGTTTTCGCAGGCGTACCAGAACGACAACCCGGAAGCTGGTTGCCACGGCCACCAGACCGAAGACAACCGCGCCGGCGGCCCAGCCGCCCATAACGCCGATGAGACCCCAATACTGACCGCCGACCCAAACGAAGGGGATAATCCCCAAGGTCGCCCGCCCCCAATTGAACAGCGTCGATAATAGCGGATACCCCAAAGTATTGAAAACCGCGTTGGAAACAAAGATGCCGCCGTTAAACAAAAAGCTCAATGAGGCAAAGGCGCAGAAGAAGGAAATCAGCGCCGCCCCATCACCGGTGGCGCCAAAATAGGTGATGATCGAACTACTGGCGGCAATAAGGATCAACCACATGATCACCGTGTAGGCAGTCATGAAGATAAGGCTATCGATCAGCGTTCGTTTCACCCGCTTGAAAAGTTTGGCGCCGTAGTTTTGACCGATGATCGGGCCGATGGAGCCGGACAGGGCAAAGATACCGCCGAAGGCAACAGGAATGATCCGCCCAACCACTGCCCAGCCGGCGACAGCAGAATCGCCATAAGGCGCAATTGAAGCGGTCAGATAAGCATTGCCGACTGGTGTCGCCATGTTGGTCAGCACAGCAGGCCCGGCGATAGCGAAAATTGGTTTGAAATCGGCCACCAGATGGTCGAGGCGCGGACGTGCCACCAGGTCGTGGATTTTCACTGCGCCATACCAGCCAACCGCCATAAAACCAACCCGCGATATGACGGTGGCAATCGCCGCACCCGTCACGCCGAGATCCAGGCCGAAAATCAGCAATGGGTCTAGGAGTGCTGAGATCAGGCCACCGGCAAGGGTGACGAACATCGCCCGGCGTGCATCGCCAGCGGCGCGCAATACTGACGACAATCCCATGCCAATCCCCATCAGCGGCATGGACGGCACGACGATGGTCAGAAAATCTTTGCCGACCTCCAATGTCCTTCCCGTGGCACCCAATAATCGCAGAATTGGTTCGAGGAAGGGCAGAAGGGCCGCTGCGACAAGTGCGGTAAACACCACCATGAACGCCAAGGCGGAACCGGCCAGACGCCGGGCGCGGTCGCGGTCGCCAGCACCAAGACTGCGGCTGACCAAAGCCGCCGTGGCGATGGCGATGCCGATGGTCGTTGATACGGAGAAAAACATCACTGTGCCGGCAAAGCCGATCGCCGCTGCCAGCACCTGTTCGCCCAGCATGGAGATGTAAAAGAGATTGGCCAGATCGACCAGAAAGATGGCCATCAGACCGGCTGAACCAGTGAGCGTCATGGTCAAAACATGACGCATGACCGAACCGGAGGTGAATATCGCCGCGGTATCGTCTTCGGGGTGGGCGGCCATTATTTTGATTCCTCCGCCTCGGTTTCCCCATCCGGGGCTTCAGCAATTTCACGGGTTTTCTGGGTCAACGGTTCAGCTTCTTGGCGCGGTCGTGTCAGCGGTTCAGGTTGCAGCGGTTCCGGTTTGGCGTGTAGGTCGGCGCTGTGTAACAGGTCCATCCCGGTATACATGCCTTCTGCTTGTTGGATCGCCAGTCGCATGAGATCACGATTGCGCACATCGGCTTCGATTTCGGCGGCCCGTTCCGGATCCAGACCCATGGCTTCAAGCATCGCCCGCCCAAAAATCATTGCCGATTCAAATGTCTCCCGAATTTGGTAATCGACGTCCTTGGATACAAGCTCCAGGGTGTGGGTGCGGTCATAAGAACGCACATAAAGTTCCGCTAACGGGAATTCTGCCCGGCACAGATCAATGACATAGTTGGTGATTGATTTTCGCCGGGTGCAGATGGCAATCACCCGGGCATTATCGGCGCCGGCGGAGCGCAAAACATGGGTTCGAGTCCCGTCGCCGAAGAAAATGCGAAAGCCGAAATTACGAGCGCTTCGAATACGTTCGGCGTCATTGTCGATAATGGTGACTTTGACGCCCTCGGCGAGAAGCAATTGCGCCGCGATCTGACCAAAACGCCCGAAACCGATAAACAATATGGATCCGTGTACGCCGTCGAAATTCTCCTCCATTTCTTCTTTAACCGGCGCTTGTGCCAAATATTGGCCAAGCACTACCAACGCTGGGGTCAACGCCATGGAGACGGTGATGATTGCCGTTAAAAGAGACGAATCCCGTTGGCTCATCACTGAGGCGGCGACGGCGGCGGAGAACAACACAAAGCCGAATTCGCCGGCCTGTGGCAACAACAATGATACGCGCATGGCGTCGTCATGAGGAGTGCGGAAGATGCGCGCCACGACATAGATTGTAACGATCTTGGCAATGATCAAAACCGCCGCCCCAACCAGGATGTAGATCCATTCGGAAAACACCAGTTCGAGATTCAGCGCCATGCCGACGGCGATGAAGAACAGACCCATCAAGATGCCACGGAACGGCTCGATATCGGCCTCAAGCTGATGGCGGAAGGCCGATTCAGCCAGCAATACGCCAGCAAGGAACGCGCCCATCGCCATGGACAGGCCGACAGCCTGCATGGCCGCCGCCGAACCCAACACCACCAGCAGGGCCGCTGCTGCCATGATTTCACGCGCCTGCGCCTGTGCCAAAATCCGAAACAGCGGGTTCAGCAAATAACGCCCGGCAAGTACGATTGCGATTAGCACGCCGGCAATGATCGCCAGCTCCATCCAGGCTGATTGTCCGGCGCCGGATGCCGGGGCCGGCGAAAGCAGGGTGACCAGCGCCAAAAGTGGCACGATCGCTAGATCCTGAAACAACAAAATGGAAAACGCCCGCTGACCGTGCAGCGAGTTGGTTTCGCCGCGCTCCGACAGGATTTGCAGGGTGAATGCCGTCGATGACAAAGCCAGTCCATAACCGGCGATCAATGCGGCTCGTGGTTCCAGGCCGACGAGATTTGCTATCCAGGTCAATAACAAGCCGCTGAGCAGCACCTGAGATAAACCCATGCCGAAGATGTCGCGGCGCATGGACCACAATCTGGAAGGCTTTAATTCCAGGCCAATAATGAACAATAACAACACGACGCCGATCTCGGCGAAACTGAGAATGTCTTCGGCGTCGGAGAAAAGATTAAGTGCATGCGGCCCGACGGCTATGCCGGCGGCCAGGTAGCCAAGAACCGACCCCAGGCGCAATCGCTTAAACACCGGGACCGCGACGACTGCCGCACCAAGCAGGATCAAGGTTTCAGTAAAGAGCGGAGCCGTCTGCGCCATCAAAGGTGCATATGCATAGTAATAGGATTCCTTTCTCGGCGCTGCCGGTCAGGGCCAGCGTCAACCGATTCGGTCCAGTCTCGCCAATTGCGAGGCAATTGCAAACTGAGGGGTGATTTCTTGGCGGGGGCCGGCGAATCAAACCAGCCGCATCAAAGCATCGAAATGTGCCCTTGCCATGACGTCGAATTGTTGCCCCATTTGGCCGGAGGTGGCGCGCACCACATCATCGGGCAACAGTTTCAGCTTGCCGCCGGTTGATTGGGCCAGCACCTGTTGTTTGCAGGCGCGCTCCAGGTAGTAGAGATCGTCGAAGGCATGCGCCACGGTTGGCCCGCCGACAACCACGCCGTGGTGGGCGAGGAAAACAATATCGGTGTCGGTTGACTGCTTGGCGGCGGCGGCGACACGGTCGCCTTCTTCCTCATTCAATACCACGCCCCCGAAATGATCCTGATACAGCGTACGCCCGTAAAACTTACAGGCCGTCTGATGCGCCATTTCCAATTTGCCGTCTTCCAGCAAGGTCAGGCTGGTGGCGTATGGCATATGGGTATGTAGGACACAGGCATGGCGCGGGTTGGCCCTGTGGGCGGAGACGTGGACAAATCGGGCCGATGCTTCCACCTCGCCGTCGCCTTCAAGCACATTGCCATCGCCATCAATCATCAACAATTGGTCAGGACCGATTTCCGTCCAGTGATGGCCATAGGAATTAATCAGGTAGCGCTCGCTGTCGCCGGGTACGACGGCGGAAAAATGATTGCAGATGCCTTCATTGAAGCCAAAATGCGCCGCCAGGCGGAAGGCTGCGGCGAGTTCGGTGCGCAGCGCGCTTAATTCTTGTGTCATCGTCTAAATCTCCGTTCCGCCAATCGTCATGGCATCGATCCGCATGGTCGGTTGGCCGACGCCGACGGGGACGCCCTGACCGGCCTTGCCGCAAGTGCCAATACCGGAATCCAATGCCATGTCATTGCCGATCATTTTGATCCGTTTGAGCGCATCCGGTCCATTGCCGATCAGCATGGCGCCTTTTAGTGGTACGCCGACGATACCGTCCTGGACCCGATAGGCTTCTGTGCATGAAAAGACAAATTTGCCCGATGTGATATCGACCTGGCCGCCGCCGAATGAAACCGCGTAAATGCCGTCCTTGACCGATTTGATGATCTCATCGGGGTCGTGATTGCCCGCCAGCATGTAGGTATTGGTCATGCGCGGCATCGGAATGTGAGCGTAGGATTCGCGGCGCCCGTTGCCGGTGGGTTCCATATCCATCAGCCGGGCGTTCTGGCGGTCCTGCATGTAACCGACCAGCTTGCCGTCTTCGATCAGAGTGGTCGAACGGGTCGGTGTGCCCTCATCGTCGATGCTAAGTGACCCACGGCGTTTTTCAATGGTGCCGTCATCGATCACGGTGACGCCGGGCGCGGCGACCTGTTCGCCCAGCAGGCCGGCGAAGGCAGAGGTTTTCTTGCGATTAAAATCACCTTCCAAGCCGTGCCCAACGGCTTCGTGAAGCAATATGCCCGGCCAACCCGAGCCGAGGATCACGTCGAACTCACCCGCCGGAGCCGGTTCCGCAGTTAGGTTCACCAGCGCCTGGCGTAGAGCCTCATCGGTGGCGTTTTGCCAGGATTCAACAGTTAGAAACCGGCTATAGGCTTCCCGGCCGCCGAGGCCGTAACTGCCGGTCTCCTGGCGGCTGTCATCGCCAACCATGATCGAAACATTCAAACGCACCAACGGCCGTATATCGCGCACCCGGTGCCCATCAGCGCGCAGGATATCGATGGCCTGCCAGGAAGCGGCCATGGATGCCGAAACCTGCCGGACCCGATCATCCTTGTTGCGCGCATAGGCATCGATCGCCTCCAACAATTTGACCTTGTCGGTAAAGTCCGGCGCTTCGATCGGGTTGAGGTTGTCGTAAAGCAACGTGTTGGTACGTGCCGGCGGCGCGGCGTAGGTGCCTGAATGCCCATCGCGCACCGCTTTCACCGCGTCAGCGGCGCGGTTGAGCGAAGCCACGGAAATATCTCCGGAATGGGCATAGCCGGCGGCTTCATCGGCGACGGCGCGCAATCCAAAACCCTGATGAGTGTCGAAGGTCGCCGTCTTTAGACGGCCGTTATCCCAGGCCAGCGTTTCCGATTGCCGGTATTCCATAAACAATTCGCCGTCATCGGCGCCATGCAAAGTATCGGCGACGATTTTCAAGGCCGCTGCCTCGTCTACTTCTGCGGTCTCCAACAGATTGATTTGCGGTGCGTCCATGGGGGTTCCTTAAGGCGAATGAGGCGTCATCAGAGTTCTCTATATAGGGTGATTGGTGCAAGCAAATAAAGGCTGCATAGCAAACCGAGCCTCATCCGACCGGCTTTAGCTACCAAACTCCCTCCCGCCAACAGTAGTTGGCTACGATCAATCTTGCCGCATTTATTCCCCAATGTAGTGCAACAAACTATTTGTGTGGGTGGTAATTAGCGGTAGTTTGGTTGAGTGAGGTAAATTGTATAATAAGTGAAAATACTTAATTATATGAATGCCTGAATATGCGGACGTATTGCATATTGTAACTGAATTTTCACTACCAAATGTCTTGAAGGGGTCATGACATGAGGATGAAATCTACAAATATACTTTTACCGGCAGGCGTTGTGGCTGCAGGATTAATTGCTTTTTCAGTGACTGGCGCATCCGCTGCACCGCTACCACCACCCGACTTGGCAAAGCTCATTGCGGTGAATGAACCGGGCGGGCAGATCCACAAGGTGCATGCCCGCGGATTTAGGCATATTCACCGCAGAACCTGGCGCAGCCGCCGGTCGTGGCGCAGCCGCCGCTCGGTACGCAGTCGCAGATCCTGGAGCAGCCGTCGGCGTTTTCTCAGACGGCGGCCTGGCTTCACTTATTATTTCGGTGGTTGGTGGTATGGCGGGCCGGTGTATGTTGCACCACCGGTTGTTTACGTTCCGGCGCGTCGAAGCTGGCGTGCCCACGTGAACTCCTGCTTGTCGCGGTTTAAAACATACAATCCCAATACCAACGCCTATTTCGGCTATGACGGATTCTACCATGTCTGCCGCAGTCGCTATTGGTAATTTAGCTGCATAAAACAAAAAAAAGCCGCGACGGATTTTTCCGCCGCGGCTTTTTTGTTGGTTATTCAGGCCGGCTTACGGCAGCGCATCGTATCCAGGGCCAAATCCGGCCAAGGAAATTGGGATGCCGATACCTTCTTCCGGTGTTTGGAAGATGATGAACGTGGCGATCTTGCCGGTGCGCAGCGCATTGATCAGTTTTGCTTGCAAGATCACTTCGGCGATGCAGCCATTGGGCAGGCAGCGGACGAAGGCGGCACGGCCCATATCGGTTTTATCAACCCGCAGACCCAGGCCCGAAGGCAATAATACTCCAAGCGGTGCCAGCACACGCAATAACTGCGCCTTGCCGTCGGCGGTTTTGAGCACGATTACCGACAGTCCGACATTTTCCCGGTCCTCGGCCGTGACATTTTGCAAAAGGGCGCATTGTTCGCTTTTGGCGCCGGCCGGCGTGTCACACCGGATTTGCCAATCACCATGAGAGGCGCGCAATGCGCCCTGGGCTTTGGCGCCGTCCGATAAGGCAACCAGCGAAGACCCAATGAGCGCAAGGCTGAGCGCGATGATCATGGGCAGGCGGCGTTGGGTCACGATATCCTCCAGAGATGGGCAGCCGGTCATTTTGTTCGAATCAATGGTGCGACGATGCCAGAAACCGGCTGAAGTTTCATCCGTCCTTCTCCGATTGATGACGAATTAGCGAAAGTAGTGCTGACAATTGGCCATTTCGGGGCAATACAGGAAATTATTTCATGCTTAAAATGGCTGGATTACAGGGATTCGGAGGATGTGCGTCAATGCGTCCCTTTTTGAAGTATGTTGCGACGTTTTAACACTATCCGGCGCGGTTCATAAAACCGCCACCTGGAAAGGTTTTCCAGGCAATTGAGATAAGATTGAGGCCGCCGCCGGAATTTTATTTTTCAGCGTCGCCGCCAGCAAACAGAACCCGCGAAAAGCGGGACGGGAAGGGATAAGGACGTGACAGTGTCATTGAAACGTCTTTCAGGCCGTGTCGGCACCGCGCTTACCAGCCTGACCGCCGGACTAACCGGCACTATGGCAGCCGCCAGCGCGGCGCAGCCACATGACTGGCAAATGGTCATGCAGCCGGCCGTTACCGATGTCATGGACGACATCATCTGGTTTAACAATTTCACATTGGTGATCGCCGCTATCATCGTCCTCCTGGTGTTCGGGTTGTTGATGGTGTGCATGATACGGTTCAACGCCCGGGCCAATCCGCAGCCATCCAAGACCAGCCACAACACGCTGATTGAGGTCATCTGGACCGTGGTGCCGATTATGGTCTTGGTCATCATTGCTGTCCCATCGTTCCGATTGCTCTACAAGCAGGTCGAAATCCCGCCAGCCGAAGTCACCATCAAGGCCACCGGCAATCAGTGGTATTGGGGGTACGAATATGCTGATGCGGGGGACGTATCCTTCGAGGCGGTTATGTTGAGCGACGACGAGCGGGCTGAAGCCATTTCCAATGGTGCTAAGGCCGATGACGTACCGCGTTTGCTGGCCACCGATTATCAGGTTGTTGTGCCGGTCGACAAGGTCGTTCGCTTGCAGGTTACCGCCGAGGCGGTCATCCATGCCTGGGCTATGCCGGCCTTTGGTGTGAAAATTGATGCGGTACCGGGGCGTTTGAACGAGACATGGTTCAAGGCCAGAAAAATCGGCACATATTACGGTCAGTGTTCGGAATTGTGCGGAAAAGACCACGCCTTCATGCCGATCATGGTCAAGGTTGTTTCCGATGAGCAATACACTGCCTGGCTGGAAGCCGCCAAAGATGATGTCGACGCAGCGAACAAGTTGTTGGCCTCCATGGAAAATGCCGCAAAATCGAAAACCAAGGTTGCGGCGCGCTAATTTGAAATTGAGATCCATGCCGAACCGCCCAGGATGAAACCGGGCGAGGCATCGGCATAAGGGAAGGATTGGGAAGAATGGCAAGTTCAGCTGCCCAAGATCATCACGGCCACCCGACCGGATGGCGTCGGTTCGTTTATTCAACGAACCACAAAGACATCGGGACCATGTACCTGATTTTCTCGATTGTCAGTGGCCTCGTCGGCGGCCTGCTGTCGGTTGTTATGCGCATGGAACTGCAAGAACCAGGTATGCAGTTCTTCGGTGACCCGCATGTGTTCAACGTCTTTACCACCGCCCACGGGCTGATCATGGTGTTCTTCATGGTTATGCCGGCGCTTATCGGTGGTTTCGGTAACTGGTTTGTGCCGCTGATGATCGGCGCGCCGGATATGGCGTTTCCGCGCATGAACAACATCTCGTTCTGGCTGCTGCCGTCGGCTCTGGTGTTGCTGGTGCTGTCGCTGTTCGTTGAAGGCCCGCCGGGCGGAAACGGTGTTGGCGCCGGTTGGACGGTCTATGCGCCGTTATCGACCGATGGAACACCGGGACCGGCTATGGATTTTGCTATCCTGTCACTGCATCTGGCCGGTGCTGCGTCGATCCTCGGCGCCATCAACTTCATCACCACGATTTTCAACATGCGTGCCCCGGGCATGACGTTGCACAAGATGCCGTTGTTTGCCTGGTCGATCCTGGTGACCGCATTCCTGTTGCTTTTGACGTTGCCGGTATTGGCTGGCGCCATCACCATGCTACTGACGGACCGCAACTTCGGAACGGCGTTCTTTTCGCCTGAGGGCGGCGGTGACCCGATCCTGTTCCAGCATCTGTTTTGGTTCTTCGGGCATCCGGAAGTCTATATTCTGATCCTGCCGGCTTTCGGCACCATCAGTCACATCGTTTCGACCTTCGCTAAAAAGCCGATCTTTGGTTACATCGGCATGTGTTACGCCATGGTGGCGATCGGCTTTGTCGGCTTCATCGTCTGGGCCCACCACATGTATACGGTCGGACTGGACGTCAACACCCAGGCCTATTTCGTCTTTGCCACGATGGTGATCGCGGTGCCGACGGGTGTGAAGATATTCTCCTGGATTGCCACTATGTGGGGCGGATCGATTGAATTCCGCACGCCGATGGTCTGGGCGATCGGGTTCATCTTCGTGTTCACCATGGGTGGTGTTACCGGCGTTCAGGTGGCTAATGCCGGCCTCGACCGCGCTTTCCATGACACCTACTACGTGGTCGCCCACTTCCATTACACCATGTCCATGGGTGCCACTTTCGGCATTTTCGCGGCCTGGTATTACTGGTTCCCGAAAATCTCCGGCTACATGTACAACGAGACAATCGGTAAATTGCATTTCTGGCTGAGCTTCATCGGCGTGAATATGATCTTCCTGCCGCAGCATTTTGCCGGAATGGCCGGCATGCCACGCCGCATCGCCGATTACCCGGATGCCTATGCCGGCTGGAACGAGATTTCTTCCTACGGTTCGTATTTGTCCGGACTGGCTGTAGTGGTCTTCCTCTACGGGGTGGTTCAGGCCTTCATGCGTAAGGAGAAGGCCGGAGATAATCCCTGGGGTGTTGGCGCGACAACATTGGAATGGACGCTGCCGTCGCCGCCGCCGTTCCATCAGTTTGAGACTTTGCCTCAAATCAAGTAATTCTTACGCGGCCGGGCGGGCTTCCCAGCCGCGTATGATAATTCAGGACGGGGTGAGCAATATGGTTTTGGTTGAACAACAAAGCGATCCAACGGCAGAAGTCGCCCTCGCCGGCGACGGTGCCGACGTGGCGGATTTCTTCGCGCTGTTAAAACCGCGTGTGATGTCGCTTGTGGTGTTTACGGCGTTGGTGGGCATGGTCTTGGCGCCGGGACCTCTGCATCCGGTATTGGCCGCGGTTTCACTGCTGTGCATTGCCGTCGGCGCCGGCGCGTCGGGCGCCTTGAACATGTGGTATGACGCCGATATCGACCAAATCATGACCCGGACACAAGTTCGGCCGATCCCGGCCGGGCGGGTGCAGCCGGGCGAGGCGCTGGTATTCGGCGCCATCCTGGCGGCCGGTTCTGTCGCTCTGCTTGGGTTGACGGCGAATTGGTTCGCCGCCGGGTTCCTGGCCTTTACGATTGCCTTTTATATTTTGATCTACACCATGTGGCTGAAGCGCCGCACGCCACAGAATATTGTCATTGGCGGTGCCGCTGGCGCGTTTCCGCCGATGGTTGCTTGGGCCGCCGTGACCGGGTCAATCGCCATTGAAAGCGTTGTGCTGTTTGCCATTATCTTTTTGTGGACACCGCCGCATTTTTGGGCGCTGGCGTTGTTCAAGTCCGGTGACTATGAGCGCGCCGGAATTCCCATGCTGCCAGTTGTCGCCGGCGTCGATGCGACCCGCCGGCAGATTGTCTATTATTCAATCATCCTGGCACCGGTTGGTTTTTTACCCGCCATTCTCGGTTTTGCCGGGATCACCTATGCGGCGGTCTCCGTCACGCTGGGCGCAATCTTCATCTACCGGGCAATAAAAATCTTGATGGCGGCGCCCGATGCCATCAATCCTGCCGCCGTGCGCCTATTCAGGTTTTCTATTTTCTACCTGTTCGCGCTGTTCGCCTTGTTGCTTGGCGAGCATTTGCTGGGGCTATCGAAGGTCTCGTTATGGACGATGTGATGAATGATGACGGCGTAAAGCTGACCGCCGAACAGCGCCGACGGCAACGCCGCCGGTCCTTGGCAATTGGGCTGGTCCTGGGCAGCCTGGTACTGCTGGTCTACGTGGTTACTATCGCCAAGCTTGGCCCTGGTGTGCTGGAAAGGCCGTTGTAGGAACCATCATGACCGTGCCCCAATCAAATCCATCAACTGAACGCACCAGCCGCGGTAATCGCCGTGTGGCGGTAATGTGCGCGGTAGCGGTGGTGACCATGGTTGGCGCGTCCTATGCGGCGGTACCGTTATACGACATGTTTTGCAAAGTGACCGGGTTCGGCGGCACGACCCAACGGGCTGAAGCGCCATCCGGTCATATCATTGATCGCAAAATTATCGTCCGTTTCGATGCCAATACGGCGCGAAAATTGGGGTGGAAGTTTAAGCCGGCGCAATCGCAGGTCACGCTGAAACTCGGCGAAACCGCAAGCGTTGCCTACATCGCTGAAAACATCACCAAAAAACCCGGCTGGGCAACAGCGACATTCAATGTGACGCCGGATATCGCCGGTGTTTATTTCAATAAGATCGAGTGTTTTTGTTTTACCGAGCAGCAATTGGATGCCGGCGGCAAAACGGAAATGCCGGTCGTTTTCTATGTCGACCCGGATCTGAATGATGATCCGCTGCTCGATCACGTCAAAACCATCACCTTGTCATACACCTTCTTTGCTACCGACCCGCCGGATGCCCGGCCAGTGGCGGCCAAGAAACCGGCAGGGAAATTACCAAGGAAGCTCTAAACGCTTGGCCGTGCTGGATAACGGCACGGCCGGTGAATTTGGATCGGGGAAACGAATATGGCTGAAGCACACGCCAAAAATCATGATTATCATCTGGTCGATCCCAGCCCATGGCCGGTTATCGGCTCGCTCGGCGCGTTTATTACCGCCATCGGCGCCATCTCCATGTTCCGGTGGATGCGGGGCGAGGAGTTGGCCATATTCGGCATCAACACGACTGGTTGGGGTCTGGCGCTCATCGGCTTCGTGATCATCCTCTACACCATGTTTGGCTGGTGGCGCGACACGGTGCGCGAGGCCCATAGCGGCGACCACACCAAGGTTGTGCAAATCCATCTGCGCTACGGCATGATCTTGTTCATCGTGTCGGAGGTGATGTTCTTCGTTGCCTGGTTCTGGGCCTATTTCGATGCGTCGTTGTTCGCCGACGAAATTCAACAATTCGCCCGCGTTGAACATACCGGTGGTCAGTGGCCTCCGGCCGGCATTGAGAGCTTCGACCCCTGGCATCTGCCGCTGCTCAACACGCTGATCCTGCTAACCTCCGGAACGACGGTGACCTGGGCTCACCATGCCCTGCAGCACAACAACCGCAAGGGCCTGATCTGGGGTCTTTCGCTGACTGTGGCCCTGGGCCTGCTGTTTACCTGTGTCCAGGCCTATGAATACGGCCATGCGGCCTTCAATTTCTCCGGCAGCATCTATGGCGCGACGTTCTTCATGGCCACCGGTTTTCACGGTTTCCACGTCATCGTCGGCACCATTTTCTTGCTGGTGTGCCTGATCCGCGCCGTTAAAGGGCACTTTACCCCGGAACAGCATTTCGGTTTCGAGGCGGCCGCCTGGTACTGGCATTTTGTCGATGTGGTCTGGCTGTTCCTGTTCATCTGCGTCTATGTCATCGGCGCCGGTACGCCGGCGGCGCATTAACGCCACAACAATCGCCGGGCGGTTCATCACCGTCCGGCCTATTCATTCGGCCAAGGTGGGATGCTCATGCAAGATGGTGCCGCTTACCCACCCGTATCGCCGGTCTCGACCGGATTGCGAGGGCGGTGTCCGCGTTGTGGCGATGGCCCGATGTTCGACGGCTATCTGAAAATCGCACCGGCCTGCAGCAACTGTGATCTGGACTTCGACTTTGTTGATTCCGCCGACGGACCGGCGGTATTCGTCATCATGATCGTCGGCTTTATCGTCTGCGGTCTGGCCTTATGGGTCGAGGTGGCCATTCGGCCGGCGATTTGGGTGCACATGATTATTTGGATTCCATTGGTTGCCATACTATCGATGGCGATGCTACGGCCTCTGAAAGGGCTGTTGATAGCTCTACAGTTCTTCCACAATGCCGCTCCCGGACAATTGTCAGACGATTAGCGATATGAATCGAACGGCACAAAACGCATCTGGCAAACCGGTGATCATGGTGGTGCTCGCCGCTGCCGTGTTGTTTGCCATCCTCGCGGCGTTGGGGACATGGCAGCTGAATCGGCTGCAGTGGAAAAACGCCATGATTGCCCAGGTGGATACCCGCACCAAGCTGGCACCGGCGCCGGCACCATCACCGGACCTTTGGGCGGATCTGAACCATGACGATTACGAATATCTTCCTGTCAAAGTGACGGGATGCTTTTTGCACGACAAAGAAGCCCACATTTATACGGTTCTAAAACGCGGCAAGTCGGCCTATTTCGGATCCGGCTTCCTGGTCATGACGCCATTGGTTACCGACGAGGGATGGACTGTCATGGTCAATCGTGGGTTCGTTCCCAATAAGTTCCGTGATCCAGCATCGCGCCCAGCGGGTAGTTCTCCGTCGCCGGTGACCATTGAGGGATTGTTTCGCAAGAACCAGTCGCGCAACGCATTCACGCCGCAAGACGATCTTTCAAAAAATATCTGGTACACCCGCGATCCGGTGAAGATGGCGCTCAATGCCGGCATCGCCAGTGATCGCATCGCACCTTTTTCCATCGATGCGTTTGCCTCGATGACACCGCCAGATGGGCTGCCGCAAGCCGGACAAACCCGTCTGCATTTCCCCAATAATCATCTTCAATATGTGCTGACCTGGTACGGATTGGCGCTGGCTTTGGCCGGCGTGGTTTTCGCATTTGTGCGCAGCCGCCGCCGGCAAGGTTGATCTATGCGGCATGACCGGATTACCATGACGGCCTGTTGCAGCTAGATTCAATCAAGGAGCTGGATATTTATGAATGACAACAAGGGCATGCGCAGCCCCCTTCAACGCCTTGCGGATTTCTGGGGGCGGCTGGATATGAAGAGCCGCTATGGATTATCCGTTGTGGCGGCGCTGGCGTTGTTGTTCATCATCTTCAATGTGGCCGATTGGGTGGCTCTGTAGGCATTGGATTTCGGCCAGGCATGGGATGCCGGATTGTCGTTTAAGGCTCGCCGGATTTCTAATACTGTACGCTGATTGAGATATCTGGAAATAGCGGTGCGTTTATTCGCCGTGCGGCACCAGCGAGAGCTGCGATTCCAACAATTTGGTAGCTTGTTCGGCGGTCATCGCCTGGCCGAACAAATAGCCTTGTGCATACTCGCAGCCGATCTGCAGCAATTCCAATGCATCAAGTTCTGATTCAGCCCCTTCCGCCACCACTTCCATGGCCAGGTCATGGGCAAGGCCGACGATCGATCGCAATATAACCGGCCGATGTGTCTTGTTATTGGTGCGCACGAAAGACTGGTCGATCTTGATGGTGTCGAACGGGAAGCGCTGCAAATAACTCAGCGATGAATAGCCAGTACCAAAATCATCCAGCGACAGGCCGGCACCCAAGTCGCGGATGCGCTCCAGCACTTGCGATGCATATTCAGGATTTTCCATCACCAGGGATTCAGTGATCTCAAGTTTAAGCGTGCCGCGCATCAACTCGTTGCGGGTCAACACCGCCTTGACGTCATTGATGAGGTCATGACGCAGGAGCTGACGGCTCGATACATTGACGCTGGCGAATACTGGCAACTGACTGCCGAACTGCTGCTGCCATTGCGCCAATTGCCTGGCGGTGCGTTCCAGGACAAACAGGCCGAGCTGAATGATCAGGCCGCTACGTTCGGCGATCGGAATGAATTCAGCCGGACCGATATGGCCCTTTTGAGGATGTTCCCAACGCAACAGGGCTTCAAAGCCAACAACGGATTTGTCGTCAAGCCGCACGATCGGCTGGAACAACACCCGGATCTCGTCACGGTCGATGGCACGGCGTAGATCCGATTCCATCTCCAATTCGTCGACGCCATGTTGGCGCAAGGCGTTGCGGAAACCTTCAATGCGGTCGCCGCCCATCCGTTTGGCGTGGAACATCGCCATTTCAGAATCCTTGACGAATTCCTCTCGCCGCCGTTCGCCAGATTCGTAAGCTGCCACACCAATCGAGGCGGTTAGATATATTTCCCGTTCGCCAAACGTGATCGGCGCCCGCAAGGCCCGGCGTACAGATTCCGCAAACGCGGCAATGCGTTCTGCTGATTGTTCTGAAATCAAGATAATAGCGAATTGATCGCCATCGAACCGGGCCAGAGTGTCTTGCGGTTTCAACAGCCGTGCCAGACGCCGGGCGATGGTCAAAAGGATTGAATCACCAACGGAAATACCCAGACTGTCATTGACCTGCTTGAACCGGTCCAAGTCGATCAGCACGATGGTTGGCCGCGCGGTATTTTCCGTCCGCGCCCGTGTCATGGCCGTTTCCAGGCGGTCGAAAAACAGTTCCCGGTTCGGCAGGCCGGTCAAATTGTCATGCACAGCGTCATGCAGGAGACGCTCTTCCGATGTCTTGGATTCCGTCACGTCCAATAAGCTGCCGACGCAGCGGATGACCTCACCGTCGGAACCGATGATTGGCCGGGCCCGCATATGGAACCAACGATAATGGCCGTCTTCGGACCGCAACCGGAATATTTGTGACACCTGCCCGCGCCGTTGGTCGATGACCGCATCGAGCGTCACCCGGAAGCGATCTCTGTCTTGCGGATGCAGGATATCAAGCCATTGCCGCGCCGGGCCGTTCAATGCCGCTTGTTTCAACCCCAGCAGTTCTTCCACTTCCGAACCGGTGTGAATGCGGTCGCGGGTAACGTCCCAATCCCAGATGGCATCGCCGGACCCGGTCATCGCCAGGGCCTGGCGTTCCACGTCGCTAATGAGACCTTGGGCAACGACACCCCCGGCGAATGCGTGCTGCATCACCGTAAAGCCGATCAGCAATACGATCAGCACCATGCCGCCGGCCAACGCTGGTTGCACCAGATCATTGGAAAGCCGGCCGGAAACCGCCAACGCCGAGCCGAATAACCAGGCGAGCAATAAGAGCCACGTGGGGATCAGCAAAATGGCGCGGTCATAGCCTTGCAGTGCCAGGTAGGTGATTAGAGAAAAGCCCGCAACACCAATAATCGCCAAGGATATGCGGGCAATTCCGGCTGAAACCTCCGGGCTGGCGATTGCCACGCCGAGGAGGCCTAACAACACAATCAGCGACGCGCCGGCCAGGTGGCTGAAGCGGATATGCCAGCGATTGAGGTTCAAATAGGCATAGAGGAAGATCACCAGCGACGCCGCCAGGATCACTTCGGCGCCGGCCCGATAAAGCCTATCATCGGCGGATTCGATCCGGAACACCTTGTTCCAGAAATCGAAATCAATACACAGATAGGCCAGCACCGCCCAAGCAAGGGCGGCGGTCGCCGGGAACATAATGGTGCCCTTGACGACAAACAGGATCGACAGGAACACCGCCAGCAACCCGGAAATCCCCAGCACGATGCCGCGGTAAAGCGTGTAGGCGTTGATACTGTCCTTATAGGCGTTGGGTTCCCAAAGCCGTAATTCGGGGATTTCAGATGTCCGAAGTTCGACCACGAAGGTGATCACCGCGCCCGGATCAAGAGTGATTAAGAACGCATCGGCGCTTTCGGCTTTCTGCCGCTCCGGCGAAAACCCCTGACTGGGGGTAATGGCGGCAAGCCGGGACGACCCGAGATCCGGCCAGATCAGACCGGAACCGGCAAGCCGGTAATGCGGTGCCACGAGCAACCGGTCAATCTGCAGATCACTGGGATTGGAAAGTGCGAAAACCAGCCAATTGACATTGCTTTCTTCGTGCGAGCGCACTTCGATGCGCCGCACGATGCCGTCGGCACCAGGCGCGGTGGATACTTGAAACCGGTTGCCCACCTGGCGATGCAATTCCACCGACTGGGCCAGTTCCAACGCATTGACGTCGACCGGCACGACAATCGCCTCCATGGCGCGCGCTGGAAGGGCGAATGCGGTCGCCAGCAAAGCGATCAAAAATGTCAGGCCTGCCAGCCGCACCGATATCTCCGATTTTCAAGGCCCGGCGACGCCGGGGAAGTGTTCAAAATAAACAATAAACAACTACGGTTTTTACTATGTGATCACAAGGATTCATTGGGGAAATCTGATTTCTGGTTACCGTTTGCCACTGCTGATTTATCCGCCGTCCGGCGGATCAGGCCAAACAGGATGTGATCCTGCCAGCGGCCGTTGATACACAGAAACTGTTTGGCATAGCCTTCGCGCTCAAATCCGGCTTTTTCAAGAAGCCGGATCGACGCGGCATTTTCAGGCAAACAGGCCGCCTCCACCCGATGCAGCTTCAGACCGTCAAACACAAATGGAATGATCGCCTGAACCGCTTCGCTCATGTAGCCGCGACCGGCATGTGGTGCACCCATCCAGTAGCCCACCGAGCAGGATTGCGTGACCCCGCGGCGGACATTCGTTAAAGACAGGCCGCCCAACAGGCTGTCAGTATCCTTGTCGAAAATGAAAAACGAATAACCGCGATCTTCCCGAATATCCTGGGTATAGCGTTTTAACCGGCGTTTGAAGGAGGCGCGGGTCAGATCGCTGGGGTGCCAGACCGGCTCCCAGGGGGTAAGAAATGTTCGGCTTTGTTCGCGCAGATGCGCCCAGTCCATGTGATCATCCATGCCCGGTATGCGCAGGAATACCCGTTTTGCATTGATGGTCGGCGGCGCCGTGCCGGCGCCGGATTTAAACAACGAAATCACTGGTCGTGTCCGGCTTCGGCCTTTGTCGGTTGCTTGGCGCCGATGATGTCCGCTGCTTCCTCGGCGCTCATCAGATTTTGGCATGGTCCGACCGCAGCCAGGGTCGGCGCACTGCCGGTGATGATGTCACCGGCCATCTGGCAAACATTTTCAGCCGACACGGCGTCAATTTTTTCAACAATTTCAAGGCGGTCAAGTGGCCGGCCATAAAGCAGAATTTGCCGGGAGATCTGTCCGGCCCGCGCCGCCGGGCTTTCCAGCGCCATCAACAGACCAGCTCGCATCTGTGCCTTTGACCGGTTCAGTTCTTCCTCGATCACATCGTGACTGGCGCGTTCGATTTCCGACAACAACACGGGCATCAATTCCTGCACGTCTTGCTGTTCAGTCGCCGCATGGACGCCAAAGATGCCGGTATCTGAAAATGCCCAATGGAATGCATAAACGGAATAACACAATCCGCGTTTTTCCCGGACTTCCTGAAACAGCCGTGACGACATGCCTCCGCCCAACACCGCCGCCAACATTTGGGCAGTATAATGGTCACCGGACGAGTATGAGCGACCCTGGAACCCAAGCATGATCTGCACTTCCATCAAATCACGCTCTTCGCGGACATCGCCACCGCGATAGGTCGACACCTCGTTGGTCGGTGTTGTTCCGGTTGGCAATGTGCCCAGTCTGTCTTGCGCCCGTTTGACCAAGGCGTCGTGATCGACGGCGCCGGCCGCCGCCAGAACCATCCGCGACCCCAGATAATGCTTTGCCAGATAACGTTTCAGCGCATCGGCATCAAAACCGCTGACCGTCTGCGTCGTGCCCAGGATGGAGCGTCCGATCGGCTGGTCGGGAAAGGCGGTGCGTTGGAACAGGTCAAATACCCGATCGTCCGGCGTATCGAATGCGGCGCCGATTTCCTGCAACACCACATGTTGCTCGCGGTGCAATTCCTCGGCGTCGAAAACCGATTCCATCAAAATATCGGACAGAATATCCACTGCCAGCGGCACATCGGACTTCAAAACACGGGCGTAATAGGCGGTGTTTTCGACGCTGGTCGCGGCATTGAGTTCGCCGCCGACGGCTTCGATTTCCTCGGCAATTTGGCGGGCGGAGCGGTGGCGCGTGCCTTTGAAGGCCATGTGTTCCAGGAAGTGAGAAATACCGTGCTCGTTGGATAGTTCAAACCGCGATCCGACACCGACCCAGATCCCCAGTGCCGCACTTTCCAAGTTCGGCATAGCATCGGTGACGATGGTCAATCCATTCGGCAGTTGGGTGACTTTAACTGTCATTGCTCAAACCTCCTGGCGCGCCGCGGCGGAGCGGGCGCGAATGAAGTTTTCAACAATATCAAGATCGTTGGCGAGCACTTGAAAGCGTTCCTCTCGGGTCATCAGATCAGCCATGTGGTCGGGCAGGGCAGGGCGGATACCGCTGGCGGCTTCAACCGCATCTGGAAACTTAGCCGGGTGGGCGGTTGATAAGGTAATCATCGGCGTCGGTGATAGTTCAGCCCGATCGGCCACGGCAACACCAACTGCCGTGTGCGGGTCGGCAAGATACCCACATTCGTCGTGCAGCCTGGCTATGGTCGCGGCGGTTTCGGCCTCATCGGTCGTTGCCGCATCGAATTGCGCCCTGATGGCGGCCAACGGTTCCGGCTCGATGGTGAAGCTGCCGGATTGCTGCAATCGGTCCATCAGCGTTTTGACCGCCCCGCCATCGCGGCCCATGGCATCGAATAATAACCGTTCGAAATTCGATGAGATCTGAATATCCATCGACGGCGAAACCGTCGGCTGCACGCCGCGCAAGGCGTAGGCGCCGCTATCCAAAGTGCGCGCCAAAATGTCATTGATGTTGGTGGCAATCACCAGACGCTCGATCGGCAGGCCCATCCTGCCGGCGGCGTAACCAGCAAAAATATCGCCAAAATTGCCGGTCGGGACAGTGAAGGAAACTGGCCGGTGCGGTGCACCGAGGGCCGTCGCGGCGGCAAAATAATAGACAATCTGCGCAACGATCCGCGCCCAGTTGATGGAGTTGACGCCGGAAAGGTGCACCTGGTCGCGAAATGAACGGTGATTGAACATCGCCTTGACCAGCGCCTGGCAGTCGTCGAACGTCCCTTCGATTGCCACCGCATGAACGTTTTTCTCCGGCACGGCTGTCATCTGCCGCTGCTGGACCGGCGATACGCGGCCCTTGGGAAACAGGATGAATATGTCGACGGCATCGCGGCCGCGAAACGCCTCAATCGCCGCCCCGCCTGTGTCGCCGGACGTGGCGCCGACAATGGTTGCCCGGTTGCCGCGTTGTTGCAGGGCGTCGTCCATCAAGCGGCCCAGGAGTTGCATGGCAACGTCCTTGAAGGCCAGCGTCGGACCGTGGAATAGCTCTAGTAGGAACTGATTAGCATCAAGCTGGACAAGGGGCGTCACGGCGGGATGGGAAAATGTCGCGTAGGCGTCGGCAATCATCCGCGCCAGCTTCGCCGGGGCAACGTCGTCACCAATGAAAGGCGTGATGATCTGTTCGGCCAGTTTGGTGTAAGGCAGCCCGGCTAAACCGGCAATGTCATCGGCGCTCAATTGCGGCCATTCTTGCGGCACAAAAAGACCACCGTCGGGGGCCAGCCCGGTCAACAGGGCGTCGTGAAAACCCACCGCCGCTGCACCGCCGCGTGTACTGATATATCTCACGCCCTGAAAGCACCTTGGTATTAACTCAGACCGGCCGGAACCTACAGGTGTCGGGGCTTTCCGACAAGGCTTATAGCGATCAACGCTACGCCCGACCGGCTTCGGTCGACAACATGCTTAAATCGAATCCGAGTGTGGCGATGGCACGTTCGTATTTTTCGTCCAATTGCTGATCAAACACCAGTTCCGGCGGTGCGTCGCAGGTCAACCAGCCATTGGCTTGGATTTCGTCTTCCAACTGGCCCGGCCCCCAACCGGCATAACCCAGCGCTAACAGCGCATCACGCGGCCCATCGCCGCCGGCGATCGCCTTGAGAATTTCCAATGTTGCCGTCAGATAAATGCCGCCGTCGATCGGCAAGGTGGAGTTTTCGACAAAATAATCCGGTGAATGCAGCACAAATCCGCGGCCGGTTTCAACCGGGCCACCGCGATGAACCCGCATCTCGATGTTTGGATCCGATACCAGGATCTGTTCACCCTCGCCGACGATATCCAATTGAACCAGCAGGTCGGAAAACGTGATATTCGACGCCAATTGATTGATGACGATGCCCATGGCGCCGCCAGAAGAATGGGCGCAAAGATAGATTACTGACCGCGAAAAACGCGGATCCTGCGTGGTCGGCATTGCGATCAGCAATTGGCCGTCCAGAAAATCGCCGTCTTCTATTTCAACGTCCAGCAACAAGGGGTCGCATCCTTAATCTAAGCGGATCAGCAGTTTACCCGGATTTGCGCGGATTCGCAAAATCATGGCGAACACCCTTTTGTCACGTTTTTATGACCAAATTGGGAGCGACAATAGTCAGATGAATATTGTACAAATCCGGTCATGAAGATGATTTCAGCCCTGTTTTCGGTCGTGATATCAGTTGCCGCGATCACCGCGTTGGCCGGTCCAGCAGAGGCCGCCTCGTCGCCGTGGGTCGATACCATGGGCGCGCGGCTGCGCATGATTGCGCCGGGCGGACCGGCGGATGAAACCGGTGCGGTGCGCGCCGGAATTGAAATTTCACTGGAAGACGGCTGGAAAACCTACTGGCGCAATCCCGGCGATGCGGGGCTGCCGCCAAAATTCGAGTTCGCCGGTTCCACCAATATCAAGAACATCACCGTCTCCTATCCGTTCCCCAAACGCGATTCTGACGGTTATTCCACCTCCATGATCTACAAACATCAGGTGGTGTTCCCGGTTCACATCACCCCGGCCGACACCAGCCTGCCGATGATATTAAAGCTGCGTGCCGATTACGGCGTCTGCAAGGACGTCTGCGTCCCGGCCACCGCCGAAGTGTCGATGATCCTGTCCGCCCATACCGCCGCTGACGATGACGTCACCGCCCGGGTCAATAGAGCATTCGCTGACGTGCCGCGACCGACCGCTGTCGGATCTGATTTGTCGGTGGTTTCGGTCAGACCGGGAAAAGACGCCAAATCCGGCAAACCGGTTTTGAACGTGACAGTTCGTATGGCCGATCCTGCCTCAGATCATGATCTCTTTGTCGAAGGCCCATTGGACTGGTTCCTGCCGGCACCAGAACGCGTCAGCAGCGACGATGCCGGCGCCGTCTATCAGGTGGCGCTCGACGGATTGCCGAAAAACACCAAACTTGGCGGCCGCGACTTGGTCTTCACTTTGGTCAACAACAAACGTGCCGTGGAACAGAATTGGCGTCTCGACGTGGCGCCCTAATTACCCTAAATGTCCCCCAATCAGAGCTTTATTTGGCGCGACGATCCCGTCGCCAAAGTCAAGAAGGATGTAGATTATGACGATCAGTGTTGGCGATAAAATGCCGGAAGTAAAATTCAAAACCATCACCGCCGAAGGCCCGGCTGAAGTCAGCACGGACCAGCTGTTTGCCGGCAAAAAGGTCGTGCTGTTCGGTCTGCCGGGTGCATTCACCCCGACCTGCCACGCCAATCATCTGCCGGGATACCTGGAAAACCTCGACGCCATCAAGGCCAAGGGCGTCGACACCATCGCAGTCGTCTCCGTCAATGACATGTTCGTCATGGATGCTTGGGCCCGCGATACCGGTGGCAAAGGCAAGATCGAATTCCTGGCCGATGGCAGCGCCGATTTCAACAAGGCGGTCGGTTTGGATGTGGACCTGACGGGTTTTGGCATGGGCCTGCGTTCTGCGCGCTATTCCATGATTGTCGATAACAGTGTGCTGCAAACCCTCAACATTGAGGAAGCGCCTGGTCAGGCAGTGGCCTCGGGTGCGGCGCAGATTCTAGAACAGCTGTGATCGATCAATCATCATGACGGCGAAAAGGGGCTTCGGCCCCTTTTTTTCTTGGCCGTCCGCCGTCAATCCTCGTCAGCGGGATCTTCAGTGGTTTGATAGGGCGCCATGCCTCGGCGGGCGAGCTCGTCGGCTTTTTCGTTGCCCGGGTCGCCCGCATGGCCCTTGACCCAGTGCCAGTTGACGTCATGGCGGGTTCTGGCCTCATCGAGTATTTGCCAAAGATCTGCGTTTTTGACCGGCTTTTTGTTAGCGGTTTTCCAGCCGTTGCGCTTCCAATTGTGCATCCACGACGTGATACCGCCACGGACATATTGGCTGTCGGTATAAAGATCGATCGCGCAGTCGCGTTTCAGCGCGTTCAAGGCTTCGATCGCGGCGGTCAATTCCATGCGGTTATTGGTGGTTTCTGCCTCGCCGCCGCACAATTCCTTGTCGTGGTCGCCCCATTTTAGCAACGCCCCCCAACCGCCGGGGCCGGGATTACCCGAACAGGCGCCGTCGGTGTAAATCACCACCCGGCCATCGGTGCTCATGGATCGAGACCATAATCGCGGGCACTATCAACGGTGCTGTGGAAGCGCAGTTTGCGGAGATATTCCAGCGGATTATGCGGTGTTACCAACGCCCCCTCCGGTACCGTCAGCCAATCATAAAGCCGGGTCAGCAAAAACCGAAGCGCCGCACCTCGGGCCAATAGTGGCAGCACATCGAATTCGGCTGATGAAAACGGCCGGACCTTGGAATAACCCCGCAACATCGCCCGCGCCTTGGTGACATTGAACGATAGATCCGGCTCAAAACACCAGGCGTTCAAACAGATCGCCACGTCATAGGCGAACCAGTCGTTGCAGGCAAAATAAAAATCGATAATCCCCGACAGGTTGTCCTTGAGGAAAAACACATTGTCCGGAAACATGTCGGCATGAATGACGCCGGCGGGCAGCGATTGCGGCCAGGCTGCGGCGATGGCATCCAGCTCACCCTGAATTTCGTTGGCAAGACCTGCCTTAACGCTGTCGGCGCGGGCCTTCGATTGGTCGAAAAGCGGTTGCCAGCCGTCCAGTGTCAGCGCATTCGGCCGGGCGATATCAAAATCGGCACCGGCAAGATGCAGTTTGGCCAGGGCCTTTCCGACTTCGGCACAATGGTTCACCTGGGGACGGCGCACCCACATGCCATCGAGGAAGGTGATAATCGCTGCCGGCCGCCCGGCCAGGCTGCCCAACGTCCGCCCTTGGCGATCGTGTAGAGGCGTCGGGCAGGAAATACCGGCCGTCGATAAATGTTCCATCAGGCCTAAGAAAAACGGCAGATCGTTCGGGTCGACACGCTTTTCGTATAGCGTGAGAATGTAGTAACCGGCCTCGGTATGCAGCAGATAATTGGAATTCTCAACGCCCTCGGCGATGCCTTTCAAGGCCAGCATGCCGCCGATATCGTAGCCGCTGATAAAAGCTTCCAATTCATCATCTGGAACTTCAGTATAAACGGCCATGGCTAGGTGTTCCCGCCGCTGTCGCGAAGTTCGCGCGGCAGAGTAAAGGCAATCGATTCATCGGTAAGGTGAACAGGTTCAACCGATACGTCGAACTTTGCAGCAAAGGCATCGATCACCTCATCGACCAATACTTCTGGCGCCGAAGCGCCGGCTGTAATGCCGAGTGTTTTGATTTCGCCAATGGCCGGCCAATCGATATCCGTGGCGCGCTGAACCAAATAAGCTTTTTCACAGCCGGCGCGGGCGGCGACTTCCCTTAACCGCTGCGAATTGGACGAATTCGGAGCCCCGACCACCAGCATGGCATCGACTTTCGGCGCCACGTGCTTGACCGCCTCCTGGCGATTGGTGGTGGCGTAGCAAATATCTTCCTTGTGCGGCCCGGCGATCTTGGGAAACCGCTCCTGCAGTACCGCTATAATCTCCGCCGTATCATCGACTGACAAGGTTGTCTGGGTGATCCAGGCCAGATTATCTGGATCGCGCGGCGTAAAAGCCCGTGCGTCTTCCACGGTTTCAATAAGTTGTACGGCGCCGTCGGGCAGTTGCCCCATGGTACCGATGACCTCCGCATGGCCGGCATGGCCGATCAGCACCACCTGATGCTCCTTGCGGTGATGAACGATCGCTTCCCGGTGAACTTTAGTCACCAGCGGGCAGGTGGCATCAAGGGCGAAAAACTGTCTTTGTGCGGCTTCTTCCGGCACCGATTTTGGTACGCCGTGAGCGGAAAAGATCACTGGTTGTTCGGTATCTGGAATTTCATCCAGCTCCTCGACAAAAACCGCGCCCAACCGGCGCAGGTGATCGACGACATATTTATTATGGACGATTTCATGGCGCACATAGACCGGCGCACCATATTTTTCCAGGGCGATCTCAACGATCTGGATTGCCCTGTCAACACCGGCACAAAAGCCGCGTGGCGCGCACACAAATATCTGCAATTTCGGTGGATTGCTGTTGGCCATGGATGCTTTCCGAAAAGTTCCGCGCTATTGACGGCCTGGGACCGTTCATGTCAAGCCCGCAAGATGGTCGCATTCTTGTCTTTCTCCTGTTATAGAGACGATCTTCGCCGGAAACCCATATTGTTCACTTGTAGAGTACCTTGAAGATGGCGTTTGCAAAATTACTCACCGTAAAGCCGGCATTGGCGGCCTTTTTGGCGCTTGCCGGCTGTGGCGGCCTTGATAGCATTACCGCTCCCTCTGCCGACAGTCCGCTAGGCATTGCTTTGCGCGGTACCGCGGAAGAACCGCAAGAAATCAACTTGGATGATTTCAAGAAACGTAGTTTTTGTCCGCAGGTTACCGTGCGTGATGGGACCCAAACTCACCGCATATTTGCCCGTGGCGAGGAAGGCAATCCGCGCAAGCTGATCTACCAAGTCACCATCGATAAGACAGCGCGCGAGTGTCAGCGCTCCGGCGAAAACCTCTATATCAAGGTCGGTATCGCCGGCCGGATTATTCCCGGACCGATCGGCAAGGCAGGCAAGTTGTCTATCCCGCTTCGGGTCGCGGTGTTGGGCGATGGCGAGGCGCCAGTCTATTCGAAACTGCACAAGATCGACGTCTTGGTTGAATCACCGACCCAAGCATCGGTCTGGACCAAGATCGATACGGAGGTGATCGTGCCGTTTACAACGGAACTGGTGGTCTATGCCGGTTTCGATGCCGGTGCCAAGAAACGCCGGTAGAGTGCGCTGTTTCTGGTAAACCGGGCACAAACCGCAGACTTAGATTGACATCAACACCTAGGCGCACCCATAATTGCGCCGTTCCGGACGGGTCGTAGCGGTCCGGATGACATCGGTCTAGTAAGCCGGTGAACAGTCGACGCGGGAGAGATCGGCAGAAATGCCGGCGCCGAAGGAGCAACCGCCCCGGAAACTCTCAGGCAAACGGACCGCGCGACGAGTAACGCTCTGGAAAGCAGTCGGATCAACAAAGGTCCGGCTCACCGAAGGGGTAACCGGCAGAACATCGTCGGGAAATCTCTCAGGTCTTGCGACAGAGGGGGCGCGGCAGAGGGCAACCTCGTGCTGCGTGACCGCTCGAATGCAGGACGACCAAAATGGCTACTCCAAGCGAACATTCCTCTCAACAGCTTAAAACCACACCCTTGCATGATCTGCATGTGGAGCTCGGCGGCAAGATGGTGCCGTTTGCCGGCTATGATATGCCGGTGCAGTTCCCACTTGGCATCCTCAAGGAACATTTGTTTACCCGGCAATCTGCTGGGTTATTTGATGTTTCGCACATGGGCCAGGCATTCCTGACCGGTCCTGATCACGCAAGCGTTGCCGCTGCGTTGGAAGCACTGACGCCGGGCGATTTTCAAAATCTCGGTCTCGGCCGGGTGCGCTACACGTTGTTGATGAACGACGACGGCGGCATCATCGATGATTTGATGGTCACCCGGTCGGTATCGGATGAAGACGATGGCCGGCTCTACCTGGTTGTCAATGCCGCCCGCAAGGATGTCGATCTGCCGCATATCCAGGCACGGCTGCCGCAAGGAATGTCGATTGAACTCGATGACACCCGGGCACTTTTGGCGCTGCAGGGGCCGAAGGCTGCTGAAGTGTTGGCGCGCCATTGTAGTCAATCAGCCGAAATGGGATTCATGACCGCCCGCAATATGACCGTCGGCGGCATCGATTGCCATGTCAGCCGGTCAGGGTATTCCGGCGAAGACGGCTACGAGATATCTGTTGCCGGCGACCGCGCCGAGGAATTGGCCAGGTTGTTGCTGGCGGAATCGGAAGTCGAAGCGATTGGACTTGGTGCTCGCGATTCGCTACGCCTTGAAGTCGGCCTGTGCCTCTACGGCCACGACATTGACGAACAAACCTCACCGGTGGAAGCCGGACTGGAATTCGCCCTGTCCAAACGCCGCCGCGAGGAAGGCGGTTTTCCTGGCGCTGACCGCGTGCGCGATGAATTGGCCAACGGCACATCGCGCCGGCGTGTCGGCGTATTGCCGGAGGGCCGGGCTCCGGCCCGTGAAGGTACGGTGATCGTTGATGGCGGTGGGCGCCCGATCGGTGCTGTCACCTCCGGTGGATTTGGACCATCCGCCGGCGGTCCGGTCGCCATGGGCTATGTGGAAGCTGCCTTCGCCGAACCTGGATCGGACATCTTCTTAGAAATTCGCGGCAAAGCGCAACCGGCAAAAGTCGCCGCATTGCCCTTCGTTCCACAACGCTATTACAGAAAACCAAAAGTTTGAGACCAACCTGGAGACCCTTATGAGCAGACAATTTTCCGAAGATCATGAATGGATCGACATTAATGGCGATGTGGCGACCATCGGCATTTCGAACTATGCCCAGGAGCAACTCGGCGACGTTGTATTCGTCGAACTGCCGGCGGTTGGCAAAACCTTGGCAAAGGGCGACGAGGCGGCTGTGGTGGAATCAGTTAAGGCCGCCAGTGAAGTCTATTCACCAGCATCCGGCGAGATCGTTGAAGTCAATGGCGCCTTGGAAGATGACCCGGCCAAGGTCAATTCCGGGGCTGAAACCGATGGCTGGTTTTTCAAGATCAAACTGTCAAACGCCGATGAATTGACCGGCTTGATGGCCGCCGACGCCTATGCGTCCTTTGTCGAAAGCCTGTAGGGCCAGATTACTCACATGCGCTATCTCCCGCACTCCGATACCGAACGGGCCGACATGCTCACACGCATTGGCGTGGAAACCGTCGATGATCTGTTCGTTGATATTCCGGCCTCCGTTCGCCTGTCCGGACCGGTCGATCTGCCATTAGGCAAGACCGAAGCGGCGACCGACCGCGCCATGACGTCCATTGCCGGCCGTAACATGGCGGCTGGATCGGTACCGTTTTTTGTCGGTGCTGGCGCCTATCGCCATCACGTGCCGTCAACGGTCGATCACCTTATCCAGCGATCGGAGTTCCTGACCGCCTATACGCCCTACCAGCCTGAGGTGAGCCAGGGCACACTGCAGATGCTGTTTGAGTTTCAAACTCAAATCGCCAATCTGACCGCCATGGATGTCGCCAATGCCTCCATGTATGACGGCTCAACGGCGACGGCTGAAGCCGTATTGATGGCCCATCGGGCAACCCGGCGCAGCAAGGCGTTGCTGTCGGGTGGTCTGCATCCACAATATCGCGATGTGGTGGAAACCGTCTCACGGCTGGCGGAAGATGAGGTCGAAGCGCTGCCAACTGATGCGGCGGGGACGGAAGATATCCTATCGCAGATCGATGACAGCGTTTCCTGCGTCGTCGTCCAGTCGCCGTCGTTCTTCGGTCATCTGATTGATCTGAAACCGATTGCTGAAAAAGCTCATGAATGTGGCGCCCTGCTGGTGGCTGTCTTCACCGAGGTGGTGTCGCTGGGCCTGATCGAACCACCCGGTGCGCAAGGCGCCGACATCGTTGTTGGCGAAGGGCAGGGGATCGGCAATTCGCTGAATTTCGGCGGGCCATATGTGGGCCTGTTCGCCACCCGCCAGAAGCTTCTGCGGCAAATGCCCGGCCGGGTTTGTGGCGAAACTGAAGATTCCCTCGGCCGGCGCGGCTTTGTGCTGACATTGTCGACGCGGGAACAACACATTCGCCGCGAAAAGGCGACCTCCAATATTTGCACCAATTCCGGCCTGTGCTGCCTGGCGTTTTCCATTCACATGACTCTGCTCGGCGAGACTGGCCTGCAACGGCTGGCACGCCTCAACCATGAAGGCGCCTGCAAGCTTGCCGATCGGCTGGCGGCAGTAGATGGGGTTGAGGTGCTCAACGACAGCTTCTTCAACGAATTCACCATCCGCGTCAAAGGTGATGCTGCCGAGGTGGTTGAAAAGATGGCGGCTAAGAGCGTGCTTGGCGGTGTGCCGGTGTCGCGGTTGATCCCAAATGATCCGAATGTGAAGGATCTGATCGTCGTGGCGGTCACTGAAACCAGCACCGATGATGACCAAACGGCACTTGTTGCGGCGTTGGAGGCAAGCCTATGAGCATGAACAACCAAGGCCGCCCCACCGCTCCAGGTGATGCTGACGGAAACGCCGAAGTCCACGAAACCTTTACCGGCAACCGTGCCCTTCAAATCGAAGAACCGTTGATTTTCGAAGTCGGACGGACCGGCACCAGCGGTGTTGATCTGGATGAGCCACAGGGTCTGCCGAGCCGCCTCGGCGGCCATGAGCGCCAGGCACCGATCGATCTGCCGGCATTGTCGGAACCAGAAACCATGCGCCACTACGTGCGCCTGTCGCAGAAGAACTTCGCCATTGATGCCGGGCTATATCCGCTGGGCTCCTGCACCATGAAGCATAATCCGCGCATCAACGAGAAAATGGCGCGGCTTCCCGGCTTTGCCGATATCCATCCGCTGCAGCCGGTCTCCACCGTGCCCGGCGCCGTGGAGCTCATTCAATCCACCACCCATTGGCTGATGGTCGCCACCGGCATGCCGGCCGTCGCTATGAGCCCGAAAGCCGGCGCCCACGGCGAACTTTGCGGCATGATGGCGATCAAGGCGGCACTTGAGGCCCGCGGCGAGAAACGTTCCAAAGTTTTGGTACCCGAATCTGCCCACGGCACCAATCCGGCCACCGCCGCCCTGCTTGGCTACAAGGTGGTGGCGATCCCCGCCCGTGAAGACGGCACGGTGGCGCCGGAGGCAGTCATTGAACGGCTCGATGAAGACGTCGCCGGTCTGATGCTGACGAACCCCAACACCTGCGGATTGTTCGAACGCGATGTCATCGCCATTGCCGAAGCGGTGCACGCGGTCGGCGCCTATTTCTATGCCGATGGCGCCAACTTGAACGCCATCATGGGCAAGACACGGCCGGGGGATCTCGGCGTTGATGCCATGCATATCAACCTGCACAAAACCTTCTCCACGCCCCATGGCGGAGGCGGACCGGGGGCAGGGCCGGTGGTGCTTTCTGATAAGCTGGCGCCCTATGCGCCGCTGCCCTTCCTGCGCATGACTGATGGTGCTCCGGAATTGGTGGAGAATTCTGAAGATTTGCAAGATGGCGAGCAGCCGTTCGGACGGCTAACAGCATTTCATGGCCAAATGGGCATGTTCACCCGCGCTTATGCCTGGATGTTATCCCACGGCGCCGACGGCATGCGCCAGGCCGCCGAAGACGCGGTGCTGAACGCTAATTATATCCGCGCCGGATTGAGCGATCTGATGAGCCTGCCGTTCGGCGACCGGCCGTGTATGCACGAGGTGTTGTTCGACGATACCTTCCTGGAGGATACCGAGGTCACCACCCTCGATTTCGCCAAAGCGATGATCGACGAGGGTTTCCATCCCATGACCATGTACTTCCCGCTGGTCGTCCATGGCGCTTTGTTGATCGAACCGACGGAATCAGAATCCAAGGCCAGCCTCGATCTGTTCATTGCCACGCTACGGGACTTGGTGATCGCCACCAAGGAAGGCAATTCAGAACGCTTCACCGGCGCCCCATGGCACGCGCCGAGGCGGCGGTTGGATGAAACCAAAGCCGCCCGTAGTCCGGTGCTGAAATGGACCAAGCCGGAGCCGGTGGAGATTTCGCCAGCGGCGGAGTAGGCCGGGGTAAGGCGAGGCAGTTGAGGGTTTAGGATTGCAGGAAAAGAAGCACGCCAATCTGCCCACCGCATTTATTCCGGCTTGTGCGGATTTGCGGGATACTTAGCGTATCTGCCGGGCTCCCCCGCCAAGTCGAGCGCGGGCTTGACAGGCAAGATCCCAGCGCCCGACTCTTTCCACTATTTTTGAACGAAAATTACGTATAAACCCTTGTGCCGTCACTGATATTATTGTTTATTGATGACCGTTTGAGGGGCAATACTAGTGAAATCTCTGAGTATTTTTTCTTTCTGTCTGGTATTCACTGCGACAGCATTTCTTCTCCAAATTTCCCCCGCCGGCGCCACTGATCTTGCTTATGGCTGCGTCCGCATCACCAACGTCGATCCGGGCGATTCCTTATGGATTCGCCAGTGCCCGCAACGAACTTGCGATAAAGTTGGCAAATTCGCCGACGACGATACCAATATTCGCACTGGCGACTGTGAGGGCAAGTGGTGCCAGGTGCGCAAGGGCGATATTTCCGGCTGGTCGCACAATGGATATCTTGAAAGCGATCCCGGTTGCGGCGGCAATGCGGGGGCTTTGGAAAAACTGGAAACCGAAGACCAGATAGTCGAATTGTTTGCCGGTATGACCATCGCAAAAAAAGGTCGCTGCCTGTATTTCGGCGCCTTGGCTAATGGGGCTGGGACGTTATACGAGATCAATTCCGATGGTGAGCACATTGAACGGATGTGGATTGCCAGCATTGGCCAAATCGATATCTTGCATACAAACAAATACAGCATGGCGGCGCTTATCGCCTCATCAACCTACGCTGTTGAACGCAACGGCAAGAAAATCATCCTGACGAGAATACCAAAGAATACATCGGTCGAGGGCCCTCCTATTCTTGGCGAACGATTTGAAGGCGAACATTTCGGCCAGGGCGCTAGATGCGATTGAAGAAGGGGCGGGACCTGATGATTAAGCGATTTTTATTGATACTTGTATTTTCCCTGCTTGCCGGCCTGGCGCAGGCCGCCGAGTGGCGGTTTGAAAAAGTTGACGACCCAAGTGGCTATATCCAGGGGCGCATCCGCTATCACAGCCCCTATTTCGACAAAGACAAAAACGCTTTTGCGGTGTTCACGATCATCGGGCGGAAAAACAAAAAGTTGGTTTTAAGTGTTCGTGCTCAAGCCGATGGCAAACCTGCAACAGGTATTGCCACATATTTTACGAATACCGACTTCAAGCCGGTACTTGAGCTTGCGGATTCGGAGTCCGGCTGTTTTGCAAAAAAGCAAGAATCCAGCGAGTGTTCCTTGAGTTGCGCAACCACCGCGGAAAAACTGCGCGATCAGGATTATTCAAAATGCAACGCAAGCTCCAGCCAACCCCCTTGGGTTGAGTTAAATGTCGAGCTTAAGGAAACCCATTGGAAAAAAATCGCCACTAAACGCAGCAATCTGCAGGGTCTACATTTCACTGGGGCCGGATTTTATCTCGAGATTGATAATCTGGCAAAAAACGTCTGCCAATATGTCGCCGATGCCAATCATTCCTGCCGAGGTGAATTCAATCTGGCGTCGGCGAAATCGAACACACCGAAATCGGCTGCCAAGAAATCCAGCGCCGCTTCATCCAGCAGTCCGCCGTCAACGAATAAATGGGGCGATTGCGAGGACAAGGACAAGCATTTTGGAGGCTGGAATGTTCGGGCCGGCAAGGATTTTTTCTGGGTGGAAAGTAATGATCTGGGAACCCGCTTGAGAGCATATTCCATGACTGGGGGGGCGTTTTACGCCCGTTATGGTCCCGACGAGAAAAACTCCATCCGTGATCCCGACGACTACGGCATATCTTTGACAATTGATAAGGGAAAGATAAATGACTTTCCCATCAGGAGCAGTAACGGAGGCGGCGGATTCTACAAACTGAATTTCGATATGAATGTCGAGGCCGGCGACCGTAAGGAACGGTCAGTTGTCACGGTGAAATCCACTACCAAAGTGTTTGATAGCATAAGGATATATCTACCGTTCGAACTGGTAAACGACACCTTGAAAAAGGGAGACAACGTCGTCGTTAGACTTTCATTCAAAGGTCGGAAAATGGTGGTGGTCGAGCTCCAGGCGGATGGATACCGGCACGCCTTGCAATTTGCCCGCCAGCAGCATAAGGCGCTTGCATCCAAATTCGAGAACGCCAAATGCGGTTTTGGGCCGGTCTCTAAGGTGGATAATCCCGCCTCTGGCGCGGTCATGCTGTGCGGTCTTGCAGACAAGTTGCCAGCGGCGAAACCGGTTGATCTGAGAGGCATGAAGCTGAGCGCCTATCCTCGGTCGCAAAAAGCAGCGCTCACACAGGATCTAGCTGAATTTGGGAACCCGGCTATTATCCGATTCAGTGATATATCTGAAATATTCAAAAGCCTGAAATGGGATGTTATCGATGGATGGGCCTTCTACGATCGAGATATCGGTGTGCAGGCCCATCCTGCTGGCGGACCGGCAATTACAATTGGCCGGATATATGGATTGAATCTGTTTAGGAAATTAGCGAAGAGTCTAGGCTCTGAATTCCGCTGCGCCAAATTGACGGACGTCAAAACCTGTGTCCATCCGAAAAATAAGCATATGTCCAAGAGGTGCAATTAGTCGGCTTATCTGCCGATAGGTTGATATGTGAGGCACATTTGAACGAGAATTCCGAGCAACTCCGCGCTCTCGTGGTGGAAACGCGCATCTTCCTAGCCCGACCCGGCAATAGTTTTGACTGGTCGGGATGGGATAATGCGAAGGAAGCGCTTGACGAATTCGACGCGCTGGTTACTGCGGTTCTTGAGGGCAATGACCGGGCCGCTCGGACCCGGCTAAAACTCTATTTCTCCCCGACCGGCCCGATCCAGGAAGTCAGCCTGTCAAGCGGCTGGGGAGAGGAGTTCGTGGTGCTGGCGAACAAGGTTGATGCGATTTGGTAATCTACCGCAGACAGACTATCTATCAGGCGACTGCCTCCGTCGTATCGGTGTCTACTCCATCAACTGTAATATCTCCGGCCACCGACGTCCGGCAGCGGCCGTTTTCCTTTGAGCGATACAACGCCTCATCGGCGCTGCGGATGATGGTTTTGGCGGTTAGCGCATCATCCGGCCACCAGGCAACACCGATACTGGCGCCGACCATGGCTGAACCGCCGTCGAAGCGGACGTCCTGGCAGACCGATTCAATCAGGCTGTCACACAGGAACAAGACGGTGTCGCGGTCCAGTTGTTCGCGCAGCAATATGATGAATTCATCGCCACCGACCCGGGCCGCCAGGCCCTTGTCGCCGACAATATCAGCGATGCGGTTAGCCACGGTTTGGATGACCGTGTCGCCGGCCTGGTGCCCATAGGTGTCGTTGACCGCCTTGAAACGATCCAAGTCGACGCATAATACGGCGCAGCGGTTTTGATTGCCCTCGCAAATGATTTCTTCCAACGCACTATCAAATTGCAGCCGGTTCGGCAGGCCAGTCAGCGCGTCGTGAAATGCCAAGAAACGATTGCGGGCCTCGCTTGTTTGCAACGCCTTCAATGCCCGTCCGAAGCGCACAGCGATGATGCCCAGCCCCATTGCGATGACCAGGAATAAGGTCACCACAACAGGCAGCGACCGTGACCAGATGGTCGCCGATGGCGACGAGGCTTTCCAGATCGCTTTCAACGCCGGCGCGGAACCAGCACGGCTCACTTTGAACTGGCCGAACCCGTCGGAAGCATTCTCCGGCGTGATATGAAATCCCGTCAATCCTAGTTTTTGTCCGATTTCGGCGAAAGCTGAATCTGACAAGGGTTTGAATGTCAGCAAGACCTGCGGTAGTCCAGGCGGAAGGACGGCTTCATCATCGGGGATGATCGCCTGGGCGACGACGATCCCGGTCTGTCCGTTGATGATCCTGAAATCGAAAGCATAAAGCGGCGGACCATTCCGCACCCGGTCGGCGGCAATGACAAACCCATCGCCGCTCTTGGTTCTGTTTTCCAGGTAGATTTTGCGGGCGGCTGCGATCAGGTCGACATTGCGGGCAATGAAGGCTGCACCTTCGTTGGCGGCCAGAACCTCGTCTTCAAAGACGGACACTTGAGGTTTGCCATCTGCGCCGACGACGATGGTATTTTGAATGCCGAAATCTTCCCACAGCCAATCGGCCAGCTCTTCTTCGACGAATGTTTTGTCGATTTCTCCGGTAAGCGCCTCGACGGTTTTATCCCAATGGGAGATTTGTCTTTGATCGCGGGCCAGCAGCGCCACCTGACGGTCGATTTCGTTGCGGACCAGGTCGCGCTCGACCTCAAGACGGACATTGTTGGCGACAGAACCGGCAGTATTGAGTAGGTGCAAATGGGAAAACAGGAATACAATGATGATTCCAACGCAGATCGTGTAGATCCCCATCGCAATGTTCTTATTCGCATCGATTTTCCGCCACGCCATCGCCCATTCCCCTCAATTTCCCGGCCATATCATGCCGCAAAGAGTTGAATTTTCGGCTAAGCGGATTGGTTCAAAGACCCTTAACGCCGACGGAGACCATTGATGACAATCCCGGCGCAACCCTCGCCAAAGCCACGATTCCTGAGGCGCCGTGACGTCTTAAAATACGGCGCCGGTTCAGCACTGCTCGGCGGACTTTTGACGGCGCCGCTATCGGTTGCCAAATCGGCGGATGATGATTTCGATGTGATCATTATTGGTGCCGGAATTGCTGGTCTGGCGGCGGCGAAAAAACTCACCGGTCTGGGGTATTCGGTTGTGGTCCTGGAGGCGACCGACCGCATCGGCGGGCGCATTCGCACCGATTGGTCGCTGGGCGCGCCATTTGAGGTTGGCGCCGGCTGGATCCATGGGCCGAAGGGCAACCCGGTTTCCAAACTTTTGAGCGCTGTCGGCGGCAAGACATTCCTCACTGATGATGACAGTTTTGCGGTGTTCTCAAAGGACGGCGTTCGACAAAACGATGACCTGATTTTCAAAAAACAGCGCCAACTGGAAAAACTCTACAAGCGGATTGACGCTAACTTCGACAGTGACCAAGCCTTGAGCCGGGCGGTCAAGCGGCTATCGCCGAAGGCGCTGAAAGATCCAATATTGCGCTGGATGATGTCGGCCTATACTGAGTTTGATACTGGCGGGCCGCTGGAATCCCTGTCGGCCTACTATTTCGATGAGGATGACACATTTGATGGCAAGGACGTCATCCCGCTGACCGGTTATGAAGGGATATTGGAACCGCTTAAAGCCGGTCTCGACATTCGTTTAAACAGGCCGGTTGAACGCATCGAGTATGAGGCCGGTGACGGTGCCTCCGTTTATGCCGGAGGTCGTGAATTTGAAGCCGATTTCGTCATCTGCACCTGCCCTTTGGGCGTGCTCCAGGCAGGCAAGATCGCCTTCGATCCACCGCTGCCGGCCAAGGTGCGAAAGCGCATCAATTGGATCGGCATGGGGAATGTCAGCAAAATCGCGTTGAAATTTGAAAACGCCTTCTGGCCGGTCGATAGGCAGTATTTCGGTCTGATGACAGCGGAAAAAGGTCGCTGGAACTACTTCGTCAATTATCGGAAGTTCACTGATCAGAATATCTTATTGGGAGTCAGCGTTGGTGCCTATGCCGCCAAGGTGGAAGCCTTGTCTGACCAGGCGATGACCGATGACGCCATGGCGGCGGTGCGGTCGATGTTCGGCGATCAGGTCACCGAACCGGTTGCCGTCCAAGCCACGCGGTGGTCAAAGGCTGCGCATTTCCTCGGCGCCTATTCCTACGCCAAGGTTGGATCGAAGCCGGCGGACTTTGACCGCCTGGCCCGTCCGGTGGCCAAAACACTATTGTTTGCCGGAGAGCACACCAATTTTGAATATCACGCCACAGTCCACGGTGCCTATTTGAGCGGTCTGAACGCGGCTGCGATCATCGAGGAGGAACTGGCGGAGTAATACTTGTCGACCGCCTGAAGCTCAAATTACCGGAACAAATAGATCGGGCTGGACCAGGCCTGGTATCCGTCTTCGGTGGTGACGCAAATCCAGATCGGATTATCGCCGGTGTTGTTTAGTTTGACCGTTCGGGTGACGTTGATTTCTCGCCCAAGATCGGCGTCTGGAAGCCGGAAGGCGCACAGTCGGCGTTCCAATCCGCCGGCTTCCATAACGCTATCTTCAAAACCGATATCTTTCAGATCAAGTTGGATGTTGCCCAGATTTGTGGTGATGTCCAATTCGCCGTCGCCCGGCGCGACCCAGGCGTCGAAACCGGTAAAGTTGCCAGTGGTGATGGTGTCCCAAACGACGGAATCTGAACCGACCTGTTCAAATTTGCGCTCATGGTTCCAGCAATTTATTTTCGCAAAATCGTTGATCGTCGTGCCGCTAAAGCGCGCATGGCCGCGCCAGAATGTATTACGCCCGCGGCCGCGATATTCCGCACCACTCCAAACCACCCTGACCCGGTTGCCCAAGTCTGCCGATGTGTAAGGCCGCAAAACCTCCAACACCTCAATGCCGTTGCGCAGCTCGATGCGCTCAATGCCGGCATGGGCAATGACATGCAGGGAGATTTCCACCTCGCCCGCGCCAGTCTGCACGATGTCGCCCATCATCGCCTGGTTGGAAGTCTGTCGTGGCGTGTCGGGGGCCGCATCGGGATTGCGCTCAAATATCGTGCCGCCGCCCGGCATATGGGCCTGCACATCCATGTGCATGCGGCAGCCGGTGGTCGCATAGTGATGGCGGCGCCGCTGGGCTTCGAAAATGGCGTCGCGGTCGTTGCGGTCGGTAAGGAAACAGGTCAACCCGCCATAGGCGCCAAAGGTCGACGCGCCGGGATAGCTGGCGCCGGGCCGTCCCTTATGGCCGTCGCTGTTGGCGACCACGCCGACCCGCCGGCCGAGCGGGAAGCCATCCGTCAACACCCATTCAAAGGTGCCCCAAGCGGAGTGCATTTCCACCGCCGTCTCAAGCTTTGGATCGTGGTCATAATGAATATTGGCATAGCGACCGCCCACATGGGCGTAGATGACGCAATCCTCATCGGCCAGTTTTTCAAACAGATCCGTCAACGTATGGGCGTCGGTCGCCATCTCGGTGCGGTCTTCAAGTAGGGCGTGGGAGCAGCGATGGATTTGTTTTCCTTCATGGCGGAAAAACACATTGTGGTCGCCGCCGATGGCGGTATTGCCCGACCATTCGTAGCCGGGAAAGGCCGTAAACCGCCCAGGCTCATCGGCCGCCGCCGTGACCTCGTTCAATAGTTTCCAAAATTTGGTGTTGATTTGAAAGTCGTTGCCCTGGTGGCTGGTAACATCCAGAAAGGCCTTGTTGCGGGCGAAATCGAAGTAGCTTTCAATGGTGTTGATGCCGACTGTTTCGCCGGTCTGGCCGTGCAGATCACCCCAGAACCCGGCAAATTCGCTGTCGGCGATAACCAAGGGTCCGGCTTCGGCGACCTCCACATCATCGACGAAAACCCGGACCGAAAGCGCGCCTTCCTGATCGACCGTCAATCCCTCAAAACACATGGCACGGTCATCGGGTGCGTAGTCGAATTCACCTAGTAGACCATTTACCGCCATGGACGGTTCAAGCCGGACTTTGCCGTCGGCATTGTCCGTCGGATTGCCCCATGCATCCTCCGCCTTCAGGCCGAAATGAAAGGTCTCGCCGGGACGGCGCAGCGTCGGCATCACCGCTTTCCAGCATGCCGCATCACCGGCGACGATCGGTACCGAATATTGTTGCCCAAGCGGCAGGAAATTCCCCGTCGCCTGAACATCAGTGGTCACCCGGAATTCATATCCGGATTCAACAAATGTCTGCATCTGCAGGCCCGGCGAGCCTTGGCCGGTATCGCCAAAGACGATTGTGATGGTGTCACCTTCCGACAGGTAACCGCCACGCAGCTGCGCATTGACAGCAAGGATCCACGGGCGCTGACCGAGCGGGCCAATCGTCAGGTCGATCCGGCCCGAACCACTGCACGACGCGGTGACGTAATTGGGGTCCATTGGGTTGGTTGTTTGCGGTTTTCCACCGTCGCCGATCATCCGAAAGCAGACCCGGATGGCGCCGGTGTCATCCAGTCCCAGTTTGCCGGCCGTATACGTCAATACGAAGGTCTGAAAACTGCGGATCTCAACCGGCGACAACGGCTCGATGCTGGCGCTTCCGTAGAGTGCAGCATCATCGCCGGGACGGACCGATGGTCCGTTCTCGCCAACCAGTTCACGGGCAACCGGGCTGTAAGTTTTGTTGCTTGTCTGCGGCATGGATCACCCCTTTGGACGCTATCGGAAGTTCTGACTATGGACAGAAAGGTTAAAACTATGTAGTTTTAGCGCAATAAGCAACCATACATAAAAAATGGCAACGGAGGAATTTAGACCATGTTGGATCGTCGAGCAGTATTAGGGGCCACGGTCGCCGGGTTGGCGCTGTGCATAGGAATGGCACCGGCATTTGCCGAATATCCCGAAAAACCGGTAACCCTGGTCATCCCCTATAAGGCAGGTGGCAGCACCGAGACCATGGCGCGGGTTTATTCAAAAGCTCTGGCAAAAGAACTGGGTGCCAACGTTATCGTCAAGACGCGCCCGGGTGCCGGTGGAGCGGTCGGCGCATCGGAAGTCGCCGCCTCGGCAGCTGATGGCTACACGTTGTTGTTTGCCGCGTCACAATCATTGCTGTGGCCGCCGCTGACCCAAAAAGTCACCTTCGATTTAGACAGCTTTATCTATGTCGGCCAGATCACCGAATATCAGCAAGCCATTGTCGCCAGAGCCGATGCGCCGTTTAGCACCATGGCGGAGCTGATCGCTCATGCGAAAACAAAAGGTTTGAATTATGCCGACCAAAGTTCCATGTCGCGCAGTTTCATTAATTTCATCGGCGCCCAGGAAGGCGTGAAGTGGACCGGAATTCCGACCAAGGGCGGCGGCGAAATGGTGCCGTTCTTGTTGGGCGGTAAAATCGACTTTGCCTGGAGCGGCGGCATCCATAACCGTTACGGCGACAAGATGAAGGTCCTGGCATCGATGAATGCCGGCCGGCTCATGGCGTCTCCCGATGTTGCCTCCGTCAGCGAAAAATACGGCGTATCGATGCCCAGTCAGGCCGTCATCGTCGTGCCCAAAGGTACGCCGGCTGATGTCGTGGCGAAAATTGAAAAAGCCATGGAAGCAGCCTCCAAGGATGGTGACTTCGGCAATCTGGTTACCAACAAGCTGAAGTTTCCGGTGAAGTTTGTCGGCTCAACCGCATTGGCGGCCGATATTGCCAATACCGTTAAAGGGTTGAAAGAAGTCATCGAAAAAACCAAGTGACTTCGCCCGCAGATAATAGTGATCCGGACGCCGCGGCCCAGAGCCGCGGCGTTGATATCGTCGCCGGCCTGGTCCTGGCGGCGTTTTGCGTGTTCGGGCTGGTCTGGCTAATACCGGCCAACACCCAGCCGGCGGACAGTCAATTCGACGTGGCCCCCGGTTTTTTCCCCAACCTCGCCGTCATTGCTGTTCTCGTCTTGTCAATCGCCATGGTCATCCACCGTTGGCGCCGGTCACCTGGTGAGGGTGGCGGCAATATCGGCATTCTCCTGGAACTGGTCGTTTGGGCGGGCCTGGCGGTTGCCGTCATGCTGGCACTCTCCGGCATCGGCTTCATACCCATGGCGTCAGCGCTTCTGGCCGCCGGCATGGTTTTTTCTGGCAACAGAAATTGGTGGTTGATCGCCACCATGGCGATCGCGTTTCCGCTCGCTGTCGACTGGGCGGCCTGGTTGATTTTCACGGTGGATATGCCGTGATGGTGCACCGGGAGCCGGCCAATGATTGAAAACCTGATCGCCGGATTTGACGCAGCGATAACGTTGACCAATCTGGTATTTATCGCCGCCGGCATCACCTTGGGGATTGTCATCGGTGCCATCCCCGGGCTGGGCAGCGTGACGGCATTGGCGATTCTAATTCCCATCACCTTTTACATGTCGCCGCTGCCGGCAATCGCATTTCTGGTCGGCGTTAATAAAGGCGGCACATCAGGCGGCGCTATTCCGGCGATATTATTGAATTCTCCAGGCACGCCGGAGGCGGCGGCTTCCGCACTTGATGGCTATCCCATGGCCCAGCGCGGTGAAGCCAAACGGGCGATGAAATTCGCGCTTTATTCCTCCGTAACAGGCGACACCATTTCCGACTTATTCCTGATCGTTTTGGTAGTGCCGTTCGCCGCCATAGCCCTGCAGTTCGGCCCGCTAGAATATACCGCTGTCGTATTATTCGCCTTCTCGCTCTTGGCCGGCATATCCGGCGATTCCGCGATCAAGGGACTGATTGCCATTTTCGGCGGCGTTTTCCTGTCAACGATCGGCCTGGACCCAGTTGATAGCACCCAGCGCATGACCTTTGATGCGGTCAATCTTTATGACGGCCTATCGATATCGGCTGTTGCCATTGGCAGTCTGGCGCTGGCATCGGTGATTGAACAAATGTTTGATTTATGGCGTCGTGGCGGTGAACACGTCGTCGATGCCAAGGACGTCGGCGAAATCAAATCCAGCCTGCCGGTGTCGGAGTTTTTCTCGCACTGGAAGACCATCGGCCGGTCTGCCTTGATCGGCTCCGGCGTGGGCATGTTACCGGGTTTGGGCGTGACCCTGGCGGCATTTTTAAGTTATGGCGCGGCAAAACGGGCATCTGACGATCCATCGAGTTTCGGCAAAGGCAATCCGCAAGGCATCATCGCTACCGAAGCCGCCAACTCTGCCGTTGTCGGTGCCAATCTGGTGCCCACCATCGCGCTCGGAGTTCCCGGCAACATCGCTGCGGCGCTGCTGATTGGCGCCTTCATCATTCATGGCATCGTCCCGGGCCCGTTCATGATGACCATGCACGGTGATTTGATCTATGCCCTGTTTGCCTCCATGTTGATGGCCAATGGCGTGCATTTGATCATCGGCAAACTCGGCATTCCGATTTGGAGCCTGGTGGCCAAGACGCCAAAATCGGTGATCCTGCCGCCGGTATTGATCTTGTGCATAGTCGGCGTCTACCTGCCCGGCCAGTCGTTGTTTGATGTCGGCATCATGTTGGTTTTTGCCGGCATCGGACTGGCCATGCGCCGGACCGGCTTTCCGGTCGTTTGCCTGGTGATCGGTTTCTTGTTGGGCGGCATGCTGGAAACATCGTTCCGGCAATCCATGCTGTTGCACAAATCAGACCTGACAGCGGTTTTCGGTAGCCCGATTGCGCTTGTCTTCCTGGCAATGACGCTGGTAGTGCTCTTCCGCGCGATCAGGCGCGCTTAAGATCCACAATCGACCGATGGATCTTGGCTGTCACCGGGAGAACCCAATATCGTATGAATGAAATGCAAACCCATGTGTCCACCATATTGGCCCAGCTGATGCGTGAAGCGTCGGCTGACCAGCGGCGCACCAAGCGCAGTGCCGCACGTCTGGCGATCGCTGAAGCCATACGTAACGGCACCTTGGCGCCCGGCGACTATCTTCCGTCCGAGACCTGGCTGACACAGATACTAGGGGTAAGCCTGGGGACCGTTCAGGCCGCGCTGCGCCAGTTGCAGCAAATGGGCACCATCGTTCGCCGCCGAGGAGATGGCACCCGCGTAGCGTCAACGGAGCCTTTGGGCAGCGAAGTCTGGCATTTTCGGTTTCTGGACAAAGACACCGGCCAACCTATGCGCATTTCAAACGAACATGTGTGGATAGATCGGATAGCGGAGGCTGGTCCGTGGTTGGACTATTTGGGTGCCAGTAATGATTGCGTGCGGATCCGGCGCAGCCTGACCATGCAGGACGGCACGCCGGTTGGCGCTGAGATGTTCATCAATGCCGATCATGTGCGCGGCCTTGAGGATGTCGATCCTCGGGAGCTGAACATGGTCAATATCCGGCCCTATCTGGAAGAAAACTATAACCTTGCCGTCGTCGGCGCGACGCATCTGGTGCAGACTCGCGATATTGACGTTGGCTCTGGAAAAATATTCGGCCTGAAGAGCGGCGAAACCGTGTTTGAGATCCATGCCAAGGCCTACACGATCGACCGTGCGCCGATTTATTTTCAGCGTATATTCGTGTCAAGCGACGCCTGTAATCTGTCCTTCTGATGAGGCTAGGCGTGGTGAATTAGTAATGGCTGCTTTGCAGATCATTCGCTTTAGCGGCTGATTGCCCTTCCCCCGAATAACCCCCCTTTTGCCACCCGCCACAACAAATAATGCTGCCTTATTCGCCGCTCCAGCCGGTCCAATTGATCATCGTCATGGCCGGTCAGCTATCCCCATGCAACGTTAGTTTTGCTTGCGCTTGTCCGCTAAGCCTGAGACCATATTCCAGCGCCGGTTCAATATAGGCCGGACCCGCGCGCCTTCGGGGGCATGGCGTGGGTGAACGAAACACCAACAACCAACAGGAGGTTTATCCATGGGAGAAGAAATCGGCAGAGTAGCCGGGCCCCGGTGCATCGCGCTGGTTGGCCCATTTTCCAGTGGCAAGACCACATTGTTAGAAGCCATTTTGGCCCGCACGGGGGCCATCCCGCGCCAGGGTACGGTCAACGAAGGTAATACGATCGGCGACGGCTCGCCTGAAGCCCGCGCCCACACCATGACGGTTGAAGCGAATATTGCCGAAACAGAATTCATGGGTGACAAATATACCTTCATCGATTGCCCCGGTTCGGTTGAATTTCTATCGGAATCCGTCGGCGTGTTGGCCGCCTGTGATCTAGCGATCGTGGTCTGTGAGACTGATGAGAAAAAAATCCCTGCCATGCAGGTGATTTTGAAGACATTGGAAGATCGCGGCGTGCCGCATTTTCTGTTTTTGAACAAGATTGACCATACCGAAAAGTCCGTTCGCGAAACTCTGGAACTGATGCAGCCGGCAAGCGCTATTCCGCTGGTGCTGCGGCAAATACCGATTTGGAACGACGGTGTGGCTACCGGCTTTATCGATTTGGCGCTGGAGCGCGGTTACGTCTATCGCGAACATGCCGCCAGCGAGATTGTCGATGTGTCCGACGACGAGCGCTCCCGTGAGGTCGAGGCGCGGTTCTCCATGTTGGAAAAAGTCGCCGACTATGACGATGAACTCATGGAGCAGCTGCTCGAAGACATCGAGCCGGAACGCGACAAGGTTTTTGAAGACCTGGTGACGGAAATGCGCGACGGGCTGATCTGCCCGGTATTTATCGGTTCAGCCGAACACGGCAATGGCATCCTTCGGCTGATGAAAGCCCTGCGTCACGAGGCGCCTGGCATTACCGAGACTTTGGAGCGGTTGAGCGTTGAACCAAGCTCAGACACCATTTTGCAGGTCATGAAGACTATCCACACACCCCATGGCGGCAAAATGTCTGTGAGCCGTGTGCTCAGCGGCAAGATCGTCGATAGCACCACGGTTTATAATGCCGAGGGCGATGATTCCCGTGCCTCGGGGCTCTACAAGATCAAGGGCCAACAGGCCGACAAGTGTCATGAAGCCGAAACCGGAGACACCGTGGCGCTCGGCAAGATCGATGTAGCCGTTACCGGTGACACGCTTTGCGATAGCAAATCTGGTCACGCCAACCTGATTGATTTCCAAGTTGCTTCCCCGGTGTTGGCCATGGCCGTGGCACCGAAGGAACGCAAGGACGAAGTCAAACTATCGACCGCCCTACATAAGATCGTTGAAGAAGATCCGTCGTTGAACATCATCCATGTTCAAGACACCGGTGAGACGCTGTTGGAAGGCCAGGGCGAAATGCACCTGCGCATTTCGCTGGAACGGTTGACTGGCAAGTATGGCATCACGGTCGATACCCAAAAACCGGCGATCCCCTACAAGGAAACGATCCGTGGTCACACCGAAATTCGTGGACGCCACAAGAAGCAGTCTGGCGGTCATGGCCAGTTTGGCGATGTGATCTTGGAGATCAAACCGTTGCCCCGCGGCACCGGCTTTCAATTCTCCGATACCATTACCGGCGGCGTAGTACCGAAGCAGTACATTCCCTCCGTTGCCCATGGCATTGAGGAATATCTGGTCTCCGGCCCACTTGGGTTCCCGGTGGTCGATGTCTCCGTCACCTTGACAGACGGCTCCTATCACACGGTGGATTCTTCCGACCAGGCGTTTAAGACGGCGGCCCAAATTGGCATGCGGGAAGGCATGCCGGAATGTAAGCCGGTGTTGCTTGAGCCGGTGTTGCAGATCGATATCACCTCGCCGAATGAGTCAACGGCCAGGGTCAACGCCATCGTTTCAGGGCGGCGTGGCCAACTGCTTGGCTTTGATGCCCGCCCGGGCTGGCCCGGTTGGGACATCGTCAAGGCGATGATGCCGCAGTCGGAAATCCAGGATCTGATTATTGAACTCCGATCGGCAACCGCCGGCGTCGCTTCCTTCACCGCTGAATTCGATCATCTGGCCGAACTGACCGGCCGCATGGCCGATGACGTGATGAAAAAACACGCCACCGAAGCCGCCTAGTTCGGCTAAATCCAAATGTCATCAGCGGCGGGCCACGGCCCGCCGTTTTTGTTGGCCAAACCTACCGGCCCTTATGATATGAGACGCCCCCATGATGGAACTTGAACTTGCCCGCGCCGTCCACGTTGTCTCGGTAATCTTGTGGATTGGCGGCGTCTCATTCGTCACCTTGTCGCTCTTACCCTATGCGCGCTCCGAGCTGCCGCCAGAGGACGCCATCGCCGCATTCGAGGCCATCGAAAGACGCTTCGCCTGGCAGGCAAAAATCTATATCGGGCTCGCCGGTGTCAGCGGTTTTTGGATGGTCCACGCCTACGATCTGTGGAGCCGCTTCGCTGATCTCACATATTGGTGGATGCATGCCATGGTCGCCGTCTGGACAGTGTTTGCTTTTGTGGTCTTCATCGCCGAACCGTTGTTTCTGCACACTTGGTTTGAACGCGCGGCGGAACGCAATGCCGAAGGCACGCTGAAACTGATTTCACGGATGCATGTGGTGCTGTTGACGGTGAGTTTAGTTACAGCGTTTGGGGCCGTTTATGGGGTGCATGGGTAACTTAGGACTGGCGTATCTTCCGCTTCCCTCATTTCCCATATATCCGCCGCATGTCGGGTTTTTCCGTGCAGAAATAATGCACCCAGATGTAGATGTGGCTGAAGACGGCAAACACCAGTGCGGCTACCGACTGGAACAGGAACGGCGGCACCCACAGCAGGAAAAATCCGAACACGTACATGGCGTTCGGGGTCCATTTGAAGATGCCTTTGCGGACAAATGGCAATTTGGCGGTCGCTTCCGGTTCGAAATGGTCGATACCGAAAGCGCGGCGGAAACTGAAATAGGTTTTGACCGAATAAAACAGATAAAACGCCGGCAGAAATATGATGCCCGCGAGCACGTAACCGATGGTCGGATCAATCGGCAGTGTCCCCCGATTGGCGTAGCCGATGATAAAGGCAAACACGCCGCGGGCGCCGAATAAGATCACAAACCCGATGGCATAAAGCGTGAAAGCATTGCCGCCAAAAGTTCGGGTCATGCCCTTGCCGTAGAGTTCTGAACGCCAGCAAAGCCACACATAGACCTGGTGGATGATGGTGTCGGCGACAGCGATGATAAACCACGCCGTCGTCGAGAGACCGAATACCTGGCCATCGGCAAAACCGGTGAGGCCTGTCGCCCAATAGGCTGCCGCGACCAGTACGATTACAGCGATTAAATGCCCCAATTGGCCTTCAAAAAAGTGGCTGTCCGTTTGGTTTTGCGTCATTAAAATATCCGTTCGAAAAATCCAAATGCCTTGCCGGCTAAGGTAATTTGACGGGTGGAATGGTAGCGCGGCGGGCCAAACCGCGCCAGTTGAAGCCTTAACCGATCACAATTTCGCCTTCAAATGAGACAGCAATCGCCAAATTGCAGGCAAATGCTGGTCTCAATTGCGTGTCCCTATACACCAAGCAAGAACAACAAGGGGAACCGCCATGACGCATTCATCCAACCACCCGACACAAAACACACCGGTGACGATTTTTCTTGAATCATTTTTGCGCACCGGCGTGCTCGTGGCCCTGGCGATGCTGATGGTCGTGTTGTTTGCCCTGAAAACGGTTTCCGCCGCGACCGCGACCCAGCCGGCCACGCCCGGAGTTCCCAAGACACCAGCGGTAAAAACCGATCGACCAGTACTTGTCCGCCCCGGCGATATGAACACTGGTGGCTTGTTGTTGCGGTCGAAAGAGCCCGGCATGTTTATCGAGGCGCCGCGTCTGGCGACCGATATCGTCGTTGACATCACCGGCCCCATCGCCCGCACCCGCATCACCCAGCGGTTCATGAACCCAGCTGACGGATGGATTGAAGGCGTATACGTTTTCCCGCTGCCGGAAGGCTCAGCCGTCGATACCCTGAAAATGCAGATCGGCGACCGGCTGATTGAAGGCAAGATCAAACCACGGGCGGAAGCTAAACAGATTTATGAAGACGCCAAACGGGCCGGCAAAAAGGCCAGCCTGTTGGAGCAGGAGCGCGCCAACATCTTCACCAACTCGGTGGCCAATATCGGCCCGGGTGAAACCGTCGTCGTGCAGATTGAATACCAGGAAACCATTCGCCAGGACGGTGGTGCGTTTTCCCTACGGCTGCCCCTGGTGGTGGCGCCCCGCTATAATCCGCGGCCCATCGTCCACACGGTCAAACTCGACCGGGGCTCCGGCTGGGGCGTCACCGATCCCGTTGCCGATCGCGACCGCATTTCACCGCCGGTGCTTGACCCGGCAAAACACGAAAAGACCAATCCAGTGACCATCGCAATCACGCTGGCGGCTGGTTTTCCTGTCGGCGATATCACCAGCGCCCATCACCCGGTTGCGATTGAGGAAAGCGATGGCGAAAGCCGGACCATTCGGCTCAAAGATGAAGCTGTCCCGGCGGATAAGGATTTCGAACTGACCTGGACGGCCAAGGCCGGCGCCATGCCGACAGCCGCGTTGTTCCGCGAAAATGTTGACGGCACTGATTATCTGCTAGCCTTCGTCATGCCGCCGAAGCTCGATACCCCGGTTCACGGTCGGCCGCCCCGGGAGATCGTTTTCGTCATTGATACCTCCGGTTCCATGGGCGGCCAGTCGATCCGCCAGGCCAGGGACAGTTTGCAATTCGCCCTTTCCCGGCTGACCCCACGCGACCGGTTCAATATCGTCCGCTTCAATGACGGCTTCGATATGCTGTTTGCCGATGCCCGGCGCGCCGACCCCGAAAACCTGTCTGTCGCCAAATCATACGTCGATCGTATTGAGGCCGGCGGCGGCACGGAAATGTTACCGGCATTGCGCGCCGCGTTGCGTGACGGCCGCCCGGCTGATTCAGCATCTATTCGCCAGGTGGTGTTTTTGACCGACGGTGCCATCGGCAACGAACAGCAATTATTTAAAACCATCGCCAGCCAGCGGGGACGCTCACGGGTCTTTACCGTCGGCATTGGCTCAGCACCGAATTCGTTTTTCATGACCCGCGCCGCCGAGATCGGCCGTGGCACGTTCACCCATGTGGGTTCGGAAGCCCAGGTGAAAGACCGCATGACTAAGCTTTTCACCAAGCTTGAAAATCCCATTGTTACCGATCTTGCCGCCCATTGGTCGACGACCAAGGTTCGCGATATCTCGCCCGATCCACTGCCGGATCTTTACCGTGGTGAACCGATCGTGCTGGCAGCCCGTGCTGACAAGATCAGCGGTGCATTGGCTGTCAGCGGCATGTTTTCAAAGCAGCCCTGGCGCATTGAATTGCCATTGGATGACGCCAAGCAGGGATCCGGCATCGGCAAACTTTGGGCCCGGCGCGCCATCGCCAAGCTTGAAGCCCGCACCGCCAGCGAACAAGATATCCAATCGCTGGATAAAAACATCGAGACGATCGCCCTGGAACATCATCTGGTTAGCCGCCTGACCAGCTTGGTTGCCGTCGACGTCACGCCGTCGCGGCCAGACGGTACGAAAATCACAGCTAGGGATGTGCCGCTCAACCTGCCTGACGGCTGGGAATTTGAGAAGGTTTTCGGCGACAAAAACACCGTGCCCATGCGTGATGCCGGCTTGCTGCGTAATCAAAAGGCCAAGATCTATGTGGCGGCTAATATGGCGGCGTCGCCGGCACCGATGGCCGCCGCGCAACCGACCACAACTGTCCACCTGCCGCAGACGGCGACGCTGGCTGAACGCAACATGTTGATTGGCGTGTTCACCTTGCTGCTGGCGCTGATGATGACCGTCGTCACCCTCATGTGGCGCAAGGTCCATAAGGTATCCGTCAACAGCCTGCGCCGATCCGATCAGGATCAATGGATATGAAGCGGACGCTGCAGGTACAATTCGCCAGCCTATCGTCTCTTGAGCGGCTGGTGACGGCGACCATCGTTTCCTTGATTGCCATCGGTGTCTGGTTCATCGGCGAGGGTGTCTACATCAAAGCCAAGGCGGCGTTGGCGCAAGTGCTGCTCGATGATGCTTTTGGCCGGGCACTTGACGGCGAGGCCAACCCCAAACCGTGGCCGTGGGCCGATACCTGGCCGGTTGCCAAGGTCTTCGTACCGAGGCTCGGAACATCGTCGATCGTCCTGGCCGGCGCCAGCGGTCAGGCCTTAGCTTTCGGGCCGGGCCATTTGACTTCGACACCGGCCCCTGGCGAGCGCGGGACAACGGTCATCGCCGCCCATCGCGATACCCATTTTTCATATCTTAAAGACGTCAAAACCGGCGACGCGATCGATATCGTCCGGGCTGACGGCAACCGGGTGCGCTACCAGGTGACCGGCACCCGCATCACTCGTTGGGACCATACCGGCATTGATCCGACCGCGCCGGGGGTCAATCTGGCTCTGGCCACATGCTGGCCTTTCGATACGCCAATTCGTGGGCCGCTACGTTATGTGGTTGATGCCCGCGCATTGCCAGAGGAAGTACTGGTATCTGATGCAGAGCCGATTAAGACGTCTGTGATCGCGCAGTAATCAATTCCATCGCCACTTGTGCGTTGGCCACATCCCGAACAGAAAGGGTGCTGCCATCGGTACGGATAATGACCAACGTGCCGGTGGGCAATAATCGCCCGGCCAGGCCACGGCGGATGTTCACGACGGCGATCTCATCCCAGGCAACAGCCTGCCAGTCGGCGCCCGGTCCGCCGCGGATTAAGACGCCGCCTGACTGGATGGTCACCCGAACACTTTGATAGCGAAGCCAGGCCATTACGAACAAAAGCGGCGGCGCGATAACCCCGACGATCAGCGCCAGACGGGCAAGCGCGCTGTCGGAGGATCCCGATGCCGCCAAGACCACCCAAACGCCCAGATAAAGTGCGGCAATGATCACAGTCGGCACGAACAGGCTCCAGTGGGCCCGGAAGACCACATCCTCATTGCCGGTCTCAGCCGACATGCTGGAGCGAATCGCCTGCTTGCTCATGACGGCAGCGTACGCTGAGCGCCGATGGGGTCCAAGTCCCGCGCCGGCCACAACGTTTGCCACCAATCACACAGACGTGGTTTGCTAAAATCGTGTCCGCAGGGTTTTGGAATGCACACTTGGGTCAACTCGAGGAATGGATAGGGAGATGAGAACATTTTCGCTGGCCGGTTCACGCGGTAGTACCCGTCGGTGTCTGCGCGTGGCGTCGTTATGCGGTCTGATGTTTGCAGCGTCAGCCGGGCTTTCAGCGCACGCGGCCGACACGCATCAAACCAAGTTGCTGCCGATCCAGGTGGAGACGGTTGTCTCCGGTCTCAACCATCCCTGGTCGCTGGCGTTTTTGCCCGATGGCGCCATGCTGGTCACCGAACGCTCCGGCGCTCTTCGTTTGATCGTTGGCAATAGGTTGCAGAAATCGAAAGTTGCCGGCGTACCGCAAGTTTGGGCGCGCGGGCAGGGCGGATTGCTCGACGTTGTCCTCGATCCGGATTTTGCCGAAAACCAAGCAATCTATTTGTCTTACTCCGAACCCACCGCCCAGGGCGGGCGGACTGCTGTGGCGCGGGCGCGACTGGTGCGCGATGGTTCCACCGCACGGTTGGAACGGTTGGTGACGATCTTTCGCATGTCCAACCCGACAAGTTCCGGCCGGCATTTCGGCTCAAGACTGGTTTTTGCCCGCGACAAGACGTTGTTCATCACCGTCGGCGAACGTGGCCGGCGGGAGCGCGCCCAAGACCCCTTTGATCACGCCGGCTCCGTCATTCGCATCAACCGCGATGGATCGACGCCTGCCGACAATCCCTTCGCCGACGGTAAAAACGGCCTGCCTCAAATCTGGTCGATCGGCCACCGCAATCCGCAAGGTGCGGCTCTCAATCCACAAACCGGCGCGTTGTGGACGGTCGCCCATGGCGCTGCTGGTGGTGATGAGATCAACCGTCCTGAAGCAGGTCGAAATTATGGTTGGCCGATCATTTCCTATGGCGTGCATTATTCCGGCGCAAGGATTGGTGTCGGGACCCATAAGGACGGGATGGAACAACCGCTCTATTACTGGGACCCGTCGATCGCACCATCAGGAATGGCGTTCTACACCGGTGACTTGATTTCCGCCTGGAAGGGCGACCTGTTCATCGGCGCCTTGCGTGGTCAAATTTTGGTGCGGCTGCGCCTAGACGGCGATAAGGTCGTTGCGGAAGAACGGCTGTTGGCCGGGAAATATCGCCGTATTCGCGATGTCCGGCAGGGGCCGGCCGGGGCGCTGTGGCTACTCACCGACGATCGCGACGGCGCGCTTTTACGCATCACTCCGAATGGGTCATGATCGATGAAAATAATATTTCTCATACTTGGTGCGGCCCTTGTGGCGGTCATCGGCTATTTCCTGCTCGATCGGGAGCGCTTCTGGACAACGTTTTTCGGTTCAGCTGATCTCGGTCCGGTTGATATTGAAAGCATGGAATATTCTGGCGGCACCAATACCCATCTCATCTGCCCGCCCGGTTATTGCAAAAACGCCAAGGCCGATTCTGATGCGCCGATATTTGCCGTTAGTGGCGCCGAATTGCGGCAGGGTTTGCTAGACCAGCTGAACGCCGCTCCCAGAACAACGATCATGGCCGACGACGGTGATATCCGCGTGGTATCACGTACCGACCGCATGCGCTTTCCCGATACGATCTCCATTCGCGTAATCGATATTGCCGACAACCAGGCATCGGTAGCGATGTTTTCGCGCAGTCAGATCGGACGCTCGGATTTCGGGGTCAATGGCTCTCGGATCAAATCGATCATCCGGCGTTTGTCGGAACGCTTCGATGTGGTGCCATCGACGGGCGACTGATCAACCCTATATCAGGTGAAAACCGTCCGTGTCAGCCAGCGGTTCAGCGGCATCAACGCATTGGCGCGCTTGCTGATATGGTCGATGGCTTTTTTGCCAAATAGGGCATCGGGGTGAATGCTGTCAGCCCGCATGACCAGACCTTTGTAGCGCAATAAATCGGCATTTTTTCCATCGGCGTCAAAACCACGCGGAACTTTCGCCAGATGCGGTTCATCCAGCAGATTGCCGTCGGCCTGCGCTGTTTTAATGGCCTTGCGCAGCGCTGTGACAGCCTTTGGATCGCCTAGCGCTGTACGATAGCGTTCCAACTGATCCTTGTCGAAGCCCCAATGACCGGCACCGCAGCCAAATCCATCCTTGCTGATCACCACATGCAGACCGGGAGACCGTGTCGGATGATCACCGGCCCAGAAAATCATGTGCAGCCGCGTATGATAGGGGGTCTTGTCCTTGGAAAATCGCGTGTCGCGATGAATGCGCCGCAATGAACCATTGATCTTCGGCTGGCTTTTAAGGGGTGGATCGAAGGCCTCGGCAATTGGTGCAAACGCGGTAATGAAATCGAGCGCCGGCCCGGTGTAGTTGGCCTCATAGTCGGCGCGGTGATCTTCAAACCAGAGTTTATCATTGTGTTTGCCGAGATCTTGTAGATACCCGACCAGTCCTTTTGGAAAACCTGCAAATGTCATCTGGCGTTTCCCTGCTTGCCGCACGCGGTGTAGGTCATAAGATGAACACCATACAAAAAATTTGCAATTGGACATCTCGAAAAACCTCCCCAAATCGGCTCAAATCTGATTCAGCGAAATTGTTGATTTTGGCGGAGATGGATGATGGTTGGTCTGGCTGGGGTTGGGCGACAAGGTCCCCGACACCAAAACGATCTGGCTGTTTCGCGAACATCTGAGCCAAGCATGTGCAGTGGAGAACCTGTTTGCCCGACTAAAAGGTCCGATGGCCTTGTTTATCCGCACCATCGGTATTTCCCGGGCGACCACCTAGATCGGCATGCCTGACTTGGTCTACAACTTCCGGCGCCTCGTCTGGCTTGACGGGAGAGGTGCGCCCGCATGACGGCGATAGCGTCGTAATCCGCGGTATCAGCAAAAATCAACCGGTCATATCGGCCGGCAAGGAGGTTTCAGGCGAGGGCAATATGCTGTCGCCACGATGGGCGTTACCAATTCACCAGGCAAAGGCCGGTAGATTGATGTGTCCACGTGTGTCGCCAGAACTTCGTCTCAATCCACTTCCCATGCTGTTGTCACTGGGCTACAACGGTTTCGATCGAAGGTGAAATCGTTAGTCGCCACCGCCGATTGCCGAACAATGGTTGTGTAAGTTTAGACAGTTTTTGCTCCCTAAAGAGCGATTGATTTACTGAGCAATTTCTATACACGAATGGACAATGTAATGCAGAGTAAAAAAGCTATAAAACGCAATATTCGTTTGGTGCCCACGCATATGAGAAACTCTGGGTTTTACCCAATAAGCGAAGATGGCGAGTACACTCATATTACCAAAGATCGCGGTATTATTCACAGCGGTAGCCAATATCCCTTTCCTCCCCAAGAACTTATGCAGTATGGGGAGAGTATAGAAAAGCATATCGAATCCGGTAAATCTGACGCAAATAGAATTCAAGAAATTGCGGAAAAATATAACTGGAGCAAAGGTAATATTTTGGACTTTGCTTGTAGTAATGCAAGGGTATTACGTTGGTTAGATAAAATGACTGATGGTCATGAAGCGTGGGGTGTGGACATAGATGCGAATAGAATAATGTGGAATATAACCCATTTGAATTCGTTTCATTTCGCGACAATCCAAACAAACGCGCATTTGCCATTTTCCGATAAGTTTTTTAATCTTGTTTATGGATACTCAATATTTACCCACCTAGATGAACTAACGTTCACGTGGATTGCAGAGATTAGGCGAGTTTTGGAAAAAGATGGACTGTTTATTTTTACATTACTGGATTCTGAAGCGATAAAAAGTAAATTGGATAGAAATATGAAAAACAAAATGATACATGATCCAGCATTTGAAAAGTATCATGACGAGAACACTTGCATGACTTTTTCTCATTCCAGGTCAAATAGATTTCATACTGCAATTAAGCGTGATTTTATTTGTGATATATTGGACAAATATTTCGATATTTTGGAAGTTGCTGATGAGACGATGGCTGGCACGCAATCTCTGATTGTTTGCAGACAGCGGTAAGAAAAATGAAATTTATGAGGCTGCTCCGCAAAATTCGGACACTGACATAAGCTATGATTTGTTGTTTGCTGGTCTTCGAAAGCAAACCAGGTGAGGGCGGAATATGGCGGCAAATCCGGACGAAGTATGGGATCACCTATCGATCGGGTTGACGGAAAAGCATGACGGTGTCGAACATGGCCGCATGATGTCGTCGGCCGCCGTCACACTCGGCGGCAAGGTTTTTGCGTTTTACACCACCAAAGGCAGATTTCACGGCCTCGGACTCCGGCTTGGCCGTGATTTTGATGTCGATAGCCTGAAACTCTCCTCCTGGCAGCACCTGGCGCCGTTCAAGACCAAGCCACCGATGAAAGACTGGATCTTGATCGGCGTCGACGACATCACCCGCTGGCCGGAATTGGCCGAATTGGCCCGGTCACGGATGGCTGGATAAATTAAGATCCGGACATGCAAACGGCGGAACCACTGAAGCTCCGCCGCATACGAATTTGCTGGATAGTTTTAATTACACTTTGGCCAGGAAGTACCGGTGAATTTCCGTTTCCAGGAACCGGAACTCACTGCAGCTCTTGCCGCACCGTTCCGCGATCTCGGCCAATTCAATCTGCGCCAGGTCGGCGCGACCGATCTGCAGATAGCCCTCGCCCAAATAGGAGCGTGCCAAGGTGTAGTCGGGGTTGATCTCCAGCGCCCGCCGGTAATAGGCCAGTGCTGTGTCGAACATGCCGAGTTTGCGGTTTGAATATCCGAGGAAATTCAACACCCGCGGATCGTTGGTGTGGGAAATCGGTTCGAGAAGAGCGATGGCATCGCGATAATCGCCGCCATAGGCCTTGGCGCGGGCAACAACATAACGCTCCTCGTCGGTGCTGTTAAAGACTTTGACCCGGAGGCATTTTTTTCTCTTTTTGCTCCAGGCCCGGCCACGCTTACATTGTGGCGTGCATAACTTTTCCTTTTCGACCCAGACCGTGCCGCGCTCACATATCGCGGCCACGCATTTTTTTTCTTCCTTGTCCCAAACTTTGCCGAGCCCACATTTCGAAGCTGCGCCGGGGATAATTCGACCGCTACTGCTACCACCACTGCTACCGCCGTCACCGTTGGCGCCGGCGTAGTCAATCGGTATAGCGATGGCCACAATTCCGGCAATTGCAAACGGAATCACCATTCTCTGCAACATGATCGTCCCTCCTGTCGTTTCTTATTATAGCCTGACACCGGAATATAGCATCTCGCGGACCTTCAATATTTCGGGATTGGCATTGTTTCCTTGGGTTATCGGTAAGTGGTGAGTTTGGCCAATTTGTCAAGCGAACTGCGGATTTCCGGCGAGCCCGATGGCTGATTACAGCCGCTGCGCTTGATCATTGATTTTCTGTTGAATTTGCGCGAAATGTCGCCCTAGCCAATTATGTCTTTGCGTAGCATCGGCCTGGGGCAATAATGTTGATAATTAATAGACCGGATAGACCATGCGGGACAAGCCGCAACAAGGAGGTAATAAAATGGCGGTGAACCTGACGATCGATCCGGCCACGATACGTATTTTTGCCGAAAAGGCGCGGGCCATCAACGCAATGGCTGGCGCCGATACCTATCAAGATGGCGGTGAAAAAGAGACCGAGTTCGACATGGACACATTGTCGGAGCGCCACGGTCATGACGGCCTGCAGGAAGAAGAGTCCGAGGATCTGACCCGCGAAGAGTTGATCGAGTTGATTGACGATTTGAATGTCGACGAAGCGGCTGAAGTCGTCGCCATCGCCTGGATAGGGCGGGGCGATCTGGAGGTCGCCGATTGGCTGGCCAACGTCGCGGAGGCAAAATCCAGGGCAGTTGGGCCAACCTCAAAATACCTCATCGGGATGCCGATGTTGGCGGACTATCTGGAAGAAGGTCTGCAAAGCCTGGGTCTGTAAAGGTTTCGCCGTGATCGGGATTTAGCTACCTACCGATCTCGCCAATTCCAGCAGCTCCCCTATATCCCAATGTGTGATTGAACCGGCGCGCCTATTTCGCGTCCGTATTGCGTCAGAAACGGGATATTCAGATGACAAGATTTATTCGAGAGAACTGGAAATACTTTCCAGCTCTACTCCTGCCGATTTTTTTATCCACCGCCAGCAACGCCGCTCGCATCGACGTATCGCAGATTTCCTGCCAGGCCGCACAGAGCATAGTGGTCCGTGGCGGAGCGGTCGTCATGAACACCGGCGGTATCACATTTCGCCGCTTTGTCGCCCATCGCGGATTTTGTGAGCGCTGGGAAGACGTCCTGCCGTCCTATACCGCCGCCGCCGATACACCTTCGTGTCAGGTCGCTTTTGAATGCTACGAACGCAGAATGTTCCCTGCCGACTAGGATGGGCTATTTCACCGGCGCATTATCAAGGTAAAACTTGAACACCCATATGGAAACCGCGCGGCGCGGCATGCACCGAGCCGCTGATTGGGTGGTCAACGTCGCGGCGGCAAAATCCAGGGTGGTTGGGCCAACCTCGAAATTTCTCATCGGTGTGCCGCTGTTGGCGGACAATCTGGAAGAACGCCTGCAAAGCCTGGGTCTGTAACAGGCTTCACAATAATTTTGACGATTGTCATAGGACGCGACCTCGCCGTGTCTGAGCGCTCCCCTATATCTCCGGGCATGACAGTCATTGGGTGGCCGATCTGCCCAAAATTGGAGAGTGCTGTAATGGTCGACGTCGAACGGACTGGGAATATTGCGATACTTTTGTCGGTCACCGTTGCAATGGTTTGCTTCGCATCGACCAGGGCGGAGGCCCGCGTAAATATTCCGCGCATTTCATGCGCCGCGGCGCAACAGGTCGTGGCCAAGTCTGGTGCCGCGGTGATGACTACGGGCCGCCACACGTTCCGTCGGTTTGTCGCCCATCGCGGATTTTGTGATCGCAGCCAGGATGTCCGGCCTTCCTATACCCAGGCCGCCGACACGGCATATTGCCAGGTGGCCTTTGAATGCTATGACCGCCACATCCTCGGTATCGGCGGGCCTTGAGCCTTCCTTTGGTGCGCAATCATCGCCACTGATGCCCTTTGATTGATCGAGAAGAGTACCCATATGAAAGTGGTGGTTGCCGGCTTAGGGGCTGGCGCAGCTTTGTCATATTGGGAGAATTTCTCATGATCAGATCGTCAACCGTCAGCTCCCTGACTGGAACCGCCATTGCTGCATTGCTGGCGCTAAATATCGGCCAATCGGCCGCTCAAGCCCGCCCCGATGTACGCGCTATGAGTTGCCAGCAGGCCCAGGGCCTGGTGATACAACGCGGTGCCGTCGTCATGACCACAGGCCGCTACACCTATCACCGCTTCGTATCCGGCAGACGATATTGCGATCGATGGCAGGATGTCCGCCCGGCTTATTCCGCCGCCGCCGATGGCGCACAATGCCAAGTCGGCTGGGAATGCTTTACCCGGTATCCGTCTGGAACACGGGACATGTGGGTCCGGTAGCCTAGATTGACCCAATCCATCGGCCGGCTCCGTTAAGGTTTACAAGAGCTTTCGATATCGAGCGGTATTTTCCGCGGTTATATTCGGTTTCTTGCAACTTAATCGTTGGAGGGTGCTGCTTGCGCCCCGGGAACCCGTCAATGGTATTGTCCTTGTGTAGAACTGCCAGCTTTGGGATCGCAATCGCATTGCTGTCGACGCTTTGGCCCGTCAGTGCATCCGCCCGTTATGACGTTCGGGCCATGAGCTGCGCCCGGGCGCAAAATCTCGTTGAAAAGAACGGCGTTGAGGTCTTCACTATCGGTGATGGTGTCATTGAACGTTTTGTCACCCATTTGGGTTTTTGTGTGCGCATGCAGACCCTTTCGCCCGGCTTCGCTAAGACCAAAGACAATCCGCAATGCGTCATTGCCTATGTCTGCACCGATCGTTTTTATGATGGCGAGGAAATGTCCATGCCTACTCCGCAGCCGCAGCCGCAGCCGACCCCTCAGCCGCAGCCGCAACCTGAATAGGAACCGGATTCCTGCAACGGGGAATGTAATCCCAGTAAGGCGTCACCGTCGCGCCAGCCCGTCCGCAATGCAATTCAAGCTTTTATCACCAGATCTGTGTGACATCGGAATATTGCCATCGTTTGCCGGATGCCGTTTGGGTTTTGTCGGTTATGATAGGTTCTGACAAAACTTGGTAACACTGTCGAAAGACAGTGATCACAGGCAGGGCGTCCGCGTGCCAAACTCCTCTACCGCGTCTTCGACGCCCCGCATTCATTACGGCTGGATCATTGTCGTCTGCGGCGTCTTCACGCTGATTTCCTGTCTGGGCTTTGCCCGTTTTGCCTTCGGTATGTTGTTGCCGCCGATGAGCGCCGCCCTGCGCCTCAACTATGTTGAAAGTGGTGCATTGGGGGCTGGTTACTTCGTCGGTTATCTCGCCACTATCGGAGTTATTCCCAAACTGATTGCCCGGTTCGGTTACCGCGGGCTACTGGCCACCGGTCTGGTTGTTATTGCCGTAACTCTGACCTTGGTGGGTTTGGCTGGCGGTTTTCTTTCGGCATTGATTTTCTACACCATGACCGGCATCGGCTCGGCATTGGCCTTCTTGCCCATGGTCGCCCTGACGGCGCGTTGGTTCGCACCGTCGCGCCGCGGTGCCGCCTCTGGCATCATGCTGTCGGGCGCCGGCATCGGCATTATCCTATCGGGGGTGCTGATCCCGGCTCTGGAGAGGTTTGGGCCGTCCGCCGGGTGGCGTGCCGGCTGGCTTATATTGGCCGGATTATCGGCCGTGATCGCCATCATCGCGGCCATGCTGGTGCGCAACGACCCTAAGGACAAAGGCCTTGGGATGGTTGGTGAAAACAAAGCCGCATCGCCACAGAACACACCCACCCAAGGATCCGCAATAGTTGACCAACCCTCCGGTGGCGTCCGTTCCGAAGCCTGGCTACTGGCTCATTTCGGCGCTATCTACAGCCTCTACGGCGCCACCTACATCATCTACGGCACCTTTATCGTCACCACCTTGGTCGACGAACGCGGTTTCGCGATTTCCAGCGCCGGCACCTTTTGGGCCTGGGTCGGGTTCTTCAGCATATTTTCCGGCTGGCTGTTCGGCGCCCTATCCGACCGTGTCGGAAGGCGCCTAGGTCTGATGATCGCCTATGCGGTGCTGACGCTGGCCTATCTCCTGGCGGCGGTCGATCTTGGCACAATACCGCTTTATCTTTCCGTTGGTTTATATGGCATTGCCGCGTGGTCGATCCCGACCATTATTGCCGCTGCCATGGGCGATTATCTGGGTCCGGACCGGGCTGCGACCGGCTTTGCCATCGTCACGTTGCCCTTCGCCGCCGGGCAGGTCATCGGGCCGCTGATAGCCGGTGCGTTGGCTGAACTGACCGGCGGATTTGCTATCGCCTATGGATTATCCGCTGTGTTGACCTTTCTTGCGATCTGGCTGAGTGCCGCCCTGCGTCGCGTTGGGCAATAATCGCCGCCACCCCCGGCGTTTACCAAACCGCCAACAAATGGCCAATTCAAAGCCAATTTGAGGTATATTGTGGTGTGGTTTTAAAGGGAGATTTAGATAATGGCGCAGGCAATCCGACAGCACAATAACTGGCCGACCTATTTTACCCCGCTCGGCATGACGTCGATCGTATTCGGTTTGTTGATGCTGGTGTCCGGTGCGGCGGTGTTATTTGGCGGCTTTCATATGCCCGGCGGAGAAATTCCCCTGCTCATGCCGTGGATAAATTTCATTTCCGGTGCCATCTACCTGATCGCGGGAATCGGCATCGTGCGCCGTGATTTTTGGTCTGGCTCATTTAATATGACGGTTGCCGGCTTGGTGGTTTTGGTATTTTCCGCCTATGCCTGGTCCGTATCCAAGGACATTTCCTACGGCCCGGCTATCTGGGTGGCGAGCGCAGCTCCGGTGACGGGTGATGTGTCGGTTGGTCACACTTATCTCAGTGCCGTCCGGCCCCACATGAATGCCTAGAAATTCAAACATTCTTTCTGGCTATCAACTGAAGCCGGAATAGATTTTTCCCGGGCAATGTAATGCGGAGCCTGACGTGAGTGTAGCGACAACACCGACCCAGGAATGGCCCAAATGGACGACCCCGCTCGGCATTGCGGCGGTTTTGTTCGGCCTGATGACATTGGCATCCGGCGGCCTGGTGCTGTTCGGTGGTTATCATACCGCCATGGGCAACATCGTTCCCTTCGTGTTGTGGTTTAATTTCCTCTCCGGATTTTTCTATGCCGCTGCTGGTGTTGGTATCATTTTGCGCGCCAACTGGTCGTTGCCGCTCAGCCTGTTGATCGCCGGGATGATTGTCGGCGTTTTCGCGGTCCTGCTTTATGCGGTGTTGACCGGTTCAGCCTACGAGACCCGGACGATACTCGCCATGACCTCACGGGCGATTTTCTGGCTATCCACGGCATTTTTGGTCGCACGGGCATTTCGTCAAGCCAAAGCTGATTTCCCTCTTTAAATTCTTGTTTTGTTCCGCCATAGTACGGCTATGCCAAACTCATCTTCTAAATCGGGACGGGGCAACAACCCACCGTCACCGGACAACAGCATTGACCCTGCCTCCGACGGAACAGATGGCTTCGGTGAGGCACCGCAGCCAGGGCTGAGCGGCTCGCCCTTGCCCGGTTCGGTATCTGATTGGGCCCGTGATATTGCCGATCAATCGGCGACGGACGACGCGCCGGCGGCAAAGCCCAAACCGAAAAAGAAGACCGGCGGCGCAAAAAAGCCGAAAGCCGATAAGCATGAAAAGACCGCCCGTGGGACGTCCATCGGCGGCAAGGCCTCGCCAGATAAGCGGGCCGCCGCCGGGTTGATGCCGGTTGCCGGTCTCGATGTCACCTTGGAGGAAGCCGAACAGGCGCTCGCCAAAGGGGCCAGCGGCGCCACAGCAACGGTCGCGGCACTTTCCGATTTGATCGAACACGGGCGACCGGAATTTCACGATAAAACATGGATGCCGCATCGCCCGGACCGGCCGGTGAAATCGGAGGGCGGTATCGCTTTAACGATTGAATCGGAATTCGAACCGCGCGGTGACCAGCCGCAAGCGATCAAGGATTTGGTGGAAGGTGTCAGCGATGGTGAGGTCAGCCAAGTGCTGCTCGGCGTCACCGGCTCCGGCAAGACCTTCACCATGGCCAAAGTGATTGAGGAGACCCAGCGCCCGGCGCTGATACTGGCCCCCAACAAGACGCTCGCCGCCCAGCTTTATGGCGAGTTCAAGTCGTTCTTCCCCAATAATGCGGTGGAGTATTTCGTCTCCTATTACGACTACTACCAACCGGAAGCCTATGTGCCGCGCACCGACACCTTCATTGAGAAGGAAAGCTCCATCAATGAGCAGATCGACCGCATGCGGCATTCGGCAACCCGCTCACTGTTGGAGCGTGATGATGTCATCATCGTCGCCTCCGTGTCGTGCATCTACGGCATCGGTTCGGTGGAAACCTATACGGAGATGACTTTCGGCCTGGAGGAGGGCGAAAAAATCAACCAGCGGCAATTGCTGGCCGATCTGGTGGCGCTCCAATATCGCCGCAACGATGTCGCCTTCCAGCGTGGCACCTTCCGCGTCCGCGGCGACACGATCGAGGTGTTCCCCGCTCACTACGAGGACCGGGCTTGGCGGATCTCGCTGTTCGGCGATGAACTGGAAAGCATTACTGAATTCGACCCGCTGACCGGCAAAATGACCGACCAGTTGGAAAAGGTGAAAATCTACGCCAATTCCCACTATGTGACGCCCCGGCCGACATTGCAGCAGGCCATGAAGTCGATCAAATCGGAACTGAAAGGCCGCCTTGAGGAACTGCACGATGCCGGCCGCCTGCTGGAAGCCCAGCGGCTTGATCAGCGCTGTACTTTTGATTTGGAAATGATGGATGCCACTGGCGCCTGTGCCGGCATTGAAAACTATTCCCGCTACCTGACCGGCCGCAAGCCGGGTGAGCCACCGCCGACGCTGTTTGAATATTTGCCCGACAATGCCCTGGTATTTGTCGATGAAAGCCATGTGACCATTCCGCAGCTTGGCGGCATGTATCGCGGTGACTTCCGCCGTAAGGCGACACTGGCCGAATACGGCTTCCGGCTACCGTCGTGCATGGATAACCGGCCGCTGCGGTTTGAAGAATGGAACGTCATGCGGCCGCAATCGGTCTGCGTCTCGGCAACACCTGGCCGCTGGGAACTGGAAGAAACCGGCGGGGTGTTCGTCGAACAGGTGATCCGACCCACCGGCTTGATCGATCCGCCGGTTGAGATCCGCCCGGCCAAGACCCAGGTTGATGACTTGCTTGGCGAAGTCCGCGAGATGGCCGATGCCGGATACCGCACCCTGGTCACGACTCTGACCAAGCGGATGGCGGAGGACCTGACGGAATATCTGCATGAAGCCGGCGTGCGGGTGCGCTACATGCATTCCGATATCGACACCATCGAACGCATCGAAATCATCCGCGATCTGCGCCTCGGCGCCTTCGATGTGTTGATCGGCATCAACCTGTTGCGCGAGGGTCTCGATATCCCCGAATGCGCCCTGGTGGCGATCCTCGATGCCGACAAGGAAGGCTTTCTGCGCTCAGAGACTTCGCTCGTGCAGACCATCGGCCGCGCGGCGCGCAACGTCGAAGGCCGGGTCATTTTATATGCCGATAACATCACCGGCTCCATGGAACGCGCCATGGCGGAGACCGGCCGCCGCCGGGAAAAACAGGTCGCCTACAACGAAGAGCACAACATCACACCGGAAAGCATCAAAAAAGCCATCGGCGATATCCTGGGCAGCGTCTACGAGCAGGACCACGTCACCGTCGACACCGGCTTTGCCGAAGACGCCGGCCAGTTGGTCGGCCACAACCTGAAAGTCCATATGGCGGACCTGGAAAAACGCATGCGTGAAGCCGCCGCCAACCTGGAATTTGAGGAAGCCGCCCGCATGCGCGACGAACTCAAACGCCTGCAGGAAACCGAACTCGCCGTCGCTGACGACCCGCTGGCCCGCCAACAACAAATCGAAGACCGCGCCGGCCGCTTCGGCGGCAAACGAAAATACGGCGCCGCCGCCAATTTGCCGGCCGGTTCAGCGGGATCAGGCAAATCAAAGGCGCGGAAGCCCGGGCTGGACGAGATGGGGCCGGGAAGCGATATGCCGACGCCGAAGCGCGGTGGGCGGTCGAGTGGGGGTCGGCCGGGGACACGGACTTATCGCGGGAAGCGGTGAGGGGATTACATCTGCGGCAAGTTTTATCTTCCTAAAGGACTCCGGTGAGCTTGGCGGACCTCCAACCATCGTCATTACCCGCTTTATGCGGGTAATCCATTAGCGGTTCCCTGGTTGATAGTTCGTTGCTAAAATTGTGCCGAGTTGTAAGGGCCAATGGATCACCCAGATAAACCGGGTGATGACGTGCGGAGGAAGTGAAAGCGTAACAACCGTGGGCGTTGACCTTTCTGCAAACAGCTATATCGGTCCCTGCCCAGTCTAATTCTATGAATCGCTGTCTCCTAAAAACTCTTTACATTCCTAGAATGAAGCCTTCTAGCTGCTCCGGCCTTAGGTTTTCCAACGCCCGTATGCCGATCCTCAAGTCCAGATCGGCTAAGCCGAATGAGCCAGTCACTTCGGTACAACCGTATTCTCCTGCAACCACTTTTCAACCGCCTCAAATGAAAATCGGTTGCCGTCGTAAAGCCTCGATAAAAACTCCCACGTCTCTCGCCAATCCGCCCTCAGCTCAACCCCGTTGATCGACAAAAACGTCAGCATCGCCGCGAAAGCCGTGCGTTTGTTGCCGTCGATAAAGGGGTGATTTTGCGACAGGCTTTCCCACAAGGCGGCGGCTTCGGAAACAATGTCGCCATAATATCCAGATTGTGGGCGGAACAGTGCAGCTTCCAATTGACCGGGATCGCGGATGCCCGTTGAGCCCCCATAGGTGGCGATTTGATCGTCATGTATCGCCAAAACATCGGCAACAGTGAGATAGTCCCGGCTCATTCAGCCAGCTTCTTATAGAGCTCGCCAAAAGGCCCGTGGCTACGTTGATAAGCCCGCATGACATGATCTCTCGGCTTTCCTGTCCGGCGCTCTTCGATGAGCCCGGACACTGCTTCCTCCACAAGCGCCTGAATTTGCCGGCCTTCCTGTTTGGCGAGGCCGCGTAGTTCGCTCAGCAATTCCTTGTCGAGCTGGGTAGCGAATTTCTCGCGCGTTTGAACCATGTGTTTATCACCTGACGGAAATTGGCGTTTTCTTCCTATATCATGATAGATCATGAAACAGAAGATATCATTGGGAATCTGGGCCAACTCAAAACTCACACCACGTCATTCCCGCGCAGGCGGGAATCCAGGGCAATTGGCAAAGCGTTGGTTCTTGGCCCTGGACCCCCGTTTTCACGGGGATGACAACAGGTGGGCCGGAGCCCGGATGTTGCGTATGACGCGCGTGGCCGCCGCCGCCAAGCAGTAACAAGCGGTTGGTGAGGCCGCTCTACTGAAACGCCGTCTCCGAAAAACGCCGCAGGATCCTGGAATGTAGCCGTTCCAGCAGTAGATCTCGTTGGCGGTGAGAGAACACCTCCACCGATCCCAATCAGAAAATGTGTGACGGTCGTCACATTCCCCCACGGCAATCGCCACTAGCTTCCGGGTTACGCGACGTCACGAGGTGTCGCGGATAATAAAAATTTGGGGGTAACAGTTATGAAAATCATTATTCCAGTCGCAGCCGCAATATTCATCGTCGCAGTGCCGATGGAGGCATTTGCCAAAGAGGCCGGACGTCCGGTTGGTAACTCCACCGCCGCGCACCTCCTGTCACAGTGTTACGCTGAGGACGATTCTTACGACAGCCCCGGTTTCGGCTGCTGCTCCCCAACTCTCGGCTACTGCATTGAATGTTCGTCCGACAAATCCGAAAAATGTCGCAAGGTTTCCATCCGGATAGCGCCGCCGAGAGGCACCACGACCCAGGCGCCCAGTCAGTTTGGGGCCAAGAAAACCAGCAACGCCGGAGCGATCTCGCCGCGTTCACCCTGGAGCAAACGTGTCAAGAAGTTTCGCTTTAAGACCCGGCGTGTCGCCAACTGACGTCAATGGGCATTAAACCCGCGACCAATATTATCAACCGGTGAACGGCTCGATCCCGGATCAGCATTGCGGCTTTTGGCGCCGCATGCGTCCGGGATGACGTCTTTGGGGTCGCGGCAATAATTATGAATGATCGTCATTGCCGGTGCCTTCGCACCATCTGTGTTTTGCTGTTCGGTGTGTGGCCAATGAGGGATCAACTGGTCCCTAAGCGAATGACGCTTGGTATTGCCGTCGGTTCACAGTTGTAAGAATCTGCTCAGGCCGCTCGGGCAGGGCTTTCTGCCTTATCGATAAATCCGGTCAACAGGTTGGCGCTTTGGCGTTCATGGGTATTGATCAGGAAGTGCCCGGCGCCGTCGACCACCGCGGTCCGGGCGTTTGGCAGATTTTCCACCAAAGCCTGGGTCATTTGAACCATAAGCGGAATAGCCGCGCCTCCGCGCACCACTAGAGTCGGACAAGCAAGTCGGCGAAGGTCAGCGGCGGTGGCATGGAAGGAAAATGCCGTACGCCAATCCAGCACGTTGGCAAATGCGGTCTTGCGGCAATAGTCGGCGACAGCCGGTGGCAGCGCCGCAAAATCGCCGGTTTTACCCCAATAGTCGATAATGCAGCCGGCGGCGTCCGTGTCGCCGGCGAAATGCGCGGCTTCGAACTGCTGGGACATATTATAAGCCTCATCAACCAGTTGGCCGGCGCCAAGATCGCGTGCTACCCGCATTGGGTTAGGTTCAAACAGCGTTAGGCTGATCACATCGACAACCCCGGCCAAGGCGGCCGCCAGGGCCACCGTGCCGCCGAAGGAATGGCCAACCAGATGCACCGGATTACCGATCCGTCGGGCCGCTTCGGCGATCACCGAAGTTTCGTGATGCATGGCGCAATCATCCAGGCGGCGGCTTTCAGCGGTGCGTCCATAACCGCACAGGCTGGTGGTTGCCATCCGAAAGCGCGGCGGCATGGACTTTTGCACGCCTGCCCAGGCGGCCGTGGTACTGAACGAGCCGGGCACGAACAGGACCGCTGGTCCAGTTCCCGTCCCTACATAATCGATACCCGGAAAATCATGAGCCTGAGCGTTCAGTGTCGACATGAGCATGCCCTCAATTTGCCGACCGATGACGGCATGATCGTCAAGTTGGACCGTTGTGGACGACCAAAAAATGCATGGTGTCACAGAGCCCGCATGGCGCCGTTGGACCTTGCGTTGTGGTAGCTGCTGAACTTGCCGATGACGCGTCGGTCTTCGCATTGGGCGCTGAGATTCAGTCGCGTCCAACGGTCCAAAATGTCTTCGCCGGTGGTCGGGGCGTTCTGGCGGTTAACTGTCGATTTGGGCTGGGTCATTCTCATGGGTCGTCTCCTTGCATTTGCTGGCTGGTTGTGGAGACATAAGGTAGGAAACGGGTGACCGGTTCGCTTGAAGAGTAGCTTGATATTTGGTTCGGGTCGGATTGTGATTTCGTTCGGAGGCCTTAAGAATATGTTGTTTCGCTTCGAAAATTTCACTTTGGATACCGAACTTCTTGAGTTCACGCAGGCTGGGACACCGGTCAAACTTGAGCCTCAAGTCTTCTCGTTGTTGGTTTATTTGATCGACAATCTCGATCGGGTGGTGTCCAAGGATGAATTGATCGAACATGTCTGGGACGGCCGCATTGTTTCAGACACCACATTGAACACCCGGATCAACGCGCTGCGGCGCGCGGTTGGCGATTCCGGCGCGGCACAGGCGGTCATCCGCACTTTTGCCCGGCGCGGCTTCCGGTTTGTAGCGGAGCTAACGGATGAAGCGCCGCGCAAGCCGCCGTCGGACGCGACGCCAACGGAGGCGCCGGCTGACGAAAAAACGTCGATTGCGGTATTGCCGTTTGACAACGTTTCCGATGATGCCGAACAGGACTATTTCGTTGAGGGCCTGTGCGAGGACATCATAACAATCCTTTCGAAAATCTCCGGGCTACTGGTGATCTCGCGAAACTCCAGCTTTCGGTTTCGCGGCCGCGGACTTGATCTGCCGGCGGTCGCCGAGAAATTGGGGGTGCGCTATCTGGTTACCGGCAGCGTGCGCAAGAGCGGCAACCGGATCCGGCTGACCGGACAGTTGATTGATTCACAGTCCGATCAGCCGATCTGGGCGGAGCGCTACGACCGGCGCCTCGACGATGTCTTCGAAGTGCAGGACGACATCACCCGGGAAATTGTCACCGCACTGCAGGTCACATTGGCGGACGGCGAACAAGCGCGGGTATGGCGGCGTCAGGCAGGTGGATTTGACGCTTATGAATTCTTCGCCAAAGGCCGTGATCTCTACATGCAGTTTAATGCAGTGGACAATGCCGAATCTGCTTCACAACTGGACAAGGCGCTTAAAATAACACCGAATTTTGCGGCCGCTCAGGCCTTCATGGCGTGGACCAAAACCTCCAATGCCCGATTTGGATGGGGCGGGGATAAGAAAAACGAATTAGCGCAAGCCCGCCAATGGGCCGAAAAGGCAATAGCTAGCGCCCCCGATGATGGTATGGGCCACGCGGCCATGGTGCTTATCGAGATAATTGACGGCAATCCGACAAGCGGGCTGGCGTACGCCAAAAAGTCCGTCGAACTCAGTCCCAATAACTCCGATTGCTGGCAAAATGTCGTGCTGTCCAATATTGCGCTGGGCAATTGGCTTGATGCTATTTCTGCTGCCAAGCAAAGTCTCCGGTTAAATCCGCTGGTGCCGGAAAACTGCTTGGTGGAACGGGCGCGGGCGTATTTTCACCTGGGCCAATACGAAAACTGCTTAAGCGATGCGTTGCAGGTGGTGGGGCGTCAACCGGAATGGCTGAATGCCCGTGTACTGATCGCCGGCGCCCTGCACCAATTGGGACGTTCGGACGAAGCACAACAGCATATTGCCCGAATCATGGCTGATCGGCTAAATTTTTCATTGGGTCATTGGGGTAGCTTCCAGTTTTATCAGAGACCGGAAGATCTGCAGGTTTATCTGGATCGGCTACGGGCGGCAGGTTTCTCCTAGCATAGTAAGCGCGAGTTCACTCGCCCTCTACTGAAACGCCGTCTCCGAAAAACTCCGCAGCTTCCTGGAATGCAGCCGTTCCAACGGCATCCGTCTGAGGCTTTCCATCGCCCGCATGCCGATCTTCAAATGTTGATCGACCTGGCTGCGGTAGAACTCGTTGGCCATACCGGGCAGTTTTAGTTCACCGTGCAGGGGTTTGTCGGAAACACACAATAATGTGCCGTAGGGCACCCGGAAGCGGAAGCCGTTGGCGGCGATGGTGGCCGATTCCATTTCCAATGCGATGGCGCGCGATTGCGACAGGCGCCGCACCGGTTCAGAATGATCGCGAAGCTCCCAATTGCGGTTGTCGATGGTGGCGACTGTGCCGGTCCGCATGATGGTTTTCAGTTCATAGCCGGAATAACCGGTGACCTCGGCGACGGCGTCCTCCAGTGCCACCTGCACCTCCGCCAGTGGGGGGATCGGCACCCATGTCGGCAGATCCGCGTCGAGCACATGATCTTCACGCACATAGCCGTGGGCCAGCACATAGTCGCCGAGCTTCTGGGAATTTCTTAATCCGGCGCAATGGCCGAGCATCAGCCAGGCATGCGGTCTAAGCACTGCCACATGGTCGGTGATGGTCTTAGCGTTCGATGGCCCGACGCCAATGTTAATCAGCGTGATGCCGGAATGATCCGGCCGCGCCAGGTGATAGGCCGGCATTTGCGGCAGCCGGCCGGGCAGGGCGCCGGGCGGTTTATCGCCGGGGTATGTGATGCGGTTGCCCGGTTCAACGAAGGCTTCATAACCGCCACCGCCGACGGCCATCAAATCGTGGGCTAACTTACAAAACTCGTCCATGTAGAACTGATAATTGGTAAACAGCACAAAGTTCTGGAAATGCTCAGCCGCAGTCGCCGTATAATGCTGCAGCCGGTGCAGGGAGTAATCGATGCGCGGTGCGGTGAATGGCGCCAGCGGCAGCGGCACGCCATCAACCGCCTCATGGGTGCCGTTGACGATGGCATCATCGGTTACCGCCAGATCCGGCACATCAAACATATCGCGCAACGGTCGGCTCAGGTCATCGGGCGCCGCACCATCCACGTGAATGTCATTGCCGACGGCGAAATGCAGCGGGATCGGTGTTTCAGATTCGCCAACTTCAATGGGCACGTCATGATTGCGCATCAACTGGGCAAGTTGGTGGGTCAAATAAGGCGCGAACAAATCAGGCCGGGTGATGGTGGTGGAAAAGCTTCCCGGGCCGGGCAGGAACCCATAAGCAAGCCGCGAATCGACCCGGGCATGGGTGTCGGTGGCGATACGGATTTCCGGATAATAGGCGCGCACTCGGCCATCAGGGATTTGGCCGCCCAGCATGGCGGTAAACTGATCGCGCAGATAATCAGTGTTGCGCCGATAAATTTCGATCAACCGAGCCACTGCTGCCTGCGGGTCCTCAAAAGGCTGCGGCGCGATCGCCGGCGGCAGATTTAGCGTTCCGGTGGGTGAGTTCAAATAGGGCATGGGGCTCCGGTTATCATAAGATGGCGTTTTAAAGCATCGAACCTGACCTTATATAGGTCAAGACCGAGATCACCATTGCATGATGGTGAAAATCGACCGAGTGGGAGGGGACGATATGCGCCACTTTGATGAAATCCGCCAAATGGCCGCCGATCATAAAGGCGGCATGGACGCTCTGGACGCGCTGCTTACCGATAGTCACGGCAAGACGGCCAAGCAATTGGCGGCAATTCCCGACGATCGCTGGCTGTCATTGATGACCAAATGTATCTTCCAGGCCGGCTTCAACTGGAAGGTGATTGAGACCAAATGGCCGGGGTTTGAAGCGGCATTTAACGGCTTCGATGTGGCTAAATGTGCGTTTTTGTCTGATGAAGACCTTGATCGCCTGGCGACAGACAAAAGCATTGTCCGCAATCCGCAGAAAATTATCACCGTACGTGACAATGCCATTTTTCTGCGCGAACTGGCTGGCGAACACGGATCGGCGGCAGCATTTTTCGCCGCTTGGCCGGCGGATGACCAGATTGGTCTGCTGGAGGTGCTCAAAGCTCGCGCCAGCCGCATGGGCGGCAACACGGCGCAATATTTTCTGCGCTTCATCGGCCGCGATTCCTTCATATTATCCAGGGATGTAACCGCCGCACTCATCCGCGAAGGGGTCGTCGATAAGCAGGTCACATCGAAAGCCGCCTGGCGGGCTGTACAGGACGCATTTAACACCTGGGCGGCCCAATCTGGTGGCTCGATGACGCAGATCAGCCGCACTCTGGCCATGAGCGTTGGCAATTAGCTTTTTTTGTAACGCTTTGGAAAAAGTAAATAAAATGTTGATCTAACACGCAAAATTAGTTTTGCATGTTAACCCACCTTTTACCGTGTCCAGTAACTATGACGCTCAGGTTTTGCGTTATATTGGTACTGCGTACGATGACAGTTTTGCGTAAAGGGGCGTCGGCTTCGGCGCCCCACATCGCCCGTCAGGGCGACTGGGTCGACAACATCCTCATTGGTGATTGCATCGCCGAATTGGAAAAGTTGCCGGAAAATTCCATTGATCTGGTCTTCGCCGATCCACCCTATAATCTTCAATTAGCCGGCACATTGCACCGACCTGATCAGTCGAAGGTAGACGCCTGCGATGACGCCTGGGATCAGTTCGATAGTTTCGCCGACTACGACACGTTCACCCGCAACTGGCTGCTTGCCGTCAAGCGGGTGTTGAAGCCTTCGGGCAGCCTTTGGGTGATCGGCTCCTATCACAATATTTTTCGCGTCGGTTCAGCCTTGCAGGATCTCGGCTACTGGATTTTGAACGACATCATTTGGCGCAAGACCAATCCGATGCCGAACTTTCGCGGCAAGCGGTTTACCAATGCCCATGAGACATTGATCTGGGCCTCGCCCAATGCCGACGGCAAGGGTTACACGTTCAATTACGAAGCCTGCAAAGCCTTCAATGATGATCTGCAGATGCGTTCCGACTGGCTGATCCCGATTTGCCAGGGCGGCGAGCGTCTGCGCACCGATGACGGCGAGAAGGTTCATCCGACACAGAAACCGGAAAACCTGCTGCACCGGGTGTTGATGGCCTCCACCAAGCCGGGCGATGTGGTGCTTGATCCGTTCTTTGGTACTGGCACCACCGGTGCGGCGGCCAAACGCTTCGGTCGACACTATGTCGGTATTGAACGCGACCGGACCTACGCCAAGGCGGCACAAGCGCGGATTGATGAAATCGAGCCGGCGCCGGAAGCATCCCTGAAACTCATCCAGTCCAAGCGCTCTGAACCGCGCATACCTTTTGGTGCGCTGCTCGAAGCCGGGCTGTTATCGCCGGGCGACACCCTGACCAACAAAAAGGGTCACCACAAAGCCACCATCCGCATGGACGGCTCGCTCAAATGCAAGGACTTTGAGGGTTCCATTCATAAGGTCGGCGCATCGGTTCAAAATCTCGATGCCTGTAACGGCTGGACCTACTGGTATTTTGAGCGCAACGGAGAGCGCCAATTGATCGACGAGTTGCGCACCGTCATCCGCGCCCAGGGTTCGAAAAAAAAATAGAACCTACTCGGGCACATTAGTCTCGCACTCTTTTCGTGGAATTAATCTTCCATCGCCGCAGCGATCACCTTACGCATAACGGTGGGCAGAGCTTCGTCGGGCAGGCTTTTCGGCGTTGACCACCAATGTCCGGGCGGTGCCGGCATGTCCGACCCGGTGCGCGCTTTCCAGACAGTCAGGTCTAGGGAAAAATGAGTAAAGACATGCCGGATCTTGCCGGCGACCCGTGACCATTGCAGATCCGCAAGCCCGCTGATCGCCGGCTCAAACTCAGTGATACGCTCCGCCCAAACCGTCCCCGGCACTTCGGTCATGCTGGCCAACAGGCCCTTATTTGCCCGCCGGCGCAGCAAAATAGCGCCATCGGCGCGCACCACCACAAAAGCGCCACCCAGCCGGTGCGGTCTCACCTTTTTCGGAGCTTTGACCGGGAATGTTAGTTGCTGGCCGGACTGCCGGCCAGCGCAGTCCGCCATCCATGGGCACAACGCACAGGCTGGACGCTTCGGCGTGCAGATCGTCGCGCCTAGGTCCATCAGCGCCTGGGCGAAATCGCCGGGCCGTTTAGTCGGCACCAATTTGCCGGCCTTCTGGGTAACTTCAGTTTTGGCACCAGGCAGCGGCGTGTCGATGGCATGAAAGCGCGTCAAAACCCGCTCAACATTGCCATCAACCGCCGCCACGGGTTCGTCGAAGGCAATGGCTGCAATGGCCGCCGCCGTATAAGGCCCGATGCCTGGCAGCGCCTGAAGTTCGGCGGCATTGGTTGGGAATTGGCCATCGTAGTCAGCGGCGATGGTGTCGGCGCAAGCCTTCAGGTTACGAGCCCGGGAATAATAACCAAGCCCGGCCCAGGCAGCGAGCACATTGTGTTCGTCAGCTTGCGCCAAATCCTGCAAGCGTGGCCAACGGGTAAGGAACTTCTCAAAGTACCCGGCGACCGTTTGAACGGTGGTTTGCTGCAGCATGATCTCGCTCAACCAGACCGCATAGGGATCAGGCCGAACGCCGTTGCGCCGATCGACCGGCGCCACCCGCCAGGGCAGGACACGGGCGTGGCGGTCATACCAGGCCAGCAATGAAGCGGCACGCGGGTGCGTTTCCGTCTGCCTGGATTGATTGCTTGCCGACCCATCCGGCATTTCCGTCTCCTGCTGCAAACCGGTCGTGCCGGTCGAACCCCTTACCGCGAGCGGTCCAAAACGGTATAGTGTGATCCGCCCATCAATCAATCCCGGACCAATGATCGCTGATGGCTCCGACCAAACCTTATAAGAAGGCCAACGCGCCGCTTGCCGATTTCATTATCGATGCGATGCGCCCAGCGGCCCGCCGGCGCGGTTTTGCCGCCGCTGATCTGGTCGCCGTCTGGCCGGATCTGGTCGGCGAGCGCTATGCCGGCGCGACGCTGCCGGAAAGCCTGAAATTTCCACGTCGCTCGGAAGCCGATCCTGATTCGTTTGAACCAGGAACCCTGACGATCCGCTGTGAGGGCAGCCTGGCGATATTCCTGCAACACGAAACGCCGCAATTGGTCGAGCGGATCAACGGTTTTTTCGGCTACCAGGCCGTCGGCGCAATCCGTATTTTACAGCGCCCGGTGGCGGTGCTTCAATCGGCTGAGAAAAAACCGAAAAAACCGCTCTCACCCGATGACAGCGCCCGCATTGATACGGCAGTGGATGGCATCGCCGAAGACGGTCTGCGCGAGGCATTGCGTAAACTCGGCACCGGTGTGGTTTCACGTCGCACTTAAAACAACGTTTTCTTCCAAGTCTCGCCATATTTTGACTGTCCTGGTAGAGGCGTTTGATGCACACTATATGGTAGCAACACCATAATTACTGACCGGAGAGGATATCCCGTGACCACGACCCGTCGACAAGTACTAGAAGGCATTAGCGCCACAGCCCTGACCGCCGCCGCCCTTGCCGGCTGGACCTCCGGCGCCCGCGCCCAGACGGTGGATCTTTCCGGTCTGATGACCGCTGGACCGTTGGGAGAGAAAGAGCTCGGCGATGCCAATGCACCGGTGACGATCATCGAATATGCTTCGATGACCTGCGGTCATTGCGCCAATTTCCATGCGACGGTCTATCCGGCGTTGAAGGAAAAATACATCGACACCGGCAAGGTCCGGTTTATTTTCCGGGAATTTCCGCTCGATCCATTGTCGACCGCCGTCTTCATGCTGGCCCGTTGCGCACCGGAAGATAAGTACTTCGATTTTGTCGATTTGCTGTTTTCCCAGCAAAACGCCTGGCTGAGCCCACCGGACAATGATCGGGTGGCAGCGCTGCTAAATATCTCCCGACAGGTTGGTTTTACACAGGAGAGCTTCGAAGCCTGCTTGACGAATCAGAAACTTCTGGACGGAGTGAACTGGGTTAAAAATCGCGGTTCCAATGATTTCGGTGTCGAAGGCACACCGTCCTTCTTTGTCAACGGCGAAATGATGCGTGGCGCCAGGGATATCAATGCTTTTGAGGAGATCATCAACAAGAACCTCTGACCGCGGCTTGGCCGCGGGCCGCAACCGGCTGCCCGCTAAAATGCTGTTTTGGCGGTCGGGGAGGATTTCCCGGTGATTTTTTCTAAAATCCGTTTGCACGGATTCAAATCTTTTGTTGATCCGACCGAAGTGCTGATCGAACCGGGCCTGTCCGGCGTCGTCGGGCCGAATGGCTGCGGCAAATCCAATCTGGTTGAAGCCCTGCGCTGGGTGATGGGCGAAAGTTCTTATAAGAACATGCGCGCCTCCGGCATGGACGACGTGATTTTTTCCGGCGCCCAGGGACGCCCGGCCCGCAACATGGCCGAAGTCACGGTTTTCCTGGATAATTCCGAACGAAAAGCACCGGCCGCGTTTAACGACAGTGACGCGTTGGAGGTCTCCCGCCGCATTGAGCGTGAGGCCGGATCGGCTTACCGCATCAATGGCCGCGATGTGCGTGCCCGCGATGTCCAGTTGTTGTTTGCCGATGCCTCCACCGGCGCCCGCTCACCGTCCATGGTGCGGCAGGGTCAGATCGGCGAATTGATCTCCGCCAAGCCAACCGCCCGACGGCAAATTTTGGAAGAAGCCGCCGGCATTACCGGTTTGCATAATCGCCGTCATGAGGCGGAATTACGCCTGCGGGCGGCGGAAACCAATCTCGACCGCCTGGAAGATGTACTGACCCAGTTGGATACCCAGCTCGACAGTCTCAAGCGCCAGGCGCGCCAGGCCAACCGGTTTCGCAATCTGTCATCGGAAATTCGTAAAGCCGAAGCGACGGTCTTCCATGTGCGCTGGCGGGAGGCGCAGTCGGCGGTGGCCGAGGCTGATCAAGCGCTCAAAGGCGCCTCGTCTGGCCTGAACGAAATTACCACAGCGCAAGCCACCGCAGCCCGCAACCAAGCCGTCGCCGCCCACGCCATGGAGGGATTGCGCCAAAAGGAAGCCGAGGCTGCAGCCGCCTTGCAGCGGGTGAACCTGGCGCGCGGCGAATTAGACGCTGAAGAGGCCCGTTTGAAGGGCCGGATGCAGGAACTGACCGGACGGTTGGCACAATTGACGGCCGACTTTGAACGCGAACAGGGGCTGATCGCCGATAATAAAGAAGCGCTGGAGCGCCTATCGGAAGAAGAACGGCAGCTGAACGCCGATGCCGCCAACGAAGCTGAAACCGCGCAAGTCGCTGCCGCCACATTAGCGTCTGCGGAAGCCGATCTTGAAGTGGCTGAAAAATCACTGCTGGCGCTGACGGAAAACGCGGCGGAACGCAATGCCCGCCGCAGCGAGTTAATCCGCGCCAAGGATGAATCCGAACGCGCCCAGGTGAAGGCCAGGTCGGATCTGGCGGATCTGGACGTTGAACTCGATAAACTTGCCCAAAATCGTCGGTCACTCAGCGACCTTGATGAACGCCGGCAGGCTTCCGTTGACGCCGAGGTCCGGCATGGCGCCGCCCAGGAAGCGGTCGATGCCGCCAATTGGGCTGTTGAATCAGCTCGCGAAGCCCATAACACCGCGCTGGAGCCGTTGCGCGACGCTGAACGCGACCTGGAAGCCGCCCAGGCGGAAGCACGGACGTTGGCGGGGATATTACAGGTCGAATCGGCTGACCTCTGGCCGCCGATCGTCGATAAAATCCGCGTCGAACCCGGTTATGAGGCCGCATTGGGGGCCGCTCTTGGTGGTGATCTTGATGCGTCAACAGACACCAACGCGCCGGTCTATTGGCGTGCAGCGGGAACCGAATCCGGCGACCATGATCTGCCTGTTGGCGCCGAACCCTTGGCCGCGCGCATCAAGGACGCTGATCTGCTTTCCAGGCGCCTGACGCAAATTGGTTTGGTCGACACGAACGACGGGCCACGGCTACAAAAACAGCTCAAACCCGGCCAGCGGTTGGTCTCCCGTGACGGCGATATGTGGCGCTGGGACGGGTTCACCGTGCGTGCCGAAGCGCCGACACCATCGGCACAACGGCTAGCCCAGAAAAACCGCCTGGATGAATTGACCGGCATTGTTGAAGGGCTGGACCAACGGGCCGAGGACGCCCGCACAGCCCATGCTGCCTGCCGGGCCGCCTTGGACGCCCAGGGCGAAAATGCCCAAGCCGCACAACAGGCGCTGCGCCAGGCGCAATCGCAGTTGGACGCCGCCCGAGCCCGTGCCCAATCCGCCGAGCGCGAACTGACCGGTCTTGAAAGCCGTCATGAGGCGTTGACCCAGTCGCGCCTGCGCATGGTTGAAGGTTTGGAAATCGCCAGTAACGCGGCGCAACAAATCGCTCAGGATTTTGATTCCCTGGCGGGGGAAGAAAATCTCGACGAAGAAATAGCCCAGGCGCGTTCGAAGGTGGCGCAAAAGCGCGGCGAAACGGCCGAAGCCCGCGCTGCGGTCCAGGCGCTTACCCGCGAAGCCGAACTGCGGCAGCGTCGGATAGCAGCGATTGCCAGCGAACGGCAAAATTGGGTGACCCGGGTCACCCGGGCGGAAGAACAAATCACGGTATTGAAAAACCGCGTTGAGGACGTCAAAGCCGAATTGGCGACATTGGAAGACCTTCCAGGCGAGATCGAAGCCAAACGGCGCGGATTGTTGTCGCGCATATCTGAAACCGAAGCTGCCCGCTCTGCCGCCGCCGACGCATTGGCTGAAGGTGACGCCCGTCTAGGCGAGGCCGACCGCACCGCCCGGCATGCTGCTGAAACCATGGCGCAGGCGCGCGAGCAGCAAATTCGGTCCGAAGAACGGCTGCAGGCAACCCGTACCCGGCAATCAGATATTGAAACGCAGATCCACGAAGTTCTCGATATCGCACCGGCGATGACGGCGGAAGTGGCCGGCATCAAACCCGATACCACGCTGCCTGATCTGGAGGTCGTGGAAAAGCGCCTTGAGCGGCTGCGCAACGAACGCGAACGGTTGGGCGGCGTCAACTTACGGGCCGACGAAGAAGCCCAGGAGATCGATGCCCAGCGTTCCGCCATGATCGCCGAGCGCGATGATCTGATCGAAGCCATCAAACGCTTGCGGCAGGCCATCTATAGCCTCAATCGCGAAGCCCGCGAACGGCTGCTTGCCGCTTTCGATACGGTCGACAACCATTTCCAGGAACTCTTCACGCATTTGTTTGGCGGCGGCACGGCCCGGCTGGAACTGGTTGATGCGGAAGACCCGCTGGAGGCCGGCCTGGAGATCATTGCCCGGCCGCCTGGCAAAAAACCGCAGACCATGACGCTGCTATCCGGCGGTGAACAGGCGCTGACGGCTCTGGCGCTGATCTTTGCCGTCTTCCTGACCAACCCGGCGCCGATCTGTGTTCTTGATGAGGTCGACGCGCCTTTGGACGACGCCAATGTCGAGCGGTTTTGCAATTTGATGAATGAAATGCGCCGCAAAACCGACACCCGGTTCGTTATCATTACCCATAACCCGATCACCATGGCCCGCATGGATCGACTGTTCGGCGTGACCATGGCGGAGCGCGGTGTCTCACAGCTGGTTTCAGTCGATTTGGAAACCGCCGAACAGTTCCAGGAAGCCAGTTAAACTGAGTCTTAACCCGGTGTTCGTGCCCGATTGCGGCGGCGGAATTGAATGGCTGATTGTCGCAGTGCAAAAATAGGCTAAATAATTCAAATAAATCAGATAGTTAACTTTCATCAGCCTTGCCTTGACAGGGTAGGGACCCCTGACTATTGTGCGCCCGGTTTCGCGGTGGAGCCGTCAAGATCAATCGCGATCGATTGGCGGTTTTGAAGATTATGAGCGACGATCAATCTGGTTCCGACAAAAACGGACCCGATCAAACGGTCGGAGGACATGATCTTGACGGTCGGCTGAGCCGCCTTGATAAGGCGCTTGCCGGACGCCAGAAAGAGACTGAAGCGCAGGCGAATAGCCAATCAAGCGCCACCGGATATGCACAGGCAATGCGGCTCAGTACCGAGTTCGTCGCCGCAATTCTGGTGGGAGCGGCAATCGGTTGGTTACTCGATCAGTGGCTGGGCATAGGGCCGTGGGGGCTCATCGTGTTTTTGCTATTGGGCTTTGTCGCCGGCGTACTCAATGTTTTGCGTTCCGCGAACCTGGTAGCAGGTCCGGATAACCGAATGAACGGTGACGGCGCGCAAGACGACAAGAAATAACCGGCCTTTCGGGGCCGCAAATTGGAACGATTGAGGGACTTACCGGGTGGCGAACGATCCGATTCATCAATTTCAGATCACCAAGCTGTTTCCCATTGAAGTCGGCGGGATGGACTTTTCGTTCACCAATTCGTCGCTGTTCATGGTAGCGACGGTCGCGGTTGCTTCGATCTTTCTCATCATGTCCACGAATGGCCGTGGTCTGGTTCCCGGACGCTGGCAATCTGTCGCGGAGATGAGCTACGAATTCGTTGCCAGTACGCTTCGAAGTAGCGCCGGGACCGAGGGAATTAAGTTCTTTCCCCTGGTCTTCTCGCTGTTCATGTTTGTTCTGGTTGCCAATCTGATTGGCATGTTCCCGTATTTCTTCACCATCACTAGCCACATCATCGTGACTTTCGCCTTGGCGATGGTCGTGATCTTGACCGTCATCATTTACGGCTTGATGCGCAACGGCCTTGGGTTCTTTAAACTCTTCGTGCCCTCCGGCGTACCAGCCGCGCTGCTGCCATTGGTGACGCTGATCGAGATCATCTCGTTTCTGTCACGGCCGATTTCGTTGTCGGTGCGTTTATTCGCCAACATGCTGGCCGGTCACATCACACTGAAGGTGTTCGCCGGTTTCGTCATCATGCTCAGCTCAGCCGGTGTTGCCGGTTATGTGGGCGCGGTATTGCCCCTGGCGATGACCGTGGCGCTGACAGCTTTGGAATTCCTCGTGGCCTTTCTACAGGCCTACGTCTTCACCGTTTTGACCTGTATGTATCTCAACGACGCGATTCACCCAGGTCACTAGAAACTTAACAGAAATTCGGCCGGGGCGGACTTGGCCGAGCATTGATCCCAAGAAGGAGCATCTTTATGGAAGCGGAAGCTGCAAAATACATCGGCGCGGGTATTGCCTGCCTCGGAATGGGTGGCGCCGGCATCGGCCTTGGCACTATTTTCGGTAATTATCTTTCCGGCGCCCTGCGCAACCCCTCTGCCGCCGACGGTCAGTTCGGTCGCCTCATCTTCGGCTTCGCCGTGACTGAGGCCCTGGGCATCTTCTCGCTGCTGGTTGCCCTGATCCTGCTGTTTGCTTGATCATCGCGATCGGTCGCAAAATCGATTGTTGAATTAGTTCGGCGGCGCAACCAGCGCCGCTGAGGTTGCTATTTGAGAGGTACGTGATGGCCAGCGACGTGAACACCGAGACCCAGGTGGCGCACGGCGAGCAGGGTTCGGGAAATTTCCCGCCTTTCGACGGGACGACGTTTCCATCGCAGCTGCTATGGCTGGCGATCACCTTCGGTGTATTCTATTACGTCATGGCGAAAGTGGTGCTGCCGCGTATTGGCGGCATCCTGGAAGATCGTCGTGATCGGATTGCTGGTGATTTGGCCGAAGCCGGTCGACTGAAAAGCGATAGCGACGAAGCCATCGCCGCCTATGAGCAGGCATTGGCTGAGGCCCGTCAGAACGCTCATGGTATCGCCCAGGCGACCCGCGACAAGCTCAATGCCGAGGTAACAGCCAAGCGCCAAGCCGCGGAAGCTGAACTTGCCAAGAAGGTCGAAAAGGCCGACGCCCAGATATCAGAAATCAAGGCGGAAGCCGTCGCCCAGGTTGGCGATGTGGCCAAGGAAACCGCCGCGGCTCTGGTCGACACTCTCATTGGCGGTAAAATTTCAGACGGCGACGTCTCAAAAGCCGTTGATGCGGCGATGAAAGGTTAGAGCGCTATGCTTGGCGATCCAACATTTTGGGCCTTTGTCGGGCTGGTCCTTTTTCTGGCGTTGATCATCTACCTCAAAGTCCCCGGTATGATCACCGACAACCTGGATAAACGCGCTGACGGTATCCGCGACGAACTTGATGAGGCGCGCCGGCTGCGTGAAGAAGCTCAGGCATTGTTGGCCGAGTATCAGCGCAAGCAGCGCGAAGCTGAAAAAGAAGCCGAAGATATCGTGGCGGAGGCCCAGGCCGACGCGGAACGTTTGACGGTGGAAACCAACAAAGCGCTGGAAGAAATGATCGAGCGCCGCACCAAAGCGGCGGAAGCGAAGATTTCTCAAGCTGAATCCCAGGCTGTCACTGAGGTTCGCACCATGGCCGCTGATTTGGCGGTGGCCGCCGCCGGCCGGGTTCTGGCCGACAAAGTGACCGGCGATACCGCAGATAAAATTATCGATCAAAGCATCAAGGACGTGAAGGCGAACCTGAACTAGCAACGCTTGACCGAGCCGGACGATTTAAAAGGCCCGCCCCGTGCGGGCCTTTTCATTTTCAGTCCTTGAATGTCTGTACCGCCAATAACACCCGAGCTGCCGCAGTGATGAAACAAACGCCGGCGAATATCCACGCAATGACGGAAAACCATGCCGGCAGCAGGCACCACAGAATAAAGACGCCGATCGTTTCCGCTCCTTCCGCCAACCCGGTGGTGAAATAGAGCGACTTGGCGCCCCTGATCTGGGTCTGCAATCCATGTTTTTCCGCCATGATCGCATAAGCCAGAAACGTTGCGCCGTTGGCGTAAAAGCTCATCAGCAAAACGGCGCCTGCAACACCGTTCGCCGCCGGATCGGCCAGTATGAAGGCCAGTGGGATGGCGCCATAAAAGAAAAAATCAAAGACGATATCGAGGTATCCACCCAGATCAGTCTTGCGGCTGGCGCGGGCGACTGCGCCATCGAGCCCATCGCATAGACGAGAGGCAAGGATCAAGACCAGGGCAAGGTGCGGGTAACCGTTGTAAATAGTGACAGCTGCGGACAATCCGAAGACCAATCCGACAACAGTCACCTGATTTGCGCCAATGCCCGTGGCGGCAAGCCGTCGTCCGATCCGGTCGAGGATCGGATCAATAATCCGGCGCGCTTGTCCGTCGAGCATATTCGTTCCTTATCGCCGGCTGATGCTGCCGCCGCCCTGATTTGGGCAACCTATCACCATTAAAACGCCTCTGACACATCACGTCATTGCCATCCGGTCGTTAACCATCTGCAATCAGATTAGGTCGACAAACTGGTTTGTCGGCACCAGATCATGCTCTAATAGTGGTGATATCGCTGGCGGTATCATCGGGACGGAGGGGATGATGTATCGTGCGCTAACCCACGATATCGAGGTGGAGGTCGAACCTCAGTACCTGGAGGAGGAATCTGATCCAGATTCCAGCCGGTATTTTTGGGCCTATACGATCTCTATTTCCAACCATGGCGAAGGCGTGGTGCAGCTGCTTGAGCGCTATTGGCACATCACCGACGCCGATGGCCGGGTCGAAGAAGTTGCCGGACCCGGTGTCGTTGGCGAGCAGCCGGTCTTGTCGCCCGGTGATTCGTTCGAATACACATCAGGTTGTCCGCTTTCCACCCCATCAGGCATCATGCTTGGCCGTTATCGCATGGTGACGGAAGAGGGCGATCCCTTTGATGTGGACATTCCGCCATTCTCATTGGATATGCCCGGCGCGCCTCGTACGGTGAATTAGGTCATGGACTCATAATATGCATGTATTTTGTTTTACCAGGAGGGCCAAGATGGCTGAAACAGTGGACGCTGGACAGGCTTGGCCTATTCAAGACCGCTGTTGCTGACAGGTTGGACCTCCTGGTAAAACCCGAAGGGCGGGGCGCATTTGCTCGCTGGCTGTGTTACAAACCCTTGAAAACCGATAGGTTTCCATCGGGTCTGTGCCTTGCCAGCGAGCAAATTCACTCCCGCAAAATACGTGTATATTCTGAGTTCATGACCTAAACCTCGTCACGTTGTGTTTCGCTGCGATACAATAACTCCACATGTTTGATCTGCGTCCAATTTTGATGGTTGTCGGCGTATTGCTCGCCACTTTGGGCGCGGCGATGATGGTCCCGGCTATTATCGATATCGCCTTCGGTCACCCCGGCTGGCAGAACTTTGCCGTGTCTGGGGTATTGACGCTGCTCGTCGGCGCCGGATTGTGGACGGCATCCCATCGCTCAGTCACCACTTTGACCTTGCGCCAGGCCTTCGTCATGACAACGCTTGTCTGGATCGCGCTTTCCGCCTTTGGCGCGCTGCCGATCTACTGGTCCGGCATGGTGCCCAGTTATACCGATGCGTTTTTTGAATCCATTTCCGGTATCACCACTACCGGCGCCACGGTCATCGAAGGGCTCGATAAGGCGCCGCCGGGGCTGTTATTCTGGCGTGCCATGCTGCAATGGATGGGCGGTCTTGGCATCATCGTCATGGCCATCGCGGTGTTTCCCATGCTGCAGATCGGTGGCATGCAATTGTTCAAGGTGGAGGCGTTTGATACGCCGGAAAAAATCCTGCCCCGCGCCACGCAGATATCCGGTTCCATGACGATGGTCTTCATTGTCCTGACGGCCATTTGTGCGATTTCTTATGCAATGGCCGGTATGTCTGCCATGGACGCCACCATGCACGCTATGACGACCGTCGCCACCGGCGGCTTTTCATCCCACGATCAGTCTATCGCCTTCTTCGACAGTGCCTATGTGGATTGGGTGGCGATCATATTCATGTGCATCGGCAGCCTGCCGTTTCTGCTCTATGTCAAGCTTGTCCAGGGTGCGCCGTCGGCCTTGTTCCGCGACAGCCAGGTCCGTGTATTCTTCATGCTGCTGGTGTTTTTCACCCTGATTATCTGGGGATTTACCGCCCGCGGCGAAATTTTCTCTGGCAGCACCGGGCTGCGCTACGCCGCCTTCAATGTGGTGTCGATCATGACCGGCACAGGCTACGCCACGGCCGATTACGGCACCTGGGGGGCGTTTTCCGTCGCCTTCTTTTTTACCATCATGTTCATCGGTGGCTGCGCCGGGTCGACCTCATGCGGCATCAAGGTATTCCGGTTTCAGGTCCTGTTTGAAGACCTCCGCCAGCACCTCAGCCGCATCGTTTATCCCAATGGGATATTTGTGAAACGATTTAACGGGATGCCGCTATCGGACAGCGTTTCGGCAGCGGTCCTGAGTTTTCTGTTTATTTACATGGTGTGTTTTGCCGTCCTGGCGATGTTGTTGTCGCTAACTGGGCTGGACAACGTTACGGCTTTTTCCGGCGCCGCTTCGGCCATATCAAATGTCGGCCCGGGCCTGGGTGCCATCATCGGCCCGGTCGGCCATTATGGATCGCTGAATGACCCAGCCAAGTGGATTTTGGCAGCCGGAATGTTGATCGGCCGCCTGGAATTGTTTGCAGTACTGGTGTTGTTCATTCCGCAATTCTGGCGGTCGTGAGTGGTGGTTGTGCAAGGGGTGTTGTAGCCGCTCCGATGTTTCTAAGCAGGAAGTTGCCTGAAGCCAGCCCGCTCCCCCGTCCCAACCACCCCTGAGGGTACCATGCATGGGTGGTTGGGACGGGGGAGTGGGCCGGCTTCAGGCACTTCACCACTAAGAACGATCGCCGGAGGCGTTGGACGGGGAGCGGGCCGGCTTCAGGCACTTCCCGCCAAAATAAATCCTATCCGATAGGCCTAAGCCGTGCGGTGGCGAACCCGTGCGCCGTGCTCGATGGCGGCGATTGACAATTTCGTCAGGTCAAGCCGATCGCGCAGCATTTGCAGGAAGCGCAGTTCCTCCTGCTCTACATGCAGGTCGGCGGCGGCGACATCAACGGCCAGCGCATAGGCGGTTTCATAGAGCTTCGGAGGTAGCGAATCAGCGACGATCTGGAGAACATCGGTGAGACCCTGCTCATTTTGAAGCTTGGCGCCGCATTCCTCGGAGACCCGCACCAATTGCTCGCTTTCAAAATCACGGAACACCGGCGTGGTCTGGACGATGTCGCCAATCCGTAGCAGCTCCAGGTCGGTCATGGTGCGGTCAACGGCTGAAATCGTGACCATGACGTAGATCAGCGCTTCATGGTGGGAAACAGTTTGGCTCATTGGGGATAATCCATGCTTCAGTATGATTGCGATTTAGCCGGACACTATGGTCTTGCGCCACCGAGTGCAAGCGGTCTAGAAACGGCGGCTTGCTTCCCTTCAAGGATCTTTTGAAATGACCGGATCTCCATCCGACCTTTTGATGAATGACGAACTGCGCGACGCCGCTGGCCGCACTAAGGCCTGGCCTTTTGAAGAGGCCAATAAAATCATCAAACGTCTGGGCGGCAACAAACCGGATAAACCAGTAATATTCCAGACCGGCTACGGCCCTTCCGGGCTGCCGCATATCGGCACGTTCGGCGAGGTCGCCCGCACGACCATGGTGCGTACCGCATTCCGTGTGCTGACCGGTGATGAGATTCCCACCCGCCTCATCTGCTTTTCCGATGACATGGATGGCTTGCGCAAGGTTCCAGATAATGTGCCCAACAAGGAAATGATGGAGACCCATCTGGGTAAGCCATTGTCGCGGGTGCCTAGTCCATTTTCCGATGATTATCCAAGTTTTGCCGCCCACAACAATGCCCGCCTGCAACACTTCCTCGATCAATTCGGCTTTGAGTACGAATTCTATTCCGCCACCGAATGCTACACCTCAGGGCTGTTTGACGAGACGCTGTTGAAGCTCTTGGCGGTCTATGACGACGTCCAGGACATCATGTTGCCGACTTTGGGTGAGGAACGTCGCGCCACCTATTCGCCCTTCCTGCCGATTTGTCCGCGAACTGGCCACGTTCTCCAGGTGCCGTTGGAATCCCACGATGCGGATGCCGGCACGGTGACCTATCGCGATTCCGATACGCGCGAGCTGGTGGAAGTGCCGGTGACCGGCGGCCAATGCAAGCTGCAATGGAAGCCTGACTGGGCCATGCGTTGGAAGGCATTGGGCGTGGACTATGAAATGGCCGGCAAGGACCTGATCGATTCGGTTCGCCAATCCGGCCGAATTTGCCGAGCGCTGGGCGGCCGTCCGCCGGAGGGCTTTAATTACGAACTGTTTTTGGACGAGAACGGCGAGAAGATTTCCAAGTCCCGCGGCAACGGCCTGACAATCGAGGACTGGCTAAACTATGCCTCGCCGGAAAGCCTGTCGCTATTCATGTATGCCAAGCCGAAAACCGCCAAGCGGTTATTCTTTGATGTCATCCCGAAAACCGTCGATGAGTATTTTGCCCATCTGGGCGGCTATGAAGGCGCGGAAATCGACAAGCAGATATCCAACCCGGTTTGGCATATTCACGCCGCCAATCCGCCGAACGTCGATATGCCGGTCTCCTTTTCCATGCTGCTTAATCTGGTTAGCGCCTCAAATTCCGAAGACAAAGACGTGATGTGGGGGTTCATTGGCCGCTATGCGCCCGGCGCGTCGCCGCAAACTCATCCGAAGTTGGATGAACTGGTTGGCTACGCGGTCCGCTATTTTGAAGATTTCGTCAAGCCGACAAAAACTTTCCGGGCTCCCAGCGATCTGGAGCGGGCGGCGCTCAGCGATCTTGATGCACAATTGGAGACGCTGCCGGCTGATGCCGATGGCGCAACAATCCAGAACGTCGTCTATGAGGTTGGTAAAGCCCACCCGTTTGAAAACCTGCGCGATTGGTTCAAGGGCATCTACCAGGTGCTGCTGGGCCAAGATCAAGGACCGCGTTTCGGTTCCTTCATCGCCCTTTATGGAATTGCCGAGACCCGGGCGTTAATTGCCAAGGGTCTGGCCGGCGAGCTTTCGGCTTAGGGTTTTATTTCAAAGGCCGCCAGAGACCCAGGCTCTTGTCCCGGGCGCTTTGATAGGCCGCTTGAACACCCTCCGGCGCGCCGTCGGCCGGTTTTGCCCAGCCCTGGCCGGCAAGCCAGGTGGCGATATCGAAGCGGCCGACCTGGCACGTGGACACCAATTGCGTTTCCGAAATCTTGGATGTGATCTGGCAGGTCACGGCCCGTGATCGGATCAACCGTCTGAGCGCGGTTCTCGCCATGCGGCCGCAGGGCCAGGTGCGTCCGGCTTCATCCAGATCGCAGGTTTCCTCCGTCGACGGCGCTTCGATGTGCGCGATGTGAACGGTGATATCACCGCTTTGCAGCGTGTGGGCGTGAGTGACGATGATTTTGCGCATCCGGTCCGATGGCTTTGATTGTCGTTTGGCCTCCGGCGGCGGCGTGTAGCCGGGAATGCGTAGCAGCGGCCCGCTGACTTTCGGCCCAGGCGTCATCCCCGGCGACGTGACATCGCGGCTTGCTGGCGCCACATATTCTGGTGGTGATTTCTTGACGGCGGGATCTGCAACTCTGCCCCTATCCGGCTCAATCAGGACGAAAAAACCGATCGCCAACACGATGCAGATGATGATGGCGATGAGCAGTGTTCGGAGCATATCCGCCGCACCTTCTGCGGCCGGCTACTGGCTCGCCCAGATGATCCGCGCCATCCATTCCACATCGATGATGGCCAGCGTGCGGCTGTCGTGATCGGGGTTTAGCGATCCCAGCTCAATAGTCTTAGCGGTTTTGCGCGCCAGGAACTTCGCCATCACCTCACCCTCATTGGTCTTGACCACCACCCGATCGCCGCGGCGTACGTTGGAATTCGGTGAAACGATGATCACATCGCCGTCACGGTAGAGCGGCAACATGGATTCTCCGGCAACCTCCAAGGCGTAGACGGCGTCTTGTTGGGTATTGGGAAACGCCACTTCATCCCAACCCATGCCGTGGGGAAATCCGCCGTCATCGAAAAATCCGCCGGCGCCGGCCTGCGCCATGCCGAGCAGCGGCACGGTGCGCTGACGCGGCAGCGGATCTGATGGAAACCCCGCCTTTGCGACCAGATCGGCAAACAGATCGAAACTGTCGCCGGTGGCGGATAGGATTTTGGCGATCGATTCCATCGACGGCCAGCGCGGCCGTCCGTCCGGTGAGCGGCGTTTGGATTTATTGAAGGCCGTCGGGTCCAGTCCGGCGCGTTTTGCCAGGCCGCTGGCGGAAAGACCATTGCGCCTGGCGACATTGTCGATCGCGTCCCAAATTTTCTCGTGCGATATCATGCCGACTCCCGCCATTTGTCTGTCCCTGTTCGCGCATTATACAAGGAAAATATCCCTTACTTGCACTTATCCCCGGTTTTTATTCCTGTCCAGACAATTTTGATCTTAGGATATCCCCGTTCTCAAGCACATCGATCTAGCCCAGCCCGCCGTTTTGACTTATGCGATAACAAACAAAAGCTAGAAGAACCGCTATGGACGACGTGATTTATAAAATTGCTCCCAAGTCCCTCTGGGATGAAGCGGAGGCAGCCGGTGTTTTTGTCGGCGCGCCGATTGATCTGCAGGATGGGTTCATCCATTTTTCCACCGCTGCTCAAGTTGTTGAAACCGCCAACAAACATTTTGCTGGCCAGGAAGACCTCCTGCTCGTTGCTATCGACGTGCGGCGACTCCGCGAGGACGTGAAGTGGGAGGTATCGCGCGGCGGTGCTTTGTTCCCACACCTCTACGGACAACTGGAATTGTCCGCCGTTATCTGGGTTAAGGCGCTGCCGGTCGGCTCGGATGGGAAACATGTTTTCCCGGAATTATCACCATGAGTTTGATTGCCGATCTTGCCGGATCGGCCATGCGCTTGTTGGATCCCGAACAGGCGCATCGTCTGGCAATTTCCGGCCTGAAAACAGGCCTAGTACCGGGCTGTAGGGTTGCCGATGACCCGGCCTTGGGGGTCCGACTATGGGATTTGGATTTCCCCAATCCTGTAGGTCTGGCCGCTGGTTTCGATAAGAACGCCGAGGTTCCCGATGCATTGTTGAAACTGGGTTTTGGCTTCGTCGAAGTTGGCTCGGTCACACCCAAACCGCAGGCAGGTAATCCCCGCCCGCGATTGTTTCGGTTGAGCGGCGATCAGGCGGTTATCAACCGCATGGGCTTTAACAATGACGGCTTGGCACAGGTTGCCGAACGGCTGCGGACGCGAACTTCTGCTGGCCTTGTGGGTGTCAACGTTGGCGCCAACAAGGATTCCCAAGATCGCATCGGAGACTATGAAACCGGCATCGCTGTTTGCGCCCGGTTTGCAAGTTACCTGACGATAAATGTCTCATCCCCCAACACACCGGGCCTGCGGGATCTACAGTCGCGCGCCGCATTGCGCGAGTTGCTGGAGCGCTGCTGCGAAGCCCGCGACGTGACGACCGTCGACATCGGCCGGAAAGTGCCGTTGGTGCTAAAAATCGCCCCCGATATCGATAACCAGCAAATGAATGAGATTGCCGAAGAGGTGTTGGCGGCGAAGATCGAGGGCTTGATGGTCTCTAACACCACTTTGGATCGCACCGAGTTGACCGATACCAAACAGGCCAATGAGGCTGGCGGCATGTCCGGCCGGCCGTTGTTTCGGCGATCGACGATTGCGCTGGCAAAAATGCGCCAACGGGTTGGCCCGGAATTACCGATTATCGGTGTCGGCGGCATTGAATCAGCGGAAACCGCCTGGACCAAGATCACCGCCGGCGCGACACTGATCCAAATCTATACTGGCATGATCTTCCAAGGCCCCGGCCTGGCGGCGCGGATCGTTGGCGGGTTGGCGGAAAAGGTCCGCGCCAACAATATGCAATCGATTACCGACGCCGTTGGCGTCAATCAAGATGCCTGGGCGCAGTCTGAAATCTAACGAACACATCTAACGAGAGAAAAAGGATATCGCCAATGAGCGTCACCATGTGGCACAACCCACGCTGCTCCAAATCCCGCCAGACTCTTGACCTGCTGCGTGAAAACGGTGTCGACCCGCGGATTGTCGAATACCTCAAAACACCCCCCAGCGCCGATGAGATATCGGCCGTATTGGGCCTGTTGGGCATCGATGCCCGCGCCCTCATGCGCACCAAGGAGGCGGTTTACAAGGAACTCAATCTTGGTGGTGTCGATAGCGAAGCGGCACTGATTTCGGCGATGACGAAAAATCCAACGTTGATCGAACGACCGGTAGTACTTGCCAACGGCAAAGCTGCTATCGGCCGGCCACCGGAAGCCGTGTTGGATATTCTCTAATTCGATCCGGCTTAGGCAGCGGAAAATGTCTGCCGGGCCCGGATGCCGCACCGCCACGACAGGCTGATACCGCGCAGGCCGAGAAAGATCAGCAGCGAGATCCAAAGCCCGTGATTGCCGTAGATGGGCGTCAAAAACCACCAAGCCGCCAGGTAAATGGCCAGTGACACCAGCATCATGTTGCGCATGTCTCGTGACCATGTGGAGCCAATGAATATGCCATCCATCTGAAAGGCCACGACGCCTGCGATCGGCGTCAGTGCCGACCAAATCAGATAATCCCGGGCGGTCAGGCGAACCTCCGGCGCGGTCGTCATAATGTCGATCATCAATGGGCCGGCGAACCAAAATACCAAGGATAAAAATCCGGCAATCGCGATGCCCCAAATCAACGTCAGGCGTACGGCCCGGTCGAATGCCGGTCGCCAGCGGGCGCCGACGGCCCGGCCGGCCAACTGCTCAGCCGCCGTGGCGAAACCGTCGAGGAAGTAGCCGGCAACCATAAAGAAATTCATCAACACGGCATTGGCGGCAAGCAGGATTTCGCCGGACCGCGCGCCTTGAGCGGTGAAAAATGCGAACGCCGCAAGCAGTGTAAACGAACGGATCATAATGTCGCGATTGATGGCAATCATGCGGATGAACTTGGCGCGTGAAAGGACGATTTCACGGGCCGGCCAGCCGGTCCGGCCAATCATCCGCACCACGAGTATCCCGCCAGCAAATGCGGCCACGGCTTCGCCGACGACCGTCGCCCAGGCGATACCTGGCACGCCCCAGTTCAATTCCAGGACCAGGAAAATGCTCAGGGCTATATTGGTGCCGTTGAGCAAAACCTGTAACAGTAATCCCAGCCCAGCCCGCGCCTGGCCCAACAGCCAACCGAGAATGGCGTAGTTAGCAAGCGCGAAGGGCGCCGCCAGTACACGGATTGAAAAATATTCCCGCGTCGCTGCTTCCACGGCCTCAGAGGCTTCAATCAATGCGAGACCAGCTTCAAGGATCGGCCATTGCAGGGCGAGTACCAATACACCGGATATGGCCGCCAGGATGAGCGCCCGCAGAACAATGGCGTTTTGTTCAACATGATGACCGCCACCCAGAGCCTGGGCCGATAATCCGGTTGTGCCGGAGCGTAGGAAATTGAAGGTGGTGAATACCACATCGAAGATGATCGCCCCGACGGCCACCCCGCCGATCAGTGCCGGCACACCCAACTGACCGATCACCGCCGTATCGACCAGGCCGACCAATGGCGTCGATAAATAGGCCAGCGTCATTGGTATCGCGATCGACAAGACGCCGCGATGTGTGACGGTGAAGCGATGATCTGCGATCGTGCTGATGGGCTTTATCCGAATACTCGTTTGTGTTGGCCGGCGCGATTGGTTCAAATGCCGATTGCGTTCATGTAACACTTGCGATCTATTCGCAACAAGCACGAAATCCAGGCCGCGACCTCATGGCACTGCCAATTGTCCATAATCCGATCTATCCGCCGCCACTGCCGGCCGGACACCGGTTTCCATCGGGTAAGTACCGTCGATTGGCGGAAGTGTTGATGGAAGAGGGCCTGGCCAGCCCAGGCACTTTCCATACCTGCCCGGTGGCGCCGCCGGAATGGCTGAAGCTTGCTCATGCCGGGAGCTACGTCGACAATGTGTTGTCGGCAAACGTACCCGACGCCATCAGCCGCGAAATCGGTTTCAAGATTACTGATGCGGTGATCCAGCGCGCCCAGTGTTCGGCGGCCGGTACGGCAATGGCCGGTCGATTGGCGCTTCAACATGGCCTGGCCTGCAATACCGCCGGCGGCAGCCACCATGCCCGCCGTGAGCAGGGCGCCGGCTATTGCGTGTTCAACGATGTCGCGGTTGCGGCGCGGGTCTTGCAACAGGAGCGCCTGGCGCAGAACATCCTGGTAATCGACCTGGATGTCCATCAAGGCGACGGCACGGCGCGCATTTTCACCGACGACAATACGGTGACCACCTTCTCCGTTCATGCCAACCGCAATTACCCTGTCCGCAAGGCGGTATCCGATCACGATATCGGTCTGCCGGACGGCACCGGTGATGCGGAATATCTCAATGTGCTGAAACAAACATTGCCCGGGCTGATCGCGTCAACGCGGCCCGATCTGGTGTTTTACAATGCCGGCGTCGATCCCCATGAGAACGACCGACTAGGCCGTCTCGGTCTCACCGATGAGGGGTTATTTGAACGGGACCACTTGGTGATCGCCACCATCCGCCAGGCCGGCATTCCACTGGCAGCAGTACCCGGTGGCGGCTACAGCGACGATGTCGACACCCTGGCCCGGCGCCACGCCATCCTACACCGCGCGGCCAGCGAATTTGCCTAGGGTCAAGGTTCATTGATTGACCCGGAACCTTAAAATCACGTCTTGGGCAGTTTGGAATCCGAAGGCGGCAAATGACAGCTAACTCAACAATCTGACCTTTAGTCTGATCTCGGGATGTAGCTCGGTCTACACGCCTCCTATCGGAGGCTATTGACAGGTTGACCAGTTGCGCCTGCTCCGCGAATTTCAAGATACGCCATGCCGGGTTGATCCAGCGCAGCCTGGAACATAATCGAGGCGTCTGTCGGGAAAACCTTCGAGCCGTAGTGCGAAGCCAGAGCCTTTAACGCCTCATCTCTTTCCAACACTTCCTCCGCAACGAATGCGCCGGCACGCCTCATAGCCTGGAGCAGCACGTTGTCGCGCTCCTCTCCCGGCCCAGTCTCAGTGAGCCGCCAAAGATCGTAGTCGAACATCCCTCTGCAACGCTCGGCGTCGTATTCTTCGGTGACCGGTTTTCGACCCTTGGAGGTCAAACCTGTCCTGGCCAACAACCGCCCAGAGGCCTCATTGATCATGTCCCAGTAGCCCGCATAAATCACACCAAGGTCTTTCATCGAATGAAGTTTATTAGCGAACGCATCTGCCGCTTCACTCATTAACCGACGGCCATGCCAGTCTGTCCCAAGGGCGTAGAAATACTCGCCGTCCCAATATCCTCTTTCATCTCGCTCCATGTAGAAACCTGCAACGCCTGCGAGGCTATCATCGGCCTGCTTGGGTACGACGGCAAACAATCCCATGCCGCCATCATCCCAAATGCCGCCGTCACCATCCATGCCCATAATCTGTGTCCAACGCTCCGCTTCACGATGCGCGTCAGCCGGGTCTTTGGTGTTGTGCGCCAGCATACCGACAACATTTGGGTCCGAAAAAACGACCCGGGCAATGTCTTGCGTGTCCTTCGCAACAACAGGCCGCAACACAAGGCGTTCGGTTTCGATCAGCATTTCTGTCTCCGGCTCGTTACCAAGGCTAAGATGTATCGCAACTATAAGGACGTGCGTTTGGCGTAGTAAATGAGTTTCTTTGTGCGTCTCGATTTAGGCTCGTTGCCGCCCTTGATGGTGTTAGGCCTCACACCCAATCTGTCACAATATTTTTGAATACATAAAACTACCTATACGCATATTCCTGAGGTTCTGTACTCTAGGCGGACCGGCGCTTGGGGAGGGGCTTGTGGTCGTTACCCGTTGATGTTCGGCACGTGTTCAAACGTTGATGGTTCATGCCGAGATTTTCCAATCTTGAATGGTTTTCGCTGGAAAGCGATTTTGATGTCGGCCTGCTGGCTTATCTCGAAGAAGATATTGGTGCCGACGATGCCCGGCGGATGGCTGACCATGTCGATGCGTTGTTCGTTGACCCGTTTTGCGCCCGCTCCGGCTGGCCGGAAGCCGTTTCTTCCACGGTGATACTGAATGGAAAGGAAGCCGATAGTCTTGATGGCGCCATAGCCGACATGCGCCACCAGCTCAACGAAGTCCGCCAGGCAGGGCCAGCTCTGGCGGCTGTCTATGTCTTCAATGATGGTAGCAAATTGGCGCCGGCGGCGATTGCCGGCCGCTGCCGCAGTGCCGTCCTGCTGGTCGCCAACCACGCACTGGCTGATGGATTGAACCTGGCGTCAATGGGCCACAAACGTTCTGGCCCGCCGAAAGTCACACCCATTCCTACCGCCACACACCGACGTGGCGTCCTGCGCGGGTTAAAGGAAGTGGTGATTAACGGCGCCAAATCGATTGGAACCGCGGACCGGCCCTACGAGCCACGCCACGTCATTGCCGATGTCGACCGCAGTCTCATCACCGGCTCCGCGAAAGCTCTAGGTGTTGGCGTGGAGGCGATGATTTATGCTCTGGCTTATGACCGCATCAATCCGCCAGGGACTACGAGCCATTGGATTGACAAACTCAACGATTGTTTTGTGGTGTTTCGCGGTGGGGCGATCCGAACGGCTTATGAACCGTTTTTAAAGTTCGGCTTTAGCCACATGAAAAATATGTCCGGAATTGATCTGGCAACCCATGCGCGGCAATTGGAAATCCGTTTGCGCAAACACCGGATGCACCGTGATGAAATATTTATTTCAGGGCAAACCGCGGTCGGGTTTTACCGCCGGATTGCGTCAAAGCTCAGCGCCGAACGGCGGCAGCTGGTCCTGCACAAACAAATGTCAAACCGCTTGCTGATGAGCCTGTTCCCGCAACATGCCAAAGGCTTGTTGCCACCGGGTACAGCGATCCTGGACGCCAATGCCATGACGTTGGGCAACCGTGGTATTCTCTGCATCATCCAAGGAATGCAAGGGCGGGTGCGATTTTGCTTTACGGTCGATGCGGAAATCGCCGACCGCCTTGATGGGTTCGGCCCTTGGGCGGACGGCGCATTGGGCGAAATAGTTGCCGGCGGATAACGCTAAGTGGCGGGCCTACATCGGATCCTTTTTACCCATCTTCGTGAGCCGAATGATCAGCCAGACCGGGAACACGATAATGGCGCCGAGGATGAAGTAGCCGGCCAGATGTTCGATCGCGGCAAAGCCCATGTCGTAGATGCGTTCCACCATGCGGCGGGCCATATCGACAATCTCCAGCGGGTGAATATCGAGCGCCGTCAGCACCAGGCCGACGACGAAGGATAAAAACACCAGCCTGAGCAAAACCCGGGCCGGTGAACCGCCGAAAAATCGTCGAATTGAAGGATCCGTCATACTGTTCTTTCCTGCAACACCACCCGTGCCAATCGTGCACTAACATAGGCACGATCGGCGAAGATGAAAGGGCAATGCTGTATTAGCTGGCCCGCTGAATTTCCACCTGATGAGGATAAGGAATGGAAATCCCAGCATCGTCGAAGCCGGCCTTGACGGATTTCAACAGGGCGAATTTGAATTCATGATAGTCCGATGATTTGCACCAGACACGCAGCTGCAGGTCGACGGATGATTCATTGAGTTCCACCACCCGCACCCACGGTGCCGGATCGGCCAGACCCCGGCCATCGGCCTCGACCATATCGGTAATGACCTGCGCCGCTTTGTCCGGGTCATCGGCATAATCGATACCGAAAGTGATATCCAGGCGCCGGGTGTCGTGTTGGGAATAATTGACGATTGTCGAACCCCACATTTGGCCGTTGGGCACGACGACTTCCAGGTTCTGAGGTGTCGTCAACCGGGTCGTAAAGAGTTTCATGTCGGTGATGGTTCCCGACGCTCCGCCGGCTTCCACGAAGTCACCGAGCTTAAATGGCCGCACCACAACCAGCATGACGCCGGCCGCCACGTGCGACAGCGTGCCTTGCAATGACAGACCGATGGCCAGCGATGCGGCACCCAAAACGGCGACAAGGCTGGTGGCCTGGAAGCCGAAAACCTGCAGGACCGCAATGAAAACAATCAGTAGCACCAGATACTGGACGACAGACGACACAAAACTGCCGAGCGTATCGTCGATGGATTTGTATTTCAGCGCCTGCCGGCGCACGAAACGAGCCAAAAGCCGGGCGACCAGATAGCCGCCGACCAGAAATATAATTGCTTGGGCAATCGACATACCCCATGACATCGCCTCAGCCGACATCGGGATTGTTTCAACGATTTCCTTCATGACAAACACCTCTTTGGGGAATTCTATCTTTCATGTAGACGATTCTTGGACGTCAGGGTTCTCCCAATTGTTTGCCGGATGGATTCTATTGGGTTGGTGACGACAAAACTCCCGGCGGTGTATTTCTCACCGCCGGGAGTTTGGTTGTTGGGTAATCGCTAGTTTTGGCCGAACGACCGGCGATCCGGTTATTCAGCAGCCTTGGTGGTCTCTTCAGCAGCGTCAGAGGTTTTCTTGGCGGCATCTTCAACGGCTTTCGTCGTCTCGGCAGCTGCGTCAGAGGCCTTCTTCGCGGCCTCTTCAGCCGCCTTTGTGGCTTCAGCAGCGGCGTCCGCGGCTTTTTTCGCAGCTTCGTCAGCAGCCGCTTTTGCTGCCGCGTCCGCGGCTTCCTTGGCAGCCTTGTCAGCAGCCATCTTTGCAGCTTCGTCGGCAGCCTTCTTAGCGGCCGCGTCTGCGGCTTCTTTTGCAGCCTTGTCGGCAGCCATCTTCGCGGCTTCGTCAGCAGCGGTCTTGGCGGCCGCGTCGGCAGCTTCCTTCGCAGCCTTATCGGCGGCCATCTTCGCGGCTTCATCAGCTGCTTTCTTAGCCGCTGCGTCCTCAGCCATCTTCGCAGCCTCGTCGGCGGCCTTCTTGACTGCCGCGTCGGCGGCTTCCTTCGAGGCCTTGTCAGCGGCCATTTTCGCGGCTTCATCGGCAGCCTTCTTGGCAGCATCCTCAGCGGCTTTCTTTGCCGCTTCAACGGCTTCGGTCGCCTTATTGATGGTGCCCTCGACCGCTTCTTTGGCCTTTTCGATCTTCTTGCCTGCGTCATTGACCGCGTCAGTTGCCTTCTTGACGGGGTCCTCAGCCTTTTTCTTCGGTTTTGGTATCGGCTGCTGTTCGACCTTCTTTGCCGGTTCTTGTTTTTTTGGTTCAGCTTCGGTGGCTTCTTCGCCGCATGCCGCCAGCAATGTCAGTATTGCGACGGAGACGCCTGCAATCAGAAGTTTGCGCATAGTTTCGTCCTGTATGTTTGAGTCGTGATCCTGGCGACTCGTTAAATGGCCCAGGTTGGAAGTTGGACGAAAATCAGGCGGAAGTATGTCGCATTGGTGATCTGCACGCGGATGTTGAGCACCAGATGCTGGAAACGTCAGTGTCGGCGATATCACGGTGCAGCCAGATGATCGCTGGTTACCTCTCGACGCCGCAATCGTGTTCCCCTAATGTTCGCTGGTGACTTTTGCCGAAACATTATTCGACGCCGGACTACCTGAGCGGTTTTCCAAGTGGTTCGCCACCAAAGGCTGGCAACCGCGAACCCATCAATTGGAACTGGTGGAAAAAGCGCGCGACCGGCGCTCAACGCTACTGATCGCGCCTACCGGCGCCGGCAAAACGCTGGCCGGGTTTTTGCCCAGCTTGATCGCACTTGCCGACAAGCCCAAGCGGCGGCCGGGTCAACCAGCGCCCTTCGGGCCGCACACGCTGTATATCTCGCCGCTAAAGGCGCTGGCCGTTGATATTGCCCGCAACCTGGAAGCGCCGGTGGCGGAAATGGGTTTGCAGATGGCGATCGAAACCCGCACCGGCGACACGCCATCTCATAAGCGCCAACGGCAAAAACACATTCCGCCGGATATATTGCTGACCACGCCGGAGCAGGTCGCCTTATTATTGGCTTCAGCTGATGCCGGACGGTTCTTCTCCCGGCTCGACACAATCATTCTCGACGAACTGCATTCGCTGGTTCTGTCGAAGCGCGGCGATCTGCTGTCCCTCGATCTTGGCCGCATCCGCGCCCATGCGCCCGATGTGGTCACCCTGGGGCTCTCCGCGACGGTCGCCCTGCCGGACGATCTATGCGCCTATCTGGTTGGCCAGACACCGCCGGATAAAAGGCGTTTGGCTGATCTTGTTGTTGTCTCCGGCGGCGCCAAGCCTGATATCCGTATCCTGGCGTCGAAGGAACGCGTCCCTTGGGCGGGGCACTCGGCGCTTTATGCCTTGCCGGATCTTTATGAGGCCCTGAAACAGCACAAGACATCGCTGATTTTCGTCAATACCCGGTCCCAGGCGGAGTTACTGTTTCAATCGCTGTGGCGCATGAACCACGATGATCTGGAGATCGCTCTGCATCACGGATCACTCGATGTCGGCCAGCGCCGCAAGGTGGAGGCGGCCATGGTCGCCGGACGCCTGCGCGCGGTGGTGTGCACGTCGACGCTCGACCTGGGCATCGACTGGGGCGACGTTGATATGGTCATTCATGTCGGTGCGCCTAAGGGCGCCAGCCGGCTCGCCCAACGTATCGGCCGCTCCAATCACCGGCTGGATGAACCGTCACAGGCGATTTTAGTACCGTCCAACCGATTTGAAGTGGTTGAGTGCCAGGCTGCCCTGGAGGCCTCCCGTGAAGGCGCTCAAGATACACCGCCGCTGCGACGTGGGGCGCTGGATGTGTTGGCCCAACATGTGCTCGGTATGGCCTGTGCTGAACCGTTTGACGCCGACGCTTTATATCGGGAAGTGGTTTCCGCAGCGCCCTATGACGAGTTGGATCGAGCGACATTCGACAAGGTCATCGAATTCGTCGCCACCGGCGGCTTCGCGTTGAAAACATACGACCGCTACGCCCGGCTGCGGCAACAATCCGATGGCCGGTGGCGGGTCTCCAACCCGAAAGTGGCGCAGCAATATAGGCTGAATGTCGGCACCATTGTCGAAGCACCAATGCTGAAGGTGCGGCTGGTTAGAAGTGCGGCGCGCGGCCGGCGGGCACCAATCGGCCGGGGCGGCAGGGCGCTGGGCGAAATCGAAGAATGGTTTATCGAACAATTGAAGCCTGGCGACACTTTCGTCTTTGCCGGCGAAGTGCTGCGGTTTGAAACCCTGAAGGAAAATGAAGTCTTCGTTTCACGGGCAACAGCGGAGTCGCCCATGGTGCCGTCTTATCAAGGCGGCAAGTTCCCGTTGTCGACCTATCTGGCGCAGCGGGTGCGCGAAACCCTGGCGGATCCCGGACGCTGGTCGGTGTTGCCCGATCAGGTGCGGCAATGGCTGGAAATCCAAAAGTGGCGTTCGGTATTGCCGAAAAAAGACGGATTGCTGGTCGAGACCTTTCCGCGCGGTAGCCGTCACTACATGGTTTGTTATCCGTTCGAGGGCCGGTTGGCGCACCAGACACTCGGCATGCTGCTCACCCGCCGGCTTGAGCGCATGGGCGCCCGGCCGTTGGGCTTTGTCGCCAGCGAATACGCCATGATGGTCTGGTCGCTGGGTGACATGGGCTTGATGATCCAAACCGGCCATATCTCCCTGGATGAGCTGTTCGATGAAGATATGCTCGGCGATGACCTGGAAGCCTGGCTGGCTGAATCCAGCCTATTGAAGCGGACATTCCGAACTTGCGCCGTCATCGCCGGCCTGATCGAGCGGCGTTATCCCGGCAAGGAAAAAACCGGCCGTCAGGTCACTGTCTCCTCCGACCTGATTTATGACGTCCTGCGCGAACACGAGCCAGACCACGTGCTTTTGCAGGCAACCTGGAATGATGCCGCCACCGGATTGCTCGATATCAGCCGGCTGGGTTATTTGTTGAAACGCATCCAGGGCCGAATCAGTCACAAATATCTGGAACGGGTTTCACCGCTTGCGGTTCCGGTGATGCTGGAAATCGGCCGCGAACCGATCTACGGCGAGGCCAATGAATCGCTATTGGCGGAAGCCGCCGATGATCTGGTGCGTGAGGCGATGGGGGAGGACGGTGGATGATGATGGGAAGTGGTTTGCCAGGACGTTGTTTCGGCCGAAAGATCACCCCCTCCCTGGCCCTCCCCCTCCAAGGGGGAGGGGAATCTCATCGGGGGTCTATTGCGTTCGATGTCGCTGGGTGCTCGCCTTCGGGCCGTAATTGCGGAATTCCTTCCAACAGCTTTCCCTCCCCGCTTGAGGGGGAGGGCCAGGGAGGGGGGGAGCCCGACTAACATGACACCTGGCGGATTGGCATTTTCCAAGGATACGGTCACCAATATGGGCGACGTTGAAGAGATCGACCTATCGGCAACCCCGGTATTGCTGCATCGCTCCGGTGTCATGATTTGTCCGCAAGACAAGGTATTGGTGGTCGCCGATCTGCATTTTGAGAAAGCCTCGTCCTATGCCGAGCGTGGGGTGTTTTTGCCGCCCTATGATACGGCGGCAACCCTGGCCGCACTGGATCGGATCTTAGACACTTTCCAGCCGGAATTGGTCATCGCCTTAGGTGACAGTTTTCATGACCGACGGGCAACCGACCGACTGCCGGAAGTGTTTCGCGGCGAGATCAACCGCCTGCAACAACGCCGGCAGTGGATTTGGATCGCCGGCAACCATGACCCGGAACCGCCGGCGGATCTGGACGGTGATCATGCTTTAGAGATTGCTATTGGTAACCTGGTGTTTCGCCATGAACCGCTAGACGGCGAGGCGCCGGGCGAAGTGGCGGGTCACTTACACCCGGCCGCTCGGTTGCGTCGGCGTGGCCGCTCCGTACGCCGCCGATGCTTTGCCACCAATGGTCAACGCATAGTGCTGCCGGCCTTCGGGGCGCTGACCGGAGGGTTGAATGTTCTGGATTCGGCCTGGTCCGGCATATTCCCCGGCCGTGGATTTGAAACCTGGATGATGGGCCGCGACAGGCTCTATCGCGTTGCCGCCAAGCAATTGCTGGCTGACAAATCATCCGGTTGAAGCGAATAAAACCGCGCGGTGCCAAATTCACCGTCGATATTGAGCACCTGATATTACATTCCAATCGATGACCGCTTTGCCGCTTGGCGCCCTTTTGCCGCACAAATCACACGCCATCGTGACAACGCGTGTAGCGGTTCATTCGATAAAACTTGACCGAATACTGATTACATCACCGGCAGGACCCGTTTTGCAGCAACTCATTCGTTTCAACCTTCGTTCCGTTTTCGCTCTATGCGGCCTGATGATCGCCGGCATGCTGGGCATTGACTGGTCTGACCCGGCTGCCGCGCAAGAGGCCAATGCCCGATCCCTGTCGAATTCGCCATCGCCCTATTTACGGCTGCACGCCGACGACAAGGTGGTTTGGCATGAATGGGGCGAGGAAGCATTCGAAAAGGCCCGTAAGCTCAATCGGCCGCTGCTGGTGTCATTTGGATATACTGCCTGCCATTGGTGCCATGTCATGCAGGAAAAGCATTTCAACGACCCGGCGATCTCCAAAACAATCAACGATAATTTTGTCGCCGTCATGGTCGATCGCGAACGCCGCCCGGCGTTGGACGAGGCCTATATGCTGGTAACCGAAATCCTGACCCGGCGCGGCGGCTGGCCGAATACGGTATTTATGACTGCTGACCGCAAGCCGTTTTACGGCATAAGCTATATCCCACCAGAGCAGTTCACTGAACTGCTCGCCGCCATCACCAACGCCTGGGTGACAGATCATGCCGGGTTGGTTGGCGAGGCGGACCGGATCTCCGGCATTTTACAAACCTTCATGACCCGACGAGTGGAGGGCCGGGCGTTAACGGGCGAAGTCATGCAGGCCGCGGCAGCGACATTGGTGGCCAAATACGATCCATTCGCCGGTGGTATCGGCAAGGCGCCGAAGTTTTTTCACCAACCGGTTTTGATGTTTCTGTTGCAGCGGGCGCAGCGCGATGGCGATCAGGCGGCGCTGGAGGCAGTTGAAACCACCCTAAAGTCAGTGGCCTCCGGCGGCATTCATGATCACATCGACGGAGGTTTTCACCGCTATGCGGTCGATCCGGCATGGCGGGTGCCGCATTTTGAAAAAATGCTCTACGACCAGGCGCAGTTGGCAGCCATCTATGTCGAAGCATACCGTGTTACCGGCAATACCGATTATGCGGCTGTCGCCCGCAAGACGCTGAATTATATTTTGGCTGATCTGACAGCACCTGAAGGTGGTTTTTACGCCACCCGGGATGCCGATTCTGAGGGCGAGGAGGGGACGTTCTACGTTTGGAGCCCGGCGGAACTGGAGAATATTCTCAGTGCTGAGGAACGTGCTTTCGTCGCTGAGAAAGTTGGCGTTGTCAGCGATGGTGAATTCCGCGGCAAAATCATTCTCAACCTTGATGCCCAGTCCGAAGCCGACCGCCCGGTGATGGCGCAAATTATTGCCAAACTGAAACCAGTCCGCGACCACCGGCCGAAACCTCGGCGCGATGAAAAGATAACAGTGAGTTGGAATGCCCTGACAATCACCGCAATGGCGCGTGCGGCTGTGGTCATGCAGGATGCGCGCTATCGACAAGCCGCAGTGAAGGCGGCGACATTCATTTGGGATAATCTGCACCAAACCGACGGCACGCTGGCGCGAAGCTATTTCGACGGTGCCGCCGGCATTGACGGCGAGTTGGCGGATTATGCCGGCCTGGCCGATGCCTATATCAACCTTTACGATCTGACCGCCGATCGCCTCTGGCTCGATCGGGCCAGGCAGTTGGCGCAAACGATGGACCGGTTGTTTGCGGACCCAGATGCCGGCGATTATTTCGCGACGATACCTGGCCATGGCTTCGCCCGGGTAAAATCCCGCACGGATGCGGATACGCGTTCTGGAAATGGGGTCGCACTTGATGTCTTGGCGCGGTTGTCCCGGCGTATTGCCGATCCGGAATTGACGCAGCGGACAGACAAACTGCTTGCCGCCCTGTCTGGGCTCGCCGCCAAAGACAATATCGGCGGCGCCTCCATCCTTGCCGCCGCCGACCGCCATTTGCGCGGCGAACTCGGGCCGGTGCAATTCGCCGGAGCCGGGCGCGTACGGGTGGCGGCCATCAAATCCGACGCGAACGGTCGTGTCTCCTTTCAGATACAGATTGATGACGGCTGGCATATCAATGCGCAAAAACCGCTGGAGGAATATTTCATCCCGACCCGGCTGACGGTTTCCCAAAACGGCAAGGCCATCAGCGCGCCGATCACCTATCCCGACCCGGAGGTGAAAAAACTGGCCTTTAATGCCAAGCCAATGGCGGTGATGGAAGGCAAGCTTGCCATCTCAGCGAATGTTGGTGCTGAATTCGGACCGGTGATTGGCGCAAAACTAGAGCTTCAGGTCTGCTCCGATAAAGTTTGTCTATTGCCGGAGACGCTTACGTTTGCCGTGCCGGTAGTAAATTGACTGGAAGGTGTCTAGTCGCGCCGGAAAACGACGCCGCCGACCCAGCCGGTAAATAGTGCCAGGGCCACCGTTCCCAGGCCGTAGAACAATGCATGGTTGGTTGCCAGGTTGGTGATCGTGCTTTCAAAACCGGACTTGGTGATCGTCAGGGTCTGGTCCTTGCGTTCAAGCATTTCGCCGTCAGACAACAAATAAACGCTGACCGCGAACCGGCCGACCGGAATATTCTCCGGCAGAATGAGTTTGGCGCGAAACAAATTGGCGCTTAGGAATGACACGCCGGTTTGATAATCGCGATAAAGCCCGGAATCGGTTTTCAATCTTAGAAACGCGCTCTTGAAGGCTTCCGGTTCGCCGAACACTTCTTCCGTCCACGGCACCGGGCCCAGATCAACGGCGTCGATACCAATCTGCTTTTCTTTTCGAAACTCCTCCGTCAGCATATCGTCCATCGGCCGGTTGGCGACGACTTCATAAAATGCCGGAACGGTTTTAAACACCCGGCTGCGACGGTTCACCCAAATACCGAAAAACCATTCCTTGCGGCGCGCCACGATCGACTGGTCGGGGCCACGCAAAACGATAACCACGTCATAGGCGGCCAGTCGATTTTTGGTCGTATGGTCGCGCTCAATAGCGCCGAACAATGTCAGGTCGGCGCCGGTAAAATTTGAGGTGATGTGTACGGTTGTCGACGAAAGCCCGACCACCAGTTTTTCCGCCCGCGTATCCGCGCTCCATCCAAGGACGGCCAATGCGCAGATCAGGGTCGCGATCGCCCTCATGAACCGCCCGCCTCGACAATGGAAAGCGTATAGGGTTCGTCTGGTTCAATAACCAGATCGAAGGCGAAACGCATGCCGACGCATAACACCAGGATCGCCAGCAGCGCCCGCAGTTGTTCGCCGCGCAACCGTTGTCCCATCTGCGCGCCGAACTGGGCGCCGATGACACCGCCGACCATCAACATCAGTGCTAGGACCGAGTCTACAGATTCATTGGTGACCGCATGTAACACCGTGGCGACGGCCATGGTGACGACGATCTGCACCAGTGATGTGCCGATGACGATGGTTGTTGGTACCCGCAGCAGATAAATCAATGCTGGCACCATGATGAAGCCGCCGCCAATACCCAGCAAAGTGCCTAGAAATCCAATGCCGGCGCCCAATACAATGATCGGCAGGGCGCTGACATAAAGCCGGGAACGCCGGAAGCGAACCTTCAGCGGCAAGCCGTGGATCCAATTGTGCTGACCCGGGCGACGAAGTGCCGGCTGCGTACCGGCGCGGCGTCGCGCGATAGCCCTGATCGATTCCACCAACATCAATCCGCCGATCAACGACAGAAACGACACATAGGCGACGGAAATGACAAGATCGAGCTGACCCAGCTCGCGCAACAGCGCAAACAGCCACACGCCGGCCGCCGACCCGACCACCCCGGCCGATAACAAAAATCCGGCTAACTTGAAATCGATGGCATTTTTACGCCAGTAAGAAAGAGCCCCGGATGACGATGAGGCGATGATCTGCGTGGTTACCGTGGCGACGGCAACGGCCGGTGAAATACCGGAAAAAATCAGCAGCGGCGTCAACAGAAACCCACCGCCAATGCCGAACATACCCGAGAGAAAACCGACCGCGGCGCCCATGCCGAAGATAATAAAAAAATTCACCGGTAACTCGGCTATGGGCAGATAGATCTGCACGGGGCCATCCAAGATCGAGTAGGTTCGCGCGGGCAAGCCGCAAGAGCGGGCCGACGCGGAAAGGCAGTGGCACCGTCCCCCCTTCATAAAGACCCGAAACGCCGGTCTGTCAATTGATTGACCCGATAGATCGGTAATTTCGTTAATATTCGCAGCGCTTTGGCGGTAAACGTCTGTGTAAATCGTCATTTGCCCGGGCGCAGGTGTGATTACCCGTGCGGTTGCTATATTGGGCTGATGTGCTGGCGCAAGACGACGGCGGCGGCGGCGGGCACTTAGATGGTCCGCAAAATGTCGTCAGCGAACGGCGGTTAAGCGTCCGAGGTCGGAGCAAATTGCCGTATCCCGATCTTAAATGGTGCGGCCGTCGAGCGCGGTGACCAGTTTGGGATCGATCACACCGGTTTCCGGCATACCTTCCTTGCGCTGGAAGGCGCGCACGGCGTCGCGGGTACGCGGTCCGATGACGCCGTCAGCCGGTCCGGGCTGATAACCAAGTCGGTTCAACAGCGATTGCGCCTTGGCGACCAGGGTTTTGGTTTCGCCGACAGGTTCATTGCCCGCCGACGTCGCTGGTGCGTCCATCCAGCCGTCCGGCGGTGGCGACACAACGTTGGCCGGTGCCAACAACGGCTGCGGTTTCCAGGTTTCTACCGCCATGCGGGCCGCGGCAAGGGCGTTGCGGTCCAGGGTTTTGGCGACCTCGTCGCGTTTGCGTGCAGCGTCGTGATCGCCTTCTTTGGCGGCGATGGCAAACCATTTGTAGGATGCCGCCAGGTCCCGAGGGACGCCCAGGCCGCGGAAATATAAAATGGCGAGATTGAACTGACTGTCGCGGACGCCAAGATTGGCGGCTTTTTCAAACCAACCGACGGCGGCTTCGAAATTCGGAGCTTGTCCGGCACCCTCGGCATCGATAACCGCCAGATTGTGCATAGCCTTGGCATTACCCCGGTCGGCCGCTCGGTTATACCAGATGCGGGCTTTGGTGATGTCCTTGGCCAGCCCTCGGCCCTTTTCATACAAGCTGCCCAAGCGATATTGTGCCGGCGCCAGGCCCGCATTGGCGGCATATTCATACCAGCGGGCGGCCATTGGCAGATTTGCGCTGACGCCGCGGCCTTCCGTATATCGGACCGCGACTTCGAATTGAGCGTTGGGATCGCCGGCCGATGCCGCGGCGCGAAGTCGGCCTGAACCGATGGCCTCAGGCGGTGTCGGATAGGTATTGTTGCTGGTGTCCGGCGATGGCTGGGTTTTGTCGGCGGTCGGTTGTTCATTTGCGGCGGTTGTGCCAGGCGACATCACCGTCTGCGTGAACGTGACGTTGGAATCTGCCTTGGGTAACCGATTGACACCGCCGGTGGTGGCGGTCGGTGCCGGGCTGGTGGCTCCGGTTCCCGGAATGATCATTCTTGCTGCCGGGACCGATGTCGACGATGGTTTCGTGCTCGGCGAAGTACCCGAGTTGCCGGAACCCGTTACCGAGGATGCCGGTTGCCTGGTGGATTCCGGTAATTTATTGGGATTGCCGTTGTCAGCGCCGCTCGCACTCATCGACCGTTCGACTGCCGGTGTGGCCGTCACCACGTTATTTTGCGACCCGCGGGTATATTTGTAGATCTGCATAGCGCCGATGGCAATCAGCAGGGCGGCGGCGGCCAATACTAACGGCCGACGGCGGCTAATAAACCCATCGCCGGATCGGCCGGCAGCGCGTGCTACGGCCTCATCGGGCGGTGGTGGGCTGACCGCGTCATCAGCCGAATTACTTTCAACCGGCTCACTTTCGGCCGGCTCGCTAATGGGGTTTGGCAGTGCGGTGTCCAGGCGGACGGTCCGATCGGATGTCGGCTCAACAGGTTCGGCCCGTCCACTACCCGCCTGCTTGCGTTTGAGCTTATCAATCAACCAGGAACGGCGTTTTGGTTTGTCGGTCTCGTCAACCGCCGCGGCTTCTTCAGCCGCTGCTTGAGCCGCACGCCGCGCTGCTGCAATGAAGTCGGTTTGCCGACCGCCTTGCTGATCACCTGCCATGCCATTTGGCGTCCGGTCAGACCCGCGGTCCAGTTTCGGACCTGGCGTTGGCCGCGAAAGGCTCGGTCGCCCGACGCCAGGTGCCAGCGGTCGGTGGTCTTCTGGCGGTTCAGGTGTTTCGGCAACCGGCCGATGACCCGGCGTTGAGCGCGATAAGGCGTTGTCCAGGAGTGACGTCGGGCGTTCGCCGGTCGGCTCCTCGACTGCGTCGGGCTGGATTGAAGGTCCCGGTCGGCGATCGCTGCCGCTATCAATGGTTTGAAGGCGGGCGGTAATAGATTTCAGCGTTTCTTGCAGGCCAGCAAAATTACCCTGGGTTTGCTGCTCCGAAGCCTCCGAGGCGGCGCGTAGTTTGCGTAGATCGTCCTGAAGGGCCACAACCATTCCATCTTGGCCGGCGTTGGATTGTTGTTCGGCAATTTGCCTGGCGGCGTCTTGCGCGGCCGCCCGGGCAGCTTCCGCCGCGTTGGCGTTATTCTGGTCCAGGTTTTCTATCAACCGCTCGATTGACGCATTCAGCGCGGTCAATTCCGGAGCGGAGGTGCCGCCGGAAAGATCTTGCGCCACCTGGGAAATCTTCTTTTCAAGCTTGTCGAAAATTGCCTCGCCGGCGCCGGTGGCAACGGCCTGTTCAACCTGCGCGGTGAGTTCAGATAACCCGCGTTCAAGGATTGGCCCGTCAAGGCGACCAATGGCGGCGACATCTTCACGAAGCCGGGAGACCTCATCGCGCAATTCCGCTGAACCGGCCGAGCCGGTCTCAGGGTTCGTCACCAAACCGTCAGCCATTGAGGCTAACCGGGCCTCCAGTCGGGAAAACCCGTCCGGGTCTATTGAGCGGGTCATCGCCTGATCAATCCGGCTCAAGCTTGCCTCGATGGCTGACAATGCCGTGCGGTCCGGTCCGGCGATATTTTCCAGCTTGTCGCCGATGGAGGCCATGGCTTTTTCAATTGCCGGGAAGGAACTTTCGGTCTCAACAATCTTGGTCAACCGGGCCTCAGCCGATTGTGCCAGGTCTTCAATACGGGCTTCGACGATACCCAAGTCAATCGTCGGCGCACCGCTACGTTCCAAGTTGGCCATCCGCCCGGCGATATCGGCAAGCCGGCGGTCGATGGCATCAAGCTCGTTGGTATCGGTTGGACGGGTAAGGGTGTGTTCCAGGGCGGCGAACTGGCTGGAAATTCTGTCGGTCAGCTCCTGCAGCTGACCGGGCGCACCGATATCGGATGAACTGGTGCCGAATTGTTCTAATCGCGCATGGATGTCGCGAATATGATGATCCAGAACATTCAAGCGTTCCGGTCCGGCATCGACGGCGATTTTTTCCAGTTGATCAGAGATCGCGGCAATGCGCGCCGCCAGCGCATCGATATGCTTCATCTGCGGGCCGCCGCCGACCGCTGAGCGGATTTCCGCCAGCCGGTCGCCAATGGCCGACATCGTTCCGGCCTCGCCGAGCGCCCGGGTCAGCAGATCAAGTCGTTCGACAATGTGTTGATAGGCATTTTCCAATGATTCCAGTGAGCCACCGACGTTTTGGCCACTTAAAGAATCGCGCAGATGGGCAATGTCAGCCCGCAAGGCTTCCGCGGACCTGGAATCGGGTCGGCTGGCGGTCGATTCGCCGTGCCGCGCGCTTGATTTATGGCTTTCGCGCAAGTCGGCACGCATCTGCGCCAATTCCTGACGCAGATCGCTCAAGGATGCGTTGCCGTATTCGCCCCGCAACGCCGCCACGCCATCGGCTAGTTCCTTGAAACGCTGCTTTAGATCCTCAGCGTAGGGATCAGCATGAGAATATCCGCCGGCGGCCGGCCTACCGCGTCCAGGCGCGTAGCCCCGATCCAACATTGACTGGGTATCAGCAATTTCTGTAATCGCCTGCTGCAGGGCATCGGAGTGGATGCCATGGCCACGATCGCTATCTTGGGTATGACGATGGGGGATTTTCTGTTGCAGGTCTTCAAGCACGCGCAGCGTGGCGTCATATTGCGGTTGTGGTGTCGGCAGCGGGCCAAATCGATCCGTCGGCGGCTGATGGGCGCTGTGGTCCAAACGGTCCGTCAGATCATCCAAAGACCGTTGAATACCTGAAAGCGGGTCCGGCGCCGGGCGGGATCGTTCGCGGCGGCCATGGGACAGGGCATCGATTTGTTCGGAAATCTGCGCAAGCCGGTCGTGGAGGCGATCAGCTTCCAACTCGTTATCATAAGACGCTCGACGGTGATTGAGAGGACGCACGTCATCCTCCTTTTCTCAGCGTTGCCGGGTTCGTCATCGCTTGGGCAATGACCCGGAGACGCAGGTTCCAACACAAGTGGATCGGCCGCTTGTGGCGCGTTGTTGCCGGTCCCATCTGCACGATGCAGAGGTTTTGGCATCTAAAACGCGCCGGTCCGTCCGTACACGTCGCCACCAAGCAGCTTTGGCGAGGCCAAAAGAAATGGCCACCGAACTGATTTGCGGCTACGGGAACATGTCAACTTTAGGGTAAATAAGCCGTTAATTCCGGGCATTTACGGTCATAAAATAGTAATGCGGATTAACAAATTGGTCCTTGCCCGTGTCAAATTCTGACGGCTATTTCATGATTGCGACATTCAACGCCCTTGACCTATACGTCAACTTTGTGAATAGAACCGGTGATGACAATGGGTCCTGAGCCCAATAAGTAATGACCTCCCGATAACCGACCCGCTGCGCCGCTCCTCCCAGAATTGACTGCGTGCGCCGGTTGGTGAGAAAGATGGATGATGGTTCATATGAACGATGATACGACGGTCCTGGCGGTTGCCTCCCGCCGAGACGAGCCCAAACAGGCCTATTTCACCATTGGTGAACTGGCCCGTGAATTTGATATCACCCTGCGCACGCTGCGGTTCTACGAAGACAAAGGTCTGCTCAATCCGCGCCGCGATGGGCTGACGCGGCTATATGGCCGCCGCGACCGCGCCCGGTTGAAGCTCGTATTGATGGGCAAACGCGTCGGGTTTTCGCTGACCGAAATCAAAGACATGCTTGATCTTTACGATCTGCGCGATGGGCAGGTCACCCAACTTCGCGTGGCGCTTTCCCGTTTCCAGGAACAAATTCGGGTTTTGGAAGAGCAAAAGGCCGATATTGAGCAGGCGGTGGAGGATCTCGGGCGCACCGTTGAGGTCGTCTCCGGTATGCTCAAGGATAAAGAAGCCAAGGCCAGCTGAGGGCCGTCGAATGCGGTAGTTCGCCGTTAAATATCAGGCTGAACCTTGGCTGACGCCAGTGTTGGATACCAATTCGGTCAAAACGTTAGGCGGCTCGCAACGCTCAAGGCATTTTGATTAATCTGCGGCAAAGGTCTTGGGCTAGAATAAAATTCTGCCAAAGCCGCGAAAATGTGGGCAATTCCCATTGTTATTGCGTTGCACCATTGTTATATGAATTTTAACAGGTTTACGTTTACGCAAACGTAAGGTCAAAAAGGGTAGGGAGATCTTCCTGATGCCGACTTATCGCGCGCCGGTTAACGACACACTTTTTATTCTCCATGACGTTCTAGGCATGGACCGCTACAACAACCTTCCAGGATTTGAGGATGCCACGCCGGACATGGTGGCGGCGATCTTGACCGAAAAAGCTAAGTTTTGCGAAGAGGCATTGCAGCCGCTGAACCAGGTTGGTGACACGGAAGGCTGTACCCGGCACGACGATGCCAGCGTGACGACCCCGACCGGCTTCAAGGAAGCCTACAAGACCTTCGCCGAAGCCGGCTGGATTGGCCTTGCCGCTGATCCCGAATATGGCGGACAGGGCTTGCCGGCGACATTGGTGGCGGCCACCAGTGAATATCGCGTTTCGGCCAACCTGGCTTGGGCGATGTATCCGGGCTTGACCGAAGGCGCCATCGCGGCGGTCTCTTCGCACGCCAATGACGACATCAAGAACACCTATCTGTCGAAAATGATCGACGGCAGTTGGTCTGGCACCATGAACCTGACGGAGCCCCATTGCGGCACCGATCTAGGCATGCTGCGCACCAAAGCCGTGCCCCAGGACGACGGCTCTTACAAGATTTCCGGCACTAAGATTTTTATCTCCGCCGGTGAGCACGACATGAACGAGAACATCGTGCACCTGGTGATTGCCCGTATCGAAGGCGCACCAGAAGGCGTCAAAGGTATTTCGCTTTTTGTGGTGCCAAAATATCTGCCCGATGCCGATGGCAACCCGGGCGAGCGCAACACGGTAAGCTGCGGCTCCATTGAAGAAAAAATGGGCATCCACGGCAATTCAACCTGCGTCATGAACTACGATAATGCCGTCGGTTGGCTGATTGGCGAGCCTGATAAAGGCCTGCGCGCCATGTTCACGATGATGAACGAAGCCCGCATCGGCGTCGCCATCCAGGGCCTTGGCCTGTCGGAAGTCGCTTATCAAAACGCCGCTGATTATGCCCGCGAGCGCCTGCAGGGCCGCTCGTTGACTGGGGCGAAGGAAGCCGACAAGGCCGCTGATCCAATCATCGTCCACCCTGACGTACGCCGTACGCTACTTTCCGTCAGAGGCTTTAACGAGGCCGCCCGGGCCTTCGTCTTATGGACGGCTTTGCGTGGCGATATCTCCCATCGCTCCGCCGACGCCGACGAGCGCCAGGCCGCTGACGATATGATGAGCCTGATGACGCCGGTGCTCAAGGGCGTGCTGACCGATCGCGGGTTCGATAATGCCGTCGCCGCCCAGCAGATGTTTGGCGGACATGGTTACATCGCTGAAACCGGCATGGAACAATTCGTCCGCGATGCCCGCATCGCCATGATCTACGAAGGCGCCAACGGCATCCAGGCGCTCGACCTGGTCGGCCGCAAGCTGCCGCGCGACGGCGGCCGGGCGATCATGGGCTTCTTTACCGAAGTCGGCACCTTCATTGAAGAAAATGCCGACGGCGACATGGCAGACTTTACCGGCCCGCTGAAATCCGGTTTGGAGGACCTGCAAAAATCCACCATGTGGTTTATGAAAAACGCCATGGCCAATCCGGATAATGCCGGCGCCGGCTCCACCGACTATATGCACCTGATGGGTGTTGTCGTGCTTGGCTACATGTGGGCGTTGATGGCTAAAGCGGCGCAGGAAAAACTTGCCAGCGGCGATGGCGACGCGGAATACTATAAGACCAAGTTGGTGACAGGCCGTGTCTTCATGGAGCGGATGATGCCGGAAACCGGCATGCGCGTCCAACGCATCGAAGCCGGTGCCGACAACATCATGAGCCTCGCCGCCGAAGCATTTTGATCTAATTGAATTCGACTGGGAGGCTATTCAATGACCGTTCTTGATGTACCAAAACCGGGTTGGATGACGGACGAACTGGTCATGTTGGAAGACATGGCCGGCAAGTTTTTCGACGCGGAAATGGGTCCCCATTATGAGCAATGGGAAAAAGACGGCATGGTCTCCCGCGCGTTGTGGGAAAAATCCGGCGAGGCCGGTTTCCTGTGTGCTGAAATGCCGGAGGAGTATGGCGGCGCCGGCGGTACATTCGCCCACGACGCGGTGCTCGCCAGCGTACTCGGCCGCAAGGGCTATGACGGCTTTGGCATCTCTTTGCACAATGCCATCGTCGCGCCCTATATCCTGCGTCACGGCACGGAAGATCAAAAGCAGCGCTGGCTGCCGAAACTGGCAACCGGTGAATATATCGGTGCCATCGCCATGACCGAGCCGGGTGCCGGTTCCGACCTGCAGGGCATTCGCACCACTGCCCGCATGGATGGCAACGAATATGTCATCAACGGCCAGAAGACCTTCATTACCAACGGCCAGCACGCCAATCTGGTCATTGTCGTCGCCAAGACCGATCCGAAGGAAGGCGCCAGGGGCACGTCGCTTCTGATTGTTGAAACCGACGACGCCGACGGCTTCCGCCGTGGCCGCAATCTCGACAAGGTGGGCCTGAAATCGAATGATACATCGGAATTATTTTTCGACGATGTACGGGTGCCAACATCCAATCTCTTGGGCGATGAAGAAGGTCGCGGCTTCATTCAATTGATGTCGGACTTGCCGCAGGAACGGCTGTTAGTGGCCGTCCAGGCAATGGGCATGATCGAACGGGCGCTGGAAGAAACCATCGCCTACGTTAAGGACCGTGGCGCCTTCGGCAAGAAAGTCATCGACTTTCAAAATACCCAGTTCAAGCTTGCCGAGGCCAAGACCGAGGCGACGATCGCCCGGGTGTTCTTGGACCATTGCATGGAACAGCATCTTAAAGGCGGACTGGACGCGGTGACCGCCTCCATGGCGAAATACTGGATGACCGATCTGCAATGCAAAATCGTCGATGAATGCCTGCAGCTTTATGGTGGCTACGGCTATATGAACGAATATCCCATCGCCAAGATGTATCAAGATGCCCGCGTTCAAAAAATTTACGCCGGCACCAACGAGATCATGAAAGTGCTGATCGCCCGTAGCCTTTAATTTGGAGTTCTAAATGGCCGAATATACGCTCCACTGTTTCGCCCAATCCGGCAACGCCTATAAGGCGGCTTTGATGCTGCAATTATGCGGTGCAGACTGGCAGCCGAAATGGGTGGATTTTTTTGGCGGCGCGACGCGGTCAGCCGAATACCGTGGTGATCTCAACGAGATGGGCGAAGTGCCGGTGCTTGAGCATGGCGACACGACACTGACCCAGTCCGGCGTGATCTTAGATTACCTGGCTGAACAATTCGGTCAGTACGGTTGGAATGATCACGACGAACGCCGTCAGATTTACCGCTGGACATTGTTTGATAATCACAAACTGACCGCCAATGTCGCGACCCTGCGGTTCTTGCGGCAGTACATGAAAACCGGCGACACGCCGGTGACCGATTTCCTGCATGGCCGCGCCAAATCAGCTTTGTTCATTCTCAACAAGCATCTGGACGGCCGGTCGTTTGTGGTGGCGGAACGCCCGACCATCGCCGACCTGTCGCTGTGCGGCTACCTATTCTGGATGGACGAGATCGGCTTCGATCCCGAACCGTTCAGCAACGTCAATGCCTGGCTTGAAAACATCAAGAGCCTGCCCGGTTGGGTGGCGCCTTATGATCTCATGCCCGGTCACCCACTACCCGAAAACGGATAATGCAGGCGACTGCGATTAATCCACCAGGAGACAAACATGCCTGACGTATATGTCTATGACCACGTGCGCACGCCGCGCGGCCGCGGAAAGAAAGACGGCTCTCTTCATGAAGTGACCGCCGTTGAACTGTCGGCCACCACATTGCGCGCCGTGCGCGACCGCAATGACCTGGACACGACCCGCGTTGACGATGTGATCCTGGGCTGCGTTGATCCGGTCGGCGAGGCCGGCGGCGACATCGCCCGTGGCTCGGTTCTGGCTGCCGGCTATGACAATTCCGTACCGGGCATGCAGATCAACCGCTTCTGTGCCTCAGGCCTTGATGCCATCAACACCGGGTCCGCCCAGGTTATGGCCGGTCAGCACGACATGGTGATTGCCGGTGGTGTGGAATCCATGAGCCGCATCGGCATGGGCGCTTCAGGCAGCGCCATTGCCGTTGATCCTTCCGTAGCCTTGCCGGCCTACTTTATGCCGCAAGGCATTTCCGCTGATCTGATTGCCACCAAATATGGCTTCAGTCGTGATGACTGCGACGCCTATGCGGTGGAAAGTCAGAAACGCGCCGATGCCGCCTGGAAGGACAAGCGGTTTGATAATTCCGTCATCAAGGTCAAGGACATCAACGGCCTGACTATTCTTGGTCATGATGAGCACATGCGCCCGACCACCGACATGCAGTCGTTGGCGTCATTGCAACCGTCATTCGGCATGATCGGTGAAATGGGCGGGTTCAACGCCGTCGCCATTCAGGAGCAGCCTGAAGTGGAAGCGGTCAGAAACGTTCACCACGCCGGCAATTCCTCAGGCATCGTTGACGGCGCCGCCGCCGTTCTGCTTGGCAACCGCAAGGCCGGCAAACGGGCCGGCCTGCAGCCGCGTGCCCGTATCAAAGCATTCGCCAATATCGGTTCCGCACCGGGCATCATGTTGACCGGTCCGGTTGATGTGACCAAGAAGCTTTTGAAGAACTCGAAGATGTCGCTCGATGACATTGATCTGTTTGAGCTCAACGAGGCGTTTGCCTCGGTCGTCCTGCGCTACATGCAGGCCTTCGACATCGCACCGGATCGTATCAACGTCAACGGCGGCGCCATTGCCATGGGCCACCCGCTCGGCGCTACCGGCGCGATGATCTTCGGCACCGTGTTGGATGAGTTGGAACGTCGTGATCTTAACACCGCGTTGGTGACCTTGTGCATCGGCGCCGGCATGGGCACGGCCACGATCATCGAGCGGGTTTAATCCCACATTTTCCTTTTTGGCGCCTGGTCGGTCGGCAATGATCGCCAATGCGCCTTCAAGATCAGGACGTAAGTCATGAGCTACAAGAATTTCACACTCGACATTGATGCCGATGGCATCGCGCTTGTCACCTGGGACATGGATGGCAAGTCCATGAATGTCATCAACCAGGATGTCATTGACGACATCGAAAAAATCGTCGCCGATACCACCGCCAACGAGGCTATCAAGGGCGTCGTGGTGACCTCCGGCAAAAAGGCATTTTCCGGCGGCGCCGATTTGAAAATGCTGGAATCGATGTTCACTTCCTTCGCGGAGATGAAGGAAAAACAGGGCGAAGAAGCTGCCCAGCAGCAATTGTTCGATGGCACCCGTCGCTTGTCACAGATCTACCGGGCGCTGGAAACCAGCGGCAAGCCTTGGGTGGCGGCGATCAACGGCACTTGCATGGGTGGTGGCTTTGAGCTGGCGCTCGCCTGTCACGCCCGGGTGCTGGTCGATGATGACAGCGCCAAGGTAGGCCTGCCGGAGGTCCAGGTTGGATTGTTCCCCGGCGCCGGCGGCACCCAGCGCGTCATGCGCATGGCCGATCCTCAGGCTGGCCTGATGATGCTCATGCAGGGTCAGCACCTGAAGCCAGCCAAGGCCAAGGGCATGAAGCTGGTCGACGAAGTGGTGCCAGCCAAAAGCCTCATCGCAACGGCGAAAAAGATGATTGCTGACGGTTTAAAGCCGACCCAGCCGTGGGACGAAAAAGGCTTCAAATTGCCCGGCGGCAAGATCCATTCGCCAGCCGGCTACAACTTCTGGCCAGCCGCGACGGCGCTCTACCGCAAGATGACCTATGACAATTACCCGGCGGCCCGGGCGATCCTGCAGTCGGTCCATGATGGACTGCAACTGCCCATGGACCTCGGGCTACAGGTGGAATCACGTCAGTTCGCTCATGTGGTTCAGACCAAGGAAGCCGCGGCGATGATCCGCTCGTTGTTCATCAACATGCAGGATCTCAACAAGGGCGCCCGCCGCCCGGCCGACATCAAACCCACCAATCTGAAAACCGTCGGCATCATTGGCGCTGGTTTCATGGGTGCCGGTATCGCCTATGTGACAGCCGCCGCCGGCCTGAAGGTGGTGTTGTTGGACCGCGATCAGGAATATGCCGAAAAGGGCAAGGGCCTGTCTGATAAGTTGATGTCGGAACGGGTCGCCAAGAAACGGGCGAGCGAAGACGACAAGGAGAAACTCCTGTCGCTGATCACGCCGACCACCAACTATGATGATCTGGGCGATTGTGAACTGGTCATCGAAGCGGTGTTTGAAGACCGTAAGATCAAGGCCGATGTGACGGAGCAGGCCGAAGCCGCCATGAAACGCGGCGCCATCTTCGCCTCCAATACCTCGACACTGCCGATCACTTCACTGGCGCAAGCGTCGAAGAACCCAAAGAACTTCATTGGCATCCATTTCTTCTCACCGGTTCACAAGATGATGCTGGTGGAAGTCATCATGGGCAAACGCACCGGTGACAAAGCTTTGGCCGTGGCGCTGGACTACATCCGCGCCATCCGCAAAACACCGATTGTCGTCAATGACAGCCGTGGCTTCTACACCTCCCGTGTGGTCGGCACTTACGTCAACGAAGGTCACGCCATGTTGGCTGAAGGCGTGCCGGCGGCGATGGTCGAAAACGCCGCCAAGATGGCCGGCATGCCGGTTGGGCCGCTGTCGCTCAATGATGAAGTGGCCATCGACCTGTCATGGAAGATCATCCAGGCCACCAAGGCCGATATGGGCGATAAATACCCTGAACGCCCACAGGACGAGATCATCCGCACCATGGTCGAGGACATGGGTCGTCTGGGCCGCAAAAACGGCAAGGGCTTTTACGATTATCCCGAAAAGGGCAAGAAATCGCTCTGGCCGGGCATCGCCGATCTGGTTGATGTGGAGCTCGATCCCGACACTATTGATGTCAATGAGCTCAAGCAGCGCTTCCTGGTCATCCAGGCGTTGGAAACGGCGCGATGTTTCCAGGAGAACGTCCTGACGGATGTGCGCGAGGCCGATGTCGGGTCCATTCTCGGCTTCGGGTTCGCACCTTATTCAGGCGGCACTTTGAGTTACATCGATGGCATGGGGACGGCGGAATTCGTCGCCTTGTGTCGCAAGCTCCAGAAGAAGCATGGTGTGCGGTTCAAACCCAATCACCAGCTGGCGACGCTGGCTAAGTCCGGCGGTACCTACTTCGGCACATTCCCGCCTGAAGGGGCTGTCGACGCCGCTGCCTGATCAGGGTTGAATTGAGCTGATAATATCTAAAGCCGGGGCGGGAAGAACAATCCTGTCCCGGCTTTTGCATGCTTGCCCTGCGCTGATACCTGCTTAAACTACAAATACAAGCATGCAACCGGGGAGTGGCGGCGTGGATCGACACATCGACTATTATTTTTCATTGGCCTCACCGTGGTCCTACATGGGCCACGATGGCTTTATGACGATCGCCCGCGAACATGGGGTCTCGGTTCGTTTTAAGCCGTTTAACACGGCCAGTGTTTTCTCTGAAACCGGTGGCTTGGTGTTGGGTGAACGGCATCCGGCACGGCAGCGTTATCGCCTTTTTGAAATGCAGAGATGGCGGGAGAAGCGCAATCTGCCGCTCAACTTGCAGCCGGCTTATTTCCCCGCCGATCCGACCCTGGCGGAAAAATGTGTGGCCGCTATTCAAGACGCCGGTGAGAATCCGTCACCGTTTATGGGCCGCGCCTATCGCGGTGTCTGGGCCTATGACAAGAATATCGCCGATGAGCACGTCGTCGAAGGTTGGTTGCAGGATTCTGGCCATGACGCCCATGCGGTCATCAATCGCGCCGGCGAGGATGATTTAAGCGCCATCCGGGAGCAAAATGCCGCCGAGGCGGTGGCCGCCGGTGTCGTCGGTGCGCCGGGTTACGTGCTTGATGGTGAGCCATTTTGGGGCCAGGACCGCCATGAATTGCTTGATGATGCATTGCGTTCCGGCCGGGCGCCGTACAGGGTCGACTGATCGGCGTTCGACGCGCCACAAAACCGGCATTTTCAACTGGCATGGTCGTTCCAACAGGAGGATGCGATGACCTCAAGAATGATTATTGTATTGGCCGCCGGGCTGTTGGCTCTGACCGGACTGGCGCAAGCCCAGCAATCGCCGGCCGCGCCGAGTGCGGACGAATCCAAACCGACCGCATCCGCGCCGGCCCAATCTGAACGCTACATGATCGCCAAATCGGGCAATGATATCCTGCGGGTCGACCGCAAGACCGGTGCCATCTCTGTTTGCCGGGCACGTGGCGAACGCTGGGTCTGTGAATTGGTCGCCGACGACCGCGCCGCCTACGAGGCGGAAATTGGTTACGCCAATAAAGCGGCCGACAAACTGAAGAAGCGGGTTGCTGATTTGGAACAGCGTCTGGCGGCGCTTGAGGAAAATCCAAATGCCAAATCCGGCGCCAAGGAACCAAGCCTGAGTGACAAGGCCGAACGTGAACTCGATCGTTTCATGACATTTTCAGAACACGCCATGCGGCGGTTCTTCGGCATGGTGAAGTCCCTGCGCGAAGACTATGAAGCCGGCAAGATCTAAACCACCAGCGCGCCTCGGGCGATCAGGGCATTGTGGATGTGGTCAGGCACCTGGATAACTTTGCGGGCCTTGGCGTCGATGATCATGCCCGTTACCTCCACCACCGCGAATGATTTGCCGGCACGGGTATCAATCAGGTCGTGACGAAACGAAAACGTCTTTTCCCGCACCGCGACGAATTGACTAACGAGATGAATCAGTGCACCGGCGCCAGGTTTTTGGCCAACCAGAGTGCGTTTCATTTCCACCGCCACACGGCCCATATCGTGCTCATCCAGCCATTGCAGGTTCAGGCCGCCGAACTCCCACACATGCGCCGCGGCGTCTGAACAACAGGCGATCATTTGCCGGTCGAGCACGGCGCCGCCGACCCCACATCCCTGCGGTTGGATCACGCTGCGATGCGACACCACGTGGGGATGGTCCGTGAAGTCTGCTATCGCCTGACCGGGAGCACCGTCGACACTGCGGGCCATGAATATCGGGTCCGGATCAATCCAAGGCAGATCAAGATCGTCCAAAACAACCGGATCGCCATCGGGATAGCCGTCCAGCGCCGTGGCAGATAGGCGGCCGGTGATGATTTCGCGCATTTGGTGAACGATGGTGACCGGGAAGGGTCCGTCCCGCACCACAGCCGATGTGACTGAAATCAAATCCTTGGAAAACAATTCTGAATGATAGCGCACGTGGCGTACCGGTGAATCGCCCAGGATTCGATCTTCAAGGCCGGTTAGAAATTTGAAATGCGCGTCCGCATCTGCAAATCGGTCGTAATAAAACTGCACATTGAGATGGGCATTTTCATCGCATTCCCACGTGTTGACGAAGGATCGAAGCGTTTCAATTGGGGTCATGGTGCTCTATGGAATTTAGCCGGCGACGCCGTTTAAAAAATCGTCCATGCGCTGAAGACTATCTTCGGCCATGGCGGAGGGGAAAGATTGGAAGACGTGACATCCGCCCGGAAAGACGGCCAGATCTGTCTTGTTGCCGGCGCTCATCCATTTGACCGCCATGAACAAGCTATCGTCCATCAGCGCATCATAGGTGCCGACACTGAACAACGCCGGCGGCAGGCCTGATAGATCCGCATGGATCGGCGAGATATCCGGGTCGGCGATGTCACCGCCGTTGGCCAGGAAACATTTTGTGAAGTTGCTAATATCGCGGTCGCCGAGGACCAGCATATCCTGGGAAAAGGCGCGTGAACTGGGGGTGCGCGCATGGTCATAGCAGCCGGCGACCAGATTGGCGCCGGCAAACGGCGTGAGCTGATGTTTGTCCCGTAGCCTGATCAACGCGACCACCGACAGGTGTGCGCCGGCGGATTCACCGCCAATCGTCATCAATTCGCCGCCAAACCTGCTTCGGCAGTTTTCATGCACCCAAAGCGCCGCCGCCTCGCAATCGTCTGGGCCGGCAGGGTAGGGATGTTCCGGTGCCAGCCGGTACTCCACGGAGACCACCGTCAGGCCGGTGTTTTCCGCGATCCGCTGCAATTTCATATCCTGAAAGTCCGCCGCTCCTATTGTCCATCCACCGCCATGAATGTGCAAATAGACGCCGCGGCTAGGCCGGGTCTGCGGTGCAATGACCCGTAGCGGCAAGTCGCCGCCGGGTCCGTCGATGCTAATGGTTTCAGCATGGTCGACATTTGGGCCCGGCGGAAAGGCATCCAGGCCGTCGATGCGCCGTTGACGGATGACATGCGGCTCGAATTGCCACCGGTCAGGAAGCGCGCCAAGACGCTCGATGATCATGGCGTTTTGTTCGCGAATTTCATCGCTGATTGATTGTTCCAGGAATACGGACGGATCGATATTGAACATCGGCAAGACATCCTTGTAAGCGAGATGGCCGTGCCCGTTGACGTGGCCATCATGGTGGCGTCTGTATATCAGCGTGCCGGCGCAGCGGGCCACCCCCAATTGTCAAATGCATGGCTGATGTGAATCGGGAAAACGAAAATATGGCCCACTATGATGAAAACAGCACGACCCTGGAACTGGTTGCCCATCCTGAAACCCATGCCCAACTGCGCCAGGCTTTTGCAACGCTGCGGGTGCCAACCAATGGCCAAGCATTGACCGAGTTGACCTACGCCATCAATCATTGGTTGGCTGAGATCAATGTCGATGATGGCGAGGTGACAGTGTTTTGTCAGCACACTTCGGCATCGCTGACGCTGCAGGAAAACGCCGACCCGAATGTGCACTTCGATCTACTTACCAGCCTTGATCGGCTGGCGCCGGAAACTGAACTTTATCGCCATTCCTCTGAAGGTCCAGACGACATGCCGGCCCATATCAAGGGCATGCTCACCGGTGTTTCCCACCAGGTGCCGGTGCTGGCCGGGCGCATGGCCTTGGGTACCTGGCAAGGCGTGTTTCTGGCCGAACATCGCCACGCGCCGCACATCCGAGCTGTCATCCTGCGTTATTTGGGAACGTAGGCCGAACTCATCTATCGTTTTTTATATTTTTCCGTCGCCTTGACTAGTTCGCGGGCGATGCCCGGCTCACTCATGGCGTGACCGGCGTCATTGACGACCTGAAGCTCCGCCGCGGTCCAGACCTTGGTCAGTTCCCAAGCATTGGCAAGCGGCGTCACAACGTCATAACGGCCATGGACTATAGTGCCCGGAATACCTTGCAGGCGATCGGCATTGGTCAACAATTGTCCGTCGTGTTCGAAAAAGCCGCCGTTGAAGAAGTAGTGGCATTCGATGCGGGCGAACGCCAAAGCGTAATGTTCATTTGCAAACGCCGCCTGACGGCCGGGGTTGGGCAACAGCGATAATGTACTGCCTTCCCAAACACTCCACTTTTTCGCCGCGGCCAATTGCACGGCCTTATCTTCATGGGTCAACCGGTGATGATAGGCAGTCACCATATCGGAGCGCTCATCAGCCGGGATATGGTCGCGGTAGGTCTGGAAGTGGTCAGGATAAAGGTTCGAAGCGCCTTCCTGATAAAACCACTCCACTTCTGATCTCCGCATGAGAAAAATCCCGCGCAGCACCAATTGCCGGACACGTTCGGGATGGGTTTCCGCATAGGCTAGCGCCAGGGTCGATCCCCATGAGCCGCCGAACAGCTGCCACATGTCGATGCCCAGATGCTGGCGTATGGCTTCCATATCCTCAACCAGGTGCCATGTGGTGTTGTCGGTCAATTCCGCATGGGGTGTCGAACGTCCGCACCCACGCTGATCGAACAGGATGATGCGGTAGGCTTTGGGATCATGATATCGCCGCATGGACGGATTGCAGCCGGCACCGGGCCCGCCATGGACAATCAGCACCGGCTTGCCCTTCGGATTTCCGCATTCCTCGAAGTAGATTTCATGCAGGTCGGAGACTTTGAGCCGGCCTTGGTTAAAAGGTTCATTGGACGGATAAAGCGCGTCGGAAGCGGTCAATTGGTGCCTCTAAGATTTTGCGAAAAAGGGAAAGTAAGGGCGGGATGCTCAGGAAACGTACTACCTAAAAAGCGATATGGCGATCGCAATCACCCAGAACGCAATAGAAAAAGCCGCCGCCCGATAGGCAAACCACAGATAGGTTTCCCGCAGGATTGCAGACCCGATTTGCTGGGCAAAAGGCTCCGGTGGCCGGGTGTTCTCGTCCAGATAGATCCACATTTCGGTTTTTCGGAGATCTTTTTTCAAAGCCGTTTGGGCTCGGACCAGCAAGATCATCGTCATGATCGTGGTCAATATAGCGGCAGCCCGGGCGGCGAGGAGGAAATCGAAAGCAAAGGAAACGGTAATGCAGAATATCGCCAAGACGCCGAAACCGCAGGCTCGGCCAATCGTCATAAACGCGACTTTGTGCAAATACTCCAACGCGGTTCTCCCGCATGCAAGCATCAACGGTAGCGCGCCGATCAACTGGCGTGCAAGCCATTCAGCCCGATACAGGCCACCTCTCACCCAATCGTGAGACTTGCTTGGGAATGGCAAACACCGCCGTGAAGCGGGTTACTTGTTCATTAAGTAGTAGAGGCCTTTGGCCATTTCGCCTTCCAGCGGGAAGGACAACATGCCCATCACCGAATAGCCCAACAGCCACGGCATCAGATAAAACCGCGCCATATAAAAGAACCAGGCCACATAAAGCGGCACCATCGGCTGCAGCAGAAAGCTTGGTGTGATAGGTGAGAAAAGCTTCAGGATCGGATTGGTCATTTTCACGAATATCTTCATGAAAAACCAGTCGGAATCCTCCGCCATGAATATGCTCAAGGCGGCGCGGCCGATCAAAGTCCACATGACCATGCCGAGCACATAATCGATTACCAGCACCCAAATTGGAAAGGCGTCCAATGTCGCGGTCATAACTCAAGCCTTGTCAGTGTTCATAAAAATCGGGGGCGGAATCGCTTCCGCCCCCGGTCATTATCATTATTGCCAAATTAGTGCTTGGCGTCGAGAACCGTTTGGCCCGAAGGATTACGGATTTCGTCAACCATCTTCTGGGTCTCTTCATCCGGTTCCGGGGTCATCAGCGAGACGACGACCATGGCGACCAAGCTCACCGGCATGCCGATGATGCCGAACCGCAGACCGTCAAGGCCTAGGAACGGTGTGCCACCATTTTGAAGGTAGACCAGATAGGTAGTGCCAGCGGCAAAGCCACAGACCATACCGGCGATCGCACCAGCCCGGTTTGCCCGTTTCCACCAGATACCGAGCACCAGTGGGAAGAACAAGCCAGAATTGGCGAAGCAGAACGCCCAAGCCACGGCACCAAGAATACCGGTCAGCTTCAGCGATGCCACGAAGGCACCGGCCGCACCGATGGCGATCAACAAGATACGCGCAACGATCAGGCGGGTTTTCGTGTCGGCGTTCGGGTCAATGATCTTGTAGTACAGATCATGGCTGAGCGCGTTGGCGATGGCCAAGAGCAGACCGTCGGCCGTTGACATGGCGGCAGCCATGCCACCGGCGGCGACCAGACCGGAGATCACATACGGCAGACCGGCGATTTCTGGTGTTGCCAGAACCACAATGCCTGAGCGCATGAAGAACTCATTTATCTGTAATATGCCGTCGCCATTGCTGTCGGAGACCGCCAGCATGCCCACGTTCGACCAGTTCTTGATCCAATCAAGAGCCATGACCTCTTCAACCGACTTACCGATGACGCTGGTAGCCAGTTCAGGATCCAACAACTGCAGCTTCGTCAGCGTCGCCAGAGCAGGCGCTGTGAAGTACAGCAGGAAGATAAAGAGCAGCGACCATGCCACGGACTTCCGTGCCGCACGTACGGACGGGGTCGTGAAATAGCGCATCAGGATGTGCGGCAATGATGCCGTACCAGTCATCATGGCAACTGCCAGGGTGACCATTTTCCATGCACTCCATCCGCCTTGCGGATCGTTATGTAGAACAGTCAACGCCTTCATGCCCGCAAACTTTTCTGTCGGCGTGAGTGTGCCAACACCAAGTGTGCCCTCAAGTTCGGCAATCCGCGCAGCGGCGTCGCCGTATGAGAAATGCGGGATGATCCCGAAGCCCTGCACATTCGACATCCAGATCACCGGTACCAGATAGGCGATAATCAGCACGATGTACTGCGCCACCTGGGTCCAGGTCACAGCCCGCATACCACCAAGCATGGAGCAAAGTAGAATGCCGAGGAGGCCGAACCAAACGCCATATTCAAACGGGATCTGCAGCGCCCGTGCGGCGATCGTTCCCGAAGCGTTGATCTGTGCTGTCACGTAGGTGAACGAGGCCACCACGAGCACGATAACAGCACAGAATCTGGCCAAGTTGCCGCCATAACGGGTGCCGATAAAATCGGGAACCGTGTAGCAGCCGAACTTGCGCAGATAAGGCGCCATCAGCGAGTTAACGAGCACATAACCGCCGGTCCAACCGACGATGAAGCCGAGATAGCCGTAACCACCGAAGTAGATACCGCCAGCCAGGGCCACGAAGGAGGCGCCGGACATCCAGTCCGCCGCAGTCGCCATACCGTTGTAGACGGCAGGAACTTCCCGGCCTGCCACGTAGTAGGCTTCCACCTGCATGGTCCGTGAGAGCCAGCCAATCACGGCATAGATAACAATTGTAAAGGCAACGAACAGAATACCAATTGTGGCGGCGCTAACGCCCATCTGTTCAAGAATTGCCATTAATCCGATGAAGACGATAAAACCGCCGGTGTATAGAGCGTAAACTTTACCTAGATTATCGGTAAAACTTCCGGTCTTTCCGCTTGAGTCACTCATATGATTGCCCCCTATTCCTCGCCGACGCCGGCTTCGTCATCGATCGCGTCTTGACGCCAGTTTTGGAAAAAGATCAGCAACACGAAGACGATCAGCGAACCTTGAACACACATGTAATAACCGAGCGGGAAGCCCAGGAATGACATGGAGTTAAGGGTGTGAGCGTTCCATGGGATGATCATGGAAAATATGACCCAAATAACCAGGACCAGAATGGTCAGATTACGAGTCTTTGCCCAGTGTTGCGCAAGTGCACCACCGTTGTTCTCAGACATATTATTTCTCCCCTTAAGAGGCACTGGCTTGCACCAGTGTCTGCTAAATTATTGCCAGAGATGGCGTTGGGCGGAAACTCGACTAAAGGGTAATACGGCAAAGTCCATGGAATCCGGGACTTTTGCGGCAATTTGCGCTAGCTCATCTTCCCTGAATGGGTTAACCCATCCAAATGTCTGCACCAGACCGTGGAATCGCCGTGCTGTATCTGGCGGTCAAACAACGTCCCAGGATCGATGCAAAAAGTAGTCAATATCTTTAAAATGTTCGCCACCAGGCTCACTGCAAAGCGTGATAATGGCCCGATTAGTACGGTCGCCGAAATGCAGCGATTTGTCTCCACACGCGCCTCCTTTGTTTCGCAAAAAAAGCTCTACGGATATTTGAAAACGCGGATCGGTACCCAATACCCGAAAATGTTCAAAGACGAGTTGTTTATTAAGTCCATTAACATCGCCAAATATTATGTGTTTGCCGCCTGCGTATCCGATTTGACGATATATGCCGTCGCCCATGTCTTTAAAGATAAAGCCGCCGACGATGCGGATTTGCGGGCCGTGGCGATGCGGTGTTTTGAAAGCGCCATGGCCGACAACGCCGCAGGCATGCCCGAGGAGTTTGTCAGCGCCGAGGCGATTGCCGTGTTTGGTGACCGGTTGGGCGATACCGCGTGGGCAACTGAAGCCCTAAAGTCCGAGAATTTCACCTTGAGCCCCAAGGAATTGGTCAAATGGGCGCCGATCGCCCCAAGGCTTAAAAAATTCGATAGCGAAATTGTTGAAAACTCGATTAGGTTCGCCTGGCTGGATATCCGCGAGCGCTATCTAAAGCAATTGGATGACGGTGCCGTTTATGGCGATTGGGCCGATCATCGGCAATCCGCAGCCTGATCCTGTCACGGCGGCGATGCGGCAAATTAGGCTGGATTGATTATTTTGAACGCCGAACTTGCACCAATACCCGGCCCCGGTGATAAACTACAAAAAAATAAGCAGATGGGGACGAATCGGTTTGGATGCGTGCCTGATAATATTGATCGTATGGGAATGGCCCATGGGGGGAGACCATATTGGCCAACGCAGCGCAATTTCATTTCGTAATTGCCGATGACCATCCGTTGTTCCGGGGCGCCTTGCGGCAATCCCTGGACGGCATGTTTTCATCGTTGCAAATCGAAGAAGCTGGATCCTTGGATGAGGTTTCAACGCTTCTCGATAACGTTGATTCTGTTGACTTAATCCTGCTCGACCTGACCATGCCTGGCGTTCAAGGGTATTCCGGATTGATGTTCCTGCGGGCGCAGTACCCCGGTGTGCCGGTGGTTATCGTCTCCGCCACCGACGAACCCGCTGTCATTCGTCATTGCATGAAATTTGGCGCTGCCGGATTTATCCCTAAATCATTGGGAACTGACGCCATCCGCAGTGCGGTTAATGCTGTCTTAGGTGGCGGCCAATGGGTGCCGCCGGATGTTGATTTGGAGGCTTCTGATGACGAATCGACCGAGTTGGTCGCCAAGTTGTCGACACTGACGCCGCAACAAGTCCGGGTTTTGATGATGCTTTCAGAGGGTTTGCTGAACAAGCAGATCGCCTACGAGCTGAATGTTTCGGAAGCCACCGTTAAAGCCCACGTGTCAGCAATATTGCAAAAACTCAATGTTGATAGCCGCACTCAGGCTGTCATCGCCGCCTCCAAAATTGCCGCCGGAAACTGGCAGGCACCGCCGGAAGTCGACGGCTAAAAAACGACCGCGTTGGATTTACTCTGCCGCCTGCATTTGCACCCGCCATTGGGAAAGTAGTGCCCGCAGCACCGCCGGTTTGAGCGGTTTGTTGAGGGTGGAAAAACCTTTTTCACGGGCTTCTTCCTTGACCGCCGGCGACCGGTCGGCGGTGACCAGAACGGCTGAAATATCCGTGCCGAAACGCTCCCGCAGCGCGATGATCGTATCGATCCCGTTGCCGATATCGAGATGATAGTCAGCGACAATGGCATCGGGCATTACACTGGCGGTGTCGATTTCCCGTTCCGCGTCTTCCAGGTCACGGGCCACCAGTACTTGGCATTTCCATCCAGTAAGCAGCGTTTTCATGCCGTCGAGGATTTTCGGCTCATTGTCGATGCACAACACGACAAGGCCCTCAAGCGGTGCGTCCAAAACGCCTTTGGCACGTGGCGCCCGGGGCCGAACCGCGATCGGGCTTTCCTTCGGGATCTCGACACTAAATCGCGAGCCGTGGCCAAGTTTGGATCGCAAATTGACCGGATGATCGAGGAAACGGGAAATGCGATCGACGATCGACAATCCCAATCCCAGGCCGCGGGCGGCGCGGGCACCGCGCTCAAGCCGTTGAAATTCATCGAAAATGGATTTTTGCTGGGACTGCGGGATGCCCATACCTGTATCGAGGACCTCGACCAAAACCTTGTCATCGCGCTGGCGACAACCAAGGATGATCTTGCCGTCGCTGGTATATTTGATCGCATTCGAGACCAGGTTTTGCAGCAGACGGCGCAGCAACCGGCGATCGGAGCGAACCCACAGGCTGGTTGGCACAATCCGCAAGTCCAGCCCCTTATCGCGCGCCATCGGACCAAAATCGAATTCCAATTGCTGGAATACATCGGCGATGGCGAAGGTGGTGATGTCGGATTTTAGCGCCCCGGTATCGAGCCGTGAAATATCCAACAATGCGCCGATAATTTCCTCCACCGATTCAATCGACGCCTCGACATTGCCGACCAGGGCACTGTCGTCGGTGCCGTCATAGCGTTCAACCATGGAGGAAACATAAAGCCGGGCGGCATTGAGCGGCTGCAGGATATCGTGGCCGGCCGCCGCCAGGAACCGTGTCTTGCCGATATTGGCCTCTTCCGCCTCGGCCGTGGCCTGGCCCAAAGCCGCATTCAGCCGGGTCAGTTCCTCCGTCCGCTCGCGCACCCTTTTTTCAAGATTTTCATTGGCCGTTGCCAAGGCGTCCTGTGCGGAGACGGTTTCAGTAATATCGGCATAAGTCGTCACGATACCGCCATCGGGCATCGGTTGAGTGCGCACTTCCAGCACCGCGCCCGATGACGCCAGACGCTCGACGAAGGGCTCCATGGTCACCACCAGCATATCGATACGTTTAGCAACGATCTGGTCGATGTCGCCGGTACCGAATTCACCGCCCTCGGCACAATAGCGGATGATGGTATGGAGCGGCGTTCCAACCTGACCGAAATCGGCTGGCAGGCCCAGTAATTCGCGGTACTGCCGGTTCCAGCAAATCAACCGCATATCTTTGTCGAACACCGATATGCCCTGGCCGACCTGATCAAGTGCCGTTTGCAGCAGGTCACGGTTATATTGAATAGCCGCCGATGCATCATCGAGTAGCTTCATTGCGACTTTTTGCGTGGTGTCGCGGCGTTTGACCAACAGCGACATGACCAAGCGCGATGACGCCGCGCCGATGGCGCTGGCCAGCATTTGTTCAGAAAACCGGATCAGATTGAAATCTGCTTCGGCATTTTCGTCCAACATCGTGTTGCGTTCACGTGAATATCTTTCAAACGCCCGCTTAGTTCGCTCCTGGCCCAGATAACGGGCAATTGTCGACTGCAGATCACCAACGGTCACCGATGTGCGCCAGCGACGGAACGGCGGTGCCGGCGTCAGATCGGTGGGCACGAAGATACTGGCCTGCAGCCTTTCGATCGGCTCAGGCGCAAACGTGACGGAAACAAAAGCGTAGGCCGCAATGTTGGCTGATATGCTCCAAAACACCCCGTGAACCAGCGGATCAAACGAAAACGAGAATAACGCCTGGGGCTTGAGCAGCCAGATGCCAAAGGGACCAGCCGTCAGGATTTGCTCCGGCACGATGCCGGCTGAGACAAAGGTCGGCAGCAATAATGTGTATGCCCAGACCGCGAAACCAACGCACATGCCCGCCACCGCGCCCTTCGCCGTGGCCCGGCGCCAGATCAAGCCGCCGAAGAAGGCCGGCGCTAGCTGGGCGATCGCGGCGAATGACATCAGACCGATGGACGCCAATGCAGCCGTATCACCGGCCGCCCGGTAATAGGCAAACGCCAGCAGCAAGACGACAAAGATGGCACTGCGGCGGATATTTAGGACCCGTGATCCCATGCCTTCGGGATCGACCGGGTCAATTGACCGACGGCGCAATAGCAGCGGGATAACCAGATCGTTGGAAATCATAATCGCCAGGGCGATCGACGCCACGATGACCATGGCGGTTGCCGCTGAAAGCCCGCCCAAAAAAGCAATGATGGTCACCAGTTCAGCGTCCGCCGTCATCGGCAGTGCCAGCACGAAAGTGTCGGCATCGATGGTGTTGCCGAAGCGGATCATACCGGCCACAGCGATCGGAATTACGAACAGATTGATCAGCACCAGATAGACTGGAAACAGCCATGCAGCCCGTTTTAACTCAGCCTCATTGTGGTTTTCGGTGATGGTGACATGAAATTGTCTGGGCAGAAGGAGGATCGCGCAGAACGACAAAAAAGTCATAACGATCCATTTGCCGCCGTTCAGTGCGTTCCCGAATACTTCAGTGATGGCCGTTTGTTGCGACGCCTTTTCGACCATATCGAACGGCCCGTCGAACAGCACGAACGTGGCAAACACACCGACACAGACGAAGGCCAACAACTTCACCACGCTCTCCGTGGCGATCGCCAACATCAAGCCATCCTGATGCTCCGTGGCGTCAATGTGCCGGGTGCCAAACAAAATTGCGAATGCCGCCAGCGCGATTGCCACCAACAGTGAGACATCGGAAAAGAAGTACGATCCCAGTTGGGCGGTGGAACCATCGGAAATGTGCGTGACCATGATCTCCACCGAGGTGGAGACGGCCTTCAATTGCAGAGCGATATAGGGAACAGTTCCGGTGACCGCGATCAGCGTAACGACCGCCGCAACACCCTGGCTTTTGCCGTAGCGGGCGGCGATAAAGTCAGCAATGGAGGTGATGCGTTCCGCTTTGGCGAGCTTGGCGACCCGTCGCAGGATCGGGAACCCTAAGGAGAACATCAAGATCGGACCGAGATAGATGGTCAGGAATTCCAGGCCGGTGGCGGCGGCCAAGCCGACGGATCCGAAGAACGTCCACGACGTACAATAAACCGCCAGCGACAGCGCATAAATCGCCGGCCGTCCGCGTCCGGCGGCGAGCCCCACGGAGCGGCGGTCGCCGATGCTGGCGACCGCGAAAAGCAGCCCCAGATAAATCAGTGCAATAAGGACAACGACCCAGCCCTGCAGCATGGTTTTGGATTTCCAAAGTTAATCCGGTTCGCCCAGCTTACCTGTACTTCGGCGCCGATTGAACCCGGACTTTTGAGGGGCGGCTCCCATGACGACGGTCAAGTCGTGTTACGGTTTTTTGGGTTAGTGAAAAGAATCACTAATCCCTAGTCGGCCGGCCAGAGGAATGAGAATGTCGACCCGATCAAGCGAAACGCCGCTTCTTGCCATGGACGCAGTGGTGTTGGACACCGAAACCACTGGGCTTGATCCGGCGAAGGCGCGCATCGTTCAAATTGGCGCCGTCAAGATCGATGAAGGTCAGATGATCGAGGCCGCGACCTTTGATCAATTGGTCGATCCGGGTATTCCGATACCGCCGAGTTCAACTGAAATCCACCACATTTCAGATAGTAATGTTGCCGGCGCACCGGAATTTAAAACCGCCTATAGCGCATTTGGCACTTTTGCAAATGGCGCCGTCATCATTGGCCATTCGATCGGCTACGATTTGGCGATCATGAAGCGTGAATGCGCCATAGCCGGGTTGGATTGGGCGCCACCTAGAAGCTTGGATATTCGCCTGTTGGCGCAGATATCCAATCCCAACCTGGCGGGTTTCTCGCTTGATCAACTTGCAGCCTGGCTGGATGTTGAAATTTCCGGCCGCCATACTGCGTTGGGCGATGCCCTAGCTACCGCGCAAGTATTTTTAGCCATGCTGCCGAACCTGCGCGAAGGCGGCATCAGGACGCTGGCCGAGGCCGAGGCTGCCTGCCGGCAGTTGACCAATGTCTTAGAGGAGCATCACCGCGCCGGGTGGCATGAGCCGGTTGTTTCTCCGGCTCAAGCCGATGCCGAAAGCACATTGGCCCGCATCGACAGTTACCCGTACAGGCACCGGGTTTGCGATGTGATGACATCCCCGCCTGTCGTCCTGTCATCAGCTTTAACCGTCGGCGAGACCGTCAAAAAGATGATGGATCTGCAAATCAGTTCCGCTTTTTTGGCGCCGCCGGTCGACGGCGGCAAGCCGCCGGCGGCTGAACACCATCCGATTGAGGGTTTGGGGATCGTCACCGAGCGCGATATCTTGCGGACGATCGCCAAGGACGGCGCCAATTCGCTGTCCAAACCGGTTTCGCAACTGATGTCGCAGCCGCTCGCCGTCATCCCGCAGGACGCCTACATTTATCGCGCCATGGGTCGGATGGACCGCTTGGGGATACGCCATCTGGCGGTTGCCGAGGAGCATGGCGAGCTGGTTGGCGCCTTGTCGGCCCGCGACTTGCTGCGCTTGCGCGCCGGCGAAGCAATATCCTTGGGCGATGAGATTGAATCGGCCGAGACCGCCAATGCGCTCGCCGTCGCCTGGGCCAAGCTACCTGGTGTCGCCCGCAGCCTGTTGGATGAAGAAGTTGAATCCCGCGATATCGCCGGGGTGATCAGTCGCGAGATCGGCGCGCTGACCCGTCAGGCGGCGGTGATTGCCGAAAGGCGCATGATTGACGCCGGCCGAGGCGGCCCCCCGGTGCCGCATGCGGTATTGATATTGGGCTCCGGCGGCCGCGGTGAGAGCCTGCTGGCCGCCGATCAGGATAACGCCATCATTTTTACCGAAGGCGATCCCGACGGACCGGAGGATAAATGGTTCGCCGAATATGGCAGCCATATCGCCGACATTCTGCATGCCGTCGGGGTGCCCTATTGTAACGGCGGCGTCATGGCCAAGAACGCCCAGTGGCGTGGCAGCGTTGAAACATGGCGGGAGCGGGTGTCGCAATGGGTGCGCCGGTCGCGTCCGCAAGATTTGTTACAGGTCGACATTTTCTTTGATTTACGTGCTGTTCACGGCGAGGCGAAGTTAGCTCGCAACCTGATGATTGATGCCTATCAACGCGGATCGGAGGCGACTGAATTTGCCAAACTTCTGGCCGGATCGACCACCAGCTTTTCGGTGCCATTGAATTTTTTTGGTGGTTTCAAGACCGAGGATGGTCGCGTTGACTTAAAGAAGGGCGGCTTGTTTCCAATCGTCTCAAGCGCCCGGGTGCTGGCCATCCGGCACAATCTGGTCAAACGATCGACCGGCGATCGTCTGCAGGCGATATTGGACCTTAACATCGGCGCCAGGGGCGACATCACCAGCATGGTGGAGGCCCATGGCGTGCTGCTGGGGCACATTTTGGCTCAGCAGTTTGTCGATCTGCAGGCCGGTAAAAATATCGGTAATTCAATCGAAGTTAAACGGCTTTCAAAATCAGATTCAGAAAAGCTCCGAGACCATTTATCGTCGTTGTCACATATGGAGGAAATGGTGCGGGATCTTTTGTTCAGGTAAGGCTTGGCCGATGGGTTTTGCCCGTGTAAACAGGATATTAATACGTAGAAACTCTATGGTACTCTAGCCATGATTCGCAGGATGAGAGGTCGCCCGGCGGATCATATGTGGCAAGAGGACTACCGAAGGAGCGAGTAGTTAGGAACTCCTAAGAATACGCCGAGGCCAATGGCGTAGTCGGGGGATATGATGCGGAAGATAGATGCGGCAGCCGCCATTAAGCGCAGTTTCCTGCAGTATTACATCTATTATATGGCTCTTCCTGGGCGGACCCTGGTACATTGCGTTACCGGGGCGCAAGTGCATGTGGTTCGGACATACGCACCGACGCGACGTAAAACCAATTCAACGCCGCGTCTTGAAGTTGCCGCCCGGATGTTGTTTTCCATACTCTGTAAAAAACCCTATCAAAAACGCGAACATCAAGTTGCCCATTGCGGAACTGTCGGTGTCTTCCGCGAAAAATGGAGTGGCTGGAAATGAAAGCGAACAACAAAATCATCGACAATTTGCGCAGCGAGGCGCGGCATGCGCCCGACAGCGGCATCATCGATATTATTGTTTATGGGCGGGAAAAACCCGGTATCATCCCGCTTTGGGCCGGCGAGGGCGATCTTCCTACCCCGCAATTCATTTGCGATGCGGCGACCCAGTCACTGGCCGCCGGCGAAACGTTTTATACCTATCAACGCGGTATTCCGCCGTTACGGGAAGCGCTGGCGACCTATCATCAAAAAATCTATGGGCGCAGCTTTCCAGCCGAACGGTTCTTGGTCACCGGCTCCGGCATGCAGGCCATTCAAATGGCGGTACAAGCGATTGCTGGCGCCGGCGATGAGGTCATCGTTCCGACCCCGACCTGGCCAAATATCGCCGGATCCGTCGGCATCATCGGCGCCAAGCCGGTGGAAGTTCCCATGGCCTATAGCCAGAACGGCTGGTCATTGGATTTCGACAGCATCGTCGACGCCGTCAGCGACCGTACCCGCGCCATCTTTCTCAATTCGCCGGGCAATCCGACCGGTTGGGTGGCCGACGAGGCCGAACTCAAGGCTTTGTTGGAATTATCGCGGCAGCACAATTTTTGGATAATCGCCGATGAGGTCTATTCCCGTTTCGTCTTTGACGGACGGGTATCGGCGCCATCCCTTTACGACATAACCGAAGACGATGATCTGGTGATTTTCGTCAATTCATTTTCCAAAAACTGGGCAATGACCGGTTGGCGTATTGGTTGGATCAGCGCCCCGCCGGTGATCGCTCAGGTGATTGAAAACCTGATTCAATATTCGACCTCCGGGGTTGCTGAATTCGCTCAGCGCGCGGCGATCGTTGCCTTGGAACAGGGCGAGGAATTCCTCTCCCATCAGGTCGGCCGCGCCAGCAAGGGCCGGGAAATCTTATGCGATGCTCTGTTGGAGACCGGCAGGGTGCATTTCGCCAAACCCGATGGCGCGTTTTATTTGTTTTTCGGTGTCGAGGGTGAAACGGATTCCGTTCAATTGTCGCAAAAGCTCGTCGATGAGGCCGGTATCGGGCTGGCGCCAGGGTCTGCTTTTGGCGCCGGTGGCGATGGTTTCATGCGTCTGTGCTTTGCCCGCTCGGGCGACAGCATCCAGGAGGCGACGGATCGCCTCGTCAGTTGGTTGAATAAACAGTAGGAGAAGATCAGCAATCACCGGCCCGGCAGCGGAGCGGTGATTGTAGGCGAAAAAAGATATGGACCGCCAAGTTGTCAATAACCAACCAAACGATAAGCTCGCCGAAGCGCGGCTTGAAAGCGTATTGGATACGGCTGTCGACGGAATCATTGTTATTGATTCCGCCGGTAGCATATTGATGTTCAACAAAGCCTGCGAAAAACTATTCGGATATTCCGCCGCCGACATTTTGGGCAAGAATGTCAAAAATCTTATGCCCACGAGATTTTCCGATGATCACGACTCCTATCTCTCCAGCTATCTGAAAACCGGTAATGCCAAAATTATCGGTATGGGCCGGGAAGTAGCTGGTATGCATCGGGACGGAACGGTGTTTCCGATTGAATTATCGGTCGGTGAATCCGATACCTCAGATGGCATGCAGTTCATCGGGATCATTCGTGACCTGCGGTCCAGAAAAAATATTGAATCCAGATTGGCCAACCTGCAATCGGAGCTGCTCCTGCTCACTCGAATTGGTGCGATGGATGAAATGGGCGCCGCGGTGGCCCATGAACTGAACCAACCACTCACAGCTTTATTGCTTTATTTGCAGGCGGCAAATCGGAAAATTCAAGCGATTGGCAAGCCAGAGATCATTGGCGAAAAGACGCTGGAAGTTCTCGAAAAGGCGATGCGGGAAGCCCAACGGGCCGGCAACATTGTTCGACGCATGCGCCAGTTTGTTGAACGGCGCGAACCACAGCGAAAATCGGTTCATGTTGCCCAACTAATCGAAGAGGCAATTGAGGTCGCTACGTTGGGCCGCCGGCCAAATGAACTGGAGGTCCGCCGGGCAGACCACACCGACAATATGTTGGTTCGGGTCGATCCCGTTCAGATCCAGCAAGTGCTGATTAACCTGCTGCGCAACGCCTGGCAGGCCATTTCCAATCAAGAAACTAAGTGGATTGAGATCACGTCTAAAATTGCGGACGGTAATCTGATTATCGAAGTTCGGGATTCCGGGCCAGGAATCCCTCACGAATACCGCGATAATTTGTTTAAGGCGTTCTCATCGACCAAGCGCCACGGCGTCGGACTTGGATTGTCCATTTCAAAGACGATTTTGCAAAACCATGGAGGCGAATTGACTTTTCACCCCGGCGGCGGGGGGCAAGGTGCAACTTTCATCTTGCAGCTGCCGGTTACCATATGATGATGCGGCGAATAGAGGATTAAGGACATATGGAACTAGCCCATGCAGGCCAATCGGAAGTGGACATCTCCATCATCGATGACGATGAAGCTGTTCGCGATGCCCTGACAGTTGTTTTTGAGTTAGAGGGCTTCAATGTAATGGCATATAGCAGCGGCGACGAGTTCGTTACCCTTGGAGGCGAGGATACGAAATCATGCGTCATATTAGATGTTCATATGCCCGGAAGATCAGGCATTGATCTGCTTCAAGAGTTGGAAGACGACGATTATCCGGCTCCAATTTTCATAATCTCCGGCCAGGGAAATATTCCAACAGCGGTAAAGGCCATCAAAAAGGGTGCCTATGATTTCATAGAAAAGCCGTTTGATGCTGAAACCGTCGTTCGCCAGGTTCGCGATGCGGTGACCACCTATTCACGAACCGCTGGCGCCGGACGATCGGACAGAAAGCCATTATTCCCCGGCCACGAACGGTTGACCCCGCGTGAAATCGAGGTGCTGACTGAGGTCACGTCCGGGGCTTCCAACAAAGAGGCCGGTCGACGGCTTGGTATCAGTCCACGCACCATTGAGGTTCACCGGGCACGGATCATGGAAAAACTCGGTGCGCGCAATGCCGCCGATCTCGTGCGGATCGTTCTGGGCGGCGAATAAAGTATCCGCGCCCGGTTCGTATCGGGATGTTGCGGCGGTGTTCCTCTCACTGCCGCCGTACCGCATTGGTGGCACGGCGCGTTTGCCTTGTCGGGGATTGTGGCCGGATTATCCGGGACATCGGGCTGCGACATTTTCGCCGTGTGGCGTAATGATGACCTGATTTTCCACCCTGATGCATATATTATTACCAAGTGCATCCGACAGGTGATGTTGGAGCAGTAGCTTGGTGCTATGACGGAAACGCCAGCTAAAGATGCGATGCATTGTCTGGAGGAGGGACCCATGACACATGTCCAGCATGCCTTTCCTGCTGTTGGTGGGGAGAATCTCTCCGCGTCCGAGAGCGAGCAGGCTTGGTCTGACTTCACCCAAATGCAGGGTTGTCACCTGATTGAGCTGCGCTCGCATGAGGCCATCTATTATGATGGCGATCCCGCCAGTCGCGTCTATGAAGTCGTTGAGGGCGCGGTCATGCTTTATAAGCTGCTTCCCGATGGACGGCGCCAGGTCGTCGATATTCTCAAATCCAACGATCTTTTTGGATACCCGGCCGACGATATTTACGACTGTTCAGCGGAATCGCTGACTGGAGCGACGATCCGCTCGATGGACCGCGCCCAGGTGGAATCGCGCGCCCAACTGCAGTTTCACCTTAATCGCGGGCTGCGCCGTCAATTGCAGGACCTGCATGAACACACGGTTTTGCTCGGCCGAAAATCAGCGTTTGAGCGCGTCGCATCATTTCTTATGCGGTTTGTACCAAATCGCGGCGGCAACGGTTGTGCAGGTCCGCGTGGCAAGAAAGATGACTGGGATATCGTTTTGGCGATGACCCGTCAGGAAATTGCTGATTTTCTTGGCCTGACCATTGAAACGGTGAGCCGGGTGCTGTCGGAAATGAAACGCCGGGAACTCATCCGCATCGAAAAGCAGGACCGCATCTACATGCGCCGGGTCTGCGATATCTGCAAGCATACCGGCATTCATTAAGCCCGAACCGTTGTCAGTCTGCCCCATAGATTTTCAAAAATGCCTGTGTGGCATGTGCTGCCCGCGATCTGATTTCGGCGGTTTTCGGCGCGGCGGTCAGATCCAGCAGCCGCCTGATCTGCGTTTCACCGATTAGCAGACCGAGAAAATCATTGGCGGCTTCCGAGGCGTCATCGAAGCGGATGTCTCCGGATGTTTGCCGCTTTTCCAGAAACTTCAATAAATCTGGAACCGTTGCGTCTCGCCCGGCGCCGGCCAGGGTCTCTGCTAGGGCCGGATCGGAGCGCGCCTCCGAGATCGCAGCCCGATTAATGGCAACGGCGCTGTCGCTCAAGAGCAAGGTCAAAAGCACGGCGCCAAACTCCGATAACACCTGAACAATCGGCGCGTTGCCGTCAAAATGATGCGCCATCACCGATTGGACGGACGACGCATTGCGCCGGATAGCGGCCTCGAACATTCCGCCTTTGCTCCCAAACCAGGCATAGAGCGTTTCTTTTGAGGCCGATGCCCGTTTGGCCACAGCCAGCATGCTGGCATCGCGATAGCCATTCTCAGCCAGTGTTTCGACGGCGACATCCAAAATTTCGTCCCGCCGTTCGTCCTGGGATTTTCTTGCCATGGTCGACCCTTGCTCAACTTTCATACTTTACAAAAACCGTACCGATGGGTACGTTTAATTGCAAGTGTACCCATTGGTACGGTTATTGAGGAAATTCCAAATGAATTCGAACCATCAACAAATCCGCCAAAACGATCTGGCGTCCGCCGCAATACTCGTTCTTATTGTTCTAACCAGCGTGATGTTGTGCGCACTCTATTCGCGCACCGCGCCGCATCCACCGCTTGAGGTCGCACCTTTTGCAATCGGTCCGTTCTTGGGCGCCTCACTGGCGATTGGTGCCGCCGCATTTATGCTGGTCCGCCAAGATGCATCCTATGCAATAGCTATCGCGGTGTTGTTCGCGCTGACGGCCATGGTGTCCTTTGGGCCTCATAAATATTTCGACCCGGCCTTTGGTCGTATTTGGCCGGCCGTCATTACCGCCCAGTTGGCCACTTTGGTGATTGTTTATTGGGCGTTCACTACCTGGCGGCAAATGCGATCAGCTGAATAATTTGTTAGATGCCGAAAATGAACAGCAAAACGCCCCGTCAAACCGACGGGGCGTTTTGACTTGGACTTAACTATCGGTGACGAAATCACCGATCAGCTTCTCGGTTTTTGCGGCTTCAAGCTTGCTGAGCCGCTCCTGCGCGGTGCGCTCGTCCATGCGGTATTTGACGAAATTCACCAGCGAAACGGTGAGCAGGAAAATACCCATGCCCCAGTAACCCTTGGTCGATAGATCGACCGGCGCCAGCCATACCGACAGGGCCATCATGATATAGGCGGTGAGGACACCCAGTGCGTTGAATCCGGCATACAGCGAGTTGTTTGAATCGTTCATCGTGGCATTCCTTTGATTTGAGTTGGTTGAGGAGTGGCTTATGGTGCGGAGGTAAGGCGGGCAAGGACATCGCCCGCGGTGGTTTTGGTTGACGGACCGAACCCGGCGTCGGCAAGCTTGTCTTCAATCCCGTTGGCCGAAAGACCTGCCTCGATCTGATCCAAAGCCCGGCCATGTTCGAAGGGATCTTCCTGTCCGACGACACGTTTGATCAGGGCTTCCGCTTCCTGAATGCAGTCGGTGTTCTTCGTTGTTCCAGAGAACTTGCGCTGTGCACCGCGCTCTTGGGAAATGGCTTTGGCGGTCACGTGACCCTGACGAAGGTCAATGATTCTGCGGTTAGCCTTTTCGATGGTGATTTGCATCCGCGCGATCTTTAATTCCAGGCTGTCCAGCGTTTCTGAGCGCGATGTATTTTCGTTTTCAAGCTGGGCGATCATTTCCGCCGCGTCCCGGCCAAGAATGTCGTTGCCGGCCTGTAAAGCGGCGCGGGCGCGTTCTTCTAGTCCGGTGATGCGGGAATTGAGGGACTTCGCAGATTTTGTTTCCTGCTGTTGACGCAATATGAGCGTCGCCAGTGTATTTTTGGCGCCGAATAGCGCTTTTTCGGCGTCGCGGATTTTCTGCTCAATCAGGTCCAAGGCGAAATGATCGGTCACCCGATTGGCGGCGCGAGCATTTAGGCTTCGGGTCAGGGTGGAAAACAATGTCATCAAAATTTACTCCATATGATTTGTGAACAATGTTCAAAACCCATATGGCGTGAAATGAACAATGTTCAAGAACATAAATGAACTTTGTTCAAAACAATTTGATAGAGTTAACAAATCGCTGCTTCGATTCCCGGCCTGGTAATGGCCGGGTTAGGCCAAATCATTGGCGAGGGGGATCATGACGCTAGAGCGGGAGAAAGTTCGATGCCGGGCGCTGAGCTCAGCGTTGGCATTGATGGACGAAGGTGGCTTGGAAGCTGTTCAGGCCCGGGCGATAACCAAGGATGTCGGCGTGTCCGTCGGTACGCTCTACAATATCTTCGGAAGTTTGGATGAGCTGCTGGAAGAATTGTGCGCCGGTGTTTTGTCGGAGTTCAGCAATTTCAGCGCCAAGATGGCGGCTAATCCGGATCGTACCTTAAAACGTCAAATACAAACCTCCGTGGATGACGACTTGGCGCGGCAATATTCCGGGTACCGGGAATTGCTCGAACGTTTTCTCATGCTGGCGAATGTCTACATATCTTTCGTCGAGCGTTTTGAACGGCGCTGGATTGCGGTTCTGGCGTTCAATCGCGATCGAGAAGAAGACGCCGCCGCCGGCTGGTATGTGGAACAGCAGGATGTGTTGTTTGATTTGATCGGAGATATTCTAAACCGAACGTCATTGGGGCAGGATCCGCAAATCAGACGAACGGCGGCGCGGGCACTGTGGTCCGGCGTCCATGGAATTGTTACCATGGGGTATATCGGTCAGATCACACCTAAAACACGAGAGAACATTTGGAACCAGATCGTGTTGTTGGTTTCATATTTCGTGATCGGTCTGCTGACCCGTGAAAGCGATTGATCGCAATGTGGCTGGGCGCCGTCAGCTCTGGCGCATAATGCGAACGGGCGGCACCTTTCAGCCCGCCGGTTCGCCAATCAATCGCGCTCGGTATTTAAAGCAAATCAGGTCCCGTCAGCCGCCGGCGGCAGGGAACACAGCTATTTTCGTCGGCTCGACAATTTCGTCATCCAAATCGGACTGACCACGGAGCGGCAGGTCCAGTTCCGCCCATACCTGTAGCAATGCATTGCGCAGGGTGACGATCAATTCGTCGGAGTGGAAGGGTGACGGCGTGATGCGCAGCCGTTCGGTGCCGCGCGGCACCGTCGGGTAATTGATCGGCTGAATGTAGATGCCGTGATTATCCATCAACAGGTCGGACGCCTGTTTGCACAGGTCCGGATCGCCGACCATGATTGGTACGATGTGGGTCTCCGATGGCATCACCGGTAAGCCGGCGGCGGAGAGGGTTTCCATCGCCCGATGAGCCTGGCGCTGATGGGCTTGGCGTTCGGTATCCGACTGCTTCAGGTGACGGATCGAAGTCGTCGCCGCGGCCGCTAATCCCGGTGGCAAAGCAGTAGTGAAAATGAAGTTCGCCGCATAGGAACGCACCGCGTCGACAATCGCCGCGTTGGCAGTGATGTAGCCGCCCATGACGCCAAAGGCCTTGGCCAGCGTTCCCTCAATCACATCAATGCGGTCCATGACGCCGTCGCGTTCGCAAATGCCGCCGCCGCGCGGGCCATACATGCCAACCGCGTGGACTTCGTCGATATAGGTCATGGCGTTATATTTGTCGGCCAGGTCGGCGATCTTTTCGATCGGGGCGATGTCGCCGTCCATGGAATAGACCGATTCAAAAACGATCAACTTGGCCCGGTCATTGCCGGCCGCGATCAGAAGTTCTTCCAAATGGTCCAGATCGTTGTGGCGCCAGATCTGCTTTTGCGAACCTGACCGGCGCACGCCCTCGATCATCGAGGCATGGTTGAGTTCATCGGATAAGATCAAACAGTCAGGCAGGAGCTTGGCAATCGTCGAGATCGCCGCTTCATTGGAAATAAAACCGGACGTAAAAACCAGGGCCGCCTCTTTATCGTGTAGGTCGGCCAACTCTTCTTCCAACTCCACCAACGGATGATTGGTACCGGAGATGTTGCGCGTGCCACCGGCACCAGCGCCCATGGATTGCGCCGCGTCGCACATGGCGCCGACCACATCCTTGTTTTGGCCCATACCCAAATAGTCGTTTGAACACCAAACAACGATATCGCGCTCCTGGCCATCCTTGCGCCATATGGCGTGGGGAAACTGGCCGGCAATACGCTGCAGGTCGGCAAAAACGCGGTAGCGCTTCTCGTCTCTTAGAGAAGCAATCGCGTTATCGAAAAAAGCCGCATAATCCATGGGTTTTCCAATCTCACCATGTTGGGTCCAGGCTGAACTAGAACCATTATATTCATTTTACCACCGGTCAATTTGACGCTCGTCAAGCCCACCTAACTTTAACCGCTGCCTGCCCGGATGAAAATACCGGCGCAATCGTCATTTTATCAGCCCAATCCGGCCCGCGTGCGAGGAATCCCGCTGCCGGACAGTTCCGCATCAAGTTATCATAAAGGTTGCGCTAATAACGGTCTTTTCACTTTTATCTGAGATAGATGGGACTGATTGGGCAAAAGGAATTCGACTGGTGAACCTCGATCTTGGGTCGCTCACCTTCCTCGTTGTTGAGGATAGCGCCTATATGCGCACCATTCTTCGCACCATGTTGCAGGGGTTCGGAGCCCGCCGCATTGTGGAAGCCGAGGACGGTGCGTCAGGCCTTGAAGCCATGGAACGGGCCAATCCGGATATTGTCATTTGCGATTGGGTGATGCCGATTTTGGACGGCGCCGACATGGTTCGCATGATCCGAAACCCAGCCAATCCCTTTGCTTATGTGCCGATTATCATGGTCACCGGCCACACAGAACGCAGCCGGATCATGGAGGCCCGGCGTTTGGGCATTCACGAAATGCTGTGCAAACCGATCTCCGCTAAGGCGCTCTATCAGCGGGTCATCAACGTTATTCTCAATCCGCGCGACTTCGTCAAAACGCCGACCTATTTCGGACCGGCCCCCCGCGAAATCCGCAATCGCCAAAACCTCTGGCAGGAAAACGGTGAGGATGAGGCTCCAGCGGAATTGTCGCTCTAGTCTTTTTAGAATATTATCGATCTCTACCAAAGATCCGGATACCGCACCGAATTCTACGGTTGATCAGCCCCTGTAAATATTGCCAATATCTTCCAGACCGGCGCGACGCCGGATTCTTGGCTGGCGAGTTGATCATTTCGGAGGGCATCATGATCAAGGAATTCAAGGAATTTGCACTGAAGGGCAATATGCTCGACATGGCGATTGGTATCGTTATCGGGGCGGCGTTTGGTGCCATCATCTCATCTCTGGTCGACGACATCATCATGCCGCCGATTGGTCTGGCGCTCGGCGGTTTGGATTTTTCCGAGTGGTTTGTCATTTTGAAGGAGGGCGCGTCATCAGGGCCGTTTGCCACGGTCAAAGCCGCCAAGGAGGCCGGAGCCATCACCTGGAATATCGGCCTGTTCATTAATGCCATCGTCAAATTTGCGATCGTCGCCTTCGCGCTATTCCTGGTCGTGCGCGCCGTCAACGCTGCCCGCCGCAAGGAGGAAGAAGCCCCGGCTGCGCCGGCCGAGCCGCCCAAGTCGGAAGTGCTGCTGGAAGAAATCCGCGATCTACTGAAAAAGTAGCCGGAGATCTAAAGCGCTGGCGACCAATCGCGGACGAACAGGTAGGGATCCGGTTTAGGATATTCGCCCCGGGCAAGAGCTATCGCCCGGCTGTTGTTGATATTGCCGGAAAACCGGAGTTTGCGCGCATCCGACACCTGTAGAAAGGGCCGCCGGTTGTCGGGCATGACGGCAATGTTGTCGACAATTTTGACGCCACGCAGCGGCTTCGAACCGGCCTTGCCGCGATAGAGCGATCCGACCAAAACCGCCACGTGATTTGGCGATCGGCTGTGGATGAGGTTGTTCGTCACCACCGAACCATCGCCCTCGATCCGAATGGCATAGCGCACATTGCGAAATTGATTTGCAATAACGCGGTTATTTTTGGCCTGATCGCGGTGGATCTTAAACAGCACACCGGTGCGGTAGGCGGCGCCGCCGCAATCCATGAAGTATTGATTTTGCGACGCCCGCGAGGCGATCCAGATGCCGTTAATTTCGTTTTCGATTCTGTTGCCACGCATGACGTTGCCGTTGGCGCCATACCGCCGCCGGTACCATCTTTTGCGTTTCTTGGAATGCCCCTCGCCACAGTTTCGATAGGCATAAATCCCGCCGACTGCATTGTGGTGGATGTGATTGCCGATGATTTTGTTGTTGAAAGCGCCATCCAGCGCGATGCCCTCGCGTCCGGTCAAAAGCGCCTTGATACGGACGGGGCCAAAGGAAATTATTTTGGTGTTCTTTGATTTGCGGCCAAATCCGTTGTGGTGAATTTCGCTATTCTGCAGGCGGTTACCGGTCGTTCCGCTGTCGAAATAAATACCCGATTCCCCCGATCCGGCAATCTCGACTTTGCGTATCGTTACGCCAGAGACATACGGCGTCAGATAGATGCCGCTGCCTTTGGAATCCAATATGCGCAAGTTGGATATCAAAATTCTGCGAAATCCGTTTTCGTTTTCATGGCCCCTTTTTAACCGTCGCCATTTGGTGCGACTGACCTGAATTCCGACTGGTTGATTAGTGATGATGCAGTTGCGGACCGTTACATTCTCCAACCGGAGGTCGGAAGGTGCCGAAATCAATATGCCGGCCTTTGATTTCACCCCGCCAGCAATAATAGCGCCGCGACAGTCGAGCGTGATGTTGGACCGTGAAATGCGAAACCCGTGCCGATAGGTGCATTTTGGATTGAGCGCGGTGTTCCGCTTGATATTGAGCGGTTTGGATCGGTTGGCGCAATCGCGCCGCTCGAAACTTGAATCCAGGGAGCCTTCAAGCACCAAGGGGCGAATATCCCGCGCCTGGCTTGCCGGGACCGACGAAAAACCAATCGCGATTGCAATAAATAGCAGGCGGGCAGGGGAGATCCTGGCAGGATTACGGATAATCATATTCGCCAATATATGAAAACACGGCCGCCGACGCCAGAAACCGGTGTTCGTTCTAACTTCCAAATCAAATGGAAATTGGCGCTAACAGCAATAGCTTGTGTGAGCCGAACAAATAAGGTTGGGAAAAATGGTGCCGCCGGGGAGAATCGAACTCACGACCTCACCCTTACCAAGGGTGCGCTCTACCACTGAGCTACGGCGGCAACGACGCCGTTCTGCCACAGCCGGGACCGCCACGCAAGTCGTTGTGTGAAACTCCTTGGTGTCTTCTTAAAAGGGCGGTAAACAGCTAAAAGCAGTGCGCTAATATTATGAATGTCGGGGCATGCAGGACGACGGTTCGAAAAATAACGCGGCCAACAAGGATGACGCCCGCAAGGCGCGGCTTGCTTCGGCGTTGCGGGACAATTTGCGCCGACGCAAGAATCAGGGACGATTGCGCCAGGCGGACGAAGAATCGCCGGATTCTGATCCTAGCAAGGACAGCTCACCCGATAAGTCCTAGCGTGGCGGCCGCATCTGGTTTAAGGCGCCGACACATTTTCTGATTTGAGTAAGGAATTTTCTTCCATGGATCGTATTCGTATTGTCGGCGGCGCCGAATTAAATGGCACCATTCCTATTTCCGGCGCCAAGAATGCTGCATTACCGCTGATGATCGCCAGCCTGCTGACCGATCAGACCTTGACCTTGGAAAATGTCCCCAGGTTGGCTGACGTGGCGCAGCTCACCCGTATTTTGGGCAATCACGGTGTTGATTGCTCCATTGACGGCAAGCGCGCCGGCGAAGATGCGCTCAAGGGTCAGACCATGCATTTGACCGCGCCCGATATCGTTGACACCACCGCGCCCTATGAACTGGTGTCGAAAATGCGGGCAAGTTTCTGGGTGATCGGGCCGCTGCTTGCCCGCACCGGCGTTGCCAAGGTGTCCCTGCCAGGTGGCTGTGCAATCGGCACGCGGCCGGTAGATTTCTTCCTCAACGGACTTACTGAGTTGGGCGCCGATATCGATGTGGATTCCGGTTATGTGATGGCTGCCGCGCCACGCGGATTGATCGGCGCGCGGATTCAATTGCCCGCCGTCTCCGTTGGCGCCACACACGTTTTGATGATGGCCGCGGCGTTGGCCAAGGGCGAGACCGTTATTGAAAACGCCGCCTGCGAACCGGAAGTCGTCAACCTGGCCGATTGTCTGAAAGCCATGGGCGCTCGTATTTCCGGCGTCGGCACAAAAACCATCACAATCGACGGTGTTGACCGTCTCAATGGTGCCCGTCACCGGGTGGTGCCCGATCGTATCGAAACCGGCACCTATGCCATGGCGGTGGCGATGACCGGCGGCGACGTGGTGTTGGAGGGTACAAACGGAAATTTGCTGGAGACAGCGCTGGATACTCTGCGGCAAACCGGCACGCAAATTGAGGAAACCAATTCAGGCTTGCGGGTTCGCCGCAATGGCTCCGGTATTCAGCCAATTGATATCACGACTGAACCGTTCCCCGGATTTCCGACTGACCTACAGGCCCAGTTCATGGCGCTGATGACCCGGGCGGAGGGGACGTCCAGGATTACCGAGACGATTTTTGAAAACCGCTTCATGCATGTCCAGGAACTGGCTCGATTGGGCGCGCAAATCCAGTTGGATGGCCAGGTGGCGACGGTCGAGGGTGTGGATCAGCTCAACGGCGCACCGGTCATGGCGACCGACCTGCGCGCATCCGTCTCCCTGGTGATCGCCGGACTGGCAGCCAAGGGCGAGACCATGGTGCAGCGGGTCTATCACCTGGACCGGGGATTTGAGCGGCTGGAAGATAAACTCAGTCGGTGTGGTGCCAAAATCGAGCGCGTTTCATCCTAATCCGTCTAAAAGCCGACATCTTGGCGGTTGCACTCAGTCATCAACAGCGCTACCTGACAGGTGCGGGTGGCGGTATTTGATCACTCCCACCCGTGTTGGCACAGGCGCAAGGCAGAATTTTCATGGAATTGCTCAAATTGGCGGCATTAGATGATGAGGATCTTCAGGTCATTTCCGCCCATGTGCAAGATGCCGTCCTGAAAGTCGGTGACATAAACTACCTACCCGGCGAGGGCCGCTTTGTGATTGTCATGAACCGGTTCAATTGGGAAACCGGCAAACAGGGCGATAAAAAAACCCACGAACGCCGCCGTTCGGTTCTGCATTTCGATCGCGTCAGCGCGGTGCGTTCTATCCGCATTAAACAGGATGCCGCCGAAGCGGTGCTGGAATTGCTGGCGGTTCAGTATACCCCGTCCGATGCGCCGGCCGGTGAGGTCACCCTGGTGTTTTCCGGTGGCGGTGCCGTTCAGCTCGATGTCGAATGTATCGAGGCGCAATTGAGCGATCTCGGTGCTGCCTGGGCGGCAAAGTCCAGGCCGGATCATGAATCAGACACCGCCGAGACCGACGCCCAAGGGTCTCAATAGGCAACGTCCATGGCCCTGCGACTGTCCACGACCGATCCGGATTTTGAAAACCAGTTTGCCCAGTTGCTCGACGCCAAGCGGGAAATCTCCGAAGACGTCGACAAGGTGGTGCGTGAGATCATCGCTCAAACCCGCGATCGCGGTGACGAGGCGCTAACTGAATACACCGCTAAATTCGACGGGCTAGATTTTGCCGTCCAGCCGATGGCTGTTTCAGATACTGAAATTGATGCCGCCATGGCGGCGGTTGACGATGACACCATGGCCGCGCTCACCTTGGCCCGCGATCGCATTGCCTCCCATCATCAACGGCAGGTTCCGGCCGACGATCGATATATTGACAGCCTTGGTGTGGAGCTCGGATCCCGTTGGACACCAATCCAGTCAGTCGGTCTATATGTGCCCGGCGGCACGGCGGCCTATCCCAGTTCCGTTTTGATGAACGCCGTGCCAGCCATGGTCGCCGGCGTCGGTCGGATCGTCATGGTGGTACCGACGCCTGAGGGCATATTCAATCCGCTGGTTTTTGCCGCGGCGAAACTTGCCGGCGTGACCGAAATTTACCGGATTGGTGGTGCCCAGGCGGTTGCGGCACTGGCTTACGGCACTGAAACCATTCACCCGGTTGCCAAGATTGTCGGCCCTGGAAATGCCTATGTGGCCGCCGCTAAACGTCAGGTTTTTGGCCGGGTTGGCATCGACATGATCGCCGGGCCGTCGGAAATTCTGGTAATTGCCGACGCTGATAATGATCCAGATTGGATCGCCGCCGATTTGTTGTCCCAGGCCGAACACGATACGGCGGCCCAATCCTTGTTGATGACCGATGACGCAGATTTGGCCGACCGGGTCGAGCAGGCTGTAAAATCGCAGCTAAGCCATTTGCCGCGCGGCGAAGTGGCGGCGCAAAGCTGGGCTGACTTTGGGGCGATCATTGTTGTGGGACGGCTGCAAGATGCTGTCCCGTTGGCTGATCGTATCGCCGCGGAACACCTTGAATTGGCCGTTGCTGATCCAGATGCGTTGCTGGACCAGATCACCAACGCCGGTGCGGTGTTTTTGGGCCGCTACACGCCCGAGGCGGTGGGTGATTACATCGGCGGCTCCAATCACGTGCTGCCGACGGCACGCTCGGCACGGTTCGCCTCCGGCCTCTCCGTGCTTGATTTCGTCAAGCGGACGTCGATCCTGCGCTGCGATGCGGATAGTCTGGCTGCCCTCGGCCCGGCGGCTATGACATTGGCGGAAGCTGAAGGCCTTGATGCCCATGCAAGGTCGATTTCGGTTCGCCTTAACCGCTAAATATTGGTATGGGCTTGGAAGTGAATAATTCTCAGCCCCGCAAGCAAAATGTCTGACACGGCGCACAACGACAATCGCGACACCAAACGGCTCGTAGAGATCAACCTCGACGACCAGTCCATTGGCCGTGCCGCGCCCGATATCGAACATGAACGGGCCGTGGCGATCTACGATCTTTTGGAAGACAACACCTTTGCGCCCGATGGTCACGACGGCGGGCCGTTTCGTTTGAACCTGTCGTTGGTGGAAGCCAAATTGGTGTTCAACATCGCCACTGAAAATGGTGCCGATGTGGCGACACATATTTTGTCGCTGACCCCGTTCCGTCGGATCGTCAAAGACTATTTCATGATCTGCGAAAGCTATTTTGAGGCGATCAAAACGGCGACCCCGAGCCAGATTGAGGCGATCGATATGGGCCGGCGCGGATTGCACAATGAAGGATCGCAAATTCTTATGGACCGGCTGGGCGGCAAGGTGGCTTTGGATATGGACACAGCACGGCGGCTATTCACCCTGGTTTGCGTCCTGCATTGGAAGGGCTGAGTTTTGCATCCAGTGCCCGCAGGGAAACGATAAGTGCAGGCGGCGGCGGACCGGCGCCCCAGCTCGGTGTTGTTCGCCTGCGGCATGAACGCTATCCGATCCCCGATGGCATCAGCGATGATGCGGGCGTTATTCCCAAAACAGATTTATGCGGTATCCGCCGGTGTCCGTCCAGGTGAGGCGGATCCGTTTATGATCGCGGTGATGGAGGAAATCGGCCTGGATTTGTCGATCCATAAGCCCCATTCGTTTGAGGATCTGGAAGACACCAATTTCGATCTGGTTGTCACATTGGCGCCGGAAGCCCACCACAAGGCGCTGGAATTGACCCGCACCCAGTCTTTGAACGTCGAATATTGGCCGACCGTTGACCCCTCAACAGCGACCGGCAGCCGCCAACAAATTCTCGATGCCTATCGCCAGGTTCGCGACGACTTGATGAACCGCATCAAACAGCGTTTTGGATGGCAGCCGACGCCGGCGGGCTAGGTAAATTGTTGTTTGGCCGAACGGTTGTCGCTCCCGCCGCGAACATTGGCGGTGTATTAATCACCAAAATCGTGTATTGCCGACACAGCAAGGCTGATCCGCTTATTGTGAGGTTCACATTTGCCTTTCAATTGGTTAGGGTCCGCCTCTTCCGCATTACAATGGTTAGGATCGCATGGCGAAGGAAGAAATACTGGAATTTCCGGGAACGGTGAGTGAGCTGCTTCCCAACGCGACTTTTCGCGTCAAATTGGAAAACGATCATGAGATCATCGCCCACACAGCGGGCCGCATGCGCAAGAACCGTATTCGGGTTCTGGCCGGCGACAAGGTGCTCGTGGAAATGACGCCCTATGATTTGACCAAAGGGCGTATTACCTACCGGTTCAAATAAGGCCGTCGGGCCGCTAGAGCGGTATGAGGTTAGCTTGAATCATTTGACCGGCTTTCCAGGTTCGCTGACAAGGCGCGGCCCGCGCCGTGGTCTGGTTGACCACAAGCGGACCGCAACGCAGTTCAGCGGGCTTGGAAAACCGGCCTTCGGTGGGCCAAATCGGTCCATATGCGGCGTTGCGCCGCTTGCCCGATGCCCCGCATCGCGCTGCGAGCCGCGTCTTGCCTACGAACAGATTTGGTACCATCAAATGATCCAATCTAATCTCATACCGCTCTAGAATGACCGATCAGCCCAAACTCATTCTCGCTTCCGGATCTCCCCGGCGTTTAGCACTGCTTAATCAGGTGGGCATCGAGCCTGACCACCTGCAGCCGATGCACGTCGACGAGACGCCGCTGAAAGGCGAACTGCCTCGGGCGCTGGCCAAACGGCTGGCTCACACCAAGGCGGAAATGGCGCGGTTGTGGGTGGAGCGTTCACCTGAATACGCCGGCAGCCTGGTCATCACAGCTGACACAGTGGTCGCCGTCGGCCGGAGAAACCTGCCAAAGCCGGAATATTCCGACGAAGCCGAACAATGTTTGCGCATGCTGTCGGGTCGATCGCATCGGGTCTATACGGCCGTGTGCCTATCAACAGCCGCCGACGTTGTACGGCAAAGGCTGGTGGAGACCCGCATACGCTTCAAGCGTTTGTCGCGCGATGATATCGCCGCCTACGTGGCCTCCGACGAATGGCGTGGCAAGGCCGGTGGCTATGGCATTCAGGGCATTGCCGGTGGCTTCGTCGTTAAAATAATCGGATCCTATACCAACGTGGTCGGATTGCCGCTGCATGAAACGATCAACCTTTTAGCCGGCGAGAAATATCCGGTGCGGGCCCGCTGGGCGGCGGGCGGCTGATCGCGGTCTAAATTCCATTATCGGGGAGACATAAATGAACCTGGCATTGTGGTTGCGGCAAGCTGCGCTTCGCACGCCGGAAGCGCCGGCGGTGGCGGTCGGTTCGGCGACGGTTCATAATTATGGCGAATTAGGCAGACGGGCGGCGATATTCGCCGGCAATTTGCGCGCCTCTTTGCACTTGGGTGATGGCGACCGGGTGGCGATTGTCGCTAAAAACCTGCCTGAATATATGGAAATCCTTTTCGGCATCTGGCATTCCGGCCTGGCCGCCGTTCCCGTCAACGCCAAACTGCATGGCGCCGAGATCGGTTGGATTTTAGAACATTCCGGCTGCCGGGCGGCTTTTGTCAGCGATGGCATAGATAGCGCCCTTGCCGGCCATGTGCCCGACAATATCAACGACGTCATCACCATTGGCAGGCCGGAATATCAACGGCTTCTAAATGGCGACGCTGTGGCCGTCGCCGAACGCCATCCCGATGATTTGGCTTGGCTGTTCTACACATCCGGCACCACCGGGCGTCCAAAAGGCGCCATGTTGACCCACCGCAATCTTTTGATGGCCTCCTACGCATACCTGACAGAAGTTGACCCCACCGAGCCCACGGACGCGCTCATGCATGGCGCCCCGCTCAGCCACGGTTCGGGCATATATATGATTGGTCACGTTGCCCGTGGCGCTCTCAACATCGTCGGCCAATCCGGTGGATTTGAAACCGACGAAATCATCGATGTGTTCCAGTCGCGTGCCAACACCTCGATGTTCGCCGCGCCGACCATGATTAAACGGCTTGTGGAGACCGGCCGCGATTTTGATCCGGCTGCCATCCGCACATTAATCTGGGGCGGCGCGCCGATGCATGTGGCCGATACGCAAAGAGCCCTGGAACGCTTCGGTCCGCGCCTGGCGCAAATCTATGGCCAGGGCGAATCCCCCATGACCATCACTTATCTTTCGCGGGCTGAAATCGCCGATAGCGATCATCCAGACTGGCTGGCGCGCTTAGGTTCAGCCGGTACCGCCTATGCCTGTGTTGATGTTCGCGTCGCCGACGCTGAGGGAATGCCAGTGCCGCAAGGCGAGGCTGGTGAGATCCTGGTGCGTGGCGATACGGTCATGTCGGGCTATTGGAACAATGCCGAAGCCACCGCCGCGTCCTTGCGGGATGGTTGGCTTTATACCGGCGATGTCGGTGCATTTGATGCTGCCGGCTATCTGAGCCTGAAGGACCGCTCCAAGGACATGATCATTTCCGGCGGTTCCAATATCTATCCCCGTGAAGTGGAGGAGGTGTTGCTGCGCCACGACAAAGTCCAGGAAGTCTCCGTCATCGGCCGGCCGCATCCAGAATGGGGTGAGGTGGTGGTCGCCTACGTAGTTGGCGAGGCAACGCCGGGCGAGCTGGACGAACTGTGTCTTAATGCCATTGCCCGGTTTAAGCGCCCGAAGGCCTACATCCACATTCCCTCATTGCCAAAAAACAATTACGGTAAGATTCTCAAAACCGAATTACGCGAGCTGGACGCCGAAACAACCGGGCAGAAAGGCGCCTGAGACTGATGACGAAGCCGTCGATAACAAATAAAACGGAAGCCAACGTTGAACCCTTGCGTCCGACGCGGCCCTGTCCGAACTGCCTGCGCAATTCACAACGGGCGTTTTTCCCGTTCTGCTCCAAGCGCTGTGCTGATTTGGACCTCAATCGCTGGCTAAACGGTGCCTATGCCATCCCAGTAGTCGAAGAAGATGGCTGCATGGGCGAAGAGTTTTCTGATTAGAGCGGCGCTTTCTGATCGAAATTTCGACCAAACAAGCCCCGTCGGCAATCCGGCGCGGATAATTCAAACCAAACAGGGGTTTGAGGCTGGACAGGGTCCCCGTCAATGACTATAAACCGCCTCGCCCGCCGCTTCTTAATCCAACCGCGGAAACGGCCAAAGCCCAGGTAGCTCAGTTGGTAGAGCAGCGGACTGAAAATCCGCGTGTCGGTGGTTCAAATCCGCCCCTGGGCACCACTTCCCATATGATCTGATCCAGAGCCATGATTACGTCACGTGCATAGGACATGGCGGCCATCTCTTGTCGAATACAGACGATATCCCACGACCTGGTTGCAGCAGGAATCTAACCATCACCCACCGTTATTGGCTGGCTGTCACACCGCCGTCGATATAGACCACCTGGCCGGTCATGTAGCTGCCGGACGGGGCGGCAAAGGCGATGATTTGGCCAACGATTTCCAGGGGATCGCCGATGCGGCCAAGCGGGTTACGTTCGAGGATGAAATCCTTGAATTTGTCATGTTCCAAATGCGGTCGGATACGTTCCGATTGAATGAATGTTGGTGCCACGCCGTTGACGGTAATGGCGTGCGGCGCCAGTTCCATGGCGTGTTGCTTGACGAGCATCAGCAGACCGCCCTTGGTGGCGCAATAGGCTGAATATCCCCGGTCTCGCAAAGCCAATTGGGCGCGCACGGAGAGCAGGTGGATATGACGGCCGCCGTTGCCGGCCTTAATCTGATGGCGGGCGGTCGCCTGTGCCAGAAACATCGCTGATCGCAGGTTGGTTTCATACATCTCATCGAAGATGTCGCCTGTGACCTGCATCAGCTTTTGTTCTTTTTGAATGCCGACGCAGTTGATCATGGTATCGATACCACCGAACTGCTCGGCTATTGCGTCGGTCACTTGCGCAATGTTGTCGGGCTTGCGGGCATCCAGTTGGCAGGCAACGGCGTCACCGCCTGATTGCCGGATCGCGGCAGCTAAAGATTCCGCCTTGGCGATGTTCGGTCCGGCGATCGCCACGCGGGCGCCCAGATGGGCAAAGCTGCGGGCGACGGCTTCGCCGAGGGCACCATATCCGCCGGGAATGAAGGTGCGCATGCCCTTTAAATCGAACAACCGGTCGACGGCGGCGAAGTCGATCTTAGGGTTGAGGCTGGCGGTCGGTTGGCTCATGACAGGACCTCTACACCGGCGACGTTATAAACACTTTCCATCAGCCGCAGGGTTTCCAGATTATCCAGCCGGTCGGTCTCGAATGGGGTTTGTGTGCTGATACCGGTCACGAACCGATTGATTGCCGTATCGAAACATTCCTGGTAGCGGCCGAGCAGATCGACTTCGACGGCCTCTTCTTCCGCACCCACCAGAAATACCCGGTTATAGTCCATGACAACGGTTGCTTTGGTGCCGACAATTTCCAACCGGTCACCGTGCAGCGGCGGATAGCCTGGTGCACAGATGCAGCCTTCGGCTGTTGCAATCAGGCCGTTTTGGCCTTCCAGCAGGATCGACGCGGTGTCTTCGCCCGGCAGGCCGTCGGCTAATTTGTTGAGACGCGCAGCGACGACGGTCAACGGCCCGACGAGACAGCGCAGCACGTCGAGATGGTGGATCATGGTTTCAAACACCAGATTGCGCCGAAACTCTTTCAAGTAGGGTTGGCGTTCCACCAGGAACGGCTCCTCGCCTGCCCGGGCGCACAGCCCTGAACCACGGCAAGTGATCGTCGCATGGCGCGGAGTTCCGATCCGGCCAGTATCGATCCAGTCGCGCACTGTCATGTAATGGGGACGGAAGCGATAATTTTCGTGCACCATGAAGCGCACCCGTTCGCCCACATAATCGACCAGGGCCTCCGCCTCGGCCACGGTCTCCGTCATCGGTTTTTGCAGCATGACGTGAACACCATGGTCGGTGGCCATGCGGGTAAGGGGGTCATGAGCACCGACGGAGGCGGCGATGTCGACCATTTCAAAACCGCCGTCTTCGAACATTTTTGCTGGAATCTCATAAACCCGTTTAATGCCGAATTCCGCTGCCCGTTCCGCCGCCTTCTGGCGATCAACATCGCAAATTGCGACGACCGGAATGCCGGCGGCCTGCCAGGCGCGCAAATGATAGAGGCTGATCATGCCGGCGCCGATCAGTGCTACCCGCATCTGGCCATCATCCATGGTTTTCATCCCAAAATCCGTAGCCATAAAGCCAGACGCTTCCTTCAGCGGAGAGTGTTTTTAAAGAATGATTGACGTGGCGCGGGATACGCACCAGATCGCCGGCTTCGCAAATCGCGGTCTCGGCGCCGACATCGATCTTCAACCGGCCTTCGGCGACGGCCACATACTCATCGCTGGTGTGCACGAAATCATTCCATTCCTGACCGGGCGGATCGCGGAAGATGCCAAAGCTGAACCCGTCCGATCGCCATTGCGCCGCCACCTGGTCGAAGTCCAGGGGTGGGTGAAGGGCCGCTTTGATAAAGATCTCACTCATGCCGCACGCTCTGCCAGTAATTTGCCCAGATATCCACGTGCTGGTTCGTGTTCCAACAAGGATTCATAATCAGAAATTGATGTGACAGTTCCATTTTGCACAAAGATGAATTGCTCGCAGATTTCTGAAAGAATTTCCAAATGAAATTGTTCATTAGGATGAACGCACAAAAACACCAGCCGGCCTTCAGAGCGCAGGCGGCGGAAGAAATCGAGCATGAAGCCAATATAGCCGTCCTGAGTGTTGAATTGCGGTTCGTCGAACAAGTGAACGACCGGATAGTCAGAGCCGGCCCGTTGCATCAACGCGTTTGGCCTCAGTGAGCGAAAGTGCCGGACCTGGTAGGACTGATGGTAGTGGATGGCCAACCGGTCGCGTTCATCGGTGCGGATATCATGGATGTTGCGCCCTTGAACTTCGACCGTCCCGGCACTTGGTGCGTTCGATCCGGTAATCAGTTCAAATAACGTCGTCTTGCCGGAACCGTTCGGGCCCATCATGCCGACGATCGCCGGTTTCTCAATCGTGAAGTCGGCGGCCAACTGGAAGGTTAGCGTCCGGTCGAAGCGGCTTTTTGTGTAGACTTTTTTCAAGCCGCTGACTTTCAGCATCGCGGTCATTGGTTACATTCCAATCAGCCGGCGGCGCAGGCCGGCATTTTCTATGAGTTCATCGGCCGGCCCCTCATGGATGATCCGGCCGCGGTCCATGACATAGACACGATCGGAAACTTCCAGGGCGGCAAGAGCGTTTTGTTCAACGATAAGGACGGAGATGCCTTCACGCTTCAGCCGCGACACGGTGTTGAGGACGTCTTGGACGATTTTTGGCGCCAATCCCTGGCTTGGTTCATCGAACAGCACCAGCCCCGGGCATCCTAACAATGCCCGGGATATCGCCACCATTTGCATTTCGCCACCGGACAGGTTTTCGCATTCCCGCGTCATCAGGTGTTCTAAGGCGGAGAATATCTCAAACATCTCCGACGTTTTCCATTTGCGGAATCGGGTTTTCTTTTCGGCGATTTGCAAATTACGGGCGACAGTAAGCGTCGGGAAAATGCGCCGGTCATCAGGCACCCAGCCGATACCCATGCGGGCGATCTCGTGGGTGGCGCGCGAGGTAATGTCGGCGCCGTCAAATCCGATCGCGCCATTTCGGGCCGGCGTTAATCCCAGGATCGACCGGATCGTTGTCGTCTTGCCGGCGCCATTGGGACCAAGCAAGGCGACGACTTCGCCCTCGCCAATGGTCAATGACGGGCCGAACAGCGCCTGAGTCTCGCCGTAATAGGTTTCGATTTCGCGGACGTCGAGCATCAGGCCAGTTCCCCCAATGCTGAACGTTGAACCCACTTGTTGGCCCGCAATGTTTCCGGTTTGCCCTCGGCGATTACCTGACCCCAATGGATCACCGAGATCTGGTCGGCCAGATCAAATAAAAACTGCATGTCGTGCTCAATCATCACAATCGTGTAGTGATTTTTCAGTTTCTTGATCAATGCCGCCAGTTGTTGCGCCGCCGCCGCACCAAGGCCGGAGGTCGGTTCGTCCAGGAATACAATCCGTGGCCTCGCCGCCAGTGCGACGCCGATCTCTAAGGCCCGTCGGTCGCCATAAGACAGCGATACGGAGGGTTCCCACTCGCGCCCCGCCAGGCCCACTTGCTCAAGGATCTTAAGGGCTGAATCAATCAGTTCGCTATCATCGAACACCGTTGACAGGAGCTGCTTTCGCCGGGCGCGAAATTCCGGCAGAGCGACGATAATGTTTTCAATGACCGTACTGTCGTCAAACAGGTTCATGATCTGGAAAGAGCGGGAAATGCCGAGCCGGGCGATCCGCTGCGGCGCCATGCCGGTGATCGCTTTTCCATCAAAGAGGATGTCGCCGTGGTTCGGCTTATGTTGGCCGGTCAGCACATGAAAGCAGGTGGTCTTACCGGCGCCGTTCGGTCCCATGATGCCGCTGATTTGACCTTCCTCGAAGGCCAGCGAAATATCCTCCAACACCACCCGCCTACCGAAGCGTTTATGAATGTTATGGGCTTCAAAAAGTGCCATCGGCTCACTCCGCCGCAACGGGGCGTTTGTTGCCGCGACCGGGCAGGCGGGTCTGGATAATATGTAATACGCCGGCCAGACCTTCCGGGCGGAACATCACCATGGCGACGAACATCAAGCCGTACCAAAGTAACCAGGCCTCGGTGAGCGTGCCGAGAAAATCGCGGGCGATGAAGTATAAAACGACGCCGAGCACCGGCCCCCAGAAGCTGACCAGACCACCGCCAATTAGCACCATCATGACGATTAGCCCGGATTGGTGCAGGTTCATGACATCGGGATAGGCGCTCTCCTGGGCCATGGCGAATAGGCCGCCGGCCAGACCGGCAAACATCGCCGATACCACGAATGCCGCCCATTTGAAGCGCCAGACTTCATAGCCAACAAATGCAGCACGGGTTTCGTTCTGACGGATCGCCTGCAGCACCCGGCCGAACGGCGCGTTGCCCAAACGCCAGATCAGCAACACCGAGACCAACAGCAATGCACCTGTAAGATAGAAAAACGCCACATTATCATTCAGATCGACAGATGTGAATCCGAGCTCCAATGCCGGGCGGGGGATGTTCAGCAAGCCATCTTCGCCGCCGGTCAGCCAATGCAATTTCATGGCGAAGAACCAAAATATCTGGCCGAAGGCGATGGTCAGCAGTGCGTAATAGATGCCGCGCCGGTGGGAGACGAAGAACCCGACGACCGCGCCGGCCACGGCAGCGGCGAAGATAGCCGCCAGTAGTCCGCCCCAAAGGCTGACCACCACATGATGCTGGAATAATCCGAATGCATAAGCGCCGACGCCGAGATAGGCGCCATGGCCAAACGAGTGCAGGCCGGTATATCCAAACAGGATATTGAAGCCCATAGCATAGATGATCCAGATGGCGATCTCGATGCCGATGTAATCGTAAAGCCCGACAGGTCCGAGCCAGTAGGGCGCGGTCAACAAAACGATCGCCAGAAGGGCGATTTGCGGTGTGACCCAGGATCCGCCGCGTGAGGAGATGTCGGATAAGGTCAACATGTCAGTTCTCAAGCGCGCTTTTGCGGCCAAACAGGCCACGGGCACGAAACCCGACCACAGCGATCAGCAGGATGTACATCGACATCATCGACCAGGCCGAGGCGTAGGCGCCAGTGATGCCGACCGCTAAACCAACGAGGATTGCGGCAACTACCGCGCCCCAGAAACTTCCGATGCCACCAAGTACAATGATGAGGAATGCCGGGATCACCACATCGATCCCCACATGCGGCCGCAACCCCCAGATCGGCACCATGACAATGCCGGCCAGACCCGCCAATGCGGCGCCGAAGCCGAATACGGCCATGCGCAGTTTGGCCAGATCATAACCCAGCGCCCGCACCATCTCACTGTCGTGGGCGCCGGCCTTGATGATCGCCCCATAGGGCGTTTTTTCCAGGAACAACCAAACCAGGATGATTGCCAGGACGGCAAATCCGGCGGCGAACAATTTGTATTTTGAAAAGATCAAACCACCCAGCAACATGGCGCCGCTGATGGTTTGCGGTAATTGCAGATATTGCTCCCCGGTGCCCCAGCCCAACCGGATCAGTTCTTCTATGACCAGAGCTCCGCCGAAGGTCAGTAGCAGTCCATAGAGCGGCGCTTTGCCATAGGTAGGGCGCAGGCAGAGCTCTAGAACCATGCCGGCGATACCGGCCAATATTGGCGCAAGGACGAGTGCCAGAACATACCGCGCGGCGATTGGAATGGTCAGCCACCAGTCGCCGAAGGCGGTTCCGGAAAACCAATCAGCGCCAATGATCGTCAAGGCGAAATATGCACCGAGCGCGAACAGCGAACCGTGGGCAAGGTTGATTACCTCCATCACGCCGACGATCAAGGTAAAGCCCAGGGCGATCAGTGCGAAGAGTAGCCCTAGGGTCAATCCGTTGAAGATATGTGGTGCGACGAGCGCCATGCCGGTTCACGTGGTCCAGTTTGTTGATGGAATGCGCGGCCGGCCGAGGAGGTGCGGCCGGCCGCGTTGGTTGGCGGTGGTTATGCGTCGAAGGTCGGCGTGTCTTCGTAGGATTCCAGTCCGCAAGACGCCGAAGCGCCCGTGTCACGAACTACATCCGGTGCCGACTGATTAAGGATTTTGAACATGTCATCCTTATCGCCACCACCGCCATTGGCTGTCGCCAGATAGATCGTTTGCTGCACCTGATGCGTCGCCGGGTCGATCCAGGCGTCATTGTGCTGCATGCGATCACGAGCCGACATTTTGTGGCCTTCCAACTGCTTGATCACGGCGATATTGTTGGTGGTGCCGGCGCGTTCGATCGCCGACAGCAATTCCCTCGTTGCCATGTAGCCGTTGTAGAAAACGTTGCCGGGCACGCGCATGCGCGTATCAGGATACATCGCCTGATAACGCTTCACGAAATCAGCGACACCGGGCAGATCGAGCTTGTAGTACCAGGTGGTGCCGAAGACCCCGAACAGATTGTCCAACGGCAGGCCGTAGACATCCGGCCAATCCTGCTGGTTGTTGATCCAGGCCGGCTTGTTGCCCATGCCCAATTGCGCGACCTGCTGGCGGAGCGCTTTTTGGTCGTCACCACCGACCGCGGCGGCGACCACGGACGGGTTCGCCTGCTGCAGCTTCAACAATGCGGAGGAGAAATCACGGGTGCCTTGGGGTACCAGGATCTCGTCTTTGACCGAGCCACCATATTCGGCAAGCAACTTCTTGGTGGCGGCGGCTGTGTTGTGACCCCAAACGTAATCGTTGGTCAGCAACATCCATTCGTTGCCATAGGCTTCGATGGCATTTTTGACCGCGGCCTTGGCGAAGTTGGCGCCGTTGCCGTCCCAAACGAATTTTACCCGGTGGCAGTTCTTGCCCGATTCCGTCGGCGAAGAAGAATTGGTGTTGAGGTAGATGACGCCATGCTTCTGGGCGACCTGCGAGATGGCGTTGGCAACACCGGAGCTGACGGCACCAATCAAGAACCCGGCGCCCTCGCGGCTGATCATGCGTTCGGCCACACGACTGCCGGTCGCCGGCGTTGTTTCAGTATCGATGTGCACCGTTTCGACCTTGCGTCCGAGCACACCGCCCTTGGCGTTGAATTCAGCAATCGCCATGGCCATGCCGCGGCGGTCACTGGCGCCGGAATTGGCATACTGGCCGCTGGCATCGGATGTGATGCCAAGTTTGATCGGCTTGTCAGTGGCGGCCGCGTAAACGCGGTTATGTGCCCAAGGTCCGAAGAATGCGGCTGAAGCGCCGGCAACGGCAGCCGATCCAAGTAGGCGGCGTCGGGTTAAATTCGTCTTCTTCATGGCTTCCTCCCAGTTGTTCCGCCGGCAGATGCCGGCCGGTAGATCCCGTTCCTGATCGCGAAATGGCTAAATGCAAGAACGAAAATAGAATGAATTTTCAATTGAAATAAATGAAAATTCATTCTAATTGTCAAGGAATATTGCCATTTTGATGTGAATAAATATTCAAATTACTGATCTTGTTCTTGAATTTGAACAAATTTTCAGTCAATATTTGAACATGGCCAATCCAGAAAATACCGCCCCCGGGGCAAATGATGAGACCTTTGATCTCCTGCGCAATCGCATCCGTGATCAGTTCGAATCCCTGAGCCCGCACCTGCGGCGCATTGCCCGGGCAGCGCTTGATAAGCCAAATTTCATCGCGCTCAACACCATTGCGGTGATTGCCGAGGAAGTGCAGGTGCAGCCCTCGACGTTGATCCGTTTTTCAAAGGAGTTCGGTTACAGCGGTTTTTCTGAACTGCAGCGCATATTCCGTCATCGGTTGATCGAAGGTGCGCCCGTCTTTCGTGAGCAGGTCTATCAGGAGCAGCATTCTGGCGACCATCCGGTTGATCTAACAGCAACATTGAATGGATGCGTTGATGCGCAGATCGCCTCCTTGGAGCGGATTCGCCACGATATCAACGTGCGCGATCTGTCGGCCGCCGTCGATATGCTGCAAAATGCCGGTCATATCTATGTGGCCGGGTTGCGACGCTCACGGCCGATAGCGACCTATTTAGCCTATGGGCTAAATCGTCTGGAACGCCAATGCAGCCTGCTCGATTTCGGCGGCGGTATGGCCGAACAACAGATCGCCAACCTGCAGCCGCGAGACGTCTTCTTCGCCATCGCCTTTACGCCCTACACCCCGGCCGTGGTCGATATTGTGCGCGACGCCAATTATCGCGGCCACTCGATCATCACCATGACGGACACGGCCAGCAGCCCGCTGGCGCAGAACGCCACAATCAGTTTCTTCACCGACAAGGAAACCGCTGGTCGGTTCCGACCGATTTCCGGTGGTATCTGCCTGGTCCAGGCGATTATTGAAAGTCTCGGAGAACGCAGCTTCCCAGCTTAGGTCGCAAGGATTTTGGTTTCCCCGACGGGCATTCGGCGCTGCGGTCGATCAGTAACGGACTTTGCAAATATACTTTGAATAAACCCAGCCCATCGGCCCGGAAACAGATTGATCCTGCAGGCTCCTTAGGACAATCACGTCGCGCCAGCCGTTCTCCGCATCAGGATCCATGGTCAGCAGCGCCGTCCCTGGCCCCAGTTTCATCTTCATCCGGCAACTGCTGGAACCGCACGAACGCAAAGCCAGGAAATTGTCGCCCTGCGGATTAAGGTTGCAGACCACATAATGCTCGCCGGAATAGGCAAACGCGTAAGCCGTCAGTAATATCGAGGTTAGGATTCCCAACGCGATTTTGGTGAGGGATTTCCATATTTTCATGATGGCATCCTTTGCAGTAAATGGTCCCAGATCACTACACAATAGACCGGCTGGGCCAGTACTTCGATCGGACAGATGTACTATCGGGCGTATTGTATCGGTGAATTTCTGACGCTTTTGGGCATAATCATTTTTAGCAAACGAATCAAAAGGTAGGACTGCGCCATGCGTAAGCAACGAATTGCCCAAACTGCGGAAAGGCTCGTCGATGCCGGTGCTTTCAGCGGTGTCGAGTGGCTGATTTCCAAAGGCGGCAAGCCGTGGTCGCGGGGCCGGGCAGGCCAAGCCGATGCGGTTGCCGGGATGGCGATGCCGGAAAATCCCATCTACCGCATATATTCCATGACCAAGCCGATCGTCTCCGTCGCCGCGTTGATGTTGATGGAACGCATGCAATTGCGGTTGTTTGATCCCGTCGCCGCGGCGTTGCCGGATTTTGCGGCACCAACGATTCTCGATCCCGACGGCACCACGCGTCCGGCACGGCGCCCGATTTTGGTAGAAAACCTGTTGACCCATCGCGCCGGGTTTTCATATGGATTTTTGGACAATTGTCCGGTCGGCCAACGTTACCGTGGGCTCAACCTCCATGACGCCAGGTTAAGTTTGGCTGAGGCGGTTGCCGCCATTGCCGCCGAACCGATCGCCTATGAACCGGGCACCCAGTGGCGCTATAGCGCCGCGACGGATGTTCTAGCTCGGTTGCTGGAAGTTGTTTCCGGTCAACCCATTGGTCAGTTGCTGGACGAACTTATTCTGACACCATTGGGTATGACGGATACCGGTTATAGCGTGCCCGAGGCCGACAGAAACCGGCTCATGGCCATGTTCGGCAATGACGATCTCGATCGCCTGTTTGAGTTTGAGGCCGGACCACAGGTGCTGACGCCGGCGGATGTTAGCGCCGCCTATCCGGCCGATAATCCAGCATTCTCCCGAGGTGGCCACGGGCTTTTTTCCACCCTTGACGACTACATGAAATTTGCACAATTCCTGATGACCGGGCGTTCGCCATCGGGCGAACAATTGTTGTCGCGCAAGATGATGGAAATGATGGTCATCAACCGCATTCCGGCGAGCATTATGCCGCTGATGATCGGCCCGTTGGAAATGCCTGGATATGGCTATGGCCTTGCCGGCCGGGTGATGATCAATCAGGGTGCGGCGCTAGGCCTGACCTCAGATGGCGAACACGGCTGGGCCGGCGCTGCCAGCACCTATTTCTGGGTGGATCCGGCTGAAGATGTAGTCGGCGTGGTCATGTCGCAATATCTTGGATCCAAAATCCCCATCGGCGACGATATCCGAGTTGCCGCCTATCAGGCGCTGGATGAGTCTTGATATCAGGTGATAAGGCCGGGGAGGGCGTCGTGCTAAAAACCGTCGAAATGTTTTGGGATATCGGCAGCACCAACACCTATTTCGCCCTGAAACTGATCAAGCCGATCCTAAAGCGGACCGGCGCGCAGATGGTGCTCGTTCCCTATAATCTCGGCTTCGTGTTTCGGGCCAATAACTACGTCCTGATGGACGAACCGCCGATCAAGATCGCCAACCGCAAGCGCGATCTGGAGCGCTGGGCGGAAAAATATAATCTGCCGTTCAAATTCCCGACCGTGTTTCCCATTAAGACAAGCCGGGTATTGCGCGGCGCCTTAGCCATGCGCCGCCTCGGTCTGGAGATGGCCTATGTAGATGCGGTCTTCGCCGCCTACTGGGAAAACGACGACGCCTCAATCGTCGACTATGCCGGCCTACGCCCAATCGTCACCGAACTGGGCGCCGATCCTGATGCCTTTGATGCTTTGTGCGAACACCCCGACATCCGCCAAGAACTGATCGACAACACCAACAACGCCATCGCCCGGGGCGTCTTCGGCGCACCGACTATGATCGTCGGCGAGGAATTATTCTGGGGCAAAGACCGGATGGAATTCATCGAAGATGCGTTGACAGCGGAGTAAGGTGGATCAGTATCGCGGCAATAATAATCGAAGAAATAGAATTTAGTGCATGCAATTGGTACTTCAATGGTGGTTAAATTTTATTACTTGAAATGATGATCTGAATTTATTTTATGTAATATTTCTAAGATCTTAGATCAAAATTGGAATATATATAATTCCAATTTTGATTGATATCGCCATGACATCCGATTTACCATATACTCAATCTTAAGTAGACATAATTTAACCTAAGGCGCGATAGTAATACTCCGTGTAACCAACGTGATGGTGACACATGTCATTCGTGCTTTGCCGACCGGTGCTGTCCGCCGTGTTAATGGGCTCTGCCGGTTTATTGATTTCGACATTGGCTTGTAGACCTGCCGCCGCGCAGAGTTGTTTTTCTGCGTCCAAACCGCTCGGTATGCACCGGGTGCTCCGGGTCGATACTCACAGTGTCACCGTCCGGCAATTGGAAGGTCGCATCACCAAGCGCCTTGCGCCAAAGGAAGTCGTCCTGACATTTGACGATGGACCCTCACCGCTATCGACCAAGATAGTGCTTACTGCGTTGCGCCGGCATTGTACCAAAGCGACGTTTTTTATGCTCGGCCGATCGGCGAAGGCCTATCCGCATATCGCCAAGCAGGTTGCGTCCGCCGGCCATACGGTCGGGTCTCACGGTTACGCCCATAGAAACCTCGCCGGTATCAATCGCAACCGCGCCCGGAAAGATGTCGAGAAGGGCGTGCAGGCGGTGCGGGCGGCAATCGGTGGGCGCAGCGTGTCATTGTTCCGCTTCCCGTACCTAAGTGCCAATCGACACCTGATGGGCATTATGGAGAATTTGCATCTAAGTGCCGTATCCGCCGATATTGACGCCCGGGATTATCGAATTCGAACCAAGTCACGACTGGTCAAGCGTGTCATGCGCCAACTCGACCGGCGCGGCAAAGGGGTCATTCTTCTTCACGACACCAAGAAAGTAACGGCCAGGGCACTGCCGGCATTGCTTACCGCGTTGCGAGACAGTGGTTATAAAGTGGTTCACCTTGTTCCTGGATCTGGAACACCGGTAACAATAGCCCGGACCATCATTCCGGAGTTCGATCCGATGAGGCGCGGCCGTATCTTTGCCAAGTGCAGCGATGCCATTACCAGCAAAATAAAACCTCCACCCAGTAGGCCGGGTCGCCGCATTGCTATGGCGGCGGCTCCGAAAAAGTGCTGAACCTGGTTGGTTTAACGAGCACCCAAATGATCTAAACAAATCATCAGATACGACGAAGTTTGGCGAAGAAGTTTTCTTTTTCGACAACTGGGAGAGGTAACCAAGTCGAGCGATTTCAACCGAAAATTAACCATAATTACAACACAGTGCTTACCTATATGCGCAATTCCAGGATCTGGACGGGAGCAAACCCATGACAGTCAAAATGGCCGGCTTCAGCGAAGTTCTCATCGCCGCCATTTTCGCCGTGACGTTTGTCGGCGCCACCGCCGCCGCTTCAGAATATGTCCAGCCGTGGAAATCCAAAAACGTCTCGATCATTATTGATCCTTATGGTCTCAATCCAATCGACTGGGGCCGACTGAAAAAGGATCCGCGCATCGCCGGCTTTATCCACAAGGCCACCGAAGGCCTGGCGCCACCGGTCCGCTGCGGCAAATTAGAAGGCGCGGAGCGCGGTCTGTGCCGCTACCGCAGCAAATATTATCACGTCAACGTGGAACTGTTCAAAACCCGGCGCACCCTGGCCAAGCAACTCGGCTACAAATGGGGCGCCTATCACTTAGGCCGTCCGGGCAATCCGGTGGCGCAAGCCAAGCACTTCCTGGCTGTCGCCAGACCAGGCAAGCGCGATCTCTTGGCCCTCGACCTTGAAGACTTGGATGACCAGAAATGGATGTCGCTCGGTGACGCTGAGGTCTTCGTGGAATATATTCGCAAGAAAACCGGCCGCTATCCGATACTCTATTCCAACCATAAAGTGCTCAGCTACATCGCCAAGCATCACCGGAATTTTCCGGTTCTGGCAAAGTTGTCTGTTTGGTACGCCCGCTTCAAACCGGAAATCACCGGCGTGTTCCCGATGGGACCCTTCAAGACCTACTCGCTGTGGCAATTCAAAAGTGAGATCAATTGCAAATCGAAGTCCGAATGCCCCTACCTTGTTGACGGCACCGATTTTGATATGGATTTGAACGTCTACCCGGAGCCGGTCGCCAAACTGAAGGCAAAATGGCCACGGATATCAAGATAGGCGCATACCGGGAACTCGGTCGTTCGCTTGATCAAATCATCTAAGTTGCTTGATGGCTAAAGTACCGCGGATGATCCTGGAGTAGGCGCCGGTCCGTTTCGCGCCTGGCGCATGGCGATAATAACGCCGCCCAAATGGTGCGATTAAATCTATGTTGCCGTCTGCGTCAATGTCACCGGCGATCATCGGAGTCGATCTGAGGATCGCAAGATATTTCGATGGTTGCGACGCCTGCCATTTAACAAATTCCTTGTGCCCGTTGTTGGCGAAAATTGGCGCCGGCATCGACAACGGCATTTCTGCCTGCTCTGTGAGACGGCAAGTGCCATCGGAGCGGAGCAATGCCCAGAAATACTGTAGCGCCAGGTTTTGACCGCGTTCGGCCCGGTCCGCCGGCCATTCGGCCCATAACCTTGTGAATAGGATCGCCTGGCGAAAATCTTTGGCTGTGGCTGCCGGGTCGAGATTGACAACGATCGGCGGCCGATTGAGCCAGTTTCCATGTGTGCCGACCAATGGGCATTTGCTTGTATTGAAGGGTTTTGCTTGAACAGGTTTAGCCAGGCATGCGGCGCTTTTGCTTTCGCGATTTCCGGAAGAATTACGATGCTGGAAACAGTGGACCAGACCTTGCGCCTTGATTTTCTCCGCCAGGGCAAGCTCGCGCCGGTACCGGCAATTCTCCCGTGAAGCCCGTGTGATCGGATCACTGTATTTTTTGGCGCAATTGTCGCCTAACTCAATGGTCGGTTCTTCAAACTTATCCGGCAATCGCCAGGCTTTCATAGCGATCGTCGATGGATTGGGCGTATCAGTGAATTCCGATGTGAGCACTTCTGTATCTGTGATTTCACGATACACAGAGACAAGGTCGGCGTTTTTGTCAGACCGGGAGGCGACAACAACCGGTTCCATGCGTTCCTGTAAGCCGATCAGTTTGACAATACCGCTGCTCTTGCTGCCGGTACCGATATTGCTCGCCCGGCGCAGCAATACAGATTCGGCGTGCCCGAGATCATTGTGGGTGCCGCGTGTGAACCAGGCGAATACCGGATCCTCCGGGATTCCCAGATGTATTGGCGGCAACACATAATTGCGGTAGCGCAACGTTTCACGCCGGGTGATGCGGTAATGGCGCTTCGCGGGCGGATTTTTGTGGCTTTTGTGATTGTAGCGATCCCAAACCGATCTTGGCTCCGTATCGTATTTTAGGAATTGCCGAGATGTTGAACCGGAAAACCGCTTCGGATCGATGACAAAATCCGTGTAACATATGGCACTGCCACGCCCGCACGGTTCGGAGCGGACGGTCATAAAACGAATGCTTTGATCCTTTTCCAGACCCGGCAGAGTATGAAGCTCCGTGGCAAATGGGTCGTCAAAGGATTTCCTATGACCGACATAAACACTGTAGGCATCGGGTAGCTTCTGCTGAGGCAGGCGGATATTGTCCAGATCGTCAGCGACAAATTCCTCGTGAAAGGCGCAGGCGTCCCGCTTTATGCCGGCGGCGCCAGGAAACAGTTTTCTCCACGCCGTGGCGTCTGCCATACCGGTTTTGAGCAAGTCGATGTGGCCACCGGTCTGGTCAAGATTACGGCGCTGCCACCAGATAAACCAATCGGCGAAATTTCCATTACCATCGCGGGCGCGGACAACTTGCGGGGCAAGGTTCAAATGGTGGAACTTGGCCGATAGGAAGTAGTGGGTGACGCAGACCGGATAAGCATCCACATGGTAGTATCCCTCGATCCGGATATGCATGCCGGTGGGCTTCATTTCGAAGATATAAAGTGCTTTTTGATAAACGCCCATATTTCGCCAGGCCCGAGGGGCATCCGCCAATCGGAACACACGGTAGTGACTTGCCAGAACCGGATAGGGATCAAATTCAAAATAAGAGGACGTAAGGTCGTCATCAAACCAGCTGCGGATTGGTTCGGTGCAGTCGCCCTTCTTGCAGGACTTTTTCCAGTGATCCTGGCGCCGTTCCTTCGTTGGCTGAATTTCGTGATCGGCGGTTTTGAAGAAATCTCCACCCATCATGCGTACGCCAAGAACAACCTTACGAGCGCGATTCACGCATTTGTCGTGGCCCAGGCTTGTTTCTGTAAATCGGCATAACCGAAAGGCGTGATTAAGTAGGATGTAGTCACAATCGGCCTGCGAGTATCCGTATGTCGCTGAGCCATGGCGGTAACAATAGTCATGGTAGACGCAAGCCTGTCGCATTTGCGTGGCGACGGAATCGCGTTTCATGGAAATTTTGAAACGGGTATCAGGCGGATGCCCCAGCCAGCCGATCTTCGCCTTTCGGGGATATACAAACCCATCCGCGTTGCGGGGGAAGTCGATGATTTCGCGATTTTCTCGCCCGAATATCAGATCTTCTAGAAACGGTTCGATACTACAATTGAGACCATAACCCTGCCCGCCGATGATTTGAATATCTCGCGCCGAATACGATATCGCATGCGCGGTTGGCGGAAGCTCGTAGTCGCCCGGAATCGGCGAATGCACAAAGGCCTTAGTCGCCACTGCATCGGCTATCGGTTCCGAAAAGTAGTAGACGATTAGCGATAGGCTGACGGCTATTACCGCCAGAATGGCGATGACCCTCGGCAACAGGCCGATAAGCCGCATAATAGACGCCACGATCGCAACCCCTAACCAATACTATATTACGTAGGGGAACTATGAACAATCTCATGGTGCAGTGGCAAGAGAAAAACACGATGAGGTAGAATTTCGACGGAAGGTCTTCTTCGAATAAAAATCGATTGAATACGAAATGCCGAGGTGGCGCGGCGGTTTAACTAATGGCCTGACCCATCACCCAAAACCGACGCTTTGATCTGACAAACCAATCGATAATTCCAGTCGTCCCTCGTTCAGCAACCATGGCCGGACGGTGTAGGCCTTCTTGCCGGCTATGTGCATGGGGTCCTTGTCAGCGACGGCGCGGGCTTCTTCGATGGAGTTGGCGCGATAGATGATCAGGCTTTCGCCGACCATGTTTTGTCCGCTTTCGTCCGCCATCGGGCCAGCCATCACCAGGACGCCTCGGGCTTCCAATTCGCCCTGATAGGCCAGGTGCTGGGGTAGCGTTTCCATCATGTCGTCAAGCGGTACGATGGGGTTCGAAAACACCACGAACAATTCTTTCGCCAAGACGCCCTTCGATCGGGCGATCTCCTTGTATTCCGTCCAACTGGGCATTTGGCCCTCCTGTCATCACACTGTGTCGGCATATCCATATCATATTATCGAGATTACAGAAAATATCGATATTTATTGACGAATTAGAAAAGAATGGGTATTTTCAACATGAGACAGATAAACAGGAGCAATTGATGCGCTTATTGACTTTCGCACGCGACGGGCGGGCGCATTTAGGTGTCGTGTCGGACGGCCGGGTGGCCGATGTCAGCGCCGCCGATCCGGGCATTGTCGGAGATATCGGATTGCTGGCGGATGGTGGCGAGTCTGGGCTGGCGGCCGTGAAAGCCGCGTTGACGACCGTTTCACCGTCTGACTATTTGGAACTTTCGTCCCTGACCCTGCTACAGCCTGTCGCCGCGCCGGGCAAGATCATCTGCATCGGTTTGAACTATGTCGATCACGCCAAGGAAGGCGGCTATGACGTGCCAGACTATCCGGCCTTGTTCATGCGGGCGCCGACTTCAATGGTCGCCGCCGGCGAGGCCATCGTTCGTCCGCAATGTTCAGAACGCTTGGACTACGAAGCGGAGTTGATGGTGATTATCGGTCGGGGCGGACGACATATCTCCCAGGCCCGAGCGTTGGACCACGTATTTGGCTACACGCTTTTTAATGATGCCTCCATCCGCGATTATCAACGTAAGTCTCATCAATGGACACCCGGTAAGAATTTCGACGGCACCGGCGCCGTGGGGCCAACGGTATTGATGGCCGATGAATTGCCCGATGGCGCAAAGGACCTACGCATTCAGTCTCGCCTGAACGGTCAAATCATGCAGGATGCTAATACCTCCGACATGATTTTTCCGGTCGCCCTGACCATCGAAATTCTATCTGAGTACACAACTTTAGAGCCCGGCGACATGATTGCCATGGGCACCCCGCCGGGGGTGGGCCACGCCCGCAAGCCGCCAGTTTGGATGAAAGACGGCGACGTGGTGGAAATCGAGATCGACAAGCTCGGAATTCTTTCTAATCCAATTGTCGATGAAAATTTGATGACGGCGGGAGTGGCGGCGGAATGAACAAGCCTGAACTGCCCCGCCCGGCCATGCCGGACACCTCTGACCCGGTCATTGCCGCGGCACAGGCCGCCGTGCGGCGCATGCGCGGGCGGCTATCAACATTGCCCGATGACGGGCTCGATTTGTTATTCCGCGAAGCCCGTTCACATGCCGCCTGGCTCGATCGTCCAGTGAGCGATGATGATTTGCGGGCGATCTACGAAGTGACAAAATTTGGCCCGACCAGCACCAACGGTAATCCCGGCCGGTTCGTCTTCGTACGCAACAAAGCCGATAAAGAGCGCTTGGCGGCCTGCGCCGCGCCGGCCAATGGGCAGAAGATCATGAACGCCCCGGTCACGGCGATCATTGCCCATGACACTGAGTTTTGGCGGCACATGCCGACGCTGTTCGGTCACAACCCGGGCAAGATGGAAGACTACCGGACGAAACCGGAATACGCGGAAGTCACGGCTTTCAGAAATTCGACCTTGCAGGGTGCCTACTTCATGGTCGCTGTCAGGGCCTTGGGATTTGATGTCGGGCCGTTGTCGGGATTTGATAATGCCAAGGTTGATGCGGCGTTTTTTGCCGATGGAAACTTGCGGTCGAATTTCTTGTGCAATATCGGCCACGCCGATGAGCGAGCGATGTTTCAACGTCTGCCAAGGCTAGATTTCGACGAGGTTTGTACGATCCTTTAGAAGCGCCGGACCGGTGCTTGAAACGGAGATAACATGGCGGTTGCCAAACCTAAAACCAAAGTCAAACTGCGGGTCGAAACGACCGGCGTCGGTCATGCCCGATCTGACGTGAGTGTGCGTGATGTTGGTTTCATCATCGACGAACCGACCGAGCGCGGCGGCACCAACAAAGGGCCATCGCCAACGGAGACGGCGCTATCAGCGCTTGCCGGTTGCACCAACGTCATTGCTCACAAAGTCGCAAAAATGTTGGGCATCCCCATCGACAACATGAACATCCGGGTTGTCGCCGATTTTGATCGCCGCGGCGTCATATTGGCCGAAGAGGTGGATGTGCCATTTCCCAAAATCGTCATGGATGTTGACGTGGAAACTACTGCGTCGGAGGCTGACATCGACCGGTTACGAGAAACCGTGACGTTATATTGCCCGGTCTCAAAAGTATTTCGGCAGGCTGGCACAGAGATAGAAGAAAACTGGAACATCATCTGATTACCGAAAGAGTGAAATCAACCAAGGTTGAAAACGCCTCCCACTATGGGGGCATGCAAGGAGGAAGTAATGAAACTGGATCTTAATCGGAGGCGTATTTTAAGCACCGGGGTGGCTGCGGCCGTGATTGGGCTTGTCGGTGCCGTGCCGACCCAGGCCGCTGAAACAATCAAGCTCACCGCCATGGATGGCTATCCGGCCAAAGCAATGTGGGTGAAGGAATTCATCAACTATTTCATTCCTGAAGTTGATAAGGCTCTGGCGGCAAAAGGTAATTACAAGATTGAATGGCAGCAGGCCTGGGGCGGCACCATCGTTAAGAAGAAGGGTGTCCTGGAAGGCCTGAAGTTGGGTCTTGGTGATATCGGCGTGGTAACCACGGTCTTCCACAATGACAAGCTGCCCTTGCAGGCGATCGCCTATGTGACGCCGTTTGTGACGGTCAATCCGAAACTGGTGGCGCAGACTGTTGACGGGCTTGTTGAAAAATACCCGGCATATCGGGCGGCGTTCGCGGCCCAAAATCAGGTGTATCTGACCAATGCAGTGGTGCTTGATACCTATCAAATGTTCGCCAATAAGCCGCTGAACGGGCTGGCGGACTTCAAAGGCATCAAGGTTGCCGGTGCGGGCTATAACCTGCGCTATCTGGAAGGCTTGGGTGCGGCTGGCGTCGGTGGCTCACTGGTCACCTATTACAACAAGCTGAAAACCGGGGTCGTTGATGCCGCCATGATTTGGCCGGAAGCCGCCGTGACTTTCAAGATCTTTGAAGTCGCGCCGCATATGCTTGATGCCAACATAGGCACCGTCAATTCAAAAGCCATCACCATGAACGCTGACAGCTGGAAAAAGTTGCCGCCGGAAGTGCAAGGCGTGATCAAGGAAGTCGCCGTGGCCTATCGTGACCATGTGGCCGATGTCGCGTCAGCTCGTGCCTCCAAGAGCATTGAGAAATTCAAGGCCAATGGCGGCACGGTGGTCAAGCTATCTGATGCGGAGCGGGTGGAGTGGGCCAAGACCATGCCAAACATCGCCATCCAATGGGCCGACGGACTAGAGAAAAAGGGTATTCCGGGCCGGAAAATCCTGTCTGACTATATGGCCACATTGAAAGCCGCCGGTGAGACGCCGGTGCGCGATTGGGCCGCTGAGGGCATGAACTAGGCGGTACCTGAAACGAACGGATTTCGGCGCAGGAGGTTTTCGTGAGCCCTGATACCAAGGCCAACGGCAATCCCGCGCCGGACCACAACAAATCCGGGCCGGTCGCTCGATTGGGAACAATCGTCGACCGGCTCGCCATTGGTACAAATGCCGCCGGCACCTTCGTTGTACTAGGCCTGGTGGCCATCGTATGCGCTGATGTCGTAGCGCGAAACATCTTCAGTTCACCGTTTCGGGGCATCATCGAGGCTGTTGAGTTCGCGCTCGTACTGATTGTCTTTCTGCAGTTAGCCGACGTGGTGCGGGTTAACCGCCTGACAAGGTCAGACGGTTTCCTGATGGTGCTGCAAAGCAAAAATCCCCTATTGGGCAATGTGTTATCGCGGGTCTTCGACTTGATCTCCGCAATATTCATGATTTTCATCATCATAATCTTCCTGCCGGAGACCATCGCCGCATACGAGGATGGCGATTTCTTCGGTACGCCCGGCATATTTACCGCTCCCAAGTGGCCGGTCTATGCGGTTATCGTTATCGGCTGCTCTCTGTGCGCGGCGCGTTGGTTGCTCAACCTCATCACCGGCCGCCAGATATCTGATGTTCGAGCCGCAGAGAACGACGATGAAATATAAGATAGTCGTGCACGCAACGTCTGACCGCGCGGTGACAGCAGTTCGCCATCCTAGCAATGGCGGTTCGGGCTCATGAATGCCTTAGATGTCGGGTTAATTTCAGTCCTGTCGATCGTAGCCCTGATCTATCTCGGGCTCTACATCCCGATCGCGCTTGGCCTGGTGTCGTTCTTAGGCATCTGGTTGATGCGCGACAATTTCGATCTGGCGCTTGGTCTTTTGAAGATCGCGATCGACAACTCCATTACCGAATATCCTTTCGCCACCGTGCCGCTTTTCACCTTCATGGGACTGATGGTGTCAAAGACCGGGCTGGGGCGCGACATCTACGACGTCATGAACGATGCCTTTTTCCGGATCAAAGGCGGTATCGGGATGGCGACTGTGGCGGCCAATGCGGTGTTTGCCGCGGTAACCGGTAGTTCCATCGCGTCAGCCTCGGTGTTCACCCGGGTATCCGTACCCGAAATGCTGCGGTTCAATTACAATCCGCGTTTTGCTGTCGGCGTGGTGGCGGGCAGTTCCGTGCTCGGTATGATCATTCCACCCAGCGCCATGCTGATCATCTATTCCATCGTTGCCGAACAGTCGATCGGTGAAATGTTCCTGGCCGGTGTAGTGCCCGGTATTCTGCTCGCTGCCGCCTATATCGCACTCATTGTGATAATGGGCCGGTTCATGCCGTCCTATATCGGTGGCCAACCACCCGAGGGCGTGACTTTCGAGCGGCAGCCGCTGACGCGGGCTGATATTGCGGCAAAAACCATGCCGATCCTGTTGCTGATCGGGGTAGTGCTGGGCGGTATCTATGCCGGTTATTTGACCCCGGTCGAAGCCGGGGCTGCCGGTTCTCTGCTTGGATTGGCGATCGGTTTGCTCAAACGCCGGATTACGCTCAAGGGATTTTGGGAATCTTTGATCGAAACCGGCCATATCACCGCCAGCATCCTGTTCCTGATCATTGCCGCCTCCATGTACAGCCGCATGCTCGGTTTTGCCGGACTGCCCAACGTCTTTGGCGATTGGCTCACGACCATGGAATTCTCGTTGTGGGGGGTAATGTTGGTCTATGTTGCGCTGATGATCTTCCTTGGCACGCTGCTCGACACATCGTCGATTATCCTGATCGTCGTCCCGCTGTTCCTGCCGGTCGTCGAACCGATGGGGATCAGCTTGGTCTGGTTCGGCATCGTCACCGTCATCGGCGCGGAGATCGGGCTTTTAACACCGCCGCTCGGCATCTCCTGCTTTGTCATCAAAAGCACGATCAATCGGCCGGAAATCGCACTCAAGGACGTGTTCATCGGCGCCTTTCCCTTTGCCGTCATCATGCTCATCGTGCTGCTAATCATCATTCAATTCCCGGTGCTCAGCATCGGGATCCTAGGATAGGAAGAACTGTCATGCGTGATGTGACACCGCAAACTATTACTCAGGCATTTATGGACTATTGCGGCCCGGATACAGATCCGCGACTTAAATTCCTGCTGGCCAAACTGTCCGACCATCTGCATGACTTCGTGCGCGAAACCAAATTGACCCACGCGGAGTGGCGCAAGACGATTGAGGTCCTAACAGCCAGCGGCGAGATCACCGACGATAAGCGCAATGAGTTCATTTTGTTATCCGACGTGCTCGGCGTGTCGTCCCTGGTCGATATGGTCAATTCGCCCGAAGGCGCCACGGAAGCCAGCGTGCTTGGCCCGTTTCATATTCTGGGCGCGCCGCCCTTGGCCTATGGTGGTGATCTAAAGGCCGGCAATGCCGGCGACTATGTGGTGGTCAGCGGCCAGGTCCGCGACGCCGAAGGCGCGCCTATCAGTGGGGCGGAGTTGGAAATCTGGCAGACGGCAGATAATGGGCTTTATTCCAACATCGACCCGGACCAGGATGATTTCAATCTGCGGGCTCGGATCAAGACCGGTGCGGATGGCCGTTATCTGCTGACGACGGTACGCCCGGCGCCCTATACCGTGCCCGATGACGGTCCGGTCGGTGAGCTGTTGCATGCCACGGGACGGCATCCGTGGCGGCCGTCACATCTGCATTTCATTGTCATGGGTGACGGCTATCGTTCGCTGACCACCGAACTTTTTCCAGATGATGATCCTTATATCGATGAGGACGCTGTGTTCGGCGTGCGCACATCGCTGATGACTCATTACCAACGGCAAGACGATTTGTCGAAATTACCGGATGGATTGGCGGTGGCTGAAAAGATCACCGCTCCGTTTTACACGGTTGATTTCGATTTTAACCTGGTGCGGGAGAATAGAGCCGGCACTTAATTCAAATGTCCGACTGAGGGGAGGGACACATGAAGAAACTAATGATGGCCGCGGCCTTTGCCGCTACGACAGCGCTCGCCATACCTGCGCAGGTCCATGCCGGTGATTTCGATGTGATTTTGCTGGGCACTGGAACACCGCCACCGCTGATGCACCGCTTCGGGCCGGCGACTTTGGTCAAGGTCAATGGCAAAATGTTCCTGTTCGATGCAGGCCGTGGCGCCACGCAACGTATGTGGCAGATGAAGCTCAAATTCGGCAAGCTCGACTATTTGATTCTGACCCACCTGCACTCCGACCATGTGCTGGGCATACCCGATATCTGGCTCACCGGCTGGCTGCGCGGGCCCTACGGTCGGCGCGACGTGCCGTTGAAATTGATGGGGCCAAAGGGTACGGCTGATCTCGCCAAATACCTGCAGATGGCCTATGCCTGGGACGTCAACACCCGGGTTGTCGACCAAAAAATGTCGCGCGATGCCGCCAAGATCGATGCCAAGGATATCGCCGCCGGCGTCGTCTATGACGAGGGTGGCGTCAAGATTACTGCGTTCGATACCAACCATGGCAAACTGATCAAACCGACACTGGGTTATCGCATCGACTATGATGGCCGGTCAGCGGTGATTTCCGGCGATACCAAGTATTCCGAAAACCTGATCAAACACGCAATGAATGTCGACCTGTTGGTTCATTCCATCGGAGCCGCCAAACAGGAGCTGTTGGACAGTGCTAAAATCTGGAAACTGATTTTGGACCATCACATCCAACCGGAAGAGGCCGGCAAAGTGTTCGCCATGGCGAAGCCGAAAATGGCGGCCTATACCCACGTTGTTGCTTTGACAAACGGCAAGATCCCGCCGGTCAAGGCACCTGAGCTGATGAAGCGGACACGAACCACCTATGATGGCCCGCTGACCATGGGCAAGGATCTGATGACCCTGTCGATCGGCAAGGACGGTGTCACGGTGACGGAGTTCAAGAAGAAATAGCCGTCTCGAACTGGGCCTATTTGTCTAGGACAGAACTCAAGATCGATCCGGTCTGGCTGTAGTGGGACACAAGCCGTTCGACAGCCAGATCGGCCTTGCCGTCCAGCGTTGCTTGCATAATGTCCTCATGCTCCTGCTGCGTATCGCGTTTTGGATAGGCCGTCGGTCCGGTAATTTGCCGGTAGCGAATATTCTGATCATAGAGCTGATCACAAAACCGCAATAATTGGGTTGAGCCACAGGCAGCGATTAGGGCCATGTGGAAACGTTTGTGGTGGTGTTCCCAATCCTTGTTGGCGACGAAATGATCGCTGTCGGAGGATCGCGGCACCCGCGATAGACGGTAGAAGCTCAAGACGATGGCTTCCTCCCAATCCGACCCACCATTGGCAATCGACTCCCGCAAGGCGCGCTCCTCTAGCCAGCAGCGGGTTTTCAGCAATTCGTCGAATTCGCCGGCGCTGACCGGCGAGACCCGGAAGCCGCGCTGGTCCAGGCGTTCCACCAGTCCGTCGGAGGTTAAAAGGCTAAGCGCTTCGCGAAGCGGACTGGAACCAATTTTATAGTCGCCGCGTAGCTCATCAATTTTAAGCTTACGGGCCGGCGCCAGGTCCCCGGTCAGGATATCGTCGCGCAGACGCATATAGGCTTGGCGGGTCAGGGATTCCTGTCCGCTGCTTTCCTTCGGCGATTCCAACGCATTTTTCATGTATCTGCTTTCGCTGGTTTCATAACATCACGCTGGCGCCGACGCTGGTTTCTTGCTGGTGCCAAGGGACTTCGCTTGGCGCTGAACGGTACTGGACGCGGCAATAATCCCATCATTGGCGAACGCCTCGTGATTACGTTCAATGTCTTTCAAGTCGTACCGGTAATTGACCATCATACCGAATGAGTGACGCAAACCCTTTTCCGACTGATCAGCGAACCAGTTGATCCGCTCCAACCTGGCGCCGTTGGAAAGATGGAAGCGTGCGACCGGATCGGCCGCCCGACTTTCACCGGCCGTTTCATTGATCAGGTAATCAGCCGCCAACGCCGAAAGGGTGCGGCGCAGCTTGTCATCGTTCTCACGCTGCAACGGCCATCCTGGCGCGTTGCCACGCTGAACGAACAATGCCGCCGCCGATTCGTGATGCGGCCTGTCGTCATCGGCGGCCATATCCTTCAACCAGGCGGCAAAACCCGGTATCGGCGACAGGGTGACAAAAGTCTTCAGGTTCGGGAAATCGCGGGCAAGTTCCTCCACCACCTGTTTGATCAGGAAGTGCCCAAAGCTGATCCCACGCAGACCAGTTTGGCAGTTGGATATGGAATAAAACACCGCCGTGGACGCATCTTTCGTCGAAATCGGCACGCGCTCGGAGGCCAGTATTGGCGCAATCGCGCCGGGAATATCGCGCTCCAGCGCCACTTCCACAAAGATCAGCGGTTCATCGACCATGGCCGGATGAAAGAAAGCGTAGAGCCGCCGGTCGCCGGGGTCGATCCGCCGGCGCAAGTCTTCCCAATCGTCGATGGCGTGAACGGCCTCATACTTGATGATGCGCTCTAAAATCGCCGCCGGCGTCTGCCAGTCGATACGGCGCAATACCAAAAATCCGCGATTGAACCAGGAGCGGAACAAATGTCTGAAATCCAGATCCAATGCACGCCACTGTCCCGGTTTACGCAGGGCCAAGAGATCGGACCTTATCGCCACCAAAGCGGCCGTTCCGCCCGGTGCGAGATTGAGCCGGCGAATGAGTTCCTGGCGGCGCGGTTCGGCGGCAAGATGCAGGGCAAAAGCGGCTTGCTCGCTGGGTGCTTCGCGATAGGTCTCGATGGCATCGTCCACCACCGATTTATCGGCGCCGAATTCGTTGGTTAGAAAATCGAAAAACGCACTCTTTTGCTCGTCGTCAGCCTGGCTATAGGCACTCAGAATATCTGCCGCTAGTGCGACGCCGGACGCTTCGCCGCGCTCCGACAGCAAGGCCTGACACAGGGATCCAATCTGCGACATGTCTTCGGGCCGGTCCCGTCGGGTATCCAAGAGTTCCCGGCCGCGATCCGATATGGACGTCAACAAATCACTGAAAAACGATGAATTCATGGTAATTCCAAAATTATCGATAATTTGGTGTTTCGTCAAACTAAAGCGGATACGCAAATGTTGGTATCGGATACATCCGGATCAATGTCGTAACAAGGTGGTAATTCGTCGGGTCGCTCGATTGTCGGGCAGATGCGTCTATGGGAGATCGTGATTAGTGTGTACCGGTTGGGCGATAGGTGGCTAATTGACCACGAAACCGTGGGCGAACGGATCGTGGTCATCAATCATTATGGTGTTGAAACCGGTCATCCGCGCCCAACCGCTGATCGACGGAATAATCGCCGGTCGGTCGGCTACAACGGTTTCCGCTTCGACCCGACCACGAAATAATGCGCCGATAATGCTTTCATGGATGAAGGCGTCACCGACGGCCAATGCTTGCCGAGCCGCCCATTGCGCCATGCGGGCGCTGGTGCCGGTGCCGCACGGCGACCGATCGATCGCCTTATCACCATAAAACACTGCATTGCGAGCCGTCGCCGCTTCATGGCGTGGTGCACCGGTCCATAATATATGGGATAGGCCGCTGATACCCGATAGTTCTGGATGAACGAATGAATAAGCGGCATTCAGCGCGGACCGCAAGGCGCGGCTCCATTCGATCAATTCAATAGCGCTATAGTCGCCAAGATCAGTGAACTCGGCTTGCGGCTCGACAATCGCGTAGAAATTACCGCCATAGGCGACGTCAACGATCATCTCGCCCCGGCCGGGGCATTCCACCGACAAATTCGAGCTATCCAAAAATGACGGCACATTGACGAATTGGACCTCTTCAACATACCGCCCGGAATGGCGGTAGGTCACGTCGATCGGTCCGGCCGGTGCGTCCAGGCGAAGCCGGCCCGGCGTTTTCGGCGAGATCAATCCGTGCTCGATCGCCATTGTGACCGCACCGATCGTGGCGTGACCGCACATCGGCAGGCAGCCGGATGTTTCAATGAACAAAATACCAATGTCACAATCGGTACGGGCCGGTGGCATCAAAATGGCACCCGACATTTGATCGTGGCCGCGCGGCTCCAACATCAAGCCGGTACGGATCCAATCATATTCGTCGATGAAATGCGCCCGCCGCTCCAACATAGTTGCGCCATCGAGTATTGGCGCGCCACCGGCGACCAGCCGAACGGGATTTCCACAAGTGTGGCCATCGATGCAGAAGAACGTGTTTTGCGCCATCGTCTAGAGAGCGGGGAGCGTTGGCCGTTCTGCGATTGCATTGCGGATGATCCGCTCAACACGCTGGCGGTGATCGCCGGCCAGCGGCAGGCGCGGCCTGCGCACCCGGTCGTTGGAGCCGATCTCGATCGCCTCGACCAGTTTGATCTGCTGGACCAAGTAGGTCGACACATCCAGATCGAGCAGCGGACGAAACCAACGATAAATCGCCAGGGCCTCTTCCAAGCGGTTCTGGCCGATCAGGTGATAGATGGCCACGGTCTCCTTCGGGAAGGCGACAACTAGACCGGCGACCCAGCCGACCGCGCCCATGATTAAGGCTTCGAACGCCAGATTGTCGACACCGGTCAGGATATCGAAACGGCTGCCCAGCCGGTTGATGATTTCCGTCGTGCGGCGAATGTCGTCAGAGCTTTCCTTGATAGCGACAAAGCGATCGTCGTCGGCCAGATCTTCCATCATGTCCGGCGTGACATCGACGCGATACCCGACCCGGTTGGAATAAATCATGATCGGCAAGTCTCCGGCCTGCGCAATTGCCTGTAGGTTTGCGATGGTCTCTCGCCGGTCGGTGAAGTAGATCGGCGAGGGGACAATCATCAGGCCATTGGCCCCGGCCGCTGCGGCGCGTTTTGCCATGTCGCATGCTTCCCGCGTGCCGGCCTCTGAAATGGTCATCAACACCGGCTTGGTGCTGCAAACGTTCTTGGCGACCTTGAACACCTCGAGGCGTTCACCGGGCGATAGCATATTACCTTCACCCAGCGAGCCGCCAACGATCAGACCATGACATCCGGCGTCCATCTGAAGGCTGAAGCAACGCTCCATTTCGCCGTGATCAAGTTCATTGTCCTGGGTAAATTTGGTGGTGACGGCCGGATAAACACCTTGCCACATAGCGCAATTTCCTTCTGCCTGACCGGTTTGTTGCGTTGAGCTCACGTCGCATGTCAAGGCGCGGTTCGTCGGCCAGATATTCGCGATCTCACGCCAAGCCCGTTGGTTCGAATTCATAATTCAAGACACGTATATTATATATTGGATCCAATATGCAATATAAAAAATATTGAGTGAATCAACCAAGATGCTTGGCTATTATGGGGAATGCTGGCGGACTGATTCCATGCTTAGGGAAAATGGCTGTTATTCGACTTGAACCGATTGGTCTTCCGGCAAAAATGCGCATAGCAGTAATTGACTGAAGTCGGTCTTGCATAGGCTGCTAGCAAGCGATCCGGCAGAGCTAGGCTCCGCGCCGGATGAGGGGAGAGGTATCTTGAAAGTCCAGGCCGTTGATATCTCGAAGACTGCGTCGGCTTCTGAAATCGTGTTTGAAGCCTTACGCAAGGCGATCATCGATGGGCAGCTGGAAGATGGCGAACCGCTCCGTCAGGATGAAATCGCCAAACTGTTCAACACCAGCCGCATCCCCGTTCGCGAGGCGATCACCCGTCTTGAGCAGGAAGGTCTGGTCAAGACCCAGCGCTACAAGGGGGCGACCGTGGCTGGTATCTCACCCGATGAGGCCGGTGAGATATTCGAGTTTCGGGCGCTGGTCGAAGCGCGGGTGATGAAAGTGGCGGTGGAAAACATGATGCCGCAGACATTGGTCCTCGCCCGGCGTCATTGTGAAGCCTTCTATAAATCCAACGACCCCATCAAGTGGGGATTGCTCAACCGCGAGTTCCACGCAACGCTTTATGGCGACAGCGGCCTTGATTATCACCTGGCCATCATCAACAGCGCCTTCGATCGCGTCGATCGGTATTTGCGGGCGCAACTGGCGCTGACCGACGGCATGCAGAGGGCCAATGCCGAACATTTAAGCATCCTCGAAGCCTGCGAAGCCGGCTGCGCCGATCAAGCCGCCGATCTCACCCGCCGGCATATTCTGGGTGCCAAGGACACGCTTCTGGATTTCCTGAAAGACCGGTCTTGATGGTCTAGTAGCCCGGATGTGCTGTCGTAAAGGCGCTAGAGTATGAATATATAGACGCGACCCGCCTCAGTCGTTGGTGCCGGCCAACAGATATTTCCGGGCGAGCGATATTAACGACAGCTCAAGTAATTCCAATCTGGCTCTATCGTTTCACATCTGCGACAGAAGCATTTTGCATCTGTGTCCAGAAATATTCCAATGCCACGCAGAAGCAGATGGCGAATATGGCCAAGCCCTGCATTAACGACAGATGATCGCCCAAGAAAATCACCGCAAGAAATGCCGCGATAACCGGCTTGAAGAAAAACAGGTAATTGGCTCGTTGCGGATCGGGAGCGAACGACATGCCGCCCAGCCACAAAGCCATGGCGATAGCAGTGTTCCAAACGCCGATGGTAATGATTCCAGCAATCTGATCAGGATTTTTGTCGGTCAACGAAAGAGGATTGACCCAGGTGCCCCAAGCAATCCCGACAACAATGTACAAGAACACAAAGCCCAGCGTGAAGGTATAGGTCGTCATGCGGATCGCGCCGTATTGCTGGATCAATGGTCGAGCAAGGACGATATAAACACCACCTGTCACGGCGCATAAGATCGCCATTACCAGGCCGATCAGATTGTCACCGCCAAACTGCATGTCCGCGGCCACGCCATCGCTCATCAACAACGCCACGCCAATGAAGGCGCCGATACCGCTGACGATTTTCGGCGCCGTCATAATGGTGCCATTGACGACCCTATCGACAAGAACAACAAAAATGGGGATGCCGGTAACGATTGTCGCTACTTGAACGACTGACGCGAAATCAAGCGCCCAATGAAAGATCAACTGCCCGAGGGCCATTCCCAGGCAGGAGAGGAGAACGATGCGCAATCCCTGTTGCCGCAGCGGGGTTAGGAGATCGCGCCCGCCCGGCCAGAACTGGGTCATGACAAGCAGGCAACCGCCACCGATCATGAACCGCCAAACGCTTAATTCCGGGCCCGGGGTAGCGGCAAGCTTGGAAACGAACTCGCTCGAGGCGTGACCGCAGACGCCGATAAAGCAGGCAAGATAGGCGATCCAACCACGCATGAGCAGGGACATCCTTCAAATTGTCGCGGTAGGAGAATGAGTCTCCCGCTCCGTTATGACAGCACAAGACTAGAAAGCATATCTGAAGAGAACAACGGGTTGACGCGGATGGCAGGGTTGCATGGAGCAACCAGCTAGGTGCCCAGTGTATTATTCCATTGGGAAGGTCAATTGTTTGCCCGACACGCCGCTTGTGCGCTGAGCGACGGTGGCTGGTGGTATTTAAGCACGCCCAATCTCCGGAAGCTCATCCCCTGGATTCAGATAGTTATTCTAAGCGCCGACCGGCTCAAGCTGCCCAAGACGAGATGATTGAAAATAGTTCGGGCACGCAGTGCTTTACTGTTTCGCAGTCGGTTGATACGCAGTTGGAGCGCCGAAAGGGAGGGGTGGTTGGATCTCGCGGACTTTCGAATGCACTATCAATCGCTCCCTGGCGGGATAGCGCACCCCATCCCTGTCAGGGCGACCCGGCTCCCGCAACTTCGACTTCTACAGTCATAATGAAGGATTTGGATTTGTAGCTGGCGATTTCCGCCATCGAACCTTCTGTGGTCAAACAGAAAAGTGTTTTCCCATCCCGACCGCCCAGTTGGCAAGCAATTGCGTGTCGCCCCGGTACATCTATCTGGTGGGTAATCTCCCCGCCGTCCAACACTCTTAGAAATCGCCCCTGGGAAAACGAACTGACCCAGATGCCACCTTCTTGATCAAGGCAAATGCCATCGGGGTGAAGTTCATCAAACTGCGCGAATAATTGGCGATTTGTCAAAGTGCCGTCGGTATTCACGTCAAATTTCGTTAGTCTGTGCGCAAGGGTCTCTGCCACGACTAGATGGTTGGTGTCTTCCATAAGGACCATCCCATTTGGGAAAGCCAGGCCCTCTGCCGCGATTTGAGAACTACCGTCATTTGCAACTGAAATGATTTTTGCGGGCAGGGGCTTTTGGCCTGCAAACAGATCGAAATCATATCCTCCGACAAATGCCCGCCCTTTCGCATCAACAACCATGTCGTTGACTTCGCTTTGAACCAAGTCTCCTAAATCGGCATATACCTCTGGAACGCCATCGGATATGCGCAAAATCTGCCGTTCTTTCATGGAAGCCACCAACGGCATACCATCGGGTAGAAATCCGATACCAGACGGCAATCCTTCTACTTCAGCAGCAACTTTTTTATTCCCAGCCTCATCTATCGCATAAACGGCGTGCCCGCGGATGTCAGATACCCATAGTTCACCTTTGTGCCATCTTGGAGATTCAAGAAACAGAAAACCACCTAACCAATCTTTAGGAGATAGATTCAAAATTTCCATGCGGTCGCCCCCCAATTGCAAATGGGACTCTATAGAATTGACTGCCCATTTCAAATAGTTGAGGCCTGAAAACTACCCAGGCATACTGCCGAAAGGTCGCGCATCTCTGCCGAACACTTAGGGGGTTGTGATGCCAGCTGTTGGCACCCATCAAAAATTAAACCCGCCAGAGTATCAGTCGTATGAATGTCTGTTGTCGCGGGTAAAACTGCATGTGCCATGAGTTCGCAACGGTTTGGGCACGGTTGTATGTCGAAATCCGCGCCACTACCGCCATCCTGATACTCATCAAAGTTTAAACTTGTTTGCGTAACCTCCTCGCAGTTTTTCAATGATATCAAATCGGATATGTGGGCCGAATGGCGCAAGGTGATCAAGGCGATTTTCTGCAGGCTGCCCGCGCCCTGTCACCAAGTCGGATGTGGGCGTTGGCGCGGACTATCATTGCCGCCGCCGATGACGACACCAAAACCCAACGTTCCGCGTTGGTCGCCATTATTGTGCGGGCCTCAGCTGCCGGCCTCGCCTATATTCTCCAGGTATTCCTGGCGCAGGTTCTAGGCGCCCATGAATTCGGGCTTTATGCCTATGCTTGGATCTGGGTGATGATCGGCGGCCGAATGGGGCCGGTGGGGATGGGCCAATCCGCAGTTCGCTTTATCGCCGAATATCGCGACAGCAACCAGTTCGACCTCCTTCGCGGCTATATCGCATCAAGTTGGGTCATCGTCTGGATCGGCTCAATCGCCCTGACCGCCATAGGATTGGCCGGCCTATACCTGTTTGAAGATTTGGTCGCGACACCCTATGTCATGCCGCTTTATCTAGCGGTGATTTGCATACCCTTGTTCGCCCTTCAAGGGTTGATGGAAGGCCACGCCCTGGGTTGGTCGTGGACCGGTCTGGCCCAAGCGCCGGCTTATCTGTTGCGCCAGGGGCTGATCATTATCGTTGTCGGCACGGCGATACTGGCCGGGTGGCCGGCAACCGCCGTCACTGCCATGAGTGCGGTCATTATCGCCTCAGCGCTTTCCACTTTGTTTCAATACACCATTTTACGCCGCCGGATCGGCCAGGAAATCGCCGCTGGCGATCGACAAAGACGTATGGGCTACTGGCTAAAATCAGCCCTGCCTTTATTCTTGATGGATTCCTTCCAGATGGCGCTGACATTCGTCGATATTTTGATCCTGGGCTTTTATGTAGAGCCGGCGATTGTAGCGGTTTACTTCGCCGCCACCCGTATCACCATGTTGATTAGCCTGGTGCAATTGGCCGTTGCCGCCGCCGCCGGTCAACGCTTCGCCGGTATTGCCGCCAGCCAGGGCTCGGCAAAGGTCGCCGAATTGGTGCGCAAGACCCTGCATTGGACATTCTGGCCATCGCTGCTGGTGGCGATCGGCATCATTGCATCGGGCTGGTTGTTGTTGCGTTTATTCGGTGCGGAATTCACCTCCGCCTATCCGCTATTGCCGGTCTTGGCTATCGGTGTGTTGGCCCGGGCCAGTGTCGGTCCGGCGGAAAACCTTCTGATCATGCTTGGCCATGAACGCGCCACCCTGATCGCCCAGGTGATCGGCTCGGTGACGAACGTCGCGCTCAATCTTTCCCTGATCCCGACAATGGGGATCTATGGCGCCGCCATCGCCACGAGTATATCGATGGTGATGTTCAGTGCCGCGTTAGAGGTCTATGTGCGTCGACGAATTGGCATTTCGTGCTGGGTGGCAACGGCCTAGGCCATCATCACCTGCTCGCCTTAGCTGACCGTCTGCGGCGGCAAATGCAAATATTTCGTTGCCCGGCGCTTTGAGGAAATATCGTTCCAGACCATTTCCACCTGATCCACCGTCAGGCCGGCGGCGGCGGCGGTATCCTGCGCGCTCATCTGTTCGTTCAGGCCATACAGGCAGACATCCATCTGCTGGAACGGCACGGAGAAGTAAAACTCCTCCTGCGATTGATCGAGCGACCAAGTATCGGTTGTCGGCGGCCGTTTCCGGATTTCGGCGGGAATGTCGTAGTGGCCGGCCAGTTGATAGACTTGGCTCTTGTATAGATGCGCGATCGGTTTGAAATCCGCCGCACCATCGCCGTTCTTGACGAAAAACCCCTGATCGAGCTCCAGCAGGTTCGGCGTGCCGGCGACTGCATAATTGAGTCGGTCGGCATGATAATATTCAATCTGCTTGCGGGTGCGCTGCTTGATGTTGGTCGCCGCGATCACCGCCAGATAAACGCCCAGAGGCATGCGCTCCTGCATCTTCTTTCCGTCGGGGCTTTCCACCACCAAGGATGATAGATTGTAGCCCTGGCGTTCTGAAAGCCCAGGTAGAACCACCTTGCATTTCCAATCGGCGCCAAAGTCGGGAAACAGCTCGCGGATGGCCGCGTCGCGTCGTTTATAACAGCCAAATGCCGTCAAGGCCGGAGCGATGTCTTCCAGCACCGCCTCAATGCCGAGATGATCGGCGACCAGTTGTCCGAGCCGCAAGCTATCGGGATCAGAATCATGCTCCGGCATCATGATGCCAAGAACATTTTTTTCTCCGAAGGCCTGGACGCACAATGCTGCGGTAACCGAACTGTCGATGCCGCCGGACAGTCCGACAATTGCACCACGCCGGCGCATGGTTTTGCGCACCTGTTCTTTGACAGCCTTTGCAATGCGGTCGGCTTCCGCCGACGCATCAATGGCCAACAGCGGCGATCCCGTCGTTGATGACAGTGCGCTTGTGGAACTGGTTTTGGTTGGCGCGTTCATCACGCAGGCTCCAGATTTTCTGATTGGATGTGTTGGCGGTCGATCTTGCCGTTGGCGGTTTTCGGCAATTGTCTGCGGAACTCGACCTGTTTGGGCACCATGAAATCTTCAAGATGCCGCGAGCAATGGCGAATGATATCGCGCTCCGATATTTCAGCGTCGGCGGTTTTTACCACCACCGCGACGATCGCCTGCCCGAGCACCGGATCCGGTTTGCCGATGACAACCGCTTCGCTGACGCCGGGGCATTCGTGCAATACGGTTTCGACTTCCTTCGGGGCGACTTTCTCACCGCGCGACTTGATGATGTCGTCGCTGCGGCCGACGAAATACAGGAACCCATCGGCGTCTTGGCGAAACAGGTCGCCGGTGTGCATTCGTGTTTCGCCGGATATCGGATCAGGTCTTAGCATCCGAGCAGTGGCTTCCGGATTTTCCCAATAGCCCTGCATCACGTGCGGACCGGAAATCACCAATTCGCCTGAGGTGCCCGGCGGTACCGGATAGCCGGCCTCGTCGACGACTTCGGCTTTTGTGCCGGGGATGGCGATGCCAACGGAACCAGGCCGGCGATCAAGCTCTTCCGGTGGCAGCCAGGTACAGCGCTTGCATTCGGTCAGCCCATACATTGAAAACAGGCGCGTCTGCGGAAAAAGTGCCCGCAGCCGGGCGATGTGCTCCGGCGGCAATGCGGCTGCGGTATTGGTGATGTACCGCAGGTGCGGCAACGAACCCGGTTCCAGGTCCTGCATGCGCAAGATCAACGCCGCCATGGTCGGGACAATCGGAAAGCCGGTAACTTGTTCCGATGCCAGCCTGGTGATGATCGCCTGGGGAAAGGCAAAGGATTTTTCCAACACCAAACGAGCGCCGACCTGGACGCTCATCAATGCCTGATAGAGCCCATAATCAAACGACATGGGCAGCACGTTTAAGATCACATCATCAGCGGTATTTTCCAGATACGTGATGACGGAAGTGGCCGCCGCATTGACATTGGAATGGCGCATCATGACGCCTTTCGGTCGCCCGGTTGATCCGGATGTATAAATCAACATGGCCAAATCGTCGGCGGATCTGTCGGCCGGTGGTGTTAATGGGAGACCCGCGTTGATTGCGCCCTCATAATCAAACTCTGCTGCCTCAACCTGTCCGCCGTTGACCAGCACCAACGGATCAACCGCGGCAGCGGCAATCGCTGAGCGCGCCGCGCCCAACTGTCGTCGCTGGGTGATCACCGCACTGGCGCGGCAATTGTCTAAGACGAAAGTAAGTTTGTCGGCTTTGGTAGACGGATTAATCGGCGAGAACACCGCGCCGGCCTTCATCACCGCGTAAAGGCTGACGACCATCTCGATGCAATTGTCCATGAAGACCAGCACCCGATCGCCCGACTTAATGCCGTGCTCGATCAGCCATGCCGCCAGGCAATCCGAGGCGCGGTCAAGGTCGCGATAGGTGCATTGCAACGCGCCGGCGGTGATCGCGATTTTATCGGGATTGGCCGCCGCGCTGGCGCTCAGATGATCTTCAACGCGCATTCAGGAAAATTCCGTTTCATTAGGCTGCGGAGGCAGGTTCTTTCACAGCCGTTTTGCCGGCCACGTAGGCACCAATAGCATTCAGGGAATCAAGATTTTCAGGAATGATCTCCGCGTCGACGATAGTGATCGCGAAGCTTTCCTCCAAAAATGCCACCAGTTCCAAAACACCGGTGGAATCGATCAAACCGGCGTCAAGCAAGGATTCTGCCGGGTCGAGAGCGACGGTTTCATCAAAGACAAAGTTGTCGTAGATGAAGGCTTTGATCAGGCTGTCATGTTGGTCTTGCATGTTGTTTCCTACTGGTCTTCAAGCGTAGTTGACGGATAATTCGGTTGCGTTGGATTGGCCGGCAACAAACCGCCGGTGCCAAAGTTGACTGGATAAAATGCCGACGAGCGCGGTGTTATCGCGAAAACCCAAAGTGCCGCGGCGGGCGCCCTTGGCGGCCAGTTTGCCGACGGCGGCGGCATTAAATGTTCCTGATTGTGAGAGCGCTGAGGGCGACAACACCTCTGCCACATAGGCCGGTGCTGACGGGCCGAAAAACGCTGGCGCATCCGGCGCCCGGTAGGGCTGCTTGGGCCGATTGGCAACGGCTGGCGGCAGCAAATCCCTGGTGGCCTCGCGCAATATGTGTTTTTCACGCAGGCCTCGCAGTTTCAACTTCGGCGGAATGCGGGAGGCGAATTCGACCAGCCGGTGATCGAGAAACGGAAAACGACCTTCCACCGCATTGGCCATGGAAACCCGGTCACCTTGTGAAGACAGAATGTAGCCGGGCAACAGATGCGCGGTTTCCAGATATTGCGCCTGCGACAGCGGATGCCAGCGTCCAAAGTCGGCCGGAAGCTGCGACCGTAAATCGTCGACTGCGTCGTAGCCGTTTAGCGTCTGTTTCAGGTCTTGGGAGAAAAAGATCTTCGCGCCTGCCGTCGTGTTGAAGCGCGGCAAATGGGAAAACAGCGGATCGTCGACACCACCACCGCCGGTGTTGAAAAACGACTCCAAATAGGACTGTGATTGCGCCTGCAGCCCCGGCAGGTATCCGTAAAGCCGTTGAAACAGTTTTGGCCGCCGGGTCGATTGCGGGTCGCGGGCGCAGAAGCGGCGAATTTTGGTTTCCTTGAAAATATCGTAGCCGGCAAACACCTCATCAGCGCCTTCACCGGTCATCACCACTTTCATGCCGGCATCACGGACATGGCCGGATAGGGCATATAGCGGCGCCGGGCCAGTGCGTACAATCGGCCGTTCGGTCGCCTGGATGACCGCCGGGAACATATCCCCGATATCGCTGGACCGGCAGGTGATGGTGCTGTGACGGGTGCCCAGCGCCGACACCATCTGGTTTTGAAATTCGCTCTCGTCGAATTCAGCCGATTCAAACGCCACCGAAAAACTGCGCAGATGCTGCGGCGAAATCTCGTTGATCGATGCCGTAATGATGGATGAATCCAATCCGCCGCTCAAATAGGCGCCGACCGGCACATCCGCCCGTAGCCGAATGCGCACTGAATCCATCAGCAATTCGCGAAGCTCGCGGGTAAAGTCAGCCTCGCTGCGCACCTCTTCAGCCTGGCTTTCAGCCGCGTCGGGATAATCAAGCTGCCAGTAGGGCCGGACCGTGATGCCGTTATCATCGACCAACATCATATGCGCCGGTGGCAATTCGCACACGTCCTTGAACGGCGTGCGCGGCGCCAAAGGGAACCAGAAGGTAAAAATCTGATCCAGAGCCAACGGGTCGAGTTCGGCGGTAAAACCTGGAACCGCGTCAAGCGCTTTGACCTCGGATCCGAAATAAAAGCCGTCTTTACGCTGAGTATAATAAAGCGGCCGCACGCCCATGCGATCACGGGCCAGCATCAGCCGCCGCGCTCGCGAATCCCAGATCGCGAAAGCGAAATCGCCATTGAGCAAATTTACGAACTCCGGACCGTGGGCGGCATAAAGGTGCAACAGCACTTCCGTATCGGATTGAGTTCTAAACACATAGCCGCGCGCCTTTAGGTCATCGCGCAACTCGATGTAGTTGAAGATCTCGCCGTTGAAAGTCACCCACAATGCCTCATCGGTGTCTGTCATCGGCTGGTGACCGGAATTCAAATCGATAATGCTTAGCCGCGCATGGGCCAATCCGACGTGATCATCAAAGAACACACCGCTGTCATCCGGACCGCGATGGCCGACGGCACCGATCATCGCCGACAGCAGGTCGTTCCGGCGAAAATCGCCGGCCGGCCGGCCATAATATCCTGCAATGCCGCACATGTCCGTTCTCACCCATCTCGCCGCTGAGGGCAATGTTGATGTGTTGGGAGAGAGTGCGGCGAAAAATACTATATTTACTTAAAAGCAAAGTAACGGAATGCTTGATGGTTAATGATTGAATATCAGCTTGTAATTCTAACCCAGCGTTTACGTTAGTTTTTACTCGATTGGATGGTTTTTGCTGCACAGGCTCCCTGATTTCAGCTATGCGGAAAATGTCGGGTAGGGGAATGAAATTGCCATACATACTCTGTGCATTTGTTTGATCTGCGGCTTCGGATAAACAGGTAATATGTACCAACAACGGTTACTCATCACCGTCTAGAAATTGCTGTCTGATCAGATAAGGTTTGTGGCGAAGGGAGATTGTTTGTCGTGAAACGCCATCTAGCCGCAATCATGGCCGCCGATGTGGTTGGATATTCCCGACTAATGGGCGAAGACGAAACCGCGACCCTTGCCGCCTTGCGCTGGTTTCGGCGCACCGCATTCGAGCCCGCGGTCGAGGAGTTTGGCGGCAATATTATCAAACGCATGGGCGACGGCTGGATCGTTGAATTTTCCGATGTCCTGTCGGCCGTACACTGCGCCATTCGAATTCAGGTGAAACTAGTTGATCACGAGGCTGTCCGCCTGCGAATCGGCGTTCATATCGGCGATATCGTTTTCGAGGACGAGGACGTCTATGGCGATGGGATCAATATAGCGGCACGCCTTGAAGCAAAGGCAGAACCCGGTTCTGTGTTGATATCCGATACCGCCCACGACAGCCTGGACGGAAAGGCAGCCAGCCAGTTCACCGAAGGTGGATCCCAATATTTTAAAAACATCGCCCGCCCGGTCGCCGTATGGTGCTGGCCGGACAGCGCTGTCATCTCGGCCGATGACCCGGCCAATGAAAAAGACAGTAAATCGGGGGGATTCGACAAACCGGTGATCGTTGTCCTGCCATTAGCCAACATATCTGGTGACAGTGAACAGGAATTCTTTGCCGACGGCATTTCGGAAGACATCATTACTTCCTTGTCACGTTTCCCCGATCTAGCTGTCATCGCCCGAGGTACCTGCTTCAGCTACAAAGGCAAGTCTGTCAAGGCGCAGGCGTTGGCCCGGGAGCTGGGTGCTCGATACGTGTTGGAAGGCAGCGTGCGGCGCGGTAGCGGCCGCGTCCGGATATCCGTACAGCTGGTAGACGCAAAATCTGGTAGTCAAATTTGGGCGGATCGTTTTGATCGAAATCTGGTTGATTTTTTCGATCTACAAGACGAGATCACCGCGCAAGTTGTTGCTAGCGTGCCCGGTCGTTTGGCACGACGGGAATCTGATCGGGTAAGAAATATTACTCCTAGTGAGATGTCTGCATATGATTGCGTTATTCGCGGCAAACAGCTTCACCATAGCAGCACACCTGAGGACAATGCGGAAGCTGTCAGATTGTTCGACAAAGCCATCGAAATTGACCCGCATTATGCGCCGGCATATGCATGGAAGGCTTGCACTCTGGGTCAGGCGATCGCTTTGGGATGCGGCGGCAATCCACGCGATTTGCTCAAGCAAGTCTTTGAATGTGCCCACGGGGGCCTTTCACTGGATGCTCAGGATGTGGAGTGTAACCGGATCCTTTGTGAATTCAGTATGGAACGGGGCGAATGGGACGAGGCGGAACGCTTTCACGAGATCGCCTACTCGCTCAATTCCAATGACCCGCGGATTGTCGCTCAGCGGGGAGAGCTTTATACCAAGCTTGGGCTGGCGGAAGAAGGAATACTCTGGGTTAAAAAAGCCATGGAACTGGATCCGCTGTCGGCTGGCACATGGGCTCACCTGAGGGCCCGCGCCCACTTCGCGGCCAAGGACTACCGAGAAGCCTTGGCAAGCTATAATCGGATCAACAGGCCGTCAGCTGAGCATTTCGCCGAAATGGCCGCCTGCTTTGCAAAAATAGATCGACGAGATAAAGCCGATAGTTTTATCGGTCAGGCGTTGTCAAAACGGCCTGATTATAACATCGGCGCGCATCTAAGAAGGTTCAGTTTCAAGCAGACCGAAGATGTTGAACATTTGCAGCAGGTGCTGGCGGCAACCAACCTGCCCCAGTGATAATATGTAATCACCTTCCTTGGTCTCAAAATGGATATTCACCAGATCCAGGTCACCTGGCAAACAAATTGCGGTGATTCCATTTCCCCGTTCTGCCACTGAGAACTGTCTTCGCATGGACTTTGATGGAGGACCGGGAAGCGCCAGAATTGACCCTGTGGCCGGCCGAATCCTTCTGACTTGCGGCGACCTAATCGAAACGATCGGCCAAGAGGCGCGACCACCGTTTGCCAACCAATCCGTCGACTAACGCACCGTATCGGCCGGGCGGGCGACCATCTGCAGTACCAGCACAATATTGCCATGGCGGCCCGCCGCGGGAGCGCAATTAGACAATCACTTCCACAGTTTGTTCAGCGATTATGAGTGCTGAAAGGGTTTGCACGAAATTTTCCTCTGCGCTTTACTCGTTCTACGGTGAGAAAAGGTGGGGAACGAAAATTAATGTCCGGGGAAAGCGAAGTATTCGGTAGCGACGCGCAAAAGCGTATGCTTCGGAAGGGGCACGAGATATGGGACCTCCTATCGTTGGACCCGAGATATTGTTGCCATGGACGAGGCGTGCAGGTAGCCCGAGAATGTGAAAACGCGATTGGATTGGTGACCTCCCTCACACGGTTGCTCGGAGTGAGCGCCTGCGAGGATGTTGCGCGCGAAAACACCGACGATTTCGCTGCTGATCTTGAAAGCCGAGGCTTATCGACAGAGGTGTTTCGCAGCTTCGAAGGGGGGCAGGAAGCGATTGAAATATCGAGGGATTGGTTGTCGGCCAATCCATTGGCCAGCGATCTTTCCGTGCACATCATTGGCCCGGAAAGCCCTTCCGAGCTTGTCGCGGCATACGCAGAGGTTGCTCTGGCGCAGGGGGTTTTGCCAGCCGACGGAGCTGTTATGCGGGGCCTCTACAGACCGGCGTTCGGAATGGTGGCGATGGAAAGCTCCTCCGGCAAGCCAATAGCAACCGCGAGTGCGGCGCTCAATCATCCCGAAAGCAGTTCGGAAAAGGACTCCGCCCAGTGGGGTCAACTCGCCACGATCCCAGAACGGCGGGGCCAGAAGATAGCAAAAACACTCGGCGCGCATTCGTTGGTTTACGGGTGGGACCAAATGGGAATGCGATACTTCAAAACCGGGGTCAAAGCCGACAACATATCGTCAACCCGCCTGTGCAATGGATTGGGTATTGAATATCGAGGCAGCGATATTGTCGTTGCAATTGATGTGTCCAGTTTTGAATCAGACTCGATGACCGCATAGAATTCCAAGCTGTCGTCGACTGCCGCAAATGGATCGATTGAGCCGACGCCCTGGCGATGGATTTACGTCGTTCTATTCGAATTGATCGCCCAGAAGGCGCGACCATCTTTCGCCAGCCAATCCGTCGATTAGCCCACCGCCGGCCTCAAGTTCGGCGATCAGCTCCGGCTTCCCGCTGTGGGCAACGGTTGCTTCGCGCCGGAACAGGATCGCCCGGTGGCGCAGCAGCGATTCCAACAAATGCGGATGGGATTTGCCGATCACCCCGGCACAGCCGCGCTGGTCCGCGTCGTCGATCAGATTTGTGATTACCGCACCGTGTCGGCCGGGTAGGGCAAGGATCTGTAGAACACGCGCGATACCGCTGCGCCGTCCATGGTAGAGATAGATGCCGATTAGCCGGTCGGCGCGGTCATAGACACCACGGGATATTAATGGGCCAATATCTCGCTTGGTTTTGGCGTGGTTGAGAAACCACGGCAGGTTCTGGTTATCCCAGCCTGGCCGAAGCGGCAGGTCGGCCGCCAACTCCGGCAGGTTATCGGCGATAAAATCGAGACCGACGTCGCGGGCGGTAATGTGCAGTTCCGTTTCAATGTCGATAAACCGCTTCAAACCCCAGCGCGCCAGTGGATCGCTGATGGCGCTTAGCGGGCGAAAGCCGGCGGCGAGCCACGCTGGTTTAATCAGGGTCTGGGTGGTAAATGCCGCCGGTCGCAGGATACGCGCCCAATCCATGCCATAGGATGGCAAGGTGCGGCCGCGAAGTTTTTCCCACATCATGCGTGACTGAGCGTTGGCGGTTTCGCTCAACGTCAAGTCCTGCGGACCGTTGATGACCGATCGCAATAAGCGGGCACCGGCAAGTGGATGATCATGCGGTTGTTCGACCATTAAAGATCCCAACATCGCCGCCCGGATCGGTACGTCGTTGTGGGTCATATGTAGAGGGTAAACACCGATAAACCCGCGTAGTACATCATCGCCATCGCAATAGACCCGCGCGCCTATATCAGGATCGTACCAGGGATGGTCGAGGAAAACGTCCTGCAGGTAATCGCACAATGATCCCGGCGCCGGTGTTTTCACGTGCCTGAAAACACGCTGAAACATGTCGGCGACAGCGCGGATATCTTGCGGCTGAAGTTCTCTGATCTGGCTCATGCGACCCGGTGACTAGATAATATCATGCCCGCACTATCACACCATTGGTTAGTTTGAGTTTAAGGGGATCGGCGCCAAGACAGGAGTTTCAAGCGTTGTTAACGGAAATGACCATTCATCCGCGGCCCGGCACAGCCAAATTTTGGCCCGGCTAGACCCGGTTTGCCGCGTTGATGACGTCCATGCTTCTGGCCAACTCATCTTGGTGATCAGGTGATGCAATGGCGATCAATGCTTCGGCGCGCCGAGCAACGTTTTTGCCGCGCAGATCGGCGACGCCGAATTCGGTGACGACCAGGTCGACATCGGTTCGGCAGGTGGTAACGAACGGGCCGTTTAGTTTCGGCGTAATCCGGCTGCCGCCGGATTTGCCCATGCTGGCCGGCATGGCGATGATGGAAAGGCCATTCGGTGCGGTGTTGGCGGCGTGCATATAATCGACCTGGCCGCCGATCGCCCCCAGATAGCGATCGCCGACCTGTTCGGCGTTCACCTGACCGAATAGATCGACCTCCAAGGCTGAATTGATCGCCACCAGATTATCGATTTGCGACAATGACGCCGCCCCATGGGTCGATTGGGTCTGATGCAACTCGATCTGCGGATTGTCGTGCAAAAACCCATTCATCGACATGCCGCCAACCGCCATGGTGCCGACGGAAACACCGGGATTTATCGGTTTGCGCCGGTTGGTGATAACGCCGGATTCGTGTAGCGCTATAACCTCCGGCGAAAGCAAACCGGAATGCAGCCCGAGATCCTTATGCCCGGAAAGCGATGCCAAAAGCGCTGCCGGAATCGAGCCAATGCCATATTGCAATGTCGCGCCGTCCTCGATCACGCCGGCGATATGGCTGGCGATCGCCCGATCTAAATCGCGCGGCTTGGCCGGCGTCAGCGCCGGCGGCAGCCGTGAGGTTTCAATGGCAATGTCGATTAGGTCCGGATCGATCGGTGCGTCCAGGTGGGTCCACGGCACATGTTCGTTGATCTCAGCGATCACCACCCGGGCTTTCTTCATAGCCGTCGGCAGGTAATCGTTGCTGTAACCCAGACTATGGGTGCCATCTGGCCCCGGCGGGCTGAGTTGGACGAATACGACATCAACCGGAATGTGCCCTGATTGCATCCATCTTTGCAGCGCCGAATAATGGCAGGGTAGCAATGTCAGCACCCCGGCATTTTGCAGGCGCATGCTGGTGCCCAGGGCGCCATAGCTGGTTGGCCGGATGAAGTCAGTATGTTCAGGAAGTAGCGTGTCGGTTAGCGCCAGGCCGACAAAAACGTCCACCACGCCGATATCAGCCCGCTGCGCAATCAGCAGATCGATCAACGTCAACGGTTCAGAGGACGCCTGGCCCCAGACGATCCCATCTCCACGACGAACATAGTCGGCAAGATTCAATGTGTGGGCGTCAACTGTCTTGATCATGGTCATACGGTTCTTTGGGTGGCAGGGACAGGTCGATCCGATGCATTGGATAGCGCCGGACCACGGTCGATTTTCGGTCCTTCGATTTAGTCTGATATTCGAATTCGCACAATCCTCTTTGTCCGTTCGTTGGACTGATCGGAGGAATATGGATAGCTGCCATGTTGAGGTAGTCCGCAGCATTGACATGAATATTCGCCATGCGTAAATTGCGAATAATGGAACGAAATACGAAAATGCGAACATTTGAAAATTGATGAAAGCCGCCGTGATTGGCTTTGTCAATCGCCGGTATCATCGCTCCGGCAGCCTGACCGGAGCTTGGATAACTTTGTAAATGAATCACGTTTTCGTAGTGAATTGAACATCAAAAGGTCAGCTTCGCGCGGCCGACAGCGAAGGGAATTGAAATGTCTGGATTGTGGTTCGAAGAATTTGAGGAGGGCATGGTTTTCGACCACGCTTTATCGCGGACGATTACCGAGACCGACAATTTGTGGTTTTCAAACCTGACCATGAATCCGCAGCCGCTGCATATCGATTTTCACAAGGCGGCAAAAACCGAATTCGGACAGCCCCTGGTCAATTCCCTGTTTACCCTCGGCCTATTGGTCGGCATGACCGTTGCCGACACGACCTTGGGCACCACAGTTGGCAATCTGGGCATGACCGATGTGGTTTTTCCCAAACCGGTATTTCATGGCGATTCCATTCACGCCCGCACCACGATCCTACGCAAACGCGAAAGCAAATCCCGGCCGACCCAAGGCATCGTTGAGTTCCTTCACGAGGGCTATAACCAGCGCGACGAGCTGATCGCCAGCTGCAAGCGCACCGGCTTGATGCATAAGAAGCCTCAGGACGCGTAAGGACGATATCGTGCACCGATCCCTATTATTCGTCCCCGGCGACAGCGAACGCAAGATTGCCAAGGCGGCAAGCTTCGGCGCTGATATTCTGATCTTCGATCTGGAAGATTCCGTTGCCGCAAAGAACAAGGAAGCCGGGCGGGCGGTGACCCGCGAAGCGCTGACACAAGATTTCGGCGCCCGTAAATATGTTCGCGTCAATGGCCTCGATACCGGCCTGACCGACGGCGATCTCGACGCGGTCATGGATAATCCGCCCGAAACGATCATCTTGCCCAAATGCGCTTCGCTTGCAGATATCCAGCTGCTCAGCGACAAACTGACGAGCCGGGAGCGCGAGCGCGGGCTTGCGATAGGCACGATCACAGTTTTACCGGTGGCGACTGAATCAGCCGTCGCTCTGCGCAATCTCATGCGGTCTGATTGGGCACATCCGCGCCTGACCGGATTGATGTGGGGTGCGGAGGACATTTCCGCCGACATCGGCGCCTTCGTCAATCGCGAGGACGGTGAATATACCGGCGTGTTCAAGCTCGCCCGCGATGTGTGTTTTCTGGCCGCCCGCGAGGCCGGCGTGCTGGCCATCGACACACCATTCGTCAACTTCAAGGACGAAGCGGCTTGCCGGGCCGAATGCGAGGCCTCCTATCGGGCCGGCTTCGACGGCAAGGTCGCTATTCATCCAAGCCAGGTGGCCATCATCAATGAGGCGTTCACGCCCAATGCCGATCAAATTGACTGGGCGCACCGGGTGATAGAGGCGCTTTCGGGCGGTGAATCCGGCGTTGCCGTGTTGGACGGTCAGATGCTCGATATGCCGCATCAGCGCAATGCGGAACGTATTCTGGCTGCCGCTGGCTCATCAAACTAGGACAACACACCGGAGGGGTGCAGATTGCCAATGGACGTCATTGAAGCCCTGAGGACCCGGCAGAGCTGCCGGCGATTTACGACAGAGCCGGTGCCACAAGAGGTGATCCGGCAAATTCTTGACGCCGCCCGCTGGTCTCCGTCGGGAAGCAACATTCAGCCTTGGTATGTGCATGTGATGACCGGCCAGGTTCTGCAGGACCTGATCAATAAGGTGCAGGCGCAGGATCATCTGTTTCCGCGCGGCGAGGGCGCCGAATATGCCGTCCATCCGCCGAATTTAAAGGAACCCTACAATCGACGCCGGATCGATTGCGCCGTGGATATGTATAAGTCAGTCGGTGTCGGCCGCGATGATCGCGCCGGGCGGGTTCAGCAGTTCGTTGATAATTATCAGTTCTTCGGCGCCCCGGTAGGACTTGTCTTTACGCTGGACCGGACGATGGATGTTGGCCACTGGGGTGATGTCGGCATGTTCATTCAATCGATCATGCTGGCGGCTCGTTCCCATGGGCTGCACACGTGCCCGCAGCAAGCGTGGATTAGCTGGCCGAAGACGATCGCGGAACATCTCAATATTCCTGATGAGCACATGATCTACTGCGGTATGGCGCTCGGCCATATGGATCATGATCATCCCATCAACAACTGGCGCACGGACCGGCAGGAAGTGGAAGAGTTCACCACATTCCTGGGGTTTGATGACGCTACACAATCACGGTGAACCCTGATGGATTTATCATTTAGTCAAGAAGACTTGGAATTTCGCGATGAGGTCCAGGTCTTCTTGGCGCAGAATCTACCCGCTGCGTTAAAGGACCGGTCCGATCGCGGCCTGCATGTTCGCAAGGAAGAGATGATCCATTGGCAAAAGGCACTTTTCGCCAAAGGCTGGATCGCGCCCAATTGGCCGGAAGAACATGGCGGGCCGGGTTGGTCACTGACCAAGAAGTATATCTTCAATCACGAGTATTTCCTCTCCGGCGCCCCTCAGGTTTCTCCCTTCGGTATCTCAATGGTCGGGCCGGTGATCTACACTTTCGGCACCGATGAACAAAAGGCTGAACACCTGCCGGCGATTCTGGCGACGGACAAATTGTGGTGTCAGGGCTATTCCGAACCGGGTTCGGGTTCCGATCTGGCATCGCTGAAAACCAAAGCTGTCCGCGATGGCGATCATTACGTGGTCAACGGCCAGAAAATCTGGACCAGTTGGGCCCACTACGCCGACATGATGTTCTGCCTGGTGCGCACCAAATCTGACGGCAAACCGCAGGAGGGTATTTCGTTCCTGCTTATCGATATGAAGACACCTGGTCTGACCGTGCGACCGATCATCGGTATCGATATGGAACACAGTCTCAATGAGGTATTTTTCGATGATGTGCGGGTGCCGGTGGCCAATCTGATTGGCGAGGAAAATAAGGGTTGGACCTACGCCAAATTCCTGCTCGGCAACGAACGCAACACCATCGCCCGGGTGGCGCGCTCAAAGTATCAGCTCAACCGGCTAAAGGAGATCGCAGGGCGCCAGCCAGCCGGCGCCGGTAGCCTGTTGGATGACGTTGATTTCAAGCGCAAGATCGCCCAGGTGGAAATTGATCTGATGGCACTGGAGTATTCAGAATTGCGCTATCTCTCCCATGACATTGCCGGCAAGAAGCTGACCGGCGAACCATCGATCCTGAAAATCAAAGGTGCCGAAATCGCCCAGACCATCAAGGGCCTGTTGATCGAAGCGTTGGGTCCTTATGGGCTGGCTTACGATACCGATGAGGCCATGTCACAGCGCAATGATGGTCCGGTCGGACCCGACCACGTCCATGGCATCATGGCGGACAATCTCTATCAACGTGCCGCAACGATCTACGGTGGCACCAACGAAATCCAACGCAATATCATCGCCAAAGCGATGTTCGGGCTTTAGGGGGCAAACATGGATTTCGAACTTTCCAGCGAACAGACGATGCTCAAGGACAGCGTCGACCGTTTTGTCCAAGACAAGTATGACTTTGAAGCCCGCCGGGCGCTGGTCGCCAGCGAGTTGGGCTATTCAAAGAAAAATTGGCAACTGTTTGCCGAAATGGGGTGGCTCGGCCTGCTTTTTAGCGAGGAATCCGGCGGCTATGGCGGCACGGCCGTGGAAGCGTCGATCCTGATGGAAAGCTTCGGCGGTGGGTTGGTGCTGGAACCGTTTTTATCATCTGTTCTACTGGCCGGCCGGCTGGTGGACCTGGCCGGAACCGACGATCAGAAATCGGAAATCCTTCCGGCGCTGATCAGTGGCGAACTCATGTTGGCGCTGGCCTATTCCGAACAACAATCGCGGTTTGATCTGGCCGATGTTGCCACCAGCGCAGCTGCAGGCAGCGGTGGTTATGTTCTCAATGGTCATAAATCCGTCGTCCATCATGCCGCTTCAGCCGACAAGATCCTGGTGACTGCGCGCCTGACCGGTGACCGCTGCGATCGGCTCGGGATTGGCGTCTTCATCATCGACGCCGATGCCAAAGGCTTGACCCGCCAGGACTACCGAACTTTGGACGGGCAGCGGGCCAGCGATGTCATGCTCGACAACGTCGCCGTCGACCGGGGCGCCCTGCTCGGAAACTCAGACGACGCGCTGGCCAGTCTGGAAGCCGTCGTTGACCTGGCCATTTGCGCGGTCGGCGCCGAGGCCGTCGGTGCCATGCGCAAAGTCATCGATGTGACCAGTGATTATGTCAAAACCCGTCAGCAATTCGGCGCACCGATCGGTGCCAATCAAGTCATCAAGCATCGCCTTGCCGATATGCTGATGGAAGCCGAGCAAGCCAAGTCCATGGCCGATATGGCGGCGATGCGATGTGAGGCCGAACCGGAAAACCGCCAGGCCATCGCCGCAGCCACCCAAGCAAAAATCGGTGTTGCCGCGCGGTTCGTTGGCGAACAAGGCATTCAGCTTCATGGTGGCATTGGCATGACTGATGAATACGTCATCGGTCATTACTACAAGCGCTTAAAGGTTATCGAGAGCTTGTTTGGCAATCCCGATTTTCATCTGCGGCGCTACAGCCAGGTGGCGTAGTGTTTCGGCGGCTTCGCAAACTTTCTAAGACACCAATCTACCGGCGGTAAAGGCATCAACATGTTCAGGGATATCGACGACAATCACACAACCATCCGCGACGGCGTTCAGGCGGTGTGCGAGCGGTTTGATGACGATTACTGGTTGGCGCGCGACGCCGACGGGGTGTTTCCGAACGACTTCTGTGCGGCGATCTCTGAAGGCGGTTGGTTGGGGATTACATTGCCGGAAGAATATGGCGGCGCCGGCCTAGGCGTCACCGAGGCGGCGGTGATGATGAACGCCGTTGCCCGTTGCGGCGCCATGTCGGCGGCCTCGGCAATCCATATCAATATGTTCGGCCCGCATCCGATACTGGTATTTGGCACCGAAGCGCAAAAGCAAAAATGGCTGCCGCGCCTGGCCAAGGGTCTGGACAAGGTCAGCTTCGGTGTCACCGAACCCAATGCCGGCCTCGACACCACCAACATCACCACATTCGCCAAGAAAGTAGACGGTGGTTATCTGGTCAATGGCCGCAAGATCTGGAACTCCACAGCCCAGGAAGCCGACCGGATCATGCTGCTTGCCCGCACCACCAAGCGCGAGGACGTGAAGAAGTCGACCGAAGGCATGTCGATCTTCTACACCGCATTCGACCGTACCAAGATTGAAACCCAGGTGATTGAGAAAATGGGCCGCAAGGCGGTCGATTCCAACATGATCTTCATCGACAACCTGTTCATTCCCGATGAAGACCTGATCGGCGAGGAAGGCCGGGGTTTCTACTACATTTTGCACTCGATGAATCCGGAACGAATTCTGGTTGGCGCCGAAGGTGTTGGGATCGGCCAGGACGCGCTGCGCCGGGCGTCGACTTATGCAGTGGAACGAGAGGTCTTCGGCCGGCCGATCGGCAAGAACCAGGCGATCCAACACCCGTTGGCGGAAAACTGGATGGAACTGGAGGGCGCCTGGTTAACTGTCATGCGGGCTGCCGAGCTCTTTGATGCCGGTGAAAACTGCGGGGCGGAGGCCAATGCCTCGAAATTTATGGGCGCACGGGCCGGCTACAATGCTGCCCTACAGGCGGTCATGACCCATGGCGGCATGGGCTATGCCAAGGAATATCACGTCGAACGGCTGCTACGAGAGGTGATGATCACCCGCATCGCGCCGGTGTCTGAACAATTGATTTCATCCTTCGTTGCCGAGCGCGTCCTCGGTATGCCGAAATCCTATTGATCGCGTTTTATATCGCGGACAGACATCTTATTGGGAAGGGGTGAGGTCATGAGTGATCTGGTCTTACATGAAGTACGCGGCAAGGCGATGTGGATCACCATCAATCGCCCCGATCTGCGAAACGCCCTCAATGTTCAAGTTGCCGACGGGATCATCGCTGGTATCGACCGCGCCGAAGCCGATTTGAACGTCCGGGCGATTGTCATTACCGGCGCTGGCGACAAGGCGTTTTGCGCCGGTGGTGATTTGAAGAAAACCGCCGACGGCTCGCCGTTTGAAATCAATCCGGAAGACCCCAGCAATTTCATCGTTGCTCTGTTTAAGCGCCTGCGTGATTGCAATTTGCCGACCATCGCCCGGGTGAATGGCCATGCCTTGGCCGGCGGTTTGGGCTTGGCCTGCGCCTGCGATATGGCGGTCGCCGATGCCGGCGCGAAATTCGGGGCGCCGGAAACCAAGATCGGCCTGTTTCCGGCGATGATCATGCCGCTCTTGCAGCGTGCGCTCCCTCGCCGAAAACTCCTTGAGCTGTGCATTACCGGTGAACCGTTTACCGCCGAGGAAGCTTTGGCTATGGACCTGGTCAATTATGTTGCCGAACCCGGCAAGCTTGATGAGAAACTCAATTGGCTGCTCGCCCGCACGGTCGATAAATCACTGACCGCCATCCGCCTTGGAAAGACTTGTTTCCGCGCCATTGAAGATCAATCGCAAGAAGATGCCCACGCCCTGGCGCAATTGATGGTGCTCAACATGGTGCAGACCGCCGACGCGGTCGAAGGCTTCGCCGCTTTTAATGAAAAACGCAAACCGGATTGGAAAGGGCGGTAGCCCCACCAACGTAGACGAACTGGAGATCAGATCATGACCGACCATCTGTTGGTGACCAAGAAGGATGGCATTGCCACCCTCACCATGAACCGACCGGAAGTGCGCAATGCGCTTTCCATGGAAATGCGCTTCGCCATGTTCGACGCCATTGACGACGTGGAGCATGACAGCTCAATTCGCTGTGTCGTTCTGCGTGGTGCCGGGGATCATTTCATGGCCGGTGGCGACATCAAGAATTTCAAGGAATACACCAAGAAGCCGCCGCTGCAGCGCCAGACCGAATTCGAGCGGCGCGTCCACAATCTACACCCGATGATCATCGCCATGCACCGCATGCAAAAGCCGATCCTGGCCAGCGTCCAGGGTGCCGCTGCCGGCGCCGGCCTGTCGTTCATGCTGGCCTGCGATATGGCGATCGCCGCCGACACGTCGTTTTACAAATATTCCTACGTCTCCATCGGCGCCAGCCCGGACGGCTCCGGCTCCTATACATTGCCGCGTGTTGTTGGACTGCGACGCGCCATGGAAATTGCCATGTTGGGCGACCGGTTCGATGCCCAAAAGGCCTACGAGTACGGCATCGTCAACTTCCTCGTGCCGGAAGCTGATTTGGAAGACGAAACCATGAAACTGGCGCGGCGGTTGGCTGATGGTCCGACCCAATCAATCGGCAGCGTTAAGCGGCTGATGTATGCCTCACAAACTAATAGCCTGGAAACCCAATTGGCGATGGAAGCGGCCGGATTCGGACGGTGTGCGGCGACCGATGATTGGCTTGAAGGCGTGACGGCGTTCCTGGAAAAACGCCCGCCGGAATTCAAGGGCAAGTAGGCGGCGGAAACGGAGATCAGGCCATGAGTTTTGATTTTAGCGGCAAGACCGTATTCGTCGCCGGCGGTACCAGCGGCATTAACTTCGGCATCGCCAATTCCTTTGCCGCTGCCGGTGCCTCTCTGTTCGTCATGTCGCGCACCCAGGACAAGGTCGATGCTGCGATTGAAGCCTTGGCTAAACATGGCGGCACGGTCGGCGGATGTTCGGCCGATGTGCGCGATATGGATGCGGTGAAGGCGGCATTTGCTGCCAGCCATGAATTGATCGGCGACTTGGATGTCTTGGTCTCAGGCGCGGCGGGGAATTTCGCGGCCTATGCCAATAATATTTCCTCCAACGGTTTCCGGGCCGTCATGGAAATAGACGTTCTTGGCACCCATCACGTCATGACGGCGTCGTGGCCCTACCTGAAGAAACCCGGCGCCTCGGTGATCAACATTACAGCCGCGCAATCCTACGTCCCGATGGTCGGCCAGGTCCATGTTTGCGCCGCCAAGGCCGGTGTCGATCAGATTACCCGGACACTGGCCATGGAATGGGGGCCTGCCGGGGTACGGGTGAATTCCGTCGCGCCCGGGCCGATCGCCAATTCGGAAGGTTGGGAGCGGCTCTACCCGACGCAAGCCGATCGCGACGCCAAAGTCGCCTCCTTACCGCTACGGCGGGTGGGCACCCATGAGGACATGGGCAACGTTTGTCTGTTCCTGGCCTCTGACATGGCCGGCTACGTCACCGGGGCGTTGCTACCGGCCGATGGCGGCGCGGCATTAACGGCCACACCGACCCGCTTGGAGACGGTTTTGGGGCCATTGCCGTCCTAGCAAGTCAGCAGTGGAAAATCGCTGAAATCAAGCATTTGGTGCTGCCAAGAGAAGACTTTGGCGATTGACAACGGATGCCAGACTGGTAGGTTTATTCGAATAAACGGATTTCGTTCGTAAATACGGAACCGATATAAAATGGGACATAAAGGGGAAGACGACGTGGCGACAGGCGCAGCGCGCACAGATGGCCCCATGGCGCTTCCAAGGGCGTTTGCCTTGTTGCGATTGCTCGCCGAAGAACGAGACGGTCTCAATCTTTCGGTGATCGCGGAGAATCTGAGCGTACCAAAGAGCTCACTTTCGTCAACGCTGCGGGCATTGACCGATCAGGAACTGCTGATCCGAAAGGGCTCACTTTATTTCCTCGGACCGGAATCGTTTTCCCTCGCATCGGCGGTGCTGGCCGGCCGGTCGCTTCGCCACTTGGTTCGGCCTTACTTGGAAAAAACCATGGAATCGTGTGGTGAAACCGCCTTGCTGGCGGTGCTTGATTCCGACATGCGCCATTTCACCTATATCGACATTGTCGAAACCCCCAATTCGGTGCGCTATTCCGTTCCAGTCGGCACTCGAAGGCCGTTATATGGCACCGCCGCCGGGCGGTTATTTTTGGCGTTTTTTCCAGAATCCCTTCGCCGCGCGTATCTCGATAGTGGCGTGCTCGCTGAGGCGTCTGATTCCAACATCACCGAGCGTTCTGAGTTGGAGGATTTGCTCGGCGAGATCCGCCAAAAGGGTGTGTCGGTGACAATGGGCGATTATTCCATTGATGCCGCTGGATTTGCCGCGCCGATATTCGATGCGGAAGGCAATATGCCGGCCGCGATCAGTATTGCCTCGCCCTTTTCCAGAGGTGAACGGGAGCGGGAACGTTATGAAGAGGCGGTCAAGCAAACCGCCCGATCAGTATCCAAATTGTTGGGCTATACGGAGGAACGCCCGTCTAAGTGACGACGCTTGTCGGCGCTTGCTATTAGGCGCGCCAACCCGGACAATCATCGCCGGGTCCAGCGCCGCCGCAGACCGACGCACCAGGGGAGGGGTGCATCGGTATCTAGGCAGGTTGGCTCCGCTCGCATTCGCGACCGAAAACCCTCCCCAGAGAATTGACGCGGCCCGGCAGTCATACCGCCGGACACAATTGGGCAAGTATCGATCAATCGGTGCTGACCAACACCAACCCCGGCGGTGCGCCATCTATGTGCCGCAAAGGCTGACGGAGAGATTGCCTGATGGAAGGGATAGAATTCGGTGAACACCACGATCCTGCTCCAGGACCGAAGGTGCTTCGATGGTTTGAAGGTTTGCTGGTCGCGCTCGCGGCCGCCTGTATTCTCGGCATTGGCGCATTGATCACGCTGACTGTTATCACCAGGACATTCTTTGCCTTTTCAATTCCCGATGAAGTCACCTTCGTGCAGGAATTGATGATCAGTTGTGTCATTCTTCCATTGGCTTATGTGACCGCCGACCGGGCCCATATCATGGTCGAAGTGTTCACCAATATGATGCCGAAAACCGCTCAGCCGTGGCTCAACACGTTGTCTTCGTTGGTCGGCTTGTTGGTGTTGTTACCGATCACCTATTCCGGTTGGGCGAACCTGAATGATGTCATTGCCGAAGAAGCCTATTTCTACGGCGATCTGGAGCTTCCCGAATGGCCTGGGCGCCTGGCATTTTTCGTCGGCTACATCACCTTTATCGCCCGGTTGGCGATTTTATTTGTCTATGACGCCATCAGTATTTTCCAGCCGAAAACCGCCGCGCCATCTCAACCTTCCGATGCGAGTTAAGTCACCATGGATCCCAGCACCATTGGCATAGGCGGCTTTATCGCCGCTTTAATTCTCATCGGGCTTCGGGTGCCGATCGGCTTTGCGCTGGCCGGTCTGGCGATGGTCTGCACCTATTTGTTCTTCGGGTTCAAATCTGGTGCTGAGTTTGAAATGGTGCGCGCCTGGCGGCCGACGCTCGCGCTAATTTCATCCAACGCCTTTGAGTTTCTCCATTCATATCCGCTCAGTATGGTGCCGCTATTTATTGCGCTCGGGCACATCGCATTTCACACCGGCATTACCACCGACATCTATTTCGCGGTGCGCGTCTGGCTGTCGCGCATACCTGGCGGCTTAGCCATGGCTTCCGTGGTTGGCTGCGGCGGTTTTTCCGCCATCACCGGCTCAAGTGTAGCCTGTGCTTCGGCCATGGGGCGCATCTGCATTCCCGAAATGCTACGGTTCAATTATAGCAAAAAACTGGCCACTTCGACAGTCGCCGTAGGCGGCACATTGGGTTCGCTGATTCCGCCTAGTGTCCTGTTCATTATTTACGGCCTGTTTACGGAGCAATCGATCAATAAGCTGTTTCTTGCTGGCGTTATTCCCGGTCTGATGTCACTCGCCGGCTTCATGGTGGTGATTTATATTTGGACCAGGGTCAAACCGGAAGATGGCCCGGTGCCCGAAGAGACCTATTCAGCCGCCGACCGGTTCAAGGCGACGCTTCAGGCTTGGCCGGCATTGCTGTTGTTCAGTGTCATTATCGGCGGCATTTATGGCGGTGTCTTTACTGCCACCGAGGCGGCAGCGGTGTGTACTGCCATCGCCCTTGCCTACGGTATCGTCACGCGGAAGCTGCCATGGGCCAAATTCGTATTGGCCATGAAGGACACGGCGCTGCAGACCGCCTCGATCTTCTTCATCGCCGCTGGCGCCAAGATGTTTGTTGCCTTTGTGTCGCTAACCGGTTTGACGGCGCAGGTCGTTCATCTGACGGAAATCTACCAGATGTCGGATTGGTCGATCATCCTGGTGATTGTCGTCATGTATTTGATCATGGGCATGTTCTTGGATCCGCTGGGTATCATGCTGCTGACCCTGCCGTTCGTCGTGCCGCTGGTTGAGGGCATGGGTCTGGATCTGATTTGGTTTGGTGTCATCGTTGTCAAACTGTTGGAAATCGGCCTGATCACGCCGCCGGTCGGGTTGAATGTTTTCATCATCGGGTCGGTCGTCGGCAATGCTGTGCCTGTCCACACCATATTCCGTGGTGTCATCAATTTCCTGGTCGTTGACCTGATTGTCTTTGCCCTATTGGTGATCTTCCCGATCCTGTCGCTGTTATTGCCCAACACGATGTTTTAGGCGCTTCGGTAACCCCTGCAGTGCCGTCCAGTCTTGGATCCGCGCTGCTTGACGGAATTCGATGAAATCGATTACATTTTGCCTCTACTTGATAACGAGTAATCTAAAAAATACGGGCAAATCCGGGTAACCCTCGCAAAGGCATTGTCCGTTTTGCCCTGAATATCGACAGGTCCTGGAACCAATGGCGCGGCAACCGACGATCAAGGATGTAGCCAAGGCAGCGAAGGTCTCCACCGCTACGGTTTCGCGGGCATTAAAGCAGCCGGAACTGCTGGCCAATGCGACCCGTGAGCGGGTACTGGAGGCCGTGCGGCAGGTCAACTACACACCAAATTTGATGGCCCGCAATTTGCGCCGCCAGGAAACCAAATCGATTTTCCTGGTTGTTCGCGACATGCGTAATCCGTTCTACCTCGAAGTCTTTAGTGGCGTTGAAGAAGAGGCCCGGGCACTCGGTTACACAGTGCTGATGGGGAACACCGAAGACAGCATCGAGCGGGCGCATTTCTATTTCGACCTGGTGCGCGCTCGTCATGCCGATGGCCTGATCCTGATGACTGGAAAGTTGCCTGATATTCTCGACGATCTGGCACGTGATCAGCTGCCGCCGTTGGTGGTGGCACTGGAATATTTTACGGATTTTCACCTGCCGACCGTCCGTATTGACAATGAGGCCGCTGCCGCTGATGCCGTCCGCCACCTGATCGCACTCGGACACACCCGCATCGCCCATATTTCCGGGCCGATCCCTGAGATCATGAGCACGGGACGCCACGACGGATACGTTATGGCGCTGACTGAATCAGGGCAGAAAGCTGACCCGGCAATGACCGTGCGCGGCGACTTCACTATGGCCTCTGGCCACTCCGGATGCCGCCGGTTGATGGCGCGGGATAATCCGCCAACGGCCATATTCTGTGCCAACGACGAAATGGCCATGGGAGCCATCAACGAACTGCGGGAACTGGGATATTCCGTTCCCCATGACATCTCTGTGATTGGTTTCGATGACATCGTATTTGCCGGCGCATTCTACCCGCCACTGACAACCGTCCGCCAACCGCGCCACGATATTGGCAAAACCGCCATGCGGCTTTTGAACGGCGCCCTGATCGGAGCCCCGAACGCGAATGAAGAGGTCATCATGCCGACCGAGCTGGTGGTGCGTGGATCGACCGCGCCACCAAAGCAAAATTAAGATCAGGAGAGCCGCCGTCATGTCGCATGAGGTGACGGGTTCGGAAGGTCAGGATTTGGTGGAAAAGCAAAACGCCGAACAGGGCATGATGCCGGTATTGGAAGACGAGCCGGGTGTTTACGGCTACGTTGATGAAAACCGGCACATGGTTGAGTGTTTCCGCAAGGGGGAAACGCCGATTGAAACCTTTGCCGACGGGGTCGCGGTGATGGAGATATTGATGGCGCTTTATCGTTCCGCCGAGACCGGCCAGACAATCAATCTGCCGTGCCCGGAACTGGAAGAATATATACCGCTGGTGGCCCGGCAGTCAGCATGACACCAAACTCCGACACTGCCGTGGGTTCCGTCGTCGCCGATATCGGCGGCACCAACGCCCGGTTTGCTTATCTGGACTCGGCCGGTCATCCAGGTGAGGCACGGGTTTTGCCAACAGCTGATTTCGCCGGCCTGCGTACAGCGCTTGAGGCCTACATGGAAATGGTCACCGGCGCGCCGATCCGACGGCTGGTTATCGCCATAGCCGGCCCGATCGCCGGCGACACCGTGGCCTTGACCAATGGTACCTGGCAGTTTTCCCGCCAGGAGCTGCAACGCCAGCTGGGATTGCAACGGCTTGAAATCTTGAATGATTTTGAAGCCTTGGCACTCTCGTTGCCGCATCTTGCCGCCGATGACCTGATGCCGCTCGGTGGCTCTAACCTGGCCAAGCCGCGAAACGATTCGCCGAAAGCCGTTACCGGCCCGGGAACCGGGCTTGGAATGTGCGGGTTGATCAAAACCAGGTCAGGTTGGCACCCGGTGCCGACCGAAGGCGGTCATACCAGCCTGGCGCCGGTGACCGATCGTGAACTGGCTGCCTGGCAGTTCCTACGTCAACGCCACGGCCGCGTGTCGGCTGAGCGAGTGCTCTCAGGCCCCGGCCTGACAGAACTGCACCAAGCCCTGGAATCGATTTCAGGGCATAGCAATTTAGAAAAATCACCTGAAGAAATCGTCCAACTGGCATTGACCGAACGCGACCCATTGGCACGGGAAGCGCTTTCAATGTTTTGTGCTTGGCTTGGCGATAAAGCCGGTGATCTTGCACTGATGTTCAACGCCTATGGCGGAATTTACTTGGCCGGCGGCATCCTGCCGACCATCGCCGAATTCCTGCGCGACAGCGATTTTCGCGACCGTTTCGATACCAAAGGCCGGGGCAATGCCGTGGTCTCCCTGGTGCCGACCTACCTGATTTCTACAAAGACCCCGGCCCTCGTCGGCTGCGCTTCGCTTTTGCGCTAGCCGGCCGCCATATCTGCGCCAGCATCCTCGTTAATCTGACGAATGTTCCATCTTCGGCCGGTCCTTGCTAAGACTGGCTTGGTCGGAGGACGAAAATGTCGGGCAAAATCACTATTCCGGAAAGCGAGGCGCTGATCCGCAGTCAGGCGTCGCACACCATGTTGGAATTGTTTGACAGTCTTTATGAGGGCGCGCTGGCGGTCGATCGTGATGGCCGGATTGTCTGGATGAACGACAAATATAAGGCTCTACTCGGCTGGAACGGTGTTGAGCCGATCGAGGGGCGGTTGATTGAGGAGATCATTCCTGAAAGCTCCATGCGCGACATCGTCGAATCCGGCCGGGCGACCCTGTTGGACATCATGGTCATCAATGACCGGCCATTGGTCGTCTCGCGCATACCGCTGAAAAATGACGACGGTGATGTGGTCGGCGCCATGGGGTTCATTCTCTATGACCGGCTTCAATCCTTAAAGCCATTGGTCTCCAAGTTCAGCCGGTTGCATAGCGAGCTGGCATCCGCCCATCGCGAATTGGCGCAGGAGCGCCGCGCCAAATACAATTTTAGTCAGTTTGCCGGCACCAGCGGCCAAGTGCGGGAGCTCAAGCACCAGGCTCGGCGTGCGGCGGAACGGGATCTGACGGTCCTCCTGCTCGGCGAAACCGGCACTGGCAAGGAGCTTTTGGCGCACGCCATTCATGCCGCTTCACCGCGGGCGGATAAACCCATGGTTCGGGTAAATGCCGCGGCGATACCTGAAACATTGCTGGAAGCGGAATTGTTCGGCACTGCCGCTGGCGCCTACACCGGCGCCGATCGGCGTGGCCGGGAAGGCAAGTTCATGGTCGCTGACGGCGGTACTCTATTTTTGGACGAGGTCGGCGATATCCCGCTGGCGGTCCAGGCAAAATTGCTGCGGGTGCTGCAAGAAGGCGAGGTTGAACCTCTCGGCGCCAACAAAGTCATTGACGTGGATGTGCGGATCATCGCCGCCACCAGCCGCGATTTGAAGGCCATGGTCGAGGCCGGCGATTTTAGAAGCGATCTGTTTTACCGGCTGAATGTTTTGCCCTTGGCGGTCCCGCCGCTTCGTGATCGACTAGAGGACATTGGCATCTTATGTGAGGTGCTGCTGGATCAGATCGCAGTCCGCTCCGGTGGGCCGCAGGCGGAAATATCGCAAGGCGCGATTGAATTTTTATGCCGCCATGATTGGCCGGGTAATGTGCGTGAATTGCGCAACATTCTCGAACAGGTCGTGGCCATGCGCGATATTGAATTCCTGACAGCGGAGCACCTTGTTGAACTGCTCCCCGATTTGCCTGCCCGCGATACCACTGCTGCAGCAAATGGTGGGGAAGTCGGCACTGTCCGTCCCTTGCGCGAGGCGGTTCAGGATGCCGAGCGCACAGCCATTGAGCTGGCACTGGGTGCCAGTGGCGGTGTTAAGGTTCATGCCGCGAAAATGTTGGGCATTTCCCGGGCGCAACTCTACGAGAAATTGGAAAATCTCGGCATAGTGTCCAGGAATCCGGACAAGCGGAAGACTGTCTGATATTCCGGACACTCGTTGATTCCATTGAGCAATATCATTTGTGCGATGAGATCGTTTAGCATATTGTCCGGAATTCCGGACACTAGGTGTTTATATTGGCCACAGCATCACTCCGGAAAACAGGTAAGCCGTTGTATCTATTAAACATAATAAGATTGGCACAGCACTTGCCATATAGGTCATGACGGCTCCCGATCGGTGAAGACGGCGAGCTTTGACGCGGTTGGCGGAATTTTACGTCGCCGCATGTTGGGAGGTATGACTATGAGAGAATACATCAAACCGATGGCCCTCAAATCAGTTTTGACGGCTGTTGGTATGGTTGTCTCGGTCGGCGCCTATGCTGCCGATCCGATAAAGATCGCGTTGGTTCACGGGACATCGGGCCACACATTTGAGATCTTTTCCAAACAAACGCAGACCGGTTTCATGCTCGGCCTCGAATACGCCACCAAGGGCACGATGATGGTCAAGGGCCGCAAGATCGAGGTCATCCATAAGGATACCCAGTTCAAGCCCGATATTGCCCGTGCGGTGCTGTCGGAAGCCTATGGCGATGATAACGTTGTGCTCGCGGTTGGTGCCACGTCATCCGGCGTCACTAAGGGCCTATTGCCGGTGGCTCAGGAATATGAGCGCATTTTGATGATCGAACCGGCGGTGGCTGATTCACTGACCGGCAAGGAATCCAACCGCTATATCTTCAAAACCTCGCGCAACTCGTCCATGGATATGCAGGCCCAGGCTCTCGCGTTAAAACCCGACGCCAATCTTTATGTGGCGACATTGGCTGAAGATTATGCCTTCGGTCATGATGGCGTTACTGCCTTCAAGGCCGCCATGAAAGGCTCCGGCGCGACGATCGTTCATGAAGAATACATCCCAGTCAAAACCACCGACTTCACCGCATCAGCGGAGCGCATCTTCAACGCATTGAAAGATAAGCCCGGCCGCAAGGTTATGCTGATCTACGTTGCCGGCGGCGGCGGCGCGCTGACCAAGATCGCGGCGATGAAACCGGAGCGCCACGGCATTGAAATCTCAACTGGCGGCCACATTCTGCCGGTCCTGCCGACCTACAAAGTCGTGCCGGGTATGGAGGGCGCAGTCTACTATTACTACGAAGCCCCGAAAAATGAGATCAACGACTGGCTGGTCAAAACCCACCAGGAGCGCTTCAACGGTCCGCCGGACTTCTTCACCGCCGGTGGCATGGCCGCGGCGATGGCTGTCGTCAAGGCTCTTCAAACGGCGAAATCAACCGATACGGAAGATTTGATCACCGCCATGGAAGGCATGACCTGGGACACGCCGAAAGGCTCCATGACTTTCCGCAAGGAAGATCATCAGGCTTTGCAGTCCATGTACCACTTCAAGATCAAGGTGGACCCGAACGTCAAATGGGCCATTCCGGAATTGGTGCGTGAAATCAAGCCGGAAGAAATGAATATCCCGATCAACCGCTAACGGTTGCCGGACCAAAACAGCGCGCCCCGCCAACCACCGTTTGTGAAATCATGCGGACCGGCGGGGCGCGTATCCCCAGGCCCTAATCGACGGAGCAGTCGGCATGCAACCGGAACACCCGGCATTGGTGACCCATGACCTGACGATCCGCTTTGGCGGCCACGTCGCGGTCAACAATGTCTCCGCCCAGTTTCATCCCGGCACGCTGACGGCAATCGTCGGGCCAAATGGGGCGGGTAAGACAACGTTGTTCAATCTGATTTCAGGTCAATTGCCGGCAAGTGCCGGTCGCGTGGTGCTGTTTGGCCAGGATATCACCGACGAGCCGGCGCCGGTGCGCGCCAACCGTGGCATCGGTCGAGCTTTCCAGCTTACCAATCTGTTTCCCAATTTGACCGTCTTGGAAAATGTTCGGCTCGCCGTCCAGGCCCGCGAAGGGCGCGGTTTGAGCCTGTTTTCAATGGCCAGCAGCCATATCGACCTGATTGAAAAGGCGGAACATTATCTGCATCGCGTGGCGCTGATTGATGCCGCTGAGCAAGTCGCCGCATCCCTGCCGCATGGTGACCAGCGCAAACTCGAAGTGGCGATCCTGCTGGCTCTGGAGCCGGATGTGTTCATGTTTGATGAACCCACCGCCGGCATGTCGTTAGACGAAGTGCCGGTTATTCTCGATCTCATTGAGAACATTAAACAGCGCGGTGACAAAACGATTTTACTTGTTGAGCACAAGATGGATGTGGTGCGCAGCCTGGCCGACCGCATCATCGTGCTCCACAACGGATTCCTGGTGGCTGATGGCGATCCTGAAGAAGTGATCGCCTCGCCGATCGTCCAGGAAGCCTATCTCGGCGTCGGGGCATCAGGTCATGTCTGAGAACTTGCTAGAGCTCACCGACGTCTACACCGACATCGCCCAGTACCACATTCTCCATGGCGTCAATCTCGCCGTACCGAAGGGCGGCATGACGGTGCTGTTAGGCCGCAACGGCGCCGGCAAATCCACCACGTTGCGCACCATCATGGGTCTGTGGCCGCCGCGCGCCGGTTCCGTCACGTTTCGCGGTGAAGACATTGCCGGCCAGGCGACATCAAAAATTGCGCAAAACGGTATTGCCTTTGTGCCGGAGGATATGGGCATTTTCGGCGCCCTGACCGTGGCGGAAAACATGCTTCTCGCCGCCCGGTCCGGGCCGATAGATGGCGATCGGTTGGAGTGGATTTATGATTTGTTTCCAGCCATGAAACGGTTTTGGGATCTGCCCGCCGGGGTTTTGTCGGGCGGGCAAAAACAAATGCTGGCGATCAGCCGCGCCATCGTTGAGCCGCGCGACCTTTTGCTGATCGATGAGCCGACCAAAGGTCTGGCGCCGGCGATCGTTAGCGCCATGGTTGATGCCTTTCGTGAGCTAAAAGGCGACACCACCATCTTACTGGTGGAACAGAATTTCTTCTTCGCCAGGGCTCTCGGCGACCAGGTCGCGGTGATTGATGACGGCCGCATCGTTCATGCCGGACCCATGGCGGAAATGGCAGCCGACGATCAGTTGCAGCAAAGCCTGCTGGGCCTCAGCCTTGATGGCGCCAACCAAACGGGAGCGCGGCCATGAGCACCGACGCCAATTCCTCCAGCAGCGCCGATGCCGCACTTGTTCCGTTGCGCGAACGATTGTCTGGCGCAATGCCTTACTTGATCGTGCCGATCCTGGCGCTTGTCGCTTTGCCCCTAGTCGGCGGCTTTCCAAGCTGGATGACCCTGACGCTTGCAGGCCTTGCCATGGGGATGATGATTTTTCTCATGGCCTCCGGGCTGAGCCTGGTTTTCGGGCTGATGGATGTTTTGAATTTCGGCCACGGCGCCTTCATTACATTCGGCGCTTTCATCGCGTCTTCGCTGGTTATTCCCCTGGCGCCGTGGATGCAATCGGATCAATTGTTACTCAACTTGGCCGGCCTGATGGTGATCATTGTCGCGGCCGCGGCGGTGAGCGGCGCCATTGGCTACGCCTTTGAGCGCGTCATCATTCAACCGGTCTATGGCGCGCACCTAAAACAGATCCTGATCACCATGGGCGCCTTGATTGTCGCTGAACAATTGGTGCCGGTGATCTGGGGTGGTGTTCCGGTTCAAGTCCCCAAGCCAACAACCCTTCAAGGCGCATTTATCTTCGGCAATGTGGCGTTTGAAAAGTTCCGCCTGTTCGCCGTGGTGATCGGTGTGGTGGTGTTTGCCGGCTTGATCTTGACCCTGACCAAGACCCGGATCGGATTGCTCATCCGCGCCGGCGTTGAAAACCGCGAAATGGTCGAGGCGCTGGGTTACCGGATCAGCATGTTGTTTGTCGGCGTGTTTGTGGCCGGTTCGGCGCTGGCCGCCATGGGCGGCACCATGTGGGCGTTCTACAACGAATTGATTACCGCATCGCTGGGCAATGAGGTGATGATCCTGGTTTTCATCGTTGTCATTATCGGCGGCCTGGGATCCATCCAAGGCTCGCTGGTCGGTGCTTTGCTGGTTGGCCTGACCGCCAATTATGCCGGCTTCCTGGTGCCGAAGCTGGCCCTGGGCAGCAACATCTTGCTGATGGTTCTCATTTTGCTGTGGCGGCCGACCGGTCTGTTCACCGGCGGCAAGACGTAGGGGTTCGGAACCATGATCGTGAACACCCTGCTATCCGGTGATCGGCTCAGAAGCCGCCTATTAGCCATAATCCTGCTCGCCATCCTGATCAGCCTGGCCTTCGCGCCGTTCCTGTTTCCAGGAACCCGGCCATTGGCGGTGTCGGCGCGCATCTGCATATTCGTGGTGCTGGTTGCCTCTTACGACATGTTGTTGGGCTATGCTGGAATAGTTTCTTTCGCCCACACGATGTTTTTCGGCTTTGGCGCCTATGGCACCGCGATCGCGCTCAAGCACCTTGGCCCGGGTTGGGATTCGATCCTTTATGGCGCCGCCGGCGGTGTCGCCTTAACCGTTGTCGTGGCCTTTGCCATTGGTTTGTTATCGCTCAGGGTGAAGGCGATTTTCTTTGCCATGATCACGCTCGCCGCCGCCAGTTTTGTCCTTATTTTAGCTTCCCAACTGCACGGGATAACCGGTGGCGAGGACGGTATGACCTACCGGGTGCCGCGGTTGCTTTCACCAGCCTTCAAGCTCTTCGATGACAAGGTTCTGGGGGTTCGGATCAACGGCCGCATCATCTCTTACTATCTGGTTTTCCTGAGCTCATTCTTCCTGTTCCTAGTGATGTTGCGCATCGTCAATTCGCCATTCGGGCGGGTGTTGCAGGCGATCCGGGAAAATGAATTCCGGGTCGAGGCGCTGGGCTACCGGGTGGTGACCTATCGGACCGTGGCATTCTCCATTTCCGCCACAATGGCGGCCCTGGCCGGCGTGATGAACGCCATATGGCTGAAATACACCGGGCCCGACGCAATGCTCTCATTCGCCATCATGATCGATATCCTGCTGATGGTGGTGATCGGCGGTATGGGGTCGACCTACGGTGCTGTCATCGGCGTCGTCATCATGTCGTTGGCGCAGTTTTATCTCAAAGACTTGATGGCGGTCGCCTCACAGGCCACTGAAGCGCTGCCGATCGTTCCTGAATTGCTCGACCCCGATCGCTGGCTGTTGTGGCTGGGGATCCTGTTTGTATTGAGCGTCTATTATTTTCCGGCCGGCATTGTCGGCAAACTTCGAGGCATTGGACGATGACTGATTTACACGCCGGCGCCTCCCGCTTTGCCACCTGCGCGGATCGGGAAATTCATTATACCGAATGGGGCAACCGCGCCGCGCCGCCGCTGATCATGTGGCATGGCCTGGCTCGCACCGGCCGGGATTTTGATGATATCGCGCGAGAGTTTTCGGACCGCTACTGGGTGATCTGCCCTGATACATTGGGCCGTGGCATGAGCCAGTGGGCGATTGATGCTACGAAAGAGTATTGCTTTGCCTTTTATGGCCGGATCGCCATGGCGCTCGTCGATCATCTCGGCATTGATAAAATGCTGTGGATTGGCACCTCGATGGGTGGCCTGATCGGCGCAAAGCTGGCTTCCGGCGAATTGAAAAACCGCATCACCAAGCTCGTCATCAATGATATCGGCCCGGATATTCCCGTTGCCGCTGTTGACCGCATTGCCTCTTACGTCGGCAATCCACCGGTGTTTGGCTCCATCGGCGAACTGGAAACCTGGCTACGGACCGTCTACGCGCCGTTCGGCGATAACCCCGATAGCTTCTGGCAGGTGATGGCCGAAACTAGCTACCGCCGTATGGATGATGGCCGGGTGACCGTGCATTACGACCCGAAGATCGTCAGCCAGTTTACCGAACACGGATCGGACCTCGACGTCTGGCCGGCCTTTGACGCCGTTGAATGCCCGACGCTGGTACTACGCGGTGAAAATTCCGACGTACTGCCGGCAGCCGTCGCACAGGAAATGACTACCCGGGGGCCGAAACCACTGCTGATCGAATTGCCCGGATTCGGCCATGCGCCGACCCTGCATTCGCCGCCGGAGATCGCCGCGATTACGGATTTTCTAACCGACTAAATCAAAATTATTGCCGCACCAATGCCGCGCGCGGGCTGACTTTTCTTCGTCACCGCGCTTGTAGGGCAGGGCGTATCCCAGCTCGATCATTTTCCGGCCGATATCCGTACCGTCAGCGAATTCCAGGTAGGCCAGCGAGCGGCGGTACTTGTCTTTCCAGCCGGTCATGCGCACACGCACTTTTTTGTCTTTGATGAGTTCACGCAATGCCGCCGTGGCGCGCTTGCCGGCTTGGCGCTCTGCGGTACACCGTGCTTCTCGTGTTTCCGGCGCATCCAGGCCGATCAAACGAACTTTTATGTCATCAAACAATATCGTGTCGCCGTCCAACACAGTGATGCGTTCGCTGGTCGTCGGCAGATTGAAAACCAGAAAGGCCACAACGGACAGCGCCACCAGACAGGCTAATGCGAATATGTGGGCTATGGCCCTGATCATAAATGGTCCTCACTCGGCACACAACGCCGGTCCGATTCGACTTGAGCCCCCACTATATCGCCATTTACGAAGCTGCATTTACATAGCCGCGCCATTGATGCTCAATGGCGATCGATGTTGCATGTCGATCAGTGAGAACTACCGATGCCAGGCCAAGATTTACCGTTTTCGAAAATCGAATTTTCCCGCCGCCTGACCAAGGTGCGCGCCGCCATGACGGCGGGCGGCCTCGATCTGCTTTTTGTCGAGGACCCATCCAACATGGCCTGGCTCACCGGCTACGATGGCTGGTCGTTTTATGTGCACCAGGGCGTGTTGGTGTTTCATGATCAGGACCCGATTTGGTGGGGTCGGGGCCAGGACGCCAACGGTGCCGTCCGCACCGTCTATATGGCCGATGAAAGCGTCATCGGTTATCCCGATGATTTCGTCCAGGCGACCGACAAACATCCGATGGAAACATTGGCGGGAATCATCCGCTCAAAAGGCTATGGCGGCAAACGGATCGGGCTGGAGCTGGATAATTACTATTTCTCCGCCAAGGCCTATCTAGTTCTGCGCAAAGAACTGCCCGATGCCGATTTGGTGGATGCCACGGCCATGGTCAACTGGCAAAGGGCGGTCAAATCCGACGAAGAACTGGTCTATATGCGCAAGGCTGCGGCAATATCTGAAAAAGTCGTCGATGGTCTGTTGGAGCGGGTCGAACCGGGTATCCCGAAGAACGAAATCGTAGCCGAAATTTATGGTGACGCCCTGCGCGGCGCCGATGATACCTGGGGTGACTATGCGGCCATCGTGCCGCTACTGCCCAGCGGGTCGGATGCGGCGGCCCCACATCTGACCTGGGACGGTCGGCCATTCAAAACCGGCGAAGCAACGTTCTTTGAGATCTCCGGCTGCGTGCGCCGCTATCACGCACCGTTGTGCCGAACGCTGTTTTTGGGCAAACCGCCAGACTATCTGTTGGAGGCGGAAAAAGCTGTGGTCGAGGGATTGGAAGCCGGCCTCGAAGTTGCCACCGCCGGCAACCGCGCAGGCGACGTGGCGCGGGCCTTTTTCGGCGCGCTGGAGCGGGCGGGGATCGAAAAAGATAGCCGCTGCGGCTACCCGATCGGGCTATCTTATCCACCCGACTGGGGCGAACGCACCGCCTCCTTCCGCAAATCCGATGAAACCGTTTTGGAAGCCGGGATGACCTTCCATTTCATGCCGGGATTATGGATGGACGACTGGGGAATGGAAATTACCGAGAGCATTGTGATCAGGGAAACCGGCCCGGCGGAGTGCCTGTGTGACCGGCCGCGCAAAATGTTCGTCAAGGACTAGACAGTGCCGACATGAGCCATCTATCGCGCGCAACCGAAATCCTGACTAATCTGATTGCCTTCCCGACAGTTTCATCAGACAGCAACCTGGCATTGATCGACTATGCGGCCGAGCTGTTGTCGGGCCACAGCGCTCGATTGCAGGTGACCAAGGATGGTAGCGGCGCCAAGGCCAATTTGTTCGCCTCAATTGGCCCAGATGTCGACGGCGGCATCGTCTTGTCTGGCCATACCGACGTTGTGCCGGTCGTAGGCCAAGAATGGACGACGGATCCGTTTCAGCTCCGCCAGCAGGACGGGCTTATTTTTGGTCGCGGCGCTTGCGACATGAAGGGCTTCATTGCCTGCGCGCTTGCCATGGCGCCAGGCTTCGCGGCGGCGGAATTAAAAAAACCGATCCATTTTGCCCTCACCTATGACGAAGAAACCGGCTGTCTTGGCGCACCGGTGATGTTGGCCGGCTTGGAAGAAAGCGGCATTCGCCCGGCCGTCGCCATTATCGGCGAACCGACCGAGATGCGGATCATTGAAGGCCACAAGGGGTGTTATGAATACACCACCGAATTCACCGGACTGGAGGGCCACGGATCGCTGCCCGATCAGGCCGTCAACGCGGTGGAATATGCCACGCGATATATCTCCCGGCTGATGGAACTCCGCGAGGACGTGAAATCCACCGCGCCCGAGGGCAGCCGCTTCGATCCGCCGTGGACGACGCTGCAAATTGGCCGTATCGCCGGCGGTATCGCGCACAACATTATTGCCAAACAATGCACCGTTGATTGGGAAATGCGGCCGGTCCAGGCGGCCGATGCCACCTATATCAAGTCGGAGATCGCCGACCACGTCAACGATGTGCTGCTGCCGGCGATGCGGGCCATATATGAGAATGCCGATATCACCACCCAGGTGATCGGCGAGGTTGAAGGCTTGGAACCTGTGGAAGGGTCACAGGCCTATCGCATCGTCTCTGAACTCACTGGCCGCAACACTGCCGACGTGGTCTCATTCGGCACCGAAGCCGGGCTCTTCCAAAACGCCGGCATCTCCACCGTCGTTTGCGGGCCCGGCTCCATTGAGCAGGCCCACAAACCTGATGAATTCGTCGCGCTCGACCAGTTGCAAGCCTGCCTGGATATGCAGGAAAAGCTGCTGGTTAAACTGACCGGGTGATTCCGCCGTCGATGCGGATGTTCTGGCCAGTGATGTAGCTTGATTTTTCCGATGCCAAAAACGCGATCAGATCGGAGACCTCCGAGACATTGCCATAGCGGCCCATGGGGATGCGCGCCCGGCGTTGTTCGGATTCCGGCAGGCTGTCGATAAAGCCCGGCAGCACATTGTTCATGCGCACATTGTCGGCGGCAAATTTGTCGGTAAACAGCTTGGTGTAGGCCGCCAGTCCGGCGCGGAACACACCGGACGTCGGGAAGGTGTCTTCCGGCTCGAAGGTCGCATAGGTCGAGATATTGACAAAGGCGCCGCCGCCCTGCGCCACCATGGTCGGCGTGACGATGCGGGCGATGCGCACCACGTTCATCAGGTAAAAATCCATGCCTTTGTGCCAGTCCTCATCGGAGATTTCTAACACCGGACCCTTCGGCCCATGCCCTGCGCTTGAGACCACGGCATCGATGCGGCCATAGCGGGCGATTGTCTGGTCGGTGAAGGCCTGCAGGTCATCATTTGACTGGTTGGATCCCGTCATGCCGAAGCCACCGAGCTCGCCGGCCAATGCCTCGCCCTTGCCCGACGATGACAGGATCGCCACGTCAAAGCCATCCGCTTCCAATTTGCGTGCCGCGTTGGCGCCCATGCCGCTACCACCGCCAACGATCATGGCTACTTTTTTATCAGTCATCGTCGTTCAATCCTTGTGTCGTCGCCATCGCGAACGGTTGATGTCGGGGCGTCTATCTCGATGCGGATATTTCCACTATCCAGCCCCAGATGATTTAGGTGATATATATAAACGTCAACGGCGCAAACAATGTCGGTGTTGGCCGGCATCTTGGAGCACGAACTATGTCTAGGTCACAAATGTCAGATATCCCCCTGCAAGCCCGCGTCGATGGCGGCGGCACGCCTCAGATGACCGATTGGTATTTGAAGTCTGAAACCGGGCCGTTGAAAGACGTGCTCTTGGGCCCGGCGGAGAGTTTTCGCTGGTTGAACGAGGAAAACGCCGAGTATAGCTCGCTGGTGCGCGACACCCTGCGGCGCGGCTATCAGTTTGATAAGCAAGCCGCCATGCGCCAACACCGGGAAATGGTTGACGCCTACCAAAGTGCCGATGTGAATTGCCATTTCCTGCCGGTCGACGATCATGTGCCTTATCAGATTTACGCCCGCGATTCTTCCTTCATGACGCCCTATGGCGCCGTCATATGCCAGCTCGCCAACCCCCGCAGGCGCGGCGAATACGCCACCGTGCTACGGTTTTACCTGGACCACGATATCCCGATCTACGACATGGTCTCCGCCGGCAATTTCGAAGGCGGCGATTTCAACATCATCCGCCCTGGCGTAGCCCTCGTCGGCTATACCGATCACCGGTCAGAACGGGTCGCCGCCGAACAACTGGCAGCCTGGTTTGAGGCGGAGGGATGGGAGATCAAATACGCCCCGATCGACCCGTTCTATGTGCATATCGACCTGATGGTCTGCATGCTCAATGAAGACTGCGCCGCCGTCTGCCTGGAGACCACCGATGATGAGATCATCGATTGGCTGAAGGCCAAAAACATCGAAATTATTCCCGCCGGCTTCAAGGAAACCATGGCGCTCGGCTGTAACGTCGTGGCGTTGGGAAATGACCGGGTGTTGTCGACGGAGGGTGCCACCGATCTGAACGCCAAGATGCGCGCCAATGGATTCACCGTATACGATCCCGATATGACCATGTTCACCCGCGCCGGCGGCGGCGTCCACTGCATGTGCCAGCCTTTGCGCCGTGACGCCGCCTAGTTCATAGCCGCCATGCCGACCGGTCCATTGCGCCGGTGATCGCGCCTGCGTTAGATTTGCGCCAGCAAATCAGATCAAATCAGACGAGGCGGGATATGGAAACCATCGGTGGCGGATTTTACTGGCAGGACATGACGGTCGGGCGGTCGTTTAAGACCCGTGGGCGGACGATCACGGAGACTGATCTGTCCGGCTTTGTCAGCCTAAGCTGGCTGAACGAGCAGCTTTTCACCAATTCAGAATATATGGCGGCCCAGGAGGCTTATACCGGCCAATTGGCGCCCGGCGGAATGCTTTATCTGTTCGCCGAAGGCCTCGCCGCGCCGACCATGGAAGGCACCGGCATGGCGTTCTTGGGCATGGAGCTTGAGGTCAAAGGCCCGAGCTATGTGGGCGACACGGTGCACCTGGAAATCGAAGTCATCGAACAACGCGCCGCCTCGAAAGGCAATCGCGGCCTGGTGCGGACCCGCAACAGCGTCATCAACCAGAAGGGCGAGACCGTGCTGGTTTATACGCCGCTCAGAATGATGCGCGGTCGGCCGGAGGAATAGGCGGCGACGCCCCCTCGCTCCACACCGTCGCTCCACCCCCTCCCTAGCCCTCCCCCTAAAGGGAGAGGGAATAAGAGAGGAGCAACGCCTCACCATCCTTCAACCTCCCCCCGGTGAGGGGGAGGTCGGCGCGCAGCGACGGGAGGGGGGTCGGCGGTTCAACAACCATCAGGCCCATCCTCTCACTCCGTCACCCCAGGACTAGATCCTGGGGTCCATGCCGCTGGTGGCGCCACAATCTCATCTGATCAGGCCGAACACCTCGCAAGGCCACCGGCATGGATTACCGGGTCAAGCCCGGCAATGACGAAAGGTGATATGCCGCCATACTCCCTCTCCCCACCGGGGGGAGGGCTGGGGAGGGGGGCGCCCAGCGCGGAGGGCTGGGGAGGGGGGCAGCACAATACCTCAACTCTGCGACACCCCCACCACCACCATAATATTGACCTCACTCCACCGCTTCTCTAACGTTTGTTAGAATCCCGCACACATACGCACACACCCGCGCAGGCCCACCAAAGCGCCGCCGGAACCTGAGATAAGAAGGAAAACCATGGCCGACCAACAAAACGACAAGGCGCGCTATCTGGCGCCGGGCAGCTATCTCGACAGCGACCATCCGGCCATCCAAGCCTTCGTGGATGAAACCGTTGGCGATATCGCCGACCCGACGCAAAAGGCGTTGAAGCTTTATTACACGATCCGCGACGGCATCCGCTATCACGTCTACCTGGACTACACCGACCCGAAAACCTACCGCGCCAGCGACTGCCTGATCGACAAACAGGGCTTCTGCGTCGGCAAGGCCGCCCTCATGGCCGCCGCCGCCCGCGCCGCCGGCATCCCGGCCCGGGTCGGCTATGCGGACGTGAAAAACCACCTGGCCAGCGAAAAGCTGCGAAAGGCCATGGGCACGGATTTATTCTACTGGCACGGCTACGCCGAACTCTTTCTCGATGGCCACTGGGTCAAAGCCACGCCGGCTTTTGACAAGGCACTATGCGAAAAATTTGGTGTCATCGCGCTCGATTTTGACGGCAAGGAAGACAGCCTATTCCAACCCTACGACCGGAATAACCGCCGCCACATGGAATACATGAACGACCGGGGCACATACGACGACGTCCCGGCCCAGGAAATCATCGACGATTTCGATAAGTACTACCCAGACCTGGGCAACTACGCGGCGACGCACAAAGGGGATTCACTGCACGACGAGGCGGGGGATTCCGTGGCGGATAAGACGGGGTGAGTGTGGGTGTGAGGTTGGTCCGGTGATCGGTAGGTCTAGAAACAGCAAAGCAGTTTTTCGAGTAGAGTGATTTCGGGGATCTACATCCCATAAATAATCTGCTGTATGGATCCCTCAGAATCCAATTCTGCAACATCATTTGGTTTCTGACCTAATTGTCTGAAAAATATATCATCTTGGCCTTCTCCATGATTTCGCTCTTAACACGCTGGTCCACTTCCTGTTTTCGTGACTTGTGTACTAAGCCTTTCTCCTGCAATTTCGCTGTTCTGCGCCCGACCAATTGATAAGTAACGTCGATTAGCGTCGAGATCTCACCCGCCGCCATTTTTCTACTTTCTTCATAGAGGGTGTTTAAAATTTCTAGCTCAATTGGTTCCAATAATATATCTTCGCTAATTCGCTCAACTTCTTCAGAGAAGTCATCGACCAAATTTACAACCTCGCAACGTCCCTCTGCACATTCAGGGCAACGCCACTTGAACATCACGAAACTACTTTCTTGCTCCATCGGAAAGGATGACTTGCAGGTGTTACATCTGATTGTCTTTTGTCCAGAAATGTAAGCGTGGATGCTGGATGTTAGGTCAAAGCAACGCTGTACAAAGTAATTTCGGTACTGTCTTCCGGCTGGGTAGCCCCAGGCGATTCGCTCTAGCTCTGTCAGTCCATAGTAAATAGCAAATACCGTCGCCGGTTTTCCATCTTTGTCTCTTGTCGATTTATATCGGGACACGAGGAAGTTCGCTTCCAAGGCGTCAAAAATGCCTTCAGCTGATGACGAAACAAAAAAATGACTAACAGGTGGATTACGTAAATCTGAGAAATACGTTCCGCCCACTGAACCTGAAGAAATATTTCGGCGTAAAGAACTTAGCTCTTCGACAATGTGTTCCAAAAGCTTCTTCTGGTTTTGGCGATCTAGTTTATTGTCAAACGGCTCCAAGGCAAATTTGTTTAGTGTGTCAAAGTACTTAGAAATTGTAGACTCATAGTATTTTCGAGAAGCAAGTCGCATTGACGACGGAGTGATTGTTAGGCCCTTGGCCACCCGATCTAAATAACATGTGTGTAGCAGAGATCCCATTAATCGCGGAACGTTAAAGCTAGTCTGGAACAGGTAACGCATATGTTCCTCACGCGATGTCGAAGGGTCGAAAAAGGATTCTATCTCTTCTCCAAATGCGGAAAAACGTTGTGTTAGAAGTCGGGTTGTATAGTCAATTGCCGCCTGCTCCATAGTCTGCACATCCGAGGCTTCATATAGCTCGGCAAAGTCGAGTGAGATGGTGTCAATTTTAGTTGGATCTATAGCTCCGTAGTAGGTTCTCCCAGGATAACCGGCTACCTTCAATTTAATTGCTTCGTTACTCGAATTATTGAGAGGAGCTAAAACGATATCCACAAACAAACGTTGGTCCAAATAGCCCAATTCAGAAAAATCATCAAAAAAAATCACTAGTCTTTTGAGGGCACTTTCTCTGAGTAAATCTTTGATTTCATCAATGATTTCCTCAAACGGAAATGTACTCAATACCACTGAAGAATATTCTTTGTACGTTTCAGAGTCGTCCAGGGTTTTTTCAAAGTCAGATAAGTTAGCGTTAATTTCGACATTTGGCCCAATTGGGTTCAAAGAAGCTTTTCCTGCACGGCTAATTTGGTTACTCGACTGTTGCTGCCGTTGGGATTTCCAATTTTCTTCGATGGTACGAAGGATGGGCAATTCTTGGTTAGTGAGGCCGACATTGCACACACGCTTCTCAAGATCAGCTAGTTTCGATTCGAGTTCCTCAACCGTCCTTTTTCTGCCTAGCCACCTGTCCAAGATTGACATTTCGTCACTGGCTTTCTTAAGCTCCTTCAATATTTCAGAGAGAATAGATCCAATGAAAGCTTTCCGTAAAAGGTGAGATCGACAAATCCCTGCGTCCACCCCCAATTCAGGCCGCGAAGATACCATGTCAGCAGGTTTTGTAAGATCGTAGAGGCTTTTAACATCAAGATAACAAGATATAACCTCCTTCGAGTTCCGTAGTTCTGACTGTGCTCTTGCAAATACGGTGCTTTTTCCGGTCCCTTTTCTTCCGAGCAAGAATGTCGTGTTTCCGGAACAAATGGTCTTTAAAACTGCTTCGTTAGGAAGCGGATCTACGTAGAGTTTATCAATCGCATTTTTTCCCAGATCTTCTTGGAAATCTCTAAGCTCCGCTCGTCTATATTGCCGGAGCGATTCCGCTATTCTTGCGAATTTTTCAGAATTCATCACGTATCCAAACATCGTTGGGCATTGCACGAGGTAAACTCACAGGTACTCTTTTTCAGAGAGAAGAATCATGAACTACAACCATAGCTACGGCAAATAGCGCCTACAATCTTTTTGTATTGCGACATCGCGCCTAGGTACCCACTCGGCACGAATGCCCGTAATGCGAAAACTGTAAAGCGGTGTTCATTGTTCGATAGGAAGTTAGGTAAGGGCGGGAAACAGAATTTTGCGCTAAACCCGTTCCTGCGCCAATCCAACCCCTCATTTATTTCGTCCACTTTCAATTTAATTTCATTGACAACAATCTCATTTCCCCCAACATTCCCCCAAACCTAACCACCCGCACCACCGGAGCCCTTCATCATGCTCGATCAAGTCGCCATTGATCGCCTTCGCGCTCAGCCTGTTGCCGCCCAATCCCACTTCATTGACGGCGCCTGGCGCGCCAGTTCCGACGAGGCCACGTTGCCCATTGAAAGCCCGATTGATGGTTCCGCGCTGACGACCATTGCCGCCGGTGGGGCGGCGGAGGTGGATGTTGCGGTGGCGGCCGCCCGGAGCGTATTTGCGGCAGGCAGTTGGTCGCGGGCGGCACCGGCACATCGTAAGAAGGTGCTCACCAGGCTTGCCGACTTGATTGAAGCACACGCCCTGGAATTGGCCGTCTTGGGGGTGCGCGACAACGGTACGGAAATCTCCATGGCCTATAAGGCCGAACCGTTGAGCGCCGCCGGCACGTTTCGTTACTACGCCGAAGCCACCGACAAGGTCTATGGCGAGGTGGCGCCCACCGCGCCCAGCCATTTGGGCCTCGTCCACCGGGCGCCGATCGGCGTTGTCGGCGTCATCGTGCCGTGGAATTTCCCGATGATGATCGCCGCCTGGAAGGTGGCGCCGGCGCTGGCGGCGGGTAATTCGGTGGTCTTGAAACCGGCGGAAATCGCCTCGCTCAGCTTGTTGCGGCTGGCGGAACTGGCGGCTGAGGCCGGCCTGCCCGATGGGGTGCTCAACGTGGTCACCGGCAAGGGGTCAATCGTCGGCGAGGCGATCGGGCTGCATATGGATGTCGACGTTCTGGCGTTCACCGGCTCGGGCGCCGTCGGCCGGCGGCTGTTGGATTACGCCGCCCGCTCCAACATCAAGCGGGTTTATCTGGAGCTTGGCGGCAAGTCACCGAACATCATTTTCGCCGACGCGCCGGACTTGAAACAGGCGGCGAAGGTCTCCGCCGGCGGCATCTTCCGCAATTCCGGCCAGGTCTGCGTCGCCGGCTCGCGGCTGATTGTCGAAGCGCCGGCCTATGACGAGGTGTTAGAACATTTAACGGCCGCCGCGGAAGCCCTGACCGTCGGCAATCCGTTGAGCCTTGCCAGCGATATCGGCGCCATCTCCAGCGCTGTGCAGCTTGCCCAGAATCTGGATTTTGTTGAAGGCGCCCGGGCTGAAGGCGGGGTGGTGCGCACCGGCGGCGGGCAATTGCTGGCCGAAAGCGGCGGCTATTACATGGCGCCGACGATCGTCGAAAACGTCGCGCCGCACATGACCCTGGCGCGCCAGGAAGTCTTCGGGCCGGTATTGGCCGTCACCCGGTTTGAAGGTGCTGAAGAGGCCGTGGCAATCGCCAATGACAGCGATTTCGGCCTGGCTTCGGCGGTCTGGACGAGCAATTTATCGACCGCTCACAAGATGATCGGCGACATTCGGGCCGGCACGGTCTTCGTCAACACCTATGGCGGCGCCGACATCACCACGCCCATGGGCGGTGTCAAGCAATCAGGCAACGGCCACGACAAGTCGCTGCATGCGCTCGATAAATATGTCGATTTGAAAACCGCCTGGATCGCGCTTTAAGCCTTGTCCGCAGGTGGCGCGTTAGGCTCAGATAGCGATCGCCCAGATCGCCGCCACAGCGACCATCACAAAGGTGATGGCGGCGATGCCGTTATAACAAGAGGCGCGTTGGGTGTGGGTTTCGTGCGGCCCGATACGCGGCCTGGAACTGGGATCAACTTCATACATAATTAACATTATAGCGCTGCCGGCACTGACGGCAATCGGTGATATGCGCGCGACTGTTGTTTTCGCCAATTTGCCGCAGATATCCACCGTCCATGCCAGTCTGATTTGTAGCAGCGACAGCAATACAATCATAAATAATCCTGATCTTATCCGCCCACCGTGCCGACATTAGACCGATCTGTGATCAAAGGGGTCGATCTCGCCGGCCCGAGCCCTAGTTACTTGCAAAGGCCGCTTTTTGCGGCGCTTGCAACAAAACATGGGAGCTTCCATGCGAATTTTCACAGGGCTGGCCATTTCGGCCATTTTAGCCGCCGCGCCACTTTCGGTCGGGGCGGAAACCATGATCGGTGACCCGATCACCGGCTGCCAGATTTGGAGCGACGCGCCACCGGGCACCGATGAGGTCGCCACCTGGACGGGCGACTGCGACGGCGGCAAGGCCTCCGGCACCGGCGTACTGGTCTGGGTGGAAGACGGCAAACTGCTGGGGCGCTATGCCGGCGCCATGGCCGGCGGCAAATTTAACGGCGACGGCGAGCTGATAATCCGCGCCCAAAACGGCAAGGGCTTTGACAAGATCAGCGGCAAATTCGCCGACGGCGCCCCGCATGGCGAGATCGTCGCGGAAATGGCCACCGGCGAGAAATATCAAGGCATCGCTGAAAAAGGTGAACTTCACGGTGTCGGCGCCTATTCCGACGGTGCCGGCAACACCTATGAAGGCGAATTCAAGGACAGCCTGCCCCACGGTGTCGGCTACTACGAGGCCAAGGACGGCGAAGCCTATTTTGGTGACTTTGAAAACGGCAGCCGTCATGGCCGAGGCGTCCTGATCGGCGGCGATGGCGACTTTTATATGGGCGTCTTCGCCAAGGGAAAGGCGCACGGTTTCGGCCGCGTGGAAACAGGCGATGGCGGTCTATATGAAGGCCAGTTCGCCGACGGTATCCCCCATGGCGGCGGCATGTACACCGCCGCCGATGGCACGCGGTATCAAGGTCAGTTCGTCAAGGGTGATCTCACCGGCGCGGTGCTGGTCATGCGGGACGGCAAGCAATCAGTGGAAAATTGGAAAGACGGAGCACCGGTCAAATGACGGTCATTGTTGAAAAAAACGTGGTATCACCACGCGCCATCTGCGCCGCCATCGCGATAGCATTGGCGCTGGTCATCATGCCGATGAAGCCCGCCCAGGCCGATCCGTTGCACGGCGGGCTGCTCGGCGCGCTGGGCGGCGGTGTGCTCGGCGGCATTGTCGGTGGCGGTCGCGGCGCCGTGGCGGGCGCACTCATCGGCGGCATTGCCGGCACGGCGATCGGAGCGGCAGAACGGGACCGGCGGCATCGCCGCTACCGGCGTCATATCAACAAGCGCCGCTATCACCGCCGCTATCGCCATCCGCTTCGCTGAACCGATTTGAACGCGCTAACCCCGGATCACCGCCTCATCAATTTCAATGAGCGTCGGTTCGGGGTTGGCGGCAAAGGCGGCCAACGCGGCGTCGAAGTCGGCAAGTGTTGCGGTGTTGAGCGCCTTCAAACCGCAGGCTTTGCCCCATTGTACGAAGTCGGGCGTGTGTAGATCAACGCCAACCGGCGTGATGTCATTATCGATCATGAAGGTCTTGATCTCGCCGTAACCGGAATTGTTCCAGACGATGAACAAGACCGGCGCGCCTTCCTGCATGGCGACCGACATTTCCGGCCCGCAAAACTGAAAGCCGCCGTCGCCAGTCAGGCAGATGACCGGCGCGTCGCTGGCCAGGGCGGCACCAATGGCCGCCGGCACACCAAAGCCGAGCGTGCCGTAACCGGTGGCGGAATTAAACCAACTGGCCGGCTGTGCCGCCTGGAAATACAGATTGCCCGCGTAGATGGCTTGGGTGGAATCGCCGACGATGGTCGCCGTCGGCACCGCATCACGGATGCGGTCAAGAAACCCCACGTCGGTTTGCATGGTCTGAGATAATTCCGCCCACGCCGCCTGGCGCGCCGCCGCCGCCCGCGCCGCGCCGGATCGGTCTATCTGGTCATTGCCGAGAAGGTCGAGCAGGCCATCTATCGTGGCGGCCGCACCGCCGAGCAGCGGCAGATAAGGTGTCACGCCCTTGTGCATTTGTTCCGCGTCGATCTCGATGCGTAACACTTTCGGCCCGAACTCCACCTCGTCCCGATCATACATATTGTAATCGGTGCGGCCGATTTCTGTGCCGACTAAAAGCACCAGGTCAGCCTCGCCAATCAGCGTCCTCACCGCATCAAATGTCGGACTGGCGGGGACGGAAAGTGGATGGTCGAGGGGCAAAATCCCGCGGGCATTAGTGGTCTGCACCAATGGTGCGTCGCAGCGCTGCGCCAGTGCCGCCAAGGATGCTGACGCCCACTTTGCGCCACCGCCGGCAATGATCAGCGGCCGGGTTGCGGCATCCAGGAGTTTCGATGCCTGGGCGAGCCTCTCTGGCGGAGGGCACGCCTGGGCAGCGGCTGGCGCCCGCACCACTGGCAGGTGTCCGGCATCGGCGGTCAGTAAATCGACGGGGATTTCGATATGCACAGGGCGCGGCCGGTCGCTTTCAAACACCGCAAAGGCCCGCGCCAGGATGGTTGGCAATTGCTCGGCCGACAGCACAGTGTGGGAAAACGCCGCCGCCTGAGCTGCGATCAATCCTTGCCGGCGTACTTCGTGCAGGTCACCTTGTCCCATTCCCAGCCGCGAGGTTTGATTGACCGATGAGATCACCAGCATCGGGATGGAATCGCCGTAGACCTGCGCCATGGCGGTGACAATGTTTGTAAGCCCCGGTCCGGTGATGACGAAAGCCGCGGCGGGCCGACCGGACACCCGCGCATAGCCGTCGGCCATAAATCCAGCGCCCTGTTCATGGCGCGGCGTCACATGGCGGATCGGCGAACTGGCAAGCCCGCGATAAAGTTCAACCGTGTGGACGCCCGGAATTCCGAAAACCGTATCGATGCCATAGGCCGATAGCATCTCGACCAGATATTCGCCCAGCGTCTTCATGTGGTTGCTCCGCCTATTTGCAGCCCGTCGGCAAAGGTTTTGATGCGACGGCAGCCCTCTTCGACGCTTTCATAGGACCCGGCAAACGACAATCGGATGGTTTGGTCGGAACTGTCGCCGAAAGTCGCCCCGTCTAGAACCGATACGCCATGTTCAGCAAACAGACGGCGGCAAAAGTCAGCACTTGTTAGCCCGGTTCCTTTTACGCCGATCAATAAAAACATACCCGATGCGGCGGGCAGGATGTCGAGCCCTGGCGCCTGCGATAGTGCGCTGGTGGCCGCGTCGCGCTTGGCTTTTAGATCCGCCCGCATACGTTCGACAAAATCGGCCTGGGTTTCCAAAGCCGTCACCGAGGCGTTTTGGATAAATCCCGGCAGGCCATAGGTCATCGCCATGGCCAACCGGTCCATATGGTCAATCAGTTCTTCCGGCCCGATCATCCAGCCGGTGCGCCAGCCAGTCATGGCGTGGGATTTCGATAGGCTGCCAAGCGACACCGTGCGTTCAGCCATGCCGTCAAGCGCCGCGATCGCCACATAGTCACCGTCATAAACCAGGTCCGCATAGACCTGATCGCTGACCACCCACAAATCGTTGGCCCGGGCAATGGCGGCGATGCTTTCCAGCTCATCTCGATTGAACACGACACCGGTCGGATTAACCGGATTGGCCATGAATATCGCCCGCGTGCGGTCGGTCACTGCCGCTTCCATCGCCGAAACATCAGGCCGGAAAGCCATATCAGCCGGGCAGGGGACTGGGACCAGGCGGGCGCCGGAAGCACCAATCGCGGCCTCGTAGGTGACATACATGGGCTCAGGAACCAATGCCTCGGTGCCTGGATCCATCAGCAACGCCGCTGAAGAAAACAAGGCGTTTTGGCAACCCACCGTCATTGCCACATTAGCCATCGTCGCTGGAATGTTGTGGCGTTCGCGGGCATAGGTGGCGACCGCGGAACGCAATGCGTCGCGACCGATGACTTCCGTGTAATGGGTGTCGCCGCCGTGCAGCAGTTTCGTGGCGTGGTCAATGACGGCCTGCGGCGAATCCCAATCGCTTTCGCCGACGCTCATCACCACCACATCCTCGCCCTTGGCTTGGGCGGTTATGGCGGCGAAGTGGATGGCCCAGGCGTTGGCGGTTTTACCGGCGATCCGGTCAGTCAGGGAGGAAAATCGCATGAAATTTACTACTCACACAAAGGCGGCTAAAACGATGATGAACGCTATCTTTTCGATCTGAGCGATGCAAGAAAGAGCGAGCGTGTTCTCAATTATTGAGTCCCGACCCTAACAAATTTGGAATGTCCCATGATTACCGAAATCGTCACTTTCAGGCTTAAACCCGGCATGACCCGCCAGGAGATGTTAGAGGATGCCCGAACGACAGTGGATCGGTGGTCCGGATATCCTGGTCTGGTGCGCAAGACCTACGCCATGGCTGATGACCAAACCGGCATGGGCATATATCTCTGGGAAAGCCGTCAGCATGCCGAGGCTGGCCATGATGAGGCCTGGCTTACCAAGGCCGAAGCACGGTGGGGCGTGCGCCCGGAAATCACCTACCACGATACCGTCATGGTGCTCGACAATCGTGCCGGCGAGGTCCTGGAGTTTTCCGAAGAGTAGTTTGGGTAGGTGGTAGATAGTCGGTAATCGGGGCGTTATCCCGTTCGCGCTGCCGCGCTGCGAGCCTCAATGCCTCCTGGACAACGGATGCATTGTGATGGTGAGTATCGGTCGCGCATTTCCCCACATCGTCACCCCAAGACTTGATCTTGGGGTCCATACCACTGGCCACTCCACACCCCCACCTGATCAGCCTATTCTCTGGTGATGACACCGGCATGGATTACCGGATCAAGTCCGGTAATCCATGCCGAGGCCGGGGTCATTTCGTTCACCAACATCACTCGGTCGCGGTCGCCGATCTCGACCTACGCCCCGTCAATTCCCCAGTCGGCAAGGATCTCCGCCGTATGCTCACCCGGTTGTGGCGGGCTGCGCTGGATCTCAGGCACGGTCCGATTAAACCGCGGTGCCGGTGCCGGCTGAACAACGCCGTCATATTCAATGAACGTATCGCGCGCCTTGTTGTGCGGGTGGTTCGGCGCCTCGGCCAGCGATAGCACCGGTGCGAAGCAGATATCGGTACCCTCCATGATCGCACACCACTCATCACGAGTTTTGGTTTTGAAAAGATTAACCAGCTTGGCCTTCAAATTGGGCCATTCGGAAAATTTCATCTGTTTTTTAAAGGCTTCATCGGTGATGCCGGCCTTATCCAAAAGCTCGGCGTAGAACTGTGGTTCGATCGATCCGATCGAAACATATTTGCCATCGGCGCACTCATAGACACCATAAAAATGAGCCCCGCCGTCGATGATGTTGCTCTCCCGCTCATCGTTCCACATGCCCAGATGTTTCAGGCCGTACATCATCGCCATCAGATGCGAAGCACCATCGGTCATGGCCGTATCGATCACTTGGCCCTTGCCCGAGGTCTTGGCTTCCAGCAGCCCGCATACCAGGCCAAATGCCAGATACATGGCGCCACCGCCAAAATCTCCGACCAGATTGAGCGGCGGCACTGGCCCTGAAGACTGAGTGCCGGTGGCATGCAGCGCCCCGGTTAGGGAGATGTAGTTGATATCGTGGCCGGCGGCATGAGACAACGGACCATCCTGACCCCAGCCTGTCATCCGGCCAAAAGTTAGTTTTGGATTGCGACCCTGGCAGACGTCAGGCCCAAGGCCGAGGCGCTCCATGACGCCGGGCCGATAGCCCTCAATCAGACCATCGGCTTTTTCCACCAGCTTCAAAACCGTTTCGACGCCTTCCGGTGTCTTGAGGTCGACGGCGATCGAGCGGCGGCCGCGATTGAGCAGGTCGTAGTCCATGCCCAAGACATTGGTGCCGCCCAGGCGGTCGACCCGGATCACGTCGGCGCCCATGTCCGATAACAACATGGCGCAAAACGGGCCAGGGCCAATGCCGGCCATTTCGATGATTTTGTAGCCGTGAAGTGGACCCACTTTGACGTTCCTTCTTTTTGGTATTCAGCGGCCAAAGCCGCTTGGTATTTAGCTTATCAAGTATCTGATTTTGCGGCCAATTCGGTCAATAGATCGCGCAGTAGCCGGGTCTCGATTTCGTGGGTCGATGCGGTACGGGATGTTGCCGCTTCTAACAGTTCGTCTAATTCGTCAGACTCGCTGTGTATTATATGATTGCGAACCCGGTCGGCAACCCGATCGGCCAACGCCTGCTTCGCCCGTCGCTGCCGTTGGACCATTCTGAAACCAGGCTCCTGGTGGGAAAGCAAACCGCAGGCGTGATCGAATAATGCCTCGACCCCCTCATGACTTGTTGCCACCGTTTTTAAGACCGCCACGTCGGCGGCCTCCGGCTTGCGCAAGCGGGTCATGGCGATGAGCTGGCGTTGGGTTTCTTCGGCGCCATCGTTGTCAGCCTTGTTGACCACCAAAATGTCGGCGATCTCCAATATTCCGGCCTTGATCGCCTGAACGTCGTCACCCAATCCCGGAGCCGCGGCGACAATATTGATGTCGGCGATCTGGGCGATTTCCACTTCCGACTGACCGGCGCCGACGGTTTCCAAAATGATCAAATCCCATCCGGCCGCCGCCATCACATCAACGATATCCTGGACGTTCAGGCAAAGCCCGCCCAAATGGCCACGCGCTGCAACGGAGCGGAAAAATACCCCATCATCGTCGGCGTGATCAATCATCCGGGTGCGATCGCCCAACACTGCGCCGCCGGAAATCGGGCTTGATGGATCAACCGCCAGGATGGCGACTTGCAGGCCGCGCTTGCGGGCGACACCGACCATGGCATTAATGAGGGTGGACTTGCCGGCACCTGGCGGCCCGGTAATGCCGATCGTGTCGACCTCCGGAAAATTATCCGCCACCTGCCGCATCAAGATATCGGCGTCGCGGCCACCATTTTCGGCGATCGATATGGCCTGCGCCAGGGATCGCCGGTCGGCTTTCATCAGTTTGTCAGCCAAGCCAATCAGATATTTGTCGTTCATCTGCGCGCCGGGCGTTTGCGGTCGCGATAGTCGAAAAAGGCATCTCTATTAGCCGGATCGTTAAACTGCTCAAGAAGCAGGTGTTTCTGGATTTTCTGGGTCGGTGTTTTCGGTACTTCGTCGATGAATGTAATCCAGCCGGGTGCTTTGTAATGGGCCAGGCGGCCGAAACAATGGTCAAACAATGCATCGGCCTTGGCTTGGTCGCCGGCTTCGCCGGGGCGCAGGGCGACAAAGGCACAAACCTCCTCTTGGCGCAGTTCATCGGGTGCCGGTACGACGGCCACTTCCTGCACGGCGGCATCATTGAGCAATTCAGCCTCGACTTCCGCGGCCGAGATGTTCTCGCCGGACCGGCGGATAATATGTTTCTTGCGATCGACGAAGTGCAACATGCCGTCTTCAGCGCGGTAGATCAGATCGCCGGTGTGGAACCATCCGCCCTTCCAGGCCTCCTCCGTCGCTGCCTCGGCATGCAAATAGCCAGAGAAAAACCCCTTGCGCGGCGTTTCCGCCGAGTGCCGGATCACCATCTCGCCATGCTGATTGTCTGGCACCTCGCGGTCATCATCATCGACCACGCGCACTTCCATGGTCGGTCTGGAACGGCCAAAAGCACGTGTGCCGCGTTTACGCGGGTCCTCGTGGGTGACGAACATGCGGACAATTTCCGTCATCCCCCAGCCTTCAATTAATGGAAATCCGAAGCGATCCTCAAATGCGGCATGTAGGTCAGGCTCGACGCCGGCGCCCATGCCAAATCGTACCTGATGCTGGCTTTCCACCGGCGTTTCTTCAAGCTTTAGAAGTGCTGGCGCGATGATGCCCAGGTAGTGGATGACCGTGGCCTTGGTATCGACGACATCCTGCCACCAGGTGGAGCCGTGAAACTGGTCGGGCTGGATCTGGCAATTGCCCTTATAAAGCGCCCCATAAAACGACACCGTCGCGGCGTTGCAATGAAACAGCGGCAGCGGATTAAAAATCCGGTCCGTGCCGGTATTAAATTCCATATGGCCGCCGAACTCGGCATAGGACCTGCCGACCCACAACTCATATTCGTGGCACAAAATGCAGCCTTTTGGCTTGCCGGTCGTGCCGGAGGTGTAAAGCAGGCTGGATTCCGTGTGGCGGCCAGGCGGCCCGTCGATCGGCGCTGTTCCGGCGGCACCCGGTAGACCACCTTCGAAATCTTCATAATCAATGATCACCGCGTCATGATCGGCTTCCGCCGCACCGGCGTCGGTGTCGTCGCGGTATTTACGCAATCCGATCACCAGATCGGCGCGTGAATTATCCAGCAGATGGGAGATTTCGGCGGCTCGGTAGGCCGGATTAATCGGCACGGCGGATACACCGATTGCATTCAGCGCCAAACGGTGCAGCAAATATTCCGGCCGGCTCTCCAGACCCAGGGCGATCCGGTGACCATGGCCATAGCCAGCATCGCGGTAGACATCGATCAAGCGCCGTACTTCAGTCTCCGCCTCACCATAAGTGATCTCATAGCCGTCCGGGTAATAGTCACGTCCAGGGCGGGCCGGAACGGCGATGAAGGCGTGGTCGGCAAATTGCCCGGCGCGTTCAAAAAATAGTTCTCCGATCGTGTCGTGATCGGGTTCATAGGCCATGTCGAAATCCCACTACTCAAACTCTTGGCCGTCGGGCCGTTCGTATATGAATATGATTTGCCTTAGCTGGCAATCCGTTCGATCAGAACCGCCATCCCCTGGCCGGCACCCAGGCACATGGAAATCACCGCGTAGCGCCCATCGGTATCCTCCAAATGTTCCATCGCCGTCATGGTCATACGCACGCCGGTGGCACCGGGCGGGTGGCCGATCGATATGCCGCCGCCATAAAGATTGGTCGCGTCACGCGGAATCCCCAACTTGGCTTCCGCGTGCAGATTGACGACAGCGAAGGCCTCGTTGATTTCATAATAGTCGATGTCGGAGACTTTCAACTGCCGCCGGCTCAACAGCCGGTCGATCGCCGGAACCGGCCCCGACCCCATGATGCGCGGCGGTACGCCGACTACCTCCCAATCGACAATACGGGCGCGCGGGGTGACACCAAGGCGTTCCGCTTCTGATCGTGTCGCCACGACTACGAAAGCCGCGCCATCGGTGATACCGGATGAATTGCCGGCTGTTACCCGGCCGCCGTCGCGAAAGGCCGGGCGCAGTTTTGCCAGTTTTTCCGGTGTGGCATCGCGGCGGGGATATTCATCGACCTCAAACAGCCGCTCGCCTTTGCGCTCCGGCACCATGATCGGCGCGATTTGCCGGGCCAGAAATCCACTATCAATGCCGCCAATGGCGCGCTTCTGGCTCATTGCCGCCCATTCGTCCATATCGTCGCGATCGTAGCCAAAATCATCGGTCAGCGCCTCGGCCGTACCGCCCATCAAGGTCAGATCGAAGGGATCGCGATAGGCATAATCTAGCGAATCCACCAGCGTCACCGGCCCGCGTCCGGCGCCCCATCGGGTGTTTTCCGCTAAATATGGCGCGCGGGAATAATTCTCATAGCCACCGGCAAGCGCCACCTTGGAATGACCGGTCATGATTTGCTCAGCCGCTGACACAATCGCCTGAGTGCCGGTACCACAGGCCCGCGAAACGTTTAAAGCCGCGCTTTCCTCCGCCATGCCAATATTGATGGCGACCACGCGGCTGGAAAACAAGCCGCCCTGATCGACCGGCACCGTATTGCCGCAAACCAGATGATCGACCGCCTCAACCGCCAGGCCGGCATATTCCAGGCAGGCGGATGCGGCGTGTTCGGCCAAGTCGGTGCCGGGGATGTCTTTCAGCGATTTGCCAAAATCGCCAAACGGGGTGCGTTTGCCGCCTGCCAGGATGACCTCGTCCGTCATGATCTCTCCGATGTGATTTGAAGCATCTCTGTTATTGAAAACTAGGCCGCGATCAATGGCTGGCCGAAACCGAGCTCATCGCGCAGACATTGAATAATCTCGCCATGTGTTACACCAATCGAAGCCGCTTCCACCACCGCTTCGTAGACATTGCGGCTCTCGTCGTTGGCGGCGCGGGCGATATCAGCGACCGCCTTGTCGACCGCCTCATTCGACCGCTGGTCCTTATATTGCCGGAACGCGGCAACGAAATCCGTCATTGCCTGACGATCGGGACGATAGGGTTCGGGTTCGGCTTCATCGCCGTCATCGGTATAGCAATTGACGCCAATGATTTTTTCCTCACCGGTTTCGATTTTTTGCTGATGATTGCCGGCAGACTGGCCGACCATCCGCTGCACCAGGCCGGATTCCACCGAGGCGTACATGCCGCCATGGGCGTCGATTTTGTCGATCACTGCAAGGATTTTTTCTTCCATCTGGTCGGTCAATTTCTCGACGTAGTAGGAGCCGCCGAGTGGATCGATGACGTCACACAAATGCGCTTCCTCGCGCAGAATATTCTGGGTCGCCACGGCGATCTTGGCAGCGCCCTCCGTTGGCGTCGATATCGCCTCGTCATAGGAATCGGTATGCATGGATTGCAGGCCGCTCAAAATGCCGGCCATCGCCTGGGTAGTGACCCGGGAGATATTATTCAGCGGTTGCTGACGGGTCAGGTCGGCGCCGGATGTCTGGCCATGAAATTTGAACCGCCAGGATTTAGCATCCTTGGCGCCCAGCCGCTCCTTGGCCAGACGCGCCCAGATCCGCCGGCCGGCGCGAAACTTGGCGACTTCCTCAAAGAAGCTGATGGAAATGTCGAAGAAGAACGTGAAGCGCGGCAGGAAGGTGTCGGGATCCATGCCCCGCGCCATGCAGTCTTCGGCATATTGCAGCGCTGTTGAAAGCGTGAAGCCCATGGTTTCGGCCGGGGTCGCGCCTGCCTGTTGCATATGCTGGCCAACGACGGATACCGGGTTCCAATTCGGCACTTTTTCCCGACAAAAGGCGATGTGATCAAGCAGCACCCGCCGCGAGCCGGGTAAGGACAGCCGGTAAAACATGTGGTTGGCGACGAAGTGGGAGATGTAGTCGCTTTGATTGGCCGTCCCGGTGATCATCCGCCAGTCGATGCCGCGCTTGCGGGCGACGCCGAGCAGGAAGGCGAAAAGTGTGAACGGGCTCGGATCATTCATCGCCGTTGAAATGCGGTCGATCGGCACATCATCCAGGCAGGTGTCCATATGGTCGACGGAGTTGACCACCGTGCCGCACGTGCCCAGCAGCACCTCCGGCACGGTATCGCAATCATAGCCGCGAAAGCCGGAGTTACACGGGATCAGGCTGATGGCGTTGCCGCCCATATCGAGGATCGTCTTGACCCGTTCGTTATAGTCGCGTGGCGTCCCCAGGCCGATCAATTGCCGCTGGGTCCAGGTGCGGCCGCGATGCATGGAGGGATAAATGCCGCGGGTATAGGGAAATTCGCCCGGCATGCCCATATCCGCCAGATAGGTGTCGTCGACCGTACCATCGGCCGGCACATAGAGTGGATCGATCTCAATACCGGAGCGATTGCGCACGGTTTTATCTTCACCGATCTGCCGGTCATAGCTTTCCCGCCAATCGGCAAATTCCCGTTTCATCTGCTCATAATTGCTCATGGGGTCCCTCGTAATTTTATACCGATTGCGCGAAGGCAGCATGCTTTTGTTGGCGTGCAGTGTGCGCATGTTCTTCAAAGGCGGCAACAATATCGTCGCGGCCGGCGCCTGGCCCGAAGACCGCGACCACGCCGGCGTCGTGCAGTGCCGCGTGATCGGCTTCAGGCACGATGCCGCCAACCAAGACCTTCACATAGCGCAAGTCCGCAGCATCCAGCGCCGCCATCAGATCGGGCACGATCAGATGATCGGTGGCGAGCGAGCTGACGCCGATGACGTCGATATCTTCTTCGATTGCCAATTTGATCACCGCCTCGATCGACTGCCACGGCGGCGTATAGATGACCTCCATGCCGGCATCCTTGAGAAAGGTGGCGACCAGCCGGCTGCCCCGGTCATGGCCGTCAAAACCGATTTTAGTGACCAGCGCCCGGATCGGCGGTGTCCGTGCGGTGGAGGGGGAAGGGGTGTTCATCGGATGTCCCTCGTAGTATCGGATCGTTCAGACGCGTTGTTATTCAAGCTGCCTTTGACCAACAAGACGAGTTGTTCGGCCAAATAGGCTGGTTTCCTGTTTCCAGGCCGATACCAGACCTGGGCATAGTTGGCGGCGCCAATCAGAAACATTCTGAGCAGCACCGGATCGATTGCCGGATCAAAATCAAGATCGCCCATCAAGGCGACGAATATTTCTTCATAGCGATCGCGCTGGGCGACAAGCTGGTCTTTAAAGCCGGGCACATCGCTTGGTCGGACCGTCCCCATGACGCCGGCATAAGCATTGGCATCGAGGATCACATCCAAATGCGCCTGAAGTGCCGCGCCGAGTTTATCTATCGGTTGGTCTTCCGTTTCGATTGCCTGGCGCACCTGGCTGGAGATGCGATCGGCCCCAACCTCAAAGACTGCCAGCAGCAATTCGCCTTTGGATTTGAAATGGTAGTAGACCGCGCCGGATTGCATGTTCACTGCATTGGCGATGTCGCGGGTCGTGGTCGCCTTGTAGCCTTTTTCCGCAAATAGCCGGGCTGCGGCGTCCAACAAGTCGTCCACTCGATTGTTGTTGCGGCGTTTTTTTAGGACGCGCGTTGATATCTCCGTGGCCGGGTCCATCTCTTTCGCCGCCGTTGCTGGCATTGGGTTTCCTCAATAAACTTATTAACTGAGCAAGTGCTTGATTAGTTAAAATGTTGCTTCGTCGATGTCAACCAGGGCCCACGCCTCTTTCACAGCTTTGCGTATCCGTATTTCAGCGGTGGCTGAATACTGGTGTGGCAAATGGTGCCGGGATGGGCATTGCGGCTTCAACCGGTTTGAAAGATTCTGATGCCCGACCTAGACTTGGCCAACTACGAACCAAAGGCGAGGACATCCATCATGACCGTTACCTGTGCCCATCTTGTCGGCAGCATTCCCTTCGATAATGCCGAAACCGTTTTCTCGGAAGTCTGCTCGGTGCTTGGCGATAATCTGAAAAGATTGCCGGATGGTGAGACCGGCGAGCGGCTGCGGTGGATTTTCTGGCAGCGCGGCAAGATTGCCGATCACCCAACCATGGAAATCGATAATGACGTCGGCCAGGCGCAAATCCACCAATGGGATGGGACACTGATCCGCGAGTGGGATCTGTATCGCTTCAAACCCGGAACCGATCTTTCCACTGTGGAATTCGACCCCGGCTATGCCCGTGACGCGATTGAATCCTATGCGGTTTTCAAAGCCAAGCAGGCTGACGGCACGATCCCTTCCGGCGTCAAATTTCAGGTTTGCCTGCCGACGCCGATGGCGATCGGCTACTGGTTTGTTTCTCCGGCCGCGCGCGGCGATTTTTTTCCCGTCTATGAGCGCGCCATCAGCCGCGAGGTGGCCGAAATTAGTGCGGCGATCCCCAAAGACGATCTCGCCATCCAGTGGGACGTATGCCAGGAGGTATTGGTTTGGGAGGATTATTTCCCCAGCCGACCAGCGACATACAAAGAAGATATCCTGAATATGCTGGCCCGCCTCGGTGACGCGGTGCCGGAGCCGGTCGAGCTCGGATATCACCTGTGCTTCGGCACCCCCAACGACGAACATCTGGTCATGCCGAAAGACATGGGCACCGCCGTTGATATGGCCAACGGTGTGTTTTCCAAGGTCAGCAGATCAGTGCAGTTCCTGCATGTACCGGTTCCCAGAGAACGCGATGATGAAGCATTCTTTGCACCGCTAACCGGCCTGCAGAGTCCGGCTGGATGCGAGCTTTATATCGGTCTGATCCATGCCGGCGACCGCGACGGTGACGCCCGTCGGATCGCGGCGGCGAGTACTTACGTGGACAATTTCGGCATAGCCACCGAATGCGGCTGGGGTCGCGGTGACCCTGAACGGGTTCCGGGTCTATTGGAAAGCCATCGGATTGCCGCAAGCAGCTAATCGCAAAAGATTATCAGCCGGGTTCCGTATCTGAGGTTTCCGGCTGATCTTCTTTCAGTTCCTTCAACCATTTGCCCCAGGCTTTGCGCGTGCCGCCAAAGACATTGCGATCGACCTCGCCTTCGACGCCGCCAACGGCCCCGGTGCCGGTAAATTGCCAGAACCGCCAGGGGCGGTTTTTGAATTTCTTGGTGGGCGAACCGGCGACCGAGCGCAGCCAGAACTGATGGTCGGTAAACTCGCCTTCCAATATTTCTTCATGGAAGTCGACCGATGTGTAGATGATCGCCTTGCGGCCGAAATGGCGTTCAATCTTATCCAGGAAGATCCGCATTTCCGACAACACGTGAGCGCGCGGTTTCTTCTTTGGGCAGGTCGGCGAATGGCCGTTCCATTCCATGTCGAGCACTGGCGGCAAGGCCAGGCGATCATTGGGCACATGACGGATAAACCAGTCCGCCTGGTCGGCGGCCGGCCGGCAAAAATAGTAGAAATGATAGGCCCCACGGGCGACACCGGCACCGCCGGCGCCTGACCAGTTTTCCCTGAACCGCTCATCAAAACGGTCACCGCCTTCAGTGGCTTTGATGAAGGCAAAATCAACACCGGACTTCTTCACCGCGCGCCAGTCGATATCACCTTGGAATTTTGATACATCGATGCCGTGGACTGGATAGCCCCTGGGACTGGGCGCCAGGTCTTGCTCGACGGCACAACTGGTTAGAAACAAGATCAGCATTGTCGGCACCAATCCTCGCCACATGATTTCCCGGCCTCCCAACATCGTCGTCGCTCATTCTAGCAGATATAGGGATGAAACGTCAGTGATCCCAGTGCGCTCACTGATTTTGGTTCAACATATGACGAACCGGCGCGAAGCTGCGCCGGTGGTGAGGTGTTGGCCCAAATTCAGCGATTGCTGCCCGGTGGGCTTTGGTCCCGTATCCCATGTGGGTCTGAAATCCGTAGGCTGGGAAATGAATGCCGAGCTGACACATCAATCGGTCCCGGGTCACCTTGGCGACGATCGAGGCGGCGGCGATGGAAACCGACCGGCCGTCACCCTTGATCAGCGCCTCAGCCGGGCAGGGCAAACCTGGCGGGATATCTCGCCCGTCAATCAGCGCGTGACCGGGCGCGATGGCCAGGGCGCTGGCGGCCTGGCGCATCGCCCATAAGGTGGCGCCACGAATGTTCATGTCATCGATACGCCGAACCCCGGCCATAGTGATGGCAATAGTTGCGGTAGTCATGAGCTCCCGCGCCAGCGCTTCGCGCTTGGGCCGGCTCAGTTTTTTGGAATCATTCAGCCCATCGGGAATGTGGTTCGGATCAAGAATGACGGCGGCGGTGACAACCGGCCCGGCAAGCGGTCCCCGGCCGGCCTCGTCAATACCGGCGATATGGGCAATGTCACGGCTCATCAGCCGGCGCTCATGCTCGTAATCCGGCCCTTGATGGCCGAGCTCGAATAGCGTTTTCGAATCGGGTGGGTGACTACTCATGTCTGACGATGGTGCCGCCGGATCGGTCCACGGGCAAGGCCGCTTCTATTTGCATTCCAAATTTGCATTCCGGGCGAACCTTCGATCAAATCCAAAAAAGCAGCAAACACCAGGTGGGGCGATCATAGTGCATATTGGTTTGATTGGCGGCATTGGCCCAGCGGCGACAGAGTTTTACTATCGTGGTCTGGCCCGCGCCCATTCGGCCCGTGGCCATAATATGGACCTGACTATCGTCAACGCTGAAGTCGGCGACTTGCTGGCCAACATGATGGCAGGAAATGCCAACGCACAGGCCGATATCTTCATCGCGCTCGTGGAACGGCTGAAACTGGCTGGGGCGGAGCAGGCGGCGATCACCTCGCTTGCCGGGCATTTTTGCATTGACCAACTGACACCGCGATCACCGCTTCCCCTGGTCAACATTTTACCGCTGCTTAATCGATACTTTGCCGAGCAGGGATTGACCCGCATCGGCGTGTTGGGAACCCGCACGGTGATGGAATCCGGGTTCTACGGCCAAGTCGACACCACCGAAATTGTATTGCCGTCCGGAGCGGATCTGGAGGCTGCCCACTCAAACTACGTCGCCATGGCCATGGCAGGGTTTGCCACCGAAGATCAGCAGCAAACGTTCTTCGCCATCGGCCAGCGGCTCTGCGACGATCAAAAAGTTGATGCCGTGGTGTTGGGCGGAACTGATCTGTTCCTCGCCTTCGATGGCCAGGATTGCGGTTTCCCGGTGATCGACTGCGCCCAGGTTCATATCGACGCGCTGGCTGATCTATCGATGGGTGACGGCGAATAAAATCGATCAGAAATTGGGCTTACAAAATCCGGTTTTCATGATCGTTCCAATAGCGGTCGCGTAGGTGCCGTTTATAGAGCTTGCCAGTTGGTAAACGCGGCATCTCCTCGATGAAGTCAATCGATCCTTTGGTCAGCCATCTGCAGCGATGGTGCCGTCGGATAGACCCCAACGTCAATCCCGCTCACAGGGACCCTTGCGCCGTCCCGACAGTATCAAACGCAGGCCCAGACGATGCCGCTTTTGCCGCATTTTTTCCGCGCCGAGCTGTGAGATTTGTGACAACTGGCGGTTTTTGTACAAGCCCAGTTACCGTTACAGCACTTGCCGCGGCTGCGGTTGCAGCAATTGGGCGCGCTATCGGGACAATACCCGGTGCCGCATTTATGTCCGGCGGCGAAGGCGGAAATTGGCAGCCAGACGGAAGCAACGACGCCGATGGAAAAGGCTTGGGCACCCAGCCGTAGCAAAGCACGTCTCGTCGTTCCGGCTTGCCTGCCTGTGCTGTTCGCGACGACAGCAGTCTCCGAATGGAGAAGGACGGCGACGCGAATCCAATAGGTGACGAAATGTGCCGCCCACAAGGCTGTCGATCCAGCGGCGGCAAACCATGCCATGTATTGAAACACCTCAGGTGCCGAAACAGCGCTTGCACAAACAGCGATTATCCAACTGCCAATTGCAGTAAGGAAAGCGGTCTTCATACAATACGGGCATCGTCCCAGACTTTTATCGATCATGGTTAGCGTATTTAACAGTATGATATTCATAATAAAATTCCCCAATAGATATAAGATCGCATGATGTGGAGATTTATATTTATCAATACTACCAAAATTGGCAATTATGCGCAAATATGACCTATCGAATCTAGAATTGGGGTCGCGTTGCTAGACGATCCGGTTTTCATGATCGCTCCAATAGCGGTCGCGTAGGTGCCGTTTATAGAGTTTACCGGTCGGCAAACGCGGCATCTCCTCGATAAAGTCAATCGACCGTGGGCATTTCTGGTGTGACAGACTTTGCCGGCAAAAAGCGATCAGCTCCGCTGCCAGCTCTTCGTTGCCGGGCATATGATCCGGCATCGGCTGGATCACCGCCTTGACCTCCTCACCGAATTCTTCGTTCGGCACGCCGAACACGGCGGCATCTAAGACCTTGGGATGGGTGATCAACATGTTTTCGCATTCCTGCGGATAGATATTGACGCCGCCGGAGATGATCATGAATGTCGCCCGGTCTGTCAGGTAGAGATAACCTTCGTCATCGATATACCCCATGTCCCCGACAGTGCTTTTAGACCCGTCAGTTGATTTGGCTTCCGCGGTGCGTTCGGGATCGTTGAAATATTCAAATTCCGTTGCCGTTGTGAACCATACCGTTCCTGGCGTGCCGATTGGGCAGGGCTGCATGTCGCCGTCCAAAATGTGTAGGTCGCCTAGCAGGACCTTGCCGACTGTGCCCGGATGCGACAGCCACTCGGCGCTGTCGCAGGCAGTAAAACCGAGGCCTTCGGTGGCGCCATAATATTCGTCGATAATCGGGCCCCACCATTCAATCATCTGTTGCTTGACCTGCACCGGGCAGGGGGCGGCTGCGTGAATAGCGGTCTCCAGCGATGAAATGTCAAAGCCCTGGCGAACGGCATCCGGCAGCTTCAACAGGCGCGAAAACATTGTCGGCACCAGTTGGCTGTGAGTGACCTGATATTCTTCAATCAGCGACAGATAATGTTCCGGGTCAAACCGCTCCATGATGATGACCGTTGCGCCGAAGCGGATGGCGAAGTTGACGGCGGAATGGGGCGCGGAATGATAAAGCGGCGCCGGCGACAGGTAGGTCATGCCCTCCCGGTAGCGCCAGAGTTTTTGCAGGAACGTAAATAGTGGGGTGTTGAATTGCGGCGCCTCATCGCGCATCGGCCGCAGAATACCTTTCGGTTGGCCGGTGGTGCCGGATGAATACAACATCGCCATGCCCAGGCGCTCATTGGCGATTTTTGTATCGGGAAAGGGCGCGACGGCTTCTTCCAAATTGACGATCTTGTCGCCATCCCCGGGGCCATCAACGACTATTATCAGCCGCAGGTTTGCACATTGCGCCATTGCCTCAAGGGCGATTTCGCGATGCGCCTGTGATGTGATCAGGACCTGGCTTTCCGAATTGTTGATAATGTAGGCAACTTCCGGTGCCGTCAGATAGGAGTTGATGCAGGTGTAATATTGCCCGGAGCGCTCACCGGCGGAGCAGCTTTCCAGATAGCGGGAATTATTTTCCATGAAGACGGCATAGTGATCGGTGCGGCGCAATCCGATGTGATGAAAATAGTGCGCCAAACGATTGCACCGCGCCTCGTATTCACCATAGGAGACGGTCTCGCCGCTCGACGCCATAATGAAGGCTGGTTTGTCTGGGTGCCGCGAAACGTGCTTGCCTGGATACATGAAAGCCCCTCAGCTTGATCCGGTTTAGAAGGGGCGACACTATCAATCAGACAGAGCTACGATAAGCCGAAATATGCGCAATTGAGAAAGTTATCCGCTCGGGCTCGCAATAAGCCCATTTTAGGCGGCACCGAACAATTCCAATTGGTCTCCCGCACGCTTGGGCCGGCTAAATTGGCTGGTATCGAGGTTCAAATGCTCATCGTTGAGACCGAATTTGCGTGCCGCAACCTCAAAACGGCGGCCGATCGTCCAGGCATAGGGCCCAGTCCCGCGCATGCGCCGCCCCCAGGCTGAATCATAACTCTTGCCCTGGCGCATGGATTTCATCAGCGACAAAACGTGCTGAAACCGGTCGGGATAATTTTCTAATAGCCATTCCTTGAATATCTGGTCGACTTCAAGAGGCAGGCGCAAAAGGATATAACCGGCTTCGACCGCGCCAGCAGCAGACGCACGATCCAATATCCGCTCAATCTCTGAGTCGTTCAGCGCCGGAATGATTGGCGCCACCATGACACAGGTGGGAATGCCCGCATCTGAAAGCCGTGCCAGCGTTTCGATCCGTTTGTCCGGCGTCGCCGCGCGCGGTTCCATGCTGCGGGATAGGCTTCGGTCCAAGGTGGTGACCGACAACGCCACCTTCACCTGGTTCTTCTTTGCCATGCGAGACAGAATATCGATATCACGCAAAACCAGAGACGACTTGGTGACGATGCCCACCGGATGATTGGTCCGCTCCATCACTTCCAGGATCGACCGGGTGATCCGGTGTGACTTTTCAATTGGCTGATAGGGATCGGTGTTGGTCCCCATGGCAATGGTTTTCGGCTGATAATTCGGCGCGCTCAGTTCATGTTCCAAAAGTTCAGCCGCACCCGGCTTGGCAAACAGTCGGCTTTCAAAATCAAGTCCGGGCGAGAGGCCCATAAACGCATGGGTTGGCCGCGCAAAGCAATAAGAACAGCCATGCTCGCAGCCACGATACGGGTTGATCGACCGGTCAAACGAGATGTCCGGCGATTCGTTACGGGTGATGATCTTGCGGGGTTTTTCGACTTGAACTTCGGTCTTGAACGACGGCAAATCGTCCAGGCTCTGCCAGCCGTCATCAAAAATCTCAGTCGCCAGTCGCTCGAACCGGCCAGACCGATTGGACCGCGCCGAACGCCCGCGCCGGCGCTCCGGATCGATCCGCAAGCCCGGCGACCCGTCCCATGGCCGGTCTTGCCCTTTGGCCTTTTCGGCCGGCTGATTAAGTGGTCGTGCTCCCATGGGTTCTATGTAATGCTCAAATAAGAACAAATCAAGAACTTTAGGAATATTATCCACTGGCACGAGATATGGATTGGGCCGTGTATCATGATGCGGACAGGCGTTTCACCTGCGCCGGTCATTGTATTGAAGCGGCTCAGGCATGGACCCCAAGATCAAGTCTTGGGGTGACGGAGCGCGTGGGGGGTGACGGAGTATGTGGGTGTGCCGGCGCCAGAAAATTGCTTTCGGAAAATATCACCCAACCCAACCACGTCATTGCCGGACTTGATCCGGCAATCCATGCCAGTGTCCCAACCAGGTATTCACGGGGTCCAGGTGAGATTTATGCCGCTTATAAGCGCCACGGCGCCTATCCCCGGCGTAGATGTTCATCCAGGCGCGGCATCATCTCGACGAAATTGCAGGGCATGTGGCGATAGTCGAGCTGCACCTGCAAAATCCCGTCCCAGGCGTCTTTGCAGGCGCCGGGCGAGCCAGGCAGTACAAAAATATAGGTGGCGTTGGCGACACCGCCGGTGGCCCGCGATTGCACGGTTGAGGTACCGATCTTGTCGTAGCTGATCATATGGAAGACCGTTGAAAAACCATCCATGCGCTTTTCAAATAGCGGTTCGATCGCTTCCGGTGTCACATCGCGGCCGGTAAATCCGGTGCCGCCGGTGGAGATAATCACATCGATTTCCGCGTCATTGATCCAACCTGAGACAACGGCGCGGATATCCTCAACCTCATCCTTGACGATCTGGCGGTCTTTCAAGATGTGCCCGGCGGCCTCGGCCCGGTCGGCCAGGGTCTTGCCGGATTTATCCTCGTCCAGCTTACGGCTGTCGGAGACGGTCAATATGGCGATTTTGACCGGAATGAAGGAACGGGAATCGTCGGTGCGGTTCATCGATGAGGTCCTTGGTCGAGATACTCAAACAGTCATACCAATTAAGCCGCCTATTGCCCATAACCTTGTGGCAATGTCATCTTCCATTGCTGTGGCAAATCGACCGGCGGATGGAGGCGATATGAACTGGACGGCGCCCATTGACGGCTATTGCGAGCGCACCGATGCGGCGTTTTGGTCTGAGCCGCTGAATGCCGTCACCAATGCGGCATTCCTGCTGGCGGCAATCGCGGCCTATCTTATTTATACCCGCCAAAGCCGGACCGATCCGTTCGTGGCAGTATTGATTTGGATTGCCGCCGCCGTCGGCATTGGTTCGTTTTTGTTTCATTCACTTGCCAACCGCTGGTCGGCATTGGCCGACGTAATCCCGATTGGTCTCTTCATCATCGTTTATTTCACCTGCGCCATGCGCCGATTTGTCGGGCTGCGGATGATGGGCGCCATCGCCGCCACGGTGATATATGTGGTAGCCGCGATCGGTGTTGCCTGGCTTGCGCAGCCGGTTATGGGATCCTCATCCGGCTATCTGCCGTCATTGCTGGCATTGGCTGGTGTCGGATTGTTGTTGCGGGCCCGGCGGCATCCGGCCGGCGGGCCAATGATTGCTGGTGCGGTCTTGTTTGCTGTTTCCCTGGCCATGCGGATGGCCGATCTCCCGCTCTGCCAAACGCTTCCTTTCGGCACGCATTTTCTTTGGCATTGTTTCAACGCAACGCTGCTTTTTCTTCTAATGCGCACAGCGATCATTTACGGCAACCACCGGACCTGATTGTCGGAAATCTGACTGAATTTCTATTGGCGTATCCAAACCAGCCGGTCATGCTAACCTTGCGGAAGTCAACGCTCCAGCCGGGATGATTCTGATGGACGATAAAGCAGGCAAAAGCAGCGAACTGGACCAGGCGGCACTTTTTTATCACCGCTATCCCACGCCTGGAAAACTTCAAATTCAGGCGACGAAACCATTAGGCAACCAGCGCGATCTGGCGTTGGCTTATTCACCCGGTGTCGCCGCGCCTTGTCTGGCGATTGCTGAAGATCCCGGTTTGGCGTCGGACTATACCGCCCGGTCTAATCTGGTGGCGGTAATCTCCAATGGCACGGCTGTGCTCGGCCTTGGCAATATCGGCCCGCTGGCCTCCAAGCCGGTGATGGAGGGTAAGGCGGTATTGTTCAAAAAATTCGCCGGCGTCGACGTTTTCGATATCGAGGTGGATGAGACCGATGTCGATAAATTCTCTGACGTTGTGGCTGCACTTGAGCCGACTTTCGGCGGGATAAATCTGGAAGACATCAAGGCGCCTGAGTGCTTCCAGATTGAGCAACAACTTCGGGCGCGGATGAACATTCCGGTTTTTCACGATGACCAGCACGGCACGGCAATCATCGTTGCTGCCGCCGTCAAGAACGGCCTGGAGCTTGCCGGCAAGGACATCGCCACCGCCAAGATAGTTGCCTCCGGGGCAGGGGCCGCGGCACTTGCCTGCCTGAACCTGCTGGTCTCATTGGGCGCCTCGCGGGAAAATATCTGGGTGAGCGACATTGAAGGCGTTGTCTATGAGGGCCGCGCTGAGTTGATGGATGAGTGGAAGTCGATCTTTGCCCAGAAAACCGATGCGCGCAGCTTGTCTGATGTCATTGGCGGCGCTGACGTTTTTCTTGGCCTGTCCGCCGCTGGTGTTCTCAAACCCGATATGGTCAAGCTGATGGCGTCGACGCCTTTGATATTGGCGCTGGCCAATCCGAACCCGGAAATTATGCCCGATGACGCCTTGGAGGTGCGCGATGATGCGGTGATTTGCACTGGCCGGTCGGACTTCCCCAACCAGGTCAATAATGTGCTGTGTTTCCCCTATATCTTCAGGGGTGCCTTGGATGTCGGCGCGACAACCATCAACGAGGAAATGAAGCTCGCCGCAGTCACCGCTATTGCCGAATTGGCGCGCGAAGAGCCTTCAGATGTCGCGGCAAAAGCTTATGGCGGGATTTCCCATACATTCGGGCCACAATATCTCATTCCGTCGCCGTTCGATCAGCGGTTGATCCTGCGGATTGCGCCGGCAGTCGCCCGCGCCGCCATGGCCAGCGGTGTTGCGGCGCGGCCAATTGAGGATTTTGATGCCTACCTGGATCGCCTCAACCGGTTTGTCTTCCGTTCCGGCCTGCTGATGAAGCCGATTGTCTCGGCGGCGCGGAAAGCGGAAAAACGTATTATCTTTGCCGATGGCGAGGACGAACGGGTGCTGCGCGCCGCCCAGGTGTTGATGGAAGACAGCATTGCCCGGCCGATCTTGATCGGCCGCCCTAAAATCCTGGCTGACCGCTGTGAACGTTTCGGCCTGCGGATCAGGCCGGATACGGATTTTGAATATATCAATCCGCAACAGGATGACCGCTACCGGGAATATACCGACCTTTATTTTGAGTGCGTAGGCCGGCGTGGGGTGACACCGCATGCGGCCCGCACCATCGTGCGCACCAATACTGCCGTGATCGCTGCCCTTGCGGTCAAACGCAATGAGGCCGACGCCATGATCTGCGGTTTGGATGGCCGCTTTGAACGCCACATGCGCACGGTCGGCGATATCATCGGACGTCAGGAAGGCATCCATGATTTTTCCACTCTGTCGCTGCTGATTACGTCCTCAGGCGCCTACTTCTTCACCGATACATACGTGACGGCGGATCCGAGCGCGGAGGAACTGGCGGAGATGACGGAACTGGCCGCCCGCCATATTCAGCGGTTCGGCATCACGCCGAAAGCAGCGCTATTGTCGGCGTCTAATTTCGGCTCACGGGAAACCGGTCACGCCGCCAAGATGCGCCAAGCCGTGCAGTTGTTGTGGCGGAACGCGCCAGACCTGGAAGTTGACGGCGAAATGCACTCCGACGCGGCCTTGTCGGCTGCTATCCGTGATAAGGTGATGCCCAGTTCGCGCTTGACCGGAGAGGCCAACCTTTTGGTCTTCCCCACCTTGGATGCGGCCAACATTGCCTTGAACCTTCTAAAGGTCGTCACTGATGGGCTGCATGTGGGGCCGATCCTGCTCGGCGCTAAATGCCCGGCACATATCCTGACGCCGTCGGTGACGTCGCGCGGTGTGGTTAATATGTCGGCGCTTGCGGCGGTGGAGGCGTCGACCGCGCCCGATTGATCCTGAGCAAGGCGTCGACCGGTAGCCGGTCAGCGCGGGATCGGATGCCACAAAGAACGCTATACCGCGCGGTTTTAGTGTGGACTCGCCGAAACCCCGATCACATAAGGATGCGCGAACACCGCGATCACATAAATCACCAAGGCGATGGCGACAGGGCGAAGGTCGGCCATGAAGGTGGATTTTTCCGGCTTCTGCCAATCGCCCAACCGGTTGTTGATGATCGGAATTTCCAATGCCGCCCACAAGACCATGCCGCCAAACAAAATGACGGATCGGATGTCACCATTAGCCAGCAAATGGGCGACACCCCAAACCATCATCCCGGTAAGCATCGGATGGCGGATAAATCGACGGATATTAGATTTGCCTTGTGCCACGGCGAAAAGAACGAACGCGATCGGCATCAATGCGGCGGCGGCTAACGCCCCCCACTCCGGTGGCTCATAGACGGTTTCAGCTGCCGTTGATCGCCAACCAATGACCATCAAAACGATCGATGCGACGATGACCAACGCAAACACACCCTTATAGGGGCCGATGCCCATCTTGGAGATGAAATTGCCGCGCACACCGCGCGCGGCGGTCACCGATAAATGCGCTGCCATCCAAAGCAAAACGCCAACTACGAGCCAGGCCATGAGATATTTTCCTTACATGTTCGGATAGACAGGCCCGCCGCCACCTTCCGGCGTGGTCCAGGTGATGTTGCCATTCGGGTCTTTGATATCGCAGGTCTTACAATGCACGCAGTTCTGGGCATTGATGACGAAACTCTGCTCACCGGTCGCCTCATCGGCCAACCATTCATAAACGCCTGCCGGGCAATAACGCCCGGACGGTCCGGCGAAGACATCCAGTTCCGACGATTTTTGTAAGGAATCATCAGCCAGTTTCAGATGAACCGGCTGTTCTTCCTCATGGTTGGTGTTCGATAAAAACACCGAGGACAACCGGTCGAAGGTCAATACACCATCAGGTTTTGGATAATTGATTGGCTTGAACTGCGATGCCGGCTTGAGCGCATCAGCATCCGATTTGCCATGTCTCATGGTGCCGAACAGGGAGAAACCGAGCGTATTGCACCACATGTCGATACCGCCCAGCGCGAACCCGAAATAAAGCCCAAGCTTCGACCACAGCGGTTTGACGTTGCGGACTTTCTTCAAGTCCTTGCCAATCTCGCTATCCCGCCAGCCGGCGTCGTAGTCGGTCAATTCATCGCCGGATCGGTCGGCCTGCAGCGCCTTGTATGTGGCCTCTGCCGCCTGCATACCCGACATCATGGCATTGTGCGAACCCTTGATGCGCGGCACGTTCATGAAGCCGGCGGAACAGCCGATGAGCGCCCCTCCCGGGAAACAAAGTTTGGGCACCGATTGCCAACCGCCCTCGGTGATCGCCCGGGCGCCGTAGGCCAACCGCTTGCCGCCTTCAAAAACCTCATTGACCGCCGGATGGGTTTTGAAGCGCTGAAATTCCTCAAACGGTGAAATATACGGGTTCTCATAGTTGAGATGGAGAACGAAGCCGACGGCGACCTGGTTGTCCTCCAAATGATAGAGGAAGGAACCGCCGCCGGTTTTATAATCAAGCGGCCAGCCAAATGTATGCTGGACCATGCCCTGTTGATGTTTGGCCGGGTCGACCTCCCACAATTCCTTGATGCCTATGCCGAATTTCGGCACATCGCAGTCCTTGTCGAGATCAAATTTATTGATCAGCTGCTTGGCTATGGAGCCACGCACGCCTTCACCGATCAGTGTGTACTTGCCGAGCAATTCCATGCCGCGCATGAAGGTGTCTTTTTGTTCGCCCTCGCGGCCAACGCCCATATCGCCGGTGGCGACGCCGATGACCTGACCGTCGTCACCGTAGAGGACTTCCGCGGCGGCGAAACCCGGATAGATTTCCACGCCCATGGCCTCGGCTTTTTCCGCTAACCAGCGACAGACGTTACCCAGGGAGACGATGTAGTTGCCGTGATTGCTCATTAATGGCGGCAGCGCGAAATTAGGCAACCGGATGGTGCCTGCCGGGCCCATGTAATAAAATTTGTCGGCATTGACCTTGGTTTTGATCGGCGAATCTTCGTCCTGCCAACCGGGGATCAGTTTATTGATGGCGATCGGGTCGATGACGGCGCCGGACAGAATATGGGCACCCACTTCGGCGCCTTTTTCCAATACGACGATGGAAACATCGTTTTCAGCTTCCGCCGCCAGTTGTTTTAACCGGATCGCCGCGGCCAGGCCGGCAGGGCCGGCGCCGACGATCACAACATCGAATTCCATGCTTTCACGTTCTGGAAGTTCAGCCGCCGTCTCAGTCATCTGTTGCCTCCGGTAGCGGTCGGTTCCGCCAGTAGTATCAAGGCTCGGCATGAGCTCAGGCCGGCCGTTTGTGCTATATCATTGGCATGTTTAATCCACAGCGACCGCCGCTGCAATCCGGATTTTGCGCATAGCTGACCTTTACGTAAACGGAATATCGGGATTTACAGGATTTCGGTGGTATTTCGTGGGGAATTGAACCCCAATGCTGGCATTTTGAGCCCGCCTGCGACATGATGCCGGCCATGTCCGCGAACCCGATGGATCAAAAAGAATGGGAAAGCCTGCTCGACTGGTATGATGCTGCCGGCGTTGACACCCCTTTGCAGGAAACACCACGGGATCATTTCGCCGAGGCCGCACAGGCGAAACTTCAAAAATCGGCAGCAACACCGGTAGCCAGCAGTCCAACAGATCAGCCGGCCAGGGACGACCAGGCACCGATTGCACCCTCCCGGCCGGCAGTCACACCGCAAGCCGCCCCCTCACACCAGGGCACGCCGGTTAATTCGCCGCCCAATGAGGCCGCCGTCATGGAGGCCAGAACACTGGCCAAATCGGCGCAAACGCTTGATGAATTGCAGGCCATCCTTGCCGAATTCAAAGGATGCAATCTGCGTAATACCGCCAAAAATTTAGTCTTTGCCGATGGCAATCCGGCAGCAAATATCATGCTGATCGGTGAAGCGCCCGGACGGGATGAAGATATCCAGGGGCTGCCGTTCGTCGGCCGGTCCGGTCAACTGCTTGATCGAATGCTGGCGGCGATCGGATTGGACCGCGACACGGTCTATATCGCCAACGTCGTGCCGTGGCGGCCGCCGGGCAATCGCACGCCAAGTCCGTTGGAAACGGAAATCTGTAAACCGTTTATCGAACGCCAGATCGCACTTGCCGATCCTCAAGTGCTGGTGTTTTTAGGTGGCGCGGCGGCTTCACAGCTGCTGCAACGCAAGGAGGGTATCTTGCGCATGCGCGGTAAATGGCTGACTTATCAGGCCAATGGCAACGCCATTGATGCCATCGCCACGTTACATCCGGCTTATCTGCTGCGTCAGCCAGCGCAAAAGCGCCTGGCCTGGCGCGACATGTTGGCGATCAAGGCGAAACTCCAAGAGCTGCCCGGCGCATAGAAAACCCGGCGCTATCAACGCCGGGTTCTTGAAATTCGGTCAAAATCTTCAGTGCTTACTTGGCAATGGCTTTCTTGATCACGCCAACGATGGCCATCAACACACCACCGCCAACGCCGCCGGCGGCAACTTGGCTGATGATACTACCGATATCCATGCCACTGCCGGTCGCCATGCCGGCCATGCCGAGAAGCTGGCCACCTAGGCCGCCACCAACGATCCCGGCGATTGAATTGCCGAGTGTGCCCAGATTAAGGTTTTTGAGTAAGGCCCCGACGACGTTGCCGCCAACAGCGCCGGATACAAGTTGAATAATGAGCGGCAACATTTCCATGAGAGGTCTCCTAAAGTTCCGCAAATAAAATATGAACGCCGAAAACGACCCGGCGACACCTGTAAAAATTTACAGGGGTCTATACCAATAGACAATAGGGAAAATACGTATAATCACTCTCACTCGAGTTATGATTCTAACGTATTTCCCCATTGTTCGGCGTTCGTGGCGGCTACTTTGGCGACAACGTCAGCACGCCCAAAGCGTTCTTATTGTATGATTCGGCCTTGTGGTGCATGGGCACATAACGACCGACCGCCCAGCGGTTGGAAAGATCTGAGTAATGCGCCGACAGAACGTGTCCGGACTGACCGGTTGAATGAACAAAAATGGATTTGTTCAAATCCGCCAAGTCATAAATCGCCCGCAAACTGGCGGCATGATTGGACACATACGGCGCGTCCTCGTCCTTGATATTGGTGCGCGCCACGTTGACGGTGACCGTATCACCGGGTGCCGGGTGGACGATGTCGAAGAACCCGGCCAATTGTGCAATCTCGTGAAATGGCCGATGCTTGCCTACCCAGGTATGGGCCGTTCCCCAACGCCAGGACCGCCAATCATCACCGTAAGTCTTGGTCAATCCGGCCAGTGCGGTATCGAAGGATTTGGCAATCAGGTCCGCGCAGGTGGTCTTGTCGCCATTTTGGGCGCACCAGGCGGCTGATCCGTCGACGTTGTTCAAAACATTGGAAATGAAGACTGGCCGCATTTTCCAATTGCGCTCAAAACTATCACCCATTTCATCCTTGGCGATCGCACGGGAGAGCTCCCGGTACCAGGCAGAAAATATCAAAGGCTCTGGCCGCTCAGACGTCATCTCCGAGTTCCAGTCTTTCATGGCCGCCAGTACGGCTTTGCCACGGTCGTCGGTTGGTTTGGCAGCCGCCGTCAGGATCGGCAGCAGATCGCGGGTCAGCACGGAGACGACGTCAAGCTGGATCGTCTTGAAGCTCTCAATTGTGTGTTTTTCCGTCTTGGCCATCAGCTCATTGATGCGGATGGCCCGGTAAGGCGCGGTCCACTCATCAGTGATGTAATAAGGATAATCCCACGGCACGACCCGGTTATTTGCGGTAATCACCATGCCGCTCGACGGATTGACCGTTCGCGGCAGGCCCTCATAGGGAATGAACCCCTGCCAGTCATACTTGGCCTCCCAGCCCGGGGCGGGGGCTTTGCCCTTGATGTCGTTGTCGGCCCGGCGTAGCGGCACACGGCCCGGCGCTATATAGCCGATGTTACCGTTGCTATCGGCGAACACCATATTCTGTTGAGGCGCCACGTATTTGCGGAAAGTGTTGATGTAATCCTGCGGCGATTGCGCCGTCAGCAGGGGCGCCAACAAATCAGCGCTGGCGTCGTCATCGGCAAGTGCCGTCCACGAAAAGGCCAACACGTGCTCCTTGCCGGCGAGGCCACCGGAACGTTCATGAATATCCGACAGCACCGGCCCATGACGGGTTTCGCGCACCGTGATCGTCACTGGATCACCGCCGCTTACCTTTATGACTTCTTCGCGGGTCACGAACGGTTTCGGCCCGTCCGGCGTCATATATTCCTTGTCATTGGCCGGATTGATTTTCTCCAAAAACAGATCCTGAACATCCGGCCCCGTATTGGTGAAACCCCAAGCCATTTTGCCGTTGTGTCCCAGGATCACACCAGGAACGCCGGGCAGGGTGGCGCCGATGGCTTCGCCTTCCGGCGTTTTCAGATGTGCAAAATACCAGACCGCCGGCGCGGTCAGGCCAAGATGCGGATCATTCGCCACTAACGGTTTACCGGATTCTGTGTGCGCACCGGAAACCACCCAGTTATTCGAGCCGATACCGTCACCCGGCGGTTTCGGCAGGGCGTCACGCAGGGCAGCCACGTCCATTTTCTTGGCGACGGAACGATAAAGATCCTGATAGCCGGCAAGTGCCGTCGGTGCTTCGCCAGGATAAGGGGCAAAAAACTGCGAGATTTGTTCTGGCGTCAATTTACCAGCCAGTTCCAGACGCGCCAGTTCACTGTTCCAGTTGGCGCCCAGATCCCAGGCCATCATCTTCAACCAGCCCAGCGAGTGGCGCGGTTCCCACGGATCCGGCTTGGCGCCAAGCACCAGGAATTCTGGCGGCAGCAGGCCGGAACGGGTTTCCAGATAGGCATTGACGCCCTTGGCATAGGCGTCCAGCAATGCCCGGGTTTCCTCGGATACGACCTTTTGCGCCGCGCGGGCTTTTTGGTCGATGCCCAGGGTGCGCAGGAATTTGTCGGTGCCGATCGTCGCTTTGCCAAATACTTCCGACATCCGCCCTTGGGAGACGCGCCGGTTCATTTCCATTTGCCACAGGCGATCCTGGGCGTGGGCATAGCCCAGCCCGAAGGCGGCATCATTGAGGTTTTGCGCTTCAATATGGGGAATAGCGTTTTCATCACGCACGATGCGGATCTTGGCGGTCGGCCCTTCCAAGGTGACGTCGCCGGCATAATCCGGCAGCGACGAGTTGAGCGCCCAATAGGCACCGGCAGCGGCAATTGCCACCAGCACAATCAACAATCCGATGATCCGTACGATCCAACGCATAAAATTTCTCCCGCAATTTTTTTCTTGCGATTGCTGTTTTAAAACTGGGCGCAGGATGGAGCGCTGGGCGAGCCTGGTCAACAGACGAAATGGCGCGGTACGCGGCTGATTAAAATCTTTCTGTCTTGCGCCACGATATCCCTTGGCGTTATGGCCAAACGCACCCATTTAATGCAAACACATCATCTCATGCGCGGGTACAAAATCGTTTCCCAACCCACCGCGCCCAGCAATGCGGGTACTTCATGAACGTTGATCAAATTAAATCCTGGCTTCCTGAGCGTTGGCGATCCAGCGGACCGGTTATCCCGGTGGTGCGGATGACTGGCGCCATAGGCATGTCAACGCCGCTGCGGCCAGGCATGTCGCTGGCTTCCGTCGCCGGACCGTTGAAAAAGGCCTTCTCGTTTAAAAAAGCGCCGGCGGTGGCGATCCTGATTAATTCGCCTGGCGGCTCGCCGGTGCAGTCACGCCAGATCCATGATCGCATCCGGGCACTGGCGGAGGAAAAGGAAAAGGAAGTCATCGTCTTCATCGAAGATGTCGCCGCATCCGGTGGTTACATGATCGCTGTCGCCGGCGACGAAATCTACGCCGATCCGTCATCGATTGTCGGCTCTATCGGTGTCGTCGCCGCCGGCTTCGGGTTTGAAAAGGCGATCGAAAAGCTCGGCGTCAGCCGCCGGGTCTATACATCCGGCCAGCGTAAAGTGATTTTGGACGCTTTCCAGCCGGAAAACAAAAAAGACATCGCCCATGTCAAAGCCTTGCAAAAGGAAATGCACGAGACCTTTATCGATCTGGTCAAGGAACGGCGCGGCGCAGCGCTGGGCGATGATGAAGAACTGTATTCTGGCCTGTTCTGGACCGGGTTACGGGCCCATGATTTCGGCCTGATCGACGGCATTGGCGACATGCGGGCGACACTGAAAGAAAAATATGGCGAGGATGCCCGGCCAAAACTCGTCTCAGCCGATCGCGGGTTCTTCATGCACCGCCCTGGTGGTGTATCTCTCGATCTTGGCAGCATAAGCGCGTCGCTGCCTGGCGATCTTATTTCAGCGATCGAGGAACGCGCCATGTGGTCGCGGTATGGGTTGTGATGCCTTTGAATTTCCAGACCGGTGATTTAACATGCCCGGTATGACCCAAATCGTCATCATCATCGTTGTCATCGTCGCCGTGATCTTCCTGCCCGGCATCATCAAGCGCCAAATGAAGCAGGTGGAGGAAACCCTCAATAAAGTGCGCCGCCGCGACGATGATCATCGCGACGACGTGACTTTGGAGAAGGATCCGGAGACCGGCGTCTACCGAGATAAAAACGACAAGGACGCCTAGGCTGGATTTGCTGCTTCCCCCCCTCCCTAGCCCTCCCCCTCAAGGGGGGAGGGAATGAATCAAAAGGCGATACGTCCACACGCACGCCGTCATTGCCCGATTTATTCGGGCAATCCATTGGCGGTTCGGCAATCAATGAATCCTGTAAATCGACCATTGGGTTTTCTAGGCGGATCAACAGCCATTGGATCACCCGGATAAACCGGGTGATGACGTCGAGGGGTTGAATGCTTGGCGCAAGTTGTTGACTAGTTCCCTCCCCCTGGAGGGGGAGGGCTAGGGAGGGGGGGAGCATCACCCATCACGCCATCATCTTCCACCCACACTGTCCCACTCCTTGACCTGCCGCGATCGCCTGACTAGTGTCCGCCCGGCCTGATTTGGGGCTAATAAAGTGGATCGCCGTTGCCGTCATGACCGATGAAAATTTACCGCCGCACATGCGGCCTGAACGTTCTTTTCAGGGCCTCATTCTAGGCCTGCAGCGGTTTTGGGCCGACTATGGCTGTGTCGTGTTGCAACCCTATGACATGGAGGTCGGCGCCGGCACGTTTCACCCGGCGACAACCCTGCGTTCGCTTGGCCCAAAACCCTGGAACGCCGCCTATGTTCAGGCGTCGCGGCGGCCGACCGATGGCCGCTATGGTGAGAACCCCAACCGGCTGCAACACTATTACCAATTCCAGGTCATCTTGAAGCCGTCGCCCCAGGACCTCCAAGATCTCTACCTGAAATCGCTCTACGCCATCGGCATCGACCCGACCGTCCATGACATCCGTTTTGTCGAAGATGATTGGGAAAGCCCGACGCTCGGTGCTTGGGGGCTCGGCTGGGAATGCTGGTGCGACGGAATGGAAGTTTCCCAATTCACTTATTTCCAGCAGGTCGCCGGCTTCGAATGTTCGCCGGTTTCCGGCGAACTGACCTATGGGCTGGAACGGCTGGCGATGTATGTGCAGGGCGTCGACAGCATCTATGACCTCAATTTCAACGGCCGCGACGGCGACGCCAAGGTCACCTACCGCGATGTCTTCCTGCAGGCTGAACAGGAATTTTCCCGCTACAATTTCGAACACGCCGACACGGAGATGCTATTTCGCCATTTCCGCGACGCGGAAGCCGAATGCAATTCGCTGCTGGAAAAAGGCCTCGACGGCGAACGCCATCTGATGGCTTTGCCGGCCTACGATCAATGCATCAAGGCCAGCCACGTCTTCAACCTGCTTGATGCCCGTGGCGTCATCTCGGTCACCGAGCGCCAATCCTACATTTTAAGGGTGCGCGAACTGGCCCGTGGCTGCGGCGAAGCCTGGCTGAAGACGGCTGGCGGCGGGGCTTAGCCTGTAGCGGTATCAAGGCCGCGATTGAACACTGCGTTCACGCGAAACCCATGGATATCTAACCCGACCGGTGGCAGAATTGTGCCATCATATCTGCCTGTCCTCCCGGTGGAGGCAAACAGAAGGACATTGCCATGTCTGATCCGGTCATCGCCCAAACATCGCCGTTCCCCGTTAACGTCGAAGCCGGCAAATCCTACTTCTGGTGCGCCTGCGGCCAGTCGAAGAACCAGCCGTATTGCGACGGCAGCCACAAAGGCTCGGACTTTTCACCGGTCAAATGGACGGCGGAAGAAGACGGTCGAAAATTCTTCTGCGGCTGTAAACGGACGAATGGCCAACCGTTCTGCGATGGGTCGCATAAGGGACTGTAATTTTGATTCAGCAGAATTGACAAGCGAGCAGGCGTGATGATCATGCGACATGCGGCGGATCATCGCCGCTAGATTTAGCCCTGGTGGCCGTATGTCGGTTAAAAGCATCATCAGTTTCTGGATCGGGTTGATTTTCCTGGCGCTCGGCTTAGCCGGTCTTGTCGTGTTCGCAGCCAATTTGCAAACCGTTGCAGATTTCATATTTTCCGGCATTCGCGACCCACGGCCATTCGTTGAAATCGTCATCTTCGGTTCCGCATTATCGGCCATTGTCGGAATAGGCGGCGTGACGATAGTTCAGGCGGTTAGTTGGAAACGGGTGAACCGGTATTGGGCGGCATTTTCCATCGTCGTGGCGACGGGTTTGCTGGCCGCCGGTGGTTCCTACTTTCTTCAGGTCTACTTCAGCGGCGATTCAGCCGGCATGGCTTTGGCCCTATGCCTGTTAGCCGGATACCTGTTCGCCGTTTTGCCCGTTGTTATTGTCAGTCGCTATCGAAGTCGTTCCAATCGGAGCGATTGAACCGTCTAATAAATGTCAGCCGTGACAAATCCGGCCGGAGCCGATAGGAAAGCCCAGCAAATCTAATCCTGAAGCCCGGCCGCCCGTTGTCCAGTATGGGAAAGCAGGTGCCGATTGCGCCGGATCAGCGTCCCATCACTTGAAGATTGACCCAATGCCCGACTTGCTCCTTGAACTATTCTGCGAAGAAATTCCTGCCCGCATGCAGCGTCGCGCGGCGGAGGATCTAAAAAAACTCGTCACCGATGGTCTCAAGGTGGGCGGTCTCAGTCATGATGGCGCCCGGGCTTTTGCCACGCCGCGGCGGCTGTCGCTGGTTGTCACCGGCGTGCCGGCCCGTTCGCCTGACATTCGCGATGAGCGCAAGGGGCCGCGCGTCGGCGCGCCGGATAAGGCCGTGGAGGGGTTTCTGCGCGGCGCCGGATTGAGCTCTGTTGATCAGGCGGAAGTGCACTCAGACCCGAAGAAGGGCGATTTTTACGTCGCCGTGGTGGAAAAGCCGGGGCAGGCGTCGCAGGATCTTGTCGCCAACGTCGTGCCTGATGCGGTGCGCAAATTTCCTTGGCCGAAATCCATGCGCTGGGGTGCGGCGTCGGCTGAAGCCGGCGCTTTGCGCTGGGTGCGGCCGTTGCAATCGGTGTTGTGCACGTTCGGGCCGGAAACCGAAGAACCGGTCGTTGTCGACATGGATATTGACGGTCTGAAGTCGGCCAACGTGACTTACGGCCATCGGTTTCACGCGCCTGAGCCTATCAAAGTTCGGCGGTTTGACGATTACGTCCCCAGCCTGGAAGCCGCCCATGTGGTGCTCGATTCCGATCGCCGCCGCGACATCATCCTTCATGATGCCCGTGACCTGGCATTGGCCCAGGGCCTGGAACTGGTTGAGGACGCCGGGTTGCTGGAAGAAGTCGCCGGGCTGGTGGAATGGCCGGTGGTGCTGATCGGTTCCTTCGATGAGGAATTCCTGGAGCTGCCCGACGAGGTCATCCAGACGACAATTCGCTCGCATCAAAAGTGTTTCGTGTTGCGCGATCCCAAACGCAAAACCCTGGCCAATCGTTTTGTTCCCGTGTCCAACCTTGCTGCCACAGATGGTGGCAAAGCGATTGTCGCCGGCAACGAGCGCGTGGTGCGGGCTCGGCTTTCAGATGCCAAGTTCTTCTGGGAAACCGATCTGAAGGTGCCGTTGGAAGACCGCCTGGCTTCGCTGGCCGACGTCGTCTTTCACGAAAAACTCGGCAACCAGAAGGATCGCGTCGACCGGATCGCCGCGCTGGCCCGGGACTTGGCGCCCGCCGTTGGGGCCGACCCGGAACTTGCCGGCCGCGCGGCGCGATTGGCCAAGGCTGATCTGAATTCAGAAATGGTCGGCGAATTCCCCGAGCTTCAAGGTCTGATGGGGCGCTATTACGCCCAGGCCCAGGGCGAAGACCCGGCGATCGCCACGGCGATAGAGGACCATTATAAGCCGCAAGGCCCGGCCGACCGTGTGCCGAATGAGTCGACAGCAATTGCCGTCGCCCTGGCCGATAAGCTCGATATGCTGGTCGGCTTCTGGGCGATCGGCGAAAAACCGACAGGCTCCAAGGACCCTTATGCCTTGCGCCGCGCCGCGCTGGGTGTCATCCGCATTATTCTAGCCAATGATTTGCGCCTGTCGCTGATGCCGTTTCTGGTACAGGCCCAACGGCGCGCCTGGGGCGATATGCTGACCACCCGTGGCGAGCAGATCCTGGAAGATATCCCCTATTTCGGCGAAGGCGCTGGCCGCAATGCGCTTGACGAAATCAGCCGGATCGTCGATTCCGCCAAGAACGCCGTGTTGGGCTCTGTCGGTGAATTACTTCCTACCCTTGATTGGGAAGCCCGGCCGTTGCGCGATCTCATGGGCTTTTTCGCCGACCGTCTGAAAGTCCATCTGCGTGACGAGGGCGCCCGCCATGATTTGATTGACGCGGTGTTTGCTTTAGATGGGCAGGATGACCTGTTGATGGTTGTCAAACGGGTGGAGGCGTTGGCCGGCCTGCTCGATAGCGCCGACGGTGAAAACCTGCTCGCCGGTTACCGTCGGGCGGTGAATATCTTGCGCATTGAAGAAAAGAAGGACGGCCGTGCCTACGAAGGCGCACCGGATGCCGGGCGGCTTATCGAGAAGCCGGAAACCGACCTGGCCGCCGCTATCGCCGAGGCAAAATCGCAGACCGACGTCGCCATAGCGGCGGAAGATTTCCCCACGGCCATGGCCGCCCTGGCCAAACTGCGCGCGCCGGTGGATGTCTTCTTCGACGAAATTTTGGTGAATGCTGAGGATGCCGGATTGCGCGAAAACCGCCTGAAGCTGCTCAGCGAAATCCGCGACGTGACCCGATCAGTGGCGGACTTCTCCAAGATTGATGGGTAGGACTGGCGCCGCCTGACTGGGAATTTGTGGTTTAGCGAGAGGGTTCACTTGCTCCCTCGCTTTGTTCTTGCGGCACAAACCCACCTCGTCATTCCCGCGCAGGCGGGAATCCAGGAGCCAAGGTGAACGGCCTCGACCTGCTGCCCTGGATTCCCGCCTGCGCGGGAATGACGGAGGAGGGTGGGTGAATGTGATTGTTTGTAGGCCGCATTCTTCGGCCGTCGAAGCGGTGAGTGCCAACCCCCACAAATCCCACCGTCCTAGCCGAACTCAATCCCCCCACCGTGCCTCAAAATAGCCTCCGCCTCGGCGCTAAAACCAGGTCCGTCCGCTTCGTGCAGGACAAACCCCGGTTGGATGGCTAACGGTGCACGGCTGCCCTTCACAGCTGTCAGCAATATCCGGTTTGCCGCCGCATCCGGGCGGGGGTAAACCGGCTTGACCCGGACATTGCCAAATCCCCGCCCCAGGGTGCGCAACAGGTGATCCAGGCCATCGGCGCGGAAGATGATGGTGATCCGCCCGCCCGGTTTGAGATGGGTTGCGGCGCATTTGATCCACGGCAACAAGCCATTGGTGTCGAGTACGTGGGCGTCACTACGGCGATCATCTGGCGACCGGCGCACGGTTCCTTCGGTATGAAAGGGTGGGTTCATCACCACATGATCGGCGATCTCCCGCACCAAGCCGGCAGCTTCGCGAGTGGTGACGTTGGCGGTGATATCGATTTCGACCACGGATACCCGCGCCGGACCGGGCGAATTGCCGAAATTGCGCTGACAATTCCGCCGCGCCAGTTCAACAGACTGTTCGTCTCGTTCCACCAATATGACCCGGCATGCCGGTGCGCGGGCGGCAGCGCAAAGACCCGCGACCCCAACGCCGGCGCCCAAATCAATCACCGTGCCGGTTTCATTTTCGCCAATGCAGGCCCCGAGCAATACCGCATCCAGGCCGGCGCGGTGCGGCCCGCCGACAGGCTGTTCGATGCTCAGTTGGTCGCCAAGAAAATTATCGAAGCTGGTCTTCGCGGTTGGTGAATTTACCGAAGCGCCGCTCACATCGACCATTTGCCCCGGTCTTTCTCAATCTCGTCGCCAACGCCGGCATCCAGAAGCAGCCGCCGGGCCTGGTCCAGTTCATCACTGGCGACCATCACCCGCTGCGGCAGGATCCCCAACGAACCCTCCACCACGCTCATGTTTTGATCGGCGACAAAGAAAGTAATCCCGGCTTCGCCGAGCAGCGATTGGACGAAGCTGATCAACACGGGATTATTGGTGCGCATGAGAAGTTCCATGGTGGAAATCCTGTTTTACGGTGCCATATGGTAGCCCAATGGGGAGCATTGGCAAACCGCCCGTGGGGTGCGACGACGTTAGCCTTGCCCCTGATAGCGGCGCGGCCTATGGTCCGGCGAATTTTGCAGGACTTACGGAGTGGCAAGGTGGGTGTAGTTATACCACTGGAAGGCAATCCTGATCGCGGCATCGACCGGTTGGTCGAGCTGGTAGCGGCCGACATGGAGCGGGTCAATCAACTGATTCTCTCCAAGGCCGGATCGGATGTTCAAATGATACCGGAAGTGGCCAATCACCTGATTTCATCAGGTGGCAAACGTCTACGCCCGATGTTGACTTTGGCGGCGGCGCAAATGTGCGGCTATGCCGGCGATGGCCACGTCAAACTCGCCGCCTCGGTCGAATTCATGCATACCGCGACCCTGCTTCATGATGATGTGGTCGATGAAAGCGACATGCGCCGTGGCCGCCCGGCGCCGCGCATGGTCTGGGGCAACCAGGCAAGCGTGTTGGTCGGCGATTTTCTGCTCGGCCAAGCTTTTCGCATGATGGTGGAAGTTGGCGTCATGGACGCCCTGGCGATCCTGTCGGATGCCGCCGCTGTCATCGCTGAAGGCGAGGTCATGCAATTGTCGGCCGCCAAGAATGTCGAGACGACAGAAGATGAATATTTGGCTGTCATCCGCGCCAAAACGGCGGCACTTTTTTCCGCCGCCTGCGAAGTCGGCCCGGTGATTGCCGGTCTCGGCCGCGCCGAACGCGCCGCCTTCCGCTCCTATGGCACCAATCTGGGCCTGGCCTTCCAACTCATTGACGATGCGCTCGATTATAGCGGCACGGCGGAAGCATTGGGCAAACGGGTCGGTGATGATTTTCGCGAAGGCAAGATCACCCTGCCAGTGGTGTTGAGCTATCGCCGCGGCACCGACGACGACCGGGCGTTCTGGAAGCGCTGTCTTGAGGACGGCAACACCAACGACGATGACCTGCAGAAAGCCACCGCCCTGATCGGCCAGAACAAAGCCATAGAAGACACCATCGAACGCGCCCGCCATTACGGCGGCATCGCCCGCGACGCGCTGGCACCCTTCCCGGAAGGCGACCACAAACAGGCGCTGCTGGATGTGGTGGAGTTTTGTATCAGCCGGGTGCATTAGGGGGCGTTCAGTTACCCCAACAAACCGCCTAAAACAGCGGCTCGTCGTAGATTATCTCGCCGTCAACCGTGATGCCTTTGATGTAGCCGGAGCCGTCTTTGCCGAGCGCCAGGACGACGCCGAGTTTGCGGTCGCGGCGGAATTTTTCCAGTTCCTTGGCGCGCTTCTTAGGGGCGAAATAGCGGTCGTAGGGGAACGAGATCCGGTAGGTCCGCCGGCTGCCGCGCGGAATGAGGGTAATCTTACCTTTGATGTAGGCGCCTTCGGCGTTATCGGGCAGGTCGTGCCAGAGTTTTTTGGCGGTCCAAAAGATATCCTCGCCCTTTGCAAGTTCTACATAAACGATCTCGCGGCGGGAAAATGGTTTATCGACCTCGGTGACATGTTCGCCCAATTGGCCGACCACCAAATTGAGGATGACGTAGTGGCCGCGAAACAGGTCGCGCGGGTCGATAAAGCCGCTTTCTAAAATGACTTCCTTGCCGCCGCTGATCTGGCTGGCGCGATTATAAATCATGGCGCCGACGGCACCGGTTTGCAGCACCGCAATGATGATGGCGCCGACTAAGAAACCGCGTTTGGTCATTGGGCCGCCTCCGCGTTTTGTTTTCGCGATCGCAGGATTTTCGGCAGGAACACCGCGCCCAGTACCATGAACAGGCCGGCGGTCAGGTAGAAGCCGGCGGTGCCCAGCAGGGTGCCGGCGGTACGGAAATAGATCAGCAGCATGATCAGAACAAAGCCTAGATAGCCGAGCCGGGTCACCATCGGGATCGCCTGTCGGCCGCCCATTCGGATCAGCCAGATTGAAATCGCCAGCGCATAAGCTTCACCGTAAAACGGAATGCTCATGCCGATGGATGAAAACCCAAAGCCGGCTGCAGCAATCCAGATAAGACAGAAAACCATATCGTAGACGGAGCTGGATTTGCGCCTGACCGCGTCAGCGAGGACTGCCGCGCCAAGGGCTAAAAATACCGCCATGGCGACCACCGAACCCCGGGTCAGCGTCACTTCGGCGATTTCGTTTTCTGACAGCCCGAAGGAAGACGCCAACATCCAGCCGCCGATCATGAAGCCGATGCACAATGCCATATAGACGACGATCGGCGCCTCGAAGCCGCGCAGATAGGGGCCGCGCTCATGGCTGGCGATTGCCAGCGCAATGAAGGCAAAGAACGCCGCGTAGAGGCCGTGGGCAAACGCCGGAGTATCGTAGCGTTGTGTCAGGATGATCATCGTGATCGCCAGCCAGATGACCATGCCGATCACCAGCAAATGGGCCGATGCCCGCGACCGCAGCCAAAAAGCCCCGGCGGCACACGCCGCCCAAAACAGCAGGTAGAGATAGTTGATGTTGAGCTTGGAAACCCGGTCAAGATTGTCCGTGTCCAGATAGAGCCACAATGAAAACAACGCGATGGCCAGCCATAAGGTGATCGGCGCCCGCAGCAATAACGCTGCCGCCAATGTGCCTGCGGCCCACAACAGCACGGCGTCTTCCGCCCGGCCTTGTAGGTGATACATCTGGCCGACAAGCATGATCGCCGCGCCGAAAACGCCGCAGCCAAGTGTCACCATGGCTTGGCTTAGGATTGGCATGTCACGCCGGTCGACAAAGGCGGCAATCAGATAAGCCGCCCACATGGCCGCCACCAGCAGGCCGACGCGGACGAGGCGCGGCATGTCTTCCCAGTTGGCGGCAACGAAGGTCATGGCGGCAAAACACAGGCAGACGACACCGAGCACGATGATGATCGAAGAAAACGAATAGGACCGCTTCTGGCTCGCCGATTCCGCCACCAAGGCTTCGGCCGTGCCAGTGTCGATCATCCCCTTTTCAACCCAACGCCGGGCATCTGTTTCCAGGCGCGCGTGATAGCTAAACTGCATTTTCCGCCTCTTAATGGGTCATTTCCGCACGATCAAACCGAGTGATTGTGGTCATCCTACGATGAGTCTGGTGGATATCGTCAATCTGGGTGGATTTCGGCGTAGTTGGCGCCGCGAACATTCAAACGTCCCAACAACATCCGTCACTCCTGAGCAGCTCAGGATCGGGATACCCAACTAGATATAATACAATCTGGTGACGCAACTGACCGATTGAGAGCAGATTATTTCGCCGAGAACGTGTAGAATTATCGGTAAGTCTCATGAAAGTACTCATATCGCAATTTGATCAATGGCTAATATACTCAAGAAATATCTTATCGGTGAACGCCTCAAATTCATTGAATACTCCAATGATAATTGGGGAATTATTTTTTCGAACAAAAACGCGTTTACTGTTTATACCAGAATAAAAGCAGATTTATATACAGATTCAGGCGAAGATATTGTAACTAACGTAACTTTTACAAAAACTGAAACAGAAATAATGCTTGGGAAAAAATCGAGAATAACTATTTACTCGGATGATAATTTGCTGGTGGGACCGGAATTCTTTGTTTTTATTGCCTCTGACGGAACATTTATTGTTGAAAACTGACGATAGATTATCGACGAGAACAGTAATGTAACGCGGATGCATTGTGACGGCTTTATCTGCGTTGCAAAATGACCATCGAGGTTGGCCGGTCAGGAATCCGGGCAGCCTGCGAAAAACCGACCTGTCTGTAGATATCCGGAGCATGTTGAGAATTTTGACTGCGGAAGCGACAATAATGGAGAAGACCAAATGGTAACAACTCTGCCCGGGCTAGAGAAGTTACACAGTCTAAACCCGAATCTACGGATTATTGATTTCCGGATCCTGGTTGAATTCCGGCTTATTTACGAGGATCGCGTCGCGACTATTCATTGTACGATGGCCGCGGAGGATGAGGGTGTCGCCTATATTGCTAATTTCAAATTCACTCATGCCGGCGATATCTCCCTTCGAAGGATATCAAATATCGAGGCGTATGTTGCGGGTTTTGATGTCATGAGTATTCATGACCGACAGCTAGAAGAATATGACTGGGAAGTCGTAGATTATGAAGGTGATGAAATCCACTGGAACGCTCGCGAGGCTGAAATCGTAAGCGTCAAGATAGCAACCCATGCAATTAGATGACCCAGCAACTAGGAAGCGATATATATAGTCATTCGCCGATTAAAATGCGCAGGGAACAGTCGCAGGTCGAGATGTTTAGCGAAGTATGGATCGGTATGGCCGAGATAAAAACTACGAAAAATAACGATTTGCACGGTGAAATCTCTGGCGGATATATGCAAGTGGCGGCTATTGCAGACGATGCGAGGGAATACCGCGTATTGGTTGCAAACTATTTAGGTTGGTTGGATTTTGAAATAGTAGATTTAAGTGAAATTGAACCCCTAACCACTCGTCTAATAAATCATGAAATTGATACTGTTCTTTCTGAAAATTTGAACGAAATCGGAAATGAACACGATGTAGCGATCGGCACGCTCAATACATTTTCAAACTAATTCTATTCCAAATAAATAAAGGGTTTATGCGGCAAATTAAAGCAATCGGGCAACTGCCCGGCGCCGGCGCGGGAGTTGCGATCTAATGGAATCTTCTTTTTCCCGGTGGCTGTTCGCCGAAATTTTGGGCGCGGCGATTCTGCTTGCCATCGTTGTCAGGTCCGGCATCACGGCGGTGATCATCATGGTGCTTGGTCCGGTTTTCGGCGCCCATTTCAATCCAACGCTGACTTTTGCCTTTGCCCTGCGCGGCGAAATCACCCTTCGCCAATCCGGCAGTGACCGTCGACCGGGCATTTTCCGATACGTTTGCCGGCATCCGCCCGATGGATGCGCCGCCCTTTGTCATCGCGCAATTTGTAGGAGCAGCAATCGCCTCGGGGTTTTGCATCTGGCTGTTTCGGTTGCGGCGGCAAAGCGTCTAAAGCTTCGTCTTGCTTTGGTGCGGCTCTGGTTTGCATGATTGGGTCGTGACGCGGTTTGGTTTCCGCGCTATGCCGGTAGATGTGAGTAAACCCCAACGTTGACCTGAAGGCCGCTGCCATGAGCACCCGTGCCGATCCCTGGGACGATACCGGTGTGCCGTGGAGCCGCATCGTGCCGCTTGGCATCGCCCAAATCATTTCCTGGGGCACGCTCTATTACAGTTTCACGCTGTTCCTGCAGCCGGTCGAGTCGGAACTGGGCTGGACGAAAACGGAACTGACCGCCGCCTTTTCCATGGCCTTGGCCGTCGCCGGGTTGGCCTCGCTGCCCTATGGTCGATGGATTGATCTGCGCGGCGGGCGCGGGTTGATGACCGCCGGTTCAGTGCTGTGCGCGGTGTTACTGGCGCTGCTATCTCAGGTCGAAACCCAGGTGATGTTTTTCCTAATTTGGGCGGCACTCGGTCTGGCCATGGCCAGCACGTTTTATGAGCCGGCCTTTACCGTCCTGCTGATCAATTTGAAGTCCAATTCCCGCCGCGCCATTACCGCCTTGACCTTGCTCGGAGGCTTCGCCGGCGCTGTCTTCGTGCCGTTGTCGAACCTGCTGATCGATACCTATGGATGGCGCGAGGCGTTGCTCATTCTGGCGGCGATAAATCTTCTGGTTTGCGCGCCGATCAATTTCTGGTCGTTGACCGGGACCACCGGCGGCCAACCGGTTGAAAACAAACCCCGATCCTGGGCGCCCTTTTACCGGGCGCTGCGGCTGCCGGTATTTTGGATGCTGATGGTGGCCTTCATCGCCCATGCGGCGGCGTTTTCGTCCTTGCCGATCCATTTCATCCCCATGCTCGGTGCGAAGGATGTTTCAAAGGACCTCGCCGTAGGTATTTTTGCCCTCATCGGGCCATCGCAGGTCGCTGGCCGTTTGTTGATGGCCGGGGCGGAGCGATGGTTGACGCCGCGCGCCACCGGGCTTGCCTCCTTCGCCATCCTGGTTGGTAGTTTTGTTATTTTGGCTGCCGCTGACGGGGCGTTTCTTGGCTTCGCGGCTTTTGGTATTGCTTATGGCCTGGCCAATGGCATGATCACCATCGTGCGGGCAACCGCACTTGCCGATATGATCGGCGTCGAGGGGATCGGTTCCATCCAAGGGGGCATGGCATTTGTTGTTATTTGGGTGCTGGCGGCTGCACCCTTTACCATTGCCTTGGTGGAGCAAATGATGGGCGGCTATGAAATTGTCATTCAGATCTGGCTGGTGTTATCGGCCGTCGGCCTAGTAGCGTTCGCCGCAGCTTTGAAATTGGCCCCAAGATCGTAGCGTGAGGAGCAGAGCCTGCATGGATGATCAACCGAACCTCCGCGACCTGCCGCTGCCAGATGGCATTCGTTCCCGGTTCATTGATATCGTCAATGGCCTGCGCATGCACGTCTTGGAAGCTGGCTATGAAACGGCGGACCGACCATGTCTTTTGTTGCTACACGGATTTCCCGAACTGGCGTTCAGTTGGCGCAAGCTGATGGTGCCGTTGGCGCAGGCCGGCTTTCACGTGATCGCGCCCGATCAGCGTGGCTATGGGCGGACGACCGGCTGGGACGGTGACTATGATGGTGACCTGCGTGCATACGGCATGCTCAATCTGGTCCGCGATATTTTGGCGTTGGTCAATCGGCTCGGCCTAACATCCGTTGACGCGGTGATCGGTCATGATGCCGGCTCTCCGGTTGCCGCCCATTGCGCCTTGATCCGTCCGGATGTGTTCAAATCCGTGGCTATGATGAGTGCGCCTTATGATGGCCCGCCGGAATTTCCGCCGATGGAGCCGGTTGCCAAACCTTCAGACATTCATGCCGATCTGGCCGCTTTGGCCCGGCCGCGCAAGCACTATCAATGGTATTACGGGACGCGTGCCGCAGATGCCGATATGCGGCATTGCCCGCAAGGTATTGCTGATTTTTTCCGGGCCTACTATCACGTCAAAAGTGCCGATTGGGCCGGCAACACACCGCATCTCCTGGAGGCCTGGACGGCGTCGGAACTGGCTAAAATGCCGACCTATTATATCATGGATGCCGACCAAGACATGGCCCAGACCGTGGCGCCGTTCATGCCAACTGCTGATGAGGTCACTGCCTGCCAATGGCTCACTAACGCGGAGCTGGCAATCTACGCTGGGGAGTTTTCCCGCAACGGCTTTCAAAGCGCGCTGCAATGGTATCGCTGCATGACCGATCCGGGATTTGCGAAAGACCTACGGCTATTTTCCGGCCGCACGATTGACGTGCCGGCGTGCTTTATTGCCGGCGACAAGGATTGGGGTATCTACCAAAAACCGGGCGCGCTGGAGACCATGCAAAACCGCGCTTGCACCAACATGACCCACTTCGCCTTGGTGCCCGGCGCCGGCCATTGGGTGCAGCAGGAACAGCCGCAGGCGGTTTGTGACCTGCTGATTGAGTTTTTAAGTTCCGCACGAAATGCCAAGAGGACCCATCCATGAGTTTGAGCCAGTCGATTGATCAGTCGCATTTTTCCATGGTCGAAGGCCGAGATGTTCCGTGGTTACTCGACCAGTGGATCGCCCGGACGCCTGATCGGCCATTTCTGATTTGGGAACCATTTGATGCCGAAGGTCGCACTTGGTCTTACGCCGAATTCGGCCGCGAGGTTGATGCGGTAGCCGCTGCCCTTCATCGGCGCGGCGTGAACCTTGGCGAGCGGGTGCTATTGCATTTGGACAACAGCCCGGAATTCGTCATTGCCTGGTTTGCCTGCGCCAAAATTGGCGCCGTTGCCGTCTCCACGAATACCCGGTCCGTGGCACGCGATATGGTGTATTTCGCCGAACATGCTGGCGTGGTCGCCGCCATCACTCAGCCGTGTTTTGCCCGGCTTGTTCATGAAAGCGCACCGCAGATCCGGTTTTTGAGCCTCACCGACAACGGCGCCGGCGCGCCGGCTGATTTCCCTGAAGATATTCCTTACGTGCCGTTTTCAGACCTTCGCGCCGAAACATCAACATATCCGGGGCGGTCGACCGACCCGATGGCCGATTTGGGTATTCAGTTTACCTCGGGTACCACTTCGCGGCCGAAGGCGGTGTTATGGACCCATGCCAATGCCGTCTGGGGTGCGCAGATGAATGCCGCCCACATGCGGCTTGATGGCGACGACATCACGCTTGTGTTCCTGCCGCTGTTTCATACCAATGCCCAATCTTATTCCATGCTTGGAAGTCTTTGGGTCGGCGGTGCAATGGTGGTGCAGCCGAAATTCTCCGCCTCAAGGTTCTGGGATGTGTCGCGCAAGCATCGATGCACCTGGAGCTCGTTGATCCCTTTCTGCGTCAAGGCGTTGCTCAGCCAAGATCCGCCGCCTGATCACAGTTACAGATTTTGGGGGCCGGCGGTGCGCCTCACCGATGTGGAAGACACCTACGGCATCGCCACCTACGGCTGGTGGGGCATGACGGAAACCATTACGCAAGGCATCGTCGGTGACATCGATCACCCGGGACCGGCCATGGGTATTGGCCGGGTATCACCCGGCTATGACATTGAAATCCGACGCCCGGATGGCAGCCACATCGCGCCGGGTGAGCGCGGCCTGCTTTATGTGCGCGGCGTGCGGGGTGTCAGCCTGTTTAAGGAATATTTTGGCAACGAGGAAGCCAATACCAAGGCATTTGACAACGACGGCTGGTTTGACACCGGTGACCTCATTTTGATGGACGAGGCGGGAAATCTATATTTTGGCGACCGGGAAAAGGACATGCTGAAGGTCGGTGCCGAAAATGTTGCCGCCAGTGAAATCGAGGCAGTGATCTTGGAGACCGGCTGGATCAAGGAAGTCGCCGTCGTCGCCCAAAAGCACTTCATGCTGGACGAAGTACCGGTGGCCTTTGTCATCCCCTTGCCAGAGGCGCCACAGGATTTGAAATCGGCGCTGATTGCCGCCTGTTCAGAAAATCTCGCCGACTTCAAGGTCGTGCGTGACGTGCACGTGGTCGATGACATGCCGCGTTCGACATTGGAGAAAATTGCCAAGAATGAATTGCGGGCGCGTTTGCCGGCGATTGAGGGCTAGCTCGGCGAAATCGGCGCTGATTTGATCCACCATTCTGGATGATCGGCGGCCAGGAGATGGCGGCTACGCTCGGCTGACGGGCCGTCACCAAACAGGGCAAAGCAAGTGGCGCCGGAGCCCGACATGCCGGTAAATGTCACCTCTGGCAATTTATCAAGGCGCGCCAAAACCTCAGCAATTTCAGGCGCCTCGGCCGAAGCCGGGATTTGCAGATCATTGCCGACTGCCCGCATCGTGGAAAGCAGGGCCTCTGGTGTCGCCACATCGGATTTCTGCGCAGCGTTGATTTCATTGTCCGCAAGGTTCAGGCGGCCGAACACTGCCCCAGTCGGCACGCTTACACCGGGATTGACCAACACCAGGTGCAAGCCAGCTGGCAGGGCCGTCTCCTCAACTACCTCACCAATGCCACCAATCCATGCCGGCTGTGCTGTCACGCACATGGGCACATCGGCACCTAGCGCCGATCCAAGTTCTTGTAACCGATCGACAGAACGGTTGAGCTTCCAAAGATTGTTGGTAGCGCGCAGCACGGCGGCCGCATCGGCGGAGCCGCCACCCAGGCCGGCGGCGACAGGAATTTGTTTGTCGATGCGGATATGAAACCCGTGGGTCATCGCGTCGCGTTCAGCCGATTGGCGCAACAAACGCGCCGCCTTCATCGCCAAATTATCATCGGCGGGTCCGACCAAATGGGCAAATGGTCCGACGACCTCCAAGCTATCATTCTGTGCTGGCGTCAGAGTAATGCGCTCGCCGACGTCGCAGAACGTCACCAAAGAACAAAGCGTATGGTAGCCATCCGGCCGGCGGCCGGTGATTTGAAGGGTCAAATTGACCTTGGCGGGCGCAGCTTCAACCAGACTAACTGATGCCGATTGAACTATTTCTCCGGTTCCTTGTCGGCGGTGATCGAAGCGGCATTGGTGGCATCTTCCGACAAACCGGATGCAATCTTCTCTTTAATCTTAATGAGCTCTTCAGGTTCCGGATCCAGATCACGGGCATGGCTCCACTGAAATTTGGCTTCCAGTTTGCGCCCGACCCGCCAATAGGCGTCGCCCAGGTGATCGTTGATCACTGAATCCTGCGGCCGCAATTGCACGGCGCGTTCCAATTCCCGTACGGCTTCCTCCAGCCGACCGAGCCGGTAATAGACCCAGCCCAGGCTATCGACGATGTATCCGTCGCGCGGCTGTTGCTCCACAGCTTTGCGGATCATCGCCAGCGCTTCGTCCAAGTGGAGGCCTTTATCGACCCAGGAATAGCCCAGGTAGTTGAGTACATGCGGCTGGTCGGGAAACAGTTCCAGCGCCTTTTTGAAATCCGCCTCCGCCTCAGTCCACTTATCGGTGCGTTCGTTGCAGATGCCGCGATAGTAAAAAAACGTCCAATGGGGACGTTTAGGGTCTTTTATTGTTGCAATGCCTTTGGAATAGGCCGCCGCCGCTTCGGCGAACAACTTGTGGCCACGCAACATGTTGCCCAGTGCCCGCACCGCGCGCAGGTCGGACGGATCAGCATCAACCAGTGCCCCAATTTTGGCGCGCGCTTCGTCAACCTTGTCGAGGGCATTGTAGTTCAGGCCAATCTGAATGACGGCATTGCGGTATAGCGACGACGTCTCCTTGATTGATCCCAAAACGCTGATCGCACGGTGATAATCCTTGGAGCGCTCAAAAAGATCAGCCAGGGCAAACCGCGTCAGATCGCTGGCCGGATCCAGATGTAGAGCAAGCTGCAGGTAGATCGCGGATATTTCTCCGCCACCATCCTGACCGATGGCCAGTCCCAGGCCATAAAGGATTTCCGCCACGCCAGCTTGCGGCGACGAAATTAAAAGATCAGGCTTTTTGCCAGCCCTCAAATCCGCCAAAACCCGTTCAAGCATCGGATGGCTTGTCCGGCGTTCGGTGTATTCAGATAGGGTTTTAACCGCCGCTTCCATTTGGCCGGAATGGGCTTGCGCGATGGCTAGCGCAATGGCCGTGCGCATGGCGCCGTTATCAGTCTTATAGGCCGAAGTAAGCAGTGTTGTCGCCGTGTCGAATTGGTTGGCCTGACTGGCGATCAACCCGGCATGATAGGCCTTGAAAACACCAAACCATTCCGGGCCTTTAAGCTCGTCCAAAAACTTAAGCGCGCCGTCGGTATCGCCCAGGCCCTGTTTCGACCAGGCAGCCAATATGCCGGTGGTCAGTTTCTCCAGCGGTCCGCTTGAAGGTGTGCCGGTCCGCGCGATCGCCGCATCATAAGACTTGTTGCGTGCCTCGTTGGAGGCTAGTGCCAGGCGGGCGATCGGTGTCGACGTGGTTTTAGTATCGATTTCCTTGGCCAATTCGATCGCCGTTTTGATCTGACCGTCGGCGAGCGAAAGCGAAAAGGCGCGATCCAATAAATGGGCATTGCCCGGATCGGAGCGCAGCGCTTCCAAGTAATAGGCCGCCGCCCTACGGATATGCTTGTGCTTTCCGGCAAACCGGGCCGCCAGGAAATTTCCGGCAAAAGACGACGAAAACGGGATGTGGTCGTTATCGGTCGCCGGCGTATCCGCGGCCGCCGGCAGCGGTGCGGCAAATACGGCAAACATGGTCGCAACGGCAGTCGCGACGCCCAATGCCTGGCGGAGTTTTGCGCCATGCCCGGCGCGCGGTTTTGTCAGCATAATGTCCCTACCTGAAGCGGTGGAAAGCAACGGTTTCATATTGATCATCAACATGGCGCTTTTATGGGCACACAGCAAGACAACACACAAGCCCCGGCAAGGAATTGTGATTATTGGTGAACGGTTGTTGGTATTGGTTGCGGCCTAATCGGCGCGGACGATTTTCCACAATTTGCCAGTTTTTCCAACCGGAATCCCGTACGCTGTGGTCAATACATAGAGCTCGCCGTCTGCATCTTCGCCGAGGCTGTGAATGCGAACGTTGAGCTGCTTCAATTTCGCTATCGACCAGGGCGCGCGCCATATCCCGGGTGGGGTGGCGACGAAGATCTGGCCAGATGGTTCCATGATTTGCGAACTGAAATCACCAAAGACGAATTTACCGTATAGCTCCGGTAGCTTTGAACCGCGATAAATGAACCCGCCGACATTGGCGGTGCCCAGGGGTTTGGCCTTAACGGTGGATTCCTTGCGCATTACCGACCAGTTGGGATACTCGACAATAGGATCATGAATCGCCTCCCCCAGCGCGCCGTGGCGAGGACAATTCTTGGGTGGATCAAAGGCGCGAGAGCGCTTGTAACAATGTGTGCCTTCGCGGATCGACCAGCCGTAATTGCCTTGACGTCCGACGAGATAAATCGTCTCCCAAAACGATTCCGCAACTCCGCTTACGAAAATGTCGCCATTGCCGGCTCGGTCGAAAGACAGGCGAAACGGATTGCGAAATCCCCAGGCGTAGATTTCGTCGCGGCCTTGGTCTTTGCCGCGGAAAATATTGGTTGCCGGAATGGCATATCCGGGATGACCATGATCGACATCGATACGTAGAATTTTGCCGTTAAGGCGCTGGGTGTCCTGAGCGTAGGAATCGTATTTATGAAAGCGTTCGGGAATCCTGAAGGGGTCTTCCGGGATATCGTCAGAGTGACGGTTAGGATCCGTGGATTCAGCTTTGGGTGGCACATAGATATCTGGCACTCCGTGGGCGCCACCGCCATCGCCAACACCCACATATAGATATCCGTCCGGACCGAAAGCCAGTCCGCCTCCATTGTGCTTGCGATTGACCCAGTCGAATTCCAGCAATATGCGTTCCGAAGACCGGTCAGTCTGATTTTGATCAGTGGCCGAGATTTTGAACTCAGACATTCTCCACGTGTAGGCGGTCTTGCCGGTGAAGGGTGAATCAGGCCGACGCTTGGCGCTATAGTTCACATAGTAAAGCCCGTTTTCAGCGAACTTCGGATGAAAGGCAAGGGCCAGCAAGCCGCGCTCATCAAAGGCTTTGCGGAGCGGCGTCAAGACATCGCGCAAATCTAGAAATGGTGTCTCCAACAACTCTCCATCTGGCATCAACACCTTTGCCAGGCCGATCTGATCACCAACAATCCGCCGTCCGCTTCCATCCGGTGGGGCGACCAGAAAGAGCGGTGCATTCAAACCCTGCGCCACAAGTTCCAGTTTGATCGCGGGTAGGGTTTCCTCGCCCGCCGAAAGGGTCGGTTGCCCGAACACAAGCAGGGCGATGGCCAAGTGCGTCAGTATGTTTTTGATCGGATGTCTCCCATGTCGCCCAAATATCATCCGCGTGATCGCCAAAGTTTTTACATCACGCTAATCGCGATATTTAGTTTCCGAACCTTGCCAGATACCTTCGAATTTCAGCGTATTCGCACGCCGATAGCGCGTCCAGTGTTGTCTAGATATGTCGTTACTCGCAGGACATTTTCATAAACCTCCATTTTCCATCAATCCATCGGTTTATTGCGATGCAGCAAGAATCCTTGTAGGGGTTCGCCTAAGGGCTTTTGAGCAAGGCTCGACAGGGGCAATCCTGGCCCAATCCACTCGACGGCGATCCGGCGCAAGGGGCTACTCGATGACGAAATGGGTTTATTCGTTCGGCGATGGCGAGGCGGAAGGTTCCGCTGATCTGCGCAATTTGCTGGGCGGCAAGGGCGCCAACCTGGCGGAAATGTCGAGCCTCGGCCTGCCGGTGCCGCCTGGCTTTACCATCACCACCGAGGCCTGCTCCCACTATTATGGCCAAAAAGAATCCTATCCAGAAACGCTCTCCGGTGAAGTCGACGGCGCGCTTGCTCAGATAGCCGCCATAACCAAACGCAGTTTCGGTGTCGCCGGCCATCCCTTGCTGGTTTCCGTACGCTCCGGCGCCCGCGTCTCCATGCCGGGCATGATGGATACGGTGCTTAATCTGGGCCTCAACGACGAGGCGGCTGAAACATTTACGCAAATTTCCGGTGACCGCCGGTTCGTTCTCGATTCCTATCGCCGCTTCATTCAAATGTATGCCGACGTAGTGCTCGGCGTCCCCCATGACCTGTTTGAGGAAATCCTGGAAATCTTCAAGGAGGGCAGTGGATATCTTCTTGACACTGATCTGCTTGCTGAGGACTGGGCGGAAATTATCGATCAGTTCAAAAAACTTGTCATCGACCAGTCTGGTGCGCAATTTCCCCAAGACCCCATGGAACAGCTATGGGGGGCGATTGGGGCGGTGTTTCAAAGTTGGATGAATGCCCGGGCGATTACCTATCGCCGGCTGCATAATTACCCAGCCGAGTGGGGTACGGCGGTCAACGTTCAGGCGATGGTGTTCGGCAATATCGGCGAGGATTCCGCCACTGGCGTCGCCTTTACCCGCGATCCGTCGACCGGTGAGAACGCGCTCTACGGTGAATTTCTGGTCAATGCCCAGGGCGAGGACGTGGTGGCTGGAATCCGTACGCCGCAGCCACTGACGGAAGCCGCGCGCCTGGAGGCGGTCAACGATTTGCCGTCGTTGGAATTGTTGATGCCGAAGGCATTTGCCGAGTTCGCCGCCATTTGCGGCACGCTGGAACGCCACTATCGCGACATGCAGGATGTCGAGTTTACCATTGAAAGCGGCAAATTGTGGATGCTGCAAACCCGTTCCGGCAAACGCACCGCCAAAGCGGCCTTGAAGATTGCCGTGGATATGGCCGAGGAAGGCCTGATCAGCCATTCAGAGGCGATCAGCCGGATTGACCCCGCCTCCCTGGATCAATTGTTGCACCCGACCATCGACCCCGAGGCGGAACGCGATATCATCGCCACCGGCCTGCCGGCTTCACCTGGTGGCGCATCCGGCGAAATTGTTTTTACGTCGGAAGAAGCTGAACGAGCCGCCGCCCAGGGCCGCAAGGTCATTTTGGTGCGGGTGGAAACCAGCCCGGAAGATATTCACGGCATGCATGCCGCCGAAGGCATTCTCACCACCCGTGGCGGAATGACATCGCACGCCGCCGTCGTCGCCCGCGGCATGGGGACACCATGTGTGTCCGGCGCCGGCATGATCCGCGTGGATTACAAGGCAGCGACCATGTCAATTGCCGGGCGGTCCTTCGCCAAGGGCGATGTCATTACTATTGACGGCGCCAAGGGGCAGGTATTGCTCGGCCGTGTCGCCATGCGCCAGCCGGAGCTCTCCGGCGACTTTGGCACGCTGATGTCGTGGGCCGATGCAGACCGACGCATGGGTGTGCGCGCTAATGCCGAAACGCCAAACGATGCCCGCGCCGCCCGCAAGTTCGGTGCCGAGGGGATTGGTCTTTGCCGCACCGAGCACATGTTTTTTGAAGCCGACCGGATATTGGCGGTACGCGAAATGATCCTGGCTGAAACCGAAGCCGGGCGCCGGACAGCACTTGAAAAACTACTGCCCATGCAGCGGGCGGATTTCGTCGAGCTGTTTGAAACCATGCAGGGGCTACCGGTGACAATCCGTTTGCTCGATCCGCCGTTGCATGAGTTTCTTCCAAAGTCGGAGGCGGAAATCGCCGAGGTTGCGGCCGTATTGGACGTGGCGCCCTCGCGCCTGGCCGACCGGGTTGCCGGCTTGGAAGAATTCAACCCGATGCTCGGCCACCGCGGTTGCCGGCTGGCGGTCAGTTATCCGGAAATCGCTGAAATGCAGGCGCGGGCCATTTTTGAGGCGGCGATCAAAGCGGCGGAAGATACCGGTGCCGCTGTCGTGCCTGAGGTGATGGTGCCCTTGGTCGGCATGAAAGCCGAGCTTGATCTGGTCAAGGCCTGTATCGATAACACCGCAAAAGCCGTGATGGCGGAGACCGGAACCACCATCGATTATTCGGTTGGCACCATGGTTGAACTGCCGCGCGCTGCATTGCGCGCGGCGGAAATCGCCCAATCGGCGGAGTTCTTCTCCTTCGGTACCAACGATTTGACGCAGACCACCTTCGGTATTTCCCGTGATGACGCGGCCGGATTTTTAGGCACCTACACATCACGCGGCATCATCGAAACCGATCCGTTCATTTCCCTGGACCAGGAAGGCGTCGGCGAATTGGTGCAGATCGGCTGCGAACGCGGGCGGCAAACCCGACCGGACATCAAGCTAGGCATTTGTGGCGAACATGGCGGTGATCCGGCGTCGATCGATTTTTGTGAATCCGTCGGCCTGGACTATGTCTCCTGCTCGCCCTTCCGGGTCCCCATCGCCCGGCTTGCCGCCGCCCAGGCATCCCTGCGCCGCATCAAACCCTAGGTTTCCGGCGGCCTGAATCCTGCCGGGTACCTGAACTTATCTCCGACACATTTGTCCGGTGATGTTCGCTCCAGATTGCGCGACCACGAGTGTTTTTGGAGCTGGAAACATTGATTGGATCCTGTTGTTGGTCGGCGTCTTGGATGCCTTTGAGCCTCTCAAATTTGCGAATTAACCGGATAGCAAGGTTAATCAGAGATAACCACAACGGTGTCACGGCCAGTATGGCTGTGGCACGCGTAAGATTGGCCGGCATTTACGGCCGCGTAGAGTTGCGTAGTGTAGTTGTGGAGTTGCGTACCATGTCCCGCGTTCGCGTTTGGCGCCTTGCTCGGTGTGGCATACACCTGGTCAGCGCTTGGTTCTTGGCGATCTCTCTCTCATTGCTGTTTACGACCCGTTCCGCCCATCAGGATGTTGCATCCCTTCTGATTGGTTCTGATGATCCGTCAGCGCGTGGTCGTATGGCCTTGGTTGCCGCGCCTGCGGGATCGGATCATCCGCGTAGCTACGCATTTCACCACGCCAACTCTGCCACAACCGTGCAAATGGGATACCGCCGTCCAGGGGCTGGTATCATACCCGTTTCAGGAATGCCGGCCGGTCTTACCAATACCGTTGGCGGAACAAAACCCGCCGATATGCCCAATCGCATCAACCGCGGCCGCAAGGGCGACCGGCTGACGACGATGGCGCAAGCAGCATTGAGTGGCGATGTCATTTCCGGCTCTATTTATGAAATGCCCTCCATGTTGGCCTCTAATGGCAAAGCCGCCATGCCTCGCGTCGCCTTCGTTAAACCGAAAAAGAACCTCACCAATGCCATGCGTTTGGCCCGCGCCAACGCTGGCAAACCAATGGATTTGACCGCCCGCGTCCGCAATGCCTATTTGGTAAGCGCTTCGCTGGCGTCCGCCTATGCGCCGAGTGTGACGGAGAGCAAGGATTCGCCATTTGCCCTGTTGTTGGGCAATCGTTCAGAAACGGAAACCATCCGCACCGCAGCCCGCAGCAAATCCGACAAGCATTTCGCCGGCAAGGCGCTGCCGGCCAGTGTGTTGCTGGCAAGCCAGCGCAAATGTCTTTCCGAGGCGGTCTATTTTGAGGCCCGGTCCGAACCCTGGCGTGGTCAGGTGGCCGTTGCCCAAGTGGTCCTTAACCGGGTCAAGAGCAAGCATTATCCAGGCTCCATTTGCGGCGTCGTCTACCAAAACAAACACCGCCGCAATAGATGCCAGTTCTCCTATGCTTGCGACGGCAAACGCGACCGCATTCGCGACAAAAAATCCTGGGAAGTGGCAACAAAAATCGCCCGTGAAGTGATCGCCGGCCAGCACTGGCAGACCGATGTCGGATCCGCCACCCACTATCACGCCAACTACGTCAGCCCGCGCTGGGCCCGCAGCCTAAAACGCCAAAAGCAAATCGGCCGGCATATCTTTTACAAATTCCGCTGGGCTGCTTAGCGGCTAGGCAGCATGGGCAGCGATGCGGACCGGGTGAGCGCACTGGACGACAAGCAACCTTAATTTGCAGATGAAGGGTTTCGTATGTATTCTGATTATGAGATCACGTAATCAATGGGGGGGATTTGCGTGTCCGTTCGTGCTGTATTCAAGCCAGCTGCACTGATACGCTTCGCGTGCGTGGCCTTAGCCACGCTTTTTTTATCCCTCGCATTTTCAGCGACGTCCGGTATTGGCCAAGCCGCTGAAGTTACCCTTCTAACATCAAAGAAATTTTCGCTTGCTGAAGAAGCCGCAATAAACCGGCCAGCTAAAGCCCGCATCCAACCGTTAATACGCCTGGCGTTGAGATCGATGAAAGGGTCTTTGCCAAACTCAAATTTGAAATCCTCACCACTGCGCAAAAAGAGAGCCGTGCCGCGGTCTGCAGCCGTCAACCCCTCCACACCGCAGGAAGCCCAGGTTAATCAGCCTGTTGGGGCACCGGTTGAAGGCTTGATCCGGCTCGCCCAGACTAAGAAAAAATCCTCATCGCGTTCCAGCAAGAAATCATCGCCACCACGAGCCAAAAAGAAAACATCACCGCCGCGAACCAAGAAGAAAGCTTCGCCGCCACGGGCTAAAAAGAAAACCTCACCGCCGCGAACTAAGAAGAAAGCTTCGCCGCCACGGGCTAAAAAGAAAACCTCACCGCCGCGAACCAAGAAGAAGAAAACACCGCCGCCTGCGAAAAAGAAGACTACTCCGCCCACGCAGAAGAAGACCACTCCGCCGCCTGCGAAGAAAACCCCGCCGGCCCAGAAAACCGACCCGGTCCCGACTGACGTCACAGAGGAAAAAGCTCCCCCTTCCAAGGATCCTGCCCCGCCGCCGGCAAGCAAAAAAATCTGCGCAGCGAACCCGAAATATCCCGGCTGTGATGCTTTAACTAATCAGCCGGACCTTGGCGCATCAAAAGAGACGGGATCTGGCGTCGGCTCGGTCTGCAAACAAAACCCGCAACTGCCGAAGTGCCAGCAAGACAGTCCGGGCACAAAAAAACCACCAACACCACCAACACCACCCGGCGGCCAAAGCCCGATACCACCTGCTCCCCCGCCGGCACCTCCGCCGCCTTCTGATGGAACACCGCCTGCCGGGCAGCAGACTTGCAGTGCACCGCAGGTCAATCATCCAACTGCAGGATGTCTCACTTATTGCCACCTGTCCGGCAATCAAAACGACCCATACCAATATAATTATAATGGGCAATGCGTTCAAAGCTGCCCGTCAGGCACGTTTCAAGAAGAAAATGGCTCACAATGCTATGATGCATGTCCAGAGGGTACGACCATAAGAGACGGTATTTGTTCCCAGTTTCAGTGCCCCACGGGAACAATTCCGGTAAATAGCAGCTGCGTTCCGACCGATCAGGTTGGTTATGATGACTTCATCACATATTGCAAAAGCCCAGAACAAGGCGGCACTCAGGAACAATGTGAACAACTGGTTGAATCTTCCTGTCCGGCAAATGGCATGGCCACGGTGTGTGCCGAACGCCCTTGCGCGAATGGACAGCTAAACAGTGGCGGGCAATGTGTAGGCCAATGTCCTGCAGACCGGCCATATCAATCGGGCCAATCTTGTGTCGCGACGTGTCCAAACGGCGGAGTAGCGAGCAATGGGATATGCGTTGCGCAATGTCCAAACGGGCAACTCAATAACGCCGGACAATGTGTAACCGAATGTCCGGCGAACGCGCCTATACAAGTCAATGGCCTATGTGCAGCGTCTTGTCCCTACGGACAATATGACAATGCGGGAACCTGCGTGAATGCATGCTCCAGCGGCTTTTACTCAACGCAACTGAAATGTGTTGACGCTTGCCAGCCAGACCAAATTGTATCCTACGGCATGTGCGTGAATGTGCCCCCGCCATCACAGGGCAATGGATGTCTTGCTAACCATAGCCTGGTAAATGGTCAATGCGTTGCAGATTGCGTGGCTGGCACGACACAGCAAGCAGATGGCACTTGTGCAAATCCGTGTGCCGAGGGTGAAGTCTACAACCCCGCGAATACTCAAGGCGCTTGTCAGGCGGCGTGCCCTCCAGGTCAAGGCCGTAATGCTAGCCCCGTTAGCGGGTGCACAACGTGTGAGGGGAGCGGCATGATCCTCATTAACGGATTGTGCAGACACCAAAACAATTTGCCGGCAGAAAATAAGATTTATGAATGTATGCAGCGTCCCTCCTTGCCGAGCGGAGCGACCCCATCACAAGAAAACTGCGTTGCTTATCTTCAACGACTTTGCCGAACACTAATTAATTTTGCCCTTAGCGGCGGCCTCACGGATATTAGCGGAGGCCCAACCTATTGTGGCGAGATTCTTGCCCCTGATGCTAGAGACATTACGCCGGTTCCAGCGCCATCCCAAGCCCCTCCGGGAACCGCAACACCGCCATCAGACGCAGGCACGCCGCCACCGGATACACAGCCGACTCCGCCGGACACGGGCACGCCGCCGCCGGGCGACACCCAACCTCCGTCAGACGGCACACAGCCGACCCCGCCGGACACAGGCACACCGCCACCAGACGCAGGCACGCCGCCACCGGATACACAGCCGACTCCGCCGAACACGGGCACACCGCCGCCGGGCGATACCCAACCTCCGCCAGATGACACACAGCCGGTTCCGCCTCCCAGCACAGGCAAGCCGCCGAAGGGCGGAACGTCCGCCAAGGTGAGTAGACAGGAGGCACCTGTCGAAACTCCAGCCACCTACAGGAAGCGCAACGTCTCCCAGCGACCGCTCGCCGTGGTCATCTCCGCCGGGCGCTACACCAGTAAGATCATCCCGAACTCCAAACACGCGGCCACCGCCGCGGCCGCGTTCGTGAAATTCCTGCAGGACGATATGGGACTGCCCGCCGGCCGTATCATCTCCCTGCGCGATGGACAGCTAAGCGACTACACCACTCTCTTCGGCACGCCAGGCGCACCATCCCGGCTGCTGCGCGGTGTGCTTGCAGGAAAGACGGTTCCCGAAGTCATAGTCTACTTTTCCGGCCGCGCCGCAGCAGTCGAGAACGGACAGGACGTGGTCCTACTGCCGAGAGATGCGCATGCGAGCAGGATGCTGCGCACCGGCTACCGGCTATCGGATATCTACCGCAACCTCTCAAGGCTGGGCGTCAGCCGTCTGCGGATCTATCTCGACACCTCCTTCTCCGATCCGATGAATGCCCAGCCTGAGGCTGGCGCGCGTGCGCCCAGCCCGGTTGAAACGCGGCCGCTGCTCGGACCCGCCGGCACGCTCACGCCGCCCGGCTGGGTCGTGTTGACGGCAGCGACCGGAGACCAGCCCGCCTATTCGGAAGCAGGGAAACCGCTGAGCGCCTTCACCGATCTGTTGGTCAAGGGTTTGCGCGGCCTCGCCGACACGACGGGCAAAGGTAATGGGGACGGCGCAGTCACCGCCGGCGAGCTTGTGCCGTTCGTGCGGGGCCAGCTCGACATTGCCGTGCAACTCGCAACAGGCGGCCGGCAACGGCCTTCGTTCTTCGGGCGCGAAGCGGAAATCCTCGCCGTCAAATAGGCTGCCGCAGCGCCGCCGTGACCCGCAACCTCCGGCGGGCTGAAACCCAGCTTCGATTGCGCCAAGGCGCGTACAGCGGGCGAAAAGGCGATTTGCACCAACCCGGAGATCGCCGTGCTCGACAACCAAATGGCGCAGTTCTACAACGCCCGTCGGCGTGCGCTGCGGGGTGGACAGCGTAACAAGCTAAGCCGGGCCCAAAACCGATGGATCGGGCAGCGGCAGGCCTGCCGTGGCAGTGTATCCTGCGTGAATCGTATCTACCTGCAGAGGATCACGCAGTTGCAATGAGTTGCAATGGTTCGCCAAGGGTCAGAAATGCCGGTTTGGGAGCTGTTGATTGACGGTGAAAAGGGATCCAATAACAGGCGCTGGGTCGCTCTCGCGGCGGACCAGCGGCCAAGACCTACTCGGCGTCTAAAATCTGCGAAACGGTATCGGCGATAGCGTTGAGTGGGCGGTCGATCCAGCTTTCGGGATCACCGCGGATCAACCACACATCCAGATTGGCGTGAAAGCCCCTTACCTCAATCGCACGCGTGCTTTTCCGCCATTGGGGTAATTCCCTGGCCCGCCGGGGTATCAGGCCGAGGCCGGCACCGTCGGCGATGAGAGCGAGTTGCTGGGGGACGCCCCATATGGAGGCTGAAACCGTCATTGATAATCCATTGGCGTGAAGCAGGTTTTCCAGTTGGGTGCGAAACCCGCAGCCTTCCGGATTGATAATCCAGGAATTGCCAGAAACATCCTGCAGCCGGGCAGACTTGGCCAGTGGGCTGTCGGCGGCGGCGACGATATCAACCTGCTCATTGCCCAGCCGCACGGGTTTACCGCGCGGATCCGGATGGTGGCCTGATTGGGTGACCACCAAGCCGGCGTCCAGACCGCCGCTGGCCAACCGTCGGGTAACACCAATACTTCGATCGGTAATCACATCGATGGTCATGGCCGGATTGAGTTTCTTCAAGGCTCGAAATACCGGTTTGACGACTGCGTCGGAAATTCCCAGTGAAATGCCCAAACGGATGGATTCCGGGCCGATGCTGCCATCGACGGTACCTTTCAGGTCGTCTGTTGCCCGCAAAACCTGCAGGCATGCCTTATAGGCGCGACGGCCGGCGCGGGTGGGCCGGGCCGGCTTCTGGTCACGGTCGAGCAGTTGCGTATCCAACTGTTCTTCCAAGTTTTGAAGACGGCGCGTAACGGCCGGTTGCGTCAAGCCGAGGCGCAGGGCTGCCGAGGCCAGCGAGCCCTCCTCGATGACCGCCACCAGCGCCCGCATGTCCTCAATGTTCATTGCCGTCAGCCTTCAAATGTCACCGATATGGTTCCGGCGCTGCCGAAATCGCCGGTGATCGTGTGCCCCGGTGTAATCGGGATGATGCCGAGGCAGGTACCGGTAGAGACGATTTCGCCGGCTTGTAGACGCTCGCCGCGATCTGAAAGCGCTTTGGCAAGCCAGGCCAAGCCGTTGAGCGGGTGGCCGAGGACCGCCGCACCGGTGCCGCGATTGGTCTCCTCGCCATCGACGAGCCCAACGACCTCGTGGGTGGCCAGATCAAGCGACTGCCAGTTGTCGATCGGCTCGCCGGCGATAAACCCGGCATTCAGCGCGAAATCGGAGATCGATCCGTGATGGCCGGGCAGGGTGTTGCCGGCAGTGCGGCGGCCAATGATTTCCAGGGCAGGGTGACAGCTGGCGATGGCTTCCGCCGCGGTTTCAGCCGATATATCTTCCCCGGTTTCGGGAAAAGCGCGGGCAAGGCGGAAAGCAAACTCGCATTCTATCGCCAGATATCCCGATCGCGTCGGCAGGCTGACGCCAGGCGAATGGGCATCGCGGGCAAACATCTTACCAAAAAAAGGCCCGTCACAACCGATCAGCCGCTGTGCTTCGGCGCTGGTGGCGCCAATCTTGTAGCCGATCGTATCGTCGCCATAATGAGCAAGTGCCGCGGCCTGGACTGCCCAGGCATCCGCCGTTTGGGTAATCACCTGATCAAAATCGGCGGCTAGGGTTTGATCGGTTTTTCGGGCCTCGGCCAATTGACGACCCAGGTCTTGAATTTGTTCACTATTCATTTTTCGCTAAACGCCTTTTGCCTTTGTGAGGGAGATTTTTATCATAACGAATATGCATGATAACCATGAATATAATTCAATGTTTTTATATTAAAGAACCTGTTACGACATCAATAGCTGAAAATTGAGGTCTATCCGAATGTCTGAAATCGCCGCTACGCGCAGCCGCCTTCCAGCAATCATCGTCGTCATTGCCGGCTGTATGGTCGGCCTATTGGCCTTCGGGCCACGGGCGACGATGGGGCTGTTCCTGACGCCAATGACGGATGCTCATGGCTGGAGCCGCGAGATATTTTCCCTGGCGATCGCGTTGCAGAATCTGATTTGGGGATTTGGCCAGCCAGTGGCCGGCATGCTGGCGGACCGGTATGGCACCGCCAAAGTGATCGTCGGCGGCGCCGTTTTCTACGCCGCCGGGTTGGTGCTGATGGGGCAGTCATCCGATCCCATCTTGCTGCAGCTGACCGCCGGCGGCTTGATCGGCATAGGCGTATCCGGTTGCGCCATGTTCTTGGTGTTCTCCGCCTTTGCCCGCCTTCTGCCGGAGCATTTGCGCTCAATATCCTTTGGCTTGGGAACAGCCGCCGGCTCCGCTGGCCAACTGGTCTTCGCGCCGATCGGCCGGGCACTGATTGATGGTTATGGTTTTCAAATTGCGCTGATCATCATGGCCAGCGTGTTAGTGATTATCCCGCTTCTGGCGATCCCGTTGCGCGGAAAACCCGCAGACGCCGCCGAAGCTGGACAGATACAACAATCGGTCGGACAGGCCATCCAGGAAGCCTTCGGGCATCGCAGCTTTAATCTGTTGGTTGCCGGGTTCTTTGTCTGTGGCTTCCATGTGGCCTTCATCACCGTTCATTTGCCGCCCTATATCCAGGATCTGGGGTTTGATCCAAGCTGGGGCGCCTGGGCGATCGCCGCCATTGGCTTCTTTAATATCATCGGCTCCATAGCGTCGGGCTATCTCGGCGGCATCTATCCCAAACGTACCGTCCTCAGCTTGATTTATCTGGGCCGGGCGGTGGTGATCGCGGTGTTCCTTGTGATGCCGATCTCGCCGATTTCGATTGTCATATTTGCCGGCGCCATGGGCTTATTGTGGTTATCGACAATCCCGCTGACGCAAGGGCTTGTCGTGGTGATGTTCGGCACTCGCTATATGGCGACGTTGTTCGGTTTTGTCTTTGTTTCGCACCAGGTTGGCTCGTTCCTGGGCATATGGCTGGGCGGCTATCTGTATGACACAACGGGTTCATATGATCCGATCTGGTGGATCGGCATTGGTCTTGGAATTTTCGCGGCAATTGTCCATTGGCCGATCAGTGAAGCTCCGGTCGAGCGCTCCGTTAGGGCCAGGACCCAATAATATCACTTGTTCTGTTCGGCGAGGACGGCCCGCCTGCCGGCAGAGATATCTTGAAAAGGCAACCAGCCTTATCGGCGATGTCTTTGTCACCATTCGAAGCCTCCTCGTCGAACAGAACAAGTGATATCAATGAGTCCTGGCCCTAAGGCGTGATTTGTCACCTTCGCCAATAAGGTCTTGCGGCGTGCCAACAGAAAGGGCATGAGTTGGATCAAATTTATAGATGCCGGATGTTGAGGCAAGGAGATGACCGTGACCCAGTTTAAGGCCATTCAGATCACCCGTGACGAGGAAACAAAAGAGCAATCGGTGGCGCTTGCCGAATTGAGTGAAGCTGATCTGATGGACGGCGATGTGACCGTCCGGGTCGACTATTCTTGCGTCAATTACAAAGACGGCCTGGCGATTACCGGCAAGAGCCCGGTGGTGCGCCGCTTTCCAATGATCCCCGGTATTGATATGGCCGGCGAAGTGGTGGCTTCCGACAATGCTGAATTCAAAGCCGGCGATCAGGTGATCCTGAACGGCTGGGGTGTCGGCGAGGGCCATCTGGGCGCCTATGCCGGCATGGCCCGGGTCAAGGGCGACTGGCTGATCGCCAAACCGGATGGATTTACCGGCGCCCAGGCGATGGCGATTGGCACTGCTGGTTATACCGCCATGTTGTGCGTCCTGGCGCTTGAGCGCCACGGTATTACCCCCGATCGCGGCCCGGTGGTTGTCACCGGCGCTGCCGGCGGCGTCGGCTCGGTGGCCACCAGCATTCTGGGTAAGCTCGGCTATCATGTGATTGCCTCAACCGGCCGCCCGGAAGAGGGTGACTACCTGAAAGAGCTGGGTGCTTCTGAAATCATTGACCGCAACGAGCTGAGCGAAAAAGGACGCCCGCTGGGCAAGGAACGGTGGGCCGGTGGTGTTGATGCGGTGGGCAGTCATACGCTCGCCAACGTATTGGCACAGACGCAATATGGTGGTGCGGTTGCGGCCTGCGGTTTGGCTCAGGGCTTCGACCTGCCGACGACGGTCATGCCGTTTATTCTGCGCGGCGTGTCACTGCTCGGTGTCGATTCCGTCATGGCGCCGAAACCGATCCGGGTGGAAGCCTGGCAGCGTTTGGTCCAGGACCTGGATATCTCCAAACTCAATGCCATGACGACGACGGTTTCCTTGGCTGATTCCATCCAGGCGGCGACAGACATCACTGACGGCAAAATTCGCGGTCGGGTGGTTGTCGACGTCAACGGCTAGTTGTCACTAACGGCGGCGGGGTCAGCTCCGCGGTCATTCCTGGCGGTAGATTTCACGATCAATTGCGCTTATTAGCGGCGTCTTCTAGCTGGCCTCAGCCGGCATGATGATGCACGTCTCGGTGCCGTGGGCCATGAGCTTGCCGTTTGCATCGGTAATCCGGCCTTCCGATGTGGCAATCCGCCGTCCACGGGATATGACTTTGGCGGTACAGGCGACCACACCGGTTGATTCAAAGATCGGCCGCACCAGGTTGACCTTGAATTCGACGGTGGTGAAGGCTTCACCTTTTTTCAGGACAGAGTGCACAACGGCGGCCATTGCTGAATCAAGCAACAGGGCCGGCCAGCCGCCGTGAACCGTGCCGAACGGGTTGTTGAATTCCTTTTTTGGCAGGCCGGAAAAAACGATATGGCCTTCGGCGACCTCTGACAGCCAGAAGCCGGCAGTCTTGGCCATCGGCGCCTCCGGGAGCTCGCCGGATAATATCGCCTGCATGACAGCTAGGCCGCTGGGATAGGTGGCGAGTTGCTCTGGTGTGATCATTTTGTATTCCCGGATTGCTGCAACGATATGTGTTTTCAGATAAAAAGTGCTAATACACTTAAAAGATAATCACAATCATTGGGTCAATGAAATTGCAAGCCGCCATGTCGCATCAACACGAAGGTAACAGCTGGTTTCAAGTATAATAACGTGCTATACCACTTAAAATATTTAAAGAGAAACACAATGGTGACCGATTCATCGACAGATTTGCGGTGTACCTGCTTTCGGCTTCGCCGCGCCGCCCGCAAGGTGACGCAAGCCTATGATACGGCCCTGCAGGAAGCCGGGGTCAGCGCCGTGCAATTTGCGCTGCTGGTTGAAATTGACCGCAGCGCGCCGGCGACGGTGAACCATTTGGCGGAGCGCCTCGGTACCGATCGCACGACGTTGTCGCGGACCTTAACGCGTCTGAGCCAATGGGGATGGATCGTCGATCGGCAGGGGTCGGATAAACGCGCCCATGGGTTTAGTCTGACCGATGACGGCCGCCGGACTCTTTTTGATGCCGGTCGACATTGGCAGCGCGCGGAGGCCGCTATGGTTCGCGCCGTCGGTCCCAAAGGCATCGCGCAACTTTATGAATTGTTGGAAAAATCCGAAGAGGTTGGCACGCCGCCCGTCGAATGACGGCCTCACCTAAGGCAGAGGCATCATGAACGGATCGCCTTCAAAAGCATTTTGACCTCGGCCGATTCCGGCGATGGCTTCACGCATGCGGCCATCCCGCTCCAACACCGTGTCCGCCAAATCAACAAGCCAGGCATTCGGTGTTGCCGACGGTGACGTCTGGCGCAGCTGTGCCGCCACCTCAAACTCGTCCAGTTCCGGATAAAGCGCGCACAAGGTGATATAGGCGCCAGCCGTCGACCTGGAGATGCCGGCCCAGCAATGGATGACCACCGGCGCCTGCCGATCCCACCGGCGGACATAGGCAAGCAATTGATGAATGTGTTCCGCCGCCGGCGGCGTCATCCCGTCCATTGGCGCGGTGATATCGTTGAAGCCCAAATACAGATGATTGCCCGGCGCGATCTGTGCCGGCCGGTCCACCGGCGTGCCAGCATTGATCAAGGTGATCAGATGTTCCGCGCCGCTTGAGGCAACAACGTCATCGACGTACATCAAAGGACAAACATGGATCGCCGGCATTCAATATTCCTTCCGTAACTGGGAGACCAACATGGATTTGCTAAAAGCGCTCAGGCCAGGTTCCCACAATTAATATTAAGGCGCTTCGGCGAGACGGGGATCGATCACTATTGCGCGATCAACCATCGCCGCTTGTGCCTGCGGGGCGGCCATCGGATTAAGCAGTGTTGGAAAGTCTTCCGCTAGCAAACCTTTCGGGCCTCCAAACAACTTATCCGATTCCTGTTTCTGGAAACCCGCCAGCGCAATTGATTCAAAATAGGCAGCGGTGCGGTCGGCTTGTTTAATCTTCTTGGCGACCGCGACAGGCAAATGGGCCGGCAGGCCGAAACGAATGTGGATGGCACCGGAAAGGCGATCCTCCACGGCCCGGTAGTCATTGCCGATCACCGCCTTGAAGGGCGAAATCATGTCGCCGATGACATACTCAGCCGCATCATGAAGCAGCGCCGCCAGCAGCCAACGCGATTCCGTATTGGAATGCTGCTTGGCCAATATGGCCTCGACCAGCAGGCTATGTTGCGCCACCGAATAGGCATGCGGCCCCATCGTCTGGCCGTTCCAGCGCGCCACCCGCGCCAGGCCGTGAGCGATGTCGCCTAGTTCCACATCAAGCGGCGACGGATCGAGAAGATCAAGCCGGCGGCCAGACAGCATGCGCTGCCAGGCCCGAGCCGGAGGGCGCGATGGTTCAGCCAACGGATGGAGTTCCTGTCTTCATCGCGGCAATCACCTTACTGTGCCGTGGCCGCGGCATCTTCAGGCCAGGTAAAGGTGGCGAAGCTGGGCAGGCGGGCGTCGAGGCGGACACCGCCACAGGTAATCTCCTGGCCATCGCGAATGGCGCCGGCCACCTTGTCGATGCGCACAATGGCAAGACCGGTCCGGCCGGCATGCGATCCCATTTCCCCGATGACCCGTTCACCGGCGAGGATCTCCGTTCCGCGTGCGGGCAGGTCGGCGTTGCCCTCGACAATCAGCGCCCGGCGCCGCGCCGAACCCCGGTGGTGCATGCGTGAGACCACCTCCTGGCCGACGAAACAGCCCTTGCCGAAATCCACACCGTTCAGGTCATCAAGATCAACGTCGTGGGGGAACATCTCGCCATAATCGAAATCGTGCAGCGCTTCGGGAACGCCTAGCCCGATCCGGTGCGCCTGCCAATCAGCGTTTGTTGCGGCGTTTTGAGCCGGATCAGCGCTACCTTTGGCGGTATTATCACGCCGGCCAAGGGCAGCCAGACGCGGATCAGCAAAGCCGCATGACATATCCATGCTGTCGCCCCAATAAGCCACCACATCAAAGTCGGCGCTCACATCGGCCAGATCGACATCGGCGCGCAACTTGTAAAATGTCAGGCGTTTCAAAAGGTCCGGCGCGGTGGCATCTGGCGTATCAAGCAGATAGCCGCCATCGCGGGGCGTAACCAGGAAATCAAACAGGATCTTCCCCTGCGGGGTCAGTAGGGCGCCATAGCCGGCGCCATCACGATCGACAGCCTCAATATCCGCCGTAATCAGCCCCTGCAGAAATTCCGCCGCATCGCCACCGCCTACGGTAATCAATGCCCGGTCTTCTAATTTCGTCCAGTATGCCATGGCCGCGGTCCTCAAAATAACCTCTCGTCACGACATAAGGTGACAGGCGCGGTAGGGCAAGCCCACGATTTGCGTGGATGGTTGCGATTGGCTCTGGCGTGCCCGGCCAAGCAGCGATAAAACCGCCAACACGAACATAGGGGAGCACGATGTCAGAACATTATGACCTGGTCCTAACAGGCGCCACCATCGTCAATCATGACGGCATCGGCCAACGCGATCTGGCCATATCCGATGGCCGAATTGCTGAAATCGGATCGATCTCCGCTGACAAGGCGGAACGTGCCATCGATTGCACCGGCTTGCACATCCTGCCGGGTGTGATCGACAGCCAGGTCCATTTTCGCGAGCCCGGCGCTGAACACAAAGAGGACCTTGAAGCCGGTTCCCGCGCCGCCGTGCTCGGCGGAGTGACCGCCGTCTTTGAAATGCCCAACACCAATCCGTTGACAACGACGGCTGAAACGTTGGCCGACAAGGTCAATCGCGCCACCGACCGGATGTTTTGTGATTTCGCATTCTGGGTTGGCGGCACGCGCGAAAACGCTGACCAGCTTCGCCATTTGGAGCGGCGGCCCGGGGCGGCCGGCGTGAAAGTCTTCATGGGTTCATCCACTGGCAATTTGCTGGTTGAGGATGACGACGGCGTGCGGTCGATATTGTCGAACATTCGCCGCCGGGCGGCCTTTCATTCCGAAGACGAGTTCCGCCTGCGTGAACGCGCCCATCTGCGCGTCGATGGCGACCCGCGCTCCCATCCGGTCTGGCGGGATGTGGAAACAGCGCTCATCTGTACCAAACGGTTGGTGCGGATTGCCTCGCAAGAGGGCGCGAAAATTCATGTGCTGCATATCTCTACCGGCGATGAAGTGGATTTTCTGGCCGACTACAAAGACGTCGCCTCCGTTGAGATGACACCGCATCACCTGACATTGACGGCCGATCGCTATGCGGATTTGGGCTCATTGGCACAAATGAACCCGCCGGTGCGCGACGCCGGGGAGCGTTCCCGTTTGTGGGCCGGTCTGCAGCAGGGCGTCACCGATGTGCTGGGGTCCGATCATGCACCGCATACGCTGGAGGAAAAGGCGCAGCCTTACCCCAATTCGCCGTCCGGCATGCCCGGCGTTCAAACATTAGTGCCGTTGATGCTCAATCACGTGGCCGAAGGCAGGCTATCGCTGGAACGCCTGGTCGATCTAACGTCCGCCGGTGCCGCCCGGTTATTCAACATTGCCGGCAAGGGTCGGATCGCCAAAGGCTACGATGCCGATTTGACGATCGTCGATTTACAGGCAAACCGCACCATTACGAATGATTGGATCGCCTCAAAATGCGGCTGGACGCCTTATGACGGTGTGGCCGTAAAAGGCTGGCCTATCGGTACATTCGTGCGTGGACAACGGGTCATGTGGGAAGACGAGATCATCGCTTCGGCAGCCGGCCAGGCAGTGCGTTTTCAGGATGCATTACCAAAGGGCGCCAACGACTGAGCGCCCCGGTTTATCCTTTGTTAAGGCCGATCTAGAATTCAGCTGGTTTCAACGGCATTTTTAGGTTTGTCGAATAGTGTTCTGCTTGCCCGATGGCGGGTATTGAGAGGCACTGGGACTGATGACGGCCAACACCGACACTGACGACGCGCCTCGAGGCCTGTCCGGCAAGCTGGACACGCTGCGCCAAATGGTGTCGACCATCTTGACCGAGGATAGCGAGGAAGCCCGTGCCAAGCGCACCGGCGCCACCGCGCTCGCCATCCGCGTTGCCGCTGCCGGTATCGCCTATGCCTCGCACGTTTTGATGGCGCGGTTTCTGGGCTCATTCGAGTACGGCATTTTTGCCTATATCTGGGTCTGGGCGACGATCCTGGGACCGACTTCGACATTGGGTTTCAGCCATTCGGTGTATCGCTTCGTGCCGCAATACGGTGAAACCGGCGATGATGCGTTGGCCCGTGGGTTCATATTCGGTGGTGGTATTTTCGTTGCGCTCACAGCGCTCTCGATCGCGGTGATTGGTTCGCTTGGGGTCTATTTTTTCCGCGAATCCATCCAAACCTATTACGTCATGCCGTTTGTGATCGGTATGGCGCTGGTCGCGTTTTTTGCTGTTCAAGATTTCATCGAAGGCATTGCCCGGGCCTATTCGTGGATAGCCACGGCCGTAGCGCCGCCATTTATCCTGCGCCAATCCTTGATCGTCTTCGGTGTCGGTCTGGTAATCCTCACCGGCGGGCCTGCTGATGCCATCAGTGCCATCGTCGTGGCCATCATTTCTTCAGCGATATCGATGATCGTCCATATCCTGCTCGTCCGTCACCGGTTGAAGTCAGTTCTTAAACCGGGCCCAAGGTCGTTTGATTATTGGGTATGGATCAAAACCTCAATTCCGATCCTTTCCGTTGATCTGTCGCATGTGCTTTTTGCCTATGCCGACATTATCGTGTTGAGCTTTTATTGGCCGCCGGATGTGATCGCGGTTTACTTCGCCGCCACGCGGATCCTGCAATTGGTGCACTTCGTCCGTTATGCAGCGACCGCCGCCACAGCGCAGCGTTTTTCGGCTAACAGCGCCAGCGGCAATCATGACAAGCTCAAGTCGTTGGCTCAGGTGGCGGTGCGCTGGACATTTTGGGCATCGCTCGCCGGCGCCAGTTTCGTGGTGGTGACCGGCCCGCAGTTGTTGGGCATGTTTGGAGCGGATTTCGGTGTTGGTTATTCAGCCCTGGTATTGCTAGCCGCTGGCGTCGTCATCCAGTCGGTGGCCGCGCCGGGCGAAGATCTGTTGAACATGACCGGCCACGAGCGGGTATCGGCGGTGATCTCAATTGCTTCGGTCGCGCTAAACTTCGCTCTGAATTTGGCTTTTGTGCCAACCTACGGCGTCATGGGCGCCGCTAGCGCTACGGTCCTGGCGATGGCGATCCGGACGCTGATGTTGGGCATCGCGGCGCGCAAGCAGTTGGGTATTGAGGTTTTCGTCTGGAATGTCCGCAAGGATTCCTAGAGCGTCTTCGAATAAGAGAACTGCCTCTAGACAGTGAGTTCATAAAATTGAACGGGCTATACCGCTTCGCGCATTGTCAGGTTAGCACCCAGCTTCAGGCCTCTCATAGCTGATCGCAAAATGACGATTTGGTGCCATAAGTGGACATTGAATGCTACCTAAGATTACAGGCCAATAATCCTGCGAATGCTGTTCAGTTTCATTGGCCATCAGACTTTGCCCGAACCGTTACTCGTCGTCTCGTTCAGCAGCCGTTCCACCGACAAAATAATTGACCTCCTGTTGCGGTGACCTAAATTCACCATGGCCAGTGCGAGAGAGGTTCCCAATGCTGAAGACATGCCAATCCCTGCTTGCCACAGGCGTTATTGCAATGATGCTTATCGGCCCGATCAACGCTGCAGAGACGATTGGGTGGCGTGATCTGACGGTGAGTGTCGATCCTGAGAAAGACCCATTTTTCGGGCTGAGTTTTGAAACTCGTAAGATGTTCGAACAATTGCTTACCATTGAAAAGTCGAGCGCGAAAAATCTGACCCACCCGATTAGTGTGGCGCGGGAAAAGGAACTCATCTCTAGTCTGGCCCGGGCAGGTTTCGATGCAGCCGAGTTGAAGGCCAAGGACAGAGCCTTCCAGCGCTTGATCGCTCTGCAAAGGTCCAGTGTTCGATCGGAATGGGATGGCGCGGATGTCCGAATTCCCGGCTATCTCCTTCCCCTTGAGTTCGAAGGCGATGCAGTCTCCGAGTTCCTGCTCGTTCCCTATGTAGGGGCTTGCATTCACACTCCACCGCCGCCGGCCAACCAGATCATTCATGTCAAACCAAACGCGAGCTTTCGATCCGAAGGACTGTTCACCCCGGTATGGGTGACAGGGCGGCTCTCGGTTAAACGTAGCCGGCAACGTGTCGGGCTTTCTGACGGTCAGTCGGGATTCGATGTGGGCTACTTTTTGGAAGCAAAAATTGTCAAGAAATACACCGCTGACCCGGGCTGAACCATCCGCATATCATTGGGTGCCGCGGCGGCATCCCACCGCCAGATTTGGTTGATACCATCCCCATTGTCTGCACGCAGAAATCAATGATGAGAAATCTTCGATGCAACGATACCCTCTTCTGATCATCGCCTACGTTTGTTTTTCTTTCCCGACCTTGTCTCAGGAAGCCATTAAAATTGAAGCCCACGAACATGGCGTGGGTCAGCTCAGAATTGCCGTTGACGGGGCGACTATTGCGATTGAATTCGAAGCTTCCGGAGCAGACATAGTTGGATTCGAACACGTCGCCCGGTCGGCCAGCGACCGCGAAAAAGTTCAAGCCTCCATCGCGATCCTCGCCAAACCTCTAACACTCTTTGCTCCGCCGAAAGCCGCGCAGTGCCGGGTCGCAAAGGCCGAAATCGAACTATTTGGCGATGAGGGGACCGGAAAACACGATGCCGATCACCATGAGGAGCCGAAATCCTTGGCCTCCCACTCCGAGTTTCATGGTGATTATCGCCTGATCTGCAGCAATCCCGCAGCGATAACCAGCATCGATTTCCGCTACTTTGAAGCATTCCCGAACGCGCAGGAACTCAAGGTCCTGCTTGTCACTGACAAGGGTGCTAGCGCGTACGAAGTGGAACGGGACAAACCGCGTATTGATCTGACGGGTATCATGTAGTCTGGACGATCTGGTTGCGAGGATGCAGGCATGGAAGACCGAGGGCAGATGAGATTGACCGGGATCCGGTTCGCCTGGCCGGGCGCGCGGGGATTCCGGATCGCGATTGATGAGTTTTCGGTTGCCAGCGGGGAGAGCGTTTTAATGCTCGGTGAGAGCGGCTCAGGCAAGTCCACGCTGCTCAGCCTGGCAAGTGGAATATTCTTGCCCGATCGCGGCAAGATATGCATCGGTCAGACGGACATCACCCGGCTCTCTGCAAACCATCGTGATCGGTTCCGGGCAGAAAATATTGGCGTGATTTTCCAGATGTTTAATCTGTTGCCTAGCGTGACAGCGCTGGACAACACGATTCTACCCTTGCATTTCGCGCCGTCACGACGCTCCAGGCTAAAGCAATCACCTCGTGCCGAGGCTGAGCGGATTTTGGCAGAATTGGGATTGCCAAGCAGCCTGGTACGTCACGGTCCGGCCCGGAATCTCAGTGTCGGGCAGCAGCAACGGGTCGCGGTGGCCCGTGCGCTAATCGGCGAGCCAGACCTCATTATTGCCGACGAGCCAGCTTCCGCGCTCGACGCGTCCAGCCAGGACGCCTTTCTCGACCTGTTGTTCCGACAGGTGCAGGGTGCGGGCTCTACCTTGTTGATGGTTTCCCATGACCGGCGGATTGCTACCCGGTTCGATCGGGCCATTGAATTGGCAGATATCGCCACCATTACCATGGATCGTGGCGAATGATATTGATCCGCATCGCCTTGCAGTCATTGTGGAGCCGCCGCATAACTGTTGCGCTGACCGTTTTCGCGATTGCCCTCAGCGTTGCGCTCCTGCTTGGTGTGGAAAAGGTACGCACCGGAGCACGGACAAGTTTTGCTGACACGATATCCGGAACTGACCTTATATTTGGCGCGCGCTCCGGCAGCGTCCAGCTGCTGCTTTATTCGGTCTTCCGCATCGGCAACGCGACCAACAACGTGACTTGGGAGAACTACCGAACGATCGCCGTTAGGCCGGAGGTTGCCTGGGCTGTACCCATTTCGCTCGGAGACAGTCACCGCGGATTCCGTGTGATGGGCACAAACGGGGAGTATTTTGTACGCTATCGGTATCGTGGCGGTCGTAAACTGGAGTTTGCACAGGGCCAACCGTTTGACGATCTATTTGATGCGGTGATCGGATCCAGTGTGGCCACCGAACTGGGATACCGATTGGACGACCCGATAGTTGTGGCCCATGGCCTGGCCTCGTTCAGCAGACACGAGGATCTGCCTTTTCGTGTTGCTGGCATCCTCAAGAGTACAGGAACGCCGGCAGACCGGACCGTTCTAGTCAGCCTCGCGGCCGTCGAGGCCATACATGCCGATTGGCAGAGCGGCGCCAGGATCCCGGGTCGGACGACACCGGCCGAAATATTGCGGCAAATGGATCTTGAGCCCAAAGTGATCACCGCAGCCATGCTTGGAGTCAAATCCAAGTTGCAGATCTTCAATCTTCAGCGCGCCATCAACGATTTTCCCGGTGAGCCTCTTTTAGCGATACTGCCTGGCGTCGCACTGCACGAATTGTGGGGCATCGTCGGCGTGGCAGAGACAGCCCTCACCGGGGTGGCGGTGATGGTCGTCTTCACAGCACTAATCGGCATGATGGCGATTATCTTTTCGAGCCTGAACGAGCGCCGACGAGAGATGGCTATACTGCGATCGATCGGAGCCCGGCCAACCACTGTTTTCACCCTACTGTTGGTGGAGGCTGTTGCCATGACGTTGGCCGGTATCGTTCTGGCTCTAGCTCTCCTCTACACGGGAATGTGGGTGGCCCGCCCGTATGTTGACGCCCGTTATGGGCTTTACCTGCCAATAGAAATGCTCAAAACAGATGATTGGCGGATGCTGGCTTTTATCCTTTGCGCGGGTGCGTTGATCAGTGCATTACCCGCCTGGCGGGCGTTTCGATTATCGCTCGTGGACGGCATGTCGGTGAGGATGTGATCATGAAGTCAGATTTTTTTGCTTTCGTCAGTTTGTACCGTCGGCCGCAGCTTTGATTTGGATTGCGTTTATTTTTGGCGGCCTCACATCAAGCGCGTCCGTACTTCCAATCAGCATTGGCTGGAACGATCTGATCCCGCACATCGGGGCTTCATCGGCCCAGACCCGCCGCCCGCAAACCAACTGGCGCTCGTCAGTCCGGAACCACCTGACGCGTTTGACGGATTATACGAACGGGTCTGCGTGACTAGCACATTCACCGGGGCAGCACGTCAAACGCGGTAATCTCTGGAATGTTGTCACTAGCAGGAACGACGGCTTTGGGTCAAAAATGCGCTTTCAATTTGAGGAATTTTGTTCAATTTGCGACAACATCGATAAGACACATTTGGGCTCGGCGCAGGTATTCGCTGCGCCGCATCCAGATGACTGTTGAAGGTCATGAATCTCAGTCTGGGCGGGTTCGAAAAACGTCCTAATTACCCTCAACAACAGACCTAATTCATAACCGTTCTAGATGGTGAATTTGCGCCAATTTCAAACCCATCGCGAGGCTGGCCCAAACGTAGGTTGGGCGCCACAAACGGGTGTGATAGCACGCTCAAAGGTGGATTAAGTAGTCGTGCCACTAATCTGTACCAGACCCGAGAGTGCAGATATCGACAATCAGTAAAGGCGCTCGGTACTTGACTGATGAATCATATCTTCCAGTTCAGGAAGCGTATCGCTCAGCTGACCGTGCGCTTTAATTATCTCTGCCAGACGGGGCACGTTTGATGTATCCGGCCATTCGTCCGGCATCCAAGCCCGGGAGCGAATAAAAGCCTTGGGGCAATGGCTCAGGACACGCTCAACCCGGATCAGCGTGATGAAACCAGCTGGCCTACCGTTCACTGCAAGTTTTTCAGCCAGGCCGTCATCCTGGACAATCGCGGCCCTGCCGCTCACCCGAATGGTGTCGCCATGTCCCGGGATCATGAAAAGCAGGCCGACGGCATCGTCGCGAAGTATGTTCTCGATCGCATCCATACGGTTGTTGCCTGGTCGGTCCGGCAGCGCCAGCGTCTTTGGGTCGAGTACTTTCACAAAACCTGGAGGATCACCCCTCGGTGTCTGGTCGACACCTCCGTCTTCGCGGCGGGTTCCCAGAATAGCCAGTGGCGACGCTGCTATGAAACGTTCAGTAAGCTGGTCGATATGGTCGATGACCTTTGAGTCGACGTATCTGGAGGGCATTTTGGCGATTTCACGCAACTGCTGCGTCGATGAGATCCTTCCGTCAACTGATTGGCCGAATACGTTGGTACCCATCGCTCACTCTCCGTTGTCATGCCGGGGACCTAACATGAGGGCCGGTAGCTAACAAAACGCCATGAGCCGATGCGACGCGCTCGCTCTCCCGCCTCTTTCCAAAGTCGTGTGAGCGGAATTGTCGGTTGTTAGGCGACCGTGATTTCAGCTCGCCGCAATCTGGCGCTAGTCGCCGGCGACGAAAAAATGCCAGGTGCCGTCCGGTCCAATGCCGACCCGGTAGAAAATATAGGCGCCAAAAGATTCCATATCCTGATAGTCGCCGGCGGTGACGATTTTAAACAGTTCGACAAACTGGCTCGGTGATAATTCGTGGAGCGGGTAGTGGGCGAAGTAAGGCCACACATACATTTCCTGTGGTGTGCCCTTGTCCATATGGACCCAACCGGCCTCAAGAACTTCCATCAAGATCGCCATAACCTCGCGACCTTCGGCATCGCCGGATACGGTTTTCAGATGCTCGATTGGGTCTTCCACGCCGCCGAATGAAAGCGTTGGCGGCATCTCGTTGGATTCCAAAACCGGCCGCAGGTTTTCAATCACGCCGGACTTTGCTGCCTCTATAATTGAGTCCCGCATGCGCTGGACCAGGTCCGGCAGTCCGGCATCTCCATAGTGAATGACCGGTATTTTGGATTTGCCATCCGCTGACGGCGACTTGTTTTCACCGGCATCGCCCGGGTCACCAGTGGGCGCTGGCTGGGTGGCTTTTTCCGTTGGCGCGGTTGGATTTTCTATGGCGGATTTGGGGACCGCTGGCACGGCAGGACGCACCGGATCTGAGCCTTCAGCAGTGGGAACTTCAATGCGTTCTGTGCGGATTGTTTTGGCAATTGCAAGGCTCATTGAGCTGGCAATTACCAGGCCCCCGATCAGCATGAGAAGTTGAACACGCATCAATTCAATATGTCCGAACAAATGACATTAGCATTAGTGTTGCCGGTAAATGCGCCCACCATATTGTCATGCCGACACGCAATCACGCTCGGCACTATAACGTCAAATAGTCGGATTGTCCGCGCTTAGGATCGGGCATCAACGCCGCAGTTGGATAGCACTTGAACGAGGAAGCTTGAAGCTCGGTCGCTACTGCACCGTGCGGGCAACGGTGAATTCGCCCTGCTCAATTCGCTTGGAGAGCGAAGCTGTCATCTCCGCCACGGCGTTTTCCCCATAAATCAGGACCAGGTCACTTAGCGCGGCAAAAAGTGCTGCGTGGGCGACGATCTCTGGTTCGATGCCGTCGGCTTCAGCCTCGGTCCAGGCTTCTTGCAAATAGTCCAACGCTGCTTGTTTTTTTTCCAGGATAACGTCGTCGGAATCGTGCTCACTCGGTGTCGTCATCAAACTAATTCCGGTCAAAATAAAGAAAGCGCGCCGTCTGGCACCCCGTCAGGCCAACAGATTTGCGGCGACCCTAGCACCGTTTTCGGTTTCGGCAATGGTAATGTCAAAAAAGTGTTAACGGCATCGCTCAAATGCCACCTAACGCCCATATCGGGCGGTCAGACGCCGGGCCAGAGTGGCGCCTTCTTCCACATAACGATTGGCAGCTTCAGCCGCCTGGGCGGTACAGGAACGGTGGGTTTGTTCAAACGACCGGTAGCCGAGATTAAATCGCGCGATCATCCGTCTTTTGCGAGTTGGCGACGGTTTCTCCGCTTCGATCAATGCTTCCATTTTCAGCCGCCACGCAGCCCCATCGGGTGCCTTGCATAAGGTGCGCAGGTAATGCACCGCGCCTAAAATCTCAGACAAGCGCAACAGATCCTTGTCATAGGGTGGTTGCGCCGCACCGGCCGGGCGGATCGCCAATGCCACAAGCATCAGACCGGCAAGCATCCATGCGGGTCGGAAGCAAAATATTCTGGGCGTGGCAGCAGGCTGCATCGGTTGTTCCAGGCGAATCCTACGATCACCAGATTGTGGGATCGCCCAACGACCAATGCAAGGCCGGCTACATCATGATTTTCACCTTCGGGAAGAAAGCATGGACGACGAAGGCGAAGGTAATGTCGTGGACAACCGGGGTCTCGCCGCCGCTGCCTTTGCGCATGGCGGTGACATTGCCGACGTCACGGCCTTCACGAATCTTGGAGGCATCAAGGGCCGAATTTTGCCCTTTTTTCCAACGCAGCACCAAATCACCAACCTCGATCATGCCGCGGTTGCGCAACAAGGCCAGCGATACCGCCGTCGCATCCCCGTCGTTTTTGATAACCACAACCCGCGCCATTGGGTTGATGTCATCTGGCAGTGAACCCTGGTAGAGCGGGTAGGGCGCGCTACGGGAATCATACTGGATATACGGATTGCGCCCATAAGAACGCCTGGACGGATTGTTCGGTATGAGCACTTTGGCGGTCGGATGATCAGCCTTGAACATACCGAAGGCTTCCACCCGGGACGGGATCATTTTTAGTTTCTTGCCGGTTTGGACGCCGACAATGCCCTTGCCGATAAACTGCTGCCACCAGCTCTCTGTCTGCCGGTCGTACATTACCAGATCGGAATTGCGTAATAGCCCGGTGGTGCCGAAATCCAAGACTACGCCATCAACGGTCCGCTCAAAAACAATGGCTGAATTGCACAACGGGCAATAGGTCACGGCAACCGGAACGCCGCCGACTGTGTCGTTGACGATCTCGTGCCAGGTCAGCACCTGCAGCGGATAGGCCCGGACTTCGCCATTGATCTCCACCCGGATCACCGGTTCCATGTCGCCGACATTGGCGGACTTGTCGGCGGTGACAAAAACCGGATTATCAATTGACGGAATGCCGTCTTTCGGCGGTCCGCCGGACAGGATCTCGTTGAAGGGGATCGCGTGTTTGGTAAAATCGGTTTTATACCATCCCATACCCTTGAACTTCTTCGGATTGGCATGGGATGCGGCCGACAGGCCAACAATCAAAAACAAGCTCAATATGAGACGCGAAAATATCATCTGGTATCTCCGGGAAAAACAAGGTTCTACCTAAACATGACGTGCCGGCGCGGTCAGACCAAATCAAAAGGTTACACGCCGCCGTGACCCCAGCGTCAGGACATGCGGGTCAGGAACCTAGGTCTCTACCAGCTGCCGGCTGCGCTGAATGAGCGCCGGTGTGCGATCCGTGAAGGTGAAGGCGTCAAGATCCGATGTTCGGATCCATTTGGCATCCATTGCGTCATCGGCAGCGGACGCTGTGCCGGAGAGATAGCGGCCGGCGAATACCGCGATGACGAAATGTACGTACACATCGCCGGCGTCGTCGTGATGGATCACATCCACAATATCCACCAATCCGACGACCTCCGCTTCGATCGCAGTTTCTTCCAGCACTTCACGCCGGGCAGCTTGCGCGGCGGTTTCCCCCAGTTCCACCACCCCGCCAGGCAGGCTCCAGATTCCGCGCAAGGGTGCCTTGCCGCGCTGAGCGATCAATACATCATCGCCCCGCCAAACGGCGAGACTGGCGCTCAGCATCGGGCGGGTAGGGTAGGTGCGATCTTCCAAGGTTGGAACTCTCCCGTTCGACAATTGGTCGAATTATATGAGATGACATCACGAACAACACTACGTCATTCCCGCGAAAGCGGGAATCCAGTGCCAATTGGCACAAATTCAGTTCGTGGCTCCTGGATTCCCGCTTTCACGGGAATGACTGAGGATGGGGAAGCGTAAATGATATGGGCAAACAGAAACTAATCGAACAGGGCGTCGATCGCGGCTTGGGCGGCCGCCAGTCCGTCGCCGGAAGCGGCGAATTCGACCGCCGTGCCATTAATCAGCGCGCTGGCTTTATCAAGACGCGGCCGCAATTCTTCCAGTATGCGCGTGCTCAAATCGTATTGAACGGCCGGGTCGGCCAGGTCGGCGGAGGCGCATAGCGCCTGTATGCCGATGATCATTTCGTCAATTTCGTCGACCAGCGCCTCAAAATGACTTTTCAGGTCGCCGTCCACCTTGGCGTAGGTGGCGATCGCCAGGTCACGGTCGTGAAAAACGCTTTGTTCAAAATGGGCGCAATAGGTCAGCGGTTCCCAGTCCAAAACGTCGTCAACACATTCCGGCATTGTCGCAATGAGTTCTAACATCATGATGATCTCATTGAAATGATTGAGATAATCAGTCGCCAGCCCGGTCTGAGGATTGATGTTGGCGGCCATCAGCACCTCAGGCGAAACGCCAAAGGTGTCGGGTTCTCCAACAAATTGTGATTGTGCCGCCGCGTTCATACTCTACTACAACCCTCACTACCCGCATGATCCTACCATTGACACCGTTTCAAATTCATTACCTTGTGGTCGAAAATTCCGGAGGGGAAATACCTATGTGCGGCCGATATAGTCTTGTGGCGACGCCGGATGAAGTGCGGGAACTGTTTGAATACCTGGAACAGCCGAACTTTCCGCCGCGCTACAACATCGCTCCGACCCAGCCGATCGCGGTCGTCCGCCAGGGCCGTGAAAACCGCGAATTTGCCCTTATGCGTTGGGGGCTGATCCCATCCTGGGTGAAAGATACCCAAAGCTTCACATTGCTCATTAATGCCCGCTCCGAGACCGCCGACGCCAAACCCTCATTCCGCAACGCCTTCAAACGCCGCCGTTGCCTGATCCCCGCCAGCGGCTTTTACGAATGGCAAAAAACGTCCGATAAGCAAAAGCAACCCTATTGGCTGCACCCGGCAAAACCCGGCCCGATCGCCTTCGCCGGCCTGTGGGAATGTTGGGTCGGTGAAGACGGCTCCGAAATCGACACTGCCGCAATTTTAACTGTCGAGGCCAACGAAACCCTCACCTCCATTCACCACCGCATGCCCGTGGTTATCCAAAAAGCGGATTTCAGCCGATGGTTGGAGACCCCGGAACAAGAGGCCGGCGATGTGAAGGACCTGCTAGCGGCGGCGCCGGAGGACTATTTTCAAGCCGTGCCAGTAAGCACGCGGGTGAATGCAGTGCGCAATGATGATGAGGGGCTGCAGGATGCGGTGGAGGTAAGGGCAGTGGTGGCGGAAGTGGAGAAACCGGTGGGTGAGGGCAAGGCGGAGCCGGATGATGGGCAGATGTCGTTGTTGTGAGGGGTGGTAATGGTAGCGTACGGGGTTGAGGAGTGCCGAATTTTGACCCTTTGTAGGCACCAGGGACCAGCGCTAGGCCTAAAAAAAACTGATGAACGATCTGTCAATCTGGCTTCTGTCCGATCTGATTTTCATCTTCGTTTGACGGAAAATCCGACTAGTCAAATCAAGTCTTGTTGGATGCTATTGGACATTCGACCCTCTGAATAGGGAGTGGACAATGACCAATACCCCTAAATCGTTGGACAGGTGATTCTATCAGTCCAACAACTTTTTAAGTCATTGTTATCAAACACTTTATTGATAAGATTTTGACCCAAAGGCATCGACGCGCTGATGTCATTTTGGAAAATATCCCGGGCAACTTCACATATTGAAGTTTTCTGAGACACTGTTGGTCAGGCAAATGGGGCATCGAAACTGAACAAAAAACGGAGAAAAAACATGCCCCCCTTATCCAAAACACTTGCGATAGTAGCTGCACTGGCGATGCAGGTGATGCCTGTAGCAGCCGAACAGATCAGTGAGGTTCAGGTGCGCACGCACCCGTCCCAAGGCAAAGTCGTTCAAGTAGTGGGCGCTTCGGCCCGGCTGATCAGCGGCCCGCGCGGCGTCTTTGTCAACCTGGCAACAAACGGGCTAAAGCCGGGCAATGTCTACACGTTGCTGATGGCCGTAATGAACAATCCCGGCCAATGCCCGGTGCTTCCCTGCACACCCAAGGACGTATTGAAGCGGTCCGATATCGTGGGGTCGGATGTCGCCTATGCAGGAGGTGCGATTGCCACCGACGCGGGTAAGGTCGTATTTGCACATTTTCAGCCTATTGGGCTGTTCCGGGATGGATTTTTCAAAAATGGTCTGACCAGGACCGATGGTATTGAAATCCACCTTGTCCTGAATGATCACGGCCCGCTGATTGAAGGTCGGGCATTGGAAATGCTGACAACATATCGCGGTGGATGCAGCGACAAAAGTATTCCAGGTCCGATGCCAGCCACTGCACGCGCCCAAGGAAAACCCGGGCCGAACAAGTGCCGCATGGTGCAGTTCGCGCAGTTCGTTCCAGATAAGCCGGCTTCGTAATCAAGACCTAGTTTCAACGGGATCTGCGGGTGGCAATGCCATTGCCATCCGCAGTAACACGATCGGTCTTGTCAGGGCATTATTCAATAGACAAGCTTTGTCCCAATTTAGAATACCAGTGTATTTGGTTAGCCACTCGTTTGGCAGGACGATCGCGCTACCTGCGGCGTTTGGCGAGGTGGTTGATGTTCTGAGTATCGCCACCGATGAGGCAAATCCAAATACGCTTATCTGTAAAATTGGCCATTCTGAATTGTTTGAAGCAGCCGAAAATTAGGCGGTGGAGGCGATTGAGGCCATGGTGAAAGAGGAAACGCCAGTAGGTGAGGAGAAGGCGGAGCCGGATGATGGGCAGGTCTTTGCTGTGAAGGCGTGGTGTGGTGGTCTGTGGAGTTTACTAAGTGGCGGCTTTTGACCCTGAACGGAAGTGGGCCTGACGGACCACACCGCATGTGGTATCGTATCCGACCAGCCTCGCAGAATTTGGTTTCGGGAAGCAGAATTGTCTGACGGCATTGAACACAATAGCAATCGCACGGCAGTCGGGGAGCGCATTGGAACTCTCCTGGAGGCTCTTGATATCAGCACCGCCCATATCGGAACCTCGGTGCCGATGGAACTGGTATCCCTAATTACTGACAATCCAGATGCCATATCCTCGCTTACGTTGCTTAATGCCTCCCGGTTTCCGCTGGAAGCATTAGCCACCCAGGCGAGCAGGATGATTGTTTTTACCGGCGACAAAGGTCTTGCCGGAGAAGCAACCCGTCATGCAAAAGCGTCGCTCTTAGACTGTGAAATCGTCGAATTTTCCAATTACCCGGCGATGATCTGGACTGACATGGCCGCTGACCATACTGACCAAATAGCAAAATCACTTCTTGATTTCCTGAAACGTCAAGAGGAATTGCGGCCGGCGACAATCATTTCAAGCGACGGGCGTTCTGGCGAGGCAGGCGGGATTTCATATCGAATTACCGGAGAGGGTCCGGCATTACTGCTTTTTCCGGCGATGATTGCCCCGTCGCAATGGAATCCGCTAATTGATCGCCTGGGACAGCATTTTACGGTCGTGCGGTTGGGCGGAAAGCATCTTGGTGCAGTATCGATCTTCGAAGGGCGCGGCAGCGATCCGTCCTACCACCGCTTGGGTCTGAATTTACTCCGTGACGCTCGTATTGAATCTTCCGACCAACTGTTGGAACTTGGCTGCGGTAGCGGCGTCACCAGTCGGTGGCTAGTCCAGAATGATCTCTGCGCTAAACCCCTTACGGCAGTGGATTTAAATCCATTTCTACTGGATGAAGCGCAAAACTTGGCCGAAGCGGATGGACTTGGTGGAGCAATCGAGTTTTGCCAGGGAGATGCCGAACATCTCTCTTTCCCCAATGACAGTTTTGGCAACGTGATTTCCTTCACCCTGATCGAGGAGTGCGATGCTGACAAAGCACTTCAGGAAATGGTACGGGTGATCAAGCCTGGAGGCCGGGTGGCGGTTGTGGTGCGAGCTTGCGATATGCCGGTATTCTGGAATCTCCCGCTGGACCCACAAATCAAATCAAAGGCTCAGGCGCCAATAGTTCAGGTCGCGCCACGCGGCTGCGCGGACGCAAGCATCTTGCGGCGATTGCGTAATGCCGGCCTCAAAGAGGTCATTGCGTATCCCAGCTTTTACGGTGGGAAAGCCATGGAGGAGTATTTCGAACCGGTGGCATTGTCGCAGTTAGACTCCGACGAGAAATCCCTTTGGAATGAAGCCAAGGCGACAGCACTCGCCGATAGAACATTCTATATGATGCACCCAGTGCACTGCGCAATTGGAACTAAACGAGGTTAGCTGGCGGCAGGCATCCTTTTCATCTCCCAGAACTCCGATGTATGAGGTCCGCTGCTGGCACAAAGCAGCCGTTCTCGCTATTCCTCCTCGGCTAAGAATATCTCGGGTTCATGATCCTATTCGGATCACACAACCGCGAAGGCAAAGACTTGTGCCATCAGGACGTCATCGCCCAGAGGTGTGGAATCATAATGCGCCGAAGCGTCGACCTGGCGCCATTTGCCGGCATCCTCAAGTGCCTGGGCCTTGATCTTGAAGGTCTCGCCCAGATAGGTCCGTGAGATTGAGAACACGATATGGCCATCGGGTCGGGTTACACGAACCAATTCGTCCAGGCCGTCAAGCGGCGCGTGACCCTGGGTGAAGACGCCCGAAGCGACCGTGGCGGCGAAGGAATTATCATCGTAATCGAGCCGTTCGCCGAGCCGGGCGGAGCGCAGTTCATGATAAATGTTTTTGGCAGCCGCATATTTCAGCATACCCTTTGAAGCGTCGAAGCCGGCAATGTTGGGATAACCCAACGCAATCAGAAGCTGACCCAAAATGCCAGTACCGGCGCCCGCGTCGAGCACCAGATCACTGCCTGGAGGTTGGTGGCGTGAAAGCATAGCGGCGACCATGGCCGGATGCGCGTAGCCAACACCGCCCATGTGCCCTTCGTAGTCGTCAGACCATCCGTCATAGATTGCAGAGGCCTGTTGCGGACTATCGGAGTTATAGACGGCATGAAGCTCGCGGGTGTTTACGTCAGGTTTGGGATCGGGCATGCTCGCTTTCCACAAATATATCGATCAATCTCAGGCGCCGTGATCTATCCCCGCGGGCAAAATACCGGCACATCTTCAAGGCGTTTCCATGGGAGGGGGCTTCAGTCGTATGATTCGGCCAAAGTGGTTGGTCTGGGCCATCCGATGGGAAGTTCTTTCCAATATATCGCATTCTATAATTCATCACGAACGGCCGCAATTGGCGCAAAGCGCGCACCATCCATGCTCAATCTTGCGGCCTTAACCCGTATTCCCGACAAACCCCTTCTGAACCGCCCGGATGTCGGCCATCGCGTCGGCTGACAGCGGCCCTTTGTTGACCGCGCTCGCCGCCTGTTGCAATTCGTCCAGGGTGGCAATGCCGATTTCGGTGGTGGAGAGCGCGTCGTTGGATATGGCGTAGCGCAGCGCCAGTTCCGGTAGGCTGTCGGCGTGGCCGGCGGCGATCAACGGTTGGAATATTTGCGCCCGGACCACATCAGTCGGATAGTCAGTGTCAGAGCCAATGGGCTCGACGACTTTCATGCCGAGCGGGTGACGGGTGGTAGCGCCAGACAGGGCCCCGCCGGCAAGAACCCGCACGCCGATCGAACCAACACCGTTGTCACGCGCCACGTTGAGCAACCGCCGATAATCCTGTGCCGGATAGCCCGGTGGGATGGCGGTTCCGGCCGACGGCACCAGGGCATTGAAAAATATCTGCGCTGCGTCGAATTGGCCGCAGGTCACCAGTGCGTGCAAATCGTCCGTATCGCCGTTGGCGGTAAAACCCAAAAACCGTGTCTTGCCAGCATCGCGCAACTTTTCAAATGCCGGCACCACCACTTCCAATATATGCGCCGCGCTCATGCCGCGCTGAAACGTCGGCGACACCGGATTGTGCAGTTGAAGCAGATCTACATGGTCCTGATTTAACCGGCTCAAACTAGCCTCGATCGAAGTCTCTATGGCGGCGGCTGGATCGTCGAGGTCATCCTCGCCCAGGAATACCTTGGTGCTGACGATAACGCCGTCGCGGTTCTTCCCAAGCGCTCGACCGAGATTTTCTTCCGACGCACAATTGCCGTAGAGCGGCGCGGTATCGAAATGATTGATGCCGTTGTCGCGTGCCCAAGCGACGGCCCGGTCCTGGTCATCCGCGCGCCCCGCCGTCATCAATCCGCCGACAGCTCCGCAGCCAAATGTGAGACGCGATACCTCCAGGCCCGAGCGACCAAATTGCCGTTTTTCCACGCAGGTGATCCTTTCGCTATCGGTCGGCATTTGCGACCGATAGTACCGCAGCTGCCGCTAGAACAAAATTGTTTGCCCGGCCCTTAATCCCCCGCTGCCAAAACCTTCCCCGGGTTCATGATTCCATTCGGGTCAAACAGCTGCTTCAGTTGCCGCATCATGGTCATTTCAATGTCGGATTTGACGCCGACCAGCGCGTCGCGTTTAAGGTCGCCGATGCCGTGTTCAGCCGAGATCGAGCCGTTCAGGTCGACGACGATCTCATGCACCGCCTCGTTGACTTCGTGCCAGCGGGCTAAAAACGCTTCCCGATCGGCGCCGATGGGCTGGCTTAGATTATAGTGCAGGTTGCCGTCGCCCAGGTGGCCGAAGGTGATTGGCCGGCTGCCGGGGATCAGTTCCACTACCAGCTTATTGGCGCGGGTAATAAACTCCGGGATCGCCGCCAGCGGTACCGACACGTCGTGCTTGATCGAGCCGCCTTCCGGCTTTTGACTGTTGGTCAAGTTGTGGCGCATGTGCCAGAGCGCTTTTGCCTGTTCGATGGATTCAGCAATCGCCGCGTCTTCGATCGTGCCGGCCTCCAGCGCCTCGCCCAGCACCGCTTCGAGCACCTGGCGGCCGTCGATGTGTTGGCCCAATACCGAGATTTCCATCAACACATACCACGGGTGCGGCGAGGCCAGCGGATCGCGCACGCCAGTGGCGTGGCGGGTGGCGAATTCCAGCGCCATGCGTTCAATCAGCTCAAAACCTGAGAGCCAGCCGCCCGCATGGGACTTGGCGATGTTGAGCAGCGCCAGGGCGTCTTCCGGCGACGACATGCCGACCAGCGCCACTTCCTTTGTGGTCGGTTTGGGAAACAGCTTGACCACCGCCGCCGTTATGACCCCCAACGTGCCCTCGGCGCCAACAAACAGGTCTTTGAGGTCATAACCGGTATTGTCCTTACGCAACCGCCGCAGGCCATCCCAGATTTCTCCGCTCGGCAGCACCACCTCCAGCCCAAGCACCAGGTCGCGGGCATTGCCATAGGCCAGCACCGCCGTGCCGCCGGCATTGGTCGATAGATTGCCACCAATCTGGCAGGAACCGATGGCGCCCAATGTCAGCGGAAACATCCGGTCGACGTCATCAGCGGCATCATGAATGGATTGCAGGATCGTGCCGGCCTCCGCCACCAGCGTATTGCCCACCGGATCAACGTCGCGGATGGTGTTCAGCCGTCCCAGTGACAGCATCACCTGGTGGCCGCTTTTATCGGGAATTTGCCCACCCACCAAACCAGTATTGCCACCTTGCGGGACAATCGCCGTGCCGGTCTCGTTGGCCAGCTTGAGGATGCTTGAAACCTCGCCCGCATTTGCCGGCCGCAACACCAGGGGCGAGGCGCCCAAATAGATATCACGCTGCTCGATCATGAACGGATGAATGTCGGCCTGATCGGTAATGGCGTTCTTTTCACCGACAATATCGATGAACCGAGAGAGCAGGGCGGCGTCTGGCGGGGCGGTATTCAGCATTTTTCTAATGACATCCTGATAGGAAAAACTGGCGGGTATTGTTTTGAATGCTCGCGGCCGATGTTTCAAGCTGTAACAGGCTGTGTAGGGATTGCAGCCCCGCGGCGCTTGTTTGCCGGACATCCCTATGTCATAGAAATCGACCTTGGATCATAATATTGGGTTGGCGGAGATTACTAATGGCGAATACTGGCGGTTTGTTGGCTGGAAAGCGCGGCCTGATCATGGGATTGGCCAATAACCGGTCGATCGCGTGGGGGATCGCCAAGGCCTGTGCCGAAGCCGGCGCGGAGCTGGCCTTCACCTATCAGGGCGAGGCGCTGCAAAAGCGGGTTGAGCCGCTGGCGGAATCGCTGGGCGCCAACGTTGTCGGCCATTGCGACGTCACCGATGCCGCCTCCATCGATGCGGTTTTTGGCGCCGTGAACGATCTGTGGGGCGGGCTTGATTTCGTCGTCCACGCCATCGCCTTTTCCGACAAGGAAGAACTCACCGGCCGCTATATCGATACCACCGTTGAAAACTTTAACCGCACCATGGAAATTTCCGCCTATTCGCTGACGGCGGTGGCCCAGCGGGCGGAAAAACTGATGACCGATGGCGGCTCGATGCTGACCTTGACCTATTACGGCGCCGAACGGGTGATGCCACATTATAACGTCATGGGTGTCGCCAAGGCCGCCTTGGAGGCCAGCGTGCGCTACCTAGCCGAAGACCTCGGCAAGGACGGCATCCGCGTCAACGCCCTGTCGGCTGGCCCAATTAAAACGCTCGCCGCCTCAGGCATCGGCGATTTCCGCTATATCCTGAAGTGGAACGAGCTGAATTCGCCCCTACGCCGCACCGTCTCCATCGAAGACGTCGGCTCCGCCGCCCTATACCTACTCTCCGACATGTCCCGCGGCGTCACCGGCGAGGTTCACCACGTCGATTCCGGCTATCACCTAGTCGGCATGAAAGCTGTCGACGCGCCGGATATTTCGGTGGTCAAGGATTAGCGGACTGATTGATTGGCCATTGGATTGCCCGATTTATTCGGGCAATCCAATGGCCAATCCGCGCGAGGATCAGGTCGTAGAAAACTCAGCTGGGCGATTGGCGCATAGGCCAATGGATCTCCCGGATAAACCGGGTGATGACGGAGGGGTGCGGAAACCAAATTCTCACATTCCCCTCTCGACTTCACACTCGATTGCCTTACATTCGCCGGTCGAAACAGTATTTCCCGAGGAGAAACATCAATGGCCGACATGAACCGTGTATGCCGCTTGGAGAGCCGTCCATTTGGCATGGTCAAGCGTGATGATTTTGCAATTGCCGATGAGCCGATCGCCGAACCTGGTCCCGGTGAATTCCGTCTTAAGGTCAGCCATTTATCGATCGATCCGGCGATGCGCGGCTGGTTGGCCGAGGGCCGGTCTTATGTGCCGGCGATCCAGGTCGGTGAAGTCATGCGGGCACTGGGTATTGGTACAGTTGAAGCATCCAACAACGATCGCTATGCGGTCGGCGACACGGTGGTCTGCCGGCCGGGCGTACAAGACTATGCCATTTCCGATGGTAGCGATGCCTATAAGGTCGATCCCAATCAGGCGCCGCCGGAGCGCTGGATCGGTGGCCTCGGCATGCCGGGCATCACCGCCTATTGCGGCCTGCTGGAGATCGGCAAACCGCAAGAGGGCGAAACCGTTGTGGTGTCGGCTGCTTCCGGCGCTGTTGGCTCTGTTGTCGGCCAAATTGCCAAACTCAAGGGTTGCCGCGTCGTCGGTATCGCCGGTGGGCCGGAAAAATGCGCCTATGTGGTTGATGAACTCGGCTTTGACGCCTGTGTCGACTACAAGGGCGGCAACCTAGCGGCGGATTTGAAGGCGGCCTGTCCGAAACGCATTGACGTGTTTTTTGAAAATGTCGGCGGCGAGATTTTCGATACCGCGCTTGGCATGATGAACACCTTCGGCCGTATCCCGGTTTGCGGCATGATCTCCATGTATAACGATACGGCACTGTCTCCCGGACCGACGAATATCCGCTCCATCCTAGTCAACCGGCTAACCGTACGCGGCTTTATCGTTTTTGATTTTATCGATCAATATGGTTCCGCCATGAAGCAGCTAGGTGCCTGGCACGCGGAAGGCAAATTGAAGCTTCGCGAGGATGTGCGCGGCGGTGGCATCAATGCCTTCCCGGACGTTTTGAACCTGCTTTACACCGGCGGAAATAACGGCAAGCTGGTGTTGGAACTATAGGGGCCGAAACGGACGGTTTGTCTACAACCATCATCTTTATCCGCCACGGCCAGACAGAATGGAATGTCGAAGGCCGGCTGCAGGGGCGGGTCGATATTCCGCTCAATCAAGTCGGACGTGACCAGGCGCGGCGCAATGGTGCCGCGCTTGGCCGGTACTTGACGGATATCGGGAAAACAGCGACGGATTTTAGTTGGGTGACGTCGCCGCTGTCGCGCAGCCGCGAGACGATGGATATCGTCTTGGAGACCATGGGTCTTGGCGATCTGACTTACGCGCTGGACGACCGTTTGATGGAAATGTCGTTTGGCACAATGGAAGGCTCCACCAAATCAGAGTTAAAGGCCAAAAACCGCGATCTCATGCGCCGGCGCAGCGCTGATAAATGGGCTTTCGTACCGCCGGGCGGCGAAAGTTATGCGCAGCTTTGTGATCGGATTTCCGCCTGGTGGCAAAGCCTAACGGTCGACACAGTGGCGGTTTCCCATGGTGGTGTCAGCCGCGCATTGCGGGGCATGTACCAACAGGTTGATCCGGAAAAAATCCCGCATCTGGAGGTACCGCAGGATCGGTTCCATGTACTCAAGGGCGGGATTGTCGAGACCATCTAGACGTCGCTCGGCCGACAATGGCCGCTGATGCTAACGTTTGCTGACGCAGGGTCAGCTTTGCCGCTCGGTTTGACGGACCCGTCAAAGGGACTTATGAACGCGTTGGAATTCACAAACCAGAATTGAACGCGTTGGAATTCTTGAAACCAGAATTCCTGGATTAACAGCATGTCGCACAACACTTTTGGACACTTGTTTCGCGTCACCACGTGGGGCGAAAGCCACGGCGCGGCCATCGGCTGCGTGGTTGACGGCTGTCCGCCGCAATTGGCGATATCTGAAGCCGAAATTCAAACCTGGCTCGATAAGCGCCGGCCCGGTCAGTCGCGCTTCGTCACCCAGCGCCAGGAACCCGACCAAGTGCGGGTATTGTCCGGGGTGATGGCCGGAGGCGACGACGGGACACTCATCACGACGGGAACGCCGATTGCGCTGCATATCGACAATGTCGACCACCGTTCGAAAGACTATTCCGATATTGAAAGCCGCTATCGGCCCGGCCACGCTGATTACACCTACGAGGCCAAATATGGTATCCGCGATCATCGCGGCGGCGGCCGGTCGTCGGCGCGGGAGACCGCAATGCGGGTTGCCGCCGGCGGCATCGCCCGTAAGGTGATCGCCGGTATGACAGTGCGCGGTGCGCTGGTGCAAATGGGTGAGCACAAGATTGATCGTGCCAACTGGGATTGGGATGAAGTCGATCGCAACCCGTTTTTCTGCCCCGATGCCGAGGCTGCTACCCATTGGGAGCCCTATCTGGATGGTATCCGCAAAGCCGGCTCATCTGTCGGCGCGGTTGTCGAGGTGATCGCCGAAGGCGTGCCTGCTGGATTGGGGGCACCCATCTACGGCAAGCTTGATTCCGACTTGGCCATGGCGCTAATGACCATCAACGCCGTCAAAGGTGTTGAGATCGGTAACGGGTTTGGCGCGGCGTCGATTACCGGTGAGGAAAACGCCGATGAAATGCGCATGGGCAACGACGGCCAACCGGTGTTTCTATCAAACAATGCCGGCGGCATTTTGGGCGGCATATCCTCCGGCCAACCGGTGGTCGCGCGGTTTGCGGTGAAACCGACATCGTCGATATTGACGCCGCGGCGCACGATCAATCGCGCCGGCGAGGAAATTGAAATCGTCACCAAAGGGCGCCATGATCCGTGCGTTGGTATTCGCGCCGTGCCAGTTGGTGAAGCTATGATGGCCTGCGTTCTGGCCGACCACCTTTTGCGTCACAGGGCGCAGATCGCGGAATGAGAATTTCACAGGAGTAGACAATAAATGACGTCCGACATGACCCGGGTAGCTGAGGCAATTCGTGCTTTTGAAAGAGGTGAAATCGTTGTTGTTACCGACGACGATGACCGTGAAAACGAGGGCGATCTGATCATCGCCGCCAGCCATGTCACGCCGGAGAAAATGGCCTTTATCATCCGCCATTGCTGCGGCATCGTTTGCGCGCCGATGACCTCTGAAGAGGCTCGCCGTCTCAATCTGAATCCGATGGTTGCCGTCAATGACGCGCCACACGGCACGGCGTTTACGGTCACGGTCGACTACCGCCATGGCACCACGACGGGCATATCCGCCGACGACCGCACCGCGACGGTACGCGGCCTGGCCAATCCCAATGCCGGCGCCGCCGATTTTGTCCGGCCTGGGCATATTTTCCCGCTGGTGGCCAAGGAAGGCGGCGTTCTCATGCGTTCGGGCCATACAGAGGCGGCGGTTGATTTGTGCCGTTTGGCTGAATTGCCGCCTGTTGCCGCCATTTGTGAATTGGTCAACGACGACGGCACGGTCATGCGTGGCGACCAGGTGACAGCATTTTCAAAGACCCATAAACTCGCCAAGGTCTCGGTGGAGGATCTTATCGCCTGGCGGCAGCGCCAAGAACGGCTTGTGGAACGCATCGAAGAATTCGAGATCACCACCACGGTCGGCCGCGCCACGGCAATCAGCTACGCGACACCGTATGATCCCATGCATCATCTGGCTGTTGTCTATGGCGACATCCGCGATGGCCAGGATGTGCTGGTGCGGCTGCATCTGGAATCGGTGGTCGACGACGTCTTCGGCGCCACGCCGCCGCTGACTGAGTTCATGGACCGGGTAGCAGAAACCGGCCGCGGAGTGATCGTTTATTTACGCGAAGGCTCCGTCGGCGTTGCCCATGCGGACGATTACACCCGCGACCAGATTCCAGATGATCGCGAGGACCACAAATCGGCGAAGTCACGGGAAGAGCAATGGCGTGAGGTCGGCTTGGGCGCGCAGATACTCAATGACCTGGGCGTCGCCTCAATCCGCCTATTGGCCTCCAAGGAGCGCCACTATGTCGGGCTTGACGGCTTCGGTATTGAGATTTCGGAGACCGAGATCATCGACGGCTAGGAGATGACGGCATGGATCTGGATCATATTGTCGACCTGACCGAATACCCGATCAACGGCGCCGAATTTCGTGCCCGTTGCCGCCAGACCCTGGACGACGATGGCGCTTTAATCATGCCAGGGTTCATGCAGCCGGGTGCGGTCGACCAGGTGCGCCAGGAAGGACTGGATCATCGTGACAAAGCCTATTTCTGTGCGCAGCGCCATTCGGTTTATTTGTCACCGACCGACCCGGCCTATAGCGATGATCATCCTCGCAATCGCCAGGTGATCTCGACAAAAGGCTGCATCACCGATGACGTGGTGCCGGCCGGTTCGCCGTTGCGAACCTTGTATGATTCGGACGCTTTTAAGAGCTTCCTGTGTGACGTATTGGGCGAGGAAGCGCTTTATCCCTATGCCGATCCGCTATCGTCGATCAATCTTCACTATGCCAATCCGGGTCAGGAACTGGGCTGGCATTTCGACAATTCATCGTTCGCCATCACCTTGATGATCCAGCCAGCGACGGCCGGCGGGCAATTTGAATATGTCGAGAACCTGCGTGATGCCGATGCCGGCGACATGAATTTTGATGGCGTCGCCGACGTGCTTGACGGCAAAGTTCCAGTGAAACAGATGTCGCAAGGGGCTGGTTCGCTGGCGTTGTTCCGCGGCCGAAATTCGATCCATCGCGTTGCGCCCGTGGAAGGCGACACGACCCGTATGCTGGTGGTGCTGGCGTATAACTCAGCGCCTGGGATTGCCTTGGAAGAGAATGCTCGCATGACGTTTTACGGGCGGTTGGGCTAATCCGGTAGGCCAGCGATCCGCAGTCCATCGGTCATACGCTTCAGGTGTTCCGGTTTGGCGTAAGGGAACTGGCGACCGAGCATTGTCGAAGTTGCCCCCGGGATGCGTTTAATGATTTCAGCACCAGCATTTTTTGACCCCTCGATATCCCCGGCCGCAGCGTGTACGGCGGCCAGGAATATATAGGTAACCGGAAAATCTGGAGCCATCTTTCGAACGGTATTCAAGTAACGTTCCGCCTCTTCGTAACAGCCCAATTGCAGGTACATATTGCCAAAATTGACGAGGAAATTCGGCGGGTGATGGGGATCAAGGCGGATAGCCCGCTCCATCGGATCAATGGCGAATTCCGGCCGGCCGCTATAGATCAATGTTGACGCATACCAGACATAACCTTCGGCTGAATTCGGATCCAATTTGAGAGCGATTTCATGCTCGGCAAGCGCCCGGTCATGGTCATGGTCCCACATGTGCATCCACCCAAGGTAGGAATGGGCTGCCGCAAGATTGACGTCAAATTGCACTGCTATTTGGGCATCGGCGAGGGCATCCGGCAGTGATGCAGCAGCGTTCCATTTGAAAAACCAGGCGTGAAACTTGACGTAGGAGCGGATGGCGAATGCAGCGGCAAATTTCGGATCGGCGGCGATCGCGCGGTCGAACATGCCATGTGCTTCGCCGTTGGCCTGCGGCCCCGGCTCCCGGTAGCGGATGCGCGCCTGCATGAACCAATCATGGGCCTCGGGGCTATCGGTGTACTTGCTGATCAGGCGCGGCGCTTCAGACCCTAGCTGGACCGAAAGCGCGGATAGGATCCTGCCGGTGATTTCGTCCTGCAGGTCGAAAACGTCTCCCAGCGTGCCATCGTGGGAATCGGCCCAAACCAGACCGGCGTTGCAAAGATCGGTGAGTTGGGCGGTGATGCGGACCCGCTCGCCGGCTTTGCGGACGCTGCCTTCCAACACAAAGTTGACGCCCAGTTCTTGTCCCACCTGGCCGAGGTCGACTTCTTTTTCCTTATAGAAAAACGACGAGTTACGGCCGATGACGGTGAGACCGGAAAGCTTTGAAATTCCGGTAATCAAGTCCTCAGTAATGCCGTCAGCAAAATATTCCTGACCTGGATCATCGGAGAGATTGTTAAACGGCAGGACGGCAATTGACGGCTTGTCGGATATCGGTGTAAGCGCTTGATTTTGCAGTGTAGTTTCGTCGATGTTGGCGACTTCAGCGACGAACCGGAATCCACGGTTCCGGTAGGTTTTAATCACCGATTGAGTTTGACCGTCGTCACCGACCGCCCTGCGCAGCGCATTGATCCGGGTGTTCAGCGCTCCGTCGGTGATGATCCGGCCACCCCAGATATTGTCGATGAGTTCGTCTTTGGTCACCACCCGGCCGCGGTTCTCAATCAGGCATGACAACAGGCTGAAGACCTGCGGTTCAACCTCCAACAGCGTTTCGTTTTGCTTGAGTTCCAAGCTCGCCGTGTCAAGCGAGAATTCGCCAAACCGGTAGACCATCAATCCGCCGCCCCGTCCCATCAGCCCCTAATTGTAAGCCCATTATAAGGTGTTCTGAATGAAATCATAACCGGGCCGCCAAGCAACCTCCGGCCCGGGTACCTAGTCTGACATCGTTGCCGGCCGAAAGCGAATTTGCCGCGTTTTGGACCGGGTCACAGGGTTACGACAGGATATATCAGGAGGAAATCATGGGTAACGAACGCTTCGATCTTTACACGGAAGTCCACAAAGGGCTTCGCCGGGAACTTTGCAGCTGGATTGGACGCCTCGGCAGGCTCAATGCCGAAAACCGCGAGGATATCGCACAAGCACGGTCGGATTTTGATGGTCTGGCGGCTTTGTTGGCGACCCATGCCGGCCATGAAGAAAAATGGGTTCATCCGTATCTGGCTAAATGCGCGCCTGAATTATCCGACGACCTGGAGCGAGAGCACGAAGAGACCGATGTCCTTTTCGATGCCGCCGCCGACGCATTTGACAGTCTCGCCGAGAGCAGCACTGCAGAATCCTGGGGGCTGCAGCAAGAGCTTTACCGGAAGTTTTCCGTGTTCACCGGGCAGTACCTGACCCACCTGGCACGAGAAGAAAACGAAGCCATGCGGGTGCTGCAGGAACACCACAGCGACGACGAGTTGATGGCGTTGTCCGGACAATTGTTGGGCTCCATCCCGCCCGACGTCATGGCCAAGTTCTTAACCGTCATGATCCCGGCGATGAGCGTCAAAGAGCGCGTAATTATGCTCGGCGGAATGAAGGAAACCGCACCGCCGCCGGCCTTTGAAGGCGTCTGCGGCCTTGCCGCCAACGTTTTAAGTCCGGCTGAATGGACCGATGTTCGCGGTCGGGTGGGGATTGCCTAGCTGACGAGCATCAACGCAATCAATGCGTTGGCTCGCCATTCGGAATTTAATCCTGGCAATTTAAGCCGGAATACTACTAGGCGAGGCCTGAACGCCTTGCTTGGTGGGGTGAGTGCCTTCCTTTGAAATGATTGTCTGCCGGTTAGTTTTCCTGATCGAGTGTCTCGACGAGATAGTCGATAAACACTCTAACCTTGGCGGGTGTCTGCCGGCGGTGCGGGTAGAGCGCATAAATCGGATGTTCGGGGGTCTCGTATTCTGGCAACAAGCGTTTAAGGCGGCCGGCGGCAATATCATCCGCAACAGTAAAATTGTTTACCAGCGCGCAGCCATAGCCGGTTAGTACGGCATTGTGAACAGCAATTGGCGAACTGACGACGAACCCATCCGGTGAGCGATACTCAACCACGCCATCGGGACCTGATAGTGGATGAACCCGACCCCAGTTACCGGAAATCTGCATTATGGTTCGGTGATTTTTCAGATCGTCCAAGTCGCGTGGTCGACCGTGACGGTGACAGTATTGTGGGCTGGCCACGAATATCAGTTTTTGTGCGTAAATCCGTCTGGCAGCCATTGACGTATCCTGCAACCGTCCACCTGCGCCGACCCGGATTGCCACATCAAAATGTTCTTCAACCAGGTCAACCTGGCGATTGGATATGTCCAATTCCATTTTAATGTCGGGATAACGTTCCAGGAATCCGGGAATAGCCGGTGCCAGGACTTCATTGCCAAAAGCGTTGACGCTGGTCACCCGCAGTTTCCCCTGTGGTCGGCTATGACGTTGGCGGGTCTCCTCACGCAGCATGTCGACTTCTTCAAGAATTGTAGCGCTGCGCCGTAGGAACTGCTCGCCGGCGTCGGTCAGAGCGACATGGCGCGTTGTGCGGTTGAACAGTCTGACGCCGAGATCGGCCTCTAGTTCACCGACAAGGCGGCTGATGGAGGGTGTGGATAATTTAAGCTCGCGGCCGGCTGCCGTGAAACTACCCAATCGCGCCACTTCGCCGACAACCCGCATCGATGTGATCATTTCCATGTGGAATTATTGTTTTGAAATACAAAACAGTCAATATCGAAATGAGCTTATTATCATGTAAATCGAACCATTGTACGTTCATGCATCTTCAAATCTCGACACCCAATCAGGAGATCCAGAGCATGTTGAATGGCGATTTGTTCGGCGAATTCCGTAGTACCAACAACGATTTCCCAAAAGGTGGTGTCGCACCGTCACGGCACGATCTTGCCCGTCACAATTACGTTGAACGGAAAAAGAAATTTGCCGCGCAAGACCGGGCTTTCGACTTCGCCCGGTACGCAAGAAAAACCATTCTTTGGCTCAAGTCCGGCCTGGCCATGCTTACAGCATCGTCGAACCAGATCACGCTGCAACAAGATGGCGATATGGACAAGTCACTTCCAGATACGCTGCCGCGCCTTCGATCGTCCGACAGGAAGTTTCATCCGCAACCGACAGCCCGCCAACATACGAATAATGCTATGGCCACCGATGGGGATCGGCCAATCGCCTGCTGATTGCTGTTGATATCCAGGCGGATATTGTAAATTGTTCTTCCATGGATGGGATTTCGGGATTCACAATAATTGCCGTGGCGATTGGGCTACTGGTCATTTGGGGCTTCAAGCGGCTCACGAAGCTCGCAAATCGGCGCACTGGTGGTGATACGGAAGGTGCTGCCGTAGATTTATCTAGCAAAGTCCAATCACCAACAACGTCGGATGGCCGCGACATCTACCAAATCGCAGATGCCGCGAACGATGCCTTTCACGATCTGGCCCGCCCGGAGGATTTAGACAGCAATCGGGATTTTAACGCCGGCGTATCATTGCTTGCCTCGTCGAATTTCAATGCCGAGGATGTCGCTAATTATTTCTGTGGCGACAGCGTTCTTATTTCCTGTATGGCGGCCCGGGCACTGCGTCAGCGAGATGACGGCCCAGATGTCTATCAGTCATTTTTATTCGTCATCGGAACTGTTGCCACCTGGCCTCTCATTTTCGGGCTTGAATATCTTACGGAGGCGGTTGACCGGGGAACCCCGATCATCGGCCCTGTCGTTGGTCAGATCCATGGGTATTTTTATGATCGCCAAGCCCGCACTGCATTCGACCAGTTCGTCAAAAGCCGCATCGCCGGCGGCGAGAAGATAGAATTTTCCGACCACCTGAAGGCTTTGGATCAGGAGCAATTTGAAACCTTACGCACCAATATTGGGTATCTCAGCGGTGAAGTGCGCGACGCCTTATTTGCCGCGCTGGATACCTGGTCGGGTTCTTACATCGACGTGAAGTTTCTGAAATCGGTCGGTAAAGTCCAACAGACCACAGCGAAGGATCAGATTGAGATTATTGTCGAGCACGAGAGTTTGCTCGGCGCGACGGGGCAAATCAAGGAAACCATTCTATCAGATCAACCGCGTTCGGTGCTTTTGGTTGGCGAAGCCGGGGTCGGTAAATCAACGGCTATCAGTTTGGTTACCCGCGATCTGATCAACGATGGCTGGACCGTTTTTCAAGCCGGCCACAATGAGATTATGGCCGGCCAAACTTATATTGGGCAACTTGAAAAACGCGTCCAGGAATTGATTGATAGGCTGGGCAATCGCCGGAAAATTTTGTGGATTGTGCCCGATTTTCACCAATTGGTTTTTGCCGGGGTTCACAAGTATAGCGGCGTGAGCGTGTTGGACGCCATCGCCCCAGCTATTGAGCGCGCCGACATACGATTAATCGGCACAACGACCGTCAACGGCTTCAAGCTGGCGACAAAACAAAATCCGGCATTGGCGACATTGCTTTCGGTGCAGCGGATGGAACCGATTGGCGGCGATCAGGCCAAACCGATGGCGCTGGAAGCGCTTGAACAATCTGAAGGAAAACAGCCAGAGCACGCGGCCCTTGTCGAAGAGGCCTGGGAACTAGCACAGCAATATGTCAGCAACATTTCGGCACCCGGAAACTTGTTCAAACTGTTAGCGCTCGCTCAGGTAAAAGGCCTGCGCGAAAACAGCAATCTAACTGTCGCCTTGCTGCACGAAACCCTGTCCGAACTGACCGGGCTGCCTGTCGGTATTCTCGACGACCGCAAGCCATTGGACATTGACGGCCTGCAGCAGGCGTTCAGCAGCCGCGTGCTTGGACAAAAAGAAGCGATTAAATGTCTGGTGGAACGGGTGGCGATGATGAAAGCCGGTCTCACCGATCCAACCCGGCCGGCCGGGGTGTTTTTCTTTGCCGGTCCGACCGGAACCGGTAAGACCGAGCTTGCCAAAACCCTGGCGGAATGGCTCTTCAGTTCGCCCGACCGGCTGCTGCGCTATGACATGAGTGAGTTTCAAACACCGGGCGATTTGGAACAAATGCTCGGCGGCGAAGGGCACGAATCCCACTCGATCGTCACCCGCCTGACGGAGCGTCCGTTCTCCGTCATTCTTCTTGATGAGTTCGAAAAAGCCCATTCCAACGTTTGGGATCTGTTTTTACAGGTTTTTGATGACGGGCGGTTGACTGACCGGCAGGGGCGAACTGCCGATTTCCGTCACACCATCATCATCATGACATCCAATCTTGGAGCAACGATACCGACCGGGATGAAGTACGGATTTGTCGGTGGGAGCGCTGCCTTTGATGATGCCGGCGTGCTTAAAAATATCGAGAAAACATTCCGCAAGGAGTTCATCAACCGCTTCGATCGCATTGTCGTTTTCAAGCCACTGACCAAGGAACTGATGCGCTCGATTTTGGAAATCGAATTGCAGCAGGTGCAGACCCGACGGGGTTTTCGCTCCAAACCGTGGGCTGTGGAATGGGATGAATCGGCGATCGATTTCCTGCTGGAAAAGGGATTTACCCCGGATATGGGCGCGCGCCCGCTCAAGCGGGCAATTGACCAGTATCTACTGTCGCCACTGTCTTTAACCATTGTCCGTCACGAGGCGCCGGCCGGCGATCAGTTCTTGTTCGTGACACGAGAGGATGGAAAGCTCGACGTTCGCTTTGTCGATCCGGATATCACCGGCGATACCGGTGAAGCTGTTGAACCGCCTGATCCGAACGTTGAAACCGATCTTACCGCCAAGTCGATTACCCGCTCGCCGGTTGGCAACAGATCAGAGATTATCGCCCTGCGTTCTTGCCAGGCCAACCTACGCGATCGCCTAGATGGTGACGACTGGCTTGCGATCAAATCCGATAGCTACAGCCATATGCAAGACCCGGATTTCTGGCAGAATCCAAACCGCTTTGAAATTCTTGACCGGATCGAACGGCTTGGCCGCGTAGACGGTGCGCTAAGCCGGGCGACGTCTTTGCTGGACCGGATGGAAGGGCAACTTACCAAGGGCCGGGACCGTTACCGGGTGGACCTCATCGGATCACTGGCCCAAACATTGTTCCTTCTGAAAACCGCCGTTGACGACATTGTCGCCGGCAAGCCAAGCGACGCAATCTTGCTGGTCAGAAAGCCGAACCAGAAATTTGAGGACGGTAACGAGGCGGCGGATTTTTATGATGAAATCGTTGCCATGTATGATGCTTGGGCCAAAAAACGACGCATGACGCTGCGTGTGCTCAAATCCGAAGTACCGTCAGCAAGCGTCCATTCGAATTTTCTCGCCCTGATATCTGGTTTTGGCGCCCATACTTTGCTTGCCGGCGAAAATGGTCTGCATGTTTTGGATCACCCACAGACCAAATCCAGCCGTGCCAAGAAGTCCGGTATTGAGGTCAGGGTTGGCCCTCAGCCCTACGATCTGGCGAACATAGATGATGGTGCGCTGGCCGGTCAGTGCCAGAAATTTCTAAATGATTGCGCACCGAAACAGCCGGCGATCGTCCGCCATTATAAACGCCAACCCGCGCCCATGGTACGCGACCTTGTCACCGGATGGCGTACCGGTAACATCGACCGCGTGCTCGGCGGCGATTTTGATCTAATCTAGATTAGAACAACAAAACCGGCGCCGGCTTACCCCCGCATTTCGCCCGACACAGGCCACACCAACGGAAACTCCGGCACATCCAATTCATCGCCGTCGTGGAGTTTCAGGTCGGGGAAGGGCGGTGATGTCGTGCCGCCCCGGTCGGCGAAACGTACGTCGTCGCCCATGAAGCGGAAGGCGATGGCCGCCCGGCGGTCCGGCGATGGGTTGGCCGGGGCGCCGTGGACGGTGGAAAAATTGAACGCCAGCATGTCGCCTGGTTCCATGTCCCAGCCGACGAGTCGGTAATCATCACGGCTATCGTCGATATTCGGCAGGGTATCCCAGGTGCGGCCCTCGTTGACCGGTTTGCCGGAAAAGAACATCGGCTCGAAATTTTTGCCCCAAAGGTGTGACCCGGCGACGAATTCCAATCCGCGTTCACGCGGCACCGCATCCAACGGAATCCAGAACGAGCACGATTTGCTGCCGTCGACGCAATAATAGGGTAGGTCCTGATGCCAGGGTGTCGGCACCGTGTTGCCAGCTTCTTTCAGCACCACATGTTCATGAAAAAACCGAACATTCTTCGATCCCATCAGCGACGCAGCTATGCCGGCGGCCGGGGATTCGTAAATAAAAGAGCGGTATTCGGGGATGCGATCCCAATTGCAATAGTCGTTGAAGAAGGCGGTCTCGCCTTCTCCAGTGTGATAGCGGGCCGTCGGGCTGGGTTCGCGCTGATTGCGTGCCAGGCCATCGGCCAACACGTCTATCCATTTTGTGAGTGCGCCTTTGACCAAAACCGCGCCGTCGCGCTGGAACGTCTCGATGGTGGATTGTGGGACCAATGATTGTGTCATGTCGAAATCCTTGATCATGAGTTTGGATCAACGATAGGCAATGCTGGCCGCCGCCGCAATCATGATCGTCGTGGCCTAAATTGGCAGCTTCGTGGTCCGCTTGACCGTTCTCAGCGTCAACGTCGAATGAACCCGCACCACGCCAGGCAATTGGGTCAGGGTTTCCGCATGCAGGCGTTCCAAATGGCCGGCGTCCTCATAGGTAATCTTGATGATGTAATCGAACTGACCGGCCAGCAGATAGCACTCTAAAACCTCCGGCACCCGTGCGATCGCCCGTTCAAATTGCTCAAGATTGGAGCGGCCCTGCGATTCCAATTGAACGGAGACAAATGCCGTTCCAGGCAGGCCTGCCGCTTTCGGGTCTAGCAACATGGCATAACCAGATACCAAACCGCTCTCTTCCAGTAATCGCGTACGGCGATGGCAGGCGGATGCGGATAGGTTGACCTGTTCGGCCAGATCGGCGTTGGACAAGCGGGCATTGTCCTGCAGAGCGTTGACAATCGCACGGTCTAAATGATCGAGTCGTATCGGCACAAGATTCTTCCATCTATCGTTTGATTGCTCGAATATTCTTCTATCAAACCAATGTAAACGAGGCAAGAAAGCGAAGAAATTGCGTCAAATGGTGCACATATTATCGATAGAGGATAATTTTTCAGCCAGGAGACGGTCATGCGCATCGGCGTGCCAAGCGAAATTAAAGATCACGAGGATCGGGTTGCCTTGATCCCGGCAAGTGTGATGGAACTGACGGCTCAAGGCCATCAGGTGATAATTCAATCGGATGCCGGCAAGGGCGCCGGGCTTCCCAACGAGGAATTCGTTGCTGCCGGCGCGACGATCGTCGACACAGCGGACGAGATTTTTGCCGCCGCCGACATGGTCGTCAAAGTCAAGGAGCCGCAGGCCGTAGAGCGCGCCAAGCTGCGCGAAAACCAGATCCTGTTCACCTATCTGCACCTGGCACCCGATCCCGACCAGGCTGCCGACCTGATGCGCTCCGGCGCCACCTGCATTGCCTATGAGACCGTGACGTCACCGTCAGGCGGCCTGCCGTTGTTGACGCCGATGTCGGAAGTCGCAGGGCGCATGTCGGTACAAGCTGGCGCCCATTGCCTTGAAAATGCCGCCGGTGGTTCCGGCACCTTGCTCGGTGGTGTACCTGGTGTCTTGCCGGCGGAAGTTGTCATTTTGGGCGGCGGCGTCGCCGGCACCAATGCGGCGTTGATCGCCATGGGCATGGGGGCTTCGGTCACCGTAATCGATCGCTCCGGCGACGTATTGCGCCGTCACGCCAGCCAGTTCGGTACCCAGGTCAAAACCTCCTATTCGACCCGCGCGACCGTGTCTGAATGCGTCTCCCGCGCTGATCTGGTGATCGGTACGGTTTTGATACCGGGCGCCTCGGCGCCAAAGCTGATTTCCCGCGAATTACTCGGCTCAATGAAGGCCGGTTCGGTCATCGTTGATGTTGCCATTGACCAGGGCGGCTGCACCGAGACCAGCAAGGCGACCACCCATTCCGATCCGACCTATATCGTCGACGGCGTCGTTCACTATTGTGTCGCCAACATGCCTGGCGGTGTGGCCCGAACGTCCACCTTCGCGCTCGCCAATGCGACGCTGCCATTCGTGACAGCCCTGGCCGACAAAGGCTGGCGTGATGCGCTGGCCGACGATCCGCATCTGCGGGCCGGACTGAACGTCCACAATGGCCGTATCACCCATCCGGCGGTCGCGCAGGCGCTTGGCGAAGGGTTGCTTGATCCCGATCAAGCCCTGGCTGCCTAGCCGCCAAAAACTAAGTATCTGTTTCCTTCCCATTCGGCCCTGGTAGCGTTCGAGCTGCCGGGGTCGAACCGTTTTGCTGCGAGCCTGGTGTTCCATTTATCATCGCCGGAGTACTACGGATTTTGAAATCAGGCGGTTTCAGCTAATATCTGGCCTGATTGAGAGGCAACTTGAACGGGCGCCTCGACGGAACCCGGCGATTCCTTTTGGGGAACGGTGCCGGTGAATTCCGACCCATGGCGCTCGGCGTTTTAGCATTTTTTTAAGCGGAACGATTGCCATGAAAACCAAATCAATGACTTCGCAGATTCGTATTTTCATCATTGCCGTTGCCGGCACGGTCCTTCTATCGGCGGCGGCGAGGGCCGAATCCTGCCTGTGGTTTCCAAGTGGACCAGCTTATGCCTCCTCCAAGCAGGAAGCCAAGGCCGATGCTGCGGCGATTGCCCGGGCTAGAGGCAGGGCGAGGTTTCATATTCGCAGCAGGCTGGTCGGCAAACGGATCCCGGTGTGCACTAAGGATATCGGCCGCAAGCGTTGGATATGCCGGGTGCAGTTACGCTATTGCGGCCTGCCGCCTTTTAGGCCGAACAGCGGCTAACACCGGCCTAACGCTGCGACCAAATCTCGCAATCTCGTGATTGAACCGTGACGTCGCGCCCGGCGACAGACTGGATATCAACGACGGAGATTGACCATGAGGAATGACAACAACACCAAATCTAATTTCGTCATCGGCGGAATATTGTTGGCGGCATCCATCTCCGCCGGTTCCGCTGCCCAGGCGACAACGCAGCATCTTGTTTGTCATAAGGAATCGTCAAGAATTGGGTCGATCGGATTTGAGCCCTACAAGCAAAGGTACCGGGTACGGAACCTATCAGGTAATCCTCAGCGTGTGGTCCATCCGGGCGACCGGGTGCAATTTAAGGCGTCGTTTCAGCTTTATGACTGCGCCTATTGCGATCTTTTCAAGGCCAACCAGGTCCGGCTAATGGCAATCCCGCAGCGTCTTCAAGGTGGCCGGCCGAAAGATGTCTCCGCCCTATTGCGCCACAACCGTGTGCTTCAGACTTTTACGTTGGGCCGGCAGAAATGCGGCACGACAAAAATTTTCAATCAGTCATTTACAGTCTCGGACTTGGAGGCGCTCGGCCTGCCGCCGGCCGGTAACTTGCGCCATACCCAAGTGGTTTACGTAACTTTATGCGCCAAAGCTGACAAGACCTCATGCGCCTGGCCGCCGATGGCCGTGACCGTCGGTCCGAGGCAAATTAAGCCGCTTGTCGGCACCATCGCCATCCGCGATCTGAAAACCAACAAGCAGGTTGTCAGGGTCGGCGAAGAACTGCTCGCCCATTTTAAAATCGACAATACCGGTCAGGCGGCTGTTGCTGGCATGACGGTACTGCTGTGGTTGTCCCACGACCGCAATGTACCTGGTGCCGGCGACAAAATACTCGGTCAGAAAAGGCTGGAACGGGTGTCCGTGAACAATCAGGGTCGGCTGCTGATCACAGTGCCGGCGATGCCGAAGGTGCAGCTCAACTGCCCCGGCGGCGGACGCTGCAATCCGGTTTATCTGCGAGCCTGCGTGCGGGACAATTCCGGGCATGCGAAAATCAGTCAGCGTTGTTCGAATATCTCTCTGGTCTATTATCAGCGCGGCCAGTCAGGATCGACGGCGGATCCAGCCAGGCCGGGACCAGTGGTGATTTGCAAACAGAAGCTATCCGGCATTGCCCGGTCCAACACGCCGACCAAGGCCCGGCAGAAAGCCCGTTTCGTCTGGCGGAAAAACGTTACCCGTCGCCACGGTGCCAACTACGCGAATTTGAATGCCGCCCGTAATGTGCGCATTTCATGCCGCGGCCCGGCGCGTCAAAGCACCTGTCGGCTGGTCGCTACACCCTGCCTGGTAACGCGTTGAGAGCGCTAAGGCCGCCGGAAAACGGCGACTAGCTCGATATGCGGAGACCAGATGAACTGGTCGACAGTGATCACCTCATCGACAACGTAGCCGCCATCGATCAGCGTTTTGATGTCTCGGGCAAATGTTGACGGGCTGCATGATATAGCGACCACGACCGGCACTTTTGATGCGGCGATTTCGGCGACTTGGGCCGCAGCGCCGGCGCGCGGCGGGTCGAACACCACGCCGTCATAGTCGGCAAGTTCCAGTGCTGAAAGTGGCCGGCGAAACAGATCGCGGCGCTCCGCCGTGATCGGGCGCAGGCCGGAGGCTTGCCGGCTGCCCTGCAGCAGAGCATCAACGGAGGCGGCTTCGGTTTCGACGGCATGAACCTTGCTGTTTTCAGCCAGGCGCATGGAAAACGTGCCGCAGCCGGCAAACAGATCGACGACCTTTTCGGCGCCGGCCAGCGGGCCGCAAACCGCCTCGGCCAACTCCGCTTCGCCCTCCGCCGTGGCTTGCACAAAGCCTCCCGGCGGCGGTGTCACTTTGGTTTTACCGAATTCTAGAAGAGGCCGCACCGCCTCGGCGACAACCTCGCCATTGACACTAAGCCGGACGATGCCGGCGCCGAGATTGCCGGCGGCAGCCTGATAGGCGGCATCAATGGTTTTTTTGTTGTCGGAGTTGACCGCCACATCAAGTCCGGTCGTCGTGTGTAACACCGTAAAGCGAAGAATTTCTCGGCCCTGAAGTAATTTCACCGCCAGCTCTCTTAACTGCGGCAGAGCCTTGACGATCGCGGGGTGCAAAACCGGGCAGGCGGTAATCGGTACCGTGACGTTGGTTTTGCGGGCATTGAACCCAAAGACCATACCGCCAGTAATACGCCGGGCATTGAAAACGGCGCGGCGGCGCGTTCCGGCAACGGAACCGACCGGCAGCCGTACCGGTATATCCAATCCGCGGTCTTTGAGAGCAGCAACGACGGTCTCGCGCTTCCAGGCAAGATAGGGTTCGTGCGCAAAATGTTGCACCATGCAGCCACCGCATTCGCCGAAATGTGCGCAGATCGGCAATTTGCGGTCAGGCGATGGTGTAACGATTTCTTCCAGTTCGCCGCGATTGCCTTGTTTGTGAACCACGACAGTTTCGCCAGGCAGGCCATAGGGAACGAAAAATGGACCATCCGGCGTTTTGGCGATGCCGTCGCCGCGATGTCCTAATTCGGTAATGGTCACGACCACGTCATTCATCGCGTTGTGCTCCCAGCAGAAATTCAGTATTGCCGTCGCCACCGGCGATCGGTGAGGCATGCGTGCCGATAACCCGCCAGCCGCTGCGGCCGTTTAACCAACTGCCGAAATCATCACGAACGCTATCGAGCAGCTCTTCATCGCGAACAACGCCGTCTTTACCAACGTGATCCCGTCCGACTTCGAATTGTGGTTTGATTAGGAATATTCCCCAAGCGCCGGGCGCGCATAGATCCAAGGCTGGTGGCAGCGCCAGTTTCAACGATATGAAACTGACGTCACAGACTATCGCATTGATGGGACGATCAAGCATTGAACCGGTCAGATCACGGGCGTTGATGCGTTCCATGAGGGAAATGCGCTGTTCATTGGCCAGGGTCTCGTGGAATTGATCGTGACCGACATCAACGGCATGAACATGGGCGGCGCCGCGTTCCAGCAACACTTGCGTAAAGCCGCCGGTAGAGGCCCCCAGATCAAGCGCATTGCGATCCTTCACCTCAAAACCGAAATGATCCAGACCAGCGATCAGTTTCAAGGCCGCCCGCGAGACATAGCCGCCGGCCGGGTCATCAACAGCGATGTCGCTGGCGTCGTCGACCAAGGTTGCCGGCTTGATTACAACAGCGCCATTGACGCGGACGCAGCCGCGCCGGATCGCATCACGGGCCCGGGCACGCGAAGCGGCCTGCCGGCGCTCCACGAGGACCGTATCCAGCCGTTGGCGATCCGCTCCAGCCATCATCCGTCGGCGATCAGACGCTTCAGCTTGGCCATCGCCGTGGCATGTTTTTCCTGGTAGGCGATGGTGCCGGCAAAACGGGCGTCGCGGTCTAGCAGATAGACGCTGGCGGTGTGGCTGACCGTATAGTCACCCTCGGTATCGAAGAATTTCTTGGCGAACACCCGATAGGCCTTGATGACGCCCTTGACCTGCTCCTTGCTGCCGGTCAAGGCGTTAAACCTCGGATCAAAGGCTTCCATGTATTCCGCCAGAACCTCCTGCGTATCGCGGTCGGGATCGACGGAAATGAAATAGACCTCGATTTCCTGCGCCTTTGGCCCAAGTTCCTTTAGCCAACCCTCAGCTTCCGTCAACGTTGTCGGACAGACATCGGGACAGAACGTATAGCCAAAAAACAGCACCGAGATTTTCCCTTTCAGGGATTTCTGCGTGACGGTTTTGCCTTTGGTGTCGACCAACGTGAATTCACCGCCGACGGCCGCCTGCGGCGCCAGCACATTGGCCGACTGAAAGTCGCCACGGTTCCACATGTAGAACAACGCGCCGCTGGCGGCGACGACGAGGACCAGAAATCCCCAAGCGACGGTTCTGATAAGTTGTAATGGTGTCATGTCGGTCTCCCGGTTGGCGGATTGGCCGCCGGAGGCTGCCTATGTGAACAGCTTCCCGGCAGCCTCGCCAACACTATTTGCTAATCGGATTGATTATGCATGGAGTGATCCATGGCCTTGGCGCCAATCTTGGCGATTGGCATGTGGACCATGGCCATGCCGGCATTTTCAAACTGCACCTTGACCATCACCATGTCGCCCATTTTCAAGGGCGCTTTCAGGCCCATGAACATGACGTGGTAACCACCTGGTTTAAGTTCAACCGTTTCACCCGGCTTGATTTCGAGCCCACCGTCAACCGGCGCCATGTGCATGACGCCGTCTTTGATGGACATGTTGTGGATTTCGGTTTTCCTAGCCGCTTCAGATGAAACCGCGATCAACTTGTCGGTGGAGTCACCATTGTTGGTGATGGCCATGTAGCCGCCGCCAGCCTTTGCGGCTTTCGGCGTCGCCCGGGACCAGGCTTTGTCGATGGTGATTGAACCGACCTGAACAGGTTCGGCGAAGGCGGCCGTAGCCACTAAAATTACTGCAATTGCAGCGCTGAATAATCGTATCATGTCTAACTCCAATGGATCGATCAACGCACCAGGGCGGATCGATGTCTTGTTCGATAAAACGAGCGTCGAGGGGAGTTAGACTGACGGCGGGCCGCGGGATATGGCGCGGCCGAAATAAGGGTGATCGCGCGATCGGGCTGAACCGTTGAAATAGACAACCGGCGCGTATTGATCGCTAGCCGCCCAAATCGGTGTTGTTGATTTTGCCGTGCCGCCAAAGGCGCAGCCGGTTTGACAGCCTGAAAGACAGCAGGACTGATGATCGGCGGCGCTATGATTTTGTTGGCCGGTGCCAACTTCTTCGCCACCAATCAACACTTCGCAGATTGGATTCGACGTACCGGGGGCCGCCAATGCTCCGGATATCAAACCGGCAGCGAGAACTTGAATGAACAATGCCAGCGCGAAAGCGCTTACAAGCGCCCGCACGTCCTTCATCCCTCGCAGTGCAATCAATCCACCGGTCATATCTGTCCCATAGGCCTTATTTGGCCGTTTGGCCATGCGACCTGTAGACCACACGCGAAATCGTGATCAGACCCGCGCCCTACCATCATCCTCATCCGGCATGGAACCGATGACATCGCCTTCAGGCTGATCCACGGTTTCGTCGTCCTCCTCATACGGTGACCATTCGTCGGGAACGACCACATCGGGATCGCTTTCTTCCAGGGGTTCCGGCGTGATCACCACGCCGGCCGGCGCAGTGGAGTAAAAGTCGTAGTCGGTTTTGTCCTGGTCCGGCATGGCAGGCCGAATGGTCACCCGCACGGCAGTAAACAATATCATCGCCGTCAGGATAGTGGCGATTGTCACGAACATGCCGCCGATGCCAAACCAGGTGATGGTGTAAGCAGCCACGAAGGGACCTATGATGGCGCCGACGCTGTTGACCAGAATAATGCCGGCGGCGGCTTCCACGTAGCTGTCATCTTCGACGAAATCATAGGTATGGGCGGTGACGACGGAGTAGATCGGCAAAAAGAACGCGCCGAACAAGGCACCGGCGCCCAACAACCACTGCAGCGGCAGCGTGACGCTGGCCAGCAGGATGGCGAAAGACGCGGCGATGATCATCAACCCCAACAAAACGAAACGCCGGTCCATGGTGTCGGATAACCGGCCGACCGGCCATTGCATCAAGGCGCCGCCGGCGACCATGGCGGAAACGAAATAAACCGCGCTGTTGATATCGAAACCCGACCGGGTAGCAAACACCGCGCCATAGGCCCAAAACACCCCAACCGACATGCCCGACGCCAGCGAACCCAAAAATCCCACCGGTGATATCTTGTAAAGGCCGAAAAACCGCAGCCGAACAACCGACATCGGGGCCGGTTGGGCCGACCGCGTCATGGCCACCGGGATTACTGCCAGCGAAACCAGGATCGAGGCAATGACAAACAACGGAAAGCCGCCGGGCTCAATCAGCGAAACGATCATTTGCCCGGCGGTCTGCATGGTGAAATAGACGATGATGTAGGCCGACATGACCATGCCACGATTTTCATTAGTCGCCCGGTCATTGAGCCAGCTTTCGACCACCAGGAAAATGCCGGCCATGCAAACCCCGGAAATGGCCCGGGCGGCGATCCAGACCATCGGATCCGGCAGCAACGGATGGGCGAGCGCCGCCGCCGAGGCCAGCGACACCATGGCGGTAAAGGATCGGATGTGACCGGCCCGCAAAACCGCGTAGGGGCCGACCAGACAACCGAACGCGTAGCCGCCAAAAAAAGCCGACGTCATGAGCGCGAAAGTCAGCGAATCGAAACCCTCGATTTCAGCGCGGATCGGCACCAACGCCATTTGCAGGCCGGTACCGGCAATGAGCAATCCGACGGAAAATAAAAGCGCCGCGACGGAGCCGAACATCTGGGCCATGACTAAACTCTCAAAGACGAATGAGCGCGCCAGGTCGCTGCGCAATTGCATAACGACAAACAGGTGCCACTACGACGCCTAACATAACGCCATTCGATGCTGAAATCCCGAAACCGACCTATGAACAGGCCAATTCGGACCTGGACGAAATCGACCCTGAGTTCCGGTGAGCCCGAATATCTTCAAGGATCGCGTTGAATGACCAGGTAGAACTTTCCTAGCCGGTCAATCCCACCCTATAATCGCGCCGCGTCCGTTCGTTTCATTGCCGGAGTTGCCTCTTATCATGTCGACACACCCCTTGCTGTTTTCCCCTCTTCAGATCCGTGATGTCACCTTAAATAACCGCGTCGTTGTCTCCCCCATGTGCCAGTACACCGCCGAGGGCGGCTACCCAGTACCCCATCATCTGGTGCATTACGGCAAGTTCGCCATGGGTGGCGCCGGATTGATTTTTCTGGAGGCCACCGGGGTAACGCCGGAGGGCCGCATCACCAATGGCTGCTTAGGTCTTTGGGAAGATGAGCAGACTGAAGCCCTAAAGCCGATTGCCGCATACATCAAAGGCCAGGGCAGCGTGCCCGGTATCCAACTCGGCCATGGCGGCCGCAAGGCGTCGATGCAACGCCCCTGGCACGGCAACGGCCCGCAAACGGCTGATGACGTGGCGCGCGGCGACACCATCTGGCAAACGATCGGTGCCTCGGCAATGGCGCTGGATGACGGTTGGCTGCAGCCCAAGGAAATGACCCTTGATGATATGGCTGAGCTTAAAGCGGCCTTTGCCGCCGCCGCTGGCCGGGCCATCAAGGCTGGATTCGAGGCGATCGAAATCCATATGGCCCATGGCTACCTGCTGCAGACCTTTTTGACACCATTGGCTAATCACCGCGACGATGCCTATGGCGGCAGTTTGGAAAACCGCATGCGGTTCCCGCTGGAGGTTGCTGAAACCGTGCGCGCCGCCGTGCCGGATGGCATGCCGTTGTTTGTCCGCATTTCTTCCGTCGACGGGATCGAGGGCGGTTGGGAAATGGCCGACAGTCTGGTCCTGGTGCAAGAACTGAAGGCCCGGGGCATTGACGTGATTGATTGCTCTTCCGGCGGCAACACCTCGAAAGGCTCAACCAATGCCAGCCTGGCGCGCGGCCCGGGTTTTCAGGCGCCGTTTGCCGCTGAAATCAAAGCCAAGACCGGCATCATGACCCAGGCGGTCGGCCTCATCCGTGAGCCGCAATTTGCTGAAGATCTGCTGCAAAACGACAGCGCCGATCTCATTGCGCTCGGCCGTCAGTTGCTTTTCAACCCGTTCTGGCCGGTTCACGCGGCGGAGCATTTCGGCCTGACCGGAGACTACGAAGCCTGGCCGAAGCAATATGCCTGGTGGTTGGAAAAGTGGGACAAGGGACTGCGGGCCAACGGCGAGAGGCCATAAGGTTCGAAGCCGCGTATTAAGCCCGGCGCGCGGCGTCGTCCTGGGCGCTGCTTTCGATCAAATCAAAGGCCGTTTTGGCGATATCGGTCGCCGTAAGCTGCGCTTGCGCATACATGGCGTCAGGCTTGTCCTGGTCGATGAAGGTATCCGGCAAGGTGAGCGCCCGGAATTTTAATCCGCCATCCAGGAATTGATTATCCGACAAGTACTGCATGACATGGCTACCAAAACCGCCGACCGAACCTTCCTCAATGGTCAGCAACACGTCGTGGCTGCGCGCTAATTCGGCGATCATTGCATCATCCAAAGGTTTGGCGAAACGGGCATCGGCGACGGTCGTCGAGGTGCCATGGGCATCCAGTTCATCGGCCGCCGTCAGGCATTCAGCAAGCCGCGTGCCGAGCGACAACAGGGCGACGCGGCTGCCGTGGCGTAGAACACGGCCCTTGCCGATTTCCAGCACTTCGCCGTGCTCCGGCATGTCAACGCCGACGCCTTCACCGCGCGGATAGCGCACGGCGATCGGGCCATTGTGGTAGTCGGCGGCGGTTGCCACCATATGGACCAGTTCCGCTTCGTCGGCGGCGGCCATTACCACCATATTCGGCAGGCACGACAGATAAGCGATATCGAAGGAACCGGCATGGGTTGGCCCATCGGCACCGACCAATCCGGCCCGGTCAATGGCAAAGCGCACCGGCAGATTTTGGATCGCCACATCGTGGACAATCTGGTCGTAGGCGCGCTGCAAGAATGTCGAATAGATCGCCACGAACGGCTTGTAACCTTCGCTCGCCAACCCGGCGGCAAAGGTCACCGCGTGCTGTTCAGCAATACCGGTGTCGAAGATGCGATCAGGATAGATATCGGCGAACTTATCAAGCCCGGTGCCGGACGGCATCGCGGCGGTGATGGCAACGATTTTATCGTCACGGGCCGCCTCGTCGATCAGCGCCGCCGCAAAAGTCGCCGTATAGGATGGCGCGTTGGAAGCGGCTTTAACCTGATCGCCGGTGACCACGTCAAACTTGGAGACGCCGTGGTACTTATCGGCGGATTTTTCCGCCGGCGCGTAGCCCTTGCCCTTTTGGGTGACCACGTGGACCAACACCGGCCCCTGGTCGAGATCGCGCACATTGCGCAACACTGGCAACAGGTGGTTCAGGTTATGACCGTCGACCGGACCGACATAATAGAACCCGAGCTCTTCAAACAACGTGCCGCCGGTCCAGAACGAGCGGGCGAATTCTTCCGTCTTCGCGGCCTTTTCGTGAAAGAATTTCGGCAGCCGCCGCGCCATTTGCTTGGCGACTTCGCGTACCGACAAATAGGTCCGCCCCGATACCAACCGCGCCAGATAAGCGCTCATGGCGCCGACCGGTGGGGCGATCGACATGTCATTGTCGTTCAAAATCACGATCAGCCGCGAGTTCAGCGCCCCGGCATTGTTCATGGCTTCATAGGCCATGCCCGCCGACATGGCACCGTCACCGATAACGCAAATCACCTGGTTGTCGCCCTCAGACAATTCCCGCGCCACGGCCATGCCCAGGCCGGCGGAAATCGATGTCGACGAATGGGCGGCGCCGAACGGATCAAATTCTGATTCCGCCCGCTTGGTAAAGCCCGACAGCCCGCCACCCTGGCGCAACGTCTTGATGCGGTCGCGGCGGCCGGTCAGGATTTTATGAGGATAACATTGATGCCCGACATCCCAGATCAGCCGGTCCTTCGGCGTCTCAAACACATTGTGGATAGCCACCGTGAGCTCCACTACCCCAAGCCCGGCCCCCAAATGCCCACCAGTCACCGACACCGCATCAATCATTTCCGCCCGCACTTCGGCGGCCAGATCAGACAATTGCTCATCGCTCAACGCCCGGGTATCGGCGGGCGAAGCAATGGTATCAAGAAGGGGCGTTTTAGACACGCGGGCGGTACTCTCTGACTAATGGCCGGTTCGAACAGAAACACATATCAGATGTGCACCGAAAGGCAAAAGTACGGCGGCGTCTTTGATTTTGGGTAAGTGGGGGATTTGCCATCTCTTTTGGCTTCATCACCCGATTTTCTTGGGTGATCCAATGGCGGCTCGTTCGAATAAACAAACTGGTTTGTTGTTCGGCCAATGGATTACCCGGATAAACCGGGTAATGACGAAGTAGTCAATAGGTTGTATTATATTTCATTTATGCAATTTTTTATACCTAAAAACCTGTCAGATAGAATGTCCGCTTTTGTCTACATTGTCGCAAGCCGAAAATATGGAACATTATATATCGGCGTGACCAATGATCTCGGCCGTCGGATATTTGAACACCGTGCGGAGGACACGTCCGCCTTTACGGCAAAATACAATGTGACGCGGCTCGTCTACTACGAAGTCTTCGAAACCATTGCTGAGGCGATCAACCGTGAAAAGCGCCTGAAGAAATGGCCGCGGGCCTGGAAAGTGCGGGCAATAGAAGAAAATAATCCCGAATGGAAATACTTGTATGAAACGCTGAATATGTGAACGCAACTGTACCCCACGTCCGTCATCACCCGATTTATTCGGGTGATCCATTGGCATAGCGATCATTCGGATGCGTCTCAATCCGATTGATGATGCACGGAGGAGAGGCCATTGGATTACCCGGTTGAACCGGGTAATGACGATCTTAGAAGTATGCGGCGGGAGAATGCTGGCAGGCACCGAGGTATCTACCTCAAACTCCCGCCCCAAACACCCCCAACGCTTCGTCCAGCCGTCCCAATATCTCTCCACACTCCGCCTCTGTCACGATCAGTGGCGGTGACACCAGGAACTGATCCGGCCGCGCCCCACCGAACATCCTTCTTGTGTAGATGATCAGCCCGCGATCGTAAGCCGCCTGGGTGATACGTTCGTGGGCCATGAGCTCTGGGGGCAGGGCTGCGCCGGTTTTACGGTCGGCGACGACGTCGAAGCCGAGCAGCAGGCCTTCGCCTTTGACTTCACCGATGAAATCGTATTTGTCCGCCAATGCCTGTAACCCGTCTTTCAGCACGGCACCCATTTTCGCGGCGTTGTCCATCAAGTCGTGGTCGCGCATTTCAGCCAACACCGCGCGGCCAACCGCTGTCGACAGCGGATTGGCGCAATAGGTGTGGCCGTGGTTGAAGCCACCGGCGGCTTCGATCTTTTCCAACATGCTGGCCGAGGTCATGGCCGCGCCGAGCGGTGTGTAGCCGGCACCCAGGCCCTTGGCGAGCGCGACGATGTCCGGCCGCATGTCCCAGTGTTCCGAGGCCAGAAACTTGCCGGAACGCCCGGTGCCCGACATCACTTCATCGGCGATCAGCAAGACGCCGTACTGATCGCAGATCTCACGAATACGGGTGTAATAAACCTTCGGTGCCGTCAGCGCCCCGGTCGCAGCCCCGCCGATTGGCTCCAGGATGAAGGCGAGCACGGTCTCCGGCCCCTGATTGAGGATCGCGGTTTCCAGTTCGTTGGCAAATCGCAGTGCGGCGTCGTCGGCGCTTTCGTGATCAGGCCGATAGGCGCAGAAAGGCGCGTTGATTTTTGGCTGATTGACGATCATCGGCGCGAAGGGGCCAAAACCCGCCGGATCGCCGGTCAGCGACAGGGCGCCGAGAGTAAAGCCGTGGAAAGAGGGGAGCCGGGAAATGATCTTATGGCGGGTCGCCTCACCGGTCGCCAAAGCATAAAACCGGGCCAGTTTGATCGCCGCCTCCACCGCTTCCGAACCGCCGGAGCAGAAAAACACCCGGTCCAGATCATAAGGCGATAGTTCAGCGATTTCGCGGGCAAGGGCCTCCGCCGGCTCGTTGCGGAAGTGGTTTCGAAACGCATAGGTGACCTTCTTCGCCTGTTCGTGCATGGCGGCGATGACACGGGGATTGGCATGCCCGATATGGGCCGTCTGCGGCCCCGACGAAGCATCGATATATTGCCGGCCGTTGACGTCAAAAAGATAGATGCCTTCGCCATGGCTGACGAATTCCCGTTCCGCCACGGGCCAGAAAATCATCGCTTGTTGATTGTCACCGGGGCGGGCGTGGTGCTCGTTCATGGTAAGGCCTTTCGACTAAATGCTCGGCTTCGGCAAAAGATTTGCGACCGCAATGTGCACCTGACATTGCCTGTGATGGCAGGTCAATATTTGAATTGGCGCGCAGGTGGCCACATTGCAGCGGCTGCGGGCCAATAGGGTCAAATATCGGACCAACCCCGCCCGCCCTACGCCGGGCGAAAGACGCCCTTGGCAGTATCCGCAATGTGATCGGTTTCAAATGCACCCATTGAAAGTTTGCTTTCAAAGCCGATCGATATCCATCATGATGCAGCGAAATCCGCTTTACCAATTGCGTTCCCAAGACGCCCAATATCGGACCCTCCCGTAAGCTTCATGGCTGAAACCATTTCCCCTACTGCCGCCCGACCGACCATGGCCGTCCTCGTCGTCGTCACCATGGCGGCGCATTTGGCGATGAATATCATTTTGCCGTCACTGCCGGGAATCCAGGCGTCCTATCAGACCGACTATGCCACCGTGCAGCTGACGCTGACCTTATTCCTGGTCGGCATCGCCGTGGCGCAGCTGATCTATGGACCGTTGTCGGACCGTTTCGGCCGTCGTCCGATCGTGCTTGCCGGGCTGGCGATCCTGGTTGTCGGCACCATCATTTGCCTTCTGGCGCCAAATATCGAGGCGTTGATCGCCGGCCGGTTGGTCCAGGCCGTCGGCGGTTGCGCCGGCATGGTCATGGGCCGGGCGATGGTGCGTGACCTCTATGATGCCAACCGCGCCGCTCAGATGATCGCCTACTTAACCATGGCGGCTGTTGTTGCGCCGACGACAGCGCCGCTCGTCGGTGGTATCCTGGAAGAACAATTCTCTTGGCAGGCAAGCTTTGTCCTCATTTTGGTTGCCAGCGTCGGGTTCCTGATATTTGCCTACACGTCAGCCCACGAAACGCTGCCTTCCGAACGCCGCCGCGATGTGCGTTTCGGGCAGTTGTTCCAGTCATTCTGGGTGTTGTTGAAAAATCCGCTGTTTAACGGTTATGCCTGCCAAGTCGGGTTTTCGACCGGCGCCTATTTCGCTTTTGTTGGTGGCACGCCCTATGTGGCGATCAACCTGATGGGCGCCACGCCGGCAATACTTGGCGGCTATTTCCTTCTTGTCACGATGTTTTATATCGGCGGCAATTTCGGCACCGCCCGCCTGGCCGAGCGCTTTGGCGTTAGCCGCATGGTCACCATCGGTACGCTGATTTCGTTGACCGGCGCGGTGGCCATGCTGGCTGTTGAAATGGCGTTCGGACTAGTCCCGGTGACGTTTTTCGGCATCATGTCAATCCTCGCCGCCGGTAACGGCTTTTGCATTTCCGCCGGAACAGCAGCGGCGATCAGTGCCGATCCAGAGCGCGTCGGCGCCGCGTCCGGTCTGGCCGGTTCCATGCAGATCGGATTTTCCGCCGTCAGTACCTTTGTCGCCGGGCTTTTACTTCAGTATTATGTGACAACACCGATGCCGCTGATTTTGGTGATGGTTGGATTTTGCATCATGGCGGTCATCTCTCCGGTGATCGGCCGCCGGGTGGCCCATGCCGCAGCCACTGGCGGCGTGCAGCACTAGTCTCAGCCTAATTCGACGGAAGGGAACTCTTCATGAGCCAATTGTTTTCACCCATTGTCATGCGTGGCTTGGAATTGCCTGACCGCATTGCTGTCTCGCCGATGTGCCAATATGCGGCTGAAGACGGCCTGATGGGCGATTGGCACCTGATGAATCTCGGCCAATACGCCATGGGCGCGGCCGGATTGGTCTTCACCGAAGCCGTAGCGGTTTCGGCCCAGGGCCGCATCACCCCGGGCTGCGCCGGCCTATGGAACGATGCCCAGGAAACCGCCGTGAAGCGGGTGGTGGATTTCTGCGGCCAATATGGCGTCAGCGCCATCGGCATCCAGTTGGCCCATGCCGGCCGCAAGGCATCTTGTAATGTGCCGTTGGCCGGCGGTGCGCCACTGACTGCTGACGAGGGCGCCTGGCAGACGGTCGGGCCATCGGCACTTCCCTTCGCATCGGATTGGCATGTGCCAAATGCCCTGAATGATGCCGGACTTGCCGCTGTCAAAGCTGAATTTGCCGCCGCCACTGAGCGCTGCGCCCGGATCGGTTTCGACACGATCGAACTACATTGCGGTCACGGCTATTTGCTCAATCAGTTCTTCTCACCATTGGCTAACCAGCGCACCGATGACTATGGCGGACCGGTGGAAAACCGCATGCGGTTTCCGCTGGAGGTGTTCGATGCAGTGCGTGCCGCCTGGCCCGATGACAAGCCTTTGGGGGTTCGCGTCAGCGCCGTCGACTGGGTCGAAGGCGGCAGCACCATTGACGATACGATCGCCTTCGCTAAAGCCCTGCAGGATCACGGCTGCGACTATATCGACATAACGTCCGCCGGCGTCGATAGCCGTCAGAAAATCACCACCGGCCCGGGTTATCAGGTCGGCTTTGCCCGGGCAGTCAAGCAAGCTGTTGATATGCCGGTGATGGCCGTCGGCATGATCACCGAAGCACACCAGGCGGAGCAGATCATCGCCGATGGTGACGCCGATTTCGTCATGCTGGCCCGCGGCATGATGAATGATCCGCGTTGGGCCTGGCACGCGGCGGCTGAGTTGGGTGTCGATACCGCTTACGCCGATCAGTACATTCGCTGTAAGCCAAGAACCTAGAACAGCCACTAAAATAGCGGAAACCTCATGGCCCCCATCATCGCCATCACCACCTATGGCCGTCATGAACAGCCGCTCAAGACCGATCACTACGACCAGTTTTTCGTAACCCCGGCGCATTACGCTGATTGTGTGCAACGAGCCGGCGGCATCCCGCTGTTGCTGCCGCCGCAGCCGGTACCGATGACATCCTTATTGGACCGCATCGATGGGATGATATTTTCCGGCGGCGCCGATATTGATCCGCGCTTATATGGCGGCGATCCCGATCACCCGGCGCTGACCCGGATGGACCGCCCCCGCGACGACGCCGAAATCGCCGCCATGGGCCAGATCCTGGACCATGGGGCGTTGCCGGTCCTATGTATTTGCCGGGGTTTGCAAGTCCTCAATGTTGCCTTGGGCGGCACGCTGACGGAGCATGTGCCTGATCTCGGCAATGGCGACATGCACCGCGCCGACGACGGTCTGTGGTGCTTGCACGATGTGGAGGTTATGCGGGGGTCACAGACCGCTAAAGCCATGGACGCCCATGTGGTCAACACCATGTCCGGACATCATCAGGCGCTAAAAACCGTGGCGCCTGGATTGACCGTCACCGCAACGGCTGCCGATGGCGTTGTCGAGGCTTGTGAGGTAGCGGATCACCCGTGGCTGGTCGCGGTGCAATGGCACCCGGAACTCACCGCGGCGACCGACCCGACCCAGCAAGGTTTGTTCGATACGTTGGTGGAAGAGGCGGGGAAGTAGGGGCTGGGAACCCTAATCCACGTCCAGCGGTTCGGTGCCGGCAGCACTGCCGTCGGCATTGACGCGGATTTTGTCGACCCGGGCTTCGGCATTGCGCAATAGCTTGTCGCACTGGGCTTTCAGGGCTTCGCCGCGTTCATAAATGGCGATCGATTCTTCTAAGGGTACGTCGCCGCGCTCTAATTTGCCGACGATTTCCTCCAGCTGCGCCAATGCGGCCTCGAAGCTGAGGGCTTGGATATCGGCATGGGCTTCTTCAGATTTGTCCGCCACGATTGGTCCTTTCAGTCTTCGCCGTCATCGGCCCATCAATGTTTCCACATGCGCCGCCACTGAACGGCTCAGTCCCACCAGGTCGTAGCCGCCTTCTAGCAGCGAGACAACCCGGCCGCCGCATTTGGCTTCGGCGATATCCATCAATTTGCCGGTGACCCAGCGGTAATCATCCTCCAGCAGATTGATATGGGCGAGCGGATCACGCTGGTGGGCATCAAACCCGGCTGAAATGATGACTAAATCGGGAGAAAAATGCTCTAGCGCCGGCAGCACCCGGCTCGACACCGCGTCCTGAAATCCAGCACCGTCGGTGCCCGGGCTCATCGGCGCGTTGACGATGTTGCCGGCACCGGTTTCCGATAATTCGCCTGATCCGGGAAAAAGCGGCAATTGATGGGTAGAAGCGTAAAATACGCTATCGTCGCTCCAGAAGATATCCTGACTGCCATTGCCGTGGTGCACGTCGAAATCGATGATCGCCACCCGCTCCGCGCCATGTTTGGCCTGGGCATGGCGGGCGGCGATGGCGGCGCTGTTGAACAGGCAAAAACCCATCGCCTTTTCTTTCTCGGCGTGGTGTCCGGGCGGCCGGATGCTGCAAAAGGCATTTTGCGCGGCACCGGTCATCACCTTGTCGACCGCGTCGCAGGATGCGCCTTGCGCCCGCATGGCCGCCTCCCAGGATCCCGGCGATGCGTGGGTGTCGGGATCAAGCTGCGCTGAACCGGTTTCCGGCACCGATGATTTTATCCAATCAACATAGGCTTTGGGATGGGCGCGCAGCACCTGATCGACGTCGCCCATCGGTGCGCTGTGGCGCTCCAGGGCGGAAAACTGATCTTCCGCCAGCGCCATATCCACTGCCTGAATGCGGTCGGGACGTTCAGGATGCCCGATTGGCGTGAGATGATTTTTGAAACTGGGGTGGTGATAATAAAGCGTCGTCACGCCAAGGCCCTCGCTGAAACGCCAGCACTGCACCGGCCATCACATCAGAGCGCGGCCTTGGTCTTCCTGTCAACGCACAGAAACAATCATCTTCAGGATTTGCGCAGAAAATGCGGCGGGTCAATGCCCGCCGCCAGTTGGTGCAGGTAACCGGGAGGACGCGTTACCTGCTTCGCAGAGTTCCTATCGGGCTACTAACGCGATCAATTCCATCGCGGTGCCGAATCACTTCACTAACGAAGATACAGTAATCAGGAGAAGAAATCGAAATATTCATGAAAGAAAATTATAATTGGCAATTTTCACCATGTTAAAACACGAAATATTCGAATGGTTATTGTTTAAACCACGATCTGGCCCGAGGAATTGTTTCGCTATCGTAATATTGCGTGAACGCGGTCGCACGTGATCGTGCATTCCTTTTGGGAACATACCCATACCTTTTTGGAATATGCCCAACGGTTGGGTGGCATGCTCAGATATGCACTATCAGGTGCTAAGGGCGCGGCGCGGCGGCGCGCCGAAGTCGATCGTTGATGGCCTCGCCCAGTCCATCATCGGGAATGGTCTCCACGGCAATCATCTGTGGTTTGTGGCCGTCCAGCTCACGCAGAAATCGAAACAGATTTGCCGCCGCTTCGGTCGTATTGCCAGAGGGGCTGAGATTGCGAACAGCAATTGCCGCGTCGCGATTTCCAATGTTTTGATCATTGAAGGCCAGCAAAGCTTCGCCTGCGGCCACGGTAGTGGCATTCATCCGTAATCCAGCGCCTGGCGCATAGTGCGATGCCAACATGCCGGGCGCTTGCGGCTGATCGGTTGGTGTTTCGTCAGGCCGCATCACCGCCGCACCGATCAATGCTTCGATCTCGCTGGTTGGGATGCCGCCGGGCCGCAGCAGCCTGACTTGATCACCGTTCACGGCGACAATGGTCGATTCCAAGCCAATGCGGGTCGGTCCGGCGTCAAGGATCAAATCGACACTGTCGCCCAGTTCGCGCACCACATCAGCGGTACTGGTCGTGCTGATGCGGCCGGAGCGATTGGCACTGGGGGCGGCGAGCGGCACATCGCATATGCGTGAAAGCTCCTGGACGACCGGTGAATCCGGCACCCGTAGAGCTACGCTCGGCAAACCAGCGGTGACCAGATCACACACCGGGCTGCTTTGCTTCCGCTTCAAGACCAGGGTCAACGGACCCGGCCAAAAGGCATTGGCCAGACGATCAGCAATTGGGTCGAAATGCGCATGACGGGCGGCAGTGGCATAATCAGCCACATGACTGATCAGCGGATTAAATCGTGGCCGCTCCTTGGCTTCAAAAATATGCGCACAGGCCTGATCGGAGGTGGCGTCGGCGGCAAGGCCATAGACGGTCTCGGTGGGAATAGCGACAAGTTTGCCGGCGGAAATCAATGCCGCGGCTTCCCGTAAAGCAAGTTGCGTCTTATGGGACCAAATGGCGCCCGTGACGTCGAGAATGCGGGCCAAGTCTTCCACCTTAAAAATTACGCATCAAACACGTTGACGTTAACGTCATGTTCCGGCTAGTTCATGACCCTGATTTGCGCGGGGCGCCTTCGACATTATCGCTACTGGTTCTTTTCGGTATCGACAACCGCTATTGTTGAGCCACATGTGTCCTAAGCGGCAATCTTCAACGCCACGCGCGTGCGAAAAATAATGCGGAGAATACCATGACCTACCGGGCCCCGGTTGACCAAATTGCCACCACACTTAAACACGTGGCGGGCATGTCCAAGGCCATGGATGATGGCCTGTTGGGCGATCTATCCGATGATTTGGTCGACGCCATTTTGACCGAGGCCGGCCGGTTCGCCAGCGAGGAACTGGCACCGATGAATTCCGTCGGCGATCAACACGGCGCCAAATTGGCTGACGGTCATGTAACGACGGCGCCGGGCTGGAAGGATGTCTATGATGCCTGGGCGGCAGGCGGTTGGAATGCCCTGATCGGGCCGGAAGAATACGGCGGCCAGGGCCTGCCGGTCATGCTTCTGACAGCCACTTTTGAAATGTGGAACTCCGCTGCATCCGCCTTTGGGATCGGCCCAACCCTGACCATCGGCGCCTCCGAGGCGATCGATACCCACGGTTCGCCAGATCTCAAGCAGACCTATCTTGAAAAGATGGTGTCGGGCGAGTGGATGGGCACGATGAACCTGACCGAGCCACAAGCCGGCTCAGATCTGAATGCCCTGCGCGCCAAGGCTGAGCCGGTCGGCGACGGAACCTACCGGGTTTTTGGCCAGAAGATCTTCATTACATATGGCGATCACGACCTGACCGATAACATCGTCCACCTGGTGTTGGCGCGCTTGCCCGATGCACCAGCCGGGACCCGTGGCATCTCGTTGTTCGTGGTGCCCAAATTCATGGTCAACGACGATGGATCACTGGGCGCCCGCAACGATGTCACCTGCGCCGGTCTGGAACATAAACTCGGCATTCACGGCTCGCCGACCTGCACCATGGTATTCGGCGACAACGGCGGCGCTATTGGCTACCTGCTCGGCGAGGAAAACAAAGGTCTGCGGTGCATGTTCACAATGATGAACAATGCCCGGTTGGCGGTCGGCGTCCAAGGGTTCGCCATTGCCGAGCGTGCTTATCAGCAGGCGCTGGCGTTTTCGTTGGAGCGTCGTCAGGGCAGAGCGCCGGGATGGAGCGGCGAGGGCATGAGCCCGATTGCCGAACATCCCGATATCCGCCGGACGTTACTATCGATGAAATCGCTTACCCAGGCCGCCCGGTCGATCGCCTATTGCTGCGCCCATGCCATCGACATGGCCAACAACACGCAAGGCGATACGAAGACATTTTGGCAAGAACGGGCCAATCTGCTGACACCGATCGCCAAGGCTTTTTCAACCGATGTCGGTGTCGATGTTGCTTCCATGGGCGTGCAAATACACGGCGGCATGGGGTACATCGAAGAAACCGGCGCCGCGCAACACCTGCGCGATGCCCGCATCGCGCCGATTTATGAAGGCACAAACGGCATTCAGGCTATTGATCTGGTGACCCGCAAACTGCCGCAGTCCGGCGGCGACTGCGTTGCCACCTATATCGCCGAGTTACGGCAGACGGTGGACGAAGTGCGGGCTTCAAATCGTGATGACCTGACCCGTGTCGCCGACCGCCTGGCGCAATCCATTGACGATATGGAGGCGGCAACCAAATGGATGATATCGGCCACTTCGGGCGGCAGGATGCCAGAAGCGCTATCTGGCGCCACGCCCTATTTGAGGCTGTTTAGCCTGACGGCAGGCGGCGCCTATCTGGCCAAGCATGCGCTGCATCAATTGCGTGCTGGCGATGATCCCAAAGCGGTTGATTTGGCTGAAACCGTTGCCCGGTTTTTTGCCGATCATCATTTACCGGAAACTGGCGCGTTACTGGAAACCGTGGTTTCCGGCGCCGATCCAGTTCTGGCCGTCGACCTTGTGGCGCTGGGCGCCTGATAATTCAGACTGAGGACGAAAAGCATGAGTGACCTGGTAGAAGTTTCCGTCGCCGACGGAATTCAAACGATCCGCTTTAATCGGCCGGACAAGAAAAATGCCCTGACGTCAGCAATGTACGCCATTATTGCCGACGCCATGGACCAGGCGGAGGAAACCGGCGACATCCGTGCCAACTTGTTCCTCGGTCTGCCGGAAATCTTCACCGCTGGCAACGACATCATGGATTTCCTGGCGGTATCGCAAAGCAGCGGTGGTCTTAATGAGCCGGTGGTTCGGTTCTTAAATGCCCTCGGCTCGACGCAGACCCCGATGGTTGCCGCTGTCGACGGCCTGGCGATCGGGATCGGCACCACGATGTTATTACATTGCGATATGGTCTATGCCTCGCCACGGGCGATGTTCAAGACACCGTTTCTTGATCTGGCGTTGCTGCCTGAAGCCGGTTCATCGCTGCTCGGCCCGCGCCTTATGGGGCAAAGTTGGGCATTCGAACTCTTAGCACTTGGCGAACCCTTTGATGCTAATCGGGCCCGCGAAGCCGGTTTCGTCAACGCTGTAGTGGATACTGATCAACTGGAAGAAACCGCCCGGGCAACGGCTGCGAAAATAGCCGCAAAACCTCCCGAAGCCATGCGCATCGCCCGTGCCTTGTTGCGCGGTGAACGTCAGGACGTGTTGGCCCGCATCCGCGAGGAAGGCGATCATTTCGGCGAACGGCTAACATCGGCGGAGGCCAAAGAAGCCTTCATGGCCTTTATGGAAAAACGCAAGCCGGATTTCACCAAGCTTGCCAGCTAATTCATCAATCATGCGGCCCGCAGACGCCGTCAAGGAGACGAACCAATGGCCGATTTGAGTGGCAAAACACTCTTCATTACCGGTGCGTCGCGTGGTATCGGGCTGGCGATCGCCCTGCGTGCCGCCCGCGATGGCGCCAATATCGCCGTTGCCGCCAAATCGGCTGAAGCCCATCCGAAACTGGAAGGCACGATTTATACCGCTGCTGAGGAGATCGAAAAGGCTGGCGGCAAAGCCTTGCCACTAGTTGTCGATGTGCGCGACGAGGAATCCGTTTCCGACGCCATCGCCAAGACCGTTGAGACCTTCGGCGGGCTTGATATCGCCGTCAACAATGCGTCCGCCATCAGCCTGACGCCGACCACCAAGACAGATATGAAGCGGTATGATTTGATGCATCAAATCAACACCCGCGGCACGTTCATGGTGTCCAAATATGCCATCCCGCACCTGGAAAAGTCAGAAAACCCGCATATTTTGATGCTGTCGCCGCCGCTTGATATGCAAACCCAGTGGTTCGCGCCGCATGTGGCTTATACGATGGCAAAGTTCGGCATGAGCATGTGCGTACTAGGCATGGCCGGCGAATTGAAGTTTTCAGGCATTGCCGTCAACGCCCTATGGCCGCGGACCACCATTGCCACCGCCGCGGTTCGAAATCTCCTCGGCGGCGATGCCATGATCCGCGCCTCCCGCACGCCGGAGATCATGGGTGATGCGGCGCATATGATATTCACCAAACCGGCCCGCGAATTCACCGGAAAATTCTGCATCGACGATACCCTGTTGGTTGAAAACGGGGTGTCGGACCTGGACAAGTATAGGGTGGATCCAAGCGTCGATCTGCAGCCGGACTTCTTTGTGCCGGCAGATTCCCGGCCACCGGTCTCGCTGAAGGCTGTTGGATCGTAGCAATCATAAGCGGTTCATTGCCCGCTTGAATTGACCCTATCGCCCATCTCATCCGATCAGCAACTTTTGCCGGCTGCAGGGAAACTTGCAGCCGGTTTTTTCACACCTGCTCGTACGCGAAGCAGCAGAAAACAGCCATTATCCGTGGCGGTTGAAAATTATTTTCCTAAAAATTGAACCTTTTTCTCGGTTAGCGCGACCACTGTTTCTAGGCAGGAAAACCAAACCCTCGAATGTAATTGTGTAACCAGGGAGAATTATAATGACCAATAAGTATCTGCCACTCGCCATTGTCGCTGGACTGTTGATCGCGACGGCCAACCTTGCCCAGGCCCAGTCTGTCGGTATATCGAGCGCCGCCAACCCATCCGGTTCCGTCGGGATAAGTGTCGCGCCAGACACCGGCCCTGGAGATGACGGCGACGGCGGAAAAATTAGCCGCATACCCGGTCCCGATACTGGTCCGAACACGCAGAAACGCCGGGTTGTTCGGAAAATCCAAGATTCGTGCGCCGCGTTTTCCAGCGCTACATTCCAGCGCATGTGCGAGGCCAATCGCATTTCGAGCGATTAGCACCCGCCGACACAAAATCACTGCTGCCGAAAGGCAGCAAATATGAATGACCAGATCCCGGGGCCGGATAACTTGCCTCGGGATCTTGCGTTTTGAAAAATGTGAACTGGCAAATTAGCTAAACCTCCCCAGCGTAATAGCGATTGCAACTGGCTGCGGCCGACGCGCCTATGTTGTTGGTGTCATCAGCAATCAAGACACCAACAAAAAACGAACCAGGAACGAAACCCGGGACAAGTTGGCCAATTTCGTCGCCGTCACTAACGCGGACGCAGCTCCAAAACCTGCTCGAGACTAATCCACCAAAAGCCCCTCTGGCTCCCATCAAAGGAGCGTCTTCTTTGCTTCGGAGAAAAAAACTTTGTTGAACCTTGAACCTTTTGTCCGGCTGGCGCGACCAATGATCGTGAACAGCACAAACCGCCCCTGATAATTGAGGGCTTAAAACAAGGGACTTCAAGAACATGACCAGCAAAATTATTCCTCTCGCAATCGCCGCCGGCCTTTTGGTCACGACTGCAAATCTGGCCTTTGCCCAGGCCGTCGGCGCCGCCGCTCCGGGTAACAACGGTGGCCGTGGCGGTAATGCCGCCCAAGCTGGCGAGCCGACACTCGTTCGTTTGGTCCGCCCGACATTCCGCCCCCGCGTTAAGCGCGTAGAAGTATGCGGTGAGTACAAAACCGAAGCTTTCCGCAAGATGTGTATCGCCAACCGCATTAACGGCTAAGATTCCCGATAACCGATACTTGAGAATAAGAGCGGAATAATCCGCCGAAAAGACCACCCAGATCCCGAGGCCGGATAACCTGCCTCGGGATCGGTGCGTTCAGAGGTATGCGGCATCGATTTTTTGTGCTTCCGACGATCGAATACGGCACGTATCAAAAATTGTTGTGTGCAATGGGGTTTCTATCCCCGTATTCGTATTATTTACCTTCGTGCTCTATTGAAGAAGACGACCGGATACCGGCAAAATAGGCCAAATCCAGTATTCACTGAGTGATTCTTGATTTCCGCTGCGGGGGAAAGCTTATTCCAGGTGGGATAGCCGACAACGACCAACCGACGCAGGAGGATTTGCTCAGCCTAACCTGGCAGCAAATTCTCAGTGCGCTCTATGATAGTGCGCCATTTGCGGTGCTGATCACTGATGTTGATCGGCGTATCGTCACCTGTAATTCCGCATTCGAGGACTTACTTGGATTTGCCAAGGATGAAATCGCCGGCCGATCGACCGAACTTCTTTACCCATCCGGAGACGATTTTGTCGGTCTCAAACCGGTCTACAAGGCACTGGTCGAAGGCGCCAGTACGCTGCCAACCGAGATCCGATATAAACGGAAGACCGGCGAAATAATTCTGGCCGACACCCAGGGTTCGGTGGTCCGCGACGACAACGGCAATATCGTCGCCATGATTGGCATCATTCAGAATATTTCACAGCAGCGTCAGATCGAGCAGGAGTTCGCCGGCCTGTTTAATTATGCGCCGGTCTATATTCTGCAAAAGGATGCGAACAATAAAATCCTGCGCATCAATACGCTCTACGCCAGTTTGTTCGGATTGAAACCGGAAGAAGCGGTAGGCAGAAACCTCAACGATATTCAACCTAATCTTGCCGACGTGATGCGCGACGAAGACCGTTCTGTCATTGAAAGCAAGCAGCCATTGATCGGCATCTTGCATGAAATAAGTTCACCGACCCGCGGTAAAATCTGGGTCAGGGTCAACAAAATTCCGTTTAAGAGCGCTGTATCAGGCGAGGACACTATCTTGGTCATCGCCATGGATGTGACCGAGCTCGTCCACCGGGAAGCTGAGTTGGAAAGTAAAACCCGCAATCTTGAAAGTTTCGCCCACGCAGCTTCCCATGATCTCCAGGAACCCTTGCGCAAAATTACCATGTTTGCCTCGGTGTTTGCTGACAACGAAAGCAACGCCGAAGATCGCGATCATGCAGTATCCGTTGTCACCGAGAGCGCCCGTCGGGCGCGGGAGACAATTTCAAATCTGCTGACCTATTCGCGGACCAACAATGAGGAAATGAAACGCACCCGGTTTGATTTTTCAATCCTCATTCATGAGGTGTTGGAAAGCCTGTCGGTTTTGATCGACGAAGCTGGCGCGACGATTGATGTGCGGGTCAAGAACATCTCCTTGAATGCCGACCGAAATCAAGCCAGCCATCTGTTGCAAAACCTGATTACCAACGCCGTCAAGTATCGCCGATCCGGTCATCCATGCCGGATAACCATTGATGCAGAGCTAATCAAAGGCAACGCCTTGGAGTTTTTCATCTCCGACAACGGCATCGGTTTTGATATTGGGTTCGCAGAGCGAATTTTTGATCCCTTCATTCGTCTACACGGGCACACCGACATCCCAGGAACCGGATTAGGTTTAGCAATTTGCAAGGCGGTAACCGACAGTCACGAGTGGCAAATCCGGGCAGATCTGCGCGACGAAAATGGCGCCAAATTCACCATCACGATTCCCGCCGACCAATATATGCGCGGCCAATCCGTGTCCGATAAAAGTGCCGTTATCGCATCGTCGCCTGGCGGAAAGCGCTAGCAAGATTTTTCAACGCCGCTTCGATCTCCTGCTCATCGAATGCGGCAAAGCCCAGTATCAAGCCTTGCCGTTGCTGAGGTCCGAAACACAAAGACGAAAGCGGTCGTACAAATACACCGGCCAATTCGGCCAGCTTCGCCAGGTCGACATCGCGAAAAAATTCAAGCAGGCCAGGCGCTATGTCGGCGATTAAATGAATGCCGGCATCCTGAGGAGCACAAGTGAGGAAGCCGTCCATGTGGGTGGCGATGGCGGATACCAATATCTCTTGTCGGGTTCGATAAAGCCGACGGGTGCGCCGGATATGAGCGGCAAATGCCCCGCTTTCCATGAATTCAGCAAGGCCGATTTGCGGTACCACGGAAGCCTGGGAGCCGATTTGTGATTGCGTGGCGACCAGCCGGTTGGCCGAATCCTGATCGGCGACGATATAGGCCAGCCGCAATCCGGCAAACAGAACCTTCGAAAATGATCCGATATGAACGACCGGCAGCGCCGCCTTTTGTGCAAATAATGGTGACAGCGGCCGGCCACGATAGCGATACTCTGAATCGTAATCATCCTCAATGATTAGCCGATTAGCACGGTCTGCCCATTCAAGTAGCTTAGCCCGCCGTTCCGCCGATAGCGTCACCCCAAGCGGATAGTGGCGCGACGGAGTGATAAGTGCCGCGCGCATAGTCGAACGTTCGTGATGGGCGTCCAGGCATATTCCCTGGCCATCGACCTCGCCGGTCGTCACCTTTAAACCAGCGTCATGCAGGGCCTGAAAGGCTGTAGGAAATCCCGGGTTTTCCATGATGACTGTGTCACCGGGTTGGAGGAAAGTCCGGGCTATCAGCCACAACGTTTCCCGCATTCCCGACGTGATCACTACATTGCGCCACTCTATTGTCAGCCCGCGCGCGGTCCGTAGGTGTTCAGCGATAGCATGGCGCAATTGTTGATCGCCGCCGGCTGATGTCACCATGCCGCTGGCCGCACTTCTGCGGCGCAATGCGCGCGCAGTAGCTCGGGCCCAGGTCTCGCTCGGAAAAACCCGCATCTCAGGAATGCCGCTGGTGAAGGGGAGGGGTTTTTGCGGTGGGATTGCGAAGGTGTCGGCGGTTTCCGTGGTTTGCTGTCGCCGGTCATGGCCCGCTTCAGACGGGGTCGCCGGACCAGTCCGCCCAATCACATATGCGCCGGCGCCACGTCGTTGATCAATCAGGCCTTCCGCCGCGAGTTGATCATAGGCGGCAAGTGTGGTGGTACGTGAAACGCAAAGGTCCTGCGCCAGGGTGCGCGTCGACGGCAATCGTTTGGTATCACGCAGATGGCCGGAAATGATCAGATCGCGGATTTGCTGATAGAGCTGTTCTTGTAGTGGCCGATGCCCGTGCGGTTCAAGAACCACGGATGCAAGGGGATCTCCATGCACGTCACGAACTCCGAAAGAGCAAAAATTGGTATTACAAAATACAGTTAAACTGGATATATATAAATAGCCAATTTTAACTTAATCATGGCTTTCTTTTACTGGAGACAGACCATGACGACGCCCCCTCCCAGCGACCGTGCCCGTTTGCGCCGCGCTCACGAACGCGGCCATTATGATCGCGAAGCTGTCAATTCCGTCCTCGATGCCGGTTTCATGTGCCATGTCGGTTATGTGGCCGATGGTTTGCCCTACGTGACGCCGACACTGCATTGGCGTATTGGCGACAAAGTCTACTGGCATGGCTCGGCGGCCAGCCGAGCGATCCGCGCGTCTGAAGGCGCCGAGGTTTGCCTCACGGTATCCTTCTTGGACGGGTTGGTGCTGGCTCGATCGGGGTTTCATTCCTCGGTAAATTATCGATCGGCCATGGTTTTTGGTCAGGCACAAAAGGTCACCGATCCGGACGAAATCGTTCGTGTGCTCGACATCTTCATCGACCGTATCGCCCCTGGTCGGGTAGCTGAAATCCGCCCACCAAATGATCAGGAGATCAAATCGACCACAGTATTGTGGATGTCGCTGGACAACGCCTCGGCGAAAATCCGCACCGGACCGCCCGGTGATGATGAAGAAGATTACGCAATTCCGGTCTGGGCCGGCGTCATCCCGCTTTCCACCCAAGCCGGCGCACCAATCGCCGATCCACGGCTTGATGACGGTATTTCACCACCGGATTACCTGGCGCAAACGGCGAAAATTCTGACCGGCAGTGTTGACTGAACCCGGGGCGGCTTAGGTATCTTCCGAACCGCGCACCGAATAGGGGGCCACATCGCGCCATCTGTGCATGAGGCCCTCCAGATCGGCTCGGGCTTCTTCCGGTAGAATAATCCGTGGGGTCACGAACATATCGCCTCGGCCGCCGCTGGCTTTCGGCAGCCCTTTGCCCTTGATCCGCATGACTTGCCCGCCATTCGAACCGGCGGGCACTTTTAACATAACCGCACCATCCAATGTCTCGACACGGATGCGGGCGCCCAATACGGCCTCATCAAGAGTGATCGCAACATCGTGGCGCAAATTGGCGCCGTGGATGGCATATTTCGGATCAGAGGCAATGGTTATTGTCACGATGGCATCGCCAGGCCGGGAGCCCATGACACCGCTATCACCTTGACCCTTAAGACGAATTTGCTGCCCCGATGTTAAGCCTGCCGGTAGTTTTATGTCTAAAGTCTTGCCATTCGGCATCGCTACGCGAACTGGCTTACCACCAACAATATCTGAAAGCGTGACCGTGAGATCAACGTCGATATCGGCAGAGCTACCTGTATGGGTTCGGGTGGAATAACTCTGGCTTTTAGGGCTCGGGCCGCCGCCACCAAAACCGCCGAACATCTCTTTTAAGATGTCGTCGATGCCGCCTGAGCCGCCGGTGTTAAATTTGAACCCGCCAGCTGGGTGTTGCCCACCACGGTTGAACCCACCCATATCCTGGAAGCCGTCAAAGCCTGGATGTTTTGGCTTACCGTCGCCGTCAATCTCGCCGCGATCAAATTGCCCGCGCTTGGTTTTATCTCCGAGAATTTCATAGGCGGCACTGGCCTCGGAAAATCGTTCCTCAGCCTTCGGGTCGCCTTTGTTCTGGTCCGGGTGGTACTTTTTTGCAAGCCGACGAAAAGCCGTTTTGACTTCCGCCTCGCTCGCGGACTTTTTCACACCCAAGATATCATATGGATTGCGCATAGCATTCATTTGTTGGGAATTGCGTGCGGATCACGCGGGATGTCCCATACATATAGGAAATTTAGGAAAATATACCAGATCCGCTGGTCAATTTGTCATACCAGCGTCTTGGTATTACTCGTCCAGCTCTTTGTCGAGTGCCCGGACCTCAAAAAGCGCCCATTGGCCGTTCGACAACCGGCAGGCTTCGCCGCGGTATTTGCGAACCCCCTCAATCGTCGTCATCGTCGCTTCGAAGGTGCGGCACGGCTGACCCTTACGGGGGGTGCCATAAGATATCGGCTCGATGATGCCCGACGTACCCGTTGCCGGGTTGGTCCAGGCGACCCGGTCTGGTTCATCGCTGGCCGGCGTTGCCGCGACGGTATCGCGAACCATTTTCCAGTCCGAGGGCGCGATGGCGCCGTCAGTCGTGGCTTTCGCGGCGGGTTTTTCACCAATAAAACCACCAGCGCTGGCCAGATCATCCAAAGGCAGTGACATGCTGCATCCGCCAAGTGCGAATGCGATAGCCAGGGCGCTAAAAAAACTGATATGTCGATGTGAGTGCGGCATAATCAATACTTGGTACTTCCGCTACGAAAACAAACCTCAACTGCATAAAGTTCGATGAAAATGGAAAATATCCCGTTAACGGTGTCCGATTTTACCTTGGCCGACGAACCGCTGGAACTGTTCGCCTCCTGGATGGCTGAGGCGGAAAAGTCCGAACCCAATGATCCCACAGCGTTTTCGCTCGCCACCGTCGATGCTGACGGTCTGCCGAATGTGCGTATGATTTTGTTGAAGGGCCACGACGCGCGGGGATTTGTTTTCTATACAAACTATGAAAGCGACAAGGGCTGCGAGATCCTCACTGGTCACAAAGCCGCCATGGGCTTTCATTGGAAAAGCCTGCGCCGGCAAATCCGCATACGTGGTCTGGTGGAGGCGGTTTCCGATGACGAAGCCGACGCCTATTATGCCTCCCGCGCTCGCGGCAGCAGGCTTGGCGCCTGGGCATCAAAACAGTCGCGACCGCTGGAAAGCAAGTTCGCTTTGGAAAAGGAAGTTGCCCGCTATACGGCCAAATACCCAATCGGCGAAATTCCTCGGCCGGCCCATTGGTCTGGATTTCGTATTCGCCCGGTTTCTATTGAGTTTTGGAAAGATGGCGCTTTCCGGCTACACGACCGCATCCGCTTTGTCAGGCAATCACAGACCCAGGAATGGGCCAAGGAGCGGCTTTATCCATGATGTGGTTTCTGGCCATATTCACTGTCCTGTGTGGGGCGGTCTCGCTGCTAACCCCTGCAACCGCCGCTGAATGGCAATTGCGGTTACTCGACACCGGGCAGCCGATTGTTGAAATCCGGACCGATCAAAAAGGTGGTGTCCATGCCCGCTCGCAGAGAGGATGGCGCGAAGTTCGCGCTGACAAAGACCGGGTTTGCATTCAGGCAAACCATGCACGGCCGCACTGGGTCCCGATTCCGTCAGGCGGGTTAGTCGACGGCGAAGTTGGCCGCTCGGATCTCAAAGGCGGTATCCGTAAGGGGTGGCTGGGCGAGCCAACACGGCGCTATCGCCACGGCGTCATCGGTGACGATGTTGAAGCCGGTAGTGTCATGGCAATCGATGACAGTGGCACTGCTCATGTGTTCCGGCCCGCCGGCGAATCTGTCTTTGAAGACCGGCTGGTGCGCTTGGCCAATGTCGATGGCAGGCCAGGCGCGGAAGTAGTTATCGTGGAATCAAATGGTGAACGCGGTGCGCGCGTCGTGGTGTTGGGGCTTCGTAACGGCCAACTTGTCCAGATTACGGCGTCACCACCCATCGGCCGCGGATATCGCTGGTTAAATCCGGTGGGCATTGCCGACTTCGATGGCGATGGCCGTATGGATATCGCCGTCGTTCGTACCCCCCATATTGGCGGAATTCTGGAGATTTGGCGGTACCGGGAGGGCGAGTTGCAACGGGTTGCTCATCGGCCCGGTTATTCGAATCATTGGATTGGCTCGCGGGCACTGCGCGTATCGGCGATCGCGGATATGAACGGTGATAACCGCCCTGATATCCTGTTACCCGATCAGGCGAAAACCAAACTCAAAGCGGTTTCAGTTGGCCGCGCGATCACCCCGATCGCATCGATCAATCTGCCCGGCCGCATCAATTCAGCGATTGGTATCTTGGGTGCCGGCAACCGCCCGCCGGTCTTCGCGTTTGCGGTAGCTGATGGCCGGTTGGCTTTCCTCCGGTCCGGCTACCTATCGCAGCCGGTTATCTGCGCGGCGCAGTGAATCCACTGGATACAACCCTATGATTCTCCTCTCGGCGGCGCTCTCCGGCTTTTTCCTTGGGGCCAGTTTGATCATTGCCATCGGTGCGCAAAACGCTTTTGTTTTGCGCCAGGGATTGTTGCGCCAGCATGTTTTCGTGGTTGCCACCATTTGCGCGGTGTCAGACCTCGTCCTGATCATTATCGGCGTCGCCGGTGTCGGAACATTGGTCAATACCTCGCCGGCGCTGCTCGGCGTTGCCGCCGGCGGCGGTGCGCTGTTTTTGATCGTCTATGGAATCATTTCGTTTCGGCGGGCGGCCAAGCCAAACCGGTTGGAAGCATCAGGTGAGGGCGGTCTTGGCATTTGGGCGGCAGTGGCTACATGTTTGCTGCTCACCTGGGGCAATCCGCATGTCTATCTCGATACCGTCGTCTTGATGGGCAGCATTTCGGGCCGCTTCACGGTCGAAGGGCGCATGGCATTCGCCGCCGGTGGGGCGCTCTCGTCAATCGTTTGGTTTTATGGCTTGGGATACGGCGCGCGTATGCTGCAGCCGGTGTTTAGAAACCCGAACGCGTGGCGCGTGCTCGACGCACTAATTGGTGTGGTGATGTGGATGATTGCCGGTCGACTGATCATCGACCTGATCGATTTGATCCGGTGAGGCCATAGCTGCAGATCGGCGCACGCCGGTACTGTCCGCCGATGGCGGGCAGGTACTCAAACTTAAGAAGCGGGTTTCGCTTTCTTGGTGCCTGAGGCCGAACAGCAGATTGCAGCGGCCGTGACAGCTTGAATTCCAACTGGCTTATACAAGCTATCGAGATCCGGCTTTGCCGCCGTTGATTTGGTATCTTTTTGGGTCGTCATTTGCTCACTCATTCGATCTACTCCGATCGAGCGCCGTCTTCGATGTGCCGTTGAGCTGACTGGTTAACAGCCAAGTCCCGCAACACGTGTCTTCCAACCCGACGCAGTCTAATCATTTAACCTTATCGGTGCGTTACCGATATCCGACTTTTGGTCACATTCGATAACGGCCTGTGATATTTCGCGAGCCGTTATTGATCATGTCCGTGGAGCTCAATTGGTATCCGATTGCGGCTCAAATGTGGTCTTGATGATAAATGCTGCAGAAAATTTTCAAACGCGACAAACCCGACGTCAATCAACGCGGTTTCGACGTAATCCGCCGTTTGAATAACAGAGATTCCGCATCTGCCCTGTGCCAGCTTGTGACACTTCGCAGATGCGGGATCTCAAATGATTGCCCTTAGGGGCAGGCCGACTGATAGATTTAGATTATCCTACGCTGCCCGTAGGCTGTTCTTGGCAACATGGGCTTCCGTGTCGTCGAGCGCCTTGTCGAGCCGGTCGAACATTTCGTTGAGTTCACTTTCCGAAATAATCATCGGCGGGCAAAGCGCCATGGTGTCGCCGATCGCCCGTGTGATCAGGCCGCGATCTTCGGCAAACTTGCCGCATGTCAGACCGATGGCCTGGCTCGGGTCGAAGGGGCGTTTGGTGGCCTTATCGGCGACCAGTTCGACGCCACCGACCAGGCCGAGCGAACGCGCTTCACCGACCATCGGATGGTCGCTGATTTTCTTCATGCGCGCGGCGAATACCGGCTCCAATTCACGGACTTTTCCGACGATATTGCGTTTCTGGTAGATCTCAATCGCCTTAACACCCAGCGCGCAACTTAGTGGATGCCCGCCATAGGTAAAGCCATGACCGAAGGTGCCGACCTTCGCCGACTGCTGCTCAAAGGCATCCATCATGAACTGCGGAACCATGACCGCCGACAACGGCGCGTAAGCCGCCGTCATTTGTTTGGCCAATGTAACGGTGTCAGGCTTCATGCCCAGCGATTGCGCGCCGAACCAATTGCCGGTGCGGCCAAATCCGCAAATCACCTCATCATCGATGAGCAGAATATCGTATTCGTCCAATATCGGCTGGATGGCCGGGAAATAACTTTGCGGCGGGACCAGCACGCCGCCGGCACCCATCACCGGTTCGGCAATCATCGCCGCGATCGTGTCGGGATCTTCCCGTTCGATCATCTCACGCAGGTTGTTGGCCAGGCGGACAACGAATTCAGCTTCGCTCTCACCATCTTCGGCGAACCGGTAATGGTGGGGGCAATCGGTGTGCAGGATGCCGCCGACCGGAAGGTCAAACTCGCGATGGTTCACCGGCAGCCCGGTTAGCGATGCGGAAACGATTGTCACGCCGTGATAGGCCTTATTGCGACTGATGATTTTCTTCTTGTTCGGCATGCCGCGGGCGTTGTTGTAGTACCAGGCAAGCTTGATCTGTGTGTCGTTGGCTTCCGACCCGGAGGAGGCGAAGAACGTGCGGGCAATTTGCGTCGGCGCAATTTCCTTCAGCTTCTCAGCCAGCGCAATCGCCGGCTCAATGCTCTTGCCGCTGAAGATATGATAATACGGCAGTTTCTTCAGTTGCTCGGTAGCCGCGTCGACCAGTTCGTCATCACCAAAACCGAGGCCGGCGCACCAAAGGCCCGACATACCCTCGATATATTCATTGCCTTCGCTGTCATAGACGAATACACCCTTGCCGCTCTCCATGACCAATGTGCCGGTATCGCGCAGCTTGTGGAGGGGCGTATAGGGATGCAGAACGGATTCAATATCGCGGGTTTGTTGGTTGCTTAATGGCATGACGATCTCCGGCGTCGAAAAATGTAATTCCTAACCGCACTTAGGCGGCAATTGATGGGTTTGTAAAGGAGGAAGATGTGGCGATCCGAGCTGTCCTGTTTGACCGCGATGGAACGCTCATCGATTTCAATCCCACCTGGGGTGTATGCTCCCATCATGTCATCGTCGGTATGGCGCACAATGACCCAATCGGGATAGAGCGCTTAGCCGAAATCGCCAAGTTTGATCTGGCCACGCTGACCTTCGCAGCCGATTCCCCGATTCTGACCGGTTCGATCAACGATTACGGTCCGCAATGGGCGGCGGCGCTTGATGAACCTTATAATGATGCCTTCTCGACCCGGTTCGGCGATCTGCTGCTGGAAGGATGCGCCTTGTCGGTGACGGCGTTTCCCGGTGTTGTCGACACCATCGGCGGGCTTTTTGAATCTGGCCTGCCGCTTGGCGTGGCGACAAATGGCACCGAAGCAACAGCCATTCGCCAGCTTCAGGCAATGGAGATATTCAGCTGCTTTTCCTATGTGGTCGGTTATGATTCAGGCCACGGTCAAAAACCAGGTCCGGGTCAGGTCTTGGCTTTTGCCGAAATGACCGGTTTGCCGGTCAGCGAGATCGCCTTGGTTGGTGATTCACTCCACGATATGCATGCCGCCCGCAACGCCGGGGCAGTACCGATCGCGGTGACGACTGGCGCCCACGATGAAGCAACGCTTTCAGCTGAAACCGAATTCGTGCTCGACCGACTGTCCGATCTGCCGGGCCTGTTGCGCCAGCTTGCGGCGGAGGCGGGAATATGACCATGAACACCGGTGCCGTGTTGTTCGACAAGGACGGCACGTTATTTGACTTCTTCGCCACCTTTGGCCATGCGGTCTATCATGTCTTCGACGAATTATCCGGCGGCGATCTCGCTGCTATGCGGCAAATGGCTAAGTACTCAAAATACGATTTAGACAAACGCCAAATAGCCTTGGATTCGCCACTGGTGTCTGAACAGACAGTTTTCTACGGCCAGGTTTGGGCGGAAATCTTGCAATCGCCTTTTGATGCGGCTTTCGCCAATAGCATCGACCGGCTGTTCCGAATTCATTCCCGCGCTAACATCACCGTGTTCCCGCAAACCAAACCGGTTCTGGCAGCATTAGCGGCGCGCGGTCTCCCCCTTGGCGTGGCGACCAACGATTCCGAAGCCGGGGCCCGCGATCATCTGGCTGCAGCCGGTGTTGAAGATCAATTTTGCTTTTTGGCGGGCTATGATTCTGGGTTCGGATCAAAGCCGGAACCGGGTCAAATTCATGCCTTTGCCGATCATCTCAACATGACCTGCAAGCGCCTGGTTATGGTCGGCGATTCTCCGCACGACCTCGCGGCCGCCAAGGCCGCCGGCGCGAAGGCCATCGGCGTGACGACTGGCGCGGCGACTGCGCAAGAATTGCGTCCTTTCGCCGATCACGTTATCGCTAGTTTAGATGAGTTGCCGCCGCTGGTTTAGTCGAACCCGGCGGGCGGCTGAAATCCACCGAAGGCTTTTTCAATTTCACGCGCCACCTGGGTCACCGTTCGGTCTTCCTGCAGCGGGCCGATAATCTGCACACCGATCGGCACGCCGTCATCGTTGATTGTCACCGGCGCCGAGGCCGCCGGCAGATGCGCTACAACGGCCGGTCCAGCCCAATCGATTACGTCCATATAAGGACGGCTCACGCCGTTGATGGTCAACCGACGGGCATGGAAATTGGGATTGTGATCATGTTCAAACGCCGTGGTGATTGAAACCGGACACAGGACGGCATCGTAAGTTTGAAAAAATGCTGCCCATTTAGCCTTGATGCCCTCACGTTTGGCGAGTAGAGCGAGACTTTCAAAGTGACGCAAAGCGGCACCACGAGCTTGCAGTGCCTGATGGCTTTTATCATCTTGATCAAAACTGTCGGCGCTGGCGATAAGCCGGTCGATAACTTTTCGGGGCAGGCCGGAACTCATGATGGCGCCCAGAAGAATTTCATAAATCTCCGCTGAACTTGCGAATGTGAAGTCCGGCCGCGCATCGAAATCAACTTGCGCGCCAGCCGCCTTCAATGCCGTACCGGCCTCTTCGACGGCCTTGCGGATTTCGGCTTCAACGGGCGAGGACGGATCGTCGCTCCAAACCGCGATGCGCAGTTCAGATGCGTTCCGGGTTCTCGGTTCGGGCAGGACCACCTGCCATGCAGGTTCGGTCGGTTCCGGTTGAGCAAGAACATTTAGAAGCAGATCGAGATCATCAGCGGATCGCCCAAGCGGGCCGGCGACCGACAGGTCGGTAACCGCAGCGTAACCGGGTGGTGGCGGAATATGGCCGGTACGGGAAACCAGGCCGAAGGAGGTCTTGAGGCCGAATATTCCATTAAAATGCGCCGGTGTTCGGATCGATCCGCCAATATCAGAGCCGATCTCGCCGCCCGCCAGGCCGGCGGCAAGCGTCGCCGCCGCGCCGCCGGAGGAACCGCCGCAAGTGCGATCCAACCGATAGGGATTGTTGGTTTGACCGTAAACCTCATTGTAGCTTTGCAGATCCCCGGCATAGAGCGGCACGTTGGTTTTGCCGATGATTACGGCACCGGCGCGACGCAGCAGTTCAACGGCGACGGCATTTTTTTTCGGTATGTGTCCGGCAAGTTCGGGAGCCCCCGCCGTTGTCGGCAGCCCTGCGAATTCAAAGGAATCCTTGATCGTAAAAGGCACGCCGTGAAGCGGGCCGACATCACCGCCGGCGGCCAATTGTGCGTCGGCTGCCTTGGCCTGTGCCAATGCCCTGTCGGCATCCATGGCGACCACGGCGTTGATCTTGCCGTTGAATTTCTCGATCCGTCCCAGGTAGAAGGCGGTGAGTTCTTCAGAACTGATCTTGCGCGACCTGATCATCTCCGCCAAGACACTGGTCGATTGAAACGCCAATGCGCGATCCATGTTGGGCTCCTGATTTTCGGGCGATCCAACAATGGCGGCAAACAGCGTTGAATTTCAATGTCTAAATCCATCAATTGACATTGAGAAGATGTCCTCGGGCGGTTACATTCAACGACAGTTAAAAACAATTCTATCTGGGAGGAATGCATGCTCGGGCGAATGCAGGATTGGCCGCTTCTGTGCCACAAAATTATCGACCACGCCGCCACGAACAACGGCGACCGGGAAATCGTCTCGCGTTCGATCGAGGGCCCGATCCACCGCACCAACTATACGCAATTGCGGCAGCGTTCGTTGCAGCTTGCCAAACGCCTCAACAAGGCCGGCATCAAACAGGGCGATCGCGTCGCCACGCTGGCCTGGAACACATGGCGGCATATGGAGGTCTGGTACGGTCTACTGGGTATTGGTGCGATCTATCACACGCTCAATCCGCGGCTGTTTCCCGATCAGATCGCCTGGCTGTTCAATCACGCCGAAGACCGGATGATTTTCGTCGACCTGACATTTGTTCCAATTGTCGAAAAAATCGCTGATCAACTGCCGACCCTCGAGCAGGTCATCATTTTAACCGACGCCGAACACATGCCGCAGACCAGTCTAACCAATGCGGTGAGTTACGAAGAATGGCTGGCCGAAGTCGATGCCGACTATGCCTGGCATGCCTTCGAAGAAAACACCGCCGCCGGCATGTGCTACACCTCCGGCACCACAGGAGACCCCAAGGGCGTGCTTTATTCGCACCGCTCTAATGTCCTTCACTCGTTGGTGGTTTCCGCCCCCGACATGCTCGGCATTCGTTCCGCCGATACCGTCATGCCGGTTGTTCCCTATTTCCATGCAAACGGTTGGTCGATCGCCTTTTCCGTTCCAATGTTGGGCGCCAAGTTGGTGCTGCCCGGCGGGTTAATGGATGGCGCATCAATCTATGAAATGCTCGATTCCGAAAAGGTTACCATGACCGCCGCCGTACCAACGGTTTGGCTGATGTTGCTGGAACATTTGGAATCCAACAATTTGCAATTGCCGCATTTGGAACGGGTTGTCATCGGTGGGTCGGCCTGTCCGCGCGCCATGACGGAAGCCTTCCAGGACAATTACGGTGTTGAGGTCATCCACGCCTGGGGCATGACGGAAATGAGCCCGCTGGGCAGTATTTGCACCATGAAACCGGCCTATGCCGACCTCACCGGTAGCGCCAAGCTTGATATTCAGGAAAAACAAGGGCACGCGCCGTTCGGGGTGGAAATGAAAATAACCGATGACGATGGCAAGGAACAGCCGTGGGATGGCACGACATTCGGTCGTCTTATAGTCCGTGGCCCCAGCGTCGCCGGGTCCTATTTCAAGGACGAGGGCGGTGTCATCGTCGATGACGAGGGATTTTTCGATACCGGAGATGTCGCAACAATAGATCCGGTCGGCTACATGCAGATCACGGACCGGTCGAAGGACGTCATTAAATCCGGCGGCGAATGGATTTCCACAATTGACCTGGAAAACCTGGCTGTCGGCCATCCCGATGTTGCCGAAGCTGCGGTGATTGGTATCGCCCATCCAAAATGGGATGAGCGGCCGTTGTTGGTGATTGTCCGCAAGTCCGACCGTGATCCGGACCCGGCTGACATATTGAAATTCATGGAGGGCAAAATCGCCAAATGGTGGATGCCGAATGCCGTCGAATTCGTCGATGAAATTCCGCACACGGCAACCGGCAAGATCCAGAAGACGACGCTACGCAAGCAATTTGCAGATTTTTCATTTCCTGCCGAATAGAGCACCGGAACCAGTTTTGCAGGAGCCGGTTTTGATTAGCAGGTTACATCCACCGCAGCGGGCCGGTCGGAACGGGTTGGTATGATCGAGCGAATAAGCTATCCGGTTCGATATTTGCGCCGGGCTGATTGGGGGCATGGATTGGCGGTGATCGCCATTCCGATACTCATAATAGCTGCACTCGGGCACCGCTACGGCAATATTGAGACGGGTGCTTTGTTCGTCATTTTGGCCGTCGCTTTCGTCCTGGCCCTGTTGGGTCTGATGTTTTCCATATCCGCCATATTGGTGGTTTGGAGACAAGGCCACCGTGGCGCCAGTGCGGCCATGAAGGGGATCGCTTACGGTCTGATCAGCCTGGCTTTACCGGCGATTGCCGTATTGGCGTTTGCGTTTTATCCCAAGCTTCACGACATCTCGACCGACGTCATTGATCCGCCCGGCATCCGTGGCAATGCCGTTTTTGATGACAAGACCATTGATGCTCAACGTATGGCATACCCTGATTTGGTGCCCCGGCGCTTTACCGTCGATACGGAGGAGTTGGCGAACGCGGCGTTAAAGGCGGTTGAACGGGTCGGGTGGACCGTCACCGACCGGTCGTTGCCGTCACAACCGGGTGAACCCGGAGTAATTCTGGCCGAACATCGCACCCTGGTTTTTGCCTTCGTTGATGATATCACCGTGCGCGTATTACCCGATCCGATCGGGTCTCTACTTGATTTGCGATCCCGGTCGCGGGTCGGTGCGCACGACCTGGGAGAAAACGCCCGCCATATGCGGCGCTATCTGACCGAGCTGGACGCGGTGTTGATCGAAGCTTTCGGAGAAACCGACCCGGCTACGGCTGAGTAGGGCGACCCTGAAATACACCGCGCCAAATAGCGGCCTTCGGCCGATCATATCGGTCAATCCGAGGTTCTTGCCCGATGGGCCGCATCGTGCCGCCCATCACGCTTTGCTGACTGAACCGATGTGGTCCCGTCAAAACGTATGGATTCGCGACGGGCGAGGGTATCTCAGTGCCGATTGCTGCCTCATGTAGGCTGGTCGCTATTGGGATAACGATAGGTGAAATGCACGGGGATTTTTGACCCACAACGGAAGTCGCGCGGTTTGTTTATTAATCTACTCGCGCACCGGAAAGATCCCACCCCGGCTGTTCTGTCAATTGACATCATTATCATGGTTTTGCATTCACTCGACTCTCGCGACGCGGCAAACGACTAATACTTTTTTACAGTTAAGGGGGAGGGGGGTAGACACCGTGAAGAACAAGCGGATAACTGGATGCACCAACACGAACATCCCGTCGAGATGCCTGATATCGTTGGATCAGAAGAAGCCGAGTATACCAATGCAGTCGCGGCTCAGACATCCAATCCAAGCCCGACCGCTGTATTCACTTAGGTGTCAAAATACGTCCAAACATGAGACTGCTAATGATTCCGCTCATAACAACTCATGTGAGAAAACGCGGGTTGCAGCATCGGGAAGGTTGTAGCCCGAGGTTGGTTTACAACGAGAGTTTATAGCGTCTATGGTTACGGCCACAATTGCCCGTGCGAGGATGTGATATCGAAAACTCCACGAATCCTTCTGACATCACGTCGGACAACCAGTCAGTCGCCATTTCTGCAAAACCCAATCAAGAATTGATTGTTTTGGGGATAGCAGCGGTCTGTTTTGTGTTTTTTTCCGTTGTACTCACGGGGTTTGCGTCGGTCGGCAATATGATCGCCATGCTGCGAAGCATTGCTATTTTGGGTATATTGAGCACCGGCATGGCGGTGGTGGTCATCGGTCGCGGTCTGGATTTATCGCAAGTCTCAATTATGGCCATATCCTCCGCCTGGGTGCTGACATTGATGGGTAGCGGCATGGATACTTATGCCGCCCTAGCCTTGGGACTAATGTTTGCAATAGGCATTGGCATATTAAATGGCTGGGTCATCGCCTTTATCGAAATCCCGCCGTTATTTGCCACTTTGGCTACAGGATTGATATGTTTTGGTGTTGGCCGTTGGGTCCTGTTTGACAGTGTGCATGCTTATGTTCCTAAAAAGTCTGAGAACTTTTTGTTTTTCGGCCAGGGGCAGGTCGCCGGCATTCCAATGCCCATTATCATCTTCGTGGTCGCCGCGTTAGTGGTCCACTATATGCTGAGCCGAACGGTTGTCGGCCAAAACATATTCGGGTTGGGGGACAATTTGATGACCAGCCGCCTGATGGGTGTCGCGGTCCGCCCGCTGATTATTTTTTCCTACACCGTCAGCGCCGGTATTGCTTTCATCGCCGGCATTACAATGTCGGCCTCCGTTGCCTCCATGAACACAGAAATCATAAATTCCACATTGGTTTTTGATGTCCTGCTCGTCGTTGTGCTTGGCGGTATATCCTTAAGCGGCGGGCGCGGTAGCATTGTCAGCGTGATTGTCGGGGCGATCCTAATTGGCGTTTTGCTGAACGGTATGATCATAATGAATATCAATAGTAATGCTCAGAATATTGCAAAGAGCATAGTCCTACTTATTGCAATTGTGATTGATCGGCGATTGCATCCAAAGGATGAAGAGACTGACAAGCAAGGGGATCACTAGAATTTCCGATAGTAATATAAGTACAACGATGAAAAGATACGCAAAACACGAAAAGTGTATTTTTGGGCAGTAATCGGAATTTATAAAATGGAGGGTTTAGACATGAAAACCGATAAAATCACCACAATAGCCGCGTTTGTGCTGGCAGGTGCCATGGCGCTCGCTGCGGACACATCTTTTGCCGCCGGTAAAATCAGTGGCAAGACTGAGCGCATGGTGCGTTCAGACTTTGTGTCCGCCGTACAGGGCAAAACCGTTGCGTTCGTACCAATCAGTTTGGGGCTGCCCCTGTCGGACTATTGGAATGCCGGCATTGGCGACGCCGCCCGCGAGGCTGGCATGAAATATGTGGTGAAAGATCCAGCATGGAAAATGCCGGCAATGTCGCAAGCCATTTCCGCGTTGATATCGGAAAAAGTCGACTTTCTGATCGTACAGAATCCGGATGTTCAGGTGTTTGCCAAACAGTTCCGTAAGGCTGAGGAAAATGGTACCTACGTGATCCAATTGAACATGGCGTCGAACTACCGATCATCCGGTTTCATCGGCGTTGACTGGGTCAGCCATGGTGAAGAGATCGGCCTGGACATCGTCAAGGAATGTTCCGGCAAAAGCGGTAAAGTCGCCATAGTACAAGGCGAGCTGACTGCTGCGGCGAATGTCTGGTTCAATGCCGGCTTGAAAAAGGCCTTCGCGACCGACTCCAAAATCACAGTAGTCAATGATCAGGCGGCGCAATGGGACGCAACCAAAGCCCATGATATTACCGCTGCCGTTCTACAACAACATCCCGATCTGTGCGCCACGGTTGGCGTCTGGGGCATCATGATGATGGGTTCCGGCCAGGCGGTTAAGGAAGCCGGTAAAACCGATTCCGTGCTTGTTTATGGCAGCGGAAGCAACTCGCGCCCAGTATGCGACGCGCTCAAAGCCGGCATATTGCACAAGCATTACAGCTACGATTCATACCTTCAGGGCCGCGATGTGGTCAACGCGATCCAGGCGATTGCGCAAATGAAGGTAGCGCCAGGCGAACGGCCATTTGCTCTATATACGCCTATTTTGCGTCACGCAAAATCAACGGTTACTGAAAATGACTGCCGCGACTTAGCCGGCAAGAAATAATCAGCCACAGTTTCAAAATGGTTCGGCACGGGGTGCTATTTTTGCCCCCTGCCGCACCGAATTGAACATATCGTCGGAATGTTCTCGCAATTTCCCAAACACGTTGGCGAAGTACCCTCGGCATGTCATTTCTGACTGACACTTACGACAAGTTTAATAGCAAATGGTCGGCGCAACGGGCACTGGCTGAACTGCTGGCCAAGCGCTGGATGGAGCCCGTTGTTCCATTTCTCATGATGGTTGGTGTGATTGTCTTTTGTGGGATCACACTTCCAAATTATTTAACTGCCGACAACATCACCGAGACGTCCAGTCAATTTGCGGAATTCGGCTTCGTCGTTCTGGCTATGACCATTGTGCTGATCATCGGCGGCATTGATCTAAGTGTCGGTGCCATTTTTGCCATGGCGGATTTTATCGCATTGGTTTTGTTCAACGTCTATGAACTGCCGATCGGGTTGGTCATTTTTTTAGTGATGATATCCGGCGCATTGATGGGGGCCTGCAACGGCTTTCTCATCGGCTACCTGAAACTCGGCGCCTTTCTGACCACCTTGGTGACGTTGATTATTTTTCGCGCGACATTTGACCTAATCGCACCGATTTACGCTGTCGATATTGCCACCGCTTACTCGGAAAGCGCCGTTTGGGAATTCATCGGCGAGGGGGTTGTTTGGGGGGTGCCGGCCAATATCGGCATGTTGGCCATCTTCGCAGTCGCTGGCCATGTTTTACTCAGCCGGTCACGACCTGGCTGGCACATCACGGCTATCGGCTCAAATCGCAAGGCGGCGCGCCATGCCGGCATCGCTATCAACCACACAATATTCTGGACATACGTCCTGTCCGGCATTTTGTGCGCCATTGCCGGATTGATGTATGCGGCGCGTTTGAATTCAGCCTCGTCCAACACCGGCCAAGGTATGGAGGTGTTGGCGTTGACCGCAGCCGTGCTCGGTGGGGTCAGCCTGGCCGGCGGCAAGGGTTCGGTTGGCCGGGCTATGATTGGTGCGACGACCATTCTGGTTCTGATCAACGGGCTCGTTCGCCTGGGCATTACCGGCGGCCCGACATTGGTTATGCAGGGCCTGATCATGCTCGTCGCGGTTGGCATCGACCTGAAATGGCTAAAGAACAAAAGCAAAGCCATCTCCAAGATCTACGTTGTCCCAGCAAAACTGGATATTGGTATGCGGCCGGACGCGACGTCGGATTCTGGGACCGTATTTGCCCAAAATGAGCGTCTGAACGACGCCCAGGCGATCGGCTTAGGGAAAATTGACGGCCCCGAGGATGTCATCCTCGATCGCCAGGGACGTCTTTATACCGGCAGTCGCGACGGTTGGATCGTCAGGTTTTCGGGAGAAAATTTCGAAGACCAAGAAATATTCGCGCGGATCGGCGGCCGCCCCCTAGGTCTTGCATTTGACCGTGAGGAAAACCTCCTGGTCTGTGTCGGCGGCATGGGTGTTTACGGCGTTCGGCCGGATGGAGAAGTCTACAAGGTCACTGATGAAACCAACCGCACACCGTGGAAGATAAATGATGATTCCAGATTGCGGTTGGCCGACGATCTGGATATTTCGCCCGACGGCAAAATCTATTTCTCCGAAGCCACAATCCGTTATGAAATGCACTCATGGGCGATGGACGGATTGGAAGGCCGAGGGAACGGCCGGATTATCTCCTACGACCCGAAAACCAATCAGACGAAAACGTTGTTGCGCGACCTGATTTTTCCAAACGGGGTATGTACCGCACATGACGGGCAATCGATATTTATCGCCCAGACTTGGGCCTGCAATGTCCTTCGTTATTGGATCGACGGTCCGAACAAGGGCAAGCTGGAAATCGCGATTGAAAACCTGCCCGGTTATCCCGACAACATAAATCGCGCCTCTGACGGCAATTATTGGCTTGCATTAACTGGCATGCGTACGCCGGTGTTTGATCTGGCAATGCGAAATCCAGGTTTTAGAACCCGCATGGTGAAACAGATTCCGCCCGATGATTGGACCTATCCGAATATCAATAATGGGTGCGTGATAAAGTTTACTGCAGACGGTGAAGTCCTTGAATCCTTGTGGGACAAGGGTGGGGAAAGTCACCCGGCAATAACATCCATGCGAGAAGATCGTGGCTATTTGTATTTAGGCGGCCTCATGAATAACCGCATAGGCCGCATCAAACTGCCAGAGCAGACAAGCGATCCGAAATGGACAGGCCCGGATAGTTATTGGGGCAAATCTTGATAGGCGCGCGCTGGCTTGAGCTATTGAAGGACGTGATCCAACCGGATCGCGAAACCCATGCCATTCCGATGATGGACGGACCGCTGCACCCAAATAACGGTTTAGACAGTTGCCCCATTATTTCCGATGCATTTTCGCGACCGGACGATCTGGTATTTACCGGTGATGGCCGGCTGTTGGTTGGTGATGCTGACGGTGTATTCGCGCTGGATCCTAACGGTGACGGCGAACCCACTTTACTGCATCGGTTTGAGGCACCGGTGACCGGCGTCGACTGCCTGGAGGATGGCAGCCTGGCGGTTTGCCTGGACGGTATCGGCGTGGTTATTAAAAATGCCGATGGCGAAGAGACCGGCCGCTTGGTGGATGTTGACGGTGCAGCCGTGAACTGCCCTACCGCGGTTTTGTTCAGGGATGCAGACGAAGTTTACATCGCACAAGGCTCAAGCTTCCACAACGAAGCCAACTGGGTGCATGACTTGATGCAGAAAAATGCCAGCGGCCGAGTTATCCGATGGAATCAGCGTAGCGGGCAGGCCGATGTGATGATGGACGGATTGGCCTATCCCTATGGCCTGGCGCTCGATCATGATGGCCGATCCCTGTTGGTCTGTGAAAGCTGGGCCCACATGATTTTCAAAATTCCGTTGGATGCCGCCGACAAGACAACCGTGCGCGATGTGGTTGTCGCCAATCTTCCTGGATATCCGGCGCGGATCATTGCCTTGGATAATGGCGGCTATATGCTGGCCATGTTTGCCATGCGGACGGAAATGTTAGAGTTCGTGTTAAAGGAAGATAAGTATCGCCGCGAAATGATGGAGACTATAGAGCCGCAATATTGGATCCGGCCGACCTTGGAGCCCGACCGGCATTTTCTAGAACCCTTACAAGGCGGTGGATTTCGGGTTTTGGGGATCATCAAACCCTGGGCGCCACCACGATCCTATGGTTTGGTTATCGAACTCGATGAGGTTTATGAGGCGATCGGAAGTCTTCATAGCCGGGCGGACGGATACAATCATGGCATCACCGGGCTGTCAGCAATCGGTTCAATAATAGCGGCTACCGCTAAGGGCAACGGCAAAATCATAAACGTTTCTGGTGCGACCTGAAAATGAGTGTTTTGGAAAAACCGCAACCAATCATTAAAGTCACTGGTGCGACCAAAATTTACGACGGCGTACATGCCATCGAAAACGTCGATTTTGATCTTTATCCGGGTGAGATCCATTCATTAGCCGGGGAAAATGGTGCGGGAAAATCAACCTTGTGCAAGGCCCTGGCTGGAACAGTCGAGTTGACAGCCGGACATGTCGAAATCGATGGCAAGGAATGTAAATTCGCCAATCCCGGAGAAGCCTTGGATACTGGCATTGCGATGGTCTACCAGGAAACCAGCCTGGTTCCGACAATGTCGGTAGCGCAAAATCTTCGCCTTGGCAAAGAGGAGTTCCTTAACCGAATGCGTGGCCTTTATATTGAGGGCCAGGTCATGTTGCAGACCCTAAATTTCCACGTTGACCCGACCCTTTCTGTCTCTTCGCTGGGTGCTGCCCAGCGGCAAATGGTCGAAATCGCGCGGGCCGTTTATCACAACGCCCGCGTAATCATTTTTGATGAACCGACAGCTACCCTGACGCCGGAAGAAAAACAACATTTCTTCGATTTGGTCCGCGATTTGAAGGCGCGTGGTGTCTCCATCATTTATGTTTCCCACGCTTTAGAGGAATCTCTCGACATCTCCGACCGTATAACTGTTCTGCGGGACGGTAAGCACATCATTACGGAGCGGGTGGAGAACCTGCAGCGTGAAGATTTGGTCCGATACATGGTTGGACGGGACGAAGCGCAGTCCCACTACCGCCATAACGCGATCACAACGCCAGCCAAGCGTCAAAAGCACAAACGGACCTTGACAATTGAAAACGTGACTATGGGCAACATGGTCAAGAACATGTCGTTTTCTGCATATGCCGGGGAGATAGCCGTTTTGGCCGGACTGGTCGGCTCCGGGCGTACCGAGATCGCCAAAATCATTGTCGGCGCCTACAAACGCAATTTGTTTCATGGCGGGCGGATTTTCCTGGAAGACAAGCCAATCCGTTACCGCGTGCCAAAACAGGCGATCGATGATGGCATTGTCTACATAACCGAAGATAGAAAGGTGGAGGGTTTCTTTGAAACCATGTCCATCAACGACAATATCTACTTGTCGTGGCTGGCAAGCAAACTCGGCGGTGGGTTTTTCACGTCGAGGAAAAAACGCAACAAAATAGGCCCGGAAATTGCAGAACAGATGTTGGTACGAGCACCTTCGGCGGAAGCTAAAGTCGTGCAATTGTCCGGTGGCAACCAGCAAAAGGTCGTGGTCGGCAAATCCTTAGTCCAAAAACCCAAGGTCGTCATCTTTGATGAACCGACCCGCGGCGTCGACGTCGGTTCGATCCCCGAAATTCACCAAATCATCCGCGATCTGGCGGCCGAAGGAGTGACGGTTCTGGTGATCTCATCTTATTTGCCGGAGGTTCTGACCCTCGCGGACCGTGTATTGGTGGCGCGCCAGGGCCGGATCGTCGAAGAGTTTTCCGCCCAGGAAGCCACCGAAGAAAAAATAATGTACGCGGCGGTGCACTAGAGTTCGGCGGCAGCCTCATGTTCTTCGCGCAAAATCCGTTTCAGTACTTTTCCCAGTTCCGATACCGGCAACAATCAGCTGGTTGGCTACGCGGCTCATATTGGCATCGAAATCTCGCCAACCGCCTGCTCGCATTCGTCTCATTTCCTTTTCTCACCGTGCAGGTCCATCCAAGCACTTAACAAGGTATGTTTGGCTACCGGCGCGATCGACATCATCGGTTTGTTGCAAAATCCGCGCGGCCAATTTGGATGATTGGGAGCATCTTATGATCAAGCTTACGTTTTGCTTGCGACGTCTACCACATCTGTCGCTAAGCGATTTTCAACTTTATTGGAAAGAACAGCATGGTCCATTGATGGAAAAATATAAATCCGCTTTGCGCTTTGTTCATTACGCGCAAATTCACAGGATCGAAGACGAATTGAGTGATCTGCTCGGCAAGGTTCGTCATGCGCCAGCCCCTTACGACGGGATTGCAGAAACCTACTGGCGCTCTCGAAGTGATCTAGAATCGGCGATGTCCACCCCGCAGGCTCGCGAAGCCGGACGCGCATTATTGGCAGATGAAAAACGATTTATCGATTTGGCCAATTCACCCATTTGGCTCGGTGAGGACCGGGTATCAATTGACATTGGGGAAGCCGATTTTTTGGCCTGAAGGGCGATGCCTCGATAGTGCCACTTAAACACTCTACGCGGCAGTTATGTATGTCGTGTGGTCCATGGGTGATAAGATGGTATTCAATTGATGCCAGCGATTGTTGTTTTAACAATAGCGCTCAGCGGCCTCGGATGATCTCAGGTGGGAATTGATGGCGGGCCTCTCAAAGGTTTGGCATCCAATGACATGATTGCGCAACTGTCGGCGCAGGCTATTCTGGAAGCGTTCTTTCCCCATCGCCGCCGACATTCCTCCGATTGTTAACCCCACTGAACGCCGAGGCCACTTCTTCTTTATAGAATTAAACCTAGCACAACTTGTGCGTACGGTGGTTACTTCCGTTTGTGATGCTATGGACGGCTCCTCCGCCGGCATCGAGATGTGCTGAATCGCGATGTGACGTCAATCAGAGCGATTGTCTCCTTGTGGCGCAAACCGCCCCTTTATCCGATGTCGCAGATCAAACAGCTGCATACAGTTCGTATGGCAGTATTGTCCGCACAACCGTCATTTGCCGCAAATCAAAATTTGTCGAGCTTGTGTTTTAAAACCCGATCAGATCAACGACGTGCTGCTCTAAAACTTAGCCAAGCGGTATCGCCCTGAAATTGACGGCGGGCCCTGGGTGACGACTTCCTCGCGGCTCACCAAATCCTCCAGGTGGGCCAGCATCGATAGGGCCGCAGCCGGGTGCAGCTTTTCGGAGATTTCGGTATAAATCGCCCGCACCATGTCAGTGATAATTTGCTCGCCAGCAGCCAATTGGTCGAGGACAGCTTGTTCGCGGCCGCGACGGTGGGTTTTAAGATCTGACAGATAATCAGAGACCCGGTCCACTGGGCCGCCATGGGCCGGGACCAATTGTCCGTCGGAGCGCGCCATCAAGCGCTCCAGGGACGCCATGTAATCCGACATCGAGCCGTCCGGTGGGGCAACGATTGATGTCGACCATCCCATCACATGATCGCCGCTAAACAAGAGGTCTTCTTGGGCTAATGCGAAACACATGTGATTGGCGGTATGCCCGGGTGTGGCAATCGCCTCCAACGACCAGTCTGATCCCTCGATCGTGTCGCCATCGGCCAGGATCACATCGGGTTGGAAGTCCATATCGCTGGACGCATCAAACGGGTTTTTTTCGCCGATAAACAGATCCCGGGCCGGACGGTGCGGTCCCTCGCCGTAGGTCTTCGCACCGGTTTTAACCTTCAGGGTGGCCGCCGCCGGCGAGTGATCGCCGTGGGTGTGGGTAACAATGATGTGGCTGATTTCCGCGCTTCCGACGGCGCGCAAGATCGCCTCGACATGGGCGGGGTCATTGGGGCCCGGATCGATGATCGCCAGATGATCGGTACCGACGATAAAGGTATTGGTGCCGTGAAACGTGAACGGACCGGAATTGGTCGCGGTTATCCGCCGTATACCATCGCCGATCCGCACCGCATTGCCGTGTGAGGGGTCAAATTCCAGATTGAATTTCGGTCCAGACATGGTTTTCCCGTTAGTTTATCGAGCAACAATGACCTGCTTAATGTCGGCACCATATCGCCGCGTGGGACTGTATCAAAGGTGCAACAATCAGGTGTTAGGCATTCATGTCCCGCTCGGGGATATCGATGATGAATGTCGATCCGACATCTTCTTCGCTTTCCGCCCGTAATCCCCAGTTTAGGCGCTCACTCACCCTGGCGCAGATCGCCAGACCAATCCCGGTACCTGGATAGTCGGTGCGGGTATGAAGCCGCTTGAAGGGCTCGAATACCTGAGCGGAAAACGAGCTGTCAAAACCGATCCCATTATCGCCGATTTCCAGCCGCCCGGATCCATCGGATAGTTTATTGAAACGGATTGCAATGCGCGGTTGGCGTTCCGGATGACGGTATTTAATGGCGTTGGAAAGCAGATTTTGTAGCATCTGTTCGATCGCCGTACGGTCGCCGGTGACATTTTGATGGCTGAAATCCAAATCGATCGCCGCACCGCTTTCGTTGACCGCCAGCGATAGGTTCGACAGCACCATTTCGCTCAAGGCCCGCAGGTCGACGACCGCCCGGCCGTATTCGCGATTGGAAGTGCGCGAATAAGTCAAAAGGTCTTTGACGAGCAGGCTCGCCCGCTCCGAGGCATCGGTCATAACCCCGATGGAATATTGCACATCTTCTTGGTTATTTTCGCCGATCGCCTCCACCAGCAATTCACCAAATGATCTGATTTTTCGAAGCGGTTCCTGTAAGTCGTGGGAAGCGATATAGGCAAATTGGCGCAAGTTTTCGTTGGCGCGGGCCAAGTCGGTGTTGATCTCCGCCACGGCGCGTGATTGCGCCCGGATTTCCGCGTGCGCTTCATGAACGGCGGTAACATTGCGCCCGATCGACAGGATTTCATAGGGTTCGCCATCGGCGCTAAACAGCATAGTGTTGGACCATTGAACCCACTGGCGATGGCCCAGGCTATCAACTGACTTCGTCTCAAAGGTGACCGTGGGATTTTCCGGCGTACATTGCGCCAGATTGGCCAGGATCATTTCCTTATCGTTTTTAGCGGCCAAATCAGCGGCGACCTGCCCGCGAAGTTGCGCTGGAGTTTTACCAATGAAACGGGCAAAGCGGTCATTGACAAAAAATAGTGTCGTATCCGGCAGCGCCCGTGTCAGCAGGTCTGGAATTCCATTGACCAGAAATCGGTAATCATGCTCACGCTTGGAGATTTCGTACTTGGCGCGATTTCGCTCGGTCACATCAACCATGGCGACGTGGATTGATGGTTCCTGTCCCGGCTCAGGGAATTCCTCCATCACCGCCGATAATTCAAACTCAACGGTTTCACCATTCTTGGTAATAAACTCGTAGGGTTCATCCATGACATGACCGATGCGCCAAAACCTTGGCAATATGTCGGTTTCGGCGCGGCGTAGTGACGATGGCGACAGGAAGTTCGCCAGTTTGCGGCCGATCATTTCTTCGCGGCTATATCCAAGACGCTCAAACAGCCGATCGCTTGCATCCACCATCTGCCGGGCGGTATTCATCGAATAAACCATTGCCGGGGAATGACGGAACAGCGTTCTGAAATTGCTTCGCTCAGCTGCCAGCACGGCATTGAGCCGCTTCAATTCTTCCTGCTGGTTACGCAGCTCGGTAATGTCGGAATAGGTAATCGCGACGCCGTCGCCAGATTTAATAGCCGTCACCCGGAACCAATGGTCGGCACCGGTAGTGACTTTGTGCTGGAGTTCAAACCGGGTTGGCACCCCGGTATCAATGACCTTTGCATAGACGGAAAGCACGTCGGTTTCAGAGGCATTTGGGAAGGTGTCAAATAACCGTTTTCCGACAATATTTTCACGTTCTAGGCGTGTAAATCGCAGGGCCGATTTGTTGACGTCGGCAATTAGAAAATCGACGATTTCCCCGGAATCGTCCCGTAACGCTTCCAACTTCATGAAGCTGTCCATGGCAACTTCAAGCACTGATTCGCGTAGGTTCGATGCCGCCTCTAATTCCGCCCTACGGGATTCGGCACTCGCCTCGGCAAGGTCGGAGACCTGTTTCTGGCGATCAAAATTGACGGCAGCACGGTGCTGAATGAGCAGGTCCGCGACGATTTCAGCTAACTCCTCCAACACGGTGACCATTCGGTCGTCTGCCTGGCGCGGCTGATAATCAAGAATGCACAATGAGCCCAGTGCGTGGCCATCGCCAACAAGCAGTGGCACGCCAGCATAAAACCGCACGCCGTCTGCAGCGGTTACTAGCGGATTTGAGGAAAACAGCGGGTTTTTAGTGGCGTCTTCAACGATCAGCGTGTCCCGGCCCTTGATCGTTACATCGCAAAAACTTTGATCGCGGGGGATTTCGCTGGCATCCCCCATTCCGATCGACGACTTCAGCCAAATCCGGTTGGTATCGACCAGTGTCACGATGGCAATTGGTACACGAAAGATGTCGGCGGCAAGCCGGCACACGCGATCGAACCGGTCATCCGGTTCGGTGTCGAGAATCCGGAACCGGTAAAGTTCCTCAATTCTCTTTTGCTCAATAACTTGTTCAGCCGGCATAAGGAATTCGCGAAATGGGTCGAACTACGCGTACAAAGGGATGAAACCACATAAGGATAAAGTTTACTCTTCAATTTTTTTAATTGTAATCGTCTGTTTTAGCAATCACAGGGCTATGAAATTTGACCGAGATAATCAATTATTGGTTGATTAGAAATTAAACAAAATATGTTGCCTGTCGACTATCTCGTGGCAATTTCGATAAAGCGCGTTTTAGCCGCTTCTCTGGGTAGGGATCCTGGCGCAACCCATTCAAATTTCGGTGTCAAACGCAAGTTGGTGCGAAAATATGCGCCCATGGCCGTTTCCAAAGAGGCGACATCGCTGGTGCCTTGGCCCAGTTCCAATCGAATGTGGAGCGGCGGCGTCACTTTTGGCCCGGGACGGTCAAGCAGGATGCGAAAGGCGCCGGTGACTTGCGGTGCAAAGGCCATGATCGCCGATTGGATAGCGCTGGGGTAAACATTGACCCCCTTCACGATCAACATGTCATCGGCGCGGCCGATGATTTTGAACCGAATTCCTGGCCATCCGCTGTCATTCGGCCTGGTATGGATGCGGGCGATATCGCCGACGGCGTAACGCATCAGCGGCCCACCACGCCAATCCAGAAATGTCCAAATCATTTCGCCCTCAGCCCCGTCTTCCAACGCTACCGGCTTGCCACTCTCGGGGCTTCGAAGTTCCAGTAGGCAATGATCTTCGCTGACCAAATACATGCCGGAATAAACCTCCGCCGGCTCGTCAGCGGAGATGGCATGAAAGGCATGGCCGCCGCCGGTATGGTCAAAGACCTTGGCATTGAACCCGTCCGACAGGGCCTTGCGCACCTGCGGGTCGCCGCCGCCTGGTTCGCCGACACAGAAGAACCACTTAAATCCCAACGTTTCTGCCGGCCGGCCGATCAGCTTAGGGCATTCCTCAATTAGGTATTGGCCAAATGACGGCGTTGCGATCAGCGCCGTGGGTCGGGTCAATTCGGCGAACTCAAGCACCCGCTTGGTGCCGCCCTCAATCCCCACCGGGACAACACAGGCGCCCATGTTCATGATGCCCTGCGACAACGGCAGGCCGCCAGTAAACATACTCAGCGATACCGCCTGTAACATGACGTCGCCGTGGCGGATCCCCGCCCGCCAATATTTGCGCGCATGCATCTCGTTGACCACATCGACATCGTGCTGGGTCAAAGTGTAGAGCGTCGGCACCCCCGTGGTGCCGGAGGTGGCGTTGATGCGGACGATATCGGCGGCTGGCGCGCATCCCAGTAGCGCATGTGGATTGCCAAATTCGGCAAGCGATTGCTCCTGCGTCTGGCGGTGCTCCTCCTTGGTCATCACCGGTAATTCGGCGAAGTCCTTAAAAGAGCGCATATCCTCAGGCTTGGCACCAGCATCGGCAAACTTCCCGCGATAAAACGATGAATTGGCATGATTGTAGGCGACCTGATCGCGCAGCTTTGCTAATTGCAGCGCGCGCATTTTATCCCGCGAGAGTGTTTCGACCGCCGGGTTCCAGAACTGTTGATCAGGCCGGTCTCTCACGGCAACGCGCCGTCGGATTGGCAAATCTCGAGCAGCAGCCCGGTATTCTCGTCCGGCTCGAAGAAGGCGATGATGCCGTGGGCGCCGGGTCGCGGAAAGCCGGCCTGCAGGCGAAACCCCTGGCCGGCGAGATCACCGATGGCGGTTTCCATATCGCCGACTTCCAGGGTGATATGATTGAGCCCCAATTGTCTGCCCATGGTCTGTGCCGCCAAGCTGACCTCGGCATCGGTATATTCTAAAAACTCGATGACGATGTTTTCTGCGTCGAATTTCGCCACCCGCAGGCCGACGTCAGCCATCTCCGTGCGCGAACTGGGGCCTTCAGGAAAAAGCACTGAAAATCGCGCGATCGCCTGCTCCAGATTGCCGACGATGATGCCGATATGATCGATGCGTGGCCGGGTCATAATTTCGTCCTGTGCACCAATGTGGCGGCCGTATCGAGCGTCAGGGTGTCTGGATCGACAATGACGCCATATTGGGCTTTCGCCGCCTGTGGTGAGATCACCCCATTGGCCACCTCACCGGCTACCCGTTCAGCGGGTCGGGCATATGGGTCGCCATATCCGCCGCCGCCGCCGGCAGTTTGTTTCACCCGGGTACCCGGCATGATATCGCGGACGATTTCCTTCGATTTCGGCTGATGAATATGGCCATCCGGCGCCACCAAATCCAAGCTGTTGATCATCCCATCTCCACCGCCAAACAGACCGAAGGCACGGGCCTCGTCTTCAACGCCATCGCCAAACACCACGCCCATCGTGTTGTCGCCGTTCAATGTGAACTCACTGGAAATTCCCAAGCCGCCACGCCATTGGCCGGGGCCGGCGGAATCAGGCTGATATTCATGGGCGTGCAAGGTCACCGGATTGTGGATTTCAAACATCTCGTAGTCCTGGGCGAGGATGCCGCCGGCGCAATTTATAAGGCCGATATGGTCATAGCCGTCGGCACCATGGGTAGCACCCGAACCGCCCTTGAGCGCCAAGAACAGAATATCGACAAATTTGCGTCCGTCGTGGCGCGGATCTTCGCCGGTGATTGCCATACCCAGCTGACGGTTCCATCCGGCGCTGACCATTTTGGGAAGCGCTGATGCCATTGCACGAAATATGGCGTCGGAAATCGGCCCGGTCAGCGTGTTGCCGAAGGTAGTCGCGGCCGGGTAAGCGGCATTGAGGAAGGTTCCGACCGGGCTGATGATATTGATCGGCCGGGTCAGGCCGTCATTGTGCGGAATATCCGGGTTGATCAGCATCAGGAAGGTCAACATCAAGGCCGAGGCGGAGGCAGAGTAAGGGGCGTTGACGAAGCCCGGTGTCTGCGGCGCGGACCCCGTGAAATCGAAGCTGATGTCGCTATCGGCAACCGTGACGGTTACCGCGATCCGCATCTTTGAGCCATCACGGATGCCGTCATACCAGGCATAGCTTTCGCCGTGATAGACACCATCAGGTATCCGCGAAATCTCGGCGCGTACCATCTGTTCGGCCGAAGCAAACAGATGCGCCACATGGGCATCAAATCGTGACCGGCCGTATCGTCCCACAAGCGCCTGGATGCCGCGCTCACCCACGACCGTGCCGCCGATTTGCGCTTTGATGTCCTCTTCCACCGTTTTCAGCCGCACATTGGCGAAGATCAAATCCCACGTGTCTTTGCGGCGCTTGCCACGTTCATAAATTTTCACCGGCGGGATCCGAAAGGCTTCCTGCCAGACTTCCCGGGCCTCCGGATTGTAGCCGCCCGGCACATTGCCGCCGATATCGGCCTGATGACCTTTGCAGGCCGACCAGGCGACCAGCTTGCCGTCGAAAAACACCGGCTTGAAGACGGCGACGTCATTGTTCTGATTGCCGCCGGAAAATACGTCGTTGTGTAAAATCACGTCGCCGTCGTGAATATCGTCGCCGAAATAGTCGATGATGTGGGCGCAGGCCGGTTGCAGGGCAAAGGCCAGAACCGGAATGTACTCGGTCTGCTCCAGCATGCGGCCCTCAGCATCATAGAGACCAGTGACGAAGTCGCGGGCTTCGTTGAGGATCGGCGATCGCGTCGTGCGCAACAGCGTCAAGCCCATCTCCTCGGTGATCGACTTTAGCCGGCGCTGAATGACCGAGGCCAGGATCGGATCGATTTTGCCGCTCATGACTGATCCTCCATGACGAAGTTTCCGACCGTGTCACACCAGACATCGAATTTCGGCGGCACGACAATCGTCGTGTTGATCTGTTCGATGATGCACGGGCCGGAGACCCGGTTGCCGTGACCCAGGGCGTGGCCGTCATAGACCGGCACTTCTTCAAATGCCGCTTCATCGATCAGTAACATCTCCCGCGCGCCCTTGATGGCCGTTTCATCCGGCACCGCCGGGCGACGTGGTTCTTCCGCCAGCGGCGGTTTGTCAGTGATCCCGATTGCCGTTATCCGAATATTGACCAGCTCAATGCCGGTATCTTCTTGCGACAGATCATAGCCATAAAGTCGATTGTGTTCGGCATGGAAAGCCGTTGAGATCTGACCATAATCAACCGGGTTAACCGCTTCGATGGGCACGATAACGGCAACCTCGTGATATTGCCCCAGATAACGCAGGTCCAACGCGCAGGAAAACCGCCGGGCATCTTGCGCCATGTGTTCCCGGTCAAGCGCCGCCGCTCCCAATGACATCATCTCATCGACCAGCGCTACAAACCGCGTCTCGTCTAGTTCACCAGCAATAAATGGATTGGAAAAGCTGCGAACATAATCATGTTTCAAGTCCGACCGCAGCATGCCGGCGGCGCAGAAGATTGACGATTCCTTGGGGATCAATATCCGCCGCATTTCCAGTTCACGGGCCATGCCGGCGGCATGGATCGGACCGGCTCCACCGGCACAGACCAGCAGAAACTCACGCGGGTCGTAGCCTTTTTGAACTGAAATCTCCCGCATCGCCGAGGCCATGTTGGTGTTCATGATACGGTACATGCCGGCCGCCGCTTCAATCTCGCTGAGCCCGAGTGGCTGAGCGATTTGGTCATAGATCGCAGTCTTGGCGGCGGCAAGGTCCAAGGCGATGGCGCCGCCGGCGAAGAAAGTCGGATCAAGATAGCCCAGCACCAGATTGGCGTCCGAACAGGTCGGCTTAGTGCCGCCCAGGCCATAACATGCCGGACCCGGTTTGGCGCCGGCGCTTTGCGGCCCCATGCGCAATAACCCGCCGTCATCGATCCAGGCAATGGAGCCGCCGCCGGCGCCGATCGTGCTGATCTCCATCGACGGCAATGCCAGCGCGAACCGATTGACCTGACCATGGGTGGTGATCGTCGGCACACCGTCATAGACCAGTGCCGCATCAAAGCTGGTGCCGCCCATATCGATGCTGATAAACCGCGACTGGCCGTGGATTTCCGCATGGGCGAGGCCTGCAGCCGGAGCCGCCGCTGGACCTGATAACAACGTTGACGCGGCCAAACGTTTGACCGCCTCGGGTGGCGCGACGCCGCCATTTGACTGCATGATCAGCAGGATCCCGCCAAAACCGGATTCATCCAGCCGGCGGGTTAGCGAATCCAGATATCGCCCAAGGATCGGTCCGACAGCAGCATTGAGTACGGTCGTGCTGGTGCGTTCATAAAACCGCACCTGCGGCAGCACCTCGGTGGAAACCGACAGATAAGCCTGGGGCAACAAGTCCCGCACGGCTTTCGCAGCCAGTTGTTCATGGCGCGGATCGGCGTAGCCATGCATGAAGCAGATGGCGACGGCTTCGACATTTTGTGCGGCCAGTTCGTCCACTGCCGAAGAAAGTGCTGTCTCATCGATGGGAATTAACTCACGGCCATTCAGGTCGACACGCTCTGGCACCGGTAGCCGAAGCCGGCGCGGTACGATCGGTTCTGGCGCGGTATATTTGTTATCGTAGAGCACCTCGCGCACCCCACGCCGCATCTCCAGCGCGTCGCGAAATCCTTCAGTCGTCAGGAGCCCGGTCTTTGCCACGTTACCGGTGATGACGGCATTTGTTGTCACCGTCGTGCCATGGACGATCAGGTCGACCTGCGCCAAAAAGTCGGTAAGAGCGAGTTCTTGGTCGTCGGCCATGCGGCCAAGACCGTCAAGGACGGCGATCGCCGGGTCGTCGGGCGTTGACAACACCTTGAAAACCCGGCCGGCGCCATCGTTCCGTGTCAGCAAAAAATCGGTAAATGTGCCGCCGACATCGATGCCAATTTTAAAACCCATGTCCGACCTCATTCCAACACGACACAGGTTCCACTATCCGGCAAACAACGTCGGCGCGCCCGGCGCCAAATGTCGCGGTTGGGGTCTATTAGCTAATCCAGTTCAATCGGCGGAGCGACGCCTCGGCGTTTGCCATCGGCCGTGCGCATCATATCCGGTTCGTCTAGTTCGGTGCGGTCCCAAAGCTTGCAGGTGACTTCCTTGTGCTTCTGGTCCAGGCCTTCGCAATAGTTGGAATAGGTGCAATGACGGATCGTCTCGCCACGGCCTTGATGGATTTTCAAGAACCAATCCGGGTCGGCCAATGCCTGGCGGGCGGAGCCGATAATGTCGGCCTGATCGGATTGCAGAATACTTTCCGCCTGGGCGAAATCATGGATGCCACCGCAAACGACGATCGGGATTTGATACCCGGCGTTGCGGACCGCGGCGCGGATTTGGGCTGTTGGATCGATGTTGCGGCCGAACGGCCCGAACGCATCAGAAAACGCCGACGGCATGCATTCGTAGCCGCTGGGTCCGGTGTAGGGGTAAGCGGCGGTACCGACTTTCGGTTGCTTGGCATCGTCGAATTTCCCACCGCGCGATAACGATAGAAAATCCATGCCGGCCTTGGCAAACGCAACCCCGAAATAGGCCGCGTCCTCAACATTGTTGCCGCCGTCGATGCATTCGTCAGCCAGGAATCGGCAGCCCACGGGATAGTCATCGCCGACGGCGGCACGGGTTGCCGCATAGACTTCCAGCGGCAGCCGCACACGGTTTTCACGCGGCCCGCCATAGCCGTCCGGCCGGGTGTTTTTCGCCGATAAAAACGAGGCCATGGTGTAGGCGTGGGCATAGTGCAGTTCGACGCCGTCAAATCCGGCATCCTGGGCACGCTTTGCGGCATCGGCGAATAATTGCGCCAACACATCGGGCAACTCGGCCACATGCGGCAGGTCCATGTCTGTCACCCGTTCGCGATAGCCGTGTTGAAGTGATTCTAACTCCCGAGCGGTGAGGACGTCGGCCAATTCCGGCTCAGAAAGTTCAGCAAGCCGTGCCCGGATCATTTCGTCATCAAGATCGCTGGCGCCAAGTGCCTCGCGATGCTGATCAGTGATCCTGAGATATTGCTGCAGGAACTTTGCTGGATCCGGGCGGCGGCGGATATTGAGAAAATCAATAAGCTGGATCAGCAGCCGGGTCTGGCCACCGCTGGCGGCGTGAACCGTATCAACCAGTTCCGATAATCCGGCAATGAACCGGTCGTGGCCGATGCGCAAAAGCGGCCCGCTGGGCACATCCCGGATGCCGGTGGCCTCCACCACGATGGCGCCCGGCTGGCCTTTGGCAAAACGCTCATACCAGGCCAGCACGCGATCGGTGACAAAGCCATCCGGAGATGCCCGCCAGGGCACCATGGCCGGCACCCAGGTGCGTTGTTGAAGCGTCAGTCGGCCGATTTCGACAGGGCTAAATAACCGTGATCCATCAGCTTGCGATGCGGTAGGAGAGGGACCTGGTTGGGGGGCATGCTTGATGCGCTCCGGCGGCGTCCACATGTCGCTAAATCCTGTTTCTTCCACCGGCCACCCGACCTGCCGGCAATTCAATAAAGGTTCGAATTATTCGTCGTCCGACCGTCCGAACCGCTGTTTTCAAACCCTAGCAGTCAAAAGGTGAAGGGCGAAGAATTATTTTAAGCCTATAATAATTTTGATGCTGTCAGTGTCCAGTCATTATGCCGTCGTCACCATGTGGCCAAACAACGCGATCCAGTCTAACGTCAGTACCGAAAACAGGGAGGGAATATGGCGCGCGTAATCACCGTTGCCGGTGCGCAAATGGGGCCGATCCAAAAATCGGAAAGCCGGACTGAGGTCATTGCCAGAATGATGGCGCTGATGGACGAGGCCAAGGCTGCCGGCGCCGATTTCGTCGTCTATCCGGAACTGACGCTGACGACGTTTTTCCCCCGGTACTACATGGAAGACCGGGCCGAGGCGGATACCTGGTTTGAAGCCACTATGCCCAATGGCGACGTCGCACCGCTATTTGACAAAGCCCGTCAATTTGGAATGGCCTTCACATTTGGCTTTGCCGAACTGACTCACGACGGGCATCATTTCAACACTTCTATTCATGTCAACGGATCGGGCGAGATCGTCGGCAAGTACCGCAAGGTGCATCTGCCCGGCCATGTCGAATTCGATCCCGAACGCACCCACCAGCATTTGGAAAAGCGTTATTTCGAACCGGGCGATCTGGGATTTCCCGTCTATCGCACCATGGGCGGCCTGTTCGGCATGTGCATTTGCAATGACCGTCGATGGCCGGAGACTTACCGCGTCATGGGACTGCAGGGCGTGGAGATGATCACGCTTGGCTACAACACGCCGTCAGTGAACTCGCAAAAAGCTGGTGAGGGGGCCGAAGACCGGTTGTTTCACAATCGCCTGGTGTTGCAGTCCGGCGCCTATCAAAACAGCACCTGGGTGGTCGCCGTCGCCAAGGCTGGAAACGAGGATGGATTTCCGCTGATCGGCGGCAGCCTGATTGCTGATCCCGATGGCAAGATTGTTGCTGAAGCCGCAGGCGAAGACGATGAGATCATTGTTCATGCCTGCGATCTGGACGCCTGTACCTTCGGCAAGAAAACCATATTCGACTTCGCCCGCCACCGGCGTCCCGAACATTATCGCCGCATCGTCGCGCAGACCGGTATCATTGAACCGGCAGAATAAAGCCGCACTGGGAGGTGCCCATATATGACCGATCGTCTCTCAGAGCAGACCGAGGGCGTTTTTATTATCTCCGCCACGCCGTTTACCGACGACGGCGCCATTGATTTGCAAAGTGCTGATCGTCTGGTTGATTTCTACATCGAGCGCGGCGTCACCGGCATGACCATTTTGGGCATGATGGGCGAGGCGCCGAAGCTGACCGTCGATGAGGCCGATGGGTTCATGCATCACATGATCGATCGTGTCGCTGGTCGGGTTCCGGTCGTCGTCGGGGTATCCAATGCTGGGCTTGAAAATCTGGCTCGTTTGTCCCGCTCAAGTATGGATGCAGGTGCGGCCGGTGTCATGATCGCGCCGACGCCGGGGCTAAATACTGAAGCCAAAATCTATTCCTATTTCGCGCAAGTTTTTGCAGCACTCGGACCGGATATTCCGGTTTGTTATCAAGATTATCCGCAATCAACTGGGGTGCATATTTCCGTCGCCAACTTCAATCGCCTGGTCGATGACTTTGAGCAGCTTGTCATGCTCAAACACGAGGATTGCCCCGGATTGACCAAGCTCAGTGAAGTCCGCGCCACTGGCGCTGATCGGCGGCGGGTGTCCATCCTGGTCGGCAATGGCGGGCTTTATTTGCCCCAGGAACTCGCCCGTGGTGCCGATGGTGCCATGACCGGCTTTGCCTATCCGGAAATGCTGGTGGCCGTGGTCGCCGCGTATAAGGCCGGCCACGCGGACCGCGCCGAGACGTTGTTCGATGCCTATTTGCCGCTGGTGCGCTATGAGCAGCAGCCTGGGTTTGGCCTGGCGGTGCGCAAGGAAATATTACGCCAGCGCGGCGCCATTGCCAGTGCGGCGGCTCGGGCGCCGGGGCCAAAACTTTCCGACATTGACCGGGCGGAGCTAGAACGGTTGGTTGCCCGCGTTGAACATCGTCTTGAGGAGATCGGCCGGTGAGCCAGTTTGATATGCTGATAAAAGGCGGCACGGTTGCTACCGCCGCCGATACCTTCGATGCGGATGTCGCCGTGCGGGATGGCCGGATTGTGGCCGTGGGCCACGACCTTGGGTCGGCGGAACGGGAAATCGATGCCACCGATATGTTGGTGCTACCCGGCGGTATCGATGCCCATTGCCATATTGAGCAAGAATCGTCCACCAAGCTGATGACCGCCGATGATTACTATTCCGGCTCGGTTTCAGCGGCATTCGGCGGCAACACCACCTTCATTCCTTTTGCCGCTCAACATCGCGGGCAGCGGCTGCGTGACGTGGTCAAACTTGCCCATGAACGGGCCGGGCCGAAGTCGGTTATTGATTACGCCTTCCACCTGATCGTCTCCGACCCGAACGAGCAGGTGCTGGGTCAGGAGCTGCCGGCCCTGATCGGCGAGGGGTACACCTCGTTCAAAGTCTACCTGACCTATGAAATGCTGAAGATCAGCGATCGCCAGATGCTCGATGTCTTGTCGTTAGCCCGCGCCCACGGCGCCATGACCATGGTGCATGCGGAAAACGACGACGTCATTTCCTGGATATCGGAACGACTGCTGACCCGGGGTTACACCGAACCGAAATTCCACGCTGTCAGCCACGCTCAGATCGCCGAAAGCGAAGCTTCGCGGCGGGCGATTGATCTGGCGCGGCTGGTGGATGCCCGGCTGCTGATTGTCCATGTTTCAGCGCCTGAGGCCGCCCAGGCGATATTGAATGCCCGCAATCAAGGCCTCCCAATTTATGGGGAAACCTGCCCGCAATATCTTTTCCTGACCAAGGATGATCTTGATCGTGATGGCATGGAAGGCGCCAAGTTCTGCTGCTCGCCGCCGCCGCGCGATGCGGCCGGCCAGGAGGCGATTTGGCGCGGCTTGAAGAACGGCACGTTCCAAGTGTTTTCTTCCGATCACGCGCCTTATCGGTTTGATGCCTCCGGCAAGCTCAATGCCGGTCCGAACCCGACGTTTAAAAAAATCGCAAATGGCGTGCCCGGCCTGGAAATCCGCATGCCCATGTTGTTTTCCGAAGGAGTGGGCAAGGGGCGTCTGACGCTGAACGAGTTCGTCGCGCTGACGGCCACCAACGCCGCAAAGATATATGGCCTTTATCCGCGCAAGGGGTCGATCGCAGTCGGTGCCGACGCAGATTTGGCGATCTGGGATCCTCACTGGCAGCGCACAATCAGCCAGGACATGCTTCATGACAACATGGATTATACCCCCTATGAAGGGCGCCAGGTGACCGGCTGGCCGCGCGTCGTTATCAATCGTGGTCGGATTGTTGTCGAGGATGAAAAGCTGAAAGTTGATCGCGGCTCCGGCGCCTATTTTGAACGTCGACCCGATGCAAATCCCGGCAAGATGGCAGCCGCCGCACCGCTGCATCCAGACCAGGTGTTTGGCGCCGAATTAGGCGATTAAGTTTGGGCTTCTAAAGGAGGGTGAAATCCGATGCGCCGTGTTGTGGTGATTAATCCCAATTCCAACCAGGCGGTCACCGACGGCATGGATGCCGCCCTGGCCGAATTCTCCGCCGACGATGTAGTGATCGAATGCGTGACACTGGCCGAAGGGCCGTTCGGCATTGAAAGCCAGGCCGATATCGATGCCGTCATTCAGCCGTTGCGCGACTATGTCGCCAACCGTGCCGATGCCGCTGCATTCGTGATCGCCTGTTATTCCGATCCCGGGTTGAACGAGTGCCGTGCGGCAACCGACAAACCGGTGCTTGGAATCCAGGAAAGCGCCTTGCGTGCGGCGGCGGCCGGCGGCAACAATTTCGGCGTCATTGCCATTCTGGACGCCTCGATCCCACGCCATGCCAAATACATGGCACAACTGGGGGTGTTGGAGGCGCTGGCCGGCGAGCGGGCGGTCAATTTATCTGTTGCTGAAAGTGCAACCGGAGAGGGGACTTTCGACCGGCTGATGGAGATCGGATCGCAACTCCAAACCATCGACCACGCCGAGGCTATCGTACTGGGTTGTGCCGGCATGGCCGCCCACCGCGCCGGTTTACAATCACGGTTCGGTATCCCTGTCATCGATCCGGTGCAGACCGCAGTTGGCGAAGCCCTAGCGTTGGTGCAGGAACAATCCCCGGTGCCAGGAACTGCAGCCGGCGGTGCGATCGCATGAGCGAGATTGTCGACCAGCTGGAACGTGCTGGCGTTGTTCCGGTTATCACTGCCGAACCAGGGCTGGACGCGGGCGCACTTGGCCGGGCACTAGTGCAGGGCGGGTTGCCGATTGCCGAAATCACCTTGCGCACCGAGGCCGGCCTTGCGGCGATTAAGCAAATGGCTGACGACGTGCCCGACATGTTGGTAGGTGCGGGAACGGTTTTGCGAACTGAACAAGTGGCAGAGGCCATCATGGCCGGCGCCCGCTTCATCGTCGCCCCGGGGCTGAACGGCGCTGTGGTCGAAGAGTGTCTTGCTCACAATATCCCGATTTTTCCAGGCGTCTGCACACCAAGCGAAATCGAAGCGGCATTGGAAATGGGATTGACGATCCTGAAGTTTTTTCCTGCCCAACCAATGGGTGGCATCGCTACGTTGCGGGCGATCGGCGCGCCCTATCCGATGGTCCGCTTCATGCCGACCGGCGGCATCAATCCGCAAAACCTGGCGGACTATCTGGCCCTGGGCAACGTCGTTGCTTGCGGCGGCAGTTGGATGGTCCCGACCGATGCGGTTGCCGCTGGCGACTATGACAAGATCGCCGACTTGGCCGCTACCGCATCAACCATCGTGAAGGCCGCACGGGCGTGAGCACCCAGCCGGAAATCATCTGCATCGGCGAACCGATGATAGAACTGACCGAAGTCATAGGTGCCGATGGGCGGGTCTCCTTTCAAACCGGTTTCGGCGGCGATACGGCCAATGCCGCGGCCGCGGCCGCCCGCCAAGGCGGATCGGTGGGTTTTGTTACCGCTTTGGGCGCCGATCGATTTGGAAAAGCTTTCCTGAAATTATGGTCAGATGAGGGGATCGATACTTCCGATGTCATCGAAAACCCCGATGCACCGACTGGTCTCTATTTCGTCTTTCCCGATCCGGAAGCCCGCGACTTTGCTTATTACCGCGCCGGTTCGGCGGCGAGCCGGATCCGACCAACCGACATTCCCGAAGCGACGATTGCCGGCGCCAAGCTGCTGCATGTTTCCGGTATCAGCCAAGCCATCAGCGATACGGCCAGCTCCTCGATCTCCCATGCCATCGACATCGCCAACAAGGCTGGGGTCGATGTTGCCTACGACACCAATTTGCGCCTGAAATTGTGGCCATTGGACATAGCCAATGCGACGATCCATAGCGCAATGGAAAAATGTCAGATCGCGCTGCCCAGCATTGATGACAGCGTGCTCTTAACCGGCTTGGAAGACCCCGAGGCGATTGTTGATTTCTACTTGTCGCTGGGGCCATCGATCGTGGCGCTAAAATTAGGCGCGGCCGGTTGCCTGGTGGCGACACGCGAACGCCGCGAGCATATCGCCGCTCATCCGGTCGAAGCAGTTGATTCCACCGGTGCAGGCGATGCCTTTGCCGGTGCTTTCCACGCCGAATACCTGCGCACCGGCGACCCATTCCAGGCTGCAAATATCGCCAATGTAGTTGCAGCTTTGACAACAACCGGCATGGGCGCCGTGGCGCCGATCCCTACGCGGCAAGCCGTGTTGGACTTATTGTCCTGACCCACGTGTCCAATCCCTAGTCAATTTCATCCAGAAGGTTTTCCAGAGCATCCAACGGCGCGGCGAAGTGTTGATCATAATTGCCCGGCCCGCCAATAAGTGGCGTGTAGTGCAAACCCAACTGCCGGGAAATCCACCAGTAGGTGCTCTTGATAAAATTCTCCGGAAATATTTCGATCACTCTGGTTCCTGGGCGGGCAAAGATCAGGTTCGTCAACCCTGCACCGTGAACGGCAATGATCGTGTCCGCACTGTGAAAACGATCAATTTGCTCACGGTGATTGGATTCATCCGCCACGAATGATGTAAAGTTTTTTCCCTTCAAAAGCGCCTCTAATTCCTCGCCGTTGGTCGGTTGCCGCAATTTCGCGCCTCCGCGGCTGAGATAAAGCCTGCTGTCCAGATTTCGGGGCGAACCGTATTGACCAATAAAGAGTTGCCGCATGCGTTCCGTATGGGCCGGATCGATCGGTTGCCATTCATAATTGTTGCTGGCAGGAAAATTATACGCGACCTCATCGGCCACAACGATTGACCCCACCGGGACCATGCGAACCGAGATTTTGGGAAATTGGGCTGTAATGGCTTCCCAGAAATTTCTCTCAACCCGGCCCAATTGCGGTGGTACGACGACAGACATAGTACCAAACAGATCAATAGCTTCCATGAACCGCAGCCCGTTCTCAATGAAAAAGTGGTAGTAACTTCGGGTGGGCAGCGGCGTCCAAACCCGTCCTGGAATTCGAACCTGCTTTCGATCGATCCGGGCTGAAATGGCATTCCAATTGGCGTATTGACCACGCGGTAGCATGGTGGCCTGGCGCTCTGGCAGCAAAACACCGCTGGTCTTGGTGTCAATCCAGGCGTTGCGGTAAAGAGCTGCCCGTTGCCCGGTTACGGCGGCGGTGCGCAAATCAAAATCTGGAGCTGTGCTGTCCCACGCGGTCAATTGCGTCAGGAGTTGATGTTCCGGTTCGGTGAACATCTTAGAAAGGTTGGTTTGTGTGTCGGCAAGAACAACGTCCGCCGCCTCGATCATGCCGACGCTGCGCGGGAAAAAGGCCAACCGCTTCTGTAAGGCGGGCACTAGCCGAACCAGCACAACAAGCGCCTTCCAGCGTAAATACCGACCATTCATCACCCGCCGCCAACGCGGCTTTTCACGAGCCATGAGCACACAGTGCTGAGTTGAGATGAATAATCAAGCCAGGCGTTAGCCATGCATGCCCGAGTTTGTCGATTTGACCGGCCGACGAGCCTATTTCCTGGGCCTGAAAAAGTGTAAGCTTTGGTGATTATACCGGGATGAATTCCCGGTAAAAAAACGCAATACACAGTCGCAATCGTGGATCGATAGAGAATCATATGAGAGTATTGGTCACTGGCGGCGGCGGCTGGATCGGGCAACACGCTGTTGATAGCCTTGTCGGCAGCGGGCATGAAGTTCATGTGGTGTCGCGCCGTCAATGTAGTTCCAGACCACAGGCGACATCCTGGCAGGAAGATCTACTGGCGTCTGACTCGGCCAATCGGTTGGTTGGCGAAATCAAACCTGATGCAATTCTCCATATGGCTTGGGAAACCACCCACGGTAAATTCTGGTCGGCTCAAAGCAATATGGACTGGCTTCGCGCTTCGTTGCGCCTGGTGGAAGCCGCAGCGGCCCATAATGTGAGGCGATTTGTCGGAGCAGGAACCTGTGCTGAATATGCGGCCAATTTGGATGCGCCAGCCGATGAGTTCTCATCCGCCCTGGTTCCTGAAACGCTTTATGGCACAGCCAAAGATGCCTTTCGGCGCGCCGCCGCGGGCTATTTCGGCCAAACCGATGGGACTTTCGCCTGGGGGCGCGTATTCATGGTCTACGGTGAAGGAGAGCATCCAGATAGGTTGGTTTCATCAATTTCCCGCAATATTTGCCAAGGCCTCCAAGCGCCTGTCGGACCTGGAAAATCCATCGTTGATTTTTTGCATGTGAAGGATGTCGGCGGAGCCTTCGCCGCGATTACCAGTAGCGATGTTGACGGCCCAATCAATATTGGCTCCGGGCAGCCGGCCTCCATCGCCGCAGTCGCTGGGAAAATAGGTGAATTATCCGGGCATCCGGATTTAGTTAAAATTGGTGCCTTGCCGGAACGGTCGAACGAGCCAGGGTTTCGGGTAGCAAAAATAGAACGGTTGCGTGACCAGGTCGGATTTCATCCGTCAATCGATTTCGATCAGGGGATCGTCGACAATCTGCAGTACTGGCGTCAGCAAGTCGCTGGCTAACACCGGCGAATATTACGTTTTGGCGCGGAGGTGGGCTGATCAAGTGTTTTAAATCGCCAACGATATTGTTGCGGCCAGTGGGCGATGATTTTCATAGGCGAGCATTCGGGAAAGTGTTATCACCCGCCCGATCGAATAATGGATCACCTGTTTCCAATCTCAGAATCCCTCAGAAGTTAGAAATGATATGAAAATCACGATTGATACCCAAGCCGGACGATTGACCAGGTCGGACGGAACCGAACTTGATCTTTTCTCCGATGACGCTTTCGAGATTCTTTCTGATTTATGGGTCAACGTCGGTTGGAATCAAAAGTATCCATACACGTTCAGTTGGATGGGGCGGCCAATTATTCAACTGCCGGAAGACATGATTCGCTATCAAGAAGCGGTTTTCCAAATACAGCCGGATGTGATCATCGAAACCGGGATCGCCCATGGCGGGTCACTCATCTACTCAGCCGGACTATGTAAGATTCTCGGCAAAGGACGCGTGATCGGCGTAGATATCGAAATTCGCCCACACAATAGAGAAGCGATCGAAGCGCATCCGCTATATGAATATATCACTATGCTGGAAGGCTCGTCGATCGACTCGGCAATCGTTGATCAGGTTCGCAGCCAGATCAAACCAGATGACAAAGTCCTTGTCGTTTTGGATTCCAATCACAGCTACGCCCACGTGAGTGAGGAGTTAAAGGCCTACGCACCAATGGTCACCAAAGGTTCGTACATTATTTCCACCGACGGCGTGATGGAAAACCTCACTGAAGTGCCCCGTGGACAAGGCGATTGGGATAAAGACAATCCGGCGCAAGCCGCGCGCGATTTCGCCGATCAGAATCCGGATTTTATCCTGAACCAGCCGGACTGGGCGTTTAACGAAAGTACATTGTCACGCAATATTACACATTGGCCAGATGCGTGGTTGATGCGGACCTAGGCGTGTTGTTTACGACGAAAAATATTTCGGGCGGCACCATAAGCGGTCATGGGGATTGGATATGGTGCGAGTAAGTGTCGGTGTCCCGGTCTATAACGGGGGCGATGTGCTGCAAGCCTCGCTTGATTGCATCTGCAATCAGACATTTGATGACATCGAAATAATCATCTGTGACAACGCCTCGACGGATCAAACTGCCGACGTCTGCCAGGATTTTGCTCAACGCGATCGGCGCATTCGATACATTCTCAATGATACCAACATCGGTTCTTTGGCCAATTTTCAAAAGACGCGGGATATGGCCCAGAGCGAGCTGTTCATGTGGCGGGCCTATGACGATTTGAGCGACGCCGATTTCATTGAAAAACTGGTGGGATGTCACGACGCCAACCCGTCAGCCGTGCTGGCCGTCGGTCAGGTCCGGTCGCGGGCGACCGGGCGGGAGAAAGATCGCATATACCGCTACCATGCACCGAGTGGCGGTTCCCGGGCGATCAATATTGTCCGGGAGCTTTTCCAAGCCCATGCAAGCTGGATTTACGGGCTTTGGGATGTCCGAGCGCTCCGTGATCTTCAATCACCGGTCCACGCCCATTACCCGCATATCTGGGGTTGGGATCATTTGGTGTTTCTACAGGCGATCCTCGACCGCAAGGTCTGCGGTACCAACGATACAGAATTTCTGCAGAACATATTCCGTGAGGGATCCCGGAAAATACGCCGGGCAAAGGCGCGGCCAAGCATCGACGAATTGCAGACTATGCGACGAGATTTTGAAAAATTCTGCCGGATGGAAATCGACAAGAGACAATGGACGTCTTTCGAGCGCTGGCTGCTTAACCGCGCTCTGCCGCACTACGTCGATAAGCGCGCTTACTCACGCCGCCGGTTGTGGCGTCGTGGTTTGAAGGAACAATTTCTTTCCCGATAAAATCCCGATTTTACCCAGCCCAATCAGCGTAATCCCGATCCCGGTCGGAAATCACCGCCGGTTCCGCCGGCCATTTTATCCCGAAGGCCGGATCGTTCCACCGAGCGCCGGCACCGTGGCCGGGTTCGAATATTGATCCCATCAGGTAAACAATGTCCGTATCCGCCGCCAATGTCAGGAAGCCATGGGCGATGCCCTTGGGCAGATAGAGGCCATTCATTTTATTTGCGTCCAGTTCGACCGCGTGCCAGGCCAGATAGGTGGCGCTGTCAGGGCGCAGATCGAGGGCGACATCGTAGGCGCTGCCGCGAACGGCGCGAACGAATTTGGCTTCCGCGTGCGGCGGCGCCTGGAAATGCATGCCGCGCAGGGTGTGGCGCGCCGGGTTCGTCGAAATATTAATCTGCGCCACCTGGAAATCGACCCCGGCCTTAGCGATTTCATCGATGCAGTAAAGCCGGGCGAAGGCGCCGCGCCGGTCCTCATGGGGTTCGGCGTGAAACTCTAAGACGCCGGCCAGCGGTGTTTCATGCACCAACATCTTCAAGCACCTTTAGTTCCGGCACCGCCACCACGAACCGGCCGTCCCAATCTGTGATGTGGCGGTAGGAGCGGGTGATTTCGTCACGCAGGTTCCACGGCAGGATCACCACGAAGTCCGGCTGGCGGTCGATCAATGCCTCCGGTGCGAGGATCGGGATGTGGCTGCCCGGCAGCAGGTTCCCCTGTTTTTCCAGGCTTTGATCGACGACGAAATCGATCTGGTCTTTGCCGATGCCGCAATAATTCAAAAACGTGTTGCCCTTGGCCGCTGCGCCATAGGCGGCCACTGACCGGCCCTGCTGTTTTGCCTGATTGATAAACGCCACGAAATTTTCGCGCACGGTTTCGACCTTGCCGGTGAAGCCTTTATATCCCTCCGGCCCGCCAAGACCGGCCTGACTTTCCCGGGCCCGCATCGCGGCGACGGTTTTGGCCATCGTGTGGGAGGCGCTTTCGTGGCAGGCGAATACCCGCAGGCTGCCGCCGTGGGTCGGTAGTTCTTCAACGTCGAAGACCCGTAGGCCGACGCTACCAAGTACCCGCTCGACCGCCAACAGCGACAAATAAGAATAATGCTCGTGATAAATGGTGTCGAATTGCACCAGGTTGATCAGGTTTAAAAGGTGCGGAAACTCAAAGGTGACAACGCCTTCCGGTTTGAGCAGAACTGAAAAGCCATTGGCGAAATCCTTGATGTCGGGCACGTGGGCAAAAACGTTATTGGCGGCCATCAGGTCCGCGCCATAGCCTTCGGCGAGCAGCGCCCTGGCGGTTTGCTCGTTGAAGAACTCAATCCGCGTATCAATGCCGGCTGAACGGGCAACCTCGGCCGCATGGCCGGCCGGCTCAACTCCCAATACGGCAATGCCTGCGGCATCGAAATGGCGCAGTAAATACCCATCGTTTGAGGCGACTTCGACTACAAGCGACCGCGGACCTAAATCAAACCGGGCGATTATCTGTTTGGCATAGATGCCCGCATGGGCAACCCAGGCAGCGGAGTAGGACGATAGATAGGCGTAGTCGTGGCGGAAGATGGCGGTCGGATCGACGTTCTCGGTCACCTGCGCCAGATAGCATGACCCACATACTTTCACATGCAGGGGAAAGGCGGTCTCGGCCGCGATCGCCTCTGGCGTATCAGGCAGATAGTTGTTGGCCAGCGGCGTGGTGCCGAGATCGACCAACGAGATATCGAGCCGGCCGGCGCAAAATCGGCAGCGGGGTTCACTCATGACCGGCAGTCTCCGCCATTCTTGTAAATTCCTGTAGCTGTTGCACCGTCGTTTCCCGCATTGACCCGCCTGATTGCCAGTCACGATACCAGTGGGCCGTCATGTTGATGGCCTGTTGGCTATCGAGCAGATTTTCCCAGGCAAGCGCCTGCTTGGCCCGCGACGGGTCGAGCGCCAGCAATTGCGCTTCGACAGACCCGGCCACAGGTTGATGGACCCACCCCTGCGTGACGCCCAAGGCCGATTGCATGGCTGTCGCCACATCGCCGACGGAAACCGGCCGGTCCATGTCCGGTCCGATATTGAGCGCCGTCGGGCAATCGGCACGGCCATGAAGATCTTCGGCATAAAGGATGTAGCCGTTCAGGCAATCAAGCACATGCTGCCAGGGCCGCGTCGCTTCTGGGTGGCGCAAGGTGAGTTCGTTACCCGATAAGCTCGCCCGAACGCAGTCAGGCACGATCCGGTCCTCGGCAAAATCACCGCCGCCAATGACATTGCCGCCGCGGGCGGTGGCAAGCCGCGCACCAGCGGCTTGGAAATAAGTACTTCGATAGGATTGAACGGCAATCTCGCAAGCGGCTTTTGAAGCAGAGTAGGGGTCATGGCCGCCGAGCGGATCATCTTCGCCAAATGGCCGGCCGAGGCCGTCATTGCGGTAGACCTTGTCAGTGGTGATTACCAATGTTGCGGCCGGCAAATTCCTCCGCAAGGCCTCCAGCAGATTGACCGTTCCTTGAACATTGGTCGCGAAAGTATCGACCGGATCAGCGATCGAACCGCGGACCAGCGCCTGGGCGGCCATATGGATCACAATGTCATATGTCTGCCCCGCTACGGCCTTACCCAAGTTGGCGGCATCCCGCAAATCAGCAAACCGGCTGTCGCAGTTGGCTGCCACGTCGGTAAGGTCAAACAGTGAGGGATCGGAGTCGGGTGGCAGCGAGATGCCGGTGAGATCCGCACCCAACACCGATAGCCAATGCACCAACCAGCCGCCCTTGAAGCCGCTGTGGCCGGTAATGAGCACCCGCTTGCCAGTCCAAAATTTTGAAGAGGGAACCCGCGCCATCGTCTGCTTTACCTCACGCCGCTAAGCTCTAATTCCAAACCGCCCACGGTGCATCTCCGCTCGACCACAATTCCTCCAACACGTTCTTTTCTCTGAGCGTGTCCATGGCCTGCCAGAAACCTGTATGCTTGAAAGCCATCAGTTGTTTGTCGGCAGCAAGTGAAGTGAGCGGCTCGCTTTCCCAAGGCGTCTCATCGCCGGCGATCCGGTCGATGACGGATTTTTCCAGCACAAAAAAACCACCGTTAATAAGAGCCGCGTCGCCCGGCGGCTTTTCAACGAACTGACTGATGCGGTCGCCATCTAACTCAATCGCGCCATAACGTCCTGGCGGTACCACGGCGGTCATCGTTGCTGCCGCCTCGTGCCCTTTGTGAAAGGCGACCAATTCGCCGATATCCACATCGCTTACCCCGTCGCCATAGGTCATGCAAAACGGTTCATCGTCGGGCAGATAATTGGCAACGCGCTTCAACCGGCCACCGGTCATTGTGTGCTCGCCGGTTTCCAGCAAGGTGACCTTCCAGGGTTCAGTCATCTTTTGATGGAACTCGATCTCGCCACTCAGCGTGTCGATGGTCACATCGGAGGAATGCAGCACGAAATTAGCGAAATATTCCTTGATCATGTAGCCGCGATAGCCCAAGCAGATGACGAATTCGCGCACGCCATGATGGGCGTAGAGCTTCATGATGTGCCACAGAATCGGCCGCTTGCCGATCTCCACCATCGGTTTGGGGCGGATGGCACTTTCTTCCGAAATCCGTGTGCCCAGTCCGCCGGCCAAAATAACTGCTTTCATTACCTGTCCCGCAAAAACGTGGATCGCCTACGCGTTCTACTCGGATTGGTCGACAACCGTCCACTCCTATGTGGATATTTGGCCTGATTGATCACCGATTCACCCGCCGATGGATGGTGTGGCGATTGAATGGTCTGCATATCGGCAAATCAGCGCGATATTGTCCCGCAAAATATTATGGAGCTGTGACAATTGACGACAAATAGCGATATTCTCGAGACAAAATACATCACCTGCGAGGACTGAGTGGTGAATTTGGGAGTAAATCACGATTCGACTATGCGATCGTTGTGCCTCGCTGCTTTTTCCAACAACGATCCGAATGGTCCAACATGAACCGTCCTATGAACATCTCTGCCAACGGCACTACGCCTCTCGACGGCACATCGAAACAGGCTTTGCTCGACAAATTGGGCCAACAGGCGGTCGGTCTGGATGTTGATTTTGTTTTGGCCGACGGTGAGACGTCGCGGCGGGTTTATCTTGACAGTACCGCCAGTACTTTGCGCCTGCAGGTCGTCCAGGACGTTCTGGATAAATACCAACCCTACTATTCCAATACCCATTCCATGGTTCATTTCGGCGCCAAATTATCGACGTCGCAATATGCCTGGGCCCATGAAATGGTGCTGAAATTCGTTCATGCCGACCCGGAGGCCTATACGGCGTTTTTTACCGGCAATGGTACAACGGCCGGCATTAACCGGGTGGCCCAGACCCTGCGCGCCCAACGGCCGGAGCGGGATGTGGCCATCACATCGGTGATGGAGCATCATTCCAACGACCTGCCACATCGCAAACACTTTGCCCATGTGGTTCATGTACCGGCCGAAGACGGCCCCAATTCTCTGGGCAGCGTTTGCCTCCGATCTGTGGAAGCGGCGCTGGAAAAATATGGCGACCGGGTCAATTATATTTCCGTGACCGGTGTTTCCAACGTCACCGGGATTATCAATCCGGTTCACAAGCTGGCTGAACTCGCCCATCGCTACGGTGCATTGTTGGTGGTTGATGCGGCGCAAATGATTGCCCACCTGCCGATTCACATGAGTGGCAATTCCGATTCCGCGCGCGATATCGACGTGGTCGTTTTCTCTGGTCATAAAATTTATGCCCCGGGTTCGCCCGGCGTGGTCGTCGCCCGCAAAGAGCTTTTCTCAGGCATCGAACCGCAGGAAGTCGGCGGTGGCATGGTTGAAGATGTTTGGCTCGACCGGTTCACGTCGACGCCGAAGCTGCCCGATCGGGAGGAGGCCGGCACACCGAACATCTGTGGCGCCATTGGCTTGGCCACAGCGCTCTACGCGCTGGATCGCGTCGGCATGGATCTCATCGCCGACGAAGAAGAAGAGCTCATCAAGTATGCGCTCCGAAAACTGAGCGAAATCGATGACGTGGTCATTTATGGCGACAACGATGCAGAGCGCTACGCTCGGGCCGGGGCTTTGTCGTTCAATGTCAAAGGCGTGCATCACGGCCTGACCGGCGCCGTGCTCAACGACTATTTCAATATCGCCGTGCGCAACGAGTGTTTCTGCGCCCACCCTTACGTGCGTGAAATGATTACCCAGGCGTTGGCGGACGAAGATGACGGGTTGACCAACGAGGAACTAGAGGCGCTGGCGGAAATGCAGCGCGGCATGGTGCGCGCCAGCTTTGGTATTTATACGACCCGCGCCGATATCGACGCGCTCGCCGAAGCCGTCCGGGCGATAGGTGAAAACCGCGGACTTTATGAAGGTCAATACGACCAGCTCGAATGCGGTGACTTCGTTCACAAGACCTTCCAGTTCAATCCGGAAGAGTTTTTCTCGATCGGTGGCGCGGTTGACGCTTGGCTGGCGGAATAAGCTATCGCCAAATGAATTGCAGCTGGCGTCAGGTGACCGGACCGGCGGCCACAGCTTTGACGTGATCAGAAAATTCGGTTTTGGCCATCAACGCCTTGCAACGTTCGAACCGCTCCACCGAATAGGCCCAAAAGTCCTCAGCGGGGTTTCCGTTGGCGTGCTGAATGAGACCCCACAGCGTCCATAACAAATCGCACATGGCTTTGTAGATGATGACCCGTCCGCGCTCATCCGGGTTCGGGCTACGGCCGAAATAGGCCAGCAACATTTCATCATCCTGCGCATCATCAAATCCGGCCTCGACCGATAGATCGCCAAGGTCCCATAGCGGGTCATTCATGCCGGAATATTCCCAATCGACAATCCACATGCGCTCGCCGGTATCGAGGAAGTTCTCGCAGAGGGGGTCACAGTGGCAGGCGGTGCTGGGTAATGGATGGGCGTCAAGAGCCGCCCGCACGTCTCCGGCCTTGGCAACGGCATCGTGATAGCCAGCCGGCAGGTCGACGGTTTTGCCGGACAAGATTCCCAGATAATCATCGATCATGGAGAACAGTTCAAAGCGGAAATTGAACACCGCGTCGGAGCTATGCAGCGCCTTAAAGGCTTCCCCGGCCCTGGCCGGCGACCCGGTGCGCGACTTAAAGAGTTGCGGGTTCATGGTTTCTGCCCCGTCAACGAACTTGCTCACCATGATGCCGGTTTCCGCGTCGGCATGGATCACCAGCGGACTGACGCCGGCGCGCGCCGCCTCACGTGCTGCCTGAGCTTCATCGGCACGGTTGATATATTCCTCCGTGCCTTTGCCGGGCAGGCGCAGACACCAGACGTCGTCATCGGCGGCTACCCGGAACACCAGATTGGTCATGCCGCCGAGGCGATTGATCGATGTTGTATCTGGGTTCAGATGGGCAAGGGCTGGAATATCTTTCAAAGTAGCCCGCGCCAAACTTGTTGCATCATCGGTAGTGTCGGTCATCGATCTAGCCTCACTTGGGTCCTGACCCTAGGATTTAAGCCGCAGCATCTTTGGATCATACAAACATCGTGTTGATGCCATAGCGTCATATGTATTGCCGAAGGCCTCAACCTGGAATGGCGCTTCGATATCGGTATCCGCCGGTAGCAACGCCAGGGCGATCGTGTGTCCGACGGCATAACCGTAGCCGGCGCTGGTCACCGATCCTAATAGTTTGCCTGCCTGTATAACGGGTTCACCGGTGTGCAAAGGGACAAAGCCCTCCGTTTTCAACGTGATCAGGCGTCGGCTGGTGTTGCGCTGGCTGATTTCCCCAAGCGCTGAGCGGCCGATAAAGTCACCTTTGCCGAGCGCCACGCAAAAGCCCAGGCCGGCCTCATAGGGGTTCACATCCGGGCCGATATCGCTGGACCAGTAGAGATAACCCTTTTCCAGGCGGCAGGCTTCAATCGCCCGGTAGCCGGCATTGGTGATGCCGTGTTCCGCGCCCGCCTGCCACAATGTGTCGTAGACATGGCCGGCCATTTCCTGAGGCACATAGAGCTCCCACCCCAGCTCACCCACATAGCCGATACGCACCGCCAATACGCCGGCGTGCCCGATTTCGATCTCTCTAGCGCCGAGAAAGGGATGGGCTACGTTGCTGACGTCATCATCGGTTACTGATTGTAGGATCTGACGGGATTTCGGGCCGCACAGATTGATCGTCGCCCAGGCATTGGTGACATCGCGCAACATGACGTCGCTATCAGCCAGATGCGTTTCAATCCAGTGGCGGTCGCGTATTGCGAAACCGGATCCAGTGACAACCATGAAGCGCTCTGGCCCAACATGGACAATCGTCAGGTCGGCCTCGATGCCGCCCGTCTCGTTACACAATTGGGTATAGACCGCGCGGCCGGGCTGTTCCGGCACCCGGTTGGCGGCAATCTGATTAAGCGCAGCAAAGGCGCCAGGGCCGGTGATTTCGAATTTGGAGAACGACGATTGATCGATCAAGGCGGCGGCATTGCGGATGGCATGGCATTCCGCCCCGACCGCGTCGAACCAACCGGGCTTGCCTTCAAAGCTCGGGCGATCCACTGGGTCGCTTCCGGACGGCGCAAACCAGTTAGGGCGCTCCCAACCGGATTTCGATCCGTAGACCGCACCGGCTTCTTTCAGCCGTTGATAAAGTGGCGACAGCCGTAGGCCCCGGCCTGCTTCGGTCTCTTCGCCGGGCCAGTGGATTTTATAATAAGACCCATAAGCCTCGATCGCCCGTTCTTCCAAGTAGCGCGATTGCGCCTGCACGGTGCCGAACCGGCGAACATCGAAGGCCCACAGATCCATGCCCGGATCGCCGTGGATGATCCAATTGGCCATGGCTTCCCCGGCGCCACCGGAGGCGGCGATGCCGGCTGTGAAGCCGCAGGCGACGAAGAAATTATCCAGTTCCGGCGCCAGCCCCATGATCGGTTCGCCATCGGCGGAGACCGGGATCGGGCCGTTGATGATTGACTGGATGCCGATCTCGTTGAGCACCGGCAGACGCTCCGCCGCCGGTAGGGCGAACAGCTCAAGGCGATCCATATTGGCGGGGAAAAGCTCACGGCCGAAATCGAGCGGTGGCTTGCCGCGCCAGCAACCCTTTGTGCCATCTTCCCAGCCGCCAATCGCGAAGGCGCCGGTGTCAGGCTTGAGATAAAAGTTCTTATCCGGATCACGCAGGGTGGTCAGCGAACCATCCAGATCAAGCGCCTTCTCCGTTAGGAAATATTGGTGCTCAACGACGCCGGCGGCGAGTGGCACGCCGGCCATTTCGCCGACCCGCTTGGCCCATAACCCAGCACAGTTGACGAGGATTTCGCAGCCGATATTGCCCTTGTCGGTGACGACGCCTACAGCGCGGCGGCCGTCCACCAGGATGTCTTCCACGGTGATGTTTTCTTCAATATGAACACCGCCGGCCCGCGCCGCCTTGGCATAGGCGTGGGTGAGCGCATATGGGTCGACATAACCGTCGCCGGGCATGAACGCGGCACCTTCCACGCCATCGGTATCGATATAGGGAAACCGGCGCTTGGCCTCTTCAGCCGACATGGCCTCGCACTCAACGCCGAAGCTTTTTGCCTGGCTCATGGAACGGCGGATTTCGCTCCAGCGATCCGGGCTGGCGGCAAGACGCAGCGAACCGACCTTCTTCCAATCGATCGCCGCCCCGGTCTCTTTTTCCAGCCGATCAAACACCGCAACCGAGTTTTGCATCAGCCGGGTCAGATTGCGCTTACCACGTAGTTGCCCGACAAGCCCGGCGGCGTGCCAGGTGCAGCCATCGGTGAGCAGCGATTTTTCCAGTAGCAGAACGTCTTTTTCGCCGGCTCTGGCCAGGTGATAGGCGACGGAGGTGCCGATGGCGCCACCGCCGATGATCACAATGCGGGCGTGGCGGTCGTTTACCATCAGGCTTTCACTTTCTCAGACGCCGGGTCATAGAGGGGTTTTAGGTGAAATGTCGCCGCGACCCGCTCCTGGGCAACGATGAGTTCGTAACTACCGGCGTCAAGGTAGTCGCCGGTAACGCCGTTTTCATTGCGCACATAACCCAGGCCGATGGGCTTGCCGATGGTGTAGCCGAAGCCGCCACTGGTCAGGTAGCCGACCGGTTCGCCATCGCGCAGGATTGTTTCGCGACCCAATAGAACCACGTCCGGGTCTTCCACGGTGAATGTGGCGAGTACTTTTTTCGGTATTGAATTTGCTGCTATCTCGGCTGCCGCGCGGCCGACGAAGGGAATTTCCGATTTGAGTTTCACCGCCCAGCCGAGGCCGGCCTCAAACGGACTATCGTTGGGGGTGATATCGGAACTCCAGGCGCGATAGCCTTTTTCAAGACGCAGGGATTCCAACGCCCGGTACCCGACAGGGCGTACACCATAATCTTGGCCCGCCGCCATCAAGGCATCGAAGACATCGCCTGTCGCCGCCAGGGGGACATGCAGTTCCCACCCCAATTCGCCAACATAGGTAACCCGCAATGCCCGGATCACGTGGCCAGCAATCCTGACTTCGCGCACATGGCCAAACGGGAAGGCGGCATTGGAACAATCATCATCCGTCGCCGCCTGCAGCACAGTTCGGGCGCGTGGGCCCATCAGTGAGAGCGTACCAAAGTCCTCGGTGACGTCGATGAGCGTGGCGGCTAGGCCATCGGGGATGTGATCAGAAATCCAGGCGCTGTCATGGACCCGGAAACCGGTGCCGGTGACGATGTAGAACAGGTCATCGGCCATCCGAGCCACCGTCAGATCGCACTCAATACCACTGCGGGAATTGAGCAACTGGGTGTAGGTCAGCCGACCGACCGGCTTGGTGACCCGGTTGGCGCAGATCCAATCCAGCGCCTGAGCCGCGTCTTTGCCGGAGAACTCGTATTTGGCAAAGGACGACTGATCGAAGATCCCAGCAGATTGCCGCACCAATTGGTGTTCTTCGCCAACGGCCTCAAACCAGTTCTGCCGGCCCATGCTGTAGATATCTTCAGGCGTCTCGCCTGTCGGCGCGAACCAATTGGGTCGCTCCCAGCCGAGCTTGGAGCCGAACACGGCATTATGGTCTTTCAGCCGCTCATAAAGCGGCGAGACAATGCGCGGGCGGCCGCTTTCATATTCTTCATGGGGGAAACCGATCGTGTAATGCTTGCCGTAGGCTTCCAGGGTGCGATCGCGCACCCAATCCCGGTCGCGGTACATTTCAGAAAACCGGCGAATATCGACAACCCATAGATCCATGGGTGCCTCGTCGTCGATCACCCATTGGGCCAATACCCAGCCGGCGCCGCCGCCTGACGCGATGCCAAAGGCATTGAACCCGGCGCCGACATACATGTTGGTGCATTCCGGGGCGCTGCCGAGGATGAAATTACCGTCGGGCGTGAAGCTTTCCGGACCGTTGATCATCTGTTTGATCCCGGTTTGCTCCAGCGCCGGCACCCGTGCCACCGCCTGGTTCACATGCTGTTCGAAATGCTCCCAATCGTCATCGAAGAGTTGGAAGGAAAAGTCATCCGGCACGTCGCCGGTGGTCCAGGAAATGGGGTTTTGCTCGTAGCCGCCGATGACCAATCCGCCGACTTCTTCCTTAAAGTATGTAAACCGATCTGGGTCGCGGACGGTAGCCGTCTCCGACGTAATCCCGTCGATGTTCTCGGTGATAATATATTGATGCTTGACAGGCTGCAGTGGCACATTGATGCCTGCCATGGCACCGACCTGGCGGGCCCACTGGCCGGCGCAATTGACGACTTTTTCGCACGATACAGACCCGGCATTGGTTTCAACGGCGGTGATGCGGCCATCTTCCATCGTGAATCCGGTGACCTGAACGCCTTCGACCAGTTTGGCGCCGTGCATGCGGGCGCCTTTGGCCAGCGATTGGGTGATATCCGATGGGCTGGCCTGGCCATCGGTCGGCAGGAAACTCGCACCGACGAGATCGCTAACATCCATCAGCGGCCACATCGCCTTGACCTCCGACGGTGACAGCAAATGCATGTCCATGTCGAAACTGCCGGCCGTTGTCGCCAACCGCTTATATTCCGTCCATCGGTCTTCGTTGCAGGCAAGCCGCAGGCAGCCAGTCATCTTCCAGCCGGTTTCAAGCCCGGTCTCCTGACCTAGGCGGGTATAAAGATCGACCGAATATTTTAGCACTTGTGTGATCGACGCCGACGACCGCAACTGGCCGACCAGGCCAGCCGCATGCCAGGTGGAACCGCTGGTCAGTTTGCCTTGTTCGAGCAGTAAGACATCAGCCTTGTGATCGCGCGCCAGATGGTAGGCGGTGGCACAGCCGATAATGCCTCCGCCAATGATGACGATCTCGGCGTGATCGGTAATCTGCATAGACTAATCTCTCCCAAAGGCGGCGCGGTAGGCGCGAACGGCGGCATCGAGCCGCTCCAGGTTCTCCGCCGTATAGGCCACGTAATCGACGCCCGGCGTATCAAGATGAAGTTCCGACACCATGCTCCACATGGCTTCCCGTAGTAGCGAGGCGCACTGCATGGCCGCATGGCTTTGACGTACGGCATCATCGGGTGGTGCGCCGAAATAAGCGGTCAGCAAGTGTTCAGCCTGGTCGGCATCGAATTCGGCATTGGAGGCGATTCCGGCAAGATCGAACATGGCCGTAGAAAACCCGGCATATTCAAAGTCCACGATCCACAATTTCTCACCGTCATCCATGAAGTTGGCCGGCAGGAAATCATGATGGCCATAGACGATCGGCAACGGCAATTGGGCGGCTTCCATCTCAGCCGCCAGTTCCAAATAAGCGGGTAGTTGATCGGTCATCCGACTGCCGCCCTGTCTTAACGTGTGGGCATAATCGCGGATGACATGGAACACCCAGAACATGAAGCCCGGTCCGGTGATCTTGTCCGCCATGGTCGAGTGAAACTGCCTGACCCTTGCGGCTACGCGGTCAATGTTGGCGCGGACATCGGCGGCCTCATAGGTGCGCGCCTCGATGAACCGGGATACCATCACGCCTGGTTCGGTGTGTACAAGTTCCGGGGCAAAGCCGGCGGCGTGGGCGGCCCGCGTCGCCATGATCTCGCGATCGCGGAAAACGTGATGGAAGGGGTAATCCTTGCCGAAGCGCACGACGAATTTTTCGGCGCCATGAGTGACGGTGAAGTTTTCGTTCGATAGCCCCCCGGTCAACGGTTCCCAGGTCACCGGTTGGGTCCAGTAGGAAACGGACGCGATGCGTTCGCCGGCGTCTTGCATGGTGTCCCTTTCTATCGATTGAGTCCGAGCCGGACCCGCATGCGGTCGGCGCTGGCTGATATCAACCGGTCGGCAATGATGGCGATGAAAGCCACCGAAAGGCCGGCCACCAGGCCGCGTCCGGTATCGGCTTTGGTCAGCGCTATATAGACCTCCTGGCCAAGGTCGCGGGTGCCGACCAGCGCGGTGATCACCAACATCGACAGCGCCAGCATGATAGTCTGATTTATGCCCAGCATGATCTCAGGCAGGGCCAGCTTGAGCTTGATTTTGGTCAGCAGTTGCCAGCGGGTGCAGCCGGCCGCGGTTCCGGCTTCGATCAGGTTCGGATCGACCTGGCGCAGGCCGTGGGCGGTGTAGCGGATGGCCGGGGCAATCGCATAGGCGACGACGGCGATCAGAGCTGTGAAGTCGCCGACCCTGAACAGCATTACCGCAGGCATCAAATAGACGAACGACGGCAGCGTCTGCAGCGTATCGATAATGACCTGCACCCACTGCCACAACCGGGTGCGCTCGGCGCTGGCAATGGCGATGGGAAAGCCGATCAGGCAGGCGATAATCACTGATATACCGCACAGATACACCGTCACCATGGCCTTGTTCCACTGGCCGGTGGCGGCGATCAAGAATGCCAGCACACCCACCAGAAGCCCAAGCCGCCAGCCGCCTAAGGAAAATCCGGCGAATGCCAAAATCCCCGTAACCCCGATCCAGGGTAGGCTGAGCAGGAAGCGTTTGAACGGGATCAGGACATTCAGCAGCAGCGCATTTTTGAACGCTTCAAGTTGATCAAAGAAGTTGATGTTGATCCAGCGGACCACTTCCGACCAGAACGTGCCGGTGGAGACCTGCCAAGCTTCCGGGTAGGTTTGAAAAGCCGAGATCATTAGTCCGGCAATCCCAGTGATCACAACCAGCGCCACTGAGGCCGATGTATAGGGATTACGCTGAACAAAATTGGATTTGGCCAGCCCAACGTGCTGGTGTACCTGAGCCCGGCGTGCCAGTGCCTGAGATAGCCGGTCGAGGGCAACAGCCAAGGCAACGATTGCCATTCCAGCCTCCACGCCGGTTCCAATGTCGAGCCGGCGCAGGGCTGCCAGGACTTCAAAACCAAGCCCGCCGGCGCCGATCATGGAGGCGATAATCACCATGTTAAGAGCCAGCATGATGACCTGGTTGACCCCAACCATCAGGCCACGCATCGCCGATGGCACCAGCACCCGCCAAGTCATCTGCCGGCGCGTACAACCAACCATGCGTCCCAGGTCATGAACCTCATCGGGAACCGCTTCAAGGGCCAGCATGGTAATGCGGGTCATCGGCGGCAACGCATAAATGATGGTCGCCATCACCGCCGCCGTCGGGCCGAACCCGAACAGAAACAGGATCGGCACCAGATAGGCGAAAACCGGCACCGTCTGCATCAAATCGAGGATTGGTTTGAGCACCAGGGCAAACCACTTCCAGCGATAGCCGCCGATGCCCAGCACCAGGCCACCGGCGATACCAAGCGGCACCGCAATGAGGATTGAGGCCAGGGTGATCATGGCGTTGTTCCATTGGCCAAACAGCGCCAAGAACCCAAAGCAGGCCGCGACCACCAGCGCCAGCCGACGCCCCTCGGCGAAATACCCCAGCATGGCGAAAATGGCGATCACGGCGATCCACGAGATCGGCGGCAGGATCTGCACCGCATCGGAGCCTTGGCCCTTGAGGAAGCCTGTGGAAAACAGGCTGAGCGCGATCCGATAGGGAAACTCAATGACGGCGGCAATGAACCGGGTAAGTTCGGTGAAAGTGAACAGGCCGAATGTCGCCTCGTCGACGAGCCATTTCATGAAATCACCGATCCAGTTCTTGATCGGTATCTGTTGGCCGCGCGGAAATTTAAACGCCCACGCCGCCAAGGGTTTGCCGTAGAGCCAGAACAGCACAAAGGCGCCGAGTGCCGCTGCCCAGGCGGCGTGCCATGGGGTCAGGCGCCATCCGGAGGGGCGTTTGCCGGCGTCGTCTTGTTGGGAGGTCGCTGGATTGTTCATCCGCCTCACGCCTGCATCATGATGGCCACCACATCGTCCCGCATCAAGCAGCCGGCTGGCTCACCGTCGACACCAACGACCCGCAACGGCTTGACGCTATTGATGAATAACGGCGCTACATCGGCGATGGTTTGGACAACGGAAACCTCGCCGCCATAGCCGTCATTTGGTTCCAGATCGGGCAGTGGTTTCATCAGCGATCCAACCCGGATCACCTTGGCTTTGGTGACATTGTGGGTGAACTCGGCGACGTAGTCGTCGGCCGGATTGATCACCAGTTCCTCTGGCGTGCCGATCTGCACGACCCGGCCGTCCTTCATAATCGCGATCCGGTCAGCCAGGCGGATGGCCTCATCAAAATCATGGGTGATGAACACGATGGTTTTCTTCAACACGCCCTGGAGGCGGATGAATTCATCCTGCATTTCGCCCCGAATAAGCGGATCGAGCGCTGAAAAAGGTTCATCGAGAAACCAGATTTCCGGTTCCACACATAACGAGCGGGCAATGCCGACCCGTTGCTGCTGGCCGCCGGAAAGCTCATTGGGGAAAAAATCCTCGCGGCCCTTCAGGCCGACGAGTTCAATCATTTCGCGCGCCCGTTCCTGTCTTGTCTGCCGGTCGACACCTTGGACTTCCAAAGGAAACGCGACATTGCCGAGCACGCTTAAATGCGGCAGCAAGGCGAAATGCTGAAACACCATGCCCATTTGATGGCGGCGGATTTCGATCATCCGGGCAGGCGACGCGGCAAGCAGGTTTTCGCCATTGAACAGGATTTCGCCGGAGGTCGGCTCAATCAGCCGCGACATACAGCGCACCAGGGTCGATTTGCCGGAGCCCGACAGGCCCATGATGACGAAGATCTCGCCTTCCTGGACGTCCAGATTAACGTCACGAACGGCGCCGATAAATCCGGCCTTAGCGAGCGCTTCGTCGGTTAGGTTTCCATCCGCTGATCGCAATGCAGCCGATGCGCCAGATCCGAACAGTTTCCAAACTGAACGACACTGAAGCTTTACGTGGGAAGTTGTCTCATTGGGCATGGAAGGGGTGGCCGCTCAACTCGGTTCACCGGGTATTTTAATGGTGCGCGTTCAGGAAAATTGTCCACCGACGGAGGCCGCAACCGGCTTCCCGTCGGTGATAATTGAATTGCTGTCGCCTAGTTGATCCAGGCTTTCCAGCGGCTTTCGTTGGCTGCCATCCAGGCGTCAACCACGGCTTCCAGCTTCTTGCCATCCAGGTCGACCTCAACGATCAACTGGCTCATTTCGGCATTCTCGATGCGGAAGTTGCGTACCGCCTTATAGGCACCCGGCCATTTGGCCTCGCCACCTTTCCAGCCGACCTTTTTGATCCAGCCAAAAGGCTTGCCGCAATCATAGGCCATATCCGGATTGCTACCCCATTTTGGGTCCTTGTAGCAGGCGTCGGTATATTCGGGGAATTCGACCCATTCGCCCTTGAATTTGGCGACGGCCCAATGCGGTGCATAGACCCAGAGCATGATCGGCGCTTTGCGCTGATAGGCTGATTCAAGTTCCGCAAACAGCGCCGCATCAGTGCCGGCATGAATCACTTCAAACGGCAGGGCGAGGGCTTCGGCGCGTTCATCATCATAGCCGCCCCAGGTTACCGGGCCGCCCAGATACCGGCCCTTCGGCGCGGTTTCAGCGATGGAAAATGCTTCGGCGCATTTGGGGTCTTTCAAGGCTTCCCAATTCGGCAGGCCGGGGCATTTTTCCTTCATATAGAGCGGATACCACCACTCTTCCTTGGCATCCATGCCGGTCTCGCCGAGATCAACCGTCTTACCGGTTGCCAGCGAGGCTTCCATGGCGTCTTTGCCGGTGGTTTCCCACATTTCCATGGCGACATGCAGGTCGCCAGATTGCAATCCGGCAAACTGGGCAATGTAGTCGGCCTGGACATATTCAATGTTGTAGCCGGCTTTCTTGAGCACCTCACCCATAATGCGGGTGGTGATCAACTGACCGGTCCAGTCATGCAGGGTGAGTTTGATCGGATCTTTGGATTCAACGTCCGCGGATGCGGGCAACGGCGCCAGGGCTAGACCGGCGGCCGCGGCACCGGCAATGGCCAGCGAACGCAACGACGAATTCATGGGCATTTGTGACATCCTCCACATTCTGGACGGTTCATTTTTATCCGCCGTTCGGCGCACGCCCAGTGTGGGAAATGTGCATGCATGGCCACTGGCGAGTCAAGGGAGGCTGTGGCCTTAATGTGGGAATATGTGTGAGTTTGTGGCAATATACGCCATAGTACCTGGAAAAGTGTGGAAATTCCCTGTAAATTATCCCGATGCTGGCCAACCCAAACACAAAACTCACGCTCCGACAGACGCAGATCATTGACGCGGTGCGCGCCTATGGCACGCTGCGGATTGGCGATCTGGCGAAAGAAATAAATGTCTCCGAAGAGACCATCCGGCGGGCAATCCGGCCGTTGGTGGAGAGTGGTGCACTGATTAAGCATCACGGCGCTGTCAGCCCAGTGGCCACTGGTCCAGAAGCGCCGTTTGAGCGCCGTATGCGCGAAAACGCCAGCGAAAAACGTGCCATTGCCCGTCATACCGCGGCGATGATTGACGACGGCGACAGCGTTATGCTCGACACCGGCACCACCACCAGCCTGCTGGCCCGTGAGCTGCTGCGCAAGACCGGTCTGACGATTGTCACCAACTCATCCGACATTGCCCGCACCTTGGCGACGGTCAATGGCAACAAGGTCTATATGGCCGGCGGCGAATTGCACGGCGACAACGGCGCCGCTTTCGGCCGCTCAGCGATTGAGTTCGTGGCAAATTTCTCAGTCCGCCACGCCATTATCTCCATCGCCGCCATCGACCCGGCGCTCGGCTTAATGGATTATCACCTGGCCGAAGCGGAATTCGCCCGCACCGTGCTGGGCTGCGGTCAGCGCCGAACCGTCATCACCGACCACACCAAGTTCGCCCGCAACGCCCTGGTCAAAGTCTGTGACTTTGATGATTTCGACCTGCTGGTCACCGACATCACCCCGCCACAAGCCATACTGGAGCGTTTGGAGGGCACGTCGGTGGAGTGTCAGGTGGCTGGTTAGCAATTAAATATCGCCGGGTATTTCAGACCGGATGCAGCTTGATCCGACAAGGTGATGAGCTCATCTGTTGGTTCTGGTGTCGGGCGGACATCAGCCGTCATTTGAGTATTATCGAAATTATTTCTCAACTATAAATATAATATATAGCCCTATTTCTGAATATTTATCGTAATAAGAGAAAATATTGCCATTTTTAGAGTCCCTGCGATGCGATCCGAAGTCATGGCCCAAACGCCAGCCCCTACCGTCTGCCGATGCAATCCTGCGGGGTTTTGCTGATGGCCAAGGACGCACCGAAAGTCCCGCTGGCAACGGCCCACGTTGTCCCCCGCTCATGGTGGGAACGCAAGCGGACTTACGGGTTGGCGCTGCTCGTCGGGCTCATCGGCTGGTACGTCTGGCCATTGTTCGATCACTATTCGGAGCAAGACGACTGCACGTTCGGGTCGGTCACCAATGCCGAGTATCGGGAAATGCTGAAAGAGGTGCGCGAGATGGTGCGAAACGGCTGGGAGCCGCTGAAGGTGGCGCCGGGATTCATGAGCAGAGAAGAAAGAAAGAGGCTGTCTGAAATCTTCCGGTTGAGCGTCAAGAAGTACACGGACCGATACACCGGTGTAGATCGGAAATTTGCCGCCATTCATGCTGTCATGCGAGGGGCTTTCAAAGCGTCATTCCGTTATCAGAGTTTTGCCGGCATGGCATCCGATCCAAGGCGAACCCAATCCGTAAAGTATTTTACCTATCGCCGCAATATTGATTCAAGTTGTTGGTTTCGTTGCATGTTTCCGTCTGAACGATGGGCGCTTTTTAGCCTCAGAATGACCAAGACTGAGTTCTTGCCAATCCGATCGGATAGCGGGCGTGCTTTGTCGCACAGTGGGGGTGCTTGGTTTACCTATTCTGTAATCAATGGATTTCGTTTAGGACCGGCGAGCGGTGAAACCTGCCCGGCACCGAAGATGGCATTTAATTGGAAATAATCTCAATATATCAATGCCCAGTTTTTAATTCACTCAGACATAAAGGAAATCGTCCAATCAAAGCCCGTTTGATCATACCAGTGTTGTTCGGCAGCCTGCGCTTGCTACGCCTGCGGGTTGGGTTCCGTTGATGGCGGAAAACAAACCAGCTCCATCGGAACAACCGACACCCTCCCGGCGTCCCTGGTGGCGACGCAAGAGGGTTTATGGGCTGGCGCTGCTTGTGGGGCTTGTCGGCTGGTACATGGCGCCGCTGCTGCACCCCCACTGGGAGCAGGACCGCTGCGAGTTCGGCACCGGCAGTACGGCGCTTTACGAGCGCATGCAGAAGGAGACGCGGGTGTACTTGGCTGAGCATGGGAAAGTGAGGTTTGCTGAGTTTTCGAAGGATGCACGGCGGGTTTTCTCGCTTGCGTTAAAAAAGCAATTAGCCGATTTCACAAATGACAGGGCGACATTGCGCGAGCAGTTTGCAGCTTCCCATGGTCTGCTGCGGGCATATGGGATGGAATTTGATCGCTCCTGGCCACGGGAGGTCGCGGCTCTAAAAGGCGGCGAAGTCAGCCTGTCGTTAAGTTATCTCATTTACCTGCCGAAGCTGAATATGTTTTGCGTCGGTTGCTATATATTTAGAACAGCAAGATATACAGTTGGTTTTAGAAGAGTAAATAGACGTTATACTGTCCATGAATCATACGCAGGATTAAAAATATTCTACCCTTCTATTAAAGCTCAATTGCCATTTCAATACGGAAGAAAATATCAAACTTGTCCATTGGTGCTGGATATAGGTAATAAATAGGGGAATATTATGGAATACGAGATTTATTTGTTCTGCTATAGTATTGACGAGTGCGAATATCTCCGCGATCTATTCAAGAATTCATAGGGCCGTTCCGAAACAATTACCAAGACGCATGCATCCATCAATGGCCGGCGAGACGAGATTACTTCGCCGACGCCGGTAGAATTGGCAGGTGATATTGGCCAGTGTTGCCGCAATCAGCGGATATCCCGGATCCGAATACGCCGAACAAGACATCAGGCACTTGTTGGCTGCGTATTGGTTTTCTCATGGGAAATTCGGGCTATCATCAAGCCCTTGAGAACATTGGTCGGAGTGGCAGGATTTGAACCTGCGACCCCCTCGTCCCGAACGAGGTGCGCTACCAGGCTGCGCCACACTCCGCCTCTGTCGCGGCGGTTTATAGCCTTCTCCCGTCCGTCCCGCAAGCGCGAAAGCGCCCTCAAACCTGGATCATTTTCACATAATTGCCGCAGGCGTCCACGTCATGGTGAAATGCCAGATAGCAATGCTTGCCCCACACCAGCGAAGGCGCTATAGGAAGGCGCCGCGCATTGACGTGGGCAAAGTGTTGGGGCGTGGCCAAGTGGTAAGGCAGCGGCTTTTGGCGCCGCCATTCGCAGGTTCGAATCCTGCCGCCCCAGCCAATTTTTCTCATCCATTTTCAGATTGTAGATCTGCGTAGGCCGGCGGCATATCATTCGCTTGATGTTTCCCGAATGCGCCGCCGAGAATCTTGTGTTCCGATCGGTGCCGTTAGGCCCTTGCGCCCTGGTTTGACTGCGCGAGTGTTTCACCCATCATTGTTATGTGACACCATCAACCGCCGGCATCTTGACCCCCGGCGTGAAAACAAAGATCATTGGTATACAAACGTTATAGGGGTTGGACTTGGCTGATATTGAAATTCGCAAACGGCTGATTGTCGTTGAGGAAATCCTGCATGAGGGCGGCCCGGCGCCATCGACGCCGTTGCGGCGCGTGGCTGGTTTGGTTGTGATCAAAAATCCGTTTGCCGGCCGCTATGTGGCCGAGATCGCCGACTTCATGGAAGACCTGCGGCCGTTGGGACTAGAACTGGCGCAGTCCATGCTTGATGCGCTGGGCGGCGATCGCACGGTTGTCAAAGGTTATGGCAAGGGCGCCATAATCGGTGGTGCAGGCGAGTTGGAACATGGCGCGCTTTGGCATGTGCCAGGTGGCTATGCCATGCGCGATTTGCTCGATAGTGCCAAGGCGATTGTGCCGTCCACCAAGAAGGTCGGCGGTGTCGGCGCCCGGTTGGATATTCCCATCACCCACAAGGACGCTTCTTACGTGCGCAGCCATTTTGACGCCATGGAAGTTGGTGTCGCCGATGCGCCCAGGGCTGATGAAATGGTATTGGCGCTGGTGATGACGACGGGCGCCCGCATCCATGAGCGGGTTGGCGGGCTGCATGCCGATAAGATTGGCGGAGAGGATGGATTGCGATGAGCAAGGCTGAAATCAGGAAAATCATTACCGTCGTTGAAGAAACAGAGCGCGAGATGGGCAAGCAGATTACGCCGCCTGTCCGCCGTGCCGCCGCCATTGCCGTTATCGCCAATCCCTTCGCCGGGACCTACCAAGAAGATCTGGAAGCGTTGATGGATATCGGTGCGGAATTGGGCGGCGTGTTGGGCGACCGCGCCGTTCAGGCACTGGGCATCACGCCGGCGCAGGCGGAAAGCTACGGCAAGGCGGCGATCGTCGGCGAGAACGGCGAACTGGAACACGCCGCTGCCATTCTGCATCCTAAACTTGGTGCCCCGCTACGCAAGGCGGTGGAAAAGGGCGCCGCGTTGGTGCCGTCTTCAAAGAAGATGGGTGGGCCGGGCACGCCGCTCGATGTGCCGCTCGGTCACAAGGATGCCGCTTATGTGCGCAGCCATTTTGATGGCATGGAGGTGCGGGTCAATGATGCCCCGCGGGCCAATGAAATTCTGGTCGCCGTGTGCGTCACCGACAGCGGCCGGCCATTGCCACGGGTCGGCGGATTGACCCACAAGGATGCCGTTGGTGAGGATGGGCTACGTTAGGTTTGCTGGAAGGTTCCCAATTGTCGAGCCTGAATTTGCCGCGAAGCGTTATTGGCGTGGCGTCATCCCGAACGCGGTGCAGCACAAAGTGGTGCTCCGCAGATGCGGGATCGGGGTGATGCCGTTAGGACGTGCCGCACTGGATGACGCCGAAATAAGATTGTTGCTTGAACGAGGAAAAACATATGTCTGACGCACCGGCCACCAAAACCGTCATTCAAAATATTGGTCTCCTGCTTTCCGGCGATCTAGCAAAACCCATCCTCGATGCCGACACCATCGTCGCTGTCGATGGCCGGATTGCCGAATTCGGCAAGGCGAAAGACGTCAACACCGAGGGCGCGACCACGGTTGTTGATGCCCACGGCACCACGGTCGCACCGGGCCTGATCGACAGTCATGTCCACCCGGTAGCCGGCGACTGGACCCCCCGGCAAAGCCAGTTGAACTGGATCGACAGCTCGCTGCACGGCGGTGTCACGACGATGATTTCCGCCGGTGAGGTGCATATGCCAGGCCGGCCAAAGGACATTGTCGGACTGAAGGCCCACGCTATTACGTCCCAGCGCATCTACGAAGGCTTCCGGCCGAATGGTGTAAAGGTATTGGCTGGCGCTCCGGTGCTTGAACAGGGCATGGTGGAAAGTGACTTTAAGGAGCTTGCCGATGCCGGCGTGAAGCTGTTGGGCGAGGTCGGCTTGGGCAGCGTTAAGGCAGGCTATGAGGCCAAAGAGATGGTCGCCTGGGCGCGTAAATATGGCATTCAAAGCACCATCCATACCGGCGGACCGTCTATTCCAGGGTCCGGTCTGATCGACAAGGACGTGGTGCTGGAAGCCGATGCCGACATTATCGGCCACATCAATGGTGGCCATACGGCGCTGCCCGATGATCAGATCGTTTGCCTGTGCGAAAGCTGTCATCGTGGCATCGAGATTGTCCACAACGGCAATGAACGCTCCGCCTTATTGGCGCTCCGAACCGCCGGCGAACTTGGCCAGCTGGAGCGGGTGATATTAGGGACGGATAGTCCGGCCGGCTCCGGCGCCCAACCCCTGGGCATACTGCGCATGGTGGCCATGCTTTCCAGCCTTGGCGACGTGCCGGCGGAAATCGCTTTCTGCTTCGCCACCGGCAACACGGCCCGCATGCGGGAACTGGACGTCGGCTTGATTGAAGTCGGGATGTCGGCGGATTTCGTCATTATGGACCGCGCCCAGCACACCGCCGGTAAGGATATACTCCATAGCGTCCAGCTTGGTGATGTGCCTGGCGTTGGCATGACAATCATCGACGGCGAAGTCCGCTCTTTGCGCAGCCGCAATACCCCACCGGCGACGACGCTACCTGAGGTTCGGTAACGACCAGTAACGGCCGGGGCGGGCCGAATGCCAACGCAATGATTGTAATTGGCCGGCATCCCTGTAGTCTTTCTTCCATAAGAAAAGAGATTAGGAGAGGATTGATGAAACATACAAAATTGGCAACGGCTGCCGCTTTCTCTTTGCTTGTGGGCACATCCGTCGCATCGGCGGACACATTTGTCCGGATGGTGTCGGGACCATCGGGCGGATCATGGTACCCACTGGGCGCGAAAATCATGCAGGTCTTCGATGAGAAGGTCGATGGCATCACCACGTCGAACACATCCGGCGGTGGGATTTCCAACGTGCTTTCCGTCAATGGCGGCGACGCGGAAATCGGCTGGTCATATGCCCACACCGCCTATAACGGATTTTCCGGCAAGGGCAAATTCAAGAAAGCACAGCCGGACGTTCGCCATTTCGCGACGCTCTATCCGGCGATGTTCCAGGTTGCCGTGCGCAAGGACAGCCCGATCAAGACCTTCATGGACATGAAAGGTGCCAATATCAGCCCCGGCAAGGCCAAGTGGACGGGTACAGCGTTTGCTGAATCAGTTTTGAAATCATTCGGCTATGGGTTTGGCGATATCAAATCTAACGGCGGCACAGTGCACCATGTCAGCTATACGGAATCCGTGGCGTTGATGAAGGACAAGCACATTGATGTGTTCATGGCCGCGACGTCCATGCCACAGGCCTCGTTCCTGGAATTGGAACACAGCCCCGGTATCCGCTTTATCGGCCTGAGCAAGGAAAAGCTCGATGAGATCCTGAAAGCCAATCCCGGCTTCATCCCCGGCATGATGCCGAAGGGCGTCTATAAGAGCGTCGAAGAAGATCTGCACACGTTGGGCATCGTCACCAACATGGTGGTGCACAAGGATCTTCCCGATGAGCTGGTCTACAAAATGTGTAAGGTTTTCTGGGAAAACCACGCCTCATTTGTCGAGGTTAAATCGGTCTGGAAACGCGTGAAATTGCAAGACGCGTTGGCTGGTGCCGCCATCCCGGTTCACCCCGGCGCGGCCAAATGCTATGCCGAACTGGGCGTAAAATAACAGACTAGACGACCATCACTATTTGGGGCGGCAGCCGGATTGACCGGTGCTGCCCCATTTACCTGAAATCTGGATCACTGAACGGGGGCCGGTAGATCCGCCGCGAGCGGCTATCTGCCGACGAGAGATGAGCGCGCAAGACGACCAGATTACCTATGAGGAAAAGCAGGAACTCGGCTTTTTAGAGCACATGCTCGCCAACCGGGTGCTTGGCTCGGCGCATATCGTGCTGATTTGTTGCGCCACGATTGGCATCGCATTGGCGGCATTTCACCTTTATGTGGCCGCCTATGGAACGCCGGAAGGCCGCTCGTTCCGATCCGTGCATCTAAGCGGCATGCTGATCCTGGCGATTTTTTCGTTTCCGTTGTTCCGCAAGTCCATCCGCGAGCCGGTTATCCTGGCCGGCGGTTCCACAAACGCTCTGCGGGCGTTGGGTTTTGCCATCGACCTGGCGCTGGTCGGATTGGTGATCTTCGTCCAGATCTGGACGATCTACGATATTGAAGCCTTTCATCTGCGCTATGGCGAAAAGGAACTGCCGGACCTGATCGTTGGCGGCATCATGATGTTGATCGTCCTTGAGGCGACCCGTCGGGCGGTCGGCATGGTGATGGTGTTGATCACCGGCTTTTTTGTGCTCCACGCCCTTTTCGCCAATTATTACTTCGGCTTTTTCTATGGCCCGCCGGTGGGGTTCGGCAAATTCATCGACGTGCTTTTCATGAGTTCAGACGGCTTGTTCGGCATCCCGCTACACGTCTGCTCCACCTATATCGTTCTGTTTATTATTTTTGGCGCCGTATTGATCCGATCCGGCGCCGGACGGTTTTTTATTGATCTGGCGATCGCCTTAACCGGCCACCGGATCGGTGGGCCGGCAAAGGCGGCGGTTGTTGCCAGCGGCTTCATGGGAACCGTGTCCGGGTCGGCAGTAGCTAATGTGGTCACCACGGGCGCCTTTACGATACCGTTGATGAAGAACCTCGGTTACCGGGCCAAGTTCGCCGCGGCGATTGAGGCCTGTGCCTCATCCGGCGGGCAGATAACTCCGCCGATCATGGGTGCCGCGGCGTTCATCATGGCGGAGTTCCTGCTCACCGCCTACACCAACATCATCATTGCGGCCGCCATTCCGGCGTTCTTATATTTCGCGACCATCTACTTCATGGTCCATTTGGAAGCGGAAAAAAACGGCATTGGACGGATCGCCAAAGAACGATTGCCGCAGGCGCTGGAGGTCTTGCGCGGCGGCTGGCACCTGCTGATCGCGCTGTTCGTTTTGGTGTTTTTCCTGGTCTCCGGGTACACGCCGATGAAATCCGCCTTTTGGGGGATTGCGGCATTGTTCGCGCTCAGTTTCATCAGGCAAAACACCCGCATGAGCCCGGTGGATTTGATGGCGGCCATGGAAGCCGGCATTCGGGCAACCATGCCGGTGACAATCGCCTGCGCCTGCGCCGGGTTAATCATCGGCTCGGTATTTGTTTCCGGCCTGGGACTGAAATTCACCCAATCGGTGATTGATCTTTCCGGCGGCAGCCTGTTGATTTTGCTGGCCCTGACAGGGATTTCGGCCATCGTTTTGGGTATGGGGATTACCACCACGGCGGTTTACATCACCGTCGCCGCCCTTATCGTGCCGGCGCTCGTCAAGATCGGGATTGAGCCGATTGCCGCCCATATGTTTGCGTTTTATTTCGGCGTGGTGTCGACCATTACCCCGCCCGTGGCGTTGGCATCATTCGCCGCCGCCGCTATTGCCAAGACGCCACCTATGGCGACAGCGCTTGAATCGAGCCGTGTCGGTATCGCCAAATATCTGGTGCCACTGGTCTTCGTCTATAATCCATCCCTGCTGTTCGTCGGCCCGGTGTGGATAACGGTGATTTCCGCGTTGTTGGTTTTGGGCGGATTGTGGGTGTTGTCCATTGGCTTGGAAGGATGGTATCGCGGCCCCGTCAGTATGATTTATCGCGTCGCCCTGCTGGTGGCAGCGGCGTTGATATTGATGCCGCCAATGAATGTCGTCTACGGGGTACCCGGTTACCTGCTGGAGGCTATCGGCGCTGTCATTGCCGCCGCCATCATAGCGCCGCGGGTCCTTTTGGTGGTGCGCCAGCGGCAGGGGCAAAGCAATGGGTAGTATATTCCTCGGCAAACCCTGGCATTGGGCCCTCGGGGTCGCCATCGTCGCGGCGCTGTGGTTAGCCGGCGGAGCAAAGCTCCACGTCATCCAATTCAATCTATTCCTGACCGCCATCGCCGTTGGCAGCCTGGTCCTGGTTTTGATCGTCATATGGACAACTAGAAAAGGCGAGCAAGTGACCCGCGACCCCCTAGAGGAAGGCGATCAGGATATTGAAATGTTTGACGGCGACTAGGCGCCCGGATCAATCAGGCGCATCGTCTGGATGTGGGAAGCTGCAGTAGACACCGCCGGCGAATTCGACTGCCGGATCGAACGGGTCGCCAGCCGGCACCTTGGCTTCCACCTCCGCCCGATAGATTTCCGCGTCATCCTTCGGCCGGTAGCCCAAATGCGCTACCTTCTCGTTGGAGAAAAATCGCTCGCGGTTGTTGGATATGCCGTAGACCACGGTGTGGCCAATGCGCTCCGACACCAGGCAGCGTTCCACCAATTGCACCAGATCGTCAAAACTCAGCCAGGTCGCCAAATGCCGGCGGTCGATGGGTTTTTCAAACGATGAATTGATCCGCAGGCAGGCGGATTCGATGCCAAATTTGTGGAAGTACATTTTCGCAAGATCCTCCACAAAGCATTTGGAAACCCCGTAAAGCGTATCAGGGCGATGTTCGGTGTCGGTATCGGCGCCTTCCTCGCGGCGCACAAAACCGACCGCGTGGATTGAGCTGGCATAGACGATCCGTTTGATACCGTGCCGGCGTGCGGCCTCATAAACGTTATAACCGCCCTTAATGGAGGAGTTCAGAATTTCCTCCCACGGGCGCTCCACCGGAGCGGCCCCGAAATGGACGATGGCATCACAATCAGCGACCACGCCCAGCACCGCATCGAGATCACCAAGATCGCATTCCATCAGTTCTTCATGGGGTGCGGCGTCGGTCAGATTAGCCCTGTCCGTCAGACGCACAGTAGTAGCCAGTGGCGCCAAACCGGTGCGCAGGACTTGGCCTAAATTGCCGGCGGCACCGGTGATGAGGAGGCGATTAAAACGCGGCATGGTCATTCCTTGGGTGATGAGGTTGGCGAGGAGATTTGATGAATGCGGCGCGCAGATCAAGCCGAATTTTGGTTTGCCGCAAAGAAAAAGGCGCGCCGGAGTTCATGGCGCGCCTTTTATTGTTTCGAAGATAGATTAGCCCACGGTGTCAGTTGGCGCCTGGGACCGACCCGGCCTTGTTCAGCGAGGCGGCAGCTCGCGTTAGGCGAGTTCCAATCGTCCGCAAAATGGCTGCATTGTCATCGCGCCCGAACAGGGACATGAGGTAATGGCCGCCCTGACGGCGTTCAAGCACAGCGTAATAGGCGTTCCAACCGCTGCCATTAGGTTTTTTACAAGCGGTGAAAAGCACATCGACGCCGGAGCTCGAAGTGTCTCGGCCTTGCGCGCCGGAAGCGAACGAACCCTTGCAGGATTTGGCATCTGACGAAAGGACACGAGCTTTAATGGCGTCCGATCGGGCATTTACGATCCTCATCGACCCGGTGATATCGCCCATCCGCCATAAGAAGTCATGCTTGGCGTAGAGCTTCGGGTTTTGATCTTTGCCGATTATGTTGAATTCCACGTCCGCCTTGTCCAGCATCATTGTTGAAGCAGTGGTTGCCTCCCGTCTGGAAGCGGCGTTCGGGCCGGAGCGCGATGTGTCGGGCGCATTGGAGTTATTATTGGGAGAGGACGAGAACGGGTTGCTACTGTTACTGCTATTGCCGCTGCTTTCGAACTGCCTGTGTTGTTTGGCGCAATTTACCAAAGCCGTCAGCATTCGGTCGGCATCGGTCAGTTTGAATTTCAAGATGTCTTTGGCCGCGGCCACCTGCAGCAACCGGCCATTACGAAATTGCCGGAAAGCGGCGCCGTTGGCGGGCAGAAAGACCTGGGCAAGAATGTCGGTTCGCGCAATTGCTGTACCGGACAGAATCTCCCCTTCATCGACCTTGAATTTTACCGGAAAACGCTTGCCCTTCTGCAAGCTCCAGCTCTTCTTGGAAAACCCCATGCTCCATTTGCGATCCCGGGTCACCGAAAACAGCAGCGTGATGCCGCTTTTATATTTCGCGCTGGCCGCGCAGTGGGAAAACCGGCCAGTATTATTATTGGAATAGGCGCCGCCTTTCCAATTGCCGACTTTGAGCGGTTCGATTTGTTTTGCCGCAGCTGGCTGAGGCGTTAGCTGCAGGGCTAGAGCGGCTGTTAGAGCAATCAAGGGAGCCGAGTATGCAGTCAATTTAGGGGTCATCCTGGGGAGGGATTTGACCTTGATGCTGGCCGCGCGGACTTGGGAAATAGTTGATGCCATTGCCGTTTCCTCATTATTATTTTGGCTTGTCGCCGATTATTATTGATTGATTATATGGGAAATCAGCGGTCAGATCACAACAGGATGGCTCTTTTCTGTGTAAAAACAGGGCTTACCAGGCGGCGATTTTGGTTGCCATAAGCATCAGGCATAAAAAAACCGGCGGATCGATAACCCGCCGGTTCAGTTCAAAAATGCCTGGAATTCAGGACCTTACTTGATGGTACCCATGGTTTTCCAAGAACCGCCGGTGATCTGCGAAATGTAGATCGTGTCCGCTGCCAGGTGGTCGCCAGGGCCCATCTTGACCTTGTTGCCCATCAAGACATCGTCATATTCCAGAGATTCCATGCCGGCCTGGAAGGTCTTGCCGTTCAAGTCCTTACCAGCAGCTTCAAGGGCACGCACCATGGCTTCGGCGCCGGAGCGGCCAAGCAGGGCACCGGTTCCGGGGAATTTCTCACCGGTCGCGGCGATGTACTTCTTGATCCATGTGCCAACTGCCGGGTCACCAGCGCGGGCTTCCAGATCCTGCCAACCCGCCGCGGCGTAGACGCCCTCGGTGATGCCGCCCGGAACTTTCGCGATAGCTGTATGGAAACCGGCGGATGAATTGAGGATCTTAACGTCGGCCCAACCCATCTTCTTCGCCGTGCCGGCAACCGTGATGGCGCCTCGCACCGACAATGCGATGGTGATCAGCTCACAACCGGCAGCCTTCATTTTACCCAATGCGCCAACATAGTCGGTTTCATCCGGGCGATGGGTGGATTCGCCGACATAATTGAGGCCAATAGCACCGGCTTCCTCCTTGGTTCCGGCCTGTATTTCCTTACCGTAGTCGGACGGAATGAACATCGAGCAGACGTTCTTGATACCGAATTTGTCTTTCATCCAGCGCACGCCGGCCCGCATTTGGTGATAGTAGGACGATGTGCCGGCATAGTGCAGATCAAGCGGATCTTGCAGCATCTGCCTGGCGGCCGACAGCGGGTTCACATTCGGGATACCCTTGCGATCCTGCAGCTTGAACGCCGCCAGGTTCATCGGCGTACCGAGCGACAGCAACATGGCAAAGACCCTGTCCTTGTTGACCAGTTTGTTGATCGCCTGAACGGATTTCGGTACTTGGTAACCATGGTCTTCCACCACATAGCGGATCTTACGGCCATGGACGCCGCCCTTGGCGTTTACTTCGTCGAAGTAGAGCTGTGCAGCCTTGACCGCCGGCACTGAGAATGCTGCAAAAATGCCGGACAAATCGTGCTGACCGCCGATCACAACTTCGGTGTCGGAGACCCCCTGGGTCTGGGCCAATGCCGGCCCGGCTGCAAGTATGGCCGCGGCTGCGGTTAACCTGAGATAATTCATGGATAGTCCTCCCTAAGGTGCGTTAAACACTTGCTTCAATTGTTGTTTCGTATCCCAGTAATGCATAAAATCATGCGGCTGCATACATGGAATCAATCAGCGGCTTATGTTTGTCTTCCACAAAACTGCGCTTTAGTTTCATCGTCGGAGTGAGCTCATCATCTTCGGCTGTCAGCAGAATATCGATGAGCCGGAAGTCTTTGATTTGCTCAACCCGGGCGAATTCTTTGTTGACCCGGTCGATCTCACCATTGATCAAATCAACAACCTCGGTCGCCGCGCACAATGAGGCGAAATCGCCGAATGGAACCCGGTGCTCTTGAGCGTAGTTTTCGACATTCTCCTGATCGATCATCACCAGGCAGGTAAGGTATTTTCGCTTGTCGCCGATCACGACGGCGTCGGATACATAGGGCGAAAACTTCAAGGCACTTTCGATTTCCGCCGGCGTGATGTTCTTGCCGCCGGCGGTAATGATGATGTCCTTGATCCGGCCGGTAATGGTGAAAAATCCCTCGTTGTCGACAGTGCCGACATCGCCGGTTTTCAGCCAGCCGTCCTCGGTAATTGTCTCTTCGGTTTTTTCCGGGTTGTTCCAATAGCCTTTGAAGACATGCGGTCCACGCGACTGGATTTCGCCTTCCGGGCTGATCCGCGTTTCCACTCCCGGCAGGCTTATTCCGATGGTGCCGATTTTATTTACTCCAAAACTGTTGGTGGAGATGACGCCGGCGGATTCCGTTTGGCCGAAGCCTTCAAAAATCGGTACGCCGATCGCCCAGAACCACCGCAGCAACTCCGGCGAAATCGGCGCCGCGCCGGTGCCGGCCCGGCGAATGCGGTCCATGCCGATAATGCGCCGCAGGTTGGAGAGCACCAGCCAATCCCAGACTTTGTAGGAGATTTCCGTTCCGGCCGGCGGGTTCTCGCCGACTTGCGTGTATTCCGCCCGCTTCAATCCGGCTGCGATGGCCTGGTCAAAAGCCCAACGGCCAAGGCCGGTGGCTTCTTTTCGTGAAATCTGTAGGCGGGAGTAAATCTTCTCCCAAAGCCGTGGTACGGCGATGAATGTATGCGGCGAGACTTCCTGCAGGTTTTCAAAAACCGTTTCCGGGCTTTCCGCAAAATTCACCGTGGTCCCGGCGCCGATCTGCACCTCAAGCGAAAACAATCGCTCCAGCACATGGCACAGCGGCAGAAAGCACAATTGGTCGTCGGTACTGACATAGGTGTATACCTCCATCAGAGAATTGAGCTGGAAGATGATGTTGCCATGCGTGATCATCGCGCCCTTCGGCCGCCCGGTTGTGCCGGACGTGTAGATCAGCATGCGAACGGCGTCGGGCTGCGATTGGGCAATCAATTCAGCGAACCGGTCGGGAGCGTTGCGTGCTTCCTGTTTGCCGATGTCGTAAAGCTCTTCGATGAACATGACCTTGTCGTCATGGAAACTGCGCAAGCCGTTCCGGTCGACGACGATGACCTTTTGCAGCGACGGCATCTCGTCACGCACCTCAAGGAATTTGTCGAGCTGCTCGTCATTCTCAACGATCAAAAATTTCGATTGTGAATCATTGACCAGATAGGACAGCTGGCTGGCCGCATCGGTTGGATAAACGCCATTGGTAATCCCGCCGGCGCAGGTCACACCGATGTCGCAGTAAAACCATTCCTTGTTGTCTTCTGAAAGGATCGACACCACATCGCCTTGCTCAAGACCCATCTTGACCAAGGCCAGACCGATCCATTCTGCGTGGTTGTAATAGTCATTCCACGAATAGGACTTCCAAATGCCCAAGTCCTTTTCCCGCTGCGCGGTGCGTGTGCCCAGTTCCCGGCACCGCTTGGCAAACAGCTTTGGAATCGTGTCGCAACCTTCGAACTCCATATAGTTCTTGTCCGGTTGTGCGTTGGTCGGTTGGACTTGCATATTCATGGCGTCTCCCCGTGCCCTTCCTCAGTGTCCGGCTGGCCGTGCAGTTGGTGAATTTATCTCCAGGTTTTGCGGCGCTTCCAGCGCTTCTGCTCCCGTTGGGTTTCCCCCTGCACGCCAAGATAAAACTCCTGGACATCCTCTGATTGAAGCAGCCGTTCCGCAGTATCCTGCATGACAATCCGGCCGATTTCCAAGACATATCCGTAATCTGCGGTTTTCAGCGCCACATTGGCGTTTTGTTCAACCAACAAGATCGTTACGCCCTGTTCTTTGTTCAGCCGTCGGATGATGGCAAAAATCTCCTGAACCAAAATTGGACTCAGGCCCAGGCTTGGCTCATCAAGCAACATCAGGCGTGGCTTTGTCATCAATCCACGGCCGATCGCCAACATTTGCTGCTGCCCGCCGGACAGGAAGGCGGATTGCTGCGTGCGCCGTTCTTTCAGGATCGGGAAATAGGAATAAACCATCTCCAAATCAGCGGCGAAGTTGGCTTTGTCGGAGCGGGTGTAGGCTCCCATGTTGAGGTTTTCTTCCACTGTCAGGAATGGAAAAATCTCCCGGCCCTCCGGCACGTGGGCAATGCCTCTTTTGACAATTTTATCAGGCTCGCTGCCCTGGATCTGTTCGCCTTCGAAGAAAATTTGACCTTTTTCCGGATCCATAACACCGGAGACGGTTTTCATTAACGTGGTTTTGCCGGCGCCATTGGCGCCCAAAATCGTCACGATCTGGCCTTCCTGAACATCCAGGCTGACGCCGCGAATGGCCATGACGGCGCCGTAGAAAGTTTCGACATTCTTGATCGACAACATCGGAACTTGTTTGCCGTTTTCAGCCATCACGCGTCCTCCCGGCCGAGATAGGCCTCAATAACGGCCGGATCACTCTGCACTTCCTGCGGCAGGCCAATCGCCAACGGCTTGCCATTGTCGAGGGCCAATACGCGATCGGAAACCTGGCTTACCAGGCTCATATCGTGCTCGACCATCAAAATGGTGATGCCCATGTCCTTTTGGATGTCTTCAATCCAGAACGCCACGTCCTGGGTTTCTTCAACTGACAGGCCGGAGGCGGGCTCATCGAGCAGCAACAACTTTGGTCCAAACGCCAACGCCCGGGCCATTTCCACCACCTTGCGCACGCCGTAGGGCAGGCCGGCAATCATCTTGTTGCGGTAGGGCTGCAGGTCGAGAAAGTCGATTATCTTTTCGATCTCGTCGCGATGGCGAACTTCCTCCCGGCGCACCTTGGGCAGGAAGAAGATATCTTCCAAAAACGATGTCCGGCGCTGGCTGTGGCGGCCGACTAGAAGGTTCTGCATGACCGTGGAATGATCGAACAGTTCGATGTTTTGAAACGTTCGTGCGATGCCCATCGGCGCGATCTGATCCGGGGTCATGCCGGTAATGTCTTTGTCTTGAAAATAGATCTTGCCGGACGTCGGATCATAAAACCGCGAAATCAGATTGAAGATCGTTGATTTGCCGGCACCGTTTGGCCCGACGATCGTAAAGACCTCGCCGTCTTCCACATCAAAGGAGACGCCGTCGACAGCCTTCAGTCCGCCGAAGTGGATCGACAGATCCTCTACACGCAACAAGCTCATCGCATCCGCTCCGTCTTGAGGAATGTCTTCTGCCGCTTAAACATGTTCTTCCGGTAGAGCGGGAAGATTTGGAAGAAGGTGCGAATTTTCAACCAGCGGCCATAAATTCCCATCGGCTCAAACAGAATAAACGTCACCAAAATGGCGGCGAAAATGCCGGTATCCAATCCGGGAATGACATTCGAAGACAAGCCGAACAGGGAGTTGAATTCCTCGCGGAAAATCGCGATTGCCGGTGGCAGTAGACCAACGACAATTGCACCCAGGAAGGCGCCGTGAATAGACCCCATGCCGCCGACAACCACCATCATCAGCAACAATATCGAGGTGATGATCAAGAAGGTCTCGTGATTGAAGGCACCCAGGTAATGCGCCAACAGCGCGCCTGCCAATCCGGTGAAGAAGCATGACAATCCGAATGACATGGTTTTGTAGACGGCAACGTTGATGCCCAGCGCGCTGGCGGAAACCTCAGAATCACGGATGGCCATGAAGGCCCGGCCGGTTGGTGAGCGTAATAGGTTGCGATAGCCAAAGGTGGCGACGATCACTACGACCAGGCAGACATAGTAGAAAAGATCTGGCGTGCCGTAGCGGTCGATCTCTAGCCCGAACAAGATGATCGGCGGAGCAACGAGGCCAATTACGCCGCCGGTGAGCGGTTCGGCAATGATAATGATGTCTTCAATGATGATCGACAAAGCCATGGTGGCGATCGCCAAATAGATGCCGGCCAGCCGCAATATCGGGATCGCGATGATTGCGCCAACGATGCCTGAAAACAGGCCTGCTAACGGCAAAGCCAGGATGAACGGTACCCCCCGTTCCACCAAAATCACATCACAATAGGCGCCGGTCGCCAGGAACGCCGCATGGCCTAGGCTGACCTGGCCGGTATGACCGACCAGCAACATCAAACCGAGCCCGGCGAGAGAAAAGATCAGCACGTAGGTGACTTCGCCGAGATAATACTCATCCAGCAGATAGGGCAGGGCGGCGGCCAGGACGATCAACAGCGCATACCAGAAGAAATGCTGGCGGTCTTGAAAGATGCGGATATCATCGACGTAACTGGTTTTGAAATGAAAGCGCATGGCCGGCCTACACCTTCTTCTTCATCATCTGGGCGAATAGACCATTGGGCGCCACGATCAAGACAATGAGCATGATCGCGTAGGGCGTGATCTGCGAAAACCCGGCGGCCATATAGCGGCCGGCGAACGGTTCAACCACCCCGACGATCAGTCCGCCTACCAGGGCGCCAGGCAGGGACCCAAACCCGCCGATGACAGCGGCGGCAAACGCCTTGATGCCGAGTAAGCCGGTGTTGGGATCAATGGTTCCTTTGGCGGCAAACAACACGCCGGCGATTGTCGCCAGAATGCCGGCCAGAGCCCAGACGATGGAGTAAACCCGCTTTACCGGAATACCCATGTAGTAGGCAGCCAGTTGGTTTTGTGATGAGGCCTGCATGGAGACCCCGAGTTTGGTGCGCGAGAAGAAGAAATAAAGGCCAACGGTGAGAATGATCGTCACCGCGATGATCGCCACTTCTTCCATGCCCAAAACAAGGCCACCGAAGTTGACGGTTTTACCGGCGAATGGATTTTCCAGCGACAACGGTTCGTGACCCCAGATGACGCCGGCGATGAAGCGCATGACAAATCCGATGGCAATCGTCAGGATCACCACGGCAAAATGCGGCTGGCCAAAGATATGCCGAAGGACGAACTTGTCGAGCAGGTAGCTGATTAAGCCCATGCAGACCATGGCTGCCAACACTGCCGGAATGAAGGGCCAGCCCATGTAATCCTGATTGCCGAATGTTAGCGCCAGCATCGCTCCGAACATCATCATATCGCCTTGGGCGAAATTGACCATCTCGGAGGCTTTGTAAATCAGCACAAAACCAAGCGCGACAAGCCCATAGATGCAGCCGTTCGCCAGGCCTCCTAACAGAAGCTGGATGACTTCCACTTCGAACCCTCCCTCTGGCGCCTAATCTTTTTTTGTTATGGCGCTGACCCAGTATTCATGTTCGATGCCGCGTTGTCATCACAACATACCTGGATCACAGATAAAATTTGTACAGAATGAACGTTCTGTTTGTCTAGGGTCAGAGCCTCTTTATATCGTTTGCCTTGAAGTGCCGAACCGAAAAGGTCGGGCTGAAGGGGGATTATATGAGATTTGGGCAAGTCGCTTAGGCTAGCATCAAGTCTCTGGGGGCACCGGTTGGGCGATGGCGCGCTCGCGAAACACCACATAAAGGCCGGCGCCCATGGTGATGGCGATGCCAAGTGCGGCCAGGCCATTGGGCAGGTCCTTGAAAATCAGCCAGCCAATGACAGTGGCAAACGGGATTTCCAAATATTGGATGGGTGCCAAGGTCGCCGATGGCGCAAACCGCAGCGACCAAGTCATCAGCAGATGCGCCAGCGTGCCGATGATGCCGATGGCCAGCAATAACAAGGCGTCACGGGTGCTGGGCATCACCAGATTGGTTCCAGGAAGATCAGAGCCGGCTGTTGCTACTAAAATCAAAGCCAACATGACCGTCGCCTGGATGCCGGAGACCAATTGTAGGCCGATGGGATCGGTCTCTTTCGCAATATGGCGGGTGACCAGCATAAATAACGAGAACACGAACGCCACCAATAATGGCAGCAACGCAGGTGCGCCGACGGCGGCAAAACTGGGTTGGATAACCAACAATGTGCCGATGAAGCCAACGGCGCAGGCAATCAGTCGCCGTGGCCCGACTTCCTCGCCGAGTACCATTCGCCCGAGTAGCAGCATGATAAATGGCATGACAAAGGCAATGGCCAGAGCATCGGCCAGCGGCAGAAACCGCAAGGATGTGAACATCGCGCCAATGCCGATGATATGCAAAATGGTGCGTAAAACTGTCAGCATGAATAGTCGCCGGGACATGCCAATGGGCCGCTTGGAAAAATAGATGATCGGCGCCAGAAACAAGACTTGAGCGGTGAACCGAACCGTCACCAATTGCACCAATGGGATGGTTTCACCCAATAGCTTGGCGATCCCGTCCCCAACGGGGGCGAGGGCGCAAAATCCAATCATCAGGAGGATGCCAAAGAGCGGCCGGTCGGCGATCATCGCCGGACGTTAGTCGCGTTCGCAGTTGGGGGCAATCAGGATTAGGGGCTGCGTAAAAAATAGCCCAATCTGGGAGCTACGACATTGCGCCTGGCGCCGATCATTAGGGCGCCGGCAACAACAATTACCTCACGATTCTGAGCAGAGCGGTCTCCAGGTTAAGTCTGACAGCTTAGAAGGTGGGGGCTGGACCACTACATCAATCATATGAATGTATACAGTATACAAGATAGTCGCTCACCGAAATATCGGACAGGCGCGGACTGGGAGCGGGCATGTCTAAGGCAAACAAACGCAAATATCTGATTTTTCAGCATCATCCGGCCGAGCATAATGGCCGGTTCGAACCCTTGCTTGCGGCCGATGGAGTTGAGTGCCTCGTGGTTCAACTGGACCAAGGTGAGGTCATCCCAGAACTGGACGGCTTTGATGCGCTATGGGTGTTGGGCGGCCCGCAGCAGGTCTGGGAGGAGGAAGCTTATCCGTGGCTGATCGCCGAAAAGGCAGCCATTCGGGAGGCAGTATCAGAACGCGGCATGGCCTATTTCGGTCTGTGCCTGGGCCATCAACTGCTTGCCGATGCCCTTGGCGGCGAGGTTGGGCCGGCGGATGTGCCCGAAGTCGGCAATCTCTCCGTGGAGCTCACCAATCAGGGCAGGGAAGACCGTTTTTTTGCCGGCATGAAACCGACCATGACATGCGCCCAAGGCCACGGAGCGGAGGTGACGAAGTTACCGAAAACCGCCGAAATCCTCGCCTCGTCGCCAGCCTGTGGCGTCCAGGCCATGCGGGTCGGGAAAACCGCATTGAGCATGCAGTTTCATTGCGAACTGACCGTCGACATGATCAACGAATGCCTGGAAATTCCTGAATACAAGGCCGATTTTGAAGCCATGCTCGGGAAGGACGGGATCGTGGAATTTTTAGATGATAGTGCCGGTTACGCGCCTGAATTCGATGCCGCAGCCGCCAAGCTATACAACAACTGGAAATCCGTCTGTTTCGGCACCGATTGATTTGGTGCCCTATTCGCTGAAAGGTCATCTGCTTTGCACACTGCCTCATAGCCGCCGGGCTATGAATCTGTAAACTGCCACTAACCAAGCCTCTCCAATGACATAGGATGACCCGGTCACGCCGGCTAACAATGTAAATGGCAATCGGCGGAAACATTCCGGGAATGCAAAACAATGCCCTTCGTGGCATCGGGCTTATGTGTCTGGCCATGACATTGCTGCCGGTAATGAATGGCTTTGCTAAATATCTGGGTGAGGTTTACCCGGTCTCACAAGTGATTTGGGCCCGTTACACCGGTCATTTGATCTTCATAATTCTGGTTTTCATGCCCCGGCGCGGATTCGCGTTGTTTCGGACAATCAGTTTGGGTTCGCAGGTATTTCGGTCGTTTTTGCTGCTTGCCTCCACGGTGTGTTATTTCACCGCTCTGCAATACATGCCGATGGCAACAGCAGCGGCGATCAATTTCGTGACGCCGTTTATTGTCACCGGTTTGTCGGTGCCAATGTTGAAAGAACAGGTCGGCCCTCGACGCTGGATTGCCATTGTCATTGGCTTCGTCGGTGCGTTGATCATCATTCGCCCGGGTTTTGCCGGCCTTCATTGGAGTGCGTTGCTGGTGATCGGAACGGCATTTTTCTATGCCCTATTCCAGGTTCTGACCCGCAGAAATGCCGGGCAGGAGGATAGCGGCACAACGATATTTTATACGGCGCTCGTTGGCACGATCGCGATGTGTGCGGTGATCCCATTTTATTTTGTCATGCCGACGGAACCGATCCATTGGCTGCTGTTTCTAGTTATGGGGCCACTTGGCGGTATGGGGCACTATTTTGCCATCATCGCCTTCCGGCATGCGCAAGTCTCGGTGTTGGCGCCATTTCTTTACGTCCAATTGATCGGCGCGACGATCTTTGGCTACCTCTATTTTGGCGATTTTCCCGATGCCATGACCTGGTTCGGCGCAGCGATCATCGTTGTGTCCGGCATCTATATTGCCGAAAGAGAGGCGCGGACGCAGGGCTGACCGGAGCGGCCTGCCAGCCCCGTTTGGTCAACTGAGCCCGCGATCCGATACCGCACGCGCCGCTTTGATTTCCTGGAACATGACGTAGAGGCCGTAATAGGCCGGGATCAGCGGCAAGAGCGCGGTGTACATACCGGATTCGTAATAAAACCGGCCTTCAATGACGAATGGAAAGACAAAGTGCGCCAGCTCAGCGATGGTCATAGCGAAGAAAAATGCGCACAGGAAATAAAACCCGAATGCCCATTGTTTGATCAGCATGATGGCTCCGCTGACCCAGATAATCGGCGCCACCCAGGCAATGACCGTCAACAGATTGGACTGCGGGATCGTATAACCAGCCAACCGCGATACCGTCTGATCAAAGCCGGTCACGTATTCCTCATAGGTGTGGACCATGAAAAATAATGTCGTCAGCAGATACGGGATGATGACCTTGGCGCTGTCAAACCGGGTCCGCCATGCGGTGCGCATATAAAGCACCAACCCGCCGCCGAACGCGGTGAAAAATACCACGGCCGGGATCAGACCGAGATAGAAAAAGCAGAATGTGACGATCGCGCAGATAAAGACGATCGGCAGCACCAGGTGTTTGGTTTCAGACATTGTTTTGTCCTTGTTCATTCAAAAGACCGCCGACATGCTCAGCGAATTCGCCGGCGAATTTGTCATCAAAGGTGACCCCCAGAACGGGGCCAGCGATCGGCCGTGCCAGATGTGGGAACACCAGCAGTGACAACGCCGACAGCAAGTGAAAGGGGGAATTGTGATCAAGTCCGCTGGCCAGCAGCGAGACCATTTTCGGCGCATGGGTAGCCATAAAGTGTTGCCGCAGCCGGTCATCGACATAAACCGTCCGCAGCATCAATAGTGGCAGCCAGGCCATTGAATTGAGTGCTGACGTGGCGGCTTGAAACTTGGCGGTGAAATCGCCGCTGTCCGGCAACGCTTCAAATAGCCGGTCAAAACCTTCGTCCAGCAGCGCCGTCTCGAAGCCCATCTTGTCAGAGAAGTAATAGCGCACCATGGCCTGGTTGACCCCGGCGCGATCGGCCACCTCTCGCAATGCGGCGCCATCCAGCCCGCGTTCCTCATAGATCGCGCAGCCGGCCTCCAGTAACTTCTTACGGACATCTGCGCCGGACCCCTTCGGGCCGGTTCGGCGTTGATCGGACATGAAACCTCCGCTTTACATCGACTTTATTTAAACGTATAAATAAATTATTGCAACAAGCGAGTTAGTCTAATGCTGAAGAACCTGATGAATTCGATGCTGGTGTTGGTTTGGACAGTCGGTCCGGCAATTGCCCATCCGGAGCTAACAACGGAATCAGGCACAACCGCGTACCTCATATCCGCCGCCATCGTCGCCGCCGCATTCGTCGTAATTAGCGCAGTAGCCAAATGGCGTGGGGGCTTCTCGTCAGGGCGATAGTGGGCAGTGGTGACGGGTTTGCTCGTATCACCACAGCCATGCGATTGACACGGTTAGCGACACGGCGCGGCACCCCTCCGCTTTACGTCATCACCCGGTTTATCCGGGTGATCCACTGGCCTATGTGACAATCGATGAATCTGCGTTCAAATAAGAGCGCAGCCGCCAGCTGAACCGCCAATGGATTACCCGAATAAATCGGGCAATGACGGTGGGGAGATGTGTAACTCTGCGTTGGCAACGGCAGTTCAATTTCAACCGCTCAGACTGTGTCCAGCCGCGCGGTTAAGCGCGGCCGGGATTGTTGCTGTCTACACGTCCATTTCGGTGACGAATTTGGTGCGCAGGAAGGCGTCCAGGCCTTCGATGCCGCCTTCTGAGCCGTAGCCGGATTCATTGACTCCACCGAAGGGCGTTTCCGGCATGGAAACGAACGGATGGTTGACGCCGACGAGGCCGACCTCAAGCGCGTCTTCCATCTTCCGGGCTTTGGCGTGGTCTGCCGTGAACACATAGGACGCCAGACCGAAGGGCAATGAGTTGGCCCGCTCGACCACTTCATCCAAGTTTTTGAATGGCGTAATCGGCGCCACAGGGCCGAAAGGTTCGTCGATCATGATCCGGGCGGTATCAGGCACATCCGACAACACCGTCGGCGCATAGAAGTAGCCCTGGTTACCCATCCGTTCACCACCGGTTTCAAGGTTGGCGCCGCAATTTTTGGCGTCCGTGACGAAGCCTTCCATGACTTCCAACCGGCGATCGGCGATCAACGGGCCCATCTGCATACCGTCTTCCAAGCCGTTGCCGACCTTCACCGCTTTGGCGCGTTCAACGAAACCGTCAACGAAAGACTTATAGGCGTTTTCTTGGACATAAAACCGCGTCGGAGAAATGCACACCTGGCCTGCATTGCGGTATTTGAACCCGGCAATGTGGTCAAGCGCCTTATCAATGTTGGCGTCATCGAACACCACCACCGGCGAATGACCGCCGAGTTCCATGGTGCAGCGCTTCAAGGTTTCCGCCGACAATTTCTGCAGGTGTTTGCCAACCGGGATCGATCCGGTGAAGGAGACCTTGCGCGGGATCCATGAACCGAGCACATGACGCGACACGGTGTCGGGTACGCCGAACACCATGTTCAAGACACCGGCCGGCAGGCCTGCGTCCTGGAAGCAACGGGCGATTGCCACGGCTGTGCCCGGGGTTTCTTCGCTCGGCTTGATGATGATGGAGCAGCCGGCGGCCAGAGCGCCGGCAACCTTGCGGATGACATTGGTGCCGGGGAAGTTCCAGGCCACGAAAGCGGCGGCAGGACCGATCGGCTCCTTGACCATCATCTGGCGAGCGCCGGGAATGCGCGGCGGGATGAGGCGGCCATAGGCGCGCTTGCCCTCTTCGCCATACCAACGGGCAACGTCCATGACAAAGCCCATTTCCATTTTCGATTCAGGCAGCGGCTTACCCATCTCCAAAGTCAGGGTCAGGGCAATCTGGTCAATCCGTTCACCCATCAGCGCGGCGGCTTTTTCAATGATCGCCTGGCGCTGCAGCGGTGGTGTTGCCCGCCATATTTTGAAGCCGTCGGCGCTCGATTGCAGAGCACGATCAAGATCGGCGGCATTGGCGTGCGGCACATGGGCCAGGACTTCTTCCGTTGCCGGGTTCAGCACCGGTTCGGTGACGCCGTCGCCGCCCTGGCACCATTCGCCAGCAATCAGCATTTCAAGTTTTTCAGGATACATGGATCGCCTCTCGTTTGATTTATCCCCGGCTTCCAAAACGCCGGATGATCAACATTTCAATCGTTTCGATTGGTCTTAAACCACGATCTTAATGGTGAGATCAATCGCCATTGTTTTTCCGTCGGTGAACCAGGATATTGCCCGGTGTGACAAATGATGTAAGGAACATGAGCCGATCCCAGGAGTTCAAACATATGGCAAGTCCCTATACCTCAAAAAGCACGGTGCGCTTTAATCACACCGATCCTGCGAGCTATGTGTTTTTCCCACGTTATTTTGAGATGCTGCATGCTGCCGTGGAGGATTGGTTTACCATCGCTCTTGGCATCAATTATGCCGATTTGATCAATGTCGATCGTATCGGCTTTCCGACCGCCAAAACCGAATGTGAATTCTTTCGGCCGAGCCGATTGGGCGACACGGTTGAGATCACCGTTTATGTAGCAAAATTAGGCACATCGTCGATCTCGCTCCTGTTCATCGGCGGCGCCAACGGCGAAGAACGGCTGCGTGCGCAATCCACCTTGGTAGCGATCAGCCTGGAGGACGGACGGCCCCGGGCGCTGACCAACGAATTGCGTATCCAGATCGATGCCTATATATGCCGACAGGGCGAAATTCCAAAGGACACTATGAGCAGGGCGGCTCAGGCTTTGGCGAAAGGCGAGGGGTAGGACGTGATGCGGCCAACGATCGGCATTATCGGCAATCATTTCATGATCAATGAGATCTATCCGGCCCAGGCCGTCGGTGAGATGTATGTTCATGCCGTGGCCGAGATTGCCCAGGCAACGCCGATCATCATTCCATCCGTTGCCGATGTTCACGATGTCGGTGATTTATTACGGGTTTGCCAGGGCATTTTGCTCACCGGCGGCCGGCCGAACGTTCACCCATCCCTATATGGCCACGAGGAAACGGAGGCCCACGGCCCCTTCGATCATTCCCGCGATGACTTGGCGCTTGCCCTGTCGCGTGCCTGCGTGGACGAGGGCGTGCCGCTGTTTGGCACCTGCCGTGGGTTTCAGGAAATGAACGTCGCCTTCGGCGGCACCCTGCATCCGGAAATCCGCGAGCTTCCCGGCCGCGACAACCATCGCATGCCACCCGACGGCACGCTGGAAGAACGCTTCGCCATTCGCCAGAATATTCGCCTGACACCCGGCGGCGTCTTTGCCGACTTGTTTGGTGCGGAGCAAATCAGGGTCAATACGCTGCACGGCCAAGGCATATTGGAAACCGCCGAACGCATCGAAATTGACGGCTGGGCCGAAGATGGCACGCCGGAGGCGCTGTTCGTCAGGGACGCCAAGAGCTTCGCCCTCGGCGTCCAATGGCACCCGGAAGCCAACGCCGCCAACGACCCTATCTCAAGAGCCTTATTCGGCGCGTTCGGGGCGGCGGCGCGGCAGTCGGTCGGTTAGGGGTTCGGCCGATAAGGTTTTTGTCGGCGCGCACCATACCGCTATCACTAGTCCGCCGGCTTTGGACCGATAAATACCGATCACCAATTCGTCGACCTCTTCCGAGCTTTGATCTCGAGTTTGGTCGCCGCATCTTGTGAAAGCGGCGCGGAATTTGCAGTGGTAATGTCGTCTTGGATGAGGGCAATATCGCGCAATTGTTCAGATGACAAATGTTTGAGCGATCTGTTGATATTCCTGCGTGCGTTCATTTCGCCGACAGCCGCCATACAGCGGTTAACGAGGCGGACAAGCAGCGGCCTCAGGGCCACGCGGTCGGTGTTGTCAATTTCAATCTGTGCCATTTTGTGAACCTCGTTTTTTCCGCAAACCGAACAACTCGGCTCGTGCAGACAGGTTCGCTGAATGTGACTTTGAGTGGGTAGTGCGGATAGTGAACCGCCCCCGGTACTGTTTCTGAACTGGTATAGTCAGCGCGGCGTTGATACCGTTCTTCACGAAAGGTGAGAGCGATGACAAACAAACGATACGGAGCTATTTGCCCGGTTTCGCATGCCTGCAAGATCCTGGAGCCGCGATGGACAATCCATATTTTGACGGAGATGTGGGCCGGATCGACGCGCTTTAACGAGATTCGCCGTGGGGTCGGCAATATTTCTCCGGGGCTGTTGTCAAAACGCCTGAAGGAACTGGAAATTGTCGGAATGGTGGATCGTGTCGAGGATAAGGCGACCGGAACGGTGGACTATTTTCGCACCCAAAAAGCGATTGATCTGGAACCAGCGTTGAATTCGCTCGGGGCCTGGGCACAACAAAACATCGCCGCTGAAATTGCCCTTTGCGATACCGATGTGTCCGCGATGATGTGGAAACTGCGTCGGGATATCCACTCGGAGACTTTCCCGGCTGAGCGTGTCATTTTGCGGTTTCGATTTACAGATGCCGGCCTGAAGAAAAATACCTTCTGGATGGTGTTCTATCCAAGCGGGGAGCGCGATCTATGCGTCACCGCTCCAGGTTATGACATCGATCTTTATATCGAAACCAATCTTGTCGCCTTCGGCGGAATACTCACCGGGCGGACGACCATCGCCCGCGAACTTGAAAACGGTGGTTTGTTCCTCAGTGGTGACGCAAGATTGGCGCGAACAATGGGCGATTGGCTGCCATTTTCCGTCTATATTGATGTTGGCGGGATCGTTCCCTTGCGCTCCGATAGCCAGGCGTATGCGAATCCTATTGGTGATAGACAAGATCGCGTCGAAATGGCCGAGTAATTTGCGCTTGGGGAGCGTTTGTTAGCGGCGGATGTATCCGCTCAGCGCTCCACCAATTTGACCCGGGCATTATAGATATTGCCGACAGATGAAATCAGCAGGGATGCCACCAGATAGAATCCCATGAGCAGCAGAATGCATTCCATCTCGCGGCCGGTCTGGTTGAGGGTAATGCCGCCCAGCGTGCCCGTGGCATCCATGTAGCCGACGGCGATCGCCAGCGACGAGTTCTTGGTAATGGTCATATATTGGCTGATCATCGGCGGAATGATGACCCGCAGGGCCTGGGGTAGAACGATCAAATTCATCGTCCGGCCCGGCCGCAGACCCAGGGCATAGGCAGCCTCGGTTTGTCCGTGACTGATCGCCATGATTCCTGAGCGAACCGTTTCAGCGATAAAGGTTCCGGAATAAACCGACAGGGCAACCCACATCGCCACCAGGGAATTCCGCAGATGTAGGCCACCAGTGTAGTTGAACCCGCGCAGTTCGGGATATTGCAGGGAGATCGGTGACCCGGCGGCGAAGAACATAATGACCGCCGGCACGGCCAGCGCCGCAATTGAGATCCAAAAAACCGGCAGGATCTGGCCGGTGGCCTGTTGCCGCCGCGTCGCCCAACGTCTGAAAACAATGACGGCAATCAGCGACACAACAAAAGCCGCCAAAACAAGTCCGGCGCCATCAGCATAGACTGGCGTCGGCAAGTAAAAGCCGCGATTATTGGCAACGAGCGCACCACCGAGCAGGGGTTCAGACGCGCGGGGGGACGGCAGGATTTCGATGAAGATCGCGTACCAGAGGATAATCTGCAGGAGCAGCGGCACATTGCGGACGCCCTCGATGTAAACGGTCATCAGCCTGGAGACGATCCAGTTTTTGGAGAGCCTCAGCACCCCTGCGAAGGTGCCCAAGATGGTCGCGGTGATGCACGACAGGAAAGAAACCAGCAATGTATTGAGGATGCCGACGAGCGCGGCTTTCCAGTGGGGCGAGCGCGATGTGTATTCTATCAGCCGCTGATTGATATCGTAGGAGGCCGGTTCTGTTAAAAAACCAAACCGGAAATCTTTGCCCAACAGCGCAAGATTATTGATCGTATTGGAGATGATGAAACCGGCGAACAGCATGAAGATTGCCAACGCGATGATTTGGATCGTAATTGAGCGATAGCGCGTGTCGTGGATGAGCATTCCGACACGGAAGGGTTCGTTAAGGTGGTCGATCTGGGCCATCGTTCAACGCCACTCATGTTCATGCCGATCTTGTTCCCACGTGGCCGATCACCGTGGGATTTGCTACTGTTGATGTAATTCCGCGCCCTTGTGTGGGTTTAAGGTGGAAATTTGGTGGATTCTGAAAATGGGCAGGCGTGCGCGTGCTTGGCGCGCCAAATCAAATCGGCGATCGAGAGGCAATGACAACAGGACGCTTCAAACTTGATATTGATGACGAGCGGCTTTGGAACGGCGATAAGCCGGTTCACCTGACGAACAAAGCATTCCGGCTGCTGCATGTATTTATCGATAATCCCGACCGGCTGCTGACCAAGGACGCAATTCTTAGCGCCCTCTGGGGTGATGTCTGCGTCACCGAGGGCTTGGTCAAAGAGTATGTCCACGATCTACGTGTTGCCCTTGGTGATGACCCCAAACAGCCGCGTTTCATCGAAACCGTTCGCGGTCGTGGCTACCGGTACCTTGGTGGAATTGAGATGGTCGATCAATCAGGGCCCGCCAACAATGCCAAACAAAAATCCCATGCGCTGACGTTAGCGGTGCTGGCCTTCGATAACCTGTCCGATGATCCTGAGCAGGACTATTTTGCCGACGGGATGAGTGAAGATATCATCATTGGTCTATCGAAGAACCCGCATTTGTCGGTCATTTCACGAAATTCATCTTTTGCCTTCAAATCGATGTCCGTGGCAGCACACGAAATCGGGACGAAATTGGACGTGCAGTTCGTATTGGTCGGTAGCGTGCGCAAGACTGGCAAGCGTATCCGAGTAAGCGCCAAGCTGGTTGACGCTGCCGATGAGCGCCATTTGTGGGCGCAAAATTATGACCGCGAATTGGGTGACATTCACGCTGTTCAAGATGACGTCGTTAGTTCAATCGTCCATGCACTTGGCGCAACAGACGGTGCCATTGAAAAATCGGTACGACAGCGTCTGGCCAAGACGTCAGACACGAGCCTTTCCGCCTATGATTGTTATCTCAAGGCGCAGGGCTATTTTTACCGCCGACACGGATCGGGCTATGACCAGGCGGAGGCGCTCTATGAGCGGGCGATTGAGCTAGACCCTACCTTTGCGCGTGCCTATTCCGGGTTGGCAATGCTGCATTTCCATCGGTTCAAGATTTATCTGACCGAGACGTTTGATAATATTGCCGATCGGACCCATCAATTGGCGCAGCGTGCCGTGCAATTGGACCCGGACGATTATCTGGCCCATTGGGTGCTTGGCCGGCTTTACGGATATTCGGGAAAACAATCGCAAAGCCTGGCTGAGTTTGCCCGGGCGCTTTCCATTAATCCGAACGATGCAAACGTCCATGCCGATTTTGCGGATTTTCTGGTCTATTGCGGACAGCCGAAAGAGGCGTTGGAACATTGCCAGCGGGCTATTCGGCTTAATCCGAATTGCCCGGATTGGTATTGGTGGAATCTCGGATTTAGCAATTTTCATCTTGGCCGCTACGACCAGGCGCTCGAAGCTCTCAAGAACATGACCTCGCCCGGTCAGGCGCGCAGACTTTTATGCGCCGTTTACGCCCATTTGGGAGCGCTTGATGACGCACGAGCAACCGGTACGGATTTTCTGCATGATAACCCGGAGTTCTCGATTGAGAATTGGGCACGAACGGAACCGTACAATGATCCAAACGAATTGCATCGGTATGTCGATGGATTAAGCAAAGCCGGGCTTCCCATCTGAGTGTTTTGGATCCTCACCGATGAACAGCAGCCGTCATTCCGCTTCAATCATAAATCCGCTGAAGAACGCTGAAAGCTCGTCATACCTATCAAGCGGCAGCACATGAGCGACATGTTGATCCGGGCGGACGATGACCATGCAGCCGTTGTCGCGATTGATGCCGCGCATCTGGAAAATATCGTTGCCGGCTTTTAGATCCGGGCAGAACATTTTTTCGTAATCGCAAAGGCCATACCGTCCTTTATGGGGCAAAAAGAACGATGGCATGGCGCCGATAGCAAGGGCGCGATGGGGCTGTTGAAATATCGCCCGAACATCGATCACCGCGTCCATATCGACGTATTTGGGGGTATATTTTCGGACTGGTGATTGTGGAGATTCAGTGAGAAATTTGCTCAACGCATGGATACCGGATGTGGGATCAGCCGGATCTTCCGCGCCGGCAAATGCAAAGATCCGCCAGCGACCATCGGCTTTTACCGTGTGGCCCAAATGGATTGGCTTGGCGTCGGCCAAACGGATGACCGGAGCTGAGTGAAACCGCATGCCGATCACCAGGCCCTCGGCCAGATGTTGATAGGTCGGCTTGGCGGAGATGACTGACGGGTAGTATTGGATCGCCGTTCCCGCCGTGAAGCGGCCGTGTTGGACGAAATATTTCTGAAATTCGGCCGGGTCGACACCCTCGCTATCATCGCTCGATTGTTTTGGTCGGGCGCTGAACATTTTGGCGAACTCGCGATCGAAGTCGATCAGCTCTTTCGCAACTGTCCTCCGTTCGGCGGAATAAGTATGCAGGATTTGCGGATCGCATCGCCCTGACAAGACCGAAGCCAGTTTCCATCCCAGATTAAAACTATCCCGCATGGAGACGTTCATGCCTTGCCCGGCTTTCGGGCTATGGGTGTGGCACGCATCGCCGGCGATGAACGCGTGCGGCGTGCGGATATCCACCTCGCCGGCCGGCACTTCGTCGAACTTTTCACAAAGCCGCTGGCCGATCTCATAGACCGACCACCAGGCGACCTCCTTCACCTGCAAGGTATAGGGATGCATGATCCGATTTGCCGCCGCGATCAAATGGTCGGTCGTGATATTCCGGCTGGAGATCCGCTCATTGGCGTTGAGTTGATCGAGTTCGATGTAGAGCCGGACCATATAGCCGCCTTCGCGCGGAATGATCAGTACAGTGCCTTCGCTGGCCGAATGGATCACCGTCTTTAACCGAATATCGGGAAAGTCGGTGACGGCCAGGACGTCCATGACTCCCCAGGCCACATTCGCTGAATCGCCGATCATCGGCAATTGCAAGGCCTCGCGCACCGTACTGCGCGCGCCATCGCAGCCGACCACATAACGGGCCCTGACGGTCTCCTGGCTTTGATCACTGTCGACCCGCTCAAATGTAGCGGTAACCGGGTGGGTCACCGCACTGGCGCTGGAAGATGCAACGGGGTCAATCTTAAGATCGATCAATTTGCGCCCATAACTTGGTTCCAGCCGGTTTGGCGCGTTGACCATGACGTCTAAAAGGAAATCATGAACCCGCGCCTGGTTTAAGATGACATGAGGGAATTCAGATAAACCATCTTCAGTGTCCTGGATCCGTCCGCTGCGAACGACTTTTTCCCGCTGGCTTTCGTCCGGTTTCCAAAAGGTCGTTTCATTGACCCAGTAGGCTTCCTTGACGACGCGTTCTGAGAAGCCAAAGGCCTCAAACATCTCGATCGTCCGGCAGGCAATGCCATCGGCCTGTCCGATCAGAAGCCGACCCGATTTGACGTCAACAATGCAGGTCTTGATGGCTGGAAAGGCGGCCAGTTGTGCCGCTAAAACCAACCCCGCCGGCCCACAGCCGACGATCAGAACGTCGACTTCTTCGGCAAGGACATCCGAGCGCTGGGAAGCATCATAGTGTTCAGCCGGCGCCGAAATCTCCGGGTCACCCGGATTAAACCCATTGAGATGGAATTGCATCAGCACCTACCTTCGGCAAACTTCTCGGAACGCGACCGAACCGATTTTAATGTAGCCAAATATAGTCAGGGCAACACGTTCGTTCAGCGATCTTCTCCATCCCATATTACATGCAATGACATGCGCGGACTATTTAGGTGATCGTTCGCAATGGGACGAAAATTGAGGATTTCTCTGTAAGCAGCCGGCGTCCCGATTACTCCACCTATTCTATCACTCGCCCTTGAAATCCGGCTTCCGCTTCTCCAAAAACGACGACAGGCCTTCGTTGAAATCTTTATTCCCGGCGCATGCCCGAAAGGCATCCTCTTCGGCTTTGAGTTGGTCGTTCATGGAAGTCTCGTGGGAGGCGTTGATGAGGCGTTTGGTCCGGCCATAGGCGCGGGTTGGGCCGTTAGCGAGGCGTGTGGCGAGTTTTGCGGTTTCGGCTTCGAGCTGATCGGCTGGTACGACGCGGTTGACCAGGCCGAGACGTTCAGCTTCGGCGGCGTCGAAATTATCGCCCAACAGCGCAATTTCCATGGCTTTGCGGGTGCCGACCAGGCGGGGCAGGGAATAGGTTGAGCCGCCGTCCGGGCTGGTACCAATTTTGATATAGGCGAGCGTCATGAAGGTAGTGTCGGCGGCGATCGCCAGGTCGCAGGCGAGCATCAGGCTCAGCCCGTAGCCGGCCACCCCGCCCGCGACGCTGGCGATGACGGGTTTGTCCATGGTTTTGAGGAGGCGAACGGTATCGTGGGCGCCGTCGAAAGCTCCTTGCAGCCGTTCCTGCGCCACCTCAACACCTTCATCGACCCAGCCTTTGAACATCACCAGATCGCCGCCGGCCATGAAGTTAGCGCTCGATGAAGTAATCACCACACAGCGCACATCGGGGTCATCTGCGGCTTTTTTCAAGCCGCCACTGAGCCCCTCGGCGACTTCCATATTGAGCGCGTTCATGGCCTTTGGCCGGTTCATGGTGATGGTGGCGATGGCGTCTTTGACGTCATAAAGGACAGCGTCGTTGCTCATGGTTTTTCCGTTGGTTGGTTTTGATCTTAGTTCCGTTCAGTGGCCAGATTGGCGGCGCTGCGGGCGGCCTCTTCCAGGTCGACATCGCCGCGTAGCACCGCTCGGCACAAATCATCGATTTCCTGCATTTCAACGGCGTCCAGCCAGTTGCGCAAGTAGTGCGTGGCCGCGGTCGTGATCACTTTGCGCATGCGCTTCGCCGCCGCATCCTTGCGGGCTTCCGGATCGAGGAAATCTAAATGTTCCTGCGCCTTGTCGGCTAATTCGGGAATGCCGGTGCCATCCGTCGCGATCGTCTTTAGGACGTTGACCTGCCAGTCTTTTTGCGGGCCAAACATTGTGGCGTCCATCAACTGATGTTCGGTTCGGTCCACATGCGGCATATCTGCCTTGTTGACCACCAAGATGTCGGCAATTTCCAATATACCGGCTTTGACGGCCTGAATTTCGTCGCCGAGGCCCGGCGCGCAAACCACCATCACCGTATCGGCGATCTCCATGATTTCGACTTCCGACTGGCCGGTGCCGACGGTCTCGACGATGATGATATCCATGCCGGCGGCATCCATGATGTCGACGACCCGGGTGGTGGCCCGTGACAGGCCGCCCAAATGTCCCCGCGAGGCCAGCGACCGTACGAAAACACCGTCATCATTGCCGTGATCAGTCATGCGGATGCGGTCGCCGAGAATGGCGCCGCCTGAAAACGGACTTGATGGATCAATAGCAATGACACCGACCGTCTTGTCGCGTTTGCGAAGTTCAGCCACCAGCGTATTGACCAGCGTTGATTTGCCCGCACCCGGCGCACCAGTAATGCCGATGACGTGGGCGCCGCTTAAGTTGCCATCAATGGCCTGAAAAACGTTACGGGCGTCGTCGCGGTTATTTTCAACGGCGGTGATTGCCCGGGCCAGGGCCACTCGGTCTCCCTTGAGTAGGGCGTCTCTGTAATATTCCGCCGTTCGGGCGCGTTTTCTCATATGTGCTTCAACCCATTCACTACTTTTCAAGCTGGGTTTTTAAAAACCCGATGAACTTGCGTGCCAGGCTCTCCGGTGTCTGCCGCCCTGGGCGGTACCACGTGAAAGACCAGTTCATGGCGCCAAGTAGCATAAGACGCAGGTCGTGGCGATCAGTGCCGAGAGGAAAATCGATTTCGTCCAGCAACCGCGCGAATGTCGCCTCATAGGCATCGCGGTAGACGATCACTCGCGTGCGTTCCTCCGCACTGTAATGCCGCGGCGTTTCGCGCATGACGGCTTGAAAGAAGATATCGCCTTCAAGCAGCGCCCGCAGATGGGCGATGCAGGCGACCTCCAGCCGCTGCCAGCCGCCTTCAACGCCGGTCAAGGCACCATCGACAGCATCCTTGATCCGGTTCAGCCCAACCTTGTGGACCTCCACGAACAGATCGGCCTTTGAAGGGAAATGGTAGTAGATCGACGCCGGTTTCATCTGCGCTTCGGCAGCGATATCGCGCATGGAGGCGGCGGCGAAACCGTTTTCCAAGAAGTGATGCGCCGCAGCTTCAAGCAAGGCCTGCCGCCGATTGCGTCCGGCTTTTGCAGCTGGCGGCGCCTTGGCATTGGCTTTAAGGGCTGTGGTCTCAGCCATCGGCTACTTCTTTTTCTTTTCAGGCTTTTTAGCACCGAGAAACTCATACCAGCCGCCCTTACTTCCCGGCTTCAGTTTCGGATCCCCCAGATATCCTGAAAGAAACACCTTTCGGGCGAGCGGTGGCACCGCATAGCGCTCGCCGCAGGTTTCAAACAGATATTCCTGGGCATGATAGAACGCGTCGAAGGCGGCCGCGTCGTCGAACAGTTCAAACACGCCCATGGGCCAACCGAGACCGGTCTTGACCATTTCATCGATCTCCGCCGGTCCGGCAATGCCCAGTTCAACCAGGCGGATGGCCTCGGCGAGATAATTGTTGATGAAGCGGGTCATGAAAAAGCCAGGGGCGTCCTTCACCACAACCGGTTTCTTCCGGATGGCGGTTAGATAGGCGACCACCCGATCAAGAGCGTCAGGATCGGTGAGTTCGCTGCGCCCGACTTCGATGAGCGGCATGACGTTTGACGGGTAGAACCAATGCGTACCCACCAGTCGTCCAGGGTTTTTCAGTGGCGCGGAAAGTTCCGAAATCATGATTGACGACGTGTTGGATGCAAAGACGGCATCTTCGGCCGCATGTTCCTCTGCCGCCTTAAGGGCGTCATGCTTAAGCGACACCACTTCGGGAATAGTTTCAAACACTAGATCGGCACCGGCAAGGCCTTCCGCATAGTCGGTGGTTCCGGCAAGCCGGGATTCAATCTCCGCCTTCTGCTCCTCTGTCAGCTTGCCCCGCTCCACGCCGCGCGCCAACCCGAACGGTCCGCTTTGGATCATTTGCAGCCCATGTTCAACGGTTTCCTGGCGCCGCGAGATGATTGTCACCTCCGCATCGCTGCCCTGCAGACAGGCCAGCGCGATGCCATGGCCCATGACGCCACCACCGCCCAGAATGGCGATTTTCTTGAAATTGCCGGTGGTCATTCTTCGCCTCCAACCTCCGTCTTGATCATCTCAATTGCCGCTTCCGGCGATGAGCCCGGCCCGAACACCGCCTTAATGCCCATGCCTGATAATGTGGCGACATCGTCAGCGGGAATAACACCGCCGCCAATCAGCACTATGTCATCCATGCCTTTATCTTTCAGGCCGGCGATGACATCTTCGAATATCGGCATATGGCCACCGGCGCTCACCGAGATGCCAACCACGTCGACATCTTCTTGAACGGCGGTGGAGATGATTTCATCTGGCATCAGGAAATTGGAGAAGATCACCTCAAAACCCGCATCGCGCATGCGCCTGGCGACCAGCCGCACGCCGCGATCATGCACGTCGTGGGTCGGCTTGGATAACAGCACCCGGATCGGATTGCCGGTGACTTCGTTTGGCTCAGTATTCATGGGGGGCTCTCCATCCCAGGGCATCTTTCAAGACACCCATCATTTCACCGGTTGTTGCATCTGCGCGGGCCGCTTCAATGGCGGTTTCAATCAATCGGCCATCGCCCAATTCGGCGTGACTCTTGTCTGCGAATGCTTCCGCTTCCTGCTTGTAGGCGGCCATGGCGGTCTCAAACCGGGCGTTATCGCGGGTGGCGCGCAGTTTTTGCACCCGCTCAATGGCGATACGTTCCGCTTCGGGGTCGGTCTTGAAAATTTCCGGTGAGGTCTCTTCTTCATTGGCATAGCAATTCAGGCCGACAACCTTACGCTCGCCGCTTTGCACCAGGTCCCGCCAGCGGTCGGCGGACGCTTCGATTTCACGGCGCAGCCAGCCGGTTTGTTGGGCCTTGATGTAGCCGCCTTGTTCTTCGATGCGCTCCACCAGATCCAGGGCGCGCTGGGCGATCTCATCGGTGAGCGATTCCACATAATAAGAACCGGCCAGGGGGTCAGAGACGGAGGTGATGTTGGTTTCTTCCTGGATCACCTGTTGAACCCTGAGCGCCAAGGTCGCCGATTCCTCAGTCGGGATCGATAGCGCCTCGTCATAGGCTGAGACTTCCATTGCCTGGACACCCGATAGAGCCGCGCCGAAGGCGTGCAGAGTTGTGCGGATCAGGTTGACCAGTGGCTGTTGCGCCGTCAGCACCGCACCAGATGTATGGGTGTGGATGCGCACATGCATGGAGCGTGGGTCTTCAGCCCCGTGCATATCGTGCATGCAGGTCGCCCAGATCCGCCGCAGCGCCCGGATTTTGCAGATTTCCTCAAAGAAATCATTCGATTGCGCAATCTGAAAACCAAACCGGGGCAGGGCTTCGTCGGCGCTCAGGCCGCTCTCCTTGCAGGCCCGCACCAGATCAATGCCATAGGCGAGCATCAGGCCGATTTCCTGGATCGCCGTGCCGCCGGCTTCTTCGACGCCGTAGCCGAACAAGTTGGTGGTATTCCACTTGGGCATATTCTTGGTGCAGTAATTGATCAGTTCCACCGCCAGCTTATGACCCTGCGCCGGGGTAAAGGCGCTCATGCCCACATAGGCCGATTGGTGGTACCAGTTCATGGAATTGCCGCGCAGTTCGCCCGGCGCGATGCCGCGTTCTTCGGCGTAGGCAATGTACTGCGCTAACGCCGGCAGCACTTGATAATAGGTGATGTGGATGACGTTGATTTTGCGCAGGTCGAGGCCCTCAAACAGCGTCGCCATGTCCTGCTTGGAATAAAGCCCCATGCCGCACTGGCCGATGCGGCCGCGCGCTGCCGGATGGTCCGGATCAAGCCCTTCATGCGAGACCAGATCGTAGACAAGGTTATAAAAAGTCTGGCCGAAATAGCCGGTCATGCCCTGTTCCGACAGGTGGTCCATGCGCGAACGGGTATCTTCCGGCAACCCGTAGCCGATCACCGGCTGGTTGGCCCAGTTCATCAGCTGGTACTGGGCGGCCAGGTTGCCGCGCGTAAACGGATACTGGCCCGGCGCACCGATCTTGGCGTAGTCGATATGGGCGACATCATGGGGAAAATAAGCCGACTTGATCGGGATGCCTGAATAGGTCTCCGCCGAGGTCGCCCGCTTCGGCGCGGCGTTGCCGAACCGATCGACCATCTTTTGATAGGCCTTGTCGCGCGAAGACGCCAATTCCTTTGATTGAGATAATGTGCGTTCGTCGTACATGAGTGACCCCTGGTCCTAAATGCCTGTCCCGTTCGTTCTTAGTCCGATGTCATTTATGAGAGTCGACTGCATCGTACCGAACGATCGTTAGTCATATAATTCTTTTGGACGACAATTGTCAAATATCATCAATGGAGCGTATACAATGGCAATTATCAGCTATTACTCACCAACATATCATAATTGTCGTATTGCGGAGAGCGTACTGGTATGGCAATCTACCGAACGAGTGTTAGTTAAATGACAGGATGAGATCATGGCTGAGGATGTTTATCTGGCGGCGGGGTTGAGAAGCCCGATTGGCGGCTTCGGCAAATCATTGGCGCCGCTGCGGGCCACCGAGCATGGCACGATCGTCGCCAAAGCCCTATTGGCCCAGACCGGCATCAAAGCCAGCGATGTTGAATTGGTCATTGGCGGCATGGTCTTGCAGGATATGACGGAATCAAACCCGGCCCGCATCGTCGCCCATCGCGCCGGCGTGCCGGACACATCGCCGGCCTTTACCATCAATATGCAATGTTGTTCTTCCATGGCTGCGCTGATCGAGGCGGCCAAGGCGGTGCGTCTAGGGGACGTTGATATCGCCATGGCGACGGGCAATGAATCCATGTCCAACGCCCCGCACATGGTGCCCGGATCGCGCTGGGGTCATCGGCTGCAGCATGGCGAATTCATCGATACTTTGAAGGAATGCACGCTCGCCGGTTCCAAAATGTGGGATGACCCCTGGTACATGATTGATGTGGCCGAACACCACGCCAAGGAAGACGGCGTCAGTCGCCAACAGATGGATGAATACACCATCATCTCCCACAACCGGTCGCTGGAAGCGATCGCCGCCGGACGTTTGGACGATGAGATCGTACCAATCGACGTGCCTCAGCGCCGGGGCGGCACCATGCGGTTCGACCGCGATGAAAATCCGCGCCCGAATATGACTATTGAAGGCCTGGCGCAATTGGCGCCGGTCAAACCGGGCGGCGTGATCACCGCCGGCAATGCCGCCAGCATCAATGACGGGTCGGCGGCCGCCATCATTTGCAATAAAAAGGGGCTGGCCAAACTCGGCGTACCGCCGCTGGCCAAAATCGTCATGCCCGGCACCGGCATGGCCGGCTGCGATCCGCATTTCATGGGCTATTCCTGTGTGGAGGCACTGAACGTAGCACTCGCCAATGCCGAAAAGACCATCGACGATCTTGATCTGATTGAATGCAACGAAGGGTTCGCCGTGCAGCTCGTCGCCTGCCGCGACATGGGTAATTGGCCGTCCGATCGGCTGAATGTCGATGGTGGCTCGGTGGGGTTGGGTCATCCGGTCGGCATGTCCGGCCTGCGTATCGCCATCCATTTAGCTCGCGCCTTGAAACAGCGTGGCGGCAAACTCGGCGGTGCGACAATTCCGGCCGGCAGTGGCCTAGGTGCGGCTGTGCTGTTGGAAGCGGCGTAATCAGCGACTAAAGTACCGCCAATCCCAGCGGCCGGTCTGGTCGCGTCATTTTCGAATTTGCGCAAGGAAACCCTCAGCCATGGCGTCATCCGTCTTTAAACTTCCCGCCCGCGCCGACCATGTCGGCAGTCTGTTGCGTCCGCCGGAACTGACCCATGCCTTCAGGCAGCGCGCCAAGGACGAGATTGACGAGACGACCTTTGTGGCCATTCAGGACACCGCCATCCGCGACGTCATCGCCTTGCAGGAGGACGCCGGGCTGAAGGCGATCACCGACGGTGAGTTCCGCCGCGCATCCTACTGGTACCGGTTTGTCGAACGGGTCGATGGCCTGGAAGTGCGCGACGCGGTGTTTACGTTTCACGATGACTGCGGCCACGAAGCGGCGTTTACCGCACCGCATGTGGCCGGCAAAGTACGCCGCACCCGGCCGGTCGCCGAGGACGAGTATCAATTCGTCCGGGCGCACACATCCCAGACCCCGAAAATCACCCTGCCATCACCGCCGAGCATGCATTTCTGGCGGCTCAATCAGGGCATCGATGCGGATGCCTATGATGGCATGGAGCCGTTCTTTGATGATCTGGCCACCGTTTACACCGAAGAGATCAACCATCTGGCCAGCCTCGGCGCCACCTATGTTCAGTGCGATGACGTGCCGCTCGCCATGTTGTGCGACGCCGCCATCCGCGACCAGGTCACCGCCGCCGGCCTCGACCCGGCCAAGTTGCTGGACGCCTATGTGGACCTGTTCGCCAATTCCATCGGCAACCGCCCTGGCGGCATGGTCGCCGCGGTGCATTTGTGCCGGGGTAATTTCAAGGGCAAGTTCCTGTCGGAAGGCGGCTACGAGGATGTCGCCCAAAAGCTCTTCAACGACATACCCGCCGATGCGTTCTTCCTAGAATATGACACCGACCGCGCCGGCGATTTCGAACCCCTGCGCTTTGTGCCCAAAGACAAATGCGTCGTCTTGGGCCTGGTCAGTTCCAAATCGCCGGAAATGGAAAAAGAAGACGACCTGATCCGCCGCATCGAAGAGGCCACCAAATACATCGACCTCGACCAACTGGCGATCTCCCCCCAATGCGGCTTCGCCTCAACCGTCGGCGGCAACCCGGTGACGATGGACGACGAGCGGGCCAAGCTGGCGCTGCTGGTGCGCGTGGCGGAGCGGGTTTGGGGGTGAGGTGGTAAGACGAAACGCCTGCGGTTGCGCTTCTTCACGCCTGCAAATCAGCAATTCCAACGGCTGGCCTGAATCGACTGCACGACCTGCAATGGTCGGTGGCGTCGGCCCTCTGTTTATGGAAAAATCGAAAGCGGACAAAAAGTCCGGCGATAATCGGGTTCTTCGGAAAAAACCATGTAGGCGCCCAAAAGGTTCAGATTGATGGTGTGCGTGCGGGTGCTCCGCAACAACTCGCCCGCTTCCTCTTTGAGCATTTCGAATTTCGACCAATCCTTGGAAGCGAGAATAAAACCGACATCAGGTCGATAGGCAAAATGGTAATCGTCTTGAGCGCGGTACAAGGGTCCCGCCGTGCCATAAACGGTGGTTTTCGAAAAATACACCAGATGTACCGGATCCTTGATCATTCGTGTCCCGTCGGGGAGTTTCAATGTTACACCGGGTGTCCACAAATAATTCTTTGGATCGAATACCGCCACCCGGCCAATGAGCATACCATTCGGCAATTCGACACAAACCTTATACCGATAGACCCTCACGCCCAGCCACCACACGGCGAAAACCAGCAGAAGGACGAGGAGTATAAGAGCCGTATATTTCATTGCTCTGAGGAGATATTTCAAGATTAGGGCCATCGGTACTGACTTCTCTGATTGTTCGCGAGAACCTGCCCAAATATCCTGCCGCCCCAATCATCCCGGACCGGATAAGGCGCATGGCCGGGCAACTCGATGCCAGCATCAATGGGGTCGGCGAATGCGTCTCTGAGGTAAAAAGACAAGGTTCCCTCGATATTGAGATAGTCAAACGTGGCCGTAGATTTGCCAAAGACAAATCCGCCGATCACCGTGTCGCCGAGACTGAAGACGAGATCCGTCATGTCATAAGGGCGGCCAAAGTTGTAAAAGAACGAACTGCCCGCGTTGTTTCGTGCTGCATCGGCTATCTGATTTTTCAGTCTATCTTCGACAATTTCCCGATACTTGCCCACCACCTTTATGAGATGACCGGTCTGGCGCAGCCTGACCGATTCGCCATTTCCGGATTTGTAGTGATTGACAAAATCCGCACTGGTCCATTCGCGCGGGGCATCATTGACGTTGGTAAATTTTAATTCCAGATGTTCAGAGATTCCCGGCTCATAGGGTATCGCGCGACATCGACAATTGTAGTCTTCTCCGGGGTGCCCGGTCGCAGGCGGATTACCCCAGGAGAATATCCTGCCGTCATTGATGGCATGACTTGACCGTACCTTGCTGTCCAGTCGCGTCCGCCAGATATAATGTGTCGTTGGGCGGGCTTGCTTCAGGGAAAGCGCGATCGGTATGCCCTTACGTACATAGTTCTCAAACGCCTTCTGGTAGATTTCACTGTCTATATTCATTTAATTTCCCGCAAAAATAGCAATTATAGGAATATATACCATATTTTTGTGGAACGAGGATTGCTTTTTTTTAACTGGGTGCGGGGCTGTCCATTAAATCCACGATGTTTCGCCAAACTGCTGCCGGACAGGGGCAGTTGATTTTTTAGCCCCTCACTCCCGAAACCAACTCAAAAACCTCAGCGCCGCCCCGATCCCGCCATCGACGCTGATCTCACCGGCCGCATAGGCCGCCGCGATGTTGCGTTTTTGGCTGACGATGCGCTTCCAGGTGGTTGTGGTGGTGGTGAAGGTGAGGTCTGGGTTTTTCGCCGCGCGGGCGCGTACTTCTGCAACGCCGTGGCGGATGTGGACGGAATAGGTCTTGTCCACGTCGGTAAAATGAAACACGGCAATGGTGTTTTCATCCAGCGTGTTCTCCGCCACCAGCCTGGTCGGCATGGCGGCCATGAACCGGTCGATGGGCAGGTTTTCGATAAAGTCGTCCGGCGGACGGCTGGGGTCAAGCGGCGTCAGGTGCACTTCACCGCGCAGTTCCAGCGCCTGCGTCTGGTAGTAGTGGCGGGCATTCGGATTAGCATGCAGTGCTGCCTTCTTGTCGAAGGCAGTCGCCAGCAGGGCGCGGGCGTCGGCGGAGTCCGGCTCAAGCCGCATCCAGGTGTTTGCAAGCTCCGCCACCCATTGCCAATCGGCCAGTGTCGCGGCGGTTTTGGCCGCCGACTGCGCCTGCTCGGCGACCGGCTTGCCGACCTTAAAAGCGGCTGCCAAGCGCTCGGCCTTCTCCCGGCGCGGTAGCGGCTCCAGGTCCACCGCGTCACCGGAAAACCAACCCAGATGGCCGTCGAATATGGCCCGGACCGACCAGTCGACCTTGCCGTAGAATTCTTGAAGCCAGGGATGGTCGGCCAGGTGTTTGGGCAGGTGAATGGTCTCCGCCAGCGCGTCCGCCGTCATCCCCTTGTTGATGCCGCGAATGGTCTGGTCGTGGACATATTGAATGGCGTCACGATAAGCGGTCAGCGTTTTGGCGACCTTGGCCGCGCCAACGATCGGCCGGGTGTGGGAGGGCACCAGGATTTCTGGCTCCAGATCCCGCATTTTGTCCAGTGATCCCACCCAGGCCATGACATCGCGATAAGCGGTGCCGCGAATGGTGTAGAGGTTGGGGAAGCTCTCGTAGATGTTGTCGCCGGCCAGCACTGCCTTGTGATCCGGCAGCCAGACCAACAATTGGTCCGGCGTTTCGCCAGGGGCATGCACCAGCTTGAAACGAATGCCGGCGACGGTCGCCTCCATCGTCTCGTCGAATGTCACAGTCGGCCGGCGCAGATCGATATCGGCGGTATCCACCTCCAGGTTCGGGCCGATCCCGGCATTGATCACATCGGCCGCCGCCAGCAACTGACCGAACATACGCATGGCGCGGTAGTAGATGACATCGCGCAGCACATTCACGATTTTATCGATATGGGCGTTGGTGGTGGCGTGGGCATAGACGGGTACGTCACGGCCTTCGGCAAACACCCCTCCGCCGAAAATATGGTCGGTGTGATTATGGGTCAGGATGATGCCGGCCACCGGCTTGGTGGTGATCTTACGGAATGCCGCCAGCACTTCCTTTGCCCGGCTGGCGCTCTCCATGGTGTCAATGATGAGGACGCCGTCGGTGCCTTCGATCATGATCGAATTGGCCAGGCCATAGCCGACCGCCAAATGAATGCCCGGCGCCGGATTGAGGATTTCTTTTTCAAACAACCTGGAGTGCGCCCGCAGCGCATCAGGTGAGGCCGCATTGGAAGCTTGGGCGCGCCGGGGCAGGGACGGTCCGTCTAACCACCCTGCGAAATAGGTAGCCGCGCCAATCGCCGCCACGGCGACAACGGCCAGTGCTGAAAGGGTCTTCTTGCCCATGGGGTGGTTCTCCGCCTGTGCCTGTGCGTTGTTGCCACAACCGATACCATAACCGTCGATGATTAGGTCATGGCAAAATCCAGCGCCCGCCCTCAGGCGTCATCCCGGATGCGTTGCGGTGCCCAGTACCGCGCTGCTGATCCGGGATCTGCGGCGGTTTCAGCGGTTGTGCGATAAGATCCCGTGTCTGCGGAGCATCGCTACGCGCTGCACCGCGCACGGGATGACGATGGGTGGAGATGGTAGTTTTGTGATCATCAAGCCAGAACGGTGACACTCACAGCCATAGCCACCGCCCCACTACATCATTGCCGGACTTGATCCGGCAATCCATACCAAATTGTTCTCGATACAATGGTCGGTGCGAACTGCTGTTTTCTCGTTCCGGGCTCACCTGCTCCGCCATGCTGGTTGTCGCGGGTATTGGCATGGCCCCCAAGATCAAGTCTTGGGGTGACGAGGGGAGGGGCTTTCCCTCCCTTCTTCCGTCATTGCTCGATTTATTCGGGTAATCCATTGGCGGTGCGACGGTCGGAGAGGCCGGTAACCAACGGCAGGTTTTGCAGCCCGTTGCGGCGGCCATTGGATCACCCGGTTAAACCGTGTGATGACGGTTAGGGGGTGATGACCTCGAACGAGAATGGGCCCGCACCCCTCAGGTGTCATCCCGGATGTGTTGCGGTGCGCAGTACCGCGATGCTGATCCGGGATCTGCGGCGATTTCGGCCTGAGCACGATAAGATCTCGTGTCTGCGGAGCACCGCTTCGCGCTGCACCGCGCACGGGATGACGATGGGATGGCTGGTAGTTTTGTGATCATCAAGCCAGAACAGTGACACTCACAGCCACAGCCACCGCCCCACCACGTCATTGCCGGGCTTGATCCGGCAATCCAGACCAAATTGCTCTCGATACAATGGCCGGTGCGAATTGCTGTTTTCTCGTCCTGGGCTCACCTGCTCCGCCATGCTGGTTGTCGCGGGTATCGGCATGGCCCCCAAGATCAAGTCTTGGGGTGACGAGGGGCGGGGCGTTACCGCCCTTCTTCCGTCATTGCTCGATTTATTCGGGTAATCCATTGGCGGTGCTGCGGGCGGTGACAGCGGAAACCTGCAACCATTCGGCCGACCCATTGCGGCGGCCATTGGATCACCCGGATAAACCGTGTGATGACGGTTAGGGGGTGATGACCTCGAACGAGAATGGGCCCGCACCCCTCAGGCGTCATCCCGGATGCGTTGCGGTGCGCAGTACCGCGATGCTGATCCGGGATCTGCGGCTTGTTCGGAGGAAGCGAAACGAGATCCCGTGTCTGCGGAGCACCGCTTCGCGCTGCGCACGGGATGACGATGGGTGGGGGAATTTACGGTACGGGTCGTCGGCACCCTCACACCAGCTTTGCCGCCTCGCATAATTGCGCCAGTTTCGCCCGCGCCAGGTCGCGGCCCAACAGGCCCAGCCCGCAATCAGGGGCGGCGATCAGGCGGTCTTTATCGATGTGGTTGAGCGCCAACCGCAGCCGGTCGACGATCGCCTCCACCGGTTCCACATCGCTTTGGGCAATCGCCACGGCGCCGAATATCACCGATGAATTGGCAAACCGCTCCAGCAGGCTCAAATCGTTGTGTCGGTGGGCGTCCTCGATTGACACCTGGTGAATGCTGGACTGGTCGATGCCATCGGCCAGGCGGAAATAGCTGCCGGGATCGGCCTTGTGATACTCCGTGTCGTCGAGATGATTGGGGTAGCCGCAGCACATATGCATAACGCGGGTAACGTCCGCCGGCACCTTGTGGAAGCAACGGTCGAGGCCATCAATACCGAATTCCAGTGCTTCGTCCACATTGCGGGCAAAAAGCGGTTCATCGAGTTGGATGTAAGTGCAGCCGGCATCGGCAAGAGCCCTAATTTCATGGTTCAGCGCGTCGCCCAGGTCGCGAGCAAGCGCGGCGCGGTCTTCGTAGTGCGCGTCAACGCAGGTATCCATGATGGTCAGCGGGCCGGGCACCGTGAGTTTCACCTGCCGATCAGCATGGTCCTGCGCGGATTTATAATCAGCCGGCAGAAAATGCTGGCCCTTTGGCGCGATCTTACCCCGGATCGTTGGTAGCTCAGCCTCATAGGCGCCATCGCGCAGCACCCGGGCCGTCAGGTTCTCAAAATCAAAGCCGGTCAGATGCCGGCAGTGATAATGGATATAATTCTCCCGCCGCTGTTCGCCATCGGTGGGAATATCGATACCGGCAGCCATCTGATCGGCGACAGCCTCTTGGGTCGCTCTGTCAAACAGCGCCTCGGTTTCCGCGTCAGCCGCTGCCATCGCCTTGGTGTAATTGCGCGTCACCTCACCGCCGGCATCGGTCATGCCATGGTCGACGGTGAACCAGTCACGGAACGGCAGATAATCGGGCTTCGGATAGGCGCCGATAGTGGTGGTTGGAAGCGGCATGTTGGGCGGCCTTCTATGCGGATGAATGCTGACTGAAACCGTAGTGAATTTGAGCCGTGTGACAATGGGGGCTTGGGAAGCCGTGCAGTTAACACGGCCTGTCAGACGCGGCAGTTATAGGGTGGAATCCCCTGTTTTCTGAAATCCCAGCTTTTCATCTCCTTTAGAATGCCGGGCGGCACTTGTGGCTCCAGCTTAATTTGCCAATTCCGCAGTTGCTTATCGTCGTGACCGCGAGCCTGAAGAAGATAAACGAGACATAATCGGGTGACCGGGTTCATGTAGACATTTCCGTCAGGCCCAGCCCTGTCGAGAGCGAACCGCACCGCTCCTTCATGACTGACCATGATAAGCGGCATCAAATCAGCAAACGCCTCATTGCGGTTGAGTGTATGTTTGTTGATCAATTGGCGATCGTAGGATTGATGAAGTTTGGTTGAGTATCTTTCTGGCCTAAAGCCTAGATCGGCAATCACCTCCTCGTACTGTTCGATCCGCCCGCGATAAATACAGAACCCAATATCGCCAAATCCGAACAAAAAGAAATGCTCGCGCCAGGCGTGGATAAATTTCCGATCACCACGAACAGCGCGAAACTCAGGGTAGCGAACGAAATATTGATCAAAAGCGAGGCGATAGGCGGTTTTGCAGTCGGATTGGGCAAGGGCGGAGTTGTATTTCCCGTGTATATTACTAGGAAAATAGTCGGAAATTTCTCCAATGGCGAAGGGGCGCCAGAATAATCCATGGACGGCAGTATCCTTTCGGATTTCAGCCATAATAACTTCAACGTCGTCCGTGGGTTTGTATGTGAGTTCGGAGGCAATCGAATTAGAGGAAAAAACTAAAAGGGTTGCGACGACAGCGAGCCAATCGAATCCAATTTTCACAACGATTTTATCCCCTCCTAATATTATACAAGCCTTAGCTAATTCATTTTAAAATTGCTATTATCAACTATAAACCTTCTGCAAGACAAAGCGCATTTCTACTTGCAAGAACGGTGTTGTCAAATATCAGATACTAGAATGGATTTAATATGGAACCGGAACCTACAATCATTATAACAATCGCAACAATCGCAACAGTTGTGATTGCGCTATTCACGATTGCAATGTTCATATTACAATGGAGGCAACATACTCACGACAAGAAGGTATCGAATGCCGACTACAAATTGAAACTTTATGACAAACGGCTTTCTTTCCTACTCTATGTCGAGTCGTTTTTCCAAAATGTGATGAGAGATGGGAAGCCGCAGTTTCAAGACGCATTACAACTGCGAAATCAGGTCCGGTTTGCCAAATTTCTACTTCCACAGATTGCGACTAATTACTTCGACGAAATTGTCAGGATGGCTTTCCTGCATCAAGAAAAGTATTTGATTTGGGAACCACTTCGCAAACGAAGTTGGGAAGGCGAAGACCTGTCACCTGAGGAGCAAGATAGTCGAGACAAAGCACTTACAGAGATACATGATATACAAAAATGGTATTTTGATCAATTTGAGAATGATGAATACATAAATATATTTAATAAATATTTGCAATTACCAAATGAATTATAGATATATCTAATTCATAGGCGGATCAAATTGGAGTAAATCTAACTAGTTTTAGATTTGTTGATCTTATGTCAAAGCTGCTACACGCAATAATATTGCCTATTGCTCCACCGATTACTCTCCAGTAACGTCCGGCGAACATTACCGCACTATTTATCGGAGACCGCTATGACCGCATGTATTGTCGGCTGGGCCCATTCGCCGTTTGGGCGTTTGGAAGATGAAACTGTTGAAAGCTTGATTGTCGATGTGGCGTCCGGCGCCATTGCCGATGCGGGCATTGCACCGGCCGATGTCGATGAGATCGTGTTGGGTCATTTCAATGGTGGCTTCAGCCAGCAGGACTTCACCGCTTCGCTGGTGCTCCAGGCCTCCGACGATCTGCGCTTTAAACCGACGATCCGGGTGGAGAATGCCTGTGCCACCGGCTCCGCCGCCGTCCACCAGGGTGTCAAGTCGATTGCCGCCAAATCGGCGCGGATCGTGCTGGTTGTCGGCGTGGAACAAATGACCAAGACGCCAGGACCGGAGATCGGCAAGAACCTCCTGAAGGCCTCCTATTTGCCGGAAGACGGCGACACACCGGCTGGTTTCGCCGGAGTGTTCGGCAATATTGCTCATGCCTACTTCCAAAAATACGGCGATCAATCCGATGCGTTGGCGGCGATCGCGGCAAAAAATCATAAGAACGGCGTCAGCAACGAATATGCTCAGATGCGCAAGGATCTCGGCTTTGAGTTCTGCCGCCAGGAAAGCGAGAAAAATCCATTTGTCGCCGGACCGCTCAAGCGTACCGACTGCTCGCTGGTCTCCGATGGCGCCGCCGCGCTGGTGCTTGCTGATGTCAAAACAGCGCTCGGTATGAAAAAAGCCGTCGCCTTCCGTGGTACCGGCCACGCCCAGGATTTCCTGCCCATGTCGAAGCGCGATATTCTCGAATTTGAGGGCTGCACGGAAGCATGGTCGCGGGCCAAGGCCGACGCCGGGGTGTCTCTGGATGATCTGTCCTTCGTGGAAACCCATGATTGTTTCACCATTGCCGAGCTGATTGAGTATGAAGCCATGGGCCTGGCGCCAAAAGGCGAGGGCGGCAAGGTGGCCATGTCCGGCGAAACCGCCAAAGACGGCAAATTACCGATCAACCCGTCCGGCGGTCTCAAATCGAAAGGCCATCCGATCGGCGCCACTGGCGTTTCCATGCATGTGCTCTCCGCCATGCAGCTGACGGGAACCGCCGGCGGCATCCAGGTCAAGGACGCGCAGTTGGGCGGCATTTTCAACATGGGTGGCGCTGCGGTCGCCAACTACGTGTCGATCCTGGAGCGGCTGCGCTGATCATTGAATTGACATGTGTCGAGACAGCTAATTACGCTTTTAGACACGCCTATCAGTCGTCATTCCCGCGACGGCGGGAATCCAGAGCAAAATACCACAACGGTGCCTCCAGCCCTGGATTCCCGCCTTCGCGGGAATGACGCTGAGTATTTTGAGATTGGCAGAGGTTCCACGGTTGGCGAGTTCAAAATCATTCGAAGGCGGCTGCCTGTGCGGCCATATCCGCTATCGGGTCTTGGCCGAAGCGGAATTCCCCCACCTTTGCTCTTGCACCATGTGCCGGAAATGGAGCGGGGCGCCGACATTGGCTTGGGTGGAGTTTCCACTTGCTGCCTTTGACTGGACTGGCCCCGGCGGTGAACCAAATTATCACCGCTCGTCGGACAAAACCCAGCGAGGCAATTGCCCTAATTGTGGCAGCGCCCTATGCGCCGTCGATGACGGCTATGAGAATATCTCTATCGTCATCGGTAGCCTTGATGACCCCGACCGGATTGTCCCCGACGCGGCCCATTCATTTGAAGACACGCGGCCTAAATGGTGGCGCCCGCAGATCCGATGAATATTCCCGATGATGAAAGCGCATAATTCATGACCAACAAAGTATCGCTGATTACCGGCGGCGCCTCCGGCATAGGCCTGGCCACGGCAAAACGGCTGATTGCCGACGGCTGGCGCATCGGGGTTCTCGATGTTGACGAAGACGCCGTTAGTCAGGCCGCAGATGATCTCGGTGCTGACCATGCCTGCGGTCTGGTCGCCGATGTGCGCGATGAGCAGGCGGTGGCCGATGCTGTTGAGGCATTGATGCAGCGCTGGGGCCGGATTGATGGTTTGGTCAACAGCGCCGGCATTGCCCGCGAAGTAAAATTTGAAGACACTGATATGGCGTTGATGCGACAGGTGCTTGATATCAACCTCATGGGCACCTTCATCGTCACCAAGGCAGCCTTCGCCCACATGCATCCGGGCAGTTCCATCGTCAATATCGCTTCGGTTTCCGGCGAGCGCGGTAATGTCGGGCGCACCGCTTATGGCACCTCGAAGGCGGCGATTATCCAGATGACCAAAATCTGGGCGTCGGAATTCGCCGAGCGCGGCATCCGCGTCAACGGTGTTTCGCCCGGTCCGGTCGACACGCCCCTGGCCCAAAAACTCCATAGCCAGGAAGTGCGGGATGAATGGGCTCGGATGATCCCGCTTGCCCGCTACGCCGAAGCGGAGGAAATCGCCGAGCCAATCGTATTTTTAATGTCGGACGGTGCCAGCTACATCAACGGTCATATTCTGGCGGTCGATGGTGGGTTTTTGTCAGCCGGAATTTCGATCACCTCGGGATGATCAGCGGGCTGCCGCATCGTAGAGCGCGTTGAGTACGTCGCGCGGATCCGACCGGCCGTTGAGCGCTCGCTTTTCCCGGATTGGACGCATCAAATTGGCCGCCAATCGTCGGTATGGCGCCGATTGGAAATAGTGTCCCGTCGGTGTGTGCCGTGAAAGCACCTGGTGCGTGGCCTGTGCGCCGTCGCTCAAATCCAGCTTAACTTTCGCGGTTCCGCCTTTTTCAAACACCGCATTGACATGCTGCGTGCCAGGCACGGTGATTAAATCAATACAGGCAAGCCCTGCTTTCGCGGCCATGGCGATGAAGGTCGCCGGGCTGTAATTATAAACATGGGCAAAATGAAACTTCGTAGCCGGCGCATGATAGGTGGCGTCGATGTTCGGGACTTCGCCAATTAAGACCCCGCCGGGTTTGAGCCAACCGGCGAGCACACCGAAAGCATCGGTGGGGTCGACAAGGTGCTCAATCACATGATGGGCGGTGATGATGTCGAAACTATCGGCTTCGAAGTCCGCCGTCTCGTAGGTGCCGATCTTGATCGGCAGCCCAAGCGTGTCGCGGGCGAAGGTGCCGTAGCCGTCATTCGGTTCCAGTCCTTGGGCATCTAATCCGCGACGGCGAAGTAGATAGGTGAATTCACCGGAACCGGCCCCGAGGTCGAGAATTTTTACCCCCGGGGAAAGAAACTCCTTCAGCCGATCGAAGCGCTCCAGACAGCGGATGCCGGAACGATATGTATGCTTCAGCGGCGGCCGGAAGGACCCTTTATAAGAGGTGCGGTAATCCTCGCCATAATACTGAGCGACTTCCGCATTGCTCGGCATGGGATGGGTGTAGACCAGGCCGCAACCCTCGCACATCACCGTCGTCAGCGCCGCGCCGTCTCGGTCTTTTTCGGCAATGAGCCGGCGATTTTGCGAACCGCATAAATTGCACGGTTTGTCCTCGCCCACGTATTTTATCGCCACGATTTATATCCCTGCTTGGTCGCGCCGCCTGACGCTGGCATCCGATATCCGGTTGCGGCTGCCAAGACAAGCGCAAAGCGGCAATTTCACGCGCTGGCACCGGGCTGAATGTTTGCGTATATCAGATGGCGGCGCTGGCCGGCGCGCTGAAACCATTGAGATGAAGATGACCAACCCCGTATTAGTAGAAGTGACCCGCGGACCCCTGGTGGAAAGCCGCCACCGTGGCGCCATTGCCGTATATGACGAAACCGGAGCGGCGGTATTTGAGCTGGGTGATGTGTCGTCGCCAGTTTATCCGCGCTCCGCTATCAAAGCATTGCAGGCCATTCGTCTGGTGGAATCCGGTGGCGCCGATGCGTTTGGTTTATCACCCCGGCAATTGGCGGTGATCTGCTCCTCCCACAACGGTGAGCCGGCGCAGGTGGAGACCGTACAAAGTATCCTTCAAGCTGCTGGACTTACCGGGGCTGATCTGGAATGCGGCCCCCAATGGCCGAAGCTGGATGTTGATATCGCCCGCCTCAACAAGGCTGTTTCAGCGCCATCCGCTGTTCACAATAATTGCTCCGGAAAACACTCGGGTATGTTGGCGCTGGCCCGGCACCTTGGCCACAAGACCGCTGGTTACATCGCGCCGGATCACCCAGTTCAGCTTGAGATACGCGGTGTTTTGCAGGATATGACGCAGTCGTCTTTGAGCGCCGAAACCTGCGGCTCGGACGGCTGCTCAGTTCCCACCTACGCTGCACCGTTAAGCGCCATGGCGCGCGGGTTTGCAACATTTGTCAGTGGCAATGGTCTGCGGGCGGTACGGGCGGATGCGTGCCGGCGGCTTTTACATGCCGTTATGGACGAACCTCACATGGTGGCTGGCACGGGTCGATTTTGCACTCAGCTCATGACCACGCTTTCTGGCAAAGTGTTTGTCAAAACCGGTGCTGAGGGCGTGTTCTGCGGCGCCATACCGGGGCTTAATCTGGGGATCGCTATTAAGTGTGACGACGGCGCCACCCGGGCCGCTGAAATAATCATGGCAAATGTGTTGTCGCGGCTCCTGAAGGACGACGCGCGCGCGCTAATCAAGCCGTTTCAAATTGCCAAAGTCGAAAATCGCAATGCCTGGCATGTGGGCGATGTCCGTCCCGTGGACCGCGCCTTCGATGCCATCAGCCATTAAAGACAAGGAAACCGAAATGAACGGACGGTCTTATCGTTTCACAGACGCCATTGTGCGCCGGCCCGGTTCCAATGTGGTCGATGGATTACGGGCCGTTGACGCCGGCGACCCCGACTCGGCGGCGTTCCTTGCCGAACATGCCGCCTACGTCGCAGCCCTGCGGGATGCCGGCCTACAAGTCAGTGAATTGGGCCCCGACCTAGTTTATCCCGATTCCGTCTTTGTCGAGGACCCGGCCCTGTGCCTGCGCGAAGGGGCAATCCTGCTCAATCCCGGCGCGTCGTCCAGGCAAGGTGAAGTCCAGGCCATCGCGCCGGTATTGGAGGCGATGTTTGGTGAGGTCAGATCGGTCGGCGAAGCCGGATTTGTCGATGGTGGCGACATCATGGTCACCGACAAAGAAATCATTGTCGGTCTTTCCGAACGTACCGACATGCCCGGTTTCGAGGCGCTTGAAGCGATCCTGTTCGACTGGGGATATCAGACCCGTGTTGTCGAAACGCCGGCCGATGTGCTGCATTTCAAAACCGCCTGCGCCCCCCTCGGCGACAACGCCGTGCTGGCCACATCGCAATTGGCGAGTAGCGGCCTGTTCGATGGTTACGACATCGTCCTCGTCGCCGATGATGAGGAGCCCGCAGCTAATGCGGTCCGTATCAACGACGTGGTGTTGATGGCTGACGGTTACCCAAACACTGCCGACACGCTGGCACAGGCCGGGTACCAGGTGGTCAAACTGGCCACAACCCAGGCCGCACTGCTCGATGGTGGCTTGTCGTGTATGTCGTTGCGGTTTGCGCGGGGGTAGGGGATCGCAAACCGCTCTGCGCAGCTGTTTCAAACAACTTTCACCGCCCAGAGCCAACCGAAAGCTTGCCGCCGCAGGCCGCCGATATCGTTGCCGCTGAGGGCTATTCCGGCCGGCAATTGCGACTAATTCTTATTGTCATTGAACTTTTCCTTCCCCGACGTGACCAACCTTGTGAGAGGTAGCGAAATCGCTGCTGCGAAATCAATTCGCGTCAAAAAAATTCGGGAGAAGACAATGTTAAATTCAACCAGCAGGGCCGCGAACGCGGTCTTGAAGGGGGTGACCGTGGCAGCGCTGCTGTCTGGCGGTCTCGCCACCAATGCGTCAGCGGAAGACGCCAAAATCAAGTCCGCCTCTTTCTCAATCCAGGCGGTATACAAAGGTGACGAAATCGTTGTCACCTCAAGTGATGGCAAAAAATGGGATAAAATCGACGCCAAAGCGCTGAAACTATCCGCCACCATGCATGTAGATACCAAGCATCCCGGCTATGTCAGCCAGGTCGGGATATTGCTTGGCGGTTGCCATAATACCGGATGCGCCAACAACCCGGTGATGTATTACGCAGGAGTCTCGTCGCGTGATTATCACAGTAACAAGGTGATCGATTTTCCGGGCAACAAGATACCGGTCTCTACGACCGGCATCGCGGTGCCAAGTTTTGGCAATGAAATACTCAATGCCTGCAACAATGGGCTGCAGGCCGATGGTGCGACGAAATCTCGTTCGTTCAACAAGCTTTTAACCGCCTCGTTCTCGGCCAATACCCGCAAGGCACTCGGCACGCTTCCCCCCGCCGAAGTCAACCAGCCGGAAACTGGTTATCCCGACTACAATGGTGGTGATGTCACCCGGCAGGCGAATTTCACGGTGAAAATCACCTGTAAAGCTTACGTCCCGCCGCCGTTGGAGCTCAAAACCGCCACCTTCATGGCCTATACTCACGGCCCGGCGGGTTGCCCGAAAAAGGCGATCGTGGAAGCTCAGTTTTATACCAATCGGGCCGGCAAGATCGATTTCGTTCTTTACCGCGGCGACGGCGCCAGCCAGAAGCATTCCGTCCAAACCACCAAGAAGGATAGTGGCAAGTACCACGTCTACTGGCACAAGGATTATACCTTCGCCAAGTCGGTCAACCGCAAATACAAAATCGTCGTCGTCGGCCATAATTACAGCTCACCGTGGAAGTCATTGGTGGTCAAATGTGGTGCCAAAAATGATAGTGACGGTCCCAAAGGGGTGACCACGGGGCCAAAACCGCAAACGAACGGCAAGCCCAACAAGCGCCCGACCGTTATCGTGACGCCGAAGCCGCCGAAAGTACCCGGCATCAAGGTTGCGCCGGTTAAGAAAATAACCTGCATCGGCGGCAAGATTTCAAAGAGACGCTGCTTCTGCCCGGCCAGAACTAAAAAGATCACAATCGGTAAGAAGGCTTACCGTTGCGTCTTGAACGTCAAGAAGAAGACGCCGAAAGTTAAACTGAAGCGGCCGCTTCGAGTTAAGAAGGTCGTCTGCATCGGTGGCAAAACCTCCAAGAACCGTTGCTTCTGTCCGGCCAGAACCAAGAAGACCACGATTGGCAAAAACGCCTATCGCTGCGTCATCAATAAATTGAAGCTGAAAAGGGTCGCGCCGAAAGTACGGAAAAAACGGCGGTTGCCAGTCAAGTAACCCGTCTCTATCGGCGGATATTACAAGACACCTGCCGGTATCGATAAAAAAAGGAGGCGCCAGCTTTGGGGCCTCCTTTTTGCTGGGTCTTACTGATTGGTTATTTAACTCACCCGATTACGCAATATCGACAAATGCGACCACTTATCCGCGCCGCTGACAGCCAGATCACGGGTGACCGGTTTGTGCCAACGATAGCCGACGATGGCGCCTTCGCGGGTTGAGCGGATAATATTATCGGCAATCACCGTTGACCGCGCGCCTTCGACTACGGAAACGGAAATGCCGACCCGGGCATCGCGGATCACGTTGCCGGTGGCCGAAACGTTACGCAGATAAGGACCCCAGCCCAGCAGCAATCCGTGGGCGGGGGCGTTTTCAATGACATTGCCGGTCACCGTCGTATCGGCTTCAACGAAGATGCCGTTTCCGAAGGTCTCGTTCTCATCGTAATAGGGCGCCGTCGTTTTCATATTGCGCACGACATTGCCAGAGACCACGCCCATGCGGCCGCCTTGCATGAAGTTGGCCAGTACGATGCCATTTGCGGCGCCATCGACGATGTTGTTGGAGACGATCGCGCCTTGGAATTCAAATTCCGAAAATATGCCGGTCTCACCGGAGCGCATACAATTGTTGCCGATGATTTGCACATTCGAGCCGGCGTTTGAGCGCACAGCGGTGAAGGCGCAATCGGCGATGCGATTGTTGGAAACAATGACGTTATTGGCGCGGAAAATATTGATGCCATTACCGAACTGTCCGGTGCCACCATTGGTCGACTGGATACGCTCAATGCGGTTGCTGGTGACAATCGTGGCATCCTCACCCTGTTTCCAGCGATGCACCAGAATGCCGCCATTGCCGCAATCGGCAACGGTGTTGGAGGATATCTCCAAGCCGTTGGCTTCAACTGAATAGATGCCGGCTTCGGTGGCGCCGGTAATGCGGGTGTGGTTGATCCTGCCTTCGACCCGTTCCAGGGTGATGCCGTGTTTGGTGCTGCCAAGAACCTCACAGTCGTCGATGATCAATCGTTTCGATTCACGAATATGAACCAGTCCGGAAACATGGGCGCCGAGTGGCCGATTGACGCCGTCAAAGGTCAGACCTTGCAGCCGGACCCGTTCGGCGCCTTCTGCAAACATCAGGTGTCCACGTCCGCCATAGGTCAAACGCGTGGCGCCGGGTACGCCAACGATGTGCGCACCCGACGGCAGCGTTAGATTGGAGACATGATATCGGCCCGGCGGCAGATAAAGCGGACGCTCGTCGCGCACCGCTTGTTTAATCGCCTTTTGCAGGGTCCGGCTTTGGTCATCCACGGCTCCTGGCCGCATCCCCAGATGCGACGCGTCAATGGTTCCACGAAGAGTCGGCGTCCCCAGCGACGCCAGTACTGGTGCGGATGAGACGGTAAACGCCGTCGCACTCAGTAGAAATTTTCTTCGGTCCATAATCCGCGCTCCAAATGCCACGAACATGGAATGTGCAAACTTCGCGCCGGAGCAAACGTGCCGTATTGGCACATTTTCAGCGTGATACTGTGCTGATCAGGGTGTGTATCGTTTTTTGAGCCGATGCCAGGATTTGGCGATAGGTGAGATTATGGCCGCGCCGGGCATCCCGATTCGACAACGGTCGCCAATCGTCAGGATAGGGCAAATGGATGAACACCACGTCCCGAGGCTGATCCTTCAGGCTCCACTGTAGGGAGCGGTAATAAAGATAATTACACAAATAAGCGCCGGCATCGCTAGAGGCGTCGATGGGCAGGCCGCGTTGGGTGAGATTGCCAGCGAGGCGGCCTGAATTGACCCGCGAATAAAGATGACGTGGACTGCCTTCATCGATCAGCCGGCTTTGTGGGAGCCGGCCGTCCTGATCAATTAGTCTCGGATTGAGGATGTTGGCGGCGCGTTGTTCGACCCGCAATGTAGTCGCCCGCGCATCGACACCGAAATGCACGCACAGCCTGGGCGCAAAGCCTTTGATAAATGCCCAGGCCATGGCATCGACGCAGCCATAACTGGTGATCAATGTGCAGGCGCTCATTTCGTCGATTTGCGACCAATGGCGGGCCGCCAAGTCGCGTGCCACTTTTTCCGATGGATTGTGCGGCATGCCTGGAAACGCGGCAAACCCCGTCAGGAATACGCGCATCGCTCTAGCCGTCCGCAAGGCCGAGTGCGGCGGCAATCTCGTCGGCGGCCATGGAGGCAGCAATCCGTCCTTGCCGGACGCCGTCTTCAAGTTCGGCAACCCGCTCTCGGACCGATTTGCGGTTACGAAGGGCGGCATGCATGCGGTCTTCAATCATCGCCCACATCCATTTGACCTGTTGTTGGCGCCGCAATTCTTCAAGCTCACCGGTGTTGGACAGTTTTTTGCGATGGGATTTGATGTGGTCCCAAAGTTCATCAAGGCCTTCATTGGCCATACCGGAAACGGTAATGACCGGTGGTGCCCAGGTTGGTGATTGCGGGGTCAGAATGTGTAAGGCGGCGCGGTACTCCGCCGCCGCTGCCCGGGCCCGGTCTATGCCTTTGCCGTCGGCTTTGTTGACGGCGATCATGTCGGCGATTTCGATCACGCCTTTCTTGATGCCTTGAAGCTCGTCACCGGCGCCGGGCAGCATCAGCGCAAGAAAAAAGTCCACCATATCGGATACGGCGGTTTCCGATTGGCCGATGCCGACGGTCTCCACCAGGATGACATCGAAGCCGGCAGCTTCGCATAACAACATGGTTTCCCGGGTCTTGGCGGCGACGCCGCCCAAGGTGCCCGATGACGGCGATGGTCGGATGAAGGCGTTCTGATCGGCGGCGAGCCGCGCCATGCGGGTCTTGTCCCCCAAAATCGAGCCGCCGGTTCGGGTAGAAGAGGGATCAACGGCCAGCACGGCAACCTTGTGGCCGGCGGCGGTCAAATTGGAACCAAGGGTATCAATCGTTGTCGACTTGCCGACACCTGGCACACCGGTAATGCCAATCCGCCAGGCTTGACCGGTATGCGGGAGCAGGTGTTGGATCAGTTGATGGGCGGTGGCGCGGTGATCAGCGCGTTTAGACTCAATTAGGGTGATGGCGCGCGCTAACGTGGCGCGATCGCCGCTGCGAACGCGGTCGGCCATGTCCAAAATTGCCGGATCAGTCTCACTAGATTGCCCGGCATTGGACATCACGCTGGCGGCGTCCAAATTATCCGTTGCAATGTAGCGCCCGCCAGTAACTCCGATGGTGGCAAGCGATCGAACGGACCTTGAAATTTTGTCACTGCAAATACCAGTTTGACATTGGTGGCGCCCGCTGACGGGCAGATCGCCATGCCGCGCCATAAGCTGCGTCCAACCCGGCATTCGCTGGCCCTTGTTCCAACCTGGCGGAAGGTCATGCCGATGCGTTCGCCGGCCGGTCCGACCAAATGGTGGGTCACCCCATGCACGGCGCCGACCTTGCCGCCCTTGCCGCGGTAGATCTGTGCAACCTGCATACCGTTTGAAAACGCCGCCAAGGTCCACATGGTGCGATCCTCACTGGCGGCATCAATATTGTCGGTGGTGAAGCCTGGAAGCGCCTGTTGGATCGCCTTGGAGGAATAGGCCGTATTTTGATTGATCGGCCCGGCGCCCTCGGTGGTGATGACCATCAGCGTTTGCGCCGAAGTTGACGTGCCCACGAATTCTTCCGGCGGCGCGCTCGAACAAGCCGCCAACGCAATCGCCAACGGTAAAATTCCTAGCCTGGAAATAATTGAACGCAGCATTGTCAAACGACCTATTTGTTGGAGCAATCCAAATATCAAATTCGCGGGCAAAACTGAAATACGAAATGCCGAATGCCCGAGACCAATGGCTTATCGCGTTCTTGGTCAGTCCACAACCACGGCCGTACCACAGGCGCTCACCATAAGCATGGATCCTTTTGAACCGACCGTCTCGTAATCGATGTCGATACCGATCACCGCATTGGCGCCCATGGCCTTGGCTTTTTCGCACATTTCCTCCACGGCGATCTGGCGCGCCCGCTGCAGTTCGTTTTCGTAGGCGCCGGCCCGCCCGCCGACGATGTCGCGAATGCCGGCGAATAAATCCTTGAAGATATTGGCGCCTAGGATTGCCTCACCCATGACAAGCCCGCGATAATCGGAAATGGTACGGCCTTCAAGCGTATTGGTCGTGGTCGTAAGCATGGTGATCTTCTCCTAAACCTTCGATTGGCCGTAAGTGAATACCACGATCGCCAATATCGACAGCCCGATCGCTGCGACGTGATAGACATTCATCGGCTCGCGATAAATCCAAATGCCGACACCGACCGATGTCGTCAGGATCGACAACACCGCATATAGTGCATATGCCGTCGCACCGTAGTTGTTGAACAACAAAAAGAAGCCGATGAAAGTCAGAAAAAATCCAAATCCGGCAATCACCATATTGACTGCGTTCGCCGAGACATAATTCATGTCACCCGGCGATTTATAAATCAGATTTGCTGCCACGAAGAACACAACGCAAACAATGACTGCGCCAAATGTGAATAAAAACGGATTGGCGGATTGGCCGGCACCACGCTGTCCATAGACGAAGATGGCATTGCCGACGGCGGCAAGCGTGGCGAAGAGAAGCATTTTGAACATTTAGGCCTGCAATAAATTGTGTGAACCGCCACGAAGACGCGTTCGAATGCGTTATTCCGCAGCTTGTTTCGGCTCATACCCGAGCCGGGCATTTAATTGCGCCATCAATTTGACCGCCGCCTCGGCGATGACCGTGCCAGGCGGGAATATCGCCGCAGCCCCGGCCGTAATCAATGCATCATGATCCTGCGGTGGGATGACACCGCCGACCACGATCATGATGTCTCCGCGCCCTTCGGCCTGAAGCGCGGACTTCAGTTCAGGAACAAGGGTCAGGTGCCCGGCGGCCAATGATGACACCCCAACAATGTGCACATCGTTTTCCACCGCCTGGCGGGCGGCCTCCTCCGGTGTGGCGAATAACGGGCCGATATCAACGTCAAAGCCAAGGTCGGCGAAGGCAGACGCGATGACTTTTTGACCCCGGTCGTGGCCGTCCTGACCCATTTTGGCGACCAGGATGCGCGGCCGGCGGCCGTCGTTATCGTCAAACTCTTCGACCAGCGCCTGCACCTTTTTGACAGGTTCCGACATCTGACCGACCTCCTGTTTGTAAACACCTGATATGGATTTTATCTCGGCCACATGGCGCCCGAAGACCTTTTCCATGGCCAGCGTCATCTCACCAACGGTCGCCCGCGCACGGGCAGCCTGAACCGCCAGATCAAGTAAATTGCCGTCGCCGGACTGGGCGCAAGCTGTGAGTGCTGCCAGCGCCGCGTCGACTGCCTTGTCATCCCGCTCCGCGCGCAATCGATTCAGCTTGGCGATTTGCTGACTGCGTACGGCGGAATTATCGACCTTCAAGACATCGATGTCGTCTTCGTGTGTCGGGTGGAATTTGTTGACGCCAACCACCGTCTGCGCGCCGGAATCAATCCGCGCCTGGGTCTTGGCTGCCGCTTCCTCGATACGCAGTTTCGGAATACCGGCCTCGATGGCTTTCGCCATGCCGCCTATTTCTTCAACTTCCTCGATGTGCTGCAACGCCTTGGCCGCCAAATCGTGCGTCAACCGCTCCACATAAAAAGAGCCACCCCACGGATCGATCACCCGGGTCGTGCCTGATTCCTGCTGCAGGAAAAGTTGCGTATTGCGGGCGATGCGGGCGGAGAAATCGGTGGGTAGCGCCAGCGCTTCATCCAGTGCGTTAGTGTGCAGCGACTGTGTATGGCCTTGCGTTGCCGCCATGGCTTCAACGCAGGTGCGCACCACATTGTTGTAAACGTCCTGAGCTGTCAGCGACCAGCCCGATGTCTGCGAATGGGTCCGCAGGCTCATGGAACGCGGATCGGACGGAGAAAATTTCTCCTTCATCAATTTTGCCCAGATCAGCCGGGCGGCACGCAGCTTGGCAACTTCCATGAAGAAGTTCATACCGATCGCCCAGAAGAACGACAGCCGCGGCGCGAAGGCGTCAACATCAAGTCCGACGCCAACCCCGGCGCGGACATATTCAATGCCATCGGCGATGGTGTAGGCCAGTTCCAGATCAGCCGTCGCCCCGGCTTCCTGCATGTGGTAGCCGGAAATCGAGATGGAATTGAACTTCGGCATATGCTGCGAGGTATAGGCGAAAATATCGGAAATAATCCGCATCGATGGCGCCGGCGGATAAATGTAGGTGTTGCGCACCATGAACTCTTTCAAAATATCGTTTTGAATAGTTCCGGTGAGTTTCTCAGGCGCAACACCCTGTTCTTCCGCGGCGATGATGTAAAGCGCCATGGTCGGCAGAACGGCGCCGTTCATGGTCATCGACACACTCATCTTGTCGAGCGGAATGCCACTGAACAATGTTTGCATGTCGAGGATGGAATCGATCGCCACTCCGGCCATGCCGACATCGCCGCCGACGCGGGGATGATCGGAATCATAACCGCGATGGGTGGCCAGATCGAAGGCGATCGACAGACCTTTCTGTCCGGCCGCCAAGTTGCGCCGGTAGAAGGCATTGGAATCTTCCGCCGTGGAAAAACCGGCATACTGGCGCACGGTCCATGGGCGCTGCACATACATGGTCGGGTAGGGGCCGCGCAGGAATGGCGGCAATCCCGGCCACGTCGAAAGAAAGTCCAAATCGGCGACGTCTTGCGCACCATAGGTTGGTTTGACCGCGATGCCTTCCGGCGTCATCCAAGGTTCGCCGCCGTCCGTGGCGGGGGCGGCGCCGGGCTGGTAGTCAACATCGCTGAAATCCGGAATGCGGCTCATCGCCGATATTCTCCGTCTATGTTGCCGGGGACCAGACGTTTTCTGCGGCCTGCGCCGCGATCCCCTTAGGTGTTTTCATTGTCGCCCGCGATCGCCAGATTGCCAAGTCACGTGGGTTTCCTGCTTCAATTCATTGGTCTGCAAGATGCGAATGGATTTGTTCCAGTGTTTCAATCGCGTCGCAACCTTCATAAAGGTAATGCGTAACTCCCGCATCCGCCCAACTCGTCGCATGGTCGCCGGGCCGGCCGGCAAGGGCGATCAGCGTGGCGCCGGCAGCCGTCAATGCCCGAGCTGTGTCGGCTGCTTCGTAGGCATAAGTCGCATCGATGCCACACAGGCAAGCGATCGCCGCGCCGCTATTGCGATAGTTGGTGATTAGACCATCCAACCCATCAAAACCTTCATTCGATGGCGCCTCAATGCCGCCGGTTTCGAAGAAGTTCTTGGTCCAGGCGGCTCTCGCCGTGAAATCTGACAGCGGGCCGAGATTGGCCAGGAATACTGACGGCCGGGCGCCGGTTGCCGCTTGGGTGGCATCGGATTTATCCCGCAGGGCTTCAAAGGGCTGGCTTAGGCGGGTCGGCTGCAAGGATACGAAGTCGCCGGCTGCCGGTGATGTCGTGGATTCCGGCATCGGGGCCATCACCTCAATGGCCCGATCGTTGATTTCCGGAAAGGCACTGGTACCGGTGATGCGGTGTTTGCGCTTCGCAACCGCACCCATTTGCTCAGCGTGGTCTTTCGCCACCGCCGTTTGTACTGTGCCGTCCTCTATGGCGGCGACGATGCCGCCGGTGCGTTCAAATTTCTGGAACTGCGACCATGCACGGCCTGCCAATTGCTCCGTCAGATCCTCAATATGGCCAGAACCCGCGCCGGCATCCTGAACACGGCTCAGATTGGATTCTTCCAACAGAATGATTTGAGAATTGCGCGCCACGCGCCGGCTGAATTCATCAGGCAGCCCGACGGCCTGCGAGAACGGCAGCACGGTGATGCTATCGGCGCCGCCCAATCCAGCCGCAAATGACGCCATTGTTGCCCGCAAGATATTCACATGCGGGTCGCGGCGGGTCATCATCCGCCAAGAGGTCTGTGCGTGCACATGCGGCTGCAGGCTAGATATTCCCGAAGCATCCAGCACCCGGCGCCAAAGCCTGCGCAACGCGCGGATCTTGGCAATGGTCATGAACTGATCGCCATCGGCACTGATCGTCAGCCCGATCGTGTTTGCCAGTTGATCTTCGTTTTGGCCGGCCTCTTCAAGGGCGCGAAGATAGGCAACGCCGGTGGAAATGATCGCCGCTAGTTCCAATGTGGTGGAGGCCCCGGCATCGCCATAGGGTCGGCCATCAGCTTCCAATAGCCGCCAAGAAATGCCGACATCAGCGGCGCGGGCGGCAACTTGGCGCACACTTTCCGTTGGGCCGCCGGGAATGGCGGTACCGGAAGCAGACAAATTGCCAATCGGATCGAAACCGAAGGAGCCGGTCGTGTTTGATGATGAAACTGAATGGGCCTGCAGCACCGACGCGATGGCGGTAATGACTGATGGGTCAGTTTTTGCCGGTTCCAGCCGCAAATCGACCATATCCAAGTGGATGCCGTCGAGCATTGTTGCCAGAGAACCGTCGCTCAGGTCGGTACCAAAACCGTAAGCCGTCGGCGCGCCCCTTTCGACGATGGTCAATCCGGGAGCGCCGCCGGAGAGATCCTCAATCGCCATTTTATTAGCCGTCGCTGCGTCGGGGTGATCAACCCGTTGGGACACCATCCAAGGGACGGCGCCCGGCCGTCCGGCCTGGGCGACGACATCTGAACGGCCCGGATAGATTGGCCGAACCTCGATGTCGTCAGCGGTTTGAGTGACCAATGATTGAAACGGCGCGCCTCTGAGGGCCTTTTCAACGGCTTGTTGCCATTCGTCGGCGGTTTGCGTCGCGAACTGATCTGCAAGGGTCTGAGAAGGCGAGGTCATAGCGATCCATAATGCAATAGGGGCAGCGTACAGCGTTCTTATAAATCCAGGCCGGGTCCGGCTGCAACATATCTAAAAGATAAAAGCCGCCACTCATCGAGTTCGTGATCTGAGTCGATAATTGGTTGAATCTATCTATGCTGACCACCACCATGGCGTTATTATTGCGGTAACATTTGACGTAGAGGCCGGTTTCGGTCACAAATTCCTGCGGCTGGATTCTAAAAGAACAAACGTTACAGGGGCAATAAGTCGACATTTTTGCCGAAATTTTTTTGAGCTGGTCGTAAATGGCTGGATGATTAGACTCGTAAGGGCAGATGACGAGAGTTGATGAGCTATTTGACTGTGTGCAGGTTATCGCCGCGCTCACCGATCCTGAGCAAATCCTCAACACCATAGAGGAACCGGCGCGGTCGCGGGGGGCGACGCACATCCTGATGACCGGTCTGCCGATGCCTAATCGGCCGATCGAAAAATTGTTGTTGCGTGTCCAATGGCCGGATATGCGCAGTGGTGGTCTACCTATGGACCAGGTACCGGTTTCCGATCCGGTATTGAACATGTGCTACACCGGACGACACCCAGTGAATTGGCATCTCGATGCCGGTCGTGAACCCGGTGAAATTATTACCTCGGAATTGATGCTGGCAGCAGCTGGACCCGGACGGGTGCGGCTGGTTGCTGTTCCCGTTCAAGAGATCAATCCCTACCAGGCTTGTGTCATTGCCGCCGGTCCGGACCTTAATTTCTCAAATCGTGAATTGGTCGCCTACAACTATCTTTGCGCCATGGCATGGCGGCGATTGTTGGCGATTGGCCGCGTTGGCCGCTCCCGGCCCGGCGATCTTTCAGCCCGCGAGCGGCGGGTTTTGGAGCTGACAGCGATTGGCAAAACGGCAGCTGATATCGCTCAGATGTTGAAAATTTCGCAGCGCACGGTGCATGCTCATCTGCAAAACGCCAGCGAAAAGCTCAAGGCATCGAACAAGACCCACACGGTCGTGCAGGCCTTGCGGCACACTCAAATCGAATTGTAAGCCAGATTTTAAGAATTTGGTGGGGCTCGGGGCGCCGGTGAACAGCGCCCCGTATGCCGATTGTTTGCAGTGACCTTAGTAGGTCATCATCGCTTTTAGTTTTTTCGCCTGACCAATCCATTTGGCCGCTGATTTTTCGCCCGGCACTAAACGCACCAGTTTCTTATCAGCATTCACTTCCGCCATTTTGGCAGCCAGGTTGGCGGCGTTGCGGTGCTTGAGTTCTTTGACCGTGTCGACACCAGCGGCTTCGAGCAGTTCAGAATATTCCTCGCCCACACCGCTGATACGCATCAAGTCGGCCATGTTCGACCATTTCAAAATATAGGTCTCGTCGATCCCGGAATCGGCCGCCAATTGCTTGCGGCCCTTCGGGTTCTTGCCACGATCAAGCAGTGTCTTGGTCGTGTTGACGCCGACGGCAGCCAGCTTCTTTCCAAATTTGGGGCCAATCCCCTCGATTTTCTCAATCGGATACGACGACATATTAAAACTACCTCCTGTTTCCCTAAGACGCATCTCTTCTAAAAAATGAACGCGCGCTGATTAGTCAATGTGCACCATCACACAAATTGACTCAAACCCGGAATCGACCGAACGACGTCGTCAACGACATCATCGCCAGCCTTTTCCCGGGCAAACCCAATAATCTCTTTCGACACATTTTGAACTTGCCCCATGTCCAATCCGGCCGATGTCATTTTATTTAGGGCGCCCATGGCACCCATGCTACCCATCAGGCCGCCAAGCAACCCGCCGCTTTTATTTTCCGTATCGCCAATCAGTTCGCGAGCACCCGGTAGCCCATCAAGCACGAGAGCAACCTTGTCCTGCGGACCGTCTTTGGCCAAAATGCCCAGAATGATTTCAATGGCGGATTTTGCAAGATCTTCCGAAATTCCGGTTTTTGAAACCAAACGCGTAATCAGTTCTTCCATTGCGGTCTTGTTCCTTGGCGACGATTCTACCCTTGTCTATTTTGACAATAGGTAGCCGCGTAATACAAGCGCTGCCTGTGACTGCGACTTCATGTGCACGCCGCGCCGCGATTGCGGCTTTTTCAGTGCATGCCTATAACCTGATGTGCAAGATCAGTTTTGAGCCTGAGTCGCGGGAGCTAAATTACGATGTTTAAGGAAGACGGTGTGTTTTTGGGCGCCAGCGATAAGGCGCAATACCTGCCACTGAAATACGCCAATCGTCACGGGCTGGTAACCGGCGCGACCGGAACCGGCAAAACGGTTTCGCTGCAAATCATGGCGGAAGGTTTTTCCCGTGCCGGCGTCCCGGTGTTTTGCGCCGACGTAAAAGGTGATCTTTCCGGTATCGCCGTCGCTGGTGAGCCGAAGGACTTTCTAGCCGAACGGGCCGAGACGATTGGCTTTACTGACGATTATAAGTTCGAAGCTTCGCCAACCATTTTCTGGGATCTGTTCGGCAAAAAAGGCCATCCAATCCGTACGACCATATCCGATATGGGGCCGCTTTTATTATCGCGGCTGATGGATTTATCGGATGCCCAGGAGGGCGTCCTCAATATTGCCTTTCGCCTTGCGGATGACGACGGAATGCTGCTCCTGGATCTACCGGATCTGCGGGCGCTGCTCAAACATATCGGCGATAATTACAAGGAAATGTCTACGACCTACGGCAATGTCTCACGGGCATCCGTCGGCGCCATCCAACGCCGGCTGCTGGTGTTGGAAGAACAAGGTGGTGATGCGTTTTTCGGTGAACCGGCCATGGACATCACCAAATTGATGCTCAAGGACGAGGACGGCAAGGGTGTTATCAGTGTCCTGGCCGCCGACGACTTAATGATGGCGCCGCGCCTTTATGCAACGTTCTTGCTGTGGCTGTTGTCGGAGCTTTTTGAGGAACTTCCCGAGGTCGGAGATTCCGATAAGCCGAAGCTGGTGTTCTTCTTCGATGAGGCCCACTTGCTGTTCGACGAAGCGCCTAAAATTCTGCTCGAACGGGTAGAGCAGGTCGTCAAACTGATCCGTTCAAAAGGGGTCGGCGTCTTCTTCGTTACCCAGAATCCGCTGGATGTGCCCGAAGGGGTTTTGGCGCAACTGGGCAACAGAGTACAGCACGCGCTGCGCGCCTATACGCCAAGGGAACGTAAAGCGGTGAAGACCGCTGCCGAAACATTCCGGCCCAATCCGAAATTCGATACTTTCGAGGCCATAACTCAGCTCGGTGTTGGCGAGGCGCTGGTTTCGGTGCTGCAAAGGAAAGGTGTCCCGTCGATCGTGCAGCGGACATTGATGCGGCCGCCATCCTCCCGTCTCGGCCCGATTACCGATCGCGAGCGGAAAAAGATTGTCCGCCTGAGCCCGCTATATGGCGAATACGAAAAACGCGTAAATCGTCGGTCGGCATTCGAGGTCTTGCAGACCAGGGCGGAGGAACGGGCCGACATGGAAGAGCGCCAGCGTGAGCGTGAAGATCGTGACCGCGAACGTGGCGAGCGGATGAGCCGCACCCGTTCCGGTTATCGGGTGCCCGATTTTGGCCGCGATGACCGACCAACCAAAACCAGCCGCAAACGTTCCACATCGAGCCGCTACAAACGGCAATCGGTGACCGAAACTGCTTTGAAATCTATCGTCCGGTCGATCGGTCAATCCTTGGGCAAACAGTTGGTTCGCGGCATTCTCGGAAGCCTTAAGCGCGGGCGGTAGTATCGGCGTTTTAGCAATCGACGAAATTTCTATGATCAACACGACGACTGGAGAAATCTAATGGCCGCCATGGATGGTGTTCTTGACCGCATCGATGCGAACCTTCCCACAAGCCTGGACCGTCTATTTGAATTGCTGCGGATCGAGAGCATTTCAACGGATCCGGCTTACTCTGGTCAATGCCATGCGGCAGCCGATTGGATGGCGGCCTATCTGACCGGTTTGGGCATTTCATCCTCGGTCCGTCAGACCGACGGCCAGCCGATGGTGGTTGGACATTCAACGCCAGGCGGTTCGGCTCCCGGTCATGTGCTTTTTTATGGGCACTATGACGTTCAGCCGGTCGATCCGTTGGAGCTTTGGGACACCGAACCTTTCGATCCGAAAATCATCACGCGCGCCGACGGTTCCAAATGCATCGCCGCGCGTGGGGCCGCTGATGACAAAGGCCAATTGATGACCTTTGTTGAGGCTTGCCGGGCCTGGATCGAAGAAACCGGTGGTCTACCGGTCGACGTCTCCTTTTTGCTGGAGGGTGAAGAAGAATCCGGCAGCCCGTCGTTGCAGCCATTCCTGGAAGCCAACGGTGAAGAACTGAAAGCCGATGTGGCGCTGGTCTGCGATACCGGTATGTGGAACGCCAAGACCCCAGCGATTACCACCATGCTGCGCGGCCTTGTCGGAGAAGAGATTTATGTGACCGCCGCCGATATTGATTTGCACTCCGGCATGTTCGGTGGTGCGGCGCGTAACCCGTTGCATGTCCTGGCAACCGCATTGGCCGCTCTACACGATGACACCGGCCGGGTCATGGTACCGGATTTCTATGACGGCGTTGTCGAAATGAGTGACGACGTCCTGGCCAATTGGCAAAGCCTCGGGCTTTCCGCGGTCGATTTCCTGGGCTCCATCGGGTTGCGGGATCTTGCGGGCGAACAAGGACGCACCACGTTGGAGCAGATCTGGTCGCGGCCGACCTGCGAAGTCAACGGCGTGATTGGCGGCTACACCGGCGATGGGTTCAAGACCGTGATCCCGGCGATGGCCTCCGCCAAGATTTCGTTCCGATTGGTGGGAAATCAGGATCCGCATGCCATCCGCGCCAATTTCCGCGAGTTGATCAAGCGTCACATTCCCGATGATTGCCAGGTGGAATTCAAGGAACACGGCACCGCGCCGGCGCTTCAATTGCCGCTCGATAGCCCAACTCTGGTCAAAGGCCGCAAGGCGCTGGAAGCGGAGTGGGGCGTACCGGCGGCGGTAATCGGCTGTGGTGGGTCTATTCCCATCGTCGGCGAGTTCAAACGGTTCCTCGGCATGGATTCACTGCTGGTCGGCTTCGGGTTGGATGATGACCGGGTGCATAGCCCGAACGAAAAGTACGAGATGACCAGCTTTCATGGCGGCATCCGATCATGGGCCCGGATTTTGGGGGAACTGGCCGGATGAGCGAACAACGCCGTATTTGCGTTTACTGCGGGTCGAGCCCCGGCCGGCGACCGGATTATATCGATGCGGCGCGATCTCTCGGCAGAACGCTGGTAGACCGTGATTACGGCCTGGTCTATGGCGGCGCCAAGGTTGGCCTGATGGGTGGGGTCGCCAATGCGGTGTTGGAGGCTGGCGGCGAAGTTCACGGTATCATTCCAGAAAGCCTGGTTGATAAAGAACTCGCCCATGACGGTCTGACGGAACTCCATATCGTGCCGTCCATGCACGCCCGCAAGATGTTGATGGCTGACCTGTCGGACGGGTTTATCGCCCTGCCGGGCGGTATCGGCACGCTGGAAGAAATTTTTGAAATCTGGACTTGGGCGCAGCTGGGTTACCACGCCAAGCCCTACGCATTTCTCAATGCCGCCGGATATTATGACCGGCTCATTGCTTTCCTTGATCACCAGTCAAACGAAGGCTTCGTCCGCAAAGAACTGCGCGACGATTTGATTATCGAGGCTGAACCGGGCCGCATCTTGGATGCCTTTGAGAACTACCAGCCGGTGACGGTAGAAAAATGGGTGGATCGTTCCGAGCTTTAGGTCTTAACCCAGCGCCAATAATCCCTCAAGTGACGGCAGGACCGCCGCCGGGGAAAGGTCTGAATATTCATCCGGCATGCCGCCACGATTGATCCAGACCGGGCGAAAACCGAATGCCTTGGCACCGGCAATATCCCAGCGGTTGGACGATTGGAAAGACACCGCTTCCGGAAACACCCGGTAGGCTGTTGTGACCATCTCATAAACGCTGGGATCGGATTTATAGGTGCGAATATCGTCGACGGAAAATACGTCGTCCAGCACCGTTTCCAAACTAGCCGACTGCACTGCGGCTTCCAGCATCTTTGGCGAACCGTTTGATAGAATCGCTAGCCGCATGCCGTTTTGCTTCAATGCCTTGAGAACCTCCTGAACCTCCGGATAAGCATCAAGCTGCATATAGGCTTCAAGCAGAGCCGCTTTGACGGAGGTGTCGGCCGACGGCACGGCCCGAAAGGCATAATCGAGCGCCTGCTCCGTCAGGGTCCAAAAATCCATGTAATGGCCCATCAAGGTCCGCGTCCAGGAATATTCCAACTGTTTGGCGCGCCAGATATCCGACAGGCGCTGAGCGTCAGCACCGACGGCTTCCTGGTGTTTGCGCACCGCGGCGTGGACATCGAACAAGGTTCCGTAGGCATCAAAAACGAAAATGGAAAGGGCCATGGCCGGGCTCATTGGTTGGGTGATTGCAATCGGCCCGAACCATGGACTTTTTCGCAGCTAAGGAAAAGGGGACAATTTGGCAATTGGTTATTCTAGAGCGAGATGATCCAATCTAGCCTTAACTCACTCTAGGGCGATATGGCCGTTGTCATCGATCGACCAGAACGGATTGTGAGCGATTTCGATCAAATGGCCATCCGGGTCGGCGATGTAGCCGGAATAGCCGCCCCAAAAAGCCTCTTCGGCGGCCTTGATAGATTTGGCGCCGGCTTCGACGGCCTGGCTGATGACGCTGTCCACTTCATCGCGGCTGCGGGCATTGAATGCCAATGTGATGGCGCCTGGCCCTGCGGCAATATCAACACCGGTTTCTCGGCTCAGCTCCGCCCGTGGATAAAGCCCAAGCACCATGCCGGCGATGGCATAAAACGCGATGTCATCGTTAGAAGAACCGGCGGCCTGCCAACCCAGTCCATCCTCGTAGAATCGTCGTGATGCGGCCAAATCCTCTACCGCTAGGGTTATCATGCTGATCCGTTGTTCCACGTGGCACTCCGATCTGGGGAAAAATTACATTCCGAACGCTAAAAACTGATCGGAACAAATATGGAACATCGTGTCAATGCGCATATAATTTTTCCCATTGAACCAAATTTGGAGAACAGGTGTTGACCTTGACGTCGGTTCGGCGTTCGATCCGCCTCCTGTTGGTTGAAGTGGCAATGGTTGGAGATTTCTAAAATGGACGAGTGGTCAGCGACGTGGACCTGGTTGGACGGAACCTGGCATGAAGGCAACCCGATGATCATGGGGCCTCGCGATCATGGTGCGTGGTTGGGTTCGACCGTATTTGACGGCGCCCGGTCTTTTGAAGGCGTCACGCCGGATCTGGACCTGCATTGTCAGCGTGTTAATCGCTCCGCTGCGGCTTTGGGTTTGAAGCCGACCATGGAATGGCAAGATATTCAGGCCTTGGCGAAAGAGGGTGTTGGCAAGTTTTCTTCCGACGCGGCGCTTTATATCCGGCCTATGTACTGGGCGGTGCAGGGCGGCTATATGGCGGTGGCGCCGGACCCGGAATCAACCCGGTTCTGCCTGTGCCTCTATGAAACACCGATGCCTGATCCGGATGGCTTTTCCATTACCGTATCAAAGTACCGCCGGCCGACGATTGAGACCATGCCGGTAAATGCCAAGGCCGGTTGCCTCTATCCAAACAATGCCCGGGCACTGGTGGAGGCCCGTGAACGTGGTTTTGACAATACGCTCGTCATGGACATGCTCGGCAACATTGCCGAATTGGCCTCAGCCAACGTTTTCATGACCAAGGACGGCAATGTGCTGACACCGGCCGCGACTGGTTGTTTCCTGGCAGGTGTTACCCGGTCACGTGTCATCAAGTTGTTGCGCGATGCCGGCTACAATGTTCAAGAAGCGTCCCTCAGCATGGCTGATTTCCAGGAGGCCGATGAGATATTCTCAACCGGCAACTACGCCAAAGTGACGCCGATCAACAAAATCGAAGATCGGGATCTGCAGCCCGGGCCGATCGCCTCGCGCGCCAGGGAACTGTATTGGGAATGGGCACACGCCTAGGGTCAGACCCTAGTCACCTGGCTGACAGAAAATACCTTTGATTTATGCGACTAATTCGCATCTTGGGGCGTTGCCGATGCGGGTTGATCGTCCTATGTTGTTAGTCAAGTATTCCCTGTTGGTTTTCGGATTAGACATCTGAACCATATCCATTTTGAAATCGAGGAGGATCGATTCCATGGCTTTAGAATTGCCTGAACTTCCCTATTCCATTGATGCCCTGGCGCCGGTCATGTCGGCTGAAACCTTGGAGTTTCACCACGGCAAGCACCATCAGGCCTATGTCACCAACGGCAACAATCTGCTGTCGGGCAGTGACCTTGAAGGCAAAAGCGTTGAAGAAATTGTTGTTGCCAGCCACGGCAACACTCCTGGTGTCTTCAACAACGTTGCCCAGCACTACAATCACACCTTGTTCTGGCAAATGATGAAGCCGGGCGGCGGCGGTCGCTCCATCCCGGGCGCGCTGGCAGCCAAGATCGATAGCGATCTGGGCGGCTACGATAAGTTCCGGGAAGATTTCATCCAGGCCGGTGTCACCCAGTTCGGTTCCGGTTGGGCCTGGCTGGCCATGAAGGACGGCAAGCTGGAAATCATGAAGACCCCGAACGGTGAAAACCCGCTGGTCCATGGCGCCGCGACGCTTCTTGGCTGTGATGTTTGGGAACATTCCTATTACATCGATTATCGCAATGCCCGACCAAAATATCTGGAGGCCTTTGTCGATAGCCTGATCAACTGGGACTTTGTCGGCGAGTTGTTCGAGGCGGCTTCCTGATAAGTCCAGACAACCGAATACAGACTTAGAAAAGCGGGCTGTTTTCAGCCCGCTTTTTGTTTATGAGCTCGCCGTCTTTTTGCCGGCCATTAAGAGGTCATATCGGTCACCGTCAGAGCAAACGCCCAGGCCAGCGCGGTATCCTTCAGCCGATCAAACCGACCGGCCTGACCACCATGTCCAGCATGCATTTCCGTCTTGAGCGCGATCGGACCTACGCCGGTTGAATGAACCCGCAGGCGGGCTACCCATTTTGCCGGCTCCCAATACGTCACGCGCGGATCGGTCAACCCGGCCATTGCCAGGATCGGCGGGTAGGGGAGGGCGCCGACTTGGTCGTAAGGCGAGTAGGCGGCGATGCGCTCGTAGGCCTTCTTATCGGCAATCGGATTTCCCCATTCCGGCCATTCAGGTGGCGTAAGCGGCAGAGTGTCATCGAGCATGGTGCCCAGCACATCGACGAACGGCACTTCCGCGACAATGCCACCGAAAAGCTCTGGCGCCATATTGGCGACCGCGCCCATGAGCATGCCGCCGGCGGAGCCACCCTCGGCGATGATACGTCCCTTGCCGGTGTATTTCTCCGTGATCAGATGCCGGGCAACAGCGGTGAAATCGGTAAATGTATTGGTTTTGAGTTCCCGCCGGCCGTTGGCGTACCAGGCAAAGCCCTTTTCCTTGCCACCGCGCACATGGGCGATTGCATAGATAAATCCGCGATCGGCGAGCGACAACGGTCCGACGCGGAAGGCCGCTGGCATCGACATGCCGTATGAACCGTAGCCATAAAGCAGGCAGGGCGCTGTGCCGTCACGCGGTGTGTCGCGGTGGGCGAGTATCGTCACCGGTACTTCCTCACCATCATCGCTTTTGGCAAACAGCCGCTCGGTAACGTAGTCGGCCGGATCGTGACCAGATGGCACCTCTTGGGTTTTACGCAAAAAGCGTTCGCGGCTCTCCAAGTCATAGTCGAAAACCTGCGCCGGCGTGGTCATTGATGAATAGGTGAAACGCAATTGAGACGTATCGAATTCATAGCCAGCCTGCATACCCAGGGAATAAGCCTCTTCGGCAAAATCGATGGCATGGGTTTCGCCGTCGGCGAGGCGCCGGATCATAATCCGCGGCAGACCGTTTTGGCGTTCCAACCAGGTTAGATGATCAGCAAACAAATCATGCTGAATGATCAGCCGGCCAGGTTCGTGGCTGATGAGGTCTTGCCAGTTTTCCCGGCCTGCGGAAGCTACCGGTGCAGTGACGATCTTGAAGTCTTCCGCCTCGCCGGCATTTGTCAGAATGAAGAAATCATCGCCGTGATGGTCCAGCGAGTATTGCTCCTCTTCCAGACGCGGCGCGATGCAGGAAAGTGCTGGGTCACTTTGATCCAGATCCAATACCTGCACTTCCGAGGTCTGATGATCATGGCAATCGATGATCAAGAAACGCCCTGACCGGGTTTTGTCGATGCCTACGAAAAACCCGCTGTCGGTTTCTTCGTAGATGAGGCGATCATCCTCAACTGGCGCGCCCAACCGGTGCTGGTAGACCCAGCGCGGACGGTGATTGTCATCCAGGCGGACATAGTAGATCGACAGACAATCCGGTGCCCAGACTACGGCGCCGCTGGTATTTTCCAGGACATCGTCCAGTTCCTTGCCGGTTTCCAGTGCCCGGATGCGCATGGTGGCGAACTCGCCACCGGTATCATCGGCAGACCAGGCCAGAAGCGCATGATCGGGCGAGTGATCCGCCGATTCCAGCCGGAAATAATCCTTGCCCGTGGCCAATTGATCGGCGTCCAGCAATACTGTTTCTGCACCACCGTCGCGCGCCGTGCGGACCAGCTGCGGATGTTCGCCACCCTCCAGATAGCGGGTGGCGTAGGCATACGGACCGTCGGCGGCGGGAACGGAGGAATCATCTTCCTTGATCCGACCGCGCATTTCCGCGACCAGGGCCTCCTGAAGATCGACAGTGCCGGCCGTCACCGCTTCGAAATAAGTGTTTTCGGCGTCCAAATGGGCGCGAATATCAGCCGCCAGTACTGTCGGGTCCTGCATGACGTCGCGCCAATTTTCAGCGCGAAGCCATGCATATTCGTCAGTCCGAGAAATGCCATGATGAACCGCCGTCGCCGGCCCCGTTTTGGCGACCGGCGGCGTGTGGGAGGTGTCAAAAGTCATGATCAGTCGTCAGTTTCTGATTTGTCGGCGTCAAATGTCATCGCTGTGCCGTTCATGCAATAACGCAATCCTGTCGGCTGCGGCCCATCATTGAATACGTGTCCCAGATGGGCGTCACAGGTGGCGCAGCGAATTTCCACACGCCGCGTAAAGAGTTTCCTATCTTCATGCTCGCTGACCGCATCCTCATCGACCGGCGCCCAATAACTTGGCCACCCAGTACCAGAATCGTATTTTGTTTCAGAGCTGAACACCGGCGCCCCGCAGCACACACAGGAATACTGGCCCGGCGATTTTTGATCCCAGTTGGGCCCGGTATAGGCACGCTCGGTGCCGTGCTTGCGGGCAACGTGATACTGGTCCGGCGTCAGTTGCGCCTTCCACTCATCTTCGGTTTTGGTGATCTTCGTGCGTTTCTGTGACATCGCGTTTTCCCGTCAATCAAGTGGCGTTTGGGCTGGCAATTTCCTTTTCCACACTTAGAAACTGCGCGCTGAACCTGCAAGCCAGCAATTGCATCATCACGATTACATGATCTTAGACGGTAAATTCGCTGGAAATCCGGAACCAGAGGCACATTTTTACCAAACAGGGCAGCCTATCACTCAACAAACACCGACGAATCGCAGACACTCGCCAGAATAGCGGGGCAGGAATCCAAATATGGCGTTGAGCCACCTTGACGGAACATTCATCGCGGCCGCGGCGCCCTTCGTGGCCGCCGCGCTTGCGCCCATGGCGAACCGTCTGTTTGGTAATGCCGCCGGATGGCTTCTGGCTGTCGTTCCCGCCGGCATGTTTTTATATTTCTTCAGCCTGATTGATCTGATTTCGTCTAATCAATCCGCCTTTGTCGTCTCCATGCCGTGGGTGCCCAGTTACGGCGTTGAGCTTTCCTACATGCTCGATGGATTGTCGTTGATGTTCGCGCTGCTGATCACCGGGATCGGCACCTTCATCATCATTTATTCCGGCGGCTATCTGAAGGGCCACGCCCATCAGGGCCGATTTTACGCTTACATGTTCCTGTTCATGGGCGCCATGTTGGGCGTGGTGATCGCCGATAACCTAATCACCTTGTTCATCTACTGGGAACTGACCTCGATCACGTCGTTCCTGTTGATCGGGTTCGATCATACCAAGGCGGCGTCGCGACGGGCAGCCTTGCAGGCCTTGGTGGTGACCGGCGGTGGCGGATTGGCACTGCTTGCCGGCTTTCTGGTGATGATGCTTGCCACTGGCGCGACAAGCATGTCCGGGCTATTGCAGCTTGGCGGCACGTTGCGTGGCCACGAGCTCTACGTGCCGATCCTAATTTTGGTTTTGTGCGGCGCTTTTACCAAATCGGCGCAGTTTCCGATGCATTTCTGGCTGCCCAATGCCATGGAAGCGCCGACGCCGGTTTCCGCCTATCTGCATTCAGCCACGATGGTCAAAGCCGGCGTTTATCTGTTAATGCGGGTTCACCCTATTCTCGGTGATTCCGAACTATGGGCAATCATTCTGCCGTTGTTCGGCGGTGCGACGCTGCTTGTCGGGACAACCCTGGCAATTCGCCAAACGGATTTGAAGCTGATACTGGCCTACACGACCGTCGCCTCCCTGGGGCTATTGGTCATGCTCATCGGCACCAGCTTGCCGCACGCTATTCAGGCTGCGGCGCTCTACCTGTTTGCGCACGCCATGTTCAAGGGCTGCCTGTTCATGGCTGCCGGTCTCATTGATCATGAAACCGGCACCCGGGACATCACCAAGCTTGGCGGATTGCGCAAGGCCATGCCGATCACCTTCGCCGCGGCGTTCGTCGCCGCCTGGTCGATGGGTGGGTTGCCACTGGTTATCGGGTTTGTCGCCAAGGAAACCATGTATGAGGCGTTGTTGTTCGATAATCCGCTGGCAACCGCGGCTCTGATTGTCGCTGTTGTCGGCAATGCCATGATGTTTGCGGCCGGTTTCGCGGTTGCCACGCGGCCGTTTTTTGGCGCCCCGGTCACAACCCCCAAGCCGGCCCACGAAGGGCCGATTTCGCTTTGGGCCGGACCGGTGGTGCTGTCCGTGCTCGGGATCATTTGCGCGATCACCGGTGCCTGGGTTTCCATCAAATTGCTGAGCCCCATGGCCTTTGCCATTTCGCGGGTGCCGCAGGAAATTCCGGTCGGCCCGTCGATCCATTTCAACCTGCCTTTCGCGCTTTCGGTGGTTACCGTGACGCTCGGTTTGTTAATCTTGTGGCAGCTCGATCGGGCGCGAATGCTGATCGCCGCCTTATTGAAACTCATCGGTTGGGGGCCGGACCAAGGCTTCGATCAGTTCGTGCGTACGATCATTCGGTTGGCGGCGATGGTGACCCGGTTCATTCAACCCGGACGCCTGGAAATCTACCTGACGGTCACTTTCATTGTTGTTGCTGCCGCATTGCTGACGCCGCTGCTGCTTCTTGACGAGATGCCGGCCTGGCCGGGTTGGCCGGATTTGTTTTTCTACGAATGGGCTTTGATGATCATCGCGGTGATTGGCTTGTTTGCGGTCATCATCGCCCGTACCCGCCTTGTGGCCATCGTCTCCCTGGGAATCCAGGGTTTCGCCGTGGCGATGATTTTCATGATTTTTGGCGCGCCGGACCTGTCGTTCACCCAGTTCATGGTGGAGACATTGTCGGTGGTCATTCTGGCCTTGGTAATGACGCGGTTAAAGCTGGCTTATCAGGATCACCGGTCGCACCTGCAGATGATCAAGGATGGTGTCATTGCCATTGCCTGCGGTGCTGGTTTCATGCTGTTGCTGTTGACCGTCACGCAAGGGGTGTTCGACCCACGTTTGTCAGAGTTCTTCGCCGCCAACAGCCGCGTGATTGCCCATGGCCGAAACATCGTCAACGTCATCATTGTCGACTTCCGCGGTTTGGATACCTTGGGTGAGATCGCCGTGGTGATGATTGCCGGCCTTGCCATCCTGGCGCTTATTCGGGTGCGCAGCCGTGCACCGGTACCAAAGTCTGAAGACAGCAACGGAGGTGTGGCATGAGGACCGTCATATTCCGAACTATCGCGCCGTATCTCACCAGCTTGATGGTACTGTTTTCGGTGTTTGTTTTGTTGCGCGGTCACAATGAACCGGGCGGCGGATTTATTGGCGGGCTGATTGCCGCTTCCGCCTTTGCGATCTACGGCATTGCCTGTGGCGTCGCACCGGTGCGCCGGGCAATCCGTTTCCACCCCATGGCGATTTCCGCATTTGGATTGTTTCTGGGCGGTTTGGCCGGGCTGCCGTCGATCTTGCAGCAGGTGCCATTCCTGACCGGGCTTTGGTGGTTCCCGAAATTGTTTGGTGTTGAGTTGGCGCTGTCGACACCGATGGTCTTCGATATTGGTGTTTATTTCGTCGTCGTCGGGTCGATCACCTCGATCGCCTTGGCGCTTGAAGAACCGGATAGGAACTGATCATGGAAACCGCCTTGAGCGTCTTGATCGGTGTGTTCTTTACCGTCGCCATCTATTTGATGTTGTCGAAGCAATTGATCCGCATTCTGCTCGGCGTGGCGATTTTAGGTAATGCGGTCAATATGTTGATCTTTACCGCCGGGCGACTGACACGCGAGGTGCCGCCGATCATTGGACCCGATGATGCAGTGCCCGCTGCCGCTACCGCCAACCCGTTGCCACAGGCGTTGATCCTGACGGCGATCGTTATTTCATTTTCGTTTTTTGCCTACCTGTTGGTGCTGAGCTATCGGACCTATCAGGAGATGGGAACCGACGATACCGACGAGATGCGCGTCGCTGAACCGCCGGCTGCCGGTCCGCCGCCGATGGGGTATTAAAGTGGCGACGCAATCCCATACCGTCGACCTGTCAGCGGCCATGGCCACAGCGCCGGTGGCGGTTGGCGATTGGTTGGTTATCGCACCAATCATCATCACTGCCATGGGTGGCGCGCTGTGTTTGATGCTGCGCAAACGCATCAATATTCAGCCCAGTTTGGGCATATTGTTTCTGGCATTGTTGGTTATCTGCGATATCGCCTTGCTTGTACGGGTGGTCCAAAACGGCCCTATCACCATGGTCATGGGGCGCTGGTTGCCGCCATTTGGTATCGCATTCTCCGTCGATATTGTCGGCGCGATGTTGGCGCTGGTAGCCGCCATCGTTGCGTTGGTTGCCGCCATCTACGCCGTCTTCGATATCGATGAGACGCGCCGTCGCTACGGATTTTATCCATTCTTGATGCTGTTGATGACCGGTGTTTCCGGCGCCTTCCTGACCGGTGACATCTTCAACCTATATGTATGGTTCGAGGTTCTTCTGATTGCTTCGTTCGGCCTGATCATCATTGGTTCCAAGGTTGAGCAGTTCGACGGCGCGGTGCGCTACACATTTCTCAATCTCATCGCCACGACGTTGTTCCTGATCGCCACAGGTTATCTGTACGGGGTGTTGGGTACGCTCAATATGGCAGATATCGCCATGAAGGTGCGGGCCGGTGGGGCGGCGCTGCCGCTGGGTACGATCGCGGCGCTTTATTTGCTGGCATTTGCCATGAAAGCCGCGGCCTTCCCGGTCAATTTCTGGCTACCGGCCTCCTATCATACGCCAAACATTGTCGTGTCGGCGGTGTTCGGCGGATTGCTGACCAAGGTCGGCGTCTATGCTCTCATCCGCACCATGGTCATGTTGATGCCAGACCACCGGGTCGCCATGTCGGACATCATCGTTTGGCTGGCGCTTCTGACGATGTTGACCGGTGCGCTGGGTGCATTGGCACAGTCGGATGTGCGGCGGCTGTTAGGTTATCTGGTGATTTCCGGCATCGGGTCGATGCTTGCTGGTGTCGCCTTGGGAACCGTGCCTGGCATTGCCGGCGCGGTGTTTTATGCCGTGCACTCCATTATCGTCATAACGGCGCTCTATCTGGTCGTTGGTATTATGGGGCGGCTATGCAACGCCTTCGATCTGCCGGGACTTGGCGGGCTTTATGGTAAGGATCCACTGTTGGCGGCCATGTTCCTGATCCTGGCGCTTGCCGTTGCAGGGCTGCCGCCATTTTCCGGGTTTTGGCCAAAGGTCATTCTTGTTGAGGCTGCGTTCCAGGAAGATCAATTCTGGCTGGCTGCCGGCATATTGGTGACCGGTTTTTTGACGACCATGGCGGTCGGACGGATTTGGCTCCACGGGTTTTGGCGTGGCGGTCCGCAGGGCACACCTGATGGTGCGCAAAATCTACCTGCCGGGCGATTGGAAAATCGCCAACGCACGGTGCTCTATCTGCCGGTAATGGTGTTGATCGTGCTTGTCATAGTGCTCGGCATATGGCCCGATCCGATGATTAAGGCGGCTTCCCTCGGTGCAGAGGGCATGATCAATCCAGCGGCCTATATCCAATCCGTATTCGGGAGTGTCCAATGACAAGTCTCCTGCTTGTAAATCTCATGCTGGCGCTCGTTTGGGGGGCGATTACCGGATCGTTTTCGGAGGTCAACCTGGCCTTCGGCTTTGTCCTTTCCGCTGTCGCGCTTTATCTCATTCGCGAGCAAGTGGGCACGACCGGTTATTTTATTCGCGCCTACAAAATTTCAAGTCTCACTGCGCTGTTCTTCTATGAATTGGTGTTATCGGCGTTGCGTGTCGCCATTCTCGTGACCAAGCCGAAGATTGTCGTTGAACCGGGCATTATTGCTTATCCGCTCACCGTTGATCGTGATTTTGAAATTACGTTGCTCGCCAATCTGATCACGCTGACCCCCGGCACGCTCAGCGTCGATGTGTCGGAAGATCGAAAAACGCTTTACGTCCACTGCATCGACGTGCCCGATCAGGAACAGATCGTCCAAGACATCAAGGGTGGTTTTGAACGTAAGATCATGGAGGCGTTCCGATGACCGGCGATCTTAGTTTCCTGGATATTTGCGTATTGATTTCGCTGGCTTTGTTGGGGTTGTCCATGCTGCTGACGGTATTGAGGATCGTGCAAGGACCGACATTGCCCGATCGCATTTTGGCGCTGGATATGTTGGTGGCGGTGGGAATTGGTTTCATCGCGGCGATCGGGGTCAAGACCAAGTATTTTCTTTATATCGATATTGCCATCGCGCTCGGCCTGGTGGGCTTTTTGGCAACCGTCGCCTTTGCCCGTTTTGTTCTCAGCCGCGGAACGGCCGCTGAAGAACCAGTCGATCATCTGGCCGAACCGTCCGGTCGGGGAGGGGCGGAATGATTATGTTTCACGAAGCGGCGGTCGGAATACTGCTGGTGATTGGATCGGCATTCGCCCTTGCAGCATCCATCGGCTTGATACGCTTGCCCGACCTTTATACCCGTATGCACGCCGCCAGTAAGGCCGGCACGCTGGGGTCTGGTGTGATGTTACTAGCGTTGGCTTTATTCTCATTGGAATTGGCGGTGGTGACCCGCGCATTGGCAGGCGTTTTGTTCTTCCTTCTTACCGCCCCAGTTTCCGCCCATTTGTTGGCCAAAGCAGCCTATGAAGTCGGATATAAACCCGGGCCTGAAACAAAAACCGATGCTCTGGCGGATGAAGGTGCGTCAGACCAGAACGGAAATGACGGCTAACGTTTTCGCCGCTAAACCGCCCTTAGGATAAAAATCTGCACTTGGGACGGTAGAAATTTGTCCGACATCCTGCAATTTACAATAGACAACAAATCGGACAACTGTTAGCGGGCCACCAAGTTGTAGACGAATATTTCCTAATCATTCAGAAATCTTTCATTCACTTGGGAAAACCGGGTTGTCTTTTCAAGAAAATCATCTATACACATGAATTGATAGGTTATTTCAGTCAACCTAATGGTTGTTAAGTTGAATTGAAGTGTGCGTATCAACAATTACATGTTCCTTGGTTGAACTCGCAATGACATAAAAATATTTGTTAGTTTGACATTAGCAAGACGGTTTGAAAATGAACGAAGATGTAAACAATACCAACTTTATCGAGCTTACTGCGGACGTTGTTTCGGCATATGTCAGCAACAATACTGTTGCGGCATCGGAGCTGCCGGCGCTTATTTCTGACGTTTTTAACGCACTTCGGACAACGAGCGAAGCTTCAAACGAACCCGAGCCGGAGCCCTTGAAGCCGGCGGTTTCGATCAAGAAATCGATCACTCCCGACTATATTATTTGTTTGGAGGATGGGAAGAAATTCAAGTCCCTGAAACGCCATTTGCGCACCCATTACGACCTCACTCCGGAAGATTATCGTGAGAAATGGGGTTTGGCTGCCGACTATCCGATGGTCGCACCCAATTATGCAGCGGCTCGCTCTGAACTTGCCAAGAAGATGGGCCTTGGCCAGCAGCGCCGACGGGCGAAGTAACGACGCCTAATCTAGAACAATAAGATTAGCCGCGGTTCGCCGCGGCTTTTTGATTCTCGCTCCATCTATGGCATTTCGATTTATTTGCGACTGGACATTCGCCGATCATACGGCCGGGCGATCTTGAAACTGGCCGTGATTCAGGCTGCGGCGCTGCCGTCAGAATTGTCCCCGTATTGGGTCCGTTTAGCGAGCAAGCTTAAGCAACCAATATATGGCGTGATTTTATCTCGAAGTTGGTTGTCGCTGATTGGTTTGATGCGGGGATAAGTCGTTCGGTGTGAAATTCAAACGATAGTCTCCAGCTTCAGCCAAATCGCATTGCCGTTATGTTTTTCCATAAAAGCGCGCGCTTCACCAGCTATCGGCGGGTCTATCTGCATAAATCGTATAGATCTCGTTTGCCAGTTCTAATCGCTGGACGGGGATTACTTTGCTTTCCTACAGATTAGCGGCGATACAATTGATATATAACCTTGGGTTGTAAATTGGTTTTATACATATTTTTTCGAGAATCTTATCCCCATCCCATTCAAATCATTATAAAACATACAGGTATATATTCCTATTATCAGATTTTGATGAATTGAATCGCCTTGGAGGAAAATTGTTTATGGAGTTTGTATCAGCCAAGCCAGGATCTCAAACGATCGGCTACCGAGCCCGAGGGTGCTCGCCGGATCGATCAGCCGCCTGCCAAATATTGGTGGCTACCGTCGCCGCGGCCTTCGGGGTGGCCGTCAACGATCTTCATGCGCCAACGCGAATGCCGGCACAGATCGCGTTTGCCCGACAGGTTGCCATGTACCTGGTGCATGTGGAGCTCGGGATGTCATTGACCGAGGTCGGCCGCCACTTTTCCAGAGACCGGACTACTGCTGCCCACGCCTGTCGCGTTGTTGAAGAACGGAGCGAGGCCCAAGAGGTGGATAGGATTCTGAACTGCATCAGAAATACTTTCCACGGATGGCGGAAAAATATCGAACACAACAAGGATGGTTCCAATGGCCAAAGTTGAAAGTGGCACTAGGCGTGCGGCCGATATCGTCCGATTGTTGAAGTTGCTGGGAAAACGCGAAATGCAGCTGGCGCCTTGCGGCAATGGTGAGAAATTTGAAATTATTGATCCCCTTCGGGAAACCAACCGCCGCTACCGCTTTGCCGACGCTGATATCAGTTGGGTTTTGAAGCGCGGATTGGTGCGTCGCGGTGCATCTGACACAATTTCACTCACGCAAGACGGTGTTTCATGGCTGAGACGAACCCTTGCCGGCGACGATGGTTTTCAAGACCAACACCGCAGCCTTAAGACCAAGAAAAGTATTGATGGCCGACGGGTGACCGAAAACGAGCGGGAAAGCCCGCTCGTCTGGTTACGCAAACGCCGGGATAAAAACGGTGCGCCGCTGATCGATGATCAACAGTTTTCCGCCGGCGAGCGGCTGCGGGCGGAATTTGACCGCGCCCAGTTGATGCCGCGCACCTCATCGAATTGGTCGGCCGCCATTAATCAGAAAGCCAAACGCGGCGCTAGTGCCAATGGTTTGGCCGATGCAATGGATGCAGCCTTGGCGGCGCGAGACCGGATCAACAACGCTCTGCGGGCCGTTGGATCAGACCTTTCTGGCGTGCTTGTTGATGTCTGTTGCTTTTTGAAGGGATTAGAGGCCGTCGAACGTGAACGCCAATGGCCGCCGAGATCCGCAAAAATCGTCCTGACCATCGCACTAAACCGCCTTGCTGACCATTATGGCCTAAACACACCGGCCAAACCATCGCAGCGGAGCGGACAAATGCGGCATTGGGCAACAGAGGACTTCAAACCACATATTTAGATTTGAGATTGCGCGGTTCAGGCGGCAAGCAGCGCGTTTTCCGCTTCTTTTCGCATACGTACGACAAGCGAATTCAACCCATTTGACCGTTGTGGCGTCAGGTGCTCGTTCAGGCCAAGGCGAAGCAACAGATCGGTGGCTTCCTGATTGGCGATTTCCGACGCCGTTCGTCCGGTATAAAAGGCGATCATGATGGCGACGAGACCGCGGACGATATGGGCGTCGCTATCGCCCTTGAAATGCAGGATTTGCGTGCCGCTATCATCGGTCTCTACCCGCGTCGACAACCATACCTGGGAAACGCAGCCGCGCACCTTGTGAAGGTCGTCGCGGTCCTCTTCAGGATAAGGTTCCAGTGATCGGCCCAATTCGATGATGTACCGATAGCGGTCTTCCCAGTCGTCAAGAAACTCAAAGTCGTCAACGATATTGTCAATTGCCATGTTCTGCTGCTTTTAGCCCTCAATTTTCACTCCTCATACAGGAGCATTGGCCAGAAAGGCAAATAGGCAAAAAAAAGCCGTGGTGGTTCGGCAGGAAACCACACACGGCTGGCGACACGTATTTATTGTGTGCCGCAAAGTTTTGCCCGCGTGGCATCTATGGAAGGCGGGGTGACGTTGCCTACCCAGGACGATGACACTCACACGCGGAGGGGACATTCCTTTTTAGTCTTGGTGACGTTTCCTCAAGTTAATTGCTAAGCGATCTACGCCGGCTTTTCGTTTTCCGCGGCGCGCCACTTCGGTGCCTTATCGGCAGGCTTCAAGGTGTCGGCCGCTGGTGTGGCCTTCTCGTTGAGTTGCCCATCGAGGAATTCGTAAAGCATGCGCGCGCCGTGCCGGGCTTTGTAACCGAAGGTTTCCATAGCCGCGCCACCGGTCTTGCAGGTATCGGGTTGCCGCTCGCAGAATTTGGCGAAATCGGCAATAGCTGATTGAGCGGCGCCGTAGGCGGAAACCGCTGAAACCTGAACCGGTTGCGGGTTGCTGGATTCCGGTTTGTCCTCCGCCGGAATGAGAAGGACGACCAGAGATAACCAAAATGCAGATCGAATAAGAAACATGTGCCTGCCTGTATAATTCGATGTTCGATTTCTAGAATTTCTTATTGTTGAGGCAAACAATACATATAATATTTGAAAAAATTGATATTCATCACGGGAACATTCGAAATAAATTTGAATATACTTTAATTAGAATTTGAAATTCTTTTGAATAAAATTTTACAAATTTAAGTAACAAATGATTAACCATGGTATTCAGGTGTAGCGGCCCACAGTATTTGCGCTGATCAGAATTGATGGGTCTACGGTTGGCATAACAGGCTGTTAACCTTGGACTTAAAAACACCAGCCTAATTCCCCCGTTTTGGCCGGAATCAGCAATTTGCCACTAGAATTCGCTATGCGGGGCGTTGCGGCTTCAGCGTTCCTTAATGGCAACGTGGATTAATATGGCCAAAGGCGGGACACAGATTCACGCCAGATGTATCGCGTTTAGGGTAGCGTAGTTTTGGAAGCCGTTCGGGCGCTCAGTTGCTTTCTTGATAGTCTTGTCCACCAAACCGTTGGTGCGGACCCAGTGGCGTTTGCCCGCCATCGGTTGTTCATCACCAACGCGTTGCTGGCCGGGATGGTTGGCGTCTTGGCCGTTCCCGTTTTCCTGGCGATCGGCGGTCGACCTGACGGGTTGGCCTTGCTGGTGTTTGCTTGGTTGGCCGCTCAGGCGCCGATTGGTTTGTTTTTGTCACGAAGCGGAAATTTGAACGCCGCCCATTTGCTCAATGCCTTTGCCCTGACGATCATGGTGGTGATCGTGAGTTTGCGTTCCGGCGGGGCTAATTCTCCTGCGCTGGTCGCGCTCATGCTCATTCCGGCGGAAGCCGCGCTGCACGGATCACGCCGCATTATCGCATCAGCGTTTGCCATTTCATTTGCCGGGCTAGGTCTCATTTTGGTGTTGCCGCAAATCGGATTGCCGCTGGTGGCATCGTCATCGATTTTCGCCGGCGTCTTCGCTGCTGCCATGATTTATGGAACGATTTTAGCGATACGAGCGCAGAGCCTGTCGCGAATCTCCCAGCAGATTGCCAAGTCATCGGACGGCAAGTATCGCCTGGTGGCGGAAAATATGTCCGACATTGTGCTTTTGGTCGACCGGCACGGTTCTGTATTGGAAACCACGCCATCAACGGAAAAAATACTTGGCCTCGTGAGCGGATCTTTAACCGGAGGCGGCTTGTTTCGCCGGGTGCATGTCGGCGACCGGCCGACATTCCTAAAGGCGCTTTGTGACGCCCATAGTGCACAAGAACTGGCCAAAACCGATTTCCGTCTTCGTGTTGGCGGCAAAGAAGCAGCTGCGGTTGATCACGCCTGGATGGAAATGCGTTGCATGCCGGTGGCCGACGATGATGGCGTGCCGGGCGAGAAATTGGTCGTTGTTCTGCGCAATATTTCAGACCGCAAGCGCCAGGAAGAGCAGTTGCTGGATGCCCGTGAAGACGCCGAAAAAGCCAATCACGCCAAAACGCGGTTTCTGGCAAATATTTCCCACGAATTGCGAACGCCGCTGAATGCGATTATCGGGTTTTCCGAGTTGCTACGCTGTCCTGAACTCGGCGATTTGGGCGAGGAGCGCCGCGACGAGTATATCGGATTAATTCATGAATCCGGTGAGCACCTGCTGCTATTGGTCAACGACATCCTCGATATGTCGAAAATTGAGTCAGGCAAGTTTGACATCGTCGCCGACGCATTTGACCTGCCGGCATTGTTGCGGGCCTGCGGCCAAATGATGATGACCCAGGCACAGGATGCGCAAGTCAAACTGCTTTGTCGTCCCGATCCCAGGATAGATGAACTGGTCGCCGATTCCCGGGCCTGCAGGCAAATCATGATCAACCTACTTTCCAACGCTATCAAGTTTTCAAAGGCTGGAGATCAGGTGGAATTCGGTTCGCGGCTGACCGATCTGGACCACGTTTTCTATGTCAAGGACACTGGAATCGGTATCGACCGCGCCGATATTCCGCTGCTGGGAACACCGTTCTTCCAGGCCGATTCTGGGTATGACAAGCACCGCGACGGGACGGGGCTGGGTCTGTCCATGGTCAAAGGCCTGACGGAATTGCACGGCGGAAAACTGCATGTGGATAGCGATCTCGGCAATGGGACGACGGTGGAAGTGCGATTACCGATAAAGGGTGATCTGGTTGCTTTGCGCGAAGCGAAATCTAAGCCAGCGTTGAATGACCACGGATCAGAGGAAATGGGCAATCAGAAGCGCGCCGGAGTGGGGAGTTAGCGCATGGTCAAGACTAGGAAAAAAAAGAATGCCAGGATCGATGATGAGCGGCTGGAAGGTGCGCCAGATAACGAGCACACACCGGCAAATCCGCTGACGATAGCCGTCGGCGCGGTCGCGCTGATTACCTTAGGTGCCATTGTTGTCAACGCCACGATGTTGCAGCCCGGCCGACATCCCGCGCCGCTATTTCCCCAGTCATTGCTAACCCGCACCGCCAACCCGATCACCGGATCGACGTCACCACGTAAAGAAGTGCCAAAGTCGCGCCAGTTGCCGAAAAATGCCGGTCGTGGAGATCGGGCTCTCGTCGCGGATTTACAACGTGTCCTGCGTGATCGCGGTCGCTACACCGGCCAGATCAATGGCCGCGCCGATAAGCAGACGCTGGATGCCATCAAGAAATTCCAACGTGACAGCGGACTACACGCCGATGGGCGGGTCTCTGTCGATCTGCTGGCACGGCTGCAAATGTCGGCATCTGTCGGCTACCCCATGCCGCGCCCTTCACCAAAACGCCTGCCGGCGCCGGACCGCCCGGCTAAATCGCCAATGCTGACTCATGTTCAAAAAGCCCTGTCGGATCTCGGCTACGGACCGCTGCGCGCCGATGGTGTCATGGGTGATGAAACAGCCGGTGCCATCCGCCGCTTTGAACTTGATCGCGGATTGATGATTACTGGCCAGGTCAGCCGTCCGCTGGTACACGAACTGGTGCGTATTGGCGGCTTGAGCACCAATTAGCATCTTGTTTGTTTTTCAACTGCGTTGGAATGAATCATGCGGGTGACATCCGACTTTTGGGTCAAGGCCTATATTCGCCAATGTGCAACACAGGATATCCCTGCTGTCGTGGTGCGGCGTGGCGCTGAAGAAGCTGGCGCAATTTATGTCAAGGTCAACCGCTTGGATGGTACCGCTGATCTGTTTACCCCGGCACCACAGGCGTTTTTCGACGACGGCGACGATCTAGATCGAAAATTCGATCACCTGAGCGATTTGACCGCGGAAGCTGATATCGATGCCCGGTTGCAAAAAGAGCATCAATTCGATCCGGATATTTGGGTGGTTGAAGCAGAAGACCGGCAGGGTCGACATTTTCTGCAGCTTCCCGGAGTGGAAAAATCAAGCCCGTTTTGACTGCCGCTCGCTCGCGTTGTCGCTTTCGTTGCCGGCAGTAGAGGTCTGCGGCAAATGTCGTCCGGTTCCCCGGTCTGAAGCTGAGTCTGCCGCGTTATAGGGTGCGTAGTCCGGCTTGCCTTGACCGACCTGCCAGGCGGAAACGAATTGTTCAGCAGCCAGTGTCGTCAAATCATTATAGAGCGTATTCAGCCGGCGAAGGGTGTCTTCTGAGCGGCTAATGCTCGGGCCGGCCTGAAGGAAGATCGTCAATGCGGTTTTGGCATCGACCCACAACGCCTTCATGGCAATGGCCAGCACTTCACCGCCTGGATCGGAAACAATTTCCTCAGCAAACTCAGGCGGCACGCGCAGCTCGTCGGCAATGATATCCACCATGCCATCATGATTTCGACCGATCGCCAAACTGGTAAATCGACGGGCCAATTCTGGATTTGGTGTGCGCCGACGGGTAGCTTTTCGCCCCTGAGCTTGTTCGATCAGTGCCGCCTGCTTAGATTTTTCGATCAAAGCAAGGCGCGCACCGTGATCGAGACCGACCATGGCGGAGGCGGAAATCTGGAATGGCATATCGACCCGGCGGGCGAGCGCACTGGCGATCACCGGATGAAGCTGCGACAGGCTGGAAATGAGACCAACCATCTCCACTGACAGATCAAGATCAGCGCGCTGACAAAGTGCGGCCACGACGTTCGGATCTTCTGATTGAATCAGTGCCTGAGACAAATTTGCTGTCAGGCGGCAGCTATTAGCGATCACCCAACTGTGTTCAAGCCGGTGATCGGTGACCAGATCAAGCAGATCGGCTTCGTCTAACCGATTTGTTCCTAAAACCAGCGCCGAAACTGAAATATCGTCCTTGCTCAGCCAGGCCAAAACGTCCTTCGGAGTGGCTGCAAAGCCGACAATCAAAGCAGCGATATGGCGCCGGTCCCGCAATGGCAAATCGGGCAGCAGATTGAGGATAAGCTCTTGATATTGCGTAATATCAGTGGCCGTCGGGCTTGCCTCTGCGATAAACAGCTCGCTCGCCGCGCGCGCCAACGCCGCAGACCGGGTGCTCGAATCTGATTGTGCCAGTTCCAAAAAACTATCCCGAGCCGGAGAAGCGACCATTTTCCGTTACGCATTTACAAAATCGGAGAACAAGTGGGGTTGAACGCATGCTTACTTCAAAGCGTTAGCAAACTGTTAACCTTGAGCATCATTTAAATGGGTCACGAACACTCATCACCGTTTCGGCTAGTTGTATTGCGTCAAAGCGCGGGACGGCCACGGAGGTGCTTATGGGCACGGTGGTGAAATTGTCCGGCTACGGTCGCAAGGCTCGCCCGGACACAACGGAAAAAACTGGCGACGCCGAAATCGTCATTTTTCCCGGAATAAGAATTGAACGGCAATCGGTTGACTTGTCACGACGGGTGCGCGACGTGTCGCGGACACCTGGCCGCAATCCGAGCAATCGCTCGTAACTCGCTCTAGGGGAGCGGTCATGCAGACCAATGATATTGTCGGACGGCTGCCGGCCAAATGCCTGTCGATGGCATTTATGTTGGCTATTGCCGCGATGATGGCGGGTTGCGCCCGCCCGACCGGCGATTTCGGCCGCGCCAAGGCAAGTATCGTTCATGATAAATTGCTCCCCGCCTTGGGCCGTAGTTTGGCTTCCCGACGCGGCGAGCCAGTCTCCGACTATAATTTGACGGATTTGGAAAAGAGCTTACGTGATCGCGCATGGGCGCTTGTAGCGCCGATGCATACGCGCGATTGGCTAGGCGGAATTCGAGCTGAAACCCAACGCACCCGTCTCAGGCGGCCTGCCGATCACACAATCGATCACACCAAATATTACTGGTTTCTCAAACGCGATTCATTCCGCTCCAGTGATGCCCGTTACGAGCGGGTGATTTCCGATATGCGCTCAGATGCGCAGTTGGTGGGGCCGTTTTATCGTATCGCATGGAAGGTGGACACGATCGACGCTCGGCGTCTGCGGACGGTAAACAGCCGCAACGGAATATCTCCTTATCATGTCGACAACGCCCATAGCCGCGCCGAGGAAAACCTCGAAGTGACCAGATGGACATGGCGATCCCTACGTAAACGCATGGACGCCTATCGTTTTGCCATCGACCATTTGGAAATCGAAACGCCTTCTTCGAAGTTGGAAACGGCCCGCAGAACATTTAACGATCTGGCGGATGCCATCGAGCGTGCGGAATCGCGGATTGATACCGCCGTTGCACAACGGGTCAAAGCGCCACGACGGGCACGCACCACCAGTGCCTGGGGCAACGACGATATCGTTCCGCAGAAATGAAACCGGCCATTCGGCCCTTCAATATTCGAGTATCCTGCAGCGGGCTTCGTTGAGGACTGCCTCGACATGCGGTGTTTTGGTTTCATCACTGACAAAAGCGCGCAGAATGACAAAAATTTGCGGTTGCTGGGTTTCCACGATGATCGTTGATTCCAGATCCTCAGGCGGTTCTTCACGCAACTGACTAACTTGTTCCTGCGAGGCAATGATGAGTTTCAGGTCACGCCCGCCGGCAGTACGGTCGTTCAGGCTGAACAGCGCCTGACCATATTGATTGAAGACGCCGATTGACCAAAAGCCCATGGGCATCCGGTTCTCAACGATCCTTGGACCGGTATCCAAACTAAATCGGCACGCGGCCTGTTCCAGCATCGGATCAATCATTGGCAGCAATGTCGTAGCCGTCGTCGGCGCCGGCAGCAGATTAAATCTGTCATCGCCGCCGAATTCCGCCATACGCTTCCAAGCGTCCTGTGGCGCCAAATGCGGAAGCGCCAACACCGTGCCGATGTGGATAATGCCACCAAACATCAAGGCGCCGATGAGCCAAATCGTGAACCGGGTCACGGGCAATCCTCCCGCTCGATCACCGGCATGGTGACTTCGGCCAGGTCGGATCCACTGGCAATCGGTGAATCGTAAAGGTGGATCAGTAGGTGCAGTTTGGTGCTGGTCGCAGTCGGGATCCAGTTCCCTGGGCGAGGTCGGTTCGATAGCCAAATATTGAATTTCTTATCGGCATCGAACATCAATTGCTGGCTGTGCAGGCCGTATCGATTTGACGGATTGGCCATCGGCTTATTGTTTTGATCAAGCACCACGATGGTCCACAATCGTGCCGGCAATGAGCCGCCGACCAATCGATAGGAACAATTACCGTCCAAGGCGACGCCTTTGGAATCCGTCCAGGTCTCGAATGTCAAACCCTCGCCTGCACCGAGGGGTACGTGACGGGAACGAGCCCGCCGGGCTTGCTCGTAGGGGTCGGCGTCGGGACTACCGGAGCCGGGGCGGGCCACCCAACCGTTTGATTCAATCGATCGAAATCCATCGAAATCACGCACTGCAAGAAATGCCGTGCCCAGGCCGAATGTCAACGAAGTCAATATGGCGGCCATGAGGTAGATGAGAAATTGCACGGACGATCAACCGGTTCTTTGTTTTATGGCAACCATGGTCGGTTCGACGGCATCCAATCGTCGGATGAACCGCCCGTCAAGGGCGATCAAGCCTTAATTTCTTTCCAAGTGGTGCCGATTTGAGATCACCGATGGACGGCGGTTGCCGCCGATGATCGAAACACGTTTTTCTGTCGGCTTAAGAATACGGGCGCCGCGATTTTCTTCAGGCCGGCTCACCGTCAACGGATGAGCGCCGCGGAAGGCCGTCTCAATATCGTTGATGGCCTCTGTTGCAAGTGTCGTCAGGATCCGCGGCTGTAAGTCCCGGGAGGGACGGATCGATGACCCAGGAACGTTAGACGATTTCGCCCCGGTTGCCGCGATCCGCTCAGCCTGCGGCTTCGGCCGGACGCCAGGCAGTTCTTTGATATCGATATGGGCGTGGGCATATTCCATGAACGATTGCCAGGTCATCGCCGGCAGCCGGCCACCGGTCAAGCGCCGGGTTGGCGAATAATTGTCGTTGCCGAACCAAACGGCGGCCACGAAATTGCCGGTAAAACCGACGAACCATGCATCGCGATAGGCTTGTGTCGTGCCGGTTTTGCCGGCGGCGGCGACGCCTGGAATGCGGGCGCGGCGGCCAGTGCCGTTTTCCACCACATTATGGAGCATGGTGTTGAGTTCTTGAACCTTGTCGACCGGAAGCACTTGTTTGCGCTTGCCCACGTCGCGGCGCCGGTCATAGACCAGATCGCCGTTGCTCTTGCGGATCTGTTCAACCGCGAACGGCTTCAACTGTTTGCCGCCAGCAGCAAGCGTGCCGTAGGCGCCGGCCATATCGACGACGGTGACTTCCGAGGACCCCAACGGCAGGGAGCGGGTTATGCGAAGCTTGGAGTTTATCCCCATCACCTTGGCCGTATCGACAATCTTGTCGCGGCCGATGGCCTGGGCGAGGCGAACCGGGATGGTGTTGATTGACTTGGTCAACGCCGTCATCAGCGTAACCGGCCCGCGATAGCTGCGGCCATAATTGCGCGGCGACCAGTTGCCGATGGTTATCGGCGCGTCGCGCACCACACTTCGTGGCGAGAAGCCGTTCATGAGTGCGGTCATATAGACAAACGGTTTGAACGATGACCCGGGCTGCCGCAAGGCGCCGGTCGCCCGGTTGAACTGGCTGGCGCCATAATCGCGTCCGCCGACCATAGCGCGCACAGCTCCATCGGTTTCGAGCGCCGCCATGGCGGCTTGTTTCACCCGGTAGCCGGAACCAAATTGGCGCAGGTTGGATTCAATCGCCTCTTCGGCTTTCTTTTGCAGGTTCAGGTCCAATGAGGTGCGCACGATGAAAACGTGGTCGGGTCCTTTGACCATTTTTTTGACTTCATCAAATGCGTAATCGAGAAAATAATCCGGTGTGTATTGAGCAGTCCGATCTACGGGGTTGGCTGGATTCCGACGTGCGCCGATTACCTGGCCCTCGGTCATGAAACCCGATTCCACCATATTCGATAGTACTTCGTTGGCCCGGCCGCGTGCCGCCGGCAGATCAACATGAGGTGCGTATTTCGTCGGCGCTTTGAACAACCCGGCCAACATGGCAGCCTCTGAAAGTGATACGTCCTTGACCGACTTGCCGAAATAATATTCCGCCGATGCCGCCACGCCGAAGGTGCCACCGCCCATATAGGCGCGGTCCAGATAAAGCTTCAGGATTTCCCGTTTAGAGAGATTGGCTTCCAACCACAACGCCAGAAACGCTTCCTTGATTTTGCGTTCTAGTGTCCGCTCATTGGTCAAAAACAGGTTCTTGGCCAATTGCTGGGTAATCGACGAACCACCCTGGACGACGGAATTTGCCCGTAAGTTGGCGACCATAGCGCGCATGGTGCCGAGGATATCGATGCCGAAATGCTCAAAAAACCGTCGGTCTTCAGTCGCCAGCACGGCCTTGATCAAATGGTCAGGCAGTTCATCAAGCGGCACGGCATCATTTAGCAGGATTCCGCGCTTGCCGATCTCATTGCCCTGGCGGTCTAGGAATGTGACGGAAATATCGACCTTCGACTTCAAACCCCGGCCGGTTTCTTCAAAAGCCGGTAACGCGAATGCCAGCGCGATTATCAATCCACCCACCCCAAAGGTGAGGCCGTCACATGATAATTCCACGAACCAGCGGCGCCAGCCGGATACTTTGAAGCGGCGCATGAAGGCGGAAAAGCGTTCAAAGCTGCCAACAACAATCTGTCCGGCGCGGAACATGGCTGTATCCACCCAGGCATCCAGTGCCAGCAGGAAGCTACTTTTCCTGGTCGGCTCCGGCCGGTTTCCCGGTTTGTTGTCACTTTGAGACGGCTTGACCACGTAAGTGTCCTGTTCCAAGACGCGAAATACGGTCGCGAATCCCCGCAGGTCGGTTATCATAGATATTAGCAAGGACCATGCCGGGTCATAGCAGTTTAGTTAATAGCCTGGAACGGCAATTTCATGACGAAATCTCAAGAGCCAACGCAGACAGAGCCTTTTTGGCGCGCAAAACCGCTGAAGGATATGAATCAAACGGAGTGGGAATCACTTTGTGATGGCTGTGCGCGGTGCTGTCTCAACAAGCTGGAAGATTGGGATACCGGCGAAATCGCCTGGACCGACGTGGTCTGTGAATTGCTGGATGAGGAGACATGTCGGTGCGGCGACTACGATCAACGCAGCACGTTGGTGCCTGACTGCATCCAACTGACGCCGCAATCGGTGATCTCGCTGACATGGTTGCCGCCCACTTGCGCCTACCGTCTGGTCCGTGACGGCAAGGACCTCTACTGGTGGCATCCCTTGGTGTCAGGCGATCCCGAAACGGTGCATATAGCCGGCATTTCGGTGCGTGGACGAGTGCTGTCGGAGACCGAAGTGCCGGTCGAGCAATATGAAGACCGTCTGGTTGACTGGCCGAACATTGATCCGGCGGCGGGGATATCCCCTGATGAAGCTGTCTAAATCTCTGATTAATCTATGGTTTTCTGCAAGTTACCGATTATTAGGAAAATAATAATAAATATAGGAAAATATTGCTTGACGAGCGATACGCTGTTTTGCTAGTGTTATGTCATCGTCAAATAATAGCGTTTACGGCGCGGCGGCAAAGCGGATTGCTCCGCAGCGGTTGAGGCGCTGAGATTGGCGGGTTTTGTAGAATTCGAAATGGATGAATGCCGGCGGTTCCCGCCGGTTTTTTTATGGTTAAACCCATCGCGAAAGAAGTTTTGAACTGGGCCGACATGCGCCGCCTCTATGAGGAGGGGGCCATGACGGTTGCTGAAATCTGCCGAATGGGCCGGATATCGGCCACCACGCTTTATCGCCGCCGCAATCAGGAAAAATGGCAGCGGCGCAGCACTGATAGCGCCACGGATACAAAGAAAACCAAAATCGAACCAGCCACCAGGGCCGGCGGTCAGCGCGCCGAATTGATCGGCCGCCTCTATCGTGCCTTCGAACGCCAGGTTGGCGAAGCTGAAGCGCGGCTGGAAACGGCTTCATCGCAGGGCGCCGGCGGCGAAAAAGAAGCCCGTACGTTGGGCACACTGGCGCGTACACTAGAAAAACTAATCGAATTGCAGGGCGAACTTGAAGAAACCAAACCGGATGAAGACGTCGGGCGCGTTGACCTTGGACGATTGCGCCGCAAGCTTGCGCGCCGCATTGCTGCAATGCGCCGATCCGAAGAAACTTGACCGGCTGCTGGATGGTTTCAGTTCAGCTGAAATCGAGGCCTGTTTGCACGACTGGCCGCTATGGGCCCGGCCGGACCAAATGCCGCCAGCGGGAGACTGGACCGTTTGGTTGCTCATCGGCGGCCGTGGATCCGGCAAAACCCGGGCAGGTGCGGAATGGATACGCGGTATGGCGCTCGGTTTGGCGCCTTTCGCCGATCAACCAGCTGGGCGCATCGCGCTGGTTGGCGAGACACAGGCAGAAGTGCGTGATGTCATGATCGAAGGTGTTTCAGGCCTATTGGCGGTACATCCGCCATGGGAAAGGCCAACTTGGCTGCCATCGCGACGACGAATTGAATGGAAAAATGGCGCCATCGCCCAGGTATTTACCGCCGAGGATCCGGAAGGCCTTCGCGGACCGCAATTCGATGCCGCCTGGTCGGACGAATTGGCCAAATGGCGTTATGCTGACGCCACTTGGGACATGTTGCAGTTCGGTCTGCGGCTTGGCGACCGGCCCCGGCAGGTGGTGACGACGACGCCAAGGCCGATTCCATTGATCAAACGACTGGTCAAGGATGCGGCGACTATTGTCAGTCACGCCACCACGCGGATGAATGCCGCAAACTTGGCGCCGGGGTTTCTCGACCGGATTGTCGGCCGATATGCCGGCACGCGGCTGGGCCGCCAGGAATTGGAAGGTGATATTATTGCCGACCGCGCTGATGCACTGTGGCATCGCGAGGCGCTGGATCTAATGCGGGTAAAATCAGCCCCGGCCATGCGCCGTGTTGTTGTCGCGGTTGATCCACCGGCCAGTTCATCAAAACACGCTGATGCATGCGGGATCGTTGTCGCCGGCCTGGATGAAGCCGGCGCCGGGTATGTGCTCAAAGATGGATCTTTGCGATCCGTCAGTCCGTCCGCATGGGCAAAACGGGTCGTGGCGCTCTATCGCCGCTTCGTTGCCGACATGATCGTAGCGGAGGTCAATCAGGGCGGCGAAATGGTGACCCAGGTGCTGCGGGAGGTGGACGCAACTGTGCCGGTTCAGGCGGTTCGCGCCACCCGCGGCAAGTGGCTGCGGGCCGAACCAGTGGCGGCACTCTACGAACAAGGCCGTGTCCGCCATGTTGGGGCGTTCCCGGAGCTGGAAGATGAATTGTGTGACTTCGGCGTCGACGGATTGTCGTCCGGGCGGTCTCCAGACCGGCTTGATGCGATGGTCTGGGCGCTGACGGCGTTGATGCTCAAGGGCGGTGGTGAACCGCAGGTGCGCGTTGTCTGATCAGCGCCCTCGATAACTCAAAAACAAACGGTAGAACCATGGCAATTCTTGATTTGCTCGGCTTTGGCGCGTCCGTGCCGGAAGCAAAGGCATCGCGCACCGCGCCGGTGATCGCCTGGCACAGCCAGGGGCGGCCGGTCTGGACACCGCGCGATTACTCGGCACTCGCTAAGGAAGGCTATGCCCGCAATCCGGTCGTCTATAGATCGGTCCGCATGGTGACGGAGGCGGCGGCATCGGTTCCATGGCTGCTCTATGAGCAGACAAAAGAGCACGACACTCATCCGCTGCTGGATCTGCTCAAGCGTCCGAATCCGCGTCAATCAGGACCGGAATTTTTGGAGGTGGTCTATGGCCACCTGCTGGTCTCCGGTAATGCCTATCTGGAGGCCGTCGAACTTGATGACGGCGTGCGAGAAATTCATACGCTTCGGCCGGACCGCATGAAGGTCGTGCCAGGCAACGACGGATGGCCGGAAGCTTACGATTATACCGCTTCCGGGCGAACGATCAGATTTCAAGATACGCCGGCCAACAAAGTTCGGCCAATTCTTCATCTGGCCTTGTTCCATCCGCTGCATGACCATTATGGCCTGCCGCCGTTGGAAGCTGCCCAGGTCAGCCTGGACGTCCACAATGCCGCCGCCGGCTGGAACAAAGCGTTGCTTGATAATTCCGCCCGGCCATCAGGCGCGCTGGTCTATGCCGGCCAGGAGGGGGGCAACTTGACCGATGATCAATTCGATCGACTGAAAACGGAATTGGAAGAGGGCTTTGCCGGCGCCCGCAATGCTGGCCGGCCATTGTTGCTTGAAGGCGGCCTGGATTGGCGGCCCATTGGGATGACGCCGCGGGATATGGATTTTATTGAGGCCAAGAACAGCGCCGCGCGCGAGATCGCGCTGGCCTTCGGTGTGCCGCCGATGATGCTCGGTATTCCAGGCGACAATACCTACTCAAACTATCAGGAAGCCAATCGGGCTTTCTGGCGGCAAACCGTATTGCCGCTGATTGGCCGCACTGCCCACGCCCTTGCCCATTGGCTGCAGCCGGCATTCGGCGGCCAGATTGATTTGTGGTTCGACGCCGACCGTATCGAAGGCCTGGCGACGGAGCGTGAGAAATTATGGAACCGGGTTGGCGCGGCTGAGTTTTTAACGGTCAACGAGAAGCGCGAGGCGGTGGGTTATGGCCCGGTCGAGGGTGGCGATAAAGCGCCCGATGCGGTTGGCGGATTATAGGACCAAGCATCGTGGATGAGGTTACCCGAGCCTTCACCGAACGCGGTGATCTGGCGCATCTGGCGCTTTTGCTATGGGCCAGTAGCGCCAGCGCATTGCTGGCCTGGAGCTTGAAGGAACTGTCCCGCTCAAACCGACGGTTCAACGATTTCGTCGCTGAAATCGCCCGCTTAAACAGGCTGTTCGACGATGACGACTGACGACGATCTAGAGGAGAGCAACATGATTTTGAAGCGCTTTGAGAAAAACAAAAATGCCGGTCCGCAGGAAACCCATCGTGAAATTTTTCGCAAATTTGCTAAGCGCCTGGCGGTGATGATTGGCCCGCCTGATTTCCACGGTCGCGTCCGACTTTTGCCGACCGGTTAACTCCTGAGAATCCCGTCATGTGCGATCAAAAACACCTTGCCGGCGTGCAATTGAAACACGCCGCCGCAGCGCTACGCGATGTCGATGCCGACGGTACGTTTTCCGGCTATGCCAGTTTGTTCAATCAGACTGATCTGAGCCGTGATTGCGTCATGACCGGGGCGTTTTCGCGCTCCTTGGCCAGCCGCGGCACCGCCGGCGTAAAGCTGCTTTATCAGCATAATCCGGCTGAACCAATCGGCGCCTGGCTGACCATCAAGGAGGACAGCAGGGGTCTCTTCGTTCGCGGACGATTAATGACGGAAATTACCCGGGCGCGGGAAACGTTGTCGTTGATGCGGGCTGGCGTACTGGATGGTCTTTCGATTGGTTTTCGGACGGTGCGCGGCCGCAGCGAACGCAAAACAGGCGTTCGTCGATTGATGGAAATCGACCTTTGGGAAATCTCCATCGTGACGTTTCCCATGCTGCCCGGCGCGCGTATTGCCGACGTGAAGTCGACACAAGACCGATCAACCGAATTTCGCCGATTGCAAGATCACGCAATTAGGCGACAGGAATTACGGATCGCCAGCCGATCCGTGGAGAGGGCGCTTTCGGGCAGGCGGGATGCTGTCGCGGACGCCATGACCAGCGACCTGGCCGGAAGGCTCCGGACCATGGCGCACCGACTGGAACCAAAGAGGACGCGATGACCCATATAGAATCAAAAGCCGTCCCGCCTGAAAACAAGGCGGTGACAAACCACAATCCGCAGATTGCCGATGCGTTCGGCGATTTCATGGATGCTTTCGAAGCCTTCAAGGACGGCAATGATCAACGGCTTCAGGAATTGGAGCGCCACTCCGCCGCCGATGTGGTGACAACTGACAAGCTGGATCGCATCAACCAGGCGCTGGAGGCCAACAAGCGGCAGGTGGATGAATTTATCTTGAAAACCCATCGGCCGGCGCTCGGTGGGATCGATATGGCGCCGGCTCAACTTGAACACCGCGCCGCCTTTGACGCTTATATTCGCGGTGGCGCCGATGACGGGCTTCATCGCCTTGAAGAAAAAGCCCTATCCGTCGGATCGGATCCCGATGGCGGGTATTTGGTGCCGGACCAGACAGAAACGGAAATCATGCGCCGGCTTGCCGAAATTTCGCCGATCCGGGCGATTGCCGGCATCCGTCAGGTTTCCGCCTCTGTCTACAAGAAACCGTATTCCACGTCCGGACCGGCTGTCGGCTGGGTTGGCGAGACCGCGGCGCGACCGGAAACGACTGCGCCAACATTGGCCGAACTGTCGTTCCCGACCATGGAGCTCTACGCCATGCCGGCGGCCACGGCGACGCTGTTGGATGACTCAGCCGTCAATATCGATCAATGGATCGCTGAGGAGGTCGAAACCGCCTTCGCCGAACAGGAGGGCGCCGCCTTTGTTGCCGGCGACGGCACCAACAAGCCGCGCGGTTTCCTCGATTACACGACGGTTGACGAGGCCAGTTGGAGCTGGGGCAATCTCGGTTATATCGCTACCGGCGTTGACGGTGATTTCCCGGCCAGTGATGAATCCGACATCTTGATCGATCAGGTCTATGCCCTGAAGGCCGGGTACAGGCAAAACGGCCGCTGGGTGATGAACCGAAAAACCCAGGCGGAAATCCGCAAGCTCAAGGATTCCGACGGCAATTACCTTTGGCAGCCGCCGGCTTCGGCTGATGGGTCGGCAACACTGATGAGTTTCCCAGTCGTGGAAGCAGAAGACATGCCCGACATCGCCTCCGACAGCCTGTCGATTGCCTTCGGCGACTTCAAACGCGGCTACCTGATTGTTGATCGGTTGGGCGTGCGCATTCTGCGCGATCCGTATTCATCGAAACCCTACGTGCTGTTCTACACCACCAAGCGTGTCGGCGGCGGCATTCAGGATTTCGATGCCATCAAATTCCTCAAATTCGGTACGGCATAGGGTCCCCTCCCAACCCGTCTCCTGACACCGTGCCGATTAGCGGCCCCGATTGATGTGATGTTGATCGGGGCCGCGGTTTTTCAAGCGGACAAAAATGACCAAAATTCGAGTTACACCACCATCGGGAACGCCGATCGCGCTCGCCGACGCGAAGGCCCATATGCGCGTCGATAGCACATCGGAAGATGACCTGATCACCAGCCTGATTGCCGCCGCCGGTGCGCGGATCGAAGCTGAAACAGAATTGGCCTTGTTATCGCAAACATGGCGCCTCTACCTGGATGCCTGGCCGCCCGATCTGGAAGTCGAGATCGCCCCAACGCCGGTTTTGTCCGTTGACGATATCGTCGTTTATGACGCCGCCGGCGATCCGGCCTCGGTCCCGACGACCGGCTATCTGGTTGATCGTTATGCCCGACCGGCGCGGATTCGGCTGACCGATGCCGGATCTTCGCCGGGCGTCGAGATCAATGGCATCGAAATAGATTTTACTGCCGGATTTGGATCCGACCCGGCGGACATCCCAGAACCGTTGCGCCAAGCGATGCTGCTGCTGATTGCCCATTGGTATGAAAACCGCCAGGTGGCATCAGATGGCCGTGCCAATCCGGTTCCCGCCGGGTATGCCGCACTTGTGGCGCCATATCGGAACGTGCGCCTGTGACCGCCAAACTGCCAGAGATTGGCGAGCTGCGTCATCAGTTGGTCTTTCAGACACCGTCGGATACGCCCGATGGTGCCGGCGGCGCCAGCCGGACCTGGAACACGGTCGCAACTTTATGGGCGGCGATTTCATCTGCCAGCGTCTCGGAGCGCCGGATCTCAGAACATCTTGATGGGGTGGTCACCCACGTCATCACTCTGCGCTATCGGACCGATATAAGCGGCGGCCAACGGTTTTTATCCGGCGCCAGAATTTTCCGTATCCTTGCGGCATTCGATCCCGACGAACGGCGTCGGTTTATCCAATGCCGGGTCGAGGAGGAAGGTCGATGACACACCCGAGTTGGGCACTGCAAAAGGCCGTGTACGAGGTGCTAAATGCGGACGGTGCGCTAATGGCCATGTTGGCGGGTGACGGTATCTACGATGTGCCGCCGCAATCGGCGTCTTATCCCTACTTGGTGCTGGGTCAGGTGACATCCACCGACCGTGCGATCCCAATTGACGAAGGCAGTGAACTCAGAATTGTGCTGTCTGTTTGGTCGCGCAACGAAGGCAAGAAAGAAGTCCTGGAAATCAGCGCCCGGGTCATCGACTTGCTGCATGACGCGGCGCTAACACTGACCAACCACACGTTGATCAATCTACGTCTCGTCTCGCAGGAAACCGCGGTGGCACGTGACAGACGTTCAGTTGCCACGCAGCTACGCTTTCGGGCCGTTACCGAACCGATCCTCTAATCGAACGGAAATGCACTCATGACTGCACAAAAAGGCAAGGACCTGCTCTTAAAGGTCGATCAAACCGGCGGCGGATCCTTCGTCACCATTGGCGGGCTGCGCAGCCGGCGCTTGTCGTTTAATGCCGAACCGGTGGATGTGACCGATTCAGAATCCGCCGGACGTTGGCGGGAGTTGCTGGCCGGCGCCGGCATTCGGCGGGCCGGCTTGACCGGTTCGGGATTGTTTAAAGACAGCACCGCTGACGCCGCCGTCCGGCAGATATTTTTTGATGGCGATATCCGCGATTGGCAGGTGGTCATCCCTGATTTTGGGACGGTTGAAGGGCCGTTTCACATCGCCTCGATGGAATATGCCGGAGAGCACAATGGTGAGGTGAGTTACGAGATTACCATGGAATCAGCCGGCGAACTGACGTTCACGGCGGAGTAGGTGGATGGCCAATCATCGCCGCGGTGAAATATCCGCCCGCCTGAATGATCTTGACTACACACTTTGCCTGACGCTCGGGGCGCTGGCGGAGCTGGAAGACGCCTTCCAAGCCGCTGACATGGTGGCGCTGACTGAACGGTTCGCATCAGGCCGACTATCAGCCCGCGACGCGGTCCGGGTGATCGGTGCCGGCCTGCGTGGCGGCGGGCATGAGATTTCCGACGACGATGTCGCGGCCATGTCGGCGACCGGTGGCGCCAAGGCGTTCGCTGAGATTGTCGTCCGCCTTCTAGTCGCAACTTTTGGTGAGAGTGGCGAAGCCAGGGAGGCCACCGAAAACCCTCCGAAGCCGTAGACGCGCCGACCAGGCCGTTTCCGTGGGATGAAGTCGTCGGATTTGGTCTCGGCGTTCTACGGCTTTCTCCGAATGAGTTGTGGCGGATGACTTTGCGCGAGATCCACCTGGCAGCGAACGCGCTTCAGGCGCGGATTGCCGAACCGCTGAACAAAAAAAATCTAAACAATATGATGAAGGTTTATCCCGATCATGACTGAATCAAACCAGGTTTCATCCAACACAGACGGCCTGGCCGATGAGCTGGATCTCTCTGCGTTCCTTGGAGTGGCAGGACAGGTTTCGGCGGCTCTTAAAGAGCTCAAACAGCTCTCGGCAAGTTTTGCCAGCGATATGACAAACGCCCTAAAGCGGATCGTCATTGACGGCGAGCGGGTCGACAAGGTGCTGCGCCAAATGGCGCTCTCCATCTCCAACAAGATCCTTGATAAGGCGCTTCAGCGTTTTTCAGACGTTCTTGATAAACTGATCAGCCAACTACTTGATGTGTTGGCAAATGCCACCGGCGGTATTCTCTCTAACTTGTTTTCTGGCGGTGGATTTAAGCTGTTTGCCAAGGGTGGGGTTATTTCTTCACCGGCGTTCTTTCCCATGTCGGGCGGTCTTGGCCTGGCCGGTGAGGCGGAGGCTATCTTGCCATTGGCGCGCGGCGCGGATGGTTCACTTGGCGTCAGAGCCGGTGGCGGGCAGGCGCCAATCACGGTAAACGTGTCGATCGCCACGCCGGATGTCAGCGGCTTTCGAAAATCGGAAACACAGATTTCGGCAATGTTAGCCCGCGCCGTCGGACGGGGACGACGCGGGCTATAACGCCGGGCCCACGAGGAGGGGCTTTAGGCGCCGGCGAACTATTGTCCGGATATCATCGCGGCGATTTCGTCTTTAAGAGCCAATCGCTGCTTCTTGAGTTCCTCAAACCGGACATCAGAGGCGGCTTCCACTTCCGACTCGATACGGTGCACTTCGCGATTAATCTCATGATACTCGTCAGCCAGCCGTGCAAAGTGAGCATTGCTGATTTTGAGTTCGTGCATGAGATCAACGGCCTCTGGAAATTCCTCGGCCAGCTCGTGCGGCGTATGGGTCAATGAAAGCCTCCTCAATTCAGGTCCGAAACTGACGGATGTCAGATTGGCCAGCATTGACACACATCAAATTCTAAATCGAATGCGGAGCAAAAGATGACTGATCCGGTCTCATTTCATGAGGTACGGTTTCCCATTGACGTGGCGTTTGGCTCAACCGGCGGTCCAAAGCGGCAAACGGAGATTGTCGCGCTCGGCTCTGGCCATGAAGAACGCAACACCCGATGGGCCGATTCGCGCCGCCACTACGATGCCGGATACGGCGTAAAATCGCTGGCCGATATCCATGATATCCTGTCCTTCTACGAGGAGCGCCGCGGCCAACTTTATGGCTTCAGGTTCCGCGATCCGATGGATTATCTCTCCTGTCGGCCAGGCGAAACGGTCGCGGCTGATGATCAGGAGATTGGCATTGGCGATGGTTTGGAAACTGATTTCCAGCTGATCAAAACCTACGGATCAACCTTTGCGCCCTATGCCCGCGATATCTCTAAGCCCGTAACTGGAAGTGTCATTCTCGCCGTTGACGGCGTGCCCCAGGCTTCCGGATGGAGCGTCGATGAGACGACGGGCCTAGTCAGTTTCACGGTGCCTCCGTTGGTGAGTAGCGTCATTTCCGCCGGCTATGAATTCGATGTGCCGGTTCGTTTCGACGCCGATCAGTTGGTGATTGATATCGGCGCGTTTCAGGCTGGGTCGGTGCCGCAAATCCCGATTGTGGAGATCCGCATATGAAAACCCTGCCGGCCGGTTTGGCTGCTCATTTGGCCAGCGGAACGACGACCATTTGCCAGTGCTGGAAGCTGACACGCACCGATGGGGTCGTCCAAGGCTTTACCGATCATGACCGGCAAATCACGTTTGACGGGACGACCTTTGCCGCCGCCACAGGATTGGAAGCATCCGAAGCGGTGGCGCAAACCGGATTTGCAGTCGGCGGTATGGAAGTCGCTGGAGCCATTGGGTCGGATAATCTTGAGGAACAAGATTTGGCGTCGGGGGTATATGACAGCGCCACAGTCGAAGTTTGGCTGGTAAACTGGGGGAGCCCGGATGAGCGGCTGAAAACCCGTATTGGCCAACTGGGTGAAATCAAGCGAACAGATGGTGCGTTTCTGGCCGAAATTAGGGGCTCATCACATCGGCTGGACCAAACCAAAGGGCGGGTTTATGCGCATTTTTGCGATGCTCTCCTGGGAGATATCCAATGTGGCATCAATTTAGCCGATGCGGCTTATGCTGGGGATGGTTCAATCATCCAGGTCGATGGAGACGAAACCATTCTCGTGACCGGTCTATCCGGATTTGACGAGGGCTGGTTTACCTATGGCCAATTGACCTGGACGAGCGGTGACAATTCCGAACGGTCCGTGGAGGTGCGCTATCACGGGGTCTCCGGCGCCAAAACCCGATTGCAATTGTTTCAGGCGCCAGGTCGGGCGATGCAGATCGGTGATGAATTCGATATCACAGCCGGCTGCGACAAAGCCTTTGCAACGTGTCGAACCAAGTTTGCCAATGCGGTGAACTTTCGCGGCTTTCCCCACATGCCAGGGGACGATTTTACCCTGACCTATCCGCAACGCGACAACGCCAAGAACGACGGCTCCAAGCTCGTCGACTGATCATCATGATTTTACGGGAAGATATTGTCACCGAGACCCTCGGGTGGCTCGGCACGCCCTACCGGCATCAGGCATCCATCAAGGGGGTCGGCTGCGACTGTCTTGGACTTGTGCGCGGCGTCTGGCGTGGGCTCATCGGGGAAGAGCCCGAAACTCTTCCGGCTTATACCGCGAACTGGGCTGAAAGCAGCTGCGAGGAGCGGATGGCGGTGGCTGCAGGCCGGCACTTTGACACCATTCATGCGGTGGATATCCAGCCCGGCGATATCATCTTGTTTCGATGGCGGGCGCACCTGCCGGCCAAACACGCCGGCATCGTTGTACCCGGCGATCGTTTCGTGCACGCATTTGAGGGCGCCTCAGTAGTGTCGAGCCAGTTTGCCGGCTGGTGGCGCCGGCGCATCGCCTACGCCTTTCAATTTCCTGGAGTTATCGACTAATGGCGGTGTTGGTTTTATCTGTAGCCGGCCAAGCGCTTGGCGGCGCCCTCGGTGGCGCGCTGGGTGCCGTCATCGGCAACGCCGTAGGGGCGCTCGCCGGAAATATGATCGACCGGGCGTTGTTCGGCGAAGACCAGATCCACGAGGTCAACAAGCTTGATCATATAAGTGTCCAATCCTCGACCGAAGGTTCCGCGATTACCAAAGTTTATGGCCGATGTCGGATTTCCGGGCAGGTCATCTGGGCAACGCATTTCGAAGAAATGGTGACCGACCGGGAGGAGGGCGGCAAGGCCGGGCCAACCACCACGATCCGTGAGTACACGTACCTGGCCAGTTTCGCCGTCGCCCTGTGTGAAGGTCCGGTGGACCGCATCGGCCGGATTTGGGCTGACGGGCATCAACTTGACCAGACCGAGTTTCCATTCCGGTTCTATAATGGCACCGAGTCCCAATCCACTGATCCGCTGATTGAGGCTAAGCAAGGATTGGGCAACACGCCGGCCTATCGCGGCATGGCTTATTTGGTGTTTGATCGATTATCGACCGCCGATTTCGGTAACCGCATTCCACAGCTCTCCATCGAGATCATCCGAGTTGTAGAACCGCTGGAATCCATGGTGCGTGCCATCACAGTAATCCCAGGCGCGACAGAATTCGGTTACCTGAACGAGACTGTCACCCGGGAAATTGCGCCCGGCGTTGCTGAGGCCGAAAACCGTCATATCGCGACGGCGAAAACCAATTGGGACGCGGCAATCGACGAATTGACGGAATTGTGCCCAAACCTGGAAAGCGTCGCCCTCGTTGTTTCCTGGTTTGGTGATGACCTTAGATGCGATCAAACCCAAATCATGCCCGGCGTTGAAGATCGAACCCGAGCATTTTCCGGCTATTCTTGGGCCGTCGGCGGACTGGACCGTTCTACCGCGATGCTGGTGAGCCAGGTTGATGGCCGGCCGGCATTTGGCGGTTCACCTGATGATTACTCAATTGTCTCCGCCATCGCTGACCTGAAGTCACGCGGTTTGCGGGTCATGCTTTATCCGTTCATCATGATGGATATTCCAACCGGCAATGGCTTACCTGACCCCTATGGCGGTGCAGCGCAGGCTGCCTATCCCTGGCGCGGGCGCATTACCTGCCACCCGGCGCCTGGTGAGGTCGGTACCGTCGTTAAAACAGCGGCCGCGGCGACACAAATTGATGCATTTGTCGGCACGGCCGGTCCATCCGATTTCACGATAAATGGTCAGTCTGTGAGCTACTCCGGGCCATCAGAATGGTCCTACCGACGCTTCGTTCTTCATTACGCGCACCTGGCTGTCGCCGCCGGTGGCGTCGATGGATTTCTCATCGGCTCAGAAATGCGTGGACTAACAATCGTGCGCGACGACGGTGGCGAATTTCCATTTGTTGATGCTTTGCAGGACATTGCAGCAGACGTACGGACCGTTAGCGGCGGTTCGGTCAATATTTCTTACGCGGCGGATTGGTCTGAATATTTCGGTTACCACCCCAATGACGGATCCGACGACGTTTTGTTTCATCTCGATCCGCTGTGGGCCCATGCCGACATCGATTTCATCGGCATCGACAATTATATGCCTTTGGCCGATTGGCGCGATGGCGACCACGAGGACTCCGAAACCTGGGCAGCGACAACAGACACGGACTATCTGCGGGCAAACATCGCTGCCGGCGAGGGGTACGATTGGTATTATTCCAGCGGTGCAGATCGCGACGCCGGATCACGCACCGCGATCACTGATGGGGCTTATTCCAAACCGTGGGTCTATCGATACAAGGATCTGGTCAATTGGTGGACCAATCAACATTTCGATCGTCCCGGCGGTATGGAATCGGCTTCGCCGACCGATTGGGTGCCGCAATCAAAGCCTATTTGGTTTACCGAAATCGGTTGCCCGGCAATCGACCGTGGCGCCAATCAACCGAATGATTTTGTCGACCCGAAATCATCTCAATCCGAACGCCCGTATTTTTCCAATGGCGGCCGGGATGATCTGATCCAGCGGCGGTTTCTGGAAGCCCAGACGAGTTTTTGGGATCCCAGTCACGGTTCTTATGTGTCTGGCTCCAATCCGAGTTCGCCATCTTATGGCGCGGCAATGGTTGATCATTCCAATAGCCACGTCTGGACCTGGGACGCCCGGCCTTTTCCAGTCTTCCCCTATGCGCAGAATGTCTGGTCGGATGGCCCAAACTGGCAAACCGGGCATTGGGTCAACGGCCGGCTCGGAGCCGTTAGTTTGTCGGGTCTCCTGCGGACAATCATGTCCGATTACGGTTTCGCCGATATGAATGTCGGCGAGCTGGACCACGTCATCGATGGCTTTGCCATATCCGGTCCGGTCTCGGCACGATCGGCGGTAGAGCCGCTGGCGGCCGCATTCGGCTTTGAAGTTGTTGATACGGGTACGGAATTGCGCGCCCAACGGCGATGGCAAATACCAGATGATGCTGTCGACCGGGTCCAATTGGCTGGAGGTACAGACGGCAACCAGCCGCTCGTAACCTTCGTCAGGGCCCAGGAAAGTGAACTGCCGAACGAAATCCGCTACGGATTTCGGCGCACCGGTCACGAATTTGAATCAGCGGCGACCGCGGCGCGGCGTTTTGTCGGCGGATCAGACCGCATCACATCTCAAACCTTGCCGGTATTTGCACCGGCTTCGGTCATCAAACAGGCGGCGGAAGTCACTCTAGTCGACATTTGGGCGGGGCGGGACCGTGTAGAGTTCTCGTTACCGCCGTCGTCTCGACATCTTGAGCCCGGTGACACCATTACCCTCAATGACGCTGGTTCCGGTCACCCAATTCAAATCCAGCGTATCGAAGAATCTGACGCGCGGCGCATCCATGGACGGACAATCTCCGCTACGGCATTCCGCCCGTCCCCGGCCATAGATACAGGCACTGCAGGCCAACTACCCTCCGCCCGCGCCGCTCCCGTGGTGCATATTCTTGATTTACCGGCGCTGCAAAACGACTTGGAACCGCACCGGCCCTGGATCGCCTGTTTTGCTCATCCCTGGCCTGGCGAGCAGACAGTGTGGAGTTCCGCGTCGGGGGACGGCTACGATTTTGAGAAATCGGTCTCCAGTCCGGCTCTTGTTGGAACCATCGTAACGCCACCAGGCATCGGTCCCGTGGCGCGTTGGGATTTGAAAAACACCGTGACGATCACGACCCGTGGTGTCCTGCAGTCACGAGATAGTCTTGATGTATTCGCCGGCGAAAACGCATTGGCGGTGCTGTGCGACAATAACGAATGGGAGATCATCCAGTTCGCTGAAGCGGAACTGGTCGCCGAGAATACCTACAAGCTCAGCCGGCTTCTGCGTGCCCAGGCGGGAAGTCTTCCGGCCATGGAATCAGGTGCCAGCATTGGCGCGCCGGTAGTTTTGCTCGATCGGTCAGTGAGTAGGATTAATCTCAATCGGGACCTGATTGGCGTTGAAATCTCCTTTAAAATTGGCCCTCCAGGTACCGATATCGGCGATCCAATTTTTCGCTCACTCAAGTATACGCCGAGCGGGCTCGGTGAGCGGCCATATGCGCCAGCGCACCTGCGAACCCAGAAAGGTATCGGTGGCGAGGTTAGGTTTTCCTGGATCCGGCGTACGCGGATCGGCGGCGATGCCTGGAGCCAGGTCGAGGTGCCGCTTGGCGAGGAAACAGAGTCCTATGAACTAGACATTTATGACGGAGCCGACGTTGTACGGACCTTAGCCACGTCATTGCCCTTAGTCGATTATACCGCAGCCATGCAAACGGCGGATTTCGGTATACCGCCGGCGTCAATTGACGCGGCCGTCTATCAATTATCCACCACCTACGGCCGGGGTGCCGGCAGAAGGGAAATATTCGATGTCTGACACACCTCGCCATGCACTGCCGTTGTTGGAGGCGGCACAGGCGCAAAAGCATGTGACGCACAACGAGGCGCTCATCCAGCTTGATGCGCTGGCCAGCCTTTACGTCTTAGATCGCGACCTGGCCGCGCCACCGGGAAGCCCTAGTGATGGCGATACTTATCTCGTTGCAGCATCAGCGACCGGTGATTGGGCAGGTGAGGATGGCAAGATTGCTTATTTGGTGGATGGCGCGTGGCGGTTTTATCCGCCGTTTAGCGGCGCGCGCGCATATATTGACGATGAGAATTTGTTGTTGATCTACGATTCAGGTGCGTGGGTTGATATCGCCACTATGTTATCGTTCCAAAATGTTGCCTTGTTGGGTGTAAACACCACCGCAGATGCGACCAACAAGCTTGCCGTTAAATCCAATGCGGCATTATTTGACGCTTTGCGTGTCGCCGATAGCGGCGATGGTGACATGCAGGTAAAATTGTCAAAAGAAGCCACTGGCGACACCGCGTCTTGGCTGCTGCAGACGAATTATTCCGGTCGCGCTGAAATGGGCCTGACGGGTGACGATGACCTGCATATCAAAGTCAGCCCGAATGGTTCGACCTGGTACGACGCAATTGTCGCCGAGCGAAATACTGGGCGGGTCAGTTTCCCCTCCGGCGGCGTTCGCGAGATGCTGGCTGCCAATCGAAACTACTACGTCGACGAAACCTTGGGAGATGACGCCAATGATGGACTTTCCTCCGGTGCCGGTGCTTTTGAAACAGTTCAAAAGGCTATTGATGTGGTGGCCGGGTTGGATCGCGGCATCTACGATACCTACATCAACCTTGCCGACGACACTTATTCCTCGACGATCTATCTGAAGGCTGGTCCGGGCTCTGGGCTGATATGGCTGAAAGGCAACACCACGACGCCATCGAATGTTTTGTTCAGCACCACCTCCGGCTCGGCAGCGATATGGGCGCAAGATGCCGGAAACTGGCTTTTAAAGGATTTCAAAGTCACCACGACGTCTGGGTCTGGTGTTTTGTGCGCCGGCGCCGGCACACGTATTGGTGTTGGCAATTTGGAATTTGGTGATTGCTCGTCCCATCACTTGAGTGTTGGCGATGGCGCGTTTCTTTCGAAAAGCTCCGATTACGAGATTTCCGGGGATGCGATCTGCCACATTAGTGCTGCTGATAATGCCATTGTTTCTTACAGCGGCGGCACCATTACACTGACCGGAACCCCTGACTTTTCCACCGCCTTCGTGCAAGCAAGCAGCGCCGCCTCTATGGGTCTGACCAACTCCATTACGTTTTCCGGCTCGGGGACCGGCAAGCGGTACAAGGTTTTCCGCAATGCGATCATCAATTCAGGTGGCGGCGGCGAAACATATTTGCCCGGAGACGTGGCCGGGATCGAATTAACCGGAGGGCTCTACGAATGACTGCTCACCTCACCTATTCCGCCGATGATTGGTATTGGGTAGTCGCCGGCGATGACAGCATATGGTGGTCAAGTAAGGCGGCCGCCTATGTGCCGCCGGACCAAGCCTTTCTGGACGCTGATGTTGTGCCTACGCGAATTGCGGATGAGATCGAACTTGTCACCGTTCTGGAGCGGGCGGGAGTAGGAATTATGGCGCCTCAAAGGGATTTCACACAGGCGGAACTGGTCGATGCCATGACCCGCATTGAACCTGGAAGGGCAGCCGAATTCGACCGCAAATCCCTTGCCGAAATAGAAACCGATGCTGTCTCATTTAATCTGAGTATCCCACAGACGAAAATCCGACAACGACAGGCTGAAGCCTCCGCTCTGACAGCCAAGATCGACGCGCGGATCGCGGCCAACAGCTAGCTTTTCCCAATATTTCAGAACGCTACGGCCCGCCCAAGGAGGCGGGTTTTTTGTGTTTGAAACCTGGAGTGAAAAAATGATGGATATGAAGTCCTGGTATATGTCGAAAACCGTCTGGGGTGGAGCGTTCGCAGCCGCAGCCGGATTGGCGGAATTATTCGGCCTGCAAATTCAGGCGGGCGAGCAAATCGGATTGGCTGAGCAGATCCCACCCTTGGTCGGCAGCCTTGGTGGCATCGTTGCCATTATCGGCCGGGTCTTTGCCAGGTCGCGCCTACGTTAGGTCTTGAGAAATAGCAAGAATTTACAATATGTAGGCATGTTGCGTGCGGTAGATTCTTGAACATAACATCGATGAATTGTTCATCGCATGTTCACAACACCTACGATATGCATTGGCTATGTTTGGAATGCACAACAGGTTTTTCGCCACATGGGCACTTGCCGCGGCACTGGTTGCCGCGGCTTTTGTCATGCCTGCCTCGGCGGCATGCCTGTCAGGCGGTCAAGCCCGTCAAGCAGTAAACTCTGGCCAGGCACTTCGCGCGGGCGCGATCCGTGGCATAATCAACGCTGAAATCATCGGTATGAAGTTGTGCCGCGCCGGCGGACGTCTAGTTTATCGGGTGACTGTCTTGAAGCGCAACGGTAAGGTCGGTCGCATTGTTATTGATGCCGCGTCTGGGCGAAAATTACGCTAACGATATTCAAGGACATGCCAGATGCGCTTGTTGATTGTCGAAGACGATCCGGATTTGAACCGACAGTTGGTCGAAGCCTTCGATGAGGCTGGCTATGTCATCGATACCGCGTTTGATGGCGAAGAGGGCCATTTCCTCGGCGACACCGAACCCTACGACGCCATCGTATTGGACATCGGCCTGCCAAAGCTTGACGGGGTGAGCGTACTGGAACAATGGCGACGGGATGGGCGTAAAATGCCGGTCCTCATTCTCACTGCCCGAGATCGCTGGAGCGATAAGGTCGCCGGCATTGATGCCGGTGCCGATGATTACGTGGCCAAACCTTTTCATATGGAAGAAGTGCTGGCGCGAATTCGAGCTTTGGTTCGCCGTGCCGCCGGTCATGCCTCCAATGAACTGGAATGCGGCCCTGTCCGCCTCGATGCCAAAGCCAGCCGGGTGACGGTGGATGGAAGCGCCATCAAGCTCACCTCACATGAATTCCGGCTTCTGTCCTATCTCATGCATCACATGGATAAGGTCGTCTCACGGACGGAACTAATTGAACACCTTTACGATCAAGATTTCGATCGTGATTCCAACACCATCGAAGTGTTTGTCGGGCGTCTGCGCAAGAAGCTCGGTGTCGATATTTTAGAAACCGTGCGGGGACTGGGATATCGGATCGCGAAGATGGCGGATGACTAACCGCTCACTGGCCTCCCGATTATTTCTTTCCGCGGCGGCATGGAGTGTCGTGGCGCTTTTGGTCGCCGGCTATATTCTCGTCAAGTTGTACGAGCAATCGGTGGTTCGCAATTTCGATCAGCGGCTGGATGTTTATCTGAAGTTACTGGTTGCGTCCCTGGTTGAGGATTTCGATGAATCCCGCGATTTGCAGAATCCTCGAAATCTCGGCGAACCGAGATTCGAAATTCCCCTGTCCGGTTGGTACTGGTCGGTCGGGCCGGGCGGTTCCAGCAATATCGATATATCGTCGAAATCGCTATTTGGTGAAAGTCTTCGCGTGCCGCTTGAGCGGACAGCGGTGACCACCGACGGTATTTGGCGCGGTTCGATCGCCGGCCCGGCTGGGCACGCATTGCGCGTTGTTGATCGTGAAATCGCATTTTCAGAAACTAAAAACCTGCGGGTATTGATCGCCGGTAACGCCGATGAAGTGGATGATGACGTCCAGGGCTTTGGAACCCGCGTTGCGGCGACGCTGGCGATTTTCGGGCTCGGTCTGGTGCTGACTACACTGCTACAGGTGCGGTTTGGACTGCGCCCACTAGACCGGCTCCGAAAAGCGCTGTTTGCCATTCGATCCGGCAAAACGGCAAATCTGGAAGGGCAGTATCCAGCCGAAATTGCACCGTTAGTATCTGAAATGAATGCTTTGATCGGCGCCAACCGTGAGATTGTCGAGCGTTCCCGAACCCATGTGGGAAATCTGGCACATGCGTTGAAGACACCCTTAAGCGTAATCGGCAACGAAGCCCGAAGCAGCGACGGTAGCCTGGCTGAGAAAGTCGCTGAGCAAACCCAGATCATGGACGATCAAATCTCCCACCATCTCGAGCGCGCGCGCGCTGCGGCTAGCCGGCGTGTCATCGGTGCGGTGACCGATGTCACACCGGTAGCTGATCGGCTCATGCGGGCCATGCGTCGAATTCATGAAGATCGCCAACTAAACATCACGTTTGATAGTCAGCCGGATCTTCAGTTTTTGGGTGAACAGCATGATTTAGAAGAAATGCTGGGAAACCTTGTGGATAATGCCTGCAAATGGGCCTCTTCGCATGTCGCGGTTACCTTGCGATCCGATCCGCCAACAGGGCCCGGCGCCCGGCCGACTATGGCTGTAGAAGTCGAAGATGACGGTCCTGGATTAACTCAGCATGAAATCAAATTGGCACTCCAGCGCGGCCGGCGGCTGGATGAAAGCGTTCCCGGTTCAGGGTTGGGGTTGTCAATTGTTAACGATCTTGCGGTTCTTTATGGCGGATCAATCACACTTCAGCGCGCCGCCACGGGTGGATTGAAAGCGCAACTGCGATTGCCGGTGCTTTAATACGAATACCTTTGGTGCGACCTAATTTTGCCACGAATTTGTCGATTGTTCGCAAACGATCAGGCACATCGAAGTTGCTCTTGGCCTGTCAGTGTAAATCCAACAAATCGGGAATGACTGAAAGCATGGAATTCAAACGCGTTGCCGCTGCCAGCTGTGTTGTCGTCTTACTAGCCGGGTGTGCCGATACCGGTTTCGGTCCTCGCGAAGGGGTAGGGACCGTCGTTGGCGCCGTGGCAGGAGGACTTCTGGGAAGTCAGTTCGGATCCGGCAGCGGACAAGTGATCGCCGCCGCTACCGGCGCTGCAATCGGTGCATTGCTTGGTAATGAAATTGGCCGGCGGCTTGACGAAGCCGACCGCCAGCGTGCCTGGAAAGCGCAATATTCCGCCTTGGAACATGGCCGCACGGGAGCACCTGTAAACTGGGATAATCCAGATAACGGCAATCGTGGCGAGGTCGTTCCGGGTCCGGCCTACACGGTGAATAATTCCGCCTGTCGTGACTACACGCACACGGTTTATATTGACGGCAAACCGCAAACTGTACGTGGCACGGCCTGCCGCGAGCCCGACGGGACGTGGCGCGCCGTAAGTTAAATCGGCCTTTTTCTTGGCAATTAACCAGAATCTTCAATGATAAGTGCTTCTGAAAAGAGAAATTTAACAGATTTCGTGTGAATTCTTACTGTTGACCAAGTAGGAAAAGTTCATATGGCCAATGCGCGAGCGGTCTCGCATAAAGTTAAGGCCTATCTAGAGGCCCTGTCGCCGGAGGCGTGCAGCATGCTTCTGCGCGGGCTTGAAGCCGGCAAACACCGTAGCGACGCTGACCCGCAATACGCCATCATTCTCAATGCCGCGCGCGCTTTGGCCCGTGGGGATGAAAGTGACGTTCCGCGAAAAAATTTACTCCGTCGGGTTTTCTTTAATCCGGCATCGGCATTCCTTGGAAGTGATCCACTTCCACCCAAGCAAAAATCTGTTATCGCGCGCTCCTCGTTGGACGCTATTTGGACCTGGTTTGAACGGGATGTTCTACCCAGTGCATTCGAGCCGGCCTTGTCGACGTTGGAACAGGTAGATGAGATTGACGAGAAAATATTGGCTGAACTGGCCACCGCGCTGCGTAATGAGGTGACCCCTGTTGCTCATCAACACATTACTGATATTTGGCAGTCGCCTGAAGGACGCCAAAGGCTAGCTGCACAGCTGGGCGGTGAACGGGTTTTAGAAGATCTAGTAGATTTGTTGGAAGTTTTTGAGCGCCGGGAGCATCTGGACGGGCTTCAAAATAGTCTGCCGGCCGTGCTCGATGTGGCGAATTTAGACGACGACGGATCGCCGATCGCGGCGGTTCAAAGGTTTATTGCCGCGCATCCTGACGACGCAACCTGGGCCGCTGTCATGGTCGCAACGCGCGCCCTGACGCCCCGGGTCATTCCGGTGATGGTCGTCAAATTGGCCGGTTCGGACAAAATCAAGAACATCTGGAATTCCCCGTTCAAATCTTTCATCGACGTTTTCATGCACGAATTGGAACGGCAAATCGAGGTTTACCGCCATCTGGCGATTTCCCGCGGTGAGATCTCTGAATTGGCACAATGTATTCAGCGCTACCATGATTTTATGCGCGCATTGGAAGTCGAAATTGATCTGGATGCCGCCAACCCGTGGCAAGAGCGGATGACTGAACTGGTCCGACACATGTCAGCGGCAATTTCCGATCAAATAAAGCAGACACCAGGTGATATTCGCCGCGCCCTTCGGTTGGCAAACGGTTATGCGGAGGCCGCAGGTGGTCCTGATACTCACGCCATGGCTGACGCGGAGCGTGGACTGCGACAACTCAAGGCGGCCCGTGACGCGGTAGATGATCTGGCGATCAATGAATTGGTGAGCAATTGCTGGCGTACCTGCGAGCAGACACTCGAAATCCTCACCGCCAACGCCATCGACAGCTTGAAAACCGCCACCGGCGAGGAGTGTGCCGCCTGGGGTGACATCGTCGATTGCGGCATTTGTCTTTCTGAAATCATGTTCGGTGAAGACTATGCCGTTCTGCTTCGCCGTTCGCGTCACAATGCGGTCAATGCCAGCAAGGCTGAGTCAGCCTAGGGCAACGACCCGGTTTGTCCGCGCTTGCGGGCTCAATTGACGGCGCAATTGACAAAAGTCATAGAAACTTCCCCTGCCTTCATGAAAGTGCCCATCGAAACCTAGGTGGGCGGAAAATGGCGTTCGATTGCGGTGGTTTCGCAAAGTCGTGATCGCATCGCTCGTTGCCTGACCATTATCGGTGCTTGCGCCGGCTATTTTTTGGCGATAACTGAGAGACGCTTCTCGACAGTTTTCAGCCCCTTTTGCTACGCCTGGAGCCACAACATGGTGCTTTGGATCATTCTGGCGATCATCTCCGTCGCGGCCGCTGCCGTAGCGTTGATGCCGCTTTTTCGCCGATCCAATCCGCTACCCGAAACCGGTGGTCAGGATGTCGCTGTCTACAAGGACCAGATGCGCGGCGTGGAATCCGATCTCGCCCGTGGTCTGATCGCCGCCAGTGAAGCTGACGCGGCGCGTTCAGAAATCGGCCGTCGGTTGCTTGCGGCAGACAAGCAGAGCCAATCAGGTGCCGCAGCGCCAGCAGAAAACCGATCGCGGACGATCGCCTTCGGTTCGGTGTTATTCATCGTCCTGTTTAGTCTTTCGGTTTACGGATTTCTCGGCCAGCCTGATGCAAAGGATCAGCCGCTGGCGGCACGTATCTCCGAACCTACCAAAAACAAGCGGATTGAAGCGTTGATTGCCCAGGTCGAAAAACACCTGGATAAGAAACCCGAAGACGGAAAGGGCTGGGAGGTTTTGGCGCCGGTCTATTTTCGCTTGGGACGATTTGGTGATGCCGAAATCGCCTATCGCAATGCCATCCGGCTGTTGGGGGCAACAGGCGATCGTGAAGCGGATTTGGCGGAAGCCATCGTTGCCGGCAATGACGGCATGGTCACAGCTGAAGCTCGGGCAGCGTTTGAACGGGCAAATAAACTGAAGCCCGATGCTGTACGACCGCGATTTTTCCTAGCTATGGCATTGGCCCAGGAAGGCCGCAATGAAGAGGCGGCAACAGCCTGGCAGACGCTTATCGCCAGTGCCAAAGGTGATGAGCCTTGGGTGCCGGTAGCCAAATCACAGCTCGCCCGCGTTAATGAAAGCCTTGGCAGGCCAACACCGCCCGATCCAGCCGAAAGCGTGAAGCCCACGGGGCCATCAGCCAGTGATCTCAAATCAGCCGGAGAAATGGCGCCCGCCGACCGCCAAGCGATGATTGAGGCGATGGTCACCGGATTGAATGAACGCTTGCGCGGGCAAGGTGGCACAATCGACGAGTGGCTGCGTTTGGTTCGCTCTTATGCGGTGCTTGGTAATAAAGATGCCGCCGTCAGTGCGGCGGCTGCAGCCAAAAAACAATTCAACGATGATACCGGTGCAAAGACGCGTATTGACGGTTTGCTCACGTCGTTGGGCCTGGAAAACTGAGCGGAGCGCAGGATATGGATGGATCGATCATCAAGACCCCCGTCGGTGTGGACTTGGTTCAACGGGCAGGCTTATCCGATAAGCGGCCGGAACTTAAACTGGAGTGCATGAAATGGCGATGACCCGCAAACAGAGGCGGCTGACCATGATTGGTGTTGCCGGCGTCGTGTTGGCAGTGGCAGCCGGATTGATCCTGTTCGCCTTGAATGACGAAATCGTGTTCTTCAAGTCGCCGACCGACATTGTGGAAAACAAGATTTCCGCCGGCCAACGCATTAGGCTGGGCGGGCTGGTCAAAGAGGGGACCGTGGTTCGCAGCGAGGGCACGACGGTCCGATTTGACGTGACCGATACCGAACATTCAATCCCGGTCACCTTTACCGGCATTCTTCCCGATTTGTTTCGCGAGGGGCAAGGTGTCGTAACAGAAGGCGTGCTGGGTGGTGACGGGGTCTTCAAGGCCGATACGGTTTTGGCCAAGCATGATGAAACCTACATGCCCAAAGAAGTCGCCGACGTTTTGAAGGAAAAAGGCGTGTGGCAGGGTAAAAAGGACTAGGCGTCGACCATGATAACGGAAATTGGCCATTACGCGCTGGTGCTGGCGCTGGCGTTGGCGATTGTTCAGTCAGTCTTGCCGATTATGGGTGCCCGCTCGGGTGATATGCGTCTCATGGCATCCGGTGGGCCGTTGGCTATCGGTCAGTTTTTGGCGGTTGGCGTAGCTTTTGCCGCGCTCACATCGGCCTATGTGTCATCAGATTTTTCCGTCGCCAATGTCTGGCAGAACTCCCATTCCGCAAAGCCACTGCTCTACAAGATCTCAGGCGTTTGGGGTAATCACGAAGGCTCGATGCTTTTGTGGGTATTGATCCTTGTCCTGTTCGGCGCGCTGGTGGCGCTCTTCGGGGGCAATATTCCGGCCTCGTTGCGGGCAACAGTTTTATCCGTGCAAAGCTGGGTTGGTACGGCATTCCTGCTTTTTGTTCTGATTACATCAAATCCGTTCGCTCGATTGGCGCAGGTGCCGATTGAGGGGCGTGATCTCAATCCGATCCTGCAAGATGTCGGTCTGGCGATCCATCCACCGCTGCTCTACCTGGGCTACGTCGGATTATCAGTGGCATTTTCGTTCGCCATAGCCGCCCTCATTGAAGGCCGTATTGACGCCGCTTGGGCCCGCTGGGTTCGGCCATGGACGCTAACCGCATGGATATTCCTGACATTGGGAATTTCCATGGGGTCCTACTGGGCCTACTACGAGCTCGGTTGGGGCGGTTGGTGGTTTTGGGATCCAGTGGAAAACGCCTCGTTCATGCCATGGTTGGCGGCAACCGCCTTATTGCATTCAGCCATTGTTATGGAGAAGCGGGCGGCCTTGAAGGTCTGGACCATCCTGCTGGCGATCCTGTCGTTTTCATTGTCCCTGCTCGGCACCTTCCTGGTGCGCTCTGGCGTCTTGACATCCGTTCATGCCTTCGCCTCCGATCCGGCCCGTGGTGTCTTTATTCTAGCACTATTGGTGTTGTTCATCGGCGGCGCATTGGCGCTGTTTGCCTGGCGGGCAAGCAATCTGCGCCAAGGTGGCATTTTCGCACCAATCAGCCGTGAGGGCGCCTTGGTTCTCAACAACCTGATTTTGACGTCGGCCTGTCTGACGGTGTTGGTCGGCACGCTTTATCCGCTGGCATTGGAGGCCGTAAACGGCGCCAAAATATCCGTAGGCGCGCCGTTTTATAACCTCACCTTCGTGCCGCTGATCACGCCGCTGCTGATTGCCGTACCGTTTGGGCCTTTCCTGGCCTGGAAGCGCGGTGATCTTGCGGCGGTCACGCAACGGTTGCTTGTGGCACTTGCAATCGCCGCTGTTGGGGCGGCCTTTGCTTGGTGGACGATGCGCGGCGGTCCGGTCATGGCGCCACTGGGTATTGGTCTTGGAATCTGGTTGATCGCCGGTGCCGTTTCAGAGTTGACCTGGCGGGCTGGTCTGTTCCGTGTGCCATTTGGCACCTTTGCCAGACGATTGGCCGGCCTTCCCGGATCTTCCTGGGGGACGTCGATCGCCCATGCCGGCGTCGGCGTCAGCGTCTTGGGGATCGTTGCTGTCACGTCTTGGGAATCGGAAAGCATCATAGTCATGAAGCCCGATGTTGCGACCAAACTTGCTGGCTACGAAGTCACGTTCAAGGGTATCGCACCGCGCAAAGGTCCGAATTATCAAGAAGAAATCGGCCGCTTTGTTTTGAGCAAGGATGGTCGGAAACTGGCCGTCATGGATTCCGCCAAGCGGCTTTACACGGCCCGTCGGATGCCGACAACGGAAGCCGCCATCCATACCGTCGGCGCCAGCCAGGTCTATATTTCCATGGGCGATCGCACCAAGGACGGCGGGCTGACGGTACGGCTCTACCACAAGCCTCTCATTACCCTGATCTGGATTGGTACCTTGGTCATGGTATTTGGCGGCGTCCTGTCGCTGTTCGATCGACGTCTGCGGGTCGGTGTACCGAAACCAGCGCGTCAACGGGTTGTGGCGGCGGAGTAGGGCCATGTATTTCAAGCTAATCTGCACGCTGATTGTGATGGTGCTGATCATGCTGGCGCCAGGCCCAGGTTTCGCCGTTCAACCCGACGAGGTGCTGAAGGACCCAGTGTTGGAATCACGCGCCCGGGATCTTTCCGAACGCCTGCGCTGTATGGTCTGCCAGAACCAGTCGATCGACGATTCAGATGCGCCGCTCGCCCGCGACCTGCGCCTTCTTGTGCGTGAGCGGCTGACCAAGGGCGATAGCGATGGTCAGGTGATCGATTACCTTGTTGACCGCTACGGCGAGTTTGTGTTGCTCCAGCCTAAATTCGCCGCCCACACGTTGATCTTGTGGCTGAGCGCGCCGTTGGTTTTGCTGCTCGGCGGATTTGCGCTTTGGTTGACCAGAAAACGCCGGTCGGTTGTGGCGGCTCCGGCCGCGCCGCTATCGGGAGACGAACAGCAGGCAATCAACAAGATTTTATCGGATGATGATTGATCCGTGATCGTGCCGACCCGACTTCCTGAGCAGATCATATAGTTTAGATATTTGCTCGGGGGACTGGAATGCCATCTAAGATACAACGCCTGACAATTGACGGCGGCACCGGCGCAACGCTGGCCGCACGTCTGGACCTACCGCCTGGTCCGGTTCGGGCCTACGCCTTATTCGCCCACTGTTTCACCTGCTCCAAGGATCTCGCAGCCGCCCGCGCCGTAGCTGCCGGTCTGGCTGCTCAGGGGATCGCGGTGCTGCGGTTTGATTTTACCGGACTGGGATCATCTGAGGGCGAGTTCGGGCACACAAATTTTTCATCGAACATCGCTGATTTGAAATCGGCGGCAGATTATATGCGCGAACACTATCAGGCGCCGTCGATTTTAATCGGACACTCCCTGGGTGGTGCCGCGGTGTTGGCGGTAGCTGCCGATATCCCCGAGGTCAAAGCCGTCGCGACGATCGGTGCCCCGGCCGATGTTTCTCACGTTCTACACAATTTCTCCGCCCATCTGGACGAGATCGATGAAAAAGGCGTGGCGGAAGTCAGCCTTGGCGGGCGTCCGTTTTCGATTTCCAAACAATTTATCGATGATGCCCACGGTCAAAACCTGCTTGACCGTATCGCCAACATGCGCAAAGCGCTGTTGGTGCTGCATTCACCGATTGACGCCACCGTCGGAATAGAAAACGCCGGTGATATCTTTCAGGCGGCCAAACACCCCAAAAGCTTCATATCGCTCGATTCAGCCGACCACCTTTTGTCGAATTCCGCTGATGCTGCTTATGCCGCCCAGATGATTGCCGCCTGGGCAGGTCGGTTCGTCCAAACCGCTGACCAATCGGATACAGACCTAAACCAGGCGATCCGGGTTGAAGAAACCGGCACGGGCCTATTTCAAAACGCCGTGTTGTCAGGTAACCATCATCTGTTCACCGACGAGCCGAAATCCGTCGGCGGCGCTGATACCGGTCCATCGCCTTATGATTACCTGGCGATCGCGCTGGGGGCGTGCACTTCCATGACATTGCGGCTTTATGCCCGGCACAAGAAAATCGCCGTTGATCGCATTCGTGTCGACGTCAGTCACGACAAGGTACACGCGGCGGATTGCCTGGATTGCGCTGAGGACTTGCAGCAAAGGCCCGGCAAGATCGATCGCTTTGAACGGCGCATCCATGTGGAAGGTGATCTCGACGAGGCGACACGTCAAAGATTGTTGGAGATTGCTGATCGATGCCCGGTGCACAAGACCCTCGAGGCCGGTGCGGCGGTCGTCAGCGTGCTCGATTAGCCACCAGCAGCCATAACATTACGAAACTTTAATCCGACCGTCAGGCGGCTGTAAGGCGGCGTCCCTCATATCTAGTGGCAGACAACGGCGAATCTTGCCGTGATCTTGATCTCGATATTCCTATGAGGAGACTTTTGCAGATGACACCTGACGTCAACACCAAGCTCTCAACCGGTGGATTTTTCTCTCGCCGCCGCAATGCGCTGTTGGCTGGTGCCTTGGTAATCGGTTCGGCAGGCCTTGTCGCCGGCCTTGCCGACGTTACACCGACCACGCCGGCCTTTGCGGAAACCAAGTCGGCCATGGCGCCGATCCCCATGCGGCCTTATTCGTTCGCCGACCTGGTTGAAAGGGTGCGGCCTGCGGTCGTCTCCGTTCGGGTCAAATCCAAAGCCAGCCCGCAGTTTTCGCAGTTCCGCGGTTTCGGCCAGGGACAAGGCAATCCGCTGGAAAAGTTCTTCAAAAGATTTGAAGATGATTTCGGCATGGGCCGGCCCAAAAACCCCCGATCCAAACGCCGCGCGCCGATGGTCACCGGCCAGGGTTCCGGTTTCATCATCTCTGAAGACGGTTACATCGTTACCAACAATCACGTCATCAAGAACGCCGAATCCGTTGCTGTCGTGCTGGCTGACGGCACCGAGATTGATGCGAAAATCGTCGGCCATGATGAAAAAACCGATCTGGCGCTTCTCAAGATCGTCGCCAAACAGGACCTGCCAACCGTCAAATTCGCCGACAAAGACGTCCGTGTTGGTGATTGGGTGGTTGCCGTCGGAAACCCCTTCGGTCTTGGTGGCACGGTAACCGCCGGTATCGTTTCAGCCCGTGGCCGGGAAATCGGCGCCGGCCTCTATGATGATTTCATCCAGATTGATGCCTCCATCAACAAAGGCAATTCCGGTGGCCCGGCATTTGATCTTTCCGGCAATGTTGTCGGCGTCAACACGGCGATCTTTTCGCCGACCGGCGGTTCCGTTGGTATCGGCTTCGCAATTCCGGCCGCTACCGCCAAGACGATCATCGAAGACCTCAAAGACGACGGTAACGTCACCCGTGGCTGGCTAGGTGTGCATATTCAAAACATCGGCAAGGATATTGCTGAAAGCCTTGGCCTGGATGGAACCAAGGGTGCGCTGGTGACCGAGGCATCGCCGGGAAGTCCTGCCTATAAAGCTGGCATCCGCTCTGGCGATACAATTTTGAAGGTCGATGACCAGACGGTAAAATCATCTAAGGATCTGGCCCGTCGTATCTCAAAGAAAGCCCCGGGCGCTTCGGTCATGCTGGAAATCTGGCGCGGTGGCCAAGCGATGGAAATCGAGGTGAAACTTGGTGAGCTGAAACGTACGGCCTCCAATAATGGGCAGCTCGGTAATGAGACACCCGATCCGCAAACCACCCTGGGTTTGACGCTGGCACCGTCCAACAACGATGACGGTGTGACCGTAACGTCGGTCGATCCCAATAGCGCCGCCGCCCGCAAAGGTCTGCGTAATGGCGACGTCATCTTGGAAGTCGCCGGCACCCCGGTGACCCAGCCGGGTGATGTCAACGCCCGCATCCAACAGGTACGCAAGCAGGGCCGCAAAGCCGTGTTGATGCGCCTGCAATCTGGCAACCAGACCCGTTTCGTCGCCCTTCCCCTGGGTTGAATCGAACTGAAGTGAATGCCATGACTGACCTCGGACCTGATCGATCAATCGCGTCAGGCCCGGGGTCTTCGTTCAAGACGATGCATTTCGCCCTCTGTGACAGCCCCGAATCACCAGATACTGAGCGCCAAATGCGGATCCTGATCATAGAAGACGATGTCGAGGCGGCGGCCTATCTGGTCAAGGCGCTCAAGGAATCCGGCCATGTGGCCGATCATGCCGCCGATGGCGCGGTCGGCCGGGATCTTGCCTTAGGCGGTGGTTATGACGTGCTGGTCGTTGACCGCATGCTGCCCAAGGTCGATGGCCTGGCCATCATCGAAGAACTGCGCGCTGGCAACGATGACACGCCGGTGCTGATCCTTTCCGCCCTCGGCCAAGTTGACGACCGGGTCACCGGATTGCGCGCCGGCGGCGACGACTATCTCACCAAGCCCTATGCTTATTCAGAATTGCTTGCCCGCGTTGAAGCGCTGACCCGTCGGGCCAAACCGGGCGAGGTCGAAACCGACTACCGGGTTGGCGATTTGGTACTGGATCGGCTCTCCCACACGGTCAATCGGGCCGGAACCGATATCACGCTGCAGCCACGCGAATTCCGCTTGCTGGAATACCTTATGAAGAATGCCGGGCAGGTGGTTACGCGGACGATGCTGTTGGAACATGTGTGGGAATATCATTTCGATCCGCAGACCAATGTCATCGACGTCCACATGTCGCGGCTGCGCGGTAAGATTGACAAGGGCTTTGACAGGCAATTGCTGCATACGGTACGCGGCGCCGGGTATGTGATCCGTGACGTCGCTGGGTAAGCTCTTCCGCACCACCGCGTTTAAACTGTCGGCGCTTTATCTCGCCGTGTTTTCCGCGCTGGTGGTCTTCCTCATCCTCTATATTTCTCAGAATACCAATACGATCCTGCGCCAGCAGATTGAAGGCGCTATCGACGCCGAACTCAATGGGCTTTCTGAACAATATCGTCAGGGCGGTATCCGGCGACTGGTCGATGTCATCGGCGCCCGTTCACGACGTCCCGGCGCCAGCCTATATCTGGTAACCGATTTTGCCGGCAACAATTTGGCTGGCAATGTCAGCGAATTATCGATGCAGGTGCTGGAGGCCGCCGACGGTCAGCCGCATCCAGTGCTTTATAAGCCCCTGATGCCTGTCGACGAAGCGGCAGGAGCGAAAGGCGAGCCGCATCAGGCGTTGGTTCGGGTATTTGTCCTTACCGGTGGTTTTCGGCTCCTGGTTGGCCGCGATATTGCCGAAAGCAAATATTTCCGCGACCTGATCGAGGAGTCTTTTCAGCTCACGGTCGTCATTATCCTAATCCTCGGTCTGGGCAGTTGGGTCTTCGTCTCACGCCGGGTGCTCAAACGCATCGATTCGGTTACGGAAACCAGCCGGCAGATCATCACCGGCGATCTCTCCGGCCGGTTGGAGGTGACCGGTACTGGCGATGAGTTCGATCGTCTGGCGGAAAGCCTCAACGTCATGCTTGCCCGTATTGAACGGTTGATGCAGGGTATGAAGGACGTCTCCGACAACATCGCCCATGATTTGAAAACGCCGCTGACCCGCCTTCGCAACCGGGTCGAAGCCGCCCTGCGGGAACCACAATCGATCGAAATTTATCGGGACGCGTTGGAAGCGACAATTGAGGAATCTGATCAACTGATCCGGACCTTCAATGCCTTATTGATGATCGCCAGGGCAGAAGCCAAGTCCACCGGATTGCCGATGGAACTGGTCGATCTGGCCGATATCGCCCGTGGTATGGCGGAACTATATGAGCCTGTCGCTGAGGAGGCCGGTTCAAAAATAAATCTCGATGGTGCGCAATCAGTCATGGTCCAGGCGAACCGTGAGTTGATCGGTCAGGCGATCGCCAATCTGATCGACAATGGTGTCAAATATGGCCGTTCAGCAGATAACGACGACGAACAGGCAATCACTGTCTCCGTGGCCCCATCGCCAGACGGCGGGGCGCGGCTTGTTGTCGCCGATCACGGTCCCGGCGTGCCGGAAAGCGATTTTGAGAACGTCCGCCAACGTTTTGTACGCCTCGATCAGAGCCGGTCCGAACCAGGATCCGGATTAGGTCTCTCACTCGTCCAGGCGGTGGCGCATTTGCATGACGGACAGCTGATTCTTGAAGACAACCAACCCGGATTAAGGGTAGTTCTTGACCTGCCAGGCAAGCAGACAGGAACGACCATTGATGACACTTAAGTCCGGGGAGCCGTCCACAGGACCTTCGATCGTTGCCGACCGCGATTTGATGCTGCCACCATCCGCCGACGATGACCGGGTGCGAATGGTGCGGGAGCGTCTGGTCGAACTGCGTGCTGATGGCGGCTTGGACGCCTTATTCCAATCTAACACCTCCCTTGAAGCTTTCCTGATATCGATGTGTGCTGACGCGCCGCATATTGAAGATTTGGCCTTGCGTGACGGCGAGAGGCTGCACCGGTGCCTGACGTCTAACCTTTCCGATCGCATCAACGAACTGACCGAGAACGCCAACCAATTGCGGCCGGAAACCGAAGCGGAGTTGATGCAGGCCCTGCGGGCGATCAAGAACGAGGCGGCTTTGGCGATCGTTTTGTCTGACATTTCTGGTGCGGCCACAGTTGAAGAAGTGATCCAGGCGCTGTCCGATATCGCCGATGCGGCACTTCGCGCATCGGTCAGGTTTTTGATCAACAACGCCCGCATTGCCGGCAAGATGAACCCGCCAGATCCCGATGATCCGGAAAAATCCTGCGGCTACTTTGTCATCGCCATGGGCAAGCACGGCGCCGGTGAGCTGAACTATTCCAGCGATATCGACGTCATCGTCTTTTATGATCCCGAACGCGCGCCGCTGGCCGACCCGTTGGATGCGTCGCCGTTATTTGTCCGCATGACCAAGCAATTGGTCAAAATCATGCAGGACCGGACGCCGGACGGTTATGTGTTTAGAACGGACTTGCGGCTGCGCCCCGATCCAGGCGCGACACCGGTGGCTATGTCGGTGATCGCGGCTCTTCAATATTACGAATCCATGGGACAAAACTGGGAACGCGCTGCTCTGATCAAGGCCCGAACAGTGGCCGGGGACATCGAAGCCGGCGTGGCTTTCCTTTCCGAACTTCGACCCTTTGTCTGGCGCAAATATCTCGACTATGCGGCGATCTCGGATGTGCAATCGATTAAGCGCCAGATCCATGCCCACAAGGGCCATGGCGAGATCGCCCTTGCCGGACACAATATCAAGCTTGGCCGCGGCGGCATTCGCGAGATCGAGTTTTTCGTCCAAACCCAGCAATTGATCGCCGGCGGCCGCAACACCAATCTGCGCGGCCTGCGTACCTTGGAAATGCTTGATCAGTTGGTCGAGGAGGGTTGGATCGCCGAGGCCGCCCGCGACGACATGCAGGCCGCCTATCGGTTCTTGCGCAGCGTTGAACATCGCATCCAGATGATCAATGACGAGCAGACGCAGACGTTGCCCGCCGATGACGCCGGAATTGCCCGTATCGCCCGGCTCATGGGCTATGGGGAGATCAGCGATTTTACTGCTCAGCTTCTCCACCATCTGGAAGCCGTCCAAAGCCACTACGCCCAGTTGTTCGAAGATGAACCGGAACTGGCGTCCACCATCGGCAATCTGGTTTTTACCGGTGATGAAGACGATCCCGGCACGCTTGAAACCCTGACGAATCTTGGTTTCGAACGACCTAAAGAAGTGACAAGAACGATCCGTAGCTGGCATTTCGGCCGCTATCCGGCGACCCGAAGCACGCAAGCCCGGGAACGATTGACGGAGCTTACACCGGCGCTGATCGATGCCCTGGTCAAGACCGATAATGCCGATGCCGCCCTGGCCGCGTTTGATGGTTTTTTGCAGAAACTGCCTGCCGGCGTGCAACTGTTTTCGCTGTTGCGCTCAAATCCGAGCCTGCTGCATCTACTGGCAACGATTATGGGGGTGGCGCCGCGGTTGGCCGACACCGTCGTGCGTCGTGCCCATGTGCTTGATTCCGTCCTTGATCCGGCGTTTTTCGGACTAGGCGAGGATGAGGGGTTGGAAAGCCGGCTTGAATCCATGCTCGATGAGGCGAATTATTATGAAGATGTGCTCGATCGGGCGCGGATTTTTGGCCAGGAGCAGATGTTTCTGATCGGCACGCGGTTGCTGTCAGGCACAATTTCCGCCGCCCAAGCTGGCCATGGTTACGCACGCCTGGCCGAAGCGCTGGTTGGTACATTGCTGACCCGGGTGCGGGCGGAATTTGAGCGCAATCACGGCAAAATGCCCGGCGCCCGGATCGCTCTGTTGGCCATGGGCAAACTGGGTGGACGTGAAACGACGGCGACCTCCGATCTCGATCTCATATTGCTTTATGATTTTGACGAACAGGCAAAGCAGTCCGATGGTGAGAAACCGTTGGCTGGCAGCCAATATTTCATTCGCCTGACGCAACGCCTTGTCTCCGCATTGTCGGCGCCGACAGCCGAAGGTCAGCTCTATGAGGTTGATTTTCGGCTTAGACCATCCGGTAATTCCGGACCACTCGCGACCCATATCAACAGTTTCCGTGCCTATCAAGCCGACCAGGCCTGGACTTGGGAGCGCATGGCGTTGACCCGCGCGCGGGTGATCGCCGGCGATGATGATTTCATCGGCGACATTGAGCAGACCATTACCGATGGTTTGGATCGAGACGTGCCGGCGCAAACGATTAAAGACGACGTGTTGACCATGCGTCGCCGGATCGAAGCTGAAAAAGGTGTCGATGACGTTTGGGACATCAAGAACATGCCGGGCGGTTTCATCGACGTTGAGTTCATCGCTCAGTATCTGATTTTGGTGCACGGCAAGGCGCATCCGGCGATCCGTGATGCCAACACCGAAATCGCACTTTCCCGGGCCAGCGAAGCCGGCATATTGTCTCCCGGGGATGCCGATGTCCTGCTGCCGGCCATTCGGCTTTATCACGATGTGGCGCAAATATTAAAACTGGCTGTTGTCAGCAGCTTTGATCCTGATAAAGCGCAAGGCGGCCTCCGCGGCCTGTTGGCATCAGCTGCCGGCCAGCCGGATATTTCGTCTTTGGAAATCGAATTGCGGCGGACCCGTGAAGCCGTGCGCGACTGCTTTGAGCGTTTGATTGGTCCAGTTTCAAAAACGCAATCGGAATAAAGTCAGGCGACGAAAGCGTTGTCGCCCTCTCGCGGTTCAAGCGGCAACATGATGGTCACTGTCGTACCGGTATCGGCCTCTGAGCGGATATCCATGTCGCCGCCATGCATCTGCGCTAATGACCCCGATATCGCCAGACCCAGACCGGAACCCTTGTGACTCTTGGTGAATTGATTTTCCACCTGCACGAATGGCCGGCCGATCTTGCCGATCGCTTGTTGCGAAATGCCGATCCCGGTATCGATGATTTCGATGCGGGCATGGGTTTTAGTGGTTGTCGCATGAACGGTGATGGAACCATTTTCCGGTGTAAACTTGGCGGCGTTGGAGATCAGATTTAGCAGCATCTGCTTCACCGCCCGGCGATCCGCCATCACCGTCAGCCCGGCATCGACGACCGCCGACATGATGAGTTTCTTCTCTGTTGCTTGCGGCAGCACGATGCGGATGGATTCTGCGATCATTGCATCCAGATCAACAGCTTCGTAATCGAGCTCCAGTCGGCCGGCTTCGATTTTCGACATATCCAGAATGTCGTTGATGACACCGAGGAGATAGTCGCCGCTGTCATGGATATCGTGGCAATATTCACGGTATTTTTCGGAGCCCAATTGGCCAAACAATTCCTGCTGCATGATCTCTGAAAAACCGATGATGGCATTCAACGGCGTGCGCAACTCATGGGAAATATTGGCGAGGAATTCCGATTTTATCTTATTGGCGTCTTCAGCCCGGTTCTTTTCATCCTGGTGTTTTTCCGCCAGTTCGATCAGCTGCTGCGACTGGCGTTCCGCCTTTTGCCGTGATTGGCGCAAATCGGCGACGGTGGCAATTAGCTGCCGTTCGCTTTCAATCAGTTTTCCTTCGTGAAGCTTGATCGCGGTAATATCGGTGCCGACCGACACATAGCCGCCGTCCTTGGTCCGGCGCTCCGATATCTGCAGCCAGCGGCCATCTTCCAACTGCGCTTCATAGCTGCGTTCGCGCCCTTCTGGACCGCCTTCAGGATCAATCTGGCTGCGGATCACCGGTTGACGAGCGGCGGTCATGACGTTGGAGTAGGGGACCCCCAATTCCAGTGCCTTGGGTGGCAGATTGTGGAATTGCTGGTACTTGGAATTACACATTACCAAGCGATTATCAGCATCCCACAAGACAAAGGCTTCCGAAATCGTCTCAATGGCATCGCCCAGCCGCATGTCGGCGGTAGCGCTGCGCTCAGCCAAGGTTTTTTGTTCCGACACATCGACTGCGATACCGATCAGATGCGGCGTGCCTTCCTGTTGATGCACCAATTCAGCCCGTGCCCGTAGCCAAACCCAATGGCCGTCTTCGTGACGAACGCGGAACTCATGATCAACAGTCGAGTTATCGGATTGCAAAAGATCTTCCGCGACATCGAACAGGTTGGCGTCGTCGGGATGCATCCGGTTGCGCACTTCGGCAAACCCGATGACGTCATCGCGCGCCGGCATTCCCAGTAGTTGATACATGGACCGGGACCAGAACATTCGACCGCGCGCCACATCCCAATCCCAGAGGCCGCATCGACCGCGTTTTAGCGCTGTTTCTATGCGTTCACGCGCTTCATCATAAATTGTATCAGCGTCGCGGGCGCGGGTCGATTGAGCATAGAAAGCGTAGGTAATGACGATCAACACCATGCTGGTGAGCGCAAACATGGTCACAGTGAAGGAAAATTTTGCCCGCCACTGGGCGAAGATGAACTCCGTTGGCTGAATAACCGCGACGGCGCCTTTGCCTTTCGTAAGGTGATGTACCGCGGCATAAGCTGAACGGGAATCGGAAAGCGTCAGTTCCATGACACCGGCACGGGCGCCAAAAGTTGTCAGCGGCTGGGCCGAGCCGATGATGTCGACGATCGGGCGATCTTCATAATGTGGTGCGCTGGGGGCGGTGGTGATGACCTTGCCGGCTGGGTCGATGAGTAGTATCTGGCGACCGTCCGCCAGGCCCAGCGCCGGTACGCTATTTGAAAGCGCTTCTACGAAACGCAGCGACATTACTTTCTTCTGCGTCTGGCTGTCGTTGTAAGAAAGAACAGTAGCCACCATGGCTGCGGTCATGGAGATCGTTGCCCGGGCCTGTTTTTCCCGGTCGTCGAATTCGTTCATAAGGTTGATTGTGCGCGCGGCGGCCATTGCCACAACGAACAGGATCACCAATACGGGAATGGCGGATTTAAAGACTGTTTCCGCTTTAAGTAGACGTTGATATGCCGGATGGGCCAGGAGCTTGATGTGTCCGGCAAGCTGTTTGCTGCCGAAGCCCCACCCAGAAATGGGCAAACGTCTCCCCTTAGACGGGCTGGCGGTATTCGCCCGCGCCATCGCGATCCCCCTAGATAATAATGATGAACTGATACCCGAATCACCCCCATTTGAATCGACGCGAATCGTCTTGGCAAGAGTCCTCGGTTAAAAAAATGGTTAATTTTTTGGAAATTAGGTAGATCGATACCGAAAAACCTTAAGCTATTGGTATTTCTATCAATATCCAAACCACCAATAGAGTTTCCCGAACGGCGTTGATTTTGGTTTTCCACCGCCAATTAATATTTCCAAAAACACCAACGAGCATCTGACGATGGATTCACCTATCTACGAGATGGGAGGAAAATAACTGTGTGCTTCGCGCACCAATGATGTAAGTACTATTCACATGAGCTGGTCGAAACGCGGAAGCGGCAAGGGGCGCCGCGCCTATCACCACGGCGATTTGCGCGAGGCGTTGGTCGAAGCGGCGCTGTCGTTAATCGCCGACAAGGGCCCTGCCGGATTTACGTTCGCCGAAGCCGCCCGCGAGACCGGCGTCAGCGCCGCCGCACCCTATCGCCATTTCCGAGATCGTGATGCACTACTCGCCGATGTCGCCCGCCGTGGTTTTGAGCTTCTTGAAACCGATATGGATAAAGCCTGGAATGGCGGCAGTCCGAACGAAATTGCCGCGTTCAAGGCGATCGGCGCGGCATATCTTAATTTTGCCCGCAAAGAACCAGCTTATTATACGGCCATGTTTGAGGCCGGGTTACCCCCTGATACCAGCGCCGAACTCGACCGGGCGTCCGATGCCGCATTTAATGTATTGCGGAATGCGGCGGAAGTTCTCACCGCCGATATGCGCAAAGACAAACGCCCGCCGGCGATGATGATGGCGCTGCATGTCTGGTCGTTATCCCATGGCATCGCCTCGTTGTTTGCCCGCGGAGACGCCGCCAGGCGTAAATTACCGATGCCGCCGGAAGACCTTCTGGAAGCAGCAGTGCTGATTTACCTCGACGGATTGGGGATCGGCGTCAAATAGGCGTCATCGCAGCGAGGGATCGGTCCCAATAACGGCCGCCAAGATTGAATTTTTAAACAAACCGTCTTGACAAACCACTACTGGCCACCCAGTTATGTAAATGTAAAACACATTAACATGAGGGTCCGATGGAACTCGCACAACGCATAGACGAACACGGTAAACCGGCCTGGATTGCACTGATGATCCTGTCATTCATCGTCTTCTGGCCCATTGGTCTCGCGCTATTGGCCTATCTTATATGGAGTGGACGAATGGGATGTCGAAAACAGTCAAGCGCCGGACGATGGCACTACTACGACGAGGCGCGTAAGCATTCGCGTCGCGGCTGGTCGAAACGCAAACATGCCGGCACGAGCGGCAATGCAGCTTTCGATGAATACAAAGAAGCGACGCTGCGCCGTCTGGAAGACGAGCAGAGTGAATTCCATGACTATCTGGAACGCCTGCGCAAAGCCAAGGATAAGGCCGAATTTGATGCCTTCCTGGCCGATCGCGAAACCAATCGTTCAGCCGACGCGCCGGACGACGATAGCCCGGTGATTGACGAAAACGGCAATAACGTGCCGGAAAACCGGCCGCAGCCGTAAAAACCTCCCAAGACGTGCTGCGACAACCGTCGCCGGGCCAGAAGTGGTCCGGTGGCGGTTTTTTTATGACCACCACACTGCGATCCAGACCACAGCCCCAAAACCGACACCGGGTCTTGGTGGTTCATCTCCCGTTAATCTGCAAAATAATAGTGTACCATAAGCCTAACGCGTGTTCTGCGTGATCATAGATTAGGGTTGTGCTGCGGTATCGTGGCATTGAACCAACTGCCCGGCCGGCGCGACTAAAGTGAGTGTGTCTTGTCCCTGGAGGGCAGGCCCAGATTGCCCGGTCGTACGGGCACTTATTTAACAGCGTTCGCGTCCCTCGGATTTTATTACGGGAGAAAACTCTAAATGACGAAAAATAACCAACTGACCCGCTTGGCGGCGGCGGCCTTTATCGGTGCCGGGTTGAGCTTGGCGGTCTCCATGCCAGCGCAGGCTGATCCGTCTCTCAATTGTATCGGTTATGCCACCAAGGCAATGAACCAGATCAACAAAGCCAATACGAATAATTGCGGTTTCACCGGCCCACGTTGGAGGCCGGGTTTCAATGCCCATGTAATTTTTTGCCTGTTGCCGACAACCAAGCAGTTTCATCTAGATTCTGAACGCCAGGCCCGCAAGGCTCAAATTAATCAGTGCACCGGCGGTGGCGGCAATAAAGTCAATTATTGTAACGATTACGCTCAGGATGCGGTCAACGCGCAGAAGAAGAACGTGCAAAACGGTTGCGGCTTCGGCGGCGGGCGCTGGACAATGAACTTTGGAGCTCATCAGAATTGGTGCATGAACGTGCCTAAAGCCAAATCCAAAGGCGAGACCAAGGCCCGTAAACAGCAACTAAATCAATGTGTCGGTGGCGGTGGCAACAAAGCTCAGTATTGCAACAATTATGCCCAAAGTGCCGTCAATCAGCAGAAGAAAAACCTGCAGAAGAATTGCGGACTTGCCGGCGGCCGTTGGCACTTGAACAAAAATCAGCACAAAAATTGGTGCATGAGCGCGCCAAAGGCCAATTCCTTGAGCGAGTTCAACAAGCGCAAGGCAAAGCTTGCCCAATGCGGCGGCGGTGCCGGTAACAAGGCTCAGTTCTGCAATTCATATTCGCAAAAAGCCGTCAATCAGCAGCAGAAAAACCTGCAGAAAAATTGCGGATTGTCCGGTGGCCGTTGGCATTTGAATTACAACAAGCACAACAATTGGTGCATGGGCGCACCGAAGTCCAAGGCTAACAGCGAGCATAAAATCCGCAAAAATAAGCTCAACCAATGTGGTGCTGGTGCCGGCAACAAGGCGCAGTTCTGTAGCAACTATGCCCAGTCGGCAGTGAACCAACAGCAGAATAATCTGCAAAAAAATTGTGGGTTGTCTGGTAACCGTTGGCACCTGGATTACAACAAGCACAACAATTGGTGCATGAGCGCACCGAAGGTCAAGGCCACCAGCGAGCACAAAACCCGCAAAAACAAGCTCAACCAATGTGGTGCTGGTGCCGGCAACAAGGCGCAGTTCTGTAGCAACTATGCCCAGTCGGCAGTGAACCAACAGCAGAATAATCTACAAAAGAATTGCGGTTTTGCTGGCGGTCGTTGGAACTTGAATTACATCAAGCACAGAGACTGGTGCATGAACACGCCGAAGGCTAATGCCACCGGTGAGAGGAGCGCCCGCAAGGCGCAGCTCAACCAATGTGGTGGTGGAGCGGCCAACAGTGCACAGTTCTGCGACAACTATGCCCAAACAGCGATTAATCAGCAGAGTGTCAACCTGCAGAAAAATTGCGGAAATAAAGGTAATCGCTGGCATATGAACTTCGCCAAACACCGCGATTGGTGCATGTCGGCAAACAAGCCGAAAGCGCAATTTGAGCGCAATGCGCGGGTGCAGAAGTTGGCGCAATGTCCATAACGGACTGACAAAAATTTTCGATGGCGGCCGGTCGGCTGCCATCGAACAGAAACGATCGCTTAATTGCGATGATCCGCTGCTGGGTTCGAATAGGCCCGGCAGCGGATTTTCTTATTCCAATGCGCGCCGAGCTTTAAAGTCCGACTACTTTTCCGTCGAGCACCATTTCCTGTAACGCAAATTTCTGGATTTTGCCGGAGCCGGTGAGTGGAAAAGCCTCCACGTGGAACCATTTAACCGGTGTCTTTTGGGGTGAAAGGTGCTGGCGACAATGTCGCCGCAAATCCTCCACATCCGCTACCTGGCCCGGCTCGGGGCGTAGACAACAGGCGACGATTTCGCCCCATTTGTCGTCCCGCAGACCAATGACGGCGACCTCAGCTACTTGTGGATGTTCTAACAGCACGTTTTCGATTTCAGCCGGAAACAGATTTTCGCCACCGCGAATAATCATTTCTTTTACCCGGCCGGTGACCCGCACATAGCCGCGCCGATCCATGGCACCCAGATCGCCGGTATGAAGCCAGCCATCGGCATCGATTGTTTCCGCCGTCGCTTCGGGATTGCCGTTGTAGCCGAGCATATTGCAGTAGCCGCGAACACAAATTTCGCCGACCATGTCGATTGGGACGACCTTGTTGGCATCGGTGGAGCGAATTGAAATACCAACTTGTGGCATCGGCTGGCCGACGGTGTTGGCGATATCATCGATGCTGTCTTGGCGGTGATGTTGGGTGACCACCGGTGAGGTTTCGGTCTGGCCATAAACGATTTCAAAATCGCAGCCGAATGTATCACGCACCCGTCTGACAAGTTCCGGCGCCACCATGGAACCACCAGATATAGCCATCTCAATCGACGATGTGTCGGTGGGTTCGGTCTCATAAGTTTCCAGTAACGCCACCAGCATTGTCGGCACCCCAACCATGACGGTCACTTTCTCCACCTCGATGAGACGCAACACCGCGACCGGATCGAACACATGCACCATCAGCAGTTTGCAGCCGGCCTGGACGCAACCGAGCGCGATGATACCGCAACCAGACGTATGAAACATCGGCATGTAGTTGGCATAGACCGAATGCGATCCGATCTCGGCGCGTTCGCCGACTTGCCGGGCATTGTTGGTCAATCCGCGATGATGCAATACGGCGCCTTTGGGAAACCCGGTTGTGCCGGATGTGTATTGTATTTGGGCCGGATCATCCGGGGTCACATCAGGCAGTGCTGGCATCTGGTCGCCGTGCCGATGCAGCGCCTCGTCGTCGTTCAAATCGACAATTTCGCGTATCTCGGAAATTCCTGAACAGGCATTTTCGGCGATCTGTGCCATCGGATTGCCGCGATAGCTTTCCACCGTGAACAACGCTACGGAATCCGATTGCTCCAAGACGTATTTCAACTCTTCTGCTTGAAAGGCCGGATTGGCGGTCACCAGGGTCAGGCCGGCAAGCGCGCAGGCATATTCCATCAATAGCCATTCAGGACAATTGGGCGCCCAGACGGTGACCCGTTCGCATTTTGCAAATCGCGTTGCCAAGGCCATCGCCAGCCGTTGGCTGTCATTAAGCAATTCGCCATAGGTCCACCGGCGGCCGGTCTGGCCAGCGCTATCGACCTCTACAAGTGCTTCCGCATCCGGGGCCGCCGCCGCCCGATCCCGCAAAACACCGCCGACCGTGGTCTCCAGGATGACATCATCGGTTTGTTCTGGAACAAACGCTTCCATCAGATCAAATGAATACATGCAGCCCCCCACCGGCTTTCTTCAAGTCAACACCTGGCTGGCTGTTTTCCGCCAGCCGATGATATGGTGATCAGGCTGGCGACAAGACGTGGATGACGCGGCTTTCAATCATGTCCTTCGTCTTGGCACCATATTCCGCCATATGCGGTGACGCGGCGTGGGCCTTCAAGGCGCCAAGACTTGCCCATTTTTCAACAACGACGAAGGTGTCATCGCCGAATTTCGTTTGAAAGCCACCCAGGCCCTCGGCATCGATCGCCGCGCCATATTCAATGTATCCGTCCTCCGCTTGGACAGCCGGCACATTGGCGTTGAAACTTGCAAGGAGTTGATCGCGCATACCGGGCTTTGCGGTGATGACGGCTAGGACGTGGACCATGGACATTGGCATTCCTCGATTTGATGTTGTGTACGTGAAGTTTAGGGGGATGACCTTGATCCCGCAACGATGGGTTCAAGGGTACAGATACCCAATCACTCTAGCAGGTTCAGCCTGAGGCAATTCGGAAGGTTCTCAGCCCACATCCGCCAAACTGCGTTCGACGATATCGCGGGTATCACGTGACAAGTTTGCCGCCGCGGCGATTTTCTCCAATGCCGCCTTGGCGTGTTCCTGCCGAACCGGTTCCATCTTGCGCCAAGTGCGAAAAGCGCTCGCCAACCGGGCGGCAAGTTGCGCGTTGGCCGGATCGATTTCCAAGATCATGTCGCTGACAAAATTATAGCCGGCGCCATCTGCCCGTTGGAATTGGGTGGGGTTGGCCATGGCAAAGGCGCCGATCAGCGCCCGCACCCTGTTTGGATTGCCCATGGAAAACGCCGGATGATCTCGCAACGCCTTGACGCTATCCAAAGTCTGGTCGTTGGGCGCGGTGGCCTGCACGGCCAACCATTTGTCGATCACCAGGGCGTTGCCCTCATAACGGTCGTGGAAATCAGCAAGGATGCCCGGCGCGGAACTGCAGCCGTGCACGACCAGCAAGCCCAATGCGGCCATCCGGTCGGTCATATTGGTTGCCGATTGATATTGCGCTGTCGCCAAATCCTCGCCGGTCCCGGCATAAAGCGCATAGTCGAGCAATACATTGCGCAGGGCCCGTTTACCGGCGCTGGCTGCATCAGGCGAATAGGCGCCGTCAATGGCAAGACCGTTGCGTAGTGTATCGAATGCCGGCGCATTGGCATGGGCTAGCACCCGCATAAATTCGGCCCGCGCGGTATGAATAGCGTCGGGATCGACATTGGCGTTGATATCCCGGGCAATGTCTCCTTCACCGGGCATTTGTAAGAGCAGCGCCCGGAATGCCGGATCTAGGCTGTCATCTATGGCTACCGCACCGATCGCGGCGGCCAACGCGCGATCGAAATTCGGCTTCTTTCCCATCTGTACCGTTGATGTTGCTTTGATGAGCGCTTTGGTCGCCAATTCCTGCGCTGACTGCCAACGATTGAGGGGATCGGCATCAGCGCGCAACAACAGCAGAAGGTCTCTGTCGTTCATGTTGGTGGTCAATGTCACTGGGGCGGAAAACCCGCGCAGCAATGACGGGACTGGTCGCGCGGCGACGCCGGTGAAGACCAATTCATGGCGGGCGTTCTTGAGCTGGATGACGTCGCCGGTCACATCGGCGCCACTGACGCTATCAAAGGAGATGTCCTCGCCGTTGCCGCCGACCAACCCGAACCGGACCGGAATATGCAGCGGCACCTTGCGCTCCTGGCCCGGCGTCGGCGGGCAGGATTGTTCAATCGTCAGCCGATAGGTTTTGCTGGTGCCATCATAGGCGCCATTGGTCACCAGGTTAGGCGTGCCCGATTGCCGGTACCAGATCATGAACTGAGATAGGCCAGCGCCAGTCGCGTCGGCAAAGGCGGTAACAAAGTCCTCAACAGTAGCCGCTTCCCCGTCATGGCGGTTGAAATAAAGGTCCATGCCTTTTCGAAAGCCATCGGCACCAAGAACCGTATGCAGCATGCGGACGACTTCCGCGCCTTTCTCATAGACGGTCGCCGTATAGAAATTGTTGATTTCTTTATATGATTCCGGCCGAACCGGATGCGCCAAGGGTCCTGCATCCTCTGGAAACTGATGCGCCTTGAGCAACCGGACGTCGGCGATGCGTTTGACCGCCCGCGACCGCTCATCGGATGAAAACTCCTGATCACGGAAGACCGTCAGCCCTTCTTTCAGGCACAGTTGGAACCAATCGCGGCAGGTGATGCGGTTGCCAGTCCAGTTATGAAAATATTCATGGGCGATGATCGCCTCGATATTGGCATAGTCCTGATCGGTGGCAATATCGGGATCGGCCAAAACATATTTGTCGTTGAAGACGTTGAGGCCCTTGTTCTCCATGGCCCCCATATTGAAGTCTGAAACCGCAACGATCATGAAGATATCAAGATCATATTCGCGCCCGTAGGCCGTCTCATCCCAGGCCATGGAACGTTTCAAGGAATCCATGGCATAGGCGCAGCGGCCCTCGTTGCCGTGCTCCACATAGATGCGCAGATCGACCTGGCGGCCGGAAGTCGTGGTGAAGGTATCAGTGACGCATGCCAGATCGCCGGCGACCAATGCAAACAGATATGATGGCTTGGGGAAGGGGTCTTCCCACACCGCATAATGCCGTTCACCATCGCCGATTTCGCCGGCCTCAATGCAGTTGCCATTCGACAACAAGATTGGCGCCTCGGCTCGGTCGGCTTCGATCCGCGTCGTATAACGCGCCAGTACGTCGGGCCGGTCATAGAAATATGTGATGCGCCGGAAGCCTTCCGCCTCGCATTGGGTGCAATAGGTGTCGGATGACCGGTAGAGGCCCATCAACTGGGTGTTGGCCGCGGGATTGATGACTGTGGTAATTTCCAACTCGAATTCGCCAGCCGGCGGTGAATTAATCTCCAGCTCATCGGCGGAGGCGCGGTATGCATCCTCACTCAGGCTGTTGCCGTCAATGCGAATGCCTTGAAGCCGCAAATCATCGCCAACGAGTGTCAGTGCGGTGCCACCTGATGTTCCGGCCCGGGGCGCCATTTTCAGCCGCGCGATAATTCTGGTCAGCTGCGGGCTCAGGCGAAAATCCAAATGGACATCGAGGATCTGGTAGGCGGTCGGCGCGTAGTCTTCTAGACGAACCACATCTGCGGTATCAGGCATCAACACTATCTCCGGGAGCGCCGCGCATGTGTAAGCGTCGACGCGAAAACTGGTACGCCGGAATACCTGCTACGGCGGTCGGCGTCTACAATTTAGGGAGCGTTCATGGCCAGCGCCGCCAATACGCCGGTCAGGGCGCTATCGGGATCGGCCAACGGTTCAACGATTGTGAAATGGTTGGCACCTGGTTCACCCCGCATTAAAGCGCTGACCCCGGCGCGGCTCCAGGTGTCGACGATAACCCGGCTTTGGCGGTGATATTCTTCAGATTCATCACCGCCGACTGTCGCCACGAAACGGGTGCCATAAGGCGTCGGCATACCGATCGGTGACATGCGTAGAGCCTGGTTTTGATCCATACCAAGCTTGTCATTGATGGTCGTTTCCACCAGCGGCACCAGGTCAAACAGGCCGGAAATCGCCAGCCCGGCAGACACCAATCCAACCGGCATTCCGCGGGCCGGCCAATCGGTTGTCAAAATCGCCCCGGTCAGGTGGCCGCCGGCGGAGTGGCCATAGGCGATGATCGGCCGGCGGTAATTGGTCCAGATATGGGCGCAAAGCTGGCGTAGATCCTCGACAATATCCTCGATATGCACTTCCGGACACAGGTCATATCCGGCAACGGCGACCGGGATGCCATGGCCATTGATGCCGCGCGCCATATGGCTGAAGAATTTCGGACTCATCGACTGCCAATAGCCACCATGAATAAACAGTGCCATCGGCTTGTTGGTATCGATCAACGACGTTCCGAACAGATCGAACTTCAGATTCGCGCCCAACCCATAGGCTTGATCGATTTGGCAATCGGCGCTGTCGCGATAGGCCGCGGCGTCGCTTTGATACTTTTCGATGATCGTCAGGTGATCGGGCACCCGCGCGCGATTGTTATATTCGGCTTCAAAATCGATCACGGCCAGCGCTCGTGTTGTCATGAACTTATCGTTTATGGCCAGAGTCGCATTTGCCGGTCCATTGAAAACTCACAAAATCCACCGTTTTCACGCGGGCAGATTGACGGAAACGATGATCGATTGGAATGTGCGTGAGGGTAGGGCGGCGCCCCGAATGTGCCATTAGGAAGCGTTAGCCATCACGGCCAACGCCTCCGAATGCATCGATGAGTAGTTCGAACGCGCCTATTTGCGCCCATCATCCACAGTCAGCGGGGCCAGATAGTGCTTGGCGTCTATGCCCTTCTTGCGCATGGCGATGCCAACAAGGCATTCGCGAACAATCCGCTCGGAGTTGAGAACGGTTTGATATCCGTCATCACGGTAGGGCAGCAGTTCAACAAGTTCGAATCCCACAACATTGCTTTCAGCACACAGGCGCCTGATTAGCGGAAACGTCTCGCGCGGCGTCAGCCCATTTGATTCGGGAGTGCCGGTACCGGGCATATAGGCCGGATCCATCACATCAATGTCGAAGGAAATGTAAATGTACTTTGGCCCGTCATTGGCTTCCTTGATGATGTCGTCGATAACGGCTTGCGCACCACGCCTTTCGAACTCTGCCATGGTATGGTACCGGAAGCCTTGCTTGCGCATCCATTCAAAGGACTCCTTGTTTGGATAATAGCCGCGCAGACCAACCTGGATGAAGTTTTTACCCGGAACATGCCCTTCTTCAATTAGGCGATATACCGGTTGTCCATGACTGATCAAATGCCCAAACATGCGTTTGGAGGCGTCATAGTGCGCGTCGAAATGGATGACACCCACATTACCCTTGCCATACACGTCGGCCAATCCGGCAACATCGGAATACATCAGCGAATGGTCGCCACCGATAACGATCGGAATGACGTTCTTGTTCCGCTTGTTCTTGGTGCCGGCTACCTCTTTCATAAAGGCTCGGATTGCATGCATTGAACGCTCGGTGCTCAACATGTCCACCGGAGCGTCGCCGTAATCCACTATCTTCAGTTCTTTGAACGGATTGACCAATGTGAGCATATGGTCCATCGCTCCCACGCCCCAGCCGACGGTACTTGGAGATGCTCGAACCGCAAGCGGTCCCCAGGCGGCTCCGCGATAACCCCCACCCATGTCGGTGTGGGCACCAAAAATCGCTACATCAATGTCACCGGCTGTCAGATCTTTGGGTGTTAATGCAACGGGCAATTTGAAGAATGTTGGTATTCCGAGCCATCCGGCACCGCCAAGCCAGCGTTGTACGTTAATAGGTCCCGGTTCACGGCCCTCTGAGAGATTTTCTCGCCGTGTTTGCCAAAAATTATAAGCCGGGTCTTTTGTATCCAATGGGATGACAGCTTTTTCGCCCGGTGTAATCGGCGCAAGTGTCGCTGGATTATCAGGGTCATGCTCGAAATACTGAGCTGCTGCCGGCAACGACATGGTGGCTGCCAACACAATCCCGGCTAAGCGGCGAAAACACATGTTTATATCCTTCCTAGGCCACGTTTGGGCGAATTGCCTCTACGGAGACCTAGAGCTCCGACCAGCAGTTTCAAGATGAGTGGAATGTGTACGCCGCTGATGTGGCGGGGGAATTTAGGACCCTAGTCAAACACATGATCGAGCCTGATTTTCTCTGTATCGCCGCTATCAAATGGGCTAGCACAGGCGCCATTTTTCGGAAGCCTTTTGACCTTTTGTATTCACTTGGCCGGACAAGGTGCTGTGGCTAAAAGCTTACTGTCTTGCGGCGCCATAGACATGGCAGGTGCTAGGGGAACAAGCCATTTTTGAGACCACTCTCTTAAATGCATATTTTAAACATTGGTGGGTTTTACTGAGCTCATGATTGCCTCGAGCCCATAGCGGAAACTGTCAACGTCAGTGCGCCAGCACATTGAGCAGCTTGCCTGTCGGGTCGAGAACATAGAAACGGCGAACGCCCCACGGTTCATCAGTCAGTTCATATGCTATTGGGTGACCGAGATCTTTGGCCCGCCGGTAGACTGCATCAACGTCGTCAACTTCGATTGACATATCAGGGACCGAGGTCCCAGAACCGCCTTCAGTGGCAATGCTGATTTGGACCGGCGCATTCTCACCGGAGGCGAGCGTGGCGATCCAGCCCATATCCATCACCGCATCAAGTCCAAACAGATCCGAATAGAATTTGCGGACCTCGGTGACTGATTCTGTCGCTATGTTCGCAACGATACGCTTGACGACCATCGGCGGCTCTCCATTCGACCTGGGCCAATTTCACATTGGACGATTGATGACGATTTTGTCCACTCTGCTGACACGGGTGCTCTGCGCAGCCAAAACCGATCTGGGTCGACATTTCGCATTTCCGGCAATTCCATCTGCAAGCAAATAGCGGCGAAACTGGAAATATCTCGCGACACATTCTGCCCGCCTGCCGTGGCCAATCGTTGTGTCGTTATGCTGCCTACCGCTCGACCCGAAAATTCGCCGCTTCCTCTGCCAGCCAGTCGCCCAGCGCCCGCACTGCCGGCACGTCGGCGTTGGCTTGCGGATAGACATAATAATAGGCCATGTCGCTGCGCACCGTTTGATCGAAGACGGGCACCAGGCGGCCGCTTGCGAGTTCGTCGGTGATCAAGAACACGGGCAGAATTGCAATGCCGATACCGGCCATGGCGGCTTGTGCGGTCATGCCAAATTGCTCAAATGACATGCCCGGCGTATCGCCTGGTTGCGTGGCATTCTCCGTCAGCCAGCGGCGCCAGGCATTCGGGCGGGTGCGCAGATGCAGCAGCTGGTGCTTGATGACATCGCCAGGCTGGTAAATCTCCGCAGTCTGAAGAAATTCCGGGCTGCAGACCGGTAATAAATCTTCATCCACCAACGGATCAACAACACAGTTTGGCCAGCTCCCGTCGCCAACTAATATTGCAGCGTCTAGTCCGTCCTGCACCAGATCGCGACTTTCCAGCCGGGTCATGAAATTCAAGGTCACATCCGGATGGAGGTCGAAAAACCGTGGCAGGCGCGGCACCAGCCAGCGGGTGCCAAAAGTAGGTAAGATGCCCAACACGATGGAACCACCATGCCCCTTGGTGGTGATCATGTTTAAGGTCGCCGATGATATACGCCGTAATGCCGGGCCGATTTCGGCTGCATAGGCCGAGCCGGCGTTGGTCAATTTGGCGCCCTGGCGGCTGCGGTCGAACAGTTTCAGTTCCAGGGTTTCCTCCAGCGACAGAACCTGCCGGCTCACCGCGCCCTGAGTGAGTCCGAGCTCCTCCGCCGCGCCGGAAAAGCTTCCCGTGCGGGCAACGGCTTCAAAGGCGGTCAGCGCATTTATGGAGGGAAGCAAGCGGCGTTTCATGTTGTTATATTACCAAATGTAATAATAGAATGCAGCAAAATCGTTTGTCATTACGAGCTGATTCTGCCATTTCTTCAGCTAAATATCGCCAATTCGTCCAATTTGGCCGCAAAACAACGGCAATCAGATATGAGGAAATCTCAATGAGCAGGGTACTTGAAGCCAAAAGCCAGCCGGAAGGCGGCGGCACATTTGTTTGGGCCGATCCGTTTTTGCTGGACGATCAGTTGACCGAAGATGAGCGCATTATTCGCGATATGTCCCGCGACTACGCCCAAGATAAACTGCAGCCACGGGTGCTTTCAGCCTATCGGGAAGAAAACTTCGAGCGCGAGCTCATGGAAGAAATGGGTCAGCTCGGGCTGCTCGGTTCCACCACCCCTGAAGAATATGGTGGCTCTGGCGCCAGCTATGTGGCCTATGGCCTGGTGGCGCGGGAAGTGGAGAGGGTAGATTCCGGTTATCGTTCCGCCATGAGCGTCCAGTCGTCCCTGGTCATGTATCCGATCTATGCCTATGGCAGCGACGAGCAGCGCAAGAAATATCTGCCGAAACTTGCCACCGGCGAATGGATCGGCTGCTTCGGCCTGACGGAACCCGACCATGGTTCTGATCCGGGCGGCATGATCACCCGGGCGGAAAAAGTCGCCGACGGCTACCGCCTGACCGGCGCCAAGATGTGGATTTCCAATTCGCCGATCGCTGATGTATTCGTTGTCTGGGCAAAATCCGATGCCCATGACGGCAAGATCCGCGGCTTTGTTCTGGAAAAAGGCATGGCCGGCCTGTCAGCACCGAAGATCGAAGGCAAGCTGTCGCTGCGCGCCTCTATCACTGGTGAGATCGTCATGGAAGGTGTGGTCGTACCGGAAGAAAACCTGCTGCCCAATGTCTCTGGCCTGAAGGGCCCGTTCGGTTGTTTGAACCGCGCCCGCTACGGCATTTCATGGGGCGCGCTGGGCGCGGCGGAATTCTGCTGGCACGCGGCCCGGCAATACACCATGGACCGCAAGCAATTCGGACGTCCCCTGGCGGCCAATCAACTGATCCAGAAAAAACTCGCCGACATGCAGACGGAAATCACGCTTGGTCTTCAGGCCTCGCTGCGGGTTGGCCGGTTGCTCGATGAAGGCCGCGCGGCGCCGGAAATGGTGTCATTGGTCAAGCGCAACAACTGCGGTAAGTCGCTGGATGTTGCCCGCATGGCCCGCGATATGCACGGCGGCAATGGCATCTCCGATGAGTTCCACGTCATGCGCCACATGGTGAACCTGGAAACGGTCAACACCTATGAAGGTACCCATGATGTGCACGCCCTGATTCTTGGTCGCGCCCAGACCGACCTGCAGGCGTTCTTTTGATCCTTGACCTTGGCGTCGGCACACCAGCCGGCGCCTCACATGGTGACGTCCATTGAGCCAATCGCCTTATCAAGGGCTCCGCGTGCTGGAGCTCGCTAGAATTCTGGCCGGCCCGTGGGTCGGTCAGACCTTTTCCGACCTTGGCGCCGATGTCATCAAGGTCGAAAGCCCATCTGGCGATGATACGCGAAAGTGGGGGCCGCCATTCGTTACCAATGATGACGGTACGGCTGGTGATGCCGCCTATTTTCATTCGTGCAATCGTGGCAAGCGCTCCATCGTCGTGGATTTTACCACCGAGGAGGGCAGGGATACTGTTCGCCGGCTGGCCGCCCAAGCCGATGTGTTGATTGAGAATTTCAAGACCGGCGGGCTGGTCAAATACGGCCTTGATTACGCCTCCTTGAAGGCCATTAATCCTGGCCTGGTCTATTGCTCCATCACCGGCTTTGGTCAAACCGGGCCGTACGCACAAAAGCCCGGATATGATTTCATCATCCAGGGCATGGGCGGCATCATGGACCTGACCGGCGAAGCCGATGGTGCGCCGCAAAAGCCGGGCGTTGCCTACGCCGATATCTTTACCGGCCTTTATTCCGTCATCGCCGTTCAGGCGGCATTGTTCCAGCGTCAGCAGACCGGCGAAGGGCAGTGGATCGACATGTCGCTTCTGGATAGCCAGACAGGCGTGCTGGCCAATCAGGCGATGAATTATTTGGTGTCGGGCCAGGTGCCAAGCCGCATGGGCAATGCCCATCCCAATCTGGTCCCCTACCAGGTTTTTGCCACCTCCGACGGTCACTTGATTATTGCCATCGGCAATGCCGGCCAATATGAACGGCTATGCCGGTTCCTCGATCTGGAGCCGCTGATTGATGATCCACGGTTTAAGACCAATGCCGACCGGATCAGGAACCGCGATGAGATGATCGCCATGATTTCTGAAAAAACGCGGCATTACACCCGCGACGATCTGCAAGCGCATCTGGAGGAATTGTTGATCCCCACCGGGCCGATCAACACCGTCGGCGATGTTTTCAACGACCCGCAAATCCAGCATCGCGGACTAGAAGTCGAACTCGACGCGCCGGGGTTGGCTGGCGGCAAGTTGAAAAACGTCCGCACGCCGATCCAGTTTTCCAATGCTGAACTGGCGCTCCATCACGCCGCCCCGAAGCTTGGTGAACATACGGACGGCATTTTGGCGGAGCTGGACGGGGAATAGGGGTTGGTACGGAAGTCTGGACATTTGGCCTCCTCCGACCCGCGAGTTTTCCCCCGCCCTCACCGTTGTCATTCCCGCGTAGGCGGGAATCCAGGGCCAAGGGGATGGGCCGTGCATTGTTGCTCCTGGATTCCCGCTTTCGCGGGAATGACGGATGGTATTCTGGCGGAGCTGGACGAGGAATAGGGGTGGTCCAATCCGTCCGCGTCCTTCCATCCCAGCCAACCCCACAATCAGTGTCATCCCGAGCGCGCTGCAACGTGAAATGTTGCTGCGCAGACGCGGGATCTAGGTGATGACAGCGTATAGTGCGAGCGGATCCCGTGTCTGCATAGCAGCACTATGTGCAGCAACGCGCACGGGATGACGGCTTGGTTTTGTCCCCGGTTTCCGACAGCCCCTAAGCCGCCGCGACCTCGTTGAGGAATTTGTCGATAGCGTCGCGCAGTTCTTCGGTTTGGGCGGCCGCACTTGCCGATGATTTTTGCGCATCCTCGGCCGACCGGTTGGTGTCTTCTGCGGCGTGGCTCATATCCGACATGTTTTCCGCCACGTGCTTGGTGCCATCAGCGGCATCTTGAACGTTGCGGCTGATTTCTTCAGTCGTCGCACCTTGTTCCTCGATCGCTGCGGCGATCGCCGTGGTGTATTCGTTGACACCTTCCATGGTCGTGGCAATGGAATTGATGGAATCGACAGCGTCCTTCGTTGAGGTTTGGATGGCGGTCACATGTTGACCGATTTCATCAGTCGCCTTGGCGGTTTCTTCAGCCAGCGCCTTGACCTCGGATGCGACGACGGCAAATCCCCGCCCGGCATCACCGGCGCGTGCCGCCTCGATCGTGGCATTCAGGGCCAACAGATTGGTCTGTTCAGCAATTTCCTGGATGAGTGAAATGACGGCACCGATTTTTTCCGCCGCCGTATCCAAGCTGGCGACTTTTTCGTTCGATTGGCGGGCAGCATTTGTCGCCTGATCGACAATGGCCCGCGTTTCGGTGACGCGGCCGGCAATTTCTCCGATCGAAGCGGCGAGCTCTTCGGCGGCGGCGGCCACCGTCTGCACATTGACACTGGCTTCATTTGAGGACGCGGCGGTTTCGCCAGCGCGTTTAGCGGATTTTTGGGCGATCTCTCCGAGCGAGACGGCGGTCTGTTGCATTTCGCCCATATTGGCTTCGGCGATTTCCAAAACATCACGGGTACGAGATCGGAAAGCATCAATGAGTTGATCGACCCGTGCCTGCCTGGCGGTGTTGGCGGCCTGTTCGCGCTCGTTTTGAGCCTGCAATTGCTCCCGCTCCAAACCGCGCTCTTTAAACACCTGCAAGGTGCGGGCGATCTGTCCGACCTCATTTTTGCCGTCTTGATCATCAATGTCCAAATCATAGCGGCCGTCGGCGAGCACCTGCATTGCGGCAATCGAGCGCTTGATCTGCCGCGCCAGACCGATGGCAATCAACAAGAACAGGGTAATGGCGGAAATAAGGACGACAATTATCGCGATCAACGTCGTGCGTTGGGTCGTCGTTCGCGCCGCAATACGTTCGGTTCGGGCAGCGGCGATCGAATTATCGGCTGCCGCAAACAACATGTCGAAGTCCAATTGGAGATCGTCATAAAGCCCGTTGAGTTGGCTGACGCCGACATTGGCATCGACGGTGGAGCCGTCGGCCAGCATTTCGGTAGCGAGCTTCTGAAACAGCTTCTTGCCATTGGCAATGCCGGTAGTGAGGTTTTGGATATATTCTTTCTGGTCGGCGTCCTGCGCCAGCTTTGCCGCTTGCTTTAAAAACGCATCAACCTCCAACGAAGCGTTGAGAAATTGCTTGACGGTCTTGGCATCTGGCCGGAGGAAAAAATCCTTCTCGTGTAGGCGCATCAACAAGGCGTTCGACTTGATGTGATTGACGACAGTGACGTAACGCGCCTGCTGGTCAACGATTTCAGTCGCCGCATTGATCCGCTGATCACCGACGAAATAAATGCCGGAGAGCACGATTGTCGCGAGCGCCGCAAGAGCGCCAAGAATGCCGATACGGGTGGTAATGGCCAAAGAATTGAACGGATTATTTAGCTTCATCGCCATCCCCTTGTCGGCGTCGGTCGTCGTTGTCACCGGTATGAGGATCGTTGTGCTGAAACACACGATTCCTCCGGATGGCGAACCATCCGTGGAACATGGGAAACAAACTGTTAATCCTCCGGCGATTGATCCCGGTTCTCACCGGGATGTGAACGGCTTCGGCAGTTTTGTCGCCGGGGGATTGCGGTCGCCAACAAATCACAATCACCAAAAGACAGTCCCGAAGGCGTGTGGAGATACCGACGCAATCCGATTTAGGTGGTATTTAAATCGATTTAAATTTCTGCTAAGACAGGCGGAATGGAGGAACGGATGAGCGATATTTTGCTGGGTGTGATCGCCGACGACTTTACTGGCGCCACCGACATTGCCGGTATTCTTGTGGCCGGCGGCATGCGCGTGGTTCAGGTCATTGGCGTGCCGGACTCTGATATCGACGTCGGCGATGTTGATGCAGTTGTCGTCGCACTGAAAAGCCGCACAGCGCCGATGGACGAAGCCATCAGCGAATCTCTCGCCGCCGCCGATTGGCTGCTTTCACACAACGCCAGGCAGCTCTTCTTCAAATATTGTTCGACGTTTGATTCCACTTCGGCCGGTAATATCGGCCCGGTCGCCGACGCATTGCTTGAACAATTGTCGGCGCCACTGGCGATCGTCTGTCCGGCATTTCCCGAAAATGCCCGTACCATCTACAAGGGCAACCTGTTCGTCGGCGACGTCCTTCTCAGTGAATCCTCCATGCGCAATCATCCGCTGACACCGATGACGGATTCCAATTTGGTGCGCCTGATGGATGCACAGTCTCAACATTCTGCTGGTTTGGTCGACATGTCCGTCGTCGGTGCCGGGTCGGCGGCCATCCAAACAGCGTTCGATAAATTGATTGAAGAGGGCAGGCGTTATGCTGTTGTCGATGCCATATCGGACCGCGATCTCTATGCCATCGGCAAGGCAGTCGCTGATCACAAACTGATCACCGGCGGTTCCGGTGTGGCGCTTGGTTTGCCTGCAAATTTATTGTCCGCCGAAAAGGCAACACCGGGCGGCGCTATTCCCAGCATTGAGGGCGGCGAATTGGTGCTGGCCGGCTCCTGTTCGGCGATGACCTTGCGCCAGGTTTCGCGCATGTCGGAGAACTATCCGGCATTGGCCCTGGATCCGCTGGATATCGCCGATGGCCGGACAACGCCGCAGTCGGTCACAAGCTGGCTCGGTGACGCCGGCGGCAGCCGGACACTGATTTATTCCACGGCGACGCCGCAATCGGTTCAAGAGGTTCAACAAAAGCTCGGCGTCGATGCCGCCGGCAAGCTAGTCGAAAATCTGCTAGGCGAGGTCGCACGAATGGCTGTCGCCAATGGCGTGCGCCGACTTGTGGTCGCCGGCGGCGAGACCTCCGGTGCGGTGGTCAAGGCGTTGGGCGTGTCGGCACTCCAGATTGGCGCGCAGATCGCGCCGGGTGTGCCTTGGACAACCACGACCGGCACGCCACAGCTGGCGCTGGCTTTAAAATCCGGTAATTTTGGTGGCCCTGATTTCTTTTCAGATGCCCTGGACATGCTGCCATGAACGAGACCCGCATCCGCGATCAGATTGCCGAACACGCCACCTCAATGTTTGAGCGCGGTCTGACCTTCGGCGCGTCGGGTAATATTTCAGTACGTGTTGAAGACGGTTGGATCATGACGCCAACCGGGTCGAGCATGCGCAATCTCGATCCCGCCAGGTTATCGAAGCTGGATGATGATGGTGTGTTAATCAGCGGCGACAAGCCGACCAAGGAATCCTTTCTCCACGTGGCGATGTATCAGCAGCGGCCGAAAACCGGTGCCGTCGTCCATCTGCATTCCACCCATTCCGTCGCTGTCAGCTGTATGGCCGACATTGATCCCGCCGATGTCCTGCCGCCGATCACCGCCTATTACGTGATGAAGATCGGCCGGCTGCCGTTGGTGCCTTACCACGCACCCGGCGACATGGCGCTGGCGGAGGCGGTTCGGCGGATGGCGTCGAAACATCATGCTATGTTGCTGGCCAACCACGGTCCGGTGGTTGCCGGCAATTCCCTGGAGGCGGCGGTTTATGCCACGGAGGAATTGGAGGAAACAGCCAAGCTCTTCCTGATGTTGCATGATAAAAAAACTCGCTACTTAACCGACGCTCAGGTTGCTGAGCTACGTGAAAAATTTCCCAACTAGTTGGAGCTCAAATGTTTGTCGTTTGTGTTGAATTTGTCTGTAAGCCGGAACATCGCGGTAATTTCGAAACCGCCGTATTAGCCCAGGCGGAAAACTCCGTGGCAGGTGAAGAAGCCTGTCGACAATTTGATGTGGCCATCAGCCCTGATCAGCCCGACAAGTTCTTCCTTTATGAAATTTATAATGATGAACCGTCATTTCAGGAGCACCTGAAGAGCTCATATTTCATCGCGTTTGCCGCGCAGACGGAAGATTGGCTTCAATCGAAACAGATCAAAACCTGGACCCGCATCGCCGGTAACCAATAATATAAGTAATAATACATAATTTGCCTTGCCCTGGCTTGATTTCCCGCTCATTTTGAGCGGACCAGAAATCGGGAGTTTGTGCGTGGCGCACCAGCCGGCAAGGGTTGGCAGAAATGATCGGCGGTTTTGGCCGATGCCGATGGCACTCGTGTTAGCTGGCGGATTTGGCGGGCTGATCGCCGTCGCCGTGACGGTTGTTATCATTTTGACCGGCTACGCTAACTACGCCAACACATTGGCATTGTTAAACGACAAGTCGGTGCTGATGATCGGTGCCGTCCGTGGTGCCCTGCGGGGTCAGTTGGATCCGACCAACCGCATGATCAACCGGTTCGCCGAGCTCTACCGGGCTGGAAAATTCTCGCTCGATGATCACGACACCATTGATGCCTATCTGACCGGCGCGCTGTTGGGGAATTCTTCCGCCGAAGCGCTGATCGTCTATGACGCCTCCTTGCGCAAACGCGGTGTCTATTCGGGTAACGGCGCCCAGATTGGCGAAATAGAAACTGAGATTGAAACCAACAAGACGATATTGGACCTCATCCGCTCCGTTAAACCTAATGATCCGGCAAAATGGGGATCGCTGGTTTTTGCCGAGGGCGAACTTTACGCCAATGTCAGCGCGCCGTTGACCCGCAACAATAAAATCGACGGATATCTGGTCGCCGCCATTGGCACCCGCGATTTATCCCGCATCATGCGTGATCTGGCTCAGCGCAATAACATCACTTTGTTCCTGACAACCTTCGATCACCGGGTCCTGGGTTATTCCGGTACGCCCACTCAGCGGCAAAGCGCGATCGTTAAAGCGCCCAAAAATGTGCCGCACCTGTCGCAGCTTGGCGATCCGGTTCTGGCAGCGTTTGCTGATCGCGAAATCTTTGCAGACGGCTTTGGCGCCGCCGCCTTGGAGGGTGTCGAGGTCGCCAATATTCAAGCTGATGACAATCCTCACATTGTCATGACAGCGCAACTGGCCGGCTACGGTCCTAAGCCGTGGCTGATTGGCGCCTATTTGCCCGCCCACCGGGTCGGTAGCGAATTCATGCGTATGGTCGTTTCCATCGCCGCGGCCATTGGCACTTTGATTGTCGCTTTGTTATTGGCGGTTTGGTTGGGCCGGCGCATTTCGCGGTCGCTGCGGGATATCTCCCAACAGTCGAGTTACCTGGCGGCATTGGATTTTGAACATGCCCGTGAATTGTCCGGTAGCAGCGTGCGCGAGATCAACAATGCCGCCCGTGCTTTCAACGCCATGCTGGCCGGGCTGCGGGCGTTCACGGTTTATGTGCCCAGATCGCTGGTCAACAAATTGATCAGCGCCGGTATTGATCAAGCCGGGCGCTCTCATGAGTTGGAATTGACGGTGCTTTTCACCGACATTGAGGGCTTTACGGCATTGTCGGAAAATCTTCCCGCCGCCAAAACGGCGGAACTGCTCAATCATCACTTTGAAATCCTCGTACAGTGCATCGACGGCGAGGGCGGTACGGTCGACAAATTCATGGGCGATGGGGTTTTGGCCTTTTGGGGTGCGCCCGACCGGATGGCCGATCATGCCGCTGCCGCCTGCCGGGCTGCGGCGGCAATCGCTGACGCCATCGAAGCGGACAACGCCCGCGCCCTAGCATCTGGCCGGCCACCGATACGCATGCGGATCGGCGTTCATACCGGGCCGGTGATCGTCGGCAACATCGGCGCTTACGACCGGGTCAACTACACCATTATCGGCGATACGGTGAATGTCTGCCAACGGCTTCAAGCCTTGGGCAAGGAACATTCCAACGGCGAAGCGGTCAGCGTTTTGGTCAGCGGGCATACGCGTGATCAAGCCCATGATCAAGCGAGTGATCAGGCGCACGGCAAGACCGGCGGGCAATTGGCCTTTGAGTCGGTCGGAAAACAACAACTACGCGGACGCCGTGGCGAAGTCGATATCTGGCGTCTGCGTTCACCTACCATCAAAAATCTCGCCGCCGATAAGCCAGCCGTCAATCACTCTCATTCGGTGGCCTGACTTGATAGCGCAATTTGATCCTATCGCCGTCTTGGGTCGGCCGACTGGCCGGCCGAAGATCCATCTTGATCGCATCAGTTTTCGGTTGGCAAAAGTAATCGGCAAAACCTCCAACGGCGACCAAAAGCAGCCGGCGCTCTACCTGCTTTATGGCGGTGATGAAGTCGGTTTCGCGCGCGGTGAACTTGGCCGGCGTGATCCGACAATCATCCTGCACCTCAAGATTTTTCAGCGCCATCTGCAGGACTTTGCGGGCAGGGGGATTGGATCACTGCTGGCTCTCGCCTTCGGGCAATATGTTCACCGTAAAGATGGACGGTCGCTTATTTCGTCACGGTCGAATTCCGCCGAAGCGTTCGCCCTGTGGATGCGGTTGGTTAAGCACGGCTTGGCTGTCGCACCGGACCACGCCGATCTGCGTTACTTGCTCAACAATGCTGAGCGCCAACGCCAGGGCCTGCCCGACAAATTCAAAACCCAGAGGCATCTGCTTCACGCAACAAAAGACCGGTTTCAAATGCGAACCGATGTGCTCGCGAACCAAGAAAAACTGTCGGCATTTGTGGCGAAGAGAATGGAGGCGGCGGCGATGGCCGTGCAGCAGTAGCGGTGAAGGATTTAGATGAAACTTTCAGCCGGCCGGTTTCTGAAGCCAAATCGCTCCCTATAACTAATCAAGAGCGTGCGTGAAGCCGCCGGGAGAATACGACGTGGATATTGTCTCCATCAATGATTTGACCATCGATTTTATCAGCCCAGAGGGCCGTGTCAGAGCCGTTGACGGGGCGTCATTGTCGTTGCCGCGCAACAAGACCGTCGCACTCGTCGGCGAATCCGGATCCGGCAAGTCCGTCATATCCCAGGCCATCATGGGCATCCTGCCATCAAATGCTCAGATCGCCAGCGGCAGTATTCTGTTTCAGGACCCGGATCAGGACAGCGCACCGGTTGATATTGCTGGGCTCGATCGCGCTGGCAACACCATGCGGGCGCTGCGCGGCAATCGTATTGCCATTATCTTTCAAGAGCCAATGACTTCGTTGTCGCCATTGCACACCATCGGTGATCAGATCGGCGAGGCGGCGCGGCTCCATCGCGGCTTGAGCGCTTCAGACGCCAAGACCGTCACCCGTGAAATGCTCGCCCTGGTGCATTTTCCCGAGCCGGCCCAGGCGTTGGCAACCTACCCATTTGAATTATCCGGCGGCTTGCGGCAACGGGCGATGATCGCCATGGCGCTGATCTGTCGCCCGGCATTGTTGATCGCCGATGAACCGACCACGGCCTTGGATGTCACCATCCAGGCGGAGATCCTCAAGCTGATCAAGGATGTGCAGGCCGAATTGCATATGGCGGTGTTGATGATCACCCATGATTTTGGCGTCGTTGCCAATGTGGCCGACGAGGTGGTGGTCATTTATCACGGGCGGATCATGGAATCCGGACCGGCCGAGGCGCTTTTCGGTGACCCGCGCCATGATTATTTAAATGCCCTGCTGCGCGCCGTACCGAGGTTCGATATGCAGCCCGATGAGCGCCTGGTGCCGATCCGGTCGATTGAAACCAAACCGGGCGGTTTTTTGTCGGAACCGGTCAGCAGCGCCGATCAGGCCGGCGAGACGGTCTTGGAACTGGCCGGCGTCTGCAAAACCTATGAACTGCGCCGTGGCGGATTTATTGGCGGTGCCCCGCGTGTCGTGAAGGCGCTTGATGCGGTGACATTCTCGCTTAAACGCGGTGAGTGTCTGGGCCTGGTTGGTGAATCCGGTTCCGGCAAAACCACAACAGCGAAAGCCATCCTGCGCGGCATCGACATCAATGCCGGCCACATCAAGTTCGACCTCGGCAATGGACTTGAGGATGTCCACGCGCTCGCTGGCGACAGGTTGATGGAATACCGCCGCAAGGTGGCACTAATTTTCCAGGATCCATATTCCTCGCTCAGCCCGCGCATGACGGTCAACGACATCCTGATCGAGCCGTTGGAAATCCATCGCATCGGTGATCATGAGGAACGACAGGAACGGGTCCGTGAGTTAATGCGGCTGGTCGGCCTGGAGGTCACCCACCTGCGCCGTTATCCGCACTCGTTTTCCGGCGGTCAGCGCCAACGTATCGGCATTGCCCGGGCCTTGGCGCTGCGGCCGGAACTGATCTTGTGCGACGAGCCGGTCTCGGCTTTGGATGTGTCGGTGCAGGCGCAGATCTTAAATTTGCTACGCGATCTGAAATCCGAACTTGGCCTGACATATCTCTTTGTCAGCCACAATCTGGCGGTGGTCGATTACATCGCCGACCGGATCGCCGTCATGTGCAAGGGCAGGTTGGTGGAACTGGCCGACAAGGAAGCACTGATCGCCGACCCGATCCATCCCTACACACAAGCACTGCTTGATGCGGTGCCGATGCCGAGCCTGGATCAAAAACTTGATTTCTCATCGCTCTCCGCCAGCCGCGCATCCGATCCGGCCGCGTGGCCGGAACCCTACCGAATTGATCAACACACCGCCCCGTCGATGGTGGAGATGCGCCCCGGACATTTTGTCTGTGCACCCGGCCACGCGGAGGCGCAAAACCTGAAAAAGGCAGTTTGACAATGAACCTTTCGCGTCTTGCGATTTTGGCTTTGGCCGCCGCATTGGTGCCGATGACGGCGGCTATGGGGCTGGAGTTGAAAGAGATTCCAACGCTGGCAGTCACTCATCCTGATGGCGGATTACCACCGGTCGCCGAACGCCTGCCATTGCAACCACTTATCGTTGATCTACCGGCAAAGGGACGGGAAACCGGACGTCATGGCGGCGAGTTGCGTACGCTGATCGGGCGTTCCAAGGATCGGCGCCTGATCAATGTCTGGGGCTATGCGCGCCTGGTCGGCTATACCGACAAACTGGAGCTGGAACCCGATATCTTAAAATCGGTGGAAGTAAGCGAAGGGCGCTCGTTTACCCTCAAGTTACGCGCCGGGCACAAATGGTCGGATGGCAGGCCATTCACATCCGAAGACATTCGCTATTGGTGGCAGGATATAGCCACCAACGACAAGCTGTCGCCGACCGGCGTGGCGAAATTTATGGAAGTCGGCGGCAAGGCACCGGCTTTCACGGTCATCGATGCCCAGACGGTCAATTTTACCTGGACCGCACCCAATCCCGGTTTCCTGCCAACCTTGGCCAAAGCCCGACCACCGTTCATTTACCGGCCAGCCCATTACCTCAAAAACTTCCACGAAAAATATGGCGATGCGGCGTTCATTGCCACTGAAGCCAAGAAGGCCAAGAAGCGCAACTGGGCGGCCCTGCACAACAAAATGGACGAGATGTACTCCGCCAAGAACGCCAAAATGCCGACGCTGCAGCCTTGGGTCGTTACCAACGAAGGCAGCGACCAGCGCTATATCATGGAGCGTAATCCCTACTTCCATCGCGTCGACAGCACCGGCCAGCAATTGCCCTATTTCGACCGCATCATCATGACTGTTTCGAGTAGTGGTTTGATCCCGGCAAAAACCCAAGCCGGCGAAAGCGATCTCCAGGCCCGCAATCTTTCCTTCTCCGATATTACCGTCCTCAAACAGGGCGAAAAGACCGCCGGATATCAAACCCGCCTATGGCCGATTTCCAAGGGTTCGCAGATGGCGATTTTTCCCAATCTAACGGTGAGAGACCCAGTCTGGCGCAAGATCATGCGCGACAAGCGTTTCCGTCACGCTCTATCTCTGGCGATCGACCGTAAGGCGATCAACAACACGCTTTTTTACGGTTTTGCCAAGACCGGCAACAACACCATCCTGCCGCAGAGCCCGCTGTTTCATTCAGACCTTGCAAGCAAATGGGCAGGCCTCGATTTGGCAAAGGCGAATGGCCTGCTGGACGCCATCGGACTGACGGAAAAACGCGGTGACGGCGTGCGTTTGTTGCCGGATGGCCGACCACTGGAAATCATCGTGGAGACCGCTGGCGAGAGCCGCGAGCAACTCGACATGTTGGAATTGATCAGCGAGACCTGGCGGCAGATCGGCGTCAAACTTTTCGCTAAACCAACTGATCGCGATGCCTTGCGCAAACGCTTGCTGTCTGGCGCCACGGTGATGTCAGTTTGGCAGGGCTATGACAATGGCATTCCGACAGCCGACATGAGCCCGAGTGAATTCGCACCAGTTTCCGTCGACGTGTTGTGGGGTGTTGCCTGGGGCGATCATTATCTCTCCCACGGCACTCGCGGTGAAAAGGCCGACGATCCGCAAGCCGTTCACTTAATTGAGCTTTATGAGAAATGGCTGGCCTCCACCAGCCGCGCCGAGCGCCAAGCCATCTGGACGCAAATGCTGGATCTTTTGGCGGAGGAGACGTTTTCCATCGGCACGGTCACCGGCGTGCGCCAACCGGTCGTTGTTTCCAACCGGCTTAAAAACGTGCCGCTGGAGGCGATTTACGGTTGGGATCCGGGCGCCCATTTCGGCTTGCACCGGATGGATGAATTCTGGCTCGACTGACACCAAAGGCAAGGGACTGACGGCTTGATGGGGCAATATATTATCCGCCGATTTTTGACGATGATCCCGACGTTGTTGGTGATCAGCTTTCTGGTATTTTTGATCATCGAATTGCCGCCCGGGGACTATCTTTCCAACCAGATCGCCCAGCTGCGATCGCAAGGTGAAACCGCATCAATCGGTAAACTGGAATTTCTGCGCGAAGAATATGCGTTGAACCGGCCGTTTCTGGAACGCTATCTGATCTGGCTCGGCGCCTGGCCGGGGCCGAATGGATTTGACGGCTTGCTGCAGGGCAATTGGGGTTGGTCGTTCGAGTTTGAAAAATCCGTTGCTGAAGTGGTTGGACCGGCGATTCCGCTGACCATTGTGCTCAATCTGGCGGTCATCCTGTTCGTCTATATCCTGGCGTTCCCGATCGGCATCTATTCCGCCACCAACCAGTATAGCTGGGGCGATTACGGCGTGACATTCATCGGTTATCTGGGGCTGGCGACGCCGAATTTTCTGCTCGGGCTGATCCTGCTTTATCTGGCTAACCGATGGTTTGGATTATCCATCGGCGGGCTGATGGACCCGGCCTATATCGGCAAAGGCTGGAGTTGGGGCAAAGTCCAGTCGGTGATGGGGCATCTGGTGGTGCCGATCATCGTCATCGGCACGTCGGGCACCGCCGGCATGATCCGCCGGTTACGCGCCAATTTGTTGGATGAACTCAACAAGCAATATGTCACAACCGCCCGCGCCAAGGGTCTGTCGGAGACGCGGTTGCTGATCAAATACCCGCTGCGTATGGCGCTCAATCCATTCATCGCCGATATCGGCAACCTGATCCCATCGCTGGTGTCAGGTTCCGTCATCGTATCCGTGGTCCTCAACTTGCCAACGGTTGGTCCCGTCTTGCTGCAAGCCTTGCGGGCACAGGACCAGTTTTTGGCGGGATTTGTGTTGTTGTTCGTGGCGGTTCTGACGTTGTTCGGCATGCTGGTCTCCGATATAGCCCTGGCCGTTTTGGATCCCCGCATCCGGCTTGGCGGAGTGGCCCGGTCATGAGCGAAAACACCGATCGCGATCATCACTACGTCAATCCGGAGCCTTTCAATCCGATGTCGGCGGAAACGCTGACGCGGGAACAAGAGCGGTATTTCCAAGCCTCCCAGTGGCAGATCATGTGGTGGAAATTTCGCCGCCATCGGCTGGCTGTTTGGTCAGGCGTGCTGTTGTTGGTGTTTTATTTGTCAGTGCCGTTTGCCGAGGTGATCGCGCCGTATTCAACCAGCTTTCGCGATTCAGACCACATCTACGCGCCGCCACAGCGTCTGCATTTCTTCCATGAAGGCCAGTTTGTTGGACCGTTCGTCTATGGCTACCAAAGCCGGTTGAACATGGAAAAATTTGTTCGCGAGTATTCAGAGGATACCGCCAAAGTCTATCCCGTACGGTTTTTATGCAGAGGTGACAGTTATCATTTCTGGGGATTGTTTAAGACCGATTTCCATTTGCTCTGCCCCGCCGAGGGCGGTGTCCTGTTTCTGCTTGGCACCGACCGGCTGGGGCACGACATGCTTTCAGGCCTGGTCTATGGGGCGCGCATTTCGCTGACCGTCGGCCTGGTCGGTGTGACCATCGGTATGATCATCGGCATCGTCTTGGGTGGCATCGCCGGCTACTTCGGGGGGCTGATCGACGGCATCGTGCAACGGCTGATCGAGATCCTACGATCGCTTCCGGAATTGCCCTTGTGGATGGCGCTCTCCGCAGCATTGCCGGTGACGTGGAGCCCTGTCTGGATCTATTTCGGCATAACCGTCATTCTAGGGCTGATCGATTGGCCGGGCCTGGCGCGGGCGGTGCGTTCCAAACTTTTATCCTTGCGCGAGGAAGAATACGCCAAGGCGGCGGTCTATATAGGTGCCGCACCAAGCCGCGTCATCCGCCGTCATCTGTTGCCGGGTTTTACCAGCCACATTATCGCCAGCGCCACTCTTTCCATCCCCGGCATGATCTTGGGTGAAACAGCCTTGTCGTTTCTCAATTTGGGCCTGCGGCGACCGGCAGTCAGTTGGGGGGTACTCCTCAACGAAGCGCAGAACATTACCGCCGTAACCGTCTATCCATGGCTGATGGCGCCGATTATCCCGGTCATCATTGTCGTCCTGGCCTTCAACTTTTTGGGCGATGGACTGCGCGACGCCGCCGATCCCTACAAATGAGCGGGATAAGTCAGTTGTTTCGTGGCTTGAAAATCACCGGCAGCGGTTGCCAGATTGCAGCCGGATGATGAGCGGCAAGGGCCAGAAAAGTCTCAAGGAACCGCCAGCATTCCTCATCATGCACCAGGTGGTGGGTGAGTAGGCCGATTGGCTCTTCCGATCCGCTTTGCAAGCGGTGGTCAATTTCCGCCAGAAGTTGATCGCGTATCTGGTCCAGCCCGGCAAACCCTCGTGAGCCACGCCAATCAATGATGTCGACATGGGTGTTGACCCATTGACTGGTGGCTGCCTTGTTCCGTCCGAATGTTGTGATCCCAGCCAAACCCATGTCGCGGCGGCGTTCGGCGATTTCCGGGGCGATGCGGTTCCACGGCGGCACGAGCACCGGCAAAAACTGATCGGCAAACAAGGACGCCAGGCACTCGAAACCGCGGGCGAGTTCAGACAACACCATGTTTGGTCGCCGTGCATCGCCAAGTTCGGCTTTTTTCTCACCTGGCGGCTGGTGGTTGGTATGCGCCCAACCGTGTTGAAAAACCGCCAATCCGTCGACGTCCGATACGGCGCCGGGCAATGTATCTTTTACCTGCTTGGGAATAACGGCCAGGGCCAGCGGCAAGCCGAAATGATCAGAGAGATCTGTCAGACGTTGTAACGCCGGGGTTGGCTCAATGGCATCGTCGTCACGCCACCAAAACGTTACGGTGCGTTCGGCTTGCTTGACCTGATCAAGCCGCGCCATGAGTTGATCAGCGAAATCGTGTCCGGGATTGGCGCTCATTGAACTCCGGCCCGCTTGCGCTGAAGGTCACGCAGCAGGATATCGGCGCTGGTTGCGGCGCCATCGACATCGACGTCGAATTTGGCCGGGCGTTGCATCAACGCTTCATCGACGGCCTCGGCCAAACGATCCGGCGACAGTGTCGCCTCATCGGCTACCACGGCCCGTCCCTTGTCTTCCAACAATTTTGCCCGTTGTTGCTGTTCCGTCTGACCTTGTTCGGCAAACGGCACATAAACCGCCGGGCAACCGGCAATCAGAATATCCATGACGGTGTTATAGCCGGCTTGGCTTACCGACGCCCGGCATCTTTTCAACATGGTTGGAAAATCTGGCCGCGCCCGTTCAACTTCGATACCACGCGGCGCCGTCAACTGCAGGGCGTTCAAAGTGGCGTCGGCATGGTCATGGCCGATCAGTAACCGCCAAGTCGTATCGCCGGCCGCCTTCGATAGCGATCGCGCCACCATTGCGCAATCAAGCAGGCGCCGCCCCACGGCGCCACCGCCACATGACACCAGTATTTCATCGCGCCCTTCGTCTCCGGACTCAGGGTCAGTCGCGGCTCCATGGATGTAGCCGGTGTAGCTGACCAAATCATCGATCTGATCGGCAAAGGGGAAACTATCTTCCAGGCGCACGAAGGATGGATCAGCGTGGACGAGCACGCGGTCATAATGCCCGCGCGCCTGATTAGCCATCCACTGTTCCGTGCTCAGCTTGTCCTTGCGCACCAGGATGTCGCGAACTGATGCGGCAATCAGTGGAGGGTTGTTACTGGCATGGGCAGTGTCCAACAATTCATCAAGCTCATAGGTGAACTGGCGGCGCCCGAATGGATACGTTTCCGTTATCAGGATATCCGGTTGCAGGCGTTGATAATGTTGCAGCAACTGATCGCGGCGCTGAGCGCGCCAGGCGTCATCTATCGGCAATCCTGATTCACCGATCAGCACGTCAAACCCGGCATCCCTGGCCCGCACCGGAGGTAACTCTACGACGGAAATTCCGGACGTATCGACATTCGGCGGAATTCGGTTTCCTGATACCAGGGTGACATCAACATGTCGGCCAGCGAGCGCCCGGCCGAGAGCTGCGGCGCGAACAGCATGACCCGTGCCTAAAAGGTGTTGAACATAAATCAGAGTTTTCAATGCAAAAACGCAACGTAATTTGAGCGCACAATACTTATCAACGTTAAATGGTGCTTATAAGCGGTTCGACCAGGGCATCTGGATTAATACTTTAGACCAGTTGATCAAATTTTCCTGATCCTAAGAAATGCCGTAATTCTGAGTGGCGGCGTATCGGTTGCGGCGCGCCATTTTGAGGATATCAGCCAACCGGTGACGGGCTTGCGTAAGGTCATGACGCAGGCGCACATGCGCGGCTGCTGCTGCCCCCATTTTATTAATGGCGCGGGGGTCGCCGGCCAAAAGATCTATGGCCTGGCTGAATAATTTCACATCACCCTCAGGCACAACGAGCCCGGTTTCTTCATGACCGACAATTTCCGCGACACCGCCGGAATTACCGGCAATTACCGACAGGCCGCTCGCCTGGGCCTCCAGCAACACGGCGCCATAGGCTTCGTTGATCGCGGGCCAGACGAATATATCGCCCTGACGATAGACGTCGGCGATGTCATCCGGTGAGATCGCGCCCAAATAAGTTATGCGATCGGCCGGAAATTGCCGCAAAATATTGTCCCGGGCCGGCCCGTCGCCGGCGATGGTCAGATGCCAGGGTAAATTTGGTAGAGCCTTCAGCGCATCCGCCAACACGCCGTAGGAGCGCGATTTGTCGCCTTCTCGCATCATGGCGATGGTCAGCAGTTGAACAGGATTGTTCGTGTCCCGCGTTTTCTTCTCCGGAAATCGAGACTTGTCGATAAACGGCGGAAAATGGGTCAACCGATCCGGCGCAACTGTCCCGGCAAGCCCGTCGCGGTCCTCATTGTGGATATAGGCGACCGCGTCAGCACGAGCCAGCGCTGCATCAGCGGCTTCAAATCCGACGGCCCATTCACCGGTTCGCCGACGTGGCGACCGGCTTGCCTCGATGACCACATAGGGAAGATTGAGTGCGTCGGAAATCGCCGGCCCAATCCAATCTGGTGCCCGATGGTAAAGGTGATAGGTAACCCAACAATCCGGTGTCCGACCTGTTGCCCGCCAACCGGCCAGAATGCGCTGAACCTCTTCAGCACTTTGCCGCGCCAGATCCTGCTGGGCTTTGCGGCCACCCTGACGCATCCATGTTCGCAGTTTTGAAGGGATATCCACAGCCGCACCGTTTTCCCGTAGCGCCTGGACGATCAGCCGCGCCATCTGCCGGTCGCCGGAGGGTGTCGGGTGATCCACCGGTTTCATTGGCGCGTAAAAAGCAATCCTGCAGCCGTTCATGCCGCTTCGCGCAATCGCGCCGCAAGGTGATCAATGCCTGGCGCGCAGGAAAACCGTTCTGCCACATCCTTAGCCCCCGCCGCTCCAAGTTTCTGGCGCAACATGGGTTCTTCAATCAGTTTTTGAAGGGCGGCGGCAAGGTCAGTTCGATCGCCTGGTTCAACCAGCAGCCCTGTCATCCGGTTGCCGACCAATTCGGCAACGGCCGACACCTTGGTGGAGACCACTGGCAGCCCAAGGGCGGCGGCCTCCATCAAAACATTCGGCAAGCCGTCTCGGTCGCCCGATGCTGTGATCTTGCACGGCAACACGAACAGGTCAGATGCCAGGCAGGCGGCAATAACGCCATCACGGGGAAGGGCACCGCGCCAGGTGATGTGGTCAGCTATGCGCAAACGTTCAGCCAGTGCTTCAAGACGGCCCGAAAGCCCACCACCACCGATATGGGTGAAATGCCAATCCAGGTTGTCCGGCAGACGGGCAAGGGCATGAAGCAGATCGTCGTAACCTTTTTTTTCCACTAGCCGGCCGACAGACAACAACTGGACCGGGTCACTGTGATCGCCCGCGGAAAGGGAGTATTCAGATTTCGGGCTTGGAAAACGGTCCAGCGCCAGGCCGTGATAGACCAGATCGATCGGCGTCTTACCGTTTGCCAATTGCCGCAGATATTGCGCGTTGACATTGGTGCAGGTCGCGCCCCAATCCGCATCGGCGATTTTTTCCGTCAGCTCCCAGCGCGGGCTAGTCCAAATATCCTTGGCATGGGCTGAAAACGACCATCCGATGCCGCGCATGATCGCCGCGTAGCGGGTGACCGAGGCCGGGGTGTGCAAAAAATGCGTGTGCAGATGATTCACATCGTCGGGAAGTTCGCGCGCCAGCACACAAGCCTGGCCCCACCGCCGCCGCCGGCTGATACTTCGATCGCGTTTAAGATCGCTTTGAAACACCTCTTCCGCCAAGGCGTATCCAGGCAATGATTGTGCATGGGCTCTGCCGGCCCGCACCCGGCGTGGGTCATCCTTCAGGTATTCGGGCAGATAGAGAACTTCGGCGGTGATTTCACGATTTAGATCATGCTGAAATGGATCATGCGGATGGCGCAGGGAGATAATTACCTGGTCAATCCCGCGCTGCTCCAGGCCGAGTATTTCCTGGGCGATGAAGGTTTCTGAAAGGCGCGGATAGCCTTTCACGACGGTCGCGATGCGTGTCATTTCAAATATGCCCGGCCGATCCTACGCGCCAATCGCCGCCTTTGGCACCGCATGAAGCGTGGTTACTTTGGCGGAGCGATCATCCAAAATGCTGCCGACCCGATTGTTGATCGTGGTCAAGCCACCTAACAGCCCGGAGATGCCGGCCGCCGATGGAGCCGGTGATTTTGGCAGAGCGGCCAGGGCATCGATCATCATGTCGACGTTCGGATAATGGTCGATGGGCAGCACCCGAACCATGTTGGCCGCTTCCGCTTTGGCGGCGCGGATGGCTTGCTCTTGGCGCGGCACGACACGCGGCACCAGCAAAGTCGGTTTGTCGAAGGACAGGATTTCGCAGAAAATGTTGTATCCGCCCATGCCGACGATGGCGGTCGCCCGGTTCATGTAATCCTCCATGCGGGAGGTAAACCGGATGATCTGGACATTGCGTAGCTTCTCGGCACGGCGGGCAAAGTTGTTTTGATCATCGGCATTCATAAACGGACCCAAAATGATCAATGCCGGAAACAGTGGTTCCTCATGCGCCTCATAGGCACGCATGACCCATTCGATCAGCTCAACACCGTCGCCGCCGCCGCCCGGTGTCACCAGGATAAAGGGATCATCGCCGAAGGGCATAGGGATTTCGGCTTGGCGGCTGTCTGGAATTTCCCGTTTAAGGTAACCCGTGTATCTGGTCTTATCCCGCACCGCCTGCGAAACCGGCAAACCGGTGTAGGGATCATGGATTCCACGATGACCGTATACCCAGATTTCATCATAGAGATTTTCCAGTGCCGGATAGACTTCTTTGCGGTCCCATTCGTCGCGCAGCGTCGCCGGCTCGTCCATTACATCGCGCAGGCCAAGTATTGTGTGCGTGCCGGCATCTTTCAGCGATTGAAGCGTTGATCCGACTTCGCCACGAAGACCAAGGGGCTCTTTATCGACCAATAAAATATCCGGATTGAAGATCTGGGCGGTGTTCTCAATGATCAGCGCCCGCATGGCCAGCGTTCGTTCGATCTCAATCTGCAGGCTTAGCGACGTGTATTCGCCATTGCGTTTTTTGATCACTCCGGGGACGCGGACAAAGTCCACCCGCGAGCGGAAGTCGAAACTGCCAATGATCGGCGATCCTGAGAGGATTAGAACGGAAATCTCTGTGAAACGATCGGCGAGCGAATGGGCTATCGCCCGGCAACGCCGAAGGTGACCTAGGCCAAATGAATCGTGGCTGTAGATAAGAATGCGTGGTTTTTCGGGGAGCATGGACCTTGAACACACTGTCTATCAGGTTGGAAAAAACTGTTCCTGTCCAAGCGAGTATAGGCCAGTCGATCTGTAAATCTACGTGATAATCCGTAAATAAATTGATTTTCTCAATAATATGATCAAATAACAACGGGAACATACGTATGTTTCCGAGGGACTTCGAATCCGCCATCACGGGATGCGGCGGTTCTTTCCAGAGGCGGTCAATGGATAAAAGCCTGTTCCGGTTTATCTGGCGATATAGTCGGTCTCGCCAACTGGTGATCCTGGCCATCACCGTCCTATCCTTCCCGATCCTCTACTATACTCTGGAACTGCCCAAACTCATCGTCAACGACGCCATCCAGGGTGTCGATTTTCCGCGTGAGTTGTTCGATATTGAGTTCGGTCAGGTCGATTATCTACTGCTGCTGTGCGTCGGTTTTCTTTTCCTCGTCGTCCTCAACAACATCGTCAAATACGTTCTCAATATCTACAAGGGCGTGACCGGCGAGCGCATGTTGCGGCGATTGCGTTATGATCTGTTTGAGCGGGTTTTGCGGTTTCGTCTGCCGCGCTTTCGCAACATTTCATCCGGTGAGATCATTCCGATGATCACCGCTGAGGTTGAGCCGCTGGGCGGTTTTATCGGCGACGCCATCGCGCTGCCGGCGTTCCAGGGTGGCACGCTGCTGGTCTACATCTCATTCATATTCGCCCAAGATCCGTTTTTGGGCATGGCAGCGATTTCCCTTTATCCGATCCAGGCGGTCCTCATTCCCCGTTTGCAAGCCCGGGTGATCCGTTTGGCAAGGGCGCGGGTCAAGAACATCCGTCAGATGTCGGACCGCATCGGGGAGAGCATTTCAGGCATCGCCGAAATCCACGGCAATGATACCTCGGTCTGGCACCTGGCCGACATGTCGGACCGGCTCTACACAAACTTTCAGATCCGTTACGCGATTTTCAAACGCAAGTTCTTGATTAAGTTCGTCAACAATTTCATGAACCAGTTGACGCCGTTCTTTTTCTATTCCGTCGGCGGATATCTGGTGATTGAGGGTGATCTGAGCTTCGGCGCTTTGGTAGCTGTACTGGCCGCCTATAAGGATCTTGCCAGCCCCTGGAAGGAATTACTGTCTTATTACCAGCAGTTCGCCGACGTGCAGGTCAAATACCATACCGTCATTGAAAATTTCGACCCACCGGATCTCTATCCTCGCGAACGGCTGCTCCAGGACGCCGACGAAGATACCGAATTGTCCGGTGAATTAACCATCAAAAATGCCAGTTACTCCGGCGGCACAGGGCAGGAAGTCCGCGATGTATCGCTCGCCATTTCGGAGAATGGGGTGTTCACTTTTATCGGCGATGACAGTTCAGGTCGGTCTGAATTGCTGCAGATGACTGCCAGCATGATCGCTCCAGATACTGGCCGGGTAGAGTTTGGCGGACAGGATATCAATACGCTGCCGGAAGCGATTGTCGGCCGTGCCATCGCCTATGTTAGCAACGCGCCGTATATTTTCTCCGATACCATTCGCCGCAATTTGCGTTACGGCCTTCGGCGCCGGCCAAGCCAGGACGGGCAAGCGCCGGACGCAGAATCGGCGCAACATTTCGCCGAGGCTTTAATGACAGCAAATTCACCCTTGGATATAAACGCCAACTGGGATGATTACGCCGCCGCCGGTGTCACGGATGATGCATCTCTGGACGAGCAATCTCTTGAATTGATCAGCCTTTTTGGCATGGGTGATGATGTCTACCGCATGGGTTTGCAGTCGGTCATCGATCCGCGAAGCCATGACGGGCTAGCTGAAAATGTACTGAACGTAAGACGCGCTATATCGGCGCGCGTGCGCTCGGATCCGGAATTGGAGGGCCTGGTCGATCTATGGTCGATGCACCGTTTTAATCCGAGCGCTACGCTGGCGGAAAACCTGCTCTTCGCGCTACCTGCCGATCCGGCAATGACCGTCGATCGAATTCCCCACGATCCTGTTATCCATCGGTTTTTGCTCGAATGTGGGCTGGAGGAGAAACTGGTCGAAATTGGACTCACAATCGCCAAGCTGATGATCGAACTTTTCTCCGATGTTTCGCACGATAATACCGCCCTGGGCGCCTTCAGTTTTATTACCCCAGAGGACATGCCCGAGTTCGAAGCCATGGTGCGTAAAGCAAAATCGAATGCGGCGAAGCTAAATGAAACAGAACGCAAATCACTGATCGGCATTGCGTTCAAACTAACCCCGGAGCGCCATCGGTTGGGCATTTTGGATGATGCCTTGCGGCAGCGGGTTGTGTCGGCAAGGCTGTTGTTTTTAAGCCATGCGCCGAAGGATTTCATTTTGTTCGATGAAGAACGCTACATCGGACCGCTGACGATTGAAGACAATTTGATGTTCGGCAAATCGCGGCTTGATCGCCGGGATGCGCGCCTGCGTATTGACGGGTTTGTTGGCGACGCGGTCAGCGAAATGGGTTTGCGGACGCCAATTTCGCTGGCCGGCCTCGATTTCCACGTTGGCGTGGCCGGATCACGGTTATCGGCCGGTCAGCGCCGCAAGGTTGCTTTGGCGCGCGCCATGTTGAAACAGCCGGCAATCACCATCCTTAACGGCATTGCCGATTCCGCCAGCCAGGAAGACCGCGAATTGATAGGTGTTATCCGCAAGCAATGCGCCGGTCGCACATTGATCATCGGCCATTCGCGATTGGAGCTTGCCGATCGCGATGACCATATAATGTATCTAAAGGACGGCCGTTTGGTTGCGGCCGGATCCTACAAGGAGGTAGCCGATGCGGCGGCTGAATAGTGAGGCGATGGGAGCGCGAGAACGATGAGTATGGATATTGAGGTAGAGGCCCTCAGACGGGTGTCAATATTCCAAGATGTCGAGCTTGCCAAGCTGCGCCTGCTGGCATTTATTTCCAAACGGATGCGTTTCCAGCCGGGCGAACATGTCTGCACCCAGGGCGAAACCGGAGATTCCGCCTTTGTCATTATGAACGGCCAAGCCGATGTTGTCGTGCGCACCACTCAAGGAGAGCGGGTCGTCGCCTCGCTTGGCGAGAGCGATATTGTTGGCGAAATTGCCGTATTGTGCGACGTTCCGCGTACCGCGACGGTGACGGCCACGTCAGACTTGACCGTATTGGCGGTGTCCAAGGAAAATTTTCTGAAATTGGTTCGCGAATTTCCGGAAATGGGATTAGGAATTATGCGGGTTTTGGCGCATCGCCTTGAAAAGACAACCCGTGACCTTGCCGAACTTAGAACCAGCTTGCCGGAGGGTTAAGAACCCCGATGAACAAACAGCAATTACCGGTGAAACTTCGATTTTGGGGTGTCCGCGGATCGCTGCCCGCGCCCGGCAGTGATACGGTCCGGTATGGCGGCAATACAACCTGCATTACAATTCAGGTTGGTGATGAATTGATCATTTTCGACGCCGGTTCCGGGTTGCGTAATCTTAGTAATTGGATGCAGGAAGCCGGCATAGACAAGGCTAATATGTATTTCTCCCACTTCCACATGGATCACATTTGCGGCCTGCCGTTTTTTTATCCGGGCTTCAATCCGACCGCCGATTTCAAACTATGGGCAGGGCATGTCGACAGCAAGGAAACCTTTCTCAGATCCATTGAACGATTGATGTCGCCGCCAGTATTCCCAGTCAGTACGGCTGTTCTGCAAGGCTGTTCTTTTGATGTATTCAGAACTGGCGAAACCCTTCACCCCTCGCCGGATGTTACCTTGAAGACCATGGCGCTCAATCATCCCGATGGGTGCACCGGCTACCGGCTTGAGGCAGGTGGGGTGGCCATCTGCATCATCACCGACTACGAGCACGGCCAACCAGAAATCGACCGGCAATTGGTGGACTTCGTTCGCGGCGCCGATGTGATGATCTATGACGCCATGTTTACCGAAGCGGAATTCGCCCGTTGCCGGGGCTATGGACATTCTACCTGGCAAAATGGGTTGGCCGTAGCGGCCGAGGCCGGTGTACGTCGGCCGGTAATCTTTCACCACGACCCGCGCCGCACCGATGATCAATTGGATGAGTTAGGTGTTGCGGTTGAAGCGGAATATCCCGGAGCGGTGATTGCCCGAGAGGGCGCGGAAATGATCTTTGGCGATTGAAACCCGCGTAAATCTGGCATCACGTTTAGCTCACGTTGCGGTGGGGTTTCATTGCGCTCTAGCCGCGGTGCTCCAAATGAAGATTAGAACATGATGGAGGCCGGATCGGCTATGTGGGAAAAATTGCGCGATTGGTTGTTCGGCAACGACGACGCCTCGTTTCGCCAGGCCCAGTTGCCCAGCCGCGTCGGCCGGGAAATCCGTAGCCGCGAGACATCATCGGAAATTCTGATCGGCTGGGCGCAATTGGCGATCGTAGTGTTTTTCGCCGTCCTATATTTCGCCGCGCCGCGCGCTCAGGGTAGCCAGGGATTCAATTTCGTTCCCTATGCGCTGGCCGCCTATTTTTTGTTCACTCTTGTTCGTCTTGTGGTTTCCTACCGCACCAATTTGCCCGGCTGGTATCTGGTCCTATCAATCATCACCGATGTTGCACTACTTTTCGGAATCATTTTCAGCTTTCATATTCAGTACGGCCAACACCCGACCTTCTATCTGAAAGCGCCAACGGTGATGTACATCTTCCTGTTCATCACCCTGCGCGCCTTACGCTTTGACCCGCGCTACGTTTTGTTGTCCGGCGCCATCGCGGTGATCGGTTGGGCCGGACTGGTTGGATATGCGGTGATATCCGATCCGACCCACGTGTATGTCACGCGCAACTACGTTGAATACCTGACGATGAACTCCATTCTGATCGGTGCTGAACTCGACAAGATCATGATCATTCTGGCAGTCACCATCATTTTGTCTTTGGCCATCGTACGCGGCCGGCTGCTGCTGGTGGCGGCAGTCCGCGAACATGCCGCGGTAGAAGAATTGAGCCGGTTTTTCGCGCCCGAAGTTGCCCGAACAATTGCCGACGCCGATGAGGATTTGCAAGCCGGGGATGGGCAAGTCCGCCAGATCGCGGTATTGGTGGTCGACGTGCGTGACTTTACCGCCACCTCATCGCGGTTGGCGCCCGGCGCTGTCATGGCCATGCTTAAACGCTATCAAACCTGCGTCGTCCCGATCATCCAGCATCATGGTGGCCGGGTGGATAAATTTCTCGGCGATGGCATTTTGGCGACATTTGGTGCGGTCAAGTCGTCCCAGACCTATGCCGCAGACGCTATTCGCGCCGCCAATGAGATCATCGCCACGTTGAAGGAAAATCAATCTGATTTCACCGCCGAGGGTTGGCTCGGGGAGTTTCGCGTCGGCTGCGCGGTCACCTGCGGGCAAGTCACTGTCGGATTGGTCGGCGCCGAGGACCGGCTTGAATTCACCGTTATCGGCGACCCGGTCAATCTGGCGACCAAACTGGAAAACCATAATAAGGTGCTCAATAGCCGCGCCCTGACGGTTCAATCCTGTCTGGACGTGGCCGAACAACAAGGCTACACGATCTCCACACCAGTGCGGACGCATGCTGGCCAAACCGTCCTAGGCATCGAAGATCCCAAGGACGTTGCTGTGTTGTCCGACTGATCTAATTATCCGGCGGCGAATTGCAGGTTCCGTCGGCAGTAATTTGTGGCGCCAGGCGCTACATTATGGAGACACAAACATGATACTTGATGATTCAATTGCCGCCGTTGTCACCGGCGGTGCGTCCGGACTGGGTGAAGCATCGGCCCGCACTTTGGCGGCCGAAGGCGTAAAGGTTGCCCTGTTCGATCTGAACGAAGAACGCGGCGAAAGTGTTGCGGCCGATATCGGAGGAACATTCTGCAAAGTCGATGTTTCTTCCGACGATAGCGTTGATGCGGGTTTCGCCAAAGCCCGCGCCGCCCATGGCCAGGAACGTATTCTGGTCAATTGCGCCGGCATCGGTACAGCGGAAAAAACCGTCTCGCGCGGCAATCCGCATTCCATGGATCATTTTCAAAAGGTCATCAACATCAACCTGATCGGCTCCTACCGCTGCCTGTCGCGAGCCGCCGCCGGCATGATCACCGTTGACCCGATCACCGATGATGGCGAACGCGGCATGATCGTCTCAACCGCTTCCGTCGCCGCTTACGACGGCCAGATCGGCCAGGCAGCTTATTCATCTTCCAAGGGCGGTATCGTCGGCATGACATTGCCGGCAGCGCGTGATCTGTCGCAATACGGCATCCGGGTTTTGGCGATCGCACCGGGCATCTTTTTGACCCCGATGTTGGAAAATCTGCCGCAGGACGTGCAGGATTCGCTTGGCGAACAGGTGCCGTTCCCGTCGCGTTTGGGTTCGCCGGCCGAATACGCCGCGCTTGTGCGTCACATGTGTGAGAACCGCATGCTCAACGGCGAAGTCATCCGCCTTGACGGCGCCATCCGCATGGCGCCGCGGTAAGTCACCTAACACGCGGTCAGCCCTCGATAATATTTGCGATCGGATTGGATGCAGACAGAATGTGAAAATCTGTCTGTATCCGCCTTATTGTTTTCCGAAACGCGTTATGCCGACGGTGCTTGTTTCTCCGCCGCCCACAGAGCCGCGATTCCATCATAAAGCCGCCGCCGGATTTCGCCTTCAGTGACCATCAACCGGGCACCCGGCGAGATATCGATCCGACCGTCACTACCTGCCTCGGTGTGCTCTCCGCCAACGCCGCGCACGGCCAGGCCATGTTGCTTGGCAAGCGCCTTAGCGGCGCTCAGATCACTGCCGCGTTTGGTCAGTTTTGGCAACGGTAGATGGGCGCTAGCCCGCATGCCGGCACCGAGATTAGTCGGGCATGAGGTGATAAATCCGTAGCGCGACGAGTGGGCAAAACGCGGACCCAACGCCTCGATTGCCGCCAATCCGGACTGCAGCCGGTCAAACAGCGACCCCAATGTGCCACCTCGTTGCATCGCCATCACTCGCAGATGATCTTCCTCGCCGACCCAGATAAGAAACTGTTCGTCGGCGGACACATACATGCCCCGGCCATAGGGCCAGTCGTTACTGATCCCCGCCGCGTCCAGGTAGGGATCGCCGCTCATGTCTTTAAACATTTGATGGGCCGCCACCCGTGCCTGATAAGCCTCCGGCGTGAGTTCATAGGGCGACCCAGGTGTTAGAGACAAGTACTCACCGCCATAGTTGGGATTGGTTATTAGTGTCGAAAACGCTTCGATCATCCGCTCTTCGAAGGCGACGCGATCATCTTGATCCATGGCGCCTGGTAGGGGGAAATCGGCAGCATTGCGCGCCACCCGGACGCGGGCGGACAAATCACCCAGCGCCGGATCAATGTCGCTCAGGTCATGAGATTGTGAGCCATCGCCCCAATCATTGACCTGACGAATGTCAGCCCGCGCATCAATCCCGTGATGGTCGCGGATCATCGGCTCCAGGAATTCTTGAAACACGTCATAGTCGTCGGGTTGCTGGGCATAGGCGCCCATCTGGCTGTCGGGATTTGCAATGCCGCTGGCGAAAATATCCAAAAGCCGGGCCCGGCCATCGGGAGCCAACGCTCGAAATGCCGTTTCGTTGAAATGCCGTGCCATACGGTTTTCAAGATGGGATTGCCGGATGGCGGAAATTTGAGCAATCACATCATCAATATCAGGTGTTTGGGTCATAATCAGTCCCTGTGCGGTATGAGGCGTGCAACGACGTTTTCCAGCATATGCAATCCGACATGGTCGGCAAGCGACATGATCGATTCTGGATGAAACTGTACTGCGGCAATTGGCAGTGTCTGGTGTTCGATCGCCATGATGATGCCGTCATCTGTTTCAGCAGTGACTTTAAGGTCGGGCGGCAATTTATTCCGATCAGCGTAGAGTGAATGATATCGGCCGACAGTCGCTAATTTGCCCATCCCGTCAAATACGCGACTTTGTTGGTCGACACGGATCACCGACGGCTTGCCATGCATGGGTAACTCCAACTGAGCCAATTCGCCGCCGAAATACTCGGTTATCGCCTGCAGCCCCAGACAGACACCGAATAGCGGCAGATCGCGCTGGCGCACCAGATCGATCGTCGCGTTGCAGCCGAAATCAGATGGGCGACCTGGGCCTGGCGACATGACCACCAGATCCGGCCGCGCTGCGTCTAACTCTTCAGCTGTTATCGGCGAACGAATGGTTGTGGCATGGGTACCTATTTGCCGAAAATAATTGGCCAGGGTGTGGACGAAACTGTCCTGGTGATCGACGATCAACACGTTCAGCCCGTCGCCGACATTGCCCTTTTGCACTGGTGCCGCGGCGGTCGACGACATGCCGGCATCGCGGATGGCGCCGATCAAGGCGGAGGCCTTTAGTTCGGTCTCTTTTTCCTCGTCCTCAGGATCGGAATCAAACAGCAACGTCGCGCCGGCGCGCACTTCGGCGATGCCATCCTTGATGCGGATAGTGCGCAGGGTCAGGCCGGTGTTCATATTGCCGTCAAACGGCAGCATGCCAATGGCGCCGCCATACCAGGCGCGCGGGCTTTTTTCATGGCGTTCGATAAAGTCCATCGCCCAGATTTTCGGGGCGCCGGTCACGGTCACCGCCCAGGCGTGGGAGAGGAAAGCGTCCAGGGCATCCATGTCGTCGCGCAAAATACCTTCAATATGGTCGACGGTGTGGATCAGACGGGAATACATCTCTATCTGCCGCCGGCCGATCACCCGCACTGACCCTGGTAGGCAGATGCGGCTTTTATCGTTGCGGTCGACATCTGAACACATAGTCAGTTCGGCCTCATCCTTAGCCGAGTTGAGCAGCGTCTGGATCTGCTTGGCATCCTCGATCGCGTCCTTGCCGCGGCGGATGGTGCCGGAGATCGGACAGGTTTCAACCCGCCGCTGATTGGTGACCCGCACATACATTTCCGGCGATGCGCCAACCAGATATTCCCGCTCACCCAGATTGATCATGAACGAGTAGGGCGACGGGTTGACGTCCTGCAGGCGTCGACTGATGGCGGAAGGTACGGAGCGACAGCGCTCATAAAACACTTGCCCCGGGACGACTTCAAACAGATCGCCGCGGCGGAAATAATCCTTGGCGGTATCTACCGATTGGGCATATTCGCCCGGTTCGTGGTCCCCCCGGCCAGGATCGCCGTGGGCCATTTCGAACGGCTGCTCAACCCCTGTCCGCTCGATGCCGGCAGTCGACAGACCGTTGACGGTGAAATCAAATTCAATGACCGTTGCCTGGCGTCCATAATGGTCGACGACCAGCACCTCATCTGGAAGATAAAGCACCAGGTCGCGCTGGTCATCAGGACGTGGCAGCCGTTGCTCGACAGGTTCGAATTGGAAAGCCAGGTCATAGCCAAAGGCACCGTAAAGACCGAGCGTCTCGTCGTCGGATTGAAACAGCGCGATGATGGCGCGAATGATGGAAAACAGCGACGGTTGGCGGCTGCGCATTTCTTCGGGAAACCGGCCCTCGATCGGCCGGACTTCGATGGAGATCGATTTATCATCCCGTTCGCATCGACAAAGATCTGGGTGACCGGATAAAGCGTCATAAAACGCCGGCAGCAGCACCAATCCGCGATCGTTCAATGCCGTGATAACAGCGTTTCGACCCCGAGCGGTGAGGGCGATCGGTGGATTGGCCAAACCCACATCCCAGCGCTGATAGCGGCCTGGATATTCGTAATTGGACGAAAACACCGCGCCGCGTTGGCTGTCGAGCCGTTCCAGCCAGCGATGGGTCGCGTCCTCATAGGCAGTTGTCCGGCTCTTCCGGTCGACAATTATTCCACCTGAGGTCTGAAACGTTTGGTCTTTTGACATGCTCTTAGCACCCTATACGCCGATCGACCGACCGGGCGGCCCGAAAACCAAAAGGGCCGCCCGAATGTCGGACGGCCCTTTTTGAATTGGAATCACAAATAAATGGATACCGGCCGCCGGTTATGCGGACCACCACCACCAATTTGAAATGTGACGTTCAATGTTCATGGGCTCTGACATAGACCAATGCGATACCGGTTTCAAGATGTCTCGGTCGTGGAAATCCATCCCGTCAATTTGTACCGACCAAATGGCGACCATTCGCGAATATTATAACAATTGATTGTATATAATTTCATTAATACAATTAAATATTGTATTATCTGTATAAATAATTGTATATTTTATGTGCACAACTTTTGCGAAAATGCGGGGTGAGGCAATGACAAGTGTGACCGGTTCAGTCCATAACAAGACGGGCGAAACATTGACTTTTTCAGTCGGATCGACAGATCATGGTGACTCGGCGATTATTGAATTTTCAACGCTCGCCGATGGTCAAACAGAAAATGTTTTCATGGCGCACAGCAGCGGAGCTGGCGTTGAGGGTACTGTTAACGCCAAAACCGGCGATAACAAATTTACACTGAGCTATGACAATCCTGTTGTCGGCTCCAATGAAGGTTCGGTCAGCGCACCCGCCGGCTATGGCGGCACAGTGGTGGTCGGCCATGGGGTCAACCCGGGATTTGTCTATACCCTGACAAAAGACGCCAGCTGAAAGTAAACGCCATTTTCTGATGGAGTGAGGATCCTGCGAGGACGCCGTTTATTAGCCGGCGCCTACAGGAAGGCCACCTCTTTCAAGGGTACTGTGCCAGCTGAAACGGCACGGATCTGCGGCGCATATTGGCGCATCTCGATGTCGTGCTTCAAAATATGAGTAAGCAGCCAGCGCCGCAACAACAACGAAACCTGTTGCGAAACGTCTTGCAGATCGACTCCGGCATTTTCGTCAATAATGCCTTTGATTTTGCTCAGGTTTTCTTCGAGTTCCGCATGCGCTTTTTTATGTTCTTCATGGTCTGGAAAACCGATTTGGGCCTGCAAGTCTTCTTCCCGCCGAAAATGCGCCAGCGCATAATCCTTCAACAGATTGGTCAGTTCTTTTGCCTGAGCGGCATTTTCAAACTTGTTTCCAAATCGAATGAATTGGTTGGACAGGTCGATTAGATAGCGATGGTCATCATCAATGACACCCTCGTCGATTGTCAGGCTATCGTTCCACTGAATGTAATTTTGCTGGCTGGCCATGGTTTCCATCGCACCCGTATGTCGCCAACCGCCTGGATGTGCCTCTATCCTTGCCCGCTGCAATGGCCAAGATCCAGATGGCTGCATGTCTTCGTCAAGCGAACTAAAACACTAAAACCTTGGCGGAGGATTAATCTAAAGCTACGAGCAAATACTAATGAGTATCGCCTGTTGCTCAGCCAAATCATTCAAAATAGTCGTAATGATGATCTTCCATGCGGGGCTGGTTTCGATGACCAAATTCAGCAACTGCTAGCTGGCAGATTACCGATCGGTGTTTACGTTTTCAAAAGTCTGGCCCTGGGCGCGGGTTGTAAAACTGCTGGCTATTGCAATACAGCGCTGAAATATCTGCCAATCAACAAATATGTCCATAACCGCTAAATATCGGAAAAATAATGGACTTTTATCCGATTTGGCTTTGAACAAAACTCCAAACGGTATAAATCCAACATGGGGCTGTTGACTAATCCGTTCAATATGCCCCACCGTTCCATAGTCCCGGTGCGATGGCCTCGTCAGTTTGGGTTTTCGTAACCGCCTCACATGTGTTGTTGACTTTAAAAATGGTCGATTGCGCGTGCGTCGCCAAAGATCCGACTAAATCAGGATTTGCGATACACGGTTTGGGTGGTCATCGACGGGTTTTTTGAGGGAGGACTACATGCTCAAGACAGTATTGGGCGTCGCATCGGCGGCGGTCATGTTGACAATCGGCGCTCAGGCAGCCGATCAGAAATTCATTTCCATCGGCACCGGTGGCGTAACCGGTGTGTACTATCCGACTGGTGGCGCGATCTGCCGCCTGGTCAACAAAAACCGCAAGGAACACGGCATTCGCTGTTCAGCGGAATCTACCGGTGGATCCATCTACAACATCAACACCATCCGTGTTGGCGAACTGGAATTTGGCGTCGCCCAATCGGATTGGCAGTACCATGCCTATCACGGTACTTCGAAGTTCGAGGCCCAAGGTAAGTTCGAAAAACTTCGCGCCGTATTTTCGGTTCATCCTGAGCCCGTTACCATTATTGCCAGCGACGGCTCTGGTGTGAAAAACATTACCGACCTTAAGGGCAAGCGCCTGAACATCGGTAACCCGGGTTCCGGTACGCGTGGTACCTGGGAAGTGCTAGAAGCAGCACTTGGCTGGACCCGCAGCGACTTGAAATTGGCTGCTGAAATGAAATCTGCCGAGACCGGACAAGCTGTCTGCGATGGCAAGATTGACGCTTATTTCTGGCTCGTTGGCCATCCGTCGGCGTTGACCCAGGAATCCCTGGCAACCTGTGCCGCTCACCTCGTGAACGCCACCGGTCCGGAAATAGACAAACTCGTTGCCGATAATTCCTATTATCGTACCGCCACCATTCCGGCCGGCATGTACAATAACAAGGAAGACGTCACCACCTTCGGCGTTGGCGCTACGTTCGTCACCTCCGCCGATGTGCCTGATGATGTTGTCTATGTGGTCGTCAAGGCCGTCTTTGATAATTTTGAAGGGTTCAAGAAATTGCACCCGGCTTTTGGCAACTTAACGCCTCAAGAGATGATCAAGGACTCCCTGTCAGCGCCGATTCATCCCGGCGCCATGAAGTACTACAAAGAAAAAGGCTGGATGTAAGTTGATCCAGTTGACGGGGCGGCTTTTGCCGCCCCGTTTGATTTTCTAGACACAAACGATAATTGGACCGAACCAACGGTCCATTGTTAGGTGCGGGTTGTGGGGAGACATGACCTTGCCGCTATCGGCCGATTGCGCCACGGGGGAGGGCTATGTCCGACAACACTTATACCGCCGACAACATTGACGATCTTGTTTCACAGATCGATACCGGCGCACGAAATCCAGACAATTGGCAAGGCAAATTAATTCTGACCACGGCATTTTTATGGGCCGTTTTTCAGCTTTATATCGCCTCTAACCTGCCGTTCTTCCTGACCGAAGTGACGGGCATCAGCCTCGTGGTAACCAATTCCAATGCCCGTCTAATCCATTTGGCGTTTGGACTATTTTTAGCCGCACTTGCCTATCCTCTATTCAAGAGCAGTTCCCGCCGGTCGATCCCCTGGTATGACTGGATCCTGGCGCTTCTCGGCATCGTCGTCTGCCTCTACACGGTGATCAACCGTGAACAGATCGCTGAACGCGCCGGCTTGCCAACCCGCGAGGATTTGATCGTCTCGTCCATCGGCATGATCGTGCTCGGCATCGCCGTTTATCGCGCGCTGGGCCTGCCTCTGGTCATCGTCGCCGGTGTCTTTGTCTGTTATGTATTTTTCGGACATTCCAGTTATCTGCCTGACGCCATTCAGTGGAAAGGCGCATCCTACGGTAAGGCCATGTGGCATTACTGGATGCAAAACGAAGGCGTATTTGGCGTCGCCCTGGGTGTCTCCGCGTCACTGATTTTTCTGTTCGTGCTATTCGGCGCGATATTGGAGAAAGCCGGCGCTGGTAACTTCTTTATCAAGATCGCATTTGCCCTGCTCGGCCACTTACGCGGTGGTCCGGCCAAAGCGGCCGTCGTGGCGTCTGCCATGAGCGGTCTTTATTCCGGTTCGTCGATCGCCAATACGGTGACCACCGGTACATTCACCATTCCATTGATGAAAAAAACCGGCTTTTCAGCTGAAAAAGCTGGCGCGGTTGAGGTCGCATCCTCCACCAATGGTCAGCTTACTCCACCGGTCATGGGCGCTGCTGCGTTCCTGATCGCTGAATTCACTGGTGTTCCCTATACCGAAATCATCAAGCATGCCCTGTTACCGGCGCTCGTCTCCTATATTGCGCTGGTCTATATCGTTCATATTGAAGCCTTGAAGATGGACTTGGAGGGCATGAAAAAACCTCCATCCACTGTCACGATCGGGGCTAAATTGATTGGTGTCCTGAGCGGCTTTATCGGTATCGCCGTGCTTGGAATGGCGGTCTATTTCGGCCTCGGCTGGATCAAGACAGTGGCGCCGGATGCGGCGTTCCCAGCCGTCATCGTGCTGTGCACGGTCGCATATCTGGTACTTTTATGGTTCGCATCACGTTTACCGGATCTTGAGATCGATGATCCCGATGCGCCAATCACCGAGTTACCAAAGGCCGGCGAGACAGCAATAACTGGATTATACTACATCCTACCCATCGTCATCCTGATCTGGTGCATCATATTAGAACGCCTGTCGCCGGCCCTGTCGGCCTTCTGGGCGACAATCGCGATGATCATCGTGGCGCTGACCCAGCATCCCATCAAATCCTTCTTCAGAGGCGTCGGTGATTACGGTCCGGCCTTCAAGAAAGGCGTTGGCCAATGGGTAGAGGGGATGATTTCCGGCTCACGCAACATGATTGGTATCGGTGTCGCCACCGGTGCCGCCGGTATCATCGTCGGCACGGTCTCCCTGACCGGCGCCCATCAGGTCGTTGGTGACTTCGTCGAGTTCCTGTCCGGTGGCAATTTGATCGTCATGTTGGTTCTCGTTGCCATCATGAGCCTGATCCTTGGTATGGGACTGCCAACAACAGCAAACTACATCGTCGTTTCATCATTGATGGCGCCGGTGATCGTTGCACTCGGTGCCAAGAGTGGCCTGATCGTGCCGCTGATCGCTGTCCACATGTTTGTGTTTTACTTCGGTATTCTTGCAGATGACACACCACCGGTGGGCTTGGCGGCCTTTGCCGCGGCGGCGATTTCGGGCGGTGATCCGATCAAAACCGGCATACAAGGCTTTGCCTACGATATTCGTACCGCCTTGCTACCGTTCCTGTTTTTGTTCAACACCGAATTGCTGTTGATCAACGTCTCATTGCCGAAGGCGGTGTTCGTTTTCATTGTCGCGGTGATCGCCATGATGTTGTTCGCGGCGGCGACGCAACGATACTTCCTGACCCGCAATCGCCTATGGGAGAGCGCCATTCTCCTGTTGGTGGCGTTTACATTATTTAGGCCGGGCTTTTGGCTTGATTATGTGCAGCCGCCGTTCAACATCAGAGCGGGTACAGAAGTCCTTGAAATCGCCGCTAAAGAGCCGGAGGGCGCCAAACTGAGGGTCAAGATATCCGGTCCGGATTACGACGATGCTGATGTTATGAGCGATGGAACATTGATTGTTCCGCTTGGTAAGGCCGGCACCGGCGAGGAGCGGCTGAAAAGATCCGGTATCATTGTCGTCATGGAAGACGGCAAAGCCAAAATGGAGGAACCATTACCGGGCACCCCCTATGCCGACCTTGGCAACAGTCTGGATTTTTACGGCGACAAACCAGTGCAGATTGTCAGCATCGCCATGCCAGCAGAACGGACGCCGAAGGAGATATTCTATATCCCGGCTCTGATCTTGTTGGGGATCGTCATCATGTTCCAGCGTCGTCGCCAGACGAAGCCGGCTTTTTAAGGGAGCGGTGTTATGTACAAATCTATCCTGTTACCGATCGACATTGGCCATCCAAGCTCCTGGAAAAAGGCGCTCCCCATGGCGCTTGATTTGGCCAAAAACCACAACGCTGAATTACACGTCCTCAACGTCGTCCCAAATTTCGGGATGTCGATTGTGGGCGGGTTTTTCCCGGAGGGTTTTGAAAAGACCGCCATTGAGAATGCCAAGGAGGCGCTGGCCAAATGCCTGGCGGAAAATATTCCAAACGGCGCCTCGTCCAAGGGTCACGTGGCGCTCGGCAACATTTACGAGGAGATCATCAATGCAGCAAATAAACTCGGCTGCGATCTCATCATCATGGCCGCACACCGGCCGGAGCTGAAGGACTATCTCCTCGGCCCCAATGCCGCGCGCGTCGTCCGTCATGCCGCTCAGTCGGTTATGGTGGTCCGGGATTGATCGGCCTATTCCCAGCGATTAGCGTTGTCCTCAAAGTCGCTACGCTGCGGTTTGACGATGCAAAAACGGTGACCGCTGGGCGCTTCTAGTATCGTCCATCTGGGGTGGGTGCCGACTTGTTTGGCACCCAGCGCCATAATCCGCGCCACCTCGGCCGGCTGGTCGTTGGTCTCGATATCCAGATGCAAGCGCGGTTCATGATCGACCACCTGTAATATCAGGCGGATGTCGCCATCCGGTGTGATCAGTTCGACATATTTGCCATCATCGGGATCATGGCGTGCTTCATATCCAAGGGTCTTCGACCAGAATGCGGCGTCGTTTGCCAGGTCCTCGGTTTTGCAGTCGATGACAATCACACCCAATCGGCTTTTGTGCATGGCCCGGCTCCTTGATATAACCCATTCGGATTTAGCTCCTGCCAACCCGCGTTCAATGTGGAACTGATATGTCGAAAAGTCACGTTTTCCCTCGCCATACAAAATCGAATTTGCCGGTCGCGGTTGGCGGCGATGGGCCCTATATCATCGACGCCGATGGCAAGCGCTATCTGGATGCTTGCGGAGGTGCGGCGGTATCTTGCCTGGGCCATTCCGATGCGGCGGTGCGCCAGGCAATTATCGCGCAGCTTGACGCTATTCCCTTTGCCCACACCAGCTTCTTTACCTCAGAACCGGCGGAGCAATTGGCCGATAAATTGATAGCCGCGGCACCGGAGGGCATCGAGCGCGCCTACTTCGTTTCTGGTGGATCTGAGGCGATTGAAGCGGCAATTAAATTGTCCCGGCAATATTTTCTGGAAACCGGTGAACCGGAGCGGCGTCATGTGATCGCCCGCTGGCAGAGCTATCACGGCAACACCTTGGGTGCATTATCGGCCGGTGGCAACCGTTGGCGGCGCAGTCAGTTTGAGCCGATGCTGGTCGGCGCCATGCATCATGTGGCGCCGTGTCATGCCTATCGTTGGCGCGAAGCCGGCGAGAGCGATGAGGACTATGGCCTGCGGGTGGCCAATGAATTGGAAACGAAGATCCTTGAGCTGGGTGCCGAAACCGTTGCCGCCTTTGTCGCCGAACCGGTGGTCGGCGCAACCATGGGTGCGGTGCCGCCGGTAGCGGGATATTTTAAACGCATTCGCGAGATTTGTGATCGCTATGGGGTCTTGTTGATCCTCGATGAAGTGATGTGCGGCATGGGCCGGACGGGCACCATGTTTGCCTGTGAACAGGAAGATGTGCGCCCCGACATGATCACCATCGCCAAGGGGCTGGGTGCCGGATATCAGCCGGTTGGCGCGCTGCTGGCCTCGGCCTCGATCTATGCGGCAATCGAAACCGGCTCCGGGTTCTTCCAGCATGGGCATACCTATATCGCCCACCCAACCGCCTGCGCTGCCGGGGTGGCAGTCATGGACGCTATCGAACAACGCGGGCTTTTGGACAACGTCACGAAAATGGGCGGCATGTTAATGGACGGCCTGAAATCCCGGTTCGGTAATCATCCCCATGTCGGCGACATTCGCGGCCGGGGATTGTTCATCGGTCTGGAGTTGGTCGCCGATCGTGGCACCAAGGAACCAATCGATGCCGGGTTGCGCCTGCATGCGCATATCAAGCAGGCGGCCATGGCCGGTGGCCTCATGTGCTATCCCATGGGCGGCACCATCGATGGCAAAAACGGTGATCACATCATGCTGGCGCCGCCGTTCATTATCGGCGACGACCACATCGGTGAGATCATCGACAAGCTTGATGGCGCGATCGCCTCCGGCCTGGAGCAGGTCAAGGCGGCATGACCAAACCCGTAGTCATCGGCGCCGGTTACAGCGTCTATGTGCGTATCGTCCAGTTAGCCCTGGAAGAAAAGGGCGTTGATTACGACCACGAGCCGATTGATATTTTCGACCGTGATGGTCTGCCGCTGGACTATCTAGCCATTCACCCATTCGGCAAGATCCCGGCCTTCAATTGTCATGGCCGGTCGATAATCGAAACCTCGGCTATCGTCCGCTATATCGATGCCGCCTTTGACGGGCCATCGTTGACGCCGGCCGATATCCTCGATCGCGCACGGGTCGATCAGATCATCTCCATTCTTGATGCCTATGCCTATCAATCCATGGTCTGGAACGTTTTTGTGGAAAGCGTTGAAATACCCAAACGCGGTCAACCTGCCGATCAGAACAAAATCGCATCGGGCCTGTCCACCGCGGCGCGGTGTATGGGCGCCGTCAATCGAATTCGCGATGTGGATGAGTTCATGGTCGGCGATCAAATCAGCCTAGCTGATCTTTATGCTGCTCCCATAATTGACCGTTTCGTCGCCACCGAACCAGGTCGCGACATGATCAACTCAGATAGCCGCTGGCACGATTGGTGGCAGGCGATGGCCGAGCGTCCGAGCTATCGTCAGGTCATCACAGCGCAGGCAGATGACTAATGCGCAATCACCCCGCCTTGATCATGGTCGCCCCCAATGGCGCCCGCAAAACCAAGGATAATCATCCCGCCCTACCGATCAGTCCACAGGAATGTGGCGCCACCGCCGCAGCCTGTCATGAGGCTGGCGCCGATGCGATCCACCTTCATGTCCGCAATCGCGACGGCGGTCATATTCTCGATGCCGAGCTTTATCGCCAGGCCATCGACGCTGTTCGCCGCCAGGCCGGCGCCGACATGGTGGTGCAAATTACGACGGAAGCCGTTGGCCTCTACCAGCCAGCGGAGCAAATGGCTGTCGTGCGTGACGTCCGGCCAGCGGCATTTTCCGTTGCCGTGCGGGAGTTGTTCCCCAATGAAGCCGGCGAGCAGGCGGCGGCGGAATTTCTTTCCTGGTGTGCCGCTGAGCGGATCGCGGCGCAGTTTATTCTTTATGCGCCCGAAGATGTGGCAACATTCTTATCGTTGCACCAGCGCGGCCTCGTTCCTGGTGATCACCATGCCTTGTTGTTCGTGCTTGGGCGCTATGCCGCCGACCTGGAGAGTGATCCAAACGACTTGCGTGGATTTCTGGCTGAACTTGATCAGGCCGAGGGCCGCGACCGCTTTACCTGGATGATGTGCGCCTTCGGCCATAGCGAGACCGCCGCCGCTGCCGCGGCCCTTGCCATGGGCGGTCATGTCCGGGTTGGTTTTGAAAACAGTTTGTGGGCGGCCGATGGATCCGTGCGCCCCTCCAACGAGGCCTCGGTTGCGGACATGCGGGCCATCGCAGACCGGCTTGCTCGGCCGCGACCGGGTACCGAGGCCACATTGGGTATCCTCGGGTATCCGGACTGATCCACTAACTATTTCCCGTAAGTCTCCCGTTCGAATTCCCGAATACCGGCTAAATGTCGTGACTAGTCGTGAATATCTTCGTATTTATGTTGTTTTCGTGAAAAAATAGATCATAATTTCATGAAACTGGATTGACGCGGCGACTGGGAGGCGTGCGTGGAGATAGGCGAGAAATCAGCCACAACGTCTGAAAGCGCTCAAACGGAGCATCGCGGCCCCGGCCTTGGCCGTGATATTCGCGCTCTGCGCAAGAGCCGTGGATTTACGCTGGCCGAACTGGCTGAAAAACTCGGCCGCTCTATCGGCTATCTCAGCCAGATTGAGCGCGGGTTATCGGAAGTCTCCATCAACGACCTGCGCCGCATCGCCGATCTGTTTAACGTTCCGATCAGCTGGTTTTTCGCCCAGGCCTCCGCCCCTGATGCCGAGAGCGGCTATATCGTCCGCGCTGGCGCCCGCCGCCGGTTGGGCAGCGTCGAAAGCGGACTGGTGGAGGAAATGCTGTCGCCGGATCTCGGCGGCGATTTTGAAATCATCCGGTCGATGTTTGAGCCCGGCGCGGAACTGTCTGAACCCCATCATCGGCCGACCGAAGAGGCCGGTTACGTAGTCTCCGGTGCACTCGATATTTGGATCAGCGGCGCTCTGTTTCACCTGCGCGCCGGAGACAGTTTTCGCTTCAATAATGAACCCTTCCGTTGGCACAATCCGGGGAGCGAACGCTGTGTCGTGATCTGGGTGATCGCGCCGCCGGTCTACTGAATTTATCGAACAGGGAACCTGAACATGTCGGATTTTCCTTCAACTGCACGAGTCGTCATCATCGGCGGCGGCGTCATGGGCGTCAGCTTGCTCTACCATCTGGCCAAGGAAGGCTGGAAGGATCTGGTGCTCATCGAAAAGGGTGAATTGACCTCCGGATCGACATGGCATGCGGCCGGTCAATGTCCGCACTTTATCGGCTCGCTGAACATGGCGAAAATCCATAATTACGGCACCGAGCTTTATGCGGCGTTGGAAGCTGAAACCGGTCAGGCCACCGGCTGGCACGGCTGCGGCGGCCTCCGCCTGGCGCTGACCGATGAAGAGGTCAACTGGTTCCACTATGTCAAAGGCATCATGGATCAAGTCGGGGCTGAGATGCATGTCATCGGCCCGGACGAAATCCGCCAACACCACCCGCATTTGGAAACCTTCGGCGTCAAGGCCGCGGCGCTGACCATCACCGACGGCCATGTTGACCCGACCAGCGGCACCAACGCCATGGCCGCCGGCGCCCGCCAAAACGGTGCCACCATCAAACGCCATGTACGGGTCACCGACACCAAGCAGTTGGATAGCGGCGAATGGAAGGTCTTCACTGATCATGGCGACATCGTCTGTGATCACCTGGTCAATGCCGCCGGTTCGTACAGTGAAATCGTCGGCTCCTGGGTCGGCTTGACCGTGCCGGTCACCAATATGGTGCACCAATATGTGGTCACCGACGGGCTCGACGAGGTCAAGGGGCTGTCCAAGGAATTGCCGGTGGTACGGGACCCTTATAGCCACGCCTATCTGCGCCAGGAGCAGGCCGGCCTGTTGATCGGGCCATATGAGACCGTCGGCGCGGTAACCTGTTTTGACGATGGCGTACCGTGGGACTTCGAAATGGAGCTGTTGCCGCCGGAACTTGACCGGCTGCTGCCGTTTTTTGAAAGGGCTTCTGAACGCCTACCGTTGTTCGGTCAGGCCGGTATCCGCCGAGTGATTTCCGGCGCCATCACCCATACGCCGGACTCTAACTTTCTGCTCGGCCCGGCGGCGGGGTTGAAAAACTACTGGATGTGTTGCGGCGCTTCCATTGGTATCTCCCAAGGGCCGGGCGCCGGCAAATATCTGGCCCAGCAGATGGTCCACGGCCAGTCGGAAATTAACATGTTGGAATTCGATCCGCGCCGGTTCGGCGGTCATGCCGATGCTGATTACACCAAGAAGATGTCGATCGCCGATTACCAGCACATGTATCACTGCTATCCGCCAGGTGAGCAGTTGGAAGAATGCCGGCCGATCAAGACCACGCCGCTTTATGATGTACTCGATAAGAAGGGCGCCCAATGGTCGGAGACCTTCGGCTGGGAACGCCCGAGCTGGTTTAGTCCGTCCGGTGAGAAAGAAATTTATTCCTTCCGCCGTTCCAACTGGTTCGACCCGGTCGGTGCTGAGTGCCAGGCAGTGCGTGAGCGGGTCGGTATTCTTGATCTTTCTGGCTTTGCTAAATTCGACGTCACCGGTCCAGGCGCCACGGCGTTTCTCGATCGCATCTTTGCCAATGCCATGCCGAAGAAAACCGGACGCGTGGTGTTAGCCCACTGGCTGACGGAAGATGGCGTCATCGAGGGTGAGGCGACGATCACCCGCCTGGCCGAAGATTGTTATTACATTGCATCAGCAGCAACTGCTGAACTGCGCGACCAGGATATGTTGCACCAGCGCTTGTTGCCTGGTGAAGACGTCACGATCCAAAACATCACCCAGGAATACGGCGTCATCGTTCTGTCTGGCCCGAAGGCGCGCGACGTGTTGGAGCAATGCACCGACGCGGATCTGACGACACCGGCATTCCCCTGGCTGTCGGCTCAAGAAATCGACGTCGTCGGCGTACCGCTGCGTGCTCTGCGGGTGTCCTACGTGGGCGAATTGGGTTGGGAGCTCCATGCGCCGATGGAAACGCTGGCTACGCTATATGATGCCCTGTGGGCGGCCGGTGAAGCCCATGGCATCGCCGATTTCGGCCTCTACGCCATGAACTCCCTGCGCATGGAAAAAGGCTATCGCGGTTGGGGATCAGAGCTGACAAGCGAACTGACCCCCTATGAAGCCGGGCTCGACCGATTTGTCTCCGCCAAAAAGGACTATGTCGGATCGGCCGCATTGGCAGCCAAGCGGGAAACCGGCGACCTGCTCTACAAGCTGGTCTATCTGGATGTTGATGCCGTAGACGCCGACGTGCGTGGCAACGAACCGGTCTATCAAGGCGACAGCATTGTCGGCGTAACGACATCGGGCGCCTATGGTTTTGCCACGGGCAAAAGCCTCGCCTTCGCCTTCGTGCCGCCCGACCAGATCGCGCCGGGCACCGAATTTCAAATTGACATATTGGGCTCCAAGCGAACGGCGATCGTCATCGATGAACCCGCCTACGACCCTGAAAATGCGCGCCTGAGGGCCTGACGGAGATAACGAAATGACCCAGATACCTTCCCATGCCCGGGCCGTGATCATCGGCGGTGGTGTTATCGGCTGTTCCGTCGCCTACCACTTGGCCAAGCTCGGCTGGAGCGATGTCGTGCTTCTAGAGCGCAAGCAGCTGACATCCGGTACGACCTGGCATGCCGCCGGTCTCATCGGCCAGCTGCGCGCCTCGTCGAATATGACCAAGCTCGCCAAATACTCGGCCGAGCTCTATACGACCCTTGAGGCGGAAACCGAGGTTTCCACCGGGTTTCGCCAAAATGGCTCGTTGGCCTTGGCCCTGTCCGATGACCGCTTTGAAGAGCTCAAACGCGGCGCCTCGATGGCCAAAACCTTCGATCTTGAAGTGGCGATCATGTCGGCTGCCGAATGCGCGACGATGTATCCGCTGATCAATATCGATGGCGTAAAGGGTGGCGTGTTCCTGCCCAAGGACGGCCAGGCTGATCCCTCCAATATCGCGCTGGCGCTGGCCAAGGGCGCCCGCATGAACGGTGCGAAGGTTCTGGAAAACGTCAAGGTCACGGCAATCCATCAAAAGGACGGTCGGGTCACTGGCGTGGCGACGGATCAGGGCGACATTGAAGCTGAATACGTGGTCAATTGCGCCGGCATGTGGGGCAGGGAAGTTGGCGATATGGCGGGCGTCACGACGCCACTACAGGCTTGTGAACATTTTTATATTGTCACCGAGGCGATCCCCGATTTACCACGCAATATGCCGGTGCTGCGAGTGCCGGACGAATGCGCCTACTACAAGGAAGAAGCCGGTAAAATTCTGCTCGGCGCGTTCGAACCAAAATCCAAACCCTGGGCCGTCGACGGCATTCCTGAAGACTTCTGCTTCGATCAACTGCCGGAGGATTTCGACCATTTCGCCCCGGTGCTGGAAAAAGCCGTCAACCGGTTTCCGGCTCTGGAGACGACCGGCATTCATACCTTCTTCAATGGCCCGGAGAGCTTCACGCCCGACGATCGCTATCTTTTGGGCGAGGCGCCGAACCTGGCGAATTTCTTCATGGCCTGCGGGTTTAATTCCATCGGTATTCAATCCGCCGGTGGCGCCGGCAAGGTGCTGGCCGAATGGATGGAGAGCGGCGAGCCGACTGTCGACTTATGGGACGTCGATATCCGCCGGACGTTCTCCTACCAGTCCAATCGTGCCTATCTGGCCGAACGGGTTAGCGAAACCCTCGGCCTGCTCTATGCCGACCATTTCCCCTACCGGCAGTTCGCCACATCGCGTGGCATCAAAACCTCGCCATTGCATGAACGCCTGGAAGCCCGCGGTGCCTGTTTTGGCGAAGTCGCCGGCTGGGAGCGCCCCAATTGGTATGTGCCGGAAGCTGATCTGAAGGCCGGTGTCAAAGCCGAATACGCCTATTCCTGGAAACGGCAAAACTGGTTTGACTACGCTGCCCAGGAACATAAAGCGGTGCGCCAGGCCGTCGGCCTGTTCGATATGACCTCGTTCGGTAAAATCCGTGTCGAAGGCCGCGATGCAGAAGCGGTTTTGCAGCGTATCTGCGCCAACGACGTCGCCGTCGATCCAGGCCGCATCGTTTATACTCAATGGTTGAACGAGCGCGGCGGTATCGAGGCGGACCTGACCGTTGCCCGCCTGTCACCAACCGAATTTATGGTTGTCACGTCAGGTGCCAACCTGGTGCGTGATATGAGCTGGCTGAAGCGCCATACGCCCGAGGATGCCCACTGTATCGCCACCGATGTCACCGGGGCGGAAGCCTGTATCTCCATCCAGGGGCCCAATGCCCGCGATCTGCTGCAGCCGCTTACACCGACCGATCTCTCCAATCAGGCCTTCCCGTTCGGCCATGTCAAAACGATAGAACTAGGTATGGGCCTCGTGCGTGCCCACCGGCTAACCTATGTCGGTGAATTGGGCTGGGAGCTCTATGTGCCGACTGAATCGGCGCGGTTGGTGTTCGATACCATCGCCGAGGCGGGTGCCGATCACGGTCTGCGGCTTTGCGGCATGCATGTGCTGGATTCCTGCCGCATCGAAAAGGCTTTCCGCCATTTTGGCCATGACATTACCGATGAAGACCATGTTTTGGAGGCCGGGTTGGGATTTGCCGTCAAGGTCGACAAGCCGGCATCAAAATTTGGCGATTTTTTCGGTCGCGAGGCGGTGTTGCGGAAAAAGCAGGCAGGGTTATCGGCGCGGCTTTTGCAGTTCAAACTGAACGATCCCGAACCGCTGCTTTATCACAACGAGCCGATCTGGTCGGGTGGGCGAATCGTCGGCTATGTGAGCTCCGGAAACTACGGCCATCATCTCGGCGCGGCGATCGGATTGGGATATGTGGCCTGTGATCCAGACATGAGTGCCGCTGATGTGCTTTCTTCTTCATACGAAATTGAAATAGCCGGCGATCGTTTTTCCGCTGAATCCAGTTTGAAACCGTTGTATGATCCCAAATCGGAGCGGGTACGCGTTTAAACTGGTCTCATAACACCTGATTAACTGGCTCTAGTTGGTGTGGTTAGACCTGTGGTCGTATTTCAAAGACGATACTGCTCGACGCGTCACGAAAATTCTACATTCGGCGACTAACAATAAGACCGACAATGGCGGTGACCAAAAACCGCTCCATTTAATGCAGCAGATCAAACAGGGAGAACACATATGACAAGTAGGGAAATCAAGGGCAAAACCGTGTCAACGGTCAATCGCCGGACGGTGTTGAAGGGCACATTGGCCACTTCAGCGGCGATCGTGGCGCCGGCTGTTGTCAGCCCGAAAGTTTTGGCCTCATCAGGTGAGGTCGACATTTTAATGTGGTCGGATTATCTCCCCGAGGGCTTCCTCAAATCCTTTACCGCCGACACCGGCATCAAGATCAACTACACCGGCATCGGCTCGAACGAAGAAATCATCAACAAGATGAAGGCCAATAAGGGCCAGGGCGCGGATATCTGTTCACCGACCAACAACAGAAACCTGCAATGGGCGCCGCTGGAATTGCTTCAGCCCATCGACATGAAACGGGTGCCGATCGACAAGGTCAATCCGGCAATGGCCAAAATTGGTCCGACCGGTTGGAACTTCAATGGTAAGGGTTCTCATTGGCTGCCGCACATCTGGGGCACCGAAGGCATCGGCTGGCGTACCGACAAATGGGCACCTGATGGCGACGCACCGTCTTATGGCGATGTTTGGTCGGAAGCCAATGCCGGCAAGACCATGGGCCGTCCGCACTCCATGATGCTAGGTGCTGGCCTCTACATGGAAACCATCGGCGAATTGGAAAAAGGCGACGTTTGGCGGGCTTATGAATCTGAAGCCAACATGCGTCAGGTCTGGGGCAAGATCACCGAATGGTGCATTGCCCGTAAGAAGAACATCAAACTTCTTTGGAATGACGCCGATACCCAGAAAAACGGTCTGCTGAAAGAAGGCGTGATCGTTGGTCAAACCTGGGACGGACCGCCGCTGGCGCTGAAAAATGCCGGTGAGCCGATCATGTATCAAGCGCCGAAAGAAGGCTCCATGGCCTGGGTGGATGGTATTTCGATCCCGGTTGGTGCGAAAAACATCGATCAGATCTACGCCTTCATCGAATATGCCTATAAGGCCAAACCGGCCGGCATAGCGATTGATTCTCACGGCTATAATTCGCCGGTTCTGGGCGCCGATCAGCATACTGGCGCGGCCTACAAGAAGAACTTCGCGGAAGCCTATCCGGGCGACTCGTTGGGTAATCTCAATCCATGGCCGGCGGAAGCACCTTGGTATGCCGATGTGCGCACCGAGCACGTCAACAAGTTCAAGAGCGCCTAAGCTAAGCTCCTGATCGCTTGAGAAGATTGAGCCTGCGGGGTAGCTTTCTCCGCAGGCTCCAAGATAAGACGGCACGTCCGGTTCAACGGGCGGCCAATCAATGACAGACAGGCTCTAATTTGGCCGGCCGGGGGGACATTAATGAGCGCGGGTGTAGGTGTCGATCTACAGGATTTGTGGATCAGGTTCGGTGATTTTGTCGCCGTGCGCGAAGCAAACGTCAATATCAAAGGCGGCGAGTTTTTCTCCTTTTTAGGGCCATCGGGCTGCGGTAAAACCACCATTTTGCGCGCCGTGTCCGGTTTCCTGGAGCCCAGCGAAGGTAAGGTTCTGATCGGCGGCAACGATATGGCCGGCAAAGGACCGAACGAGCGGCCGACGGCGCTGATTTTTCAAAACCTGGCCTTATTCCCGCTCATGAAAGTGTGGGAAAACATCACGTTTTCCATGGAAGTGAGGGGCGCCAGCAAGGCAGAACGGCAAAAGCGCGCCGATGAGCTTTTGGAAATGATTGCCTTGCCTGGACAGGGCGACAAGTTGCCATCGGAGCTTTCCGGTGGTCAAAAGCAACGGGTCGCCATTGCCCGCGCTTTATGTGCCCAGCCGGATGTGTTGTTGCTCGACGAACCGCTGTCAGCGCTCGATCTGAAACTGCGCCAACATATGCGGACAGAGCTGCGCGAGATTCAAAAACGCGTTGGTATTACGTTTATTTACATCACCCACGATCAGGGCGAAGCGCTGACCATGTCGGACAGCGTAGCGGTGATGAAAGCCGGTATTATCGATCAGATTTCCGATGGCAAATCAATCTATGACGACCCGGCAACGCCCTTCGTTGCTTCGTTTGTCGGCGAAAACAACATGTTTTCCGGCAAGATCAATTCGATCGCCGAAAACGGTATGGCGATGATTGACACCAACCGCTCCGGCACGCTTAAAGCCCGTATTTCAAGTGCGGTGACCGGTCAATTGAAAGCCGGCGACGACGCCATGATGTTCGTCCGCCCGGAAGCCTTTCACATCGGCGATAGCGACGCCGAGGGCGACACGCAGATCCGCGCCAATGTCCGCCATTCCGAATTTGAAGGCCAATCCTACAATGTCTTCATGGAGGGCGACGCCGGCAAGGAAATCAAGATGTCGCTCATCAATCGCGGCGAGGCCAGGCTTTATGATCCCGGCGTCGAATTGATCATGCAATATGACGCCGCCCAGGCGGTGGTCATGCCGGTCGGCGAACTGGCCAGCGAGTAGTGCCATGAAGAACTACTTCCGCACAAATGGTCAATTGATGGGTTGGGGCCTGCTGATTGCCGTGGGGTTTTGGGTCATCGTGCTGATCATCCTACCGCAAATCTCAATGCTGGATTTTTCCTTCCGCAATCATCTGCCACCGCCGGAGATGGGCGGACCGAAGGATGTCTACACGCTTAAAAATTACACCTATTTGATCTTCGGCGCGGAAAACAATCCCGAACCGTATAACCGCGTCGACCTGATGGTGTTTTTGCGGACTTTGATTGCGGCCGCCTTTGTCACCATTCTTGATCTGCTGTTGTGCTATCCGATCGCCTATTACCTGGGCCAATCGCGCGGTGGCGGTTTCCTGCGGGTACTGGTGCTGCTGTTGATCATTCCCTACTGGATCAACGAGATCCTGCGGGCATTCGCTTTCCGCATCATTTTTGGCGACAGTGGCGTTATCAACGAGTTCATGATGCTGTTCGGGATAATCGACCAGCCGATTGATTTCATCCGCCAGAACGTCGCGCTCTATGCCGGCTTGGGCTACGCCTACATCTTGTTGATGATTTTCCCGATGTACAATGTTATCCAGAGCCTCGATCGCAACCAGATCGAGGCGGCGCGTGATCTCGGTGCGTCGTGGTTCATGATCCATCGCCGGGTGGTTATCCCATATGCCAAGCCGGGCATTTCGTCAGGCTGCACCATGGTGTTCATGTTGTCAGCCGGCGCGCTCGCAGCACCTCAAATCCTCGGTGGTCCGTCCAGTCTGTGGTTTACCCAGCTGATTTATCAGTGGTTCAATTCCGGCGGTAACTGGCCACAGGGGTCAGCCTATGCGGTAGTGCTCCTCGTGGTTTGCATCATTATCGTCCTGTCCGTCATGCGGCTGTTTAAGGTCAACATGGGGGACATCGGCAAGTGAAAACCGAATCCACCCTCATCCGCATTGGCCTTGCCATCTATCTGGTGATGTTTTTCACCTATCTGCTTGGCCCGCTCCTGCTGATGGGCATCACCGCGTTTAACTCCGCCTCATTCCCGCAGGTCACCCCGTGGGAGGTACTGTCATTTGAATGGTTCAGCGTGCTGTTTAACGACAGCCGCATTCTCAACGGTTTGAGGAATTCGTTCATCGTCGGATTTTTCACCGTCATATTATCGGTCGTCATCGGTCTTGCCGGTGCGTTGATGCTGACCCAGATCTGGCCGAAAATCCGGGCAACGTTTTATACGATCATCATTGCACCGATTTTGATCCCTGGCGTTGTTTTGGGCATTTCCACCCTGGTCTTTTGGGACCGCATCAATGTCATGTTGGGGCTCTCCGGCGACAGCTTCCTCCACAACGGCATTTTCCTGACCGTACTGGGTCACTCCACATTCATTTCGTCTTATTGCATGCTGGTCTTTGTCGCCCGTTTGCAGCGCTATGACACCGGTCTGACTGAGGCGGCGCTCGATCTCGGCGCCACCCACATTCAAGCATTTCGCAAAGTCCAATTGCCGTTCTTGATGCCGGCTGTCGGCTCAGCGGCGGTGCTGGCTTTTCTGGCCTCTTTTGAAAACTACAACACCACCACCTTCACCTTCCAAAAATATCCGACGCTGACCATCGAACTGGCCCAAAAGGTCCGCTACGGCATCAATCCGTCGATTTCCGCTCTGGCCTTCATCATCGTTTGTTTGACCGTGTTTTTTGCGCTCCTCAATGAGGTGAGATCCAGGCGGGCTCAATTGGCGATTGCCAATGGTGCCCCGGTCGGCGCCGTATCCGGCGGGTTCAAATTGCCGAAGTTTTTCGCAGGTAATCCGGCGTCTATCGCTTTTGCGCTGTTCATTGCGGCGGCAGTGGCGATCTTTGCTTTTGCCAGGGTCTATGATCCGGAGCCGGCCAAACAGGAACTGCTCAAGCAAAAACGCGCCGAACAGGCCATCCGTATCAAGGAAATGCAGGAGCAACGCCGCTTAAAGAAGCTGCAAAAACAGCTTAAGGGCCCTGATATTTTTGGCGCCGGTAGTTCCAAAGTGCCGCAACCGCCCAGCAAAACGCCATTTGGGGACGTATTTAAGCCCGGCAATCTTGACGATGCCGGTCCAGGGTCAACCAAACCGAAATCCGATGCGCCCGCCGCGCCGCAAAGCCCCGGCAAGGGCACTTTCGGTGACGTGTTCAAACCGGGCAACCTAGACGAGGCCGGGCCCAAGCAAAATCAGTAGGCTGGCTGGTTAGGTCCACGACCGTATGGTTTCAAACAGGTTAGAGTTTTCGCACCGAAACCAACCAATTTCACTGCGTCATTGCCGGGCTTGATCCGGCAATCCATACCTGTATACGCGCCGATACTCCGCCTGCGCAGGTGGCGTGATGTAAGGCCTGCGGCATGGTCCCCAAGATCGAGTCTTTGGGTGGCGGAATGGGGTGGGATGCGTTTCCTAACCCATCACCGTGCGTGTAAACAGCAGGATGGCTAACCCGACGAGCATGAAATGCACGAATGTGCGGAACCGGTCCGGATTGATCCGCTTGAAGCCATAGGTCCCGACGATCAGGCCAACCACGAGGATCGGCAGCGCGATGGCGCTGCGGATGAACAATGTCTGGTCGACAATTCCGGCACGGGCGGCGAGCCCGAGCGCGTAGGAATCAAGCACAAAGAAGTAGGCGATCAGGCTCGCACGCATGACGGCGGGAGCCACTTGCGACCCGGCAAGCGCCACCGCGACCACCAAACCGCCAAGTGCCGATAGGCCGTTGGCGATGCCGGAAAAGACGCCGGTGATGAGGAACCCTTTCCACTGCAGTGGTGGAAACAGGCGAACGCCGGTCAGGAATATCAGCGCCGCCACCGCCACCAATCCGCAAATGGCATAGCGGACATAGACCGGATCAAGTAGCGACAGTAGTTCTATGCCGACGATGCTGCCCAGCGCGGCACCGGCGAGCATCAGGCCGACCATTTTGAAGTCAATTTCGTGCCAGACGCCGCGGGCCTGCAGAACACTGGTCGCCACTTCCAATACCAAGGCGATCGGGACCACCTCCTTAGGCGGCAGGTACAATGTCAGCGTTGCCACGATGATCGCCGAAAGGCCAAAGCCAGCAAACCCGCGCGCCAGCCCGGCAAAAAACAAGGCGGCCCCGCCAAGTACGAGGCCGTCCAATGGCAAACCTGCTAGTGCGTTTTCGATGACCGGCACCTTTTCAATATCAATACGGACCTCAGCATAGCGGATTCGCCGGCCGTCTATGGGAGGGAATTGCGACGGTAGTACCAATACCGTCAGGCGGTTGGCACTAAGTTGGATTTGTTGGTAGGGCCAGTTTCTAGTGCCAAATCGTTGGTGTTGAGCGTCTTTTTTAATATTGACGCAAGCCGCTCAATACCCGGTGTGATCCGCTCCGTGGCGATGGAGGAAAATCCCAGGCGGAAGTAATTTTCCGGCGCGGCTTTATCGGCAAAATGCACCCGCCCTGGTTCGATCACGATGCCGTCTTCCAATGCCGTTTCGGCCAGTTGATCAGCATCCAGTTGGTCCGGCCCATTTAGCCAAAAACTGGTGCCGCCAAAAATCGGGTGCCGGCTCCAGCCGGGAAGGTGTTTTTCCAACGCCTCAGACATCAAGTTCCAGCGGTCGCGGTAAACCCGTTGCTGGCGTGAAATCATTGTGTCGTGGTGACCTTGTGCCAAAAACAGTGCCGTGGTGCGCTGATTGTTGCCCGGTGGATGCCGCAACATCAGCCGGCGCAAAGCCTTGGCTTCGCGGATCAACTCCCGTGGCGCCACCATGTAGCCGATCCGCAGGCCCGGAACGAGCGATTTTGATAAGCTTCCCACATAGATTACCCGGCCGTTGCGATCGAGCGATTTAAGTGCCGGGCAGGGACGGGCGGTGTAGTTGGTTTCAAACTCGTAATCATCCTCCACCAACACGAAATCATCGGCCTCGGCCGCCGCTAATAGCGTCCTTCGGCGATCAATATCCATTGTGACCGTCGTTGGATATTGATGGCTCGGAGTGACGTAAATGAGGTCACAGGCGGCGGGAATGCGTTCGATCATCAAGCCTTCTTCATCCACCGGAATGGGGACGAAATGATCGGTGCGTAACTGCATGATATTGCGAAAATCGACGTAGCCAGGATCTTCCATGCCAACAGTGGTTTCGCTGGAAACGATCAACCGGCCAACAAGATAAAGCGCGTTCTGGGCGCCTAAAGTGATCAGTATTTCATCGGCGTCGGCGGCGATGCCACGGCGCGGCAGCAATCTTTGCCGGATTTGCTCAATCAGCATCGGATCGTCTTCGGCGTAGCGGTCCTCGGTCCAATCATCCAGCCATTTGCGTGCCAAGGCCTGGCGCACGCATTCGCGCCATTCAGAGATCGGAAATAGGCTCTCATCGGACTGGCCGTAGACAAACGGATAGGGGTAGTCACGCCAGTTTTTCGGTTTGACGATGTTTTCCTGGTTCGACGGGTGAACCTTCAATCGTTCATGCCAATGGGCGCTTGATTCGGTGTTCGGCCGTATTGCCGATGGCAGGCTCGGCGCGGTGATGACCGCGTCCTCATGGACATAAAATCCCGATCGGGTTTTTGAAATCAAAAAGCCGCTCGCCACCAAGCCTTGATACGCCAGCACGACGGTATTTCGCGAAACGCCAAGGCGCTTGGCCATTGCCCGGGTCGACGGCACCGGATCGCCGACCGGCAACTGGCCCGACAGCACTGCGCTCACCAACGCCTCGCGGATCTGAGCCTGCAGGGTCAGCGTATCGTTGCGCTCTACATGGAATAGGGCGTGTCGCAAAATCGTGGCCTTATTTTTCGGTTTAATCTGGACCTAGGATGGTGCCAGTTGCGATCGTAAGCTTTTGCTCAACAGACGCAAGCTTGATGAGGCTGGTTATGAACGAACGGGCAATGGCGGCCGGTAGCGACGCCACACGTATCAACACCCTGGAACATCACTGGATGCCGTTTACTGGCAATCGCGATTTCAAGGATGACCCCCGCCTGGTAGTGGAGGCCAAAGGTGTCTACCTGACCAATCATCACGGCGGCCGCGTGATCGATGGTTCATCGGGACTGTTTTGCTCGCCCGCAGGTCATTGTCGCGAAGAGATAGCTACCGCTGTGCATCGCCAGCTGATGACCAACAGCTATACGGCGCCATTCCAAATGGCCCAGCCGACGTCGTTCCTCTTCGCTGAACGCGTCGCTAATTTGCTGCCAGCGCCAATCAATCATGTGTTCTTCGTCAATTCCGGCTCCGAGGCGATCGATACAGCGCTGAAGATCGCCATGGCCTATCACCGGGCGCGGGGCGATGGACAACGCATTCGGTTTGTTTCGCGTGAGCGGGCCTATCACGGCGTCAACATCGGCGGCGTATCACTATCCGGCATGGTCAAGAACCGGGAAACATTCCCGGCGGTGATCCCCAATGTGGTCATGATGCGCCACACCTTCATGGAGGAAAACCGTTTCCAGAAGGGGCAGCCGGAACACGGGCGGGAACTGGCGGAAGATTTGCAGCGCGCCGTCGACACCTATGGCGGTTCAACGATTGCCGCATGTTTTGTCGAGCCAGTGGCCGGATCCACCGGTGTGTTGCTGCCACCGAAGGGCTATCTGGAGCGCCTGCGCGAAATCTGCGACGCCAACGGTATATTGCTGGTCTTCGACGAAGTGATCTGCGGGTTTGGCCGTCTCGGCGCCAATTTCGCCTCCGATATCTTCAACGTTACGCCAGATATCATCACCATGGCCAAGGCGCTGACCAACGGCTCTATCCCCATGGGGGCGGTTGCCGTCAAGGATGATGTCTACGAAACGGTCACCAACGCCGCGCCGGAAAATGCCATTGAGTTTTTCCATGGCTACACCTATTCGGCCCACCCGGCGGCCTGTGCTGCCGGCCTGGCGACATTGGAAATTTACGAGCGTGACGGCCTGTTTGAACGGGCGGTATCGCTTACCGATCATTTCCTAGATGCGGTCTGGAGCCTGCAAGATCATCCACTGGTCTACGACATCCGCGGCATGGGCCTGTTGGCTGGCATCGAAGTGCACCATGACGGCGTACCCGGGCGTCGTGGCCAGCAGCTGCAAAAGGATATGTTCCATGCCGGATTGCATGTGAAATTTACCGGCGATGCGGGTATCCTGGCACCGCAATTCATTGCCGAACCATCGCATATCGACGAAATGGTCGAAAAATTCCGGGCTACACTCGATCGCCACGCAAACGGTTAGGTTTCACGCTTCAGGAAGGCAATACTCCTATGACATCGGCAATTTTGGTTCTTAATGCCGGGTCATCGAGCCTGAAATTCGCGGTCTATCCAGCACAATCCGGCGACGCCATTGCTAAAGGGGCGATTGACGGGATCGGTGGCCAGGCAACGTGCAGCATTGAATCCTGTGGCGGGATCGAACTACCGCCGTTCGCGCCGGCCGATGGACATACCCACGACGCCGCGATCGGCTGGTTGCTTCAGGCATTGCGATCCACTCCGGACGTGACCATCACCGCCGCTGGCCATCGGGTCGTCCACGGCGGCGTGTCATTTTCGAATTCGGTGATTGTTACGCCGCCGATTTTGGACGAACTCAATACGCTGATCCCGTTGGCGCGAAACCATCAACCCTACAATCTAGCGGCCATCGAGGCCGTGGCCCGCATGTGGCCCGATCTACCGCAGGTCGCCTGTTTCGATACCGCCTTCCATCGCAGCCAACCCGATGAGGCGCAGGCTTTTGCTCTACCACGGGAGCTGTCCGACGCGGGGATCCGCCGCTACGGATTTCACGGCCTCTCTTATCGCCACATTGCCTCCGTGTTGCCCGATCACGGCAGCGAGGTCGCCGAAGGTCGGGTGATTGTCGCCCATCTGGGCAATGGCGCCAGCATGTGCGCCATGGTCGGCCGCCAGAGCCGGGCAACCACCATGGGATTTACACCGCTTGACGGATTGGTGATGGGTACCAGGCCCGGGCTTCTTGATGGCGGGGTGATCCTGCATCTCATCAACGAGCGCGGCATGGCGCCTGCCGAACTGGATGACCTGCTTTATCATCGCAGCGGGCTCTTGGGTGTTTCGGGGATATCCAACGACATGCGCACATTGCTGGCCTCCATCAAGCCTTCGGCGCGGCGGGCGGTCGACCTATTCGTCTACCGGGCCATCCGTGAAATCGGATCTCTTACTGCAGCCATTGGCGGTCTCGATACGCTGGTATTTACCGGCGGCATCGGCGAGCGCGCTCACCAGATCCGCGCCCGCATCGTTGCCGGCTGCGGCTGGCTCGGCGCCGACTTGGATGAGACGGCCAATAACGAAAATGAAACAGTGATTTCCACCTCCGCCTGCAACGTCACAGTCCTGCGCATTGCCACTGATGAAGAAGCCGTCATCGCCGCCGATACGCGGGCACTGACCTGACGGCGTTACATTCAGTCTGAAATACCGCCGGAGATGTCGGTTTTAACGTCCAAATGGCATCGATGGATTTGCCACCGGCTCTTGATCCGCCTTATGTGGTTGAGCCCGCAACCCCAACCGGAATTTGCCGATCATGTCCTTGCCTCTATACGCCGATGAAATCCTTCCCGCCGACGCCGACCGCGCCACCTTGATTGGCCGTGTGTGGCGGGCGGACCGTGACGGCCCAAGCGTAGTCGTTGTCCAAGGCGGGCGTGTCCTTGATATCACCTGCGCCGACCATCCGACCGTGCGGGACCTGCTCGAGCGCCCGGACCGGGTGAGCCAGGCCGCGACCTGCGTCGGTGAGGATATCGGTGCGGTCGCGGATATTTTGACGGCAACAGGCGAGGATCCGGCGGCACGAACAGGCGTACGATTGCTGGCGCCGATAGACCTGCAAGTCATCAAGGCGGCCGGCGTGACTTTTGTTGTCAGCCTGCTTGAGCGGGTGATTGAAGAACAGGCCCGCGGTGAGCCGGAAAAGGCCGCTGAAATTCGGGCCGAAATCGATACCGCCATTGGCGATGATCTGTCGGCATTGGTGCCTGGTTCGGAGGAAGCCATGGCGCTCAAGGCCTTGCTAATTGAAAAGGGCGTGTGGTCACAATATCTGGAAGTCGGCATCGGCCCGGATGTGGAGATTTTCACCAAATCTCCGTGTCTGGCAGCCGTCGGTGTCGGCGCTGAGATTGGCGTGCATCCGATGTCCAGCTGGAACAATCCTGAGCCGGAAATCGTTGTTGTCGCCAACGCCGCCGGCGAAATCATCGGTGCCACCCTTGGCAACGACGTCAATCTGCGCGATGTCGAAGGCCGTTCCGCCTTGCTGCTCGGTAAGGCCAAAGACAACAACGCCAGTTGCGCCATCGGTCCGTTCATCCGGCTTTTTGACGAAACCTATAGCCTCGATGATGTCCGCTCTGCCGAACTGGCTGTGCGCGTGGAAGGTGAGGATGGTTTTGTCCTCGATGGTGCAAGCTCCATGAAAATGATCAGCCGCGATCCGGCCGATATGGTCGCCGCCATGATGGGCGCCCATCATCAATATCCCGACGGTGCGGTGCTGTTCCTCGGCACCATGTTCGCGCCGGTCAAGGATCGCGATACACCCGGTGAAGGCTTTACCCATAAAACCGGTGACATCGTGTCGATCAGTTCTGAACGCCTTGGCCGTTTGACCAACCGGGTCAATCGTACCGATGCCTGCCCGCCATGGACCTATGGCCTCGCCGATTTGATGCGTAATCTTGCCGGTCGTGATCTGCTGTAAATCTGCCGCAGGGCCTTCTTGGGGACCCTAGTCTACAAAAACAGTTCACATGCTATGATTGCAGGTGAGGCGCTCGTTTTGTTTGGTTGGCGGAGATGAAATGCCGGAACAGGAATTGAAGAAAGATAATCCAGCCGGGTTGGGCAATTCGCAGTTGTCGGTAAGCGATGGCCAGGCGGGTTTACCGACATTCGCCGAGATCGGTCTTGGTCAGTTTGCCCCCTATCTGATGAACCGCATTGCCAATCGTTGGAATGCCGATAATCAGGAAACCCTGCGCAAACTCGGCCTGACGACCACACAAATGCGCATCTTGGCGGTGCTGACGACCGGTGACATGCATTCCATTGGCGAATTATCGACATTGGCGGTCACCGAGCAATCAACGCTGAGCCGGGCCCTCGACAATATGGAGAAGGCCGACTTGATTGAACGCCGCCAACGGAAGGGCGATAATCGCTTTGTTGATATTCGGCTGACGACGTTCGGTTGGACGCGGTTTGATGAGATCTGGCCGTCGATGTATGCCGGTTATCAGGACATGCTGACCGGGATATCTGAAGACGAGCATGCGGCGTTTCTAAAAACACTCCATAAATTATTGAATAATATAAGAAAAACGGATTTCTAACGCGCCGCTTGATGTTTCGTTTGCGGCTATATATGAATATGCATATGTTAGTCTAACTGGTGTGGTGACCGACGGGACGGGACGTTGCCAGCATCGAACGGAAAAATCTAATCAAGGGGCGATCCGTGGCGGAACGATCATTCACCAAGGAAGTCAAGGAACTGCGGCTCGGCGAGGGTGAAACCTTCCGAGGAGAGGGTATCCTGGCCATCACCAAAGCGCTGCTACAATGCGGCGTTTCCTATATTGGCGGCTATCAGGGCGCACCGATTTCCCACCTCGTCGACGTCATGAATGACGCCAAGGAAATCCGCGACGATTACGGCGTACATTTTGAAAGCTGCGCCAGTGAGGCCGGCGCTGCCGCCATGTTGTGCGCCTCTATCCATTATCCCATGCGCGGTGCGGTGACCTGGAAGTCAACGGTTGGCACCAACGTCGCCTCCGACGCCCTTGCCAATGTCGCCTCGTCCGGTGTCACCGGTGGCGCCCTGGTCATCATCGGTGAGGATTACGGTGAGGGCTCCTCCATCATGCAGGAGCGTTCCCACGCATTTGCCATGAAATCGCAGATCTGGCTGCTCGATCCACGTCCCAATCTGCCGTCTATCGTTGACGCGGTGGAAAGCGGTTTTGAACTTTCCGAAGCCAGCAACACTCCGGTTATGTTGATGGTCCGCATCCGCGCCTGTCATGTTTATGGATCGTTTGTCGCCAAGGATAACGTCAAGGCGGAGATCAACACCCAGAACGGCATTCAAGAAGCAATCTACGACACCCAACGGATCGTCCTGCCGCCTGCAAGTTATCTTCAAGAGCAGGATAAACTCGACAACCGCTGGCCGGCGGCGGTCAAGTACGTGACGGAAAACAAACTCAACGAGGTGTTTGACGGCGACACTGACGACGTCGGCATCATCGTCCAAGGCGGCATCTATAATAATCTCATCCGCGCCCTTGAACTGGGCGGCTTGGCCGACGCCTTTGGCAACACCAAGATCCCGATCTACTGCATGAACGTCGCCTATCCGATGATTCCCGACGAGATCACCGCGTTCTGCGCCGGCAAATCAGCCGTTTTGATGGTCGAGGAAGGCCAGCCCAACTACATCGAACAGGCCCTCAACACGGTCCTGCGGCAGGCCGATATCAATACCAAGATCCACGGCAAGGACATGGTGGCGCCGGCCGGCGAACTCAAATCCGATCTGATTTTGAAAGCGGTTGAGCGGTTCGTCGAGACCACCCAACCGGCCGGGTTGGATATGCCGCATGTATCCAAGACATTGACCACCCACAATGATGCGGTTGGCGCGTCGCGTGGCGTCCTGAGTTTCCAAGTGCCCGGCCGTCCTCCGGGGTTTTGCACCGGCTGTCCGGAGCGGCCGCTATTTGCTGCTATCAAGATCCTGGAAAAGGAACTCGGCCCGACCCACGTTTGTGGTGATATCGGCTGCAATTTGTTTGGCGCCTTGCCACCGTTCCAAATCGGTCAGCACACTATGGGTTATGGTTTAGGCTTGGCCAGTTCATCCGGCATCACGCCGAACTTCGGCAAGCGGGTGCTGACCATCATGGGCGACGGCGGGTTCTGGCATAACGGCCTATCAACCGGATTCGCCAATGCCGTCTTCAACAAGGATGATGGCGTTGTCTGCCTGGTGGATAATTCCTATTCCGCCGCCACCGGCCACCAGGTGGTCCCATCCACCGGCCGCAATCCGCGTGGCGAGAAGGTCGATATGACCATCGAGGCCGCCTTGCGCGGCGTTGGTGTGAAGTGGATCCGGGTCGTCAACAACTACGATATCGACGATATGGTCGGTGTGCTGCGCGACGCCTTCACGACGGAGAAAAAAGGCTTGAAAGTGGTGATCGCCCGCGCCGAATGTCAACTTGCTCTGCAACGCCGCGTCAAGCAGGAAACCGCCAAGACCCTGGCTCGTGGCGGCCGGCACGTGCGTACCCGCTTTGGCGTCGATGACGACGTCTGCACCGGTGATCACGCCTGCATGCGGCTTTCCGGCTGCCCGTCGCTGACCCTCAAAGACAGCCCCGATCCGCTGATGGTCGACCCGGTCGCCCATATTGATAATTCCTGTGTCGGCTGCGGCAATTGCGGGTCCGTCGTTCATGAGGCCGGTTTATGTCCGTCGTTTTTCAAGGCGGAAGTCATATCCAATCCCAATTGGTTCGATCGCACGGTGAATAAAGTGCGCGCCGGCGTGATCAGTAAACTCCAGGGTCGGAGGACAGCGGCATGAGTACGCAATGGAGCCGGCCACTGAAAATTCTCATTGCCGCCATGGGCGGTGAGGGCGGAGGCGTATTGAGCAAATGGCTCGTCGACGTCGCCGAAGGCCAGGATTTTCTGGTGCAATATACCTACATCCCCGGCGTCGCCCAGCGCACCGGCGCCACCACCTACTATTTGGAGATCTTTCCAAAATCCGCCTTGCCCGAAGACGGCCGGCAACCGATCCGCGCTCTGATGCCCTGTCCCGGCGACGTCGATGTTTTCCTGGCAACGGAAATCGTCGAGGCCGGCCGGGCATTGCAAAACGGCATTATCACTGCTGATAGAACCCAGGTGATTACGTCCACGGCGCGGACTTATTCGGTGGCCGAAAAAATCGGCATGGGCGACGAACGCATCGCCCCTGAGGAAATCATCACAGCATTGGAAAGCCACACCAAGGCCTATCACCGGTTTAATATGTCGGCCTGCGCCGAAGAGGCCGGTTCGATCATTAATGCGGTGATCTTCGGCGCCCTGGCGGCATCAGAGTTCCTGCCGTTTCCGAAATCCGCCTTCGAGAGCGCCGTACGCGCCGGCCGATCCGCCGATTCCAATATGCGTGGTTTTGATCTTGGCTACGCCATTGTCGCCGGCGACCGCGATGAAACGGTCACCGGCGATTCCAGCAAATCTGAGCTGATCAAATCGGCGGCGGCACTTCACGCCCGTATGGAGCAGGATTTTCCGTCCGCCACTCATGAGATGCTGGCGCTCGGTCTGGAAAAAGTCGCTGGCTTCCAAGATCAGGATTATGCGCAGACGTATTTGCAAAGAGCCGAACAAATCCTGCGCGCCGACGAGGCCTCCGAAGGTGGCGATCGCGGCTATGAACTGACCCGGGAAGGGGGACGCTGGTTATCGCGGTTGATGGCCTATGACGATGTCATCCGTGTCGCTGATTTGAAGACCCGACCCAGCCGGTTTGATCGGGTGCATTCAGAAGTGCGCGCCGAAGATGGCCAGATTGTCCGGGTAACGGATTTTATGAAACCGCGCGCTGAGGAGATCGCCAATGCCCTGCCGGCTTGGCTTGGCCGTATGATCATGGTCGTGCTCGGCCGTTCGCGTTTGGGCCAAAACGGCATGCGGTTGAAACTAAGCACCACCAGCATTTTCGGTTTTTCCATGATGTGGATGCTGGGCAAAATGAAGCCCATGCGGCGCAAAACCCAACGGTTCGCCGAGGAGCAGCAGGCCGTTACTGATTGGCTGGACCATGTCTGCCAGGCGGCCGCGAGCGATTACCATCTCGCCTTGGAGATCGTCGCCTGCGCCCGGCTGGTCAAAGGCTACGGGCCGACCCATTGCCGGGGGACGGAAAATCTCGAAACGATCCTCACCCATGCCACCGGACCTGATGCTGCGGACCGCGTGAGGCGGCTACGGGAAGCTGCACTCGCCGATGAGGATGGCAAGGCATTGGCGTTGGAAATGGACGCCGGTGAAGTCATGAGCCAGGTGGCGGCGGAGTAGGGCGCTATCTTGTTTCCGGTCCCCACCCACGTCATCACCCGGTTTATCCGGGTGATCCAATGGCGCCGCATGTAGCTGATGGCCCAACAATTCCAAACGCAGCTCGGCAAGGGGCGAAAGGCCAATGGATTGCCCGAATAAATCGGGCAATGACGCTGGCTTTTAAACACGGCTGTCAGAAAGCAATTGGCGGACGCAACATCGCCCAATAGTGGCTGGGCCGCGACGCCGTTTTTAGGTCGAACGCCTTAAACCGAAACCGTGGGGCGTTCATCTTCACTGGTCTCAGCCGGTTGCCGGTTCACCAGTTTCAACAGTGTCGCCAGGGTGATGGAACCCAAGGTGGCGCGGGCGATGTCGTCGACTTCGTCGAGGACCCGCCGGAAGGCGTCTGAGACATCTGTGCCGGCATGTTCTTCCGCCAAATCGGATTCTGAGATGCTCTCAAATAACTCGATCACATCAAGCAGGGTCGTGCGGCGTGCATTGCCGCAGAATTTATAGCCGCCACCAGCGCCGCGAACAGAGCGCACCAGATTTGCGCGGCCGAGCGTGTGCATGACCTTTGCCAGGTGGTGGGCGGAGACGCCGTAAATCTCGCCGATTTCAGCAACGGACAATTGACGATCGGGGTCCGCGGCCAATTCGACCAGGGCGTAAACCGCCAGCCGGCTTGCGATCTGAAGCTTCATGATCGACCCTCTTGGGCTGCGATGGGTTTTGTCATCGGCATCAATCCAACTCTTTTTCAAGTTGAATATACGGCCCGGCCATCATGCCTTCGGAGCGGAAGAAGGCCATGTGCAGTTTATTGTGCCGGGGCACCATGGTTCGCATGATGCGAATGCCGGTGGCCTGAAATTCTCCAGAGATGGCGCTGAACAACTGCTCACCGATCCCCTGTTCGCGGGTATCAGGATCGACTGAAAACCCGAAAACCCAGCCGCAGGGTTCGGAACCGAATTCCCAGGCCCTGACTTCGCCAATAATGTAACCGAGCAATTGATCGTCGGATTCATCGGCCGGTTCGGCGACAAGAAAGAACCGTTCAGCCAAGCGCCGCTCGCCATAGCGGGCGAATACATCGCCCCAATAATCGGCCTTCTCAATGCTGGTGACCCGGCTGTCGAGGGCCACAACCCGTTGCAGATCTTCCAGACGGGCGCGCCGTACCCGGCAACCGTCCGTTGTTGAATTTTCTGTCGCGTCGCTGGCTACCGCCATCTTCACTCCTCATGCAGCCTATTGTCGCACGATCGGGGAACCATCGCCCGGCATAGGGATTCGTTCAAGCACCAAATCCCTTGGTTTCGGCGCTTTATTCGCGCCGTATCACCGCCAAGTACGGTATCCGATTGGCTTGCAACGGCGTCCTTTCAGGAACATCCCGCGTGCATTCCGCCTCTAAATAGATATAATGGTACCGAAATATTGATTTATGCAAGTGTTGATCGAAAATAAGTTGAAAGGGGTCGGGGTGAAGCGTGTCCTGCAAATAACTTTAAACGGCCGAGAGCGCCAAGACGCGGTGGCGGATAATCAGTTGCTGATCGATTATCTGCGCGAAACCGCCGGCTTAACGGGAACCAAACAAGGCTGTGACGGTGGCGAATGTGGCGCCTGCACGGTGCTGGTTGATGATCGGCCGCAGCTGGCCTGCTTGACCCTTGCCGCCAGTTGCGAAGGCCGCAATGTGGAAACGGTGGAAGCGCTGGCCGATAACAACCGCCTGTCGGACCTGCAACGGGCCTTCCATGAAAAGCTCGGCACCCAATGCGGTTTTTGCACGCCAGGGATGATCATGAGCGCCGAAGCGCTTTTGCGGCAAAACCCAAACCCCGACAAAACGGATATTGAATCAGCGCTTGCTGGAAATCTCTGCCGTTGCACTGGCTACATCAAAATTATTGAGGCCGTTGAAACGGCAGCGGAGGCGCGCCCATGAACGCCGATGTAAAACCGCACCGGACTGTCGGCCGACCGGCACCGCTTGTCGATGGCGTGGAAAAAGTCACCGGCCGCGCGAAATACACCGGCGATCTAACTGCAGGTGCGTTGGTCGGGCGTATATTGCGCAGCCCCGTCTCGCACGGTGAAATTAAAAGCATCGATATCTCCGAAGCGCTAGCGCTGCCCGGTGTCGTCGCCATTGTGACCGGCGATGATTGCCCGCATACCTACGGTATCCTGCCGATCGCCATGAACGAATATCCCATGGCTCGCGATCGCGTGCGTTATCGCGGTGAGCCGATGGCAGCTGTGGCAGCAATTGACGCACCGACGGCGGAAAAAGCGCTGCAGCTCATTGATGTGCAGATCGAAGAATTGCCGGCCTACTACACTTCGGCTGATTCCCGTGCCGATGGCGCTGTGCTTCTCCATGACGATAAGCCCGGCAACGTTGAGCGCGCCGTTCATCACACATTCGGTGATGTGGCGGCAGGCTTTGAAGACGCCGATCTGGTGATGACGGAGACCTTCGATTGCGCCGAGGTCACCCACGCCATGATGGAACCCCATGCCGCGGTCGCTGAGTTTGATCCCGAACGCCAGCGCCTCACGCTGGAGACCGTCAGCCAGGTACCATACTACGTGCATTTGATGCTGGCCCGTTGCCTGGAGATGGACACATCACAAATTCAGGTGATCAAGCCGTTTGTCGGCGGTGGGTTTGGTGCCCGCACGGAAACATTGAATTTTGAGTTGATCGTTGCCCTGTTGTCCCGTGCCGCCGCCGGCCGGGTGGCCATGGTGCTAACGCGCGAAGAGACATTCCTCACCCATCGCGGCCGTCAGCAGACGGGTGTGACTCTGAAAATAGGCATGACCAAGGACGGCAAGCTGACGGCAGCGGAATGCGAAACCGTTCAACGCGGCGGTGCCTATGCCGGGTATTCCATCGTTACAATCCTTTATGCCGGCGCGCTGCTGCACGGCATCTATGACATTCCCAACATCAAGTATGATGGCTATCGGGTATACGCCAACCTGCCGCCGTGTGGCGCCATGCGTGGTCACGGCACGGTCAATATCCGTCATGGGTTCGAGTGCATTTTGGACCGTATGGCGCGGCAGCTTGACCTCGACCCGTTCGCCGTTCGGCGCGCTAATCTGCTGACCGCGCCGACCCGTACGCTGAACGAATTAATGATCAATTCCTACGGCCTGGACGAATGCATGGATAAGGTGGAAGCCGCCAGCGGTTGGAAAGACCGTGTTGGTACATTACCACCCGGGCGCGGTCTCGGCATGGCCTGCTCGCATTATGTTTCAGGCGCTGCAAAGCCCGTCCATTGGACTGGAGAACCTCATGCAGTAGTCAACGCCAAGCTCGATTTCGATGGCGGCGTGACAGTACTCACCGGCGCCGCCGATATCGGCCAGGGATCATCGACAATTGTCGCCCTGGCGGTCGCCGAAATGGTTGGCATTCACCCTGGCCGCGTCCGTGTTGTCGCCAATGACAGCGTTGTCACACCAAAGGACAACGGCTCTTATTCCTCACGGGTCACATTCATGGTTGGCAACGCCGCGATCGAGGCCGGCAAGCGTTTGCGCGAGGTCATGGTGAAAGCGGCGGCAACCAAACTGGAAGCCGATCCCGCCGACATCGAATGCGCCGATGAGAGCTTCTTTATTGCTGGTAGCGACCAGTCCCGCCTGACCTTCGCCGAAGTCACCAAAGAGGCCTTGAAAGACAGCGGCACGATTACCGTAAAGGGTACGTTCACCTGCCCGCCGGAAGCCCAGGGCGGCAAGCATCGTGGTGGCGCCGTTGGTTCAACCATGGGCTTTTCCTATGGCGCTCAGGTCGTTGAAGTCAGCGTCGACGCGGAACTCGGCCGTATCAAAGTCGAAAAGGTATGGGTCGCGTTGGATTGCGGCTACGCCATCAACCCGTTGGCTGTCGAAGGCCAGATCCAGGGCTCTGTGTGGATGGGGATGGGCCAGGCCATGTGCGAGGAAACGCGCTATCTGGAGGGCTTGCCGGCTGCCGGTAATTTCCTGGAATACCGCATGCCGACAATCGCCGACACGCCGCCGATGGATGTATCAATTGTCGAAACCATTGATCCTCTCGGCCCGTTTGGCGCCAAGGAAGCCGGCGAGGGCGCGCTATCGGGCTTTTTGCCGGCGCTCGCCAACGCCGTTGCCGATGCCATCGATCTGGATCTCAATACGTTGCCCTATACGCCCGACACGATTGTCGAAGCGATGATCAAGAAACGCCGCAAGGACAAGGCAGCGGCCCTCAAACTGGCAAAATCTAAGGTCACGGAGGCCGCATCATGAGTAATGTCCTTGCCGAACTACAATTGCGCCGTCCCGATACCGTGACAGCGGCGCTGGAATATTTCGCCGCCGCCGAAAGCGCCCGTTATCTGGCCGGCGGCACGGATCTCATCGTCAACCTGCGCAAGGGGCTTGAAGAACCGGATACATTGATCGATCTGACCGGTATCGAGGAACTGGGCGGGCTGACCTGGTCTGATCCCGGCTTGCGGATCGGTGCAGGCGTAAAGATCGCCGATCTGACAACGAACGATCAAATCAGTGAACGCTATCCGGCCATCGCCCAGGCCGCCCGGATGATTGCCGGACCGACCCATCGTGAATCGGCGACGGTTGGCGGTAACCTCTGCCTCGACACCCGGTGCATCTACTACAACCAGTCGCAATGGTGGCGTCAGGCCAATGACTTCTGCTTGAAACGTGATGGCGACACCTGCCACGTCGCGCCCACGGGTAACAAATGCCGAGCCGCTTTTAGTGGCGACCTGGCGCCGGCCTTGATGGTCCATGGTGCCAACATCGAAATTGCCGGACCGGACGGTCGCCGCCGCCTGCGTCTGGACGAACTCTACATAGATGATGGCGCTGATCACCTTGATCTGGCGGCTGGCGAAATGGTTGTCGCCGTCTGGCTGCCCCAGGCCCGTGGGCGTTCAGCCTACGACAAGGTCCGCACCCGTGCGGCGATCGACTTCCCGCTTGCCGGTGTGGCGGTCGCTGCTCATTTGACCGGCGGCAGCCTGGATGCGATCCGCGTTGCGGTCACCGGTGCCAATTCTCGGCCAATCCTCATTGAGGGTACCGACGAGTTTCTAGGTAAACCGGTTGATGAGGCCGCGCTTTCGAAACTGAACAAGTTGGTGCAAAAGCAGGTATCGCCCATGCGCACGACGCTGGCGACCGGTAACTATCGACGCCTTGCGGCGGCTGAATTGGCGGAACGGTTGACGGCGGGTCTGGTTGGGGGTTGAACTTCTCCCCGCCATGACCACCAAGCTGACTGAGTCGTCCCCATTATCTGAAGCGCTGGCGCGCGATCCCGACCTAAAAGACCGGCTGATTGGGCTGCATCCGGTATTGGCGGGTTTGGGTATTCCCGGTGTTGGCCGCTATCTGGCCGATAAACTGACCATTGCGCGGACTGCGAATCTCGCCGGTCTGGATGTTTCAGCCCTACTGCAAATTGATGCCGCTCCAACACAGGCCGCCAGCGACGTTCATATCGATGTGCGTGACTATCTGGCCGGTGGTCAGTCTCCATTGCCGCCAGTCATGGAGGCGGCGCTGACAATTCCGGTGGACGGCAATTTAATCGTCGATGCGCCGTTTGACCCGATGCCGTTGCGCGACCGGGTTGACGAGATGGGGTTTGAATCATCGTCGGAACAAGTCGGAGATGGCCATTGGCGCATCCGGTTTCACCGAATTAGAGCTGGCGACGAGGGCCACCGGTCTAGCGCCAAGCCGACAGTTTGGACGGAAGGTGGCGTTATTCATATCGACGTCAGCGATCTTGATCCGCCGCAGCCTTTGGTCGCCATTTGCGCGCTGCTGGAAGCGCCGGACACTGGCGATGAAGTGATCGTGCACCATGACCGTGAACCGCACTTTCTCTATCCGGAATTATCTGAACGCGGCTGGTCGTGGGAGCCGCTTTCAGCTTCGGGCGATGGCCTGGATCTGCGTTTGACGAGGGGACAAATATAAATGTTAGCTGCGGGCTTTCTCGGCGGCGCGAAAGGGCGATTGCTTCCGGCTTCGGTTCCATTTCGGTTTTTCGCCGCCACCGCCGTATTTCATCTGGCCGGGTGGATTGTGGTGTTGATATGGGGCGGTGATTTTTCCGGTTTCGCCGGCGGCGTTGGCGCGCCACTCGGGGCATTACACTTGATCACTTTGGGTGTGCTGGCCTCTACGGCCATGGGTGCGGCTTTGCAATTACTGCCGGTATCCACACGCCAATCGATTGTTGCCGTTTGGCCGATCAGCCTGGCCTTTTGGTTGTTCGTTCCCGGCGTGATCCTGTTCTCTGTTTCGGCGATCCTGGTGAATCTGGAAGGACTTGTCCTGGGCGGTGGATTGGCGGCTGCGGCCTTGGCAATCTTTGCCCTCCTGGTGGCTGACAATCTACGCCGCGCCCGCGGCATGGCTGTTGTTGTTGCCCATGGTTGGGCAGCGTTGGCGGCATTGGTGGCGCTTTTGACGCTCGGGTTCGGGTCGGCGATCGATTTTCTGGCGCCGATACTGTCTGACCACCAGGCCGCCGCTGGTGCCCATTTGGTTGCCGCCGGTTACGGCTTCATGGGGTTTTTGGCCGTTGGATTTTCCTATGTGCTGTTGCCGATGTTCGCCCTATCTCAACAGCCATCGCCGATGCTGGCTTGGAGCGGCTTGTGGCTGGGCTGCCTGGCGCTGATAGGGGCCGGAGCGGGGTTCTTTGTGGAAACGCTCTACCTGCTTGCCGGGTCGATCCTCATCGGAATATGGGCCGCGGGTTGCTATCTGGCGGCCATGTCGCAGGTTTGGAAAAAACGTATGCGCAAACGGCTCGGGTTACCGTTTGTCATGATCCGGATCGGCTGGGCGTTCCTGCCGGTCAGCCTGATCGTGGCGTTGCTTGTCGTGTTGGATGTGCCGATCCCCAATGGCCCGGCCATTGTCGCGGTCTTGCTGCTGATTGGTTGGCAACTCACATTTATGTTGGGTGTCCTGCAGCGGATCATGCCGTTCCTGGGCTCCATGCATGCCCAGGTCCAGCCCGGCAGCCAATCGCTGGTGGCGCGGTTTACAGATGCGCTTGAATTGCAGATCAGTGCCATTGCGCATTTTTTGGCATTGGCCTTGCTGCTCATCGGGTTGATTTTCGATCTGGGCCTAGTCATTCAAGCAGCTGGTGCCTGCGGCGTAATTGGCGCGCTGGCTTTCGGCTGGTTTACACTGCGCGTTATTCGGGCGGTGTTTGCCGTGCCCCAAATTCCCACCGACTAGAAATCCACCAGCTGATTGAACGACCGGACGGCGGCACCTGTGGCCGTTCATCGCACCAAAACAAACTTGTCTTACATGTAAATAAGTATTATGGTACCGAATTATTACTTTAAACAGAACGACGGGTGATCCGTCTGGAGGTAGGGCATGGAGTTTTCGCGTCACATATCGCGGATCCTTCACGAGGAACACCGTGAAACGATCGCGGCGATGGAACAATTGGATGGGCTCGTTGCCGGTCGCCGAAAGGCTGCCGCACCCGATGTCAACGATCCAGCTGTCCGCGCCAGTCTGCAGCAAGTCTGCGCCATCTTTAACGCCGAAGTGGGTGACCATTTCGGTTTTGAGGAAAATGAACTGTTCACCCGTCTGGCCGAATACGGCGATGTGGCCATTGGCGCCCATTTGACGGAGGAGCACGGCATTCTTCTTCCCCTTGGCGAACAAGTTGCCGCCGTAGCCACGGCCGCCTTGGAAAATGGTTTTAACGAAGAAAGCTGGAACACATTTCGCCAGATCTCGGCCGAATTGGTCGAGCGCATGCTGACCCATATCCAGAAAGAGGAAATGGGCCTGCTGCCACTATTGGAAGACGTGTTGGATTCCGACACCGACTTCGCATTGACAGAGATTTACCAAAACAGCGCCTGACAACAGGCGGAGGGAGCACGACAATGAATAGCAATGGAGGGTCTGCTGTGACGATCAGGCCATTAACCGCGGGCGATCTGGACGGCTGTGTCGCCATTGACCGCAAAGCGACCGGTAATGTTCGCAAGGGCTTTTTTGAAAAACGGCTGAATGCCGCACTTCAAGAACCCAAGCAATTTATCTATGTGGGCTGCGAGGATGGTAGCGACTTGGCCGGTTTCGCACTCGCTCGTGTTGTTGCCGGTGAATTCGGCCGCGACGAGCAGATTGTCGTCTTCGACGCCATGGGTGTTGATCCCGACGCGCAAGGTCATGGTATCGGCCATGCGTTGATTGAGGGCATTGAAACGGTGATGCGCCAAAAAGGCATTTCCGACATGCACTCGCAAGTGCCTTGGAGCAATACCGGACTGCTGCACTTCCTCAATTCCGCCGGCTTTGAATTGGCACCGCGGGTTGTTCTGGAACGCGGTACGGAAGAGCGCATTATCACCTCCTATGATGATGAAGAAGCCGATGACGGCGTCGATCCGGCGGAAATGGATTTCAGTGCCCCGGAAGGCGATGATTTCACCGCTCTTTCTCACGACCGGGTGCCGGTTCGCTCCATGCGGGCTGACGATCTCGATGCCATTATTCGCATCGACACCCGCGAGACCGGTGGCGATCATTCAGAATATTTAGCTGCCAAGATGAAAGAGGCGCTGACGGAATCGGGTGTGCGGGTTTCGGTCATTGCTGAACAAGAAGGACATCCGGCCGGCTACATCATGGCTCGGGTCGATTTCGGTGAATTTGGCCGGACTGATGCCGTTGCAGTAATGGATACCATCGGTGTCGATCCCGGATACCGCCACCATGGTGTCGGTTCGGCATTGATGTCCCAGCTGATCGCCAATCTGGCGACGCTGCGGGTGGAAAAAATCCGCACCGAAGTCGATTGGAATGGTTTTGAAATCATGACCTATCTGGACCGAATCGGTTTCCGCCCGGCGCAGCAGGTCACCTTGAAACGCACGATTGCCTGAGGAGTTTGCCCGGAGCTGAGCCTATATTCGCGACCCGAAAAGGCGTGGGTGTAGGCGCTCCATTAACTCCGAACTTCCGGCCGGTGTGGGTCCGAGCGCGTCGAACCTCCCATTCTGCAAATGCCCCACCGGCCGGCATTTTTTTGTTGATTGAAAAACGGAGCACATCACATGCAGCAATTACAACCGCCGGGATGGCCGCGGGCAAAGGGATATGCCAATGGCGTCATGGTCGATGGCGGCAAAATGATTTTCGTTGCCGGGCAAGTCGGCTGGGACGAAACCGAAGTCGTCGTCAGCGATAATTTCGCCGACCAAGCCAAGCAGGCGTTGCAAAATATTATCGACATTCTGGCTGAGGCCAATGCCGGTCCTGAACATATTGTGCGCATGACCTGGTTTGTCGCCGCCCGGCAGGAATATCTCGATCAGCAACGCGAAATCGGCGCCGCCTATCGCGATGTAATCGGCCGCCATTTTCCAGCCATGAGCGTGATTGGCATTGAGGGTCTGATCGAAGATGGCGCAAAACTGGAAATCGAAGCGACGGCAGTGATTCCGACCTAGTTGGCATGCCTAGCTGGACGCATCGCCTTCAGTCGCGGGATACTAAATACAAAGCCGGCAACCAAATCATGGTGCCGGCTTTTCGTTTTTCAATCCGATCGATGCGCTCAGTCGCGCAATTTGAACCGCTGGATCTTGCCGGTGGCCGTCTTCGGCAGTTCCTCGACAAAATCGATCCAGCGGGGATATTTCCACGCCCCGATCTTGGCCTTCACGTGGTCTTTCAGCATTTCGTAAAGACCGTCGGCGTCATAGCCTGAATTCAAGATGACGAAGGCCTTGGGCTTCAGTAACCCTTCGCCATCATCTTTCGGTACGACTGCGGCTTCCAATACCGATTCATGGGAAATCAGCGCCGATTCCACTTCAAACGGTGACACCCAGATGCCGCTGACCTTGAACATGTCGTCGGTCCGGCCGCAATAGTGGAAGAAGCCGTCCGCGTCGCGGAAATACTTGTCACCGGTCCTGGTCCAAAAACCTTGGAAGGTCGTGCGGGATTTTTCCCGCTGGTTCCAATAGGCATCCGCCGAGGAAGAACCATTGACCAACAATTCGCCGATCTCATCCGCCTCGACTTCGTTGTCGTTTTCGTCAACCAGGCGAACTTCATAGCCGGGTACCGCCTTACCCGATGTGCCGTATCGAATATCGCCAGGAATATTCGACAGGAAACAATGCAGCATTTCGGTTGAACCGACCGCATCGACAACATCGACACCGAATTTGTTCTTCCAGGTCTGGCCGACTTCCTGAGGCAATGCTTCGCCGGCCGATACGCACATGCGCAGAGCCTGCGAGCCCGTGGCCGGCGCGCAACTGTCATCGGCAAGGATCGCTGCATAAAGTGTGGGAACGCCAAAATAAAGCGTCGGCTGGTGTTCCTTCAGGATCTCAAAAACTGACTGTGGCGTCGGGCGCCCCGGCAGCAGGATGGCCGTTGCGCCAACCGAAAGCGGGAACGACATGCCATTACCGAGACCATAAGCAAAAAACAACTTGGCGGCGGAATAGCAGATATCGGATTCAGAGATCTTCAAAATGCCCTGACCGAATTGCACGGCCGTGTTCATCGGGCTGGTGTGCATGTGGCCGACGCCCTTCGGCATGCCCGTGGAACCAGATGAGTAGAGCCAGAAGGCGATTTCATCGGCGGAGGTGTCGACCGGGCTATAGGCGTCCGATTGGCTATCCATCAGGTCGGCTAAGGCGTCATGGCCACCGACGCTGGCGCCGGAAATGATGGTTTTGTCCAAATCCGGCAACTCATCCAATATCGCTTCGATGGTCGGATAAATTTCCTCGGAGACAAACAGCACCTGCGCCCGGGAATCGGAAATGATGTATTTATATTGTTCCGCGGTCAGCAATGTATTGATGGCAACCGGGATAATACCGGCCTTGATGGCGCCCCAGAACACCGCCGGAAAATCCACCGTATCGAGCATCAACATGGCAACCCGGGTTTCACGCTTCAGGCCGAGCCCTTCAAGCATGTTGGCGACCTGGTTGGTGTTGGCTTTTAGTTCGCCAAACGTGATCGACCGTTTTGGATCGATAAACGCCAGCTTGTCGCTGCGGCCGGCCTCCACGTGCCGGTCCACCATGTCGATGGCGGCGTTGTAATTTGACGGAAATTCCATGTTGTTGCTCCAGATGCCGCCTACGAGGCGGTCACTATAATCTGCGCGCCCGATCGCGCTGACACTATGCTTTTTTTGCCGGCGGCTCCTTGCCGGTAAATTCAATTTTGCCCTCCGGCAGAAAGTAGAGCACCAAGGCCGAGCCACCCCTGACCGTCGGCCAATGCGCACTTCCGGGCGGGTAAGCAAACCAACCTTCGCCCCATTTATCAAACTTCGCGCCGTCATCAAGCGGCATGACTGCGCCGATTTCCCCGGTTGGATGCACATGATGAGGTCCGCGAATATCGTTCAAGAATACGACATCAACGCTGAAGTCATTTGTACTTTTGCCGGGTTCGATGACACGGCCGAATCTGCGGCCGACATCGCCTTGATTACACATCCAGCCTTCTTCAATTCCCTGTTGGCACAGGTGTTTCATGTGCCTGAACGTTTCGCCTCCAGCTGGATAGGTTTCATTCAGCCGGGCGATAAGTGTGTCGTCGATGGATTGACCTGCAATGATGCCGGACATGGTGGCCATCAGATCCTCAAATTCTTGGCGGATCACTGTATTTCCTTCCAATTTCGTCCCCAATCGCGCTCAATCCAGCGAAATATAATGGATGTTTTGCCCGGACGATAGGCACTTTATATCCTAAAAATGGATCTTATTGCGTATTTAGGATTACACAGGAAATATAATGCCTAATACAAGGTTTTCAGCTCTGCTGCATTGATGGCCGACAGGTTCTCCACACGTCGCAAAGGGCAGATACGCAGCCTCGGTTCCACCATCGATATTCATGAAAGCAAAGAATTCCAACATGCTGGCTCGGGGCATCTTCGGTAACAATCAGTGATTGGCGTGGTACCGCAATTAGGCCAGCAATCATGGTGTAATATACGCCTTATGCGCTAATTGAAGTGCTTTACACCCAATAAAGTAGAATATAGGCTCCGCGATCAGGAATGAGCTGGTGGGTAACCGACGATAGCGTGGAAAATACAAGTCGCCTTTCAGGGCGGCGGATCTCGTTTTATGCAGCATCTAGCTGTTGCCAGCGCTTTCCATAAGCTTCGCGAAGACAGGATTATTGAAATCACTCGGGTGGCCGGGACGTCGGCGGGATCGCTGGCGGCGGCGATCTTGGCGTCCGGTGTCGATCCTGAATTGTTTGCCAAAAATATAGAGAAGCACAAGGGTTATTATTCGAAGCTGATGTCGCGGCCCGGTGTGCTTGGTAGTGTTCTCAAATCGGCTACCGGGAGGTCGATCCTTCGTGATTCCCGCCTAGAGGCGATGTTCCGCCATATCTGGGAGGGCCTGGAGGAAACCGAAAAACTCGAAACGTTCGATGACCTTGCCAATCCAAATCTAATGGTCGTGGCTTGCGACATCGCCAACCGCTGTCCCAAGATCTACCAATCGCCGGAGGAAAACATCATCGAAGCTCTGGTTAGCAGTTGCGCCATTCCGCTGCTGTTTCGCAGTATTCAGAACTTCAAAAGCAAAAACTTTATAGTCGACGGAATGCTCGTGGAGAACTTGCCGGTTAGCCAACTGGTCAAGGATAGCGAAGAGTATGGGGACGTAATCGCCGTGTCGTTCGAGGAATCGAACAAGAAACGTAAACCAGAAAATCTCCTGCAGTATCTCAATACGATTTACAACATCTATTCCGAGCACAACATCAAAAACCTACGCTCTCAACTGGATAGCCGACACATATTCCTTATTCGATCCGATATCGAACCGCTGGATTTTGATACGGCTTTCAATGACTACGGTGTTAAACAGGCTGAATTCAGCGAGCTGCGAAACGACGCGATCGAATGGGCTCAGTACAATGCACAGGTGTTTTCCGACGAACCGCCAGGCACCGACCGGTTGTGGGTCGATACCAACCCTCCGGCAGAAAAAATGATGGAGTTGGTTGGTACCGTTTATAGCCGGATATTCCACCATGTCAGTTATCGTATTCCGCGTCGGGTGATCATGGTCAGCGCCTATTCTTTGCTTAAAAAATACAGACCGGCCGATCTCCGCGTGAATAATCCCGACGAAGTGACCCAGCTATACTCCCTGGCTCCAGGGACCGAAGAGCCATTGAACTGTTTTCCATTGCGTCTTGACTGGATTGGTCAAACCGCGCCCAACGCAGCGCGAAGGTTGACGGTAACGCGAGCAGGAGACGGCCCTGGGATTAACCCAATACTGGTACCGGCAAAGAATCTTGGGGAACGTAGCGACAGTTCGAACGTTAGCGAAACCTTATTGTTTTTTGATCCAGCACTCTCGCCTGGCGAAATTGAAGACGCCGCCGTTGAGGTTAAGGATTTCGCGCTAGTCAGTGGCGTGATGGACGACCTGGCCACCGAAAACCGCAGTTTCATCGGTATACGTAATCACTCCCAATCAACAGTCGAAGAGGCGTATTTAATTCTTGGTGTTCCCAGCGAGTGTAACCATATTCAAATTGCCTGGCGGACCAATGAGGATGAGACCTACGTTTCCGGCGAGGAAATAAGCGAAGACGAACTGGCCCAATATTCGGCGCATTTTCCTGGTGATTTTCGGGCCATGGGATGGCGGGCAACTAATATCGGGCCAGGAAAACGATTTACAGGCGATATCCACATCACCGACCGGACTGTCGATTAACTTCCGGTAACTATATTGTAACTGTGGAAAAGTGGCCAAGATGTTAAAGATTGACTAATGAATACCATATATAGTTACATATGCAGATCAAATTGCAACGGAGTCGTTTAGTGATTAAGGGAATAGAAGGCAACTAACCGCTTTCGCCGGTGATGCCGACAATAACACCCGTGAGAGCGACCTGGGCCAATCGGTTCCCGGTACGCCGTCGCGCCTACCAAATTTGCTAATTACCGGCCCGCCTCAGCGGGCCTTTTGTCTGCCGATATCCATAACAAAATAGAGTACCCGTGGGGGCTATCGATACCGGCTCTAACCGTTAGCCGGTACTGCGCAAAAACCCTGTGGCGCGATATTTAATGCGGCGTTGAATTTGCTCGACATATTCTGGAAGGCAATCAGGCCGGTGAGCTCAACAATGCCATCGTCATTAAAATGCGGCCGTAAATCAGCGAACAAATTGTCATCGACCTCCCGGTCGGAATAGGTCATCGCCTCCACATAGGCCAGAACGGCGCGCTCGCGATCATCGAATAAATTACTGTCCAGCCAGCCACTCAAAGCCAGCACTTTCTCCTCAGGCACACCACGCTTCATGAGCACCGAGGCATTGATGTCACAGCAAAATTCGCAGTGATTGATCTGACTGACCCGCACGGTGATCAAGGACCGAAGCGGAGGTGGCAAAGGTGAGCTTTTGCGATCCAGAGCACCAAACAACAGCGCGAGTGTGGAAAACACTTTCGGCGAGCGCCCCCAGATCATGCCCGGTATAAGAACCTGGCCATATTTGCGTTTCTGGTTGGCGAAGAACAACCGGATGAACCACGGATAAGCGGATTGCGGTTTGGCGGCGACATGCATGTTGAAACTCGGTGGCTAATGACGAGAGCTATTACATAAGAACAATCAATGTGGAGGCAGGTGTCGGAGTGACGCAGGTAAGTCACCGGGTTCTCGCCCCCACCACGTCATTGCCGGACTTGATCCGGTAATCCATGCCTGTGTGGTCATCGCCTACACTAATGGAGCAGGTGTGGTTGAGGAGGGGCCAGCGGTGTGGACCCCAAGATCTAGTCTTGGGGTGACGAGTTCTGGGTTGAAACGCAATTACCCGGCTTGCCGCCCCAAATTCCGGTTGCCGCAAACCGGAATAATAGTCGGACCGACCGAACAGGGGTTGGCACGCCAATGCGCCAAGCACCGGCGCGATCGCGCCTTATTCCGTATAGAGTGCCGGATCGGGATCATCATCCCAACCGGCTTCCGGTTCGGGATATTTCGCCAGTTCCTTTTCCATCAACTCCACATGCTCACGCTCTTCTTCGGAGAATTCCTCCACCAGTGCGATCAGCTCTTCGCTTTCGAATTTACCCTTTAAGCCTTCGAAAAACTCCAGAGCGCGCTGCTCACCAGCCAGCGCCAATTTGACCGCGTGCCAGGGTTTCATCATGTAGTGAACCTGCGTCAGGTCGAGCGCTTCCGGTGAATCGCCACCTTCCCACTCAATGTCGAGCAGGTCGAGCGCCGGCAGTCCGGCCTCGCCGGCCTGTTCCAAAATGTGCTTGGCGTGCAGGCCTTCGATGTGGGCCAACTTGCGGAATAATTCTGCAAGTGCCGTATTGTTGCAGACATCCATCTGGTCGGCGAGTAGCTCGTAGCGGTCAACCGCATCTACTTCGATCTGATAGGCAATAGCCAGCAAATCGCGCGTTGAACCAATGAATTGGCTGGGATCTTTGGGGCCGGTCACAGCTTGAACTCCTCTTCAAGGGCTGCAACTTCCAGCGGATCGGGTTCGGTGCCGAGGCGATAGGGCCGCCGATCGCCACGATAAAGCACGCCGGTGTTGAAGCCGTCATCAGACATCAAACGCCGCGCCGCCCGGGCCGGGTCGCTGGTCTCATCGACCATGGCCGTATGGGCCTGGTTTTTCCAATCGCGCTCATCGGGCCGGAAGGTGACACAAGGGCTTAGGATTTCGACAAAGGAAAAGCCCGGATGCTCAATCGCTTCAACAATCATCCGTGCCGTGGCGTTGACGTTGCCGGAGAAACCGCGGGCGACGAAGTTGGCGCCGGACGCCAGGGCGATCACCAGCGGATTGAACGGCCGCAGGCCGGTGCCGCCAGGCGACAAGGCGCTGTCCCAATCTGGTTCCGTGGTCGGTGACGGCTGACCCTTGGTCATGCCGTAGACCCGGTTATCCATGACCACATAGGTCAGATCAATGTTGCGCCGGCAGGCGTGCAAGAAGTGATTGCCGCCGATGGAAAATCCATCACCGTCGCCACTCATCGCCAGCACCGTCAGATCCGGGCGGGCAACCTTCAGGCCGGTGGCCAGCGGCAGACCGCGCCCGTGAACACCATGGAAGCCATAGCAATTGGTGTAGGCCGGGATACGTGACGAACAGCCGATACCGGAAATGACGCCGATGTTTTCTGGCTTCAGTTCCAGTTTTGCGAAGGCGCGGGTGAGCGACAGCAATACGTGGTAGTCGCCACAGCCAGGACACCAGACCGGTTTAACGTCGGATTTGTAATCCGATGCCTTTGGCGCAGGGGATTTTGCGGGAGCGGACATCAGGATCTCCAATTCCGAATTTTTTCGATGATTTCATCTGGTTGAATAGGCAGCGGACCGGGGCGGTTGAGCACTTGGACATCGCCCGGCAGATCCACCGTGCCACGCAAATGGCGATGGAATTGGCCGGAATGGGTCTGTTCCACGATCAACAGTTTTTCAACGCCGGCAAGCGCGGCATTGATCTGCTCCGGCAGCAATGGCGACAACAGTCGCATGGCCACCAGTTTGACGTTTTCGCCGTCGGCCCTCATCCGGTCAATGGCTTCCCGGGCGGCACTGGTGAGTGACCCCCAGGTCAGCACGCAGACCGGGCCGTCACCGTCGATCTCAGCCCAATGGTCGCCGTAGTTATAATCTTCGATTTTGCGTTGGCGTTTGTTGAGCTGAGCGATGTGATCTTCGCCGCGTGATGACGGTGTACCGGATGGCGCGTGGGACAGACCGTCGGCGGTATATTGACCACCAGGCGTGCCTGGCAGTGTCATCGGCGACACGCCGTCAGCGGTAACCGAGTAGCGTCGATAGTTTTCATCAGCCGTTTCAACGACCTGACGTTTGGTGAAGAACGAAACGTCGGCCGGGCGATCAACAACCGATTTGGTCTGGCCTAAAAACTGATCAGACAAGACGATCGATGGGCCTTGCAATTGTTCGGCAAGATGCGCCGCCCATTGGGTCGTGAACAGGCAATCGGAAATCGTCAACGGCGCCACAACAATATGCGGCGCGTCGCCGTGGACACCATAGATGGCGATGTTGAGATCGGATTGTTCTGATTTCGTCGGAATACCCGTGGATGGCCCGCCGCGCATGACGTTGACGACGACGATCGGCATTTCCGATGCAGCCGCCAGGCCCATGGATTCCATCATCAGCGCCAGGCCGGGTCCGGAGGTTGCCGTCAAGGAGGCCTTGCCGCCGAACGCTGCACCAATGGTCATGTTGATGGAGGCCAACTCATCTTCAGCCTGGACCAGCGTACCGCCGACCTTGGCCAGCGCCGGCGCCAGCCATTCCAAGACTTCGGTTGCCGGTGTGATCGGGTAGGCGGCGGCAAAGCGGACACCGCCGCGCACCGCACCCATGCCAGCGGCTTCGTTGCCGGAGATCAGCCAGCGATCCTTACCGTTGGCTTTCGGTGGGTTCAGGCTTTGTGCAAACTTAATCTCTTTAGCCTTGGCCATGCCGGCAGCCAGACCCGCCTTACTGGCATTGATTGCATCGTCGCCCTTTTCGGCGAGTTTGCCTTCAATTACCGCGTCAGCGGTTTCCGTTGATAGGCCAATAAGTCCGAGCGCCATGCCCACGGCGACCATGTTCTGTCGGCCGCCCGGAATTGATTCGGCGATTTCTTTCAGCGGCACATCGAGAACTGTCGCGCCTGAATCCAGAATCGATTGTGGTGGTTCGCCATTCGCCGAATCGCCGATCACCAGGCTATCGGCGGTCATCTTGATTTCCGCGTCGAACCGATCGGCGTTGTTCCAGTCGATAGCAATATAAAGGTCGAATGTTTCCTTCAGGCAGCCGACCGGATCGGTCGCCAATCTTACCAACGCTGCTGCCTCGCCACCGCGAATCTGTGGCCCGGCACTACGGCCCAAAAGCCCGTACCAGCCTTCCCGCGCGGCGATATCCAGTATCATCGTGCCGGTCGTGATTGCGCCGGCGCCACCGGAGCCGATAATGGCGAATTGCAAGCTGTCTTTTGCTTGTTCCGCTTGAGCCATGTCTTTTTCCCCACGTTGCGTTTGGTCCATTTTCACCAGCGGTACATTTTGTCTCAGTTGCCACCGGTTGATATGGCTTGACGCTAAATACGTATTGTCGTACTTATTTACATAATAACAACGGAAAAACGTTGTCAACCTTGGGAAACACGTTGTGGAAGATACTGGTCAATATGCCACGGTATCTTACGCGTAAGGAAAAGGGCCTCTTGCAAATCACGCCATCGTCGCGGTTTGAGGAGACTCAAGGCAAAAGGAAAGAACTTCGATGTCAACGACTGCCACACGATGGGTCATGACTGCTCCCGGCGCGCCCATGAAGCCGGAACAATTTGACGCATCCGCACCCGGCACGGGCGAGGTTGTCGTCGAAGTCGCCGGTTGCGGCGTCTGCCATACGGACCTGGGTTTTTATTACGACGGCGTCAACACCAAGCACGAACTGCCCTTGGCGCTCGGCCATGAAATTTCCGGCCGTGTAACAGTCACGGGCGAGGGTGCCGACGATTGGATGGGTAAGGCGGTCATCGTTCCCGCCGTCATGCCTTGCGGCACATGCGATGCCTGCCGGCGCGGCAAGGAAACGATTTGTCCGAACCAGAAAATGCCCGGTAATGACATTCAAGGTGGCTTCGCCAGTCACATTGTTGTTCCGGCTTCCGGTCTTTGCCTGGTCGATGAAGACCGATTGGCCAGGATCGGCCTGGCGCTGGCCGATGTTTCCGTTGTCGCCGATGCGCTGACGACACCGTATCAATCGGTTGCCCAGGCCGGCGTTGAAGCCGGTGACCTGGCAATCGTTATCGGTGCCGGCGGCGTTGGTGGCTACACGGTTCAAGTTGCCGCCGCCATGGGCGCTACCGTGGTTGCCATCGACATCAACCAGGAAAAACTCGATTCGCTTAAAGGCAATGGCTGTGCCTTGGCGCTGAATGCCAAGGATTTTGACGCCCGGGCTTTGAAAAAAGAAATTCGGGAATTCGCCAAGGTCAACGGTCTGCGGACGACGGAATGGATCATTTTTGAATGCTCCGGTACTGGCGCCGGGCAGAACACCGCTTATTCCCTGCTCAATCACGGCGCCACATTGTGTGTGGTTGGTTTCACCATGGACAAGGTTGAAGTGCGGCTTTCAAATTTGATGGCCTTTCACGCCCGCGCCCTGGGCAACTGGGGCTGCCGCCCACAATATTATCCGCCGGCGCTCGAATTAGTCCTCGACGGCAAGGTCAAGATCGGGCCTTTCGTTGAGCAGCGCCCGCTTTCAGACATCAACACGGTTTTCGACGATGTGCATCACGGCAAGATCAACCGCCGTGTCGTACTCGTACCGTGAAAACGGACATTTGAATCAAAGGAAATTCGTCATGACTGGTAACACGTACGGCAAACTTGGCGCCGAAAACCTCGTCGAACACACACTGGTTCCGCACTCCGATACCGAAGGCGTGATTTATGAAAAGCGCCCGGCTTATCGTTCCGATGGAACGGTTGCGGAAGGCATTTATAACGCCTGGATCATTCTCAATAACCCGAAGCAATACAATTCCTACACCACGGACATGACCAAGGCAGTGATCCTGGCATTCCGTGAAGCCTCCAGCGCCCGCGACGTGAATGCTGTTGTCTTTACCAGCGTCGGCGACGTTTCGTTCTGCACCGGTGGCAACACCAAGGAATATGCTGAATATTATGCCGGCCGGCCGCTGGAATATCGCCAGTATATGCGCCTGTTCAACGACATGGTGTCGGCGATTTTGGGCTGCGACAAGCCGGTTGTCTGCCGCGTCAACGGCATGCGCATCGGTGGCGGCCAGGAAATCGGCATGGCCTGCGACTTCTCCGTTGCTCAGGATCTGGCCCGCTTCGGCCAGGCCGGACCGAAACACGGTTCTGCTGCAATTGGCGGCTCCACCGACTTCCTGCCGCTGATGATCGGCTGCGAACAGGCGATGGTTTCCGGCACGCTTTGCGAACCTTTTTCAGCGCACAAGGCAGCCCGTCTGGGCATCATTTCCGGTCTGGTTCCGGCATTGAAAATCGATGGTGAATTCGTCGCCAATCCGCTGACAATCACGGATCAGATGTTCGATGAATACGGCCGCGTTATTCACGGTGAGCCAAAATCCGGCCAGGCACTTGCCGACGCCAAGGCGCTTATGAAGACCGGTGAAGTTGATTTGAGCCTGCTCGATCAAGCCGTCGAGGAACTGTGCACCAAGCTGCTTGAAACCTTCCCCGACTGCACCACCAAATCGGTTGAGGAACTGCGCAAGCCGAAGCTCAATGCCTGGAACGCCAACAAGGAAAATTCCCGCGCTTGGTTGTCACTCAACATGATGTCTGAGGCCCGCGCCGGCTTCCGCGCCTTTAATGAAGGTAATCGTGAAGACGGCCGCGAAGTCGACTTCGTCGCCGTTCGTCAGGCCGTCGCCCAAGGCGTCACCTGGTCGGAAGATTTCACCGACAGCTTGATGCCCGGAGCGGACAAAGACTGATGAGTGCACCCCTCAAACAATGGGTTGAAGCGGACGGCAAGTTACTCAGATTGCGGCTTGCCATGCCGAAAGCCAACATCGTCGACGCGGCCATGATTGCCGCGCTCGATGAGGCTTTTTCCACCCTTGCCGCCAATGCCGACATCGCCGGCGTGTTGTTGGATGCGGAAGGTCCGCATTTTTCCTTCGGCGCCAGCGTTGAAGAGCATTTGCCGGAGCAATGCGCCGACATGCTCAAAGGCCTGCACAAGCTGATCAAGGCGATGCTCGATTGTCCGGTACCGATCTTGGTCGCCGTGCAGGGCCAATGCCTGGGCGGCGGACTGGAAGTCGCCATAGCCGGCCACATCATGTTTACCACTGCTGATGCCAAACTCGGACAACCTGAAATGATGCTCGGCGTCTTCGCGCCGGCCGCATCATGCATTTTGCCGGAGCGCATGGGATCGCAGGCGGCTGAAGACCTGCTTTATTCCGGCCGTTCTATATCTGGCGAAGATGCCGTCCGTCTTGGTTTGGCCAATGTGCTCGCCGATGATCCGGCGGAGGCGGCTCTGGCCTATTTCAATAAATATTTGGCGCCCAAAAGCGCCTCAAGCCTACGCCTGGCTGTTAAGGCGGCGCGGTTTGGCTTCAATGACCGTGTCAAAGCCAAGTTGGACCAAGTTGAAGCGCTTTATCTCGACGATCTGATGTCGACCAAGGATGCCGTAGAGGGGCTGAACGCTTTTCTTCAAAAGCGTCCGGCTATTTGGGAGAACAAGTGACCATGACAACGACTACTGAAATTGTTGCACGGTGTGAGGAACTCTATCAGGACCTCGATTTCACCGCTGCACGCGAATGGAAAGCGGCCGAACCCGGCCGTCACGTCGTCGGCTATCTGCCGATTTACGTGCCTCGCGAAATCATTCACGCCGCCGGCATGCTGCCGCTCGGTGTCCTAGGTGGTGGCGACCAGATGGAAGTCATCCACGGTGACGCCTACTACCAGTCCTATATTTGCCGTATTCCCCGGTCGACCATCGAACTGGGCGTGTCGGGCAAGCTCGACTTTGTCGATGGCATGCTGTTCCCGTCGATCTGCGATGTCATCCGCAACCTGTCGGGTATGTGGAAGCTGATGTTCCCGGACACCTATGCGCGCTACTTCGACGTGCCACAGAACTACAATGACAGCATCGGTGGCAACTATTATGTGGCCGAGCTGCAGGAATTGATGGAAGGCCTGGAGAAAATCTCCGGCCGTAAGATCACTGACGACGACATCCGCAATTCCATTACGGTCTACAACGAAAACCGCCGTGCCATCCGTAAGCTTTATGAGCTTCGGGCACGTACGCCTTGGAAAGTACCGGCTGGCGAATCTTATCTGATCGTCCGTGCCGGGCTGGTGTTGCCGGTGGAAGAGCACACCAAATTGGTGATCGACTATGTTGCTGCAGCGGAGGCTGAAGAGCGTCCGATCAAGGACAACTGCCGCATCGTCGTCACCGGCCTGTTCTGCGAGCAGCCGCCGCTCAACCTGATCAAGTCGTTGGAACTTGCCGGTTGTTACGTGGTTGACGATGACCTCATGTTGGTGACCCGCTGGTTGATCGGCGACGTGACCACCGAGGGTGATCCGGTGCGCAATCTGGCTGATGCCTTCCTGCACCAGTCGTCCAGCACCGCGGCTAAATATGAGCCGAGCCAGGAAGAAAAAGGTCAGTACCTGGTCCGCGCCGTCAAACAGACCCAGGCCGAAGGCGTGATCTTCGCCAGCCCGAGTTTCTGTGACCCGGCGCTTCTCGACCGGCCGATGCTCCAAAACACATTGAAGAGCGCCGGCATTCCTTACATTGCATTCAAATATGCGGAAAATTCCGGCCAGATGCAGCCCATTCGCGAGCAGGCCGGCACGTTCGCAGATTCAATAAAATTGTGGAGCGAAGCATCATGAACCAGAAAGCCGCACAGACGGACGTCCAAAAGGACGCCTCAATGGTCAAACAAAAGCAGATGATGGCGGACCATTTCAACCGCCTGTCAGATGCTCCTGAAGCTGGCAAGAAAGTCGCCGCGACGTTTGTTCCGGGCAACCTGAACGAACTGCTCATGTGTTTCGACCTGGTCAACAACCTGCCGGAAGTCAACGCCATCCAATCGGGCCTGCGTAAAAAGTCAGGCGCCTATGTGATGGAAGCCGAAAAAATGGGGCATTCAGAAGACGTTTGCACCTACGTCAAATCAGACGTCGGCATGATGGCTCGCGGTAACATCGGCCCGCATGGCCGCAAGTTGCCGGACCCGGATGTATTGCTGCTGTCCTACACCGGCTGCTTCACCTTCATGAAATGGTTTGAGCTGCTGCGCGAGCAGTACAATTGCGAAACCATCATGCTGCACACGCCCTATACCGGCGACGGTGTCGTCACCAAGAACATGATCGAATATATGGTCAGGCAGCTCAAGGAAGAGGTTATTCCGACCCTTGAACGCGTTTCTGGTGTGAAGTTTGACATCGACCGGCTGCGTGAAAATCTGCGCCGCTCGGCGACGGCTGAGGATGATCTTGTCGCGGTGCTGCAAAGTGCCAAGAACAAGCCATCACCGATCGATGCCTATTTCGGTGGCATCTACTATATCGGCCCGATCTTCGGCGCCTTCCGTGGCACCGATGACGCCATCGACTACTACCGGTTCCTGCGCCAGGAAGTCGAAGAACGCGTCCGCCTCGGCCAAGGCCCGGTGACGCCTGATGGCGACATGGGTAAAGAAAAATATCGCCTGGTGACGGAGGGTCCGCCCAACTACACCAACTTCCGGCAGTTCTGGAAAATGTTCTACGATGAAGGCGCCGTCGTCGTTGCCTCCTCCTACACCAAAGTCGGCGGCGTCTACGATTTCGGTTTCCGCCACGATCCCGACCGGCCGCTGGAAACGCTGGCTGAATATTGCCTCGGCGTCTACACCAACCGCTCGCTGCCGCAACGTGTCGACATGTTGGAAAACTATATCAACGAATATGAAGCCGATGGTCTGCTGATCAACTCCATTAAGAGCTGTAACTCGTTCTCAGCTGGTCAGCTTCTGATCATGCGGGAAGTGGAAAAACGCACCGGTAAGCCGGCGGCGTTCGTGGAGACCGATCTGGTCGACCCGCGTTACTTCTCCGCCTCCAACGTCAAAAACCGGCTCGACAGCTACTTCCAGATGATCGACCAAAAGCGTGCCGGTATCCAACCGCTCGCGGGAGCTGCCTGATGCGTACATTTATCGGAATTGATTTGGGCTCGACCACCACCAAGGCGGTCCTGCTCGACGAGGACGGCGACGTCCTCGGCCGGGGGATTACTAACTCCCGGTCCAACTATAAAACCGCCAGTGATGTTTCCAGCCAGGAAGCCATGATCGATGCGCGGTTCACCCTGTTCCGGCGGGAACTGACCAGTGGTCGGGAAGCCTCCGTTCAGGTTGACGAGTTCCTGGCGGCTCTTGAACGGGCGTTCCGTTTGGAGCAGTTCCTGGAACAGCTGGACGACTTGGAAAAGACTTGCACTGAAAAGATCGAAGGCGATCGTTTCACCGGCAAGGAAACTCAGATTCGCGACGCCATCATTGAGGTGTTCGTGAAACTGCGGAAAGCGGCACCGCCGCTTTATAAGCCCGGCGCGGAGCGTAAATCCGACTTCTTCCGCGACATCGCCGGGTCGTTGTTCCTGTCAAACGCCGAAGAAGTGGCGTTGGAACGCAAAGTGCCGTTCGATCTGTTGATTCACGTCTACGACAAGTCGATCATCGAGGTGGAAAACCGCCCGCCCGCCGGCGACATGTCCGCCAAGTTCAAGGCCGCCCTGGCGCGCATCCTGCGGGACGAACCAGAAGTGACTTCCGGCGACGGCGACATTTTGCTGCCGATCGAACGGGCCTTGGGCATTGAACTGGAAGAAACCTTCCTGGTCGGTACCGGCTACGGCCGCGTGACCTTGCCGTTCTCCAAGGATCACATCCGCTCTGAGATCCTCTGTCACGGTCTCGGTGCTCACATGATGTACCCGAAGACCCGTACGGTGCTCGACATTGGCGGCCAGGATACCAAAGGTATTCAGGTCGACCCGTCCGGCATCGTGGAAAACTTCCAGATGAACGACCGTTGCGCTGCTGGTTGTGGCCGTTACCTGGGCTACATCGCCGATGAAATGAACATGGGCCTGCATGAGCTTGGTCCCCTGGCCATGAAGTCGACCCGTCCGGCGCGCATCAACTCAACCTGCACAGTGTTTGCCGGCGCGGAACTGCGTGACCGTCTTTCATTGGGTGAAAACCGGGAAGATATTTTGGCCGGTCTGCACCGGGCGATCATCCTGCGGGCGATGTCGATCATTTCCCGTTCAGGCGGTATCGCCGATGAGTTCACCTTCACCGGTGGCGTCGCCAAAAACGAGGCGGCGGTGCGTGAATTGCGCAAGCTGGTGTTTGAAAACTACGGTGAAGTCACCATCAACATTGACCCGAACTCCATTTACACAGGCGCACTTGGTGGCGCGGAGTTCGCTCGGCGTGCAGCTGAGTCTGAAGTCGAAGGAGTAGCGGCATGACGCTCGCAGCAGGAATTGACGTCGGCACCGGCGCCATTAAGGCAGCGGTTTTCGAAGTCGACGGTGACAAGCAAAACTGGCTTGGCCGTCAAACCATCCGTATACGCCAGCGTGATCCGATGGAACTCGCCGGTGAAGCCTATGATGTTGCCTTGAAAGAGGCCGGCGTCAGCCGCGAAGACATCGACTATTGCGCCACCACGGGCGAGGGGGAAGCCATTCCCTTCCACACTGGTCACTTTTATTCCATGACCACCCATGCTCGCGGCGCCATCTATCTGGATCCGACGGTAACGTCGGCGCTCGATTGTGGCGCTCTGCATGGCCGGGCCATCCGCTTGGATGAACGCGGCAAGGTGCTGACCTACAAGATGACCAGTCAGTGTGCGTCGGGTTCAGGCCAGTTCCTGGAAAACATCGCCCGTTATCTGGGCATCGCCCAGGACGAAATCGGCATGTTGTCCAAACAGTCCGATGATCCCGAAGTCGTGTCGTCGATTTGTGCCGTGCTGGCTGAAACCGACGTTATCAACATGGTGTCCCGGCAGATCTCCACGCCCAACATCTTGAAGGGCATCCATCTGTCCATGGCCGGTCGTCTGGCCAAGCTGCTAAAATCCATCGGCACCAAGGATGGTTCGGTGCTGGTCACCGGCGGTCTGGCGCTTGACGGTGGTCTGATTGCCGCTCTGGAAGAAGAGATCGTCGATATGCGCGGCATGGAGACGAAGGTGCATACCCATCCTGATGCAATTTATGCCGGTGCCATCGGTGCAGCACTTTGGGGCGCCTTCCGCCACAAGAAACTTGCCGCCCAAGGCGAAATGAAACTGGCATCCTAATCTAGCAAGCCCGTCAGAATCGGTGTTATGATTTTGACGGGCATGCCGGGATTACGCCGGTCTGACGAAAACAACGATGAAGGCCAGGCGTATGGCTGGCTGAGCGACTTAAACAACAAAGAGCCACTATCGAGGAGAACTACCAGCCATGTCTTTGATGATCGTCGAACCATGCACATCATGCGACGCTTGCGAACCGGTCTGCCCGAATGAGGCGATCAAAGCCGGTGACGATATCTACATTATCGACCCGATGAAATGCACCGAATGCGTTGGCGCCGAAGATGAGCCGCAATGCAAGCTCGTCTGCCCGGAAACCTGCATCGTCCCCAATCCGGACTGGGAAGAAACCCAGGACGAGCTGATGCAGAAATTCGAGATGCTGAACAGTTAAGCCGGCAGGCGGCACCAGTCGCCCGGCTAACTGAACGATAGTTTAACCCGGCCGTGGGCGAATGTCTGCGGCCGGGTTGTTTGTTTTGCGGCCGGAATGCGTTCAGGTTCAAGCTAGCTGATGCAGCTAAAGTACAATTTCAGCAATTCCTGAAACTCCATCCCTCTCCATTGTCATTCCCGCGCAGGCGGGAATCCAGGGCAAAACACGCAGGCTTTTACCCGCTTCCCTGGATTCCCGCCTGCGCGGGAATGACAATGGAGAGTGGGGAGTATGCAAACAGCGGAAGGACCCGCGCGACACGCTCACCGCCCCGGCAACTCCTCCGGCCAAACAACCTCCTCCAACCCGACAAACCGCGCCATGCGGGCTAGCTCCGCTTCCAGTTTTTCAAACCGCGCCGCGCCCCATTTGACCTTCGGCTCCTGCCAGAAATTGACCACTTTCAAACGCCCCGTCTTGCGGTCGGCTTTCAGCTCAATGCGGCCGACGAACCGGTCGCCTTCCAGCAGCGGGTAGACGTAGTAGCCCCATTTACGTTTGGCGGCTGGCACGAAGATCTCGATTTGATAGTCAAAGCCAAACAGCCGCATCAGCCGGTTTCTGTCGCGTATCGCTGGGTCGAACGGGTTGAGCAGTCTCAACCGGGTGGTTGGCGGCACCAGGTTTGCCAGCCGGGTCTCAATGTCGCCGGGTGCTAGGGCGTCAAGACTGTCGCCACCGGCGGTTTCAATTTCCACTGGCACCAGATCGCTGGCCGATCGTTCCGCCCAGTCTTTGACCTCGCCAACATCGGTGGCCTCATAAAACCGCCGAATGTCGCCCTGGCTGCCGAAACAGAGCCGGTCTAGTGCTGTGTCACACAGCCAGTTAATCTGTGCCTGATCAGATACCTCCCGCGCCCGCACCTCATCGGGGATCACCCGATCGTGCAGATCATAAAATTTCCGGAAATTCTGTCGATGCGATGTTGCCAGTTCGCCGCCATACCACATGTAGTCCAGCGCCAGCTTGTGCGGTGGCCGCGACCACATGACCTTCTCGCCGGCGACTTTGGTGTCGAAGGCGTCGGTGCATAGCGGCCCTTCGTCGGCAATGCGCGCCTTGATCGCCACCCGCTCATCAGCGTCGCACATGGTGCCATACCAGCTTGAGCGATCGATTTTATCGCGCATCCGACGAAACTGCCGCGTCCAATACGGATAAAATCCCATCGGCAACAAGGACGCATCATGGGTGAAATGCTCAAACACCGCCCGGTCCTTGGCCAGACATTTTTCCAGCATCGGCTCGCGATAGTTCTGGTTGCGGCTCCACAAAATATGATCATGGGCGCGGGCGACATTGCGAATGGTGTCGAGCTGCACCATTCCCAGCGACGTAACTAGCGCCGCCAGATCAAGCCGACCGGTGGGCGCGGTGCTGAGGCCATTGGCGGCGAGCCATAAATGACGGGCGGTGCGATTGGCAATGCGGATGGGCATAGGGCGGGTGAGCTATGGTGGCGATGCGGGAACAAATACTGAACACGAATAGCGTGGGTTGGCAAGCGCAGGGAATGGAGGAGGGCTACTTGATGACCTGTTGAGGCGCACCGCCGGTTTGCGTTTCACCTGTGCCGATCCCCGACACCAAACGTTTGATGCCGGCTGTGAATAACGGCAATCGGACACCTCTCCTCATTCGTCACCCCAAGATTTGATCTTGGGGTCCATGCCGCTGGTCTCACCACAAATTCTCTGGTGCAGGCGGAGTGACGGTTAGGACACAGGTATGGATTGCCGGATCAAGTCCGGCAATGACGGGGAGGGGTGATTTGATAATGACCTATTCCGCAAGCCTCTATTAGATAAAACAAAATCATAAATCGGATAGCTCCATCTCCAGTTGCTCTTCGGGTTCCGGAGCACTCAGTACATTTTTAAACGCTCGACGCATCAATTTCGGGGCTTCGTAGTGATCACTAGCATGGATCATATGAAACATTACCCGGCCGGTACCTTTTTCCTTTTCATATATCGGCCACGGACTGACATACCGATATCCCAGTTCATCGCGAAAACGCTCCGACATTTCTAGGGCAATACTGTCGCCTCCGCGACCTATCAAACTTCGCCAATCCGGCTTTCCCCACCACAGCTTTGGTTCTTCTGTGTTAACCGAAAAGCCACTTAGAGATCGGCCAAGCCAACCAGTTGCCAAAAAATAGAATAGTTCAATTTTGTGTTCGCCTATCGACTTGTGGGCGGCTAATTTTTCTAAGGTCCTCCAGTGGCATTCGCAACTGTACTGGTCTAGTAAGCAAAACGAAGCTGTCTTATCGGTGATCAATCCGCTTCCCAATATTTCGTCGATAACGTTATTAAAATCGCCCTCCAAGACCTCTATTGTTCTATTGGGTTTACTTGGTTGACTTTTTTTTAGCTCGTAAAGATGGCTAGCTCTTCTACGGTCAATCTCACAAAGAAAAAACTGTTTCAGGAACTTCGGAGTAGAATTTACAACCAATTTAGCCGCCCAACTCTCCGGGTTATCCGGGTCTTTGGGAGCAGCAAATCCATCTATATATGCCCCGTGCTTTGTAATGAATACGAAATACCGTAGGTACCTTGCAATCAATTGGGCCTTGTGTTCAGTCCAAACCGGATCAACACCTGCCTGAAAAACAGAAACGGGGGCCGTTTGCTCGGGAAGGTCATCGAATAACTGATAATTTCGACTCATGATTGCAATAATCGCGATTTATCGCGATTTGGTCAAGCAGTCATATTCTTTCTGATTGGAAATTCGCGTACCAATCTACCGCCAACCAATCCTCCGCCCTTACCGTATGGATCCATATCCTTTTGATCCTGCCGGCTCATCGTCGGCTGGCCTGTGAGTGGATTGTTGGCATAATTTCCCCACTGCTTGAAAAAAGGCGCGATTTCCAGTGATGCACAGTCGGCCATGATATCCGTAACCCATTCTGGAGACATAGGTCTTGCACCACCGCCACTTTCTCCGCCGATTATTATCCAGCCGGGGGTAGGATCGCTTGGCTTTATTCGAAGCGCTCCAATTGCCGGTTCGTAAGACACGAACCAAACCCGTGCCGGAATTTTCTGAATATATTTTTTCCGCTGGTCAAATCTTATTTGATCTTCAGCAGTAAATCCGAGCCAGACGTTATGATATCCGCTATCACCCCAGTCATCTGGTAGCATATTCAAAATATTCTGTGGTCTTTTCGTAAGTAATTGCCAATCTAAATCTGGTGTATTTCGAATTAATTTGAAAAGGTCAACTCGCCAATCTGAGTTTACTTTATTGTCAAATACGTCTGCAAGGGAAGCGCAAAATACTCTTTGACGCCTTCCTGATTCCAACTGAAATTTTTGTGCTTGAGCTTGCCATGCATGTGGAGCCTTCCAATAGGCATCGGTGGTTCGCTTTCTCGGATTGTTTCCCCAAACGACATGACCAGAGCGTTTCGACCAGCTCTCAGCATAACAATGATCGCATCCAGGACTTATTTTGGTGCAACCGGTCCACGGATTAAAGGTTCTATCTGTCCACTCTATGCGTGTTTCATCGGCCATAATTTACAGAATCTCCCCTGAAACCAGAATCACCGAAAAGTATGGATTAGGACTGGTTAATAGGTTTTTTCGCAACCTTCCGATATCGCTGTTAAATCAAAGATTATTGATGCGCGCCCGAGGTCAACAGACTTTTCGCCCCAATTATTTTTCTTCCCATCACCCCCAATCAAACCCTTGCTCTTCAAGCTGCCCCCGTAACCCCTTTCGCGGCTGCGTCGCCCAGCGGGTGCCCATGTCTTCTGTCCAGGAGGCGTCCGTGGTTTCTCGGCCGGTGCCGCGATAGTGGGCGGCCAGCTCCGTGTCGTAGCCGGCCAGTGCGGTCTCGGCGTTCTCAATGCCGGGCTGGTTGCCGTAGGTGTCGCGGTGGGTGACGGCATGGATGTCCATGCGCGGCTTTTGCGGCGGCACGGTGTCGGCGTAGCCTAGGCACATACCGAAGACGCAATAGACGCCCTTCGGCAGCTTTAAAATTTCCGCTGTTTTCGCCGCATCATTGCGCACCGCGCCGATCATGACGCCTTTCAGGCCGATGGAATCGGCCGCCAAGTAGGCCGACTGACCGACCAGGGCGGCGTCGATTGAGGCGACCAGGCAGGATTCCATATTCAGCGGGCCCACCTCCGCACCGTGCATTTCCGCCGCCGCTTGCAGCCGGGTGACATCGGCGCAAAAGGCCAGGAATACCTGCGTGGCGCGCACATGGGCCTGATTACCAGTGACCGGAGCGAGGGCGTCCTTGACCTGCTGATCGCGCACGATGATGACCGAATAAGCCTGGATATTGGAGGATGTCGGCGCTCTGAAAGCCGCCGATAATACCGCCTCGACCGCCGCCTCGCTCACCGGCTGGTCGGTAAACTGACGGACGCTGACGCGGTTCTGCAAAACGGCAATGGTGTCTGATGTGAGTACGGTTTCGGGCATGGGAATTCCAATATGGGGGTGACGACCGGCTGTTGTTGCCCGTTGGCGCCGGCGCCGTCAATGGCCGTGACCGAATGGATAATCGACATTGCCGGTAAATAAGGTACAAGGCCGCCATGAAAGACGACGCGGGCGCGCCCGAACCATCATTTAAAAACCTGACCTTCGATGCCAGCGATCCGTTAGCCGTGCCGCTGCGACCGGCGCCGCCCAGGGGATCTCTTGGTTACGAGGCGATACGGGCGGTCGTCGTGGCGATCACCTGGATTTGCCGTTGGAAGATCAAGGGCGCGGTCCCGGCGGAGCGCAAGTTTGTTGCAATCGCCGTGCCGCATACATCAAATTGGGATTTTCTACTGATGTTCGCCGCCTCGCTCGGGCTTCGGGTCAGGTTGCGATGGATCGGCAAATCGCAGATCTTCCGGCCGCCATTCGGCGTTATCATGCGGGCGCTCGGCGGTATCCCGGTTGACCGCAGCGCGTCCAAAAATCTTGTCGGTCAGATGGTGCAGCGGTTTGACGAAGCCGACGATCTGGCACTCGCCATGTCGCCGGAAGGCACCCGTGGCAAGGTGACGGCCTGGAAGACCGGCTTCTACCACATCGCCGTCCAAGCCGGCGTGCCGATCGTAATCTGTTTTCTTGATTACGGCACCAAGACCGCCGGTATCGCCCACATCGTTTATCCGACCGGCGACTACGATGCCGACATGGCGCCGGTGCGGGCCTTCTGCGATGGCATTCGCGGCAAAAACGACGGGTAAATTTGCGTCGGCTTGAGGCGCTTGTCGGTTAAGACATACAATTGATAAGTCCGTGACCTAGGCCCCGGCAAGCGCCAGCACATCGCCCTCCGGCAATTCGCCGGCTTCGGCAAATGGGCTGCGCGCATACCACTGACGAAATGCCTTCACTTCTTCCCGGTCGCCGTCAAGGCACAGGCTTTCATCATCATAGACGCTTGAGAGCGAGCGATGCCCCAGCCAAACCGCGACCAGGGTGCGGATGGTCGTGTGTACCCACAAATCGACTTCGTAGCCGGGATCCTTGACGCAGATTTCAACGTCGGCTGGTTCAAATACCAGCCAATAGAAGCGCTTGGCGACCGGCACGTCATCAAGCTGGAATCGCACCACACGGCGTTTTTCCACCCGGTGTTCAGCCCGCAAAACGGTCTGCCGCAATTCCCACATCAAGACGTCCGGGTCGAGGTTCTTTTCGTTGGTGATTTCCCGTCGCAGCCACTTTTGCGCCCACACACCCATCCGGTCGATCACCGGAAACAATTCTTCGCCGGCCCGTGTCAGCCGGTATTCGAAGCCGCGTCCGCTGGTCGCCGGATAGCGCTCGATAATGTTGGCGTAAGCCAATTCCTTTAGCCGGCGCGCCAGCAATGCCGACGACATACGCGGCACGCTGGCTTGGATATCATTGTAGCGCGTGGCGCCACAAAACAATCCGCGCAGCACCAGAACCGTCCAGCGTTCGGAAAGAATTTCGGAGGCAACAGCCACCGGGCAAAATTGTGCGTAACCTTGTTTATCAGCCATGTCCCCACCCTAAGCAGAATGCGCCAACGCCTCAACTTCACATATTGAAGTTGAAGAATTTGGTCCGCCTCGCCAAATTCATCACAACACGAAACACCAATGAGGAAAAACCCATGACCAAGAAAATTGACTTAGAAGCAATACTATCAGAACTCGGGCCACGGTTTGCCGCCCGCGCTGCAAAGTTGGACGAGACGGATTCATTCGTCACCGAGAATTACAATGACCTGCGCCAACACAAGGTGTTTTCGGCACTGATCCCGCAGGCCTATGGCGGCGGCGGTGCTGACTATGTCCAAATGTGTGAGTTCCTGCGCGGCATTGCCCATCATTGTCCGTCGACGGCGCTGTCGCTGTCCATGCACCAACATCTAATCGGCACGGCCGTCGCCAACGACAAAGCCGGGCGCCCGGGCCGGCCACTGCTGGATAAAGTCGCCAGTTCAGAAATCATTCTGGTTTCAACGGGTGCCAATGACTGGCTGGAATCCAATGGCTCCGCCCAACGGGTCGACGGTGGCTACCGCGTTAACGCCTTCAAGCCCTTCGCCAGCGGCTCACCGATGGGTGATGTGGCGGTCACTTCCGTGGCCTACGATGATCCGGTCGAAGGCCCGCAGGTTTTGCATTTTCCCCTACCAATGACTGCCGACGGCGTCGTCTTCATGGACGACTGGAAGACCCTGGGGATGCGGGCGACCGGGTCGCAAACCGTTAAATTTGACAACGTCTTTGTCCCCGACGAAGCCATCGTCATGCGCCGGCCCCGTGATGAATATCATATGGCCTTCTCGGTTATTCTAACGGTTGCTTTGCCGTTGATCATGTCGGCCTATGTTGGCGTCGCCGAGGCTGCCGCTTCACTGGCGCGCAATCGTGTCAAGGGACGCGAGGACGATACGATCGCCCATTTCCAGGTCGGTGAAATGGAAACTCTGCTGACGACCGCGCAAATCACCCGCAGCGATATGATCCGTCACTGCAACGAGTATGATTTCGTGCCAACCATCGAACTTGCCTCCAACATGCTCCAGCGCAAGACCATCTGTGGCGATCACGTCATCGCAACGGCGGAGAAGGCCTTGGAGGTCACCGGCGGCGCCGGCTTCATGCGCAAATTCGGCTTGGAACGGTTTTTACGCGACGCCCATGGCGCCCGCTTCCATCCATTGCCGAAGAAACGCCAGCAGCTCTTTACCGGCCGCGTGGCGATGGATCTTGATCCGGTTGTGTTCACCGCAGTATCGCAGCAGCAGCGATCCGCGGCCTGAGATCGGAGCAAAAAAATGTTGAATGTAATCAAACCCGCACCGGTGCTGACGCGAAATCCCCTACAAGGCGATTTCATCGAAGCCATGAGCCGGGCCGCCTCGTCCGTCAGCGTGGTCACCACAGACGGGCCGGCGGGCCGCACCGGGGTCACCGTCTCGGCGCTCTCATCGGTCTCCGCCGACGGGCCGTCACCGCAACTCCTCATCTGCGTTCACCAGGCGGGTGCTGCCTGCCCGGTGATAATGGACAACGGCGTGTTCTGCGTGAACCTGCTGAAATCCGACCAGACGGCGATCTCTGATGCCTTCGCCGGCCGAACCGATGCTAGGGGTGAGGAGCGGTTTGCCGGTATCGATTGGGTCAACATGGCCACCGGCGCACCGCGTCCGGCGGATGTGTTGGCGGCGTTTGATTGCCATTTAAGCGACGCCAAACTGGTCGGCACACACTACGTGATGTTTGGTGCTGTCAAACAGGTGTTCGTCGCGCCCGCCGGTACGCCACTGATCTATGCCAACCGTGGGTACCTGCGCCATGCCGCATAGACAACAACACTTTCCGCCCATGTCGGTCAGCGAAAGTGGGCCTACCACCAGTATCACCATCGGCATCGGCCAGGATGCCGCGTTACCGACCCAGACGCCCAGGTGTTCGATCCGCCAAGGATTGACCCAGTTGCGATTGCCAGAGGTGCTGCTGGTAACGGATCTATCCGGGCTTTTCGGCCCCAATAATGTCGGCTGATGTCGATGATAAAAAACCGACGGGCAGGCAGTTACTTCGCCTGCCCGTCCAATTCTCAAAGCTTCGCCGGGCAGCTGTTGGCAAACCGCAACACGCCAATGTTCCCAGCGATCCGTTCAGTCAGGCACGCGTTGACGCCATGATAATTGTTATATTACTGCGCTGTTTACTGGCCTTTTGGCGGCTCGCCGCCAAGCGTGGTGGCGCTAGGCCGCACCGCTTGTGCCATGCGTTCAGCGCGTCTTTCTTTATAGGCACGCACGAACCGCAGGCTCAGATAATAGCTGATGATGCCGGAGGATATTGCCCAGGGCAGGGAGCCGATGGTCAGCGGCAGGCCCCAGCCGATCAGCAAGGTCTTCGTGTAGAGCATGGCTTTTTGCCAAAAGCCCAGATCACCGTGGCCGATACCGCGAAACATGTTGGCGAACTGGTCGTAGCCACCGACGGCCTCGCCATCGCCAAGCATGTAAAGCCCGGTCACGTAGAACAGATAATAGGCAGGAATAACCGTGAAAACATTCGTTATCCAGGTCCACGCCAGGCCATTGGCCAGCGAGAAATCCCACTTAAAAAGCTTGCGGGTGATCACCCAGGTGACAAACACGCAGATCATCTGGATACCGACCAGCGGCAACATCGCCCAGACCATGCCAACCATCACGCCACGAGCCGTAAATTCCGGCGGATGCGGCGAGCGGATCATAGGTATGTGTAGCTTATAGCGGATCGTCCGGCCGATACGGTTCAGCCAACCGCCATTACGGGCGGGCTTCGATTTCTTGGCTGTTCCGGTCTCTAAACTCGACACAACTGGTCCTTGGCGGATCATCACGCTAGCGATCAAATAAAGTCTACCAGATGAGGTATCAACAAAGCTTTGATTTATTTCGGGGGTGGAGCGACAAATTCGGCGGTAAATGCGAAAATATAGCCGCACGGGAAAGTGTTCCAAATTTGCCACGCTGAGATGAATTTTGAAAAGAGATCTGCCGTTTACGTGGCGGCACCTGTGAAAAATACGTAATATGCGACAACAATAAGGGAGGCGAATGTGAAACGGTTGTTATTAGGTGTGGCTTTCAGCGCCATGTTCTGTGTTTCCGTTCAGGCGGATGAACCCACCACCGAAGCCATCGGAACAAATGCCGGCGCAGGCCACGACTGGTCCGGTTTTTTCGCTGGCGTTCAGGCCGGCGGCCATATTTCCCGCGATAAATGGAACGATCCGAATTTCCCGGCGGCAGCGGGTGTCTCGAATTTCAATGGCGCTTTGGTTGGTGTGCATGCTGGTTATTACGCCCAGCACATGAACTATGTATTTGGACTGGTCGGTGAATTGGAGTGGACCCAGGGCAGCAAGATGGCGCTTTCACCAGGGCCCGTATTCCGTGGAGGCGGATTGTGGGGCGGTGCAAAAGCCAGGTGGCAGGCTGCAATATTGGCGCGCATAGGCCGCGCCTTTGACAATTATCTGCTCTACGGTACGGCCGGTCTAGCCCTTGGCAATTACAGATTTGATTTTGGCGGCGCAGGTCTTCCCGCTGCCTTCCAAGACGGTTTTACTAAGACGGTTGCCGGCGTCACGTTCGGCGTTGGTGGTTCCGCTGTCGTCCACGAAAACATGATTGCGTCACTGGAGGTCCGCCATACGATCTACGGTGCGGCGACCGGCACGATCATCAATTGTTGCGCGCCGCCACCCAGCATGCAACGCCACGTGGTCACGACCACGGCGGTGCGGGCCAGCATGACGTTTATGCTTGGTGGAATACTGGGCCAATAACGCCGACGATCAGCGCCTTAACCGTGCACCCATCCCGGCTTTACACCCTGGCCAGCGGTGCCTGAACCGCGGGCTGGGGTGTGATTAATGGCAAAGCCCTGGTCGAATGCCGCCTTGGTGATCAGTGCATATTTGAACCACCAGCCGGTTGCGAAGGCCAACAGGCCACCAAGTCCGGCCAGATAGGGGCCGTAGCCGGGCAGGGCCAAGCCGATGCCGACGAGCACCACCGGAGCGATCGTACCCACATAGACTATCATGCCGGCCAAGGATCCCAACTCACGCTCCGCTCCTTCCGGCAATCCTGTTGCCCGGTTGGCGCGCCGATAGGCCATCCAGGCCATGTAGCGGCCCAGCGCCAAAAGTGCCAATGCCGTGCCGGCGGGCATGAAGATCGAGCCGCTGCCGGGTAGCATTGCTGCGCCCAATAACAACAGTCCGGTGCCTTCAGTCAGGCCAGTCAGCAGGATCAACGGCTCCAACTTGGCCTCGCGCCAGGCGGGGATACCTTTTGAGGCCGTTAATATGCGACCCTGGCAATAAAGGAAAATCATGCCAAGTGCGGCGGATAATAGCGCTAGCCATGTCATTGATAGGAGGATGGCCAAAAAGCCGCCGCCTAGAAATAGCGGCGCGACGAATGCTTCGCGGGTCATCCAGGATGTGTTGGGGTTCAACACCACATTGGCGAACCGGAACGGTCGGCCGATTTCAAGCCAGACACAAAACAGACCCAGGCCAACCAGAACCAATGCTAAGAAGGCCAGTGGCAGAAGCGGCATACCGCCGAAGGCCGCGGCAAGGGCGGCGGCGAGATAAAGTCCTGTGCCAGCGCCACCTCCGAGGAAATTGGCGGCAGCCCGCCAGTCCCAATGGGTTTGCAATTTCGGCGCAACGCCGATCATGTGGGCGCCGGAATCGGCCTGTAGACCCGGTTGCGGTTCGGCTGCCGGATTATCGGCGCCGGTATTACCGGAATTCCAAAGATAATAAAACCGTGGGCCAGTCTCGACGTCTTCATGCATGCGGAAATTCTGATTTTCCGCCAGCAGCTGCGAAACGTTGCTTTTTGGATCTTCCACATCACCAAATTGTAGTGCATCGGCGATACAGGAATTGACGCAGGCTGGTGTGGCGTCCGGATCGATGCCCGGCGTTAGCCCCTGTGCCCGGCCGAGATCGACTTTCTCGGTGCAGAATGTGCATTTTTGCGCCACGCCCAAACGGCGGGGATCGTCACGCAGTTTTTCGTGCGCCATGACCTTGTTCTTGCCATAGGCAAAGCGCGGCTGCTGCACCTTGTAGCGGGCCTGATACGGGCAGGCGACGGCGCAATAGGCGCAGCCAATGCAGAGATCATAATCAATGGTGACGATGCCATCATCGCGCTTCTTAGTCGCCGTCGATGGGCAAACATGCATGCACGGCGGTTCATCACAATGCATGCAGCCGACCGGCACGAACGTGCGCCGCACATCGGGATATGTGCCCGATTCTATATCAAGCACTTTGCGCCATTGCACATCGGGATGGGTATTATTGGCATGCTTACACGAAGCGGTGCAGGTCTGGCAGCCGACGCACCGATTGAGGTCGGCGACCATGGCATAACGGGTCATGCGGCGCTCCCGAGCTTGCGTATTTTGATGCGTGTCAGATCAGCCCCGGAGCCGGTGGAATCAGTCAGTTGCAAGAGCATTGGTACCAATTTGTTGAGACTGGGGACGTCGAAATCCTTGGCAAATGGCGTTGCCCAGTGATTGAACTGACCAATCATCAGCAAGGTATCGGGACGGATGCCCTGGCGCAGATAGACCTTGCCCTTTGTTGAATTAGATGGTGAGGCAAGTTCAATCAGGTCGCCGTCTTCGATACCCATTTCCGCCGCCCTGCTGGCGTTCATGATAACCCCGGCGTGGCCGGCGATATTGCTCGCTACTTCCCGCATAATCTGGATCGTGACATTGCCACCCCAGGAATACTGCATGGAGCGAGAGGTGATGCCCCAGAACGGATAATCCTCTATGTCGACATTGAAATTTTCCGCCAAAACGGTTTCCCACATGCCGGGCAGGTCACGCCAATGCGGCATGGTCTCGTATTCGGCAATTTGGGTGTCCCACCACTTTATGCCCTGCTCGTGCAAACGGTTTCCAAGCTCTTGGCCAGACCGGAACAAACGCTCCTGATAGGGCAGTTCAAACCGCAGCTTCTTTTCCACCATATGCGGATAGAGGTACCACATCTTGCGGCTATAGGGTTTCACCCGGTGACCGTGCTCGCGGTAGTAATCCAGACCGCCGGTTTCCTTGCCGTCGGTGATCTCAGCACTTGCCGCGCGGCATTCGGCGTCCCAAATCGTCTCCACATCGTGGACTTCGTCCTCGGCCAACCTGAAATCATAATTTTCGCCGGACAGTCTGAATCCGGCGGCGCCGCCGTTGATTTTGCGGTTGTATTCTACCAGTAGGCCGCTGCGGCGAGCGATCTCGGTGGATATCCAGGTGAAATCACGGGAGTCATTTTGCGGTACCGCGGCCGGATCTCGCAATGCAGCGCCCTGGTGGTCCCAAAACTGTTCGATATATTTGCTGCCGCCGATACGAATGAGTTGCAGACCTTCAAGGTCGGAGCAATCAGGCAGCAGCACGTCGGCGGCATGGTTGGTTTCGTCCATGGTATAGGCAAAACACACCGTAAACGGAAATTTGGCGATCATCTTTGAAATGAAATCGCTGTCCCAGGCCGAAATCGCTGGGTTTGTCCGGTAGACGAACCAAATATCCGGTGGTGTTGCTGCCGGCATTTGCTCCGGTGATTTATCTTGCATCATCCAGGCCAGATGGCTCGGGCCCAGCGCCTGGCTCCAGGCGGAATTGGCCGACATGGGAACCAGTGTCCGGTGGAAGCTGCGCACATTCGGCCGCTCGATCCAGTCCGCCTTGCTGGTCGGGTTCATGGGATAATCCATGAAGCCGTCATTGCCGGGCTGGATGCTTGCCCAACGGTCGGTCGCCGGCCGATTAAGCCGAACCGTCGTTCCGATCGTGCCGCCGGGTACTTCCAAGGCGCCGACCAGGCAGGCCAGTAACGTCCGCGCCCAGCAGCATTCGTAGCCGCCCCAGCCATTATTGACCGTCTTGCCCAGCGTTACGGCGACCGGACGAAAGGGCATGGCTTCACCTTCAATCTCGATCGTCTCGCCGATATGCGCGTGATCCAGATACTCATTCGCCAGGCGACGAACGGATTCAGCCGGCACATCGCAAATTTTCGCCGCCCATTCCGGCGTATAGGTCGCCACATGATCGGCCAATTGTCGAAATGTGGTTTTTACCGTGATCTCGTCATGGGTCCAGGTCTCTTCGTCGGCACCGATGACCATGCCGCTAGCGGTCACTTCGCCATCAAGCAGCACATCGATATCGGGTGTATCGTGGCGCACCGCCGTGCCGGTTTTTTGATCCCAAACCAGAGGCTCCTGGCTTTCTGGATCGCGCAGATAAAATCCACTTGGCGAAGTGAGATAGGGCGAGGAGGTAATGTTCTTCAGGTAATCGAGATCAAGGCGTTCGGGCTCGCATTCATGCAGCATGACGTGAATGAGACTGAACATGAATGCCGGGTCGGTTTTCGGCCGGATCGGTATCCATTCAGCCGAACAGGCACCGGTTATCGACAGGTGCGGCTCGATTTGTACACGCTTGATACCCCGGGCACGGGCTTCGGCATGGCGATGGACGCCGCACACGCCACCTGAGGCCTCGACGTTGGCACCGAACGACAGCACATATTCCGTCAGTGGCGTATCGGAGGCGACAGTAAAGGCGCGGTGCCAGAATTCGCCGTAAAAATGTTCCGAATGGGTGCACTTGACGCCCTGGCCGGACCCGAAGCTCATATCGACCGGTCCCCAGGCGCCCAGAAATGCTGGAAATGTGCCCATATAGGATGTCGGTGTTCCGCCGCCGCCGAAACTGGCCGCCACGCGGGGATAGCCAGATTCGTCGATCAATCCCTTGGCGCGGGTTTTCTTGAGCTTATCAGCGATCATGTCGAGGGCTTCGTCCCAGGAAATCGGCACGAATCCAGGATCATCGGTTTTGCCCTTCAGCGGATTGGTTCGCTTCATCGGGGTTTTGATGCGGTTGGGGTTATAAGCTTTCTGGATCAAGCCATAGGCTTTGACGCAGACCTTACCGCCGGCCGGATGGACCTGGGCGGCAGCGAAATCCGGCTCCACCATAGTGGCGACACCGTCCTCTACCGTGACCGATAGTAGATCCGGACCAGCTACACACTGATAGCAATAAGTGTGGACTTTCTTCGTTCCTGATGTCGCTCCGGCGCTCATGATATCCCCTCCCTGAAGCTCTAAAGCGCTTGGAATTTGGCCCGTTTGGCCGCCAGACGCCCGGCGGTCTGCTCGACACTCACGACAAATCGCTGGTGCTTGCAGGTGCCGATCTCGTCGAGTTCGTCCTTGCCGGAGACCTCAAACGCGATCCGCTTGCCATCAACCTCGGTGATCGTCGCAGTCAGTGTCACCGACATGCCCGGAAGCGTTGGCGCGGTGTGTTTGATCGACACGGAGATACCGACAGAATCGTTGCCTGCTTCAACATTTTCAACGATGAAGTCGCGGCACAATTGCTCAACATCCTGAACGAACATCGGCGTCGCATAGACGCGCCCTTCTTCGCCCATGAAGGAAATCGTGCGGCCTTCGTCGACCGTAACCGTGCGGGTCATACTCATACCCGGCTTCAATTCAATGCCCATGGCATGTCTCCAAAAAAGCGCAATAAAATTTGAGAATCCTAAGATAGAAACAATCTAACATGTTACATAAATCAGATCAATAATCTAATTTCTGTAACATTAAATTTCACAAGCTATTGCTCGTTTATCAACACATTGATGCCGGATTCGGCGGGCGCCGCCTATCCGTCCTGCCGGCTTTGATAGCGTTCGATGTTGGCGCGTATGTTGGTCGGGATGGGAATCGTTTTCAGGGCACGCGAGCGGACAAAAGTGGAAATCAGTGAGCTGGTGAAACAAAACCGCTCGTCCTGGTGACCCTCCACCCGCATCGACAACGATGAGCGACCGATTTTTTCAACGAACACCGGCAGCAGCAGTTTGGACCGTGGCGTGATCGGCGATTTGAAATCACACGACAAGTGCACGAACGGCATGCCGACGCTGTGGTCGAGATTGAGCTCATACCAGTTGACACCGATAACTGCCTTTAGCCACGCCTCATAGGCATCCAACGCCATACCGGGAACCTGACCGGTAAAGACAATTTGCGCCGGATCCGTATCGCTCCAGCCGACCGAGCGGCTATGGACAAACGGTCCCGGCGGTAAATCGTAATCAAAGTCGATATCTTCTGGCTCGCCGGGCAGTTGGAGGGAAAAATCAGTCACCGTCATTTGACCTTAGTAAGTTTCCACGTGGTAGCGGCCGGAGCCGCGCATTTGCGGTTTCACGTCATCCCAGACCAGGCCGGCCTTGCGGCAGATCGCGGCAAAGGCTTCGTCGACGCCGGTTTCCATGTCCTTCAGTCCGCAGATGAACACATGGGTTTTGTCGCTCTTTAACAGCTCCGCCAGATCCTCGCCATGTTTGGCCATTCGATCCTGGACATATTCCTTGCGCTGGTCGGGCAGGCGGGAAAATACAAAGTGTTTTTCAAGCAGGCTCTCCGGCACCTTCTGCAAAGGCCCAAAATACGGCAGCTCTTCCGGTACGCGGGCGCCGAAATAGATTACCATGCGGCCTGATGCATTGGGCATTGTCCGCCGCCGGCGTTCTGTAAAGGCGCGAAACGGAGCTGATCCGGTGCCGGTGCATACGGTGATGATATTGGTGTCGGGATCTTGCGGCATCAGGAAAGTCGCGCCGAACGGCCCGGTAATTTGGACAGTGTCGCCGCGTTTTAAATCGCACATATAGTTGGACCCGAGGCCTCCCTCGACCCTCTTGACCGTCAATGCCAGATTGCCGGCATTGGGCCGCTCGCCGTCCCGCGAACTTGCCACCGAATAAAGCCGTACCGCATGGGGCTTACCGTTATCGTCGTTTCCCGGCGGGATAATGCCGATCGATTGGCCTTCCAATACCGGGAACACCGCGTCACCCATGTGCAAGATCAGATGTCGGATGTCATTTTCGGATTTCTCATCGGTCAGCCGGAAATTACCCTGGACTGTGGCAACAGCTGGCCGCTCACGATTGTAAAGATTGACGCTCGGCTGCGAGGCGGATGCCGGCGCGATCGGCTTGCCGCCGGTGCCGGCATGGGCTTCGGCGAGCATGCGTTCAATCTCGTCTTCGACTGCCTCAAGCGCCGGATCATTTTCCGCCTCGTCGAATTCTTCCTGCTCCGGCAATTCATCCCAACCCAACTGCTCGTCGACTGAATGGCCGGATTTCACGACCCGCCAATTGTCGATCGATCCGGTCGGGCAGGGGGCGATGCAGTCCATGCAGTAGTTGCACTTGTCGACGTCGACGACATAGTTGTCATCGTTGTGGGTCACCGCATCGATCTGGCAGACCTCTTCACAGGTACCGCAGCGGATGCAGATTTCCGGGTCAATCAGATGTTGTTTGATGAGTGCCGTCATTGTCGTCCGTCCATAGCCTTGGTGTGGGTGTTCCAAGTATCATTTTATGAACCACCGCTGCGCCCCTCAGCGCAATAATTTTATCAGCGGCGAAACCAACTCCACGTCATTGCCAAACTTGATTTGGCAATCCATACCGCTTTCCTATCCGTTGATTGTGAGGCTAGCGGAATGGATGCCCGGATCAAGTCCGGGCATGATGTGGTGAATTGGTGGCGCCGCGGAACGTTGAACTTGCTGGCCCACATTCCGCGGCGATATTCTTCACTCCGGAATTTGAATGTATTCAAAATCACCCGGTTTGTTGTCGATGCCGGCCCGTGGGGCCGAAATCCAGCCGGCGTATTTGCCCGCTTCCCGCTCGGTTTTCATCAAGCTGGCAATGTACTCACCGTCATCCTTGGATGGCAGCCATTGATCGCGGCTGCTTTCCCAGGTGGCATCGTCCAGAACCTCACCATCGGGCGAGCAATTTGCCGATGAGAACGCCCCGATCTGGCGATGGAACGTCTGGTGCGGCAGGGTCAGCTGGAAATTCACACCGGTTTTTTCGATGACCTTGTTCCAACGGCCGATACCCTTGGTGCAATCGGCGATATAGTCATCACGCAGACGCATGTTGATCGCCGTCAATGCCGGTTCGTGAACGGTCACGATCTTGCCGTCGATCAGTTTCAACACCGGATAAGTGGCATCGGTGAGCAAATGATCATCATCGATCTTGACCTCACCGAACCGGCCCTTCAGGCCTGATGTGAAGGCATTGGCGGCGTTGGTGGAAATTTCCGAACCAAACAGATCAAGCGACAGTGTGAAGTGCAGATTGGCCTTTTTCTGGATGGTCGGCAGGTCGATCACTCCCAATGCGCGTACGGCGTCGATGTCATAGGGGTCGGTGATGCCGGCCTCGTTCATGGCATCGCAGGTGCGTTGCAGCGTCCGCGCCACACCGGATTCGCCGACGAACATGTGATGGGCTTCTTCCGTCAACATGAAGCGGCAGGTGCGCGACAACGGATCAAACCCGGATTGCGCCAGACTTTCCAACTGCATCTTGCCGTCACGGTCGGTGAAGAACGTGAACATGAAGAACGACAGCCAGTCCGGCGTCGCTTCGTTGAAGGCGCCCAGCATACGCGGTTTGTCTGGATCGCCGGAGCGGCGGTTGAGCAGCTCTCCGGCTTCTTCCCGGCCGTCGCGGCCAAAATATTTCTGCAGCAGATAGACCATCGCCCAAAGGTGGCGAGCTTCTTCGACGTTTACCTGGAACAGATTGCGCATGTCGTATTGCGACGGCGCGGTGGCGCCCAAATGCCGCTGCTGTTCAACCGAGGCCGGCTCCGTGTCGCCCTGAATAACGATCAACCGACGCAGAAGAGCCCGGTGTTCGCCCGGCACTTCCTGCCAGGCCGGTTCGCCCTTGTGCTCACCGAAATTGACCTGCCGGCCTTCTTCCTGCGGTGCCAAAAGTATGCCCCAACGGTAGTCGGGCATTTTGACATAGCCGAACTTGGCCCAGCCTTTCGGCTCAACACTGACGGCGGTGCGCAGGTAGACCATGGCGTCCTGAAAACCTTCCGGACCCATTTCGTTCCACCAATCCAGATAGCCTGGATGCCAGCTTTCAAGTGCCTTCAAAATACGTTTGTCGTCGACCAGGCCGACATTGTTTGGAATGCGCGTGGAATAGTCCACGTTGAGATTGTCCATCATCGGATGCTCCTCGTGATGCGGAATTTGTCAGTCGGCCTTAAACGCGGCCAGTATCATAATCCGGTTTCAAGCCTGAGCCGTAGCGGCGTAAGGCGCCGTTTTCACCAACGGCATTGGGGCGCTGGAAGATCCAATTTTGCCAGGCGGTCAGTCGCCCGAAAATCTTGGTTTCCATTGTTTCCGGCCCAGCAAAGCGCAGGTTAGCTTCCATACCGGTCAGGCCATCAGGCGAATAACTGGAACGCTCTTCCAGGAAGATGCGAACTTCGTCTTCCCAGTCAATATCATCAAAGGCGAACGTCACCAGCCCAAGCTCTTCCGCCCGGTCAGCGTCCAAAACCTCGCCGATGGCGGCTTTCGCCGTATCAACGCTTTCTGGTTCGCCAAGGAAACGGGTTTCCAATCGGGTAATGTCATTTGACATGGGATAGGGGCCGAAATTTTGCTCGTTCAGGCAAATCGTGGCTTCCGGCCGGTTGTCACCTTCAAACTGGCCGACGGCCATGTATGAGCGGTCGCAGGCGAAAATCAATTCCGCCAGAGTGCCGGCAAAGCAACTGCCTGGTTCAATCAGAGTGACCAGTGAGCGCGAGGTCAGATCGACCCGCTTGAGCACCCGCTTCCAGTAATGCAGGATCTCATTGGCCAGCCAATGGTCGGCATTTGCCGCCAAGAACGCATCAAACGCCAGCACCTGCTGCGGATCGCCTTGCGATTTAAACTGAATGACGGCCACTTGGTTTTCGTTGGACCGAACATGCAGGATGGCGTCGTCCAGCTCGCGGGCCAGTTTTAGCAGCCAGAAATCAACACCAAGTGCGGCCATGTCGCCAGCCGAGGCGGGAACGGCTTGGTCCGGGCCAGAAATACTGATGGTGGCGATGCGGGCATCCCGATCGATCTCGACGCTAACGGTCTCATAGCGCACGTGATCATCGCTGAATTCACGTTTCAGCGGGGTCAATGTAATGCCCTTGGCGTCTGCCGGCCGATTGGATTGCTTGGCCAATTCGGCGACGCGCTCCGATACGGCTTCTTCCATGCGGCTATTGGGGACGACTTCATCCACCAGGCGCCAGTCGACGGCCCGCTTGCCGCGGATGCCTTCCTCGATGGAACAAAAAACGTCAGCCCGATCGCGGCGGACCTTGCGCTTGTCGGTGACCCGGGTCAGCCCTCCGGTGCCGGGCAAAACGGCAAGCAGGGGCACTTCCGGTAAAGATACCGATGAGGAACCGTCATCGGTCAGCATGATGTGGTCGGTGGCCAGAGCCAATTCATAACCACCGCCTGCCGCCGTACCGTTGATCACGGCGACAAATTTCTGGCCGGAATTGGCGCTGGCGTCTTCGATGTAATTGCGTGTTTCGTTGGTGAACTTACAAAAATTCACTTTGTGCGCATGCGGCGAACCGGCCAACATGCGAATATTGGCGCCGGCGCAGAAGACTTTGTCTTTGCCAGACCGCATGAGCACGACCTTCACTTCGGGGTGCTCAAAGCGTAGCCGCTGGATAGCGTCATAAAGCTCAATATCGACACTGAGATCGTAGGAATTGAGTTTCAATTCATAGGTGTCGAGCAGGCCGCCGTTTTCGTCGACATCCAACGTCAATGTCGCCGTCTGGCCGTCGGTATCCAGCTTCCAATGGCGATAGCGCGATGGATCGGTTTGAAAATCGATATGCATTGAAGTTCCGTCCTTCCCAGGGATTGCCGAACCTGTCGCCCGGCAATATACCTCATCGCGCGCCCGCCGCGAGTTAGGTATGTTCACATATAGGCATTATAATGCCTCATTACTCAATGTTTGAAGCATAAAGTATTATAGATCATTTTTTGGCGCCGTCCAGTCTTGATTTTGGCTGTTTTTAACACCAGGAGTGGATTTTTTGTGCCATTATGCGAATACTGGTGCATAATAAGAACTATAATACGTGTCTCGGGAGTGCACGCGGCCGCGAAGAATCAACGGGATAACACCGTACCGGTCGGATTTGGAGTTTATTATGAGTGGCAACCGCCAAGGTCAATCGGGCACATCGGCCGACTTGTTATTGTTTAGGGTCGGACAAAATGTGCGCAATCTTAGGCGTGAGAAAAACCTGACCCGCCGAAATTTGGCCGGTGCGGCCCGCATTTCGGAGCGTTATCTTGGCCAACTGGAAAATGGCCAGGCCAATGTTTCGCTCAATATCCTGCAACGGCTGATTGGCTATTTCGACGTCCCTATGTCGGAAATATTGCCCTTATCCGACGGCATCAAGACCGCCTATGAACCGCTCGGCACGATGATTTCCGACCTCTCAAAACGCGAACAGCAAGAAGCCCACAAACTGCTTCAGGAGCGATTCGGCAAATCCCGTCGCCGGCGCAAAGGCATTGCTTTTGTCGGTCTGCGCGGTGCCGGCAAGACCACTCATGGGGCGAAACTGTCTGAACTGACTGGTGTGCCGTTCTTGTCATTGAGCCGTTTGGTCGCCGACCGGGCCGGCATGGATATGGCTGAGCTTATGGAATTAAGTGGCCAGAAGGGTTTTCGCCGCTTTGAGTTCGAAACCCTGACAAACCTGATCGAACAACCCGGCCAGGTGATTCTGGAGACCAGCGGCGGCATTGCCGCGTCGGAAGAGACCTACGACCTACTGCTGGATCATTTTTTCACCATCTGGATCAAGGCGCGGCCGGAGGAACACATGCAGCGCGTCATCGGTCAAAATGACCTGCGCCCATTCGCCGGGCGCCGGGAAGCCATGAAGGATCTGGTGGGCATGCTCAATGAGCGCACCACCGCCTATTCACGGGCTGATTATGTGCTTGATACATCTGAGCGCACCGCCCGGGAATGCCTGGCCGAACTGGTTGAAGTCGGCATTCGCGTCGTCGACCGCGTCAAGGAAACGCCGCAGCCGGCCGAAGGCTAATCGTCAGTCGCGCCGGGCAATCAGACCGCTGTCAGTAACCACAACCTGATCGCCGTTTGAAAAATCAAACTGACTGATCTCGACAACCGGGATCGTGCCATATCCCATCTCCTTTGCCACTACGACACCCAGCGACAGGATCGCGTCGACCTGTTGCATGATCAATGCTGAGGGCGCTTTGCCGATGCGCATGAGTTCCAACATGATGGCGCTGGACGAACTCGATCCGATGGCGCCGGGCAGGAACAATATCTTGCCAGCGACGGAGGCTTCGAAATCCGGATGCGTCGGCTGGGTGATCTTTCCCGACTTTGGGTCGACGCCGCCCCAAAAGCTGATTGGTGCCGCCAGCCGCAAGACCGGGCCATCGGCCGTGCCGGCGATGATCGCTGTTCCTTGCGCCGTCATCGCCATACCTCATCGCGTCTGACCACATGTCCGACCGCAGCCGAAGCGACGCAATCCGCCAACGAACCAAAGACCGATTGATAGCCCGTATTCGGCCGGGCGTAGTGGGCGAACTTGGCCGAATTGGTCATCAACACCCCATCCACCTGTTCCAGGATCGGCGTCACGACAACGCAGGTATCGACAACAAAGGTGACGCCGCGCGCCTCCAGCAGGCCGACCGAGCCGTCCTTGGCCAGATAATCGTAAACATGCCGGCCAACGCAGACATAGACCGGCACTTTGAATGTGAGGTCTTCAGACGCCGTCAGTAAGGCGCGGCATTCTTCAATTGAAAAGTGCGGGCTGCCAAGCGCTAGGCAATCTATTTCCGCTCCCGGGCGCGCCGGTCCCAATCGGTCTCGGGCCTCCGTCAGCATAGCCATCGATACAACGATAGTTTCGTCCGCGGTCCCGCCCTGAAGCGCGTCGTCCAGCGTCTTGGCTTCCGGCGTGACACCAACCACATGAAACAATCCAACAGCACCTGTCGACGCCGCGCCGGCGCCCAGGGCTTTTAGATTATCCTCCGACACCGGTACGCTCAGTCCGGTAATGGCCGCCACGGTGTCACCGGCATGAGCGCCCAAAAATGCGCCGATGACCGGATAGAACGTTTCGTCAGCGCGCAGCTCTGGCGACAGCCCCGCAACATCGAAGACAATCCGGGCGCGGCGGTTTTCTGTTAGGTGCAGGCCGTAATAGGGCGCCCGTCCGGTAATGGCGCAGCACAGATCAAGAAAGTCGCCATAGCGGTTGGTGCGCGCGCCAAGCACCGAATTGACGAAGGCAATGGCGTTGCTTTCCCCCCAGGCCACCTGTTCGCCGAGCTTCGGCCGGTGGCCGGCCTGGTAGGGGGCACATGTCCACGTTGGCTGACACCCCAGCGCCACATGCGCCTCCATCAGCCGCCGCCCCATGGCCAGGTGGTGAGGGTCGCCCTTGATCAGGTCAGGATGAAGCAGGTCAACGGACCCGACATTGCAAGTGGTGGGCACGGCGACCCGGGCATTTTCCGCAAGCAGCCGTTCGGCAAAAAACACGCCACTGTCACCGTGATAAAGCACACCGTCGGCATGGGCGGATTTTATCTCAACAAGACGCTCCGCCCCCAGCAGACGCGCCGCTTCAACGACGATCCGCATGGCCATGGCCAATCCCGGCGATGTGGCGTCGGACGTCAACATCTGCTGTTCGTCAGGGGTGAGTTGCAATGCCATCAGCTCAATAAAAATCCGTGTGCCAGGGGATCACTGGAATCGACATGGATCTTATTATCCCCGTGGATCCTGGCCCAGCCTTCAATTGACGGGATAATGCCGGCTCGATCGCCAATTTCAACACTTTCCTCAACCCGACCGGTAAATACCGTGCCGATGATGCTCTCATGCACGAATGTATCGCCAATCGCCATGTCACCGCGCGCCACCCGTTGTGCCATGCGCGCCGACGTTCCGGTGCCGCAGGGCGACCGGTCAATGCCGCGTTCGCCATAAAAAACCGCGTTGCGACCATCGGCATTGCCCATCGGCGCCCCGGTCCACATGACATGGCTGACACCTGAAATCGCCGGCTCCAACGGATGAATGAACGGGCCTAGATCATTGACCAGGTCGCGCACAATTGGGCTGAACCGGCGGATAGCGTCAGCGTCCAGCGTTTCGAGGTCCTTGTAGTTCGGCTGTGGCTCGATGATGGCGTAGAAATTGCCGCCATAGGCCACATCGACCTTTAGATTTCCAAGGCCAGGGACATCGATCGAAAGATCGGTGCTATGAACAAATGACGGGACGTTTGTGAGCCGAACCCGGTCAACCATGCCGTCATCGAGCTGATAATTGGCGACGACAACTCCGGCTGGCGTTTCAAGCCGCAATTCGCCATCGCGGCGCGGGGTCACCAGTCCGCGCTCGATGGCCACCGTCACTGTGCCAATCGTTCCATGCCCACACATCGGTAAACAACCACTGACTTCGATGAATAAGATCGCCAGATCGCAGTCTTGGCGCGTTGGCGGATATAAAATGGAGCCCGACATGGCGTCATGGCCGCGCGGCTCGAACATCAAGGCGGTGCGGACCCAATCGTGGTTTTCAACAAAGTCCCGGCGCCTTGCCATCATATCGGCGCCAACCAAATCAGGCGCACCGTCGACTACCACGCGCACTGGATTGCCACACGTATGGGCATCAATGCATTGGAATGTGTGTCGGGTCATAATGTCGTTGCCCGCCTGTTAAAATCGATCGATGCGATAGGGCACCAGATCAATCGATGGTTTGCCGTCAATCATCTCGGCGATCAGCCGCCCGGTTGTCGGCCCATAGGTCAGGCCCAGATGCCCGTGTCCGAAGCCATAATACACATTGGAATGATTTGGCGAACGGCCGATCACCGGCACATCATCCGGGGTCGACGGGCGATGGCCGTCACCATAAGTGCCTCCGGTAGTATCGAGTCCAGGCAGATATTTTCCAGCCAGCTTCAGCAAGGCCCGACTGCGCTCAAAATTTGGTTCTGCGTCCAGGCCGCCAAACTCAACCGCACCGCCGATCCGCAATCCCATCGCCATCGGCGAGGCGACGAAGTGGTCTTCAGAAAATGTCACGAAGGTGTTCAGGTCAACGCCCGGCCTCGGCAGTGTTGTGTTGTAGCCCCGTTGCGATTGCAATGGGCATTTGTCACCGAGGTTGGCGGATAATTCGCCCGACCAGGCGCCAGCGGCGATCACCAGGTCATCGAAGCTGATCGCCCGTCCGTCATCAAGCTCTATTCGGGATGGTTTGTCGTCCTGCCTGTCGATCGAAATGACGCGGCCTTGCTCGATCACCACACCCGCCTTGCGGGCGATCTCGGCAATACTAATTACGAGCTCTTGCGGGTCGCGATAATGCGACCAGCCGGGGACAAAATAGCCGCAATGGGCAGCATCACCCATAGCCGGTTCGCGCGTTTGGATTTCTTCGCGGTCCACCTCGTGAGCAATAATTCCACGGGCCTGGCGTGCTGCCCAGGCGGCGGAATCAGATGCGCGTGCTTGGGCACTTTTATAGACAAACAGACCGCCATTTTGTTGCAGCAGTTCGGTTAGACCATGTTCCCGCAAGAGCGTCTGATGGTCAGCGGCGGCCGGCGCCATCAGGCGCGACAGGGCATCGATCGCGGCGGCTCTACGGGACGGCTTCGCGGTCTTTAGAAACTGCAAACCCCAGGGCGTCATGGACGGCAATTGGCGCAGCCGAACATGCAATGGGCCAAGCGGATCGAACAACCATTTCGGCGCGTTCATCAATGTCGCGGCGCCGGTCATTGGCAGGATTTCCGCGGTCGCGATGGCGCCGGCATTGACCGCCGAAGCGCCGTCGCCAACCTGGTCGCGGGTCACCACGGTCACCCTATGCCCCGACTGGCGCACGTGCAGTGCCGTGCATAGGCCGATAATGCCGGCTCCAATGACCACAACGTTCTTCGTCAATGACGTACTCCAGACCGGTTGCCAATAGTCGCTTTAACAGCGCAGGTGAAGAATGTGAATCACTGACTGATCCACTTGAATCAATCCGTGAACTATTGGATTCAATGTATACGGATCCGTCGCCAAGCCATTGCGGTGATTCAATAAATCAAGCCAGCCTAGCGTTCATCCTATTTCTTGGGCGCGCTATTGCGCACGGCGGCGATGTAGCGCTGCGGTTCGCCGGACCGGTACGCCTCTTCAAAAAGATCAATGCTTAAGGCGATGCCATCATCTTGAGACATCTGCTCCCAGGCGTTCATCAAACGCCGCTGCATACGCACGGCAAGCGGCGCCGATTGCATGATGTGATCGACGCGATGTTCGACCGCGCCGGCAAGATCCTCCGGGTCACAAAGGTGATCCAGATACCGCATTTTATGCGCCGCTTCCGCGTCATAATTCATGCCGGTCAGCATCATCTCCCGCGCCATGCCATCGCCGATCAGGCGGGGAAGCAATATGGCATCGATGACCGACGGCAAACCGATTTTGACCTCCGGCATGCCGATCACCGTTGAGGTGTCGCCAAGACGGAAATCACAGGCCGCCGCCAACTCCACCGCGGCGCCGAAACAATACCCTCTGATCATCGCAATCACCGGCACCGGCAGGGCGCGCGTGGCGGCAATCGCCTCATGCAGGTTGGTGATGTATTGCCGTGCCGAGGCCGGATCGAGCAAGCCCAATGCACCAAGATCAGCACCAGCGGCAAAGGCTTTGTCACCGGCGCCTGACAAGACCACCGCGCGCAGCGCATCGTTTTCAGCAAGCTCCAAAAATGTTGATTTGAGCTCGGCAATCATCACCGGCCCGATGGCGTTGCGTTTGGCCTCGTTGGCAAGCTCGACATAGGCAACAATACCGCCTGGCCGTTCGTCCATCCGCAGTCGGATTTGGCTGGTCATGGCGTCAGCCCCTTTTGCGGATGAGATAGCGGTGCTCACCCTCCAAAACCAATACGCCGTCTTGGTTGCGAATGAGTGCTTTCATGACGATCACCCCCGTGGTGTTTTGCGGGATGACCTCCGACACCACAAGTTCCGAATAAAGTGTGTCACCGAGATACACAGGCTTCAAAAAATTCGCCGAGACACCGATGAAGGCCACCAGGCTATCGCGGGTCTGTTCAGGAAAATTTCCGGCCCCGCCGATCGCCTGGATCATGTTCTGCATGCCATGGGCAAGCAGGTCCTTGTGGCCGCGCGCCTGGCAATAGACCTTGTCGTAATGGATCGGATCATTGTCACCGGAGGCGGCCTGGAATGCGGCGAAAATTCCGCTGGTCATAGTGCGTGATGGCAGCGGATAGCGCATGCCTACTTTCATGTCCTCAAACCACAAAGACGGTTGCCCCGCCAGATGGTCTTCAGGTGTCCAATTGTCGGTCATGGGTTCTCCGGGAATAGATGCGACTTTGATGGGATAATGTATCAGAATTATCGGGTCGCGGCGCCAGCCGGAATGGACTTGTTCAGGCATTTTTGACTGTCATGTTGACTGTCCATCACGTAAACAACATCGAAATTCGATAAACCCTGGAAATGACGACACCAGCCAATGTCTCAAGCCTCATCGAAATCGCTCCGACCCCGTCCGGCCGTATTGTGCATTCTTGACGGCTGGGGGGAGCGCCAAGCCACCGACGCCAACGCTATTGCCCTGGCGCCGACACCCAATTGGGACCGCATGGTGCGCCAATGGCCAAAATCCACTTTGGATGCTTCAGCCATCGATGTGGGGTTGCCGGCGGGGCAGATGGGAAACTCAGAAGTCGGTCATCTCAACATCGGTGCCGGGCGTGTGGTTCTCCAAGATTTGCCGCGCATCGACGCCGCAATCGCCAACGGCAGCCTGGAAAAATCGGCTGAATTGCTCGGTTTTATCGAAAAACTCAAAGCCTCCGGCGGCGCTTGTCATCTTCTCGGATTGGTCTCGCCCGGCGGTGTGCATGCCCATCAAGATCATATTGTGCGATTGGCTGAGATCGTAGCCGCTGCCGGCGTGACAGTGCACCTTCATGCCAACCTGGATGGACGCGACACGCCGCCAACCAGTGCGGCGGAATATATGACGGAGATTGCCGGTCGGATTGATCAGATCGACGGCGCCCAGATCTCCACCATTTGTGGCCGCTATTACGCTATGGATCGCGACAAGAACTGGGACCGGGTGGTGCGCGCTTACAATTTGCTCGTTGCCGGCGACGGCACCGCACATGATGATCCGGTCGCCGCCATTCAGGCCAGCTATGCCGCCGATGTGGGTGATGAATTCGTTTTACCCGTTGCGATCGGCGAATATGCCGGCATGGCCGATGGTGACGGCCTGCTGATGGCCAATTTCCGCGCCGACCGGGCCCGTGAAATCCTGACAGCGCTGGCCGATCCTGATTTTGACGGCTTTGAGCGCGATCATCCGATCAAGTTTGCTGCCCGGTTGGGTATGGTCGAATATTCCGACCATCTAAACCCGCTTTTTCCGGCCATTTTTCCGTCGATTGATCTGGCCGATACCCTCGGTCAGGTCATATCCGACGCCGGTTTGCGGCAGCTGCGTATCGCCGAGACGGAAAAGTACGCCCATGTGACGTTCTTCTTTAACGGTGGACGCGAGGCAACCTTTGACGGCGAAGAACGTATACTGGTGCCTTCACCAAAGGTGGCCACCTATGACCTGCAGCCGGAAATGTCAGCGCCAGAAGTCACAGACAAGCTCGTTGACGCCATCAAATCTGATAGCTTCGATCTGATTATCGTCAATTTCGCCAACGGCGATATGGTTGGCCATACCGGAATACTGAATGCTGCAATGAAGGCCGCCGAAACACTCGATGCGTCGCTTGGCCGTCTAGAGGCGGCGGTGGTTGATGCCGGCGGTGTGATGATTGTCACCGCCGATCACGGCAATTGCGAAATGATGGTCGACCCGCAGACCGGCGGACCTCATACTGCCCACACGCTGAACGATGTACCGCTGATCCTGGTCAATCCGCCGGCCGATGATCTACAGGTTCGACACGGACGCCTCGCCGATCTGGCGCCGACATTGCTGCAGCTCATGGGCCTGCCGCAACCGCCTGTAATGACGGGAAAATCGTTGATTGAGAATGGTTCGGTCGGTGTCACCGCGTAATGGGGACATCCTTTTAAACGCGCTCACCATAGCCGTGCGGAACGTGGTTCTGCGCTAGCGGCCGAACAATCCAAAATACCGTGATCCCGATGACTGCCGAGACGATCGACAGGATAAATCCGGCCTCATAGCCGCCGGTCAGGTCGTAGAGCAGACCGGAAGCCCAACCGCCGACGGCGCCGCCAAGACCCAACCCAATCGTGACGGTCCCATAAACAGCGGCAACATTGCTGGGAAACAAAATGGCGACCAATGCTGAAACGGCCGGTCCGCGTGATCCCATGGAAATGCCAAAGACCAACACGAAAGCAACGAGGCCGATGATCGATGGGTTTTGTCCCAACAGCCAAAACAGGGTCACGCCAAGGATGGTCAACAAATAGCTCAGTGTGACGACGTTGCGGTGACCGTACCGGTCGCAGGCCCAGCCGGTCCCTAAAATACCAACGATCGAAATCAATCCGACCGATCCGTAGACCGTCGCGGCGGTGATCGGTGCGTAACCGATGGACACCAGATAGGCGACGGCTTGCAGCATTACCGTCCAAATGGTCGTCGTCGCCATGAACAACGTAATGAATAGTCCCCAAAACACCGGCTGGCGCAGTACCGGTCCGGCAACCATCAATCGCCGGCCATTTTGAGCTGCCGGTTTGTGCGGAGCGTCGTCAGCCATGCGCCGCCAGGGCAGAAACAAAAGCAGCGGAGCGAGTGCCAATTGCACCACACCCAACACGGTGTAGGCGGTCCGCCAATCAGAGGCGTCGATCAATAACTGCGTTGCCGGGACGATCACCACCATGCCAATCGGCAGGCCGGCATAGGCGAATGCGGCAGCCAGCGATATCCGCCGGCGAAACCAGCGGCTGATCAGCCCCGATGCAGCCGTCATGCCCGTGGCGGCGACGCCGAAACCCATCATCAGGCCCATGCCGAGCATGGCCTGCCACAATGTTTCCATGCGGCTGGCGACCAGCAGACCCAGGCCATAGACGATCACGCCAGACAGATAGACGGCTTTTGGCCCATGCCGATCGACAATGGCGCCGACAAATGGCGCTGATAAGCCATTGGCCAACATGAAGACGAAATAGATCGATCCGAATTCGCCTCGGCTCCAGGTCAATTCACCGGTCACCGGCAGCAAAAACACAGCGAAGGTTTCCGCCATGCCCCGGGCGATAATGTTCATGAAGCTGCAGAACATCATGACCCCGACCGAGACTTTGGTGAACTCCCGGCCGGGATTTTGATTGCTGTTTGTCATGCCCGTTGACGTGACCGCCAGTTAGTTCTGCATCAGGTCAGGCAACCAGGTGATGATGCCCGGGAAGGCGACCAACACGATGATGGTGATGACGTCGGCGACGAAGAACAATGCGATGCCCCGGAAAACATCCGATAATGGGATATCAGGCCGCACACCGTTTACAACAAAGCAGTTGAGCCCAATAGGTGGAGTGATCAAACAAACCTCCGCCATCTTCACAACGATGATGCCAAACCAGATGCTGGCCTGTGTCGCGTTCATGCCAAAGGCGCTATCCGCCGCCGTTACATCCGGGCCGCCATTCAGCGCCATGATGGCCGGATAGACCACCGGCAAAGTCAGAAGCAGCAAGCCGATTGCGTCCATGAACATGCCCAGCACCACGTAGCCGAGTAGGATGAAGGTCAGGATCAAGTAGGGATCGGCCTCAAGCGACAGGATCCATTTGGCGAAGGTTTCCGGCAGGCCGGAGAAACCTAAGAACCGCCCAAAAATCAGAACGCCCCAAATCAGCGAGAAGATCATCACCACCAATTTCGAGGTTTCCATGAGGGCGTCTTTGAGCGTGCCCCAGCGCATACCGTTGATCCAGGCCATAACCAAGACGACGAAGGCGCCGAGCGCGCCGGCTTCTGTCGGTGTGGCCCAACCGGTGTAGATCGCCGAGACGATGATGGCGATGACGGCTGCGATCGGTAGAACGCCCGGCAGTGCCCGGACGCGCTCGCCCCAGGAGAAGCCACCGACGGCCGGACCGGCCTCCGGCTTATACTTGGCCCAAACGATGATGATACCGGCATAAATGAACGCCGAGACGATGCCGGGCAGGAAGCCGGCAAGCAGCAGGGCGCCAACGGATTCTTCGACGATGATGGCGTAGATCACCAAGATCGCCGACGGTGGGATCAGCGAGGCAAGGGTGCCACCGGCGGCGACAACACCGGCCGCCAATCTTCGGTCATAGCCATTCTTCAACATTTCCGGGATCGCCACACGGGCAAACACCGCTGATGTGGCAGTGGAGGCGCCCGATACCGCGGCAAAGCCGGCGACGGCGAATACGGTCGCGACCGCCAGGCCGCCCGGTACCCAGCCGATCCAGACCTTGGCAGCGTCGAACAATTGCTTGGTCATGCCGGCATGGAAGGCCAGGTAACCGATGAGAATGAACATCGGTAAGAGGCCCAAAACGAAGGACACAGATTTGGCGTGCGGGATGGAACCGATTGATCCCGCCGCCGCACTCCAGCCGATAAGTTCCACTAGACCGATGATGCCGACAATACTGGCGGCGAAGACGACGCGCATACCGCAGACCACGAAGACCAGCAGCAAGCCCATGCAAATGAGCCCGACAGTGGCCGGATCTTGATAGCCCAGGCCGAATATTGCAGCCGGGGCACCATTGAATAAGGCTTCCAAATTCATTTGCCCGCCTCCGCTTCAGAATCCATTCCGAGGCCTGAATCACGACCAAACGCGTCTTCAATTTCCTCTTTCGCCAGATCTTCGGCGGATTTGATGATTGGAACACCGACCGGTTCGGCATCTGGCCAGATCACCAGCCGTAGATAGCCGAGAAATTCAATGATTAAACGCATGAACCAGATGGTGAAGGCCATGGGGACAAGAAGCTTCGACGGCCAGGTCGGGATCTCATAATCGTAGGTGGAATCGCCGATCGACCAGGCGTCGTAGAAGAAATTCCAGCTATAACGAATGAGCACGGCGATCACGAACATCGATAATAGCGTGCCAACAGATTCAGCGATCCAACGGCCGCGCCCGGTACTGGTGCCGATCACCATTTCCATGCGGATATGGGCGCCCAGTCGTTGTCCATAAGCGGCGCCTAAAAACGCAAAAATAGCAATCGCCTGTTCTGACGCTTCCAGATAGCCGGGAACCGGATATCCAGCGATACGGGTACCGATTTGAGCCGTGGTCGCCAGCATGACCACAAAAATGGTCACTGCGCCGATAACGTTGAGCGTGTCCTCGATCGGTTTCATCATCCGGTCGAGTGTTCCGACAATTCCGCCCTTCGGCGGTTCAGCGTCGGCGGTGGAGATATCTGTTGGCATAGCGCGAGCCTCCCTTTGGCCGACGCTCTTTTGGCGCCTTGACCGTTTGCGCGGTCCTTTTAAAAAAACGGGCGGCCGACCGGCCGCCCGTTTGTGATGTCGTAGGTAGCGCTTACATAGCGCCGCCGAGTTTCAAGACATGATCGAGCACGGCTTGCGCATCGAACTTGTCTTTGTTCTTGGCAACCCATTCGTCCCAGATCGGCCGGCCGACGTCTTCGCGGAATTTCGCCAGCGTGGCGTCGTCATAGTTGATGGCTTTCAGTTTTTCCTTGAAGAGCGGAATAAACTTGTCATCGGCGGTGGAATAAGCGGCTTTGTATGCAGCCGTTACCTCGTCACGCAGCGACCACAGAAGGTCCTGATATTGTTTGGGAAGTTTGCCATAGGCGGTCTTGTTAAACAGCATCGGGCATTCGGCGGTGCCTGGCGTCAGGTTGGCCGTGTACCATTCGGCGACTTCGTAGATCTTGTAGGCGCCGTGGGCATAGCTGAAGGGGAACGAGATGGCATCAACCGTACCGCGTTGAATGGCCGTGTAGACTTCCGTGGCTGGCATGGACTGACGCACGGCGCCAAGTTTTTCCATCGCCACACCAACGCCGCCACCGGCGCGAACCCGCAGGCCCTTCCATTGTTCCAGGCTTTCCGGCGCTGCTCCGCGACCCATGAATTCGTATTGCGGCAGATGGCTTGAGTTGTAGGCCATGGCATTCCACTTGGCCAATTCAGCCACCAGGACCGGATGCTCCATGAGGCCTTGCCGGATTTTCGCGCCTGATTCAAAGTCTTTGATCGGCAGGAATGGCAGGCTCATGACCATCAAGGCCGGGGTTTTGCCGGGATGATAGAAATTGCAGGCAAATGCGGCTTCAAAGGCATTGACCTTCAATCCATCCAGATTTTCCTTGGATTTGGAAAGCTGAGCGCCATAGAAAATTTTCAGCTGGAATTTCCCGCCAGTTTCCTCATCAAGGCGTTTCGCCAGGACTTCCACGCCCTTAGTAAAGGCCCGGGGTTTGCCCCAAACAGAGAACTTCCAAAATACCGACGGACCATCGACATTTGCTGCCGATACCGACGGCATGCCGATGCCCAGCCCGAAGGCCAGGGCTGCCGCGCTAAGCGCTGTTGTTGAGAATATTTTCATTCCAATCCTCCTGAGGTCGCTGGAAAGCGTTGTGACTGCGATTTGTTATTTCAGTTGTCACTGGGTTTTCCGGTCACTGACAGATTGTGGCGGATTATCCGGTGCACCTGCATGTTATCGTATGAAATCGACGGCCTAAAATCCAATCGCTTTGGATTTGTACATATATATGAACATAATTGACATATATCAGAATAATGCTGGTGATGTCCAGGTGAATCTTAACCTTATGGCGCTTCGTCAGCTTCCTCGCGTGCCTGGACCTGTTCGAACATGCGATGCAGGGCACCGGCGATGCTCTCGGCGTTTTCCTGCATGCGAAATATCGGCCCGCCGACAAGCAGCGACAGGCGCCGGTCTTCCAGCGGCATCGGAATGGCGATACTGCCAAGGTCCTTGCCGTATTCATCGAAACTTTGAAACCACCCGCGCTTTTTGGATATGCGGATATCGACTTCCACCGCGTCAACACTCATCAATGAGTTTGGCCGGTAACGTTCAAAGGTGACTTTGCGCAGAATTGAGGCCCGTTCCGTAGCGCTATATTGGGAGAGCAATGAACGTCCTGATGATGATGTATGGATCGGCAGGCGCTTGCCCACATGAGCCGCATAGCGGATCGGTGATTGCGATTCGACCACATCCAAATAAACAGTGTGAAGGCCGGCCGGCGCCGCAATAGCGGCGGTTTCCCCCGTAATTTCGGCAATATTTTCAAGCATTTCATGAAGATGCGGGCCTAGCGTATCTGCCGCCGTGATCTGATCTGAGATGCGCAGCCAGCGCGGTGTCGGATAATATCCGCCGCGTTTGGAGGGCTCATACATATAGCCACGGTCGACCAGCGTACTCAGGATATTATAGGTGCTCGAACGCGGCCATCCAAAGTCATGATGGATCTGCGATAGACTTGCCGGGCGCTTGCGGTCGGCGAAATATTCCAACAGATCCAGAGCGTTTTCTATCTGCTTGACCGTCATGGCATCCTCGCGGATCGCGTGCTTCTGCTGGACTTGCCGCGCCGAAATTTGGTTTGAAACAGCCTGAGGACGGATCGGTATTTGGCCGGGCCGCAATAGATGGAATTCCCCGCATCCGTGGGTCTACTCCAGCCCTTTGCCGCCAATTGTCGACGCGGCTTGCCGGGGCCATCCGATTTTGGTTGCCGTGGCAAGGTCGAGAAAAATTGTCTAAATTTGTGACGCTCTCCCGTCGAAGCACCGCCCGCCGTCAGGCGCCGGCCAATATCAATGATTTCAAATATCTGAAGGGCCAATTATTCACTTTCTTTTACGGCGACGATCCTGGACAGAGTAGATTACTTCAGATATTTAGACAAGAAGTACATATATAAAGACATAATCAGAGGCGAGACATGGGACCGTTGGACGGCATACGAATTATAGACATGTCATCGGTGCTCATGGGGCCGTTGGCGACCCAGACATTGGGCGATTATGGCGCCGATATCATCAAGGTCGAGGCGCCAGTCGACGACATCATGCGGCAGGTCGGGCCAATGCGGAATGCCAGCATGGGACCGATGTTTTTGAACGTCAATCGTAGCAAAAGAAGCATCTGCCTGGACTTGAAGAATCCCGCCGGGCGGGATGTCCTTCTGCGCCTGGTCAAGGACGCAGATATCCTCGTCTACAACGTTCGGCCGCGTGCCATGGCGCGTCTGGGGCTGGATTACGAATCCATCTGCGCGGTCAATCCGAGCATTGTTTACGCCGGATTGTTCGGCTACGGCCAGGATGGGCCATATGCACCGAAGCCGGCCTATGACGATTTGATTCAAGGCGGCGCGCTGGTGCCGCATTTGTCGGCCCGGGCCAGCGGCGGCGAACCGCGCTACGCGCCCAATGCGCTCGCCGACCGCGTCGTCGGCCACGCTGCCGTCGGCGCCATATTAGCGACGCTGGTCCATCGCCTGAAAACCGGTGAGGGGCAGAAGGTCGAGATCCCGATGTTTGAAACCATGGTGCAGTTCATTTTAGGTGACCATTTGAGTGGCCTGACGTTCGATCCGCCCCTGGATGAAGGCGGCTACCGCCGGCAATTGTCCGTCCATCGCCGGCCGTTTCCAACCAGCGATGGATATGTCTGCGCGCTGATTTATTCAGATGATCAATGGCGGCGGTTTTTAAAGGCGATCGGCGAGCCAGAGGCGCTGGCCAATCATCCAGATTTCCAAACATTCGCCGACCGGCAAAAACACATCGACGCCTATTACGAAAGCCTGATTGAGGTATTCCGCCAACGTAGTTCGCGCGAATGGATCGACCTGCTGGAAGCTGCCGACCTTCCGGTCATGCCCATGCACGATTTTCAATCGATCCTGGATGATCCGCATCTGCAGGCCAACGGCTTTTTTCAAATGGTCGATCACCCCAGCGAAGGCCGCATGCGCACCATGCGCGTGCCCGCATCGTGGAGCGCCACGCCCACCGGCGAACATCGCCACGCACCGCAAAAAGGCGAGCACAGCATCGAAGTTTTGAAGGACGCCGGCTACAGCGCCGACGAGATCAAATCAATGCTGGATGAAAATGCCGTTCAGGTGCCGGCGGACGATCCGCTGCCGTAAAGCGGTTGGGGATGTTCAGGCCTGGTAGGCCGTTGACGGAGCCATGGTGGTAAACCAATGGCGGCCCAAAACAGAAACGATCGTCAACCGACTTCATCATTGCGGAGTCATCCCGTACGCCGCGCAGCACGAAGTGGTGCGCTGCAAATACGGGATCCATATTCCGCATTTGGCGCTAAAAGCCAGATCCCGCGTCTGCGCGGGCAACATTGCATGTTGCAGCGCGCTCGGGATGACGCAGAGTGTGAACATCTAAGTGACGCCATTGAACTCCGCCTCCTACTCGGCCGCTTCCCGCGCCTCCCAGTTGAACCGCAGCGGTTGCTTCTCGACAAAACGGTTGACCGCGTCCTTGTGGTATTCGCTCGAAAGGCAAATGGACTGGCCGGCGGCTTCCATTTCCACGTGGGTCATAGCGTCGTTGTCGAAAGTCTGGTTGGCGATCCGCTTGGTGATGGCAAAGGCTGCGCCACTGGCGTCCTGCATTCGGCGCGCCAATGCTTTGGCTTCAGCCAACACCGTGCCGGTCGGATAGACATCCATGGCGATGCCGATGTCCTTGGCCTCGCGCGCATCAATAGGCCGGCCGGTATACATCATTTCCTTGGCCCGCTGGATGCCGACCATGCGGGGCAGCGTAAACAGCACGCCGCAATCGGGAATGGCGCCTATGCGGCAGAAAACTGAGCAGAAACTGGCATTCTCAGATGCCAAAATGAAATCGGCGCATAGTGCCAGGCCAAAACCTCCGCCATAGGCCGGGCCGTCAACGGCGCAAATCACCGGAATGCTTAGGTTGCGCAGCGGCTGGATCCAATCGTGAATATCATAAAGCCGGGCGCGAATGTCTTCAGCCGGAAAATCACCCTTCTGGGCTCGTTCCACCATTCCCTTGATGTCGCCACCGGCGCAGAAAACGCCCTCCGTGCCGGTCAATATGAGCGCCTTGATCTCATCGTTGCGGCCGCATTCGGTAATGATATCAGCCATGCAGGCCAGAAAATCCGCACTAAACGGATTACGCTGTTTGGGGCGCATCATCGTGGCGATCGCCACGCCGTCTTCAATCGCTAGCTCAATGGCTGGTCCATCACTCATCGTTCGTTCCTCCAAGTTCGTCAGGAGATCATGTAGATCGCCAGGGTTATGTATATCATTGCAAAGACGGCATAGGGCAGGTTCCATTTCATGCCGACTACTGTCGCCGGTTCGTCCACCACCATCGACATGACCCGCACCGGCACACTAAATAGCGCGCTGGCCCCGCATGCCGCCGCCGGCCCCAACATCGCCAGGGCCAGAATGGTTTTTTCAAATTCCATGGTCGGCAGGTTCCATAAAACCTCCGCCAGGATGGAGATCGAGATCACTGTTGAAATGCCGATATGGGTCATGATCCCGACAATCCAGGCAGATGTGATCAGCGTGCCGGTTTCGCTCAGACCGAGGAAATTGACCGCCGTTTCAATGACTTCCGGCGCATGCAGGCTGGAAAGCAGCACACCGAAGGCGCTGGCCAGGGCAAGCAAGCCGACCTCGCCGCGCTGCGCGGTTAGAAATTCTGGACTGCGCTCCGCTAAATGCCGGACGGTACGAATGAATTTCTGAATGAGGGTGGGGCCGGCCTGCTGCAAGCCAATCCAAATTACCCCATAGACAAAAACACAAATCAACAAGGCCGTGATTTGGCGCAGCCCGGTTAGATAGTTCAGCGAGACACCGCTGATAAAGATGACGACGATCAGGCCGAACAGCGGCAGGAAGTGGATCAACGCGCGCGGGTTACCAGCGATTGTTGACGCATTCGCCCCCAAATCGCGCGGCCGGGTCATCCAGTCGAAGAAAACCGCCATGACGAAAAGGCAGCCGGCAACCATCGCGCCTTGCGCGGCGAAATCGCGCCATTTCAATTCCGGCAAGGTCGTCAAAAGGACGCCGCCCATGGCCGCAGTCGGCGACCATAGGGCCACGGCGGCAACGCCGCGGCTGACCGCAGACACCATGCGGCTGCGTTTGATTTGTGCGAGTCTCCGATTGCCATGATCGCGCTCTTCCACGGTCGCCGCGTGGATCGCCGTCCCCAACAACGCCGATGCGCCGGTGGTGATCAATATCCCCATGAAATGACCAGCCAGCGCCAAAACGGCAAACCGCAAAGTCGGTTTTTGCTCCAGTGCCGCCACGCCGCAGCGTTTCACAGTCGGCGATGAACGTGCGGCCTCGGCCATGTAGGAAAGGCATGTCATCAGCAAGGTAAAGAACCCGGCGCGCAGAGCTGCTTTTTCAACGATCTGCCAGGTGAACTCGCCGCGGAAAATAAGTGCGCCGGTGGCAATCGCCACGGCCAGTGCCATGACGTGGCAGACCCGCGGCAAAGCCCGCCATTCCAGCGCAAAATAAAGCGCCAGAAACGAACCGGCCGCTTTCCATAACCAGTCCGGGCCGCCAGCCTGCTGCCATACCGACAACACGCACACAATCATGATGCTGATGGACGATATGATGCGCAGTGAGGGGCTGCCTGGTGTCATTTGATGGTGGGCTTTCGGCAGGTCGAAAACGGCTTTGCCCGTTTTTGTTTGGGCAAAGCCGCTCGCCATTCTATCCGGCTGTTAGGCGCCTTCTTTGCCGACAATGGTGATTGAGCTGACATTCTGGTGCGGAAAACCACCCAGATTATGGGTCATGCCAAACACCGGCTCCTGTTGCCGCTGCCGCTCGCCGGCCCGTCCCTTCATCTGCAGGTACATTTCATAGACCATGCGAATGCCCGAAGCGCCGATCGGGTGTCCGAAGCACTTCAAGCCGCCGTCGATCTGGCAGGGCACCGCGCCGTCGGCATCATAAAACCCGTCCATAACGTCTTTGACGGCGCCGCCTTCCGGCGAAATGAACAGGTCTTCCATGGTCACCAGCTCGGTGACGGAGAAGCAATCATGAACCTCAAACAAGCTGATCTGGTCGCGCGGACTTGAAATGCCAGCTTCCTTGTAGGCCCGCTCCGCCGCCTTGCGGGTGGTGGCGAAATAGCTGCCGTCCCAGGAATTGTGCTGGGCTTCTGTACCGTTCGACACCGCCAACTGCATGGCTTTCACCGTCACCAGGTCGGTCTTGCCCAAGGAGCGGGCAATTTCCGGCGTTGTCACAATGGCGCAGGCTGAACCGTCGCTGACACCGCAGCAATCAAACAGACCAAGCGGGTCGGCGATCATCGGTGCATTGAGCACACGGTCGATATCGATCTTGTTGCGTAAATGCGCCTTCGGATTGCGCGAACCGTTGTCATGGCTTTTGACCGAGATATGCGCCATGGCGCGTTTGAGGTCTTCCGCCGGTACGTTGTGTTTGGCCGAATAGGCAGTCGCCAACTGGGCGAAGGAACCAGGTGCGGAAGCATTGGCCCAGTAGAGATCGTTGACGGAGCCGCGATTGCGTTGCGGCAGGCCGCCATAGCCGGTGTCTTTGAGCTTCTCAACGCCTAATGCCAAGGCGATATCGCAGGCCCCTGACGCCACAGCATAGACCGCGCCGCGTAATGCTTCGGTGCCGCTGGCGCAGTAATTTTCCACCCGTGTGACCGGGATGTATTGCAGCCGCAGGGCGGTCGCCAAAGGCACCGCCGACTTGCCCACATGTTGTTCTTCAATCGCCGTACCAAGCCACGCCATTTCAATCTGGCTGGTTTCAATACCGGCGTCGTCGAGGGCTTCCTTATAGGCCTCGATCATCAGATCTTCAGCGTTGTCGTTCCAACGCTCGCCGAATTTGGAACAACCCATGCCCAAAATCGCAACCTTGTCCTTGATACCAGTCGCCATTGTTCACTCTCCTCAGTTGCCCGTCTCGGCAGGTGTTGCTTTCCAGAAATAGCGGCGGAAACCGCGTTTGGGGTCGTAGTCCTTGACGCGGAACATCATGCGCATCGGTTGACCGACCTTGAGATCTGAATCGGGATAGATGTCGGTGAAATCGCTCATCAGCCGGCCGCCTTCCTCAAACTGCACCATTCCAAAGTAGTTTGGCGGATTGGGCGAATAGGTCAACTGATCGGCGGTAAAGGAGTTGAGCGTGGCCGTCTTATCGGCAAACGGCTCGTCTTCCTGCGTATCGATGGCGTTGCAATTAGGATTGACGCAGACGTTAGACTTAGGGAACTGCTTGGTGCCGCATGTTGTGCAGATGCCGCCGACAAATCCCTGGGCCATGCTCTTGTTGCGGTAATGGGTGCTCAGGCCGGTGTTCTTATCAACCTCCGCCCGAATGCCGCGCTCCATGTTGATGAGTTCATTAAACGACAAATGCTTGTTGTAATTGGTTTCCTCGTACCGCCGGGCCAGATGGTCTGTAATCCCTCGGCGTTTTGCCAGGGATCCAATGGCGTCGGTCACTTCAAACAACAGTGCGTCACAACCCTGGCCGAAGCTGGCGACCAGGATCTTATCTCCAGGTTTTGCTTGCTCAAGCGCATGGACGAGCATCACCAAGGAATGCGCCGTGCCGGTCTCACCGCAATTGGCCTGCATATTATCTGCCACCGCGTCGTCAGATATGCCGACCAGTTTGGCAATGCCGCCGGCGACGCGGCGTGCCGCGACGGGGAAGCAGAATGTGGAGATTTCGGCAGCGGCCACGCCGGTTTGTGCGAGCACGGCTTCGATCGCTGCCGGAACGATCTTGTTATATCCCTCATCGCGTACCCAGCGTTCTTCCCAGGTGTAATCGAAGGGTTCGTCTTCGCCGCGAAAATGGTCGACGAAATCCACCGCCTGGGTATCGCCGCCTAGAAATTTCGCCACCACCTCGCCTGAACCGACAACCAGTGCCGCGGCACCATCGCCGGTGGTCATTTCAAGCGGGCTGGCGGCTTTGGTGGGTCGTTTTTCCGCTGCCGCAACCAGGATCGGATCGCCACCACCGGCCGCCGTCTGCAGCGCGACCGACAGGCTGGAACTACCAGCCCGTTGGGAGGACGCCAGGTCAAGGGTGAGAATGTTCTGATTGAGGCGCAAGGCATCGGCGACGATACCGGCATTTTGCCGGTCCTGGAACGGGAAGCTTGTGGACGCCATATAGACGGCTGAAATCGCGCCGCGATCCAACCCAATCAGACAATCGCGTGCCGCTTCTACCGCCATGGTCACACTGTCTTCATCCCAGTTGGCCATGGCACGCTCACCCTTGGCCAATCCGCGCAAGCCGGGATTAAACCAGGTATGGGCTTTGGCGATTTCGCTTCGCTGCAGCCGACCTTTGGGCAGATAACCGCCATAGGCCAGAATTCCAACGTCCATTCGAAGTCTCCTATTGTTGTTCTTTGGCGGCTTCCGTGTGCCGTTCCCGTAGTAACTTAAAAGCCCCTGTAGCTGTCCCAATCAACCGGCCGGATTCATCGCGGGCCTCGGCCTCGCAATGGGCGACTGATTTGCCGCCGCCGGTGCGTCGCGCTGTTACAATTAGCCTGCCCCGGCGGATCGGAGCGTGAAAATTGGTTGTCAGATTAATGGTCATGCAGCGCTGCGGATTTTCCGGCGGATCGCGGTACATGCCGCACCAACCCAACGCGCTGTCCATCGCCGATAGCAACACGCCACCATGGGCGATGCGCAGGGTGTTGAGGTGCCGGTCGTCGATTTCCAGATGCACGACGGCGAGATCTTTTTCCCATTTCACAAGTTGCATATTCAACAGCTTGTTGTAGGCACCCTGATTGGGCAGCCAGTCTTGAGGATTGCTTTCGCTCATGCCGGCTGGCCCTCCAGGAACGGCTTGCGCAGTTCCGATTTCATGATCTTATTGGTTGCCGACAACGGCAGGGGTTCCTGGCGAAACGTAACGGCGCGCGGGCATTTGTAATGGGCGAGCCGGTCGCGGCAATGGGCGATCAATTCGTCCTCACTCGCCTGTATGTCCGATTTCAGCCGAACCACGGCGTGGACGGCCTCGCCCCACAATTCATCGGGGATACCGATCACCGCACATTCAGCGATGGCCGGGTGGTGGGAAAGGACATTTTCCGTCTCGATCGGGTAGACGTTTTCACCGCCGGTGATGATCATTTCCTTGACCCGTCCGGCTAGGTAGACAAAGCCGTCGTCATCGATATAGCCGGCATCACCGGTGTGGTAGTAGCCGTTGCGGATTGCCTGCGCGGTCCGCTCCGGTTGTTGCCAATAGCCGGTCATGATCTGCGGCCCGCGCGCAACGATCTCGCCGGTCTGGCCATTGGCTACAGGATTGCCGGCATCATCAACGACCCGAATGTCGACATAAGGTACAGGCCGCCCGACGGAGCTAAGTTTATCTACCAGCGGGCCGTTCAGTTCATGACAATCGGGCCCGAGAATAGTCAGCACTGGCGAGGCTTCCGTCATGCCGTAGGATTGGCCGAAATGAATGCCGGGCAAGGCGGCGATCGCCCGTTCGATCAGCGCGATCGGCATCGGTGCGGCGCCATAATTGATGATCCGAAGCGACGAAAGATCAAAGTCATCAAACTTTGGATGATCCAGGATCATCGTCACCATGGTCGGGACCCAGACGACAACGGAAATGCGGTGGTGCTGAATGGCGCCCAGAACTTCGGCCACATCGAATTTCGGTACGACAACCGTATGTGCGCCATAGACAACGGCGGTAAACACCCGCGACCCGGAGCCCAGATGGAACATTGGTCCGGAGAGAAGGTTTGTGTCCTCGGCGCAGAAGCCGTAGTGCGGCGCGACGCCGATGGCGTTGGATAGAATATTGACGTGCGACAGCATCACGCCCTTCGGCGTGCCGGTAGAGCCGCTGGTATAAAACAAAATGACGGTATCGCCGTCCTGGCTGGCGATATCGTCGAACTGTTTCGGGTCGATATCGCCCTCGGCAGCTAAGAGCCGTTCGTAGGATCCCATGCCATCGGGCACCGGGCCGTCGTCGGCATAAATCAGCGATTGAATAGACGGGCAGGCATTGGCGATGGCGCGGGCTTCGTCGACGAAATGACGGTCAACGATCAAAACTGACGGCGTACAATCAGCGGCGCATTCAATCATTTCCGCGACCGCATGCCGGTAGTTCAATGGCACTGAAATGGCGCCGACACGCGAAGGTGCCAGGTAGCATTCAAATTGCCGGTGCGAGTTTTGGCCGAGAAAAGCGACGCGATCACCATGGCCGACACCGAGACGATTGAGCATCGCGGCGATCGCCCAGCAACGGGCTTCGAACTGCGTCCAGGAAAATGTCCGGCCCTCGAAAGTCACCGCCGGTTCGTCCGGCCGGTGGTGTGCCGATTTGGAAATGTAATCGGCGATCCGCACCATTCAAACTAACCCTTGCCAACCATGCTGCGGCCAATGATCTCGCGCATGATTTCGCAGGTACCGCCAGCGATCCGCGAGACCCGTGCATCGGCCCAGGCCCGGGCAATCGGATATTCCCACATATAGCCGTTGCCGCCGTGCAGCTGCAGGCATTCGTCCAGCAAATCAGTCATCATTTCCGACGCCAGCAACTTGACCATGGCGCCGTCGACTGCATCGAAATCGTCTCGCATGAGCCGGGTAATGCAATTGTCGACAAACACCCGCAACATCGTCGACTGGGCCTTGACGTCAGCCAGTTTGAAACGGGTGTTCTGGAAGGCGGCGATTGGCTTGCCGAAGGCCTTGCGGTCGGTGACGTATTCGTGGGTCCATTCCAGCGCCGCTTCAATGGTACCGGCTGCGCGGATCGCCTGCATCAGTCGCTCGCGCGGCAGCTGCTCCATCAGTTGGAAGAATCCCCGGCCTTCCTCTTCAAGTAAATTGCTGGCCGGCACCCGGACATTGTCGAAAAACAATTCCGACGTGTCCTGACCCTTCATGCCGATTTTATCGAGATTACGGCCCCGGGAAAAACCTTCCCGGTCGGTCTCAACAACAATCAGGCTGACGCCACGGGCGCCCTGGGTCGTGTCGGTCTTACAGGCGACAATGATGAAGTCACTCATCTGCCCGTTGGTGATGAAGGTCTTTTGGCCTGAGATCAGATAATGGTCGCCGTCTTTAACTGCGGTCGTGCGGATGTTTTGCAGGTCTGATCCGGCCGATGGTTCCGTCATGGCGATGGCGCCGATGGCTTCGCCAGTGACCATCTTTGGCAGCCACTTCTTTTTGACCGCGTCACCGGCATATTTATAAAGATAAGGCGCGACGATGTCGGAATGAACCGAAAATCCCGGCCCCGAGTGGCCGGAGCGGCCCTGTTCCTCAATAACGATGGAGCTGTAGAGAAAATCAGCGCCTGATCCGCCGTACTCTTCCGGCGTGTCGGCGCACAAAATACCGTGCTCACCGGCTTTCAACCAGACTTCGCGGCTGACCTGGCCGTCACGTTCCCATTGGGCGTGATGGGGGTCGACATGTTCATTGAAAAACTTGCGGACCGTGTCGCGGAAGGCTTCGTGGTCGGACGAAAAAATTTCGCGTTTGAACATGAAGGTTGCCTCCCGGGCGGCGCGTTTTGCGTCAATATCAAAAACGGGCCGGCGCCTTGAATTTTTGGCGATACCGGCCGACGAAGCATGTTGATATTAATGCGCACGCGTATTATTATCAAGCACATTATATGGTTATTCGAACCAAAGATGGATATTCGAATTCAGCCATTCAGGTTCGTTCAAGGAGCAAAGAATGTCACAACAAGATCTGTTGGCCGGCAAGGTCGCATTGGTCACCGGCGCCGGCAGGGGCGTTGGTAAGGAAATCGCGCTATTGATGGCAAAATGCGGTGCCAGGGTCGTTGTCAACGATCTCGGCGGGACGGCATCAGGTGAGGATGCCGACATGTCACCAGCCCAGGAAGTCGTCAACGAAATCAAGGCCGGTGGTGGCGATGCCGTGGCCAACTATGACAGCGTTGCCGGTTTCGATAAGGCGCAAGGCATGATCGACCAAGCCCGCGACACTTTTGGCGGCATAGACATCATCGTCAACAATGCCGGCATCCTGCGCGATGTAATCTTCCACAAAATGACCGAAGACGATTGGGACATCGTCATCGACGTGCATCTGAAGGGTTCTTTCAACGTCGCCCGCGCCGCCGCAACCGTGTTCCGCGAGCAGCAGTCGGGCCGGATGATCCATATGACATCCACGTCCGGCTTGATCGGCAATTTCGGCCAGGCCAACTACGCCGCCGCCAAACTCGGCATCGTGGCACTTTCCAAGTCGATTGCGTTGGACATGGCCCGCTACAACGTCACTTCCAATGCCATCGGCCCATTCGCATGGAGCCGTCTGATCGGCACCATTCCGATCACCAATGAGGAAGAACGGGCACGGGTGGAACGGATGAAAACCATGACACCGGCGAAAGTCGCGCCGCCGGTCGTGGCCTTGGCCTCCGATGCCGCTCAGCATATCTCCGGGCAGATTTTCTGCGTCCGCGCCAACGAGATTTTCCTGATGGGCCAGTCGCGGCCATTGCGCGGACTTCAGCGCGGCGAGGGTTGGACTCCCGAAACGGTTTTGGAACACGCATTCCCGGCATTGGAGAGCAATTTCTATCCGCTCAGTCGTTCCGCCGACATTTTCAGCTGGGATCCGGTCTGAGGCCGCGTCGGGAGGAATAGAACAATGGCATTTACCTACGATCACCTGATGGCCTGGCCGTTTGAAGAGGTCGAACAGACCTACACGGTCAAGGATTCCATCATCTATGCGCTGGGTCTTGGCTACGGCCACGATCCGCTGGACGAAAAACAGCTGCTGTTCGTGTTTGAAGAGCGCGAATTCACCGCCGTACCCACCATGCCGGTGGTGCTGGCCGGGCCGGGCTTCTGGGCCCGCGATCCTGATTCTGGCATCGATTGGAAGAAAATCCTGCATGGCGAGCAGGGGATTATCATTCACAAACCCCTGCCGCCGGCAGCCACGGTGACGGCAAAGACCCGGATTACGGAAATTCTCGATAAGGGCGAGGGCAAAGGGGCGTTGATCTATACCGAACGCGACCTGACTGACAAAGCCACCGGCGACATGCTGGCGACCTTGACGTCGACGTCCTTTGCCCGCGGCAATGGCGGTTTCGGCGGTCCGCTCGGCCCGCAGCCGCAGCCCCATGCGCTGCCGGAGCGGGAGCCGGATACATACGTCGATTTTCCCACCAACGCCTCGTCGGCGTTGCTCTATCGCCTGTCCGGTGATCCCAATCCGCTGCATGCCGATCCCGAGGTCGCCAAAGCCGCCGGCTTCAAGGCGCCGATCCTTCATGGGCTGTGCTCATTGGGTGTATCCGGCCATGCGGTATTGAAGACTTACTGCGACTATGACGTCAGCCGCTTTAGGTCCCTGCGCTTGCGGTTTTCCGCTCCGGTTTATCCCGGCGAAACCATTCGCACCGAGATGTGGAAGGACGGCGACATTGTGTCGTTCCGGGCCAAGGTCGTGGAGCGGGATCTCGTGGTGTTGAACAATGGCCGGGTCGAAATCGGTTAGTTAGGTTGAGAACTCATCTTATTTGTCCATTCCGTTCAGCATGCGTTGTGGTTATAGGGACGAAAGCAGACGATGGACAGGTGGATCCTATTCAAGGCTGATTACGTCCCTATAACCACTACGCATGCTGAACCCGAAGGGCGGCGCGCTTTTGCTTGCGGCCGGCGTTACAAGCCTTTGAAAACCGGTAAGTTTCCTGCAGGCTTGTGCCTTGTTCGCAAACAAAATCACTGCCGCGGAATGGGCAAATAATATGAGTTTTCAACCTATGGGAGGCGGGGCATGACCCGCGGCATCCAAAAGTCCAACTTCATCTTCCAGGATATCGCCCGGTTTCGAACCCAGATGTACGATATCCTGATCAGCCCCTATGGGCTGACCACCTCCCAGGCGGCGGTGCTTTATCGGCTGTTTGAAGAAGATGAACAGACCCAGTCGGAACTGGCTGAAAAAATAAAGGTGGGCACGGTAACCCTGGGCGGTCTGGTTGATCGCCTGGAGGCGCGGGGGCTTGTGGAACGCCGTGCCGATCCCAATGATCGCCGCGCCAACCGGGTTTGCCTGACGCAAGCCGCTTATCCGCTTGGCCGGCACCTGAAGAAATGCACCAGGCAGCTCAACGATATCGCCAATGCCGGGATGACCGCCGACATGGTGGAAGAGATGACCCATCACTTGGAAACTGTGCGTGAAAACCTACTCAATGCACTGACTGAGGAAAAAAACGGCAAAGGCTCGGAGTAATCCAAGCCGCCGCGGAAGAGGCTGAAAACCATGGGACCACTTGAAGGCGTGCGCATTGTTGAGTTCGCTGGTATCGGACCTGGGCCGTTTGCCGGCATGATGCTGGCTGATATGGGCGCCGAGATCCTTCGGATCGACCGCCACAATGACACCCGGCCCGGCGACCCGCGCAAGGACATTCCTGTGCGTGGCCGCAAGTCGATCACATTGAACTTGAAGAAGCCCGGCGCAGCGGAAGCCGCCTTGCGCATGATCGACGGCGCCGATGCTCTGATTGAAGGCTTTCGTCCCGGCGTCATGGAACGTCTGGGCCTTGGTCCGGATGTCTGCATGGCCCGCAATCCAGCGCTTGTTTATGGCCGTATGACCGGTTGGGGGCAGGAGGGCATGCTTGCCCAGTCCGCCGGCCACGACATCAATTACATTTCGCTATGCGGGGCGCTGTGGACCATGGGTGAGGGCGGTCGTAAGCCGATGCCGCCGCTCAATCTGGTCGGCGATTTTGGTGGCGGCGGCATGATGCTCGCTTTCGGCATGGTCTGCGCCCTGCTGAAAGCTCAGCGAACCGGTGTCGGCGATATCGTTGACGCGGCGATTTGCGATGGCACGGCGACATTGATGGCGCCGATCTACGCGGCAGTGGCCAAGGGTCTGTGGCAAAATGAGCGCCAATCCAACCGGCTTGATGGCGCCGCACCCTATTACGGCACCTATGAAACCAAGGACGGCAAATACATCTGCATCGGCTCCCTGGAACCGCAGTTTTATGCGCTGTTGATGGAATTGCTGGAACTACCTGCCGACCATTTCGGCGATCGGTTCGATGAGAGCAAATGGCCGCAACACCGACAGATATTCGCTGATATTTTTGCCCAACGTGATCAGGCGGAATGGACGGAACTCTTTGAGGGCACCGACGTTTGTTACGCACCTATTTTGGACCTGGAGGAAGCGCCCGTCCACGCCCACAACGTTTCCCGCGAGGTATTCGTCGAAGCCCACGGTATACGCCAGCCGGCACCATCGCCGCGCTTTACCAATTCGCCGGTTGAGATGCCGAGCCCACCGCCAGCACCTGGCGATCACAACGATACGGCCCTGTTGGATTGGGGTTTTGACGCGGATGAAATTTCGACACTCAAGGATGCGGGCGCACTCTAAATGACACTAATCGCAGATCAATGCCCCGCAACGACGTGATGTGATCATGCCAGAATTCGCTTCCAAGATTGATCGCAATTCTACGGAATTCGCCAGCAACCGGGCGCAGATGCTGGCGATGATTGATCAACTGCGCGAATTGCGCGACCGGCCGATGCATCTGTCGGAAAAACGCCGGCCGCGCTTTGAGGAACGCGGCCAATTGATGCCGCGCGAAAGGCTGGCGCGCATTCTTGATCCCGGCATGCCATTTTTAGAGCTCTACGGTCTGGCTAACTATACCGTCGACACCCCGGAACGCGATAAATCCATTCCCGGCGCTTCCATGCTGGCCGGTATCGGCTTTATCAGCGGCGTACGCTCGATGATCATCGCTACTGATTCCGGTATCAATGCCGGCGCCATGGTGCAGATGTCGGGGGAGAAATTCCGCGGCTGCCAGGAAATCGCCCTAGACAAGAAACTGCCGTTTGTACATCTGGTGGAAAGCGCCGGCGCCAATTTGCTGAAATACCAGGTGGAAGGCTGGGCCAAGAGCGGCGCCAGTTTCGGTAACCTGGCCAAGCTCAGCGCCAAGGGGATACCAACCATCGTCGTTCTGCACGGCCCATCGACCGCCGGCGGCGCGTACTTCCCCGGCATGAGCGATTACGTCATCGGCATCAAAGGCCGTGGCCGGGCCTCCCTGGGTGGTGCGGCACTGGTCAAGGCGGCGACCGGAGAAGTGGCCGACGAGGAACAACTGGCCGGCGCCGAAATGCACGCCACAATTTCCGGGCTGGTTGAGTATCTTGCCGAAGACGACGCCGATGGATTGTTGATTGCCCGCGACTTGGTGAGCCGGCTTGGCTGGAACCGGAATTGCCTGCGGCCGGAGCCACGCACTTTCGAGCCGCCAAAATACGATACCGATGAATTGGCCGGCGTCGTGCCTGTTGACTATCGCAAACCCTACGATGTGCGCGAAGTGGTCGCTCGCCTTGTCGATGGCTCCGATTTTGCTGATTTCAAGCCACGCTATGGTTCAACAATGGTCTGCTTACAGGCCTCCATTATGGGCCATGCCTGTGGCATCGTCGGTAACAACGGACCAATTGATCCCGATGGTGCCGCCAAGGCCGGGCAATTTTACCAACTCTGCGATCAAGCTGATATCCCATTGATATTCCTCAATAATATCACCGGCTACATGGTCGGAACCGAGTATGAACACAAGGGCATGATCAAGCATGGATCAAAGATGATCCAGGCGGTGGCGACCCTGCGGGTTCCTAAAATCACGCTTTACATCGGCGCCAGCTTTGGCGCCGGAAATTACGGCATGGGCGGCTATGGCTATGACCCCGATTTCCTGTTCGCCTGGCCTAATGCCCGCACCGGTGTGATGGGTGGCGAGCAAGCCGCCAATACCATGGATCAAGTCGCCAGGATTGGTGCGGAGCGTAAAGGCCTGCCGGTAGATGAGGAACAATTGGCGGCCCAAAAAGCCAAGATTATTGCTTACTACGAAAACCAGGAAGACGCGTTTTATACCTCCGGCCGGCTGCTCGATCAGGGGGTGATCGACCCGCGTGATAGCCGCAAGGTGATCGGCTTTGCCCTGGAGACCTGCTGGGAAGCTAGAAACCGAACATTGCGGCCGAACACCTTCGGCGTTGCCAGGATGTAGCCCGATGATTTTGCCCGCGATTGATCGCATCCCTCAAGGTGATTGTGATGACGTGGCAGTGGAAATAGAGGAGAGGAACACCGCATGACCAGTAAGATTTGTGAGAAATTCGGGATCGATTTCCCGCTTTTTGCCTTCAGTCATTGCCGCGATGTGGTCGTTGAAGTGAGCAAGGCTGGCGGCTTCGGTGTGCTTGGAGCCGCCCGCATCACGCCGGAGGAACTGGAGCGCGAATTGCGCTGGATCGACGACCATATCGATGGCCATCCTTATGGTGTCGATCTGATCGTGCCAAATCGAATGGAAGGTAAGGACGAGCAGCCAAGTCCGGAAGAAGTCATCGCCCTGGTGCCGCCGGAATATAAGAAATTCGCCAATGATATCCTGGAAGCTCATGACATCGATAGCAGCGATATTACTGATGAAATGCGTGCTGAATCGCTGTTTTTAAGCAACAACACCCGGTTTGCCGGCGCCCAGAAACTCCTCCAGGTGGCGTTCTCCCATCCTATCAAATTAATCGTCAACGCACTCGGCGTGCCGCCGCAGATCATGCTCGATATGGCCAAAGAGCACCGGGTCGCCACCGGTGCGCTGGTCGGCGCCAAGGAGCATGCCATCAAGCAAGTCCAGGCCGGTGTGGACGTGCTGGTCGTCGCCGGTACCGAAGCCGGAGGCCATTGCGGTGATGTGTCGACCATGGTGCTGGTACCGGAGGTTCATCAGGCGATCCAATCTCATGGCGACGCCTTTGTTCTGGCGGCCGGTGGCATCGTGTCGGGCCGTCAAATGGCTGCTGCCATGGCTATGGGGGCTGCCGGCGCCTGGTGCGGTTCCGTATGGTTGACCACGGTGGAGGCGGAGACCTCTCCGGTGATTAAGGAAAAAATGTTGGAAGCCAGTTCCCGGCAAACCGTGCGGTCGCGCAGCCGTACCGGTAAATTCACCAGGCAATTGCGATCCGCCTGGACAGACGCCTGGGCCGCACCCGACGCGCCTGATCCATTGCCCATGCCGCTGCAGACGGTGGTCACCCAGCCGCCGTTGGAAAAAGTCACCAAGTTGGCTGAATCCGGCCACGAAGGTGCCCGGCAATTGGCGACTTACTATGTCGGCCAGGGCGTCGGCCTGATGAATGAAAGCCGGTCGACCCGCCAGGTCGTGCAGGAATTCCGCGAGGATTTTATCACCGGGTTTGAACTGCTATCTGACGCCGTCGATGCATGAATGTTACTGAATCAGGATAGAAGAATGCTTCAACAAGCGATTGATTTCAAAGAAGAAAGTGATGCAATTCATGCATTGCTGGAATCCCTGAGCGATGCCGACTATGCGCGCCCAACGCTGTTTAAAGACTGGACCATCAACGACATTATCCAGCACCTGCATTTCTTCAACGAAATGGCGGACCTATCCTACACCGATGAAGCAACCTTCACCGCCCGCTACGCCACCATGCGCCAACGCCGCGACAATGGCGGCACGCTGGTCAGCGTCACCAACGACATGCTGGACGGCATCAAGGGCCGCGATTTGCTGGCGTTGTGGCGGGACTATTATGAACCGATGGCGCAGCGTTGGCAGGCGGCCGACCCGAAACAACGGGTGGTCTGGGTTGGACCCTCAATGAGCGTGCGTTCATCGATGACCGCGCGGTTGATGGAAACCTGGTCGCACGCCCAAGCGATCTACGACCTCCTCGGCGTTGACAGACCACAGGCCGACCGCATCAAGAATGTCGCCGTCATCGGCATCAACACTTTCGGCTGGACATTCGTCAATCGCGGCGAAGACGTCCCCGACGACATGCCTTATGTGCGCCTTGAGGCGCCATCGGGCGCGCACTGGGATTGGGGAACGCCGGCAACCGATAATCTGATCTCCGGATCGGCTGTCGAATTCTGTCAGGTTGTCACACAATGCCGAAATATTGCCGATACCGGATTGAAAGTTGTCGGCGAAACTGCCAATCGTTGGATGGCCATGGCGCAATGTTTCGCCGGGCCGCCACAGGACCCTCCAGCGCCGGGAACCCGTTACCGCGCTGATCCGTCGAACTGAGTTAAAAGCACTGGACTAAAATCATGACCGGAAAAGACAAGTACCCACATCTGTTCGCCCCTCTGGATCTGGGTTTTACGCAGCTGAAAAATCGCGCCATGATGGGGTCCATGCATACCGGCCTGGAAGAGGCTGAAAACGGCTTTGAACGCATGGCCGCCTATTTCGCCGAACGCGCCGCCGGCGGCGTCGCCATGATCATCACCGGCGGCATCTCGCCGAACCTGGAAGGTGGCATCGGCGCCAAGCTGGAAACGGCCGAAGAGGCCGCCCAGCACAAAATCGTCACCGAAGCGGTCCATGCCGCCGACCCGGATGTGAAAATCTGCATGCAGATCCTCCATTGCGGACCGCTTGCTCATAACCCGATGGCGGTCTCACCGTCGGGCGTTAAATCCCGCGTCGGCGCCTTCCAGCCGGCGGAACTGGGCGAAGCCGGCATCGAAAAGCAAATCGCCGACCACGCCAATTGCGCCCTGCGGGCCAAGGAAGCCGGCTATGACGGCATCGAAATCATTGGTTCGGCCGGTTACCTGCTGTCGACCTTCCTGGTGGAAAAAACCAATCTGCGCACTGATAAGTGGGGCGGATCTTACGAAAACCGTATGCGGTTCCCGCTGGAAGTGGTGCGCCGGGTGCGCGGCGCCGTTGGTGATGATTTTATTGTCGTCTACCGCATTGCCGGCATGGATATGCTCGATGGCGGCATGTCGTGGGATGAAATCGCGCTGCTGGCACGCGAAGTGGAAAAAGCCGGCGCGACGATCATCAACTCGCACTTCACCTGGCATGAATCCGCCGTGCCGACGATCGCTACCATGGTGCCGCGTGCAGCTTTCACCAGCGTCACCAACCGGGTGCGCAAGGAAGTCTCTATTCCCGTCATCACGTCGAACCGCATCAATATGCCCGATGTGGCTGAGAAAGTTCTGGCAGACGGCGATGCCGATATTGTCTCCATGGCGCGGCCGATGCTGGCCGACCCGGAACTGGTCAAAAAGGCTGCTGAGGGCCGGGAAGACGAGATCAACACCTGTATTGCCTGCAATCAGGCCTGCCTGGATCACATCTTTTCCGGCAAGGAAACCAGCTGCCTGGTCAATCCACGCGCCTGCCACGAAACACTGATGAATGTCCTGCCGGCGGCTAATGCCAAATCCATCGCAGTCGTTGGCGCTGGCCCGGCTGGGCTGGCCTATGCCGATATCGCTGCCCAGCGCGGCCACAAGGTGACGCTGTTTGATGCCGCTTCTGAAATCGGCGGCCAGTTCAATCTGGCCAAGCGCATCCCCGGCAAGGAGGAATTCCACGAGACCATTCGCTACTTCAACCGAATGATCGAATTGCGCGGCATTGACGTGCGGCTCAATACCCGCGTCGACGCGCAGATGCTGACCGATGGTGGTTTCGACGAGGTTGTGATCGCCACCGGCATTCAGCCACGTACGCCTGATCTTGAAGGCATCGACCACGAAAAAGTCGTCAGCTACGTCGACGTGGTAATGGGCCGCAAACAAGTCGGCGAAAACGTCGCCATCATGGGCGCTGGCGGCATCGGCTTCGATGTGGCGGAACTGATTTCGCACAAGGGTACCTCGGCGGCGCTCGACAAGGACGTCTTCGCCCGCGAATGGGGGATCGATTTTGAAAACCATCCGCGCGGTGGCGTCACCGGCGTCAAACCAATGGTCGAAGCCGCCGACCGCACCGTCTACCTCATGCAGCGCAAGGCGACACCGGTGGGCCGCGGATTGGGCAAGACCACCGGCTGGACGCATCGGCTGACCCTTGCCAGGCGTGGCGTGAAAATGGTTAACAATGTGGAATACCTCAAAATCGATGACGCCGGTCTGCACGTCAATATCAACGATGAACCCCAGGTGCTCGATGTTGACACTGTGGTCGTCTGTGCTGGCCAAACGCCGCTGCGCACACTTTACGATGAACTCAAAGACACTGGTCAGAATGTCAGCCTGATTGGCGGAGCCTATGAGGCGGCGGAACTGGACGCCAAACGCGCCATCAACCAAGCCTGGGAAATGGCCATCGCCGTCTAACCACACCGAACATCGGAGAAATAATCATGCCCTCAGCCGACGATCTCATCGGCGCCTGGACGCTTGTCAGTTGGACCGCCATGAAGAATGGCGAACCGGCCGGCTATCCCATGGGTGAGGACGCCCTGGGCCAAATCATCTATTCGCCGCAGGGCCGCATGTCGGCGTTCTTGATGCGCGCCGACTATCACGGCAACCCGCCGCAAACCAAGGCCGGCTCCGACGACTGCATTGCCTATGGCGGCACCTACCGCATCGACGGAGAAGAAGTCGCCCACGACGTCATCTTCGCCACGCTCCCCCACTGGATCGGCAACCCTCTGGTGCGCACGATGAACTACAACGGCACCGAACTGCGGCTGAACACCAAGCCGGAATTCTCCAAATCAGGAAATCGGTATGAGAACGAGTTGGTGTGGCGGAAGGTGTAAAACTGATGCGGGCGTAAATCAGGCTTCAGTTATTGGCCCGCTAGGGCCGACGACAGGGTCTCGAAATTTGGCGTTTGGGTCACTTGAGCCGTTCAAAAGTCTCTATCATTTTGGCATAACCAGCGGATTTCGCATGCTGGTAAGGCGTGATGCCGCTGCGGTCGCCGATTGATGCATCAGCGCCGGCGGCGAGCAGCAGGCGGGCGGTTTCCACATGATCCGGGCCGCCGTCGCCCAACACCACCGATTCAATCAATGCCGTCCAGCCCAGATTGTTGACATGATCAAGCGGCGCGCCGCCGGCGATCAGGCGCTTGACCACCGCATGGTGACCAAGATGCGCCGCTGCAATAAGAGCCGTCCCATCGTAGGGGCTGGTGATGTTTGCCGCACTGGCGCCCAGGTCAAGCGCCAGTCCGAGCAGATCGACGTCGTTGGCAACAGCCGCGATCGTGACGATATCATAGGCTTGGTTTTCAAACGCATCGAGCTTGGCGCCAGCTTCCGCCAGCAGCCGAACTGCATCGTCGTTTGACGCGAATGCCGCCACATGCAGCGGTGTTCGCCCGGCCTTATCCCGGGCTTCCAGATCGGCCCCCTGTTTGACGAGATCTCTCAGTACGGCAAGGTCGCCCGAGTGCGCTGCCTTATGCAGACCGGCATAGGCAGCGACCTCCAAATTCGATGGTGGCGTCTGCGCCGTGCAGGTCGAGGCGGACATCGCTAATTGTCCGATGCCAAGCAACAAGGCACATGTGATAGCAGGAAAATTCATTGCAGCGCTCCGCCTGCTGGTTTGATTGCGCCAATCGCGGTGTCGGTCCGCACCGGTATTGGCCAGCGTTCAAACTACTGCTGATCAGCAGGCAACACCAAGGTCAGTTTCGTAACAAGACTGTTCACAATTCCTGCGGTGTTTCCGGCCCCGCGACGAGCAAATCAAGACTGTTGCGACGACCTGCCTAACGCATTTCCGTGCAGGATGACGAACAAGGTGCCGGCGGTGTAGATGGCGAGTGGAAGCTGAAGGTCGGCGGGTAGGGCGTGAATGGCAAATGCTATCAGCAAAATGGCCAGCAATAAGCCGCCGCCAATCCGCGTTGTCCGCGGGATAACAAACAAGATAGCGGCGATCGCTTCCAGCGTTGCAAAGGCAAATAGATGCCAGTTTGGTAGAGTTTCGGCGTGTAGTCCCGCAGCCTCATAGGCTGTTTTAGCGCTCAGCCCGCAGCCTCATAGGCTGTTTTAGCGCTCAGCCCGCAGCCTCATAGGCTGTTTTAGCGCTCAGTATGAATAGAACGATTGCCAGCGTGAGGTGAAATAGGATGAATGCGCGTTTGATGTGAATATCGTGCAAAGCCTTCTCCGCAATGATGGTTTTCGGTTGGGACCATCTTCAGGTGGCGAACCTGAATTGGTGGCGATCATCCCAGCCTACTGGCGGGTTGCCTCTTTCGCGGTCACCTCGGTTGAGTTGACCAAAAACCCGGCTATTCGGATAGTTCAACTGTAAGATCTGGGATTACGCCGCCACGTCCGGCATCAAAAAGACTGTCCGCGCCAAGTCTGACTGAAGGCGTTCCGCTGTGTACCATTTTGTCAGTAGGTCGGCGGCAAGCAGATCCTGATTTTGCGCTATGAACGCATCGAACGTTTCGTATTGGGTCGCCTGAACGCGTTCGGCGATGAGGCTGAGGAAGGCCAACGTGATGGTCGTATTAAACTTCCGCGCGGTGCCGGCCCTTGTGGCGATGGCGTTGATGCACCTGGAGTATTCAGCAGCGGCGTCGAGAAATGGACGCGTACGCAGCATCTCGTAGGCGACGCCGATGTGATCGACATGCCCGAAATTTGTTGGATCGATATCCAGTTTCTCAAAGTCGCGGGTCAGTTCAATGTAGTTTCGGGTCATGATGCTCCGCCACCTTCTTTTAAGCCGTGGCTGTCTGAAACCTTCAAGTCGAAATCGTAAACCTGTTTCAATTGCCCAATTTTCTTGAGCGTTTCATCAGAAAACGGTGGCTTGTTCTCAAAACAATGCAGAGACATTCCTTCCAGAAGATCGCCAAGTGAGATGTCCAGATGTTCAGCCAGGCCCTTCAGGACCTTGAGCAAACGTTTTTCTATTCGTACACCGGTCTGCACGCGTTCAATCGATTTTGTCATAATGTTATACTGGTACCAATGTACCTATAATTCAAGTACAAAATTTCATTTGATATGAAGACGCCGCCGCCGATACCTAATCATTGGTCACTAGAAATGTGCCGGTTTTCCATGCACTGGCGATCTATCAACCTACTCAACGACCGCCGCCACCAGCTAATCCAGGTCCTCAAGCACTTCCAAATCGGGTAAATCATCGATCGGCTTTTTGATCCCGGATTTTCTTTCACTCGGCTTCTCTGGCCCATCGGTTCGCTTCAAACTGCGATGCATTCTAACTATGAGCAGATCTGAAACTTTGCCTGTAGGTTCCAGGCCGATCATTTTCTCAAATGCACGGATTGCCGCTCTGGTACCCGGGCCCATCTTGCCATCAAGACCTCCCGTATAAAGCCCATGATCGCTCAAAAGACGTTGAATAGTTTTAGTAGGGAAGGGCGTGACTTTTATCGACTTCAGGTTCTTGATCGCTAGTGCGTTTCCCTCAAGCGCCGCCTGGCGGTAGAACCCGATTGCCTTGGATTTGTTCTTCCTCGCCGGCGCAGTTCCGTTGGAATACATGGTCGCCAGATTGTTGAGCGCCATAGGATTGCCGCCCTTTGCCGCTTCGCCGTAATATTCCATGGCCAGACGGGGGTTTTTATCGCCAGCCAAACCGAGCTCGTGGAGATAGGCGATCAGCGCCTTGGCTGGCATGTGGTTCTCATCACCAGCAGACTCAAACTGCACCAGCGCTTTTCTATAAATCGCCGCCTCCTTGGTTTTATTAGCCTCGATGTAATAGGACATCCCTAGTCGAAATCGGCCGGCCACATTGCCTTTATCTGCGGCTTGTTTGAAGAGCTCACGCGCCTTGACGGGGTCTATTGCGACGCTGATGCCATACTCATAGAATATCCCGAGCTGCACGAGAGAAAAGGGTTCTCCGGTATCGGCTGCAGCGATCATGTCCGTCGGCTGGCCGCCAAGCCGCGCGGTCTTGCTGATTTGGACGCCGCGCCGTCTTATTGCGAGATCTATATTATCGCCGGGCCGGAATTTTTTGATCTCGCTAATCATTTGCTGCATGTTGATGACCGACCGGCCATTCATGCGCACGATCATATCGTCGGCTTCGAGCCCTGCGCGGGCCCCACTGGAGTTGGGAAACACCCGAACGATGCGGGCGCCCATCAGGTCGGTCCAATTGTGTAATTCCGAAAACTGCCTGGTGACGTTGGTCAATTCCACTCCGAGTGCGGCGGTATCGCTGGCTGGATAATCGGTTTTTGAAACCGCCGCTGGTTTTACGGTCTTCGGCGGTGGCGCCACAACGGTGTTCTTGGCGCGAAGTTTCTTAAGGCGGATGCGGGCCAGCGCTGCGAATTTTCCATTTGGCCAGGTGCTCAGATAGGCCGCGAGTTCCTCCGGATCGGCGCTGTCTTTCACCGACTGCCAAAACTCGATATCGGCGGCGTCGGATTGCGCAATCTGGATATTTTGCGCCTGTGCGGTCTCTGGGTTGGCGCCAATCATGGCAAGGCAGCCGGCCAATGCCGTGGCGAAAACCAGTCTTTTCCATGCCGCATGAATGGCTAGGGGCATAGCGCGCTCCATCCTGCTGCTCGTTGACAAGCGGCAAATCTTAGAACACTCGGCAAAGGCGAACAAGTTTGAGGGAATGCCAGGCTAGCGTTGATGAATAGCTTGTCTGCAGTTAGATCTGGACAAGGCGTAAATCTGCCAATCGGATTTACATGCCCTGCAGCCTGGCCGCCTCTTCACGTAGCCGCTCTGGTCCACCTAACAGGGCACGGTTAAAGCCGATGCGTTTGAACCAGAAATGCAGGCCTTGCAAGTCCGTGTAACCCATACCGCCGTGCACTTCAGTCGCTGAACGGGCAACGAAGCGGCCGACGTCGTCCATCTGTGACTTGGCGAGTGCTGCGGCGAGCGATGCCTCTTGCGGCATGTGATCGAAGGCGTAGGCGGCATACCAAATCAGCGCCCGGCAGGGCTGCAATTGTGCTGCCATGTCGGCGCACAGATGCTTAATCGCCTGGAATGAGCCGATCACCCGGTTGAATTGCCGCCGTTCCATGGCGTAGGCCACGGCTTGCTCCAGCATGACCTCCGCCGCGCCCAAACTGTCGGCGGCCAGCATGATCCGGCCGGCATCAATGATCCGTCGTAAGGATTTTTCGTTGCTGGTCAGCGCCGACGCTGGTGCGCCACTGAACGTAATGTCGGCGACCCGCCTGGTGGTGTCGATGGTGGTGGGAATGACCGCGGAAAGTCCGGCTTGCGGCATTTCAATAAATTGCAGGTTTCCATCTTGGTCGCCGGCAATCACCGCCTCGGCATCTCCCGCATCAAGGCAATAAAGCGCCTTGCCCTCAACAGACCCATATTTTGTCTCAACACCATAGCCCGACCGTGCGCCGGCCGACGCCTCCGATACGCCGACGCAAATCCGGGCTTCACCGGCGGCAATTTTCGGCAACCAATCGGATTGTAGCTGTCGATTGTTGCTTGCCAGGAGCGCCAACGGGGCCATGATCGCGGCGGCAGTAAAGGCAACGGGCGCGGCCACCCGGCCAAGTTCCTCCGATACCACCACCGCGTCGAGAAGTTTCAAACCCGAACCGCAATGACTTTCTGGCACCAACAGCCCCGGCATGCCCAGATCAGTAAGCTGCCGCCAGATGTCGCCGCTTAGGACATCGGAATTTGCCGACTGGCGCACTTTGTCGAGCGGCGCAATCTGTTCCAGGCTACCCCGAAAGCTGTCGCGAATGAGGAGCTGTTCCTCTGATAGCGAGAAATCCACGACCCTCAGCCCTGCGCCGCTTTTGGTTCGCGCGGTAGGCCGAGCCCGCGTTCAGAGATAATATTCTTCTGGATTTGCGCGGTGCCGCCACCGATGATCAGCCCCAGATCATACATATAAAGCTGTTGCCAGACGCTGTTGCCTTCATTTGACGGGTCGCCGTCATAGAGCGTGCCCAATTCGCCTTTGATATCAATAGCGAAGGCATCAAGCTGGTGGTTGAGTTCGCAGCCCAGCAATTTGCAGCACATGTCGCCGAGACTCGGCGGGGCACCTTTTTCAGCGGAGCTGATCAGCCGCATTTCGTGGTAGCGCATGGCTTGCACCTGGGCTTGCAGGCGGATGTAGCGGTCCCGGTGCTGGGCATTTTTGATCGCCGGAACGCCGTCAATCGTTTCTGTTTCTAGAAGCTTGCGGATCAGGTTCAATCGTTCCAGCGATCGGTTGGCATCCGACAGCATGCCGCGCTCATGCTTCAAGGTGGAATTGGCGACGGTCCAACCCTTGCCACGGCCACCGACGACGTTGGCTTGTGGTACCCGCACGTCGGTGAAAAACACTTCGTTGAATGATGGATGCCCGGTCATGGTTTGCAACGGGCGTACCTCGATACCCGGTATATCCATGGAAAAGATGATATAGGAAATGCCTTGATGTTTGGGGGCGTCAGGTTCGGTGCGCACCAGACAGAAAATCATATCGGCGATATGCGCCGATGAGGTCCAGATCTTCTGGCCATTAATCAGAAAATCTTCGCCGTCTTCGGTCGCGCTGGTCTGTAAGCTCGCCAGATCGGAGCCGGCGTTGGGTTCTGAATAGCCCTGACACCAGATCAATTCGCCACGGATTGAGGGCGCGATGTAGCGGGATTTTTGATCTTCGGTACCGTGCTCCAGCAGCGTCGGAACCAGCATGGAAATGCCCTGGTTATAAAGCCCGACCGCGACGTCAGCGGCGAAGAATTCATCGTTGATGATCTTGGATTTCAGTATGTCCATTGGCGCGCCGGCGCCGCCATATTCTTTTGGTACCGTGCGGCTGGCATAGCCGCGCTCGACCAGCAGTTTCTGCCAGGCCAATCGCTGCGGCGTGAATTTGCGCGGCAGCAGCCGATAGGACTGATTACTTTCCGTCGGTGCCAGGTGGCCGAATTCGTTTAAAAACTGACGCACTTCCTGGCGAAAAACCTGGTGTTCGGCGCTATCATTCAGATCCATGATGTCATCAGCTTTCACGCGCCGGCAATTGGCCGAACGCCGATAGAATTGGAGCTTGCAACGGGATAATTTATCATTCATGAATGAAGGAAAGTTATTGCCCTGTCAATCCGCCGATAGTGGCAGGCGCGTTTAGCAAGATCAGGAGCCGGTGATGACGACACAGCAACCGATCGAGATGGCAAAACCGGCGCGGCGCACCCAGGAAGAACGCCGGGCGGAGACTCGCGCCAAACTGATCGACGCGACGTTGAAGCTGTTGGCCGAACGCGGCGTGGCGAAGGTGACGACGGAAGAGGTCGCCAAGGCCGCCGGGCTCACGCGCGGTTCGATCCAATATCATTTTGCCTCGCCGAATGACCTCCTAAAAGCCGCCGTCATCGAGCTGCCAAACCGCCTGGGTACCAAACTGGATGTCGCCAAGCTGCAGGCCTTGCCATTGGCGGACCGGATTGACCGGGTCGTTGACCAGATGTGGAACGGCTATGGCAGTGCCACATACACCGCGTTTGTCGAACTGGTGGTGCGTGGCCGGCTTGATCCAGAACTCAAATTCCATGTGTTGGATGCCGTGGCGCAGTTGGAAGAGGAACGCGGCAACACCTGGTCGGAGATTTTCTCCGATAGTCAACGCAAAGCGCAAGAAGTGATCGTCTGGCGTTCAAGCCTGGTCGTGATGTTGCGCGGTCTGGCGCTGACCAAGATGCTGTCGAAATCCGGCGACACGCTCGAAGCGGAAATTCTGCAGTTCAAATCCATGTTCAAACTGTTTCTGGTTGGGAGATAACGTTGTGGCGCAGATGCCCGAATGTCAGATGCTGCGGCTTGAGCACTCCGGATCTCGGCTCAACGTGACGTTCAACCGGCCGGACAAGCGCAATGCTATCAACAGTCAAATGGCTGCCGAACTGGCGGCTGTGATCGAATGGTTGCCGCAATCGGGCATCCGCGTCGTCGTGCTGCGCGGTGCCGGCGGGCATTTTTGCGCCGGTGGCGACATCAAGGAACGAAAGGCGCAGGCCGATATTGTGTCTGGTGGTGAGGACCCGATTTCCGCCCGCAACCGGCGTGCCGGTATGGCATTTCGCGCCTTTGAAAATCTGCCGCAGACCACCATCGCACTTGTCGAGGGCTCCGCCTTTGGCGGCGGCATGGGCTATGCCTGTCTGGCTGATATCACCATTTTAACCCGGGGCTCCCGCATGGGCATGCCCGAAACCACCCTCGGCGTGGCGCCGGCGCAAATCGCGCCTTATGTGGTCAAACGCATCGGCCTGACCCGCGCCCGGCAACTGGCACTGACGGCGGAACGCTTCGATGGTGCGCGGGCATATGAATATGGTGTTGGTCAATATCTATGCGACGACGATCAGGCAGATGCGACCTTAGAAAAGGTGGTCGGGCGGGTGCTCGGTTGCGGGCCGATGGCCAATTCGGCGACCAAGGACATCATGTTGAAAGTCGGCACCATGGCCGATGAGGATTTGATTGCCTATTCCGCCGAACGCTTTGCCGAACTGAACCGAGGCGCGGAGGGCATAGAGGGCCAGACCGCGTTCGCTGAGAAGCGCAAACCATCATGGCAGGAACGCTAGGATGACGGGTCAGGTGGAAAATCGCGGCCGGGCAGTGCGTATCGGCGGCGCGTCGGGCTATTGGGGCGATTCCCAAGAAGCCCCGCGCCAGTTGGTGTTGCACAGCGATATCGACTACCTGGTGTTCGATTATCTGGCCGAAGTCACCATGTCGATCCTGGTGCGGGCAAAAGAAAAGAACCCCGACTTGGGGTATGCCCGCGATTTTATCGAGCTGGTCATGAAGCCGTTGATCAGCGAGATCAAGGCGGGAGGTATCCGCGTAGTGGTCAATGCCGGCGGCGTAAATGTCAGTGCCTGTGCGCAAGCCCTGGCAAAAGTTGCCGAAGATGCCGGCGTTGAACTGAAAATCGGCACCGTTGATGGCGATAACCTTGTCGACCGCTTAGCGGCCCTGAAATCAGCCGGCGTCAAAGAGATGTTCACCGGCGACGCCATGCCGGACGCCATGGTCAGCGCAAACGCCTATCTCGGCGCCTTTCCGATTGCCGCCGCCCTTGATGCCGGCGCCGAGGTGGTGATCACCGGCCGGTGTGTTGACAGCGCGGTGACGCTTGGCCCGCTGATCCATGAATTCGGTTGGTCGGCGGATGATTTTGATCGCCTGGCGGCCGGTTCGCTCGCGGGGCACATCATTGAATGCGGTGCCCAGGCCACCGGCGGCAATTTCACCGACTGGCGCGATACGGTCGACGGTTGGGACAATATGGGCTACCCGATCGCCGAATGTCATGCCGATGGGCGTTTTACGATTACCAAGCCGGACGATACCGGCGGTTTGATCAGCCCGCTGACCGTCGGCGAACAGATCCTTTATGAAATCGGTGATCCGTCAGCCTATATTCTGCCCGATGTTGTCTGTGATTTCCGCCATGTTGCTTTACGCCAGGATGGCCCGAACCGCTTGGAAATCTCCAATGTCAAAGGCCGCCCACCCACCGATACCTACAAGGTTTCAGCTACCTATCGTGATGGCTTCCGCGCCACGGCAATGACCATCATTACCGGTTTTGACGCAGTGGAAAAGGCGCAGGCTTTTGGCGACAAACTGCTGAAACGGACTAGGCGGCTGTTTACTGAGCGCAATCTCGGCGACTATCGCGACACCGCTGTTTACGTCATCGGCGCGCAGACGCTTTGGGGTGCGAATGCCGATGAACACGCCGCCACCGCCCGCGAAGTCATGGCCCGTATCGATGTGCGCCATGATGACCGCGCGGCAATGGAGTTGTTCTCCAAGGAAACCACCGGCGTGGCGCTCTCCATGTCTCCCGGACGGGTCCCCGGCGGTGCGGCGGGCCGACCGAAAGTGACGCCGGTCGTTGCCCAATTTGCATTCCTGATCGCCAAAAATGATGTGCCCACTACGGTCCGCGTTGATGGGCAAGATGTAGTGCGGCCAACTGCACCGTCTCGATACTCCGACGGCGCTGGCCTGCCTCTGCTAGCTGATGAAGCGATGATCGCCGATGATGCGGAGGAAATGATCGACGTCCAACTCATCGATCTGGCTGTCGCCAGAAGCGGTGACAAAGGCAATAACGCTAATATCGGTGTCATCGCCCGCGATCCGGCTTATCTGCCATGGATCAAGGCGTCGCTGACGGAAGACCGCGTGCGCCAATGGTTCATTCACGATGTGGAAGGCAAGGTGCATCGCTATGACCTGCCTGGCATGGATGCTCTGAATTTCGTTCTCACCGAATGCCTTGGCGGTGGCGGCACGGCGTCGACCCATCTCGATAGTCAGGGCAAGACATATGGGCAGCAGATATTGGCTATGCCGGTGCGCGTGCTTAAATCTATTGGTGTTGCGGTTTAATCAATCAAGCCAGCGGTGAAACATCGTTGCCGGCCTCGGCATGTAGCCAGTCGCGAACGGAACGGAAAACCGGATCTGACGCCTTGTCGATCGGATAGACCAACTGTATGGGATGATGGGATCGCCGCTTTAAAGTATACGGGTTCACCAACCGCCCGCTGCGCAAATCATCATCGATCAACACTTCCAGTCCGATCGCCACACCGAGCCCCTCAATGGCCGCATGGATGGCGAGATTTGTGCTTTGAAATCTCAACCCGGCATCCGCATCGACACCGTCCACCTGGGCAAAGTCGAGCCATTGTTTCCAATCGTCCGGTCTTGGATTGCCGTGAAGCAGGGTTTGGTCCCGCAAGTCAGCCGGTTGCCGGAGATTTTCAGCAAGCTCCGGACTGCAAACGGGAAACGCATCAATCTCCAGAAGTTTTTCGACCGCATATCCAGCAATTTTCTTATTTTCAGAGCCAATTTGGATGGCCAGATCATAGCCGCCATGATCGAAATCGGCGGCATTCAAGGTGGTCGTCAGTTGGATGTCGATGTTGGGGTATTGATCATGCAGCGATCCCCAGCGCGGAATGAGCCAGCGAATGGCAAATGTCGGGTAAGCACAGATTGAGATTGTCGATGCCAGATCCTGGGTTCGCAGCCGCTCTGAAGATTTTGCAATCCGGTTTAGAGGCTCACGGATTTCCGCCAGATATTCACGGCCGATGCCCGTTAAAATGACCTGCTTGTGGCGGCGGTCGAACAGCTTCCGACCCAAAAAGTCCTCCAAGCTGCGGATCTGTCGGCTGACGGCGCCAGGGGTCACGTGGATTTCTTCGGCTGCCGATAAGAAACTGCCCAGGCGTCCGGCTGCTTCAAAGGCTTTCAAGGCTGATGAGGACGGCAAATGGCGCATGATTTCGATAGACTATCAGATGATTAAAACTCACTCAACTGCACCGGAAATTTCGTTTGCGCTTCTGGCTGCTCAGCGGCCATTGTGTCCTTGCGAGCGGGAATCTGAGTTTTTGACGAATATGAGGAACAATCAGCCATGAATATCCAAAACCAGAATATCGAGGCGCCGGTTGACGAGTTGACCGAATGGGTTGCGCCGGATTGCCACGGCCTGAATTTCTTCGATATCGACAAAAGCCTGAAAGATCTGATCACGCTTTATCTACCTGATGATCTGCGGACCCATTTGACGCCGCATTTCCAGCGCCTAGGAGAACTTGCCGGCAACGAGATCGACGATTGGTCGCGGATGGCTGATCGCCACGGCCCAATCCTTCATCATCGCGATCCGCGCGGCCAATGGAAAGACAGTTTGGAATTCCACCCATCCTACCGGGAGATGGAAAATGTTGCGTTCCGCGATTTCGGCTTTGCCTGCATGGTCCACAAGCCTGGTGTTCTAGGTTGGGATAAACCGATCCCCCATACCGCCAAGTTCGTATTTCAGTATCTCTTCGGCCAATCGGAATTTTCTCAGCTCTGCCCCATATCGGCGACCGAGACCACTGCCACCATGATCAAGCTTTATGGTGATGATCAGGTCAAAGAGAAGTTCCTCGACCGGATGCTCAGCCAAGATATGGGCGAGATTTTGAAAGGCGCGCAGTTCATGACTGAGCGTACCGGCGGCTCCGATGTGTCAAACATCGAACTGGAGGCCCGCTGGGAGGATGGCGAATGGCGTCTCTACGGCGAGAAGTGGTTCTGCTCATGTGCTGATGGCGACGTTGCGCTGCTGCTTGCTCGGCCGACAGGCGCTCCGGACGGCAACAAGGGGCTGGGGCTCTTCGCCATGCCGCGCGTGTTGGAAGATGGCCGACGCAACAAATACCGCATTGCCCGCCTGAAGGAAAAACTCGGCAGCCGCTCCATGGCATCCGGTGAAATTGAATTTAACGGAGCGGTTGCCTATGCTTTGGGCGACGTTGGCGCGAAGGAAAATCGCGGCCTGAAGATGATGATGACCCAGGTGGCGCTGTCACGGTTGTCGCACGGTGCCCGCGCCACGGCGATGATGCGCCGTTGTCTGAATGAGGCGATCGTCGTTGCTAAAAACCGGTCGGCCTTCCAGGAAAAGATCTTCTTCAAGCCGCTGCTGCGCCGGCAATTAATGAAACTGATGTTGCCGACAGAACAGGCGCTTTCCATGACGCTCTATCTGGGCAATCAGATCGACCGGTCGGAAGCCGGCGATGAAAATGCCGAAAGGATTACCCGGATTTTGACACCGGTCCATAAATACCGCTCCTGCCGCGACAATATCCGCGTCGCCACCGGGTCGATGGAGGTGCGCGGCGGCAACGGCTATATCGAGGACTGGGCCAATGCCAAGCTCGTCCGCGATGCTCATTTGGGCGTTTTGTGGGAAGGAACATCCAACATCAACGCCCTTGATGTGACCACTCGGGCGGTCGCCAAAGTCGGTGCCCATCGGGATGTGGAAGACGAATTGCAGGATCGCCTCGATAAGGCCGATGACCTGCCCGGTCAGTTCAAAGGACAACTGAAGAATACCGTGCAATTGGCTGTCGCCCTGGCCGATGAAGTCGGCAAATCGAATAACCAGACACTGGCCCGCAAGGCGTCCAGCGCTCTTTACAATTCCACCACCGCCACATTGATGGCGACGGAAGGCGCGAAATTGGGCGCCGCCGGTGGTGACGCACGGCGCTTGCTTTTAGCCCGCATGGTGTTGGATCATCGCCTTTCAACCCATGACCCGCTTTCCGTAAGCGCGGGCGATTTTGAGAAGAATTCCACCGATTTGCTGTTGGGCGATGCGCCGGTATCGCTCGACAAGGCGACCCAGGTTCTTACCGGCTAGGTGTTGAATGTGAACATGACCGGCAAGAAACCGCTTGAAGGCATCCGGGTTCTGGATCTGACCCGGATCATATCCGGCCCCTATTGCACCCGCATGTTGGCCGATTGCGGCGCCGAGGTGATCAAGGTGGAGCCGGTCGGCGGCGAACACATGCGCTTCAAGGAGCCCATGCGTGACGGGGTGAGTACCTATTTCGGTCACCTCAATGCCGGCAAGAAATGTATCGAGGTGGATTTTCACTCCGCTGAGGGTTTGGCGACCATCCGCCGGATCGCCACTCAATGCGATGTGATGGTGGAAAATTTCAAGCCTGGCGTCACCGGTGATATCGGCATCGACTACGCGGCGATCTCCAAGATCAAGCCAGATATCATCTATTGCTCCATTTCCGGTTTTGGCCAGCAAGGGCCGCGTTCCAGTCAACCGGCCTACGCACCAATCCTGCATGCCTTGTCCGGCCATGAGCTGGCGATGATGGATTATCAAGCCGACCTTGATCGTCCAGCCCGCGGCGGCATCTGGTATGCCGATCTGATCGGCGGTGTTTATGCCTTCAGTGCCATCCAAACCGCATTGATTGGAAAACTGCGTCACGGCATCGGCCAATTCATCGACGTGGCGTTGATGGACACGATGATTAATTTGTTGGTTCTGGAAATCCAGGAAGCGCAGACGCCGAGTGCCCATAAAAGGTGGCTCGCCACGCCCGTGCGGGCACTGGATGGCTATGTCATGCCGGTGCCGATCACCAAGCGCAATTTCGATCGATTATGCGAGGTCGTCGATCGTCCGGAATGGCATGATGATCCGCGCTTCAACAATCAATCGGCTCGGGAGAAAAACTGGTCGCTGTTCATGGATAAGATCGAGAACTGGACGGTGACAAGAACAGCCGTTGAATGCGAGGAGACCTTCATGGCTGCCGGCGTGCCGTGTTCGCGATATCAAACGGTCGCCCAGGCCCTGGATGACGAGCAATTGGCAGCGCGCGGTTCCTGGACGGAAATTGCCGGTAAGGGCGGCGGCTATAAAGTACCAAATGTGCCTTATGTATTTTCCAATGCCGATGCCCGGGTGAACGCCAGCGTCGCACCGGTCGGTGCCCATACCGATGAGATCCTGGCGCTGATCGCCAGCAACTTGGACCAGACCGGATGAGCGAAGGCCGGTTTGTTAGTGGTAATCGGGTCCGACTGCGCTCCGATATCGAAACACGCGCTCTTCGTGCCGCCAAAGGTATGCGGTCCTTGGGTGTGGACAAGGGCGACCGGATCGCGCTGCTATTACGCAATGATTTGGCGTTCTTTGAAGCGACATTTGCCGCTAACGCATTGGGTGTCAGCCCGGTGGCCGTCAATTGGCATCTGGCCGCTCCGGAAATCGCCTATGTATTGTCTGACTGCCAGGCAAAGATCGTTGTCGCTCATACTGACTTGTTGAGTGATATTGGCGACGCGATCCCGGCCGGCGTCACCGTGTTGGCGGTTGAGACTCCGCTTGAACTGGCCGCAGCGCTTGAGTTGGACCGCGATGCCTGCCGGCTGCGTGCCGATCAAACTTCCTGGGAGACTTGGCTTGCAGGTTTTGATCCGCTGCAAGACGTTTGCACCGAATTCGTTGATACGATGATCTACACCTCTGGCACCACCGGTAAGCCGAAAGGCGTTCGGCGATTTCCGCAGGCCCCCGATGTCGCCGCAGAACACTTTAAAATTCGCGACAAAACCTATGGCATCAAACCCGGCATCCGGGCGCTGATCTGCGGGCCGCTTTATCATGGCGCGCCGAATTCCTTCGGCATGCGTTGCGCCAAGATTGCCGATGAGATCATCCTGATGCCGCGTTTTGATCCGGTCGAGTTCCTGCAACTGGTGGAGCAGTATCGCATCACGACAGTGTTCATGGTGCCGACCATGTTCGTGCGCCTTCTAAAACTGTCGCCGGAGGAACGGGACCGACACGATCTGTCATCGTTGGAATATATTGTCACCGCCGCCGCCCATTGTCCGGCGGAAGTCAAGGAAGCCATGCAGCAATGGCTCGGGCCGATTGTCCATGAGTTTTATGCCGCCACAGAGGTCAGTTATGTCACCCTGTGCGACCCGCGGGACAGTCAGCTAAAGCCGGGCACCGTCGGCAAACCGGTCGAAGGTGTCCGCTTGCGCATACTGGATGAAAATGGTGATGAGGTTCCGACCGGCGGGCAGGGCGAGGTTTACTCCAAGCTCAGCTGTGGGCCGGAATTCACCTATCACAATCGGCCTGTGGACCGGGCCGCACTTGAAGTCGACGGTTTGATTGCGACTGGCGATGTAGGCTTTGTCGATGAGGATGGCTACTTGTTTTTATGCGATCGCCGCCGCGATATGGTGATTTCCGGCGGCGTCAATATTTACCCCGCGGAAATTGAAGCCGCTTTGGTCGGTATGCCCCAGCTACAAGACAGCGCCGTCTTCGGTTTGCCGGAAGCAGAATATGGAGAAAAGCTCGTGGCGGTGATCCAGCCACAGCCAGGGCAGACAATCAGCCAGGAAGAGGTGATCAGCTATTTGCGCACCCGCGTTGCCGGCTTCAAGGTGCCACGGCAAATAGAATTCCAAAGCGATCTTCCGCGCGATGATTCCGGTAAAATTTACAAGCGGAAAATCAGAGAGCGATTTCTAAATGGCGACTGACCATTTATAGTCTGCCCAGATTTTATCCCTTCCTCGTTCCGCAGATGCCAAATTGAGTCCACTTCACCAAAGTCAAACCGGAGGCCTTCATGAAACCGCTTGAGGGCTATCTTGTTGTTTCCATTGACCAAGCGGTTGCCGCACCGCTGGCCACCGCGCGGCTGGTTGATGCCGGTGCGCGGGTGATCAAAATAGAGCGTCAATCTGGCGATTTTGCCCGCGGATACGACATCGCTGCCAAGGGTGACAGCTCCTATTTTGCTTGGACCAATCAGGGCAAGGAATCCGTCGTTCTGGACTTCAAGCAAGCCGACGACAAGGCGATGCTTGAGGCATTGATTTCAAAGGCCGATATTTTTGTCCAGAACCTGGCGCCGGGCGCGCTTGATCGCGCCGGATTTGGCTCAAAGGAACTTAGAGCCCGTAATCCACGGCTGATCACCTGCGATATCTCCGGCTATGGCGACATGGAATCGGTTGCCGGAATGAAAGCCTATGACCTGCTGGTTCAAGCCGAGGCCGGTTTGATCGGTATCTCAGGCGGCCAAACCGAACTCGGCCGCATCGGCGTTTCAATCTGCGATATCGGTGCCGGCATGACTGCCCATGCCGCCATCATGGAGGCAGTGTTGCGCCGCGAGCGCTTCGATGTCGGGGCGTCACTCAAGGTATCGCTTTTTGATGTGGCGGCTGAATGGATGACCGTGCCCCTGGTACACAACGACTACGGCGCCGGCCCGCCATCGCGGCAGGGGCTGAGGCATCCGACCGTCGCCCCCTATGGCGCCTATCGCTGCAATGACGGTATCGACATTATCATCTCGGTTCAAAACGAGCGCGAATGGCAGCGTCTTTGCGAGGCCGTGCTGGGACGGCCAGGCTTGGCCGTCGATCAGCGTTTTAATTCCAACAACAACCGGGTGGAAAATCGTGATGATCTGGAAGATGCCATCCAGGCCATCGCTGGGGAATTATCCTCATCGGAATTTAAGTCACGCCTGATGACCGCATCAATCGCCTATGGCGGTATCAATACGGTTAGTCAGGTGTCGGAACATCCGGCGCTGCGGCGCCGGGAGGCGCGGGCCAGCGGCGGTGGCGATATGTTGATTCCAGCGCTTCCCGCCCGCTGGGTCGGTGAAGAGCGTGGCGGCGGGACCGGTGCTCCGTCCCTTGGGCAACACACAGATGCGGTGCGGGCAGAGTTTATGGGTAATGCCGGCTAGTCGACTTCTTCCGCAGTTTTTGGTTCTGCCTGTAAGGTAAAGAGGCTGCCGTATTCGGGTTGAATATCGGTCACACCGGCGAGCCGTAAGCAGTGCCAAGCCATGGCGTGATTAGACGATGTGACCGGCAGTCCGCAAGCGTCTTCGACATCCTTTGCAAATTCCGCCAGGCGCACATTCGTGCAGGAGACGAACAATGCGTCGACTTCAGCGGCATCGCGCACCTGGTCGACAGCCGCCACCAATGATTGCCGATCGATGCGGGCGACCAGATTGTCGTTTTCCTCATTGAAAGATCCGAAGACTGGGACGCTGAATCCATTGGATACGAAATAGTCGGCGACCACCTGATTGACGTCATCGCGGTACGGGGTCAGCACGCCGATACGCTTGGCGTTGAATGCCCGGAAAGCGGCAAAGGCCGCCGTCACCGGAGTGGTACAAGCGACCTCAGGGCGAGCCCGGCGGATGCGTTCAAACACGCCTTCCTCGCCGATCACCATTGAGGCCGACGTGCAGCCAAACGCCACCACGTCGAGCGGCACATCTGGCAGGATCACCCGCGTCGATTCCTCGATGCGGTTTTCCATATCCTTCAATGTCGCCGGGGTGATCGACGTGTCGTTTCGAATCCGGCTTTCAAAAAAAGCCACGCCGGGCAGGTCGAGCAGTAGCCGAAATTCGTATTCCACGCTTTGGTCAGTGGCCAGCACGATGATGCCGATCGCGGCGCGTTCGGCGATACCGGCATCGGTTTGATAGGGCAGGTTATTGAGTTTCAACATGTCGACCACCCTCGTTGTCGATATTCCAAAAACCCGGCCTATCCGGGCACATGCATACCGGTCAGATCGACCCCGGCCGGTCTGCCGGCGACGAGGTCTGCAATGATACGCGCTGCGCCGTGGCACATGGTCCAGCCCATGTGACCCTGGCCGGTATTATACCAGAAATTTTCATGCCGACCGCGACCGATGATCGGCGTTCCCTCCGGCGTCATCGGCCGCAACCCGGCCCAGTACGTTGGATCATCGAAATCCCCGCCCTTGGGAAACAGTCGTTTGGCGACGGCCATCATGTGCCGGAAATCGGACGGCTTGTGGTCGGTGCCATAGCCGGAAAACTCCGCCGTCGCCGTCAATCGCAGCCGGTCACCCAGCGGACAATAGGCAACCAAATTTTCCTCATCGACTCCGCCGATAGCCGGCGGCAAATGTTCGGCGTTGACCGGCAACGTGACCGAATAGCCCTTAACCGGGTATATCGGCAGGTCGACACCCAGATTTTTGGCCAGATGCGGGCTATAGACCCCGAGGCAGAGGACATAAAGATCCGCCGTCTCATGACCCTTGTCCGTCATCACGCCGGTGACCCGGTCGCCATCCGCCTCTAGGCCGGTGATCGTGGTGTTGAACTTGAAATTCACACCTTTGTCGGCGCACCATTGCGCCAGTTCTTGCGTGAACTGACAGGCATCACCGCTGCCGTCGGTCGGTGCATATAGCGCGCCAGCAATCTGGTCCTTGACCGGCGCCAATGCCGGATCGATTTCGGCGGTCTCATCCCGGCTCAATACCTGAACTTCACAGCCATTGTCGCGTAGGACATCAGCCTTTGAGCTTGCCGCTTCAAACAAGTTTGGTGAGCGATAGAAATACAATAATCCGCCATCACGGCCGGAATAATTCACCCCGATCTTGGCGATGGTTTCGGCGAAGATGTCTTGTGAGTAATTACAAAGGCGGACTTTGCGGGTGGTGTTCGTGCGGGCGCCCTCAGCGGTACATTGGCGGTAGAATTTCCACATCCACCGCCACATGGCCGGATCAAGGCTGGGTTTCAGACGCAGCGCCTGATCGTTGCGGATCAGCGATTTTAACAGGATGCCCGGCGCTTGTGGTGACGACCAGGCATAGGCGTGCCCGGGCGCGAATAGCCCGGCATTGGCATGGCTGGTGAATTGCGCCGGCGCATCCTCCCGGTCAATGACGGTGACTTCGTAGCCGTCATTGAGGAGTTCATAGGCAGTTGTAACGCCGACCAGTCCGGCGCCGAGCACCAGCGCTTTCATGCCTCTGCCTCCCTATGTTCGGAGTACTTAGACCGCCGCCATCACCATGATTTCGACAGTGAATTGCGGTGCCGCCAAGGCCGATTCCACGCAGGCCCGCGCCGGTGTGTTGCCCGGTGACACCCAGGCATCCCAGACTTCGTTCATCTCGTTGAATGTAGAGATATCCGAAAGCCAAATCTGAGCCGACAACACCTTGGTCTTGTCAGTGCCGGCGGTTGCCAGATGATTGTCGATACGGTCGAGAATATTCTGGGTCTGCTCGCCAACAGACGCGCCGGCCTTATCCATGGCCACCTGGCCGGCGAGGTAGACGACGCCGTTATGGACAACAATCTGGCTCATCCGGGCGGCGACTTCGTGGCGTTCAATGGTCATTTCATTCCTCATGGGTTGAATATTGAGGCGGGCACCTAATAGCGTTCCGCGAAAACTTGTATCGGGATGGTAGTCAATAACCGGATTGGGAGAAAGAACTGAAATCGAATGGCAGCTGCGCACAAAAAACGGGCCGCGAACGGCCCGTTTGGTCTCATTTGGACTAGATCAATCCGGACTCAGCTGAATTCTTTCTCATGCAGCCATGCGGCGTGCTTCGGCGCCCGCTTGGTCTTCGACCATTCTTCCAGCATGGCGGATTTGACTTCGCCAGCTTTCTTCGCCAGTTCCGCGGCGTTCGGGTCGTCATAGGCCAATTCCAGGCGATGGCCGTTCGGGTCAAAGAAATAGATGGAATGAAACAGCGAGTGGTCGGTAATGCCGATCACATCGAGACCGTCGGCTTCCAGTTTGGCCTTGCACTCTTCCAGCGTGGCGCGGTCCTTCACCTTAAAGGCGATATGCTGCACCCAATCAGGGGTGTTTTCATCGCGGCCCATCTCCGGCTGAGTTGGTAACTCAAAGAACGCCAGGACGTTTCCGCCGCCGGCATCAAGGAAGATGTGCATATAGGGGTCGGGCTCGTGGGTGGACGGAACTTGGTCCTCAGCAAATGCCAAGAGATAGTCCATGTCGAGGTGTTTCTTATACCATTCGACGGTTTCCTTGGCGTCCTTGCAGCGATAGGCCACGTGGTGCATGCGGTCGATTTTCATGGGGGCATTCCTTTCAATCTGTGGCGTCATCCCGGCGCCCGTTCGTTGTTATTCCGATTTTGCCGCTTCAAATGCTTCCCGCAAGACTGCGCGGTCGCCGATGTGGTTGGCCAGCAGCAAGACTAGGCGGGCGTTGATCGCATCACTTTCATCCATATCGCATCCGTCATGAAGGGCGATCAATTCCGCATAAAACCCGTCCGGGTCGTTGATGTTTGGTGTTGTTACGAGCTGTGACATTACGTTTTCTCCTCACCGGCGTCCAATAACAGTGCGCAATGCGTCGGCGACCGCGTTTTCGTCAAAGCTGGTCCAGCGGGCGGCGATATGCTGATCGGGCCGCATGAGGTATACCGCCGACCGGGCATTACCGAGATACCGCTCCTTCAGTCCATCCGACGGGGCTGCAACGGTCTTCAAGTGTACCGTCTCAATCGCAACCCCATCGATCTCCAACCCATCAGGGACATCGGTGTCGATGGCGAGCAATTGGAAATGACTGCCGAGCTGGTCGATCAACCAACCTTTGGCGATCGGTGCATCCGCCGCCGGCGACCCGGGACGTGACCGGGCCGGCAGACTGGCGCTGTCGGCGCCGTTCAGCGAGGATCCGTCATAGGTGCACGGTACGGACAATCGACCGGCATTGACAATCGGCCGGGCGAATTCAAAGCGTTCCGCCAGGTTCAGCGCCGCATCACGGAAGGAGCGACTCATATCGGATTTCGGCGTGATGAAGTCGGTGGACCGGCTGGAATTCAAGATATTCTCATCGGCGCCGTAGACCCGTTCTTCCGAATAGCTATCGAGCAGGCTGTCGGGGGCCTTGCCATCCATGACCAGCTTCAGTTTCCAGCACAGATTGTCGGTATCCTGCAGGCCGCTATTGGCGCCTCGGGCGCCAAACGGTGAGACCTGATGGGCGGAATCACCGGCAAACAGCACCCGGCCATGGCGGAATTTCTCCATCCGCCGGCATTGGAATGTGTAAATTGACACCCATTCCAATTCGAAGTCCACATCCTCGCCGAGCATGGCTTTCAAGCGCGGGATGACGTTTTCCGGCTTCTTCTCTTCGTCCTTGTCGATGTCCCAGCCAAGCTGCAGATCAATCCGCCAGACATTATCCGGTTGCTTGTGGAGGAGGGCGGATTGGCCTCTGTTGAACGGCGGATCAAACCAGAACCACCGCTCGGTCGGGAAATCGGCTTCCATCACCACGTCGGCGATCAGGAAATTGTCCTCAAACACCCGGCCGATGAAATCCAATCCCATCATGGTGCGCACCGGTGAGGTGGCCCCGTCACAGGCAATCAGCCAGTCGGCTTCCAGATTGTAGGTGCCGTCTGGCGTTTCCACCACGAGCCCGACGTGGTCGTCCTTGGCATCGACGGATAGTACTTTGTTGTTGCCGCGCAGTTCGATTTGCTTGCCCTGCGCTTGCAGTTCCCGGACACGGTTAACCAGGTATTCCTCAAAATAATATTGCTGCAGGTTGATAAAGGCCGGCCGCTTGTGGCCATCCTCCGGCAGTAAGTCGAATTGATAGATCTGTCGTTGGTCGAAAAACACCTTGCCGATGTTCCACAACACACCCTTGTCTACAAACGCGTCGCCACATCCCAACCGGTCAAGTATTTCCAGCGGCCGCTTGGCGTAGCAGACAGCGCGGGAACCGAAGCTCACCTTGTCGTTGTCGTCGACCACCACCACCGGCACGTCCTGCATGGCCAGATCGATCGCCGCCGCCAGTCCAATCGGCCCGGCGCCAATGACGACGACCGGATGCCGTACCGGCGTCGCGGCGTCCTGGTCGGGTGACCGGGAGTAAGGGTAGAGGGGAACTTCGAAAATCTTGTTCATAGCGTGACTTATCCCTGCAGCGCCGCCCACATGTCTTGGTCGCGCTGTGCTGTCCAAATCCGCGGCGTATCGATGCCCTTGGCTTCGTCATAGGCGCGGGCGACGTTGAAGGGCAGGCAGTGTTCGTAGATAGCGTAGTTGGAAAATTTCGGATCGCATTCGGCCCGGCAGGCATCCCAGGCGTCTTTCAAACTGCCGCCCCGTGCGGCGACCTTGGCCACCGGACGATAGGTGGATTCAACGAAATCGCGGGTGTTTTCAATTGCTTTGGCGACCATGTCGTCGCCGACCAGCGCATCACCCCGGCCCGGTGCGATGGCTTCGGGCTGGTAGGCCGCGATTGCGTCGAGGGTCGACCCCCAATCGCCGAAATGTCCGTCGCCGCAATAACAGGCGGAATGAAATTCGACGATGTCACCGGTGAACATCACCCCGGCATCGGGCACCCAGGCAATGATATCGCCGGCGGTGTGGGCACGGCCGAGATGGATTAGTTCGACACGGCGGCCGCCCAGATCGACGGTCATGAAGCGTTCGAACGTAACGGTCGGCCAGGTTAGGCCCGGGATGGAATCGGCGGCATCGAACAGACGCGGAAAGCGGCTGAATTCAGAATCCCAGTCTTCCTGACCGCGTTCATGGATCATCGACAGGCATTTTTGCGAGGCGATGATCTCTGAGGCATTGTAGGCCGACGCGCCGAGCACGCGCACGGCGTGATAATGCGAAAGCGTGACGTATTTGATCGGCTTGTCGGTAACACCTCGGATCTTGTCGATCACCAATTGCGCCATCACCGGCGTCGCCTGGGTATCCATGATCATGACGCTGTCATCGCCGATAATTACCCCGGTATTCGGGTCGCCCTCGGCGGTGAAGGCATAAAGATTGTCGCCGATCTCGGTAAACGAGATGGTTTTTTCCGTCATATCGCCGGCTGATGCAAAAGCCTTTGCCATTTTCGTCCGTCCTTGTTGTTACCAATCCCGCTCTTCTGGTGCGGGTAGAGTTTTTGCCACGCAGGCGCCAAACCCGATGCGGTGACCGTCCCCTTGCGCCCAACCGGTAAGCGTCATCGTGTCGCCGTCTTCAATAAAGGTGCGCGCCGACCCGTCACTGAGCGTTAACGGGTTTTCACCGCTCCACGTCAGCTCAAGCAGTGACCCAAAAGCGTCCTTGTCAGCGCCTGAAATCGTGCCCGAACCGAGCAGGTCGCCGGTGTTCATCTTGCAGCCGCCGATGGCGTGATGAGCCAATTGCTGCGCGGCGGAATAATACATGGTGTTGTAGTTCGTCCGGGCGATCGTTGTCGGTTCGTCCACGCCATCAGCCTGCATCTTAACTTCAAGATCAATATCGTAAAGCATCGGCCCCGGTTCGCGCAGGTAGGGCAGCAGATCATATTGCCGTTCGGGTGTTGACGTCCGATAGGGCTCAAGCGCCGCCTTGGTGACCACCCATGGGCTGATGGAAGAGGCGAACGCCTTGGCCTGGAACGGGCCAAGTGGCTGATATTCCCAGGCCTGAATGTCGCGTGCTGACCAGTCGTTTAAAAGCACATAGCCGAAGATCATCTCATCGGCTTCGGCCACCGTGACCGGCTTGCCCATTTCGTTTGGCAGGCCAACAACGGCGCCCATCTCCAATTCGATATCAAGCCGCTGGCAGGGTCCGAAAACCGGCATATCGGCGCCGGGTGGCTTGCGCTGGCCGAGCGGTCGGTGAATGTCGGTGCCGCTGACGACGACAGTGGAAGCGCGGCCATTATAGCCGATGGGAATATGTAGCCAGTTCGGGGGCAGGGCGTTTTCCGCGCCGCGAAACATCGTGCCGACATTGGTGGCGTGGTGGCGGCCGGCATAAAAATCGGTGTACTCGGTGACTTGAAAGGGAAGGTGCAGCGTCACATCAGTCAGATTGTGGAGCGCTTGTGCCTGCAGATCGCTGTTGTCGCGCAGCTTCGGGTCGCCGTCTTGCGATAACAATGCGCTCAGTTGCTCGCGAACCTGGCTCCAAGATGACGCGCCAAGTGCCATGAAGGCGTTGAGGCTCGGGTGGTCAAATACGGATTTCTCGCTGCCGGCATCAATCAGCCCGGAAGCCTCCAGTACCGCCAGGTCTACGACCTGATCACCGATAGCCGTCGCACAGCGCGGCGAACCGTTTGCGGAACTGAAGACCCCATAGGGAAGATTTTGCAGCGGAAAATGACATGTGGCGTCATTGGCGGTTGATATCCAGCTGGTCATCGGTCCACGTGCAGCCTTCTTGTTCGCTCTATTGGGTGGGCTAAATCGCCTTAATATAAAAAATAGTTACAAATGAAACTTTGTCAACTTCCGTTTTGAAATTGAGATAATTCGAGATTTCATTGTCCGCTAATCACTACCAAGAACTAGCGGTAAGAAATTGAAAATACGCTGGATTCAGTGAATTCGTTTTATCTGTAGAAAATTTCAGGGGATTGAAAATAATTGCGAATGTAACTAAAATACATGAACGATAACGATTAAGTTACTGACGAAATCAAATCAACGCTCCGCGCAACGGTGGCGGAAATAGGTGGTTATCATGGCCGAACCAGTTGTGAGCAACATTGACCCCGGAATTCCCGGTTCGCCGATTGATTTCCAGTTGCAAACCTTCTTTCCCTATTTGGTGCGGTTGTTTTATCGCTCGGTCAGCTCGTCCATTGAAGATATCTACCAATCCACCTACGGCCTGACGGTTTCCGAGTGGCGGACGATTGTTGTCCTGGGCCCGCGCCAGGCGTTATCGGCCGGCGATATTGTTGCCCAATCGAGCATGGATAAGGTCAATGTCAGCCGCGCCGTCGGCCGCCTGCGCGAAGCCGGTCTGTTGAAGCGTGACATTGACGGCGATGATCGGCGCAAAGCGGTTTTGCGACTCACGCCCGAAGGCGTTGAGGTGTTTAACGCATTGGTTCCAAAGGTGCTCGCCATGCAGGAGCATCTCTTTGATGGCCTGAGCTCAGATGAGCGCGCCACGTTGTTGGAACTGATGAGCAAGGTGCGTGGCAATGCTGACAGAATTCGGGCCGAATAGGCCACGCGGCTAACCCGGTGTATTGAATCAGATTATCAAAGTGTTGAATCACTTTGTTATGTGTGTGGATCAAACGATTGTCTGATTGCGGTAAATCATTGACATTAATACGAAAATGAATTGAAGAAGAGCGGTAGGCGAGATCTCGTATAGCTATATTTTGAGGAGTTTTCCATGACCGTTCGGATCGGTGACATCGACGTCAATTTTCGTGAATCGGGCACTGGAATTCCGACAGTCTTTATTCACGGTCTGGGTGAAGATCATCGAAGCTGGGGCAAGGTCCAGGATGCGCTGACGGATTTTCACACCTTTGCCTATGACTTACGCGGTCATGGGAAAACATCCCTGGGTGATGCCGAGGGCACTTTGGCCCAGCTTGGTGGTGACCTGATCGCCTTCCTGGAGGCACAAACCGGGCCGGCCAATTGCGCTGGGTTTTCGTTGGGTGGCACCGTTGTTATGTGGACGGCCATCCACCGTCCCGACCTGGTGCGCCGAGCAGTGATTGTTGGATCATCCTCCGTCGTTGGCGGCGCAGCCGAGGCCTTCTATCACGACCGCATTGCCAAGGTGCAATCGGATCTGCCGGGGTTTCTTGATGGTTTATCTGAAGAGACCGGCAAGCAATTGGCCGGCGACAACGCCGATTTAGAGACCGTCGCTGCCTGGCGCCGGGAAGCCGTTGGCGATGGCCGAGGCTACATGAATGCCGCGCGGGCCATGGCTGGCATCCGGCAGCAGCCCCTGACGCCACAGCTTGCTCAAATATCCTGCCCGGTCGATGTGATCGGCGCTGATAAAGACGTGTTTTGCCCGAAAAAAGCCGCCGATATTATCTGCGGCGGTATTCCCGGTGCGGCCTATTCGGAGATCGCCGGGGCGGGCCATTTGATGAGCATCGATCAGCCGGAAATCTACGCTGACACCTTGCGCGCGGCGCTGAACAGAGCCGCATAAAACGCAGCTGCCAATCTGAATTGTCTCACTCCATGCATGGCACAATTTAGTGTTCGGGCACGCCCTCACGCGCTCATTTCGATGACGTGTGGGCGAGATTGAATTTCAAATAGCGGCTTGTGCGGCGAAAAATTATTTGTTAGTCTACAAACAAATATTTCACTTCGGGAGGGTGATTTCCGCTTATGCTTTTCGATGAATTTTCGAGATAAATAGCGGACAATTTTCTTTCAATTGCTAATCCAAAGATGACACGAGAGGGAGGATACTCATGCGTGGAATTGGAAACATCGGCGTGTTCGCCGCGTCGGCACTTATCGCCTCGGCAATTGCCACAACGGCCACTGCCCAGACAATCAAGATCGGCGATATCAACAGTTACAAACGCCTGCCGGCTTTCACGATCCCCTATAAACAGGGCGTCGATCTGGCCGTAGCTCAAATCAATGCCGCTGGCGGCGTTTTAGGCAAGCAGATCGAAGTCGTTTCCCGCGACGATCAAGGCAAGCCGGGCGAGGCGGTCAAGATCGCCGAAGAATTATTTACCCGTGACGGCGTCGTCATGGTCTCAGGATCGCTGTTTTCCCATATCGGCCTGGCGTTAGCCTCTTATGCCGGCCAGAAGAAGCGGCTTTATCTTGCCGCTGAACCGCTTGCCGATGCGCTCGTTTGGGCCAAGGGCAACCGCTATACGTTCCGCCTGCGCCCTTCCACCTATATGCAGGCCGCGATGTTGGCGGAAGCCGCCGCGAAAAACCCGGCCAAGCGCTGGGCGACGATCGCGCCCAACTACGCCTATGGCAAAGACGCCGTGGCGGCGTTCAAAAAAGTCCTGACCGCGCTTCGTCCCGATGTCGAATTTGTCGGCGCCCAGTGGCCTGGTCTGTTCAAGATCGACGCCGGTGCTGAAGTCCAGGCGCTGCTCGCCGCCAAGCCGGAAGCCATCTACAACGTGACCTTCGGTGGTGACCTGGCGAAATTCGTCCGCGAGGGCGATCTGCGCGGTCTATTTACCGATCGTTTGACCCTCGGCCTGTTGACCGGCGAGCCGGAATATCTCGATCCGCTGAAAGGCGAAGCCCCGGCCGGTTGGATCGTTACCGGCTATCCCTGGTATGCGATTGAAGATCAGGCCCACAAGGACTTCGTCGCCGCCTATCAGGCCAAGTGGAACGATTATCCGCGCGTTGGTTCCGTCGTCGGCTACAACACCATGTTGTCAATCGCCGCGGCGATCGCCAAAGCTGGGTCCACCGATACTGAAAAACTGGTGGACGCCTTCGAAGGCCTGACGCTTGATACGCCGACCGGCAAGATCGAATACCGCAAGATCGACCACCAATCGACCATGGGTGCCTATATGGGTACGATCGCGGTCAAGGACGGCAAGGGCATGATGGTCGACTGGGCCTATAAGAATGGTGCCGACTATCTGCCTTCCGATGAGGAAGTCATGAAAATGCGGCCGGCCAACTAGTCTCCCGAAATATCGGGGCGGCGCATCGCGTGCCGTCCCGGTTTTGATCCGGATTATTTAGAAACATTCAGACAACGGTCGTGTCATGGGATTTATTTTTGCCCAGCTGCTGACCGGCATGTCCAACGCGGCCGCCTTATTCCTGGTTGCCTCTGGCCTGTCGATCATTTTCGGCGTCACCCGCGTCGTCAATTTCTCCCATGGCTCGCTCTATATGCTGGGCGCCTATGTGGCCTATTCATCGATGACGATCCTAACTGGGATGGTCGGATTTTGGGCCAGCATTCTGATCGCAGGCGTCGTCGTCGGTCTGATCGGCGTCATCATCGAAGTTTGCGTTCTCAAACCAATCTACAAAGCCCCGGAACTCTTCCAATTGGTCGCCACATTCGGCGTCATATTGGTGATCCAGGATGTGGCCCTGTTCATCTGGGGGCCGGAAGACCTGCTGGGTCCCCGGGCGCCGGGTTTTGAAGGCGTCGTCCACATCATGGGCGAACGGGTGCCGGCTTACGACTTGGTGCTGATCGTTCTGTCCCTCGTTGTCCTGGTCGGCCTTTGGTATCTCTTCACCAAAACCCGCATGGGCGTGTTGGTGCGTGCCGCCACCCAGGACCGTGAGATGGTCGGCGCGCTTGGCGTCAATCAATCGGTGTTGTTTACCGGTGTGTTTTTCCTCGGCGCCTTCCTGGCCGGAATCGGCGGCGCGGCGCAATTGCCCAAAGGTGGCGCCGATCTGTTGATGGATTTCTCCATCATTGCCGCCGTCTTTGTCGTCGTTGTTACCGGTGGCATGGGGTCTATTTTCGGCGCCTTCGTAGCCGCCATGTTGATCTCCGTGCTTCAAGTGTTCGGAATTCAATTGCTGCCGGAAAGCACACTCGTTTTAATGTTCGTGGTGATGGCGGTGGTTCTGATTTTCAGGCCGTGGGGGCTTTTCGGACGACCGGAAATGGCCGGTGATCACGGTTCGGTCGGCCCGCCTGAGGCACCGTTAAAACCGATGTCAGGAACCGGGCGTATGATTGCGGCGGCGATCCTCATCGCGCTGGCACTGATCCCCCTGTCCGGCGACACGTTTCTGACCGTGTTGTTCACTGATGTCGTGATTTTCTGCCTGTTTGCCGCCAGCCTGCATTTCATCCTCGGCATTGGCGGTCTGGTCTCTTTCGGTCATGCAGCGTTTTATGGCGGCGGTGCTTATGTGGCCGCACTTGCAGTTCAATATGCCGGGTCACCGATGGAACTGGCGATATTTTTGGCGCCCATCGGTGCTGGTTTTACCGCGCTGATCATCGGTTGGTTCTGCGTCCGTTTGTCTGGCGTCTATTTCGCCATGCTGACGCTGGCTTTCGCTCAAGTATTATGGTCGATCGTCTTTCAATGGACGGATCTGACCGGTGGCGACGACGGCATTCTGGGTATCTGGCCATCGGCCTGGGCCAGCGAGCCAACGATGTATTACTACCTTGTCCTGGTGCTTGGCGCCGGCGGTGTGATCGCCCTTCGCGCCATGGCGCACACACCCTTCGGCTACGCCCTGCGCGGCAGCCGCGATTCAGCCTTGCGCAGCGAGGCGATTGGTCAAAATGTCCGACTGATCCAATGGACTTCTTTTGTTTTCGCCGGCGCCATGGCCGGACTGGCCGGCGGTCTTTTCGTCTTTGCCAAGGGCAGCATTTTCCCCACCGAAATGGAAATCGCCAAATCCTTCGACGCCCTGATCATGGTGTTTCTGGGCGGTGTACAATCGCTGACCGGCCCAGTTGCCGGCGCCGGTGTTTTCACCTTGCTGCAAGACTGGCTTTCGCGGTTTGAATATTGGCGGCTGTTCCTTGGCTTGTTCATCATCGCCATTACGATTTTGTTTCCCACCGGCCTTGTCGGCATAGGTCATCGGATCCAGAAACTGCTCGGCCGTGGCACTGACGAGGAGGCCTCGTCATGAGCTTCCTTCAGGTCCGCGATCTGGCCAAGAATTTCGGCGGCAATCAGGCGGTCGATAATGTCTCCTTCGATCTGGCCGCCGGCGAGCTCCTGGCTCTGATCGGCCCGAACGGCGCCGGTAAGACCACCTGTTTCAACATGATCTACGGCAATCTGGAACCAAGCGCCGGGTCGGTGAAGTTGGATGGCGTTGAGTTGGTCGGCAAGAAACCCCGGCAGATTTGGCGGCTGGGCGTCGGCCGGACGTTCCAGATCACGGCCACCTACCCATCGATGACGGTGATGGAAAATGTCCAGATGGCCTTGATCTCTCACGCCGGTGAGACGTTTTCGGTTTTGAGTAGTGCGCGGGGCAAACATCGTGAGCAAGCCATGGCGCTGCTGGCATTGATCGGCATGGATAGCCAGGCCGATCGTGCCGCTGGAATTTTGGCCTACGGCGACCTGAAACGATTGGAACTAGCGGTGGCGCTGGCCAATGACCCGAAACTGTTATTGATGGACGAACCAACCGCTGGCATGGCGCCGAAGGAGCGCCGGGAACTGATGGCGCTGACATCGGATATCGTCGCTGAGCGCCAGGTCAGCGTGCTGTTTACCGAGCACGACATGGACGTGGTCTTTGAATATGCCCACCGGGTGCTGGTGCTCAATCGCGGGCAATTGTTGGCCGAGGGCTCAGTTGACGAGGTCCGGGCTAACCCGCAGGTCCAGGAAGTCTATCTGGGTGGCGGCACGACCTTTGCCGGGGAGGACACCCATGCTTGAGGTCACCAACCTGCACACTTTTTATGGCGGCGCCCACATCCTGCACGGTGTGTCTCTGAGCGTCGAAGCCGGCGAAGTGGTGGCACTTCTCGGCCGCAACGGCGCCGGCAAAAGCACGACAATGAAAAGCGTCATTGGGCTGGTCCGACCGAAAACCGGTGAGGTCACCTTCGGCGGGCAAAAATGCTCCGGCCGTGCGTCCTACCAGATTTGCCGGTTGGGCCTTGGCTATGTACCTGAGGAGCGCCGCATCTTTTCCGATCTGACCGTATCTGAAAATCTCGAAGTCGGACGTCGACCGGCCCGCGATGATGCGCCGGAATGGACCACCGAAAAACTGTTTGAACTGTTCCCCAACCTGGCCAACCGCCGCGCCAATCTCGGTGGGCAATTGTCGGGCGGTGAACAACAGATGCTCACCATTGCCCGTACGTTGATGGGCAACCCGAAAATGATCCTGCTCGATGAACCGTCGGAAGGCATCGCGCCGGTGATCGTGGAGAAAATGGCGCAAACCATCCGCGACCTGAAGCAAAGCGGGCTGACGGTGCTGCTATCGGAGCAAAACCTACATTTCGCCCGCCTGGTTTCCGACCGAGCCTACATCATCGAAAGCGGCGAGATGCGGTATTCAGGATCGATTGCCGAGCTCGATAGCGACCCGGACGTGCGGGAGAAATATCTGGCGGTTTAGGTGGTGGGATTTGCCGCCGGCTCAGTCTGTTCAACCCGCCCTTCGTTTCCGTTTTGCCGCCCACCTCTCCACGTCATTGCCGGACTTGATCCGGCAATCCATGCCTGTGTCGTCTCCCGGAATTTCACCTGCGCAGGTGGACCCGTGGATGGTTCGGCGGCATGGACCCCAAGATCAGGTCTTGGGGTGACGGTATGGGCGGAGGTTTTGGCGGGAATTGACTCTGAATCAGTCTGTTCAACCCGCCCTTCGTTTCCGTTTTGCCGCCCACCTCTCCACGTCATTGCCGGACTTGATCCGGCAATCCATACCTGTGTCTTCTCCCGGAATTTCACCGGCACAGGTGGACCCGTGGATGGTTCAGCGGCATGGACCCCAAGATCAAGTCTTGGGGTGACGGTATGGGCGGAGGTTTTGGCGGGAATTGACTCTGAATCAGTCTGTTCAACCCGCCCTTCGTTTCCGTTTTGCCGCTCACCTCTCCACGTCATTGCCGGACTTGATCCGGCAATCCATACCAGATTCCTCTCCCGGAGTTCAACCTGCCCAAACGGGACCGTGGATGGTTCAGCGGCATGGACCCCAAGATCAGGTCTTGGGGTGACGATGTTAGGCTGCCTTCAATAGCAAAAGCCTATGTTACGCCGGCGCCTCGAACGTGAAACCCAATGCCGGCAACCCCTCCGCCACCGTTGCGGCGATCGATCCGTCAACACCAACCAACGGTGGCCGCACCACCGCCCAGTCCGCGTCTCCGGTCACGTGGGCATAATACGCCTTCAGCAACGGCACCATCGGGGCAGCATCCTGGAACACCTTGCGTACGGCGGTGATCGTTGCCTGGCGTTCATCCGCGTCGTCGTCCTGCCAATGGTCGAACAGTGCCTTGATCATCGGCAGATTGACGTTGCCGGTGGCGGTGATGCAGCCGGCGCCACCCTTGCGCAGGGCATCCAGCAGGAACACTTCTGAGCCCGGGAAAATCGCCATATCCGGATAGGTATCAAGCAACGCCGAGGTATTGCTCCAATCGCCGGAGCTGTCTTTCAGGCCGACCACCGTATCGGGGTGATCCCCATGTAGACGCCCAACCAGATCCACGGAGAAGCCGACCTGGGCCATCGGTGGAATGTGATAGAGGTAAATCTTGGTATATTCCGATCCGACCTCCTGGATCACCGTATCGATGAAGCCGTAAATCCCATCATCCGACACGCCTTTATAATAAAACGGCGGCAGCAGCAGCACACCGTTGCAGCCACGTGCGGTGGCATGAGCGGTCAGCGCAGTAGCCTCGGTGACGGAACAGGCGCCGGTTCCAGGTAACAATTTATCAGCGGGAATGCCGGCTTCAAGTAACATATCCAAAAGCGCGATGCGCTCCGGGGCGCCGAGCGAGTTGGCCTCGCTGGTGGTTCCGAAAATCGCCAGGCCGGCGGCGCCTTGATCCAACAAATGGCGGCACAAGGCGACGAACTTTTCACCATCCGGTTTCAGATCCGGAGAAAAAGGTGTTAGCACCGGAACGAGAACGCCGCGAAATGTCATGTCGGAACTCCAATAAATATCTGAGGCCGAAATGCACTACGACATTTGTCCGCCGGTGACCACAATTAAAGCGCCGGCAGCTTGAAGGGACACCCATGGAAAGCAACAAGATCTCAATATCCCTGCGGGTCGATGCAGCCGACGGCGGGGCGATGATTGACCTTGAGTTGGACAATCTAATCATCGCCGGTTGGACCGGCCGCGATCGCGCCGCCTTGGAAGCCCACATCAAGGAATTGCAGGAATTGGGCGTCACACCGCCGACGAAGACGCCGATATTTTATCCGGTATCAACCCAGTTATTAACCACCGGCGACGTCATCCAGGTCGTTGGCGACGGCGCCTCTGGTGAGGTGGAGGCCGTCTTTCTGACGTCGCCTCAAGGCAGCTGGATCGGGCTCGGATCCGACCATACGGATCGCCAAGTAGAAGTCCACAACGTCAATTGGTCAAAGCAGATTTGCCCGAAACCCATCAGCGGGACGGTCTGGCCATTTGACGAAGTTGCCGGCCATTGGGATGATCTGCTGGTCAAATCCCATGTTTATGACGGGGCGGAACGGCAGCTTTATCAGGAAGGCCCGCTGGCCAAAATGCTGCACCCACATACCCTGCTTGAGAAATTAGCCGGCGAAATGCCGATTGCCGGCAAAACCATCGCCATGTTCTGCGGGACGCTGCCGGCGCTGCTGCCGATTGGGCAATTTGATCGCTTCGACATGACCTTGACGGACCCGGTGCTGGGCCGTGAAATTCAACACAACTATGTGGCCGACTGCCTGCCCGATGCCGGCTAGATCTGCTATCTGATAGGGATGAAAATGGGTGCCCGGCTGTGAAACTTCCGACGAGTTGCGATGTGTTGGTGATTGGTGGCGGCAACGCCGGGCTTTGCGCTGCCATCGTTGCCGCTGAAGCCGGCGCGGATGTGGTGATCATTGATGTCGCGCCGCGAACCCACCGTGGCGGCAATAGCCGGCACACGCGCAATCTGCGCTGCATGCACGAACAGCCGACCAACGTTCTGACCGAGGCCTATCCGGAACAGGAATTGTGGGAAGACCTGCTGCGGGTCACTGGTGGCGAGACCAACGAGGACCTGGCGCGGCTGATGATCCGCCAATCGGCGGACTGTACCGACTGGATGCACCAGCACGGCGTGCGGTTTCAGCCTCCGCTGGGTGGAACGTTGCATCTTGGGCGCACCAACGCATTTTTCCTGGGCGGCGGCAAGGCGTTGGTGAATGCCTATTATCGCGCTGCTGAACAGCTTGGGATGAGGGCGTACTACGACACACCGCTGCTAGACCTGACCATTGAGGATGGCCGATGTTCCGGCGTTGAGGTGTTGTTTGATGGCGTACCCAGCACGATCGCCGCCAAGGCTGTCGTCGCGGCTGCTGGTGGTTTTGAAGCCAATATTGACTGGCTGAAGGAACATTGGGGCGACACCGCCGACAACTTCCTTATTCGCGGCACACCGTACAACACCGGCACCATGTTGAAGGCCCTGCTGGATGGTGGCGTCCAGGCCGTCGGCGATCCCAAGCAGTGTCACGCCGTTGCTATCGATGGCCGCGCGCCGAAGTTTGACGGCGGCATTGTCACCAGGGTCGATTGCGTCGCCTTCGGGGTTGTCGTCAACAATTTGGCGGAGCGGTTTTACGACGAAGGTGAGGACTTCTGGCCCAAGCGCTATGCCATCTGGGGCCGCCTGGTCGCTGATCAACCCGACCAGATCGGCCATGTGATTATTGATTCAAAGGCCATCGGCCATTTCATGCCGCCAGTGTTTGAAGCCATTGAAAGCGACACACTTTCCGGCCTGGCTGAAAAGCTCGGTCTGGATCCGGCGCGGTTTGCATCAACCATATCGAATTTCAACGCCGCCTGCCGGCCAGGGACATTTGATCCGACCATTCTGGATGGTTGCCACACGGATAGACTGACGCCGCCGAAAAGCCATTGGGCACGCCCCATCGATACGCCGCCTTATTACGCCTACTCCCTGCGGCCGGGCATCACCTTCACCTACCTCGGCGTCAAGGTCGATGATCAGGCACGCATGGTGATGGCCAACGGTGCGGCGGCGAAAAACCTTTTTGCGGCCGGCGAGATCATGGCCGGCAACGTGCTTGGCAAGGGCTATCTGGCCGGTATCGGCATGACCATCGGCACCGTCTTTGGACGCATTGCCGGAAAGGCGGCGGCTGACCATGCCCTCCAATAGCATCCTCACAGAAGCCGATCGGATCATGACGATCTGCAATGCCTGTCGCTATTGCGAGGGGCATTGCGCGGTGTTTCCGGCCATGGAGCGGCGGCTGGCGTTCACGCCGACCGACCTGACGTTTCTGGCCAATCTGTGCCATAATTGCGGCTCCTGTTATCACCATTGCCAATATTCAGAACCGCACGAATTCGACGTCAATGTGCCGGCGGTGTTTTCCCAAATTCGCGCCGAAACCTATCGCGAATTCGCCTGGCCCGGCTTTCTTGCCGGCCTGTTTGACCGCAACGGTCTGGCTGCCGGAATAATCCTGGTCGCGAGCCTGATCCTAGTCACAGTATTGGCGATCCTGCTGGTCAATCCGGACGTGTTATTCGCCGCTCAGCCTGGCGGAAATTTTTACGCCGTAGTACCGCACAAAGTCATGGCCTACGGCTTTGGCAGCGTCGGTTTGTTTGTGGTGATTTCGTTGGTCATGAGCGCGGCAAAATTCAGCCGTCACCTGCGCCCAGATCCGGCAAGGAATTCCCCCTCGGCGGGCTTGCGGCCTTTCGCAGACATTCTCTCTATGCGCAATCTGAAGGGTGGCGGCGACGGTTGCACCTATCCCGATGAGACGCCGTCTCATGCCCGGCGCTGGTTTCACCACCTGACATTTTATGGCTTCGCCCTGTGTTTCGCCGCCACATCAATCGGCACGGTCTATCATTATTTATTTGGCTGGTCGGCGCCCTATGGTTGGTTCTCCCTGCCCATCATATCTGGCTCGCTCGGTGGCATCGGTTTGCTGATCGGCCCAGCGGGATTGTTGTGGCTGAAGATGCGGGCCGATCCGCAGGTCGGCGACCCGAAACGCTTCGCCATGGACAGCGCCTTCATCCTGCTTTTAGGCCTCACCAGCCTGACCGGCTTCCTGCTGCTCGGCCTGCGTGAAACGGCGGCCATGGGCGTCCTGCTTATTGTCCACCTGGGCGTCGTTCTCGGCCTGTTTCTAACGCTGCCCTACGGTAAATTCGTCCACGCGGTCTATCGCTCCGTCGCGCTGTTTCATGAGGCGCGGGAAAAAGGGCCAAACGGCGGGAGTGGCGGTTAGGCAATATTCCGAGCCCATACAACTCACTCACCGTCATCCCGTGCGCGGTGCAACATGCAATGTTGCTGCGCAGACACGGGATCTGCACCAATGCACGGCCTGCCCCTGTTGCCGGATCCCGTGTCTGCATAGCAGCACTCCGTGCCGCAATGCGCACGGGATGACGACGGGGGTGGAGTGCTGACCGATGGCAAAACCATCCGCTGGGAACAACGCCCGCATAGATGTACGGCCTCCCAACCCTCACAGGCCTCCCAACCCCCACCCACACGCAACTTGCCTAACCCTAGGGCAACTTCGCTATACCGTTGGACCAACTCCACCCAAACGCCGCATCCGAGGAACGCCCCCATGTCATTGCCCGCCATCTTTTCCAATCTCTCCCTGCCGCTGGTCGGCGCGCCGATGTTCATTGTGTCGGGGGTCGAACTGGTCACTGCCCAGTGCAAGGCCGGCATCGTCGGCACGTTCCCCTCTGCCAATGCCAGGCGCAACAGCACCATGGATGATTGGCTGACCCGCATCAAAGACGATCTGGCCGCCCACGACGCGGCCAATCCGGACAAGCCGGCAGCACCCTATGGCGTCAACCTGATCGTCAACCGCGCCAATGTGGCGCTGGAAGATGACCTGGCGGCCTGCGTGCGCCACAAGGTGCCGTTGGTGATCACCTCCATGGGCGCGCGGGAAGACGTGTTTGAAGCAGTCCACTCCTACGGCGGCATCGTCCTGCACGATGTCATCAACAATTTCTTCGCCAAAAAGGCCGTCAGCAAGGGCGCCGACGGGCTGATCGCGGTCGCCGCCGGCGCCGGCGGCCATGCGGGCATCACCTCGCCAATCGCGCTGATTGAGGAAATCCGCCAATGGTTCGACGGCCCGCTGGCGCTGTCAGGCTGCATTTCAACGGGCCACGCGGTGCTCGCCGCCCAGGCCATGGGCGCCGATCTGGGCTATGCCGGCAGCCTCTTCATCGCCACGGCCGAGGGCAACGCGGTGCCGCCCTACAAGCAGATGATCGTCGACTGCGATTCCGCCGATCTGGTCTATACCGACTACTTCTCCGGCGTGAACGCCAACTACCTCAAACCGTCAATTGCCAATTCAGGCCTCGACCCGGAAAACCTGCCGAGCAAGGACCTGGACGAAGGCCAAGTCCGCGTCGGCGCCGACAAACCCAAAGCCTGGCGCGACATCTGGGGCTCAGGCCAGGGGATTGGGGCGATTGATGAGGTGGAGCCGACGGCGGATGCGGTGGCGAGGCTGGTGCGGGAGTATGAGGCGGCGCGGGGGAGGTTAGCGGGGTAATTTAGCGGAACCGAATCCGCACGCGCTAGGAGGGGGGCAACCAAGCGCCAACACTTAGGCTAGCTGAGGGATATTATAATTGTATTCCGCCCATTCTAAATAAGTTCATTGCAATCATTCCTAGTAGAATGGAGAATGTAAGGATGACGAACACCTAGGGCGATATTCACTTCCCATAAGAGTGGACCCCTCAGAACCGAACATTTTCCGCGCTATCCGGACCGTTCCCATGCCTCGACGAAGAAGATTGAAAAGCGTTGCCCACGGGCTGCTCGGCGCCTTCAGCGGTCGGTACAATGATATTGGCGGCTACTGGGCCCTTGGATTGCTCTACAAATCTGCCGTTGAAATGAATGCCCCATCAGTTTCAATTGGAATTAAGGGCCTCGGTTGCGAGCCGGCGACTTTGATGACCTGGAATCTGTCTTCGAAGTATGGCGCCTATCTTCGCCGCCTTTGTTCTTCTGAAAAGTTACCGCCCGAGTGGATTGCAAAAGGATCAATCTGGATAGAGTTTAATACATCGGCGCTAGACCACCCCTTTTTTTGGACTGGATCTGGCGGCGAACCCTTCCTTGTGGTGGTCGATATCGAAGACGACAGGGGGAAGCATCATACTGCGCGCGGTGTTGACAATTGTTGGCAACACGATCCGAACAAAGAACGAAGAAGCGGCAGATACGAAGAGATGGAAGATTTGGGCCATTGATTGGCGTGAATGCCAACTACCTCAAACCGTCAATCGCCATAACTCTGTAGGATAGTCATCTAGGACGTTACCGATTTGATCGAATAAATGGAGCGAACTGTAGAGCAATGGCTGTCCCAGAATTTTCGCAAAAGTCTGTTGATGTTCTTGCTCGAAGAGCCCGATATCAGTGTTCGAACCCTGATTGCCGAGTTAACACGGTGGGACCCAATAGTGATCCTGAAAAGGCAACAACGATAGGTGAAGCAGCCCACATTAGGGGCGCGAAGCCGGGCTCAACACGCTTCGACGCAAATATGTCGGACCCGACGCGTGCGGAAATCACAAACGGTATCTGGCTCTGCCGGAACTGTCACGTTCAGATCGACCGAGACGGAGCGCAGTATCCGGCGGATCTGCTTTTTGCCTGGCGAAAACAACATGAGGACCATGTCTCAAACGAGTTAGGCAGTCGCGGAGACCAAATTCGTCACCAAATCGCGATGAACAACTATAACTTTCTTGATGGTTATCCTCCAATTGTCCAACGCCTTGTAATTGACCAGCCCGTTGGATGGGAGTGGCGCTTAGCGGCAGAGCTTCTGAGACACCTTAACAAACCCGAGTTTAAGCGACTCAAGAGCCTCCAGGCTGGCCAGTACTTCGTCCCACTCCCGAGCATCAGGATCGATGAATTCCCTGGTTGGGTGACGGAACGCGTACATGTAATGTCAAACCTTGTAGGCCCCCTTGCGAAGCTCCTTGATCGCTTGAGCGAGAGCTGGGGAGAGCCCGGGGAACCAGGTGACGTAGAGGAAATGCACGACACCTGCGTACTAATCCATGACATGCTGGGCAAAATCATCGACCACGAAGAAGTGCTGCGATTCTCGAACCTACCGGAGGAGGGAGAGGAAATAAGAAATCTGCTGGCAGATGCAATTGGTCGCAATGTGGAGGGGTTAGCTAAGCTCCCCGAAAAACTCGATGAAATGGTCGCCATGATCGACACTGATCACGGCGGCACGGTCGAAGATCCGCTCATTGTCAATTGGACTTTTCCATTCGACCTTCCCAAAGACTTCAACGCAAAGTTCGACGAGGCGCTTTTTCAATATCAACGATTGACAAGCCGATAGTGAACCAAATTGCCGAAGCGAATATCCAGTGGTGCCAACTAAGCGATGGTTTTTCCCTTCGTCGAACGGAGTTCAACTCAATCGCAGCTGGTACAATGGACTAAAGTTCGGTTTTGTGTAGCTGTATCGCAATGAAACCGTCCAACGGATTTCGGCAATGGGCCGAATATGCTCTTTTTAACGGTTGTTAGAAAGTCTTCGGAATTGGAAGATCTTTGCCAGTGTACTCAAAGAGCAGATTGTCGGCGTGCCCTTTTTCGTTCACGCTAACTGCCGGGTCCACTTTGCTGCTCCTGAAGGCCGCTCCGAGTACTTCGGATTCCGTTAAAGAGAGGTTAGCCATTAGGTGCTTCACGGTACGCCGTCCGCTATCTACAGCTCTTTCCTTCTCCGAACGGAGATATTTTTCAAGCGCGCGTCTCTGCGAGGCCTGAGCATAAAGAAACCTTCCATATGCTACGGTTGCAATAACCGCAGTTAGGATTGCTGCCCAGTTGGCGGTGACTCCTAACAGATCGTCGTACTTCATATTCCCCTGCGCTCTTTCTTGGATTGGGACCGGCTAATCCCAGTATAGCTATGTAAGGTTGTTTTAACATTCTTGCCAATTCTCTTCTTTGAATACCCGACAAATGCTGCTCAATGTCAGCGTCCGGTAATCGAGGATTCAGTTTTTTGAAACTAGCAAATGGCCGAAACGTGCCGCCACCCCTCCCGCTCACTCAAACGCCGGCTTCCGCTTCGCCAAAAACGCTGAAACCCCCTCCCGGAAATTCGCCGTATCGCACAACACCCCATTGGCGTCGCGCTCGGCGTCCAGTTGGTCATTCAGCGAGCGCGTTGATGCGGCGTTGACCATTTTGCGGATGGTGACGAAGGCCTCGATCGGGCCGGCGCCGATGCGGCGGGCGTGGGCGATAGCCGCGTCCATCAGGGCGTCATCGTCGACGCATTTCCAGATTAGGCCCCAGTCTTGGGCGTCTTGCGCCGGTAGATTGTCGCCGGTCATCATCAGTGGCAGGGCGCGAGCGCGGCCGATGAGGTTGGGCAGATACCAGGTGGAGCCCACGTCAGGCACGATGGCCAATTGCGGCCCGAACACTTGCTTAAAGTAGGCCGATTTTCCGGCGAACACCGCATCGGCCGATAGCGCGAGGCCGACGCCGCCGCCCGCCGCCAGACCGTTGATGGCGCTGACCACCGGTTTCGACATTTGATGCAGCGCCCGCACGATGCGGTTATAGCCTTTGTCGAGCAGTTCGGCGACCATGGCGCCGGTGACTTGCGTGCCCACATCCGACAGGTCGGCGCCGGCGCAAAACGCCCGCCCGACACCGGTAATGACCACGGCGCGGATCGTCGGATCGTCGTCGATATTGGCAAGACAGGCGAGGACCTCGTCGATCAGGTCCTGATTGAAGGCGTTCAGATAATCCGGCCGGTTCAGTTTGATAATCGAGACTTCCGCGTCGCGTTCAACGAGGACGATGCCCATCGGTGTTCCCTCCAATTGCTCGGTTGCCTATAGGCCCATCTGGCGCACGGCGAGATCGCGCATGATCTCCTCCGAACCGCCGCCAATCGCCATGACTTTCACTTCGCGGTAGATCCGCTCCACCAGATTGCCGCGCAGGTAGCCGGCGCCGCCGAAAATCTGCATGGCTTCCGAGGCGCAGAATTCTAAAGCCTTGGTGGCGGTGAACTTACCCTTGGAGATTTCCGCCACCGGCGTCGGGCCTTCATTGGCCATCCAACAGATCTGGTTGAGATGGGCTTCCACGTGATCGATCTTGGCCGACATATCGGCGATCTTGTGCCGGATGACCTGATGCTTGATCAGCGGTTTGCTAAAAGTTTCGCGCTCTTGGGCATAGGCAATGGATTCGCTCAAACACAGCTTCATCATGCCCAGCACTTGGGCGATCATGCCGAGCCGTTCCATGTTGAAATTGTTCATGATTGCCAGGAAGCCACGGTCTTCCTTGCCCATCATGCTCTCCGCTGGTACCCGGCAGTCCTCAAAATATAACGTTGCCTGGTCGGAGCACCACCAGCCCATTTTTCGCTCCATTGGCGTGCGCGAAAAGCCGGGCGTGTCGGCGTCAACGAAGAACAGCGAGATGCCGCCCAAACCCTCGCCACCGGTGCGGGCGCCGACGACGAAGTAATCGGCTTTCATGCCGCCGGTGATGAAGGTTTTGGAGCCATTGAGGATGAAGTGATTGCCGTCGCGCTTGGCGGTGGTTTTCATGGCCGCCACGTCGGAGCCACCGGAGGGCTCGGTAATCGCCAACGCCGAACCCTTGCGCCCGGAGACGATATCGGGCAGGGCGCGGGATTTGATTTCCGGTGAGGCCAGTTTGTCGATCGGGCCGATGGAGATGATCCGCCCGCCGAGACCAGCCGGCACACCCTGCGCGCCGCATTTGCCGAGTTCCTCGCCGGCGGCGGCGCGCATGAAGCAGTCGTCAAATCCAAGCCCGCCATAGGCTTCATCGACACCAAATCCGAAATAGCCCAACGCGCCGACCTTTTCGTGCAGCGCCCAGGGAAAGTCACCGGCTTCATCCCATTCATCGACGAAGGGTTTGATTTCCGTCTCCACGAACCGCGTCATGGTATCTCTGAACGCGCGGCGTTCTTCGTTGTCGAACGGATTAATCATCGGATATTCCTTTGTCGCGCGCCTTCAGGTTGGGCTGCAAATGCGGGGTCATGATTTCGGCGAACCGCTGGATGAGTTCCGTCACCCGTTCTTTGTCTTCAAATTGCTTATGAACAATAAGGCCGCGAATGAAGACCCGGCAAATCGACCACAAAACCCGGCCTTCCTCAGCGCCGTCCCGCGAGTGATAGAGCTCGACATAGAAATTGTTGATCTCGTGGTTCCAGTCTTTGAATTTGGTGGAAATGCGCGATTGCAGTTTTTGGTCAGTGCGCGCCGCCGTCAGGATCTCCACCATGGCGTGGCCTTCCGGCGTATCGACGACATAATCCCACAGCCACAGTAGCCGATCCTCCACGGACCAGTCCTTGCCCGCTAATGCGGCGATGCGGCCGGAGCGGGGCGCGGCAGAAGGCAGGATCGGCTGCAGCAGCCGCGCCATGGTCTCAACAATCAATTCTTCCTTGGAAGGAAAATGATGGGTCAGCGCGCCGCGTGAAATCCCGGCTTGAACCTGAATGCGATTGATCGAGGTTTCCGCATAGCCCACCTGGTCCAGGCAGGTAATCACCGCCTGGCAGATACGCTCTTTAGCCTGAGCCGTTTGGAGGTCTTTCTTGGTCGGCTGTTTAGCCATCTATACGCCGCTACAATCCTGTCATACTCACAGTCGCGTCAGTTTGGCCGTGTTTTTGTTATAGACAAACCGAACGTTCGTTCTGTATAACTCAAAACCAACGGAAAATGCAAGTTGTAAAGCCATCCAGGGAGCGTCGTCATGCCGGCAACCAGTGTCAAAATCGGCGGTGCCAGCGGCTATTGGGGGGACGCGGCATTCGCTACGCCGCAATTACTGAAAGCCGGTGCGGTGGACTATCTGGTCTACGACTACCTGGCTGAAATCACCATGTCGATCCTGGCGCGGGCGCGCGCCAAGGACCCTGATCAGGGCTACGCGGTCGATTTCGTGACGGCGGTCTTGCGGCCCAATATTAAGCAGATTGCCGCCCAGGGCATCAAAGTCGTCGCCAATGCCGGCGGGGTGAACCCCCACGCCTGCGCCGCCGCCGCCCGCAAGGTGATCGCCGAGGCTGGTGTCGATCTGAAAGTTGGTGTGGTCACCGGTGATGATCTGATCGGTCAAAAAGACGCTTTCTCGCAAGGTGCGGTAACCGAAATGTTCTCCGGCGAGGAGTTCCCCGACCCGGCCAAAATCGCCAGCATGAACGCCTATCTGGGCGGTTTCCCGATCGCCGAAGCCTTAAGTCGCGGCGCCGACATCGTCATCACCGGACGCTGCGTCGACAGTGCCGTCACGTTAGGCGTTTGTATCCACGAATTCGGCTGGACGGTTGATGACTGGGATGAGCTCGCCGGTGGATCACTCGCTGGTCATATTTTAGAATGCGGCCCGCAAACCACTGGCGGCAACTTCACCGACTGGCGCGATGTCGGCGAACCGATCGACAGTATCGGCTATCCAATTGCCGAGGTCACCCGCGACGGGGCGTTCACGTGTACCAAACCGGAAGGCACCGGTGGGCTGGTCTCCGTCGGCACGGTGGCGGAACAAATGGTCTATGAAATCGGCGATCCGCAAGCCTATATCCTGCCCGACGTGACCTGCGATTTTTCCACCGCGACGATCACTCAGGAAGGCGCCAACAAGGTGCGCGTAGCCGGCGCCACCGGCCATCCGGCGTCCAACACCTATAAAGTCTGCTCAACCTATGGCGACGGCTTTAGGGGCGGCCACATGGTGTCATTTTATGGTTTTGAGGCGGAGGAAAAAGCCCGCGTATTCGCTGACGCCATTTTTGTCCGCGCCCGCAATATGTTGCGCTACATGAACCTTGGCGATTTCACCGAAACCAGTGTCGAAATCCTCGGCGCTGAAAGCCAGTTCGGCGCTGCCCGCCAGATTGAAGATCCGCGCGAGGTGGTAGTAAAGTTCGCCGCCAAGCATCCCGACGCCAAGGGGATCGGTGTGTTGCTGAAAGAAATGAACGGCATGGGCCTGGCAACACCGCCCGGCTTGTCGATTTTCGCCGGTGCCCGCCCAAAACCATCTCCGGTATTGCGGCTATTCTCGTTTTTGTATCCCAAGGACCAAGTGCCGATCATTGTCGACGTGGAAGGTGAGGCGCAAACCCATAGCGCTGCCTCCGGCCAAGCGAGTTCGCCGGCAATCGAACGCCCCGCCGCACCCGACGCGGTGTCGCCGCAAGACGGGTGGAGGGAGGTGCCACTGATCGAACTGGCCTGGGGCCGCAGCGGCGACAAGGGCAACAAAGCCAATATCGGCATCATCGCTCGCAAGCCGGAATACCTGCCATACATCTGGGCGGCGCTGACGGAAGAATCCGTGGCCGACTATTTCGCCCATTTCCTGGAAGGCGATGTCCAGCGTTTCTTGTTGCCCGGCACCGACGCCATCAATTTTCTGCTTGATGAGGTGCTTGGCGGCGGCGGGATCGCCAGCTTGCGCAATGATGCCCAGGGCAAAGGTTATGCCCAGCTGCTATTGTCCCATCCAATCCCGATTCCTGCCGATCTTATGTGACCCCACTGTCGAACCGAGACCCAAGGAAGCCCAATGGCCGTCTATCAATCCAAGATCATCACCGGTTCTGACACCTTTGCGCAAAACCGCGCCGACATGCTGGACTATATCGACCGCATGCGGACCTACGAAAAACGAGCCGAAACCAAGTCGGAGAAGCGCCGGGAACGGTTTCATGAGCGCGGCCAGCTGACACCGCGTGAACGTTTGGCGCAAATTCTCGATCCGGGCATGCCGTTCGTTGAGCTTTACAATATGGCCAATTTCCAGGCCGAGGATCCTGATCTGGATACCTCTATTCCCGGTGGCAGCAGCATTGCCGGTATCGGCTTCATCAACGGCGTACGCAGCCTGATCATGTCGAACGATTCCGGCATCAACGCCGGCGCCATCACCAACATGTCGGTCGAAAAAGCGCTGGGTTGTCTGAAGATGGCCAATCGCCAAAGCCTGCCGTTTGTTCAGTTGGTCGAAAGTGCCGGCGCCAATCTGGTCACCTACAAACTGAAATTATGGGCCGATGGCGGCGGCATGTTTTACGGCCTGGCGAAACTCAGCGCCAAAGGCATCCCAACATTCGTTGTGCTCCACGGCCCCTCGACCGCTGGCGGCGCCTACCAGCCGGGCATGAGCGATTATGTGATCGGCGTGAAAAAGAATGGCATGGCCGCGCTCGCCGGGGCGGCGCTGACCCGCGCGGCGACTGGTGAAGTCGCCGATGAAGAACAGCTGGGCGGTGCCGAAATGCATGCCAGCGTCTCCGGTCTGGTGGAATATCTGGCCGACGACGACGCCCACGGCATTTCCATTGCCCGCGACCTGTTTACCCGCATCGACTGGAATGCACGCTGCCCGAAACCGGAGTTGCGGACATTCGCCGAACCGCTCTACGACCCGGAAGAAATCGCCGGTGTGGTACCGGTCGATTATAGGACGCCCTACGATGTACGCGAGCTGATTGCCCGCCTCGTCGACGGATCGGATTTCGTTGATTTCAAGCCGCGCTATGGCGCCGCGACAGTCTGCGTGCAGGCGGAAATCTATGGCCAGCAATGCGCCATTATTGGCAACAACGGCCCCATCGATCCGCAGGGCGCCACCAAGGCCGCACAGTTTTTCCAACTGGCCGATCAGTCGAACCTGCCGCTGATATTCTTGAGTAACACCACGGGCTACATGGTCGGCACCGAGGTCGAACAGGCCGGCATGATCAAGCATGGATCGAAGATGATCCAGGCGGTTTCCAATGTCCGCGTACCGCGCATTACTCTATATGTGGGCGCCAGTTTCGGCGCCGGTAACTACGGCATGTGCGGCTATGCCTATGAGCCGGATTTCCTGTTTACCTGGCCAAATGCCCAAACCGGCGTCATGGGCGGTGAACAGGCCGCCAAGACCATGGACCAGGTCGCCCGGGTCGGCGCCAAGCGGCGGGGGATGGAGATCAACGAGGACCAATTGGCCGCCCAGCGGGCCTACATCACCGACCATTTTGATAAACAGCACACGGCGTTTTACTCCTCAGGCCAATGTCTCGACCACGGCATGATCGACCCGCGCGACACCCGCAAGGTATTGGCCTTCGCGTTGCAAACTTGCTGGGAAGCACGCAACCGCACCCTGCACCCCAACAGCTTCGGCGTGGCGCGGCTTTGAGCATTTCCATGTTGCCCATCAAAAATGAAATTGAGTGAACAATGACGGCAGAAAACATCATCCTTGAGAAATCCGACGGCTGGATGACGATCTGGTTCAATCGGCCGGAAGTCCGCAATGCCTTGTCGAATGAGGTGATCGACGAACTGACGGCGATCTTAAAGGGTGTCCGCGACGATCGCTCCGTGCGCGGCATCACCTTTCGCGGCAAAGGCAATATTTTTTGCGCCGGCGGCGATATCAAGGGCTTCAAGGCGGTGTTTCAGGGCGGTGAACTGGATGCCGGTGATGTCGCCCGTGTTAGCCGGGTCGCGGGGGAATTATTCAATTTGGTCAATCAGATGCCCCAGGTCGTGGTGATGCTGGTCGAGGGCGCGGCCATTGCCGGAGGTCTCGGCCTGGTCTGTACCGGCGACGTGGTGGCGGTCACCGCTGACGCCAAGTTTGGCATTACGGAAACCTCTATCGGATTGCCGCCGGCGCAGATCGCGCCGTTCGTGGTCAGGCGCATCGGTCTGTCGGCAGCGCGGCGATACATGTTGACCGGAATACGTTTTGACGGACGGGTTGCCGGCGAAATCGGCCTGGCGGATTTTGTCGTCGATGATGCCGCCGGGCTTGACGCTGTCGAAGCGGAAGTGCAACGCGGCGTGCGCCGTTGCGCGCCTGGCGCCAATGCGGTGACCAAGGCCTTGGCCCTGGCGACCCAAGATCTTGATATGGACGCGATGATGGACCTGGCGGGCGAGAAATTTGCGCAATGCATGCTTTCTGAAGAGGGCCGCGAGGGCGTCGCATCGTTCATCGAAAAACGCAAACCCAATTGGGCCGAGTGAGCGGCGCGGGATCAACAATCATGACAGCACTTTCATGCATCCTTGTGGCCAATCGCGGCGAGATCGCCGTCCGTGTCATACGCACCGCCAAAAGTCTTGGCTATAAGACGGTCACCGTCTATTCGGACGCCGATGCAACGGCTCCGCATGTCAAAGCGGCCGACAATGCCGTCCATATCGGCGCCTCACCGGTTGGCGAATCCTATCTTGATCCGCAACGCATTTTGGACGCCGCCAAAGCCAGCGGCGCCGATGCCATCCATCCGGGATACGGATTTTTATCCGAAAACGCCGATTTTGCCGGAGCGGTGGAAAATGCCGGGCTGACCTTTATCGGTCCGACCGCCGAGGCCATCGACCTAATGGGCAACAAGGCGGAAGCCAAGCGGCGGATGATCGACGCCGGGGTGCCCTGCGTGCCCGGCTATGAGGGCAAAGACCAGGCGGACGCGGTGTTTGTCAGTGCCGCCGAAGACATCGGCTATCCGGTAATGGTCAAGGCAGCGGCCGGCGGTGGCGGGCGCGGCATGCGTCTGGTCGACGACCCGGCGCAATTGGTCAACGCATTACAGACCGCCCGGTCGGAGGCCCTGAACGCTTTCGGGTCTGATGAACTGATATTGGAAAAAGCCGTTATCCGCCCGCGCCACGTGGAAATCCAAGTCTTTGCCGATACCCAAGGCAATGTGGTCCACATGGGTGAGCGCGATTGCTCGGTCCAGCGCCGCCATCAAAAGGTGGTGGAGGAAGCGCCGTGCCCGGTGATGACCGAGGACTTGCGGGCGCGCATGGGTGCGGCGGCAGTCGAGGCGGCAACGAGCATCGCCTATCGCGGCGCCGGCACTGTTGAATTCCTCCTCGATGACGACGGGAACTTCTATTTCCTGGAGATGAACACCCGCCTGCAGGTGGAGCATCCGGTAACCGAATTGGTGACCGGCCTCGATCTGGTCGCCCTGCAGATCCAGGTCGCCGAGGGGCGTCCGCTTGGCCTGACCCAAGCCGATATCGCGCTCACCGGACATGCCATCGAAGTGCGGCTTTATGCCGAAGACCCGACGCAGGACTTCCTGCCATGCACGGGCACCATTGATCTGTGGCAACCGGCTGCTGGTGAAGGCATCCGCGTCGATAGCGGCATTGAGAGCGGTCAGGAGATTTCGCCGTTTTATGACCCGATGATCGCCAAGGTAATCGCTTCCGGACCAACCCGCGAGGCGGCCCGGCGGCGATTGATCGAAGCCCTGCGCCAGACCATCTTGTTCGGCCCGCCAACCAACAAAGGTTTCCTGATCGACGTCCTTGACCGGGCTACGTTCGCCGAGGGCGGCGCGACAACGGCGTTCATCGCCGAGGAGTTCGGCGACGGTGGCTTGGCGTCAACGGGGCCAACATTTGAACAGGCGGCCGCGGCTGCGGTTTTAAACTACCGTCTTGATGCGGCAGCTGCCGGCTCCCGCGCTTTGAATGTGCCACCACAATTGCAAAACTGGTCCAGCGCCGGCGCCTTGGTTTCCAATTATCGCTACGAATACGGTGACGCCGACCACGATCTGTTTGTCACGCCGACCGGGGCGAATACCTATCGCGTGCGTAGCGGCGATGATGAGATCACCATATCGGTCAGGGCCGAAGATGACGGTATGGCGGTGCTGGATATCGGCGGCACCAAGCACTCAGCTTTTGCCCAAAGTCCGGCGAAAGGCCAACTCAATCTGAATATCGACGGTTACACATTCCGACTGCGCAATCTGATCGGTTTGTCGGCCCTGGACAACGTCGCCGGCGGGGGCGGTCGCGTAATTGCCCCGATGCATGGCCGCATCATTGATGTGTTTGTCGAACCGGGAGAAGTTGTTGTTGCCGGTGCCCGATTGGTGGTGCTGGAAGCCATGAAAATGCAACATGAAATCCTGGCCGAAGCCGACGGCACCATCGCCGAGGTCGCCTGCAAAATTGACGACCAGGTCGCCGCCGACGATCTGCTGATCGAAATCACTTTAGAAGACGAATAGGACCAACCCATGAAAACGCCGATCTGCGAAATGTTGGGGATCGAATTCCCGCTGCTGGCATTCTCCCATTGCCGCGATGTGGTGGTCGCCGTGTCGAAAGCCGGCGGCATGGGCGTCTTCGGCGCCGTCACCTACACGCCGGAGGAATTGGAAGAGGAACTGAAGTGGATCGATGATCACATCGACGGCATGCCCTATGGTGTCGATACGATCGTGCCGAACAAATCCGCCGGGCGCGATGAAGGGGTAACGCCGGAAAAAGTCATGGCCATGCTGCCGGATGAACAAAAAGGTTTTGCCGCCTCTATTTTGGAAAAATACGGCATTGATGCTTCCGGCCTCGATGGCTATCGCGCCGATACGATGAAATTTACCGAAAATATCCGCAATGCCGACGCCACCGGTCTGCTCGACGTCGCCTTCTCCCATCCCATCAAATTGATCGCCAACGCGCTCGGCGTACCGCCGAAGGTGATGATGGATTATGGCAAGAAACACGGTGTGCCTGTTGCCGCCCTGGTTGGCGCCAAGGAACATGCCCTGGCCCAGGTGGCCGCCGGCGTTGATATCCTGGTGGTTGCCGGCGGTGAGGCGGGTGGCCACTGCGGTGATGTTTCCACCATGGTGCTGATCCCAGAGGTCTTTGAGGCTGTGCGGCCGATCAGCGACGTGCCGATCCTGGCGGCCGGTGGCATCGTTACGGGCCGGCAAATGGCGGCCTCTATGGCGATGGGCGCCGATGGTGCCTGGTGCGGCTCGGTCTGGCTGACAACACCGGAATCAGAAGCCACGCCGACTGTGCGGCAGAAGTTACTGCAAGCCTCATCGCGCGACACGGTGCGTTCGCGCAGCCGTACCGGCAAACATTCCAGGCAATTGCGTTCGCCGTGGACGGATGCCTGGGAGGCCGAAGGTGCACCGACGCCTCTGCCCATGCCGCTGCAATCGCTGGTCTCGGAACCGGCCATGCGCGAAGTCGATAAGGTGGCCCAGTCCGGTCATGCCGGTGCCGTTGATCTGTCCACCTATTGGGTCGGGCAGGGGGTTGGTTTGATGAACCAGGAAATGTCGGCAGGCGCCGTCGTCCAGGAATTCAAGGAAGATTTCCTGCGCGCCTATGAGCGCCTGACCGATCAACTGATGGCCGGGGAGTGATCGCCATGTTTCAACAGCCGATAGATTTTCGCGACGAAAGCGACGCCCTGCACGCCATCATTGCGCCTCTGCAAGAGGCAGATTTTGAACGCAAAACCCTGTTCAAGGACTGGACGATCAACGATGTCCTGACCCATCTGCATTTCTGGAACCAAGCCGCTGATCTGTCGCTCACTGATGAGCCGAAGTTCATGGAATTTCTCGGCAAGGTCATGCAGGCCATGCCATCGATTGGGCTCAGGGCCTTCGAGGACCAATGGTATGAGGGAATTGCTGGCCGTGAGTTGCTGACCACCTGGCACGACTTCTACCAGGGCATGGCGGACCGCTGGTCGGCCGAGGATCCCGCCAAGCGCCTGAAATGGGCCGGTCCAGATATGAGCGTGCGGTCCTCGATTACCGCTCGGTTGATGGAGACCTGGGCTCATGGCCAGGAGGTGTTTGATCTGTTGGGCGAAGACCGCCAAAACACCGACCGCATCAAGAATATCGCCCATTTAGGCGTCAGCACCTATGGCTGGACCTTCAAGAACCGCCGGATGGAACCGCCCGGTCCTCCGCCACAAGTGAAGCTGACCGCACCGTCAGGCGCCACCTGGGAATGGAATGACGCGGATGCCGGATCAAGTGTTACCGGTTCGGCGGAAGAGTTCTGCCAGGTGGTGACCCAGACCCGCGGGTTCACCGATACCAACCTGGTGGCCACCGGCGAGGCGGCGCAAAAGTGGATGGAAATTGCCCAGTGTTTTGCCGGCCCGGCCGAGGCGCCGCCTGAAAAGGGTGCCCGCCACATGGCTTGACGGTATTGGCCGCCGCCGCGCATCATTGATCAGATCAATTCAAAGTTGCCGGGACCGTCATGAAATTCTTAAAGCGTTTACTCACACTCATACTCGTCCTCATTCTGGCTGCCGTAGCCGTCATCTATTATTTGTCTAGCAGCCATGTGGATATTTCCGCCTATGACAGCTGGACAGTGCCGGCCAGCGAGCCCGCACCCCCGGGCAAGGTCCAGGTGCGCTTTGCCGGCGTGGCGACCCTAGCGATCACCGATGGCGAGACGACCTTGATGACCGACGGGTTTTTCTCCCGCCCGGGCGATTTCCAATTGCTGTTCGACAAAATTGAACCGGATATGGCCGGGATCACTTATGGGCTAGAAAAGCTGAAGGTCGACAAGCTGGCCGCCATCATGACTGTCCATTCACACTACGATCATGCCATGGATACACCGGAAGTTGCCAAGCGCACTGGCGCCATCATGATCGGTTCGGAATCAACCGCCAATATCGGCCGTGGCTGGGGGCTACCGGAAGGTCAGATTAAGGTCATTAAGTCGGGCGAGCCCATGACTTTCGGCGCCTTCACCGTAACCGCAATAAAATCCAAGCATTTCGCCTTTCCCGATGGCTTCATCGCCCGCCGCATTGCCGCCGGCCCGCAGGAGATCACCTCGCCCGTCAAGCCGCCGATCGGTGCCTTCGACTACCGCGAAGGCGGCCACTATGCCTACGTCATTTCTCATCCGAGCGGCACATTGTTGATCCAGGGCAGCGCCGGCTATGTCAATGACAGCCTGAAGGGGATTGATGCCGATGTTGTCATGTTGGGCATTGGCGGGCTTGGGTCCCAAAACGACGACTACGGCGCGCGGTACTTCGCTGAAACCGTCGATATGACCGCGCCGAAATTGGTTTTCGCCATCCACGCCGATGACTTGGCCGGTCCCCTTGATCAGCCGTTCCGTGGACCGTCGTTGCTGGTCGACAAACTGCTCGGCTCGACTATCCCCAGCTATGAAATGTTCAAACGCGAAATGGAAAAACGCCCGACAATCAAATACGGCATGCTGCCACGTTGGGCGCCGGTGACGTTGTTTGAGTAGGGTTGGATCCAGTTTAGGTCGCGGATTCTCTTTATTATTCATCCGCTTAATCAGCTGTCAAATCGGCGATGCGGACAAGGTGATATCGGCGGACCTCTACCCGAAATTCACATGATCTCCACTAGCATTCTCGAAGTATTCGGTCGTGCGAATAACTAAATTTTACAGTTTGTTAAAAATTGCGATTCCAGGTATTGTACAAATACATATATGTATTTTGTTATCTTCTAATTGGAATTCTGAAGGGGTGCAGCGGCTATGTCGCGGCTGGGGGCCGAGATGAGAAAATTATTAGCAGTATTGGTCGCAAGTTGCGGTTTGATGGTGCCTGCCATAGCAGAAGACGATGGCGCGTCGACAATTGTGTCGGCCGAATTGGGCGCTTCGATCCTGCATTTGCCGGGGTATTCCGATTGGTTTGCCATTAACCCTGCGACGTTTGCTCCCAATGGCCCGCCCATTCTCAATTCTCCGAACATCATGCCCGGGTTTGGTGGCACGCTGAAGCTTTATCATATGCCGGGAACGCCGGTGTTTTCATCCGGGCACTCCATGTTTTTTGCATTGAACGCCAGCCTCTATTGGCATGGCAGTAACGTTTCGCGCACCCATGGTGGCGCAGGAGCGTTGGGGCACCGAATCGCGCGGCTAAACGGCAGCAATGGATTTAACTCACATGTCGGCAGCATCTTGAATGTCAAATTAAAAGAACGGGTTTGGCTGTGGGACGTCACACCGGGAATTGGCGTCAAATTCGGGGACGCAGGTTCGGAAACAAAAGTGATCGTTGGTCCAACTATATTGGGTATCTACCGCAATATACGGATGCACGGTTTGGGGCTTCCACCGGGGACACCTTCAACCTATGACCGTTTTGAAGATCTCAACGGTTTATATGCCGGTGGGACACTGGCCGTCCATCAGTATGTGCCATTCTCCGATACCACAATGGTCTCGCTGAATGCGTCGGCCGATTTGTTGCATATGAACGCAAACTACAGCGGTCGCGATGTCTTTTTCGACGGTTTCGCAACGACGGTCTATCCGACCATCAATCGAAAATTGAACAAATTTACCGGGCGGATCAAGGCCGGCTTCTCCGTTAAGCGCCATTTCGGTGAGGATTGTTATTTGGTTTTCAGCGGTGAGGGCAGCTACCTGTTCGATGCACCAAAGATTATCTCAGCGACCGGCGCCACGGGGTCGGGAACATACACTCCGCCAATACTAACGACCGGTCCGGCGTGGGGCGCTACGGCCCGCCTCGGTGTTCTCAAGAAATTCTGACCCGCCTGATCAAGTTGCCGCAGCCTCCCGCCGTTTAGCCAACGCCTCACGGTGGGTGATGTAGATCGTGCTTGAAAAGATCACCGCCGCGCCGATCCAGGTATAAATATCACTGGTCTCGCCGAAGGCGATCCAGCCGACGCCGGCGGTGGTTGGCAGGCGCAGGAAGTCATAGGGCTGCGTGGCGGAAGCGTCACCGATTTTGAGCGCCCGGGCGATGCCGTACATGTTCATGTTTGAAAACACAGCCGCGGCGATGAGCCAGAGATAGTCGGTCGGCTCCGGCCATTGCCAGAAAAATAATGCCGGGATGAACGATAGCGGCACGCAGATAAGCGCCAGATAGGCGACCACCATTTCCGGTGAATCATACCGCACCAAGACTTTGCCGGTCACGATGACACCGGCAAAAGTAATGGCGGAAAACAGCACCAGGAAGGCGGCGATATTGATGATTTCCATCCCCGGCCGCAGGATGATCAAAATGCCGATGAAGCCGATCGCAATGGCGATCCAACGGCGCGGACCGGCGCGTTCACGCAGAAATACCACTGCGCCAATAACCGAAAGGATCGGCGTGATGAAACTCAAAGCCGTGGCCTCGTCGAGCGGCATCAGCAAGATTGCCGTCATCAAGGCGACCGACGAAGCAATCAAAAAACACGCCCGCAGCACATGCAGGCCGAAGCGCTGGGATTTTAATGAGGCCGGGCCCATCCGGTAGAACCACGGCGCAAACATCAAGAACCCGAACACAAACCGCCAAAACGAAATAACGAACACGTGCAGGTCCTGGCCAAGATGACGGACCACCCCCATCAGGCAGCCGAAGCCGATGGCGGAGAGCCCCATCCACATAGCAATTCGCATGGCCGTCGGTATGGCGGGGAGAGACATAAGGCTGGGTTGCTCGGTTGGATTGGACGCACAGGGTCGGATGCCGATATGCAAGGCGGCGGATTCTGATTCCAAGCAACCGGTAACCCACTATGACCGGCGAACGGCGCGCTGTCACCTTCTCCATATATGTACTGTGAGCGAGCCGCCAGCGACGCAGCGTCGACGGAGCACGTTTCCCAGCCAGCCCGGTGCTTGCGGCAGTTTGCAACCATCGCAATCTGCTGTATTTGTCATCCGAACAGAATATTAAATCGATTTAGAATTGGGAGCGCATGTCGGACATGACCGGGACTGAGAGCGATTCCATTGATCTTGCTGTTGTCGGTGGTGACGGTATTGGTCCGGAGGTCTGCCATTCGGCCATAGCCGTACTGGAGCGCGCACTGGACGGTGTCGCGGCCTTGTTCGTGCGCCATCTGGCTGGCGGTGCCGGTACCTTTCTAGAGACCGGATTGGCGCTGCCCGACGATACCCTGGCGGCTTGCCGCCAGGCCGATGCCATTCTACATGGGGCTGCCGGTCTGCCTGATGTCTTGTTTGCCGATGGCACCGAGGCCGGCCAGGACTTCTCCATGAAGATCCGCGCCAGGTTGGATCTTTATGCCAACGTTCGGCCGATCTATCTCTATCCCGGGGTCAAGACACCTCTGGCCGACCAGAAACCAGGTGCAATCGACTTCGTCATTGTGCGCGAAAATACAGAAGGGCTCTACGCTGCCCGTGGCGGTGGCAATCTGTTGGGCAACGAAGTGGCCACCGACACCATGGTCCTGACCCGCACCGGCACCGCCCGGATCACTGAAATGGCCGCCAAAATATGCCTGCAGCGCAACGGCGCACCGGCCGACGGCAAGCGCCGCGTCACCATCGTCGACAAGGCCAACGTGTTGCGCAGCTACGCCTTCTTTCGCCAGGTCGCCGACGAAGTATTGGCCAAATATCCGGAAATCGAAGTGGAGCACATCATCGTCGACGCGATGACGGTGCACATGCTCAATCGGCCCGGGCATTTTGATGTAGTGGTGTGCGAAAACCTGTTGGGCGATATTTTGTCTGATCTGGGCGCTGCCATGGTCGGCGGACTTGGCGTGGCGCCGTCCGGCGAGATGAGTACGACACATGGCTATTTTCAAGGCTCCCACGGCTCGGCACCGGATATCGCCGGCAAGGGGATCGCCAATCCCACCGCCACCATATTATCGGCGGCGATGATGCTTGATTGGTTGGCACAGAAAAAACCGAACCCGAACCTTGCCGCCGCCGCCGGACGCATCCGTGCCGCTGTCGAGGACGTGTTAGCGGCCGGTACCTGCCTGACGCCGGATCTCGGCGGCGATGCGTCGTCCGACCAATTCACCGACGCCATAATCGGGCGGCTTTAGATGGCAGATATCTTGACTCGTACCCGGATTGCCGAGACTGGTCTTCACGTGCCGGCTCTCGGATTTGGCGGTGGCACGCTGGGGGATCCAGATGTCATCACTTCCGAAGATCAGGCCCAGGCGACATTGGAAGAGGCCTGGCGGCTAGGCATTCGCTATTTCGATACCGCGCCCTGGTATGGCAATACCAAGAGCGAGCACCGGATCGGTACTTTCCTGCGTCAGAAGCCGAGATCTGACTTCGTGATTTCGACCAAAATTGGACGAGTTTATTTCCGACCAGGCGACCCAGAGGATTTCAAAACCTCAAAATGGATGAAACGCTGGGCTGGTGGCCTGCCGTTCGATCTGCGGTTCGATTACACCCGCGACGGAATATTGAGATCCTATGAGGACAGCCTGACGCGCCTTGGCTTGAACCGGGTCGACGCGCTGGTCATTCACGATTTGGATATCAAACATCAACAGACCGAGGAGGGCGTTCTGGCGGCGCTCGATCAACTTGATGCCGGCGGCGGTTTCCAGGCTCTGGCGGATCTAAAAGCTTCTGGCGAGATCAAGGCGATCGGGGCAGGGATCAATCTTGCCGGCATGATCGGGCGCCTGCTGCCGCGCTTTCCGATCGACTACTTCCTTGTCGCCATGCCATACACGCTGCTTGATCAACCGGCATTGGACGGCGATTTCGATCTGTGCGCAAATCACCGCGCCAGTGTTGTTATCGGCGCGGTTTTTGCTTCTGGGATCTTAGCCGCCGGGCATGGACAATACGGCTATCAGCCGGCCGATGCGGTCATCCAGGATCGCGTTTCCGCACTTGGCGATGTTTGCCGGCGCCATGGCGTGGAGTTGCCGGCCGCCGCCTTGCAGTTTCCGCTCGCCCACCCGGTGGTCGCAAGCGTCATCCCTGGTGCCAATGCACCGGAGCAGGTGACCCAAAATGTCTCCAATTTCCAAGCCGGGATACCAGACGCATTTTGGGCCGACCTAAAATCGGAAAACCTCCTGCACCCTAAGGCGCCAACGCCAGTGTGACACAACTGAACGGTTGCCGACTGGTAGTCAGACCGTTATACGCGCCCATTGGACTGAGTGAATTCCGGCTGGAGGCTCCATGACGCAGATTACGGTTTATTCCGACCATGTTTGGTTTGAGGATTTCATCGAGGGCGAAAAACTAGCCTTCGGCCGGTTTGAAATGACCCGCGAGAACATGTTGGCCTACGCTGAGCTCTATGATCCCGAACCGTTTCATACTGATGAGGAAGAAGCCAAGCGCCTCGGTTGGGCCGGGCTGATTGCGTCCGGTCCGCAGGTTGTCGGTACCTGCCGGCGCATGCAGAAGGACGGCTTCCCGAATGCCCATGTCGTAATCTCGCCTGGTTGGGATTCTATCCGATGGCTGAAGCCGGTCTTCCCAGGCGATATCCTGTCGGTCCGGGCCACGGTGGAATTGACCAAACCGCTTGGCAGTCGGCCGACCGAAGGTCTGGTCAAAATGGACTGCCACATCGTCCGCCAGCGTGGGGAAACCGTATCAACAATGATGACCAACTGGTTCGTCACCCGCAGGCCTGATGGGGCAGGGGGTTAAGCCGCCCCTTTCGGTTCAGGTGTAAATCGGCAGTTCAGGCCGCCTTCGGTTTGGTCCAAAGTTCCTTGTCGGGATAAAACGCCGCCATGCCGCGCTCCAAATAGGCGGTCAGGTTCGCATCATCGTTGATCCGCCGGCTCAGCTGCGTCGCCTCCGGGGTCGTGGCACCCGCCCGCAAAAACGGTACCGCCGACAGATCGGCCGCAGTCGGTTTATCGCCAAACAAGAACGGCTTGCCCGCCAACAACGCCGTAATGGAATCTACATCCTTGACCACCCGGGCAAAGCGCTCTTCATCGCTGTGCCGGCCCATACCCTGATTTTTGACCTGCCCGGCGGCTTGCCTGCGGACCTGGCGGGTGATCAGCCCGAACAGGGGAAAGGGCAGGTGGCCGAAATAGGCCTTGCGCAGATGCGCCCAATTGCCGTCGTTCATCCACCGGTCGCAGACAACGGCGAAGTAGGTGTGTTCTTCCATCATGCGGATAACCGCGCGCGAGGTCGCACGCTGCGTATCATCTAATCCGGCATCGAAGTCGATCGCATAGGTGCTCTCCAGGTGGTCACGAATTTGATCGCTATCAGCGATGGTTTTATCGCCGTCGACCAATACCGGCAGCTTCGCCTTTGGCGCCTTTCGTGGATCGGGTGTGAATTTTGGCTTCCACGGCTGCCCCGCCAACTCCATCAGGCACATGGCTTTCACACAGAACGGGCTGGCGCTTGGTTCGCCGAAATTAGGTGGGTAGACGATCAGATTCATCATTGGCTTTCTCCGGTTGATAAAGTGGCCAATTGTTTAGTCGTATGCTACTGACAGTTTTTGTCAGCAGGGTCAGTTACTTTCGGATATGGCCACCAGCGATCGCCTCCTTCAGCTTCTGCAATTAATGCGCACCCGTCGGCCGCCAATCCGGGCTGCTCATTTGGCCGACGAGCTTTCCGTGTCCCTGCGCACGGTCTACCGCGATATCGACCGGCTGCGGGCTGCCGGCGCGGTCATCGAAGGCGAGGCGGGGTTCGGCTATACGTTGGCGGAGGACCCTGCCTTACCGCCGATGATGTTCAGCCGGGATGAAATGGAAGCCTTGGTGCTGGGGCTTGGCGAGGTTCGGGAGGTGGGCGACCCGGTGTTGGCCAAAGCGGCGCAAAATGCCCTCGGTAAGCTCAAGGCCAGCTTGCCGGCGCGGGTTCGGAACCAGCTCGACCACGCTGTCCTGCACGCTAAGCGGTTTCACGAACGCCCACCGATCAAGATCGACATGGCCGCATTGCGCCAAGCTGCACGCGATGAACTTGCGGTCGATATTCATTATCGGGATTTAGCCGAAATAGACAGCGAACGGCGTGTGCGGCCTTTGTCCGTGGTTTTCATGGATCAAGCCCTGGTTTTGCTCACCTGGTGTCAGCTCAGAGCCGATTTCCGGATATTCCGCGTCGACCGAATTGAGAAAATGTCGGTAAGCGATGAGAGCTTCCGCCCACATCGCGTTCCCCTGCTGCGCCAATTCCACGAGGTGCTGCGCCGGCAATTGCCAACAAAGTGCAGGCCGGGCAACCAGCCATCGTGAACAGCCGCTCGATCGCGTCCTATTTAAAATGGCGTATGGATTCCAATATGGGAAAATCCAATAATCTCAATAACGTTAGGGTCCCGACCCTAGAATGCTGCGCGAACGCCGAAGGAGGCGGAATTGAGCTGGTTCTACTTATTGATCGCCGGAATGCTTGAAATCGGCTGGGCCATTGGGTTGAAATACACCGACGGCTTTACCCGGCTCTGGCCGAGTGTGGCGACGGCGGTAAGCATGGCCTTGGGGCTGTTTTTCCTGGCCCTTGCCCTTCGAACCCTGCCGATCGGCACCGCCTACGCCATTTGGACCGGCATCGGTACGATCGGCACGGTGATCTTCGGAATAGCCATCCTGCAGGAATCAGCCGACCCATTACGGCTTGCCTGCGTTGGCCTCATCGTCGTTGGCATCGTCGGCTTGAAACTGGTGACGCCAGCATAACTCCTGCCGAACCTGAACAAGCGCCAATACCGATAATCCGCAGCGAAGTGATGCAACGATGTCGCCAGAGGAATTCTCCTCACTGGACAGGAGCGCAAGCATCTTTCAAGATGAACCCTATGTGAATATCGTAATCAGCGTCAGTTAATGCTGCAAACTTATATTGCCGGTGTTTCTACTGCAGCAAAACACCGAGAGGATCATGGGGATGGAACGCCAATTTTTAAATTCACTTATCGTCACAACGTCATGCGTGATCTTAGTGGCCACGCCTTTGAGCGCTGCTTGGGCTCAATCGGGATACACCAAGTATTCGAATAAAATTCTGCGAGGAAGTATTGCATCTCACTACAATCAAACCGCGCAATCCTGTGCGTCCTTATGCAATCGGACGAAAGGCTGTAAAGCCTTCAGTTTTAGTCGGAGCAATTCTTCAAAAGCTTGTTACCTGCATTCGGCGATCGGCGCCCACCGGGATTCGGCAGGCACCGACCTCTACGTCAAAGGCGGTAAGAAACCGCAAAGTAATAACAATTCCAACCAAGGTTGGCGTAATTACTGCAACCAATATGCAAATGCCGCTGTGAACCAAAACAAACAGGCAATTGGTCTTGGATGTGGCTATCGCGGCGGCGGTTGGCAATCGAACCATAGCCGGCATTTCAATTGGTGCATGGGCGCCAAGAAAAAGCGGGTCGATTATGAGCACAATGTTCGCGTTAAACTGCTGAACAAGTGCAAAAGCAAGCGTCAGCCGACCCAATCGCGCGATGTCTTAGGCCGCGTCTGGTACGAGGCGGAAGTCGCTGGATGGAAGGGTGTTTGGACCCGCATTGGAAACTCCAATCAATTCAATGCACGGTTTCAACATCCCAATGGCACCGTTATCGGCGGTCGCTTGCGGATCCAGGTTTCCGGCAATTCGGTTCGCATCGACCGCTGGAATCCGGGCACCTGGGGAAAATGCGTCTACACAGGGAAATTCTACAACAACTGGAAATCAGCCGGCGGGTCCTACCGATGCACAAACCAGGCTGGACAGTGGATGCCCTGGTATCGCTGGGCAGCTAACATCCAGCGGTAAAAAGTACCGGGTAGTTTTGTTCTGAGGCAAATACAAGTGCCGGGCGGTCACATTGATCGCCCGGTTTTTTGTTATTGGCGACCATGATGGTTTATTCCGCGCCATGTTGGCTGACAATTATCCGCTTGCGCCACGGAAACATCGGCCAGCAAGGATGATTTCGGCGCCTGCCTCCAGGGAATCGATCGAGTTGATAATCCATTTGGCCTCCTGGGCACCTCCAAATATATCCGTCAGGATATAATCGCGTGCCAGATAGTCACGGACGACTACTGCCAAAAGGTCCGGTTTGGCGAACCCTTCTTTCAGTGGGCAATACCCCAATTCGGCAAATTCCGAGACATCGCCTGTCGCTAGATCGTCAGCTTTGATTTCAGTCATCACCTGATTGTAGACGTCGGTAAACCGGGCGATGAAATCTGCCTGGCCGATGGTCAATCTGTAAACGGCAATACGGTCCGGGTCGACGCTATCAAATCGACCAAAGTTTAGGCCGTCATTGACCGTTACCTGGTCAACGTCAATCTCAAGATTTTCAATGTGAATCTTCATAGTCCGATAATTGTCGGTGCTCGGCCCAGTATCCGTCAAGCCGGACGCTCCATAGCGTCAGTATCACCCTTAGCCAATCGATGTCCGTTTAGGCCCGATCGCGGGGATCAAGCAACGCCCAACCATAAAACCGGCCTTTGACCATCCAGGACAGGCCGAACGCCCAAAGTGACAGCGCCTCACACCAGAAAGTGGCGTTGTTTTCATCCCACCATTCCCACGACCCGCCGATTAACGCGTGTAGCGCCATGGCCGCCATGGATAAGACGATGACAATCCCGCAGCCGATATAGAGGCCATTGCGGGTTTTCTTCACCGGTGTGAGAACACCTTTTTGGTCAAGGTGTTCGTCCTTGATGACCCGGGTGAAGACGAAAAAAGTATAGAACGCGAAAAACGAAAATAACAATGCCGCGCTGGCGAAATGCAGCACCCCGACATTGGAAAAAAGCTCAAAGAAGCCGCCAGGATCATCGGCCGGAACAACTGTTACTGGCCCTTTCGGCGTGTCGGCAGTGAAACTGGCCATCAGTCTGCCGGAATATCCTAAATCCTCGCAGCCACGGCCGGCGGTTGGAAATACCGCGATACCGTAGGCGCAGATGCCCGCGACAGTCGCCAGCTTGCTCTCGGCGGAGTTCTCGCCGCGATAGGAGATCAAAAACGTGCCGATAAACACCAAAGCCGCGACCAGAACATCGCCAAAGAACTTGGCGTAGTAAAAATGGCTAATGGAATAGTAGAAACATGTCCCAGCCGCCGCGGCAAACAGCATGACAAACGGCAATCCGAGTGCGACTGTGCCGACAAGAAACGCCAAAAACTGCTGATCAAGCACATATTGTCGGCCATCGGCATACATAAATTTCAGGTCCGGCTGAAACCGTCCCTCGCCCGTTTCAAACAGTTCAAGAGCATTATTCATGGACCCCTCCACGATGCACGATCAGCGGTGCACTAGGGCCCAGTGTATCACACGTTAGGCGAGAATTGGTTTTTATCATGAGGAAATCGGGTACTGATTGCGGGCAGCTGAATCCACAATTCGCACGGCATTTTATCTGGCATCTACTTGAACTCGTCGACCCTTTTGATGCGGTACAACTGTTTGTCGCTGATGAGCGTTTCGGGGATGGCGAACAACTGATTGGCCATCGGATGATTGCCAAGTTCAGACAGATCAACGGCCTCGGCGGCAAAGCGGCCTTTGACGAAGGTGCCTTTGGCGGTTTCCTTCGCGATACGGTTTAAGAAATCTTCTTCAAATACATAGGCGCCGTCCAGATCGATGCTTTTGACGTCGGTGCCTTTGAAGCTTGTGGCGACCAGAACAGTATTGCGAAAGGTCGAACCGGAAATGGCGGCGCCATCAAAATTTACTTGCGACAGGATGGCGTTGTCGAAATTCATCGCCAGTCCGTTGATAGACGAAAACCCGGTCTCGAGGATTGTTGCATTCGAAAAATCGACGCCAGCGAGATTGGAGCGGAAGTTCGAGATTGATGGATCACTGGCATAGGGCGGTTCGACCTGATCACCGGGAATGCCGGAAAAGCTGCATTTTTTTATGACCGCATGGCGGAACCGTGCATGATCTAATTCCGCCGCGCCAAACGATATCGAATTGATGTAGACACGGCTGAAATCAGCAAACCGCAGGCGGGCGAATTTAAACGATATCAAGTTGAGCGTCGGCACGCGGATATCGGCGAAACTGAAATCCGCGCCGACGAAACTTAACAGCTCGGTCTGGTGGATGCCGGCGCCATGCAGCAATGCAATGATAACGCCGCGCTCCGGGCTGGTGGGCCGGTCGATCAGGGTGCTTGCCGGGTCGCGGGATAAGTCGCGTCTGGTAATTTCCGGGTTCTTTAGGATTTCCGGTCGACGGCTAAGCGCGTGCCGGATCAGCCCTTCGGTATCGCGCGGGTCGACCGCCGCGCCTTGCAGATAGCGATAGGGCCGAACGGCGAGGGTGGTTGCGACCATGCGGGCGCGTAGTCCTTGCGAAATCTCCGATAGCTGGAAAATCGGCGATTGCCGGCCGTCTTTCAGCAGCGCCTCCGTTTCACCAGCAAGCCCGGCACCGATATCCAAGAGTGCCGGCAGGAGACCGGCGGTTCTTTGTGCTTCGCCAAGACCGATTTGGGTTTTGATCAGATCGTTCTGCTGTTCCAACCGCACGGTCTGGGTTGCCAGCAGTTCATTTTGCCGAAACAGCAACGCGGTGCCGGCAAGTGCGGCCATGGCGGCCAGCAATCCGGTGAGCGAGCCGATCAGCCAGCGCCGGGTCGAAATCCACGCCCATCGCGCAAAGGCCAGCTTGGTCAGCTTTTCAGCAGAACTGGCCGCCGCGTCTGCCTTACGATCCACGATGTGCCGGGCGGTCTCTGCAAGCGGACCGGCGAATTGCTCAAGCTGCGCCGATGAAACATTGAACAGATACCGAAGGATCCGTTGCCGAAATATCAAGAAGACCGTACCGATGACGCACAAAATAAACAGCGCCGTCAGCACGATCGTGACGACAACATCGGCATTTACGGAGAGGAATTCACTGCCAACGATCGCCAACGGAAACCCGACGCCAATGCCAAGCGTGAACAGCAACAAGCCGATCCCAACCGGACTGGTATCAAACTCATCACCACCGGAACCACCGGATGCGTTCGCGCTTTCAGCCTCGCGCTGCTCGTCGAAGATTTGATGATCCGACATAGTCCCCCGCAATTATCAGCCCGTGATCTCAGGTGAATCCATCCTCAACCAGTCCCGCAAGTCAAGGATGTGCATGCATCTATTCAACGGATGAGGGATTGGGCAAGCTGCGCTGGTTCCGGCTTTTTTGTAGTATCGGCGGAGTTGGCGGGATGGCAAATGGTCATCGAATTGCCATCCTATGAGCGGCTTCAAAAGCAAGAGCACGGCATGGGTATTAGGGAGAAACGGAAAAAGGTTGGTGAGATTTTCGGCAAAGGCCAAACCGATCGTTGGCGCGAGGCGTGCAGATCGTCAACATTATCGAAACAGGTGACCTCAATTGGAGGTATTCGGCTAGTTTTCAGTCTAATACCGGGAGGCCGCTTCTAATGACATGCTGCTTCGGTTGGTTCTAGACTTGACAGCATTCGAGCCCAAAGCGGTCATCGCGGCATATTTGGTCGATGTCGATCTCGTAGTTTAGCGCTTAATCGCCCGGCGCCCGCAAACGCTCTTCTCGCCTCAGTTTAGGTGTCCACTGATCAAGGGCAAAACCATTGTGCCGGGAACAGACTCACTTACCCGATTACAGCTATTTGTGTCTGTTTGGCGAAAATCATTTCGAAGCGGTGCTGTGGCGTAGTTCGGCTATTCAAATCAAGCCCGGATCGGCAAGAAAAGGTTTTGTTGTGTCCCGATCCACCATCATCGGCTATCATTGCCGAAAAGGGACGATTTGAGAATGTCGATTCAAGTTCATTGTAACTAAGGAGCAGGACATGGCTGAGAGCGTCTACAAAGTGGTCGAATTGATCGGCACCAGCACAGAGTCATGGGAAAAGGCAGCAACAGCGGCCGTTGAAAGAGCTGGGCAAAGCCTTAGAGATTTGCGGATAGCCGAAGTAACCGAACAGGACATGGTCCTGAAGGACGGCAAAGTCCATGAATTTAGGTGCAAGGTTAGTGTCTCCTTCAAATTTGAAGGCGAATAGACCGGTCCGCGAAATCGCCTTATCCGGGTATCTCGCATAATGCGAGCATACTCGTTAGGTATGTCTATTTTAGGCATCGGGCCGAATGCCAGTCCAAGACCGCATAATGACACGTCAGATTTGCCCCGATTCCTGACGCAGATCGCTGCTGCTCCGGACGGGGAAAATCTGCCAATAGCTGTCGTAATGTAATATTGGCTACTGGGTCAGGGCCCATTGATTTGGCATTCTATCGCGAACGATCTCCGCCTATGTTCGCCGCTCGATTTGTGTTAGATTGTTGCGTGCACTTGCCTGCGATAGACAGCATGGCCGACGGTGAAGAAATCCGCGCCCTGATCGGTAGTCAGCTGGAGCCGATGTTTTGGAAGCCGGAGTTTGAACCCAACTGGGACCTGTTTCGTAAGGGTTTATTGGCCGGCCCGATCCTGTGCGGTGGCGCTCGATAGGCTCAGTTGCGCTCTCTTGAAGGATTCATTGATCGAATGGATTCAGCAGCGCAAAGATCTAGGGTCTTTTGAAGAACCTATAAGGGGCACCTAAACACAGCGTATCAGTAATGTTGCGGTAGTGGTGGCAATGTCCGAATTGCCGGAGAACGGCACGGAGATATACCGCGATTTTCACTCTTTGGGGATTGCTAGCGTCAATATCGAACAGAGTATGTTGATAGACCAGATTGCCATCATGCATTCATTGTCAATCGGCTACAAACGATGCGAGATGAACACAAACTGATACCGAGCCTGGCAAATATCCCGGTCCTTGAGACCGAACGCCTGCGCCTTCGTGCGCCTCTAGCATCAGATTTTGAACCTTTCGCAAAATTCCGCATGTCGGATCGTGCTTCTGGGGTTGGCGGTCCGTTCACGCGTTCGCAGGCATATTCTCAGTTCGGTGAACTTTTTGGTCACTGGATACTGCGCGGGTTCGGTCGGTGGATTGTTGCCGACCGCAATACTGATGAGCCTCTCGGGGTTGTCGGGCTGTGGTATCCCGAAGGTTGGCCTGAGCCGGAAATAGCCTGGTCAGTATTCCAAAACGGCGAAGGCAAGGGCATCGCCTTTGAAGCCTCCCTAACCGCCCGCGAATTCGCCTATTCAAGTCTCGGCTGGATGACGGCAATCAGCCTCATCCTCGAAGGCAACCCCCGGTCATTCGCTCTCGCTCACCGCCTTGGTGCTAAATTTGAGGCGTCATTTCAGCATCCTACGCTGGGAGCTATGCAAATCTGGCGGCACCCCGGGCCGGGCAAAACCGCCAAAACCAATTAACCAAAATCCGCTACAACGCACGAACCAGCGACCAAAGGCACCGCGATTGTGGCTCGTCTTGCGTCAATGCCCGTTGGGTTCAAAAGCGGAATTGATGGCAGCGCAAGAAACCGTCTAGATTTGGAGGTGAACCTGCCGTCAGCGCATTATCTGATTGGCCCACAATATAGAGGAGCCGAAATTTCCTCGGTCCGATAATATTTGCATTCTTTGCGCGCCGGTCACAACCGGACTTGTAGCAAACTCATTCCCGCCGGAAGCATTGGAGCGTTCAACCTCGCGCTGCTCGTCGAAAATTTGCTGATCCGACATAGTCCCCCGCATTTATCGGCCCGTATCGCCGGATGAATCCATCCCTAACCAGCGCCGCAAGTCAAGGATGTGGGTTTGTCTATTCCACGGATGAGCGGATTGAGGGGTGTTTGTTGGTTCAACTGCTTTTGCGGTTTCGAGGGCAAGACTGGCCCGCAGCCAGTCGGAAAACCCTATTCCCTCGCAGCCACTTCCGATTAATTGTTGATTTCTTTGCTGTGCAATTAATATCAAGAAGAAACGATTTCTGGGTCGCAGGGTCGGATTCTGAGGGCGGTGGCTGAGATATGGTCGTGCGATTTGGGTGCTTTGGGCGCGGGTGTGGACATAAGCAGATTGGCAACTTTGTGCCAACAGGAGCCAGTTATCCGGTTGAAATCACGGCAGCAGTGAACACAAAAACCGCCACAAGCCGACTGCGGATTTTGTGCCAATAACAGCCAATCAAGGTACGCAACTTGCAATTCTTTCGAGGCTATGAAATCTGCCACCAGCAATAATTTTTAATGTCAGACTTTTGAAGGCGAAATCTCCACTGGTGGTGATCGTTTGCGGACGGTACTCCACGACGAATATGCTGCCCTGATGTAGGGGATTTTAGCCGTCTTTGGTCACCTATGCGCTGTGTTCATAGCAGTGGTGCTTCCTAAATAAGCTGGATGACAAAGCCATTGCCCCTTCATACAGTCTGCCGCGGCGCACAGGTTCTCACTTTCGAACTGGCGCATATGTATGGAATTGATAGTGGTGTCTCGTAACTTTGAGAAAGACGGGCCTCGTGCGTGGGTCATATGGTCTTTGAGTGTCATTGCGTTTGGCTATGCTTTTTTCCAACGTGTTTCACCAAGCGCCATGGTTTCCGACCTTATGCGGGATTTCCAGGCTAGCGGCACCGTCCTCGGGCACTTGTCAGCATTGTATTTCTATCCCTATGTCGTTCTTCAGGTACCGCTAGGAATTCTTCTCGATCACATCGGTGCACGAATTCTTATTTCCGTGTCGCTATCGGTAGCCGGCATCGGCTCTTTGATGTTTGCAACGTCGGAAAGTTTGGAAATCGCTTATTTCAGCCGGCTTCTAATTGGTTTGGGATGTGCTTCCGGCTTTATTGGTTCGCTTGCGTTGTCGGCACGTTGGTTTGCACCAGAACGCTTCGCTTTGCTAACCGGGCTGTGCATGTTTTTTGCAATGATGTCCGGGATCGCCGGGCAAGCACCTCTTGCATCCCTTGTCGCAGTGGTCGGTTGGCGGTGGACTGTCAATGCAATGGGCATCTTTGCCTTAGTACTCGCACTTGCGGTTTACTTAGTTGTTCGAAACGCGCCTACAGAAGGTGGCCGCGATCAGAGAACGGTCACCGACCGGCGTCCGTTTTTATGGTCAAGCGTGACTGATGCGTTGCTAAACCGGGAAGTCTGGCTGATATCCATTGTCGCGACATCCTTTAGCGGACCAATGTTAGCATTTGGTGGGCTTTGGGGTGTTCCCTATTTGATGGAGGCCTATGATTTATCCCGACCGGTGGCCGCGATGTATACCTCGACTTTGTTTCTGGGTTGGGCTTGTGGTGCTCCGTTCATGGGATGGATTTCCGATCGTATCGGCCGTCGAAAGGCACCGCTCGTACTCGCTGCCGCTCTGGTTACAGCACTCGGGGCCACTTTTGCGGTAATTCCAAATTTGCCCCTGCCTGCAATAGTTGGGGTCATTACCATCCTTGGATTCGCCGGTTCATCCATGGTGATAACCTTTGCTTATGCCCGCGAGGTGACGCCGGCTTCAATCCATGGCGCGGCTTTGGGGATCGTCAACGGAATGACCGTCGCCTCAGGAGCGATATTGCAGCCGGTAATTGGAGCACTTCTAGACGGAAGCTGGGACGGAACGATGGTCGAGGGAGCAAGATATTACTCGGCTGATGGATTTCGGCAGGCATTCCTGAGCTTGCCGATATGGACAGGGATCGGTTTCCTCGCGACCCTGTGTCTACGGGAAACCAATTGCCAGCCAAACGCCGAACTGGTTCTGAAGCGCACATCGATCCCAAGAACTGCGAACCGATCCTCGATGTCACGAAAATTCCGCGGAAACCGTAAGTGAGCCATGAGGCATATTGAAAGCCCTCAATCGGAAATCGGTAGCAAGCTAAGGAATTAGGTAAACAGAAATGCCTCATATACCGATTGAACTCGTCCGATGACATACGGTGCGTAGTATTGGAACAGCGCGGTATCTCCCAGCGCAGATTGCTTTGTAGAGCACACTCCAGGCATGAACGTCGCGATTGGGTCAGAAGGTTGAATTAGATGGCTTCAGATTTGGGCAGTTGAAGGTCCATAAGCTGACATGAGCCGCCCGGTTATCTCGTGCCAATATCGGAAGTGTATTGGGGTTGTAATTCTTCCATCCGAATGGCCGGAATCGGCCGTTGGTGTCTTGGTTGGCGAATAGCCGATTTAGAGGCTAAGAGCGCCACTTGAACCCGCAGCCGGTACGCTTTATGTGAAGGAAAGCCCAGGCATCGACCTTGGGCCACCCTCGCAACGGCAACGATACAGAACTCATGCCCCTCTCCTTTGGCCTCATCGGTTATGGACACTTCGGCGCTTTTCTTCATGTGCTGGCGCAACGCTTTCTTCCGGACGCGCAACTGAAGATCCATTCGGGCCGGCGAAAGCCGGACGGCGTCCTATTCTTTCCTCTGGAGGAAGTAGCTACCTGCGATGCGGTCGTGCTCGCGGTGCCGATCAGGGCCTACTCTGCCACGCTGGCACGGATCGGCCCGCACTTGGGTGCGGACAGCGTCGTGGTTGATGTCGCCACGGTCAAGAAGTACACCATGGACTTGCTGCAGGCGGCGCAGCCCGCATGCTCCTTTCTCTCCATGCATCCCGTGTTCGGACCAGAAAGCTATGCCAAGCGCGGCGGCGACGTGACCGACCTGCGGATCATTGTCACCGGACACAACCTGGCGCCCGCGCGTTACACTGCGCTGTGTGAGAAACTTGCTGCGGTGGGATTCTCGATTATCGAAAAGAGCGCCGAGGCGCACGACAAGGACCTCGCCGAGACGCTGTTTCTCACCCACTACATCGGCCAGGTCGTCGCACGCGGCGGGTTCGAGCGTACCGACATCGATACGGTCTCGTTCGGATTTCTGATGGATGCGGTCGATTCCGTGCGGCACGACGGCCAGCTTTTTGAAGACGTCTGCCGCTTCAACCCCTATTGCCGCCAGGTAATAGATCGTTTCGATGCGAGCGACCAGCAGGTGCGCGATGAGATGCTGGGCCTTCTGCCACCGAATCGCGGCCAGGGAAAGCGTCGCGGCAAACAGGACCACTAGTCTTCAGGAATGACCGCTTTGTGGTCGAGAAACCGATCTTGCGTGCCGACCAAGGAAGGGCCGCTTCTGGCCGATGGCCGCCGTTCAGCAACCAGAACGCTAGAGGTCCGGAGTGGGTCAGCACTGGAAGTGATGGTTGCGCAGCAAAACGTCTGCATTTGGATGTGAACTTGCCATCCACGCTACCCAACCCCGACGCCATCCAGAAAGCTCTCCAGATAGTTGCCCGTGATCTCATCGACGCCAGGAGCCGTGCCGTCGGGGTTCCACCAACAGACCCAGTTAAAAGCACCGAACAGGGCGGCTGTTAATAGCGCCGGGTCGGTGGGTTTGATGGTGCCTTCGGCGATACCGTCTTCGATGACTTGGCGGATCACGGCGTCTAGAACCGCGCGGTTGCGGTTCAGTTCCTTGGCGGATTGTTCGCTCAGGTTTTGAAATCCGATCACCACCAGGATGCGGCCGATGTCGGTAACGATCAGTCTGGCATAGGCGGAAAAGAAGTTTTCCAAGCGCTGGCGGGCAGGTTGCGATTTATCGGCGGCCATCTCCACCAGGCGATCAGTGGTCTTCAGCGCCAGCCGGTTGATCTCAAATAGGATCTCTTCTTTGTTTTTAACGTAATAATAAAGCGTCCGTTTGGAGACGTTCAGTGCTTTGGCGATGTCATCCAAGGACGTCCGGTCGAAGCCCTTTTCATTGAACAGCGCGGCCGCCGTGGTGAGGACCGCCATGCGTTTGCGCTTGCGTGTCTCTTCCGGGCTTAAAACCGCATCCGACCAGGCCGTCGTGCTCATTTGCATCGATCCTTGTGGGTATATTGAATTCCTTATACACGAAAATAATTGACATGTAACCCATGAGTGGGGTATTTACATGATCAAGTTACATCAAGTGTCAAAGTTCAGCGGCGCCAAGGGGTTTGCGCGCTACAGGGAGGTTTCTATGACCAATAAAGTAATCGTCGCCGGTGTTGGCATGACGGCTTTCGTCAAACCGGGTGACAATGACCCCTATCCGCAGATGGGCGCCAACGCCATTCGCCAGGCGCTTGGGGATGCAGGCATTAGCTACGATGAAATCCAGCAGGCCTATGCCGGTTACGTCTATGGTGACAGCACCTGCGGCCAGCGGGTGCTTTATGAAGTAGGTATGACCGGAATCCCGGTGGTCAACGTCAACAACAACTGCTCCACCGGATCATCGGCATTGTTCCTGGCCCGTCAGGCGGTGCAAGCCGGTGTGGTCGACTGCGCCCTGGCAATTGGCTTTGAGCAGATGGCGCCGGGCGCCTTGGCCAGCCACTTTAATGACCGCCCGGATCCGCTCGGCAAATTCGTCGAGGAAACCGACGTGTTGTCACCGGACCCGCAATCGCCCATGGCGCTACGCATGTTTGGCGGCGCCGGCATTGCCCATCAGCAAAAGTTCGGCACCAAGGACGAGACCTTCGCCAAGATCCGCTCCAAGGCGAGCCGGCATGCGGCCCACAATGACAAGGCCATCTTCCGCAAGGAGATCAGCGTTGAAGATGTGATGGCGTCACCCCACGTGACGACGCTGCTGACCCGGCTGCAATGTTGTCCGCCGACCTGTGGTGCTGCCGCGGCGGTTGTCTGCACGCCGGAATTTGCCAGCAAACACGGTATCGACGCCAGCATCGCTATTGCCGGCCAGGCGATGACCACAGACTTTCCGTCGACTTTCGCCGAACACGACATGATGAAAGTCGTCGGCTACGACATGAGTGCCGCCGCTGCCAAACAGGTCTACGAGCAATCAGGCGTTGGCCCGGAAGATGTTGATGTGGTCGAGCTCCATGACTGCTTCACCGCCAATGAGCTGATCACCTACGAGGGCTTGGGTCTGGCGCCGGAAGGTGGGGCTGAGAAATTTATCTGGGACGAAGACAACACCTATGGCGGCAAGGTTGTCACCAACCCGTCTGGCGGATTGTTATCGAAAGGCCATCCGCTCGGTGCCACCGGTCTGGCTCAGTGTTTTGAGTTGGTCCACCAGCTGCGCGGCAACATGGGCAATCGCCAGGTTGAAGGCGCCCGCACGGCGCTGCAGCACAATCTCGGCCTTGGCGGCGCTTGTGTGGTGACGATTTATCAAACCACCCATTAATCCGCAAACCGCAATGGCGAAGGGTCTTCCTCCCGATCCTTCGCCGCCTCTTTATTTGGAGAATTGATGGCATGATCGACAAGCGCCATATCGGGATGGAGTTGCCGAAACACTCCGTCGATGTTGAAAAAGGCCAGTTGCGTTTTTTCGCCAAGGCCACCGGCCAGGATGATCCGATTTATATTGATGATCAGGCCGCCAAGGCTGCCGGTTATCGTGATTTACCGGCACCGCCGACATTCCTGTTCTGTCTGGACATGGATGTCCCCGATCCGTTTCATCTTTTAAAGACGCTGGAGGTCGATCTCGGCAAGGTGCTGCATGGCGAACAATCGTTCACCTATCACAAGGACGTTTGTGCCGGCGATACCGTGACTTTCCAAACCAAAGTCGTTGATATTTTCGACAAGAAGGGTGGGGAGCTGGAGTTCATTGTTCAGAATACCACGGTCACCAACCAAAATGACGATCACGTCGCCGATCTGCGCGGCGTCATCGTCGTGCGGCATTAGGGGCGCGTTATGGCTGATATGGCTTTTGATAGTTTATCCGTCGGCGATGAGCTGACCCCGCTGACGACGGCGCCGATCAATCGGACCACGCTGGCGCTCTATGCCGGCGCATCCGGTGATCACAACCCCATCCATATCGATTTGGATTTTGCAAAAGCCGCCGGCATGCCGGATGTATTTGCTCATGGCATGCTGTCGATGGCCTATCTGGCGCGGTTGCTGACCAACTGGATGCCGCAAAGCAAGTTGCGGTCTTTCTCCAACCGGTTTGTCGCCATCACAAACCTTCAAGACAAGATCACCTGTCGTGGCAAGGTCGTTGAGCTGCTCAGCCAGGACGGCGAGGAATTGGTGCGTCTGGAAATCGAAGCGGTCAATGATGCTGGTGAGGTCAAGTTGGCCGGCGAAGCATTGGTCGCGGTGTAACAACAGCTAAATTGAATTGGATAACGTAATGGGAAAATTGGATGGCAAAGTTGCCTTTGTGACCGGCTCCGGCCGGGGCATTGGCCAGGCCGTAGCGCTGAAACTGGCTTCCGAAGGGGCCAAGCTGGTCATCAACGATTTGGACGCCGAACCAGCGGAGGAAACCGTTGCGATCATCAAAGGCAATGGCGGTGAGGCGATTGCCGTGCCCGGTTCGGTGACCGATAAAGGCTTTGCCGATCGGTTCATTAAGGCCGGTGTCGACGCCTTCGACGGGATCGACATCATCGTCAACAATGCCGGCTACACCTGGGATGGTTTCATCCACAAAATGTCCAACGAGCAATTTGATAAAATTCTCGATGTGCACTTGAAGGCGCCGTTCGCCATCCTGCGTTCCGCTCAACCGTTCATTCGCGAACGATCTGAAAAGGAAGCCGCCGAGGGCAAGGAAGTGTTGCGCAAGGTCGTCAACATCTCCTCCGTCGCCGGCACCGGCGGCAATGCCGGCCAGGCCAACTATTCCTCCGCCAAGGCGGCAATCATCGGCCTGACCAAGACATTGGCCAAGGAGTGGGGGCGCATGAAGGTGAATGTCAATTGCGTCGCTTTCGGCATGATTGAAACCCGTCTGACGGAAGCCACCGACGAGAAGAAAACCATTACCGTTGAAGGCAAGGAGATCGGTGTCGGTATTCCGAAAAAAATCCATTCCGGGCTTTCGATGATGATCCCGCTCGGACGCGCGGGCACCCCGGAAGAAGCCGCCGGTGGCGTTTATCTGTTCTGCTCGCCGGAATCCAACTATGTCAGCGGTCAAACCCTGATTGTTGGTGGTGGCCTGACCGCTTAGGATTTAAGCGCTTGCGATAATGTGTGCGCCGCTTTTTGCAAGGCGGCGCGCAAATCGCTTTGGTCATAGACGCGGAGCCGCTCCGGTAGCCCTGATATCCCAATTGAATAATGAACCTGGTTATCGCCGATAAATACCGGCACGGCGTAGTTCAACACGCCCGGGTCAAGTTCGTTATCACAAATAGCAAATCCGTCTTGCCTAATATCATCGAGTTCGGCGCGAATATCGGCCTCTTGGATTTTCGTGTCGGGGGTGAAAGCCGACCGTGGTTCAGCCAAAACTCTGGAAATCAACACCTCGTCCTGGAAAGCCAGGATCGCTTTCGCTGAGGCCGCTGCATGCATGGGCATGATCCGACCCGGCTGCACAAACGCTCTGTTGCGTTCCTCCGGCATTTCCATGGCAACCGATTCCACATGACCTGCTGTCAGTTTGGCCAGGAAAGCGGTTTCGCCAAACTGCGCCACCAGGTCATGCAGGATGGGCTCGGCCACCAAGATCACAGAACGCGGTGCGACGCCCAAATGAAATAATCGATGGACAAGCGGGCCGAGAACAAAAGCCTTCTTTTTGCCCAATCGCTCAGCAAATCCAACAGAAGTCAGCGAACTCATCAACCGGTGCGCCGCCGCCATTTGAAGATTGGTCGCGGTGGCGATCTGCGTCAGATTAAGTCCCTCTGGCGCCTGTGCAAGCGCCTCAAGAATCCGTGCGTACCGGCCGATGGGTGTGTCATTTGGGTCTGGCATCAGAGTGTTTTTTGGTTATTTCGAATATCGAGAATAAATATCGCAGACGTGTAGATAGTCAACCAAGAAATTCGAATTGACGGATTTTTATCTTACAATATTCGGCATATTTCCTTGACAAAAGGCAAGTAGCTCTGCTCAAATTTAATAGTCAAGAATATTACGAAAACCGAAATACTAAATATCAATTCGAGGATTCCTTGTGTCGCGAGCCCAGGACACATCAACTGAAACCGGGTGGCAGGTCGGGATTGATATCGGCGGCACGTTTACCGACGTGATCGCCGCGCATCCGGTCAGCGGCGAGATGCGCACTGGTAAGGTCGCTACCCGGGTTGGCGATCGGATCGCCGGATTGGTCGCTGCCCTCGAAGCTGTCGGCTTGCAATGGCCGCAGGTTGATGACTTGATCCACGGCACGACGATGATCACCAACGCCATCGTCGAGAATGACCTGGCTGATGTAGCGTTGGTCGCGACTGCCGGTTTCTCAGACACCCTGGCCATTGGCCGCCAAAACCGCAGCGATCTTTACCGGCTGGATACGCCGCCGAAACTGCCGCCGCAGGTGCCGGCTGAGCATCGCTTTGAGGTCGGAGAGCGGCTGGATCATCGTGGCGATGTCTTGCAGGAGCTCGACGAGCAAAGCGTCGATGCCGCCATTGAAAATATCCAATCCACCGGATGCTCGGCTGTCGCCGTCTGCCTAATGCACGCCTATGCCGATGCCCGCCACGAGCGACTGTTGTTGAAGCGGTTGCGGGAGGAATTTCCTTTCGTAACGATTTCCTCGCAAATCAATCCGGAAGCGCGTGAATACGAGCGCATGGCCACGACGGTCCTCAGCGCGTCGGTCATGCCGCTTGCCGCCATCTACTTGGATCGTCTGGAAGCGGCAAAACCCGAGGCTTCCCGCCTACACCTTTTTCATTCCGCCGGCGGCATGGCGTCGCCCGCGGCATTGCGTGATCTGCCATTGGGCATGGCCATGTCCGGTCCGGCGGCCGGTGTCGCCGCCGCCTGCAGCATTGCCGGTGCCCGCGATATTCCCAGCGCCATGAGTTTCGATATGGGTGGCACGACGACGGATGTCTGTCTGATCACCAACGGCAAGGCCGAAATCTCCAGTAATCGTTCCATTGCCGGCCGACCCATGCGCCAGCCGATGGTGGCGGTGGAATCAATCGGCGCCGGCGGTGGCTCTATCGCTCGGCTGGACCACGGCGCCTTGCGCGTCGGACCGGAAAGCGCCGGTGCTGAACCCGGCCCGGCCTGTTATGGCCGTGGCGGGATGGCGCCGACGGTATCTGATGCCAACCTGGTTCTGGGCTATCTAGAGGCGGGCCGCGAATTGGGCGACGGGCTGCGACTGGATGTTGATGCCGCCCGCGATGCAATCCGGCCATTGGCCGAGGCGATGGAGATGGCGGTCGAAGAGGCTGCCCTCGGCATTATCCGCGTCGCCAACGCCGCGATGATCCGCGCCCTCCAACGCATCACCGTGGAACGCGGTATCGATGGCCGCGCGGCAACAATGCTGGCATTCGGCGGCGCCGGGCCAATGCATGCAGTCGATGTGGCGCGTGGCTTTGGCATTTCTCAGATTTTGGTCCCGGCCGGGTCCAGCGCATTCTCGGCGTTTGGTTGCCTGAGCGCGCAAATGAGCTATGCCCAAAAGCGCACGGTGCGCATGGCACGAACCGCCTGGGATTTGGATCGACTGGCCGCCGTGCAAGGCGAGTTGCATGAGACCTTGTCCGCGCCGTTACTGGAGACGGGCGCCGCATCGGGTGACCTGGGCTCCGAGACCGTTGCCTCGATACGCTATGCCGGTCAAAGCTATGCCATCGAAATCGACCAGCCCGATTTTGAGAATCCCGATGATCTCGGCGCGGCGTTCTTCGCCAAACATCAGGTGCTCTACGGCTTTCACACAGATGAGCCGTGGGAACTGGTGGCCATCCGCATGCGGGTATTTGCTGATCGTGGTTCAGGGCTCCCTTCGCTCAGCGGCGAAGTTGAATCTACAGCGCCGGCGGCGCAAAGCGCCATGGCGACCTTTAAAGACATCGGTTCCGTTAAAACGCCACGTATTGCTCGAGATGGCCTTTCCGTCGGACGGGAGGTTACCGGGCCGGCGATCATTGAGGACAGCTGGTCGACGATCGTCCTGCCGCCCGGTGCAACGCTGGTCAAATCATCCGACGGTCATCTCGATATCCAAACGGGAGCGACACCATGACAATGTCAGTCGACCCCATCACCCTGGAAGTCATCCGCAATGCGCTGACAGCGGCGGCGGAGGAAATGTCGCTGGTGGTTATGCGTTCCGCCCGCTCGCCGTTATTGCGGGAGGCCGGTGACTTATCGTCGGCGATCACCGACGCGGACGGGTATCTGACCGCCCAGGGCCGCGATATCCCCATGCATATGGGCGTTATGAGTTTCACCGTGCGGGAGTTCTTGAAACGAGTGCCCAAGGACCGGTTGGCGCCCGGCGATGTGTGGCTATTGAACCTTCCGGAAATTGGCGGCAATCACCTGCCGGACGTCAAAGCTATCCGGCCGATATTCGTTGACGGTGCGATCCACGCCTTTGCTGTCAGCCTGGCGCACTGGGCTGACATTGGCGGCGCCGTTCCAGGTAGCTACGTGGCGACTGCCAGCGATGCCTGGCAGGAGGGCCTGCGCATATCACCGCTCAGGGTGTTCACCGCCGACGGGGTCGATCGGGAAAAACTCGACATGATCCTCGCCAATGTCCGCGGTGCGCCAGAGCGGGAAGGGGACATCCTGGCGCAAATGGCCGCCACCCGCGCGGCGGAAGAACGATTTCATCAAATTTGTGCCGAACATAGCCTTGAAGTGACGACCGCCGCCATTGACGCCATTCACGATCGCGCCGAGATTCAAATGCGTGAAGCATTAAAGACTCTGCCCGATGGCATCTATGAAGGCGTTGACTGGCTCGACGATGACGCCGGCGGCGGTGGTCCGGTTGCTATCCGGGTCAAGGTCACGGTCGATGGCGACCAAGCAACGTTTGATTTTACCGGATCCGATGACGCCACGCGCGGCCCGCTCAACACCACCCCGTTTATTGCTGCCGCATCGGTTTTCTATGTGGTCAAAACCCTTGTTGGTCCGGACATCCAACCAAGTGGCGGCTGCTATCGGCCAATCAAGGTGATCACCCGGCCCGGTTCGTTGCTTGAGCCGGGGTTTGAGAGGCCCGTCGTCGGTGGAAATCATGAAACATCGCAGCGGGTCGCCGATGCCGTGTTCAAGGCCTTCGAAGCAACCATTCCTGAAAGCCTCAGCGCCGGCGGCGCCACCACGTCCGGGCTCTTGTTGTTCGGCGGTAGGCGCGACGACGGGGTCTGGACAACGCTCTACGAAACACACGGCGGCGGTGAGGGTGCCCGCCACGACCGCGACGGCATGCCGGTGGTCCGGGTGCATATGTCAAACGTCATGAATACCCCGGCTGAGGTCATCGAGGCGGAATATCCCATTCGAATCGGCTACCAGAAACTGCGCGCTGGTTCCGGCGGTGCTGGCCGGCATCAAGGCGGCGAAGGGATCGCCCGGGAATATCAGGTGCTGTGCGAGGATATGTCCGTCACTTCAATGTTTGAACGCCGCGTCGTGCCCCCTTACGGATTGCAGGGCGGCGATGACGGAGCACCTTTCAAGGTGACGGTCCGCGAAAGCACCGGCAACGCATTTGAAATGCCGGGCAAGGCCAATATCCGCCTTGGCCCCGGCGATACGGTCACCATGGAAAGCTCCGGCGGTGGCGGTTACGGCCAGAAAAATACCGGAAATCACGAGATAGAAGATCACAGGAGCAGAAAGGCATAGCATCATGAAATTACAGGGCAAAAAAGCTATCGTCACCGGCGCCGCCAAGGGTATGGGCGCCGCCATTACCACCACTTTGGCCGAAGCTGGCGCCGATATCTTACTGACGGCGCGCGACATGGCAGCGTTGGAAGAAACCGCTGCCAAAGTGCGGGCTCTTGGTCGCCAAGCCCATGTAGTGGCCTGTGATGTGATCGAAGAAGACCAGGTCCGCAACATGGTCGATCAGGCCAAGGACGCCTTCGATGGCCAGATTGATATTCTGGTCAATGTCGCAGGCGTCACCGGACCGATCGAAACCCCGGTCCAGGATATCAACGTCGAAGATTTTGATTATGTGATCACTGCCAATGAGCGCGGCACGTTCCTGCCGATCAAGCACGTGGTGCCAACCATGATTGCCCAGAAATACGGCAAGATCGTCAACATCGGCGGTACGTCCGGCCTGCGCGGCTACGCCATGCGCACCTCCTACAGTGCTTCCAAATGGGCCGTGCGCGGCATTACCCGCACGGTCGCCTTGGAGCTCGGCCCCCACAACATCAACGTCAATGCCGTCTGTCCGGGCATTGTTGAGACCCCGCGCATGCAAAAATTATGCGAAGAAAAGGCCAAGGTGCGCGGCTGGACAGTCGATGAGGTTTACGATGAATATGTCCAGGAGATGTGTTTGAAGCGGGTAACCGAACCACAGGATATCGCCAACGCGGTGTTGTTCTTGTCGAGTGATGATTCCCGCCAAATCACTGGCCAGAAGATCACCGTCGATGGCGGTTGGGATGTCTGACGCGGCGGCATTGGGGAGTTGATCGATGCATATGGATTACGAACTCCATCTGCCTGAAAGCCTGAATGATGCGCTGGCGTTGTTGGCTGAGACGGATGGAAAATCCACCGCGTTGCTCGCTGGCGGGACAAATCTGATCGTCGACATGCGCGCTGATCGGGAGACACCCGACCGTGTGATCTCGCTGGACCGGGTTGATGGTCTGCGAGACATCAAAGAAGCCGACGGCGTTGTCAGCATTGGCGGTGGCACCACCGTTTCTGATTTGATGGGTTCGGATTTGATTGCCGATTCCGCGCCGTCGCTCATCGATGCGGCGAAAGCCTTTGCCGGCCAGATGGTCCGCAACACGGCCACCGTCGCCGGCAACATTGCCTGCGGCTCGCCGGCCGCCGACCTGGTGCCGCCGCTACTGTCACTCGATGCCAAGGTCACTTTGACCAGCCTTGCCGGCGATCGCAACTTGCCGCTGGACGGTTATTTCACCGGCTATAAGACCGATCAAAGCCGGGCCGATGAGGTGATCACTCAGATCAGTTGGCCGCGCCGGAAGGTGTCAACGGTCAATTCCTTCTACAAGCTCGCCCGGCGCAAGGGTGACGCCATTACCATCACCGGCGTGGCGGTGACGGTATCCGCAGAGGGTGGTGTCTGCACAACCGCCCGCATGGCCCTTGGCGCGGTGGCACCAACCGTCTTTCGCGCCCATACAGCCGAGGCCCATCTTGAGGGCGAGGCGCTGACCGAGGCGCTCATCGAAGAGGCCGCCAAATTGGCCGGCGATGCAACGAACCCGATCGATGATGTCCGCGCATCCGCCGCCTATCGCCGTCATACCGCTCAGGCCCTGACCCGTCGGCTTCTGGCTGATGCATGGGCGAAACTGGCGTGAGGAATTAAAAATGTCGCACTCTAAGACCATCACCCTCACCATCAACGACCGTGCTGTTCAAACCACCGTGCCGGCCCACCGCACTTTGCTTGCCGCCTTGCGCGATTTGGGATTTGTCGAGGTTAAATGCGGTTGCGAGAAAGGCGATTGCGGCGCCTGTGCCGTGCTTGTCGATGGACTGGCGATCGACAGCTGCCTGACGCTGGCTTGGACGGCGGAAGGCAAACAGATCACCACCATCAGCGGTCTCGGCGACGCTGAGAATCCCGATCCGTTGCAGCGCGCCTTCATGGATATGGGCGCCGTCCAATGCGGCTATTGCACCCCCGGCATTATCGTTGCGGCAAAATCCCTTCTGGCTGACAATCCTGATCCGAGCGAGGACGATATTCGCGTCGCACTGAGTGGCAATCTATGCCGCTGCACTGGATACACCAAAGTATTCGAAGCCGTGCACGCGGCAGCCGGCGCGATCCGGGATGGAGGTGCATCATGACTGATCAGGCAACACAATCTACCGCCAACGTCACATTCACCCAGGTCGGCAAGCCGCTGGTGCGTACCGATGTGCCCGGCAAGGCCACCGGCAAGACGCCCTATGCCGGCGACTATGTCATGCCCGGTATGCTCCACGCCAAAGTCGTGCGTGCTGATATCGCCAGCGCCAAACTGACCCGGCTTGATGTTGACAAGGCCCGCGCGCTACCCGGTGTGGCGCTGATCCTGACCGCCGACGACATGTCCGACCGAATGGCGGCGACTGATATTCCAGGCCAGACCGGCCAGGCGCGCCTGAAAACCGATCAGCAGATCCTCGTGCGGGAACGGGTTAAATACTACGGCGAACCCATCGCGCTGATCGCCGCTGAAACAAAAGATATCGCTGAAAGAGCTGCAGCACTCGTTGAATTTGATCTGGAACCCATTCCCGGCGTCTACGACCCGGTCGAAGCCCTGAAACCCGGCGCGCCGCTGGTCCAGGGTGAGGACAATGTTGTCGCCGAGCACAAAATCAAAAAGGGCGACATGGAGGCTGGTTTTGCGGCGGCTGATCAGATCATCGAAAACACCTACCGGACACCATTCCAGGAACACGCCTTTCTGGAGCCTGAAGTCGGATTGGCGTGGACAGATGAAAATGATGTCATCAACATTCGCGTCTCCACCCAGGTGATTGAACATTTCCGCTATATCGCCGACGCGGTCGGGGTGCCCCACAACAAAGTCCGGGTGCGCGGCGCCTTGGTCGGCGGCGGTTTCGGCGGCAAGGAAGACGTCACCGTTGAGACCTATCTGGCGCTGCTGACCAAACAGGCGGGCCGGCCGGTGCGGTTGGAATATAGCCGCGAAGATTCCTTCGTTGGTCACGGCAAGCGTCATCCGTTCTTGCTGACCTACAAAACCGGCGTGACGAATGACGGCAAAATCACTGCTGTCGACGTGTCGATGATCGCCGATTCCGGCGCCTATGTGTTCCTCAGCCCCTATGTGCTGCTCTACGCCGCCGTCTGCGCGCCAGGGCCCTATCTGGTGGAAAACCTCAATGTCCATGCCCGCGCCGTGGCCACCAACAACATGTTCACCAGCGCCTTCCGTGGCTTTGGCGGCATGCAGGCCTGTGCCGCTTATGAACAACAGATGGACGAAGTCGCCAACGCCATCGGTATGGACAAGCTTGAATTCCGCCGGAAAAATTTCCTAAAGACCGGTGAGCCGATCTCCACCGGCTTTGTGCCTCCGAGCGCAATTTGGGCCGATCGCTGTACCGAAGAAGCGTGGAGTGCTTTGGGTGAACCGAAGCCTGATGACGGGCCGATCAAGACCGGCCAAGGTGTCGCCGCCTATATCCAAAGCTATGGGCGTTTGACGTTCCTCCACGACACATCAGAAGCCTGGGTCGGTGTCGAGGTGGATGGCACCGTGATTGTCCGCTCCGGTGTCACTGATATTGGCGCCGGCCAGGCTTCCGCCTTGGGGCAGATTGCCGTTGAACTGCTCGGTGTGACCTTGGAAAACGTCGTCATCTACAATTCCGACTCCGCCGTCACGCCACTGGCAGGCACCACCACGGCGACCCGGGCGCTCTATATGACCGGCAACGCCGCCTGGCAGGCCGCGAACGCTGTGCGCGGTCGGCTTGTTGAACGCGCCGCCAAGGAATTCGGCGTTGATGCCAATGCGGTCGTCATGGCCATGAACCGGGTGTCCGTTGTCGATGATCCGGCAAAATCCATGTCGTTTGAGGCACTGGCCAAGCTCTGCGCTTCCGACGGTGTTCACCGCTCTGAATTGGCCATGTTCTCAGCCCCATTCACCGATCATCTGGATCCAGAAACCGGCCAGGGCCAGGCCCATCCGGACTATACGTTTGGCGCCCAGGCGGTAGAAGTCACCGTCGATACAGACACCGGTGAGATCGAGGTGGTGAAATCCATCGCCGCCCATGATGTCGGCCAGTGCATCAACCGCGCCGCCGTGGAAGGCCAGATTGAGGGCGGTACCCAGAACGGCCAGGGCTACGCCTTGAGCGAGGAAATGCTCTACGAGGAAGGGCGCCTGGTGACACCGTCGTTCTCCGAATACTTGATGCCCACATCCATGGACATGCCAAAAGTACAGTCGATTATCTTGGAATCGCGGTCAGGCCTCGGCCCCTTCGGCGCCAAGGGGATCGGTGAGCCGGCATTGACGGCGGTTGCCCCGGCGATCGCCAACGCCGTGGCCGACGCCATCGGTGTGCGGGTGTTTGAATTGCCGATCACGCCGGAGCGGGTTTTGAAGGCGCTGGGCAAATTGGGGTGACGCTGCATGCAAACGATCTACACCGAAAAGCACAAACTGCGTGACGCCAAGACGGAGCTTTATGGCGGTGAACTGGTTAAGCCGTTCGAACGGCCATCTCGGGCTCAACATATTATCGACCGGGTGAGTGCGGTCGGATTGGGCGAGGTTACTGCCCCCGATGCGTTCGGCCTGGAACCTGTGTTACGGGTCCATGACGGTGATTATGTCGGGTTCCTGAAATCTGCCTGGACGGAATGGCAGGCTGAGGGGATGGCGGGTGAAGCCTTCCCTACCTGTTGGCCGGCCCGGCGTATGGTTCAAAAGGTTCCCGATCACATCGACGGCAAACTGGGGTATTACGCGCTCGCCTGTGAAACCGCCATTAGCGATGGCACCTGGGAGGCCTCGGCGGCCAGCGCCGATGTGGCATTGACCGGCGCTAGTCTGATTTCAGGTGGTGCAAAAGCGATATTTTCGCTGTGCCGGCCTCCCGGTCACCACGCGGCGCGGGATATGTATGGCGGCTATTGCTTCCTAAACAACGCCGCGATCGCCGCGCAATATCTGCGGGACAACGGCGCCGATCGGGTGGCGATCCTGGATGTGGATTTCCACCACGGCAACGGTACCCAGGATATTTTCTACGATCGCGGCGATGTCTTGTTCGCTTCTCTCCACGGCGACCCCGCCGATGCTTTCCCGCATTTTTTAGGCTATGCGGACGAGACTGGACGGGGTGACGGTGCGGGTGCCAACGTCAACTATCCTATGAAACCTGGGACCGGATTTGAGGTATGGCGATCGGCCTTGTCCGATGCGTTGAAACGCATTGCCGCTTTCCGAGCCAATGCACTGGTCGTTTCCTTGGGCGTCGATACCTTTGAAAACGACCCGATCAGTTTCTTTAAGCTGACGACCGATGATTTCACCACCTACGGCGCCGACATTGCCGCCCTCGGCCTACCGACGTTGTTTGTCATGGAAGGCGGCTACGACATCGGCGAAATCGGCGTCAACGCGGTCAATGTCCTCCAGGGCTTTGAGGGCGGCTGACCGGCTGCGCATAGTTGACTCATACGTCAGCTATTTTCCTTTGACGTCAGCGTCACCCGCCGGTTAACAAGACAGTCGGTTCTGCCCACTTCAGATATTTAGGACGCCACTCATGGACGAATTCCGTTACGCCGATCCCGATTGCTTTACCGAGGAAGTCCGCATGATGCGCGACCAGGTGCGGCGCTTCGTCGACGAGGAGGTGATCCCCCACGGTGACCAATGGGAAGCCGACGGTATGGTGCCGCGCGACATATTCAAGAAGCTCGGCACACTCGGCATGCTCGGCATGCGCCATGCGGTCGATTACGGCGGAACTGATATGGGCGCGGTGGCCTCGGTGGCGTTTTCCGAAGAACTTGGCCGCAGCACCTATGGTGGGTTTTCCGCCGACATTTTGGTTCACACTGACATGTCGTCGACCCATATCGGCCGGCGCGGGAGCGAAGCCCAGAAACAAAAATATCTGCCCGATCTCATTGCCGGTGAAAAAGTCTGCGCCATTGCCGTCACCGAGCCTGGCGCCGGTTCCGATGTCGCCGGCATGCGCACCACCGCAGAGCGCGATGGCAATGATGGTTATCGCCTGAATGGTTCGAAAATGTTCATCACCAACGGTGTCCACGGCGACGTCTTTATCGTTGCCGCCCGCACCGACAAGGAGGTCAAGCCAAGCCGGGGGATCTCGCTGTTTATCGTCGAAAAAGGCACGCCGGGGTTCACTGTGGCAGCAAGCCTGAAAAAACATGGTTGGCGCTGTTCCGACACCGCCGAACTGCATTTCGATAATGCCTTTGTTCCGGCTGAAAATCTGCTCGGCGAGGAAAACAAAGGCTTTTACGGCATCATGGACAATTTCCAGAATGAGCGCTTGGTGATCGGCGGCATGGCGGTCGGCGAAAGTGCTAAGGCGATCGAGTTGACGCTGGACTACGTCAAAACCCGGCAGGCATTTGGCGGCACATTGTGGGACATGCAGGCCACCCGCCAGAAACTCGCCTCATTGGCCGCCAAAGCCACCGCCGCCCAAGCGCTGCTTTATCAAGCCGCAAAACTGGAGGACGACGGCCGCGACTGCGTCAAGGAAGTCTCCATGGTCAAAGCCTTTTGCGCCGAAACCGTCCAGGAGATCGTCCATGCCTGCTATCAACTCCACGGCGGCACCGGCTACATCGAAGGCACACCGATTGAACGCATGATGCGTGACGCACGGATTTTGACTGTCGGTGGCGGCGCAACTGAGGTGATGTTGGAAGAGGTCGCAAAGCGGATGTGACTGGGATTAGTCGCAGATGTGTTTTTGTTTCAGGAATCGACGTAGTTCAAGTTAGAATCCTAGGCGATTTGCTCTAGCAATCACCGGGCTGGCGTTGGATAATTCCGACTATTCAGGGGCAATCCAACCAGCACAAAGAAGCAGCACCTTATATGCGCCGTGCAATTATTCACATCGGATCCAGCAAAGCCGGTTCGACATCGATCCAACATGCGCTTTACAGCAATCGGCTCCAATTGCTCGAACATGGATTCTACTATCCAAAAACTGGTGTTTTTGCAGGCTTTGGCCATGCAAATGTTGGGCGAGACATTGTGGGTGCAGCGGATTTTCGATCGAATAAGGGGACGTTTGCCGAGCTTCTAAAAGAGATTGCCTCCAACGATCATCAAACCATCGTTTTATCGACGGAAACCCTCATTCGAGCGAATGCAGATGCTCGCCACAAATTAATTACCGGATTTCATGAAGCCGGGATCCAAGAAGTATCGGTCATTGTCTATGTCCGCGAGCAGGCGGCTATGGTGCATTCGCTTTACGGGGAACTGGTCCGCAACGGCAACTTCCGAGCGACATTCCAAGAGTTCGCAATTCGGCAAATCAATCGGCCATTTTATGACTACACCAGGCTACTCGACCAATTGCGAGGCCAGTACGGCGTCGACAACGTTATCATGGTGCCATTCGACGTGGCCCATCTGAGCGGCGATCTGATATCTGATTACCTGGAGCGGATTGGCTACCCAAATGCGTCAAACTTCGCGCCTGGTTTAAATCCACGCCTAAGACAACGCAAAAACCGAGGGCTACCCGCTCAGCGCCTTGAAGCCATGAGATCCGTTGACGCGTTTTTACACAGACACCGGATTAACCGGAAATTGCTGCAGTTGCGCCGGTGGTTCAACTTTTACGATCGTTTATTTGCGATAGATCCATCAAGCTTCATGACCCCACGATTGGAGAGCCGGATACGGGATCGCTTTGATGAGAGCAATCGTCGACTGGCAGGCGCTTTGTTTGGTAACGAGGCTATCGAATTGTTTCCAAATCGAGGTTCGCTCGCTACACGCTCACCCGTTCAGCAGAAAATCTACCCAAAATAACGGAATCGCGAAGGCAAAAGTGTTGGTCTTCAATATTTATTTTGACCAAACGATTGTTAGAAATAAAGTTTGTTGCTAAGATTAGGCAATTGTCTGAAAAATCAACAATCGGAACATCAAATCATGTCCGAAGCCTCATCGCCAAGCGGCGACACCAATCCCAGCCAAACACCAGTCGATTCCGATCTCCCGTCCCACCCGGCGCGTGTGCTCGTCACCAAGATCGGCTTGGACGGTCATGATCGTGGCAGCCGGATAGTCGCCGCTTATCTGCGCGATGCGGGGATGGAGGTGATTTATACGGCGCCCTGGCAGAAAATTTCCGCCGTCGTCAACATCGCCTTGCAGGAGGATGTCGATGTTATCGGGATTTCCAGCTTGGCAACCGATCATTTGTTGTTGCCGAAATTGACCGCGGCATTGGCGGCGGCCGATCTTGATCATATTGCCGTTGTTGTCGGCGGCATTATCCCCGACGAAGAACATCAATTGTTGATAGACGCCGGCGTCGCTCATGTTTTCCATCCCGGCGTTTCGCGCGACGAAATCGTCGAAAATATCGCTGCCTGCGCCCGCGCCGCCCGCCGTAATGCTATGCCCTAGGAGGCTAATATGTCCGCCAACGAAACAGAGCAAACCGCCGCGACCTATGCTGAAATGGAACGCCGGTGGCGGGATGAGTTTTCCCAACAGACACCGCCCGATGACCGCCGCCGCAATCATTCCGGTATTGATCTGAAACCGATTTACGGGCCGGAAGACTGGAATTCGGATCGGCACCTGGAGGATCTCGGGCTTCCTGGCCAATCCCCCACGACGCGAGGCATTCACGCTTCCATGCATCGCGGCCGGTCTTGGAGCCCACGTATGGTTGTCGGGTTCGGTACCCCGGAAGACTACAACAAACGCATGCGCGATCTCTATGAGATCGGCCTGCATGGTTTGTTTCTAGCGCCGTGCAATTCCCACATGCGCGGCTATGACGGCGACCAGGTGGAACCGGAATTGCTCGGCACGTGCGGCACGCTTGTTTCCACTACCGAGGATATGGCAATCTGCCTCGATCAGATCCCCTTTGACCAACAGTCGATCAGCCTCGGCGATACGGCGCCCTACACGTTGTCGGCAATGCTTCTAAATGTTGCCAGGGACAAAGGTGTTGCGTGGGAGGGATTGGTCGGCACGACGAACCAATCCGATTACCTGTCCCATTATGCCGCCCTACACATGTTTTACCGGCTCGACTTGCCGGGCCAAAAGCGCATCCTGCTTGATCATATCGCCTGGATGAACACCAATGTGCCGCGCTGGAATCCGATTTCCATTGTCGGTCAGCACATGCAGCAAGCCGGCGCCACGCCAGCCGAGGCTATGGGCCTGACGCTCTCATCGGCCATTCAATATGCCAATGACCTGATGGAACGCGGGCTGGAGCCGGATAGTTTCCTGCCGCGGTTCTCTTTCTTTTTCGATGTGTCGATCAGTTTCTTCGAGGAAATCGCCAAATTCCGGGCCGGCCGGCGCATCTGGCATCGTCTGACAAATGAGCGTTTTGGGACCACCGACAAACGATCCCGGCGTTTCCGGTTTCATGCTCAGACTTCCGGTGTCGAACTAACCCAGCAGCAACCGCTGAACAACATTGGCCGCGTTGCGGTCCAGGCTATGGCCGGCATCTTCGGCGGCCTGCAATCGCTGCATACCGACAGTTACGACGAGGCATATGGAGCGCCGACGGATCTGCCGGCCCGCGTTGCCGTGGCGACCCAAAATATTCTGCGTGATGAAGCCCATCTCGATGATGTCATCGACCCGCTTGGCGGCTCTTATTACGTCGAGTCGTTGACCAATCAGATGGAGGAGAAAATCCTGGCCGTCATTGAGGAGATCGACGCCAAGGGTGGCATGTTTGAGGCGGTACGGTCAGGTCACGTACAGGCGATGATCGGGCGCTCCGCCTTTGCCTACCAGGAAAAGGTGGAAAACAAGGAGCAGTTGATCGTTGGCGTCAACGCTTATCAGCAGGAAGACCACGGCAAGGCCGGCGCGCCGGTTTTGGAACGGCCGGATATGCAGCGCATTACCGGCTATCTGGAAAGGCTGGACCAGTTCAAGGCCAAACGCGATCAAAGTGCGGTTGATCGGGCGCTCGACGGGCTGACCGAGGCTTTTGCCAATGACAATGATAACGCCTACGAAAAAATCGTCGCGGCCATGGGCGCCGGTGCTACCCACGGCGAGGTCTGTGATCGATCACGTGCGGCTGTTGGCTTTGGCCAGCCATTGATCGTCCCGTGAGCGAACAGACGATCGCCACTAAACCAACCGGCCGGCGTGGGCGCCCGCCCGGGCGCGGCGTGGCGCGCAAACACGAATTGATGGACCGGGCCGCCGAACTTATGGCCGAACGCGGCTTTGAGGGCACGTCCATGCGCGATATCGCTGGTGCCGTCGGCCTGTTGCCGGGTTCGCTTTATTATCATTTTCCCTCCAAGGAAGATCTGCTTTTAGCCATTCATGCCCGTGTCGTGGCAGCCATGGAAGACCGTGTGCGTTTGGCATTGGAGTCAGTTTCGGCGCCCTGGGATAGGCTGTGTGCGGCGGCGCGGGCCCATGCTGCCGGCCTCATTGAAACCGGAAACCTGACGGCGATCCTGTCGCCGGACTTCGCCCATCGGTCCGAAGACCTAGCGGGCCAACTTGTTGCCCATCGCCACGATTATGAGGCGATTTTTCGCCAACTCTTCGATGACCTTCCGCTCCAGCCCCAGGTAGACCGGACTTTGTTGCGGCTGCAGCTTCTGGGCGGACTGAACTGGATCCCGGTCTGGTTCAAAGCCGAGGGCGGTCGTGATGTCGATGCTGTGGCCGATGGTTTCGTCGAGACCTTGCGCCTGGCCTATGCGGCGACTTAGATTCACTCAGCGCTGCTGACGATTCCAGTTTGATGATTGGCTGGCCGGTGGGCCGGTTAGATATGCGCTCTAGTGAGTATTGATCCTTCATTCAAATAATAATAACGAGGGATGGTCATGAATTCCGGCCAGGGGCCGACCAGGAGGACGAGGATGGCTGATTTCAGCGCAAAAACAGTTTGTATCACCGGCGCCGGAAGCGGTATCGGCCGGCAATCGGCGATCGCATTTTCGCAAGCCGGCGCCAACGTCGTTGTTGCTGATCTCAACGCCGATGGTCTGAGTGAGACCATCGCCGCCTGCGGGCCCGATGCCGCCACACATATGGTTGTCGCCGACGCCTCACGTGAGGTCGACGTCGCCGGGCTCATTGCCGAGTGTCAGGATCAGTTCGGTGACCTTCACGTGTTTTTTGCCAATGCCGGTGTCTCCGGTACGCTGAAGACCATCGACCAGGTCGAGATCGAAGAAATAGAGCACGTTATCCGGGTCAACCTGATCGGCCCGATGCTGGCGGTCAAACATGCCGGCCCTGCCATCGCCCAATCCGGTGGTGGCGCTATCGTGTTGACCGCGTCGGTGGCGGGTCTGAAAGCCAACTCCGGACCACTGCTTTATTCCGCCACCAAAGCCGGCGTGATTTCCATTGCCCAGTCCGGCGCCCAGGAATTGGCTGGCACCAACGTACGGGTTAACGCCATTTGCCCCGGGTTGATCGAGACCGGCATGACGCAATTTGTATTCGATCGCGCCCGCGCCAAAGGCACCGACGGCCGCTTAGGACAACTCAATCCCACAAGCCGTCCCGGTGTTCCGTCCGACATCGCCGACGTGGTGGTATTCCTGGCCAGCGACGAGGCGTCCTACGTCAACGGCCACGCCATGGTCGTTGATGGCGGGCTGACCTCGTCGGCACCTTTCGCGCCCAATAATACTCTGCGCATGAACCGATAATGACCGACGAGCTTTCCGCGCGGTTATCACAGGCCTTTCAGCGGGCCACCGGTGCGGAGGTGCGTATTGATGAATTAGAGCGGTTGTCCGCCGGGGCCAGTTGTGAATCCTGGTCTTTCGTCGCGACAGATCAAAAATATCAATTACCTCGACGCATGGTCATGCGGCGACCGCCGCATACCGACGCGCGTCTCAAGGCATCGCAATTGATGGAGGAAATGGCGCCGGCGCGGGCAATCGAGGGGGAATTACTTTCCGCGCTGCATGCCGCCGGTCTGCCGGTGCCGCCAGTGGAACTCATCTTGACACCGGCTGACGAGTTGGGGGCCGGCTTTGTGATGGATTGGATTCCCGGCGAGCCGATGCCACATCGCATATTGGACAAGGATGAATACAGCGAGGCCAGAAAGACGTTGCCGGCGGAACTCGCGCGGTTTCGCGCCGAGATGAACCATTTGCCGGAATTACCGGCCGATCATCTGCCGGTCCTTCAGCCTGCCGATCAACTGGCGATGTTTCGCCATCATGCCGACATGATGGGTGTTGAAAACCCCGGTATTGAACTGGGTCTTGCCTGGTTGGCCGATCATTTACTAAAATCGCGGCCGCCGGTGCTGGTGCATGGCGATTTTCGTATTTCGAATTTTCTGGTGACGCCTCAGGGGCTTTCCGCCGTTATTGATTGGGAACTGGCCCATCTGGGCGATCCGCTGGAAGATCTGGGTTGGCTTTGCGTCCGGTCCTGGCGGTTTTCACGCCCCGATCTGCCCGCCGGTGGTCTCACCGACCGGGAGAGCCTGTTGAACGCCTATGTCGCAGCCGGTGGCGTGCCAGCGTCGCTTGATGAATTGATGTTTTGGGAGGTGCTGGGCAACATCAAATGGAGCCTGATCTGCCTCATGCAGGGCCACCGGTTTTTGCAGGGCGACGACCGCAGCATCGAACTTGCGGCCATTGGCCGGCGGGTCGAAGAACCGATCTATGATCTGTTACAATTGCTCGATGGGAGGCCTGGTGCATGAGCGATCAAATTCCGCCCGGAGACGAGACCACCCTGATCGATGCCGTCGAGGCGTTCCTCAAAAATGACGCGCTGGAAAACCTTAGCGGCTATCCGAAGTTTCGTGCCCGGGTGGCGTTGTCGTTGTTGGCCACATTGCGCCGGGAACTCGCAGCTCAATCACCCTCGGCGGATGGTGCGGGCCTGGCTAGACGTCTGCGGGAAGGTTCCGCCCTCTGGGATGATCCGGAAATATTCGCTGCCGCCAAAGCGATCAACCGCGCCCGGTTGGAAGTCGATAATCCAAAGTGGATTTGGTAGCGTATCAATCAGATATTGATCGATCGTTCGGCGCAAATTGTTTGCCCGGCCCGGGCCGAAATGTAGGCTTACTAATTTTGATTAGCCCAATGCATGCACCGCATCCCCGGTATGCTGATTTATGATGCGCATGCGTACTAAATTGCTGTAGTTTAGGTCACCCTAACTGCACAATATTGGCGAATTCAATTTGTCATCTTCCACGCCGCCGCGTTCTCGACTGCTAACTGATCCACCGGGCTACTCGCTGGTCCGGCTGGCCGTGCCGAGCACGATCGCGGCGGTTATCCAATCAGCCATCAGCCTCGTGGAAGGCTGGTTCGTCGGCGGCTTGGGCTTGGTGCCATTGGCTGGCATCGCCCTGGTTTTCCCGTTATTTATGCTCGTTCAAATGTTCTCCGCCGGCGCCATGGGCGGCGCGGTGATGGGCGCGACGGCCCGGGCGATCGGTGCCGGAGACATGCGGGCGGCCAATGGTGTGCTTAATTCAGCGCTGGCGATTTCTGTTGTCGCGTCAGTGGTTCTGGCCGGTCTCTTTTTGGGTTTCGCTGAGCCATTTTTCCGACTGCTGGGTGGCGAGGATGGCGTGCTGGATGCAGCGCTTGCTTATGCCCGGGTGTTTTTCCCCGGCATCATCCTCATCTGGCTGTTCAATATGATGGTATCGGTGCTGCGTGGCACCGGTGACATGACCCGGCCCGCGGTCGCCATGATCATCGTCGCCGTGACGCATTTTTTGTTTATTTGGCTGCTGCTGAGAGGCACGCCATTCAGCGCACCTATGGGAATTGAGGGCGCCGCTTGGGCAGTGTTACTGGCCTATGCGACGAGCCTGATGTATGTCGTCTGGACATTGACGCGATCCCGCCGAGCAGTGCGGATCGGCGGCGAGGGCGGCATCACCCGGTTGATCCTTTTGCCGTTATTGCGCGCTGGATCGCTGGCCAGCAATCAGTCTCTTGTAACGGTGATCTACGCCCTGATCGCCACCGCCATCGTCGGCCGCCTGGGGACCGAATGGCTCGCCGGCTATGGTATCGGCGTGCGGCTGGAATTCTTGATGATCCCGGTCATATTTGGCATCGGCAGCGCCCTGATTGCCATTGTCGGCGCCCATGTCGGTGCCGGGGAACGGGCTAAGGCCATTGCCATTGCCTGGCGCGGCGCGTTTTACGCCTTTGCCATTGTCGGCGTCATTGGCATCATCGTGGCAATGTTCCCAGGCCTGTGGTCGGGGCTGTTTACCGACGATCCGCAAGTGGCCGCCGTAACCGCCCGGTATTTGTCTATCGTCGGCCCCTGTTACGGATTTTTCGCCATCGGGCTATGTCTTTATTTCGCCAGCCAGGGTCTGAACACGCTGTTATATCCAGTACTTGGCGCCGTGCTGCGTCTGGTCATCGTGGCGGTCGGTGCGGTGTTTATTACTTGGGCTGGCCTGCCCGCCGACACGGCGTTGTTTATCCTGATTGCCGCTGCCATGGTCAGCTATGGCACCATGGTCGCAGTATCCTTAAAGTACGGACCTTGGAAATCGTAACTAACCAAATGGGGATATGAATGAAACTCTATGATTTGGGGGCATCACCCAATGCCAGGCGGGTGCGCATATTCATTGCTGAAAAGGGTATCGAAATCCCCATGGTGTCGGTCGATATGATGGCCGGAGAGAACGATACAGCGGAATATCTTGAGAAGAATTCGCTCGGAAAAATGCCGGTTTTAGAGCTGGACGACGGCACTTGCATTACCGAGTCGATCGCCATTTGCCGCTATCTGGAGGAACTGCATCCGGAACCGCCGCTGTTCGGCCGAGACTCCCTGGAGCGCGCCAAGGTCGAGATGTGGCATCGGCGAATGGAGATTGAATTTGTGTTGCCGATGATCGGTGTGTTCGCCAATTCCCATCCCATGTGGGAAGGCCGGCGCACCATGGTGCCGGAATGGGCTGACGCCTGCAGGGTCCACATTGAAAAACATATGCCCTGGCTGGACAAGGCGCTGGCGGAACGGGAATACATCGCCACCGATCATTATACGGTGGCTGATATCGCAGCCCAATGTGCTTTCGTTATGGGCAAAGCGGCACTGAAGCTGCCGATACCGGAAGAATTGACCAATCTGACGGCCTGGTGGGGCCGCGTCGCTAGTCGGCCGACGGCGCGGGCGTGACCGACGCAACGCGTCCTCATTGCCTGGTGATCGGTGTTGGCGCCGGTACGGGGCTCGCAGTGGTTAAGCGGTTCGTTGACGGTGGCTATCAGGTCTCCATGATTGCCCGCCACGGTGAGCGGCTGCAAAGCTTTGCCGAAGAAGTGCCTCATACGCACGCCTACCAGGCCGACATTGATGACCAACCCGGTTTTCGGACAGTCCTCCAACAGATCACCACCGATCACGGCGTACCCAAGGTCGTCATCTACAATGCGGCTCTGGCAACCTTTAAGAGCTACAACGAACTCGATACGGCCGACCTAGAACGAAACTTTCGGGTCAATGCGTCCGGGCTGTTGATCGCCGCCCAGCAACTGGCACCGCATATGGTCGAAGCTGGCGGCGGCGCCTTGGTGGTGACCGGTAATACCGGCTCGCTTCGCGGTGTGCCATCTTTCATCGGCTTTTCACCAACCAAGGCGGCGCAGCGTATTCTGGCTGAGAGCCTGGCCCGCGAACTCGGTCCGCAAGGTGTCCATGTTGCCTATGTGGTGATCGATGCGATGATCGATATGCCGATGGTGCGCAAATGGCAGCCCGATGCGCCGGATGATTACTTTGCCAAACCGGATGATATCGCCGCTGAAATCTATCACACTGCCCATCAACCGCGTTCAGCGCAGTCCTTCCTGGTTCAAATCCGGCCTTTCGGTGAGACCTGGTAATAGGACGATTGGAGTAAACTAGTGTCTCTTTCTTTTTCAGGCTTGCGCATCGTTGATTTCACCCAGGTTCTTTCCGGGCCTGGCGCCACACATCTTTTCTGCCTGCTCGGCGCTGATGTCATCAAGATTGAGAACCCGCAAAGCGGCGATCAGATGCGCCAGCTGATGCCGACCGACAAGAGCGATGAATACGGCATGTCGCCGGGCTTCATGTCGGTCAATTATGGCAAGCGCTCGGTGGCGCTCGATCTGAAGCACCCAGCCGCAAGTGAGATCATCACCAAGTTGCTGGAATCCGCCGATGTGGTGGTGGAAAATTTTCGCGCTGGCGCGATTGAAAAGCTCGGCTACGGCTACGACGCGGTCAAGGCGATCAAGCCGGACATCATCTATTGTTCCATCTCCGGCTATGGCCAGCAGGGCCCCATGCGCGGTACCGGCGCCTATGATGGCGCCATCCAGGCCGCCTCCGGCATGATGTCGATGAACGGCCATGAAAGCACCGGCCCGACGCGTTCCACCTTCATGAGCGCCGACATGTCGACGGCGTTGTCGAGTGCATTCGCCATCTCGTCAGCACTTTATCGGCGCAGCCAAACCGGCGAGGGACAACGGCTTGATGTGTCGATGATGGACACAGCGATCTGGCTGATGAACGCGCAGTTCGCCCGCTATTTTGTTGGCGATCTTATTGGCGGCTTGGAAGGCAACACCTCGCCGACCCGGCAGCCGACCGCCGATGTGTTTCCGACCGCCGATGGTTATGTGCAGATCTCCGCCCTAAGTGAGGGCCACGTGGCATCGGTCTTTGAAATTACCGGGCTCGACGCTCTTTACGCCAGCGCGACAGCCTCAACGCCGGCGGCCAGAGCCGACAATCGCGAAGAAATCTATGATCAGCTTGTCGCCGCTATCGGCAAACGGGAAACCAAGCATTGGGTTGATCATTTCATCGCCGCGAAAATCCCCTGCGCCGAAATCCGCGATGTGGAGCGCGTCACGACTGATCCGCAGCTCGATTTTCGCGACGTGATCCAACCGGTTCCTGCTCCAGGGCAAACGCCCGGCGACGAGGCTGATATGCTCAAACTAATTGGCGCGCCGTTTATCGCCAATGTTGACGGTCCGGCCGTTCATGGGCCGCCGCCGGTACTGGGCGAGCATACGCAGTCGATCCTGTCGGAGATGGGGTATTCCGCTGAAATGATTGCGCAATTTCAGCAAGAAGGTTTATTCGGCGACGACTGAGAAACGAGCGAATTCTACAATCTAATAAGAAAACTCCACGGAACTCTCCGTGCCGGCCTTAACCTCAACCGTTGCCACCCGCTTACCCAAGACCCCGTGCCAAACAGCCAGTCGGTAGCGCCCGGGCGGCACATCCGTCAGTGTAAACCGCCCTTCGCCATCGACAATCGCGTAATAGGGATTGGAGGCGACAAACACGAAGCCCAACATAAAGTCGTGGGCGTCGCAGGTGAGCCGAATGGTGGCGCCTGGTCGCATATCGATGGTCTTGGTCAGGATGTTGCCGCGCCGAGGTTGCGAGGCGTTGAGAAAAGAGTGCAGCCGGTCACCGGTCGATTCATAGGCGTGAATATTGTGCAGCACGTGATCGGAATTGACGACCTCCATCAGGCCACCGTTTTCGACGACCGTCAGGTGCGGAATAAACCGGCAGCCGAGCTGATTGACGGTGACCTTTTTTGCCGCTGCGGAAAACGCCTTTCCCGAAGAGATGTCCTCTAGATAAACCACCGTATCGAGCAATGCTTCACCATTGGCTTGAACCAGCGGCAGGTCACGGGTGCCGGTGCCGCAGGTGTCGGCGTCCTTTGAGATGCGGATGCGTTTGACCCGCGGCTTGGCTGAACCGAGCAGCACCTTGCCGTATATCGAGCCGCCATCGACCACATCTACAACTGCGTAGCGATCCGGATTGGCCTGAGTTGATGGCGCGACAATCAAAAGTCCGCCGGCAATTACCGCCACCGCCATGAGGGCACTCAATAGCAAACCGGCGCGTCCCCATATCTTGTCGGGAAATGCGGGTCGTGGTGGGGGTAGTTGGTTGTCGGCCATTCTGAGATTTCCGGACGAGGGATCGGGCGGAGGGATTTTGACGCGCAGGAAGGCTGTTTTCAACCGTCGTCACAGGAAGTAAAATCAATTTCTGCATAATCCGTCAGTAGGCATAAAGCCAGCGGTTATGGTCTTCTCGGTATCCGGTCCAAGACCGGACCCAAGTTCATCGAGTGGTGATCCATTTTGAATTCAGGCGCTCCGTCAAACAAGCACGGCCTTCAGCTCGGCATTCGCGGCCGGCTAACGTTGTGGTTTGTTCTGGGCGGCGCCGCCATATTGATGCTCGGCGCTTATGCTGTGTACGCCACCGGATTGTCATCAATCCAGGGAACACTCGGCCAAACATTCTGTCAAATCGCAAGTGGCGCCGCCGAACAGTTCGAAGGCCAATATTTTCAGCGCGGCACGGTGGTGGAAAACATTGCCACCGATGTGCTGACGGCCGAGGTGATCGGCGAGGTATCGAGTGTTTATTCCAACCGGTCTTCTGAATGGATCGAAACCCGGCGGCAACGTCTAAAGGAAGAGTGGAAAAATCTGACAACAGATCAGAGAAAAAGCAGCCTCCACCCGCAGCTTTCCCAGCGCATTTGGATTTTCACACAGCTGGAACCGCATGTTCTTCGACGGATATCCGTCTACGACATGGCCGGTATCCTGGTGGCGTCCAGCGATCCCGATTCCGCCCGCGTCGTTTACGGCCAATCCTGGTTTACCATCGCTCAGTCGGGCAAGGACCACTTCACGCTCATCGATACCGACGCCCGCAACGGCTTATTGACGGTCGCCGTGCCGATCTGGGTCGGCGTGGACATCACCGGCTACGTTGTCTCGGAAATCGATATCAAGGCACTTTCTCAGGACGGTGAAAAAGTCCGTTTCGGCAATTCCGGTGAATCAACCGTCGTCGACTATGCCGGTGTTCCATTGATCGGCAAGGCAAGAGCCTATTTGATCGCCGCCATGTCGCGCCAAGCCACGGCCAACGTTGTCGCGCCAAGCAGCGGGGCGACTGAATCCAGCCCCTATTGGGTTGCCTTGCCGGGGGCGGGTAACTGGGGTTTGAACGAGCGTCTTGCCTGCATTGCACCGCTAACGAAGATCAACCGCCTCCGTGCTGAGTTCAAGTTGCCCCCTTGGTCGGTCGTTGTCACCCAGGCGCCGCAGGAGAGTTATCTCGCACTACGGCGGTCGCTCGGTTTCTTCGGGGTGGCGGGAATAATCGGTATCGTGCTGTTGGGCGTTGTCGCCGCTGTCGCCGCCCACAATCTTTCCAAGCCCTTGAAAAACCTTCGCGAAGGCGTCCGTCGGTTTGCCCAGGGCGAACGGGATCGGCCGGTCACCGTCTCCAGCGGCGATGAAATCGGTGAACTCGCCGATGAGTTCAATCTCATGGCCCGGCGGGTGGCGGATAGTGAAAACGAACTCAAGGCATTCGCCAAAGCGGTGGAAGAAGCCGCTGATGCCATCATCATGACAGATGAAAAGCGGTCGATTTATTATGCCAATCCGTCATTCGTGGAGACCACCGGATATTCCGTGGCCGAAGTCCAAGGCGGCTCTCCGTCAATTCTAAGCACATCCAATACGCCGCCCGAAAAATTCAAGTCCATGGAACAGGCGATCGCCACCGGACGGTCGTGGCGCGGCGAGTTATGGAATCGGCGTAAGGACGGCGAAATCTACCCGGTCGATCTGACCATCAGCCCGATCCACGACGACAAGGGGTCGATCGTCTCCTATCTGGGCATCCACCGCGATATCACTCTGCGCCGGCAATATGAAGAAAGCCTGGAGCGCCAGGTGGAAGCCCGCACCCGGGAGATCACCCGCACCAAGGGGCTGACCCAGACCGGCCGCATGGCGTCCATGATCGCTCATGATCTGCGTAATGCGTTGTCGACCATTAAACTCAATCTGCAAATATTGTCCCGCCGTTTTCGCGACACTGAAACCGTCGAAACGGAACACTGCGAGATGGCCCTGGGTCAGGTCGATTACATGGAAGGCGTGCTGGCCGATATGCTCAGCTACGCCCGGCCCGACGAAATCCGTGCCGATTGGATCAACGTTGATGCGATTATCGACGATACCGTCGCCGCGACCCAACATCTGGCCGATGGCAACGGTGTAGTCATTGAGCGCGAACTCCAACAATCGCTGCCGAAGATTTATTGCGACCGCTTCAAAATCATCGGTGCCCTGCGCAATTTGATTGAAAACGCCATTTTGGCCATGCCGGAGGGCGGCAAACTGTCCATTGCAGCCACATTAGTGATGACTTCGCCGCATCCGATGGTATCAGTCAGCGTTTCCGACGAGGGCGGCGGCATTCCGCAAGAGATTATGGAAGAGGTCATGGAACCGTTTTTTACCACCAGGACAAAGGGGACCGGGTTGGGATTGGCAATCGTCCAGCGCATCGTTGAAGGCCATCACGGTAAGATAACGATTTCATCCAAAGTGGGCGAGGGCACGACGGTGGAGTTGATGTTGCCGACGGCGCCGGAAACCGTCGATCAGCCGACAGCGATATCCCATGACACCAAAGCGGAGGGCGCCGATGGTTCGACTTCTCATCATTGACGACGAGGAATCGAGTTGCCGTACCCTCAAATTGTATTTCGAGGGCAACGGCTACGAAGTTGAAACCGAGCAGAGCGCCGACGCCGGCATGGCCGCCTTGTTGGCCCGGCCGGCCGATGTGGTCATCTCCGATATCCGCATGCCTGGCCGCGATGGATTGTCGTTATTGCGCGACATCCAAGAGCAAATGCCGGATGTGCCGGTCATCATGATCACTGCGTTTCAAGACCTGCAAAGTACGGTTTCGGCCATGCACGGTGGTGCAGTTGACTACGTGACAAAGCCTCTCGATCTGGGCGAATTGGAAGGTGCCATCGATAAAGCGCTTGCCGTCAAGGCGGAGCGCCGCGACAGCGGATTGTTGGTGGAGACCGAGGAGGTGACCGGACCGCTGGTCGGTCTCAGCACCGCCATGAATGAAGTCTTCAAGGCGATCGGGCGGGCTTCGCAAGGACGTGTGGCGGTCTTGGTCACCGGCGAGCGTGGCACCGGGCGGGAAGCCGTCGCTCGTGCCATTCATCAGGCCAGTGGCGACGGCGACAAACCATTCGTCGCCGTCAGCTGCGACGCGGCGGTTGAGGTGCTGCTGGAGAGTGAACTCTTCGGCCATATCACTGGTGCATTTTCCGGCGCCGACAGCGCCCGTGACGGCAAGGTAAAGCTTGCTGATGGCGGCACATTGTTTCTCGACGACGTTGATAATTTGACCGCTGGTCTTCAGGGTAAGTTATTGCGATTGTTACGGGATCAGGAATATACGCCAATTGGATCGACCGTCGGACTGCCGGCATCCGTTCGCATTATTGGGTCAACCGACAAAGATCTGCGTTCCGAAATCTCAGCCGGGTCGTTCCGCGAAGACCTCTACTATGCCTTAAGTGTGGCGACGATCGACGTCCCACCCCTGCGGCAGCGGGCTGACGACATCCCGGTGCTGGTCGAGCACATGATCCGCAAGATCAACAAGGAACTTCATAAAAACGTTCGGCGCATATCTCAGGAGGTGATCGATCAAATCACCGCCTATGAATGGCCGGGCAATCTGCGCCAGTTGGAAAATGTCCTCATGCGGGCGGCAGTCATGGTGCCTGGAGATGTGTTAACAGTCAGCCAGCTTCCGGCCGAAGTCCTGGTGCCATCGGCCAAAACTGAAGGCGACGAAATGGACGGCATGATGGTCGTCACCGATCGCACTTTGAAAGACCTTGAGCGGGAATACATTTTGAAGGTGCTGACCGACACCGGATGGCACAAAGGCCGGACCTGCGAAATCCTCGGTATCAGCCGTCCGCGCCTGGAGCGGCGTATCGATGAATTCGGATTCGCCCGTAACGGTGACTAATGCCGTTTGCTCGCACATTCCGACTGCCAATTGGCGATATTTCAGGTCACTGATCAACACTGAGTTCGTTCGGATTCGCCCGACATTTTCAAATGCTTGACTTGCGTCATTGAACGATCCGTTCAATCGGCCTCCACTGACTTAAACAAAACAATAAATTCACTGTTTTTGCGATGAATTCGCAACTGGAAAAAGCGTGTATGCCGTTTAAAACACAGGAGAAATAGGCGGCGAGGGGATCGCTTGGCCTTGTGCCCCATCGGCTCTCATTTTGAACAAATCAGCGAATTGAAACGCCTCCGCTGGGAGTCCAGTCTGCGCAGCAATTCTATTGTGCGGGGGAATGCGTAAAAAACGCGAAACCTCCGTTCTGGGCAAGGCAAACCAAAAAACCAACAGGGTTTCAGGCGATTTCCCAAGGAGGTTCAAGTATGAAACTCGATTTTCCGATCAATTTCGGCATAGCCATGGCTGGCGCCGTCGCGTTCGCATCGACCGTAGCTCTTACGGACGTTGTGAAAGCTGCGGATCACGGTCCGCTGCCGGAGGTGAAGATCGATGCCAAGAAGGCAGCGCTCGGTAAGCGACTGTTTTTTGACAAACGGCTAAGCGGCGACGCATCAATGAGTTGCGCCACCTGCCATATGCCGGAAAAAGCATTTAGTGACGGACTACAATTGTCGAAAGCCTATCCGGGTTCGGATGGATTTCGTAATACCCCGTCCCTGATCAATACTGTTTTCAAGAAGTCCTGGTTCTGGGATGGCCATTTGGGTACCAACCTGAATGACGTGACCCGTGAATCCATCACCGAAGATTACGTGATGAACATGGACATGCGCATCATGCAGGAGCGGCTCAAACAGGATCCGGTCTATGTCAAGATGTTCAAGGACGCCGGTTACGGCGAGCCAAGCAATGGTTCCGTCCGCAAGGCAATTCCGGAATACTTCAAAACGCTGACATCGCGCGGTTCGCCGTTCGATACCGGCACGATGACGGATGCCGCCAAGCGAGGCTATGCGTTGTTTGACGGCAAGGCCGGGTGTTCCCGGTGTCATACCGGTTCGAACTTCTCCGACGGCAAACCGTATAACACCGGTGTGCCCAACAATCCGGCGATTTGGCGTGATCCGATGCGGCATCACACCTATGTGGCCTTCGGATTGTTCATGGGAATTGATAATCTTATGAACCTGCGTCGTGATGTTGGCTCCCATGTGCTTAAGCATAAGGCCGATCGTTCCGACTACGGTCAATTTATCACTCCTGGTTTGCGTGAGCTGACGTCAACGGCGCCGTATATGCACAACGGCATGTTGGCGACCCTTGTCGACGTTGTGATCTTCTACAACAACGGCGGTGGCAGCGATGCGAACATGGATCCGATGATCAAGAAACTTGGTCTGACCGACGCCGAACAGTCCGATCTCGTTGCATTCCTTGAGGCGCTCAGCGGTGACCCGCTCACCGGGCCTGATCATGTCTGGAAAGACCCGATCCCGGCCAACTACAAGCCGATCGCCGACTGGGTCAACGTGAAGAACTAGGAGCCACACCATGCAAATAAGCACTTTGAAAACCACGATGGCCGTGGCTGTCACGGTGGGTGTGGCACTAGCCACTTCAGCGCATGCTGATACGAACCCACCGCTAGCCGCTCTCGGCCCACCGCCGATCCCGGCGGACAATCCACAGACGCCTGAGAAGATCGAACTCGGCAAGATGCTGTTCTTCGATTCACGGCTCAGCGGCGATGCCTCGGTATCGTGCGCCACCTGCCATGAACCTGATCAGGGCTGGGGATTTTCCGATGATATTTCCCGCGGTTATCCCGGCACCAGCCACTGGCGTAACAGTCAGACGGTGATCAACTCCGCCTATTACGGCAAGTTGTTCTGGGCCGGCTCGGCGAAATCTCTGGAGGCCCAGGCCCCCAACGCCGCCAAGGGCGGTGTCGCCGGTAACCTGGAAACCGATATCGGCGAGGCGCGGCTGCGCTTTATCCCTGAATACCGCAAACGCTTTAAAGCGGTATACGGCGGAGAGTGGCCGCTTCTGAAAGACGCCTGGCGGGCAATCGCCGCCTTTGAGCGCACGTTGGTTCAGCGCGATACACCATTCGACAATTTTATGAATGGCGACAAGACCGCTCTGAGCGAGGCACAACTTCGCGGCAAGGCCCTGTTTGAAGGCAAGGCCAACTGCATCGAATGCCACAACGGCGCATTGTTCACTGATCAGAAGTTCTACAACCTGGGTATTCCCCGGGCGGAGCGCTGGTCACGGGACGGGCTGACCCAGATCACCTTTCGGTTCGAGCAATATGCCAAGGGTGTGACCCAGAAGATGTACCGGACCATCAAAGATGACGCCGGGCTCTACTACCGCACCAAACAGACCGCCGATAAAGGCAAATTCCGTACGCCGTCACTGCGTTACACGCTCTACACAGCGCCGTATATGCACAACGGCGCCTTCTTCGATCTACGTGAAGTGATCGAATTCTACAACGAAGGTGGCGGAACCAACGAGTTCGCGAAGAACAAAACCAAGCTCATCAAACCTCTCGACCTTAGTGACGAGGAGATGGATGACCTGGAGGCGTTCTTGGAATCTCTCAGTGGCGACGAAATCAAGATGTCGACACCGAAGCTTCCGCCCTATGCGGCTTTGCCCAATCCACCGGTCCACTGACAAGGAGATCGTCATGAACAACATGGATGTGAATGCGATCCTGGCGGCTGAGAAAAAGCATGCCATTGAACAAGGCAAAGGCTCCGGCAAGTGCCTGATATCCCGTCGCGGATTTCTGCTCACTTCGGGCGCGGCGACTTCCGTCGTCATGCTCAATCTGAGCGGAACAGATGGCGCGCAGGCCAAAACACCGGCCGTTGTCGCCACCTACCCGCGCAAGTTCATCACTAAATTGAGCGCCCTGGCGGTCGATAAGCCGATGGACTTCACCTACCCGGACGAGGGGGCATATGCGGAATCGATGATCGTCAGGCTTGGTGTTCAAGCCGGCGGCGGCATCGGACCCAATCGCGACGTTGTTGCCTTCAACAACACCTGCACCCACCAGGGCGGCACGCTGGCCGGCACATATCAAGGGGAAACCAAGTCGCTCGGCGCCTGTCCGTTGCACTTGTCGACCTACGATCTGATCCGCCACGGCATTCTGATTTCCGGTCAGGCTTATCAAAGCCTGCCGCAGGTGCTGCTCGAACTCGACGGTGACGATGTCTATGCCGTCGGTATCTTCGGCCTGATTTTCGGCCGTTATGACAACTTGGAAGGATAGGGGGAAAAATAGTGGCTACCTCATATTACGTCCCAGAACAAAACGTTCCGCTTCCCCCGCCCGATGCCGAAGTCATTTCTACTGCGTGTGACTATTGTATTGTGGCGTGTGGGTACAACGTCTTCCGTTGGCCTGTTGCCGGCGACAAGAACGGTGGTCCGAAGGCCGAGCAAAATGCCTTCAAAAAGGACTTCCCGGTCGAGCCGCTCGGACCATGGGTTGCGCCCAACCAGCACAACATCATCATGCATGGCGGTCAGCCGCACCACGTGGTGATCTTGCCCGATAAAGATACCGAAGCTGTCAACTTGAACGGTGATTCATCCGTTCGCGGCGGCTGTATCGCGCAAAAGTGCTACAATCCGCAGAAACCGACACGTGACCGTTTAACGTCGCCGATGTTGCGGATCTACGGCATCTTGCAGCCGGTTAGTTGGGAGTTCGCTCTCGACGTCGCCGCTGCGGTCGCCGATCACGTTCTAAAGAAGCACGGCGAACTGGCCTACGGTGTGAAGACGTTCTCTTATCAGTACATCGAGAACACCTACGCCATCACCAAATACGCCTTGCGGCACATTAATACGGCGAACTTCACCTTCCACGATACGCCGTCGGATGTGTCATCCACGCCTGGCTTCCGCGATGCAGGTTTCGACAATTTCGGTCCTGCCTATGAGGACTGGATGAATGCCGAAACGCTGATGATCTGCGGTACGGACCCCTACGAGACGAAGACGGTCCTGTTTACCCAGTGGATCATGCGGGGCATCCAGAATGGTCAAAAATGCATCATGATGGTGCCGCGCCGTACCGCTGGTGTAGCTTACGTCGAAAAGAACGGTGGTATGTGGCTCGACGTTACGCCGGGCACTGATTTGCTCGTCGTCAACGCCATTGCCCGGGTGATTGCCGAAAACGATTGGCAGGACGCCGAGTGGATCGAAAAGTGGGTCAATGACAAGTGGGGCTCCAACTCCGGCTTCGGCCAGGGTACGCGTAATACGCCGTGGCAATGGCGTTCCACGTGGGGCAAATTCCAGACCAAAGGCTACGACGACTGGAAGAAGTGGCTGCTTGGCCAGGACGAATTCAAGCCGGAGAATGCCGCCAAGGTTGCTGAGATCGACGTCAAGAAGATCTATCAGGCCGCTGAATGGCTTGCCAAACCGGTGGGTGGTAAACGCCCGAAGAGCTCGTTCATGATTGAGAAGGGCTTCTATTGGTCCAACAACACCGGCAACACCAATGCCATCTCGGCACTGGGGATCATCTGCGGCGCCGGTGGGCGTCCAGGTCAGGTTGTCGGTCGTGCCGGTGGTCACCAACGTGGCGGCCAGCGCGGCGGTAAATATCCGCGCAACAAGTCGCCGATGAAGGTGCCGGGCCGTCGTCGTCGGGCGCTGGATACCGATACCTGGCTGGTGGCCGGTCATACCCGGTTGGCACACGTGATCGGCACAACATGGATCCAATCCATGTGCGGTTCGCAGCAATTGTCGGAACGCTTTGAACAGTTGACTGTTCAAAACCCGCATCAGGTTCGATCCTTCGATAAGCAGGAGATCATCGATAGCTTGAAGGCGCGTGCCGATTCCGGCGGCATGGTGGTCATCAACCAGGATATCTATCTGGTCGATCCCATCGGCGGCCGGTATGCCGACATCATCTTCCCCGCCGCCACTTGGGGCGAGGAAACCTTCATGCGAGCCAACGGCGAACGTCGCCTGCGCGTCTACAACAAGTTCTATGACGCACCAGGTGAGGCCAAGCCGGACTGGTGGATCATCGCCCAACTTGCCAAGCGTTTGGGCTTCGAAGGCTTCGATTGGAAAAACTCCAATGAAGTCGCCGAAGAATCTGCCCGCTTCTCGCGCGGCAGCCGCAAAGATTTCAATATGATCAAAGTGGCGGCCCGCAAGGAAGGCAAGACCTTGCATGAAAAACTGAATGAGTTCGGCACCGACGGCATTCAAGGTCCGGTGATCATGAACGAAGATGGGTCGCTTTCCGGCACTGTTCGTCTGCATGACACGACCAAGAAATTGCCGGAGACCGGTCCGGCTGGTGGCAATGTCTTCAACAAGAAGACCACCCACTTCAACAGTCAGACTGGTCGTTGCAACATCCAGAAATCTCCGTGGTCGCTGTTTTCCGACTATTGGGAATGGATGAAGCCGAAGGGCGAGGAACTTTGGTGTACTTCGGGTCGGACCAACGAACGTTGGCAGTCCGGCTTTGATGACCGCCGCCGGCCCTACATCGTTCAGCGCTGGCCTGATAACTATGTCGAAATTCATCCTGATGACGCTAAGCCACGCGGCATCGAGAACGGCGACATGCTGATGGTTTATTCAGAACGGGTACCCGGTCTGAAGGAAGTCACCATCGGCGTTGAGGGCGACGACTATTCGTTCTCCGGCCAGATGAAGAACGACAATGTCATCTTGAGTAAGGCAGCCGTGACTGGTGTGGCCCACGTGACCCGCCACATCAAGAAGGGGGTCATCTATATGGACTTCCTGCACACGTCACAGCCGGCCAACGCCCTGGAAGGTCGCATCGTCGACTGGATCAGCGGCAACTACAACTACAAGATGGGCGTCGCCAAAGTGAAGAAGATCGGCGAGACGGAATACAAGCACACATTCCGCTCCATGTCGTTCGCTCCACGCGACATCATCTAACCAACGAAAACCGCCGGCCCGGGCAATTGTCCGGGCCGGTCGATATCTCGACGAACCAACACACACAAACGCAATTTTCAGCAATCGTATCGTGATGACGCACATGAATGCACAATTGAAATCAGATTCCGCTTCCGGCGATGTCGGTCAGGTCCTGGCCGAAATTCTTCAGGACGGTATCGATATTCATCGCTGCGCCGCCGCACGAGGGCTCAAGCAGATTGCCGATAAGAACGCTGTCGGACCGCTGACCAAAGCGCTTCTCGACGAAGACGAAGATGTCCGTACTGATGCCGCCTCTGCATTGGATGGTATTGCCGATTCGGCCGCCTGTGCGCGGTTGCTGGCAAATTTGGTCGGCGACCCAAATGGTGAAGTCAAACTGGCGGCGATCGATGCCCTGGTCAGCGCCAATTATTCTGATGTTGTTCCATTGCTGCGCCGGCTGGTTGTCGGTCGCGACGAAGAAGTCATCTGGGACGAAGATGACATAATCGCCGGCGGCTGGGACGATTGGGCCGATGTGCAAATGCGGGCCATAGCCGGTCTCGGCACTCTCGGTATTGCCGATGCGGTCGGCGATATTGTCGATGCGATCCATGCCAAAGATCAGCAAGATGTTTCTGAAGCCGCCTGCAAGGCGTTGGCGAACATGGGTTCTGATGGAACCGCGGCGCTTTTTGCCTTGCTCGACGATAAAGACGAACGCTTCCGCCGCCGCGCCGCGGCACGGCTGGCGACTCTGGACACCGATGATGCCGCCGCCGCTCTTGCCAAGGCGATCGAAGACCCGGCAGCCTCGGTCCGTTTGGCCGTCGCCAATCATTTGGCCGCCCGCAACCCGGCCAATCCGCACCTGCAGTTGCTGTTGTTGGACGGTGACCCGACTGTGCGTGAAGTAACGCTGCGGCTTTGCGGTGCCCATCATCCAGAACGGTTAGAGCTATTGTTGGCCGACAACAACATCAAGGTGCGCCGGGCTGCACTTGATGTGCTGGTTTCAAACCCGCATTTGTTGGACGCCGGCGTACACGGAAATACCATCGAAGAAATCATCGAGGGCCAAGACGGCGTGATGGCAGGCTTTGCCGCCCAGGCCTATGGGTTGATGGATCCCAAGAAAGCCGAAGACCGGTTGGTTGCGGCGGTCACGGATACCGAGACCCCGTTGGAATTGCGCATCGGCGCGGTGAAGGGTCTTTCCCACGGGGAGGGCGAGGCTGTCAGCGAGGCGATGGTCACGGCGCTAAACAGCGATGAACGGCAGTTGCGTGTCGCCGCATTGACCCAGCTTCTCGCCATGGCATCGAAAGCCGATTGGCCGAATGTCTACGGTGCTATTCTGATCGCCGCCTCTAAAGGTGACCTGCTGGTCGTTGACGACGGTGTATCGGGTGAAGACGACCCGGCCGATCAAATAGAAAATACGATCGACGCTACGGACGATGCCGGCGAGAAATTGGAATTCGTCGATCACGAGCGCGACGATGCCGCCGATGATCAAGGTTCCTACCCGGTCTCAACGCTTGGCTCGATGTTGGGCATTGATGCCGAAAACGTTGATGTCGCCGAAGCCGTACCGGTTTCGCGGGAAAGCCATATCGGACCGGAAGATCTCGAATTCCTAAGCATCGCCCAAAACCGCAAGAAAGTTAGCAAGAAACGCCTTTCTCCGGACGCCAAAATTGCCGCGTACGAGGACGTGCCAATTTTGGCCGCCCGCCTGCTGGGCGATCTGCCCAGGGATGGTGTCAGTGCCGCGTTGGCGGAGTATTTGGGATCCAAGGATGCCGAAGTTGTTCGTGCCGCTGCAGAATCCTTAGCCAGCCTGGCGCAGGCCGGTATCGCCTTTGACGTCGACATTGAGCGCCGATTAATTGCCGCGCTCGCCCATTCCGACCGCGGCGTCCGTCTGGCGGCGATTAGAGCGTTGGCAGCGGCCAAGTGTGAAATGGCGGTCATGCAATTTATCAACATGCTGACCGATACCGACAGCTTCATTCGGGCTGAATGCGTCCATGCATTGGCCCGCCTCGATGCGGTTGCCCACGGTGTGCGCGAGCTGCTCAACGACCCCGAACCGCCGGTCAGGCTCGCGGCGGCGAAGGCCGTCGCCGGCAGCGGCGGGGCGGATGTCGTCAACCTGTTGGGCGAATTCGCCATGGCCTTTGAAGCCTATCACGGACGTGAGGCGGCTGAACTCATTCGCAAGATCAATCCGACAGAAGGCAATGCCTTCTTTTTCAACGTGCTTGCTGACGAGCAGCGCAAACGATTTTGGCAAGTTGCCATCGAGGCACTTGGTGAACTCAACGACGCGTCGAGAGCGGACGAGCCGGCCTTAGTTTCGGCCGGACATCTCCCGACGACATCATCCTAATCGATCCCAGAGGAGGACCAACGTGATGAAAAAGACCAATCTCCTTAAGCTATCGGCTCTTGGCCTGGCGCTTAGCCTGGCTCTACCCGGGGCTGCTCAGGCAGCAAAGAAATACAAGGAAATGGACGTTGCCAATGGCGGCGCGGTGACCGGCAAGGTCATGTTCGAAGGCGCTGTTCCGGCTGACGCCATTGAAAATATCCTGATCACCAAAGACCAAAGTGTCTGCGGCGAAGGCGAACGGGAAGTCGTTTGGATCGACGTCAAGGACGGCGCGCTGCGCAGCGCATTTGTCTTTATTGACAAGATCAAGGAAGGCAAGAAGTGGGATGCCCCGGAAGGCGGCGCCTATTTGATCAATCAGAAGAATTGCCGCTTCGATCCTTGGGCTCAGGTTCTCAAGCCAGGTCCGGTGACGATCCGCAACTCCGACAAGGGTGTGCTGCACAACATTAACACCCGCGAAATGATCGGCGTTGAAAAGGGCCGCGTCGTCAAGCGCGGCATCTTCAATTTCGGCCAGCCTGATCCGGGCGATATCGTCCAGGAACTGAAAACCCGCCGGTCGTCATATATCGGCATCAACTGCGAAGCTCACAATTTCATGTTCGGCTTCCTGATGGCTCCCAAAAACCCCTATGCGGTCGTCGTTGGCGATGATGGTTCGTTCAGCATCGACAACATTCCGCCGGGCAAATACACGCTGAAGGCCTGGCATCCGCGCTTGGGTGTCATCAAGTCGAAAATCGAGGTTTCCGCCGGCGGCAGTGTAGAAACCAACTTTACCTTCAAAGCTGAGTAACGACCGACGTGAATTGGATGTCGCGGGCAGATTGCCCGCGGCGGCCATGCGCTGAGATACAGCCGAAAATATCGGTGAGGAGACGACATGGATCGGATGGACATGAACAAATTGGTCAACCGCTTTGCCATTGTGGGAGTGGCAGTGCTGGCGGTCCTCGTGCTGGTTTTGCTATCCGACCAGGCATTCGCCCAGGAGGCCAATGTATATCGCCAGTTTATGGGCATCGATTCCCGCCGTCTGGTGTGGTTCCTGGCGCAGTTGCACCTTTACTTCGGTGCCTTCGTGCTTGGCGTGCCGCTTTTCGCCATCACCATTGAAATCGTCGGTTGGCGCTCCGGCGACCCTAAATATGACAAGCTGGCCTATGAGTTCACCAGTCTTTTAAGCGTCGCCTATGCGACCACGGCGGCGTTCGGCGGCCTGTTGGCTTTCGCACTGTTTACGCTTTATCCGACGTTCATGGGCTCCATGGCGGGCATCTTCAAAGACATCATGTTCGTCTACGCCTTCCTGTTCTTCGGCGAAACATTCCTGCTCTACCTTTATTATTACGGCTGGAAGGCCATGAAGAGCCGCAAGCCGTTCTCCGCTCCGGTTCGGCTGATCACCAAGGCGCTTGGCGCGGCAGTCATGCTGTTTGCCGTGGCATTTGCCTTCGGCGTGTTTGATCCCGAAGGTGGTATGCGCATCGACACCAAAGTTTTCATGCTGGCGCTCTACTTCATCCCGGTCGGCATCAGTCTGCTGATCATCAAGGACCTGAAGACCCTACATATCGCCATTGGTATTTGCCTGAACGTCATCGGCACGGCGATTATGCAGATGGCCAACAGTTGGGTCGGCTTCACCATGAGCCCGGTCGGCTTCGCTGAATCCGGTGAATTTATCGGCACCACTTGGCAAGCCTTTGAAAACATTCTGGCGACCCCGATCGCCATCCACCGCATGCTCGGTAATCTGGCCTTCGGCGGTCTGGTCGCCGGTTCCTACGCGGCGGTAAAATTTATCGCCTCCAAGACCGCGGAAGAAAAGGCCCACTACGACTGGATGGGCTATATCGCCAACATCGTTGCCGTCATCGCGCTGATCCCGCTGCCGTTCGCCGGCTACTATCTCGGCCGGGAAATCTACTCGACCAGCGCCGTCATGGGCAACAACATGATGGGCGGCGATTTTTCCTGGACCTTCATCATCCAGGCGATGCTGGTCGGGTCGCTGTTCCTGATCTCCAACTACTATTTGTGGAGCGGCATGACGCGCATTCCTGGCGCCGAGCGTTACTACAAATTCGTCAAGTGGATACTGTTCGCGCTGATTTTATCGTTCGCCGTCTGGCTGACACCGCACAACCTGCCGCTTACGGCACTGGAAGTCGGTGAGATGGGCGGCAGCCAGTATCACCCGGTGTTGAAGTTCTTGGGCCTGATGCCGGCGAAAAACGCCGTGGTCAACCTAATCATCATCGCCACGTTCTTCTCCTTCCTGCTCTATCGGCGCGGCAATAAAGTCGAAGCCGGTTCGATCCGCGAACAGGGACGCTCAGCCCAAGTCGTCATTATTGGTGCTGGCGCCGTGGCGATCCTGATTGTCGGCCAATATGCGCTGTCGATGTTGACCATGGATCCGGCGATGCTCGACCTGCCGGCCGATCGGGCACAGTACATACGCGTCATCGGTTACCTGCTGGTATTTGAATGCGCTGTAGCGGTGCTGGCCATCGTGCTGGCATTGTTCGATCGCGGCAAACTTGGCCAATGGCTCTATCTGGGCGTAACCGCCTTCAACGTCACCATCTTCCTCGGCGTCTGGGGCTTCGTCGTCATGGAGAAAGCCTCTCCGGTTCTGCGTAACGTTGCCGTGTCGCAATTCCTGCAGCTCATCAGCTGTCTGATCCTGGTGACCGCCATCGACCTGTTCTTGTGGCGCAATGCCAAGGAAGTCGGCCCGATGAAGTGGGGCAAGATGACCGGGCGCAGTCAATATGCGCTGCTACTTCTAACCATCGTCATCACCATGAACATGGGCCTGATGGGCTTCATCCGTTCCGGCCTGCGTGGTGACTGGCACATCTTCGGCGTCATGCGCGACACCTCCGACTGGGCATCCACACCGAGCAACTTCGCCATGACCCAAACGGTCGGATTGGCTGTGTTCGTTTTCCTCGTCGGTTGCGCATTTATGTTCTGGCTCGGCAGTTTGGCCAATCAGAAAGATCCCGACGATGCCGATAGTTCAGCGGCGCTTGCCGAAGCGGAGGAGCCGGGCGCATGAGCCGAGTTCAACCGCACAATCATCCGCAAATAACCATGAACCACACGGGTGGCACCGATGGATAAGACGCTCTTGAAGGTTCTGGGTTTTTTGATCCTGACCATCGCTGTCTACAACTGGATCGGCTACGCGATTACCGATCTTTCCGGCGGTGAAAAAGATGCCTCTGCAGCGGTGGAAATTACCCCGGAAGGCGGCGAGGCGCTCTATTGGGGCAAGGGCCGCTGCTACACCTGCCACAGCCTCGGCGGCCAGGGCAGCGCCGTGCGCGGACCCAATCATGGCCAGTTTGGCGAAAAATTTCCCGAACCCATGGGCGCCCGCGCCGTCGAACGGGCCAAGGTGCGGTCTGAAAAAACCGGCAACACTTATACAGCGGTGGATTATCTGGTCGAAAGCATGGCCGAACCCGGCGCCTATGTGGTCGACGGCTACAAGAACGAAATGGCGGTCGTCTACGCGCCGCCAATCTCGCTGAATTTGAAAGAGATCAAGGCCATCATCTCCTACATGATGGTGCAGGGTGGGGACCTTGATATGGAGGCCATAGATACCGCGCCTTCAGAAGTCAGCGCCAAGTTCTATTCCAAGATACAGGCGGCCCAGGCCGCCGGCGGCGGTGACCCTGGCGCCGGTGAGGTGGTGTTTGAGGACAATTGCTCTGAATGTCATTCGCTGGAAGGCGAAACGGTGATCGGCCCGGATCTGTCGAATGTCGGATCTGAAGGCCTCAAGTTCATTTCCGTCAATGTCTTGAACCCGGCCAAAACCATCGCCAAAGGCTTTGAGACCCACACCCTGGTAACCAACGATGGCACCAAGCACATCGGCCTGAAAACCCGCGACGAAGGCGGCGAGGTGGATATCACCAAAGCCACCGGCGATGTGGAAACGGTTGCAAAATCAGACATCAAGAGCCTGGAGGTCGACGCCAACGCCTCCATTATGCCGGAGGATTTATCCGAAGCCATGACGGTCAAGGATTTCGCCGATCTGCAAGCCTATTTGATCATGCAGAAACGCGCCGAAGAGAAGGGGGAGTGAGGCCATGAAGTTTAGAATAAACCGCTTCTGGGCCATCATCGCCGCCGTCGTCATTATCTACCTGGCAATCAAGTTCGGTATCCCAGCCGCGTCGCGCGAAATCACCGGATTACCATTCCCGCTGCCGGTGCCAAGCGCGCTGCTGTTCATCTACATGGTGCTGATTCTGGTCGCCATGTTCCTGCTGGTCACCTTTGATGATGGCCCGCTGAACGAGTTCCTAAGTCCCATCCGCCGCTTTCTGCGCGGCGACTTTGGCAAGATCACCCGTGATGTCGGTATCGTCGCCATCGCCGGTGTCGTCGGCTGGCAGGTCTATGAGACGGTGGTGCCGAAAGTTGCGGCACCCGTTGCCCTGCGCATTCAGCATCCGTCGTCAAATTTCCCAAAGAAAATGGAAAGCCTGACCAATCCGATGGCACAGCCGACGGATGCGGAGATCGATGCGTTTATTGAACAGGCCAAGAACAATGAAATCGAGTGGCAGCCGCAAATGGTCGCTGATTTCGAGCTCTGGCGGGAGGAGAGCGGCGAGGAACAGGATCTGTTGGTAATTCCGACAGCGCCGGTCAAGAAGTTCCTGGCGGCCTTGGAAGACGATAAAGTCGATAAGGATACAGCCCGCGCCGCGCTGATCGAAAAGCGGATGTTTGAGGGCCGGGCGCTCTACGCCATGAACTGCCGCGCCTGCCATGGCGATAGCGCCGGCGGTGATGGCCCGATGGCCGACGGCTTCAAGTTGCGGCCGATCAACTTTACCGACAACGGCACGATCGAAACCATCGTCGAAGGCTACACCTTCTGGCGGGTGGCCAATGGCGGACCTGGCCTGCCGCTGGAAGCCACACCGTGGGATTCGGCCATGCCGGAATGGAAAGTCAGCCTCACCGAGGAACAACGTTGGCTGATCATCATGGGGGAATACGACCTGGCGGAAAAAACGCCACGTGTTCCTGAAAAGCACTGAGCCGCGGAGACTTCTAGGACAATGTTGATGACCAAAGTCACCCAAACAAGCGTGCGCGCCCTGAGCCTGGCGTTATTGCTGCTCGCTGCTGCCGGCCTGAGCCTCATGGCGCCCAGTGCCGCCACCGCTGCCACTGTCGCATCCGCACCGATGCCGGAGGCGACGGAGGAATTCGTCGAAGCTGGCCGGGAAATCTATATCCGCCGCTGTAGTTTCTGCCATGGCTTGATCGGCGATGGCAACGGCCCCGCCGCTGACTATCTTGATCCGCGACCGCGTGACTTTACGTTGGGTACCTTCAAGTTTCGCACCACCATTTCCGGTGAATTACCGACCGACGCCGACCTGTTCCGTACTGTCAGTCGTGGTTTGCCCGGCACCGCCATGCAGGCCTTCGACGATCAGTTGATCAAGAACGGTTTAAGCGAAACCCAGCGCTGGCAGGTGATTGCCTATATCCAAACCTTCGCGCCGGAATTCGACGACGAGGAACTGGATCCGGTCAAGACCGGCAAGGTGGTCAAACTGCCGGCCAACCAGGCGCCCTACAACGCCGACACGATCGCCAAGGGCAAGGAAGTTTTTGAACGCGCCAAGTGTTGGAGCTGCCACGGCAAGCTCGGGCGCGGCGACGGCAACAAGGAATTCCGCAAGGACGACTGGGGCTTCCCGATCCGCATCCGCAATGTGACCCATCCGTGGAAGATCAAAGCCGGTATCGAGGTCGAAGAAATCTACATGCGTTTCACCACCGGTATCAACGGCACACCGATGCCGTCCTTCATCAAAACCTTGAAGGAGGATGAGCGCTGGTATCTGGCCAATTACATCAAGTCGCTGCAACATCAGCTCACCGCCCATCAGGTGCTGAAAGCCCTGCCGGTTACCGGCGAGGTGCCGACCGATCCAACCGATGCCGCCTGGGACAAGGCCGAACCGATGGACATGCGGCTCGCCGGCCAGGTCGTCGCGCCGCCACGTTGGCAAAATCCGTCGATCGAAATGGCCACCATTCAGGCGATCTCCAGCGCCAAGGAAATTGCTTTCCGCATTTCCTGGGATGATCCCTTCAAGGACGATGCCCACAAAAAGGACGCCGAACTCGATCCGGTGGAAATCACCAAGGTCGGGGTGTTCAGTTCCTATGTGAAGGCTTTTGACGAAATCAAACGCGACCTCGATACCTTCCGCGATTCCGTCGCTCTGCAATTCCCGGTCAAGGCACCGGACGGCACCAAGAAGCCGCATTTCTTCCGTGGGTCTTCGTCGAACCAAGTCAATTTGTGGATCTGGCATTCCGACAAGGAGGCCGCCGGCGAGAAGTCCGGTCTGGAGGCCAATGCCCGCGGTTGGCGGCAGACGCCCAAAATTCAGGTTGAAGAAAAACAAAGCCTGATGTCGAAGGCGGTGTGGGATCAAGGCCGGTGGACAGTCGTCATGAAACGGCCACTGAAAACCGAAGATAAAAACGATGTTCAGTTCGAGCCGGGCATATTCATTCCCATGTCACTCAATGCCTGGGACGGTTCAAACGGCGAGCACGGGCTGATCATGAGCCTGTCGAGCTGGCATTACGTCTTCATTGATGCGCCGACGCCGATGCGCGTCTACATTTTTGCCGCTCTTGGCTTCCTGCTGACCGGCGGTATCGGATTCTGGCTGGCGCGGCGCGCGCAAGCCAACAAAGAAGAGGAAACCCCTTCGCAGGCCGCATAACGGACGGGTGTTTGCAAGGGATTAGAAAGGAGAACAACTCCATGAGAACACCATTATCGTTTCTGGCAGGGCTTGCCCTGGTTGCGATGACGGCGGCAAATGCTCACGCCGATGCCGCTGCTGGCAAGGCCATCTTCGCCGATAAGGGCTGCACCGACTGCCACTATACGGAAGGTCCGGCCCAGGAAAAAACCATCGACGATCAGCTTTCCAAGAAGGGCCCGGAGCTTTGGTACGCCGGGTCTAAATTCCAGGAAAAATGGCTGAACGGCTGGCTGCAGGATCCCAAACCGATCCGCCCGTTGGCCTATAATTCATTGGATACCAAGAACGCTGGAGACCATCCGAAATTGTCCGGCGATGAAGCCGGTTCAATGACGGAATTTTTGATGAGCCTGACGACGGACAAAGTCGAGGCCGGCAAGGTCAAGCCGAAGAAAAACCCGAAAGGCAAACTGATCTTCACCAAGAAGATGCCGTGTTCGGGTTGCCATCAATATCCAGGCAAACGGAAGAAGCTGAGCGGCGGGCTGACCGGTCCGACCCTGGTCGACGCCAAAAGCCGGCTGAACCCGGACTGGATCTACGCCTACCTGTCCAACACGACGTTTTTCAAGCCGGTGCGCGACATGCCTGAGTTCAAGGGCTTGTTGTCGGACAAGGACATTTTGAATGTCTCCCGGTACGTCGCCAACTTCAAAAACGCGAAATAAGAGGGGCGTCATGTTGAAGAAAACCAAAACACTGCTTGCCGCTATTGTCCTGGCTGGCGCCGGGCTCGGCGCATCCGATCGTGCTTTCGCCGACGCCGAAGCCGATCAATTGTTCTCCTTCTATTGCGCCCAATGTCACGGCAAAACCGGCGACGGCAAGGGCCCCAATGTGGTGGAGGACTTTCCGGTCACGCCACGGGCATTTAACAGCGCTGCTGAAATGAACAAGCTCACCGACGCTGATATGCGCAACGTCATTCGCGACGGCGGGCCAGTGGCCTCCAAGTCGCCGATGATGCCGCCGTGGGGCAAAACGTTGAGTGACGCCCAGATCGACAAGCTGGTCGGTAAGCTGCGTGAATTGTGCCAGTGCAAGGGCAAGGAAGGCTGATTTTAAACATCCGGTCGGGCTCAGCCCGGCCGGTTTTTTAGATCAGAAAACGAAGAAATAAAGGATCAGTCCGACCACGACGAGGTTGATTGCCATGCCGGCGAATATGACGCCGTCCGCGATCGAAAATTTTCGTTCCATACCCATGTGCCGGAACCTATTCGAGCCGGAACCGGGGGTCAACAAGCTGATGATCAATTGCGAAAAATGAGGCGGCGGAGAAGGCCATGAGCGACGACAATAAAGAGAGATTTCCATGGGCCGGGCCGGCTCTGTTCACTGTCGTGCTGATCGGCTGCATCGCATTTTTCATTTGGCTTTTATAGAAAGAGGCGGATCGACCATGAAGAATCCCATCGTCGTATTCATCCTCTCGCTCGTGGTGTTTGGACTGATGTTCCTGGCCCTCGATGTGGGGCTGATGCATGCCCAGGGCCTCAGCCTGATGTTTGAGGGTTAGGCCATGGCGCGCAGAACATTCAACATTATTGGCGTGAGCACGTTTGCCAAGGCCAGCTTGGTTCTAGTGACCGGCTTGGTGATTGCCACGGTCTGGACATTGTGGTTTGGCGGCGGCGCCGAAGCCCAGGAGGCGGCCGCTGAGGCCACGTCGGCCTATCCGCCGGCCCCTAACCTGACGGCGAAAGACTATCCCTCTTTTCTCGGCATCAACGGCCGGATATTCGTCTGGGTCGCAGCGCAACTGCACCTGTGGTTTGCGGCGTTTGTTCTGGCCGTGCCGATCTTTGTTTTCATTATCGAAGCCATCGGCATGCGCACCCGCGACAAGCGCTATGACGCCATGGCCTACGAATTCATCAAGGTCACGCTGACCGCCTATTCGCTCACCGCGATTGTCGGCGGCACGCTGGCCTTCGGATTGATCGTCTTTTATCCGCACGTCTTCATGTACATGACGACGATCTTCAAAGAGACGATGATTTTCTACGCGTTTCTGTTCTTCGCCGAAAGCGCCTGTCTCTACATTTATTATTATGGCTGGCATTGGCTTCAGGGCGGTTTCCGCAAGTGGGTTCACCTGACCATCGGGCTCCTATTAAATGCCGTCGGCACAACCTTGATGTTCCTCGCCAATGGCTGGCTGACCTTCATGATGAGCCCGGCTGGCGTCGATGGCGCTGGTGCGTTTAGCGGCGACGTCTGGGAGGCCATGAACAACTTCCTGTGGAACCCGATCAACCTACACCGCTTCGTCGCCAACGTTGCCTACGGTGGCTCGATCGTTGGTGCCTACGCCGCCTATAAATTCATGTCGGCGCGCTCGCCGGCGGAAAAGGCCCACTACGATTGGATGGGTTACAACGCTAACTTCATCGCCATCCTGGCGCTGATGCCGCTGCCGTTCGCCGGCTATTATCTGGTGGCCGAAATTTATGCTTACAGCCAGCAAATGGGCATCACATTGATGGGCGGTATTTTCGCCTGGCTGTTCATTATTCAGGCGGTGCTGATTGGCACGTTGTTCCTGTCGGCCAACTATTACTTGTGGTGTGGCATGGGCCGCTCCGATGGCGCGGTGCGCTACAACAAATACATGAAGTATCTGGCGATCGTTATCGTCGGTGCCTTCCTGGTTTGGTTTACGCCGCACACGCTGGTTCTGAGCAATCAGGAACTAAAAGCGCTCGGCGGGCCCTACCATAAATATCTGGGGCCACTGGGGATCATGCCGGCGAAGAATACCGCCGTGAACCTGATGATCATCGTCACCGCTCTCAGCTTCATTTTCTATCGAAGAGCTTCCAAGACAGCGACGGTTTCCTGGGCGGCGGCAGGCAACGCCGCGCAGGTGGCGCTTTATGTCACCGCCGTCGCCAATATTTTCTTCCTTGGCGTCTATCACGGCTACTTCACCAACACCGTCTACAAGGTGGCAGCCTCCATTCCGCAGGTGGTGACCACGCTATTATTGATCGTGCTCAGCCTGATCCTCGACGCCTTCATCTATAGAGGCGCCAAACAGGAAGAACAGCACTGGGGCCGGGTGCCAGCCCGATCGCAATATGCGTTGTTCCTGTTGGCGGTTTCCTTCACCTGGCTGATGGGCCTGATGGGCTATATCCGTTCCGGCATCCGTCAGCACTGGCACGTGGTTGATGTCTTCCGCGATAATTCCGCCGACGCCTTCACACCGTCGCTGGGCTACGCCACCAACATTATATCCGGCGCCACGATCTTGTTTATGGCGATGGTCATCTTCGTCTTCTGGTTGGCGCAAATATCGGGACAGAAAACCGATACGGCGGGTTACTGGAAGGAGGCAAAGTCATGAGACAGTTCTTTGCCGTCGTTGCCTTCTCGCTGCTAACCATCGGTTTCTTCACCGCCTATTCCAAATATGGCATCCCGCATATCGAACCGGCGCCGCCACCAAAGCAGGAAAAGGTCGATGTCGGCGCCATGGATATGGATGGCTTTATCGCGCTTGGCGAAAAACTGGTAAGCGGCAAGGGGACCTGCACCCTTTGCCACAACGATCTGGGCCGGGCGCCGTTGCTGGAGAAAATCGTTCCCAACACCGAGATCCGCCTGGCCGACGCCAATTACAAAGGTGAGGCGAAGGATCTTGCCGGATATATTTATGAATCCATGGTCAAGCCTTCCGCCTATGTGGTCGATGGGTTCGGCAAGGCCGGAAAACCCGATGAGAGCCCGATGCCGGACGTGTCCGGCGGGTCGACGCGGTTGTCGGAACCTGAATTGCTGGCCATCGTCGCCTACCTGCAAACCGCTGGCGGCGCCGAAGTAACTGTTGAAATACCCAAAGATGCACCACCGGCCAAAAAGGCCAGCGACGACGAAGACGATGATGATGCCGAACCGCGCGAAGCGATTGAAGATCCGGCTGAGATTCTCGCCATGTTTTCTTGCGGTGCCTGTCACAAAATTGGTGAAGACGAAGGCGATATCGGCCCGGACCTGACCAAAATCGGTGCCACCCACAACAAGGACTATCTGCGCCGGGCGATCATCGATCCCAATGCCGATATCCCGGAAGGTTACGAGGCAGACACCATGCCCGACGACATTGGCTCGCAGATTTACGTCTCGGAGCTTGAAATTCTGGTCACTTATCTCGCTGGCCTGAAGTAGGAGCATGATGTGATGAAAATTCCCAGACTGCTCCAAGCCGTATTGGTCCTCGTTGGTGTTTATTTCGGCTTCATCCTGGTCTTCGATTACATCCTCGGTCAGGTGATCCCATCCAGTTTGCTGACGATGTATATGTTCTTCGTCGCCGCCGGCGTGTTCATGGTCTTCACCTTCACCGAGGAAAGCACCCAGGCCATTGTCGGGCCGATTAAGGCGCTGGTAGACGACCCGTCCAAGAAGCTGGTGCGCAATGTGGTGTTCGCCCTGGTGCCGGCATTTTTTGGCTGGTTCACTTACCAGCAGTTGAAGCCGAGCTTCGAGGCGCCGATTGAACTGCGCACTATCCATCCGGCGCCGCCGGCCTCCGTCAAGGTTTACGGCAAACGCTACAATCTGCTGAAGCTGGTAAATCCTTATCGTAAGCTTGAGAAGGAAGATCCGGGGAAGTTCGCCGAATTGGTCCAAGAGGGCGGCAATGTCTATGCCGCCAACTGCCAGTATTGCCACGGCGACAAACTCGATGGCCGTGGACCCTATGCCCAGGGCTTCAATCCCGTACCGCTCAATTTCCAGGATGTCGGCACCATTGCCCAACTCCAGGAAGGCTATCTGTTCTGGCGCATCGCCACTGGCGGTCCCGGCCTGCCGAAAGAGGCAACGCCGTGGGTGTCGGCCATGCCGGTCTGGGAAGATTTCCTGAGCGAGGAAGAAATCTGGAAGGTCATCCTGTTCCTCTATAACTATACCGGGCAGCGGCCCAGATCCTGGGAGGCGCACTGATGACCCGCATCTTTAACCTCATACCCAGTTTTGGGATGATTCTCGGCGCGATCCTGTTTGTTGCTTTACCCGTCCACGCCGCCCCAGGTGACGCCGAAAACGGAGAGAAGGTCTACAACAAGCGCTGTGTGTGGTGTCATGGCGAAGAAGGTGACGCTGACACTGCCGCAGCGGAACTTTTGATCCCGTCACCGCGCGATTTTACCGAAGGTATCTACAAGTACATCACTTCGCCATTCGGCGAGGACTTCCCTAAAGATGCCGACATTTTCCGGATGATCTCAGACGGCATGCCCGGCACCGATATGCCCGGCTGGGCCGATATCCTCACCGAGCAGGAACGCTGGGATCTGGTGGCCTACCTGAAAGCTTTCGCCGAGCTTGAAGAAGAGCCGGAGCCGAATATCGACTATGGCACCGAAATCAAAACCTCGGCGGAAAGCATCGCCCGTGGCAAGGAACTGTTTTTAGACGGCGACCGATGCGCTGAATGTCATGGCCAGGAAGGCCGTGGCGATGCCATCAAGAAGCTCAAAACCGATAGCGGCGAGCGCACCTGGCCACGCAATCTGACCAAGCCCTGGACCTTCCGCGCCGGCATAACGGCAAAGGATATCTTCACGCGCATCACCACCGGCATCCCCGGTACGCAGATGCCGTCATTCTCCGATGAGCGTTCGAAGAAAAAGCTCTCGGTGGAAGACCGTTGGCATGTGGCCAATTACGTTGTGTCGCTGGCCAAGACCAAGAACGTCGTGGCGGCGGCAAATACCGTTATCAAGGCGGCACGGGTGGATGGCGATGTCCCGTCGGATCCCGACGACGCCAAATGGGCTGAATCCGAGCCGACCACCTTCATGTTGATCCCGCAGATCATCGGCAAGGACCGGGTTTTCACCTTCGCCAATGACACCGTCACCGTTTCGGCCTACTACAACGACAAGGAACTGGCGCTGCTGTTGGAGTGGGATGACCGTACCAAAAGCACACCGGGCAACGCTGATTCCGACAAGATCGCCGATGCCGACCCGCAACCGGATTCCATCGCCGTGCAGTTGCCGGTGGGTTTGCCGAAGGGTGTCGAAAAACCCTATTTCGTCATGGGTGATCCGTCCAATCCAGTCAATATCTGGCAATGGACGAGCGCTGCCGAGGGCGGCTCCGATACCGTTGCTTTGGCAAACGCCCAAGGCATGGACAAAGTGGAAACCCGCGAGGCGGCGGAAGTCGGCCTGAGCGCCAATAGCAGTTACAAGAACGGCACCTGGCGGGTGGTCATGAAGCGGCCGTTGAAGACCTCCAGCACCGAAACCGACCTGCAATTCGCCGAAGGGATCTTTATCCCGATCGCTTTCTCCAACTGGGACGGATCCAACTCCGAAGCCGGCTCCAAACGCACCTTGACCACCTGGTATTGGATACTGCTCAAACCCCCTGAAAGTTTGCGTCCGGTTTTCGCTGGCGTCGGTGTTGCCGGCCTGATCCTGGCGCTGCTCGCCTGGTGGGCGGCTTCCGCCGGCCGCCGGCGCAAGGCGGAGGAGGAGGCGTAATGGAAACGGTTCAAACCCGGGCGCCGCGCGGTGTCGGCGCCCGTATTCTCGGCGTTGTGATGATCATCGTTGGTTGCCTGGACATGATGCTGTTCTGGCGCGACGGCCAGGTGCCGAGTTTGTTCTTCGTGTTTTTGGTGGTCGCCGGCGTGGCGCTTTACGCCATCGGATCCTTCCAAAACAACAGATCGACTGACATGGGTGACGCCGGTTAGGCGGAATACGAAATTGACCGCGATCAATAAACCAAACCGGTCGTTGCGATACCAAAGATACCAACGGATTTTTTGAGGGGAATATCCATGACACCAACCGACAACCAGGCGGCCGTTGCCGCGCCGGATGCGGGGTCACAACCAACTGCCGAGACCGTGTCGCTGAAGCGTTTCATGGTGGCGCTTGATAATTCCGCTCATGCCAATCGGGCACTGGAGGAAGCCATGCGGCTTGCCGGCCCGGCCGATGGTTCTATCACCGGCATTCATGCCTATGCCGCGGCTCTTCATGATCGGCGGTTCCGCCAGATGGAGGGCGGTCTTCCGGAGCGCTATCTGGAAGAGCAGGAAATGAACTACCAGCGCGAGGTGCACGACAGCCTGATTACGCGCGGTCTTAATATCATTTCAGACAGCTATCACGACGTCGCCGTGGAGGCCTGCGAAAAGGCTGAGCTGCCCTACGAGCGGCTGAGCCCCGAGGGAAAGAACTACGCCTGTCTGATCGATGCCATGGAGGCCGGCGATCATGATGTCATGGTGTTGGGAGCACTGGGACTTGGCGCCATACCTGGCAGCGTCATCGGCACGGTCTGTGAACGCGTTGTCCGCCGCGCCACCATCGACACGCTGGTCATCAAGGATCCCAATCGCGCCATCGGCGACGGCCCGATCGTCGTCGGTATGGACGGTTCGGATTTGGCCAACGGCGCGCTGAAAACAGCGTTCGAAATCTCCAGGCGAACCGGCGCCGAAGTCCATATCGTTGCTGCCTATGACCCCTATTATCACTACGTCGCCTTCAACTCGATTTCCACGGTGCTCTCCGATGAAGCCGGCAAGGTGTTCCGCTTTAAGGAGCAGGAGCAGCTGCACGAAGAACTGATCGATGACGGCATCGCCAAGATTTATCAGTCGCATCTGGAAGTCGCCAAACGCACCGCCGATGAAGACGGTATGGCGGTGACCACCAAGCTGCTTGACGGCAAGGCATTCAAGGCGATCATAGATTATGTCGCCAAGGTCAATGCCAGTCTGCTGATCGTCGGCAAGACCGGTATTCATGCCGATGAACGGCTTGATATTGGCGGCAACGCAGAAAACCTGTTGCGCCTGTCGCCTTGCCACATCTGGCTGACCTGCGCTGAACATCGGCCGGACTTCGAAGTCGTCGCCGAAGAAACGATCTCGTTTTCCAATGAGGCACTGGAGCTTCTCGGCCGGGCGCCATCGTTCGTGCAGGGCATCGGCCGCAAGGCCGTCCTGCGTTTCGCCCAGGATAAGGGCCACACTTTCATCACCTCCGATATCGTCAAGGACGTGATGAGCAAGATGATGCCGGGCAGATCGGACGTTCATCCCGCCCCGGACTTGGAACCGCTCACCTGGTCGCCACAAGCGCTGGCACTGCTTGAAGGCGTCGACGGCCACCTGGTCAATTCGATCCGCCTTCGCGCCGATAAGCGGGCGCGCAGAGATGGCGCCGAGGCCGTTCAGCCGGAGCATGTCAGGCCATTCCTGGAGGCGGAGAAAGAACTGCCGTCTGTGAACTGGTCGGCGGCAGCATTGGCCCGCACTGCCCGGTCACCGGCCATGATCCGCGATCGCATCAAGGCCGATATCGAGGACGTAGCTCGTGAACGTGGCGAAGCAGAAATCAGTCTGGAATTGGCTGAAGAGGTGATCGCCGAGTTGCGGCAGGCCATGTGTCCGGTTCCCGAAGGCGAAGAGCCTGGTGCGGAGCAGGGGGACTAGTTCATCGATGGCCGACGTCGCCGATCCTTTTCTTGTCGCCTTGAACCTGACCCGCAGGTGCAATCTGGCGTGCGCCCATTGCTATCTGGACGCGGCGACATTGCGTGACGGCTCCGACGGTGAATTGACCACCGACGAGGCCAAAGGCCTGATCGACGAGATTGCCGATATCTCCACCGAAACCATGGTGGTGCTGACCGGCGGCGAACCGATGCTGCGCCGGGACCTGACGGAACTGGCCGCCCACGCCACATCGCGCGGTTTGATGCCGGTGATCGGTACCAACGGCATGTTGTTGACGGAAAAATACGCTATCCGTTTGAAGGAAGCCGGTGTCCAAGGCGTTGGTATCAGTTTGGATTCACTGGAACCTGATCACCATAATGATTTTCGCGGTTCGCCCCATTCCTGGCAGCAAACCATGGCGGCGATTGATGCCTGCCGCAAGGTCGGCCTGCGCTTCCAGATCCATTTCTCCGTCACTAATGATAATGCCGATGAACTCGACGCCATGATCGATTTTGCCAAGTCGTCGGGCGCCTTTGCCTTGAACGTTTTCTTCCTGGTCTGCACCGGCCGGGGCGAAAAGGTCACCAACATCACCCAGGAAGGCTATGAGACCACCCTGCGGCGGGTGACCAAGGCGGCGCATGAGGAAGACGGCCTGATTGTGCGGGCAAAATGTGCGCCGCATTTCAAACGCATGGCGTTGGAACTGGATCCCACTTGGCCCGTCACTGCCGCCCACGGCTACGAGGCCGGCGGTTGCCTGGCCGGGACCCGCTATTGCCGGGTCACACCGGAAGGCGACATCACCGCCTGTCCTTATATTGAAGACAGCGTCGGCAATGTCCGCGATATGCCATTTGCCGACATCTGGCGCGACAGTCCGCAATTCAACGCGTTGCGTGAACCGGTGCTGGAAGGCCGCTGTGGGGCTTGCGAATACACCAAACTGTGCGGTGGTTGCCGGGCAAGGCCCATGGCCCGCGACGGCAATATGATGGGTGAAGATTTCCTCTGCCTTTATGAGCCGCAAGGCGGCGCGGTCATTGAGCCTTTGCCGGAATCCGACAGCGGCCTGATTTGGACGGCCGACGCCCAGGAGCTATTAGAGCGCATTCCGTCTTTCGTTCGCCGCTTCGTGCGTAAGCGGGCGGAAGATCATGTTCGCCAAGCCGGCGGCGATCAAGTCACCACAGACGTTATTGGCGATTTGGCCCGCGAGAAATTCAAGGGTGGCAACATGCCGTTCAAACCGCCGTTCGATATCGGCCAGCGGGAGATCAAGCCGTGAGGATCGATGTCGCCATCATCGGTGGAGGCGTATCCGGTCTGGCTGCCGCCTACGAGCTGCGAAAACGCGGTCGCAAGGTTGTCGTGTTGGAACGCCAGGCCCGGCCGGGCGGTAATGCGGTGTCGGAGCGCATCGACGGCTTTTTGATGGAACATGGACCGAGCACGGTCGCCGCCACGGCGCAAGATGCCTTGCGGATTGCCGGTGAACTGGGTTTGGATGATGATCGGCGCGAACTCAGCAGCGACGTCAAGCAGCGCTATCTGGTTGGCGGTGGCCGCCTGCAAGGTATTCCAACCGGACCAACCGGCTTCTTGCGAAGTAATTATATGTCCGTACCCGGCCGCTTGCGGCTGATGGTTGAAGGCTTGGTGCCTCGCGGTAAGAATGTCGCCAATGAAACCGTCGCCGATTTTTGCGCCCGCCGTTTCGGCCGTGAATTCACCGAACGGGTCATGGACCCGCTGATTGCTGGGATTTATGCCGGCCGGGCGGACGAATTATCTGTCGCGGCGGTGTTTTCCAAGCTCGTCGACCTGGAACAAAAGTACGGCTCAGTCACCCGTGGCATGGCCGCCCGGGTGCGAGAGGGTGCACGGATGCCCGGTAGCCGGTTTTTCTCCTGGCGCGACGGTGTCGGCAGCCTACCTCGTGCTTTGGCCTCGGCACTGGGCGAGGACTTGCAAACCAACGTCGCCGTACTGGGGCTGGAACGCAGCGGCGATGGATTCGAGCTAGAGACCACCGCCGGTAAAATTTCCGCCAAGGCCGTCATTGTCGCTACGCAGCCGCATGTCGCCGCGCAATTGCTGGAAGGCGTCGACGCGGAAGCTACAGACGCGCTCGGCGGCATCGCCGCTCCGCCAATGGCGGTGGCGTTTCTCGGTTACCGCAAGGTCGATGTCGAACATCCCATGGACGGGCTTGGTTTCCTGTCCGCCCAATCAGAACGTCGCACTCTCAATGGTGCGCAGTTCACCTCCACCATGTTTGCCGACCGTGCACCGGAGGGCTTTGTCTCCATATCGTGCTATTTCGGTGGCGCCCGGCGTCCGGAATTGGCAGCGTGCTCGGCCGATGAACTGATCCACCTGGCGCGTACCGAACTGTTTGATCTGTTGGGTGCGCGCGGCGAACCGGTCATCTCGAAAGTCCGCCACTGGCCCCGCGGCCTGCCGGCCTACGAACTGGGCCATACCGACAAGGTCGAGCAACTCAAAACGCTCAGTGATCGCCAGCCAGGACTGTTCATCACTGGCAACCACATGACCGGCGTGTCAGTTGAAATGTGCACCGCGCTGGCGAACAAGACTGCGGCTGGGGTCGATTATTATCTGGCAAATATGGCGGGCAATGCAGAGCCGATTGAAGCAAATCCGCGCGTCGGCACCGCTTAGGTCGTAGTCAACGTCAACTACCATTCCGCGATCAGTTAATCCCATCGCATAGTTGTTGGCGTTGCGCCGCGCTCTTCAAATCACATTGTCGATCACGCCGACTTCGTGCGCTGACCGCCGGTGTCAAATTTATCTAAATCACCGCATAATTATTCGGCCATGGTTGCACTTTGTCGCTGGTGGGGTATGAACATTCTACCTGCCGAAATATCATTATCCAGCCATTGCAAAACGAAGAGATTATCGATGCCTTCAAACGCCAATTGGAACTATCCAACTGCCATGCGTTTCGGTGCTGGCCGCATTGCCGAATTGCCGGCGGCCTGCCGCGAACTGGGGATGGAGCGACCGCTTCTGGTGACAGATCCCGGGTTGGCATCCTTGCCGATGATTGAAGGCGCCATGGCTGCCTGCGGCGAGGCCGGACTAGCCATCGGGCTGTTCAGCGATATCAAGGCCAATCCGACTGGCGAAAACGTTGAGGCCGGTGTCGCGGTCTATCGCGACGGCGGGCATGACGGCGTTATCGCTTTTGGTGGCGGCAGCGGCCTGGATGCGGCGAAGGCTGTCGCCTTGATGGCCGGTCAAAGCTGCGCCATTTGGGATTTAGAAGATGTCGGCGACAATTGGCTGAACGCCGACCCTGACCGCATCGCGCCGATCGTTGGCGTGCCGACCACGGCGGGAACCGGCTCGGAAGTCGGCCGGGCCTCGGTCATCACTGACGCGGCGAACAAGGTGAAAAAGATCATTTTTCACCCCAAGATGCTGCCGCAAATTGTTATTGCAGATCCGGCACTAACCGTTGGCCTGCCGGCGCATATCACGGCCGCCACCGGCATGGACGCGCTGTCTCACAGTTTGGAAGCCTATTCCGCGCCGGGCTATCACCCGATGGCGCGCGGTATCGCTGTGGAAGGTATCCGTCTGGTCAAGGAATGGTTGGAGCCGGCGGTCAGCGATGGCGCTAATCTGGAAGCGCGCGGCAACATGTTGGTGGCCTCATCCATGGGGGCGACGGCATTCCAGCGCGGGCTCGGCGCCATGCATGCATTGGCCCATCCCTTGGGTGCGCTTTATGACGCCCACCATGGCCTGCTGAACGCCGTGCTGATGCCCTATGTTCTGGTTGCTAATCGGTCGGCGATTGAGAGCGAACTTGATGAACTGGCCAATTGGCTGCGGCTTGGCAACACGTCGGACTTGATCGATTGGGTATTGGGACTGCGCCAACGTATCGGTATTGCTGAAACACTTGCCGACATCGGTATTGATGACACCCAGGCTGAACTCGTTGGCCAAATGGCCGTCGCCGATCCGACATCGGGCTCCAATCCAATCCCCTTCACCGCGGCTCAATATACCGCGATATTCCAACGCGCCGTGCGCGGCGATCTGGGTTAGGAACGCACGATGACGATCAAGGCGGTAACCTTCGATCTGTGGGATACGCTGGTTGATGATGATTCCGATGAAGCTGTCCGCCAGCAGCGCGGCCTGCGCACCAAACGGGAAGAACGGCGTCATCAATTGTGGGAAGTCGTCAATGGCGAGGCGCCGATCTCATACGAAGAAGTAGCGCTCGCCTACGACACCGCCGAAGCCGGTTTTGTCGTGACATGGAAAGAAGGCCATATCAACTGGACTGTTGATCAGCGGCTGCGTGTCGCCCTGAATGGGTTGGGCCGGAATCTTCCTGAAGATGTCTACGCCGATCTGGTTGACCGTCATGGCCGCATGGAAGTCGACATTCCGCCCAACGCCATCGACGGTGTTGCCGCGGCATTGGCGGATTTGTCGAAGCGCTACAAGCTGGCCATTGTTTCAGACGCGATCGTCACGCCGGGCACTGGATTGCGAGAAATCCTCGCCCACCACGGACTGCTGGAGTTCTTTTCTTCTTTCGCATTCTCCGACGAGATCGGCCATTCCAAGCCCCATCGATCAATGTTCGATCACGTCGCCGGCGAATTGGAGATCGGTGTTGAGGAACTCATTCATATCGGTGACCGCGACCACAATGATATCAAGGGCCCGCACGCAATTGGAGCAAAGGCGGTGCTGTTCACGGCGACGCGGCCCGATGATAGGGACATCACCACTGCCGACGCGATTTGTGACAATTACGGGGATCTTCCGGCGATCATTGATCGGTTGGCCGGGAAGTAGATATAGGCACCAACATTGATGCTTGCCCCCACAATTGTCATTCCCGCGAAGGCGGGAAACCAGGAGCAAAACATCAACGCGGTGTATGTGGCCCTGGATTCCCGCCTTCGCGGGAATGACAATACGTGTTGGGACTGCTGAATACTGACTAATTGGTTCAACCGAGTGAACCACGAGACGAGGAAACGACACGATGACGGACGGACTTCGATTTTTGGTGTTGGATGGTTATGCCAAAGCCGGTCGTGAAGACCTCGCCTCCGGCGGCGCTTCAACGGCGGGTCAGCTCTATGATCGGATGCTGAAAACCTGCAATTCCGGTGCTCAGGTCGACGTGATTTATCCGGCTGATCCGGATGCCGTCTTGCCGCAAGGTGCCGAACTTGCCAACTACGATGGCGTTGCCTGGACCGGCTCCAGCTTGACGGTCTATGACGGATCACCTGGCGTAAACGCGCAAATAGCATTCGCCAAGGCAACGTTTGCCGCCGGCGTGCCGAGCTTTGGTTCCTGCTGGGCCGCTCAGATCGCTGTTGTCGCCGCCGGCGGCACCTGCGCCGCCCATCCCAAGGGCAAAGAGATGTTTCTTGCCCGCAAGATCTCGCTCACTCCGGAAGGGCGCGCCCATCCGCTTTATCGCGACAAGAAATCGGTGTTCGACGCCTGGATTTCCCACGACGATGAGATCACTCATCTGCCGGCGGGTGCGGTGTTGTTATCATCGAATGATTTTACCCATGTGCAGTCGGTTTCCGTCACCCACGAAGCCGGCACATTCTGGGCGCTGCAATATCATCCTGAATATGACATCCACGAAATGGCCCGGCTGATTTATTGCCGCAAGCAAAAACTCATCGACCGCGACTTCTTCGCCAACATGGATGATGCCCAGTCCTTCGTCGACAAGTTGGAAGGCCTGCACCAGGACCCCAGCCGCAAGGATCTGGCTTTCCAGCTGGGCATCGACGCCGACATCATGGATCCCAACATCCGCCAAGCGGAAGTACGCAACTGGATCAACCAATTGGTGGTGCCGCACGCCGCGGGGCGTCGGTAGCTGTAGTCGGTTCGCTAGGCCGCCCAATCCCCCCGCGTCATTGCCGGACTTGATCCGGCAATCCATGCCGATGTCTTGTCCAGGAGTTCTACCTGTGTCGGTGAGGCTGTAGTGAGGCCGGTGGCGTGGACCCCAGGGTCACGCCCTGGGGTGACGGAGTATTGGGAAAGGCAGCCGATAACCCCTCCACGTCATCACCCGGTTTATCCGGGTGATCCAATGGCGTTTGCAGCAGATGGCCCGTTCGCATTTGTCGGTGTTGTCGTCTAAACGATCCGCCAATGGATTGCCCAAATAAATCGGGCAATGACGTAATTGGGGTTGGGGTATTACAACGAACCCAGACCGCGTCACCCCACGGCTTGACCTTGGGGTCCATACCGCTGGCCTCCCCGCGACTCCAACGGCACCGCCGGAAATCCCGGATCAAATACAGGCATGGATGCCAGGATCAAGTCCTGGCATGACGGAAATAGCTGTCAGGGCGACTAAACAGCGTCAGGCATCGACCGAAACTATCACGGCGTCATCCCGGATGCTTTGCGGTGCGAAGTACCGCAATGCTGATCCGGGATCTCAACCCACACCCGATGCCACCAGCTAGCTGCGCTCAAAACCGCGGCGGATTTCCCAGTCGGTGACCCGGCGGTCATACTCAATCTGTTCCCATTCGGCAGCATGGACGTAGTGGTCGATGACGTCGTCGCCGAATGCTGCGCGCAGCATCTTTGAGCGGTTCAGCGCGATTGCGGCATCGCGCAAGGTTCCGGGGATCTCCCGGGCGCGTTTGGCCTGATAGGCGTCGCCCTTGAATTCCGCCTCCAGTTCAAGCTTTTGTTCCATACCGGAAATACCGGCGGCGATCAGCGCCGCAAATGCCAGATAGGGGTTTAAATCCGCACCGCCGACCCGGCATTCGACGCGCACGGCTTTGCTATCGCTGCCGCAGATGCGGTAACCGGCGGTGCGATTATCCTGCGACCAGATCGCCTTGGTGGGGGCGAAGGTGCCGGCCTGAAAGCGTTTGTAGGAATTGATGTTTGGCGCCAGAAAATAGGTGAACTCAGACGCATGGGCGAGCAGGCCGGCCAGATAATGACGCATCAGATCCGACATGCCGTATTCGCCGGCTTTGTCCTGGAAATGGGCCTTTTTGCCGCTCTTTGACCACAACGATTGATGGACATGGCTGGAGGAGCCGGCGGCGGTGTAATCGTATTTGGCCATAAAGGTGATGGCCCGGCTGTGTTTCCAGGCAATTTCCTTGCAACCGTTCTTGGTGACTACGTGATCATCCGCAGCTGTCAGTGCATCGGCATAGCGCACGTTGATTTCTTCCTGGCCGGCCCAGGCTTCGCCCTTGGAATTTTCAACCGGGATACCGGCGCCGAATAATCCGTTGCGGATGGCGCGCATGACGTCTTCTTCCTTAGTGGTCTGGAAGACGTGATAATCCTCGTTGTAAGTGCTGATCGGGTTCAGATCACGGTAACCTTTGTTGTCTGCCTCTTCGAATGTTTCCTTAAACATGAAGAACTCAAGTTCAGACGCCATCATGGCGCGATAGCCCATATCGTCGAGGCGTTTGAGCTGGCGTTTGAGAACCGCGCGCGGTGAATGGCTGACTTCCGCGTGGGTATGGTGATCCAACAAATCGCACAGCACCAATGCCGTGCCTTCCAGCCAGGGAACCCGCCGCAGCGTCGTCATATCCGGCTTCATGGTGTAGTCACCATAGCCGGATTCCCAACTCGTTGATGCGTAGCCCGGCACGGTTTCCATCTCAGCGTCCGTAGCCAGCAGATAGTTGCATGAATGGGTTTCGTTGACGCCGCTATCGAGAAAATTCTGGATATGAAAGCGCTTGCCCATTAGGCGGCCCTGCATGTCCACCTGGGCCATGATCACGGTGTCGATCTCACCGGATTTTGCCGCCGATTTCAGTTGTTCCAAAGTCAGGTTGCCAGGCATGTCGTGCGCTTCTCTTAAAATTCGCTTCTATTAAACGGTAATGCTCTCCCGGTTTTTGACCGGGAGAGCGTTTCTTATGGTCAGCCGTAGCGATACGGCCGGCCGGCCTTGGCCATGTCGGCATTGTACTTCTTGAAAATGTCGACGACTTTTTTCTTGAGTGGAGATTCAGCTGCGATCTCATCCCAGAATTTCACGGCCGCGGCTTCCACGGTCGCCCATTCTTCATCAGGGATTGACGTCAGCTTCATCTTGGTACCGTCAACGCGCAAGGATGCCTCGCCGCCCCAGTACCACCACTGACGATAATAATGGGATTGTTCGAAGCAGACTTTCACCAGCTCCTTCATGTTATCGGGCAACGCATTCCAGCGATCCATGTTGGAGAAGAACGATCCGCACCAGGCGCCGGAGATGTTGTTGGTGAGGAAATAATCGGTCACATCGGCCCAACCGACCGTGTAATCCTCGGTAATCCCCGACCAGGCAACACCGTCAAGCTCACCGGTTTGCACGGCAACCTCAATGTCTTCCCATGGCAGGGTGACCGGCACCACGCCGAACTGCGCCAGGAACCGGCCGGCGGTCGGGAAAGTGAAGACCCGCTTGCCCTTCAGATCAGCCAGTTTATGGATGGGGTCCTTAGTGGCGAAGTGGCAGGGATCCCAGGCACCGGCGGAAATGTGTTTAACGCCAACCGCTGAATACTGTTCATCCCAGATTTTATTTAGGCCGTACTGATTGAACAGTACCGGCACGTCGAGCGAATAGCGGCTGGCAAACGGGAAATAGCCGCCAAATACGGTGACTTCCGTTGGCGAAGCCATGGAATCGTCGTCCGACTGCACCGCGTCGATGGTGCCGCGCTGCATGGCCCGGAACAACTCGCCGGTTGGCACCAACTGGTCAGCGAAAAACAGCTCGATCTCCATGTCATTGCCGGCGATCTTATTGAAGCTGTCGATGGCCGGTTTGATGACGTGTTCGGCCAGTGCCGCGCCGGCATATGTTTGTAGGCGCCATTTAATCGTCGATGCACCATGTACCGCAGGTGCGGCGAGCGATGCGGTTCCCACGGCGGCGCCGGCAATACCGGCTTTTTTCAAGAATTCGCGTCTGTTCGTCATTGCTTTTTCTCCCAGTTATCGTGGAGCGAATGATCTTCGCCCACTTTTATTTCCCTCGGCGGGATTGCACCGAGGGTTTCACAAAAACCGGCCATCCATGACAGGTGGCCCGTTCAAACCATATTTTTATCGGGACGTTGATCGTCCTCTCAAGGTTATTTCCCATACACATAATTCGGCAGCCACAGGGCGATCTGCGGAAATATTGTGACGATTGCCAGAGCCAGGATCATCACCCCGACAAAGGGGATGATCGAGCGATAAATGTCATGAATGGATATTTCTGGCGGCGCCATGGCCCGCATTAAAAACAGATTGTAGCCAAACGGCGGCGTCATATAGGCGATCTGGCAGGTAATCGTGTAGAGCACGCCATACCAGATCAAATCGAAACCGAGCAGCTTGACCAGCGGCACATAGAGTGGCGCAACGATCACCAGCATGGCGGTGTCGTCGAGAAACGTGCCCATCAAAAGATAGCTCAACTGCATCAGCAGGAGGATTTCCCACGGGCCCAGGCCAAGGCGGCCGACAAAGAAACCCTCAATGGCACGCACGGCGCCGAGCCCATCGAAGACGGCACCGAAACACAATGCCGCCAGGATGATCCACATGAACATGCAGGAGATACCCAGTGTGTTGCGCACGGTATTTTCGAAGACCTCCTTGTTCATGCGGCCTTTCAACACCGCTGCCGCGAATGCGGTCAGAGCGCCGATGGCCGAGCTTTCCACCAGACTTGTCCAGCCATTAACGAACGGCACCATCATCGTCGCGAATATCGCCAGCGGCAGAACGCCGGCGCCGAGCAGACGGAGCTTTTCCGCCGTGGGCACATCGCGCTCTTCCTTCGGCAAAGCTGGCCCAAGCGCCGGATTGAGCCAGCAACGTACAACAATGTAGAGCACGAAAAGGCTCGCCATCATCAGGCCCGGAAAGACACCGGCAAGCCAAAGTTGCCCGACCGGTTGGCGGGCGATCATGGCATAGAGCACCAAAACCACGGAAGGCGGCACCAGAATACCTAGAGACGAACCGGCCTGAATCACACCGGTGACCATGCGCTTGTCGTAGCCTCGGCGTAACAGCTCCGGCAATGCGATCGTGGCGCCGATTGCCATGCCGGCAACCGAAAGGCCGTTCATGGCCGAGATCAGCACCATCAGTCCGATCGTGCCGACCGCCAGGCCGCCATTTACCGGTCCCATCCAGACATGGAACATTTTATAAAGATCATCGGCAAGGCGCGATTCCGACAGCACATAGCCCATGAAGATAAACATCGGCAGCGTCAGCAACGGGTACCATTTCATCAACTTCATCGCCGCCGAGAAGGCGAGGTCAGATCCGCCGGTGCCCCACAGTGAAAGCGCAGCCGCCACGGCGACGAAGCCGATCGCGGCAAAAACACGCTGCCCGGTCAAAAGCATTAGCATCATCGAGGCGAACATCAGTGTGGCGATCATTTCATAGGACATGCGCGTTCCTACAACTCCTCGCCACGGAGCTTGGCGATATCCTTGAACAGGATCGCTGTCGCCTGCAATAGCATCAGAAATACAGCCAGGCACATGACCGCTTTGATCGGCCACATAACCGGTCGCCAGGCGGTCGAACTACGTTCAACACGCTTGATCGCCTTCTCAGCGGCGTCATATCCCTCGGTGAATAATGTGCCGATCAGGTCACCGAAAAACGTGAATGGTTCAGCGCCGTAATAGCCGAGCGAGTAAGCGCTGGAACCGACCGCGCCGTAAAAAAGGACGCAGAGATAGAAGATTAAAAACAACACAGTGAACGCATCGACGGCTGCTTTGGTCCGATCCGACCAACTGCCGTAGAACAAGTCCATGCGCACGTTCGAACCCAGCTGCAGCGAATAGGGGCCGCCAAGCAGGTAATATGACACCATGGCGAATTGAGCCATTTCAAGTGTCCATAAGGTCGGATTGAAAAACGTTTTGGAGATCGAAGACCACAGCAATATCGCCATCATGACAAACAGCAGGTACATCGCAATCCGGCCGACGAACCAGTTCACACCCTCAACGTAGCGCACATAGGATCTGATTACTTTCGGCATGGCCTATCCCTGCAACTCCACGGCGGTGGCAGCATGGTCCAATTGTTCGATGGCTTCCAGAATCAAATTCCCCAATTCTCCAGCAACACGAACCTGGTCTTGGTGTTTGGCCACCAGATCGTTGCGGATTTCAATCATGACATTCAAGATACCGCGCGGAACGGCATGCCGGCGCAGGGTATGTGTAACGCCATCATCCGGCCCGTAAGGCTCATTTTGGCGGGTTTCCATGGAAGTAAATTGATCGGCGATCGATGCCATGGCATCGGCCAGGCGCGGGTCGTCGTCAAACACCAAGCCCAATTCAACTGCCCGGTTTTGGTCGAAATAAACCGGCGTAAAGGTGTGGATGGTCACCAATATTGATTGATACGGCCGGCGCTCTAGCGTCGCTTCAATGGCGGCATGGAACGGGTCATAGATCGCTGCCACACGGTTATTTTGATCAACGACAGAGACATTTAGATTGCCCGGAATTTCATGAACTTCGCTGGTTTGGCGGATTGATTCTGGTGTTCCCGGCTGCCGGTTGACGTCACAGACCAACCGGGAAAATCCCGACGATATCAACGGCGCGTTCAGACGTTGGGAAATTTCAGCCGCCAACGCGCTGGCGCCCGGGTCCCAGGCCACATGGCTTTCCAGAATGTCATTGGCCAACCCCAAATTGCCAAGTGCCGCCGGAATTTGACGGCTGGCGTGATCGCACACCAGCACGACCGGGCTGTCGCCGTCGGGATTATCGACACGAACCGCCGGGCCGTCAGACTGTTTCAATAGTGATCTCTCAGGCGGTTCGATCATTGCCTCATCCATGTCACTGAAAAAATTTGAACAAAAAGAAACAGTCTGTCAATATCCTTTCTAAATTCGCTGATGACGGAAATCAAACGTAGCGGCGCCACGCCATGAGCAGCACCGAGACAACTGTTGATAATCTTCTCCAGGAACGCTTTGAATCGCTGACGCGGGCGGAGCGGCAGCTGGTCAATTCGCTATTGAAAAACTGGCCGGTCTCTGGCTTGGCCAGCATTACCGCCGTGGCGCAAAAAGCCGAAGTCTCAACGCCGACCGTTGTCCGTATGGTTCAAAAAATTGGATTCAAAGGCTTTCCGGAATTCCAGGCGGCGGTCCGCAATGATCTGGAAGCCTCAATCTCCAACCCAATCGCCAAGCATGAACGTTGGGCAGCCAACGCCCCGGACGGCCACGTGCTCAACCGGTTCGCCGATGCCGTCGTCCAAAACTTGCATCAGACCCTGCACCAAATCGATCCCGTTGAATTCGACCGTTGCTGTGCCTTGCTGGCCGATCCGGCGCATCGGGTGTTCGTCACCGGCGGCCGCATTACCAGCACGTTGGCTGAATATCTTTACCGCCACCTGCAGATGGTCCGTTCCGATGTCACGCTGGTGCCGGCCGCCGCAAACTCCTGGCCGCATCACCTGCTGGATATGAAATCCGGTGATGTTCTGATGATTTTCGATATTCGCCGCTATGAAAACGATCTGCTGAAACTGGCCGAGCTTGCCGGTCAATCCGGTGTTGAGATTGTTCTGGTCACCGATCAATGGGGCTCTCCCATCGGCCGTCATGCCATCCATCGGTTCAACTGCCGCATTGAAGCGCCGTCGGCGTGGGATTCTAACGCCTCGTTGCTGGTCCTGATCGAAACCATGATTGCGCAGATCCAATCGCAAACCTGGAAAACCACATCGGGCCGCATGCGTGACCTGGAAATGCTCTTCGATAAAACCCGGCTGTTTCGCAAATTCAAATAGGCCGGTCGGGACGTTATTCATTTGGCGGTTTGAGAATCAAGCGTGGTGAGGCAGGATGAACACCAACTCATACGAACCCTTAAGATGACCTTGGAGCTAACCATGACCCGGATGTTGGCGATCTCAACACTGACCCTGGCATTGCTATGGGCCGGCAATCCAGCCGCCGCTGCAACGGCTGATGTTACGGCAGATGTTGATCCGACCGGCGGAAGATTGGTAGCCTCCTGGCACAATTTCGGCTTACCGATCGAGAAAATCGACACCCTGATTAGAGTGGCGGACGATACTACCAAAAAGCCGGAGACATCCTCCGATGACGACGCCATCAAAAAGCCGGAAACCGCCACCGACGGCGACGGTGACACAGCTCTCAAAACCAATGAGCAACCTGGACAGGGTCAGGATAAATCTAGTGACGATTCCAAGGAAGGTCTGAGCGACGGCGGCGCCGATACCGATAAGACCGCCAAAAAGGATGGCGAAGAGCCCAAGGGTTTATCCGACGACAACGCCGAGACCGTCAAAAAGAGTGTTAAGGAAGAGGATAAATCCGTCGCCGAAGAAGTGGTCGACGGCACCAAAAAGGTCGGCAAGAAAGTCGTCAAAGGTACAAAGAAAGCCGCCAAAAGAGCAGCCAAGAAAACCAAGAAAATTTGGTGCGGCCTGGTTAAATGTAAATAACCGGCTGAACTCGTTTTCGCCCGGCCGGTTGCCGGTTTGCCTATGAGTGGTTGCCGATCAACGCTTGTGGATGGCTGTCCAACAGGGTTTCATCGCAGTACTTCACCATCGAATTTACCCGTGCCGGGCAAGCATTGCGGATAACCGATAGCGGAAATTTTTCCGGAACTCTCGGACGGCGCAGGCATACCGCACCGTTGATGCCCCAGATGGCCTCCAACGTCCCAATCTTTTTTGCCGGCCGCGGTGAGCGCCGGTCGAAAATCTGTAAACGCCGCCCGGCGACGGTGAAAGACTGTCCGGTGCCGCAATAATCGGCACGCATCATGCGGGTACAGGCCTGGTGGTAGTTCGCCAGGCTTTCGCCATTTGGCGTTTTGGCCCAGGGCGAGTAGCCCATGCGCAGACATTTCAGGTGGGCGCCGGAAGAGCAACTGAAACTGTACCGGCCATCCTTGTAGGCAACGAACCGTCCGTCGGCAGCATATTTACCCGAGACCGGTACCGCCAATGCCAGTCCGTAAGGTCCCTTGTTGCAAAGCGGTTCCCAACTGCCGGCCGATTGATTGAAAAAGGACAGGTCATAAAGGGTGAGGGGTCGTGGCCCGCCGACCGGATCGGCGACGATGGCGTTAATGCGGACACGGTAGCCGCCGCTGTTCGGGTTGCCGATTTTCAAGATGGCGCCGGTAAGCCGGTGGTCTGATGCGCGTGAGCCGTCTTGATTGATGGCAACGAATTTGCCCGCGACGACTTTAACCGACAAATCCCCCGGCGCGGCTTGGGCGCCGCCTGCAATCATCATGATTGCAAGCAGCGCACCAAATCGTGGGAGGGACCGCAAGTGGCGCAAGGCGCTGGTGTGGTTCATGCGGTTCATAACAATCAACCTAGCGACGCGTGCCGGTGAGGTCCGGTCCATTGACACCACACTGCCAGGGTTCGCAGTTGCCACCGACCATGGGGATCTGCATTGGGCTGACGATGCCTCCGGTCGAGCCGCTCTTTTCAGCAATCCGCGTACCGGTCAGATCCGGTCCGTTGACACCGCAACTCCAGGGCTGGCAAGAGCCACCGACCATGGGGATCTGCATTGGGCTCACGATGCCTCCGGTCGAGCCGTTTTTTTCAGCAATTCGCGTACCGGTAAGGTCGGGTCCGTTGACGCCGCAATCCCAGGGCTGGCAGCCGCCACCGATCATGGGGATCTGCATCGGGCTGACGATACCACCGTTCGAGCCGCTATTTTCAGCAATCCGCGTGCCGGTCAGGTCCGGTCCGTTGACGCCGCAATCCCAGGGTTGGCAGTTGCCACCGATCATGGGGATCTGCATCGGCCTGACGATACCACCGTTCGAGCCGCTATTTTCAGCAATCCGCGTGCCGGTCAGGTCCGGTCCGTTGACGCCGCAATCCCAGGGGTCGCAACCGGCTCCGATCATGGGGATCTGCATCGGGCTCACGATACCTCCGTTCGAGCTGGTTTTCTCGGCGATCCGCGTGCCGGTAAGGTCCGGTCCGTTGACGCCGCAATCCCAGGGTTCGCAACCGCCGCCAATCGAGGGCAATGGCAGAAGCGGGTTGAAGACGCCCCGGCTTGAATCGATTTTTTCGGCGATGCGGGTGCCGGTGAGATCAGGGCCGTTGAATGTTACAGCGGCATTCGCCGTTGAGACTGTTGAAACAACCGCAACAAATGTCAGGGCTGTCAGGGTGTGTTTTAGAATGGTCATTGTCATTTCCTATTTGGTTTGGGTTCTGCGGGGGAGTTGTTCCGACCGCGTGGAAATGATTTAGGCCGGCCAGCACCGGCAAACTTGAAGACCACCTGAAGAAATCCTGAGTATTGTTTGGAAAATCGCCTCAACCGGCGTATTTTAACCCATCGGATGGCTCAAAAGGCAGCCGGAGAGCGGATTCGGACGGAATCTGTTTTCGGCTTTGCCATCATCACGGAGGGGAATTTGACATTCCAGTTTGGTGAGTGGGCGCTTGACCCTGAGCGGTTTGAGTTGCTGCGCAACGGCGAGGGCACCAAAGTTGAACCCCGGGTGCTCGATCTGCTGTTTTTGCTAGTAGGCAATCACGCGCGCATCGTCACCAAGGATGAGATCGTCGATCAAATCTGGGGTGGACGCATCGTTTCAGAGGCGACGATCTCTACTTGCATTAAATCTGCCCGTCAGGCGATCGGCGATGATGGTAAGGAACAAAATCTGATCCGCACCGTCCACGGGCGCGGATTTCGATTTGTCGGCACACTTGATGCTTTCGAATCTGCTGAGCCGGTTTTACCGAGCCCACCGAAACCGGCGGTTGGCGATTCCCCAACCCGGCCATCCCTGGCGATCCTACCGATGCAGGTGTTTGATGATGACCCTGAACTGACAGCGATCGCCGACGGCCTGGTGGAAAATCTCACGACCGTTTTGACCCGTGTGCCACTACTGCAGCTAACCTCCCGGGCGGCGAGTTTTTCGCTGAAAGGCCAACCGATACTAATGGAGGAGGTAAGGCAGCGGTTTGGTGTCAGCCTGATGCTGGAAGGCAGCTTGCAAGGTGTCGGCGAAACCTTGCGCGCCAATTTACAGCTTATCGATACCGCCAACGGGTTTCATCTATGGGCGCGGCAATTCGACGAGCCGCCCGGGCCCGATGTCATCGATCGGTTGGTGCATGCCGTGCTCCCGCACCTGGAGCCGCAATTGTTGCGGGCGATTGTCGCGCACTACGAAAAAGACACCCATCAAAGCGAAAGCCATCGGCTGTTGATCAAGGCACAAGGGGTTATGACGCTCAAAGGCTGGCGCGGCGATACCTTCACCGAAGCGACGCAATTGCTGCGCAAGGCCGCGGATCTGGAGCCGGATTTCGCCTTGGTGCACGCTCACCTGGCCCTGGTATTGGGATTGGGCCACCGGTTCGGCCTGCTTGACCGCAATGACTCCATCAAGGCAGAGGCGGAGGCAGAAGCTGAGTTAGCGCTTGAACTCGACAATATGGATTCAAACGTCACCGGGCTCGCCGCCTGCGCGCTTTCAGATATTGGTCAGGCGAAAAGGGCCATTCCGCTATTGGAACAGGCTATCGAGCTAAACGCCAACAATGCACAAGCTTGGGCGGCGCTGGGAACGGCCAGACTTTATTGCAAACAGATTCCCGATGCGATCGCCGATCTCACGCATGGCATCAAAATCAGTCCGATGGATAACCGCCTATCGGTTTGGGGGACAGCCTTGGCCATGGCCTATGTCGTTGACCAGCAATTCGACCGCGCATTTGAAATTGCCACGGCCGCCTGTCAACGTGACCAGAAAGCCTATGGATCGCGGCTGGCGCTGGCAGTCACCTGTTTTTGCAAAAAGGACGAAGAAGGCGCCCGCGCCGCCCTAGCTGAAAGCTATCGAATGATGCCGGAAATGACCGATCGGATAATGGATTTAACCGTCGGCAAGTGGTTCGGCGCGGCGTTGCGCGGGTTAGACGCCGAGCGCTAATATACCGTCAGGTTAAGTGTGTTTGATGACGAAGCGATAGACGTCGCCGTCCTGGCCCGTCTCCAGCAACTCATTGCCTGTCGTCCGGCAGAAAGCTTCAAAATCGGCAACCGAACCCGGGTCGGTGGATAAAATTTCCAGGTTTTCGCCCACCGGCACATCTTTCAACGCCTTTTTGGCTTTCAGGATGGGGAGGGGGCAATTCAGTCCTTTGGCGTCAAGCAGATGGGCGGTCATATTGATTTCGGTCCGTTACTGGCGATGGTTATCGCGTTAGATAAATAGGTTGATGTCTGATTTGAGGGCTTTTTCCATATAAGTCGCGGCGCCGCCAACCTCAATACCGTCAATCATTTCTTCGGTGCCGTATTCGAATAAATCCATGGTCATCTGGCAGCCGATCAAATTGACATCCGATTCCACCGCCGCGTCGCGCAGTTCTTCAATTGAAGCAACGCCTTTTTTCTTGATCAGGTTTTTCATCATGACGCTGGCGGCTGCATCGACACCTGGCAGAGAAGCGACGATATTCGGCATGGTCATGTGCATGCCCATCATCGGCATTTTCATGGCGGCGTTGCCCAACGGTGTAACCTGCAGATCGAGTTTCTTCAAAAGCAGCGGCAGGCCATAAAACGTGAAGAACATCGTCACGTTGACGTCCATCGCCGCGGCTGTCGTGGCCAAAATGAAGGGCGGGTAAGCCCAATCGAGGGAACCCTTGGTGACGATTATCGTCATGGTTTTGGCATTATCCAAACTTTTGGCGTCCACGTCCGTCATAAGATTTCCCTCCTGTTTCGCCATTTATTGTATATTACTATATTCTAATTTAGTCATGAATCAACTTTCCGACAACACGCTAGGTAATGCGATCGCCTCCATGTCTAAGGCGCCGATCTATTTGGGCAGTCCTGTTTTTCGCAAACCGGCCTACGGGCGCCAGCATCCGTTATCGATTCCCCGCGTCGAAATCGTTCATGACATCTGCCAGGCATTGGGCTGGATCAGCGATGATAATTTCCAAACCTGCCCGACGGCTACATTCGATGAACTGACGCAATTCCATGATGCCGATTATGTCCGCGCCTTGGAAAAATGTGACCGCGACGGCCTGGTAGATGCGGCGAGCCGAAAACGGTTTGCCATCGGAACGATGGAAAATCCGTTATTTGCGGGTGTCTATGAGCGCGCCGCCACGGCGGTTGGCGGATCGATCCGCGCGGCCGAACTGGCAATTGCCGGGCGCACCGTCTTTCATCCCGCTGGCGGTACCCATCATGGCCGGCCGGACCGGGCCAGCGGTTTTTGCTACTTCAACGATCCGGTTTTCGCAATCCTGACATTGTTGCGATCTGGGCTGGAGCGGGTGCTCTACATCGATTTGGACGCCCATCACGGCGATGGTGTCGAGGATGCATTCGCAGCTGATGAGAGAGTGTGGACCGTCTCCGTCCACGAGGCGGATCGTTGGCCCCATTCCGGGCGCTTGGAAGACCGCGGCAAAGGGCGGGCGGTCAACCTTCCGGTACCGTCGGGCTTTCATGATGCGGAACTGCAACTCATCACCGATGTCGTTCTCCTGCCGTTGATTGGCGCGCTTCAGCCCCAGGCCGTTGTCATTACCTGCGGCGCTGATGGACTCGACGGCGATCCGCTTTCACGCATGGCGCTAACCAATTCGTCCCTGTGGGCGACCGTTGGGCAATTGACCGCCCAGATTTCGGCTGCCGTAGTGGTTGGCGGCGGCGGTTACAATCCGTGGACAGTGGCGCGCTGCTGGGCCGGTTTGTGGGGCAGCATCAATCAGTTTGAAATGCCTGAACGTTTGCCTCTTTCAAATTCTGACATGCTAGGCCGGCTGGAATGTGATCTCATCGATGACGAAGATATCAAGCCGGAATGGACGACAACCCTGGCCGACCCGATCACCGTTTTCGCCATCCGCGAACCGGTACGCGCGCTTGTCGACGAGGTGGCAAGGCGACGAATTGATCTAGTTCCAGCAACTTAATTAGCGGTGGGACCGCCTCGCCAAACGCCATGCGTCAATCTGGTACGTTGTGGCGAAATTAAAATATGATCACATTCTAATAATACTATGTGCATACGCCGAGACAGGCGACCAAGGGGAGACCGTCATGCCCGCTCCGCCGCTTTATATTCTGCTGTGTTCGGCAGAACATGAAAAAATCCAAATGGCTGCTATGATGGCCGCCGTGGCCGCGGTGTCGGAGCGCCCCGTCCAAGTTTTTGTGAGTATGAACGCCATCTTCGTTTTTCGGCGCGACGCCGGTGATGAACGTTATTCAGGCGGCAAGTTTTCCGATTTGATGAAGAAAAAATCTGCTCCCGACGCCCTGCAACTATTTGAACAGGGCAAGATGCTCGGCGACTTGACGATGCTGCCGTGTTCCATGGCGCTGGACATTTCGGAGCTGGAGATGGACGATTTCGTTGACGGGTTGTTTGATGAACCGGCGGGGCTGACCAAGTTTTTATCCGACGCCGAAGCCGGTCAGTTGATCACCTTGTAAATGGGCGGAGCTAATATGAGCACACGAAAACACATCGATGCCCGGGGCGCCTATTGCCCAGGCCCGCTGATGGAATTGATCGCCGGCTTGAAACTGATTGAGATCGGCGACGAGATCGAGGTCTTGTCATCCGACAAGGGGTCGGCGACGGATATCCCCATGTGGGTGGAAAAAGTCAAACACGAGGTGACTGATTCTGAAGAAATGGAAGGGCATTGGCGCATCGTGGTGCGCAAAAAGAAATAGGCCTGCCGATTGAGCACGCCGTAAAAATGGGAGGCATATAATGACAAAACAAATCCTCATTGTCGGAGGCGGGTTGGCAGGGACCATCGTCGCCAACGGCCTGTGCCGGCAGCTTGCCAGCGAGATTCGCGGCAACGACGTGGCCGTCACCATGATCGGCAATGCCGAAAAACACCTTTATCAGCCCGGCCTGCTTTATGTGCCGTTCGGGCGCATCCGTGAAAAAGAACTGTTTCGCGAGCAGAGCAAAGTTCTCAACCGCCTAGTCACCTTCCATCTGGATGGCGCCACCAATATCGACGTTGACAACCAGCAGGTGACGACTGAATCCGGCAAGACCTTCGGATATGATTATTTGGTCATCGCCACCGGTTCCCGCATTCGGCCCGACACGATCCCCGGCATGGAAGAGGGTGCCCATTGGTTTTACGATCTTGATGGTGCACGCAAGATGCGTGGCGCACTGGAAGATTTTGAGGGCGGTAAGATCGTCATCAATGTCAACGCGCCGCACAAATGCCCGGTCGCACCGTTGGAAATCACTTTCATGCTGCGCGACTATTTCGAGGACAAGGGCATGCTCGATAAAGTCGAGTTGACCTACACCTACCCGATCGGTCGCCTACACGCCCTGGAACCGGTGGCGCAGTGGACGCAGCCGGAATTCGATAAGGCCGGGATCAAGTACGAGACCTTCTTCAATACCAAGGAAGTCGATCCGCAAGCCAAGACCATCACCTCTGAAGAAGAGGTCACCTTGCCTTACGATTTGCTGATCACCATCCCGCCGCATAACGGTGCGGAAGTGATCACCAATTCCGGCCTGGGTGACGGTGGTTGGGTGCCGACTGAACGGGAGACCTTATTCCGTGAAGGCAGCACCAATGTCTTCGTCGTCGGTGACACCACCAATATCCCGATTTCGAAAGCCGGTTCGACGGCCCATTTCGAGGCCGACACGATCATCGATAATTTGGTCTCACTGGTTACCGAAGGCCGCATGGCCCGGCTTTATGACGGCAAGGTATTCTGCTTCGTCGAAACCGGTCTGGGGGACGGGACCTATGTGTGGTTCAACTACAAAACGCCACCCAATCCGGGCCCTCCGTCGCAGATGATCCATTGGTTCAAGCTCGCTTACAACCGCCTTTACTGGTTGTCGGCGCGTGGCCTTCTATAAGGCGGGGTGCGGATTATGAACGATAGTTCAGCAACACCCATGACCAACGAACCGCTCTCTGAATCCGATCGCCTTGTCATGGCGCTGAAGGACTCATTGACCGATTCCATGGTCGAACGGGTAACGGCGACCGCCGGCAACGGTCTGGAGCTGCTTGACCGTCTCAACGATGAAGAAACCCGAGACGCGCTGCACATGATCATCGATCAGGTCACCGATCTTTACCGTGTCGGTGCATTGGGGACCTTGTTTGAGGTCGTCGGTCTTCTGCATGCGGCCAAGTCAGCGGCCACTGATGATATCATCGAGCGCTTGTTTACCTTCTACGAGCACATGATGAACAACATCGGCACTGAGGAAATGGCCAACCTGGCGGCGAATCTGACTGATTCCATGGACGGCGCCATTGATGATGCCAAGTCGCAGACATCATCCGGTGGTTTGTTTTCCACCCTCTCGCTGCTCTCTAAATCTGAATCGCAGCAAAGCCTCAAGTTCTTGCTGGCTTTCGGCGCACGGCTGCAGCAGTCGCAGGGGCGCTAACACACAGTCGCGAGGCGACGCACGATGTGCTGTCGCCTCGCTTCCTTGCCATCGCTCACCAATTCTCTACGCTCGGCTCTTCCCATAGGTTCTATACCTATGATATTAGTGCATTCTAATATATAGAGGGCGCACATGAGTTGGCTGAAGAAGATCACCGCCATTGAAGAACTGGAGGACGCGGAATTTGATCCGGGTCTAGTGGCGCGCATGGAAGCGCTGAGCGGTGATGACGCCGGCCGTCCGATCCGGTTTTCAACGCCGACCTTCCGTGATTTCACCTCCACTGAATTGCAAGGCTGTAGCCGCAATTCATTCCCGGCGTTTTCCATCACCGCCGGCGCCTGCGCCCTCGACTGCGATCATTGCCAGGCAAAAATTCTGGAACCGATGATCCCGGCCACCTCGCCGGAGATGCTCGACAGGAAAGTGCGGGATTTGATTCTGCTGCAGGACCTGCAGGGTTTTCTGTTATCGGGCGGTTCCAACCGCCGCAACGAAATCAAGTATGAGCGCTTCTTCCCGGTGATTGAGGGTTTAAAGCGCGATCATCCGAATTTGAATATCGCCATTCATTCCGCATTGTTGGGAGAAGATCAGGCGCGGCGCATGCAGGATGCCGGTGTTGATACCGCCATGATCGACATCATCGGCAATCAAGACACAATCCGCGAAGTCTATCATCTGGATCGGCCCGTCGCCGATTTCGAGGCTTCGCTGGCCGCCCTGTCGGCGACTTCCATGCAAGTGGTGCCACATGTGGTGATCGGCTTGCATTATGGGCAGCTTCGCGGCGAACGCGCCGCACTTGAGATCATTGGCCGCCATGATGTGCATTCGTTGGTGCTGGTGGTCATCATGCCGTTTTATGCCGAGAAGGGGTTGTTCGCGACACCGACGCCGCATGAGGTTGGCGAGATCATGTTGGAAGCCCGGACCGTTATGGCCGGTAAGCCTGTGCAGCTAGGATGTGCACGACCGCCAGGCATGCACAAACGCGTCACCGATGCCTATGCGGTGATGGCCGGTTTAGATGGCATCGCTTTCCCTGCCGACGGTGCTGTTACCGTTGCCACGACAATCGGCCGGCCCCATCACCAGGAGCACGCCTGTTGTTCCATGGAACTGGGTGATGAGGAAAACCGGCGCATGGGCGCGCCGTGCGCGGCATGACGATAGAAGTCGACATATTGGTGGTTGGCCTCGGTCCGGCCGGGGCAAGTGCTGCCGCTGCGGCCGCCGAGGCAGGCTGTTCGGTGCTTGCCGTTGACCGAAAATCTTCTGCCGGTGAGCCTGTCCAATGCGCTGAATTAGTCACCGGTATGATCGGCCCGGAATTTGGTGACATGCGACAAGTGATCGACCAGGATATCGCCCGGATGGTTACATACGTCGAGGATGAACCACCGCATGTCACCGACCCCTTTCCAGGTCACATGATCGACCGGGCGGCATTTGATCAATCGCTAATCACCGCCGCCCAAGCGCTTGGGGTACAATGCCGGTTTGGCACCGGATTGCGGGAGATCACACCGCAAGGGGCGGTTTTATCCGACGGTGAACAATTAACCGCACGCTTGATCATTGGCGCTGATGGACCGCGCTCAAAGGTTGCCGCGGCGGTCGGTCAATCCAATACCGAATTGGTCGAGGCCCGCCAGATCACTGTGCCACTGTCTGCGCCCCATGATGCTACGGATATCTATCTTTCTGGAACGATCCCTGGCGGATACGGATGGCTGTTTCCCAAAGCCGATGTCGCCCATATCGGCATCGGGGTGGATAGCCGGCACCGCCACCTTTTGGCGGAACTATTAAACGATCTGCATCAACGATTGATCGAAGAAGGACGCGTTGGCGAGACAATTCTCAAAACAACCGGCGGCGCCATTCCGGTCGGTGGTTTGCGCCAAGTCTTGACCCGGATTGGATCCTGTCCAGTTCTGCTGGCTGGCGATGCGGCCGGGCTGGCCAACCCTGTTACCGGAGCCGGGATCAATTCAGCTGTCATATCAGGCCGTATGGCTGGCGAGGCAGCGGCACAATGGTGCGCCGGCGATAACTCCGCGCTTGATGAATATGGCGAAGAAATTGAAAGCCTGTTCGGCACCGCGCTTGCCCGCGCCAAGGATCGCCGGGCGGAAATCACAGCAGTCTTTGATAACAACGAACAGCCATCCGCCGAACAGATGCGCCGAAGCTGGATCGCATTTGACGCCTATTGGCATACCCTGAAATCACAACAACCCATCGGAGAACGCGCCCATGTCCTGTCTGAAGCATGATCCGCAAACCGGGCCGGAAATACCGATGGCAGACGCGTTGTCGGTTGACGGCGACATGGCGCCCCGGTCTCCAGAAGCGACGCCGGCGCCGTTACGCAATGGCGGCCGGGTAAAGCGTCAGGCAGTCTCGCCGGACGGGGTCTATCTGCCCGACTACAACACGTTGACGCCGGCCATGCGGTCACCCGATTATGTGCAATTGTCGACTGCGGCAGCCATCTCTCTGGGTTTGGTGCCAGGGAAAATGTACCGATGCGGCTGCACCCGCTGCCTCAACTTGCTGCTAACCTATCCAGAAGGCTGCCGGGCCAATTGCGCCTATTGTGGTCTGGCTCGTCACCGGGAGGCCGATCGCGACTACGCTGATCGCAACTTCATTCGCGTCGATTGGCCCGCCGCACCTGTCGACGATATCGTCAATATGGTGGTGGCGCAGGGTGACAAGACGCCGTTCCATCGCATGTGTATTTCGATGATTACCCATCCCAATTCAGATGACGATGCGGTCTCAGTGTTGAAAGCCTGGACGAGCCGGATTGGTCCCGACGACATCCCGGTTTCGATCCTGTCCAACCCGACGACCATGGAGCGCGCCAACGTTGCCGAAATGAAAGATTTGGGCGCCGATATTTTTACCGTCGCACTTGATGCAGCGACGCCAGAGATTTTCGATCGCACTCGCGGCCGCGGTGTTCAGTCGCCCCATACTTGGAAGAAGTACTGGGAAATCATGGAGGATGCGCGGGATATTTTCGGGCCACAGAAATTTGGTGCTCATATCATCGTCGGCATGGGCGAGACTGAACATGATGTAATGATGCTGGTGCAGCAACTGGTCGATTTAGGCGGCCATTCGCACATGTTCAGCTTCTTCCCGGAAAAAGGCTCCTTGATGGATCACCTGCCGGCCACATCGCGCGGCCAATGGCGGCGCGTGCAGCTCGGCCGGTACCTGATCGATTATTGCGGTGTCCGGGTTGATCAAATGAAATTCGACGATGGCGGCCGCATCACCGGGTTCGGGCTGCCCGAAGCAGAGGTCGAGGCCATTATCAAAGCCGGCATTGCCTTTCGCACATCGGGTTGCCCGGGGAAATTCCAAGATGACATTTCCGCCTGCGACCGGCCCTACGGGGATTCGCCACCTAGCGACATCGCCAGCTATCCGTTCCAGCCGAACAAACGGGATCTGACAAAAATTCGCCGGCAAATGGAATCGAATTCATGAGCAAAACGCTGCGCATCATTGACACCGGGTTGCGCGATGGGCGGATGAATATCGCCTTCGATCAAGCGCTGATCGATCAGCACCAGGCTGGCAATATTCCAGACACCATCCGTTTTTTGCGTTTCCCGCCGACGGCCCTTGTCGGCCGCCACCAGGATCTCAGCCGTGAACTCAAGCTCGATCATTGTCGCGCCAACAATATTGGCGTAGCGCGCCGGATTACTGGCGGCGGTGCCATCTATTTTGACGAAGGACAATTGGGTTGGGAGCTGGTGCTGCACCGGTCCACCCTGGGCATCGCCTCGCTGGGCGAATTGGCAAGCGAAATCTGCCAGGCGGCGGCAAGTGGATTGAGCAAGCTTGGAATTGCCGCCAAGTACCGCGCGCCCAACGAAATCGAGGTCGACGGTCACAAGATTTCGGGCACCGGCGGGTTCTTCGATGGCGACACATTATTTTATCAAGGTACCGTCCTGATCGATATGAACCCGGCTGAAATGATGGCGGCGCTGAACATGGCCGAAGCCGTGGTATCCGAAGGAAGCCCCGCACCCGAACCGCCGCGCATCACCACATTGAAAGCGCTTTTGGGCGATGGGTTGCCTGATTTAGATGCAATCAAGTCCGCTATTGCGTCGGGGATCAGCGAGCGGTTTGATCTGCCCACCGAGCCGGGCGAAATCACCGACGAAGAAGAAGCCGCAGCGCAACGGATTTTTGACACGGAAATCGGAACCGACGCTTTTGTTGCCGACATCGATAATCCGCAAAGCGAACCCGACGTGTTGGTAGGAACGGCCAAATCCCTTGGCGGCAATGTAAGCGCCTATATCCGTTTGGAGGGCACCGGCAAAAAACGCATCCGCGAGATCGTCTTTACCGGCAATTTCTTCATCACCCCACCTCGCACCGTCCTTGATCTGGAAGCGCGATTACGCCGCGTCGACGTTGACGAACTGGCCGACGTGATCGGCGAGTTCTTTCAACAGGCGGAAATCGGATTGGCAACAGTTGGCCCAAAAGACTTCACCGAAGCTACCGAGGCGGCCCTGGATTTTGTCAGATAATGGCCGCGGCACTTCTCAGCGTCGTGCAACACTGCTCCGCTGATTATCTGGGCCTGATGGAAGATCATCTGGAAGGCCGCAATATTCGCTTCAGCTATCACCGGCCATTCACTGAAGACGGAAAACTACCGCACCGTGATTCCATAGGTGAAGGGCTGATCTTGCTCGGCGGTGGACCGTGGGGGAGCGCTGGCGGGCGCGACGTGCCGACATTGGACGAAGAAGTGCGGTTGGCACGGGCGTGTTTGATGCTCGACATACCCGTGATCGGCATTGGCCTGGGCGCGCAGATTTTGGCACTCGCGGCTGACGGGCATTCGGTGGCTGCCGAGACCGCATTCACGATATCTCAAGCTCGGCGGACGACGCCGGATGCCCTTAATGGCCACTTACCGGAAACCTATCCCAACATCATCTATATGCGCGACCGGCCGGTGCCGCCCGACTACGCCACAACATTAGCTGTCGATGAGACAGGCCACCCGGCACTTTTTCAGATCGGCGACAATGCACTCGGCTTTACCGGCCACCCGGGCTTCAAATCAGCCATGGCGGAAGATCTGGTGATGGAATTTGAGGAATCACCATCGAACGCTACCGCCAATCTTGGCCGCAGCCGCGACATGCGTGTATCGATCGAGGACGCCTTGGTTCGCATCATGACCGGCGTGACCACCTTAACAGGCTGGATGGAGAGATAGGACTAATCCTTATAAAAATTGCAGCCAACGCTTTATTTAATTAGTATATTCTAATAAACTGATCTAAAGACGAATGACACACGCGAGACCGGCAATGCTGGAAAAAATGCGTGGCAGCGAGGATAGGGCGAGAAATGACTGACAAACTCATCATTGTTATGGCCAATACCGATCCGCGCAACGGCGAGGAACTCGGCGCGCCGATTTTCCAGGCAACCGTGGCCGCGGCCATGGATTATGAGGTCGATGTGATCTGCACCGCAACCTCCGGCCGGCTGATGAAAAAAGGCGTAGCGGAAAACCTCGTGGTCAAGGAAGGTTCGCCAAAATCGGTCTACGATTTTATCAAGGATGCCCACGAAGCCGGGGTGAAATTCTTTTGCTGCTCACCTAATCTCGATCTGTTCGACATGTCGAAGGAAGACTTGATTCCGGAATGCACCGGCATTGTTGGCGGTGCGCATATGATCGAGCAGATCATGGAAGACGATTGCAAGGTTCTGACCTACTGAGCGGGAGAACGGCATGAGCCATTCGGCGACGACCAGGGTTCAAGAAACGATCGGCGATCCGCTTTCCGATACGCCGCCGCTTGAGCGCGACGACTTGGAAGAAATCTTCCAGGATATTCAGTCCGACATGCGCTACGACCACGAACTCAACGGTTGTTTGAACTGTGGTATCTGCACGGCGACTTGCCCGGCGGCGCATTATTACGATTTCAGCCCTCGGGAGATCGTCCAGCTGTTATGGACGGAGAACCTGGAAGGCATCTACGACGCCATGCAGGAAAAGATCTGGGCCTGTGCCCAGTGCTACACCTGCGCGGCGCGCTGTCCGTTCGGCAATTCGCCCGGCGGCCTGGTCATGTTGATGCGTGAGACGGCGATCAAGCATGGCATGGAATCAGCCAAAAACGTCTTGCGGCCCTTTAGTCGTGTGATGTTGAAACTGATTTCGACCGGCAATCAGCTGGCGCCGGACATGATCAATCCGGAACACTTCCCTGATTGGGGACCGCACATTTCCAAGGTCGATGCGCCGCTAAAAATCCTGCGCAAGGCGATCCCGATGCCGACGCTCAACACTACGGAGACGGCGTGGGAGGTCAATCTGAAGACCTCGATTGAGCTTTATACGATCTGGGAAATGTCCGGCGTTCTAGATCAGCTGGAAACCATCGATGAGAACCTGTTCGACGTCATCATCGATATCATGGACGACAAACGCGAAGACTACGAAGACTGGTTGGAAGAGCAGGAGGACGAAGACGACGAGGATTGATCGTCTTCACACTGCAACGCCTCTGGAGGGGAAACATTATGGACGAAAAAAACAATACGAACGGCACCGAGCGCTTTACCGGCCACGGGTCGGAATGGCGGGATTCTGAACTCAGCCGCGAAGACGCCGCCACCGCCACCGCATGGGTGGAACAGCGCATCAACAAGCGCTCCATGTTGACCAACAAAGATCGCGTCGAGGATGTCCGCGATATCATGTGGCAACTGGAAAAAGATGGCGAGATTGTCATCCACCGGGTCAACGACGACCACGCGCCGGTGACCGCTAAGACGCTCTACGGCTGGGAGAAGAAAATCCCCACCACCCGGCTGTGGCACCACAAATCCTGCGGCCAGTGCGGCAATATTCCCGGCTATCCGACATCGCTGTTGTGGCTGATGAACGAGCTGAATGTCGAATATCTCGACGAGACCGACCAGACGTCGTGCACCGCTTGGAACTATCACGGCTCGGGCATCGGCAATCTGGAAAGTCTGGCGGCGGTATTTTTACGCAATTTCCACCAGGCCTATGTGACGGCCCGGGCGGAAGGCAAACCCGACGGCTATTACTATCCGTTGGTCCATTGCGGCACTTCGTTCGGTAACTACAAGGAAGTGCGCGGCTATCTCCTGCACTCCGCTTCGCTGCGCGAACGGGTGAAAAAAATCCTCGGCAAGCTCGACCGGTTGGTCGACGGCAAGCTGCTTATTCCCGAAGAAGTCGTGCATTATTCCGAATGGGCGCACGTCATGCGCGGCAAGATCGCCGAGCGCCAGGTCATTGATGCCGGCAATATTCGCACTACCATTCATCCAGCCTGTCACGTCTATAAGATGGTGCCTGAGGACGTCATTTATGACGATGATGTGCTTGAAGGTGACCGGGTTGCGGTCTCAACCGGCATTATGGAATCGCTGGGCACCCAGGTGATCGATTACTCCACCTGGTATGATTGCTGCGGTTTCGGTTTTCGCCACATTATTTCAGAGCGTGAATTCACCCGTTCCTTCGCCATCGACCGAAAAATTCGCGTTGCTGTCGAAGAGGCCAATGCCGACGTCATGATCGGCCACGACACCGGCTGCATTACCACGCTCGACAAAAACCAATGGATCGGCAAGGCCGCCGGCAAGGGGTATGACCTTCCGGTATTGGCCGACGTTCAGTTCGCCGCACTTGTTTGTGGTGCCCATCCTTACAAAATCGTTCAGTCCCATTGGCATGCGTCAGCCACCGAATCCTTGATGGAAAAATTGGGGATCGACTGGCAGGCGAAGAAGGCGGAGTTCGAAGCCTATCTGGAACAGGTCGCCAAGGGGCACCAGGAAAATCTTTATGACCCGCGCCGCCGGATTACCTCCGGCCCGGGCTTTCAACCCATCGAGCAACTTACATGACAAAACCAATTCTTGTTGTCGGAGGCGGGCCGGCCGGTCTCGCCGCGTCCCATTCGATCGCCGGTCTGGGCCAATCGGTCGTCCTGGTGGAAAAGGAAGACCGCCTTGGCGGCGCCCCGATCCTGACCGGTTACGCCAAACTCGTCCCGTCCGGTGAGTGGGCCAAGGACAGCATCGGCGCCATGGTTGACAGGGTCACCGGTGACGATCGCATCGACGTGAAAACATCAACCACGGTCAGCGGGTTTTCCGGCGAGATAGGCAATTTCTCAGCCACGCTTTCCAGTGGTGAGGTGATTGATGCCAGCGCTGTCGTGATGTGCACCGGTTTCACCCATTTTGATAGCGTCAACAAACCGGAATGGGGATTTGGCCGTTTCGAAGATGTGGTCACCACGTCCCAGGTCGAACAGATGATTTCCTCAGGGCAGGGGGTGCGCTGCCCGTCGGATGGCCGCGAACCAAAACGGGTGGCGATCCTGTTATGCGTCGGCTCCCGTGACAGGCAGATTGGCCGCGAATGGTGTTCCAAGATTTGTTGTACGGTATCAGCAAACCTTGCCATGGAAATCCGCGAGGAACTGCCCGACACCCATGTCTATATCTATTATATGGACATCCGAACATTCGGCCTGCTGGAGACGAAATATTACTGGCGCAGCCAAGAGGAATACAAAGTCAAATACATCAAAGCGCGGATCGCCGAAGTGACGTCGGACGGCGAAAAGCTCATCGTCAAAGGCGAGGACACCCTGGTCAAGCGGCCAATCACCATCCCCTTCGACATGGTCGTCCACGCCATCGGGATGGATCCCAATGTCGACAACTTGCTCCTGGCATCCACCTTCGGTGTTGAGCTGGAGCAGAACGGCTTTATGGATAAAGAAGATGCCTATGGCGGTATCGGTGTGACTAACCGGCCCGGCGTTTTCGTCGCCGGATCGGCGACCGGGCCGGAGACAATTGACGATTCAATCTCTCAGGGGCAAGCCGCCGCGATGACGGCGCTGACCCATCTCAATACGCTCAACCAGGCGGCAGCAGAGTAATCCACCCGATGCGCAATATATTCACAAAAGCCGGTTGGGGCGGGGGTGAGGAACAGGTCCAGTTGCCGACATTGGATTTGTCTGGCCCGTTGCTGGCCGCCGCATTGCGCGACCTGATTTCGACCACCGAGGCCGATGGTGGCGTCGAGCGTTATGTCCAGGCATTGACGCTAAAATCGGAACTGTTCGCTGATACCTTAAAGCCCAATTCGGCGCCGATTGATCGCGACACCTTCATGCGGTTGTGTACCTTCATGCCGACCGTAAGGCGAAAGATCCCGGCTTATCTTGATCCGGGCGGATTTGAACTGATCAGCGATGCGATTGCCGGTCTGTTGCGCGGCGCCGAGGATGCTGGTTCGGCCGACCAGCGCATGCAGGAATTCTGCGGGCGATTTACCGACGATAGCAGCCCCCGCTGGGTGCGGGATCTGGCGGCGGAAATCCTGCACAATGTGTTGCCAGAGAAATATCCGCTGATGTGCCGTTGGGTCTGGGACACCAAAGCCAATACCGGCGTGCTGCGCGAAATTTGGCATGGCGATGATGTTGACGGGCGGACGATCCCAATCGACGACGACTACGCCACATTCGCGACATTGCGATCGGAGCTGGCACAGTATCTGTCGAACAATGGCATCTTTGAACACATGCTGGCCTATGTGGATCTGCTGTGCGCCCAGGTCTATGCGCAATATATCTGCGCCCAGGGCGGCTCCTATTTGAGGGCTGATTTTTCTTCGCCGGACGACCCAGCCAAACACCTGCGCCGAATGATCGGGCTCGACGGCGTCAAACCGGCAGCACTTCGCCGGCAATTCGAAGCGTCGCCCAACGGCGCCCAATCCGCTACCGACCGACCGCTTTTGGACTGAAACAGGACACCATCATGCCAATCCATGAACAGTCGCTGATACGCCCGGAAGACCTCACCGTGTTTGAGGACAAAGTCATCGATGGTGTCGATGTCTCCGGTCATTGGAGCACCTTCATCGGTAGCCGCGTCGTCACCGACTACAACGAAGCCTTGGAAGAGGAAATCGCCGGCCTGCCGGGCGGTGAGTTCATTCACCGCTGCTGGCAATGCGGATCATGTACCAACTCATGCACGGTCAACGCCATCAACCCGGACTTCAATCCGCGCTACTGGATCTATCTCATTCGCATGGGCATGGAATCGGAGCTTCTGCGCGACAAGGACATCATCTGGCAGTGCGTGAGCTGTAACAAATGCACCTATTCCTGCCCGCGTGACGTCTACCCGGAAAGCGTCATGAAGGCGACGTCTCATTGGTTGGAACTGAAGGGCCACACGCCGAAGTCGCCATCGATGATTTTTGACGAAGTTTTCTCCGAGCAAGTGATCGCCACCGGCAAGATCGAAGAAGGCCACACCCTGAAACGGTTCTTGAAGCTGACCGGCCAGGCGTTGATGCAGGACTGGATCGTCGAAATGGTCAAGCGCATGGTCGCCAAGCTGCCCGTATCGTTGCTGATGCGGCTGGGCTGGGCGAGCCTGGTTCGGCCAAGGACCCGCCAGTGGGGCGCCGCCCGTGACGCCATTACCGAATATGTCGATGAGCAGAAAAACCGACAGCATGCGGCGGTGAGCCCATCCGCCGTCGGTGATCAATCCGACACGCCCAAAACTCAAATTGCTGCCCAGTAGGAGCGACGCCATGAGCAACGCCGATGACAATCACGGCCCCGTCGCCTACTATCCAGGCTGTGCGCTGGAAGGCACCGCCCACGGTTACCACCGTTCCACCAAGGCCGTCAGCAAGGCACTGGGCCTGGATCTGGTGGAAGTGGAAAACTGGAATTGCTGCGGCGCCATGGAGGTCAAGAATATCGATCCTGATATTCAGACCTACCTGTCGTCGCGGGTGCTCTCTATTGCCGCCAACGACATGGGCTTCGACAAAGTCATGGCGCCGTGCAACGGCTGCTATCACAATTTGAAAAAGGCCGAATACGATTTGGCCAACAATGACCAAGCTAAGGCGGTAACGGAGCGCATTTCGCAAAAAGCCGGCCACGCGACCTATCAGGCCGGCCAGGCGGAGACCATTCATGCGCTGGATTGGATCAAGGACACGGTCGGCGAGGAGGGTATTCGTGAGAAACTGCGCAACTCCCTCAACGGTCTGAAAATCGCCAACTATTACGGTTGCATGTACACTAGGCCGCGCCATATCTTTCCGGAAAAAGACCAGGGCGAGGGCAGTGAATCGACCTTTGAGCCCCACTATATGGATGACCTATTGGCTGCCGCTGGGGCCGAAAACGTCGATTTCGCCTTGAAGACCGCCTGTTGCGGTGGCGCCCATACCCTATCGGATTCCGACACCTCCACCCGGCTGGTGCTCAATATCCTGCAAGCGGCGGAAGCTGCCGGTGCGGAAGTGATCGCCACCGAATGCCCCACCTGCCACACCGGGCTGGAGATGCATCAGATCCGGGCGGAAAAGCAGTTTGGCAAGAAAACATCCGTCAAGATCGTCTACTTCACCCAGCTTTTGGGCCTGGCGCTCGGATTGTCGGCCCGTCAGGTGGGATTGCAGGAAAACATCTCTGATTCCAGGGCGCTGCTACGCGCGAGGCTCAGTAAATGATGCAGTTTGCCGAAATCGAACAGCAGATGGATGCACCGTCTTCCGGGCCGGCGGATATTGTTGCCTGGCAACTGGAATCGTTGAGCGAAGCGGTCTTGGAAAACTGGATTACAGCCCAGGAACGACAGCCAACGGACGATGAAAAGGAAGATTCCAGGCTGTTGGCGTTGCACCGCCAAGCCGCCAAGGGCGTGCCATCGTTTAATGCCTGCCGCGAAACCTGCCGGGAAATCGCCTATCATAAAAATCTGATTTTGGCCGATCCAGGTCATTCACAAACCGACAAACGAATTGATATGATGCGGTTTCTGACCAAGCATTTATTGTTGTTTGTAAGCGGCAAGATGCAGGTGGAGGAAATCGGCGAATTTTGCTGCTCCTCCAAATCGCTACACGCCGCTACGTGAGAAATTGCCGGAGTTACCCAAATGCCAGATGTCCGCGGATGCCACTTACCAGACGAATTGCTCTATGACGTCGATAACCACATCTGGTTTCAAGAAACCGGCGACGGCAATGTTCGCCTCGGCATGACCGCGATCGCCACGGCCATGGCCGGCAAGCTGGTGGCGTTTACGCCGAAAAGGGTCGGCCGATCGGTGCGCGCCGGCAAATCCTGCGCCACGGTGGAATCAGGCAAATGGGTCGGCCCGGCCAAATCGATTGCCGCCGGCGAGGTGATTGACGCCAATTCAGCTCTTGTCGATCAACCCGATCTGGCCAACGATGATCCCTATGCGGCGTGGATGGTGGTGCTGAAACCGGACGATTGGGATGCGGTCAAGCCCGGTCTGGTGCTGGGCAGCGACGTGACCGCACCATACGAGGCAAAGATGGATGCCGATGGATTTGCCGGCTGCGAGTAGCGCGCCGCTAAAATTCATCGACGAAAACTAACCCACGCGGCCACAGCCATGATATCAAGGCCTCCGCCGAGCCGGCCCCGCTGTGGGGTTAGGTGGGATCAACCGACAACATATCTTGTAGAGAGGCGTTGAATATGCGCGCATGGGAAATCGTATCCGGTGGTGGTATCGCCACGCTGGCCTTAAATGACCGACCGATGCCGGACCCTGGTCCGGGCGAAGTGCTGGTCAAGATCCACGCCTCCTCGATCAACTACCGCGATCTGGCGACCATTGAAGATCCGGTCAGCCGTAAGCTGGCGTTCCCGACGATTCCAAATTCCGACGGTGCCGGAGAGATCGTCGGCCTTGGCGCCGGTGTTGATCATGTCGCAGTCGGTGACCGTGTCGCCAGTTGCTTCTTTCAAGATTGGCAGGCCGGCCCGATTTCCCCCACCGCCATGGGGTCGGCATTGGGTGGCGCCCGGTCAGGTGTTCTGGCTGAATATGTCGTACTGGACGCCAGGGGGATCATCTCCATTCCAGACCACATGTCTTATGCCCAGGCGTCGACATTGCCCTGCGCGGCGCTGACGGCCTGGCACGCGCTGACCTTGCCGCGCCAGGTCAGCCCCGGCGAAACCGTGTTGCTGCTCGGCACCGGCGGCGTCTCGGTGTTTGCCCAACAGTTTTGCAAGTTCATGGGCGCCCGCACGATCGTCACATCGTCAAGTGACGCCAAGCTGGAGAAAATGCGCGCGCTGGGCGCCGGCGCCACGATCAACTACCGTGATACGCCAGATTGGGAAGCCAAGGCGCTGGAACTGACCGATGGCATCGGCGTTGACCGGGTTGTCGAGGTCGGTGGACCTGGTACATTGCAAAAATCCATCACCGCCGTCCGCGTCGGCGGCATCATCGGCCTGATCGGCATCCTCACCGGCGCCGCCGGCACCATTTCCCCCACCGATATTATGCGCAAGTCCGTCACTCTGCGCGGCATCTACGTGGGCTCCAGGCAGATGTTCGCGGAAATGAACCGGGCGATTGCCGAGCATGAGATCGCGCCGGTGATCGACCAGGAGTTCGCCTTCCAAGACGCCCGCGATGCCTATCACGCCATGCGCAGTGCCGGGCATTTCGGCAAGCTGGTGATTAATGTGGGGTAGGGGTGGTTGCCGGCAGTCTACTCTCAGCACAACACCAAGCTCACACCCTGGACCCTAGCGTCCGGATTATCCGGTTTGGAACGACTTTCAGGTGCCCAACCCCTAGCCGTCATTCCCGCGAAAGCGGGAATCCAGGAGCAACACTGCACGGCCCATCCCTGTGACCCTGGATTCCCGCCTTCGCGGGAATGACGGTGTTTTTTATCGCGGGCTTGACTGGCCTGAATGCAGGTCCACCACGCTGCGAGGAAAACAGGCTACGCCATACAGCGGCCTGTCGTTAGGTTGCGATCCAAAACCGGCCAACAATGCATCATGAATTTCCACCCCCGGCCGATGATGTGTTGGCCGCTCCAGGGTGCCAGTGATATGAAGGTCTTCAATTAGGACTGGACACTCATGTCAATTCTTCAAATTGCATCGCTGCTGATTGTGCTGGCCGGGGCTTTCGGGGCCATCAACTATCTTTTCCTAAGGCTGCCGTCATCGATCGGTATCCTGGTCGTGGCGCTTGTGGCGTCTTTCGCGGTGATTGCCACCGACGCGCTATTCCCGGCGCTGACGGTTGAGGAAGAAATCCGCGCCCAGGTGCTGGAACTGGAATTTTCCACCGCCCTTTTGGAGGGCATGCTCGGGCTTTTGCTGTTTGCCGGCGCGTTGCATGTCAAGCTTTCCGATCTGCGCAAAGCCTGGCTGGTGATCTTGCTCATGGCGACGATCGGCATCGGCCTGTCGACCGCCATCGTCGGCTTCGGGTTCAGCTGGATTACCGGCATGCCGCTGATGGTGGCGCTGGTCTTCGGGGCGCTGATTTCACCGACCGACCCGGTGGCCGTGCTCGGCGTGTTGCGCAAGGCGGAGCTGGCGAAATCGCTGGAGACAAAAATCGCCGGCGAAAGCCTGTTCAACGACGGCGTCGGCTATGTGGTCTTCCTGGTGCTTGTCGGGCTGGCATTCCCCGCCGACGGCGGCCATGGCGCAAGCTTCGCCGACGCGGCGGTTTTGTTCGTCCGCGAGGCGCTGGGCGGGGCGGTGCTGGGACTTATTCTGGGCTGGCTGACATTCCGGGTGATGCGCCTGATCGACGATTATTCGCTGGAGGTTCTGATCACGCTTGGTCTGGCATTCGGTGGCTACGAATTGGCGGTCTGGCTGCATGTATCGGCCCCGATCATGGCGGTCTGCGCCGGGCTTTTGATCGGCGATATCGGCGCCAGATACGGCATGTCGGAGGAAACCCGCATGTATGTGGAGGCGTTCTGGAAGCTGGTCGACGAAATCCTCAATGCGGTGCTGTTCTTAATGATCGGCTTTGAGGTCTTCGCCGTGGCGTTCGAATTCGATTTCCTGATTTCAGGCCTGATGGCCATCGTGCTCGCTCTGGTCGCCCGCCTGGCCGCCGTTGCGGTGCCGGTACTGATGTTAAAGCCCTTCCAGGCGTTCAGCCAGGGGGTGATCCCGATCATGACCTGGGGCGGCCTGAAAGGCGGCATCTCCGTCGCACTCGCCCTATCGCTGCCCAACAGCGAATGGAAACCCCTGATCCTGACCGCCACCTACATCGTCGTGGTGTTCTCAATCATCGTGCAGGGATTAACGGTGACGAGGCTCGCCGAACGAGTGGGGAGGGCGCCGGAGCTGCCGCATAGCTGAGGGGGGTGGCGTCGGTAAAACACGATGCGTAATTCGGGAGGATTGGATGGTTGGTTATTGGGCAGGGTTGGTGGGGAGGCTATAGCGGATACTCGTGCTTGGCGAAGCATATGTCGCTTTGTCCAAGCCGAAGCTCAACATTGGTATGTCCATACTAGGTCATCATACAAGCCAAGAGGGAAAATTTCGCTTCATTCGCCTACGATATTTGTCTACTTTGTTGTATTTGAAAGCACTCAATCTTACTCGGTTTGTATGAATTCCCGGAGCAATGAAATGATATTAGAGACCCTTGCAGAGCGCCAAGCTGAACAAGCCACCAAAATGAGTGCATTCCCGGTCAATCTACAAGAGGTAAAGCGCGTCGTTAAGGAAATTCTCTCTACCTTTGGTTCTAATTTGATTTTCAAAGAATATACGACCCACGATATCACTCACATCGACGATATGTTGGCCACTGCGGACTGGATAATACCAGCCCCAACCAAAAAGGTGATGTCCGACGGAGACTGGCTGATGCTGGTCCTAAGCATCTATTTTCATGACATGGGTCTCATCGTAACTGAAACTGAGTTCGAGAACAGATCGCAGTCCGGGTTCGAAAATTTTTGTAACAATACGCTTTTTGTTGGCTCAGGCGGCGATGACTACAAGGCTAAGGTCGATGCGTTGGATGATTCGCGTCGGGAGCGGTTCCTCTACCAAGAGTTCGTACGACACCATCATGCAACAAGAATTAAGGCTTGGCTAAACGGTGATACACATTCAGAACTTGGCTACTGCTCAGCACAGATAGAGCTAATCGATGGTCTGCTGGCAAAACTCAGCTCAGAGCTACGAAACGATCTAGCTTTAGTGTGCGAAAGCCATAATCTCGACGACATCGAGAATATAAAAAAATATCGACAAAACCACCCCTACGGAAATAGCGAAAAAGAAGAGGTAAACCTGCAGTACGTTGCAGCCCTGCTGCGAACAATCGACTTAATACAGATTACCAAGCGAAGGGCGCCTTCTGCCTTATATCGGCTCATTGATCCGACGGATCCAATTAGTCAGCAGGAGTGGGCAAAGCAGAACGCAGTTACTCGGGTTAGGGCACAGAAAAAGATTGACGACGACGGATTCGTAGCTCCGGACCTCCAACCTGATACGATTGAAGTTTTTGCTCAATTCGAGAACGAAGCCAGCTTTTTTGGTCTGAATGCGTATCTCAGATACGCGAATGATCAAATTCGGGCAACGCACCAAGTGCTCGAGAAATCAAAGAAAACTTCGACAAAGAACTATCAGTTTCCGTGGCGGCGCGTCGATGATAGCAACGTGGTTGCCACAGGTTTTATGCAAGAGCCTTTTGGTTTCGTAATAGATCAGGAAAAAATCCTTGATCTACTCACGGGGCACACACTTTACAATGATAGCAGTGTTGTAGTTCGGGAGCTCACGCAAAATGCGGTAGATGCTGTCAGGTTACAGTTTTTTGATGCAAAGGGCGGATCTGAAGCGAACGGTAATATATGTATACGATGGAATAGCAGCGAAAATGAGCTGACGATCACTGACAACGGCACAGGTATGTCGCAGGATGTGATTGAAAATCATCTTCTAAAGGTTGGTTCGTCCAGGTACCAGGATCTCAAATTTAAAGAGCAGAACCCAGATTTTACGCCGATTAGCCGATTTGGAATCGGTGTTCTGACTGCATTTATGGTGGCCGACAAAGTCGAAATCACGACTGTAAGTCCAGACGATGAGAAGGCGCGTCGAGTTTCACTGCGATCTGTTCACGGGAAATACCTAATTAAACTACTCGACAAATCAACGGATCTAATACCTCGTAGTATTGGCGAACATGGAACACAATTTGTCTTGCGATTCAGAGCATCAGCAATGCAAATGAACTTAACAAGAACGCTTGAGTCTTACGTTCTTTTTCCAAGGTGCAATGTAACGCTCACCATTGATGACTCCGAAGCGATGAAGATTGGCTACGCGGCGCCAAAAGATGCCCTTGAGGACTACTTGGCCAAAGAAAGCACTGTTAAAAGATTTGGTGAAGAGAAAACGGTAGTCAGGGAAATGTCGTCCGGTGGAATCACGGTAGCCTATGCCATGTCTTTCAGCTCTCATTATAAGGATTGGCAGTTTGTACGAGTGCCTGAAGGCTCCGTCTCGAGGCGATCTGAGGTTCGTCAAGCTCCAACAATGTCCTGTGTGGAAGGAATTGTGGTCCAAAGTAACGTTGTTGGAGGCTTCGATCATTCACTATTAGCTGTAGTCAACATGACGGGAAAGTTTGCACCCAAAACCAACGTCGCCCGTTCCGCCCTTGAAACGACCGGAGAGTTCGAAGAGGCGATTTCGACCATCAACCGTCTGCTACTGGATGCAGTAGAAGCGGAATGCCAAAGGCTAGTGGAAGACGAGGATTATTCACTAACTTGGGCGGTGGAGCAGATGCCGTATTTGATGGGCCCGATCGTATCAGGCCGTGGCGTAAATATGTCGATGATTGTTTCAAAAATAAAAGCCACCGAACTGCGCAAAACGAAAATGTTCCTTGCCGAAGAGAAGGGAAAAAGAACTGCGATATCCGCTGAATCGCTGAAGTCCAAAGGTGAATTTTGGATGGTGGTTTCAATGCTTTTAACATCGACAGAGCATTTGATCAGAGAATCCAAAAGAGAGATCGCTTGTTCTAGTTTGTTGGACTTGGTTTACGGAGAGGACGAGAATTCGATGGCGGATTTGCTCGTTGTCCCTAACGTTGGAAATGCCCCAATTTGCACTATAGTGATCCAAGAGACTTTTGAAATGGTCCACTTCCGGGGAATGTCACAAGAGCGCCGGCTGGATGCGAAGTGGGCACCAAAAACCAACCGTTGGATTTCTCAATCAGAAATCTTATCCACCTTGGTTGATGCGGATGATTTTCTGCACTACGAACTGTATCAACAGATGCATGAGTCTATTGCGCGAGCAAAAAATTCTCGCCCTTTCGAGCAAGTATTGCTACCTAGAGTTGGTTCAGAAATTTCGTCTGAGGGGTTGGACGATGTCCACGCGGTTATCGCACTAGGTGGCCTCTACCTGCTTCCCGGAAACCAAATGTCTGATATGATGAGCGAAGCTGATAATGATTGGCGACATGACGTGGATTTTCTGCGGCGCGCATACTACAACACATTGGTTTCAAACTTATTTGCTTCACGGCAAATAAGGGATATCGCAGAATGCATGACATTTCTTAAAAAGCTCCTTCCAGAGCAATTGATTGAGAGTTCATCCGTCGCTTTGGAACAATGTCAGCGAGATTGGGAGCAGGTAGGGAGACTTGAGGTGTACGATCCTTTCGCCTGGAGGCAACGACAATTCGATATGTAGTAGTTCAGACTTGATCTGACAGGTCGCACCGGCAACGAAGGTCAGCTATCCGCCCATCGCGGTCACACGGCTCGCACCTAAAAATGACCCGATTGGAAAAATATCCCCTAGCTCAGCCACCCACCACGATCACCCCGCACCATAACTCACCCCAACCTCATCCCCCACAATCCCGCTCAACGCACCGTCCACCAACAGCCGCTTCGCCGTCTCCATATCCGGGGCAAAGAACCGGTCTGTCTGAACGCTCTCCACGTGCTCTCGCAACAGCGCATGCGCCGCCGCCAATTGCGTTGACGTCTTACTTGGGGCGTGGAATTCCAGGCCTTGGGCGGCGGCCATCCATTCGACTGCCAAAATGGTGAAGCAGTTTTCCGCCATGGGCGTCAGCCGCCTTGCGGTGTCGGTTAGCAATGTGACCGTTGACCCCAATGAATTAAGTCCGGTCATTCGTCCATCCCCCAGGTGATGGGGAAAAGCTGAGGTCTTCAGTCTGATTTCAGATTGAATTGAGCCAACAGCTTTCCACGCAACTTTGCTCACAACTTTCCCGGGCTTGATTGTTGACTAAGAAGCGCCGGCCGATTTGAAGAATTCCAAGACCTCACGTTCGGCGCTGGCGCGCGCCTTCGGATCGTAGTCATTTTGGTTAAAGGAAATCGGCTCCACCCAGTCTTTGCCATGAAGTTCAGGGTTCTTTGCATAGGCAATATTGTCAAAGAAGTGTGTGGCCTGCGGATACACCTGAAGTTTGGTTCTCGCTTCAGAAGCCTTGTTCAAATCAACCATAGACTGGCAGGATGCCATGGATATGCGTTTGTCTTTCCCTCCGGCCAGAACAAGAATTGGTGCCACAAGCGCCATGTTCGGATCACAATGGGGATAGATCGCGACACCGGCAAAAAACGAACCGTGTTTTGCTTTCCTGGTGTATTTCGCATGAAGTAATCTTTGCACATACTCTCCGCTCACGCCGAATCCAATAAGACCAACTCGCCGCCGATCTACCGATTCCAGCGTGGACAGATATGCAATTGCGCCACTCGCATCCACCAAAAGATTCATCGGCAAATCAAGTCTCAAGATCGTTTCACCTCGAGAAACAAGGCTTTCAACGATCAAGGTTACAAAGCCATTGTCCGTCAAATAATCAGCCCAGGCCACGTAGGAAGGACGCGCCTCAACGCTTTCAGGAAGAAGAACAACAGCTGGATGTGGCCCGGGACCTTCCGGCTTTGATAATATTCCGCTCAAGGTTATTCCCGGCGTCGGTTCAACCGTAATGCCTTTAGCTTTGGCACGTTTGATTTTGAAAGCCGAAGGTTGGACTGCAGGTGTTTCAAAGGTGACACGCTCGCCGGCAGAGACGGTCTCCGCGTTGGAAACAATCATGGCGAGCACAAGCAGTGCTGCCTTGAGGGCTGAAATTCTCCCAAAACGAGCCAAAGCGAACTTTGGTGAAAAGACGTGCTGTCTATGCATTGATTGCTTTCCTTTTAGAACAATGTTCGCTGCTGGGCGTCGTTGACCCTGCACTCATTTGGCCTCGCGCCCCTCGGCACCTGGAAACCAGTTTTAGGAAAAATGATTGTGCGGGGCAGGAAATCCGCCCGAAATTTGTCCGAAAGAATCTGAGGCCGAACGCCGGGTTTGCCCTGCGACGATCCGGGAAACTGTTACAGCCAATCAGGAGGAGCTTGGATACCCTGCGAGCGCCAGTCGCGCTTCCAACATGTCGACTTCGCGCAAATCGGTGAAAGCCAAATCGCGAAAATGGGTAATAGGCAGGTCGATGTTGGCGATCATGCCCCGAAATTCTTCGGTTTTTACGGTCTTTTCCCGATCGGCCGCGGTCGCGGCATAGACAAAACTGCACCAAGGGTCACTGGGTGCACGTTCATGACTCTCGCGGGCGGTCTTAACGGCCGCGTCGGCTTCTCCGGCCAGAATCTGGCCCAGTGCCATGAGCGCCAGATAGTGCGGGTAGCGCGGGTTGGTCACCGTGCCAAGTTCCATGATTTTTTTCACCCGACGGATCCCGGCGGCATGTTCACCTGAAAGAATTTCGCTGAGCGCGATGGTCTGATGTGCGAGATGGAAGACCGGACTTATTTCCAGGGCGCGCTCGCAATCGGCCCGCGCCCCTTCATGGTCGGCACTTAGCCAAAGTCGGAGGCTGCCCCGGGTGCGCATCACGAAATCAATATGCGGGGCGATCCCAACGGCACGATCGGCCAATTCCAAGCAGTACTGCGGTGGGTCAGGTAACTTGGAACGGCTTTCCTGCAGTATCGACAGCACCGCAGCCGAAGCACGCATCGCCAAGGCCATGGCATTTGTCGGCTCTCGTTCAATGGCCAGTGAAAGCGCGTTGCGGGCCACGTCCCGGTTTTGCGGCTGAATACGCGACATGTGATAAGCTGCCTTGGCCAGCAATTCTTGTGTGTCCAGGTCGTCATTGTCGCTGTCAATGTAGTCCTCACCGGCATGGTTGAACATTTTGACGCGTAAAACATTGCCGATCTTGTCCGTGATTTGACGGGGAAGACTGTCGGTTTTAGTGAGCGGAATGCTCCATGTCTCGGCGAACGCCACATCACCCGACCGCCCCCTGACCAGTTGCACGAACACACGTATATTTTCACCAGACAAGCTCGCCCGCCCATTGACAGCATAGAGAGCTTCTTCGCGCTGTTCCTCGTCGGTTGTGACGTTGAGCCCCGCCCTGGGGGAAAGGGCAATGATCAGCTCTTCGGTGATGATTTCGGCAAGTTCGATGAGTTTCGGGGCATCACCGCTGACACGGATTGGGGAAATCAGAAGCTTTGGCGGCGCCCCCGGACCAAAGGTTATTTCGCGCACCCCATGCAGGCTGTAGCCCCGGCCAATAGCGGTGCGCAGCAGTTGGCGGTCGCTGTCGCCCAAGACGGCGCGGATATCCTTGATACATTGCACCAGGTTGTCATCAGAAACGGATCTTCCTGACCACGCTGTACTGATCAGATCGTCCCTTTCCACAATTTCGCCGTTTCGCGCGGCCAGTTCGCCAAGCACCCGCAGGGATTGTTTGCGCACCGCAATAGGTTGGCCCTCCTGGTCGAACAATTGACGGGTGTCGAGGTCAAAGACGGCTTCGCCAAGGCGCAGGCGATTGTCGCAATCATCCGGGGCGTTCATCGCTCAATACTCACACAATCGATTGTTTTAACAATGCCCGCGGCGATCAAACACGGCAACGGTTTTTGCTCCAAAAAAATCACTAAAAAAGACCAGAGGGGAGATTAGAAAAGGGATGCCAAGTCGAATACACGCATTAGCGCTCGACGCCGCTTGGTTCGCGCCCAGGTCATTGCCTGGTTTTGCCCCACTGCGGCTGCAGAGAATGGCTGGCGTCCGCCCGCTGCGGTCCCTCGATATTCAATAACTGACGAGATCGCCTCGGTACCCCTCAGCCAATATCAGCCCCTCCGTCACGCCGCCGAATAACTCGCCCCAACCCCGTCACCAACAATCCCACTCAACGCACCGCCCACCAACAGCCGCTTCGCCGCCTCCATATCCGGCGCGAAGAACCGGTCCGTCTGAACGCTCTCCACGTGCTCCCGCAACAGCCCATGCGCCCGCGCCAATTGCGGTGACGTCTTACTTGGGGCGTGGAATTCCAGGCCTTGGGCGGCGGCCATCCATTCCACGGCTATGATGGTGAAACAGTTTTCCGCCATCGGCGTCAGCCGCCTTGCGGCGTAGGTGGCCATGGAGACGTGGTCTTCCTGGTTGGCTGATGTGGGGATGCTATCGACGCTGGCCGGGTGGGCGAGGCTTTTGTTTTCAGAAACCAAGGCGGCCGACGTCACCTGCGGCATCATGAAACCGGAATTAAGGCCACTGTCGGGCGCCAGGAAGGCCGGCAGGCCGGAAAGCGAGGCGTCGACCAGCATCGCCTGCCGGCGCTCTGATATGGAGCCGATCTCGGCGATCGCCAGCGCAATGTTATCAGCCGCCATGGCCACCGGCTCGGCATGGAAGTTGCCGCCGGAAAGCACTTCGTTGGTGTCGGGGAACACCAGCGGATTATCGCTGACGGAATTGGCTTCGCGCTCAAGGATATTGGCGGCATGGGTTAGTTGATCCAGGCAGGCGCCCATCACCTGCGGCTGGCACCTAAGACAATAAGGGTCCTGGACTTTTTCGCAGTCCACATGGGAAAGCCGGATGTCGCTGCCGGCCAAGAGCTGTCGATAGACGGCGGCGACCGCTTGCTGGCCTGTCTGCCGGCGTAGCGTGTGAATGCGCTCATCAAACGGCGTCGTCGACCCCTTGCTGGCATCAACCGTCATGGCCCCGGTCACCAGGGCGGAGCGCAGCAGGTCTTCGGCATCGAACAGACCTTTAAGCGCCAACGCGGTCGATAATTGCGTGCCATTAATGAGCCCGACGCCTTCTTTGGGCCCCAGATTGAGCGGCCGCAGACCGAATTTTTCAAGAGCGGCTTCCGCCGTCATCTGTTGCCCGTCGACCCGCACGTCACCAACGCCCATCATCGCCGCCGCCATATGGGCCAGCGGCGCCAGGTCGCCGGAAGCGCCGACCGAGCCCTTGACCGGGATGCAGGGGTAGATGGCGTTGTTGATGAAATCCAACAACATCTCGACCACCCGCCAGCGTACACCTGAATGACCCTGCGCCAGCGCCACGACTTTTAGTATCATCACCAGGCGAACCAGTTGGTCTTCGACCAGGGGTCCGGTGCCGACGCTGTGGGATAGGACCAGGTTGCGCTGCAACTGGCTAATTTGATCATCGGCGATGCGGATATGGGCCAGCTTGCCGAACCCGGTATTGACCCCATAGATCGCGTCACCGGTTTTTAAGAGATCGACAATCGTCTGATTGCAGGCTTCGACCGCCTCGCGGGCGCCCGCCGCCAGCTCAATATCCGGGGTTTCGCTGTATAACGTCCGCCAGACCGGCAGCGGCACGTCACCGGGCGTCAAAATTACCGTCGTCATCATGGGTGGTCTCCTAATTACGCATCGTTGACGGCAACATGAGGGAGAGTTGCGGGAAGGCGATCAGTATCAGCAGGCAAACGAACATGGCGACCCAGAACGGCATGATGCCGCGATAAATCTCGTTCATCGGAATTTTCGAAACGCTTTTGACAACGAACACGTTCATGCCGACCGGCGGACTGATCAACGCCATTTCCAAGATCACCACCATGATCACCCCGAACCAGATTTTCAAGTCGCTACCGGCGGCAATACCCAGTGTTTCGGCAATGCCCGATTGTTCGATGATCGGCAGGACGATCGGCAAGACCAGCACCATCATGGCGAAACCGTCGAGAAATGTGCCAAGCAGGATGAAGGTGAACAACACCAGGCCCAGCAACACCATCGGGCTCAGATCCATGGTGCGTAGGGCATTGGCCAGATCTTCGGGAATATGGGTCAGCGCCAGAAACGGTGAAAACACGCTGGCGCCGATAATGATGAAATAGATCATCACCGTGGTCGACACCGTCTTCAACATGGCGTCGATAAAGGCCTCGACGGTGAATTCCTTGCGCGGCAACGAAAATAATAGCGCTAAAACCGCGCCGACCGCCGCCGCCTCAACCGGCGTGAAAACGCCGCCATAAATACCGCCGATGGAGATGACGATGATCATGATAATCGCCGCGCCGCGCCACAAATAGCGCATGCGGTCAGCAAAACTAAAGCGCTCGCCGGCCGGGCCGATTTCCGGCTTCATTGCTGTCAGGACGACGATTGTCAGCAAAAAACAGGCCGATAACAGTAGCCCGGGAATGACACCGGCCAAAAACAATCTGCCGATCGATTCTTCCGTCAGGATGGCATAGATGATGAACCCAGTGGAAGGCGGGATCAGGATGCCCAGGGTGCCGCCAGCGGCAACGGCACCGGCACCGAAACGCTCCAGATATCCAAACCGTTTCATTTCCGGCAACGCTACCCGGCCGAGTGTCAATGCCGATGCGACGGACGAGCCTGATAGGGCGGCAAAGCCGGTGCAGCCGAGGATGGTGGCGTGGGCCAGGCCGCCGCGAAAATGCCCGATCCAGGCATAGGCGGTGTTGTAAAGATCGCGGCTCATGCCCGAGGCGCCGGCGATGTTGCCCATGAACACGAACAACGGAATGACGGTGAGCTCGATATAGGTCACCGCGCTCCAGGTTTCGGTGAACAGCGTTGAAAACGCCGCCGGCCAAGAGTTCAGCAAGCCGATGCCGATAACGCCGGAGATAATCATGGCAAAGGCCACCGGCATTTTCAGCGCCATCAGCACCAACAACAGCACAAAGCCGAGGACGCCAATCAGTATCGGGCTCACGATTGGTCGTCCTCAGACTGAGGCGGCTCTGACCGGGGCGGAACCACGAAAGCCTCAAGGATGATCAGCAGCGCATGGAAAGCGCAAACAACCATGGTCATCAACATGAACGGTTGATGGGGAATCAGGATCATGTTGGTGGCTTCGTTAAACAAAACGGCGTCTTCCGCACCCTTCCAGGCAAGCCAGGAAAGCATCGCGAAGACGCCGGCAACCAGTAGATTGATGGCCAGATTGCGAAACGTTTCGATCGCTGGAATGGGGATTTTGGGTAGCAGATCGACGGTAATGTGATCGCCGACCCGCCAGGCATAAGGTGCTGCCAGCAAAACCACGGCAACCATTCCCATTTCGACGATGTCCTGGCGGCCACCGATCGGGGCTGACCACACATAGCGCAGCAAAACATCGGCGAATGTCAGAAAAACAAGCCCGGTCAGCACGATGCCGGCGGCGATTGCCAGCCATTTGGCAAGGGAATCAATCAGCTTCATCATCTGCCGGTCTCGGTATCGGTTTGGTGCAGGTACGCCGGAATATTGTGCACCGGCTTGGTTCTGGTCACCAGCGCCGCCGCAGCGAAGAAAATCTTCGTGCGGCGGGCGGGTAGTGCAGGTGATCAGAAATCGAGGAGCAACGGAAGGTCCGTTAGTTCTTGACGGCTTCTAATATGGCGTTGGCCGGAATGCCACGGCCTTCCATTTCTTTGGCCAACTTGACAACAGCCTCGGCGGCCTTGGCGTCAAACTTGGCGCGTTCTTCAGCCGACAAGTCGATGATTTCCTTGCCTTCTATTGCCGCAAATTTGCTTTGCGCAATTTCACCGAATTTTTTTAGGCCGGCGGCCGAGCGCTGTGAAATATCCAGGCCGGACAGCCCATCCATGGCCTTGCGTTCGTCGGCACTCAAGCCGTTATAGACGCCTTCGTTCATCACCAGGAAAATGATCGCCGGCATTTCCGGCAGGTTTCTTGTGATGTATTTGGAGGTTTCAATCAGCTTGAAAATCAGCAGTGAATCCGAGCCCATCAAAGCGCCGTCGACAACACCGGTATTCATGGCGGTGTAGACTTTGTTGGCCGGCATTTGAACCGGGGTGGCGCCGTAGGCTTCAAGTACCGCTGCCGCCGATTTTGACACGGCGCGGATTTTAAGGCCGGCCAGGTCTTCCAACTTACGGATCGGTTTGTCGCGCATCATGAATACCGATGGCGGCGTAACGAACAAAGCAATCGGCCGGGTCCGCTTAAACTCCGCACGCAGGTGGGAATCCATGATTTTCCAAAGCTTCGCCGTGGCGTCGGCGGAACTGGTGGTTACGCCGGGAAGTTCTAGAAGCAGTGTCTTGGGAAACACCGAAGAGGTGTATCCAGGCAGGCCATATGAGAGATCAGCAATGCCCGACACGGCGCGTTTATATTGCTCAGCCGGTCCTTTGCCCAATTCACCGGACGCATAGATCTTGATCTTGACCGACCCATTGGTCGCGGCGTCCAAATCACTTGCGAGTTTTTCAAAAACCGGTTTGTGCAAAATGTAGATCGGCGGGACAAAGCTGGCGAATTTTAGGACTTTTTCCGCCGCCTGACCGGCGACCGGGCCAGCGACGACCGATGTGGCGAGGGCGCCGATTGCGAGCAATTTTGTGTAGCTCTTCATGTTCATTTCTCCCTGTGAGGATCGAACCATCGTAGAAAATGTAATCTTTCTTGTTCCATATTATGGGACTTCGTACTATATATTGGGATATGAGTAAAGATCATTCGCCACAATCCCAATCGATCGGGGTCGGTCTGCTGGCCAAGGCATTGCAGATCCTCGATCTGTTTCAAATCGAAACGCCAACCTGGTCGCAGATCGATTTGGTGCGCGAAACCGGGCTGACAAAATCCACCGTCAACAGACTGGTGCGCTACCTGGCGGATCGCAATTATCTGGCGCTGCTCGATGGCCGTGGCCGCTATACACTCGGTCCGGCGGCAATTGACTTGGGACGGCGGGCCACGGCGTTGTTCGATTTTCGCGAGATTTGCCAACCAGTTTTGGAGCAACTCGCCCAGACCACCAACGAAACGGTGATGTTGACCTCCCTCGTGGCGTCGGGGAATGCGGTCCGATGTGTCGACCAGATTGAAAGCACCCGGGAAGGTTTGCGCGTCTTTGAACAGATCGGTGCCATCTTTCCGCTCCACGCCGGTGCAGCGCCAAAAGCCGTTTTGGCGTTTCTGGACGAGGCAGCACGCAGCCGCTATCTGACCCGGCCGATGGCTGCGGCGACGGACAAATCCATCATTGATCCGGTGCGGCTTCTCAATGACATCAAAGATACCCGCCGGTGCGGCTACGCCATATCGCGCGAGGAGACCTATATCGGCGTTGCCGGTGTCGGCGCACCGTTTTTCTGGTCCGACGGCCGGCCGGCCGGAAGCCTGGCGATTGCCGTTCCGCTACACCGGGCCAACGACGAAGCGATTGCAAAATTCGGCGCCGCGCTGATCACCTCCTGCCGATCGATCGATGCCTTGCTGTCCGGTCATACCGCTGATCAACCGACAAAGGTGGCGTCGTGATGAAAAGCTGGATTTCAGGAGAAACACCGGGCATTGACCATCTACAGCAAAACCAAATCGATATACCGGAACCGGATGCCGGCACCCTCCTGGTGAAAGTCAGCTACGGCGCCATGAATTTTTCCGATCTGTTGATGATCGCTGAAGAATACCAGGTTCGGCCGCCGCGGCCGTTTACCCCGGGACAGGAACTGTCGGGCATCGTCGAACAGGTGCCAGCCGGGTCGTCCTTCAAGCCGGGAGACCGGGTCGCCAGCAAGGTATTGTGGGGCGCATTCGCCGATTACGCGCTGGTCCGTGCCGATATGGCGATCCCGATTCCGCCATCGATCGATCTGGCAACCGCCGCCGCACTCCCGGTTGTCTACGTCACTGCATTGGTCGCCCTCGATCACTGCGCGAAGACATCACCAAAGGCCCGCGTGCTCGTCCATGCCGCCGCCGGCGGTATCGGCCTAGCTGCTGTTGAGGTCGCCAAAGCCCGCGGCGCGACTGTTATCGCGACAGCCAGCTCGCCGAAGAAACTGGCATTGGCCAAAGCTCACGGTGCTGATCACGGCATCAATTATGGCGATGCGGATTGGGTCGACCAGGTCAAAGCCGCCACCGATGGCCGTGGCGCCGATATCATTGTTGATCCGGTCGGCGGGCAGATCGGTGAGGACAGCCTGCGCTGCATCGCCACTGACGGCGTCTATCTCATAGTTGGTTTTGCTTCCGGCAAAATGCCCAAGCTGGCGCCGCACCGCTTGTTGCTGAAGCGTGCCAGCGCCAAGGGCGTTTATTGGAACCATGATACGGACGCGAAAATGCTGCAGCAGGTCACCAGCGATATGACTGGGTTACTGGCGGACGGAAAGCTCAATCCGGTCATCAGCCATCAATACGATTTCAACGATCTACCAACCGCATTAGATGATCTGGCCAATCGCCGCGCCACCGGCAAAAATTTGCTCGATATCAATCCCTAAGGAATGGGCCCAGACAGAATGGAAGCGACTTCAAAATCCAATGGCGGCATCCTGGATGGCATTCGCATCCTCGACCTGTCGCGTGTCATGTCCGGGCCGTTTTGTACGTCGATGCTAGCCGATCTGGGTGCCCAGGTGATCAAGATCGAGATGCCCGGTTATGGCGACGAGGGGCGATCGTTCGGGCCGTTTGAACAAGATGAAAGCACCTATTTCATGCTGCTCAATCGCAATAAGAAAAGCATGACCGTCAACATGAAGACCGACGAGGGGCGCGATCTCATCAAGGCGCTGATCCCCAAATGCGATGTGTTGGTGGAAAATTTCCGGCCTGGTGTTATGGCCCGGCTCGGTTTGGATGAGCCGGCGGTACGCAAACTCAATCCGACCATGGTTTACACCTCCATTTCCGGCTTTGGACAGGACAGTCCACTCAAGAACTGGCCGGCTTTCGATCTGGTCATCCAGGCCATGAGCGGCATCATGAGCCTGACCGGCCCGAAAGGCGGACCGCCAACCGCCGTCGGAGAGTCGGTTGCCGACGTGTGTACTGGTATGTTCGCCGCCTTCGGTACCGTGGCCGCGTTATTTGACCGGGAACGCACCGGCCAGGGCCGCCATGTGGATGTGGCGATGTTGGATTCGCTGATGTCCATGCAGCTGACCGGCTTGGCCCGCCAGCTCTATTTCGATGATACCCCGAAGCCGGTCGGCAATCGCCATCCGGTGACCTATCCGGTGGATTCCTTTGCCACCAAAACCGGTGACATCGTCATGGTCTGTTTCGCCGACAAGCTGGTTGGCGAATTGGGCAAGCTGATCGGACACCCGGATTTGGCCTCAGATCCAAGGTTCGCCACCAACGCCCTTCGTAATGAAAATGAAACCGCGCTCTACGACCTGATTGCCGAGTGGACCCAGTCCGTGACCCAGGATGAGGCGGTCGATCTGCTCGTTGGCGCCGGCATTCCGGCAGCCCCGGTGTGGTCGCTCAAGCAATTGGCTGAATCGGATCACACGGCAGCCCGCAACATGATCCTGCAGGGTCACCACCGCAAGCTGGGCACGGTTCCTCTGGTCCCGCAGCCGGTCAAGTTTTCCGGTGATCAACCAACACCGCAATTCACAACACCGCAACTGGGCGAACATACCGAGGAAATCCTCAAAGCTATCGCCCAATTGTCCGATGAAGATATCGCCGCCCTTCGCGCCAAGAATGCCATTTGACGGGATTTAAATCATGACGCCGACCCGCAAGAACTCCCGTATCATCCGCAGCCCGCGCGGCAGCGAACTCAACACGCTGTCGTGGCAGACCGAAGCGCCCATGCGGCTTTTGATGAACAATCTCGATCCCGACGTGGCCGAGCGGCCCGACGAGCTGGTCGTCTATGGCGGCATCGGCCGGGCGGCGCGCAATTGGGAATGTTTCGATGCGATGGTCGAGACTTTGAAAGTATTGCGCGACGATCAAACCCTGCTGGTGCAGTCCGGCAAGCCGGTTGGCGTCTTCAACACCCATCGCCAGGCGCCGCGCGTCCTGATCGCGAATGCCAATCTGGTGCCGAACTGGGCGACTTGGGAAAAATTCAATGAACTCGATCGCCTGGGCCTGACCATGTATGGCCAGATGACGGCTGGCTCTTGGATATATATCGGCAGCCAGGGGATCGTGCAGGGGACGTATGAAACGTTTTCTGAAATCGGCCGCCAGCATTTCGACGGCAAACCGCATGGTCGCCTGGTGGTGACTGCAGGCCTTGGCGGCATGGGCGGCGCCCAGCCATTGGCCGCCACCATGGCCGGTTTCAACGCAATTGTTGTCGAATGCCAAAGCACCAAGATCGATTTCCGTCTGCGTACTGGGTATCTCGATAGCCAGGCGCGCACCCTTGATGAAGCCCTGCGGATGATCGAGGAGGCCAATCAGGGTGGCAAGCCGCTATCTGTCGGCATCCCGGGCAATATCGTCGATGTGCTTGAGGAATTAGAGCGCCGGCAGTTGGTTCCAGATGTTCTGACCGACCAGACCTCCGCCCATGATCCGATCTATGGATATCTCCCCGCTGGCTGGACGGTGGCTGAATGGGAAGACCTGCAGGAGCGCGACCCGGCGCGGGTATCCGAGGAAGCCAAAAAGACCATGGCCCGTCATGTTGCGCTGATGTTGGCCTTCAAGGAACGCGGCTCAATCGTCTTGGAATACGGCAATAATTTGCGGGCCATGGCCGAGGAGGCCGGTGCGACGGACGCCTTTTCATTTCCAGGCTTTGTTGAAGCCTATGTGCGGCCGTTGTTTTGCGAGGGCAAAGGGCCGTTCCGCTGGGTGGCTCTGTCCGGCGACCCGGAAGATATCTATAAGACCGACGCCAAGGTGCGCGAATTGATGCCCGACGATGCGTTTCTGCATAACTGGCTCGATAAGGCCCGTGAGCATATCAAATTTCAGGGTCTGCCGGCGCGCATCTGTTGGGTCGGCCTGGGTGACCGGCACCGCCTGGGCCTGGCGTTCAATGAGATGGTCCGCACCGGCGAACTCAGCGCCCCGATCGTCATTGGCCGGGACCATATGGATTCTGGATCTGTCGCCAGCCCGAACCGGGAAACCGAAGGCATGAAGGACGGCTCCGATGCGATCTCCGATTGGCCGATCTTGAACGCCCTGTTGAACGTCGCCAATGGCGCCACCTGGGTCTCCTTCCATCACGGTGGCGGCATGGGCATGGGCTATTCCCAACACGCCGGGATCGCGCTGCTGGCTGATGGCTCCCACGAGGCGGATGAATATATCGCCCGCACCTTATGGAATGACCCGGCCACCGGCGTCATGCGCCATGCCGATGCCGGCTATGAAACCGCCATTGAAAGCGCCAAGAAAAACGGCCTCAATCTGCCGATGTTGGCGTCGTAGGTCGGGAGAGTAATAATGCCAGCCTATGTCATATCACGCGTAAGTATTTCCGATCCTGAAGCCATGGGCGACTACATGAAAAAGGCGCCGGCTGGCGTTGAAGCCCATGGCGGCCGCTATCTGGTACGCACCGGCGACATCGAATGTCTGGAAGGGACGGCAGATTACGGCCGGGTCGTCGTCGTCGAGTTCCCCAACAAGGCCAAAGCGTTGGAATGGTATCATTCAGATGACTACGCGCCGCTGCGGTCACAGCGCTGGCAATCCGCCGAGGCGCATATCATCGTTGTGCCCGGCGAAACCTGACCGCCTAGGAAGCCACCGTCAAAATCTCATCCAGCGGCTTTTTCAGTTTGGCGACCGATGGCACCGTGGCGTCCTCTGCCGGGTGACCGACGGCCAGGATCATCACCGGTTTTTCCGACGCCGGCCGGCCCACCAATCCGTTCAAGAACTTCATCGGGTTCGGTGTGTGGGTCAACGCGGTCAGCCCCGAATGGTGCAGGGCGGAGATCAAAAACCCCGTGGCGATGCCGACGCTTTCGGGCACATAGTAATTCTTGTAACGCGACCCATCGTCGAACTCGCCCCAGCGCTGGGCAAAAATCAGGATCAGCCACGGCGCCAGGTCCAGATGCGGTTTTGAGGCATCAGTTCCCATTGGCTCCAGCGCTTTCAACCATTCGTCGCCGGCGCCACCTTCATAAAACTGCCTTTCCTCTTCCTCCGCCGCCAGCCGGATCTGGTGTTTGAAATCGGGATCGGATACGGCGACGAAATGCCAAGGTTGGTGATTGGCGCCGCTCGGCGCGGTACCGGCGGTGTGGATGCATGATTGAATGATCTCCAACGGCACCGGACGAGTGGAGAAATCCCGGATCGTGTGACGCTTGCACATGGTGGCGTAATATTCCGACGCGGCCCGGCGCATCTCGTCGTCGTCCATGTCCCAACGGTCGGGCAGGGGGATCGGCGCGAATTGTAGTTTTTCCTTGGCGAACATGATGGTGTTTATCCGTCCTATCTAATCAGTCTTTTTGGCGCCGTTTGGTTGCCTGTCCGACAACCCGCGGTTTGGTAAAGTCGGCCACATCTTCAAGTTCGCCGGAGGGGTTGACGGCACCGGTCGAAAACGCGTCGGCCCAGTCGCCGAGTTTCTCGTCATGGTCCGGCCAGTCACGCAGGTCCTCCTCATCGCGGTACATGGCGAACGGCCGGATGGTGCTTTCATAAAAATCGACCTGGTCATGGCGGCGGTATTGTTCCGGCTGATAGCCATTCCAGTGCAGCGATTGCTCCAGCGGCCGGCGATACCGCCGGTTCTGATTGGCATTGGGATAGCCGATCGGGATCGTTCCATAAGCTTTCATCCAGCTCGGATAACCCAGCAGTTCCGACAGTTCCTGATTGGTCAGATCCTCGCCACCGCCCGACAACCACGATGACGTCAGCCCTTCAGCGGTGACGCCAAGCTGGATATTCTGGATCGCCGCACCCAGGGAACACAAGAATATCGCCTCATTGTTGTCGCGGTATTCGCTGTCCATTTCTTCGGTGGTCGGCTGCGGAAAACATACCTTCCAGCGAGGATCGCCGATCACCAGGATTATCGCTACCGTATTGGCCAAATAGGTTTTCTGGACCGCCGGAAATCCTTTGGCGTGATCGACCAGTCTTTGCGCCTGCTTCAAGAATACACCGGTGACCGCATCGCGCATCTCCGGCTCATCGACAACAATGAAATCAAAACATTGCACGTTAGCGCCCGACGGCGCCCAACGGCCGCAATCGACAATGCGTTTAAGCGCGTCCCGTCCGACGCTGCGGCCGGGTTCAAATTTACGCACACTGCGGCGCTTGCGAATGATGTCTTGAAAAAGAGGTTCACTCATAATGTTGGTCCTCAAGTGGCAAAATCTGAATGCCAGCCTAGGCAAACAAAAACGCTTCGGCTTTCCTTACTTATGAGGAAGAATGGGATAGACTGAGATATAATAGGTTTCGCCAGGGGCGTCGCTAAACGTCGACGTGTTTAGGGTCCGATCATGATCAGTTTAACGAAGGTCCCCGACCGCATTCCATCAACCGATGTGGACACCGGATTGGTCGGCGAATTGGCAAGCTCAATCGGATCTGAAGGGTTCATTGAGGCAATGCTCACCTTCGCCAATCGCGTCGTTGATGCGCATTTCATTTCCGTCTTCTGCCTCGATCGCGATGGTGAACCGCTACAGGTTGGCACGACTTGTTCCGTTGGCAGGAACCGCGCGCAATTGGCTGCACAGGGCTATGCCCGGCATTACCGCGACGATCAGAACTACGCGGTGCTGCGGGCTGATTACGGCCATGGAGATTTTCTGACCACCCAGCAATCTGAAGATATCACCTCATTTACCTATCGCCGCGATTGCTATCACCGCCCCGGTATCACCGATCGCATTTCGCTTATCCGTAGCCGTCCGGGATATGGTCTTTCCATCAGTCTTTACCGCAGCGTCGAGGCCGGCCCATTCGATGTGGGGCAAACAGAGCGCATTTTATCCATTCTGGGTTTAATGCTGGCACTGGCGGAAAAGCATATCGCGTTTGATCTGCGCGGTCGGTCGCTTGGCGGCCACAGCACCGAAACCCGATTGCAGCTGGCCCACCCCCAGATAACCGCGCGTGAGCGCCAGGTCGCCGCACTGACCATTGACGGTCACACTGCGCGGCAGATTTCCAAGATGTTGAATATCGGCCAGACGACCGTCATCACCCACCGAAAGAACGCCTACAAACGACTGGGTGTGGGGAACTTGAAGGGATTGCTGACCATATGAACCAGAACCAATTGCAAAAACTACGGCGTGCAAGGTGGTGGTAAAAACGCTAGATACGTATTCGATCTGTCGAATTTCGCTGATATTTCGACGTAGTTACCTCAAGAAACACGCGTAGTCGTTTGAAAACAAACAATAACACATTCTCCGTTGCGCCAATGATGGATTGGACGGATCGCCATTGCCGGGCGTTTCACCGGATCCTGACCCGGCATGCATTGCTTTATACGGAGATGGTGACGACCGGTGCGGTTTTGCATGGCGACCGGCAGCGGATACTGGGTTTTGGCGAGACGGAGCACCCCGTCGCGCTGCAATTGGGGGGCGCTGATCCCGCTGATCTGGCGCAATCGGCCCGCATTGCCGCCGAAATGGGCTACGACGAAATCAACCTCAATGTCGGCTGCCCGTCTGATCGGGTTCAATCCGGTCGGTTCGGCGCCAGCCTGATGCGCGAACCGGAGCTGGTCGGCGCCTGCATTGCCGCGATGAAAGCCGCCGTAGCGATCCCGGTGACCGTTAAATGTCGGATCGGGGTCGATGATCAAGACCCAGAGACGGCGCTGTGGTCGATGGCTGAAAATGTCATTGCCGCAAAAACCGACGGTATCATCGTTCACGCCCGCAAGGCTTGGTTGGAAGGCCTTAGCCCGAAGCAAAACCGGGATGTGCCGCCGCTCGATTATGAGCTCGTCTATCGTCTGAAGCAGGCCCACCCAGACACTTGGATGGCGATCAATGGCGGCATTACCGATCTGCCATCAGCCAAATCCCATCTGGCGCATATGGATGGCGTGATGCTCGGCCGCGCCGCCTATCAATCGCCGTGGATATTGGCTGATGTGGATCAGCAATTCTTCGATGACCCGCGTCCCGTGGCACAATTGAAACAGGTCGTGCTCGATTTTCTGCCGTACATAGAGGCGCAGCTTGCTCAAGGTCTGCGGCTCTCCCACATCACCCGCCACATGCTCGGGCTGTTCCAGGCCGTACCGGGCGCCCGAATTTGGCGGCGCATTCTGACCGTGGAGGGCGTCAAGGAAGGGGCCGGTATTGAGGTTATCTTGCGAGCGCTTGATGCGGTAGAGCCGAGCGTTGCCGATGAAGATCAGGCGTTAAGGCGTCAGGATCAGCCGATCGCCGTCGACGCGCCAGCCTGACAATCGCTCCATGAAGTTCATGCCAAGCAGGCTTTGACTGAGCCGTCCGGGCTGGGCGACCATGGCATGCAGGCCGTTAATCGAAATCTGCCCAACGCTGATATTCGACAGCACAATCGGCGCCACCATGGCGCGGCCATTGGCCGTGGAGACGGGAATGGTGTAGCGCAAGCTATCAACCGCAATGCCAGCCTGGCGTGCGTCGTCGTCGGTCAACGTGATGATGCTAGCGCCAGTATCGACCAGAAACTCGATTTCCGCCTGATTGACCCGCGCAGAAACGACAAAATGATTATATTCGCCGCGCATGACGGAGACCGCGCCGCCGCTGCCCGGTTCCGACACCACCATGCCTGGCACCAACGCCGATAATGTGCGGTTGCCGATCGCCTGCAATTCGCCGCGGTAGGAATAGCCGGCCACCAATACCAGCGCCAAGCCGCCCCATAACGCCACCGCCCGTCCGACTTCGCCAAGTGACGGCCGTCCGGCGATCAATGCGCCAAGTAGAACGACGACGAGGATGCCGTGGTGAACCAGATAGGGACCGGTGCGGTCAAAATCCGGTTCGAGGGTCGCCGACCCGAATATTGCGTAGCCAATGGCGCCTATAATAATGGCGATGATGATCCACAATGCCCAGCGTTTGAGAAATTGGGTCACGGTTTTCCTATCAAATTGCTCAGTTCCCAGTTTCGGTCCCCAGTATGTCGGGACCAAATATGGCAAAATCAATGGAAGGCGAGGAGCCCGACTAAAAATCCGACTTCCGCCAGTTGCTGCGTGGCGCCGAGAATATCGCCGGTCTGCCCGGCCAGATGACGCCATGCCTGGCGCCGCATGATATCGGCGGTTAATGCGGCAACCGCCAGCGCCAGAAGGATGGAAAGCAGGCTGAAACTTGATATCAGCAGCAACAGGCTCAAAGCCGCGGCCAAAATCCAGGCAAAGCGCAGCGAGCCGATGCTTGGTTGCCCGACTGATTTCGACAGGCCATCCTTGCGTGCCGGCTGTAAACGGGCCCAGGGCCAAAGGATCGTTGCCCGCGATGTTGCAGCTGATGCCAGGACCACCGCCGCGGCCAAAACCGGACCTGACCATTCCAAAGCCCAGGCGATGGCGCCAATGCGGATCGCGACAATGATGATCAGTGCCAATACGCCGTAGCTGCCAATGCGGCTGTCGCGCATGATTTCAAGCTTGGATTTGCGGTCCCATCCGCCGCCCAGGCCATCAGCGGTATCGGCCAGGCCATCTTCGTGCAAGCCGCCTGTCGCCAGCATGGTGATGCCGACAGCAATGGCCGCCAAGACCAGATGTGGCATGCCCGCCCAGCCTAAAAGCAGAAGAGCGACCACCGCCGGTCCGGCAATAACAAGGCCAGCAACCGGCAGCAGATCAACGGCGGTGCCGAGCCCGGCGGCGTCCTCGTCATCAGGCGGAATCTTACCGCCAACCGGCAATCTGGAGAAAAACCGCAGCAATGTCCCCAGCTCCGGCCCGAAGCGGCGGAAATTTACACCTGTCTGCGACTTAATCGACGTGATAATTTTTTTTGTCATGGCTTTCTTGCCGCATCTGAAGGCAACGTTATAAAACGCATCTTCGCAATGGCAAAGACAGCGCCTGTTTCAGGCGGCAAAAAAAGGACTCAACGATGGCGCCGACGGAAATCGATACACCACTTGCTGATATCCGCAATTTGATTTTGACCATGCCGAGCGCCGACGAACGGTCATCCAACGATGCCCGCCTGCGCGATGCGCAATTGACAAAACCGCCGGGATCGCTTGGCCGGTTGGAAGATATCGCCGCCTGGCTGGCTGCCTGGCAGGCTGGGTCGCCAAAGGTTGACAATCCGTTGGTCGCGGTTTTTGCCGCCAATCACGGTGTCACCGATAAAGGCGTGTCAGCTTATCCGGCTTCGGTAACCCACCAGATGGTTGCAAATTTCACTGCCGGCGGCGCGGCCATCAACCAGATTTGCGTCGCCAACGACATCGGTTTGCGGGTGTTTGAGCTGGCGCTGGACCTGCCGACGCCAGATATTTCGGAGCAGGATGCGTTTTCTGAAGCCGACCTGGCCGCCACCATGGCCTTTGGCATGGAAGCGATCGCCAATGGCACTGATCTGTTGTGTTTGGGCGAGATGGGCATCGGCAATACCACTGTCGCGTCGACCATCTACCACGCGCTTTACGGCGGCGAGGCGGCCGATTGGGTTGGGCCGGGCACCGGCGTCGATTCTGAAGGTCTGAAGCGCAAGTGTGCCGTCGTCAAAGCCGCCGTCGATCGTATCGGTGGCCCAGGCCAGGAACCGATGGAAATTCTGCGCCGCTTGGGTGGCCGTGAAATCGCCGCCATGGCCGGCGCCATCTTGGCCGCTCGCCATCATCGCATCCCGGTGATCATTGATGGTTTCGTGGTTACTGCAGCCGCAGCAGTCCTTCACGCCATGGATCGTTCAGCACTCGATCATTGCCTGATGTCGCACCGCTCGGCCGAACCGGCCCACAACGCCGTCATCGAACGTCTGGGCAAAGCACCATTGTTGGATTTCGGTCTACGGCTTGGTGAGGGCAGTGGCGCAGCACTTGCGGCGACCCTGGTGCGCACGGCGGCTAAAATTCACACCGGCATGGCCACCTTCGACCAGGCCGGCGTTTCCGGGCCGGCTGACGACGAGTAGACGGCTCAGGCGGATTTGCGCTTGCGTTCGCGATCGTCTTCTTCGAATGCCGGCATGATCTCCAAGACGCGGCTGCGCGGGAAGGAAATCGTCACCTCGGTGCCTTCCCGCAACTTTGATTGCAGATCGAAGTGGCCGTCGTGCATGTTGGTCAAGGCCTGAACGATCGAAAGACCTAGGCCGGTGCCGTTTTCGGCACTTTGATGGGCAATCGCACCCTGGCCAAAGGCCGACAGGACGATCGGGATTTCATCTTCAGGAATGCCCGGTCCGGTGTCGCGCACCAACGCATATTGCCCGCCGCCGGCCGTCCAACCGACCCGCAGCAGAATTTCGCCGCCATTTGGCGTAAACTTCACCGCGTTGGACATTAAGTTGAGAATGATCTGCCGTACGGCCCGTTCATCGGCCCAGATTTTCGGTAGGCCTTCTTCAATTTCGGCGGCAATCGTCAGTTCCTTGGTATTAGCGCGCAGCTTCATCAAATGGCAGCACTCATCGGCGATGTCGGCCAGGCTGATGGCCTCCTCGCTGAGCTGGTAGCGCCCAGCTTCGACCCGCGACAAATCAAGGATTTCGTTGATCAGGTTGAGAAGATGATTGCCGGAGGAATGAATGTCGCCGACATATTCCTTATAGGTATCGTTTTCCAAGGGCCCGAGAATTTCCGTCTTCATGACTTCCGAAAAACCAAGAATGGCATTCAACGGCGTGCGCAATTCGTGGCTCATGGTGGCCAGAAACCGTGATTTGGCAAGGTTGGCTTCCTCTGCCCGGCGACGGGAATCATCGGAAATGGCATTTGCCTGTTCCAGTTCGGCGATCAGAGAATCTTTTTCCGTCTGAAACTCCAGCGACATCAAGGTGGAGGAAAACAGCCGGTAGCCCAGGGCCATGAAAAACCCCTCCGCCAACAGGCTGGTAAGGGCCATGGCATAACCCAGCACGTCTTGTTTGCTGGCGAACACGATGGCTGTCGCAACGGCAATCGGCAAGGTGCCGGCGATCATGGCGTTTGGAATGTTGGAAGACAACATGGTGCCAACGGCGACCATCACCAGCATGACGGTAAACTGATAGACATCCAGCGGTGCGTCACCGCGCGCCAGCCCGAGCATCAACAATGCCAGGATGACGCCATAAATCGCTTCCGCGACCACCAATCGCTTCTGCCATTTGCCGACATTGACGTCCGTGGGTGGCTGCGCCAGGAATCTCTTGCTTTGTAGATACTGAAAACCGCGAGCGGAAAGCGCCAGGAATACCCACCCGGCGATCAATCGTTGATCGATCCACAAACAGGCGATAATGCCAACACAGGCAATCAACAACACCGAGGCAATCACCGCCACGACGTTGTTGCGGGCATGCATCAATGTCAGTTCATAATCGAAGATGGCACGGGTGCCAGACGCCGACGTTAAGCGTTCACGCACCGATTCAATGGTGCGCGAAACCTTGCGCCGGTGAAGCGCACGGGTCCGGTTTGCAGCCGTCTTATCAATAGAGGCCATACGCGCCATAGTCGGCTCTATCCCCGATCGTTCCACATTCTCAATTTGTCCCGACCCTATTTTTAGGCCGGACTTTGTTAAGATCGCGCTCTGGAACTTGGTTAAATATTTATCAAAATCGACTGTCCGAGAGCGATAATTAGGGATAGAAACGGCTGGATTCCCGACGAATTCCTTGCATGACGGCTTCCCTAACGAGAGCTTGCTCCGGCCGATAAGCTGTGCTTCGCTGAGCGCCGAATTTTGGAGGTTTTCATGAAAATTTTAGACGGCAAACACGCACCAAACCCTCGGCGCGTTAGAATATTTCTGGCGGAAAAGGGGATCGAAATCCCGCTTGAGCAGGTCGACATCACCAAATTTGAACACATGACCGACGAGTTCGGTGCGTTAAACCCGATGCAGCGCATCCCGGTGTTGATCATGGATGACGGGACTGCATTATCAGAATCCGTCGCCATCTGCCGTTACTTTGAAGAACTCCAGCCCGAGCCGTGCCTGATGGGCTCCGGGGCGCTGGGCAAGGCGCAGGTCGAAATGTGGAACCGCCGCATGGAAATGAGCCTGATGATGCCGGTGGCCATGGTGTTCCGCCATACCCATCCGGCCATGGCCGAACTGGAAAACCCGCAACTTGGCGAGTGGGCTGACATAAACCGTCCGCGCGTTATGGAGGCCGTGAGGGTGCTCAATGACCGCCTGGGTGAAAGCGCCCACGTGGCCGGTGACGATTTTACCATCGCCGACATCACCGCCATCGTCGCAGTCGATTTCATGCGCCCGGCGCGCCTGGCAATCCCGGAAGACCACACGCATCTGTTGGCCTGGGTGGAGAAGATGCGGGCACGTCCATCAATGACGGCCTAGCCGATGTCGGCGTCGGATCTAGATCGGCTACTGAAAAACATCCGCGCCTGCAAGCTGTGTGCGGATAAACCGACAGGCGCGCCGTTGCCCCACGAACCGCGTCCCGTCATCCAGGCGGCCCGTTCAGCGCGTCTATGCATTTGCGGACAGGCACCCGGCACACGGGTCCATCAAACCGGCATTCCCTTCAACGATCCGTCCGGTGACCGGTTGCGCGATTGGATGGGGATCGACCGCGAGGCGTTCTATGATGCTGATCGTCTAGCGATCGTGCCCATGGGTTTCTGTTTTCCCGGCCAAGATGCGCGCGGTGGTGATCTGCCGCCGCGCAGGGAATGCCGCGCGGCCTGGCATGACGGGGTGTTTGATGCGCTGCCCAACCTGGAGCTGATCCTGGTCATCGGCCAATACGCCAAGGCCTATCATCTGCCGGATCTTAAAAAAGCCTCGCTCACCGAAACGGTAAGAACAGGTAGTGATATACTTAATAGTAGCCGCCGGCCGCGTGTTCTGCCGTTGCCGCATCCGTCCTGGCGTAACAACACCTGGCTGAAGCGCAATCCATGGTTTGAGAGCGATATTTTGCCGATATTGCGGTCAGAAGTCGCCGCATTGATGCAATCAGTTTGATGGCGGTGTACAGAATATTGGCCTAATAATTCCATTATTTTCCTTGCGTTTTACAAATCCATACCGGATATACCTAATATTCTGGAACCAATTTGCGCATTGAGGGAAATATGGTCGACCGTCTGGACCGCAAGATTTTATCCATATTGCAGGAAGACAGCACCGTGCCGGTCGCCGAGATCGGCCGCCGTGTCGGCCTGTCGACGACCCCGTGTTGGCGGCGCATTCAAAAGCTGGAGGAGGAGGGCGTCATTCGCCGCCGGGTGGCGTTGCTGGATCCCAAGAAGGTCAATGCCGGCGTCACCGCCTTCGTCGCCATCACCACCAATCAGCATACGGAAGACTGGCTCGGAAAGTTCGCCGATGTCATCAACGAGTTTGCCGAAGTGGTCGAGTTTTACCGGATGGCGGGCCAGGTGGATTACCTGTTGCGGGTGACCGTTCCGGATATCGAGGCCTATGACGACTTCTACAAGAGATTGATCGCCCGTATTGATATAGCCGATGTGTCGACGACCTTCGCCATGGAGCAGATCAAGTACACAACGGAATTACCGTTGTCTTTCATCGCCACCCAGAAAAAGCATGCGGAGGCGAAGGGCTAGACCGATCGGGATTTCTCAGCAGCCTTCGCAGCTCGGACTTCAAGCCGTGCGATAATTTCCGGTTTTTCCAATTCCTTCGCCGCGTCCTTGCCGATCCAACGGGCGGTTTTATCGTCGCTGGCGGCAAGCTTACGGGATAGGTCCAGCGCCGGGTCCTGCAGCGATAACGACCGTTTGCCAATCTGACGCAAAGCCCAATTGACGGCCTTTTTGACGAAATTCCGCGGATCGCTGGCATGGGCCTCGATGAGCGCGAGGTAGCCCAGGAATTTATCATCGGCAGAATTTTTGTCGTGCACGGCCGTCGCCGCGATAATGGCAAAGCCGGCACGGCGGACGAATTCCCGCTCATCTGCCGTCCATTCAGCGATCAGATCCTCGGCGTAGGCCGTGCGATCGAGCACGTTCATACAGGCCTGATCACACAGATCCCAACTGTTGAAGTCCGCCACCCACCGATCGGCAACAGCCCGCGATAGCTCTTTCGGCTTACAAGTGAGGACGGCCAAAAGCCGGGCTTCATGGAACCCTGTACTCCACAAGGCTTCCGCCCGGGCCTGATCGCGGCCCAGGGTCTTGGCATAGGGACGCAGCACCGCCATGGAAATGCCGAACGCCTGGTCGATATTGATGCCAAAGCGGGCCATGCCCTGGCGATTGTGGTCCGAGCCGAGGGTCCGCAGGTGATCGATAATCGCCTGGATATCCGGGTCAAACCGTGCTTTTGCCATCGGAGCTACTTTTCAGCGTTTTCCAGACGGGCGATCAGCGACGACGTATCCCAGCGGTTGCCGCCCATGGCTTGGACTTCGCCATAGAATTGGTCAACCAGCGCCGCCACCGGTAAACGGGCGCCGACCTCGCGGGCCTGATCGAGGCAGATACCCAGATCCTTGCGCATCCAATCGACTGCGAAGCCGAACTCAAATTCCCCGGACGCCATGGTCTCCCAGCGGTTTTCCATCTGCCACGACTGGGCCGCCCCTTTGGAGATCACGTCGATGACCTTGGCGACATCCAAGTTGGCTTTCTTCGCCAGGTGGATACCTTCCGACAAGCCCTGTACCAGACCGGCGATGCACAACTGGTTGACCATCTTGGTGAGTTGACCGGCGCCGGACGGACCCATCAGACCGACCATTTTGGAATAACAATCAATCGCTGACTTCGCCGTGTCGAAAGCATCCTGATCGCCACCAACCATGACCGTCAGGGCACCATTTTCCGCGCCCGCCTGGCCACCGGATACCGGCGCGTCAAGGAACGAGAATCCACCCTCTTTTGCCGCTGCATAAAGTTCGTGTGCCACGGTCGCCGAGGCCGTGGTGTTATCGATGAATATCGCGCCGGCCTTCATGCCATGAAACGCGCCGTCCGGCCCGGTGGTCACCGAACGCAGATCATCGTCATTGCCAACGCAGCAAAAAACAAGATCACAGCCTTCGGCCGCGGCTTGCGGTGTCGCCGCCGATGCGCCGCCATGTTCGCTTGCCCATTTTTCCGCTTTTGCCGTAGTGCGGTTATAGACCGTGACGTCGTGCCCGCCTTTGGAAACCAGGTACCCGGCCATCGGATATCCCATGACGCCCAGTCCAATGAATGCCACTTTGGCCATATTTCTTGCTCCTTAGATTAAATCCCGGCGATCTAACAATCCGCCGTTTTTGCTGAATTTCTGTCTGTGGGCGGGTTAATCCGCGTCCCACAATTTGGCGATCTCCCGCCATTCCTTTTCGCCCACCGGCTCTGATTGATATTGTGCGCCCGGCGCGTCGCCGGCCGGCGCCGTATAGGCGCCGCGTTCGAGCAGCCGTTGGATATTGGCGCGGTATACCTTGTCGACCTCGCCGTGATGCGCCGGCTCCTTTTCAAGCCACAAATCCTTGGGATGGATCGGCTCGTCATACATGGTCTTGAACAATTCGGTGCGCAGATCCTTGGTCCAGTTGGAATTGAGGTTGCGGGTCCGGAAACCGCGCAGGGCCTCAATGTCTAGGATCGCGGCGACCATCGTATTGGTGCCGGAGGCTGAATACGACATGATCTCGCCGCGATAGTCGACAATGTGCGATGACCCGCCACCGACATCAAATGGATGGCGCATCTTCGGGTGCACATAGACCGGCCCGACATTCGGGCACATCATATAGAGCGCGTTGAATTCCGCGTGGCCGCGGTTCTGCACCATCCATGAGCCGCCGCCTGGATAGCTTGAGCCGGTCATCGGCATGGCTTCGCTTGGCCGGTAGACCACCTCCGCGCCATTGAACGCCAGCGCGCGCACGGCTTCGGGATATTCCCCATCGGAACAGCAGATGGTGCCGATATTGCCGATCTCGTCGCTCTTATAGACCGGGTAAAAGGCCTCGATGCCCTCACCGAACAGCTCCGTCCAGCGGCTATAGACATCATGCGGAGTACACGAACGCTCCCGGCACCACAGATGGTTCTTCGCGGCCTTGTGGACCACATCGCCGTTCGGCCCAATGATGAAAAGCGTGTTGAAATAGCGGTCGTCGATCACCTCCGGCCAGCGCGCCTTACACTGGATGATCAGGTGCGTCTGGTACTGCTTGGCGATCTTGGCCAGGCGTTCCGTCTCCGGACCGGGAATATCGATAAACAATTCATTGCCGGCCAGCACATGGGGCAGGTCGAAGACCTCGTCGGTAAACCCGGTCAGCGCCCCTTCCGCCAGGGCGACCAGTTTGACCGGCATATTGATGTTGCAGGTCTCGATTGCCGCGGCGCAGGCATCTTCGATGATCTCCAAGTTGACAGCGATATCCGTCCGCTTGGAAATGCCATGAACCACGGTTGAAAGCCCGATGGCCATATAGGGCGCGATCGGTTTAGCCGCCTTTTTCTTCGCCATGTTTGCCTCCCCACAATTGCGAAGTCGCCTGGATCTGGACCGATTTAAATCGTTTTAACTTATTCGATGATCGTTGTCAGGTCGCCTTCAGCCCTTCAATGCCTGATCCAGATCGCCGATCAAATCATCGATATGTTCAATGCCAACTGAGAGCCGCAATAAGTCCTCAGGCACATCGCTGACATCCCCTTCAATGGTGTGACGGTGCTCCACGAGGCTTTCAACACCGCCGAGCGAGGTCGCCCGCAGGATCAACGATAACCGCCCGGCCACGGCCAGCGCCTCTTTGCCGCCGCCATTAACCTGAAACGATAGTAGATAGCCAAACCCGCCGGTCATTTGCCGAGCAGCCAAATCGTGGCTGGGATGATCGGTAAGACCCGGGTAATGGACCTTATGAACAGCCGGATGGTCATTTAGAAACTGGGCGATTTGCAACGCATTGTCGGCGGCCCGTTCCACGCGGATTGCCAGAGTACGCATGCCCCTGATCAGCAGCCAGGCTTCGAAGGCTCCCAAAATGGCGCCGGCGTCGTGGCGGTCTTCGCAGATTAGCTTCCATGGTCCGAGTTCTGGTTCCCGGCAGACCAACGCCCCGGCCAAGACATCGGAATGACCGTTTAATGCCTTGGTGGCTGAATGCACGACAATATCGGCGCCATGGGACAATGGCTGGGAGAAAATCGGCGTCGCCGCTGTGGAATCGACGGCCAGAATGGCACCAGCGGCGTGGGCGCGTTGGGCTGTGCCGGCGATATCAACGATGTCCAACATCGGATTGGAGGGCGTTTCGATGAACACAAGGTTCGCGCCGTGATCGGCAATCGCACGATCGAGGTCGCCGGCGTCTGTCGCATCGAATTCCGCCAGCGTGATCTGCCTGCGGTCACAAAACTTGCGCATCCAGACACTGGTTCCGTAATAGATGCCACGCTGCAGGGCGATTGCACCACCGCTTGGTACGGTGCGGGCGACGGCGGCGATCGCCGCCATACCGGAGGGAAATAGCCGCGCCTGTTTGCCGCCTTCCAATTGGCATAAAATATCTTCCGCCTGGCGATAAACTGAATTGTCGTCACGGCCGTAGATGAACGCATCGTCGACAAGTTGATAATCCGGCCGGCGATGAAAGGTCGTTGATGGCTGGATCGGTGGAATGACGCCACCGGTCACCGCATCGGTAAAGCCACCGGCATGCGCCGTCAGAGTTTGCGGCCGCAGCCGCCTGTTCGATTGGTCAGCCATCAAGTCTGCCTATTATTGAAAGTGGATCAGCACTTATTCGTGGTCATAGCGCAGGTGCCGGGTCAGCCGGTGTTCCAAACGTTCCCAAACCCGCCGCAGGGTTTCCACCATGACCAGATAAAGCAGTGCTGCCCAGATATATACTTGAAAATCAAACGACCGGGAGAAAGCCAACCGGGTTTCGCCCATCAGATCGAATACGGTAACGATGCCGGCAATTGCAGAACCCTTGATCATGAAAATGACCTCGTTGCCGAAGGGCCGCAATGCTACAATCAGGGCCTGCGGGAGGGTGACCCTCAGGAATATCGGGATCGCCCGCATGCCAACCGACATGCCCGCTTCAATCTGCGCGCGCGGCACTGCCTGGATAGCGCCACGGAAAATTTCCGCCTGATATGCCGCCGTGTTTAATGTGAATGTGAACGCCGCGCAATAAAACGCCTCGCGGAAGAACCACCACATGCCGACGTCTTTCAAAAACGGCGCGAATTGGCCGGCGCCGTAATAGACCAGGAACGTTTGCGCCAGGAGCGGTGTGCCACGGAAGTAATAAACATAGGCGTAGGATATCGTGGCTGGTAGGCGGTTCGTCGACATCCGGGCCAGCGCCACCGGCAACGCGAATGCCGCGCCCAGAATGATTGAAATGACCACCAATTCAATGGTCACCCAAAGGCCTCGCAACATGCGAGGGCCGTAGCGCATGAAGAAGTCGGTTTCAAAACCACTTACCAGAAAAGCAATGATCCCGATGCCCAGAGCGATCCAAAACCCCATCAGCACAGCGCCGAACATTCGTGTTTTTGTCCAGGGCCGCGCACCCGGTAGCGGAGGGGGCAGTTCTTCCGCAGTCGCGACGGCGCCTCTATCCATGCTAGCGCCTTTCCTGTCCGCGTTCCGCCCATTTGCCGATGGAGCCAATGCCAACGGATGAGAGGATCGCTAGGGCCAGATAGATCAAGCTCGCCACACCGAAGAAGAAAAACGGTTCCTTGGTGTTGCCGACGGCAACGCTGGTCATGCGCAGCAAATCGGGCAGGGCGATGATGGAGACCAGCGCGGTGTCCTTTAAAAGCACCATCCACAGGTTCGATAACCCAGGCAGTGCCAACCGGATGAGTTGCGGCAGGATCACCAGCCGCATGGTCTTGCCTTTGCTCATCCCCAGCGCATAGGCGGATTCATATTGCCCCTGGGTGATGCCGCGCAGGGCGCCTAAAAAAACCTCGCTGGAAAACGCCGAAAATACCAGGCCAAGTGCGATCATGCCGGCAACGAAGGAATTGACTTCCACATAAGTATCGGAAAACAGCTTCACCACCTTTTGCAGCAACATCTGGCCGCCGTAATAGACGATGAACAAGGTCAGAAGTTCAGGCAGACCACGAAATATCGTTGTGTAGACGTTGGCTGCTGAGCGTAAATTTGGTTCAGACGAGTTTTTCGCCAAAGCCACGAAAAACCCCAAAACCAACCCGAATGGTAAAGTGGCAAGCGCCAGACCGACGGTAATCCCCGTGCCGGCAGCCAATTCGTCCCCCCAACCGTCAGGGCCGAAGCTGAGCAATCCGATCAGGTCGTTCATGTGTCGGCGCGGTCCTGGTTAATCATATCAAGTGGCTTCAGTATAATATGATTTGATACGACCACACTACTCGGATTCGCACTTCGTCTGATCTTTCAGAGCCGGAAGCGCTTTTGTACAATCCCAGGGCCCATCAACGAACACTGGAGTAAAGTCAAAAGATTTTTCATTCATCCGACAACCAGTATGCTTTGGAACTTTTGTTGCCCCGGAAACCGTTATCGGCGTTTTCAGCGCCGACCATGTTGGCTTGTAAAACGTTTTCCATATCGCCCGCATACGGCTTCGGACCCGCCTCTTTTTCACGGTATAATATTGCCAGGCGACAACCGCCCGCCAATCACGAAGAATTCGATCCTCTGGCAGCCCGTTGATTTCATCTGGAATGGCACCATCAGGTGTTTCGACCAGCGACCATTTACGCGAAACTCCGCCGGAATTTGCCGTCACAACATTTATGCCCGTCCCGAACATCGTGGCGCCCAGGCCGCTGCTTTGCGCCGATATGACGGAGGCGACCCCGCCACGGGCCGTAATTTTTCGCGAAGCGGCTGATAAAACGCCCTTTTCAAGAACCTCCGCTCGCCAGTGAATGGCCTGGGCCTTGGCAACAAAATCCAATCTTCCAACTTTTTTCCATCCTGCGGTGAACCAGTGTTTCTCGGAATTAAATCGCTCGCCCACCTTGTCAGCCCATTTTTCAAGCACCGATTTGACGCAGGTATTCGTTGGCGTCGACATGCACAAAACCTGATCCAAAGCACTAGCCAACGCCGTTTTATCGTCGCCCACAGTATTCGTTTCTTTGTGGATTTGCTTCCAGTGGTTTTCTGTCAAAACCGAATGCCAGACATCGATCATCAACTGCCACTCATCGGCGTTGGATTTCAGGCGGGTGAAAAGACGAGTGATTTTATCTCGGATAAAATGACCCATACCGATTGTGAGGTCAGGGTCGCCTCCGGCGTAATAGTGTATTTCAGTCAGTAACCGTTTGGAGGCACTTGAATAATTGAACATCCGATGGAGCAAATGAATGTCGGAGTCAGGACTGAGAATGTGCGCGGGGTCGTCGCAAGTATAAATCTCATCCAGTGCAGCAGCCGGCACGGCGCCGGTTGCAAGGCCGATGACAAATACGATCGTGGACAAAGGGCGGCGGCAGTTTCGTTGCGGGCCGTCGGTTGAGTTTGTGTGGTGCCAGGTCAACATTACCGATCCTTTTATCGATAGCCTATTCAGTGATATTGTTGCGAATGATGACCCGATAGCGGCTGTCGACTAACATGCCCTCCTCATCGATTTTCGACTGCATCCGAAGCACCCGATTTGCGACATTTCCCCCGATCGCATGGAGGATCTCGGCATCTTCAATGATCTCAGTCACTAGGTCACAATGGGACGGAAATCCTCCGCCGCCTTTGTTGATGTAATCAAGAATGTCGTCATAGGTCCATTTGCTGGTGTTCATGCCATTTTGTGGTTTGCGCCCGCGCCATAAAAGGTCGCCAATGCTCGGCGCAATTTCACCGTGTCGATATGCAACTATTGTGTTGGTGACATTTCCAGCCTCGCGATTGCGTATGGCCGCTGAAACGTAGCGGTGATGGCCTATGGAATAGGGAAAGTTGCCGTCAGCTCCAGCATTGCGCATACAAAATGAGATAAATGCCGCTGACCATGCATCGTCCTTGTGATCTTTCCACTTGTTGGAGTCTGGATAGACGCCGGCCTTGAAGTAAGTATAGACGCGTTGCCGGTAGCCCGAGCTGGCCTCTTTTCCGGTTGTCCCATGTTTGTCGGGGGCTTTTTTGATGGGTAGCGACGATGATTCACCGGCAACATACTGGCTGCCAAAATACCACCATTCCTGCCAGGCGACACGAGCCGCCGCTCTATCCAAATTGGTTGTGCTCACGCTCTTCTCCTCGGTAATCAGAATTTCGGACGGTAATTTCGCGGCCGGTTATCTAACTGTCTTGATTCGAGTGCCAAACTGGATCACCCGTGCATGGCGTTTCAGCACTCTGAAACCGGCATGCAAAAAGGCTACAAGTCTCAAAATACTATGTCTCGAAGATTGCAATTACTATATAACAGATTGAAAATGATTAATATACTGCACTAAGACGCGCAAAAATTGCAATTAATAAGAGTATATTGGATGTGGGAAATGGTGCTGGTAGTCCTCATCCAATAAAAATGGCGGGCCCAAGCCCGCCATTTGATATTCCAAGTCGAAAACTTCCGATCAATAGACCGAGAAGTTGAAGTACTTGTCGTTGACCGTTTTGTATGTGCCGTCGGCGACAATTTCCTTGATCGCCTTGTCAAACATCGCCTTCAGGTCTTGATCTTCCTTGCGAAGCGCGATGCCAGCGCCGTCACCGAAATATTTCGGATCATTTTTCACCGCGCCGACCATCTTGCAGCATCCACCATCTTTGGTTTTTAACCATTCGCCGAGCACCACACTGTCGGCCATGACAGCATCAAGCCGGCCATTGACCAGATCCAGATTGGCTTCATCCTGGGTCGGATAAAGTTTGATGGTGGCGCCCTTATAAACATCTTCCAAATAGGTGGCGTGGGTGGTCGATGACTGGGCGCCGATGGTCTTGCCTTTCAAGGCGTCCGGCGTCGTCGAGGCAAGCGCTGAGCTCGTCGGCGCAACCAGGCCAGGTGGTGTTAAATAATACTTGCCGGTGAAATCGACCTTTTTCTTACGCTCTTCAGTGATCGACATGGAAGCGATGATGGCGTCGTACTTGCCGGCCAGAAGCGCCGGGATAATGCCGTCCCAATCTTGGGTGACGAAGGTGCATTCGACCTGCATCTTAGCGCACAGCGCTTTGGCGATATCGACGTCGAAGCCAACCAGTTTGCCATCGGATGTGACGGAATTAAATGGAGGATAGGCGCCCTCCGTGCCGATGCGGACGGTCTTCCATTCCTTCGCCTGGACGGCGCCGGATGCTGCAACCGATAGGGCGGCCGCGGCGAGAAGTAACTTGAACAAACGCATGTGATTTTCCTCTGTTGATTGTCTTTTTCTTAGGTGCTCGCCCGCATGATTACCGGTGGCGGGTTCTGGCCGCAATGTTTCATGGTTTGGGGGGGGGGCGCAACTGAATTTGGTGCTTTGGCTGGAGCTTGACGTGTTTAACAGGATCCAATTCGATTAGATTTTTACGCCTGCTGGCGCGGCAGGTTGCGCACCGTGGTCTGACCCGACTACAGGCGAAATCAAACGGCGTCCAGCGGGCGCCAATATCCAGGCAATGTGGATACTTTTGCTTGCGGTAATTTAATCGCAACTAGCTGAATAGGGTATCAATTATCGGGCAATCCGGCACGTCGCCCTTGCTACATTCCGCGGCCATAGCTTGGAGTGCCTTTTCCAGCCGTCGCAAATCGGCAACTTTCCTCTTTACCGTTGCAAGATGATCTACGGTCATGGTGTGGACCTCGCCGCAGGTGAAGTCCGCCCGGTCGACCATTTGCAAAAGCGCTCTGATCTCCGCGATGCTGAAACCTAATTCTCGGCATCGTTTAATGAAAAACAATCGCTTTAGCTGATCGTGATTATATTGCCGATTGCCACCTTCGGTTCGATCAGGGTTTGGCATTATACCGATGCGCTCATAATAGCGGATCGTCTCGATATTTACGCTTGTTTCCCGAGACATTGCCCCGATCGCATAGCCTGTCTTTTTCGTGATTTTCGCCATCACAAATTGCCCTTGCATCTGTAGTAACTACAGATCGTACAATAATCTCACGATCGAAATTATGCGAGTAAATTTATGCGCGAGATCACGAACGTTGAAGCGATCCAGCAAGTGACCGCCAATATCGGATACCCTTCTTCGCTGTATAAGGCGAAAAGCGGATCATGAGCGACAAAGGCATTCTCACAACGGGCATTATCGGCGTGGTTATCGCGGCTCTATGCTGCTTCACGCCGATTTTGGTTATTCTATTTGGCGTCGTCGGCCTGTCTGCCATCGTCGGATATCTCGATTACGTATTGCTCCCCGCTCTTGGGTTTTTTGTATTGCTGGCGATTTACGCCATTTGGCGCAGGCAGCGCCATAGCCAAGCCTCATAAGTTCAAACCCCAAAGGTGTTTCATGTCCGATTGTTGCGATAGCAAAAACAACGGTTCTTACGATGTTGCCGTGATTGGCGCCGGATCGGCGGGCTTCTCCGCTGCCATCACTGCCGCGGATGAAGGCGCACAGGTGGCTTTGATCGGTTACGGCACAATTGGCGGCACTTGCGTCAATGTCGGCTGCGTTCCCTCCAAAGCTCTCATACGGGCAGCAGAAACGCTCCACGTGGCAAATGCCGCTGATCGTTTCGATGGGATAGAGGCATCTGCACGGGTTACTGATTGGGGCGCAGCGGTGAGACAAAAGCAAGAATTGGTCGATGATCTGCGCAAGGCAAAATACAGCGATGTGCTGCCCGCCTATAATTCCGTCGCCTACCTCGAAGGAGAGGCAACGTTTTCAGATGATGGGACGCTGACCGTCGACGGCAACCCCATCGAAGCAAAGAAAATCATTATCGCCACGGGAACACGGCCAGCATTGCCATCAATCGACGGCATGGGAAACGTTCCGTACCTGACCAGCACAACGGCTCTGGAACTGGAAACTCTGCCGGAATCTCTGCTGGTCATTGGCGCTGGATATATTGGCACCGAAATCGCCCAGTTGTTTGCCCGTGCCGGCGTCAAAGTGACGATTATATCTCGGCGCGGTCTATTGCCCGAAGCCGAACCGGAAATTGGCGAGGCACTCTCCCGCTACTTTGAGGAAGAGGGCATCAATCTAGTGAGCGGCATTACCTATGATCGCATCGATGCAAAAGAAGATACCATTGTTCTCACCATTCAAGACGGTGGAAAAACGAGGAAGATCACAGCAGAAAAAGTCCTTATTGCCACGGGTCGCAAACCGAATACTGATCGCCTTAACCTAGCGGTGGCGGGCATAGAACTTTCAGCCAACAACGGTGTGAAAGTCGATGCTCAAATGCGGTCCACGCGGGAAGGGGTCTATGCTGCGGGTGATGTGACGGGGCAAGATCAATTCGTCTACATGGCGGCATATGGCGCAAAAATAGCAGCCAAGAATGCGATGAATTCTAACGCGCTTTCCTATGATAATTCGGCGATGCCCGCCGTGGTATTCACCGATCCGCAGGTCGCCAGTGTTGGCTTGACAGAAGCGCAGGCAAGAGCACGCGGCAGCGACGTGCGCACCTCTGTTTTGACACTCGACAATGTTCCCAGAGCATTGGCGGCACGTGACACGCGCGGCCTGATCAAACTCGTGGCCGATGGAAAGACCAAAAAACTTATCGGCGCGCATATTCTGGCGCCGGAAGGATCAGACTCGATCCAAACTGCGGTTCTGGCCATCAAAATGGGCATGACCTACGAAGAACTTGGCGCCACGATCTTTCCCTATTTGACCACCGTTGAAGGATTGAAACTGGCGGCCCAAACATTCGACATGGATGTAAAAATGCTCTCCTGCTGCGCTGGGTAAATTTCGCGAGGCGCATGGTTTTTGCACCACAGATTCCATATATTCAGGTATGCAGAAAATGACGGTTGTGCGGACAATGCTGGCATACGAACTGTATGCAACTGTTTGATCTGCGACATCGGATAAAGGGGCGGTTTATGCCATTAACGGACGTCAGCGATAGATTCGACCCTTGACCCTCCGATAGTTTAGTTGAGCCTCCAACTCTGCCGCGAATGTTGTGCTCAATCCTACAAATTCGTGAACCGGAAAACCACATCGATGGCGACTATTCCGCCAGGGTGTGCAGACTGGTGTCCGCGTCCGTCACTTGGCCGACGGACCATTCTTCCAGCGCGTGCCGCAATCTGCGCACTTGCCATCCCCATAGGCTTCCATCACAAATCGGATTTGGTCCAACAACCGCTCAGGATCGCCCTTGCGGGGACTTAGAAAGCGGGCTTCTTATTGTGCGGGAGAGGTTCATCGAGGGAAAAATACCCCGAGGCCGTGGCATGGCGTACACGGTGCCCGAAATCAAGATCATCCATAGTGTTGAACCCACCGCGGGGCCGCCCCGGCCTTGCCTAGGTTCTTCTAATACCGCATTTCCGAGCACAATTTGAGCAAACGGAAACGGCCGGTGGGCCATTCCCAATCGATGGTGCGGTGATCAGACACTTTTACGGTGCGGTAAATCACCGATAAGGTACTCACGCCTCCAGAAAGTGTGTGAATATAGTGCCTTTCAGTAAACGCCAAACTATTGGATTGGGCCGACCGTGAAGACAGCAACGGCGTCATTTTGCTTTGCCGTTTTTCTTTGTTTTATTTTGATTCAAGACCTTTCGGCAGCCTCCGTTTCTGGCCAAGTCCAGATTGAGGGCGGCAGGCCTTTATCGAATATTATTATCTATTTGGAGCGCGCCGAGGGAACGCCTTCAAAACCTGTTTCACCAATGCTTCGCGTCAGTCAAAGGGGTCGAAAATTTGAACCCAACCGTACAGTCCTCGTTAAGGGCGGGAAAATCGCCTTCGTCAACAATGAGGAAAAGGAGATTGACCACAACGTTTATTCCCTAAGCGAGACACGGAAATTCGATATCGGACTTGCCCAACGTGGTTCTGTAGGGACGGTAAATTTCCCCAGTACCGGCGAGGTCAAATATTACTGTTCGATTCACAAAAATATGGAAGGCGTGGTGGTTGTCGTTCCGACGCCCTATTTCGTGCACGCGAATATCGACGGCGCCTTCCGAATTGACGGCGTGCCGGCGGGTGGTTGGATGGTTAAAACTGTCGTTCCGCATCGTCGGTACACAAGCAAACCGCTGTCAATATCGCTCTTCGATGCGCCGCTGGATGGCATCGTTGTGCACATATTGAAGAAACGGAGGAAGTAGGATGCGCATTGTGTCAAACCTCCTCCTTTTAGCCGTGGGAACATTGCTGTGGGGATGTGATCAGGGCCCGGAGATCAAAAAAGGCAAGGGCAATATCCACGGGAAGGTGATTGCCCAGCCACATAAGGATTTTATCGAGAAAGTTTCGAGTTTGCCCGACGACCAACTGAACGAATATCAGCTGGGAGATGACAAACGTATTCTCTTTACTGCGGAGATGGTCAATTACGATAAGCTCAAGGAGATCTATGTCGGTCTGATCCATCCGGTCAGACAAAGTCAAGTGAAACACAATCTGATAATCTCAGATAATAAGATATCCCGGCGCTCCGTCATGGTCGCTAAGGGTGATGTCCTGATAATCCGCAACAACGGCTCCAAACCGCTTAATTTATATATCCTCAATCCGTCAACCGACGACATAGAAGAATACCCGGCTATTATTCCCGGTAAAGTCGGTGAACTTGTGGTCAATATGGTCGGTGCATTGCAACTGGGCGCCGATGAGGACGATAAACTTACAATCGATGTTTTATCAGCGATAAACTTGGTAGGTCAGCAGGTGCAAAGCGGAAACGATTATGCGTTCACCGGCCTTAAGCCGGGAACCTACAAAGTTATATTCTGGTATTGGCGACTTGGGTTGCTGGAGCATAAGGTAGACGTTCGATCCGGTACCAACCACCGATTGGACGAAACATTGGCAGTCGACCGCATCGTCCGTTGATTGTGACTCTTGATGTGGTCCAAGCTTATCAGAGGCGCCAGGCATGGGCTTGAGGTCGAAGCTGTTTCTAGTCTTTTCGGCAATTATTCTGGCGTTACTCGTTTTCACGTTCTTATTTTCAAACAACAAGACAATAACCTATGAGACGAAGCGAATAACTCAGCAGTTGCAAGCGGTTCAGATCCGATTTCTCGACCGGTTTAACAACGAAAGCACGCATAATCTGAAGCTGGTAAAGACCATTACATCGGATCAGAAGTACCGGTCATTCCTACAGCAAATGCGGGACAACTATTTTTCCTTTGCCGAGGAAATAGCCAACGATACCAACGCTGATATTGTTCTTATCGTTGATGAGGATATCAAACTGCGTGGCGTCTCTTCTCCGGCAAAAAATACCCAGACAACCAATCAGCAGGCGAGCCGGGCACAAAAATTCATTGATATGCCGGCGGTCAGGAGCGTGATCGAAACAATCCTAGATTCCGGCACCGATCATAAGCAGGTGGTTGCCTTGGGAAATAGCCTGTTCAATTCGGTTTTCGTGCCGTTGAAGGAATCGCTCCAGGATGATTATGCCCTCGGAGTAGTCAGCGTCGGGGTCAAACTTGATGATGTCTGGGTGACCAATTTACTCGCCGATGACATCGGAAATGTCGATGTCATATTCCATATCGATGGCCGCGCCGCCGCGACCAACATAAAAAACAGAATCCAGCTCGGTCTGCTTCAAAACGCACTTGCCATGGAAACCGACACGGGCACGATCGGTCTTGCGGGTGAGCGCCATATCGTTGTCAGGGGAATTTTTAATAATGCTGGGACACCGGCAGGCTATGTGCTGTCCGCCAGCCTTGATAAGGCAATGGCGCCATTTGTTTCGCTGCAATGGCAGATATTCGCCGTCGGCTTAGCTGCCTTGTTCATTGGATTGGCACTTGTCTTATTCCTGACCAACAAAATCGTATTACCCATCCGCATGCTGGTTCAAGGCACTGGTGAGGTCATGAGCGGCAATTATGAATATCATGTCGAAAATCAATCTAAGGATGAGGTCGGTCAACTGGCCAACGCCTTCAACCACATGATCAAGGGTCTCAAGGAGAAGGAGCAAATCCGCGCCCTGTTTGGCAAATACGTGCACCCATCTATCGTTTCCGACATCATGAAGAAACCAGACAACTTGGAAATGGGCGGCACCCGTAAAATACAGACATTGCTTTTCTCCGATATTGAAGGATTCACGACGATCAGCGAGGCGATGGAGGCCGAGCAAATAGTCGACCTGCTCAATGAATTTTTAGGGACGATGACTGAGGAATTGAGCGCTCACGAGGGCATCCTGGATAAATATCTCGGTGATGGGATCATGGCATTTTGGGGCGAGCCGTTCACCACAGATAATCACGCCTTGCTTGCCTGCAGCGCCGGTTTGGCCATGCAAACCAAATTGGGCATCAAAGCAGCCGAATGGTCTAAACGCGGATTACCGGTGGTCCGAATGCGCATCGGTATCGCTACCGGCGAAGTCGTTGTTGGCAATATTGGTTCCAAACATTCGCGGGACTACACCTGTATCGGCGATACCGTAAATTTGAGCTCGCGGCTGGAGGGGGTAAACAAGATTTACGGTACCGGTATTATTATCGACGAAGACACCCGAACCATGGCCGGCGACGGCGTCGTGGCAAGAGAGCTGGACACCGTTCAAGTCAGGGGCCGCGAAAGTAGCACGCGGATTTTTGAGTTGGTTGGCCTTGCCAGCGAAGTGATGCCCCAAGCCCTCAAACGAATTGATCGTTATGAGGAAGCCCTCGGTCATTATCGATCAGGAAATTTTTCGATGGCCAAAGAGGCGTTTGAGCAATTCCTGCGGAGCGAGCCTGATGACACGGCAACCAAGGTAATGCTGGAGCAATGCCGGGCCAATATCGAATGTCCGAAGGAAGATTGGACGGCCACCCGAATTCTCAAGCATTGATGCCAATCGACATATGCAACGCGAACTGACGGCGCCAAAGGGCGTCTAAGAAAGCTGATGAATATGTCGACATTGACCGCCAGATTGATCGGATACTTCGCTTCGATAGCGCCCCTTTCGGTTCGCTCAATTGGTGTTGAAAATTATTTTCCCAACCACCGGTAAACACCAAAAGTGTGATTTACATCACTTTTTAATCCTCAAATCACGTCCATGTGAAGGGGAGTGATGAACTTAAAGGCGGGCCGATTTCAAGAAATCCAGCCAAGCCAAAGCGTACTTCTCATCACCAATATTTTTTAAATCCAAATAGAGGACAATGATTATGAACACGCCCTCAACATCAAAAGCCCTGACCATTGTTGGTTTGTCGATCGCCCTGTCTATGGGCGCCAGCCTGATCGCCAGTTCGGCGAACGCCGAGACCGTAATTAACACCAAAATCAAAGTCAGCAAGAGCGCGCTGCGGGGAAAATGCAAGCGCTCCGGTGGTACTTACACCGAAGAAGCGGATGGCTCCTACGGTTGCGCTGTTAATCGCGAAGATGGCGGTTATACGACGGTCGATTGTGAAGATAAAAACAACTGCTTTGGATCGACTTCAAGCTCCCGGTTGTCAAATCGCGGCAACGCCAAACGTCTGTCGAACACCTCATCGTCGAAGTTTACGAAACTGCGCAAGCGTCGCTGGTCGTCGACAAGTCGCTAATTACCGATTTTTTTTTCAGCAAACCATCCAGCGCGCCGCGCGCCGAGAAATCAAAGGATATTATTATGATTGCCAACAATATTACGCCGTCTGAACCAGTACCAACCGGCAAGACTTCAGCAAGAAAAATGATCGGTCTGTCAGTGGCGACGGTTTTGGGCGTTGGCTTGTTCATGCCGACACCGTCACAGGCCTTTGACGGCTTTCAGTTCGACGTTGGTAAAACGAATATCTGCATCGGATTCACCTGCATGTTTAAGACGAAGACCTTCGGTGGCCGAAATACCAAGAACGAAATGGATCATCGATATAAGACCCGGGATCACCGGCCGCCGCGGAAAAATACTGTGGTTAATATCGGACCTAAAGTCCGCGATCATCGCACCAAGGTCCGCGATCACAGGACGAATTAATTTTCGAAAAACCAATAAAAATAGGGAACAAAACAATGCCCAAATTTTGCTCATCCACTCTTGCCGTTCTGTTCATCGCAGGGATCGTCAGCACCACAGTTGCCCCGGCGCCGGCCTATGCTGGAATATGCCTTAAGCACAAACATGCCGGCACCGGCAGGGCGCCGACGAAAAGTGGCGCCGGCATTGCCTCACGCGCTAAATGGCGTGTTTCGGTGATTGCCCACGGGCATCCGGCCAGAGTCTTTTGGTCCAAATCCAAAAATCGGCGAAAGCAATGTTCGCGCCATTGGTATGGATGGAAATGTAAATCCTGGGCTGTTGCATGCTTTCCTCACACGGTGATCAAAGGAAATGTAAGGGACCATCGCTAACCGTGTAGGTCGCTAAATCGTAACTTACTTTCATCGCCACGACTGTTTGCTTCAATCAATCCAAACAAAAAGAAAAGCCAATGTTGAAATCATATGCAACGACGCCAAATGCACTGGCCATTTTTGGAATGGCATTAGCAATATTTGCTGTATCGGTGGTGGCAACTGAACCTGCCTATGCAAGACAGCAATCCAATGGCACCTCAGTAACAAAATCAGCCCTCAAGAAGAAAGGATACAAATGTGAAGTCGTATCCGCGGGTTTTGTCGAATGCAAAAAAGGAAAAACTGTCTACTGGTGCACGGGTTCGACCTGCGTAAAAAAGAGCCTTAGCCAAAGACCGCGGCGCCCGAAAGCGAACGCTGCGAGTGTGGTGAAAAATGTGAAGCCTTCCAGGCGGGCCCGCAGGATTGGAAAGTTCATCGGAGAAACGGAAAAAAATCGATCTAGGTCAGTCTTTAGATAGGTTGAATTTCGGATGAATACCGGTCCATTAATCTCATTACGATCCGGCACTGTTCCTGTTACCTGACCGCGGCGAAAAACGGTAAAATTACCGAAATGCTGCGGTCTTTTTTTGTCAATGTCGCAACTGCCTCCATTTTCCAGATTTGGTGTCGACGGTACAGGCAGACAGAATGCCCAAGTTTCCCAAACCCAGAGGCAGTTCCGGGTCAGGACCTTCCTAACAGGCGGTCCCGTCACGCCGGCAGTTTACCCCCTATTAGTCACCGTACGGCAGGGCCATGGGCGACGGGGAAAATGTACCATTAGCGGTCATTGGTGGTGGGGTGAAATCGGGGCTGCTGGGCCAGCGATAAGCCCGGAGCTGGTGCCGGAAAGCGGTCGCGGCCGGCGTCATCGTGCGGCCGGCGACCGAGACCAGCTAGACTTTGCGCTTCACGGCCGGCTCGACCAACGGGCGGCTCCCCCGCGCCGACAGATTACCCCGTGATAGCCCCCGAACTTGGGCTGGTTCTGGGTCGGCAAGGAAGTGCACAGAGAGACATTTCAATATTTCATCAGATGCGTCGTAAAACTTCAATTCGTCAGCTCCGCGATGGCGGCGATAGCGGTGAATCTCATATTCCGACGCCTACGCACCGGATATGCGCTTGCGAATCGCCTGATGCTCGTCTTTCCAGAGAAACCAGTAGCCGATTTCATTGTCTGCGCGTAGAACGGCCCAAATATATCCATAGGGTTCGGCAGCGCCGAAACTGGTTTTCATTTTTCGTATGAAAGAGATGGGAGTGACGCGCATCGCCTCTGAGGTGTACTGGCAGTCTTTAGAGCCAAGGGCACTGACGATTACCGCAACGTCTTGAGGGAACACCTTTGACAATATGATCGCCGGAATATTAGGTCCGCTACATGTAAACTTCGTTTTCACGGACAACTCACCGGCCATTGCCTCAGGCGGAACCAGTGCGATGCATATTACTGCTAAAAACGAACCGAGGAACATTGGCCATTGGGAAGTTCCTCGCACTCGCTGGTGTTGGGAAATGCTAATCCAATTCATTTTCGCCTCCTAGATTGTCGAGCGATGGTTGGTGCGAATTGGAATCTACGAATTATGGGCCATCGCCGCTTGATGGAATTCTTGATTTTCTCTTGTGATTTTGCTGAGGTTCTATCTAGTAGGCACCTATGATTTACCGTTTCTGCAATTGCGAGCTTGATACCGAATGTCTGGAATTGCGCCGCGGCGACGAACTTCAAGCCGTTGAACCGCAGGTTTTCAGCCTTCTCCTTCACCTGATTGAAAACCGCGACCACGTGTTGACTAAGGACGACCTGATATCCGCGATCTGGCAGGGCAGAATTGTATCGGATACGTCATTGAGTAGCCGAATTAGTGCGGTTCGTTCAGCGGTGGGTGACACCGGCAGCTCGCAATCGATCATCCGCACAATGCCGAAACGCGGTTTTCGATTCGTTGCCAATGTTGTGCATCACGATACAACGCAACCGGCGCCGCCTTTGGGCGGGCGAATCGACGTAACAACGGATTCAGTAACCGACCAGATTACAGCAGACAAAGACAACCGGCCGGGTATTGCTGTATTGCCCTTCGATAATTTGTCGGAGGAACCGGAGCAGGAATATTTCAGTGACGGTCTCGCAGATGATCTGATCGCCGGATTATCTTTGTTTCGAGGGTTGCTAGTGATAGCCCGCAACTCCACATTTACGTACAGGGGTGCGTCCACGGATATTGGCGAGATGGCGCGCGCGTTTGGCGTCCGATACGTGTTGGAGGGCAGCGTTCGCAAATCCGGCAATCGGATACGTATCGCGGTTCAACTGATCGACGCAACTAGCGGCGGCCACGTTTGGGTGGAGCGGTACGACCGCGAACTCGTCGACATTTTCGACCTGCAGGACGAGATCACCGAGTGTGTGGTCAGTGCAATCAGCCCAGCCATTATTGATGCGGAAATGAAGCGCGCCTTGCGCCGGCGACCCGATAGCCTCGATGCACACGAAAGCTACTTGCGTGGCCTTTGGTGCCTGCGGAAACTCAAGAAGTCAGCCAATGCGGAGGCCCAGAACTTTTTCCGGAAAGCAATCGTTATCGATCCCAACTTCGCCCAAGCTCATGCCTGGTTGGCTTTCAGCATGTGGATTGATGTGTGGCACGCTTGGGTGCCAGAAGCCGGGGCATGGCTGGCATCCGCTTACACGTTTGGCAAGCGGGCCACCGCTCTAGATAACCGCGACGACTGGGGTTACATCGCGTTGGGAATCATATGCACTTTTATGAAGCGAACCGAGGCCGGCCTCTCAGCCGCGCAACGGGCCGTCGACCTCAACCCGGGCAACCATATGTCTCACATTTCTCTCGGCATTGCTTGCCTGATGAGCGAAAGATATGAAGAAGCTATTGCCAGTTACAACAACGGAATGCGCCTTAGTCCGGCAGATCCTCTGCGGTTCGCTTCGTTCGGTGGCCAAGCACTGGCTTATTATGAATTGCGACGTTACGAAGAAGCTATTGAAAGAGCGCGCAGGGCGATCCGAGATCGACATGGTTACATCATGGCACGGGCAATCCTAACGGCGTCGCTGGCCCGGCTAACGCGGGACCGGGACGCCGCCGCCGAGCTTGCCGAAATTGTGCGCCTGAAACCCGATTTTGCCGTCGCGAGTTTCGCCAACTATCCGTGGCGCGGCGCAGTGCGAGACCAATTGCTTGATGGCTTGCGCTTGGCGGGACTACAGGATTAAGTCAATGACCAACTTCCATTGTGGGTCACGACCTTCCTAACAGGCGGTCCCGTCACGCCGGCAGTTTATCCCCTATTAGTCACCGTACGGCAGGGCCATGGGCGACGGGGAAAATGTGCCAATAGGCGACAAAAGAGACAGCGCTAATCAGTGCCATGTGTCTGACATTAGCGCCTATAGGACAGATTGGCCTCATCAAGGTAGAACTCGTCTGGGTATCCCCGCGCGTTGTTGTGGCGATCCCCGGCCACAAGAAATTCGATATCCCTCCCATACCCATCAAAGGAGGGGTTCTGAAAGCCGCGTGCCTTGATGAGTTCATCGAAATTATCGGTATCCTGTACAATGACGGTTTGCCGATCCGGGCCAAAGCCAACCAAGCGAAGGTCTTCATCCCCACCAAGCCTATGGGCGTAGTAAATGTCGGCGATATCCTTCAGTTGGACACCTGTCAGCTCATCCAACATCGGACGGCGATCAGGATGCTGCTCCAACCTGATTTCACGCCTATGCGCCTCGAACCGCTCATCCACTTCAACGGCCTTGATGCGGACGAGCAGCCGCGCCTCGGTCAGGTCCTTTGTCCCAAGCGAGAACGTTTCTTCCATCTTCGGATAGGTATCCTTGATATCCGTGGGAATGGCAGCGCGGTGATAGTAGGTGGCGCCGCGTCGGAATAAGCGGGTGTGATTCGGCACATTTTCCATGCTCCACTGTAACAGTTCACTGGAACAGCGGTAACAAGAACACCTTGTTTATCAGTAAGTTATTGATATTTCTGGTGGTCAAAAGAGAATGGCGGAGAAGGAAGGAGTCGAACCCTCCAGAGACGGGATTGCCGCCCCCAACCGGTTTTGAAGACCGGCGGCGCCACCGGGCACCCTGCTTCTCCATTATTCCCTGACCATTGTCACTGATCGACGCTCATCGCTGGTCTTCCCAGCTTACGTTTGTCGCCAATCCTAACGGTGAGGCCGGTCTTGTCAAAAGTTTCCAAGAGAGCCAGGGCGAATTTGCGGGTGGTACCCAAAATGTTGCGAAACTCACTGGCTGTGATTTCCGAATTTGCGGTCAGGTAATCCTCAAGGCGTCTTTCCGCCTCAGCAAACGCCGTCGCGGAAAAGATCAGTCCGTGAGTTGTCCTAATCAACTGTCCGGCGCGTTCAAGATGAGCGATGATGGTCTGTTCATCGCTGTTGGTTGTATCTGGAGCCGGTGGCGCGAAGGGTTCGCCTTGTAACGACGTCATAAAGGTTTCCGCCCATGCCTCTTGGGTCTTTGTTAGCCCCGCCTGGTGTTCCGCAAGGGCCAGTATTGCGCCATCACGTGCTATGCGATCAGCGGCGACATTGCGGTCTATGACCTCGCGAAACAAACGCGGATCGATACCATCACCGACACTGCCGCGCAGTTCCTCAAGGCCGAGCCCGGGCATAGACGGATTGTCTTGATGAAAGGAGCGCAGGCTTGCCGCTATAGCTTGATCGAGGCCATCAAGATTACCAACACTGGCTATCCAAACTGTTTCCCCCGCATCGATCGTAGTGAGATCGATGCTCTTGGCGGCCAGGGCCAACACCTCAGATTCATGCATGTTCATGCGAAATGCCAAGTCGCGGATGGTAACCCCAACCGAAGGTGCCCCGTCAATCAGGGCTTCCGCGGCAATGACTCCATTTTCGGTGTCGAGGGACGCTAATCGCGCCAAGCGCCGGTTATCTGATCTCCGGTCCTTGACGCCAATCGGATCGAGTACCTTGCCGCCACCTAACGTGTGTTCTGCCTGCTCGTCGCGTATTACAAAGCGGTCGCCGGCCATGGCCTGCAGCGGTTCGCTGACAGTGATCTGGGCAATGCCCGACCCACCGCGCACCAATTCCTTTTCCTCGCCGAGCAGTATCACAGCTCCGTGCCGTTCTGCGGTACCCATATGCAGGCGGACCCGCTGGCCATTTTTCAAATGTTTGACTGCATGGGCGGCAATGGTTACCTGCACATCAAACCGTTCTGTTGCCCGGGCTATTGCCGGGTCGCATGCGACGTCGCCACGACGAAGAGCCTGGCGCTCCGCACCCATAATATTGATGGCAAGCCGCTCGCCACCATGTCCAACATCCACCATTTCCCCATGGCTTTGCAAACCCCGTAAGCGAAAGACGCTTCCACCGGGCATGATCGCGATTTCTCCGCTGGATTGCAGTGAGCCGGAAAGCGCGGTGCCGGTGATGACAACACCCCGTCCATGGATACTAAAAACCCGATCGATGGGCATGCGGAACGGCCGTTTGATCGCCGGGACGGTCACTGCATCGAGCGTTTTTGCCATAAGGGTGGTGAGGTGGTCGATACCAGCCCCTGTGACGTTGGAAACAGGCAATATAGGCGAACCTTCAATTGCGCTGCCGTCCACCAAAATCTCGATTTCTTCGACCACATCTGCAATGCGGTCTGCATCCGCCAGGTCGGATTTGGTAATGATGAAAATCGCCTGCTCGACCCCCAAGGAACGGACGATATCGAAATGCTCCTCTGTTTGTGGCATCACCCCGTCGTCGGCGGCAACAACGAACAGCACCAGATCAATACCATGTACCCCGGCCACCATGTTGCGGATGAATTTTTCGTGGCCGGGCACGTCAACGATGCCCACGCTACGTCCATCGGCGAGTTCAAAATGCGCGAAACCGAGGTCAATTGAAATGCCGCGCTCTTTTTCGGCCCGCAATTGATCGGTATCCTGACCGGTCAATAACTTGACCAGGCTGGTCTTGCCGTGATCGATATGTCCGGCCGTGCCTATGACAAATGCCATACCACTTCGTGTCCCTTGTCGATGCTCGGTCGTGCAATATGATGTGATTGCAACACTGGAGGAACATTGCCCTTGTCGTCATCGGAAAGCAAAAATTTCTCGGCAATCCCTTCGGTGGATGAGTTACTGCGTAGCGCCGAGTTTGCGGAATTGACTAATGCCCACGGCCACGAAGCGGTGCGCGATACTGTTCGCTTGGCTTTGACTGCCATTCGCGACGGGCTCGCGGCCGGCACCATTGTGGAGGCGGCACCAGCGGCCATCGCGGCACGGGTAGCCCATGCACTTCAGGCATTGATGGCGCCAAGCTTGAAACCGGTATTCAATCTTACCGGCACCATTTTGCATACGAATTTAGGCCGGTCACCGCTGCCGCAATCCGCTATCGATGCAATGGTTGCAGCCGCCGGCGCGGTCAATCTGGAATATGACCTTGAAACCGGAAAACGCGGCCAGCGCGACGCTCATTTGGAGGATTGGTTGATACGCCTGACCGGGGCGGAAGCTGCTATCGCGGTCAACAATAATGCCGCGGCCGTGATGATCGTTCTCAATACCCTCGCCCGGGGAAAAGAGGTGCTGGTATCGCGTGGCGAATTGATCGAAATCGGCGGCGCTTTTCGAATACCCGACATTATGGAGCGGTCAGGCTGCATTTTACGCGAAGTCGGTACGACCAACCGCACACATCTCGCCGACTATGAAAAAGCATTAGGGCCGAACACCGCGCTGATATTAAAGGTCCATACCAGCAACTATCAGGTTCAGGGCTTCACAAAGTCGGTAGCGGAAAACGAGTTATCAACACTGGCCCGTGGCCATGATTTGCCGTTCGTGGTTGATCTGGGGAGTGGCACGCTCATTGATTTGAAACGCTTTGGTCTGCCGCATGAGCCGACTGCTCGCGAAACGCTGCAAAACGGCGCCGATCTGATAACATTTTCCGGTGACAAATTGCTCGGCGGGCCACAGGCTGGAATGATCGCCGGTCGTCCTGACTTGGTGCATAAGATCGCCACCAATCCAATGAAACGGGCAATGAGGCTCGACAAGATCACCATCGCCGCATTGGCAGCGGTATTGAGGCTATATGCTGATCCGGAACGGCTCGCCCTACTGCTGCCAACATTGGCATTGCTTACCCGGGCAACTGCCGACATCGAAGCCCAGGCGACCAGGTTGAAGCCGCATCTGACGAACGCATTGGACGGCTTGGCTGGGGTCGAAATCGAAGCAAGCCAGTGCCAAATCGGCAGCGGCTCCATTCCCATCGATCTTTTGGACGGGTTCGCGTTGGTCCTACGGCCAAATTCGACCGGCGACAAACCATTGCGCGAATTAGCCCACGCTCTGCGCAGCCTGCCGCGCCCGGTAATTGGCCGAGTGCACAATGGTTCAATAATATTGGATTTACGAGCACTCGATAATGAGAACGAATTTATCCGGCAGATAAGAAATATTGGTGGGTCGTGCTAATACCTAATTCTCGTCAAGTTTCCACTTTAGCGGCAAAATCTGTATAGTGGTGATTAGGAGAGGCAGCACGGAAGGACGTAATATGAAACAAGACGCTCCAGTTGACCCTGGCCAATTGCGCGAGGCGGTGAAGGAAAAATACCGCGAAGTTGCCATTGAGCCAGGCGCGACGTACCACTTTCATACCGGACGACCACTCGCCAAACGGTTGGGCTACGACGACGACGTGGTCAACGCCCTACCGGATGCTGCCGTGGAATCCTTTGCCGGCATTGGTAACCCATTTTCGCTGCGCACCCTGTCGCCGGGAGAAAAAGTGATTGATATCGGCTCCGGTGGTGGATTTGACTGTTTCATTGCCGCCGGCCAGGTGGGTGCAGACGGCCAGGTTGTCGGCATCGATATGACTGAGGAGATGTTGGACAAATCCAATGCCACAGCGAAGTCCATGGGCCTAAACAATGTGGAATTTCGCGACGGATTGATCGAAGAAATGGATATCGAAGACGGCTGGGCTGACGTTGTTATCTCCAATGGAGTGATCAATCTTTGTCCGGACAAGCCGGGTATATTTGCTGAGATCGGACGGGTACTGAAATCGGGCGGTACATTACAATTTGCCGATATTGCCAACGGAAATCCGGTGCCCAGCTCGGCGGTCGCCGACATTGATCTGTGGACCGCCTGAATTGCCGGAGGCCTGCCGTGCGCAGGATGGCAAAAAATGATGGAAGACAGCGGTTTCGTTGATGTGCGCATTGGCCCACCAGTCGACACGTTTGGAGGTGCCAGTGGCGAAAAGAACGCCCGGGCCTTCGATGTCAGCGGCTATGCGTTCTTGGCGCGAAAACCCTGACCCGGCAATTGGTCAGTTTTTATCGCGATTAAATGAATTGGCCGGCCCAGACAGTGAGTTCTGTCGATGGGCCGGCCTTTTTGTAGACTACCTTGAGAGCCTGGAGTTACCGTTGACAACACATGATGCTCTGGGTCTCGATTATGAGGCAGCCAGTTGGTTGACACAGGATCAGGCCGACCGGATGGCCCGAATTTTGGGCTTAAAACCCGGCGTTCATCTGCTAGACATTGGTGCAGGTGCCGGATGGCCTAGTCTATATTTTGCAAAAAAAAGTGGCTGCGATTTATCGCTTGCAGATCCATCACCAGATAATATCGCAAAGGCCCGACTAAGGGCGCAATCGGACGAGATTGCCGGTTCCTGGCGTGCTGATATCGCTGACGGCGCCGCTCTTCCTTATGCCGATGACAGCTTCGATGCCATCAGTCACGCCGACGTCCTGTGTTGCCTTGACGCAAAACAGGAAGTTTTGAATGAGTGCCGGCGTGTCGCCAAAGCAAACTGTAAAATGTCGTTCAGTGTGATTTCGATTTCACCAGACTTGAACGACAAGGCGCATGCGCGGGCTCTGGCAAACGGGCCGTCGCTAATGCATTCGGTGAAGTCTTATCCGGACATGCTGAAATCAGCCGGCTGGCAGATAATCGACCTTCAGAATTTGACCCATGAATTTCTTGCCGCCACGCATCGTCAGTTGCAAATCGGAGATGGTAATGCGGAGAAATGGAAATCAAGAATCTCAGCGATAGAGGATGGATTGATCAGGCGGGAACTGTATTCGGCAACACCGGATGGGCTGTGATCGCAACACTTTTCAAAAAACGAAGGAAGGGAGAAAAATGGACACGCAGATCCGCTTAACGGCGCTTGCCCATGGTGGCGGTTGAGGCTGTAAAATTGCTCCAGCGTTGCTGGAGGAGATCCTCACCCGCCTGCCAGTGCAGGTAAAAGACCCGGCCTTACTGATCGGACTGGAATCCAGGGACGACGCCGCCGTCTATCGTCTTGATGATGATAAAGCCGTGGTAGCGACAACCGACTTTTTCATGCCGGTGGTCGACGATCCCTTTGATTTTGGTGCGATCGCAGCGGCAAATGCGCTCTCCGACGTTTATGCGGTGGGGGGACGGCCGCTTTTTGCCTTAGCCGTGGTTGGCATGCCAACCGGTAAATTACCACCGGAGACGATCGCTCAGGTGCTGGCGGGCGGTTCCGATATGTGTGCCAAGGCCGGTATTGTCGTCGCTGGCGGCCATTCCATCGATACGCCTGAGCCGATCTACGGCCTGGCTGTCGTCGGATTGGTGCATCCCGAGCGGATCAAAACCAATAACGCCGCCCGACCCGGCGATGTCCTCATATTGGGCAAGGGATTGGGTGTCGGTATCCTGTGTTCCGCCTTCAAACATGGAAAGCTATCGGACGCCGACTATTCCCAAATGATGGCGACAACAACCAAGCTCAACACAATCGGCACCGATTTGGGTGATTTTGACGCGGTACACGCCATGACCGACGTTACCGGTTTTGGGCTGCTCGGCCACTTGACGGAGATCTGCCGTGGCTCTGGCCTCGCCGCGACGCTACGCCTTGCCGACATACCATTGTTGAGCGCTGCACTGCGATTTGCCAAAGATGGCAATAACACCGGCGCTGGGACGCGCAATCGCGAGGCGTTCGGGGATCATGTAGAGCTACCCGACGACTTGGACGATTGGCAGCGTAATCTTCTGTTCGATCCGCAGACTTCCGGCGGGCTCCTCGTCGCCTGCGCACCAGGCGCCGCCGATCGGATACTGGCGTTGTTTCATGACCAGGGTTACGACGCCGCGGCGATCATCGGCACCATGCAAGACGGTGATCCACAAATATTCGTTGACCGCTGATCACAGTCCCAGTTCATCCAGCCACTCACCCGGAATGAAAAATCGGCTACTCACCAATTGCAATCCTTTATTGCCACTGTCGCTGTATTTATTTCTCAAGGCGATAATCACGTGCCCGGCAATGGTCCGCCGCCAGAACCAGTCGCCGACCTGCCAACTGGAAAGTGATGGTTCTGACCAAGTCGCCGCCTCGCAATAAATGGTTTTCAAATCATCGACAGCGAATCTAACGACCTTGCTGGAAATTTCTTTGCCGGCTAATGGGCTATCGCCGAGCAGGCCGCAAAGTAGTTGGACCATTGCATCCGGTTCAAGTCCGCTATTGCCGAAGGTAGTACGCCCGCGATCAGCCTTTCCGCGCTCGTAGACGGGCCGGATTGCCGCGAATTCACGGACCAGCGCAGCAGCGTCAATAGTTGATTGCAGCACGCTCGGCAGATTGAAATGCGGATTCCATGGCAAATTTGCCGATTTTTCGCGCAGATCCGGATAATCGACCAGGATCGGTGATGGTCCGGATAATTCCAGCAACCGAAGTGCGGCCAACAATACTTCCCGTTGAGCAGACGGCTCATTGGGAGAACCAAGCGGTCGGCCAAGTTCGAAGGGAACGAACAAAGTGCGCGGCGGCCGAATGATTTCGGCATGCATGCGCACCAGACCGATTACCACCGTTGCGATACCGGCTTTTTCGAAATAATGGGCAAGCGTGCACACGGCACGCGTACAAAATGGTCAGACAGGAACAAGTAAAACAGCATCGACGCGATCTGCCTTGAGCAAACCGGCGACTTGGGCGGCTTCCACTTCCATCATCGCCGGGTCAGTCGAACCCATGCATGAATAGTGGGTTGCCGCTACCGAGCCGATGACCTTTCGTTCGGCCAATTCGGTGAGCCGATCAATCGGCAAAACTACATTAATGTCTTGCTGGAACCCAGTCCGGTCGAAGTTGACTGAAATATGGCTCATCAACACATCCGACCGGTCAATCGTATTGCTAATTGGCCGAAATTCCGTTGAGCCGCCCAAGAATCGTGGTGCATCCCGTCCATGCACGGCGGCAGAGGTGATCACAGCTACCCGGCGCTCGCTCAACGGTGGGCCGTCGACAAAGGCTGTCTCATCAATTGTCGGGCAGCTCAGATCGACAACATGGGCACGTGTGCGTGCCGGGATATCATTTAAAAAAGCCATGGATGCTGTCTCCGTTTGGCATCTGTTAGTGCACACATAGAACACATGCTTTTCTCGCACGAAAGTCGTCCGTTCGAATTTTTTTCCGTTGTTAGTGCACACATAGAACACATGCTTTTCTCGCACGAAAGTCGTCCGTTCGAATTTTTTTCCGTTGGAGTTGATGAACATGGCCCGTGAGACAACAGCAAATGCACAAGCGACCACGACGAGGCTTTTGGAAGCCGCCAAACGTGGCACACCGGCTCGATCTATATCAAGCAGGCCGGAAAATGATCTATGATGGGAGCGACCCTGACCACATTGCGCAGGTAATTGCGGAAGAGACTGCCAGATCAAAAGCACACCGACCCGTAGAGGCAGATGACGCTTCTCGTGCGGCAAGAATGCTTTCGGAGCTACTTTGAGTAAAACGTGACCAAAACGGAAAGGTTTCTTCCGAGTTTTGAATCGCTGAAAGCGTGGGCGAGGTTCCTACGAACCCACACCAAATCAACAAATTAATCCAAAGGAGGCAGGAAAATGGCCGATAAATATCTAGTCAATTCTCAATTTGGAAACGATGATGTTGAAAAGGCAACAGTGCCGTTGATTGTCGCCAGCGCAGCTTCGGCAATGGACGGAGAGACAGCCGTTTTTCTGACTTGTGATGCCGTGCGTCTGGCGACAAAAGGCGGCGCCGGTGGACTGCAGGCTGAAGGCTATCCGGCGGTCGCTGATCTAATTGACGCGCTCAGGGAAAACGGCGGTCGGCTTTGGGTCTGCCCGGTCTGCGCCGCAGTTCGTGACATTACCGCTGACGACCTCATTGACATTGCCGAAATCGCTGGCGCGGCCCGCACCATCGGCTTTGTCAACGACGGCGCCAAGCTGCTCATGTAGGCTAATCGGCTGGTGAACCGGGCGGGAGGGAATTCCGATCGGTTCGTCACGCCCCGGACACAATGATCGCCGCTGACTTTTTGCTGGCATGGGGGAGATAGCTTTGTCTCGGTTCTTAGGTAAATCCGTCCTAATAACAGGTGCAAGTGGAGGTCTTGGCCAACAGCTTGCTGTGGATTTCGCTCGGCACGGCGCCAGTGTTGCAGTCAACTATTCGTCCTCGGCGAAGGCCGCTGAAGAGACTGTGGCGCAGATCAGAGCCGCCAACGGCCAAGCCGTGGCCTGTCACGCGGATATCACGTGTTCAGATGACGTGAATGCCATGGTCGAGCGGGTAGTCGCTGTTTATGGCGGCGTAGACGTCCTTGTCAATAATGCGGGACTTAGCATGGATGCGCCTTTCTTGGAGATGAGTGAGCAGGCTTGGGATCAAGTTGTGGGGGTCAATTTGAAAGGCCCATTCCTGGTATCACAAGCCGTCGGTTGTCACATGGTGGCGGCGAAACAGGGACGAATAGTAAATATATCCGCAACTACCGCCGTTCAGGCCAGAGTAGGCAATGCCAATTATTCCGCGTCTAAGGCCGGTCTGAACATGCTGACACAGAGCATGGCCTTAGAACTGGGTCCGTACGTTACTGTTAACGCGGTTGCACTGGGATTTGTTGACAGCCCGCTGGTTCATGAACTGTTTACCGAACAACAAATCGAACAGGCGGAAGATAACGTCCCATTGAAACGAATGACGACATATGAAGAAACGTTTGAATTCGTGCTTATGCTTGCATCCAATGCAGCATCATTCGTTACTGGGCAGACGATCCCCTTTGATGGGGGTCGAGTAATGCGCTAGCGATTTCTTGGCGCGAACGTCCGCTGGTGGGTATAAAGCTACCGCGGCCGAAAGAACCGCCAAACTTCACAAAGCTTCCATAAATAGAATTGCAATTACCTGAGCGGCCGATATTTACTGCTGAATATATCAGCGCCCCATTCCGGGCATCAGTAGGTGTTTGCTGGCCAAACTGGGCAACGCCTCATCTTCGCATACCTGCTACGCCGCTAATGATTAGCCGCAGCAAACGTCCGGCATTGCGCAGTCTGCGACTGGACTTGGCGCCCGTTATGTGCCCGGCTTTAGTCTCTCTCAGTTGCTGCGCTAATTTGGCGATGATGCCCAGTTGGTGTTCGGGGAACTCTAAGAATCGGCAACTTGAATACCCTCAAAGGTCCGCAATGGGTCAGAATCACAGATTAGCCTGTCAAATAACCGGCAGATATCAGGTTGATAGCCGCCGGTTGCTGACCGGGTAATTAGTGCCATAACCGGAAATAGAGTAATTTTTGGCTATCGGCTCTTACCCCTCGTTCGCAGTTGCATTCTTGCGGGTCATGGTCCGTATTCCTTACTCGTGTTGCCCCCCCCAAACAGCATGAGTGTTGGAAGGGGTAGGAACACGGCGGTACGTCCCACTAGCAGAACAGTAGGTTTTGCTAATAAGCATTGGTTAGGGCGGCAAGACTTAATTGAAGACGGTGTGCTTATCTGAGTTGAATTCCGGCAAGATCGTGAACACAACATCGGCTGATCTTCACACCTGTTGCAGAATTATCCTGGCCTGATGGGTCTTAGCCAACGGCAATTCGCCGAGGGACGCATTTCCACCGGTTCGCAAACCGACTTCGACCGGTGTTTCCCGCTTGTTGGCAATCAAGGTCTCGAGCTCGGGGAAGGCATCGACCGGCAGCAATCGGATAGCGACGCCGCCAAGGGTGAATTCGGCGTAATGTTTCCCGCCCTCGGTTGAAATCGATATGTCTTTTCCCGAAAGCCGTTGATAATCGGCGACCGTGGCCGGCAAATCCTTGACCGCATAGACGAGCAGGGAAATTCCAAGCGCGCCATTGTCATGGCGGGTCTCGTCTCTGCCTACATGTTGTTCCGGGACGTAGGCATCCCGGACGAAAGGAAGGGCGTCGGCAAAGGGGGACGTGATGTTCCAGCGAAGAATCTCGTTGTTCGGCTTTTTCCGCTCAAAAGCGACCGGCTTGGTAGTTTTCAGCCCGCCCCGATTTGCCCGTTCTGTATCGATAACGATGTCGCTGGAAAAAAGTGCCGCGTCCATGAACCCTTCCGGAAAACGGACAGCCTGGATGAAACGGTATTTTATGTGGTTGTTCGTGTGCTTGAGAAAAAGATCCAGCAGCCCCGAAGCAAGCAGGATCTTCGCCGTCAAAACTTTGCGGAAGGCGACCAGTTCGAAAAATGTCCCGTCCTGGAAATAAATCAGCGCATTATGGGTAAATCCGGAGCCGTGAACCCCGCCGTAAACCACTTGAAAGCCTAGCGATTGATAATCTCGCGAGGCGACAGCCAAATCATCGACACGAATGACAACGTGTTCCAGCCTCAATCCCGGTGTGCTTTCCGATGAAAAGGGCATCATGCTCTCCTTGGCCCAGACATTCGTGGCATGATCTCGTCGCGGGATTCAAGTGATTGTCAAGATGCCGTCGATCCAGGCGGACACCGGGCTATCAAAGAACAGGCCATCAAAAGCCCAACAGATCGTCGCTTTGAAAATGCGGGTTAGGCCGTTTTGGGTCAGGAATGCCCTTTTTGACTGTCCTAAGGGACGATGAAAAGGGGGTCGAAAGCAGACGCGAAAGCCCTACATTTCCGGAATACCCCCGAAAATCACCGTAAATTCGGGAGGCGCAGACCGGCAAAAACGGGCAATAACAGTCATCGCAAAAAACAGCGGGCAAAGATTTTAACTAACCGCTTTGCTTATGTTCCTGGTTAGCGATGAATTCGATCTGTCCTGACTTTGGTGTAAAACCTGCTATTTCTAGACCTGAGAGAATGTTGTTAATCCAATCGCTTTGAAACACATAACATTCGATGAACAATCCTTATCTTCTCTTCAAAGGAATAGCGTTTGCGCGTCTTGCGCCGTATGTCCTTCACCTTCCTCTCGGCTGCGTTCTGGTGGCGTTCTCTCTTCTGTCCCATCGTTCACTCCGGATAGGTGACGATGAGCCAAAAACACTTCCTTACGCAAATGCCTCAATCAGTTCCATACGCGCCGATCCCGGACAAACATTCGTATCGGAATTAATTCTGGATAGGTGATTGCCAGAGCAATCGGCAAGAATAAACTTTCCTATGATCTATGGGGTGAAAGCGTGAATACCGCCTCGCGAATGGAATCCCGTGGGATTGTAGATGAGATTCAGGTCGCTCAACCGACTTATGAACATATCAGGGATAAGTTTTTTTTTGAAAACACGGGCGAAATAGAAACCGGGGGGAGAAATAGAAATCAAGAGGAGAAAGCCCATGCGAACCTATCTATTGAAAGTCAAACGGGATTTGGGGCCAACACCAACCAATTGATGAGATACCCAACATTTGATATTGGAAAAATCCGCGATATTTGCCTTGTCGCTTCGTCCGAAGTGGGATGGCTTCACGACCAGGATTTACACCTTTACCAACGCTCACGGATTGAAGAGCGCTTGATCACAGCTGCTTGCTGCGAAACATTTCAAGGCCTTTACGCGGGCACTCGATAGCCAGATTGCCAAACTTCTGAATCATCCGATCCATATATAGACACAAGTTGGAAATCGGCGCGGCCGCCTGATTTTAAGGTGCCAACCCGGCTGGAACAACCAATTACATCCGCTGGAATGGCGGTTGCCATTGCAATGGCAGTGTCCACATCCAAGATGCCCCATCGGCTTAAATTTCGCACAGCAGTCAACAGATCGAGATCCGCGCCCGCCAACGTACCATCTTGCAGGACAAGGCGCCCATCGCTTCTTGTCACCAAGCGGCCACCAAGCTCAAAATGGTCCTTGCTAGTACCGGCAACGGCCATTGCATCGCTGACCAGAAAAATCTGACCGGGCCCACATTTGCCGCGAAGCGCAGCCCGGATTGATGAAGGATGAACGTGAACACCATCGGCAATCAGTCCTGCTGACAGTTCTCCCAATACCAGTGTCGCACCCACTACTCCAGGTTCCCGACTCCCCAATGGTCGCATGGCGTTGAAGAGATGGGTCGTACATGTGGCACCCGCGGCAACGGCCTGCGCAACCTGCTCGTATGTCGCATTGCTGTGTCCGATCGAAACGATGATACCTGCGCTGACCAGCTGTATAATCTGCTCCGAGCGGACATTCTCAGGCGCCAAAGTGATCATTACAACAGGCAATCGCTGAGCCGCATTGCACAGGATGTGAATATCCTTGTCGGTCATTGATCGAATGAGGTCAGGATTATGGGCGCCGCATTTGTCGCCGGCCAAGTGTGGTCCCTCAAGATGAAGGCCAAGAATTCCAGGCACACCATGCAAAACCGCCGCAACCGCAGCGTCAATGGCGGATAGGGTTTTTTCCGGCATATCAGTAATCAACGTAGGTAGTATAGACGTTGCACCAAGCCTTGCATGCGCCTGCGCCATTCGCTGTAAAGTATCAACCGACGGGCAATCATTGAACATCACACCGCCGCCGCCATTAACCTGCAGATCAACAAAACCGGGAACGATCATGCCACCGGACAGGTATTTGGCCTTTATTGCCAGATCGAGTTTCTCCTCAGGTATAATCGCGGTAATCGTGTCATCTTCAATTACCAGCGCATGGCCTTCGTAGCGTACCGCCCCGTCAAAGATAGCAACGCCCCTATATGCTATTCGCCCACTGCTCATACCGTCTCAGTCACTTTCCGCAGATGGCGCGGCGCATCTGGTTCCTTCCCAAGGTCTGCGGAAAAGCGCTCAACCATTGAATAGAATGAAACGATCAGTGAAACCGCATCGGTCAGAGAGTGAGCGGTTCGTATGTGCGGCAGGGACGTCGCGCGGCTGGCACTATTCGACGTCAGAAAAACACTGGCCCCTTTTTCCGACAGATCGTCTGCAACCTGCGCCAAATGCGATTCAGCTTCGTCAGCGGATGCAAAACACAAGATCGGAAAGCCCTCTTCAACGATTGATACTGGTCCATGAAGAACCTCGGCAGCAGAATAACTTTCAGCGTGCACCTGGCAGGTTTCCTTAAACTTCAGCGCCGCTTCACTGGACATTGCCCATGACGGACCACGCCCAAGCGTGAATAATGATTTCCTGCTGCCAATAGCCTGCCTCAGGCTTTCCCAGTTTAGTTTCGACGCAAGTGCCAGTTTTTCAGGCAGGCGACGCAACGCATCGCGTAGCGCATCGTCCTGTTTCCATTCTGCCAATAGCAACAAACCGGCGACGACGGATGTGACAAATGTCTTGGTCGCTGCGACGCTATGTTCGGGGCCGGCCCAAATATCGATTGTCTCGCTCGCTGCTTCCGCCAGCGGTGATTTCGGATTATTTGTCACAGCGATTGACATCGAACCACCCGTGTTGATCGAGCGCATCAAAGCCACAATGTCCGGACTCATGCCAGATTGTGAAATCGCCAGACACAATCCGCCATCCAGCTTCAATGAACGATTGTAGACAGATGCAACCGAAGGCCCAAGTGACGCCACCGGCAGACCCAATTCCAGTTCAAATGCATATTTCAGGAATGTGCACGCATGATCGGACGACCCACGAGCAACCGTGACCAGGAAACGTGGATCCACGTCCCGGATGTCCGAGGCGATGCGGCCGATAGCTGGGCCGGAATTGTCCAGAAGTTTCTGCACGGCCGACGCTATTTCATCAATTTCACGGCGCATTTGTGTCTCAACTGTATTCATCACTGACCTTCCCAGTTGATTGCTAATTGCCGCCTAAATTCCAGCAAGATCAGGCTAGCTTCCCTGTTACAGTCAGTGCGGCTTACAATTTTCATGAAAAAAAGTGCGTTCGCCAATTCGAGCCGCAAGGGCAAGGGATCCATCAAGCGCAGTTCCATCTGGCTTCGTAGTGTACTGCGCCAATTCGTCATGCATGAACGCGATGTAGTGTGGCGCAAGCCCACCGGTTGGGCACAGGCGCTCACCAGGTTTCCAGCCAAGCGAACGGATGCCATATTCGATTAGCGCCGCACCCTCAGCCATGATTGCAATTCCGGCTTTGTCGCCAGCACGGGCGGCTTCAACAATTCGGGGGGCATACTTCGCGAATTCACTGGGTCTGGCTGAAGCTGCAAAATCCACGATGGCCGCGGATCCGCCGAATTCACGGAGCAGAGCACTCGTCAGGTCCGAAGCATCCACATCTCCATCAATAGTCGACAATGAGCGCTTGAGAGCCTTACGGCCCAAATCTGCCCCCGAGGCATCATCTCCAAGTATGAAACCCCATCCACCTCGCAGCGCGACTTTTCCATTTTTTTGACGCCCAAAAAATGAACCCGTCCCAATGCCAAATACCGCTCCGTCATTTTTTCCCAACGCACCGACGGTCGCCGTCGTTCGATCGTCGTCGATGACGACATGTTCGAAAATCAATTGGCTCGATAGCTTTTGCGTAGCCTTGCTGCAAAGCACCCCCGCAAGCCCCATATAGACGCGAGCGGATTTAATGGAATCGGAAGAAAGTCCGGCAGATTCTGTGAGGGCTTCAAAGCCTTCCGAAAGCGTTAAAATCGCGCCGAAAAGGTCTGTGGAAACATTTGCCGGGCCACGCACGACCTCGGTGCGTTTACCAGCATGCATCAAGGCAAATCGGCATTGGGTCCCGCCGCCATCGACACCAATCAACAGGTCAGATTGAGGTTGATCTTGCATAACAATCTCCCTGTGTCGCGGCATGATTCAAAAATCGACCACTTGCTTGCGCCGGATGCTCTCGTCGGCCGCCAAACAAATTCGAAGCGATTGAATCGCCTCATTCATGCTTCGTGAGAGATCGACATCTTGTAAAATCGCGTTCACTACAAAGGCCTGCTCTGCATCACAAAGACCCTGGTGTCCCGGCTCTTCTGGAAGTTCGATTAGCCGGTCGCCATCAAGCCTATGCACCAAAAGGCCTCCCACCTCAGTGTGCCCGTCGATGTTGGAAGAGGCTCCTTTGTCCGTATCCGTGATCGAAACGGATCCGTTTGGGCTCACAATGTCCTTAACGAAAAAGGCCGTTTCCGACATCATCGGCCCCCAGCCAGCTTCATACCATCCGACAGAACCGTCATCGAAAGTCACCTGCAATTGGCCGTAATTGTACATTTGCGGGTCGATTTCATCGCTCAGGCGCAACCCGATACCGTGGACACTGACGGGTTCCGCGTCGGTAACCTGGCACATCACGTCTATATAGTGCACGCCGCAATCAACAATTGGAGACGTTGTCCGCATCAGTGCTCGATGTGTTTCCCACTCCGCGCCAGATGATTGCTGATTGAGATTCATCCGAAAGACGTACGGGCCGCCTAGGGCGCGTGCTTCTTCAATCAGGCGTACCCAAGACGGGTGATGACGCAGTATGTAGCCGACAACCAGTTTACGGTTGAGTTCATTGGCTACTGCGACAACCTTTTCGGCGTCTTCGGCACTCGTCGCTAGCGGCTTTTCAACAAATACGTGCGCACCGGTTTGCATCGCCTTGATCGCCAGCGATGCATGACTGTCGGCATGGGTGGCTATCACTACCAAGTCCGGGTTCAGCGCCAGCCCATCCTCAAATGTATCGAGCAGTGGATATTCGTTCAATTCCTCTGGAAGATCGCGAGGCGAACGATTGACCAGGCCAATGATCTCAGACCCGGGCATGGAATGATGCGCCAATGCATGGCTTTGACCCATATTGCCCAAGCCAATTATCAGGACATTGATCATTATGTCCTCCTAAAATCCAGCTTCGATAGCCTCGCATACAGTGTGGTGACCGCGAGAATGATGAGACCGAATAGGATCCGTCTGGCACCCTCCGGCATTTGCAGCAAAGTTAGAAGTGTCGCCAGGACTGTTAATATCAAGGCGCCAACAATTGCGCCGGCATAAGATCCTCTACCGCCAAATATAGAGGTTCCGCCAATTACCGCTGCGGCAACCGAAGGCAGTAGCAGAGGATTCACGAGTGACAGTGAAGGCGTTTTTATCATGCCCACATAAAGCAGACCGGTTATCCCGGCGATCAGGGCTGACAGAATATAGAGCGCCATAAACACCTGCCAGCTGCGCACACCCGACAATTTGGTGGCATGCTCGTTGGATCCAATGGCGAACAACAAACGGCCAAAGCCAGTATACCGCAGGCCCAATAATATTACGGCTGCAAACGGGATGAACAGGAAGAGGCCATTGGGAAGGGACCAGGTCCGTCCCGTGCCCAACCAGACAAGAATCTCAGGTATTTCCGCGCCAGTATTAATCACATAGCGTTGGTATACCTGCAGGCACCCGGTTGCGACCAGGCCAGTACCCAGTGTCATGATTAATGGGTGCACGCGGACCAACCCGACCCCGATGCCATTGGCAATACCCACGAGCATCGCAGCGCAAAGAGCTATGGTTACGCCAGTTGGCGCACCATATAGAGGCGTGATTGTAGCGGCAACAAAGGCCGCTACGGTTGCCACGACCGCTGCTGAGAGATCAATACCGGCGGTCAGCATCGTCAGCATCTGACATGACGCCAGCATTGCCAACGGAATTGCAAACTTGATGGTGTTGCTCAGCCAAAACGTCGATACGATGCCGGGTCGCATGAATTCAAGCGCGCCTACCAGGACAATCAACAACCCAAGAAGCGGCAAAACCGGATTGTCACTCAGAAACCGGCCAATTCGGATGTGCACGGGCACTCGTATTTTCTCAACATCCACTGTGCTCATGTTGCGCCCCTTTTCGGCATCAAAAACAACGCACCGAGCATGACCACCGCGACCATGATTGTTCCCTCGATAATCGTGGTCACATTCGGATCAACGGCTGCTAAAGTCAGGATTGTTCGAATGATCCTGAGAATGAACACGGCGATGATGGGCCCCAGCAATCCTCCGCGCCCGCCACCAAGTGCCACACCACCGAGAACAACCGCCGCAACCGACGCCAACAGGTATGGGCCCGGCACCGGTTCTCCGATGCCCGTCAACATTCCAAGGCTTATACCGCCCATGGCCGCGAATAGACCACACAAGGCATATGCGACAATACGGGTACGTCCGGTGTTTACCCCGGATCTGAATGCCGCGCGTTCAAAGGAACCGGTAGCGTAAATCGACAGTCCAAGATTGCTACGTCGGATCGGCATCCAAACAACCGCGATGCAAATAATCATCAATACAAGTGCGTTAGGTATCCCTTCAAAGAAAAAATGACCTGATATTGCCTGTCTCAGCCATTCCGCAGTTTCTCCACCTGGTGTGCTGAGGATCATCAATGCCGTGCCTTCCCAGACAAACAGCATGGCCAGCGTTACGACAATGTCGGGTACACGCGTTACCACGATCAACGCGCCGTTTATGGCACCCATCAAGATACCGGCCCCTAGCGCGATCGTTACGGCAGCCACGCCTCCAAGTGTCGGTGTCAGTAAGGCCATTAGTACCGAACTGACAGACATCATCGACGCTACGGAAAGATCGATGCCACCAACGATCACGACAATCGCCATGGCGGCGGTAGCAAATGCAAAAGGAAGCGCAGCTCTTGCAAGACTCTCAAGCCCGGTAACACCGAACGACGGTTGAATGACCTTAGTCAGACCTAGAAGAAGTACAAGCAGGACAATCAAGCCCAAGCTCCAAGCGTGCTCCCGCAAAAGCGCTTGTATTTTCATGCCGCATCATCCGTTTTGGCCAAGCCATAGGCGGCACGCATCAAGGTTGACTCGTCTGCATTTGCGGCATCGATGATATCGACTACGCCACCGTTGAAAATTACCATCACGCGGTCACAGGCAAGCTGAACCTCATCCAACTCCGAAGTGTAATACAAAATTGCCGCGCCGCTGGCGGCCAGTTCCCTGACCAGCGAGTAAATCTGACGTTTCGTGCGCACATCAATACCGCGCGTCGGGTCGAACAGCAGAAGTGTTTCAACCCCGGTCGCCAACCACCGGCCAATGGTAACCTTCTGCTGGTTACCGCCGGAAAGGCGGCTGACCTCTCCCTGTGCACGCGTGTCGATCTGCAGACTTTCAATAGCTTCCGCTACACGCCGGCGCTCACGTTGCAATTTGTGTGGTCCCCAGTTTCGCAGGCGAGCCGAAAACGGTAGCGCTATGTTTTCAAGGACTGATCTTTCCGACAAGAGCGCTTCTTCTCGATTGCCGGGAACCAATGTCAGTCCCTTCGCGATTGCATCGGCGGGATGGGAAAATTTCTGCGGTTCGCCATCAATGGCAATACTGCCATTGGCCGATTTAACAAACCCGGCCAGGGCGTCAAACAATTCATCCTGACCTTGCCCTTCCAGCGCAACGACCCCCAGTACCTCGCCTGGAAACAGGTCAAAAGAAACGTCCTTCAGTTTCGGGGCAACCGTTAATGATGATACGCTTAATCTCGGCGCATCACCGGTAACATTTTGCTGTGTTGTGTGATTGATCTTGCTGAGATCCATACGCGCACCCAGCATCAATTCCACCACGTTTTCCTCAACACCCGGCTCTATTTGAAGTTCACCGACGGTCCTCCCGTCGCGCAGTACCGTTGCGCTATCACATAGTGCCGAGATTTCGGTGAAACGATGGGAAATGTAGATCACACCGCAACCGTCATCGACCTTTTTTCGCACTGCCCCCAAAACCCGTTCAACCAAATCGGTCGGCAAAGCTGCGGTAATTTCGTCCAGCAGCAATACATCGGGATCAGAAGCCAGTGCCCGAGCCAGATCGATGATCCGCAATACTGCCAACGGCATCGTCGAAATCATGTCCTGCATCTTCACGTCGGATAGACCCAGGGAATCCATATGCACATGAAAAGCGTCAACGTCGATATTGGTCAGACGCAGATTGTCCGTTAGGTTCAGATCGGGGATCAGCGACGGTTCCTGGTAGACAGGCACCAACCCAGAAGCGCGGGCTTCTGCCGGAGAACCGACATTAACTTCATCGCCTCGGATCAACACCTGCCCGCTGTCGGGTCTAAGCGCTCCGGTCAAGATCTTGATAAAGGTCGACTTACCGGCCCCATTCGCACCCAAAAGCGCAACTACCTCACCGGGGGCAACATGCAGGCTGGCGTCTGTTAAAGCTTGAACTGCGCCAAAACTCTTAGCAACCCCAGAGGCTTTCAGTAGGCCGGTGTCCAAACCTGGGGAATTCATGATATTTCTCACTTGCGGTTAAGGCGGATTTATTGGCCCGCCGCCGTCTAAGGACAACGGGCCAATATGAGTCGATTATTCGCCAGGACCTTTGCAGGCAATGATCTGCGCCATGGTGTAGTCGGTCCAACCCGGAATGGTAACAGATACCGGCCATTCGGGATCTAGCTTTGGGTTTTGTGCAGCTTTGATGGTTGCCCGGCCTTTGTCCGTTGTGTTCTCCCAAAGAACGGGGTCAACGAGCACAAGTTTCTTAGCTGGAGCTTTGCCATTTAGCACATCAACAGCCAGTGCGATTCCGGCACCACCTACTGAACCGGGGTTTGTAACCGCGGCACCTTCAAGCCCCTTAACCGAAGTAAGATACTGAACAAAGCCAGCGTTGTCGGCTCCGACAATCGGCACGAGCGGCGCGCCAGATTCGACGAACGCATCGACGATCACGTTGTCGATACCCGACGTCCACACACCGTTAAACGGGATACCTGTTGCAAGAAAATCAAATATCTGCTGCTTGCCTTGATCCTGCTGCCAGCCGGTAAACACTTCATGGACCACTTTGACGTCCGGAAATTCGGCCAGCGCGCGTTTGAAGCCGTTGTCACGGTCCGTGTCGGCAGAAACGCCAGCAATGCCGCGCATGTAGACAATGTCGCCCTTCCCACCAATCTTGTTGAAAAGCCAGCGCGCGCCCAGATAGGCATATTCTTCCTGGTTGTTTGAAAGAATATAGGCCCCTTTGGCTGTTACTCCGGCATCAACGGCCACAACGACAATGCCCTTTTTGATCGCCTTGTCGATCGCTGAATTGAGAGCATCTGGGTTCGACGGGTTCAATACGATGGCATCAACACCCGCGGCGATAAGGTTGTTCAGGTCTTCCAGCTGTCCGGCGGAATCGGTATTGCGGTGTGAAACAACAAGCTTGGTTACGTCGCTTTCAACAGCCGCCTGAGCACGCATGGCGCAGATCATTTGCTCGCGCCAACCATTACCCTGGACGGTGTTGGAGACCCCGATTGTATATTCGGCAGCGTTGGAAACCATCGCCATCGAAGTGCTTATGGCCAACGCGGCTAAAGCAGTGATTGCATATTTCATTTTCATTCTCCTCTATGGTTAATCTGTTGACATACTTGGTTTAGTCCGTTTCAACCGATGTAGGGCTGCAGTACGTCCCGGGCGATACAAAAGCCCCGCTTGATGTTTTCGTCTGACCCTTCATACGATCTGTCTTCATGTTCGATGATGATCGGGCCGTCATATCCAACTCGGGACAATCCGAAAAAGAACCCCGGCCAATCTACGTCCCCCAGCCCGCATAGACATGGGATCTGCCATCCCATACCAGCGCTCATCACACCGTGTTCGTACAGACCATCGCGATCGATCCTCAAATCTTTAGCGTGTACATGTTTGATCGCCGGGCCGAACTCCTTGATGAAGCGGTCTTGATCGATCATCTGCCAGATCAGATGGCTTGGATCGAAATTCATTCCGACCCAGTCGCCCCATTCCTCAAGAATGCGCCGCCAGATTTTCGGGGAGTAAGCAATATTGTGCCCACCCGGCCATTCGTCGTAGCTGAAAATCATCGGGCAATTTTCAAAACACAGCGTGACACCGCTGTCTCTGGCGTGTTCCACGATAGGTCCGAGAATTTTCTGGGCCCTTGACCAGTTTTCCTCGACAGTCTGGGTCTGCTCACCTCCGACAAAGGTGTTTACAACTTTCACCCCAAGCAGGCTTGCTGCATCGATCACATTTTTCAGATGTGTCGCGACTGCCTCGCGATGTTCGGTGTCTGAATGAAGCGGGTTCGGGTAGTATCCCAACCCTGAAATCTCAATGCCTTTTTCGCCAATACTAGCTGCGATTTCTGAACCCTGCGCCGAACTCAAGCCGTCGACATTGATGTGTGATGTACCGGCATAGCGTCGCTTGGTGCCACCGCTTTGAGGCCAACACGCAATCTCAAGTGCTGAAAATCCGCTTTCCGACGCCCAGTCAGCCACGTCGGCAAGTTCTTGATCCTCAAATGGTGCCGTCAAAAGACCCAGTTTCATTTGTTTCCTCCACTCATACTTCGCTCAGATCGACCCAGCGACTTTCACGCGCAGACCGGAGAATGGCGTCGCAAATTTTCATTTCGTAATGCCCGTCCTGAAAGGTTGCCCAACCGGAGCCGGCCTGACGATTACCGGCAGCTACATCCGTGTAGACGGCACGAAAAAACGCGGCGAAACTGTCAGCAAATCCCTCCACATGTCCCGGCGGCAGGCTAGTGGCCGCAACACCGGCTTCGTTCATCAAGGTAAAATCACGCATCAGTGTCTGGTTAGCCTTGTCCCGGTGCCCGACAAACAGATGATCGGGTGTTTCGCTATCCCACGAAGCACTGGCCGAAGACCCAACAACATCCCAATGAAGGCAATTTTTTCGGCCGAAACTGATCTGGCTGGTCGATAACACGCCACGGGCGCCATTTTCGAAGCGCAAAATGATCATCGCGCAGTCGTCGGTATCAACGCTTATCGTTTCAGATGAACCTTCCCCGCTTGAAAAGGAGGCTACTGGGCCGGCCGGCCTTTCGCGTTCGCGCAGGAATGTCGCAAGCTCTGCAAAAACAGCCTCGACCTTCAATCCGGTAATGAAACTGGTAAGGTCGATCCAGTGCGTGCCAATATCTCCTACCGACCTTAACGCCCCACCCAGATCCGATTCCAAACGCCAGTTCCAATCAGTTGGCTTGGCCAACCAATCCTGGTGATAGTGGCCCGTGGCAAGCCGGATTTCTCCCAATTCACCTGCCTCTACCATGCCCTTCGCCTGCTGGTTCAAAGCATAATAGCGAATGTTGTAGCAAACGGCGGCGATGCACCCCGAAGCTGCGGCCATTTTCACCATCTCGGCAGATTGCCGTGACGTCATGGCGAGCGGCTTCTCGCAAATTACATGCCTGCCAGACGCAAGAACACGCTTCACTTGCTCAAAATGCGCGTGGTTGGGAGAGGCAACATGGACAACGTGCACATCTGCATCACATAGTAACTCTTCCAGATCGGCATAGGATCTGGGCACGCCCATCTCCTTGGCGCGTGTCGCACCGCGGTCGGCGGACGAACCCAATACGCCTCGGACTTCGACTCCAAGCCGACGCAATGTCTGGGTGTGCACCTCACCAATAAATCCAGTGCCGATTACGGCTGCTCCGATGCTGGTAAACTCAACCATCCACTCTGCCTCTGGCAGCAATTGCCTCTTGCTTAGCCTGTGCCCGTAATTATCGTAAATCGATCTGTAATCGATTACATTTTTCAATTTTTTGCTTTTAAAGCATAATGCAATCGATTACAATGAAAAAATCACATAATCCTGAGCAGGTATCCGGATCCCTCGTATGAAAATACGCAAGTCTGCCACCGTCACAGACGTCGCGCGCGCCGCAAACGTTTCAACTGCGACTGTCAGCCGTGCACTCAGCAAGCCTGAAATGCTGTCCAAGGATACCCGTGATGCAGTTATAGCTGCCATTCGGGCTACCGGTTACCAGGTAAACCAGGCGGCTCGGAACCTAAGAATGCAACGGGCAGGCGCGATTCTTGTCCTCGTTCCAAATCTTGGAAAGCCGTTTTATTCGGAAATATTGGCAGGAATTAATGAAGGGTTCGCGGACACAGACTATTCCGTCCTCATCTCGGATACTGAATCGCGTCCAAAGGCAGATACTGAGTTGGTGGGAAACTTCCTAAATGGCCGGGTCGATGGTGTGCTTACACTTGATGGAAATCTCTCATCGGGCACATTGGATAATTGTCAAGCCGCTGGCGTTTCCCAACGCATTGTTTTTGTCTGCGAATGGGTCGAAGGGGAATTTTTTCACTCCATCAGAAGTGACAATTCCGGTGGTGCCCGAATGGCTATTCAACACCTGTATGAACTTGGCCACCGTCGAATTGCCCATGTCACGGGCCCTAAGGGCAATGTCTTGACTAAGTCTCGACGCGAGGGCGTTCAGGCGGAACGCAACAGGCTTGGTATCCCGGCCCCACCAGAATGGATTATTCGCGGCGATTTTTCGCTTGGGTCCGGTGAGATTGCAGCCGAAAAAATTCTGGCCATGGACCCACGGCCAACAGCTGTGTTTTGCGCTGCCGATATGGTGGCATTTGGGTTAATAGCGCGCCTCCACAAAAGCGGAGTTGTCGTACCACGGGATATATCGGTCGTGGGATTCGACGACATCGAAATGTCGGGGTCGTTCGTACCCGGATTAACAACAATTAGGCAAGATCGCCGAAAGATCGGACGACTGGCCGCAGAAAGGCTGCGTCAACGGCTAAACAGCACGGAAATTGATAATGCGATCGATCTGGTTGAGGTGGAACTCATTGCCCGTGAAAGCACTGCTGCCCCTCCAGCGTGACCGATTGCTATCGAAGTGGCTTTGTCACTGATCAGTCACCATGTCTATGTGACAGAGCCTTCAGGCGTAGGGAGGTTCGCAATCGTCGATTCCAATTACGAGCGCTCCTTTCACTTGTCTCACGTCAGTACGTACGGAACAAATTAGCAAGATTGCGTAAGGGAGGAAATTTGGTTCATCCTAGCCACCAAGGAGTAGAGATGAGGCAGAAATCGGGGTCACGGGGCACAGCCTCAGAGGCGGCCATCAAATACAATCGTCGTCGGACAAATACAATACTGAACCAGTTTCATGAATGTGCGAATCGAATGGCTGCTCAGGGTCACGAAGAGCCGATCGACGTGTCAAAAAGCTGGCAGGAATCAGGGGATTATCTTCCGGAGAGTGACTGGGCATCTTGTGCCAGGAACGGCCGATAGAGTTGGGTCCGATTGCTATGGTGGGCACCATAACCGCCCTGTGCGGATTAGAATACCAAGATCGGAATTCGAATAAGGGCTGGCGGCAGTTTTTTTTGCCGAAGACACCAGCCCGTTTGTTACTCACGAGGTCTTCAATGATCCGGTCGATTGGCCCTCGTCCATGGCGTCGATTTGCTGTTTGCCAGCCTTGGCCACGTTGGTGATTTTCCGCCATAAGGATCCAATTCCTTTATGAGCTGATGCGGAACGCTCATGACGTCCGGCAGCACAGGCCGTATCAAAATTGATGGAACCGTCTTGATTGAAGAATTTGGGATCTGTCTCGTACATGGTGCGTCTCCGGTGGGTTTGCGTTGCTATTGACGAGACACTACAGTTTGACCGATAGCAGTGCTTTCAGATGGTCTTAAGAGGTCATCCAGATATCGTCCATTTTTCTGAAGATTTCGCTTTGGAACCGTTGAAAGGTAATGGATGCACGAAACCGGCAACCAGATTATTGAATTTGAGGACTTCGAGTTGGATGTCGGAGCAGCTGAGCTCCGGGTTTCCGGTGATCCGGTTTCGCTTGAACCGCAAGTCTTTGATCTGATTGTATTCCTAGCTCAACATCCTGGCCGCGTCGTCACTCGTGACGACATCATCGACGAAGTGTGGGCTGGCCGCATTGTTTCTGAATCTGCGATCTCAACCCGCATCAATGCCGCCCGCAAGGCGCTTGGCGATGACGGAACAGCGCAACGCATCATCAAAACGATCCACGGCCGAGGCTTTCGTTTTTGTCTGGAAACTGAAACCAAAACCGCCAGTGCGGCAACTGCCGATGACATTGCTGAAACATTACCATTGCCCGACAAGCCGTCGATCGCAGTGCTGCCGCTCGACAACCTATCGGGCGATAAGGAGGAGCAGTATTTCTGCGACGCCATCGCCGAAGATCTCACCACCGCGCTCTCGCGCTTCGACTGGCTATTTGTCACGGCCAGGAATGCGACCTTTGCTTACAGAAGCGGTGCGATCGACATGAAACAGGTCGGTCGCGAACTTGGCGTACGCTATGTCATCGACGGTAGCGTCCGTCGCATCGGTCGTAAGGTCCGGGTGAGCGTTCAGCTCGTCGATGCCAGTAGCCTGGGCCATGTCTGGGCCGACCGGATTGACCGGGAAATGGAAGACCTATTCGAACTACAGGATGACGTTGTTGCCCAGATTGCTTCAACAACGGCGCCGGAGATTATCCAGGCTGAAATCGCGCGAACGATCCACAAACCTCCGGAGTCTTTTAGCCCCTGGGATCATTACCTCAGGGCAGTTGGCCACTATTACGCGATGACCGCCGAAGACATCGCGACTGCGATCGGGCATCTCGAGGACGCGGTCAAGGTCGACCCACAATTTGCGGCGGCCTATGGACTGCGGAGCCTCTGCGAGACCCATGCTGCGGCGCGCGGATGGCATCGCCCCGTCAAGGCGGCCTACCAGATTGCAGAGCGCTTTGCCGAGCTGGCAGTTCGGCTCTCACCGACGAGTCCTGAAACAAACGAGGCGCACGCCTTTTTGCTGCTCTGCACCGGCCGTCCGCGGGAAGCAGCGATTGTGGCGCAGCGCTCAGTCGAACTGAATCCCTATTTCGCGCGGGCGCACGCGGTTCTGGGACACGCGCTCGTGCATTCTGGCGACCCGGAGGGAGCGTTGGCCGAATGCGAGAAGGCATTGCGCAGCACATCCCGAGACCAGCGGGGCAGTTGGCTCTACGATGCGCTTGGCCACATCTATTTTTTCCTCGATCAGTACGAAGATGCGATCGAGGTGTCGCACCGAGCACTGCAGCACGATCCTTCGCTGTTCGGAGGGTTGGTCACGCTGGCCTGTGCCAATGCGCAACTCGGGCGGAAGGAGGAGGCGCAGAAGGCTGTAGACCGGCTGATTTCCTACATTCCGGGCTATTCATTGACGGCTGTGAGCAAGAACCCAATGTTTGCAGACCCGGCCTTTGCAGAAAAGCTGGTCGAAAGTCTGCGGCTGGCCGGGCTGCCGGAATAGACGAAAGTTACTCCACCCCACAGGACATCCGTCCAGGAAGGCCGACGGATGGGTCGTTCAAATTGCCACATGAGTTACATGCCCGCAAAGGGCTCCTTTCGACCGTCGCCGAATCTGAGTGGTATGGCAGTGATGGGTCTGAACAGACAATTATCTGATTGAAATCACGGCGGCAATGGAGATAAATGCAGCTTTAATCCGACTTTCTCTTGTGCCATTAGCGGTCAACCAAAAAGCCCTCACGGACTCCATACTGTTCACAAAGAACATCATAGTACGGAGGGCAGTCATCTTCTGAAGAGTAGTCGTTGGTGAACTCTTCGCCGCTCTCGATATCCCGAGTTGCCACTAGGGAATACCTGTCATCGAGAAGCGCCTCAGTCACCTTGTGCAAGTACCGGCGAGAATCGACATCAAACGACGTACCTGCTGGGGCGGCGTTGTTCGTGACCAGAGTCGGGTCGCTTGAATGGTTTATCAGTACTCCGTTATCAAGAGCCAGAATCAGGCAACCGGGGAAATCCTCGAGTCCAAAGACGTGTGTTAGCTCGTAGACCACGTCGGCGGGTGGCATACTCTCAACCTTCGCTCTAAATGAATGCTCGTCGTACACGACAAAGAGACCGGGAACGTGGCGCCAAACGATACTTCCCTTCTTGATTGGTTCGCGAGCAAATACAGCCAAGCCCTTGTCTTTTGTCTTCTCGACGCTGTACAGAAAGCGAAATCCGGTTTTTCTGTCGGGCATTTAGGGAATCCTGTGTCTAGGTAGTATCCATCAGGCTGGCCGCGGTATAGCGCGAACGTCTGATAAGTATCAAAAATCCCCATGCAATTTGCCTGCCGCCGTTCCAATAGCGACCAGGCTGCATAAGGCAGCCAAAGACTCGGAGCTGCCCTTAACCGCCGCAAATCCGTCCTATCAATGGCGCCAAAACCCAGCGCCAAACTCCAGGGCCAGGACCCCCGATCGACCCGGTCTATCTCGGCGGCAGGCCGAATTCCGAATTGGGGATGAAATTGACCGTTTCACCGATCGCCAGTTCGGTGGTGTCTTCCAACATTTCGATTAAACCGTCGGATTGGCGTAGGGACGTGATCAGGCCGGAGCCGTCGCGGGCGAATTTGCGGACGGTGACGTGACCATTTTCATCATGGTCCAAAATACCGCGTTGAAACTCACGGCGACCGGTCTTCTTGTCGCTGACCGCAAACGCCGCCGGCACCTGATAGCGGATCGGCTCCGACCAACCGGCGCCGGAGCGGGCGAGCAACACCGGGCGGGCGTAAAGTAAAAAGCACACGAACACAGCGACAGGATTGCCTGGCAGGCCGATCAGCACACAATCGTTGATCTGCCCGAACATGATTGGCCGGCCTGGCTTAATGGCCAATTGCCATAAGTGCCGGTGGCCGATCTCGTCGAGAATGGCGGCGATGTAATCCTCTTCGCCTTGGCTGGCGCCGCCGGTGGTCAAGATCACGTCATGGCTGGCAGCCGCCTCGTTGAGCGCATCGCGCACCGCGTCGTCGCGGTCGGGCAGGATACCGTAATCGGTAACCTCTAGCCCAAGTGCTGACAGCAAGGCCGTCAACAAATAGTGGTTGGAATCATAAACCTGGCCCGGCGCAATCGGATTGCCCGGCCGAACGATTTCATCGCCGGTGGAAATCAAGGCGATCCGCAGTGGCCGCAGGACTTGTATCTCGGCCATGCCAATGGAAGCCAGGGCGGCGATTTCCTGGGGGCGAAGCCGCATCCCCGGTGACATCAGGTGATCGTCTTTGCGCAGATCCTCGCCGGCCTTGCGGCAATTGGCGCCTGGTTTCAAACCAGGTGGCACAAAGACGGTTTTCTGACCACCTTCTTCGCTCAGGCTGCAATCTTCCTGCATGGCAATGCTGTCGGTTCCAGCGGGCATGACCCCGCCGGTGAAAATCCGTACCGCCGCACCTTTTGCGATCGGCGCCTGCGCCGGGTGCCCGGCGGCAACACGATCAACAACCGGCATGGTGCCGCCGGTTGCCAGATAGTCGGCATGGGAAAATGCATAGCCGTCGACAGCGGTATTATCCGTCATCGGCACATCGCGCGGCGCCACCACTTCCTGGGCAAGCACCCGGTTGAGCGCCTGATTGAGGTCGATCGTTTCAGTATCAGTGACCGGCACAATGCGTTCACGCAGCAGCGCCAGCGCGTCGTCGTGCAACATGCGGTCGCTGTCGTGCAAGAAACAATCGTCGAGCAGTCGTTTAGGCTGGGTCATTGTTTGCCTCCAGGCGGCAATAATCTTCCACGAAATCAGCCATCGCCTTGACGTTATTCAAGTCGAACGACGGAATGTGCGTTTCTTCCACAACGTGATCGGTAGCAATGGCAACAATCCGAGGATCATCTTTGCACAACGGGTCATGTTGTTTGGAACCGGACCGTCGCGCCTCGATCTTGGGGTGATCTTCGCTTTTATAGCCCTCAATCAGAACAAGATCGCAGGGTGATATCCGCGCCAGGGTCTCCGCCAAGGTCGGCTCATCATCGCCACGCAGTTCGTGCATCAAAACCCAGCGATAGCCCGATACTAAAAACACCTCCTGGGCGCCTGCCTGGCGATGTTTGAAGGAATCTGTGCCTTCCTGATCGATATCAAACCTATGATGCGCGTGTTTGATGGTCGAAACGGCATAACCGCGCGCGGTCAGTTCCGTGACGAGCCCGGCCACTAGAGTCGTCTTGCCAGAATTCTTCCAGCCGGTGACGCCGAATACCGCCGGGTTCATGAGGCCAACTCCGCCAGCACCGCCGCCGCGGTTTCCATGTCCTGCGGCGTGTTGGCATTAAAGAACGGATCGCGGACAACACCGCCGACAACCGGGCTATCAAAACTGACATCGACACGCCGATGTTGGTCGACCCAGGCCAACACCTTGTTGGTTTTGCCAGACCGCAGCCAGGTCTCCAGATCATCGGCCAGCGCCACGGGCCATAGACCGAAGACCGGCTGAACCTGTTCGCCAGATTTACCGAGCGCAATGATGCCTTCATTACCATCGACTGCATCAACAAACCGATCGACCAGATCGGTTGGAAAAAACGGCGTATCACAAGCTGCCGAGACCACCCAGCGGGCGCCAGATAAAGCTTCCTTCGCCCAGCGCATGCCTGCCAATATGCCGGCCAGCGGCCCGATAAAACCCTCGATCGGATCGGCAATTACCGGCAGGCCGAATTCGGCAAACCGTTCCGGGTCGCCATTGGCATTCAGCGCCAGAGCGTCGACCTGAGACACCAGCCGATCGCGGACATGAGCCAGCATCGGCCTGCCGGATAATTCCAACAAGGCCTTATCGGTCCCACCCATACGCCGTGACAATCCACCGGCCAGCAGGACTCCAGCCACGGGCGGGCGGGATTGCGTGTCTTCTGTCTGGTGGCTATCGGGGGTCTGGGTCATCGATTGGTTATTGGCCGGCCTTGCGTTGATGTTTGGCGTCTTCCTCGCCGACTTCTTCAGGGTCGAGATCAAAGTCGATCCGTTCGGCACCGGAAAGGGCGACGAAGCGTTTCCCCCGTGCCCTTCCGATCAACGTCAACCCGGCCTGTCGCGCCAGTTCCACGCCCCAGGCGGTGAAACCGGATCGCGAGACGAGGATCGGGATCCCCATCATCACCGTCTTGATGACCATTTCCGATGTCAGTCGTCCGGTTGTGTAAAAGATTTTGTCATCAGGCGAAACCGCGTTTTGAAACATCCAACCGGCGATTTTATCGACGGCGTTATGGCGGCCGACATCTTCCATGTAAACCAACGGCGTATCTTGCCGGCACAATACGCATCCATGGATGGCGCCGGCGGTCAGATAGAGGCTGGGTTCGGTATTGATCTTCTTTGCCAAAGCATAAAGCCAGGAGGTTTTTAAAACCGCGTCGATGGGCAAAGTTGCCGTCTCGAAGGTCTCCATGACATCGCCGAACACGGTGCCCTGAGCGCAGCCTGAGGTGCGCACTTTCTTTTGCATCTTACCTTCATAGTCGGTTTCGCGCTCGGTGCGCACCACGACCACATCCAGATCGTCGTCATGGTCGATCGCGGTCACCACGTCGTCAGGCGCCAGCATATTCTGATTGATTAGATAGCCCAGCGCCAACAGGTCAGGATGGTCACCGATCGTCATCATGGTGACGATTTCCTGCCCGTTGAGAAACAGCGTCAGCGGCTTCTCCGTCACCACCCGAGTTTCGATCGGTTGTCCTGTGTGGTCGATCCCGCCAACGGCGGTTGAAAGCCGTGGATCGTCTGGTGTTGGGCGCACAGCAAATTCGCCGTCGCCGGATTTGGATCGCGTGACGCTCATACCGCCTAAATAGGGGACTTGCAGGCTCCTTCGCAAGCAACAAAAGCGGCATCGGCAATAAAGTCATAATGCGGGGCTGAAATGTCCAATCTGAGATTGACCTTGCCCGCCGGAGTATTATGTTCCGCCTGGAATTCACCGAGAAGGGACAATTGTATGTCGTCACCGACGAAGGATCAGGTTTTAGACGCGTTGCGGCAGGTCGCCGGGCCGGATGGCACAGGCGATATCGTGGCCCTTGAAATGATCTCCGATGTCTTCATTTCCGATGGCCGGGTGGTGTTTTCCATCTCCGTCGATGCCGACCGGGCTCAGGAGCTGGAACCGATGCGGGCGGCGGCCGAACGTGTTGTCACCGCCATGCCGGGTGTAGAAGGTGTGATGGTGGCCCTAACTGCGGAACGTCGTGGTGGCCAATCGGCGCCACAATCTGCCCCACCCCCGCGCCAGCAAGGCGCCGCGGCTGCCGGTCCGGGTGCGCAAGCGGCCGATAAACCCCTGGTCCCAGGTGTCAAATCGATCATCGCCGTGGCATCAGGTAAAGGTGGTGTCGGCAAATCGACTACAGCCGTCAATCTGGCGCTGGCTTTTCAAAATATGGGACTGAACGTCGGCATGCTCGATGCTGATATTTATGGCCCGTCGATCCCGCGGCTTTTGGCGATTACCGGCCGGCCGGATACACCTGATGGGCAAATGCTGACGCCGATGCAGGGTTACGGCCTGAAGGTCATGTCGATGGGCTTTCTGGTGGAAGAAGACACACCGATGATCTGGCGCGGACCGATGGTGATGTCGGCGCTGACGCAAATGCTGCGCGAAGTCGATTGGGGTGAACTTGATGTGCTGGTTGTCGATATGCCGCCAGGCACCGGCGACGCGCAGCTGACCATGGCCCAACAAGTGCCACTAGCAGGCGCGGTAATTGTATCGACGCCGCAGGACCTGGCGCTGATCGACGCCCGCAAGGGCCTCAACATGTTCCGCAAGGTCGATGTGCCGGTGCTCGGGATCATCGAAAACATGAGTACTTTCATCTGCCCCAAATGCGGCGAGCGGTCTGACATCTTCGGTCATGGCGGCGCCCGCGACGAAGCGACCAAGCTCGACGTTCCATTCCTGGGTGAGGTGCCTTTGCATATGGATATTCGCGCCAAGTCCGATGAAGGCACACCAGTGGTCGCCACCGAGCCGAACGGACCGCATGCCACCATTTATGCGCAAATCGCCGAAAAAACCTGGGCGCAGGTGACACAATCGGCATCAGGCCGCGCCGCACCAAGCATCGTGTTGGAATAAAAACCAGCGCCGGCCTGACATTAGTCAATGCGATCGGCCGGCGTTGTCGCTTTTGTTGATCGGGTCCACTTGCTGTGCGCGGTTTTTTGGCCAAGTATAGTTCTAGATGGCCGGTTTCAGGGGCTTGACCCGGTTTGGAGGCACGAGAATGGAATTTGATACCGCGGCCGGTGCCGCTTCCAGCCAGATGATTGACCCGTTCGGGCGCCATGTGAGCTACCTGCGTGTCTCCGTGACTGATCGCTGCGATTTCCGCTGTGTTTATTGCATGTCGGAAAACATGACCTTTCTGCCTAAAACCGATGTGCTGTCGTTGGAGGAGTTGGACCGGCTGTGTTCGGCCTTCGTGCAAAAGGGCGTCAAACGATTACGCCTGACCGGCGGTGAGCCCTTGGTCCGCCGCAATATCATTGGCTTGATCCGTTCGATTTCCAGACATTTGGATTCCGGCTTACTAGATGAACTGACGATCACCACCAATGGCTCGCAGCTCGCCAAGATGTCGAAGGATCTCTATGAATGCGGCGTGCGGCGACTGAATGTTTCGCTTGATACGCTGGACGCCGACAAGTTCCACGCCATCACCCGCTGGGGCAAACTTGACAAAGTCATGGCCGGTATTGATGCCGCCCAGGACGCCGGCCTTAAGGTCAAAATCAACACCGTGGCGCTGCGCGACGTCAACGCCCACGAAATCGAGAAGATGATCCACTGGGCCCATGGCCGGGATATGGACATCACCTTAATTGAGACCATGCCCATGGGCGAGATCGAGGAAGACCGCACCGATCAATATCTGCCATTGTCGGAAGTGCGGGCCAACCTGGCGCTCAACCATACGCTGACAGATATTCCCTATAAGACCGGCGGCCCGGCGCGCTATTATGAGGTTGCCGAGACTGGCGGACGGATCGGCTTTATTACACCTCTCAGCCACAATTTCTGCGAAACCTGCAATCGCGTGCGGGTGACCTGTACCGGCACGCTCTATATGTGTCTGGGCCAAGACGACGCCACCGATCTGCGGGCGCCGCTGCGGGCCTCCGAGGGCGATGATTTACTGAACGCCGCCATCGACGAAGCCATCGGCCGCAAGCCGAAAGGCCACGACTTCGCCATCGACCGCGAAGGCGCCGACCCAGCGATCGCCCGCCACATGAGCGTCACCGGCGGGTAGGGTTGACCGCCCGTCGGCGAATGTCGGCCGTGATACTAAGCATAATCACCAACTCGGCGTCATCCGGACGTCACAAACACCGCGTCATCCCGGATGCTTTGCGGTGCGCAGTACCGCAATGCTGATCCGGGATCTCACATCAAATTACCGATATGCATTGTTGCCAGATCCCGTGTCTGCGCAGCAGCACTTCGTGCCGCGGCGCGCACGGGATGACGGGGTGGGGGTATTACTGAACCGGTGATCGTGGTTGCGTCGGTGTCTGCCGTTTCAATACGACGACTACAATCCAAACGTCGCGCGATCCTCCACCGGCAAATAACTGCCAAGCGCTTCCGCCAGCGGCTTCACATGGTCGCCGTAGTTGCGCCAGCGTTGGACGGAGCTGTCATAAATCTCTTCGCGCACTTGCGAAATCGACGCGGTGCGTACCGGGCGCATGGAACTGGCGTAGTCCATGACATCGGGCTCCCATTCCAAACCGCAATGGTCGAGGATCTGCTTCATCTGGCCTTCCGGGTCGGCGACGACGTCCTCGTAATTGACTTCCATAACAAAATCCGGAACCACGGATTTCCAGTGATCACACATGGCACGGAACTCGCGGTAGACGCCGGCCAGCATGCCGAAGTCACTGCTGAAGCGCTGATTTCGGCCGAAATTCTGGAAATAATTCGATAGCAAACAATCAAGCGGATGGCGCCGCATGAGGACGATTTTCGCCTCCGGCAAGGCGGCGCGGATGAGCCCGATATTGTAGTAGTTGGCCGGCATTTTGTCGGTGAAGACTTTACTGGCAATGCCTTCCGTGCGCACGGCGGCGACATAGACTTCACCGATCCGTTTGATATCATCATCGTTTAGATCGGTGCTGTCTTTTTCCTCCGCCAACACATCCTTGATCGGGGTATTGGCGATCGCCTGATTGAAGGCGCCGAGCTCGCCGCCGGCCTGGACCTGTGAATGGCGGGAAAACATTTGCTCCATCAGCGTGGTGCCGGACCGCGGCAGGCCACAAATGAAGATCGGCGCAACATCTTTCAGGCCGGCATCGCCGAACCGCTCAACAAAGGCGGCATCAGCAACCTGGCGAATGCGGGTGGAGCGCTTTTCGTTGGCTTCGACGTTATATTCAAACTGCTCCTTGGCCAGATCGTTGCCGATCTTGTAAGCGCCGAAGGCATTGTCATATTGGCCCAGATCATCAAACGCCTTGCCGGCGGCGAAATGCAGCGTCATTTTCTGTTGAACGCCCAGTTTATCGGCCATGGTCAAAGCATCGCGCAGGCGCTTCAAATCGGGGCTGTCGGGTTCAACACGCCGCATATGGATCAGCCGCTGCAATGCGCCGATCATGCGCGGCCGGCGGTCAAGTGCGGAACGATAGGCTGCCGCGGCCTCATCGCGTTTGCCCGATGCCGACAAGGTGTCGCCGAGATGCAGGTATGCCTGGATGGCATTTGGCGCGATCTCCAGGGCGCGGCGGGCATGGTGCTCAGCGCTCTCGTAGCGCTCCGACTGAAACAACGCCCGAGCCAGCTGGACATGGCCGGCGGCTGAATGCGGGTTAATCGCAAGCGCCCGGTAGAGAATATCGATCGCCTCTTGGTGTTGGCCGGTTTCAATCAGCGCCACCGCCAGATTATTCTGCGCATCGATCAGCTGCGGTTCCAGTTCAATCGCCTTGCGCAAATGGGCGATGGCCGGCTGGTAACGGTTACGCACAACCATAGCCGCACCCAGATTGCCGCGCGCCACCGCATAATTGGGGGCAATTTCCACGGCCGCTTGAAACTTCTCAATCGCCTCGTCCATGCGCCCCGACTGCGCCAGATAGGCGCCCACGTCGGCCAACTGAACGGCATCTTCCGGCGATTTCTCCAACGCCTCGTTCATGAGCTTTTCACCGGCTTCCTTTTCGCCGGACTGTAACAAGTTGAGGCCCTTGTAGTGCAGCAGCTTGGCGTGATCACCATGTTTGGTGATCAGCTCATCCAGCATTTTAGCGGCCTCGGTAAATCGGCCGGCAGCCTGGTGGCCGTTGACCCGCTCCAAAGCGGATTTGAGTTCTTCGCGCAGCTCTTTAGTTTCTTTGTCTTCGACGGCCGCGCCGTTTTGCATGCTCACAATTATTATCCCACTCGAACGATATTATTAAAGACTATACTTACAACAGGGTATTGGGTTTTTGCTAGGTAATACTTTCTCGGAATTATAGCCACCGAGCACGACGTCCTAGGGTGTCAGGGCGTCAGTAATTACCCATACCCGCCCAATTTGTACACAATCAGAACCAAGAAATGTCCGCTGTGTAGCTATCAGCTTGTTTTCGCCTGTTATTTCTGCTTATGTTCATGAAATTTTAATGGATTTCAAATTCGGGCGGGCAAAATGGGCATAGGATCACAAACATTCAGCTTCACCGGCGCCGCGCCGGGGTCGCCGACAACCACCTCCTTTGGTTCAACTGGTACAACAACAACAGCTACATCAGCAACTGGAGCGCTACCCTTCTCCGATGGGGGGGCAACGTTCACTTTTAGCTTTAACGTTGCCGGTCTTGATGCCGCTGGTATCGGACAGCTTGATAACACAGCAACATCCACATCAATCTCTGGCGTAACAGCGACTGGTATCGCCGGCGCAACATATTCCGCGCTAGGCGGGACACCTGGTAGTGGTACCGTCACATTGCGTGTCTCCCAATCGGGTAAGACATCATTCCAAAATATGAGCCTAAATTTTGCTACGATTATCGGTACTGTAACGGTCGCTTTTACCAAAAGTGGAGCGACAACGGGAACAACAGTGCTCAAGGGGTCAACATTTACTGGAAATTTAACGCATACGGCTGCTGCTACTGGGATCCAGTTCACATTTTCAGCCGCTGCCGCGAGTGGCCCTGGCGGCTTCGCGCTTGATTCGTTGCAAGCAGATATCGTTTGCTTCTTGGAAGGCACAAACGTTGGTACGCCTTCCGGCCAAAAGCTCGTAGAAGAATTAGAAACTGGCGATCTGGTCACCACCGCCGATGGCGGCACCGCGACGGTGCGTTGGGTAGGTGTTCAGGAAATTTCCCCGACCTTCGCCACCCCGCAGCGCGATTACCCGATCCGTATCCGAGCCAACGGTCTTGGCGATGGCGTACCGTCCCGTGATCTTTATGTGACCGGCGAGCACGCGCTATTTGTCGATGGCCTGCTAATCAACGCTGGCGCCCTGGTCAATGGCACCTCGATTACCCGCGTTACCGACATGGGATCAGCCAATTTCCGCTATTACCACATCGAAACCGATGCCCATGATCTGGTGCTGGCGGAGAATACCCCGGCGGAAACCTTCGTCGATTATGTGACCCGCGCACGGTTCCATAACCACGCCGAATATGAAGCGCTCTATGGCGATGAAGCCCATATTCCGGAAATGGATTTACCGCGCGTCTCAACCGCTCGTCTTGTGCCGCAGGAGACGCGAGCACGGCTGGCTGATCGGGCGGAAACGCTTGGCTACATTGGTGCTGTCAAAGCGGCTTAGGATCACGGCTTTGGTTGCGTTACCCGGTTGACGCGATTAATCGGTAGAGCCGCGTATTTCTGCGCTGCGCACGGATTCTCCACCCTCACCACGTCATTCCCGCGAAAGCGGGAAACCAGAGTAACAATGCACGGGCTCAGCCTGCGGCCCTGGATTCCCGCCTTCGCGGGAATGGCGGTGGTGTGGTGGTTCCAAATAATATAGCACGCCTGCGCGCTTTTCGAGGCGCGGTTTGTCCGTTGGACGATCGCTCCGAAGCGTTCAGCAGAGCAAAGCTGGACGTCGCCGTTTTCCATGCGATTTACTACCTGACAACCGGTCGTCTTGCGGCGTCTGTCCGATTCTGATTTAATTAACAAATTGTTTACTAATTCCAAATTTGGGCGGGCAATATGGCGACCTTTGATTTTACCGGCACGTTTGCAACGACGACAACATCGGCAACAGCGGGAACGACGACGACAGGGGTACATTCGTTTAACGATAACGGCGCCGTATTTATCTTCAGTTATAGTATCACCAACATTTCGTTCGGTTCTGTCGGACAGGTTACAACTCATCCGTCGATTGGCGGCGCAACGGGTATAGCCGGAGCCTCATTTTCGGCTCCTGCGGGTGGCCCTGGTACGGCGACAGCGACACTCACCGTATTTCAGGGTGGCAATACCTTCTTCCATAATCCGGTGCTTAATTTAGCTTTGGTGGATGGTACGGTGGTCATCACTTTTGACGGCGGATCAGCGGTAACGCTTTCTGCCGGTGCAACACCTATTACCAGCACGACAGTTTCAGCAACTGGAGACTTCCATAATATCGTCTTTACATTTGGCGGTATCCCGGCGGGAGGTGACGGAGGTTTCGGCATCGACACGTTGACCGCCGACCTGGTCTGCTTCCTGGAGGGCACAAAGATTGCCTCGGCAGATGGTGAGATACCGGTAGAAGAGCTTGAGACCGGTGATCTGGTAACCACCGCCGACGGCGGCACGGCGACAGTACGCTGGGTGGGCGTTCAGGAAATCTCGCCGACCTTCGCCACGCCGCAACGCGACTACCCAGTTCGCATCCGCGCCAATGCCCTCGGCGATGGTGTACCATCGCGCGATCTTTATGTGACCGGCGAGCACGCGCTCTTCGTTGACGGCCTGCTGATCAACGCCGGTGCATTGGTCAATGGCACCTCGATCACCCGCGTTGCCGACATGGGTTCGTCGAATTTCCGCTACTACCACATCGAAACCGATGCCCATGATTTGGTATTGGCGGAGAATACCCCGGCGGAAACCTTCGTCGATTATGTGACACGCGGTCGCTTCCAAAACCACGCCGAATATGAAGCGCTCTATGGCGACGAAGCCCATATTCCAGAGATGGATGTGCCACGCGTATCCGCCGCGAGGCTGGTACCCCAGGAGACACAGGCGCGGCTGGCGGAGCGGGCGGAAGCCCTTGGCTACAAAGGTGCCTTCAAAGCGGCATAGGATAACGGTTATGGTTCGGCTGTTTGGTTGATCCAATCAGTCGGAATTACCGCCTCTACTGGCGTAGTGCCCTGTCCGCCCAACCCCTCCGTTGTCATTCCCGCGCAGGCGGGAATCCAGAGCAACAATTCACCGCCATCCCTCTGGCCCTGGATTCCCGCCTGCGCGGGAATGACAGTGGTGAGTGCTGCTCCTGAAAATATCGCGCCCATGCGCGCTTCCTCGTGGCGCGGTTTTTCGTTCGGCGACCGCTTGGAATTGTTCAGAAAATCGAAGTTGGAAGTCCTCTGGTCCCACGCCGATTCACCACCAGAACTTTCGTCGTCTTGCGACGACGGGCCGGTTCTGGTCTAATTAACAAATTGTTTACTTATTGTTCGCGGGACGTTCCAAATGGCCACCACATTTGATTTTACCGGATCCACGACTTCCGTATCATCCACCCAGAGCGTCTCGACGACGACTTTGACGTCGTCAACATCGACCTTGACCGGATCGATCAGTTTTGTTGACCAAGGAGTGGCCTTTACATTTAGTTTCCTCACCCACAATGCCAAGGAAGCGGCAGTCTGGCTCAATGACAGCTCCGATTTCATATCCGGTTATTTCTCCGTCCCCACTAGCCTTTCGGGCAGTCAGACTTTCGTACTCAACCCGACACCGACTTCAACGACAACCGGTGTCAGCTTTCTGTCCAATCCATCCCTAGTGTTCTCCCGTGTTTCGGGCTTCATCACCGTACGTTTCGGTAGCAATACGAGTACAAGCGTCACGGAAACCGTCTCCACGGTGACGTCAGGTTCCGGACCGTTGACAATTTCGGCGACCGGCATTTTCCCGACCATCACGTTCACATTTTCCGGGGCCGGAGCAGGTGTTGGGTTCTTTGGTCTGGATGCCATTGTTGCCGACATGGTCTGCTTCCTGGAGGGCACGCGCATTGCGACGCCGACAGGTGAAAAACCGGTTGAAGAACTCGATGCGGGCGATCTGGTCACCACCGCCGACGGCGGCTCCGCGACGGTGCGCTGGGTGGGCGTTCAGGAAATCTGCCCGACTTTCGCCACGCCGCAGCGTGATTACCCGATCCGTATCCGCGCCAATGCCCTTGGCGATGGCGTCCCGTCCCGTGATCTTTATGTGACTGGTGAGCATGCGCTCCTCGTTGACGACCTGCTGATCAACGCCGGAGCGCTGGTCAACGGCAGATCAATCACTCGGGTTTCCAATATGGGTTCGTCGAATTTCCGCTATTACCATATTGAAACCGATGCTCATGACCTGGTGCTGGCGGAAAACACCCCGGTGGAAACCTTCATCGACTATGTGACGCGCCAGCGTTTCCGTAATCACGGTGAGTATGAGGCGCTTTACGGTGACGAGGCCCATATCCAGGAAATGGATATTGCGCGAATTTCGACCGCTCGTATGGTGCCGGCTGAGATCAGAATTCGGTTGGCGGAGCGGGCTGATATTTATCATGATGACGAATTCCGAGCGGCTTAGGTCCTAGTGCCGGCTTATCGAGACCAATCTAGATCGTCGTACCGGGTCTGGATGATCCGTGCGGTTTGGGTACACATGCGCCGGGCGCAGTGGGAGCTTGAAAACCGTCGCCCGATGGCCGCATTGCGGCACTATGCGTGGATCCTTTCGCGCTGGCCGGAACACCCGTTGTCGCTTGTTGAGCAAGCTCGGATACTACTGGCGGTCGGCGATGAGCAGACGGCGCAGAATTCGATCGAACGGGCGCTCAAAGCTACGCCTGACCATCCAGCGTTACTCAGGTTTCTGTTTGATCGAGCGATCACGCTTGTCGATTTGCCGTTGGCGCAGCTAATTCTTGAGCGCATGCGGGAGGTTGGGCCAGCGCGATTGGTTGCTGATTTTCGTAGCCGGCTGGCGGAAATCTCCTCCGATCTGGGTGAGATACAGGCCGTCCTTGACGAATACCCAGAGGATGTCACTGGCGCTCGGCGGGCGACATTGACGGCGACGCTATTGATGGGCCAGCATCGATACCGCCTGGCGGAACGCTATCTACGCCGTGCCCGTCGCACCTGGCCTGATCACCCCGTGCTGTTTCGCTCGCAGATCATACTTTTAAACCGCATCGGCCAATTTCAAACCGTTGATCAATTGCTCACCGCCGAATTGGACAAATTTCCAAGTTATCAAATCATGGTCGATCGATTGGCGGCGACAAGCATTGTCCAACGCGGTGATCTGGATAGCATCATCGCCGCAGCGGAAAATAGCCAGGCATCTGCTCTCAACCGCGAATACCTGCCGCCAAGCCTGCTTGCACAATGCTATCTGGCAAAACTCGATTTACCTGGCGCCGATGCCGCCCTGGAGGATATGCGGGCGGCTCAGCCAAACGCCAAGCCCGGCCACAAGCGGGTCGGGCATTTGGGCAGTTTGGCTGAAGAACTGGACCTGCATTTGCGCGACCCGGCGCGGCCGTCGGGCGAGACCCTGGACCATGAGGCGGCGAGGGCGGCTGTTATCAGGCAACCCGGTTCCCATTTTGCCGCCCTGGAGTATCTGGCCTCCTGGCGACAAAAAAACCCGCCGCCGAAAGTAAGTGCCCATCTGGTAGATGACACGGCACCGAAAATCCCACGGCAGGTCTACCAATACTGGAACACGTCGTTCGTTCCGGCGCAGGTCATGGCGATGACAGCGTCATGGTCGAATTTGGCCGGCATCCAACATCAATTGTTTAACCGCGACGATGTTATCCGCTTCTATCGCCAGAACCTTGGTCCCAGATGGGTGCGGGCGTTTCGCATGACGCAAAACCCGGCCGAGGAAGCGGACTTTTTCCGGGTCTGCATGCTGGCCAAAAACGGTGGCATTTATGCTGATGCCGACGACGTATTGTTCGGCGATCTAGCACCCGTCCTGAAGCCCGAGGCCGGCCTGATCGTTTTTCGCGAAACCTTTGGCGCGGTTGGCAACAATTTCATGGCCGCCCGGCCAGCGCATCCGGCTATGGTGACCGCGGCGCGGATGGCGAGGACGGCGCTGTTGCGGCGCGATCAGGATTCCACCTGGTCGAAAACCGGTCCGGGGATGGTGACCCGGGCGGTCGTTGGTTACTTGGCGCGAAACGATGCCGACAATGATGCGGTGATGTACGAGCAACCGCAATTGATGGCGCTGATCTCCATGCATAATCCCGTTCACTACAAACAGACGGATGCCCATTGGGACCCACGCGGCGCCCGCGACACGCCTTTTGCCAATCTCGTGCGGCGATATTTGGCGCCCGCTCTCGACAGTAATTCAAGCCCATCGGCCGACTGATTTACGCTGGCTGCTTGACATTCCACCGAAAGTTGTTCATACAGCGCGCCCTTCGCGGATGCGTTTCGCGAATGAACAACCTGGATAGGACGATGCAAAAATCTTTCCTCATTGAGCTCAACAGTATTGGGGCGGCCGCGCGTGGCCCGGCCCGAAACTATAGGCATGATAATGATGGCGAACCCGCCAGCAGGATGGACGCATGATCGTCCGCGCATAAACTCCAACGATGAGTTTTTCAGCCCTCCTGCGACACGCCATCCAGGAGGGTTTTGTTTTGGCCAACAACAAATGAAAGGAATGGGCCATGACAGGATATGAGACATTTGAAACCGGCCGGGCGCCGATCAAGGCCTGGGTTAAGGGTGTGCCCTTGGATGATAAGGCACGCCGGCAGCTTGAGAACATTGCCCGCATGCCATTCATTCACGACCACGTCGCAGTCATGCCTGACGTGCACGTGGGCATGGGCGCCACGATCGGCTCAGTGATCGCCACCAAGGGCGCCATTATTCCGGCTGCCGTCGGTGTCGATATCGGCTGCGGGATGATGGCCATGCGGACCAGTCTGGTCGCTGATCAGTTGCCCGATAGCTTGGCTGATTTGCGTGCCTGCATCGAAGCGGCCGTGCCCCATGGCGGGGTCGGCGTGAAAGGCGGTTGGCGCAAGGGTGTTCCTGATGGCATTGCCAGCCGGTTCAAGAATACCGGCCTTGATGTCCGTCTGGATCAGTTGGCTGAAAAGCGTCCTGGTATCGGCGAGGCCAACTCGCTGGTCCACTTAGGCTCGCTCGGAACCGGCAATCACTTCATTGAGGTCTGCCTCGATGAATCTGAGCGGGTATGGGTGATGTTGCACTCAGGCTCTCGAGGGGTCGGCAACCGGATTGGGCGGGAGTTCATTCAGGAAGCCCGCGAGCTATTGGCCAAGCGTGGCGTGTCAGTGCCTGACCGAGACTTGGCGTGGTTTGATGAAGGCGAGGACTTGTTCCACGACTACATCGATGCCGTCCATTGGGCCCAGGATTTCGCCCGTCATAACCGCGAGGCGATGATGGAGCGCATTCTGCGGGTCATGCGGGAGAAACTGCCGTCGTTTCAGATGGAGAAAGCCGCGGTGAACTGCCACCACAACTACGTGGAGCGGGAGCACCACTTCGGCGAGGACGTCTGGGTGACCCGTAAGGGGGCGGTGCGTGCCGGTAAAGATGATCTGGGGATCATTCCCGGATCAATGGGTGCCAAGTCGTTCATCGTCCGTGGCAAGGGCAACGCCGATGCCTTCCAGTCTTGTTCGCATGGTGCTGGCCGGGTATTGTCGCGGACGGCGGCGAAGGCCAAATACACACTCGACGACCACGTCGCGGCGACCGCCCATGTGGAGTGCCGGAAGGACACCGGCGTGATCGACGAAACGCCGATGGCCTATAAGGACATCGACGCGGTTATGGCGGCGCAGGCGGATTTGGTCGATATCGTCCACACCTTGCGCCAAGTGCTCTGTGTCAAAGGCTAAGAATAAGGGCGGCGGCTACCGGTCGCCGCCCTGATCATCAATTTCGTCAAAACGAGAATTCAGATCACGGCCGGGATGAAGACCACGCGGCAAATGCCTCCGCGCGCTGCAATAGTCTTTGCTCCGACATGTAAATCGGCACCTCAACGATCGAGCCGTCAACCTCGACCCGAGCTTGGCCAGCAGCGCGTGCTTTTTCGAAGGCGGCCACGATGCGCCGGGCGCGGTCGATATCGGTGGGCGAGGGGGTCATCACTTCGTTGATGATCGAAGCATGGGCGGTCTTAACCACGCTCTTTGATTTGTAACCAAGCCGGCGTGCCCACAAAGTGTCGGCGTGAACCCCGGCCGGATCATTCCAAGTAAAGGGGCAATCGATCGCCGTGGTTCCGGCTGCAACGCATTCAACCAGAAACCTCCGGCGGCAATAGTCGAGCTCCGTGCCGTCCGGGCCGCGTTCGGCTCCCAGGTCGGCGGCGAGATCCTCCGATGCCAATCCGCAGGCGATCACCCGTTGGCTGGCATTGGCGATCAGGTCCGTTTGCACCAAGCCCCGGGCAAGCTCGATATTCGGCCAAATGCGCGTCGATCCTTCCGGAATGCCGTATTCGCGCTCAAACCGGGTAATGGCGGTATCCAGATTGACGATATGCTCTGGTTCTCCGACCTTCGGCAGCGCGACGATGTCCGGCGCGCCCTTCATGACGCCGGCCAGATCATCCAGTCCGTCCAGCTCCAGCGGATTGACGCGAACCGCCGCAATGGCGCCGGCAGCGCGCCAGGTGGCATAGAGGTCGGGTGCGAGAACCCGTGCCGCCGGTCGCAGGTCAGGCGGCGTGAAATCCTCCAGTTCCTGGGTCAATATATCGGCGCCGCTGGTCGCCGCATTGATCAAGGCGGCCTCGTCGGCACCATCCAGATAGAGCCAAGTCCGGCATAGTTCGATCGGGCGAAGCATGTTGGCTTCCTCTCAATAGATATTTTAACGGCCGACAACGGTGATCTGCCGTGGATAGTTCGTTAGATATTCCGCGCCATCCGGTGTCACAACGACGGAATCGCCAATCCGCCCGCCGCAAGACCCGTCGATCGATATGCCGCCATCAACGGCGAAGGTCATGCCCGGCTGCAACAAGGTTTTGTCACCGGCCTTCAGTTCCGGCGCTTCTAGGTAGCTCATGCCGATCGATCGTCCCGTCCGGTACCCGGTTTCATACCCTCGGTCCCGATAGATTTCGTTGGCTGCCTCGGCAATTGATTGTGCCGGGACGCCGGGCTTAATCGCGGCGACGGCCGCCTGCTGGGCGTCAATGGCGGCCTGTTGAACCCGTGCGGCTTCGTCGGAAATCTCTTGAATAAAAAACATCCGGTCGAAGCCGAGCTTGTAAAGCTTGAACTGCGCCATGTTGCAGAAGCAGAAGTATACCGGATCACCCTTCGCCAGTCGTTTGACGCTGGCCCGGCGGTGGACCATGGAGGTATCGCGACCAGACTGCATGATCTGCAGATTATGGATCATCGGCGAGATGAACGCTTCCCAACCCCGGTCAGTGAGAAATCCTGCCGCCTTGCGGGTGCCGGAGTTGATGATCGCCAGCGCCACTTCATACTCGGGCAACCCTTCAGACATGGTATCCTGAGCAGCCTGCATCATGGCCCCGGCTATCGCGCCGGCCTGACGCATCACGGCAATTTCTTCATCCGATTTTATCATTCGCATAGCGGCGATGATTGGTGAGATGTCAGCCGGCTCGAAATGCGGCGCTTGCTCGTGGAACCATTTTGCAACGATTGCCGGAACTGCCGGGGATTCCAGCCCGACCCAACCTGGATGTGATCCCAACTCGTCCGCCAGGACCCTTTGCCAGCTGTTGGTCCCGGCATCCTCCCAAGTGCGCACATTGTCCACCCAGGTCATTTGCGACACCATTTCGCTTTCCATCAACGGCGTTATGACAACGGGATCTTGGTCGGGGCGGACAATCAGGAATGTCGGCCGGCCAAACTCGATCGAAAGGTAGCCCCAAAAGCCGGCGTAATAACCGATCGAACTCTCATCGCTGATGACAGCCACATCAATCTGGTTTTCCGCCAGTCGTTTTTGGAGGCTTGCGGTGCGTTGGCGGGCTTGTTCAAGCATGGTGTGCAATATCCATCATTTCTCGCCGTCGCCGCGGGGCCGGATGATCCCCAAACCGGGCCAAATGGGAATGGTCAGCGTTTCATATCGGCTTGCGTCAATCTCGGAAAATGTGCGCGCCACACCGAAGGCGCCACGCTTGACCATGACATCATGCATCACCACCATGCCGCCTGGCGACAATCGCTGCAATGATTGGTCCAGATCGTATTTCGAACCCTCATAGCTGTGGTTGCCGTCAAGATAGATGTACCCGTATGTTTGGCTACAATTGGCGAAGAACGCATCAGATCGCATGATATGAGCCCTAATCCGCTGGCTTAGACCGGAGCTCTCAAAAGGCTTCGATGGGTCGCCGAACCAATAACCATTGCCACCAAATGCGACTTCCGCACCTTCTCTGTCATTGTGATAATTGGCATCAACGAAGTCGACGATGCCGAGCCCGTTGACGTCAAGTGCGGCGGCAATCGCAGCCGGCACGTAGCCAAACCTTGATCCGATAACCAGCGCGCGCTCCGGCCGTAGATTTGTCACCAGCGAATAGTGCAGGGACCCGAAACCAAGCGTACCATCAGATGCATTATGTTCGGTTTCAGCGCCGCCGTCCGGGGCGAACTGATCCTTGAATTGACGGGCCGCTTTCGGGTCTTCCAAACGCAGCGTACGCACGGTCGCCGGTAAGCTATCCGCCACAGCGGCGGCCCCATCATCTGATCGCGATGCGTCCATTTCCGCCGTCGCTTCGGTGTTGGTTGGTGCTCCAGCCTCCTGGCTGAGACGACGACGCAATATTTTGGCGCCAATATCGGCCGGGTCCCGTTGGCGTGCGTCCTCAGCATAGGCTGTGGCTTCTTTCCAGTTGCCGCGTTCGGTCTCCAACTGCGCCAATTTGATAAGCGGTGCCGTTGCTTTGGGGAATGCATTCGCCAAGTCTTGAAGTTTGTTTTCCGCCTCGTCTGCCTGGTCGAGATTGATCAGCATTCGGGTGCATAACAGGTGCGCTGGAAGGTGGTCCGGGTCGATGACGAGTGCTGCTTCAGCATGAGCTAGCGCTTTGGCCCAATTTCCGCGCGTCGCTTGCAAACGCGCCAGCATCATCGGCGGCTCCTTGGCCTGTGGATACTGGACTGCGAGGGCAGTCAATTGGTGCTCTGCCTCATTATGTCTGCCAAGTTCCATATAGATCCGGCTTTGCATCACATGGGCGCCGAAAATACTCGGATCCATTTTCAAAGCGTGTTCGGCGTGAACCAGCGCATCAGTCCATTTTTCCTGGCGTATCTTCAAACTGGCGAGAAACATCGGTGGTTCGGAGGCGTCTGGGAATTGGCTGATTAGGCCCGTCAGGAGACTTTCCGCCTCATCATAACGGCGTGCTTCGATGTGGGTACGCGCGCATAATATATTTGCGCCCAGATTATTCGGATCGGCCTTCAAGGCCTGCTGGGTGATAGCGAGCGCCGCGTCGAATTCTCCGGCCAGTAAATGTGCCCGGGCGCGTTTCAAAAACGACGGGTCACCTGTCAAACTGCTGTCCAACATGCCATTGATCGACCGTCTCCAAATTTGGGAATCGCCGTTCCAAATTACGACTTCGCCGACAGAGTAAAACACCGTTCGGTTTTCGCAACAGATCCGGCGGAATTTGCAATTTCATGATCATCCGGCCTGTGGGGCTTTGACAAGATCTGTTTTCCTGAGCAACTTGGTTTCCCATCGGCGAACGCCGTCCAGAAACATCGATCAGGATGACTGCTATGTTGAAACACCGTAATTGGGTGCCTGAAGCGTGCGAAGCTTATATCCAGGAAATTGCACATCGCGCCAGCCAATCCGACAGCACCCAAACCGCCGATCGTATCGACGAGCTGGTGGATCAAAATCGGCAGATCCACGAGCGCGACTGCTTCAATCTCAATCCGGCGACCAATGTCATGAATCCGCGCGCCGAAGCGGCGCTATCGGCCGGGCTCGGATCGCGGCCGTCATTGGGCTATCCCGGCGACAAATATGAAATGGGTTTGGAAGCAATTGAGGAAATCGAGGTCATCTCCGCCGAATTATGCGCTGAGGTTTTCAATGCCGACTATGCCGAAATTCGGGTGCCGTCAGGGGCCATTTCTAATCTCTATGCCTTCATGGCGACCTGCCGTCCCGGCGATCCGGTGATCGTTCCGCCGGCATCAATCGGCGGTCATGTCACCCATCACGAGAGCGGGTGCGCCGGTCTTTTCGCGCTCGATATTCATGAAGCACCCATCAATGCCGATGGTTATACGGTTGATTTGGAGGCGTTGGCGGAACTGGCCAACCGCGTTAAACCGAAGCTGATCACCATCGGCGGCAGCTTGAATCTGTTTCCTCATCCTGTCCGCGAAGTTCGCGAAATCGCTGATCAATTCGGCTCCAAGGTTTTGTTCGACGCCGCCCATCAATGCGGCATCATTGCCGGTGGTGCCTGGCCCAACCCGCTGGTCGAGGGCGCTCACCTGATGACCATGAGCACCTACAAAAGCCTCGGCGGTCCGGCTGGTGGTCTGATCGTCTCGAACGATGGCGAATTAGCGGAGAGGCTCGACCATATTGCTTTTCCCGGTATGACGGCGAACTTTGATGCGGCGAAGTCGGCGGCGCTGGCCATCACCATGCTCGACTGGAGGGAGTACGGTACGGATTATGCTCAGGCGATGGTCGATCTTGCCGGCGGGCTCGCCGGCGCCCTCCATGAACAAGGTTTGCCTGTATTCGGTGGCGCCGATGCCACCCGGTCCCATCAGTTCGCGCTGGAAGCCGCTTCCTACGGGGGCGGCCAGGCGGCCTCTAAGAAACTCCGCAAGGCGGGTTTTCTAGCCTGCGGTATCGGCTTGCCTATAGATCCGGTGGCCGACGATATGAACGGTCTGCGCATTGGTACGCCGGAATTGGTGCGTTGGGGTGTCGGTGAGGCGGATGTTAAGAAATTGGCCGGCCTCATTGCCCGTGCGCTGACGACGAATGATCCGCAAAGCTTGGCGTCCGAGGTGGCCGAATATCGGCAAACCTTTGATAAACTGCATTTCATCTGTTCCTGAGATCGGGCTTTAGCGGGCGCACAAAACTGCTATCGCAGCCAGCAGAAATTCAATAGTGTGAGCAATATCGGTTGCCCGTTTGGCGCCGATTTTCATTTTTGAAGAACCCGCCGCCAATGCAAAGCCCGACCAACAATATGCAAGGGATTTTGGCCATGCTCGCCTGCATGGCCGGGCTCATTTTAAATGACGCGCTGGTCAAACTTGTCAGCGCCGATCTGCCCACCGGCCAGATCATTTTCATTCGCGGGTTCTTTGCGTCGCTCTTCATATTTGCAATCGTCGCCTATACCGGCGCCATCCGCGAGATAACCCCGGCGCTGAACAAGCCGGTATTTTGGCGCGTTTGCGGAGAAGTCATCGGCACCGGGCTTTATTTGACGGCGTTGTTCCAGTTGCCCATCGCCAATGCCACGGCGATTATTCAGTCGATTCCATTGGCGGTGACGGCCATCGCCGCGATTTTGTTGCGCGAACATGTCGGTTGGCGGCGATGGACGGCGGTTCTTGTGGGGTTTTTAGGCGTGCTGATCATCGTTCGCCCGGGAATGGATGGATTTAATTTTTACGCGCTATTGGCATTTGGGTCCGTCGCCCTCATTGCCTTGCGTGACCTGGCAACGCGTGAGATTCCAGCCGGCATCAGAAATATCGTCGTGACATTCATTACCAGTTGCGCGGTGATGGTATTGGGGATTGTCATGGGTTTGTTTGAAGACTGGATCATGCCGTCATGGACGGCGATTGCCTATCTGGCCGGTGCGGCGCTGCTCATATTGGTGGGTTACTTCGGTGCCATCGTCGCCATGCGCGTTGGTGAAATTTCCGTCGTTGCGCCCTTTCGCTATTCGATCGTCGTGTGGGCATTGCTTTTGGGTTATTTCGTCTGGGGCGATGTTCCCGATTTACTGACACTGATCGGCACCGCCTTGGTGGTGGCGACCGGCATCTATACGTTTTTCCGGGAGCGGGCGACCGGCAACCTTTAATCTGTTCAGCCAAGCAACGAACAATTTACCGGAATTGCATGCCTGCTATTCAACCCGGCGGTTCGGCTTGCTCATCCCACGATAAGCGATATGTTAGGCCGCGTTTCCAACTCGGCGGCTAAGTTCATTTTAAGGTTTGCCGGCTTTGCCTGGCCCGCCGGACTTCACGGATCGATTTTTTGCTGCACACGCCTAAACCTCATACCGGTTTGCGACCTTCTTTGCTGATTCTTGTCGCCGTTTCGGCGATCAACCCGGCCGGGATCAACATCTTCATTCCCTCCATGGCCAGCATGGAAAAGGTGTTCAACACCGATTTTGCAACGATTCAGCTGACGTTGTCGTTGTATCTGGCAGGCGTTGCCGTATCGCAATTGCTGATCGGACCATTATCGGATCGGTTTGGCAGGCGGCCGATTTTGCTGTCGGGTCTGTCGTTGTTCATTGTCGGATCGATTGTTTGTTCTCAAGCCACATCGATCGACATGCTAATTTACGGGCGGTTGATCCAGGCATTCGGCGGTTGCGCTGGTATCGTCCTGGCGCGGGCGATTGTCCGCGACATGTATGACCGCGAACAGGCGGCAAGTATGATCGGCTATGTCACCATGGGCATGGCCGTCGCCCCGATGGTCAGCCCCTTGGTCGGCGGTCTGCTGCACGAGGCCTATGGTTGGCAGGCGTCGTTTCATCTGTTGACGGTCGTAACGGTCGTCGTTGTGATCTGGGCGTGGTTTGCCCTGCATGAGACCAATCCTTATATTGGGCGCTCATCCGGCGCCGGGGCACTGGTGCGCTCTTATTGGATACTGGCTCGAGTCCCGGCTTTTTGGGCCTACACCTTATGTGCGGCTATGTCGGCCGGTTTGTTTTTCGGGTTTTTAGGTGGCGCACCTTATGTTTCCGAACATGTACTTGGCTTGGAGCCCGGAGAAATCGGCGTCTACTTTTTGTTTGTCGCCGGCGGCTATGTTATTGGCAATTTCCTGTCCGGCCGCTTTGCTTCGCGGGTCGGGATCACCCGCATGATTGTGACCGGTTTGATTGCCGCTTCTTCCGGTGTTGTCATCATGACGGCACTTTTCGCCTTCGGCTTGGTTCATCCATTGGCGCTTTACGGACCTATGCTCGTGATCGGCGTTGCCAACGGTGTCGCTTTACCCAGTTCGGTTGCCGGCGTCGTCAGCGTGCGGCCTGATCTTGCTGGCGCCGCCTCAGGGCTGGCTGGAAGCCTGCAAGTCGGTTTGGGGGCTTTGGTGTCTTATTTGGTGGCGCAGGCGGTCACGATCGGTCCCATGGCTGGCACGGTGTGGCCGATGATCGGCGTGCTGGCGGCTTGTGCAATCGCCTGGGCTGCGACCGTCATCTGGGCAACCGCCACCGACAAGCCCGGCTAATAAGCGGTCTATCTATCTGTTGTCGAGATCTTCAGTTGATCGGATTGGCTTCGGTATGCGGTCGCCTGAGGAGATGTCATCAGCTTTGATTTCTGCCAGGATCCAATTTCGAAACAATTCGATCTTGGGCTTGCTCTCATGCTGCTGCGGGTAGACCAGATAAAAACCAAATGCTGCATCTAGTCGATCCTCTGGAAACGGTGCGACGAGCCGACGATGCCGGATATCGCCGGCAGTCAGCAGACTGCGTCCCATGACGACGCCACCGCCCTCAATCGCCGCGTCTATGGCGTGATCGGAATGATTGAACCGAGGGCCGCGATTGGCATTCACGCCTTCCGCGCCGACCCTGCGAAACCAATCCGCCCAGCCATAATTGTCAACGGTTCCCATGCGTGCGTCGTCATGCAACAGCGTGAAACGGGCAATGTCGCTCGGCGCTTCGATTGGGCCGTGCGCACGAATGAGAGAGGGGGCGATCATCGGCGTCACCCACTCGCGGGCCAATGGAACCGACGTCAGTCCGGGATAGTGTCCACCACCCAGGCGCACCGCTACGTCCACCTGGTCATCGACAAAGGACACCATTTTTAAGTTGGCGGCGATGCGCAGTTCGATGTCTGGATACTGGTCGACAAATTTATAAAGCCGTGGAGTCAGCCACTTGGCGGCGAAGGCCGGGCCGGTGGATACCACTAAGATGTGGTCCGGCGTGACGTCCTCCAATAATCCGATGGTGTCGGTCAATCGGTCGAAGGCTTCTTGAATGCCCGGATAAATGCGTCGTCCGGCATCCGTCAGCTCCACCGCGCGATTAAGCCGAAGAAACAACGGCACGCCGAGATGATCCTCCAAATTGCGAATTTGATAGCTCAGCGCCGACGGCGTGACGTGAAGCTCCTCGGCCGCCTGAGCAAAACTGAGGTGGCGTGCTGCGGCTTCGAATGCCCGCATTGCATTGAGTGGTGGCAGTCGGTTCATACGTTCGCATCAAATAATTTAAACTGAAGAATGAAATATATCCGTTTGTCGCCGCGAACGCGAGGCCTTATCTATCAATCAACACCAAAAAACAAACCAAACCAATTGCATATCGGCAATGGAGAGAAATTATGCAGAAATATGACATCGAATTTCTAAATCCGAGTGACATTGATTTCGCGACCTTGCAGAACCTGATGAACCGAGGTCAGGCAGAGAAATCGCGGGCAATGTCATCAGCGCTTCGGCGGGTTGGCGCATTTGTTCCAGGTTGGCCCTCACACCGCTAGTCTTCAGCGCTGATACGGTAAAAACCGCTTGCGATTGACGCCGGAGACGATCATGTAGAAGGTCGAAACCGGATCAATCGAGGAACCGCTAAATTGAACCAAGAAAGCCAAACCTGGCCGACGGAAATCCGCCTTAAGAAGGGCAATCAGCAATTGGCGGTGACCTTCAATGATGGCGCTGCCTATGAACTAGAAGCGGAGCTGTTGCGCGTTATGTCGCCTTCGGCGGAAGTCCAAGGTCATTCGCCGGACCAGAAGAAGACCGTCGCCGGCAAACGCAACGTCCAAATCATTCAAGTTCTACCGGTCGGCAATTACGCGGTACGGCTGGTGTTTGATGATCTCCACGATACAGGCATTTTTTCGTGGGTTTTCCTGCGTAGGCTTGGTGATACACAGGTTAAAGCCTGGGCCGATTATGAAGCTGAGTTGGAAGCCAAGGACTTATCCCGCGATCCCTGAGGATATTCGACGGAACAAGCCAATAAAAAAGCCGGCGATCAGACCCGATCGCCGGCTTTTTTAATTGGTTGGTCCAATCAGGTCAGTGTTTGACGACGACCTTGGCACCCACTTTCACCTTTTCGTACAGGAACGTGACATCTTCATTTGTCATCCGGATGCAACCTGACGAAACAGCTTGACCCATCGTCCACGGCTCATTTGAACCGTGAATGCGGTAGATGGTGGACCCAATATAAAGGGCGCGCGCACCAAGTGGATTATTCGGGCCACCCGGCATGTGGGCTGGTAGGCTCGGTTGGCGCCTGCGCATGGCCGGCGGCGGGGTCCAGCCGGGCCATTCAGCTTTACGGGAAATCCGGTTCTTACCCGACCATTGGAAGCCAGGGCGTCCAACACCGATGCCATATTTCATGGCGCGACCGTTGCCAAGCACATGGTAAAGCCGGCGTTCGCTGGTGTTGATGATAATTGTACCGGGGCCGTACGGACCTTTGTAGGAAACCTCTTCCCGGCGGATCTTTGATCCACGCCGGCCGGCGAAATATGTGACGCCAGGACCTTCAACAGCGTTGCCGTTGATATCGTAGCGGGTTTGAAGACCGGGATTATATTGCATTGCGGCGGCTGGGAAGGCGCCGGTCACAGCGACGGCCATAGCCGCCACAAACAATGTTGCCTTTTTCATCATGCGCTCTTTTTTTGTCTTGCCAGTATTATTAACCCGTATTGCACTATCAATTCACGGACGGTTAACCATAGCGCGCCACGGGTTGCGATATTGTGAATGTGGTGAGCCAGTTGCAAGTCGCAAGACCGTGAGGTGCACCCTTGTTAAAAAAACGTAGGGCGGTGTTGTGAAAATACAACGCTTTTGCCTCATTTCGGGCCGATTCGTGGGACTCTCGGGCAATTTCGGCGCCCGAACACTTTCCCAAAAAAACTTCGCCGGAATGATCGCCGCGGGAGATTCGCTGCCATTCTTCGCCTATTGGTGAGAAAATTGCTCGAATCGTATGGGCTCGATTGACCCTGGCGATGTCCGATAGAACAGGGGGATTGACGTCGGCGCGCCACGTGTAATTCTCGCCGCCTCCATCGTTGATCCACATTTGGCGGCAAAACGTCTGAACATGCGACTGTCGATTACATATAAGCTTTTCATCGCGCTCGCCGCGACGGCGGCATTGATCGTGGCGGTATTGCTGGCCACCACCCAATGGAGTATCTGGCGTGGATTTGCCGATCACCTGAGCCGGCTTGAATTGGCGCGGATGGATAACATGGTCGTTGCCCTGGAGACGATATATCGCCGTGACGGAAATTGGTCGACACTTCAGGGGCAGCAGCGAACCTGGCACGATACTGTCCGCAACTCGATAGGTCCTGGTCCGGGAGGTCGCGGTCGTGCGCGCCCACCTCCTCCGCACCCATCAGGCCCAAACGCTAACCCACCGCGCCCGCCAAACAATCCGCCTAATGGTCGGCGGCCGGGTCCACCACCGCGTGGAGACCCGCTGTTTCTTGGCCGGCGGTTGGCCCTGTTGGACAGTACCCGCACCTTTGTCGTCGGCGCCCGGGTGGCCGAACGCGCCAGTGCCGTGCGGCCGATCGTTGTAGATGACCGCACCGTCGGTTACCTGGCTCTAGCCCGCTCCCGCGCCGCCGACAACGCCACCAATCAGGCATTCCTAATTGGTCAGCTCAAGACCATGAGTTGGCTAGCTTTGGCGGCAATGGCCATCATTGCTATCATCTCATTTGTCCTAGCCAGGCATTTTCTCAACCCGGTGCACAATATCGCTGCCGGCGCCCGACGATTGGCGGCAGGCGACTACGCAACCCGGGTCTCCGTCGGACGGACCGACGAATTGGGCAGGCTGGCCGATGATTTCAACGCGCTGGCGGTCAAGTTGGACAATTCTGAATCCGCCCGCCGTCAGTGGGTTGCCGACACTTCCCACGAATTGCGTACGCCGATCGCCGTATTAGGGGCGGAGGTCGAGGCCCTGCAAGATGGTGTACGCAAGGCCGACCCCAAAACCCTGTCGCGCCTGCACACCAACATCGGTCAATTGACGCGTTTGGTGGCGGACCTCAACGATCTTGCCCGCGCCGACGTTGGCGCGCTGGCGTTTTCCATGGCGCCGGTATTGCTCAGTGATCTGGTTGCCGATGTCGTTGCCGATACCGCCGAGTTATTTGAAACCAAACAGATATCAGTTGAAGTGATCGACGATAAGCCAGCGGCGACGGTGATTGTTGGTGACCCGGTTCGCCTGCGCCAATTGCTCGGCAATCTCCTGTCTAACGCCGCCCAATATACCGATGACGGTGGCCGCGTGCGGGTAACGCTCGATCAATCCGGTGAAGATGTGGTCCTGGTGGTTGAGGACAGCCCGCCAGCGCCGCCGGAAGACGCGCTAACCCAGCTGTTTGATCGATTCTATCGCGCAGAATCATCCCGCAACCGTGCCTCCGGCGGCTCCGGTCTCGGATTAGCCATTGCCAAGGCCATTGTCGAAGCTCATTCGGGCACGATTTCGGCCGGTCGATCTGATTTTGGTGGCTTACAAGTCACTATTGTTCTGCCGCAAGGAACGGAAAACTAGTCATGTCCCTGGTCCCCAAAACCATCATGATCGTGGAGGACGAATCCGCTCTCGCTGAGGTTTTACAAGATTATCTAACCCGTGATGGGTTTTCCGTGTGCCATCTCGCCGAGGGCACACATGTGGTGGAAACGGTGCGATCAAACCCACCCGATTTGATCATTCTGGACCTCATGTTACCGGGTAAGGATGGTCTGCAGATTTGCCGGGAAATCCGCCAGGATAGTGATGTACCAATTATCCTGGCAACCGCCCGAGTTGAGGAGATCGACCGGCTGCTCGGCCTCGAGTTGGGCGCCGATGATTATGTCTGCAAACCGTATTCGCCACGCGAAATTGTCGCCCGAGTTAAGGCCATCTTGCGCCGCGTCGCGGCGGCCCAGGCGCCAACACGCAGCCCGGCGCTAATTAATCTGCAAGCAGAAACTCTATCCGCATCAATCAGCGGCAATCGTCTTGATTTGACAGTTCGCGAATTTCAGTTGTTATCCGTGCTTGCCAAACGGCCGGGCAGGGTGTTCTCCCGCGCCCAACTATTAGATCTGGCCTATCCCGATGACGCCGATATCTATGACCGTACGATCGACAGCCACATCAAAAATATTCGCAAGAAGATTGCCGAATACCTGCCGGATGTTGAAGTCATCCGGTCTGTTTATGGCATCGGCTATGCTTACGAAGGCTGATTAGGCCGCTGATATCCAATTAGTATTGGCCTAGTTCGCTTCGGCGCCGTTTCCCAGGTTCCAGTCGTATTTCAATAAAATGGGTGCCGGCCTAAATCTGAGCGCATTGCGCCTCCACATTCGCCCCACAATTTGTCCAATCTTGCTCCAAGGTCGTTGCCTAGATTGCTGTCATCCCAAGCATCCCGTTTGGTGTGAAAAGGATCGAGACGATGAATACGCATCAAATCAAAAAAAGTGCAGCGGCCCTGCTGCTTTTATCGGGCACATCCATTGCCGGTGCTCATGAGCTGCCCAAGCCCCAGGGCATGACCGCCGAGGAGTTGGAAGCCGCCAAACCGGCAGCTATGGAGCGCGCCATGAACGCGCTGATTGATTCCATCGTGACGGACGCCCACGCCGCCGCCAATGTAAAAATCACAGTGCGCAACGGCACCCGATACATCCGTGCCAACGGCTTGCCCAATCACGGTGTCGGAAAATTTCCCAATCGCGGAAATCCCAATCGCATCCGTGCCCAATCCTACAATTTCAAGATGCCGGCCCGGCCGCGCAAGGGTGGTGCCAAAGCGAGCCGCCACATGATCTTCGGTGTGGCGCTCAATGGTGTCGTTCTGGATCCGGGAACGGCAGAATTCTGGAACGGCAATCGCAACTTCAATTATGAAGCGATCGGCGGCTCTGTGTCGCTGGGCCTGGACAGCAACAATGCCCATGTCCAACCAACCGGCGCCTACCATTATCATGGCATTCCCAAGGGCCTGATGCGCAAATACAGCTATCGCTCAAAGCCGACATTGCTGGGTTACGCCGCTGACGGTTTCCCCATCTACGCCCCCTACGGCTACCGCGTGTCGACCAAGGTCAGATCTGGCATGAAGCTACTGACATCGAGCTGGCGGCTGAAAAAGGGCAAGCGCTCCGGCGGCCCCGGCGGTCGCAATGACGGCACATTCACCACTGATTACGCTTATGTTTCCGGCGCCGGCGATCTGGATCGTTGCAATGGCCGGACCGGTGTGACGCCAGAGTTCCCAAATGGCACCTACCACTACGTGCTGACGTCGACATTCCCTTATATCCCGCGCTGTTTTATGGGATCGGCTGATTCAAGCTTCCGCCATCGTGGTGGACCTCCCGGCCGCGGTTTGGCCGGTGCCGGTCCGCGTCGCCAGGGACAGGGCCAATTCGGCAACGCCCCACGCAGGCAACGCAACAACCAGGCAGGTAACGACAATCGCCGTCAGCCGCAAGGTGGCCAACAATTTGCCCGCAATAATCGGGGTGGCCCGCCTCAGGAGGCGCTCGATGCCTGCGCCAACTCAACTGAGGGCCGCCGCTGTTCGTTCAACGGCCGTGGTCGCAAGGTAAGCGGAACATGCCGGCGCATACCGGAGGGCGTTACCGCCTGTGTCCCGCGCCGCTAGATACGACGTAACCGAATCCAAGGTGCACTGACGCGCAATCAACGCACCTTGGTCACGTCGGCCGAACATGATGATCGCTGCAGGTCATTCGGCCGTCGGTGCCGGCGGCTCCAAAACGGAGCCGCCGGCGTAATTTTTTTAGAAGCCTAACAGTGTTACCGCAAATCGGCGCGTCAGGATTCACCCAATGTCTCGGTGAAGAAGTCGTTACCCTTGTCATCGACAATGATAAAGGCCGGGAAATCTTCCACTTCGATGCGCCAGATCGCCTCCATGCCAAGTTCCGGATAGGCGATGCACTCGACCTTCTTGATGCAATCTTGAGCAAGACGCGCCGCCGGTCCGCCGACGGAGCCCAAATAGAAGCCGCCATGGGCCTGACAGGCTTTGCGCACCGTCGCCGACCGGTTGCCCTTCGCCAGCATGATCATTGATCCGCCAACCGCCTGGAACTGATCCACATAGGCGTCCATACGGCCAGCCGTTGTCGGGCCGAATGAACCGGATGCGTAACCTTCCGGTGTTTTAGCCGGACCGGCGTAATAGATCGGGTGGTTCTTGAAGTAATCAGGGAGAGAATTGCCGGCCTCAAGTTCGGCGCGCAGCTTGGCATGGGCCAGATCGCGGGCAACGATGACCGGTCCCGATAACGAAAGCCTGGTCTTGACTGGATGCTTGGTTAGGGTCCCCAAGATTTCCGACATCGATTTGTTGAGGTCGATTTCCACGACGTCACCCGACATGGCTGCGACATCGATATCCGGTAGGTATTGCGCCGGATTAGCCTCCAGCTCTTCCAAGAACACACCGTCGCGGGTGATTTTGCCCAATGCCTGACGGTCGGCTGAACAGGAAACACCGATGCCGATCGGTAGGCTGGCGCCGTGGCGGGGCAGACGAACCACCCGCACATCGTGGCAGAAGTATTTGCCGCCAAATTGCGCGCCGATACCCATCTGCTGGGTCAACAGGTGTACAGCCGCTTCCATCTCCAGATCGCGAAAAGCCTGCCCGGATTCGGAACCGGTTGTCGGCAAGCCATCCAGATACTTGGTCGACGCCAGTTTGACGGTCTTCAAGTTGAGTTCCGCCGATGTGCCACCGACGACAATTGCCAGGTGGTAGGGCGGGCAGGCCGCGGTCCCTAGGGTTTTGATTTTTTCTTCCAGGAACGCCATCAGTCTGTCCTGTGTCAAAAGCGATGGCGTGCCTTGAAACAAGAATGTTTTGTTGGCCGAGCCGCCGCCTTTGGCGATGAACTGAAATTTGTAGGCGTCCTCGCCAGAAGCATAGAGGTCGATTTGTGCCGGCAGGTTGCTGCCGGTGTTGGTTTCTTCAAACATCGACAACGGCGCCAATTGGCTGTAGCGCAGATTTTTCTTGAAATAGGCATCCTGCGCCCCGGCGCTCAAGGCTGCCTCGTCGCCGCCACCGGTCCAAACCCGCCGGCCTTTCTTGCCCATGATAATCGCCGTACCGGTGTCTTGACACATCGGCAACACACCACCGGCGGCTATGTTGGCGTTTTTCAGAAGATCATAAGCGACGAACTTATCGTTCGGGGTCGCTTCGGGATCATCAAGGATTGCACTTAGTTGCGCCAAATGGTTTGGCCGCAGCAAGTGGTTGATATCGATAAATGCCTGCTCGCTGAGCAGCCGCAGGGCTTCCGATTCAACGACAAGCATTTCGTTGCCTTGAAAGCTATCGACGGAAACCAGGTCCTTGGAGAGAAGCCGGTAGGGTGTGGTATCGGTGGCAAGCGGGAAGGGGTCGCGATAAGCGTTCATGTGTCGTTCATCTATGATGCGTGATAAGGCCGGATTGCGTTGATGTTATTACGCGCATTTCACCGTAAGGCCAAGATCCGTTGAACTGGTACACTTGTTCACATTCTTCTGGTACTTTGATGTTGGCGCAACAACGTTCACACTATCGTTCGGGTAGGAATCGTTTGGAACTGTTCCAATTTGGCTTTACACTTCATCGTACGGGGGATGGAGTAAGCGGATTCCAGGATCAATGAGGTAATAGCAGAATGGCGGGATCTTGGGAGGCAGCACGTCCAGTGTCAGTGCTGGTCGTTGAGGATGACGAGCAGGATTTGATGCTCATCGAACGCGCTTTCCGACAGGCAAATATTCCCGTCTATGTGCGCGCCGTCCGCGATGGCGGCGAGGCGCAGAATATTCTCAATCAAAGTGGCCTTGATGGTGATCGCACGCCAGACCTTATTTTTCTGGATTTGAATCTTCCGACTGTCGATGGCCGGGATATCTTCAAGAGCATGCGCAGCCATGAATCCCTTTCGTCGATCCCGATTGTCGTACTCACCGGCGTACTGGACGAAGGTGTGGTGGCGTACACGGAAACCGATGACGACGTGCTTTATTTTGAAAAGCCGGCTGATCTCGACACCATGACCCACATCGTCAATCAGGCGGTGAAAGCGCTCACCGAAGGTTCTTCGCAACTTAACGCCTAATTTTCCCAGCTACTGTCAAGTCTGTTAGGCCGTCTCGACTGGCCGTTCCGGCGGCCGGTGATGTGCATGCGGTATTTCAACGCCAAATGTTGATCCAACACCCGGCGCACTGTCGACCGCCAGACGCCAGCCATGTTGATCCGCGATCATTTTGCAAATTGTCAGTCCCAGTCCAGTTCCCGGATAGGCCTGCCGCGTGTGCAGTCGCTTAAACGGCTCGAATATCTGCTCCAAATAGGCGTTGTCGATGCCAATGCCATTATCTTGAATGGATAACGACAGGCTGCCAGCTTGTTCAGATACTTCCGTTGCGATGGAGATTTCACCATCCCGATCGGCGGGCGCATACTTAATGGCGTTCGCCAGCAAATTGGTCACCAATTGCGAAAGCCGGATGCGGTCGGCGGCAACATATATCTTATCGCTGTCGTTGGTAATCTCGACGCCGCGATCTTTTGCCAGAACAGACAGATCATCGATCGATGCATCGATCGCATCGTGCAGGTCCACCCAGTCAATATCGAGTTCCCGGTTAGACGTGCGTGAATAAGCCAGCAGGTCGCTGACCAACTGCCTTCCGCGGGTCGCCGCTTCGCCGATGACGTTCAATGCGTAATCGACGTCTTTTTGATCATTTTCCTTCAACGCGACGGCCAGCAGATCGGAGAAAGCCAGAATTTTCCGCAAGGGTTCGTTGAGATCATGGGAGGCGGCGCGGGTGAAATGATCAAGCTGCTCATTCGCCTGAACGAGTTGCCGGTTCTTATCATCCAGTTGCCGGTTTAAGATGCGCAGTCGCTCTCTATCAGCATGTATTTGCGAATTGTCGGTGATGCAGATAACGACGTCTTCGTCGACACCCTTCATGGCGATTTCTAGTATGCGGCCGCCGAGTTCCTCACTTTCGTAATAGTCGAATTTGGTCGCTTCGCCGGTTGCGATGGTTGTCCTGTAGTTGGAAACAAGACCCTCATTGAGCGGTTTTGACGAAATACTGGAGACCGGGACCCCGATCAGTTCTTCCCGGCTATATTCGGCCAATCGGCATAGCGCCGAATTACATTCAAAGACTTTGAAATCAACGACCTCGCCATTTGCATCCTTGATTGGCGTCAGGCGGGCGATACCATTATCGGCGGCATTGAAAATACCCTCAATCAGTGCCAGTTGTACGTCGTAGTGGCTACGTAATCGGGTAACTTCGGATGTTTCGGTACTGATGCCGCCGATGGCGAACACTTCTCCATCTTCTGAATGGATGGGAAATTTCTGAATGATAAAATCGCGGAGTTTTCCCCGCCGCAACCGTCGCACTTCATGAATGAAAGGCTGCCCCGTCCTAGCTACCACCGCATCCGTGCTGGCATAATCTTCAGCAGTTGATTTTGACATTAGATCAAAATCGGTCCGCCCACGGAATTCACCTTCCGGAATTCCCTTCATAGTGAACCACTCACGGCTGGCGAACAGATACCGCCCGTCCAGGTCCTTGGCCCATATGGGTAGGCCGGAAGATTCAATGATCTCCCGGTAAATCTTGGTTAGATCAAGATTAGTCATGGCAAGATATTGCCACTGTTGCCCCCTTTTAGAACCACCTGCTTGTTTTTCCACCGCGCGTCCCAACACGCGGTTGCCCAATTTATAAATACGGGTATTTACGCAGGCGAATCATTGAAGCGCAATTATAGAAAACAATCGCCATCAAAAGACACGTATTAATTGCCGCGTTGAGCAATATTGTCTGCGGTCGATTAATTTGTACCGCGCGACGATGATCTGCGCCGCCTTGTGCGGCCGCCGGCCGTTCCGGGTGATGTCGGTTTAGGCAGCTTCACGATAGCTGACAGATTTGGGAAGGCTTCGGTTTTATTGGGGAAGGCCATGGCGTTGACGAAATGGTCCTGGAACTTGGATTCTGTTGCTGTTTCGACCTTTTCAATGCGCCGCACGAGATCTTCAATTTCGCGGCGATATCCTCGGTTAAGCAGCGCCATGCGCGCACCGGTGCCCGCCGCATTGCCGACTGAACCGATTGATTTTATTTCGCAATCCGGCACCAGGCCGAGAACCATGGCGTATTTGGGGTCGATGTAGCTGCCGAAGGCGCCGGCGAGTTTGATGCGGTCGACTGTATCGATTTCCAGCCGGTCCATCAGCAACCGGATACCGGCATAAAGCGCCGCTTTAGCCAATTGAATGGCACGCACGTCGTTTTGAGTGATGCGTAATTCAACATCGCCGTCCCACAGCACATAGGAAAACGTCCGGCCATCGGCGACGATGCGTTCTGATTTGCTGGCATGGGTGCCATTTATCACGCCATCGGTGGAAATCACCCCGGCAAGAAACATTTCGGCGATCGTTTCAATAATGCCGGAGCCACACAAACCGGTGACGCCGATGCTGGCACTTTCTTCGGCGAATTCCGGGTCGTCAGACCAAACGTCGACACCGATAATCTTAATACGTGGTTCAAGGGTCTGCGGATCGATTCGTACCCGCTCAATGGCGCCCGGCGCGGCCCGCTGACCACAGGAGATTTCAGCACCTTCAAAGGCCGGTCCCGTCGGCGAACTGGCAGCAAGCAGCCTGTCCTTGTTGCCAAGGATGATTTCGGCGTTGGTGCCAACATCAACCACCAGGCTGACGGCTTCGCTTCGGTGGGGTCCTTCGGCAAGTGTTACAGCGGCTGCATCGGCGCCGACATGACCGGCAATACACGGTAGAATGTAGACTTGGCCGCATTCGTGGATGCCCAGGCCGATATCTCCGGCGGGAAACCGAAGGGCGTCGGAAATAGCCAATGCGAACGGCGCGCCGCCTAATTCGCTCGGGTCAATACCCATGAACAAATGATGCATCACTGGATTGCCGACAAACACCGCCTCGGTGATTTCAGATCGCTCAACGGAAGCCTCCGCAGCGACCTTACCGATCAAGGTTTCAACGGCTTCGCGGACCGCACGGGTCAGCGCCGTGCGACCGTCCGGGTTCATCATCACGTAGGAAACCCGGGACATCAGGTCTTCGCCGAAGCGGATTTGCGGATTTGAGGTTCCAGCCGAGGCGACGACGCGGCCACTCATCAGATCGCTCAAATGGGCGGCGATGGTGGTTGAACCAATATCTACCGCCAATCCAAACATCCGGTCTCTGAACCCTGGCCATAAGGCGATGATTTTTGGTGGCCCGCCATCTTCGTGAACGGCTGCCGTTACCGCCCAATCACCGTCCCGCAACAACCGCTGCACGCGTGGCAACAAACGGGCATCACAGGTCAGGTTTTTATAATCCCACTCCGCCTGGAGCGACTGGATCAATCGATCGACATCACCGAGCGGACGGTCGATGTCCGGAGGCGTAACTTCGACGTAACAAAGCTGCGTTGCCGGATCCCGTTCAATGCGGCGGGTCTCGGCCCGCTTGCGCACCACCTGGCGGTTAACCTGGACATCTTGCGGTATGTCGATGACCAGATCGCCTTCGATCAACGCCGAGCAGGAAAGCCGCCGGTCGTCGGGGAGCGTGCGTTTTTCGGCGTAAAAAAGTTCGGTTTCCGAAATGCCGGAAAGGTGGGTTCTGTCACTGGTGATGCCGTGCTTTGCAAAAGAGCCTTCGGCGACCATCACTTGGCAGCGCCCGCAGATGCCACGCCCGCCACAGACCGATTCAATGTATACGCCCAAAGAGCGTGCCGCATCCAGAATAGGTGTACCTGGCCGGAAGCGGCCGCGCTTGCCGCTTGGCATGAACAACACCAGCGCTTTGTCATCCCCTCCAGTCGAGGCCATTCGCTTGTCCTGTTTGTCTTCCGATTCAGCTTATGCGATTGCCCGCCGCCGCCGCCCCTCGCGCCTACCTCGGCGTACCGTGCCATCGGCGTTATGAAACCCACCATCGAGTTCCACCGGGCGATTGGCCTTCAACCATGCCATACAATCGGGATCAAAACCGTTAAGCGTATTGGCCGCCCGGATGGCATCCATTTCTTCCTTATGCAGCGGGTTCATGATCGCTGAAGTCATCCCGACCGCGGCTGCCATTGAAAGGAAATGCGCGTTCATGGCGTGGCGGTTCGGTAGGCCGAAGCTGACATTTGATGCGCCGCATGTCGTGTTGACCTTGAGTTCTTCACGCAACCGGCGGATTAGACGCATGGCCTGTGTGCCGGCGTCATTCATCGCCCCAACCGGCATAACCAGCGGATCGACGACCACATCGGCGGCCGGAATGCCATAATCTTGTGCCCGTTCGACAATCTTTTTGGCAACCGCGTAACGGACGTCGGGATCAGTGGAAATTCCTGTTTCATCATTAGAGATCGCAACAACGGCGGCGCCGTGTTTTTTCACTAGCGGCAGCACGCGGTCGAGAGATTCATCCTCACCTGTAACGGAATTAACCAGCGCCTTGCCCTGGTAGACGCTGAGGCCGGATTCCAGAGCTTCAATGATGGAGGAATCGATCGACAGCGGAACGTCGACCAGCGATTGGACCAGTTGAATGCTCTCCGCCAGTATTCGAGGTTCGTCGGCGAGCGGTATGCCGGCATTGACGTCTAGCATCATCGCCCCAGCCTGCACCTGGGCGATGGCATCCGCCTCAACCTGGGTGTAATCGCCCTGACGCATGGCCTCGGCAAGCTTCTTGCGACCAGTCGGATTAATACGCTCGCCGATGACGCAAAAGGGTTGATCAAATCCAATTGCGATCTCACGGGTCGCGGAACTGACAATCGTACGTGTCATTGAATTACCTTTATAAAACCAAAGACCGGTAGGTCGGACCCTGATCTAATGACCAGGTGCCACGCTCAGCAAGCCAAGCGGCGGATTTGCGGACGCCACCAAATGGGTAGACGTGCAACTGTGAAATCGGACCGGCGGTGCCGGATTCCGCATGTGCCTCAAGCGTGTCGGCAACTGCGTCTGGTTTGTAACTTGTCGCAAGCGTCGCCAGGGCTGAAGCCCGCTTGCTTAGGAAACTCATCGAAGCGCCGACGCCGCACATGGCGGCGTATTTGAGCAGTGTTGTAATTTTCGCTGGCCCGGCCAACCCGATATGAACGGGCAGGGTATTGCCGACCTGTGACAGACCATGCGCCCAGTCGACCATCCGCTTCCCGTCAAATCCAAACTGGGTAATAATGAAAAAGTCCATATCGCTTTGTCGGGCGAAGGCGTTTTTTTGCTGAAGGGCGGCAACGATATCGTCCTTGGAAATATCCGGACTGCCCTCAGGATGGCCGGCAACGCCAATACGTTTGAAGCCGTGCCGTTCCAGCAATCCAGATTGAAGAATTTCCATCGATGACGAATAGGGCCCTTGCTGATGTGGCGGCGAGCCTGCAATCAACAACGCTTCCGTAGCACCAGCCTCCTCGGCAAAACGGCGGATGCGTGTGGCCAGATCAGCCTCGCTGACCAATCGTCTGGCCGGAATATGAGGCACCGGAATATATCCCAAATCTGTGATCCGGCGTGCGGTATCGACAATTCGGTCGACCGTATCATTGCCGATATCGGTCACATAGACGCGGGTTTCGCTCGGAAATAATCCGCCGATGCCGTCGCCGTCCAACACCTGTTTCGGGGAGACCTCGATGGACGCGGGTAAATGTGCGGAACCGGACGCACCGGAAATAATATTTGGGTTATTCGTCATGGTTTTCAAATCCACCGGCATCGACCAATAGTCTGAGCCGCTCGTTGGTGTATTCAGCCTCGGCCTTTTCAGCGAGTTGATCGGCAATTTGCTCGATATCGTCCTCGCACGGCGTTGGCGTGCTGCGGCGCCATTCGGCCAGATAAGCATCCGTTTCATCCGCGCCGGTCACCATCGCGCATTTGTCGACGGCTACCATGAAGCGCTTTGACAATTCCCGCCGGGCTCTTTTTCGTCCCGCCCGAACGATAATTTGCGCTGGAATGTCTCGCCACGAAACGGTGGTGTATTCGGCCATGGCATCCTCCTCATATGGCGGATCATGAGCCTTATTTTGCCCGCCTGGATGGTCCATGCGCGACGCCGAACCAAAAAATTCCGACGTCGGAGGATTGCCATCATCGTTGGCGGATTATTCTTGCCGAAAAATAGTACTTGATCCTGGCCGCAGTTAGCGCAAAAGCTGTCAGAGTTGATCGGTGCCTGAGCGCACGCGACACGTCATTTTCGTGTCGATGGAGCATTTACTATGGCCGTATCTGATTTGGGCAATCGGCCCCACCATTTTGCAATAGTTTTGATCCCGAAGTTTTCGATGATTTCGTTCGCGGCGACGCTTGATACATTGCGGATCGCCAATCGCGGCCAGGAAACGCCATTGTTCACTTGGGAGCTACTGAGCCAGGACGGTGAGCCAGTAACCTGCTCCAATGGCCTGCCGGTTGCTATGGATGGTCCGCTAAAGGACTTGTCACGCCACGACAGCCTGATTGTTTGCTCCAGTTTTCAAGTGGAAAACCACGAGACCAAAACACTCTTAAACTGGCTGCGACGCCAAGACCGGCTCGGAGTCAATATCGGGGCGGTATGCACTGGCACACATTTGCTGGCGGCGGCCGGCCTGTTGAACAGCTATCGGTGTTGTATCCATTGGGAGAATATTGCTGCGTTTCGCGAACGTTTTACCGAAATTGATGTCACGGCGATGTTGTTCGAAATCGACGGCCGTCGGTTCACTTGTGCCGGCGGCACGGCTCCGATCGATATGTTGTTGTGCATGATCGCCGAAGTCAGTGACCGGTCAACTGCGCTTTGGGTGGCCGATAGTTTGGTACACACGCCGCCGCGCGACGCCAACACCCATCAGCGCATCCCGCTGCCGGCACGGATCGGTACGCGCCATCCCAAATTGGCAACACTTGTCGGGACGATGGAAGAAACGCTTGAGGAGCCGCTGTCGGTCGCGGAATTGGCCAGGCAGGCCGGTATCACCCCACGGCAGGTCGAACGCCTGTTTCAACGCTATATCGGTTATTCCCCCAAGAAATATTATTTGGAATTGCGCCTTCATCGCGCCCGCCAACTCTTGATGCAATCGAGCCGGCCGGTGATGGATATTGCCGTCGCCTGCGGCTTTTCCTCAAGTTCCCATTTTGCGCGGTGCTACAGGACGCTGTTCAAAAAGTCGCCGTTAGCGGAGCGTAGTTTGGGCGACATTGAAGATCGCAGCGGCAGCGCCCATCGCCAGCGCGAATCCCATCCGGATCCGATTCCGGCACTTTCAGTCGACGATCAGGCGGACCTTGCGCTACTAGAATTGAAAAAACACCCAAATCGGGTCGGGTAAGATTCGAGCCGTGCTTGTGCCGGGATTACGCTTTCGGCAGACGAATATCCGCCATGCGGCGCAATTGGGCGTCAACGTCGGGCGGAATATGGTACCGTGCAGGCGCCGCCAAAATCTCTTGTCGCCGGGCAATTGCCCGTTGCAGTAGGTCTGAACGCCCACCTTCTTCCCATTCCTTTGGGCTGGTTCGGTCGCCTAGGTCCGGGTAGACATATTCAGATTTCATAACATTCAGTGTTTGCTCGTCACCAAGGAAATGGCCGGGGCCTTCCAGGCATACCCGGGCGATCGAGTCGAGCGACAGGTTATCTTCCGTCACCTCAATGCCGCGAACCGCCCGTAACGTGGCACCCAGAATATCATTGTCGATCACCAGACTATCGGGGGAGAAACCGAGCAGGGATGCGTACATGCCGGCCGATTCATAGATGATATTGACCCCGGCCAATCCGGCCATAACGGCGGTCATCCCCCGTTCTAGCCCGGCCTGAAGATCGGGCAATTTGGAATCCGTCATACCAGCCGGTGCCCCAGCAGGGATGCCGTAATAATGTGCCATTTGACCACAGGCGGAACTTAAAAGTCCTTGTTCAGCCGAACCACCGGACATTGCACCCGTACGCAAATCCGATACGAACGGCCAGGCGCCCATGATCGCGACTGCGCCAGGTTTAATGGCGTTGACGTAGACGAGACCGGCGAGGACTTCCGCGGTTGCAAGCGCAACTGCCCCAGCCAATGGCGCCGGCGACGTGGCGCCGGCCTGTCCGGCTGATAGCAACAACACCGGTATATCCGCCTCGACTGCCGCTTCCATCGCCGAACATGCGTCCTCGGCAAATTTCAATGGCGGAACCACAAAGCAGCAGGAAGCACTGACAAACGGTCGGGCGCGCCAGGCTTCGGGTGATCCGGCGACCGCATGCAGCATCGGCACAACGGCTTCGACACTGGCTCGGTCGGAAAAAGAGGTGCCAAAATGCTTGCTGGTGCCAACCAGTCCAACGTAAGCAGTGTTGACGTCCAACAACAACGGGTCCACGAGATCTCGCGCGACCAGAGGCCGCTGGATGAGATGGATATTCTCCATGGCATCGGCGACCCGGACCGCGTCGTAAAGATCGGCTAAAGTTGAGGGACGGTATTCCCGGCGCATTGGATCAACCACATGTACGGCTGCTCCAGCAGTGGCAAAATAGACGTTTTTGCCAACCGGATGGATGTCTCTTTCTGGTGATTTTCCAAATAGAAAGAAATTTCGTTTAGCCCCCGCAATAACGTCTTCCACCAGGGATCTGGGAAACCGAATTCGGCCGTCAGCGCCTTCGATGGCACCAGCCGAAGTCAATATCTTTCGCCCGCTAGCCGTCGCTTCGCCGAATCCGATGTTTTCCAGGATGTCTAGTGCGGTGTTATGTATCCGCTCGATTTCATCCGGCTGAAGCGGGTTGAAGGCGCCGCCCGGCAGCCCGGGTCGGATGGCGCCAAGTGCAGTCGCGGTTTCTTGAGCTCGGCTCGTACGACGGGCGTCGCGGCCGCGTCGGCGGGATGAACCAACCTGATTTGACGTGGTAACTGCTATCGACACCTGAACCTCCCCTAAGGCTCCGTTGCACGCGTAGTGACCGTTTTACGGTCGCAATGAACGGCAACTTGTGTCGGTGAAAAGGCGACGATCTGGTTGGCAAATACGACCGAACAACAAAGAACGGCCGGAGGAACACTCCTCCGGCCGCCTGTTAGTACTCTAAACTTAAGTGAGGTTGGTCAGGCGCTTATTTATCGAAGGAGTGGCCGCGCTTTTCGAGTTCCTTGCGCACTAAAGTGACTATTTCCGCTGACAACGCATCATTCCATTTGCGTGCCGCGGCACTGCTAAGAATGTTGATGGTCACGGCCTGATTGGCCAGCTTCTGACCAATCGGCGACTCATAAAATGCGGTGATTTGATTGAGCTCTTCAATGGAATAACGACGCGCCCATAATTCGCGGATCGTCACATCCAGATCAATACGTTGGCTAATAACTTGTAGCGCTGCGACGTCGACAGCCTCAGTAATATCCTTGGTGATTGCCGGATTGGATTGGATGAACAATCCCCGCGTCCGTTCTGCTAATTGTGGAAGCAGCAGATCAAATCGTTCCGACGATTTGGTTGCCAAAACCGTGCGTTTGGCTGCAGCCATATGTTCTTTTGAAAGCGGCGTTGCTTCTTGAGCCATTGCCGCCGCGCCGGTCAACATCGCTGCTAATACCGCGCCGGCAAGGCCGGATAAAACGGTGCGATAAAGGGATGTCATTTGATTTTCCATTTCGTGTTTGCCTTAGTAATTGGGTCCTGCAAGCCGCATCATTGAAATAATCTCAAATTCGTCGCAGCCTGGTATAAACGGGGTTGGCGCCATGGATAAGCCAAAAGTGGTGACATGATTAAGGCAAGGAGCGCATGTTTTTGCGTTCCAGGACCTCTATGCCCGAATTCGTACCGACAATTGCCACCGTTGCCAAATTCACGAACAAACCGTGTTCCACAACACCTGGAATAACAGACAGGCGTTGGGCAAGGCTCTCAACATCTAATATCGCGCTTAGCGAAGCATCGATAATGAGATGGCCGCAATCGGTGACAAACGGAATGCCGTCTGCGCGCTTGCGTACATTAAAGTTGCCCTTAAGCGCAAGGTCAGAGGCGACCTTTTCTATTGCCAATTTTGTTGAACCCAGACCGAACGGAATAACTTCAATCGGCAGCGCAAAGGCGCCGAGCGTATCGACCAGCTTTGTATGATCAGCAATCACAATCAATTGGCCCGATGCTGCCGCGACTATTTTTTCCCGCAACAATGCGCCGCCGCCACCTTTGATCAAGCGCAGCTCAGCGTCGATCTCGTCAGCGCCATCAACGGTCAGATCCAGATGCGGGTTGTCGTCAAGGTTTGTCAGTGGGATTGATAATCGCTCAGCCAGCTCGGCGGTGCGCTCTGAGGTTGGCACGCCAATAATATCCAGCCCGTCGGCGACTTTATCGCCCAACAACTGAACGAATTCATCGGCTGTCGACCCTGTTCCCAAGCCGAGCACCATGCCCGGTCGGACATATTCAAGCGCTGCTTCGGCTGCGGCCCGTTTCAGCGGATCACTCATTGATCAAGGCCGCCCATCAACATGTATTTGATCTCGACAAACTCTTCCACGCCGTGCAACGAGCCTTCCCGGCCTAGCCCGGATTCCTTAACGCCCCCGAAGGGAGCAACTTCGGTTGATATCAAACCGGTGTTAATCCCGACCATGCCGTATTCCAATGCCTCGGCAACCCGCCAGACACGGCCGATGTCGCGGGAATAGAAATAAGCGGCTAATCCAAATTCAGTGTCGTTGGCAAGCTGGACAACTTCTGCCTCGTCCTTGAATCGATAGAGCGGGGCGACCGGGCCGAAGGTTTCCTCCCGAGTGATCAGCATCTTGGTCGTGGCGCCGGTCAATACTGTCGGCTGAAAGTAAGTGCCGCCCATCTCATGGCGTTTGCCGCCGGTGATGACCTGCGCGCCGTTGGCCACGGCATCGGCGATATGTTCTTCGACTTTCTCCACCGCCGCCATGTTGATCAGCGGGCCTTGTGCCACGCCGACGTCAACACCGTTGCCGACATTGAGCTTCATCACTTCCTTGGCGAGTTTTTCGGCAAATGCATCATAAACGCCGTCTTGGACATACATGCGGTTAGCGCAAACACAGGTTTGTCCCATGTTGCGGTATTTGGAAATCATGGCGCCCCCGACGGCGGCATCAAGATCAGCGTCATCAAAAACAATGAAGGGTGCATTTCCACCCAGCTCAAGGCCAAGTTTTTTTACTGTCTGCGCCGACTGAGCGTAGAGAATTTTACCAATTTCCGTGGAGCCAGTGAAAGTCAGACCCTGGATATCCGGGTTGGAGGTCAATTCGCCACCGATCTCGGAGGCCTTGCCGGTAATAATGTTGACTACGCCGGCAGGGATGCCGGCCTCGTCGGCCAATTCCGCCAATGCCAGCGCCGTCAGGGGCGTCTCTGTCGCCGGTTTGCAAACCACCGTGCACCCTGCCGCAAGCGCCGGTCCGACTTTACGGGTAATCATGGCCGCTGGGAAATTCCACGGCGTAATGGCGGCAACAACGCCAATCGGTTGGCGGATGCAAACGATCCGCGCATCCGCCCGGTGGCTTGGTATTGTTTCGCCGTATATGCGCTTGGCTTCCTCGGCGAAAAACTCAATGAAGGAGGCAGCGTAGACGACTTCACCGGCCGCCTCAGCCAGCGGTTTGCCCTGTTCTGACGTCATGATCAGGGCGATATCGTCTTTGTTTTCGATGATCAGATCAAACCAACGCCGCAATAATGCCGAGCGATCCTTGGCGGTTTGTTTCGACCAGCCTTCCAGGGCCGACTTTGCCGCCGCGATTGCCGCGCGGGTTTCGCCGCCACCGAATTTCGGGACGGAGGCCAAAACCTCGCCGGTTGCCGGGTTTGTAACGGGTATCTCCGGTGTGCCGATCCATTCGCCGTTCACGTAACACGAAGATCGTAACAATGATGGTTTGGATAACTGCATGGCCTCAAGCCTGTCCCTGGATTTCACCTTGTGTGCATCGTTAAAATGACATGCGCCATGGAAGCCGCCGCGTCAACATCTCAGCTCAGACAGGACATTATAGCGCGTCCCAGGGTGCTTGGTCGGGCGCATATGTCGATGGATTGAGCAATCCCGACTGCGACTTTCGAATTAGGAGTTTGTTAACCAAACTTTTACCGGGACTCAGCGAGTTTCATGCACCCTTGAAACGTCAAGATTGCGAATAATTAAAAATGAGCAACGTCAGTGCCGTAGAGGATTACGCAGCCGAGCTGGAACCGCAGGAAGCCGTTGGGGATGATTGTGCTGGGGTTCAAAACATCGACGCCGAAGCCGGGAAATCCAAGAACGACGCCGAGCAGGCATTTTCGTTGCTTGAAACCGACATTCGCGCTGCCGCTCGTTCCATGACCGAGGCGGCGGCTGATATGCGCCAGCGCATTGATCAAAAAATCAGCCTCATTGAAACCATCCGCGAAGACACGATGACGCTTGCCGGGAAATCCGGCGAGGCCCGTGGCAACGCTGATGGTTTGGCTGCGGCGGCCGAGGAGCTTGCAAAATCTAGTACTGAAATTGGCAACCAGGTGCAGCAATCAACTTCCTTGACGGAAAATGCCGTGGCTGCGGCAAGCGATGCGCGGGAAGGGGTGGCGGAACTTCAAAATGCCATCGAAAGGATCGCCAGTGTTGTCAAGATGATTGCCGATGTTGCCAAGCAGACCAACCTCCTGGCACTGAATGCCACCATCGAAGCGGCGCGGGCCGGAGAGGCGGGACGGGGCTTTGCGGTTGTTGCCAACGAGGTCAAATCGCTGTCAACGGAAACTCAGAAAGCCACCGATGAAATCACCGAGAATATTCTCAGCCTGCAACAAACGGCGCAAACCAGCATTGCCGCCGTCGGCCAGGTGGTTGATGTGGTGACAGAACTTCAGCCGGTGTTTGAATCAGTTTCCACCGCTGTCGATATGCAGATCACCGCGACTGGAAATGTTGAACGCAACGCCACGGAAACCGCGGAATTTGTACGCGAAGTGGCTGAGCGCTCCGACACCATTCGCGAGGCAACCGAGGCAGCATCGGAAGCCGGCGCCAAAACGGTTCACGCGACCGACGTCATGACGGCCATGTGTGAGTCTTTGGGAACCCGATTTGTGACCTTGGTTCGGCAAACCGAATTAGGAGACCGCCGGCGCCAGGATCGGATGCCGGTTGAGATTGACGGCGAAGCCAGCGCCGCCGGCCGAACGATCAAAATTAAGAGCGCTGATCTGTCGGAAGGTGGCGTCTTGATCAAAGCGATCGATACGGAATGCTTTGCCGTCGGGGCAATGTGCAATGTGACATTGACGGGGATCGGCGCATTGCGGGCGAAGATAGTCGGTGTGTCGGAAAACGGCATGCATTGTGCATTTGAATCCCTGGATGACGGCGTTCGCGGCAAGCTTCTAGAACGCCTTGCCAGCGTTCGTGACAGCTATGCTGACTTTATCGACCGGGCCCAGGCCGCGGCGATCGAGATATCCCATGCCATGGAACAGTTGGTCGATAATCGCGAACTTTCGATAGACGACCTGTTTGATACTAATTACCGGGAAATCGAAGGCACCGATCCGGTGCAGTTCTCTACGCCATCGTTGGCGGCACTGGAGAGGATCCTACCGCCCGTTCAGGAGCAGGTGGTCAAGGAAGACGACAAGATGGTGTTTTGTGCTTCTGTTGACCGCAACGGTTATCTACCTGTCCACAATCTCATATATTCTCAGCCGCAAAAACCCGATGATCCAGCCTGGAATGCCGCGAACTGCCGCAATAAGCGCGTATTTGACGACCGAGCAGGCCTGTCTGCGGCCCGAAATACGCGACCGTTCCTGGTGCAGACATATCCGCGCGATATGGGTAACGGCAACATCATCTGGATGAAGGAAGTTGATGCACCAATCATGGTGCATGGGCGTCATTGGGGTGGGTTCCGGACCGCTTATAAACTCTAATCCCTCCGTCAGCAAACGACGGAATACTTGAATCAATACGTCAATGGGGCTAGACGCTGCAGGCCTTAAACAGGAACCGCAATGTCATCTCATCCGCTTATGGTTTTCGATCTCGACGGCACTTTAGTCGATACGATCCACGATCTGCTTGCCACGCTTAATCACGTATTGGCCGACATCGGCTGTGCACCCGTGCCGACCGAAGCGGCTCAAGCAATGGTTGGCGGAGGAGCTCGGTTGATGTTGGAGCGCGGACTAGCGGCGTCCGACAAACCGGCATCACCGGCGGAACTGGACCAGCTTTTTGAGCAGTTTCTGGTCCACTATCACACCAATATTGCCGTCCATAGCCGGCCTTTCCCAGGCGTGTTGGAGGCGATGGCGCGTTTTCGGGCCCACGGTTGGCGGTTTGCCGTATGCACTAACAAACTGGAGCGGCTGTCCCGCAAATTGTTGGACGAATTGGACCTGACGCAACACTTCGAAGCGATTTGCGGTTCCGACACATTCGCCAACAAGAAACCGCATCCGGAGCACCTGCTAAAAACTATTGCTCAGGCAGGCGGCGACCCGCGTCGCGCGGTAATGATCGGCGATTCCCGTACCGATATCGATACCGCCAAGGCCGCCGGTGTTCCCGTCGTTGCCGTTGATTTTGGATATACCGATGTCCCGGTCACCCAACTGGGGCCTGATCAGGTGATCTCTCATTATGACGCGTTGGACGCGGCCGTCGCTGAGCTGCTGCCATCCTAAGGCCCCAGTCGTCCTCTCGTCCGCTTGACACCGCCGCGCCAGCACCCTTATATCGCGCGGCAACAAGGGCGCGTAGCTCAGCGGGAGAGCGTTCCGTTCACACCGGAAAGGTCACTGGTTCAATCCCAGTCGTGCCCACCATCCTAAACTAGCCTCTGTACGTGCTAGGCTGGCGCCCCTCGATGTCGGCAGATCACTCGCCGTAGAAGCAACGGTTGGCCACATAGGCGCCACTGACGCCAAAGGAGCGATATTGGTCCCGCCAGCCTTTGGCTTCCGACCGGCTGCCCGGACCTTTGGCGACAACCCAAAATCCCTTACCGGCATTCGGGCTATTGGATGAATCCAGCCCCCAGGCGGACCCGCCGATTTCGTCGGCGCGTTGATTTGCAGCTTCAAAACTTTTGAAAGCCCCAGCAAAGGCAAAAAATCCACAACTGTCGGCGGCTGAGGCAGGGCTTGCTGTCAACATTGACGCGGCGAAAACCATGGGCGCGGTCATTGCGGCCAGTTTGTTGAAATTATTGAACATTAGCTGGTTCCTTCTGCACATTGATTATTCGGCAATTCTCAATCACGGTATCGTCGATGGCACATTCCGTCATAGTGTTTTGTGCTCTCAGCCACAACAAAGGTTCAAATTTGAGAACAATTTTGCTGGGCATCTGGCATAGCGGGATCAGAGCGCTTTGAAAATTGGATTTGCACCGATCCAATCGGCTTTGATCACGGATCGGCCCGCTCCTATTTTCGCCATTCACAAACTCCTCCAAGCTGCTGATTAATCACGCATTAACCGCAAGTTTGGATTGTAACCAGCTTCAACTTTGCTTTCATGCGTTTGCCCTAGATTACTATCGTAGTCGAGATTTTCTAATGGTGGATCGGGACATGAGCGCACCGGAGCAGGCGAACGCGTATCGCCAGAACGGGCAAGTTGAAGAGGGCGATGCCTCGCAATATCAAAGCGAAGCAATGATGCTATCGGCAATCCCTGAACAGGGATTGATGATTATTGGCGTCGACGATCGTATTCAGTTTGCAAACCCCAATGTCGCCGAACTTCTAGATGTTCCAGCCCGCCTGCTACGCGCCGGTCGGCCGCGGCGCGATTTCGTCGAATTTCGGGCAAAGCGCGGTGAATTTGGCGCCGCCGAAAATGTCAATATCTCGCAGGTGCTAAGTCGGTTTTCCCCGGGTGTGGCGGCTACGTTGGAAACCGTTACCATATCAGGGCGGCGTATCTGTACGCATTCAATTCCGTTGCCCGATGGCGGGTCGGCCATAACCTACACCAATATTACCGGTGTTCAGCATCTTGTTGATGAACTGGTGAGCCGCACATCGGATTTGGAAATCGCCAACCAACGCAATGAGGAAGTAATTTCGGACCTGCAAGCGGTGGTCGACAACATTGAATATGGTGTTGTGTTCATGGACAAGGACTTGCGATCGGACATTATCAATCGGGCATTTCAGGAAATGTGGTCCTTGGACCGGGACTTTGCCGCCGGCCGTCCCACTATGCGTGAACTGATGTTGTATAACCGCCATACCGGCATTTACGACATGTCCGACGACGCCTTCGACGAATATATGAATGAGCGCATGGAGGCCGTGCGCAAGGGCCCAATACCGCGCACCGAAATGCAGCTCAATAACGGCCGGACATTATCCTATCGTTGTTTTGCCCTTCCCGATGGCCGGCGCATGCTGACCTATTTCGATATTACCACCATGAAGGCACGGGAACTGGAGCTGCGGCGCCATGCTGAAGCGCTAGAGATCATTCAAGATGCCACCGGTCATGGACTGACCTGGTTTGATCAGGATCTGAAATTACGCGCCTGGAACAAGAAGGCGGTGGAACTGCAGCAATTCCCGCCCGGCCTTTTCAATCCCGGTGACAGCATCGACGATATGTTCCGCTACAACGCATTGCGCGGTGAATATGGCGACGGCAATCCTGACAAGCAGGTCGCTGATCGGCTGAAAATGGCAGCGCGCTTCGAGCCGCATCATTTCGAACGCCGTAAGAATGATGGCACCATCCTAAAAATAGAGGGCCACCCAGTTCCCGAAGGTGGTTTTGTAACCGTCTTTACCGACGTCACCGAAAAGCGGCGGACAGAAGAACAGATTCAATTCCTGGCCCACAATGATGCGCTGACCGGGTTGCCCAATCGGGTGCAGTTCAACGCCGCATTGGCCGAGGCTCAAGAACGGGCCCGCATCAACGATGAAACGCTTGCAGTCATCTGTTTTGATCTCGACCATTTCAAGGAAGTCAATGACACCCTTGGCCACGCAGTTGGCGATTTATTGCTCAAGTCGATTTGCAAAACGTTGGTCGATGAACTTGGTGAGGACGTATTGTTGTCCCGTTTGGGTGGTGATGAGTTCGCGTTGATACTGGAAGAAATCACGGATTCCGTCCAGCCAGCCAATTTGGCAAAATCAATAATCAGATTAATCACCAAACCAATCGAACTGGATGGTCATGAAATTGTTGTTGGCGCCAGCGTCGGCATAGCCATTCAGGATCCAGAAAATCTCGTAACCGAGCCCGACTTGCTGCTGCGCAATGCAGATTTGGCGCTCTATGCAGCCAAGGCCGACGGTCGTGGTTCGTATCGGTATTTCGAAGATTTCATGCAGCAGCAATTGCAGCAGCGTAAAGTTGTCGAACGGGATTTGCGTGTCGCCATTCGCAAGCGCCAGTTCCGGGTTTTCTATCAGCCGCAGGTGGATGCTCGGACGTCTGAGATCTCCGGCGTTGAAGCGCTGGTGCGTTGGCAGCATCCGACCCGAGGATTGGTGATGCCCGGAGACTTCATCGATATCGCTGAAAGCACGGGCCTCATTCGCCAGATCGGTGAGCAGGTTTTGGAAATTGCCTGCCGGGATATCGCGCCGTACGGAGCGGTCAAGTTGGCGGTTAATCTGTCGCCGGTGCAGTTCCGCAAGAACGAAATTGTCGAGGTCGTATCAAAAGTACTTAGTCAGACCGGATTTCCCGCCAACCGTCTTGAATTGGAAATCACCGAAAACGTGTTGTTGTCCGATACCGACGAGACCATTTCCACACTGGAGAAACTCAAGGCCAAGGGCCTATCCATTGTATTGGATGATTTTGGCACCGGATTTTCCAGTCTGAGCTATCTCAGCCGGTTCCAATTCGACAAGCTCAAGATCGATCGGAAATTCATTTCCGATATCGACCATAGCTCCGATTCCAGCGCCATTGTTCAGGCCGTCGTCGGCCTTGGCAAAAGTCTTGGCATTCGATCCAACGCGGAGGGCGTAGAAACCCACCTGCAGGCCGATTTCCTTCGGCTGCAAGGGTGTGATGAGCTGCAGGGCTATTTCTTCGGAAAAGCCATGCCCTATGGCGAACTTAGGGACGTTCTCGGCCGGCCGGGCTCCTTCGGCAATCAAGCCCACCGTGCATTTTCGGGCCTTCTCGATAAAATCCGGTTGAAACGGTCTGCCTGACCGATCATTGCTGAACGCCGGTCGATTTTTCCGCTCAACTGATCCCTGAAATCGATCAAGGCTTGCAAGAACGCCAAACGTCATGTTCAACGGGGCCCTAATCAGCCAGAGGACATTACGATGCGGCTCTTAGGGAACCTTCTAAACCGTTTTGTCGAAAAGGGTCGGCTGCGCATTTATGATGCCGCAGGCCGTTGCCATGAATATGGCGATGCCGCATCGTCGGCGCTTGTCACCATGCGCCTGCATTCCAAGTCTTTGGAAAGAAAACTGTTTTTCAATCCGGAGCTTCATGCCGCCGAAGCCTATATGGATGGTTTGATAACCTTTGAGGACGGCTCGACCTACTTTGATCTGCTGTATTTGTTTTCCGTCAATCGGGCGCCATTCGGTAGCCATCCGGTGCAGGGGTTGTTGCGTCGCGGTTGGAAGGCTTGGCGGCGCAAACAAATGCAAAACGACGTTGCGGCGTCCAAACGCCAGGCGCGGCAACACTACGATCTGTCGACTGATCTCTACCGCCTGTTTTTAGATGACGGCCTGAATTACAGCTGCGCCTATTATAATTCTCCTGATGATAGTTTGGAGACCGCACAGGCGGCGAAACTTACGCATATTCTGGCGAAACTTCGGCTTCAGCCGGGCATGAAAATAGTTGAAATCGGCGGCGGCTGGGGTTCGTTGGCGATCAGCCTGGCCAAGGCCGGCGCCGATGTGACATCGTTGAATGTCTCGCCGGAACAAATCGCCATTGCCCAGGAGCGCGTCGAATCCGCCGGGGTGGCGGATAAAGTCCGGTTTTTACAGCGTGATTACCGTGAATTTGAGGGCGCCTTCGACCGGGTGGTATCCGTCGGCATGATGGAACATGTCGGCGTCGGCCATCTGGATGCCTATTTTGCCAAGGTGCGGGATCTGCTGGCGCCGGGCGGCTATGCCTTCATTCATTCCATCGGCCGAATGACGCCGCCCGGGACCACCAGCCCGTTTATCCGCAAATATATTTTTCCCGGTGGTTATGTGCCGGCATTATCCGAAACATTCGCCGCAACCGAGCGTCAGGGTTTGTGGGTCGCCGATAACGAGATTTTGCGCCTGCATTATTACTACACCATCCGCGATTGGCGGCTGCGATTTGAAGCCCAGCGGGACGCTGCCGCGGCCATCTATGACGAACGGTTCTGCCGCATGTGGGAGTTTTATCTGGGTGCGGTGGAACTCGGTTTTCTGCATGGCTCCAACATGGTCTTTCAATTGCTGCTTTCCAAACAGCGCGACGCTGTACCGATCATTCGCGATTTCATCGTCGACGATGAGCGCCAACTGCTTTCCTGACCACCGCCATCAAACGTTTCCGCAGCCGTTAGTCCTATTCGGGCGGCCATGCGTTTGATTTTTTTCAAAATGGAATTCTACATTCCGTCGCGAAAACAGAACGCCATTCCATACATTCCCCAATTTCTAGAATTCTCTGTTTTTACTTAGCAATTTCAATGCGTTATTCTTGTATCTGTATTTACGAGATGCCACATCAAACCTGCAGCGGACACTTCCCGCGTATTCGTACTAAAGCCAAACTGAAAGCAAAAGCACAGATCCGATGACCCAGGCTATTTACATCACTCCCCAGTTCGCCGTTGCGCCGCAGATTGAAAGTGGCGATTTCCAGGCGATCATGGCGCTGGGCTTCGACATAGTCATGAACAATCGGCCCGATCATGAAGATGGTGTCATTTTTCCGTCGAAGCTGGCTACCGCGCAGGCGGAAAAGGCCGGATTGGATTATCTCTATGTGCCGGCGGAAAATCACGATTTGTCAGATCCCGATCTGCTTGATCGGTTCCAGGCGGTCTTGAGCGCCGCGAACGGCCCGGTTTTTGCCCACTGCAAATCCGGTACGCGCACGGCGATCTTGTGGGCCCTGGTATCCGCCAGGCATCAGCCTGTCGATCAGGTATTGGCGACTCTCACCCGTGCTGGTTTTGATTTTGAATTCCTGACCGATGAGTTGGAGGAGCAAAATCAGATGTTTGGCGAGGCCATGCTACCGGTCGCAGGCGTCAGCAACGAAATCCCCCGCGCCGAAGCTGCCTAGTTCCATCGATAATTATTTCTCAGGTTGGCTTGAATATTGCCATGCACGAGCCGGTATTGGCACGCCGGGCAGGGCGCTTTTGGTCCATAGGTGACCGGCCTGCGACATATCCGGCGGGCTATCGAGTGAACCGCCTTTGACAGAGATGGTTTCGCTCGTCCCATCGTTTTCATGCCAGAGCCGTGTGCCGCAAACCGGACAAAACCAGCAAGTCAACATTCCGCCGCTGTCGGTCGGCCGCGTCCAGGCCTTGATCTCCCCCTGAAGGAGTTCAAAATCCTCCCGCCGTGTAATCACAGACAATCCAAACGCCGAGGCCGATTGCTTGCGGCATTCCGTGCAATGGCAAGCATAAAAGTTGACTGGCTCGCCGGTAATCTCATAGCGAACCGCCCCACATTGACAGCCACCTTGCGCGGGAGGTGTCAAAATTACTTTGTTCATTGGCGAAGCGCCTCTCAGTTCGAAAGTTCTTATCAATCGTGGTTTTTAATCAGCCCGGCGTCTTTACAAAACTCCAGCAAATTCGATCCAACAAACAGGTAACCCGGTAGACCCGCATTGGCGGCTGCTTCAACATCGCTCTTCCGGTCGCCGATCAGAATGCTATTTGCCATGTCGATGTCAAAATCAGCCCGGGCCTGATCGATCATACCGATGCCTGGTTTTCGGCAGTCGCAAGGTCCGGTGAAATCTGGGTGATGGGGACAAAAATAAAGCCCGTCCACATTCCCAGCTTCCAAAGCAATTTGAGCAAGCAGCGCCTCGTTAAATTCTTCGAAGGCCGCAGTGGAAAAATATCCGCGTGCAAGGCCGCTCTGGTTGGTCAAAATGATAACCCAATATCCGGCATTGGAAAAATGCGCCACAGCCTGCGCAGCGCCTGGGATCATTTCAAGATCATCCAGGCGATGCGTGTAGTCGGTATCACGGTTTAACGTGCCGTCCCGATCTAAGAACACGGCGGGTTTTTTGGTCATTGGGTCCTGCGGGTGTCAAATGAGAAACAGGGCAGTTGTCTTATCGCCTCAAACTTCCTGCTTTGGCTAGGGTCGATCGAAAAATGGGGCGCCACGTTAGACAGTTGGAATACCCCATTGCATCCACTTTGCCATGTGAATTAAGACCTGCTATAGGCTGGCTCGAACTCATCGTTAGGGGATTGTTTTGCGTATACTTGTGACTGGCGCCTGCGGCTATAAAGGAACGGTTCTGGTTCCTAAATTATTGGACCAAGGTCATCAAGTTGTTGCCCTTGATACCATGTGGTTTGGCAATTACTTGCCTGAGCATTCCAACCTAACGGTGACGACCGGCGATGTCCGCGATACCGACACGATTGACCTGGATGGCTATGATGCAATTATTCATCTGGCCTCCATTGCCAACGATCCATGTGGTGATCTAAACCCAAAACTAACATGGGAAGTCAGCGCCTTAGCGACAATGCGGTTGGCTGACCGGGCCGCCCGCGCCGGCGTCAAGCAGTTCATCTACGCGTCTTCCGGCAGCGTCTATGGCGTCAAGGATGAGGACCAGGTGACGGAAGACTTGGAACTCCTGCCGATCTCTGAGTACAACAAGACCAAGATGTGTGCGGAACGCATTCTGCTGTCTTATGCCAATGATATGTCTGTACAAATCGTCCGCCCAGCCACAGTCTGCGGCGTGTCACCGCGAATGCGGTTGGATGTTTCGGTAAATCTGCTGACAATGGCGGCGATCGATAACGGCAAGATAACCGTGTTTGGTGGCGACCAGACGCGGCCCAACATTCACATAGATGACATCACCGATTTATATGTTTTCCTGCTTGACCGGCCGGACGTGCAGGGTGTCTACAACGCCGGATTTGAAAACATGTCGATCCTCGATATCGCCAATTCCGTTGCCGAACAGTTTCCGGCTGAAATCGTCGTCACTGAATCGAACGATCCGCGCTCTTATCGTTTGAATTCAGACAAACTGCTGGCCACGGGATTCAAGCCCAAGAAAACCGTCCGCGACGCCATCACCGAGGTTATTGCAGCCTATCAGCGCGGCGAACTGAAAAACGAGCCGCGGTTTCACAATCTCAAATGGATGGAAGCGCAAGGGATTGCCTGATGTCCGGCGGCTTGGACTATTTTCAAAGTTACGCGGATCGGCTTGGCACAATCCTCGCCGAGACCGACTGGCAGGTGATCGAGCCGTTGGCCGCGGCGCTGTTTGACGCCTGGCGGAACAAACGCCAAGTTTTTCTGGCCGGCAATGGCGGCAGCGCCGGCAACGCCAACCACATTGCCAACGATTTTATCTACCCGGTCTCCAAGCAAATGGGCTCTGGTCTGCGGGTAAGAGCGCTAAGTGAGAACCCGGCAACACTGACGTGCTTGGCCAACGATGAAGGTTATGAGCACATCTATTCCGCCCAGCTTGGCGCCTTGGCGGACGCTGGTGATTTGCTCATTGTCTTATCGGGTAGCGGCAATTCACCCAACATCGTCAGGGTGCTTGAGGAAGCCAAAAAACGTCAGCTGGCCACTTACGCGATCATTGCCTTTGATGGCGGCCGGGCAAAAGCGATTGCCGATCATCCGATCCACTTTGCCGTCGACGATATGCAGATCGCTGAAGACCTGCAGATGATCGTCTTCAATATGATCTTGCAGTATTTGTATTCCCGCCGCGACGAAATCGAGAACGGATAATATGTCCTGGTTAGTTATCGGATCGAACTCCTTTTCTGGAGCCAGTTTTGTCGACCACCTTTTAAAACAAGGGATCGACGTTATTGGCACTAGCCGATCTGACGAAGTCGATCTGCCATTCCGGCCCTATGGGTGGCAGGCGCAGCCTGGAAAATTTGAATTTCACCGCATTGATCTGAACTCTGATCTCGATGAGCTATCGGCGATAACGGCGCGGGCAAAACCGAAATACATCGCCAATTTTGCTGCCCAAAGCATGGTCGGTGAAAGTTGGCAATATCCAGAGCACTGGATGATGACCAACGTCGTGTCGGCGACGAAGCTTTATGAGCGCCTGCGCCACATGGATTGGCTTGATCGATATGTCCATGTGACAACGCCAGAAGTCTATGGCTCGACCGATGGCTGGGTGAGTGAGGACCAGGCGTTCAACCCGTCAACGCCTTATGCGGTATCGCGAGCGGCCGGCGATATGGCGCTGAACGTTTGGCATCAAGCCTACGACATTCCCTACGTCGCCACCCGAGCTGCAAACGTTTATGGCCCCGGTCAGCAGCTTTATCGGATCATCCCACGGACTGTATTATGTGCGATGACCGGGCAAATCCTAAGCCTTCACGGCGGCGGGCTATCACAGCGCTCGTTTATCCATATGGCCGATGTATCCGATGCCACCCAAAAGATAGCCGAGGGCGGTGAAAACGGTGCCACCTACCACATTTCCACCAATGACCAGATTTCGATCCGTGGATTGGTTGAATTCATCCTGGATGAACTCGGCAAGCCATTTGACGAATGCGTGGAAATTAGCGGCGACCGTCTCGGCAAGGATCAGTCCTACCAGTTGGACAGCAGCCGTATTCGTTCACAACTGGGTTGGCAGGACAACATTGGCATTGAAGACGGCGTGCGCGCTGTAATCGCATGGGCCAATCAGCATTTGGAGGCGCTAAAGGCGGCGCCGCAATCCTATATTCACAAACCCTGAGGCCATTATGGGCATTGAGATTGATCTCTTAGAAAATTACCCGAAGTCCAAACGCAATCTGGACGACCGCGCTGATCAGAAAACCGAAGAAGACCGGGCGTTGGCACGGCAGTTCGGCGAGGATTTCTTCGACGGCGACCGGCGCCATGGTTATGGCGGTTTTTCCTACCAGTCACGGTTTTGGGAACCGGTCATACCGACCATGCGGGATCATTGGGGGCTGACGGCGGACAGCTCAGTCCTTGATATCGGCTGTGCCAAGGGGTTCATGATGCATGACATGGCGCGGTTGATCCCGGGGATCACCGTCAAGGGTATCGATGTATCCGACTATGCCATCGCTAACGGTATGGACGACATGAAGCCCCACATGCAGGCAGCAGATGCCCGCGATTTACCGTTTGAAGACAATAGTTTTGACGTGGTCATTTCCATCAATACAGTTCATAACCTCGTACGCGACGAATGCGCCCAGGCGCTGCGGGAAATTGCCCGGGTGTCGCGTTCCGGCGCGTTTGTGACCGTCGACGCTTATCGCGATGAGGAAGAAAAGCAGCGCATGTTTGCCTGGAACCTCACTGCCCAGACAATTATGAGCGTTGACGAATGGATCGCGTTCTTTGCGGAAACAGGTTATGACGGCGATTACTACTGGTTCATTCCCTGATTTGACGATCCGTGCCGCGGTGTTGAGCCAATTGGGTGCGCCGCTGGAAATTGTCGATCAGATCACGATTCCTGAATTGCGCGCCGGTCAGGTGCTGGTCAAGATCGCCTACACGGGCGTCTGTCACAGCCAGGTCATGGAAGCACGCGGTAGCCGGGGCGAAGACAATTGGTTGCCCCATATGCTCGGCCACGAAGCGACGGGCCGGGTGGTTGCCACAGGTGAGGGGGTTGCCAAGGTCGCGGTTGATGATCTTGTTGTTCTCGGTTGGATCAAGGGCAGCGGCGTGGAATGTGGCGGCAGCCAATATGGCTGCGATGGCCGCCTGATAAATTCAGGCGCCATTACAACCTTTTCCGATCACGCGGTCATTTCCGAAAACAGACTGGTCAAGCTTCCCGACGGCGTGCCGCTTGATGTCGGCGTATTATTTGGCTGCGCCTTGCCCACCGGCGCCGGTATCGTTCTCAATGAACTTGACCCTCGGCCTAATTCGACAATCGCTATTTTCGGGATCGGCGGCATTGGTGTTTGTGCCCTGTTGGCCGCCGTGACCCATGATTTTGCCAAGGTCATCGCTGTTGATGTATCACCAGATAAACTGGCATTGGCCCAGCAGATCGGCGCTGATGCGATTATAGATGCCCGGCAAACGGATCCGGTTGATGCCATCCGGTCGATGACTGACGGCGGGGCCGATTATGCGGTCGACGCCTCTGGCCAAACCAAGGTGATTGAGCAGGCATTTGCCGCCACCAATCCCAGCCACGGACTAACCGTATTTGCTTCCCATCCCAAGGCCGGGCAGAAGATTACCCTTGATCCACATGAACTGATCGCCGGTCGGCAGATACGTGGTTCCTGGGGCGGAGCCAGCGATCCGGACGTCGATGTTCCAAAATTTGCCGCCCTTTACCGGGCCGGCAAGTTGCCGCTGGAGAAACTATTGACCGACCGTTATCGGCTCGACCAAATCAACCAGGCGCTCGACGATCTGGAGGCCGGTCGGGTGATGCGACCGCTCATTGAGGTCGATGCCAATGTCTGAAGCCGCTAACATTCGTACCGAGCTCGGCGACGACTCCGGCATTGTGTTCGTTTCCGGCAATTTCAACGTTCTCCATCCCGGCCATATCCGTCTTTTACGTTTTGCCAGTGAGCTTGGCGATACCTTGGTTGTCGGCGTCAATCCGGACGCGACCCCGGGAGCAAGCACGCCGGTCGATTTACGGCTAGAGGCGGTGCGGTCCAATCGCCATGTTGATCATGCGTTCGTCGTGGAAAAAGACGTTGCCGAAGCAATCGGGCAATTGCGCCCGGATATTGTCGTCAAAGGTCGCGAGCACGAGAATTTCGATAATCCCGAACGTGCCGCATTAGACGCCTATGGCGGCAAACTGATTTTTTCCTCAGGCGAAATGGCGCATGCATCGGTCTCAATCCTCGACGATGTTGAGATCGTCAATCAGGTCGATATTTTGCCCCGTGATTATATGGCCCGGCATAATATTAGCGGCGCTGATCTGAAAAAAATTGGTGAGCGGGTGTCGGATCTAAAGGTCATCGTGATCGGCGATCTGATCATTGATGAGTATATCGATTGCGATCCGCTTGGCATGTCGCAGGAAGACCCGACGATCGTTGTGACGCCAATCGACAAGCGCAAATTTATTGGTGGAGCTGGCATTGTTGCCGCCCATGCACGCGGGTTGGGAGCCGACGTTAGTCTGCTAACCGTTGCTGGCGATGACGCCGAAGCGGTATTCGCCGAACAGGGTCTCGCTGATTATGGCGTTCAAACCAAGCTTATCCGTGATGATTCCCGGCCGACCACCTTGAAACAACGATTTCGGGCCAGCGAAAAAACCTTGCTCCGCGTCAGCCATTTACGCCAACACGCCATTTCGCAGGAACTATCAGAAGAGCTGCTGGACGTCCTTCGCGACAAGGTGGACGGCGCCGATTTGATTCTGTTTTCCGATTTCAATTACGGCTGTCTACCCAGCCGTTTGGTCGGCGAGATCACCAACTTGGCAAATGCCCGCAAGCTTGCCATGGCCGCTGATAGCCAGGCATCCTCGCAATTATCGGATATCACTCGGTTTCAAAACATGAACCTGATCACGCCAACGGAACTTGAAGCGCGTCTTGCATTAAAGAACCGCACGTCAGGCCTGGTGGTGGTTGGTGAACAATTGTTGGATGCCGCTCACGCCCGTCATGCCATTATCACCATGGGTGCCGATGGCATGGTGATTTTCGATAAGACCGGCGGATTTTCAACCGACCGAATTGCGGCATTAAATCCGACACCACGCGATGTTGCCGGCGCCGGGGATTCTCTATTTTGCGCCACCTCACTGGCGCTGACGGCCGGTTTCGATATTTGGAATGCCAGCTTGTATGGGGCGCTTGCCGCGTCGTGTCAGGTGTCGCGGGTCGGCAATACGCCACTCAGCAAAACCGACATCAGCCAAATTCTGGACCCAGTGCCGATATGAATGCTTTGCTGTTGGCCGCTGGTCTTGGGACACGGCTGCGGCCGATCACCGATACAATTCCCAAATGCCTGGTGCCAATTCATGGGCAACCACTGCTCGGCATCTGGGTGCGGCGTCTCATCTCTGCTGGCATAGGGCAGTTAGTGGTCAACACACACTATCTGTCGGATCAGGTCGCGGCTTATTTGGACGATATTCCTGACGGTGACCGCATTTATCTGTTTCACGAGACCCAACTACTAGGCACCGGTGGAACTTTGCTGGCAACCCGTGAGGCGCTTGGTCAGGGCCCGGTTATGGTTGTTCATGCGGATAACTTCTCCACCATGGATATCGGTGGATTTATTGAACAACATCGCCAACGGCCAGCCGGCACGATCATGACCATGGCGCTGTTTGAAACCGATGATCCGCAAAGCTGTGGAATCGTGGTGACAGACGAACACGGTGTTGTCCACGAGTTCCACGAAAAGGTCGCTAATCCGCCCGGCAATTTGGCCAACGCTGCGGTCTACATAATCGAACCGGAAGTCATTGATCTATGCGCGGCGTTGAATAAGGCTGTTGTCGATCTTTCAACGGAAATCATCCCGGACCTGATCGGCCGCATATACACCTACAAAATTGATGGCTATCATCGCGACATCGGCTCGCCGGCCGCCTTGGATCAGGTTCACCTGGATATTTCCGCATCCGATCTTGATGCCCTGCTTTGGGAACAAAAATGACAGAACTGAGCGATTCCCAGCGGATCGATATCCTCAAAAACATGGTCCGCATACGCCTCGCCGAGGAACGTATTGCTGAACTTTATGGCGAACAGGAAATGCGCTGCCCGACCCATTTATGCATCGGTCAGGAAGCGGTTCCGTCTGTTGTTTCAGCGCTGCTCGACCAGGAGGACCTGGTGTTCAGTGGCCATCGAAGCCATGGCCATTATCTGGCCAAGGGCGGCGACATGAACGCCATGTTTGCTGAACTTTATGGCAAGGCGACTGGGTGTGCCGCCGGCAAGGGTGGGTCGCAACATTTGATCGATATTTCTTGCGGTTTCATGGGGGCCGCGCCAATCCTATCGAGCACTATTTCCGTTGGGGTTGGGGCCGCGTGGTCGGCGCAGCTTGATGGCGAGCCACAGGTCAGCGTGGTCTATTTCGGCGATGGCGCGACCGAAGAGGGGAGCTTCCACGAAAGTCTGAATTTTGCTTCCGTACGTAAGCTGCCGGTGGTGTTCGTCTGTGAGAACAATTTGTATTCGGTTCATTCAGCGATGGACATTCGCCAGCCGCCAGACCGGCCGATCGCCGCTTTGGGCGTCGCCCATGGCATGCCTGGCGACACCTGCGACGGTAACGATGTGGAAGCACTATTCCCGGTGCTCGCCAACGCGGTCGCCCGTGCCCGTGCTGGCGAAGGTCCGTCTCTGATCGAATGCCTGACCTACCGTTGGATGGAGCATTGCGGCCCGAACGATGACATCGCGTTGGGTTATCGCCAGTTATCTGAACTGACCGAATGGCAGGAACAAGATCCGATTGCCCGCCTGCGTCAAGGTCTTGGTGAAGCGGTATCGTCAGCTGATTATGACGCACTTATCGCCGGGGCCACCGGTGAAGTGGACGCCGCCGTCGGGTTTGCCCGGCAAAGCCCGTTTCCGGACCCGGCAGAACTTTCCCGCCATGTATTGCCAGCTTGAGAATTAGATGACCGGACGCCAACTAAAATATTCTGAAGCCCTTCGCGAGGGGCAGCGCGAAATGCTCGCCGCGGATAATAATGTACTGCTTGCCGGTCTCGGCGTACCGGGGCCGACGGGAATTTTCGGCACGACATCAGGGCTACAGGAAGAGTTCGGCGCCGATCGTGTGATTGACACGCCATCTTCAGAAAACGCTATCACCGGTGTGGCTTTGGGTGCTGCAATCCGAGGCAAGCGTCCGATCCTGGTCCATATGCGGGTCGATTTTGCCTTGTTGTCAATTGAGCCAATCGTCAACCAGGCGGCCAAATGGCATTACATGTATGGCGGCGTCATGCGCGCGCCGTTGACCATCCGCATGATCGTCGGCCGCGGCTGGGGGCAGGGCCCGCAGCATTCACAATCGCTGCAAAGCTGGTTTGCCCATGTGCCGGGACTTAAGGTGGTCATGCCGGCACGGCCACTCGACGCCAAAGGAATGCTAATCTCCGCCGTGCGCGATGATGCGCCGGTCATCGTATTTGAACATCGCTGGCTCTATAACCTCTCCGGGCCGGTGGAAGCCGGTGATGCCGGGCGGCCGCTGGAAGGCGCCGAAGTCATCCGAACCGGCAAGGATGTGACGATAGCCGCCACCTCCCACATGGTGATTGAAAGCCTGCGCGCCGCTGATTTATTGGCGCAAATTGGCGTCGACGCGGAAGTTATTGACCTGCGTTGCCTGACACCGATTGATGCCGACACATTGACCGGTTCAGTCGCGCGTACGGGGCATCTGGTGGTTGCCGACATCGGGCAGGGCGCCTTCGGTGTGGCAGCTGAAGTCGTGGCAACCATGGTGAGCCACGGATTTTCGCATCTAAAGGCGGCACCGGAAACCGTTGCCCTGCCGCATATCCCAACCCCGACAACCCCGGCATTGGCGGATTTGTTCTACCCCGGCGCCCGAGAAATCGCGGCGGCAGCACTAAAGACGCTCAAAATAGACCGGGCGTTACCGCCAGAGGAAGATACCGGGCGACGTTGGAAAGATACGCCGGACCCAAGCTTTACTGGGCCATACTAAATGGCGACGCCATCCGCCATTGTCGTGCTTGGAGCCGGCGGATTGGTCGGCCAGGCGCTCATAAAACGACCAAACATTGTCGGTGTGGCACGCGGTGCACTCGATCTGACTGTTGTGGATAATCTGAAAAGTTTGCCGGGACCAATTGAGCATTCAACGGTCATTATGGCGGCCTCCAGCGGACCGGTGCGCAGCGACAAAGACGCGGCTTATCAACAGAACTTGCGCATGCTCGATCCGCTGATGGCTAGCGATCCGGCGTTCGTTGTCTACCTCAGCACCGATGCGGTTTATCCCTATGACACCGTCATCACAGAAGCGGTGGCGCCAGATCCGCATTCGGCCTATGCGCGGATGCATTTGCATCGTGAACGTTGTCTTTTGGAACACTTTAATGATCGCTTGCTGATCGTTCGTCTAACTCAGATTTATGGAACGCAAGATCGACACAATGCTTATGGGCCGATGCGTATGTTGCGCCAGGCAATGGCCGGTCAGGCGATCTCTTTGTCTGGAGAAGGTGAAGAACGCCGTGACCATCTGCATGTCGACGATGCAGCTGGCGCTATCAGCTCCTTCGCCCAGCTCCGACAGCCGGGCCTGGTCAATTTGGCGACCGGGCGATCAGTATCATTCGCCGAAGTCGCCAGCCATATAGTGGATCTTGTGCCGGTTCCGATCGAAACCGATATTCGCCAGCAGCCGGTTACCCATCGCGATATTGACATTACCCGGTTAAACGAGTTGATACCTGACTTCGCGCCCCGATCACTGGCTACCGGATTGGCATCCGTTTATGAGGAATTGAAGAACCGTGTCTGACGGCGAAAAACAATATTCTGAATTCAAGGACCGGCTAGGAAAATCCGGTACTGACCGTTTGGGTTTGATGACATCGTTCATGTTTGAAGATGATCCGAAGCGGTTGAGTTTCACTTTTGCGCGCTACAAATTCGCCTCCAAGATGCTGGCTGGATATGACAAGGTGGTCGAAATCGGCTGCGGTGACGGAGTCGCAACACGCGTGGTCCGTCAGGCGACCAACTCTGTGGTGGCGATCGATTTTGATCCGACATTTATTGAAGATGCCCAAGGGGCCATGTCGGAAAAATGGCCAATAGATTTTCGGGTGCACGATATTTTGCAGGAGCCGGTATCTGGAGGCCCCTTCGACGGCGCATTCAGTTTTGATGTGATGGAACATATTCCTGAGAGCGACGAAGACGCCTATATGGCCAATATCGCTGCTTCGCTTGGTGATCATGGCGTTGCCATCATCGGGATGCCATCCCTGGAAAGCCAACCATACGCGTCCGCCTTGTCCAAGGAAGGCCACGTCAATTGCAAACCGCAGGAAGAGTTGCGGGCCTGCCTGGAGCGGCATTTCCATACGGTGTTCACATTCGGGATGAATGACGAAGTGCTGCACACCGGCTATGCCCGGATGGCGCATTATAATATTGCCTTGGCAGTCAGCCCAAAGCGCTAAGAACGCGGGCTACTTGAGCAAGTCAGCGTGGTCGGACAGAAATTTACCGCCGATCTTCGCGGCCGACCCGTAAGTATAGTGATGGGGTCGCATTTGAGCTCGCAAGGCATCCTGCAGTTTCGGCTCCAGGTCCGCTGATTCAACCCCATCCAACCGATCCAAAAGTTCCACCGTGGCGTCTTTGATCTGTTCCGGGGTGTTATCGATTACCGTCAATCCAGCTTCGCTCATTAGCCCGGCGAACCGGTAGTCAGCAATATCAGAACTGAAAATTTCAGCAAAACTCAAACGGCGGCCATCGGAGTTTGCGAGCAGTTTGGGGATTGAAAGATCGTGCGGATGGATACCGTAGACCGTTGATAGCGGGATCATATTGGCCAACACCGAAGGAATACCAAAGATCGACGATACGATGGCAAGCCCAGAAGAGTTGCCGAGAAAAAACCGGCAGCGTGCGCCCAAAAATAAATCCATCCAATCGCTCTTCCACTGCGAGTGGGCGTAGTCTATCGCGCCGGGCTGATCCGGCATTTTGTCCATGGTGTTGTCGCCAACGCGGATGCAGTAGCCGCCACGCGCCACGATAGCCTCAATTGCTAAATTATAGCTGGCGATTTCGGAATTACGGTGGGCGTGCATGAATTCACTCTTCGGTGCATAGCCACCTTCACGCGAATGCACGCAGACGAACCAGGCATCCTCCGGCAGGCCCATTTCACGCAGTGCCAGCCGCCCGCGTCGGTCGATGTCTTCAGGCAGTGCCCAAATAGACGGGCGGTCACCCCAACGCTTCATCACATCATAGTAGTCTGCCGCCGCGGCCAGTTGGGAAACGCATTGGGTCATGTCGATGCGCAGGTAATCAAAAGTCGTGAACGGTTTGATTAGGGCGCAGAGGATTTCATTTTGAATCACCATGTAGTGTTGTCGGAGCATGTCGACATAGGCTTGATTGGCCACATGGCCGCGCCGCAACAACAATACCGGCCCGGTTTTTGGCAGGTCGCCCAACACCATTTTACGCACATACCAATCGGTATCAGCGACCAGGTGCCCTATGCGGGTTTGGCCAGTGACGCCGGGAAATCGCAGCTGTGTCAACCGCAATATTTGTGCCGGCAGCCAATAGATGACCTTGAGAGCCCGCCGTTTGAAAGATTTTAGATTCGCCTGAACCTTCGTACGCAGCAGCGAATGGCGTCGGGCGCCAGGAACCGTTCCTTGCTGCTGTAGGCGCTGCATATAGGAGACGTTGACATCTTCTCTCATGATAGGCCGGTGCTTCGCTATGCAATTGGATTGCCTCTACTAGTCGCTACCGGGTCCGGGAGCAATAGTCGGCGGGTAAGCTTCTAAGATTGAACGCTGAAAAACTATGCGTCAGGTAACATTGCCGTATGGCCCTTGCAGTACACATCCAAACCCCCCATTAAAGGACATTGAACCGCCGTCTTAGCTTCAGGAAAATTCTCCATGCCTTACGACTATGATTTGTTTGTGATTGGTGCCGGTTCGGGTGGTGTGCGGGCGGCCCGGATTGCGGCGGGATATGGCGCCAGGGTGGCGGTTGCGGAGGAATATCGGGTTGGTGGCACCTGCGTTATTCGCGGCTGCGTGCCTAAAAAACTGCTTGTCTATGCGTCGAAGTTTTCCGAGGAGATCGAGGACGCGGTTGGCTTTGGTTGGACACCCGGCGGCGCCTCTTTTGATTGGCCGACGCTGATCGCCAACAAAGACAAGGAGATCGACCGTCTAAACGGAATCTACTTGCGAAATTTGAAAAATTCCGGTGTAGAAACCATCCAATCGCGCGCCGAATTCATTGATGCCCATACCCTGAAGCTGGTCGATGAGGATCGCTCCGTCACCGCTGAGCGCATTTTGATCGCCACCGGCGCGACGCCGTTTTTAGACCCGACGGTTACCGGCATCGAACACGCCATCACCTCCAATGAAGCATTTCATTTAGACACGCTGCCAGAACGCGTCATTGTCGCCGGCGGCGGTTATATCGCGGTCGAGTTCGCCGGTATTTTTCACGGCCTGGGCGCCCAGACAACGCTGATTTATCGCGGCGAGGAGATCCTTCGCGGCTTTGATGACGACGTGCGCACGCTGCTGCACGAGGAAATGGCCAAAAAAGGCATCACCGTTATCACCGAAGACCGCATGACCGACATTCAAAAAACCGACGCCGGCCTGATTGCGGCGACCGATGCCGGCCGGACGCTGGAGGCCGACCAGATCATGTACGCCATCGGCCGTCGGCCAAACACCGCTGGCCTTGGCTTGGAAAACACCGGTGTGACCATGAACGATAATGGCGGCGTGCCGGTCGACGCTTATTCAACCACCAACATCGCGCACATTTTCGCGGTTGGCGACGTCACCGACCGCATCGCGCTGACCCCGGTGGCGATCCGTGAAGGTCACGCCTTCGCCGATACGGTCTATGGCGGCCGCGATGTGACCGTCGATCATTCAGATATTGCGACGGCAGTGTTCTCCCAGCCGGAGATCGGCACGGTCGGTTTAACCCAGGCTGAAGCGCAAGCGGCTCACGATGTGGTTGATATCTATAAATCCACCTTCCGGCCCATGAAGCATACGCTGTCGGGCCGCGATGAACGCATGTTGATGAAGCTGATTGTCGATGGCGACACCGACAAGGTGCTCGGCTGTCACATTCTCGGGCCGGACGCCGGCGAACTGGCCCAGGCGATCGGCATCACCATCAAGATGGGCGCCACCAAAGCCGATTTCGACGCCACCATGGCGGTGCACCCGACGGCAGCGGAAGAGCTGGTGACGATGCGCGAACCGACGGAACGGTTGACGCGAGGTTGACGGCCTTCCTACGCCCGCCAAACAATACGGTGTCATCCCGCGCGCGCTGCGGCATGAAATGACGCTGCGCAGACGCGGGATCTGCCACCAGTTCTAACGTTGGTCATTGAATAGATCCCGCATCTGCAGCGCACCACTACGTGCTGCGCGGCGTTCGGGATGACGCCGTAGGTTTATTGGTAGTCTGTTTGCATGGGGCTGGGCCCAACAGTTTTCCAAAGTGGGGGAGTGGTTAGACCGGCGACCTGGATAACGTGACCCCGCCGGCGTTACCCCACACCCACGCCCGTCATCCCGCGCGCGCTGCGGCATGAAATGCTGCTGCGCAGACGCGGGATCTGCCGCGAGTTCCGACGTCGGTCATTGAACAGTTCCCGCATCTGCAGCGCATCACTTCGTGCTGCGCGGCGTTCGGGATGACGCTTAGTGTGTGTGCTGCGGGTGTTATTTTGGCGAATATCGGAACCCCGCGCCTATCGCCCGGCAACAACCTCACATAACTGGGAAATTTCTTCCTCGGTGTTGTAGACATGCGGCGAGGCGCGCACGACGCTGTTGATGCCACGGCGGGGGAAATCGATTTGCGCCGACCCTGCCGTTGAGGTCGAGACATTGATTTTGTGCCGCGCCAGCCGCTGCTTGGTCACGTCCGCCGTCTCGCCGGCTTTTTGGAATGTGACCAACCCGCCACGATTAAGCCCCAGATCGTGAACCGAGACATCAGGTATTGCCGCCAGTTGATCGCGCAGGCTGACGCTGAGCGCCTGGATGCGCGCCTCAATCGCCGGCAGGCCGAGCGCCAGCGCGTAGCGGATCGCCACGCCAAGGCCGATCTGGCCGGCGAAATATCGTTCCCAGTTTTCAAACCGCCGGGCGTCCGGCTGCAAGGTGTAGGTATCAGCCGACGTCCATGTCGCCGCGTGCAGGTCGATGAACGGCGGCTCCAGCTGGTCAAGGATGGCTTCGCGCACATATAGGAACCCCGTACCACGCGGCCCGCGCAGGAACTTGCGGCCGGTCGCCGACAACATATCGCAGCCGATTTCGTCAACGTTGAGATCGAGCTGGCCGACCGACTGGCAGGCGTCGAGCAGAAACAGGATTCCATGGCGCCGGGCAATGGCTCCGATCTCCGCCGCCGGATTGATCAGCCCACCCTGGGTCGGGATATGAGTGACGGAAATCAGCTTGGTGCGCGGCGTGATCGCCGCCTCCAGCGCCGCCAAATCCACCTGGCCGTGTTCATCGTCATCGATCAGATCGATCTCGATGCCGGCGCGCTTCTTCATCTGCAAGTAGGCGACATAGTTGGAAACATATTCCGCCCGCACCGTAATAATCCGGTCGCCGGGGGCAAAGGGCACACCGTAAAACGCCATGTCCCAAGCCCGGGTGGCGTTCTCGATGAAGGCGATCTCATGCGGCTTGGCGCCGATCAATTCGGCAGCGGCGGCATACATATCATCGAGCGCATCCTGCGCCGCATCCGCCGCCTCATAGCCACCAATCTCAGCCTCCAACGTCAGATGATCAGCAACAGCCTCTATCACCGGTCGAGGCGGCAACGCGGCGCCGGCATTGTTGAAGTGCAGGACGTTGGCACAGCCGGGTGTGTCAGCGCGGAGGGTGGGAATGTCGAGTTGGGGCATGGGCGTATCTAAATATACCGGACACAATAAGTAGGTGCTGCTGCACTTGGTGAGAATGCTTGCATATCAGAAATTCGTAGATCCGGCAGTTTTCGACGATAGCTAGATGCGCGATTATTATCTGGGAATGAATTACTTAGGCCGGTCACGAAGGAGCAGTTTTGCAACGACCGATGATATCTGGTTTTCATAACCGCCACGGGCTAATGCATGAAGTTCACATTTCAACCATTTTTCGTCAAACAGGAGCCAGCCGCTTTCCTCGAAATATTTCTCTAATTCAGAACGGTCGCCATCAGATTTTATTTTGCCAGCGGCAAGAGCTAGTTTGATATTTACGTCTTTTCTGCATGCTCCGAGGTCGCTAAATTGCATTTTGAGTCGATTAAATACAGTATTTCTTAGCTTGTTATCCACAAATAACTTGTATCTATTTTTTTTAATTGGTTCTTTAAAAGAATCAAATCCCACACCAGCTGAATCTAAAAAACTTTTACATTCAATGACGAGTAACTCGTTCGTGCCCCCCTTGTAAGCGACCACATCAAGTTCCCATCTTGGACTGGTTTTTCGGCCGATGTCTTTCTTTTCCTCCTTGGTCAAATTAACCCGTACAGAAGTTTGTACCCAATAGCCCTTAGCCCAAAGCAATTCACTGACCAATGTTTCAAAAGCATCCATCTTTCCGCTCCTTAGCCTAAATCATAAAATAATGTTGTTTCGAACCAGCTCACCCCAAACTCTCACCCCAACAACCAATCCGCCACCCTCGGCCAAAGCGTGCTCTCGTGGCGTGACTTGAAAAACCCCAAATGCCCGATCGCCTCGCCGCCGGCGTCTTCTGGTGTCAGCACCATGCGGTCAATCTGGGCTGAGTGATAGCGGCCGATGACGCCTTCGGTGGCTTTGACTGTGCCCCAGATGTCGTCGGATATGCGCACTGATAGCAGCGGCCGGTCGTAGCGCAGATAACGCGCCTGGGCGTCCATGGTCGGGTCGTCGAAGAAGTAGCCCGGTTTTAAGCACCAATTCGCCCATTCCAAAAAGACATGCTTGGGCATCGGCATCGGCATGCCGAACCGCGATTGCGGCGCATAGCCATATAGGTGTGTCATTGGCCGGCCAAGCAGATTGATCGTCGCCCACATGGTGTAGGGATTGCCCAGGTTCATGAAATGCCCGGAAATCGTCGCCACCGCAGCATAGCGCGAAAAGGCGTCCTGCGGCTCGATCAACCCGAGCGCCTGGCCACCAAATGAATGACCGACGCCGACAATCTGGCGGCCCGGATAGCGCGCCTTGACCCATTCCACTACGCCGGTGAAGTCCTGAAACGCCCAGTCGCGCATGCGGGCGTTGAAACCTCTGAACCGGGCCGGGCTGGAATCGGCGATGCCCCGATAATCATAGGTGACGGCCGCCGCCGCGCCTCGGTCGACCAAATATTGGGCGAATTTGTTGTAAAATGTGCGCGGCACGGCAGTGGCTGAACTGAAGATTACCACCGGTCCATCGCCGGAGCCTTCAATCAGCGTCGCCGCCAGTGGGTAATTGTCCACCGCCGGGATTGATGTTTCGCCCATGTGATCCTCGCTCATTCCGATTCCCAAAGCCATGGTGCCAATATAGTTACGTTTACGTAAAGGTAATCAAGGGCGCTTGACAATTTTTTACGAGCGGACCATTCAGACCCTCTAGAGGGGTTCAATGGACGAAAAAATCACCTATTTCGGCTATGGCTCATTGGTCAATGACGCCACCCGCCATGACCAGTCGGTCGCCGTGCGCGGCACATTGCGCGGCTACGTCCGCGAATGGCGGATCGCCGGCCAGACGCCGCGTGGCCGGGTCTGCGGCCTGACCGCCAGCCCGAAAGCCGGCACCGACATCAAAGGCGTCATGGTCATCGACAGCGCCGACCGGTTGGGCGAGCTTGACCAGCGTGAATGGCGCTACGACCGTCACGGCCTGCACGACGAAGCTTTTGAAGCTCATAACGACGATCACGGCCACCCGGTCACCGACCCGTTTGTTTACCGCTGCAAGGACGAGCACTACCGCTGGGGCGACGACGACCACCCGATCATCCAAACCTATGTGGATTGCGTGCTCAAAGGCTACCTGGACCATTTCGGCGAAGCCGGCGTCCACCATTTCATCGACACCACGGACGGTTGGCAGACGCCAATCTGGGCGGATCGGCAGACGCCGTTCTACGCCCGGGCCATGAGCATCGACCCGGAGGAATTACGGTATTTCGACGAGGTTCTAACGGCAATTGGCGTGCGGTATATGACGAATAGGTGAGGGCGAAATCTCACCTGCACCCGAGCACCTGTTGTTCGTTCACCGGCATGGATTGCCGGATCAAGTCCGGCAATGACGAGGGGTGGGGGAGGACAACCATTCTCCCCCTTCGTCATCACCCGGTTTATCCGGGTGATCCAATGGCCAGTTCGCGGCCCAGTATCAGACGGAAAATCTCAGAATACGCCGCTCGCTGAGCCGCCAATGGATTGCCCGAATAAATCGGGCAATGACGCCTTGAGATAATCGCGACCTCACCTAACACTCCGTCACCCCAAGACTTGATCTTGGGGTCCATGCCTCTAACCTCGCAAAACCATGAGGCAATATTGGGTTTATCTCCTCGCGAACCGCAAGAACGGGACGCTTTACGTTGGCATGACGAACGATTTATCGCGTCGGTTAGAAGAGCACATCCATGGTGTGAGCGGGGGATTCACTGCAGCCCACAATGTGCACCGGCTTGTTTGGTTTGAAGAACATCAATCCGCGGCTGAAGCCATCCGCCGAGAGAAAACTATCAAATCCTGGCCGCGCCGATGGAAGGTGGAACTAATTGAGAGCGCCAATCCGGATTGGAACGATTTGAAGGGGCAACTGATTTGAATGTAGGCGGTCGGATTGGGGGGGGGCTACCTGCGCGGTCCCACCGATTGAGGATCCCGAGGCATGGATTGCCGGATCAAGTCCGGCAATGACGAGGGGTGGGGAAGAGGTTTCGGAAATCGAGTTACAGGAGCGGACGTGTAGGCCCGCAATTTGACTTATTCGTTCGCAGACGCCTTCAACCCACATTATTTTCGCAGGACTCACCTAACACTCCGTCACCCCAAGACTTGATCTTGGGGTCCATGCCTCTAACCGTTTCAACACAACAACCGGTGCAGGTGGGACCGAATACTAGCCCCTAACAATCCCGCCGCGTTTCGCTGACCAGGAAATCGACCACTGATTGAAACGCTTCGGTCTGGCTGGCGCCGGAGGCGACGACTTTGTCGAAGATTTCTAGTTGCCGGTCAGCCGAAGTGCCGTCGCGGACGATGTCGCGGGCGCGTTCGACTTCGGCGACGCAATCGAAATACTCCGCGTCCTCCCGGGTCAAGTCGATCAACTCCTCGATGAGTTCGGCAAATGGCACGCATTCGCCTTTGCCGAAATCGACCAATTCGCCAGAGGTACCGTGGCGTTGGGCCTGCCAGCGGTTTTCCGCCACCAGGAAGCCGGAATATTGCCGCCAGCGCTGGTTGCCACGCCTAAGCCGCCACAACATGCGGGTAATGCAGCGATAAAGCGCAGCGATGGTCAGCGTGTCTTCGACGCGGGTCGCCACATCGGAAATGCGCATTTCGATGGTCGGGAAGCGGGCTGACGGCCGCAGGTCCCACCAGACCTTGGTGGCGTCTTCAATGACGCCGGCCTTCACCAAAATCCCGATGGTGCGGTCATATTCGCTGGCGGAATCGAACTGCTGCGGCAGGCCGGTGCGTGGCAATTCATTGAAAACCGACAACCGGTAGGACTTCAGCCCCGTCTTGTGGCCACGCCAAAATGGCGATGATGTGGATAGCGCCAGCAGGTGCGGCAGGAAGTAGGTCAGCTGATTAAACAGATCGATGCGCATGTCATCATCGGCGATCTCCACATGCACATGCATGCCGCAGATCAATAGCCGCTGCGCCACCACCTGCATGCTCTGGGCGAGCGCATTGTAGCGTTCCTTGTCGGTGTGGTGCTGGCGATCCCATTCGGCAAACGGATGCGTCGAGGCGGCGATCGGCGCCAGGCCGAATTTGCCGGCGACCTCGGCAATAGTGGAGCGCAAGTGTGTGAGCTCCTGACGCGCCTGGGCAATCGACGAACAAACCGGCGTGCCGACTTCGATCTGACAGCGCAGGAATTCCGGCGAGACGTGGTCAGCCAGCGCATCCTGGCACAAAGTCATCAGTTCAGCTGGTGGATCAGACGCCAGATCCCGGGTTTCCAGGTCGACAAGCAGATATTCTTCTTCAATGCCGATGGTGAATGTCGGTTCGTCCAAACCCATAACGCGGCCCCGCACTGATCTTCTGATCACCTATTTAACTATCAAATCAGGCGACTTGACCAGAGGCCATTTGGGGTGCGGTTAACCGCCGGCCAGGTCTTGTAAAAGATAGCCGATGAGATAGGCCATGCCCGCTGCCGCCAGCCCAATGGCTGTCGTCTCCGCGCCTGACAGGATCCAATGCTGGGTCGACCATCGCGCCTTGATGGATCCGATAATGAAAAACGTCATCCCGGTCATCACTGTTGCCAGGATCGTTGTCGCCGGCAGGCCGAGCAAAAACGGGATCAGCGGCACCAGGCCGCACAACACGAATGCGATGAATGTGGCGCTGGCCGCCCGTGTTGGAGAGCGTTGGGCGTTGGCCAGGCCATATTCCTCACTCATCATGGTGTCGAGCCAAAGGTCCGGCTGCGAGGTGACGGTGCGCACCATATCTTCCAGCGCCTCACCGGACATGCCTTTGGCTTGGAAGATTTGGCGGACCTCTTCACGTTCGCCTTCGGGGTGTTCAACAATGTGGCGTTCCTCGACGCGGCGGATGCGCCGGTAGTCGTCGTTTTCAGCCTTGGTGCCGGAAAAATTCGCCGCCGCCATGGAAAACCCGTCGGCCAATAGATTGGCGGCGCCCAGGATCAAAACCACGTTTGTGGTCAGGTTGGCGCCAACGACGCCGGCGACGATGGCGAAGGTGGTGATGGCGCCGTCTATGCCGCCATAGACCCAATCGCGCAAATAGTTGATTTCAGGTCCTTTTGCGACACGGGCGGCGATCGCTTCGGGCGTGTGTTCGTGATCATGATCAAGGGACATGCTATAATCGGTCTCTGGCAATTCTTCGGCTGGCGTGATGGGAGTGACTTGTGTATAACCCGCCGCGCACCCAACGCGAAGCCGTGACAATCCGACGCGGCGGCATTGGGCATGCAGAGTTGAAAAAAGCGAGTTGGAGTTATGACGGCAAACTGGACACCTCAGTCCTGGCGTGGCAAGCCCATCGTCCAGGTTCCTAACTATCCCGATAAGGATAAATTGATTGAAGTCGAGGGTCGTCTGGAGACATTTCCGCCGCTTGTTTTTGCAGGTGAAGCCCGCCAGCTGAAACAGGCTTTGGGGGAAGTGGCCGAGGGTCGGTCGTTTCTCCTGCAAGGCGGTGATTGCGCTGAATCATTCGCTGAACATCACCCCGATAACATCCGCGATTTCTTCCGGGTGTTCCTGCAAATGTCGGTGGTCCTGACCTATGCCGCCGCCTCACCGGTGGTCAAGGTCGGCCGCATTGCCGGTCAATTTGCCAAACCACGTTCGTCTGATTTTGAAAATCAGGGCGACATCGAATTGCCGAGTTACCGCGGCGACATCGTCAATGATATCCTGTTTGAAGACGCTTCGCGCCAACCCGATCCGAACCGCTTGTTGTCGGCCTACCGGCAATCGGCCGCGACGCTGAACCTGCTACGTGCCTTCGCCCAGGGCGGCTATGCCAACCTGGACAATGTCCATCAGTGGATGCTCGGCTTCGTCAAGGACAGCCCCCAGGCGCACCGTTATCAGGAACTAGCAGACCGGATTACAGAATCCCTGTCTTTCATGCGTGCCTGCGGCGTCAACCCAGACCGCTCAAACGCGCTGCGTTCTACGGATTTCTTCACCAGCCACGAAGCGCTGCTGCTCGGCTATGAGGAAGCCTTTACTCGCATCGATTCCACCACAGGCGAGTGGTACGCCACATCCGGCCATATGGTGTGGATTGGTGATCGGACCCGTCAACCCGATCATGCCCATGTCGAATTCTGCCGTGGCATTCGCAACCCGATAGGCCTGAAATGTGGCCCGTCGTTGGAAGCCGATGAATTGCTGCATTTGATCGACATCCTCAATCCGGAGAACGAACCGGGCCGGCTCACCCTGATCGCCCGCTATGGTGCCGATAAGATCTTTGACCATCTGCCGAAACTGGTCCGCGCCGTTGATAAAGAAGGCCGCAAGGTTGTGTGGTCCTGCGATCCGATGCATGGCAACACCATCAAAGCCGGCACCGGCTTTAAGACCCGGCCATTCGACCGGATCATGCGCGAGGTCGAAGCCTTCTTCGCCGTCCATCGCGCCGAGGGAACCCATGCCGGCGGCATTCACCTGGAAATGACCGGCAAGAATGTCACCGAATGTACCGGCGGCGCCAAGGCGGTAACGGAAGATGATCTGTCGGACCGCTATCACACCCATTGCGACCCGCGCTTGAATGCCGATCAGGCCATCGAAGTGGCATTCCTGATTGCCGAGAACCTGAAAAAAGAGCGCAACGAGCGCGAAGCCGCACAGGTATCCGCTCAGGCGTAACAGCGAAATCGAAAACTCAAGAATAAAACGGCTGGATGGATAATCCGGCCGTTTTTGTTTTCAAAACACCAAAATCAAGCCATTTTGGTGGAGCCAGATTGTCTGCAAAGTCATCGCCCTGGTTTCATTCCCCGGTCGGCGGTGCGATAATTTTGACGGTTCGGGAAGGCTATAAGAGTTCTACGATCTGGCACCCAACGAGACCAGAGGGAGAAATTCAGGTCATGGTCAAACAAATGTCTAGCCGTCAAGAAATCCTGCGGTTCTGGGTGGATGCGGTGCGCGCGATGGATCCAGAGCGTGCGTTGCAGGTTGCCACCCCCGATTTTCTCTTCCTGGATGGCCTCCTTCCTGAGCCCGTAACGCGGGATGGATTTGCCGACTACCTTATGGGCTGGGAGAGCCGGATGCGGAAGATCGGCGGAACCGGGCTGTACGAGGTGACCGATGAGGTCATACAGGACAGCAATGGCCTTCTGCTCAAATGGGGCTGGTGGCAATTCACCGGAACCGATGTACAAGGCGCGTCTCTCGTCAAAGTCACTGATCAGGGTGTATCCTTCGAAAAAATCGCCTACTACAAGCAGTAGCCGCCTCACGCTGATCATTAGTGCATGCCCAATCCGGCGTCGGCCAGGTTCACCGGACGGATGCTGGTTTCGCGGGATCACCAACTCAGTTACTCAAAGCGTGTACCACGCCTCTTTCCGCCGATGGCAATTCAATATTAAGATCAGTGATGTTTAGATCTAAAGCCTAATATCTATCCAAATTACCAAGACCGGCTAATGTCCGAATTACCAGAATCCAAGCGATCGGCAGATCAGCACACTGATCACCGCGAACCTCGTCCAAGACGGCGTCGCGGGTTGGTTCGAATTGTCGACGCGACCATCAATACTTGGGACGGCATCAAACACGGTGCCCGTCATGAAGCGGCTATCCGGCTGGAAATGAGCCTTGCCGCATTGATGATCCCGGCGTCGTTCTTCCTTGCGGAAAATCCCTGGCAATGGCTGGCACTGATTTCAGTTGTCTTCCTCGTGCTAATCGTGGAAATGCTCAACACTGGAATTGAACGCCTGTGCGATCACGTGACGCCGGAACGTCACGAGACCATCCGGGTCATCAAGGATATGGGATCGGCAGCGGTGTTCTTTGCGCTGATTACCGCCGGTTCCGTCTGGGGTGTTGTCATCTTGAGCCGTTTTGGGGTGCTTTGAAGATACCGGCCCGTCATCTGCTAACAGACCAATCACTTAGGCTGGACACATCCAGGCACATTTGCTCCAAATACCCTGAATAGGAAACAGCGATCCTGCTTGCGGGTCGACGTTCATGGAACAGGGAATTCAACCATGTCCGATGGTGTTGATCTGAGCGGATCCTGCAGCTGCGGAGCCGTGCGATATAAGATTGCCGGTCCGGCCGGGGTAATTCTGGCGTGCCATTGCACCCAGTGCCGAAAGCAGACCGGTCATCATTATGCTGCGACACGGGCCGCCGCTTCTGCCGTGACAATTACTGGTGAGGATAATCTGACTTGGTTTACGTCGTCGGATTGGGCTAAACGCGGATTTTGCAAAACTTGTGGATCGCATCTGTTTTGGAAGGCCAATGACAGCGACGAGATTTCCATCGGTGCTGGTTCAATCGACGGCCCGACCGGGTTACAGATCGACACCCATATCTATGTCGCTGATAAGGGTGACTATTACGACATCGCCGATGGCCGCCCGCAAAAGCCCATCAGGTAGGCTTGTTCGCGAGCGATTTACACGAAACACATTCAAGGGGCACCGGCATGGCCTTTCCGGCCGCATTCATTTCTCACGGGTCACCCGATGTCGGTCTTTATCCGACGCCGGCGCGGGAATTCCTGACCGGGTTCGGCGATCAGCTCGGCCGTCCTGATGCCATAGTCAGCATCTCGGCGCATTTCTCCACCCACCGGCCGACCGTCGTCTCCGATGTTGCCCCAGAAACGCTTTACGATTTTTCCGGTTTCCAGGATGAACTCTATGAAATGACTTATCCGGCGCCCGGTGACCCGGTTCTGGCGTTGAAGGTTGCCGGCCTGATCAATGCGGCCAATATGCCGGTACTGATGTCTGAGGGCAGGGGATATGACCACGGCACATGGATACCCCTTAAAATGATGTACCCCGGCGCTGATATCCCAATTGTTCAAGTGTCCATACAGGCCAATGAACCGCCGGCCCATCATTTTGAACTCGGCCAAGCGTTATCTAGCCTGCGGGAAGAGAATATTCTGGTGCTGGGCACCGGGGCGATGACCCATAATCTGCGGGCGATGTTTCAAGTCATGCCCGGATTTGAGGGCATGGTGCCGCCGATCGATGGTCCGCCGCTGCCCTGGGTATCGGAATTTGCTGATTGGTTCGCAGAGCGGGCAAATTCTGGCGCCATAGACGACCTGCTGGCCTATCGCCGCAAGGCGCCCTATGGAGCCGAAAATCACCCGACCGACGAGCATTTGTTGCCGTTTTACGTCGCCCTGGGTGCCGGCGGTGAGGCGGTCGACGCCCGGCGTGTCCATCATTCCATCCAATATGGGGTCCTGGCGATGGACGCTTACGTCATGTCGTAGGCAATCTGATTATTGCCGCCGACCCTTCCAATGAAAATCCGGCTTGTTCACCAGCCGGCGGTCGCAATAGTTCCACAAACCGAGGAAACGATTGCCGTCAAACTGGATGCGAAACCGTCCCCAATAGGGTGATCCATCGCGGTTTTTTGAGCAGGTAATTTCACTGGTTTTTTGGATCCAGTAGCCCTCCCAGACACCTTCTTCATTCAGATTACCGCCCATTTTCGCCGACAGATTTTGATAGGCATAGTACCCGATATAGATATTCAAGGAATCATCCCATTCGATCTCGATTGGGTCATAGTTCGTCGTCCATGTGCCGGAAACATCCTGGGCTAAGGCCGGCGTTACAACGCTAAGTGAGAGCAGGAATAGACAAGTTGCCGCAAACCGGCGCAAAGCGGTTTTGTGCGATGAGGATCCATCGGCAGCTTGAACAGTGGTTTTCATATCTTGTGCACTCCAATAATCAGATGACCGGCAATCGGATGCCGCAACTCTAAGCGAAAACCAGATTCCGGTAAAACCCCGTTGCCCCGGCCCTCCAGGCGCGATAAACCGGCGCCATGGCAGATCAAAATACACAAACCTTGAAGATGGCCGTCGCCCAGCTGAACCCGGTTGTTGGCGATGTGGATGGCAATCTGGCGAAGGCCCGGACGGCGCGCGCCGAAGCAGCCGAACTGGGCGCCGACCTATTGATCCTGACGGAACTCTTCATCGCCGGATATCCGCCCGAGGACCTGGTCTTAAAACCGGCCTTCCAGGATGCCTGCCGGGAAGCGGTGGAGGAATTCGCCAAGGATACCGCCGACGGTGGCCCCGGCGTACTGATCGGTTCACCCTGGGCAGATGGCGGTAAGCTACACAATTCCGTCTGCCTGCTCGATGGCGGCAAGCTGGAAGCGGTGCGCCACAAAGTTGAGCTTCCCAATACTGGTGTGTTCGACGAGGTGCGGGTGTTTCAGCCCGGCCCATTACCTGGCCCAATCGGTTTTCGCGGTATCCGGCTCGGCGTTCCGATTTGCGAGGACGCCTGGCACGAACAGGTGTGCGAGTGCTTGGCGGAGACCGGCGCGGAATTGCTGATCGTGCCCAATGGTTCGCCCTATTGGCGTGACAAGGCCGATGAGCGCCTGCAAATCATGATCCGCCGCATCGTCGAGACCGACCTGCCGATGGTCTACGCCAATCAGATGGGTGGCCAGGATGAATTGGTCTTTGATGGCGCCTCGTTTGGCCTGGGCGCCGACCGTTCCCTGGCATTTCAGATGCCGCAGTTTGAAGAATGCGTACAGCTGACGACTTGGCAAAAATCTGGCGAGGAGCCGTGGCATTGCGTCGATGGTCACATCGATACACTGCCGACCGATGACGCCGCCGATTGGCGCGCCTGCGTGCTCGGCCTGCGCGACTACGTCAATAAAAACCGCTTTGGCGGCGTCGTGTTGGGTCTGTCCGGCGGTATCGATTCCGCCATTTGTACGGCGCTGGCGGTCGATGCGCTTGGCGCTGATCGCGTCCACTGCATCATGATGCCTTATCGCTATACCTCCAACGAAAGCTTCAGCGATGCAGCGGCGTGCGTGGAATTGTTGGGCGTCAAATATGACATCCTGCCAATCGCCGATCCGGTAGAAGAGTTTGAGGGTGTGTTGGCTTCCATGTTTAAGGGCCAGGAGCCAGACACGACGGAAGAAAACATCCAGTCGCGGGTGCGCGGTTCCATGCTTATGGCGGTCTCCAACAAATTTGGCCCGATGGTAGTCACCACCGGCAACAAGTCGGAAATGTCCGTCGGCTACGCAACGCTATACGGTGACATGAACGGTGGCTTTAACCCGATCAAAGACCTCTACAAAATGGAGGTCTATCGTTTGGCTGAATGGCGCAACGCCAATATGCCCCGCGACGTGCTGGGGCCGGAAGGCGTCGTCGTGCCGCCCAACATCCTCACCAAGGCACCAAGTGCGGAATTACGCGAAGACCAGACCGACCAGGATTCCCTGCCGCCCTATGATGTTCTAGATGACATTTTGGAATGCTTGGTGGAAAAGGAAATGGGGGTGCCCGATATCATTGCCCGGGGCCACGACAAGGCGACGGTGCATCGCATCGAGCATCTGCTTTATATAGCTGAATATAAACGCCGTCAGGCAGCACCCGGCGTCAAGATCACCAAACGCAATTTCGGACGCGACCGCCGCTATCCGATCACCAACGGCTTCAGAGATCGATAAAGGCTTTTGCTTCCCGCCATGACAGTCACCGTACGCTTCGCACCTTCGCCGACAGGTTACCTGCATATCGGCAATGCCCGCACTGCCTTGTTTAACTGGCTCTACGCCGTGCAGAACAAGGGCCGGTTCATCTTGCGCTTGGACGATACCGACCAGGAACGCTCCAAGGACGAATTCGCCGAGGCGATCAAAGCCGATCTGGCTTGGTTGGGGATCGCTCCGCACCAAGTGGAAAAGCAATCCGCCCGCGTTAACCGATACGATGAGGTTGCCGCTGATCTGAAAGCCCGTGGCTTGCTCTATCCGTGCTACGAGTCCCCCGATGAGTTGGAACGGCGCCGTAATCGCCGCCGCGCGCGGGGCTTGCCGCCGATCTATGACCGTTCCGCGCTTGATCTCGATGACGATGCCCGCGCCGCATTGGAAGCCGAAGGCCGGACCGCGCATTGGCGGTTCCTGCTGCCCAATTTTGACGACGATCCCAAAACCATGCGCCGCACCGATATTGCCTGGCGGGATCTGTGCCGGGGTGATCAAACGGTCGACTTGAGTTCCTTATCGGATCCGGTGCTAATCCGCGCCGACGGCACATATCTCTACACGTTGCCCTCCGTGGTCGACGACACGGATATGGCTGTCAGCCATGTCATTCGTGGCGATGATCACGTCACCAATACCGCCGTTCAGATTGTTCTGGCCCAGGCCATGGGGGCGACACCGCCCGGCTTCGGCCACCACAACCTGCTGACGACCGCCAGTGGCGAAGGGCTTTCCAAACGCTCTGGTTCACTATCATTGGGTTCGTTGCGCGAGGCTGGGTTCGAGCCCGGCGCGGTGGCCTCACTGGCGAGCCTGATCGGCACCTCTCATGCGGTTGAACCGCGCAAGACGCTGGCAGAGCTGGCTGCTGATTTTGACATGGCGACGGTATCCCGATCCCCGGCCAAATTTAGCGAGCAAGATCTTGATCATCTCAACACGCGGCTGGTGCACAATCTTGGCTTCTCCGATGTGGAAGAGCGTCTGAGTGCTGCTGGCATCGACGGTGGCGAAGCCTTCTGGTTGGCAGTGCATGATAATCTTGCGAAAGTCGGTGACGCAGCGGATTGGTGGCCGATTGTTGATGGTGCCATCACGCCACAGATCGATGATGCCGATCGTGACGACATCGCCGCAGCCGCCGATTTACTCCCGGCAGAACCCTGGGATGAGACCACATGGGGCGCATGGACCGGCGAAGTCAAAGCCGCGACCGGCCGCAAGGGCAGGGCACTTTTCATGCCTCTGCGCAAAGCACTCACTGGTATGGAACATGGCCCGGAACTGAAAAAGATGCTGCCGCTGATCGGCCGCGAAAAAGCCGTGACACGGCTGCGGGGCGAGGCGGCGTAGCCTCTGTGGCTATTGCAATATTGTCACAACACCGAGATTTCACTATTTGCGCGCATTAAATCAGGCAAATTCTAGAAATAAGGGTAATCGAGATCAGGGTAACTACACATTTCGCCGAAGTTAATTTTTGTTAGGAATTCATTAACCGGTATTCATTTGCCTATTAAGAGTTCGGCGATCATGACAATTTTTCAGAATTTTAAGAACAAATTGTTGCCAAGCGCGGCAATAATTAGCGCCTTCGCGCTTGCTACCGTTACACCAAGTTTTGCTGAAATGGGCAAAGCTCCGGTAGGTCCGGGCGGCTTCTATATTTCTGGTTCCGCCGGTTACATTTTCTCAAATGGCCTAGATGCTGCGGGGCATAATTTCCCGGCCATCGCAAGCCCCGGGGTTGCAATGGAAGCCCAGCATGGTTTCGTTGGCAGCGCCATGCTGGGATATGTGTTCGGCCATGACTTCGCCGGATTAACCAACACTCGGGTGGAAATTGGCGTGTTGGGGAGCTGGTTTGCTGACCATAAACGTACGGACGCCACAGGAGGATTGATGAACCATCTGTCGACCGTCGTGTTGGCAGGTCCGGCGCCATTTTCGTCGGTCGCTAAAAGGCGTTTCTATGAAGTATCGCTGGCGCTTAAGGGAGAGAAACAATCTGACGGTTGGGTGCATGTTCCAGGTCTGGAGATTTTTGTGCGCGGCAGTGACGATTACGTAAAGTCACAAACAACTTCCATTTCTATCGGCATACCGCCGGACATTCGTACCACCGACATCAAATCTATTTTTTATGGTGTGATGGCGGGATATCAGCCTGAAATTTCCTTATCCCAATCGGTTTCCGTTGTCGGAGATCTGGCAATCGGTATTTACGGCTACTCCGGGAAGGGAGTATTTTATCATAACTTCTTGGCGCCGGTTACGCTGACAGGTAGGAAAAACGGAGTTGGCCTACGCGGTCGCCTTGGCCTTGGTGTTAAACATGCTATGGCCAACGGCATGACAACAACATTATACGGCACCGCCAATTACTGGAGCAGTGTACCAGGTGCGGGCCTGACGAGTGGTGGTGTCCTTCAACCGGCTTCACACGTGGAATCGCGCGGACTGTTTGAGTTCACTGCCGGAGCTCGAGTGACGATTCCGTTTGGCGGTACCGCCAACTGATCGCCGGCTCGAAAGCAATTTCATTATCCAAAGGCCGCTCTCTAAACCGGGCTCTGGTCAACCACACCACACCTATACATTGAGACAACCGATCTTGCCGTGACGTTTGCGGTGCAACCGGTGTATTTTCAATACTCTGCACGGGCCGATCGGTGAAACCGCTGGGTATTCCTGAATAATTGCCGCCGTTATTTCGTCGGCTCAACCCAGTGATGGCGATGGTCGCTGTAGACGCTCTTCGTAGGCTCGGGAAATGACGGGTCGGCGAAAGCGCCGACGGCGACTGCGATAAGATCCGGCATCCGGGCAGGGCGCCAATACACATTACTCCCGCAGTCAGGACAAAAATTAAAGGTCACCGGATGGCCACTGTCGGACGGGCGGGTGAATTTAGATGATTGCCCAATCACCTCGACGTCCCCTTCGGCGAAAAACGCCGCGATCCCATAAGTGCTGCCGGTCCGTTTCTGACACGCCGGACAATGGCACAACGAGACCGATAGCGGATCGCCTTGGCAAGTGACGGTAAGCTGGCCGCAGGAGCATGTTGCTGTTCGCTTGGGCATGATCAGACAATAACAATGGTTCCGCCAAGCGCAACGCTGACACCGGATTCAAATCACCAATCCAAACGGAAAATCGTCCAGCACCTTGGGTCCGTCTTGGGTGATCAACACCTGCGTTTCCAGTTTGACACCCTCCCGGCCGCCCTCCTCTCCAATGAAACTTTCCACACAAACGGTCATGTTTTCCTCAAATGCCGGTCCGTAGAACGGGTCGAAATCGGGCTGGCAGGCGACGATCGGGTATTCGTCGCACAGACCGACGCCGTGTAGGGCGCAGGAATAGCGGTTGGCGATGTATTTGTCCGGGATGACCCAGGCATTGTTGTTGAACTCATCAAATGTCAGGCCGGGTTTCAACAGCGCCGTGTTGTGCTCAATCTGCTCCATGGCATGGGCATGCAATGTCGCTTGTTCATTGGTTGGCCGTGTATGGCCGACCGTCCAGGCCCGCGAAATATCGGCGCAATATCCATAGGGACCGATCAGATCCGTATCAAAGGATAGGATATCGCCTTCTTCGATTATCCGGTCATTGCATTCATGGAACCAGGGATTGGTACGCGGCCCGGATGCCAATAGACGGGTTTCGATCCAGTCGCCGCCATTGACGATATTCTCATGGTGTAATTCAGCCCAGACCTGTTGCTCAGTCTGACCGGGCACACATAAATCATACATGCGCTGCATACCCGACTGGCAGACTTCAATGGTCCAGTCGGCCAGTTCCAACTCATCAGCCGACTTAATCACCCGCGCTAGCTCGCAAATGCGCTGGCCCTCGACGATCTCAATGCCTCGGTTTTCCAGTTGATGAGTGCCGGCCGGGTCACATTTATCGACCGCCAGCCGCTTGTTGCCGCCGCCGTGAGCCTTGAAAATATCGTCTATCTCATCGGCCCATTGGACGACTTTTTTGTCGGCGCCTTCACCGGCTGAAAAATAAAACCAGGAAATTGCTTTTCGCACTTCATCAACGATCGGCGACGCCTCGGCCAGATGTCCGGCACTATGGAATTCAAAAACGACCACCGGTCCCTCCGTCATCACCAGCGCATATCGTGCGGCATTGTGGAGGATCCACACCTGCATGTTTGTGGTGTCGGTGGCATAGCGAATATTGATCGGATCGCTGAGCAGGATTCCCGCGCAGTCGTTGTTGATCAAACCATCGCGGATGCGCTGCAGACGATAGCGCCGAACCCGATCAAGCGTCAGGTCAGAAATAGGATTTTGAAGCGGTTGGCGGCCTGCCGTTTGATTGACATAACGCGGTTTTTGAACATCAAGCATGGCGCGGCTCCCTCAATGTTGGGACGAAACCTGAGCCTTGATAGAGTGCGCTGACTTGTCAGGGAGATGTGCACGGGAGGCGACAAAAGACGGGTCAATCGCGACGCCGAAATGGCAGAATTAATTGCTCTTATAAATGTATGAAGGCCCGACGACGCGGATCTTGCGTTCTTCCGCGGCCGCGACATTCTTTTCGCTGGCCTTCTTCATCATATCTTGCGGGTCAAACCCACCGGCCATATTGATCACGGTATCAGGGTCTTCGCCAGCGACGGGGCGAATAGACGGAACTGGCAATGATTTGCGTATCGGGGTGATGCCGACCGGTGAGACCCGTGACGGGCGTAGCGTACCGTTTGTATAAAGATCACGTGCCGCAACCCGCGTGCCGGGCGCCTTACACGTACAGCTGGAATCATACTTCGTTCGGTAGCTGTAGGCGGCCGGATGTTCTGAGTACGGCGAACCCTCCATCGACACCATTTCGGTGGAATCCTCGCCGGTGCGATGATAATAAAGCTGCGCATCCGCGACCGGGCATAGGGCGCCGCAAATCATCGAATCGCGTTCCAAATTATTCGACGAAGTGTCGAAACTGATCGGGAAGTAATAGCCGTCGCAAGATCTGACGCACAAAGTCCGGTAGGAGCCATAGCCATAATAATCGGTGTCGGAACTGCTGCCCGGCGGTGAGTAGATTTCATCCAGCGGTGTCGTCAAATCATATCGGCGAATACCGCGATCGTTGGTGTAGGTGCCGTCGCGGCCCAATATACGACCATTGACGCGGACGCGACTTCGGTTCGACCGGTTGCCAAAGAGCAATCCAAATAATCCACCCTGACTGCGCACACCGGGAACCGAACGATCCGGTTCCTTGCGCCGTTTGGCGCGGGCGTTTTGCTGACGCACACCGCAATTAAGCTGTGCCATGCGTGAAAGAACCCGCCGCCGCGCTTTGCCATTGCTGTTGCGGGGGGCGGTGTATCTTCCGCGCCGGCGTTCAAGTTTCGCTAGATTGCGTTGCATCTTGGAAATTTTCTTGTCGAGGCTGCCGCAGGACGCGTGACGTTTTTTCTTAAACACAGCGAAACCGGTTGACCGGCAGCCCAGCCGCCGCGCATCGCGGCGCGCCCGGTCCAAGGCCGCCTGCTGTTTGTGGACCATGCCGTCCCACTTGGTAAAATTCGGCGATTGCCGGCGCGGTGCGGCGCGGTCGAGGCGGGCAAGCTTAATTTCAAGGTTCCGGCATTGCGCCGAGGACGCGCTGGCTGGAGCGGGCACCGCTAAGGCGGCTGCCAACAAAACCAAACCAGTCAGTATTCGTGTCCATCCAAGACCCATGGTCCCGGTTTCTCCCACCCATTTGGACGCATTGCCGTCCAGCGATCATCTTCCCAATATGCCCGCCGCCGATATTTATCGGCTTAACCTAACTATGCGGCGCGAATCAGGCGGGATCAAATGCAGAGGCACCCTACGGCGAACCAACCTTTCCCGCATCCAAATCCCGGCACTTATCTAGCGCAAATTAGTAAGGATTGTTTTACCCCGTCATTGGGCATCCGCCTGGGCTGCGGGGTGGGCTTTTTGAAACGCCTCTAGCTTGGCGCAGGCGGCATCGGCGGCAACAATTCGCGGATAGCCTTGCAATGGGATTTCAAACCGTCGGGCATTATAGACCTGCGGCACAAGATAAACGTCCGCCATGGTGACTGTTTCACCGAACGCGTATGGGCCGTCCGAGAGCATTTGTTCCAATGCGGAAAACCCAACGTCGACCCAGTGGCGATACCAAGTCTTCACGTCGTCCCCATCGTGACCAAGCGGATCGCGCAGGTAGTTCATGGTGCTCAGATTGTTCAATGGATGAATATCACAGCCGATCAGCGCCGCCGCTGAGCGAATGTTGGATCGGCTAACCGGATCGGAGGGCAACAGCGCCGGTTCGCGATAGGTTTCCTCGATATATTCCAGGATGGCCGGTGACTGGATCAAAACCGTACCGTCATCCAGCTGCAGGCTGGGTACGCGCCCTTGCGGATTGATCGCCAAATAATCAGCTTTCAGGTGTTCACCGCCGTCACGGACCAAATGAATAAAAGCGTCCTCGTAGGCGACGGCCTTCAAATTCAGCGCGATGCGCACACGGTAGGCGGCCGATGAGCGGAAATATCCAAAAAGTTTCATGTGTCGTGTTCTTTCGCGATTTCCTCGGCCAAAACCGTGGAGCGGCTGCTCAATTTTGTCAGAATGGCATCAAGCGCCCTGCGCTCGGTTTCGCTCAGGGTGTCGAAGAGCCGATCAGAAAAGGTGAGGGCGGCAGGCACGACCTGATCATAAATTTTCCGCCCCTCAGCGCTCAAACTGAGAAATTCCTCGCGCAGGTCGGCTGAGTTTGCCGTCCGCTCTACCAAACCTTTTTTGTCCAAAGTAGTGACCGCGCGGCTCACCTTGGTTTTGTGCATGTGGCTGTGCTGTCCAACCTGTTTGGCCGTCATCGACGGATATTGCCCAAGCGTGGCGATCACCCGCCACTCAGGAATGGCGATGCCGTAACGTTGGGAATAAATTTGTGACAGGCTGGTGCTGACGATCTCCGCCAGAACATTGAGTCGGTAAGGCAGAAAATGCTCCAGATCCAATTCGGCTGATTTATCTGCGTGAAGTTTGGTGAGGTCGCGGGACATGCATTTCGTTGCAGTTGAAACAAGGTGGGCAGATTTACGCTGAATTGGGATTCGGCGCAAATACGCCAAAGGTCAAACCCAGTCAGTCGCGGCTGCTGGTAATATCCAAGGTGCCGGAATTATATTGCGCCAACAAATCGCGCGCCTCGTCGGTAACCAACAAGTCCAAAAACAACGTCCGTTCCAGTGCCAGCAATTCCGCCGGAATTGGCCCCGCACTTTGCCGAATAAGCCGTTTGATGTGGCCCAGCGCCTTAGCCGGGAGTGCCGCCATCTGTTGCGCCTGGGCACGGGCATGATCGACAACATCGCCATCGACGACATCGTGGACGACGCCGATTTTGTGGGCTTCAGCCGGGCTGATGGCGCGGCCTTTCAGACAAAGGTCGAGGGCCTGCGCCTGGCCGATCAGGCGTGCAAGCTTCACCGTCCCGCCGGCGCCAGGCAGTATGCCAAGCCGGGATTCGATCGGGCCGATCGTGTAATCGCCAGCGGCCGCATAGCGAAAATCGCAGGCCAGCGAAAATTCCAGCCCGCCGCCCATGCAAGTGCCGTTAATGGCGGCAATCATCGGTTTCGGGCTGGTCTCCATGGCCTCGAACAGGTGATCGATTTCGCGGATCGGCAGTAATCGTTGATCGGAAAAGGTGAGATTGCGCGCCCGCAGACCGTCAGACATTTCGCCCAGCAGATGGGTGTCGAAATGGCGGATGAAAATCCCGTCCATGCCGCCGGTAAACGCTACGACACGGACATCATCATCATCGTTGAGCCGGGTGACATGCTCAAACAGCTCGCTGACCGTATCATTGTTCATAAAGCCGTGCGGCGGGTTAGTCAGACGCACCAATGCAATGCCGTCATTTGTCGATACTGTCACCTGCGCCATTGGTTTTTCCCCGCTCAAAATTGGTTTTCAACTGAATATCACTGATCGGCAATAACCGCGATCTGTTCGTTGGTTACGATCTATGCCACGATTTTGCTGTATTTATTTGTAGATCAAGTAGGTGATCATGAAATTAGCCACACTCAACAACGAAACCCGCGACGGACAACTGGTTGTCGTCTCCGGTGATTTGACCCGCTGCATGTCGGCGAACGATATCGCATCAACGCTGCAACAGGCGTTTGACGACTGGGCGAATTGCGCGCCGCGTTTGCAAGCCCTGGCCGACACGCTGCAACATTCGGGTAGCGCCGGCGAACCCTTTCGCCAGGAAAATTGTCTATCTCCGCTGCCGCGCGCGTATCAGTGGGCGGACGGGTCGGCCTACGTCAATCACGTGGAATTAGTGCGCAAGGCCCGTGGTGCGGAGATGCCGCAAACCTTCTGGACTGAACCATTGATGTATCAAGGCGGTTCCGACACCTTCCTGCCGCCGCACGGCGATATCCCGCTGGCAGACGAAGCCTGGGGGATAGACATGGAAGGTGAGGTCGCGGTCATCACCGATGATGTGCCGATGGGCATCAAGGCGGCTGATGCCGGCCGCCATATCAAACTGATCATGTTGGTCAACGACGTTAGCCTGCGCGGCCTGATCCCGGCTGAGTTAGGCAAAGGTTTCGGGTTCTTCCAGGCCAAACCATCGACCGCTTTTTCGCCCGTCGCCGTGACACCCGACGAGCTCGGTTCGGCTTGGGATGGCGGCAGGGTGCGTTTGCCCTTGCATGTGGACTACAACGGCATGCCATTCGGCCGGGCTCTTTGTGACATCGATATGACGTTTGATTTTTGCCAGCTCATTGAACATGCCGCCAAATCGCGGCCGCTATCAGCCGGCACCATCGTCGGCTCTGGCACCGTCTCCAATAAACTGGAAGATGGTCCGGGTAAGCCTATATCCGAAGGCGGCGTCGGCTATTCGTGCATAGCCGAAATCCGCATGATTGAAACCATTAATGACGGCAAGCCGTCGACCGGTTTCATGAAATTCGGCGACACCGTGCGCATCGAAATGCCTGACGCCGACGGGCGATCGATTTTCGGTGCCATCGATCAGGTCGTCACCAAATATACGCCGCCGGAATAATCAAACCCACACCGCGTTGATGTAACAAAGGGAACAATATGGCCCAAGGCTTCGCCTCCACCGATGATATGGACGAAAAGCAAATCTCATTTAACGAGATCGGTGCCGGCTGTTATGCCTTCACCGCTGAGGGAGATCCCAATTCCGGCGTTATCATCGGCGACGACAGTGTCATGGTGATCGATGCTCAGGCGACACCGGTGATGGCGGAAAAGGTGATTTCCCGCATCCGCAAGATCACCGATAAGCCGATCAAACATGTGGTGCTCACCCACTATCACGCCGTCCGCGTCTTGGGCGCCTCGGCCTATGAAGCCAGCGAGATCATTTCCTCCGATCTGACCCGAACGATGATCAACGAGCGGGGAAAGCAGGATTGGGATTCCGAATTCGGCCGGTTTCCCCGGCTTTTTCAGGCCGCTGATACCATTCCAGGGCTGACGTGGCCGACCCAGACATTTTTTACCGCTATGTCGGTCTGGCTTGGCAAGCGCGAAGTACGGCTGATGCATTTGGGGCGCGGCCACACGATGGGCGACATAGTCGCCTGGGTGCCGGACGAGAAGGTCATGTTCTCCGGCGATCTGGTGGAATATAAATCCGCTTGTTATTGTGGCGATGCCCACTTGAAGGACTGGCCTGGCACGCTCGACCGGGTCGGTGTCTTCAAACCCGAGGCCTTGGTCCCTGGTCGTGGGAACGCACTGGAAAATGCCGATAAGGTTGCCGAAGGGCTGACATTGACCGGCGAGTTCGTCGACGATCTTTACAGCTCCGTCTCCGGTGCGGTTAAAAATGGTGCTGATTTAAATGACGCCATGGGTGCTGCCCGCAATGTCATGGATCCCAAATACGCCGACTACGCCATATATGAGCACTGCATGCCATTTAATGTCGCCCGTGCCTTCGATGAGGCGTCAGGCCGTGATCATCCCGCCATTTGGACGGCGGAGCGAGATCAAGACATGTGGGCGTCTTTGCAACAAAGTGACGATGGTGGCAAAAGCGGCGCCGAAGACCAGATTAAAGTGACTGACGACAAGGAGGACCCTGAAGCCGAGAGGGACCTCGAAGTCGAACAATCGGGCGACGAAACCGATAAACAGCCGTCTGACGCACTTGCATGACGATATTCCGTCCACACATGTAAGCCACGGCTTTTAGTTCAGGTTTAGGGATATCAAATGATGCTGAAGAACATGGCGGCGGCCTGCGCCGCCCTGGTTATTGCGCTGGGATTATCAATGTCCGTTCAGGCGGCTGAAGATCCCGATCTCATCTTCAAGAAATCAACCGTTTGGAAATTCCTGTCGCCCGACCACAAACTGGCGACCTATGCCATCGATGATCCGATCATTGATGGTGTCGCCTGCCATTTTACCATACCGGAAAAGGGCGGTTGGACCGGCTGGCTAGGCGTGGCTGAAGAAGTCTCTGATATCTCACTGGCCTGCCGCCAGGTCGGCCCGGTGGTGTTTAAGGAAAAATTCGAGCAGGGCGAAGCCATGTACCGCAAACGCCGCTCATTTTTGTTTAAGCGTATGCGGATCGTGCGCGGCTGCGACGCCAAGCGCAATGTCATGGTTTACCTGGTCTATTCCGACAAGCTGATTGAGGGTTCACCGAAGAACTCCACTTCGACCGTGCCGATCATGCCGTGGGGAACCGGTGAAGCGCCGCGCTGTGGGGACTGGGTGACCGATTAACGAAATCCCGCCCTAGCGGCAACGCTGACGGTCCGCATAGGGATTTTCCAGGCAATAGATCAACGTTGAATGGCGGCCATAGGACGTGCCGGTATCACGCTGCGCGCCGAAAACGGCGAGTGCAGCCGGGCCGACGAAGATCACTAATAAGAACACGCTAAGCAGGACGATACGGAACATGTGCCCCTCCGGTCGTTGGATGCGCGATTGCGCTTGATGTTGAGCCGGAGTCTAATTCAACTGCCGTGAACCGGGCCTGAGATGGCCGTTCACCCGGGGTTCAGTTAGGTTAACAAGCGTTAACCATAATCCTTCCGGTGAGAACGACAGTTGGGGCGACGCAGATGAGCAATACCGAGATATTCAAGCAGGCGATCGACCGGTGGGTTGAAGGCGCCATGACAGATTTGTCCGACTGGAACGCCACGATCTTTGACTATGGCGAGACCGCCTGGCGGGAATACCGCTCCGCCGCGTTCTATGTCGATTTGCTTCGCCAGCACGGCTTTGAGGTGGAGGAGGGCAGCGCCGGCATGCCGACCGCGTTTTGCGCCACCTGGCAAAACGGCGATGGCCCGGTGATCGGTGGTTATGCGGAATATGATGGCGTACCGGCCAATTGTCAGGCCGCTGACACTGTTGAGCGCCCGCGTGATGGCTTGAATGTCCACGCCGGCGGCCATACTGACCCCCATTCCGCTTTAGGTATGTCCGCATTGGGTGGGTTTTTGGCCGCACAATCCATCATGAAAAACAATAGCCTAGGCGGCACACTTAAACTGTTTGGCGAGCCCGCGGAAAAAGTACGCGGGTCAAAGCCCATCCATGCCGCTGCCGGCTACTACGACGACCTGGACGCCGCCATCAGTTTCCATCCGTTCTACATGCTGCCGCTGTGCAACACCGTGCGCTGGGACACCCATTGTGCCGCCTGTTACAGCGTCATCTACACCTTCACCTGTGATGATCCGGAAAATTGGCTGACGCAAGCCGGCGAGGCGAGTTCTCCGATCGCTGCCTCGCATGCGTCAGCCCGCGCGCCCGGCGCCGATGATGCGCTGGTGCAAATGTACACCACCTCCAAGATGCTGCATGGCTCCATGGTCGGCGGCGCCACCGGTTGGTCGATGAACGAGGCGATTTTGACCACAGGTCAGGCGACCGCCGACAACCTCCCGGCGCGGATGGCGCAAATCCAATATACCATGCGGGTGCCGACGATTGAGATCGCCGAGACGGTGATGGCGGTGCTCGATCAAAACGCCGCCGCCGCCGCCGCTATGTCTCATTGCACCTGGAAACGCGACTGGGTCGCCAAATCGCGCCCCGGTCTCGCCAACCACAAAATGGCGCAAATCACCTACGCCAATCTAGGCCGCGTCGGCGCACCGCAATTCGATACCCCGGCGGCGATCGCCAAGGCCAATGAGATTCTTGAAAATCTCGGCGAGGCGCCGATGGACCAACCGTTCCTGCCGGAGACGTTGGAGTTGATCGATCCGGTCAAGGCGGAACAAATCCTGCGCCGTGAAATCCCGCCCTGGCAGGAGACTTTCACCTCAGACGACTACACCGACTATTGCTGGCACGCCCCGACTGTGCGGCTTTACATCGGTCGGCCGGCCCTCAAGTCGCCGCGTGCCGGCTTTCGCTATCCCGCCTGGGTGATGAATGCGCTCGGTGGCATCCCCGAAACCATCGATCCAATGATGGCCTGCGCCGCGCGCACCATCGGCGGTACGATTGTTGATCTGGTTGCCGAGCCTGACCTATTGGCCGAAGCCCAGGCGGAGTTCAACGAGCGCACCGGCGGCGGCATCGGAGGTGATAAATGGATGGCACCATTATGTGACTACGCGCCGCCGATTGATTTCCGCTGGCCGGAATACGTGGAAACCGCACGAGGACGGGAGTGGTGGATACCGACGGGGGTCGGGTGATCGGGAGATCCCGTGTCTGCACAGCGGCATTTCATGCCGCAATGCGCACGGGATGACACCGAATGTGGGTTGTTGGAATGAATGAGTTGAGGGATTGCCAGTGCGAAATCACTGAGTATCGCCTAATCACAGACATCTGGCACGACCCATCTAACCCTGGGCGTCATCCCGCGCGCGCTGCAGCACGCAGTGATGCTGCGCAGACGCGGGATCTTCTTGATCCTGCCGGGATGATACGGTTATTCGTCAAACGGCAGTGAATACTATGGCAGCCTGGGTCTATATTCTGGCTAATCGCAAAAACGGTGCGCTGTACACCGGCGTGACAGGTGATCTCGCCCGCAGAACACAAGAACATCACAGCGGAGAAGTGGCCGGCCATACCCGTAGTTACCGTATCAAATTGCTGGTCTGGTACGCGGAGTTTCCGTCCATGACAGAAGCCATCGACTATGAAAAACGGATCAAGAAATGGCGGCGGGCATGGAGAATTCAACTGATTGAGGAGATGAATCCCGAATGGCAGGATTTGAGGCTGGATTTGAACCGATAGGGTGTTCGAAGGATTTCGAAGGGGATAGCCGGAGCTGAGATCCCGTGTCTGCACAGCGGCATTTCATGCCGCAATGCGCACGGGATGACGCCGTGGTTGATCTCGGGGAATTGTTCGGTCGATAAAGACGATACCGAATTTTATTGCCGTCATGGAAGAAACCAATTTCATTAAAATGACCTGTCTAATCCTTCGGCGTCATCCCGAGCGCGCTGCAGCACGTAGTGATGCTGCGCAGACGCGGGATCTATTCTCCGCATCTTCTGCCATCGGCGGCCTCAATCAATCTAAGCGCATCATCGGCACGTGACCATTAGGCCGTCATCACATACCCACAAAAAAACCCGGTGCCGAGGCACCGGGTTGGGGTCTTGATTGCGAAGCGGTTGGCGGGGCTTCGCTTTAAGACCAGATGGGACTTGGTAACTAAGACCAATGCGGGGAATATAGGAACCGGCTGTGAACCTATTCTGAAACAGCCGTTTATCTGCCGTTCAGAAATGGCCTAACCGGCGGAATTCTCAGCGGAAAATAATTCGAAAAAAATCAAACTCGCCGGAAATGTCAGCCTTTGCTTGACCTACCGGGCCAAATCGGCCAATACAGCGCCCATGGAAACGGCGAAGCGTTCACACGCTATTTGCATTATCGGCATTATTATCGGCTAGCGACACGCTGGCCCGTGGCCGTTCCTGTCTAATTCATCGACATTGAGAGAACGCCCCGGCCAGCCGGACGAGGGAATATGTCTATGGACATCACGCTACACAACACACTGACGCGCACCAAGGAGCCGCTGCGGCCGCTCGATGAACATAATGTGCGCATGTATGTGTGCGGGCCGACGGTCTATGACTATGCCCATATCGGCAATGCCCGACCGGTGATCGTCTTTGACGTGCTTTACCGGCTGCTGCGCCATCGCTATGGCGCCGACCACGTTACCTATGTGCGCAACATCACCGACATCGATGACAAAATTAATGCCCGGGCAGCGGCAGAGGGCGTGCCGATCCGTGAAGTGACGGAAAAGACCCTAGCGCAGTTTCATGACGATATTGATGCGCTCGGTGCCATGCGGGCTGACCACGAGCCGCGCGCCACCGAACACGTCGACGGCATGATTGCCATGATCGAAACATTGATCGAACGCGGCCACGCCTATGCGGCTGAGGGCCATGTGCTCTTCGACGTCAATTCCATGGACGAATATGGCCGGCTTTCCGGTCGCTCGCTGGACGATATGGTCGCCGGCGCCCGTGTTGAGGTCGCACCTTACAAAAAAGATCCGATGGATTTCGTTTTATGGAAACCGTCGAGCGATGATTTGCCCGGCTGGGAAAGTCCCTGGGGTCGTGGCCGACCGGGTTGGCACATAGAATGTTCGGTCATGAGCAAGGCGCATCTGGGCGAGATATTCGACATCCATGGCGGCGGCATCGATCTGGTGTTTCCCCATCACGAGAATGAAGTCGCGCAGTCGCGTTGCGCCCACGGCACTGGCGCCATGGCCAATGTCTGGATGCATAACGGATTTTTGCAGGTGGAAGGCGAGAAGATGTCGAAATCGCTCGGCAACTTCATCACCATTCATGATCTGCTGGAGACATGGCCAGGCGAAGTGTTGCGGCTGAACATGTTGAAGACACATTATCGGCAACCGATCGATTGGACCCAAAATGGGCTGCAGAAATCGTTGATGGAGCTGCAGCGGTTTTCCAAATATGTCGATAAGGACAATAGCTATCCCGACGAGAAAGACGAGGAATTCGTCGCGGCTTTATCAGATGACTTGAACACCCCGCGTGCCATCGCCCGTCTACACACAATGCGTAGCAATATTACCAAGCTGGAACGCCGTGGGCATGATGGTGAAGCTTTGTATAAAGCCCGGGCGGCGCTGTCGAATGCCTTTGACTTGCTGGGTATCAGTGACGTCGAGAAATTCACCACAAGGTTTGCCAACGACATCACCGCACGGGCAGAGGGCAGGGCACCGACCGAGGTTGATGAGGCCCGCGTTGATGCATTAATTATCGCCCGTGCAGAAGCCCGTCAGGGTCGCGATTTCGCCGAAGCAGACCGAATTCGCGATGAACTCGATGCCATGGGTGTCGCCTTGATGGATGGGCCGGAAGGAACATCGTGGGAGTTGAAAGCGTGACCAATCACGAAATCACCCATACCGGCGGCTGCCAGTGCGGTGCGGTGCGCTATGCGCTTCACGCTGAACCAACTTTGCCGCATATCTGCCACTGTCGGATGTGCCAGAAGGCCTTCGGATCATTTTTCGCAGGCCTGGCTGTGGTGCCGGTTGCCGATCTGGAATGGACCCGGGGCAGGCCTAAAATATTTGCCTCGTCCAATATTACCGACCGCGGGTTCTGCGCCGATTGCGGCACACCGCTGACGTTTGAATTGCGCGGGGCTGGCCGCGTAAACTTTGCGATCGGTAGCCTTGATGATCCGGCCACGTTGGCGCCGGAAATTCAGATTGGTATTGAGAGCCGCATGCCGTGGTTTGCCGATCTTGCAGGCCTGCCCGAAAAAACCACTACTTTGGCCATCGGAGCTGAACGGGAAGGGCAAATTGTTAGCCACCAACATCCAGATCACGAGACACCCGACGCCCCAACTTCAGGACCAGGATCATGAGCCGCGAACGCCTTTATCTGTTCGACACCACTTTGCGCGACGGGGCGCAGACCAACGGCATCGATTTTTCGGTGGAAGACAAGATTACCGTTGCCAAAATGCTTGATGAATTGGGCGTCGACTATGTGGAGGGCGGTTATCCCGGCGCCAACCCGGCCGACACGGAATTCTTTACCAAAAACCGAACCCAAAAGGCGGCCTTTACCGCTTTCGGCATGACCAAACGCGCCGGCGTCAGTGTCTCCAATGATCCGGGCCTGCGGGCAATCCTCGACGCCGAGGTGGACGCCATTTGTTACGTTGCTAAAAGCTGGGACTACCATGTCGATATCGCCCTTGGCTGCACACTGGCGGAAAACCTAGAAAGCATTGAACAATCCGTCGAAGCCGCCCGCGAATTAAACCGCGAGGCGCTGGTCGATTGCGAGCATTTCTTCGATGGCTTCAAAGCCAACCCTGTCCATGCTCTTGATTGCGCCAAGACCGCCTATGAATCCGGTGCCCGCTGGGTGGTGTTATGCGATACCAACGGCGGCACTATGCCTGATGAGATCGAGGCGATCGTCGGAGAAGTCATCCAACACGTGCCGGGCGATCATTTAGGCATCCATGCCCACAACGACACCGAACAGGCCGTCGCCAACACGCTAGCCGCCGTCCGCGCCGGCGTCCGCCAGGTCCAGGGCACACTCAACGGTATCGGTGAGCGTTGCGGCAATGCAAATTTGATATCGTTGATCCCGACATTGATGTTGAAGGGACCCTATGCCGATCAGTTCGAGATCGGCGTTTCAACCGATGGCTTGAAATCGCTTAGCCATGTCTCTCACACGCTTGATGAGATATTAAATCGCGCGCCGGACCGCCATGCGCCCTATGTGGGGCAGTCGGCCTACGCCACCAAGGCCGGTATTCATGCTTCCGCGATTCTAAAGGAACCGCAGACCTATGAGCATGTGTCGCCGGAATTGACCGGCAACCGCCGTCGCGTTTTGGTTTCCGATCAGGCCGGTAAATCCAATCTTGTTGGCGAGCTCACCCGAATGGGCGTTGAGTTTGATCGATCCGACAGCCGGCTGGATTCCTTGTTGCAGGAGGTCAAACACCGCGAGGCGCAAGGCTATGCCTATGAGGGCGCCGACGCGTCATTTGAGCTGCTGGCCCGGCGCCGTCTGGGCACCGTGCCGGAATATTTCAAAGTGCTCGGCTTTCGCACCGGTGTGGAACGCCGCTACAACGCCATCGGCGAGTTGATCACCATTTCGGAAGCCGTGGTCAAAGTAGAGGTCGATGGCGATACATTCATGTCGGTGGCGGAAGGCAACGGCCCGGTCAACGCCCTCGATATCGCTCTGCGCAAGGACCTGGGTAAATACCAGGCCTATATCCAGGATCTAGAACTGGTCGACTTTAAAGTGCGCATCCTCAATGGCGGCACCGGTGCTATCACCCGGGTGCTGATCGAAAGCCACGATCGCGGCACCGGCGACCGCTGGTTCACGGTCGGTGTCTCGGCCAATATTGTAGATGCCTCGTTCCAAGCGCTGCAGGATTCCATCACCATCAAACTCATCCGCATCGGCGCTCCCGCGCCTTAGCGGTGATGGGACACTGTCCGGCACTCCGGTGCCGGCGTCCTTGTGGGCGGACTTTCCTAATCGTCACCCCAAGACTCGATCTTGGGGTCCATACCGCTGGCCTATCCATAGCCCCACCTGCTCAGATGAAATACGGGCCAGGGCACAGGCATGGATTGCCGGATCAAGTCCGGCAATGACGTAATGGAGCGAGGTGCGGATGTTTAGGCCCTGATGCCTACATCCGCCGCAACGGTTCATCATCCGCGGGGCCGTCCAATTCCGCCTGGTCCAAATCAGCCACTGCGTTACGAGTCAGGCCGACCACCTGGTCGATCTCATCCGCGACAAGGTAGTTCACTTCATACTCCGACCGAATGAAGTTTTCAGAACGCATATGGGCAATGAGGCCGATAAGCGGGTCCCAAAAACCATCGATATTTGCCAGTACGATTGGCTTTTTGTGTCTGCCGAGCTGCGCCCAGGTGAGCTGTTCAACGGTTTCCTCCAAGGTGCCGACCCCGCCAGGCAGTGCGACAAAAGCGTCGGAATGTTCAAACATTAGCCGCTTACGAGCGTGCATATCCTTGGTGACGATCAGCTTGTCGACTTCATCCAACATGCTTTCACGGTGCTGCAGAAACTGGGGAATGATACCGGTGACCTTGCCGCCGTGATCAATGGCTGTTTGCGCCGCAATACCCATCAGTCCGACCGAACCGCCGCCGTAAACCAGACGAATGCCGGCTTTTGCCAAGGCCTTTCCAAGCTGCCGCGCCGCATCGGCATAAATCGGTGCGGCGCCTTCACCGGAGCCGCAAAAAACACAGATCGATCGAATTTTCGCCATTTGAATCCCATACCAATGTCGACAACTTCCGGTGCGCCGAACCCGGCTACAATGATTCGAACAATGACGCCATTGCTTGCCGCACGCGGTAATCCGGGTTAATCATCAAAAAACTTCAATATGTTGAGGAATTGAAAGCGATTCGGCCAATCAACCTTGATGTGATTTGTAGCTGCCGAACCGACCCTTGGGACCGAACAAATGCAACCAGCCGTCCTTTTTGCCCTGCTTGGTGGATCTACCGCTGTCGTCGCCGGTGGCGTCGCGATCTATGCGTATACTGGAGGCTTTGATAGCCCGCCAGAAAAACCGGCGGTCACCCAACAGCAGCCGGCCAAGCCGAAGACCGAAAGTGTTACCGAGGCAACGCCCAAAGTAACCGCGCCGGACAAGCCGGCAGCGACGGTTAAGGCGCCACAATTTGATATCATTCGGGTTGAACCCTCCGGCGATGCCGTCATTGCCGGCAGTGCCGAACCTGGTGCGACAGTTGCTGTCACCGCAAATGGCAAAGTGATCGGCAAGACGACAGCCAACAAGCAAGGCGAATGGGTATTGACTCTCAAACAGCCCCTGCCGCCTGGCAATCACGATGTCTCAGCCCAGACCGAGATCAACGGTAAGACCGTGCCCTCGCAGGAACATGTCGCTGTTGTCATTCAGGATAACAAGGCTGATGCGCCGCTGGTGGTCATGAGCACACCGGGCAAACCCAGCACCATCGTTCAGGCGCCGAAGGCCGCCGATCCGAAGCCCGATGAGCCGAAAGTGGCGGTCGCTGAACCAAAACCAGCAGAGCCTAAAGTCGCGGTTACGGAGCCGAAACCGGTCGAGCCAAAACCAGATGAACCGAAGGTCGCGGTCACACCGATCAAACCGGCTGACCCAAAACCGGCAGAGCCTAAAGTAGCCGAACCAAAAGTCGCGGTAGCCGATCCCAAGCCTGCCGATCCCAAGCCTGCCGATCCGGCCCCTGCGACACCGGAAGTCAAAGTTACGCCATCAGAACCCAAGCCTGAGGAGCCGAAGACACCAATTGCCGAACAACCGAAAACGGAGCCAAAGGTCGACGCACCAAAACCCATGGTCGTTGTCGATGCCGCTCAGTTTAAAGACGACCAGGTTGTGGTGTCAGGAAAGAGCGTGCCGGGCGCCAGGGTCGAGGTCCGCGTCGGAAAGATCAAAGTTGGCGAGGCAGTTGCTGATAAGAGTGGCAATTGGACATTGAAGGCGCCAGCCAAGATTGACGCTGGTTCCCATGAGATCCAAGTCGCGCAAGTCGCCCCCGACACCGGCAAGCCAGTCGCCCAGGCCGCCAAAACCGCTATCCGCGAGCCCGATCCGAAAGTCTCGATCGCCGCCGCCAAAATTGAGGATGGTAAGGTCGAGGTTTCCGGCCAGACGGTGCCCGGCAAGAAAGTGCAAGTTCGCGTCGGTGATGTGGTGGTTGGCGAAACACAGGCCGACGAGGATGGCAAGTGGACCCTATCGGTTACCAAGGACATCAAACCCGGCAATCACGATGTCACAGCCGCGCAATTGGCTGACGATGGCAAGCCGGCGGCCCAGACCCTGACCATGGCCACCCGTGAAGCGGACCCGGAAATTGCCATTGCTGCGGTCAGCATCAAGGATGGCCAGATCAAGGTGACCGGCAAAACCAATCCGGGCAAATCCGTTCAGGTCATGCTTGACGGCAAACCGATTGGCGAGGCGACCGCCGATGCCACTGGCGCCTGGACGTTGAGCATCAAAAAGCCGCTCGACCCCGGTGAATACAATGTCGACGCAGCCCTTGTTACCAACGACGGCACGACGATTGTGGCCGACAAATCAACACTGACCCGCCAACACGATCCGAAAGTCACGGTCGAAGCGGTGGAGGTTGAAGAAAAGAAACTGTTCGTCGCCGGCGCCACGGTGCCCAATGGCCGGGTGCGTGTCTACATGAACGACGAGTTCATCGGCGAGGCGACCGCCGGTCCGACCGGAAGGTGGCTTCTGGAAATCGAACGTAGCGTTGATGCCGGGCAATATCGGGTCCGCGCCGATCAGGTCAACAGCGACAAGGGTATGGTCCTTGCGCGCTCTGAGGTCCCGTTTGAGCGGGAACCAGACCAAATCGCCATGCGCCCGATTGCCATATCCGGCGAGGGCTCCGGAGCGGTGGGTAGCGGTGCGACGTCATCGGGCACCGTCCAGGCGCCGCAGGCGGTGATTATCCGGCGTGGTGATAATCTGTGGCGGATTTCGCGCCGGCTCTATGGTCACGGCATTCGGTTCAGCACGATTTATCAGGCTAATACCGAACAGATCAGGGATCCCCATTGGATCTATCCTGGTCAGGTCTTCACCATCCCGAAGGGCGACACGGCCTGGAATTCCAAAATTAACTAGGGTCTGGACTCAATTGGGAATTGGACTGCGCGGCGCAAGAAATCGCCGCCCACAAGGCGAAATCGACCGATTTGGGCGGTGCCCAATGAGGAGATTTCAACGCCGTGGAGGCGATTTATCGCGCCGCCCGAAAGGGTTGGACCAAAATGGCCCATTTCGGCGTCGACAAGCCTCGCCGATGCGCCAGCATCGACTGCGTTTATCTCCTTGAACTGAGCCATT